>JAESGW010000001.1_pt1 | contig 1771220 bp, 1733 predicted proteins | sample 9269791 | NCBI WGS metagenome assembly JAESGW01 (sample SAMN16773120, study PRJNA677053) | algae metagenome | isolation source: Aphanocapsa lilacina HA4352-LM1 and co-occurring heterotrophs from near cave... | place: USA: Maniniholo cave, near Haena, Kauai, HI | collected 2009-07-28 | reverse complement strand
TCGAGATGCAGGAGCCCGAGGAAGCCGCAGCGGAAGCCGAAGCCGAGCGCGGCGGAGCTCTCCATCTCGTAGGAGAAGCTGGCGTCGTTCAGCCTGAGCTTGCCCATCGCGGCGCGCAAATCGTCGAAGTCTGCGGCGTCGACCGGGAACAGGCCGCAGAACACCACCGGCTGCGCCGGCTTGAAGCCCGGCAGCGCCTTGGCCGTCGGCCGCTTGTCCTCGGTGATCGTGTCGCCGACACGCGTGTCGGCCACTTCCTTGATCGAGCCGGTGAAGAAGCCGAACTCGCCGGGGCCGAGCTGGTCGACGTTGAGCTTGTTGGGCGTGAACACGCCGGTGCGCTCGACGAGATACTTCGCGTCAGTGCCCATCATCCGGATGGTCTGGCCCTTCTTCAGCACCCCGTCGATGACCCGCACCAGCACGATGACGCCGAGATAGGTGTCGTACCACGAGTCGACCAGCATCGCCTTCAGCGGCTTGGTAGCGTCGCCCTCGCGCGGCGGCGGCAGCAGGTTGACGATCGCCTCCAGCACATCTGGGATGCCAAGGCCCGTCTTGGCCGAGATCAGCACGGCGGTGGAGGCGTCGATGCCGATCACCTCTTCCACCTGCTCGCGGATCCGCTCGGGCTCGGCCGCCGGCAGGTCGACCTTGTTCAGCACCACGACGATCTCGTGATTGTTGTCGATCGCCTGGTAGACGTTCGCCAGGGTCTGCGCCTCGACGCCTTGGCTCGCGTCCACCACCAGCAGCGACCCCTCGCAGGCCGACAGCGAGCGCGACACCTCGTAGGCGAAGTCGACATGGCCGGGCGTGTCGATCAGGTTGAGGACATAGTCCTCGCCATTGGCGGCGCGGTAGTTCAGCCGCACCGTCTGCGCCTTGATGGTGATGCCGCGCTCGCGCTCGATGTCCATGTTGTCGAGCACCTGCTCCTTCATGTCCCGCGCCTCCAGCCCCCCCGTCGACTGGATCAGCCGGTCGGCGAGCGTGGATTTGCCATGGTCGATATGGGCGACGATGGAGAAATTGCGGATGTGGTCGAGCGGCGTGGTCATGCCGCGCGCTTTAGCAGGGAAGTGCGCAAAGGCAAAGGGTTGGGTGCAGTGCGGCAGTGTGGGGGTGTCAGTGGACGGGGGTGAACGGAAACGGGGCCACGGAACCCCGCTCGAAAAAAATTCTCACCGGAATCAATCCACGTGCCGGTGGGACACCTTATCCTTGCTCCATCGCAGCTGGATGCGGCGTGAGCCGGTCCTGCGAAGCTTGGATGCGGTGGGAAAGGGATGCACGGATGGATATGCAGCTGACACAGAGGACATCATTCAAGTTGAATTCTGCATCGCGTCAACTAGGGTCGCGCCATGGGGGAGAATGACGGCGGCAAACTGGACGAATTGATCGCCGAAGCGCAGGCCTCGGGCGGTGCGGAGCGTGCCAACTACCAGCTGTTCGTGCTTGGGCTGTGCGAGGCGCTCGGCGTGCCGCGCCCGGTCATGGCGCGGGCGGAAAACGAGTATAATGATTACTCTTTCGAGCGCCGCATCGCATTCAAGCATCCCGACGGCAGCACGACACCGGGCTTCATCGATTGCTACCGGCGCGGCTCGTTCATCCTCGAGGCGAAGCAGTCGACCAAGCGACAGGCCGCCAAAGCCGATGCGGCGCAACAGTCGATGTTCGGCGAAGATGCGACGCAGCGCAAAGGCGGCCACGCCCGCCGCGGCACGAGAGGCTGGGACCAGGTCATGCTGGCCGCGCGCAAGCAGGCGGAGGACTATGCCCGCGCGCTGCCGGTCGAGCACGGCTACCCGCCCTTCCTGCTGATCGTCGACGTCGGCAATGTCATCGAAATCTTCGCCGATTTTTCCGGTCAGGGAAAGAACTACGCCCACTTTCCGGACCGGCAGTCCTTCCGGATCGGCATGGACGACCTGCGCGACGCGGCGGTCCAGGCGCGGCTGAAGGCGATCTGGGCCGATCCGCTGTCACTCGATCCGACCCGCATCTCGGCCGAGGTGACGCGTGACATCGCCGACCGGCTGGCAAAGATCGCCAAGCGGCTGGAGGGCAGGCACGACGCGAAGGACGTGGCCGAATTCCTGATGCGGTGCCTGTTCACGATGTTCGCCGAGGATGTCGGACTGATCCCTGAAAAGGGGTTTCACAAGCTGCTCGGCCAGATGAAGGACACGCCGAAGAACTTTCCGATGGCGATGGAAAGCCTGTGGAAGGTGATGGACGAAGGCGGCTACGCGCCGCATCTCAACACCACGCTGAAGCGTTTCAACGGCGCGCTGTTCAAGCAGAACAAGGCGCTGGCGCTCGACAGCGAGGACATCCACGAACTGTTCGTCGCCGCCGGCCGCGACTGGAGCCAGGTCGAGCCGGCGATCTTTGGCACGCTGCTGGAGCGCGCGCTCGATCCGCGCGAGCGCTCGAAACTCGGCGCGCACTACACGCCTCGCGCCTATGTCGAACGGCTGGTGGTGCCGACGATCATCGAGCCGCTGAAGGCCGATTGGGATCTGGTGCAGAACCGGGTCAAGGAGTTGCAGGACGCGGGCGACCGCGCAGGTGCGCTGGCGGCGGTAAAGGGCTTTCACCATGCGCTGTGCACCACCCGCGTCCTCGACCCCGCCTGCGGCACCGGCAATTTCCTCTATGTCAGCCTGGAACTGATGAAGCGGCTCGAAGGCGAGGTTCTGGAGGCGCTGGACGATCTGGGCGACGACCAGGCGCGCTTCGCCATGGAGGGCGAGACGGTCAATCCGCGCCAGTTCTACGGGCTGGAGCTGAACGAGCGCGCCGTGCCGATCGCCGACCTCGTGCTGTGGATCGGCTATCTGAAATGGCAGTTGCGCACCGGTGGGCTGGCCTCGATCACAGAGCCGGTGCTGCATGCCTATGGCACGATCAAGCATCAGGACGCGGTGATCGAATATGATGTTCACTTGAGCTTTGCGATCGCCGATCATCCTTGGGTTGCGACGCGCGATGGCGCACCCGCCATAGACCTGATCGATGGCGAGGCGCTGTGCGATCTGCTGAGAGATCACGGGATCGGCGTGAAGGTGAAGATGGTGCCGGAGGTGACTGTCGATGAGGCAGCGTTCGCGGCGTTCTGAGCCCCACATTTGTGACCGACGGCTTCCCGTCGCCCGACGAAAGGCGAGGGGGAGCGTCGCGCCGCAGTTGTCTTCACGCCACCGTGAGCGTCACCTCGATGTTCCCCCGCGTCGCGTTGGAATATGGGCAGATCTGGTGCGCCTTCTCCACCAGCGCCACCGCCTGATCGTGGTCGATGCCCGGCAAGGTGATGGTCATGGCCACCGCCAGCCCAAAGCCGGGGCCTTCGGCGCGCTGGCCGAACGAGACGGCGGCGTCGATGGTCGCTTCGTCGGGGATCTTGACCTTTTCGCCGCGGCCGACGGCCTTCAGCGCCCCAAGAAAGCAGGCCGAGTAGCCGGCGGCGAAGAGCTGTTCCGGGTTGGTGCCCGGACCGTCGTTGCCGCCCATCGCCTTCGGCGTGTCGAGCGTCACCGACAGGCGACCGTCGTCGGTCTTGCTGGTGCCGGTGCGGCCGCCGGTGGTGTGGGCGTGCGCGGTGTAGAGAGCTTGCTTGATCATCGGTGTCTCCTTGGGTCTCGATTGATGGCCTTATGCTTAGCGCACAATTTAATTGTGCACAATAGATATTTCGGGTATATCGTGGCTGCCGCTTGAGAGGATGCCATGGCCGACAAACAGGTGACGTTGGATTCGATGCTGTGCTTCGCTGTCTATGCGACGGGGCACGCGTTCACGCGCTTCTACAAGCCGCGGCTCGATGCGCTCGGCCTGACCTATCCGCAATATCTGGTGTTCGTGGCGTTGTGGGAACGTGACGACATCACCGTCGGCCAGCTCGGCCAGCGGCTGTTTCTGGACTCGGGCACCATCACGCCGCTGATCAAGCGGCTGGAAGCGCGCGGGTTGCTGCGGCGCAAGCGCGACCCCGACGACGAACGGCAGGTGCGCGTCCAGCTGACGCCCGAGGGACGGGCGCTGCAGGCACGGGCAGGCGCGATCCCGCTCCGGGTGGCAAAGGGCGCCGGTGTCGACCTTGAGACGGTCGAAAGGCTGCGAAGGGATTTGCTGGACCTGCGGGAGAGGCTGGAGGGCGCGCGGGCGGAATAAGGCAGCGCCGGGACCGTTCGACCCCGCCTATCCGGCGGCCCGAAACTCTTCGGGCCGGGCAATGTGGAAATTGTCACTGACGGTGTCGCGGCAGGTTGTCCCGTTTGTCGCCAGCGCAACCTCGTCAAGCGGATCTTCCGCAAACTCGCACACTTCCCCCGCGTCGCAACCCGCTGCGGAAAGCTTGCAAGAAACGTACTCGCAGCCGTCGCTCTCGTGTCAGCCACATTGTGGACGCGGATTCATGTGTCCACGACCGGGAGGTTACTTCAGCATCCGGCTGATCATCTGCGCCGTGTAGTCGACCATCGGCACGATGCGGGCATAGTTGAGCCGGGTTGGCCCGATGACGCCGAGCGCGCCGACGACGCGGGCGTTCTTGTCGCGGTAAGGCGCCACCACCAGCGACGAGCCCGACAGCGAGAACAGCTTGTTCTCCGAACCGATGAAGATGCGCACCCCCGAGCCGCCTTCGGCGAGGTCGAGCAGTTGCATCAGCCCGTCCTTGGTCTCGAGATCCTCGAACAGATGGCGCAGGAGCTGGATGTCCGCCTGCGCGGTGACATTTTCGAGCAGGTTCGCCCGGCCGCGCACGATCAGCTGCGCCGGCAGGCCGCCATTGCCGCCGGCCCAGACGGCGAGGCCCTTGTCGACAAGATCCTGCGACAGGGCGTCGAGAGCGGTCTTGGTCTCGGCCTTCAGTCTCTCGATCTCGGCCTTGGCCTCCGCGAGGGTGCGGCCGTTGATATGCGCGTTGAGGAAGTTCGAGGCCTCCGTCAGCTGCGACAGCGTCACGCCCGGCGGCAGGTCGACGACCCGGTTCTCGACATCGCCGTTCTGCGACACCAGCACCGCGATCGCCCGCTTCGGCTCCAGCTGGATGAATTCAAGGTGTTTCAGCGGCACTTCGTTCTTGGCGGCGACGACCAGCCCGGCGCCGCGCGACATGCCGGACAGCATCTGGCTGGCTTCCGTCAGCATCTGCTCCAGCGTCGCGCCCGAACCCGACGCGCGCACCTGCGCCTCGATGACCCGCCGTTCTTCCTCGGACAGGTCGCCCAGCTCCATGAAGGCGTCGACGAAGAAGCGCAGCCCCTTCTGCGTCGGCAGGCGGCCGGCGGAAATGTGCGGCGCGTAGATCAGCCCGAGCTGCTCCAGATCGCTCATGACATTGCGCACGGTCGCCGGCGACAGCGATGCCGGCAGCATCCGCGACAGGTTGCGCGAGCCGAGCGGCTCGCCGTCGCGCAGGTAGGAATCGACGATCGCGCGGAAAATGTCGCGCGACCGCGCGTCGAGCGATTGCAGGTTCTGGTCGAACACAGGTTTCATCATTTGCGAAATTGCGCCTTTGGCGACGAATATAGCCCTTGGCGCACCCGGTGCAACCGAGGCCGGCGCATGCGCCCGGTTTCGCATGTTGCTCCCCCGCCCTGCAGCGTCTACAAGCCCGCATTCCAATTGAAAGCGAGTCCGACATGCGTCCTTCCAAGCGCCAGCCCGACGAAATGCGCGCCATCTCCTTCGAGCGCGGCGTGTCCAAGCACGCCGAGGGCTCCTGCCTCGTCAAGTTCGGCGACACGCATGTGCTGTGCACGGCGAGCCTGGAAGAGAAAGTGCCGGGCTGGATGCGCAATTCCGGCAAGGGCTGGGTGACGGCCGAATACGGCATGCTGCCGCGCTCGACCGGCGACCGCATGCGCCGCGAGGCGGCGAGCGGCAAGCAGGGTGGCCGCACGATGGAAATCCAGCGCCTGATCGGCCGGTCCCTGCGCGCCGTCGTCGACCTCCAGGCGCTCGGCGAACAGCAGATCACCGTCGACTGCGACGTGATTCAGGCCGACGGCGGCACCCGCACCGCGGCGATCACCGGCGGCTTCATCGCGCTGCACGAGTGCCTGACCTGGATGGCGGCGCGGAAGATGGTCGACGTTTCCAGGGTTCTGAAGGATCACGTCGCCGCCATTTCCTGCGGCATCCATGACGGCGTTCCGGTGCTCGACCTCGACTACCTGGAGGATTCCTCCGCCGGAACCGACGCCAATTTCGTCATGACCGGCAAGGGCGGCATCGTCGAGATCCAGGGGACGGCCGAGGGCATTCCGTTCACGGAGGAAGAGTTCGCGGCCCTGATGGCGCTCGCGAAGAAGGGCATCGCGCGCCTGGTCGACCTGCAGAAGATGGCGGTCGCCTGAGGCCCCATGACGCCGTCCGCCGTTCTTGAATCCGCGCTCTACGTCACCGATCTGGCGGCGGCGGAGCGCTTCTATGGTGGCGTCCTTGGGCTGGAGCCAGCGGGAAAGGTCGAGGGTCGCCACGTCTTCTTCAAGTGCGGCCGAGGCATTGTGCTGCTGTTCAACGCCGATGCGACGCTACATGCGCCGCCGCCGGACGCGCGGCTGCCGGTGCCGCCGCACGGCGCCGCCGGCGAGGGGCACCTGTGCTTTGCCGCCACAGAAACGGAAATCGACCGCTGGAAGGCGCGCCTCGCCTCACATGGCATCGCCATCGAAGCCGAGTTCGCTTGGCCGCGCGGCGGCCGGTCGATCTATTTCCGCGATCCGTCCGGCAATTCGCTCGAATTCGCCAATCCGTCGATCTGGGGCATGTAATGCGCGAACTCGGCAACCGCATCGTCGTCGCCAGCCACAACCAGGGCAAGCTGGCGGAGTTCGCCGACCTGCTCGGTCCCTTCGGGCTTGAGGCGAAGTCGGCGAAGCAGTTCGGCCTGCCCGAGCCCGAGGAAACCGGCACGACCTTCGAGCAGAACGCCTATATCAAGGCCCACGCCGCCGCCTCCGCCACCGGGCTGCCGGCGCTGTCGGACGATTCAGGCCTCGTCGTCGATGCGCTGGACGGTGCGCCCGGCGTCTACACCGCCGATTGGGCGACGAAACCCGACGGCTCGCGCGATTTCATGATGGCGATGGAAAAGACCGAGGCGGCACTCGCCGCTGCCGGCGCGTCGCGGCCCGACCAGCGCGCCGGCCGTTTTGTCGCGGTAATCTGCCTCTGCTTTCCGGACGGAGAGGCCGAATACTACCGTGGCGAGGCCGAGGGTTCGCTGGTCTGGCCGCCGCGCGGGTCGAGCGGCTTCGGCTACGATCCGGTGTTCCTTCCGCGGGGCGAGGTGCGCACCTTCGGCGAGATGACCGCCGAGGAGAAGCATGGGTGGAAGCCCGGCATGCCAACGGCGCTGTCGCATCGCGCGAAAGCGTTCCAGAAATTCGCGCGGGCAAGGCTCGGCGTGGAATGAACGCGGCTGATCCCGGCTTCGGCGTCTACCTGCACTGGCCGTTCTGCGCGGCGAAGTGCCCGTATTGCGACTTCAACAGTCATGTCCGCCACCAGCCGCCGGACCAGCCGCGCTTCGCCGCCGCGTTCCGGCGTGAACTGGAGCATTTTCGCGAACGCACCGGCCCCCGCGAGGTGACGTCGATCTTCCTCGGCGGCGGCACGCCGTCGCTGATGGAGCCCGACACGGTCGGCGCGCTGCTGGAGACGGTGTCCGATCTGTGGACGGTGCCGAACGGCATCGAGGTCACCCTGGAGGCGAACCCGTCCTCTGTGGAGGCCGGCCGCTTTCGCGGCTATCGCGCCGCTGGCGTCAACCGCGTCTCCATGGGCGTGCAGGCGCTGAACGATGCCGACCTGCGCTTCCTTGGCCGGCTGCACAATGTGGCCGAGGCGAAGGTCGCGATCGAGCTGGCGCGCGAAATTTTTCCACGCCTGTCGTTCGACCTGATCTACGCCCGGCCGGGCCAGACGATCGCCGCGTGGGAACAGGAGCTTGCCCAAGCGATCGACCTCGCCGCCGATCACCTCTCGCTCTATCAACTGACGATCGAGGAGGGTACGCGCTTTCACGCGCTGCATGCAGCTGGAAAGTTCGTCATGCCGGATCCCGACCTGTCGGCAGATCTCTATGCGGTGACCCAGCAAGTGACAGCATCGCGCGGCCTGCCGGCGTACGAAATCTCCAACCACGCCCGCCCCGGCGCCGAGAGCCGGCACAATCTGGTCTACTGGCGCTACGGCGAATATGTCGGCGCCGGTCCGGGCGCCCATGGCCGCTTTGTCGAGGGCGGCCGGCGCGTCGTCACCTTCACGGAAAAGATGCCGGAAACCTGGGCGAATCTGGTCGAGGCGAAAGGCAGCGGCGTTGCCGGCGGCGAGACGCTCAGCCGTGCGGAAGAGGCAGACGAATTCCTGATGATGGGGCTGCGTCTCGCCGAGGGCATCGATCTGGCCCGCTACGAGTCGATGTCAGGCCGGTCGCTGTCGTCGCCGCGGATCGCGGTGCTGCAGGACGAGGGTCTGGTCGAGCCGATCGGCAATTCGCGCCTGCGCGCCACGCCGACCGGCATGATCGTGCTCGACGCGCTGGTGGCCGATCTGGCGCGGACGGATTAGCGAGCGCTTGCGCCAGCGCGCCGAGGAGTCGTCTCGATAGACCGGAAATCGGCGAGGCGGCGCATGTTGATTGCGTCGGATGCGCCGTCGGACGTGATTGTCCCGGACGGCCTCTCGCCATTCGATCTGAGGTCAAGTTTGCGGACAAGATATTCCAGCTTGGCTTCGAAATGCGGCACGAACTTCATGATGTCCTCGACCGTCCGATTGTCTTGAGGTCGGCCAGCCGCACCGGAAGCATGCGCTCGCGGGAGATGGCCGCTCGCTTCTCAGGAGCAGCGGCAGGTTTCGCCGCAGCCGCCTGTTTGCGAAAACCGGTGGTACGCCCGGCATAGTAGCACTCGTAACTGTCCTGGATGAGCAGTGTGTCCATCGTTTCCTCCCGCTGAACACTGCTGTAACCCGCCGATTCGACTTTCGTTCCCGAAGATGGCGGTGACATGGCGGATCGATGGCGCGATCCGGACAGCCTTCCCTTTCAATGGTCCGTCATGCGACACAGGCGTGATGGACGATCAGCCTGACCAGTACGACGCGATGCCCGGACGCAGGACTTTCCTCGTCCGCGAGACCGAGATCGCCGCGCGGCCGCTGGAGCGCGGGCTTTATGTCGTGGCCACTCCTATCGGCAATCTCGGCGACATCACCCTGCGCGCGCTGGAAACGCTGGCTGCCGCCGACGTGCTCGCCTGCGAAGACACGCGCGTCACCCGTAACCTGCTGTCGCGCTACGGTATCCGGCAGCGGCCGGTGCCATATCACGAGCACAACGCGGCCGAGGCAGGGGCGAAGCTCCTGGCCGAGCTTGGCTCGGGCAAGAGCGTCGCGCTCGTCTCCGATGCCGGCACCCCGCTGGTGTCCGATCCGGGCTACCGGCTGGTCGGCGAGGCCATCGAAGCCGGCTTCCGGGTCATCCCGATCCCGGGTGCGTCCGCGACGCTTACGGCGCTGGCGGCGAGCGGCCTGCCGTCCGACACGTTCCTGTTTGGCGGTTTCCTGCCTGTGAAAGACGGCCAGCGCCGGCAGCGTCTGGAGACGCTGAAGAACGTGCCCGGCACGCTGATCTTCTTCGAATCGCCACGCCGGCTGGACGACAGCCTCGCGGCCATGGCAGCGGTGCTTGGCGACCGCCGCGCGGTGATCGGGAGGGAGTTGACGAAGACCTTCGAGGAATTTCGCCGCGGCGGACTGGTCGAACTCGCCGCGCACTATGCCGGCGTCGAAGCGCCGAAGGGCGAGGTCGTCGTCTGCGTCGCTCCACCTGAGGCGCAGAGCGATGCGCCGCAGGACATCGACAAGTTGCTGCGGGCGCTGGCGGCCGAGATGCCGGCGTCGAAGGCCGCGGCCGAAGCCGCGCGTCTGACCGGCGAGGGCAAGCCTGGGCTCTACCGTCGGCTGCTCGAACTCAAGGAATCCGGCGGTGGCGGCTGACGGGCGGGGCAAACGCCTGCGCGCCTACCGCCTCGGCTTCCGCGGCGAGTTCATCGCCTCGCTCGCGCTGATGCTCAAGGGCTATCGCATCGTCGCCCGCCGCTACAAGACGAAGCTGGGCGAGATCGACCTGATCGCGCGGCGCGGCGACCTGGTGCTCATCGTCGAGGTCAAGGCGCGGCCAAATCTGCAGGCAGCAATGGACGCGATCGGCCGCGACGCCGCCTGGCGGATCGAGGGGGCCGCCGACATGTGGCTGTCGCGCCAGCGCGACTATCCGAAACTGTCGGTGCGCTTCGACATGGTGGCGGTACTGCCGTGGCAATGGCCGGTGCATGTCGAGAATGTCATTTCGGGTCGTGGCCGGTAGACGATGTGTCATGCCCTTGCGGAAGACCGCATTCCGCTACACTCTGAATGGTCTCAATGACCTTCGGAGTTATGGAAATGTGCCACGCCTGCGTCATCGAAAACGTCAAGTCGAACATGCTGTCGCGCCGCGAGCTGTTTCGTGGCGGACTGGCCGCGGCCGGCGCGGTTGTTGCCGCCACGTCGCTGCCGACGCCGCTCTTCGCGCAGGCCGCCGCGCCGACCAAGGCTCAGGATTTGACGCATGAGCTGTACGAGACCTTCCCGACCTATTTCGGCGGCCAGCAATTGTTCATGGACCAGAAGTTCAGCCACGCCAAGGACACGTTCAACCTGTTCGAGTTGCGGCTGAGCGAGCACACCGGCACCCATATCGACGCACCGCTGCACTTTACCGCCGACGGCAAGTCGGTGGCGGAACTTGCGGTCGAAGACCTGTTCGGGCCGCTGGTCGTCATCGACATCAAGGCCAAGGCGGCGGCAAATGCCGACGCGCAGGTGACGCCGGACGACCTCAAGGCCTGGGTCGCGGCCCATGGAGAACTGCCGGCTGGCGCGATCGTCGCCATGAATTCCGGCTGGGGCGCGCATCTGACGACAGACAAGTTCCGCAACGCCGACGACATGAAGGTGATGCATTTCCCCGGCTTCCACGTCGAAGCGGTGCAGGCGCTGATGGAAGCGCCGTCGGTCAAGGCGATCGCCGTCGACACCCTGTCGCTCGATTTCGGCATGTCGCCCGATTTCATCGTCCACAACACCTGGCTGCCGTCCGGCCGCTACGGCATCGAAGGCATCGCCAACCTCGACAGCGTCCCGGCGTCGGGCGCCACCATCGTCGTCGGCGCGCCGAAGGTGAAGGGCGGCACCGGCGGCCCCGCGCGCATTTTCGCGATGGTGTGAAGGATGGACATCCGGTCGACGCTGACGGAACTGGCTAACGCTTTCAACGCGCATGATCTCGATCGCATCATGGCGCTCTTTGCCGATGACTGCGTGCTGGAGATGCCCCGGGGCAGCGATCCCTGGGGTTCGCGCTTCGAGGGCATGGAGAGCGTCCGCGCAGCTCTGGCTGGACGCTTTGAGGGCCTGCCGGATGTCCACTACGGCAATGCGGAGCATTTCGCCGATCCAGCCGCCAACACAGGCATGTCGAAATGGCTGCTCACCGGCACCGCGCGCGATGGGACGACAAGGCGGGTGCATGGCTGCGACTTCTACACCTTTCGCGACGGCAAGGTGATCCGCAAGGATTCGTATTGGAAGATCGTGGAGTAGCCGCACTCCGATCAGTCCTGCGCGAGACGGGCTTGTAACCGGCCACCTCACCGTCTACTGCATCGGCCCGAAAACCGGAATCGGTTTTCGGAAAGCACGATGCAGCAGATTCAATGCTATAGAGCGCCCTCTGTGCGTCCAATTGGACGCACGGCGCTCTATGCGGCGGTTCGCCAGAACGAACCGCCGTTCGACCGGAGAACTGAATGACCCTGCCCGACAGACTGAGCAACGACGAGCGCAGCCCGTTCTACGACGCGGAGGTGCTCGAACGCGGCGTCGGCATCCGGTTCAACGGCAGGGAGCGCACCGACGTCAGCGAATATTGCGTCAGCGAAGGCTGGATACGCGTTGCGGCCGGCAAGGCGAAGGACCGCTTCGGCCAGCCGATGACCATCAAGCTCAAGGGAACGGTCGAGGCGTTTCCGAACGGCGACACTGCGGCATCCTGAGGCGTTCAAGCCGGGCCTGAAGTGCTCGGCATGCTTCCGCCCCGCCGCGTCACCCGCATCGGCAGCCCACCCTCCGGCTGCGTCGTCAGCTTCTGCACCGGCCAGGGATTGGTCTGGGCCACCGTGTCGAAGCGGAAGCGGGACATCAGGACGGCAAGCGCGATGACCGCTTCCTGCATCGCGAAGCTGGCGCCGATGCAGATGCGCGGCCCGGCGCCGAAGGGCAGATATTGGAAGCGGTCGATCCTGTCGCGGTTCTCGGGATGAAAGCGAGACGGCATGTAGGCGTCGGGCCGGTCCCACAGCTTGCGATGCCGGTGAACGGTCCACGGCATCACCAGCACCGTCGCGCCCTTTACCAGAATCAGATCCTTGTACCGATCTGTCTCGACGGGCTGGCGGTTGATCGACGGCGCCGGCGGATAGAGCCGCATCGCCTCCTCGAAGGCGGCGCGGGTGAGCGGCATGGCGTCGAGCCATTTCATCGGATCTGGCTCGCGCGCCAGCACAGCGTCGATTTCCTGCTCGATCCTCTCGCGCTCCCACGGCGATTCCGCCAGGCAGTAGATGGTCCAGCCGAGCGCCCGCGCGGTCGTCTCGTGGCCGGCGCCGATGAAGGTGATGATGTTGTCCTCGACCTCGCCTCGGGTCAGGCCATCGGGGCCCTCAGCCTTGAGCAGCAGGGTAAGAAAGTCCTCCGGCGTGTTGGCCTGATCGCGCTTCAGCCTGTCGACACGCATCTCGATCGTGTCGGCGACGATGCCGCGGAAATAGGCCATCGTCTTGCGGCCGCGAATGCGCGTGACGCGCGGCAGCCAGTCCGGCGCGCGCAGCAGGTCGAGCGGGTCGACACGGCCCATGGTCTCGAACAGCCGGTCGATCTGTGCCTCGAACGTGCCAGGGGGTGCTGCGATCTCGCCCGAAAACAGCGTTTCGGCCAGAATGTCATAGGTGAGCGTGGTCATGTCACGCGCAACATCGACTATGCCCCCGTCCTCATAGCGGTCGGCAAAAGCTACGGTCCGCTCCAGCATCGCTCTCGCAAAGCCGAAGATGTGGCGCGGCGTGAACACCGGCGCCATCGCCTTGCGCGAGCGCTTCCAGACGTCGCCTTCCGCAGTCAGCAGGCCATCGCGCAGGATCGGCCGCAGGATCTTCTGCCGGACGACCGACATTTTGTAGTTCCTGGCATTGTCGACCAGTATGTGCCGGATCAGGCCAGGATCGTTGGCGATCACCAGCGGTCCGCCAGCGCCGCGGACCGAAATCCAGGGCTCGTTGTAGGAAGGCTCGCCCCAGAGCTCGAGAGGGTTGCGATAGACGATCCGCACCATCTGCAGGAACGAAGGCGGCACCGTGCGCGGTTTTGGCGCAGGTGGCTCGAAAGGCAAGGGTATTGTGTCCATCGGTCCGGATATCCAGTTTCACCCGGCATCTAGTGCGCCGCGATCAAAGCACAATCGGGGCCGCGCGGCGAGGTCCGCTGTCGGTTGCCATGGAGCAAGGCTTGGCGCGTTGAGGGATCGTTAAGGACAATTTGACTCAAATGTCACCGGAACGGTCTGTTCAACCGATGTGAACGACGAATGCTGCAACCTTATGCAAGCGTGCGAGTTGAAACCTCGCCCGCTGGTCGGGTTGAGGGAACAAAGACGGGTAGCGGGTAGATGTCTTGTAAGATATTGGTCGTCGAGGACGAGATTTTCGTCGCCATTGAGATCGAGCATGTGGTTTCGCAGCTCGGGCACCTTCCTGTCGGCATCGCTGCCGACAGCGGCATGGCCGAGGAACTCGCGGCGAACGCGGAAGTGGCGCTGGTCGATCTCAATCTGCGCGACGGCCCGACCGGCCCCGCGATTGGCCGGATGCTAGCGGAAAAACACGGAGTGACCGTTGTTTTCGTCACCGCCAATCCCGCGCAACTGGGCGATGGAATTCCCGGAACCCTCGGCGTCATTCCGAAGCCCGTCAATGATGACGAGATGCGCCAGGCGGTCAATTTCGCGGTGGCGCACAGGCGGAGGATAGAGGCTTTGCCCCCGCCGTCGATGCGCCTGTTCGCCAATGGCAACGCGAGCCCTGCCCCGCTCGCCATGTAATTGCCGCCAGGCTATCCTGCGCGCCGCAGCGACCTCAACGGTATTTCGATCTCGACGCGCAGACCGTCGCTCTCCCAGTGGCGGGCGAGCTTCCCGGAAAGCTGGCCTTCGACGCTGAGAGCGATCAGCCGGCTGCCGAACCCTTCGCGCAGCGGGGGGGTGGTGGTCGAGTTTGCACCACGCTCTTTCCACTCGATCCTGAGAGCGTCGTCCCGGGCGATGATCGTCACGGCAACATGGCCCTCGGCTTGGGCCAGCGCGCCATACTTCGCCGAGTTGGTCGCAAGTTCATGAAACAGCAGAGCGATCGGGGTCGCGGAACGGTCGTCGATCGCCCCGTCGTCACCTGTGATCGTGAACCGGCTATCACCCTTGTTGCGATATGGCGCGACCAGGGTCTCCATCAGGCCCCTCACGGTCGTCGCCTCGTGGATCGGCCGCGAGGCCGACGAATGCGGCCGGACGAAGTCATGCGCGACGCCGAGCGCCGAGATGCGGGCGCGCAGGGTTTCGGCCAGCGGCTTCATTTCCGGATAGGTGCGCGCCGACAGCGAGACGATTCCGTTCAGCACCGAGAAGATGTTCTTGATCCGGTGGCTCAGTTCCTGAGCGACGATCTCGCGTTCCTCTGCGGCCAGCTTGGTCTCGTGGATATCGGTACACGTGCCGAACCAGCGCATGATATGCCCGTCGGCGTCCAGGATCGGCATCGCACGGCCGAGCGTCCAGCGGTATTCGCCGGAATGGTGCCTCAGGCGATACTCGATCTGGTAGGGCTCCCCGGTCCGGAGCGAGTGGTTCCAGGCGGCCCAGGCGCGAGGCTGATCCTCCGGATGGAACATCCCGTTCCAGCCTTCCCCATCGGTCGAGCCGGCCGGCACGCCGGTATACTCGTACCAGCGGGCGTTGTAGTAGTCGTGGAACCCGTCCGGCCGCGTCGACCACACCATCTGCGGCATCGAATCCGCGATGGCCCGGAACTTGGCCTCGCTTTCAGCAAGCCGCTGCTCCGCGGCCTTGTTGTCGGTGATGTCGACCGACACGCCCGCGAGCCGGATCGGCTTTCCGTCTGCCGACACGACGACCGTTCCGGTCGCCAGCACCCAGCGGACCTCGCCGGCGGCATTCAGGAGCCGGTACTCCGCGCGATATGGCGCGCGCGCCTTGAGAGCAGCGCCAATGCGTTCCGTCACCAGGTCTCGGTCTTCGGGGTGGACGCCCCCGATATAGGCTTCGATCGGCGCGCCCGCGGCCGCGAGTTCCGGGTCGACGCCATACATCTCGGCGAACCGGCGGTCAGCGCTGACCAGGTTGGAGACGAGGTCCCAGTCCCAGATGCCGACGATACCGGATGCGCTCAGCGCAAGCGACAGGCGCTCCTCGCTGCGCGCCAGTGCCCGCTCGGCCAGAACCCGCTTGGTGGTTTCGTAAACGATCGCGAGAACGGCGATCGGCTTGCCGTCCTCGCCCAGCACCGGGCTGTACTCGAGGTCGAGCCACATCCGCTCGGGCATCTCGTTGCGCCAGAGGACCAGTTCCTGGTCTTCGAAACTGAGGGTTTCTCCGGCGAACCCCGCTTCCATGACCCGGCGATTGAGATCGGCGACCTCCGGCCAACCTTCCAGGACTGGAGAGCCGAGAAGCTCGGGATGGCGCTGGCCGGCGAAGACGGAGTAGCCGTCATTGTAGATCATCACGCCATGCGGCCCCATCAGCATGACCATCGGCACGGGCGACGACAGCATGATGCGCACGGTGGCGCGCAGCGTTTCAGGCCATTCCCGAATCGGGCCCATGGCGGTCGCCGACCAGTCGAAAGTGTTGATCAGCGTCAGCATCTGGCCCTGGCCGACGCCTTTCGGCGGAACGCCGCCGGCCAGCGGGAAGATTGTGTTGGGCATGAAAGGCGAACGTCTTTCGTCGGCGGGGCGATTGGTACAGGTGAAGTCTATAGTCCCGGCGCTGGCCCCTGTCACCGGTGCGATGAGACTGCGCAAGGCCCCGGAAACGCCGGATTCGCGTGCTTTGTTCCATACGTCGCGCGAAGACGTTGTGCCGAAGGGGCAAGATGGCCGACGAAACGTCCGTGGCAAGGCGAAAGCCGGGGGTTTCGGGCGTCAAAACTTGGAAAAACCACCCGGAACACCTATATCTGGACAAGTCCGGTCGCATGATTCGGCGTCCGCACGCGCCCTCTCCCAGCGGGCTGGAGTGAAAGCACTACATGAGCGATACGACCGAAAATCCGGCTTCCTCTGCGTCCGGAAACGACCCGGCTGAATATGGCGCGGATTCCATCAAGGTGCTCAAGGGGCTCGACGCCGTGCGCAAGCGGCCGGGCATGTATATCGGCGATACAGACGACGGTTCAGGCCTGCACCACATGGTCTACGAAGTCGTTGACAATGCCATCGACGAGGCCCTGGCCGGCCATGCAGATCTGGTTACCGTAACGCTCAATCCGGACGGCTCCTGCACCGTGATCGACAACGGGCGCGGCATTCCGACCGATCTGCATCCCACGGAAGGCGTATCGGCGGCCGAAGTCATCATGACGCAACTCCACGCCGGCGGAAAGTTCGACCAGAATTCCTACAAGGTTTCCGGCGGCCTGCATGGCGTCGGCGTTTCCGTCGTCAATGCGCTGTCGGTCACGCTGAAGCTGCGCATCCGCCGCGACGGGAAGATCCATGAGATGAGCTTCACCCACGGCGACCCGGACGCGCCGCTGGCCGTGACCGGTTCCTACGTCCAGAACCGGCAGAGCGGAACCTATGAAGGCCGCTCAGGCAGCGAGATCACTTTCCTGCCGTCGTCCGATACCTTCACGATGGTCGAGTTCGACTTCCAGACACTCGAGCATCGCCTGCGGGAACTGGCCTTCCTCAATTCGGGCGTCCGAATCGCCCTGATCGACCGGCGCCATGCCGACGAGAAGCGTGCCGACCTGCACTACGATGGCGGTCTGGTCGAATTCGTCCGTTATCTCGACCGTTCGAAAAAGCCGCTGATCTCGTCGCCGATCGCCATCAAGGCGGAGCGCGACGGCATCACGGTCGAGGTCGCGATGTGGTGGAACGATTCGTACCACGAGAACGTGCTGGCCTTCACCAACAATATCCCGCAGCGGGACGGCGGCACCCACTTGGCCGGGTTCCGCGGCGCGCTGACGCGACAGGTGACCGGCTATGCCGAATCCTCTGGCGTCACCAAAAAGGAAAAGGTGACGCTCACCGGAGACGACAGCCGCGAAGGCCTGACCGCGGTTCTGTCCGTCAAGGTTCCGGACCCGAAATTCTCGTCCCAGACCAAGGACAAGCTGGTTTCGTCGGAAGTGCGGCCGGTGGTCGAAAGCCTCGTCAACGAGGCGCTGGGCAACTGGTTCGAGGAACATCCCGCCGAAGCGAAGACCGTGATGGCCAAGGTCGTCCAGGCCGCCGCCGCCCGCGAGGCGGCACGCAAAGCGCGTGAGACGGTGCGCAAGGACGTCATGAGCGTGTCGACGCTGCCCGGAAAGCTGGCGGACTGCCAGGAAAAGGACCCGGCCAAGTCCGAGATATTCATCGTCGAGGGTGATTCGGCCGGCGGTTCCGCCAAGGGCGGCCGTTCGCGGCAGAACCAGGCCATCCTGCCGCTGCGCGGCAAGATCCTGAACGTCGAGCGCGTCCGGATGGACCGGATGCTTGGCTCGGAGATGATCGGCACGCTGATCACCGCGCTCGGCACCGGCATCGGCTCGGACGAGAACAGTCCCTACCGGTTCGACGCCGACAAGCTGCGTTACCACAAGATCATCATCATGACAGACGCCGACGTTGACGGCGCGCACATTCGCACGCTCCTGCTGACCTTCTTCTTCCGGCAGATGCCCGACCTTATCGAGCGCGGCCACCTCTACATCGCCCAGCCGCCGCTCTACAAAGTCTCGCGCGGCAAGAGCTCGCAATACATCAAGGACGAAGGCGCCTTCGAGGAGTTCCTGATCGGCTCCGGCCTCGAGGAGGCAACCCTGACGCTCGGCGCCGGGGAAGTGCGCGCCGGCCAGGACCTGCGCGCCGCCGTCGACGATGCGCTGGCGGTGCGGTCCCTGATCAACGGCCTGCACACACGCTACAACCGCGGCGTGGTGGAGCAGGCGGCGATCGCCGGGGGCCTCAACCCCGAAGTCGCGACCGATCCGGCGCGCGCGATCGCGATGGCCGCCAAGATCGCCGCCCGTCTCGACATCATCGCGGAGGATACCGAGCGCGGCTGGCAGGGGCGGACCAATCCGTCGAACGAGGGTCCCGGCGGCTTCATCTTCGAGCGCATGGTGCGCGGCGTGCGCGAATACGCGCATCTCGACATGGGACTGCTGAACTCCGCCGACGCGCGGCAGCTCGACCGCTATGCGCCGCGCCTCGAGGAGGTCTATTCCTTGCCGCCGGTGCTGCGCCGCAAGGACGTCAACGAGACGATCACCGGACCTCTGGCGCTGCTTGACGCCGTCTTCGCCACAGGGAAGAAGGGCCTGACAATGCAGCGCTACAAGGGCCTCGGCGAAATGAACGCCGAACAACTCTGGGAAACCACGCTCGATCCCGCGGCGCGCTCGCTGCTGCAGGTCAAGGTGACCGATGCAACCGACGCCGACTCGCTGTTTGCACGCCTGATGGGCGACGACGTCGAGCCGCGCCGCGAATTCATCCAGGACAATGCTCTGAGCGTCGCCAACCTGGACGTCTGACAGGCCCCTTACGCGCTCGTCGCCACTGGCACGGCGCGGATGCCGGGCACCAGTTCGCCTTCGCCCTGCGACCGGATGTCGGCGGCGTTCGCCTCGTCGGTGTCTATGTGCATCTCGGTGACGGAGTTGGCGCCGACCCGAATCAGCGTCTTGCCGAAGACGAGGCCACGCTCCTCGTCGCCGATGTTGACGTCGACCAGCATGCCATCCGCCAGCCCCATCCGCTTGGCGTCCTCGGGATTGGTGTGGATGTGGCGCGCGGCGATGATCAACCCATCGGTGTCGAGCGTGCCGACGGGGCCAATGATCCTCACCGTCGGCGTCCCGTCCAGCTTGCCGCTGTCGCGCACCGGCGCATCGATGCCGAGCGTAAACCCGTCGGTGCGGGAAATCTCGATCTGCGTGCGCGGCCGTTCCGGGCCGAGGATGGCGACGCGCTCCAACCTCCCCTTCGTACCTTCGAGCGCGACCCGCTCGGCCGCCGCCCATTGCCCCGGCTGGCGCAGCGGCGTCGCCGGATTCAGCTGGTAGCCGGGCCCGAACAGCGCATCGACCGCGGCCCGCGACAGGTGGACGTGGCGGGCGGACACCGCGACGGGAATGGTGATCGCCACCGGCGCCTTGCGCGCCAGCGCCGCCGCCGTTTCGCGGGCGATCATAAGCTGTTCGGCTGTCTCGGTGACGATGATCCGCACGCGCGACCCGTAGGCCTGGATCTGCGGCGCGGCGTGGTTGGCCAGTTCGACGGACTGGTTGCGGTCATGGTCGAGCCGCAGGCCCATGAATTCCAGCCCGTCGCAGACCCTGCGCCGCATCGACGACGAGTTCTCGCCGATGCCGCCGGTGAACACCACGGCGTCCAGCCCACCCATCGCGGCGGCATAGGCGCCGATGTATTTCCGCACCCGGTAGGCGAAAATCTCGATGGCGAGCTGCGCGTCCGCGTCGCCCTTCGCCGCCCGCTCCTCGATCGTGCGCATGTCCGGTGAGCCGGTGAGGCCTTTCAACCCGCTGTCCGAATAGAGCGTGTCCTCGATCTCGGCGATGGTCAGCCCGAGCTGACGCGACAGGAAGCCGAATAGGCCGGGATCGACGTCGCCGGAGCGCGTACCCATCACCAGCCCTTCGAGCGGCGTCAGCCCCATCGACGTGTCCATGCTCTCGCCGCGGTTGACGGCGCAGACGGATGCGCCGTTGCCGAGATGCACGCTGACGATCAGCAGGTCGCGCGGCGGCGAGCCGATTTCCTCGGCGGCGCGGTGCGCGAGATATTTGTGCGAGGTGCCGTGGAAGCCGAAGCGGCGCAAGCCTGCGTCGCGCCACGTGCGGGGCACGGCATAGGTGGTGGCGCGCGGCGGGTTGGTGAGATGGAACGCTGTGTCAAAAACCGCCACCTGCGGCAGGTCGGGCCACACCTGCTGCGCGATGCGGATGGCCAGCAGGTTGGCCGGATTGTGCAAGGGCGCCAGCGGCGTCAGCGCGTCGATCGCCTCGACGGTCGCCGCGTCGAGAAGCGTGGTGGTCCGGAACCGCTCGCCGCCATGCACCACCCGGTGGCCGATCGCATCGATGGCGCCGATTCCGGCCGACATGACCGCCGCCGGCAGGGCCGCCAGCGCGGCCGGAATGTCGGCGAGCGGCGCTTCGCCGGTTTCGGTCTTGCCGTTCGCCGTGATCTTCGCCGCGCAGCGTCCACCCTCGAACCGGTCGTAGCTCGCCTTGAAGATCTCGTGCAACTCGTTCGCGCCCTCGAAGACACCGGCCTTCAGGCTTGAACTGCCGCAATTCACCACCAGTATCCGCACGCGCGCTGTCCTGTGTCTCTCGTTCGTTCGCCAACCTGATGTAGACCGCCGGATAAGACAATGGGGTGACGGCAGGGCAGGGCGATGGATCACCCTGCAGCCTTCCAGGCCAAATAATCTCTGGTTTTCAGTCGTTTGCCGCTTCCAGCGGCTCGCGCGCCGTGCAAATGTGCGCCTCGCGGCGAGATCGCCGCGCACTTTTTCGGGGACTATCCATGAACATCCTATCCGTTTTCTCGCGCGGCATCGCTGCCGCCGCGATTGCTTGCGTGGCGCTTATGTCCGGGCCGGCATCCTCTTTCGCCGCGGACGTGACTTTCCTGATGAAGAATTCGCATCCGAACGCCGTCGAGCTGGAACTCTACAGCGACGATCGCGATCATGTCTGGCCCGGCAACAACCAAGTCTACTATCTGGACGACGGCGAAACCAAGAGCGTTCCACTGGCCTGCAATGAAGGCGAATCGATCTGCTACGGCGCCTGGGTTTCTGGCGACAAGGGCACCTACTGGGGCGTCGGTCCGGGCAACACGGAGACGTGCGACGACTGCTGCTACACCTGCACCGGCGGCGAGACCGAAGAAATCAATCTGGTCCCATAGGCTGCGCTTTCGTGCAGTGTGACGATGCTTTAAGGGCGCGGAGATGATCCGCGCCCTTTCTGCTGGACCCGACCGAATGATCCGATCCGAAGCATCTCCGCTGTTCCTGGGCATCGACACCGGTGGCACCTACACCGACGCCGTCCTTTGGGCCGAAGCCACCGGCGTCGTCGCGAAGGCCAAGGCGCTGACCACGCGGCATGACCTGGCCGAAGGCATAGCTGGCGCTGTCGATGCCGTGATCGAGGCGGCCGGCATTGCTCCAAGGGCGATCAAGCTGGTCTCGATGTCGACCACGCTCGCCACCAATGCGCTGGTCGAGGGCCAGGGCGGCCGCGTCGCGCTGGTGATGATCGGCTTTTCCGACGCCGACCTGCAACGGGATGGACTGAAGACCGCGCTCGGCTCCGATCCAGTCGTGTTTTGCCCAGGCGGACACGATGTCCACGGCAACGCCCAGCCGCTCGACCTGTCGCCTCTTCTGCAAGCTCTGCCAGATCTCGGCAAATCGGTCTCCGGCTTCGCGGTCTGCGCCTATTTCGCCACCCGCAATCCAGCGCACGAGAATGCCGCGCGCGAACGAATCCGGGCGGCGACCGGCCTGCCGGTGACGGCAAGCCATGAACTGACCTCGAAACTCGGCGGCCCGCGCCGGGCGCTGACGACACTGCTCAACGCGCGGCTGATCTCGATGATCGACCGGCTGGTCGCCGCGACCGAGGGGTTCCTGGACAAGCGCGGCATCTCGGCGCCGCTGATGGTGGTGCGCGGCGACGGCGCGCTGGTTTCGGCTGCATTCGCCCGCGCCCGGCCGATCGAGACCATCCTGTCCGGCCCGGCCGCCAGCCTCGTCGGCGCGCGGCACATGACCGGTCTCGACAACGCGATGGTGTCGGACATCGGCGGCACGACCACCGACGTCGCCGTGCTGGACAAGGGCCGGCCGCGGCTCGATCCGGAAGGCGCGACCGTCGGCGGCTACCGCACCATGGTCGAAGCCGTCGCCATGCGCACCTTCGGCCTCGGTGGCGATTCGGAAGTGGCGCTTGAAGACGGCGGCCTCTTGCCGCGCATCGCGCTGGGCCCGCGCCGACTCGTCCCTCTCTCACTGGCCGGGATGAAGCATGCCGCGATCGTCGTGGAGCATCTGGAACGCCAGCTCCGCGCGCCAAATCCGGGCCGGATGGACGGACGGTTCGCCTTCCGCACCGGCGTGCCGGAATGGCTGGCGGCTGGTCTGACGCCGCCGGAAGCAAAGCTTTACGACACGATCACGGCCGATCCGCAGCCGCTCGACCGCCTGCTCGCCTCGACGGCCCAGGCAGCAACGCTGAACCGGCTCGTCGCGCGCGGGCTGGTACACGTCGCCGGTTTCACGCCGTCGGATGCCGCCCACACCCTGGGCCTCCAGGCGAACTGGAACGCGCAGTGCGGCACGCTGGGCGCCGAACTCTTTGCCCGCCGCCGTGACGGACGCGGCCAACCCATCGCGGCCAGTTCCGAAGAAATCTCGCGCCGTGTCCTCGATGCGCTGACGCGGCGCTCCGCCGAAGTCGTGCTGGAGACCGCCTTTGCCGAGGACGGGCTCGACGGCGCGGCGACCGTCGCGCACGCGCTCGTGCAGCGCGCCGTCGACGCCGACCACGGCATCGCGCGATTTTCCGTGGCGCTCGACCGTCCAGTCATCGGCCTCGGCGCCTCCGCGCCGCTCCACTATGCCGGCCTCGGCGCCCTGGTCGGCAATTCATGCATCGTGCCCGCGGACACCGACGTAGCCAATGCGCTGGGCGCGGTCGTCGGGCAGGTTCGGGTCACCGCCGAGGCGCGCGTCAGCCAGCCCAAGGAAGGCCTGTTCCGCATGGCGGCTGGCGACCTTGTCCGCGATTTCCCCTCCGAGGCGCAGGCGATGGCCGCGGCGGAGACCGAGATCCGCATCGCGGCCGCCGCGCGGGCGACGGATGCGGGAGCCGAAGACGCCAACATCGACATCGCCAGCGACATTCGCTCCGCCACCATCGAAGGCCAGCGGACCTTCATCGAGGCGATACTGGTCGCGACAGCGGCAGGTCGGCCGCGCATCGCGGAGTGACGCTGCCACGGCAGGCGAGGGTTGTCTCGCGCCGACTGAGCCACATTTACTCCGTTTCCGCGAAACTCATTGTCTTTCGGATGGCTTGACGCCTTCCGCGCGCGCGTGTTGAAGCGGGCTCGACGCAACGGAGAATGTGCATGACCGACCGCATCGAGATCGACGGCCTGAGAATCGCGCCGGAGCTGCACGATTTCGTGGTCAAAGAGGCCCTTCCCGGCACGGGCGTCGAGGCAAAGAACTTCTGGTCCGCCTTCTCCGCCCTCGTCCACGATCTCGCGCCGAAGAACCGCGCGCTGCTGGCCAAACGGGACCTGATGCAGGAGAAGATCGACGCCTGGCACCGCGACAACGGCGCGCCGGCCGATCTGCCGAAATACACCGCCTTCCTGCGCGAGATCGGCTATCTGCTGCCGGAAGGCGCGGATTTCTCGGTCGAGACCAGCAATGTCGATCCCGAGATCGCTGCCATCGCCGGGCCGCAACTCGTCGTGCCGGTGATGAACGCCCGCTTCGCGTTGAACGCGGCAAACGCCCGCTGGGGTTCGCTCTACGACGCCCTCTACGGCACGGACGCGATCTCCGAGGCTGACGGCGCCGAGAAGGGGAAGGGATACAATCCGAAGCGCGGCGCCAAGGTGGTTGCCTGGGTGCGGAAATTCCTCGACGAGAGCGCGCCGCTCGACGGCGCGTCGTGGAGCGATGCGCAGTCGTTCGACGTCGCCATGGGCCGGCTTGCGGTGACATTGACCGACGGACGGATGACCGGGCTGAAGGACGGCGCGCAGTTTGCCGGCTATCTAGGCTCGCCGTCCGCCCCGACGCAGTTCCTGCTGCGCAAGAACGGGCTCCTGGCCGAAGTGCTGATCGACGCCTCCTCCGCCATCGGCAAGGACGACCCCGCCCATATCTCCGATGTCTGGCTGGAATCCGCGATCACGACCATCATGGACTGCGAGGATTCCGTCGCCGCCGTCGATGCCGAGGACAAGGTCGTCGTCTATCGCAACTGGCTCGGCCTGATGAGGGGCGACCTCGCGGAGGAGGTGACGAAGGGCGGCAAGTCCTTTACGCGCAGGCTCAACCCGGACCTCGACTATCTGGCGGCGGATGGCTCGACCTTCGAGCTGAAATGCCGCTCGCTGATGCTGGTGCGCAATGTCGGACATCTGATGACGAACCCGGCGATCCTGCTGAATGACGGCTCGGAAATCCCCGAAGGCATCATGGACGCGATGGTGACGGCGCTGATCGCGCTGCATGACATCGGCGTGAACGGACGTCGGAAGAATTCCCGCGAAGGCTCGATGTATATCGTGAAGCCGAAGATGCACGGACCGGAGGAAGTGGCTTTCGCTTCCGAAATCTTTGGTCGCGTCGAGGACGCGCTCGGCATGGCGCGCAACACGATCAAAATGGGCATCATGGACGAGGAGCGCCGGACGACGGTCAACCTCAAGGAAGCCATCCGCGCCGCGAAGCAGCGGGTGGTGTTCATCAACACCGGCTTCCTCGACCGCACCGGCGACGAGATGCACACCTCGATGGAAGCCGGGCCGATGATCCGCAAGGGCGACATGAAGCAGGCGCCCTGGATCCAGGCGTACGAGAACTGGAATGTCGACATCGGGCTGGCCTGCGGCCTGCAGGGCCGGGCGCAGATCGGCAAGGGCATGTGGGCGATGCCCGACCTGATGGCGGCGATGCTGGAACAGAAGATCGCCCATCCGAAGGCCGGCGCGAACACGGCCTGGGTGCCCTCGCCCACCGCGGCGACCCTGCACGCCACCCATTACCACAAGGTCGACGTAAAGGCCGTTCAGGAAGGCCTGAAGAGCCGAGCCAGAGCCAGGCTCGACGACATCCTGTCTGTTCCCGTCGCGACACGGCCGAACTGGACGCCGGACGAGATCCAGCGCGAGCTCGACAACAATGCGCAAGGTATCCTCGGCTACGTGGTGCGCTGGGTCGACCAGGGCGTCGGCTGCTCGAAAGTGCCCGACATCAACGATGTCGGCCTGATGGAGGACCGCGCGACCTTGCGCATCTCGTCGCAGCACATCGCCAACTGGCTGCATCACGGCGTCTGCACCGAAGAACAGGTGATGGCGACGATGAAGCGCATGGCCGGCGTTGTCGACCGCCAGAACGAGGCCGATCCGGTCTATCAGCCGATGGCGCCGCATTTCAAAAACTCGATCGCCTTCGAGGCTGCATGCGACCTCGTCTTCAAGGGCCGAGCCCAGCCAAACGGCTACACCGAGCCGGTCTTGCACGCCCGACGGCTTGAACTGAAGGCGCGCAGGACGTCGGCTTAACGGAAAAATACGGCCTCTCGTGCGAGGATCGGTTTGCAAATCCGGTCCAACGAGGCTTTAGAGCCGGAATGAAACTGCTCGCGATCGACACTGCATCGACGCTCTGCGCGGCCTGCGTCTGGGACGCAGGCGCCAGGCGAGAGCTTGGCCGCTGCGTCGAGGACATCGGCAAGGGCCATGCCGAGCGGCTGATGGACGTGATCGCTCAGGCGCTGTCTGCAGCCGGCGTGACCTTTGCCGATCTCGGCGCGATCGCGGTCTCGGTCGGCCCCGGCTCCTTCACCGGCATCCGCGTCGGCGTCGCGGCAGCGCGCGGCCTCGCGCTGGCGCTGAAGATCCCTGCGCTTGGCGTCACCACGCTCTCGGCCATCGCGGACGAGGCGCGGGCCATCCATGCTGACCGGCGCATTATCGCGTCGATCGATGCGCGGCGCGATGAACTCTATGTCGAGGACCATGCGCCCGACGGTTCGCTGTTGTTTGGCCCGGCAATCGTCAACGTAGCCGATGCGGAGGGACTGCTGCAGGGATTGCCCCCGCTTCTGGCCGGCTCCGGCTCCGACATCATCGCCGCGCCCGACCCCTCGGCCGAGCGCGCAGGCGGCGGCGCGACCGCGGACATCGCGGTCTATGCCCGGCTTGCCGCGGCGGGCCGTGTCTACAACTCGCCGCCCAGGCCGCTTTACCTACGGGGACCAGACGCACGTCCTCAGGACGGCTTCGCGCTGCAACGGCAGGCGCCATGATGCGCATTCCCTTTGTCTCTCGCCAGCGGCAATACATTCTGGAGCGACTTGGAACCGCCGATGCGCCGGCAATCGCGCGCGTTCACAGCGAGGATTTCTCCCGGCCCTGGTCGCCGGCGGAGTTCGCTGCCCTCATCGACCAGCCGACCGTCTTCGGCTTCGCGGCCCGCGAGGTCGGCAACAAGGCAGGCCTCGCCGGTTTCGTGCTGGCGCGGGTGGTGATCGACGAAGGCGAGATCCTGACGGTTGCGGTCGCGCGCGCGCACCGCCGCGAGGGTCTGGGGCGGGAACTGATGGATTCCGTGATGCGGCAGCTTCACTCCGACCGCGCGTCGCATCTGTTGCTGGAGGTCGACGAAACCAACGTTCCGGCCTTGGCACTGTATCGAAGGCTAGGCTTCCGCGAGGTCGGCAAGCGCAAGAACTACTATGCCGGCGGGACCGGTCCGGGCACCGGCGCGCTTGTCATGCGCCGCGATCTTCGCTAGCCCGGGCGCAGGTGGGGCGAGGGGGCGTTTCGGGCAATGATCGGCTGGATCCGGATCGTGCTCGGCCTGTCTCTGGCGGCCATCGTGACCCCGCCGTTGCTGCTGTGGCAGATGCTGGCAATGGCGACCGGCATGAACGAGTCTCTGGCGCCACGCCTCTGGCACAAGATGGTGATGTTCGTTCTGGGCTTCCGGGTGCATGTGCATGGCCGGCTGGCAGAACAGCGGCCGCTGCTGGTCGCCGCCAATCACATCTCGTGGACCGACATCATGCTGCTCGGCTCGGTCGCCGACGTCTATTTCATCTCCAAGTCCGAACTGGCCGGCTGGCCGATCATCGGCTATCTGGCGCGCTACCAGCGCACGGTCTTCATCGAGCGCGAGCGTAGGCGGAAATCCGGCCAGCAGGCGGCCGAAATTGCCACACGGCTGGCGCAAGGACACCCGATGGTGCTGTTCGCCGAGGGCAGCACCCATGACGGCAACCACATGGCGCCGTTCAAGAGCACCCTGTTCGGCGCTGCGTCGCTGGCCATCTCCGAGGGCGGGTGCGAGCGTGTCTACATCCAGCCCGTCGCGATCGCCTACACGCGTCTGCAGGGCCTACCGATGGGGCGCCAGCACCGTGTCCACGCGGCCTGGATCGGTGACCGGACGCTCGTGCCGCACATCAAGGCGCTGCTGCGGGAAGGCGCGGTCGACGTCGAGGTGCATTTCGGGGAGCCGCTGGAGTTCGCCGCCGACAGCCGGCGCAAGGACGTCGCGGCGGCCGTCGAGGCACGGGTCAGGACAATGATGCGCAAGGCCCTGGCTGAGCCGAAGCGCGGCAAGTGATCGCCATCGGGTCGCGGCATCTGTCGCTTCGCGCCAAAAACCGCTAGAAGCCGCCCGATGAACGATACCGATACAATCACAGGGCAAGCGTCAGCAGCCGTCCGCGACGGGCAGTCGAAGCGCTACTTCGTCAAGACCTACGGCTGCCAGATGAACGTCTACGACTCGCAGCGCATGTCGGATGCGCTGACAGCTGACGGCTACAGCCCGGCGGAGAAGGCGGAAGACGCCGACCTTATCCTGCTCAATACGTGCCATATCCGCGAAAAGGCGGCCGAGAAGGTCTATTCCGACGTCGGCCGCCTGCGGGCGATCAAGAAGGAGCGGGCAGCAAGCGGCCATGATACGACCATCGCCATCGCCGGCTGCGTTGCCCAGGCGGAAGGCGCGGAGATTCTGCGGCGGGCGCCCGCCGTCGACCTGGTCATTGGCCCGCAGACCTACCACCGGCTGCCCGACGCCGTTCGCCGCGCCCGCGCCGGCGAGAAGGTCGTCGAGACCGACTATGCCATCGAGGACAAATTCGATCACCTGCCGCAGCCGAAGCCGGCGGCAACGCGCAGCCGCGGCGTCACAGCCTTCCTCACCGTCCAGGAGGGCTGCGACAAGTTCTGCACCTTCTGCGTCGTGCCCTACACGCGTGGGTCCGAGGTGTCCCGACCGGTCGACCGGATCGTTGCGGAAGCGATGCGGCTGGCCGAATCCGGTGTCCGCGAGCTCACCTTGCTCGGCCAGAACGTCAATGCCTGGCACGGCGAGGGCGAGGGAGGCCGCGAATGGGGCCTGGGCGAACTGCTGACACGCCTTGCCGGGATTCCGGGCATCGCCCGTCTGCGCTACACCACCAGCCATCCGCGCGATATGGATGATGCGCTGATCGCCGCGCACCGCGACCTGCCAGCGCTGATGCCCTATCTGCACCTGCCGGTGCAGTCGGGCTCCGACCGCATTCTGAAGCTGATGAACCGAAAACACACCGGCGACGACTATCGGCGGCTGGTCGAACGCATTCGCGCCGCCAATCCCGACATTGCGCTCTCGGGCGATTTCATCGTCGGCTTTCCCGGCGAGACCGACGCCGATTTCGAGGCGACGATGCAGCTGATCCGCGACGTCCGCTATGCGGCGGCCTATTCGTTCAAATACTCGCCCCGTCCCGGCACGCCGGGCGCTGACATGGGCGGCCATGTGCCTGAACATGTGAAGGACTTGAGGCTGCAGCGCCTCCAGGCCCTGCTGAACGAGCAGCAGGCGGACTTCGTCGCGGCTCTGAAAGGCCAGCAGGTCGAGATCCTGCTCGAAAAGGCTGGCAAGGAACCTGGCCAACTGGTCGGGCGTTCACCATGGCTGCAACCGGTTATTGTTGATGAAAAGGCCGGTGAAATCGGTGACATTGTGACAGTGCGAATCATCGGGACGGGGTACACCCTCTATGCCGAGCCGCTTTGACGGCGGACGAGGCCCAACAAGGAGAGACGTTTGAACGCCGCTGCAGAACTGAAGAATGTCCCCGCCGGGGCTTCCGACATGGCGCACATCGTCCTGACCTTCGACAACAACAAACACGCCAGCGCCATCTACGGCCAGTTCGACCAGAATCTCGCACTGATCGAGCAGAAGCTCGGGGTCGACCTGCGCTCCAAGGGCAACCAGCTTTCCGTCCGCGGCTCGTCGGTCGCCGCCGAACAGGCAAGGCGCGCGCTCGATTATCTCTACGAGCGGGCGCAGAAGGGGGCGGAAATCGCGCCCTCCGACGTCGAGGGCGCCATCCGCATGGCGGTCGCCGCGGATGACCAGCTGACCCTGCCGACTCTCGAGAAGAAGGGCCGTCTCGCGGCAGCCCAGATTTCAACCCGCAAGCGCACGATCTATGCGCGCACGCCGAACCAGGACGCCTACATGCGCGCGCTGGAGCGGTCGGAGCTCGTCTTTGGCATCGGGCCTGCGGGAACCGGCAAGACCTATCTCGCCGTGGCGCACGCGGCCATGCTCCTGGAGCGCGGCATGGTCGAGCGGATCATCCTGTCGCGGCCGGCGGTCGAGGCCGGCGAGCGGCTGGGCTTTCTGCCCGGCGACATGAAGGAGAAGGTTGATCCTTACCTGCGGCCCCTCTACGACGCGCTCTACGACATGATGCCGTCGGACAAGGTCGAGCGCGCGCTCGCCGCCGGCGTCATCGAAATCGCGCCGCTGGCCTTCATGCGCGGCCGCACGCTGGCGCATGCCGCCGTCATCCTCGACGAAGCGCAGAACACCACCCAGATGCAGATGAAGATGTTCCTGACGCGTCTCGGCGACGGCGCGCGGATGATCGTCACTGGCGATCCGACCCAGGTCGACCTGCCGTCGAACACCAAGTCGGGCCTTGTCGAGGCGTTGCGCATCCTCGACGGCGTGCCGGGCATCGTCACCGTGCGCTTCAACGACGCCGACGTGGTGCGCCATCCGCTGGTGGCCGAGATCGTCCGCGCCTACGACCGCGACGGTTCGGGCAAGGGCGGCCCCACGATCTGATGGCGCGACAACCGCCGAACCTGAACAGTCCGCCGCAGGCCGGGCTGGACATCGACCTTTCGGTCGAGGCCGGAGGCTGGCCGGAGGAATCGGACCTCCTGGCGATGGTCGAGGCGGCGACGGCCGCCACGATGGCCGAGCTAGGAATCGGCGTGCGGCAATCCGAGCTCAGCCTGGTCTTCACCGACGACGCGCATATCAGGCAGCTCAATGTCGAATGGCGCGGTAAGGACAAGGCGACCAATGTCCTGTCTTTCCCCGCCTTTCCATCATTTCCGAAAGGCAAATTGCCGCCGATGCTCGGCGACATCGTTCTGGCCTTCGAGACGGTGAAGTCGGAATCGGACCTGGAACAGAAGCGCTTCGAACACCATCTGTCGCATCTCGTCGTGCACGGCTTCCTGCACCTGGTCGGATACGACCATGAGACGGAAGCGGAAGCCGAGCAGATGGAAGCGCTGGAGCGGCGCATCCTGGCGAGGCTTGCCATCGCCGACCCCTATGCGGTATCGGAAGAACCCTGACTGAAGACATGACGATGAACGACGCACCCCATTCCGCTGCCCCGGCGCCCGCGCAGGCCGACGCCGTTGCTTCGGAAACATCGACCGATCCGCAAAGTACGGCCGCGCGGGCTCAGCCGCGCACGTCGCTGTTCGAAGGGCTGATCCAGTTCTTCCGCTCGCGCAACGGCTCGTCTTCGCTCCGCGAGGACCTGGCTGACGCACTAGCCGAGGCCGCGCCCGACGCGGCGTCGTTCTCGCCCGCCGAACGCGCGATGCTCAACAACATCCTGCGGCTGCGCGAGGTGCGCGTCGAGGATGTCATGATCCCCCGCACCGACATCGAAGCGGTGGAGATCGGCACGACGCTTGGGGCCATTCTCGAGATCTTCGAGGAATCCGGCCATTCGCGCATGCCGGTCTATGCCGAGACGCTGGACGATCCGCGCGGCATGATCCACATCCGTGACGTCGTCGGCCACCTGACCCGCACGGCGCGCCTGAAGAAGGCGCGCGGGGCGAAGAAGACGGCGGCGTCGGGTCTCGATCTCGGCCAGGTCGACCTGCAGCGGCCGATAGGCGAACTCGGCATCACCCGCCCCGTCCTCTTCGTGCCGGCATCGATGCTGGCGTCCGACCTGATGGCGCGCATGCAGGCGTCGCGGACGCAGATGGCGCTGGTCATCGACGAGTATGGCGGCACCGACGGCCTCGTCTCGCTGGAGGACATCGTCGAGATGGTCGTCGGCGACATCGAGGACGAGCATGACGACGATGAGGAGCCGCTGATCACCAAGACCGGCGAGGGCGTGTTCGTGGTCGACGCGAAGGCCGAGATCGACGAGGTCGCCAAGACGATCGGCGAAGACTTTTCGGCCGGCGAGCATGGCGAATATGTCGATACGATCGGCGGCCTGATCTTCTCGACGCTTGGCCGGATACCGGCGCGCGGCGAAGTGGTCCGCGCCATTCCGGGTTACGAATTCCACGTGCTCGACGCGGATCCGCGTCGCGTCAAGCGGGTGCGGATCGTTCAGATACGCTCGGCGGAGCAACGGCGCCGACGTCCCGCCCGCGAAGAAGCGGCGCCGGCCGAGCCTGGCCCGGATGCCGGGTCAGGCCCCTGATATCAGACGGCGTGGCGCAGGCTGACGCCGCTCGCCTGATCGAAGATCGTCAGCTTGTCCGGGTTCCAGCCGAAGCGCACGTCGTCCTCGATCGCGACCTTGGTCCGTGCCGAAACGGTGGCGCGGAGCATGTTGTCGCCAACGCGCAACGTGACGATCTTTTCCACCCCGTGGTTCTCCACATCATGCACCTTGGCCCCGACCGGCGCGCCGGCCTCGACCAGGATGTCCTCTGGCCGGATGCCGAACGTCAGCGGACGATCGGCAACCGCGGTGGCGGCCGGCCCGACGGGCAGTTCGAAGCCGGGCGAGACGATCGCGCGGCCCGACATGATCTTGCCGTCCACCAGGTTCATCGGCGGCGATCCGACCGAACGCGCGACGAATGTGTTCATCGGATTTGAATAGACCTCGTAGGGCGTTCCGACCTGCACGAGGCTGCCATTGTTGAGCACGCCGATCTTGTCGCCCATCGACATCGCCTCGATCTGGTCGTGGGTCACGAACAGGAACGTCTGCCCGAGGTTCATCTGGATGTTCTTGAGTTCGGTGCGCAGCGCCTCGCGAAGCTTCGCATCGAGCGCCGACAGCGGCTCGTCCATCAGGAAGACGCGCGGATTGCGCACGATGGCGCGTCCGATGGAGACGCGCTGCATCTCGCCGCCCGACAGGCGGTCCGTCTTGCGCGCCAGCAGGTGTTCGATGCGCAGCGTCCGGGCCGCCTTCGCGACCCGTTCGGCGATCTCCGCATCCGGCACCCGGCGCAGCTTCGATTTCAGTGGGAACTCGAGGTTCTGCTTCACGGTGTAGCGCGGGTAGAGCGAATATTGCTGCAGCACCAGCGCGACGTCGCGCTCCGCGGCGCCCCAGTCGGCCACGTCGACCCCGTCGATCAGGATACGACCCGACGTCGGCTTCTCCAGCCCGGCGATCAGCCGCAACGTCGTCGTCTTGCCGGCGCCCGTCTGGCCGAGCAGCACGAAGAATTCGCCGTTGGCGATCTCGAGGTCGAGGTTCCTAAGCGCCGTGTGGGCGCCGAAGGTCTTGGTGACGTTCTCCAGGCGGATATGGGCCATCTTACAACCTTACCCCCAGCGACGCGCCGCTCTCGCCGTCGAAGAAATGCGCCTGCGCCGGATCGATGCGCACGTGAACCGTCTCGCCGGGCTTCGGCACGAAGCCGGCGCGGGTCCGGGCCCGCAGCATGCCGGAGCCGACCTTAAGATCGACGATGTCGTAGGACCCGAGCGGCTCGATGATATGCGCCTCGACCGGCAGATAGCCGTCCTTGGCCGCGCGCTCGACCAGGACCCCCTCGGGCCGGATGCCGAGCTTGACGCCGCCTGGCTTTGCGGCCGAACCGTTCAACGCGCCGGCCAAGGCCGCCGGGAAGGCGAAGCCGCCCGCCTGCCCTTCAAGCGATACCACCGCTCCCGTCCCCGCGGTCGAGACAGTCGCCGGCGCGACGTTCATCACCGGGCTGCCGACGAACTGGGCGACGAACAGGTTGGAGGGATGAGCATAGACCTCTTCCGGGCTGCCAATCTGCTGCAGGACGCCTTCGTGCATGATGACGATCCGGTCGGCGAGGCTCATCGCCTCGACCTGGTCGTGCGTGACATAGATCGTCGTTGAGCCCTGCTTGATGTGCAGCCGCTTGATCTCTGCACGCATTTCCTCGCGCAGCTTGGCGTCGAGCGCGCCGATCGGCTCGTCCATCAGCATGGCCTTGGGTTTCCGCACCAGCGCGCGGCCGATGGCGACGCGCTGCATGTCGCCGCCGGACAGCGCCGACGGCTTCTTCTGCAGGAATTCACCGATCCGCAGCACCCCGGCGATCTCGCGCACGCGCGCATCGACGTCGGCCTTGCTCATGCGGGTCGCCCGCAGCGGGAACGCGATGTTCTCGTAGACGCTCATGTGCGGGTAGAGCGAGAACGACTGGAACACCATCGCGATGTCACGGTCGGAGGCCTTGAGGTGCTGCACCGGCTGGCCGTCGATCAGGATGTCGCCTTCGTCGATCGTCTCCAGCCCGGCGATCGCGCGCAGCGTGGTCGTCTTGCCGCAGCCTGACTGACCGAGCAGCACGATGAACTCGTTGTCGGCGATGGCGAGATTCATGTCGCGGACGACCTGGACGTCGCCGAACCATTTCTGAACGCCGCGAAGCTCTATCTGGGTCATGGCTCTAGTGTCGCTTCTCGTCGTCGTCCGGCACGACATCGGCGTCCGGCGAGCCGAACCAGTTGGTGAACATGAAGGTCAGGAGGCCGACGATCACGATCGTGATGCCGTAGCGGTGCAGGAACAGGTTCCACGGCTGGCAGAGCGCCACGATGCCGAGGATCATCACCACTTCGGCGATGCGCTGCAGTCTCGACGAACTGATCATTTGCGGATCGCCCCGAAGCTCATGCCGCGCAGCAGATGATTGCGCAGGAGGAAGGTGAAGATCGCCACCGGCAGCAGGAAGAGCAGCGTTCCGGATGCGATCACCGTCCAGTCGGACAGGCCGGACCCAACCTGGCTCGGGATGAACGGCGGCGCGGTCTGCGCCCTTCGATTGGTCATGATCAGCGCGAAGGCGTATTCGTTCCACGCCGTGATGAAGCAGAACACCGCCGTGGCGGCGATGCCGGTCGCTGCTTCCGGGATCACGATCTTGAAGAACGCCTCCATGCGCGTGTAGCCGTCGACCAGCGCCGCCTCTTCGTATTCGCGCGGAATTTCGTCGATGAAGCCCTTCATCAGCCAGACCGAGAAGGACAGGTTGAAGGCGGTGTAGAGGATGATCAGGCCCCAATGCGTGTCGTTGAGGCCGACGGCGCGATACATCAAGAACATCGGGATCGCGACCACCACCGGCGGCAGCATGCGCGTCGAGAGGATGAAGAAGAGCAGGTCACCCTCGCCCTTCACCTTGAATCGCGAGAACCCATAGGCCGTCAGCGTCCCCATGCCCACCGCCAGCACCGTCGACGTGATCGCCACGATCAGCGAGTTCATGAAGCGGTCGGGATAGCCGGACCATTGCACCTCGCCGCGCCCGGAGCGCACAACCTTCTCGCCGCCGTCGAACACGACGCGCTCCCACCACGGCGCCGCGGCGTATTCCTCGGCGGTCGGCGGCGCCCGCAACTGCGAGCGCTTTGTGAACAGCTTCACGAAGGGCGAGATCTCCGGCGTGAACACGATGGTCGGCGGGATCGTCGTCGACAGGTTGCGCGGCTTGAACGCGGTCGAGGCGATCCAGTAGATCGGCGCGAGGAAGATCATCGTGATGATCAGCACGCCGACGATCGCCAGCCTGTTCAACCCCTTCTCGGCGGGAGTCTGGACCTGAGCCATCTCAGCGCTCCTTCACCTTGTTGAGGTATTTGACGTAGATGTTGGTGATCGCCAGCACCATGATCAGCATGATGTACGCCAGCGCACAGGACCGGCCGGTCTCCCAGGTCTGGAACGCCATCTTGTAGAGGCGGATCGAGATCACCTCGGTCGTCGGCTGGCTGGTCAGGATGTAGGCGAGGTCGAAGGTCTTGAACGCTTCCATGGTGCGGAAGATGATCGCGATCATCAGGATCGGCGCGACCAGCGGCAGCGTGATGCGGAAGAACGTGTAGAGCGAGCCGGCACGGTCGATCGCGGCTGCCTCGTAGAGATGCTTCGGCACGGCCGACAGGCCCGCCAGCGACAGCAGCATGACGAAGGGCGACCACATCCAGATGTCGGTCAGCGCGACCGCGTAGAGCGCCATGTCCGGATTGGCCAGCCACTCGAAATTGCCGAGCCCCAGCGCATAGTTGATGATGCCGAAGGATGGGTCGTAGAGCAGCTTCCAGAACAGGCCGACGACGGCCATGGACAGCATCATCGGCAGCAGCAGAAGGGTCGTGATCAGGCCCTTTAGTGGAATGTCGCGGTTGAGAAGCAGCGCGGTTCCGAAGCCGACGATCACCTGACCGACCACCGAGACGATCACGTATTTCGCCGTGATCGAGAAGTTGTTCCAGATGTAGGGGTCGTTGAGCAGCTCGCGGTAGTTCTGCAGCCCGACGAAATTGGCTGGCGCATTCGACGACGCGCGGAAGTCGGTGAACGAATAGCCGAGCGAATACAGCAGCGGGAAGATGTTGAAGACGATCAGGAAGACGATCGTCGGGATGATGAAGAGGTTGCGGATCGCCAGGTCGCTCAGGCCGCGGGATGCGGCGCGCGATTTGGGGTCCAGCGTGGTCAGGACTGCCGTGGCCACTGCCACCTCCTCGGTGAGTTTCAGAGACAGAAACGGAGGGGGCGGGTCGCGCCCCCTCCGGCGAAGTCGGGATTACTTGACCCGGTTGTACTTCTTGAACGTGGCGTTCCAGTCGGCCGCCAGCGCGTCGAGCGCTTCCTTGGCATTGCCGTCGCCTGTGATGACCGGATAGAGGCGCTGGTTCATCTGGATCAGCAGCTCGGCATATTCCGGGGTCGCCCAGAAGTCCTTCACCTTGAACATCGTCTCGTAGAAGGCCTTGTTGTACGGCGTCGCGTTCTGGAATTCAGGCGATTCCAGCACCTTGGCGCTGGCCGTGTAGCCACCGAGTTCGGCCCAGCGCTTCTGGGTCTCGTCCTTGATGAACCATTCCAGGAACTTCATCGACTCTTCCTTGTTCTCCGAATAGGAGATCACGGAAATGCCCTGGCCGCCGAGCGCGGCGAACTGCGCCCCACCGGGGCCCGGGGGGTTGGCGAAGAAGCCGGTGCCCTTGGCGTTCGGGTTCGACGCCTCGTTCACCAGAGCCGGGAAGAAGGCGAAGTAGTTCATGCTCATCGCCGCCAGGTTCTCGGTGATCGCCTGGTTGTTCTCGACGAAGAAGCTCTTGGCCCAGCCCGGAGGCGTGAACTTGTACAGCTCCTTGTAAGCCTCGACCGCGGCGACGTTCGCCTCGGAATTGATGATGCCGTCGACCTTGTATGTCGAATAGTCGCCGAGTTCGCCGCCAAACGAGAAGATCGCGTTCTCGACGCCCATCACCAGAGCGTCATACGAGTTGTCGGTGTAGATGGCGATGCCGTAGCGCTTCTCGTCCGGACGGTGGAAGAATTCCGCGATGTCGCGCAGCTGCTTCCAGTCCTTCGGCGGTGCGAGGTCGTAGCCATACTTGGCCTTGAACGCCTCCATCTCCTTCGGGTCTTCGAACCAGTCCTTGCGGTACGACCAGCCAACGGCGTCGCCCTCGGCCGGGATCGACCAGTACTTGCCCGAGGCCGACGGATACTCGGCATAGTATTTGACGGTGGCCGGAGCCATCACTTCGCCGAGCTTGTGCTTGTTGAAGAACTCGGTCAGGTCGACATAGTGGCCTGCTTCCGAAGCAGCGCCAATCCACTGGGAATCGCCGACGACCATGTCGTAGGCCGAGCCCTTGGCGTTGAACTCGGTGAAGGCCTTGGTCTGGAAGTCGGACCACGGCGTCGTCTCGACCGTCACCTTGACGCCGGTTTCCTTTTCATACTCGTTGACGAGCTCCTGCAGGTAGTTCGCCGGATCCCATTCAGCCCAGAAGATGGTGAGTTCCTGCGCGGACAGCGTCGAAACGCTGCTGGCGAAGGTCAAGCCAATACCGGCCAGAAGACCGGTCAGTTTGCTGCGCATGTTCATTTCCTCCCTGTGGTGCCTCAACCGGGGCTCCGTGCGGGCGGCTTTCGCCGCGCTGCCGGTTCCTTTTGTCGGCGCATCTCGCCGTCGCATCCCGCCTGGGTCTCCTCCCTCGGCGAGCCGATCCCGTATGCAGTGCCACAATCTGCCCAAGCCGGGACATCTTGCGTTCCAGCATATCTATTCAATCTGGTATTACCAATCTGCCGTTCCGGTCAAGCGCTTTCTTTCCGTGCTGCGGTCGCATTGTTTTGACGTGGTAATTTGCCGACTTTCTCGCACCTGCGAAACGCTTGTAATCGATTGCACGTGCATTTCCGCCCGACGTTCTGATCATGCGAGCGCTCATCTGGTAGGACCAGTAATGACGAGCTTGCTCCGCGCTTCTTCGATCGCGGCGCGCACGAGCGCGCGACCGGACCAGAGAGCGATCTCCCGCGCCTCGTTCGCGTCCACGCTCCAGATGTCCTTCAGGATCACCAGCGTCTCGACCCCGAAGACCAGGGACAGCGCCTTGGCCAGACGGTCGAGGGACATCTCATCCAGTTCTGGATGGAGCGGTGCGATCGCGTTTCGCAGCAGGACGATCCGGTGGCCGCGGGTGAACTGCGGCTCCAGTTCGGCGGTGCCGCGTCGGCGCGACGCCCACTGCTCCAGCGAATGCTTCAGCGCGGCGCGGAATGTCGCCTCGAACGCATCGATCCGCGGGATCGATGTTCCGATCAGGTCGATGACGCGGCTCTCGGCATCCGTCTCCGATGATGACCATTCGAGGATGGGGCCAAGTGCCTCGTCGACGACGGCCTGAACCAGCGCCGCCTGGCTTGGGAAATAGCGGTAGGCGGTCGCCCGGGACACGCCGGCCTGTTCCGCGACATCGCTCACCGAGGGAACGACGCCATCCTGCATCACCCGGACGGCGGTCTCAAGCATCAGCCGGGCGGTGCGGGCGCGGGCGCCACGCTCGCCGATCCCGGCGAAACTCCTCGGTTGCGGTGAGACGTTCATGTCAATATGATACGCTCGTCTCAAAAATGTGCAATGCCCGTCTCAAGGCGAAATTCCGGATCGACATCGAGGAACTCCACAATGCCGGCAATCCCCCGTCAGAACATCCTCGACCGGCTGAACGACATGAAGGCACGTCGCGTGCCGATCGTCGGCGGCGGCGCCGGCACCGGCCTGTCCGCCAAGGGCGAGGAAGCGGGCGGGATCGATCTGATCATCATCTACAATTCGGGCCGCTACCGCATGGCCGGGCGCGGCTCAGCCGCCGGGCTGCTCGCCTATGGCAATGCGAACGAGATCGTCAGGGAAATGGCGGTCGAGGTTCTTCCAGTGGTGAAGCACACCCCGGTGCTCGCCGGGGTCAACGGCACCGATCCATTCATCCTGATGCCGCAGTTCCTGGCCGAGCTGAAGGCGATGGGCTTCTCCGGCGTACAGAACTTTCCGACCGTCGGCCTGTTCGACGGCGCGATGCGCCAGAGCTTCGAGGAAACCGGCATGGGCTACGGACTCGAAGTCGAGATGATCGCCGAGGCGCACAAGCAGGACCTCCTGACGACGCCCTACGTCTTCAATCCCGACGAGGCGCGGGCCATGGCCGGGGCCGGCGCCGACATCATCGTCGCCCACATGGGCGTCACCACCGGCGGCTCCATCGGCGCGACCTCGGCGAAGACGCTCGATTCCTGCATCGTCGAGATCGACGCCATCGCGGGCGCGGCGATGGCGGTGCGCGAGGACATTCTCATCCTCTGCCACGGCGGGCCGATCGCCATGCCCGACGACGCCGAGTATGTGCTGAAGCGTACGAAGAACTGCCATGGGTTCTATGGCGCGAGTTCGATGGAACGGCTGCCGGTCGAGACCGCCTTGAAACAGCAGACCGAGCGCTTCAAGTCGATCGGCTTCTGAGGCGCGCCGCCAAGATTTCGCGATCCCACCCTATTGTTTCCGCAATCCGGGCGATGAATTGTCGGATGTCATCGGCCTGCTATGCCGCTAAGGTATGCGACCGGACATCTGGCGGGTGGAGCTTGGCGACATGCGGATTGCGTTCCTGACGCGATGGTTTGACCTTGGGTCGAAGCAGCGCCTTCTTGCGGCCGCGCTCGCCGCGGCCCTCGCTGCCAGTCCTCTTCCCGCCCATGCAATCGACCTGTTGCTGGACTCGCGCGTCGCCGAGGCGACGGCCAAGGGCGATGTCGCCGGCGCCGTCGCGATCATCGACACGGCGCTCGCCGCCGAGACCGATCCGGCCATCGTCGAGGACCTGATGCGCCGCAAGGCGGTTCTGCTGTCGGAGGCCGGACGGTCGAAGGATGCTGGCGAAGCTTATGTCCGGCTGGCCGATCAGATCGCCAAGCGCCTGCAGGACATGGCGCCGGAACTGATCCCGGTCTGGGAACTGGCTGGCGCTGAATTCGAGGAAGCCGGCGAAACCGGCCCGGCGGTCTCCGCTTATGCCAGGGCGCTGGCAATCGTCGAATCGGCCGGGATCGACCCGGCGGACGCAGCGTCGATCTTCGGCAAACTTGACAAGCTGGCCGAGAATGCGCCCGATGGCGAAATCGCCGACGAGGCGATCGACGCGCTGGAAGAATTCGCCGACTATCGCCAGGATTTTGCCGACAAGGCCGCCGGCGGCGCGACGAAAGACCTGAGCGACCCGGAAAAGGGCTACAAGGAAGTCAAGATCTACTACGCCACCGACCGCGCCCGCACCGGCAGCGAACTGCCGGTCGATTTCTATGGCGGCCAACGCGGCGAGCTGGAACTCGGCACCGCCCTGGTCACCATTCCGCTCGATCACCGGCCGGGCGCCATCGAAGCGCCATCGATCTGGAGTTTTGACTTCCGCGAGGACCCGCAGCGCCACATCGTGCTGGCGAAGGTGACGCCGAATGCCAGCGAGGCGGTGTTTGCCGAGATGCGGGAGCAGATGGCCAACGCGCCCGGCAAGGAAGCGTTCGTCTTCATCCACGGCTTCAATGTGCCGTTCAACGAGGCCGCGATGCGCACCGCGCAGATGGCCTACGACATGAATTTCGAAGGCCTGCCGATACTGTATTCCTGGCCTTCGCGCGCGTCCGTTCTGAGCTACATCGCCGACACGGCGGTTGTGAACCTGTCGGGCCGCCGCCTCAGCCGCTTCCTTGAGGACGTCGTCGCCAAATCCGGCGCCACCCGCATTCACCTGATCGCGCACTCGATGGGCAACCGCGCCTTGACCGATGCGCTCGAACTCTTCGCGCTACGCAACCAGGGCAAGCCCGCGGCCTTCGACCAGGTTCTGTTCACTGCTCCCGACCTTGATGCCGGCCTGTTCGGCGAGATGATCAAGACCATCCGCCCGACCGCGCAGCGCATCACCCTCTACGCGTCGAACCGCGACTGGGCGCTGGCGGTGTCGCGCCAGATTCATGGCGATGCGCCGCGCGCGGGCCAGGGCGGCGAAGACATCGTCCGCCTCGCCGATGTCGATTCGATCGACATGACCACGATCGGCGAGGACATGCTGGCGCACAGCTACTACGCCAACAACCCGTCCGCGCTGACCGACATCCTGTCGCTGTTCTGGCGCGACGCGCCGCCGGAGCAGCGCTGCGGCATGACCAAGTCCTCGGACGACAAGCGCGCCTACTGGAGCTACTCGCCCGAACCCTGCGACAGCGCCGCACTCCTCTCGACCCTCTCGATCCTGCGCCGCGGCAGCGTCAAGAACGCGGCGGAGGCACGGTCGTTCATGAACAGCTACATCCTGTCGCCATCGGTCGACGCAAACGAACGCAGCCGTCTCGAGCAGGCGCTCGGCCGGCTGTTCGGGAAGTCGTAGAGAGGCTACATCGACCACAGAAGCGATATTGGCGCGGGGTGAATCCCGTCCAATCGAAACCAAAGCGTCGTCCGATTGGTCGCCTGCTATCCGCGCGCCGGGATCTCCAGCCCGCGCTGCACGGCCGGCCGCGCCAGCGCGCGCTCCAGCCAGGACTGCACGTTGGTGAAATTCTGGAAGCCCACGAGTTCCCCCGCACCATAGAAGCCGATCAGGTTGCGGACCCAGCCGACATGCGCCACGTCGGCGATCGTGAACTCCTCGCCCATGATCCAATGCCGGCCCTCGAGGCGCTGGTCCAGCACGCCGAGCAGGCGGGTCGACTCGTCCACGTAGCGCTGCAAAGGACGCTTGTCCTCGTAGTCCTTGCCGGCGAACTTGTGGAAAAATCCGACCTGCCCGAACATCGGCCCGACCGACGCCATCTGGAAGAACACCCAGGCAATCGTTTCCCAGCGCCTTGCCGGGTCGGAGGGAATCAGCTTGCCGGTCTTGTCGGCGAGGTAGAGCAGGATGGCGCCGGATTCGAACAGGCCGATAGGCTGGCCGTTCGGACCATTTGGATCGATGATTGCCGGGATCTTGCCGTTCGGGTTCAACGACAGGAATTCAGGACCCCAGGTCTCGTTCTTCATGATGTTGACCGCATGCGCCTCGTAGGGGAGGCCGATTTCCTCCAGCGCGATCGAGACCTTCACCCCATTCGGCGTCGGGAAGGAATAGAGCTGCAGGATACCGGGGTTTTTCGCGGGCCAGCGTGCAGCGATCGGGAAAGCGGAGAAATCCATCGTGAGATTGTCCTGAAACATGGGGGAAGATGCGGGCGGAGTGAACCTGCCACTATCTAGGTCCTCATGCTGCTTCCGCAACCTGGAAGCTTGCGCAGGCGGTGCACGCACCGTAGCCTTTGGTCACATCCGGGGCAGTATAGCGTGAAGCTTGAACGTATCGATCATCCATTGGCCACCCAGCGCGTCAAGGGCGAGGGTGGGCTCGATGTTGGCATGGTCGGCGGCAGGACCCGCATCCGCCGACTCCACCAGCAGGGCGCGGCGAAGATCCGCCTGCCGGAGAAGTTCGAGGGGCCGCTCGAAGCGGTGCTGATCAACACCGCCGGCGGCATGACCGGCGGCGACACGCTCGACTGGTCGTTCGGCGTCGGCGCCCGCGCGTCCGCCGTTTTCACCACCCAGGCCTGCGAAAAGGCCTACCGCTCAAACCATGGCGAGGCACGCATCCGCACCCGCATCGATGTCGCGGCCGGCGGACATCTCGCCTGGCTGCCGCAGGAAACCATTCTCTACGACCAGTCGGCGCTGGACCGCCAGCTGAACATCGACCTGGTGTCCGGCGCGACCGCGCTGGTGGTCGAAAGCGCCATTTTCGGCCGCCGCGCCATGGGCGAGACGGTGCGCTCGGCGCGCTACCGCGACGCCTGGCGCATCCGCATGGACGGTCGGATGCTGCATGTCGAGAACATGGCGGTGTCCGGCGATGTCGCGGCAAAGCTCGACCGCGCGGCGGTCGCTGGTGGCGCGACGGCGGTGTCGACAGTGCTCTTCGTCGCGCCGGATGCGCCCGGCCATCTGGACGCGGTGCGCAACCTTCTCGGCGATAGCGGCGGCGCCAGCGCCTGGGCGATGGCCGGCGATCACGACGCGCGGAATGGCAAGCTTCTTGCGAGGCTTGTCGCAAAAGACGGTTACGACCTGCGGCGCCGGCTGGTTCCCGTTCTGGAACTGCTCAACGGACGGGCAAGCCTGCCCAAAGTCTGGTCACTATAGGTCTGGAGGACGGATGAATCTCACGCCGAGAGAAAAGGACAAGCTGCTTGTCGCCATGGCGGCCATCGTCGCCCGCAAGCGGCTGGAGCGCGGCGTCAAGCTCAACCACCCGGAAGCGATCGCGCTGATCACCGATTTCGTCGTCGAGGGCGCGCGCGACGGCCGCTCGGTTGCCGACCTGATGTCGGCCGGCGCGCATGTGATCACGCGCGACCAGGTGATGGACGGGGTCGCCTCGATGATCCACGACATCCAGGTCGAGGCCACCTTTCCCGACGGCACCAAGCTGGTGACCGTGCACGAGCCGATCCGGTAGCGCCATGCTGGATCTGCGCCCCAATTGCGAGTGCTGCGACCGCGACCTGCCTCCGGACAGCGGCGAGGCGATGATCTGCACCTTCGAATGCACGTACTGCGCAAGCTGCGTCGAGACCGTGCTCGCCGGCCGCTGCCCGAACTGCGCCGGCGAACTGGTGCGGCGGCCCGTCAGGACGGCGGCGATGCTGATCAAGTATCCGTCGTCTACGAAACGCGTGCTGAAGGCAGAAGGCTGCGCCAGGGCGGCGTGACCGAAATCGAAATGGCGAAGAAGGGGACTTTCATGTTCAAGCGGATCGGATTAACGTTGCTCGCGCTGACAGTCGGCATAGCACCGGCCTTCGCGCATCTCGATCCGGGCGAGCATGGCTCCTTTGCCGCCGGCTTCTCGCATCCGCTGTTCGGCGTCGACCACATCCTCGCGATGGTCGCTGTCGGCCTGTGGGCCGCACTGCTGGCCGGTTCCCACCGCCGCGCGCTCGGGCTGGTTCCGTCGGCCTTCGTCGGCACCATGCTGGTCGGCTTTCTCGCCGCGATGGCCGGCGCGCCGCTGCCTTTCGTCGAGCCGGTCATCCTCGCTTCGGTGGTCGTCATTGGTCTGCTGGCGGCGGTGGCGCTGAACGTGCCGACCGGCGCGGCAATGGCGATGGTCGGCTTCTTCGCCTTCTTCCACGGCCACGCGCATGGCGGCGAGATCGGCGAAGCGGGCGCCTATGCCTATGGCGCGGGTTTCACGCTGGCGACGGCGCTGCTCCATGCCGCCGGCCTCTCGCTCGGGCTTGGCCTGGGCGTTGCCTTCGGCGGCGAGCGCGGCCGGCTGGTCACGCGGATGGCGGGCGGCGTGGCAGCGCTCTGCGGTGTCTGGCTCGTGGTCGCGGGTTGAGGGAGGCGGGCATGGCCATCGGCGGTTTCACACCCGGAGAAGTCATCACCGTCAAGGGCGACATCGAGCTCAATGCCGGCCAACCGACGGTGACGATGAAGGTTGCCAACACCGGCGACAGGCCGGTCCAGGTCGGCTCGCACTATCATTTCTTTGAGACAAATGAAGGCCTGCGCTTCGACCGCGACAAGGCGCGCGGCATGCGCCTCGACATCGCTGCCGGTACCGCAGTGCGGTTTGAACCTGGACAGGAGCGCGACGTCACGCTGGTGCCGCTCGGCGGCAAGCGGGAGGCCTACGGCTTCCAGCAGAAGGTGATGGGCAAGCTGTGAGGGCGAGCCGCTCAGTCTGCAGCGGGCACCGGCTGGCTGGCTGGCTTGCCCGCGGCGTAGACGACGACCTTCTGGTCGTCGCCGATCTCGACCGCCAGAACGTCGCGCATCAGCACCTGCCTGGAATCGATGGCGTGGAACAGCAATGCGTTGCCCTCAAGTTCCTGCCGCAGCGCGCCGACCTGGGTCTCGCGCTCCTTCAGCTTGGCCTGGATTTCGGCCGGCGGGCCGCCGTCGGTCGCCGCCGAGTCGGTCAGGAAGACGATCTCGACGCTGGCGACAGCAGTGACCTTGCGCACCGCGTCGGCGGTTTGCTGCGCCTTGTCGATCGCCGCTACGATCTTGCTGGGGTCCGCGGTGGCCGAACTTTCCTGTTCATGCACTTCCGACCCGACGATCGTGTCGATCGCGCCCTCGGTGTTCAGCCCCTGCGCCTTGGCGACGCCTGTCAGCGTCATCGCCAGAAGCGCGGCGTGGATCGCATGTCGCGTCATGTCGTACCTCATTCCATTGCAAGCCGGAGGAGGGAAAACCTGTCCCGGCGGAGATGGTTCCCGCACCACACGAATGCGTCCGGGCGGCAGTTGTCATCCCGGCTGGTTACCACAGGAGCCTGATCCATGCCTGCCCGCATTTCACGCGCCTCCTATGCGCAGATGTTCGGTCCGACCACAGGCGACAAGGTGCGGCTCGCCGACACCGACCTGTTCATCGAGGTCGAACGCGACCTCACCATCTACGGCGAGGAGGTGAAGTTCGGCGGCGGCAAGGTGATCCGCGACGGCATGGGGCAGAGCCAGGTGACCCGAGCCGGCGGCGCTGTCGACACGGTCATCACCAACGCACTGATCGTTGACGTGACCGGTATCTACAAGGCCGACGTCGGCTTGAAGGACGGCCGCATCCACGCCATCGGCAAGGCCGGCAATCCCGACACCCAGCCGGGCGTCACAATCGTCATCGGCCCCGGCACCGAAGCCATCGCCGGCGAGGGCAAGATCCTCACCGCCGGTGGCATGGACGCGCATATCCACTTTATCTGCCCGCAGCAGATCGACGAGGCGCTGATGTCGGGCATCACCACGATGCTTGGCGGCGGCACCGGCCCGGCGCATGGGACGCTCGCCACCACCTGCACCCCCGGCCCCTGGCACATCTCCCGCATGATCCAGGCGATGGACAGCTTCCCGCTCAACATCGGCCTGTCGGGCAAAGGCAATGCCTCGCTGCCCGGCGCGCTGGTCGAGATGGTCGAGGCCGGCGCGTCGTCGCTCAAGCTGCACGAGGACTGGGGCACGACGCCGGCCGCCATCGACAACTGTCTCTCGGTGGCCGACGAGTACGACGTTCAGGTGATGATCCACACCGACACGCTCAACGAGAGCGGCTTCGTCGAGAACACGATGGCGGCCATCAAGGGCCGCACGATCCACGCCTTCCACACCGAAGGCGCCGGCGGCGGTCACGCGCCCGACATCATCAAGGTGGCGAGCCACCCGAACGTCATCCCGTCCTCGACCAACCCGACGCGGCCCTACACGGTCAACACGCTGGAAGAGCATCTCGACATGCTGATGGTCTGCCACCACCTGTCGCCGTCGATCCCTGAGGACATCGCCTTCGCCGAAAGCCGCATCCGCAAGGAGACAATCGCGGCCGAGGACATCCTGCACGACATCGGCGCGTTCTCGATCATTTCGTCCGACAGCCAGGCCATGGGCCGCGTCGGCGAGGTCGCGATCCGCACCTGGCAGACCGCACACAAGATGAAGCTGCAGCGCGGCCGCCTGGCGCAGGAAACCGGCGACAACGACAATTACCGCGTCCGCCGCTACATCGCCAAATACACGATCAACCCGGCGATCGCGCACGGCCTGTCCAGGCACATCGGCTCGGTCGAGGTCGGCAAGCGCGCCGACCTAGTGATGTGGACGCCCGCCTTCTTTGGCATCAAGCCGGACATGGTGCTGGTCGGTGGCATGATCGCCGCCGCCCCGATGGGCGATCCCAACGCCTCGATCCCGACGCCGCAGCCCGTACACTACCGCCCGATGTTCGGCGCCTTCGGCAAGGCGATGACCGCCTCGTCGGTCACCTTCGTCAGCCAGGCAGCCGTCGATCTCGGCGTGCGCGGCAGGCTCGGCGTCGAGAAGCAGCTTGTCGCGGTCGAAAACACCCGCGGCGGCATCGGCAAGCACTCGATGGTGCTGAACAATGCGACGCCCCACATCGAAGTCGACCCCGAAACCTACGAGGTGCGGGCCGACGGCGAATTGCTGACCTGCGAGCCGGCGACGGTGCTGCCGATGGCGCAGAGGTATTTTCTGTTCTGAGGCAGCCCCCAAATCCCCAGGAATTGCTCTATTCTCTGGATCACTGGTCCCTTGAGAAAAATCTTCCGGCCTTCGTGTTGGATGTCTGATGCTGACGCGCCGATTTCTCTTCTGGCTGCTCGTGGCCGTCACCGCCGCGATCTACGCCGTAATGGCGGCATGGTCGTTGCCTTACATCGCGCGGGAGGCTGGCGGGCTGCTGCCGTTTGATCTGCGGCCCTTGGGCTACGATACTGACGAGGCGAAAGCGCTTCTCGGAGCGCTGAGCGCGGAAGGGCGCAGCTTCTACCTTACCGTCCAGCACCGGCTCGACCTCGCCTTCCCCGCGCTCCTCGCCGCCACACTCGGCTGGATGGCGTTCCGTATCCGGCCGCCCGGATGGCGGACGGTGCGCTGGGCGGTTGCGGCCTTCGCCATCGCAGGCATGGTCGCCGACTATGCCGAGAACGCGTCGGTCGCGGCCATGCTGGCGCTTCCGGCCGGTAAGGTGCCAGACGCGTCAATTGCAGCGGCATCTTGCTGGACCTTGGCGAAATCGCTTGGCGCGACCGTTGCCTTGTCGTTAGGTATCGTCCTTCTGATCCGGGCGCTGGTCTCCCGGATGCATTCCAAGCAACCGATGGACAGCCATTCATGATCTACGTCGTCGCCACCTTGACCACCACGCCGGGCGGAGCCGAGGCGCTGCGCGCGCCTGCCGCCGCCTGCATCGCCGAGACCCTCAAGGAAGATGGCTGCATCGCCTACGAGCTGTTCCAGAGCCTCGCCGATCCGGACAAGCTGGTTTTCGTGGAGCAGTGGGAGACCCGTGAGGCGCTGACCGCTCATTCCCGGCAGCCGCATCTGAAGGTCTGGCGCGACGCCAGCGGCCCGCATCTCGTCTCGCGTAAGATCGAGATTGTCCACCCGGACAAGGTGGAGACCTTCTGATGTATCAGGCCGTTGGATCGCCGGGCTCGCGCCTGTCGCGCGTCACCTGGATGCTGGAAGAACTCGGCGAGCCATACGAGATCGTCAAGGCGAAGCAGTATTCGGAGACGATGAAGCGCTTCAATCCGACCGGCAAGATGCCGGCTCTGGTCGAGGGCGACTTCGTGCTGACCGATTCGGCGGCGATCTGCGCCTATCTCGGCGAGAACCATGCCGACAAGGGCTTCGGACCGAACCCTGGGATCAAGGGCCGCGCCGAGATGATGTCCTGGATGCTCTACGCGCTTTCCGAGTTCGAGCAGCCGATGTGGAACAAGCTCAAGCACCGCTTCCTGCTGCCCAACGAACTGCGCGCGGAAGTCGCCCCTTGGGTCGGCCACGAATTCTCGGCCGAGATCGCCGCGCTCGAGGCGAAGCTTGGCGGGCGGCCCTATGCGCTGGGCGACCGCTTCTCGGCCGTCGATGTCATCCTTGGTCATTGCGGCCAGTGGGCGCGGAGTGGCAAGTTCGAGGTGGCGTCGCCGGCCGTTGCCGACTACTTCGACCGCGTTCTTTCCCGTCCCGCCCTGGCGCGGGCCAGAGAGCGCGAAAGGGAGGCGCAAGCCGCATGAAACTGTCGATGAACGCCGATTTCACCAAGCTGCCGCGCGCCGGCAGCGTGCTCAGGGCAGCGGAGCTGGCGCCAGAGAAGGATCGCGTGATCCCGTTCGACCTTGCTGTTCTCGATCACGAGGAGCGCCACCTGCGCCGTCGCGTGATCGAGCTCATCCATGGCGACAGGATACTCGTCGATCTGCCCGAACCGGTGGCGCTCGAAGGCGGCGACGTTCTCGTGTTGGACGACGGGCGCCATGCCGAGATCATCGCGGCGGAGGAGCACGTCTACGACATCCGCGCGCGCGACGCCGTCCACCTCGCCGAACTCGCCTGGCACATCGGCAACCGGCACCTCGCCGCACAGATCGAAGAGCACCGGATCGTCATCCTGCGCGACCACGTCATCAAGGCGATGCTGGAGGGTCTTGGGGCGAAAGTGACGGAGGAATCCGAGCCGTTCCATCCTGTCCGGGGCGCCTATGCCGGCCATTCGCACGGCCACGGCCCGCAGCCCGACGCCTACGGCCGCCTGCCGGGCGACCCTCACTATGGCCACAACCACGGTCCGGACGAGCATCACCATCATCATGCGGACGACCATCACGCCCACGGTCACGATCACCGTCACGGGCAGGGCGATCACGGCCACGGCGAGGCCGACCGCTTCGGACGCCTGCCGGGCGATCCGCACTATGGCCACAACCATGCCTGAAATGCCGGGCCAGACCGCGCTTTTGCGTTTGCTGGCCTGGCTCTCGCCTGCCTTCCCGGTCGGCTCGTTCAGCTACAGCCATGGCCTTGAAATCGCTGCGCATGGCGGCCTGGTCGCGGACGCCGGCTCATTGAAGGAGTGGCTGTCCGATCTCGTTGAGCACGGCTCGGCCTGGAACGACGCCTTGCTGCTCGCAGAAGCGCACCGTCTCGTCTCCACCGGCGGAGATCTGCCGGAACTGGCCCATTTCGGCGAGGCGATGGCCGGTTCGCGCGAACGGCACTTGGAAACGATGCTGCAGGGCGCGGCCTTTCTCAAGGCTGCGGCCGCGTGGCCGCACCCGGCACTTGGCGCGCTGCCGCCAGAGTGTCCCTACCCAGTTGCGGTCGGCGCGGTCGCCGGGGCACATGGCGTGCCGCTTGAACCGGCGTTGGCCGCCTTCCTGCAGGCCTTCGCCTCGAACCAGATACAGGTCGCGATCCGGCTGTCGCTCATCGGCCAGACCGATGCGATGGCGACGCTGGCGGCTATCGAACCCCTGATCGGCGAAGCCGCCGCCCGCGCCGCCGTCTCGACGCTCGACGATCTCGGCTCCGCAACCATCGTCGCCGAGATCGCATCGATGCGGCACGAGGCGCTGTACTCGCGACTGTTCCGCACATGACTCTCCTCTCTGCGGTGCTCGCCCTCGTGCTGCTCGCGGTCGCCGCGATCCATGCCTATTGGGGTTTCGGCGGCGTCTGGCCGGGACGTGATGCGGCCGACTGCGCGCGTCGGGTCGTCGGCGCGCGCGGCATTCGCCAGATGCCCGGGCCGGCGCCCAGCTTCGCCGTCGCTGTCGGCCTCCTCGTCGTCATGCTGGTCGCACTGTCACTCGGCGGCTGGATCGGCTTGCCGCTCCCCTCCCGACTGATCTCGCTCGTTGCCGTTCCCCCAGCCCTCGTCTTTCTCGGTCGCGGCATCGCCGGCTTCACCCCAGCCTGGCGGCGCCTGACGCCGGAACAGCCTTTCGCGACGCTCGATGTTCGCTATTATTCGCCGCTCTGCGTTGCCATCGGCGCAGGCATCGCCATCCTCGCAGTGCAGGGACTGACCGCATGACCTCGAAGAACGGACCCCTTCGCATCGGCATCGGCGGGCCTGTCGGCTCCGGCAAGACCACGCTGACCGAGAAGCTGTGCAAGGCGCTGAAGGATCATTTCTCGATCGCCGTCGTCACCAACGACATCTACACCAAGGAAGACGCGATGATCCTGGCCCGCCTCCAGGCGCTGCCGGAGGAGCGGATCATGGGCGTCGAGACGGGCGGCTGCCCGCACACCGCCATCCGCGAGGACGCATCGATCAATCTCCAGGCGATCGCCGAGATGAACCGGAAGTTCCCCGACCTCGACATCGTGTTCATCGAGAGCGGCGGCGACAATCTCGCCGCCACCTTCTCTCCCGACCTGGCCGACCTGACGCTCTATGTGATCTCGGTCTGCCAGGGCGAGGAGATCCCGCGCAAGGGCGGGCCGGGCATCACGCGGTCGGATTTCCTGGTCATCAACAAGCAGGACCTCGCGCCTTATGTGAACGTCAATCTCGACGTTATGGAGCGCGACGCGGCCAGGCAGCGCGGCAAACGGCCGTTCGGCTTCACGGACCTCTCGCGGGGCAAGGGCCTCGACGAGGTGATCGCCTTCATCGTCGAGCATGGCGGCCTTCAGGCGCGCGACGCTGCCTGACCCTCGTCCGAGGACTCGGCAAACCGCCGCCGCTCACCCATATTGATCCGATGAACGAGCCCGCCCGCCTCAACCGCGTCCAGCAACTGCGCTCGAGTTGGCGCAATACGATCCACACCTGGCTGCTCGGTGGAGCGAGCCTGGTCCTGCTCGCCGCCACCGCCTATGCGCTCGCCGGCAGGCTCGGCATCATCTACGCGGTGGTGTTCGGCGTGGTGACGATGTGGTTCGTACGCCGCGTCAGCCCGCAGATGGTCCTATCAATGTACAAGGCGCGCGCCGTGACGCGGGAAAGCTTTCCCATCGGATACGACATCGTCGCAACGCTCTCGGAACGGGCCGGCCTGGCGCATCCGCCGAAGCTGCATGTGATCCCGTCGAAGATGATGAACGCCTTCGCGGTGGGGCGGCGCGACGATTCCGCCATCGCCATCACCGACGCGCTCGCCAGAACCCTGAGCGCGCGCGAACTGGCGGGCGTGCTGGCGCACGAGATCAGCCACATCGCCCACGAGGATCTGAAGGTGATGGCCTTCGCCGACATGGTGTCGCGCTTCACCTCGCTCTGGTCGACCTTCGGCATCTTCGCGATCTTCTTCAACCTGTTCGGCATCGCCGGCGGCGGCGAGGCGATGGTGCCCTGGCCGGCGGTGGCGCTTCTGGTCTTCGCGCCGACGCTTGGCGGGCTGCTGCAGCTTGCGATGTCGCGGACGCGTGAGTTCGACGCCGATCTCGGCGCGGCGGTGCTGACCGGCGACCCCGACGGCCTCGCCTCGGCGCTGCGGCGGCTGGAAAAGGCGCAAGGCGTCTACTGGGAGAGCCTGATGCTGCCGGGCAGCCGCGCGCCGGTGCCCTCCGTCCTGCGCACGCATCCGAAGACCGAGGAGCGCGTGGCGCGGCTGATGGCCCTCAAGCATGGCGATGCGCCCGGCGATCATTCAGCCGACGGCCCGGCCATGCCGCCGCCACGCCAGCGCCCGAGCCTCGTCCCTGGCATTCGAGCCCGCCGGCCGGATATCGCCGCTTTCGTGCCGCTGCAGGCGATGGACATGCCCGTCGCACCGGATGCGCCCGCCTGCCCGAACGGACTTGCAAGCGCCGACGGCAAGCCCCGCATCCGCCCGATGCGCGGCGGGGTCTACTTCTAGCAACGAGGTCGGGGGACCATGGCGAAACCGAAGACCTATTCCGGCGGCTGCCTCTGCGGCCGCATCCGCTTCGAGGCGACCGGTCCCGCGGAGCGGCCACACACATGCTCCTGCAAGATGTGCCAGCGCCATACCGGCGCGCTGACGGCCGCCTGGGTCGAGTTTCGCCGCGAATCCGTGCGTTGGACCGGGCCGGGCGGCGCGCCGGCGCTCTACCGCTCGTCGGACGCCTCCAGCCGCGCCTTCTGCCCGGTCTGCGGCGGATCGATCGGGGCGGTGGACGACGCCCCGACGATCGCTCTCCTCCTCGGCGCCTTCGACCGGCAGTCGTCCAGGGAACTCGCCCCCGCCTACCATTCGTTCAAGGCCGGCCGGCCGAAATGGTGGCATGTCGACATCCACCCGTCCAGTTCCGGTTAACCCTCTGATATCGCTTTGCTGGCATCTTGCCGGCATGGACCGAACCGCCAATCCCGCAACAGGCCGCCCGCGCGTCGAATGGGTCGACGTCGCCAAGGGCATGTGCATCATCATGGTCGTGATGGTGCATGCGACGCTGGGCGTCGAGGTCGCGGCGGGCGAACAGGGCTGGATGCACTACGCCGTCGCCTGGGCGCGGCCATTCCGCATGCCCGACTTCTTCCTGATTTCCGGGCTGTTCCTCGCTTTGGTGATCGACCGGCCCTGGCTGCGCTATCTCGACCGCAAGGTCGTTCATTTCCTCTATTTCTACGTCCTCTGGCTGACCATCCAGTTTGCCTTCAAGGCGCCGGGCATGGCGCTGGAGCATGGCGTCGGCGGCGCGTTGGGCGCCTACCTATTCGCCTTCGTCCAGCCTTTCGGCACGCTCTGGTTCGTCTATCTGCTGCCGATCTTCTTCGTCTTCACGCGGCTTGTGCGCGGGCTGCCGGTCTGGTTCGTGCTTGCCTGGGCGGCGGTGATGGAAATGCTCCCGGTCCTCACCGGCTCGATCGTCTTCGACGAGTTCTGCGCCCGCTATGTCTACTTCTTCGCCGGCTACGCCCTGGCAACGCATGTGTTCCGGATTGCGGACTGGTGCCGCGACCATCCGCGCACGGTGCTCGCTCTGATGGCCATCTGGGCGCCAGTGAACACGCTGCTGGTGTTCACCCCGGCGCCGGCGGCGCTGGCCGGTTTCCTCCAGCCCGACATCGGCGACTCCGGCGCGATGCAGGGGATCGCCGAACTGCCAGTCGTATCGCTGGTCCTTGGCGCCGCCGGCCTGACGGCCGTCATCGCCGTAGCGGCCCTGCTGGCCGGGAGGCGCGGGACGGAGTGGCTGCGCTGGTTGGGCGCTCACTCGATCGTCGTCTACCTCGCATTCTTTCTGCCGATGGCGGTGACGCGGGTTGTGCTGCTCAAGACAGGCATCGTCCCCGACATCGGAACCGTATCGCTGATCGTTACCGCGGCGGCCGTCGCGGGGCCGGTGGCCTTCTACGCCGTCGTCCAGTGGACGGGCTACGGCAAGTGGCTGTTCGAGCGCCCCGCCTGGGCGCATATCGACACCCCGGCGGCGGCTCAAACCGCGGCCGCCTAGCTTCGGACTCCGCCCACCGCCATCGCCGCCTCGATCTCGCCGACCAGTTTGTCGACGGCGAGGTGCAGCGCGCCGCCATTGTCGATGCGCACGACGTCCGCGTCCGCAGCCGGCACGCCCGGGTCGCGCGTCAGCCGCGCCTGTATGGCGTCCCCGCTCTCCCGACCGCGCGCTGCGATGCGCGCCGCCAGCACATCCGGGCTGGCGTGGACATGCACCGCGACGACATTTCGATAGCGCCGCCTCAGCAGCGGCAGCACCGCGCGGGAAACGTTGGCGACCGCGACCTTTCCGGCCGCGATCGTCGAGTCGACGCTCGACGGCAGGCCGTAGCTCAGTCCATGAGCCAGCCATGACACCGCGAACGCGCCCGCCGCATCCGCCACGGCAAAGTCCTGCGGGCTCATCGTGTCGTGATCTTCCGCCGAACTGTCGGCGGCGCGTGTGACGACGCGGCGGACGAACACCACTCGCTCGCGGCCGAGGCGCGCCCTCGCGTGCGCGATCAGCGTGTCCTTGCCGGAACCGCTCGGTCCCATGACGGCGACAAAGACGCCGGGTCCGATCGCTCCGGCGAGTTCGGCCTGCATTGCCGCGCTCATCTAGGCGAAACGCCGCTGCGGCGCGTGGCCGATCGCATGGATAGACAGCACCTGGAACGGACCGCCGGAATCCGGCTCGCTGAACAGAGCCAGCGTGTCGATCGCGAGCGGCGCGCCGATGAAGTCGCCGAAATGTTCCTCGATCGCGGCGCGCACCCGGGCCGCTTCCGCGCCTGCGACCCGGCCGGTCAGCGTCATGTGGAATCGGAATGCATCGAACACGTAAGGATAGCCCCATTTGTGGAGATATTGCAGTTCGCGCGGCGACAGCGTTTCCGGGTTGCGCCTGGCCATGTCCGCATCGGTCAGAGGCGCGCGAAAACGGTCGAAATTCTCGACGACGCCGGCGGCGAAGGCATCGAGTTCGGGCGTCCGGACGTCCGGAACCAGCGCGAAGAAGCCGTCGATCTGTTTCAGCGCGAGGCGGGCAATGATCGGCGGCGCGGCGTCTGTAGCATATGCGTCGATCGCCGCCGCCAGCGACGCCTCGGTTTCGCCAGCGGCCAGCCGGAAAGGCGCCTTCAGCGTCGCGTGAAAGCCGTAGCGGCGCGCGGCGGCGGTGTGGTAGGCGACCTCGCCCGCGGACAGCGGTCCGGCCGCGACGGGGACCAGCATATCGCCGGAAAACGCGTCCCGACCGAGCCATATCGCAGCCAGGCGCGCCAGGTCGGCGGCCGGAGGGGGACAGAAATAGATCGCGTAACGCATGGACTTTCCTCGCCTGGCCGGTCGAGATAGGCGATTTGCATGACAGTTTGACGAAGCTGTCGGGCTTTTCGCGAGATCGCAACAGGTAATTCGGCTAACCGATGCTCTCGCTCTCAATCACCGCGCCGTAACGCCGAAGTGAGAGTAACGCGCGGCCTTGCGCGTTGACCCTGCCCGGCGGGCCGGTGCACAACCCTCGCCACTGTTCGTCCGGGAGGTCGCCTTGAAGTCAATCCTGTTTGCAGCCGCATCCCTGCTTGCGCTGGCCGGATCCGCCTTCGCCGCTGATCCGGACCCGGCGAAATGGGCGGACGTGATGGCCGACGCCAGGGGCGAGACGGTCTACTGGAACGCGTGGGGCGGCGCGGAGAACATCAACGCATATATCGAGTGGGCCGGCGCCGAGATCGAGAAGCGCCATGGCGTCAAGCTCGTCCACGTGAAGATCGACGATACCGCCAAGGCCGTCGGAACCGTCGTGGCCGAAAAGGCCGCGGGGAGGAACGAGGGCGGCACGGTCGACCTGATCTGGATCAACGGCGAAAACTTCGCCTCGATGAAGAGCCAGGGCCTGCTGATGTCGCCCGGCTGGGCTGAGAGGCTGCCGAACTGGCAATATGTCGACATCGACAACAAGCCGACGATCCGCACCGATTTCACGATTCCGGTCGAAGGCCTGGAAAGCCCGTGGGGCATGGCCAAGCTGGTGTTCTTTCACGACGGCGCGAAGACCGACGCTGGCTCGATGCCGAAATCTTCCGCCGATCTGCTTGTCTGGGCCAAGGCGCATCCGGGCCGCTTCACCTACCCCCAGCCGCCGGATTTCATCGGTTCGTCTTTCCTGAAGCAGGTACTGTCCGAAACGATCTCCGACAAGACCCTGCTCTTGAAGCCGGTCGATGAGGCGAGCTTCGAGGAGGTTGCGAAGCCGCTCTTCGCCTATCTCGATGAACTGAACCCGGTGCTCTGGCGCGGCGGCAAGGCCTTCCCGCAGAACTATCCGGCGATGAAGCAGTTGCTGGCCGATTCCGAGGTCGACATCATTTTCGCATTCAATCCGTCGGAAGCTTCGAGCGCCATCGCCGCCGGCGAGTTGCCGGACACGGTCCGGTCGTTCACGTTCCCCAGCGGCACGCTGGCCAACACCCATTTCGTCGCCATCCCGTACAACGCCGCCGCCAAGGCTGGCGCGCTTGTGCTGGCCGACTTCCTCATCTCGCCAGAGGCCCAGGCCCGCAAGCAGGATCCGAAGGTCTGGGGCGACCCGACCGTGCTGGCGCTCGACAAGCTTCCGGCAGACGGGCAGGCAGCATTTGCCGCGCTCGACCTCGGCGTGGCGACGCTGAAGCCCGACCAACTCGGCCCGGCACTGGATGAACCCCACCCGAGCTGGATGGACCGGATCGAGATGGAATGGAAACGCCGCTACGGCGCGGCGAACTGACCTGATGTGAGGGCGAGTTCCTTCACGCGCCCATGCTGACCCGCCTCGCTCCCCCGCTGGCGATCCTCCTCCTTACCGGCCCGATCCTGGCCGGCCTCGCCGGAACACTTCTGCCCGCCTTCGGCTACCTCCCGGCGCTTGGCGGCTACGCCCTGTCGCTCGACGCATTCCGCATGCTCGCGGCTCAGCCCGGCCTCCTTGACTCCGCCCTTGTCAGCCTTGTCACCGGCCTAGCCTCGGCGGGCCTGTCCCTGCTCATCGTGATGTTCTTTACCGCCGCCTGGGCCGGCACCCGCGCGTTCGCCCGCGTCCAGCACCTGATCTCGCCGCTCCTGTCGGTTCCGCACGCGGCGGCGGCATTCGGCCTCGCCTTCCTGATCGCCCCATCGGGCATGATAGCGCGCGTCCTGTCCCCGGACATGACCGGCTGGCAGACTCCGCCCGACATTCTGATCGTCAACGATCCGATGGGCCTATCCCTGATCGCCGGGTTGACGATCAAGGAAATCCCGTTCCTGCTGCTGATAACGCTCGCGGCCCTGCCGCAGGCGAAGCTCGGCCAGTCGCGCGCGCTGGTCGCCTCGCTCGGCTATGGCCGCATCGCCGGTTTCCTGTTCGGCGTCTGGCCGACCGTTTATCGCCAAATCCGGCTGGGCGTCTTCGCCGTCATCGCATTCGCCACCTCGGTGGTCGACGTCGCGGCGATCCTCGGCCCCACCAGCCCGGCTCCGCTTGCGGTGCGGCTGGTCGGCTGGATGAGCGACCCCGACCTGTCGATGCGCTTTCTTGCATCGGCTGGCGCCGTGCTGCAGCTCGGCCTCACCGCGCTCGCGCTCGCCATCTGGATCGGCATCGAGCGGGCGTCGTCGACGCTGGGCAAGGCGATCCGCCAACGCGGCACGCGCTTCCGGCGTGATCTTATCTGCCGCAAGGTGGCAAAATGGGCCATGTCCGGAGTGGCAATCCTGGTCTTTTCCGGTCTGGCCACGCTCGGGCTGTGGTCTGTATCGGGCCTGTGGCAGTTCCCGGATGCGGTGCCGGAGACCCTCACGCTGCGCACCTGGATGAACGTCGCCCCGCGCATCGGCGGTCCTTTGGTCACGACGCTTCTCGTGGCGGTGCTGGCGACGCTTGTTGCCGTCGCGCTCGCCATCCTCTGTCTTGCCCGGGAGACCGAGACGGGCCGCCCCGGCGGGCGCGGAGCGCTCGCGATCATCTACCTGCCGCTGCTGGTGCCCCAAGCCTCCTTCCTGTTCGGCCTGCAACTCATGTTCCTGCTCGGGGGCGTCGCAGCGTCGCTTCCGGCGCTGGTGTTCGCGCATCTCGTCTTCGTCATGCCCTATGTCTTCCTGTCGCTGACCGACCCCTGGCGCGCCCATGACCGCCGCTACGACGCCGTCGCGGCGGGATTGGGCAAGGGCCGCTGGCGGACTTTGCTACAGGTCCGCATGCCGATGCTCACCCGCGCGATCCTGATCGCCGCCGCCGTCGGCTTCGCCACCTCGATCGGCCAATATCTGCCAACGGTGCTGATCGGCGCCGGGCGTCTGCCGACCATCACCACGGAGGCAGTCGCGCTGGCCTCGGGCGGCAATCGCCGCGTCATCGGCGTCTACGCATTCCTGCAGATGCTCCTGCCGGTCATCGGCTTCGCGATTGCCACGTTGGTCCCGGCGCTGCTATTCCGGCGCTTCCGCGCCCTGCGCGTCTGAATTCGCCAGCGGAGATCCATGTCCGAACAGGGCCTCATTCTCGACCGCGTCTCGATCGCGCTTGCCGGCAGGATGTTGCTGTCGCTGTCGCATGCAATCAGGCCGGGCGAGGTGCTGACGGTCATGGGCTCGTCCGGTTCCGGCAAGTCGACCCTGCTTGCCTATGTCGGCGGCTTCCTCGACCCGGCCTTCCAGGCCAGCGGCACGGTGCACGCCGGCGGCATCGATGTGACCGCTCTCCCCCCGGAGGACCGCCACGCCGGCATCCTGTTCCAGGACCCGCTGCTGTTTCCGCACATGACGGTGCGCGGTAACATCGTCTTTGCCATTCCGCCCCGCGTGAGGGGCAGGGCGGCGCGCCGTGCGATGGCCGACGAAGCCTTGACCGGCGTCGGACTGGACGGTCTCGGCGACCGCGATCCCGAGACGCTGTCCGGCGGCCAGAAGGCGCGCGTCGCACTCGCCCGCGTCCTCGTGTCCGGCCCACGCATGCTGTTGCTGGATGAGCCGTTTTCCAAGCTGGACGCGGATCTTCGCCAGCAGATGCGCGACCTCGTTTTCGCCAAGGCGCGGGCGAGCGGCCTGGCGGTCATCCTGGTCACGCATGACGAGGCCGACGCCGAGGCCGCCGCCGGCCCCATCGTCCGCATCGGCCCATGACGCGCACCCTGCCGCATCTCCCGGTCAGCGAGGCCCTGCCGCGCCTGCTCGACGCCTTGCGAGCCGGCTCGTCCGCCGTCCTCGTCGCTCCGCCCGGCGCCGGCAAGACCACGCTCGTGCCGATCGCGCTTCTGGACGAGGCCTGGCGTGGCGATGGCCGCATCCTGCTCCTCGAACCCCGCCGTCTCGCCGCCCGCGCCTCGGCACGCCGCATGGCCGAACTGCTTGGCGAAGAGCCGGGCGGCATGGTCGGCTATGCCATGCGCATGGAGAGCAAGGTCGGGCCGAAGACGCGCATCCTCGTCGTCACCGAGGGCGTGCTGGCCCGCATGATCCTCGACGATCCGGAACTCGCCGGCTTTTCCGCTGTCCTCTTCGACGAGTTCCACGAGCGCTCGCTCGACGGCGACTTTGGCCTTGCGCTGGCGCTCGATGTGCAGGGCGCGCTCAGGCCGGACCTGCGCCTGCTCGTCATGTCCGCCACCATCGACGGCGCTCGCGTCGCGCGGCTGATGGGCGACGCGCCCGTCATCGCCAGCGAGGGCCGCAGCTTTCCGGTCGACATCCGCCACGACGAGCGTGGGCCGGACGAGAAGATCGAGGACGCGATGGCTCGCGCAATCCGTGGCGCTCTCGGTGCGGAGGAGGGCAGCATTTTGGCCTTCCTGCCCGGCCAGCGCGAGATCGAGCGCACGGCGGAGCGGCTGGAAGGGCGCGTCCCCGCCAATGCCGACATCGTGCCGCTCTACGGCAATCTCGACGGCCGCGCGCAGGACGCCGCGATCAGGCCAGCGCCCGCCGGCCGCCGAAAGATCGTGCTCGCCACCTCGATCGCCGAGACCTCGCTCACCATTGACGGCGTCCGCGTCGTCATCGACAGCGGCCTGTCGCGCCTGCCGAAATATGAGCCCGCCACCGGTCTGACCCGGCTCGAAACAGTCCGTGTCTCCCGCGCCTCCGCCGACCAGCGCGCCGGCCGCGCCGGCCGCACGCAACCGGGCGTCGCCATCCGGCTCTGGCGCGCCGAGCAGACCGCGGCGCTGCCGGCCTTCACCCCACCCGAAATTCTCGAAGCCGACCTCTCAGGTCTGGTGCTCGACGCGGCTGCGTTCGGCGTCGCCGATGTCACGACGCTGTCCTTCCTCGATCCGCCACCGACGGCGTCGCTCGCGGAGGCACGCGCCCTGCTGCGCGATCTCCACGCCATCGACCCCGAAGGCCGCCTGACCGAGACCGGCCGCGCGATGCGCGGTCTCGCTCTGCCTGTCCGGCTGGCGCACATGGTGGCCGAGGCGGCGAAGACGGGCGCGGCACAGCCGGCCGCCGAACTCGCCGTGCTCCTCACCGAACGCGGCCTCGGCGGCCCCAGCGCCGACCTCGACCGCCGCCTCGACGGCTTCCGCCGCGACCGCAGCCAGCGCGCGGAAAATGCCCGAGGATTGGCGCGGAGGCTGGCAAAATCCGCCCCGCGTCAGACATCACAGAATGATGTCTCCGCCGGCTCCCTCCTCCTCCACGCCTGGCCGGATCGCGTCGCCAAGGCGCGCGGCGGGCTCGGGCGATTCGTCCTCGCCAACGGCCGGGGGGCGATGGTCGACGAGACCGATCCGCTCGCGAAAGCGCCCTTCCTCGTCGTCGCCGACCTGCAGGGCAAGGCGCAGAACGCCCGTATCGTTGCGGCGGCCGCCGTGTCGGAGGACGAGATCCGCGCCGCCCTCGGCGACCGCATAAAGAGCGCGGTCACCACCGCCTACGACCCGGAGAAGCGCGCCGTCCGCGCCCGCGAATCCGTCTCGCTGGGCGCGATCCAGCTCGCCGAACGCCAGTTGCCGCCACCCTCCGGCGACGACGCCAACCGCGCGATCGTCGAGGCAGTCCGCGCCAACGGCCTCGCGCTCCTGCCCTGGGACAAGACGGCGGAGACCCTCCGCCGCCGCCTTGCCTGGCTGCACAAGGGGCTTGGGTCCCCGTGGCCCGACATGTCCGACGACGCGCTACTCGCCAGTCTGGACGACTGGCTGCTGCCTTTCCTTTCCGGCGAAGCTTCTTTCACACGGCTCCGCCCCGGCGCCCTGCACGACGGCCTGATGTCACGCGTCCCCTACGACCTGCAGCGCAAGGTCGCCGATCTTGCCCCGACCCATTTCAGCGCGCCTACGGGCAACAACCTGCCGATCCGCTACGAGGAGGAGTGGCCGGTTCTGGCGATCCGCGTCCAGGAACTCTTCGGGCTGGACACGCATCCGTCCATCGCCGGCGGCGCGGTGCCCCTGACGCTGGAGCTGCTGTCGCCCGCGCATCGGCCGATCCAGACGACCCGCGATCTTCCCGGCTTCTGGCGCGGCTCCTGGGCCGATGTCCGCACCAACATGCGCGGCCGCTACCCGCGCCACGTCTGGCCCGAAGACCCCCGCCTCGCCGCACCCACCGCAAGGGCAAAGCCGCGCGGGACCTGAGGGCGTCGCCTTCCGGCTCTTGGCTATGGCGGACAGCGGGCGCATAACGGGCGCATGCTTCAGGATCTCCGCGCCCCGGACCCGCAACTCTCAAGGCGCTTGCGCCTCAACACCCTGATCCGGCTGCGTTGGCTGGCGGTCGGCGGGCAGAGCGCGGCCGTCATCATGGTCGCCTACTGGCTCGGCTTCCCGCTCCCGGTCGGCCTGTGTTTCGCGCTCATCGCCTGTTCGGCGTGGCTCAATCTGCTCCTGGCGTTCCGCTACCCGGCCACGCACAGGCTGGAGCCGAACGCCGCGCTCGGCATCCTGTTGTTCGACACGTTGCAGTTGGCCGGCCTGCTCTACATGACTGGCGGCATGACCAACCCGTTCGCCGTGCTGATGACCGTCCCGGTGGTCGTCTCGGCGACGTCGCTGCCGCTGCGGCTGACCACCGGCCTTGGCGTTATTGCGGTTCTTTCAGCGACGGTGCTGGTCTTCTTCCACCTGCCCTTGCCATGGTTCCCCGACACCGAATTGCCGATTCCCTTCATCTATGTCTCGGGCTTGTGGATCGCGGTCGTGTCCACCATTGCCTTTACGGCGGTCTATGCGTGGCGCATCGCCGAGGAGGCGCGGCAACTGGCCAACGCGTTGACCGCGACCGAGCTGGTGCTGCAGCGAGAGCAGCATCTGTCGGCGCTCGACGGCCTCGCCGCCGCCGCCGCACATGAGCTCGGCACGCCGCTAGCCACCATCGCGCTGGTCGCCCGCGAAATGGAGCGGGCGTTGGGCACCGACCCCCGCTTCCACGAGGACGTGACGCTCCTGCGCACCCAAAGCGAGCGGTGCCGCGAGATCCTGAAGCGTTTGACCAGTCTGTCCTCGACCAGCGAGGAGCACATGGCCCGGCTGCCGCTGTCCTCGCTGATCGAGGAAGTGATCGCGCCTCACCGCGATTTCGGCATCCGCATCACGTTGGAGGCGCAGGAGCAGCTTGGCCCCGAGCCGGTCGGTCGGCGCAATCCCGGCGTCATCTACGGCCTTGGCAACCTGGTCGAGAACGCGGTCGATTTTGCCAAGGAGACCGTGGTCATCCGCTGGGGCTGGAACCAGGCCCATGTCCGCCTGCAGGTGGTCGACGACGGGCCCGGCTTCCAGGCGGAAATCCTCGACCGCATCGGTGAGCCCTACATGACGACCCGGGCCGGCGGCATACCCGCTGACGGCCAGTCGGGCGGCGGGCTCGGTCTCGGCCTGTTCATCGCCAAGACGCTGCTTGAGCGCTCGGGGGCGACCGTGTCGTTCCGCAACGCGGGCGAGCAGGGCAAGGGCGCGCTGGCCGAGATCGTCTGGCCGCGCGAGGTTTTCCTGCGATCAAACATCGAAGGCTACGCCCCGCATGCCTGACTGAACGGTCGCGCGCCAGGCATCAGACCGCTTGACATGGTTGCAAATGCAACTATTATTTCTTTCGAACCCGGTCGTGAACGAGGATCAGGGTTCGGGAGGTTCCGATGACGCATCACGCATCGCCGTCCGGCTTGGTCCGCGCCGCCACCAACGCCGGCGTCACCGAAGGCTACATGCCCGGTTTCGGCAATGACTTTGAGACCGAGGCGTTGCCGGGCGCCCTGCCGCGCGGCCAGAACAGCCCGCAGAAGTGCAACTACGGCCTCTATGCCGAACAGCTTTCCGGTTCGGCCTTCACCAAGCCGCATCCGGAGCGCACCTGGTGCTACCGTATCCGGCCGAGCGTGAAGCACACGACCCGGTTCGAGAAGATCGACGTCCCGCTGTGGAAGACGGCGCCGCATGTCATCGCCGACGTGACCAGCCTTGGCCAGTATCGTTGGGATCCGGTGCCGCACGCCGACGAGGACCTGACCTGGGTCACCGGCATGCGCACCGTGACCACCGCGGGCGACGTCAACGTCCAGTCCGGCATGGCCACTCACATCTATCTCGTCACCGCCTCGATGAAGGACGAGTATTTCTACTCCGCCGACGGCGAGATACTGGTCGTGCCGCAGGAAGGGCGATTGCGCTTCTGCACCGAGCTCGGCGTCATCGACCTCGAACCCAAGGAGATTGCCGTCCTGCCGCGCGGCCTGGTCTACCGGGTCGAGGTGCTCGAGGGGCCAGCGCGCGGCTTCGTCTGCGAGAACTACGGCGTGCCGTTCACCCTGCCCAACCGCGGCCCGATCGGGGCGAACTGCCTTGCCAATCCGCGCGACTTCAAGACGCCCGTCGCCGCCTTCGAGGATCGAGACGCCGCTTCGAGGGTCGTCCTCAAATGGTGCGGCCAGTTCCACGCCACGAGGATCGGCCATTCGCCGCTCGACGTCGTCGCATGGCATGGCAACTACGCGCCCTACAAATACGATCTGCGCACCTATTCGCCGGTCGGCGCGATCCTGTTCGACCATCCCGACCCGTCGATCTTCACCGTTCTCACGGCCCCGTCCGGTCTCGAAGGCACCGCCAACATCGACTTCGTGCTGTTTCGCGAGCGCTGGCTGGTGGCCGAACATTCCTTCCGCCCGCCCTGGTACCACAAGAACGTCATGTCGGAACTGATGGGCAACATCTACGGTATCTACGACGCCAAGCCGAAGGGCTTCGTGCCGGGCGGCATGTCGCTGCACAACTGCATGCTGCCGCATGGGCCAGACCGCAACGCGTTCGAGGGCGCATCGAACGGCGAACTGAAACCCGACAAGCTCGACGAGACGATGTCCTTCATGTTCGAGACCCGGTTCCCCCAGCACCTGACGGAATGGGCGGCCCGGACGGCTCCCATGCAGGACGACTATATCGAATGCTGGGAAAGCCTCGACAAGAAGTTCGACGGCACCCCTGGCGTCAAGTGAGCTCCGCCACCGCGAAACGATCCGCGACGACCGGCACCATGGCCAGGCCGTGAACCAGCGAGAATCCCGATGCCACTGATGCGGTCCTGGGTGGAGAGCGCCAATGCCGAGGCTTGCCCGTTTCCGCTGAACAACCTGCCTTGCGGTGTGTTTTCGGTGGCCGGCCAAGCCCCGCGCTGCGGTGTCGCGATCGGCGATGCGATCCTCGACGTGCGCGGGCTCGAGCGGCAGGGCGTGCTCTCGCTGCCCTGCGGGCCTTGCTTCGACCGCCCGGCCTGGAACGTGCTGATGGCCGCCGGCCCTGGCGTGTGGACCGCGTTGCGCGAGCGGCTGGCCATGATCCTCGCCGAAGGCTCAGCCGAGCGGGTGCTGGCCGAGCCGCATCTGGCGCCGCAGGCCGGCGCGACACTTCATCTGCCGTTCGAAGTCGCGGAATACACCGACTTCTACGCCGGACGTCATCACGCCACCAATGTCGGGACGATGTTCCGCGGGCCTGAGAACGCGCTCCCGCCGAACTGGCTGCACATTCCGATCGGCTACAATGGGCGGGCGTCGTCCGTCGTGGTTTCGGGCACCGAGGTGCGCCGACCCTGGGGACAGGTCAAGGGGCCGGCCCATGCGGCGCCGGCGTTCCAGCCGTCGCGCCGATTCGACATTGAGCTTGAGATGGGCGCCGTCGTCGGGCTACCCTCGACACACGGCAGACCCGTGACGGTGGCCGAGGCCGACGCTATGATCTTCGGCTATGTCATCCTGAACGACTGGTCGGCGCGCGACATCCAGGCCTGGGAATATCAGCCGCTCGGGCCGTTCCAGGCGAAGGCGACCGCCACAACGATCTCGCCCTGGATCGTCATGAAGGCCGCGCTGGAACCGTTCCGCGTTTCGACTCCGCCGCGGGAGGTGCCGTTGCTGCCCCATCTCGCCGAGCCCGGCCCCATGCTCTACGATATCGACCTGGAAGTGGGGCTCGCGCCGGAAGGGCGCGACGAAACGGTGATCGCGCGAACCAACTATCGCGAGATGTACTACTCGGCGCCCCAGCAGCTCGCGCACCACACCACCAGCGGCTGCGCCATGCGCACGGGCGACCTCCTCGGATCGGGCACGATCTCGGGCCCGGCGAAGGACAGCCGCGGATCGCTGCTCGAACTGTCATGGGGCGGCAAGGAACCGTTCCCAGTCTCGGGCGGCTCGCGCTCCTTCATCGAAGACAACGACACGCTCGTCCTGCGCGGCGCCGCCCGGGGGGACGGGTACACGATCGGTTTTGGCGATTGCCTGGGCAAGGTCGTCCCGGCTCTCGCCGGTCCCTACGCACGATAGAAAGGAACATCCATGGCCAAGGCGTTTGCCTCGCAAGGCGACCTCTCCGAGAAGAAGATCAGCTTCACCGAGGTCGGCAAAGGTCTCTATGCCTTCACGGCTCAGGGCGATCCGAATTCCGGCGTCATCATCGGCGACGATTCGGTCATGGTCGTCGAGGCGCAGGCCACCCCGCGCCTCGCCAACAAGGTGCTCGACTGCATTCGTTCGGTCACCGACAAGCCGGTCACGCATGTCGTGCTGACCCATTATCATGCAGTGCGGGTGCTGGGCGCGTCGGCCTTCGAAGCGCAACAGGTCATCATGTCCGAGACTGCCCGCAACATGGTCGTGGAGCGCGGGCAGGAGGACTGGGACAGCGAGTTCCAGCGCTTCCCGCGGCTCTTCGAGGGTCACGAGAGCATTCCCGGCCTCACCTGGCCCACCACCACCTTCAATGGCCGGATGAGCGTATGGCTGGGCAGGCGTCGGGTCGACATCCTGCAACTCGGCCGGGCGCATACCGCCGGCGATGCGGTAATCCATGTGCCCGACCAGAACGTCATGTTCACCGGCGACATCGTCGAGGCTCATTCAGCCTGCTATTGCGGCGACGGTCATTTCGGCGACTGGAGTGGCACGATCGAGGCGATCCGCGCCTTCGACCTCGACGCGATCGCTCCCGGACGAGGCGACGCGGTGGTTGGTCGAGATGCCGTTAATGGCGCGCTCGACCGCACCCGCGACTTTGTCGAATCGACCTACAGGCCCGTCGCCAGAATAGCCGCGCGAGGAGGATCGCTGAAAGAAGCGTGGGACGCGGTTCGCGCCGAGTGCGACCCCAGGTTCAAGGACTATGCAATCTACGAGCATTGCCTGCCCTTCAACGTGGCGCGGGCCTATGACGAGGCGCGGGGAATCGACACGCCGCGCATCTGGACGGCCGAGCGCGACCGCCAGATGTGGGACAAGCTTCAGAGCTGATTGGACCGGGGGGAAGAGACCATGGGAAGCCCCGTCGAACGGCGCTACGATCTAGCCTTCATACTCTATCCCTACCGGAAGTCGCCGGATCAGGATGCGCCCGACTCCGTCCGCCACAAGGTCGTTGTGGTCGGCGGTGGTCCGATCGGCCTTGCGACGGCCCTGGATCTGGGCCGCCGGGGCATTCCGGTTCTCCTCCTCGACGATCATGAAGGGATCGGCGGCGGCAGTCGTGCCATCTGCTTCGCCAAGCGCACGCTGGAGATCTGCGACCGTCTCGGCGCCGCAGCGCCGATGATGGAGAAGGGCGTCGTCTGGAACCGTGGCAAGGTCTTCCACGACGACCGCCTGCTCTACGAGTTCAATCTCCTCCCGGAAGATGGCCACGCCTTTCCCGCCTTCATCAACCTGCAGCAGCCCTACTTCGAGAAGTTCCTCTTCGAGGCGATCGTCGCCGAGCAGGCCAGAGGCGCTCCGATCGAAATCCGCGGCAGGAACCGCGTGGATGCCGTGGTTCAGTCCTCGGACGGCGTCGATCTCGAGATCATGACCCCGGATGGCCCCTACCGCATGTCCGCCGACTGGCTGATCGCCTGCGATGGCGCGCGCTCGCCCGTGCGCGGGATGCTCGGTCTGGGTTTCGAAGGTCGGGTGTTCGAGGACAACTTCCTCATCGCCGACGTACGCATGAAGGCGGACTTCCCGACCGAGCGCTGGTTCTGGTTCGAGCCGCACTTCAAGTCAGGCGATTCCGCTCTCCTTCACAAGCAGCCGGATGATGTCTGGCGCATCGACTTCCAGCTCGGCTGGAACATCGATCGCAAGAAGGAACTCGACCCGGTCAATATCCGGGCCCGCGTTGACGCCATGCTCGGATCCGGCGTCGAATACGAACTGGATTGGACATCCATTTACACCTTCCAGTGCCGTCGGATGGATCGTTTCCGGCACGGGCGGATCCTTTTCGCGGGCGACTCCGCGCATCAGGTCAGCCCGTTTGGCGCACGCGGCGCAAACTCAGGCATCCAGGACGCCGACAACCTGGCCTGGAAGCTGGCGCTGGTGCTTGAGGGGAGAGCGCCGGAGACGCTGCTCGATACCTACGATTTCGAACGCGTTCTCGCCGCTGACGAGAACATCCTGAATTCGACCCGCGCAACCGACTTCATCACGCCGAAGTCGAAGGCCTCCAGGATCGTGCGAGACGCGGTGCTGACGCTTGCGCGGACGCTTCCCTTTGCCCGGACCATCGTCAATTCCGGCCGCCTGTCGGTGCCGTCCGTCTATGAAGGCTCGCCGCTCAACGGGCCCGACTGCGCGGGCATGCCGCCGCGCACCCGCCCTGGCAGTCCCTGTCCGGACGCACCCGTTGCGGATGGCTGGCTGCTCGGACGGCTCGGCGCCGGGTTCACGCTGCTGACCATCGACGAAGCCGCGCAGGATGTCCTGGCGACGGAGGTCGAGGTGAAGCGGCTGGCGCTGACGGCCGCGGGCAGCGAGGCGCTGCGCCAGCGTTATCTCGGGACCGCATCCTCGGCAGTCTATCTGATCCGCCCCGACCAGCACGTTGCTGCGCGCTGGACGCATTTCGACATGTCGGCCGTGCGGGCCGCGCTCGCCCGCGCCATCGGAAAGGAATGATGCGATGCTGAATGTTCAGCCGAATCTCGCCCGTCCCGACGAAACCTACGCCAGGCTCGTGGCCGCTCATGAAGGTCTCGGAGACGAGCAAAGCAACGCGTTCAACGCGCGTCTCGTTCTGATTCTGATCAACCACATCGGAGACGACGCGGTCGTCGCCGAGGCCTTGCGGCTTGCACGCGAGGCTGGCGGCGACATGTGACGCGACCGCGGAACGGGCCGATGATCCGGCCCAGCCTGTTCTCAGTCCGGCTCGTCCGGCGACGCAAGACGGGTCTCGCCGGCATCCGCGGCCAGGATTCGCAACACCGAAGTCAGTTGCTCGGAGACCTCGCGGCCGAGCCTCTCCCGCACCTGCCGGTCATGTTCGATGGCGCTTCGGCCGAGCGCTATGAAGCGCGCTTCGCCGCTATCGGTCAGGGTGAGGATTTCCGCGCGCCGATCGTGCTCGCTCGGCGCCCGCGCCAGCATGCCGGCGGCCTCGAGCGCGGCAATGGCGCGGCTGACCTTGGTCTTCTCGATATGCGAGATGCGGCAGATGTCGCGGGCCGTCATGGCGCCGAAACGGCCGAGATTGGCGAGCACGCGCCACTGGGTCCGCGTCATGCCGAACTTCGTGCGGTAGACCTCCTGGAACGAACGCGACGTCGCCTCCGCTGCCTGATTGAGGAGGTAAGGCAGGAATTGCTCGAGGTCGAACTCCCCGGCGTCGATCCTGTCGGCCTCTGTGCGCTTCATCGATCCCGTCCGCCGCTCGGCTGGGGTCATGAATGGCATGACCGGCATGCTGCTGTCACGCATCGAAGCGAAAGGTTGCGGATTGGCACTTCGCGTCCGTCTGCCCTATATTGCCGCGACAAGAAGCAGGCATCGGGACAGGCGTCATGACGGCAGACACAATTCAACCGGCAGTGGTTCCCGGCGAGGACGCGACCTTGCTCATCGTCGATGACGACAAGCCGTTCCTGACCCGGCTCGCGCGCGCCATGGAAGGCCGCGGCTTCGATGTCGAGACCGCCGAGAGCGTCGAGGAGGCGGTGGCGAAGGCGAAGGCCCGCCCGCCGGCCTACGCGGTCGTCGACATGCGCCTCGGCGACGGCAACGGGCTGGACGTGGTGGCTGCGATCCGCGAAAAGCGCGCCGATTCGCGCACGGTTATCCTGACCGGCTACGGCAACATCGCCACCGCGGTCACCGCGGTCAAGCTTGGCGCCATCGACTACCTATCGAAGCCCGCCGACGCCGACGACGTCGTCGCCGCCCTCACCCGCACCGGCTCGGACCCGATTGCACCTCCGGAAAACCCGATGTCGGCCGACCGCGTCCGCTGGGAACACATCCAGCGCGTCTACGAGATGTGCGACCGCAACGTGTCGGAAACCGCGCGCCGCCTCAACATGCACCGCCGCACCTTGCAGCGGATACTGGCGAAGCGAGCGCCTCGGTAGCGTCCTCCCCCGTTTACGGGGGGTCCGAAGGACGGGTCGAGACCGTTGGCTCGACCCCAAGGCCGGCAGGTGAGTGAGGCAGCACCAACCTGCCTGATCGGATGGGCCTTGCCGACCGGCCGTTCCATTGCGCAAATGCGCACATGAACCTCCTTTCACCCCACTGGCACTCCACGCCCTCCGGTCTGATCCGCGCCCGAGGCCTTGGCCTGCCGTTCCCCGGCGAGCCCGGCCCGTTCAACGCGATCACCGACGTCGCCGGCGTTGAGGTCGGCTACTCGACGCTGATCCGCGGCGACGGGCCGCTGGTCGTCGGCCAGGGCCCGGTCCGCACCGGGGTCACCGCGATCCTGCCGCGCGGCAAGGACGGCCTGCACATCCCCTGCGCCGCCGGCTTCTATTCGCTCAACGGCAATGGCGAGATGACCGGCACGATCTGGGTCGAGGAATCCGGCGAGCTTGACATGCCCGTGACCATCACCAACACCCATTCCTGCGGCATCGCCCGCGACGCCTCGGTGCGCTGGCTCTATCCCCGCCTCGACGGCGTCTCCGATTCCTGGGGCCTGCCCGTGGCGGCGGAGACCTTCGATGGCGACCTGAACGACATCAACGGTTTCCACGTCACCAACGAGCATGTCTTCGAGGCGCTGGACAATGCCGCCTCGGGTCCCATGGAGCAGGGCTCTGTCGGAGGCGGCACGGGCATGATCTGCTACGACTTCAAGGGCGGCTCCGGCACGTCCTCCCGCCGCGTCCGCGCCGCGGGCGAAACCTACACGGTCGGCGTCTTTGTCCAGTCGAATTTCGGCCGTCGCCCCGAATGCACGATTCTCGGCGTGCCGGTCGGCAGACACATTGGCCACAACCTGCTGCGCGGCAAGCCGGCCGGCTCGATCATCGTCGTCGTCGCCACAGACGCGCCGATCGGCGGCCACCAGGCGAAGAAGCTCGCGCGCCGCGTGCCGCTCGGCATGGCCCGCACCGGCGGCATCGGCCACGATTCCTCGGGCGACATCTTCCTCGCCTTCTCCACCGCCAATGCCGAAGGCTTCTCCGCGCCGGCGGGCAAGCTCCGCCGGCTCGACCAACTCTCCAACGCCGACATCGACCCCCTCTACGAGGCCGTCATCGAAGCGACCGAGGAAGCGATCATCGATTCCATGGTCGCCAACCGGACGATGGTGGGACGGGACGGCGCGAAGTCGATCGCGCTTCCGCACGACGAGTTGCTGGAGGTGATGCGGCGGTACGGGCGGATGTAGGTAAGCACCGGGGACAGTTTACTTTTTTCCGCCCGCACCAACCCTTCAACATCCGCGCCTTTCTGCGGAAAGAAAGTAAACTGTCCCCAGCGCCTATTCGCTCTCGCCCTCGACCGGCTGGATCGCGATCCCGGCCATCTCCGCCGCCATCAGCCGCGCAGCACCTGTTCGAGCCATGCGCAGCGTCAGCGCCTTCCGTGTCGGCGCGGCTAGTCGGTGTTCCGGCGCATCCCGCAAAATCTCCGCGCCGTAGCCATCCGACAGGATGAATCCGCATTCGTCCGGAAAAATCTCCGCCGGCACCTCCGGGTGCGTCGCGAAGAAGAAGCGGTCCGAAAACAGCCGGTATTCCGGCCATTTCTTGTCGACGCGAAAATCCTCGATCGAGGATTTCACCTCGATGATCCAGATGTCGCCATTCTTCATCAGCGCGACGAGATCGGCGCGGCGGCCGGAGACGAGGCAGAGTTCCGGCAGCAGCGTCGCCCCCATTTCGAGGAACAGCCGCTGCACCCCGCGCCTGACCAGCATGGCGCGCTCGGATTGGCGTCCGTCGATCAGCGGGTTGGGGGCCTTGATGGGGGAAACGATCGGCATCGGCGAACACTAGGGGATTCGGAACATAAGGGCAACGTTGCCAAGCCCACGGCCCTCACCAGTGCGGCGGCTTCGTGATCGGTGTGTCGGGCGCGGTCGCTTCCTCGACGCCGGTCAGCCTCAGCGCCATCGCATCCATTCGCCGCGTCAGCTCGTCGATCGCCTTCCAGGCGCCGGCGATTTCCATCGAGAGCTCCGCGATCGTCCGCTCCTGTTCGGCGGTCAGGATTTCCAGCGTCGTCAGGCGGTCGGCGTCGTTCGGTGTCATTGCATCGCTCCAGTGGCGGCCGCGCCGTGTTTCGAAATTGACAATCATGGCCGGATTTGTCGAGAGTGACCGGCGAAGGGTTCTTGGCAGCCAAACCCGGCCCATGCTAGGTTTTTTTGACCAAACGATAAAGAACCGGCGGGACCCGGTCACGGAACGGGATGGCGCATGGCGGACGCGGCGATCGAGCTGGTCGGGATCAACAAGAGCTTCGGCGCGGTTCGAGCCAATCGCGACATCCACCTGAAGGTCCAGCCCGGCACAATTCACGGCATCATCGGCGAGAACGGCGCGGGCAAGTCCACGCTGATGTCGATCCTCTACGGCTTCTACCAGGCCGATTCCGGCGAAATCCGCATCGGCGGCAAACCGGTGACGATCAAGACGCCGAACGAGGCGATCGCGCATGGCATCGGCATGGTCCACCAGCATTTCATGCTGGTCGAGAATTTCACCGTGCTCGAAAACATCATCCTCGGCGCCGAGGGAGCGGCGCTGCTCAACCGCGGCATCGCCAGGGCGCGCGGCGAGCTGCAGCGCCTTGAGGAGGAGTACGGCCTCGAGGTCGAGCCAGACGCGGTGATCGAGGAGATCGCGGTCGGCCTGCAGCAGCGGGTCGAGATCCTGAAGGCGCTCTACCGCGGTGCCGAAATCCTGATCCTCGACGAGCCGACCGGCGTGCTGACGCCGGCCGAGGCCGATCACCTGTTTCGCATTCTGCGCAGGCTGAAGGACGAGGGCAAGACCGTCATCCTGATCACGCACAAGCTGCGCGAGATCATGGCCGTCACCGACAATGTCTCCGTCATGCGTCAGGGCCAGATGGTTGCGACGCGCAAGACCTCGGAGACGACGGTCGAGGAACTTGCCGAGCTGATGGTCGGCCGCCGCGTCCTGCTGCGCGTAGAAAAGGTCGCTGCCCATCCGGGCGAGGTCAAGCTGTCGGTGAAAAACCTGACTGTGACGGATTCCCGCAAGGTCGCGATGGTCAAGGACGTGTCGTTCGAGGTGCGCGGCGGCGAGATCGTCGGCATTGCCGGCGTCGCCGGCAACGGCCAGTCGGAGCTGATCGAGACCATCTGCGGCATCCGCAAGGCAAGCGCCGGCTCGGTGCTGCTCGACGGCCGTCCGGTCGATGTGACGGGCGCGGCCGATCCGGCCGAACTGCGCCACCGCGGGCTGGCGCATGTGCCGGAAGACCGGCACCACATGGGCCTGATCCTGCCCTTTGAGGAGTACGAGAACTCGATCCTCGGCTACCACAACGATCCGGAATATGGCAAAGGCCCGTTCCTCGACCTCAAGGCGGTCGAGGCAGACGCCCGCGACAAGATCGCGAAATACGACATCCGCCCCACCGATCCGCACCTCAAGACGGCGAACTTTTCCGGCGGCAACCAGCAGAAGATCGTGCTCGCGCGGGAAATCGAGCAGGATCCCGGCGTACTCGTCGTCGGCCAGCCGACGCGCGGCGTCGACGTCGGCGCGATCGAGTTCATTCACAAGCGTCTGATCGCCATGCGCGACGCCGGCAAGGCGGTGCTTCTGATCTCGGTCGAGCTCGACGAGATCCGCTCGCTCTCCGACCGCATCCTGGTCATGTTCGACGGCCGCATCGTCGGCGAGCGCGGACCAGACGCGACCGAGGGCGAACTCGGCCTGCTCATGGCCGGCGTCGAGCGCAAGGAGGCGGCGGAATGACGACCCCCGCGCTTCTCGTCATCGATGTTCAGAACGCGATCGACGATCCGGTCTGGGGCCGCCGCGGCCAGCCGGAGATGGGGCAGAAGATCGCGACCCTGCTCGACGCCTGGCGCGAGCGCCGGCTGCCGGTCGTGCACATAAGGCACGATTCGACCGATCTCGCCTCGCCCTACCGGCCCGGCACCCGCGGCAACGATTTCAAGCCGGAGGTTGCGCCGCAGCCCGGCGAACCGGTCGTCGACAAGCGCACGAACAGCGCCTTCATCGGCACCGACCTGATGGACCTGCTCGACGAGATGCAGGTTCGCCGGCTGGTGATGACCGGCGTGCTGCTCGAGAATTCCGTCGAGGCGACGGCGCGCATGGCCGGCAATCTCGGCTTCGAGGTGGTGATACCCGAGGACGCCGTCGCCAGCGTCGACCGGACCGACCGCCAGGGCCGCCTGTGGCCGGCCGAAGACGTGCACGCCCTGACGCTGGCGATACTCGACAAGGAGTACGCGCAGATTTCCGACACGCGAACCGTCATCGAGGCTCTGCCATGAGCTCCCCTTACGCCAAGCTTCCCTCATGGGCCGACTACGGCCTGATTCCGGTGATCAACCTGATCGTCGCCTTCTTCGTCGCCGGCCTTGTCGTGCTGCTGGTCGGCGAAAGCCCGCTCGAAGCCGTGCGGCTGATGCTGAAGGGCGCGTTCGGCACCGGCAATGGCATCGGCTACACGCTCTACTACGCGACGAATTTCATCTTCACCGGCCTCGCCGTCGCCATCGCCTTCCATGCCGGCCTGTTCAACATCGGTGGCGAGGGCCAGGCGTCTGTTGCCGGCGTCGGCGTGGCGATCGTCTGCCTGTCCTTCGATTCCGTCATGCCGTGGTGGCTGACCTATCCGCTGGCGATCCTCGGCGCCGCCGCCTTCGGCGCCGGCTGGGCGCTGATCCCGGCCTGGCTGCAGGCGTATCGCGGCAGCCACATCGTCATCACCACCATCATGTTCAACTTCATCGCCGCCAGCCTGATGGTCTATCTGCTGGTCAACGTGCTGAAGGCCGGCGGCCAGCAGGCTCCGGAAACGCGCATCTTCGCCGAAGGCGGGCGCATCCCGAGCCTCGCCTGGCTGCTCAACCTCGTCGGCATTCCGGTTCGGCGCACGCCCCTCAACATCACCTTCATCCTTGCGCTCATCGCCTCCTTCGGCGTCTGGGTGCTGATCTGGCGCACCCGTCTTGGCTACGAGCTGCGCACCATGGGCCACAGCCCGAAGGCCGCGCGCTACGCCGGCATCGGCGAGAAGCGCATCATCATCACCGCCATGCTGATCTCCGGTGCGCTGGCCGGCCTGATGGCGCTCAACCCGATCATGGGCGCGCAAGGCCGCATGCAGCTCAATTTCGTTGGCGGCGCCGGCTTCGTCGGCATCGCGGTCGCGCTGATGGGGCGCTCGCACCCGGTCGGCATCATCCTCGCCGCAATCCTGTTCGGCATGCTCTACCAGGGCGGCGCCGAGATCGCCTTCGAGATGCCCAACATCACCCGCGAGATGATCGTCGTCATCATGGGCCTGGTCATCTTCTTCGCCGGCGCGATGGAGCACATGTTCCGGCCTGCCGTGCAGGCGCTGTTCGCAACGCTTCGACCATCGAGCATGGGGCTCAGTCCGAAACCGGCGGGGGAGAGCTGACATGGTCGACATCATCGTCTCGGTCCTGGATTCCACCATCCGCCTGTCGGTCGCGCTGCTGCTCGCCTGCCTGGCCGGCCTGTTCTCGGAGCGTGCGGGCGTCTTCGACATCGGCCTCGAAGGCAAGATGCTGGCTGGTGCCTTCGCCGGCGCGTCCGCCGCCGCCGTCACCGGCTCTGCCTGGATGGGCGTCGGCGCGGCGGTCATGGCGGCGGTGTTCTTCGCGCTGGTGCACGGCTTTGCCTCGATCACAAACCGCGGCAACCAGATCGTCTCCGGGGTCGCGATCAATTTCGTCGTTGCCGGCGCCACCATCCTTCTTGGCCAGGCCTGGTTCCGCGAGGGCGGCCGCACGCCGCAGCTTTCGAACGACGCGCGCTTCAGCCCGATCGATCTGCCCTTCGCGGATGCGCTGCGCGACGTGCCAGTGATCGGCCAGATCTATTCGGAGATCATTTCCGGACACTCGGTGCTGGTCTATGTCGCTTTCCTGATGGTGCCGATCTCGTGGTGGATCCTGTTCCGCACCCGCTTCGGCCTGCGCCTGCGCGCCGTCGGCGAGAACCCGGCGGCGGTCGACACGGCGGGCATTTCCGTGACCTGGCTGCGCTACCGCGCGGTGATCTGCTGCGGCATCCTGACGGGCCTCGCCGGCGCGTACCTGTCGCTGGCGCAGAGCCCGGGCTTCGTCAAGGACATGACAGCCGGCCGCGGCTTCATTGCGCTTGCGGCCCTGATCTTCGCCAAGTGGAAGCCGGTGCCGGCGATGTTCGCCTGCCTGCTGTTCGGCTTCCTCGACGCCTTCGCCATCCGCTTCCAGGGCACGGCCTTCCCGCTCGTCGGGCAATTGCCGGTGCAATTGATGCAGGCGCTACCCTATATCCTCACGGTGATCCTGCTGGCCGGCTTCATCGGCAAGGCCATCCCGCCCAAGGCCGGTGGCGTCGCCTATGTGAAGGAGCGCTGATGAGCGCTGCGCATGACCTCTTCCTCGCCGCGCGCGAGGCCATGGCGAAATGCTATGCGCCCTACTCGAAGTTTCCGGTGGGGGCGGCGCTCCGCACCGCGGATGGCCGCGTCTATGCCGGCGCCAACATCGAGGTCGCGTCCTATCCGGAAGGCTGGTGCGCCGAGACGACCATGCTTGGCCACTACATCATGGCCGGCGGCGGCGAGATCGCCGAAATTGCGGTCGTCGCCGAGCGCATGGACCGCATCACGCCCTGCGGCGGCTGCCGGCAGCGGCTGGCCGAGTTTTCGAAGCCCGGCACCCTGCTCTATCTCTGCGATGCGACTGGCGTGGCGCAGACCGTGACGATGGGCGAAATGCTCCCCTACGGCTTTGCCGGAGACATGCTGAAATGAACGGTACCGATATTCTCGTCGAGCGTCTCGCCGGCCGCGCGCCGAAGATCGCGATGGTCCTTGGCTCCGGCCTCGGCGGCCTGGTCAATGAGGTCGCGAATGCCGTCCGCATCCCCTACGCCGAGGTGCCGGGCTTCCCGCACAGCGGGGTCACCGGCCATGCCGGCGAACTCGTCGCGGGCGACTTCAACGGCACGCCGGTGATCATGATGGCTGGCCGGGCGCACTATTACGAGCACGGCAATGCCGGGGCGATGCGGCCGGCGCTGGAAATCCTCCACGGCATCGGCGTCACCACGCTGATGCTCACCAACGCCGCCGGCTCGCTGGAGCCCGACATGGGACCCGGCTCGGTGATGCTGATCACCGACCACATCAATTTCTCCGGTTCCAATCCGCTGTTCGGCGAGCCGAGCGACCGCCGCTTCGTCGGCCTGACCCAGGCCTATGACGCCGACATGCGCGCCGCCCTCGATGCCGCCGCCAGGAAGACCGGCACGCCGCTGCACAAGGGCGTCTATATGTGGTTCTCCGGCCCCTCCTTCGAGACGCCGGCCGAAATCCGCATGGCGCGCATCGTCGGTGCGAACGCCGTCGGCATGTCGACCGTTCCCGAGGTCATTCTCGCGCGCTTCCTCGGCATGCGCGTCGCGGCCTGTTCGGTCATCACCAATCTCGCCGCCGGCATGACGGGTGGCGAACTCTCGCATCAGGAAACCAAGGATATGGCGCCGCTGGGAGGAGCACGGCTGGCGGCGATCCTGCGCGAGGCGATCGGAGAGTTCTGATGAACGCGAAAACCGAGCATGCGGTGGCGTCGGGCCTGGCGCCCGTCCACCTGTCCAACACGCGTCCGCGCAACGACGGCACGGCGTTGAAGGCCGAATGGTTCGAGGCGATGGACGTCAACCTGTCCGCCGCCGAGCGCCGCGCCGCCACCATCACCACGCGCCGGACGGTCAAGAAGGCGTGGCAGGCGGCCTGGCTGATACGCGCCATCGAGGTCATCGACCTGACGACGCTCGCCGGCGACGACACGCCCGGCCGGGTCCGACGTCTCTGCGCCAAGGCTAGGCACCCGCTGCGCGACGATCTCGTCGAGGCGCTGGGCCTCACCGGCCGGCGTCTCACCACCGGTGCGGTCTGCGTCTATCCGACCATGGTGCCGGTCGCGGTCAAGGCGCTGGAAGGGTCCGGCATCCCCGTCGCCTCGGTTGCCACCGGCTTCCCGACCGGCCTCACGCCGCTGAAGCAGCGGCTGGAGGAAATCCGCTACGCGGTCGGCGAGGGGGCCGAGGAAATCGACATCGTGATCACCCGCGCCCATGTGCTGAACGGCGACTGGTCGGCGCTCTACGATGAGGTGAAGCAGATGCGCGAGGCCTGCGGCGCGGCGCATCTGAAGGCGATCCTCGCCACCGGCGAGCTGAAGACGCTGACCAATATCTACAAGGCCTCGATGGTCGCCATGCAGGCCGGCTCCGACTTCATCAAGACCTCCACCGGAACCGAAGCAGTCAACGCCACGCTGCCGGTCAGCCTCATCATGGTCCGCGCCATCCGCGACTATCTCGAGCACACTGGGCTTTACGTCGGCTTCAAGCCCGCCGGCGGCATCCGCGCCTCGAAGGACGCGCTTGCCTGGCTGATCCTGATGAAGGAGGAGCTCGGCGACGACTGGCTGAAACCCGACCTATTCCGCATGGGCGCGTCGGCGCTGCTCGGCGACATCGAGCGCCAGCTCGAGCACTACGTCACCGGGCGCTACTCGTCCAACGACCGGCACGGGATGGCATGACCATGAACCAGATCCAGGACATTCTGAAGACGATGGAATATGGCCCGGCGCCGGAGGAGGACAGCCATGTCCGCGACTGGCTGAAGCGCCACAAGGGCCGCTTCGGCCATTTCATCGGCGGCAGGTTCACCGCGGCCGCTGGCGAGACGTTCGCCGTGCCGAACCCGGCCAATGGCGAGAACTTGGCAGATGTCGCCATCGCCGGCAAGAAAGAGGTCGACGCCGCCGTCAAGGCCGCGACGACGGCCTTCGCCGCGTGGTCTAAGCTCTCCGGCAACCAGCGCGCCCGCCACCTCTACGCCATCGCCCGTCAGGTGCAGAAGCACGCCCGCTTCCTCGCGGTGCTGGAGACGATGGACAATGGCAAGCCGATCCGCGAAACCCGCGACATCGACATCCCGCTGGTCGCCCGCCACTTCTACCACCACGCCGGCTGGGCCGAACTGCGCGACGAGGCGTTTCCGGGTCAGGCGCCGGCCGGCGTCTGCGGCCAGGTCATCCCGTGGAACTTCCCGCTCTTGATGCTTGCCTGGAAGATCGCGCCGGCGCTCGCCGCCGGCTGCACGGTCGTGCTGAAGCCGGCCGAACACACGCCGCTGTCAGCAATCGCCTTCGCCGAGATCTGCAAGGAAGCCGGCCTGCCGGCCGGTGTCGTCAACATCGTCAATGGCGGCGGCGAGACCGGCGCTCTGATCGCCGGCCATGACGGCATCGCCAAGCTCGCCTTCACCGGCTCGACCGAAGTCGGCCGCATCCTGCGCCGCCAGACCGCCGGTTCGGGCAAGAAGCTGTCGCTGGAGCTCGGCGGCAAGTCGCCCTTCATCGTCTTCGCCGACGCCGATCTCGACGCGGCGGTCGAGGGCGTGGTCGACGCGATATGGTTCAACCAGGGCGAGGTCTGCTGCGCCGGTTCCCGCGCGATCGTGCAGGAAGGCGTGGCGGAGAAGTTCTACGCCAAGCTCCGCGCCCGCATGGAAAAGCTGCGCGTCGGCGACCCGCTCGACAAGTCGACCGACGTCGGCGCGGTCGTCGCGCCGGTGCAGATCGAGCAGATATCGGCCCGCGTCAAGGCGGGCGTCGCCGAGGGCGCGACGATGTTCCAGCCGACCTGGGCGGCCAAGCTGATGGCCGGCAAGGGCTGCTTCTTCCCGCCAACCCTGTTCACCGATGTCATGCCGGCGTCGAACCTGACGCAGGAGGAGATCTTCGGCCCGGTGCTCGTCTCGATGACGTTCCGCACGCCGGGCGAGGCGCTTCAGCTCGCCAACAATTCGCGCTACGGACTCGCCGCCTCGATCTGGTCGCAGAACCTCGACACCGCCTTCGACGCGGCCCGCAAGGTCAAGGCCGGCGTGGTCTGGATCAACTCCACCAACCTGTTCGACGCCGCGATCCCCTTCGGCGGCTACAGGGAAAGCGGTTTCGGCCGCGAGGGCGGCAGGGAAGGCATGCGCGAATATCTCGTGCCCGGCTGGCTAAAGAGCGCGAAAGCCGCGGCAGTCTCCAGGCCGCTGCCGTCCGCCGTGCCGCTCGACGGCGACGAAGACAGCGCGCCATCGGGTCTCGACCGCACGGTCAAGCTCTACATCGGCGGCAAGCAGGCGCGGCCGGATTCGGGCTATTCCTACCCGGTTCACGACCATGCCGGAAAGTTCGTCACCGAAGCGCCGCTCGGCAACCGCAAGGATATCCGCAATGCGGTCGAAGCCGCGCACAAGGCCGACGCCTGGGGCGGCGTGACCGGCCATGCGCGGGCGCAGGTGCTCTATTTCCTCGCCGAGAATCTGGAGCTTCGCGCCGCCGAATTCGCCCGCCGCGTCGCGCAGGCGACCGGCGCATCCGCCGCGAAAGCCGCGCGCGAGGTCGAGGCATCCGTCGCCCGCATCATCCACTACGCCGCCTGGGCGGACAAGTATGACGGCGCCGCCCGCGCCCCGCAGGCACGCATGCTGTCGGTGATCTTGAACGAGCCGTGGGACGTGATGGCGATCTCCTGCCCCGACGAAAACCCGCTGCTGTCCTTCGTCTCGCTGGTCATGCCGGCGCTGGCCATGGGCAACCGCGTCGTCGTCACCCCGTCGCCCCGCCAGCCGCTGGCCGCGCTCGACCTCTACCAGGTCTTCGACACGTCCGACGTGCCCGGTGGCGCGGTCAACATCGTCACCGGCGACCGCGACCAGTTGGCCTCGGTCATGGCCAAGCACGACGACATCGCCGCGCACTGGTATTTCGGCTCGAAGGAAGGCTCGGCGCTGGTCGAGAAGGAATCGGCCGGCAACCTGAAGGCCGTCTGGGCCAATCAGGGCCTGGCGCGCGACTGGTTCGATCCGGCGCAGGGGCAAGGCGAGGAGTTCCTGTTCCACGCGGTGCGGTTCAAGGCCATCTGGACGCCGTTCGGGGTGTGACGATGCTCGCGTCTGCAAGGGCTGCGGTCCTTCGCGCCCCCCTCTGGCCTGCCGGCCATCTCCCCCATGCGGGGGGAGATTGGCAGCTCGGATGTAGCCGCTCGTCCTGCAACGTTGCTGGTTGGCGAAAGCCGGCGCGACAGCCAATCTCCCCCCGTGTGGGGGAGATGCCCGGCAGGGCAGAGGGGGGCGCCACAGGACTTGACCCCACGACAAGATGCCGGAGCACCCCCTGATGCTCCCGCAGGAATTCATCCGCCTCAAGCGTGACGGCAGGCCGTTGCCGGCTGACGCCATTGCCGAATTCGTGCGCGGCATCACTTCCGGCGCGGTGACCGAGGGCCAGATCGCTGCCTTCGCCATGGCGACGCTGCTCAACGGCATGAGTCGCGACGAGGCCGTCGCTCTGACGCTGGCCATGCGCGACTCAGGCGAGGTCCTGTCCTGGGACCTGCCCGGCCCCGTCGTCGACAAGCATTCCACAGGCGGCGTCGGCGACAATGTCTCGCTGATGCTCGCCCCGATCGTTGCCGCCTGCGGCGCCTATGTGCCGATGATCTCGGGCCGCGGCCTCGGCCACACCGGCGGCACGCTCGACAAGATGGACTCGATTCCCGGCTACAAGAGCCAGCCGGCGAACGCGTTGTTCCGCAAGACGGTGCGCGAGGTCGGTTGCGCGATCATCGGCCAGACCGGCGATCTCGCGCCGGCCGACAAGCGCTTCTACGGCATCCGCGACGTCACCGCGACCGTGGAGTCGATCCCGCTGATCACTGCCTCGATTCTGTCGAAGAAACTCGCCGCCGGCCTCGGCGCGCTGGTGCTCGACGTGAAATCCGGCAACGGCGCGTTCATGGCACGCGCGCGGGACGCCTCTGCTCTCGCCAAGAGCCTGGTCGAAGTCGCCAACGGTGCCGGCCTGCCGACCACGGCCCTCGTCACCGACATGAATCAGCCGCTGGCGTCGGCCGCCGGCAACGCGGTTGAGGTCGCAAACGCCGTCGAGTTCCTGACCGGCGACGCCCGCGACCGTCGCCTGGCGGACGTGACCCTGGCGCTGGCGGCCGAGATGCTTGTGTCGGCCGGCATTGCCCGCAGCCGCAAGGACGGGCTCACGCGGGCGCAGGACGCGCTCGACTCGGGCCGTGCCGCGGAACGCTTCGGCCGGATGGTCGCCGCGCTCGGCGGGCCTGCCGACTTCGTCAAGCGCTACAAATCCTATCTGAAGAAGGCGCCAGTCGAGCACCCGGTGCTCGCCGCCGCCAAGGGCTTCGTCCGCGCCGTCGACACCCGGGCGCTTGGCCTCGCCGTGGTGGCGCTTGGCGGCGGCAGGACCCGGCCGCAGGACGATGTCGACCTGGCCGTTGGCCTCACCCGGCTCGTTCCCGTCGGCGCCGAAATCCATCCCGACGAGCCCCTCGCGATCGTGCATGCCCGTACCGAGGCCTCGGCCGAAGCCGCCGCGCAGGCGGTTGTCGAAGCTTACGCGGTCGGTCCGGACAGACCGGCGCCCACGCCGGCGGTGATCCGCAGCATCGGATAGGATGTCTGTCGAGCCTACTGCTCGATGTAGAGCACGTCGTTTTTCACCTCGAACCGCGCCAGCTGCTTCAGCATGTTCATGCCGATCAGCGTGTTGCGCAGCGACTTGTCGTCCAGCACCACCGCGTCGACATCCTCGACACGGATCCGCCCGATCTCGATGCTCTCGAGGGTCACGACCGCGGCGCGCGTCTTGCCGTTCGCGGTGTTGACCTCGTGCTTGAATTCGGACGGCGGCACCGAGACCCCCAGCCGCCGCGCCGTCGACAGGTTGAGCGCCACCAGCGTCGCGCCAGTGTCGATCAGGCCCTCGACCTTGCGTCCGTTGATGCGCAGTTCCGTCCTGAAATGTCCGCTGGCGTCGGCTGGTATCTGCGCCTTTCGCCCGATCGGGGCGGCGGTGGCTAGCGCCAGTTCGGTGGCGACGACAGGCGTAGCCTCCGGCGCCGGCGCGATCATGCGGTGAAACGTCTCGGGGCTGGCCTGAAAGAGAATCGGCACCGAGGCCGACAGACCGACAAAGCCGCCGATGAGGATGATGTTGCGCATCGCGTTGCGTCCCTTTGGAGCAACCCTAGGCGATCTCGGTCACCATCGGCTTAACGCGGACGGCTACTTCGTCCCGTACATCCGGTCGCCCGCATCGCCCAGACCAGGCACGATGTAGCCCTTGTCGTTCAGCTTTTCGTCGATCGCCGCGGTGAACACCGGCACGTCCGGATGGGCCTTGGTGAAGCGCGCGATGCCTTCGGGCGCCGCCAGCAGGCAAAGAAACCGCAGGTTGGTCGCCCCGCGCCCCTTCAGCTTGTCGATCGCAGCGATGGCCGAGTTGGCGGTCGCCAGCATCGGGTCGACGACGATCACCAGCCGGTCGCCGAGATCGCTCGGCGCCTTGAAGAAATATTCCACCGCCTCCAGCGTGTCGTGGTCGCGGTAGAGGCCGACATGGGCGACGCGCGCGGCGGGCACGAGATCGAGCAGGCCCTCGAGCAATCCGTTGCCGGCCCGCAGCACCGAGGCGAAGACCAGCTTCTTGCCTTCCAGCGTCGGCGCGTCCATCGGCTGCAGCGGCGTCTCGATCCGCGTCGTGGTCATTTCGAGGTCGCGGGTCACTTCGTAGCCGAGCAGCAGCGAGATCTCGCGCAAGAGCCGCCGGAACCCCGCCGTCGAGGTCTCCTTGTTGCGCATGATCGTCAGCTTGTGCTGCACAAGCGGGTGGTTGACGACGGTGACGCTCATGCGGGGCAACTCCTGACCGGTGCAAAGGGCAGCCGACCTTAGCGGCGTGGCGCAGCCGGCGAAACAGCCGGCAATGCATGAGCCACAGATTTGTGGCGCGAAGCGGCGTCAGCGCCCGGTTCGCGCCGGCTCGGCGAGGCGGGCAAGCAGCGCGGTCCGCGTCTTCCTGTCGACGAACGCTGCCTCGATGGCCGTCCGCGTCACGGCCGTGAGGTCCTTGTCGGCCATGCCGAAATGCTCGCGCGCGACGTCGTATTCCTTTTTCAGGCTGGTCCAGAAATAGGGCGGGTCGTCGGACGACAGCGTCACCTTGCAGCCGGCGGCCTTGAGCTTCGAAAACGGGTGGTCGGCATAGGTCGGGAACACTTTCAGTTCGACATTCGACACCGGGCAGCATTCCAGCACCACGCCTTCGGCGGCGATGCGCTTCACCAGGTCGGGGTTCTCGATGGCGCGCACGCCATGGCCGATGCGCGATGGCCTGAGATGATCGAGCGCGTCGCGCACGCTTTCCCATCCGGCCAGTTCGCCGGCATGGACCGTGATGCCGAGCCCGGCTTCGCGCGCGATTTCGAAGGCGCGGACATAGTCCTCGACATCGCCGAAACGCTCCTCACCGGCCATGCCGAAGCCGGTGACCAGCGGATGGTTGCACTTCGCCGCGAAGCGGGCGGCGGATTCGACCGATTCGACCCCGAAATGCCTGACCCCGGTGACGATCATCCGGCCCTCGATGCCGGTCTTGGCCTTGGCGCGCGTCATGCCTTCGCCCAGCGCGTCGGTATAGGCCTTCGGCGACAGGCCGGATTTCAGCGCGTGGTCGGGCGAGGTGAAGACCTCGGAATAGATCGCGCCGTCGCGGGCCAGGCTGGTGAGGTAGGTCTCGGTCAGCCGCGCATAGTCCTCCTCGTCGCGGAACAGGCTGGACGCTGCGTCATAGGCGGCGAGAAAGCTGGTGAAGTCGTGCCAGACGAACGAGCCGTCGCGGATGAAGGGCGAGACATCGGCGCCGTACTTCCGCGCCTGCCGGATCACCAGGTCGGGCGAAGCCGCGCCTTCGACGTGACAGTGGATTTCCGCTTTCAGCACCATGGCGCACTCCAATTCCGATGCTGCCGCCATGTTGACCATGATTCGGTGCGCGGCGGTACATCGCGGCCCGGACAATAGCGCCCGCGAACCGCATCGGCTATGGTCCGGCCCAAATTCGACAGGACACAATCATGTCAGATGAGCGCACGACCGTCCGGGGCGGCATGGAAACCTCCTACGGTTTCAAGGATGTAGCCGAGGGCGAGAAGCAGGGCCTGGTCAACGACGTTTTCCACAAGGTGGCCAAGCGCTACGATGTGATGAACGACCTGATGTCGGCCGGCATGCACCGCGTCTGGAAGGACGCGATGGTGACCTGGCTCAATCCGCCGAAGCGCGCCGGCTGGTCGGTGCTCGACGTCGCCGGCGGCACCGGCGACATCGCCTTCCGCATTGTCGATGCGTCCGGCGGCCTGGCGCAGGCGACGGTGCTCGACATCAACGGCTCGATGCTGTCAGTCGGCCGCGACCGCGCCGACAAGCGCGGCTCGGGCGACAACATCACCTTCGTCGAGGCAAACGCGGAGGAACTGCCGTTCCCCAACGACACATTCGACGCCTACACGATCGCCTTCGGCATCCGCAACGTGCCGCGCATCGACGTGGCGCTGTCCCAAGCGTTCCGCGTGCTGAAGCCCGGCGGCCGCTTCCTCTGCCTCGAGTTTTCCGAAGTCGAGATGCCGCTGCTCGACCGCGCCTATGAGGCATGGTCGTTCAACGCCATCCCGCGCATCGGCCAGATGGTCGCCGGCGACGGCGAGCCCTACCGCTATCTGGTCGAGTCGATCCGCAAGTTCCCAAACCAGCGCGACTTCGCCGCGATGATAACCGCCGCCGGCTTCGCGCGGGCCACCTGGCGCAACTATTCCGGCGGCATAGCGGCGCTTCATTCCGGCTGGAAGATCTGACCGCCGGATGAGCACGATCGGGGCATATTACCGCCTGATGCATGCGGGCTGGGTTATCGTCCGCGAGGGCGTGGTCGCGGCTTTGCCGGGTGACGAACTGACTGGCATGCCGAAGCTCGGCTGGCGGGTCGGCCGGCTGCTGGCCCGTCGCCGCACCGTGTCGCTGGCGCGCAGCGAGCGGCTGTCGAAGGCGGTCGCGCGTCTCGGGCCCTCCTATGTCAAGCTCGGCCAGTTCCTCGCCACCCGACCCGATGTCGTCGGCGCCGAGATCGCCAACGACCTCGCCAAGCTGCAGGACCGGATGGCGACCTTTCCGAAGGCGCAGTCGGTCGCGGCTATCGAGGGCTCGCTCGGCAGGCCGGTTTCGGAACTCTACCTGTCGCTCGGCGAGCCGGTCGCCGCGGCGTCGATCGCGCAGGTTCACCCGGCCGAGGTGCTGAAGGACGGCGAGACCCGCAAGGTCGCGGTCAAGGTCATTCGGCCCGGCGTCCGCCGCCGCTTCTTCCAGGATTTGGAGGGCTTCTTCCTCGCCGCGCGGCTGCAGGAAAAGTTCGTTCCATCGACCCGGCGGCTGCGGCCGGTGCAGGTCACCGAAATTCTCGAGCAGACCACCAAGATCGAGATGGACCTGCGGCTGGAAGCTGCCGCCCTGTCGGAGATCGGCGAGAACACCGCCGCCGATCCCGGCTTCCGGGTGCCGTCCGTCGACTGGGAGCGCACCGGGCGCGACGTGCTGACGCTCGAATGGATCGACGGCGTGAAGATGTCGGACATCGACGGCCTGCGCGCTGCCGGCCACGACCTCGATGGGCTGGCCGCGACGCTGGTGCAGTCCTTCCTGCGCCACACGCTGCGCGACGGCTTCTTCCATGCGGACATGCATCCGGGCAACCTGTTCGTCGAGGCGGACGGCACCATTGTCGGCGTCGATTTCGGCATCACCGGCCGGCTCGGCAAGAAGGAGCGGCGCTTCCTCGCCGAAATCCTCTACGGCTTCATCACCCGCGACTACCGCCGCGTCGCCGACGTGCATTTCGAGGCCGGCTACGTGCCGCGCAAGCACGATCCCGCCTCCTTCGCACAAGCCATTCGCGCCATCGGCGAGCCGATTCACGGCCAGCCGGCCGAGACGATCTCGATGGCGAAGCTTCTGACCCTGCTGTTCGAAGTCACCGAACTGTTCGACATGGAAGCCCGGCCCGAACTCGTCATGCTGCAGAAGACCATGGTCGTCGTCGAAGGCGTCGCCCGGACCCTCAATCCGGCCTTCAACATGTGGAAGACCGCCGAACCCGTGGTGGGAGGCTGGATCCGCGACAATCTCGGCCCGAAGGGCCTGCTGATCGATGCCCGCGACGGCGTCAGCGCGCTGGTGGCGCTCGCCCGCCAGGCGCCGGAACTCGCCGAGCGGACCGAGCGCCTGTCGCGCGAGATCGACAACATGGCAGAGCACGGCCTGCGCTTCGATCAGGAAACCGCCAGCCGCATCGGCAAGGCCGAAGCCCGCGCCACCCGCTGGGGCCGCGTCGCGCTGTGGGTCATCGCGCTGGCGCTGGTGTGGATTGCATGGCAACTTTGATGCGGCGCTGTTTGGACCAAATCGAATGCCTGACGATGATGATCTAACCATCGAGATTGACGATGAGCTCATGGCGCAACTCGTGAGAGAGGCCACAGAAGCTGGTCTTTCGCTCGAAGAGTATGCGCGGCAGAAGCTCGCCCGTTCTCTCCACGAGGAGCCGCGAGATCAAGCATCGAGATTGTCCACATGACCCTCTCCGGCAAGCGGGTGTTGCTGATCATCGGCGGCGGCATCGCGGCGTACAAGTCGCTCGACCTGATCCGCCGCCTGCGCGAGCGGGGGGCTGCGGTGCGCTGCGTGATGACGCAGGCGGCGCAGCAGTTCGTCACGCCGCTGGCCGCGGGCGCGCTGTCGGCCGACCATGTCTTCACCGACCTCTTCGACCGGCAGGACGAGCAGGATGTCGGCCATATCCGGCTGGCGCGTGAGTGCGACCTGATCCTCGTTGCGCCCGCGACCGCCGACCTTATGGCGAAGGCCGCCAACGGCCTCGCCAACGATCTCGCCTCCGCCGTGCTGCTCGCGGCCGACAGGCCGGTGCTGATGGCGCCGGCGATGAACCCGAAAATGTGGTCGCACGCGGCCACACGGCGCAACCGCGCGACGCTCGCCAAGGATGGCGTGCGCTTCGTCGGGCCGAACAGGGGCGAGATGGCCGAGAGCGGCGAGGCCGGCGAAGGCCGGATGACCGAGCCGCTCGACATCGCCGCCGCCGTCGAGGCGCTGCTCGCGCCGCAGGCCGGGCCGCTGGCCGGGCGCAAGATCGTCGTCACCTCCGGCCCGACGCACGAACCGCTCGACCCGATCCGCTACATCGCCAACCGCTCCTCCGGCAAGCAGGGCCACGCCATCGCCGCGGCGCTGGCCAGGCTCGGCGCGGACGTGCGGCTGGTCTCCGGGCCGGTGTCGATCCCCGATCCAGAAGGCGTCACGACCGTGCGCGTCGAGACGGCGCGGCAGATGCAGGCGGCTGTCGAGGCAGAACTGCCGGCCGACGCCGGCATCTTCGTCGCCGCCGTCGCCGACTGGCGGCCGGACGGCGAGGTCAAGCAGAAGATCAAGAAGCGCGCCGGCGAAGCCCCCGCGCCGCTGGCGATGGTCGAGAACCCGGACATCCTCGCCGGGGTCGGCCATCACCTGAAGCGACCCTGGCTGGTGGTCGGCTTCGCGGCGGAGACCGAACACCTGCTCGACAACGCCGCCGCCAAGCTGAAGAAGAAGGGCGCCGATTTCATCGTCGCCAACGATGTCTCGCATGACAGCGGCGTCGGGCCGAAGGGCGTGATGGGCGGCGACCGCAACCGGGTCAAGATCGTCTCGAAGGCAGGCATCGAGGAATGGCCGGAGATGACCAAGGACCAGGTCGCCGAGCGGCTCGCGGCAATGATCGCCGACCGCCTCAGGACGATCTCGGTCTGACATGGCCGTCCCCACCATCGAGACCGAGCGCCTCATCCTGCGCGGCCATCGCGTCGACGATTTCGAGGCGCATGCGGCGCTGTGGGCCGATCCGGTCGTCACCCGCTTCATCGGCGGCATTCCGCAGACCCGCGAACAGGCATGGGTACGGCTGCTGCGCCATTTCGGCATGTGGCAGGCGATGGGCTATGGCTTCTGGGCGGTCACCGACAGGGCGACCGGGCGGCTCGTCGGTGAGGCGGGGTTCCACGACCTAAAGCGCGACGTGACGCCGAGCCTCAACGGCACGTTGGAAGCGGGCTGGGGTTTCGTGCCCGACATGCACGGCAAGGGCATCGCCAGCGAGGCCGTCGGCAGCGTGCTCGCGTGGGGCGACGCCAACCATCCGGGCAAGCGGATGACCTGCCTGATCGACCCGCAGAATGCCGCGTCGATCCGCGTAGCCGGGAAGCATGGGTTCCGCGAGTTCGCGCGGACCACCTATCACGGCGGCCCGACGATCCTGTTCGAACGCGTAAGTCGGGCGCCGACATAGGCCACCGCGCAACGCCTCATGCGGCCTTCTCGACACTGTCGGGATCGCCGGCGCCCTGTTCGATGAGGCCGCGCAGGCTGCCCTGGATCAGGCCGGTCCAGGCGTCGGAGCAGATGTCGAAACATTCGGCCGCCGGCTTCAGTCCGACATGGGTGAACCGGATCTCCGTCATGTCGCCGCTCGGCGCAATCTCGAACACGATCCGCGTGTCCTTCCACTCGGTCCTGTCCTCGATGAAGCTCATCGAGGCGTCGACCACATCCCAGACCACCTTGCTTCCCGGTACCAGTTCCGACGTTCTCTGCCGGCTGAAGTGCATGTCCTTGTAGCGGTAGCTCCAGTCCTCGCCGACCGCGTCGGCGCGGCCGTCGATCGACCGGCCCCACCAGGCGCGCGGGTCGATGATCGCCGCATAGGCCTCAGCCGGGGTGGCATTGACGAGAACGGTCGTGGTGAAATCGGTCATGGCTGGTCTCCTTGTGTCCTGAAATCGCGGGCAGCGCGCGGGGCGGCGATGCCGTCACTCGGCAAGAAGCTTGTCGTATTCCGTCTTCAGCGCAGCCCAGTTGTCCCAGAAGGGCGCTGCCGTCCGTTCGGCCAGTCTGGCCTCGAGGATGTCGACATGCGCATGCCAGCCGGCGCTGATGTTCAGGCGCGTGTCGCGGTCCGCCAGCCTGCGGTGGACAATGGTCAGCAGGACGCGCTCGCCGGCGGGCGCGAGCTCGAACGTCACGTCGCCTTCGCTGCCCCAGCCGATCGTCAGTTTGCGGGGAGGATCGATCTCGAGGATGCTGCTCCGCATGCGCTGCTCGCAAGGAAGGCCGTCGGGGCGGTGGCCGGGCGGGCTGGTCAGTTCGTCGTTGCGCCAGACAAGCTCGAACGGCGCGCCCTCCGCCAGTTCCATGTCGCCGGCCGCCAGCCATTTCCGGCGCAACTCGCCGTCGGTCAGATAGGCCCAGACCCGCTCGACCGTGCCCGGCAGCAGCCGCTGGATCTTGAGCGTGGTCGGCTCGATCAGGTCGCCGTATGCGTCCCTTGCATGTGCGGTCATGTGCGGTTCTCCTTGTTGGATGTGTCGCCGAGCAGCCGGTCGAGGGAGCCGAGAATCGTGCCCCAGCCCTCCGCGGTCTTCTCGGCCCATTCGGAATAGTTGGCCGGTGACATTTCGTTGGTCAGAGTCAGTTCGCAGCCTTCCGGCGTTGGTACGATCACCACTGTCACCCGGTCGTATTCGGAACTGTAGGCCGGAACGGCGAACGAGAAGACGAGGCGGCGCGGCCGGTCGATCTCGATATACTCGCCCACATGCTCGATATCTCCATCGCTGCGCCGGTCCACGATGGTGAACCGCCCGCCGACCCGCGCGTCGATCTCGCAGCGCGCGACCGCGCTGTCCGCGGTGGTGAAAAGCCACTGGCGCGCCCTGTCGGGGTCGAGCCATGCGTCGAAGACGCGCTCCGGCGTTGCCGTGAAGCGTTTCCTCACGACGACGCTCGTCAGGCGTTCGCTGGTCATTCGTCGTTTCCTTTCCGCTTGCCGTCTGCCTCGTCTTCCGCCCTGAGAAGTCGTTCCAGCACATCCAGCCGGTCGGTCCAGAAGCGCTCGTAGTGATTGATCCAGTCGCGGGCTTCCTTCATGCGCGAGGCCTCCAGGCGGCAGTAGTGCGTGCGTCCCGCGATGCGCCGGCGCACCAGCCCGGCCTGTTCGAGAACCTTCACGTGCTTCGACGCGCCGGCGAAGGACATGTCGAACGGCGCCGCGAGTTCGCCGACCGTCCGCTCTCCGCCGGCGAGCCGGCGCAGCATGCCGCGGCGTGTGCCGTCCGAGAGGGCGTGGAAGACGGCGTCGAGATGGGCTTGTTGTTCAACCATGTGGTTTAATTACAAGGTAGCTGGAAGATAGTCAACCGTGTGGTTGAATAATCTTGCGCAAAGAAAGGTTCGCGTCTCCGACGGCTATCTCGTTGGCGTGAAAGACGAATGCATGCCCGGATGTGTGCCTACGACGTGTCGCAGCCGTGAGCACCTTCGCAGGCCATGCCGCGCCCAGCGGGGACAGCTTCGGTGAGGCGCTGGAACGTGGGGCCCCTACCGCCTTCGCCGGCCGTCCGGCTAGACGCGGCGAAACGCTGGCGGGCTTCCGAGGCGGCGATTGCCCGGACGGCCAGCGCGAGCAGGCGCAGGGACAGCGCGAGGCCGATCGCGTCGGCGGGATCGCTGCCATGGCGGATCGAAGCCGCGGCGGGCAGACGGGGCGCCCGGCCGGATTCGGGACAGGCAACATAATCCCTGGCGACGATCTGGGCATAGTGAAGGGCCAGCAGCACAAGCCAGCGCAGGGGAAACGGCGCGCCGGCGGCTCGCACGGCGAGGTTGGAAAGCGCGAACAGGAGCAGGACGATGCGATCGAGCGTGTCCGGTTTCATGTCGATCTGCGCCCTCCCTTCCGCTGCCATTGCCTGTCGAGCGGGCACATCATGGCAGGGCGGGGAAGGGCGTCGATGGAAAAATGGGCTGCGAAAGGAAATATGGTTTGGAAGCAAGGGGTTGGCGGAAATGGAGTGCGGAATCTATGCACCTGCCCAACGCTTGCTGTCGATGCCTGGCGTGGAAGCACCCCCTCACCGTCTCGGGCTTCGCCCGATCCACCTCTCCCCCATTTCATGGGGGCGAGGAAACGCCACTCGCAGAGCGCACGCCCACCGCGGAGGACGCGCCAAGAGCGCACGCCAGTCGCGGAGGACGCGCCAACCGCAAACGAAACGCCAACTTCGGGAATGCCGACGCCAAGGGGGATGAGCTTGCCAGGCTTGGGTTCCTCTCCCTCACGAAGTGGGGGAGAGGTGGATCGGGCGAAGCCCGAGACGGTGAGGGGGCTCTTCGAGTCTGCCCCAGCCGACCGTCGAGGGCATCACGCCAGCGGGCTGTCTCCCCCGTGCAGTCCTCAGGCCGCCGGCTGCTTGGTCTTGCGCAGGTAGGGCAGGATCGTCTCGTAGGAGCCGAAGCGTTTGGCGGCGTCCTCGTTCGAGACGGCGGCGGTGATGATGACGTCTTCGCCCTGTTTCCAGTCGGCGGGCGTCGCCACCTGGTGCTTCGCGGTCAGCTGGATCGAGTCGATCGCGCGCAGGATCTCCGCGAAGTTGCGCCCGGTCGTCATGGGATAGGTCAGCATCAGCTTGATCTTCTTGTCCGGCCCGATGACGAAGACCGAGCGGACCGTCGCGTTGTCGGCGGGGGTGCGGCCTTCCGAGCTTTCGCCGGCGCCGGCGGGCAGCATGTCGTAGAGCTTGGCGACCTTGAGATCCTTGTCGCCGATCAGCGGATACTCGACCGAGTGGCCGGTCGCGGTCCGGATGTCGTCCTTCCACTTCACATGGCTCTCGACCGGGTCGACCGAGATGCCGATGATCTTGACGTTGCGCTTGGCGAATTCCGGCGCGTAGCCGGCCATGGTGCCGAGTTCTGTCGTGCAGACCGGGGTAAAATTCTTCGGATGCGAAAACAGCACCGCCCATCCGTCGCCGATCCAGTCGTGGAAATCGATCGGACCCTGGCTGGTGTCGGCGTGGAAATCCGGCGCGATATCGTTGATGCGAAGGCTCATGGCGCGTCTCCCTGGTGACTGTCCCTATCAGATAGGGCTGTTGCGCGTCGCGGGCGAGGGAAAATCATCCCGGAGCCGACCATCGCGGAGCAGATCGTTCCCCGAATCGCGCGGTTGGCGAAACGCGGTCCCGGCGGAGCGCGGTCAGGTCTCGCGTCCCGGGGCTTCCTGTTCGATCAGCGGCGGCGGCAGCCGCTTGCCGCGTGCCGCGAGATGCTCGCGCAGCAGCCGGACATTGATGTTGTTCGACTTGAAGAACAGGTCGAACACCGTTCCGACGACAGGGATGGAGCCGGCGACGACATCGACCGCGACATTGCCCGCCATCTGCAGAAGAAGGCGGCGCGGGACGCCCAGCGAGTGCGCCTTGCGGATGATATGCGCCGAGATCAAGCCGGTCGCGACATCGCCGACGACCGGAACAAGGCTCGCCACGGCATCGACGCCGAAGCGGACCCCGATGACCGGAATCCGCCAGCGCGAGTCGAGCAGGAAGGCGAGGTCGGCAAGTTCGGGAAACCCGTCGTCGATGCGGACCTGTTCGGCGTCGGAAGGCTTTGGCTTGATCTTCGGAATCATCTCGGGACGCTGGTCACCTGTTCTGACAGTTCCGGGCCGGTCTTTGGGGTTCCACCACGCCCGGGCCGGCGCACGATCACTCCCAAACATAGGATCGAATCGCCGCCGCGGTAGCGCCTTCTTAACCAAACGCACAGATTCCGCCGCCCTTGCCGCCCTTCCCTAACGTCTTCGTCAGCAGGGCCCGCAAGAATGGGCGCTCTCGGTCGGGGGCAGGACATGGGCGCGCGGGTCGGCAAGCAGGGTAGACACTCGTTTTCCTATCGGTTCGTGCTGCCGATATTGCTGGCGGTCTGCGTCACCGGGGTGACGGTCGCCGGCTTCGTGCTGTGGGCGGCGGCGCGGAGCGACGAGCGCGCGCTGCAGCGCGAGACCCATCTTGCGCGGCAGGTCATCGCGCAGCAGATGCGCAGGCTGGCCGAGCACCAGGACTACAATTCCAACTGGGACGAGGCGGTCACCGCGCTGGCGGAACGCGACTACGACTGGTTCGACACCGAAATGGCGTCGGAACTCTACGCCGCCTCGGCCTTCGACCGCGTCTACGTGCTTGGCCATGACGTGACGCCGCTCTACGCCATGTATGGCGGCGGCCAGACAGGCACGGACCGCTTCGAAGCCGACCGCTCCGCCGTCGCGCCTATGGTGGAGCGGCTGAAGGCGATCGGCGCCGCGGGCGCGCTCGCCGCCTATGACGCCGGCAACAGCGAAAAGGTCCCGCATGTAACCGAGACCGGCGTGATCGACGGCAGGCTCGCCTATGTCGGCGTCACAGCGATCATGTCGGAATCCGGCGAGGAAGACATGGAGCAGAAGCCCGGCAGCGAGAGCTTCCTTGTGGCCATCCGTTTCCTCGACGGCGCGCTGGGCAAGGACTTCGCCGAACAGTATTTCATCGAGAACCCGGTCTTCTCGACCGCGCAAACGCCGGACCCGGAACGCGGCAGCTTCCCCCTCACGACGGAGGCGGGCGAAACCGTCGGCTGGTTCAGCTGGACGCCGGACCGGCCGGGATCGGTAATCCTCGCCGAGACGCTGCCCGCCATGCTGGGCGCGCTGGGGATTGTCTGTCTCGTTCTCGCGCACCTGCTGCGCAGCCTGCGGCGCACGACAACGGCGCTGGAGGCGGGCCGCGCCGAGGCCGAGTATCGCGCCAACCACGATCCCCTGACCGGGCTGGCCAACCGGATGCATTTCAACCAGCAGCTTGAGGAGGCGCTGTCCTCGACCGACGCCGGAGGCGCCGGGGTGGCGCTGCTGGCGCTCGACCTCGACCGGTTCAAGCAGGTCAACGATACGCTCGGCCACGAGGCGGGCGACCAGCTGCTGCAGGAAGTCGGGCGGCGCATCCGGCCGCTGGTCACCGGCGCCGACACGGTCGCCCGGCTCGGCGGCGACGAATTCGCCATCATCCAGCGCGGCGTCCGCTCGGTCGACCAGGTCTCGACCCTGTCGTCGCGGATCATCGGCGCACTGGGCACGCCCTTCGTGGTGACGGGACGCGTCGCCGAGATCGGCGTGAGCATCGGCGTGGTCATCGCACCGGCTGCGCAGGCCGCGCGCGACCTAGCCTCGAAGGCCGACGTCGCGCTCTACGCCGCGAAGGCGGCCGGCCGCAACACCTACCGCGTCTTCGACGACGCTATGCAGACAGCGGCCGGCGACCGCGACGCGCTGGTCAAGGAAATGCGCGAGGCCAACCTGCCGATCGGCGACCTGCCGGGCGGGCGAAAGGCGGCGTAGCCTACGCCGCTTCCCGCACCTGGTAGTCCTTGATCGCCTTGAACGTGATCTGCTTCCAGCGCTCGGCTTCGTAGTTGAGGCCGAAGCCGTGCTGGGCGAGGAAGACGGGGTCGCCGTCGAGGTCGCGGGCGATGTCGCCGCGGTGGGCCTCGATGAAGCGGTTGAGCTCGGCCGCGCTGTCGGCGGAAATCCAGCGGCAGACGGTGAAGCGGGCCATCTCGAAATCGACCGGCAGCGTGTATTCGGCCGACAGGCGTTCCTTCAGCACGTCGAGCTGCAGCGCGCCGACGACGCCGACGATGGCGGGCGAGCCGTCCTCGGGCGAGAACAGCTGGACGACGCCTTCCTCGGCCATCTGCTGCAGCGCTTCCTTCAGCTTCTTCGCCTTCATCGGGTCGCCAAGGCGGACGCGGCGCAGGATTTCCGGCGCGAAATTGGGCACGCCGCGGAACAGGATTTCCTCGCCCTCGGTCAGCGTGTCGCCGATGCGCAGCGTGCCGTGGTTGGGAATGCCCACCACGTCGCCGGCATAGGCCTCGTCGGCGGTGATGCGCGAGCGGGCGAAGAAGAACTGCGGCGCCGACAGCGACATCTGCTTGCCGGTGCGCACGAGCTTCGCCTTCATGCCGCGCTTCAGCTCGCCCGAGCAGACGCGGACGAAGGCGATGCGGTCACGGTGGTTGGGGTCCATGTTGGCCTGGATCTTGAAGACGAAGGCGCTCATCTCCGGTTCGGTGGCGTGCACGGTGCGTGTGTCGGCTTCCTGGTCGCGCGGCGGCGGCGCGAAGTCGCCGAGCGCCTCGATCAGGTCGCGGACGCCGAAATTGCGCAGCGCCGAGCCGAAATAGACCGGCGTCAGGTGGCCTTCGAGGAAGGCCTTGCGGTCGAACGGCCGGCAGGCCTCGCGGCCGAGTTCCAGCTCCTCGATGAAGGCCTCGCGCTCGTTGTCGGGCAGGAGACCGGCGACGCGGTTGGAGTCCGGGCCGTTGACCTTGGTGCGCTCCGGTTCGGCATCGCCGCGCCGCACCGAATTCGAAGCCAGGTGGTAGGTGCCGGCGAAGCTCTTGCCCTGGCCGATCGGCCAGGTCATCGGCGCGGTGTCGAGCGCCAGCTTCTGTTCGATCTCGTCGAGGATCTCGAACGTGTTGCGCGCCTCGCGGTCCATCTTGTTGACGAAGGTGACGATCGGGATGTCGCGCATCCGGCACACCTCGAACAGCTTCAGCGTCCGCGGCTCGATGCCCTTGGCCGCGTCGATCACCATCACGGCCGAATCGACCGCCGACAGGGTGCGATAGGTGTCGTCGGCAAAGTCCTCGTGACCGGGCGTGTCGAGCAGGTTGAAGACGTTGTCGCCATATTCGAACGTCATCACCGAGGTGACGACCGAAATGCCGCGCTCGCGCTCGATCTTCATCCAGTCCGACCGCGTCTGGATGCGGTCCTTCTTCGCCTTGACCTCGCCGGCGAGCTGGATGGCGCCACCGAACAACAGCAGCTTCTCCGTCAGCGTCGTCTTGCCGGCGTCCGGGTGGGCGATGATCGCGAAAGTGCGGCGGCGGGAGACCGCGTCCTTGATTGCTTCGGCCATGTCAGGAATTCCGTTCGGGTGGCGCGCTTATAGCGAAGCCATCGCGGAGTGTCGAACGGGAATCGCTGGACCGGCGAAGCTCGCCAACTGGCCAGTCGACAGGCGACGCGGCGGGGCTGTAGGTTGCGCGTCCGCAGGATTGCCGCCCATGCCTCCCAGCAGATCAGACCAAACGGCCCGTAAGGCATTGCTGGCGATGGCGGCCTGCGCCGGTGCGCCTCGGTGACGGCGCGGGCGGCGGCCTACGCGCTGCTCTGCGGCAATTTCCTGATCGGCATGTCGGTGATCGCACCTGCCGGCATGGTCGCGCCGCTGGCCGCCGATCTCGGCGTCTCGGTCACCAGCGCGGCGCTGCTTCTGACCTTCGGCGCGGTCGTGCTCTGCATCGGGTCGCCGCTGGTGGCATGGGGCGCGGCCGCGTTCGACAAGCGCACTCTGCTGACCATCGCGCTGGCCGGTTTGGCGGCGAGCCACGTCGCGTCCGCGCTGGCGCCGGGGCTGGGCACGCTGATGGCGGTGCGGGTTATCGGCATGGCATTTGCCGCGATCTACACGCCCCAGGCTGCCAGCACGATCGCCATGCTGGTCAGCGAGAAGGAGCGGCCGGGCGCCATCTCCTTCGTCTTTCTTGGCTGGTCGCTCGCCGCGGCCGCCGGCCTGCCCCTCGCGGCCTGGTTCGCGTCGGAACACTCCTGGCGCGGTGTGCACTGGGCGCTTGCGCTTTTCGGCTTCGCATCGGCGGCCGCCGTGGCGCTTTCTGTGCCGCAAGGTCTGCGCGGCGTAGCGATGTCGCTCAAGAGCTGGGGCAGTCTCTTCTCCGACAGGCTCATCGTGGCGCTTCTGGCCGTGACCGCGCTGTCGTCGGCCGGCCAGTTCGTCGTCTTTCCGTTTTTCGGACCCTTGCTGACCAGGACGGCGAGCGCGACGGCCTCCGACATCGCAATCGCGTTCGCAATCTTTGGCGTTGCGGGCTTTGTCGGCAACATCGCCGCGTCGCGCGTCGTCGGCAGTCTTGGGCCACTGCGCACGTCGCTGATCTTCTTCGTCGCGATGACCATCGGAGCAGCATTCTGGACAATCGCAGCGGAGAACATTTTTCTCGTCTTCGTCGCCTCGGCGATGTGGGGTCTAGGATTCGCGGCGTCGAACTCGATGCAGCAGGCGCGCCTGGCGGGCGCGGCGCCTGCGCTGGCCGGCGCGGCGATCGCGCTCAACTCGTCGGGCATCTATGTCGGGCAGGCGGCCGGCTCGGCACTCGGGGGGATCATGTTCGACGCGACGCTCTACCATTCCATGGGGTGGGCGTCCGCTCTGGCGCTGGCCGCGGCGCTGGCGATCGTCTGGTGGAGCGGACGCTGGAAGCGGGCCTAGCCGAACACCGACCAGTCCATCTTCTCGGCCAGCTGCTCCAGCGCCAACAGGCCCAGCACCGAATTGCCGTTGTCGTCGAGGCCCGGCGACCAGACCGCGATGGACGCCTTGCCTGGCACGATGGCCAGGATGCCGCCGCCGACGCCGCTTTTCGCCGGCAGGCCGACGCGGAAGGCGAACTCGCCCGAGCCGTCATACATGCCGCAGGTCATCATCAGCGAATTGACCCGCCGGGCGAGCCGCGCCTCGTCCGCCGACTTGCCCGACCGGCGGTCCTGCATCAGATAGCGGCCGGCCAGCGCCAGTTGCCGGCAGTCGAGGCAGATCGCGCAGTTTTCGACATAGGCCTTCATCACCTCCTCGACATCGTGATGCAGGTTGTCGAAGTTCTTCGCCAGATTGGCGTGGGCGCGGTTTCCGAAGCCGGCCTTCTTGCCGTCGTCCTCAACGATCTGGGCGGCCCGGCCGAGTTTCTTCTCGCCGATCTCGTCCATCAGCATCTCGCGCACCGTCGCGTGGGTCCTGTCGCCCTTCTCGCGGTCGAGGACGGCGTCGACCACGACCAGCGCGCCGGAATTGATGAACGGATTGCGCGGGATCCCCTTGTATCGCTCGAGATCGATGATCGAGCTGAACGAATCGCCTGACGGCTCGCGCCCCACGCGCTTGAACAATTCGTCGCCATGCGCGCGCAGCGCCAGCGTGTAGGCGAAGACCTTGGAAATGCTCTGCAGCGGGAACGGTTGCGCGAAATCGCCGCCGGTCGCCAGGCTGCCATCGGCCATCACGACGGCAATGCCGAACTGGCCGGTCTCGAACTCGGCGATGCCCTCGACCTTTTCCGCCGCCTTGCCGAAGCGGTCGATCACCGCCATCTGGCCGACGATCGCGTCGATTGCCGTCTGCAGTTCCTGTGGCTGCCGTGCAGCGCGTGTGCCGGTCGTCTTCCTGGCCATGCTTGTCCCCTCGAGCGTCGCGCCGAAACGCGCGACACCGGAAAAGGATGCAGGGTCAGGCGGCCAGGCCTTCCGCCTTCAGCGCGGCCTGCACCGACTGCCGTGCTTCGAGCCTGGCGATATAGGGGCCGAAGCGGTCGGAAACCGTCATGCCGGACATGCGAGCCCAGCGCAGCATGACATAGAGAAACGCGTCGGCCACCGAGAAGCGGCTGCCAAGAAGGTAGTCGCCGTCAAGCCGATCGGCGATATGCGCGAAACGTCCGGAGATCATGCCGGACAACATCGGCTTCTCCGACTCTCCCATCATGAAGAACAGGAACAGGAAGGGCCGGTGGATCTCGGTCGAGATGAAGGCGAGCATCTCGGTCTGGCGGGTGCGGGCCATGCCCTCGGCCGGCGCGAGGTCCGGCGACTGCTGCGCCACCCAGTCGAGCAGAGCGACGTTCTCGGTCAGCATCGAGCCGTCGTCGAGGATGAGGGCCGGGACATAGCCCTTCGGGTTCACGGCGGGAAACGCACCGCCCTCCTCGGTCTGGCGGGTCTGCACATCGACCTTGACGAGATCGGGCTCGATCCCGGCCTCGCGCAGCCCAATGTGGGTGGCGAGCGAGCAGCCATCGGCGAAATAGTAGAGTTTCATGACTTCAAATACTCCGCGAGCTTGTCGAGCGATTGCGTCCAGCCGCCTTCGTGGCCGTCGCGGATTGCGGTGTTGGCGAAGAAGCCCTGGTGCAGCGTCAGTTTCGTCCGGCCATCGGGCGTTTCCTCCAGCCGCACCGTCACGATCGTCTCGGGGCTCAAGGTTCCGTCCTCCTCCCATCGATGGGTGAAGGACAGCCTCTCGACCGGGTTCACGTCGATGTACCGGCCGCGCAGGACATGGTCGACATTGTCGGGCCCGCGCATGCGGACCCGGAACGTCGCGCCGGGCGCCACCGGCTCGCCCTCGGCCTCGGGAATGGTGAAGCCGCGCGGGCAGCTCCAGATCCGCATGTGCTCCGGCTCGACCCACATCCGGAACACCAGCGCGCGCGGCGCGTCGTAGACGCGGGTCAGCGTCAGTTCGTGTCCGGTGGTCGGCCGCAACTCCTGGGTCAATGTCATGTTCGGTATCGCTTTAAGCCGGCAGATCGACGCTGATCATCCAGGGGATGCCATATCGATCGACGCATGCGCCGAAGCGTTCGGCCCAGAACGTCTTCTCCAGCGGCATCTGCACCTCGCCGCCGTCCTTCAGTGCGTCGAACAGTTTGTCGGCCTTTGCCGCGTCGTCCACCGTCAGATGAATGTTGAAGCTCTGCGGCTTGTGGTACCAGTTCGCCGGCATGTCCGACGCCATCAGCAACGTGTCGCCGATCTGCATGCTGGCATGCATGATGTTGTCCGCCCGCGCCGGATCGTATTCCTGGCCCGCTGGCGCGTCCTTGTTGGCGATCATGTCGGTGACCTTGCCGATGCCGAGCGTCTCATAGAACACGAAGGCCTCGCGGCAATTGCTGTCGAAGAAGATGTAGGGATGGGCTTTCATCGGGGGTCCTCCGTGGTGTCGTGGATGTCGCTTCTCGTTCAGATCGCCTTGAGGATCGCCGACAGGCGCTCGAGGCTCTGGCTCCAGCCTTCTTCCATGCCGCCGACATGCTGGAGCATGAAGGGCGCGGCATGGACCATCTTCGAATGGAGCGTCATCTCGGTGCGCGCGCCGCGCTCGGCGAGTGTCACGGTGTGAATGTTCTCGATGATGATCGATCCATTCTCGTCCGAGAGCGACGTGACGAAGACGATGCGCGATGGTTCGACAATCTCCACGAAATGGCCGCCCATCGGCTGGATCGACCCGTCCGGCCCCTGCATGTGGACATGGAATCGGCCGCCGGGCCGCGGCTCGACCGCAGTGAACGGGTTGGAGAAGCCGTGCGGCCCCCACCAGGCGGCGACGCATTCGCCATGCGTCCAGGCGCGGAACACCAGCGCGATCGGCGCGTCGAAAATGCGCCGGAACGTCAGGTCCGGCAGCGCGGCAGGTTGGGGCGTCGGCGGTGCGACCCTTTCGGTTCCCGCCAGTTCAATGCTTCTGTCCATCGGGGTCTCCTGCCTGCAGTTTCGTCAGATACGCATCCAGCCGGTCGAGGCTGCCTTCCCAGAACTGCCGGTAGTGCTCGATCCAGCCTGCGGCGTCCTTCAGTGCCGCCGCTTCCAGCTTGACCGGCCGCCACTGCGCCGAGCGGCCGCGGCTGACCAGCCCGGCGCGCTCCAGCACCTTGAGGTGCTTGGACACGGCGGGCAGGCTCATCTGGAACGGCTGCGCGATGTCGTTGACCGACGCCTCGCCTCTGGCGAGACGCGCCAGGATCGCGCGCCGCGTCGGGTCGGCAAGCGCTGAGAAGGTCGCGGAGAGACGGTCGGTCGCGGGCATCAATTTAGCCGATCAGTTAATTAGCTGATTGGTTAAATAGATCGCCCGCCAATCCGAGTCAAGCGGATGGTTGGTGTGCGGGACGGGATGCGGCTCAGGCCGACAGCGCGAGTTCGCCCGGGGCGGGGGTAAACGGCCGCATCGTGACGCCCGCGCCGGAGATCGCGACGAGGCTGCCGGTCGGAACCGATGTCCAGCAATTCGGCGTCTGGTCGAACGGTTCGGAGACGATGCACCGGCCGCCGGACGACGGCACGTCGCCGAGATAGAGCGACGGCGCATGGCCTTCGCTGGCATAGCGTACGGCGTAGAGCCGCTCACCGTCGGCGAAGGCGGCGGTAAGCTTGAACGCCGCCGGCACACCGGCCCGGCGCGCCGCATCATGCACGCGGACCGTCGCCCGCGCGAGCGCGCCCTGCGGGTCATGGTCGAGGCCCTCGGCAAGCATGGTCAGGAAGAAAAGTTCCGAATCCGTCGTGCCGCCGCGCTGACCATAAAGGTCATCGGGCAGCGCCGTTTCCAAAGGCCGGCGGATGCGCTCGAACGCGCCGATCTGGCCATTGTGCATGAACGACCATCTGCCGGCGGTGAAGGGGTGGCAGTTGGCCCGGCTGGTCGCGCCGCCGGTCGAGGCGCGCACATGCGCCAGGAACAGCCGCGACCTGATCTGCCGGCACAGGCTCTTCAGGTTGGGATCGGACCAGGCGGGCAGGATGTCGCGATAGGCGCCGGGCTCCGGCCGCTCGCCGTACCAGGCAACGCCGAAGCCGTCGCCATTGATCGGCGTCTTGCCCTCGAGCGCGTGATGGCTCTGGTTGATCAGCGAATGACAGGGCGCGGTGACGATGTCTTCGAGGAAGACGTCGGGTCCGTGATAGGCCGCCCACCTGCACATGCCGCCTGGCGCTCCGCTTCAGCAGGATCCGGGAAGCCGAAGCTTTCCCGGGCCCGATCAGGCGCCGTGCTGGCGGCGGTTGGTCCGCTCGTAGAGCTCGCGGATGATCCGGCTCGCCGTAGTCTCGAACAGAAACGGCAAGAAAGCATGAACGAGCGCCGCGCCGGCGGCCGTCAGCAAGCGGGAGGAAAACCATGCGGCGAACGCCAGATGGCCGAGATAGCTCTCGCCGACGGTTTCGGGATGGCTGGTGAAGAGCCGGGCAAGGCGAGCGGTCATATCGGGTTCCCGTGTTGATTGTCGGCAAGCTACATCGGATGCCCGGGCAATTTGTCCCAATTTGTCTTGCAGATTGTAAACTCTTGGGACATTTATCCCACGATGAAACCGGAAATCGACACAATCGATCGGCGCATCCTTGCCGAGCTGCAGCGCGACGGCACGCTGTCGGTCGACCAGCTGTCCGAACGCGTCAGCCTGTCGCGCAACGCCTGCTGGCGGCGGGTGAAGCGGCTGGAGGAAGACGGGATCATCACCGGCCGGGTGGCGCTGGTCGATGCGGAGAAGATCGGGCTCGGGCTGTCGGTGTTCATCCTGGTGCGCACGTCGAGGCACGATCCCGACTGGCTGAAGGCGTTTCGCGACGCGGTGACGTCCCTGCCGGAGATCACCGGCGTCTACCGGATGTCGGGCGACCTCGACTATGTCCTGCGCGCCCGCGTCGCCGATGTGAAGGCCTATGACCGGCTCTACCAGAAACTGATCGCCAAGGCGCCGCTGAGCGACGTGTCGGCGTCGTTCGTGATGGAGGAGATCCGCGAGACGACAGTGTTGCCGGTGGAAATCCGGTCAGCCTGATTGACGGCGCGGCGGTCCGGCCCGATAGACCGCTGATGTCCTCTGCGCCGCTTCTCGCCATTGTCCGCCTGCCGCATTCCGCCGGCCTCGACCTGCCGGCCTACGAGACGGCGGGTGCCGCCGGCATGGACCTGCGCGCGGCGGTGCCGGAAGACCGGCCGCTGCTCCTGCTGCCGGGCAAGCGCGCGCTGGTTCCGACCGGGCTGATCCTCGAACTGCCGGACGGGTTCGAGGGCCAGGTGCGGCCGCGCTCGGGTCTCGCCTTCAAGCACGGCGTCACCTGCCTGAACACGCCCGGCACGATCGACAGCGACTATCGCGGCGAGGTGAAGGTGCTGCTGATCAATCTCGGCGAAGACGAATTTGCCATCACGCGCGGCATGCGCATCGCGCAGCTTGTGGTGGCCCCGGTGACGCAGGTGACGATCGCCGAACGCAGCCTTGCGGGCGGCACCGCGCGCGGGGCGGGCGGCTTCGGCTCGACGGGCACCCATTGACCCGCCCGCGCCCCTCGCTCGTCATCTTCGACTGCGACGGCGTGCTCGTCGACAGCGAGCGGCTCGGCAACCAGCGGCTTGCGGCAATGCTGACCGAGGGCGGGTTTCCGATCACCTATGAAGACTGCCGCCGCACCTTCGTCGGCAAGCCGATGGCGGCCGTGCAGGCGCATGTCGAGGCGACTGGCGTGATGCTGGGCGCCGATTTCGTCAAGCGCTGGAACGACGGCCTGCCGGAGGTGTTCCGCGATGGGCTCGACGCGATCCCGCATGTCGAGGGCGCCGTCCGCGCCATCGCCGCCGCGGAAATTCCCTACTGCGTCGCCTCGTCGGGGCAGCTGACCAAGATGCGCCTGACGCTTGGCCTGACCGGCCTGCTGCCGCTGTTCGAGCAGGCGCTGTTCAGCGTCAGCATGGTGACGCGCGGCAAGCCGTTCCCGGACCTGTTCCTGCATGCGGCGAGCGTCATGGGCCATCCGCCGCAGGCCTGCGTCGTCATCGAGGATTCGGTTGCCGGCGTGACGGCGGCGAGGGCGGCCGGCATGCGGGCGCTTGCCTATGCCGGCGATGCGGAAGCAGAGCGAGAGGGCCTTGCCGCCGCCGGCGGCGAACTGTTCGACGACATGCGGGACCTGCCGCGGCTGATCGGCATCGGCTGATCCGCGCCGAAACCAATCCGCCTGCCGCGCGTTCCTCTCCACCAGCCCGACACCCGCATTCGGCCGCCGAGTTGCGGATCAGTCTCGCGGCCGGAGAGGGCGGCGCGGCGCCGTCATGGCTGCCGCGCCGCCCTTGTGCTGTACCGAGCCCCACCATATCTCGACGTCTGAACGAGCCGGCGCAAGGAGAGCAACCCTGATCATCGAAGCCGCCCGCGCCGCTGCCGGCCGCATGTTCTCGGCGCCGTTTCGCGGCGTCCTGTTGAAGTCGATCGGGCTGACGCTGCTCATGCTCGCCGGCCTCTGGTTCGGCCTGCAGGGCCTGTTTGATGCCTATGCGATGCCATGGGTCGACGCGCTGCTGCCCGGACTTCCATCGTGGGCCGGCTGGCTCGGCGTCGCGGCTGCGGTCATTGCCGGTGTCGGACTGGCGCTTGCGCTGGCCTTGCTGGTCGCGCCTGTGACGGCGCTTGTCGCCGGCCTCTTCCTCGACGAGATCGCCGAGGTGGTGGAGAAGGAAGACTACCCCGCCGATCCGCCCGGGCGCGCCATCCCGGCGCTGCAATCCTTCGTTCTGGCGCTGAAATTCTTCGGCGTCGTGGTCCTCGGCAACATCGTCGCGCTGATCCTGCTGCTGATCCCCGGCGTCAACATAGCCGCCTTCTTCCTCGTCAACGGCTATCTGCTCGGCCGCGAGTTCTTCGAATTCGCCGCCATGCGCTTCCGGCCGGAAGCTGAGGCCAAGGCGCTGCGGCGGCGGCATGCCGGCACGATCTTCCTCGCCGGGCTCGTGATCGCGGCCTTTCTCGCGGTGCCTGTGCTCAACCTCGCAACGCCGCTGTTCGCCGCGGCGATGATGGTGCATCTGCACAAGGCGCTCTCCGCCCGACAGGGCGTCTGAAGTTCCGGGTCGACAGCAGGGGCGAATTGTGAGACGCTAACTTGACAGTGTAAACATCCAAGCCAGATCGCCAGGAACTCTTGCCATGATGACCGATTTCGTCCTCGCCTCGCTGCATCACGTCCTGATCTTCGCGCTGATGGCAGCTCTTGCGGCCGAGCTGGTGCTGGTGCGGCCGGGGCTGACCGGGCCGGTGATCGCGCGGATTTCGCGCATCGACGGCGCCTATGGCGCGCTGTCGGTTCTGGTCCTCATCGTGGGCGCTTCCCGCGTCATCTGGGGTGCGAAAGGCTGGGAAGCTTATTCCGGCAATGTCTAGTTCTGGCACAAGATGGCGGCCTTCGTGATCGTCGGCCTGCTGTCGATCGCGCCGACTGTCCGCTTCCTCCGCTGGAGGAAAGCGATGGTGGCCGATCCGGCCTTCGCCGTTCCCGAGAGCGAAGTCAGGAGCGTTCGCCGCTTCATGCATGCCGAGGCCGCGATCTTCCTGCTGATCCCGATCTTCGCCGCGGCGATGGCGCGCTACGGCTACTGATCGAGGTTCGGAGCCTCGTCGAGCTCGTCCAGCGGCACGAGCGGAGCAGGGATGTCGGTCGTCTTCTCCGACGACTTGCAGATGTCGGCAATGACGCAGCGCCAGCAGTCGGGCTTGCGCGCCTTGCAGACATAGCGCCCGTGCAGGATCAGCCAGTGATGCGCATGGCGCATGTATTCGGCGGGAATGATCCGCACCAGTTTGTCTTCCACCTCGTCCGGCGTCTTGCCCGGCGCCAGCCTGATGCGGTTGCCGATGCGGAAGATATGTGTGTCGACCGCCATGGTCGGCTGGCCGAACGCCATGTTGAGGACGACATTCGCGGTCTTGCGGCCGACGCCGGGCAGCGCGACGAGCAGGTCGCGGTCGCCCGGCACCGCGCCGCCATGGTCGCGGATCAGGGCCTCGGACAGCGCGATCACGTTCTTCGCCTTGTTGCGCCAGAGACCGATGGTGCGGATGAACGCGCCGACCTTTTCCTCGCCGAGAGCGGCCATCGCCTCCGGCGTGTCGGCGGCGGCAAACAGCACCCGCGTCGCCTTGTTCACCCCCGCGTCCGTCGCCTGCGCCGACAGCACGACCGCGACAAGCAGGGTGAAGGCGTTGACATGCTCCAGCTCGCCTGTTGGCTCCGGCCGCTGGATGGAGAAGCGGCGAAATATCTCCGAAACCTCGGCCTTCGAGTAGGCGGGCCGCCATCCCGGCTTCTTCCGTGCCGCCGCTCGCGCGGAGGTGATCGGTGCGGCCGCACCTGCGGCAAATTTGGACTTCAGTTTCGCCATTCTCTCCCTATAGTTTCCCGTCATGAGCGACACAAACGCCATGCCCGCCGACGAGCCGATTTTCCGCGCGCTGCTGACGCCGCACCGTTCGCTTGGCCGCACCGGCTTCATGGTGCTGATGGCGGCGCTGACGATCGGCTGGCTGTTCACCGGCATCGTCTTCCTGTCGCAGGGCGCCTGGCCGGTGTTCGGCTTTTTAGGGCTCGACGTGCTGCTGGTCTACGTAGCCTTCCGGCTGAACTACCGCGCCGCGCGCGCGCACGAAATCGTCTCGGTGTCGCGCACCGCGCTGGACATCCGCCAGGTCGCGCCGTCCGGCAAGGCGCGCGAGCACCATTTCAATCCGTTCTGGGCCAGATTCAACGTCGCCCGCCACGACGAGATCGGCATCACCTCGATGATGGTCGAAGCGCAAGGCCAACAGGTGTCGATTGGATCGTTCCTCAACCCGAAAGACCGCGACAGCTTTGCGTCGGCGTTCGGCCGGGCGCTGGCGACTGCGAAGGCGGGGTGATGGTTACTATTTGACGCTGTCCGCGCCGTAGTCCCGGCCAGCGTAGAACACGTGAACGACCTCAACGACATTGTCACCGACCCGGTAGACGATCACGGCCCTGCCCGCGACCGCTACCGACCTTAGCCCGGCGGCGAGATCCTCGCGCGGCCTGCCGCGGTAAGGATATTCTTTAAGTGCGAAGCAGGCGTCCTGCAACTGCTGCACATAGGCGACGGCGCGCGTCCGGCTTGACTGGTGCGAAATGAAGTCGAACAAATCTTCGAGATCGGATTCTGCCGATGGCAGTATCCGAAGCTCGTATCTCATTCGGCAGCCTTCAAGCCACGGGCCAGAATCCGCTCAAACACCTCGCCCGCAGGCAGACTAGGGCGCGGATCGGCCAGCGCTTCCTCGACGCGCCTCTTCATATACTGATTGATGAGACGCTCTTCCCGGTCCAGCGCCCTCAGGCCCGCGCGCACGACCTCGCTGGCGGACTCGTATTCGCCGGTCTCGAGCTGGCGGTCGAGAAACGCCTGTTGCTGCCCCAGTGTCACTGTGATCGGCTTGCTGGTGCGCATGTTCAACCTCCATGTCTATGACACTGTCATACTTCATTCGATGCCTAATGAGAAGCTCATCCTGGCAAGTTTCGGGTGGGAACCGTGCCCGATTCGGCCGATATTCGCGGTCAAGGAGATAGTCTCATGAACGCGCAGACAGCCATTCTCAGTAAAGACATCACGCCGCCTTCCGGGTCGGCCGATGCGGGCGATTACGACAAGGTTCGGCGGGTGATCGAGAAGATCAGCCTCGATTATCGCGACCAGCCGTCGCTGGAGACGCTGGCCGATGAAGTCGGCGAGACGCCGACCGGATTGCAGAAACTGTTCACCCGCTGGGCTGGCCTCAGCCCCAAGGCGTTCCTGCAGGCGGTGACGCTCGACCACGCGCGAAAACTGCTCGACCAGGGCCTGCCGCTGCTCGAAACCTCGTTCGAGGTCGGCATGTCGGGTCCCGGCCGCCTGCACGACCTGTTCGTGACGCATGAGGCGATGTCGCCCGGCGACTACAAATCGCGTGGGGCGGGGCTGACGATCCGTTACGGCTGGCACATCTCGCCGTTCGGCCGCGCGCTGGTCATGGTCACCGACCGAGGCCTCGCCGGCCTCTCGTTCAACGATCCAGGCGACGACCGCGCGGCCTTCGCCGACATGTCGGGCCGCTGGCCGAACGCGAGCTATGTCGAGGACCTGTCGGCGACCGCGCCCTATGCGGCGCGCATCTTCGACCCGGCCCGCTGGCGCGAGGAGGAGCCGCTGCGCGTGGTGATGATCGGCACCGATTTCCAGGTCCGCGTCTGGGACGCGCTTTTGAAAATCCCGATGGGCCGCGCGCGGACCTATTCGTCGATCGCGGCCGAAATAGGCCAGCCGACCGCGAGCCGCGCGGTGGGCGCCGCCATCGGCGCCAACCCGATCTCCTTCGTGGTGCCCTGTCACCGTGCGCTCGGCAAGTCCGGCGCGTTGACCGGTTATCACTGGGGTCTTACCCGCAAGCGGGCGATCCTCGGCTGGGAGGCCGGGCAGGTCGGATAAGGCAACTATCCGTCGCGGACGGTCCCGCTTGCGACTGTCAGGAATTGCGCTTCGCCGGCGACGCTGGAAAACAGCGCCGCGTCCGTCCCGGTCATCAGCGTCTGGCCGCCGAAATCGTGCAGGATCGCAAACAGCGCCGCCCGCCGGCCTTCGTCGAGATGCGCCGCGATCTCGTCGAGCAGCAGGATCGGCGTCATGCCCGACACTTCCGCCGTCAGCCGCGCATGCGCCAGCGTGATGCCGACCAGCAGCGCCTTCTGCTCGCCCGTCGAACAGAATTCGGCCGCCATGTCCTTCGGCCGGTGCCGCACCAGCAGGTCGGAGCGGTGCGGGCCGGTCAGCGTCCGCCCTGCCGCGCGGTCGCGCGGCCTATCCGATGCGAGTTGGCGGATGAATTCCGCCTCGACATCGACCGCCGCCCGGCCGTCGATCTGGCGCTCCAGCTCGCCGTCGATGGCGATGTCCGATTTCGGGAACGCGCCGCCGTCCGGCAGCTTCTCGGTCATCGCCCTCATCAGGTGCAGCAGTTCCATCCGCGCCGCGGCGATCGCCACGCCCGTCTCGGCCATCTGTGCCTCGATCGCGTCGAACCAGCCGCCGTCACGCGAATCCTCGGAGAGCAGGCGGTTGCGGCCGCGCATCGCCTTTTCGTAGTCGAGCGCGCGCCTGCCATGCGCCGGGTCGATCGCCAGCACCAGCCGGTCGAGGAAGCGGCGGCGGTCGGCGGCGGCTCCGGTGAACAGCGCGTCCATCGCCGGCGTCAGCCAGGCGACGCGCAGCCGTTCCATCAGGTCGTCGGCGGTGGCCGCCGCGCCATTGATGCGCACCTTGCGGCCGCCATCTGCGTCCGTCCCGCTGCCCGCGGTGCCGGTACCGACCTCGCAGCCGCCGTCCGGCCCGTCGAGCGAGGCGTGGATGGCGAAGCCGGTCTCGCTGGCCTTGCCCGGCATGTCGGCATAGGCGGCGCGGCGCAGCCCGCGTCCGGGCGTCAGCAGGGACACAGCTTCCAGGAGATTGGTCTTGCCGGCGCCGTTCTCCCCGGTCAGTACCACGAGGCCGGGACCGAGCGCGATGTCGGCCGCGGCGTAGTTGCGGAAGTTGCTGAGCTTGAGCCGTGAGATCCAGACGCGCCCAGGCTCGTTCGCGGCGCTAGACACGCATAGGCATCAGCACGTAGAGCGCATGCTCGTCGCTGGCGTCCTGGATCAGGGTCGGCGAACCGGCGTCAGCCAGCATGAAGCGCGCCTCGCTGCCGGAAAGCTGCGCCGCGACGTCGAGAAGGTAGCGGGCGTTGAAGCCGATCTCGATCGGGTCCGAACCGTAGTCGGCCGGGATTTCCTCGGTGGCGCTGCCGGAATCGGGATTGTTGACGGTCAGCGTCACCTGACCGTCGGCGATCGACATCTTCACCGCGCGGCCGCGCTCCGACGAGATGGTCGAGACGCGGTCGACCGCCTGCGAGAAGGTCTGGCGGTCGATGGTGAGCTTCTTGTCATTGCCGGTCGGAATGACGCGCTGGTAGTCGGGGAAGGTGCCGTCGATCAGCTTCGAGGTCAGGACGACGCTGCCGATGGTGAAGCGGATCTTGGTGTCCGACAGTTCGACCGTCACCGCGACGTCCGGATTGTCGACCAGCTTCTGCAGTTCGGCCACGGTCTTGCGCGGGATGATGATGCCCGGCATGCCTTCGGAGCCGGCCGGCGCTTCGGTCTCGGCGCGGGCGAGGCGGTGGCCGTCGGTCGCGACCGAGCGCAGCGACAGCCTGCCGCCGGATTCGATCGTGTGCAGGTAGATGCCGTTCAGGTAGTAGCGGGTCTCCTCGGTCGAGATCGCGAACTGCGTCTTGTCGATCAGGTGCTTCAGCACCGAGGATTCGATGCGGAAAATGTGCGAGAACGAGCCGGCGGTCAGCTCCGGAAAGTCGGACTGCGGCAGGCATTGCAGCCGGAAGCTGGCCCGGCCGGAGATGACGGTCATCGAGTTGCCGTCGTCGGCCATCTTGAGCATGACCTCGGCGCCGTCCGGCAGCTTGCGCACGATGTCGTAGAGCAGGTGGGCGGGAACGGTCGTGGCGCCCGTGCGCTCGATCTGGGCCGCGGTCGCCTCGGTCATTTCGAGGTCGAGGTCGGTCGCCTTCATCTCGAGGCTGGCGCCGGTCGCCTTCAGCAGCACGTTGGACAGGATCGGGATCGTGTTGCGGCGCTCCACGACGCGATGGACGTGGTTCAGCGACTTCAGCAGGTTGGAACGCTCGAGAGTAACACGCATGACGACCGGGTCTCGCTCAAGTGAAGATGTCGGACGCAGGCGAAACACACCCACGCAGGCACGCCCGGAAAGGGCAGGATTCGTCCGCAAACTGACAGGAAAAACCCCACGAAAGCAAGCCCGCCGCGCCCTTCGCGGGGCTTTCGGCGGGCTATTCGGGGGAAAACGCCACAGCGCCCGTCGGCGGTGCGGGATCGCCGTTCCGCACCCGCGATCAGGCCTGGTCGTTGATCAGGCGGCGGAGCAGTTCGAGTTCCTGCGCCAGCGTCGTATCGGACACCGACAGGCCTTCGATCTTGCGGACGGCGTGAAGTACGGTTGTGTGGTCTCTGCCCCCGAACCGACGGCCGATCTCCGGCAGCGAGCGCGGCGTCAGCACCTTGGAAAGATACATCGCCACCTGGCGCGGCTTGACGATCGTCCGCGTGCGGCGGTTCGACAGGAGCTCGGTCTTCGACACGTTGTAGTGCCGCGCCACGATGCGCTGGATGTCCTCGATGCGCACCCGCTTCGGCTCGCCCGAGCGGTAGATGTGGCCGAGAAGCTCGTCGATCCGGTCGATCGAGATCTGCGGTTCGAACGACTGGCGGAAGATCAGCTGGTTGAACGCGCCTTCGAGTTCGCGGCCGCTGCCGGTCACCGTGCGGGCGACGTGCTCCAGGATCTCGTCCGGGATCGCCATGGTCTGGTCCTCGGCGCGCGAGGCGGCGAGCCGCTGGCGCAGCATGTCGAGCCGCATCTGGTAGTCGGGTGCCGACATTTCGAGCGCCACGCCGCCATTGAGGCGCGACCTGACGCGGGGTTCGAGCGATTCCAGTTCCGACGGCGGCCGGTCGGCGGCCACCACCACCTGCTTGGCGCTGTCGAGCAGCATGTTGATCAGGTGGCAGAACTCGTTCTGGATCGACTTGCCCTGCAGGAACTGCATGTCGTCGATGATCAGCAGGTCGATGTCGCGCAGCTGCTCCTTCAGCGTCAGCGCATTGTTGTCGCGGATCGCGGTGGCGAAGCGCCACATGAAATACTCGGCCGTCAGGTAGACGACGCGGGACTTCGGGTCGTTCTTCAGCGCCTCGGCGGCGATCGCCTGCAGCAGGTGCGTCTTGCCGAGCCCGACCGAGGCGTGGATGAACAGCGGGTTGAACCGCACCGAACCGGGACCGGCCTCAGCCACCGTCTTCGCCGCCGCATAGGCGACGCGGTTGGACGGGCCGTCGACGAAGGAGGCGAACGTGTAGCGCTGGTCGAGCGGGGAACCGAGCGAACCGGGTTTCGATTCGTGCTCGACGAAGGAGGCGCGGGGCGCGGGCGTCCGGTCGGCCTTGGGTTGCGACAGCATGCCGGAGCCGAGCGCGGTCTCCGACTGGCGAGCGGCCTTTCTCGGCAGCGGCTGCTCGGCGGGCTCCTGCTGGCCATGGCGCACTGGGCTGCGCACGACGACCTCCACCTTGAGCGTGGCCGGATCCTGCTCGCGCCAGATTTCCGCGATCATGTCGAGATAGTGGCCGTTGATCCACGAGCGAAGGAACGCGGTCGGCACCGACAGGCGCACCACGCCCTTCGAGGCTTCCGCGACCTTCATCCGTCCGAACCAGCTCGAATAGACGTCGTTGCCGAGCCGCGCCTTCAGCTGCGCCTTGACGCGCTCGAAATTGCCGCTGGCTCCGTCCGCCGCGCGCGCCGGCTCCGCCGGCACGAAGCCCGTCCTGACCGTCTCTGGGAAAATCTGGAAGCCGGTCTCGACTTCCGGCCCGATGCCGCTGTCCATCTTCGTTTTCCTTGCCTTGTCCGTCATGTCTGTCCGCCTTCTCCGGAATGCCCTTGCGGCGCACGCCGAACCTCGCATGTCTTTTCGGTCACCGGTCTTCCGCCGGCTTGATGTCATCGCCACCCGCCGCTGCCTCATCCAGCGGCTGGTCCCGATCGGGCAATGGTGTGCCTTGTCCGGCAACCACCAGACTCGGCATCCATGCCCCGTTTCGCAAGAAGACGGCCTTAATGCGCCGCCACGATTGTCAACAACTTCCCCCCACCGCGGGCTTGGCCCCCGGCTGAACATCCGCTAATTTTGTCTGGCTTACGGGTTGTCGCCCGCCCCTCTGATGGATGGACTTTACAAAACGGCGGGGCGGAAGGGCAAGGGCACCAGTTACCCTTTCTTAACCTAGAAGCGCCTCGGACGGGTTCGATTCGATGGCCGTTCCATGCCCGGTTGTGCCAAAACTGTTATGAATCAATCTCTTTCCGGAAGGCCGGTTTTTCGGGACCGATCCGAAAAAGAATCTTAAAAAATTCGCTTGACACATTTTTATCCGGCGCATCCAAAGGCCTCGGTGGACAGCCTGTGGATAACCTGTCGCAAGCATATGATATTGATAGATAAATCTTGCCAGATGACGCCTGCGACAAGCTTGCTTGACAGTCGGTTTGAGGTGCTTTCGGGGCCGGTCGCCGGCTTAGGAAAATGGCTCTCCCAACGGAACCAACATGTTAGCTCGGGGCATCGCCGGACAAACGAAAAAGGCCGGCGCGAAGGCCGGCCTTTCACAATCGAGCGGGTGGCGCCAGATCAGGCGGTGAGCGTCTTCAGACGCGCCGCCAGGCGCGAAACCTTGCGGGAAGCGGTGTTCGGATGAACGACGCCCTTGGAGGCGGCGCGCATCAGTTCCGGCTGCGCGGCGGCGAAGGCGGTCAGCGCCGCTGCCTTGTCGCCGGCCTCCAGGGCCTCCTCGACGCGGCGGACGAAGGTGCGAACGCGCGAGCGGCGGTTCTTGTTGACCGCGGTGCGGGCGGCGATCTTGCGCGTGGCCTTCTTGGCCGATGACGTATTGGCCATCTGGTCTCTCTTTCCGGTTTGCGCGCCCCGGACCCAGGCCGCGGGCATGCCAAAAACGATCGGGCGGCCGTTGGGCCGCCTCAGGTGTGCGGGCTTATAGTCGAGCTTTCAGGACCCGTCAACGACCATGCGGCCCGGAAATCGCCGCCCACCGGCAAATAATCACCGGTTCCGGAAGTTGGGCGAGCGCTTCTCGGCGAAGGCGGCCATGCCTTCCTTCTGGTCTTCCAGCGCGAACATGGAATGGAACACGCGCCGCTCGAAGCGCAGGCCCTCCGAGAGGGTCGTCTCGTAGGACCGGTTGACCGCCTCCTTGGTCATCATCACCGCCGGCAGCGAGAAGCTGGCGATCTTGGCGGCGGCCTTCAGCGTCTCGTCGAGCAGTTCGGCGGCCGGAACGACGCGGGCGACGAGGCCGGAGCTTTCCGCCTCGGCCGCGTCCATCATCCTCCCGGTCAGGCACATGTCCATCGCCTTCGACTTGCCCACGAAGCGTGTCAGCCGCTGCGAGCCGCCCATGCCCGGCATGACGCCCAGCGTGATCTCCGGCTGGCCGAACTTGGCGGTGTCGGACGCGATGATGAAATCGCACATCATCGCCAGTTCGCAGCCGCCGCCGAGCGCATAGCCCGAGACGGCCGCAATAATGGGCTTGCGGATGCGGCACATCGCGTCCCAGCCGGCGAAAAAGTCTTCCAGATACATGTCGGTGTAGGATTTCGGCTGCATCTCGCGGATGTCCGCGCCGGCGGCGAAGGCTTTCTCGGAGCCGGTCAGCACGATGGCGCCGATCGCAGCGTCCGCCTCGAAGGTTTCGAGCGCCGCCACCACTTCCCTGAGCACCGTGGTGTTCAGCGCATTGAGCGCCTTCGGGCGGTTGAGCGTGATCAGGCCGACCCGGCCGCGCGTTTCGACGAGAATGGTGTCGTAGGCCATCTATTCCTCCAGAGCAGTTGCGTCGGTCGGGCTGCTAGGTCTGGCAGCCCTCGCAGAAAAAGGTCGAGCGGCCGGACTGGACGATCCTTCGCACGGTCCCCCCGCATCCCGCCCGCGGGCAGGGTTCGCCCTCCCGGTCATACACCGAGAAGGAATGCTGAAAATAGCCGAGCGATCCGTCCGCATGCACATAGTCGCGCAGCGACGAGCCGCCAGCCTCTATCGCATCCGCGATGACCTCGCGGATAGATGTCGCGAGGCGCTCGGCGTGCACACCGGGCTTGCCGGCCGGGCCGGAGATCGCGCCCGCCAGCTTCGTCGGCGACAGTCCGGCGCGCCACAGCGCCTCGCAGACATAGATGTTGCCGAGCCCGGCGATCAGGCGCTGGTCGAGCAGCGCAGCCTTCAGGGGCGCGCGCTTGTCGCGAAACAGCGCCGAGACCAGTTCGGCGTCGAGAATGTTGCCGGTGGGCTCGACGCCGAGGCTGGCGAGCGACGGGTGGTCGTTCAGCAGGCCGTCCTCGGCGAACAGCAGGAAACCGAAGCGGCGCGGGTCGTTGAACACGATGCGTCCCCGCTCGCCGTCGGGCTTGTGCAGGTGAAACACGATGTGGTCGTGGGCTTCGGCCTTCGACCGTTGGTAGTGGAATTCGCCCGGCACCACCGCGTCGCCGCCCATCTCGACGCGCCAGGAGCCCGACATGCCAAGATGCGAGATGACCGACAGGCCGTCGTCGAGGTGCATCGTGAGATATTTCGCCCGCCGCCCGATCGCGGTGACCGTGCGTCCCGAGAGCCGCTCGACGAAGCGTTCGGGCAGCGGAAACCGGAGATCGGGCCGGCGCTGTTCGACACGCTCGATGAAGGCGCCCTCGACATGCGGCTGCAATCCGCGCCGCACGGTCTCGACTTCGGGAAGTTCAGGCATCGAGAAGGCCACGGAACGATGTGCCGTGCGGTCCAGCCCGCAGGCCGAGATGCGAAGCGACCGTTTCGCCGATGTCGGCGAAAGTGAGCCGCAGGCCGATCGCTGCCGGCTTCAGCCCCGGGCCGGAGCCGAAGACCGGCACTCGTTCGCGCGTGTGGTCCGTGCCGGTCCAGGACGGGTCGCAGCCATGGTCGGCGGTCAGCAGCAGCAGATCGCCCGGCTGCAGCTTCGCCAGCGCCTCGGGCAATCGGCGGTCGAACGCCTCAAGCGCGGCGGCATAGCCTGGAATGTCCCGCCGATGGCCGAAATACATGTCGAAATCGACGAAATTGGCAAACACCAGGTCGCCGTCGCGGGCGTCGTCCATGGCGCCCAGCGCCGCGTCGAACAGGGCCATGTTGCCGGTCGCCTTGCGCGTCTCTGATATGCCCTGATGCGCGAAGATGTCGCCGATCTTCCCGATGCCGATGACCTTGCGGCCGCTGGCGACCACGCGGTCGGCGATCGTCGGCTCCGGCGGAAGGACCGCGTAGTCGCGGCGGTTGCCGGTGCGCTCGAAGTCCGCGGCTGTCTCGCCGACGAACGGCCGCGCGATCACGCGTCCGATCATCAGAGGATCGACAAGCTTGCGGGCGATCAGGCACAGGGCGTAGAGGCGCTCGAGGCCGAAATGCGTCTCGTGCGCGGCGATCTGCAATACCGAATCCGCCGACGTGTAGCAGATCGGCTTGCCGGTGCGGATGTGCTCCTCGCCCAGTTCCGCAATGATCTCGGTGCCGGAGGCGTGGCGGTCGCCGAGAATGCCGGGCAGGCCCGCCTCCCTGACGATCGCCGCCGTCAGTTCGGCGGGAAAGGTCGGGATCGTGTGCGGGAAATAGCCCCAGTCGAAGGGCACCGGGACGCCGGCGATCTCCCAGTGGCCAGATGGCGTGTCCTTGCCGTCGGAGATCTCCTGCGCCGCGCCGTGGAAGCCGTGTGGCGCCGTGATCCGTGCGAGGCCGGCCGGGTGGTCGCCGGTGGCGACGATCGCGGCTTCGCCCAGCCCAAGCCGCATCATGTTGGGGATCGCCAGCGGGCCATGCCGCAATCCCGGCTGATCCGCCTTGCCGGCGGCGCAGGCCGCTGCAATATGGCCGAACGTGTTGGCGCCCTGGTCGCCGAACTTCGCGGCGTCGGCGGCGCCGCCGATGCCGAACGAGTCGAGGACGAAGAGAAACGCGCGCGCCATGCGGGGACTGGAGTGCTCCATGCGTGAAGGTCGCGCAAGACATAGGATCGATTGAACCCCATGGCAATCGGACGGCGCCTTGTCGGTCTGGCCGCGCTGTGCCTGGCGCTGGCGCCCGCTTTGGCGCATGCCGGCTGGCGAGAGGATATCGGCGTGTTCCGCATCGGCATGGTCGCGACGCCGGGAAATGGCGCGGTCGTCGAGGGCGGCGAGGCCGTCCGCGCCGCCTATGCTGCGGCGCTCGGCATGCCGGTCGAGATCTTCGTGGCGCGCGACTATGCGGTCCTGATCGACGCACAGGCGAGCGGCCGGATCGAGTATGCGGTCCACACCGCCGCGTCCTATGCCGCCGCCTGGGCGCTGTGCTCCTGCGTCGAGCCGGTCGCGGCGCCGGTCTCGGCCGACGGGGCGACCGGAATTCGCGCGGTGCTGGTCGCCCGCGCCGATGGCCCGGCCTCGGCGGATGCGCTGGCGGGGACGAAAGTCGCGTTCGGCCCGCCGGACTCCGTGGCCGGCCATGCCTTGCCGCTTGCCGAATTCAGGCCGGGCGGCGTCGCGCTGGCCGGTTCCGAGCCGTTCCTCGTGCCCGTGGCATCCGAATCGGAAGCGGAAGCCAAGTTCGCGTCCGGCGAGGTCGGAGCGATGTTCGGATTCGTCCAGTCGTCGAGCGACGAGGCAGAAGCGGCGGGCGGAACCCCGGATCGCCTGGCAAGGCTCGGCCAGAACGGAGTGAGGACACTCTGGACGTCCGATCTTGTCCGCCATGGCCCGCATGCCGTTCGCGGCAACCTGCCGGAAGAGGCGAAGGAGGCCTTGAGGACGTTTCTCGTCGGGCTTAGGGACGCGGATCCGAAGGTCTATGAGGCCCTCGAGCGGCGGTTCTCGGGCGGCTTCGCCGCCGCGCTGCACGAAGATTACGCTCCGGCGATCGAGATGGTCCGGCTGCGGCCGTCGACGGCGGCGAAGAACTGAGGGAGGCGCGCGATCAGCAGGTCGCGCAGTCGATGGTCGTGCTCATGCGCGGGCGAAGATAGTAGGTTTCCTTCATGCCGATCTTGTCGAACGCGGCCAGCAGGCCCGTCGTGACCTTTGCGTCGGCGGTCCAGGTGATGATCGGCCGGTAGTCGAGTTCGGACTGCACGCGCACGAGGAAGGAACCCTTGATCTTCAGCGTTTCGGGCACCGTCGTGGTGGTCCCCTTCGCCGCGTCCTGCGAGAATGCGCCGTCCACCATCTTGCGCGACCAGGCGACCTTTACCTGGGGTGTGGTGTCGTTGGTGATCTCGATGGCCGTAACGATCACCTTCAGGTTGGTCCGGCTGTAGGGGCGCAGCGTTGCCTCGCCGATCGCCATGATCGATTCGACCTCGGTCTTGGTGATCGACTGCTGCTGGGTGATGAGGTCGGCGATCATCGAGGCGGACCGGCCGACCTTCTTGTTCGCGTCGATCGCCGGCGCGATCTCCATCGTGACGAAATACATCGTCAGAAGCAGGGGCGCGATGAACGCGAACTCGATCGCAGCGACGCCGCGGCGGTTGGCGGCGAACTTTCGGACCAGCCTCGCAATCGGATTGCCCATCTGCATCATCCCGGCTTTGTCGGACATCTTGAGTTCCTCGGCGCGATCGCGGCCCGGCGTCAGTCGTCGAACGGTTCGTTCTGCCATGTCATCGAGGCGTAGTGCAGCGTCTTGCCACCCTTGAGATTCGACATGGCCTTGCGCATGAAATCGGTCATCACCGGCCATTCGTAGAACACGCGCAGCATGTTCTTGCTCATCGACGGCCCGGGGCTGAAGCCGAAATTGGACGAGGCCAGTTCCTTCTCGCTGCCGGTGCCAGTGTAGACGATGCGCATGTCGGCCGCCTGCTTGAACGTCGTGTACTGGCGCAGGTCGATCTTCAGACCCGGACATCCGGCCGCAACGAGAATGTCGATCTGGTTGCAGATTAGCGTCTTGACCTGAGCTTCGGTCAGGCCCGCGGCCTTGACCTGCCCGGTGCGGAGCTGTCGGGCGACGTTGTCGGTCGCGTTGGCGAGCAGCTGCGAGCCCGCGAACGAGATGCAGCTTTCCAGGATGGCGAAGGTGAGCATCGAGAACGGGATCGCGAGCAGGCTGAACTCGATCGCGATGCTGCCCTTGCGGTCGCCGAAGAAACGCAGCCACCGGCGGCGGCCCGCCTCCGCGCCCGCCTTGCGGCTAACCTCTTGATGTCCGGAATCCATCTGGCCCCTGCCATGTTTCCCTAGTTCTGGCAGGGACTGTAGCGATGAATGGTTGCGATACGGTTTTCGCGGACGGTAAAGATTTGAATGACCGCTTCAAGAATTCATAACCAGGTGGCGGGGTCGCCGGGCGCGCCTACTGGCTCGCGCCCATTTCCGCTTCCGACTGGCGCTCGGCATCCGTCTTGTAGGAGCTCTCGCAGAGCGGCGTGCAGGACAGTGTCTGGACCTCGGCGCGGCGGTAGATCCGGACCGAACGGGAATCCTGCCGCGTCACGTAAACCTGTTCGTCGACGATCGGCGCGCCCTCCGCGTCCATGATGACGAGATTGGTGACGCCGAATCCCTTGCCTGTCAGGACGACCGTGCTCGAATCCTGCACCGAGGCGTCGGCGATCGCCGGATTGCCGATGACGATCGTATCCGCCGGCCGAGCCAGCTTCACGATCTTGGCCTGGTTCATCACCACCTGGATGCCGGTATCGGCAGTGGCGGCCGCCATGGACAACCCGATCGCCAGCGCCGAAAGCGGGACGGACTTCAGAATGCAGGCGATGGAACGAGCCACGAAGGCCTCCTGGGGTTTGGAAGTTTCAACAGAAGATGAAGCGGATTGGTGAATCTTCGGTTAAGCGCCGGACTCACCTCCCGCTGCAGGTTCAACGCCGCCCGAGATGTCGGACCCCCGTATGTGGACTACGCGCGCGGGCGAAGATCGGCCGTTCCGCGTCCTGAGAAAGTTCGCGGCCCGATTATGCGCAGGTTAACCAAGCGGCAGCCTGAAGCCGCGAAAGGTTTTGGTAATCCTGTTCGTTAAGCCGATTGCAACAGCTTCCCTGTAGCTTCAGCCCATCCGATCGACACAGAAGAACGCCGACGGAGTGCTGTTAAACATGTGGAGTAGGAGCTCTCAAATGACCAAGCTTTTCGCACGCTTTGTGAAGAATGAATCCGGCGCGACCGCCATCGAATACGGCCTGATCGCCGCTCTCATCGCCCTCGCCATCATGGTTGGCGCCGGCGCGGTCGGCAACTCGCTCGACGACAAGTTCCAGGGCATCGCGTCGACGCTCGACAACACGAACTGATCGTCCATCGCGCATTTCGCCGGTTGGCTTCCGGAGGGCCGCATCGAAAGATGCGGCCCTTTGCATTTGGGCGGGCTGTTTCACCAAGGCTTAAGCCAGAGCTTCTAGGATGGTCCGGTCTCGAGGGCACAGAAGATGATCGCAGCGGCCATTTTTGTAATCTTTCCCTTCTGCATGGCCTACGCCGCCATATCGGACATGCTGTCGATGACGATAGCCAACCGGGTCTCGGTCCTGCTGGTGCTGGCCTTCGTCGTCCTTGCGCCGATGACCGGCATGGACTGGCAGACTTTCGGTCTCCACCTTGCAGCCGGCTTCGCGGTGCTGGCGGTGACGTTCACGCTGTTTGCCCTGGGCGGGATGGGTGGCGGCGACGCCAAGCTGCTGGCCGCGACGGCGGTCTGGATGGGCCTCGGCATGCCGCTGATGGAATACCTGGTCTATTCCGCGGCGCTCGGCGGTCTCCTCACCCTGTTGATCCTGATGTACCGGGGCTCGCCGCTCGCCGTCTACACCGGGCACAATATCCTGCTGCGGAACCTCGCCGACAAGGAAGTCGGCGTTCCCTATGGCATCGCGCTGGGCATTGGCGGCATCCTCGTCTTCCCGCAGACCGCGCTCATGCAATGGGCGATCGCCCGGGCAGCAGGCGTCTAAGCACTGCGTGCAATTTGCATAAACTCTAAATTAATCACGATCGTAAGCATTGCATTAACCTTGTTTTGACGATTGCCCGCGCATTGTCGGCCCCGGTGAATAGGCTTTTGCCGTGTTGAGGTCCGACAATGGTTGCATCCCGAATGATTATCGCAGGCGTGGCCGTCGTTGCGGCCGGCGGCGCCGGATATGTCGCCAAGAACATGTCCGCCCCGCCCGCGCCACAGGTCATCGTCGACGCAGGTCCGAGAACGCCCGCCATCAAGATGACGGAGGTCCTGGTCCTGTCCAAGGACCTGCCAATGGGCACGGCGATCGAGGATCATCTGACCTGGCAGGCCTGGCCCGCCGATTCGACGAACGAAAACTTCATCACCAAGAGCAATGACCCCGAGGCGCTCGAGAAGCTGAAGGGCTCGGTCGCGCGCCTCGCCATGTACGAGGGCGAGCCGCTGCGCCGGTCGAAGCTGATCGGCTCGGGTCTGAGCTTCATGTCGGCCATCCTGCCTTCCGGCAAGCGCGCCATCGCCACGCAGATCGCCGCGGACACGTCCGCCGGCGGCTTCATCCTGCCCAACGATTTCGTCGACGTCATCATGACCCGGCGCGCCGAGGGCCAGGGGGCCGGCGGGTTCATCACCGAGACGATCCTCAAGAACATCCGCGTGCTCGCCATCGACCAGACGATCCAGGAGAGCGAGGACGGCAAGCGCACCAAGATCGGCGAGACCGCGACGCTGGAACTGACGCCCCAGCAGTCCGAGATCATCACTGTCGCGCAGCAGATGGCGGATCGCCTGACCCTCGCCCTTCGCTCGGTGACCGACACCCAGGAAACCGGCCTCGACGAGGCGGACTATCTGGTCTCCGGCAACGGCAGGCGCGGCACCGTGCGCCTGATCAAGAGCGGCGTCGTGTCCGAAGAGGGGGCTCGCAAGTGAACATCAACCCGACAGGCTCGATCGCGATGATCAAGAAATTCCGTCTCCAGGCATCGAGCCTGGCCCTCGCGCTGGTCTCGGCCGCGACATTCTCGTCCGCCATGCTGGCGCCCTCCGCCGTCGTGACGGCCGAAGCCAATGACGGCAAGGTGGCGATCCGCTCGACGGCGTCCGGCAGCCAGCGCGTCAAGCTCGGTCTCAACAAGTCGGTGGTCATCGACCTGCCGAACGACGCCTACGACATCCTCGTTGCCAACCCGACCGTCGCGGACGCCGTGACCCGCACCGCCCGCCGGATCTACCTGTTCGGCAAGTCGGTCGGCGAGACGAACATCTACGTCTTCGGCCCGAACGGCGAGCAGATCGTCAGCCTCGACCTCGCCGTCGAACGCGACGTCGCCGGCCTCGAGGACTATCTCGAGCGCTTCATCCCCAATTCCGACATCACGGTCGAGCTGCTCAACGACAACGTGGTGCTGACAGGCACGGTCGAGACCCCGCTCGACGCGGCCCGCGCCGCCAAGCTCGCGCAGGTCTTCGTGACCGGCGGTGAAGCGACGACCGGCCAGTATTCGCAAACGGCGGCCGGCGGCGACGCGACGGGCGGCGTCGACATCGACAATCCCGACCAGGAACGCCGGACCAGCCAGATCGTCAACCTGCTGAAGATCATCGGCGAGGACCAGGTGACCCTGAAGGTTACCGTGGCCGAAGTCAGCCGCACGGTCATGAAGCAGCTTGGCGTCAACATGATCGCCAACGGCAACTCGAACGGCATCTCGTGGGGCGCGATCGGCGACAACATCGCCGGCCTCGGCACCCCGATCTCGCATTCCGGGTTCTCGATCGGCGGGTCGATGCTCGATGCCTACATCAACGCGATGGAGCAGTCCGGCGTGATGAAGACGCTGGCCGAGCCGACGCTGACCGCGGTGTCCGGCGAGCAGGCGACCTTCCGCGTCGGTGGCGAATTCAACCTCGTCACCGGACAATCGGTCGACAGCGACAACGGCACGCTGACCTACGACATCGAGAAGCTCGAATATGGCATCGGCCTGGAGTTCAAGCCGGTGGTCCTGTCCCCCGGCCGCATCAGCCTGAAGGTGAGGACCTCCGTCTCCGAGCCCACGACGGAAGGCTCCGTCTCGCTGTCCGCCGGCGTCCGCACCCCCGGCGCAAACCTGCTCTCGATCCGCAAGCGCCTCGCAGACACCACCGTCGAACTGCCCTCGGGCGGCTCGATGATGATCGCGGGCCTCGTGCGCGACGATGTCCGCCAGGCGGCGAGCGGCCTGCCGGGCCTGTCCAAGATCCCGGTTCTCGGCACGCTGTTCCGAAGCAAGGACTTCGTCCGGAACGAGACCGAGCTCGTGATCATCGTCACGCCCTACCTGGCGCGGCCGGTCGCGCGCAACGCGCTATCGAAGCCCGAAGACAATTTCAACCCGCCGAGCGACGGCGCCGGCTTCTTCCTCGGCCGCGTCAACCGCGTCTACGGGGCCATGAAGACCGACAAGCCAAACGGCCGCTACCACGGCGTCGTCGGCTACATCTACAAGTAAGCTGGGAACGCGCACCATGACCGATACAGCCTTCACTACCGCCGCTTCCCGCAAGCCGGGGCGCCTGTCGCTGCCGATCCTTCTCGCCGTCTCGGCGTCGCTGATGTCGGGCTGCGCCGCGCTCAAGCGCGACCACGTCATCGTCGGTTCCGTGCCCGACGATTACCGGACGAACCACCCGATCGTGATCGCCGAGAACGTCGAGTCGATCGACATCCCGGTCGCGTCCGACGGCTACAGGATGACCCGTGGCCAGCGCGACGCGGTCGACGGCCTGATGTATCGCTACGATCGGAGCGCGGCGTCCCCGGTGACGATCCTCGCACCGGTCGGCTCGGCGAACGCCGCGGCCGCCTCGAACGTCGCGTCGGACATCGGCAAGTTCCTGCACCACAGCGGCATCGGCCATGTCGAGATCGCGCACTACCAGGTCGATGCGCCGGATGCCTCGGCTCCGATCCGGGTGAGCTACAATTCCGTCCGCGCGACGACCGGCAAATGCGGCCGCTGGCCGGCCGATCTGCTCGAGAACTCCGAGAACAAGCACTATGCCAATTTCGGCTGTTCGTACCAGAACAACCTGGCGGCCCAGGTCGCCAATCCGAACGATCTCGTCGGCCCGCGCCGGCCTACCGAAATCGACGCCGAGAACCGTGGCGTCGCGATCGACGAGTATCAGACCAAGGACACGACTTTCACAAACACGATCACCTACTAGGCGGGAAACGAGGCGACCAAGATGAGCAACCTTGCCTACGAAACCGCGGCGACGCCGGAGCGGATCGAGCCGGACTTCGGCTCCATGGACGCTCTGCGCCCGCTGCCGCGCATATCGATCCAGGCCTTCTGCGAGACCGAGGGCGTCGCCCGGCCGATCGAGCGCGCAGGCGAAGACCGCCGCATGGCCAAGGCGCACCTCAAGGTGCACATGGGCGGCATCGAGACGGCCGTCGAGTTCTACAAGACGGCCCCGACGCCCAACCTCATCCTGCTGGAATCCCGCTGCGAGCCGCGCGAGATGCTGGAGACGCTCCGGCGCCTCGCCGACGTCTGCGACCCGACGACGAAGGTCGTCGTGATCGGCCACTACAACGACATCTGGCTCTACCGCGAGCTGATCCGCTCGGGCATCTCCGAATATGTCGTCGCCCCGATTTCGCTCGCCGACATCCTGTCGGTGATCTCCGGCATATTCGTCAATCCGGAGGCCGAGCCACTCGGCAAGACGATCGCCTTCGTCGGCGCCAAGGGCGGCGTCGGATCGTCCACCATCGCGCACAACATCGCCTGGAGCGTCTCGACCCTCTTCAAGTCGGAAGTGGTCGTCGCGGATCTCGACCTGCCGTTCGGCACCGCCAACATCAATTTCGACCAGGATCCGGCCCAAGGCATCGCGGAAGCGGTGTTCTCGCCGGAGCGCATCGACGAGACCTATCTCGACCGGCTGCTCGCGCAATGCGCGGAGCACCTGTCGCTGCTGGCCTCGCCATCGACGCTCGACCGGATCTACGATTTCGATCCGGACGCCTTCACGCAGATCATCGACGTCGCCCAGCGCAGCGCGCCGGTCGTGGTTCTCGACGTGCCGCATGTTTGGTCGGGCTGGACCAAGAACACGCTCGTCCTTGCCGACGAGATCGTCATCACGGCCACGCCCGAGCTGGCCAACCTGCGCAATGCCAAGAACCTGGTCGACATGTTGCGCAAGCTGCGTCCCAACGATGCGGCGCCGAAGCTGGTGCTCAACCAGGCGGGGATCCCGAAGCGCCCCGAAATCAGCGCCGCCGACTTCGCCGAGCCGCTCGGCATCACGCCGATGGCGGTGATCCCCTTCGATCCGCTGTTCTTCGGCAATGCATCCAACAATGGCCGCATGCTGGGCGAGATGGACGGCAAGAATCCGATCGTCGCGATGGTCAGCGAGATGGCGCACATCCTCACCGGACGCAGCGAGATCAAGACCAAGAAGAAGCCGGGCATCGAGCAGCTGCTCGGCCGGCTGAAGCTGAAGAAGAAGTAATCCCTCATAGCGGAACGGGTTCGTCGGCATGTTTGGCAAAAGGGGCAGTGACGGAGGCTTCGGCGGGGCGGATACACGTCCGCCGCCCGCTCCGTCGACATTCAAGACCGAACCGGCTCCGGCGCCGCGCCCGTCGATGGCGCCCGCTGCCGCGCCTGCACCGGTGCCTGCAGCCGTCACGCCCAAGCGCTTCGAGTCGGCAATCGCTCCCGCGCCCGAACGCAAGTCGCCGACCCGCGAGCGCAGCGAAGCCTACTACGACACCAAGAGCCAGGTCTTCTCGGCGCTCATCGACACGATCGACCTGTCGCAGCTGTCGAAGCTGGCGCCCGACAATGCGCGGGAGGAAATCCGCGACATCGTCAACGACATCATCGCCATCAAGAACTTCGCGATGTCGATCGCCGAGCAGGAGGATCTGCTCGAGGACATCTGCAACGACGTGCTCGGCTACGGTCCGCTCGAGCCGCTCCTGGCGCGTGACGACATCGCCGACATCATGGTCAACGGCGCCAAGCAGGTCTACATCGAAGTCAATGGCAAGGTCGAGCAGACCGGCATCCGGTTCCGCGACAACCAGCAGCTGCTCAACATTTGCCAGCGCATCGTCAGCCAGGTCGGCCGGCGCGTCGACGAATCCTCGCCGATCTGCGACGCTCGCCTGCCCGACGGCTCCCGCGTCAACGTCATCGCGCCGCCGCTCGCGATCGACGGAACCGCGCTCACCATCCGCAAGTTCAAGAAGGACAAGCTGACGCTCGACCAGCTGGTCAAGTTCGGCGCCATCTCGCCGGAAGGCGCGGAAGTGCTGAAGATCATCGGCCGCGTCCGGTGCAACATCGTCATCTCCGGAGGAACGGGCTCCGGCAAGACGACGCTGCTCAACTGCCTGACCAACTACATCGACCGCGAGGAACGCGTCATCACCTGCGAGGACTCGGCCGAGCTGCAGCTGCAGCAGCCGCATGTCGTACGTCTCGAAACCCGCCCGCCGAACCTCGAAGGCGAGGGCGAGATCACTATGCGCGACCTGGTTAAGAACTGCCTGCGCATGCGTCCCGAACGCATCATCGTCGGCGAAGTCCGCGGACCGGAGGTGTTCGACCTCCTCCAGGCGATGAATACGGGCCATGACGGCTCGATGGGCACGATCCACTCCAACAGCCCGCGCGAATGCCTCAACCGTATCGAATCGATGATTGCCATGGGCGGGTTCACCCTGCCGCAGAAGACGGTCCGCGAAATCGTCGTCGGCTCGGTCGACGTGATCATCCAGGCGGCCCGCCTGCGCGACGGCTCGCGCCGCATCACCCACATCACCGAGGTGATCGGGATGGAAGGCGACGTCATCATCACCCAGGACATCGTCCTCTATAACATCAAGGGCGAGGACCAGAACGGCCGCCTCATCGGCGAGCATGTCTCGACCGGCGTCGGGCGTCCGAAGTTCTGGGAGCGCGCGCGCTACTTCAACGAGGAGCAGCGGCTCGCGAAAGCGCTCGAGGGCATGGAAAAGCACGCGAACTGAGCGCATCGACGGCGCGGGAACGGCATTGAATGTTCGGCATCGACACCACCATCCTCGCTGTCATCGCGCTTGCGGGACTGAGCGCGGGCGCCGTCGCCTACGCGCTGATGTTCAACCGCATCCAGAACGAGAACAAGGCCGGGAAGCGGCTCGACACGATCAAGAAGGCCGAGACCGACCGCAGTGTCGTCTCCGCGGCGCGCGACCGTCATGCGGAAGCCGCCAAACGCCGCAAGTCCGTGCAGGATTCGCTGAACGATCTGGACAAGAAGCAGAAGGCCAAGGATCTCAACATCAAGAAGCCGCCGCTCAAGGTGCAGATCCGGCAGGCTGGCATGACCGTGACGATGGAGCGTTTCTACCTCTATTCCGCCCTCTGCGGCATCGTGCTTGCAGTCCTGACCTTTCTTGGCGGCGCGCCGCTCTGGGTGGTGCCTGGCGCCCTGATCGCCGGCGCGCTTGGCCTGCCGCGCTGGTTTGTCGGCTTCAAGCGCCAGCGCCGCGTCAAGGCGTTCCTCGAAGAATTCCCCAATGCGCTGGACGTCATCGTTCGGGCCGTCAAGTCCGGCCTGCCGCTCAATGACGGCATCCGGCTGATCGCATCGGAATCGCAGGAGCCGGTGAAGTCGGAGTTCCGCCGAATCGTCGAATCGCAGCAGCTCGGCCTGTCGATCCCGGAGGCCGCCATGCGCATGCCCGAGACGATGCCATGTCCCGAGGCGGGCTTCTTCGGCATCGTCATCCAGATCCAGCAGCAGGCCGGCGGCAATCTCTCGGAGGCGCTTGGAAACCTGTCGCGCGTGCTTCGCGATCGCAAGAAGATGAAGGCCAAGGTCCAGGCACTGTCGATGGAGGCCAAGGCATCCGCCGTGATCATCGGCGCGCTGCCGTTCATCGTTGCGTTCCTGGTCTACCTCTCATCGCCCAACTACATCATGCCTCTCTTCACCACGCCGCAGGGCCACATGATCCTCGGCTTCTCCGCCGTCTGGATGTCGATCGGCGTGTTCGTGATGAAGAAGATGATGAACTTCGACGTTTAGGACTTTCGCCATGATGTCGCAACTCTCCAAGTCGATCTCCGATCCGGCCTTCCTGATCGCGCTGTTCGTCGGCATCGCGGTCTTTGCCACGCTGTTCACCCTGATCCCCGCCTTCGGCGGCAACCAGCTCAAGTCGCGCATGAAGTCCGTGGCGCTGGAGCGCGACGACCTGCGGGCGAAGCAGCGCGCGCGGCTGGCCGCGGAGGCCGACCGCCGCCGCAAGGGTCTGCGCGAGGAGCAGTCGAAGGGCATGAAGGACATCGTCGAGCGCCTCGACCTGCGCCGCGCGCTGGCCGACGAATCGACCATGACCAAGCTGAGGCTTGCCGGCTTCCGTGGCCAGAACCCGCTGACCAAGTTCCTGTTCTTCCGCCTGGTGCTGCCCTTTGTCGGCTTCGCGCTTGCGGCGGCCTATGTCTTCCTGCTCGGCGGCCTCCCGGACCAGCCGCCCTTCGTCAAGATCTTCGTCTGCATCGTCGTCGCCTATGGCGGCTTCTATGCGCCGGTGCTCTACGTTTCGAACCGCGCCGCCAAGCGCAAGTTCTCGATCCAGCGAGCCTGGCCCGACGCGCTCGACCTGATGCTGATCTGCGTCGAATCGGGCATGTCCATCGAAGCGGCGATGCGCAAGGTGGCCGACGAGATCGGCGGCCAGTCGGTCGAACTGGCCGAGGAGTTCGTGCTGACCAATGCCGAACTGTCGTTCCTGCCCGAACGCCGCCAGGCCTACGAGAACCTGTCCAATCGGACCGGTCTCGACTCGGTCAAGGGCGTCGCCCAGGCGCTGATCCAGGCAGAGCGCTACGGCACGCCGGTCGCCAACGCGCTGCGCGTGCTCGCCAACGAAAGCCGCGACATGCGCATGAACGAGGCCGAGAAGAAGGCGGCCGCGCTGCCGCCGAAGCTCACCGTGCCGATGATCCTGTTCTTCCTGCCGGTGCTGTTCTGCGTCATCCTCGGCCCCGCTGGCATCCAGGTCAGCGAGCGCGGCATCTTCGGCGACGAGAAGTCGTCGAGCAGCGAGGAGTAGGGCGCCGGACGCGAGTCGGATATAGGTTAGAAGCCATATAGTCCGATGCTGTGGACTGTTCTCGAGCATCCGGAATTTGGGCCCTAACGACGAGATCTTCCCGACGCAGTGAAGATTAAACTTGCCGAGGCAATCCTCGTGCTCGAATCGAAGGGTCCGGGCCTGGGGCGTCCTCTCGTCGACACCTTGAAGGGATCCCAGTACCCGAACGTGAAGCAACTGCGGATTCAGTAGGGTGGGCGCGTGGCGCTTGAGGCGGGCGCGGCCGCGATCATCGAATCGCTGAGATTGGCGGAACTGCGCAAGGCCATGTCCACGACGCAGACAAGCCTGGCGGAGAAGACCGGCATGAAGCAGGCCGACATCTCGCGGATCGAGAACAATCCGGCAGCCGCGCAGTTGCGGACCATCGAGCGCTATGTCCGCGGCCTGGGCGGCGAGGTCAAGCTCGTCGCGGAGTTTCCCGAGGGGACGCGGGCAGAGATCCCTTTGCGCGCCGGAAAGCCGGTGAAGTCGCGCATTCGCATGTCGTCGACGCGCAAGCCGTCCGAGGCTGCCGAATAGGGCCTTCCGGCCTCAGTTCGTGTTCTTCTTTTCCTTCTCGTCCTTCAGGTCGTTCCAGGCGTTCTGCTGGGCGAGCATGGTGCGCAGATAGGCCACGTTGGCCTGCGCCTGGTCGGGCGAGAGTTCCTGTCGGGCGATGGTCTCGGCTTCCTCGAAGCGTCCCTGCAGGCCGACGACAAGGGCCAGGTTCTGGCGCACGCGGCTGTCGGCGCCGGAGCGCTGGGCGGCCGAGCGCATGTGCATCTCGGCGGTCTTGAGGTCGCCTTCGAGCACGTAGGACATGCCGAGGTTTGACAGGATCGTCGGCTCGTCCGGCTTCATCTCCAGAGCCTTGCGGTAGAGCTGCCTGGCGTTTGGCGACTGGCCGAGCTGATCGAGTATCGCGGCTTCCGCCGACAGGAGCTTCCAGTCGGGATATTCGGGCGTCTGCGCCCGGCGGATGGCATCGAGCGCCTGTTCGAACTGGCCGACGCCGGCCAGCGACTTGCCGTAGGCCGCGAGCACCTCGCGGTCCTTCGGCAGGGCGATGGCCAGCTTGCGCATCACCGCCAGCGACTGGTCGGAGCGCCCGTTCATCTGCAGCACGGTCGAATAGCTGAGCGCGACGGACTTGTCGTTCGGGTTCCTGGCGTAGGCGCTGCCGAGCTTGTCGGCGGCGGATTCGAGTTCGCCCGAGGACATCTGGTCGACGTTCTTGCCAAGCGTCCTGTTGACCGACCCTGTCGTCATGCTGCTCTTGCTCGCGCAGCCGGCCATGCCGGCGGCCAGCACGATGACAGCGGCCGTTGTCGCAAGCCGCCGGGCGAGTGTCGCGGAAGACGCAGCAGTCATGGGGGAAATCTCCACCGGAATTTGCGGCCGACGAGGCGGCCCCGTGACCCAGAGAAATATTCCGTTAACCCTAACGGTTGGTTAAAATGGGCGACTCGAAGCATCCCGCCCCCACGTTCCGGAAACTCGCCCACATGCCCGTTACCCTCGTCGACAGCCGCCCCGAGGGCGCGCTTCCCGTCCATCTTGTCGCGAAGGGCGGCCTCGATGGCGCCGGCCTGCCGCCGCTGGCCGATGCCTGGGCGAAGGCCAATTCCTTCACCGGCGAATCGGGCCGCGTTCTGCTGCTGCCGGCCCCGGACGGCGGTGTCGCCGGGGCGCTCCTCGGCCTTGGCAACGAGAGCGGCGGCGATGCGCCGCTCGCCACCGGCTTGCTGTCGCGCACCTTGCCGGAAGGCGACTGGTACTTCGCCAGCGAGTCGGCGGACCCGGCAAACGCCACGCTCGGCCTGCTGCTCGGCGGTTATGCGTTTTCCGCCTATGGCAAGAAGCCGTCGCGGGAGATCCGGTTCGAACTGCCGCACGGCGCCGATCGCGCATGGGCCGAGCGCATCGCCGAGGGCGTCTTCCTCGCCCGCGACCTGATCAACACGCCCACCAACGACATGGGGCCCAATCAGCTGGAACAGGCGGCGCGGACGCTTGCGGCGCGCCATGGGGCCGAGATCGGCGTCATCTCAGGCGACGACCTGCTGGTTCGGAACTTTCCCATGATCCACGCGGTCGGCCGAGCGTCGCCGGATGCGCCGCGCCTGATCGACATCGGCTGGGGACCGGCGGATGCGCCGAAGGTCACGCTGGTCGGCAAGGGCGTCTGCTTCGATACCGGCGGGCTCGACATCAAGCCGCCGTCCAGCATGCTGACGATGAAGAAGGACATGGGCGGCGCCGCCAACGTGCTCGGTCTCGCGCATATGCTGATGGCGGCGAAACTGCCGATCCGTTTGCGGATGCTGCTGGCGGTGGTTGAGAACGCCATTTCCGGAAATGCCTTCCGGCCAGGCGACATCCTGACCAGCCGCAAGGGCGTGACGGTCGAGATCGGCAACACCGACGCGGAAGGCCGGCTGATTCTCGCCGACGCGCTGGCCTATGGCGACGAGGATAGCCCCGACCTGATGATCGACATGGCGACGCTGACCGGAGCGGCGCGGGTGGCGCTCGGGCCCGACCTGCCGCCCTTCTTCACCGACGACGAGCAACTGGCTGCCGATCTCGCCGCCGCTTCCGTCACCGCGGCCGATCCGCTGTGGCGCCTGCCGCTCTGGATGCCCTACGACTCGAAGTTCGGCTCCAAGGTCGCCGACATCAACAACGTTAACACCGACGGCTTCGCCGGCTCGGTCATCGCCGCGCTGTTCCTGAAGCGCTTTGTCGAGAATACGAAGAGCTGGGCGCATTTCGACATTTTCGGCTGGAACCCCGCGGACCGTCCACACGGCGTCACCGGCGGCGAGGCGCAGGCGATCCGGGCGATCGAACGCCTGCTGGCCAGCCGTTATTCGGCATAAGGTCCTTGCACCGGGCCTGTATTGGGAGTTGAATGGAACGGGTCCGAAACAAATACGGGAACCGTTGGGCATGGCAGTGCATCTGAGGCCGAGCCAGGCTCTGCGGCTGTGGCAGAACGTGGCGTTGTCGGAGGTCAACCACGGCATGCCGGACCTGTCGCATCGCCAGGCGGCGATACTGCTGACGGTCTACCTGGACCCGCCGCCGCATACGGTGCGCGGGCTCGCCGCGACGCTGAACGTGACCAAGCCGGTGGTGACGCGCGCGCTCGACACGATGGGCGCGCTGAAGCTGCTCTCGCGGCACCGCGACGAGCAAGACGGGCGCAACGTGCTGGTGAAGCGGACGATCGAGGGCGCGCTGTATGTCGAGCGTTTCGGCGATGTGATAATATCCAAGGCGAAGGAGCTTCCGATTTGACCGTGCTCGACCGCCGCCTCAACGCGTATCGCGACGACCTGGCCGACGCGCGCCTGAAGGGTGCGGTGACGGCGGCGAGCTTTGCCGAGGGCCGGCCGGCACATGTCCGCGCCCCGGTGACCGACATGCGGCGCAATCCGAGGCTGGACACCGGCATAGACACGCAACTCGTCCTCGGACAGGACGTGGTTGTCTTCGACGAGAACGAGGGCTTTGCCTGGGTTCAATCGCTGGCCGACGGTTATGTCGGGCATGTCAGCGCGAACGATCTGGCGGACGGCGCGGCGCGTCCGACGCATGTCGTCCGGGTGCCGCGCACATTCGTCTACCGCGCACCCGACCTGAAACTCCCGATCTCGTCAACGATCTCGCTCGGGTCCCGGGTCGAGGTGGCCGGCCTGGAAGAGCGCCGCGGCACGCGATACGCAGTCCTGAACAACGGAGAAGCCATCGTCGCCGCGCATCTCCGGTCCCCGTCGGACGGCGCAGCCGACTATGTAACCGTGGCGGAGACCCTTGTGCACACGCCCTATCTCTGGGGCGGGGCGTCTGCCTTCGGCATCGATTGCTCCGGCCTGGTGCAACTGTCGATGCGGATGGCGGGGCGCTCGGTCCTGCGCGATTCGGACATGCAGGCCGCGAGCATCGGCTCGCCGGTCGATCCGGCGCAGGGGGGGCTGCGGCGCGGCGATCTGGTGTTCTGGAAGGGTCATGTCGCGATCATGACTGACGAGAAGACCATCATCCACGCGAACGGCCACACGATGTCGGTCTCTGTCGAGCCGCTCGGCGAGGCCGTGTTGCGGATCGGATATCTCTACGGCCAGCCGACCGGGTACCGGCGGCCGTGACCGATCAGTATCCCGCCTCACGATCGACGAGATCGGTCAACGGCTCGCCCCGGTCATAGGCCGACATCTGCGCCAGCATGGGCCCGGCAAGATGCGCCGGATCGGAGGTTGCGGCGGCGTGCGGCGTGACGAAGACGCGGGGATGGTCCCAGAGCGGGCTGGTCTTCGGCAACGGCTCCTGCTCGAACACGTCGAGGCTCGCTTCCTTGAGGGTGCCGTCGTCGAGCGCGCGGAGAATGTCCGCTTCCTTCTGCAGCTTGCCGCGCCCCGCATTGATCAGGAACGCGCCGCCGAGTCCGTTGTCGCGCCGCAGGCGCTTCAGCACGCTGTAGTCGACGATGCCATGCGTCGCCGGCGTGTAGGGCAAGAGCACGACGAGGATATCCGTCATGTTGAGGAACGGCGTCAGGCCCGACTGGCCATGGTAGCACGCCACGCCATCCATCGATTGCGGCGTGCGACTCCAGCCGTTGACCTTGAAGCCGAGCGCCATCAGCGCGCGGGCGCTGGCGCGGCCGAGATTGCCGAACCCCATGATGCCGACACTCACGGCTCCCGCCGGCGGCTGCGCCGGCTCGTGCCACGCCCGCATCTTCTGCTGGTTACGGTAGAGCAGCCCCTGGCGGTGGTGATCGAGCACTCGCCAGGTGACATACTCGGTCATGTATTGGGTTAGATTGTCGGCGACGACACGGACGATCGGGACATGCGGCAGGCCCGGATCGGTGAAAAGATGATCGACGCCGGCGCCGATCGAGAAGATCGCCTTGAGGTTGGGCAGCTTCTCCAGAATGCGCGGCCGCTGCTTCCAGACAACGGCGTAGCGGATGGTCGGGTCGGCCGGGCCGTCCGGTTCGGTGACGACCTCGCGGTCCTTCGACAGCAGTTCCTTCCAGCGCTGCGGGTTCAAGCCCGTCACCGCAAGTAGAATGCGCCCTTTGGAAGTCTCGTCTGTCATTCTCGTCCCGTTCAGTGGCTGACCGCGTTTTCGCCAGCGGTCGCGATGTTGAACGCCGCCGCAATCAGCGCCTTGGTATAGTCCGTCTGGGGCGCATCGAAAATCTGCTGTGACGGACCCTTCTCGACGATCACGCCGTTGCGCATCACGATCACCTCGTTGGCGAGCGCGCGCACGACCTTGAGGTCGTGGCTGATGAACAGATAGGCGAGGCCGTGCTTCTTCTGGAGGTCGCGCAGCAGGTCGACAACCTGCGCCTGCACGCTCATGTCGAGCGCCGAGGTCGGTTCGTCAAGCATGACGAATTTCGGCTTCAGCACCATGGCGCGGGCAATCGCGATGCGCTGCCGCTGCCCGCCGGAGAATTCGTGCGGATAGCGAAAGCGGGTGTCCGGGTTGAGCCCGACCTCGTTGAGAACGTCGACCACCGCCCTGTCGCGCTGCTCGGCCGTCTGACGCGGCTCATGGATCTTCAGCCCTTCCTCGATGATCTCCGACACCGACATGCGCGGGCTGAGCGAGCCGAACGGGTCCTGGAAAACGATCTGCATCTCGCGCCGCAGCGGCCGCATCTGCTTGAACGAATAGGCGTTGATGTCGCGGCCGCCGAAATCGATCCGGCCCTTCGAGGAGATCATCCGCGACAGCGCGAGGCCGAGCGTCGTCTTGCCCGAGCCGGATTCGCCGACAATGCCGATGGTCTGGCCGGCGCGGACGGAGATGTCGATGCCGTCGACGGCCTTCACATGATCGACCGTGCGGCGGAAGAAGCCCTCCTTGATCGGGAACCACACCTTGATCTGCTCGCCGCGCATCACCTCGGGCGCCGCAGTGTCCGTCGCGGGCGGCGCGCCCTTCGGCTCGGCGGCCAGCAGGTGGCGGGTGTATTCGTGCTGCGGGTTGCGGAAGACATCGGCGGTCCTGCCGGTCTCGACGATCCGCCCCTTGGTCATCACGCAGACGCGGTCCGCGATCTTGCGCACGATGCCGAGATCGTGGGTGATGAACAGCATCGACATGCCGCGGTCGGATTTCAGCTTCGCCAGGAGTTCGAGGATCTGCGCCTGCACGGTCACGTCGAGCGCGGTCGTCGGCTCGTCGGCGATCAGCAGTTGCGGCTGGTTGGCAAGCGCCATGGCGATCATGACGCGCTGGCGCTGGCCGCCGGACAACTGATGCGGATAGGCGCCGAGCCGCTTCTGCGGTTCGCGGATGCCGACCTCGTGCAGCAGTTCCAACGTACGCGCGCGGGCGGCGGCGTCGCCCATGCCCTGGTGGACCTTCAGCACCTCGCCCACCTGCCTTTCGATCGGGTGCAGCGGGTTGAGCGAGGTCATCGGTTCCTGGAAGATCATCGTCACGTCGCGCCCGCGCACCTTGCGCAACTCGTCCTCACCTTTGGCGAGGAGATCAACGTCGTTGAAAAGGATCTGTCCTGACGGATGGCTGGCGGCGGGGTAGGCCAGCAGTTTCAGCACCGACAGGGCGGTCACCGACTTGCCCGAGCCCGATTCGCCGACCAGCGCGATCGTCTCACCCTTGGCGATGTCGAACGAGATATGGTCGACCGCCAGCGTCTCCTTGCCGCCCTGCGAGAAGGCGACGGAAAGATCGCGGACGGAGAGGAGCGGAGAGGTCAAATGACGGCCTCGATATCGGTCTGGCGAAAATCGTCGCCCTTGAACAAAAGCGGCTCGCCGCGCGCCTTGGACAGGGCGTAGGCGAAGCAGTCGCCGAGGTTGAGTTGAGCGCGATGATTGCCCTTGCCGTAGGTCTTGTAGGCTTCGCGGGCGCGCAAGGCTTGCTCCTCCGATATAGGCACGATCGCGATGCCCGACGCTTTCATGAAGCGGTCGAAGGCCTCTGACTTTTGCGGGGACCTCAGTCGGTCGACCCGCACGGCGGCTTCCAGGTAGTTCATCGGTGACATGACCAACTCATCGGCGGTTGTTACGATGATGTTCTCCATCTGGGTGCCCTCGGGCTCTGCCAGCAGAACCGCAAGAACGGCCGAGGCATCGACGATCATTTCGGCAAGCCCCATTCGTCATAAAGATCGGAATGATCGCTGGTGACACCCTCCGGCACGGGGCCGAAACTTTCGACGATTTCTCTGATTCTGCGTCTTCGTTCCTCTACGTCGCGTTTGCGATGAAGCCGGATCAGCCGTTCTTCCAGAGCAACCTGGATGGCGGCAGTCAGTGTCTCGCCGGTCTCGTTGGCAACTTCCTTGGCCAGCTTCTCAACCCGCTCGTTCTTGATGTTCATGCCCATCTCAACCTCCATGGTAGAAATTGAGACGAATTATACCATATCCTCTCGCTCATCGGAACGTCTTCCGCGGGTCGAACGCGTCACGCACGGCTTCGCCGATGAAGATCAGCAGCGACAGCATGATGGCGATTGTGAAGAAGCCGGTGAGGCCGAGCCAGGGGGCGGAGAGGTTGCGCTGCCCCTGCTTCAGCAGTTCGCCAAGCGACGCCGAGCCTGGCGGCAGGCCGAAGCCGAGGAAATCGAGCGAGGTGAGCGTCGAGATCGACCCGTTCAGGATGAAGGGCAGGAAGGTCAGCGTCGCCACCATGGCGTTGGGCAACAGGTGGCGGAACATGATCGTCCGGTCGGGCACGCCCAGCGCCCGCGCCGCGTTGACATACTCGAAATTGCGCGCACGCAGGAATTCCGCCCGCACGACGCCGACGAAGCCGACCCAGGTGAACAGCAGCATGATGCCGAGCAGGATGAAGAATCCCGGCGGCAGCACGGCCGACATGATCAGGATCAGGTAGAGCACCGGGATCGACGACCAGATCTCGATCACCCGCTGCAGGATGAGGTCGGTCCAGCCGCCGAAATAGCCCTGCACCGCGCCCGACGCGACGCCGATGACGGCGGATGCGGCGGTCAGGATAAGGCCGAACAGGACCGAGATGCGGAAGCCGTAGATGACGCGGGCCAGCACGTCGCGGGTCTGGTCGTCGGTGCCGAGCCAGTTCCAGTTGCCGATGTTGCAGTGGGGGTCGTTGACGCCTTCTGCATAGCGCTGGCAGCGGAATTCCTTGTCATACATCCATGACGGCTTGGCGGGCGCCGCTTCCGGAATGTCGTTGTTGACGGTTCGGTAGGAATAGCGGACCGGCGGCCAGATCAGCCAGCCATTGGCCTCGATCTCGTCGGAGATCACCGGATCGCGGTAGTCGGTCACCGCGTAGAAGCCGCCGAACTTCTCCTCGGGATAGTCGATCAGCACCGGAACGAGAATCTCGCCCTTGTAGTAGGCCAGCACCGGCTTGTCGTTGGCGATGAACTCGGCGAACAGCGACAGCACGAACAGCGCGAGGAAGATCCACAGCGACCAGTAGCCGCGCCGGTTGGCCTTGAAGTTGTGCCAGCGGCGCTGGTTGAGCGGCGACAGGAACGGCCGGCGCGCCGCGCGGTGCGTTTCCACCATCGTCTTGTGAACGACATCCGACATCAGACGTCCCTCCGCTCGAAATCGATGCGCGGATCGATCCAGGTGTAGGTCAGGTCGGAGATCAGGCTGGTCAGCAGGCCGATGAGGCCGAAAATGTAGAGCGTGGCGAAGACAACCGGATAGTCGCGGTCGAGGATCGACTGGAAGCCGAGCAGGCCGAGGCCATCGAGGGAGAAGATGTTCTCGATCAGGAGCGATCCGGTGAAGAACACCGAGATGAAGGCGCCGGGGAACCCTGCGATGACGATCAGCATGGCGTTGCGGAAGACATGGCGGTAGAGCACCTGGCGCTCGGACAGGCCCTTGGCGCGGGCCGTGACGACATATTGCTTCCGGATTTCCTCCAGGAACGAGTTCTTTGTCAGGAGAGTCGTGGTGGCGAAGGCCGACAGCACCATGGCGCTCAATGGCAGCGTCAGATGCCAGAAATAGTCGACGATCTTGCCGCTCCACGACAACTGGTCGAAATTCTCCGAGGTGAGCCCGCGCAGCGGAAAGCAGTCGCAGCCGATCCGCACGCCGTAGAACTGGTCGCCCGAGGTGAAGCCGATGGGGAAGGAATTGCCGCCGGCGAACAGGATCATCAAGAGGATGGCGAACAGAAAACCCGGAATGGCATAGCCGACGATGACCACGCCGCTGGTCCACGTGTCGAAGGCCATTCCGTCCTTCACCGCCTTGCGGATGCCAAGCGGAATCGAGATCAGGTAGGAGATCAGCGTGATCCACAGGCCGAGCGAGATCGATACCGGCATTTTCTCAAGGATCAGGTCGATGACGCTGATGTCGCGGAAGAAGCTCTCGCCGAAATCGACGCGTGCGTAGTCCCAGATCATCTTGCCGAAGCGCTCGAGCGGCGGTTTGTCGAAGCCGAACTGCTTTTCAAGTTCCGCGATGAATTCGGGGTCGAGTCCCTGGGCGCCGCGATACTTGGACGAGGATTCCGCGCCAAAATTCTCGACATTCTGCGCGCCGGCATCGGCGCCGCCGCCGGACAGCCGGTCGCCGCCGGCATCGCCGCTGATCCGCGCGATCACCTGCTCGACCGGACCTCCCGGCGCGAACTGGATCAGGATGAACGAGATCGCCATGATGCCGAACAGGGTCGGAATCATCAGGAGAAGGCGACGGGCGATATAGGCGCCCATCAGCGGGCCGCCTGCGCAGGCAAGCTTCTGCTCGAACTAGAGTTTGCCAATTGCCCTCGCCTTGTCCGCATCGAACCACCACAGCGATTCGACCGGGAAACCGTAATCCGGCTTCGGCTCCTTGAAACTGTACATGTCCCAATAGGCCGCCCGGTGATTCGCCGCATGCCAATTTGGAATCCAGTCTCGCCGCGCGCGCAAGACCCGGTCGAGCGCGCGTATCGCCGCGACCAGCGACTTTCGGTCCGTGGCCATGCCCACCGCGCCCAGAAGCGCGTCGATGGCCGGATCGGCGGTGCCGGGCAGGTTGCGCGAACTGGAGACGGCGGCCGACTTCGAATGGAAGAACTGTTCCAGGCTCTCATAGGTCGGCGTTGCGCTCAGCGTCGCCGCCAGCGAAATCATGTCGAAATCGAAATCCGACTGCCGCACCGTGTATTGCGCGGCGTCGACCAGACGGATCGAGGCGTCGATGCCGGCGACGCGCATGTTCTCGACGAAAGGCGAGTCGATGCGGACGAAGACCTCGTCATTGACCAGGATTTCGAGCACGATGCGCTCGCCCTTGTCGTTCACGGCGAAGGCGGATCCTTCCGGCTTGCGCCAGCCGGCCTCGCCCAGAAGATCGATGGCCCGCCTGATCAGCTTGCGGTCGCGGCCGGAGCCGTCGCTGATCGGCTGCATCACCGGCGCGCCGAATGCCTCGTCCGGAATCGTGCCGCGCAACGGCTCCAGCAGGGCCAGTTCGTCGGGACCGGGCATGTCCTCGGCCGCGAACTCCGAATTCTCGAACAGCGAATGCGACCGCTCGTAGGCGTCGTAGAACAGGTTGCGCTTCGTCCATTCGAAATCGAAGCAGAGGCCGATCGCCTCGCGGACCCGGGCGTCCTTGAATTGCGGCCGGCGCTGGTTGATCGCCCAGGCCTGCAAGGACGGGTTCAGCTCGCGCGGAAACTCGCGCTTGATCACCTTGCCCTCGGCGATCGCCGGGAAGTCGTATCCCGTGGCCCAGGTGCGCGACGTGAACTCCTGCCGGTAGAGCACGTTGCCCTTCTTGAAGGCCTCGAACGCGGCCTGCCGATCGCGGTAGAGTTCGACCCTGATCTTGTCGAAATGGTTGAGGCCCCTGTTCACGCCAAGCGCGGCGCCCCAGTAGTCGGCCACGCGGTCGTATTCGATGAACTGCCCCGGCCGGTAGGCGCCGACCTTGTAGGGCCCGGCGCCGAGCGGCGCGTTGAGCTGCGAGCCGTCGAACGGGTTGGCCTCGAAGAAGGCCTTCGACACGATCGGATAGGTGACCACCGACAGGATCGTGCGGTCGGACTGTTCGCCCGAAAACACCAGCTTCACCGTTGCGGGGTCGACGGCCACCGCATCCGTCATCCTGCCGAGCGGCAGCCGCAAGAGCGGATGGCCCTTCTCCTTGAACAGCCGATAGGTATAGGCGACGTCTTCGGCAGTGATCGGCGTGCCGTCATGAAAACGCGCTTCGGGCCGCAACCTGAATTCGAATGTGTTGCGGTCGGGCAGGATGGTGACCGTTTCGGCGATCAAACCGTAGACCGCGTCAGGCTCATCCAGCGCCCGCGTCATCAGGCTGTCGAAGCACATCTCCATCCGGGGCGGCGAATCGCCGTTGGGCACGAACGGGTTGAGCGTGTTGAACGTGTCGGTGTTCTGGTTCCACAGCCAGTTCGGCGGCGAGAAGTTGAAGGTTCCGCCCTTGGGCGCCTCGGGGCTCGCATAGTCGAAATGCGCGAAGCCAGGCGCGTATTTCAGCGTTCCGAAAGCGGAGAGCCCATGCAGGGCGACATCCGTCGGCGTTTCGGCGAACAGCCGGGGCGGCAGGAGCGGGACGGTCGCCGTTGCGCCGGCGAGCGTCAGGAACGTGCGGCGCGAGAGATCGGACCTCAATTGCCACCTTTGTATTTTGCCGCGAAGGCCTTGTCCCTTTCGGCGTCGACCCACCAAGACGCCGTGTCGATGCCGACATAGGCGGGCTGGCGCTCGGGCTTGCCAAGCCTGTTCCAGTAGGCGACCCAGATCTTGGGATTGTTCCACTGCGGAACGCCGTAGAAGTTCCAGAGGAGAACACGGTCGAGAGCACGGGTCGCGGCAACCAGATCGTCGCGATCCGTGGTAAAGATCACCCGCTCGACCAGCGCATCGACGACCGGGTTCTTTATGCCCATCGTGTTGTCGGACCCTGGTGCGTCGGCTGCCTTCGAGCCCCAGTAGTTGCGCTGTTCGTTGCCGGGCGACAGCGACTGGCCGAAGATGTCCATGATCATCTCGTAGTCGAAGTTGCGCTTGCGGTTCTCGTATTGCGCCGCGTCGACGATGCGCAGATCGGCTTCGATGCCGAGAAGCTTCAGATTGGCGACGAAGGGCAGCACGATACGGTCGTCGGCGGGGTCGTCGCCGAGGAAGGTGATCGTGAACGGCTCGCCGGTCTTGGCGTTGACCAGCCTGCCGTCGCGGCGCTCCCATCCGGCCTCCTGCAGCAGCCGCGTCGCCTCGCGCAGATAGGTGCGGGGCGCCTCACGGGTGTCGTAGACCGGCAGCTTGAACTCTTCCGTGAAGAGTTCCGGCGGCAGATCCTTCTCGTATTGCTTGAGGATCTCCAGTTCCTTGCCTTCCGGCAATCCGCGCGAGGCGAGCTCCATGCCCTGGAAATAGCTCGTGGTCCGCGTGTAGAGCCCGTCGAAGGTCGTGCGGTTCAGGCTCTCGAAGTCGAAGGCAAGCGTGATTGCCTGGCGCACGCGGCGGTCGGCGAATTTCGCCAGCCGCGTGTTGAACACGTAGGACTGCATCGGCTGACCCGTGTCGCGTGGCAGTTCCGCCCGGATCACGTCGCCCGCCTTGAAAGCCGGGAAGGTGTATTCGGTCGCCCAGCGCTTGGCGCGGTTCTCCTGGCGGACGTCGCTCAGCCCGCCCTTGGTGAAGGCCTGGAACACCGCCGTGTCGTCGAGAAAATAGGAGAAGCGCTGCTTCTCGAAATTGTTGCGGCCGACATTGACCGCTAGGTCCTTGCCCCAGTAGTCGTCGACACGCACCCAGGTGATGTCCTTGGCGGAATTGAAGCTCTCGATCCGATAGGCCCCGGACCCGAGCGGCGGTTCGAGCGTCGGCTCCGCGATGTTGCGCTGCTTGCCGCTGGCGTCCTTGCCTTCCCACCAGTGCTTCGGCAGCACCGCCAGGTCGCCGATGATGTGCGGCAGCTCGCGATTGCCCTTCTGGTCGAAGGTGAACTCGACCTCATGTTCCGACACCGTCTTCGCTCCGGTCACATTGGCGTAGTAGCGCATGTAGAGCGGGCTCAGTTCCTTGAGCTTCTGGAACGACCAGACGACGTCTTCGGCGGTGATCGGCTTGCCGTCATGCCATCTGGCGTTCGGGTTGAGCCGATATGTCACCGACGAGTAGTCGTCCGGATGCTTCAGCGCCTCGGCGATGAGCGGGTGCGCGACGCCCGGCTCGTCCAGCGACTGCGCCATCAGCGTGTCGTAGAGCAAGCCGCCGGAGGGCGCGAGGCCGGCCGCCGCCGAGCCGCGCACGATGAAAGGATTGAGGCTGTTGAACGTGCCCTGCACCCCGCGGTTCAGCGTGCCGCCGACCGGCGCATCCGGGTTGACGTGGTCGTAGCGCTGCATGGCGGCGCCGTATTTCGACGGATGGATGAGGGCTGATGTCGTCTGCCAGTCCTGGGCGAAACCTTTCGAGGCGAAACTGGCGAGCGTTGCGGCGCCGATGAGGGTTGCAGTCAGCAGTCCGGCAAATCGCATCTTCGATCCTTCATGGCTCGGCCGAATATGCCGGCAGGGAATGGGGTCGCGCTCGATATGTAACAAAAAAGCCGGGCGGAACCCGGCTTTTTGATGATCTCGGACTTGAAAACTTCGTTACTGCGCGGGCGCCGGTGTGGCCGGCGCGGCAGGAGCCGCCGGCTCGGCGGCGGGTGCAGCCGGCGCAGCGGGTTCGGCGGCCGGGGCTTCCGCGGCAGGCGCCGGGGCGGCGGCCGGATCCGGCAGGGCCGCCGGGCTGTCCGACAGCGTGCGCAGATAGGCGATGATGTTGGCGCGGTCGGCCGCAGCCTTGATGCCGGGGAAGTTCATCGCGGTGCCCTTGACCACGGCCTTCGGCGCGGCAAGGAAGTCGCTGAGGTGCTCGTAGTCCCAGGTCGGGCGGGCGCCGGCATGCTCCTTCATCGCCGCCGAATAGGCATAGCCCTCGTGCGAGGCGACCGGGCGGTCGACGATGTTCCAGAGGTTCGGGCCGATCTTGTTGGCGCCGCCATTGTCCGGCGTGTGGCAGGCCGCGCAGCGCTTGAACAGCGTTTCGCCCGCCGCGACGTCGGCGCTGGCGAGCAGCGGCGACACGGGCTCCGGCCCCGCGGCGACGCCGCCGTCGGCCGGGCCGGCCGCGTCAGGCTCGGCCGATTCGATGATGTAGCCGGGCTTTTCCGGCGAATGGGCCGCAAACAGCGTATCCGAAATCAGGTTCAGCGAGAACACCACGAACACGGTTCCAAGCACCGCACCGATGATCTTGTTGATTTCGAACGAATCCATGCGCCGTGCTCCCCTGGCGGTGCGGACGAGAACTGCGGGAAGCCGCCCATCGTCCGCGATACGAAATGGCCGGCCGGGGCCGGTGGAAAACGGGCGGAAACTAGGTCTTTTGCTGGCACTTCGCAACACCTATAAGGGCCTGCCCCAGTGAGACCTTTTGCCACTTCCGCCTGTCTGGAAACCCGCGATCCCGATGTCCGTCCTGATCCTCATACCGGCCCGCCTGGCCGCGACGCGCCTGCCGGGCAAGCCGCTGGCCGATATCGGCGGCGCGCCGATGATCGCCCACGTCGCCCGCCGCGCCGCGGAAAGCGGCCTTGGCCGCGTCGTGGTCGCGACCGATGCGCGGGAAATCGGCGAGGCGGTGGCCGCCGATGGCCATGAATGGGCGATGACCCGGTCCGACCACCAGTCGGGTTCCGACCGCATCTTCGAGGCGCTGCAGGCCGTCGATCCCGACGGACGCATCGACACGGTGATCAACCTGCAGGGCGACCTGCCGACGATCGATCCGGCGTCGATCCGCGCCGCGCTGTCGCCGCTGGACGATCCGGCGGTCGACATCGCCACGCTCGGCGTCGAGATCGTCCGCGACGACGAGAAGACCAATCCGAACGTCGTCAAGATCGTCGGCTCGCCGCACGGGACGAACCGGCTGCGCGCGCTCTACTTCACCCGCGCCACCGCGCCCTGGGGCGAGGGGCCGCTCTACCACCACGTCGGCATCTACGCCTATCGCCGCTCGGCGCTTGCGCGTTTCGTCGCGCTGGCGCCATCGGCGCTTGAACGGCGCGAGAAACTGGAGCAGTTGCGCGCGCTGGAGGCGGGCATGCGCATCGACGCGGCCGTCGTCGCCGCCGTTCCGCTCGGCGTCGACACACCGGAAGACCTCGAGCGCGCCCGCGCGCTCCTCGCTTGAACTGAACAGGACGAACCGATGCCGCCGAAAACCAACCGGATTTCCTTCCAGGGCGAACCTGGCGCCAATTCCGACACGGCGTGCCGCAACATGTTTCCGGCGATGGAGCCGCTGCCCTGTCCGACATTCGAGGACGCGTTCAATGCGGTCGAGACCGGCAAGGCGGATCTGGCGATGATCCCGATCGAGAACACGATCGCCGGCCGTGTCGCCGACATCCACCACCTGCTGCCGGAATCGAAGCTGCACATCGTCGGCGAGTATTTCCTGCCGATTCATTTCCAGCTGATGGTGCTGCCGGGCGTCGCGCGGTCGGAAATCAAGACGGTGCACAGCCACATCCACGCGCTTGGGCAGTGCCGGAAATACATCCGCAAGAACGGCTGGAAGGGCGTCGTTGCCGGCGATACGGCGGGCGCGGCCAAGCTCGTCTCGGAGGTCAGGGACCGCACCATGGCGGCGCTGGCGCCGCGGCTGGCCGCGCAACTCTACGGTCTCGACATCCTCGAGGAGAATGTCGAGGACACCGACACCAACGTGACCCGCTTCGTCGTTCTCACCCGCAGCAAGGACTGGGCGGAGCGTCCGGCGCCGGACGCGCAGATGATGACGACCTTCATGTTCCGCGTCCGCAACGTGCCCGCGGCGCTCTACAAGGCGATGGGCGGCTTCGCCACCAACGGCGTCAACATGACCAAGCTCGAGAGCTACCAGCTCGGCGCCTTCACCGCGACGCTGTTCTACGCCGACATCGAGGGGCATCCTGAAGACGCCAACGTCAAGCTGGCGCTCGACGAGCTGAAGTTCTTCTCCCGCGAGATGCGCATCTTGGGCGTCTATCCCCGCAGCGCGTCGCGGGAAGAGTGGAAGCTGTCGGACTAGGCGGCGCGCTGGGCCGCAACCTTCTTGCGTTCGAGCACATCGACATATGCCGACGTCAGTTCGGCGATCACCGAACGGTCCGGCATCGGCTCACCCAGATGGAGCGCGCGCAATTCGCGCTCGAACGCCGCCCACAGTTCCGGACCGCCATTCTCCAGTATTTCGGCGCGGATCGACAGTTCCTCGGAAACCGGCAGGAACCGTCGACCCCACGCTCCCATCTGCGCGAACAGCGGCACCAGGGCGATGCCCATCTCGGTCAGGCTGTAGCGGGCCTTCTGCTTGTGTCCTTCCTCGCCGGCGCGAGTGAGGATTCCGTTCGCCATAAGGCGCTTCAGCCGGTCTGCGAGCACGTTGGAAGCGATTCCCTCCTCGGACTGCGTCAGGATCTCGCGGAAATAGCGTCGGTTGCCGAACATGATGTCGCGGATGACGACGAGGCTCCAGCGGTCACCCAAGACCTCCAGCGTAAGGTTGATCGGACAACCCGACCGGCCCGCTTCCTTCATGATACCCTCACGCAAAAACCAGTTGCATTATAAGATCAGTTCCTCTACACGTCAACCAGTTGCAATTCGCAACCGGTATCAAAGGGAGGATGGCATGTCACAGCTCATTCTGTGGAACCTGGTCACTGTGGACGGCTATTTCGAGGGCGAGGAGAAGTGGGACATCGGTTTCCACGAACTCGCCTGGGGGCCGGAACTGGAAAAGCTCAGCAACGAATTTGGCGACAAGGCGGGAGCACTCGTGTTCGGTCGGGTAACGGCTGAAGGCATGGCGGCGTACTGGAAGACAGCCAAGGCGTCGAAGACCACCAGCTTCATGAACTCGCTGCCCAAGATCGTCGCCTCTCGCACGCTGACGGCGCTCGACTGGAACAACACCCGGGTGGTCGCCGACATTGTTCCGGAGCTGAAGCAACTGAAGGCTTCGACCGAGGGGCCGCTCTATGTGTTCGGCAGCGCCGAGCTGACCCACAGCCTGCTGGAGTCCGGGCTCGTTGACCAGCTGATCGTCTGTACCGTTCCGGTCCTGCTCGGCAAAGGAACTCCCCTGTTCAAGCCGGGCAGCCGTATCGGCCTCCAACTGACCGACACGAGCCGGACCGCTACCGGGTGCGTGGTAAGCACGTACGAGGTGCGCAACGCAGCCTGAGCTGCAGCCATCGAGCGCGCCTGGCCTATTGTAAGCCGCGCGCGCTCGGGCCGCGACGGACAGAGCGTCGGTGAGTCTCCGGCCCAAACGATGTCGGGGGTGCGGACGCCGGTCGTCCTATTCGCCGCTCTCCGCCCAGTGGCGGATCAGGTGGTGTGCGATCGCCGTTTTCGGCGGAACATTCACGCCATCCCGGGACTCGCCCGCGATGATGGCCCGCGTCTCCGCCTTGCTGAACCAGCGCACATCCTCGAGTTCCGACTTGTCCGGCACGATGTCCTCGTTCAGCGCCTCGCCGAAGCAGCCGATCATCAGCGAATAGGGGAACGGCCAGGGCTGGTTGGCGTGATAGGCGACGCGGCCGAGGCGGATGCCGGCCTCTTCGAAGGTCTCGCGGCGGACCGCGTCCTCGATCGTCTCGCCGGGCTCGATGAAGCCGGCGAGGCAGGAATACATGCCGGGCGGGAAATGCGGGCTGCGCCCCATCAGGCAGCGGTCGCGCGTCACCGCCAGCATGATGGCGACCGGGTCAGTGCGCGGAAAGTGCTCGGCCTTGCAGCTGGGGCAGAAGCGCTTGTAGCCGCCGGCGCGCATCTCGGTTTCGTGGCCGCAGCGGCCGCAGAACCGGTGCGTGCCGTGCCATGCGAGCAGTGCGGCGCCCTGCGCCAGCGCCCCGAGATCTTCGACCGGCAGCAGGCCCTGCACATGAACTGAGCGGAAGTCGATCGCCTTGACGCCATCGGGCAGCTCCTCCGGATCGAGGCCGGCGGGGGCGGCGAGCGCCGGTCCCCTGTCGTCCCGGCCGAGCAGGACCGCCCGGTCGGTCCTTGCGCCGAGCGACGCCGCGGCGAAAGGGCGGTACCAAGGATCGAATCCGTCCCGAGTCTCCTTCAGATAGACGCGGCCGGCCTTCACCAGCATCAGCCGCGCCGACGGCTCCTCCAGGGCGCGCGCGGCCGACTCGTCGCTGCGCTTTTCCGACTGGCGGTCGATGATGTTGCCGGCGAAGCCGACAAACCGGCTGGGCTCGCGCAGGGGCGCGTCGAAAAGACTGAAGCTCATGCGGGCAGCTATTCCACTAGGTTAGGGGTCCGAGCGCCGACTTGATCCGGTCGGCAAAGGCGTGGCGGTCTTCCGGGCGGTAGGGCTCGCGCGCGCCAAAGCCCCAGACCGGCCCCGGCCAGCCCGGGTCGCCTTCGCTGCGCGCGACGACGTGAACATGCAACTGGCGGACGATGTTGCCCAAGGTGCCCGTGTTGATCTTGGTGCAGTTCGTGACGTTCTTCAGCGCCTGGGCCACCATGTTGCTCTCGAACACCAGCATCGTCTGGTCGAGCGGCGTCATGTCGTGCACCTCGACCATGCCCGGCCGCTGCGGCACCAGGATCAGCCAGGGCCAGCGGCGGTCGTCCATGAGCCTCAGCTCGCACAGGCCGAGCCACAGCAAAGGCACGCTGTCGGCGTTCAGCCGTCGGTCGAGCTCGAAACCGCGCTGTTGGCCCGGCAGCATGCGTGTCGTTCCTCCCGTGATCGGCGCGAAGGCTAGGCCGCTCCCGGGGCGGCTGCAAGCGAATCATGTTGCACCAGCCCGCCGCCGCGCGTCGCGGCTCGATTTCCGCCTGCGGCCTTGCATTTCATGCGGCGATTGCCGATATGGACCGTGGGAGGTTGGTGGTGGACGTGCCACTCGCCAACCGGGTCAGGTCCGGAAGGAAGCAGCCCCAACGAGCCAGGAACGGGTCATTGTTCCAGCCTCCCGCCTTTCCCTTCGCGTCACGATGACAGCGACTGCCCGAACAGTCGTTGACGCGGCGCGTCGGGTGCGTTGAACTGCCCCGAGAGGGGCCGGAACGGAGCGAACGAGGCGGATGGACGCAGCCGGAACCGACGCGAAAGGCAGCGCATATCGCGTTCTGGCGCGGAAATACCGTCCGCGCGACTTTTCGGCGCTGATCGGCCAGGAGCCGATGGTCCGCACCCTGACCAACGCCTTCGCTTCCGGCCGCATCGCGCAAGCCTGGATGCTGACCGGCGTCCGCGGCGTCGGCAAGACCACCACCGCCCGCATTCTCGCCCGCGCCCTCAACTATCGCACCGCCGAGATCGACCGCCCGACCGTCCAGATGGACGAACTCGGCGAGCACTGCCAGGCGATCATGGAAGGCCGCCATGTCGACGTGATCGAGATGGACGCCGCCTCGCATACCGGCATCGACGACATCCGCGAGATCATCGAGCAGGTGCGCTATGCGCCGGTCGCCGCGCGCTACAAGGTCTACATCATCGACGAGGTGCATATGCTGTCGACGCAGGCTTTCAACGGCCTGCTGAAGACGCTGGAAGAGCCGCCGCCTCATGTGAAGTTCATTTTCGCGACGACCGAGATCCGCAAGGTGCCGATCACCGTGCTGTCGCGCTGCCAGCGCTTCGACCTGCGCCGCATCGACGCCGCGCTGATCAAGGCTGATCTGGCGCGCATCGGCGCCATCGAGGGCATTGCGGCCGAGGACGACGCGCTGGCGATGATCGCGCGCGCCGCCGAGGGCTCGATGCGCGACGCGCAGTCGATCTTCGACCAGGCGATCGCCCATGGCGGCGAGACGGTGACGGCGGAGGCGGTGCGGTCCATGCTCGGCCTATCGGACCGCAACCGCGTCATCGACCTGTTCGAGCACCTGATGAAGGGCGACATCGCGGCGGCGCTCGCCGAATATCGCGAGCAGTATGACACCGGTGCCGACCCGGCGGTCGTGCTGACCGACCTTGCCGAGTTTAACCACCTCGTCACCCGCCTGCGCTTCGTGCCGGAGGCCGCGTCCGACGCCTCGCTGACCGAGGACGAGCGCCGCAGGGGGGCGGATTTCGCCGAACGATTGTCGATCAAGGTCCTGTCGCGCACCTGGCAGATGCTTTTGAAGGGCATTCCGGAGGTGCAGGGCGCGTCGCGGCCTGTCTCGGCCGGCGAGATGGTGCTGATCCGCATTGCGCATGCCGCGACCCTGCCGACGCTGGACGAGGCGCTGAAGATGCTTGACGGCGACGCGCTGCCGCCGGGCAGCCCGCCGCTGTCGCCGCCGCCGTCCGGACGTGGATCCACACCGGGCAATGGCGCCAGCGCGGTCGGTCAGTCGCGCATGCCCGCGAGCAATGGCGGCGGCCAGACGATGCGGCTGGTCGAGCGCCGCGACGCCGCGCCTGCGATGCACACGGCGCCCGCGCCGGTCGAACAGCCGGAGGCGGCTTCGGTCCGCTCGCTGGCCGACATCGCGGCGCTGGCCACCGCCAATCGCGATGCCGCGTTCAAGGCCCTGCTGAGGCGCTGCGTGCGCCTCGTCCGCATCGAGCCCGGCACGCTGGAGATCGGCCTGACCGACGACGCGCCGCGCGATCTCGCCGGCCAGATCGGTGACAGGCTGAAGGCGTGGACCGGCCGACGCTGGATCGTGTCGGTCTCAAACACCGGGGGTGGCCCGACGCTCGCCGAAGAGGAATCGAACAAGCGCGAGAGCGCCATCATGGACGCCCGCGCGGACCCCGCCGTCGCCGCCATTCTTGCCAGATTCCCCGGTTCGCGGATCATCGACATCCGCATTCCCGATGCACCGGACGCGTCTGCCGCTGAATCCGCACCCGCGGCCGATGCCGGGCTCGAGCCGGCTCCCGAAGCCGACGACGACGATTTCTAGGAAAGGATCCACGCCATGAAAGACCTGCTCGGACTGATGGGCAAAGCCAAGGAAATGCAGGCGAAGTTCCAGACCATGCAGGAGGAACTGACGCTGGTCGAAGCCTCCGGGCAGTCCGGTGGCGGCCTGGTGACGGTAACGCTCTCCGGCAAGGGCGAGATGAAGGCTTTGCGCGTCGATCCGTCGCTCGCCAAGCCTGAGGAAGTCGAAATTCTCGAAGACCTGATCGTCGCCGCCCACAACGACGCCAAGGCCAAGGTCGAGGCGATCATGCAGGAAAAGACCCGCGAACTGACCGCCGGGCTGTCGATACCGCCGGGCATGAAGCTGCCGTTCTAGAGCGGCAGTTCCATATCGATCGCCGCCAGCGGATGTTCGCCGATCCTCGTTCTGACCTCTGCTACCCGGCGGAAGCCGAACGAGGCGTAGAAGGCTTCCGCCGGCAAGGTCGCCTGGCTCTTCATCAGCGTCGCCCCGCGCGACCGGGCCTCGTCGAGGCAATGCCCGAGCAGCCGCCCGGCCACCCCGCGCCGCTTGAAGTCCGGATGGGTGGCGAAGTGGCGGATGTGCGCAACCCCGGGCAACTTGTCGCCGGTGCCGGGCGCCGAGAAGCTCCAGCCGCCGCAGCCGGCCGCGACGCCGTCGATCTCCGCGACATAATAGGTGCCCTCGGCAACCAGCTTGGGATTGGCGTGCGACATCACGGGCATCGCCGCGGCAAGCTCAGCCCGGTCGTAGCTGCCGTCGTCCAGCGTCGCATAGGACGCCGCGATCAGCGCCGAGAGGCTGTCGAGGTCGGCCGGCGTGGCGCGCCGGATCAAGACATCATGATTTGGCAAAGGACTAGTCTCCTGTTCACTGGAACTGCGTCACGACGCTGATCCCCTGTCCGTCGAACCGGTCCATCCGCGTCAGGGCGATGGCGGCTTCGTCGAGGCTGATCCGGCTGCCGATCAGCCGCTGCGGCTCAAGCTCGCCGGCCTCGATCATGGCCAGCATCGCCGGGTAGCGAAATGCCTGCATGCCGTGGCTGCCCTTGATCTCGAGTTCGTGCGCGATGACCTTGTCCATCGGGATCGCCGGGCGGGCGTGCTCGCCGAGCATAAGGCCGACCTGCACATGGCGCCCACGCCGCCGCAGGTTGGCGACCGAGTTGAAGCAGGTGGTCGGGTGCCCGAGCGCGTCCATGGACACATGCGCGCCGCCTTGCGTGATCTCCCTGACCGCGCCGACCACATCGTCGGTTGTCGACGCGTTGACGGTCGCCACAGCGCCGATCTCGCGGGCGAAAGCCAGCTTCTCGTCGGAAATGTCGACCGCCACGACGTTGGCGCCCATGGCATTGGCGATCATGATGGCCGACAGGCCAACGCCGCCGCAGCCATGGATCGCCACCCATTCGCCGGGCAACACCCGCGCCTGGTCGACGATGCCGCGAAACGACGTCACGAAACGGCAGCCGAGGCTGGCCGCGGTGGCGAAATCCAGCGCGTCCGGCAGCCGCACAAGATTGGTGTCGGCGAAGTCGATCGCGACATATTCCGCGAACGATCCCCAGGCGGTGAAGCCGGGCTGGAACTGGTTCTCGCAGACCTGATGGTTGCCCGAATTGCATTCGCCGCAACGGCCGCAGCCGCCGACGAAAGGCACTGTCACGCGGTCGCCGAAGCGCCAGCGCGTGACCTCTCGTCCGACCGCCTGGACGGTGCCGGCAAGTTCGTGACCCGGCACGTGCGGCAGGACGATGTCGGGATCGTGCCCCATCCAGCCGTGCCAGTCGCTGCGGCAGAGGCCCGTCGCTTCCACCTTGACGACCACGCCGTGCGGGGTCGGACCAGGATCCGGAACGGTCCGGACAGTCGGAAGCTGCTGGAACTGTTCGTAGTAGACGGCTCTCATCGCAATCCCCAGGAATGTCGCCGGCAGCGTTCGCTACAACCGGTTCTACACTCCGTATATATGGTCTCCATGTCGAAGCGAATCGCCGGTCCTGAAATCGAACGTCTCATCCAGCTTCTGGCCAAGGTGCCAGGGTTGGGACCGCGTTCGGCCAGGCGCGCCGCGCTGCATCTGATCAAGAAGAAGGAGCAGCTTCTGGCTCCGCTCGCGCACGCGATGGGTGAGGCGGTCGATAAGGTGCGCGTCTGCTCGACCTGCGGCAATGTCGATACGTCGGACCCATGCCTGATCTGCTCCGACCCGCGCCGCGACGACGCGACGCTGGTCGTCGTCGAGGATGTCGCCGACCTCTGGGCGCTGGAGCGCGCGGGCGTAGCGAATGCCAGGTTCCATGTGCTCGGCGGCACCCTGTCGCCGCTGGACGGCATCGGCCCGGACGATCTCACCATCGGCAAGCTGGTCGGACGCGTGGCGGCGGGCGGCGTGGCGGAGGTGATCATCGCCGTGAATGCGACGATCGAGGGCCAGACGACGGCGCACTACATAACCGACCAGTTGGCCGGCCTCGGCGTCAAGGTCACCCGGCTGGCGCATGGCGTGCCGGTCGGCGGCGAGCTCGACTATCTTGATGAGGGGACGCTGACGGCGGCGCTCAAGTCGCGGACAGCTTTCTAGTCGCGCGCGTCTTGCGCCAAGACCCAGCTCTTGAACACTTCCAACATGGGCTCCAGGCTTCGGGTGCCTCCGGCACCGTTGAAAACCTTCTCCTCTACCCAGCAACGCCACCAGTCGGTGTCGTCCTCATAATTGTGCTCTATCGCAGAGAAGGGCACATTCTCCGTGCTGGTCCCGGTGAGATCGATCTCGATGCGCCAACCAGGGTTGTCCAGGGTTCCAATCTCGATCCCGTAAGCGTGTTCCCACAAATCGTCACAATGGCTCTCGTACCATTGATACAACCAGGTGAATGGTGATTCTTTGGTCATGGAGACGCGTCCGATGCACGGCTTTCAGATATTTCGGCTCGTCGCCACTGCTATCATCTGGTCGGTGATCGTTGCAACTTGCGCGGTCGCAGCCGCCTCCGCCGCCTCCGTCTCCGAGCAGTTCCGCAGCTGGCTCGAATCCGATCTCTGGCCGGAAGCCAAGGCCAAGGGCGTCTCGCGGGAAACCTTCGACGCGGCCTTCGACGGCGTGTCGCCGAACCTCAAGCTGCCCGATCTCGTCATGCCAGGCGAAAAGCCGAAGCCGGCCAAAAAGCAGCATCAGGCGGAGTTCGGCTCGCCGGGCGCTTATTTCGCCGAGAAGACCATCGGCGGCGTCGCGGCTGGCGGGCGCGCGCGGGCGGCGAGCAACGCCCGCACGCTGAAGGCCATCGAGCAGCGCTACGGCGTGCCGGGGGGCATCGTGCTGGCGATCTGGGGCCGTGAGTCGGGCTTCGGCGCGGCGAAGATTCCGCATGACGCCTTCGAGGTGCTGGGCACCAAGGCCTTTCTTGCCACGCGCAAGGAGATGTTCCGAAAGGAACTCATCGCCGCGCTGCAGATCGTCGAGAAGGGCTATGCGCGCCGCGCCGAGATGAAGACGTCCTGGGCCGGCGCGATGGGGCAGCCGCAGTTCCTGCCGACCTCGTTCCTCGAACATGCGGTCGACTTCGACGGCGACGGCATCCGCGACATCTGGAAATCGACGCCAGACACGCTAGCCTCGATCGGCAACTACCTCGCCAACTACGGCTGGGTGAAGGGCCGCGACTGGGGTTTCGAAGTCACCGTGCCGGAGAGCGTGTCCTGCGCCCTCGAAGGACCGGACCAGGGCAAGCGCATTTCCGACTGGGCTGGACTTGGCATCACGCGCGTCAGCGGCAGGCCGTTTCCGGCGCATGAGGCGAAGGCCGAGGGCTATCTGCTGATGCCGGCAGGGCGTTCAGGGCCGGCCTTCATCGTGACGCCAAACTTCTACGTGCTGAAGAAATACAACGAGAGCGATCTCTATGCGCTGTTCATCGGCCATGGCGCCGACAGAATCGCGGGCGGCGACCGCACCTTTTCAGGCTCATGGGGCAAGGTGGGCGGAATGATGCGATCCGACATCGCCGCATTGCAGGAGCGCCTGGAAGCGCAGGGCTACGATGTCGGCGGCGCGGACGGATTGCCGGGGTTCAAGACGCGGCGGTCGATCGGCGACTGGCAGGCGAAGAACGGCCAGTCGCCGACCTGCTTCCCGAGCGCCGATCTTATCCGTTCGATTCGGTGACGGGATCTGCCGGTTCCACCGCCTGATGCGCGGCGAGGAAATTGCCGATCGAGCGCAAGCCGTCGAAATGGTCGCAGAACACCTTGATGATGACCAGGATCGGCACCGCGATCAGAGCGCCGATGAAGCCCCAGAGCCAGGACCAGAACGCCACCGCGATGAACACGGAGACGGCGTTGAGTTCGAGCCGCCGGCCAACAGTCACCGGAGTGACGATCTGGCCTTCGATGATGTTGCACATCAGCACGAAGAGCGGCGGGATGGCCGCCATCGTCAGCGTTTCGAAGGAAACGATCGACACCGCCGCGACGCCGACAAGCGTCATCGCTGCGCCGATATAGGGCAGGAAGTTGAGTACCGCCGCCGCCGCGCCCCAGACAAACGGCATCGGCATGCCAATCGCCCACAATCCCAGTCCGATCGCGATGCCCAGCCCGGCATTGATGATCGCGACGGTCAGCAGATAGCGCGAGATTTCCCGCTCGATGTCGAAAACGATGCGCAAGGCGCGCTTCTTCTTTGTCAGCGTCGAGACGGTCTGGATGATCTTCTCGTAGAACAGCGTACCTGACGCCAGGAGGAACGTCGTCAGCAGCAGGGTGATGGCGATTGTCGTGCCTGCACTGAGTAGGTTCCCGGCCGCACGCGACACGATGCCCGGCTGCTGGACGACAACCTGCTGTGCATCGCTGGCGGAGACGTTGTTGGTCGCGTCCTCGATGTCCCTGGAAATCCTGAGCAGACGGTCGATCGGGCCTCGCACTTCGGAAAGACGTTCCCGGACGTCGGCGCCTATCCGGGGCGCGTCGTTGAGCAATTCGGTCACCGGGCCGCTCAGCAGGTAGCCGGATATGGTGATGAAACCGGTGGTGAGGAAGACCAGCAGGGTTGCGGACACGGCCGACGGAACGCCCTTCTTCCGCAGAAAGCGGACGATCGGCGTCAGCGTCAGCGCGAAGAGAAAGGCGAGGACGACGGGCACGAAGAACTCCCGCGCGAAGTAGAGCGACGAGAACAGGAGGATGATGAAAATGCCGAGCACCAGCCCGCGAAGGCTTGGCCATGGTTCACTTTCCGGTTTGGGTGCGACGACGAGCTCAATCGGCTTCCCGGCATTCATACTGGATCCCCCAAAGCCCCGACGGCCGCTGCACGCGACCGCATCGAGCGATGAGACAGAATGCGAGGGAACCTGATTGGTTCCGCAAACCAGCGGATTTCCGCTGTTCAGGCGGCCTTCGATACGCCCATGTGGACGTCGGCGAGAAGCTCGTAGGAGCGCTTGCGCGCCTGATGGTCGAATATCTGCGCCGTGACCATCAATTCGTCCGCGCCGGTTCGGGCGATAAAGGCATCGACGCCCCGCTGCACGGCGTCAGGCGATCCCACGACGGCCTGCGACAGCGAATCGTCAAGCATATGGCGCGCCATCGGTTCGAGGCCTTCGTAGTAGCCTTCGACCGGCGGCCTGAGCTTGCCGCGCGTGTTGGTCCGGATGGCGACAAAGGCCTGCTGCAAGGACGAGAACAGCAGCCTTGCTTCCGCGTCTGTGTCTGCGGCGAAGACGTTCAGTCCGAGCATCACGTACGGCCTGTCGAGGAACTGGGACGGCTCGAAACGTTCGCGGTAGATCTGGAGCGCCCGGTCGAGTTCCGCCGGCGCGAAATGCGAGGCGAATGCGTAGGGCAGACCCAGCATAGCCGCCAGTTGCGCACCATAGGTGCTGGAACCGAGAATCCAGACCGGCACGTTCTGGCCCTCGCCAGGCACCGCGCGCACGCGCTGTTCGGGCGTCGCCGGCGCGAAGTAGTTGATCAGCTCGACCACGTCCTGCGGGAAATTGTCGGCGCCGGCCTCGAGATTGCGCCGCAGCGCCCTGGCCGTCAGCATGTCGGTGCCCGGCGCGCGGCCGAGGCCGAGGTCGATGCGGCCCGGATGAAGGGCCGCCAGCGTGCCGAACTGCTCGGCGATGACCAGCGGCGAATGGTTGGGCAGCATGACGCCGCCCGCGCCGACGCGGATTGTCGAGGTGCCGCCGGCGACATGCGCGATGACCACGGATGTAGCGGCGCTGGCGATGCCCGGCATGTTGTGATGCTCCGCCAGCCAGTAGCGGTTGTAGCCGAGCTTTTCGGCGTGCCGGGCCAGATCGAGGCTGTTGGCCAGCGATTGGCTGGCGGTGCTGCCTTCGACGATGGGGGCGAGGTCGAGAACGGAGAGAAGTGCCATGGACGCCATATGGGATCAGGTTCGAGGCGGCGCAACCTTCGGGCCTGGGGAATTGCGCGAATGCTCCGGCGCTTTTGTGCAGACGAATCAGGCGATGCGGACTACCGTCGATCCGGGAACGGGGGTGTCCCGAGGAGGAGCCGGCCATGCGCGTTACTGCCTATGTTCGAAATCTGGCGTTCTTTGCCTTCGCCGTGCTGGCCGGCTGCGTCGTCGTGGACGGTCCGGTGGTGCCCGACCCGGGTCCGCAATTCTGCACCCGCGAGTATGCGCCCGTCTGCGCCCGCAGCGGCAGCGACCGCCGCACCTTCCCCAACGAATGCGAAGCCGATCGCGCCGGCTACCGCATTATCCGCGACGGCGAGTGCCGCCGCGACCGGCCGGACGACCCCCGTCCGCCACGGCCCGACCGGCCGCAATTCTGCCCGGAACTCTATGCGCCGGTCTGCGCGCGGCTCGGCAACGATCGCCGGACCTTCTCGAGTGCGTGCCACGCCGACGCGGCCGGCTATGACGTGATCCGAAACGGCGAGTGCCGCGGCGGCCAGAACCCCGGCCAGCCCGGAACCGTGCCCGGCGGGCCGGGATCGTCGGCGCCTGGCGGGCAGCCCGGTTCGTCAGCTCCCGGCGGCCAGCCGGGTGTCATTGGCGGGTCACCGCAGCCCGGCCAGCCTCCCGCCGTGTCCAGTCCGATCGGCTGCCCCCGCGAATACGACCCCGTCTGCGCCAGGAACGGCGGCGTTCGCCAGACGTTCGACAACGCATGCGCGGCGCGCGCGGCCGGTTTTGGCAGCATCCGTCCCGGGCCGTGCTCCTGATCCAGGCCTTGAGCCGGGCTCCGGGCGGCGCTTCGCCGGAACGCGTGACGCAAGGTCGCGCCCAATCGTCACGGTCTCCGAAAACTGTGACGAAATGGCGCTTTGCGGGTTGAACTCTGGCCGTTCCGGCGTATGTAAGCGGCGCATACTGACTGCAAGAGAGACGGACTAAGTGGCAATCTACAGAGAGAAAGACTTCAGCGAGCGGCGGACAGCCGCGGTTGAGGCGAAGAAGGCGTTGCTCGAACGCTTCAAGGCAAAGCCGGCGGCGGACGATCCGGCCGTGATCGCGAGACAGCAGGAGCGCCAGGCCATCCTGGCCGCCCGCGAGATCCGCGAGAGGGAAAAGGAAAAGGCGCGCCAGGAAAAGCTCGCCCGCGAAGCGGCCGAGCGTGCCGAGCGCGAGCGGCTCGCCGAAATCGCCCGCAAGGAAGCGGAAGAACAGGCTCGCCTCGAAGCCGAAGCCCGCGCAACGGAAGAGCGGGAGCGCGTTGCGCGCCAGCTCGCCGAGGAAGCCGAGCAGAAAGCCCGGCGCGACGCGCGCTACGCAGCCCGCAAGGCCCGCACCGGCACCCGCCGCACCGCCTGACGCGTTCGCAACCGGACGTCCGGCGCATCCAGCGCAGACGCGAAGAGCGGCTGCGCTTTTGTGCGTCTATTTTTCCTTCTTGATCTTGCCGGCGCGCAGCGGTTCGACCTTGGGCAGCGCCGCCGCGCCCGCCGCCGGCTTCTTGGCGTCCTTTTTCGGCTTACGCACTTCCTTGCCCGGTTTCGATGCGCCCTTGGCCATGTCCGTCCTCCGTTGTGGATGCGAGTCGACGCAGTGAACGCCGACTGGGCGATCAATTCAAGACACCCCGATCGCTGTAATGACATTTGCACTACAATCGGCTATCTCTTCCGCTTCTGGAGTTCCCCGATGGCTGTCAGCACCCGAAAGAACATCGATGCTCGCGAGACCCTCAACATCCGTCTTCGCAGCGGTGATCGGGGGTTGATCGATCGCGCGGCTGCGGCGCAAGGCAAGAACCGGACGGACTTCGTTCTCGACAGCGTTCGTCAGGCGGCGCAGGATGCGCTGCTCGACCAGACGTTCTTCACGCTCGATACCCGGTCGTACCAAGATTTCCTCCGGTTGCTCGACGCTCGGCCAGAACCCTCCGACGCATTGAGCAGAACGATGCGCGGGCCTTCGCCTTGGAAGTAGGCCGGCCCGATCCGCCGGAGCCGCTGGCCGACAGGCATCGGCTCGATGATTTTCACTGCGGCGTCGACAGCCTCGACGAATGGCTGAAACGCCGGGCACGAGCGAACCAGGCCTCGGGCGCGTCGCGCGTCTACGTGGCCGCGGTCGAGGAGCGGGTGGTCGCATACTACGCCTTGTCATCGGGTGCGGTCTCACACCGCGAGGCGACCGGTAATCTGCGCCGGAACATACCCGACCCGATCCCGGTCGTCGTTCTCGGGCGCCTGGCGATCGACCGATCGTCGCAGGGTTCGGGCTACGGCCGGGCGCTTTTTCGCGATGCCGGCCTACGCGCCGTCAATGCAGCCGCAACCATCGGCATTCGCGGCATGATCGTTCACGCCATCTCGAGCGAGGCCAAGGCCTTCTACATGCGCCTTGGGCTGCGCGAATCGCCAACCGATGCGATGACGCTGATGGTGACCATCGACGAACTGCGGCGCGCCGCCGAAAAGTAGCCGAAAGCTATTCGTCCCCGTCGACGACCCGCAGGCGCAACTGGCCCGTTCGGGTGCCGACGGACGGCTCGTCGGCGGTCTTGGCCAGTGGCTTCGCCTCGCCTTCGCCGGCGGGGCCGAACTCCAGCGCCTCGATCCGCTGGCCGCGCTTTGTCACCTTGTCGGTCGAGGTGATGATCTGGTCGATGTCCTTGGCGGTCAGCGCGAAATGGCCCTGCAACTTGCGCACCCGGTCGTCGAGCCGCGACAGGTCTTCCATCAGGCGCACGACCTCGCCCTGGATCAGGTGCGCCTGCTCGCGCATGCGGGCGTCCTTCAGCACAGACTGGATCACCTGGATCGACAGCATAAGCAGCGACGGCGAGACGATGACGATCCGCGCCCGGTGCGCGCGCTGCACCAGCGCCTCGAAGTTCTCGTGGATCTCCGCGAAGATCGATTCGGACGGCACGAACATGAAGGCGGTGTCCTGGGTCTCGCCGGCCAGCAGGTATTTGTCCGAGATTGCCTTGATGTGAACCTCGACGTCGCGGCGGAACGCCTGCGCGGCGGCCTTGGCCCCTTCGGTGTTGCCGTCGGCCGTTTCGGCCGCGCGGATGGCGTTCCAGGCTTCCAGCGGAAACTTGGCGTCGATCACCAGCGGCGGCGTGCCGTTCGGCATCCGCACGATGCAGTCCGGCCGGCTTCCGTTCGACAGCGTCGCCTGGAACTCGTAGGCGCCATGCGGCAGCCCGTCGGCGACGATCGCCTCCATGCGCGACTGGCCGAAAGCGCCGCGCGTCTGCTTGTTGGACAGGATCGCCTGCAGCTGCACGACCTGGCCGGCCAGCGACTGGATGTTGCTCTGCGCGGTGTCGATCACCGCCAGCCGCTCCTGCAGCCTGGCGAGGCTGTCCTGCGTCGTCTTCGTCTGGTCGGTCATCGTCTGGCCGATGCGGCCGGTCATGGCGTCCAGCCGTTGGCCGATCGATTGGGTCAGCTCGGCCTGCCGCGCTCCGAACACCTCGGCGATCGCCCCCATGCGGCCCTGCATCTCGGCCTGCTGGCGGGCGATATCGGCCATGCGGGCCTCCGCGTCGCGCGCCAGCTGCGCCGCCTCGGCCGCCGCGGCCGCGCGGGCCTTGCCCGACCGCCACAACGCGACTCCCAGGAGCAGCACGAGGAAAACCGCGAGCGCCGCCGCGCCAACCAGCGCCTGGCCGAGCGTGATCGTCGTCTGGCCGAACTGCGCGACGGGCTGGCCGAAAAGTGCCTGGAGATCGTTCATCGCCCCACCTTAGGCGATTCGCGCGCCGCCGTCAGACCAAAACGTGAACGGATTGGCGTGCGATGTTGACGCTCGCCCGAACAGGTCTTAGGTGAGCCGCATGTCGATCAAGCCGCTCATCATCCTCCCCGATCCGCTTTTGCGCCAGGTGTCGAAGCCGGTGGAGCGCGTCGATTCGACCGTCCTGAAGTTTGCCAGGGACATGCTGGACACGATGTACGACGCGCCGGGCATCGGGCTGGCCGCGATCCAGGTCGGCGAGCCGTTGCGCCTCGTCGTCATCGATCTCGCCAAGGAAGACGAGACGCCTGCGCCGCAGATCTTCATCAATCCGGAGATCGTCGCGTCGGGCAGCGGCGCGAATGTCCACGAGGAAGGCTGCCTGTCGATCCCCGATTACTACGCCGAGGTCGAACGCCCCGACACGGTGACCGTCCGCTATGTCGACGGCGACGGCAAGCAGCAGGAAATCCTCGCCGACGGACTGCTCGCCACCTGCCTCCAGCACGAGATCGACCATCTGAACGGCGTTCTGTTCATCGACCACATCTCGAAGCTGAAACGCGACATGGTGGTGCGCAAGTTCAAGAAGCTGGCGCGGACGGCCTGAGCCCTATTCGGCCCGCTCCAGCCGCTCGATGTCGGCGCCACGGATGGCGTCGAGATTCCGCGTGATCTTCTCCACCGGCCAGTCCCACCATGCCACGCGCAGCAGTCGCTCGACGGTCTTCCTGTCGAAGCGCATCTTCACGACCTTGGCCGGATTGCCGGCCACGATCGCGAATGGCGGGACGTCGTGCGAGACGACGGCCTTGGCGGCGATCACCGAGCCGTGGCCGATGGTGACGCCCGGCAATATGACGGCTTTCATGCCTATCCAGACATCATGGCCGACCACCGTGTCGCCGCGCATCTCGCGGGTCCAGGTCGACGGATCGAAGCCCTTCTCCCAGCCATGGCCGAAGATGTTGAACGGATAGGTGGAAAAACCCGACATCGCGTGATTGGCGCCATTCATGATGAACTGCGCCCCTTCGGCGATGGCGCAGAATTTGCCGATCACCAGCCGGTCGCCGATGAAGTCGTAGTGGTGCAGCACGCAGCGCTCGACGAATTTGTCCGGCCCATCGGGGTCGTCATAGTAGGTGTAGTCGCCGATCTCGATGTTCGGCCGGTCGACCAGCGCCTTGAGGAAGCCGACGCGCGGATGCATCGGGATCGGGTGCTTGATGCCTGGATTCGGGCCGCTCATTCTCGCCTCCAATGTGGGTCGTCGAGGCGAGGGAAGATAGACACCGGCGCTGCCGGAACGCAACCGGGGCCTCCCGACCGGGATCGGAAAGCCCCGGCCTGGCCGCCAGGTTCGTGAACGCCATCCCGCCCAGGCGGCCAAGGCGATTGCGCAGCGCCGATCGTCCGAGACTGACGGTGTGCGGTTGGAGGGTCGTGAGAAGCTACGGAATGAAGGCGGGGAAGTTTCAACCCCAAGGCCGTGGCCATGGTCCGCAATTGCAAAGGCCCGCCGGAGCGGGCCTCTGCGCGGATTTGTCTGAGGCGGGCCGCTACTCGGCCGGCGTCGACTTCTTCTTGAAGATGCCGATCAGGTTGTCCCACAGCTCGATCTTGGCGCCCTGGCGCTTCATGATCACGCCCTGCTGGACGATCGACAGGAAGTTGTTCCAGGCCCAGTAGATGACGAGGCCGGCCGGGAATGTCGCCAGCATGAAGGTGAAGATGACCGGCATCCAGTTGAAGATCATCGCCTGGGTCGGGTCCGGCGGGGTCGGGTTCATGCGCATCTGCAGGAACATCGTGATGCCCATGATGAGCGGCCACACGCCGATCAGCAGGAACGCCGGAACCGCGTAGGGCAGAAGTCCGAACAGGTTGAAGATCGAGGTCGGATCGGGCGCGGCGAGATCCTGGATCCAGCCGAAGAACGGCGCGTGCCGCATCTCGATCGTGACGTAGAGCACCTTGTAGAGCGCGAAGAAGACCGGAATCTGGATCAGGATCGGCCAGCAGCCCGCGAGCGGATTGATCTTCTCCGTCTTGTAGAGCTCCATCATCGCCTGCTGCTGCTTCATCTTGTCGTCCGCGTATTTCTCGCGGATTTCCATCATCTTCGGCTGCACCTTCTTCATGTTCGCCATCGAGACGTAGCTCTTGTTGGCGAGCGGGAAGAAGATGGCCTTGACCACCACGGTCGTTGCGAGGATGGCCAGGCCGAAATTGCCGAAGAAGCGATAGAGCGTGTCGATCAGCCAAAACATCGGCTTGGTGATGAAGTAGAACCAGCCCCAGTCGATCAGCAGGTCGAACTGGCGGATCTGGCGGTCGGCCTCGTAGGCCTGGATCTTGTTGGTTTCCTTGGCGCCGGCGAAGACCAGCGTCTCCACAGTCGCCGTGCCGCCGGCCGGAACCTGCACCGCGTCGGTCAGGAAGTCGGTCTGGTAGCGGGCGCGGCCGTCGTCGAACCAGGAATAGTTCGGCTGGAACGGCTGCTTGCCGGAGGGCACGAGCGCCACGGCCCAGTATTTGTCGGTGATGCCGAGCCACCCGTCGGTCGACTTGCCGGGCGTGATCCGCTTGTCTTCCTCGATCTCGGAATAGTCGATTTCCTTGAGGCCTTCCTCGCCGGTCACGCCGATCAGGCCTTCATGCAGCACGTAGATGCTGGCTGTCGCAGGCTTGTCGAAGCGGGTGACGCGGCCGTAGTTCTGGATGCTGACCGGCGCGATTCCGGCATTGGCGATGGTGTCGCTGACCGTGAACATATAGTCGTTGTCGACCGCGACCGTGCGGGTGAAGGTCAGGCCCTTGTCGTTGACGAAGGTCAGCGTGACCGGCGTGGACGGGGTCAGCGTCGCGCCTGCCGGCGCGGTCCAGACGGTGTCGGGGCCAGGAACGGCGCCGGTCTCCGCCGTCGCGACGAAACCGATCTCGGCATACTGGCCGTTCGGCAGCGAAGCCGGGTTGAGCAGTTCGATGTTCGGCGACGACTTGTCGACTTCGGTGCGGTAGGCCTTCAGCTTCAGGTCGTCGATGCGGCCGCCGGTGAGGTTGATCGAACCCGCGACCGACGGCGTGTCGATCTTGACCCGATTGCTGGCGGCGATCGCCGTGTCGCGGTTCGCGACCGCGGCGGGCACTGCCTGTCCTGGAACGACCGCCTGCGGCGATCCCGGAACCGCGGTGCCTGCCGGCTGGCCGGGCGCGGGCGTCGTCGGCGCGGCCTCCGACGCGATCCGCTCCTGCTCGATCCGTGCCGCCTCGCGCTGCGCCTCGATGCGCGGGTTCATGAAGAACACCTGCCACAGCGTCAGGATGACGACCGACAGCGCGATCGTGATGAACAGGTTGCGATTGTTGTCGGTCATTTGTCGGTTCCGCGAATGCGCCGGGCGAGCTCGGCCTTCAATGTGCTGAACGGTGCGGCGAGCACATCGCGCCGCGCGACGATCACATAGTCGCTCCCTCGCGCCGTGTCATCAGCGGCATGGACGCGCATCGCTTCCTTGAGCCGGCGCCGGATGCGGTTTCGCACCACGGCGTTGCCGACCTTCTTGGTAACGGTCACGCCAAAGCGCGCGGCGCCATCGTCACCGCGCGACCGTGTTTCCAGCAGGAAAAGCCGCCCGCGCCGCTTTTCGCCAGCCCGGACGGCAAGAAATTCCGCGCGCTTGCGCAGCCTTTGCGGCGGCCGGTTCGCCACCGGCTCCGGCTCAGGCTGACAGCCGCTTGCGGCCGCGGTTGCGACGGGCGGCGACAACGCCGCGGCCACCCTTGGTGGCCATCCGCGCGCGGAAGCCATGGCGCCGCTTGCGGACGAGTTTGGACGGTTGATAGGTGCGCTTCATTTGTTTGATGCCGCGGGGTGCGGCCCTTCTTGGTTCTGTCTTGTGAACAGGAGCGGTGCCGGGCGGAGTTCAGCGCAACGTCAATTGCGCCGGACCGTTGGCCCGAGCGTGGGCGGGCTTTTAGTCAAGCAGGCGGTGGGAGTCAATCACCCGGCACAAACGCGAGTGCAATCGCCGAATCATCGTCGAGCGCGAGATTCAGGCTTGCGACCCCATAGATCATACGTATGATCATTGCATGCTCATGCGGACCCGCCATCAGGACACGGTCGATCGCATCGCCGAATGGATCGTCGGCGGCCGGTTCCAGTCGCGGTCCGTGCTGCCGACCGAGGAGGAGATCGGCGGTGAACTGGGCGTCAGCCGGACCGTGGTGCGGGAAGCCATGCGGACGCTGGTCGCCAAGGGCATGGTCGAGGTCCGCCGTCGCCACGGCACGACGGTGAGACCGGTCGATTCGTGGAGCCTGTTCGATCCGCAGGTCGTCGCCTGGCGCGTCACCGGCGGGCTGACGCGCGAGTTCGTCGACGACCTGATCGGGTTTCGTCTGGGCATCGAGCCGCATGCGGCCGAACTTGCCGCCCGCAATCCGAAATTCCCGGTCGCCACGCTGGAGAACGCCTATCGGCGGATGGCCGCCGCCGTGGAGGGCGATGGCGACTATCATTCCGCCGACCTCGATTTTCACGAGGCAATCATTGTCGGCGCGAACAACCAGTTCCTGCGGCAGCTTGTGCCGCTGATCGCCAACACGCTGCGGGTCTCGTTCAGCCTGTCGGTCATCAGCATGGACACCGCGCGCGGATCGCTGCCGATGCACCGCGATGTTGCCGACGCGATCCTCGCCCGCGAACCCGAAAGGGCGCGCAAGGCGCTGGCAAAACTCATCGAAGCGGCGCGCGAGGACATCCTCGGCGTGCTGCCGGACATGCTCTGGGAGGAGCGCGCGAATGGCGAGAGGAATCGACTATCTGTTCAAGGGCCTTGAGGTCCTGCTGGTCGTCCTGCTGGCCGGGATGGCGATCATGGTGTTCGGCAATGTCGTGCTGCGCTATGGCTTCAACTCGGGCATCCTCGTCTCCGAGGAGATGGCGCGCTATTTCTTTGTCTGGCTGACCTTCATCGGCGCCGTTGTCGCCTTTCGGGAGAATGCGCATCTCGGCGTCGAGACGCTGGTGCAGCGCTTCGGCCCGCGCGGGCGACTGGTCTGCCTCGTGCTCAGCGACCTGGTCATCCTGCTCTGCATGGCCGCGTTCTTCTGGGGAACCTGGAAGCAGTATCCGATCAACGCGTCGATGACCGCCCCCGTGGTCGGCATCCACATGAACTGGATCTACGGCATCGGCTTCTTCACCAGCGTCGGCATCGGCCTGATGGTGGCCGCGCGGTTGGCGCGGGCGGCGATGGGCCGGATCACCGAAGACGAGCTTCGGGCCTTTGCCGGCGAGGGCGCCGAGGCCGCGGCGATCCGGGAGCGCGCGGAATGACCATCGTCGTCTTCCTCGTCTCGCTGCTCGGGGCCATGGCGATCGGGGTGCCGGTCGCATTCGCGCTGATCTTCTGCGGCATCGCGCTGATGACCCATGGCGGCATCTTCGACACGCAGATCGTGTCGCAGCGGATGATCTCGGGCGCCGACACCTTCACGCTGCTGGCCATCCCGTTCTTCCTGCTGGCCGGCGAAATCATGAACAAGGGCGGGCTGTCCCGGCGCATCGTCGAGTTCGCCATCGCCTGCGTCGGCCATATTCGAGGCGGCCTCGGCATCGTGGCGATCGTTGCCGCCGTGATCATGGCGTCAATCTCGGGCTCGGCCGCCGCCGACACGGCGGCGCTGGCGGCCATTCTCGTGCCGATGATGCGAGATGCGGGCTACAACGTGCCGCGCGCCGCGGGCCTGATGGCGGCGGGCGGCATCATCGCTCCGGTCATCCCGCCGTCGATCGCCTACATCATCTTCGGCGTGGCGGCGAACGTCTCGATCACGCAGCTCTTCATCGGCGGCATCGTGCCGGGACTGCTGATGGCGCTGTCGCTGGTCGTGACCTGGCTGGTCCTCGCCAAGAAGGAGAATGTGGCCGTGCTGCCGCGCCAGCCCATGGCGGTGAAGCTGAAGGCGACCGGGAGGGCAGGCTGGGCGCTGTTCATGCCGGTGATCGTACTCGGCGGCATCCGCTTCGGCGTCTTCACACCGACGGAGGCGGCCGTCGTCGCCGCAGCCTACGCGCTGTTCGTCGGCATGGTGATCTACCGCGAGCTGAAAGTCAGCGATCTCTATGGCGTCTTCCTCACGGCGGCCAAGACGACGGCGGTGGTGATGTTCCTCGTCGCCGCGGCGCTTGTGTCCGCATGGCTGATCACCTCGGCGAACATTCCAGCCGAGATCGGCGACATCATCCAGCCGCTCGTTGACCGCCCGACGCTGCTGCTGGCCGTCATCATGATACTCGTGCTGGTGGTCGGCACCGCGCTCGACCTCGCGCCGACCATCCTGATCCTGACGCCGGTGCTGATGCCGATCATCCGCGAGGCCGGCATCGACCCGGTCTATTTCGGCGTGCTGTTCGTGATGAACTGCTGCATCGGGCTGCTGACGCCGCCGGTCGGCGTGGTTCTCAACGTCGTGAGCGGCGTGGCCAAGATACCGCTTGGGCAGGTGATCACGGGAGTCTGGCCGTTCCTGCTGGCCCAGATAGCCATGCTGTTCCTGCTCGTCCTGTTCCCGGAGCTCGTCCTCGTGCCGCTACACTGGCTGCGTTAGCCGGGACGCGACGCGTGTCTGAGAAAAAAGAAGAACCAGAAGACTTCAACAAGGAGGAAATGCAATGAAATCGACTGCCCTCAAGACATTGACGCTCGCGCTGTGCGCCGGCGTGTTTGCCGGACCGGCCATGGCCGAGTTCCAGGACCGTACGATCCGCGTCTCCAATGGCGTTGCGGAGACCCATCCCGTCGGCACCGGCGTCAAGGCGATGGCTGAATGCCTGACCGAGAAGTCCGGCGGCAAGTTCAAGCTCAACGCATTCTGGAGCGGCGCGCTCGGCGGCGACCTCGACGCAACCCAGGCGCTGCGCTCTGGCACTCAGGAAATGGTGGTGACGTCGTCCTCGCCGCTGGTCGGCATCCTGCCGGCTCTCGGTGTGTTCGATCTGCCGTTCCTCTTCGCCAACGAGAAGGAAGCCGACACGATACTCGACGGGGAGTTCGGCAACTACATCTCCGGCATGATGCCGGGCGTGGGGCTGGTGAACCTCGCCTACTGGGAGAACGGCTTCCGCAACCTGACCAACTCGCAGCGCGCGGTGGCGGGCGTCGAGGACATCAAGGGCCTCAAGGTCCGCGTGATGCAGAACAACATCTTCCTCGACTCATTCCTCAACCTCGGCGCCAACGCGGTGCCGATGGCTTTCGGCGAAGTCTTCACCGCGCTGGAGACCGGCGCGATCGACGGCCAGGAGAACCCGGTGGTGACGATCGACACCTCCAAGTTCTCCGAAGTGCAGAAGCACCTGACGATGTCGCGTCATGCCTATACGCCGTTCATGGTGCTCTACTCCAAGCCGCTGTGGGACCAGCTCGCAGCGGACGAGCAGGCGGCGCTGCAGGAATGCGCGGTGGTCGGGCGCGACGCGCAGCGCAAGGCAAGCCGCGAGCTCGGCGCCAAGTCGCTGGAGAACGTCAAGGCTGCCGGCATGGAAGTCGTGGAACTGACACCGGAAGCCCAGAACGCCATGCGCGAGGCGGTGAAACCGGTCTACGAGAAGCACGCCGCGACGATCGGTCAGGAGGTCGTCGACAGGATGATGGCCGAGCTGAAGAAGATGCGCGGGCAGTAGTCAGCCGAAAGCGGGAGGCGGCGCGAGCGCCGCCTCCCGGTACTCTTACCTGGCCGAGCGAAGCGCCGCCGGGTGAGGGGCCTTGTCCGCCAGGAAAGACAATCGTGAAAATCACTTCCCTCGAAACCATCCGCCTCACCGAATTCGCAAACCTGATCTGGGTGCGGCTCCACACCGACGGGGGCCTTGTCGGCCTCGGCGAGACCTTCATGGGCGCCGCCGCCGTGGAGGCCTATCTCCACGAAACCGTGGCGCCGAAGATCGTCGGGCGCGATCCGATGCAGATCGAGGCAATCAACCGCGACCTCCTCGGATATCTCGGCTGGCGCGGAGCCGGCGTCGAGACGCGCGGCAACTCGGCGGTCGACATCGCGCTGTGGGACATCTTCGGCAAGGCGCTCGGGGTGCCGGTCTCGATCGCTATGGGCGGCCGGAGCCGCGACACGGTTCGCACCTACAACACCTGCGCCGGCTACCGCTATGTCCGCGACGCGCGCGCGCAAGCCGTCGCCAACTGGGGCACCGGCGCGACCAACGGTCCCTACGAGGACCTCGACGCCTTCCTGAACGACGCGGGTGAACTCGCCCACTCGCTGCTGGAACAAGGCATCACCGGCATGAAGATCTGGCCGTTCGACATCGCCGCCGAGCGCACCGGTGGCCTCGACATCTCCGCCGACGAGTTGCGGACGGCCCTGAAGCCGTTCGAGAAGATCCGCAAGGCTGTCGGCGACCGGATGGATATCATGGTCGAGTTCCACTCGCTTTGGAAACTGCCCGCCGCGCAACGCATCGCCCGTGCATTGGCCCAGTTCGATACCTATTGGCACGAGGATCCGGTGCGGATGGATTCGCTCGAGACGCTGAAATCCTATGCGCCGCATTCAAGCGCAATGATCTGCGCCTCGGAGACCCTCGCCTATCCGCACGCCTTCCGCGACTATCTCGCCACCGGCGTGGCCGGCGTCGCCATGCTCGACCTGTCCTGGTGCGGCGGACTGTCCGAGGCGCGCAAGATCGCGGGGATCGCCGAGGCCTACCAGATTCCGGTCGCACCGCACGACTGCACCGGACCCGTGGTCTTCATGGCCTCGTGCCATTTCTCGCTGCACGCCCGCAACACACTGGTCCAGGAATCCGTCCGCGCCTTCTACACCGGCTGGTACAAGGAGCTGGTCACCGAATTGCCGACCGTGGCCCATGGCAATATCAGCCTCGGCGAGGCACCCGGGCTGGGCATCGAACTGCTGCCTGACATCGGCAGGCGACCCGATGCGATCGTCAGGATGACCCACGCAGAATGACCGCCGATTCGATCGAAGTACAGCCGGCCACGCGCAACACGGCGCGCATCGCCATCGCGGTGATGCTGCTCGCCATGCTGATGTTCACGCTGAACGACGTGATGGGCAAATGGCTTGTCGCGACCTATTCGGTCGGTCAGGTGTTGCTGATCCGAAGCGCGGCGGCCATGATCGTTCTGTCGCCATTCCTCTGGCGCGACGGGGTCAAGCCGCTGTTCGCCGTCGAGCGGCCCGGGATGCAGGCGTTGCGGGTGCTGCTGTCGTCGGCGGAGGTCTATTGCTTCTATTTCGCCGTCATCACCCTGCCGCTGGCCGACGTGATGACCTACTGGCTGGCCGCCCCGATCTATGTCGCGGCGATGTCGCCCTTCCTGCTTGGCGAGCGCGTGGGCTGGCGGCGCTGGCTGGCGATCCTGATCGGTTTCGGCGGCGTCGTCATCGCGCTCCAACCGTCGGCCGCCACGCTGACCGCACCTGCGCTGATTTCGATCCTCGGCTCGTTCTGCTTCGCCTTCATGATGCTCTCCGGCCGCGCGCTGCGTGGCACGCCCGATACGACGCTGGTGTTCTGGCAGATCGTCGGCGCGGGCCTGTTCGGCGTCGTCACAGCGCCGTTCGGCTGGGTCACGCCGACCGCTGTCGACCTCGCCCTGCTCGGCCTCCTCGGCGTGGTCGCCATGGTGGCCCACATGCTCGTCAACCGCGCACTCAAGCTGGCCGATGCGGCCGTGGTCGCCCCGTTCCAGTACACCCTGTTGTTCTGGGCGGTCATATTCGGCTTCATCGTCTTCGGCGACATCCCGCGCCCGGCCATGCTTGTCGGCGCAGCCATCATCGTGGCGGCGGGCCTGTTCATCTTCTTCCGCGAGAGGATGCTGGAGAAACAGGGGCTGAGACCGGCCGGGCAGGATTGAGATGCGGTGCGGCGGTCCACCGCGTTTGGCAGCGCAAGGGCTGCCTGATACACCGTCTGCACCGATTCGCTCATACTGGACGTGCCGATGGAGCGCCTGGCCGGCAAGGTCATTCTGCTGTGGGGATGGCGGCGTGCTCTGACGGCATTCGCCGCCGGCGTACTGGCGGTTCTCTCGCAGGCCCCGTTCGACTTCTTCGCTGTCTGTCTGGTGTCGTTCCCCGTGCTGGTCTGGCTGATCGACGGGGCGGTCAGCGAACGCCGCGCCGGCTGGTTGCGGAGCCTGATCCCCGCCTTCGCCGTCGGCTGGTGGTTCGGCTTCGGCTATTTCCTCGCTGGGCTCTGGTGGATCGGCAATGCATTGCTGGTCGAGGCCGACAGCTTTGCCTGGGCATTGCCGCTGGCGATCCTGGTCTTGCCGGCGGGGCTGGCGCTCTTCTATGGCCTGGCCGCCGCGCTGGCGAGGCTGCTCTGGTCCGACGGCATCGGCCGCATCGCTGCGCTTGCCTTCGCCTTCGGCGCGGCGGAATGGCTGCGCGCGGTCGTGCTGACCGGATTTCCCTGGAACGCCATCGGCTACGCCGCCATGCCGGCCCCCGTGCTGATGCAGTCGATTGCCGTCACCGGACTGTTCGGGATGAACGCGCTTGCGGTGTTTGTCTTCGCCATGCCGGCCCTGCTGGCGTCGCGGCGTCATGCGGTGGCCGGCGCCGTCCTCGCCCTGCTGCTCGCCGCTGCGCATGTCGGCTTCGGCCTGCTGAGGCCCGCGCCGACGTCGGAGGCCTCAGCAACGGTCGCGCTACGCATCGTGCAGCCGTCGATCGACCAGTCGGAAAAGTGGGACACGTCCGTCCGCGACCGCATCTTCAAGACCTATCTCGACATGACGGCAGCGCCGCCGAAGGATGGCGCGCCGCGTCCCAGCGTGATCGTCTGGCCGGAAACCGCCGTGCCGTTTCTCTTCACCGACCGGCCGGACGCGCTGGCGGCGCTGGGAGAGGTCCTGCAGGACGGCCAGACATTGCTGGCGGGGGCGGTTCGCTCGGAAGGCAATCCGAACGCGGCGGGCGAGGGCCGGTATTACAATTCCATCGTCGTCATCAACGACAAGGGCGAGATCGTCGACGCCTTCGACAAGGTGCATCTCGTGCCGTTCGGCGAATACCTGCCTCTCGAGGAACTGCTGACACGAGTGGGCCTCAAGAAGATCGTCCAGACGCCGGTGAGTTTCTCGAGCGGCGCCGCCCGCAAGCTGCTGACGGTCGCCGATGGCGTGCGTGCATTGCCACTCATCTGCTACGAGGCGATCTTCCCGAACGAGGTCGCAGGCGCCGCCGACGGGGCCGATTTCATCCTGAATGTCACCAACGACGCCTGGTTTGGCGACACGCCCGGTCCCTACCAGCACTTCCGCCAGGCGCAGTTGCGCGCCGTCGAGTTCGGCATGCCGCTGGTGCGCGCGGCCAACAACGGCGTTTCGGCGGTGGTTGAGGCCGATGGCCGCATTGCCGACGGTTTCGCGCTCGATGCTGTCGGCAACCTCGATGTCGCGATGGCCACGCGCCGGAGCGCGCCGGTGCTGGGGACGCCAAACGTTAACGGCATCTTCATCATCGTCTTCTTCGCAATCTTCGCGTGTGCTATGCTGCTTGCAAGGAGGTGGCGACCGAATTGACAAGTGTTGAATAAGGTTCTCATAGTAGAGTGTCAGTTGTTGAATCGCTATATCGGGCATGAATATTGGGGCTTTGCCCTGATCTGGCGAGGAGATTGACAAAACATAGAAATAACGTCGACGTAAAACGGCGAGGGTAAGATGGTAGAGAACAAGAAGAAGCCAAATCCGATCGATATTCATGTCGGGAGCAGAGTTCGACTGCGACGGAACATGCTGGGAATGAGCCAGGAAAAACTTGGCGAAAGTCTTGGAATAACATTCCAGCAGATTCAGAAGTACGAGAAAGGCACCAACCGCGTCGGCGCCAGCCGATTGCAGGCGATCTCGACGATCCTCAGCGTGCCGGTATCGTTCTTCTTCGAGGACGCGCCGGGGCATGAAACGGGTGGAATCAAGGGGTTCGCGGAGGACACGTCGACAACTTATGTTGTGGACTTCCTGAACAGCGCCGAGGGCCTTCAACTCAACCGCGCATTCGTCAAGATCGCGGATGCCCGTGTGCGCAGGAAGGTCGTCGACCTCGTCAAGGCGCTTGCCGTCGACGACGACTAGACGGCGGGTGCGATAGCGGAGGCTGGACTGGCAGCGCAGCCCGAGGCTGCGCCGACAATGCTTTGGAATCTGCGTTCTGTTTGTTTGCTTTCCTCTTCGCGCCGCCGCGAACGGCTTGACGAGCGCTCACGGCTTTTCTACCAGAGGCGCCGACCGGGCGAGCGATCCTGCCATGCCGGTTTTCCAGAGGGGACACCCGTGGCGCGCAGCAACTATCTCTTCACCAGCGAATCCGTTTCCGAAGGCCATCCCGACAAGGTATGCGACCGCATCTCCGACGAGATCGTCGATCTGGTCTATCGCGAGGCAAAGAAATCCGGGATGAACGCATGGGACGTGCGCGTCGCCTGCGAGACGCTGGCGACGACCAATCGCGTCGTGATCGCCGGCGAGGTCCGTGTGCCGGACTCGCTGCTGAAGAAGAACAAGGATGGCTCGATCATGCATGACAAGGGCGATTTCCCTGTCATCAATCCGGCCAAGTTCAAGTCCGCCGCCCGCAAGGCGATCAAGGCGATCGGCTACGAACAGAGCGGCTTCCACTGGAAGACCGCCAAGATCGACGTGCTGTTGCACGGCCAGTCGGCCGACATCGCGCAGGGCGTCGACAACGCCGCCGACAAGCAGGGCGAGGAAGGCGCGGGCGACCAGGGCATCATGTTCGGCTACGCCTGCACCGAGACCCCGGATCTGATGCCGGCGCCGATTTACTATTCGCACAAGATCCTCGAACTTCTCGCCGCCGCCCGCCACGAGGGCAAGGGCGAGGCCGGCAAGCTCGGCCCCGACGCCAAGAGCCAGGTCACCGTGCGCTACGAGAACGGCAAGGCCGCGGAAGTCACGCAGATCGTGCTGTCGACCCAGCACATGGACGCAAGCTGGGATTCGAAGAAGGTCCGCAAGGTTGTCGAGCCCTACATCAAGCAGGCGCTGGGCGACCTGAAGATCGCCGACGATTGCAACTGGTACATCAATCCGACTGGCAAGTTCGTCATCGGCGGCCCGGATGGCGACGCCGGACTGACCGGCCGCAAGATCATCGTCGACACCTACGGCGGCGCGGCCCCGCATGGCGGCGGCGCGTTCTCCGGCAAGGACACGACCAAGGTCGACCGCTCGGCCGCCTATGCCGCGCGCTACCTTGCGAAGAACGTGGTGGCGGCGAAGCTCGCCGACCGCTGCACGATCCAGCTCTCCTACGCCATCGGCGTCGCCCAGCCGCTGTCGATCTATGTCGACCTGCACGGCACCGGCAAGGTGAGCGAAGACCAGATCGAGGGCGCGATCCGCAAGGTGATGGACCTGTCGCCGACGGGGATCCGCAAGCATCTCGATCTCAACAAGCCGATCTACGCCAAGACCTCGTCCTACGGCCATTTCGGCCGCAAGCCCGGCCGCGACGGGTCGTTCTCATGGGAGCGCGTCGACCTGGTGAAGTCGCTGAAGGACGCAATCGCGGCCTGATACGGCCATGACCGAGGAACGCCGCGGCCGCGCGACGGAGGCGTTCTTCGGCCGCCGCCACGGCAAGACGATCCGGCCGATGCAGGCGACGGCGCTGGCAGAGGTTCTGCCGCGCCTGCGGGTTGACCTGACTGGCCGGTCGCCTGCCGATCTGCGTGAACTGTTTCCGATTCCGGTGGAACGTGTTGTTCTTGAGATCGGTTTCGGCGGCGGGGAACATCTCCACCATGCCAGCGGCCTCAATCCATCGACGGGCTTCATCGGCGTCGAGCCGTTCGTCAACGGCATGGCGACGCTGCTGAGGCAGTTGGACCGCGACCCGCGTGCGAACATCCGTCTTCACGACGACGACGCGACCGAACTGCTGGACTGGCTGCCGGTGGGATCGCTCGACAGGATCGACCTGTTCTATCCCGACCCCTGGCCCAAGAAGAAGCACTGGAAGCGGCGCTTCGTGAACGAGGCGAATCTCGCGCGCTTCGCCCGCGCCCTGAAGCCGGGCGGCCTATTCCGCTTTGCGTCCGACATCGAGCACTACGTCAACTGGACGCTGCTCGAAGTCGCCGCGAACGGAGCATTCGACTGGCCTGCCCGGACGGCGGACGATTGGCGGACGCCATACCCGGATTGGCCGGGAACGCGCTATGAGGCCAAGGCAATCCGCGAAGGCCGCACGCCAGCCTATCTGAGGTTTGTCAGAAGATAATACATCATTTACATCCGATGTAATTCGAGTAGAATGGCGCGATCGGAATTCCAGCGAGGAAAGCGTCGATGCGCGTCGTCAACTCCCTCGAAGAAGTGGTCCTCAACATCCAGGCCTATGGTCGCGACCTTTCCCGCTACCCCGACCTGGCGGACCGCTTGAAACAGCATCCAGCCTGGTATGCGGTGCAAGGCGATAGCGGCAACTGGCAGTTCGGACCGAGCAAGTTTGTCGGCTACGTCAACGCGAACGCTCGAGAGTATCTGGCAGCCTACAGCCGCAAGGACGGTCGCGAAGCCGAACCCGCGCTGGCACGCTGGTTCGAGCAGGTCGACTTGCAAACTGCACTTGGACGCCAGTTGCGGACAGAGTTCGAGAGGTTCGCCGAAACGGTGGGCAAGACTCCGAACGCGCGTTGGCGAGTTTCTGTGCCTCAGGATGTGCTCGTAGCCTCGCGAGGGACTTCGGTTCCGAAATCTCCGGATGTCCGGATCGCGTTCGATCCGGACATATGCGGCGGCCGGCCCCGTATCCGTGGCACCCGCGTTCGCGTGAGCGATATCGTTGCCGCGATCGCTGAAGGCGAAACGGTCGACGATCTGATCGCTGACTATCCGTACCTGTCAGCCGAGGATATCTCCGCCGCGTTGCGCTACGCCGCGGGGGCGGTCGACCACCGCGTCCTGATAGCCGCGTAGGCCGTGCGTTTCCTGATCGATGTCCAGCTTCCGCCAGCACTCGCGACGCGCCTGACCGAGGTTGGTCACGAAGCGACTCACGTGACCGATCATCTGGCCGCCGACGCAGACGACAGGGAAGTGGCGGAACTTGCGGCGAAGCTCGAGGCTGTCCTCATCTCGAAGGATGAAGACTTTGTCGATCTTTCGATGCGTGCGCTTCTGTCCACGCCGTTTCTGTGGATACGATCCGGCAACATGACGACAAGGCGTCTGTGGCAGATGCTGGAGCCTTCGCTGCCGGTAATCGTCGAAGCCTTCGATTCGGGCGAACGGATTGTCGAGCTGAGATAGCGCCCTGACCGGTCAGAAGCGGTTGATCTCGCGGAAGCGTTCCGGGTCGATGCCGAGGCGCTGGAGGTCGCGCGGGTCGGGTGTGCGGCGGTTGCGGGTTGCGGAGGCCGCGGAGACGGCGCTGCCGAAAACGTCGAGAAGGCCGAGCAGCCTTCCGGAGAAGATGCCACGGGTCATGGTCATACCTGTCTGGGTTGTTTCTTTATACGGTGCTCATATAGGCGACTGCCCCGAAAAGGAGCAGGGTCCCGCGGCGCAGGTCAGCCCTGCGCGCGGCGCATCGCTTGCATCAGAGCGTCAGCACGACCGATCCGCGCTTGCGACCGCTCTCGGCGACCCGATGGGCGTCCGGCAGGCGGTCGAAGGACAGCACGCTGTCGATCACAGGCCGATACGCGCCGGAGGCGACGAGCCCGGCCATATGCGCAAGGTCCGCGCTCGTGCCGCCGGTCGGGCCGGTGACGACCTTGAGTCCCATCCATGACTGAAACGGCGCGGCGAGGGTCGAGGGCAGGTCGGCGACGGCGAGACCCAATCTGCCGCCCGGCGCCATCGCGGGCCGGGATCGGCGATAGTCGAGATTGCCGACCGTATCGATGATGACATCCCACACGCGGCTTTGGCTCGCGAAGTCCTGGGTCCGGTAGTCGATCGTGTCGGCGGCCCCGATGGCTCGCAGGAGATCGGCGTTGGCGGCGCTGGTCACCGCGGTGACGGAGGCGCCCAGATGCCGCGCGATCTGGACCGCGGCGGAACCGACGTTGCCGGACGCGCCGTTGATCAGCACGCGGTCGCCGGCCGCCACCTTGGTCTTCCGCAGGAAGGCGAGAGCGGTGCAGGGGCCGAAGCCGAGACACGCCGCTTCCTCGAAACTTGCGCCGCCGGGCATGGCCGCGATGGCGCCTCCCTTGGGAACCAGGAGATACTCGGCATGCGCGCCGAGCTTCAGATCGCTGAAGGCAAAGACACGATCGCCCACCTTGAACGCGTTCGTTCCCGGGCCGATCTCCTCGACGATTCCTGCCGCCTCGCTGCCCATGACCGGCTGTCTCGGGCGCCCGAAGCCGAAGACCAGCGGCAGCAAGGGACCGAATCCTCGGGGTGCGTCCATCGCCCTGATCCGCCGGTCCCCCGCGGTGACGGTCGTCGCCTTGACCCGGATCAGCACACCGCCCGCGTCAACCCGCGGGCGCGGCAAGTCGCGGAGCTCGAGCACTTCGGGGCCGCCGTAGCGGGTTACGACCCATGCCTTCATTGCTTCCCCCTGAGCAGCCATAGTTTGGTCAGTCCCGTTAATTGATCGCCTCCGCCTGCACAATTGGCGACGCGGCTTGAATTCCGCCCGCGCGTCGGCTATGTATGTTTCAAATTCTTGGTCGGTATGACGAAGAGTGGGTCCACCCGGTCCCGCTCTTTTTTGTTACTTGCGACCGGAAAACGCCAGATCGCGAGCACCAATGGACGAAACGACGGCAGGCATCGAGCAGGGCGACAACCGCATCATCCGGGAGACCGGCATCGATGCGCGCATCGCGCTGATCGTCGAGCCGGTCGTTTCCGCCATCGGCTATCGGCTGGTGCGGGTGCGCCTGACCGGGCAGAACGGCCTGACACTGCAGATCATGGCCGAGCGGCCGGACGGCACGATGACCGTCGAGGACTGCGAGAATGTCAGCCGCGCGGTGTCGCCAGCGCTCGACGTCGACGACCCGATCGACAAGGCCTATCATCTGGAAGTGTCGTCGCCGGGCATCGACCGCCCGCTCGTCCGCAAGTCGGATTTCGCGACCTGGGTCGGCCATCTCCTGAAAATGGAGACTTCGGTCATGGTCGCCGAACGCAAGCGCTTCCGCGGCAAGATCGCATCGGCCGACGAGACGAGCGTCACGATCGATCGCGACGCGCCGGGATATGGCGAAGCGCCAAGCGTCAAGGTGCCGTTCGAGGCGATCGCCGAGGCGCGGCTGATCCTGACCGACGACCTCATCCGCGACGCGCTGTCGAAGGACAACCAGGCGAAGAAGCAGGCGCGCAGGAAGCGCGGCGAACCTGAGCCCGAAGACGAAACAGACGAAGACCAACCCGCCAACGACAATTGAAGACACGCGGCGGACAGCGCCGCGAGGGAGATACCAATGGCAGTCAGTGCAAACAGGCTCGAGCTTCTTCAGATCGCCGACGCGGTTGCGCGCGAGAAGTCGATCGACAAGTCGATCGTCATCGACGCGATGGCCGATGCGATCCAGAAGGCCGCGCGCTCGCGCTACGGTCAGGAGACCAACATCCGCGCCGACATCAACCACAACACCGGCGAGATGAAGCTGCAGCGCCTGATGGAAGTGGTCGAGGAGGTCGACGACTTCGCCAAGCACATTTCGCTGAAGGATGCGCGCCTGCGCAACCCGGACGCCCAGTTGGGCGATTTCATCGCCGAACTGTTGCCGCCGATGGATTTCGGCCGCATCGCCGCCCAGTCGGCCAAGCAGGTCATCGTGCAGAAGGTGCGCGAGGCCGAGCGCGACCGCCAGTTCGACGAATACAAGGAACGCGTCGGCGAGATCGTCAACGGCACGGTCAAGCGCGTCGAATACGGCAACGTCATCGTCGACCTTGGCCGCGGCGAGGCGATCATCCGCCGCGACGAGCTGATCCCGCGCGAGAACTTCAAGTATGGCGACCGCGTCCGCGCCTATGTCTATGACGTGCGGCGCGAGCAGCGCGGTCCGCAGATCTTCCTGTCGCGCACCCATCCGCAGTTCATGGCGAAGCTGTTCACCATGGAAGTGCCGGAAATCTACGATGGCATCATCGAGATCAAGTCGGTCGCCCGCGATCCGGGCTCGCGCGCCAAGATCGCCGTGATCAGCCGCGACTCCTCGATCGATCCGGTCGGCGCCTGCGTCGGCATGCGCGGCTCGCGCGTCCAGGCGGTCGTGGGCGAACTGCAGGGCGAGAAGATCGACATCATTCCGTGGTCGAACGACGCCGCGTCCTTCATCGTCAATGCGTTGCAGCCGGCCGAAGTCGCCAAGGTCGTGCTCGACGAGGATGCGGAACGCATCGAGGTGGTGGTTCCGGACGACCAGCTGTCGCTGGCGATCGGCCGCCGCGGCCAGAACGTCCGTCTCGCGTCGCAGCTCACCGGCTGGGACATCGACATCCTGACCGAGCAGGAAGAGAGCGAGCGCCGCCAGAAGGAATTTGTCGAGCGGTCGAAGCTGTTCATGGAAGCGCTCGATGTCGACGAGATGGTCGGCCAGGTGCTGGCCTCCGAGGGGTTCACCTCGGTCGAGGAAGTCGCCTATGTCGACTCGGACGACATCGCCGGCATCGATGGTTTCGACGAGGACACGGCGTCCGAGATCCAGACACGCGCCCGCGAGTATCTCGAGCGCATCGAGGCTGAGCACGACGCGGAACGCGTCAAGCTCGGCGTATCCGACGACCTGCGCGAGATCCCGGGCCTGACCACCGCGATGATGGTCGCGGTCGGCAAGGATGGCGTGAAGACGGTCGACGATTTCGCCGGCTACGCCGTCGACGATCTGGTCGGCTGGAAAGAGCGCAAGGACGGCGAGACCAAGATGTTCGCGGGTATTCTCGGCGACTTCGGCGTCAGCCGCGTCGACGCGGAACAGATGGTCCTGGCGGCCCGCCTCAAGGCCGGCTGGATCACCGAAGACGACCTCGCGACCGAGGAAGTCGAAGAAGACGCCGAAGCGACGGCCTAACGGTCATGCCAAGGCACGGAGCATCATTTGAAAGAGATGAACGACCGCACATGCATCGTGACGCGACAGACGGGAGAGCCTGACGGGCTCATCCGTTTCGTCGTGGGTCCCGACGCGTCCGTCGTTCCCGACATCAAGCGAAAGCTCCCCGGCCGCGGCTGCTGGGTCACCGCCGAGCGGCGGCACGTCGACGAGGCGGCGCGGAAGAATCTCTTCCGCCGCGCCTTCAAGTCCGACGTGACTGTCGATCCCGAGCTCGGCGCAATGGTCGATCGCATCCTCGTTCAGAACGCGCTGGGCGCGCTCGGTCTCGGCCGCAAGGCCGGCATTATCGCGCTCGGAGCGGCCAAGGTCGAAGCCGCCGTCCGCAAGGGCGAGGCGCTGGCCGTGCTTCACGCCGGCGAGGCGCAGGCCGATGGAATACGCAAGATCACCAATGCCCGCCGCTCGACCATGCATCTCGGCGGCCCCGAAATCCTCGCCTACAAACTCTTTTCCGAGGCTGAATTGGGTTTGGCATTGGGGGGGACAAATGTGATACATGCTGCCGTGCTCGCCGGGGACGCGGGCAAGGCGGCGCTGAAGCGCGTGGTGGCGCTTGACCGATACCGGGGCGGATCCCCGGATGACGGCCTCGGATTGGCGACCATCGAATCCGTCGATGGCGCGTTGAAGGATATGGAATGAGCGATACGAAATCTGACGACGACAAGACGCTGAGCGTCAATGTGAAGAAGACTCTGAGCCTGAAGCCGGCCGGCGTGACGCAGGGCACGGTGCGCCAGAACTTCTCGCATGGCCGCACCAAGCAGGTCGTCGTCGAAACCAAGAAGCGCAAGTTCCCGCTGCCTGGCGAAAAGCCGGCGCCGGCGGTGATTGCGCCTGTCCTGGTGCCGAAGCCCGCGCCCGTCGTGGCGAAGCCCGTCGTCGTCGAACCGCCGAAGCCGAGGCCCGCGCCGGCGCCGGAGCGGCCGGGCGTCGTGCTGAACGAACTGTCCCGCGAGGAGATGGAAGCCCGCCGCCGCGCCCTTGAAGGGTCGAAGGTGCGCGAGGTCGAAGACCGTCAGCGCGCGACCGAGGAGGCCCGCCGCCGCGCCGAGGAAGAGGAGCGCCGCAAGAAGGAGCGCGAGGAATCCGCCCGCCGCCAGGCCGAGGAGGAAGCCCGCCTTCAGAAGGAAGCCGAGGCCCGCAAGCGCGCCGAGGAAGACGCGCGCCGTCGCGCCCCGGCCACGGTCGAGGCGATGGCTCCGGACGATGACGATCGTGGCAAGCCGCGCGCCAAGGGCCTGCCGCCCAAGCGCATCGCGACGCCGGAACCCGCGCGTCCGACCAAGACCAAGGGCGAGGAAGATCGCCGCCGCGGCAAGCTGACCCTGAACACGGCCCTGTCCGATGGCGACGCCCGCGGGCGTTCGCTCTCGGCCATGCGCCGCCGCCAGGAGAAGTTCAAGCGCGGCATGCAGAACGAGCCGCGCGAGAAGATCGCGCGTGAAGTCATCCTGCCGGAAACCATCACGATCCAGGACCTCGCCAGCCGCATGGCCGAGCGGGCGGTCGACGTCGTGAAATATTTCATGAAGCAGGGCCAGATCATGAAGCCCGGCGACCTGATCGACGCCGACACCGCCGAACTGGTGGCATCCGAATTTGGCCACACGGTCAAGCGCGTCGCCGAGTCCGACATTGAAGGCGGCCTGTTCAACGTCGCCGACAAGCCGGAGAACATGGAACCGCGTCCGCCGGTCGTGACCATCATGGGCCACGTCGACCACGGCAAGACCTCGCTGCTCGACGCGATCCGCAACGCCAATGTCGTCTCCGGCGAGGCCGGCGGCATCACGCAGCACATCGGCGCCTATCAGGTCGAGAAGAACGGTCACAAGATCACCTTCCTCGACACGCCCGGCCACGAGGCCTTCACGGCCATGCGGTCGCGCGGCGCCCAGGCGACCGACATCGCGGTTCTGGTGGTGGCGGCGGACGACAGCGTCATGCCGCAGACGATCGAGTCCATCAATCACGCCAAGGCGGCGGGCGTGCCGATCATCGTGGCGATCAACAAGATCGACAAGCCGTCGGCCAATGCGCAGAAGGTCCGCACCGAGCTGCTGCGCCACGAGGTGTTTGTCGAGTCCATGGGCGGCGAGGTTCTCGACGTCGAGGTCTCGGCCACCAAGGGCACCAATCTCGACAAGCTGCTCGAAGCGATCATCCTGCAGGCCGAAGTGCTCGACCTCAAGGCCGATCCGGACCGCACCGCCGAAGGCGTCGTCATCGAGGCGAAGCTCGACAAGGGCCGCGGCCCGGTCGCGACCATCCTCGTGCAGGCAGGCACGCTGATGCCGGGCGACATCATCGTCGCGGGCAACGAGTGGGGCCGCGTCCGCGCCCTGGTCAACGACCGCGGCGAGCAGCTGGACGAAGCCGGTCCGTCGATGCCGATCGAGGTGCTCGGCCTTCAGGGCACGCCGCAGGCGGGCGACCGCTTCGCGACGGCCGAGAACGAGGCTAAGGCGCGCGAGATCACCGAGTATCGCCAGCGTCTGGCCCGCGACAAGGCGGTGGCCAAGCATGCCGGCCAGCGCGGTTCGCTCGAGCAGATGATGTCGAAGCTCCAGACGAGCGGACTCAAGGAGTTCCCGCTGGTCATCAAGGGCGACGTGCAGGGCTCCGTCGAGGCGATCATCGCCGCGCTCGACAAGCTCGGCACCGACGAGGTCCGCGCGCGCATCGTCCATTCGGGCGCCGGCGCGATCAACGAGGGCGACGTGTCGCTGGCGGAGACGTCGGAAGCCGCGATCATCGGCTTCAACGTCCGCGCCAACAAGCAGGCCAAGCTGGCCGCCGATCAGGCTGGTCTCGAGATCCGCTACTACAACATCATCTACAACCTCGTGGATGACGTGAAGCAGGCGATGTCGGGCCTGCTGTCGCCGGAGCGTCGCGAGACCTTCATCGGCAACGCGGAAATCCTGGAAATCTTCGACATCACCAAGGTCGGCAAGATCGCGGGTTGCCGCGTCACCGACGGCAAGGTCGAGCGCGGCGCGGGCGTCCGCCTGATCCGCGACGGCGTGGTGATCCACGAAGGCACGCTGAAGACACTCAAGCGCTTCAAGGACGAAGTGTCGGAGGTGCCGGGCGGCCAGGAGTGCGGCATGGCGTTCCAGAACTACGAGGACATGCGCGTCGGCGACATCATCGAGTGCTTCCGCGTCGAGATGATCACGCGGTCGCTGTAGGCTCCGGTTCCGGAGCCTGCCGCGTCCGCTGACAGCCATGAACGAGGCGCCAAACAGTCCCATCCGCACGCTCAGCTACAGTCTGACGCGTGCGGATGCGCTGGCCTACAAGCTGTTGAAGCACGAGCTGACCGGCTGGGAGAAGTTCCGCCTGCTTGTGTTCGTCGGATGTGGCGGCCTGATCGTCGGTCTGATGCCCGACAATTTGTCGCCCGCCGTCTGGTGGACGATCGCGGCCGGGGTGCTGGGTCTGTTCGGAGTTCTGGCGATCGTCTGGACGAATGTTTCGGTCCGTCGCCAGGCTGCCGCGATCCCGATGCCGGAAGGCGCGGTGGAGCTCGAGGAATGGGGCGACCATCTGGCGGAGAAGTCCGCCAACGGAGTCCGATCCGTCGCCTTCGAAAGGATCGCGCAGGTGATCCGGACGGACGCACATATCTTCATCCGGGAGGGAGCGGCGCCGCTCATCATCCCGAAAACGGCCTTCAACGACGACGAAGACATGCGGGTCTTCGCCGAGGCCATCGACAAGGCGAGTGACCGCGCGCAGCCGTGAAATGGCGAGGCGCGCGGGAACGACGAAACGATAGGTGACACCATGCCCGGCCCTGCTGCCAAAGGCCCCTCCCAGCGCCAGTTGCGCGTCGGCGAACAGGTGCGTCATGCGCTGGCCGACGTGCTCGCGCGCGGCGAGGTGCGCGACGAGGTGATCGAATCCACCGTGATCTCGGTCTCCGAAGTGCGCATGTCGCCCGACCTGAAGATCGCCACCGCCTTCGTCGCGCCGTTGGCGGCGAAGGACGACGACGCCGTGATCAAGGCGCTGGCGCACAATGCGAAATTCATCCGCGGCCGCGTCTCCGGTGCGCTCCGGCAGATGAAATACATGCCGGAGTTCCGCTTCCGCCTCGACACCAGCTTCGACAACATGGCGAAGATCGACAGCCTGCTGCGCTCGCCGGAAGTGGCGCGCGATCTGGGCAAGGATGAGGACCCGGAATGAGCCGCCCGCGCAAGAAGAAGGGCCGCCCGGTCTCCGGCTGGGTCGTGCTCGACAAGCCGGCCGGCATGGGTTCGACCGACGCCGTCTCCAAGGTCAAATGGCTGTTCAAAGCCGAGAAGGCCGGCCATGCCGGGACGCTCGACCCGCTGGCGTCCGGCATGCTGCCGATTGCGCTCGGCGAAGCGACCAAGACCGTGCCCTATGTCATGGACGGCGCGAAAATCTACCAGTTCACCGTCGCCTGGGGCGAGGAGCGCTCGACGGACGATCTGGAAGGCGAGGCGACCCGCACGTCCGACGCACGACCCACCGAGGCCGACATCCGAGCGCTCTTGCCGAAATACACCGGCGTCATCATGCAGGTGCCGCCGCAGTTCTCGGCCATCAAGATCGCCGGCGAGCGTGCCTACGACCTGGCCCGCGCCGGCGAGACCGTCGAGATCGCAGCGCGCGAAATCGAGATCGGCCGGCTCGACATCGTTGGCATGCCTGACGACGGCCACACGGTCTTCGAGGTCGAATGCGGCAAGGGCACCTATGTCCGCTCGCTCGCCCGCGACATGGGCCGCGACCTTGGCTGCTATGGCCATGTCTCGGACCTGCGGCGCGTGCTGGTCGAACCCTTCGAGCCGGAGGATTTCGTCACAATCGCCATGCTGGAAGAGGCCGCCGGCATCGTGAAGCTCGCCGACGGCGAGACTGCGCCGGAGCCGTTCGAGGGCGACGGCAGCGATCCGTACGCCGCCCTCGACGATCTTCTGGTCGACACGATCGTCGCTCTGGACAGCCTGCCCGCCGTGGCGCTCGGCGACGATGCGGCGCACAAGGTGCGCCTCGGCAACCCGGTCATCGTGCGCGGCCGCGATGCCCCCGCGGAAGCCGACGAGGCCTACGTCACCCAGCGCGGCAAGCTGCTCGCGATCGGCGCCATCGAGGCCGGCATGTTCAAGCCGCGCCGCGTCTTCACTTCCTAGGCGCGCATTCGACCGCTGTTGCTTCATCCGGGAACTTGCTATCCCGGACGCGACAGCAGGGGATCGCCGATGGCATCGACCACGACACCTTCCCGTGAAAAGCGGCGCGCGAGGCCGAAGCGCTCGCCGGTCGGCGCGCCGCCTGGCACGCTGATCGCCGACCCGATGGCGCCGCAGCCGGCGCTGACCCTGACCGGCATTTCCGAAGACAGCGCGATGCTGTTCGAGAACGCCAGCATCGACTCGATCCGCCATTGCCGCAGCGAATGGCCGCTGGTCTGGGTCGATTGTGTCGGCCTCGGCAATGTCGACCTGATCGGCGAGCTGGGCGCGATCTTCGGGCTGCATCCGCTGGCGCTGGAGGACACCGTCAACACCAGCCAGCGCCCCAAGGCCGACTTCTACGACGAGAACGCCTATGTGGCGCTGAGCATGATCGATGACCCGGCGTCGAGCCGCTACGAGCAGATCTCGGTGTTCTTCGGCGAGAATTTCGTCCTGACCTTCCAGGAACGCGCGGGCGACCCGTTCGCGCCCGTGCGCAAGCGCATCGAGGCGCCGCAGCCCAACCGCCTGCGCACCCGCAAGGCGGACTATCTCGCCTATGCGCTGATCGACGCCATCGTCGACAGCTATTTCCTGCCGATCGAAAACATCAGCGACGCGATAGACAAGATCGAGGACGAGATGCTGTCGAAGCCGAACAAGCAGCAGATGAAGGAACTGCACCGGCTGCGCCGCGAGGTGGTGGCGCTGAAGCGGACGCTCTGGCCGTTGCGCGACGCGCTGGCCGGGCTCACCCGCGCCGACACGACCTACCTGCACCGCGAGACGGTCGTCTACTTCAACGATACGCTCGACCACGCGGTGCGGCTGATCGAACTGGTCGAGACCGACCGCGAACTGCTGACCGAGCTTCTCGACATGCACAACTCGCTGTCGCAGGCGCGCGTCACCGAGGTCGTGTCGATCCTGACCATCGTCTCGGCGATCTTCATCCCGCTGACCTTCCTGGTCGGCGTCTGGGGCATGAATTTCGACCCGGACGCATCGCCGTGGAACATGCCGGAGCTGCGCTGGGAGTACGGCTATCCGGCCGCGCTGCTGTTCATGCTGGTCGTGGCGCTGTCGCTGCTCGCCTATTTCCGCTGGCGCAAGTGGTTGTGACCATCTCCGGCGCGACACTGCCGATACAATCGCCTGCGAAGACGGACAGATCGACCAGGAGAATTTCCATGCGCCGCGCCATTGTCCTCTCCGTTCTCGCCTGCCTGCTCTCCGCGCCCGCCCTGGCCTGCGACGGTCCGCCGGTCTGCACGGTGGTCGATCCGACCGGCACTCCGCTAAACGTCCGCGAGGGGCCGAACGGCACCATCCTCACCAGCCTGAAACGCGGCGCCAAGGTCGAGGTCGTCGAGCACAAGGAGCACGACGGCAAGCGCTGGGCGCTGGTCGGCAGATATTCCGAGGCTTGGGGCTATGTCTTCGGCGCTTACCTCAAATGCGAGGGCGAGGACGAGATGGGCAGGATCTGCACCGTCGCCGACCCGACCGGCACGCCGCTCAACATCCGCGAGGAGCCGAACGGCAAGATCCTCGGCACCTGGGCCAACGGCGTCCGCGTCCGCCCCTATGAGGAGAAGACGCTGAACGGCAAGGTCTGGTACGCCGTGGAACGTCTTGCCGATGACAATGCGATCGGCTGGGTGTTCGACCCGTATTTGAAGTGTGAGGAAGACGAAGGCCACTGAGAACCGCCGCATTTCGGCGGCGATTCGGCCGCAGGACATCGGGGCTGGCTTTTCCCCGCGACATCGACTATATGCGCCGCAACGAAGCCCTCTGCGGCTTTGTTCCATGGCCCCTGCTGGACGACATCCCGGCTGTGGGCATCCCGTTTCCTGAAAAACAGAAAGGAAAAGCACGATGTCGATTACTGCTGAGCGCAAGACGGAAGTTATGAAGGAATTCGCGACCAAGCCGGGCGACACGGGTTCTCCCGAAGTCCAGGTCGCCATCTACTCCGAGCGCATCAAGAACCTGACCGAACACTTCAAGGACCACAAGAAGGACAACCACTCGCGTCGTGGCCTTCTGGCGCTCGTTTCGCAGCGCCGCCGCCTGCTCGACTATCTGAAGGGCAAGGACGAGGCGCGCTACTCGGCTCTGATCGAGAAGCTCGGCCTGCGCCGCTGAAAATCGCCGCCGGATTCCGCAAGGGGTCCGGCGGTTTGCTATCCGGGTCGGGCGTTGAGCCGATCCGGCCGGTTCCGGACCCGAACCACATTTGCACGATACCGGAACCGCCCATGGACAGGTCATGGGGCAGGATTGCCGGATGCTTGTTGCGCAAAAAGCGCGCGCGATCGCCAAGCCTCCCGTTGTCTTGCCCATGGCTCGTCCACGAACGAAGCCAGGAACCCTGACGCGCGCCGGATAGGCCGGCGCGGCCGGTTCCGCATATTGAGGACAAGACATGTTCAATCACCACAAGGTGGAAATCGAGTGGGGCGGTCGTCCGCTCATTCTGGAAACCGGCAAGATCGCGCGCCAGGCTGATGGCGCGGTGCTCGCCACCTACGGCGAAACCGTTGTGCTTGCGACCGTCGTTTCCATGAAAGAGCCGAAGCCCGGTTTCGACTTCTTCCCGCTCACCGTCAACTACCAGGAAAAGACCTACGCGGCCGGCAAGATCCCGGGCGGCTATTTCAAGCGCGAAGGCCGTCCGAGCGAGAAGGAAACGCTGGTTTCCCGCCTCATCGACCGCCCGATCCGCCCGCTCTTCCCCGCCGGCTACAAGAACGACACCCAGATCGTCGTCACCGTCATGCAGCATGACCTGGAGAACGATCCGGACATTCTGGCGATGGTGGCCACTTCGGCCGCGCTGACCATCTCCGGCGTGCCCTTCATGGGTCCGGTCGGCGGCGCCCGCGTCGGTTTTATCAACGGCCAGTATGTTCTCAACCCGCATATCGACGAAATGCCCGAGTCGAAGCTCGACCTCGTCGTCGCCGGCACCTCGGACGCGGTGCTGATGGTCGAGTCGGAAGCGCAGGAACTCGACGAAGCCACGATGCTCGGCGCCGTCATGTTCGGCCACAAGGCCTTCCAGCCCGTGATCGACGCGATCATCAAGCTGGCTGAAGTCGCCGCCAAGGAGCCGCGCGACTTCACCCCGGCGGATCTCTCCGAACTCGAGTCGACCATGCTCGGCCTGATCGAGGACGACCTGCGCGCTGCCTACAAGAATGTCGACAAGCAGAAGCGCTATGCCGCGATCGACGAGGCCAAGGCCAAGGTCAAAGCGGCGTTCCTCCCCGAAGGCGGCGAGCCGAAATGGTCGTCCGACAAGGTCATGTCGACCTTCAAGGAAATGCAGGCCAAGGTGGTCCGCTGGAACATCCTCGACACCAAGAGCCGCATCGACGGCCGCGATCTGTCGACCGTCCGCAAGATCGTCTCCGAAGTCGGCATCCTGCCGCGCACCCACGGTTCGGCGCTGTTCACCCGCGGCGAGACCCAGGCGATCGTCGTCGCCACGCTCGGCACCGGCGAGGACGAGCAGTATGTCGACAGCCTGACGGGCATGTACAAAGAGAAGTTCCTTCTCCACTACAACTTCCCTCCCTTCTCCGTCGGTGAGACCGGACGTATGGGTTCGCCCGGCCGCCGCGAAATCGGCCACGGCAAGCTCGCCTGGCGCGCCATCCGTCCGATGCTGCCGTCGCCTGATGCGTTCCCCTACACCCTGCGCGTCGTCTCGGAGATCACCGAGTCGAACGGCTCGTCCTCGATGGCGACCGTCTGCGGCACCTCGCTCGCCCTGATGGACGCCGGCGTTCCGCTGGCCAAGCCCGTCGCCGGCATCGCGATGGGCCTGATCAAGGAAGGCGACCGCTTCGCCGTCCTCTCCGACATCTTGGGCGACGAGGATCATCTCGGCGACATGGACTTCAAGGTGGCGGGCACCGCCTACGGCATCACCTCGCTGCAGATGGACATCAAGATCGAGGGCATCACCGAGGAGATCATGCAGATCGCGCTGGACCAGGCCAAGGACGGCCGCATCCACATCCTCGGCGAGATGTCGAAGGCGCTCTCCGGCGCCCGCGCCGAGCTTGGCGAGTTCGCGCCGCGCATCGAAGTGATGCACGTCCCGACCGACAAGATCCGCGACGTGATCGGCTCGGGCGGCAAGGTCATCCGCGAGATCGTCGAGAAGACCGGCGCCAAGATCAACATCGAGGACGACGGCACGGTGAAGATCGCGTCGTCGAACGCCAAGGAGATCGAGGCCGCGAAGAAGTGGATTCACTCGATCGTCGCCGAGCCGGAAGTCGGCCAGATATACGAAGGCACGGTCGTCAAGACCGCCGACTTCGGCGCTTTCGTCAACTTCTTCGGCCCGAAGGACGGCCTCGTCCACATCTCGCAGCTCGCCGGCGACCGCGTCCAGAAAACCACGGACGTCGTCAAGGAAGGCCAGAAGGTCTTCGTCAAGCTGATGGGCTTCGACGAGCGCGGCAAGGTCCGCCTGTCGATGAAGGTCGTCGACCAGACGACCGGCAAGGAAATCGTCCGCGAGAAGAAGGCCGAAGGCGAAGAGAACGCCGCCTGATCCGAGCGGTCACGCTGAGTATCGAAACGGGCGCGGCGCACTCCGCGCCCGTTTTCTTTTGACGGACGCCTTGCCTCCCCACTCGCCGTCATCCTCGGCCTTGTGCCGAGGATCCGCTGACTTCGGCGATTGTCGAAGGGCCCGGGAGTTACTCGCCCAAGCGGTCGATTTTCGGGACAAGCCCGCGATTGACGCCGCAGGGTTTTGGAGAACCTTGCCTGAGCCTATATGCTAGGCACAAGCACCCTGCCTGAAAGTCGCAAACTATGACCATCGCCACCGCACTGGAAAAGCCGTCGAATGCGCCGTCCATCGGTACGTTCGACAATTCCTATGCGCGTCTTCCGTCGAGTTTTCACGCAGCCGCGATGCCCGATCCTGCGGCCAGTCCGCGGCTGATCCGCTTCAACGATGCGCTGGCGGAAGAGCTCGGCCTCGATGTCTCCGGTCTCGAGGATGCGGCGAAAGCCGCGATCTTCTCCGGCAATGTCATCCCCGATGGCGCGCGGCCCATCGCGCTCGCCTATGCCGGGCATCAGTTCGGCAATTTCGTGCCGCAGCTCGGCGACGGCCGCGCCATCCTGCTGGGCGAGGTGATCGACCGCACTGGCAATCGCCGCGACATCCAGCTCAAGGGTTCCGGCCCGACCTCTTTCTCGCGGCGCGGCGACGGGCGCGCCGCGCTTGGCCCTGTGCTGCGCGAATACCTGGTCAGCGAGGCGATGACGGCGCTCGGCGTGCCGACGACGCGGTCGCTCGCCGCGGTGACGACCGGCAATGTGGTCTATCGCGAGACGCGGCTGCCGGGGGCGGTCGTCACGCGCGTCGCGGCGAGCCACATCCGCGTCGGCACGTTCCAGTTCTTCGCCGCGCGCAGCGACATCGACGGATTGAAGGCGCTCGCCGACCACGTCATCGCCCGGCACTACCCGGACGTCTCAGGGGCCGCAAACCCTTATGTCGCGCTCTATGGCGCCATCGTCGGCCGGCAGGCCGAACTGATCGCCAGATGGATGCAGCTCGGCTTCATCCATGGGGTGATGAACACCGACAACATGGCGGTGTCCGGCGAGACGATCGATTACGGCCCCTGCGCCTTTCTCGACGAATACAATCCGGCGAAGGTGTTCTCTTCGATCGACCAGCACGGGCGCTACGCGTTCGCCAACCAGCCGCACATCGCGCGCTGGAATCTGGCGCGGCTCGCGGAAACCCTGCTGCCCTTGTTCGACGACGACACCGACAAGGCGGTGGGCATCGCGCAGGATGTGCTGGGGACCTTCATGGACCGCTTCGAGACAGCCTATCTCGCCGGCATGCGGCCGAAGCTTGGCCTTGCCACGGCGCGCGAGGAGGACAGGGCGCTGGTGCGCGGCCTGCTGGAGACGATGGCGGCGTCCGCCGTTGACCACACGCTGACCTTCCGATCGCTGGCCAACGATGTCGGTCTGTCGCCGAAAGAGGTGGACAACGGCGAGACGCGCAAACTGTTTATCGACCACAGAGCCTTCGACGCCTGGGCGCGGCTGTGGCTCGATCGGCTGGCGCTGGAAGACGCGCCGGAGACTGAGCGCCGCGCGCTGATGAACGCCACCAACCCGAAATTCATCCCCCGCAACCATCTGGTCGAGGAACTCATCGCCGCCGCAGTCGACATAGGCGACTTCGCGCCGTTCCACGAGATGCTGGCGGTGGTGACGAAGCCTTTCGACGAGCAGCCGGGCATGGAGCGCTACGCCGAGCCCCCCGCGCCGGAACAGCGCGTTCTGCAGACATTTTGCGGGACGTGAAGGACGAGAATGGCAAGCGGCGACGATCCCCAGAAAACCCTGTTCCACGCCTTCGAGACCGGAGACATCGATCCGCCGGCAAAGGGGCGGCGCGTGCTGTTCTTCGGCGCGGAGCCGGGCTTCCGCCTGCCGGAAGGGTTCGATGCCGACCTGACGCTCGTCCAGGGTTTTCGGCCCGATTTTCAGAAGCTCAAGGCGTCGCGGCACACCGTGCTGCCAGAAGCAGACGAAGATGGATATGACATGGCGCTTGTGCTGGCAGGCAAGCATCGCGGGCTGAATGACATGATGGTGGCCCAGTCGCTCCGCCGCACCGCGTCAGACGCGGTCATTGTGATAGGCGGCGCCAAGGAGGACGGTATTGCCAGTCTGCGCAAGCGCCTCGAGGTGTTGACGCCTCTCGACGGCAACCTGTCCAAGTTTCACGGTCAGGCGGTCTGGCTCAGGCGGCCAGCCGATGCCATGTCGCTTGCAACCATGCTGGAAGCGGGGCGCGACGGGATGCTTCTCGACAGCCGTTTCGTGACCGCGCCCGGCATGTTCTCCCATGACCGCATCGACGACGGCTCCCGCCTGCTCGCCGAGAACCTTCCGGCCGATCTGTCCGGAGCGGCCGCGGATTTCTGTGCCGGCTGGGGCTACCTGTCGGCGGAACTGCTGGACCGATGCCCGGGCGTCTCTTCGCTGGACGTCTTCGAAGCCGATCACGCTTCGCTGGAGGCGGCAAAAATCAACCTCGCCGACGCCCGCGTCCCGATGAAGTTTCACTGGACCGATCTCGCCTCCGAGCCGGTCGCCCGCGCCTACGACGTCATCGTGATGAACCCGCCCTTCCATCAGGGCAAGGCGGCGGACCCGGCGATCGGCAATGCGATGATCCGCGCGGCAAGCGCCGCGCTGAAGCCGAACGGGCGGTTGTGGATGGTCGCCAACCGCGGACTGCCCTACGAGCCGGCGCTCGCCGCCGGCTTCAAGCAGTCCGGCGAACTGCTGCGCGACGGCAGGTTCAAGATCCTGTGGGCGAAGCGCTGACCGGAGCGTTTCACGGTCAGAATCAATCGCGAAAGTCTCTACTCGTCCTCGCGCCCGAAGCGCGAGTGCTCGAAGACCATGATGACGACCAGCGCGATGATGAACGGGATGATCAGGTAGAGCAGCCGGAACACGACCAGGGCGGCGATGACGTCGGCCGGGTCCATCTCTGACAGCGCGAGCACGAACACCAGCTCCAGCACGCCGAGTCCGCCCGGCGCATGCGACAGCAGCGCCACGGAAAACGAGATCAGGAAGATTCCGAGCACGACCAGAAAGCCGGGGTTTCCAGCCTCCGGCAACGCGAAATAGACGATCCCGGCGGCGCCGATGATTTCGAGCGGTCCGATCACCAGCTGCTGCGCGACGATGTCGGGCGAGGGGTATCTCAGCTGGAAGCCGCGGATCGTCAGCGGCGGCAGCTTGATCAGGCTCGCCGCGACGTAGAGCGCCACGAGGCCGAGCAGCAGGTAGCCTGTGCCGCGTGACACGTCGGCCGGAAGAATGTCGGCGAAACGCTCGGTGATGTCCGGCTCAAGGACAAACACAAGTCCGGTGAGCAAAACCACGCCGAACACGAATGTGAACGAGCAGAACGCCACCAGCACGCCGATTTCGGCGGCGCTCAGGCCCTTGGAGCCGTAGGCGCGGTAGCGCACGACCGCTCCGGAGAAGACCGACGCGCCGACATTGTGGGAAATGGCATAGGTGGTGAAGGAGCCGATCGTGATGAACAGCCAGGGCACCTTGCGGTCGAGATACTGGAGCGCAATGCGGTCATAGCCGGCGAGCGCGGCATAGGCGACAAGCGTCGATGCGATGGCAAGCAGCCAGGATCGCGCGGAGATGTTGCCGAGACTGGTCGCCATCTCGTGCAGCGAGACGCCACGCAGCTCGTGATAGAGCAGCCAGATCGAGAAGATGACCGCGGCGCTGCCGACGATCGGCCAGAAAAACTTCCTCAGCTTCATCCTGCCTGGAGCCACCTCACCGGATTGACGTTTGCCGCTGGTGTCAGCGGTCATCGAAGACCGTCCGGTGATGGACGCTTAGGATGCCATGGTCAAGTCTTGGCGGCGGCCAGGCCGGCTGCCGCAGGGAGATTGCCGTTCAGTGGAGCGCGCCGATGGCCACCGGCGCCTGCGCCGGCACGCGGTTGTGCGTCGCCAGGGGCGCGGGCCTTCCATACAGGTAACCTTGCACCACGTCGCACCCTGCGGCACGCAGGAGCGTCGCCTGGTCTTCGGTCTCGACCCCCTCCGCGATCGTGTGCACGCCCAGCGCCCGCGACAGACCGACGATCGTCGACACGACCGCGCCGCCATTGTCCTTGTCGATCCGGTTGACGAAGGAGCGGTCGATCTTGAGCTTCTGGAACGGAAAGTCGATCAGATAGCTGAGATTCGAATAGCCGGTCCCGAAATCGTCAACGGCGACAGAAATGCCCATCTCGGTCAGCTGTCGCATGATGTGAGCCGCGCGATCGCGGTCCTGCATCATCGCCGTTTCGGTCACCTCCAGTTCGAGGCGTCGCGGATCGATGCCGCTTTCTTCGACGATCGTGCGGACCAGCGTAATGAAATCCTTCGCCATCATCTGCACCGGCGAGATGTTCACCGCAACGAAGCAGTCGTCCGGCAGCGAGCGGATGTCGGCGCAGGCCTTGCGCAGCACCCATTCGCCGATCGGTGCGATCATGCCCGTCTCCTCGGCGACCGGTACGAATTCCGACGGAGGGATCATGCCGCGCTTCGGATGACGCCAGCGGATGAGCGCCTCGTAGCCGACCACCCGGTCCGTCGAAAGGTCCCGCTGTGGCTGGTAGTGCAGGTCGAAATCGCCGCGCTGGAACGCGCCATGCAGCTCCGATTCGATCCATTGCCGGTAGTCGGCAACCTGGCCCATTTCCGGATGGAACACCGACCAGTTGCCGATGCCGCCGGAGCGCGCATTCTGCAGCGCCAGGTTCGAGCGGCGCAGGAGCACGATCGGGTCACGCCCGTCCTTCGGCATCGCCACCATGCCAACGGACAGGTTGACCGACTGGAGATGCGTGGTGAGCCTGAAGGGCTCCGTCATCTTGTCGATCAGCCTCTCGATCATGCGGTCGATCGATACTGCCTTCCCGTCCGGGACCAGCACCGCGAACTCGCCCGCGCCAATCCGCCCGATTTCGCAACCGTGCGGCAGGTGGTCGCGCAGGCGCGAGGAAAAGGAGCGGATCAGCTCGTCGCCCTGGGTGTATCCGATCGCGTCGTTGATCTGCTTGAACCTGTCGATGTCGATGTCGAGCAGGAAGACGGGCTTGCCGTCCCGCACGGTCTCGGCCGCCGCCGCCGCGATCTTGCCGATCATGGCCTGCCGCGAGTAGAGGCCTGTCAGCTTGTCCAGCTGGGTTTCGTTGTGGACAAATTCGGCCGATTCATCGACGCCCGCAAAGAAGGACAATGAAGAACCGGCTGCAGCCAGCGCGCAGAGCGAGGCGATGATCCCGCCGATCACTTCGGCCGGCATGCCGCCGAGATTCGAGCCGAAGCCGAGCTTGATCCCCCACAGGCCCAGTACGAAGCTCGAGATGCCCGCCGCCGCGATCGTGATCAGCCGAAAAACCGGGCTGCGCTTCGGATTCGAGTAAGCCTGCATTCTGGAAATACCCCGACTGCCCTCAGGCCTACAGGAAATCCCCTTAAAATGCGTTTCGCACAATCGTTCGAATTTTAATCTGTCCCGATCAGGCCGGCCGCGAAGCGGCTATCCCTGCAGGTCGTCTGTACGCTTCAACTCGTCGATCGTTGGCATCGAGACGATGTGATATCCCGAGTCGACATAGTGGATTTCGCCGGTCACTCCGCCCGATAGCGTCGACAGCAGGTAGAGCGCCGACCCGCCGACTTCGTCCAGCGTCACTGTGCGCCGCAGCGGCGCGTTGCGGGCCTGGAACGAGAACATGTGCCGCGCGTCGGCGATGCCCGCGCCGGCCAGCGTGCGCACCGGCCCCGCCGAGATCGCATTGACGCGGATGTTGCGCGGCCCGAAATCGTTCGCCAGGTAGCGGACGCTGGCCTCGAGTCCCGCCTTCGCGACACCCATCACGTTGTAGTTCGGCATGACGCGCACCGACCCGGCATAGGTCAGCGTGATCATCGAGCCGCCCTCGTTCATCATCGCCGCCGCCTTGCGCGCCACTTCGGTGAACGAGTAGCAGGAGATCACCATCGTCCGGATGAAGTTCTCCTTGCTGGTGTCCGCATAGAGGCCCTTGAGCTCGTTCTTGTCCGAGAAGCCAATGGCGTGGACGATGAAGTCGATCATGCCCCATTCCGCCTTGAGCGCGTCGAACACGCCGTCGACCGAGGCGCTGTCCTCGACGTCGCAGGGCAGCACCAGCTTTGCGCCGACCTTCTCGGCCAGCGGCCTGACCCGCCGTCCGAACGCCTCGCCCTGATAGGTGAACGCCAGTTCCGCACCATGCGCATGCAGCATCTGCGCAATGCCCCAGGCAATCGAATGATCGTTCGCGACGCCCATGATCAGGCCGCGCTTGCCCTGCATCAATCCGTTCATCTGGATCCCGTTCTCAGCCTGCCAGGCGCTGGAACACCAGCGTCGCATTGGTGCCACCGAAGCCGAACGAGTTCGACAGCACAGTGTCGATCTTCGCATTGTCGATGCGCTGGCGCACCACCGGCATGCCCTCGAATTCCGGATCGAGGTTTTCGATATGCGCGCTCTCGCCGATGAACCCGCCCTGCATCATCAGGATCGAGTAGATCGATTCCTGCACTCCGGCCGCGCCCAGCGAATGGCCGGTCAGCGATTTCGTGGAGGAAATGTTCGGCATCCTGTCGCCGAACACCTCGCGGATCGCGCCCATTTCCTTCGAGTCGCCAACCGGCGTCGAGGTGCCGTGCGTGTTGATGTAGTCGACTGGACCTTTCACCGTCGCCAGCGCCTGGCGCATGCAGCGGATCGCGCCTTCGCCCGACGGCGCCACCATGTCGTAGCCGTCCGATGTCGCGCCATAGCCGACGAGTTCGCAGTAGATCTTCGCGCCGCGGGCCTTGGCCCGTTCGTATTCCTCCAGCACCAGCACGCCGGCGCCGCCGGCGATGACGAAGCCGTCGCGATCGACGTCGTAGGCCCGGGACGCAACGGAGGCGCGGTCGTTGAACTTGGACGACATGGCGCCCATCGCGTCGAACAGGTTCGACATCGTCCAGTCGAGGTCCTCGTGCCCGCCCGCGAACATCACGTCCTGCTTGCCCCACTGGATCATTTCGGCCGCGTTGCCGATGCAGTGCGCGGATGTCGAGCAGGCGGACGAGATCGAATAGTTGACGCCGTGGATCTTGAACCAGGTCGCCAGCGTTGCCGACGCGGTCGACGACATCGCCTTCGGCACCGCAAACGGTCCGATGCGCTTCGGGCTGTTGTTCTTGGTGGTGATCTCGGCCGCCTCGACGATCGTTCGCGTGGAAGGACCGCCGGAGCCCATGATGATGCCGGTGCGCTCGTTGCCGGCAATGTCGGTTTCGGGCAGGCCGGAATCGGCGATCGCCTGCTTCATCGCCACATGGTTCCAGACGCCGCCCTGCGACAGGAAGCGTGCGGCGCGCCGGTCCACCATCTCGGATGCGTCGATCGTCGGCTTGCCCCAGACCTGGCACTTGAAGCCATGGTCGGCGAAATCCTGCGAGAAGCTGATCCCGGACTTCGCGCCATGCAGGGAATCCCGCACCTCGTCGGCATTGTTTCCGATCGAGGACACGATCCCCAGGCCCGTGACGACAACACGCCTCATGCGATGCTCCTTATCCTGCCGATCGCAGCGCCTGGTTCAGGCGGCGGCCGCGGTCTGCTTTGCAAGTCCGACCTTCAGGTCGGTTGCGGTGTAGATGGTCTCGCCATCCGCTTTCAGCCAGCCATCGGCGATACCGAGCACCAGGCGGCCGCGCATGACCCGCTTGAAGTCGACGCCATATTCGACCAGCTTGGTTTTCGGCGTCACCATGCCCTTGAACTTCACCTCGCCCGTCGACAGCGCCATGCCCTTGCCCGGCTCGCCGAGCCAGCCGAGGAAGAATCCGGTGAGCTGCCAGAGCGCGTCGAGGCCGAGACACCCTGGCATGACCGGATTGTCGATAAAATGGCAGGGGAAGAACCACAGGTCGCGGTGAATGGCGAAATCGGCGCGGATGAAGCCCTTGTCGAACGTCCCGCCGGTCTCGCTGACTTCGGTGATCCGGTCGAACATCAGCATCGGCGGATAGGGCAGCTGCGCATTGCCGGGGCCGAACAGTTCGCCCTTGGCGCAGGCGAGCAGCTCCTGATAGTCGAAGCTGGATTTCATCGCGGCCATGGTGTCCCCCTCGCGCTCGTTCGGGCGCATTATCGTCTTGGCGGCGTCCGCTTGCCACCCTCGGCGGCAAGAAAACTGCCGGCATCGATTAGCTTGCCGGCCGGAGCCGGTCAATGTGCGGCTATTGATCGTCCGCAATCGGCGGAATATATGCTAGGGAGTTGCGCGAGGGTGGTTTCACCAATCCAGGGGCTCATGGCGCCGGTCGATCGGCGACGTCGGGAGAAGATGGACAACGCTGTCGAGAGCATGTCGGTGACGGTCGAGACGAAGGTGCGGGAAGCGGGTCTGCGTCCGACCCGCCAGCGTCTGTCGCTTGCATCGCTGCTGTTCGCCAAGGGCGACCGCCATCTGACCGCCGAGGAACTGCACGAGGAAGCGCAGGGCGCCGGCGTCGCCGTGTCCCTGGCCACTGTCTACAACACGCTGCACCAGTTCACCGACGCCGGCATCCTGCGGATCCTGGCGGTCGAAGGCTCGCGGACCTATTTCGACACCAACACGTCGGACCACCACCATTTCTACGTCGAGGGCGAGAACAAGGTGCTCGACATCGCCAGCGGCCCGGTGATGGTGACGAACGTTCCCGAGCCTCCCGAAGGCATGGAAATCGCCAATATCGACATCATCGTCCGCTTGCGGCCGAAGCGCGGCTGATTCCGGGCCTTCTCGACGGCCAGGCGGCTCAGTCTTCGAACGTCTCGTTCGGATAGGCGCCCCAGATCATCGATTGGGGAACCCAGCCCTTGTAGCGGTCGAACCGCATCTGGCACCAGTTGCCGTCGCAGGTCTCGATCTCGCCCATCGCGCCAGGCTCGATCGACGCGACCAGCCGTGCGTCGTCGACCGGCGACGCGCGCATCGGGATGATGGCGTCCTTGCCCCGGAACCAGGGGGCGGCGATGCCGCTGCGCTTGCCCGACAGCAGCGACTGGTTGATCCAGCCCTCGGTGCCTTCCGAATCGCGGATGCGCCGCCAGTTGTCATATTCCTGGATCACTTCAACCGGCAGGCCGGACTTCAGATACATCCATTCGACCGGATAGCTGCGGCCGGGCCCGACGCGCAGGTTGACGCGGCCGGATTTCAACGTGACGAAGCGGGGGATCGGCAAGCCGCTCTTGTTCGGACCGACGGCCTGCGCGGCAGCGGGCTGGGTCGCCGGAGACACTGCTCCGCCGATGCTGAAGCCCAAGGCGAGCAGGCCTGCGCAGAGGGCAAGTCGAAGCGACAGAAAACGCGACACGCCGTCAACTCCTGGCACCGGAGGCGCATTTGGCCGCCGCGCGGCCACGCCCCTTTTTCTTTGTCATCATCCGCCGGGCTTGTTAGAGAGAGGGCCGGGCGGTAGCTGGCAGCAAATGTCGCCGGTCTTGGTTAAAGAGGTCTCAACAGGACCCGCAACGCGGCCTGCAAAGAGGAAAAAATGCCGGGGAAAAAGAAGCCTCTCGTCGTCATCACGCGCAAGCTGCCCGATCCGGTCGAGACGCGCATGCGCGAACTGTTCGACGCCAGGCTCAATCTCGATGATCGCGCGATGACGCAGCCCGAACTCGTGGCTGCCATCCGCGAGGCCGACGTTCTGGTGCCGACCGTCACCGACCGCATCGACGCGGCGCTGATCGCCCAGGCCGGCCCCAATCTCAAGCTGATCGCCAATTTCGGCAATGGCGTCGACAATATCGACGTGTCCGCCGCGCAGAAGCAGGGCATCACCGTCACCAACACGCCGAACGTGCTGAGCGAAGACACCGCCGACATGACGCTGGCGCTGATGCTGGCGGTGCCGCGGCGGCTGGTGGAGGGCGCCAACATCCTGCATGCCGACGGCGCGTGGCAAGGGTGGTCTCCGACCTGGATGCTCGGCCGCCGCATCTGGGGCAAGCGTCTCGGCATCGTCGGCATGGGCCGCATCGGCACGGCGGTCGCCCGCCGGGCCAAGGCTTTCGGACTGTCGATCCACTATCACAACCGCAAGAAGGTCGCCCCGATCGTCGAAGAGGAACTGGAGGCGACCTACTGGGAAAGCCTCGACCAGATGTTGGCCCGGATGGACATCATTTCGGTCAACTGCCCGTCGACGCCTGCGACCTATCACCTCCTGTCGGCGCGGCGCCTGGCGCTGCTGCAGCCGTCCGCCTATCTCGTCAACGTCGCCCGCGGCGAGATCGTCGACGAGGATGCGCTGATCAAGATGATCGAGCAGGGCAAGCTGGCCGGCGCCGGCCTCGACGTCTTCGCGCACGAGCCTGCGGTCAGCCCGAAGCTGGTCAAGCTCGCCAAGAAGGGCAAGGTCGTCATCCTGCCGCACATGGGCTCGGCGACGCTCGAAGGCCGCATCGACATGGGCGAGAAGGTGATCATCAACATCCGCACCTTCTTCGACGGCCACCGCCCGCCGGACCGGGTGCTGCCGATCAGGGGGTAGGGCGCTACGAACGTTTCGATGTCGCTGCTTTCGTCGTCGGCTCCAAGACTATTCGGAGTCGCGAGCCGGTCGCCTTCGCGTATCGCTGTAATGTTCGCGTCGACGGCATTGTCCGTCCGCCTTCGAGGCGCGCGATAACCGCCTGCGTGGTGCCCATCGACTTCGCAACCTCTTCCTGCGTCATGTCGGCAGCGGCCCGGGCGCGAATGAGCGCGTCAGCCAAAGCGAATTCTTCCTCAAGCGCGTCATACTCCGCCATGAACGCCGGATCCTTCCGCCACTCGGCAAACGCTTCCTCGACTGGAATGAACTTTCTGGTCATCTGACGTCCTTCGCCCTCTGCAATGCCAGTTCGATTTCACGGCGCGGAGTCTTCTGCGTCTTCTTTCCGAAGACATGGACCACCACGATGCGTCGCCCTTTAGCGGTTACGTAGGCGGCGCGCGCAATGCCGTCTCTCCCTTTCATTCGCATCTCCCAGAGTGGGCCCTCGAGATGCTTCACATACGGCTCTCGAACCGACTCAAGTCCATGCGATTGGATGATTTCGACGATTCGAAGAAAACGAGCCCGAATATCCTCCGGCTGACGTTGAAGAGCTCTTTGGACGTCCTCGTTTACAAATTCGACCGTCCACATCAATTATACCATTTTTGCGATACTTGCAATGTTCGAACTGATCACGGCAATCGTAAGGGCGCCGGCAATGCCGGCGAAGTGCCGTCTATCCAGCCGCACCGCCACCGGCGTCTCCCACCCCATCTCCTTCGCCACGATCAGCCCGAGCAGCAGGATGGCATCCGGTTCGTGCAGCACCAGCGCCGCCGGCGCGTTGCCGTTGTGGACGAGTTCGAGCAGCACCGCCGAGGCCGACGACGAGCCGATCGTGCCGGGCAGAAAGAGCACCTTGTCGGCGATGCACTCGCCATGCTGCGGGTGCCGCACGTCGGCGATGTGGCCGGTTTTCGGGTCGACTCCGCCCCAGAAGCTGATCGGCGCATCGAGAACGAGCGCGTCGCCGCTCCCGGCTTGTCCCGGCACCAGCACTTCGCCGGTCAGAGCGTTCATGTCGCAAAATCCGTAAGCGCCAGGTTACCGGAAACCGCGCTTTCGACGCAGTCGGCCATCGAGCCGTAGACCACGGCATAGCCCGTGTTTCCCGGTGCGTAGTGCGCGAACTTGCCCGAATTGGTCATCAGAACGCCCTCGATGGTCTCCGGCATGATCGGCGTCACCACCACGCAGGTGTCGGCGACGATGGTCACGCCCGCCGCCTCCAGCCTCTTGCGCATGCCGCATTTGTCGAGATGGGCGAGCGCGTGTCGGCCCGTGCAGGCATAGAACGGCACCGTGAGCCTGCGCCCCCCGATCAGCCTGGCCAGCTCCTCGAACTCCCGCGGCGACAGATGCGGACTGCCGATCGCCACGGCATCGATCCGCGCGACCTTGCCCGCCGTCGACAGCCGCGATTGTGCCTCCCGCGCCATGTCGGGCGTGACGCGGACGACCCGCTCCGCGTCGTCGCGGCCAAGCGCCGTGGCCAGATCGGGAGCCTCCGGCGTCACGCCCGCGACATGGAACAGGCCGACCGCGCCGGAAGACGCGGCGGCGGCGCCGAACGCCTTCAAGGCGTCCTCGCCCGGATGGGCGGCGATGCCAGCGACCACGCCGACTTCGTTGCCGGCCTCGCGGCCGTAGAGGCTGCCCAGCACCGGCCAGGCTATCTCGGAGGCGAGAAAGGACGGCGGCAGCGCCGAGACGTCGAACACGAACCGGGCGCGCCGGTTCTCCGCCCGATGCAACCCGTAATCCGGCGCATGGCCGGCGATGGCGCAGGCGATGTCCAGGAAATCGCCGTAACGGTTCGTCCGGGCGCCGAGCACGGAATTGCAGAACACCACCGCGTTGGATTCGCCCCAGGCGACATCAGTCCCGAGCGCCGGGCGGTGTCCGGCCTGGTAAGGCGCGCAGGTCCAGCTTGGTTCGCAGCCGAGCGTGCGGTAAGCGTCCATCATCCGCCGCGCCATGCCGCGCTCATGCATCGGCAGCCGGTCGCGCGAGCAGCCGGTCAGGTCGAGCGCGCCGACGTTCAGCGTCGCACGAACCGCCACCTTCGCGCCGCCCGCGACCAGCTTCTCCGCGAACAAGGTGCCGGAATCGCCATGGTAGAGCGCGCCGTCGATATGCGCCGAGGCGATCGGGATCAGCCGCGGCGCGCCGAGCAGTTCGGCGGTGCTGGCGACGATGCGCATCGCCATGGCCGCGCCGTCGCCGCTTGCGCCGGCGAGCATTGCCCTCTGCTGGTCGGTCAGCGCCAGCGCCACGCTACCCGCGCTTTCCGGTCGAATAGCGGATCGTGTCGAATCGCGCGCCGAGCGAATCGTAGAGCAGCAGTCGGCCGACCAGCGGTTCGCCCGCGCCCGTGATCAGCTTGATCGCCTCCATCGCCTGCAGCGTGCCGATGACGCCGGTCAGCGCGCCGACGACCCCGGCCACCGCGCAGCTCGGCACCATCCCTGCCGGAGGCGCCTCGGGATAGAGGTCGCGGTAGCTCGGGTTCGGCTTGCCGTCGGCATTGGTCGCGTAGGGCATCAGCACCGTCAGCGAGCCGTCGAAGCGCCCGACCGCACCGGACACCAGCGGCTTTCGGGCCGCGGCACAGACGTCGGCCAGCACATAACGAGTGTCGAAATTGTCCGATCCGTCGACGACGAGATCGTAAGCCGAAACGATCGCATCGGCATTTTGCGCATCCAGCCGAGCCACATGCGGCTCCACGTTTACATGCGGGTTGACCCGGGCGATCGCCCCACCGGCGCTCACCACCTTGGTCTCGCCGACAGCCTCGGTGGCGTGGATCACCTGCCGCTGCAGGTTGGACAGCGAGACCGTGTCGTCGTCGACGATGCCCAGCGTGCCGACACCGGCCGCCGCCAGATAAAGCAGCACCGGCGCGCCGAGGCCGCCCGCGCCCACCACCAGCACCCGCGCCCGTTTCAGCTTCTGCTGGCCCGGCCCCCCCACTTCCGCCAGCACGATGTGCCGCGCGTAGCGTTCCAGTTCGGCATCGGACAGAGGCGCGTCAGCCATTGAGGTTCGCCCCGACGAAATTGGCGATGGCCGTCGCCGCGAGGTGAAGATTGCCGTCGAATGTCGCGCCCGAAGCCTTGCGGGGCTTCAGGTCGTGGTCGCCGTCCGTCAGCCAGGTGATCGCGATTTTGTGCGACAGCGGATAGGCCGCCACCTCGCCCTGCGTGCCGAACGGATCGCGCTCGCCCTGGCAGATCAGCGTCGGCGATTCGAGCCCTTCGAGATGGTCGGTGCGCAGCTTCTCCGGCTGGCCGGGAGGATGGAACGGGTAGCCGAGACAGACAAGGCCGGCGATCTGGCCTTCCTTGAACTGTTTTCCGGCGATCATGCTCGCCATCCGCCCGCCCATCGACTTGCCGCCGATGAACAGTTTTCCGGTGCGTTCAACGTCAGCGATCGCACCGACATATTCGCCGATCAGACGGTTGGCGGGCGTGGGCGGCGGGCGGTTGCCGGAGCCGTCGCGGCGTGCCGCCATGTAGCCGAACTCGAATCGCGCGACCCGGATGCCATGGCCGGCGATCTTCTCGGCCATCGTGTTCATCCAGTCCGAATCCATCGGCGCCCCGGCGCCATGCGCAAGAAGCAGGGTCGCCTTGGCATCTTCCGGCCCGGAATAGAGAAAATCGGTCATCGTCGTCCTGTCGCCAAGCCACCGCAGGCTATCGCCCGCGACGCGGTATCGCAATGCGTTGCCGGTGCGGCGGCGCGGGCACTTGAAATCAACTGCCATGGCGGGCATGAGCGGGCACCCGCGCTGAAAGGACCACGCATGGCCGTCGCCTCGAAGAACATCCCCGCGCCCGACCTGGTAGCCGTCAGCCGCGCCCTGATCTCGGTGTCGGACAAGACCGGCCTGGTCGAGTTCGTCCGCGGGCTTGTCCAGCGCGGCGTCGAGATCGTCTCGACCGGCGGAACACGCAAGGCGATCGCCGATGCGGGCCTGGCGGTCACCGACGTGTCGGAAGTCACCGGCTTTCCGGAGATCATGGACGGGCGCGTCAAGACGCTGCATCCGCTGGTGCATGGCGGCCTGCTCGCGGTGCGCGGCGATCCGGAGCATCAGCGGGCGATGCACGATCATGGCATCCGGCCGTTCGATCTCGTCGTGATCAACCTCTACCCGTTCGAAGATGTCCGCCGCGCCGGCGGCGACTATGCGTCGACGGTCGAGAACATCGACATCGGCGGCCCGGCCATGGTGCGCGCCTCGGCCAAGAACCATGCCTATGTCGGCATCGTTACCGATCCGTCGGACTATCCGCTGGTGCTGGAGGCGCTCGAGGAGAACACCGGCAGTCTGTCCTATCTGTTCCGCCAGAAACTCGCCGCCAAGGCGTTCGCCCGCACTGCCGCCTATGACGCCGCCATTTCCGGCTGGTTTGCCGAAGCGCTGTCGATCGAGCATCCGTCCTGGCGCGCCTTCGGCGGCAGGCTGGAACAGGTGATGCGCTATGGCGAGAACCCGCATCAGGACGCCGCGTTCTACGTGACAGGCGATCCGCGCCCGGGCGTCGCCACCGCGCGACAGGTCCAGGGCAAGCAGCTTTCCTACAACAACATCAACGACACCGACGCGGCCTACGAACTCGCTGCCGAGTTCGATCCGGCCCGCACCGCCGCCGTCGCGATCATCAAGCACGCCAACCCGTGCGGCGTGGCGGAGGGCGCGACCCTGAAGGACGCCTATCTCAAGGCTCTGGCCTGCGACCCCGTCTCGGCCTTCGGCGGCATCGTCGCGTTGAACCGGACGCTGGACGCGGAGGCGGCGGAGGAAATCGTCAAGACCTTCACCGAGGTTATCATCGCGCCCGACGCGACCTCCGAGGCGGCAGCGATCGTCGCCGCCAAGAAGAACCTCCGCCTGCTGCTCGCCGGCAGCCTGCCCGATCCGCGCTCGCCCGGCGTCGGCGTCAAGTCGGTGGCCGGTGGCCTGCTCGTCCAGTCGCGCGACAGTGGCGTCGTCGACGATCTCGACCTCAAGGTCGTGACCAGGCGCGCGCCGACGGCGAAGGAACTGGCCGACCTGAAATTCGCCTTCCGGGTGGCAAAACACGTCAAGTCCAACGCCATAGTCTATGTCCGCGACGGCGCGACCGTCGGCGTCGGCGCCGGGCAGATGAGCCGCGTCGACTCGTCGCGAATCGCCGCCCGCAAGGCGGTCGACGCAGCCGAGGCGGCCGGCCTCGCCGAGCCGATGACAAAGGGCTCCGTCGTCGCCTCCGACGCCTTCTTCCCCTTCGCCGACGGGCTGCTTTCAGCCGTCGAAGCCGGCGCAACCGCGGTCATCCAGCCCGGCGGCTCGATGCGCGACGACGAAGTCATCGCTGCCGCCGACGAAGCGGGCATCGCCATGGTGTTTACGGGCATGCGGCATTTCCGGCATTGAGTGGCCGAAGAACATGAAAGGCCTCTCCGACTTTGAAAGGCAACGAATCGAGGAAGTGGCAAAAGCTGTTGGGGCCGACGACTTTGCCCGATTCCGATTCCTATCCGACGAACCGTTCATCAATGAAGAAGCGGCGCGTGAGAATTTCGTCGACGCGCGGCTAAAGGCTGTCAGTGACCCAGTCGATTGGGAAGCATTCTCTGACATCGGCGAGGATGATCAGGGCAATCGGATCATCCACATACGAGTCCAGAACCTTGAAACAGGTCGACGCTCGATATTCCTGACCCTCTGCTCAAATAGCAATCGCATCGCCATTTGGGCCTTCGCCGACAATCCATTCTACGTCGACTGATAACGCCCCATCACGCCGCGAGCTTGTAGTCGCGGCTCTTCACCCAGGGCAGCAGCACCAGTCCGATGACGAACAGCAGCACGATCGGTGTCACGCCGAGGCGCTGGGCGTCCTGGGTCGACAGGCCGAACGCTTCGGAGGCGAACCACGCGGTCGCGAAGGCGATCGAGAACGGCGCGATGAACGATGTCGCGCGGCCCGACAGCGCGTAGAGGCCGAACGCCTCCGTCACCTTGTCGTGGTCGACCTGGTCGACCAGCAGCGTCCGCGAAGCCGCCTGGATCGAGCCGCCGGCCGCGCCGATGAACGCGCCCGCGATATAGAAGACGATGTCGGGCAGGCTCGACTGCGTGCCTTCGGCGGCGACCGTCATGAACAGGATCTGGGTCGGCGTGGTCGAGATCACCACAATGCAGCACAGGATCAGGACGAGGATCGAGACGCTGATCACCGGCTTCGGGCCGAAGCGCTGGTCGGCCCGGCCGCCGATCCAGGCCCCGATGGCGCCGGTCAGGTTGGCGAGGATGCCGAATATGCCGATCTTGATGATCGGCCAGCCGAGCACGCCGGCGGCATAGATGCCGCCGAAGGAGTAGAGCGCGTTCAGCGCGTCGCGGTAGAACATCGACGACAGCAGGAACGAGAAATAGCTGCGTTGCGCGGGCAGCGTGCGCAGCGTCTCGCGAAGCTCGGCAAGACCGCGCCGGATCGCGCCGGCAACCGCCGCGCGCCGTCCGACATCGGGCGTCCACAGGAACATCGGCAGCACGAAGACCAGATACCAAAGCGAAGTCAGCGGCCCCGACGCGCGGTCGCCCTCGTGGGTCGCCGGATCCAGCCCGAACAGCGGGTCGATGCCGATCAGCGTCTTGCCGGAGTCCGGATTGGCGGACAGGAAGCCGAGCACGATGACCAGCGAGATCAGCCCCCCGACATAGCCCAGCCCCCAGGCCGAACCCGAGAGCCGACCGAGTTCGGCGCGCGGCACGAGCGTAGGCATCATCGCATTGTTGAAGACGGCGGCATATTCCATGCCGACCAGCGCCAGCACGATGGCGAGCATGGCGAAGCCGAGATTGCCCATGCCGGGCGTCGCGTACCAGAGCATCCAGCAGCCGATGAAGCCGAGGATCGAGAACAGCAGGATCCAGGGCTTGCGCGGGCCGGTCGCGTCGGCGATTGCCCCGAGGATCGGCGAGGTCAGCGCGATGATCGCGCCGCCGATGCCGGCCGCGTAGCCCCAGTATTCTTGGCCCTCTGCCGGGTTCGACGCCACATGAGCCGCGAAATAGGGTGCGAAGACGAAGGTGATGATCAGCGTATGGAACGGCTGCTGGGCGAAGTCGAAGAACATCCAGCTCCAGATGCCGCGCTTCGAGGCACGACGCGATGACACTTCCGACATTCTCTGCTCCCCCGCAACGGCACCTCTGCTACAGACATAACAGGTTGCCAACCGGAATCAGCAGGATTCTTGGAGTGATGCGAGCGTCCCGATAAACGGTCGCCTAGGGTCTCCCTTAGGTATGCGTCGGACTGTAGGCAACAGCTCGCGGTTGATCAAAGACATCACTAGGCGCAAGATGTATGGTGACGGAGATTGCCAATGACACTGAAGCTTTCGAGACGGGCGTTGGTTGCATCTGCGGGGTGCTTGTTGTTTGCCTCTGCCCCGATTGGCATGGCCGAAGAAAACGTTGGCCGATTTCAAGGAACTCTGGTCCTGCGAGACTACTCGGATAGCGATTCGTCGAAATTCCTCCTTGAAGAAGACTTGATGTACATAGATCCGGCAGGGAGGGAGTGGTACGCTTGGCGGGGATTGGAAACAGACGGCGCTTCGATACCAAGGTTCCTGTGGGCTGTCGTTGGATCGCCGTTCACCGGACAACACAGGCGAGCGGCAGTCATCCATGACTTCTATTGTGCAAACAGATTCAGGAATTGGGAAGATGTATCTAACGTATTTTATGACGCGATGATTACAGATGGAGTTAATTCATCAAAGGCGCTGTTGATGTATTATGCCGTCGTTCGGTTTGGCCCGTATTGGACGCTGAATGAGTTGACAACATGTCCTGCTGATCGGCTCTGTGCAAATCCAGGGAAGCTGGATGTCGCATATTCAACAGCGTCGATCGCCATCGAGCACCAAGCGCAATATGTCGATGAAATCGAACAGATGAAGACAGAGATTGCCACCCGGACTCTCGACTTGACGGAGTTGAGGCAACTCGCAGCGTCCAAGCCAGAGCTACCCCGCACGTTTGCGACCGAACGCATTACTGACAACTGGGCGGACAAGCGGTGGCGTCACGTTCCTCGACACAAGCAGTGATAGCCACCTTCAAAAAGAACTTGCCACAAGCCCACTGTCTGGCGAAGCGGTCGACGTTAGTAGCCGGTCAGATCGTTCATCAGCCCCGCGGCGACCGACAGTCGCGACAGCGAGATCTCGCCGCTCTCGGTCAGGTTCTGCAACCGCTCCCGCGCACGCTCGATCCGTTCGCCGCCCGCCGCGATCCACGCCGCAACCGGATCGGCGGCTGCGCCATGCTGCGAGAGTGCCGCCACCGCCATCCCCCGGCGCGCGGCGGCGATCATGTCATGGGCGCGTGAAAGAGCAAGGCCGTCATAGTAGTCGGTCGGCGCGATCGTCCGCGCCGCTTCCTCGATCCGGCCGATGCGGAAATGCGCGTTGATGGCGAGAATCGCGGCAGCGGCGGCATCGACGCCGGCATTGCCGAGCTTCGCCACCTGCGCCATTTCCGGCACCAGTTCGGCGAGGCCGAGCAGCGCCAGCCGTTCGGCAAGCTTTGGCGGCGCGCCGCTCTGCGCCAGCGGGTCGACGCGGGCCTGATGCCGCGCCCGCATGTCGGTCGGCAGCATCTGCGCCAGTTTCGGCTCGATCGCCTTGCGCGCCGCTGCCAGGGCCGCGACGCGGTCGCCCAGCGGGGCACTGTCGCCGTTGCGCAGGAACCAGACGGTCTGGTTGTAGACCAGGCGCCCGACCGCCTGATAGAGGCCGAGCTGCGCCTTGCCGTCGATCTTCGCATCGAGGGCGTCGATCTCGGCATAGAGCGCCGGCAGCGCAAACCCGTCGCGCACCAGCACGTAGGCCTCGATCACCTCGTCCGGCGGGCAGCCGGTCATGTCCTGCAGCCGGCTGACGAAGGTCGGCCCGCCGCGGTTGATCGCATCGTTGGCCAGTTGCGTCGCGATGATCTCCCGCCGCAGCCGGTGGCTGGAGATTTCGGCGGCGTATTTCTTCGCCATCCTGTCCGGAAAATACTCGGTCAGATCGCGTTCGAGATAGGGTTCGTCGGGCAGGGCGCTCGCCGCGAGGTCGTCCAGCAGCACCATCTTCGCATAGGCGAGCAGCACGCCGAGCTCGGCCCGGGTCAGCGGCTCGTTGCGCGCCGCGCGCTCCGCCAGCATTGCGTCGGACGGCAGCATCTCGATCTTGCGGTCGAGCAGCTTGCGCGCCTCCAGCCCCGCCATGAAGCGCTGCTGGTGCGGAACATCCGCCGCGCCGCGCATCTCGGCCAGCGAGATCGCCAGGGTCTGGCGGTAGTTGTTGGTCAGCACCAGTTGACCGACCTCGTCGGTCATCGACGCCAGCAGCTTGTTGCGCGCCGGCCGGGTCAGGCTGCCGCTCCGCATTGCGGTGGCCAGCGCGATCTTGATGTTGACCTCGACGTCCGACGAGTTGACGCCGCCCGAGTTGTCGATCGCGTCCGAGTTGGAGCGGCCCCCGAGCAGGCCATATTCGATCCGGGCGCGCTGCGTGACGCCGAGATTGGCGCCTTCGCCGATCGCCTTGGCGCGAACTTCCGCCGCTGTCACACGGATCGCGTCATTGGCGCGGTCGCCCGCATCCTGGTTGGTTTCGGTCGTCGCACGCACATAGGTCCCGATGCCGCCGAACCAGAGCAGGTCGACCGGGGCCTTGAGGATCGCGTTCATGATCTCGGCTGGCGAGGCGACGGTCTTGCCAAGGCCGATCGCATCGGCCGCCGCCTGGGACAGCGTGATCGACTTCTGCGACCGCGGGAAAACCCCGCCGCCGGCGGAAATCTTCGACTTGTCGTAGTCCTGCCAGCTCGAGCGCGGCAGCGCGAACATCCGCTCCCGCTCGACGAACGAGGCTTCGGCATCCGGCGCGGGGTCGATGAAGATGTCGCGATGGTCGAACGCGGCCACCAGGCGGGTCTGGCGCGACAAAAGCATGCCGTTGCCGAACACGTCGCCCGACATGTCGCCGACGCCGACAACCGTGAAGGCTTCCGCCAGGATGTCGCGGTTCATCTCGCGGAAATGCCGCTTCACCGCTTCCCATGCGCCGCGCGCGGTGATGCCCATTTTCTTGTGGTCGTAGCCGGCGGAGCCGCCAGACGCGAAAGCGTCGTCCAGCCAGAAATCATGCGCCTGCGAGATCGCGTTCGCCGTATCGGAAAAGGTCGCGGTCCCTTTGTCGGCGGCGACGACGAAATACGGATCGTCGGTGTCGCGGCGCACGACGTCCTTGGGCGGAACGATGCCGTTGAGGTCGAGATTGTCTGTGATCGACAGGAGCGACGAGACGAAATTGATATAGGCGCTGGTTCCCGCAGCGAACACCGCGTCGCGGCTGCCGCCGGCCGGCAGCAGTTTCGGGAAGAAGCCGCCCTTGGCGCCGACCGGCACGATCACCGCGTTCTTCACCTGCTGCGCCTTGACCAGGCCCAGCACCTCGGTCCGGTAGTCCTGCGCCCGGTCCGACCAGCGCAATCCGCCGCGCGCCACCGGACCGAAGCGCAGGTGCACGCCTTCGACTTCCGGCCCGTAGACGAAGATCTCCCGCCAAGGCTTCGGGTCCGGCAATCCGTCGACCCGGCGCGAATCGAGCTTGATCGCCAGCGACACGCCTGGCCCGGCCGGCGCGAAATGGTTGGTGCGCAGCGAGCAGTCGATCAGGTTCAGATAGCGGCGGATGATCGTGTCGTCGTCGAGGCTCGGCACGTCGGCCAGCGCATCGCGCACCGCCGACTTGAGATGCTTGGTCACGACGTCGGAATCGCCCTGCTGCGCCGGGTCGAGCCGCGCGACGAACAGGCCGTGCAGCGCGCGCGCGATCTGCGGGTAGCGGTTCAGCACGCCGGCGATGAACTCCTGGCTCTGCGGGATGCCCGCTTGCTGGAGATAGCGGCCGTAGGTGCGCAGGATCAGGATTTCGCGCGCGGTCAGGCCCGCCGTCTGCGCCAGCGCGTTGTAGCCGTCATTGTCGGCCTCGCCGCGCCAGACCGACAGGAAGACCTGCTCGAACAGCGCGCCGCCGTCCTTGAGGTCGATCGGCCTGCCGAATGCGTTTTCCAGTTCCATGTCGTGCAGGAAAATCCTGTCGCCTTCGCCGTCGGACACTTCGAAGGTCCGCTCGCTGATGACCCGGAAGCCGATGTTTTCGAGCAGCGGCACGCGCCGCGACAGTGCCACCGGCGCGCCGAAATGGTGGATCTTCAGCGCCGCCTGCTCTGGCGGCTGGTCCTTATGGCGATAATAGTCGATGGCGATGGGATTGCTGGCGCTCACCCCGGAAACGCGCTGCGCATCATGCAAGGCTTCCGCCGCCGAGAAACTGCCGCGGTAGCTTTCCGGAAAGCGTGTCGCGATCTCGGCGTAGCGGCTCTCGACGCCGAGCGTCTCCGCCGTCTCGGCAATCGCGTCGTCCCAGGTGCGCACGATGTCGCGCACGCCCTCTTCGAGCACCGCCGGGTCGATCTTCGGCGTCTTGCCGCCGGAGCGTCCGATGATGAAATGCACCCGCGCCAGGCTCGAGTCGGGGAAGGCCGGATAGTAGGCCGAGAGGCGCCCCTCGAACGCGGTCTTCAGATAGTCGCCGATCTTCTCCCGCGCCCTGCTGTCGTAGCGGTCGCGCGGCACGAAGACGATGATCGAGACGAAGCGGTCGAACCGGTCGACGCGCACCAGCACGCGGATGCGCGGCCGTTCGCCCAGCGCCACGATCGCGGCGGCATGCTTGCGCAGCAGCGGAACGTCGATCTGGAACAGTTCGTCGCGCGGATAGGATTCGACGACATTGATCAGCGCCTTGCCGGAATGGTCGGCGGCGTCAAAGCCGGACTTGGCGATAACGCCTTGCGCCTTCGAGCGCAGATAGGGGATGTTCATCACCGAGCGCGTGTAGGCCGTCGAGGTGAACAGGCCGACGATGCGCAGCTCGCCCAGCAGCCTGCCCTTGGCGTCGAAGGTCTTGACGCCGACATAGTCGAGATAGATCCGCCGGTGCACCAGCGACTTGGTGTTGGCCTTGGTGACGATCAGCGGGTCGGGCCCGTTGAGGAAGGCGCGGATCTCCGGCGTCGTGGTCACTGCCTCGGTGCCGCTGCGCAGCACCAGCGTGTTCGGGTCCGACAGGATGCCGAGGCCGACATCGCCGCTGCGCTCCAGCTTGCCGGTCTTCTCGTTGCCCTTGTAGAGATAGTCGCGCATGCCGAGGAAGGTGAAATTGTCGTCCCGCAGCCATTCCAGCAGCGCGACCGCCTCGTCGACCGAGTCCTTCTTCAGCGGCACGTTGGAATAGCGGAAGCTCGATATCGCCTGTTCGAGCCGCGCCAGCATCGGCTTCCAGTCGGCCACCGCCAGCCGCACGTTGTCGAGAATGCGCTTCAGCGCCGCCTCGAGCGCGGCAGCCCGCGTCTCCGTCAGCAGAGGCAGGTGCACGTGGATCAGGCTGACACGGTCGACGCCCGCATCATGCCGCGAACCGCCTGAATCCCCTACGATCGCGGTGACGCCCGCCTTGCCATGCGTGACCTGCAGCACCGGGTGCATCACCAGCAGCGGCTCGGCGCCGCCCTCGGTGATCTCGCCGATCACCGAGTCGAACAGGAACGGCATGTTGTCGTTGACCAACGTCACGACGGAGACCTTGCGCCCCTGGCGCAGGATGCCGGGATCGCGCTCGACCGCGATGATGCAGTCGCCCTTGCGGTGCCGTTTCAGGGCCGAGAAGGCCAGCTGCGACGTGCGGCGCAGCGCGTCGTCGTCATAGGCCGCGATGTCTTCCGCGGGCGCACGCGTGATCAGATGTTCGGCGAGGTTTTCGGCAGTCGCCTTCCTGTCGGCGGCATCGCCCCCCGACAGATGTTTTTTGCCCGTCGGCATAGCGAATCCCCTCCCAAGGCTGCTTTTTCGGCTATCGTAACAGAGAAACGACGCATTGCGACCGCCGAAACGCGCGCAATCTGCGAAAAGCATGTGAATGGAGGATGACGCCATGAGCGACCGGATCACCGCGCTGGACCTGAAACCGGTCGAGCTCGGCGAGCCGACGAAGGCCTATTTCGCCAAGGCGAAGGAAAAGCTGGGGATGATCCCCAACGTGCTTCTGGCCTATGCCTTCGACGAGAAGAAGCTGCGCGCCTTCACCGACATGTACAACGACCTGATGCTGGGTGAATCCGGCCTGTCGAAGCTGGAGCGGGAGATGATCGCGGTGGCGGTCTCCTCGGTCAACCATTGCTACTACTGCCTCGCGGCACATGGCGCGGCGGTCCGGCAGCTCTCTGGCGATCCGGCGCTCGGGGAAATGATGGTGATGAACTACCGCGCCGCGAACCTTCCGCCGAAGCAGAAGGCGATGCTCGATTTCGCTGTGAAACTGACGGAAACGCCGGCGAAGATCGAGGACGCCGACCGCCAGGCGCTGCGAAACGCCGGGTTCTCCGACCGCGACATCTGGGACATCGCCTCCACGGTCGGCTTCTTCAACATGTCGAACCGCGTCGCCGCCGCCACGGACATGCGGCCGAACGACGAGTACCACGCGATGGCGCGGTAACGGCGGGGCCCCGCACGCTCTGGCTTGGGCGACGCGACAAACATGACCATCGTCTCACAAAACCTTGTTCCAGGACGGCTGGCGCCCCCGCGTCAGTATGGTATGTTGATATCAACATTAGTGATGAAGAACACAACAACCGGGGGAACGACATGCCGAAATATCTGCTGGTCTATCACGGCGCGGCCGGGCCGATGCCGTCGTCGCAGGAGGAGATCGACAAGGTGATGGCCGCCTGGGGCGCATGGTTCGAATCGCTGGGCGACGCCGTGGTCGACGGCGGCAATCCGGTCGGAAAGTCGAGGACCGTGCATCCGGGCGGAAAGGTCACCGACGATGGCGGGCCGGACCCGGCGACGGGCTATTCGATCCTGTCGGCGGGCAGCGACGCGGAAGTGGCGGAAATGGCCAAGGGCTGCCCGCACCTCGCCGACGGCGGCACGATCGAGATCGCGCCGATCATGGAAATGTAGCCTATCCCCGCGCCGCGATCGCCGCCGCGGCGCCGGCCATCGTGCCGGCGCTGATGCGGTTGGCGATCCTGACCGCGCGGGGGCTCTTCAACAGCTTGCGCGCCTGAGCCGCCGCCAGCGCCCAGCCGAGATCGATCGCCACCAGCACGGCCACCATCGTCAGCGTCAGTTCCAGCCAGCCGGTGAGCGTGACCGTGGCGAGGTCGATGATCGTCGGCAGCAGCGCCAGGTAGAACATCATGATCTTGGGGTTGCCGAGCGTCACCGCCATGCCGGCGAAGAAAAGCCTGAGCGGCGAGTCGGCCTGCGGCATCTCGCCCTCGCCGACCGCGACCGGCGCGGTCCACATTTTCCAGGCCAGGAAGGCGAGATAGGCAACGCCCGCCCATTTCAGCATCACGAAGGCAAGGTGGAACGTCTGCGCCACGTAGGCGAGGCCGAAGACCGCGAGCGACAGCCAGATCGCCTCGCCGATCCACATCGCCAGCAGGAACGGGAATACGCCCGACAGGCCCCGCGTCATCACGCGGGCGACGAGCGCGGCGATCGACGGGCCGGGCGAGCCGGCCGCAACCAGCAGGGCGCCGGCGAAGATGAGCAGCGAGGTAATTGTCATGACGGTCTCCCGATTGGCAAACTAGCCGAGATGACCCGATGCCGGAAGAGGCCGTTGAGGTGGCCGTCGCGTGCCGACGGCAAGAGCTGTCAGCATCGACCCAGGCACGCCTCGACCGGCGCCGGTGTCTCACACTACCGTGAATATTGGACAAGCAACGCGGGACAATGGCATGAGCAACACGACAATGATACGCATCGGCTGGGCCCTGTCGGGCCTCTATGTGCTGTTCATGCTCGGCGCATCGGTCACGCCCAAGCTCGCCGGCATGCCGGTCGCCGAGGAAACCATGGCGCTGCTTGGCTGGCCGCCCGGCTACGCCCTGATGATCGGCGCGATCGAACTGGTTCTGGTTCTGCTCTACATCTGGCCGAAGACCAGCGTGCTGGGCGCGATCCTCACCATGGCCCTGCTCGGCGGCGCGATGGCGACGCAGATCCGCGCCGGCAGCCCGCTGTTAAGCCATGTCCTGTTTTCGGTCTATCTCGGCCTGTTCATGTGGGGCGGCCTATGGCTGCGCGACCCGGCGCTGCGCGCGCTGTTCCCGTTCAGGCGCTGACGATCAGACAGTCGCCTCGATCGGCTCGGCCAGCTTCGGGCTCGCACGGGCGGCGACCAGGCAACCGACGACGATGAGACTGCCGCCGACCAGCGTTGGCCAGGTGACGGCCTCGTCGAAGAAGAACCAGCCGAGTGCGATCGCCCAGATAAAGGCAGTGTATTCGGTCGGGATCAGGTACTGCGCCTCGGTCCGCCGGTAGGCCCAGCTCATCATGAACTGTCCGCTGAGAGACAGGGCCGTCACGCCGGCGATCGGAAGCCACAGCTCGACCGGCAGTGCCGCGGCCAGCCACGGCGCGGCGAGGCCCATGATGACAACCAGCGCCAGATTTTGGAAGAACGCGATTTCTACCGGCTGTGCGATTTGCGCCTGCTGGCGCATCAGGATCAGGTTGTAGGCATAGAAGAATGCCGAAGCGAGGATGGCCGCTGTCCCCAGCATCGCGTCTCGCGTGTAGCTGGATTGACCGAACTGTCCAGCCATGATGATGGCCACCCCACAGAGTCCGGCCAGCGACGCCCAGATCACCTCTCGGCGTATCCGCTCGCCCAGCAGCAGCGCCGCGAGAAACAGCGCGATCAGCGGCGCGATGAATGAGAGCGCGATCGCCTCCGCCAGCGGAAGTCTGGCCAGACCCCAGAAGAACGAGATCAGCACGATGCCGACCACAATCGCGCGCAGGCCATGCAGCCGGAGCACACGCGGCGCCGGCCGAGACCGTTCGCCGGCCGACCATATGCCGCCCGCGACGATGCTCGCCAGCAGGCTGCGCCACAGCACGGTGTTGTAGACGCCGATGGCGATCACGAGGCTCTTCATCGCCGCATCCATCGCCGACAGAAGAAAGATCGCGAAAGCGCAGACCAGCACCGGGATCATCGGCGACGCGGCGTCGGACGGGATGGGAAGCTTCACGGGGTGCGCACTCTCGCAAAGGAAGGAGGCGGCGATAGCCCCGCGTGGCGCGCTGCGCCAGATGGCAGACGCGCCCGAGCGCCAGTCCAGGCCGCCGGCTCTACGCGGCGTGCGGACCGTTGTCCTCGTTCATCCGCCTGGCGACAAGCCAGGCGCCGACGAGCGCGATGGCTACCGGAATTCCTTCCGTCACCAGCACCTTCCAGGGCTGGGCAAGCTGGAACGGTCCGGAGAATTCGATCACGAACCAGGCCATCAGGTAGACGCAGCCAAGCGTCAGCAGCACGCCCACGATCTTCAGGGGGAGGGGCAGGGGCTTCTCAACGTGGCCCGGAGTTCGGCGCTGCAACTCCTTGAACACCACCATTGCCAACGCGACCAGCGCCGTTATGCCGCCGAAGGTGGGACCGATGACAAACATGAGCCCCATCGCCATGCCGCCGTCCCTGTCGACGACGTTGAGCGCCTCGGCGTAGCGGAACCCGGCGGCGGCGGACACGCCCCAGCCGACGGCGTAGCCGAGAATGAGAACGAGAATGATTCGAAGCAGAAGTTGCATGGCCAGGCCCAGTTTCGTGAGAAACTAAGCTGATTTCGCCGGGGATTGAAACGTCTGCCGTCTCCATCCCCAGCGAAGTTTCTGCGGCCGCCGCGGTTGGCCAGGACTCAGGCCGCTCCCGCCACCTTCGCTGACTTTTCGAACCGCTTGCGCTCGTTCGGGTCGAGATAGAGCTTGCGCAGCCGGATCGACTTCGGCGTCACTTCGACCAGTTCGTCGTCCTGGATCCAGGCGAGCGCCCGCTCCAGCGTCATGCGGATCGGCGGCGTCAGGCGAACGGCTTCGTCCTTGCCGGCGGCGCGGATATTGGTCAGCTTCTTGCCCTTGAGCACATTGACCTCGAGGTCATTGTCGCGAGAGTGAATACCGATGATCATACCCTGGTAGACCTTCACGCCGGCGTCGATCACCATCGGGCCGCGGTCTTCGAGGTTCCACATCGCGAACGCGACCGACTCGCCGGCATCGTTCGAAATCAGCACGCCGTTGGTGCGGCCGGGCAGTTCGCCCTTGTAGGGCTGGTAGGCGTGGAACAGCCGGTTCATCACCGCCGTGCCGCGCGTGTCGGTCAGGAGCTCCGACTGGTAGCCGATCAGGCCGCGGGTCGGCGCGTGGAAGACGATGCGCTGGCGGTTGCCGCCGGAGGGGCGCAGTTCGACCATCTCGGCCTTCCGCTCGCTCATCTTCTGCACGACGATGCCGGCATGTTCCTCGTCGACGTCGATGACGACTTCTTCGACCGGCTCCAGCATCTCGCCGTCTTCGCCCTTCTGCATCACGACGCGCGGGCGCGACACGGCGAGTTCGAAGCCTTCGCGGCGCATCGTCTCGATCAGCACCGCCAGCTGCAATTCGCCGCGGCCCGAGACGAAGAACGAATCCTTCTCGCTCGATTCCTCGATCTTCAGCGCCACGTTGCCTTCCGCCTCGCGCAGCAGGCGGTCGCGGATGACGCGGCTTGTCACCTTGTCGCCTTCGGTGCCGGCCAGCGGGCTGTCATTGACGATGAACGACATGGTGACAGTCGGCGGATCGATCGGCTGCGCCTGCAGCGGCTCGGTCACGGACGGATCGCAGAACGTGTCGGCGACGGTGCCCTTAGACAGGCCGGCGATCGCAACGATGTCGCCCGCCTGCGCCTCGTCGATCGGCTGGCGCTCCAGGCCGCGGAACGCGAGAATCTTGGTGATGCGGCCGGTCTCGATCAGCCTGCCGTCATTGGCGAGCACCTTGACCGGCTGGTTCGACTTCAGCGAGCCGGATTCGATCCGGCCGGTGATGATGCGGCCGAGGAACGGGTTGGCTTCGAGCAGCGTGCCGATCATGCGGAACGGGCCGGGATGCACGGTCGGCGCCGGAACGTGCTTGACGATGAGATCGAACAGCGGCGCCAGGCCCTGGTCCTTCGGGCCTTCCGGGTTCTCGGCCACCCAGCCATCGCGGCCCGAGCCGTAGAGGATCGGGAAGTCGAGCTGCTCGTCGGTGGCGTCCAGCGCCGCGAACAGGTCGAACACCTCGTTCACCACCTCGACATGGCGTCCATCCGGGCGGTCGATCTTGTTGATGACGACGATCGGGCGCAGGCCGACCTTCAGCGCCTTGCCGACCACGAACTTGGTCTGCGGCATCGGGCCTTCGGCGGCGTCGACCAGCACGATCGCCGAATCCACCATGGACAGGATGCGCTCGACCTCGCCGCCGAAATCGGCGTGGCCGGGGGTGTCGACGATGTTGATGCGGTAATCCTTCCAGTCGACCGAGGTCGCCTTGGCCAGGATGGTGATGCCGCGTTCCTTTTCGAGATCGTTCGAGTCCATCGCGCGCTCGGCGACGCGCTGGTTTTCGCGGAAGGAGCCGGCCTGCTTCAGCAGTTCGTCCACCAGTGTGGTCTTGCCATGGTCGACGTGTGCGATGATCGCGATATTGCGCAGGTTCATGATGGTTCCAGGGATTTGCGGGCGGCGCCGACGCGCGGCCAGACCGTATTTGCGGCGGTCCATACAGGTTTTTTCGCAAATGCGAAAGGGGTGGCGAACCCCGTCTCATTCCGGCCTGTCACGCTTGATCAGGCGGGCGGCACCTCGTTCACCTCGTAGGTCCACACCCGGAACGACGTCAGCAGATGCGGCCCGAAGGAATTGATCAGCGGGATGTCGGCAGCGTCGCGTCCGCGCGCGACGACGATGCGGCCGATGCGCCGCTTGTTGTTGCGCGGGTCGAAGGTGCGCCAGCGGCCGTCGAGCCAGACCTCCATCCAGGCTGAAAAGTCCATCGGATTGACCACCGGGACGCCGATATCGCCGAGATGGCCGTTCACATAGCGTGTCGGAATGTTGAGGCAGCGGCAGAACGCCACGGCCAGATGCGCGAAGTCGCGGCAGACGCCGACCCGTTCGTTGTAGGCGTCGAACGCGGTGCGGGTCGAGCGCGCCTGCTGGTAATCGAAGCGGATATGGTTGTGGACGAAATCGCAGATCGCCTGCACGCGGCCCCAGCCGGGAGCGATGTGGCCGAACATGTCCCAGGCGATCTGGCTCAGCTTGTCCGTCTCGCAGTAGCGGCTGCCCATCAGGTAGACGAGACATTCGTCCGGCAGGTCGGCCACCGGAATCTCGCGGGCGTTCCAGTCGACCTCGTCCAGTTGGCCGCTGTCCTCGATCGTCGCGTCGCCCCACATCGTCAGGTCGCCGACCGGCGCGACCAGCCGCCGGCAGCGGTTGCCGAACATGTCGCGGTAGGTCGTGGTGGGAACTTCTGGTGTGGTGAACACGGTCTCGGGCGCGCGGATGTCAGCGGCGCGGTCCTCGTGCACGGCGAGCAGGCACACCAGCGGCGTCGGCTGCGGGCAGTTGATGGTGATTTCGTAGCCGTAGCGGATCAGCACTGGACGCTCCTGCGGACGCCCCGGCATCTCCGGCTGGAAAGGCTACGGTCGCCGTCAACTCCTAGCAGGAAAATTGGTTCGCTGCAGTGCAATATTTCCGGGCGCCGTAAAACCGTCACTCCACCGCGATCTCGATCCCGTGCCGGGCGACGATCTCGGGCTGGATCATCCTGGCGTGGTGCGCCAGCAGCACGATCTCGGCATCCAGCCCGGACCCATGTCCCATCGCCACGTCGACGCGGCGCGCGGCGTCCTCCATTGCCTCGTCGCCATTGGCATGCGCGAATGCCCCGGCGCCGAGCGCGCAATAGGCAAACAGCGCCGCGACCGGCGCATAGGCTTCGACTGGCGGCTCGGCGTCGCCGTGACGGTCCTTCAGCAGGTTGACCAGCGCCAGCTTGACCCCTTCCGGCACCAGCGCCGGATGCATGTCGACGGCGCGCAAGGCGCCGTCCAGGCTACGCAGGTCCTCAGACCGGCCGAACCGTCCCAGAAATCCGAATGACGATCCGCGTCTGGCCATCTCGATCCGATCCTTGCCTCAAATAGGCCCCGCGGGCGCTCTTCCTTGAGGGAAATGGATATTCTAACGTCCGCCACCAAATCAGCGGGGAGCTTTTCTTGATCACTGTCATCGGCTCGATCAATCTTGACCTGATCGCCACCGTCGGCCGCCTGCCGCAACCGGGCGAGACCGTGCCGGGCAACGGCTTCCGCTCGGCCCCCGGCGGCAAGGGCGCAAACCAGGCGCTGGCCGTCCGCCGGGCCGGAGCCAACGTGCGCATGGTCGGCGCGGTTGGCCGCGACGCCTTCGCCGCCGAGGCGCTGGCGCTGCTGAAGGAGGGCGGCGTCGACCTGTCTCTGGTCGCCGAAACCGATGAGCCGACCGGCACGGCGCTGATTCTCGTCGGTGGCGATGGCGAGAACATGATCGCGGTCGTTCCCGGCGCGAACGGAACGGTCGGACCGGATGCGCTGGAGCGGCTGTCGTTCGAGCCGGGCGAGCATGTCCTGCTGCAGCACGAGATCCCGCTCGAAACCGTCGCCGCCGCCATCGAAGCCATCCGCGCCGCCGGGGCCGTGTCGATCCTCAACACCGCGCCCTTCCGCGCGGAAGCGGCCCGCTTCGTCACCGAGGCCGACTATCTCGTCGCCAACGAGACCGAATTCGACCTCTACGCCGGAGAACTGGCGCTCGCCGGCGCCTCGCGCCAGGAACGCATGGCGGCCTATGTGGCGAAGACCGGCCGAACCGTGATCGTGACGCTCGGCGGCGACGGCGTGCTGACCGCCGGCCCCCACGGCGCACTCGCAGTTCCAGCGATGAAGATCACGCCGGTCGACACCGTCGGCGCGGGCGACACGTTCTGCGGCTATCTCGGCGACGGCCTCGCGCGGGGCATGTCGCTCGAAGCAGCGCTGCGCCGCGCCTCGGTCGCCGGCTCGCTCGCCTGCCTCAAGCCGGGCGCGCAGCCGGCCATCCCCACCGACACCGAAGTCGCTGCATGTCTGTGACCGCCGGCCGCAACATTGTCCGGCGCTTCACCGGCCTGTTGCCGCTGTTCGTCGTCGGCATCCTCTTCGCCGCCCCGCTGATCATCTGGCTGGTCAAGAACGACGAGCCCGCTATCGTCACCGAGCGCCTCAAGGCGCGCATCGTCTCGGTCGGCCCCACGACCGACAGCGAGCGCCGCGTCGTCGTTACCCTGCAGGAGGGGCTGACGGTCATCATCCGCACCCGAACCGCACCTCCCGACGCCAAGCCGGGCGACGATGTCGAGGTCATCCGCTCGACCAGCCCGACAGGCGAGGTCGACTACGATCTGGGCAAATGATGCAACGCATGGTCGTTCAGGGGCTTGAAAACACGCAGAAGTGATCACACCTGCAAGGAAGGAATTGCGGGGCTGGAAGTCTCATGTTCTCGGTCGTGACACTGAAACTCATCCTCTGGTGGGTCCAGCGCCATGGAAAGGCCATCCTGGCCATCATCGGCGTCACCGTCGCGGTGATGTCACCCGATCTGATCCGCATCTACCGGCTGTCGGTCCCGATTGAGAGCCGCGTTGAGTTGACCGGCCGAATCGTGTCCGTCCGCAATGCGCCGGCCAACCCGAAGATGGCCATCGGTCGCGGCCATCGCTTCGACTATGTGATCAGACTGCCGGACGGACGGATCGTCTGGGTTTCCGGTCCGGCGAACCGGCCCCACGCCACCGGCGAAAGGGTGACCCTGACGCGCTTCACCCGCGTCGGCGGCCGCGTCACCTACGAGTTCGCCGACAATCCGCTGCCGTATCGCTCGAACGCCTGAAGCTACAGCCGCCCCAGCCGCTCCACCAGCAGCGCAAAAAACCCGTCATGATCGATGTCGCGCATCACCATTGCGTTCTTCGGCCGCTTGGTCACACCCCACCAGTCGATGACGGTCATGCCCATGGTCAGTTCCGACGCCGTTTCGACCGCCACGTTGCAGTCGCGGCCCGAGAACAGGTCCGGCTTGATGAGGTAGGCGATGACGCAAGGGTCGTGCAGCGGCCCGCCGTCGGAGCCGTATTTCTGCTCGTCGAAGCGCTCGAAGAATTCCAGCATCTCGGCGGTGGCGATGCCGACCTTCGTCCCGAGCTTGCGGAACGCGTCCACCCGCGTCGCCTTGGTCAGCGCCTTGTGGGTGACGTCCAGCGGCATCATCACGATCGGAACGCCCGATTTCAGCACCACGTCGGCCGCATGCGGATCGACATAGATGTTGAACTCGGCCGCTGGCGTCACGTTGCCGCCCTCGAAGAAGCCGCCGCCCATCAGCACGATCTGCTTGATGCGCCTGGCGATCTTCGGCTCGCGGATCAGCGCCAGCGCGATATTGGTCAGCGGCCCGAGCGGACAGAGCGTCACCGTGCCGGATTTTTCCGCCATCAGCGTCTCGACGATGAAGTCGACGGCATGCTGCTCCTGCAACGTCATCTTCGGCTCGGGCAGGTCGGGCCCGTTGAGGCCGGTCTGGCCGTGCACCTCCTCCGCCGTGACCAGATTGCGCATCAGCGGGCGGCTCGCGCCTGCAAACACCTTCGTTTCCGGCTTGCCGGCCAGTTCGCAGATCTTGCGGGCATTGGTCTCGGTCAGCTTCAGCGGCACGTTGCCGGCGACGATGGTCAGGCCGAGTATGTCGAGTTCCGGGCTCGCCAGCGCCAGCAGGATGGCGACGGCGTCGTCCTGGCCGGGGTCCGTGTCGATGATGATCTTTTGCCTGTCCGCCATGATGCCCTTCTGTTTCCTCGGCCATTTTGTTGCGCCTTGAACTCCGGCGCGGGGCGGACCATATCAGAGGCACGCGCCGGAATGCCATCCGGGTTCCGGCGCTTTTCACGTCGCTCTCGAAGAGGACATGACATGTCGCGCATGACGCCCTTCTCGAACCCGCTGATGCTCGGTTTCGAGGCCATGGAAAAGACGCTCGAACGCGTCGCCAAATCCGGCGATGGCTACCCGCCCTACAATATCGAGCGGCTGCGCGGTGCAGATGGCACGTCCGAACGCCTGCGCATCACCCTTGCCGTGGCAGGTTTCGCCGAATCCGACCTCGACGTCAGCGTCGAGGAAAGCCAGCTCTGCGTCCGCGGCCGGCAGCAGGAAGAAGGGCCGCGCGAATATCTGCATCGCGGCATCGCCGCGCGGCAGTTCCAGCGCACCTTCCTGATGGCCGACGGCATGCGCGTGGTGGGAGCCGACCTGAAGAACGGCCTGCTCGCCATCGATCTCGACCGGCCGGAACCCGAGCGGCTGGTACGGAAAATCAACATATCGGTGAAAGACTGACCGGACCGTGACATCTGGCACGGAACCGGAAGCTCTGACGCGGGTTGGTCCCGAGGGACGCTCGCCTTTTGGAGGCTGACATGACGAACGACAAGCACACGATGACACAAGCCGAACTGGCGCATGTCGGCGAAGGCGCGGTCGCCTATCTGCGCGAGATCGACAGTGACGACCTGACCGCAAGGTTTCCCGGGATGCCGGAGTTGGAGTCGGGGTTGAAGCTCTGGGCGCTGTTTGCGGCCAACGGCCAGCCGATCCTGCTCAGCGACGAGCGCGCGACCGTGGTCGCGGGGGCGTTCCAGAACGACCTGATGCCGGTCAGCATTCACTGACAGGCAACGCGATTGGACGTGCGAAACCTCAGGCGGCGTGAGACGCCGGGGTTTCTGACAGGAATGAGTGTATCGCCGCCGCATCCGGCGTCGCGCGGATCTTGGCGACCGTGTCGCTGTCGCGCAGCACGCGGGCGATCCGCGACAGCGCCTTCAGGTGGTCCGCCCCCGCGCCCTCGGGCGCCAGGAGCAGGAACACCAGATCGACAGGCTGGTCGTCGAGCGCCTCGAACTCCACGGGCTGCTCAAGCCTTGCAAACAATCCGACGATCTTGCGCACGCCCGCCAGCTTGCCGTGGGGGATGGCGATGCCGTTGCCGACCCCGGTGGAGCCGAGCCGCTCGCGCTGCAGGATCGTGTCGAACACCTCGCGCTCCGGCAGGCCGGTCATTTCGGCCGCCTTTTCGGCGAGATGCTGCAGGAGCTGCTTCTTGGAGTTGGCACGCAACGAAGGCATGACCGCCTTCGCGTCGATCAGATCGCTCAGATCCATTCTTCTTTCCCCTGCTTCCTCTGGCCACCGGCAAGCCCCGCGCTCGCCGTCTGGCCCCGAGCGCGTGGATTATTTGCCGCCGGTCTGCAGCGACGGATCGATCCAGCCGATGTTTCCATCGGGCCGGCGATAGACGATGTTCAGCTGGTCGCTGCCGGCGTTGCGGAAGACGAAGACCGGGCTGTCCTTGGTGTCGAGTTCGATGACCGCGGAGGCCACCGACATCGACCGCGCCGACAGCACGCTTTCGGCGACGATGGCCGGCGCATAGTCGGCCGGAATTTCCTCGTCCTCGTCCGGCAGCGCTTCCATTACCCGGTAGGGCATGTCGATCGCGGCCGCATCGTTGCCGGTCCCGGCATTGTGCGACTTGAGGCGGCGATTGTAGCGGCGCAGGCGCTTCTCGATCCGCTCCGCGGCGGCATCGAAGGCCGGCTGCGGGTCCTGCGCCTGGCCGGCGGCCTGCAGCGTCAGTCCGGTGTCGAGATGGATCACGCAGTCCGCCGCAAAGCGCGAGCCGGACTTCTCGACCGTGACATGGCCCGAAAACCCGCCGTCGAAATATTTGGCTACCGCGTCGGTCACCCGTTCCTCGATGCGCGTCCGGAACGCATCGCCGATTTCCATATGCTTGCCCGAAATTCGAAGGCTCATTTGAGAAGTGACCTCTTCTGACCGGTTTCGAACTGGTCGAATCTTATACTTGTCGCCGTGGCGCACAAGGTTCCTTACGGCTTTTTCGCCCGGTTCGGCTTCAGGTCATGCATGTCATCTGTATGCATGGCGCCGTTGGCGGTCGCGAGCCGGCGGCCCGTCCCCATGCGGCGGGGCTTCTAGTGATTCCGTTCGGGGATGTCAACGAACCGAGGTCGAACGTCGCGGAAGGCCCGATGGTTCCAACAAATTCAGGCGCCGGCGCCGGCCATGGCGCGCTTCTCGCGGCGGCGTTGCACGGAGGACGGAATGTTCATTCCCTCCCGATACTTGGCGACCGTCCGGCGGGCGATGTCGACACCGGTTTTCCGCAGGATATCCACAATCGCGTCGTCGGACAGCACGTCGCCCGACTGCTCCTCGTCGATCAGGCTGCGGATCCTGTCGCGCACCGCCTCGGAGGAATGCGCGTCGCCGCCCTCCGCCGACGCGATCGACGCCGTGAAAAAGTAGCGTAGCTCGAACACGCCGCGCGGCGTCAGCATGTATTTGTTCGACGTGACGCGCGACACGGTCGATTCGTGCATGCCGATGGCGTCGGCGACCGTGCGCAGGTTCAGCGGCCGCAGGTGCCGGACGCCGTGCACGAGAAACCCGTCCTGCTGCCGCACGATCTCGGCCGACACTTTGAGGATGGTTTTCGCCCGCTGATCGAGGCTGCGGGTCAGCCAGTTGGCGTTCTGCAGGCATTCGGCGAGGAAATCCTTGTCGCCGGCCGACTTCGAATGGCTGTTCACGCGCGTGTAGTAAGCCTGGTCTACCAGCACGCGCGGCAGCGTGTCGGGATTGAGATCGATCGCCCAGCTTCCATCGGGCGCCGGCCGCACCAGCACGTCGGCGACGATCGCCGCCGCGTCGCCAGATGCGAACGCCATGCCCGGCTTCGGGTCGAGCGCCCTGATCTCGGCCAGCATGTCCAGCAGGTCTTCGTCGTCGACGCCGCAGATCCTGCGCAGCGACTGGAAGTCGCGCCGCGCCAGAAGGTCGAGATTGTCGATCAGCTTCGCCATCGCCGGGTCCAGCCTGTCGCGGCCCGCGAGTTGCAGGCGCAGGCATTCGGCAAGGTCGCGCGCGAAAATGCCCGCCGGATCGAAGCCCTGACACGCCGTCAGCACAGCTTGCACCGCCGCTTCTGACGCGCCCAGGCGCGTCGCGCTGTCGAATGCGTCGCCCCGGAAATAGCCCGCCTCGTCCAGCGAGTCGGCCAGATCGGCGGCAATGAGCCTGTCGGCGGCATCAGGTATGGCGAAGGCGATCTGCTCCGCGACATGATCGCGCAAAGTGACTGGCCGGGCCGCGATCGCGTCGAGGTCGTAGCTCTCGCCGGGCGCAAGGCCGCTTCCGGGGTTGGATTTCCACTGCGCGGCGAGATCGGGGCCAAGCGCGTCGGAACGTCCGGCATCGTCCGGGAACATGTTCTCAAGCGAACTGTCGAGCTTGTCGGAAATCGCCTCGGCGCTCCAGTCCTGGCCCGACTCCATCCAGTCGTCATCCGCGCCCGCGGCCTGCGGGGGCGCCTCGGGAGGCTCGTCGGGTCCTGTCGTGTCGTCGGCTGCGCGTTCGAGCAGCGGATTGCGCTCGATTTCCTCGTCGATGAAGCGTTCGAGCTCTGCATGGGTAAACTGCAGCAGCCGAATCGACTGCATCAGTTGCGGCGTCATCACGAGCGCCTGCGACTGCCGCATCTGCAATTTGGCTGCTAACGCCATGAACCGAACTCTACCCCCGACGGCACGGCCTCTTGGGCCAGCTTCCGCGCGCGCCAATGAAACTGGCCCGGCTTTTGCTTGTCAAGGGTTACGCTAGCAGGACCGTCTTCCTAAAGGGTAAAGTCCTCGCCGAGATAAAGTCGGCGCACGTCCGCGTTGTTGACGATGTCGCCCGCACGTCCATGCGTCAGCACTTCGCCGGCATGGAGAATATAGGCGCGGTCGATCAGCCCGAGCGTCTCGCGCACATTGTGGTCGGTGATCAGCACGCCGATGCCCCGCCCGGTCAGGTGCCGAACCAGTTGCTGGATGTCGGCCACCGCGATCGGGTCGATGCCGGCGAAGGGTTCGTCGAGCAGCATGAAGCTTGGCCGGCTGGCCAGCGCCCGCGCGATCTCCAGCCGCCGCCGCTCGCCGCCCGAAAGCGCGATCGACGGCGCCTTGCGCAGGTGCGAGATGTGAAATTCTTCCAGCAGCGCATCCAGTGACTTGTCGCGCTCCGCTCGGCTCGACTCGACGACTTCGAGCACGGCGCGGATGTTCGCCTCGACGGTGAGGCCGCGGAAGATCGACGCTTCCTGCGGCAGATACCCGATGCCCAGCCGCGCGCGGCGATACATCGGCATGCTTGTCACGTCGAAACCGTCAAGCTCGATCGTCCCCTTGTCCACCGGCACCAGCCCGGTGACCATATAGAAACAGGTCGTCTTGCCCGCCCCGTTCGGCCCGAGCAGGCCGACGGCCTCGCCGGCACGGACGCCGATCGAGACGCCCCGCACGACCTCGCGCCCCTTGTAGCTCTTGGTCAGCCCGCGCGCGATCAGCGTGCCCTTGGCCTTCTCGCGCTGCCCGGCGCCCGTTGACGGGGCGGCTGACGGCTTGGCTTCGGATTTTCGGAATCGTGACAGGAGGGACAAGCGTCACTGGCCCTGGGATTTCGGCTGCAGCAGCATCTTCACCCGCCCGCCGCCGTCGCCGCAGCCGTCGAGCTGCGCCGCGCCGGTCTTCATCTGGACCGTCAGCTTGCAGCCCACGATGACGTTCGGGCCTTCCGTCAGCACCACTTCCTTGCCGGTCATGGTCATGACCTCGGTCTTCATGTCGAACGTGCCGCGGTCGCCCGTCGCGACCTGCTCCTTCGACTTCACATAGACCTTGCCGTCCACCTCGATCCGCTCGATGTTCGACGAACCCGGAGCCGCCGCCGCGGGGCCGGTCGCTCCCTCCTGCTTTGCGTAGTGCACGGTCATCACGCCTGACTTCATCAGCGTATCGCCCTGCACCACGCTGACATTGCCGGTGAAGATGGCGATGCTGTCCGCGTCGCGCACTTCCAGCTTGTCGCTCTCGATCTGGATCGGCTTGTCGCCCGACAGCTTGAGGCCTGTCATGCGGCTGTTCTGCGCGAGGGCAGGTGCCGCGAACATGCCGGCCAGGCAGGCGGCGGCGACGAAAAATCTAGTTTGCGACATCGCTCGCTCCCGTTCCGGACGCGCCGGCTTGCTTCTCGGTCGGCTCGATCTCGACCCGCACCCGCTTCTCGAACACCAGAACCTTGCCGTTGTCGACGATGTTCAGCGTATCCGCGGTGATTTTCGATCCGTTCATGACGATCTCGACCGGATCCGTCGTCGTCATCGTGCCGGAGTCCATGTCCATGCGGGCGGATTGCAACTTGGCCGTCATCCCGTCGGTGGTGGTCACCGTCATCGCGCTGTCGATGACAAGCGTGTTCTTGCCATTGTCGTAGGTGCCGCTCTTGGCGACGATCGTCGCCGAGTTCTCCGGCCCGACCGGCACTTTCGCATCAATGTCCTCCAGCTGGATGACATTGGTCTGTTTCAGGTCCTGGACCGCCCGCAACGCAGTCATCGTGTAGGGCAGGTTGTCGCGGGTGAAGCCGTCGAGCTTCGGGTTTGCCATCACCAGCTTGCCGTCGCTGATCGCCGCGCCCTGCACCTCGACGCCCTCGATGGTCGGCATCGCAAGATACGACCAGGCGATGAATCCGATCACACCGGCGACCGCGAGGCCGGGCAGCCAGTATTTCAGCCACCGCACCCGCCGCGAATGCCGTTCCGCCCGCGCGAATGCGTCCGCGCCGCGCGCGCCGCTACCCGGCGGGGCGTGGGGCTCTCTGCCCGGAATTGAGGCTTTCGCCGCCGTCATCGTGTCCGATCGTCTCCCGCGGAGCCCGTGTGGATGGCTGGCGTGCAAGGCCATGAAAAGTCGTCCGCATTGGGGTCTGCGGCGCACGACCAGCCGGTTACATCCCAATATGGTTATTTTTGGATAAAGGAACAGGCCCAGCGGGAGCGGGACGCCGTCGCCAGCGACCTTTCGGCGCTCCGTCCACCGGCTGCGCCCGGACAAACAGGGTGGCGGGCGCGGCCAGCTTGTTCTAGAAATGGCGCCCGGCCGGACCGTCCCGGCAATGCTGCAACGAGGTGAGTGCGACCATGGCGCTGAGAGCCGACGAGATCATTGACCGCCGCCGCCTGCGCCGCAAGCTGACCTTCTGGCGCGTCGCCGCTATCGGGGTCGCGGCCGTGGCCATCGTTGCCTCCACCGCCTGGACAATGCGCGACAGCCTTGGCGGCGTTTCCGCGTCTCACATCGCCAAGATCAAGATCGAAGGCACGATCACCGAGGACGAGGAACTGCTCGAGCGGCTGAAGAAGGTCACCGAATCAGCCAGCGTCGCTGGCGTCATCCTGTCGATCGATTCGCCCGGCGGCACCACCGCCGGCGGCGAGGCGATCTACGAAGCCGTCCGCAAGCTCGCCACCGCCAAGCCGACCGTGGCGCAGGTCGGCACGCTGGCCGCCTCCGCCGGCTACATGATCGCCAGCGCGTCCGACCACATCGTCGCCCGCCAGTCCTCCATCGTCGGGTCGATCGGCGTGCTTGTGCAGTTCCCCAACTTCACCGGCCTGATGGAGAAGATCGGCGTCCAGCTCGACGAGGTGAAGTCCTCGCCGCTCAAGGCCGAACCTTCGCCGTTCAACGCCACCACCGAGGAGGAGCGCGCCATGCTGCGCCGGATGATCCTCGATTCATACGACTGGTTCGTCACCCTGGTCGATGAACGCCGCCCGCTCGACCGCGCCCAGGTTCTCGCGCTGGCCGATGGCTCGATCTTCACCGGCCGCCAGGCGCTCGCCAACAAGCTGGTCGACCAGCTCGGCGGCGAGGAAACCGCCAAGGCGTGGCTGGTGACCAAGGGCATCGACGCTAAGCTCGGCATCGTCGAATGGAAGCCGCGCCAGTCGACCAGGGACTTACTCCTGTCCTCATCGCTCGCCAAGGTTGTCGCCGCCTGGCTCGGCGTCGCCAGCATCGACGCCGACCTGATCGAGAAGATCGGCGCCGACCGCATCTTCCTTGACGGTCTGCTGTCGGTCTGGCAGGCTGATTCAGCGGCTATCCGTGACTGACGGACCGATTTCAAAAAGCCTCGAAATAGTGCAGTTCCAATAGTTTATGCCGGGGGGAGCAGTCGCATGATCAAGTCCGAACTGGTGCAGCTGATCGCAAACCGCAACCCGCACCTCTTTCTGCGCGACGTCGAGAACATCGTGAACGCGATCTTCGAGGAGATCACCGACGCGCTCGCCTCCGGCAACCGTGTCGAGTTGCGCGGATTCGGCGCGTTTTCGGTGAAGAACCGCCCCGCCCGCACCGGCCGCAACCCGCGCACCGGCGAATCCGTCGAGGTCGAGGAGAAATGGGTGCCGTTCTTCAAGACCGGCAAGGAACTGCGCGAGCGCCTCAATCTCGACGACTGACCGCGCTACCTGCCGCGCATCCGAGTGGAATCCCCCATGCTGAACCGCATCCTGCTTGTCGTCATCGTCGTCCCGGTCGCCGTGATCCTGATCGCGCTGGCGGTCGCCAACCGCATGCCGGTCGCCTTCACGCTCGATCCGTTCAATCCCGGCAATCCGTCGCTGACGCTGCAGCTGCCGCTCTTCGTGATGCTGTTCCTGGCGCTTGGCCTCGGCCTGATCCTCGGCTCCTTCGCCACATGGTGGAAGCAGGGCCGCTACCGCAAGGAGGCGCGGACCAAAGCGCGCGAGGTGCAGTCGCTGATGCAGGAGATCAGCCAGCGCAAGCCGCCGGTCCAGCCGGCGCCGATGCCCGTCGCCACTCCGTCGCCGTCCGCGGCAGCGCTCGCCGCCCCCCGCCCCTGACCGTCCTGACCGGGAGTTCCCGATGCGCATGATTTCCGCCGCCGATGTCGACGGCGCGCTCGATTTCGCCGGTCTCGTCGAGACCCTGCGCGCCGCGTTCCGCGACGGCGCAGTCCAGCCGGTCAGGCACCATCACACGATCGAGCGCCCGGATGGCGCCGCCTCGACCCTGCTCCTGATGCCGGCCTGGACCGACCTCGTCCGCGCTGGCACTTCGGAAGGCGGCCATGTCGGCGTCAAGATCGTCACCGTCTCGCCGGACAACAACGCCATTGGCAAGCCGGCCGTGATGGGCCTCTATCTGCTCCTCGACGGCAAGACCGGCGAGCCGCAGGCGCTGATCGACGGCCAGCGCCTGACGCAATGGCGCACCGCCTGCGCCTCGGCGCTCGCCGCGAGCTACCTCGCACGGCCGGACGCGTCGAAACTGCTGATTGTTGGCGCTGGCGCCCTTTGCCCCTTCCTCGCCCAGGCGCATGCGGCCGTGCGACCGATCTCCGACATCCGCATCTGGAACCGCACAAGCGCCAATGCCGAGAAGGCCGCAGCTTCGCTTCGCGCGCTCGGTTTCAACGCCTCGGTCGCGGCCGATCTCGACGAGGCGCTCGGCTGGGCCGACATCGTCTCCTCGGCGACCATTTCCACCGAGCCGCTGGTCAAGGGCGCGCTCCTGAAGCCGGGCGCGCATGTCGACCTGGTCGGCGGCTTCACGCCCACGATGCGCGAGGCCGACGACGCGGCGATCGCCCGCGCCCGCGTCTATGTCGACACCCGCCCCGGCGCGACCAAGGAGGCCGGCGACATTGTCCAGCCGCTGGACTCGGGCGTGCTGACCAGGGATGCGATCGTCGCCGACCTGCACGAGCTTGCGCGCGGCGAGAAACAGGGCCGCGGCTCGGCCTCCGAGATCACGCTGTTCAAGTCGGTCGGCGCGGCGCTCGAAGACCTGGCGGCAGGCATCGCCGTCTACGAAAAGATCGGGAGGAATGCAGGATGAGCACGGTCGATCCGTCGAAACTCGAAACCCAGACCTTCGACTGGGGCGTCATCAAATGGCTGGTATCGCCGGACCTCAACCCCGGAGCGAACATCACCTTCGGACAGGTCGTTCTGCTGCCGGGCGAAGGTCACACCCGCCACAACCACCCGACCTCGGAGGAGATCCTCTATGTCCTGTCGGGCACAGGCGAGCAGATGGTCGACGACAGGCCGGCCTTCACGGTGCGTGGAGGCGACACGATCTACATCCCGACCGCGATCTACCACTCGACGGTCAACACCGGCTGGGAGCCGCTGGTGCTGCTGGCGATCTACAATCCGGGCGGCGCCGAACGCGAGTTGCGCAACCTGCCCGACTTCCGCAGCCACAAGGCCGGCGACACGGCGAAGCTGAAACGGGCCTGACATCGGTTGCGGCGCGCGGACGCGTGTGGCAGAAGCCCGGCCAGTCTTTGGCAAACCATGGATCGGGCTTGAAACCGCCGCGCGACAAACGTCGGCCCCAGAAGGCCAGACCCGGGCAGGCTGCGCCGTTCCGCCCGCGTCCGCCCGTTGCTGCGTCGCGCCCGCCGCGGGAGGCGACGCCTGTCGCCGACGACCCCAGAACCGCCGCGCCCATGGCGCGTCGCCTGCCGCTCCCCCGCCGTCCCGGCGCGCTCCCCGCCGAAAAGCTGCCGCTGATCCTCGAGGTCCAGCCGAACGCCGACTATGCGCTGCTCGATTCCGGTGATGGCCAGAAGCTGGAGCAGTACGGCCCGTACCGAATTGTCCGGCCCGAGGGGCAGGCAATCTGGCGGCCGGCGCTGCCCGAGCGCGACTGGCTCTCGGCCGACGCGGTCTTCACCGGCGACACCGACGAGGAAGGCATTGGCCGCTGGCGCTTCCCGAAACAGCCGCTGGGCGAAACCTGGCCGATGACGCATGACGGCCTCTCCTATCTCGGCCGCTTCACCTCGTTCCGCCATGTCGGCGTCTTTCCGGAGCAGGGCTCGCACTGGAGCCACATGGAAGGCCTGATACGTAGCGCCAACCGGCCGGTGAAGGTGCTCAACCTGTTCGGCTACACCGGCCTCGCCTCGCTCGTCGCGGCACGCGCCGGCGCGGAGGTCACGCATGTCGATGCGTCGAAAAAAGCGATCGGCTGGGCGCGCGAGAACCAGGAGATCGCCCGCCTGACCAGCAAGCCGATCCGCTGGATCTGCGACGACGCGATGAAGTTCGTCGAGCGCGAGGCGCGCCGCGGCAGCCGCTACGACCTGATCCTGTTCGACCCGCCGGCCTATGGCCGCGGTCCGAAGGGCGAGGTCTGGCAACTGTTCGACGACCTGCCGGCGATGGCCGATCTGTGCCGCGAGATCCTCACGCCGAGGCCGCTCGCCGTCGTGCTGACCGCCTATTCGATCCGCGCCTCGTTCTTCGCGATCCATGCCCTGATGCGCGACATCTTCGCCGGCATGGGTGGCCGCGTCGAATCCGGCGAACTGATCATCCGCGAAAAGTCGGCCGGCCGCGCGCTGTCGACCTCGCTCTATTCCAGATGGGTGGCGGCATGACCGAGCGGCGCGCCGTGGGGCAGGTCAAGGAGGTCACCAGCCTCGCCAACCCGATCGTCAAGGACATCAAGGCGCTCGCGCTGAAGAAATTCCGCGACCAGCAGAACGCCTTCATGGCCGAGGGCCTGAAGCTGGTCATCGACGCGCTCGACCTCGGCTGGACCATCGAAACGCTGGTCTTCGCCAAGTCGGCCAAGGGCAATCCCGCCGTCGAGAAGGTCGCCGCCCGCACCGTCGCCACCGGCGGCCTGGTGCTGGAAGTCACCGAAAAGGTGCTGGCCGCGATCACGCGCCGCGACAATCCGCAGATGGTGGTCGGCGTCTTTCGCCAGCGCTGGACCGCGCTGAAGGATGTGCGGCCCGGCAATGGCGATGTCTGGGTGGCGCTCGACCGCGTCCGCGATCCCGGCAATCTCGGCACCGTCATCCGCACGGTCGACGCGGTCGGCGCCAAGGGCGTCATCCTCGTCGGCGAAACCACCGACCCGTTCTCGATCGAGACGGTGCGCGCCACCATGGGCTCGATCTTCGCGGTCCCGATCGCGAAAGCGACCGAGCACGAGTTCCTGAGCTGGCGCAGGAGCTTCCCCGGTCTCGTCGCCGGGACGCATCTGCAGGGCGCTGTTGACTACCGCACCGTCGCCTACGCCGGAAAACCGGTCGTGCTGATGATGGGCAACGAGCAGCAGGGCCTGCCCGACAGTCTCGCCGCCGCCTGCGACCGGCTGGTGCTGATCCCGCAGGCCGGCCGGGCGGATTCGCTCAACCTGGCGGTCGCCACCGGAATCATGCTGTTCGAGATCCGCCGCGACGCGCTGAAGATCGGGGCGGCATCGTGAGCCGGCTGCTGTTTGCCGGCTATGCCGGTCTCGCGCTCGGCTGCGCCGTCGCCGACCAGTTCATCAAGCGGCTGGTCGTCGACAACATGCAGCTCCACGAGCGCATCGATCTCGTGCCGATGCTGTCGCTCTATCACACCCGCAACACCGGCATCGCCTTCTCGTTCCTGTCGGGCTTCGACGACAGCCTGATGGTCGTCTTCACCGCAGGGGTGATGATCTTCATCGGCTGGCTGGCGCTGCGCACCGAAGCGCATCAGGCGATCGCGCGCGTCGGCTTCGCCTTCATCCTCGGCGGCGCGCTCGGTAACATCGTCGACCGCGCGGTGCTCGGCTACGTCGTCGACTACATATTGTTCTACACCGAGACCTGGTCCTTTGCCGTCTTCAATCTCGCCGACGCCTTCATCTCGGTTGGCGCCGCTCTCGTGATCCTGCAGGAACTTCTCGACTGGCGGCGCGGCGACCGGGGCACGAGCGCCCCGCCCGATGCCTGAGCAAACTCGTCCACGATATCGAAGGGAACCCCCATGTCCGACCGTTTCAAGGCCATTCTCGTCTCGCGCGATGAAGAGAAGCGCCAGTCAGTCGCCATCACCGACCTGACCGAGGCCGACCTGATGGAAGGCGACGTCACCGTCCGCGTCGACGCCACGACGGTCAACTACAAGGACGGCCTCGCGATCACCGGTAAGGCGCCGGTCATCCGCAGGTTCCCGCTCGTCCCCGGCATCGACTTCGCCGGCACGGTCATCTCGTCGGCCCACGCCGACTGGAAACCCGGCGACAAGGTCATTCTCAACGGCTGGGGCACCGGCGAAACGCACCACGGCGCCTATGCCGGCCGCAGCCGGGTCAAGGGCGACTGGCTGGTGCCGCTGCCGTCCGGCATGACCGCGCTCGACGCCATGGCCGTCGGCACCGCCGGCTACACCGCGATGCTCTGCGTCATGGCGTTGGAACGCCACGGCATCACGCCCGACCGTGGCCCGGTCGTGGTCACGGGTGCGGCCGGTGGCGTCGGCTCGGTCGCCATCGCAGTTCTGTCGAAGCTCGGCTACCACGTCGTCGCCTCCACCGGCCGCACCTCGGAAGAGGCCTATCTGAAGGATCTCGGCGCCGCCGAAATCATCTCGCGCGACGAGCTGTCCGGTCCGGCGAAACCGCTTGGCAAGGAGCGCTGGGCGGCCGGCGTCGACGCGGTCGGCAGCCATACGCTCGCCAATGTGCTGTCGATGACCTCCTATGGCGGCGCGGTCGCGGCCTGCGGCCTGGCGCAAGGCATGGACCTGCCGTCCAGCGTCGCCCCGTTCATCCTGCGCGGGGTCTCGCTGCTCGGCATCGACTCGGTGATGGCGCCGAAGGCGCTGCGCACCGAAGCCTGGCGGCGCATTGCGACCGACCTCGACCACGCCAAGCTCGCGGCGCTGTCGCAGACGATCGGCTTCGACGGCATCGTCGATGCGGCGAAGGCCATCATCGACGGCCGCATCAGGGGCCGCGTCGTCGTCGACATGGCTGACGGCAAGTAGCGGTTCGCCAAGGGAATTCCGGCATCTCGCTAAAGTTTTAGCAATCGGCCAAAAGCTTTCCTCATGGCTGCCACGCTACCGTGGCGGGCATGATGCAACGCTTGCGCAACCAGGCCCCCAAAGCTTCGCCGGAGATCGCGCCGGCGAAGCATGCGCCGTCGCGCATTCCGCAATTCACCCTGCTGGTCACGATCAGCGCCTGCGTCATCCTCCTCGGCTTCGTTGCGCGCCTGACGGGCTCGCCGCTGTTCATCGCCGTCGCGCTCGTCTGCGTCGGGCTTGTCGGCCTGTTCGCCGCGCGCCGGGCGCAGGTCGAGGTCGCCCGCGCCCGCGCCATCGAGATGGCCGATGTGGCGCGCAGCCAGGCGCAGGTCGAGACGCTGTCCGACCGCATGTGGGAGATGCAGGAGAGCGAGGAGCGCTTTCATGGCCTGATCGACGCGCTGGGCGATCTTGTCGTCCACCGCGACCGCGAGGGCCGGATCGTCTACGCCAACAGCGTCTTCGCCGGCCTGTTCGGCACGCAGCCGCGCCATCTGGCCGGCCGCACGCTCGCCGAACTGGGGATCGAGGTCGGCATCGTTCCGGACGCCGCCTTCGCCGACGGCGAGTGCCTGAGCTCCACCGACGTGGCGATCCACACCGGCGGCGGCACGCGCTGGTTTTCGTGGATCGAACTGTCGGTGCGCGACAAGGGCAACGACGCGGTCTCGCACCGGGCCATCGCCCGTGACATCACCGCCCGCAAGCGGGCGGAGAAATCGATGGCCGCCGCGAAAGGCCGCGCCGAACATGCCAGCCGCGCCAAGTCGCGCTTCCTTGCCACCGTCAGCCACGAAATCCGCACGCCGATGAACGGCATCATGGGCATGGCCAAGCTTCTCGCCGACACCGAACTGACGCCGGAGCAGCAGACCTATGTCGGCGCCGTGTCGACCTCGGCGGCGGCCCTCCTGGCGCTGATCGAGGACCTGCTCGACTTCTCCAAGATCGAGGCCGGCCGTTTCGAGCTCGAGCCGCAGCCGATGTCGCCGCGCGAACTGGTCGAGAATGTCGTCGAACTGCTTGCCGCGCGCGCCTATTGCAACAACATCGGGCTCGGCTGCCATGTTGCGCCGGATATCCCGCAGCGGATCATGGCCGACCCCGGCCGCCTGCGGCAGGTGCTGCTCAACCTGATCGGCAATGCGATCAAGTTCACCGACGACGGCGGCGTGCTGGTCTCGGTGACGGCCCGGGGCGCAGGCGCCGACCGGCGCATCCAGTTTTCCGTCGCGGATACCGGACCCGGCCTGAGCGAAGCCGATCTCGAACGCATCTTCAAGGAATTCGAGCAGGCCGACGGGACCTCGACGCGCAAGCATGGCGGCGCCGGCCTCGGCCTCGCCATCTCCAAGCGCATCGCCGAGGCGATGGGCGGGCGCATCGTCGTCGACTCGACCGAGGGCCGGGGTTCGGTCTTCTCTCTCGACATCCCCGCCCCAGCCGAGGGCGAGGCGGCCGCCGCGCCGTCCCGTGCGCTGGAGACCGTCGCGGTGACGATCGTCTCGCACAACATCATCGAGGCGGAGGCGATCGCGCTGACCGTCCGCGCCCACGGCGGCTCCGCGGTGATCGCCCGTACCGCCGAAGAGGCGATCGAAAGGGCGAGACGCGCCAATGCCGGCGCGGTGCTGGTGGACGCAGCGCTGGAGAGCGGCGACGGCAAGCTGCTGCGCCGCATCCGCGAGGGCGTGGCGCGCGAGTTCGCGGCGCTGACCCTGATCGCGCCAACGGATCGCGGCAAGCTGGGCGAGTTCCGCGTCAATGGCTACTCGACGTTCCTGGCGCGGCCGGTTCGCGGCGAGACGCTGGTGCGCCTGCTGCTGCAGCGCGGCACGATGCCCGGGACCACGGCCCGCAAGGGCGCGGCCGGGCCGGCGCGCCGGCCGGCGAACGGGCGGCTGCACGTGCTGCTGGCCGAGGACAACGAGATCAATGCCCTCCTGGCGCGGGCGACGCTGTCGAAGGCCGGGCACATGGTCGACGTGGTGACCAACGGCAAGGCGGCGGCGGATGCGGTGATGGATACCGCCGCGACCCGCCGCTACGACGTCGTGCTGATGGATCTCCACATGCCGGTGATGGACGGTCTGGACGCGATCGCGCTCATCCGGAAGTTCGAGGATGAGAAGGGCCTGCCGGCGATGCCGATCATGGTTCTCTCCGCCGACAGCCAGGAGAAGACCCGCCACGGCGTGCTGGCGCATGGGGCGTCGGGCTTCCTCACCAAGCCGATCGACCCGGCCCAACTCGTCGAGGCGATCGAGGAACAGGCGGCGGCGTAAGGACTTGCCGCGCGGTTTCTTTGCCGCCAATCTTCCGTCATGCTCCTGTTGCATGAGGCGAATATCCCGCTGGCAACGGCCGCATGGAGATTCGGCGATGCACACGATACTTGATCGCTTGCGCCCGGCGAACGCGAAGCCGGCTCATCTTCCCGAGGCGGTGATCCCTGCGGGCGCACTGCTCGGACGGATCGGCCAGCTGGAAGTGCGGCTGGCGCGCAACTCCTCGGAGATCGCCGCGGCGCAGGAGGTGCGCTTCCGCGTCTTCTACGACGAGCTCGGCGCCAAGCGGGACTATGTGCACGAGCTCGAGGCGCTCGACGCCGACCGGTTCGACCAGGCGTGCGATCATCTGGTGGTGTTCGACACGGCGATCGGCGGGCCGGACCACCGCCAGATCGTCGGCACCTACCGGCTGCTGCGGCAGGACCAGGCGATCGCCGCGGGCGGGTTCTACGCGGCCGGCGAGTTCGAGGTCGAGCGGCTGATCGCGCGGCATCCCGGACGAAGGTTCCTCGAGCTCGGCCGCTCCTGCGTGCTGCCGGAATACCGCACCAAGCGGACGGTCGAGCTGTTGTGGCAGGGCATCTGGGCCTATGCGCGGCGGCATGGCGTCGACGTGATGAGCGGCTGCGCGTCGTTCCATGGCACGGTGCCGGCGGCGCATGCGCAGGCGCTGTCGTTTCTGGCGCACCACGCCCAGGCCGAGCCGCAATGGCGCACGCGCGCGGTGGCCGGACGGTTCCACACGATGGACCTGATGCCGGTGGAGGCGGTCGACCCGAAGGCGGCGCTGGCGGCCATGCCGCCGCTGATCAAGGGCTATCTCCGCCTCGGCGCCCGCTTCGGCGAGGGCTGCGTGGTCGACCGCGATTTCGGCACGACCGATGTCTTCGTCATCCTGCCGGTCGAGGCGATCTCGGAGCGCTACATCAACTACTACGGCGCCGAGGCGACGCGCTTCGCGGCGTGAAGCGGCCGGCGCGATTGACCTGAGTCAACACGCCAAGCGCGGCCCGCGCCTAAACCTCCCTCCATCGAACCGTTGGAGAGAGACATGCCCACCGAAACCATCATCACTGTCGCCGGCGTGCTGGCGGCCTTCGCCTTCTTCATGAGCGTCGTGCTCTATGTCGACACGACCTCCAAGGAGAAGTAGGCGCGGCTCAGGACGTGTCGGCCAGCGCCTCGCGGGCGAAATAGTGCACGTCGCCAAGGATGCCGTGCACCGGGTCGCGCCGCCGGTTGCTGGGCGCAAGCTGGCCAGGCGGCCGGCCGAGGCGCAGCGGCGACAGCCGCCTTGCGCGGCGTGATGTCTTGCCTCCGTCCCGTCCGCCCGGGCCGGCCGGGTTGGCCTGCCATGCGGCGGCACGCGCCGCGCGCCAGCGCGCGAAGCGGCGGGCCAGGCCGGGCAGGTCGTCGAGCGCGGCGCGAAGTGCTGCAAGTCGCAGCATGAGGCGGCGCGCGTCGAGCGGATCGTCGGGACGCGGCGGCCGGCGCACGGGCGCGGGCGGCGGCGCGCCGTAGCCGAAGCAGATGATGCGCGGCGTGACGCGCGACGTGGGCGGCCGGCGGGGTCCGGCGCGGCGTGGCGGATCGAACAGCGGCAGGGCGATGCGTTGCGGCGGCACGCGCGGCACGCGGCCGGGAACCGGCATGCCGCGCGGCAGGATGATGCCGGTGCCGCTCCTCACGAAGGCCGACCGGCGCGGCCGAGCCGGGGGCGATTCGGGTCTCGGGCGCGGAAGCTCGACGGCGACGTTCCGCGCAGCGACGATCGCGAGCCGCCGGACCGCCGATTCGGTCGGCCGCAGCAGGCGCAGCACGGCGCGGTGCAGCCGGCGCGGAAGGGTTTTGGGCGTTTCGCTTGCGCAGTCGGGCCACGTCGGTCCGCCCGCCACCATGCCGACCAGCACGGCCAGCACCCGCTTCAGCCTCTCCAGGTTCTTCTCGACCGCCAGTTCCCAGTCCATCGCCGGCATCCCTTCCTGTCGCGGCCGATTGTCCGACGGGTGGCGGGGGCGTCGATGGATTTTGTGGGGCGAGTGGTGAATGGCGAATGGGGACAAGGGGTTAGCAGAAAGGTGTCGCGAGATCGGTGCACGTGTCCCGGCGCATGCTCAGGGGACAGTTTACCTTTTTTGCTGGCGCGAACAGTCCGGCGGTCTGGCCTGGCCCTTCGCTGTCGCTCCGGGCGTTCGCCACCTGAGCAAGGGCCACTGGACCTTGCTCTTCGCCTTCGGCGAACCGACCGCTCACCGGAAAGAAAGTAAAATGTTACACGCATGGCCGATTGAAAAGCCCGAACGGACATGCAACCTTCCCTTGCGGAAGTTTGCGAGGCGGAGGTGAGACAATGCGATTGACATCCGTAGTGTTCGGTCTGGTTGCGGCTGTTTCCGCGGGGCCGGCTCTCGGCGCACCGGTGGTGTTCGGCAGCCATTACGAGGATTTTGCGCAGAATTCCTGCACGGCCTCGTGCCAGGTCTTTTTCGATGCGATCCCGGCCGGAAAGGTGCTGATCGTCACCAATGTCGCCTGCTCGATGATCTCCGGCGCGCCGATCATCGGCATGGACATCTCGGTCATGTCGAGCACGAACGCGAACAGCGTGATGCGGTCGGCGGCCCTGGTTCCAGGGCTGCCCGTCTTGCAGAGCGACCTCTACTATTCCTCCCTCAACCAGCAGGCGAACTTTGCCATCGGCGGCGGACGCTATCCACGCGTCCAGTTCGGCACCTTCAGCAGTGCCTTCTCCAGCCTGACTTGCCAGATCTCAGGCGTGCTCTTCCCGAACCCGGGGCCGGGACCAACGCCGGGCGAACTGAACTGAGGGTTGGACTGGCGAACCGGGACGGACGCCTGCCGAAGCACGGCGCTTCCCTTTTCCTTTTGGCGCGAAGACCCCGCTACCGGCCCGCTGGGCGCGCCGCGGCTTTGACCGGGCGCAGCCGGTCGAAGCCGAGGTGGAAGACATAGCCATAGGCGCAATAGGCGAGCGTCAGCGCGACATCGGCGGCGAGCGCCTCCATCCAGCCGAAGCCGCCGAGATGGACGATCAGCGGCGTGGTGGCGGCGATGGAGGTGATCTCCAGCCCGGCGGCGTGGACGAGACGCCAGCGGTGCGGCCGGTCGCTGGCCACCCGTCCGGCCAGGCGCGCCTCGGCGAGGTCGAACAGCGCGTTGTAGCCCGACATCCACGCCATCACCACGAGCGACAGGCTGACCAGCACTGTGAGCGATTCCGCGCCCGACGCGCCGGTGACGAGCGCCCAGAGCGGCGCGAACAGCGCGAGGCCGCCGGCCTCGTAGGCCAGGGCCTGAACCGCCCGCTCCCGCCACCCCCGCACCGCCACCTGCCCGCACATCGCCAGCCTCCACGGGGCCGACAGGCCCGTGGGGAAATGGGTAGCGGGCGGGCGTGAGCGGGGCGTGGTGGGGAGTGTGAGGCGAGCGTGAAAAAGCTGAGGACGCCGGGCGCTTCTCGGCCGGCCGACGAGTGGCTGTCGGCCGTCGTCCGGTGCGCGGGCCGGCGGAGCCTATTCCAGCCCACACTGACGGCGCGGTCCGCCGCCATAGGGCTGGTAGGTGTTGTCGGAGGCGCGGTAGGAGCGGTAGCGGCTGGCGCAGGCTTCGGCGCGCGCGTCGGCGGCGTAGTACTGGTCGTCGCTGGACACCAGGAGCAGTTCCGCATCCGGTTCTGCGGCGGCGCTGTCATATGCCCGGCTTTCGGATGCCGATGCCAGCTCCCGCGAATAGGGCGAGACGCAGACGCGGGCCCGCCCGGAATAGGAATTGTAGGTGTCGCGGTCGGGATCGTAGGACCGGTAGCGGCTGGCGCACCAGTCCATATGCGCGAGCGCCAGCGGGTCGGGCGCTGCCCGGTCGCTGTCGCCGACCGCGGCGGTCACCATCGTGTCGACGGGGGGGACCGCCTCGGCCGGCTGCGGGATGTCCAGCCCGTCCGACTTCGTCGCCACCTCGCGCGGCGGCAGCCGTTCCAGCGACTGGCCGGCGACGTCGACCACTTTGGGCTGGCTGGTCCAGAGATCCGTCTGGTCCGCATTCATGCTGGCCTGGACCGGCTCTGCGGCCAGGAACGCCGTGGCGGCGACCACCCCGCTGCCGAACACCGCGAGCGTGACCCCGAACCCCGCCAGTATCGCCAGTGCCGCCTTCATCGTTGCTCTCCCTGAAGTGAAATTCTGTCGGACAATGCGGAAGGGAGTCTGTGGTTCCGTGCGGGGGGAGAGGATGTAGGCGGAGGGGAGGGGAATTCCGCCAATCGCCAGCGCCGGGACGCGGAGGGGTGCTGGAAGGAACCCGATCCCGAAAGATTGGCCGCTGCCCGGCTTCCGCCGTCGCTGCATTCCGAGCAGCACCCCTGATCCGTCGCCCCAACATTGGCTTCGATTGTTCGTGAGCATGCTCGAATCGATGAAACCTTGGCTGCAGTGCCGCACAATCGGCTGAAGACTGCGCAGTTCTGTATTCAGACAGGGATTGGTAAGGAAAGAGGATGACGTAATGCCCTCAAGATATGGGCAAATCTGATTCGATAGGTTCGATCAAGGAGCATACCGTGTCCAAGCGACCAAGATCTCACGTCATAGAAGACATTGCCGCTGCGCAATTCACTCTTGCTATGCAGCCGCGTTGGATCGTGCGTACCAAGGACAAGGATTATGGCGTCGATCTCGAAGCGGAACTTCTAACTGAAGATGATACGGCAACGGGAAACATTTTCTATGTCCAATCCAAAGCCACCGATGACGAAGGGGCCGCGCAATCAGTTCAAATGAAAGTGGATCGGATACAGTATCTAGCCTCTTTTGAGATTCCTGCGATGATTGTGCGATACAGTGAGCCCACGAAGAGCAATTTCTGGATGTGGGCAACTGAAGCTCAAACTTTCGTGCAACCGGGGGCGCAGACAGTCACCCTCAAATTTGATGAGCGACATCGATGGACTGACAATACGGTTGCAGAAATAGAGCGTACGCTACCCATCCTAAGGGTGCTTAAAAGATCTGACCCTCGAATCGCCTTCCCGCTCCGACCGGTCGCATCCGTCTACACTCCGGAAGCGATTGTCAGACAGCGCGTGGTCGACCTTCTCGCAAAAGATCTATCCTTCATGCACGCGGGTCTGGCTGAGGTACCCATTAGCTTCTCGATAGTAGGATCGACCATTGACATGTCAATCGAACGAATTGTCTCGGCGTCGATCGTTGCCGAAAGCAACAAGGTTGACGATCTGTTGATAGCGACGGGCTATCTTTATGCTGACTTGCTCCGCTCTCTAGACCAGCGTGCTCATGCACGTCGCGCGGCCAAGTGGTGCTTGAGTCAGGGAAAACCTGCGCCAACGTCGGAATTGGCCGCGAGAGTGGCAATCGCTTTGCTAGAACATGCCGACGCTGCAGTCGACCTTGCAATATTGAATGGACTTCATGCCGACCAGAACTTCGGCCACTCGATGTTTCGCATGGTACTGCATTCGCCCTTTGTCCGGACAGAGGGAATGGAAACTGCGGTGCATCGGTTTTACTTAGCAACAATCGAGGCGCACGAACAGCGGGGGGAGCCGATTGGAGCTATTCGATATTCCTATGCCAACTATCTCGTGTCGCTAGGCGACCGCCTAGGCGCGCTGCAGCAGTTTAATCAGGCGCGACGCGACGAGCCGGAGTACTGGAGCAGACCCTATTTTTTGAGAGAACTCGGCGGTCTGTTCTTCTTGAAACTCCGATATCGCGCATCTGCACGTGCCTATCGTTGTGCGGTGGACATCGAGCCAACGTTAAGGTCATGGTTTTGCCTAGGCGACGCAGAACTCTATTCGGGAGCTTTCCCAGCAGCCATGAAGGCGTTCGATTACGCAACATCGTCGGACGGATCCCATGGAGCCGAGGCACGTCTAAAGATTGGTTTGGCAGCTTGGGCACTCCAAGCGGGCGTATCAAATATAGGAGATTGGAACACCATACATCCGATTAGGGAGTACGCTTCCTCGACAGGGGCGCTGCACAAGGCGTTCTGGTCTCATTTGGCACTTGCGTTCCTATTTGAAGATGACGTTGCTTGTTGGGCTGACGCCATTTTTCTCGCGCTTTGTCAGCAGGACACACAACTACTAGAAGATGTCCTATTTCTGTCCGTCCAACGCACCCGCCTCGAGGGCTACGCTCAGTTCAAGGAAAACAGGAAAGAACTGCTAGTGCATTCTCCCAAGGTAGCTGATGAACTGGACCGGCTCGCATTGATATTCCGAGAAAAAGTCGATCAGTAAAATATAAATGACATCTTCCATTAATAGAATTTCTTATTGCAGAACATAACCAAAGATATATGAAATACGAACGCAATCGAATTCGGCATTGATAATATTTACGCTTTATTCTTCCCCTCACTGCCCTGCCGAATACGCCGCGATCGCCGCCATGTTCACGATGTCGCTGTCCTTGGCGTTGAGGTTCACGATCTGCACCGGCTTGTTCAGGCCGACCAGCAGCGGGCCGATGACCATCGAGCCGCCGAGTTCCTGCAGCATCTTGGTGGAGATGCTGGCGGAGTGGAAGGCGGGCATGACCAGGACGTTGGCGGGGCCGGAGAGGCGCAGGAAGGGGTATTGCTGCATCGCCTTGGCGTTGAGCGCGACGTCGGCGGCCATTTCGCCGTCATATTCGAAATCGACGCGGCGCTTGTCGAGGATCTTCACCGCTTCCTGAACCCGCTCGGAGCGCTCGCCAGCGGGGTGGCCGAAGGTCGAGTAGGCGAGCATGGCCACGCGCGGCTCGTAGCCCATCCTCCGCGCGAAGCCGGCGGCTTCCTCGGCTATGTCGGCGAGCTCGACGGCGTTGGGCATGTCGTGGACGGCGGTGTCGGCCACAATCACTGTTCTCCCCCGCGCAAGCACCATCGAGACGCCGATGACGCGGTGGCCGGGCTTGGCGTCGATGACGCGGCGGATGTCTTCGAGCGCGGTGGAATATTGCCGCGTCACGCCGGTGACGACCGCGTCGGCGTCGCCGAGCGCCACCATGCAGGCGGCAAAATGGTTGCGGTCATTGTTGATCAGGCGCTGGCAGTCGCGGAAGAGATAGCCCTTGCGCTGCATGCGCTCGTAGAGGAAGTCGGCATAGATGCCGTTGCGGCGCGACAGGCGGGCATTGATGATCTCGATGCCCTGCTTGTTGAGCTCGACGCCGGCGGCGCGGGCGTTTTCCTTGATGACGTCGTCGCGGCCGAGCAGGATGGCGGTGCCGAGCTTCTGGTTCACGTAGGAGACGGCGGCGCGCATCACCTGCTCCTCCTCGCCCTCGGCGAAGACGGTGCGCTTCGGTTGGCGGCGGACGCGGTCGTAGATGCGCTGCAGCGTCGAGGCGATCGGGTCGCGGCGGGCGGAGAGCTCCTGCGCGTAGCGCTCGAAGTCGAGGATCGGCCGGCCGGCGACGCCGGAATCCATCGCCGCCTTGGCGACGGCGACGGGGATGGCCGAGATCAGGCGCGGGTCGAACGGGACCGGGATGATGTAGTTCGGGCCGAACTTCGGCCGGTTGCCCTGGTAGGCGGCGGCGACGTCGTCCGGCACGTCCTCTCTGGCGAGCGCAGCCAAGGCCCGCGCGGCGGCGATCTTCATCGGCTCGTTGATGGTGGTGGCGCGGACGTCGAGCGCGCCGCGGAAGATGTAGGGGAAGCCGAGCACGTTGTTGACCTGGTTCGGATAGTCGGAGCGGCCGGTCGCCATGATCGCGTCGGTGCGGATCTCGGCGACTTCCTCGGGCGTGATCTCCGGGTCGGGATTGGCCATGGCGAAGATGATCGGGTTCTTCGCCATCGACTGGATCATCGAGGTGGTGAAGGCGCCGCGCGCCGAGAGCCCGAAGACGATGTCGGCGCCGTCCATGGCGTCGGCCAGAGTGCGGGCGTCGGTCTTGGCGGCATGGGCCGACTTCCACTGGTTCATGCCCTCGGTGCGGCCCTGGTAGACCACGCCCTTGGTGTCGCAGAGGATGACGTTGTCGGGCGAGAAGCCGAGCGACTTGACGAGCTCGATGCAGGCGATGCCGGCAGCACCGGCGCCGTTGCAGACGAGCCTGGCCGTCTTCATGTCGCGGCCGGTGATCTCGAGCGCGTTGATCAGGCCGGCGGTGGCGATGATGGCGGTGCCGTGCTGGTCGTCGTGGAAGACCGGGATGTCCATGATCTCGCGCAGGCGCTGCTCGATGATGAAGCACTCGGGCGCCTTGATGTCCTCGAGATTGATGCCGCCGAAGGAGGGGCCGAGCAGGCGCACGCAGTTGATGAACTCGTCCGCGTCCTCGGTGTCGACCTCGAGGTCGATGGAATCGACGTCGGCGAAGCGCTTGAACAGCACGGCCTTGCCTTCCATGACGGGCTTCGAGGCGAGCGCGCCGAGATTGCCGAGGCCGAGGATCGCGGTGCCGTTGGAGATGACGGCGACCATGTTGCCGCGCGTTGTGTAGTCGTAGGCGCGCGACGGGTCGGCGGCGATGGCCTTCACGGGGACGGCGACGCCCGGCGAATAGGCAAGCGACAGGTCGCGCTGGGTGGCCATCGGCTTGGTCGGCTGGATCTCCAGCTTGCCCGGGCGGCCCATCGCGTGGAAGTCGAGCGCCTCCTGCGCGGAGACCTGCGGCCCGCTCTCGGTCTTGTCCCTGGATGCCATGCGTGTTCCTGCCCTGGTCGTTTCTTTTTGTGGAGCGTTCGGGATTAAGGCTACACTTCGCGTCCGTAAAGCGCCAAGCAGGCGCGAGCCGATTTTTTCGCGGACACGATGAACCAGAGTTTCGCCCCAGATCAGGACGCATTCGCCACGCCGGTGACCAGCGGCGAAGGGGCGACCCCGATGATCGAGCAGTTCATCGAGATCAAGGCGGCGAACCCGGATTCGATCCTGTTCTACCGGATGGGCGATTTCTACGAGATGTTCTTCGGCGACGCGGAGGTGGCGAGCCGGGCGCTCGGCATCACGCTGACCAGGCGCGGAAAATTCCAGGGGCAGGACATCCCGATGTGCGGCGTGCCGGTGCATGCGGCAGACGACTACCTGCAGAAGCTGATCGGGCTGGGGCATCGCGTGGCGGTGTGCGAGCAGATCGAGGATCCGGCGGAGGCGAAGAAGCGCGGCGGAAAATCGGTGGTGCGGCGCGACGTGATCCGGCTGGTGACGCCCGGCACGATCACCGAGGAGAAGCTGCTCCAGCCGGGCGAGGCAAGCTACCTGATGGCGCTGGGACGCGTGAAGGGCGGGGCGGAGACAAGAGGCGGGGAGCGCGACAGCGCGACAGGGAAACAAGGAAGTCTTGCGCTGGCCTGGATCGACATCTCGACCGGGGCGTTTCGGGTGACCGAGACGAGCACTGAGCGGCTGCTGGCCGACATATTACGCGTCGATCCGCGCGAGCTGATCATGGCCGACCCGGTGTTCCACGATCCGGAACTGCGCCCCGTTCTGGACGTGATCGGGCGCCGGGCCAATCCGCAGCCGCCGAGCCTGTTCGACTCGGCGAGCGCGGAGGGGCGCATCGCGCGCTATTTCGGCGTGGCGACGCTGGACGGGTTCGGAAAATTCTCGCGAGCGGAGCTTTCGGCGATCGCAGGCTCCGTCGCCTATGTCGAGAAGACGCAGAAGGCCGAGCGCGCGCCGCTGGCGCGTCCGGAGCGCGAGGAGGCAGGGGCTGCGCTCTTCATCGACGCCGCGACGCGCGCCAACCTGGAACTCTTGCGCACGCTGTCAGGCAGCCGCGACGGCAGCCTGGTCAAGGCGGTCGACCGCACGGTGACGGGCGGCGGCGGGCGGCTGCTGGCCGAGCGGATCATGTCGCCGCTGACCGATCCCGACGCGATCAATGCGCGGCTGGATTCGGTGTCGTTCTTCCGCGCCGAGCCGCGGCTCTGCGAGGCGCTGCGGCTGGCGCTGAAGGGCGTGCCTGACATGCCGCGCGCGCTGTCGCGGCTGGCGCTGAACCGTGGCGGGCCGCGCGACATGGGCGCACTGGCGGCGGGATTTTCAGCCGCGCGCGACATCGCGACGGTGTTTGCCGGACATGCGATGCCAAGGGAGATTGCAAGTGCGATTGCTTCGGTGGAGGCGCTGCCGGCCGATCTTGGCGCGCATCTCGAACGGGCGCTGTCGGACGACCTGCCGCTCCTGAAGCGCGACGGCGGGTTCGTGCGCGCCGGCTATGACGCCGAACTGGACGAGATGCGGGCGCTGCGCGACCAGTCGCGGCGCGTCATCGCCGGCATGGAGCGCGACCTGTGCGAGGAGACCGGCATCCGCTCGCTGAAGATCCGGCACAACAACGTGCTGGGTTACTACATCGAGGTGACGGCGAACCACCAGGACATCATGGCCGGCACGGATGCGGCAAAGGCGCGGTTCATCCATCGGCAGACGATGGCGAACGCAATGCGCTTCACGACGACCGAACTGGCGGGCCTGGAGACGAAGATAGCCAATGCCGCCGACCGGGCGCTGACGATCGAAACGGGCGTGTTCGATCGGCTGCTGACCGAGATCGTCGCGGAAGCCGACGCGATCCGCGCAGGCGCCGAGGCGCTGGCGGTGCTCGACGTGTCGTCGAGCTTCGCGGCGCTTGCCGAGAGCGAGGATTATTGCCGGCCGCTGGTCGACAACACGCTCGCCTTCCGCATCGAGGGCGGCCGGCATCCCGTGGTGGAACAGGCGCTGCGGCGGCAGGCGGCGGACCCGTTTGTCGGCAACGATGCCGATCTCTCGCCGCAGGGCAACGACCGGCACGGCGCGATCTGGCTGCTGACCGGCCCGAACATGGGCGGCAAGTCGACCTTCCTGCGCCAGAACGCGCTCATCGCCATACTCGCGCAGGCTGGTTCCTTCGTGCCGGCGCGCAGTGCCCATATCGGCGTGGTCGACCGGCTGTTTTCCCGCGTCGGCGCGTCCGACGACCTCGCGCGGGGCAGATCGACATTCATGGTCGAGATGGTGGAAACGTCCGCCATCCTGAACCAGGCGGGCGAGCGGGCGCTGGTGATCCTCGACGAAATCGGCCGCGGCACGGCGACCTATGACGGGTTGTCGATTGCCTGGGCGGCGGTCGAATACCTGCACGAGAAGAACCGCTGCCGCGCGATCTTCGCCACCCATTTCCACGAACTGACGGCGCTGGCCGGCCGGCTGCCGCGCCTGCACAACGTGACCATGCGGGTGAAGGAGTGGGAGGGCGACGTGGTCTTCCTGCACGAGGTCGGCAAGGGCGCGGCGGACCGCTCCTATGGCGTACAGGTGGCGCGGCTGGCGGGACTGCCCGAGGCCGTGGTGGAGCGGGCCAGATCGGTGCTGGCCGAACTCGAAGCCGGCGAGACCTCCGGCAAGGCCTCGCGCCTCGCCGACGACCTGCCGCTGTTCAGCGCCGTGGTGAAACGGGAGGCGCCACGCCCGGCCAAGGCCGATCCGGCGGCCCAGGCGCTCAGGGACGCCGTCGCTGGTCTGCACCCCGACGAGATGACGCCGCGCGAGGCGCTGGAGGCGCTGTACCGGCTGAAGGGGATGGCTTGACGTTGATGCGCCGTGGGCGTGGGATCGGGCGGAAAAGCGCAAGCCGGCGTCGGTGGCGGTGGCGGAACGGCTGATCAAGGGCGGCGCCGCCGGAATCCTCGTCCCGTCCTTTGCCCGCCTGGCGCGCCCCGACATGCGCAATCTCGTGCTCTGGCGCTGGGGCAGGGACCTGCCAAATCGTGTGTATGCATATGATCCATCGGGACGTCTTCCGAAGAGCAAGATGTCCTGGGATTCGGAAAAGTAGCTGTCAGACCAATACTGGTACCGCAGCGTCATCTGCTTTCCCGGCTTCATATCAACACAAATACCAATTCATTAAGCTCCATCGGGCATATTGGCAGTCGACAGATTGCGGGTGCGGGGATTGAAGCGCGGTCTGTCGCAGAGACGGGCGTGAGACGGGGCGGGCTTCAAGGCTTTAGGCGCATATCGGCCACAGAGGCTCTCGTTCCGGCTCCACAAGGGGAATCCGGGTGGATTCGAGACGCGAAACAGGCAGTTTCCGCTATTCGAAGATGCGGCTCGCGGCCATTGTCTGGCCGTTCGCGGCCGTGATCATCGCGCAGGCTGCGATTGCCAGCGCCAGCATCTACACGCTGTCGGCCGTGCGCAGCTATACCGCCGGCGAGAGCATCTGGTCGAAGGGCTACAAGGAGGCCATCCATGCCCTCGAGCACTTCGTCGTCAGCGGCGACCAGACCGAGTTCCGTGAGTTCCAGACGTCGATCGGCATACCGCTCGGCGACAGGCGGGCGAGACTGGCGCTCGACTCGTCTCCCGTCGACGTCGACCGCGCGCGCCAGGGCTTCCTGACCGGCCGCAATCATCCGGCCGACATCCCGGGCATGATCTGGCTTTACCGCAATTTCCGTCACGTCCCCTATCTGGCCGATGCGATCGGGCGATGGGCCGAGGCGGATCCCAAGATCGTCGAACTGGTTGAACTGGCGCACCGGATCAAGCGCGAGAGGGCGCGGCTCGGACAGGTTGACGCGGCCCATATCGACGACTGGATCGCCCGGATCGACACGCTCGACCAGGAGATCGCGCCGCTGACGATACGCTTCGCCGAGGCGCTCGGCCGCGGATCGCGCGCCATCACCCACATCCTGTTCGCGGTGAACATCGTATCGGCGGCCTTGCTCATCCTGCTCGCGGTGCTGCGCACGCGCACCTTGCTGAACCAGCAGGGCATCTTCGAGTCCGCGCTTGTGGCCGAACGCAAGCGGGCCCGGGTGACTCTGTCCTCCATCGGCCAGGCGGTGCTGACGACAGACCACCAGGGCCGCCTCGACTACATGAACCCGGTCGCGGAGCGGCTGCTGGGGCTCACGTCCGACGAAGCGATGCGCGCGCGGCTGGCCGATCTGTTCTCCTTCGCGGACAGGAGCCAGAACCTGTCGGTCGACGCGATGCTGGAGCGCCTGTTCCACGGCGCGCAGATCCCTTCGACGCCGGCGCCGCGCATCCTGATGCGCCGCGACGGCAAGAGCCTGCCGGTCTCGGTTGTGGCGGCGCCGCTGATGGTCGAGGGCAAGGTGTCGGGCACAGTCATCGTGCTGCACGACATGACCAGCGAGAACGAATACATCGACCGCCTGTCGCACCAGGCGAGCCACGACGCGCTGACGGACCTGACCAACCGGCGGGCCTTCGAGGAGCGGCTGGGGCAGATGATCGCCGCGCTCGCCGCCGAACCCGGCCAGCACGCGGTGATGTTCATCGACCTCGACCAGTTCAAGATCGTCAACGATACGTGCGGACACGCCGCCGGCGACGAACTGCTCAAGCAGGTCGCGCAGACGATCCGCAATACGCTCAGCCGCCACGACATTCTCGCGCGCCTGGGCGGCGACGAGTTCGGGGTGATCCTGCCGAACACGGCGGTGTCGGAGGCGGGCGAGGTTGCGGAGCGGCTGCGCGACGCGGTCGCGGCCATGCGTTTCGTCTGGAAGGCCAGATCGTTCGAGATCAGCGCCAGCATCGGCGTGGTGGAGGTCTCGCACGCGCTGGTGACGCTGGAGGAGACGCTGCAGGCAGCCGACGTCGCCTGCTACATCGCCAAGGAGAAGGGCCGCAACCGCGTGCAGATCCATGTCTCGGGTGACGGAGAACTCGAGGCCCGCATCGGCGAAATGGCGTGGGTGCAGCGCATTCGCAGGGCCGTCGAGGACGACCGCTTCATCCTGTTCGCGCAGCCGATCATGTCGCTGAAGCAGCCTGCCGACGGACTGCATCTCGAACTGCTGCTGCGGCTGGACGATGGCGCGGGCGGCTTCGTGTCGCCGGCGGCCTTCATTCCACCTGCGGAGCGCTACGGCCTGATGCCGCTGATCGACCGTTGGGTGGTCTCGCGCGCGTTCGCCGCCATCGGGGCGCATCTGGCCGACGAGACGGCGCCGCCGCTGTTCAAATGCGCGGTCAACCTGTCGGGCCAGACGATCGGCGACCCGGCCTTCGCAGATTTCGTCCGCGCCGAGTTCCGCCGCCACGGCGCGCCGCCAAGCCTCGTCTGCTTCGAGATCACCGAGACCAGCGCGATCGCGAAGCTGGCGACCGCGCGGCAGTTCATCGAGCAGATGAAGGCGCTCGGATGCAGCTTCTCGCTGGACGATTTCGGCGCGGGAATGAGTTCGTTCGGCTACCTGAAGAACCTGGAAGTCGACTTCCTGAAGATCGACGGCGGTTTCGTGAAGGACATCATCGACGACGGCATCGACCGGGCGATGGTGGAGATGATCCATCATATCGGCCGCGTCACCGGCAAGCGGACGATCGCGGAATTCGTCGAGACCGATGCGATCCTCGCGGCGCTGCGGGAGATCGGCGTCGACTATGCGCAAGGGTATGCGATCGCCAGGCCCCGGCCTCTGTCCGACTTCCGAAGGGCGGACGCCTGGCCGGCCTCGGCCCCGCTGGCCGAGGCGCCGCGGCGGCAGGGCGCGCGGAAGCTGCGGCTGGCCGGATGAAGCGGCGCTGGCCCTAGCCGCGCGCGCAGGTTGGGCCGTTGCGCGGGCGCCGATGCGGGTTGTATAGAGCCCGCGCAATCCGAGACGTCCCGTGGCCGATATTCCCGTTCCAGCACCCGCGCCGCGCCTGACCGGCGGCACGACCGCCTTCGGCGTCCTGGCGGCGATCAGCGTCTGCCACCTGCTCAACGACACGATGCAGTCGCTGCTCGCGGCGCTCTACCCGATGCTGAAGGCGGACTACGGCCTCGCGTTCTGGCAGGTCGGCCTCTTGACCTTCGCCTTCCAGGTGACCGCCTCGCTGCTGCAGCCGCTGATCGGGCTCTACACCGACAAGCGGCCTCTGCCCTATTCGCTGCCCTTCGGCAGCGCCTCGACGCTGCTGGGCCTCGTGCTGCTGGCGACCTCGTCGACCTATCCGCTTCTGGTGCTGGGCGCGTCGTTCATCGGCATCGGCTCGGCGATCTTCCATCCCGAATCCTCGCGCATCGCCCGGCTGGCGTCCGGCGGGCGCTACGGGCTGGCGCAGTCGGTGTTCCAAGTCGGCGGCAATTTCGGCACCGCCGCCGGACCGCTGCTGGCGGCGTTCATCGTGGTGCCGCGCGGCCAGGGCAGCGTCGCATGGTTCACCGTCGCGGCCCTCCTGTCGATGGTCATCCTGTGGCAGGTCGGCGGCTGGTACAGCCGCTACCGCGCCAATGCGGCGAAGCGGCCGGCGGGGCCGGCGCCGGTGCGGCTGCCGCGCGGCACGGTGCGCACTGCGCTCGTCGTGCTGGCGCTCCTGACCTTCAGCAAGAACATCTACATGGCCAGCCTGTCGAGCTACTACACGTTCTACGTGATCGAGAGGTTCGGCGTGACGGTGCAGGATTCGCAGGTGATGCTGTTCATCCTGCTGGGCGCCGCCGCCGTCGGCACCATCCTCGGCGGGCCGATCGGCGACCGGGTCGGCGCGCGCACGGTGATCTGGTTCTCGATCCTCGGCGTGCTGCCCTTCACGCTGGCGATGCCCTATGCCGACCTGTTCTGGACGCAGGTTCTGTCGGCGATCATCGGGCTGGTGCTGGCCTCGGCGTTCCCGGCGATCGTGGTCTTCGCGCAGGAGCTGGTGCCGGGCCGGGTCGGCCTGATCGCCGGCATCTTCTTCGGCTTCGCCTTCGGCATGGGTGGCCTCGCGGCCGCGGTGCTGGGCGTCGTCGCCGACGCAAGGGGCATCGAATATGTCTACACGGTCTGCTCCTACCTGCCGATGCTTGGACTGCTGACGGTGTTCCTGCCCAACATGCGCCAGCTGAGCGGCCAGGCCAACTGATCTGGCCCACTCCCCAGCCGGTTCAAATCAGTTTATAGACGCCGCCGATGGCGAAAATTCCCCTGAAGCTGGAACGGATTGTCGACGGCGAGGCGCTGCGCCGCGAGCTGACGGCGCTGACCGCCGCGACGCATGGCGACGGGTCGGGGCAGAAAGTGCGCGAGAAGGCGCTTGCGCTGTTCAAGCGGACGATTTCCGACGGCCGCAAGGCGGCGGAGGAAATGCTGCTGCAGGACGGCGGCGGCTCGGCCTGCGCCGAGCGCATCTCGCACCTGATGGACGAGGTGATCCGCGCGCTCTACGAATTCGCCACCCATCACGTCTACCGCTCGAAGAACCCTTCGGCGGCGGAGCGGATGTCGGTGGTGGCGGTCGGCGGCTACGGGCGCGGCACGCTGGCGCCAGGCTCCGACATCGACCTCCTGTTCGTGCTGCCCTACAAGCAGACGCCGTGGGGCGAGCAGGTGATCGAATACATGCTCTACGTGCTGTGGGATCTCGGCCTCAAGGTCGGCCATGCCACGCGCAACATCGACGAATGCATAAGGCTTTCCCGCGCGGACATCACCATCCGCACCTCGATCCTCGAGGCGCGCTTCCTGTGGGGCGACCAGCGGCTGTTCGACGACCTGGTGAAGCGCTTCGACGAGGAGGTCGTGCGCTCGACCGGCCCGGAATATGTCCAGGCGAAGCTCGCCGAGCGCGACGAGCGCCACCGCAAGGCCGGCGAGAGCCGCTACCTCGTCGAGCCGAACATCAAGGACGGCAAGGGCGGCCTGCGCGACCTGCACACGCTGTTCTGGATCGCGAAATACTACTACCGCGTCCGCACCGGCGAGGAACTGATCGAGCACGGCGTGTTCACGGCGGAGGAATACGGCCAGTTCCGCAAGGCCGAGGATTTTCTCTGGGCGGTGCGCTGCCACATGCATTTCGCCACCGGCAAGGCGGAGGAGCGGCTGCATTTCGACATCCAGCGCGAGATCGCGCAGCGCCTCGGCTACACCAGCCATCCGGGCCTGTCGGCGGTCGAGAGGTTCATGAAGCACTACTTCCTGGTGGCGAAGGATGTCGGCGACCTGACGCGGATCTTCTGCTCGGCGCTGGAGGAGGAGCAGGCCAAGCATGTGCCGGGCTTCAACCGGCTGTTTCTGAACTTTTCGCGCCGCAAGAAGAAGCTGCCAGGGACGAGCGATTTCCTGGTCGACAACAACCGCGTCAATGTCGCGGCGGATGACGTCTTCGCCAGGGACCCGGTCAACCTGCTGCGGCTGTTCTGGCTGGCCGACAAGCATGGGCTGGAATATCATCCCGACGCGATCAAGCTGGTCAGGCGGTCGCTGAAGCTGATCGACCGCAATCTCCGCCGCGATCCGGAAGCCAACCGCCTATTTCTCGACATCCTGACGTCGGACCGCAACCCGGAACTGAACATGCGCCGAATGAACGAGGCCGGCGTGCTGGGCAGGCTCATCCCCGACTTCGGCAAGATCGTCGCGATGATGCAGTTCAACATGTATCACCACTACACCGTCGACGAGCACCTGATCCGCTGCATCGGCGTGCTGTCGGAACTGGAGCATGGAGACAGCGAGAAGCTGCACCCGCTATCCCACAGCCTGATGCCGGGCCTGAAGGGGCTGCGCGAGCTGCTCTACACGGCGGTGCTGTTCCACGACATCGCCAAGGGACGGCCGGAGGACCACTCGGAAGCCGGCGCGCGGATCGCCAGGCGGCTGGCGCCGCACATGGGCTTCAACGCATCGGACGCCGAGACGATCGCCTGGCTGGTCGAGAACCATCTCGTGATGTCGATGACCGCCCAGACGCGCGATCTCAATGACCGCAAGACCATCGAGGACTTTGCCGCCAAGGTGCAGTCGGTGGAGCGGCTGAAGCTCTTGCTGGTGCTGACGGTCTGCGACATCCGCGGCGTCGGGCCGGGTGTCTGGAACGGCTGGAAGGGCCAGCTTCTGCGCACGCTCTACTACGAGACCGAGCTGCTCTTGACCGGAGGTTTTTCGGAGGTGGCCCGCGAGACCCGCGCGGCGGCGGCGAAGGAACGGCTGCTGGAAGCGCTCAACGGCTGGAGCGAGCGCGACGCGAAGCGGCTGGTCAAGCTGCATTATGACAATTACCTGCTGACGGTGGATGTGAAGGACCAGTTGCGCCACGCCGAGTTCATCCGGCAGGCGGACGCCGAGCGCAAGAGCCTCGCGACCATGGTCAAGACGCACCAGTTCGAGGGGGTGACGGAGATCACCGTGCTGGCGCCGGACCATCCGCGCCTGCTCTCGGTCATCGCCGGGGCCTGCGCTTCGGCTGGCGGCAACATCGTCGACGCGCAGATCTTCACGACCACCGACGGCCGCGCGCTGGATACGATCCTGATCAGCCGCGAGTTCGACTTGGACGAGGACGAGCGCCGCCGCGCCGAGCGGGTGGGCAAGCTGATCGAGGACGTTCTGTCGGGCCGCACCTGGTTGCCGGAGATGATCGAGAAGCGGACCAAGCCGAAGCGCGGCGCCAAGGCATTCTCGATCGAGCCCTACGCGGAAGTGCGCAACACGCTGTCGAACCGGTTCTCGGTGATCGAGATCGAAGGGCTGGACCGGCCGGGCCTGCTGTCGGAGATCACCGGGGCGATTTCCGACCTGTCGCTGGACATCGCCTCGGCGCACATCACGACATTCGGCGAGAAGGTGATCGACACGTTCTACGTCACCGACCTGACCGGCCAGAAGATCGAGAACCCAACCCGGCAGGCGGCGATCCGCGAGCGGCTGATCGCGACGCTGGAGGCCGGCGGGCAGACCAAGCCGCAGCGCGCGAAGGCCGCCGCCGAATGAGCGGCGCGCGGAAGGCATACCCCCACCCCCTTACCCTCCTCCTTGTGGGAAGGGGTGCGGGGTTGGGGTCGCTTCGTGCGCGACTGCTCTGCCGCGCATGGGGAGTAGCGACGCTCCCATGAGCCTGCTGAAAAAATTCGCGACGGTCGCCTCGGGCACCATGGCCAGCCGCATCCTTGGCTTCACGCGCGAGATGCTGATGGCGGCCGCGCTCGGCACCGGGCCCGTGGCGGACGCATTCAACGCCGCGTTCCGGTTCCCCAACACCTTCCGGCGGCTGTTCGCCGAAGGCGCGTTCAACGCCGCTTTCGTGCCGCTGTTCGCCAAGGAGATCGAAGCCAATGGCATCGAGGGGGCGAAGAAGTTTTCCGAGGAAGTGTTCGGCGTCCTGTTCACGGTGCTGCTCGGCCTGACGATCCTGATGGAATTGTCGATGCCTGTGCTGGTCCGCTACGTGGTCGCGCCGGGCTTCGCGGACGATCCGGCCAAGTTCGAGATGACGGTCGGCCTCGCGCTGGTGATGTTTCCCTACCTGATCTGCATGTCGCTCGGCGCCATGATGGCCGGCATGCTGAACTCGCTGCACAAGTACTTCGCCGCAGCGATCGCGCCGGTTTTCCTCAACATCATCCTGGTCGGAATTCTCGGCTACGCCTGGTATGTCGGCTCGGACGGTGCCGCCGTCGGCTACGCGCTGGCCTGGGGCGTCCTCGCCGCCGGCATCGTCCAGCTCGCCATCGTCTGGTTCGCCGTGCGGCAGGCCGGCGTGACATTGGGCTTTCGCCGGCCGCGCTTTACGCCGAATGTCCGGCGGCTGCTGTGGCTGGCGTTGCCCGCCGCGATCACCGGCGGCATCACGCAGATCAACCTCCTGATCAACACGGCGATCGCGTCGGGCAAGGAAGGAGCGGTGTCGTCGCTGGCCTATGCCGACCGCATCTACCAGTTGCCGCTCGGCGTGGTCGGCGTCGCTGTGGCGATCGTGCTCTTGCCGGAACTGTCCCGGGCACTCAGGGCCGGCCGGCAGGAGGAGGCCGACAACCTGCAGAACCGCTCGGTCGAGTTCACGCTGTTCCTGACCCTGCCCGCGGCGGCCGGCCTGCTGATGCTGTCGGAGCCGATCGCGCGCGCCCTGTTCGAGCGCGGCAATTTCGGACCGGAGGACACCGCGACGGTTGCCGGCATCCTCGCGATCTACGGGCTGGCGCTGCCGGCCTTCGTGCTGATCAAGGCGTTCATTCCCGGCTTCTTCGCCCGCGAGGACACGCGGACGCCAATGATCTTCGCGGCGATCTCGGTGGTCGTGAACGTGACCCTGGCCCTGACGCTGTTTCCCCGAATCGCCGAAATCGGCATCGCTACCGCCGAGGCAGTTGCCGGCTGGGTCAACGCGGCGCTGCTGTTTGCGACGCTGGTGTGGCGCGGCCAATGGGGCCGCGACATTGCGCTTCTGACCCGCATTCCGCGCATCGTGCTGGCGGCTGCCGTGATGGCAGGAGCTTTGTGGTACGGGACCGACCTGCTCGCGCCCTGGCTGGCGCGGTCGGCCAGCGTGCTGCAGCAGGGCCTGGCGCTGGCGGTGTTGATCGCCGCGGGAGGGCTCTTGTATTTCGCCGTGGCGTTCGGCACCGGCGGGGCGGATGTAGGAATGCTGAGACGCAACATCCGGCGGCGCGGGAAGGCCGCGACGCCGCCAGAGGCCACGGACGTCTGACGGATGACGTCACGCCGCGCGCGGCGTGATCCTGGACAGTTCGGCCCCGAGCAGTCGCTTGCGCGCCCTCAACTCGAAGTCGGTCTGCAAACCGAGAAAAAACCCGTCGGACATGCCGAAGTAGCGGGCCAAGCGCAGGTCGGTGTCGGCGCTGACGGCGCGCTTGCCGAGCACGATCTCATTGATCCGGCGCGGCGGCACCGAAATCGCCCGCGCCAGCGCGTTCTGGCTCAGGCCCATGGGCTCGAGGAATTCGGACAGAAGGATCTCGCCGGCGTGCGGATTGTGCAGGAGTTCGTTGTCCTGCTCTGGGTCAGTGATAGTCGACGATTTCGACGCCATATGCATGTCCTTCCCGCCACTCGAAGCAGATCTGCCACTGGCCATTGATCCGGATCGAATGCTGGTGGCGGCGCTCTCCCTTCAACCTTTCCAGCCGATTGCCCGGCGGAATCTTGAGATCGTCCAGATTGGCGCTGCGGTTGAGAAGCGTGAGCTTCACCAGAGCCTTGTTCTGAATGTCACCGGGAAGCTTTCTGCTCCGTACGCCGGACCAGACAAGCTCAGTCTCCCGGTCGCCGAAACTCCGGATCATCTCAGACTATAACGCATTGCGTTATAGATGGCAATCAGGTCGGTCAGGCCCGCGCCGGGACCGTGCCGCGGAGCGCAGCCATGGTGGCGAGCGCGCCGAGGATGTCGACCGCGGCGAAGAACAGGATGCCTGCCCCGACCATGCCGATAACCCATGTGCCGACCATGACGGCGCCCGCGAACAGGCGGCTGGGGACCGATGCGGAAATGATCGGGCCGATCTCGCGCTGGGCGGCGATGATGTCATAGGCGGCGAGCGAGATCATCAGGAGGCCGATCAGGTGGATCCAGACCTCCTGCGTCGTCGGGAAGCCGAACAGCGGCAGGATCAGGTTCGGCGCCAGCATCAGGCCGACGCCGGCCGAGCCGAAGCCGACGGCGTAGATCATGAGGGTCTGGGCTGCGCGTGACATGGCGACCTCGTCGACAGAGCGGTTGACGCAAGGATATGCCACCGATCCTTGCGATTCCGTGAAGGCGCGCGGCCGGGACCGCCGGAACCTCTTGATCGGCGCAGCCGGTTCCGCCATAAGCCCGGCTCGTTTCGCCTGCCCCATACGGGATCGTCCCGGGGGCTTGGGCCCTCCACCAGCCACGGAACCAGCCAATGTCGTTCAAGAAACTCGTCTTCTCCGGCGTCCAGCCGACCGGAAACCTCCACCTCGGCAATTATCTCGGCGCGATCCGCAAGTTCGTCGCGTTGCAGGAGCAGGCCGACTGCATCTACTGCGTCGTCGACATGCACGCGATCACCATGTGGCAGGAGCCGGCGGAGCTGGAGAAATCCACCCGCGAGGTGACGGCGGCGTTCCTGGCGGCGGGCATCGACCCGACCCGACACATCGTCTTCAACCAGAGCAGAGTCATGCAGCACGCGGAGCTCGCCTGGGTGTTCAACTGCGTCGCCCGGATGGGCTGGCTGAACAAGATGACCCAGTTCAAGGACAAGGCCGGCAAGGACCGCGAGAACGCCTCGGTCGGCCTGTTCGCCTATCCGGCGCTGATGGCTGCCGACATCCTGGTCTACCGCGCGACGCATGTTCCGGTGGGCGACGACCAGAAGCAGCACCTGGAACTAACGCGCGAGATCGCGCAGAAGTTCAACCACGACTATTCCGACCGCATCCGCGACCTCGGCGCCGGCGTCGAGATGGCTGTCGGCGAGGAGACCGTGCACGGCTTCTTCCCGATCACCGAGCCGATCATCGAGGGCGAGGCGACGCGGGTGATGAGCCTGCGCGACGGCACCAAGAAGATGTCGAAGTCGGACCCGTCCGACCTGTCGCGCATCAACCTGACCGACGACGCCGACACGATCTCGAAAAAGATCCGCAAGGCGAAGACCGACCCGCTGCCGCTGCCGTCGGAGGCTGATGGTCTCAAGGAGCGGCCGGATGCCGACAATCTGGTCGGGATCTACGCCGCGCTTGCCGAGACGACGCGCGAGGCCGTGCTCAGCCAGTTCGGCGGCCAGCAGTTCTCCGCCTTCAAGCCGGCGCTGGCCGACCTGGCGGTCGAGAAGCTGGCGCCGATCGCCTCGGAGATGCGGCGGATTTCGGCGGACCAGGCCTATGTCGACCAGGTGCTGCGGGATGGCGGCGAACGGGCCGGCAAGCTGGCCGAGGCGACGATGAAGGACGTGCGCCGGATCGTCGGGCTGCTGGGCAACTGAGGCAGGCCTTTCCACTGCCCATCTGGCCTCCTTGCCGCCGGGTTCGCCCGGTGGCAGATTGCCGCCGTTCAACCGGGAATCCCGCATGGTCTCCAAACGCCTGATCCGCGAAGCCGGGCATCGCCGGAAATTTCTCGCGGTGATCGACGAAACGCCCGAATGCGAGCGCGCGGTCGCCTATGCGTCGCGCCGCGCCAAGAGCACGGGCGGCGCGCTGATCCTGCTCTTCGTCATCGAATCGGGCGATTTCCAGCATTTTCTCGGCGTCGAGGCGGTGATGCGCGAGGAAGCGACGGCGACGGCCAACGCGGCGCTGGACAGTTTCGCCTCCGCGGTGCGCGAGAAGCACGGCATCGAGCCCGAGCTGGTGGTGCGCGAGGGGACGCCGAGCGGCGAGATCCACAAGCTGATCGAGGAAGACCAGGACATCGCGATCCTGGTCCTGGCGGCGGGCGCCGCAAAGGAGGGGCCGGGACCGCTGGTCGCCTCGATCGCCGGCAAGGGCGCGGCCTTCCCGATCCCGGTCACCGTGGTGCCCTACAACCTGACCGACGAGGACATCGACAGCCTCGCCTGAGCGGCACCGGGATGATGCCGGTCGACGCGAATGTCGCTTGAATAGTGGCCGGCATCGGCCTATTTTTAGAACAATTCCAAACACGATCCTGCGGGAGACGCGGCCATGTTCATCCAAACCGAGGCGACACCGAACCCGGCGACCCTGAAATTCCTGCCGGGCGTCATGGTGCTGGCCGACGGCACCGCAGACTTCCGCGACGCCGCGACCGCGGCCGACGCCTCGCCGCTGGCTGCGGCGCTGTTTGCCGTTCCCGGCATCACCGGCGTGTTCTTCGGCTACGACTTCGTCACGGTCACCAAGAGCGACGGCCCCGACTGGCAGCACCTGAAGCCGGCGATCCTTGGCGCGATCATGGAGCATTTCATGGCCGGTCGCCCGGTGATGAATGCCGGCGCGCAGGCCGCGGGCGAGACCGCCAGCGAGGGCGAGGAGTTCTACGACAAGGCCGATTCCGAGATCGTCGTCACGATCAAGGAACTGCTCGACACCCGCGTCCGCCCGGCGGTGGCGCAGGACGGCGGCGACATCACCTTCCGCGGCTTCCAGGACGGCACGGTTTTCCTGCACATGAAGGGCGCCTGCGCCGGCTGCCCCTCGTCGACCGCGACCCTGAAGCACGGCATCCAGAACCTGCTGAAGCACTTCGTTCCGGAAGTGCAGCAGGTCGAGCAGGTGGCGTAGTCTGGCGAATGGCGAATGGCGAATAGGGGAAAGAGGAACTACTCGCCACTCGCCACTCCCATCAAATGAAAAAGCCGGGCCCCCCAGCCCGGCTTTTCCTTGGCGCCCCCGCCCATGAAATCGATGCCGTCCCTCGCGGGACGGATTACTTGACGATGACCTTGGCGCCGACTTCGACGCGGCTGTAGAGGTCGATGACGTCCTGGTTGATCAGGCGGATGCAGCCCGACGACATGGCCTTGCCGATCGACCACCATTCCGGCGTGCCGTGCAGACGGTAGCCGGTGTCGCCGCTCTTGTTGAACAGATACATGGCGCGCGCGCCGAGCGCGTTGTCGAGGCCGGGGCCCATGCCGCCGCGGTATTTCGCGAGGTCGGGCCGGCGCTTGATCATCGCCGCGGGCGGCGTCCAGACCGGCCATTCCTTCTTCATGGCGACGCGCGACGTGCCCTTCCACTCGAAGCCCTCGCGGCCGACGCCGATGCCGTAGCGCATCGCCTTGCCGTCGCCCATGACGAAATAGAGATGCTTTGAGCCGGTGTCGACGATGACGGTGCCGGCCTTCTCCTTGGTGTCGTAGCGCACGACCTGGCGGCGGAACTCGCGCGGCAGCTTCGCCGTCGGAATCGCGGGCAGCTGGTAGCCGGCATCCTTCTTTCCGCCATAGGCATTGGCGAACATCATCGTGCCGTCGGTGGCGCAACCCGTCAGCGCGGTGACGAGCGCGAGCGCGCCGGCAATGAGCAAAGACCTGATCTTCATGTCGAATCCCGTTCTTTACGCAACAATCGAAAGGCCCGATTCGAGCCGCAATTTGGTCACTATTCCTACGTGCGGGACGGGCGGCTTGCCAAGCGAATAACGTTGCGTCACGTGGCCAGCGGCTGCAGTGCGGCGTCGCCTATGGCATTTCTGCAACAGCGATCACGCGGACGTGAACGCGAAGTGCTTGTAAGGGCAAGGGAAAATGGCCGCAGAAACGGGCCGGGCACTGGAAAGGAAGATGCAATGAACATCGGTCTCGCGGCGGAGCGGTCGGGATTGCCGGCCAAGACGATCCGCTACTACGAGGATATCGGGCTGATCCGGTCCGACCGCGCGCCGAACGGCTATCGCGACTATTCGGACGCCGACATCCACCGGCTGTCCTTCCTGCACCGGGCGCGGGCGCTCGGATTCTCGATCGAGGACTGCCGCAACCTGATGGACCTCTACCGCGACCGCAACCGCGCCAGCCACGACGTTCGCGAGATCGCCACGGCGCATGTCGCCTCGATCGACGCCAAGCTGAAGGAGCTGCAGGCGATGCGCGCGACGCTGGGACGGCTGATCCACGCCTGCCACGGCGACGACCGGCCGGACTGTCCGATCCTCGAGGATATCGCGGGGGAGGGGAAGTGAGGCGGTAGGCAGCAGGCAGCAGGCAGCAGGCAGTAGGCAGCAGGCAGCAGGCAGCAGGCAGTAGGCACTCGCTCCGCGACCGTCATCCCGGCCGCGTATCGAGCCGGGACCCATTCCTCTCTGCCATTGGCATCTGCGTCAGGATTTCGACCAGCAATGGGTCCCGGCTGACCTACGGTCGCCGGGATGACGGCCGAGCGGAATTTGCCCACCCCCAAACGAAAACCGCCGGCCCGAAGGCCGGCGGCTCGCAATGGTCTGATCGATCAGGCGATCAGTACGGGCACTTGTTGTCGGTGCGGTAGTCGTGGACCTGGATCGTGCCGGCGATGATGTCGGCCTTGGCCTTCTCGACCGCCGCCTTCATTTCGGGCGTCACGAGCGGGGCGTTGTGCTCGTCCATGGCGTAATCGATGCCGCCGTCGGAGACGCCGAGCACGTTGATGCCGCCGGTGAACTTGCCTTCCTTGGCATCGTTGAACGAGTTGAAGACCGCGACGTCGACGCGCTTCAGCATCGAGGTCAGGACCTTGCCCGGGAACAGGTAGTTCTGGTTGGAGTCGACGCCGATGGCGAGCTTGCCGCCGTCGGCCGCCGCCTCGAGCGCGCCGAGACCCGCGCCGCCGGCCGCCGCGTAGACCACGTCAGCGCCCTGGTCGATCTGCGACTTGGCGATTTCGGTCGCCTTCGGCTTGTTGCCCCAGGCTTCCGGCGTGTCGCCGATCATGTTCTGGAAGACCTCGGTCGCGCCGGCGGCCTTCGCGCCGCCGACATAGCCGCAGCCGAACGCGCTGATCAGCGGGATGTTCATGCCGCCGACGAAGCCGACCTTCTTGGAGGTGGACGCCATGCCGGCGAGCACGCCGACGAGGTAGGAGCCTTCCTGCTCCTTGAACACGACCGAGCGGACGTTCGGCGCTTCGACGACGCCGTCGATGATGGTGAAGTTGATGTCCGGATATTCAGGCGCGATGGCCGCCAGCGGCGTGGCCCACGAGAAGCCGGCCATGACGATCGGGTTGTTGCCGTCGTCGGCGAAGCGGCGCAGCGCCTGCTCGCGTTCTTCCTCGCCCTTGATCTCGTATTCGCGATACTCGACGCCGGCTTCCTTCTTGAACTTCTCGGCGCCGTTGAACGACGATTCGTTGAAGGACTTGTCGAACTTGCCGCCGAGGTCGAACAGCAGCGCAGGCTTGACGTCGGCCGCGTAGGCCGAGAAGGACAGTGCCGTAGCGGCCATCAGGCCGAGAATGATACTCTTCATGTGATCCACACCCTGTTGGTTTTCTCTCCGGTCGCCGTCTGCCGATGCATTTTCATGTCCGCAGCGTCGCCGCACAGGCGCTTGTGCGCCCGCTCGGATTTCAGTCTTGCATGCCGCCGTGGAAAATTCACGCGGAATTTTTGACCTTTTGGGAAAAGCCGGCGCTCCGCAAGGCAACGCTCCGAAAGCCGGTCCTGGCGTTCGGAGCGGGCAGGGAACAGCGATCGAAAAGGCGGCTCAGGCGTGGGCGGCTGCCGGGATGGCGCACTCGACGCCGGTGCCGCGCAGGCCGCAGTAGCCGTAGGGATTCTTCGCCAGATATTGCTGGTGATCCTCCTCGGCGTAGTAGAACTCCGGCGCCGGCGCGATCTCGGTCGTGATCTTGCCGGCCCCGGCCTTCGCCAGCGCCGCGGCGTATGCGTCGCGCGACGCCAGCACCGCGTCGAGCTGCGCGTCAGTCGTGGTGTAGATCGTCGAGCGGTAGGTCGTGCCGACGTCGTTGCCCTGGCGCATGCCCTGGGTCGGGTCATGGCTCTCCCAGAAGATCTTCAGCAGCGTGGCGAGGCTGACCTTCGCCGGGTCGAAGGCGACCTTCACGACTTCGGCGTGGCCGGTCATGCCGGTGCAGGTTTCCTGGTAGGTCGGGTTCGGCGTCTCGCCGCCGGCGTAGCCGACCGCGGTCGTCACGACGCCCGGCGCCTGCCAGAACAGCCGCTCGGCGCCCCAGAAGCAGCCCATGCCGAAATAGATCGTCTCCGTGCCGTCCGGCAACGCGCCCTTCAGCGGCGTCTTGAAGACGTAGTGCTTCGAGGCGGTCGGGATCGGCCGGTCGCGGCCGGGCATGGCCTCGCCGGGCTTCGGCAGGGTGGTCTTCTTGTTCAGGAGGTCGCTCAGGAAGAACATGGTTTCATTCCCTTTCTGTCTGGGTCAGCGGCCGACGGCGAAACGCCGCGCGGCGGGCTGCGGCCGGTGGCCGATGGCGTAGAGCAGCAGGGCAAGCGCCGCGAAGACGACGAAGCCCGGGACTTTCAGCAGGGTCAGCATCACCGGGTCCCACAGGAACGGCGCGCTCTGCTGCAGCATGGCCTGCAGCGCCTGCAGCGACGATGGCGCATATTCGAACCATGAGCCGCCGAGCGGGGTCGGGTCGAATTTCGAGATCGCGATCGACCGCGTCGCGTCCATCACGGCCATGATGACCGCGATCGACAGCGACGCCGCCGCGAGAAGCCTGAAGATGAAACGGACCATGCTGTCGTCCTGGAGTCCAATGCCGCCGGTCTGGTGCCGCTTATGTATGGCGTCCGGCCGCGCTCATCAATCGGCCCACGGGAAATTGACGCCGCGTGAGTGTCAGGCGGTCGCCGCCGGCTTGCGCCGCCGCGTGCGCACGATGGCAAAGACGAGGCCAGCGATGGCGCCGGCGATCATCACCAGCAGGCCGATCGCCACCGCCGCGTAGCCGCAGCCGCCCTCGAAACAGCTGATGCCGAGCAGGTCGACGGCCACCGAACCGATCAGGAGGCCGAGCGCCAGCCCGAGGCCGCCGCCGACAATGAAGCCAAGCACGGCGTTGATGATCACCACGCCGACCGGCGCACGCGCGGAAGCCGCCGCGGCCGCCGGCGCCAGATCGGGAGCGGGCTGGCGGCGGGCGACGACGATGGCGGCGATGCCGGCGGCAGAGAACAGCCCGGTGATCAGCCATTGCTGGAACGACTGCACGAAGGCGGGGATGAACAGGGTCGCCGCCTGCATGGCGACATCGCACACGATGACGAACAGCGCCCAGACGGTGAACCAGAAGGCGAATCGCGGCGACTTGCGCCAGGCGAGGCCGAGCACGAACAGGCCGCCCAGGATGTGCAGGGCCGACGTCGCCATGCCGACATACATGTAGGTCGTGATGTCGCCCGGCATGCCGTAGTCGAGGGAGTAGCGGAACCATTGCAGCAGGCCGCGCGCCGACAGGACGACGATGACGCCGGCCCAGATCACCGGCAGGGCGGCAATCGCTTCCTGTACGAAACCGCGCCCGGTGGGTTGTCCGCCTGTCGCCATGAGAATGCCCGTCCTCCCGGAGCCGATGCGCTCCGACGCGCCCGTTCCCGTGCGCGTCTTCCCACGATTCTGTAACCGCCGGGTGCCGGGCGGCGGCGGCGACGGTCTCAAATGCGCTGAGCCGGCCAAAAAGATGCGCCCGGAATGGCTTGGCATTCGCGCCCCGATCGACTAGATGAGCCGCATCCTGACGGGCGGACGCGATGCGCGAGCCGGGACGGATCGCGGAGAGGTGGCCGAGTGGTTGAAGGCGCACGCCTGGAAAGTGTGTTTACGGGAAACCGTAACGCGGGTTCGAATCCCGCTCTCTCCGCCACCCTGCGCCCTTTGGGCTTCGGGTGGCAGGCCAGGCAAGAGTTGATTGACGCAGGGTGATCTTCCGAAGCTGCACGGCAGCGCAGGGAGGCTGGTGATGCGATCTCGTACGTCCATTTCCTTCTGATTTGGTAGAACACCTCCTATATTTGCGCGCCGACACCAAGAAATGGTCCACGCCGGACTCATTATGCCAGGAAGCCAAAGACGAACTTACGAGCCCACTGGAACTTGCATCTACTGCGGCTCTGATGGCGCTCCGCACGGCCTTTCCGATGAGCATGTCGTGCCCTTCGCGCTTCTAGGCGATATGATCTTGCCGAACAATAGTTGTAGACAATGCGCCAAAACGACATCAGCCTTTGAGCTTATATGTGCGCGCAAAATGTACGGATCGTTCCGCACGAGAGAGGGGCTTCGCACGCGTCGCCCTGCAAAACGACCGACCAAGGTGCCGGTCGAGGCAGGTGGCGTTCCAATGATGGTAGCCAATGCAGGCGCAATTGCCGGATTTCCCATAATCCGTTTCAAGTCGCCACCCGGAGCGTTGATGCTGCCACCTATCGCACCTGAATGGCCAAGCGTAGAGCTTCAATTAATGACCGCAGTCCCAAGAGAACAAGATCATTGGAAGCAACTTCCGCGAGGAGAACTTTCTTTCTATCCCGTGGCCTTCGACCTCACATCGTTCGCTCGCCTATGCGCGAAGATTGCACATGGCTTCGCGGTTGCTATGTTTGGAAGGGCTGCGTTCGACGCCTGGTTGCCGCCTTACATCCTAGGAACTGACAATCGATTCGGTTACGTGCTGGGCAGTTCACATGAACAACAGCGTAACGATTCCATCACCAACGCGTTGAACTGGAGCGCATACGAGACGACCGAGTTCAATTTGCTCGCCGTCCATATCCATCTGTTTCCTTCGATGGGGCAGCCACCGATCGCAGTCGTCGTTGGCTCGATGTCATCCAGTCAGTATGAGCGGATCCTCGAGGTTGGCACCTCTTTGGGGTAAAGGTGTCGTCAGACGGGGGAACAAGGGTAGCTGATGTCATCCCTGCAGAAAGCGGGGAATGTCCGCTTTTTCAGACTCATTTTCAGATCCCGCCATCCCACTTGCCATCTCGCCACAGACATTTGGATACTGCGATTTGGCAGCGAACCACCATTCTCCCCATCCTTATCTTTTCCTGATACCCACCCCCCGCATTCGCAATCGAATTCCTACGCCCGACCGGCCGATATTCCAGTCCTGTTCGACGGACTGGAGTATTCATCTTGGCTGACATCATCTTCATCGCGCTTGGCGCGGGCACGATCGCGGGGCTGGCGCTTTATGCGTCGGGCCTGGCGCGGATCTGAGGTCTGACATGATCGAGACCCTGCTTGGCCTCGCCGTGGCGATTGCGCTCGGCGCCTATCTCGTCGCGACGCTTCTGCGCCCCGAAAAATTCTGACTGAGGAGCACGTCATGTCGCTTGTCGGCTGGGGCCAGATCGGCCTTCTCTTCGTCGTGGTGCTTGCGCTGATCAAGCCGCTCGGCCTCTACATGGCCCGCGTGTTTTCGGGCGAGCGCACCGTGCTCTCTGTCGTGTTCGGCCCTGTCGAACGCGCGTTCTACGCCGCCGGTGGCGTCAGGGCCGACCGCGAGCAGACCTGGCTCGGCTATGCCTTCGCGCTGCTGGCGTTCAGCGCCGCAGGGTTCCTGCTGCTCTACGCGATCCTGCGGCTGCAGCATGTGTTGCCCTTGAACCCGCAGGGCTTCGGCGCGGTGCCGGCCGATCTCGCCTTCAACACCGCGGTCAGCTTCGTCACCAACACCAACTGGCAGGCCTATGGCGGCGAGACCACCATGAGCCATCTCAGCCAGATGGCGGGCCTGACGGTGCAGAACTTCGTTTCGGCCGCCAGCGGCATCGCGATTGCACTGGCCGTGACGCGGGCCTTCGCGCGGTCGGCGGCGGAGACGGTCGGCAATTTCTGGGTCGATATGACCCGCGCGACGCTCTACGTGCTGCTGCCGCTGGCGGTCATCGTGGCGCTGGCTTTCGTCGCCATGGGCCTGCCGCAGACGCTCGATGCGTCGGTTGCGGCGACGACGCTCGAAGGCGCCAACCAGACGATCGCGCTCGGGCCGGTCGCCAGCCAGGAAGCGATCAAGCAGCTCGGCACCAATGGCGGCGGCTTCTTCAACGTCAACGCCGCGCACCCGTTCGAGAACCCGACGGCGCTGTCGAACTATCTCAACATCGTCTGCATGCTCTCGATCTCGTCCGCCCTGGTCTACGCTTTCGGGCAGATGGTCGGGGACCGCCGCCAGGGCTGGGCCCTGCTGGCCGTGACCGGCGTGCTGCTGCTGGCCGGTATCGGCGCGATCTACTGGGCCGAGACCTATGGCAATCCGATCCTCGCCTCTCTCGGCGTCGATCCCGCGATGGGCAACATGGAGGGCAAGGAGGTCCGATTCGGGCAGGCGATGACCGCGGCCTACGCGGCGGTGACGACCGGCCTCTCCGATGGCGGCGTCAACGGCATGCACGGCTCGTTCACGGCGCTGGGCGGCATGGCGCCGCTGGTGCTGATCCAGCTGGGCGAAATCCTGCCGGGCGGCGTGGGGTCCGGCCTCTACGGCATGATCGTCTTCGCCGTGCTGGCGGTGTTCGTGGCCGGGCTGATGGTCGGCCGCACGCCGGAGTTCCTCGGCAAGAAGATCGAGGGCCGCGAGATGAAGTTCGCCATGCTGGCGGTGCTGATCCTGCCGCTGGCGATCCTCGGCTTCACGGCTGTTTCGGCCATGCTGCCCGGCGCGGTGGCGTCGATCGGCACCGCGGGGCCGCATGGCCTGTCGGAAATCCTCTATGCCTACAGCTCGGCCGGCGGCAACAACGGCTCGGCCTTCGGCGGGCTGTCGGCCAACACGCCATGGTACAACACCACGCTGGGCATCGCGATGCTGTTCGGCCGCTTCGGCTACGCCCTGCCGGTGCTGGCGATGGCGGGCTCGATCGCCGCGAAGACGCGGTCGACAGCGACCGCCGGCACGTTTCCGACCCACACGCCGCTGTTCGTCGGCCTGCTGGTCGGCATCATCCTCATCATGGGCGGCCTGCAGTTCTTCCCCGCGCTGGCGCTCGGGCCGATCGTCGAGCACTTCCAGATGCTCGCCGGCCAGACTTTCTGAAGGACACCATCATGGCATCGGCCGTTTCCCACAAACTCTTCGATCCCGAGATCCTGAGGCCGGCGCTCGGGCAGGCCTTCGTCAAGCTCGACCCGCGCAAGCTGGTGCGCAACCCGGTCATCTTCGTGACCGAAGTCGTCGCAGCACTCGTGACGGTGCTCTTCCTGCGCGACCTGGCGACCGGCGGCGACGCTGCCTTCTCGGGCCAGATCGCGGCCTGGCTCTGGTTCACCGTGCTGTTCGCGACCTTTGCGGAAGCGGTCGCGGAGGGCCGCGGCAAGGCGCAGGCCGACAGCCTGCGCCGCACCAAGTCGGAACTCAGCGCCCGGCGCGTGACCCCGGCTGGCGAGGAAAAGATCGCCGCCAGCCGCCTGGCCATCGGCGACGTCGTCGTGGTCGACGCCGGCGAACTGATCCCCGGCGACGGCGAGGTGGTCGAAGGCATCGCCTCGGTCAACGAAAGCGCGATCACCGGCGAATCCGCCCCCGTGATCCGCGAATCCGGCGGCGACCGGTCGGCGGTGACGGGGGGCACGCAGGTCCTGTCGGACCGGCTGAAGATCCGCATCACCGTGGCGCCGGGCTCGTCCTTCGTCGACCGGATGATCGCGCTGATCGAGGGCGCGGAACGGCAGAAGACGCCGAACGAGATCGCGCTGTCGATCCTGCTGTCGGGCCTGACGCTGATCTTCCTGATCGCCGTGGTGACGCTGTGGGGCCTCGCCGGCTATTCGCAGACGGTGCTGTCGGTCACCGTGCTGGCGGCGCTGCTGGTGACGCTGATCCCGACCACCATAGGCGGCCTGCTGTCGGCGATCGGCATTGCCGGCATGGACCGGCTGGTGCGCTTCAACGTCATCGCCACATCCGGCAGGGCCGTCGAGGCGGCGGGAGATGTCGATACGCTGCTGCTCGACAAGACCGGCACGATTACCTTCGGCAACCGCATGGCGAGCGATTTCGTGCCCGTCGGCGCCGTCGACGCGAGGGACCTCGCGGAGGCGGCGATGCTGGCCAGTCTCGGCGACGAAACGCCGGAAGGCCGCTCGGTGGTGGCGCTGGCGACCGGCGATTTCGGCGTCGCGCCGGCGACGGCAAGGCCGGACCTAGTGGTGCCGTTCGCGGCCGAGACGCGCCTGTCCGGGGTCGACATCGGCGGGCGCAGGCTGCGCAAGGGCGCGGTCGATTCGATCCTGAAATTCACCGGCCTCGGCGACGCGCCGGTGCCCGCCGACTTCCGGAAAGCCGTCGAGGCCATCGCCCGCACCGGCGGCACGCCGCTCGCGGTCGCGGACGGGAGCCGTCTTCTGGGCGTCATCCATCTCAAGGACGTGGTCAAGCCCGGCATCAAGGAACGCTTCGCCGCGCTGCGCGCCATGGGCATCCGCACCGTCATGGTGACCGGCGACAATCCGGTCACGGCGGCTGCGATCGCATCGGAAGCCGGCGTCGACGATTTTCTGGCCGAAGCGACGCCCGAGCAGAAGCTCGCCTTCATCCGCAACGAGCAGAAGGGCGGGCGGCTGATCGCGATGTGCGGCGACGGCACCAACGATGCGCCGGCGCTGGCCCAGGCCGATGTCGGCGTGGCGATGCAGACCGGCACGCAGGCGGCGCGGGAGGCGGCGAACATGGTCGATCTGGATTCGAGCCCGACCAAGCTGATCGAGATCGTCGAGATCGGCAAGCAGCTGCTGATGACGCGCGGCTCGCTGACGACCTTCTCCATCGCCAACGACGTGGCGAAGTATTTCGCCATCATCCCGGCCCTGTTCGTCACCACCTATCCGGCGCTCGGCGCGCTGAACATCATGGGGCTCGCCTCGCCGCAATCGGCGATCCTGTCCGCCGTGATCTTCAACGCGCTGATCATCGTCGCGCTGATCCCGCTGGCGCTGAAGGGCGTCGCCTACCGCCCGGTGGGCGCGGCGGCGCTGCTGCGGCGAAACCTCCTCGTCTACGGGCTCGGCGGGCTGATCCTGCCCTTCATCGGGATCAAGCTCGTCGATCTCATCCTCACCGCTCTGGCTCTGGTGTAACCATGCTCGCGAATCTCCGCCCCGCCATCGTGCTGATGGTTCTGTTCACCGCTCTGCTCGGCATCGGCTATCCGCTGGCGATCACCGGCATCTCGCAGGCGACCATGCCGGCGCGGGCCAATGGCAGCCTGATCCGCAACGGGGAGACCATCGTCGGCTCGGCGCTGATCGGCCAGAGTTTCTCGGGCGACCGCTATTTCTGGCCGCGCCCCTCGGTCGCGGGCGAGGGCTACGATGCCGGGGCCTCGAGCGGGTCCAATCTCGGGCCGACTTCGGCCAAGCTCAAGGAACGCGTGGCGGCCGATGTCGAGCGGTTGCGGGCGGCGGGCATCACGGCCGTGACAGGCGATGCCGCGACCGCGTCCGGTTCGGGCCTCGACCCGCATATTTCCCCGGACTTCGCGGTAGCCCAGATCGCGCGCGTCGCCGCCGCCCGCGGGCTGTCCGAGGCCAGCGTCGGCGCGCTGGTGCAGGATCATGTCGAGGGCCGGCTGCTCGGGCTGATCGGCGAGCCGCGCGTGAATGTGCTGCTGCTCAATCTCGCGCTCGACGCGGCAAAGTCCTAGAAGGACAACATGGCGACCAAGGACGAGAGGCTGGAGAGGCGTGGGGACCCGGATGCATTGCTGGCCCTTGCCGGCAGGCCGGGCCGTGGCCGGCTGACGGTGTTCCTGGGCGCGGCGCCGGGCGTCGGCAAGACCTTCGCCATGCTGAGCCGCGCGCGCCGGCTGAAGGCCGAGGGAGTCGACATCGTCATCGGCATCGCGGAAACCCATGGCCGCGGCGAAACGGCCGATCTGCTGGCGGGCCTGGACATCATTCCGCGCCGCGCCGTCGCCTACAGGGACCGGACGATCGAGGAGTTCGACCTCGACGCGGCGCTCGCGCGCCGGCCGCGCATCCTCGTGGTCGACGAACTGGCGCATTCCAATGCGCCCGGCAGCCGGCATCCCAAGCGGTTCCAGGACATCGAAGAACTGCTGACGGCCGGCATAGACGTCTGGACCGCCCTCAACATCCAGCATCTCGAGAGCCTGTCCGACGTGGTCGGCCAGATCACCGGCGTGCCGATCCGCGAACTCGTGCCGGACACGGTGCTGAAGCACGCCGACGACGTGATCCTGATCGACCTGCCGCCGACCGAGCTGATCGAGCGGCTGGCGGCCGGCAAGGTCTATCTGCCGGAGAACGCGCGCCGGGCGGCCGACGGTTACTTCCGGCTCGGCAATCTGACCGCGCTGCGCGACCTTGCGCTGCGCCGCACGGCCGACCGGGTCGACGACCAGGTGGTGGACTATCTCAAGCAGAACGCGATCGAAGGGCCGTGGCTGTCGGCGGAACGGCTGCTGGTGTGCATCGGCCCCGATGGCCTGTCCGACAAGGTGGTGCGCACGGCGAGCCGGCTGGCCTCGGGGCTGAACGCGCACTGGCTGGTGGTGTCGATCGAGCGCACCGCGTCGGTGCTGTCGCCGGAGGCCGGGCGGCGTCTCGACGAGACGTTCCAGCTTGCCGAGCGGCTCGGCGCCGAGACCCGGCGCATCCGGGGTCGCGACTTCGTCGAGGAGATCCTGAAGCTCGCCCGCCGCGAACACGCGACCCAGATCGTTATTGGCGCACGCCGCCGGCCATTCTTCGCCCGGATGCTCGCGCAGTCGCTGCCGGACGCCGTCATGGACCGGGCGGGCGGAATCGGCGTGCATGTCGTGACCGGCGAAACGCAGCCCGCGCGCGAGAGGCGGCCCTGGGCCCGCCCGCCCGCACGGCGCCTGATCGTCGACGGTCTTGTCGCGGTCGCGGCGACGGCGGTCGCGACGGTGATCGGCCGGACGGTCGAGATGGCGATCGAATTGCCGAACGTCTCCATCCTGTATCTCGTGGCGGTGCTGGTCTCGGCAACGACGCGCGGCTATTTCGGCGCCACTGTCGCCTCGCTGCTCTCGGCGCTGGCCTACAACTACTTTTTCATCGATCCCGTCAGCACATTCACGATCGCGCAGCCGCACGAAGTCCTGGCGCTGGTGACCTTCTTCATCGCGGCCGTTCTCGGCGGCGCATTGGCGTCGCGCCTGCGCGACCAGCTGAAGATTTCCGGCGCGCGCGCCCGGGAAACCCAGCTGCTCTACGACTTCTCCCGCAAGCTCTCGGGCACCGTGAAGTCGGACGACGTCGACTGGGTGATCGTCAATCAGCTGAATGTCGCGCTGAACCGACCGGTGGTTCTGCTGACGGTCGACGGCGCGGAACTGCGGGTGAGCGCGATCTGGCCCCCCGATGGCGAACTGGGCGTGACCGAAACGACGGCGGCGCGGTGGAGCCACGAAAAGGGCGAGCCGGCGGGGCACGGCACGGGAACGCTGCCCAACAGCCGCTACCGCTTCCTACCCATGCTGGCGCCGCACGGCATTGTCGGCGTGCTTGGCATCGACATCAGCGGCGAACCGCTCGACGCTGCCTCGGAACGCACCCTGTCGGCCATCCTGGACCAGGCGGTCGTCGCCATCGACCGGTCGCGACTGTCGCGGGAAAGCCTGGAGCAGGCGGCGGCGCTGGAAGGCGGACGCTTCCGCTCGGCGCTCCTGGCCTCGGTGTCGCATGACCTGAAGACGCCGCTCGCCACAATCACAGGCGCGGTCACCAGCCTGCGCCAGCTCGGCGAACGGATGAGCGCGAAGAGCCGCGACGACCTGCTCGGTTCGATCGAGGAGGAGAGCGGCCGGCTGACCCGCTTCCTGGCCAACCTGCTCGACATGACGCGCATCGATTCCAAGACCGTCGAGGCGCGCCGCGACTGGGTCGACGTCGCCGATGTCGTGCGCTCCGCCGCCGACCAGGCGCGCAAGAGCTTTCCGGGGCTGTCGGTCGACCTCAAGCTGGCCGATTCATTGCCGTTGATCCGCGGCGACAGCGTGCTGCTCGGCCAGGTTCTGTTCAACCTGATCGACAATGCCCGCAAGTTCGGCGGTCCGGAGCCGGTGACCGTCTATGCGCGCGCGGAAAGGGATGCGGTGGTGATCTCCGTCGTCGATCTCGGGAAGGGCATCCCGGCGAAGGATATGGAGCGCATTTTCGAGAAGTTCTTCCGACGCGCCCGAAGCGATGGCCGCGCGCCCGGCACCGGCCTCGGGCTTGCCATCGCCCGGGGATTCGTGGAAGCGATGGGCGGCACGATCCGCGCCGAGAGTCCGGCCGTGAAGCGGCGCGGCACGCGGTTCGTGCTGCGCTTCCCGGTCGAACCGCAACCCGAGCAGCCGAGATGACCGGTCCTCGCATCCTCGTCGTCGACGACGAGCCGCAGATCCAGCGGTTTCTGAAGCCCGCCCTGGCGGCCGCCGGATACGAGGTGATCGAAGCGGGCGACGGGGGGGCCGCGCTGAAGCTGCTCGCGACCGCCGCGCCCGATCTGGTGATCCTGGACCTTGGCCTGCCGGACATGGACGGCAAGGACGTGGTGCGCAATCTGCGTGGCTGGAGCAGCGTGCCGGTGATCATCCTGTCAGCGCGCGACCGCGAAACCGAAAAGATCGAGGCGCTCGACCTCGGCGCCGACGACTACATCGAGAAACCGTTCGGCATTGGCGAGCTGACGGCGCGGATCCGCACGGCGCTGCGCCACCGGACGAGAAGCGAAGGCGGCGAAACGAACGTCACGGTCGATGGACTGGTCATCGATGTGGTGAAGCGGCTGATCACACGCGACGGACAGCCGGTACACCTGACTCCCAAGGAATACGACCTGGTGCTGCTGCTGGCGAAGCATGCCGACCGCGTCGTCACCCACCGCACGCTGCTGACCGGCGTCTGGGGACCGGCCCATGCCGACGACCTGCACTATCTGCGCGTCTTCATCGGCCAGGTGCGGGCGAAGATCGAACGCGATCCCGCAGAGCCGAAGATCATCCAGACCGAGGCCGGCGTCGGTTACCGGTTCAAGACGGACTAGACCGCGATGAGGCTGGATTGAAGCGTTCTGTTTCCCGCTGACGGGGGCCGTTCGGCGGGCAATCGATCCACTGGATCGATTGCTAGCTCGCCTTACCGTCAGGCGGACTTGGCCGTGCCACCAGCACGACCTGCGCCGCCTTCCTGGCGGATCGCCTCGCCATCAGGAAACATACCTGCTTCAATCCAGCCTCATCACGGTCTAGGCCACCCGCTCGCCTTCGCGCCAGACGCCGCGGACGATGGGGATGCCGTTGTGGTGGCGGACGCGGACGAGGTCGGCGCGCAGGCCCGCCGCGATCTCGCCCCGGTCGTCGAGGCTGACGGTGCGCGCCGGCGTGGCGGTGACCAGCGCGATCGCCCGCGGCAGGCTGATCGCCTCGCCGTCGTCGGCCAGCCGGAAGGCGGCGTGGATCAGCGACGATGGGATGTAGTCCGACGACAGCACGTCGAGGATGCCGGCGTCGGCGAGGTCCTTGGCCGCGATGTTGCCGGAATGCGAGCCGCCGCGCACGATGTTGGGCGCGCCCATCAGCACGCTCATGCCGGCATTGTGCGACGCTTTGGCGGCCTCGATCGAGGTCGGGAATTCGGCGAGACGCACGCCGTCGCCGATCGCCTCGTCGACATGGTCGAGCGTCGCGTCGTCATGGCTGGCGAGCGTCACGCCGGCGGCGCGGCAATGGTCGGCGATTGCCTTGCGGTGCGGCGCGGAATAGCGCGCCGACTGCTCCTTGCGCAGCGCGACATAGCGCTCGAAGGCCTCGTCGGAGAGGCCGCGCTTGGTCTTGTAGTAGAGCGTGTACTGATCCATCGTCTGGAACTGCCGCTGGCCGGGCGCGTGGTCCATCAGCGAGGCAAGGCGGACATTCGCGTCGGTCCGGAAGCGCTCGAGCGCGTCCAGAACATCCGGCGCCGAGACCTCGCAGCGCAGATGCAGCAGGTGCTCGGCGCGCAGGCGGCCTTCGTTCTGCGCGGTTTCGATCGCGTCGGCGAGCAGGCGCATTTCGCCGGACGCGAAGCTGCCGTCCTCGTCGGAGCCCATGCGCAGGCAGTCGAACACGGTCGTGATGCCGGAGGAGGCGATCTGCGCATCATGCGCCTGAACCGCCGCGATCGCGTTCCAGCGGACGCCCGGACGCGGCGAGTAGTGGCCTTCGAGATGGTCGGTGTGAAGCTCCACCAGGCCGGGGATCAGGAAATCGCCGGCGAGATCGTCGCCGATGGTGCTGGTCGCGGAGATGTCGGCGATCTTGCCGTCGCGGATCAGCACGGCGCCGTCCACCACTTCGTCGCGAAGCACGATGCGGGCGTTGCGGAGCACCAATTCCTGCGGCATGGGGACGGGTCTTTCAGTTGTTCGGGCGAATAGCGATCGAAACGCCGCTGGCGAAGCGCGACAGCGTCACAGCCGGTCGCCATAGGCGATTTGCATGACAGTTTGACGAATCGGCGGCAGCTTCAGCCGAAAGCGCCTGTTGTCACAGATGCTGCACGGGCGCCTTGCCGATCAGCCGCGAGCGCAGCCAGCCCGACAGGATGTCCATGCTCATCACCATCAGCAGAGTGAGGACGATGTAGTAGGTGACCTCCTCCCAGTCCTTCTGGGTCTGGATCGCCTGGGTCAGCAACAGACCGATGCCGCCGCCGACAATGGCGCCGACGACCGTCGCGCTGCGGGTGTTCGATTCGAGATAGTAGAGCACCTGTGCGATGATGACGGGGGCGACCTGCGGCAGCACGCCGAACCGGTTGCGCTGGATGACGCTCGCGCCGGTGGAGCGCAGGCCTTCGATCTGCTTGTTGTCGACATTCTCGAGCGCTTCGGAGAAAAGCTTGCCGAATGTGCCGACATCGGTGATCAGGATCGCCAGCGAGCCCGTCAAGGGACCGGGGCCGAACGCGCGGGAAAGAACGATCGTCCAGATCAGGCTGTCGACGCCGCGCAGGAAGTCGAAGATCCGGCGGATGCCGAAGCGCACCGCGAGGCCCGGGGCGAAATTGCGCGCCGCGAGGAACGCGAGCGGCAACACGATGATCGCCGCACCCATCGTGCCGAGGAACGCCATCAGCACCGTCTCAAAGATGGCCCAGGCGACATCCTTGTGCCGCCACATCGCGTTGTTCCAGAAGTCGGAGGCCATGGCGGCGATGTTCGACTGGCCGGGCCGGACTTCGTCGCCGGAAAACGCGAGTGTCGCGAGTTCGCCGAGCGACTTGCCGTAGAACGGGCTGTCGAGGGTGAACCAGAACAGTTCCCAGCCGAAGAAATAGCGGAAGACCTCCGCGCGGGTCTTGGTGACGGACAGCCGCCCCGCCGGGGTCGTGACCGTGACGCGGGAGTTCGAGGCGTTGATCCATTCGGGAAGTTCGCCCGGAGGCGCATCGACGGTTATTCCCGACTGCGACTGGACGATCTTCAAAGCGCCATAACCCGGGATGTCGAAGCGCACCGCATCCGGATCGAAGCGCACGACATGCGCGTCGGGCAGTCGGATGACGGTGGAGGCCCCGTCCCGCGTCACCCAGTCGGGCCATGCGTCGGCGGCATACCGGCCCTTGCTCTCCCCTTCGATGGCGAGGGTCACCGTGTTCGTCCGGTTGTCGCGCTCGACCTGCGTCTTGTGGCTGTAACTGTCCGCCAGAAGGATCTGCGCATTGTCGAGGCGCGCCCGGTCCGCGAGGCCTGGAACGTCGAAGGCGAAGAAGACGTAGACGAGGTAGGCGAGGATCACGAGCGGCGCGGCGAATGCCAGCAGACGCTTGCGGGCGAACAGACGGTCGGCCTCGGCCTTGGCGGCGGAAAGGTCGAAGCCGATATCGGTTGCAGCCATGTGTCAGTGCCCCTTGATGAGCCGGTCGCGGTAGTGGCTGGAGACCTGGTCGATGGCGATGATGGCGATGAACAGCAGCAGGAAGATCGCGGCGGCTGCGTCGTAGCGGCCCGTACCCCATGAAATGGCGACGCGCAGCTCAGCGCCGATGCCGCCCGCGCCGACGAAGCCGAGGATCGCGGACGCGCGCACATTGATCTCGAAGCGCAACAGCGCGTAGGACAGATAGTTCGGCGCGACCTGCGGCAGCACGCCGACCCACATGCGCTGCAGCCACGACGCGCCGACGGAGGCAAGACCTTCGACGGGCTTGAGATCGGCGTTCTCGGTCACCTCGGAGAACTGTTTCCCCAGGGCTCCGGCGGTATGGATGGCGATGGCGATCAGCGCCGGCACCGGCCCGCCGCCAAGGATGAAGATCAGCACCAGCGCGATGACGATTTCGGGAATTGCGCGCATGATGTCCATCATCCGCCGGAACAGCGGGATCAGCCGCGGCCAGCGCGCGAGGCCGCGCGTCGACAGCAGCGACAGCACGATCGCCGCGCACGCGCCGATGAGCGTCGAGACGGCGGCGATGTTCAGGGTCTCGATCAGCGCGGGCAGGTAGCGCGCGAGATTGCCGGGCAGATTGGAGATCTTCTGCAGCGCTTCGACGACGAGTTCAGACGGGAACTCGAACAGCTTCGGCAGACCGTCGAAGAAGCCTCCCGCGTTGCGCTCGTCGGCGAGATCGAAGCCTGCTGCGAGCAGCGCGACGAACAGGATCAGCAGGACACCGGAATACATCCGCTTGCGCCGGGTCAACGCGCTGTATTCCGACTTGATGTCCGACGTGGAGCGCATCGTCGGGATCGTGATGTCAGCCATCGGGTGTCCCTGCCATAAACAGCGGACGGGCCCTCGCGAGGGAGGGCCCGTCCGTGTTGCGTTCGATGCTCAGTTGGTCTGCGCTTTGCGCAGGTCGATCATGACCTGGTAGGCGTCATGGGTGATCGGCGCGAAACCGGCCGTCTCGCCGGCGGCCATCTTGTAGGCGCAGTCCTTGTCCTTGGCGTGCAGGCCCTTCACGAAGTCGACCATCTTGGTCTTGACGTCCGCGGGCAGCGCGCGGCGCAGCACGATCGGACCTTCGGGGATCGGCTTCGAGCGCCAGATCTCGACGATGTCGTTCATGTCGATCAGGCCGGCGTCGACTGCCTTGCGCAGCGCGCCCGAATTGTAGCCGTCTTCCCACTCGCCCTGGCCGTCGGCCCAGGTCACGCCGGCGTCGACGTCGCCATTGGCGACTGCGACGATGGTCTGCTCATGGCCGCCGGTGAAGACGACTTCGCCGAAATAGACGCCGTTGTCCATCGTCGCGCCGATTTCGGTCGGGATCTCGATCGAGGGGATCAGATAGCCGGAGGTCGAGTTCGGATCGCCGAAGCCGAACTTCTTGCCCTTCATGTCCTTGAGGGACGTGATGTTCTTGTCCTTGCGGGCGAATCCGATGGAATGGTAGGCGAAGGAACCGTCGAGATTGGTCTTGACCAGAACAACGTCGACCGCTTCCGGATTGGTCAGATAGGTCTTGGCATAGGCCGAGGCGCCGAGCCAGGCCATGTCGATCGTGCCGCCGAGCAGACCCTGGATGACGCCGTCATAGTCGGCCGGGGTGAAGATCTTCGTCGGGACGCCGAGCAGTTCCTCGGTGTAGGCCCGAACGCACTCGTTCGAGGCCATGCGGTCCTGGGCGTTCTCGCCGCCGAGGACGCCGATGCGGAACTCGGCGATCTTTTCCTGGGCCATGGCCGGAGCGGCAAGGGCTGCCGTCGCGAGCAAGGCTGCAAACAGTTTCTTCATGGGTTTCTCCTTTGGACGAATGTCCGCGACTGTCGTCGTCGGATGGGTGAAGTCAGAGGGCGAAGGCGGGCTCGAGCGCCGGCGCCGGCCGGGCCGCAACGGGCGCAGGCTCGAGCGCCTCGATCGAGGTCGAAGTCGCGGATTCCGAGAACGACGCATCGGCGCCGTAGATGTCGCGCGCCGCGCGGGTCGTCAGCTCTTCCGGCTCGCCGTCGAACACGATCCGGCCATCGCGCATGCCGATGACCCGGTCGCAATAGCGGCGCGCCGTGTCGAGCGTGTGCAGGTTGCAGACGATCATGCGGCCGTCCTCGTCATGGATGCGGCGCAGCGTGTCCATGACGACCTGCGCATTCATCGGATCGAGCGAGGCGATCGGCTCGTCGGCGAGAATGATCTTGGGGTCCTGCATCAGGGCGCGGGCGATGGCGACGCGCTGCTGCTGGCCGCCGGAGAGCGCCTCGACGCGCTTTGCCGCGTTCTCGGCGATGCCAAGCCGGTCGAGGATGTCGATCGCCTGATGGATGTCCGCCTGCGGAAAGATGTTGAACATGGTCGCCAGGGTCGAACGGCGGTTCAGCGTGCCGTGCAGCACGTTGGAGACGACATCGAGACGCGGCACCAGGTTGAACTGCTGGAAGATCATCGCACAGTCGCGCTGCCAGTTGCGCAGTGGCGCGCCGCGCAGGGTCGATACTTCCCGACCGTCGAAATGAATCGACCCCTCGGAGGGGTCGACGAGACGATTGATCATGCGCAGAAGCGTCGACTTGCCGGCGCCCGAGCGGCCGATGACGCCGACCATCTGGCCGGGCTCGATGGCGATCGTGACCTTGTCGACGGCGGTGTTCTTGCCGAAGCGGCGCGTCACGTTGGTGATCGTCAACATTCAAAAACTCCCCGCACATGCCAGATTTTCTCTTCGCATGTGGGGCAAGCGCTATCGGCTGAAGATGAAACAGGGATGTCGGCCCGATGACGGTTCTGTAACGATCCACAGGGTCCCCGGCCCGTCAGCCGCCGTGCTTCTCCAGGAATGCCTCGGCGGACAGCGCGCGGAAATCGTCGAGCGCGGCGCGCAGGCGCTGATGGTCCCAATCCCACCAGGCGAGCGCCTGATAGCGCTCCGCCGTGTGCGCCTCGAAGCGCTGGCGGATCGGTCTTGCCGGAACGCCGGCGACGATCGTGTAGGGCGCAACGTCCCTTGAGACCACCGCACCCGCGCCGACCACCGCGCCGTCGCCGACGGTGACGCCGGGCAGCACGGTCGAGCCGTGGCCGAGCCAGGTGTCGTGGCCGACCGTCACCTTCCTGGCGCGCCGGGCGGCGAAGAACTCCGCCTCGTGCTCGGCGTCGGGCCAGTAGTCGGAGGCGCGGTAGGTGAAGTGGTGCAGGGTCGGGCGGTCGACCGGATGGTTTGTCGCGTTCAGCCGGACCGAAGCGGCGATGTTGGCGAACTTGCCGATGTCCGCGCACCAGACATGGCAGTCCTGCATCAGATAGGAATAGTCGCCGATCTGCGCTTCGGCGATCCGGCAGCGCTCGGCGATCTCGGTGAAGCGGCCGAGCGTCGACAGGCTGACCTCCGCCGTCGGGTGGATCGTCGGCGTCTTGGACAGGCCCTTCATGCAGCGGCCTTGCGCGGCGCGAAGCCGGTGACGTCGATGATCCGGTCGGCCACCGCCTCGCGCACATCCTGGTCATGGAAGATGCCAAGCAGCGCGACGCCGGCGCGCTTCTTCTCGGCGATCATGCCGACGACGATCTCGCGGTTGGCGGCGTCGAGCGATGCCGTCGGCTCGTCGAGCAGCAGGATCGGATGCCCGGTGATGAAGCCGCGGGCAATGTTGACCCGCTGCTGCTCGCCGCCGGAGAACGTCGCCGGCGGCAGCGACCACAGGCGCTCGGGGAGATTGAGCGTGGCCAGCAGCGTTCGCGCCCTGGCGCGCGATGCCTCGCGGTCTTCGCCGAGCGCGAACAGCGGCTCCGCCACGACATCGACCGCCGAGACGCGCGGCACGGCGCGCAGGAACTGGCTGACATAGCCGATCGTGTCGCGCCGGATTGCGAGCACGGTGCGCGGGCTGGCGGTCGCGAGATCGACGAGATGGCCATGGTGGCTGACGATCACCTGGCCCGCATCGACGCCGTAGTTGCCGTAGAGCATTTTCAGGATCGAGCTTTTGCCGGCGCCGGAAGGTCCGCCGAGCACGGCGCATTCGCCGGATTTCAACGAGAACGAGACGGCGGCGACGACTGGAAGCACGACCCCGTCGCGCAGATGCATGGTGAAGGATTTGGCGACTTCGGAGACGACGAGTGGGGTGGGCATCATCAAACCTGCAAGATCGAAGACACGAGCAATTGCGTATACGGCGCGCGCGGATCGTCCAGGACGCGGTCGGTCAGGCCGTGCTCGACGACCATGCCGTCCTTCATCACCATCATCCGGTGCGAAAGGAGGCGCGCCACGGCGAGGTCGTGCGTCACGACGATGGCCGCCAGGCCGAGGTCGCTGACCAGTCCGCGCAACAGGTCGAGCAGCCGCGCCTGCACCGAGACGTCGAGGCCGCCGGTCGGCTCGTCCATGAATACGAGGCGCGGGGAGGTGACGAGGTTGCGGGCGATCTGCAGGCGCTGACGCATGCCGCCGGAAAAAGCGCGGGGCTGGTCGTCGATGCGGTCCTCGGCAATCTCGACGCGGCCGAGCCAGTCGATCGCCGTGTCGCGGATGCGGCCGTAATGCCGGTCGCCGATCGCCATCAGCCGTTCGCCGACATTGGCGCCGGCCGACACCGACATGCGCAGGCCGTCGGCCGGGTTCTGGTGGACGAAACCCCAGTCGGTGCGCATCAGGAAGCGGCGCTCCGCCTCGCCCATCCGGTAGAGGTCGCGCCACGCGCCGTCCCGCATCCGGTACGAAACGACGCCGGAGCTTGGCGGCAGGCGGGTCGAGACGCAGTTGAGCAGTGTCGTCTTGCCCGAGCCGCTTTCGCCGACAATCGCCAGAACCTCGCCCGGCCAGAGGTCGAACGACACGTTCTCGCAGCCGGTGCGTGATCCGTAGGATTTCGACAGAGACGCAACGCGCAGGAGGGGTTCGTCGGTCATAGAGCCTCCTGACCCTCCCCCTTGCGGGGAAGGTGGCCCGCAGGGCCGGGTGGGGGTGGTTCCGCTTGCAGGGTCTTCGAGGTGGCGCCACCCCCACCCCAATCGGCTACGCCGCTCGACACTCCCCGCCAGGGGGAGGGTGACGCGCGCCGCGTCTCGCAATGGTCGGTGTCGGAGCAGACGAACATCCGTCCGCCACGGTCGTCGAGGATGACCTCGTCGAGATAGACCTGCTCCGCGCCGCAGAGCGCGCAGGGCCTGTCGAAGGTCTGCACCTCGAAGGGATGGTCCTCGAAATCGAGGCTGACCACCTCCGTGAACGGCGGGATGGCGTAGATGCGCTTCTCACGCCCGGCGCCGAAGAGCTGGAGCGCCGGCGACATGTGCATCTTCGGATTGTCGAACTTCGGCGTCGGCGACGGGTCCATCACATACCGGCCCTCGACTTTGACCGGATAGGCGTAGGTCGTGGCGATGCGGCCGTGGCGCGCGATGTCCTCGTAGAGCTTCACGTGCATCAGCCCGTATTCCTCGAGCGCGTGCATCTTGCGCGTCTCGGTCTCGCGCGGCTCGAGAAAGCGCAGCGGCTCGGGGATCGGCACCTGGTAGACCAGCGTCTGGCCCGCGGTCAGCGGATGCTCGGGAATGCGATGCCGCGTCTGGATGATCGAGGCGTCCGCCGTCGATGTGGTGACCTCAACATTCGCCACCTTCTGGAAGAAGGCGCGGATCGACACTGCATTGGTCGTGTCGTCGGAGCCCTGGTCGATCACCTTCAAGACGTCGTCCGGCCCGATGATCGCCGCCGTCACCTGCACGCCGCCGGTGCCCCAGCCATAGGGCATCGGCATTTCGCGCGACGCGAACGGTACCTGGTAGCCCGGAATCGCGATCCCCTTCAGGATCGCCCGCCGGATCATCCGCTTCGTCTGCTCGTCGAGATAGGCGAAGTTGTAGGTGGCGATGTCGGTGTTTTGCGCGATCATTCCGCAGCCTCCCGGCGTTCCTCTTCACCCTGCCCGGCCTCGAACTCGGCGCGCATGCGGCGGACGAGGTCGAGTTCGGCCTGGAAGTCGACATAGTGCGGCAGTTTCAGGTGCTCGACGAAGCCGGTCGCCTGGACGTTGTCGGAATGCGAGATGACGAATTCCTCGTCCTGCGCAGGCGCCACGACGTCCTCGCCGAACTCGGCGGCGCGTAGCGCACGGTCGCAGAGCGACATCGCCATGGCCTTGCGCTCCGACTGGCCGAAGACGAGGCCATAGCCGCGGGTGAACTGCGGCGGCGCCTTGGCGGAGCCCTTGAACTGGTTGACCATCTGGCATTCGGTGAGCCGGACCATGCCGAGCGGCACCGGAAAATCCAGCTCCGGGACGTCAAGATCCAACTCGACCTCGCCGATGCGGATCTCGCCGACGAAAGGGTGAGTGCGGGCGTAGCCGCGCTGGGTCGAATAGGCGAGGGCCAGAAGGAACCCCTCGTCGCCGCGCGACAGCGCCTGCAATCGCGCGTCGCGATCGAGCGGGAACTCCAACGGTTCGCGCGTGATGTCGGCGACGGGGCGGCCGGCGGTCGCCTCGCCGTCGCTTTCGATCAGGCCTTCCCGCGCCAGGATATCGGAGACGCGCGGCATCTGCGTCGGATCGGTATCGCGCCGTTCGGGCTCGGGCGTCTCGGACTCCCCGGCCAGCGTCGGGTCGAGCAGCCGGTGGGTGTAGTCGAAGGTCGGGCCGAGCAACTGCCCGCCGGGCAGATCCTTGTAGGTCGCCGAGACGCGGCGCTCGACGCTCATCTTCGCCGTGTCGACGGGCCTGGTATAGCCGAAGCGCGGGAGGGTGGTGCGGTAGGCGCGGACGAGGAAGATTGCCTCGATCATGTCGCCGCGCGCCTGTTTCAGCGCCAGCGCGGCGAGTTCCCGGTCGTAGAGCGAGCCCTCGGCCATGACGCGGTCAACGCCGAGCGCCAGTTGCTCGACGATCTGGTCGAGCCGGAGCGCCGGCACCGAGCGGTCGCCGCGGCGGCGGTCGGCCAGCAGGCGGTGCGCATTCCGGATGGCGGTTTCCCCGCCCTTGACAGCGACATACATGGTTCAGGCTCCCGTGTCCGCGATCCGCACCGTGCGCGGCAGGCAGACAATCGCGCCGGGCGAGACCAGGATCAGGTCGACGCCGCGCGGAAACCGCGCCCGGTTCTGCTTCCACTGCGCGGCGAAATGCCGGGGCATCGGCTGCGGCGCGATCGTGGCAGTGGTCTCGATGCCGGGACCGGACAGCACGAGCGGCGCGCCGGTGTCGAAACTGTCGACCTGCAGCACGATGGTCGTCGAGCGGTCGGGATATTCCTGCGTCCCTTGGGTGAAATTCTCGAAGGCGATCAGTTCTTCCGGGCAGGCGGCGAACGCGAAATGGGCGTCGGTCGCCAGCACGGTCACCGGAGCGCCGGTGTGGAAACCGAGCCAGTCGCGTACCGCCGGCTGCGACAGCTTCTTGTCCAACCAGACGGGGGTGTCGTGGTCGCAGAGCGTCAGCGCGACCGAGGCGGCGAGCGCCGAGAACGGGGCCGGCGGCTGCGCCAGCGGCGCAACCTGTTGCCGCGAGCCCGGCCGCGCCATTGCATCCATCACGGCGCGGAACGTCGATTGGGCGTCGAAGACCGGACTGGCGAAGCTGCCCTCGACCACGGACATAGGCTGCATCAGTCTTCTCCCCGCACCATCGTGAAGAAGTCGACCCTGGTGGCCGCGACCTCGTCCCGGACCGTCTGCGCTGCTTTCGTCTGCTCGTCTCGGAGAGGCGTCAGGATCAGCGTCTCGATCGCGCCACGCCGGCCCGCCTGCTGCCACAGCGCGTCGATGGTTGCGGCGATGCGGGCCTTCTCCGCGCTGCGGCCGAGCGCATAGGAATGGCCGATCTCGCCGGTGGCCAGCCTGACGGTAGCGCGTGTCACGGTCGCCTCGCCGAGATTGAACGGCGCGCCGCCGCCGCCCATCCGTCCGCGCACCGTCACCAGTCCGGTCTCGGGTCCGCGCACGGGCTCCGATGGCGAGGACAGTCCGGATTCCGTCCACAATGCCGCGAGGCGATCGGGCGTCGCGTGCGACAGCACCGCCATCATCTCGCGCCTGGCCTCCGCTTCCGGATCGGCCCTGTGTCTGCTTGCCTGCATCGATCGCACTCGTCAACTTGTATAATGATATAGACAACTATATAAGCCACGATGTGGATAGTCGAGGCCCGTGACGATCTGATGACACATGCCGATCTTTCGACCGCCTCGGGCGCGCCGATCCGCCGCAACAGCGGCGTGGCGCTGTGGCGGCAGATATCCGACCGCATCCGCCAGCTTGGCGAGGGCGGTTCGCTTGCGGACGGCCGGTTGCCGCCGGAATTCCAGCTGGCCGAACAGTTCGGCGTCAATCGCCACACGGTGCGCAGCGCTATCCAGCAGCTGGTGCAGGAGGGTGTGCTGCGCAGCGAGCAGGGCCGCGGCACCTTTTTCGAAAGGCGCCCGCGGCTCGCCTATCCGATCGGCAAGCGCACCCGGTTTTCCGCCGGGCTGGAGGGACAGGCAACGAAGCTGCAGTCGGTGCTGATCATGTCGTCGAACCAGCCCGCTGATGCCCGCGTCGCCGAAGCGCTGGCGATCGGCGTCCGCGACGACACAGTGCTGCTGCGCACGGTCGGCATGGCGGACGGCGAACCGGTTTCCACGGCGCGCAGCTGGTTTCCGGCGGCCCGCCTTGCCGGCATCGCCGAGGCATTCGGCCGGACCGGCTCTATCACGGCGGCGCTCGCCAGCCTCGGCGTCGCCGACTACACGCGCCGCTCGACAACGCTGTCGGCGCGGCACGCTGACGACGAGGACTGCGCCCGGCTGAAACTGTCGCCGGGCGCTATCGTCATGGTTGCCGCCGGCATCAATGTCGACGCCGGCGGGCAACCGATTCAGTTCTCCGAAACGCGCTTCGCTGCCGACCGGATCGAACTGACCATCGACAACGGCTGAATCGGCCATCCGCCACGGCCGGCGAAATGTCCCGAAATCATCGATTCGCGCCGCCGGACGACCGATTCCGCGCAAAGGCCATTGATGCGCCACAAAAGTTGAGTAAAAGGCTCCTGTATTAACAGGATGCGCCTCTTGAAGACTCCGGCTCCGCTTCTGGTGATCGCGGCCATCGTTGCCTTCCTTTCCGGCAGCGCGTTCGCGCAGCAGGAAACACCGGTCGCGCCGTCCCCCGCGATCACGGCATCTCCGCCCGCCACTCCGTTGCCACAGGCGCAACCTGGTCTGCCGGGCGGGCCGCAAACTCCGATCCCGGTTTCCGGCGGCGAGGCCGCCGGACAATCCGCATCGCCGACCTTGCCGCACGATCTTTCGCCGTGGGGCATGTTCATGGCGGCTGACATCGTCGTGAAGGCGGTGATGATCGGCCTCGCCTTCGCCTCGCTGGTGACGTGGACCGTGTGGCTCGCCAAGTCGCTCGAACTGTTCGCGGCACGGACGCGGGCGCAGCGCGCCACGGCGGCGATCGTTCGGGCACGGAGCCTCGGCGACGCCGTGGCGTCGCTCGCGGGCAAGGGCGGTCCCGCCGCGCTCTTCGTCCAGGCGGCGCGGCAGGAAGCGGAACTGTCCGAAGACGCGCTCGACCACGCCGACGGCGCGGGCCTGAAGGAACGGGTCGCTTCGCGGCTCGGGCGCATCGAAGCGCAGGCCAGCCGCAGGATGACGCGCGGCACCGGCCTGCTGGCGACCATCGGCTCCACCGCGCCATTCGTCGGGCTGTTCGGCACCGTCTGGGGCATCATGAATGCCTTTATCGGCATATCGGAAGCGCAGACCACCAATCTCGCGGTCGTTGCGCCAGGCATCGCCGAGGCATTGCTGGCCACCGCGCTCGGCCTCGTCGCGGCCATTCCCGCCGTCGTGATCTACAACGCTTTCGCCCGCGCGATCGCAGGCTACAGGCAGGTGCTGGCCGATGCGTCCGCCGGCGTCGAGCGGCTGGTGAGCCGCGACCTCGACTATCGCAGCGTGCCGCGCCGCGCGCTCGCGGCCGAGTAGGGGCGTCAGATGGCCGGAAGGATTCGCGACAGGGCAGGCGATGATCTCGAGGAAACCCACGAAATCAACGTGACGCCGTTCATCGACATCATGCTTGTGCTGCTGATCATCTTCATGGTGGCGGCCCCGCTGGCCACGGTTGACGTGAATGTCGACCTTCCGGGCTCGACCGCCGCGAGCGCGCCACGGCCGGACAAGCCAGCCTTCCTGACGCTCAAGCAGGATCTCACGCTGGCGCTCGGCAACGACACGCTGCCGCGCGAGGAATTTGCCACGGCGCTCGGCGCGCTGACCAACAATGACAGGGAGACGCGGATCTTCCTGCGCGCCGACAAGGCCGTCGACTATGGGGCGCTGATGGAGGTGATGAACCTCTTGCGCGGCGCCGGCTATCTCAAGGTCGCGCTGGTCGGCCTCGAATCCGTGCCCGGAGCGGCCGCCCCATGAGCGCGCCGGCCGAACTTTCGATCGGGAGTTCGCTCTCGGCCCGGGAAACCGGCCTGTGGACGGCGGCGGCGGCATTTGCCATCTTCGCGCACGTGGCGGCATCGCTCGCCTTCCAAGCCATGACCTCGTCCGAACCGGAGGTCGATGCGACCGAGGCGATGGTCGTGGAGCTTGCGCAATTGCCGTTCGCGGCATCGATGCCGGTCAATTCCGAAATCGTCTCCGAAGAGCCGCCGGCCGACGCGGCCGAACCCGTGGCCAACGAGCACATCACCGAGGAGGAGGTCGCGGAATACGTTCCGGAAGAGCAGACCGATAAGGTGCAGCCGCAGGAGACAATGCAAACAGCGGAACCCGAGAAGACGGACGCCGTGCAGGAAGAGGTCGCCGACAATGTCGAGACCGCCGAGATGACGGAAGAACTCGCCGAGCCTGTCCTGTCCGACATCGTCATCCCGCAGCCGCGCCCGGAGCGGGTGGCGGAAGTGGAGGATCCTGAACCGGCGAAGATCGAGCCGACGCCGAAAAGGCGCGCGGACAAGCCGGCCGAGAAGAAGCCCGTGAAGAAGGCCGAAAAGCCGGTGGAGAAGAAGCCGGCGGCGAAGCAGACGCGGAAGGCCGAGACCAAGCGCGAGGCAAAGGCCGACGCGCAGCAGGCCGTGCAGTCGAAGGCGGCGACGGCGCAGAACGTCAATCCCGCCAAATGGAACTCGGCGGTCCGTCGCGCGCTGGCCCGAGGCATCAGAAGCGTCAGGGGAATGAACGGGACCGTGCACGTTGCATTCGTCGTCGGGTCTTCCGGATCGATCGTTTCCGCCCGCGTCATCGGATCGTCAGGCAATGGCGCTCTCGACACCAAGGCCCTCGGGATGCTGAGATCGACTCGGGTGCCGCCGCCGCCGCCTGAACTGCCCAGTTCGAGCCGTCAACTGAGCATTCCGCTCGACTTCAAGTAGACCTTTTCCCTTTCCTGTCCGGAATGCCCCGAATCGGAGTCCGTCATGCCCAGTTCAACCGCCCGCCTGCCGACAGCCAACGGGTCCAGATATCTGCAGCAGCTCTGCAAGCATTTCGGCCACAAGATCGATGTCGAGTTCACCCCGGTCCATGGCGAGATCAGGTTTTCGATTGGAACCGCGATCCTCGATGCCGATGCCGACGGGCTCACGATGGCCGCGCGGGCCGAGGATGCCGACAGGCTCGGCCAGACCCAGCACGTGATTGAATCGCACCTGGCGCGCTTTGCGTTCCGTGAAGAGATCGGCGCTCTCGACTGGGTGGGAGAAGCCTGACGCCGATCGACCGAAAGCGTGGAGGAGCGCCCGCCCAGCGCGGACGGATTGCCGATGACGGAGCCTGACGCGCTCACCGAAGCCTTCTTCGACCGGCCCGCCTCCGTGGTTGCGCCGAAGCTGATCGGCGTGGAGCTGACGGTCGATGGCGTTGGCGGTCTCATTGTCGAGACCGAAGCCTACGAGCGCGACGATCCCGCGTCGCACAGCTTTCGGGGGCCGACGCCGCGCAATGCCGCCATGTTCGGGCCGCCGGCGCGGGCCTATGTCTACAGGTCGTACGGGATTCACTGGTGCCTCAACTTCGTCTGTCGGGAGGGCAGCGCGGTGCTGGTGCGGGCCATCGAGCCCGTGCACGGCATCGAGACGATGCGGGCGCGGCGCGGGCTCGATCAGCTGACCGGGCTCTGCTCCGGCCCTGGCCGACTTGCGTCGGCGCTGGCGATCGACCGGTCGCTCGACGGGACAAGCGTGCTGGAGCCGCCCTTCCTCCTGAGGCCCGCGATCGCGCCCGCGCAACTGGCGGTAGGGCCACGTATCGGGATAAGGCTCGCGGCCGACACGCCGTGGCGTTTCGGTCTCGCCGGATCCCGGTTCCTCAGCCGGCGCTTCGCCGCCCCGGAACTGACGGAAACCCACGGCGTTTCCCGGATCGGTCCCGCGGGCGGCTGACCGGACCTTCCGGTGATGTTCCCGGACGCGGCGGCGGCCGTATTGACCTGGGATTCCACTCGAATGTTAATGCGCGGGCATTTCGGCGTGACAAACTCCATGCGAATGGTGCGACGTTCCAGCATTGCCGGCGCAGGCGAACAGGGGCTGGACCGGTAACATGACGGGAGGCCTGCTTGCTTCGAGTACCGGCCAGATATCATGTGGTTGGCCTGATCGCCGCCGTCGTCACGCCCGTCTGGCTGTTCGCGGCCTATCTGCTGGCGCAATATGCATTTGGCGAAAGGGCGCGTTTCGAGAGCGACGCGCGCGAGACGGCGAAGCAGGTGGCTCTGGTCGTCGAGGGCGAACTCGGCCGGCTGGTGACGGTCATCGAGGGCCTGTCGAAATCCTACGCGCTCGAAACGGGCGATTTCAACGCGCTCTATGCCGAGGCGACCCGGCTGGTGGCGGGAACGGACAGGATCATCGTGCTGCAGGGCGTCGACGGCGTCCAGTTGTTCAACACGCGAATGCCGCTCGGTGGCCAGTTGCCCCGCGCCTCGGCGGCAACGGACCTCGAACGTGCAACGCTCTCGGGCGGGCGGCCCCTCATCAGCGGCGCCTACGAAGCCGAGGACGGTGTGCGGATCCGGGTGTCGATTTCGCTGAGCGGAGACCGCATGATGGTTCTCAGCGTGCCGACCGACCAGATCCTGTCGGTCATGATGCCCGCGGTGCCAGAGGGCTGGACCCTCGCGATCGGCGACGCCGACGGAAAATACGTTGCCCGTTCGACGCTTCACGCAGAGACCACGGGCAAGCCCGGGCTGCCGGAATACCTGGCCAACGTTGTGGGCGAATCCGGAACCTTCACGTCGCGCAATTTCCAGAACGTGACGCTGCTGGCGGGCTATTACCGCTCGGCCCTGTCCAGATGGTTCTACTCCGCCAACATTCCGCTGGCCGCCGTGCAGGCGCCGCTGTGGCAGTCGATACGGGCGATCGTCGCCATCGCCGCCGTCGCGCTGCTGATCTCGAGCTTGCTTGGCTATGTCGTGGCCAAGCGCTTCACCAAGGCGGCGGAAGGCCTGGCGGCCCGGGCCGACGCGCTGGGGCGCGGGCAGCCCGTCGAGCCATTGTCCACCTCGGTGTCCGAATTCACGGTGATCGCCGACGCCATGCAGGCGGCGGAGCGGGCGCTGCTGCGCCGCACGCGCGAGATGGAGGCGGTGCTGGACACCGCGCCCGCGGCCGTATGGTTCACCTACGATCCCGAGGCCCGGCTGGTGATCCGCAACCGGTTCGCCGCCGATCTGATGGGAATTCCCGCCGACGGCCGGCCGGGCTTCGGCACGCCCGGCGAAGTGATCGACACGATCGCGTCGCGCGACGGCCATCCGGTTCCGCGCCAGGATCGGCCGCTCAGCAGGGCGATGCGGGGGGCGTTCACCGACAACGAGGAGTCCGCTTACACCCTGCTCGACGGGACGCGGCGGATCCTGTTGACCAGCGCCCGGCCGATCCGCGATCCGCAGGACAAGATCATCGGCGCGGTTCAGGTGAGCCTCGACATCACCGACCGCAAGAAGGGCGAGGAGCAGCGCAGGCTGCTGGTCAACGAGCTCAATCACCGGGTGAAGAACTCGCTGGCGGTGGTCCAGTCGATCGCGACGCAGACGCTGCGCAGCGCCAAGACGCTGCCCGAAGCGCGCGAGGCGCTGGTCGGACGGCTGGTCTCGCTCGGCAAGGCGCACGACATCCTGACGCATGAGAGCTGGAGCGGCGCCGACCTGCGCGATCTGGCGACGGCGGCGATCAGTCCCCACGCGCAACTCGACCGGTTCGTCCTGTCCGGGCCTCCGGTCTGGCTGGAGCCCAACCTGGCGATGTCGCTGGCGCTGGCATTCCACGAACTGACGACGAATGCCGCCAAGTATGGCGCGCTGTCGACGCCCGAAGGCAATGTGTCGATCGACTGGACCATCGACCCGGCAAGCGAAGCCGGCGCGGAGGGCCGGGACCTTGTCGTCGAGTGGCGAGAGCGCGGCGGACCGCCGGTCGCAAAGACCGACCGCAAGGGGTTCGGCACGCGCATGATGGAGCGCATGTTCAACGCAGGCTCCGGCAACCGCGTGACGTTTTCCCTGGAGGTGACGGGCATGTATTGCCGCTTCGAGATCAGGATCGCCGATCCCGCGCCGGCTGCTTGAGCTGTCCGCTGTTGCCGGCAGCGGCGATCGGGCGATAGCGTGCGCGGGGCGGGATCGACGGTGCGCGGAGAGAACTGCATGAAGATTGCCTTCATCGGATTTGGCGAGGCGGCGCGGGCGTTCGCCGAGACGCTGCGGGGCGACGGCCTGTCCTTCTCGGCCTACGACATCCTGACCCGACGCGGCGCGGATGGCGATGTCCGCCAGGCGGCGTCGCGGCTCGGCGTGGCTCTGGCGGACGAGCCCGGCGATGCCGTCCTTGGCGCCGACTGGGTGATCTCCGCGGTGACTGCGGCGGACAGCCTCGAGGCGGCCCAGTCGGTGGCGGCGTCGCTCAGGCCGAACCAGGTCTATCTCGACATCAACTCGGTCTCGGCCGGGCGAAAGCAGGCGACGGCGAGGCTGGTGGGCGCAGGCGGCTGCGCCTATGTCGACATGGCGGTGATGGCGCCGGTGCACCCGCGCGGCCACCGCACGCCGGTGCTGATCGCGGGGGAAGCCTGCGCCGCCGTGGAGCCGCATCTGCGGAGGCTCGGCTTCGACTGGCGCGTCGTCGGAAGCGAGGTTGGCGGGGCGACATCGATCAAGATGCTGCGCAGCCTGTTCGTGAAGGGGCTCGAGGCAATTACCGTGCAGACGCTGCTGGCGGCACAACAGGCGGGACGCTTCGACGAGGTCTACGAGTCGGTGTCGACATCCTTCGCCGCGCTCGGCTGGCCGGATTTCCCGCTCTATCAGCTCGAGCGCGTCGCGACCCATGGCGTCCGCCGCGCCGCCGAAATGCGCGAATCGGCGGCAACGCTGGATGAACTCGGCTTTGCCGCCGGACGGGACCTGGCCACCGCCATTGCCGACCTGCAGCAGTCGGTCGGCGAACTGGGATGGAAAAGGCCAGCCGCCGGCGATCCGTCCGCAGCCTATGGCGCGCTGGCGCAACGGCTGTCGCGTGAAAGCTGAATCCATCGTCCGGACCGCCGTTGCACAGCCTGCGAGGTTGCTGGACCGGCCGTTGCTCACCGTCCTATAGAGCCCACGGGAAACAAGCCGGCGGCGTGCGGCCGGCGGGGATTGGAGACGCGATTTGGCACCGATTGGATCTCAACGGGAAGGCGGCGAGTTTACGGGCCAGGTCTGCGTCGTGACCGGCGGCGGGCGCGGCATTGGACGGGCGGTGGTCGAGATGTTCGCGGGCGAGGGAGCGGACGTGCATTCGCTCGATGTGGGCGAGCAGCCGGCACCGGAGAGCGTGACGGCGCATCGCTGCGACATCACCGATCTTGCTGCCGTCGAGGCCTTTTTCGCCGGATTGGCCAAGGCCGGAAAGACCGTCGACGTGCTGGTCAACAATGCCGCGACCGTGACCCGCGCCGTGCCGATCACAGAATTGACGCCGGACGAGTGGTCGCGAACGCTGAACGTCAATCTCACCGGCGCGTTCAACGTCACGCGTTCGGCGCTGCCGCTGATGCGCAAGGGCGGGAGGATCGTCAACCTGGCCTCGACCTTCGCACATGTCGGCTCGCCCGGCCGGGTCGCCTATTCGACCACCAAGGGCGCGATGCTTGCCTTCACGCGCAGCCTGGCGCTCGATGTCGCCGACGTGGGAATCCGCGTCAACTCGGTGTCGCCGGGCGGCATCGCCACCGACCGGCTGGTTGAACTGTTCGGCTCCGACCAGGCGGCGGACGACTATCTGGTGCCGCTGCACCCGATCGGCCGCAAGGGCGTGCCGTCCGACATCGCGGACGCAATCTGGTTCCTGTGCTCGCGCCGCTCGACATTCGTGACCGGCGCCGATTTCCTGATCGACGGCGGCTACACTGCGCGGTGAACTTCGCGCTTGCTGATTTTTCGAACACGCGTTAGAAATGTGTTGCCGTGCGACGGACCTGCCGGCCGGGAGACGCATGCCGAAATACAATCTCATCGCATTGACCAATGCCGTCGAAGGCCAGGACGAGGCGTTCAACGACTGGTATACGAATGTGCACCTTGCCGACGTGCTGAAGCTGCCGGGCGTCATGGCGGCGCAGCGGTTCCGGATGAGCGACACGCAGCATCGCCCCGGTCCGTTCGAGTTTGGCTACATGGCGGTCTACGAGATCGAGATCGACGACGTCCGAACGACGCTTCAGGAGTTGAAGAAGGTTTCGGGCACGGCGAAGATGCCGTTGTCGCCGGCCTTGCAGGACAGCCGCATGGTCTGGATCATGGAGCCGATCACGGGCCGTATCGAACGACCGAAGGAGTAGCCGACAATGTCCGCGACACAAGGCGGGGCGCTGTCAGGGCTCAGGGTCATCGACCTGACCCAGATGCTGGCCGGACCCTACTGCACCATGCTGCTGGGCGACCAGGGCGCCGACGTGGTGAAGATCGAGCCGATCGACGGAGACCCGACCCGCGGCTTCGGACCGTTTCCGGCCGACGATGCGGACCATCATTTCGGCGGCTATTTCCAGTCGACCAACCGCAACAAGAAGAGCGTCGCGATCGACTTGAAGTCGGCCGAGGGCGCGGCGATCTTTCGCCGCCTGGCGAAGGACGCCGACGTGGTGGTGGAGAACTTTCGCGCCGGGGTGATGGATCGCCTCGGCATCGGCTACGAGGTGCTGGCTGCGGACAACCCGAGACTGGTCTATGCGGCAATCCGCGGGTTCGGCGATCCGCGCACCGGTGCAAGCCCCTATGTCGACCGGCCCGCCTTCGACGTGGTGGCGCAGGCGATGGGCGGCGCGATGGGTATCACCGGACCCGACGCGAACACGCCCATGAAGATCGGCCCCGGCATTGGCGACATCTTTCCGGCGGCGCTGTCGGCCTTCGGCATCATGGCCGCGGTGCATCATGCGCAGAAGACGGGGCAAGGGCAGTTCGTCGACGTCGCCATGTACGATGGCATCCTCGCCATGTGCGAGCGGCTGGTCTACCAGTATTCGTACACCGGCAGATCGCCGGTCCCGGAGGGCAACCAGCATCCCATCCTGTGCCCGTTTGGCGTGTTTCCGACACTTGACGGCCAGGTCACGATCGGATGTCCCCGCGACAGCTTCTGGCGCGAACTCGCCGCGGCGATGGGCCGGCCCGAACTGGCGGCCGACCCGAGATTCCTGACCAACAACACCCGTCTTGCCCACTCTGCCGAGACGGTGGCCGTGGTGGAGGAATGGACGCGCGCTCGGACCAAGTCCGAGATCGTCACCGCTCTTGACGGACGCGTGCCCTGCGGCCCGGTCAACACGGCGGCCGACATCTACGCCGATCCGCACGTCGCCGCGCGCCACATGCTGGTGGAGGTCGAACACCCGGGGTCCGCCAGACCGGTGACCATCGCGTCGACGCCTGTCCGCCTTACAGGCACGCCCGGCGGCGTGACGCGCCGCGCGCCGCTGACCGGCGAGGACACAGACGACGTGCTGACTGCCCTGGGGCTTCAGGTTGGCGAGATCGAGGATCTCAAGGCGCGAAAGGTCGTCGCCTGACCACAGGCAGCGCCGTTGATCACTTCATCGGTGACCAGGACGTGGGCCGCAGGATCATCGTTTCCATCGTCTGGATGAAGCCCGTCGTCTTCGGACCGAAGGCGATCCATTCCGGATCGGCGTAGAGCCTGGCGCGCTTTTCGTCGCGATCGGCCATGCTCTCGTAGCCCCACATCGTGATCACCTGGTTGAGGGTGCCGATCTCGGAAACGAAATAGCCGAGGAGCGGCAGATACTTGGTGTGGATCGCAAGGCCCTCCTTCTCGTAGAGCGCCAGGAACTCCTGCACCTTGCCCGGATGGAACGTGTAGGTGCGCTTTTCGATGATCATTCGGTCCTCCCGAGTTTGTCCGTGGCCTCAGCCTAGACGCACACAGCCAAAAAATCAAACGACTGTTAGAATAATTGCTGAAATCTCGCCTGATCGTGCTATAGCGTTGCAAAAGACGACGAACCGGCAGTCCGGCACGGAGGCAACATGATCGAGCGCACACTCTTTTCGGCGGAGCACGAAATCTTCCGCGCCTCCGTCCGCCGCTTCATGGAGGAACTGGCGCCGCACCACGAGGAGTGGGAGGAGAAGGGCGAGGTTCCGCGGTGGGCGTGGAAAAAGGCCGGCGAGAAAGGCTTCCTCTGTGCCGCGATTCCGGAAGAATCGGGCGGCGTCGGCGCCGACCGGCGCTACTCGATCATCCTGATGGAGGAGCAGGCGCGGCTGAACCTAACCGGGCTTGGCTTCGCGCTGCATTCGGACATCGTCGCGCCCTATATCGATCACTACGGGACAGCCGAGCAGAAGGCCCGCTTCCTGCCGAAAATGACCTCGGGCGACTACATTGCCGGGATCGCGATGACCGAACCCGGCGGCGGCTCCGACCTGCAGGCGATCCGCACCACGGCCGTACGCGACGGCGACGAGTACATCATCTCCGGGCAGAAGACCTTCATCACCAATGGCCAGTCGGCCGACATTTTCCTGGTCGCCTGCAAGACCGACCGCCGCGAGGGCGCAAAGGGCATCAGCCTGATCGTCGTCGAGACCGACCGGCCGGGCTTCCAGCGCGGACGGCGGCTGAAGAAGCTCGGCACCAAGGCGCAGGACACCTCGGAACTGTTCTTCAACGACGTCCGCGTGCCGGTGTCCAACCTGATCGGCCAGGAGGGGAAGGGCTTCGGCTACATGATGCAGGAACTGGCCTGGGAGCGGATGCATGTCGGCATCCAGGCGGTGTCCTGCTGCGAGGCGGCGCTGGACTGGACGATCGAATACACCCGCAACCGCAAGGCGTTCGGCAAGGCGGTGATCGACTTCCAGAACTCGCGCTTCAAGCTGGCCGAGATGAAGACCGAGGTGCAGGTCGGCCGCATCTTCCTCGACCGCTGCCTCGAACTGGTGCTCGACGGCAAGTTGGACACGACGACGGCCGCGATGGTGAAGCTGTGGACCAGCGAGATGCAGGGCAAGGTGCTGGACGAACTGCTCCAGCTCCACGGCGGCTACGGCTTCATGTGGGAATATCCCATCACCCGCGCCTTCGCCGACGCCCGCGTGCAGCGGATCTACGCCGGCACCAACGAGATCATGAAGGAACTGATCGGAAGGACGCTTTAGGCGACGCCGCCGACGATCTGCTCGAAGCTCTGGTGGTTCGGGCAGAATTCGTCGGCATGCTCCGCCGCGGTGCCAGCGTCGAGTTCGCGCCGGCAGCGGCCCTTCGCGTCGCATTTCGAGCACAGGATGGCGACGTCCCGCATCAGGTTCGGCGCCTCCGCCCTGACCTTGTCGAAGTCAATGCCATAGGCGTCCATCATCCGCTTCATCAGCTGGTCCGATCCGGTGCCCCTGGCGACGATGTCGCGCAGTTCGGCAACGTCGATGCGGGCCTCGCGGGCGATTTCAGACACGACCGCCGGATCGCAGGCGTTGAGTTCCGCCAGAGCCGCCTGGGTCGCGCGGTGCGACCGCCATCTTTCGGCAAGCTCCATGAGCATGTTGCGCGCGCTGTGTCCGGTCATGGCTATCCTACTGTCGGCAACCCTGCCGACGAAGAGAACCTAGCAACGAGCGACGGCGGCCGGGTTGACCTGGATCAACACGCGCGGATCAGGCCGGCAGATCGCCTTTCCTCGCCTCGGCAAACGCCCGCCAGCCGACCGGCTTGCGGCCCGTCACCTTCTCGACCGTGTCGAACACCGCGCCGGAGAGCGGCATCTCGCCCTTTTCCGTGGCCGCCACGCCTTCGGCGAGGCTGGCGGCATAGACCGGCTCGGCGCCCTGCTTCTGCATGAGGGGGAACAGGTCCGCGGCCGGGCGCGGCCGGTATTCCACCGGCTTTCCGGTGACGTCCGACAGGATTGCGGCCACTTCCGCGAAGGTCAGAGCCTCGACGGCGAGCGGATAGACCTTGCCGGCGTGCGCGTCGGGGTTGCGCAGCGCCGCGGCGGCAACGGCCGCCATGTCGTCCGACGAAATCCAGGATACGCGCTGGTCGCCGACGAAATGCACCAGACGGTCAGGGCGGTGGCGGAAGCCGTTCCAGACCGTGTCCATGAAGAAGTTCGGCCGCAGATGCGTCCAGGAAAAGCCCATGCCTTCGGTCGCGCGCTCGATCATCTGGTGCCACGCGAAATGCGCGAAGGGCGTGTCGTCGGCGGCGAGCGCGCCGAGATGGACGATGTGACTTACCCCTTCGGCCCTGGCCGCGTCGAGCAGGCGCTTCGACTGCACCAGCATGTCGACCGAATAGCCCGTGAGCAGGAAGACGGCATCGACGCCTTTCAGCGCCGGACGCAGCGTTTCGGGCGAATCGAAGTCGAAATCAACGGGCTGGTAGCCTTTCGCGCGCAGTTTCGCCGCGCTGTCCGGGCTGCGCGCCGCGCCGACGAGCTCGATACGGCCCGCATCCGCGTCGGGTTTCAGGTTCCGCATCGTCGCGCCACCGACCGTTCCGGTGGCGCCGGTCACCAGTATCCGTCTCATCGCCGTCCTCCCTGCATATCCGTTGTCCTGGCGGTCGAGCTTGACCGCGCATGAATTCTAACAGATGTTCGTTTTCTTAGCGGAGGAATGCGATCCATGTCCAGCACGAATGCCGGGGCGTCCAGTCCCGGGGTGGCCGAATTCGCATTGCTGGCGGGCGTCAGTCTCGCGTGGGGCACGTCCTACATGTTCACCAAGATCGCGGTCGGCGCCATTCCCCCTGTCACGCTGATTGCCTTGCGGACGATCATCGGCGCGGCGGTGATGGCGGCGATCCTGCTGATCAGCGACGGCATTCCCCGGCTCACCCGGCGCGACATCGCTTCACTGGCTCTGGTCGGGCTGATGGCCAACGCCGCGCCGCTGTGCCTGATCGCGATCTCCGTGTCGATGGTCGATTCGTCCGTGACGGCGACGACCATGTCGCTGGTTCCGCTGATCACGGCGCTGTTCGCCGCCTCCCGGGGCGAACTGCCGACCAAGCGGGCGGTGCTCGGCATAGCGATCGGCCTGGCGGGCATCATCGTGCTGTTCGGGCCGGAAGCGTTCGCCAGCTTCGGCGCCAGCGCGCGAGGGGCGATCGCGGCGGTTGCCGCGGCGACCGTCTTCTCGGCGTCGCTGTTCGTGATGGCGCGGGTGCGACACCTGCCGCCCTTGCTGGTGGCGACCGGGGCGCTGTGCTTCGCGGCGCTCTGGACGCTGCCGGTGGCGCTCATGATGGACGGGCCGCCGCCGATGCTGCCGGGGGCGGCGGTGATGGGCGCGGTGCTGGTGCTGGCGATCGTCAACACGGCCGCTTCCAACCTTCTGGTGTTCGCGCTCATCGCACGCACGGGGCCAGCCTTCACGTCCTATAACAACTACCTGGTGCCCGCCGTCGCGGTGGCCTGCGGCTCCCTGTTTCTTGGCGAACCGTTCACTGTGCAGTCGGCGGCGGGTGTCGCGCTGGTGCTCGCCGGCGTGGCGGTCTCGACGGTCAGCCGCGCGCCGCCGCCGCCCGCGCCGCCCGTCGCCTGACGGTCGCGGCGGAAAATACGTACGCGCATTAGATTCCGCGCTTGCGGTATTTTCGAACGAGTGTTAGGTTTTGTTCCGATCGCTGAGGCGACCGTCAGAAAAGCATCCGAGTTCCCGCTGGGGAGCCGGGCAGCCCGGAGCGAACCGCCGCCTGGACTGCATTTCGAGGAGGACGCGGACATGCGACGTCTGGAAAGCAAACTCGCCGTGGTCACCGGCGCGGCAAACGGCATCGGCCGCGCCTCGGCGCTGCGCTTCGCGTCCGAGGGCGCGAACCTCGCCATTCTGGATCTTGAGGCCGACGGCCTCGCGAAGGTCGCGGAAGAGGCGCGCGCCGGCGGCGCAAAGGTGCTGACAATTGCAGGCGACTGTACCAAGGAAGAGTTCCTCGCGCCATCGTTCAAGCAGATCTATGACGAGTTCGGTTTCGTCGACGTGCTGATGAACAATGTCGGCCAGAGCGCCCGCGAGCGTGCCTCGGAATTCTACAAGTCCGACCCGGAGGTCTGGCGCTTCGTCATCGACATCACCCTGATGTCGACCCTGACCGCCTCCCGGCAGGTTGTCCCCTCGATGCGCGAAGCCGGGCGCGGCAAGATTGTCAACGTGGCGTCCAACGCCGGCATGGCCGGAGAGATCGGCATCAGCGAATATGCCGCCGCCAAGATGGGCGTGATCGGCTTCACCCGGTCGCTCGCCCGCGAACTGGCGCCATTCAAGGTCAACGTCAACGCGGTGTGCCCGGGCGTGACGAAGACGCGTGTGATCGACCGGATTTCGGAAGAGTTCCTGGAGAAGATCCGCGCGTCGATCCCGCTCGGCTATTTCGCCGAACCCGAGGACATCGCCGCCGCGGCCGCGTTCCTGGCCAGCGACGACAGCCGATACATGACAGGACAGTCCGTCGTCGTCGACGGCGGCAGGTGGATGATCTGACGCCTGTCGAGGGCGGGGACACAACAATCGATTTCATGAGGATACAATGACCGGGATCCTGGAAAACAAGGTGGCGCTGATCACCGGAGCCGGCCGCGGCATCGGGCGCGAGATGGCGCTGATGATGGCGAGGCATGGGGCGAAAATCGTCGTCAACGACCCGGGCGTCTCGCTCGAGGGCAATGACGAGACCGACGGCCCGGCCAACGAGGTGGTTCGCGACATCAAGGCGGCGGGGGGCGAGGCCGTGGCCGACTATGGCAGCGTCTCCGAGCCCGCTTCCGCGAAGGCGATGGTGACCCGCGCGGTCGACACGTTCGGCAAGATCGACATCGTCGTCAACAATGCCGGCATCCTGCGCGACGTGATCTTTCACAAGATGACCGAGCAGGACTGGGATTCGGTCATCAAGGTGCATCTCTACGGCAGCTTCTACGTCAGTCGCGCCGCGGCAGAGCATTTCCGCAAGCAGGAAAGCGGCGCCTTCGTGCACATGACGTCGACATCCGGTCTCGTCGGCAACCCGGGACAGGCGAACTACTCCGCCGCCAAGATGGGCATCGTCGGGCTGTCCAAGTCGCTGGCGCTGGACATGTCGCGCTTCAACGTGCGGTCCAACTGCATCGCGCCGTTCGCCTGGAGCCGCATGGTCGGCTCGATCCCCAACACGCCGGACCAGGAAGAGCGCCTGAAGGGGCTCCGGACGCTGACGCCGGACAAGATCGCGCCGGTCGCAACCTTTCTCGCCAGCGACGACGCAAAGGCGGTGAATGGCCAGATCTTCGCGGTGCGCGGCAACGAGGTCTTCCTGATGAGCCAGCCGCGGCCGCTGCGCTCGGCGCACCGCTCGGAGGGCTGGACGCCGGAATCGCTGCGTGATCACATGATGCCGGCGCTGAAGGGCTCGTTCGTGCCGCTCGACATGTCGCGCGACGTGTTTTCCTGGACGCCGGTCTGACCGATGTCGGAGTTTCGCCGTTTCGACGAGGTTGCGGTGGGCGACATTTTCCCGTCCGAACCCTTGCTGTTCGATGTTGGGCCGGCGGTAGTCGATGGCTTCCTCGCGGCGACAGGCGACGATAGCCCGCTCTACGGCGATGGACAGGGAACCCGCGCGGCGCCGTCGATGATCGCCGCGGTCTACCTGATCGACCTGCTGATGGCGCGGCGCAGTCCTCCCGGCGGCATCCATGCCAAGCAGGCGATCCGGTTCCATCGGGGTATCGACGTCGGCGAGACGCTGTCGATCCAGGCGACGGTTACGGAGAAATACACCCGCAAGGAGCGGCCCTATGTCGTCTCGGAGTTCGAGGCCAGGGGGGCGGACGGTTCGCTGGTCTCGACGGGACGGATTACCTCGATCTGGGGGAAGGACCTATGAACCTTCACAGGCCAATGCCACCCGTCGCCGACGTCGCGGTGGGTGACGTGTTGCCGGTGCTGAAGCGCACCGTGACACAGGACATGATCGACGCCTACGCGAAGGCGTCGGGCGATTTCAATCCGATCCATGTCGACCCCGAATATTCGCGCACCGGCCCGTTCGGCCGCACCATCGCGCATGGCATGATGACCCTGGCCTTCGTCGGCCAGGTGCTGAACGAATGGAGCGGCGGCGGCTTCGATGCGGCGGGCGAGATCGATATCGCCTTCATCGGCCCCGTCTTCACCGGCGACACGGTCGACGTCTCCGGGGTCGTGGAGGAGATCGCCGAACGTGACGGCGCCCCGTTCGCAAGGGTCAGGCTGATCTGCCGGGCGGGCGAGCGCCAGATCTTGGCCGGCCACGCCATGCAGCCCATCGGGCACAAAATCGGACAAAGGAATTCGTGATCATGGCGCGTGAAGCGGTCATCGTGGGCGTCGGCGACGTTCCGTTGAAGGATGGCAAGGTGGTCGGCGGCGGCTCCGTGCTGCAGGTCCAGGCGCGTGCGGCAAAGGCGGCGCTCGACGATGCGCGCATTCCCATGCGCGACGTCGACGGATTGCTGGTCGCAGGCCTGTGGGGCGTGCCGGGGCCGGGCATGCTGCCATCGGTGACGCTTGGCGAGTATCTCGGCATCTTCCCGCGCTTCGCCGACACGACCAACATTGGCGGCTCCGCCTTCGAGGCGCATGTGGCGCACGCCGCGATGGCGATCGAGAAGGGCTATTGCGACGTGGCGCTGATCGTCTACGGCTCGACCCAGAAGAGCGAGCGCAGCCGGACGCTTGGCGGGCGGCCCTCCGTCCTGACGATGCAGTTCGAGAATGTCTGGGGCATTCCCCAGCCGGTCGGCGGCTATGCGCTGGCGGCCAGGCGCCACATGCACGAATTCGGAACGACCGAGGAGCAGCTGGCCGAGATCGCGGTGGCGACCCGCGCCTGGGCGCATCTCAACCCGGCCGCCACGATGCGCGACCTGATCGGCATCGATGACGTGATGAACTCGACGCGGATTTCCGATCCCCTGAAACTGCTCGACTGCTGCCTGGTGACCGACGGGGCCGGCGCGGTGGTGATGACGACGGCGGAGAACGCCAGGGCGCATGGTGCGAAGGCGGTCAACATCCGCGGCTATGGCGAGGCGCACACGCACTGGTCGATCGGCGCGATGCCGGACCTGGCGCGGCTGACGGCGGCGGAGATGTCGAGCAAGACGGCGTTCGACATGGCGGGGATCTCGCGCGACGCGATCGACCTCGTCGAATGCTACGACTCGTTCACGATCACCGTGCTGATGACGCTGGAAGCACTCGGCTTCTGCAAGCGCGGCGAGGGCGGGCAGTTCGTCATGAACCAGCGCACGGCGCCCGGCGGCAGCTTCCCGCTGAACACCAATGGCGGCGGGCTGTCCTATTGCCACCCCGGCATGTACGGCATCTTCCTTTTGGTCGAGGCGGTGCGGCAGTTGCGCGGCGAGGCCGGAGACCGGCAGGTGAAGAACGTCAACACCGCGCTCGTCCACGGCACCGGCGGCACGCTGTCGTCGGGCGCGACCGTCATTCTGGCGAACAGCTGAGGAGGCCGACATGAGCGACGCATTGGCCTACGAAAAGCCGCAGCCGGTCATCGACCCGGGCACCAAGCCGTTCTGGGACGCCGCGCGGGAACACCGGCTCTCGATTCCGCGCTGCCGCGAGTGCGGCAAGCACCATTTCTACCCGCGCGAACTGTGTCCGCACTGCCACTCGGCGGATGTCGAGTGGACGGATGTGAGCGGCAAGGGCGAAATCTATTCCTATACGATCGCGCGCAAGCCGGCCGGGCCGGTCTTCGCCGCGGACGTGCCGTACGTGATCGCGATGATCGCGCTGGACGAAGGTCCGCGCATGTTGACCAACATCATCACGAAGGATGTCGAGCAGGTAGCGATCGGCGACCGGGTGACAGTGAAGTTCGACGATGTGACGCCGGAACTGACCTTGCCGAAGTTCACGCTCGACAAGGATTGAGATGAACCGCTTGCAAGTCCCCGAAGAGATCGTCCAGATCGGCGAGAGCCTGATCCGTTTCGTCGATCAGGAGATCGCGCCGATCGAGGCCGCCAACAAGGCGCTGCTGGCGTCGGACCGCACGATCTATGACGAGCAGGGACGGTTCACGCCGCAAGTCGAGGCGTTGAAGCGGACGGTGCGGATGAAATCGGCCGAGGCCGGCTTCTACACCATGTTCGGGCCGGAGCAGCTTGGCGGCGGCGGGCTGGGTCCTGTGGCCGCGGTCTATCTCAACGGGCTGCTCTCGGCGCATTGCGGGCCGGGCCGGACGCTGATTCATCCGGTCGTCATCCCGTCGCCGTTCACCAACGGCCTGTCGCCGGTGCTGACCTTCCTCGACCGCTCGTTGCGGGACAATTATCTGCCGCCCCTGGCAAGCGGCGAGAAGACCCTGTGCTTCGGCCTGTCGGAGCCGGACGCCGGCTCGGACGTGTTCGGCATGAAGACACGCGCCGTGCGAGACGGCGACGACTGGCTGATCACCGGCTCCAAGCAGTGGATCACCAACGGCCCCTATGCCGACTATGCGATGATCTTCGCGGTCACCGATCCCGAGCTCGCGGCCGCGCGCAAGGGCGGCATAACCGGCTTCTTCGTCGACACGTCATGGGAAGGTTTCGAAGTCGTCTCGACGATCCCGATCATGGGCCAGTTGGGGGCGGAGATCGGCATCCTGTCATTCGACGGATTGCGCGTGCCGGACACGCACCGGCTGGGCGAGGTGAACCAGGGGCTGAAGGTCGCGATGCGCGGCGTCAACACCGGACGGCTCGGCCTGTCCGCGACGTGCATCGGCCTCGCCCGCTGGGCGCTGGTCCAGGCGGTCGAATATGCCCGGGTGCGCAAGACATTCGGCAAGCCGATCGGCGAGCATCAGGCGGTGCAGATCCTGCTCGCCGACAGCGCGGCGGAAATCTATGCCGCCGAGACCATGCTGATGGATTGCGCCCTGAAGCTGGAGCGTGGCGAGAAGGCGCTGGCCGAGACCTCGATGGTGAAGCTGCACTGCACAGACGCCGCCAACCGCGTGTTCGACCGCTGCATCCAGGTGCATGGCGGCATGGGGCTGACCAACGAACTGCGGCTGGAGGCCGGCTACCGCTTCACGCGCTCGATGCGCATTCCCGACGGCACCAGCGAGATCCAGCGTCGCACCATCGCCCGCGACCTGCTCGCCAACGGCGTCAACTTCTGAGTTTGGACCGATGAAACACGTGACGCCCGCAACCGCCAGCCTCGACGCATTGTTCCGGCCGCGTTCGGTCGCGATCCTCGGCGCCTCCGACGACGCGACCCGGATTTCCGGCCGTCCGGTGCGCTACCTGATCGAGGGCGGCTTCAAGGGCGGCATCTATCCGGTCAACCCGAACCGCGAGACCGTGCAGGGCCTGAAAGCCTACAAGACGCTGGCCGACGTGCCGGAAGTGCCCGATGTCGCGCTCCTGGCCGTCCCGGCTGCGCTGACCGAACAAGCCGTGCGCGAATGCGTCGAGAAAGGCGTCAAGGGCGCGGTGATCTTCTCGGCAGGCTACGCTGAAAGCGGCGAGGACGGCCTCGCGATGCAGGCCCGCATCACGGAGATCGCGCGCGCAGGAGGCCTGCGCCTGCTCGGGCCGAACTGCCTCGGCATCTTCAATCCGCAGATCGGCTTCTTCGGCACATTCACCCAGTCGCTCGACAAGGAGATGCCGGGGCCGGGACCGCTCGGCATCATCAGCCAGTCGGGCGCCTATGGCTCGCACATCGCCTATCTGGCGCGCAAGCGCGGCATCGGCATCAACTACTGGATCACCACCGGCAACGAGGCCGATGTCGACGTGGCCGAGAGCCTCGAATGGATGGCCGGCCAGCCAGACATCAAGGTCATCATGGCCTATGTCGAGGGCGTGCGCGACGGCGAACGCTTCCGCCGCGCGCTGGAGCTGGCGCGGGCAAACCGCAAGCCGATCGTGATGATGAAGGTCGGACGCTCGGCGATCGGCGCACAGGCGGCAAGCTCGCATACGGCCTCGCTCGCCGGCTCGGATGCGATCTACGATGCGCTGTTCCGGCAGTATGGCGTCCATCGCGCGACGACGACGGAAGAGCAGATCGACGTGGCCTACGCCTGCGCGCGCGGCATCTTCCCGAAGGGCAACAAGCTCGGCGTCGTCACCCTGTCGGGCGGCGCGGGCGTGCTGATCTCCGACGCGGCGGAGCGCAACGGGCTCGACGTGGCTCCGATGCCGGAAGGCGCGCAGAAGATCCTGAAGGCACTGCTGCCCTTCGCGACCGTGGTCAACCCGGTCGACACGACGGCGCAGGCGCTGAACGACATGAACCTTCTGGCCAGGAACATCGAGGTGATCCTCGAGCAAGGCGGCTACGATGCGCTGATCGGCTTCTTCTCGACCTTGCCGATGACCCGCACCTTGTCCGGGCCGCTGCGCAACGCCATCGCCAAGGGCTGCGAGAAGTTCCCCGACCGGCTGATCGCCATGTCGATGATCGGCGACGCGGAGGCCGTCGCCGCGTATGAGGCGAGTGGGTTCCTCGTGTTCGAGGATTCGGACCGCGCAGTGGCGGCGCTCGCCGCGTTGACCAGGTTCGCGCAGGCGTTCGACTGGGTGGAAACAGCCAGGCCTGTAGCCGCCGCGCAGCCAATCGGCGGCGGCGCACTGTCTGAGCGCGCGGCCAAGCAGCTGCTTGGCAACGCGGGCATACCGTTCCTCGACGAGCGCATGGCCACGGACGCCGACTCGGCTGGCGTGGCGGCCGACGCAATCGGCTATCCGGTGGTGCTGAAGATCGTTTCGCCCGACATCGAGCACAAGACCGAGATCGGCGGCGTGCTGGTCGGGGTGGCCGACCGCGCAGGCGTCGAGCAGGGCTTCGCGACGCTGACGCAGCGCGCAACGCAGCATCGGCCCGATGCAAGGATCGAAGGCGTGCTCGTCGCGCCGATGGCGAAGAAGGGCGTGGAGGTTATCGTCGGCGTCAGCCGCGATCCGGTGTTCGGCCCGGCGGTGATGTTCGGCCTTGGCGGCGTACATGTCGAGGTGCTGAAGGACGTGACCTTCCGCCTCGCGCCATTCAACCGCGACGAAGCCTTGCGGATGATCGACGAGATACGAGGCAGGGCGCTTTTGTCCGGCGTGCGCGGCGCGGCGGCGTCCGATGTCGACGCGATCGCCGACCTGCTGGTGAACATCTCGGAATTCGCCGCTGCGCACCGCGACGACATCGAGACAATCGACCTCAATCCCGTGCTGGCCTGGCCGAAGGGCGAGGGCGCCGTGGCGCTCGACGCGCTGGTCGTGCCACGTCAGGACTTGCAGTGAATTCATTTTCGAACTAGCGTTAGAAAAATTGAATGCGGGGCTGACGCTCCGACAGAAACTCTGGAGGACGCCATGACCGTCGACTATTCGGGCTACAAGTATTTCCTGTTCGAGCAGCAGGGGCGCACAATGACGGTGACGATGAACCGTCCCGACCAGCTCAACGCGATGACCTGGGACATGCACGAGGAATCCTCGCGCATCTTCTACGATCTCGGCATGGATCACTCGATCGACGTCGTCATATTCACCGGCGCCGGCAAGGCATTCTCGGCCGGCGGCGACATCGTCGGCATGCGCCAGATGTACGAAGACACCGAGATGTTCGACCGGTCGATCAACGAGGCCAAGAAGGTCGTGTTCGGCATTCTGGACTGCGACAAGATCATCATCGCCAAGGTCAATGGCGACGCGGTCGGTCTGGGCGCCACGATGGCGCTGTTCTGCGACATCATCATCGCCGCCGACCACGCCCGCTTCGGCGACCCCCATGTCCGCGTGGGCCTCGCGGCCGGCGACGGCGGCGCGGTGATCTGGCCGCAGGCGATCGGCTACGCCAAGGCCAAAGAATACCTGATGACCGGCGACCTGATCACAGCTCCGGACGCGCAGGCCATGGGCCTGATCAACTACTCGGTGCCGGCGGCGGAACTCGACGCCAAGGTCGACGCGATGGCCAAGAAGCTCGGCTCCGGCGCGATGAAGTCGATCAAGTATACCAAGACCGCGATCAATATCGGCCTGAAGCAGCTGGCGCACTCCATGATGGACACCTGCATGGCCTACGAGGCGCTGACCAACCGCAGCCAGGACCATCTGGAAGCGATCAACGCCTTCTCGGAGAAGCGGAAGCCGAAGTTCACCGGGCTCTGAGTCTCAGGGGCCGATTGCTCGGACAGGCATTGGGAGGCAAGGCCATGGATTTCGGCGAACCCGAACACATCACCATGCTGCGCGAGAGCATCCGCCGGATGCTCGACCGCCATGCGACCAAGGAAATGATGGCGAAGTGGGACGAGGAGGACAAGGTTCCCCGCGCCCTCATGGAGCACATCACGGCGCTCGGCGTCTGCGGCATGACGGTGCCCGAGGAATATGGCGGCTCAGGCCGCGATATCCTCGGCACGATGGTGACCGTCGAGGAACTGTCACGCCGCTCGATGGTGATCGGCACGCTCTACCTGATGAATTCCTGCTACGGCTCGATGAACATCCTCGCCTCGGGCAGCGAGGAGCAGAAGCAGCGTCTGCTGCCGAAGCTCGCGAACGGCGAGATCCTGTTCGCCTATGGCCTGTCGGAGCCGGATGTCGGCTCCGACCTCGCCAGCGTCAAGACGCGGGCCGAGCGGCGCGGCGACAAGGTGATCATCAAAGGCTACAAGCGCTGGTGCTCGGGCGCCGAGAGCGCGGACTACATCTACGCGCTGGTGCGCTCGGGCGAGCCGGACGCGCGCTACAAGAACCTGTCGATCGTGCTGATCCCGCCGACGGCGAAGGGCGTGACCCTGACGCACATCCCGGCGCTCGGCGCGCGCGGGCTGAACACCAACGACGTGACGCTCGACAATGTCGAGATCGGCATCGAGGACGTGATCGGCGGCGAGGCCGGCTGGAACCAGGGCTGGTCGAAACTGGCCGGCCCGGCGCTGGAAGTCGAGAAGCTGGAAGTTGCCGCCATGGCGCTCGGCATCGCGGCGCAGGCGGTGGACGACGCCTGGGAATATTCGCAGACGCGCAGCCAGTTCGGCAAGCGAATCTGCTCGCACCAGTCGATCCGGCACATGCTGGCCGACGTGCAGACCAAACTCTCCTCGGCGCGCCTGATGCTCTACCGGGCCTGCTGGCTGGCCGACAACAATCTGCCGCTCTCCGTCGAGAGCTCGATGGCCAAGATGTATGTCTGCGAGACCGGGCTGGACATCGTGCTGACCTGCCAGAAGGTCATGGGCGCCTATGGTTATGCCCGGGGCTTCGAAATGGAGCGGCACGTGCGCGACATGCTCCTGATGCCGATCATCGGCGGCTCGACCGCGATCCAGAAGAACAACATTGCCAACCGGATGGGCTTGCCCAAGGCCTGATTGCGGTTCGAACGGGGAGGTTCGGAGATGATCGATACGCTGGGCGACATCCTGCGCAACAATGCCTACAAGTTTCCGGACGAGGTCGCGTTCACCTATGTCGGCGGCGCGCGCGTCAGCTTCGGCCAGCATCATGCCCGCGCGCAGCGGCTCGCCTCGGCCATCTGGAAGACCGGGATCCGCAAGCAGGATCGTGTGTCAGTGCTGTCGCAGAACACGCCCGAGTTCATGGAGATCTACTCGGCGGGCGAACTCGCGGGCTACATCATCGCCACCGTCAACTGGCGGCTCGCGGCACCCGAGATCCACTACATCCTGACCGACTCGACGCCGCGTATCCTCTTCTTCGAGGCGATCTATGCCGATACGATCAATGGGCTGCGCGAGAAACTGCCGCATATCGAGACCTATGTCTGCTTCGGCGGCAAGGCGCCTGACTGGGCGATAGACTTCGAGAGCTTCATCGCGACCGGCGACGAAGCCGGCGCGCCGTCGCGGCCGTCGCCCGACGACATCATGCACCTGATCTACACGTCCGGAACGACCGGCCGCTCGAAGGGGGTGATGCGCTCGCACAAGGGCGAGATCGCGGTCGCGCAACTGATGGCGACCGAGCTTGGCCTGATCGTCTCCGACCGGCTGCAACTGATGATGCCGGTGTTCCACGTCGGCTCGCGCTTCCTTCAGCTTGCCGCGCATCTGCGCGGGGCGAGCGTGGTGTGGCATCATCATTTCGATCCCGCGGAGATCGTCGAGGTGCTCGAACGCGAGAAGATCACGATGACGCATATGGCGCCGACGATGATCCAGGCGGTGCTGAACGTGCCTGGCATCGACGAGCGCGATCTGTCGGCGCTGCATACGATCTGCTACTCGGCCGCGCCCATGCCGGTGCCGCTTCTGAAGCGCGGGCTGAAGCTGCTCGGACCGGTCTTCCTGCAGCTCTACGGGATGACCGAAGGCGGCGGAACGACGCTGCACAAGCGCCAGCACAAGCCGGACGGAACGCCGGATGAGGTGAAGCTGCTGGGCTCGATCGGGCAGGCGGCGCCGAATGTCGACATCAAGATCGTCGACGACGAGGGCAACGAGTTGCCGACCGGGCAGCCGGGCGAAATCCTGACGCGCACCGCTACGCATATGGCCGGCTACTGGAACAATTCGGCCGCCACCATCGCCGCGCTCAAGGGCGGCTGGTACCACACCGGCGACCTCGGCTATCTAGACGGGCAGGGTTTCCTCTATCTCGTCGACCGCAAGAAGGACATGATCATTTCGGGCGGCGAGAACATCTACTCGCGCGAGGTCGAGGAGGCGCTGTCGACCCATGACGCGGTGATGGAAGTCGCGGTCATCGGCGTGAAGGACGAGTACTGGGGCGAGACCGTGCGGGCGATTGCCGTTCCCAACGCTGGGCAGACCGTGTCGGAAGCGGAACTGATCGAGCACTGCAAGACGCAGATTGCCAGCTACAAGAAGCCGAAATCGGTGCTCTTCGTCGCCGAACTGCCGAAGCTGCCGAGCGGCAAGATCAACAAGGTGACGCTGCGCCAACTGTATGGCGCGGCCGATGCGAAGGCCGGCTGAGATGGCGACCGAGACTCGTCCGCCCGTCACCCGCTTCCTCGCCGAGCGCGCCTCGGCGATCCGCTTCGCGGACCTGCCCGAGACGGCGGTCACCGTCGCGCGGCAATGCATCCTCGACTGGTTCGCCGTCACGATACCAGGGGCGACCGAGCCGGCGGTCGAGATCCTGTCCGCGGAACTGCTGACGGACGGCGCGCGGCCGGTCGCCTCGCTGACCGGGCAGGCAATGCGCACATCGACGGCGAACGCGGCGCTGATCAACGGCACCGCCTCGCACGCGCTGGATTTCGACGACGTCAACATGGCGATCCTCGGCCATCCGTCGGTGGCGATCCTGCCGGGCCTTCTGGCGCTCGCGGAAGAGAACGGGGCGACCCAGGACGACGTGATCGCCGCATTCGTCGCCGGGTACGAGGTCGCCTGCCGGACCGGCGCGCTGATCAGCCCGAGCCATTACGGCCACGGCTTCCACGCCACCTCGACGGTCGGCAGCGTCGGCGCGGCGGCGGCCTGCGCGAACCTGCTGGGTCTCGACGCGGAAACGTCAGCCATCGCTTACGGAATTGCTGCGACCAAGGCCTCGGGTCTGAAGTCGATGTTCGGGACGATGTGCAAGCCGCTGCATGCCGGCATGGCGGCGCAGAACGGCCTGCAGGCGGCGCGGCTGGCCAGCCGGGGGTTCTCCAGCCGTCCGGATGCCCTCGAGTGCGCTCAAGGGCTGGCGGCGACGCAGAGCGTCGACTTCAATGCGGAGGAGGCGATGAAGGATGCGCCGCTCGACCATCACATCGCCAACAACCTCTTCAAGTATCACGCCGCCTGCTACCTGACGCATGGCGCGATCGAGGCCGGCAAGACGCTGCGCGCGGCCCATTCGGTCTCGTCGAACGCGATCAAGTCGATCGAAATCCGCTCCGCCCCGGTCGCCGACCGGGTCTGCAACATCGCCGCGCCGGAGACGGGCCTGGAAGCCAAGTTTTCGCTCCGCCTGACGGTCGCGATGGCTCTGGCCGGACGGGACACGTCGGGCATCGCAACCTATACCGACGACCTGACGCGCGAACCCGAACTGGTGCGGCTGCGGGACCTGGCGGACGTCTCGTTCAGGGACGGATTTGGCGAGGCGCAATCCGAGGTCACCCTGGTAACCGCGGACGGCCGCCGGCTGGAGGCGATGCACGACGCCGGCCTCGCCGACCGCGACCTTGCGCGACAGGGGCGCAAGCTCGCGGACAAGTTCGATGCGCTGGTCGAGCCGGTGCTCGGCGGACGGTCGCGGGAGCTTCGCGACGGGCTGAGCGCCTTTGGCGGAAGCGCGACGATCGCCGGCATCATGAAAATGGCGGGGAGCGCCGCATGAGCACCAAACTCGGAACCGCTATCGTCACCGGCGCCGCGCGCGGCATCGGCAAGGGCATCGTCGAGAGATTTGCCGACGAGGGTTACCATGTCGTGGCGCTCGACCGGCTGGCCGAAGTGCACGACGTGGCGGCGAGCCTGCGCGCGGCCGGCGCCAATGTCGATTCCGAGACACTCGACATCCGCGACCGAGCAGCGATTTCCGCCGTCATGGACCGCTACGCGCCGATCGACGTCATCGTCAACAACGCGGCGATCACCAGCACCCACCGGTTCGAGGACCTGACGGAAGAACATTTCCGCGAGAATTTCGACATCAATACCGTCGGCACCTTCGTCGTCGCGCAGGAAGGCGCGCGGCGGATGCGGAATGGCGGGCGCATCGTCAATATTGCGTCGCGCTCCTTTGCGGGCGCGCCGCAGATGGCGCACTACGTCGCGTCGAAAACGGCGGTCGTCGGGCTGACCCGCGCGATGGCGATCGATCTCTCGCCGCGCGACATCCGCGTCAACGCGGTGGCGCCGGGCGTCGTCGACACCGAGATGCTGCACTACATGACGCCGGAGCGGCAGAAGGTGATGCTGTCGCTGCAACTGCTCGGACGGATCGGCCAGCCGGAAGACATCGCCCGGGCCGTCTCCTTCCTCGCTTCACCAGACAACCGCTACATCACGGGGCAGGTTCTGATCGTCGACGGCGGACGCTCGCTCGGCCAGGGACAATTGCCGCCGGAGGAATCGCCCTATGACTGAGCTCACCGAAGAACGCCGCATGATCCAGGAATCGGCGCGTGAGTTCACGCGCAACCGGGTCCGGCCGCTGGCCGACAAGCTCGATCCGGTCAAGGGCGAGATGCCGCGCGAGCTGATCGAGGAAATGGCCGAGCTTGGCTATTTCGGCATCCTCATCCCGGAGGAATATGGCGGCCTTGGTCTCGGGGCATTCGAATATTGCCTGGTGGCCGAAGAACTGGCGCGCGGCTGGATGAGCGTGGCGTCGATGATCGCGCGCGGCAATGCGCTGATCGGCTCGCTGAAGGCGATGACGCCAGAGCAGCAGGCGGTCTACTTGCCGCGCATGGCGCGGGGCGAATTCCTCGGCGCCTTTTCGCTGTCCGAACCCGATGCCGGATCGGACGTCGCCAACATCTCCTGCCGGGCCAAGCGTGTCGGTGACGAATGGGAGATCACCGGCAACAAATACTGGTGCACCTTCGCCGATGGGGCGGACTTCATCATGGTCTTCGCCCGCACCGACCCGAAGGTCGACCCGAAGGCGCGGCACAAGGGCATTTCGGCCTTCATGGTGGAAAAGCCGCGCGGACAGCTGCCGCAGGGCGTGCAGGGCGCCGTCATCCCGAAGATCGGCTATTTCGGCTGGACGACCTGGGAACTGGCCTTCGACAAATGCCGCGTCCCGGCGGCGAACCTGATCGGCGAGGAGGGACGCGGCTTCTACCTCGCGACGGCGGGACTTGAGACGGCGCGGGCGCACACGGCGGCGCGGTCGATCGGGTTGGCGCAAGCGGGGCTGGACGATGCGATTGCCCACGCGAAGGAGCGGCGTCAGTTCGGCAAGGCGATCGGCTCGTTCCAGGCGATCCGCTTCAAGATTGCCTCGATGGCGACGGAGATCGAGGCGGCGCGGTCGCTGATGTATACGGTGTGCGAGAAGATCGACCAGGGCGTCCGATGCGACAAGGAAGCCTCGATGGTGAAGCTGTTCGCGTCGGAAATGTCGGAGCGGGTGACCAGCGAGGCGCTGCAGATCTTCGGCGGCGGGGGCTACACGACATTGAACCAGGTCGAGCGCCACTGGCGCGACGCGCGGCTGACCAAGATCTTCGAGGGAACGTCGGAGATCCAGATGCGGATCATCTCCGATCACATCCTCGGGCGCGACTAGACGGCGCGCACCCGCGCGCCGCGCGGCTTTTCCTGCTCCGCCGCCGCTTCGCCGTCATGCGCCAGCCCATCCAGGACCACGGCGGCGAACTCGCGCGCCACGTCTTCGATCGTGCGCCCGCCGGGCTTGAACCATTCGACCGTCCAGTTCAGCGCGCCGAGAATGAAGAGCCGCGCGATCGTCAGGTTGGCGCTGGTGCGGAACTCGCCGCGCGCGTGCGCGTCGGAGAGAATCTTCTGCCACATCGAGCCGTAGGAATCGCGCAGGCGGGTGTTCTTCTGCCGGATTGCCTCGGGCACCTGGCCGAAGACCCGGCGTGTCGCCAGCGTGTAGTCGCCGAACTCGATGATCGCGGTCAGGTGGGCCCGGATCGCGGTCTCGATCCGCTCGCGGCCGGTCGCCGTGTCCGGCAGCGCCGCAAGCGCGGTCTCCACCGTGCCAGTCACTTCCTTGATGCCGATGTCGAGAACGGCGCTGATCAAGTCGTCTTTCGACTTGTAATGGTAGTAGATGCTGCCGGCCTTGAGGTCAGCTTCGTCGGCAATGGCACGCATTGTCGTGCCGGCATAGCCATAGTCCCGGAATATCTTCGCCGCAGCGTCCAAAACCCGCTTTTGCGAGATCGCTGATTTGGGCAACTTCCTCGTCATACTGCCTTCGTCTCCTCGCGGCGCGGACTCTTGTCATCATACGATGCAAAACGGTCCGATGGAATGGTTTCGGACAGTTATACGGAAATACCAATTTTCTAACTAGTGTTAGGTTTTGGATTGGTGTAGCTTGTTCGAAAGACCAGAAACTGCCCCGGGAGGAGCCTTTGGGATCGCTGGATATCGAGCGGCATGGCCGCGGCATCGTGCGCCTGGTGATGAACCATCAGGAGTCCGGCAACGGGCTCGGCGAGGCGTTTCGGGGCCTGCTGCTGCCGGCCTTCCAGGACCTGTTTCACGACGCGTCCTGCCGCGTGATCGTCCTGACATCCGCATTGAAGAACTTTTCGGTCGGCGGCGACCTGTCGCGGATGGACACGCTCTCCGATCCCAAGGCCGGGCGCGAGCGGATGATGTCGGCGCACCGGCTGGCGCATGTGCTGCTCGCGGCCGACAAGCCGATGATCGCCGAGGTGCGTGGCCACGCGGTGGGCGCGGGCGCGGGGCTGGCGCTGTTCTGCGATACGATCGTCATGGGCGAAGGCGCCTCCATCGGCTTCCCGTTTCCCAAGGTCGGCCTCGCCCCGGATTTCCTGATCGCGCATACGTTGCCGCGGCGGATCGGCCTGGCGAAGGCGCGGCAGGCGCTGCTCTATGCGCGGGCATACAAGGGTGCGGAGGCGCTGGCGATCGGGCTTGCCGACGAGGTCGTGCCGGATGCCGACGTCGCCGCGAAGGCGATGGAGCGCGCGCGCGAACTGGCGGAGTTGCCGTCGCATTCCGCGGCGCTGACCAAGCGCATGCTGGCGCATGCCGACGATCCCGCCGCCGTGCTCGAGTTCGAGGCGATGGCGCAGCCGCTCTGCTTTGCCAGCGACGATTTCAGAGAAGGCCTGTCCGCCTTCCGGGAGAAGCGCAAGCCGAACTTCGATCCCGGCGTCGAATAGGCAGGCGGCGATGAGCACGATGAAGTATCCGCAGACCCTTGCCGACATGCTCGACAACAATGCGTGGAAATATCCCGACGAGACGGCTTTCGTCTGGGAGAACCGGCGCGTCACGCATGCGCAGTTCCATGGCCGCGTCTCGAAGCTCGCCAACGCCCTGCGCCGCCTTGGCCTGAGGCGGCAGGACCGGGTCGGCATCCTCAGCCAGAACAATCTGGAGTTCCAGGAAGTCTACGGCGCCTGCGAGATCTCGGGCTTCATCTGCGCCACGGTGAACTGGCGGCTCGCCATCCCCGAGATGGTCTACATCATCAATGACGGCGCGCCGAAGGTGATGATCTTCGAAGCCGCCTATGCCGAGACCGTGCTGGCGATGAAGGACCAGCTGAAGACCGTCGAGCATTTCATCTGCATCGGCGGCGGCGCGTTCGGCGACGACTACGACGCATTCGTCGAGTCGGGCGATTCGTCGGGCGTGCCGTTCCGGCCCTTGCCGGACGACATCGCCTTCCTGATCTACACCTCGGGCACGACCGGCCGGCCGAAGGGCGTGATGCTGGGCCAGGGCGGGCAGGTGGCGGCGGCGGAAATCCTCGGCTCGGACCAGCGCAATTCGCCGGCCGACCGGCTGCTGATCATGATGCCGCTGTTCCACATCGGCGCCAAGATCATCCAGCTGGCGCAGCACTGGCGCGCCGGCACCGTGCACGTTCAGAAGGGCTTCGATCCGCAGGCAATCATCAGTTGCATCGAGCGCGAGCGGATCACCGTCACGCACATGGCGCCCACCATGGTGCAGACGCTGCTCGAATCGCCTGCCATCGAACGGGGCGCGGACATTTCGAGCCTGCGCATGATCGTCTACGCCGCGGCCCCGATGCCGATCCCGGTGCTGAAGAAGGGCCTGAAAATGCTGGGGCCGGTGTTCCAGCACCAGTTCGGCCAGACCGAGGGCATCGGCACGACGCTGCTGGCGCACCAGCACCGGCCCGACGGCACCGACCGCGACCGCGAGATCCTGACTTCGGTCGGCCAGGTCTCGCCCCGGGTGAGCGTCCGCATCGTCGATGACAACGGCGAGGACCTGCCCGTCGGCGAGGTCGGCGAGATCCTGCTGACCAGCCCGGGCGTGATGAAGGGATACTGGAACAACACGGCGGCGACGATCGAGACCCTGCGCGACGGCTGGGTCCACACCGGCGACGTCGGCCGGCTGGACGCCGAGGGCTATCTGTACCTCGTCGACCGCAAGAAGGACATGATCATCTCCGGCGGCGAGAACATCTATTCCCGCGAGGTCGAGGAAGCGGTCATCACCCACGATGCCGTCTCGGAAGTCGCCGTGATCGGCGTGCCGGATGAAAAGTGGGGCGAGGCGGTGAAGGCGGTCGTCGTGCTGCGCGCCGGCATGAGCGCGACGGCGCAGGATCTGATCGACCACTGCCGCACGCTGATCGCCAGCTACAAGCGGCCGCGCCACGTCGAGTTCGTCGACGAGATCGTCAAGCTGCCGAGCGGAAAGATCGACAAGGTCAGGCTGCGCAAGCTCTACGGCCAGGCGTAGCGGACAGGGAATTCACGGAGGGATACGATGCTGGAACTGTTCTCGCTAAAGGGCAAGGTCGCCCTGGTCACCGGCGCCTCGCGTGGGCTGGGAAGGCCGATCGCCAAGGGCCTGGCTGCCGCCGGCGCGCATGTCGTTCTGGTCGCGCGGGACCAGGTGAAACTCGATGCGGTCAAGGCGGAGATCGAAGCGGCCGGCGGCAAGGCGACGGTTCTGCCGCTCGACCTCGCCGACGAAGAGGCCATCCGTTCCGGGGTCCGCAAGGTCGGCGGCGAACTCGGCCGGGTGGACGTCTGCGTCAACAATGCCGGCATCATCAACTGGCAGCCGCTGCTGGACAGCGACGTCGAGGATTTCGACCGGATCATGGACACCAATGTGCGCGCGACGTTCGTGATGTCGCAGGAATGCGCCCTCCTGATGCGGGCGGTGGGCGAGGGCGGCCGGATCATCAACACCGGCTCGGTGCTGGGGCCGCTCGGCCGTGCGAAGCTGCATGCCTATTGCGGGTCGAAGTCGGCAATCATCGGACTGACGCGATCGCTGGCAGCGGAACTCGGCAAGGAGAACATCAACGTCAACTGCGTGTGTCCCGGCTACTTCCTCACCGAAATCAACGCCAGCCTTCAGTCGAGGCCGGGCTACATGGACGCGATCAACGGGGTCATTCCGATGGAACGCTGGGGCGACCCGGAGGAGATGGTCGGCACAGTCATCTATCTCGCCTCCAAGGCGTCGAGCTATGTCAACGGCCAGGTGATCATGGTCGATGGCGGCGTGTCGTCTTCGTTCAAGTTCCAGCTCGCCGCCTGAGGAGAAGATTATGACCAAGCGCTTTTCTCTGGCGGGACAGGTTGCCGTCGTCACGGGCGCCTCGCGGGGGCTCGGCTTCGAGATGGCGAAGGCCATCGCCGAATCCGGCGCGCGGGTGATCATGACCGCGCGCGGCAAGGAACAGCTCGACGAGTCTGCCGCGAAGCTCAAGGCAGAGGGGCATGACGTCGACATCCGCGCCTTCGACCTTGCCGACGGCAAGGCATGCGTCGAGACCATCCGCGAGATCGGCGCGAGCGAGGGGCGGCTGGATATCCTGGTCAACAATGCCGGCATCAACGCCTGGGAGCCGGTGGCGCAGGCGACGACCGCCACCTGGGACCGCGTGATGGGAACGAACATGCGCGCGCCATACCTGCTCTGCCGTGAAGCAGCGCGGATCATGGCGCCGCGGGGCTATGGCCGTATCGTCAATATCGGGTCGGCGCTCGCGGTCGTCGGCCGCGAGAACGTCACGGCCTATGTGTCGAGCAAGCATGGCCTCGCCGGCATGACGCGCGCCATGGCGGCGGAACTGGGATCGAAGGGCGTCACCGTCAACATGATGGCTCCGGGCTACTTCCTGACCGAGATCAACACGACGATCCTCGCGCGTCCGGGCTACGAGAAGGGCGTGTCGAGTCGCATCCCGCTCGGCCGCTGGGGCGACCCGGAAGAGGCCGGCGGCGTGGTCGCCTTCATGGTGTCGAAGGCGTCGGGCTACATGAACGGCCATGTGCTGGTGGTCGATGGCGGGCTGACCGAGACGTTCGTGCTGCCGGTCGACGCGGCCTGAGGAGACGACGATGGCGAAGGAAAAGGAAGTGGCGCTGGTCACAGGCGCCGGACGCGGCATCGGCCTTGCGACGACGAAGCGGCTGCTGGAAGACGGCTTCCACGTCGTGATGGTCGATCTCGCGCCGGAGCCCATGGCGGCCAACGCGGCGGCGCTGAAAACCATCAGCAACTCCATCGAGCATCACGCGCTGTCGATCACCGACCGCCCCGCCGTGCAGGCGCTGATCGCCTCGCTGTCGCGGCTCGACGTTCTGGTCAACAACGCGGCGGTGTTCTGGGACGGCAAGTTCGACGCAGTCACCGAGCACGACTTCAAGAAGATGTACGAGGTCAACGTGATCGGGACCTTCGTGATGGCGCAGGAGGCGGCAAAAGTGATGAAGCGCGGCGCGCGGATCATCAACATAGCCTCACGCGCCTACCTCGCGGGCTACGCGCACGCGCCCTACATCACGTCTAAGGCCGGCGCGGTCGGGCTGACGCGGGGCATGGCGATCGACCTTGCCGAAAAGGGCATCTTCGTCAACGCGATCGCGCCCGGCCTGATCGAAACCGACATGTTCCGCTCGCTGCCTCCAGAACGCCAGCAGGAGCTGATCGCCAAGCAGCCGACAAAGGAAGTCGGCCAGCCAGAGGACATCGCCAACGGCATCGCCTTCTTCGCCGACCCGCGCACGCGCAACCTCACGGGGCAGATCCTGGCGCTCGATGGCGGCCGCTCGATGGGGATCTCGATCTATTGAGCCCCGACTACCCGGGTACTCCGCGGCAAATGCAAAGGGGCGAGCATCGCTGCTCGCCCCTTTTCGCGCTTGGGAGGCGCCGTCTCGCGTTTCAGGCTGCTTCGTCGGCGTCGACGCCGAGGTAGAATTTCTGGATGTCCTGGTTGGCCGAGAGTTCGTCGGTCGTCCCTTCTAGCACGGTGCGGCCGTTCTCGATGACGTAGCCGTACGATGCGTATTTCAGAGCGATGATGGCGTTCTGCTCGACCAGCAGCATCGACACCTTCTTCTCGCGGTTGATGCGGGCGATGATCTCGAAGATTTCCTTGACGATCAGCGGCGCGAGGCCGAGCGATGGCTCGTCGAGCAGGATCATGCTGGGATCGGCGACAAGCGCCCGACCGATCGCCAGCATCTGCTGCTCGCCGCCCGACAGGTAGCCGGACGCCTGGTGGCGGCGCTGCGACAGGATCGGGAAATAGGCATAGACCTCGTCGAAAGCTTCCTTCCGGTTGCGTGCCTTGCGCTGGGCGAAGGTCGCCGCGATGAGGTTTTCCTCCACGGTCATTTCCGAGAAGACGTGGCGTCCCTCGCGGACGTGGAAGACCCCGCGCCGCACGATCGTGTGCGGCGCGAGCTTGAGCATGTCTTCCCCGCCGATGGTGATCGATCCGCGGGTGACGCGGCCGTTCTCGAGAGGCAGGAAGCCCGAGATCGCCTTGAGCGTGGTCGTCTTGCCGGCGCCATTGGCGCCGAGCAATGTGACGATGCTGCCATCGGGCACGGAGAGGCTCAGGCTCGACAGAGCCTGGATCACTCCCTGATAGACGACCTCGAGGTCCCTGATTTCAAGTGCGGCCGCCATGGGTCAGTTCACTTTCACCCAGTCGGTGATCGGCTCGGGATCGAACTTCGCCGCCTCGGTGTATTTGATCACCTGGCCGATGCCCGTCTGCTGGCCGCTGATGGTTACCGGCACGCCGATGATCCCGCCCGTGTCCCAATCCTTGATCGAGCGCATGGCGTTCGCCAGGTTGTCGCCATTGACCTCCTGTCCGGCGTCGATGACGATCTCGGTCGCCTTGGTGGCCATCATGCCGGCGATCCAGGCGTCGAGGAAGCCGAGGCGGACGTAGCCGCTCCAGCTCGGATCCTTCTTCTTCAGGATCTCGCCGATCGCCTGCATGGTCGGGCCGGCCGGCTTGTTGGTGTCGTCATTCCAGACCCTGATGCCGATCAGGCCATCCGCGACGTCAGGCATCGCGGCGACCTTGACCCGCTCGCTCTGCCAGATCGTGCCGAGGAACACGGTGTCCGTCATGCCGTAGTCGCGCACGAGGCGGACGATTTCGGGCCAGACCGCGAACGAGTAGCCGTGGTGGATGACGTGGGTCGGGGCCGCCTCGCGGATGGCGAGAGCGAACGCGCTGACGTCGGTTTCGGCGAACTTGGTCTGCTGAACCAGCACCACCTCGATGCCCTGTTCCTTGGCCGACGCCACGGCGGCCTCGATGCCGTCGCGGCCCATGCCCGTCGACGAATGGACGATCGCAAGCTTCGCAGGGTTCGAGCCCGCTGACGACTTGACGTAGTCGACCAGCATCTTGAGCTGGGCGCCATAGGTCGCGCCCGGCACGAAGTGGTACGGATAGGCCTTCTCGTCGGCGAGTTCCGAGGCGAACGAACCCGACATCATCAGGATCTTGTTGGTCGAGTTGTTCTCGGGCGAAACCGCCTGGATCATGCCGGTCGAATCGCCGAACACGAAGTCGACCCGGCCAGCCGCCAGCGCCTTCTTCAGGTTGGCCACCGCGACGTCGACCTTGAAGGTGGAGTCGTTGACCGTCAGGGCGATCTTGCGGCCGCGAATGCCGCCGTTTGCGTTGATCCAGTTCGCGTATTCGGTGAAACCTTCGCCCTGGAACTTGCCGCCCTCGGCAGCCGGCCCGGTCAGGTCGCAATGGATCGACCAGTTCAGGTCCTCGGCGGCGTGAGCCTTCAGGATGTTGAACGATCCGACCGCGCCAATCGCGGCCGTCGCTCCCGCCGTCTTCAGGAATCTGCGTCTGCTAAACATAACTTCCTCCACGTTTGCGATCTTGCCGATCGCGGTTCAGTCGTGACGCGCCGGGCCTTGCGGGCGGCGTTCTGAGCTCACGTGGCGGTCCTGCCGCCGCGTGAGAATTTCTGCCGCGCGCGCTTCCACAGCTGGGCCAGCCCGCGCGGTTCAAGGATGAGGAACGCCACCATCAGCAGGCCGAAGATCGTTTCGCGCAGCGGCACGAGGATGGACGCGATGTCGAAGCCGAACGTGTCGCCGATGGCGAGGCCCGCCTCGCGCAGCAGTTCGGGAACGAAAGTCATGAAGATGGCGCCGAGGATCGCGCCCTGAACGGAGCCCATGCCGCCGACGATCACCGCCGACAGGAAGAAGACCGACAACAACAGGCCGAACTGCTCGGGGTTCACGAACTGGTTGAAATAGGCCAGCAGCGCGCCGGCAATCCCGGCGTAGAACGACCCGAGAGCGAACGCGGCGAGCTTGTAGCGGACGATTTCTACGCCCAGCACCTGGGCCGTCAGGTCGCGTTCGCGGATGGCGATGAAGGCTCGACCGACACGGGACCTGATCACGTTCACCGCGAAGATCGTCAGGAAGACGACGACGAACAGGATGAGGTAGTAGATGCGGGTCTCGTTGTTGAGCGGATAGCCGAAGACCGTCGCCGGCAGCACGGTCAGGCCAACGTCGCCATTGGTCACCGACTGCCAGTGCACGAAGACGAAGTGCAGGATGAACTGCGCGGCCAGCGTCGCAATCACCAGATAGAGGCCGCGGATGCGCAGCGACGGCAGGCCGAAGAAGATGCCGATCACGGCGGCCGCGATGCCGCCCATCGGGATGGTGATCCAGAACGGCAGGCCGAGATGGATCTGCAGCAGCGCGACCGTGTAGGCGCCGACGCCGACGAAGGCCGCGTGGCCGAGCGACAGCAGGCCCGTGTAGCCCATCATGATGTTGAGGCCATGCGTGGCGATGATGTTGATGCCGAGCAGGCCGGCGAAATAGATCCAGTAGCGCGGCGCGACGAGGGGAAGCGCGATGAGGGCAAGGACGAGCAGGATCGTCCACATCCCGTTGCCGCCGATCGGCTTCGAGGCGCTGCGCGAGGTCATGGTGTCGGTCATCGCCATCAGATTCTCTCGATTTCCTTGGTGCCGAAGAGGCCGGTGGGACGGACGAGCAGAACCAGCAGGCAGAGGATGTAGGGGGTGATCTCACGGAACTCGGTGCCGAGCATCAGGCCGGTCACGGCCTCGAGCCAGCCGACGATGAAACCCGCGACCAGCACGCCGCCGATCGAATTCATGCCGCCCAGAATGACGACCGCGAGCACGTTGAGCGCGACGACGCCGAGGTGAGGGGTGAGCGTGTTGATGTTTGCCATCAGGATGCCGCTGATGCAGCCGGTGATCGCGGCGATGATCCAGGTGAAGGTGATGACCCGCCGGACGTCGATGCCCATCGAATAGGCCGTGATCTGGCTGGCCGCGGCCGCACGCAGCGCAACGCCGGCCCGAGAGTAGCGCAGGAAGGCGATCAGGCCGATGACGATCACGACTGCGATAGCGAACGCGCGGGCGGTCTTGCCCGGGATGAAGACGCTGCCGAGCATGACGGGGGTGCGGGCAAGGATGGCCGGGATCTGCAGGTCGTTCGGTCCCCAGACCATGCCGGCGATGCCCCGCATGATCGACGCGACGCCGAAGGTCACCATCACGATGGCGATGAACGGCCGGCCCATCATCGGCCGAAGCGCGAGGCGCTCGATCAGGAGGGCGATGACAATCGATCCGGCCAGCGCCACGACCACGCCCATGAAGAGGCCCATCGAGAACGTCACGGCGGCGGTGTAGAACATGTAGGCCGAGATCATCATCATCTCGCCCATGGCGAAGTTGAAGGTCTTCGACGACTTGAAGATGACGACCACGCCGAGCGCGATCAGGGCGTAGATGCCGCCCGATGCGATGCCGACCGCCGAGTATTCGAGAAAGAGTCTGAAGGGGCTCATGTGTGGTCCCTATGCCGCCGCGCTTTGCGCGGGTTCGTCGCCGGCGCCGAGATAGGCCCTGATCACCTCGGGATTGGCGCGCACCTGGTCAGGCGTGCCGGAAGCGATGGGCTTGCCGAAGGACAGGACCACGACGTGGTCCGAAATGCCCATGACCATGCTCATGTCGTGCTCGATCAGCAGCACGGTGGTCTGCCAGTTCTTGCGCACGTCGAGAACGAAGCGGCTCATCTCGCGCTTCTCCTCGCGGTTCATGCCGGCAACCGGCTCGTCCAGCAGCAGGATCTTCGGCTTCATCACCAGAGCGCGGGCCAGTTCGACGCGCTTCTGGAGGCCATAGGCGAGGTCCTCGACCGGATCGTGCTGGACATGGTCGAGTTCGAGCAGGCCGATGATCTCGCGTTGGATCTCGCGGTCGAGATCGGCCTCTTCGCGACGGGTCACGGGCAGCCTGAGGCCGGCCGAGATCAGCCCGCTCTTCAGGTTCGTGTGGGCGCCGAGCTTGATATTGTCGAGCACGGTCATGCCGTGGAACAGCGCGATGTTCTGGAACGTGCGCGACATGCCGCGATAGGCGCGGGCGTGCGGCTTGAGGCTGGAGACATCTTCGCCGTCGAGCGTGACCTTGCCGCTCTGCGGCCGGTAGAATCCGGAGATGACGTTGAACAGGCTGGTCTTGCCGGCACCGTTCGGGCCGATCACCGCGGTGATCTTGCCGGCGTCCGCATGGACGCTCACTCCGGACAGCGCCTTGACGCCGCCGAATGCGAGCTGGATGTCGTCGACAGTGAGCATGGCTATGCGAGACCGCTGGCCAGGGGCGCACGAAGGCGCGCCGGCATGTTCGTCCGTGTCATCAGTTGCTCCTCCCGTTCCCTGGTTCGTAGAAGGCTCGTCCAGGTCATTTTCAAAACTCTAACACTTGTTCGAAAGTTTGTCACCACGGTTTGCGAGATTCTCGCGCGGATGTGACAAGCCTATGAAAACATGAGACAATCAACTGCAGAGGGTCGGTGTCGCGGTCGCTTGGCCCTGTATCGGACGAGGCCCCGATGGCGATGCGGCAACGTCAAGCTGGCTGGCTCCGGATCGAGGGCATGCGTCTGTCATGATCGGCAATCAAGCCAGCGAAATGGCCGCAAACAGGGCAGCCGGCCTGTTCAAGGTGACCGGAAAACGGGTCGCGCCGGACATCTCGGAGCGCATCTCGATCTTCATTGCCAAGGCTTCACCGGTCTCGATACGAATTGGGGTTTACGCGGACAAATTCTAACGATAGTTAGATTATAGGGAAGAGTTTTCGACTGTCAAAGACAATTCGGGATTGCGCCGCGGCTGGCTCTGGACCATGTCCTGTCGGCGCGCGGCCTCAGGGAGAGACATTTGATGAAACAGCCCAAGCGCCTTCGCCGCTGCCAGCTGGCGGTGCCCGGTTCGAGCGACAAGATGATGGCGAAGGCAGCCGCCATGGATGTCGACCATGTCTTTCTCGATCTCGAGGATGCGGTCGCGCCCGGCGCCAAGGTTCCTGCGCGGACCCAGATCGTCAATGCGCTGAACAGTCTCGACTTCGGCAAATCGGTCCGTTGCGTGCGGATCAATGACCTCGACACCCACTACGCCTACGAAGACATCATCACAGTGGTGGAAGGCGCGGGCGCCAGGCTCGACACGATCCTGGTGCCGAAGGTCAAGTCGGCCTGCGATGTCCGTTTCGTCGACCGCCTGCTGACGCAGATCGAGGGAAAGCTTGGCCTCGGCCGCCGCATCGGCATCGAGGTGCTGATCGAGGAGGCCGAGGCGATCATGCGCGTCGAGGAAATCGCCGGCGCGTCGGACCGGCTGGAGGCCCTGATCTTCGGCATGGGCGACTACTCGGCGTCGCAGGGCATCGACCCGCGCGCCATCGCCGGCGACTCCGGCTATCCCGGCGATATCTGGCACTATGCCCGCTACAAGATGATCGTCGCCGCGCGAACCTACGGCCTCGACCCCGTCGACGGGCCGTTCGTCAACTTCAAGGACGGCGACTGGTTCCGCACCGAATGCGTCCGGGCGCAGCAGCTCGGCGCGGTCGGCAAATGGGCGATCCACCCGAGCCAGGTGGCAATCGCGCAGGACGTGTTTTCGCCATCGCAGGCCGAGGTCGACCGCGCCTACAAGGCGATTGCCGCGTATCGCGAGGCGCAGGCGCAAGGGCTCGGCGCGATCCAGGTCGACGGGGCGATGGTGGACGTGGCGACTGTCAGGCTGGTCCAGCGCGTGATCGATCGCGCGGAACTGGCCGGCATGAAGCCCTCGGCGGGACTGTGAGGCGATGACGAAGTCGTCCACCGGCAATTTCTTCGAGGATTTCCGCCTGGGGCAGGAGATCGTCCATGCGGTGCCGCGCACGATCACGACCGGCGACGTGTCGCTTTACTCGGCGCTCTACGGCATGCGGTTTGCGGTGCAGTCGTCGGACGCCTTCGCGCAATCCGTGGGACTGGCGCGCGCGCCGGTGGACAACCTGCTGCTGTTCCATGTGATCTTCGGCAAGACCGTGCCAGATATCTCGCTGAACGCGGTGGCCAATCTCGGCTATGCCGAATGCCGATTTCTGCTGCCCGCCTATCCCGGCGACAGCTTCACCGCGCGCTCTACCGTCATCGGGCTGCGCGAGAACGCGAATGGCAGGACGGGTATCGTCTATGTCCGGTCAACGGGTTTCAATCAGGACGGCGAGCCGGTTCTCAGCTTCGTGCGCTGGGTGATGGTGACCAAGCGCGATGCTGCGGCGGCGGCCCCTGAGCCGGTCGTTCCGGAAACAGCGGCCGAGGTCCGCGTGGAAGAACTTGCCATCCCGCATGGTCTCGATTTTTCAATCTACGATCGGGCGCTCGCCGGCAGCCAGCATCTGTTCGACGGCTACGCGATCGGCGAAAGGATCGACCATATCGACGGCATGACGATCGAGGAGGCCGAACACCAGATCGCGACACGGCTCTACCAGAACACCGCCAAGGGCCATTTCGACGGGATGGCGCAGAAGTCGAGCCGTTTCGGCCGCCGGATCGTCTATGGCGGCCACGTCATGTCGCTCGCCCGCTCGCTGTCGTTCAACGGATTGGCCAATGCGGCGTTTGTCGTGGCGATCAATGGCGGTCGCCACGTCAGTCCGGCGGCGGCGGGCGACACGGTCTACTGCTGGTCGGAAGTGTTGGCCAAGCACGCCTTCGGCAATCGCCGCGACGTCGGGGCCTTGCGCATCCGCACGATCGCGACCAAGGACATGTCCTGCGCGGCCTTTCCCGCGCCGGGCGGCGAGGCGGATGCCTCGATCCTGCTCGATCTCGACTATTGGACGCTCGCGCCGCGCCGCGCGGACTGACGGAACAGGCCGGACCCATGCTCGCAAAGCCAGGCAGGATCGATTTCATCTGGAACGAGCCGCCAGAGGCCGGAACCGCCCGCGAGGTTGCGCCGGGCCTGCTTTGGGCGCGGCTGCCGCTGCCGTTCAGGCTGAACCACGTCAATGTCTGGCTGCTCGAGGAAGCCGACGGGTGGACGGTGATCGACACCGGCTGCGCGACGCCCGAGATCCTGGCCGTCTGGGAGAAGCTGCTGGCGGGTCCGATGGGCGGCAGGCCGGTCAGGCGGGTCGTCGCCACCCACGGCCATGTCGACCATATCGGCCTGTCCGGATGGATGGTGTCGAGGTTCGACGCCGACTATGTCGGCACCTTCGCCGAGTGGATGTGGGCGCGCGTCAGTCACATGCATGACGTGCCGGGATCGAACGCAACGCATCATTCCTATCTCGTCCGGCACGGCTTCGACGACGTGGTGGCGGATCGCCTGGTCAAGAGCCGTCACCGGTTCATCGATCTGTCGTCGCCGATTCCGGGCTGGATCACCGAGATCCGCGATGGCGACACGGTTCGCTTCGGAGGCCGAGACTGGCGGGTGATCGTGACGCGCGGCCACGCCTTCGAGCATGCGTCGTTCTACGACGCAGAGGCGAACATCCTGATCGCCGGCGACCACTTGCTGCCGAAGATCACGCCGGTCATCGCCGTCTACGAGATGATGCCGAAGGCCGATCCGCTGGGTGATTATCTCGCGTCGTTTCCACAGTTCGACGCAATTCCGGCCGACGCGCTCGTGCTGCCGTCGCACGGTCTGCCGTACCGGGGCGCGCATGTGCGCATCCAGGAACTGCGCGACCACCACAAGAAGCGGCTCGACGCGACCGCCGAATGCCTGACGACGCCGCGCACCGCGCTCGACCTGTCGCGCGCGATGTTTCCGCATGTCGAGGGGCCGGACAACATCGGCTTCGCGCTGGGCGAGACGCTGGCGCACGTGAACTACCTGCTCGACCGGGGCATCGTCTCGCAGAGCCGCGACGCCAACGGCAAAGCGGTCTTCGCGACGGTCAAATAGGGCCATTAACGATCAGATGCGCTTCCGCGACGGCTCAACGGGAGCCTGGCCGCCGTCGGACACGAACACCGCGCTCGCCTCGCTGACGATCGAGACATGCGCCTTGGCGGCGGCGCCGGCGGCCGCGCCGTCTCCGCGCAGCACCGCCGCGACGATCTCGTCATGCTCGCTCCAGGACTTCGCCAGCCGCCCCGAGATGCGGAACTGCGCGCGGCGGAAAGGGGCGAGCCGGCTGCGGGTGGCGAGCGTCATTTCCTCGATATGCTTGCTGTGCGCGCCCCGGTAGAGCAGGGCATGGAAGGCCGTGTTGTAGGCTTCGTACTCCGCTTCGGCGCCGGTGCGCACCAGGCGCGACGAGTCCTGGTGGCCGACCTCGAGCGCACGCCTCTCGGCGGTTGTCATCCGCTCGGCCGAGAGGCGCGCGCAGATGCCCTCCAGTTCCGCCATGCTCTCGAACATCGACGACAGATGCGCGGGAGTGACGACGGCGACGATGGCGCCGCGGTTTGGCCGCCGCTCGACCAGTCCCATGGCGCTCAACTGCCGCAAGGCCTCGCGCACCGGCGTGCGCGATACTTCGTAGCGGTCGGCGAGAGAATTCTCGTCCAGTTTCTCGCCGGGCCTCAGCACGCCGGTGACGATGCGGTCGGCCACGGCGCGGACCATCTCGTCGACCGTCGTCCCCGCCCGCTTCAGCTTCTGTCGTCTCGCGGTCGTCAAGAGCTCTCCTACCCCATGCCGGGCCGACCTTAGCCGGAATCTCGGTTTCCGCCAGAGGACGGCCATCAGCGTCCACAATGCATAAATTGTGTGCGCCAGGTCAAGGTGAGCAAATCATAGGCGAAAAGTGCATACACATGCATAGTGATTGTGCATTGCACAACCGACGAACCAAGGAAAAACGTTGAGAATCAGGGGTCGGGGAGTCTGGCACGACGGTTGCATGCACTTTGTTAACGGACACTGAATTCGCATGCCCACACGAGCCAGGAGCCCACAATGCTGAACAGATTCACGCTTTCCCGCCGTCGATTCCTCCAGGCGTCCGCAGCCGGCGCCGCTTCGTCGCTCTTGCCTTTCAGCCCGGCACTCGCGGCCGGAGCCACGATCGGCTTCATCTATGTCGGCCCCAAGGACGACTACGGCTACAACCAGGCCCACGCGGAAGGCGCCGCGGTCCTCAAGGCGATGGACGGCATCACCGTCATCGAGGAGGAGAATGTCCCGGAGACCGTCGACGTCCAGAAGACGATGGAATCGATGATCAATCTCGACGGTGCAACGCTCGTCTTCCCGACGTCGTTCGGCTATTTCGACCCGCACATGCTGGCCATGGCCGCCAAGTTCCCGGAGGTCCAGTTCCGCCATTGCGGCGGCATGTGGACGGAGGGCAAGCACCCGACCAACACCGGTTCCTACTTCGGCTACATCGGCCAGGGCCAGTACCTGAACGGCATCGCGGCCGGCCACGCCACCAAGACCAAGAAGATCGGCTTCGTCGCCGCCAAGCCGATCCCGCAGGTTCTGCTCAACATCAACTCGTTCCTGCTCGGCGCACGCTCCGTCGATCCGTCGATCACCTGCCAGGTGATCTTCACCGGCGAGTGGTCGCTGGCGGTCAAGGAAGCCGAGGCCACCAACGCGCTCGTCGACCAGGGCGCCGACGTGATCACCTGCCATGTCGACAGCCCGAAGGTGGTCGTCGAGACGGCGGCCGGCCGCGGCGCTTTCGTCTGCGGCTACCACGCCAACCAGAGCCCGCTCGCGCCAGAGAAATACCTGACGGGCGCCGAGTGGAACTGGGCCAACGTCTACAAGATGTATGTCGAGAAGCTGGTGGCCGGAGAGGCGCTGCCGAACTTCACCCGCGGCGGCCTGGCCGACGGGTTCGTCAAGATGAGCCCGCTCGGACCGGCGGTGCCGGAAGCCGGCAAGAAGCAGTTCGAGGCAACGCTCGCCGAAATCATGAAGGGCGGCTTCTCGGTCATCAAGGGACCGCTGAAAAGCAACAAGGGCGACGTCATCGCCGACGCCGGCAAGGCGTTCCCCGAGACCGCGCCGGAACTGGAGAGCATGGACTATCTCGTCGAGGGCGTCGTCGGCTCGACGTCGTAGGCCGGGAAAAGGGGGAGGCGCGGAGACGTCGCCTCCCTCGTCACGTCAGCATCCGCCATCTGGAGCCACCCATGACCGACATCGCCAGTCCGGCCGCGCTGCAGCCGCCCGTGTCCTCGGCGGCGCTCGAATGGATCGCGCGGCGGGCGGAGGGCTTCGTCATGCCGCTGGGCGCGCTGATCGTTGGGCTGGCGCTTTTCTCGGTGTTCATCGCTCTGCTCGGCAAGTCGCCGCTGCAGCTGTTCGAGTTGATGTGGCGCGGCGGGTTCGGCTCGTGGTTCTCGCTGCAGAACACGCTTTCACGCGCGGCGCCATTGCTGCTGGCCGCGCTCTGCGTCGCGCTGCCGGCGCGGCTCGGACTCGTGGTCATCGGCGGTGAGGGCGCGATCGTGCTGGGTGGTGTCGCGGCGGCGGCGACGGCGGTGCTCCTGTCGGGCGCGCCGTCCCTCGTCGGCATTGTCCTGATGGCGCTGGCCGGCATGGCGGCGGGCGGGCTCTGGATCGGCATCGTCGGCGCCTTGCGCCACTACCGCGCGGTCAACGAGACGATCTCCTCGCTGCTGATGGCCTACATCGCGATCGCGCTCATGAACCATCTTGTCGAAGGTCCGCTGCGCGATCCTGCGTCGCTCAACAAGCCGTCGACGCCGACCATCGATCCGGCCTTCGTCGTCGGGCCGATTCCCGGCATGGATGTGCATTGGGGGCTGGTCGTCGGCATCGTCGCCTGTGTGGTTTCCTGGGTCCTGATCGAAAAGACCCGCTGGGGTTTCGCGGCGCGGATCGCCGGCGGCAATGTCCGCGCGGCGCAGGTGCAGGGCCTCGCCGTCGGTCCGCTGATCGTCGGCTTCTGCGCGCTGGCCGGTGCGTTCGCCGGTCTCGCAGGCATGCTTGAAGTGGCCGCCGTGCAGGGCAATGCCAACGGTTCGATCGCCGCCGGCTACGGCTACACAGGCATCCTCGTCGCCTTCCTTGCCCGGCACAATCCGCTGGCCATCATCCCCGTCGCCATTCTTCTCGGCGGCATCGATGCATCGGGTGGCCTGCTGCAAAGGCGCATGGAACTGCCGGATGCGACCGTGCAGGTGCTGCAGGGCATGATCTTCATCGTGATCCTGTTCTCCGAGACTCTCTATGGCCGCTACAGGATCTTCAACCCCGACCTGTGGAAGAGGAGCTGACGATGGAGAGCACCGATCTCGGCCTCTGGGGCGTTCCGCTCGCCATCCTGGGCGGCGCGATCCGCGTCTCGACGCCGTTCATCTTCGTGTCGCTCGGCGAAGCGATCACCGAACGGTCGGGCCGCATCAATCTCGGTCTCGAAGGCATCCTCGTCTTCGGCGCGATGACCGCCTATGCGGTCGCGGTGCTGACAGGGTCGCCATGGCTGGGCGTTGTGGCGGCGTCGGCCACCGGCGCGCTGTTCGGTTTCTTCCACGGCTGGATCTGCAAGTTTCCAAAGGTCAACGACATCGCCATCGGCATCGCCCTGATGCTGTTCGGATCTGGCCTTGCCTTCTTCTTCGGCAAGCCGTTCATCCAGCCGTCCGCGCCCGACCTGCCGGCGATCCCCTTCGGCTGGTGGTCCAGTTCCAGCCAGGTGCAGGCGGCACTGAACGTCAACGTGCTGTTTCTGATCGGAGCAGCACTCGCGGTCTTCCTGTGGTGGGCGTTCAAGAACACGCGGGCCGGGCTCATCCTGCGCGTGGTCGGCGACTCCTCGGATTCGGCCCGCGCCATGGGCCTCAACCCCAACACCGTGCGGCTGCTGGCCACGGCGGTCGGCGGCGCGCTGGCGGCGATCGGCGGGGCCTACCTGTCGCTCTACTATCCCGGAAGCTGGAGCGAGGGCGTATCGTCGGGACAGGGCCTGATGGCGGTGGCGCTTGTGATCTTCGCACGCTGGAACCCGCTCGGCTGCTTCGCCGCGGCATTGCTTTTCGGCGGCGCGGGCGCGCTCGGGCCAGCGTTGCAGTCCGTCGGCGTGACGCAGGGCTACTATCTGTTCTACGCCGCTCCCTACATCCTGACCCTGCTGATCATGATTGCGACTTCGTCGCCCGGCCGTTCGCTGGCCGGCGCGCCGGGCGAACTGTCGATCACCAAATAGGAGACGCCGATGAACGCCCGTGCCGCGATCACGCAGAACTACATCGACGCCGATCCCTATCCGTGGCCCTACAACGGCGATCTCAGGCCCGACAACACGGCGCTGATCATCATCGACATGCAGACGGATTTCTGCGGCGAGGGCGGCTATGTCGACCACATGGGCTACGACCTGGCGCTGGTGCGGGCGCCAATCGAGCCGATCAAGTCGGTGCTGTCTGCGATGCGCGCCAAGGGCTATCACATCATCCATACGCGCGAGGGACACCGGCCCGACCTCGCCGACCTGCCGCCGAACAAGCGCTGGCGCTCGCAGCGCATCGGCGCCGGCATCGGCGACAGCGGGCCGTGCGGACGCATACTCATCCGCGGCGAACCGGGGTGGGACATCATCCCGGACCTCTATCCGATCCAAGGCGAGCCGATCATCGACAAGCCGGGCAAGGGCTCGTTCTGCGCCACCGATCTGGAGCTGATTCTCAACCAGCGCGGCATCCGCAACATCGTGCTGACCGGTATAACGACCGATGTCTGCGTCCACACCACGATGCGCGAGGCGAACGACCGCGGCTTCGAATGCGTGATGCTGGAGGATTGCTGCGGCGCGACCGACTACGGCAACCACCTGGCGGCCATCAAGATGATCAAGATGCAGGGCGGAGTGTTCGGAGCCGTGTCGAATTCCAAGGCCTTCGTGGAGAAGCTGCCATGAGAATCCCGCCGCTGCCAGAGCCCGGTCCGCGCAGGGCGGTCGGCGTCGAGACCATCGGCATGACGATGCGCTTCGGCGGCTTCACCGCGTTGGACGACGTGTCGATCAAGGTGCCGGCCGGCTCGTTCCACGCCCTGCTTGGCGAGAACGGCGCCGGCAAGTCGACGCTGGTCAAGTGCATGATGGGCTTCTACCATCCGACGTCCGGCCAGATCGCCGTCGATGGCAGCGAGGTCGCCATCGCCAGCCCGAAGGACGCGGCAGCACTCGGGCTCGGCATGGTCTACCAGCATTTCACGCTCGTGCCGTCGCTGACCGGGGCGGAGAACCTGGTGATCTCCCGCGAGGACGTGCCGCGGGTCATCGACTGGCGCAAGGAGCGAGCCGAACTTGCCAAGTTCATGGAAACGATGCCGTTCAAGCTGCCGCTGAACGCCAAGGTGGCCGACATGGCGGCCGGCGAAAAGCAGAAGCTGGAGATCATCAAGCAGCTCTATCTCGGCCGGTCCTTCCTTGTGCTCGACGAGCCGACGTCGGTCCTGACGCCGGGCGAGGCGCAGGAGGTATTGGGGCTGGTACGCGAGATGACCGTGCGCGGCGACCTGACGGTGCTGATGATCAGCCACAAGTTCCATGAGGTGACGGCGTTCGCCGACGATTTCACCGTGCTGCGCAAGGGGAAGCAGACCGGCGCCGGCAAGGTGTCCGAACACGACCGCAAGGCGATGGCGGCGATGATGATCGGCGACCAGCCGATCGCGACGCTCGATTCGAGGTTGCCGACGCCCGCCGATGCCAAGGCGATCCTGGCGGTGAAGTCGCTCAAGGCGCCCGATCGGACCGGTCTCAAGACCATCAACATTGGCGAACTGAGCGTGAGGACCGGCGAGATCGTCGGCATCGCCGGCATTTCCGGCAATGGCCAGAAGGAGTTTCTGGAGGTTCTGGCGGGCCAGCGCGCCGCGGACGCCGGCGAAGTTGTCGTCAAGGGTTCTCCCTATCGGTCGAGCCGCATCGAGGCGCGCGAGCTGAACGTCCGTTTCATCCCGGAGGAGCCGCTGCGCAACGCCTGCGCGCCCAGGATGACGGTGGCGGAGAACATGTCGTTCCGGACGTTCGATCTGGATGCCTCGGGCAAGCCGGTGAACTGGATCAGCAGCCGTGCGATCAGAACGTTCGCGGCGAAGCTGGTCGAGCAGTTCAAGGTGAAAACCGCGTCTCTCGCCTCGCCCATCCAGTCTCTGTCAGGCGGCAACGTGCAGCGCGCCGTGCTGGCGCGCGAACTCACCGGAGACGTCGACCTGCTGATCGTCTCCAATCCATGCTTCGGTCTCGACTTCTCCGCCGTCGCGGAAATCCGCGCCCGTATCATGAAGGCACGCAACGCCGGAGCAGCGGTGCTGCTGATGTCGGAGGATCTGGACGAACTGCTCGAACTTTCCGACCGCATCTTCGTCATGTCCGAAGGCGCGCTGGTCTACGAGACGCCGATCGCGACCGCCAGCGTGCAGACCATCGGCGAACACATGGCGGGGCACCACTGATGGCGACGATCGCTGCGGAGCCATTCCCTTTCACCTTCGACCCGAAGACCACCGCGCTGGTGGTCATCGACATGCAGCGCGACTTCGCCGAACCCGGCGGCTTCGGCGCCAGTCTCGGCAACGATGTCAGCCGGGTACAGGCGATCGTGCCGACGGTGAAGAAGCTGATCGAGGGTTTTCGCGGCGCCGGCCTGCCGGTGATCCATACGATGGAATGCCACCGGCCAGATCTGTCGGACCTGCCGCCCGCCAAGCGCAACCGTGGCAATCCGACGATCCGCATCGGCGACGAGGGGCCGATGGGCCGGGTGCTGATCGCCGGGGAGGCCGGAACCGCGATCATCGACGAACTGGCTCCGATCGCCGGCGAAATCGTCATCGAGAAGCCGGGCAAGGGCGCGTTCTACGCGACGAGCTTCGGTGACGAGTTGCGCAAGCTCGGCACGCGCCAACTGGTGTTCGCGGGCGTCACGACGGAAGTTTGCGTCCAGACGACGATGCGCGAGGCGAACGACCGTGGCTACGAGTGCCTGCTGGCCGAGGACGCCACCGAGAGCTACTTTCCGGAGTTCAAGGCGTCGGCCATTCAGATGATCCGCGCGCAGGGCGCGATTGTCGGCTGGACCACCCCGGTGGACAGAATTCTTGAAGGAATTGCGAATGCCTAACCTGAGTTTCGCCGGTCTCGCCTCGGGCGGCTGGCGCGATCTGGCGTTCGAGCATTTTCGCGATGGGATCACCGTGCACTGGTTGCTGAGGGGCGGTCCGGTCGAGCCGTCGGTCGCGATCCTGAAATACCAGCCGGGCGCCGGCGTCCCGCGCCACCGGCACATGGGGCTGGAGACGATCGTGGTGCTGGACGGCGTCCAGAGCGACGAGAACGGCGATTATCCGATTGGCAGCGTCGTGCTCAATCCGGTCGGCACCGAACATTCAGTGTGGACGAAGAACGGCTGCGTGGTCCTGATCCAGTGGGACCTGCCGGTGCTGATCCTGGGAGGGGAGACATGAGCGAGATGCGCTTCGACATTCCGAGCCTGCATGCCGCCTATGCGGGCGGCGCGAGCGCCGCCGACATGGTCGAGGCCGTCTTCGCCCGCATCGCCGATGCCGACGATCCGGGAATTTTCATTCATCTGCCACCGAAGGCCGACGTGCTCGCAGCGGCCGAGCCGCTCGGCGCGTTCGATCCGTCGAAGCCCCTTTGGGGCGTGCCGTTCGCGGTTAAGGACAATATCGACGTCGCCGGCATGCCGACCACGGCAGCCTGCGCCGAATACGCCTACGTGGCGGAGAAGGACGCCACCGTCGTCGCGCTTCTCAAGGACGCCGGCGCGATCGTCATCGGCAAGACCAATCTCGACCAGTTCGCCACCGGCTTGGTCGGCGTTAGGACGCCCTATCCGATACCGCGCAACGCGATCGATCCGGCCTTGGTGCCGGGCGGGTCGTCCTCGGGGTCGGCGGTGGCGACGGCGCGCGGCATCGTCTCGTTCGCGCTCGGAACCGATACGGCTGGCTCCGGCCGCATCCCGGCCGGACTGAACAATCTCGTCGGCTTGAAACCGAGCGTCGGTGCGCTGTCGACCACCGGCGTGGTGCCGGCCTGCCGGACGCTCGACTGCGTGTCTGTCTTCGCGTTGACCGTCGACGACGCTTCGACCGTATTCGGGGTCGCCGCCCGGAAAGACGAGACCGATGCCTATTCGCGTTCCTTTCCCAAGGCAGTCGCTGGTCCGCGCCTGCCCGTCCTGACCGTCGGCGTGCCGGCCAAAGCCGATCTGAAGTTCTTTGGCGATGTGCAGATGCAGGCGGGCTTCGAGGCATCGCTTGCGATGCTCGAAACGCTGGGCTGCAAGCTGGTCGAAATCCCCTTCGGCGATTTCTACGCCACCGCCAATCTGCTCTACGAAGGCGCCTGGGTGGCCGAGCGCTATGCCGCGATCGAAGGCTTCATGAAGCATAATGAGGCCGCGCTGCATCCGGTGACGCGGCAGATCATCGGCGGCGCGCGCAAGCTTTCCGCCGCCGATGCGTTCCGAGGGCTCTATGCGCTGCAGGCGTTCAGGTCCAAGCTCGCGCCGGTCATCGCTTCCGTCGACCTGTTCTGCGTGCCGACAGCGCCGACGCACTACTCCCTGGCTTCGGTTCTGGCTGATCCGGTCGTCACCAACAGCAGGCTCGGCACCTACACCAATTTCGTCAACCTGCTCGACATGTGCGGCATGGCCGTGCCGACGGGCAAGCGCGGCGACGGGCTGCCGATGAGCGTCACTCTGCTGGCGCGAAGCGGGCAGGACGGCCTTGTCGCTGCGCTGGCGCGCGACGTCCACGCCGCCAGCGGCATGGCGCTTGGCGCGACGGGCTGGAAGCCCGCGCCAAGGGTCGAAGCCACCGAGGAGGCCAAGCCAGGTGCGATCGAAATCGCAGTTGTCGGCGCGCATCTTTCAGGCATGCCGCTCAATGGGCAGCTGAAGGAACTAGGCGCGAGGTTCAACAGGGCGGTCCGCACCACGCCGGACTACCGGCTCTATGCGCTGGCAGGACAAGCGGTGCCGAAGCCTGGCATGATCCGTGCCGAGACGGCTCAGGCATCGGCCATCGAAGTGGAGGTTTGGGATATGTCAGCCGACGCGTTCGGCCGCTTCGTCGCGGCGATCCCGCCGCCGCTGGGCATCGGAACGGTCAGCCTCGAGGACGGAACGTCGGTGAAGGGCTTTCTGGTGGAGCCGGCCGGGCTAGCCGGGGCAGCCGAGATTTCGTCCTTTGGCGGCTGGCGGCGCTATGTCGAGAGCGTGAGAAGCGTCGCCTGATGTTTCGGCGACGGCGAAATGCGCCCACTTCGTAAGCTGTCGCAACCCTTCGGCGCAGGCGTTTGCCTGAAGCTGCGGCACGCCGCGAGAATAATCTGAGAATCTTCGCTTCGCCCTACGAATCCGCTTGACGGACAATTTTAGTCCTGCTTCAATTTTAGCGAGGCTAAAACGGACGTGGGGCGATCATGGCGCAGGGCCTGGATGTCAGACCGGATGAAAAGGGTGAAGCCAGCCCTCTCGGCCAGCGTCTGCGCAAGCGCCGCCAGGCGCTTGGTCTGACACTCAAGGAAGTGGCGGACGGCGCCGGCCTTTCGGTCGGGTTCATTTCCCAGATCGAGCGCGGCATCACGACGCCGTCGCTGTCGTCCCTTGCATCGGTCTCGCGCATCCTCAAGGTTCATCTCAGCGAGTTTCTGACGCAGCCCCAGACCAATCCGTCGCCGGCGACGAGGCACGACCAGCGCCCCCATTTCGCCATCGGCGGCAACTCGCTGGTCTATGAAAGGCTATCGGCGTCGTTTCCAGGCAACGTGCTCCGCTCGCTGATCATCCATGAGCCGCCCGGCTACCGGTCCGAGCCGATCTCGCATGACGGCGAGGAGATCTTCTACGTGCTGGACGGCGGCATCACCGTCGAGGTGGGCGCCGAGACGCACATTCTCGAGGCCGGTGACTCGATCCACTTCCCATCCACGCTCGTCCATTCGTCGTGGAACCACACCAATCGTCCGTCCACCATTTTGCACACCTGCACGATGGACGTGTTTGGCGACGCTGCCTCGGACTCCGTGCCCGAGCCGCCCGCCGTTCGCCGCATCAACGACCGGGAAATCCCGGCACTTTCGCACAAGAAACCACAGGGGTAATGAGATGAAAGATCACATGAGACTTTTGTCGGCGGCGCTGCTCGCCGCGACGATGCTGACCTCGATCTCGGCGGCGAGCGCCGAGACGGTACTGCGGCTCGACGAGGTTCCGGTCGGCGAACTCGATCCGGGCAAGGCCACCGACTACGCCGACTCCGTCCTGATGTTCAACACCTACGACACGCTGGTGCTGTCGAAGCAGGGCGGCCCGGGGGTCGTGCCGCATCTCGCGGAAAGCTGGGAGACGGACGGCAAGACCTACACGTTCAAGCTGCGCGGCGACGTCAAGTTCCAGAGCGGCAACCCGCTGACAGCCGAGGACGTGGTGTTCTCGCTCGATCGCATGAAGGGCCTCGGACAGGGCCTGTCCTATCTGTTCGCCACCGTCGAGAAGGCGGAAGCGGTCGATCCCTCCACCGTGAAGTTCACCCTGTCGAAGGAATATTCGCCGTTCATCACGGCGCTGCAGCGCCTGCCGATCGTCGACAAGAAGACGGTGATGGCCAATCTCGGCGCGGGCGACGGGGAGATGAAGGACTGGGGCCAGGCCTACCTCTCCGCCAACGCCGCAGGCACCGGCGCCTACAAGGTCGTCTCGCACAATCCGCAGTCGGAGACGGTGCTCGCCAAGAACCCGGACTACTTCCTCGGCGTCCCGGCAAAGGCGCCCGATACGGTGCGCTACCGCTACGGCCTGGAAGCTGCGACCGTGCGCACGCTGATCGCGCAGGGTGAGCACGATATCTCCTCGCAGTGGCTGCCCCCGGAAGTGCTGAAGTCGCTGGCCGCCGATGGCGCGCAATTGCTCACCGAATCCGGCGGGGCGGGCTTCTACATCAAGATGAACACGGCAAAGGCGCCGTTCGACGACCTGAACTGCCGACTCGCGATGACCTATGCCTTCGACTACGCCTCGGCGATCAAGATGGTGGCGATCACCGACACGGTCTCGCAGGGCAGCCCGTCCACCGGGGCGCTGCCGGTCGGCATGATGGGCTCGGCGCCGGCAACAGACGCCTATGCCCGCAACCTCGACAAGGCAAAGGAACATCTCGCGGCCTGCAAATACAAGCCGGAGGAGTTTACGGTCGAACTGTCGTGGATCGGCGAGGTGCCGCTCGAGGAGCGCTTTGCGCTGCTGATGCAGGCGAACTTCTCCGAGATCGGCATCAAGTCCGAGGTCAAGAAGGTGCCGTGGGCGCTGTTCACCGAACTGGTCACCAAGCCGGAAAACACGCCGAACATCAGTCAGGTCTTCGTCAACGCGGTGACCGGCGATCCCGATACGCTGATCTACGGCATGTACCACTCGTCGGGCGCGGGAACCTGGCAGTCGCCGGAATATCTGAAGGACGCCAAGGTCGACGAGTTGCTCGACAAGGGGCGCACCGTGACTTCCGACGCCGACCGGACCGCGGCCTACACCGAAGCGAACCTGCGGCTGAAGGAACTGGCGCCGTCGATCTTCGGCTACGACCAGACGGCGGTGTTCGCAGCCAGCAAGCGGGTTTCCGTTCCGGCGCTGTCCGATCCGGCGAAGGCCTTCAGCCTGACCGGCATGGGCTTCACCTTCCGCCTGATGGAAATGAACGAGTAGACGCTTAGATCCAGGTGGCCGGCGGCTTGCCGCCGGCTGCTCGTCCCAATCCGTCGAAGGCACTCGAATGCCCCCTGTCGTCCGCCTCTTCGCGAAGCGGCTGGGAACCTCTTTGATCGTTCTGATCGGGGTTTCCATGCTGATCTTCGCCATCGCCCGGGTCATTCCCGGCGATCCGGCGCGCATCGCGCTCGGCCCCAACGCCTCGCCGGAACAGGTCGAGGTGCTGCGGGAACGGCTGCATCTGAACGATCCGCTGCCGGTGCAGTACGGATACTTCGTCACCGAGCTGGCGCGGGGAGACCTTGGCGTCTCGCTCTACACGAACCGGCCGGTCACGGCGGACATCGCCCAGTTCCTGCCGGCGACGCTCGAACTGATCCTGGTCGCAGGCCTGATGATGGTGCTGATCGGCCTGCCTCTCGGCGTCCTGTCCGCGCGCTATCGCGGAACCTGGATCGACAACGGCATCCGACTGATCTCGCTGCTCGGGGTCTCGGCCCCGAGCTTCGTCTGGGCCGTCATATTGATGCTGCTCTTCGCCTTCTACCTGCCGCTGTTCCCCGTCGCGGGACGCATTTCCGACAGCTATGCGATTCCCGCCATCACCGGCTTCCTGACGATAGACACGCTGCTTGATGGAAACATCCGCGCCTTCGGCAACGCCGCCTGGCACATCGTGCTGCCGGCCTTTGCGCTCGCCCTGTCCGGCATCGGGCAGGCGGCTCGGCTGACGCGGTCGAACATGGTCGAGACCTATGACAAGCCGTTCATCGAGATGGCCCAGTCCTATGGCTTCCCGGAGAAACGCATCGCCAACCGCTACGCCTTCCGTCCGTCGCTGATCCCGTCGCTGACCATCATCGGCCTCGACTTCGCGGCGATGCTGGGCAACGCCTTCCTGGTCGAGGCCGTGTTCGCCTGGCCCGGCCTGTCGCGCTACGGCGTCGCCGTCATCCTGCGCAAGGACCTCAACGCCATCGTCGGCACGGTGCTGATCATTTCCGCGCTGTTCCTGCTGGTGAACATCATCGTCGACCTGCTGATCGCCTGGATCAACCCGCGCATCCGCCTGTCGCAGAGGGCGCCATGACCCGTACGCTGGTGATCCTGATCCGCAATCCGCTGTCGCTCCTCGGCCTGATCCTGGTCGGCGCGGTGGTCCTGTCGGCGGTGTTCGCCGACTTCATCGCGCCGTTCCCGGAGCATCGCGGCGCGGTGGTCGATTTCGCCAACTTCAACAAGGCGCCGGAATGGCCCTACATCATGGGCACGGACCTCGTCGGCCGCGATCTGTTCTCACGGATCATCTACGCCTACCGTATCTCGCTGCTTCTCGGAATTGTCGTCTTGGTGATCGCGGTGCCGGTCGGCGTGACGATCGGGCTGGCGGCCGGTTATCTCGGCGGTTGGGCCGAATACATCCTGATGCGCATCACCGACGTCTTCCTGTCGATCCCGCCGCTGGTGCTCGCCATGTCGATGATGGGCCTGCTCGAGCCGACGCTCACCAACGGGATGATCGCGGTCACTGCCATGTGGTGGCCGTGGTACACGCGCCTCGTCTACAACCTGACGCGCTCCGAGAAGGAAGAGGGCTACGTGCTCGCCGCCGAGGTGATCGGCGCCTCGAAGCTGCATGTCATGTTCCGCGAAATCCTGCCGAACTGCGTGCCCTCGATCCTGACCAAGATGACGCTCGACCTCGGCTTCGTCATCCTGATCGCGTCGTCGCTCTCGTTCCTCGGCCTCGGCGTCCAGCCGCCGACCCCCGACCTTGGCTCGATGGTCGCCGACGGCGCGAAATACCTTCCTGACGCCTGGTGGCTGACCGTGTTTCCCGGGTTGGCGATCCTCGTCGCCGTCTTCGGTTTCAACCTGCTGGGCGACGCCATGCGCGAAATCTTCGGAGCGGAGCAATGAGCGCTCCGACCCTCCACATCCGCGACCTGAAGCTCGGCTTCCGAGGCTATGCCGGCACCGTCGACGTGCTGCACGGCATCTCGCTGCACATCCGCAAGGGCGAGCGGGTGGCGCTGGTCGGCGAGAGCGGTTCCGGCAAGTCGGTGACTGCGCGCATCGTGCTCGGCCTGCTGCAATCGCTGCGCAGCGCCCGCATTTCGGGCTTGGTCCAGTTCGAGGGCCGCGATCTGGCGAAGCTTTCCGAACGCGAGCGCCACGGGCTGCGCGGCACGAAGATGTCGATGATCTTCCAGGACCCGACTTCGTCGCTGAACCCGGTCTATCCGATCCTGACCCAGTTCCACGAAGTGCTGCAGCGGGCGAACCCCGCGATCACCATCGCGCAGGCGCGCAAGGCCGCAGCCGCCGCACTCGCCGGAGTTTCGATAAACGAGCCGGACCGTGTGCTCGACTCCTATTCGTTCCAGCTGTCGGGCGGCATGAACCAGCGGGTGATGATCGCCATGGCGCTCGCCAACGAGCCGTCGCTCCTGATTGCCGACGAGCCGGGCACTGCGCTCGACGTTACCGTGCAGGCGCAAACGCTGCGCCTGATGCGCGAGCTTGTCGAGCAGCACCAGACTTCGGTCCTGTTCATCTCGCACAATCTCGGCGTCGTGCGCGAATTCGCCGACCGGGTTTATGTCATCTACAAGGGCCGGATTGTCGAGCACGGCACGGCGGCTGGTCTGTTCGAAAACCCGCAACATCCCTACACGCGCGCGCTGCTGGCCGCCGTCCCGCGCATCACCGGCGGTGGCATTCCGGAGATTGAAGAGGCGTCGGCCGATTTCCTGGCGCCGATGGTGGTGCATCAGGGCTGCGGTGAGCCGGAGGGCGTGGCATGAGCCCGATCCTGTCGCTGCGGCATGTCTCGAAGATATTCCGCTCCGGCGGCCGTGAGGTGAGGGCGGTCGACGATGTGTCGTTCGACGTAGCCGAAGGCGAGTGCCTGGCAATCGTCGGCGAAAGCGGTTCGGGCAAGTCGACCATCGCCAACATGATCCTGGGCATCTACCCGCAGACGCTGGGGGACATCTCCTACAAGGGCGGCGCGCTGCCGGCCCGCCGCGATCTGGCGCATCGCCGCGCCATCCAGCTAGTGCAGCAGAACCCGCTGTCCTCGCTCAATCCCAAGCGTTCGGTCGGCGCGTCGCTCAGGCTGGCGCTCGACGTGCACGGCATCGGAGATAGGGCCGGTCGGGCTGAGCGCACCGGCCAGCTGCTCGGAGAAGTTGGCCTGCCCGCCGACTACCGGAAGCGCTCGCCCGCATCGCTCTCCGGCGGCCAGCGCCAGCGCGTGGCCATTGCGCGTGCGCTCGCCTGCCAGTCCGACATCGTCGTGCTCGACGAACCGACATCCGCGCTCGACGTGCTGGTGCAGGCCCGCGTGCTGAAGCTCCTGAACGATCTGCGGTCCACGCGCGGACTGACCTACGTCTTCATCACGCACGACCTGTCGGTCGTGCGCAACATCGCCGATCGGGTCGCCGTGTTCGAGAAGGGCAAGCTCGTCGAGCTGGGCCGGACCGACGCGATCTTCATCGACCCGCAACACGTCTACACCCGCCGCCTGATCGGCGCGGTTCCGGTCGTCACGGCGCAAGAAGCCGCGCTGCGCGACCAGCTCATGGAGAGGAAGAATGCAAGTGCCTGACTACGCTGCTTTCACCCGAGCTGTCGAAGCAGACGGTTTGCCGGATGTCGCCTTCGAAGCGCTTTGCGCCATGGCCAAGGAGATCGTTGGCGTCAAGCTGTTCACGGTGATGACGCACGACGGCAAGCGCGGCCATGCGCAGCGTATCTATTCCAACATGCCCGACGCCTACCCGGTCTCTGGTACCAAGCCGGCCAACGAGACCGACTGGTCGCGGCAGGTGATCGTCGAGAAGCGCACCTTCGTGGCGAATGACATCGAGGCTATCGCCGAGGTTTTCTCGGATCACGAGCTGATCCGCTCGCTCGGCTGCGAGAGCGTCATCAATGTGCCGATCATCGTCGGCGGCGACGTGCTGGGCACGATCAACTGCCTGCACGATGCGGGCTTCTACACCGAGGACCGAGTGGAGGCCGCCGAGGCGCTGAAGCTGCCGGGCGCGCTCTGCCTACTTCTCAACGAACGCAATTCCAGGGTCGGAGACCAGTGATGTCCACAAAAACCATTCGCGTTGCGACTGATGTCGGCGGCACCTTCACCGACCTGGTCTGCTTCGAGACCGACCACGCGACGGGCGAGTCGCGCATCGTCACGGCCAAGTCCGACACCACGCCACCCAACTTCGAGGAAGGCGTGCTGAACGTGCTCGACAAGGGCGGCGTCGACCCGAAGACGGTCGACTTCCTCGCCCATGGCACGACGGTCGTCATCAACGCGCTGACCGAGCGCAAGGGCGTGAAGGTCGGGCTGATCACCACCGAGGGTTTTCGCGACACGCTGGAGATCGCCCGCGGCAACCGGCCGGACTTCTTCAACCTGCATTACGAGAAGCCGAAGCCGTTCGTGCCGCGCTACCTGCGTCGCGAACTGCCGGGCCGCGTGTCCTACAAGGGCGTCGAGCTGAAACCGCTCGATCTTTCCGGCCTTCCGGCGATCCTCGAGGACTTCAAGGCCGACGGCGTGAAGGCGATCGCCATCTGCTTCCTGCACTCCTACGCCAACACCAGCCACGAACAGGCGGCGATCGCGGAGGTCGCGCGGCTGTGGCCCGACGTCTCGGTCGTCTCCTCACACCAGATCACCCGCGAATGGCGCGAATACGAGCGCACCAACACGGCGGTGCTCTCGGCCTATGTCCAGCCGATCGCGCAACGCTACCTGTCCCGCCTGAGCGCCGGCCTCGCCGCGAAGGGCTTCAAGGGCAGCCCATACATCATGCAGTCCAACTGCGGCGTCGATTCGCTGGAATCGGTGCAGAAGATCCCGATCACCATGGTCGAATCCGGCCCGGCCTCGGGCTTCTGGGGGGCGGCGGAGCTGGGCAAGCTGATCGGCGAACCCAACGTGCTGGCGCTCGACATTGGCGGCACGACGGCCAAGTGCTCGCTGATCGAGGACGGCCAGGTCAAGATCATGACCGACTACTGGATCGAGCGCGACCGCACCTCGGCCGGCTATCCGATCATGGTGCCGGTGGTCGACCTAGTCGAGATCGGCAATGGCGGCGGCTCGATCGCCTGGGTCGACGATTTCGGCAAGCTGCATGTCGGACCGCAATCGGCCGGCGCGATGCCCGGACCGGCGGCCTACGGGCGCGGCGGCACCAAGGCGACGACGACCGACGCCAATCTCTGGCTTGGCCGCATCAACCGCGACTACTTCTGCGGCGGCGACATCGAGGCCGACATGGGCTCGGCGGAAGCCGCGATCACGGAAGTCGGCAGGCAACTCGGCGTCAACGCCGACGAGGCGGCGCGCGGCATCATCCGCATCGCCAACAACAACATGGTCAACGCCCTGAAACTCGTGTCGCTGAACCGCGGCCACGATCCGCGCGATTTCACGCTGGTCGCCTTCGGTGGTGGCGGCGCGATGCATGGCGTGGCGCTCGCGGCGGAACTGGGTGTCAGGAAGGTGGTCGTGCCGGCCGGCGCCTCCGTGTTCTCGGCCTGGGGCATGATGATGTCGGACCTGCGCCGCGACTATTTCGTCACCCGGCTGGCCGACCTGAAGCCCGGCTCCGCCGCCGGCATCGAGGCGCTGTTCGCCGAGACCGAGGCGCTGGCGCGGAGGCAATTCTCGGCGGAGGGCGTCGATCCGGCGAAGGTGACGTTCCTGCGGTACGGAAAATTCCGTTACCAGAACCAGGAGCACACGACCGAGGTACTGCTGTCCGGCAATGGCGTGTCCGACGCCAACCTCGCCGAGATCGAGGCCGCGTTCCACGAAACCTACGAGCGCGAATACACCTACAGGCTCGACGCGCCGGTGGAGATGGTGGGCATCCACCTCGTCGCCTCGACCGAGGTCGGCAAGCTGACCATGAAGAAGCGCGAGGCGACCGGAGCGAAGGCCGACATCGCACTCAAAGGCCGCCGCGATGTCGACTATGCCCTTGAAGGCATTCAGTCGGCCGCGATCTACGACGGCACCAAACTCGAACCTGGCATGAGCTTCACTGGTCCTGCCATCGTCGAAGATCCGGGCACCACCACCGTCGTCCATCCGGGCAATCGGGTCGAGATCGACGGCTACGGCAACATCATCATCCATCTGGCGGCGTGAGGAGACCCGACATGACGACGGCCATCAACGATCCGATCACGCTCGAAATCATCCAGAACTCCCTGCAGGCGACCGCCGACGAGATGTTCGCCGCGATGAGGAAGACGGCGATGAGCTCGATCATCTACGAGGTGCTCGACATGGGCACCGGTATCCTCGACGGGCGCGGCCGTCTTGCCTCGTCCGGCGCCGGCATTCCGGCATTCATCGGCGTGCTCGACAAGGCAGTCCAGGTGCTGGTGAAGAAGTTCGACAAGCCGGGCGAGATCGAGCCGGGCGATGTCTTCATCACCAACGATCCATACTATGGCGGCGTGACGCACCTGAATGACCTGGTCGTCGCGATGCCCGTCTTCGTCGACGACCGACTCATCGCCTGGACGGCCAACATCGCGCACAATTCCGATGTCGGCGGCAAATATCCGGGTTCGCTCTCGGCCGATGCGACCGAAATCTTCCAGGAAGGCCTGCGCCTGCCGGCGATCAAGATGATCTCAAGGGGCGAGCCGATCCACTCGGTCTTCGATATCATCAAGGTCAACTCGCGCATGCCCGACTATATCGAGGGTGACGTGTGGGCGGCGATTGCCTCGGTGCGCATCGGCGCCAAGCGATTGTCGGACATCGCGCGCAAATACGGCGTGTCGACCTTCGAGAACGCGATGAGCTCATTCATGGAGTTCGGCGAGAAGGTCTCGATCCGCGAACTGGCCAAGCTGCCGCACGGCACGTTCGAGCTCACCGAGGAGCAGGATGATGGGCGGTTCTACAACGCCAAGATCACCATCTCCGACACCGAATTCATCGTCGACCTGCGCGACAACCCGGCGCAGGATACCGGCCCGACCAACACCAGCCGCGACGGCGTGATGGTCTGCGCGCAGATGATTTTCAAGTCGCTGACCGATCCGTATTCTCCGGCCAACGAGGGCTCGTTCCGCCCGATCAAGCTCCTGACCACCGAAGGCACCGTGTTCCACGCCAAGGAGCCGTCGCCGCTCGGCTTCTATTTCGAGACCGAGGTGCGGGTCTACGACCTGCTCTGGCGCTGCCTCGCCCCGCATGTGCCGGAGCGGCTGGCGGCGGGTCACTTCTCATCGATCGCCGGCACATTCATCGGCGGCATCCATCCCGACACCGGCCGCCAGTATACGATCATCGAGCCGCAGATCGGCGGATGGGGCGCCTCGCGCGGCCGCGACGGCAACAGCGCCATCTTCTCGGGCTTCCACGGCGAGACCTACAACTGTCCGGCGGAAATCTCGGAGGCGCGCAACGGCCTGTTCGTTGACCGGATGGAGCTGAACACCGCGCCCGGCGGCGAGGGCGAGTTCACCGGAGGCCACGGCATCCGGATGGACTATCGCATCCGCCGCGACGGTTCTTTCCTGACTGCCGGATACACGCGCTCGCGCATCCTGCCCTGGGGGCTGGACGGCGGCAATGAAGGCTCGCCCAACTATGTCGAGGTGCGCCGCACCACCGGCGAGGTCGAGAAATACGCGTTCGCCTCGGGCGTGACAGTCAATACCGACGACGTGATTCGCATCATCACGGGTGCCGGCGGCGGGCTCGGCGATCCGACGAAGCGCGCCCGCGATGCGATCGAGGAGGATATCCGCAACGGCTTCATCACCAAGGAGCGCGCGGCGGAAGTCTATCGTTAGAAACCCGAAACAAGTCACCAAAGGAGACTGCCAATGCAGCCGACCAGGCCCCTGAAGATCATGTTCCTCAATCCGCTCTCGGCGTCGGCGAACTATGACCCGATTTTTGCCGATATGGCGCGCGAGCACAAACTGCCGAACACCGAGGTGCATGTCGCGTCGCTGCCGCCGAGCGAGGGCAAGTTCGCGCATATCGAGTTCCGCGCATACGAAGCGATGGTGACGCGCGGCATCATCCGCGCCACGCGCCAGGCCGCGCGCGAAGGATTTGATGCGCTGGCAATCGGCTGCTTCTACGACACGGCGCTGCATGACGCCCGCGAGGTCTCGGGCGGCATGATCGTCACCGCCCCTTGCGTCGCCTCGTGCGAGATCGCGGCCAGCATCTCGAACCGTTTCGGCATCATCGTCGGCCGCCGCAAATGGGTCAACCAGATGCACTCCACCGTTCGCGAGCACGGCCACGAGCACCGGCTGTCGGGTTTCTACCATGTCGAGATGGGCGTCACCGAGTTCCAGCGCGACCATGACGAGACCGGGCGCCGGCTGATCGAGGCCGGGCGCAAGGCAGTCGAAGAGGATTACGCCGAAGCCCTGATCCTCGGCTGCACCATGGAGGTGGGTTTCTACAAGGATGTCGAGAAGCGGCTCGGCGTCCCGGTGATCGATCCATCGATCGCCGCGCTGAAGAGGGCGGAATATGCCGCGATCCTGAAGCAGCAATGCGGCTGGGGACCGAGCCGCAAATGGTCGAGCGAGTCGCCATCGGAAGAAGAGATGGCCCTGTTCGGCGGCTTCGATGAGGGAGAAGCCTTCGGCAGCCGGATAATCGTGCCGGCGGAAGGATCAGAGCCGCAGCGGCGGGCCGCGTAACGACGACCGGACGCGCTGGCAGACATCGGGGCAGCGTCAGCGCAACTGCCCTCCCGCACCGGCGACAGAGATGGCCGGGCGGGAGGGTTTGCAAGAAGCAGACATCAGGAAGGAAGACACATGGTCGATACAAGCAAGCGCCTTGCGCAACTCAGGCAAACGATGCGCCAGACGCACGCCGACCTCGTCGCGATCGGACCGGGCTCGCACATGGACTGGCTGTTGGGCTTCCACCCGCATCCAGACGAGCGGCCTTGCCTGCTGCTGGTGGGGCTCGACGCGGAAGCCTTCCTGATGCCGGTGCTGAACGCGGAAGGAACGCGGGAATCGACCGATATCGCTTTTCACACCTGGTCGGATGAGATCGGACCGGACGCGGCGCTGGCCGAGGCGCTTGCCGCGATCGGCGCGACGGGGGCGAGTAAGGTCGTGCTCGATGAGACGATGCGCGCCGACTTCGCCTTGCTGGTGCTCGGCGCGCTGCCCGGCGCGAGCCACACCTTCACGTCCGAAACGATCGGCGCGCTGCGCATGCGCAAGGATGAGAGCGAGTTCGCCAAACTCAAGATGAACTCGGCGATCGCCGACCGGGCGATGCAGAAGGCGTTCTCGCTGGCCAAGCCCGGCATGACAGAGCGCGAGCTTGCCGCCGAGATCCGTGCGCATTTCCAGTCGGAGGGCGCTACGCCTGCGTTCTGGATCGTCGGCGGCGGCGGCAATGGCGCATTCCCGCACCACCAGGCCGGCGACCGTCCGCTGCAGGAGGGCGACGCGGTCGTGGTCGACATCGGCGGCCGCAAGGGCGGCTTCCCGAGCGATATCACCCGGATGATGGCCATCGGCCATCCGCCCGAGGGTTACGGCCAGATCCACGGCATCGTCGAGAACGCCGTGCAGGCGGCCCTGAAGGCGGCGCGTCCGGGCGTGATGGCGAAGGACGTCGACGCCGCAGCCCGAAAGGTGATCGCGGATGCCGGCTACGGCGAGTACTTCGTCCACCGCACCGGACACGGGATGGGCGTCGACGGCCACGAGCCGCCCTACATCACCGCGACCGCCGAGACGATCCTTGAAGAAGGCATGGTGTTCTCGATCGAACCCGGCATCTACATTCCCGGCCGCTTCGGCATTCGGCTGGAGGAGATCGTCATCCTGCGCGAGGACGGGCCGGAGATCTTCTCGTCGCTCCCGCGCGATCTCGTCGTCGTGCCGGCCTGAACAGGCGTCTCCGCTGCTTTCGTCCGGGCAGTGATGCGGCTGCCCGGTACCTTTGACCTACAACGGACGAGGAACATCCAAATGCCGAGAGAATGGGTTATCGACGCCTACGATGGCTTCGAGGGGCTGAGGCTGGCAGCGTGCGAAAGGCAAGAGCCTGGCCCGACCGAAGTTCGGCTGCACATCGAGGCATTCGCGCTCAACTGGGGCGACATGAACCTGATGAAGGATCAGTATTCCTTCAGCTTCGACCGTTTTCCGGCCCGTGTCGGCATGGAGGCCGCAGGCCTTGTCGAGGCGGTCGGATCGGAGGTCAAGGGCGTCGAGATCGGCGCACGCTACTGCACGCTCCCCTACTTCTACTACAACCGGGGCGCTAGCGCGGATACGCTGGTGATCGACCGGAAATACATCACCCGGGCTCCTGCCGGCCTGAGCGCCGTGGAAGCGGCATCGGTGTGGATGCAGTTCATGACCGCCTACTATCCGGTGATCGAGATGGCCGGCGGCAAGAAGGGCGTGAACATCCTGGTTCCGGCGGCGACCAGTACCGCCGGCAATGCAGCGCTGCAGATCGGGCGGCTCAGCGGCGCCACCATGATCGCCACCACGCGCTCGGCCAAGAATCGTGACTATCTGATCGCCTCCGGCGCTGACCATGTCTATGTCGACGACGGCAGCGACCTCGCCGCCTTCATCCTCGAGGCGACCGGAGGCGTCGGCACGCACGCTTCCTTCGATCCGGTCGGCGGCGACTTCATGTCGCGATACAGCCCCGCTCTCGCCCAAGGCGCGAAGCTGATGCTTTACGGCACATTGAACGAGGAAATGCCGAAGGTGCCCTACGTCGACATGTGGCAGAAGAACGCCTGGCTGCACATGTATTCGCTGTTCAACTACGTCGAAGACCCCGACACCCAGACGCGGGGAACGCACTTCGTCTACAACGCCCTCGCCACGGGGAAACTGAAGCCGAACGTCGATCGGGTCTTTCCCATGGCAGGTTTCATCGACGCCTGGCGCTATCTCGCGGGGCCGCGCGATCACTACGGCAAGGTTGTGATCGATACGAGCAAGTGAGCGGACCGCAGGATGTTGCGCAGTCCGCAGAGTGAGGCCAGGACGATGAATGAGCAGGTCGACCAGTTCACTCAGGCGGTTGTGCAGGCCGGCCTTTCCGCGGCTGCCGACGAGATGTTCGCGGTCTTGCGGAAGACCGCGATGAGCCCGATCATCTACGAGGTGCTGGATGTCGGCACCGGCATCACCGACGCCACGGGCGCGCTGGTGTCGTCGGGCGCCGGCATCCCGACCTTCGTCGGCGTGCTCGACAAGGCGGTGAAGCGGATCGTCGCCATTCATGGCGACGCGGTGCGCGAGGGCGACATCTACGTCACCAACGACCCCTATTTTGGCGGTGTGACGCACCTGAACGACGTGGTCATCGCCCTGCCGGTGTTCGTCGAGGGCGAGTGCGTCGCCTGGACCGCCTCGATCGCTCACTGGAACGATGTCGGCGGCAAGACGCCGGGTTCGATGGCGGTCGACGTCAACGAGATCTTCCAGGAGGGCCTGCGGCTTCCGGCGGTGAAGCTGTTCGAGAATGGCAGACCGATTGGCGCTGTCATGGACATCATCGCCGTCAATTCACGCCTGCCGGATTTCGTTCGCGGCGACCTCTGGGCGCAAGTCGCCGCCTCGCGCAAGGCGGAGGCGCGCATCCGGCAGAATGTCGCCGCCTACGGGATCGGCGCCTTTCGCGCGGCTCTGGTCTCGCTTTTCGAGGAAGGAGAACGTCGCAGCAGGGCGGGTCTCCGCAGTCTTCCGGCAGGAACCTATTCGATCGACGAAGAGCAGGACGACGGCGCGGTCTGGCATGCGTCGATCACCATCTCCGCCGACCGCTTCACCGTCGACCTGCGCGACAACCCGGCCCAGCGCGCCGCGCCCTACAATACCAGCCGCGACGGCGCGACGATCTCGTGCCAGATGATCTTCAAGGCGCTGACCGATCCGTCCCTGTTCGCCAACGAAGGCTCTTTCCGCGCACTGGAAGTGCTGACCAAGCCCGGCACGATCTTTCACGCCGAGGGTACCGCGCCGCACGGCTACTACTTCGAGACGCGCATCCGGCTCTACGACATGCTGTGGCGCTGCCTGGCGCAAGCGATGCCCGAGCGGGTGCCCGCCGGCCATTTCGCCTCGATCTGCGGCACGGTGATCGCCGGCGATCATCCGGACACCGGGCGTCGGTTCACGATGGTCGAGCCGCAGATGGGCGGCTGGGGCGCGACCGCCACCCGGGATGGGCTCGATGCGATGTATTCCTGCAGCCATGGCGACACGTTCAACTGCCCGGTGGAGATCGCCGAGGCGCGTTACGGCCTCGATGTCGGCTACAAGCGGTTGAACGAGACGGACGAGGGCAGGGGACTGCATTCCGGGGGGCGCGGCCTCTCGGTCAGCTACCGGCTGCGCGGGCGGGCCATCCTGTCCGCCGGCTACAGCCGCAACCGGCACCCGGCATGGGGATCGGCGCGCGGCGGCAATGGCGGAACCAATGGCCTTTCGGTGGTCAGGGAGGATGGCGCGCGCAGCGATCATGCCTTCGCCAGCGGCGTCGAACTCGCGTCCGGCGATGAAATCCTCATCCAGACCGCCAATGGCGGCGGATGGGGCGCGGCGTGAGCATCAGAGCGGTTGCGTTGCCAGGCCGGAGGCCATAGTCAGGACGAAACCATAAGAAGGAAACGTCATGCCGCGGCCACCGAACTACGACCAGGAACGCAAGGAACGCGAGCGCCAGAAGGCGGCCAAGAAGGCCGAGAAGCTGGCCGACAAGCAGGCGGCCAAAGCCGCGCGCGAGCGGCAGAAATCACCGGAAGACGCCAGTTCCGACCCCGCCGAGCAGGAATGAGTGCCGACGGGTGACAATTCATCCCCGGAAAGCCGAGCTGCTTCCGGGGAGAGCGCCGCGATCTCGCTAGGCCGGCTGCTTGTCGCTGACCAGCACGTCGACTTCGCGCGCAGCCGCGACGAAGTTGCGCCGCGCGATCATCGCCGGCTTGTCGCCGGACAGGGCGTCATGGCAGGCCTGCAGCGCTGCGCGATGCTTCGGGCTGCGTTTGCCCGGCCAGGGGCCCATCAGGAAGTCCGAAGCTTCCTTGACTGTTCTGACGAGCTGTTGAGACCCGGCAGCGGCGGACTTTACCGTGACGGGGATATCGAACCGATTGTTTTCCATGGGCGCTCATACGCCAGGCGGCGGCAATAAGCGAGCCGCAAAACGGGCTATCGTCTTTCGGGCGCTAATGCACCGGGCTCGATGCCAGCCAATCGAGGAAACCGGTCTCGGGCAGCGGGCGGCTCATGTAGTAGCCTTGACCCTGATCGCAGCCCCATCCCGACAGCGTGTTGTAGATGTCGCGGCTCTCTATCCCCTCCGCCACGACATGATAGTCAAGCGCATGCGCCATATCGATGATCGAGCGCACCAGGAGCTGGTTCTTGCGCCCGCTTTCGAGAGGCCGGATGAAGGATTGGTCGATCTTGAGATACTTCGCCGGCAGAAGCCCGAGATAACTCATGTTGGAGTAGCCGCTGCCGAAATCGTCGATCGCGATATCGAAGCCCTTGTCGCGCAGGCGGCACAACTGATCCAGCATCAGGCGCGGATTGGCGGCCAGCGTGCCTTCGGTGAACTCGAGCTCGAACAGCGCCGGATCGACCCCCGCGGTTTCGGTTTCCCAGAGCAGCAGGTCGACGAAGTCGGGCTCCTCCAGGTTCTTGGGCGATATGTTGACAGAGACCCGCATGCCCGGATGATCCGCCTGCCAGGCCGATACGGCGGCGGCCGCCGTGCGGACCACATATTCGGTCACGCGTGTGATGAGGGCGGTGGACTCGGCCAGCGTGATGAACTCCGCCGGAGGTACGTTGCCCATCTGTGGATGCGTCCAGCGGATGAGTGCTTCCGTGCCGATGCAGGCGCCGCGCTTCATGCAAATGCGCGGCTGATAGTGCAGCGAGAGCTGGTCCGTAGCCGACAGGGCGCCCGGGAGATCGGCCAGGATCCGGAAAGCGCGCCGATGCGCCTCGTCCGACCGCTTGTCGTACCACGCCCAACCATCGAAGCCACGCCGGCTGTCCTGCGCGGCGGCGAGCGTCGAGCGCAGCAATTCGGATGGGGCGGGGGCCCCGTCGTCCAGGGCGGAAACGCCGACGCCGACCTTGCTGTTGATCGGAATGTCCAGGCAACGGATCGGCTCCCTGAAGCGCGCGACAATTTCCTGGACCAGAGGCGGCGGTTCGGCAAACGTCGGCCCCGCGGTGACAAACGCGAAGCTCAGCACGCTCACGTGATAAAGACGCACACCGTCGGGAAGCATCGCCGACAGGCGAGCCGCCCCCTCTCGAACGAAATCTTCGGAATAGGCGTGTCCAAGCGCCCGCAGGATTTCGTTGAAGTGGCGCGCATCCGCGAGCGTCACGAGAACGAGATGCGAATGCTCGCCGGGTGCCGGTTGCGTCGCGAAATCTTCGAGGAACTGAACCCGGTTCGGCAATCGCGTGACGTGGTCCACCCGCCCGAGAGCCGTCGCGTTCTCCCGCACCAGCGTCTCCAGCCGTGCCAGAAGAGCAGCGGCAGGTTCGTCCCTGGCGGCGGTTTCCTTCGCCACTTTGAAGTCGATATCCATCTGACGGCCCGAATGTATCATTTGTCTACGAACAGAATTATGGGACGGACCTGAAGGGCCAATTAATCCGTCGGACAATTTGCCTGCAACCCGATCACGTTTTTGCGCGTATTGCAGGGACACTGTCTCCAGGGCGATTCCATTGGCCATTCCTCGACACGCACTCATACTCTTCGCCTTGCTCGTCGTTTCGGCCTGCTCGCCGCTCGGCGTCTACAACAGTCTGGTGCCCAAGGATTCCGGCGTTACGGTCGCGGCGTCGGGCGTCGCGTATGGGGCCGACCCGCGCCAGAGACTTGACGTCTATCGGCCGGAGGGGGCGTCGCGCGGCGTCGTCGTCTTCATTTATGGCGGGTCGTGGAACAGTGGCTCGCGGGGCGAGTACTCGTTTGTCGGCAAGGCATTTGCCGCGCAGGGCTACACCACGGTCATTCCGGACTATCGCCTCGTGCCGCAGGTGCGCTATCCCGGCTTCGTTCAAGATGCGGCAAAGGCGGTCGCATGGGCATACCGCAACGCTGGGGCGTTTGGCGCCGATCCGCAACGCCTGTTCGTGTCTGGACACTCGGCCGGCGCCTACAGCGCGATGATGGTGGCGCTGGCGCCGGAGTTCCTGCGCGCCGAGGGACTGTCGGCGAACGTCATACGCGGCGTGGCGGGCCTCTCCGGACCCTACGATTTTCTGCCGCTCGACGCGCGGGCGACGAAGGAGGCATTTGGCGGCGCGTCCGATCTCGCTTCGACGCAGCCGGTCAACCGCGCGGCGTCGGGGATGGGGACCAACGCTATATTTCTCGGCCACGGCGAGGCCGACACGCTCGTCGATCCGCGAAACAGCAAGAAGCTGGCCGAACGCCTGCGCGGCGCCGGAAAGACCGTGGACGTCAGGTTCTACGCCAAGGTCGATCATCCCGGCACGCTGCTCGCGATCGCCAGGAACCGGCGCGACGAGACACCGGTGCTGGCCGACATGATCGCGTTCTTCGACCGCCAGTAGCGCGTCAGCGGCTCCAGGCGGCGGCGATGTCCGCCTTGAGTTCCTCGGTCCCGGCGGCGCGCCACCCATTTCGGTCGCCCTTCAGGTAGAGGACGGCATCCAGGCGGCTACCCGATGTGGTCGCGGCGTTGGCCAACTGGTCTGGAAAGATCGTCGGGCGGCCGTAGAAATCCCGGCTCTTAAGGCGAAGTTCCGGCGCGACGTGGTCGATAAGCTCGGTGCAGAAGAGCCGCGAACTGTCGGCGCTGTTAAAGCCGAAGTCGAACGGAGTACCGAGATGCGCAAACAGCGCCATTGTCGTACGCAGCCGGCACGCGCGGCCGGGGAAGCTCGGCCGCAGCACCAGAAGCCGGTCCGTGTTCATGATTGACGCGGGCGTCGAGAGGTGGACGCCGCGGCTGTCGGCCTCGATCATGGTGTGGCCGCTGCGGATCGCGGGCCGGTGGGCGTTGGCCGCGCCGGCTTTCCAGACGCCCAGGCGCTGCAACGCCCGATCGGCGCCGAGATAGACGATCGCATGGCTGAAATGACCCGGGATGTTGTTGCTTGAGAACGATCCGCCATTTTTCACGAGAATGATGTCGAGCGGTGAGAGCACCGACATCAAGCGAGCCAAGGCATCGGTTCGCGTGCTGAGATAGCCGCGTCGCCACGCGATTCCCGCCATGATCCGGCCGGTGACCGGCCCAGTCGGCTCAACCGTGGCAACCAGCCATCTCGGATAGCGTTCGCCGCCCATGCAGCAAGCGGCCTGCGCCCCTGTCGATGTTCCTTCGCTCGACATGTGCGCGCAGCCGCCAAGCACGGCGAGGGTCAGCCCGGCCGCAAGCCGCAGAAACAGTCCCCACATGTCCCCACTCCCACGCGTCGCCGACCTTTCGGCCAGACTATCTGGCCATCAGGATCGGCAGCGGGGGTTCGTGGAGCATGGACCGCGTGACACCTCCGAACAAGCGCTCTCGCAAGCGGGAGTGGCCGTATGCGCCCATGACAATCATGTCGGCCGACGCATCGCTGGCGTGCCGGGCAAGAACGCCTTCGGCGGCGAGCCCGAGGCCCGGCAGGCGGTCAACCGTGACCGATATGCCCTTGCGCGCGAGAAATGCCGCAATGTCGGCGCCGGGTTCGTCGCCGCTGCCAAAGCTGGAGGCGTCAGGGTCGACCATGGCGACACGGATCTCCTCGACGCCCGAAAGCACGGCGACGGCCGCGCGGGCGGCCCGCGCCGACTCGTAGGTGGAGTTCCAGGCTATGACGATCCTGCGCGGCGAAAGGCTCGGCGTCGAACCGCGCGGCGCGACGAGTATCGGCGCGCCCGATTCGAACAGCGCGGCGTCAACGATGGTCGAGCCGATGCCGGTGTCCTCCCGGAGATCCGCCCCAAGCATAACCACGTCGGCATAGCGTCCGCGCGTTCCGACTTCTCCGGCGATCCGGCCGAGTTCGACGCAGACGCCATTGACGTCGCCCGCGATGTCGGCTGCCGCAATTTGCTGCTCGATCCACTCGACGCGTTTTGCCAGGGCCTGCTCCTCCGCCTGTCGGGTTTCGAGCCAGACCGTCGCGAGCGTGCCGGCGGAGGCGATGTCGGCAACCGGCATGCCAGGTGCGACGGCTAGCGCCAGGACAGAGAGATGCGCCTTGGCCGACCGGCTGGCGATAATCGCCTCGGCGAGGTCGCGATCCGGGCTGGCGTTGACGATGCTGAGGATTGTCTGTCTGGACATGACGGTCTCCATCGGTTGCGCGCCGGGGCGCGGCATGCGGCCAAGAAGACACGAGGTTTCGACATTCCGCCTTGTCATGGATCAATTGCCGCCGCCGCGCGTTGCGCCGGTGTGGGGTCGAGGATTTCGCTCGCGGCGGATCGGCGCTATAGTGCGGAGCTTGCTCGCGCTCCGGGAGAGCATCGATGTTCGGACAGAAGAAGGAAGACATGCGGGTGGCCGACTATGTCCTCGGCCTGATGGATCCTGGAGAATCCGCGTTTTTCGAGCGCGAGATGCGTCAGGATCCAACTCTTGCGCATCGCGTGGCGGACTGGCGCGATCGTGTCGCCAAGATCGATGAGAGTGAGCCGCGCACTCCCCAGGCCGCAATGCGGCGCAGGATCGAGACGGAACTGAAGCGTCGGGGCGAGAACATCGTGCTCCATCCGGCAGCGATCCGCGATGCCGAGCAACAGGATCTTCCGAGGCTGCTGCTGATGGGAGTAGGCTGTTTCGCGGCAGGCATACTGCTGGGCGGCACGCTTGTCTGGCTGATTTTCCGATAGGCACCCACGGTGGCAGTTTTCGGCGATTGAAACTTGATGACAATTGACAAGTTTTTTGGTTGCCGTATGCATGGGCGGCGGCCGGGAAGGCATTGACAAAGACTCATCCCTCGACCAGAACCGTTCCGTAATGTTATTACATTACAGATCTGACGCCTTTTTGGGGGATACTCAATGACCACACGTCTGTCGCTGGCTGCCGCATCGACCGCGCTGATCGCATTCCTGGCTGTGGGAGTGGCAAATGCGGATGACGAAACGACTCCGGACGACTCCTCGCCGGCCAGCTACCCGTACATCGAGGGCACGCTCGATCTCGAACTCGGCGACGATTTCGTCGTGGAGTCCGACGATGCTTCGACGGAGATCAACGATCTCTACTTCAGCGGCAGCATTGCAGCGCGAATGCACGTCACGGAGATCCTGTCGCTCAATGCCGGACTGACGCTTGAGGCGGTGGAGGACCCGCTGCCGTTCGAAGACCGGTTCTTCGGCGGAATGGGTCTGTACATGGACACACTCAATCTGCAGGCGGAATACAACGGTTTCAGCCTGACCGCCGGCAAGTTCGGACCGGGTTTCGGAACGGCCTGGGACAACACGCCAGGCGTCTTCGGCACCGTGTTCGCGGAGGACTATGAATTGTCGGAGCAGATCGGCGTCGGTCTCGCCTACGCGTTCGATGCGGGAGATGCGGGCCAGCATACGCTCGGGGCAAACGTCTTCTATGCCGACAACACCTTCCTCTCCGACTCGCTGTTCACGCGGCGCGGCCGGACCTTTGTGTCCGACGGCGGCGCTGGCAACACAGGCACCCTCGACAATTTCTCGGTCACGCTTGACGGCAGCGAATTCGCGGCGCTGCCTGGTCTTTCCTATCACCTCGGCTACCGCCATCTTTCCGCAGGCGTGACGGAAAACGCTGACGAGAAAGGCTTCGTCGGCGGCGTCGCCAAGGAGACCGAGCTGTCGAACGGCATCGTGCTGGGCCTGAACGGCGAACTTGCCTATTTCGACGATGCGGCGGGCGTTGCCGGAGACGAAGCGCTCTACGCGACGGCTGGCCTCTCGCTGACGCATGGTCCGTGGCATGGCGAACTGGCCGGCACGCTGCGGAAGGTCCGGCTTTCGGGAGTCGATTTCAATGACCACATCGTTCAGGCTTCGGTCGGCTACGAATTCGAGAATGGCATCGATCTTTCGGCCGGCTATGCCCATGTAAGGGAAGCCGCGGTCGATGCGCATGTCATAGGCGTCCGTCTGACCAAGTCCCTGGAGTTTTCGACCCGAAACTGATGCCGAATGCTGGTTTGCCACTGTAACCTGATCACAGAGAAGGAAATCGAGCAGACGATCCTGAGGCTGCTGGACTCCGATCCCTGGCAATTGATCGTGCCGGCGAAGGTGTATCACACCCTCGCGAAACGAGGCCGCTGTTGCGGCTGCTTCCCGAATGTGGTGGAAACGATCATCCGCGTGACCGAGGCCTATCACTCCAAGAGCGATAGCGGCCAGGCGGAAATCGTATCGTACCTAGACCGCGTGCGCGGTTTGCGCGGTCAATTCGGGAGCAAGGTCCATGAAGGGCGAAAAACAGGTCATAGAGCGGCTTAACGAGGCTCTCTTCCTCGAACTTGGCGCGGTCAACCAGTACTGGCTTCACTACCGGCTGCTCGAGGACTGGGGCTACCAGAAGCTTGCCAAGAAGGAGCGCGCCGAATCGATCGAGGAAATGCACCACGCCGACAAGCTCATCGCGCGCATCATCTTCCTCGAGGGTCATCCCAATCTGCAGTCGGTGTCGCCGTTGCGGATCGGCGAAACGGTCAAGGAAGTGCTCGAGGCAGATCTCGCGGGTGAGTATGACGCACGCACGTCGTACAAGAAGTCGCGGGAAATCTGCCACGAACTGGGCGACTACGTCTCGATGCAGCTCTTCGAAGAGCTTCTCAAGGACGAGGAAGGTCATATCGACTTCCTCGAGACCCAGATCGACCTCTACAATTCGATCGGCGAGGAGCGCTACGGCCTGCTCAACGCCGAACCCGCCAACGAGGCGTAATGACCGTTCAGCTGTGGGCGAAGATGTCCTCTTCGCCCCAGCCCATCAGGTCGAGCTTCGACCGCGTCGGCAGGAATTTGAAGCAGGCGGCGGCTTCCGCCGTCCGACCGTCGCGCTCCAGCCGTCCCGCCAATGCTTCGCGCAGCCGGTGCAGGTAAAGCACGTCTGACGCGGCATATTCGAGTTGCTCCGGGGACAGCGTTTCCGCCGCCCAGTCCGATGACTGCTGCACCTTCGACAGGCTGACGCCCAGCAGTTCGCTGCAGATATCCTTCAGCCCGTGCCGATCCGTGTAGGTGCGGGTCAGACGCGAGGCGATCTTGGTGCAGAACACAGGTTCGGGCATCGTGCCGAACGCCTGGTAGAGCACCGCGAGGTCGAACCGGCCGAAATGGAAGAGTTTCGTGATCTTCCGGTTCTTCAGCAGCGAGACCAGATTGGGCGCCCGCTTCTGGCCGGCCGCTATCTGGATCACATCCGCGGTGCCGTCGCCTGGCGAAATCTGCACGACGCAGAGCCGGTCGCGGTGCGGGTTGAGGCCCAGCGTCTCCGTGTCGATGGCGACAGCGTCGACATCGTAGTTCGACAGATCGGCGAGATCGCCCTTATGGAATCGGATCGTCATGTCATTCTCCCCGGCGGGCGAGTGCGTCGAGGATGCGCGCCCAGGACCGCTGGCCTTTGTGGAACGACGACAGCTCGTATTTTTCGTTCGGCGAATGGATGCGGTCGTCGTCGAGCCCGAAGCCGACAAGCAGCGATTCCATGCCGAGATAGGTCTGGAAATCGCCGACGATCGGGATCGACCCGCCCATGGCGATCATCACCGCCGGTTTCGGCCATTCGTCCGACAACGCATCCTTGGCCTTGGACAGGAACGGGGACTCGTAGGACAACTGGATCGCCGGCGACCCGCCGTGCGGATGGAACTCGACCGAGCAATCGGCCGGAATGCGGGCCCGGACAAAATCGCGGAATGCTTCCCGTATCCTAGCCGGGTCCTGCTTGTGCACGAGACGGAACGAAACTTTCGACGAAGCCTCGGCGGCGATGACAGTCTTGAAGCCCTTGCCGGTATAGCCGCCATTGATGCCGTTGAACTCGGCCGTTGGCCGCGCCCAGACCAGTTCCAGCACCGAACGGCCTTTTTCCCCAGATGGGATCGACAGGCCGATCTCACCCAGGAACGCGTCGGCCGTCAGCCCAAGTCCTTCCCATTGCTTGAGAATCTGGCTCGGGGTTTCCTCGACGCCGTCATAGAATCCCGGAATCGTCACGCGACCATCGTCATCGTGGATCGCGGCCAGCACCTTGGCGAGGATCCGGATCGGATTGGCCGCAGCGCCGCCGAAATGGCCCGAATGCAGGTCGCGATTGGCGGCCTTGACCGTGATCTCCTCGCCGACCAGGCCGCGCAGCGCGGTCGAGATGGCGGGCGTGTCGCGGTCCCACATGCCGGTATCGCAGACCAGCGCGAAATCAGCCTTCAGTTCAGCCGCGTTGGCCTCGAGAAAAGGCTTCAGCGACGGCGAGCCGGATTCCTCCTCACCCTCGAACAGGATCGAAACCTTGCAGGGGAGCTCGCCATGCGCAAGCTTGTATGCGCGGCAGGCCTCGACGAAGGTCATCAACTGCCCCTTGTCGTCCGCCGTTCCACGCCCGGTGAGAATCTTGCGGCCCGGCGCCACTTCCTTGACCTTCATGTCGAAAGGATCGTCGTGCCACAGGTTGAGCGGGTCCACCGGCTGGACGTCGTAGTGGCCGTAGAACAGGACATGCGGGCTGCCGTCCGGGCCGTCATGGTGCGCCACGACCATCGGGTGGCCGGCGGTGTCGCGCACGCTTGCCTCGAAGCCGATCGTCTTCAGGTCGGCGACCAGCCATTCGGCGGCGCGGCGGCATTCGGCGGCATAGGCCGGATCGGTGGAAATCGACGGAATGCGGACAAGGTCCGTCAGCCTCCCGAGACTGGCCTCGAGGTTGGAATCAAGCGTGTCAAGGACATGGGCAAGCGAAGTCATTGCGGGAACCTTTCGAATCTCGCGGGCGACACTAGAGCCAGTTGCGGCGGGTGGAAACCACCGTGGAGCCGAAAACGGCGGCCCGCGATCCAATGCGTGGGCCCGCGGCCGTGTCACGAACGGGTGAAATCGCCCTCAAGCGCTTCTCAACACATGGTGAGACGGTCCGCGAGGTGCTTGCCACCAGCTTCGGAGAGGCCCATGCCGATCGCATGTTCATTTCCTTCAAGAATGGCTGGCCTGCAAGCGCTCTGCCGCGAGAGCCATCTGGCGAAGGCCGCCCGACATCGTTCTTGCATGATGACCGTCGGAACGAGACTATGAGCGGGACGTGGAGGGCGTCTGACCAAGTGACTCAATCGGATCGTGAGCCTGGCGCGGGCGCGAAGCGTGGCGGCCCGTGGCGCTTTGCGCCGCTCGCGGTCGTCGTCGCGGGGCTCGCACTCGGCTATGGAATGGGGTGGCACCGGTATTTTTCGCTGATGTTTCTCGCGGAGAGCCGCGATGCCCTCAAAGCCTACGTCGCGGCGAACTATCTCCTGTCGCTCCTCGGCTTCGGCGCGGTCTACGCGCTCGCCGTCGCATTCGCGTTTCCGGCGGCGTCGGTCCTGACCATATTCGGCGGATTTCTGTTCGGCTGGCTCGTTGGCGGTTCGGTCGTTGCAGCCGCCGCCACCATCGGCGCGACCGCCCTGTTTCTCGCCGCCCGAAGCGCCTTCGGCGATGTTCTGAGGGTGCGCGTCGGCGGCAAGAGCGCCGCGTTCGCGGACGGCTTCGAGGAGAATGCGTTCGGCTATCTGCTGGTCCTGCGGCTTGCGCCGATCTTTCCGTTCTTTCTGGTCAACATTGCGCCTGCGCTGTTCATGGTGCCGCTGCGGACCTATGTCGGCGCGACACTTCTCGGCATCCTGCCTGGCGTGTTCGCCTATTCCTATCTCGGCGAAGGCATCGACAGCGTGCTGACGGCGGCCAGGGAAAGCGGGCAGGCGCCATCCGTCGCCGATCTGGTCACGCCCAAGATCACGCTGGCTTTCGCGGCGCTTGCGCTTGTTGCGGCGATCCCGGTCGTCGTAAGGAAGCTCAGGAAGCGCAGGCCGCTCTGACAGGTCCGGCCCGGCCGCAAGCGGCGCCGTGTTCGACGGAAGGTATTTCATGGCAAACATCCTGACGCCCGACATCTGCGTCATCGGCGCCGGCTCAGGCGGCCTGTCGGTGGCCGCTGCCGCCGCGGCTTTCGGTGTCCCGGTTGTGCTGGTCGAGAAGGGCAGGATGGGCGGCGACTGCCTGAACTATGGCTGCGTGCCCTCGAAGGCGATGATCGCGGCCGGCAAACAGGCGCATGCGATGCGTCACGCGGCGGCCTTCGGCATCGCCGACGTGGAGCCGGAGATCGATTTTCGCAAGGTCAACCGGCACATCCACGATGTCATCGCGGCCATCGCGCCGAACGATTCGGTCGAGCGCTTCACCGCACTCGGCGTGCATGTCATCAAGGCGGAAGCCACCTTCACCGACCCGCGCACCGTCGTCGCGGGCGATGTCGAGATCCGCGCCCGCCGCTTCGTCGTCGCCACCGGGTCGTCGGCGATGGTCCCGCCGATCCCCGGCCTCGACACGGTCGACTACCTCACCAACGAGACGATCTTCGAGCAGACCCGCAGGCCCGGCCACCTGATCGTGATCGGCGGCGGTCCGATCGGCATGGAACTGGCGCAGGCGCACCGCAGGTTGGGCTCGCAGGTCACCGTTCTGGAAGGCCTCAAGGCGCTCGGCAAGGACGATCCGGAGCTTGCGGCACATGTTCTGCGCGCGGTCCGCGACGAGGGCGTGGCGCTCCGCGAGGGCGCCCGCGTCACAGCGGTCGAAAGGCGGGGCAAGACGGGCATTCGCGTTCATGTCGATGCAGGCTCCGGCGCCGAGACCATCGACGGCACGCATCTGCTGCTCGCGGCCGGGCGCGCGGCCAATGTCGATGGTCTGGGCCTCGACAAGGCAGGCGTCGCCTTCGACCGCAAGGGCATCAAGGTCACCGAAAAGCTGCGCACGACCAACAGGCGCGTCTACGCGATCGGCGATGTCGCGGGCGGACTCCAGTTCACCCACGTCGCCGGCTATCACGCCGGCCTCGTCCTCCGGCCGCTTCTCTTCCGGCTGGCGGCCAGGGAAAACCGCGCCATCGTCCCCTGGGTAACGTATACCGACCCGGAACTCGCGCAGGTCGGCATGACCGAAGCCGATGCGATGAAGGCGCAGAAGGGGGTCCGGACCCTGCGCTGGCCCTATGCCGAGAACGACCGTGCCCAGGCCGAACGCAAGACCGGGGGCCTGATCAAGCTGGTCACGAATTCCCGCGGCAAGATCCTCGGCTGCTCGATCGTCGGCGCGAACGCGGGCGAGATGATCAACATCTACGCGCTCGCGCTGGCGCGGGGGATGAGTGTCAGGGACATCGCATCCTACATCCCACCTTATCCGACCATGAGCGAAATTGGCAAACGCGCGTCGATCACCTATTTTGCAGGCGCGACTCGCAAACCGATCGTGCGCAAACTTGTCCGATTCCTGCGCATGTTCGGGTGAGACGCCATGCCTCCGGGCCGTATTCCCGGCTTCGGAGGCGGAGACCTTGACCGGATGCCAGGGATAGCGCTCGAGACACGGACACCGGGACAACCGGTCGGGGCCAGCATTCCATTGATGCGGCGGCTGTCGACCAAGCTCCTCATCCTCACCATCGTTTCCGTCCTCGTGGCGGAAGTGCTGATCTTCATTCCGTCGATCGCCAATTTCCGGCTGCGCTGGCTGGAGGAGCGTCTGAACACCGCCGCGGCCGCGACGGTGGTGCTGATCGGCAACGATGCGACGCCGCTGCCACAGAACATCCAGAACGACGTTCTCGCGGCGCTCGGAGCCAAGGCGGTCGCGGTGCGCTCCGGCGGCGATTCGCGCCTGCTGGTCGTCTCCGAAATGCCGCCTGAGGTGAACGAACACGTCGACCTCGCCGCCACCGGCCCGGTCGCGGCGATCGGCGGCGCGCTCGGCACGATCCTTTACGGCGGCGACCGCATGTTGCGGGTCTTCGGCAAGGTCGGCGACAGCGACAAGGAGTTCGAGCTGATAATTCCAGACGCGTCGCTGCGCAAGGCGATGCTCGTCTACGCCCGCAACGTCGCGATCCTGTCGCTGATCATCTCGTTCATCACCGCCGGGCTGGTCTTCGGCGCGATCCACCGCATCATGATCCGCCCGATCCGGGGCCTGCGCAGCGCGATGATGGCCTTTGCGGAAGCCCCGGACGACCCGTCGCGGATCTTGCGTCCGAGGGCCAGCGCGGACGAACTCGGCGTGGCAGAGCGCGAGCTCGCCGGAATGCAGGGGCAGTTGCAGAAGACCCTGGCCGAACAGAAGCACCTCGCCGACCTCGGCCTCGCCGTGTCGAAGATCAACCACGACCTCCGCAACATCCTGGCGTCGGCGCAGCTGATTTCGGATCGGCTGCGCATGGTCAAGGACCCGTCCGTTCAGGCCTTTGCGCCGAAGCTGGTGCGCACGCTCGACCGCGCGGTCGGCTACACCGAGAGCGTGCTCTCCTATGGGAAGGCGCAGGAGGCGCCGCCGGCGCGCCGCAGGCTGCGGCTGCGGCAGCTCGTCGAGGAGGTCGAGGGCCTGCTCGGCATCGACCCGGTTTCGGCGATCGAGTTCGAGAACGCGGTCGATCATGGCTTCGAGATGGACGCGGATGCCGAGCAGATGTTCCGCGTGCTGACCAACCTCTGCCGCAACGCCGTCCAGGCGATGAGCGGCGAGACCGACGGGGCCGTGGTGCGCCGCCTGACGATTTCGGCCGAGAGGCAGGGCAGCGTCACGCGGGTGATCGTCATGGACACAGGGCCCGGCCTGCCGCCGCGGGCGCGGGAAAACCTCTTCGCCGCCTTCCGCGGTGCGGCCCGCAGCGGCGGAACCGGTCTCGGCCTCGCCATCGCCCACGAGCTGGTGCGGGCGCACGGCGGCACGCTCGAACTCGTGGAAAGCGTCGGAGGGCGCACGGTCTTCGCCCTCTCCGTGCCGGACCAGCCGGTGATGCTGGACGAGGCGCGCAATGCGCTGCGCCGCCCGGCCTGACTCGCGCCGGCGCAAGCCGGGCCGTGCCCGGCATCGACAGATGTGCCGCTGTCCAACCACGCCGCCTCCCGATGCACCGCATCACAAGACGGGATATTTCCCAACGCGGCGCTTGCAATTCGGCAAACCAGCGGTTAGTTACGCGGCTCTTGAGGCGTCCGGTCGCTGACCGGACGAAGCGGCTGTGTCAGCCGCCTGCGCGCCCGTAGCTCAGCTGGATAGAGCACCAGACTACGAATCTGGGGGTCAGGAGTTCGAATCTCTTCGGGCGCGCCACTTCGGAACACATCTGCGAACGTCGGACACGGAACGCTGGTCCGCCAGCGCCGAGCGCTCTCCTTCGATCCGGATCGTCCTTTCGCCGACAACCACCCGCGCGATGAGCGTCTTCAGGTAGCGCTTCCTCAACGAAATTTCGCCTTCGGAGAGCTTGTTGCGCATCAAGTCCGCGAAGCGGGCGAGAACATCGTCGGTGAAGGAAAGCTCAGTCGGCGCGGCGTCCAGGCGCCGGATCGCCTCGCACGCGTTGTCGCGTTTCTCGCGAAGATCGTCCAGTTCTCCCTTAAGGGCTGACGCTCGTCACGGCATATAAGCGCCGCCATTGATCCACAAAACCTGGCCCGTCATGTAGGAACTGTCAGGGCCGAGCAGGAACCGGATCGGACCGACGACGTCGCCCGGCACGGCAAGCCGCTTCAGTGGAATGGCTTGCAGGTAGGGCGCGAAATTTACGACGCTGTCGCCGCTCTCGTCGGACCGTCCCGTGCCGCCGCGCAGAAAGGCTGTGTCGACCAGCCCGGGCGCCACTGTGTTGACGCGCACTTTCGGGGCGCACTCGTGCGCCAGCGTCTTCGCCAGCGCGATGACGGCGGCCTTGGCGGCGGAGTAGGAGCCGTAGCCGGGCCGGACGAAGGAGGCCAGTCCGGACGAGACCATCACGAAGCTCGAACCCTCGGCCATCAGCGGCAGGACCGCCTTGGTCGACAGGAATGCGCCACGCAGATTGCCGGCGATGATGTCGTCGAAATAGTCGGCGGAGGTTTCAGCCAGGGGCTGAAGCTTACTGTTGTAGCCCGCGAGATTTACGAAGCCGTCGACTGCTTCCCAGTGCTTTGCGAGACTCGCCACCGCCTTGCCAATCGCCACCTCGGACAGAATATCGATCGGGATGGATGGGGTGTCCTGACGGTGGCGTTCGAGCGAGGCAGGAAGGTCCAGCACCACGACGTCGTCGCCTCCGGCGAGCAGGCTGGATACGAGCGCACGGCCGATGCCGCCCGCGCCGCCGAGGACCGCGATCCGGCGGGTCATCGATCGTTTCGTCCGCGCAGCGAGCGGAGGTAAGCGATGATCTCGTCCTCCGAGACGACGTCGGCGTATTTCGCGTTCATGTCGAACAGGTTCGCCTCGTGCGGTGCGGCGTGGCGATCGCCGCAGGCCTCGCGGACAACGCTGGTGGTGAAACCGTGCGACATTGAATCGACGCAGCTTGCGCGCACGCAGCCGGATGTGGTGAGGCCGGTCAGGATGACGCTGTCGATTCCGGCGGCCGTCAGCGTCGAGGCAAGCGACGTGCCGAAGAACGCGCTCGGATACTGCTTGGTGATCACCAGTTCGTCGTCGAAAGGCACCAGTCCGCTGGCGAAGCCGGCAGTCTTCTCTCCCTTGACGAAGGCCTTCAGCGGTCTTGCCTTTTCGAAGAACCGGCCGCCATTCATGCCGCCCTTCTGGTAGCTCACTTCCGTCAGGATCACCGGCACGCCGACCTCGCGGGCCACGGCCCTGACGCGCAGCGCCGACGCCAGCGCGTCCTCGACACCCGCGTAGAGGTCGCACTCCTTGTCGAAATAGGCGTGCGCGAAGTCGATCAGGACCAGCGCCGGCGATTTGCCGAAGCCGGCCTGGTTCGAATAGGCGCGCTGGTAGTTCGCGAGAAGGTCGTCACTCATGGCAGCTCTCCGGATCCGTGGTCAGTCCTGCGCGAACTTCTTCTCGAACGCCCAGACATCCTCGAAGCCGATCAACTTGTTGAATTCGGCGAACGAGTAGAGATCGATGTCCTTCGACGTCTCGCCGTTCCGGGCGAGGTCGCTGTAGGCTTTCTGCAGCGCGGCGCCAACGGACAGAAAGCCGATGGCCGGGTGAATGGCGATCGCATAGCCCATGCTTGCCAGCTTTTCTGCGGAGAACAGCGGCGTGCGGCCCCCGTTGACCATGTTGGCGAACAGCGGAGCGTCGATCTCGGCCGCGACCTTCAACATCTCGTCTTCGGATTCGGGCGATTCGATGAAGACGACGTCGGCGCCGGCCTTAGCGAAGGCCTTGCCGCGGCGGATGGCCTCGTCGATGCCGAGCGACGTGCGGGAATCGGTGCGGGCGATGATCAGGAAATCATCGCTCTTGCGGCTGTCGACGGCCACTTCGATCTTGCGCACCATGTCTTCCAGCGGGACGACGCGGCGGTTCGGCGTGTGGCCGCATTTCTTCGGGAATTCCTGATCCTCGATCTGAATGGCGGATACGCCTGCGTCCTCATAGCCGCGGATCGTGTGGCGCACGTTGAGCAGGCCGCCGTAGCCGGTGTCGGCGTCGGCGATGACCGGCTTGGTCGTCATCTTCACCATCTGTGCGATCCGCTCGATCATGTCGCGGTAGGTCGCGATGCCGGCGTCAGGATAGCCGAGATAGGAAGCAACCGTGCCGTAACCGGTGACATAGAGCGCCTTGACGTCCTGTTTGTCCGCGATCAGCGCGGATATGAGGTCGAATATGCCCGGCGCAAGGATGAATTCCTTGTTGCGGATCGCGGTTTTCAGTGCGGGATTGGCCATGCTTGCGTTCTTTCGCTGTGATTTCAATGATCTCGGAGAAGGGCCCCGAAGTGGTCGAAGCGGTCGTCGATGCCGGCGGCGCGCAGCATCGCCCAGAATGTTGCCTGGTTCGAGGTGACGACAGGAACGCCGAATTCGGCTTCCAGCGTCTTGATCAGGGGAAGGGTGGGGAAGTCGGTGCAGGTAATGAGCAGGGCGTCGCTTCCCTTGACGAATGCGGCGCGGGCGTGATCTTCGACCTTGTGGATCGGCGTCTCGGCGATGTGAATGTATTCGGCCGGGCCATTGGCGCCGATGCCGAGGCCGATCAGCCTGTCGACCGCAAAGCCGTTGTCCTCGAGAAAATGCGTCTCGTGGTCGTTCAATCGGTCCGCATAGGGCGTGGCGACGGAGAGCCGCGTCGCGCCGAGCGCCTTCAGCGCGGCAATGATCGCAGCCGAAGTCGTGACCGATTTGACCCCGGTGCGGGTAGTCAGGCTGTCGGGGAGGGACTGGACGGGATTGATCATCGAACCCGCCGTGCACGCGTAGGCGATGGCATCGACGCGTGACTGCTTCAACAATGCGAAGACGCTTTCGAGATCGTCCATCAGCGCCTGCTTGCCGGCCTCGCTGGTCGTGTCGGCGTGCAGCGGCATGCGGTGCGTGTGGAAGGTGACACCAGCGGGCATCATGCGCGCCCATTCAGCCTCGTTGACCGTGTTGGTCGGCGGCACCACGAGGCCGAGCTTCGCTCGCGAAGAGTACGCCGAAAGATGTCTGTCAGTCATCGCTGCGGCCTCCCGGCTCGCGACGGGCACATTCTCGCCCTCTTGATTAGGTCTGGAGGAAATCGCATAGTTCGCCGTTATTTGTCCATACCTATAAGGTCAAATGGTGCGAAGTCCTGGGAAAGGCCGGAACCGCCGAATGATTGCGCATCTTGCGAACCGGGTCGCGCTAGGCGACAAGCGGCCCATCATGACCGATCCACCGAGGATTGACGCGCCGATGAGCGAAGACAAGTCGATCGAGCCAAAGCCGGCGACGGATGCGGACGGGCCTCGCTATGCCCGCATCCAGAAAATCCTCGAAGAACGCGTCATCGAGGGCTTGTATCCGGTCGGCAGCCTGATCCCGACCGAAATCGAGCTGGCGGCCGAGTTCAACACCAGCCGCTTCACCATCCGGGAAGCGCTGCGCTACCTGCGCGAGCACGGCTATGTCGAGCGCCGACAGGGCGTCGGCACCCGTGTCATCTCCAACAGCACCCAGACATCGTATTTCCAGTCTTTCGGCTCGCTTGAGGAACTGTTCCAGGTGGCCGTCGAGACCTGGTTCATTATTCTCGACACGAAGCGCATTACGCTCGAACCGGACATCGCCGAACTCGTCGGCGGTCTGGCCGGAGAAGAATGGTTTCAGATCAGCGGGGTGCGATGGACCAAGCCCGGCGGCAAGCCGATCTGCTACATCCAGAGCTACATCCCGGGCCGCTTCGAACATGTGATCCCCTCGCTCGAAGGCCACCAGGGCTCCTTCTTCTCCCTGCTGGAACGACACTCGGACGGCAAGATCGAAGAGGCGGTGCAGGAGATACGGGCGCTGCCGATGCCGGTGGAGATGTCCCGCCAACTCGGGCTCGCGCCGGGCGGGTGGTCGCTGCAACTGCTCCGCCGCTATCTGACCGAGAGCGGGGTGCTGATCGCCTCGTTCAACTGGCATCCTGCGGACCAGATGACCTACGTTATGCGGATTCACCGCTCCAAGCCCAGTGTGGACTGACATCGGCCGGCTTCACCTCACGAAGGTCGGACTGTAGCCGGAACCCTTGCGTTCGACCCCCATGCCCCATGCGCCGCGCAGGTGCGCCGGGATCAGCAGCGTGTTCTCTTCGGACGAGCGTTCGAACAAGCCGAGCCGGGTGGAGATCGCCTGCTCGCGGTCGGAGCAGAACGCACTTGCCCATTGCGGCTGGAACACCTGCACCGGCGAATGAACCGCGTCGCCGCAGAAGAGCGCCTTGCCAGCGCCGCCGCAATCCAGGCACAGGCCCACCTGCCCCGGTGAATGACCGGGCAACATCTCAAGCTTCATGCCCGGGGCAAGGTCGAAACCGTCGTCTACCAGTTCCACCAGACCAGCCTCGAGCACTGGCAGAACGCTGTCGGTATAGGCGCCATGGTTGTGGCGACCGGGCTCCTGGGCTTCCGCTGCCTGCCAGTGCGCCATCTCGGTCCGCCCGATGAGATAGCGGGCGTTCGGGAACGTCGGGATCCAACGGCCATTGTCCAGTCGCGTATGCCAGCTGACATGGTCGGCGTGAAGGTGTGTGCACAGCACCACGTCGATCTCAGCGGGCGAGACGCCAGCGTGGCGCAGCCGGTCGAGGTAGCCTGTGCTGCTGCGCCTGTGCCATTCGGCGCGGCGTGGACGCTCCTTGTTCTCGCCGACACAGGTGTCGATGAGGATATTCAGGCCGCCCGAGCGCAGCAGGAGACTGTGCAGCCCGAGCAGGATGTTCCCGCCGGCAAAATCAACGTGATGCGGTGCGAGGACCGGCTCCGCGTGCCGGATCGCCTCGACGGTCGCACCCGGAAAGATGAACCCGAGCGGCAGGACGAACGGATCGAAATCGACAATGCGTTGGAGGGTTGCTGTGCCGAGCTTGAGCATCGCCAACCTCACATGATCATCGGCTTTGCAACCGATGGCGACCGTGCGCCTTCGGCGGCCGCGACCGTCGGCAGGGCCTCGTCCCACAGCCGTGCAATGTAGCGGCCACCCGTGAAGCCATTGGATTCGTCGGAGCAGAGCCACAGGATCGCCCGGCGCATGATCGACGGCGGCAGCAGATTGCCATCCGCTCCCTTCTTGCCGGGTCCGGAAGGCAAGAGGTCGGTATCCGCCGCGCCGCCCGGCAGATAGACGTTCACGTCGACGCCAGTGCCGGCGAGATCCTGTGCCCAGACGCGCGACATCGCCTCAAGTGCGGCCTTGGATGGGCCGTAGGGCGAGTAGCCCTTGCGGACCATCGTCTGGTCGCTGGTCGAAATGTTGATCACCTTGCCGAAGCCTTGCGCCACCATTCCAGGCACGGCGGCTCGGGCCATGTTGAACCCGCCGATGACGTTGGCTTCGACGATCCGACGCCAACTTGCAGGGTGAGCCTCCCAGAACCTGGTTGGAACCGTGTTGAACGTCTCCGATATGAGCCGCATTCCGAGCCCGGCATTGTTGACCAACACCGTCGGCGGACCGAATTCCCAGTTTGTGGAAGCGACGACCTCCTCGCATTTGTAGTAGGTATCCACATCAGCCATGACACCGACCGCATTGCCAGGCGCGATCCGATTGGCTTCGGCAACTGTCTCGTCGAGTACAGCCTTGTCGTTTGCGCCGGTCATGGTCACACGCATGCCCGCCGCGACCATTTCCAGCGCCATCTCGCGGCCGAGGCCGCGCGACGCGCCGGTGACGATAGCGACACGGCCCTGAAGCGACGGATGGGCGGCCATCAGTTCAGGCCCATTTTCAGGAACGTCCGCCGTTCCTGCGCGATGATCGTCGTCTTCATTTCGGTGAACATCGCCTGCGAGCCCTTGGCGCCTTCTCGGCCAAGACCTGACTGCTTGTAGCCGCCGAAGCCCGTGCGCAGGTCGCGCACGATCGGCGTGTTGACCATCACGGTGCCGGTGCGCAAAGCCGCCGCAGTCCGCATGGAGCGCTTGAGGTCCTCCGACCAGACATAGCCCACAAGCCCGAACTTGCTGTCGTTCGCGCGGGCGACGACCTCGTCTTCGTCATCGAAGACCTGCAGCGTGGCGAAGGGGCCGAAGATCTCGTCCTGGCAGATGGCGACGGAATTGTCCGGCGCTAGCATGGCCGTCGGCTCGACGAAGTAGCCCGTGTTGAAGCCGGCGTGGCGGTGACCGCCCGCGAGCAGTTCGGCTCCATCCTTCAAGCCGCTTTCGCTGTAGCGCGCCATGCGTTCCCGCTGCGCATGGTTGATCATCGGACCGATCTCGGTGCCAAGTGTCAGCGGATCGCCGACCTTCAGATTCCTCGTTCGGGCAGCGAAACTCTCCACGAACCGGTCGGCAATCTTGCGGTCGACGAAGATACGGCTGCCGGCCAGGCACATCTGGCCATTGTTCATGAATGATCCCAGCATAGCGCCGTCGAGCGCCAGTTCCAGGTCGGCGTCGGCGAAAACGATGGATGCAGACTTGCCGCCAAGCTCCATGCCTGACCCCTTGATGCCCTTGGCCAGCGCGGTCAGGATTGCCGCGCCCGTCTCCGTGCCGCCGGTGAACGACACCATGTCGATGTCGGGATGCGCGACCAGCGACGCGCCGGTGACGTGGCCACGGCCGTTGACGAGGTTGATGACGCCGTCGGGAAGTATTCCGGTCTGCGCGATGAGTGCGAACAGGCGAGCGACGGTCAGGGGCGTCAGCTCGGATGGCTTGACGACGCAGGTGTTGCCGAAGGCCAACGCGCCGGCGATCTTCATCGCCGTCAGTCCGAGCGGCATGTTCCACGGTCCGATCAGCCCGCAGACCCCGATGGGCTCGTAGGTGACGAAGCTCATCAGGCCAGGTTCCTGGGTGAAGACGTCGCCGCCAGCCTGGTTGATGTATTCCGAGAAGAAGCGAAAGTTGTAGGCCGCGCGCGGGACGTGCATTCCCATCGTCTGCGACAGTGGAATCCCGGTGTTGATGGTCTCGAGTTCAGCGAGTTCCGAGGCGTTGGCGAGGATGACGTCGTGGATCGCCAGCAGCGCCTTTTGCCGCTCGGGCACCGTTGCCCGGCCCCAGGGGCCGCGATCGAATGCCAGCCTTGCTGCCGTGACCGCGCGGTCGACCTCGTCGGCGCCGGACTCATGCAAGATCGCCACGCGCTGCTCGGTCGTCGGGTCAATGACCGGAATGTCTTCGCCCAAGCGTTCGGAGAAGTGTCCGCCAACGAAGCCGGTGATGCCGGCGGGCGCTTTGGCCATGGCCTCGCGTCTTGAATTCAACCTGATCTCCTATCGATGGGTGGACTGCCGGACATCATGAGTGCGCACGCATCCGCCTCAGCGCCGTGCCGCAGAGTCGCGCGGACGTGGCTTGGTGGACAGAATGTGGCCAGCCATCGCAGTGGCCGCCCATTCGCCATTGCGTTGCGACAGCGCCGCGACGATGTCGCGATGCTGGGCGTTGGAGCGCACGATGTTGATGCTTTGGTCCCAGACAAACTGCTTGATCAGCACAAGCGGCAGCGACACCGCCTGCGCCGTCAGGTGCTTGAGCTGCCGCGAGCGCGTGGCGTTGACGATGGTCGCGTGGAACTCCGAATTCAGCAGGATGAAACGGTTTGCCGCCTCCGCGCCACCGGCTGGGTCGATCTTGTCGATCTCGGTGATGACCCTCTCGAGCGTCTTTATCTCGTCTGCGGTGATCTTGCTCGCTGCCACGCCGGCGGCGTAGCTCTCGAGCTTGGCGCGCAGTTCAAAGACGATGACGACTTCTTCGTAGGAGAAGTCGGTGACGAAGCGATGCCTGTTCTCGGCCGTCGCGAGACCCTCGGCCACCAGCCGTCGTAGGGCCTCACGGACCGGGGTCCGGCTGGTGCCAGTCATTGCCGAGAGCTGTTCCTCGCGCAGATGTTCGCCGGGTTTCAGGACGCCTGTGAGGATCGCTTCGCGGATTCCGAGATAGGCGCGCTCGACGGGACGTTGCGCATCCGGGTGATGCAGCCGCGCCGCGAGCGAGGGATCGACACGGATTTCCGACGACCGGTCACGGAGTGCTTCCTGTGCCGCGTCGGTCATGTCGCCTGCGGGTCGATATGGGACTGATGATTCGTCAGATACCATTCCGCAATCTCCTCCCTGGTCGCAAACCAGACACCCTCGAATTGCTTGGCGTATCGGATGAAATCACGCAAGGCGCGGATGCGGAACGGCTGGCCAATCACATGCGGGTGCAGCCCAATGTTCATGAAGCGGCCGCTGGTTGCACTCTCGGCATAGAGCCAGTCGAACTGCTCCTTGAACATCTGCAGGCCGGTGTCGGCGCTGAGGCCCTGGCGGAGGAACGAGAAATCGTTGACCTCTGACGTATAGGAAACCGACACCATCGGCTTGCCGCTGCGCGTCTTGACGAGATAGGGCTGGTCGTCGTTCAGCAGGTCGGTAATGAAGATCAGGCCTTCTTCCGCCAGGATGTCGATCGTGTTCAGCGTCGAGCGCAGCGATGACGACAGCCAGCCCTTGGCCGGCTTGCCGACCGCCTCGCGGTAGATGTCGAGGGTGCGCTTGATGACGTTGCGCTCCGCGGCCTCGTCGAACATGTAGTCGGTGAGCAATTCGTCCTGCACATAGTTGTGCGCGACGATCTCCCAGCCTCGAGACAGCGCAGCGTCGATGACTTCCTTTCGCTCGACCGCCATCTTGGCGTTCATCGTGCAGGAGGACGGCACGCCCTCGGAGTCGAACACGTCGAACATGCGCCAGACGCCAACCCGCTGGCCATACTCGCGCCAGGTGAAGTTCGGGTTGTCGTACACATTGCCCGGCAGGTCGCCGCCGACGATGCCCGGGCCGCCCGGATAGTATTTCTTGTCGGTCGGCTGGACCTTGTCCCAATACTCGAAATTAGTGGTCAGGATGATCGCCAGCCGCTTGCCGTCCGGCCATTTCAGCGGCTTGCGGCGGGCTATCGGTACAAAGTCGTATTCCATGGCGACCGGCCTCCGGCTCAGTGATGCGACAGAAGCGAACCGAAGCCCGGCACCTTGTCGTCGATGCCGTTCATGCGCAGCGCATGCCAGTAGGTCGCCGTGTTGATGGCGATCACCGGCTTGTCGAGCCAGAATTCGGCGATGGCGCCGACGCGGGCCATGGCAAGGTTGGTGCCGGCCTGGACGATCGCCTCGACCGATGGATCGTTGACCTCGATGATTGCGTCGCGCAGCGTCTGCTCAGTTTCGTGCGCAATCAGCATCGGGCTCTTGCACTTCAGCCCCTTGACCGTCACGACCTCGAAGCCGCAATCGGTGAAAAAGCGACGGACCTGCTCGTCGCCGACAGGCATGTAGGGCGTGACGACGGCGATTCGCTTGATGTCGCCGAACTTCTTCAGCGCGGCCTGGCAGGCGTCCGAGCCCATCGCGACATTCATGCCAGCGCGCTCCTCGACCTGCGCCTTCAGCGTATCGGCGCGGTCCTTGCCGTCCCAGAACGTCTCGGCCGACATGCCCATGACAAGGGCGCCCGGCGAACATGTCTTGACGGCGTCAATGGCTTCCATCGTCTTGGCGCGAATGCGCATGACGAGCTCGTTGAAATCGTCGTCGGAGTTGACCGGATCGTCCGGAATGACAATGCGCGAGAAGTGGTTTGTGACGCCGACCGGGCGCATCGAATCGAACTCGGGCTGAACCGACGTGTTCGTCGACGGCGCGATGACGCCGAACTTCATGCGATATCCGAGACTGTCCACCATGCTCATGTCCTCAATAGGCTCGTTACGAAATGAAATGAATGCCGGCCGTCAGGCGACCGCCTCGAGATCGCGCAGCGACTGGATCATCGACGAGCGCAGCAGATAGTCGCGATGCTTCTTCGGATCGGCGACCGTCGCGCGCAACTCGTCGTGGTAGGCGCGGCGCTGGGCCGGGTCGGTTTCGTTCATCATCTGCCGGTTGCGCAGCGTCTGCGCCTGCACGGCTTCGAGCGTGACTTTCCGGCGCTGGCGCTCATAGCGGCCCATCAGATCGAGCGGCGCGTCGCCGATCCAGACCTGTGCGAGCTTTTCGGTCAGGTTGATGGCGTCGTGAATGCCGCCGTTCATCCCCATCCCGCCGAGCGGGTTGTTCACATGGGCCGCGTCGCCCGCGAGAAAGATGCGGCCCACAACGAAATTCGCGGCGACGCGCTGGTTCACACGGTAGGCCGTCGCATGGACGATGTCGTATTCGCCGTCCTGCGGGCACAGCGCCTGAAGCCGCGCCTGCATCACGGCCGGATCCTTGATCTGCTCTTCCGACTGGTTCTGGTCGGTCGGCAGCAGCACTCGCCAGAGCGACGGGGTTCGCAGCAGCACCGCCCATTCGCTGGGATCCGTCAGATAGGCGATCGGCGCGAGATCCGGGATCGCGGCGGCAAAGTCGAAATGGGTCGACATCGAGAGGAAGATTTCCGGAATGGTCAGCCCGTCAAACGCGATGTCCTGCGACTTGCGGATGGCGCTGCGGGCGCCGTCGGCAGCGATCAGATAGCGGGCCGACAGTTCTTCTTCCGCGCCGTCCGGGCGGCGGATGGTGAGCGTGACGCCATTATCGTGCTGGCGCGCGCCAACGGCCTCGGCCTCGTAGACGATCTCGACAAGATTGGTCTTCGCCAGCCGGTCACGCAGGAGGCCGGTCAGTTTCCATTGCTCGCACTGCAGCCGGTAAGGGTGCGCAGTGTCGTGCACCAATACGCCAAGGTCGAATGTCGCGACCACGCCTTCCGCCCGATCGCGGAATTGCCATTGGGGACAGATCAGGCCTTGCGCCACGAGTGAATCGGACACTCCAAAGCGGTCGAGCATGTCGAGTGTCGGCGGGTGGAAGGTCGACGCGCGCAGATCCATTGGCAGGTCGCGGCTCGCCTCGACGATCGTCACTGGAATTCTCGCGTCAGCCAGCGCACATGCCGACACCAGTCCGACTGGGCCTGCGCCGACGATCAACACTCGATCCTTCACCCCAACCATCCCGCGCCGTCTCCCGAATGTTCCGCTTGACAATGCCAAACCACCATTTCAATGTGTACATATTGTCAGGACATATCAACCGAATTTTTTGGTGCTTGTCTCGATAAAGCCGAAAGGCGCCAGTTGGGCGGATGATTGCGATCGATGCGATCGGCCTGAAGATTGTAAGTCGGCGATGAGAGGCTCGCAGGAGTCCAGGCCGAGCAAATCAACCCTTGCAGGTCCACATTGGGCCCTGCGGTGCGCGACGAGCGGGAACAGTGACGGACACGGATACGGTCATGGTGACGGTCAACGCATTGAATCTGCGCCGTCTATGGCCAAGAATGACCGCTTTCGCATTGAATGCATAAGGCAAGAGCGTCGATCGTTTGTATCCAATAATCGGAGAAGTGGGCATCTCTTTGTATACAAACAATCGTCATTTGGGGGGAGCTCCCGCATGTTGCTGATCCAGCAATTCGTCAACAGCATCATGCTCGGCAGCGTCTACGTGACCGTCGCTGTCGCCTTCACGCTCACAATTGGCGTGCTCAACTTCCTGAATTTTACGATCCCGACCCTGTTCATGGTGGCTGGTATGCTCGGTTGGGCGCTTGCCTACTGGGGCATTCCGTTTGGTTTGTCCGGACCTTTGCCGTGGCCGCTCGCCCTGCTGATCGGGATTCTCGTTTCCGTTCTTGCCTCGCTTGTGGTCGAGCGATTCACCTTCCGCTACCTCAAGACGAAGTATGGCGACTCGACCGAGCACGCCATTCCCCTGGTCTCCTCGCTCGGGTTCCTTCTCGTCCTCGAGAACCTCGTCCGCATTGGTTACGGCACGGACGCACAGCGTTTTCCGGGGCCAAGCGCCGACCTGACGATGAACATCGGCGGCATCTTCATCCGCATCCCGCAACTGGTCAGCCTTATGCTGGTGATCTGCATCGTCTTCGGACTGACCTGGCTCTTGAAACGCAGCCGCATCGGCCGCGGCCTCCGCGCCATCGCCGAAAACCCGGATGCCGCCAGTATTCTGGGCGTCGACACGCGGCGCGTCGTGCCGGTCGTCTTCATGCTGACCGGACTGCTCTGCGGGCTCGCCGGAGCGCTGTTTGCTGTCAACTACGGTGAGGTCTCCCCGCAGATGGGCGAAGATATCGGCACCAAGGCGATCGCCGGCATGGTCGTCGGCGGCCTGGGTTCGATCTGGGGCGCGGTTCTGGGCGGGCTGATCGTCGGCCTCACCGAGATGATGACCATCCACTTCTTCGGCGCCGACACGGTGCAGGTCGCCGTCTGGGGTCTGCTGCTGCTGACGCTCTTCATCCGTCCACAGGGCCTGTTCGGACACAACGCGATCGGCAAGGGGAAGCTCTGACGATGAGCGGTTACTGGGCAGGCATTCTTTCCATCCTGGCGATCAACGTGATCTTCGCGTACGGCATCTTCATGCCGGTGGCGACCGGGCAGCTCAATCTCGGCGGCGCCGGCTTTCAGGCGCTGGGGGCCTACGCGGCGGCGTTTCTGTCGGCGACATGGGGCCTGCCGGTTCCGGTGACCATCGGCGTCGGCATGTTGCTGGCCGGCGGCATCGGCTTCCTGATCGCATTTCCGCTGCTGCGTACCCGCGGGGTCTACCTGGTGCTGGCGACATTCGCCTTTGCCGAAGTCGTCGGCGGACTGATCCTGAATTCAGAGACGTTCGGCGGTGCGATGGGGCTTTCGGTGCCCGACTTCATCGACTGGCACGTGCCGGTGATCGCAGCCGCGGTCGTCACCCTGTTTGTGTTTTACATCATGTCGACCCGCTTCGGCCTGACGATGCGGGCAGCGCATGACGACGAGGTCGTGACCGACCTGATGGGCGTCAACATCCGCAGTGTGCAGGTTGCGGCTTTCGCGATCGGCGGCGCTTTGGCCGGGCTGGCGGGCGGGCTCTACGCGCACTCTTTCAGTTTCGTCGAGATCCAGAGCTTCAACGCTCTCGTATCCATCTACGTGTTGCTCTACGTGCTGCTCGGCGGCACTCAGACCGCGTGGGGGCCGCTGGTCGGCGCGACGTTCTTCACCATGCTGCCGGAAGTGCTGCGCACGGTCCTGCCGGCCATCAAGACGACCCTATATTCGGCGGCCGGGGTGGAAGGACCTGTCTCGGCGCCAGACGATTCCTGGCGGTTCGTCATTCTCGGCGCGCTCACAATCGCCATGATGGTGGTGCGGCCAGAAGGCCTGATTACCCGCACGATGGTGGAGCGGCTTCGGTTCCGCCGAGGCGCCAAGAGATCGGAGGCGCTGGCATGACCGCTCTCCTGTCCCTCGATAAGGTGTCCAAGAATTTTGGCGGCCTGGCTGTCATCAGTGATGTCAGCTTCGAGGTGCCGAGGGGCGCGCGGATGGCGCTGATCGGGCCGAACGGCGCTGGCAAGACGACGATCTTCAATCTGATTTCCGGTGTCTACCAACCAAGCGAAGGCCAGATGCGGCTGGAGGGGAGGGAGATCTCAGCCATTCCGTCGCGCTCGCGGATCGGCCTCGGCATTGCGCGCAGTTTCCAGAACATTCGCCTGATGCCGCACCTTTCGGTCGTCGAGAACGTGATGTTGGGGCAGCAGGCGCGGGCAGGCAGTCTTGCCGGAATGCTCACCCCGCTCTCGGTTTTCGGCAAGTCGAAGTGGCGCCAGGAAGCCGAGGAACTGCTGGATCAGATGGGGCTGGACACGTTTCCGGGCGAGGTCGTCGCCACCTTGCCCTACGGTATCCGCAAAAAGATCGAAGTGGTCCGGGCACTCGTCGCGAGACCCAAGATCCTGATGCTGGACGAGCCGGCGGCAGGTCTCAACAACACCGAGACGGCTAATCTGCGCGACTTCCTGATGAAAATCGCCGCGACCGGGGTGACGTTGCTGGTTGTCGAGCACGACATGAGCCTGGTGCGCAGCCTGTGCGACCACGCAGTAGTCCTGAACTTCGGCAAGAAGATCTACGATGGACCGACCGCGACAGTGCAGGACGATCCGGACGTGCTCGAAGCCTATCTCGGCACACGGCAGGCCGAAAAGGCCGGCGCGAAGGCGGAGGCCGCCCATGTTGCTTGAAGTCTCCGGTCTCGATGTCCGCTATGGCCGGACACACGCCGTCCGATCCGTCAACCTGACCGTCGGAGAGGGAGAGATCGTCACCGTGCTGGGTGCGAATGGCGCCGGCAAGACGTCGCTGTTGCGGGCGCTGCAGGGAGCCGTGCGGCCCGCCGCCGGCAAGATCGTCTTCGACGGTCAGGATCTGACGCAGTCGAGCCCCGCCGCGCGGGTGCGCTCCGGGATGATGCTGGTGCCGGAAGGCCGGCAGATTTTCGTCTCGATGACCGTTCACGAAAACCTGCAGATGGGCGTCTATCTGCGCTCCGACCGGGATATCGCCAAGGATCTGGATGCCGTCTACGACCGGTTTCCGAATCTCGCGCAGCGCCGCGACATGAAGGCAAGCGTGTTGTCGGGCGGCGAGCAGCAGATGCTGGCGATCGGCCGCGCACTGGTTGGCCGCCCTCGGCTGATCATGCTTGACGAGCCGTCGCTCGGTCTCTCGCCGCTGTTCGTGCAGCGGCTGTTCGACCTGATCGTCGAGTTGAACAAGAGCGGCATCGGCATCCTTCTCGTCGAACAGAACACCACGATGGCCCTCGAGGTCGCCGCGCGCGGCTACGTGCTGGAGCTTGGCTCGGTCGTGATCGAGGACAGCGCCTCGGCGCTCTCAAACAACACCGCGCTGACCGAGGCCTACCTCGGTGGCGGACATGGAAATTCGGCGCAAGCGGTGTCGCATGCGTAAGCGCCGGACGGGACTGAAACAATAAACGGAACACTCTAGAAGGAGATTGTCCATGAAACTGAAATCAATCCTCGCGGCAGCCGCGCTGTCGCTACTGGCAGGGGCAGCCTATGCGCAGGACACCATCAAGATCGGCAACATCGTCGTCACAGCCGGCCCGCTGAAGGGTCCGGGTGAGCCGACGATCACGGCAGTCGACATTGCCGTCGACGAGATCAACGCTGCCGGCGGAATCAACGGCAAGAAGATCGAGATCGTGCGTTTCGATACCGGCTCCGACCCGAAGCAGGCGTCCGTCGGCACGCGCAAACTGGCGCAGGATGACGGCGTTCTCGCCATCGTCGGTCCGTTCTCGTCAGGCGAATCCGCCGTTGCGTTCAATGATGCCGAGCGTCTGAAGATCCTGATGATGCCGACCTCCGCGTCGGCGCCTGGCCTGACCGAGGGCAAGAAATACGGATGGCGCCTCACCGAGGACGAGCGCAAGCAGTTCGGACGCCTGCTGAAGTCGATCAAGGCGAAGGGCGTCAAGGCCGATACTGCCGAGATCATCTACATCTCCGAGGAAGTCGTCTCGAATTCCGCCGGGACCAAGCTCTATCCCGCGCTGCTCGACGAAGCTGGCATCAAGCATGGCGAGCCGATCGCCGTGCAGTACAAGAGCTTCGACATGTCGGCGCAGGCGGCCCAGATCCTGCAGTCGAATCCCGATCTCGTCGCCATCGCCGCGCTTCCGGAATCCGCCTCGAAGGTCATCAAGGAACTGCGCCGCCAGGGCTACAAGGGCCGCATCATCGGCTCGCAGATCTTCGCCGACCCGAACGTCGTCGAACTCTTCGGTCCCGAAGGCGACGGAACGCTGCTGGTCGCCGGTTTCTGGAAAGGCTTCAGCCCGGCGTCGCAGGCATTCAACGACAAGTTCGTCGCCGAGACCGGAAAGCGCGGAATCAAGAAGGCCGGCGCGCACCATTCCGACGCCCAGGCCTATGACACCTTCTTCTTGCTGAAGCAGGTGATGGAAAAGGCTGGCACCACCGGCGATCCGGCGAAACTGGTCGAAGAGCGCGAAGCGATCGTCGCGGGTCTCGAAGGCGTCAAGTTCTCGGGCATCCTCGGCAATGACCTATGCTTCGCCGGCCATGACGCGGAATTGCCCGGCTATGTCATCGAGATCAAGGGCGGCGAATGGACCAAGTTCGACGAAGCGCCCGCCGACAAGTGCGAGTGACACAGAAACGGACGGCGGCTGGGCAACCAGCCGCCGTCTTCGCATCCAGGAACGAGAACAGGAGAAATTGTCCATGTTGAAACGCATCGCGGCGATAGCATCGATCGTCATCGGTGTCACAAGCGCAGCCATGGCGCAGACGGTAGGGCTTGCGACCACTCAGGGTGGCGCAACGGAACAGATTGCCACGGCGATCGCGAAGACGGTGTCCCAGTCGACCGACCTTCAGGTGCGGCCGCAGATGCTGGCGAACACGTCGCAATACATCCCGCTGGTCAATGACGGGCGGGTCGAGTTCGGCATCGCCAACTTCCCTCAGACATTCTATGCCATCAAGGGTGAAGGCATGTCCGCAGGACAGCCGGCGCCGAACCTAAAGATGGTCGCCTCGCTCATCCCCTTCAACGCCGGGATGATGGTTCCGAGCGCTCTTGGCATCAAGGACATCGCCGGGCTCAAGGGCAAGCGCGTTCCGCGCTTTCCGCCGAACTCGCTGGGTGACTACATCATCAAGGCCTCGCTGGCGACCGCCGGGCTGACCTACGATGACGTCGAGAGCGTCCCGACGGCAAATTTCCCGGCCCAGTTCCAGGCCTTCAAGGACGGAACCACGGATCTGACCATTGCCACCGCCGGAGCTCAATACACCTACGAATTCGATACGACTCTGGGGGGCGTGACGTTCCTCAATTTCAAGGAAGGCGACGATAAGATTCTCGCCGATGCCCTTCCCGGCACGTTCCTGAAGCCTGTCGGGGACTATGATGTTCCCGGCGTCGCCAAGGACACGGTCATATTTGCCTATGACTATACGCTGTTCGCCAATGCCAGCGTGCCGAACGAGGTGGTCGCCAAGGTCGCCAAGGCGCTTTTCGAAAGCGAGGCGGCACTGAAGGAGACCGGTCCGATCTGGAAGGAATTTGTGCCAGCAAGCATCGGCAAGGCCGGCGTGCTCGATTACCATCCAGGCGCCGTCGACTACTACAAGAGCGTCGGCATCTGGTCCGGCAACTGAGGCGACGGATAGATGACCGCACTGACCGCCAAGAGCGGCGCCTTGAGAATGGTCGCGGACTTCCTGTCCGCGGCGGTTCCCATTCTCTCCATCCTGTGGATCCTGGCGGTGCCGCAGAAACTGGGGCTGCTCATTTATCCCGAACAGGTCGCGGCACTGATGCTGGGCGCAGCGCTGGCGGTGGTCTTCTACCGCAGTATCGGTCCGGAACAGCCCACCAAGGGTTTGCTCGATCTGGTGCTCGGGACCCTGTCGGCGGCATTGGGCATCTATGTATATGTCCGTTTCCCGGTGCTGTCGGAAGGGTCCTTCCAGCATCCGACGGAAGCCATGTTGATCGGCGTCGTAGCCACGGGCCTGATCATGGAGGGCATGCGCCGGGTCATTGGCTGGTCGCTTATCGTCATCTTCGCCGGCATGTTCGTCTACGCACTGTTCGGTGACTACCTGCCCGGGCCGCTTGTCGGCCGCCCGCAGCCGATCGGCGACGTCTTCCGTTTTCTCGGCACCGACTCCACGGCGACGTGGGGTCAGTCGCTTCAGATCGCAGCGTTCGTCGTGATCGTGTTCGTCCTGTTCGGGGGGCTGCTTGTAGCCGTCGGCGGTGGGGATTTCTTCACCCAGTTGTCGATGCGGGTGGCGGGCAGGGGACCGGGCAACACGGCCAAGGTCGCGGTTACCGCCTCGGCTCTGTTTGGAACCGTCTCGGGCAGTGCCGTGTCAAACGTCATGTCAACCGGCGTCATGACCATTCCGCTGATGCGGAAGGCGGGCTTCACCCGCGAGCAGGCGGGAGCGGTCGAGGCCGTCGCGTCCACCGGTGGCCAACTGATGCCGCCAATCATGGGCGCAGCAGCGTTCCTGATGGCCGAACTTCTGCAGATGCCCTACCGCGACATCATGCTGGCCGCACTGCTGCCCGCGGTTCTCTATTACATATCGATATATGTACAGATCCACTTCATCGCGCACCGGGACAACATCCCGTCGTTGAATTCCATCGAGCGGGCGCCAATCTGGAAAGTGCTGCTTGACGGTTGGCTGCCGCTGCTGTCGATCACCGTACTGATCGTGGCGCTGTTCACTTTCAACACCAGCGCCGAGAGGGCGGCGGTCTATGCCATTTTCGCCATCATCGCGATCGGGCTGATCGCGGGGCTGATTGACCGCTCTGGCAATCGACTGACGCTGCGCGGAGCGGTAGAGGCGGTCGTCGATACCGGTCGGCAGACCTGCGACATCATGCTGATCTGCGCAGGCGCCGGAATGATCATCGGGCTTCTTACGACCACCGGCCTGGGTTTCGCGCTGTCGCTCTATCTGCTGAATTTCAGCGGCGAGACCCTTTTCGGACTGCTCCTGGTCACAGCAGGCGTCGGCATCGTGCTGGGCGCCGGACTGCCGACGACGGGTGTCTATCTGCTGATGGCGTCGCTTGCCGCTCCTGCGTTGACGCAGCTCGGAATTGCGCCAATCCAGGCACATATGTTCGTCTTCTACTTCGGCATGCTGTCGATGATCTCGCCACCCATCGCAATGGCTTCGTTCGCCGCAGCCAGCATCGCTGGCGGCGATCAGATGAAGACCAGCATCGAAGCCTTTCGGCTCGGCTGGATCGCCTACGTGCTGCCGTTCCTGTTCATCTACAAGCCCGGGCTGCTGATGATCGGTCCGGCGTTCGATGTCGTCTATGTGTTTGTCAGTTCATGCGTCGCCCTGTTCCTGGTGACCGGCGGCATCGTTGGCCATGCGCTGAAACCGCTCGGGCTCGCGAGCCGCCTCGCGTCGATTGTCGTCGGGTTGCTGATGATCGCGCCGCTCGACAAGATCGGATCGTATGCGTTGGAACTTGGCGTCTCCGCCTTCGGCCTCATCATGCTTGTCGCCTTTGTGGCGGCAGGACGTGGTGGTGGTGCATCGGCCACCGAAACGGAGCAGGCGTGAAGTGGGGCTGGCCGGCGGCGATCAGGCGGCCGCCGCGCTTTGCGCCGGTTCTCTCCAGGCCCAGGTCGCTGACCTTACCCGATATCGCTCGCTTCGCGCCCTCGCGTGAACTGCGAGATCGTCACCGCCAGGATCAGCGCGCCGCCGTTGAACACGTTGGTGACCCAGAGCGGAATGCCGAGCATGGTAAGACCAGTGATGCCGGTGGCGAGGAAATAGACCGCCACGATCGCGCCCCACGGATTGAAGCGGCCGGGCAGGATGGTCGTGGCGCCGAGGAAGGCAGCGGCGAAGGCCGGCAACAGGAAGTTCAGCCCTGAATATGGATCGGCCGAACCCAGCACGCCAGCATAGAGAATGCCGGCGGCGGCCGCCAGAACGCCCGAGGTAATAAGCGCGCCGAGACGCACCCGGTCGACCGAGATGCCATTGAGCCGCGCGACTTCGCGGCCACGACCGACAAATAGCAGCCGGCGTCCGAGCGGGGTGAAGTCGAAGACGTAGGACATCACGATCGCCGCGACGATGGCGTAGTAGAACGCATAGGGGACGCCGAGGAACCGGCCGCCGACGACGGCCATGATCAGCGCATTGTCGATGCCGCCGATCGTCGAGGAGTTCGTCATCCACTGCACGATGCCGGTGATCAGCGACGACGTGCCGAGCGTCACCACAAGGGATGGAATGCGGACATAGATGATGAAGAACGCGTTCACGAGCCCAACAGCGGCGCCGGCCAGCAGTGCCAGAACCAGCACCAGCAGGATGGGCAGGCCTGCCCAGACGTTCAGCACGCCGATGACGCAGGACGACAGCGTCAGGGTTGCGCCGACGGAGAGGTCGTAGTCGCCTGCGGTCAGTGGCACGATAATGGCCAGCGCCAGCAGGGCGGCCGGCGCGTAGGACGCGAACAGGATCGCGAAATTGCCCCAGTTCAGGAAGGATTTCGGCATCGCCGCGCCGAATGCCCCAATGATCAGCAGCCAGACCAGTATCAGCGCGACGCGCTCGAACAGCCGGGCATAATTGATGCCGGTCCCGGTGGCTTTCGGCCTCGAGTCTGTCGTGTCTGTCATGATGAGGTCCCGGCCCAGGTTCTGGTTTCCGCGTTTGCGGCGCTGCGCTCCAGCGAGGCATAACAAGCTTCGGCGATGCTCTCCTTGGAGACCTGCGCGCCTTCGATCTCTTCGCAGATCGCGCCCCGCGCGAAGACGAGCACGCGGTCGCAGATGTCTGCCAGTTGCTCGGCATCTGAGCTGGCACAGATGACCGACATGCCCTGTGCCGCCGCGGCGCGCAGCGCGAGAAAGATGTGCTGGCGGGTGCCGACATCGACGCCTTGCGTCGGTTCGTCGAGCAGAAGCAGAGTGGGCTTGCGGTTCATCCAGCGCGCGATCAGAATCTTCTGCGCGTTGCCGCCCGACAGCGACGAGAGCTTCAGCAGCGGGTCGTTCGGGCGCACCTCGAAGGCATCGCCGAGAATCCTGGCCTCGCGCTTCATGCGGCTGCTGTTGAGGAAACCACGGGAAAAGAAGCGTTCGATGTCCGGAAGGAACATGTTGTCGACTATGGGCAGTGTGTCGACGCCGCTCGCGCCCTGGCGGTCGCCCGGCAAGAGCGCCAGGCCCATGTCGATCGCCTTGCGCGGCGACAGGCTGGAGAGCGCGACGGAGGCGCCATTATCGAAGGTGATCGTCCCGCTCTTGGGCGGCCTTGCGCCGAAGACAAGATAAGGCAATTCCTCGTAGCCGGATCCGATCAGCCCCGTTAGGCCGAGGATTTCGCCCTTGCCGACGGTGATGCTGCAGGACCGGAGCTGAGCGTTCGAAACGTTCTGCAACCGAACACGCGGCTCGCGCGTGACCGTGTCGGACGTGCGCGCCCCTATCGACCGGGCGAGCTTGCGGCCCACAATCATCTCAACGACGTCGTCATGGGTCGCACTTGCCGTCACAAGACTGCCTGCGACGCTGCCGTCGCGCAGCACGGTCACGCGGTCGGTGATCGCCATGACCTCGTCGATGTCGTGTGAAATGAAGACGACGCTGGAGCCGTGCGCGGCAATCGAACGGACGAGGCCGAACAGTTTCTCCACCCCTTCGCGCGGGAGGAAGGGCGTCGGTTCGTCAAGCAGAACGAGGCCGGGCTTTCCGGTGCGCTCGCGCGCGACGCGAATGTCCTCGAAGGCGCGAACAATCGCCAGGAGCGCCCGGTCCACCGCGCTCAGGCGGTCGATCCGCTCGTCGGGATCGAGGCGTAGGTCGAAACGCGCCAGCGCCTCCCGCGCCTGCTGGCGTTCCTGCGGCCAGTTGATGAAGCTGCGGGAAATCGATGTTAGGCCGGACAGGCGGAGGTTTTCGAGCACGGTGAGCGTTGGAACAAGGCCGAGATTCTGGTGGACGAAGCTCATGCCAAGTCGCCGGAAATCGCCGGGCCTGAGCGGCAACGCGACGTCCTCGCCATTGAACTCCATGCGCCCGCCCGGATCGGGAGCGTGAAATCCGGCGAGCACCTTCACCAGCGTCGACTTGCCGGACCCGTTCTTGCCGAGCAATCCGTGCACTTCGCCAGCGAGAACCTCGAGCGAGACGCCATTCAGCGCCTTCGCGCCGCCGAAGCTCTTGGCGATGTCCGTCAGACACAGAACCGGCGGCGTAGGGCGCGCCGCCGTCTTCAACTGTGTGGCCTCTCGGGCGATATCGTTGCCGGTCGCGGTCAAATTACTTGTCGAGACCCCAGAGCTTGCGGAAGCCTGAAACATACGCGTCGCCATACCCGGTGTCGAACTGCGCCGGAGTGCCCGCATCCGCGATGTTGTTCTTGTCGAAGATATAGAAAGGCACGTTGAGGGCTTTGGGGCTCCCCATGCCGCACGCGTCACGCAGGTGGCCGTCCACGGTTGCGTAGGCGATCCAGTCGAGGCTCTCGCCGATGTTCATGTCGACCGCGCCCTGGGCGATGAAGTCGAGCACGAAAGGCGTGCCGTTGAAGGTCGCGACCTTGACCTTGCCGGTCGTGCCGGTGAGGCGCATCGCCGGGACCACGAATTGCGACATCGAATCATAGATCGGGATGACGACGTTGATGTCAGGGTTTGCCTGCAACGCCGCCTGCACGGCCGGCTGGATCTTCGTCGCCCATTCTGTCACGCCGACATTGATTTCCTGCACGATCTTGCAATCCGGGCAGTTCGCCTTGAGCATCTCGTCGATGCCGGCTGTCAGCGGAATGGTTGGCGGCACTTCGCGCGACACTATCGTCAGGATGTTCGCCTTGCCATCGGTGTTGGCGATGGCCCAGTTCGCAAGAATCTTGCCGACCTCGTTAAAGCCGATGGTCAGCGACGACGATACATCGGGGTGCTGCTCGAACGACGGATCGTAGAAGTGCGAGGTCATGACCTTGACGCCCGCGTCCTTCGCAGCCTTGACCTGCGGTGCGACGGTGCCCGGGTCGATGCCGGAGATCAGGTCGATGATCTGAAAACCGTCGCGGATCGCGAATTCGAAGCCCTGCACCCATTGGCTGGGCTGTCCCTGGTTTTCCCACTCGACGACCTGCAGGCCGACCTCGTCACCGACCTTCTTCATCCGGTCGATGATGCCCTTCAGGAAAGGGTTGGCGCTGGAGTTCGGAATCGACAGCATCTTCTTGCCGGCCGCGCAGGCCTTGGCGTCGAACGGTTCGCCGGGCGCCGTGAAGACGGGCTTGGCCGAGTAGGGCGCCAGTAATTCCTTGGCTTTGGCGAGGCCATCCTGTGCGGAAGCCGACATGGCGGTTGCCGCGAGAGCGACCCCCGTCAACAGGACGAGTGAGTGCAGACGTTTGAGCATGGAGTTCTCCCGTGTCCGCGGCCAGGTCGCCCCGTTCCCGAGAGGCGCCGTCCGCTGTGATGAATACGCATTCAATCTTGCGCATCCCAAAAAGCGAGTCAATCGCCAGCCGCGCCGTTCTCGATTGAAAACTCAACGCGAGGCGCGTATTTCGCGATTGAAGGAATGCCGAATAGGGTACAGTCTCGGCCTGAACGGCCATCGAAAGCGAAATTCACGAAAGAACCTGATTTGCGACGCCTTGAACCCCGCGCCGAAGCAATGAATCGATGGGGTTCCGTCGCATGACGAGCCGCATGCGGTCTCGCGCCACGTCGTTCGATGTCGCGGCCCTTGCCGGGGTGTCGCAATCGGCGGTGTCACGCGCGTTCACGCCAGGCTCGAGCATCGCCGAGGAGAAGCGTCTCAAGATCCTCGATGCAGCTCGGAAGCTGAACTACGTCCCGAATTCCATCGCCTCCAGCCTCACGACGAAGCGCAGCAATATCGTCGCCGTGATCCTGGGAAACATGGGCAACCCCTTCTACGTTCACGTTCTCCGCGCTTTCATCGACCGATTGCAGAAGCAGGGCCGCCAGATCCTGACCTTCACCGTCGAGAATGGCGCCGACAGCGACGAGGCGCTGATGCGCGTTCTGCGCTACCAGGTCGACGGAATCATTCTGACCGCCGCGCAGCTTTCGACCCGCATGACCAGCATCTGTCACGATCGCGGCATTCCGATCGTCCTGTTCAACCGCTACATTCCCGGCAGCGACGCGTCCGGAGTACGCTGCGACAATGTCGGCGGCGGACGGATCATGGCGGAGGCGTTTCTGGCGGTCGGCGCAAAGACCTTCGCCATGATCAAGGGCGATCCGAAAGGCACGACCAGCCAGGACCGGGCGTCGGGATTCACCCAGCGTCTCCTTGAGGCCGGCATCCCGCGTCAGGACATCCACGAGATCGAAGGACAGTCGATCTATGATGGCGCATTCAACGCCGTGCTGCGGGAATATCGCGGCGCGACGTCAGCACTTCCGGACGCGATTTTCGGCATCAACGACATCATGGCGATGGGCGCGATGGATGCGCTGCGCCACCGGCTGGGGGTTCGTATTCCCGAAGATGTCATGGTCGGGGGGTTCGACGACATTCCCGAGGGCCGCCGCTTTCCCTATCAACTGACGACCGTGCGCCAACCGATCGAGCCAATGGTCGACGAGGCTCTGGCGATCCTCCACCTTGACGAGCCGATGCGGCCGATTCAGCCTGGCATCGACCGACAGGTGCCCGGCCGGTTGATCTGGCGCGCCACGATCCCGACGCCGGGCGGCGCGAACGCCGCGGCGGCGGATTGACGGTCGCTATTCCGCAGCCTGCTGCACGGGCGGGAAATAGCCGAAGCTGAACGGCTCAGGCGGACCGCGCTTGATACGCATGGCGTCCCGCAGCTCGTCCGTCTTGCCAGAGTCAGGCAGGTTGTCGCCCGTCAGGATGACGCCGTATTTGTCTTCGGCCTCTCCTGGCGACACCAGGTCGTAGCGGACGTCACGCGCGACGTGCTCGGCGGGTCGATCGAGCGGGTCGCCCCATCCGCCGGCGCCTGCGGTTCGGAAGATGATCCTGTCGCCCGCCTCGACGGCCAGGTTGTCGATCTTGGATGGGATGCGCGTCGGCTCGGTTTCGCCGGCCTTGACCAGCCATTTGCTGGACGTGCCGCCAAACAGGCCGCCATTGATGCCCCAGGGCGGCACGATCTCGCGGTCGTCATGAATCGAGACCTTGCCCGATTCCAGCACCCGGTAGATCTTTTCGATGCCGGCGCCGCCTCGATGCAGGCCGGCGCCGCCGGAATCCTTGATCGGGCGATAGCCTTCGATCAGCACCGGGTAGTAATTTTCGATGTATTCGATCGGTGTCGCCGAAAAAAGCGGCCACCAGGCATGCCCGTCGAGACCGTCGCCGCGGGGGCGTCCCGGCACGCCGCCGAACAGCAGTTCCATGAGCTGGAAATACTTGTTGTCCTTGTCGTGGCCGGTGAAGATGAAATGCGGACTGGTGCCGTAGCCGGCCGCCATCGACAGGTGCGGGGCGCGCTGGCCGAGCGCTCCGGCCTGGCAGTCGAAAAAGCGCGTGTGCGTGTTGAGCCGGTTGGACAGGGCAGCAGGGAAGCGTGGATTGAGCAGGCTTCCCTCCGGCAGGACGACCTCGAACAGGTCGTAGAACCCCTCGTTGAACAGCACCGATGGGTCGAAGGCCATGATCATGTAGACGCCGAAGAACAGCTTGCAGAGGCCTTCGTGGATGTGGAAATTGATCGGGCCCTCTGCCTGATCGTCCGTCCCGGTCCAGTCGAACACCGCGATGTCGCCGCGGCGATAGATTGACAGGGTCATCTTGAACGGTCCGTTGCCGAGCCCATCGTCGTCGACGTAGTCGGTGAACGTCACCGGTTCCTCGGAAATGTATTTGTCGATCAGCACCTTCATCGCTTCGCGGGTGCGGTCGAGCAGCATGTCGCAGGCGCTGACATAGGTGTCCCGCCCAAACCGGTCGCAGAGCTCGCGCACGCGTACCGACGCCGTGCGGCATCCGGCGATCAGCGCCATCAGGTCGGCGCGGTTCATGTCCGGCGTGCGGCTGTTGTTCAGCATGATCGCAAGCACGCCCTTGTTCAGCACGCCCTTGTCGTAGATGCGCACGGGCGGAACGCGCAGGCCTTCTTCCCAGATCGTGCGCGCGTCGAACGGCATCGAGCCCGGCACCTTGCCGCCAACATCGACCATATGGCCGAAGATCGACGAGAACCCGACAAGCACCGTTTCATGGAAGATCGGCATCATCACGCACCAGTCGTTGTTGTGCGAGATCGAGCCCTTGCAGGCATATGGATCGTTCCAGACGAAGATGTCGCCCTCGTTGATGTCCCCCTCGAACTGCTCGACGATCGCGGGGATGTAGGATCCGAACTGTCCGACGACCATCCGGCCTCGGGCGTCGCAGATCATCGGGAACTCGTCATGCTGTTCGCGGATGACCGGCGACAGCGAGATGCGCACGACCACGCCGTCCATCTCGAAGCGGGCGTTCTTCAGCGCATTCTCAATGATGTCGAGGGTGATGGGATCGACTTTGGCGGCCATGGTCTCAGTTCCCCTTCGCAACGGGCCAGATCAGCAGGTTGCCGTGGCTGTCGACCTCGGCAAAGTGGGCGGGCAAAAGCACCGTGGTGGTGTCATATTGCCGGATGATCGCCGGCCCATCGACGCGTGCACCAACGGACAGTTTGCCGCGGTCGTAGTGCGGGATGTCGCTCCAGGCGCCGTTGAAATAGGCCAGCTGCCGTTCGAGGATGGCATCTTTCGGATCGGACTTTGCCAGAGTAGGTGGCGTTTCCTCGACTGGCGGCGTCGCGCCAGTCGCCACGACCCGCAGCGCCACAAGTTCGACCGGCACGTGGAAGCGCACGCCGTAGAGGCGCTCGTGGATGCCATGGAAATCATCCAGCACACTGTCGAGGGTGCCCGATTTCTCGACGATGTCGCTAGACACGTCGACGCTGACCTCGAAGCCCTGCTGTTCGTAGCGCAGGTCGAGCGAGTAGGAGACGCCACGATCCTTTTCCGCGACTTCCTGTTCGTCGAGCCATGCCACGGCCTTGGTCCGCAATTCCTTGAACCGGGACCAGACGTCGCCGGCGTCAATTCCCCTGGTCGAGCGGATGAAGGTCTGAACGAACTCGTTCTTGAACTCGGCCTCCAGAAAGCCGAGTGCGGACAGGACGCCGGGATTGCTCGGCACCACCACCGGATAGCAGCCGAGCAGTTCCGCCAGCGCATTGGCGTGCAGCGGCCCGGCGCCGCCAAAGGCCACCATGCCGAAATCGCGCGGGTCTAGGCCGCGCTGCACCGTAATGACGCGCAGCGCGCCAAGCATCACCTCGTTGGCGATATCGAGAATGCCCTTGGCTGCGTCTTCGGTCGACAGGCCGATCGCCGCGCCGATCTTCGCCACGGCCGTCCGCGCACCTTCCACGTCGAGCGTCATGTCGCCGCCCAACAGCACGGGCGGAAGATAGCCGAGCACGACATTGGCGTCGCTGACCGCCGGTTCCGTCCCGCCGCGTCCGTAGGAGACAGGCCCCGGACGGGCGCCGGCGCTGCGCGGGCCGACCCGCAGAGACTTGGTCAGGTCCGAGACTTCCGCGATCGAGCCGCCGCCTGCGCCGACCGAGCGCACGTCAAGCGTCGGCACCTTCGCCGGGAAGGAACCCACCTCGGTCGAGCGCGAGATCGTCGGCTGGCCGTCGATGATCACGGACACGTCTGTCGAAGTGCCGCCCATGTCGAAGGCGAGCAGTTTCTTCAGCCCGGTACGCCGCGCGATCATCACGGTTGACGTGACGCCGCCGGCGGGTCCGGACAGGACGGTATGGACGGGGCGCTCGGAGGCGGCCTCCGCGCTCATCAGGCCGCCGTCGGAACGCACGATGTGCAGGCGCGCGGTGACATTGTCGCATTTCAGGCGCTCCTCGATGCGCGAGAGATAGCGCTTCATGATCGGCCGCACGTAGTCGTTCATCACGGTCGTGATGGTCCGGTCGTATTCACGGAACTCCGGCAGGATGTCCGACGAAAGCGACACCGGAATATGCGGGTAGCGCGCCTTGACGATATCCCCCAGCGCCTGCTCGTGCGCTGGGTTTGCATAGGAATGCATCAGTGAGATCGTCAGCGCCTCGATACCCGACGAACAGAGGTCGTCGATCAGTTTCGTAGCCGTCTCCACGTCGAGATCCCGCACCACGTCGCCGCGCGCATTCATGCGCTCCGGGATGCCCCGTGTGTCGGCCAGCGATGCCAGAGGCTCCGGCTTGTCCATGACGATCCAGCCGAACAGCGGGCCTGGCGTCCACGACTTCGCGAGATGCAGGGTGTATTCGAAACCTTGCGTCACCAGGAGCCCGACGCGGGCTCCCTTGCCCTCGAGCACGGCGTTTGTCGCCACTGTCGTCCCGTGTAGGATCAACGAAATGTCCTGAGGCGAGATGCCGGCCTTGTCGCAGATCAGCCTGACGCCGGCAGCAACGCCGATCGACTGATCCTCGGGTGTCGACGGGGTCTTTGCCTGCCAGGTTCGCTGCGTCGCCTCGTCATGCAGCAACAGGTCGGTGAAAGTCCCGCCCACGTCGACTCCAAGCCTCATTCTCACTGCCCCCTGTTGATCGTCGGCATGCTTGGCCAATGTTCACAGCATATCGCTTGAATGCGTATTCAATTGAGCATAAATTGCGATTGCCGGGTTAGGCAAGGGTTTTGACGGCGGACGCGCGGTTTTCGCTTCGGTGCGCGCGTGGCGCAGCGGACTATTCGAGGATAACGTTTGAGCATGGCCGGACAGACATTGTACGACAAGGTTTGGGGCAGCCACGTCGTCAAACAGTATGACGACGGTAGTTCTCTTCTCTACATCGACCGGCACCTCGTCCAGGAAGTGTCGAGCCCGCAGGCTTTCGATGGCCTGGCCGAGACTGGCCGCGCCCTGCGTCGGCCAGAGGCGCACTTGGCGGTCGCGGACCACGCGGTGCCGACCAGGCTCCGTCACCTGCCGCTGACCGAAGGCCTGGCGTCGCGCCAGGTTTCTCGGCTGATCGTCAATGCCGAAAAGTTCGGCGTACCCTACATTCCGATGACCGATCGCCGTCACGGCATCGTTCACGTCATCGGCCCCGAACTGGGCTTCACCTTGCCCGGCGCAACTCTGGTCTGCGGCGACAGCCATACCTGCACACATGGCGCGTTCGGCGCGATGGGTTTCGGCATTGGCGCGAGCGAATGCGAGATGGTGTTCGCCACGCAGACCCTGCGCCAGAGGAAGCAGAAGCGCATGCGGGTGCTGCTCAACGGCTCGCTGGGGCCGGGCGTCGCCGTCAAGGATATCATCCTGGCGCTGATCGCCAGGATCGGCACCGGCGGAGGTTTCGGCCACGCGATCGAATATTCCGGCAGCACCATCGCCGACCTGTCGATGGAAGCGCGGATGACTTTGTGCAACATGTCGATCGAGGCCGGTAGCCGGGTCGGAATGGTGGCGCCCGATGCCACGACGCTCGCTTATGTCAAGGGCCGTCCCCTGGCGCCGACGGGCGAACTCTGGGACCGCGCCGCAGCCGAATGGCTATCGCTGCGGTCAGATGACGACGCGGTCTTCGACCGGGAGGTCGAGCTCGACGTGTCCACGATCGCGCCGCACGTTTCCTGGGGGACGACGCCGGAAGAGACCTTGCCCGTGACCGGACGCGTGCCGGACCCGGCCGCCGAAGCGGATCCAGGCCGGCGGGCGCGGCTGCAAAAGAGCCTCGACTACATGGGGCTGGCGCCGGGTACCCCTCTGGATCAGATTTCGATCGACAAGGTGTTCATCGGCTCCTGCACCAACGGCCGGATCGAGGATCTGCGGCGCGCGGCGGCGGTGGTCGAAGGCCGCACGATTGCGGCAGGCGTCGCGGGGATAGTGGTGCCTGGCTCCGCCGCCGTGCGCATCCAGGCCGAGGCGGAAGGTCTCGATCGCATTTTCCGCGCCGCGGGCTTCGAGTGGCGCGACTCCGGCTGTTCGATGTGCGTGGCCATGAATGATGATCGTCTGGCCGAGGGCGAGCGGTGCGCCTCGACGTCAAACCGCAATTTCGAGGGGAGGCAGGGGCGTGGCGGCCGTACCCATCTCATGAGCCCGGAAATGGCGGCCGCCGCCGCCGTTACAGGCCGGCTCACCGACATTCGTGCGCTGGGAGCCTGACGGGATGGAAAAGTTCACAACACTGACAGGCGTCGCCGCCCCGCTGCCGGAAACGCATCTCGACACCGACGTAATCTTTCCGGCGCGGTTTCTTCTTCTGCCGGACAAGAAGGGCCTTGGCGCACAGCTCTTCAACGAGCGCCGCGCCAACCGGACGGGCGAGGGGTTGCGCTTCGTGCTGGACACGCCACCATTCGATCGCGCGCGTATCCTCGTCGCTGGCACGGCTTTTGGCACCGGTTCCAGCCGGGAACAGGCCGTGTGGGCGCTAGCCGACTTTGGCATACGCTGCGTGATTGCGCCGAGTTTCGGCGAAATCTTCTTCGCCAATTGCGTCAAGAGCGGCGTCCTGGCGATTGTGCTGGACCACGCAACGCATGCAACGGTCATGGCTGAGGCGCAGTCCGGGCGCGCGATCACGGTCGACCTCGAAGAGCAGCAGATCCGCTTCGCGGATGGCACAGCGATCGGTTTCGACGTCGACCCGCACCGCAAGCGTACGCTTATGCTGGGGCTTGACGAGATCGGGCTGATCCTGGCCGACGACGCCGAAGACATTGCGGCGTTCGAGCGCCGGCAGCGAATTGCAAGTCCCTGGCTCTACCTGAACGAGAGCCAACTCGGCCAGTTCGCCGACCTGATGCCCTCTTCGAAGGAAGCGACTCAATAGGGCAAGGAATTCCAGTCAGATCGGCTTCGAGACCAAAGCCGATGTTTTTGAGCCTGCCTCGATTGTCATGGCTTCTGCCGATTCTGGCTTGCGCGCAACGCCATCAGCCGCTCGTCGCGCCAGACGCGGCGCGCGTCGATCTGGTCCTGAGGGAGCGCCGTCCGGCGTTCGGCGGCGGCGCGGCCGACGGCTTCAACGGTCCACGGTCCCGGAGGGCGTCGTCCGGAAGCCAATCCGACATACATCGGCCCGAACCTTCGCGCGTAGTCCTCGATGCCTGCGGGTGCGTTGAGGTCGATGGTTTCGAACGGCCCCATGAATGACCATCGCAGCCCCAGACCGAACTTGATCGTCTTGTCGATGTCTTCGGCGCTGGCGTAGCCCTGGTCGAACAGCGACCAGGCCTCGTCAAGAAGCGCGCCCTGCAGCCGGTTTAGGATGAAGCCTGGCAGTTCGCGCGCGACGACCACCGGAGCCTGTCCGACTGACTGCATCAGGTCGCGGGTGCGCGCGACCGTCTCCCTATCCGTCCAGGGCGCCGGAACGATCTCGACGACTGGGATCAAGTGCGGCGGGTTCACCGGATGTGCCACGACGAAGCGGGCGCGGTTGACGCAATGCTCGGTGAAGGACGAGGCCGGCAGGCCCGAGGTAGAACTGCCGACGATCGCGTACGGCGCGAGCAAAGCGTCGATCTCGGCGGACACTTCGCGCTTCTGCTCGACGATCTCGACCACGGATTCCTGAACGTAGCTCGCGCCTGCAACGGCGGACGCGAGGTCGTCGACGATCGTGATGCGCGCGATTATGGCCTCGACATCCTCGACCAGCCCGTGTCCCTTCATGGCCTCCAGCGCGATCCGCAGTTGATCGGGCAGGGCCTTGAGGATTGTCGCACTTGCGTCGCAGACGCGCACGGGGTGGCCCGCGCGGGCGAAGACAATCGTCCACCCCGCGCCGACCAGCCCGGAACCGACGATTGCGATGTGTCCGCTCATTGTTGTTTTCCTTCCATTCAGCCAGCGGTCCAGCCGCCGTCGATGACCATCGACGTGCCGGTCATCAGTGCCGACGCGTCCGACGCAAGATAGACAACCGCTCCCATCAGATCCTCGACATGACCGAGCCTACCCAGCCGGATCTTCGACATGACGTGCTGCCGATAGGCGGGGTCGCCAAGCGACTTTGCCGTCAGTTCGGTCTCGATGAATGTCGGCGCGATCGTGTTGACGCGGATGCGATATGGCGCGAGGTCGATCGCCATCGCCTTTGTCATGCCTTCGACCGCCCATTTCGACGCGCAATAGACTCCGCGGAGTTCGCCCCCGACGTGCCCCATCTGCGAGGAGATCTGGATGATGGAGCCCTCACGCCCGGCCTCCACCATTTGTGCTGCAACCGCTTGCACTGCAAAGAATGCGGCGCGGACGTTGAGATTCATCACCGTGTCATATTCGTCTTCGGTCGCCTCAAGAAACGTCCGGGGACGGTTGCAGCCGGCGGAGTTGACGAAAATGTCGTAGGCCTCGCGAGCCGACAGCGCGGCGCGCATGGCGGCGACGTCGAGGATGTCGATCGGCAGGATGTCGGCATTGCCGCCATCAGCGGCAATGGCCTTTGCCAGTTCGGCGAGATCGTCCGCCGAGCGCGCGGCAAGTGTCACGCCGGCGCCAGCCTGTGCGAGCGCGGCGGCACTGGCGAGCCCGATGCCCCGGCTGGCGCCTGTCACCAGCGCGCGCTTGCCGTCAAGCCGCTGCGACGGCGTCCGCGGCAGGACGAGGCTCATTCGGCAACCCCCGCATAGGGCACGTTGCGTCCGCCATGGCGACGCACGCGGATGTTGGCTTGTTCGCCATGACCGTAGAAGCCTTCCAGCGCGCAGAGGCGCGAACAGTATTCGCCGATCATCGCGGAGGCCGCGTCGGTTTCGACCCGCTGATATGTGCAGGTCTTGAGGAATTTGCCGACCCAGAGCCCGCCCGTGTAGCGGGCGGCCTTTCGCGTCGGCAAGGTGTGGTTCGTCCCGATCACCTTGTCGCCATAGGCGACATTGGTGCGGTGACCGAGGAACAGCGCGCCATAGTTGGTCATGTTCCGCAGGAAATAGTCGGGGTCGCGCGTCATCACCTGCACGTGCTCGGACGCGATGCGATCGGCCTCGGCGACCATCTCGTCATAGCTGTCGCAGACGATCACCTCGCCGTGGTTCTCCCACGCCTTGCGGGCAATTTCCGCGGTCGGCAGGATGTCCAGCAGCCGTTCGACCTCGCGCATCGTATCGCGTGCCAGTCTCTCGCTGTTGGTCAGCAGGATTGCCGGCGAGTCCGGTCCGTGTTCCGCCTGGCCGAGCAGGTCGGTTGCGCACAGTTCGCCATCCACACTGTCGTCAGCGATCACCAGCGTCTCGGTCGGGCCAGCAAAAAGATCAATGCCGACGCGGCCGAACAGTTGGCGCTTGGCCTCCGCGACAAACGCGTTGCCTGGGCCGACAAGCATGTCGACCGGGTCGATCGTATCGGTTCCGATCGCCATCGCCGCCACGGCCTGGATGCCGCCAAGGCAGTAGATCTCGTCGGCGCCGGCCAGGTGCTGTGCGGCAACGATCGCCGGCGCGGGCTTTCCCTTGTAGGGCGGCGCCGCGGTGGCGATGCGCGTGACGCCCGCAACCTTGGCCGTGATCACGGACATGTGCGCGGAGGCGAGCAGTGGATACTTGCCGCCCGGCACGTAGCAGCCGACCGAATTGACCGGGATGTTCTTGTGACCAAGGAACACACCGGGCAGCGTCTCGACTTCGATGTCCTTCAACGCGGCGCGCTGGTGCTGGGCAAAGTTGCGGATCTGCTCCTGAGCGAAGCGGATGTCATCGAGATCGCGGGCCGTCAGTTGCGACACGCAGTCCTTGATCTCCGCGTCTGTCAGCCGGTAGTCGTCCCGATCCCAATTGTCGAACTTGATCGATAATTCGCGCACGGCTGCGTTGCCGCGCTTCTCGACGTCCAGCAGGATCGTCTCGACGGTGTCGCGAACCTTTCGGTCCTGGTCGGCGCGGTCCGAAGCCGATCCTCGTTTCAGCCAAGTCGCCATGCTACGGTCCTATTGCCTTTGTGCATACGGATGCATATCTAGTTTGAAACCCTATTTCAAGGCCGAGCCCTGTTTGTCCGGCAATGATGATTGAGGTTTGTGGGACAAGAGTGCATTCGCATACGGTCAGGCGAGGGTGACCAGAAGATGGACCGACCGAAATCGGAAAAGCGGGCGGGGGAAGTGACGTCCCGGCACGTCGCCCGCATGTTGGGCGTGTCCCAGTCCATGGTTTCGCGCGCCTTCGATCCGAACGGGCGCGTCGCGCCCGCCAACCGTGCACGGATCATCGAGGCGGCGACCGCATTGGGCTACCGGCCGAACGTGATCGCACGAAGTCTGTCGACGCGGCGAAGCGGCATCGTTGCGATCGTGATGGGCGGGCTGGAGAACCCGTTCTATGCTGACGTGCTCGACGAGCTGGCGTTAAGGCTGGATGAGGCGGGTTTCCGGTCGCTGCTGTTTCGCGTGCCGCCGGGCCAGGATGTCGACGATCAATTGCCGGCGCTGCGACAGTACAATGTCGATGCGCTGGTGGTTGCGTCGGCCTCGATTTCGTCGCGCATCGCCGACGAATGGCGGCGCGATTCACGTCCGATCGTGCTCATCAACCGGACCGTGCCGGACTCGCCGGTGTCGACGGTATCGTGTGACAATGCGGACGGCGCTCGCAAGCTGGCAAGCCTGCTGATCGAAAGCGGTCATCGGAGATTGGCTTACGTGGCCGGACCGCAGCACACTTCGACCAACCGGGAGCGCGAGGCGAGTTTCTTCGCGCACCTGATGGACAACGGCCTGCCCTTGGTGGGGCGCATCAGCACCGAGACGTATTCCTTTGCGGAGGGCCAACGTGCCGCGCGCGAATGCATGGCGGTGAAGCCTGACGCGATCTTCTTCGCCAACGACCTGCTGGCTTTGGGTGGCATGGAGGCCTTGCGGCATGAACTGGGGATCAGAATTCCCCAGGACGTCTCCGTCGTGGGCTTCGACGACGTCGCGATGGCGGCATGGCCCTCCTACTCGCTGACGACGGTCCGGCAACCGATCGCCGAGATGGTCAGGCTCACGGTATCGAGCATCAAGGATGCGGACGCAGCGGCGGTCAAGCACGTCCTGCCGGGCGAATTGATGCGGCGCGGGTCGGTGGTTATCCGCGCCTGAACGGCTGCGGCCGTCTACTCCATCGGCCGGCGGCCGCGCAGCAATTGGCTGATCGCCACGGCGATCACCAGCCCGCCGCCGTAGAACAGGTTTTGCACGAAACTGTCCACGCCGAGGAAGTTGAGTCCCATGATGCCGGTGGATAGGAAGTAGACTGCGATGAACGAGCCGACCGCGTTGAACCGGCCCGGATAGACCGAGGTTGAGCCGAGGAAGGCGGCCGCGAATGCCGGAAGCAGGAAGGCAAGCGCGGAGGAGGGGTCGGCGGCGCCCCGCATGCCGGTGTACAGCACGCCCGCAAACGCAGCGACGGTCGACGAGGCGATCAATGCGCCCGTGCGGACCCTGACGACGTTAACGCCAGACAGGCGGGCCACTTCGCGGCCCCGACCGACGAACAGCATCCTCCGCCCAAGCGCGGTGTGCTGGAAGACGTACCAAATGACCGCGGTCAGGATCAGGGCGTAGTAGAAACCGATCGGGACACCAAGAAAGCGCGTCAGGATCACGGCCTTCACAAGGTCCATCGAGACACCTGAGATAGGGCTTGAATTGGATACCCAGAGGATCAGGCCATTGATGAAATAGCCGGTCCCGAGCGTTACAATCAGCGAGTAGACGCCAAAATAGACGATGAAGAATGCGTTCACCGCGCCGATCAGCGCCCCAGCTGCGAGTGCGACCAGGATGGCGCCGCCGATTGGATAGCCGAGTTGGACGTTCAGCACAGCGATGAGCATCGAACTCAGCCCCATCACGCTGGCAACCGAGAGATCGAAGTCGCCGGTGGTAAGTGGAATGATCAGGGCCAGCGTCAGCACCACGATCATTGCGTTCGAGCCGAGCATCGAAGCGTAGGAATTCCAGGAGAACATCTGCAGCGGCTTGAACCAGCCGATCATCAGGATGACGAGGATCCAGACGACGATCAGGCCGTAGCGCTCGGCCCAGTCCTTCCAGCCGGTTCGTGGCTTGCGGGTAGCGACTGCGGCGACATTCTGTTCGAGGCTCTGCAGCTTGGCTTCTAGCGCCGCGATGCGAGCCTCGTACGCTTCGGGGGAACTCGGTGTCGTCATTGTTCTAGCTGTTCCCGGCGGCTGAGGATCGGTAGCACTGCTCGGCGATCCCGGACTTGGTGAGCGCTTGGCCGCTCAATTCTCCAACGATCCGCCCGCGGCCGAAAGTCAGCACCCGATGACAGATCTGCGCCAGTTGCTCGTAGTCGGTGGAGGCCACGAGGATCGACGCGCCGTTTGCCGCGGCACTGTCCAGCGCGTTCCAGATCTGCTGGCGCGCGCCGACGTCGACGCCCTGCGTCGGCTCGTCCAGCAGCAACAATCGTGGCTTGACCTGCAGCCATTTTGTCATCAGCGCCTTCTGCGCGTTGCCGCCCGACAGGGCCGAGAGCGGCATGGCCGGCACATTGGGCTTCACCCCGGCCGCTGCACCAAGACCGAACGCGTGCCCATTGATGGCTTCCGAGGTCAGTCCCAGGATGCCTCGAAGCTTGTCGAAAACCGGTATGGCGACATTGTCGCCGACCGACAGCGAGCCGATGCCAGCTTCGCCCAGGCGGTCGGCCGGCAGATAGGCAATGCCTTGGGAGAGCGCAGCTTCGGGTGTCAGCGCGCCAAGGTCGATCGTGCGCCCGTCGAGATGCATCGCTCCACGCACGCCGAAGCGGGCTCCGTAGAGCAGGGCAGGGACGTTGTCGAAGCCCGAGCCGATGAGCCCTGTAATGCCGAGGATCTCGCCCGGCGCCAGCGCGAAATCGAGCGGTCCGACGCCGGGAGCGTCGAGACCCTCGATCGAAACCTGGGGTGAAGTCTGCGCAAGTCGCGCCTTGACGCCGGAATAGGCCTTGAGATTGCGCCCGATGATACGTTCGACGAACGCGTCGTGACCGGTTTCGCGGGTGACGACCGTGTCAACGAGATGTCCGTCGCGCAGGATGGTCGCCCGGTCGGTGATCTCGCGCACCTCCTCTACGTCATGGCTGACGAAGATGACGCTGGCGCCGAGACCCGTGCAGCGCCGCACCAGCTGAAACAATTGTTCGACACCAGCGCGTGGCAGGAAGGGCGTCGGCTCGTCGAGAACGAGGACGCCCGGCCTGTCGGCATGGTCGGCACTGGCCTTTCGCAGGTCTTCGTAGGCGCGCACGATTGCCAACAGGGCCTGTTGCACGGCGGACAGCCGGCCGACCTCCACTTCCGGATCGATGTCGAGGCCAAAGCGTTCGAAAACCGTTCGCGCATCGGCGTGCGCGCGGGACCAGTTGATCGCCCAGTTGGGCCGAGTCGACAGGCTGCCGAGATTGAGGTTCTCCGTTACGGAGAGCGACGGGATCAGGCCAAGATGCTGGTGGACGAAAGCCAGCCCCATTTCCCGCACCCGCGGACCAGGTATCGGCAACGGAACCCGCACACCGTAGAGATCAAGCTCCGCGCCGGGTTCAGGTGCATGAAACCCGGCGAGAACCTTGATAAGCGTCGACTTGCCCGATCCATTCGATCCGAGCAGGCCATGCACCTCGCCGCGCGCAACGTTGAGCGAAACGCCGTCGAGCGCGACGGCGCCGCCAAAGCGCTTGGACAGATGTCTGAGGACAAGCGCGTCACCCTGCGGGGCGACGCGCCGGTCGGTCGCTGCGCTCACTTGATGCCCCAGAGAGCCTTGAATCCGGCAATGTGCACGTCGCCATAGCCGTCGTTGAACGTCGCCGGGTTGCCCGCAGTGGCGATGTTGGCGTCGGAGAAGATATAGGCCGGCGTGTTGAGCTTGGTGACCGGCTTCAGGCCGCAGAGCAGCCGCATGTTGGCGTCCGTTCCGGCCATGCCGACCCAGCCCAGGCTTTCCCCGACATCCATCTCGACGATGTCGCCGTCGCGGATCATGTCGAGGACGAACGGCGTTCCATTGTAGCTGACGACCTTCGCCGACGAGCCGGCAATCTGGATCGCGGGAACGATGAAACCGGCCATCGAGTCGTAGACAGGCAGCACGTAGTTGATCGTGGGGTCGGCGAGCAGCGCATTCTGCACGGCCGGCTGGCCCTGTGTCGCCCAGTCGTTGACCGGCACGTTGATGTACTTCGTCTTGCAGTCCGGGCAGTTGTCCTTCAGGTAGTTCATGACGGCGTCGCGGATCGGCGCGGTGGGCGTGATCTCGTCAGGTCCGAGCACCAGCGCGTTGACCTTGCCGCCGGTCTTCACCATTGCCCAGGCGGCGATGATGTTGCCCACCGTGACGTAGTCGGTGTTGGCTGCGCCATCGAGAATGTCCGGCGCCTTCTGGGTTGTGGCGTCGTAGTTGTGGGTTGCTGTGACCTTGAGGCCTGCGGCGCGCGCTTCGCCGATCTGCGGTCCCAGGAATTCCGGCGGCAGCCCGCCCTGCAGGTCGATGAGGCTGAACTTCTCGGCAACCGCCGTGCTGATACCTTGCGCCCAGCCGGCCGGATCCATCTGCGTCTGCCAGTCGCGCAGCTTGAAGCCGACGATGGCTGCCGCATCGACGAAGCCCTTGCTGATGGCGGCGTTGAACGGATTGGCGTTGGTCAGCGGAATGACAAACATGCTCTTGTCGGCCATGCAGGCCTTCGCGTCGAACGCCTCGCCCGGCGGGTCGAATGTCGGCAGCACGCTGTGCTTGGCGAGGAGTGCTTCGGCCGCCGCCATGTCGGCCATTGCGGGCGCGGACAGAGCCATCGCCCCGAGGAATGTCGCTAGTGCCAGTTTCATCGATTTGTCTCCCGTTGGATATTTGCTGTTTGATGTTCCCGCATCCACTCCGGGCGCAACGCGCCCGGCCGTCTCGATCCCCGCTCGCCGACCTCTAGGTTCTGTTCGAGCGGGGCCGTATTGCTTCGGTGGCTCTACTCCGCCGCCATTCTCACCTGATTCCGGAACACCGGCGCCTTGGGGGCATCGAAGCCGGTCTCGGCCTTGCACCGCTTCTTCAATTCGTCGATCGACGTGAAGCCGCGGTTGAACAGGCCGGCAGATTTTGTCTTGCCACTCATCTCGGCACGCAGCCGGTCGGTCGCCGACGCATCGACCTTGCCATCCTTGACCACTACGCCGTAGCGGCGCGCGCCTTCGGCCGTGACATGCCCGCGCTTGACATCGAGCGCCACAAGCTGGGCATCGCGTTTGGTCGGATCGCCCCATCCGCCGCCGCCCCAGGTGTTGAAGTAGAGCATGTCGCCCGGATTGACCTCGACCCGGTCGCACTTCGAGGGGATGTTCTCCTCGGTGCCGTCCTTGCGGACGAGCCGCTTGGTCGACCGCAGCCCGGGTTCGCCGCCGTTGACTCCCCAAGGATAGGTCAGCCACCGGTCGTCGTGAATCGAGACCTCTCCCTTCTCCGTCATCTCGTAGGCGATGACGATGCCGTTGCCGCCGCGATGGAGACCGGCGCCGCCCGAGTCCGGGATCGTCGCGTATTCCCGGATACGCAGTGGGAAGTAGGCTTCAAGGAACTCGTTCGGCACGTTGGTGAAGGCCGGCCACATCGAATGCCCGTCCGGCCCGTCGCCCGCCGGCCGGCCCGGCACGCCGCCGAAACCGATCTGGAAGAGCTGGTACCATTCGCCGTTCTGGTCGAAGCCCGAATACATGAAGTGCGGGCTGTCGGAGAAACCGGCGGCGTTGAGCGCGTCCGGCGCGCCCTGGCCGAGCAGCCCGCCCATCAGGTCGAAAATGCGTCCGAGCATGTGAGTCCGGCACGACAGCGCCGCCGGTTTCTTCGGCTTGAGGATGCATCCGGCCGGGATATGCACGTTGACCAGATCGTAGAACCCGTCATTGAACAGGATCTGCGGGTCGAAGAGATTGATCGTGAATGCCCCGAAGAACATCTTGAACATCTCCTCGTTGAGCAGGAAATTGATCGACGAGAAGCTCTGCGGATCGCTGCCGGTGAAATCGAAGTAGGCGATCTCGCCTTCGCGGTGCAGGGAACAGGCGATCTTGTAAGGGCCGTTACCCATGCCATCATCGTCGATCCAGTCCTCGAAATAGGCCTTCTTGCCGCCGACCGCCTCGGGAATGATCATCTGGATGATCGCGCTCATCGCCGCCCTGTTGCGGTCGAGCATGTCCCACATGGCGGAAATGTAGTAGTCGGCGCCAAAGCGGTCGATGTTTTCGCGCACGCGGCGTTCCGCGAGGCGGAGTGCTGCGATGATCGCGAAGAAGTCCGACTTGTTCCACTCCGGCATGCGCGTGTTGTGGAGCATGATGTTGAGGATTTCGTCGGCGAGTTGCCCTTTGCGATAGATCTTCGTCGGCGGCACGATGATGCCTTCCTCGTAGATCATCTTGGCGTCGGTCGGCAGCGAGCCCGGCACCTTGCCGCCGACATCGGTCATGTGGCCGAACATGGCGGCCCAACTGACCAGTTTGCCCTCGTGGAAGATCGGCATCATCAGCAGCCAGTCGTTCAGATGGCTGACGGCGCCATTGCAGCTGTAGGGGTCGTTGGTGATGAAGATGTCGCCATCCTCGATCGTGCCATCGTAGCCGGCGATGAAGCCATAGAGGAACGAGCCGAACTGGCCGACGACCATCTTGCCTTCCTGGTTGGCGATCATCGGAAAGGCGTCGTGCTGCTCGCGGATACCCGGCGACATGGCCGTGCGAAACAGCACGGCATCCATCTCGTTGCGGGCGTTGCGCAGGGCGTTCTCCACGATGTCGAGCGTGATTGGGTCGACGCTGACGCGGGAGAACGGCTTGGTGTTCGTCTCGATGATTCTTGCAGGCATGTCTCGCCCTCCCTTAGCGTGCGTTCTGATGGTCGGCGGGCCAGATCAGGATGTTGCCGACGTCGTCGATCACGCCGACATGGTCGGGCAGGATCACGGAGGTCGAATCCATTTCGAGCACGACGGCTGGTCCCGGCACCTTGTTGCCTGGGGTCAGCTTTGCGCGGTCGTAGATGTGGCCGTTGCGCCAGGCGCCATCGGCATAGATGCGCGTCGTCTGGACGCGGGCGGCGGAGGCGTCGGTGCCGGCCTTCCGGGCCGAGGGATTGACGAAACTCTTCTCGGCGCCCTGCACGACGGCGCGCAAACCGACAAGTTCGTGCTCGGCGTCGAGCGCGAAGGTGAACAATTGCTCGTGCTCGGCATCGAAGCGTTTGGTGACGCCGGCCAGGCCCTCACTGTCGAAGGTCGCCGGCGTCACGTCCACCGTCAGCTTCATACCTTGGCCCTTGTAGCGGATGTCGACCTGATAGAAGACATCCTGCTCGGCGCGCGACACGCCTTCGTTGGTCAGGTCCTCGGCGGCGGATGCCTCAAGATCCTTCAGTCGTTTGCGGATATCCGCGTCGGACGTGTCCTTGACCATCGTCACGTAGGTCTGGCTGGCCTCGTTGCGCAACCGCGTCGTAGCGTCGCCATAGGCGCAGAGGACGCCGGGACCCGGGGGAATGATCACCGGCCAGGAGCGCACGATGCGCGCCAGCGCGTTGGCATGGAGCGGCCCGGCGCCGCCGAAGCCCATCAGTGCGAAGTCGCGCGGATCGTAGCCCTGCTCGACGGAGACGAGGCGCAGCGCGCCGACCATGTTCTCGTTGACGATGCGCACGATGCCCTCGGCCGCGTCCTCGACCGAGATCGACAGCGCGGAGGCGATCTTGCCCACGGCCTTGGCAGCGAGGTCGCGGCTGATCTCCATGTCGCCACCGAGCTTCGCATCGGACGGCAGGTAGCCGAGCACGACATTCGCGTCGGTCACGGTCGGCAACTCGCCGCCTTTCTTGTAGGCGGCCGGGCCCGGATCGGCGCCCGCCGATTGCGGGCCGACACGCAGGGCCTTCGTGAGTTCGGGGATGTAGGCGATCGAGCCGCCGCCGGCGCCGACAGTGCGCACGTCGATGGATGGCGCGCGAACCGTCACATCGCCGACGCGGGTCTCGCGACGGGTGCGGGCGACCGAGTTCTGGATCAGCGCCACGTCGGTGGATGTGCCACCCATGTCGAAGGTCAGGATGTTCTTGAACTTCGCCTGCTTGGCGATCCAAAGCGCCCCGGACACGCCGCCGGCCGGTCCGGACATTAAAAGGTTCACCGGCTGGTCCATGGCGGATTGCGCCGACGAGAGGCCGCCATCGGAGCGCAGGATGCGCAGCCGTGCATCACCGCCCATGCGCCGGTTGATCTCGCTCTGCAGGTTGGAGACATATTTCGATACGACCGGGCGGACATACGAATTGACCACGGTCGTCTCGGTCCGTTCGTATTCGTACATTTCGGGCATGATCGCGGCCGACGTCGATACAGGGATCCGTGGTGCGATCTCCTGGGCAATCGCCGCGATGCGCCGCTCGTGGATATCGTTGGCATAGCTGTTGAACAGCGCAATCGTCAGCGCCTCGATGCCGGAATCCAGCAGCTTCTTGAGATCGGCGCGGATCGCCTTTTCATCGAGCGCCACAAGCACATTGCCCTTTGCGTCCATCCGCTCGTTTGCCTCGATCGTGTATTCCAAAGGCGCAAGCGGCGCCTTCTTGTTCCAGATCACCCACCCGCCGAGGCCACCGGGAACGAAGGATCGGGCGATCTGCAGCGTGTCGCGATAGCCTTTGGTGGTCACCAGTCCGACGAGCGCGCCGGAGGATGTGAGAACCGTGTTCGTCGCAACGGTGGTCCCGTGCATCACCTCCGTGATGTCGGTCGGATCGATGCCGGCCGTCCTGCAGATCTTCTCGATGCCCAGCAGCACGCCGACGGAACTGTCCTTCGGCGTCGACGGAACCTTGGCAGTAAAGGTGCGGCCGTTCTTTTCGTCCAGCAGGAGAAGATCGGTGAAAGTACCGCCAACGTCGACGCCAAGGCGAAGGCCCGTCGCCGCGCGTGATGGCCGCGAAGTGCGCTGGCCGACATCCGCGCCCGACTCCATGCGCCGCAGCCGCTCTTCGAACGCCGCGAGGCGCTGCTCATACTTTTGAATCAGATCGTCGGTTGCACTCATCTTCACCCTCCGGGTCCCGCAGTCTGCGCGGGCCATTCTCTTTTTTATCGGCCGAACAGCCAGCCAAAAAATCCGCGCCGGCCTGGCCGCTTTTCCTTTTCCGCCAAGGCAACCGCACGCTCCGAAATGGCCAGCACCGTCTCGAAAGCCGCGCCTTGCCGCTCGATGCTCTGATCGCGCTTCTGGACCTGATCTTCGAGCCGTTCCGCTGTCGACAGCGCACGATCGAGCAATGTGCTCGCCGCCCTTTTGGTGGTCTGTTCCTGCTCGGCACGGTTCACCGCCGCATCGAGAAGCAGCATCGCTCGGTCGACGGCGATGCTCATGGCCTCCGCTTCCCCATCGGACCCCTTGCTCCCATCCGCTGCGACCTTCATCGCGCGTTCGAGCAGGTTTTCGAACCGTCCCGACTGTATCAGGCTCTTTTCGAGACGGTCTCCGGCGGCATCCAGCAACTGCGCCGACCGGTCCGAGAGGCTGGCAAACTTCGTTTCGCGCTCCGCGCCGGCTTCGAGGTGCAACAGGGCCCGGTCGAGCAACGCGGAGAGGCGCGCCTGTCTCCTCTCGACCTCGTCCAGAGCGTGCCCCGCGCCATCGATCGCGCTTGACTGGCGTTCCGAGATCCCGAGCAGTCGCCCGATGGACTCGTCGCGCTCTTGTACATCCGACTGAAGTTCTTCCACCTCATCGAAAAGGATGTCGATCATCTCTGTGGGCGCGAGCTTCGCGCTTTCGGGCACCTGAAGGGTGTCGCCGCCTCCATTTACGCCCGTAATGTCCAGTCGCAGGCGTCCCTCGTTATCGCGCTTCGACGGGATGAGGCCGCGGACAGCGGCTGACCGGAGGGTCATGCGGTTAACGCGAAGCAGTTCGGCCGCCTGCGCGACGGTCAAGAACTGCAAACCGCTGTCGTTACCCGCACGCCCCATTCAACGCTTCATTCTTGCCCGCTGTTTGCCGTCCCATGTCAGTTTGTTTCTGACTTCAACCTCACAACTCCCATCCTGAACCCTTTGCCTGTCCTCTGGTAGTCCTTCCTGTTTTGGGCACATTCCGAAGTGGAACGGGGCCAGTTTGGCGCGATACACGTGACTGGGCGAGGCCCGGCCGGCATTGCTGTTACCGACTGACGATATGGCGTCCTCGCTCGGTTCCGCATTGGTCCTCACAAAGCCACCGCCCGATAGCGTAGATGATATGGACAACATCCGGCAAGGCCCAATTGGTCTATTTGAGGCCGGATCTCGTGCGTCACGGCCGAATGGAGAAGGCAAAACGGGCAAACGCTTCCGATCTGTTCTCCCACCCCGCCAGGCGGCTATGGTCTGAGGTTGGTCGAGTTCGGGAATCTGCTGCGGCGTGCAACCGTCTTCCATGTCGAGGTGGGCGCGTCGCGAAGCGCAAACCGAACAAATGCGGGCGTGCAACCCGGAAGCAGAAAATGGGCGCGGGACTCATTCGACGGCGGCCGCGATGCCAATAGGCGGGAAGGAGGTGTAGGCACAGCGGTCACAACGGATGGCAATGCGTCGCCTCGTCAAGGACAAGAAGTTGCGGCTTCGGTTGCAGGGCGTAAAGGCAGTCGTCGAGCGGCAGCAATGTATGCTGCCGAAAGGCGCCCATGACCGCCTCCTCCTCGATTGTCAGTACCGTCGAAGCCGGGTTCTTCGGCCCCGTCGTAACATCGGTGACCAAAGAGCGCCCCTACCACTTCGCGACAGTCTTCTGATTGATGCCATAGCGTTTCGCCAGCGCCCTCAGACTCTCTTGACTATGCTGTATCGCTCGACGGACCGCCACTTTCGTTGTGGCGCTCCCGTGATGAACTTCGCCCATAGCGCTTCCCTCGATTCATGCGGCGGGTCGCGATGCGCCGCCAGTCCTTGAGCTTGGCGAACAGGTTCTCGACCTTGTGCGCTTGCGGAAGAGCGTGGTGTCGTAGGCGTACGGAATTCTGCGACTGAGGCTCGACGGGATGCACGGCTCGATGCCTCTGGAAGCCCGGCGAAGATGCGGTCGGAGACGCCGAGCCGATTCTAGCGAATGAAGCGATTGTAGAGCGTCGTGCGCGGGCCGTAGCCGGCCGGCGCGTCCTTCCACTGGAGACCGTTGCGGATCACATAGATAATGCCGCTCACCGCGCGCCGTTCATCGACCTAGGGAACTCCGTGTACAGCGGGAACAAAGGCAATATCCACGCCATCTTGCGCTCGGTCAGCAGAAACGAATCTCCCGTCAAGGCCTCCTTGTCGGGGACCGTGAATCACAACTCAATCGGAATCATTAGGTCCTGAGGTTAATGGCACTGAGGTGAAACCTTCTTCAAATCGAAAGCGATTGATGAGGTCTCCACTAACTTGGTGGGGCGGTCCCAAGCTTGTTGGTCGAGGTCGAGGTGCTACCGCTCGAGCACTGCCCCCACTGGCGCCGTTGATATCGTTGAAGTGGTTGGTGATCTGAGTGCGGACGACCACCTTACACCACCCCGTCAGATCGAGATCTACGGCCTGAACAGTATATCATCTCATCGCTTCAATGACATACGCGTTCGCAGATATATCCAACCCGGCGCGCCATCGATCCATCTGAAATATCTATGCTTTTTCGCTGCATGCCGCTCCGAATGACGGTCTGGTTTGCAGCTGGTTTGCAAACCTTGTTCCTTCAGCGTTCTCAAACGCGTAGATCGCGGCCTCTGAAAGTGCTCGGGTCCGAGCCAGATACTTCACTAGGATCCGGGTGACCGACTCCAAAGTGTGGCCAGTGATGGATGCGATCTGCGGTACCGTTGCCCCTGCTTCGGCCAGCAAGGTAACCGCAGTCCCGCGCAGATCATTGAAACGCAATCGTGTCTTGGCGTCGTCGATATAGAGGCCGCAGGCGACCATGTGCTCCCGCCAACGCTTGCCGAGTTCCTTGTCGTTCTTCGCCGTGTGCCAGGGCGTTCCGTCGTCACGGGCGAGAATGAACGGGCACTGCTTTTGGGTGTTCGCAAACATTGCCTTCAAAGCTGATGTGGCCTTGATCCAAACACGCATGTTGGTTTTGGCCTGCCTCAGGCTAATGGCGTTGCCGTCGAAATCAGACCAGCGAAGGCGGACCAAGTCGCCATCATCGCGCGCTGGAGTTCGACCGCCGCAGCGGCCATGAACCTCCGCACGTCGGCCTCGGTCCAAATAATCTCAGATCTTTGAGCGTCGTATAGCCGTTCAAAGCGCTCAAGCGGTTTGCGCGTGATGCGCCCTTTGCTCTTCGAATAGGAAGAGACGGCCGAGAGGATTGTCAGCCGATTGTCAGCCTCACGAGGCCTTTCGAGGCCTATCTCCTCCTGATAGTTGATGAACTTTCCGATTACTCTCGGCGCTGTAAGCACCGCAACTGGCATCGTCCCAAACTTGTCTTCTAAGCTCCTTAGCATGCGCCGATACTCCTTCTTTGTGGAGTCGCGCTTCTTCAAGAATCTGGGTGATCCGGTCTACTCTCGGATCAGCCCCGCCACGCCCGTCAACGAGACGCTCGTGCGCGACCTCGCCACCGGCGCCTTCGTCGCCGACCAGCGCAACGCCGTCCTCATCGGCGGCACCGGCACGGGCAAGTCGCATCTGGCCATCGCGATCGCCCGCGCACTCATCCACAACGGAACTCGCGGCCGCTTCTTCAACGTCGTCGATCTGGTCAACCGGCTGCAGACCGAGCACCGCTCCGGCAAACAGGGACGGATCGCCGACTACCTGACCCGCCTCGACTTCGTCGTGCTCGACGAACTCGGCTATCTCCCCTTTGCCCAGGCCGGCGGCCAGCTCCTCTTCCACCTGATCAGCCGGCTCTACGAACGGACCTCGATCATCGTCACCACCAACCTCGCCTTCGGGGAATGGCCGACCGTCTTCGGAGACGCCAAGATGACCACCGCTCTGTTCGACCGGCTCACCCACCACTGCGAGATCATCGAGACCGGCAACGAATCCTGGCGCTTCAAGAACCGCACTCAAAGCTAAAGTCAGAAAGCCTCTCCGAAGCGCCCGACCGGGCTGCGCAACCCAGACCAGCTCCAACCGGTCGGGCGCTCACCGTCGCGCTCCATAAAGGGGTCCCGTTTGGACGCCGATCCAGGGTCAACTTTGCGCGCCGATTGACAGGCCCGCTGTCCCGGTCGCGTGCCGCGCCTGGCCAATTGCCGCACGATGCCGTTCTTCTGGCCTATGCGGACCTCATCCTGGAACCAGATCTCGACCGGCTTGTCCTTGGGCAAGTCGGCGAGGTGCGCGCTCAGCGTGCGAAGGTGACGGCGGTCAAGAGCTATTCAGGCGGAAGACCCAGATCTGTCGGTTGCGGCAGCTAACTTTCCCGGCTTGCGCCACGCAAAGAGTTGTTATACGTAACATATAACAGGTGTGAGGGATCTTCATGACTTCGGAGTTCAGAGGCAGCGCAGTTGAGGCCCTGGCGTCCAGTCTTGCCGCGGGCGTTGCGCTCGCAGGCGCGGACCTGCCCAACCGGAACCGGCAGGACTGGAGCTTCATGCCGGCGACCCGGCCGGCTGCCGTCTTCCGCCCTTCGTCGACGCAAGAGGTCGCTACGATTCTTCGCGCCTGTCATGAGGCAGGCCTGGCCGTGACGCCGCAAGGCGGCCTGACCGGGCTTTGCGGTGGAGCGATGGCGCTCGATGGCGAGATCGCTTTGTCGCTGGAACGCATGGTCGGGATCGAGCAGATCGACCCGGACGGCATGACGATGACGGTTCTGGCGGGAACGCCACTCGAGGTCGTGCAGAAAGCAGCCGATGAGGCCGGATTGTTCTTTGCCTTGGATCTTGGTGCGCGGGGATCGTGTCTCATTGGCGGCAACCTGTCCACCAATGCGGGTGGCAACCGGGTGATCCGCTACGGGATGGCGCGAGATCTGGTGCTGGGGCTTGAAGTGGTTCTGCCGGATGGCACCGTGCTGCCGATGCTCAACCGGATGATCAAGAACAATGCCGGATACGATCTCAAGCAGCTGTTTCTGGGTTCCGAGGGAACGCTCGGCGTCATCACGCGCGCCGTGTTGAGGCTGCACCCGAAGCCCGGCTGCGTCGCGGCCGCGCTGTGCGTGGTCACGGGCTATGACAAGGTGCTGGACCTGCTGGCCACAGCGCGCCGCAGCCTCGGACCGCTTCTATCGGCCTTCGAGGTCATGTGGGCCGACTACTGGCATCAGGCGACCGTTCGCGTCCCCGGCGGCAAGGCGCCGGTTGCCATTGGCGAGGGCAGTCACGTTGTCCTGATCGAAATGCAGGGGCTGGACGAAGACGTTGACGGCGCGCGCTTCGACGCCTGGCTCCAGCAGCGGTTCGAGGCGGGCGCCATCGAGGATGGCGCTGTGGCCCGCAGCCTGTCGGATCTGGCGGATTTCTGGAGCACGCGCGACGCGGCGGCCGAGTTCGCAAATCCCCAGGTTATCGGCCCGCACATCTCCTTCGACATCGGCCTGCCGATCCGGCGGATCGAAGAATTTGTCACCCGGTCGAAGCCGGCGCTGCTCGACCGCCTGGGATGCCATTCGGTGCACTACGGACATGTGGGCGACGGCAACATCCACATCGTCGCCTGGGTGCCGGGCGCCGCTCCGCAGCCGCTGCCGGCGGTCAGCGAGATCGTCTACGGCATCGTCCGCGATCTCGGCGGCACCGTTTCGGCCGAGCACGGGATCGGACTGCTGAAGAAGCCCTATCTCAAGCACACTCGCGACGACGCGCAGGTCGACCTGATGCGCAGGCTCAAGCGATGTCTCGATCCGCACGGGATACTAAACCCGACCAAGATCTTCGACTGAACCCGCCGCGGCAGGCGCCGCGGGGGACCTAACCAAGGGAGGAAGACATGAAAATGAACCGACGGATTATCCTGTCGCTTGCCGCCGCGACGATGTTCGGCGCAACCCTGTCCGCCACGGCGCAGGAATGGCCGAACGGTCCGGTCACGCTGATCGTGCCATGGAGCGCGGGTGGCGGCACCGATGCGACGGCGCGCATCATCGGCGGCTTGCTGGAAAAGGAACTGGGCGCGCCGGTTCCCGTGGTAAACCGCACCGGAGGGTCGGGCGTGATCGGCCACACGGCCATCGCGGACGCTGCTCCCGACGGCCAGACGATAGGGGTGGCGACGCTGGAAATCGGTTCCATGCATACGCTGGGCCTGACCGAACTGACCTACAAGGCCTATGCCCCGATTGGGCTCTACAATTCGGACCCGGCGGCGATCTTCGTGCGCGCCGATGCAGGGTACGAGGACGTCAAGGCGCTACTCGCGGCGCTTTCGGAGGCTCCCGATCGTAAATTCAAGGCATCCGGATCCGCCCAGGGCGGCGTGAATCACCTGGCGCTGGCCGGAATGCTGCTTGCGGCAGGCCTGCCGGTGGAACGTGTGGCATGGGTTCCCTCGGAAGGCGCGGCGCCCGGGCTGCAGGATCTGGCCGCCGGCGGCGTGCAGATCGCCACCGCTTCGCTGCCGGAAGCCGCTGCACTGATGTCGGCAGGGCTGATCAAGCCGCTCGCCGTCTTCGGCAAGGCCAGGCTCGATGCCGCGCCCGATCTGCCGACCTTCACCGAGGCGACGGGTCATGATTTCGCGCTTGGCTCGTGGCGCGGCATCGTGGCGCCGACCGGGATTCCCGCCGAAATCGCCGCCAAGCTTGGCGAGGCTATGGTCAAGGTGGTCAACCACCCGGACTATCTCGCCTTCATGAAGGAACGGGGCTATGCCACGCAGTGGACGGCCGGGGCCGACTTCGAGGCCTTCATGGCGACCTCCGATGCGGCGCTGGCGCAGAGCCTGAAGGCCGTTGGTCTGGCCAAGAAGTAGCACGCGACAACAATGAGGAGCATGGAGAGGACGAATCTCCATGCTCCGGCTCGTTCGAAGGAGGATCGAACCGCCATGAAGATTCACGACAGCCTGATCGGAGCGGTCCTGTTCGCCTTCGGCCTATGGGTGCTGACCACGGCGCTCGGCTATCCACGCATGTCGGGACAGAGCATCGGGCCGGGAACATTTCCAAGCGTTCTGGGCGCGCTGTTCATGCTGGGCGGAGTTGCCCTGGCCGTGACAGGTCCGCGCGCGCACTCCGCAACCTGGGTCACGTTTGACGACGGATGGAAGCATCCCGGCCGGCGCGCCGCGGCTCTGCTGGCCACTGCTGGCGTCGTGCTATTCGCGTTGACGTTCGAAAGTGTCGGCTTTCCCATTGGTGGCTTCATCCTTGTGGCTGCGCTGTTCCTGCTGTGCGGCTACCGCAACCCGGCCTGGATCGGCGTCTCCGCCGTGTTCGTGCTCGCGCTGCATCTGCTGATGACGCGCCTGCTCTACGTACCCTTGCCGGCCGGGCTGCTGAAAGGGTTCCTCTGATGGTTTTCCAGCACCTCGACGCGGCACTTGCCCTCGTACTGACCTGGGACATGCTGTTGGTCATGCTGTCCTGCGCGGTGTTCGGCCTGTTTGTGGGCGCGGTGCCCGGGCTTTCGGCAACCATGGCGACCGCGATGCTGGTGCCGCTGACCTTCTTCATGGACCCGGTCCCCGCCATCGCGGCCATCGTCACCACGGCTGCCATGGCGATCTTTGCCTCCGACATTCCGGCAGCCCTGATCCGAATTCCGGGCACCGCCGCATCGGCGGCCTATGTCGATGACCTGAACGCCTTGACCCGGGCCGGCAAGGTTGGGCGGGCGCTCGGCATCTCCGTCACGGCCTCGGCCATCGGAGGTGTGTTCGGGTCGCTGGTGCTGATGTTCGCCGCGCCGCAACTCGCGCTGGTGTCGCTCAACTTCACCTCGTTCGAATATTTCTGGCTGGCGCTTCTCGGCCTGTCGGCGGCGGTCATGCTGGGTTCGTCCTCGCTCTTGAAGAGCCTCATCGCGCTGTCGCTCGGACTGATGATCGCCAGCGTCGGGATGGACACGACCTCGGGCCTGCCCCGCTTCACCTTCGGCCTGACATCGCTGCTCGACGGGGTCGCCTTCGTGCCCGCCCTGATCGGCATGTTCGCGATCCCCGAACTGATCCGCACCTTTGTCCACCGCGACACGCTGCCGCCTGTAGCGCCGATCGGCAATCCGTTCGCGCTGTTTCGCGGCCTGGGCGGCGTGCTGTGGCGTCACAAGCTCAACCTGACGCGCAGTTCGACCATCGGGACCATTATCGGCATCCTGCCGGGCGCCGGCTCCGACATCGCTGCGTGGATATCCTACGCCGTGTCGAAGCGGTTCTCCAAATCCCCGCAAACGTATGGCTCGGGCAGCGAGGAGGGTCTGGTCGACGCCTGCGCGGCGAACAACTCCGCCCTGTCCGGCGCCTATGTGCCCGCCCTGGTCTTCGGCATCCCCGGCGACAGCATCACGGCGATCGTCATTGGCGTGCTCTACATCAAGGGCCTCAATCCCGGCCCCATGGTCTTCCTCACCAACGCGGACACCATCACGGCGATCTTTATCGTCTTCCTGATCGCGAATGTGATGATCGTCCCGCTCGGCCTCCTCGCCATCGCGCTTGCGTCACAGGTACTGCGCGTGCCGAAGATGGCGCTCGCGCCACTGATCCTCGCGTTCTGCATCGTCGGGTCTTACGCGATCAACGCCAGCGCCTCGGGCATCGTTATCATGGTCGTGCTCGGCCTGCTGGCCTACGTGATGGAGGAGAACGGCTTCCCCGTCGCGCCAACGATCCTGGGTATCGTCATGGGACTGCTGGTCGAGCGCAGCCTGATCACCTCGTTGATCAAATCCGACGGGGCTTTCCTTGGCTTCGTCGAACGGCCGATCGCCGCTGGACTTGCGGTTCTGGTGGCCGTTGTCTGGACTGTGCCGGCCTGGCTATGGTGGCGAGGACGGCGCGCGAGGCTCGGGGAGGTTAGAAGATGACGGTCAGCAGGATTACGCCGCCGCGGTCACTGGCCGACATCGCCGCCGGCCAGATCCGGGAAGCGATCGTGACCGGCGCCTTCAAGCTCGGCGAGAACATCTCCGAGGACCGACTCGTCGCGCAGATGGGCATTTCCCGAACACCGATCCGCGACGCCATGGCGATCCTGTCGCGCGAGGGACTCGTCACGGTTCGACCCAAGCGCGGATCGTTCGTGTTCGAGACGTCGCTCGACGATCTCGCCGCGATCTGCGACTACCGCCAGATGCTCGAGGCGCAAGGCGCACGCGCCGCCATACGCCGTGACAGGTACGGATACCTTGCCAGGCTGGGCGCGGTGGTCACCCGGATGAAGGACGCCCTGGCGCGAAACAATGCGGTCGAGTATGGCCGGCTGGACACGGCCTTTCATCAGGCAGCCTTCGATCATTGCGGCAATTCCTACCTGCGCGATTCCTATTCGCTGGTGGACGGCCGCATCGCCGCGCTGCGCGCCAACATCACGGCCCCCTACGAGGCGCGGCGGGCCGAATCCATGGACGAGCACGGCAGGATGCTGGACCTGCTCGTCCGGGAGGATTTCGCCGCCTTCGACGCGGCGCTGACTGTCCATGTGCAACGCACCGCCGATGTCTATCAGCGGGCATTGGCCGAAGGGCATCTTGGCCCGACGCATGACCCGGCAAGGAGAATAGCGACTTGAACGCCGAACCCATGACGCCGCTGATGAGCGGCGCCGCCCGATTGCGGGCGCTTCTCGCCAAGGGCGACCTCGTGGCGGCGCCCGGCGCCCCGGACGTTCTGACGGCGCGGCTCATCGAGCGGGCTGATTTCCCCGCCGTCTATATGACCGGGCTCGGCGCCACCGCCGCGCGCCTGGGGCAGCCGGATCTCGGCCTGCTGACCCAGACCGAGATGGCCGACCATGCGCGCGCGATGGTGCGCGCGGTACGGACCCCGGTGATCGCCGATGCGGATACCGGCTATGGCGGGCCGCTGAACGTGCGGCGGACGGTTGCCGAATATGCCCAAGCCGGTGTCGCGGCCCTCCATCTCGAAGACCAGGAGAGCCCCAAGCGCTGCGGCCAGATGGCTGGGCTGCGGCTGGTGTCCCGACGCGACGCCGAAATGCGCATCGCCGCCGCTGTGGCGGCGCGCCAGGCCTTCGGCTCCGACCTCGTCATCATCGGCCGCACCGACGCGCTGCAGCCTGAGGGGCTGGCCGCCGCCCTCGACCGCGCGAAAAGCTATCTCGGCCAGGGCGCCGATCTCGCCTTTGTCGATGGCGTCCGCACCCGGGCTGAGGTGGAGGCCATCGCCCGCGGCCTGCCGGGACCGAAAGTCGTCTCGCTCGTGGACGGCACCGACGCAGCCGCACTAACCCGTGCCGAACTGACAGAGTTGGGGTTTTCGGTCGTGCTATACGCGGTGACCACGCTGTTTGCCGCGTGCACGGCGATCGAGCAGGCGCTGGCGCATCTTTCGGACGCCGGACGGGCGGAAGTGCTCGGCGATCGGATGAATTACGCGAAGTTCAGCGACATCGTCGATCTCGCCCGGTTCCAGGCCTTCGCGCATGACCACGAGGCGTAGACGTCAAGGCGCGCGAGTGCTGTCGCAGGCTCTGAGGTTCGCGCGATGGACGACTGGATGTCGTTGCTATGGAGGTTGTCCATCCGAGGCTCCTGGAGAGCGGTTGGTCGTGTCGCAACAACAACCTCCCATCCAAGCCCCGGACGGACAAGCTCCATAGCAACGACATCTAGCCACCCTGCATGGCGAGGTTGCCTAGAAATGAGGCATTTCCGTCTGGGCCGGCCAACGGGCGCTGAAGCGTCTGGGGCGTCCCCACGCCGAATTGCCGCGGCAAGCCCAATCAACAGGCGAGGTCACCTCAGTGAGCAACCGCAGAGCGGGTATCACCCTCTCTCGCGAGCGGCGACCGAAGTTATCCATTCGACGAAGATCTGGGCATCGGGGTGCCCGGGCATGATCGGGGAAATGAGGTGAAACGCCTCGTCGATCGGCACCTCGAGTTCGAAAGGCGCGACCAGCCTGCCTGAACTTTCGATGGTTTCGGAAAGAGACTTTCTGCCGAGCGCGACACCGGCGCCATTGACCGCCATTTCGAACGCGGCGAGTGACGTGTCGAGCTGCAGCCCTCTGCCGGGATCGACCGTCTTCGCCCCGGCCGCCTTCAGCCAGACGCCCCAACCTTCCTGGTATCCCAGAACGTGGATGATGCGTTCGTTCGCGAGGTCCTCCGGATCAACGAGCCTATCCGTCATCTCCGGCGAACAGAGCGGCTTGATGGTCTCGAACGTCAGTCGATGGCTGTTCACATCGGGCCAGCCGCCGAGACCGTACTGGATATCCAGGTCGAAGGCGTCCTTGTCGAACGGATCGTACCAGACACTGGACAGAATCCGCAGCGACTTGTCCGGATGCCGCGCGAGAAACTCGGGGATGCGAGGAGCCAGCCACGCGACGGCGAACGAGACGGCGCATCTGATCGTCAGCGCCTCTGTGCGCCGCCGACCAAACACCTCGCGCGTCCCGATCGCCAGTCGATCGAGGGAATCGCGCACTTTCGGAAGATACGCCTCTCCAGACTTCGTCAGCTCGAGACTGCGCGGACGGCGGTGAAAGAGTTGATGGCGCAGGTATAGCTCAAGCGACTTCACATGTTTCGATACCGCCGCCTGCGTGAGGTTCAGCTCACGCCCGGCCTCGGTGAAACTCAGCGTCCTCGCGGAGGCTTCGAAAGCCCTCAACCATGTCAGTGGCGGCAGATCCGGATACATCGACACCAACCCTCCCATAACTTTTTGTAGGGGTGATGGCCCGATAAACGTCGTTTGACCCCCGGGCAACCCTTCGGCGATGTACCGGCAGGATTTATCGGAAGCGAGCAGATGTTTTCATTCCTCCCAACGGCACGCGTTCGGCCTTCGCCGTTCTTCGAAGCAGCAGTCGCCGAAGGCATGACGATGGCGAACGTCTACAATCGCATGATCATGCCGACGAGCTATGGGGATCCGGAAGGCGAGTACTGGCGGCTCATCAACGGCGTTTCGCAATGGGATGTCGGCGTCGAACGTCAGGTGCAGTTGAAGGGACCCGACGCCGGGAGGCTGGCGCAGATTCTTGCGACGCGCGACCTTTCGAACTGCAAGATTGGCCAAGGTAAGTACGTTGCGCTCTGCAACCACCAGGGAACGATCATCAACGACCCCATCCTCCTGAAGCTTGCGGATGATCTCTACTGGCTGTCCATCGCGGACAGCGACATCTGGCTCTGGGCGAGCGCCATCGCCGCCGAGCGAAATCTCGACGTCGAGATCAGCGACCCGGACGTCGCACCCATGGCGCTGCAGGGTCCCAAGGCGGAAGACGTCGTGGCGCATGTGGTGGGCGACTGGGTGCGGGAGCTGAAATACTTCTGGTTCAGGGAGACCGTCATCGACGGCATCCCGGTCGCCATCCAGCGCTCGGGCTGGTCCAAGCAAGGCGGGTTTGAAATCTACCTCAAGGATGCCGGCAAGGGCACCCAGCTCTGGAACATCTTCAAGGAGGCTGGTCGGACGTGGGATATCGGACCGGGCGCGCCGGCGACGCCCGAGCGGGTCGAAAGTGGCCTCGTCTCCGTCGGTGGAGATACGGATGAGACGACCAATCCCTTCGAGGTGCGCCTCGAGAGATTCGTCGATCTCGACGTGCCGGACGATACGGTCGGCATCCAGGCTCTGAGGCGCATCAAGGCGCGAGGGATCACGCGGCACCAGCTCGGCATCGTGCTCGAGGGCGACACGCCGTCCCCGCTTGGCGTTCGCCGGGAGGACGTGTTCCTTGGCGACAGTCGGATCGGCATGATGACGAACTGCGTCTGGTCCTATCGGATGAAGGCGAACATCGGATTCACCCTGGTCGACGCCTCCATCCCCGCGGGCACAGCCGTGACAGTCCAGCGCCGGAATGGTCCGGTCGAGGCCCGTCTCACCACCATCCCGTTCATCTGATTATGCAAGCCCGATGGCGCACGGGCGAGGATTCATCTGCCGTCGTCGCTCGCCGTGAACACACTGGTGGATCGCGCAGTCCGGAACAACCAGATGGCGGCGACGGCCCCACAGACAAAGAAGGTAACACCCAATGGCCGACATCAGGTCGCTGAACCTCAGGAACATCGAACTCGACCTTCATGACGACGGCGTTCTCGTCGTCATGCTGAACCGCGCAGCGAAAAGGAACGCGCTGAATGCGGAGACGATCGAGGAACTCGTTACCCTGTTCTCGTCGATTCCGCAGTCTGAGGCGAGGGCGGTTGTCCTGACCGCAGCGGGCCCGCATTTCTGCGCCGGACTTGATCTGGTCGAACATCTCGAGGCGGACCGAACCCCCGCCGCTTTCATGCATCTGTGCATGCGTTGGCATGAAGCCTTCAACAAGATGGAGTATGGCGGCGTGCCGGTCATCGCCGCCCTGAAGGGGGCCGTCGTCGGAGGCGGCCTCGAGCTTGCCAGCAGCGCGCATATCCGCGTCGCCGACGCCTCTACCTATTTTGCACTGCCGGAAGGCCAGCGGGGCCTGTTCACGGGAGGAGGCGCGACGATCAGAGTGGCCGGACTGGTTGGCAAGGCCCGAATGATCGACATGATGCTGACGGGGCGCATTTACAAGGGACAGGAAGCTGTCGATGTCGGATTGGCGCAACATCTTGTGGCCGACTCGAGCTTCGATCACGCGATGAGACTGGCGAGAAGGGCAGCGGAGAATCTGCCGCTTTCGAACTTTGCCATATGCTCGGGCATCAGCCATTTCGGCAACATGTCGGCCCTCGATGCATCCTATGCCGAAGCGGTGCTCGCGGGCATCGTCAACACCCAGCCGGGCGCGCGCCGACGCCTCGACGATTTTGCCAAGGGTACCGGGCCGCGAATTCATAGCCCCGCCTGAAGGTCGAGATCACCTCATTGCAGGACTGGTTGCTGTCGAGGTGAGGCTGACCGGAACGGGGAGCTTGAGGACAACCGCCATGAACATTCGCGCTCAGCTTCCCGTGAGAAACGTCCAGCAGGCCGTCTCCGACGGCTTCGAGCCGGAGGTCAGGAAGATTGCCATCCTGGCATTTGAAGGCTTTTCGCTCACAAGCCTGTCCTCGTTTCTGTCGCCGTTCAGGTCTTTCACCGCGATCCGCGAGAAAGATATCTTCAGATGGACGCTTGCCAGCGAATACGGGCGGGCCGCCAGATCGGATCTGGGCATCGACATGCCGGTCCAGTTCCGCTTCTCGGATGTCGCGTTGAACCTGTCTTTGGCCATGAAGTTCGACATGCTGGTCTTGGTCGCCGACAGTCCGACGACACCGTCGGCAATTTCCCCCGAACTTGCTGGGACCATACGGCGCTGTGTGAGGCAACATGTTCCGGTGGTTGCCCTCGGTACTGCTCCATGGCTCCTCGCCGAGGCCGGCTTGCTGGACAAGACGCGCTGCACCATACACTGGTCGAGACTGGCCGCGTTCACCGAAAGTTTCCGGGCCTCGTGGACCACGGATTCGATCTTCGTCCGCGATCGCGGCATCTGGACCTGCGCAGGGGAATTGGCGGCATTCGACGTCGCGGTCGCGCTGCTCAATGAACTCGGCAGCGCCAACGCTACGGATGAAGTCTGCCGGCGCAACCTGTCGGACAATCTGCGCACCGAGGGCTCGAGGCAATTGGGGACGGCGCCCTGGGATCTGCGGTTGGCGCCCGAGAAGCTCAAGCAGGCGCTCGAACTGATGCTGATGAACATCGGCGATCCGATGCCGTTGGCCGGGGTGCGCGACATTTCGGTGCCTGTCATCGGGCCTGCCGGCGATGCCATCGCGGTCGTCACCTGCCCGTTCCTCCAGAGGGTCGACCGCAAAACGCCCAACGAGGCGGGCACGCTGACCGAACTGCACCGCCTCGCCGCGGACATTTCTGTCGACTGACGCAGCGGCGGGCCACGTTGCCGCCGGCGCAGGCATCCGCCAGCCAACTCCCTGCGCAGCCGGTGAAGATTGCCCGATGGCCGGGTTACCGGCCCTTGACCAGCCCGACCTGACCGCGACGCGGACTGTCAAGGGCGGCGGTCGCGCTCTTCCTCTTTCGCAAAGGATCCTTGGGATCTGCGGGTGTCCATCGGGTCGCGCAATATTTGTTGACACGGAAACATTCTACCCGGATAGCATAATGAGCCTGGATGGGAGGCTTCCGCGAGGCGAGAGGAGCGTCTGAATGCGTTTTCCGGGCAAGCGAGCTGGGAAGGTCCTTCATCTGTGAGAGCGATGACCATGCCCCCGTCTCCGCCACAGGTCAGCGAGCCTCACCCTCACCTGGGCGACCTCCCCAATGTGCTCGGCCTGCTTCTCAGGCTGGCGCAGATCCGCCAGCATGACCAGTTCTTCGCGGCCTTCGAAGGGGCCGACGCCCGCCCTGGCGAACTGACGGTGCTGTGGGTCATCGACCTCAACCCCGGCATCAAGCAGGGCGTCGTCGCCCGGCTGCTGTCCATCAAGCCCGCCCATATGACCAAGCTCATCCAGCGGCTGATCGATGGCGGCAAGGTCGACCGCATGATCCCCCCTGAGGATCGCCGCTCGGTGCGGCTGACGCTGACGCCCGCCGGGACGGACTACCTGGACCGGCACCGCGACACCTATCGCTCGGTCCACACCGCCGCAAACACCGGGCTGACGGCAGACGAGTTCGCCACATTGGTGACCATCCTGCGCAAACTGGCCTTTTGAGAGGAACCCACATGCCGATCAATCTGGACGACATCGTTGCAATCGACTTTCACACCCATGCCGAGGAGCCGTGCTGCACGCATCGCGATGACGGCTACAACGAGTTCCAGGCCGGCATGGCGAAATATTTCAGGAACCCGGCCGGCGCCGCAGGCATGTTGCCCACTGTCCTCGAGACGGCTGCCTACTACCGCGAACGCCGGATCGCCGCGGTGATCTTTCCGGTCGACGCCGAGCGCGAGACAGGCTTTCGCCGCTACTCGAACGAGGAGGTCGCCCAGCTCTGCGCCGAGAACGACGACATCCTGATCCCTTTCGCCTCGATCGATCCGGCGAAAGGCAAGGCCGGCGCGCGCGAGGCGCGGCGACTGGTGCGCGAGTTCGGCGTCAGAGGCTTCAAGTTCCACCCGACGATGCAGGGATTCTATCCCAACGACCGCTCGGCCTACGTTCTTCTGGAAGCGATCGCGGAAGAGGGCGCGATCTCGCTCTTCCACACCGGCCAGACCGGCGTCGGGTCGGGCATGCGCGGCGGCATGGGGATGCGGCTGAAATATTCGCACCCGATGCATCTCGACGACGTGGCGGTCGATTTTCCCGACATGCCGATCATCCTGGCGCATCCGTCGTTCCCCTGGCAGGAGGAAGCCCTGTCGGTCTGCCAGCACAAGCCCAATGTCTATATTGACCTGAGCGGCTGGAGCCCGAAATACTTCCCGGAGATTCTCGTGCGCTACGCCAACACGATGTTGCGGGACAAGATGCTGTTCGGCTCGGACTGGCCGGCGATCACGCCCGACCGCTGGCTGCAAGACTTCGAGAAGGCGGCCTTTCGCGACGAGGTCCGCCCGCTGATCCTCAAGGAGAACGCGCGGCGGCTGCTCAAGCTCTGATTGACCACCCGCGCTCTGCCGTCTCCGCGCCGAGGCTCCGCGTGGGTCAGGTCATCGGAAAGGAGTGCGCTGGCTGGCGCTCGAACTCGACGCGGTGACCGCGATATCCCTCCATCGGTTCCCTCTCGGCAAAACCGGAAGGCAGATCCAGCAGCATCTCGGACCACCACGGGCTGCACCATATGGCGGGCATCGACCACCGAAAGCCTCCAGCGAGACCGACCGTCCACCGTGACATGCAGGACGGAGGACGATCGGCCGGTCAGCTGAGCGCCTGCCGCTTCTTCCGCCAGGGCGCGCTGGCCTCCCAGTCGCCAGCCATGATGCAGCCGTAGGGCAGCACCTCGTCAACGATCTCGGCGAGGCCGTAGTCCTCGATCTGGCGCCGAACGGCGGCGGCGCTCTTGTATGCGCTCGGCAGTTCCGAGATGTCTGTAACGCCTGAGAAGAACCGCGCGTCGATTCCGTTGGTCTCATCGGCGAAGATGTCCTCGACGCTCCGATCGCCATGAAGCCGCTTGTGCTGAGTACGCGAGTAGTTCCGCCCTGCTCCATGCGGCGAGAAGCCCAACCCGTGCGCGGCGTTCTTGCCGCGCACGATCAGCACCGGCTCTGCCATGTTGAGCGGGATCAGCGTCAGATCGGTCGCATCGTCCGCCCAGTTGTCGAAAGCCGGCGTTGCTCCCTTGCCGTGGTAGAACAGGCCGTCCGCGCGCCGGAAGACGAAGTTGTGCTCGTTCCAGAACCGGTCGCCGATACCGGCGGAAAGGCGTTCCGCCGCGAGGTCGTGGATTAGCTCGTGGTTCGCCTTCGTCCAGGCGCGGATCGTCTGCAGCGCGTCCCAATAGGCGTCGCCCTCCCGCGTTTCGGCGGGTATCCAGGCATTCTGAGGCAGAGTCGCTGGCGACAGCCGCTTGCGGAACTCCTCTGCGATCTTCATGCCGCGGGAATAGAGCCGTGCGCCCGGCGCCCGCGAACCGTGATGGGTCACAAGCGCCGTCTCGCCGGTCGACTTCAGCGTGCCGACGAAGGCGAAATGGTTGCCGTCGCCCTGCGTACCGAAATGCTCGATCGCCACGCTCATGTTGTCGCGCAGATAGGGGTTCGCGTCGATCCTTGAGGCAACCTCCGCCGGCGGGCGGATCTGCTGCCCGCGCGGGCGCCCGCCCGGCCCGAAATGCGTCACCGCATGGACAGCATCGAGCAGGGCCGCGGGCGATACGCCCGGGAAAGTCGAGATCGCCACCGAACAGCAGATGTCAGCCGAGTGCATGCCGGGATGAATGGCCTCGGAGACCACCACGCCGCCGACCGGAATCGTCCCGAGAGGGCCCGCCGGGCAGGCGTCGGGCATAATCGCGCCGGCGCGTACCACCGGCGTGCGCATCAGTGCGCGCATGGAGTTGCTCACGGCAGCGACGTTCGCCGCCTCGTGGTCGTTTTCGGCCACGATGTTGACGTGGAACGACACCGCGTCCTGCGCATGCAGCGGGATCGCCGGCGGCGGCTCGAAAGCACGCGCAGCCGCGATCGCCTCGGCGTGGGAGCCGCCGCGTGCGAGCACCTCGTTGCCGGCCGCCAGCGCGTCACGGAACCACTTGCCCTGCGCTAGTCCGGCGTCGATCAGATCCTGTCCGCTCAATACCTCAACCATGTCATCCATCCATATTCATCCGTTCATTCCATCCGAGGTCGGACGACAAGAGGCTGCGGAACTCTCGACAAACCTTGTGGTCCGTCGGGCGGATTCGAACCGCTATGACCGATGTAGTCCTGCACGCATTCGTCCTTCCTGGTCGGGCGACAAGAAATCGTCAGACTGCTTGAACATGCGCTTCGAACGCATTGCCTTGCGGCGAGTGTAGTCTCACGAGCATTCGCCCTCGCATACCTGGCGACAAGGAGCGTCAGGACAGCTTCTGAGCTACTTCGCGTCCTTGCGGAGGCGAGGGGCGGCTTGAACGCCCGACCTCCCGGCCGGAGCCGGTTGCTCTATCCTGTAGTCCTGACTGCATCCGCCAGTGCATTTCCATTGCGGCGACAAGGGTGACGAAACTCCGGGAGCCCCGCTCGTGCCAGAGAGCGCCTGCGAGGTGGGGAGTCGAACCCCACGGGTAGTCCCGCCTTTGATGCTGTAGTTCCGTCTGCATTCGCCGCGATAGGCGGCGTGACGACAAGGAACGTGCGAAACAATTTCTGCTCTACCGCTGAGCTACGGCCCGTGGCGGCCAGCAGGATTCGAACCTGCGACACGATGTAGTTCCACATTCATTCGTCACGCCCGTATTCCGTTTCTCCTTCTTCTAACTCCTCTGCAAATCCTGTCATGACGACAAGGGTGATGAAACGTCGCCCGCCTTGCGGCAGGCACCTGCTCTATCCGCTGAGCTACGGGCCCGCAGTGGTGGACCCGGCGGGATTCGAACCCGCGACCTGGAGGGTGACAGCCTGTAGTTCCATCGGCATTCGTCATGCGCTTTTGGGTGCTCCCGGCGGACGCACCGCCGGGAGCCTGTCAGAGTTTGGTCGCCTCGATGGCGCGGACCCAGTGGTCCGGGTCGTTGCCGCTCGAGAGGAAGCCCGCGACCACGTCGAAGACACGGTCCGAGAAGCCGCCGACGTTGAGGACGTCGCCAGACCCCTTCGCCTGCGTCGTCGCGTAGGGCTGGATGTCGACGCAGACCAGCTTCGCCTCAGGGTTCATCGCCTTCAGCTTACGCCATTCCTGCATCGTCCCCGTCCCCAGGTGCGAATGCGAGGTCGCGTCGACCCAGGACTGGTTGTCCGAGACGAACAGCACCAGGTCGACCTTCGCACGTTCCTTCACCAGCCGCGCCAGCGGAGCCGAACAGTTCGTTCCGCCACCACCGATCGCCGCCAGCTTCGCCGCATTGGTCATCACCGTGTCGCGGACGTTGAGGCGGACATCCACCACATCGTTCTCGAACGGCAGGACCCTGGCCATCGGGTTGCGCCGCAGGACCGACGCCGCCACGAGGGCAGCGACGTCGATGCAGCGGACCGTCGACGTCGATCCCTTGCGGTGTCCCGTCACCGGCGACGCCATCGACCCGGACACGTCTGGCAGCACGACCACGTTGCCTTTGAACGACGGCACGTTGGCGAGCGCCACCTCCATCGCATCCTGCAACGCATCGCGGACGATGCTTGGCACCGCAGGGTCGACATTCATGAACGCCACCATCAGCTGGTAGGGGAAGACGCGCGAACGCTTCACCTCGACCGGGTCGGCCAGGCGACGGGCCAGCCATTCGGCGAACCCTTCCACCTCGAACACGCCATGGCGCGCGAAGGTGTTGAGGTTCTGCCGCAGCATCTGCCAGCCGGCCGTCTCGGCGATACCCACCCAGTGCTCCTTCGTCAGGGGCAGCGCGGTCAGCATCTGGAACGGCACGTTCGGCACCGGCAGCGAGGGGTCGCGCTTGAACGCCTCGAACGCGGTCACCAGCCCAGGCAGGGCGGTCACATCGTGCGGCTTGCCGAGCAGGTAGCCGTAAAGCGCTTCACGCGACGCCGAGGCCGGCTTCGGGTGAACCATCTTTACGATATCCGCCAGCGACGGGTCGTTGCCGACCGCCGCGCGCATGATCTCGACGTCCGAGGCCTTCTCGAGCCACGCAAGCACGTGCCGCTTCGGCCGCGTTCCGAGCGACTTGCGCCCGGTCGCGCCCGACCGCATGACCTGCACGAAGGTGCGCAGCATCTTGCCGTTCTTCACGATCCGCCCGAAGGCACGGTCGAACTGGTCGCCCTGCATCTGCGAGAGGACCGCCAGCAGAAAGGCGGGCATGTCCTTCATGTAGCCCTGCTCGAAGGCATGCACGGCGGTCTTGGCCAGGAACTCCGGCTCGACCTGCCAGGCAAGCTTCAGCACCTCGTCCAGCTGCTCCCGCGCATCCGCGTAGAAGGTCGCGTTGAACGTACCCGTCGCAGCGAGCTGCGCGAGAGCCTGATGCGGCGTCAGGCTGTAAGCCGGAGCGCCCTCATGGTTCGTCGCGTCGGTGCGCGGGAGCAGCTTTCCCTTGATCGCCGCAAACACGGATTTGTTTGCCATCGTACTCATCCTTCTCTTTCACGCCAGATACACTTCAAGACACGTGCCAGTTCGCGGAGGAGACAGGTGCGATGAGCAAAAATTCATACAAGCCATTGATATTTGAACACTAATATTTTCATCCGGCTCTCGGTCGTCCGGTTGTTGACTTGGCGCACGCGAAACAGAATGATACCGGGATATATGGTCTTATCCCATGAGATAGGCATGAAGCGGCGCGTAGCGATCAGTATCCTGGGAACCACTCTCGACGTGGGTGGCCGCGACGACCGCTGGAAGCGCTGGCGACCGACGGTCTCGCTCTGCCAGCAGCCAGACCTGTTCATCGACCGGCTTGAGCTGATCCATGGCGCCGCGGCGACGGGTCTTGCCAAGCAAATCCTGCGGGACATCGAGCAGGTTTCGCCCGGCACCGAAGTCCGCCAGCATGTCATGAACATGCGAGACCACTGGGATTTCAGCGAGGTCTATACGAACCTGCGCGACTTCGCCCGTGGCTACACCTTCGACACTGAGCGGGAGGACTATCTCGTCAACATCACCACCGGCACGCACGTCGCGCAAATCTGCTGGTTCCTGCTGACCGAGGCGCGCTTCATTCCCGCTCGGCTGCTGCAGCTTTCGCCGCCGCCCCGGCGAACTTCGCCCGACGATCCGGTCGACGCCACTGGCAGCCATTCTATCATCGATCTCGACCTGTCCCGCTACGACGCCATCGCGACGCGCTTCGCCGCCGAGCGCGACGAGGCGACTTCGTTCCTGAAATCCGGAATCGCAACGCGTAGCCTGGCGTTCAACCAGATGATCGACCAGATCGAGAAGGTCGCGATCCGGTCACGCGCACCGGTCCTGCTGACCGGGCCGACCGGCGCCGGCAAGTCGCAGCTCGCCAGGCGCATCTACGAACTGAAGAAGGCGCAGCGGCAGGTGTCAGGCGACTTCATCGAGGTGAACTGTGCGACGCTGCGCGGTGACCAGGCGATGTCGACGCTGTTCGGCCATGTCAAGGGCGCATTCACCGGCGCGCAGAGCGAGCGTGCCGGCTTGATGAAATCGGCCGACAAAGGCGTGCTGTTTCTCGACGAAATCGCCGAGCTCGGGCTGGACGAGCAGGCGATGTGCCTGCGGGCGATCGAGGAGAAGCGGTTTCTCCCTGTGGGTGCAGACCGCGACACCACGTCGGATTTCCAGTTGCTCGCCGGCACGAACCGTGATCTGGCCGACAGCGTCCGCCAAGGTCGCTTTCGCGAGGACCTTTTCGCGCGCCTCAATCTGTGGACCTTTCGCCTGCCGGCCCTGAAAGACCGCAAGGAGGACATCGAGCCGAACCTCGAGTTCGAGCTGCGCCGCTATGGCGAGCGGGAGGGGCAGAACGTGACCTTCAACAAGGAGGCGCGCGATGCCTATCTCAGGTTCGCCGCGACACCGGAAGCGACATGGCGCGCCAACTTCCGCGACCTTTCTGCATCGGTCACGCGCATGGCAACGCTGGCGCCGCAAGGCCGCATCAACGAAGAGACCGTCCGCGACGAGATCGAGCGGCTTAAGCAGCTCTGGGGCGGTTCCGCGTCGGCCAACGACAGGGATGACACACTTGCGGATCTGCTTGGAGCGGACAGGCTGAAATCGATCGACCTGTTTGACCGGGCTCAACTCGCAACCGTGGTTTCGGTGTGCAGGCGCAACAGTTCGCTCAGCTCGGCGGGGCGCGAACTCTTCGCAGTATCGCGTCTCGAAAAATCCAGCAGCAACGACGCGGACCGCTTGCGAAAGTACCTGACCCGCTTCGATCTGACCTTCGAAACAGTGACCCGTCCATAGACCAAGAGGCAGCTTCGCAGGCGAACCACTCCCGATGCTCGCGGCGTCGATAGGTTCGACATCAGATGGCCGGCGGATACGGCCTGCGGCTCAAGGCGGCCTGACTGCTTCCGGCCCTGCCTCCGGTGAACCAAGATGTTGAACGTCGGCACGCTTCCAGCGCTGCCCCGTGCGGCCCGGACGGCATGGCACCCGGTCTCGCCACCATGCGGATGCTGAGCTGAGGCCGTCAGTCCCGATACAGCGGTGCCGCGAGCGGCAGGAACTGCGCTCCCTTCTTGGCAAGGAAATGCGCGAACGCGGCCATGACGGGCGTCTCGTTTCGGTCTGCGCGGGCGACGGCGAACCATTGCCGGCGGATCGGCGTTCCTTCCACGTCCAGAATCACCAGCCGTCCTGACTGGACCTCGGCTTCGATCGTGTGCGCCGATATGAAGGCGATGCCGAGGCCCGCCATGACGGCCTGCTTGATCGTCTCGTTCGATCCCATCTCGACGCCGATATTGTCCAGCTTGGCCGCGACCCGGGAGAAGAAGATCTCAAGCGAAATACGCGTGCCCGAGCCCGGCTCCCGAACGAGGAACTTCTCGGCCGCTATGCGCTCGCAGGAGACCTCGCGTGCCCGCGCCAAGGGATGGTCTGGCGGCGCGACGATGACCAGCGGATGATCGCCGAACACCTGTGCGCGAACGGGAACGTCCTTGGGCGGCCTGCCCATCAGGGCGACGTCGACGGCATGGGCGTCGAGGGCCTGGATGATTTCAGCCCGGTTGCCGACCTTCAGGTCGATCTCAAGCCCCGGATGAACCTTTCCGAAGGCAGCGATGATGCGCGGCGCGAAATACTTCGCCGTCGACACGACGCCCAGTCGCAGGTGGCCTCGGGTCAGCCCCTTCAGCGCGCCGATCCGATCGGCCAGGAGAAAGAGCTGCTCCTCGATCGCGCGCGCGGCCTCGATGGCGGCAAGGCCCGCGGCGGTGGGACGCATTCCTTCCGTCAGGCGGTCGAACAGGGCTATGCCCAGTTCATCCTCCAGCGCCTGGACCTGTAGCGTGACAGCCGACGGAGTCACGCCCAGGCGCTTGGCTGCGCTCACGATTTTCTTGTCCGAGGCGACCCTGGCCACCGCACGGAGCTGCTTCAGCGTCAGGTTTCTCATCAGAGAGCCTTAAGAATATTTAGTCTGAAACTTAAAACATTGAATTTCCCTTAATCGCAAGGGTGTGATGCCTTTGTCCTGGGATCGCGACCGTGTCGGAGGAGAAACCGGTGTCCGCATCGACGCTCGACGCCTATCTGAACTCTCACTCGGCTGACCGGGGTCAGGTCATCGAGACCGTTCGCTGTCTTGCCGCCGCCGCCGTCGCGATGCGCAACCTGATCGCTCAATCCTCCGCATCGAAACTGGGCGCTTCGGCCGGGGCCCGCAACGCAGACGGCGATTTCCAGCGGTTTCTCGACGTCAGCGCCGACGAGGCGTTTCTCGCGGCGGCGCGGCAGGCCGGCGTTCGCCACTACTGCTCGGAGGAGATCGACAGCGCCGTCGATCTCAATGGGGCGTGCGCCATCGCGCTGGCGATCGATCCGATCGACGGCTCCTCGAACATCGACACAAACATCTCGGTCGGAACCATCTTCTCCATCCTGCCGGCCCTTCCGGGCGGACCGGCGGAGAGCTTCCTGCAGCCCGGGCGGACGCAGCTCGCTGCCGGGTTCTTCATCTACGGACCGCAACTGGCGCTGGCGCTGACACTGGGTGGCGGCACGCGCATCTTCGTCCATTCGCCGCGCCTGGGGACGTTCGTCGAGAACGCTCGGCCGTCGATCGCGGAGAAGACCGAGGAATTCGCGATCAACGCGTCGAACTACCGCCACTGGGATGATGCCGTTCGGCTCTATGTCGACGATTGCCTCAAGGGTTCCGCCGGCCCGCGCGAGAAGGACTTCAACATGCGCTGGATCGCCTCGCTGGTCGCCGACGCCTATCGCATCCTCGTCCGCGGCGGCGTCTTCCTCTATCCGGCCGACTCCCGGCGCGGCTACGCCCGCGGCCGGCTTCGGCTCGTCTACGAAGCCAGCCCGATCGCGATGCTCGTCGAGCAGGCTGGCGGAGCGGCCACCGACGGAACGAGCCCGATCCTCGATCTCCTCCCGTCCTCCCTGCATCAGCGCACGCCCCTCGTCTTCGGCGCGGCGCGGGAGGTGGCGAGGATCGGCCGCTACCACAGCGAGCCGAGCGTCATCGCGGAACGTTCGCCGCTGTTCGGCAACCGCGGCCTGTTTCGGGCGTGAGGGACAGACGTGTCAGCCAAGCATCCCATCATATCGATCACGGGCTCCTCCGGCGCGGGGACGACGTCCGTCAAGCGGATATTCGAGCAGATCTTCCGGCGCGAGAAGGTCGAGGCCGCCTTCATCGAGGGCGACGCCTTTCACCGCTACGACCGCATGGCCATGAAGGTGAAGGTCGCCGAGGAAGAGCGCCTGGGCAATCCCAACTTCACCCACTTCAACGCCGACGCGAACGAACTGGAGACGCTCGACGGGGTGTTCGCCGAGTATGGCCGACGCGGCTCGGGACGGACGCGCACCTACGTTCACGACGAGGAGGAATCCGCCCTCTACGGCTGCGCTCCGGGCACATTCACGCCGTGGCGCGATTTCGAGCCGAGTGACCTGCTGTTCTACGAAGGCCTGCACGGCTGCGCCGTCACCGACAAGGTCGACCTCGCCCGCCACGGCGACCTCAAGATCGGGGTCGTGCCGGTCATCAACCTCGAATGGATCCAGAAGATCCACCGCGACCGCTCGACCCGAGGCTACTCCACGGAGGCGGTCATGGACGTCATCCTGCGGCGTATGCCGGACTATGTCCGCTATATCGTGCCCCAGTTCGCGCTGACCAACATCAATTTCCAGCGCGTGCCGATCGTCGACACGTCGAACCCGTTCATCGCGCGCTGGATCCCGACGCCCGACGAATCCATGCTGGTGATCCGCTTCGCCAACCCGCGCGGCATCGATTTTCCCTACCTTCTCTCGATGATCCACGACTCGTTCATGAGCCGGCCGAACTCGATCGTGGTCCCGGGCAAAAAGCTCGATCTGGCCATGCAGCTCATCCTGACCCCGCTGATCCTGCAACTCATCGAACGCAAGCGGAGGATGTCATGATGCTGTCGGCCGCGTCGCATGGCGCCATCTCGAGGACAACGGTTCTGGTGAGGGCCGACTTCACTCACGGCGTTTCGCGCGAGATCGGAAAGGTCGTCGCGCAACTGACCCGGGAGGGGGCGCGCGTCGCGGTCATTTCCGGTTTCGGCGCGCCGGGCGGCGACGTCAATCCGGTGCTGAGCCTGCGGCGGTTTGCCCTGCCGCTCGAAAGGATGGCCGGCACCCCTGTGACCTTCATCCCCGAATGCGTAGGGCCGATCGCCGAAGCTGGCCTCCACCGGATCGCGTTTGGCGAGGCCGCACTCCTGGAGAATCTGCGCTTTCATTCGGATGCGCGGCGCGACAGCAGCAATTTCGCGCTGCGGCTGAGCGCGCTCGCCGACTGTTTCCTCATCACCGGGCCGGTGCCGCGGCGGCCGGTGGGCTGGCTCACCGCGCTGACCGCAATCCTCCCCGCGCCATACGCCCAGCCATCGCTCGCCATCGAAGAGGACCGTTGACCATGGCCAGGATCACGCTTCGCCAGCTGCTCGACCACGCCGCCGAACGCGGCTACGGCGTGCCGGCCTTCAACATCAACAACATGGAGCAAGGTCTGGCGATCATGGCCGCGGCCAAGGCCTGCGACGCGCCGGTGATCATGCAGGCGAGCCGCGGCGCGCGCTCCTACGCCAACGACATCATGCTGCAGAAGATGATGGAGGCGCTGACGGAAATGTACCCCGACATCCCGCTATGCATCCACCAGGACCACGGCAACGACGAGGCGACCTGCCTGTCGGCGATCCGCCACGGCTTCACCTCGGTGATGATGGATGGCTCGCTCGAGGCCGATGCAAAGACGCCCGCCGACTACGGCTACAATGTCGACATCACCGCCCGCGTCACCCGGATGGCGCATGCCGTCGGCGCATCGGTCGAGGGCGAGCTTGGCGTGCTCGGATCGCTGGAGACGGGACAGGGCGACGCCGAGGACGGCCACGGCGCCGAGGGGGCGCTGAGCCACGACCAGCTTCTGACCGATCCCGACCAGGCCGTCGACTTCGTGGCGCGCACGAAGGTCGACGCGCTCGCCATCGCCATGGGCACCAGCCACGGCGCCTACAAGTTCTCGCGCAAGCCGGACGGCGACATTCTCGCGATGCATGTCATCGAGGCGATCCACGCCAAGCTGCCGAACACGCATCTTGTCATGCACGGTTCGTCCTCGGTACCGCAGGAACTTCAGGACCTGATCAACAGATATGGCGGGCGCATGCCGCAGACGTTCGGCGTCCCGGTCGAGGAGATCGTACGCGGCATCCGCCACGGCGTGCGCAAGGTCAACATCGACACCGACTGCCGCATGGCGATGGCCGCGCAGATACGCAAGGTGGCCTCCGAGAGTCCCGCCGAGTTCGACCCGCGCAAGTTCATGAAGCCGGCGATGGACGCGCTGCGCGACCTCTGCCGCGACCGATTCGATGCGTTCGGCGCCGCCGGCAATGCCGGCAGGATCAAGGTCGTGCCGATGGACGAGATGGCCCGCCGCTACGCCAGGGGCGCGCTCGACCCGCGGATCGCCGCCGCCCGGGCGGCCTGAATCCAGGAAGCATCCAACCAGCCGAAGCGCACGAACGGAACGTGAAGGAGACGCCGCCATGAACATCCAGACGCAGACGATCGCCGAGGGCAAGGAGCGCTACAAGTCGGGCGTCATCCCCTACAAGAGGATGGGCTACTGGGAACCTGACTACAAGCCGAAGCCAACCGACCTGATCGCCATGTTCCGCATCACGCCGCAGCCCGGCGTCGACCACGAGGAGGCTGCCGCCGCGGTCGCCGGCGAAAGCTCCACGGCGACCTGGACCGTGGTCTGGACCGACCGGCTGACCGCCTGCGAACTCTACCGGGCGAAGGCTTTTCGCTCGGAACCGGTGCCGAATACCGGTCCGGGCACGAAGACCGAACAGCAGTATTTCGCCTACATCGCCTACGACATCGACCTGTTCGAGCCCGGCTCGATCGCCAACCTGACGGCCTCGATCATCGGGAACGTCTTCGGCTTCAAGGCGGTCAAGGCGCTGCGACTGGAGGACATGCACATTCCCGTCGCCTACCTCAAGACCTTCCAGGGTCCGGCCACGGGCATCGTCGTGGAGCGCGAACGGCTGGACAAGTTCGGCCGGCCGCTGCTCGGCGCGACGACCAAGCCGAAACTCGGGCTGTCGGGGCGCAACTACGGCCGCGTCGTCTACGAGGCCCTGAAGGGCGGGCTCGACTTCGTCAAGGACGACGAGAACATCAACTCGCAACCCTTCATGCACTGGCGCGACCGGTTCCTCTACTGCACCGAAGCGGTGAACAAGGCGTCGGCGGCGACCGGCGAGGTCAAGGGCCACTATCTCAACGTCACCGCCGGCACGATGGAGGACATGTACGAGCGCGCGGACTTCGCCAAGAGCCTCGGCGCCCCGATCATCATGATCGACCTCGTCATCGGCTACACCGCGATCCAGTCGATGGCGAAATGGGCCCGCCGCAACGACACGATCCTGCACCTGCACCGGGCCGGCAACTCGACCTACTCGCGCCAGAAGAACCACGGCATGAACTTCCGCGTCATCTGCAAGTGGATGCGCATGGCCGGTGTCGACCACATCCATGCCGGCACCGTCGTCGGCAAACTCGAGGGCGACCCTCTGATGATCAAGGGCTTCTACGACACGCTGCGCGAGGAGCGCACCAAGCAGAACCTCGAAACCGGCCTGTTCTTCGACCAGGACTGGGCCTCGCTGAACAAGGTCATGCCCGTCGCTTCCGGCGGCATCCACGCCGGCCAGATGCACCAGCTCCTGCACTATCTCGGCGAGGACGTGGTGCTGCAGTTCGGTGGCGGCACGATCGGTCATCCGGACGGCATCCAGGCCGGCGCTACCGCCAATCGCGTCGCGCTGGAAACCATGATCATGGCGCGCAACGAGGGCCGCGACTACCTGCGCGAGGGCCCGGAGATTCTCGAGAAGGCGGCGAAATGGTGCGCGCCGCTCAAGGCCGCGCTCGATACCTGGAAGGACATCTCCTTCAACTACGAGTCGACCGACACGGCCGACTTCGTGCCCACCGCAACCGCGAGCTTCTAGGAGACACGACCATGATGACGAACCCCGGAAACAGGGTCACGCAGGGCCAGTTCTCGTTCCTGCCGCCGCTCACCGACGAACAGATCGCCGCGCAGGTGAAATACGCCCTGAAGAACAACTGGGCGGTCAGCGTCGAGTATACCGACGACCCGCACCCACGGAACACCTACTGGGAGATGTACGGCAATCCGCTGTTCGACCTGAAGGATCCGGCCGGGATCATGATGGAGATCAGGGAGTGCCGGAAGACCTATCCCACCATGTATGTCCGGGTTACCGCCTTCGATTCCACCAAGGGTTGGGAGGCGCCGCGCATGTCCTTCATCGTCAACCGGCCTCCGAGCGAACCGGGCTTCCGCCTTGTCCGCCAGGAGCGCGACGGGCGCAGCCAGGGTTACTCGATCCTCCCCTACGCCACCGACCGCCCCGAAGGCGAGCGGGCCTGACCGGCCGCACGGAGAAGCGCCATGGACAGCATCCTCAACGGCGCCGGGCTGCTCGCCGACGACGCCACGGTCGATCTCGGCAAGGAGTTCGAGGCCTCGAAGGTTCAGGAGGTGATCGACAAGCTCGACCGCGAACTGATCGGGCTCTCCCCGATCAAGACGCGCATCCGCGAGATTGCGGCGCTGCTGCTGGTCGAGCGGCTCAGGCGGCGTTTCGGTCTGTCAGCCGAGACGCCGACGCTGCACATGAGCTTCACCGGCAATCCGGGCACTGGCAAGACAACCGTGGCGTTGCGCATGGCAGAAATCCTGCACCGGCTCGGCTACGTGCGCGAAGGCCACATGGTCGCCGTCACACGCGACGATCTCGTCGGGCAGTACATCGGTCACACCGCGCCCAAGACGCGCGAGATCATCCGCAAGGCGATGGGCGGCGTGCTGTTCATCGACGAGGCCTACTATCTTTACAAGCCGGAGAACGAGCGCGACTACGGACAGGAATCGATAGAGATCCTGCTGCAGGTGATGGAGAACAACCGCGACGACCTGGTCGTGATCCTCGCCGGCTACAAGGACAGAATGGACCGCTTCTTCGAGAGCAATCCCGGCATGCGCTCGCGCATCGCCCACCATCTCGACTTCCCCGACTACAGCGCCCGCGAACTGAAGGAGATCGCCTCGCTGATGCTCGCCGGGCAGAGCTACCGGCTGAGCGAAGGCGCGGAGGCGGCGCTGGAAGAGTACATCCCGCTGCGCATGAAGCTGCGTCACTTCTCCAACGCGCGCTCGATCCGCAACGCGCTCGACCGGGCGCGGCTGCGCCAGGCAAACCGGCTCTTCGCGAAACGCGATGCGCCGCTCACCCGGCTCGACCTCGTCACCATCGAGGCGGACGACATCCGCGCGAGCCGCGTCTTCGTCGAGGGCAGGCTCGACGGCGACCCGGCCGGGACGGCGGCGGGCTGATGGTCAAGCGCCCTTCAGGAAGATGCCGGAGGAACAGGCCATGAGCCGCACGATCATCGCGCCTTCGGTGCTGTCCGCCGATTTCTCGCGCCTCGGCGACGAGGTCGAGACGGTGGTGCGCGCCGGCGCCGACTGGATCCATCTCGACGTCATGGACGGCCATTTCGTGCCCAACATCACCTTCGGCCCGGCGGTGATCAAGGCGATCCGCAACCGGACGGACAAGGTGTTCGACTGCCACCTGATGATTGCGCCGACCGACCAGTATCTGGCCGCCTTCGCCGACGCCGGCTGCGACGTCATCACCGTCCATGCCGAGGCCGGTCCGCATCTCGACCGCTCGCTGCAGGCGATCCGCAATCTGGGCAAAAAGGCCGGCGTGTCGCTAAATCCGTCGACGCCGGAAGGCGTCATCGAATACGTGCTCGACCGGCTCGACCTCGTGCTGCTGATGACCGTCAACCCCGGCTTTGGCGGCCAGGCCTTCATTCCAGCCGTCATCGACAAGGTGAAGCGCGTCAAGGCGATGATCGGTAGCAGGCCGATCGACATCGAGATCGACGGCGGTGTGACTCCCGAGACCGCGCCGCTGGTCGCCGCCGCCGGCGCCAACGTGCTTGTCGCCGGCTCGGCCGTGTTCAAGGGCGGCTCGGAGGCCAGCTACCGCGCCAACATCGCCGCCATCCGCGCGGCGTCGGACGGGGCGTCCGCGAGGCGCGCGGCATGACCGGCTGGCGCAACGGGCCCATCCGTCTCGTCCTGTTCGATCTCGACGGGACGCTGGTCGATTCCGCGCCCGATATCGCCGCCGCCGTCAACGAGCTCATGCAGGCAAACGGGCTGCCGGCCCATTCTCCGCCCGCGGTGCGAGGCATGATCGGCCACGGGGTTGAGAAACTCGTCGAACGTGCGTTCGCCGCCAACGGGATCGTCCTCGACGCGGCCGAGCTGGCCGCCCGCAATGCCCAGATGCTGCCAATCTACGCACGGCATCTGACCACGCTCACGACGCTCAATCCCGGCGCACGGCAGGCCATCGCGGCGGCGCGGGCGGCCGGTATTGCCACAGCCGTCGTCACCAACAAGCAGGCCGCCTTCGCCCGTGTCGCCCTCGACCATTTCTCCTTGACCGGGGCTCTCGACACAATCATCGGCGGTGACAGCGGTTACGCCAAGAAGCCGGCGCCCGACATGCTGCTCGCCGCCTGCAGCGCGAATGGCTGCGGTGTCGGGGAGACGATCATGGTGGGCGACAGCGGCGCCGATCTGGCTGCGGCGCACGCCGCCGGCATGGCTTGCGTCCTCGTGCGCGGCGGCTACAGCGGGGCGGACCCCCCCACGCTCGGCGCCGAAGCCGTCATCGATTCGTTGCACGAACTTGCCGGCTTGTTTCCTGATCCGGCGCAACTGGCTGCGCGATGATCAGGGCGCTGGTCTTCGACGTCGACGGCACGATGGCCGAGACCGAGGAATTGCACCGCAGCGCCTTCAACCAGGCCTTCGCCGAAGCCGGGCTGGCATGGCGCTGGGATCGCGATCTCTACAAAGACTTGCTTCTGGTCACCGGCGGCCGCGAACGGATCCTCGCCTATGGCGGCAGGATCGGGCCAACCGTCGACGCCGCGGCATTGCATCGCCGCAAGACCGAGATCTACAACGCGCTGCTCCGGGACGGCGGCATTTCACTGCGCCCTGGGATCGCGTTGCTCATCGAGCGCGCCCGCCGGGAGGGACTTGCGCTCGCGATCGGCACGACGACCAGCCGCCCCAATGTCCTGTCCCTGCTCGACGCCACGCTCGGCATTGGCGCTGCGCGCCTGTTCTCCTCGATCCGGACCGGCGAGGATGTCGCTTCGAAGAAGCCCGATCCGGAAGTCTACCATCTGGTCATGGCGGATCTCGGCCTCCCCGGCGACCACTGCCTTTGCGTCGAGGACTCGCGCAACGGCCTTCTGGCCGCGCGCGCGGCCGGGTTGCGAACACTCATCACACCGAGCCTCTACAGCGAAGGGGAAGATTTCTCGGGCGCCGACATCGTCATGCGAACCCTCGAAGACCTCCCGTGGCCGCCAGACCTCGACCGGCTGATCAAGGAAATGACGTCTGCTGCGCGCCCGGCATCCAGGTGAGAACTCCCGGCGCGTCGCTGCCGAGATGCTCCACGCGCCATGGAACAAGCAGATTGCACTGGAATCCGAACGCCGCACTCAACTCCAGTCCCACGCGACAAGGATCGATCTCGAGATCGCCAAGGCCGTTGCCCCGATGATCGATACAAAGTCTGAAACACCCACGCCGCGAAGGCGAACAGAGGCGCATCGGATGCAGTCCCGCAGCACACGGCGTCGGCCCGCTCCGGAACCTCCAGCGGAAGGCGAGCGGTGAATACCACCGCGCAATTCTGCTGCACCACCTCCAGTGACGTCATCGGCGCGCACCCTTCAGGCGCGGTATCGGGCCCCGAGGCTGCAGCGATCGCTCGGATAAGTGAAGAAGCTCAGCGTTACGGGCACCTCGTTGACCCAGGTCCGGCGCATCAGTTTCAGAACCGCCTGGGATCGCTCCATCTGGAGCAACTCACTGAGCTCCTCGGTCGCGTTCTCGGCAAAGACGACATGTTCGACCTCGGTCGGCTTGGCGATCCCTTGCAGGTAGGTCGTCGTTGTCACGCCGAGCGCCTCCAAATCCTGATCGACATAGGCGGGGGCAAAGCCGGGCGACACGAAACGCTCTTCCATCTGCACCGGTTCGTCTTGTTCGAAATGCACGATGATCGAATGGAAGAGCCGCCCGCCAACCCGGATGCCAAAAATGTTGGCGCGGTCAAAGTCGGCCCTTATCGACTCAAGCTTGACGACCTTGCAGTGGTGGACATGGCCGTTCGCGGCGATATCGTCGGCAATGTCGCGGATCTCCAGAAGTTCAACGCGCGGCTTCGACTTGGCAATGAATGAGCCGATACCCTGAACGCGCGAGATCGGGCCGCTTTCCGAAAGTTCACGCATTGCCCGGTGGACAGTCATCCTCGACACCCCGAGGGTTGTCATCACATCGAATTCGGAAGGCAATTTGCTGCCCTCCTTCAAGTCCCCGCGCGCGATCTGGTCGCGGATATGCTGTTTGACTCTCACGTAAAGTGGATCAGGCTTGGTCTTGGGACCTGTCATTTTGCTTGAACGTTCGAACGTTTTCGTCTGGTGTTGCATATGCATGATGAAGCAGTCATGACGATGATCGAGCGCCGAGGACGTGGGGTCGGCTGAACGATCGATCTTGGGGTTGGATTCAGTGAGATATGACCGCCTCTGTCCGCTCCCCCGAGCGGGCGTCGATGATACTTTACCCGGAAACTGCCTGTCGAGACAACTCGATAATCAGGCCAGCCGCGCCGGTGGCACGATAGCCGCGGTCGCCGCATTCGCGTGAGCCAGCATTCTGGCGCGCCTCAAGTCATCTTCGAAGTCGACTTCGACGCAGGGAAGATTTGAGATGTCGACAGGGAAAAACGGAACCAGGCCGACCAGCCTCTCGATGCCGGCTTCGAAGTAGTCCCGATCCCCGGAAGCCGCAAGCGCGTCGCAGAAAGGCATGGTCGACCCGGCCATGACCTTATTGACCCCCACCGCCTCGCCGAGTGCATTCCGCACCGTCTTCGATACCTAGTTGATCCCCGCGCCGTGCCAGGTCTCGAGGACCTGACGCCATCCGATATCGGCAATGTGTTTTCAGTGGCTTCCGCGCTTCGCGGCGAACGCCGGCTTTGGATTCACAAGACCACACCGTCCGAACTCGCTCAGCTCTACCTGAACTATGTCGGACAAACCCGCGAAGTGTAGTTGAACAGCCGCGGGCAATGAGCGGAGCGAACGATGTCGAGCCCCGACTTCATCGACGCGGGCAGCGTCAATTCCCGCTCCGCCCGGGACCGATGCGGGAACCCGTCACCGGCGATCAGCGCCTTGGCCGGAAACCCAGATTGCCTGAAACCCTGTCCGCAGAGGTCAGGAGGTTGCGAACCTGGTCCGTCGTCGGCTCGTGCGCGATGTGCTGTATCGAGTCGGTCATGGCAATGGCGCCCACGTAGCTGCCCAGCGCGTCAAAGATCGGCGCTGCCAACGCGTTCAGGCCGATCATCGATTCGTTCGGTCCCATGGCCCAGCGCCGCTTGCGCACCTCTTCGACTTCAACCCGCAACCGTTCAGGATCGGTGATCGAGTACGGGGTACGCATCTCCAGCGGTTCCGACATGACGCGCGGCAAGAGCAGTTCGTCGCCGAAGGCAAGGGTCACCTTGCCCTGGGCGCTCGAGTTGAATGCAAGGAGCGAGCCGGGTTTGACATGGATGTCGATGTTGGATCGGCTTGGCACGACCAGCAGAATGCGCATCCCGTCCTGCTCGGGCTGGCTGATCGCGACCGCATGGCCCGTCAGGTCGCGCAGTTCGCGCGCGATCTCGCGGGCCGCGGTGGCGAGCTCGAAGCTTTCGCTGACCGCATGGCCAAGTGCCATGAGCCGCCCGCTGATCGAGTATCGCTCGGTGTCATTGTTGCGGATGAGGTAGCCGGCCGAGACGAGCGTCTGCAGGTGGCGGTGGATCCGGCTCTTCGTGGTGGCAAATGCGCGCGCCATCTCGGACACGCCGACCGATGTCTGGCAGCGCGCCACATATTCCAGGATCTCGAGCGCGAACTCGACTGCCTGGATCGATCCGCCCGCTGTCCTCCCGTTCATGGTCGCGTCTTCACCCATGTATCTGATCCCCGGGCGCCGACGGCGGCCGGCGCCCACGCAGACTTACCCTCATTCGCGCATGCGGCAAGGGCGTTGGGTGACGCAATTTTGGCCGTGGTCATCCAAGTCCGGCAGGCATGGGATACTCGTCCGCGTTGAGTACCCAGCCCTGCCTGGCGAAATCAACCCGCGGCGGGGAAAAAATGTCGACGAGTTGATTGAGGCCAGGCTCCATGCCGCGCGACGTGTGGATTGCCGGCGGTGGAATGACGGTGAGTGACGGCGAGCGCACCAGCGCATGTTCGTCGTCGCGCCAGACACTGAGATTGGTCGTCCACGGCCAGCGCAGGTGATGGGTGAAGGCGCCGTCGAGGGCCAGCGAACCCTGTTCGAAATCGTCATGGTGATGCGGCGAAAGCTTGGTGGTGTCGCGCGGTCCCACCTGTTCGTCGAGATAGTTCACCATCAGCGTCGTGCAGCGGAAGATGCGACCGAACCGGCCAGGCGTCTTCGGCACGTCGAGGCTGTAGACGCGGATGCGGAAGCCGCCGACAGGCTCGGGCCAGAGCTCGAGAGGGGCGACGTTCGGGTGCGGTTCGGCGTAGGATTCCGCGTTCGAGCAGAGCGCGTTGAGATCGTCGGATCTGGTCGAGAAGATGCGGGTCGCCCGACCGCCCTTGGGCAAGGTGATTCGGCTGTCGCCAGGCGGCAGGATGACAAGCGAGAAGCCGTCGACCTCCACCGTTTTCCCGTTCGCCTCCACCAGCGCCGGGGTCTCCCTGTCTGGCAGCAAGAGGACGTATTCGTCGATCTGACCTGCGCGCGCCAGCGCGCTCCCGGGCTGCATCTCGCTTTGGGCAACGAGAAAGTTCTGGGCGCGCGTCAGCCACGTTCTGGCGCCGCCTGCCTCGACCTGCGGCGGCGTGGAGTAGAACAATCCGTAGTCGGCGCCTGCGAAGGCGACCGGGGCCATGGCCTTTGGGGCCGAGGCGGTGGCGGCCATCGTGGACCGCGGATCACTGGCGTCGTACATCGTCTCGCTCCCAATCGTTCTGTCAGACGGAACATATAGAGCGAAATTAGAACGCTGTTTGAACTGGGTTTGTCAATAGTGCCGAAAAATTAGCCACACGCGAACTTGATCGGCACCCTTGACAGCGTCACGCAGACAATAAACTATGAGACAGAACGATGTTCTGCAGAACGAAACGGAGGAAACGTTGATGCTGACCCGCAGACACCTACTCGTGACGACCGGCGCCGCGGCCGCCACACTTGCCATGCCGCACGTATCGCGCGCCGCACCGATCAAGATGCGGCTTGCGCACGCCGCCAACGAGATTCATCCCGGCCACATCGCCGCGGTCGAGTTCAAGAAGGCCCTCGAAGCCCTGGTGCCCGGCGCCATCGACATCACGATCTTCCCGAACCGTCAGCTCGGCGAAGACAAGCAGAACCTCGAATCGGCGATGGCCGGCACCAATGAGCTCTGCGGCTGCTCCGGGGTTCTGTTCCCGCTCGTCACCGGCCGGCAGGCGCTCGACGCCTACCAGCTGCCGTTCCTGATCAAGGACTATGACCACTTCGCCAAGGTCGCCATGAGCGACATTGGCCAGAAGGTGCTCGACGACCTGGCTCCGGCCGGCCTCGTCGGCTTGCAGACCACCGATATCGGCCAGCGCCACTTTCTGTCGGCCGCGAAGGTGGTCAAGGCGGTCCCGGATTTCGCCGGTCTCAAGACGCGCATCCTGCCCGTCCCGCTGCACAAGGCGATCTGGGAGGGCGTCGGCGTTGCTCCGGTCGGAATGCCTTACGGCGAAGTCTACGGCGCGCTCGAGACCAAGGTCATCGATGCGGTGGAGATCAACGTCTCGTCCATGCTGGGTGAAAACCTCTGGGAAGTCGGCAAGAACTTCACGCTGACCGGCCACTATCCGTGGCACAACGTCATCGCCATGAACAAGGCGGTGTTCGACGGTCTGCCAGCCGAGCTCCAGAAGGCTGTCCGTGAAGCCGGCCGCACGTCCGTTGCGCCGACGCTGGCCTATACCAAGAACCAGGATCTGACCGGCCGCGACGAGCTGAAGGCCAAGGGCGTCCAGATTTTCGAACTGGAGAACCTTGCCGAGATGCAGGCCAAGGTCGCGCCGATCGTCGAGACCTGGAGCGCCAAGGATCCGCTGATCGCCGAGTTCGTCGCCGCCGCACGCGGCATGGCCTGACGCGAGACACCACAGCATCGACCGAACCGGCGCGCTCCAGCGCCGGTTGGCGGGCTCTTGCCGGGACATTGGCATGCAAATGAACGACACGTCGCCCACAAGCGCACCAACGTCGGTACGACCGTTGGTGCGATGGTACCAGAACGCCATCGGCTTCCTGGCTGGCACAACGATGCTCGTCATCGTGCTGATCATGATCGCCCAGGTCGTTGCGCGCTACATGTTCAACGCCTCACTGATATGGGCGGAAGAACTGTGCCGTTATCTCCTGATCTGGCAGACTTTCCTGTTCATCGGCATGGCCTACCAACGGGGCGAACTGGTTGCCGTCGACGTGGTGCCAGATATGCTGGGAGCGCGTTCGCGTCTCGCGCTCAAGGCGCTGATGGCGATCCCCATCCTGATCTTTCTCTATCTGATGACCGTCAACGGCTATGACTATGCGACCCGTTTCGGCCACCAGATCGTGCCCGCGGTCGACTTCATATGGATGTCGTTGACCGGTCACGGCATCGGGCTGTCGATCTTCTGGGTCTATGTGTCGGTCGCGGTCGGATCGGTGCTTCTCGCCGCGCACATCCTGGCCTCACTGGTCAGCGACTTCCGCGCCCTGAGAGCGGGCAAATTGGAAGCGCCCAGCCATATCCCCAACATTCCGCAGGCATAGTCGATGGGCAGCTTCTTCGCCGCGTTCTTCCTCCTGCTCGTCACGGGCGTGCCAATCGCGCTGGCGCTTGGCGTTGGCGGCATGATCTACCTGTTCCTGTCCGGCAATGGAGCGGTGATCCTGGCTTTCCCGCAGCGCATGATGGCCGGTGTCGACCAGTTCATCCTGCTGACAATTCCCCTGTTCCTGCTGGCCGGAATGCTGATGAATGTCGGCGGGATCACCGATCGCATTGTCAGCTTTGCCCGCGCGATGGTCGGACACCGCAAGGGCGGCATGTCGTCGGTGACGGTGCTTTCGGCCGGCTTCTTTGCGGGTATCTCTGGCAGCGCAACTGCCGAAGCCTCGGCGCTTGGCTCGATCCTGATTCCGGCAATGCAGAAGCAGGGCATCCCGCCGGCCTACGCGGCCGCGCTCGTGGCTGTCAGCTCGATCATGGGGCCGATCATTCCGCCCTCGATCACCATGATCATCTATGGTGTCTTGTCGGGGACGTCGATCGGACAGCTCTTCCTCGCCGGGGTCGGTCCCGGATTGCTCCTGATTGTCGGTCTGCTTGCCTATGCCACCTGGCGCGCGCGCCGCGACGGTTTTCCCGTCACGCCGAAGATGGGTTGGGCCGACCGGCGCGACGCGGCCATCCGCACGCTTCCGGCGCTCATCCTGCCGTTGATCATTCTCGTCGGCATCAAGGCCGGAATATTCACCCCGACCGAAGCTGCCGTCGTGGCGGTCGTCTACGCCATCGTGATTGGCTTCATCTACCGCGACCTGACCTTTAAGCGCGTCTGGGAGTCCATGATCGCAACCACGCTGGTCAGTTCGTCGATCCTGTTCATCACGGCCATGGCCAGCATCGTCGCATTCGTCTTCACGCTGGAGCAGGTCCCCACAACGATCGCAGCCGCAGTCCTCTCCATTAGCGACGATCCGCTCACCGTGCTGATCATGCTCAACATCGTGCTGCTGATCCTGGGCATGTTCCTCGAGCCGATCTCGATCCTGATCCTGACGATGCCGATCCTCATGCAGTTCCTGAAGATCGTTGAAATGGATCCGGTTCAGTTCGGGACGATGGTCGTGCTCAACGTGGTGATCGGCATGGCCACTCCACCGGTGGGAATCCTGCTCTTCATCGTCTGCGCCGCATCGGGGCAGTCACTTACCGCCGTCTCCAAGGAAGCGATGCCACTCCTGGGCATCTGCCTTCTCGTATTGATCCTCGTCGCGGCCGTACCCGCCGTGACCCTGCTGCTTCCGCAAGCGATGATGCCGGTCAACTGATTTACCTGACAATGTCTTTTTCCGGAGCATCGAACGCATGACCTCTTCCGCATCAGTCAAGAATTTCCGCCAGCGCTTCACCGCCGGGGAGCGGCTTGTCGGCACGTTCGTGAAGACGCCGGCGACGCATCCGATCGAGATTCTCGGCGCGGTCGGCTTCGAGTTCGTCGTCATCGACGAGGAGCATGCGCCGTGGGACCGCGTGACCATCGACGGCGCGCTGCTGGCAGCGCGGGCATCGGGAACGGCGGGCATCGTCCGCGTCGCCGAGCCGACCGCGGCGAAAGTGCTTTCGGTGCTCGACGATGGCGCGACCGGCGTCCTTGTCCCGCATGTCTCGAGCGCCGCCAAGGCGCGCGAGATCGCCTCGGCCTGCCGTTACCGCGGCGGCCGGCGCGGCTTTTCCAACACCACGCGCGCCGGCAGTTTCGGCGCGGTCGGCGTCTGGGATCACGTCATGGCGCAGGATGACAGCGTGACGTTCATCGCGATGATCGAGGACCCGGAAGCGCTGGACGAGATCGATGCGATCGTGGCGACGGAGGGTCTCGACGGCGTCTTCATCGGCCGCGGCGACCTGACCGTGGCGCTCGGCGCACCCGCGATGGACGCCCCGGTGATCATCGACGCCTGCAACAAGATCATCGCCGCTGCGAAGAAGGCCGGCAAGCCGGTCGCGATGATGGTTGGCAACGCGGACGACGCGAAGCGCTTCAGCGAGATGGGCGCAACCACATTCATCGTCGCCTCCGACCAGACCTTCATGCGCCAGGCGGCGATGAAGGCCTACGGCGACATCCATTCCGTCGGCAAGGCGTGACCGGCGCAGTTTTGCAAGAACGAGGAAAAGAACAATGGCTGACACGACAACCAACTATCCCCTGATCGTCCCGATGCCGGAGATGGCGCCTGCGCGCGCTGCGGAAGTGGCGGAGCTTTTGGTCGATGCGGTTGACCTGCACTGCCATTCGGGTCCCGCGGCGATGCCGCGAATCCTCAACCATACCGAGGCGTTCCAGATGGCCGAGTATGCCGGTTTCAAGGCGCTGCTCTACAAGGACCACTACTACGTCGGGATGCCGCACTGCACGGTGCTGAAGGACATTTACCCGGGTTCGAAGGTCGAGCTCTATTCCGGCGTGGCGCTCAACAACGCCTCCGGCGGCATCAACCCGCACGCGGTCGACCACTCGATCAAGATCGGCGGCAAGATCGTCTGGTTCCCGACTTTCGCGGCGAAGAACCACATCGAAGCCTATGCGGCGAAAAGCTTCCCGAAGACCGCCAAACCGATGTTGCCGCCGATCCCGCTGACGGTGCTTGACGCCAATGGCAAGTTGACCGACGAGACAAAGCAGATCTGCGACCTGATCGCGGAAGGCGACATCATCCTCGCCGGCGGCCATCTTCACGTCAGCGAGCTCTTCATCCTGTTCGACGAAGCGAAAAAGCGCGGCGTCAGGAAGATGATGGTCAATCATCCAAGCTACATCATCGGCTGCTCGGACGAGGATATCCGCGGGCTGGTGGCGCTTGGCGCCTATATGGAGCACTCGATCTGCATGTTTATCCCCGGCCGCGCCAAGCAGCACGACACGGCGGACCTGATCCACATGATGGAGGTGGCCGGCGCCGACCGCACCGTGCTGGGCTCGGACCTTGGTCTCACCCAGGCGCCGAAGCCGGTCGATGGCTACCGCATGATCGTCTCGGACCTGCTGGACCACCAGGTTCCGAAGGCTGACATCAAGAAGATCATCTCGACCAATGCGTCCACGCTGCTAAACCTCGCTGCCTGATCAACAGCGACACGAAGGGAATTGAGCGCATGGCGTCTCGGAAAGTCATCATCACCTGCGCCGTCACCGGCTCGATTCACACCCCGTCGATGTCGCCGCACATTCCGGTCACCGCCGCCGAGATCGCCGACGCGGCGATCGGCGCGGCCGAGGCGGGCGCAGCGATCGTGCATCTGCATGCGCGTGATCCAGACACCGGCCTGCCGGACCAGTCGCTCGGACGGTTCGAGCCGTTCCTGCGCGTGATCAAGCAGCGGTCGGACTGCGTGGTGAACATCACCACCGGCGGCGCGTCGACCATGACGATCGACGAGCGGCTGAAACCGGTGGCGACCTTCAAGCCCGAAGTCGCGTCGCTCAACATGGGTTCGATGAATTTCGGCCTCTATCCGATGCTGGCCCGCTTCAAGGAGTTCAAGCACGACTGGGAACTGCCATACCTCGAAGGCTCGCGCGACCGGGTGTTCAAGAACACCTTCGCCGACATCGAGCGGATTCTCACCACCTGCGCCGAGAACGGCACGCGATTTGAGATCGAGTGCTATGACATCGGCCATCTCTACACGCTGGCGCATTTCGTCGAGCGCGGACTGGTGAAGCCGCCGTTCTTCGTCCAGAGCGTGTTCGGCATTCTTGGCGGCATCGGCGGGCATCCGGAAGACGTGATGCACATGAAGCGCACCGCCGACCGGCTGTTCGGCGATTCCTACCATTGGTCGGTGCTTGGCGCCGGCCGCAACCAGATGCCGATCGCCATGCAATCGGTGCTGATGGGCGGAAATCTTCGCGTCGGGCTGGAGGATTCGATCTGGGCCGGCAAGGGCAAGCTGGCCGAGAGCAACGCCCAGCAGGTGCGGATCGCGCGCGAGATGGTCGAGGCGCTCGGGCTCGAAGTCGCCACGCCCGCCGAGGCGCGCGAGATACTGCAGCTCAAGGGCGCCGACCGCGTCGACTTCTGACGCGGACGCGACGCAGGCCGGGAGACAGTATGAACGTTCTGATCGTCTACGCGCATCCCGAGCCGGCATCGTTCAATGCGGCGATGTGCGCGCGAGCCCGAGACGCGCTGCTTCAGGCCGGGCACGAGGTTGTCGTGTCCGACCTCTACGCCGAGGGCTTCAACCCTGTGGCGGGCCGGCACGACTTTCTGTCGGTCGCCGACCCGGACGTGTTCCACTACCAGACCGAGCAGGCGCATGCCGCGCGTCACGGAACCTATGCGCCGGACGTCGCGCGCGAGCAGGCGCGCGTCGCGGCCGCGGATCTGATCATCATGCAGTTCCCGCTCTGGTGGGGCGGAGCGCCGGCGATGGTCAAGGGCTGGGGCGAGCGCGTGTTCTCCTATGGCTTTGGCTACGCCGACGGGCTTCGGTTCGACACTGGAGTCTTCAAGGGCCGGCGGGCGATGGTGTCGATGACGTCCGGCGGCACAACCGCCCGTTTCGGATTCGGAGCCGCCTATGGCGATCTGGAAAGTCAGGTGCTGTGGCAGATCCAGCATCTTGGCCTCGAATACATGGGATACGAGGTCGAGCCGCCTTTCGTCGCCTATGGCGCGCCACGTGTCGATGACGCCACCCGGGCCGCCTATCTCGACCAGCTCGAAGCGCGAGTGCTCACAGCGGCGGCCAAGCCGGTCGACCGGTCGCTGACGATCATGCGGCCGCTCGACGTCGTGCCGGATGGTGCGTGGAAGCAGCAGCGGTAAGGAGAACTGGCATGAGCGACAGGTTGAAGGGCAAGGTGGCGCTGGTCACGGGCGGATCACGCGGTATCGGCGCCGCGGTGGCGCATCGGCTGTCGCGGGACGGCGCCTCGATCGGTGTTGGCTATCGCAGCGCCACCACGGAAGCCGATGCGCTTGTGGCCGAGATCGAACGCGCGGGCGGCAAGGCGATCGCCGTCAAGGGCGATGTCGGCAGGGATGGCGATGCCGAGCGCATGGTCCGCGAAACCAGCGAACGGTTTGGACGATTGGACATTCTCGTCAACGCCGCCGGCATTGGGACCTACCGGCCCCTGGCGGCAGTGGATGAGGCTTATGTCCGCGAAATGTTCGATACCAATGTGCTTGGTTCGGTCATGCTCACCAAGGCCGCGGCGGCCGTGATGCAGGAAGGGGGGAAGATCGTGCATTTCGCCTCGCGACTGGCTTATTCGCCGATTCCCACGAGCACAGTCTATGCCGCCTCCAAGGCCGCCGTCGTTGCGCTCGTCCACGGCTATGCCAAGGAGCTTGGGGCCAGAGGCATCACGGTCAACGCCGTCGCGCCAGGCGTCATCGAGACCGACATGACGACGAAGATCATCGCAGAGCGTGGCGACCAGATCCGCGCGACGACGCCGCTCGGCCGCATCGGCCAGCCCGACGATATCGCCGGCATCGTCGCCTTCCTCGCATCCGACGATTCACGCTGGATCACCGGCAGGACGATCCTGGCGGACGGCGGTCTCAACTAACCCGGGGCGGCACACCGCCAGCGCCTGGAATGCCCATCGTCCTTCACTCGCCGTGCGAGCGCCTGAGCCGACGCACGAAAAGCCATATCGCGAGCGCTACAAGCGGCACGCTCGCGGCGGTGACAATCTCGGGCTTGATCCCCACCGGCGGCAGGCCTTTCACAAGATAGCCGATCAGCCCGACCACATAGTAGGACACCGCCGCGACGGACAGTCCTTCGACGGTCTGCTGCAGCCGCAATTGCTGTCGCGCGCGATTGTTCATCGAGGCGAGCAGGTCCCGGTTCTGGTTCTCCACCTCGACATCGACCCATGTGCGCAGGAGTTGTGTCGCGCGGGTGATCTTCCGCGACAGGTTTGCCTGCCGTTCCTCGACCGACCGACAGGTCCGCATCGCGGGAGCGACACGCCGTTTGAGAAAATCGCCCCAGGTCTCATGCCCGGGCAGGGCAGTCTCGTGCAGCGAGTCGAGACGTTCTTCGACAATGCCGTCATAGGCCCGGCTGGCGCCGAACCTGTAGAGGCTGGCTGCTGCGTCTGCCTCCAGCTCGGCCGCCAGCTCCGTCAGTTCGTTGAGCTGTTCGGCACTGTTGCGCCGCCCTGTCGCCCGCATCTCGCCGGTCAGTTGCGCGAGACGGTCTTCCATCCGGCGCAGGCGTCCGGACAGCGTCTGCGCCAGCGGCAGGCCAAGCAGCGCAAGGGTGCGATAGGTCTCGATCTCCATCAGCCGCTGCGCCAGCGCGCCGCGCCTGGATTCGGTGAGTCCGCGGTCCACGATCAGTATCCGCGTCAAGCCATCGCCGTCCTGGCGGAAGTCGGTTGCGATCACAGCCTTGCCGCCCTCGGCCAGCGAGAGGCAGAGGCTTTCGGGGTCGAACTTCTCGACCAGCTTTTCCGATTGCGGCGTCGATTTCCGGATTTCGACGCGAACGCCGGAGATGACGGTTCCCGGCGCGTTGAACCCATCTCCGAAAGGTGTCTCGCCGTTTCGGGGTCCGCGTTCCGCCGGCAGGGGACCTTCCCAAAGGTAGGTTGAGAATTCCGTGTGCCGTTCCCAGCGAAGCGTGCCGCGGCCCCACTTCATCGCGTGATGCCGCGCCTGTCGGTCCGGGACCGCGATTCCCTGGCGCCGAGACAGTTCCGACAGCACGGCGTGATCCACCACCGATCCAGCAGACGTCATGAACGACAGCTGAATCAGCAGGCGTGGAGCGGAGACGAGCGGGTAGGGGCGCGAATGGACTTCGCCGATCGCCGCGCTCCGACCTTCATGCACCGGGAAGCCGAGGACGCCGGCGCCTCTAAACGACGTTGCGTCCGCCTTCTGGTCGTCTGAACTCAACACCGCCTCCCGCTCGCGGGAAGCCCGCGCAGCCTAGATAACGCGGATGTCCAAGAGGGGAAAGCGGGTCAATCTGTCACTTATCGCAATCAGAACACCGGCGGATAGGGTCGCCCGCCGCGGTCAATGGTGATCCAGCGGGTCTCGGTGAAGGTCTCGAGCGACCAGCGGCCGCCATGCTTGCCGACACCCGACGCCTTGAAACCGCCGAACGGCACATGCGGCTCGTCGTTCACGGATGAACAGTTGATGTGGCAATTGCCGGTATCGAGCTGGGTGACGATCGCCAGCCCGCGCGCCTCGTCGCGAGTCATCACGCCGGCCGATAAGCCATACTCGGAATCGTTGGCGATCTGGACCGCTTCGTCGTCGGTGCGGAACGGGATCACGGGCACGACCGGGCCGAACGTTTCGTCCTGGTAGAGCTTCATGTCGGGCGTCACGCCGGTCAGGATCGTCGGCTCGACGAAGCGGCCGTCGATCTTGCCGCCCAGAACCACCTTGGCGCCCTTGGCGATCGCATCCTGCAACTGCTCGCGCACCTTGGCGACCTGCTTGTCGTTGATCAGTGGCCCGATGACATGCTCCTTGCTCTTGGTCGGATCTCCGACCTTGAGCTTGCCGGCGCGCTCGACGAAGCGCTTGAGGAAATCGTCGAAGATCTTCTCGTGCACCAGCACCTTCTCGACCGACATGCAGATCTGGCCCTGATGCATGAACGAGCCGAAGTTGGCCGCCTGCGTGGCGCGCTCCATCTCGGCGTCGTCGCAGACGATCAGCGAATCCTTGCCGCCGAGTTCGACGCAGCACTTCTTCAGGTGCGCGCCGGCCTTCGCGGCAATCTGGCGGCCGACGGCGGTCGAGCCGGTGAAGGAAATCCCCTTCACGTAAGGGTGCTCGATCAGTTCGTCGCCGACTTCGCCGACATTGTCGCGGGAGCAGGTGATGACGTTGAACACGCCCTTGGGCAGACCGGCTTCCTCGAAGATTTCGGCGAACAGCAGCCCGCCGAGGTAAGGCGTTTCCTCCGACGGTTTCAGCACGATCGTGTTGCCGGCGACCAGCGGGAAGAGAAAGCCGCGCGCGGTCAGGATGCAGGGGAAGTTCCACGGGCTGATGACCGAGACGACGCCCATCGGCCGGCGCACCGCCATGGAAATCTTGCCATACTCCGACGGCATCACCTCGCCGGTCGGGTTCCATACGCTGGCGGCGGCGGCATGAAACACTTCGGTGACATAGCCGGTCTCGAACATGCCCTTGCCGAACCAGCCGCCGCCCTCGGCCTGGATCGCATCGACGATCTCCATCCGGCGCCGCTGCCAGATCTCGGCGGCCTTGTGCAGGTAATGGGCGCGCTTGGAGAAAGGGAGCTTCGACCATTCAGGAAACGCGGCATGGGCGGCTTCGATGGCGGCCGCCGTCTCGGCGCGGCCCGAATCCGGCACCTCGGCCCAGACCGATCCGTCGGAGGGGTTCAAATCCTTGAAGGTGCGCTGTGTCGCCGACCAGCCGCCGCCGATATACATGCCTTCGAAAACGCGCGCCATGTCACTTCTCCTTGCGATGTTTCTTCTTCCGCGGCTTCGCGGGTTTGCTCTCGAACAGGGTTTCGACCGGGGCGCCGGATGTGGCGTCTGGCGTCGCGGCGGGCACGGTGAACGCCGTCAGCCGCCTGCGGGATTCGGCGATATGGGCAGCCTGTATCGAGGCTGCACGCGCGGCGAGTTCGGCAATCGTCGGACCATGCGGCGGGGCGGATTGAACCACGATCGGAGCCGGCGGAGGCGGCTCGAACTGCTCGCCGTCCAGATCGAGCCCGGCGCTGTTGTGGCCGATCAGCCCATGCGAGCCGTTGAGGCTGCGGCGCGGCGCGTCGTCGACGGGCTGCGGAAGCTGCCGGGTGAATCCGGAAGGAACGGGGCGGGACAGCCGGTTCGACGCGACATGCGCCGCCAGACGCTCCGCCGCGCGAGCGGCCAGCAGCGCCGCGCGGCCGGCGGCTTGCCTGGCTTCCGGTGCTGGCTCGGTGCGTGAAACCTGAGCGGGCGGGGGGCTGGGCTGCGCCGCGACCTCCGCCCATGGATCCGGCCCTGCCTTCGGGTCGAAACGGCCAACGAACGCGCTCGGCAAGGCAGTGTCTCGCCTGGCTGACCGGATGAAGGCCTGGCTGATCGCCCCCGCGCGTCCGGCAAGCGAGCCGACCAACTGGCCGATTCCCTCGACGCTGGCCGGAAGGCGGAAGCCGCCTGGAATGGAGACCGCCGGCTGCGGCCGCCGCCCTGCCGCTCCAGCACTTGCGCCGCCGCCGAGATAGGCGGCGATCACGGCCGGGTCGGACATCAAGGCCCTGGCGGAGTTCTCGCCCGCGACATGTCCATTCTCGATCAGATAGCCGCGCTCGGCGATCTTCAGGCTCTGCCGCGCATTCTGTTCGACCAGCAGGATACCCACGCCCGTCTTTGCGACTTCGGTCAGCGCCTTGAACAGTTCCTGAGTCAGAAGCGGCGACAGGCCGAGCGACGGCTCGTCCAGCATCAGGATGTCGGGCCGAGACATCAGCGCCCGGCCGATCGCCACCATCTGCTGCTCGCCGCCCGACATGGTGCGCGCCACCTGGGCCTTTCGCTCGGCCAGGCGTGGGAACAGCGCGTAAATCCTGTCGAGCGTCGCCTTTTCGTCATGCCGCGCGCGGCGCGCGAAAGCGCCGAGCTGCAGGTTCTCGGCCACCGTCAGGTCGCCGAAAATACCGCGGCCTTCCGGCACCAGCGCGATGCCTTGCTCGACGATGTGGTGCGGCTTCATCCGGGCGATCGGCCGACCGTTCATCTGAACGTCGCCGGCCTCGCTCTTGACCATGCCCGCGATGGCCTTCAAGAGCGTCGACTTGCCGGCGCCGTTCGCGCCGAGGATGACGCAGATTTCGCCCTTCGCCACCTTCAGCGACACGCCTTCCAGCGCGCGGTGACGTCCGTAGGAGACGGCGAGGCCGTGAACCTCAAGCATCTTCGTCGCCCAGGTAGGCGCGCACGACCGCCGGGTCGCGCAGCGCGGCATCCACTGTGCCTTCCGCGATCTTGACTCCGCTCGACATCACCACGCAGCGGTCGCACAGCGAGCGGATAGCGTCCATCACATGCTCGACCATGATGATGGTGCGGCCCTCGCGGCGCAACTGGTCAATCAGCGAAATGCCGATCTGCAGTTCGCTCGGATTGAGCCCGGCCAGCCACTCATCCAGCAGCAGCACACGCGGATCGGACGCCAGCGCGCGCGCCAGTTCCACCCGCTTCTGGTCGATGTAGGTCATGGCGGCCACGGGCATGTGCTCGCGGCCGCCGAGCCCCACGCGCGCCAACAGGGTCGCCGCCAGCTTCCGCGCCTCGTCGCCCCACAGGCGGCGATGGCCGAAGACCGCGCCGGCGACGACATTGTCGAGCGCGTCGAGCGACGGCAGGACGCGGACGAGCTGGAAGGTGCGCGAAACGCCCTTCTGCGCGATGTGATGGGCGGCAAGGCCGGAGATGCGCTCGCCCGCCAGCGCGATCTCGCCGGAGGTCGGCTTCAGCGCGCCCGAGATGAGGTTGAGCATCGTCGTCTTGCCCGACCCGTTCGGCCCGATCAGCCCAAGCAGTTCGCCCTGGCGCACCTCGAACGACACGTCGTTGACGGCAATGAGGCCGCCAAACGCCTTGCGCGCCGCGCGCACGGAAAGGGCGGCGGTCATATCGTCTTCTCCGCCCCGACGGCCGCTGTCGCTCGCGCCTTCCAACGCGCCCGTGCCTGCTCGATCAGTCCCGTCACGCCATGCGGGATCAGGTACACCACCGCCAGGAACGCCAGTCCGACAACGATCGAGGTGTGGTTGGGAAAGCGTGACGAGATGAAATCCATCGCGATCGTGAACGGGATGACGCCGACCAGCGGACCCCACAGCCGCTTGGTGCCGCCGAGCAGCGCCATGATCACCACCAGAAACGAGATCATCGGATTGAAGGCCGACGGCGGCTCGATATAGGTGTAGCGCGGCGCGGTGATGGCCCCGGCGACAGCGATGAACGCGCCGGAGATCATGAACAGGATGATCTTCGCCCGCGCCGTGTCGATGCCGACATGGCGGGCGACCGTCTCGTCATTGCCGATGATGTTCATCGCGAATCCGAGCCGCGACCGGTTGATCATGAAGCCGGCGAGGAACACCGCGGCCGTCAGCCCGAGCAGCATCCAGTAGATGTGCTGCTCCGTGAATTCGGTGAACACGTAGAGACCCATCGCGGTCGCGAATTTCGTCTGCGTCCAGGTGACGACCTGACGCACGAACTCGGCGAGGCCGAATGTGAAGATGACGAAATAGACGCCGGAGATTCGCAGCGTCGCCGCGCCGACCAGCCCGGCAACCGTTGCGCCGACCAGTGCCGCGATGGCGAGCAGGACCGGAAACGGCAGGACGTCGATGCCGAGAGCGACCGAATAGGTGCCGAGGCCGTAGAATGCGGCTGTGGCCAGCGAGACATAGTGCGTCGGACCCGAGAACAGCGCCCAGGCGGTGCAGAGCGCGGCGTAGAGCATGATGTTGAGCGAGATCGACAGGTAGAAGCCCTGGTCGAGCAGCGGCAGCAGCGCGGCGACCGCCACGAGCACCGCACCGGTCCCCAGCCCGCGGATCTCGTCTTTCGTGAAGCCGCTCATGTCGGCGCCCTCCCGAAGATGCCTTGCGGGCGGAAAAGCAGCACGAGAATGAAAAGGGCATAGGTGGCGGCCAGTGTCAGGCCGGGGTCGATCATGCTGGCAACGAGCGTCTCGGCGATCCCAAGGATCAGCGCCGCCAGCACCGCGCCGCGCACGTCGCCGACGCCGCCCATGATGACGATGATCAGCGCCTTCATCGTGAAGACGACGCCCATCGAGGCGTTGAATGTGTAGAAGGTCGAGAGCAGCGTACCTCCGCAGGCGGTCAGCGCGCCGCCGAGCGCAAATGCAAACGCGGCCGTGCGCGCAACATCGATCGCGACGAGATTGGCGGAGTTGGGATCGACCGCCACCGCGCGGAGCGCGGTCCCCTGGCGGGTGCGATAGAGGAAGAACCACAGGCCCGCCGCGATGACGACCGCCGCGCCGAAAGCGACCACCCGGTTCAAGCCATAGGAGTTGCCGAGAATGTCGAATCGCTCGGCGAGGAACGTGTAGGAGCGGTATTCGCCGCCGAAGGCCAGGATCATCAGGCCCTGAAGCAGGAACAGCAGGCCGAAGGTCGCCAGAATGGAATCGACCTCGAGCTGCCCCCGGTTCTTGGCGCGCTTGACCAGCGGCTGCAGCGCGACGCTGTAAATTCCCCAGTTGATGACGAAGGCGATCGGCGCGATCAAGAACAGGCCGACCAGCGGGTTGATCCCCATTCCGGTGTAGAGCCAGAAGGCGACGAAACAGGCCGCGACCAGCGTCTCGCCGTTGCCGAGATTCATGATGCGGGCGACGCCATATTGCAGCGTCAGCCCAAGCGCGATCAGCGCGTAGGTTCCGCTCAGCAGGATCCCGGTGACGAGTATGTTCATGTATATACGCTACCCGCGATGTCCGGCGCGGCGACCGCCGCGCCGGACATCGGTCAGAGGATCATTTCCAGGCCGGCTTCTTGACCGGGTCGCCAGCAGTCGCCAGACCTTCGGCGGCGACCGCCTTGAACACGCCATTGTCCCACTGCCCGACGGTCCAGACGTTGGGGTTGACGTTGTTGGGCATCGAAATCGGCCCGATGACGGTGTCGAACGTGCCGGTGCGGATCGCGTCGACCACTGCTGCCTTGTCGAGGGAGCCGGCCTTCTCGATTGCCTGGCCGAGGATCTGCAGGCCGGCGTAGGTGGTCGCCGACGCCCAGAAGTCAGGCGCGCTGCCAGCCGCCGCGGCCTTGGCGAAATAGGCCTTGATCTTCTCGTCATTGACGTTGGCGCCGCCGATGCCCATCACGCCGTTGGCCGCTTCCTTGAACCGGCCGGCGAACGCCGGGAAGGCGGTTCCGACACCGGTGTAGAACGCGCCGACGTCGAGGCCCTGCACCTGCGCCTGCTCGGTCAGCGCGAAGGTGTCGCCTGGATAGGAGAAGGCGACGAACGCGTCCGGCGATGCCGCCTTGGCGCCGCTGATCACCGGCGCCAGGTCCTGGGTGCCGAGCGGATAAGACGTCTCGTAGACAATCTCGAAGCCGGCGGCGGCCAGTTGCGGCTTCGCCGCGCCGATCAGTTCGAGGCCGAACGCGTCGGCGACATTGACCAGCGCCACCTTGTTGCCGATATCGCCCTTGGCCTTCAGCTTGCCAAGCGCTTCGACCACGCCGTGCGCAAGCTGGGTCGATGTGCCGAGCATCCAGAACGAGTTCGGCCAGCGCTTGGCGAACTCGGCGACGCCGTCGGTGGCGGCGCTGGTAGTGATGTGCGGATAGCCATACTTCGCGATCATCGGCGCGGTCGCGATGTTGAGGCCGGTCGAATAGGGCGTGACGATGAAGTCGACCTTGTCGACGGTCGCCAGGCGCTGGATGTTCTTGATCGCCTCCTCGCCATTGGTCTTGTCGTCATACTCGACGAGTTCGAGCTTCATCTGCTTGTCGCCGACCTTGAGGCCGCCGGCGTCGTTGATTTCCTTCATCCAGAGCTGGATGTTCGGCCAGTGGGTGACGGCGGCGCCGCCGGCCAGCGGACCGGATTTCGGCGCGCTCGCGCCGATCTTGATCGTGTCCTGAGCCAGCGCCGATGCGCCGAGCATTCCGAGAGCCGCGGCCGAAGTGGCGAGCGCGATGAAAGTACGTCTCAACATTTTTAGTCCTCCCTTTGGTGTAGCAGTTGCGTCGTTCGTCCCTGCCCGCGCTTGTCGGCGCAGGTCATGCGTAATGGATGGTCTTGGTCTCCACGTAGTTATCCAGGCCCTCTGGCCCGCCCTCGCGGCCCATGCCCGACTGCTTGAAGCCGCCGAACGGCTGCTTCGGATCGACGATCATCCCGTTGATCGTGACATTGCCCGAGCGCACCCGCCGCGCGATGCGATAGCCGCGTTCGACGTCCGCCGTGTATACAGAGGCGTTCAGGCCGAACTGCGAATTGTTGGCCTTTGCCACCGCGTCGTTTTCGTCGCGATAGGTCAGGACAGACACGACCGGGCCGAAGATTTCTTCCTGCACGATCTTCATCTCGGGCGTGACGCTGGCGAACACCGTCGGCTCGACATAATAGCCGCGGTCGAGGCCCTTTGGTCGTCCGCCGCCGCAGGCGATGCGAGCGCCTTCGGCCCGGCCGGTGCGGATATAGCCCTCAACCCGGTCGCGCTGCCGCGACATCGTCAGCGGCCCCATCTGCGTCGCCGGATCCATCGGGTCGCCAACCTTGATGCCCGACACGGCGCCGAGATACATGTCGAGAAACTCCTTCTCGCGCCGCTCCGGCACCAGGATGCGGGTCAGCGAGAAGCAGACCTGGCCGGTGATCGGCATCGTGTAGACCATCAGGCTCGGCAGCGCCGCCTTGAAGTCGGCATCGTCGAGCAGAACAGCCGCGGACTTGCCGCCGAGTTCGAGGCTCACCCGCGCCAGACGGTCCGCGCAGGCGGCCGCAATGTGCTTTCCCGCGGCGGTCGAGCCGGTGAACGCGACCTTGTCGATGCCCTTGTGCCGGACCAGATAGTCGCCGCCTTCGCGCCCGGCGGGAACGATGTTGAACACGCCGGGTGGCAGCCCCGCCTGCTCGATGCATTCGGCGAGAATGTAGGCCTCCAGAGGCGTCTCGGGCGACGGCTTGGCGACCATGGTGCAGCCAGCGGCGAGGCCCGCGGCGATCTTGTAGCTCAAGAGCACCAGCGGCGCGTTCCAGGGCGTGATCGCGGCGCAGACGCCGACGGGCTCCCGCACCACCCGCACCCTGCCGCCGTCATCACGCTTGCGCTCGTCGACGAACGGATACTTTTCGATCAGGTCGGCATAGTAGCGGAACAGCGTCGGATTCTGTCCGACCAGCTTCTTCGTCAGCGAGATCGGCGCGCCGACCTGCACCGTCCAGGCGTTTGCGATCTCATCGAGCCGCGCGGTGAGGTTATCCGCGACACGGCGCAGCGCCGCGGCGCGTTCGGACGTCGACATGCGCGGCCACGGGCCGTTGTCGAAAGCGTCACGGGCAGCAGCGACGGCGCGGTCGATGTCGGCCGGACCGGCTTCGGGATAGGAGAACAGAAGTTCCTCGGTCGACGGCGACACGACCTTGAGCGTCTGCCGCGAGATCGGCTCCAGCCAGCGCCCGCCTATGAAAAAGCGTTCCGGCGCCCGCGGGGCGCTCGGCCTGTATGACATGTTCATCGCATTCCTCCCATGATCGCCTTGAACAGGAGGCGACCTGCCGGCAATCTACCAGCGCTGAGATGGTCTGTCATCGTATTTGATCCGATAATGTATACATGGCGGTCAAATTCTCTTGTTCGGATGGAGCGAAGCGGCCTGTTGATCAGATCGGGTATACCGGCCTCCCGCTCTGGATCGTGATCCATCTGAGTTCGGTGAATTCGTCGATGCCGGAGCGCCCGCCAAACCGGCCATGGCCGGACGACTTTACGCCGCCGAACGGCATTTGCGGCTCGTCGTGGATGGTCGCCGAGTTGATGTGGCAGATGCCAGTCTCGAGCCGCTGCGCCACGCCAAGCGCACGGGTCACATCGCGGCTGAACACTGCCGCCGAAAGGCCATACTCCGTGTCGTTTGCGATCGACACCGCCTCGTCCACCTCTCGGAAACGGATGATCGACGCGACCGGCCCGAAACACTCCTCATAGTAGATGCGCATCGACGGCTTGACCTGATCGAGGATGGTCGCGTCGAGCCACACCGACTGCCGCTGGCCGCCGACCACGAGTCGCGCGCCTTTCTGGACGGCGTCGTCGATCAGCGCCTTGACCCGTATCGCCGCCTGCTCGCTGATCATCGGGCCGATGGCGCTGGTTGCATGCGCCGGATCGCCCAAGCTCATCCGGCTCGCCTCTCGGGCGAGCTTCTCGGTGAATACATCGGCGATGCTCTCATGCACGATGATCCGCTCGGTCGACATGCAGATCTGACCCTGGTGGAAAAACGCGCCAAACGCAGCCGCGCGCACCGCCTCGTCGACATCCGCGTCGCCGAGCACGATCAGTGGCGCCTTGCCGCCGAGTTCGAGCAGCACCTTCTTGAGGTGACGCGCCGCCATTTCGGCGATCACGCGGCCCGAGCGGGTCGATCCCGTGAAATTGACGCGCCGCACCGCCGGATGCGCGATCAGCGCCTCGACGATCTCGGGCGCGCGGGCTTCTTGATTGTGAACGATCGCAAGCGCTCCCGGCGGCACGCCTGCTGCTGCGAAGACCTCGCCCACCAGCGCATGCGTTCCGGGACAAAGTTCGGACGCCTTGAAGACGACTGTGTTGCCGCAGGCCAGCGGCATCGCGATCGATCGGACGGACAGCACGATCGGCGCGTTCCACGGGGCCATCGACAGCACGACGCCGCATGGCTGGCGGATCGCCATCGCGAAGGAACCGGCGCGGTCCGAAGGAATGACCTCGCCAGCGACCTGGGTCGTCATCGCCGCCGCCTCGCGCAGGATCGCGGCGCCCAGCTTGCAGTTCAGCTCGCTCCAGGCCCGGGTTCCGCCGGTTTCTGCGCCGATCCTCTCGGCGAAATCGTCGCTTCGCTCCAGCAGGATATCAGCCGCGCGGTTCAGGATGGCGCGCCGTTCGGTCGGAGAAGTCGCCGACCAGAGCGGGAAGGCGGCGGCCGCGCGGTTGGCCGCCTGGCGGGCCTCGGCCACGCTCGATGCATGCACGCGCGATACGACCAGACCCGTCACCGGGTTTGTCCGCTCGTGAACCGGCTCCGCGACGTTGTCCTCGGTCGCGGCCGGCAATCGTGCTGCCTTCGCCAAAAAAATCCTCCCGACGCGAAATCTTCGTTTCGCTGGCGATGGGGCTCTTTCGGCCCGCTTGTCACCTTGCCGTCAGACAAGCGAAAAACCGGACTGCTTGATATGCAATTAATTGGCGTTCTATTGTAGATTTCTGGCACTTCAGGCCTTGGGAAGCGGAAATGGACGTCGAGACGATCGATTGCGGCCTGCATGCGCGCTTCTGGTCGTTCAACAGCGATGCGGGCGACGTGGCGCGGCAGATCGTTTTCGTGTCCGATGGTTCAGGCGAGGCCGAGACCGGCGAGCAGCGCTTCATGATCACCGCGCCGGCGCTGCTGTGGCTCGGCGACCTGCGGCCAGGCCGGCTGCGCATGGAAGCCGGAGCGACCGGCCTGCGCGCGCGAATGGGGGATCGGACAGTCGTCGACGCGATTGGCGACGACGACGAGTCATCGGCGTTGCGCTATCTCGTCGACCGCGACTTCAGCCTCTCGCTGGCAGATCATCCGGAGACCGCCGGCGCGATAGAGCGGTGCCTCAATGCGGTGGCGGTGGAGCGACGGCAGCCGCGGGAGGCTTCGGGCCTCTTCCTCTCGGCTTTGCTACGGCTTGTTCTCGTCTCGATCCTGCGCGTTTCCGCGGGCCAGGAGTCAGGTTTCCCGGGGCAGGGCGAGAGCGTCACGCTCTTGCGGCGCTTCCGGCAGCTCGTCGAGATCAATTTCCGCAACCACTGGCCGGTGGCGCGCTACGCCGATGCGCTCGGCGTGACGCCCGACAGGCTGCACGCGGTTTGCACCAGCGGCGTTGGCAAGTCGCCCAAGGCGCTGCTGTCGGAACGGCTGGCGCACGAGGCCATGCTGCGGCTGGAGCGATCCGGTCTGACGATCCAGCAGCTCGGCCATTCGCTCGGCTTCTCCGACCCGGCGCATTTCTCCAATTTCTTTCGCAAGATGCGCGGCATGTCGCCCGGACGCTACCGCCGCTCTGCGACGGATGCTCGGACCGAGGGCCGCAAGACGGCGGAGGCGCGTTTCGCCGACTGGCCGTAAGGCCTGCCCTTCCATCGTCCGACGTCCGAGGCTATCCCAAATGCACGGTTTCGAGGGACGACATGATCCATGATTTCTGCGTCATCGGGGGCGGCATCGTCGGTCTCGCCACCGCGAAGCGCCTGCTCGAACTGCGCCCGGGCGCCAGCCTCGTGCTGATCGAGAAGGAGCCCGCGCTCGCTCTTCACCAGACCGGCCACAACAGTGGCGTCATCCACTCCGGCATCTACTATGCACCGGGCAGCCTGAAGGCGGATCTCTGCCGGCGCGGCGCGGTCGCCACGCGTGAATTCTGCACGCGGCACGGCATCCCGTTCGACATCTGCGGCAAGCATATCGTCGCCACCAACCCGTTGGAGCTGCAACGGCTGGAGGCGCTGGGCGAGCGGGCGCGCCAGAACGGCATCGTCGCCGAGCGCATCGACGCAGCCGAACTGGCGCGCCGCGAGCCGAACATCGTCGGCCTCGGCGCAATCTTCACGCCGTCGACGGGCATCGTCGACTACCGCAAGCTCTGCGAAGCGCTCGCAAGCACGATTGTCGCGGCCGGCGGCGAGATCGTGCTCGATGCCGCGGTCGACGCGATCCGCGAGGCTGGCGACGGCGTCACCGTACGCGCAGGCGAGCGTGCATGGACGGCCCGCAAGCTGATCGCCTGTGCCGGCCTCCAGTCCGACCGCATCGCCCGCCTGGGCGGACTGCGCATCGGTCACCGCATCGTCCCGTTCCGCGGCGAGTACTTCCGCCTGCCCGCCGAGAGGAGCGACATCGTCAACACGCTGATCTATCCGGTGCCCGACCCCGACCTGCCATTCCTCGGCATTCACCTGACGCGGATGATCGACGGCAGCGTCACTGTCGGTCCGAACGCCGTCCTCGGCTTCGCTCGCGAAGGCTACGGCCGCTTCTCGTTCAATGCGGAGGACATGCTCGACTTCGCCGCCTTTCCGGGCCTCTGGCGAACCCTGGCGAAGAATGCCCGCTCGGCTGCCACGGAATTGCGCAACTCGCTGTGGAAGCGCGGCTACCTCGACGAATGCCGCAAATACTGCCCGAGCCTCACAATGGCCGACCTCACGCCATCACCCGCCGGCATCCGCGCCCAGGCCGTCATGCGTGACGGTTCGCTCGTTCACGATTTCCTCTTCGTCGAAAGCGAGCGCCAACTGCATGTCTGCAATGCCCCATCGCCAGCCGCGACCTCCGCCCTGCCGATCGGCGAGATGCTGGCCGAACGGCTGCTGCGCCGAAACTAGCGCGCCGCACAGCCATCGTTGCGAACAAAGCATAAACGATGCTTGATGGGGCATGAACCTCGCCCTTCTTGATTCGCCGGTCGCCGTCCGTAACGACCCGCTCGACCGCCTCAACGCCGCGCAGCGAGCGGCGGTAGAGCATGGCGATGGCCAGGTCGCCGGACCGTTGCTGATCATCGCCGGCGCCGGCTCCGGCAAGACCAACACGCTGGCGCACCGTGTCGCGCATCTGATCGTCAAGGGCGCGGACCCGCGCCGCATCATGCTGCTGACCTTCTCACGCCGCGCCGCCTCCGAGATGACCAGGCGTGTCGAGCGCATCGCCCGCGAGGTCATGGGCGACAAGGCGGCCGTCCTCACCGAGGGGCTGCACTGGGCGGGAACGTTCCATTCGGTCGGCGCGCGCCTCTTGCGCGACTATGCGCTGGAGATCGGCCTCGACCCCGCCTTCACCATTCATGACCGCGAGGATTCCGCCGACCTGATGAATCTCGCCCGCCACGAACTCGGGCTGTCGAAGACCGAGAAGCGGTTTCCGACCAAGGGGACCTGCCTCGCCATCTACTCGCGCGCCGTCAACGCGCAATCGGAGCTCGACCCCGTCATTGGCAAGAATTTCCCGTGGTGCATTGGCTGGGCCGCCGAACTGAAGCAACTCTTCGCCGCCTATGTCGATGCCAAGCAGGCGCAGAATGTGCTCGATTACGACGACCTGCTGCTCTACTGGGCCCAGATGACGGCGGAGAGCGGGATAGCCGAACATCTCGGCGGCCGATTCGACCACATACTGGTCGACGAATACCAGGACACCAACCGCCTGCAGGCCTCGATCCTCACGGCGCTGAAGCCCGATGGCCGAGGGCTTACCGTCGTCGGCGACGACGCGCAGTCGATCTACTCGTTCCGCGCCGCCGAAGTGCGCAACATCCTCGACTTCCCGACGCTGTTTCCGCAGCCCGGCGACATCGTCACGCTCGACCGCAACTACCGCTCGACGCAGGCCATTCTCGCCGCCGCCAACGCGGTGATCGGCGAGGCCTCGGAGCGCTTCACCAAGAACCTCTGGACCGACCGCGCTTCGGCGGCAAAGCCGCTGCTGGTGACCGTCCGTGACGAGGCGGAGCAGGCGAACTACATCTGCGACAAGGTGCTCGAGGAGCGCGAGGCAGGCACGGTGCTGAAAAAGCAGGCCGTGCTGTTCCGCACCTCGCATCATTCCGGCCCGCTCGAAATCGAGCTGACGCGCCGCAACATCCCCTTCGTCAAGTTCGGCGGCCTGAAGTTCCTCGATTCCGCGCATGTGAAGGACATGCTGGCCGTGCTGCGCCTCGCCGAGAATCCGCGTGACCGCGTCGCCGGCTTCCGTGTGCTGCAGCTTCTGCCCGGCATCGGCCCGTCGGCCGCTTCGGCCGCGATGGAGGCTATGGAGCGGGCGCTCGATCCCGCGCTTGGCCTGCAGTTCTTCCGCCCCCCGGCCCGCGCCGAGGCTGACTGGCAGGGGTTCGTCGACATGTTCGGCGGGCTTCGGAACAAGCCGCAATGGCCGGCCGATCTCGAACGCGTCCGGCTTTGGTACGAGCCGCATCTCGAGCGCGCCCACGAAGACGCGACCGTCCGCCGCGCCGACCTCTTGCAACTCGAGCAGATCGCCTCCGGCTATCCGTCGCGCGAGCGCTTTCTCACCGACCTCACTCTCGATCCTCCGGATGCGACCAGCGACGAGGCAGGCCCGCCGCATCTCGATGAGGACTATCTGATCCTGTCGACGATCCATTCCGCAAAGGGGCAGGAGTGGACCACTGTCTTCGTCCTCAACGCGGTCGACGGCTGCATTCCGTCCGACCTTGGCGTCGGCGAGCGCGAGGACATCGAGGAAGAACGGCGGCTGCTCTATGTCGCGATGACGCGTGCGAAGGATTCGCTGCACCTGATCACGCCGCAGCGGTTCTTCGTCCATGGCCAAGCCACGCGCGGCGACCGCCATGTCTACGCATCGCGCACGCGTTTCTTGCCGGACCACATCCTGAGCAATTTCGAGCGCACATCCTGGCCGCCGCCATCAGCCGCGACGCCAGGACGCGCGCCGCAGCCGGACATCCGCGTCGACCTGAAGTCGAAGATGCGGGGCATGTGGCGCTAAGCGCCGCTGGCCCAAGCGCGCCACGCCCTGGCTTCGCAAATTCCGCGCCACAGGTCGGTTTCGCGACAATGCGCGGCGCATCTCCTTGCGAGCATCCATCCGCAATCCGCCCGGTGCACATGTCGACGCAGGTCCGTCACCCGATCTGGCTTCCTGCGGCGCGCGCTCCCGGCGCGCGGACCTTTGCGCTGCTCTACGCCGTCGAATCCTTCGCCCGCGCCTCGGTGGCGAGCGTCGTTCCGATCCAGGCCTACGAACTGCTGCAGGACAAGCAGGCGGTGTCGCTGCTCTACACCGCCGTCGCGCTCGCCGGACTTTCGGTGACGCTCTTCATGCCTATGCTGATCCTGCGCTTCGCGCGCCGGTGGGTCTACGCCGCTGGCGTTGCGTCGCTGGCGCTCGGGGCGGCGATGTTCCTGACCGACACGCTGCCGGGCCAGATGCTCGGCATGCTGTTGCGTGTGATGGGGGCGAGCGCCTTGTCGATCACGCTCAACCTCTACATCATGGACCACATCGCCAAGACCCGGTTCATCGAGGCGGAGTCGATGCGCATGGCCTTCTCGACGCTGGCCTGGACGGGCGGACCGACGCTCGGCGTCGTGCTCTACACCCATTTCGGACTGTGGGCGGCGCACGGCATCGTCGTCGCCTTCTGCGCGGTCCTGCTCGCCATGTTCTGGTATTTCCGCATGAGCGACGACAGGGCGATCCGGCCCGGACCGACGGGGCCGTCGAACCCGCTGGCCAATATCGGCCGTTTCGTCCGACAGCCGCGGCTGCGGCTCGCCTGGCTGATCGCGTTTGGCCGATCGTGCTTCTGGACCACCTTCTTCATCTACGGTCCGATTCTGATGGTGGCGACGGGACAGGGCAGCCTGGCCGGCGGCCTGCTCGTCTCGGCCGGCAATGCGCTGCTGTTCTTCGCCATTCTCTGGGGCAAGGCCGGCCAACGCTATGGCGCCCGCGCCACGATGGCCTTCGCCTTCGCGGCGATGAGCGCCACGCTTCTCGCCGCGGCGGCGTTCGGCGAACGGCTTCCGCTGGTGGCCGGGGGTTTCCTCCTCGCCACGGCGTTCTTTGCCGTTGCGCTCGATTCGCTCGGATCGACCGCCTTCATGCGCGCGGTGAGGGTGCGCGAGCGCCCGCAGATGTCAGCCGTCTACCGCACCTATCTCGACCTGTCGGAACTGCTGCCGCCGCTCGTCTATTCCGTCGTGCTGGCCTTTGCGGGCCTCGGCGGCGTCTTTGCTTCGCTCGGCATGTTCGTCGCGTTCTGCGGCTGGCTGACCTGGCGCTACCTGCCGAAGGGGCTGTGATCGCCCTGTCGCCGTCCGGCGCAGTTGACAAGCGCCGCCGCAACCCCGATGCCGTGGCGAACGGAGTATCGGACGTGGCAAGCAGCGACAGGGCGGAACTGACGGGCGGCGAGGGACTGTTCGCGCGCCCCTGGATCTTCATTCGCGGCGTGCCGTCGATGAAGTTCCTGCCGCCCGAAGGCCCGCCGGAGATTGCCTTCGCCGGCCGGTCCAATGTCGGCAAGTCGTCGCTGATCAACGGGCTTGTCGGCCAGAAGGGCCTGGCCCGCACCTCCAACACGCCCGGACGCACGAAGGAGCTGAATTTCTTCGTGCCCGAGGGCTATTCCGGCGCAGCTGGCGACCTGCCGCCGATCGCCATGGTCGACATGCCAGGCTACGGCTTCGCCAAGGCGCCGAAGGAACAGGTCGACGCCTGGACCAAGCTGGTCTTCGACTATCTTAAGGGCCGCGTCACGCTGAAGCGCGTTTACGTGCTCATCGATGCGCGGCATGGCGTCAAGGCGATCGACGACGAGGTGCTGTCGCTGCTCGACAAGGCCGCAGTCTCCTACCAGATCGTCCTGACCAAGACCGACAAGATCAAGCCGCCGGCGGTGCCGAAGCTGATCGACGAAACCCTGCTGAAGATCCGAAAGCGTCCCGCCGCCTTCCCCGTTGTGATCGCGACCTCGTCGGAAAGAGGCGAGGGCATGGAAGAACTGCGCGACGCGATCCTGCTCGCGTCGCAAGGAGGCTGATCGGAACGGTCAGTCCGTGGCAATGCCGTTGTTTTCCGCGCGCGCCTTGAGCGCCTCATTCATGCGTTTGAAATCATCGCGAAAGCCGTCGGTCGACATCGCCCACAGCAGCACGCCGCGGAACCTCTCGCCATGCAAGAGGCGGGTGCCCGTTGCGGTCTCTTCGAGCAGGAAATAGTGCTCGCCGTCGAAGATGCGTGGGACGAAAAGCCGGCCAAGCCACCGCAGCTCACGCTCGGGATCGACCGTCAGCACGGTCGGCTTGAACACGATCCGGCTGCCATTCCCGGGCTGCATCGTGTTTTCGATTGTCCCGCCTTGCACGATCTCACCCTTCATCTCGACGATAAACGGGTTCCATTCGGCGTAGGCCGCAGCGTCCGTCAGGATCGACCAGACCTTGGCCGGCGGCGCGTCGATTGCAATTTCCGTGCGTATCTCGCCGCTCGGGGCGATGGCGAATGCGGCGGCGATGGCGACCACCGAGATCGCGGCTGCGGTGAGTATCATGTTCATGGCGTTTCTCCTTTTCCGTTGGGGATGCCCTGCATCCATGACGGCCAAGATAGGAGCGGTAGATCAAAACAAAAATTGTGCAATTCGGTGGGTCAGATATACATTAATGTATGACTCGATCTGATCTTGGATGGGAACTCTGGCGTAGCTTTCTCGCCGTCGTGCGTACTGGATCGCTGTCCGCGGCGGCGCGGTCGCTGCGGCTGACGCAGCCGACGATTGGCAGGCACATCGACGCGCTGGAGACCGGGCTTGCCGCGCCGCTGTTCACGCGCTCGCAGAACGGCTTGCGCCCGACGGCCCTTGCGTTGACACTTGTGCCGCATGCCGAGACTATGGCGTCAACGGTAGCGAATCTGTTGCGGACCGCCTCTGGCGAGGCCGAAGGCGAAACCGGCGTCGTGCGCCTGACCGCTAGCGAGATTGTCGGCATTGAGGTACTGCCGCCGATCCTCGCAGCCTTCCGCGAAGTTCATCCGCGGATCGTCATCGAACTGGCCATCTCAAACCGCAACGAGGATCTGCTGCGCCGCGACGCCGACATCGCCGTTCGCATGGTTCGGCCGGAGCAGGCTGCACTTGTCGCGCGACGGATCGGCTCGATCGGCATCGGTCTCTATGCAACCCGCAGCTACATCGATCGTCACGGCATGCCTGAGAACGTTGACGCCCTCTTCGCAAGAACAATGATTGGCGTCGACCGCAATGAGGAGGTCATGGCCGCGATCAGGATCGGCGGCCGCACGGTCTCGCGGGACATGTTCTCGTATCGCTGCGACAGCGACGTCGGCCAGCTTGCGGCCGTGAGGGCAGGGGTCGGAATAGGCGTCTGCCAGGATGGCGTCGCCAAGCGCAATGCCGACCTGCTTCCCGTTCTTCCGAACAAGGTGCGGTTCGCGCTCGACATGTGGCTCGCGATGCACGAGGACATGCGGGACTCGAGGCGAGTCAGGCTGCTGTTTGAACATCTCACTGCGGGCTTGCAAGCCTATGCCGCTACCGGGCGACCCACTCCGGCCGAAGCTCGAGCAAAGTAAGCAAGAACTTACATCAATTATGCACCGGTCGCCGGCTTGAAGGCCAACGCGACACCATTGATGCAGTGACGCTTGCCGGTCGGCGGCGGTCCGTCGTCGAAGATGTGCCCGAAATGGCCGCCGCAGCGCCGGCAATGACACTCGGTGCGCGTCGAGAAGAACGAGTTGTCCTCCTTGGTGCCGATCGCATCGGGCATCGACTCCCAGAAACTCGGCCAGCCAGTGCCGGAATCGTATTTTGCCTCGGACGAATAGACCGGCAGGTCGCAGCCGGCGCAATGGAACATGCCTTTGCGCTTCTCATTGTTCAGCGGGCTTGAGCCGGCATATTCCGTCGCCTCATGGCGGAGCACCTGGTAGGCCTCCTCGCTGAGCTGAGCCTTCCACTCCGCGTCGGTCTTGGTGATCTCGAACGCGGCGGCGAGGGCCGACGTGTCGCGGCGGCGAAACAGCGCGTGTCCCGACAGGAATGCAGCCGCGCCTGCGGTCACGGACAGGAACTGGCGTCGCATCATGGTTTTTCTCCTCCGATTGCCGCTTCTACAGTGGTGCTCTCGTCACGGCAAAATCAACTCGTCTTGAGCGTCCGGGCATCAAGCCAGAAACTGTGACGCCCCGCCAGGCCACCGGTGCAGACGTGGGCTGAAGCGGGGCGTCGGGCGATGGCGCGAAGCTAGGGGGGATCCGCGCAACCGCTTGGGTGGGTTACGACTTCGGCAGGAGAACCTTGTCGATGACGTGGATCACGCCGTTCGACTGATCGACATCGGCGATCGTGACGGTGGCGACGCCGCCCGTCTCGTCGGTCAACGTGATCTTGTCGCCGTCCATCTTCGCCTGCAGCGTGCAGCCGCCGACGGTCTTGACCGGATGCGTGCCGCCATCGTCGGCAATCATCTTGCCGATGGCGTCCGACATCGCGTCAGCTGCCACCACGTGGCAGGTCAGCACCTTGGTCAGCATTTCCTTGTTTTCGGGCTTCAGCAGCGTCTCGACCGTGCCGGCCGGCAGCGCCGCGAACGCGTCGTTGACCGGGGCAAAAACCGTGAACGGGCCAGGACCCTGCAGAGTTTCGACCAGACCGGCAGCCTGGACCGCGGCGACGAGCGTCGTGTGATCCTTCGAGTTGACCGCGTTCTCGACGATGTTCTTGTCCGCATACATCGGCGCGCCGCCGACCATCGGGTTTTCGGCCTGAGCCACGGTGGCGAGAGCTGACAGGGCGACTGCGCTGGCGAGAATGGTCGATGTGAACTTACGCATGTTTTGACTCTCCTTGGTTGTTCCCCTGGGGGCTTGGGGATGCGGGAGTTACGCGCCGCCGCATGATCAAGTTTCAGCCGAACGTTCGTATGCGATCACGGTTGTGTGAGCGATCCAAAGTGATCGAGATGCAACTCGGTCCACCCGGCGAGAGGCTCCCGTCGACGCGAGCAAGGGCCGCCCGTGTGCAGGCGGCGCCGCGTCCTTCGATCGAGGTCAGATGTTCCTGAGATCGCCCGCTGCGACGACGGGGCCGGTCGGCGCGCCGGTTGTCGATCCGCCGACGGGCTCGAGGCTGATCGCGAACACCGCGCCGGATGCGATCTTGCGCTGCACGTCGCGCGATACGGCAAGATGCACGTTGGAGCCTGTCGGGATCACCCCAAGCGAAGCCGGCGGCTGGCCGGGCTCGATCACCCAGAGTTCGAAATCCCGGTCCGTCGCGCGGGCGCCAGTCACATGCGACAGACCTATGTCACCGGCGCGCCCGTCATAGACGACGAAGTAGTGCACATCGCTCTGCTGGGGCGCGAGCGAAGCGACCAGCCGTTCCGCGGGGGCCTCAGGTCCGGGCGGAGAGAGCAGGGGAACCGCCACGTAGAGGGCAAACGCTGCGACTGCGGCAACGGTCAGCCCGCGCCAGAAGGCGAGGCTCTGCCAGATCCCGGCGCGCGCCGTCGCAGTGGCTGCGGTGCTTGTGAACAGCCTGCGGTCGAGCGCCTGCTTCACCGCTGCCGGCGGTTCGATCGGGCCGTAGCCGCCTGCCATTGGCGCGAGGGTCACTTCCCAACGGTCTACCAGCCGCGCAAAGGCCGCGTCCGTCTCGATGCGGCGGGCCGCCGCCTGACGCTCGTCCGCTGCAAGCACGCCGAGAACATATTCGGCGGCGACGGCGTCGTCGCCTCCGAACTCTCTCTCGCTGTTGTCGGCGGTCTTCATCGTTCCAGGCATTCTCTCAGTTTCAGGAGGCTGCGCCGCAGCCATGTCCTCATCGTGTTGAGCGGCACCTTGTACTTTTCGGCAAGGTCCGCGTAGCTTTCACCCGCAATATAGGCGCCGCGCACAGCGGCCGCCTTGTCCTCGTCCAGTTCCTCGAGGCAGGAAAAGATCCTTTCGCGCTCGCCGCCGGCCACCGCCAGCGCTTCCGGTCCGGGCGTCGGGTCGGCGATGTCGAGAGCTTCGTCGATATCCGCCGCCGGACGTCTTCTCTGCCGGATGCGGTCGATCGCGTGATTGCGCGCCACCGCCACGAGCCACGAAATCGGGCTGAGATCGGAAACGGCGAAACGGTCGGCCTTCGTCCATATCTTGACGTACACCTCCTGCAGCGCCTCCTCGGCCTCTGCCCTGTCGTTCAAGACACGCATGCATACGCCAAATAGTTTCGCACTGGTTTGCCGGTAAAGCAGATCGAAAGCACCACGATCCTTCATCGAGGTGCGAACGATCAGTTTGGTAATGTCCTGCGGCGTCATCGGCGCCAAATTAGGGCTTTGTCCCTGTTTTGCAATGCAGTTTGGAAGCGGTGACCGAACATTGCTCGCCTACCGTGTCGGCCTTCGGATATTTCATGCTCGGAGTGCCTCATGAGGCGCAATGCGTTCGCGGCGCTGGCGCGGCTGCAGCCGTCTTGCTGCAACTCAAGGGCGAGAGACCAATTGCGACCCGGCGCTGACGCCGCCGGCCACAATATCGATCAACACCATGGAGCGCATCGTCGATCATGGCGATCAGGATGTGAAAATGAGGATGTTGACGGAGTAGGGACGGCGCCGTCGAACCCCCGACCGCGTCGATAGCTACCCAGCCGGACATCGCCTTGCCGGCTCGTCTGATGGACGGCTGCAGGCTGGGCCTCCGGATGCCATTTGCGACGATGGGAAGGCGACTTCTATTTGCGCGCCGGCCGGAGACGATCTCAGGCTGGACAAAGCGCATGGTGCGGCGGCATGTGCCTGGGCGAATCCAGGAGTGCGACAGCTTGACCGACAGCCTTTCCGCCCGCGCCGAGCATTGGGCGCGGACACTCACTGCCATTCCCAGCGTTACCGGTTCCCGGGACGAGGCCGATTTCTCGGCGAAGCTGGTTGAATTGCTGCGCGGCAAACCGGCATTCGCGGCGCGCGACGCCGTCTGGACGCTCGACGTCGCCGGCGGCCGGCATCGCCGCCAGTGCGTTTGCGGACTGGCGCGTGGCAGCGGGCGGCGGACGGTGGTCCTCACCGGTCATTTCGACATTGTCGAGACCGATTGCTACGGCAACCTGCAACCGTTGGCATTGCTCCCCGATGAACTGGGCCCGGCGCTGATACGCAAGATCGAAACCGAACCCCGCGATCCGCGCACGGCGAAAGCGCTGGCCGATCTCAAAAGCGGCGCGTTTCTCGCGGGGCGCGGCCTGCTCGACATGAAGGGCGGGCTGGCTGCCGGACTGGCCGTCGTCGAGGAACTGGCGCAAGGCAAATTCGAGGGCAACCTCCTCTTCATCGCGGTTCCGGACGAAGAGGGCAATTCCGCCGGCGCCCGCGCCATGTCGCAGGCGCTGGCGGGCATGGCCGCCGAACGGGACCTCGACATTGCGGCGGTGATCAACCTGGACGCGACCGGCGACGAAGGCGACGGGGAGATCGGACGCGTCGTCATGCTCGGCTCCGTCGGCAAGCTGCTGCCGTCTGCGCTGGTCATCGGCCGGCCAGGCCATGCAGCGGATTCCTTTCGCGGCTTCGGGGCCGCCGCTCTTGCCGGCGCGCTCGCCGCCGAACTCGAATGGTCGCCGGATCTGACCGAGCGGACCGGCGACGAACTCGGCGCGGGTCCGACGCTGCTTGGCATGAAGGATTCCAAGACCGCATACGACGTCACGATGCCGGCGCGGGTCTGGATGTACTGGAACGTCATGACGCACCGTCGCTCGCCGCACGAGGTGCTGGCGAAAATCGAAGTCTCCGCCCGCCAGTCCTCCCGCGACCTGATGGCAAAGCTTGCCGCCCGCGCCGATAAGTCGGGTGCCGATGTGGCGCTGGGCGATGTCGTCGTCATTCGGCACGAAGACCTGATGCGCGAGGTGGTCGCCGCAAAGCCCGCCGCGGCTGCGCTCCTGCAAACCCTGGCCGCCGAACTTTCGGCGGGCGAGTTGAGCCTGCCCGAGCAGTGCCGGGTACTCACCGAAAAGCTCTGGGAACTCTCCGGCCGTCCCGGCCCCGCAATTGTCCTCGGCTTCGCCTCGATCCCCTACCTGCCCGTCGAGTTGCGTGGCGACCCGGCCGCACGCGCGCTTCACGCCGCCGTGGAGACAGCGCGCGCCGAGATCGCCGCCCGCTTCCAGACCACCATCGGAACGATCCGCTACTTTCCCGGCATCTCCGACGTCAGCTTCTTCGGACAGGCCGACGACACCCATGTTGCCACCATCGCCGCCAACACGCCGCAATGGACCGGCATACTCGCCGGCGCCGAGCGCTTCGGCGCCGCCGGCCTGCCGTCGATCAATGCCGGTCCCTGGGGTCGTGACTACCACACGCGGCTGGAGCGGATGCATGCCGGCTACGCCTTCGGCATTCTGCCGGAACTGCTGAAATCGATCGCCCTGCGCATGCTATCGCCGCCCTGACAGAAATTCGCCGCCGCGCTTTGAACCCGTCGCAAACTTGCGCTAAGACGCGGCCCGACCATTCCAGCCGGGACAACAGCATGACCACCGAGACCGCCGAAACCGCCGAGATGCAGGCGCGCCTGCTGTCCGCGGCGCTGCCCTACATGCAGCGCTACGAAAACAAGACCGTCGTGGTGAAATATGGCGGCCACGCCATGGGCGACGTGGCGCTGGGCCAGGCATTCGCACGCGACATCGCGCTTTTGAAGCAGTCCGGCGTCAACCCGATCGTCGTGCATGGCGGTGGGCCGCAGATCGGAGCGATGCTGGCCAAGATGGGCATCGAATCGAAATTCGAGGGCGGCCTGCGCGTCACCGACCAGAAGACGGTCGAGATCGTTGAAATGGTCCTCGCCGGTTCGATCAACAAGCAGATCGTCGCGCTGATCAACGCCGAGGGCGAATGGGCGATCGGCCTCTGCGGCAAGGACGGCAACATGGTTTTTGCCGAAAAGGCCCGAAAGACCATGATCGACCCGGATTCGAACATCGAGCGCGTGCTAGATCTCGGCTTCGTCGGGGAGCCGGTCGAGGTCGACCGCACGCTGCTCGACCTGCTCGCCCGCTCCGAAATGATCCCGGTGATCGCCCCTGTCGCGCCCGGCCGCGACGGCCATACCTACAACATCAATGCCGACACGTTCGCCGGCGCCATTGCTGGAGCTCTGAACGCCACCCGCCTGCTGTTCCTGACCGACGTTCCGGGCGTGATGGACAAGGACAAGAACGTTCTTCCCGAACTGACGGTGGCGCAGGCGAAAGCCCTCATCCGCGACGGCACGATCTCCGGCGGCATGATCCCGAAGGTCGAGACGTGCATCGAAGCGATCGAGCGCGGCGTCGAGGGCGTCGTCATCCTCAACGGCAAGACGCCACATGCGGTGCTGCTCGAACTCTTCACCCAGCACGGCGCCGGCACGCTGATCGTGCCGTAACCAGATGCCAGTCGTCTTTCGGCATAGGGGTTTTCGGTTTCACTTCTATGCCAACGAGGGCGATCCGCGCGAGCCGGCCCACATCCATGTCGAGAAGGATGGCATCGATGCGAAGTTTTGGCTTTGGCCAGATGTCGTTGTCGCTTACAATGACGGCTTCAACGCCCGGACGCTAAGGGACTTGATCGAAATCATCACGAACCGTCGGCAGCACATCACAAATGTCTGGAACGATTTCTTTGGTGAGGCCAACTAAGGCCTGGTGTGACGACGACAGTCTCTGGATAGACCTGTCGGACGGCAGGACACTCGGCGTTCCGCTGGCTTGGTTTCCGCGCTTGCTCGCCGCGACAGCGGAACAGCGCGGCCAGATTCGATTGAGCACGCGCGGACTGCATTGGGAAGAACTCGACGAGGACATCTCGATCGAGGGACTTTTGGCCGGGCGCGGCGACATGACAAAGCCGCGACCGACGACGGAAGTCGCTTAGGTTCACCGAACTACCGCCGCAGATGCGCCAGCGGCACCTTTCCGGGGCCCTTGATGTTCTGAAGCACGAGCTGCGTGTGGACGTCGCGCACGCCTTTCAGCCGCATCAGCCGCTGCATGACGAACTCGTTCAGGTCGTCCACCGACGGCACCATGACATGCATCAGAAAGTCGTGGTCGCCGGTCATCGTCCAGCATGACGAGACCTCGTCCATCCGCTCGACCGCCGCGATGAAACGCTCGGGCGAATCGTCGCTGTGGCTGGTCAGCCTGACCTGGATGAACACTTCCACCGCCAGCCCGACAGCCCGGCGATCGATCCGCGCCATGAACCCCTTGATGACGCCGCTCTCCTGCAACGCGTCGAAGCGGCGCGCGCAGGGCGTCGCCGACAGGCCGATTTCTGGCGCCAGCTCCGATATGGGCTTGCGCCCGTCGTTCTGAAGAATCTCCAGCATCTTGGTCTCGAATTCGTCGAAGCGAGGCATATCCACTCCAATTCATCTAGTTTGGAGCGATATTGCCTCAGAAACCCGACCGAAGCGATGATCTAGGGCGAAAAAACTCGCCGCCGCGCATTACGATGCTGCCGACAAGACCATCCGCCGGAGGAGCGACAATGGAAATCAGCGTCCAGAACTATGCGCGCGAATGTGCCGAACAGGGCCTGCGCGGCGACTATTCCCGCTGCCGGTCGGACTTCACCGTCGAGCAGTCATACGATTACAGCGACGCGTCGCAGCAGGTGTGGCGGACGCTCTGTGACCGGCAGACCAAGCTCACGGAGCGGCTGGCCCACCGCTCCTATCTCGACGGCGTGGCGGCGCTTGGGCTTTTGGAGCGGATCCCGGATTTTGACGAGGTGAGTGATGCGCTTCGCCGGCTGACCGGTTGGGAAATCGTTGCGGTTCCGGGCCTCATTCCGGCCGGACCGTTCTTCGACCATCTCGCCAACCGCCGCTTCCCGGTCACCAACTGGCTGCGCAGCGCGGAAGAACTCGACTACATTGTCGAGCCTGACATGTTCCACGACTTCTTCGGCCATGTCCCGATCCTGACCCAACCCGTTTTCGCCGATTTCATGCAGATGTATGGCCAGAAGGCCGAGGAGGTCATCACCGCCGGCGGCGGCGAGATGATCACCCGGCTCTACTGGTATACCGCTGAATATGGGCTGATGCGCGAGCAGGGCCAGCCGCTGAAAGCCTTCGGCGCCGGGCTTATGTCGTCATTCACCGAACTGAGGTTCGCCGTCGAAAGCCCGGACGCGCACCACGTGCCGTTCGATGTCGAGACGGTGATGCGCACGACCTACGAGATCGACAAGTTCCAGCGCGCCTATTTCGTGCTGCCGTCCTTCGACGCGCTTCGCGACGCGTTCGACCGGACTGACCTCGTCGGCATCGTGCGCCGGTGGAAGGACGTCCCGGCGCTCGATCCCGCCGCGATCTGAATCCGGTTCGACCGGAGCGTCAGGACGCTACCGTCCGGCCGAGATGCTCGCCAAGCCTCAGCGACAACGCGGTGATCGTCGTCGTCGGCGTGCACTGGCCGGCGGTGGTGAAGACCGACGAACCGGCGACGTAGAGGTTTTCCATGCCATGCACCTTGCTGTCGGCATCGACGACGCTGGTCGACAGATCCGTGCCCATGCGCGTGCCGCCCATATGGTGGTTCCCGGCCAGTTCCATGTCGCTCGGCCAGTCCTCGCCGTTCAGCACCCAGTCGCTGATATGCAGCCGGCCGAGATCCTTGGCAGCAAAGTTCTCGCCGAACATGCGCATGCCTTCCACCAGGGTGCGTCGGTCGAGATCGCCCTTCTTCCAATGCAGGTCGATGCGCGGCACCCCCGCGGCGTCGCGCTCGGTTGCCGACAGCGCGACATGGTTCGCTTCTTCCGGCGGCTGTTCCCAGTCGATGTGCACACGCGCGCTGCATTGCAGCCGGGAGCCCAGCGTCTCCGAAACCCACTCGGTCACGTCAGGGGCGACGCAGACCATGTCGGCGATCATTTTCTTGGTGCCGTGGTAGGGCATGGTCTCGAGTTCGATATGGAAATTCATCACCCCGCGCTCGGCCATAGCCTCCGGCGTCGGGATCATGAAGATCTCGCCCTCCCGATCGAGCTCCAGCGCGTTCATGTCGGTGATGTAGGCATTACCTGCCCAGTACATCGGATGTTCCATCCAGTAGCGGCCAAGCGCCTTGGCGTGAGGCACGACGCCGCCGTTCGACCGCGTGTTCGACCATAGCAGCAGCCGCGAGTTTTCGAGTCCGCCGGTCGCGACGACGAAGTAGGGCGCCGTGAAGTCGCCCGCTGGCGCGCCCGCCGACCACAGCTTTGCGCCGGTCACCGCCTTGCCGTTGCCGGCCAGTTCCAGGACAGTCGTGTTGAGGACGACGGCGATGTTGGCGCTGGTGTCCAGTTCCAAACGATATTTCTGGCCGAAGAGTACCGGATCGCTCTTGATCAGTTCCATCCACTGGAAATCCTCGGTGAGCATCCGCGAGGCGCGGAACTGCGGCAGACCCAGAATCTCGCGCGTCTCGTCAAGGAAAGGCTCGATCGCGGCGCGGGTGATGGGCCAGCCGGTATTCGGAACATACGATTTCGGCGTAAAGTCGTGTGCGTCGAGCACGCGGCACCAACCAGCCCAGTGGTTCGACGAACCGCCCAGGAAACGCAGGCGGGACACGTCCAGATCGAAATACTGGTCGCCGATCGTCGCGCCCTTGTAGAAGTCCTGCGACTCCTCGGTCGCTTCCTCGCCGCCAGCCTCGAACAGAACGCAGGGAATGCCCTTGGCCGAGAGTTTGCGCGCGATGACGATGCCGGCGACGCCGCCGCCGACGATCGCAACGCGAGGCGCTTGGTTAGCCGCGCGATAGGCGGCCATGTCCTGGAAGATCATGCGAGGTCGCTCCGCTTCAGGATCCAGCCCTTGACCTCGACGATGTCGTCCTTTTGGGTCGGGCGGATGTACTTGAAGATCGCGATGGCCGGCAGCGCCAGCAGAAGCGACTTGAGAAAGCTGCGGCGGCTCGAACTTGTTGTCTTGTCCTGGCTCATGTCTCGTGTCCCGGTCGATGTCTTGTCGTCTCGGGCATGCCGCCTGAAATCGGCACACCCGCATCGCATCAGGCCAGTTCCGTGCCAAAACAGACCGGACGCGAGAAGTCATCGTCATTGGCCTATATCGTGGTTTCCGGATCCTTAATGACGACGGGCCGTAGCGCCGACTTTCGCCGAAATGGCTAACCGTCAATCAACGAGCAGCAACAGCAGGATCCCGCCGACGATCAGCACGCATCCCGCGGTTTCCAGGCGGTTGATCTTCTCCTTGAAGAAGAAGATCGACGACGCGAAGGTGAAGATCATCTCGACCTGCGCCAGCGCCTTGACGATCGGGGCCTGCTGCAGCGTCATCGCCATGAACCAGCCGAAGGAGGCGGTTGCGCCAACGAAGCCGACGAACAAAGCCGGCCGCCAGGCCTTGGCGATCCGTCCCAACTCGGCACGGTCGCGCGCCAGCATCCACACCCCCATGATGACGGTCTGAAACAGGATGACGACAAGCAGCGTAACCGCCGCCTGCATCATGAAGTTCGGTCCGCCGAGCGACAGCGAGGCCGCGCGGTAGGCGACCGCCGAGATGCCGAACGCGGTTCCCGACGCAAGCCCGATCAGCGCGGTGCGCGACAACGTTGTGGTCAGCAGGTTCCGCGCGGTCATCGCCGAATGCGCCACCGAGATGAGCATGACCCCGAAAACGCTGACCGCGATCGCCATCAGCACGCCTGCGGTCACCGTTTCGCCTATGAACAGCAGGCCGAACAGGGCTGCCTGCGCCGGTTCGGTACGCGAATAGGCGGTTCCGACCGCAAAGTTTCGGAACGAGAACAGATGGACGAGCAGGAACGTCGCAACGATCTGGCCGATACCGCCGACGATCACCCAGCCGAAGAAGGTGACGGAAGGCGCCGGCATGCTGTAGCCGGCCATCTGGTTCAGCAGTGTGACATAGAGAAGGGCGAAGGGCACCCCGAACCCGAATCGCACGAATGTCGCGCCGGTCGTGCCCATCACGGCCTTCAGGTGCTTCTGGCCGACCGAACGAAGGTTCTGCAGGAAGGCCGCGACGACGGTGATAAGTATCCAGAGTTCCAAGACCGGGCCCCGCAGGAGAACGCCCCGCGCTCATAAGGCCCTCTGATGAGTCGGCGCAACAGCCGCCGAACGGGAGGTTATGCGGCCAGCCGGCGCTCGCGCTCGAACATCACCCGGTTCCGGCCGGCGTTCTTGGCGGCATAGAGCTGCCGGTCGGCGTCGCGCATCACGTCGGAAATGCTGGCGTCCGAGCGGCAGATCGTCCCGCCGACGCTGACGGTCAGCGTCATGGTCCGGCCCTGCGCCGGCATGAAGCCGATCGCCTCGACTTCGTGCCGGATGCGTTCGGCCACGCCGGTGGCCTCGTCCAGGCTTGCGCCACTGAGCAACACGCCGAATTCCTCGCCGCCGATGCGGCCGACGAAATCCTGCGCTCGAACCGCCCTGCTGATCGCGGCGGAAATCTCCACCAGCGCATCGTCGCCGACCGGATGGCCGAAACTGTCATTGATGCGCTTGAAATGGTCCGCGTCGACTAGCAGCAAGGCGCCACGGTCGGCCTTGCGCCGCGTGCCATCGAGCACCGTGAAGAAGCTCTCGCGATTGAGGAAACCGGTCATCTCGTCCCGCCTTGCCTTCTCGGCAAGCTTGGCGTGCGCCGCCTCCAGCGCCAGGTGCGCGGCGCGCAGGTCCTCGTTGAGGCGCTGGAGCCGCTCCTTCTGCCAGCAGGTGAAGGCGCTGGCGGGGAACGCGATCAGGATGGAGCAGACGATCGGCAGCCAGAGTGAGTTGCCCGACAATTGTTCGCCCATGCCTGCGACAATGGCCAGCGACGCGATGATGGAAAGGACGGTTGCACTGCCGGCCTTGATGAGAATTGCAGTCACGTCATGCACTCCACGGTCCGTCCACCATGGCGCAAGCCGTTGAAGTTCGCGTTCAGCGGGTCGTTCAACTTTTATCGGCCGCGCGTTTCACGCCGGGTGCTGCCGCATTTTCACCCGCATCCGCATGCGCTATGGGAAGCGCATGACCAATCAGCCTTCTCCCGAAAAATTCGCCCACGTCACCGACTGGGTTTTCGATCTCGACAACACGCTCTATCCGCACCACTCGAACCTGTTCTCGCAGATCGACGTGAAGATGACGTCCTATGTCTCGGAACTGCTGACGCTGCCGCGCGACGAGGCGCGCAAGCTGCAGAAGGAACTCTATCTCGAGTATGGCACCACGCTGAACGGCCTGATGGAGCGCCACGCCATCGATCCCGACGATTTCCTGCAGAAGGTGCACGACATCGACTATTCCTGGGTGAAGCCGAACCCGGAACTGGGGCAGGCGATCAAGGCGCTGCCTGGCCGAAAGTTCATTTTCACCAATGGCGATCGCCGCCACGCCGAGCGAACCGCCCGGCAACTCGGCGTCCTCGATCAGTTCGACGACATATTCGACATCGTTGCCGCCGGCCTGCTGCCGAAGCCGGCGCGCGGCACCTATGACCGGTTCGTCGACCTGCACAAGGTGGCCGGACCGAATGCCGCCATGTTCGAGGACCTCGCGCGCAATCTTGTCGTCCCGAAGGCGCTCGGCATGACGACGGTGCTCATCGTGCCCAACAATTTCGAGCCGACATTCTCGGAAATCTGGGAGCGCGACCCTGCACTGGACGACGAGGTGGATTTCGTTACCGACGACCTGACCTCATTCCTGACCAGCATCGTGGGAAGCGGCCAAACTTGAGCCGTTTCACCTCCGTCGAAGCGCGGATCGACGCCGCGGCCCATCGCGTCCTCGACCGGATGCCGGCCGGTGGCGTCTCCGGAGCGCTGGTCGAGTTCGTGGTGTTCGGCCTGAAACAGGCCTGGGCCTGCCTGTTCGGCGGCGCGCTTCTGGGCATCATGATCGTCACGGCGATCGCCTGGCCCCAGAATGCGCCGATCGAGCGCTACGACTTTCTCTTCCTCGCGGCACTGTCGATCCAGGTCGCGCTTCTGTCCTTCAAATTGGAGACGCCGCGCGAGGCGGTCGTCATCCTCGTCTTCCACATCGTCGGAACGGCGATGGAACTGTTCAAGACCAGCGCCGGCTCCTGGATCTACCCGGAAGAGGCGATTTTCCGCATCTTGGGCGTGCCGCTGTTCTCGGGCTTCATGTATGCCGCCGTCGGCTCCTATATCGCCCGCATCACCCGCATCTTCGACATGCGCTACACATCCTATCCGCCGATGTTCGCGACGATCGTGCTGGCGGTTGCGATCTATGTCAATTTCTTCACCCACCACTTCGTCTTCGACGCGCGCTGGGGACTGTTCGCTTTCGCCTTCGTGCTGTTCTGGGGCACACGTGTCCACTACCGCGTCTTCCGCTCGCGCCACCAGATGCGGCTGCTGGTGGGCTTTCTGCTGGTGTCGCTGTTCATCTGGTTCGCGGAGAACATCGCCACCTGGTCGCGCGCCTGGATCTACCCGTCGCAGGCCGATGGCTGGACTCCGGTGTCGCTGTCGAAGCTCGGCGCCTGGTATCTGCTGATGATCATCTCGTTCGTGCTGGTAAGCCTCGTCCACCGGCCGAAAGGACCGGCGGACGACCTCGAATGAAGCGGGTCAGTGGCCGCTGGCGGCCTTGACCGGCATTGAAACCTCGATCTTGCCGGCCTTCTCGAACTCGAGCGTGACAGGGACCATACTGCCTTGCTCGAACGGTTCGGTCACCTGCATGAACATCAGGTGCAGTCCGCCGGGCTTCAACTCCACGGTGCCGCCGGCAGGGATCTCGATCCCGCCGTCGACGGGACGCATCACCATCACGTCGCCCTTCATTTCCATCATATGGATTTCGGATTTGCCAGCTACGGGCGTCGAGACCGCGACGAGGCTGTCGGCAACTGGTCCGGCATTGGTGATGGTCAGATAGCCGCCGCCGGCCGGCTGGCTGGGCAGCATGGCGCGGAGCCAGCCGCCGGAGATGGTCAGGTCTCCGATGCTGGCGGTTTGCGCAGCGGTCTCCGATGCGGCGACGGGCACAACGTCAGAACCCACTGGCGCTCTCGATGCTTCGCGGCCGACATAGGCGAATGCAGCGATGATCGATATCGCGGTCAATGTCGAGGCCGCGGCGAAGGGCAGAATGAAACGGCGCATTGCTTTGCTCATCGCGTCATATCTAGCGACTCGTGCCGTCCCGCGCACTGCGGCAATTGGCGCTAAGCGATGACGTAGAATTTGCGGATGACGTCCCAGGCATCTGCGGCCGTGTCGGCATAGTCGATGATGTCCTGGTCGCCCGGCGAAATCGTGCCCTGTTCGGCCAGATAATCGAGATCGATCGCCTTCTTCCAGAATTCGCGGCCGAACAGGATGATCGGCACCCGTTCCATCCGTCCGGTCTGGATCAGCGTCAGCGTCTCGAAGAACTCGTCCATGGTGCCGAAGCCGCCCGGGAACACCGCAACCGCTTTCGCGCGCATGATGAAATGCATCTTGCGGATGGCGAAATAGTGGAAATTGAAGCAGAGTTCCGGCGTCACGTAGAGGTTTGGCGCCTGCTCGTGCGGCAGCACGATATTGAGCCCGATGGACGGCGCGCCGACATCGGCCGCTCCGCGGTTGCCCGCTTCCATGACGCCCGGCCCGCCGCCCGTGACCACCACGAACTCACGGTAGTAGGAGGCGGCGGAATGTTCCGAGCACAGCCGTGCGAACTTGCGCGCTTCGTCGTAGTAGCGGCTGTTGGCCTTGAGATTCTTTTCCTGGACTTCGTTCTTCGCCGCCCATGCCGGTCCGCCGGGCTCTGGCAGCCGCGCGCCGCCAAACAGGATCACCGTCGACCGGATGCCTTTCTCCGCCAGGATGAGCTCCGGTTTCATCAGTTCGAGCTGCAGCCTGACGGCGCGCATCTCGCGCCGGGTCAGGAAGTCCTCGTCGTTCCACGCCAGCCGATAGGTCGAGGCCCGGGTCTGCGGCGTGTCCGGGACCGCCTTTGCGCGCTCCAGGTCCTCGTCGGAATGGGACAGCGGCGTCCAGCCGTTCTTGTCTGTCGGATTCATGTCCCGTTCCCCTGCCGCGCGGCCCGTCCGCCAACGAAGCGCGATTGACCCCGCCACCGTCCATGACATAGGTTCCGCGCGATTTCAGCCTAGGTGCCAAGCCGTTAACGGAGCGTTTTCCATGTCGAAGCCCGAACTGTCCTCGCTCGAAAAGGCGATCGAAGCCGCCTTCGAGGCGCGTGACGGCATCAACACCGGCACCCGTGGCGAAGTGCGCGAGGCGATCGAGACCACGCTCGACCTGCTGGACAAGGGCCAGATTCGCGTCGCCGAGCGCGCCGCCGATGGCAAGTGGACCGTGAACCAGTGGATGAAGAAGGCGGTGCTCCTGTCCTTCCGCCTGAACGCGATGGAAATCATCAAGGGCGGCCCGGGCGATTCCGCCTGGTGGGACAAGGTGCCGTCGAAGTTCGATGGCTGGGGCGCGATGGATTTCGAGAAGGCCGGCTTCCGCGCCGTGCCCAACTGCGTCGTCCGCCGCTCCGCCTATATCGCGCCGGGCGCTATCCTCATGCCGTCCTTCGTCAATCTCGGCGCCTATGTCGACACCGGCACCATGGTCGATACCTGGGTCACGGTCGGCTCCTGCGCCCAGATCGGCAAGAACGTGCATCTCTCGGGCGGCGTCGGCATCGGCGGCGTCCTGGAACCGATGCAGGCAGGCCCCACCATCATCGAGGACAATTGCTTCATCGGCGCCCGCTCGGAAGTTGTCGAAGGATGTATTGTCCGCGAGGGTTCGGTGCTCGGCATGGGCGTTTTCATCGGCAAGTCGACCAAGATCGTCGACCGCGCCACCGGCTCGGTCACATCTGGCGAGGTGCCGCCCTATTCGGTGGTCGTGGCCGGCTCGATGCCGGGCGGAACCATGGGCAATGGCCAGCCCGGCCCTGGCCTTTACTGCGCCGTCATCGTCAAGCGCGTCGACGAACAGACCCGCTCCAAGACCTCGATCAACGAATTACTGCGGGACTGACCTCGATGGGCAGCATCGGAACACGTGAACTGGTCTGGCTGTTCCTCGGCTTTCGCGGCCGCTTGAGCCGGCAGCCCTATTTTCTCGCCGGCCTCCTGCTGCTCGCGATCCAGTTCTCACTGCTGTTCCGATTCATGGCGGTGCCGGAGGGCACGCCTGAAAGCGGGCTTTGGGCCTTCGTCTTCATGGTGGTGGCCATATTGTCGGTCTTCTCCAACATCGCGCTCGCCGTGAAGCGCCTGCAGGACATCAACCGCCCCGGGCTGCTCGCGGTCCTCTACCTCATCGCCGGCTTTGTCATGTGGGTGTTCCTCTGTTTCGTTCCGGGAACGGATGGGCCGAACCGATACGGCGCCGAAACGGACCGGCCAGGCTGACGAAGAGATGGCGGCGACCGGCGAGAAGATCCTCTATCGCACCATCGACGCCCAACGCGTCATCGCGACGGCGGAACTGCTGGAAGCTCGCATTGCGGACAGGTTTCCAGAGTCGGGCCTGCGCAAGGTCTCGGTCGAACTGATCGCGCTTGGACAGGACATTGCTCGCGAGGCGAGGGCGCTCGAAGCGCCGATTCGATGGCTGCGCATCCTCACCATCGTCACCATCATGATCGGCGTCTTGATCATCGCCTTTGTGATGACGATCCTGTCCTTCGACCGTATCTCGACCGGGGCCTTCGATTTCGTCCAGGGCATCGAGGCGACGCTGAACACGATTCTCCTCGTAGGCCTCGGCATGCTGACGCTGACCCAGATGGAAATCAGGCTGAAGCGCCGCAAGGTCTTCGACGGGCTGCACGCGCTACGCTCGATGATCCACGTCATCGACATGCATCAATTGACAAAGGACCCGGCGGCGCTTTCGGACGATTTCAAGCCGTCTGCGCATTCGCCGAAGCGGACGCTCAACGCCGCCGACCTCTCACGCTATCTCGACTACTGTTCCGAAATGCTGTCGATCACCGGCAAGCTCGCAGCGCTCTACGCGCAATCCGTCAACGACGACGTGGTGGTCCAGGCGGTCAACCATGTCGAGAACCTCGGCACCAACCTGTCGCGCAAGATCTGGCAGAAGATCATGATGATCGCCGACAAGGCGGCGGCGAGCCGCAAGCTCGGCTGATCACGCCAGATCGCTACGCAGCCAGCCGCTCGAACGGCTGGATGTCCACCCGGTTCCGCCCCGCGTTCTTCGCCGAGTAGAGCCGCTGGTCGGCGTGGCGGTAGAGGTCGGCGAACGTGGCGCGCCGGTCGAATGTCGCGCCGCCGACGCTGATCGACAGGCGGTGCGGATGTCCCTCCGGCGCGAAGGACACGGCGCTGATCGCCGCCCGAATCCGGTCGGCGACGATCGCCGTCCGCGACGGATCGAGATCCGGCAGGAAGACGCTGAACTCCTCGCCGCCGAGCCGGCCGACCAGATCGATCTCGCGCACGCTGGATTTGATCGTGTCAGCGATCAGTTTCAGGGCAACGTCACCGTGCTCGTGGCCGAAACTGTCGTTCACGGCCTTAAAATGGTCGACATCGAGCACCAGCAGGGCGCCGCCATGATGCTCCTTCTGCTGTTCGACGCGCTCCAGATAGCCGTCTACCAGTGCGGTGAAGGCGCGGCGATTCAGGCAGGACGTGAGCGGATCCGTCGCAGCCACGTTCATCAACTCGTGGTGCGCAATCGACAGTTCGCGCAGCTTGCTCAGCAGGAACCAAAAGAACGGCGGCGCCAGCAGCAGCGGAATCAGCAGATTGTTGATCGGCTGCTCGCCCCAGCGCCAGACGCCGGTTTCGAACGAGTAGCTGTCGAGGACAAAGGCCGCGAGGCTGCAGAAGCAGGTTCCCACCGCTGTCAGCAGATAGACACGCGGCTTGCCGCGCGACGACAGGTCCAGGCGTTTGACAGACATCGGCCGTTGCTCTGATTGCGCCTGCAGAATAGCGCCTGCTGGTTAAGGCTTGTTAAAGGTTTTGCACCACCGGCAATCGGGCGGCGCCTCGACGCTTCAGACCTCGTGACAGCGACGGCGGATTGCACTAACGCTCTCGCCATGAGCCTGCCCGTCGACCCCGCCGAGAACCTCGCGAACCTGATCCGCTGCCCGTCGGTCACGCCCGCAGAAGGCGGCGCGCTGGGCGCGCTGGAGCGGATGCTTCAGCCGCTCGGGTTCTCCGTCGAGCGTCCGGTCTTCTCCGAGACGGGAACCCCCGACGTCGAGAATCTCTACGCCCGCGTTTCGGGAAATGGCCCGCATCTGATGTTCGCCGGCCACACCGACGTCGTCCCACCGGGCGATGAGGCGGCATGGACGCACCCGCCTTTTGCCGCGGCGATCGCCAACGGACAGATGTATGGCCGCGGCGCGGTGGACATGAAGGGCGGCATAGCCTGCTTCGTCGCGGCGCTCGCCCGCCATGTCGAGGCGCACGGCGCGCCGAAGGGCTCGGTATCGCTTCTGATCACTGGCGACGAGGAAGGCCCGTCGATCAACGGCACCTCCAAGCTGCTGGAATGGGCCGCCGCAAAGGGCGAGACCTGGGACGCATCGATCGTTGGCGAGCCTACCAATCCGGACCAGCTGGGCGACGCGATCAAGATCGGCCGCCGCGGCTCGATCTCGGGAACGGTCGTCGTGCGCGGCGTCCAGGGCCATGCCGCCTATCCGCACCTCGCCGACAATCCGATCCCAGGCGTCATAGCGCTGGCCGAGGCGCTGATCGACCGCGCGTTCGACAAGGGAACCGCCGATTTCCAGCCGACCAATCTCGAGATCACCACGATTGACGTTGGCAATCCGGCCACGAATGTGATCCCGGCCAGGGCCACCGCTACCTTCAACATCCGCTTCAACGACAGTTGGAGCGCCGAGACGATCCAGGCCGAGATCCACAACCGGCTCGACCGCGCCGCCCGCTCAAGGCGGCTGCGCCCGGGCAAGGCGGACCCGGTCGACTACGAACTCATCTGGCGAGACCGGCCAAGCCCGGTCTTTCTCACCCGCGACCAAAAACTGGTTGATACGCTCAGCCGTTCGATCCATGCCGTCACCGGCAGGACGCCGGCTCTGTCGACATCCGGCGGCACGTCCGATGCGCGTTTCATCAAGGACTACTGCCCGGTGGTCGAATTCGGCCTGGTCGGCAAGACCATGCACATGGTCGACGAGCGTGTCGCGATGGCCGACCTCGAGACGCTGACGCGAATCTACCAGCGGTTCCTCGCGGACTGGTTCGACTGACCATGCCGACCGGCGACGAGATACAGCAATACCTTACCGGCGCCTGGCGGCTGCTCATGGGAAAGCCCGACGGCGTGCGACTGCTCGATGTTTCCGCGGACGGGTTCTGGAACTCCTTTTTCGCCATCGTGGTGGCGTTCCCGGCGCTGATCGTCGGCTGGGTCGCCATTGCAAACGATCTTGGCGACCTCGGCGGCGATTTCGGCGGCCGGCTGTCGATCGTGCTGCGCCTGGCGGTGATCGACCTTCTGGCCTGGGTGATCCCGCTGCTCGGCCTCGGGCTGGTCGCACGTCAGGCCGGCATCGCCGACCGCTACGTCCATTTCGTCGTCGCAAGCAATTGGGCTTCCGTGGTGCTGGTCTGGCTCATGCTGCCGCTGGCCATCCTGAATCTGTTCGTTCCCGGCGCCAGCGAACTCAACGACGCGCTGTCGCTCTTGGTCTTCCTGGCTGCGCTCGTGCTCACCTGGCGGATGACCAACGCGGTGCTCGCCAAGGGGCCGGCGATCGCGACAGCGGTGTTCGTCGCGGTCCTGTTCGTGTCGCTGTTCCTGATCCTGTCCTTGCAAAACCTGTTCGGTCTCGAAGGGGCTCAGGTCTCCGGGTAATCGACCGACACCAGGTAGAGCCCATCTGGCGGCGCCACCGGCCCGCAGCGCGACCGGTCGGCAGCCTCAAGCGCCGCCTTGACATCCGCCGCGCTCCAAGCGCCTTCGCCGACCCGTTTCAGCGTGCCAGCCATCGAGCGCACCTGGTTGTGCAGAAACGACCGCGCCGAGGCGTGTATCTCGATATGGTCGCCGGTCCGCGTCACGTCGAGCCGGTCGAGCGTCCGGATCGGGCTTTTCGCCTGGCAATGGATCGAGCGGAAGGTCGTAAAATCATGACGTCCGATCAGTGCCTGCGCAGCCTGGTGCATGGCCTCGACGTCCAGCGTCTTCGGTACCCACCAGGCGCGCTTGGCTTCCAGCGCCAGCCGCGCCCGGCGATTGACGAAGCGGTAGACATAGTGCCGGCCGGTCGCCCAGAACCGCGCATCGAAATCGTCGAGCGCCTTGCCCGCCTCGAGGATCGCCACCATCTCGCCGGCCTGGCCCAGATGGGCGTTCAGCGCGTCGCGCACGGTGTCCTCTGGCCAGTCCTTCGTCAGGTCGACATGCGCGACCTGGCCGATGGCATGCACGCCGGCGTCGGTGCGCCCAGCGCCGCGAATCGACACCTCCTCGCCACAGAAGGCCCAGATCGCGGTCTCGATCGCCTCCTGCACCGACCGCTGGCCCTTCTGGCGCTGCCAGCCGGCATAGGGGCTGCCGTCATACTCGATGTCGAGGCGATAACGGGGCATCGTCAGAGCCCGCCAAAGGCTTTGGAGTAGATCAGCCTGCCCGATACCGGCGCCTGACCCCAGGAGAGCGCCTGCAAAGCATCGCACTGATAGTCGCTGTCGAAGCCGGCGGCGCGGGCATGCGCATAGCCGAAGCGCTCGTAATAGGCCGGATCGCCGAGCACCACGGACAGCGTCTCGCCGGCCTCCTGCAGCAGGCGGTGGCCGTTCTCGATCAGCGCGGTGCCCACCTTGGTTTTCTGGCGCTCCGGATGGACCGCCAGCGGCGCCAGCGCAACGGCATGGGCGGTCCCCTGTCCGGTTTCGACTTTCAGCCGCGAGAACAGGATATGGCCGACGATCTCCGCCTCGTGCGTCGCCACCAGTTCCAGCACGACGTCGCCATCGGCGACCAGCGCCTCGACCAGCTTCGCCTCGCCGTCCTCGCCGAATGCCGCTGCTTCCAGCGCGAAAATCGCCTCGCGATCGCCGGCTTCGGCCGGCCGGATCACCAGTTCCCGCATCATGACAGGATGTCACCCTTTCCGAGTTTCACGCCGCGCAGGAACTCCGTCGCGCCCATCGGCTTGCCGCCGGCGCGCTGTATTTCGACCAGCCGCACCGCGCCGTCGCCGCAAGCAATGGTCAGCGCTGCGTCGAGAATCTCACCCGGCCTGCCAGCGCCATCGGTCCGCGTCGTCCGCAACACTTTCAGCCGTTCCGGCTTTCCCGAAACCTCGATTTCGCACCAGGCGCCCGGAAACGGCGACAGCGCCCGGATCGTATTGTGGACGTCCGCCGCCGGCCGGGTCCAGTGGATACGCGTCTCGCCCTTGTCGATCTTCTTCGCATAGGTGACCCCGACGTCCGGCTGCGGCGTCAGCGGCAGCGCGCCGCGCTCCAGCCGCGCCATCGCCTCGACCATCAGCGGCGCGCCCGCCGCGCTCAGCCGGTCGTGCAATTCGCCGCCGGTCATGTCGGCATCGATCGCAACCGTTTCAGTCATCGCCACCGGACCGGTGTCCAGCCCGGCATCCATCTTCATCACCATCATGCCGGTTTGCGCATCGCCAGCCATGATCGCGCGCTGGATCGGGGCGGCGCCGCGCCACCGTGGCAGCAGCGAAGCATGGCCGTTGTAGCAGCCGAGTCGTGTTCCCTCGAGGATCGCCTTCGGCAGCAGCAGCCCGTAGGCCACCACGACCGCGACATCGGCGTCGAGCGCCTGGAACGCGTCCTGTTCAGCCGAGCCTTTCAACGATGTCGGCGTTCGCACCTCGACGCCGAGGGCTTGCGCCGCCAGATGCACCGGCGACGGCGTCAGTTCCAGGCCTCTTCGGCCGGCCGGGCGCGGCGGCTGCGAATAGGCCGCGACGATCTTATGTCCCGCCAGCGCCAGCGCGTGCAGCGTCGGCACCGAGAATTCCGGTGTTCCCATGAAGATGATGCGCAGCGGCATGCGATGTTCCCGTTCGAGGCGAGGGGATACATCACGCCGAAGGACAGCGTCAAACAGGCGCGGTCACGCGGACTTCGGTCGGTCCCACGACGACACGCTCTTCGGCCGGTCGAGTTGCAGCACCGTCGCCGGCGGCTGCGCGTCGGGATGGACGAAGCCGAAGCCCAGCCAGTTGTTCGGCCGCGCGCGGATGTATTGCGGCGGATAGGCGATGTCGTCGCCCAGTGCTGCCGCCGCATGCAGCCCCCAGCGCGGATTGTCGAGCATCGGCCGGGCCAGCGCGACGAAATCCGCCTCGCCCGACGCGATGATCGCGTTTGCCTGCTCGGGCTTGGCGATCATGCCGACCGCCATCGCCGCGAGACCGGTGTTGGCCTTGATCGCGGTGGCGAACGGCACCTGATGGCCGGGCGACGCCGGCGGAATGGCGATGCCAGGCTTGATATTGCCCGACGACATCACTGCATAGTCGAGCCCTTCGGCCTCAAGCGCCCTGGCCAGCGCGACGGCGTCGTCCAGCGTCGAGCCTTCGTCGGTCCAGTCGGTGCTGTTCATCCGGAAGCCGAGCGCCCGGTCGGCCGGCCAAACGGCCCGCACCGCGCGGACGATTTCGACGGCGATCCGGTTGCGGTTCTCAACCGACCCGCCCCAGCGGTCGGTCCGTCTGTTGGTGATCGGCGACAGGAACGAGTGGATCAGATAGCCATGCGCGCCGTGGATCTCGACAAGGTCGAAACCGGCGCGGGCCGCGCGCCCGGCTGATTCCGCGAAGCTGGCGATGACGCGCTGGATGCCTGCCTCGTCCAGTTCCTCCGGCTGCTGCCAGCCCTCGTCATAGGCGATCGGCGACGGCGCAACCGGCGTCCAGGCGCCTTCTTCGAGCGGCAGCGGTTCGCCGCGCCAGCGTTCGGGGATGGTCCGCGTCGCCGCCTTGCGGCCGGTATGCGTCAACTGGATACCGAGCTTGGCGGTCGAGAGCTTGCGCGCCTCCGCCACGAGGGCAGCCAACGCGTGTTCCTGCGCGTCATTGTAGAGGCCGGTGCAGCCATGGGTGCCGCGCCCGACGTCCTCGACGGCAGTCGCCTCCATGATGACCAGCCCCGCGCCGGACATCATCAGATTGCCGATATGGATAAGGTGCCACGGCTGCACGATGCCGTTGACCGCGCTGTACTGGCACATCGGCGATACGACGATGCGATTGTCGAGACCAAGCCCTCCCAGCCTGCCCCTCGTGAACAGCGCGCTCATCGTGATCTCCGCCCCACTTTTCTTCTCGTCAGGCAGCATGACCACGAATGGCCGGATCGGCGCAAACGACAGTGTCGGCGTGCGTAGGAGTTTCATGAATGTGAAAGTTCCCTTCGCATCCGCGTTCCAATTGACTCTTGCTCGGCAGTCGGGACTTTCCATTGCAAAAGCGCCATGGCCGTCGATCCGCCGGACACGCGGTCGCGCCGGAGGAATTCGCCGATGCTGGGTTTGATGCAGGACAGGCCGCTCCTGATCTCGACATTGATCGAGCATGCCGCCCGCTATCATCCGACCGTCGAGATCGTCAGCCGCACCTGCGAAGGTCCGGTCGTCCGCACCAACTATGCCGAACTGCGCGCCCGTTCGGCCAGGCTTGCCAACGCGCTGATCAAGCTTGGCGTGAAGCCTGGCGACCGCGTCGCCTCGCTGGCGTGGAACACCCATCGCCATATGGAGCTCTACTTCGCCGTCTCCGGCATCGGCGCGGTGCTGAACACGGTCAATCCGCGCCTGTTTCCAGAGCAGATCGACTACATCGTCAACCACGCCGACAACCGCGTTCTGTTCTTCGACATCACGTTCGAGGGATTGGTCAGCGGCTTGCAGTCGAAACTAAAGGCCGTCGGCGCCTTCGTCGCCATGACCGACGACGCACATTTGCCTGCGAGTGTCGAGAACTGTCTGTCTTATGAGGCGCTGCTCAAAGCGGAGACGGACAAGATCGCCTGGCCCGACCTCGACGAGCGCACCGCGTCATCGCTCTGCTACACGTCCGGCACGACCGGCAATCCGAAGGGCGTCCTCTATTCGCACCGCTCGACCATCCTGCATTCCTTCATGGTCTGCACCGCCGATGGTTTCAAACTGGCGCGCGCCGACAGTGTCCTGCTCGTGGTGCCGCTCTTCCATGTCAATGCCTGGGGCATCCCCTATGCGTCGGCGATGTGCGGCGCGAAACTTGTGCTTCCCGGACCGAAGCTCGACGGCAAGAGCCTGTTCGAACTGGCGGCCGAGGAGAAATGCACATTCTCGCTCGGCGTGCCGACGGTCTGGCTCGGCTTCTTCAAGCATATCGACGACACGCCCGGTCTCGATCTCTCGGCGCTGAAGCTGGAGCGCGTCGTCGTCGGCGGATCAGCCGCCCCGCGCGCCATCATCGAGCGTTTCCGCCGCGAACTCGGCGTCTTCGTGATCCATGCCTGGGGCATGAGCGAGACGAGCCCGGTCGCCACCATCGGCAATCTGCTTCCGGCCCACCGCGACCTTTCGGAAGACGGCCAGATCGACATCCAGGCCAAGCAGGGCAGGCCGGTCTACGGCATCGACATCAAGATCACCGGCGAAGACGGGTCCGATCTGCCGACCGACGGCTCGGTCTCCGGCGACCTCAAAGTGCGCGGCCCCTGGGTGACCAGCGGCTATTTCGGCGGCGAGGGCGGCGAGGTGCTCGACGCGGAAGGCTGGTTCGCCACCGGCGACGTGGCGAAGATCGATGCGGAGGGCTATGTCCAGCTCACCGACCGTTCCAAGGACGTCATCAAGTCGGGCGGTGAGTGGATCAGCTCGATCGACCTCGAAAATGTCGCCGTGGCGCATCCGGCCGTGCAGGAAGCGGCGGTCATCGGCCTGCCGCACCCGAAATGGCAGGAACGGCCGTTGCTGATCGTCGTGCGCAAGCCCGGCGCACAGGCGTCCCGCGAGGACCTGCTCCGCTTCCTGTCGGAACGCGTCGCCAAGTGGTGGCTGCCCGACGACGTGGCGTTCGTTGACGAGTTGCCGCACACGGCAACGGGCAAGCTGCAGAAGACCAAGCTCCGCGACCAGTTCCGCGGACACGTTCTGCCGGACTGACGCACTTCACACTTGTGAAACTTCGCTGCAACAGTCTGCAGCGATTGAATGGAGCGACGCGATCGCCTAGCCTGAAATGCGAACTGGGCTGGCCGCATCCGGGAGGAATGATGCCGCAGACAATCTTCGACGATCCGGATGGAACGCTGGCCATGCTGCGCGACAGCGTCGCCGGCCTTGCCGATCGTCATCCCGGTCCCGCGGCTTTGCGCGCCAAGCGCGCGGCGGGCAGCGATCTTGACGCCTCGGCGTGGAGCGCGATGGCCGAAGCAGGCTGGACCGCTCTGCTTCTGCCGGAAGAGCTGGGCGGCGCCGGCCTCGGCCTCGCCGAACAGGCGATCTTGAGCGAAGCGCTCGGCCGCCACCTGATTTCCGAACCCTTGGCCATGTCCGCGGTGTTCCCCGGCACGCTCCTCTCCCGCGCGCCGCGGACAGCCGAGCGCGACCGGCTGGCTGCGGGCCTCGCCGACGGCAGCGCAATCATCGCCTCCGCCTGGCAGAATGCGCCGGCCTATTCCGGCGCCGCAAAGGCAACGGCGACCGCCTCCGGCAGCGGCTTCGTCCTCAGCGGCGAAAAACACTTCGTCGAAGCAGCCACGTCCGCAACCGACTTGCTTGTCGTCGCCGAGACGCCTGAGGGCGCCGCACTGTTCTGGGTGCCTGCCGGAGCATCCGGCGTGACCGTCGAGACACGCGACGGCGTCGACGGCGCGTCCATCGGCAGCGTCGCTTTCTCCAATTGCCAGGTTTCTTCCGATCAACTGCTCGCGCGTGCGCCCAGCGTCGACGCGCTGCTCGCTGCTCCGATCCTGCATGCCCGCCTTGCCATCGCCGCCGAACTCGCCGGCATTGCCTGCCGCGCGCTCGAGATCACCATCGCCTACACCAGGGACCGCGTGCAGTTCGGCAAGCCGATCGCCAGTTTCCAGGCGATCCAGCATCGCCTGGTCGAGATGTGGTCGGACGCCGAGTTCGCCTGTGCGTCCGTCGTCAACGCGGTCGAGAAATGCGCCTCGGGGAATGCCCGGGCCGGCGAAATGGCCGTCCTCGCCGCCAAGGCCCGCGCCGGCGACGCGGCCTATTCGATCTGCCGCCGCGCGGTGCATTTGCACGGTGCGATGGGCTTCACCGACGAGAGCGACATCGGCCTCTACCTGAAGCGCGCCATCAATCTGAACTTCACACTCGGCCAGCCGGAGGCGTTGCGCCTGCAATTCGTCGAACTCGAACGCGCGGCCTGACGGTCGGGAGGAAGCCATGAGAAACAACCTGATCAAGGTCGACATCGCTGACCACATCGCCGTGGTGAAGATGGACAACGCGCCGGTCAATGCCTACTCGCGCGATTTCTCGGAAGAGCTGATCGAAGTGTTCGACGAGATCAACGACACGCCTGAGATCCGCTGCGTCGTCATCACCGGCCGCGAGAAGATCTTCTCCGCCGGCGCGGACATCAAGAACCGCCAGGCGATCGGCGACATCAAGGGCGAAACCTTCCGCCACATGCGGCGCGCGCGTGAAACCTCCAACTGCATCATGGAATGCAGCAAAGCGGTCATCGCCGCCGTCAATGGGCCGGCGCTCGGCGCAGGCATGGGCCCGGTCATTGCCGCCGATATCATCGTCGCGTCCGAAAACGCCGTATTCGGCCTCCCCGAGATCGACATCGGCCTCATGGGCGGCGTCAGCCACATCACCAGCGTCTTTCCGAAGTCGCTCGCCAGGCGCATGATCCTCACCGGCTACCGCGTCACTGCGGCCGAAGCCTATCGCCGCGGCATCATCGAGGCCTGCGTGCCGCTGGAAGACCTGATGGACGAGGCGATGAAGCTGGCGCGCAACATCGCGTCGAAGAGCCCGAAGGCGCTCAGCCTCGCCAAGCGCGCCATCAGCACCGTCGCCTCGATGCCGCTGCGCGAGGGCTACCGCTTCGAGCAGAACCTGACCAACGAGATGACCCGTCACGAGGATTCCAAGGAAGCCATGCGCGCCTTCATCGAGAAGCGCCCCCCCGTCTTCAAGGATACGATCTGATGGCGACCGACTGGAACGCGCTCTCGGACGACGACTTCCGCCAGGCGTTCCGCGACCTGGTCGAACGCCGCTGCCCGGCCGACCTGCGCTTCATGCGCAAGCAGCGGCCGCTCTTCGACGAGGTCGCCGTCTGGTATCACGCGCTGGCTGAAGAGGGCTGGCTCTCGCCGGTCTGGCCGGTCGAGTATGGCGGCATGGGGCTGACGCCCGCCAAGCACATGATCTATGTCGAGGAATGGGGCCGTCTCGGCTGCCCGCGCATTCCCGACCACGGCATTGGCCTGATCGGCCCGCTGCTGATCGAGCATGGCTCTGACGCCCAGAAGGCGGAATACCTGCCGAAAATCCTCTCCGGCGAGCATGTCTGGTGCCAGGGCTATTCGGAGCCGAACGCCGGCTCCGATCTCGCGAGCCTTCGCACCGCCGCCGTCCGCGAGGGTGACGAATTCGTCGTCAACGGCCAGAAGATCTGGACCACGCTGGCGCATTGCGCCAACTGGATCTTCGCGCTGGTGCGCACCTCGCGCGACGAGAAGGTTCGCCAGAAGGGCATCACCGTGCTGCTGATCGACATGACCACGCCGGGCGTGAAGGTGCGGCCGATCGCCAACCTGCGCGGCGAGGCGGATTTCTGCGAGGTGTTCTTCGACAATGTCCGCGTGCCGGCCGCAAATGTCGTCGGCGAAGTCGACCAGGGCTGGAACGTCGCCAAGTCGGTGCTCGGCCACGAGCGCATCTTCCTCGGCGCGCCGACACGTCCCGAGATCGCGATGGAGCGGCTGGACAAGCTCGCCAATGCGCGCGACGCCTTCGACGATCCGGCGTTCCGCTCGCGCTATGCGAAGCATCGCCTCGACCTCTACGATCTGGGTTCCGCCTTCGAGCGGTTCGCCAAGGTGCTGCGCGACGGCGGCCAGCTTGGCGCAGACGTATCCATCCTGAAGATCTTCACCACCGAACTCTACCAGCGCATCACCGAGGAAACGCTGCAGCTTGCGGACGAAGAGGCCCGCTTCTTCGACGACCTCGATGCCGGGAACGGCCAGGTCGACGCGATGAACCTGTTCCTTGATTCCCGCGCCCCGGCGATCTTCGGCGGATCGAACGAAATTCAGAAGAATATCCTGGCGAAGGCTGTTCTCGGACTGCCCGGCTAGGGAAAGCGCCCGCTGCGCGCCGCGTCGCGGGTTTGGGAGGAGACGCATATGTCGACGCATGCCGCGGCCGTGCTGCCGCCTCGAACGGCTGATGCCGCAGACCAGGACAATGTGCTTGTCGGTGAGGGCCTGACCAAGGTCTTCGCCGGCTTCGCTGCGGTCAAGGATGTCAACCTGTCCGTCCGGCGCGGCTCCATCCACGCCCTGATCGGCCCGAACGGCGCCGGCAAGACGACCTGCTTCAATCTGCTGACGAAGACGCTCCAGCCGACGCGTGGAAGGATTGTCTTCGATGGCGAGGACATCTCGGCGCTGCGCACGTCGGAAGTCGCCCGTCGCGGCCTCGTCCGCTCGTTCCAGATCTCCGCCACGTTCCCGAACCTGACGGTCCTGGAAAACGTCCGCGTCGCGCTGCAGTCGCGCTTCGGCAAGGCCTACCATTTCTGGCGCTCGTTGAACGCGGTGACGCCGCTCAACCGCCGCGCCGAGGAACTGCTGGAACAGGTCGGTCTCGCCGCCAGCCGCGATGTGACCGCCGCCGAACTCTCCTACGGCAAGAAGCGCGCGCTCGAGATCGCCACCACGCTGGCGCTCGAGCCGACCGTGATGCTTCTCGACGAGCCGACCGCCGGCATGGGCCACGAGGACATCGAGCCGATCACGAAATTGATCCGCCAGGCCGCTGTCGGCCGCACCGTTCTGCTGGTCGAACACAATCTCTCCGTCGTCTCCAACCTCTGCGACAAGATCACCGTGCTGCAGCACGGCCAGGTGCTCGCCGAGGGCAACTACGCCGAAGTTTCGAAGAACCCGGATGTGATCTCGGCCTACATGGGAGGCGTCGATGAATAGCCAGGCCCTCCGCCAGGCGCCTGCAGACGCGGCCGCGCCGACATTGCTCAGCGTCGAGAACCTCAGCGCCTGGTATGCCGAATCCCGTGTGCTGCACGGCATGCATTTCGACCTGCGCGAAGGCGAACTGTTGACCCTGATCGGCCGCAACGGCGCCGGCAAGACGACGACGCTGCGCTCGATCATGGGCATCGTCAAGAAGCGCACCGGTTCGATCCGCCTGCGCAACAATGAACTGGTCGGCAAGCGCACCTACGAGATCGCCCGCCAGGGCATCGGCTACTGCCCGGAAGAGCGCGCGATCTTCTCGTCGCTGTCGGTCAAGGAAAACCTCTTCCTGCCGCCGGTGCTCAGCGACGGCGGCATGACGGACGAGGCGCTGTTCCAGACTTTCCCGAACCTCAAGGCGCGCGCGGGCAGCCAGGGCACGAAGCTGTCGGGTGGCGAGCAGCAGATGCTGGCCATCGCCCGCATCCTGCGCACCGGCTCCCGCCTGCTGCTGCTCGACGAGCCGAGCGAAGGCCTCGCCCCGGTCGTCGTCAAGGAAATCGGCGAACTGATCCTCAGGCTGAAGGCGCAGGGTTTCACCATCCTGCTGGTTGAGCAAAACCTGCGCTTCGCCAGGAAAGTCGCCGACCGCCACGTCGTGGTCGAGCATGGCAAGGTGGTCGACATCATGACCAATGCCGAGCTCGCATCCGGCATGGACCGCGTCCAGTCCTATCTCGGAGTTTGAGCGTCATGTTCGAGAACATCACCACCCAGCTCCTCTTCGGCCAGGTCCTGCTCGGCCTGATCAACGGCTCGTTCTACGCCATGCTGTCGATGGGCCTCGCCATCATCTTCGGCCTGATGAACGTCGTGAACTTCGCCCACGGCGCGCAATACATGCTAGGCGCCTTTGTCGCCTGGCTGTTGCTGACCCATCTCGGAATTCCCTACTGGGGCGCGTTGGTCATCGCACCGTTCGTCTCCGCCGGCTTCGGCATGCTGCTTGAACGCCTCCTGTTGCGGCCCCTGCAGAATCTCGATCACCTCTACGGCCTGCTCGCCACCTATGCGGTGGCGCTGATTGTCGAAGGCCTCATCCGCCTCGAATATGGCTCGACGGGCCTGCCTTACGAGAACCCGATGCCCGGCGGCGTCAATCTCGGCTTCATGTTCCTGCCCTACTACCGGTTCTGGGTCGTCGCATTCTCGCTGGCCACCTGCATCGGCACCTGGCTGCTGATCGAACACACCAAGCTCGGCGCCTATCTGCGCGCCGCGAACGAGAAGCCGCACATCGTGGAGGCCTTCGGCATCAACGTGCCGAAGATGGTGACACTCACCTACGGCTTTGGCGTCGGTCTCGCCGCGTTGTCCGGCGTGCTCGCCGCGCCGATCTACCAGGTGTCGCCGTCGATGGGCTCAGGCGTCATCATCGTCGTCTTCGCCGTGGTCGTCATCGGCGGCATGGGCTCGATCGCCGGCGCCGCCGTCACCGGCTACATGCTGGGCGTCGTCGAAGGTCTGACGAAGGTGTTCTACCCCGAAGCGGCCAGCGTCGTGATCTTCCTGTTCATGATCGTCGCTCTCTACTTCCGCCCAACTGGCATATTCGCAGCCAAGGAGTCGATGTGATGAACAGGCTCGCCATCCTCGGTGCCGTCGCCGTCGCCGCGCTCGCCGCCCCCTTCTTCATCTACCCCGTCCTGCTGATGACGATCCTCTGCTTCGTCGTGTTCGCCTGCTCGTTCAACTTGCTGCTCGGCTACACGGGACTGCTGTGCTTCGGCCACGCCATGTTCTTCGGCGGCGCGGCCTATGTCACCGGGCTGATCCTGAAGACCACCGGCATTTCCGTTGAAGTGGCAATCCTCGCGGGCGCGCTGTCGGCTGGTTTGCTCGGCCTTGTCATCGGCTATCTCACCATGAAGCGGCAGGGCATCCAGTTCGCGATGATCACGCTCGCCTTCTCGCAGTTCATCTTCTTCATCCTGCTCCAGTCCGAGTTCACCGGCGGGGAAGATGGCATGCAGGGCATCCCGCGCAATCCGTTGTTCGGGCTGGTCGATGTCAGCAACAGCTTCAGCTTCTACTATGTCATCCTCTGCCTGGCGGCGATGGCCATCTTCCTCTACTACCGCATCGTGCATTCGCCCTTTGGCGAAGTGCTGAAGGCCGTTCGGGACAATGAGCCGCGCGTCGAGTCGCTCGGCTTCGATCCCGAGAAGATCAAGCTCGTCTCCTTCACCCTATCGGCTGCGATGGCCGGCATGGCAGGCGGGATGAAGGCGACGGTCTATCAGTTCGCCACCCTGACCGATGCGTCGTGGCAGGTCTCCGGCGAGGTTATCCTGATGACGCTGCTCGGCGGCCTCGGCACGCTGACCGGTCCGATGTTCGGCGCCGCGATCATCATCTGGATGAACGACTATCTCGCCGGCTTCGGCGAATGGGCGCTGATCTCGCAGGGCATCATTCTCCTCGCCGTCATCGTGTTCTTCCGACGCGGCTTCGTCGGCGAGCTGTCGGCGCTCAACCGCTATCTGCGCCGCAGCGGCGCGGCGAAGACGCAGGTCGCGGCGGAGGCCCCGGCCCAGACCCACTGAGCCAAAGGGTACGTCGGAAACGCAGGCCTAGGTTCAGAACTCGATGTCGATCGGCTGATCGAAGGGATCGTTCGGCCGCATCGTCTTGACCGCACGCTGCAGGATCGCCAGGTAGCGGTCGTGGTTGAGCCTGATCCGTTCGGCCGCGCCACCGAGCCCGAGGACGACCGGCTGGTTCTGGATGGTGACCGGCAGAAGCACGCAGATAGTGCCGCCGCCGAGGAAAGGCACGTTCTCCGCCGAACAATAGCCCTTCACGCGGATCTCCCTGATCCGCTCCATCATCTCCGGAATCTTGACCCGATCCGTGGGTTTCTCGGTCGCTATGTTGGCGCGGCGGATGATGTTGTCGATCTTGTCGTCCGACAGGGTCGACATCAGCGTCCAGCCCACTGCCGATTGCGTCAGCGGGCGCAGCGTGCCTTCGTCGACATGGAAGCGCAGCGCATGCACCGACTGGATGATCTGCACATATTGCAGGTAGACGTCGTTCTTGGTGCCGATCGAAACGGTCTCTCCCGTCGAGGCATGGACGTCGTGCATCGCCTCTAGGACGCGGCTCGTGCCGAACAGCGCGCGCGGCACCCAGTCGCCCAGGGATGTCACTTTGGGTGTGGGAAAATAGAGCCGCTCGCGACGGTCGAAATTCAGGTAGCCGAGCGTGACCAGCGTTTTGAGCAGGACAGTGCTGCTCGACTGCGGGTAGCCGAGTGCAAGCGCGATTTCAGACATCGCGCGCGGTTGCCTAACCTTCTTGAAATATTCGAGAATTTCGATTGCACGCGTTGCCGACTTGACCTGTGACGTCTGCAATTTCTGTCCTCCCGCTCGGCTCCGCTTTTCACGGATGTGAAACTGCGCAGCACGTACGAAATGCATCTGGATAGGGGGAAGAGCGCATGACATGGTGCTGGCAGTCAAGTCCGCAGCGCTCTTTTGCGCGGACGACGCGCATAACAAGACAGGGGACCGGATCGGATTTCCTGCGGGTGCCGGAGGAAAGATGAAGCTCGGAGTGTTCTACGAACATCAGCTGCCGCAGCCCTGGGAAGAGGGAAGCGAGCTCAAGCTGTTCAATGACGCACTCGACCAGATCGAGCTGGCCGACCGGCTCGGCTTCGACCACATGTGGGAAGTCGAGCATCATTTCCTGGAGGAGTATTCCCATTCGTCGGCGCCGGAAGTGTTTCTGGGCGCCGTCTCGCAGCGCACGAAGAACATGCGCATCGGCCAGGGCATCTGCCTGTCGTCGCCCAATTACAATCACCCGGCGCGTGTCGCCGAACGCCTCGGCACGCTCGACATCCTGTCCGGCGGCCGGCTGGAATGGGGCACGGGCGAGTCGGGCTCGCTGATCGAGATGCACGGCTTCGGCATCGAGCCGGAGCAGAAGACGGCGATGTGGCGCGAGGGCGTCGAGCAGACCGCCAACATGATGACCATGCGGCCCTATCCCGGCTACGAGGGCCAGTTCTTCTCCATGCCGGTGCGCAATATCGTGCCGAAACCGGTGCAGAAGCCGCATCCGCCGATCTGGATGGCCTGCTCGCGCCGCGAGAGCATCCTGCGCGCCGCCCGCCACGGCGTCGGCGCGCTGGTGTTCGGCTTCGTAGACGCCAGCCAGGCGAAGATCTGGCGCGACGAATACTACGGCATCATCAAGTCGGACGAATGCGTGCCGATCGGCCACAGCGTCAATGCGAACTTCGCGACGCTGAACGGCATGATGGTGCACGACAACCACGACGAGGCCATCCGCCGCGGCCTCGATGGCTTCCGCTTCTTCGGCTACTCGATCGCCCACTACGCCGTCTATGGCGAGCACAAGCCGGGCGTGACCAATCTCTGGAAGCGGTTCCTGACGATCAAGGACGACATGAAGGAGACGCCCGGCTCCGGCTCGATCGGCACGCCGAAGAGCGTCCGCGATCATTTAAAGAGCTATGCCGACGTCGGCGTCGACCAGATGATCTTCATCCAGCAGTCCGGGATGAACAAGCATGAGCACATCTGCGAGGCGCTCGAACTCTTCGCCAGCGAAGTGATGCCGGCGCTCAAGGAGCGCGAGGACGAGCGCATCAAGAAGAAGGAAGAGGAACTCGCGCCCTTCATCGAACTGGCGCTGGCGCGCAAGCCGCGCATGGCCGAACTCGCGGCCGAAGACGTGCCGAACGTCGAGTCGATCGGCATCGTTCTCGAGCGCCGCTCAGGCAAGGATTACGCATCGGCGGGCGGCACATACGCCGACCCGACCCGCGGCGGCGCGATACCGATGGCATCGCGCGCCACGTTCGCCAAGGCTGCCAAGGCCGGGTGATGCAGGTGGACACGAACGGATCGACGATGGGTGGCAGACTTGAAGGGCGTGTGGCGCTCGTGACCGGCGGCGGCCGCGGCATCGGCCGCGCCATCAGCGAGGCCTATGCCCGGGAAGGCGCCTTGGTCGGCGTGCTGGACCTCAAGGCCGAGATCGCCGGCGAGGCGGCGGACGCGATCAACGCGGCCGGGGGCAAGGCGATCCCCCTGGTCGCGAACGTCGGCAAGCGCGACGAGGTTTTTGCGGCGGCGGCGAGTTTGAAGGAGGCCTTCGGACCGACGACCATCCTGGTCAACAACGCGATGTTCAATCGCTACGGCTCGCTGCTGGAACAGGACGAGAAGACGATCGGCCTGATGGTCGACGTCGGTTTCAAGGGTGTGATCTGGGGTTATCAGGCGGTCGTTCCGCAGATGCAGGAAGCCGGGGGCGGCGCAATTGTCAACATTGCCTCGCCCGCCGCGCTGATCGCGATGAAGCACGGCGTGATGTACAGCGCGGTCAAGGCGGCCGTCGCGGCATCGACCCGTTCGGCGGCGGCCGAGTTCGGCCCGATGAACATCCGCGTCAATGCGATTGCCCCCGGCTCGACCCGCACCGACGGCGCCAACATGGTCGTCGACGAGGCTGGCTGGGAACGCCGCCGCCAGAAGGTGCCTCTCGGCCGGCTGGGCGAGCCGGAAGACATCGCCAACGCCGCGGTGTTTCTCGCCGGTAATGAATCGAGTTGGATCAGCGGCGACATGCTGCTCGTCGACGGAGCGATGACGTTCGCATTCTCGTGAATTCGGCCGGCGCGAATGCCGGATGTGTGGAAACGGCTTTGCCCACCGGTCTTGGGAGACCAGCGAAGCCTCAAGCGGAGGAATTGAAATGAAATCTCTGAAGTTCATAGCGGCGCTCGCCGCCGGCTCCATGCTAGCGACGTTCGCGGCGTCGGCGCAGATATCAGGCGACGTTGTCAAGCTCGGCGTCATGGCCGACCAGTCCGGCCCCTATGCCGACAATGGTGGGCCGGGCTCCGTCGAGGCGGCTCGGATGGCCATCGAAGATTTCGGTGGTGAAGTCGACGGCAAGAAGATCGAACTCGTCATCGCCGACGACCAGAACAAGCCCGACATAGGCGCGGCGATCGCGCTGAAGTGGATCGACGAAGAGGGCGTCGACGCCATCGTCGGCGGCTCGGCCTCCTCGATCGCGATCGCCATCCAGAAGATGATGGCCGAGAAGAAGAAGCCCTACATGCTGGCCGGCACCGCCTCGTCGTCGCTGACCAACGACGCGTGCTCGGCATACGGCACGCAGTGGGTGCTCGACACCTACTCGCTCGCCAAGGGCGTCATCAAGTCGATGCTCGCCGCCGGCAACGACTCGTTCTACTTCATCACCGTCGACTACACTTTCGGAAAGACCTGGCAGGCGGACGCGACCAAGTTCATCGAGGACGGCGGCGGCAAGGTGCTGGGCTCGGTGCTGCACCCGCTGAACTCGACCGACTTCTCGTCCTACCTGCTGCAGGCACAGGCGAGCGGGGCCAAGGTCATCGTGCTGGCGAATTCCGGCTCCGACTTCGCCAACGCGGTGAAGCAGGCGCAGGAATTCGGCATCCAGGCCGGCGGCCAGAAGGTCGTTGCGCTCGGACTGCAGATCAACCAGGTCCACGGCATCGGCCTCGAGGCGGTCAAGGGCATGTCGCTCGTCACCCCGGGCTACTGGGACCTGAATGACGAGACCCGCGCCTTCGCCGACAAGTTCAAGAAGCGCTTCCGCGACCGTATCCCGAACGAGACCATGTCGGGCACCTACAGCGCAGTGACGCACTACCTGAAGTCGGTCAAGGAAACCGGCACCGACGACGGAGAGAAGGTCGTCGCCAAGATGCATGAGATGCCGATCAACGACTTCCAGATGAAGGACGTCAAGATCCGCGCCGATGGCCAGGTGATGCGCCCGATGTATGCCGTAACCATCAAGAACGCGGCGGACGTCAAGCAGCCCTACGACTACTACACCGTCACGGCGACCATTCCCGCCGAGGACGTGTGGCGTCCGACCGCCGAGAGCAAGTGCCCGCTCCTGAAGACGAACTGACCTCCCAAGCCTGCGGCGGAGACGGCGCAAGCCGCTCCGCCGCTTCTTTTCCATTCAATCCAGAGGTCCGGCGGATGTCTCTGCAGGTGAGCCGAATCTCGACCAGTGCGGATATGCTCGGCGAAAGCCCGGTTTGGGATCCCGAACGCCAGCGCCTGTACTGGGTCGACGGCTTCTCGCGTCTGATCCGCAGCCGCGATCATGCAACCGGCGCGTTCCGCGAATGGGCGACGCCGTCAATGGTCGGCTCGATAGCTCTCGGCATTGGCGACACGCTGGTCGCCGGCCTCGCCGACGGCATCTACACCGTCGATCTGGCCACCAATGTCTACACCCCGCTGTTGAAGCCGGAACCGGCCGATCCGCGCATCCGCTTCAACGACGGTAAGAACGACCGCGCCGGCCGCTTCCTGTGCGGCTCGATGGGCGTGCATGCCAATCCGCTGGGGCAGCTCTACAGGGTGGACGCCGCCGGACAAGGCGCCGTGCTCGCCACCGGCATCCGCATTTCCAACGCCCTCTGCTTCAGCCCCGACGGCCGGACGATGTATTTCGCCGACAGCCTCGACCGCACCATCCGCGCCTATGACTATTGCGCCGCCGAAGGCCCCGCCGCCGCGCCGCGCATCCTGGTCGACACCGAGCCCTTCCAGTCCGGCCCCGACGGGGCGACGGTCGACGCGGAGGGTTACGTCTGGGCCTGCCTGATCCAGGTCGGAAAGATCGCCCGCTTCTCCCCCTCCGGCAAACTCGACCGCATGATCGACGCGCCCACCGACATGCCTTCCTGCGTCGCTTTCGGCGGGCCGGATCTCTCGACGCTCTACGTCACCTCGATCAAGGATTCCGGTTCCGGCCGCGCGATCTCGCGCCATCCGGACGGCGGCTTCCTGTTTGCGATCGACGGCTTGGGCGTCAGGGGGCTGCCGGAAGCGCGCTTCGGCCAGGGCGCCGCCGCGGCCAGAATGGAACAGGCCTGATGTCCAACCGCTCGCAAAGCCTCTCGGCACTTCTGGCGCCGAATTCGGTCGCGCTGGTCGGCGCCTCGGACGACGTCACCCGCATTGGCGGCCGGCCGCTGCGCTACCTGCGCGAGGCCGGCTTCAAGGGCGCGGTCTACCCGGTCAACCCGAAGCGGGAGAGAGTGCAGGGCCTGACCGCCTATCCGACAGTCGCTGCCCTGCCGGAAGCGCCGGATGTCGCCATCCTTGCCGTGCCGGCGGCTGCGACCGTCCAGGCGGTGAGGGAATGCGCGACTCGCAACGTCAAGGCGGCGATCGTCTTTTCCGCCGGCTTCGCCGAGACCGATGAAGCCGGCCGCGCCCTGCAGGACGAGATGGCGTCGATCGCGCGGGAATCCGGCATGCGGCTGCTCGGGCCCAATTGCCTCGGCGTGTTCAATTCCTCGATCGGCTTCTACGGCACCTTCTCCGCCATGCTCGACACCGGCCTCGTCACGCCCGGTCCGATCGGCATCGTCTCGCAGAGCGGCGCCTATGGCTCGCATCTGATGTATCTCGCCCGACTGCGCGGGCTTAGCATGAACCATCTCGTCACCACCGGCAACGAGTGCGACATCAATGTCGCGGAAGCGCTGCGCTGGATGGTCGAGCAACCCGACATCAATGTCGTCATGGCCTATGCCGAGGGCATCAAGGATCGCCACACGTTCATCGAGGCGCTTGAAATCGCCCGCGCGCGCCGTAAGGCGATCGTCTTCATGAAGGTCGGCCGTTCCGAGGTTGGCGCGCATGCGGTCAGTTCGCACACTGCCGCGCTCGCCGGTTCCGACGCCGTGTTCGACGCGGTCTTCCGCCAACATGGCGTCTGGCGCGCATCGACCACAGCGGAGCAGATCGACATCGCCGCCGCCTGCTCGCGCGGCGTCTACCCCAGGAACAACTCGCTCGGAATCTTCACCATGTCCGGCGGCTTCGGCATCCAGATGGCCGACGACGCCGAGGCTGCCGGCCTCGATGTCAAGCCGATGCCGGAGAAGGCGCAGGAAGAACTGAAGGCGATGCTGCCCTATGCCTCGCCGCGCAACCCGGTCGACGCGACGGCCCAGGCCGTCACCGACCTGCCGCTGATGACCAGCTTCATCTCGGCGATGCTCGAGAAGGGCGACTACGGCTTCTTCGCCGGCATTTTTGGCAGCGGGCCGGCCAGCCCCACCTTCTCCGGCAAGCTGCGACAGGCGCTCGAGACTGCGGCCGCCGTGTCGCGCGATACGATCATGACGCTGACGATGACGGCGCCCGACGAGATCGTCCGCGCCTACGAGGACAAGGGCTTCATCGTCGCGCAGGATGGCTCGGCGCTGATGAAGACGCTGGGGGCCATGGAGCATTTCCGCCAGAGCTTCGACAGAGCGGGGAATGCCGCGCGTGTGCCGCTGCCAGCTCCCGTCCATCTTGGCTCCGGGGCGCTGAGCGAGTTGGCGGCCAAGCGCATCTTGGCGGACGCCGGCATCGCGTTCCCGATCGACCGGCTAGTGCCGGCCGGTGGCGACATCCGCGCCGCGGCCGAGGCTGTCGGCTATCCGCTCGTGCTGAAGATCGTTTCGGCGGACATCGCCCACAAGACCGAGATCGGCGGCGTCATCGTCGGGGTCAGGGATGCCGACGAGGCCGCGAACGGGTTTTCCACGATCCTGGCCCGTGCCGCCGAGAAGCGGCCGGATGCACGGATCGACGGCGTCATGGTCGCGCCGATGATTTCGGGCGGCGTCGAGACGATCGCCGGCGTCGTCAGCGATCCGGTTTTCGGACCCGTCGTCATGTTCGGTCTCGGTGGCGTCTTCGTCGAAGTGCTGAAGGACGTCACCTTCCGCGCCGCGCCGTTCGACACAGCCGAGGCGCACAGGATGATCCGCGAGATTCGCGGCTATGCAATGCTGGAAGGCGTGCGCGGGGCGCCGCCGGCCGATGTCGATGCGCTGGCGGACATGCTCGCCGCCCTGTCGCGCTTTGCCGCGGCGAATGCCGCGCAGGTCGACAGCATCGATCTAAATCCGCTCCGGGTGCTCGAAAGGGGCAGGGGCGTCGTCGCGCTCGACGCGTTGATCGTAACGCGCGGCGCTAAGGTGGAGGCTCACTGATATGGACGCAGCCAAGCTCCAGGAACTGCTCGATCGCGAGGCGATCCGCGACTGTCTCTACCGCTACTGCCGCGGCATCGACCGCGCCGACGAAGCGTCGCTGCGCAGTTCATATTGGCCCGATGCCAATGACCGGCACGGCGCCTATGTCGGCTCGGCTGAGGGATTCATCCAGGCCGCGCTCGGGATATTCAAGACCAATCCGCGCAACATTCATCAGGTCTCCAACATCCTGATCGAGTTCACCGGTCCGACCGGGGCCGCCGTCGAAACCTACTTCACCGCCCTGCAGCGCGCGCCCGACAAGGAAGGCGTGGTGCGCCAGGTGCTGCTGTGCGGCCGCTACTGCGACCGGTTCGAGAAGCGGGGCGACGAGTGGCGCGTCGCCGACCGCACGGTCGTCTATGACTGGGTCGAGACGCAATCCCCGCCGGAAGGCACGGACGCGGAGCGCTTCGGTCCCCGACAGCCGATCGGGTCGGCCCATCCGGCCGATCCGGCCTACCAGATGCTCGGCCGCTCCGATGCTTCATGAATATGAAACTCGCCGTCACGCGACGTATCGGGTTGAACGCCCCGGACCTTGCGCCACAATAGGTTGCGGGTGGACAGGCGAGAATGCATTCGCCGCGCGCACGGAGACCGGACGCCATGGCTGTCGTCGAGAACGCAATCAGGGCCCAGGCTGTCCCGCCATCGGCCCGTGCCATCCGGGGCGGCGCTGAAATGAAGATGCAGGCGTTCAACGCGCCGGGTGACGGCGGCATCACCGAAGCCGAGTTCAAGACGGCGATGCGTCAGGTCGTGTCCTCGGTCGCGGTGATCACGGCGCGGTCGGGCAAGCTGCGCAACGGCTTGACCGCGACCGCCGTCTGCTCCGTGGCGGCCGATCCACCGACAATGCTGGTCTGCATCAACCGCAGCGCATCGGCGGAAACCATCATCGCCGAAACAGGAGCGTTCGCGATCAATTTCCTCTCCGAAGACCAGCACAGGATCGCGCGGCTGTTCTCGACCTCGAAGCTGCGCCCCGAGGAACGGTTCGCCGAAGGGAAATGGCTGTCGATGGCGACCGGCTCGCCGGTCCTTGAGGGAGCGGTCGCAAGCTTCGACTGCCGCGTCGACGATCGCGTCGTCTCCGGCACCCATCACATCTATTTCGGCCGCGTCGTGGCGGCCAGTTCGCTCGACCAGGAAGCGTTGCTCTATCGCGATGGCTCGTTCCGTCGGCTGGCGGCGATCGGCTGAGTCGTCTGAACCAACCGAACAACACAGCTGCTCAGGGAGGAGCGCGCCATGGATGAGTCTGGCCGTATCGTCGTCGTCACGGGCGCAGCGGGCGGCATCGGCCGAGAGTTGATGAAGGCGTTCGACGCCGACGGCGACACCGTCGTCGCGGTCGATCTCGCCGGCAGCGGCGTGACCGATCTCGCCGCGGCGCTTGGTTCCCGTCACGCCGGCTTCGAATGCGACGTCGCCAGCGAAAGCGGCATTGAAGCGATGTTCGCCGCGATCGAGGCGCGCTTTGGCCGCGTCGATGCGCTCGTCAACAATGCTGCCCTCGGGCCCACCTTCGCCGCGACCGTCGACACCACCTTCGAATCGTTCCGCAAGGCGTTGTCGGTCAACCTGCTTGGTCCGTTCCTGGTCGCGCGCGAAGCCGCCAAGCGGATGGCGAGGGGCGGCGTCGTCGTCAACATCGCCTCGCTCGCCGGCGTTCTCGGCAATCCGAAGCGCAACGCCTATGCCGCGTCCAAGGCCGGGCTGATCTCGTTCACCAAATCGCTTGCCTGCGAGTGGGCGTCGAAAGGCATCCGCGTCTGCGCGATTGCGCCGGGCTACGTCCGGACGCCCATGGTCGCCGAACTCGAGCGGGCGGGAAAGGCCGACCTTGCCGCCGTGCGCCGCCGCGTGCCGATGGGCCGCATGGCGCGCCCGGACGAGATCGCTTCCGCCGCGCACTTCCTGGCGTCGAAATCAGCGCGCTACATCACCGGCTCGGTGCTGGCGGTCGACGGCGGGTGGATGGCGTTCAACCAGCCGGGTGAAGCGCATCCGCCCGTTGACGGCACGCCTGCGAACGAGCTGACCAAGCCGACATCTTCCAAGGCCTCGCGCACCGTGCTGGTCACCGGCGGCGCCAAGGGAATCGGCGAGGCGGTGGCGCGCAAATTTGCCGCCAATGGCGACACGGTCATCATTGCCGACCGTGACGGCGAGGGCGCCTCTCATGTCGCGCAGTCGCTCGGCGCAAACCATCTCGGCGTGACGCTGGACGTCGCCGACGAGGCGCAGGTCGTTGCACTGTTCGCCATGCTCAGGCAGCGCTTCGGCGGGCTTGATGTCCTTGCCAACAACGCCGCCGTCTCCGACGTGTTCAAGCCAGCGGTCGAGCAGACGACCGCCGACCTCAACCGCGTGCTCGACATCAACCTTACCGGCGCATTCCTCTGCGCCCGCGAAGCGGTGAAGTCGATGCGGTCAGGCGGCGTCATCGTCAACACCGGTTCGATCAACACCTTCCTGCCCTTCGCACCCCGCCATGCCTATGGCGCATCCAAGGCCGGCATCGACATCCTGACCCGCTGCATGGCGGCCGAACTCGGGCCGTCGGGCATCCGAATAGCCACCGTCGCGCCGGGCTACATGCGCACACCGGGCGTCGCGGCGCTGGAGCAGTCAGGCCGCATCGACACCGTCGGCATACGCCGCCGCATCCCGATGGGCGATCTCGGCCGCCCCGAAGACATCGCCGACGCGACGCTGTTCCTGGCATCCGACCGGGCGTCCTATATCAGCGGCTCGATCCTCTACGTCGATGGAGGCTGGACCTCGTTCGGCAATGCCGGCTTCGCCAGCGACTGGGCAGGCGATACGTCTCCGGAGGCAGCCGAATGATCGTCGACTACACGCCCGGAACGGGCCTCGCGCTCGTCGATGCGCACGATTTCAAGGGCTTCAAGCTGCGCATCGCCGGCGCCGAGACGCGCCCCGCCATCCCCGACGTCAGCTTCGTCGACGACAGCAATGTACTGATCGGCATTGAAGCGGTGCGAAGACTTCCCGGCGCGCCTGACACGCCGGAATGGCGCGCCGGCTACCAGGCGATGGTCGGCTACGCCGCCAGGAAGGGCTGGATCGACCAAGCAACCGACTCCATACGCGCCCATGTCGAGCGCGTTCCCTGAACTGACACACACGAGCATATCGAGGACAATCACATGGAATTTGGAACGTTCATCCTGGCGGCCCAGCGCGGCTACCACCAGTCGTCGGATCAGGTCATCCGCAATTCCGTCGAGCAGGCCATAGTAGCCGAGAAGGCCGGCTTCACCACCGCCTGGTTCGCCGAGCACCACTTCAACAGCTACAGCCTCGTGCCGTCGCCGCTGATGATGGTGGCGCATCTGGCCGGCGTCACCAAGACGATCCGCCTCGGCACGGCGGTCTGCGTGCTGCCGCTCTACCACCCGCAGCGTCTGCTCTCCGAGATCGGCTTCGCCGACATCGTCTCCGCCGGCCGGCTCGAACTCGGGGTCGGCTCGGGCTACCAGCAGTTCGAGTTCGAGCGTTTCGGCGTCAATGTCGACGACGCGCCCGCGATCTTCTCGGAATATCTCGACATCATTCAGAAGGGCTTGAAGCAGAAGATTTTCGAGCACGACGGCAAATACGAAAAGATCCTGCCGACCGCGATCTCCGTGCGCACCGTGCAGCAGCCGACGCCGCCGATCTGGCTCGCCGCCGGCTCGAGCCGGAGCATGGGCCGTGCCTATCGCGAGGGCAATAACCTGTTCGTCACCGCCTTCCACAACGGCCTGGAGACGGTGGCGGCGTTGCGCAAATCGATCGAGGACGCGGCGGCCTCAGAGGGCAAGCAGGTAAGCGACGCCAAGATCGCGTTGCTGCGCTGCTGCTACGCCAGCGACAATCAGGCCGAGATCGATTCCTATCTCGACAACGCCCGCTTCCAGCGCCGCCTCTCGGAAGCGCTGCACCAGCGCCGCCAGCAGAGCAATGACGGCTACATGCTGCAGGAAACGCCGACGCAGAACGATCTGTCTTTCGAGACCATGAAGAAGAATCTGCCGATCGGCAGCGTCAACCGGGTCGTCGACCGGCTGCTGGAAGAGATCGAGATCCTGAAGCCGAACCAGATCGCGGTTCAGACACAGCTCGGCGATTTCGACCAGAAGACCATGCTGAAGCAGATCGAACTGTGGGGCGACCGGATCATTCCCGCCGTCAACCGCGCGCTGGGCGCCAGCGACGAAAAGCCGATGCTGAAAGTCGCCAACGGGTGAGCGATTAGCCCCTGACCGCTGCGAGATGTCGGGCGAAGTCCGGCGTCTCCATCAGCGCCCGGCAGCGCGCGAAGCGTCCGTCGGCATAGGCGCGGAAGTCATCGGCGGGATTGTTGTTGGCAAGCTGGATCAACCCCCACAGGGTCCAGAGCAGGTCGCACATCGCCTTGTAGATGACGACGCGGCCGCGGTCGCGCCCCGACGGCTCGCCGCCGAAATAGGCGGTCATCATCTCCTCGTCCTGGGCGGCGTCGAAACCGCCCTCGACCGACAGGTCGCCCAGGTCCCACATCGGGTCGTTCATGCCGGAATATTCCCAGTCGACGATCCACATGCGTTCTCCGGTGTCGAGAAAGTTCTCGCACAGCGGGTCGCAATGGCAGGCGACATTCGGCAGCGGATGCGCCGCCAGCGCTGAACGCACGCTTTCCGCCTCGCGCACCACGTCGTGATAGCCGGCCGGCAGGGCGACATCCTTTGTCGACAGGATCTTCAGATAATCGTCGATCATCGAGAAGAGCTCGAAGCGGAACGGGAATGCCGCGCCCGACGCGTGGAGCTTGCGGAAAGCCTCGCCGGCTCGCGCCGGACTGCCTTTTCGCAAGCGGAACTTCTCCGGCGACATCGTCTCGGCGCCTTCGACGAAGCGGGTCACCATGACCCCCGTCGCCTCGTCGAAATGCAGCACCTGCGGCGAAACCCCGGCCTTCGCCGCCTCCCGCGCCGCCACCGCCTCGTTGGCGCGGTTGATGTATTCCTCGGTGCCCTTGCCCGGGATGCGCAGGCACGCATCCCCGACGCGGTAGACGAGGTTTGTCAGCCCACCAAGGCGCTCAGGCTGCGCCGTGGAACAGGCAAGCACCGGGATCGCCGCGACGACGCGGCGAACGTCAGAGAGGTCCTCGGTCATCTGGCATCAGACTGCCTGGGCACAGCGGCGACGGACGCAGGGAGTAACCGTCCGATCAGTAGCCACCCGGAGGCAGGGCGGTCAACGCGGCTCGGAACGTCACGCTGCATCCCGGAAACGCCACGTTGTGCGCCGTCCCGGTCAGATTGAGGTATACGGTCGTATTCACGACGGCAGGGATCGAGAATGACGAGATCGTCGTCGGAACGACGACCGGCGTGGCGAAGATGTTGCCGGATATGCTCACCCGTCCAGCCCCGCGCAATGTCGGCGTGGCGTCGGCATTGGTGAGAAGCAGTGCCCCGTTGGAACCGATGATCGACAGGCGCTCTGGCGTCGACTCGCCGGCGAGATTCGCGACGTATTCGACAACGAAGCTCTCGTGAATATCGAACTCCAGCACACATTCCGGGGTGTCCGAGCGCCCGGTGATGACGGCGATCCCCTTGAAGAGTTTGGCGGCATTCGCGTGACCCGCGACTCCGAGTGCGGTAGCAAAGACAATGGAAGCAAGAACGGATTTGCGGACGAACGACATCTGATAGTCTCCCTGTGGTATCCTGATATGCGGCTATGCCGGACGGGCAACTGGAGTGAACCTTCCCCTCGGTAAGACATTCACTTGGAAAAAGCCGGAAGTCGAGACCCGGCAAGTATGAATCCATTATATATTGTGGCCTGGCAGGCTCGCGCTCGCGGCGCCGCAATCCGTGCTGGACGAGGCGTCGCCATCTGGCTACCAAGTTCTTTAACATGCCCCTCGGCGGCGGCGTGTCATGCATGCGGGACGAGTCTTCATGGCGAAAGGTCACCACGACGGCGCGCTGGGGCAGGTCTACAGCGCGACCGGACCCGAAGAGGTCGCTGCGCTCTACGACGGCTGGGCGGACACCTACGACGCCGAGATGGCGGTCGCCGGGTATCGCCACCCGTCGATCGCGCTCGCATTGCTGTCGCGGCATCTGCCGCGCGGGGCAGCGCCTGTTCTCGACGCCGGTTGCGGCACGGGCCTTGTCGGCGAATGGCTGGGCATCATCGGCTACGCAGACGTCGAAGGGCTGGACCTGTCGCAGGGCATGCTGGCGCGCGCCAAGGCCAAGGGCGTCTATGCCAAATTGCACAATCTGGCGCTGGGTGGGCCGCTGCCGTTTCCCGACGGCCATTTCGCCGGCATCGTCTCGGCCGGTGTGTTCACCACCGGTCACGTTGGAGCCGAAGGTCTGGACGAACTGATCCGGTCTTGCCGCCGGAACGGGGTGATCGTGCTGACGGTCAAGAACACGCTCTGGGACGACGGGTTCGCCGCGCGCATCGACGAGCTGGAAGCGCGTGGCGTCGTTTCGCGCGCCGAGGAGACCGAGCCCTATGTCTCGATGCCTGGAGAGGCGGGGACGGTGCCGAGCCGGGGCCTGGTGCTGCGGCGGCGTTCGGCCGTCCGGTTGCCGACGACGGCCACGACATCGTCAGGCGGGGCGTCTTGAGATTTGCCTGTATCCAACCGACATGACGAAGGGTAAGTTGAACCAGCTTTCGCATAGCGCGGCATCAACGCATAAGGATACAATGAAACTTGCAATACAGCTGCTTGCGCCCGTTCTCGCGGCGCTGGGCTCCTTGTTGACAATCGACGCCGCGTCGGCGCAGGCCACGCGAACCTGGGTGTCAGGCGTCGGCGATGACGTCAATCCGTGCAGCCGCACCGCGCCTTGCAAGACCTTCGCCGGTGCGATCTCGAAGACGGCGACCGGCGGGGAGATCAACTGCCTCGACCCGGCGGGCTATGGCTCGGTGAACATCACCAAGTCGATGACGATCTCCTGCAAATACACGCATGGATCGATCCTCGCAGCAAGCGTCAACGGTGTCATCGTCAACGGCGCCGGCATCAAGGTGACGCTGCGCGGGCTGAGCTTCCAGTCCGCCTACACGACAACCGGCAACGGCATCCGCTTTCTACAGGGTGCGTCGCTGACCGTTGAGGACGTCGACATCCGCAACTTCGCCGGCACTGGAACTCAGGGCAACGGCATCAAGATCGAGAACTCGGCTGGCATCGCCGAGCTCTCCGTCATCAACTCCGTTATCGTCAACAATGGCTCCGGCACCGGCGGAGCCGGGATCCAGATCGCACCGACCGGCAGCGGCGGCGCCAAGGTGTCGATCGACAACACCCAACTGATGAGCAACACGGTGGGCGTTCGCGCGGACGCGTCGGCGACGACCGGGACGATCGACGTCGCCATATCGCGCAGCGTCGCGACGCGGGCCAGCTTCCATGGGTTCGTGGCGATTGGTGGGGCCACCGGCCGGGTGCGGATGCTGCTCGACGGCGTCGTTTCGTCGAGCAATGCCGGCGAAGGCGTCCGAGTGGTCAATCCCAACGGAAACATGCGCATCGGCCGGTCGTCGGTTGTCTACAACGGCATCGGCATCGTGACCGAAGCCGGCGGCAATCTCCGCTCCTATGGCGACAACTTCATCGACGGCAACACTGACAATGGGGTACTGCCAATCATCGATCCGCAGAAGTAGCGCGGACGGCAACGCATCCGGCGCGCTGCTGACGGATCGCGCCGGAACTCCAGCCTACGCCCTGACCCTCATGCCCTCCGGATCGTAAAGTGGCCCGAGATGCAGCGTCGCCGGGACGCTCTCCATCGCCACGACCAGTTCATAGGTCCCGGCCGCGAGGTAGTCGTCGCTCACGCCGTCGGGGTTGCGGACATAGCCATAGCCGATGCTTTTGCCGACGGTGTAGCCATAGCCGCCCGACGTGAGATAGCCGACAGGTTTGCCCTTGCGCAGGATGGTCTCGCGGCCGAGCAGGACAATGTCGGGGTCGTCGACCGTGAAGCCGACGAGGCGCTTCTTCAACGGTTGGCCGGCGACAGCTTCGAGCGCACGGCGGCCGTTGAAATCGGTGTTCTTGCGCAGCTTCACCGCCCAGCCGAGTCCGGCCTCGAACGGCGTGTCGTTGGGCGTGATATCGGACCCCCAGGCGCGGTAGCCTTTCTCGAGGCGCAGCGATTCCAGCACCCGGTAGCCGACGGGGCGGATGCCGTGCGCTGCGCCTGCCGCCATCAGCGCGTCGAACACCTCGCCAGTGGCGGCGATCGGCACATGCAGTTCCCAGCCAAGCTCGCCGACATAGGTGACGCGCAGCGCGCGGACGGTTGCGCCGGCGATCGCAATCTCCCGAACATGTCCGAAGGGGAAGGCGGCGTTGGAGGCCCCGGCATCGGTCACGGAGGCGAGCACATCGCGGGCGCGGGGACCCATCAGCGACAACGTGCCGAAATCCTCCGTAACATCGTTCAGCCGCGCGTCGAGCCCCGCGGCGAGGTGGTCCTCGATCCAGGCGAGGTCGTGGGTGCGGAAGCCCGTTCCGGTGACGATGTAGAACTTGTCGTCGGCAAGCCGCGCGACAGTCAGGTCTGCCTCGATGCCGCCGCGCGAGTTCAGGAGCTGGGTGTAGGTCAGCCGGCCGACCGGTTTCGCAACATCGTTGGCGCAGATCCAGTCGAGCGCCTTCTGCGCGTCCTTTCCGGCCAGTTCGTATTTGGCGAAGGAGGACTGGTCGAAAATTCCGACTTTCTTGCGCACCAGCCGGTGCTCGTCGCCGACCGGGTCGAACCAGTTCTGGCGGCCCATCGAATAGACGTCTTTCGGTTCCATGCCGGCGGGCGCAAACCAGTTCGGTCGCTCCCAGCCGAGTTTCGAGCCGAAGACGCCGCGATGCGCCTTCAGGCGCTCGAAGAGCGGCGAGACGATGCGCGGGCGGCCGCTTGCATATTCCTCATGGGGATAAGCCACAGTGTAGTGCTTGCCGTATGCCTCGCAGGTGCGGTCGCTGACCCATTGCCGGTCGCGGTGCAGGCCGGAAAAACGGCGGATGTCGACCACCCAGAGGTCGAGCGGCGCTTCGCCGTCGACCGCCCATTGCGCCAGCACCCAGCCCGCGCCGCCGCCCGACGCGATGCCGAAGGCGTTGAAGCCGGCGCCGACGAACATGTTGGCGCATTCGGGCGCCGAGCCGAGGATGAAGTTGCCATCTGGCGTGAAACTCTCAGGCCCGTTGATCATCTGCTTGACGCCCACATGCTCCAGCGCCGGCACGCGCGCGATCGCCTGGCTCATGTGCTGCTCGAAATGGTCGTAGTCGTCATCGAACAGGCGGAACTGCCAGTCGTTCGGCACGTCGCCGGTGGTCCACGGCTGCGGGTTCGGCTCGTAGCCGCCCATGACCAGGCCGCCGACCTCCTCCTTGAAGTACGTGCGCCTGTCGGGATCGCGGATGGTCGGCGCGTCGGTGGCGAGGCCGGCGATCTTCTCGGTGATGATGTACTGGTGCTTCACCGGCTGCAGCGGCACGTTGATGCCGGCCATGGCGCCGACCTGCCGCGCCCACTGGCCGGCGCAGTTGACCACCCTGTCGCAGGCAATGTCGCCCTGGTCGGTCTTCACCGCGACGATGCGGTTGCCCTTCATCTCGAAGCCGGTGACGCGGACGTTCTCGACCAGCTTCGCGCCATGCATGCGCGCGCCCTTGGCGAGCGACTGGGTGATGTCGGACGGGCTGGCCTGGCCATCCGTCGGCAGCCAGGACGCGCCGACGAGGTCGGAGACATCCATCAGCGGCCACATCGCCTTCGTCTCGTCCGGCGAGAGCAGGTGCATGTCCAGGCCGAAGCTCTTGGCCGTGGTGGCGGTGCGCTTGAACTCGGTCCAGCGGTCCTGGTTGGTGGCCAGCCGCAGACAGCCGGTCATCTTCCAGCCGGTGGCAAGCCCGGTCTCGGCCTCGAGCCCCTTGTAGAGTTCGACCGAGTATTTCAGCACCCGCGTGATCGAGGCCGAGGAGCGCAGCTGGCCGACAAGGCCGGCGGCGTGCCAGGTCGAGCCGGAGGTGATCTGGCCCATTTCCAGCAGCACCACGTCGGCCTTGTGGTCGCGCGCCAGGTGATACGCGGTCGAGCAGCCGATGATGCCGCCGCCGATGACGACGATCTGCGCGTGGCTCGGAAGCGTCATGGCCGTTTCGTCCCGTATTTTGTTCTGTAGAGGTCCAGAGCCGCATCGAGGCGCTCGAGATTTTGCGCGGTGTAGGCGACGTAGTCGGCGCCCGCCGCATTGAGATGGAGTTCCGACACCATCGACCACATTGCCTCGCGCAGGAGCGAGGCGCATTGCATGGCGGCATGCGCGCGCAGGAGGTCCGGGGAGGGCGTCTCTCCGAAGTAACGGGCGAGGAGCTCTTCGGACTGGCTGTCGTCGAAGCCGGCATTGGAGGCGAGGCCGGCGAGGTCGAACATTGCGGTGGTGAAGCCGGCATACTCGAAATCGATCAGCCAGAGCCGCTCGCCATCGTCCAGGATGTTGGCCGGCAGGAAGTCGTTGTGGCCGAAGACGATCGGCAGCGGCGGCTGGGTCTTCTCCAGTTCGGCTGAAAGCGCAAGGAATTCAGGCAGACGGTCGGTCAGCCGGTGGCTGCCATTCCGCAGCGTGCGGGCATAGTCGCGAATGACATGGAAGACGAGAAAGGCGAAGCCCGGGCCGCTGATCTGGCGCGGCATCTCGGTGTGGAAACGGCGCACGATGTCGGCCACCCGGTCGATATTTGCGGCAACGTCGGCGGCCACGTAGGTCTTGCCCTCGACGAACCGCGACACCATCACGCCGGGACTGGTGTAGACCACTTCCGGCGCGAAGCCGCTGGCGTGCGCCGCGCGTGCAGTCATGATCTCGCGGGTGCGGTAGACATGGTGGAACGGAAAATCCTGGCCGAAGCGCACGACATACTTCCGGCCCGCGTCCTCGACCGTGTAGCTGAGATTGGACAGGCCGCCCTTGAGCGGCACCGGATGGACCGGGCCGGACCAGATCGGCAGCACCCATATTCGGGCGTTCATTTCGATCAAGATGCACTTCCTCCGGTGTCGGCGAGTCCAAGTCTCGCTCTTGCGCGGGCCGCGCCCGCGGAGATCAGCCTGTCGGCGATGATGGCTATGGCCGCGACCGCGAGACCGGCAACGAGGCCACGCCCGGTGTCGGCCTTGGTCAGCGCGATGTAGACCTCCTGTCCGAGATCGCGGGTTCCCACAAGCGCGGTGATGACCAGCATCGACAGCGCGAACATGATGGTCTGGTTGATGCCAAGCAAGATTTCCGGCAGCGCCAGCTTGAGTTTGATGCGGGTCAGGATCTGGCGACGCGTCGCGCCCATCGCCTGGCCGGCCTCGACGATGCGCGGGTCGACGCGGTGCAGCCCCAGCACGGTGTAGCGGATGGCGGGAACGACGGCATAGGCGACCACGGCGATCATTGCGGAGAAGTCGCCGACGCGAAACAGCATGACGACCGGCATCAGGTAGACGAAAGAGGGCAGGGTCTGCAGCGTGTCGATGACGGCCGACACCACGCGCCACAGGCGCTCGTTCTCGGCGGCGAGAATGCCGATCGGGATTCCGATCAGGGCGGCGAACAGGACCGAGACGCCGCAGAGGTAGACGGTCACCATCGCCTTCTCCCACTGGCCTGTGGCGGCGATGAGGAAGGCGAGCCCGCCGACCGTCAACGCGAGCCGGAGACCGCCGAGGCGATAGCCGGCGAACGCCAGCAGACCGGCGACGCCGAGCCAGGGCAGGTCGGCAAGGAAGCGCTTGAACGGGATGAGGATGTTGAGAAGAACGGCGTTCTTCACCGCCTCCAGCGCGTCGAAGAAATTGACGTTGATCCACCGCACCACCTCCGACCAGAAGGCGCCGGTCGAGAACTCCCAGCTTTCCGGCCAGGTCTGGATGGCAGGGACGGCAAGCCCCAGCGCCGCCGTGACTGCAACGAGCGACAGCGCCGCTGCGAGATGCGGATGACGGGCTGGCCATGACCGGTCCGTGGCTGGCTGGTAGAGGCGCGCACGCGCCGCGAAGGCCTGGCTCAGCCGGTCGAGCGCGATGGCGAGCGCGACGATGGCGAGGCCGGCTTCCAGCCCCGCGCCGAAGTCGAGCCGGCGCAACGCCGACAGCACGTCGAACCCAAGGCCGCCGGCGCCGATCATCGAGGCGATGATGACCATGTTGAGCGACAGCATGATCACCTGGTTCACGCCGACCATAAGGCTGTCGCGCGCCGAGGGCACCAGCACGCGCCAGGTCATCTGGCGGCGCGTCGAGCCGATCATCCGGCCGAGATCGCGGATTTCGGGTGCGACCTGTTTCAGCGCCAGCTCAGTTATGCGCGCCATCGGCGGCATCGCGTAGACGACGGTGGCGACGATCGCCGCCGTCGGGCCGAAGCCGAACAGGAACAGGATCGGCACCAGATAGGCGAACACCGGCACGGTCTGCATCACGTCCAGTACCGGCGTCAGCCCGCGCTCGAAGCGCGGCCAGCGATACGCCGCGATGCCGAGCAGCAGGCCGCCGCCGACGCCGATCGGCACCGCGACGAGCACAGAGGCGAGCGTCGCCATCGCGCTCTGCCACTGTCCGAAAACGAGTATGAAGCCGAAGCAGGCCGCGACGAGGACTGCGAGCGGTCGGCCCCCGGCGTGATGACCCATCAGCGCCGCGATCCCGATGATGGCGACCCACGACAGTGGCGGAGCGACCTGCACGGCGCTGGAGCCCTGGCCCGACAGGAAACCGGTGGCAAGCAGAGAGAGCACAAGCCGGTATGGCGCCTCGACGACCGAAGCTATGAAGCGGGTGAGTTCGGTGAAGGTGAACAGGCCGAAGCTGGCTTCGTTGACCAGCCATTTCATCGCGGCGCTGATCCAGGCGGCGACGGGAAGCTGCCAATCCTTCGGGAAGATGTTCACCCACTCGGGCGTGGGGACGAGAGTCAGCAGCGCGAAGCCGGCGAAGGCGAGGAGCCAGAGGGCGATACCGCTCGCGCGCGGGGGCGCGGCGCTTGCGTGGACGTCCATCGGCTGCGCGCTCATCGCCTCAGCCCCGCATCATAAGGTCGGCGACGTCGCGCCGCTCGAGACGGCCGGCAACGGCGCCGTCGTCCTCGACGACGGCGAGCGTATCCGTGTCGCCGAACAGCGCTGCGGCCTCGGCGACACGCGTCTGCGGCGAGACCGAAGTCAGCCCGGTGTGGACGGCGCCCGGCCGCACCAGCGACGCGACACGCACCACCTTCGCCTTCGGGACGTTGCGGGTGAACTCGGCCACGTAGTCCGTCGCCGGATGCAGCACGAGGTCTTCCGGCGTGCCGGTCTGCACGATCTCGCCGTCCTTCATGATGGCGATGCGGTCGGCGAGCCGGATCGCCTCGTCGAAATCGTGGGTGATGAAGACGATGGTCTTCTTGAGCACCGATTGCAGGCGGACGAACTCGTCCTGCATCTCGCGGCGTATCAGCGGATCGAGCGCCGAGAACGGCTCGTCGAGAAACCACAGTTCCGGCTCGACGGCGAGCGACCGCGCGATGCCGACGCGCTGCTGCTGGCCGCCGGAGAGCTGGCGCGGGTAGAAGTGCTCGCGTCCCGTCAGTCCAACGAGGTCGATCATCTCGCGGGCGCGGGCCTCGCGCTTGCCACGTTCGGCGCCCTGGATCGACAGCGGAAAGGCGACATTGTCCAGCACCGACAGATGAGGCAAGAGCGCGAAATGCTGAAACACCATGCCCATCTGGTGCCGGCGGATCTCGATCATCCGTTTCTCGTCTGCGGCGAGCAGGTTTTCGCCGTTGAACAGGATCTCGCCCGATGTCGGCTCGACCAGCCGCGACAGGCAGCGCACCAGCGTAGACTTGCCTGAACCGGACAAGCCCATGATGACGAAAATCTCGCCTTCCTGGACCTCAAGGTCTATGCCACGCACCGCCCCGACCAGATCAGCGGCGGCAAGCTCCGCATTCGTCGGCGACGGATTGGCCGCGAGGAAGGCCCCGGCATTGCCGCCGAAGACCTTCCACACCTTGCGGCAGACGAGTTTTGCGGCCGTGTCAGTCACTGCGTTCGGGAGCCGCAGGCCTATTTCTTGATCCACTCCGACCATTTGGCCTCGTTGGCCGCCATCCACGCCGCAACGACGTCGGGGATCTTCTTGCCGTCGAGGTCGACCTCCGTGATCATCTTGCCCATCTCGTCATTGTCGATGGTGAAGGCCGTGATCGCCTTGTAGGCGCCCGGCCACTTGTCCTTGACGCCCGCCCAGCCGACCTTCCAGATTTCGCCGAACGGCTTGCCGCAGTCATACTGCGCGCTGGGGTTCGAGCCCCATGCCGGGTCGGCGTAGCATTCCTTCGTGTATTCCGGGAACTCGACCCACTCGCCCTTGTATTTCGCGGGCGCCCAGTGCGGCGCGTAGATCCAGAGCAGGATCGGCGCCTGGCGCTGGTAGGCGCTCTCGAGTTCGGCGAAGAGCGCAGCGTCGGTGCCGGCGTGGATCACCTCGAAAGGCAGGCCGAGCGCCGCGACCCGCTCGTCGTCGAAGCCACCCCACGTGACCGGTCCCCCAAGATAGCGGCCCTTCGGCGCGGTCTCGGCCGTCGAGAACGCCTCGGCGCATTTCTCGTCCTTCAGCGCTTCCCAGTTGGGCAGGCCGGGGCATTTTTCCTTCATGTATTCCGGAAACCACCACTCTTCCTTGGCCTTCATGCCGGTGGGACCGAAATTCTCCACCTTGCCGGTGGCTGTCGCCGCGTCCATGGCGTCGCGGCCCGTCGTCTCCCACATTTCCATCGCGACGTGCAGGTCGCCGGATTCGAGCCCGGCGAACTGCGCCAGGTAATCGGCCTGGACATATTCGACGCTGTAGCCGGCCTTCTTGAGCACTTCGCCCATCAGTTCCGTGGTGATCAGCTGTCCGGTCCAGTCGTGCAGCGTCAGCTTGATCGGATCGGTCGATTCCTGCGCCTGCGCGCCGCCGGCAAGCGCCATCGCCGCGGTGAGCGCGAAGGCTGCGCAGGCCGTCTTCAGTCCCTGTCTGTAAGCATGCATGTCGAGACTCCTGTTGAAAGTGTTCGCCCAGCGCCTCCGCTTGGCCGGTTCATGGCTCGCCCGTCGGAGGTCATCATTCTCGTCGAACAATGTCACGCAGCGGAAGTCGGCTTGTCAACGCGCCATGTGGCATTTTATGACTTCATGACCGATTGACGCCCAAAGCCACGGGGCAATGCCCCGAAAACGGGCAAATGCCGCAAGCCAGATTTGGAGAGCCATGATCCATTCGAAACGCCACGGCGAGATCCTGCGCATGCTGCGCGAGGAGGGGACGGTGTCGATCGCCGACCTGGCGTCGCGGCTGGGCGTATCGCTGGAAACCGTGCGGAGAGATGTCAAGCCGCTGACCGGCGACGGCTCGATCCTCAAGATGCATGGTGCGGTGGGGCTGGCGGAGCACAACGGCGAAGCCCCGTTCGAGCGGCGGATGCGTGAGAACGCCGCGGCAAAGCGGGCTATTGCGCGGCATGTCGCGACGACCATCTCGGATGGCGACTCGATCATGCTCGACACCGGCACGACGACGAGCTTCCTCGCCCGCGAATTGCTCGGCCACCGCCGGCTGACCGTGGTGACCAATTCGTCCGACATCGCCCGGACGCTCGCGACGGTCAACGGCAACCGCGTCTACATGGCCGGTGGCGAGCTGCGCAGCGATTCGGGCGCGGCGTTCGGCGTGTCGGCGATCGAGTTCATCAGCCGCTTCTCGGTGGACCACGCGGTCATCTCGGCCGGCGCCGTCGACCATGACGGGATCATGGACTACGATCTGGAAGAGTCCGAGTTCGCCCGTACGGTCTTGTCGCGTGGCGCGCGAACGCTGGTCGTCACGGACCAGACCAAGTTCGGACGGCGCGGAATGGTGCGCGTCTGCGGCCTGGACGGCTTCGCGGAGATCTTCACCGACGCCGCGCCGCCTGCCGGCATCGCGACCGCGCTTGCGCACGCCGGCGTGCTGCTGCGCGTCGCCGGCCCCGCCTGAAAAGGCTCAGCTGCCGGTGATCGCGCCGGCAATCGTGCGGATGTTGTGGCGCATCATGTCGACATAGGTCGAGGCCGGCCCGTCGGCTTGGGACAGGGCGTCCGAATACAGGGATCCGCCCACCTTCAGTCCGGTTTCGCTGGCAATCTGCTCGATCAGGCGGGTGTTGGTGATGTTCTCGACGAAGACGGCTGAAGCCTTGTCCTCCTTCACCTGGTCGATCAGCGCCGCGACGTCGGCGGCAGACGCTTCCGATTCCGTCGAGACGCCCTCGGGCGCCAGGAATTCTATGCCATAGGCATGCTCGAAATAGCCGAAAGCGTCGTGCGAGGTGATCACGATGCGCTTGTCGGCCGGAATTGCGGCGACGGCCTGCTTCACCTCGGCGTCGAGCGCCTCGAGCGTCGTGGTGTAGGTGGCGGCGTTCGCGCGGTAGGTGTCGCAGCCGGCGGCATCGGCGGCGCAGAAGGCGTCGGCGATGTTCTTCACGTAGATGACGGCATTGGTGACCGACTGGAAAGCGTGCGGATCGAAGGCGCCATGGTCGTGGCCATCGTGACCGGCCTCGGCGGTTTTCGCCTCTTCGTCATGCGCGTGTTCCGAGCCATGCGCCTCCTCGCCATGGCGATGCACATGCCCCGGCTTGATCGCCTCGACGCCTTTGGTCAACTCGGTGACAGGGGCCTTCGTGCCGCTGGCCTCCACCAGCCGGTGCAGGAAGCCCTCGAAGTTCAACCCGTTGACAAGAACGACGTCCGCTTCGCTCACTATGGCGGCGTCCTGCGGCCTCGGCTCGTAGACATGCGCGTCGCCGTCCGGTCCAACCAGCGTCGTCAGGTCGATGCGGTCGCCGCCGACCTGGCGGGCAAAATCGCCGATGATCGAGAATGTGGCGACCACTTTCAGCGGTTCGGCGGCAGTGCCCGGCCCTGTGAAAGGCAGTGCGAGCGCCGTGGCAGCGAGCATGGATAGGGTGAGGGCGCGAAGCATGGATATCTCCGTTTCAGGCTGTGCGATGTTGGTGGCGGACGCGGGTCGAGAAGACGCCGCGCGTGCCGACAAGGATTGACAAGACGTAGACGACGCCGGCTGACAGGATGATCGCCGGGCCGGATGGCAGTGAGGCGTGGTAGGAGAGCAGCAACCCGGCAACGCAGGAAACGATGCCGATGGCGATGGCGAGCGCGGCCATCGGGCCGACACGTGTCGTCCAGAACCGTGCGGCGGCGGCGGGCAGCATCATCAGGCCGACCGAAAGCAGCGTCCCCAGCGCCTGGAAGCCGCCGACGAGGTTGAGCACCACGAGGCCGAGAAAGATGAAATGCGTCGGCGTGCCAAGACCGCTGACCGAGCGCAGGAACAGCGGATCCAGGCATTCGGCAATCAGCGCCCGCCAGAACACGGTCATCAGGACAGCCGTCGTCGCCGTGATCAGGCCGATCAGCGCCAGCGCGTCGTTGTTGAGCGCCAGCACCGTGCCGAACAGCACATGCATCAGGTCGACGGAGGAGCCGCGCAGCGACACGATCAGCACGCCCAGCGCCAGCGAGATGAGATAGAACGCCGCCATGGAGGCGTCCTCCCGCTGCACGGTGAAGCGCGATACGGCGCCCGCGCCGAGCGCGACGATGACGCCGGCGATCAGGCCGCCGATCGTCATCGGCACGATCTGCAGCCCGTAGAGCAGGAACCCCGCCGCGGCGCCGGGCAGGATCGCATGCGCCATCGCGTCGCCAGTCAGGCTCATCCGGCGCAGCATCAGGAAAACGCCGACCGGGCAGGACGACAGCGACAGCAGCACCGAGCCGGCGAGCGCCCGCTGCATGAAGTCATATTGCGCGAACGGGCCGATGAGGAAATCGTAGAGCGCGCTCATGCCGCCTCCGAGCCGGGACGTTTGGCAGGTTCGTGTGCATGACCGTGGCCGTGATGGGCGTGCGAATGGTCGTGGTGCGCGTGGTCATGCCGGTGATGGTCATGTTCCGGCTCGCACCAGGGCGCGTCGTCGCGCCAGGCTTCGTTGAACCGGCGGGCGCGAAGCAGATTGTCAGGCTTCAGCACCTCCGCTGTGCGTCCCCAGGCAACGGGCTGCCGTGCGAGCAGCAAGGTCTCGGGAAAATTCTCGCGCACCAGTTCTATGTCGTGGATCACCACCAGCACGGTGCGCTTTTCTCCGTGCCAGCGCCGGATCAGCGCGATCAGGTCGGCGACGGTCTTCTGGTCGATGGCGTTGAACGGCTCGTCGAGCAGGATCAGTTCGGCGTCCTGGACCAGCACGCGGGCAAACAGCGCCCGCTGCAGCTGGCCGCCGGACAGGGTGTCGATCGATCGCTGCTCGAAGCCTTCCAGCCCGACCGCGGAGAGGGCTGTCGACACCTGCCGGCGGTCTTCACTGCTGAAACGCCCCAGCAACCCGCGCTTGGGCCAGAGGCCCAGCGAGACCAGGTCGATCACGCGGGCAGGGAAAGAGCGGTCCAGTTCCGACTGCTGCGGCAGGTAGGCGATGCGCGCTTTCGGATCGCGCGCGACCAGCCCCGACATCGGCGGCAGCATGCCGGCGATGCCCTTCAACAGCGTCGATTTGCCAGAACCGTTGGCGCCGACGACAGCGAGCAAGGAGCCGGCGGCGACTTCGCCGCTGAGGTGATGCACCGCGGGGTGGCTGTTGTAGCCGAGCGTCAGGTCGCGGAATGTCAGGCAAGGGGCGGTCATCAGCGGTCCGTCATGGGTCGGGGACTGGTTATGTTATGTTATTACATTCGTCAACGGCTATCGCCCGAATGCGGCATCGGCGTGGCGCGGGCGATCATGCCGCTTGACGCAGGCGTGCTTCCGCGCTTTGTCCAGTCTTGAACAATGAGGAGCCAGCCATGTCCGCAGATCCGATCGTCATCGTCGCCGCCAAACGCACACCGATGGGCGGCTTCCAGGGCGCGCTGAAGGACCGCACTGCGCCGCAGCTCGGCACGGCCGCCATCATCTCCGCGCTCGCGCAATCCGGCGTCCCGGCCGCCGAGATCGACGAGGTCGTGTTCGGCTGCGTGCTCCCGGCCGGTCTCGGTCAGGCGCCGGCGCGTCAGGCGGCGCTGGGGGCCGGACTGCCGGACAGCGTGCCCGCGACGACGGTCAACAAGATGTGCGGCTCGGGCATGAAGGCGGCGATGATCGCACATGACGCAATCGCATCGGGCTCGGCGGCCATCGCCGTCGCCGGCGGCATGGAGAGCATGACGAACGCGCCATATCTGCTGGACAAGGCGCGGGGCGGCATACGGCTCGGCCACGGCCGCGTCATGGACCACATGTTCCTCGACGGGCTGGAGGATGCCTATGACAAGGGCCGGCTGATGGGCACCTTCGCCGAGGACACGGCGCAGCATTTCCAGTTCACGCGCGACGTTCAGGACGAGTTCGCGCTGGCCTCCCTCGACCGCGCGCGGAGAGCGATCGGGGAAGGCCGCTTCCGCTCCGAGGTCGTCGCCGTCGGCGACCTGGCCGACGACGAGCAGCCGGGCAAGGCGAAGCCGGAGAAGATCCCGACCCTGAAGCCCGCGTTCCGCCCCGACGGCACGGTGACGGCGGCGAACTCGTCGTCGATCTCGGACGGCGCCGCCGCACTGGTGATGATGCGACGCTCGGAAGCGGACCGGCGCGGCATTGCCCCCCTGGCCGTGATCCGCGGCCATGCCAGCCACGCGCAGGCGCCCGCATGGTTCTCGACCGCTCCGATTGGCGCGGTGAAGAAACTGTTCGGCAAGGTCGGCTGGTCGGCGAAGGACGTCGATCTCTACGAGATCAACGAGGCGTTTGCCGTCGTGGCGCTGTGCGCCATGCGCGAGCTCGGCCTGCCGCACGACAAGGTCAACGTCAATGGCGGCGCCTGCGCGCTTGGCCATCCGATCGGCGCCTCCGGCGCGCGCATTCTCGTGACGCTGCTGGCGGAGATGGAAGCACGCGACGTCAGGCGCGGCGTCGCGACGCTCTGCATCGGCGGCGGCGAGGCGACCGCGATGGCGGTGGAGCGGGTGTAGGCTGAGGCATTCTACGGGGCCCCGCGCCCTTCGAATTTATTCTGTCCTTGCCGGCAGGATTGCTTCTCCGCGCTCCAGGTCCGCGCTATGCTTCACTTGGGGGAAGGGCGCCATTTTGGCGAAGGCCGATGCGGCCTGCTCCCGCGCGTGCATGCCGAAACTCTCGCCATCTCATCCGCCGGAGGCAGCCATGAGTGCTTTCAACGTCGTGCGTTTCAAGATCAAGCCTGGCATGGAAGACGCCTTTCTCGACGCTCACCGCAACGCGGTTGGCGGCTGGGCCGGCCTGCGCCACGCCAACATCATCACGGCGGGCGAGGGGCGCTACTGCATCATCGCGGAATGGGACAGCATCGAGGCCATGGCCGCCGCTCGCCCGCAGATGATCGCCACGCTCGACAGCTTCCGCCACACGCTGGCCGATCTCGGCGGCGGCCTCGGCGTCACCGACCCGATTTCCGGAACGGTCGTGCTGTCGATGAAATAGGCAGGGCCGCGCCCTATCCTCCCCTGCGTAGCGGGGGAGGGGGACCACGAAGTGGCGGAGGGGGCGCTCACCCGCCCTTTGGCGCCTTCCGGGCGGTATTCTTCGCGATGTTCAGCGCAATCGCCGCGCGGACGAGCGCCTGAAACGCCGCCTCGTCGATCGTCTCGCCCTCGCGAATGTCGATCGCGCGGCGGACATTGCCATCCAGGCTGGAGTTGAACAGGCCCGTCGGATCGTCGAGCGCCGCGCCCTTGGCGAAGGTCAGCTTGACCACGCTCTTGTAGGTCTCGCCGGTGCAGATGATGCCGCTTCGCTCCCACACCGGAACGCCGCGCCATTTCCACTCCTCGACGATCTCGGGGTCGGCCTGGCGTATGAGCCTGCGCACCCGCGCCAGCGCATCGCCCCGCCAGTCGCCGAGCTCGGCGATGCGGGCATCGATGTGCTGGGAGGGTGTTGTCTCGGCACTGGTCATCCGATGCCTCACATCTTCTCGCCGGGCAGCCTGCTCGCCTGCTTCACCCAGTCGCCGAACTGCGTCTCATCAAAACCCTTGTCCTCGTAGATGTCGAGGTACCGCACGTCCTTCTGCTTCGACGCGCCAGGCGGCGGAGGATCGAGCTGCGCACCGCGGAAGAAGGCCACCTTGACGTATCTGGTCATGCAGTGGAAGCCGAGGAACCAGTGCTGTTCCTGCATCCCGTAGAGCGGCGAGTTCCATTTCACCGCCTTGCGCACATCTGGAACGGCCTCTGCTATCAGCGCATCCAGACGGCGGCCGATGTCGCTCTTCCACCCCGGCATGGCGGCGATGTAGGCCTGCACGGGCGCGTCGCCATAACCCTTGGCGATCTGCGGATTGCCGCCGGAGAGAAGAACGATGCCATCGGAGCTTGGCTGGAGCGGTTGGGTCGGGCGTTTTGCCGGAATGTTGGGGTTCTTCGCCATCCACTCAGTCCATCGCGCTTGCAGCGGGGCAAGCATATCCCCACGGCCGAGCAAGTTGAACGCCGCTCATACCCTCAGCCCGATCTCCGTCTGGCCTTCCGTGCCGAAGATCCTGATGTAGCGCTCGATCTCGGATTTTTCCCCTGTTGCCTTCAGCGGATTGTCGGAGAGTTTCACCGCCGGGCGGCCATTGGCGGAGACGACCTTGCACACCAGCGAGATGGCGTTGAGACCCTGTATGTCGGTGGGAGCGCAATCTTCGAAATCATTCGTCAGATTGGTTCCCCAGCCGAAGGTCATGCGCACCTTGCCGCGGAAGTGGTGGTAGGCCTTGACGATCGTGTCCACGTCGAGCCCGTCGGAGAAGATCAGCAGCCGTTCGCGCGGGTCGACGCCCTTCGACTTCCACCACGCCATGATCCGTTCGCCGCCTTCAATGGCCGGCGCGCTGTCGGGCCGGAAGCCGGTCCAGTCGGCGACCCAGTCCGGGGCGTCGCGCAGAAACGCGGCGGTGCCGAAAGCGTCAGGCAGCACGATTTTCAGGTTGCCGCCGTAATATTTCTCCCAGTCCTTCAGCACCTGGTATGGTGCCTTCTTCAGCTCCGCCTCGCTGTCGGCGAGCGCGGCCAGCACCATTGGCAGTTCGTGCGCATTGGTTCCGAGTGCCTCGAGATCTGTGTCCATGGCGAGCTTGACGTTGGACGAGCCCGTGAAGGCCTCACCAAGGCCTTCCTTGAGCGCCTCGACGCACCAGCGCTGCCAGAGGAACGAATGCCGCCGCCGCGTGCCGAAGTCGGAAATGCGCAGGTGCGGCAGTTCCTGCAGCCGTTCGACCTTGTCCCAGAGCTTCGATTTGGCACGCGCATAGAGCACGTCGAGCGAGAAGGGGCCGAGCGACTTCATCGCCGCGCGCGAGCGCAGTTCGTTGATGATCGCCAGCGCTGGGATCTCCCACATCGAGGTGTACATCCAGGGGCCGGGGAAGGTGAGCTCGAACTGGCCGTCCTTCTTCGTCAGCTCGTATTCGGGCAGCTGGAAATCCTTCAGCCAGTCAAGAAAGTCCGGCGAGAAGATCTGCTTGCGCCCGTAGAACGTGTTGCCGGCGAGCCAGATCATCTCCTTCTTGGTGAAACGCAGCGTCCGCGCGTGGTCGAGCTGGTCGCGCAGTTCCTGGATGTCGATCTCGTCGGCGAGCCGGAAGCGCGTGGCGCGGTTGATGAGCTGGAAGGTGGCGTCGACCTTGGGATAGACGCCCCAGATCATCTGCAGCATCAAGAGCTTGTAGAAATCCGTGTCGAGCAGGCTGCGCACGATCGGATCGAGCTTCCACGTGTGATTGTAGACCCGCCGCGCAATGTCAGTCTTTGGCATGTCGTGCTCCTGCCGCCGCGAATGGTCTATGCGGTGGCGGGGCGAAAATCCAGCGGCGAGAGTGACTTGGGTGTTGAGCCACGCTTGCGCGGATGTTGCCCGCCATGCATGGCTGAAACGATGGCAGGCAGGATCATTCTGAGGTGTCGGTCGAGCACGCGGGCGTTGGTCGTCCTGGCTGCCGGTCTTGCGCCCACAAACGCCCTCGCCCACGCCTCCGATCGCGGCTTCGTGCTGCTCCTGCCGACCGGCCACTACATTTTCGGCGGCGCGATTGCCGTTGCCGCGAGCTTTGCCGTGCTTCTGTTCGTGCCGCAGTCCGCGCTCTCGCGGTTGATGGCATGGCGGCTGCCCGTCGCCGCGGTTCCGGACGGGCGTGTGATCGTGAGCCTGCTGTCGTTCCTGCTGCTGTGCACGCTGGTGGTGGCGGGGTTCCTCGGCAGCCGCGACCCTCTGTCCAATCCCTTGCCGCTGACGGTGTGGACGCTGTTCTGGATCGGGTTGACCCTCATCACTGGCGTGTTCGGCAATGTGTTTGCATGGATCAACCCCTGGTACGGCGCTTGGCGGCTCTTCACCGCGCGGCACAACACGGAAAGGTCGAGCCAGATACTCGATCGCCTTGCCTACCTCCCGGCCATCGTCCAGTTCGCGGCCTTCGTCTGGTTCGAGCTCGTCTACCCCGCGCCCGACGATCCGGCGCGCCTGGCATGGGCGGTGGCGATCTACTGGGCCGTCAATTTCGCGGCGATGCTCGCCTTTGGATATGAGCACTGGTCGCGGCGGGGCGAGTGCTTCTCGGTGTTCTTCCGCATGATCTCGCGCCTGGCGGTCCTTGAACGCAAGGATGGCCGGATCCGGCTTTGCGCGCCGTCAGGCAAGCTCGCGGATGCGCGGCCCTTGCCCCTGTCCGGCGTGGTCTTTCTGCTGGTGGCGCTCGCCTCGGTCTCGTTCGATGGATTGATGCGAACCTTTGCCTGGATGGGTGCGATCGGCGTCAACCCGCTGGAGTTCCCGGGCCGCTCGACTGTCGTGCTGCCCAACACGCTCGGCCTGATCGGCATGGCATTGACGCTCGGGTCGGCATTCTTCCTGGCCGTGTGGCTCGGCGAAAAGGCGTCTGGCGAGCCCGTCGCTATTCGACACGCCGCCGGCCTGCTGGTCTGGTCGATCGTACCGATCGCGCTCGGCTACCATGTCGCCCACTACATGATCGCCCTGCTGGTCAACGGCCAGTATGCTCTTGCCGCCATCTCCGATCCCTTCTCGCTGGGATGGAACCTGTTCGGCACCGCCGACAACTACATTTCGGCGGGACTGGTGATGGGCCCGCAGTCCGCATGGGTGCTCTGGAATCTCCAGGCGGCCGCGATCGTCGGCGGCCATGTCCTCGCGGTCATGATCGCGCACGGCCTGGCGGGACGGCTGCATGCGTCAACGGACGCAGCGGCGCGCAGCCAGATTCCGCTGACAACCCTGATGATCCTCTATACGATGTTCGGGCTCTGGCTGCTCTCGACACCGACGGGCGCGTGACGCAGGGGCACGGAGCTTGCCAGTCCGGAGGATTGGTGTTTTATTTGCATACGTTCAAATTTCCGTCCCGCCTCACCGCAGCGGAAACCGCGACGCTTCTCGGTCAAATGCGAAAAAAGGGGAACCGGCATGACTGACACAAAGGGGAAATCCAGCTTTCTGAAAAACAGCATCAACCGCCGAACCGCGCTCAAGGGTCTCGGTGCTTCGGCCGGCCTGATGATGGGGCCAGGCTTCGTGCGCTACTCGCAGGCGCAGTCCTCTGCGCCGATCAAGATCGGCTTCCAGGCGCACCGCACCGGCATCGGCGCTTCCTACGGACGCTGGTACGAGAAGACCTCCATGGCGGCGTTGAAGGCGATCAACGATGCCGGCGGGATCAATGGACGTCCGGTCGAGATCATCACCGAGGATGACGGCACCGATCCGAAGCGTGGCGCGGAAGTGGTCGAGAAATTCGCCACCCAGCACAAGACCGACATCGTCTTCGGCACGCTGTTCAGCCATGTCGTCATCGGCTCGGCCCCGGCGGCGGGCGAACTGAAGATCCCGTACTACGTTGTATCCGAAGGCCATCACGTCGCCTCTACCAAGCTGAACCGCTACGTGTTCCAGCCGGGCATCACCGACGTGAAAAGCCAGATCCAGTCGACCGCACCTTGGATCAGCGCCAATGTCGGCAAAAAGGTTACGCAGATCTTCCCCGACTTCGCCTTCGGCCATGACCACCGCGACTACCTGCCGCCGGCGCTGAAGGCGCAAGGAGCGGACGTGATCGCCCAGATCGCCATTCCGCCGACGGAATCGTCGTTCACCAAGTACTTCCCGCAGATCCCGGCCGAGACCGAGGTGATCTACCACGTCATGGTCGGGCCGGCGGTGCTGACCTTCGTCAAGGAACTGGGCGAGTTCTACGGCTCGAACCGGCCGCAGCTCTTCGGCTTCATCGACAGTCTCGAAGCCGTCGACATCAACTCGCCCGGCCTCGAATTCCTCGACGGCAGCCATTTCTGGGAAGGTTCGCCGCGCTATGCGCAGGAGAACGACTCGGACGCCCAGAAGGCCTATCGCGCCGCCGTCGGCATCGACGAGAACGGCGCGGCTGTCGGCGACCCGAAGGACGTGTCGACCGCGGCGCACATGTTCGGCTGCTGGGAAACGCTCTACGTCATCAAGAAGGCGATGGAGGATGCCGGCTACAAGGGGCCGGAAGACCGCGCCAAGCTGGTCGAGGCGACAGAGGCGCTGACCGACTTCGCCGAAGGCCCCGAGCATCCGCAGGGCCCGAAGACATTCAATGGCAAGATTCACCAGGTGTTCGGCATCCAGAACATCTCGAAGGTCGAGGGCGGCAAGCTCAAGGTCGTGCACAAGACCTCGATCAACGACGGTCTCTACGAGCCCGAGGGCGACTACACGACGATGCCGCTCTGACCACGAACGGCCTTGCGGGGTAATGACGAGGTATATACCTTGTCATTACCCCGCATGAGGAGCCGTGCCATGGCCAAGGAAGCCGTCTTCACGATGAAACTCGAACCGGAGTTGCGCGATGCGTTTATGGCCGCGGCGAAGCATGAGGACCGATCCGCCTCGCAGATCGTCCGTGAGTTCATGCGCGAATTCGTCAAACAGGATGCGGAATATGTGGCTTGGCTTCGGGGCAAGCTTGCCGAAGCCGAGGAAGATATCGCCGCCGGACGCGTTCACTCGCAAGAGGAAGTCGAGGCTCATATGGATCAGCTTGTCGCCGACCTTGAACGCAAGCGTCGCGAGGCGGCTGAGTGAGACTCGTCTGGACGACCTCTGCGAAGCGTGACCTCGCTGAGATCGTCTCATATATCTGGTTCGACAGTCCGGACGCCGCCAAACGCATCCGTCGCCGCATCGAGGCGACTGCTACTTATCTCACGTCGCATCCTTGGATGGGGCGTCAAGGCTCGATTGCCGATACGCGGGAGGCAATCCCGCATCCCAGCTACAGGATGGTTTACCGGGTGACCGAACAGACGATCTTCATCCTCCGCATCGTTCACGCCTCCCGCCAATGGCCGCCAGCCCCTGACGACGAGACCTCCTGAATGGCCTTCGGACCCCATCTCCTCCTTGCCACCCTCGAAGGCCTCGTCATGGCGGCGGTGCTGGCGCTGATGGCGCTTGGCCTGTCGCTGGTGTTCGGCGTCATGCGCGTGGTCAATGTCGCGCATGGCGAGTTCTTCATGCTGGGCGCGGTCCTGGCTTGGTTCTTCTCGACCCTCGTCACCGGACATCCCGCGATCGGCTTCCTGCTGGCCCTTGTCCTGAGCCCGCTGGTGGTCGGCGCAGTTGCCTTCGCCGCCGAACGGTTGGTGCTGCGGCGGCTCAACTACAATCCCGAGGCGACCATCGTCGCGACGATCGGTCTGCTCTACATCATCCAGCAGGCGGCGCTGACCTTCTACGGCCCGGACGCCCGACCGGTGGTGCCTCCGTTCAGCTACCGCGTCATGCTGCCCTGGTTCGGCTATTCCGGCTACAAGCTGGCGGTCATCGCGGCATCGGTGCTGCTCATCGTCGCCACCTGGCTGGTGTTGACGCGGACCAGGATCGGCCTGATCATGCGGGCCACGCAATATGACCGCGAGACGGCGCAGGCCTTCGGCATTCCGGTCGATCGGGTCTATGCCGGCGTCTTCGCGCTCGGCGCCATGCTGGCTGCAATCGCCGCCGTGCTGATCGTCCCGATCCAGCAGGCGCACTACCTGATGGGCACCGACCCGCTCCTCCTGTCCTTCATCGTCGTCATCATCGGCGGGCTTGGCTCGCTGCGCGGCACGGTGGTCGCGGCCCTACTGATCGGCGTGTCCGACGGCATCATCTCGGTGTTCTTCTCGCCGACGCTGGCCAAGATGCTGGCGACGATGCTGGTGGCGATGGTGCTGGTGTTCCGGCCCCAGGGCCTGTTCGGGACCGCGGCGCGATGAACGGCCATGCGGGTGACGGTGCGCGGGTCTGGGGGCTGCATCTGGCTGTGATCGCGCTGCTGTTCGCGGCGCAATATGTGCTGCCCGACTATCACAACGGCGTCGCCGCCCGCGTCATGGTGCTGGCGGTGTTCGCCATGGGCTACAACATCCTGTTCGGCTACACCGGCCTCCTGTCGCTCGGCCACGCGATGTTCTTTGCCGCCGGGCTCTATGGCGCGGGACTGCCGATCTATCATTTCGGCGTCCATGTCGTGCCGGCCTTCGGCTTCGGCATCCTGTGCGGCGCGGTGCTGGCGCTTGCCGTCGGTGCGCTCGCGCTGCGCACCACCGGCGTCGCCTTCATGATCGTTACGCTGATGTTCGCCCAGGTCGGCTTTCTGATGTCGCTGTGGATGGGCGACTGGACCCGCGGCGACGAGGGACTCACGCTCTCGCGACCGGAGCGGATCATCGAGGAAAGCTGGATCTTCATCGACATGACCGACCGCGACACCCGGTTCGCGCTGGCCTGGCTGCTCTTCTCGATCGTGCTGGTCGTCACGCTTCTCATCGCCCGCTCGCGCTTCGGCCGCGTGCTGGTGGCGGTGCGCGAGAACGAGGAGCGCACCCGCATGCTGGGCTTCGACACGTTCGCCAACAAGCTGTCGGCGGTGGTCATTTCGGGCACGATCTCCGCGACCGCGGGCGCCGCCTATGTCCTGCTGTTCGGCTACATGGGATCGTCCTTCGCCTCGATCCAATATTCGATCCTGCCGCTGCTCTGGGTGCTGCTCGGCGGCGCGGCGACGACGCTCGGCCCGCTCATCGGCACCTTCGCGATGTTCTATCTGGCGGAGATCGCCAACGACGCGCTCAACGCCTGGTTTCCAGGTTCTAACCTAAGCCAGATCGGCATTGTCGGCGTGGCGCTGATCCTGCTGGTGCTGTTCTTTCCCAAGGGCCTGCTCGGAACGATCCGCGAAAGGTGGCTGCCATGGCTGCCATGACCCCGCTGCTCGTCACCCGGGCCCTTCACCGCGATTTCGGCGGGCTGAGAGCCGTCGACGGCGTCGACCTGTCGGTGATGCCGGGGGAAGTGCGCGCCATCATCGGCCCCAATGGCGCCGGCAAGACGACGCTGGTCAGCCTGATCTGCGGCAGGATCGAGCCGACATCGGGGACGATCCAGTTCGACGGCCGCGACATCACCCATGTCCCGGCGCACCGCCGCGTCCGGCAGGGCATCGCCTACACGTTCCAGATCACCAGCATCTTCCCGAACCTCACCGCCTTCGACAATGTCGCGCTGCCGGTTCAGCGCAGCCTGCCGGCCGGCGTAAAGCCGGGCGCCCTGCGCAGGGGCGTGATGCAGGCGCTGGAACGCGTAGGCCTCGCCGACCGTGCGAATACGCTCGCCGGCAACCTCGCCTATGGCCATCAGCGCCTGCTTGAGGTTGCGATGGGCCTGTCGTTGAAGCCCCGCCTGCTGATCCTGGACGAGCCGACCCAAGGCCTGTCGGACGGCGAGATCGACGGCTTCATCGCGCTCGTGCGCGAAATTGCGCGGGAGGCGACGGTCTTGCTGATCGAACACAACATGCCGGTCGTCATGCGGCTTGCAGACAGGATCACGGTGCTCAATTTCGGCAAGGTGCTGGCCGAAGGCGCGCCCGAGGACATCCGCGCCAACGCCGAGGTGCAGGCGGCCTATCTCGGGACAGCCGTGCATGAATGACATCCTGACGATCGATGGACTCGATTGCGCCTATGGCGATGTGCAGGTGCTGCACGGCGTGTCGCTTTCGCTGCGCAAGGGTGAAATCCTCTGCCTGCTCGGCCGCAACGGCGCCGGCAAGACGACGCTCTTGAAGGCGATCATGGGTCTGGTTCCAGCGACAGCCGGATCGATCAGGCTGGACGGCGCCGAACTGACGACGCTGCCGGCCTGGCAGGTTCCGAAAGCCGGCATCGCCTATGTGCCGCAGGGCCGGCGTCTGTTTGCTGAAATGACGGTCGCCGAGAACATCGAGATTGGGCTCATGGCCCGGGGCAAAGGCGCGGCCACCCGCGAAGCCGTCCTCGACCTGTTCCCGCTGCTGCGCGAACGGCTGAAGCAGCGCTCCGGCACGCTGTCCGGCGGCGAGCAGCAGATGCTGGCCATGGCCCGCGCGCTCTGCATCGAGCCGGACGTGTTGCTGCTCGACGAACCGACCGAAGGCCTGATGCCGTCGATGATCGCGAAAATCCGCGAGACGGTGGTGGAACTGCGCCGCCGCGGCGTCTCGACCATCCTCGTGGAGCAGCGAGTCGACGCCGTGCTGTCGGTGGCGGATCGCGCGGCGTTCCTCGAGAACGGCCGAAACCGCGAAACATTGGATATCGATGCGCTGCGGGCCGATCCGGGGATCGTGAAGAGGTATGTTGGTGTGGGGTGATCAGGTCACCTTCACCCCCGCGGCCGTCATCTGCCCCATCATCGCGTCCATCGAGCCGCCGAGGTCGATCCCCCGGCAGGCGTCGAGCCTGACCGTCACATCCAGCCCGTGCTTGCGAGCGTCGATCGCCGAGAAGGCGACGCAGAAGTCGGTGGCGAGTCCGCAAAGCGTCACCCTGCCGATGTCGCGTTCCTTCAGATAACCGCCGAGGCCGGTCGGCGTCGAATGGTCGTTCTCGTAGAAAGCCGAATAGGAATCGATCGCCGCTCGGAAACCCTTGCGGATGACGATCTGTCCCTTGTCCCACCGGAGACCGGAATGGAACATCGCACCGTGCGTGCCCTGGATGCAGTGGTCCGGCCACAGCGTCTGCGTCCCGTAGGGCATCTCGACCGTCTCGAACGGCTGCTTGCCCGGATGGCTCGACGCGAAACTCGAATGGCCGGCGGGATGCCAGTCCTGCGTCATGACGACATGGTCGAATTGCTCTATCAGCGAGTTGACGATCGGCACGATCTCGCTGCCGCCTGCGACCGCCAGCGCGCCGCCCGGGCAGAAATCGTTCTGCAGGTCGATCACCACCAGCGCTTCCATGGCCATGCTCAGTCTCCGGGTGTATTGTTCGCCAGGATGAGAGTCGCCTGAATACCGCATCGCCGTCAATGCCGGCGCGATACGGGTCACCTTGGCTTTGACAAGGCCGGCGATCCGGCTATCATTTGTATACGAATGAAAAATGCGCCCGGTCAGCAGGAATTCAGCCGAAGAATGACGCCGCGCTACGCAAGGCCCGAAACTCTTGACGAAGCCCTGCGGCTTCTGCGCCAGGATCGATGGCGCATGCTGGCCGGCGGCACCGATTTCTATCCGGCGCAAGGCGCAAAGCCGATTCGCGACAATGTCCTCGACCTCAACGGTCTTCGAGACCTTCGCGGCATCGTCCACGATGCGGAAGGCGTTCGCATCGGCGCGCGGACGACATGGACCGACATCATCCGCGCCGACCTTCCTCCAGCCTTCGACGGCCTGAAGCTTGCCGCGCGCGAGGTCGGCTCGGTGCAGATACAGAACGCCGGAACCATCGCTGGCAACCTGTGCAACGCGTCGCCGGCCGCGGACGGCGTTCCGCCGCTGCTGACGCTCGACGCTCTGGTCGAACTGCGCTCGGCGGAGTCGACGCGCGTCCTTCCGGTGTCGGAATTCGTCCTCGGCAACCGGCGCACCGCCCGCCGCCCGGAGGAGCTGCTGACCGCGATCATCGTGCCGCCATCGGCAGCGGCCGGCCGATCCGCTTTCCTGAAACTCGGCGCGCGCCGCTATCTTGTCATCTCGATCGCTATGGTCGCCGCCCGCCTTCAGGTCGATGAGGGGCGCGTGACCTCCGCCGCTATCGCCGTCGGGTCTTGTTCCGAAGTGGCGCAGCGTCTGCCGGGGTTGGAGGCCGATCTGGCCGGCCGCCCGGCCGATTCACTGTTGCCGAACCTCGTGAGCGAAGCCCACCTCGCCGGGCTCACCCCGATCGACGACGTGCGGGCAGACGCGGCCTACCGCCGCCATGCGGCCCGCGAGTTGGTCGGTCGCGCCGTCGCCATGCTCGGCCCTGACGGTATGGAGCGTGCCGCATGAGCGTTGCGCCGCGTGACATATCGCTTGCGGTAAACGGCCGCCCGGTTGCGTTGAATGTCTCGCCGGTCGCGCGCCTCTCCAGCGTGCTCCGCGACGATCTCGGCCTGACCGGGACCAAGGTCGGCTGCGACGCGGGCGATTGCGGCGCGTGCACGGTGCTGGTCGACGGCGAGCCGGTCTGCGCCTGCCTCGTGCCGGCGGCCAACGCGGCGGGCGCATCGGTCACGACGGTCGAAGGTCTGGCCAATGGCCACCTGTCGTCGCTGCAGACATCGTTCCTCGCGCATGGCGCCGCGCAATGCGGCATCTGCACCCCAGGCCTGCTGGTGTCGGCCACCGCGCTGCTGGAGCGTAATCCGCATCCGGACGAGACCGAGGTGGCCGACGCGTTGGGCGGCGTGCTCTGCCGCTGCACGGGCTACCGCAAGATCATCGAGGCGGTCATGGCCGCGTCCCGGTTCCACAACCTGCCGGATGTCCTGCCCGGAGCGGGCCAGGCCGTGGGCGCGTCGCCGATCCGGCTCGACGGCCTGGCGAAGGTCACGGGCGCGGACCGCTTCGGCGCTGACGAACGGCCCGCCGGCGCGCTCCACGTGGTCGTCATCCGCTCGCCGCACTGGCGCGCCGAATTCACTTTCGGCGACGTCGAAGCATTCGTCGTTGCCCATCCGGGCATTGCGGCAGTGTTCACCGCAAGCGACGTGCCGGGCCGGAACCGCTACGGCGTCATCGCGGCCTTTGCCGACCAGCCCGCGCTGGCGGACGGCGTGGTCCGGTTCAGGGGCGAGGCGGTGGCGCTGGTGGCGGGCGAGCGGGACGCCATCGCCGGCCTCGACCTCGCCGACTTCCCGATCGAATGGACGCCCTTGCCGCATGTGCTTGAACCCGCGGGCGCACGATCCGCGACAGCGGAGCTGCTGCATCCCGGCCGTCCCGGAAACGTGCTGACGCAAGGCCGCGTCGAGCGCGGCGATCCGGTGGCCGCCCTGGCCGCGTCGGCCGTGGTCGCCAGCGGCGCCATCGAGACGTCCTATGTCGAACACGCCTATATCGAGCCAGAGGCGGGTTCCGCCTGGATGGAGGGCGACACGGTCGTCATCCGCGCCTGCACCCAGAGCGCCGCGATCGACCGCGACGACACCGCGACCGTGCTCGGCCTGCCGCTTGAGCGGGTCCGCATCATCCCGACCTCGACGGGCGGCGGCTTCGGCTCCAAGCTCGACGTGTCGGTCCAGCCGCTTCTTGGGCTCGTGGCGCTGAAGACGGGCCGGCCCTGCGCAATGGTCTACACGCGGCAGGAATCGATGCAGTCCACCACCAAGCGGCATCCGGCGGCGATGCGGGCCGCGATCGGCGCTGACGCATCCGGGCGCGTCACCGCCATGACCTTCGAAGGCGAGTTCAACACCGGCGCCTATGCAAGCTGGGGGCCGACGGTGGCCAACCGCGTTCCGGTCCACGCCTCCGGCCCCTACCGGACCCCGAACTACCGCGCCGTCGGCCGGGCGATTCACACCAATGGTCCGGTCTCCGGCGCATTCCGCGGCTTCGGCGTGCCACAGGCGACGATCATGCAGGAGACGCTCTACGACGAACTGGCGGCCAGACTGGACATCGACCGGCTCGACTTCCGCATCCGCAACGCGCTCCGCGACGGCGACCGCACGGTCACCGGGCAGGAGTTGAAGTCGGGCGTCGGCATTCTCCAGTGCCTGGAGGCGCTTATACCTCATTGGCAGCGTGCGGTTGCCGAGACGCCGTCGTTCAACCGTACCGCATCGGGCGTGCGCCGTGGCGTCGGTGTTGCCTCGTGCTGGTATGGCTGCGGCAACACTTCGCTGCCGAATCCGTCGACGATCCGCATCGGCATTTCGACCGAAGGCGAAGTCGTCCTCCACCAGGGCGCGATCGACATCGGGCAGGGCTCCAACACGGTGATCGCGCAGATCGCCGCCGACGCGCTCGGCCTGCCGCTGGCCGATTTCCGCCTTGTCGGGGCAGATACCGCGCTGACGCCGGATGCCGGCAAGACCTCTGCCTCGCGCCAGACCTTCGTCACCGGCAAAGCGGCGGAGAAATCGGCGCGGGCGCTGCGCGATGCGATCCTGCGCTTCGCGAATGTGTCGGCCGGGGCGACGCTGACGCTTGAAGGGTCAAGCCTGATCGTCCGGGAGGGCGAAGCGGTGCGCACCATCGATCTCGCCTCGATGGCCGTCGACAGTCGCGGCTATGTCTTTTCCGCCGAGGAAAGCTACGACCCGCCCACGCTGCCGCTTGATGCGAACGGGCAGGGCAGTCCCTATGCCGTTTATGGCTACGGCGCGCAGCTCGTCGAGCTCGAGGTCGACATGGCGCTCGGAACGGTGCGTCTGCTCAAGATCACTGCGGCGCACGATGTCGGCCGCGCCATCAACCCGATGCTGGTCGAGGGCCAGGTCGAGGGCGGCATCGCGCAGGGCATCGGTCTGGCTCTGATGGAGGAGTACGTCCCCGGCCGCACCGAAAACCTGCACGACTATCTGATCCCCACCATCGGCGATGTGCCGCCGGTCGAGACCATCATCGTCGAGGTGCCGGACCCGGAAGGGCCGTTTGGCGCCAAGGGGCTGGGCGAACATGTCCTGATCCCGACCGCGCCGGCGATCCTGAACGCCATTCGCGACGCCGCCGGCGTTCTGGTGACCAAGGTCCCGGCGACCCCGGCGCGGATATTGGCTGCACTTCAGGCAGCCAGAGAGGCAGGACGATGAATGAGCTCGTCGAACGCTTCGAAACCCACGACACCTCGGCAAAGAAGGCTGGCGAGAAGCTGCGCTGCGACGCCTGTCCGGTGATGTGCTACATCGCCGAGGGGCGCACCGGCGCCTGCGACCGCTACGGCAATTTCGGCGGCCGGATCGTCCGCTGCGACCCGCTGACGATTCTCGAGCACGCGGCCGAGGCCGGAACGCCCCTCGTGCCCTTCGACCGCGGAGAGCCATGGGATGGAAATCCGGTCAACACCGACCGCCGTTTTGTCACGGCCATCGGCGCGGGGACGACCTACCCGGACTACAAGCCGGCCCCCTTTATCGTCAGCCAGGAGGTCGAGGGCGTCGATCTTGTCACTGTGGTCACAGAAGGAATATTCTCCTACTGCGGTGTCAAGATCAAGATCGACACCGACCGGCACATCGGACCCGAGCGCGCGACGGTACGCGTCGAGGGCGAGGCGATCGGCCATGTCACAACCGGCGAATACGGTTCGCAGATGCTGTCGCTCGGCGGCGTGCACCATCTGACCGGCGGGTCCAAGACCGAAGGCCGGGTCACCTGCGACGCGCTGCTCGAACTCTGCAACAAGCAGCCTGTCGAGATGACGATCGACGCGGGCGAAACGATCATCGTCCAGGCGGGCAAGCCGCCGGTGATCGGCGGCAAGCTGGAACAGCGCATGCGCGTCGGCTGCGGATCGGCGACGATCGGCATGTTCGCGACCCAGTGGAAGGGCCTCGTCGACGAGGTCGTCGTCGTCGACGACCACATCACCGGCGTCGTTTCCGAGCACCAGGCCGGCAAGGTGCTCGGCTGGCAGGACACCGGCATCCGTGTCGTCGGCCGCCGCTCGACGCCCGGACGCTATTTCAAGGTCTCCGAGCCTGGCACCGGCTGGGGCGGAACTTCGCTGACCAATCCGCTGGAAATTCTCGGAGCGTGGAACCCCGCCAAGGGCGCGCGGCCTGGCCTGTCGCTGCTCATGGTCTCGACCACCGGCGAGCAGTTCGCCTATTTCGAGCTGGATCAGGATCTCAAGCCGGTCGAGAAGCCGTTCCCCGACCGGCTGCGCAAGTCTGTCGAACTGATCGAAGACAATTGCGAGCCGGCGCTCTGCTCGGTCCTGTTCGTGGGTGGCGCGGGCGGCTCGCTGCGCGCTGGCATCACCGAGAACCCCGTCAACCTGACCCGCTCGGTGCACCGGCTCGAAACCTACGTCACCTGCGGCGGCGCGCCGGTCTATGTCTGGCCGGGCGGCGGGATCACCCTGATGGTCGACGTGCTGCGCCTGCCGGACAATGCGTTCGGATATGTGCCGACCCCGGCGCTCGTCGCGCCGATCGAGTTCACGTTGCGGCGCGACCACTACGAGCGGCTGGGCGGGCACGTGTCCGAAATCCGGAGCGTGGAGGACGTGCTGGCGACCGGCGGCGAGTATCACAACGCCCGCGTGCTGGCGTCCGCGCCGGCAGGCAACGACTGGCCGCCGCTGCGCCAGCTTCACAGGCGAGGCGGATGAGCGGGCCTCGGATTTCCTGGCTGCCGGACGGAAGGCGGCTGCACATGAACCACGGGCCGATCGACCTGATCGTCGAGGCCTGGGGCGAGGTGGACGAGGTGCGGGCGGCCTACGGACAGGCGGCGCATCGTTTTCAGGCGATCCTGACTGAACTTGTCGCCGAACTGCCTGACCTGCGTCGTCCCTCGGGTCCGGTTCCGCGCGCATTCGTCGGACCGACCGCCCGACGCATGGAGGCGGCTTCGTCCCGGTTTTCTGGGACGTTCATCACGCCAATGGCGGCGGTTGCAGGCTCGGTCGCCGACGAGATGCTGGCGGCGATGCTGGCCGGCCGGCGGCTGGCCAAGGCCTATGTCAACGACGGCGGCGACATCGCGCTCCACGTGACATCCGGCAACCCGCTGAAACTATCCATCGCCGGAACCGGCAACGGCTTTGCCGACCGGATCGAGATCGCCTCCGAACATCATGTGCGCGGTGTCGCCACGAGCGGATGGCGCGGCCGCTCGCATTCGCTGGGCATCGCCGATGCGGTGACCGTGCTGGCGCAAGACGCCGCGGCCGCCGACGCCGCCGCGACGCTGATCGCCAATGCCGTCGACCTTCCCGGTCATCCCTCCATCGCCCGGGCGCCGGCCCTCAGCCTGCAGCCGGACAGCGATCTGGGCGACCGTCTGGTGACGACCGGCGTCGGGCCTCTGACGGCTGAGGAAGTGTCGCAAGCGCTGGCGCGGGGGCTGGCCTGCGCCGGGATGTATCGCCAGACAGGCTTGATCCAGTCAGCCGCGCTTTTTCTTGGCGGCCTTTGCGTGACTACCAGAGCTCACGATCAGGAAGATGAGGAAATTCACTTTGAGAATAAAGTCTGTGAGAAAAGTCACAAATCGCCATTGTCCTATTTGGCAGTGGCAGGCCACCGCGAATGTCGTAATATATCAACGACGGAATACTTGTCATATTCATGACTGGAGAAGTCATGTTTTCATTTAAGCTTCGAAAGATCACGCTTCAGATCGAGGAGATCTTCCACGACGGAGGACCATCTCCAGTTGCACCCAGGCGCCGCGCCGCGGCGCTTGCGCTGGTCTCGAACCCTTTTGCTGGACGTTACGAACCGGACCTGCAGCCGGCGATGGAGGATCTGAGGCCGCTTGGCGCCCTGCTGACCGAGAAACTGATCGCGGCGCTGGGCGGTGATGTGGCGCCCATCGACGGCTACGGCAAAGGCGCGATCGTAGGCTCCGCGGGCGAACTCGAACACGGCGCGCTGTGGCACGTGCCGGGCGGCTACGCGATGCGGGAGCGCCTCCCGGCCACCAAGGCGATCGTTCCGTCGGCCATGAAAGTAGGAGCGTTCGGCAGTTCGCTCGACGTGCCCCTGGGTCACACTAACGCGGCCTATGTGCGGAGCCACTTTGATGCCATGACGGTCACCATGCCTGACGGACCGCGGCCGGGCGAGATTGTGTTCTGTATTGCGATGTCCTGCGGAGGGCGAATTCACTCTCGCATGGGCGGCCTGGAGGCCTCCGATGCGGCAGGAAAGGACGGTCTTCGATGATGGTGGATGTCGAAGCTGAGGGGTCGGCCGACACACAAGCAAAGTCAGGTGAATACCGGCTTCAGGATCAGATAGGTTTCATTCTGCGCAAGGCGCATCAGCGCCATATCGCGATCTTCGCGGCGCATATCGGCGATTTGACGCCGCCTCAGTTCGCGGCGCTGTGCAAGCTGCACGACCTTGGCGAATGCTCCCAGAACCAGCTCGGGCAGTTGATCGCCATGGATGCCGCCACGATCAAGGGCGTGATCGACCGGTTGAAGTCCCGTGGGCTTGTCGCGACGGCGGAGGATCAGGAAGACCGACGAAGGGTGATTGTTTCGCTGACGGAACTCGGATCCGCGACCATCGTTCCGCTGCTGGACATTGGCAAGCGCATTTCCGCGGAAACGCTGGGGCCGCTCAACAATCGCGAGACGGCGACGCTCCTGAAGCTGCTCGCCAAGATCACCTGACCGGTCAGGCGTCGGACCTGAACTTCGCCGACGCTTCCGCCCTTGAGTAGTAGCCAAGGGCAACGTCCCGCTCGACGAGGGCCCGGTCGCGCTCGCCAGGTTTGCCGTAGCCGCCGCCGCCGGGCGTGTTGACCTGCACGCGATCGCCGGCTTTCAAGGGAATATCCTGTTCCTTGGACAGGTGCGGGGGAACGTGGGATTTCCCGTCGCGGACCACCGTGACACGGTTGACGCCGCCGTCTGCGCCGCCCAGCGCGCCGAGCGGGCCGGTGCGGCCATGGTCCATCACGAACGACGCGCGGGCCTCGCCGCGCAGCAGTTCGATCTCGTAGGACAGGCCGAAGCCGCCGCGATGCTTGCCCGCGCCGGCCGAGCCTTCGTGCAGCGCATAGTGGCGGTAAAGCACCGGGAAGGCCTGCTCCATCACCTCGACCGGCGGCGATTTGGAAATGCCGATGGTCGAGCAGCCATTGGACAGGCCGTCGCCAGCGGCGCTGCCGCCATAGCCGCCGCCCGAAATCTGGTACATCACATAGTCGCGGCCGCGCGCCGGGTCGTGGCCGCCAAGGGCGAAATTGCCGCTCGAGCCGGCGGGTGCGGCCGTCACCTTGTCCGGCAAGGCCTGCACCATTGCGGCGAACACGGCCTCCGCGATCCGTTGCGACACTTCCGCCGCGCAGCCGGACACGGGCCGCGGATATTTCGCGTCGAGGAACGTGCCTTCCGGCCGCTTCACCACCAGCGGCTCGAACGCGCCGGCCGACAGCGGCACGTCCGGGAAAATGTGCCGGACCGCGAGGTAGACCGACGACAGCGTCGTCGCCAGAACGCTGTTCATCGGCCCGGTGCAGGGCGGGCTCGATCCCTCGAAATCGAATGTCAGCGTCTCGCCGGCCTTCTCGACCGCCAGTGCGATGGTGAGCGGCTCGTCGACGACGCCGTCGGAATCCACGAACGCCTTCGAGCGATAGACCCCTTCCGGCATCCCGGCGATCCGCGCCCGCATCTGCTCGGCGGCGCGGCGGCGCAGTTCGGCGATCGAGTCCGTCACCGTCTTGTCGCCATAGCGGTCGAGCAGTTCGTAGAGCCGGTCCTGGCCGACCATCAGCGCCGCGGCTTGCGCCTTGATGTCGCCGATGCGCTGGTCGGCGACCCGGATGTTGGAGGCGATGATGGCGTGGATCTCCGGATCCATCGCGCCCCGCTTGAAAAGCTTGACCGGCGGCAGCCGCAGCCCTTCCTGCTCGACCGATGTCGCGGATGCCGAAAAGCCGCCGGGCACCGCGCCGCCGATGTCGGGCCAATGGCCTGTGTTGGACAGCCAGCAGAAGATCTTGCCGTTGCGCCAGACCGGCTTGACGAACCGTACGTCCATCAGGTGCGTGCCGCCGAGATAGGGGTCGTTGACGATGTAGATGTCGCCCTGTTCGGGCGGGAGAACCTTGCCGTCGCGGATCATTTCGATCAGCGTCCGCGTCGAATATTGCATCACCCCGACGAAGACCGGCAGTCCGCCCAGCCCCTGCGCGATCAGCGACCCGTCCTCGGCTGAATAGATGCCGTCCGACCGGTCATTGGCCTCCGCGATGACCGGCGAGAAGGCCGCGCGCGAAAACGTCAGGTCCATCTCGTCGCAGACCTGCTGCAACCCGGCCTGGATGACCGACAGCGTGATGGCGTCGATGCTGCTCATGGCCGCTTCACCTCGATGATGATGTTCCCGTCGGCATCGCTCGTCACCCTGTCCCCGGGCTCGATCACAGTCGTGGCGTCCATCTGCTCCAGGATAGCCGGGCCTTCGAATGCGGCGTCGAGCGGCAGCCTTTCACGTGCGTAGACCGGAGTATCGATCCAGTCGCCGTCGAACCAGACCGGTCGGGTTTCCACCAGCGCATCGGACAGCATCGCGGCGCGGCCTGCCGGGTCGATCAGCGTCGACAGGTCGACCTCGCGCCGGACGCCGATGACCGATGTGTTGAGGTTGACGAGTGCCGCGCGGATTTCCGGCAGCTTGACTCGGAAACGGCTGAAATAGGCGGCCTCGAACAGCGTCTGCAACTGGTCGCGCGTCACCTCCGCCGACGGCAGCGGCACGTTCAGGAGGTGCGTCTGCCCGACGAACTGCATGTCGGCGGAATGCACGATGCGGATCGTCTCCGGCACGACCGCTTCCTTGCCGATGAGATCGCGCCCTTCCGCCGCGTGGCGCGCCAGGATCGCGCGCGCCTGCGCGACGTCGAGGCTGCGCACCGGCTGGTTCAGCGTGTTGACGAAGTCGTGCCTGAGGTCCGCGACGACGCAGCCCAGCGCATTGGTGATGCCCGGCCGCGCCGGCACGAGCACCTTCGGAATGCCGAGTTCGCGCGCCAGCGCGGTGGCATGCAGCGGGCCCGCGCCGCCGAAGGCGAAGAGGGCGAAGTCGCGCGGATCGTGGCCTTTCGACACCGACACCATGCGCACTGCGCCTGCCATCTTGAGGTTGGCGATGCGCAGCACCGCGCCGGCCGCCTCCGCGCCGCCAACCCCGATGCGACGCCCAAGCTTGTCGGCGAAGACCGCCTCGATATCCTTGACGCTCACCGGCGCATCGACCGCCAGCAGCTTGCGCGGATTGAGCCGTCCGAGCACCAGGTTTGCGTCCGAGATCGTCGGTTCCGTGCCGCCGCGGCCGTAGCAGATCGGCCCCGGCGAGGCGCCCGCGCTTTCCGGCCCGACCTGGATCAGTCCGGAATCGTCGATGCGGGCGATCGAGCCGCCGCCGGCTCCGACCGTATGGACATCGACCATCGGCACGTGGATTGGCATCGCGTATTCGATCTCGATCTCGTTCGACACCGCGGGCTGCGCGTTCTGGATCAGCGCGACATCCGTCGAAGTCCCGCCCATGTCATAGGTCACGAGATTGGCGTACCCGGCGCGGCGTCCGGTATAGGCGGCCGCCATCACGCCGGAGGCGGGGCCGGACATCACGGTCTTCGCCGCCTCGTCGGTGACGTAGCGGGCAGAGATCATGCCGCCGTTGCCGTTCATCATCAGGAAGTCTCTGGCGTATCCGCGCGAGGAGAGCTCCGTCCTCAGGCGCTCGACATAGCGCTTCAGGATCGGCTGCACCGAGGCATTCACCGCGGCCGTGACGCCGCGCTCGAACTCGCGCGCTTCCGACAGCAGCGAATGGCCGGTGGTGATGTGGCCGTTCGGCCAGGTTTCGGCGGCGATCTCGGCGGCCCGCTTTTCGTGGGCCGGGTTGGCATAGGAATGCAGGAAATGGATCACCAGCGACTCGCAGCCGGCATCGACCAGCCGCGCCACCGCAGCGCGCATTTCGGTCTCGTCCAGCGCCTCGCGCACAGCCCCCGACGCCTCGACGCGCTCGGTGACCTCGAGCCTCAGGTTGCGCTGGATGACCGGGGTGAAACTGCCGGTCATGCCGTAGGGGTTGGGCCGCGTCCGCCGCCCCAGTTCGAGAACGTCGCGGAACCCGCGCGTCGTGATCATGCCGGTCCGGGCCAGCCGCCGCTCCAGCACGGCGTTGGTCGTGGTGGTCGTGCCATGCACGATCAGGTCGATCCCTTCTATTGGAAACCCGGTCGCCGCGAGCGCCGAGACGACGCCGAATGCCTGGTTGTCGATGGTCGTGGGCGTCTTCGCGACATGCACCCGGCCACCCGATCCGCCGTCGATCAGGATGAGATCGGTGAAGGTGCCACCGACGTCGATGCCGGCCACCACGTATTCACCGCCTGCCGCCGCTTTCTCTGTCATGGTCCGAATCCGGAAAGAACTGCTCCACCTCGGGCGCAAATTGGAACCTGCGACTATCAGCCCGACTTGACCCGAAATTCATTCGTATACTAATAATATCCGATGACAAGGCAACGTCGATCGTGGCCTTGGACGCCCGGCTCGCATCCTCCCAAGCGCCGAGCCTGTGACAAGGACCGATCGAATGCAAGACGTCTCCGTGGAGCACGAGGACCGGATCGCCGCGTTGCGGTTTCCGATTCCGGCCAACGTTCACGCCGAGCGGGTCGTTTCGGTGACCCACTACACCGACCGGCTGTTCTCGTTCCGCATCACCCGCCCGCAGAGTTTCCGCTTCCGCTCCGGCGAGTTCGTGATGATCGGCCTGCCCAATGCCGAGAAGCCGGTGTTCCGCGCCTATTCGATCGCGAGCCCCTCGTGGGACGACGAACTCGAGTTCTTCTCGATCAAGGTGCCGGACGGTCCGCTGACGTCCGAACTGCAGAAGATTGAGCCCGGCGACATCGTGCTCCTGCGCCAGAAGTCGACCGGCACGCTGGTGCTGGACGCGCTGACGCCGGCGAAGCGGCTGTTCATGATCGGCACCGGCACCGGCCTCGCCCCCTTCGCCAGCCTCGTGCGCGATCCCGAGACCTACGAGAAATTCGACCAGGTGATCCTGACAAATACCTGCCGCGACATCGACGAGCTGCGCTACGGCGACGACCTGTTCTCGATGGCCAGCGGCGACCCGCTGATCGGTGAACTGGCCGGTGGCAAGCTGACCTATTACGCTTCGACGACGCGCCAGGAGACGGTCCACATGGGCCGCATCACCACGCTGATCGAAAGCGGCAAGCTGTTCTCCGACCTCGGCATCGCGCCGTTCGACCACGAGACCGACCGGGTGATGATCTGCGGCTCGATGGACATGATCCGCGACGTCAAGACGCTGGTCGAGGCGCGCGGCTTCAAGGAAGGCTCGAACAATGCCCCGGCGGAGTTTGTCGTCGAGCGGGCGTTTGTTGGCTAGCCGCCATCATTGGTTGCCAGCGTCTCGTACATCTCCGGCCGCCGATCCCTGAACAATCCCCATGCCGCCCGGTTCGACCGCATCTCCGCGCGGTTGAAGCGCGCGGTCAGCACCGCTTCCCCCTCGCGACCAGCGCCCGCCACAAGCTCTCCCTGCGCCCCGGCAATGAACGACGATCCGTAGTAGGTCTGCGTCCTCCCGTTCACGACCTCGGTTCCGATCCGGTTCGCAGCCGCCAAGGGCATCAGGTTCGCCCCCGCATGGCCGCGCATCGTCACGCGCCAGTGCTCCATGGAATCGAAGTCCGGCCGCCCCGGCTCCGAACCGATCGCCGTCGGGTAGATCAGGAATTCGGCCCCCATCAGCGCCATCGACCGCGCCGCTTCCGGGAACCACTGGTCCCAGCAGATGCCCACCCCGATGGTCCCGAAGCGTGTCGGCCAGACCTTGAAGCCGGTGTCGCCGGGGTTGAAGTAGAACTTTTCCGAGTAACCGAGCCCGTCCGGGATATGGGTCTTGCGATAGACTCCAAGCGGCTCGCCCCGGTCGTCCACCATGACCATGGAATTGTAGTAGGCTTGGTTCTTCCGCTCGAACAGCGACACCGGCAGCACCACGCCGCATTCGGCCGCCAGCTTCTGCATCGCCGCCAGCGTCGGGTGCCCGTCCAGCGGCCTCGCGCGCTCGAAATGGACCGGGTTCTCCTCCTGGCAGAAGTAATGTCCCTCGAAGAGTTCCTGCACCACGACGATGTTCGCGCCCTTGCCCGCGGCCTCGCGCACCAGCCGGGAAGCCGTCGCAATGTTCTCGCCGACGTCGTCCGAACAGGCGAACTGCACGACGCCGAGCGTTACCTCGTTGACTTCGCCCATCACGCGTCCTCGAAGCCGGTCAGCACGCCGACCGCGTTGACGCCGATCTCCGCCACCGCGTAGCCGCCTTCCATGACCACCAGCGTCGGCAGGCCGAGCTTCGCGATCCGCTGGCCAATCTGGGGATAGTGCTCGGTCTTGAGCTTGAACTGGCTGATCGGGTCCTTCTCGAACGTGTCGACGCCGAGCGAGACCACCAGCACGTCCGGCGCGTAATCCGCCACCTTGCGGCAGCCATCCACCAGCGCCTCGCTCCACCGGTCGAACGTCGTGCCCCACGGCATCGGATAGTTGACGTTGAAACCTTCGCCCGCGCCTTCGCCTGTCTCGTCGGCATGGCCGAGGAAGAACGGATACTCGACCATCGGGTCGCCGTGCAGGTTGACCACCAGAACGTCGCCGCGGCGGTAGAAGATTTCCTGCGTGCCGTTGCCATGGTGATAGTCGACATCGAGGATGGCAACGCGTTTCGCTCCCTGGTCGAGGAACCACTGCGCCGCGCTCGCCGCATTGTTGATGAAGCAGTAGCCGCCGGCGAATGCAGCGCCCGCATGGTGCCCCGGCGGCCGGCATAGCGCGAAGGCGGCCCGCTCGCCCGACTTCACCAGTTGCGCCGCGCTGATCGCCACGTCATGCGACGACTTGATCGCGTCCCATGTGCCTTCAACGAAGGTTGCTCCGGCATCGAAGGAATAGTAGCCGAGGAGCGCATCGATCCCGCTTGGCCTGACATCGCGCAGGCCGCGCGTCGGCCAAGTGTAGGGCATCGCAGTGCCCTTGCGGCCCGAAGCAATCCATGCCGGCCAGGCCGTCGGCAGGAAGTCGATGAAATCCGCACGGTGCACCCGCTTGGCGATCGCGATGTCATGCTCGTCCGGCGCGATGATGGGTCCCAGCTTCACTTCCGCGACCCGCGAGCGGACATACTCCGCCCGCGACGGCATCTCGAAAGCCGGCACGATCGCGCCTGCGACCAGTTCGACATTGCCGGCATGGCCTTGGTGCTTGGGGGAATAGACGGTTTTCATGAGGCTCCGGGCGGATTGGATGATTGTCCGGCGAAGCTAGCGGCAGAGCCTTGCATCCGGCAAGGCCGTCCGTCGCTGGCCCATGCAATCGTTTCGGAATTCAACCCCCACCCCTACCCCTCCCCACAAGGGGGAGGGGGTCGCGACCGTTGCACCCAACTCCAGCAGCGCAGACCTGGGTGTCTCCCTCCCCCTTGTGGGGAGGGGTAGGGGTGGGGGTTGCCGGCACAAGCAGTCGTCCTCGTCGCTGGCCCAGCGCGGACCTGTTCCCTGGCGCGCATTTCCCCAGTGGCGTTCGCCTCGAAGGCAGTGCTAGCCTGCCTGCAACGGCCACGGAGAACACATCTTGAGCGCAGAGTTGATCGTCACCAACGCCCGCATTCTCACCATGGATGACGACAATCCCACCGCCGAGGCGCTCGCGGTCGAAAACGGGCGGATCCTGGCGGTGGGCAGCGGAGCGGAGATCGCAGCACTCGCCGGACCCGCTACGAAGCGTATCGATGCGAAGGGCGGCTCGGTGCTGCCGGGCTTCATCGAGAGCCACCTGCATATGCTGATGGGCGCGGCCGAACTCGTCCAGTTGCAGCTTTTCGGCGTCAAGGGCTTCGACGCTCTTTCGGAAAAGGTGCGCGCCTACGCCGCCGCCAATCCGGATCGTCCTCTGCTGGTCGCTCAAGGGGCAGACTACACGATCATCTCCGACACCGAGCCGCTAACCCGGCACCATCTCGACCGCATCCTGCCCGACCGGCCGCTGGCGCTGGTCTCGCCCGACCATCACACGATGTGGGCGAACACGAAGGCGCTCGAGGCGGCGGGCATCCTGCACGGACGCGCAGTGGGCGCCGGCAACGAGATCGTCATGGGCGACGACGGCCTCGCCGCGGGCGAACTGCGCGAGAGCGAGGCGATGGGGCCGGTCTCGGCGCTGGCCGGGGAGTCGCGCATCCGTCTCGGCATCACGACCGGCGGCGAGCCGGACCCTGCGCCGACACCGGAAGAGCGCGCCGCAGACCGCGCCATCATGCTGCGCGGCCTGCAATACGCCGCCGAACACGGCATCACCTCGTTCCACAACATGGACGGCAACCTCTACCAGCTCGAGCTCCTGGCCGAGCTGGAGGCCGAGGGCAACCTGCTGTGTCGCGCCCGCGTGCCGTTCCACTACAAGAACTTCATGACGCCCGACATTCTCGAGAAAGCGTCGATGATGGCGGAACGCTACAATTCCGACTGGCTCCGGTCAGGCTTCGTCAAGATGTTCATGGACGGCGTGCTGGACTCGTGGACGGCTGTGATGGTGGAACCCTATGCGGACCGCCCGGACTGGGTCGGCGAGCCGCTGTTCTCGGCGGAGGAATTCGCCCGGGTCGCCACGGAGATCGATCGGCGCGGCCTGCAGATCGCGGTGCATGCCATCGGTGATGGAGCCGTGCGCACCGTGCTCGACGGCTATGAAGCGGCGCAGAAAGCCAACGGCCGGCGCGACAGCCGCCACCGCATCGAGCATATCGAGGTGACAACCGACGCCGACGTGCCGCGCTTCGCCCAACTCGGCGTCGTCTGCTCCATGCAGCCGCCGCACCCGCCAGGCTCGATGGGCCTGCCGCTGGAGCCGACCGTCTCTCGCATCGGCCGCGACCGCTGGCGACTGGCCTACGCATGGCGAACGCTCAAGGACACCGGCGCGCGCGTCGTCTTCGCCTCGGACTGGCCGGTCTCGCCGATTGACCCGATGGCGGGCATCCAGGCCGCGATGGTGCGCAAACCCTGGGCAGAGGGACTGCCCGACCACAGCTACAGCCTGCGCGAGGCAATCGCCGGCTACACGGTCGAGGGCGCCTATACCGAGTTCGCGGAGGCTGCCAAGGGCCGGCTGAAGCAGGGCTATCTCGCTGACCTGGTTGTACTTTCCGGCGATATCGAAGCAACGGACCCGGAACAGTTGCACACAGTTCGCCCGGTCACGACAATCTGCGGCGGCCGGATCACCTACCAGGCCTGATGCTGGCACGGAGATTGCGACGGTGTCTCGAAGGAATTGAATCTTCGTTCAATTGGCGGGTTGCCAACCGGCGATGCGTATGGTGACAATGATGCGGGAACTGGAAAAATCCGCCGAATGGAGAACACTCCGGGGCGGGCTGTGAATGAGTGGGACGGTAGGCGTGCCGGCAGATCCGGATTCAGGGGCAATCGACGTCCGCAAGGTGCGGAAGGTTTTCGGATCGGGCGCCGACGCGGTCGCTGCCCTCGACACCGTCTCGGTCGTGATCCGGCAGAATGAGTTCTTCACGCTCCTTGGGCCATCCGGCTGCGGCAAGACCACGCTGCTGCGGCTGATCGCCGGCTTTGACTTTCCGACAGAAGGCGAGATCCTGCTCTACGGCCAGGACATCGCACCGCTGCCGCCGTTCAAGCGGCCCGTGAATACGGTCTTCCAGTCCTACGCACTGTTCCCGCACATGACGGTCGCCGAGAACATCGGCTTCGGCCTCGAGATGCTGGGCAAACCGAAGGCGGAGGTGACGGCGCGCGTCGACCAGATGCTGAAGCTGGTCAAGATGGAGGCGCTGCGCAACCGCAAGACCAGCCAGATTTCCGGCGGCCAGCAGCAGCGCGTGGCGCTTGCCCGGGCGCTCGCCCCGCAGCCCAAGGTGCTGCTGCTCGACGAGCCGCTGTCGGCGCTGGACTTCAAGCTGCGCAAGGAGATGCAGATCGAGCTGAAACGCCTGCAGCACGAGACCGGCATCACCTTCATCTTCGTCACCCATGACCAGGAAGAGGCGCTGACGATGTCGGACCGCATCGCGGTGATGTCGTCGGGCAAGATACTCCAGGTCGGCACGCCGCGCGAAATCTACGACCAGCCGGCCGAACGCTTCGTCGCGGACTTCATCGGCGACACCAATTTCCTCGACGGCAAGGTGCTGGAGGTGACCGGCGGCAAGGTGCGGGTCGCGCTGAAGTCGGGCGCCGAAATTCTCGCAGGCATGCCCGAGGGATTTGCCCGCAAGGAATCCGCAACCGTGGTCATCCGGCCCGAACATGCGCGCATCGTCCCGGGCAAGGCCGAGCTGAACGGCAAGGTCGAGAACGTTATTTACTTTGGCACCGACACCCACATCCACGCGCGGCTGGACAGCGGCGAGGCGTTCATCGTGCGGCAGCAGAACGCCCGCAACGCGGCGTCTGGGCTGGACGTCGGCGCGCCGGTCGGTATCCACATCGGCGACAATGCCGCACAAGTGCTGAGGGACTGACAATCTTGGCGACGGCGAGCGAGATCGCGGCGGAAAGGGCAAGGGCGGACATCCGCTCCCGCTGGCTTCTCTCGACCCCCGCGCTCGCCATCATCTTCCTGGCCAGCATCGGCCCCTTGCTGGTGGTGCTGCTCTATTCCTTCCTGACGCCCGGACCCTATGGCGACGTCCGCTGGCAGTTTTCCACCGACGCCTGGGTCGGCGTCTTCCTCGAGCGCGACATCTTCGACGATACGCTGGGCATCGCGGACGCCCATCTGTCGATCTTCCTGCGGTCGGTGCGGCTGTCTCTGGTGACCACCCTGCTGGCGCTGGTCTTCGGCTTCCCCACCGCCTACTTCATCGCCACCCGCCCGCAGAAGACGCAGGCGCTGTGGCTGTTCCTGATCACAATTCCGTTCTGGACCAACCTCCTCATCCGCACGTTCGCGGTGCAGGAAGTCATCCGCAACGAAGGCATCCTGAACACGCTGCTGATCTGGAGCGGCATCACCTCTGCGCCGATCCAGATTCTCTACACCGATCTCGCGATCGGCATCGGCATGGTCTACGTCTACCTGCCCCTGATGGTCCTGCCGCTCTATGCCTCGATGGAGAAGCTCGATTTCCGGTTGGTCGAGGCCGGCTACGATCTCTACGCGACCCGCTTCCAGGTCTTGCGGCGCATCATCATTCCGCTGGTCAAGCCTGGCATCATCGCCGGCTCGATCCTGGTCTTCATCCCGTCGCTCGGCGCCTATGTCACGCCGCGCGTGCTCGGCGGCGGCAAGCAGATGATGCTGGGCAACCTGATCGAATTGCAGTTCGGCGCCGGCCGCAACTGGCCGCTTGGCGCAGCACTTGCGCTGACGCTGACCGTCATCGTCACGATCGCGCTCCTCTTCTACGTCCGCTACGTCGCGGCGCCGGAGCGCAGGCATGGCTAGGGGCTTCGAGATCAAGCGCCAGCCCGGCTTCGCGACGGTCGCGATGCTCTGTTTCGCGCTGCTCTACATCCCGATCTTCACCCTGGTCGTGTTCGCCTTCAATGAGGGCAACTCTGTCGCTATCTGGCAGGGCTTCTCGCTGCGCTGGTTCCGCCAGGCATGGAACAACCAGCAGGTCGTCGAGGCGTCGATCCGCTCGGCGCAGATCGCCTTCTCGGCGGCGACTATCGCCACGGTCGCCGCGACCATGGCGGCGCTCGCGACGACGCGCACCGCCCCCTATCGCGGCCTGACCGCGAAATACGCCTTCATCAACCAGCCGCTGATGATCCCCGAGATCGTCACCGCGGTGGCGCTGCTTATCGTCTTCGCACGCATTAAGGTTTCGACCGGCTATTCCGGCCTCGGCTACCTGATCGCGGCGCACACCGCATTCTGCATTCCCTTCGCCTACCTGCCGATCCGCGCCCGCCTGGAAAGCATGGACCTGACGCTGGAGACGGCGGCGGCCGACCTCTACGCCACGCCCTGGAAGACCTTCCGCAGGGTGACGCTGCCACTGCTGTTCCCCGGTATCCTCGCCGGGTTCATGCTGGCCTTCGTGGTCTCGCTCGACGACGTCGTCATCACCGAGTTCGTGAAATCCGGCGGCCAGGACACACTCCCGACCTACATGCTGGGCCAGCTTCGGCGCGTGGTGACGCCCGAAATGAACGCCATCTCCACCGTCTTCCTGTTGATCTCGATTCTGATCGTGACGGTGTTCTTCTTCATCAGCCGACGACGAACGTAGAAGGAAAGGAAACGACATGAGACGGACACTGACAATGGCGGCGATCACCGCCGCGCTGCTCGCGACGACGGGCCTCGCCCGTGCGGATGGCGAGCTCAACATCTTCAACTGGGGCAACTACACCTCGCCCGAGCTGATCAAGAAGTTCGAGGAACAGTACAAGGTCAAGGTCACGGTGACCGACTACGATTCCAACGATACGGCGCTTGGCAAGGTCCGACAGGGCGGCCATGGCTTCGACATCGTCGTGCCGTCGGCCTCCTATGTGCAGATCTGGGTCGAGGAAGGCCTGCTGCTCGAATCCAACCCGAACCAGATGGAGAACTTCAAGCACGTCGATCCGCGCTGGGTCGATGTCGAGTTCGATCCGGGCCGCAAGTACACAGTTCCGTGGCAGTGGGGATCGACCGGCGTGTCTGTTGATACGGCCGTCTACAAGGGCGACATCAACACGTCGGCGATCTTCCTCGATCCGCCGCCGGAACTCGCCGGCAAGATCAACGTCGTCCCGGAAATGGCCGACGTCATGCATCTCGCCGTCACCTACATGGGCGGAGAGCCCTGCACCGGCGACAAGGAAGTGCTGAAGAAGGTCCGCGACAAGCTGGTCGAAGCCAAGACCAAGTGGATCTCGATGAACTACGGCAACATCGAAGCCATGGCCAAGGGCGACTACGGCGCGACCGTCAACTGGAACGGCGCGTCGCTGCGCATGCGCGACGCCAAGGCCACGATCCAGTACGGCTACCCGAAGGAGGGCTACCCGCTGTGGATGGACAATGCCGCCATCCTCAAGGACGCCAAGAACGTCGAGAACGCCAAGCTGTTCCTGAACTTCGTCATGGCGCCCGAGAACGCCGCCCTGATCTCCAACTTCGCCAAGTATGCCAACGGCATCGTCGGCTCGGACAAGTTCATGCCGCCGGAGATGGCGACGGCGCCGGAGATCGTGACGCCAGCCGAGTTCGCCGACAAGGGCAAGTTCATGCTGCGCTGCGCGCCCGAAGTGCAGGAAATCTACACGAAGATCTGGACCGAAATCCAGAAATGACGCTACCCGGCCCCGGCACTTCGCCGGGGCCGCTTTCCTTCAGGCAATCATGACCTCCTACCGCAATTCCGAACCGCGCCCGCCGGTCATGGCGGGATCGCCGCCGGAGCTCGTCGTGCCGATGGCCGACTGGGACCGGCCGCCCTGGAACCGCTGGTCGTTCCAGCACATCCGCGAACTGGTGCCGACGGCGGAGGTCTGGAAAGGCGCCGGCCACGCGAGGCGGCTCGCGCGCTCGGAGCGTGATCTCGATGCGCTGCCCGTGATCGGCAGCGCCGACCAGCCGACGACGCTGGCCGGGCTGCTCGACGAAACCTACACCGACGGATTTCTCGTGCTGAAGGACGGCGCGATCGTCCATGAGCGCTATTTCAACGGGATGACGGCGCGCTCGCTGCATCTATCGCAGTCGATGGCGAAATCCGTCACCTCCTGCGTCGCCGGCATCCTCGTCGGCCGCGGACTGCTCGATCCGTCGCGGCTGATAACCGACTACCTTCCTGAACTGGCCGGCACCGCCTGGAAGGGCGCGACGCTGCAGCAGGTGCTCGACATGACGACGGGCGTCCATTTCAGCGAGGAATACACCGATCCCTATTCCGAGGTCGGCCAGATCGATGTCGCTTCCGGATGGAAGCCAGTCCCTCCCGGCGCGGATCCCGCATTCCAGTGGCCGGCCCATGTCTGGGAACTTGTCCTCCGCTTGAAAACGCTCGACCGGCCGCATGGCGAAGCCTTCGAATACCGTTCGATCGAGACCGATGTGCTGGCTTTCGCGATGGAGCGCGTCACCGGCAGGCGGCTCGCCGAACTCGTTTCCGAGGAGCTGTGGCAGAAGCTCGGCTGCGAGGAGAGCGCCTGCTTCACCGTCGACCGCGCCGGCTATGCGCTGGCCGATGGCGGCTTCAACGCGACGCTGCGCGACTACGGGCGCTTCGGCCAGATGATCCTGGATCATGGCGCTGGCATCGTGCCGGCCGAATGGATCGCCGCATCCCGCGAGGGCCGCTCCTGGGGCGAGGCTTACAGCGTGGCGTTCCCCGGATCCTACCGAAACCAGTTCTGGATCGAGGACGACATGTCGCGCAACCTGATGTGCCGCGGCGTCTTCGGCCAGCTCATTCATGTCAATTTCGACGCGCGCATCGTCACCGTCAAGCTGTCGAGCTATCCCGAATTTCTCAGCGTGCCCTTTTCGGTCGCCACCTTGCGCGCCGTCCACGCCATTGCAGGAGCCCTCTCATGAGCGATCTCGATCTCTGCTACATGCCAGCCACCGAGGCGCTGAGCCTGTTCGCCAAGAAGAAGCTGTCGCCGGTCGAACTGATGACGGCGGCAATCGACCGCGCCGAGGCGACCAAGAGCACGGTCAACGCCTTCACATACGCGCATTACGACGAGGCGATGGCGCTGGCCCGCAAGGCCGAGGCCAAATACGCCAAGGGCAGAAAGACCGGTCCGCTCGAAGGCCTGCCGGTCGCGATCAAGGACGAGAGCTACATCGCCGGCAAGCCGACTTCCAACGCCTCGCTGATCCTCAAGGACTTCGTTGCCGAGAAGACATCGCCGAACAATGAGCGGATCATGGCCGCGGGCGGCATCGTGCACGCCCGCACCGCGACGCCGGAGTTCTCCTGCGCCGGCTACACCTGGTCCCGGCTCTGGGGCGTCACGCGCAATCCGTGGAACCCGAAATTCACGCCGGGCGGCTCGTCCGGCGGCTCGGGCGCCGCACTCGCCGCCGGCCTTGCGCCTATCGCCACCGGCTCCGATATCGGCGGCTCGATCCGCATCCCTGCCTCGGCCTGCGGCGTCGTCGGCTACAAGCCGCCCTATGGCCGCAATCCGGACGACCCGCCGTTCAACCTCGACTTCTACTGCCACACCGGACCGATGGCGCGCACAGTACAGGATGCGATCCTCCTGCAGAACATCATGTGTGGGCCGGACCCGCGCGACATCGCCTCGCTGCGGCCGAAACTGACGCTGCCCACGAAATACAAGCCGATCAAAAACTGGAGGATCGGTTTCTCGATGGACCTCGGCCTGTTCGAGGTCGACAAGGAAGTCCAGAAGAACACTAGAGCGGCGCTCGATGTGTTCCGCTCGCTCGGCGCCAAGGTCGAGGAGGTCGATCTCGGCTGGCCCAAGAACGCGCTCGAAATGGGCATGAAATATCTCGAGCACCTGTTCGGCGCCTCGCTCTCCAAGCTCCTTGAAGAGCACGCCGACGATCTCTGCACCTACACCCGTAAGTTCGCTGAGGATGGGCAAGCGTCGAAGTCGACCGACTTCGTCGCCAGCCTCGAAACCGCCGGCCAGATGTATGAGAAGCTCGGCCCTCTGCTCGAAAAATACGACGTTCTGATCTGCCCGACCAACAGCCTGCCGGCGGTGCCGGCCGACCACGACCAGACGAAGGACGAGGTTCGCATCAACGGCAAGCTGGTCAATCCGTCGCTCGGCTGGGTGATGACCACGCCGTTCAACATGATGAGCCGCTGCCCCGTCATCTCTGTCCCCACCGGCCACGCCAGGAACGGCGTGCCGACCGGCATCCAGATCGTCGGCCGCACCTACAGCGACGAGGATGTCTTCCGCGCCGCGATCGCCTACGAAAAGGCGGTCGGCGGCTGGTACGGCGGCAAGGCGAGCCGGCCGAGGCTGTAGAAGCGGACGCTTCATACAATTCACGGGATTCGCGCATGCCCGCGATTGCGGCAGGTGCGGACTCGTGATTAGATTTTGTCCAAACGATAAAAAAACGCGGAGGCGGATCGGCCGCCCCGCCAGCCAGAGGTGGACCCGATGACCAGACCCAGCAATCTCTTCCTCTCCCGCCGCCAGATCCTGAAGGCGTCCGGTGCCGGCGCCGCTCTCGCGCTCGCCCCCGGCCTCGTCGGCCGCGCCTTCGCGCAGGAGAAGCTCAAGGTCGCGGCGATCTACACCGTGCCCTTCGAGCAGCAGTGGGTGTCGCGCATCCACCAGGCCGCGCTCAAGGCCAAGGACCGCGGCGACATCGAATATGTCGCGACCGAAAACGTCTCCAACACCGACTACGAGCGCGTCATGCGCGAGTATGCCGAGGCCGGCAACAAGCTGATCGTCGGCGAGGTCTTCGGCGTCGAGGAGGCCGCGCGCACGGTCGCCGCCGACTATCCCGACACCGCCTTCCTGATGGGCTCGTCCTTCAAGCCCGACGACGCGAACCCGAACTTCTCGGTCTTCGACAACTACATCCAGGACGCCTCCTACCTCACCGGCATCATCGCCGGCGCCATGACCAAGTCGAAGAACATCGGCATGGTCGGCGGCTTCCCGATCCCCGAGGTCAACCGCCTGATGCACGCCTTCATGGCCGGCGTGAAGGAGACCGCGCCGGACGCGAAGTTCCAGGTCGCCTTCATCGGCTCCTGGTTCGACCCGCCGAAGGCCAAGGAAACGGCCTTTGCCCAGATCGATGCCGGCGCCGACGTCATGTATGCCGAGCGCTTCGGCGTCTCGGACGCCGCCAAGGAAAAGGGCGTACTGGCCATCGGCAACGTCATCGACACCCAGAAGGACTATCCGGAAACGGTCGTGGCGTCGGCCCTCTGGCACTTCGAGCCGACCCTCGACAAGGCCATCGCCGAGGTCAAGGCCGGCACCTTCAAGGCCGCCGACTACGGCATGTATTCCTTCATGAAGGAAGGCGGCTGCTCCATCGCCCCACTCGGCACCTTCGAAGGCAAGGTCCCCGCGGAGGTCATGGCCAAGGTCGCCGAAAAGGAAAAGGCCATCAAGGACGGAAGCTTCACCGTCGCGATCAACGACGAGGAGCCGAAGTCGAGCTGAGGCGGCGGTGGAAGCACCCCCTCACCGTCCCGGCTTCGCCGGTCCACCTCTCCCCCTGCCCGGGGGAGAGGAACCCAAGCCTAGAGGGGGTCGGGACCCCTGCGATTGGCGACTCCTCTCCCCCGGGCAGGGGGAGAGGTGGCTGCTGCAGGCAGACGGTGAGGGGGTGCTTGCCCGCTCGACCACCGAGCGCCAACCATGACCACCCCCGTCCTCCGCCTCGCCTCCGTTACCAAACGCTTCGGGCCGCTGGTCGCCAATGACGCGATCTCGCTCGATCTCGCGCGCGGCGAGGTCGTGGCGCTGCTCGGCGAGAACGGCGCCGGCAAGACCACGCTGATGAACATCCTCTTCGGCCACTACGTCGCCGACGAGGGCACCGTCGAGGCCTTCGGCAAGCCGCTGCCGCCGGGCGACCCGCGCGCCGCGCTCGATGCCGGGATCGGCATGGTCCACCAGCATTTCACGCTGGCCGACAACATGACGGTGCTGGAAAACATCGCCCTCGGCACCGAACCCCTTTTCTCGCCCCGCTTCTCCAGGCAGATCGCGCGCGAGCGGATCCGGAAACTCTCCGCCGATTTCGGCCTCGAGGTCGATCCGGACAGCCTCGTCTCGTCGCTCACCGTCGGCGAGCGCCAGCGCGTCGAGATCCTGAAGGCGCTATACCGCGACGCCCGCGTCCTCATCCTCGACGAGCCGACCGCCGTGCTCACCCCGCTCGAGACCGACGCGCTCTTCGCTACGCTGCGCAAGCTCGTCGCCGAGGGCCTCTCGATCATCTTCATCTCGCACAAGCTCTACGAGGTGATGGCGATCTCGGATCGCGTCGTCGTCCTGCGTGGCGGCAAGGTCGCCGGCGAGCGCCGCACCGCCGAGACCGATCGCAAGCAGCTCGCCGCCCTCATGGTCGGTCAGGAGCTTGTCCCCCCGCCCGTCCCGCCCGTCGTCACCGGCCCGGCGCTGATGATCCTCGACCGCGTCTCGACGCCCCGCCGCGGCACGGGCATCCCGCTCGCCGACGTCACGCTGTCGCTACACAGCGGCGAGATCACCGGCGTCGCCGGCGTCTCCGGCAACGGCCAGGCCGCGCTCGCCGCCCTCCTCTCCGGTCTGGAAAGCCCGTCTGTGGGCACCATGACCGTCCAGGGCCGCGCGCCGGACCGCTGGACGCCGGTCGCGGCGCTCGAATCCGGCATCGCCCGCATCCCGGAAGACCGCCACGCCGTCGGCGCCATTGCCGACATGAGCGTCACGGAAAACGTCGTGTCCGAACGTTACCGCTCCGCCCGCTTCTCGAAGCGCGGCATCATGGACTGGCGCGCCGCGCGGGCCTTCGCCGAAGAGCTCATCCGCGACTACGACGTGAAATGTCCCGGCCCCGACGCCCGCATCCGCCTCCTCTCCGGCGGCAACATGCAGAAGCTCATCCTCGGCCGCGCGCTCGATCCCGCGCCTGTCATCATCCTCGCCAACCAGCCCACCCGCGGCCTCGACGTCGGCGCCATTTCCTATGTCCACGGCCGCCTGCTGGAAGCGCGGGCGAGGGGCGCCGCGGTGCTCCTCATCTCCGAAGACCTCGACGAGATCCTGACGCTCGCCGACCGCATCGTCGTCATCTCCGGCGGCCGGCTGTCCGTGCCGTCCGCGCGCGGAGAACGGACGGTGCGGGAACTGGGCGAACTGATGGCGGGACATGGCGAGGCGGCGGCGTGAGGACGGGCACCGCAAAGCACCCCCTCACCGTCACGCTTCGCGTGCCACCTCTCCCCCTGCCCGGGGGAGAGGAACCCAGGCTTGGAGAGGTCGACGGCATTCGCGATGGACATTTCCTCTCCCACTGCCTAGGCGGGAGAAATTCAAGGTCGGAGAAGTCGGTGCCCTCCGCGATCAGCGTCTCCTCTCCCCCGGGCAGGGGGAGAGGTGGCACGCGAAGCGTGACGGTGAGGGGGTGCTTAAGGCCTTCGCTTAAGCTGCCAATCTCCCCCCGTGTGGGGAGTCCGAAGGACGGGCGAGACCGTCGGCTCGCCCCGCCCGGCAGGACAGAGGGGGGCGCTGTCCCGCCAGCCCCTCGCATGCTCGCTCGAACGCCCAAGGCCCCCCATGCGCCTTGAACCCAAGCCCGCCCCGACCATCGCCGCCACGCTCCTCTACCCGGCGGGTGCGATCGCCGTGACCGTCCTCGTCGCCTCCCTCCTCGTGCTGGCCGCCGGCGCCAACCCGCTTTCCGTCTTCGGCCTTGTGCTGAAGGGCGCCGCCGGCTCGCAGTTCGCCCTGATGGAGACGCTGACCCGCGCGACCCCGCTCATCTTCACCGGCCTCGCCGTCGCGGTCGCCTTCCGCGCCAAGCTCTGGAACATCGGCGCGGAGGCGCAGCTCTATGCCGGCGCGATCCTGACCGTGGTGCTCGGCACGGGCGCGCTGCCGCTGCCCGCCTTTATCCTTCTGCCCCTCATGGCGATCTTCGCCGCGCTCGCCGGCGCCATGCTGCTGCTCGGCCCGGCCGTGCTGAAGGTCCGCTTCGGCGTCGACGAGGTCGTCACCACGCTGCTCCTCAACTTCGTCATGATCCTCTTCGTCTCGATGCTCCTCGAGGGCGTGCTGAAGGACCCGATGGGCCTCGGCTGGCCGCAGTCGCAGAAGCTGATTGCGGACGCCCGCCTGCCGCGCATCGTCACCGGCCGCCGCCTGCACTACGGCTTTGTCCTCGCGCTCGTCTCCGCGCTCGCCGTCTGGTTCGTGATGAAGAAGACCACGCTCGGCTACGAGATGCGCGCCGTCGGCCACAACCCGGAGGCCGCGCGCTTCGCAGGCATGCCGGTCAACCGCATCCTCCTCAAGACCGCGCTGATCTCCGGCGGGCTGGCGGCGCTGGCCGGCTTCTCCGAGGTCGCCGGGCTCAAGGGCAACCTCACGCTCGATCTGTCGCCGGGCTTCGGCTATTCGGGCATCGTCGTCGCCATGCTCGCCATGCTCAACCCGCTCGGCGTCGTCGTCGCCGCGATCTTCGTCGCCGGCATCTTCGTCGGCGCCGACGCCATGAGCCGCACCGCCGGCGTGCCGTCCTACATCGCCAACGTCATGGTCGCGACGGCACTGCTCACCATGGTCACGGCAATCATGCTGACGCGGTTCAGGGTGAGGTGGAGGTGATGGTGATGGCGACGCTATCTGGAACACCCCTCATCCGCCCAAGCTTCGCTCGGCCACCTTCTCCCACAAGGGGAGAAGGACCAGCGCCCATCCTTCTCCCCTTGTGGGAGAAGGTGGATCGGCCGCAGGCCGAGACGGATGAGGGGTGTTCCAGCCCGGCGACCACGTCGAGAGGTGGCCACCCATGACCGAAGCCCTCGACATCCTCTTCACCGCCTCCTTCTGGGTTGCCGCGATCCGCATCGCCTCGCCGCTGATCTTTGCCACCATGGGCGAACTGATCTGCGAGCGGGCAGGGGTGCTCAACCTCGGCATCGAGGGCATCATGGTCGCCGGCGCCTTCGCCGGCTGGTTCACCGTCTATTCCGGCGGCGACCTCTGGGCCGGCGTGTTCGTGGCAGCCCTCACCGGCGCCGCCTTCGGCCTGCTTCACTCCACGCTCACCGTCCCGCTCGGCCTGTCGCAGCATGTCGTCGGCATCGGCGTCACGCTGCTCGCCACCTCGCTCACCTATTTCACCTACCGGCTGGCGCTGCCCGAGGTCACCTCGCCGCCCAAGATCGAGGCCTTCCAGCCGCTGCCGATCCCGATCCTTTCCGACATCCCGCTCGTCGGCCCCGCGCTTTTTGCCCAGACCCCGCTCACATATCTCGCCTATGTCACCGTCGCCGTCGTCGCCTGGGCGCTCTACCGCACGCCGCTCGGCCTGGCGGTGCGCGCGGCGGGCGAAAACCCGTCGGCGGTCGAGGCGCAGGGCATTTCCGTCACCGCCATCCGCATGGGCGCGGTCATGGTCGGCTCCGCGCTGATGGCCGTCGGCGGCGCCTTTCTCACCATGTCGGCCTTCAACTCCTTCTTCTTCGAGATGGTCAACGGCCGCGGCTGGATCTGCATCGCGCTGGTCGTCTTCGGCTCCTGGCGCCCCGGCAAAGCGCTCCTCGGCGCCGTCCTGTTCGCCGCCTTCGACGCCTACCAGGTCCGCCTGCAGCAGCTCACCGGCGGTATCGTCCCCTACCAGCTCTTCCTGATGCTCCCCTACATCCTCTCCATCCTCGCCCTCATCTTGGTTGCGCGGCGTGCGACCTATCCGAAGGCGTTGATGGTGCCGTACCAGAAGGGGGAGAGGTAGTGCTCGACCCGTCGGCGCGAGGCCTCCACCCCACCCGTCCGCTTCGCGTCCACCCTCCCCGTCGAGGGGAGGGAGGGGCGCCAAGCTTTCGTCCGCCTTCGCCGATCACCGAGCGCCTCCGCTACCGTCGAGGCGGCGGAATGGCGCTAGCGGTGGATCACTCCTCCCCCTCGACGGGGGAGGTGGCCCGTAGGGCCGGAGGGGGTGATGCGACGCTGAAGGATGAAGTCATTTTGCAGACAAGGACATCCCCATGACCTTCGACCTCCTCATCCGCGGCGGCATCCTCCCCGACGGTACGCGCGCCGACATCGGCATATCGGGCGAGACCATCGCGGCCATCGCCCCCAACCTCCCGGATAACGGCGCCCCCACCGTCGACGCCACCGATTGCCTCGTCTCCCCGCCCTTCGTCGACCCGCATTTCCACATGGACGCGACGCTCTCTTACGGCATCCCGCGCGTCAACGCGTCGGGCACGCTGCTGGAGGGCATCGCGCTCTGGGGCGAGCTCAAGCCGCTGCTCACCCACGAGGCGGTGAAATCCCGCGCGCTTGCCTATTGCGACTGGGCCGTCTCGATGGGTCTGCTCGCCATCCGCACCCATGTCGACACCTGCGACGACCGGCTGCTCGCCGTCGAGGCCCTGCTGGAGGTCAAGAAGGAGATCGCGCCCTACATCGACCTTCAGCTCGTCGCCTTCCCGCAGGACGGCCTCTACCGCGACCCGACCGCGCGGCAGAACACCATCCGCGCGCTGGACATGGGCGTCGACGTCGTCGGCGGCATCCCGCATTTCGAGCGCACGATGGCGGATGGCACGCGTTCGGTGACGGAGCTCTGCGAAATCGCGGCGGAGCGCGGCCTGCTCGTCGACATGCATTGCGACGAGACCGACGACCCGCTGTCGCGCCATATCGAGCAGCTCGCCTACGAGACGCAGCGGCTGGGCCTCCACGGCCGCGTCAACGGCTCGCACCTCACCTCGATGCATTCGATGGACAATTACTACGTCTCCAAACTCCTGCCGCTGATGGCCGAAGCGCAGGTCTCCGCGATCCCCAACCCGCTGATCAACATCATGCTGCAGGGCCGCCACGACACGTTTCCGAAACGTCGCGGCTTGACGCGCGTCAAGGAGATGCTGGCGATGGGTATCCGCGTCGGCTTCGGCCAGGATTGCTGCATGGACCCGTGGTATTCGCTCGGCACGGCCGACATGCTCGACGTCGCCTTCATGGGCCTTCACGTCGCCCAGATGTCGCATCCGTCCGAGATGGCGAAATGCTTCGACATGGTGACGACGGAAAGCGCCGCCATCATGCATCTCGACCATTACGGCCTCGCGGTCGGCAAGCGCGCCAGCCTCGTCGTGCTGGACGCCGGCGACAAGACCGAAGCCGTCCGCTTGCGCGCCGAGCGCATCGCGGTTGTGGCGCGCGGCAAGGTGGTCGCCGAACGCCCCCGCCGCGACACGGCGCTCGCCTTGCCGGGCCGGCCAGGCAGCATCAACCGGAGGCACCAGAGACCGAAGGCCGTTTGACCGGACGGCGCCGCTGACCCTGCGTAAACTTGTGTTGCGGTCGCACGGGTTCTGGACCAAACTGGGCAGATGCGCCCGCTCGTAGCCTGTGTGCTGTTCACCGCCTTCGCCGTCGGCCCGGCGAGCGCGTACAACGACGTGGAAATGGTCCCCGCCTACGTCAAGGAATGTCCGACGCTGGCGCTCAACACCAGGCGTTACGAGGAAGTCCTGACTGCGACCCTGGCCTTGGCGAGCAACGCCGTCAAAGGCAAGGGCGAAGCCCGCAGCCGGTCGCTGCCCGGCATCTATGTCGAACCCAGCCAGCGCGGCGCCTTCTGCCGCGACGTGCTTGCGGACTACGGCCCGAAGGGACGGAAGATGAAGGGTCTCGTCCGAAAGAAGTAAGGCGGCCGTCCAGCCGTCCATCCCGACCCGCTTGGTTCCGCGGCGCTTCTGCACTATGTGAGCGGCAGCCGCGCAACCAGGGTACAGACATGTCCATTTCCAAGGAAACAGTCCTCGAAAAGCTCGCCACCATCAAGGGGCCGGACTTCGAGGGCGACATCGTCTCGCTCGGCCTGGTGTCGGACATCTTCATCGCGGACTCGAAAGTGTTCTTCTCGATCACCGTGCCCGCCGCCCGCGCGCAGGAACTGGAGCCGCTGCGGGCCGCTGCCGAGCGCGCGGTGAAGGCGCTGCCCGGCGTCGCCGGCGCGGTCGTCGCGCTGACGGCGGAGAAGAAGGGCGGCGGCATGGAAGCGGCGCCGCCGCGTCCGGTTCCGCCAAGGCCGGCGCCCGCCCAGGTTCGCGCCGCCCCTCCGCCCGCGCCGCCGTCCACTCAGTCGGGCAAGCGCGGCGTGCCGGGCATCGGGGCGATCATCGCGGTGGCGTCGGGCAAGGGCGGCGTCGGCAAGTCGACCACGGCGGTCAACCTCGCGCTCGGCCTCGCCTCACTCGGGCTCAAGGTCGGCATCCTCGACGCCGACATTTACGGCCCCTCCATGCCGCGCCTCCTTGGCATCAAGGGCAAGCCGACGACGGTCGACGGCAAGGTGCTGCGGCCGATGGAAAACTACGGCCTGAAGGTCATGTCGATGGGCTTCCTCGTCGAGGAGGAGACCCCGATGATCTGGCGCGGCCCGATGGTCATGTCGGCGCTCACCCAGATGCTGCGGGAGGTCGAGTGGGGCACTCTCGACGTGCTGGTGGTCGATATGCCGCCCGGCACCGGCGACGCGCAACTGACGATGGCGCAGCAGGTGCCGCTGGCCGGCGCGGTCATCGTGTCGACGCCGCAGGACCTGGCCCTGATCGACGCGCGCAAGGGCCTCAACATGTTCAGGAAGGTCGACGTGCCGCTGCTCGGCATCGTCGAGAACATGAGCTATTTCATCGCCCCCGACACCGGCAAGCGCTACGACATTTTCGGCCATGGCGGCGCGCGCGACGAGGCGCACCGATTGGGTGTGACCTTCCTCGGCGAAGTTCCGATTGAAATGGCGATCCGTGAGAATTCCGATGCGGGAACGCCGGTTGTGGTGTCCGATCCGTCCGGCCCGATCGCGGCCGTCTATCGCGGCATCGCGTCGAAGGTGCTCGACCGGATGCGCGAGGAGACCGCTAGCGGCAAGGCCGCCGGACCCGCCATCGTTTTCGAATAGGCGTTTGAATTCGTTGCGCCTTTTCGACTGCCCCGGCGCTGGACGGTTGCCCTTGTCGCAAAGCTGACGTAACATGTCAGTAGTTGGGGACCGGGACGGAGAATTGTGCGCACCGTGCTCCAATGTTGAAGCCGACGTTTTCTTTGGCTGGATTGCGGACGGGAAGACCCGCCGCCCTCCGATAGCAACCCGAAGAGCCGTCTCAACTGCGCTGGGGCATGTGAAGATGCAGTATCCCGATGGCTGACGGGCGGTTCACGCGTCAGCTCGCCACGATCGTATCGGTCGACGCCGTCGGCTTCTCGCGCCTGATCGGGCTCGATGCGGATCAGGCGGTGGCGGCTTTCGAACAGCGCTCCCGGATCATTCTCGACACCTGCCGCGCCTTCGGCGGCATACCCTTCGGCGCCGCGGGCGACAGCGTCATGGCGGAGTTCGGCCTGCCGGTGGATGCGCTGATGGCGGCGCTGGAGTTCCAGAACGCCATCATCGAGCTCAACCTCGCCGACCCCGAAGCGCGGCGCATGGCGTTCCGCGTCGGCATCAACACCGGCGACATCATCGTCCGCGATGCCAGCCGCTACGGCGACAATGTCAACATCGCCGCCCGCCTGCAGGAAACCGCCCCTGAGAACGGGATCGTCATTTCCGGCACGACCTTGAATCACATCCGCTGGATGTCGACCGTCCGTTTCTGCGACAGGGGTCAGCAGGACTTCAAGAATATCCTCTACCCCGTTCAATCCTACCTCGTTCTCGGGCGCGATGCCGCCGGCCCCTGTCCCGAAGACGCCGCCGGCAACCCGGCCAACCCCGTCCCGACTGCCCGCAGCGCGATGCCGGCGGGTACGCCGACCGTCGCCGTTCTTCCCTTCGAGGTGACCGAGGGCGGGCCCGAGATCGGCGCGATGGCTGACGGCCTTGCCGAGGACATCATTTCCGGCCTGTCGAACGTGCGCTGGATGCCCGTCATCGCCAAGAGTTCCAGCTTCCATTTCCGGGGCACGGAACTCTCCGGCGCGGTGGCCGGCCGCGCTCTCGGCGCTCGATACATCGTCAGCGGGACGATCGCCCGACAGGAGCGGACAATCATCGTCAAGGCGATGCTTGAGGACATCGTCGATCACCGCACGCTCTGGGCCGGCCATTTCGAGGTCTTCGCGGAAGGGCTTCCGATGATGCCGAAGGAAATGGGCAGCGAGATCGTCGTCGCCCTGGCCAAGGAGGTCGACCGGGTGGAGCAGTCCAGGGCGTTCCATCTGCCGCTAGAGAACCTCGACACCTGGCAGCTCGTGCGCCGGGGCCGCTGGCATATGGCGCGGCGCACCCGAGACGACACCGATACGGCGCTGCAGTTCTACGAGCGCGCCGAAAGACTGTCGCCGCAGTCGCCGACCGTGCTCAACGAACTGTCATGGTGGTATTTCTGGCGCGCCTGGGTCCGGTTCGGCGCGGGGCACGATCATTCGGCCGACCTCGACAGGGTGGTCGACTATGCGCGCGGCGCGCTCGCCGCCGATCCGGGCGACGCGCGGCCGCACTGCCACCTCGGCATCGCCGACATCATGCGCGGCGAACCGGCCGCGGCGCGCGAGCATCTTGCCGTCGCGCTGTCGATCAATCCCTCCCTCTCCTTCGCCAGTTCCGCCATGGGCAGCGCCCACCTGCTGCTCGGCGAAGCCGCTGCCGCGATCCCGCATTTCCTGCAGGCCGAGAAGCTGAGCCCCTTCGACATCTACCGGTTTCACAATCTGGGCGAACTGGCGGCCGCTTACGCAATCGTCGGGAAATGGCGCGAATCGGCCGATGCCGCGAAGGCATCCCTCGATCTGTCGCCGGCCTACTGGTACTCGCGGTTCATCCGCGTCGGCTCCTTGCACCGGGCCGGGCGCCATGACGAGGCGGCTGCCGAACTGGCCGCGTTCCGGCTGCGCCATCCGGACTTCGCGATCCGGCGCATCGAGATGGTGCCGTATGTCGACCCGGGCCTGAACCGCTTTCTGATCGAAGGCTTCCGCTTGGCGGAAGCCGGGGCGCTCGCCGATCAGCTCTGAGGGCCGTCACCGGGGGTGCCCACGCGCGCGAACGCGGCGCGCAGCCCTTGCGGATCGAGGATGCGGATGCCGCTTCGCCTGATGTCGACCAGGCCGCGGTCGCGCCAGAGGTTCAGTGTCTTGTTGACCGATTCCCGCGTCGTTCCGAGAAAGTTCGCCAGCTCGGACTGCGAGATGAATATCCAGCCGTCAGCGCCCGTGAAGCCGGAGGACAGGAACATCAGCCGCTTGGCGAGCCGCGCATCGGGCTTCAGCAGCACCTGGTCGCCGAACTCGCCGCTGATCCAGCGGATCCGCGCGCAGAGCATGGCGATCATCGCCGCGGCGAGCGTCGCGCTGCCGGCAATCCGCTCCAGCAGTTGCGCGCGCGGCAGCGAATAGAGTTCGCAGTCGCCGATGCAGGTCGCCGAGGCCGTGCGCAACCCGCCGTCAAGCGCGCCGATCTCGCCGACCAGGCTGCGCGGCGTTTCGATATTGGCGACGATCTTGCGGCCGTCCGCTGCGGAGAGCGAGATCTCGACCGCACCGCTGACGATCCCGAACACCCGCGCCGGCTGGTCGTCCTGGATGAACAGCGATTCGCCGCCGGCCTTCCGCTCCAGCGGCTGCCCGCCGAACAGAAGCGCGAACACCTCTTCGGACAACTGACCGCTGCGGGCGTCGCGCGGATAGGCAGTCCCGGGTGCGTTCATCTCGTCATGCCGTGGCGTTGGCGCCGTTCGGCGCGATGGCCTAAATTGAATATGTCCGATGGCCGTGCCAAGAGAAATCTCCGCAACGGCGCGCCGCCAGAAAGGGAAGCCCGATGGCCAATGATTCGGTCCTGCAGGACATCCGTGACGGATACCGGGTCCTGACCCTGAACAGGCCGGAGCGGCTGAACGCCTTCAACGAGGACCAGCACCTGAAGCTGAGGGCCGCGCTGGCGGATTGCGCCGCCGACGACGCGTGCCGCGCCGTCATCCTGACCGGCGCCGGGCGCGGCTTCTGCGCCGGCCAGGACCTGTCCGACCGCGATCCGACGCTGGGCGGCGCGCGGCCGGACCTCGGCCTCACTCTCGAGACCTACTACAACCCGCTCATCCGCCAGATTCGCGGCCTTGCGAAACCGGTCATCTGCGCGGTCAACGGGGTGGCGGCTGGCGCCGGCGCCAACATCGCGCTGGCCGCCGACATCGTCATCGCCGCCCGTTCGGCGAATTTCATCCAGGCCTTCGCCAGGATCGCGCTGGTGCCCGACGCCGGCGGCACATACTGGCTGACGCGGCATCTGGGCGAAGCGCGCGCCAAGGCGCTGGCGCTGACGGCCGAACCGCTTCCGGCGGAAAAGGCCGCCGAATGGGGCCTGATCTGGAAATGCGTCGACGACGCGGCGCTGATGGCCGAGGCCGGCGCGCTCGCAGCCCATTTCGCCAGCGGCCCGACCCACGCCTATGCGCTGACCAAGCAGGCGATCCACGCCGCCTCCGTCAACTCGCTTGACCAGCAGCTCGACCTCGAGCGAAAGCTGCAGCGCGAGGCCGGGCAGTCGGACGACTACAAGGAAGGCGTCGCCGCCTTCCTGCAGAAGCGCAAGGCCGTGTTCAGCGGCCGCTAGACTTGCCGTCACGGCCCGGTCCGCCGCGCCCGCCCGTGACCGCCGCGTTGAGAAATCGCCCGGCGCGTCTTGAAATCCGCAACCATTGCCGATATGAGCCGCGTCACCGTTGGGGCTCGCCGCCCCGCCTGGATTGCCGCTTTAGCTCAGTCGGTAGAGCACATCATTCGTAATGATGGGGTCGCGTGTTCGAGTCACGCAAGCGGCACCACCTGTCTCTTGCATCCGCCATTGACGTCCTGCTGCTCATGACGGCCGGCTGGCGGTTTGCGTTCGATCCGGTATGGTGCGGCCCCGCGCGCCGCCGACAGCCCAACCAGGAGAGTTCCCGCCCTTGACCAGGACACGCATCGCTATCGTCGGCCTTGGCATGGCGGTGACGCCGCACGCACGTGGTCTGGTGGATCTCGCCGGCAAGGTCGAGGTCGTCCACGCCTTCTCGCCCAGCGCGGCGCGGCGGCGGGCGTTCGGCGAGACATTCGCCTTCCCGCTCTGCGACAGTCTCGACACGATTCTGGCCGACAAGAGCGTCGAGGCCGTGGCCGTACTGACGCCCGCGAACACCCACCGCGACATGGCGGTCCGTTGCGCCGCGGCCGGCAAGCACGTGCTGATGGAAAAGCCGCTCGACATCACCACCGCGCGCGCCGAGGAACTCGTCGCCGCCTGCCGCGCCGCCGGCGTCAGGCTCGGCGTGGTGCTGCAGCATCGCTTCCGTCCTGCGGGGATGAGGCTTGCGGAGCTGTTGAAGGCGGGCGAGCTCGGCCGCATCGTCGGCTGCTCCACCACCATCCGGCTGTGGCGGCCGCAATCCTACTACGATGAGCCCGGCCGCGGCTCCTTCGCGCGCGACGGCGGCGGCGTGCTGATGTCGCAGGCCATCCATATGCTGGACCTGATGCTGAGCCTCGCCGGGCCGATCGTAGAGGTGACCGGCTTCGCGACGACCACGCCGGTCCATCGCATGGAGATGGAGGACATGGTCTGCGCCGCCGCCCGCTTCGCCAACGGCGCCTTCGGCACGATCGACGCGACGACGGCCGCCTATCCGGGCTTTCCCGAGGAAATCGTCCTGACCTGCGAGAAGGGCACGGCGAGGCTGGCCGGCGCCGAGTTGCTCGTCCGGCTCCACGACGGCCGCCGGATCGCGCTCGAGGCGGACAGGTCGCCCGGCGGCGCCGGCGCCGACCCGATGGCCTTTCCGCACGACGACCATCGCGCGGTCATGTCCGACTTCGTCGACGCGATCCGCGATGGGCGCGAGCCGAAGGTCACCGGCGAGGACGCTCTGAAGGTTCACCGCCTGATCGACGCCTTGATCGAGACAGGCAGGACCGGAACGGCGGTGAGGCTGTCGTGACCGAGGCAGGACCTTTGCCGGCCACGCGCTGATCCGCATGCGTCTGGCCATATCCGCGCTCGGAGGCGGCCAGCAGGGACTACCGTCGACAACACTCGTCACGTCGTGGTGCGTCTTTCCTTGCGATCGCCGATAGGCGATAGCATGGTCGCGCAACGAACTGGCGGTCCGTCCTGGAACCGTCCGAACCGACGCCATTGCCGTGGAGCTGGATCACTCAAGATGAACCGATCGAGACGGCTTCTCCTGGTTGCCGGGCGCAATCTGCTGGCGGCGCTGCCGACAGCTCTGGTGCTGATCGTCGCCTATTTCCTTCTGTTCCGGCTGGCTCCCGGCGACGCTGCCGACGTCTTCGCCGCCGAATCGGGCGCGGCCACCGAGGAGATGATGCAGCAGTTGCGCGAGCGGTTCGGGCTGGACGTCTCGCTGTTGCAGCAGCTGCTCAATTATCTGGGCAATCTCGCCCGAGGCGACCTCGGGATGTCGCCGCGCTTCGGCCTGCCCGTCGCCGAACTCATCATGACGCGCCTGCCGGCGACGCTGGTGCTGATGGGAATGGCGCTGGCGCTGGCGCTGGCCATCGGCATCGGGCTTGGCGCGCTGATGGCGTCCAACGCCGGCCGCTGGCCCGACCGCGTCGCATCCTTCGTCGTGCTGGTGCTCTATTCGGTGCCCGGCTTCTGGATCGGACTGATGCTGATCGTGCTGTTCTCGATCGTGCTGCGCTGGCTGCCCAGCGGGGGCTCCGAAACCGTCGCGTCGGGCTATTCGGGCTGGGAGCTGTTCGTCGACCGCGCCCGCCACATCGTCCTGCCGGCGGTGACGCTCGCGCTGTTCTACATCGCCGTCTATGCGCGGCTCACCCGCGCCGCGTTCATCGAGGTGTCGGAACTCGACTACGTCAAGACCGCGCGGGCCAAAGGCGTGCCTCCGCTGCGCCTTGCGCTGCGCCACATCCTGCCCAATGCGCTGCTGCCGGTGACGACGGTCGCTGGCATCCATATCGGCGGCATTCTGGGAGGCGCGGTTGTGGTCGAGACCGTGTTCAGCTGGCCGGGCCTTGGCCGCCTCGGCTTCGACGCCATCCTGCAGCGGGACTTCAACGTGCTGCTCGGCATAATCCTCCTGTCCTCTTTCATGGTCATCGTCGTCAATCTCCTGGTCGACCTGTTCCAGGCCTGGCTCGATCCGCGGATCGAGGGGCGGTGAGCGCGATGCGGAGAGCCAGTCCATGACCGCGTCGACCGTGTCTGTCCGCCATCCGCTGCGGGCCATTGCCCGCAATTCCGGCCTCATCGCCGCCTTCGCGATCCTCGCCGCGGTCGTTGCGACAGCGCTGCTCGCGCCGCTGATCTATCCCGGCGACCCGATGTCGCTCGCCGGAAAGCCGTTCATCTGGCCGGGGCAGGATCCCGCCTTTCCGCTCGGCACCGACTCGCTCGGGCGCGACGTGGCGGCGGGGCTGGCCTGGGGCGCGCGGGTGACGCTGCTGGTCGGCTTCTTCGCCATGGCGCTCGGCATCCTCGCCGGCCTCCTGACCGGCGCGCTGGCCGGCTATCTCGGCGGCTGGACCGATATCGCCATCGTCAAGCTGATCGAAATCGTCCAGACTCCGCCCAACTTCGTGCTGCTGGTGGTGCTGGTGGCGATCGCCCAGCCGACGCTGACCACAATCGTCGTCGCCATTGCCGTGGTCACCTGGCCGACGGCGGCGCGCATCGTCCGCACCGAGTTCCGGCAGTTGCGCGAGCGCGATTTCGTGCTGGCGGCGAAGAGCCTCGGCTACGGCCACCTGCGCATCATGGCGGTCGAGATCCTGCCCAGCGCCTTGCCTCCGATCATCGTGACCTCTTCGATCCTGCTGGCGACCGCGATCCTGATGGAATCCGCGCTCTCCTTCCTCGGTCTCGGCGATCCCAATGTCGTCACCTGGGGCTCGATGATCGGCGAGGGCAGGCCGCTCCTGCGCTCCGCCTGGTATCTCAGCGCCATTCCGGGCTTCGCCATCGTCATCACCGTGCTCGCATTGAATCTGCTCGGCGACGCCCTGAACGACGTGCTCAATCCGCGCCGCGCGGCGAGGGACTGAGCCATGCTGGAACCCATCCTCGACGTCCGCGGACTGACGGTTGCCTTTCCCGGTTTTCGCGCGGTCGACAATCTCGATTTCTCGGTCGGAGCCGGCGAGACGCTGGCGATCGCCGGCGAATCCGGCTCGGGCAAGTCGATGACCGCGCTGGCGATCATGGGGCTCACCCCTCGCGGGGCAGACGTGAAGGCGCGGTCGATCCGCCTCGCCGGCCGCGAGATTTCAGGTCTGCCCGAGCGCGAGATGCGCAAGCTGCGCGGCCGCGACATCGGGCTGATCTTCCAGGAACCGATGACGGCGCTCAATCCGGTGATGAGCGTCGGCGACCAGGTCGCGGAAGTGGCGCGCATCCATCTGGGGCTGTCGCGCAAGGCGGCCGCGGCACGCGCGGTCGAACTTCTCGACCTCTTGCGGGTGCGCGAACCGGGCCGGCTGGCGCTCGACTACCCGCATCAATTGTCGGGCGGCATGCGCCAGAGAGTGGTCATCGCCATCGCGATAGCCGCCAACCCCAAGCTGGTGATCGCCGACGAGGCGACGACCGCGCTCGACGTCACGATCCAGGCCGAGGTGCTGGAATTGCTCGACCGTCTGCGGCGCGAACTCGGCATCGGACTGGTGGTGATCACACACGACCTCGGCATTGTCGGCCAATGGGCGGACCGGGTCGTGGTGATGTATGCCGGCCGGCAGGTGGAGCAGGGCGCGCCGCGGGAGATATTCGCCGCGCCCCGGCATCCCTACACGGCGGGCCTCATCGGGGCCGCTCCGCCCCGCGACGGCGCGCTCGGCTATCGCACCGCGCCGCTGAAGGAAATTCCCGGCAACATCGCCGGCGCGGCGAGCCAACCGGGCTGCCGGTTTGCCCCGCGCTGCGACCACGCTCTGGCCAGTTGCCGCGTCCCGCCGCCGCCCGAGCTTCTCCCCGTCGCGCCGGGCAGGCTGGCCGCCTGTCCGGTGCTCAATCCGGTTGCCCTCGCATGAACCTGCTCGAAATCAGCGACATCAGGGTCGAATATCCCTCGCGTGGCGCGCCGCTGCGCGCTGTCGACGGGGTCAGTTTCGAGATCGCCAGGGGCGAGACGCTCGGGCTCGTCGGCGAGTCCGGTTGCGGCAAGTCGACCCTCGGCAAGGCTCTGCTCGGCCTGGTGCCGGCGACCGCCGGCACGGTCACATTCGGCGGCGCCAAGGTCCCGCTCGGCTCCGAGAGCGCAATGCGGCCTTTCCGCCGCCGGATGCAGATGATTTTCCAGGATCCGTTCGGCTCGCTCAATCCGCGCCACACCATTGGCCGCATCCTGGCTACCCCCCTCAAGGTGCACGGTGTTGCAAGCGCCGCGGAGCGAACCGCCGCTGTACAGCGCATGTTGGAACTGGTCGGCCTGCCGCCCGAATCTGTCGCCCGCTACCCGCACGAATTCTCCGGGGGCCAGCGCCAGCGCATCGGCATCGCGCGTGCGTTGATCCTGAATCCGGAACTCGTCGTCTGCGACGAGCCGGTCTCCGCGCTCGACCTTTCGATCCAGGCGCAGATCCTCAACCTCCTGTCGCGGCTGAAGGACACGCTTGGGCTGTCATATCTATTCGTTTCGCACGATCTTTCCGTCGTGCGCTACGTCTCCGACCGCATCATGGTTATGTTTCTCGGCCGGATCGTCGAGACCGGTCCTGCCGGGCAGGTCTGGTCGCGGCCGCTGCACCCCTACACGCGATTGCTGCTCGATTCCGTGCCCGCGCCGCACAAGGCTGGCGCCGCGCCGCTTGTGCACTCTCCGCCGGCGGCTCAGCCCAGCCCTGGCGGCTGCCGCTACCATCCGCGATGCCCCCTCGCGACCGATGTCTGTCGCTCGGACGATCCTGCCTTGCGGCCGCTCGCGCGCAGCCATGCCGTCGCCTGCCACCATGCCGAAAGGATGCTGGCCGCAGCGGCCTCGTAGAGCCGGCGACGGTGGCGTCGCAGTCGGTGCGGGTGTCCCGCGTCATCGCTCGTATGAAATTGTTCTCGCCTGTTGTAGAAATGTGGAAACCTGTTTCCTGACACGGACCCGGTCCGGCACGGATACTGCCGCCATTCGACAACCAGTTCTCGGGGGAAGCGATCATGCTCAAGACAAAACTCATTGCCGCGCTCGCCGCGCTGGCCTTCTCAGCCGGCGCAACCTTTGCCGACGACACGCCGCAACCCGGCGGAACGCTGCGCTTCGTGATGAAATACGAGCCGGCGACGCTCTCCTCGATCAACAACACCTCGACGCCGCTGACCTCGGGAAAGATTTTCGACGGTCTTGCGACCTACGACTACGACCTCAAGCCGAGCCCGCAGCTCGCCACCTCGTGGGAGATCGCGCCGGACGGGCTGAAATACACGTTCAAGCTGCGCGAGGGCGTGACCTGGCATGACGGCAAGCCGTTCACCTCCGCCGATGCCGCCTTCTCGATCCTGCGCCTGAAGGAAGGCCACCCGCGCGGCCGTGCCACTTTCGCCAATGTGGTCGAGGCCAACACGCCCGACCCGCTGACGCTGGAACTCGTCCTGTCGAAGCCGGCGCCTTACCTCATCGTCGCCCTCGGCGCGTCGGAATCGCCGATCGTGCCGAAGCACCTCTACGAAGGCGTCGACATCGCCACCCCTCCCGGCCCCGAACTGCTCATCGGCACCGGCCCGTTCGTGCTCAAGGAATGGGTGCGCGGCAGCCATGCGCTGCTGGAGAAGAACCCGAACTACTGGGACAAGCCGAAGCCCTATCTCGACCGCGTCGTGCTGCGCTTCATCCCCGACGCCGCCGCGCGCGGCGCCGCGTTCGAAGCCGGCGATCTCGACCTCGGAGCGCTGGTGCCGGTGCCGCTCGCCGACCTGCCGCGCTTCGAGCAGGACCCGCGCTTTACGGTGCTCAAGCGCGACTTCGCTTACACCGGCGCGCAGAACCAGATCTTCTTCAATCTCGAACAGCCGGCGGTCCAGAACAAGAAGCTGCGCGAGGCGATCGCGCATGCGCTCGACCTGCAGCGCATCGTCGACACCGTCTTCTACGGCGCCGCGAAAGTGTCGCCATCGCCCATCAGCGTGGCGCTTGGGCCGTGGAACGATCCGACGGTGAAGGCGCGCGCCTACGATCCGGAGCTGGCGAAGAAGCTGCTCGACGAAGCCGGCCTTCCCGCCGGCGCCGACGGCACGCGCATCAAGCTGCGGCTGCTCTACAACCCGTTCATCGACGGCCGTCTCGCCGATTTCGTCCGCCAGTCGCTGAAGGAGGTCGGCATCGACGCTGTGGTCGAGAAGCTCGAATTCGGCGCCTATGTGAAGGCGGTCTACACCGACCGGCAGTTCGACCTGACCATCGAATCGCTGACCAACGTGTTCGACCCGACGGTCGGCGTCCAGCGCGGCTACTGGTCGAAGAACTTCAAGCCCGGTCTGCCGTTCTCGAATTCGGCGGCCTACAAGAGCGAAAAGGCCGACCAGCTTCTCGAAGCGGCGGCGGTCGAGGTCGACACGGCGAAGCGCAAGGACCTGTTCAACCAGTTCCAGCATCTTGTCCACGAAGACATTCCCTCGATCGACCTCGTGTCGCCGCTGGAGGTGATCATTTCCGACAAACGCCTGCGCAACTTCGCGGTAGGCGCCGAAGGCGCGGCCGGAAACTGGGCGGACGCGTTCTTCGCCAAGGAATAGTCCGCCGTCGCGCTCGGCAAAACCGCGGCGACCGGGCCGGCCCGGTCGCCGCTTTAATTGATGAAAGGCCGCGTTATGTCCGCGAGCAAGGGTTATGTCGAGGAGATCAAGCGCTGGCGCGCCGAGCGGCTGGCGAGGCTGGTGGCGGATGACGGCTGGCTGAACCTGATCGGCCGCTGGGACCTGGAGCCTGGCACAACCACCATCGGCGCGGCGGCCGACAGCGGCATCGTTCTGCCCGCCGGGCCCGAGCGGCTTGGCACCGTTACCGAGGAGCCCGGCGGCACCGTCGTCTTCGCGCCGGCGGACGGCGGCGCGCCCATTCGCATCGTGCCGGACAGGAAGGTTCCGCCGCGCTTTGACGTCGGCCGCTTCCTGTTCGAAATCATGACCGTCGGCGACCGCCTGTCGCTGCGTGCCCGCGACCGCGAGCATCCGGCCCGCACCGCCTTTCCGGGTATCGACTATTTCGACATCGACGAGGCCTGGCGCGTCGTCGCCGAATGGATCCCGCTCGACCAGCCGTTCGAGGACGAGGTCGAGACCATGGTCGGCACCGTCAATCGGGTGACCGTCACGCACAAGGCGGCCTTCACCCATGACGGCGTCCGCTACGAACTGCTGCCGAGCTACGGCACGCCGCAATCGCCTCAGTTCGTCGTCCGCGACAGGACCGCGCCGGGCGAAACCTATCCGGCCTCCCGCTTCGTCTACGGCGAAGGCATCGGCAACGGCACGATCGTTCTCGATTTCAACAAGGCGATCAACCCGCCCTGCGCCTTCACCGATTTCGCGGTCTGCCCGCTGCCGCCGCCGCAAAACGTGCTGCCTTTCCGCATCCCGGCCGGCGAGTTGAAACTGCGGCACTGAGCGGCGGACATTTCTGGCCGGACCCGGCTTCAGGCGGCTTTCGCTGCCTTCTTCGCCAGTCGGGCCTTGATGCTGTCGACGTCGGCGCGCGGCGTCGCGGCGAACAGCGTCTTCGTGTAGCTGTGCTGGGGGTTGGAAAACACGTCGTCGCGGGTTCCGTATTCAACCGCCTCGCCGAAATACATCACCATCACGTCGTCGGCGATGTAGCGCACCACCGACAGGTCGTGGCTGATGAAGACATAGGTCAGCTGGAACTCGTCCTGCAGGTCGGCAAGCAGGTTCAGCACTTGCGCCTGCACCGACAGGTCGAGCGCCGACACGGGCTCGTCGAGCACCAGCAGGCTCGGGTTCAGCATCAGGGCGCGGGCGATCGCGATGCGCTGGCGCTGGCCGCCCGAGAACATGTGCGGATAGCGGTTGAAATGCTCGGGGCCGAGGCCGACCTTGATCAGCATCTGCATCGCCTTTTCGCGCCGCTCTTCCTCGGCCGCGCCCGTATTGATCAGCAACGGCTCGCCCAGCACGTCGCCGATCTTCTGTCGCGGGTTCAGCGAGCCGAACGGGTTCTGGAACACGATCTGCACCTTGCGGCGCATCTCCGCCGTCACCCCGTCCTTGGCGATATCGACTTTCTCCCCCTCGATGAACAGGTCACCCGCCGTCGGCGCATCGATCATCGTGATGATGCGCGCCAGCGTTGACTTGCCGCAGCCGCTTTCGCCGACAATGGCGAGCGTCTTGCCCTTCTCGACCTTGAAAGAGACGCCCTTGACCGCGTGCACGGCGCGGGCCTTGGTGAACAGGCCGCCTGGCATGCGGTAGTCGCGGACGATGTTGCGCCCTTCGAGGACGATCTTGCTCACAGCGGGCCCTCCATCGGTGGCGTCAGGACGGCGGGTGCTGCCTGCTCGAACACGAGATCGGAAATCGTCGGCAAACGGTCGCCGGTAGCATTGTCGGGCAGGCCTGATAGCAGTGCGCGCGTGTAGTTGCTCTTCGGGCTCTCGAACAGGCTGAGCACGTCGGCCTCTTCCATCTTGCGGCCCTTGTACTGGACGATCACCCGGTCGGCGGTTTCCGCCACCACGCCCATGTTGTGCGTGATCATGATCAGCCCCATGCCGTACTTTTCCTGCAGCCCGACCAGAAGATCGAGGATCTGCTTCTGGATCGTCACGTCGAGCGCCGTCGTCGGCTCGTCGGCGATCAGGAGCTTCGGGTTGCAGGCGATGGCCATCGCGATCATGACGCGCTGGCACTGGCCGCCCGACATCTGGTGCGGATAGGATCCGAGCCGCTCAGCCGGATCGCCGATGCCGACGAGGCGCAGCAGTTCCGTCGCGCGTTCCCGCCGCTGTCGCTTGTCCATGTTCATGTGCAGCTTCAGCACTTCCTCGATCTGGAAACCGACCGTGAAGGACGGGTTGAGGCTGGCCATCGGCTCCTGGAAGATCATCGCCATGTCCTTCCCGACGATGCGGCGTCGGTCGGCATCATCGAGGCCGAGAAGGTCGATGCCAGCAAAGACCATCTTGTCGGCACGCACCTTGGCCGTCCACGGCAGCAGCCCCATCACGGCCAGCATCGACACCGACTTGCCGGAGCCGGACTCGCCGACGATTGCCAGCACTTCGCGCTCGTGCACTTTCAGCGACACCCCATCTACCGCCCGGAACGGCCCTTTCGCGGTGTCGAACTCGACGACGAGGTTCTCGATTTCAAGCAGCGCCATTGTCACGACCTCTTCAGCTTCGGGTCGAGCGCGTCGCGCAGGCCGTCGCCCATCAGGTTGATCGCGAGCACGGTCACCAGGATCGCGAGGCCGGGCAACGTGACCACCCACCAGGCGCGCAGGATGAACTCGCGCGCTTCCGCCAGCATCGTGCCCCATTCGGGCGTCGGCGGCTGCGCGCCCATGCCGAGGAAGCCAAGCGCCGCTGCATCGAGGATCGCGGTCGAGAAGGACAGCGTCGCCTGGACGATCAGCGGCGCCATGCAGTTGGGCAAGATGGTCTTGAACATCAGCCTGAGCGGCTTCGCGCCGGCGACCTTGGCCGCCACGACATAGTCGCGGGTCTTTTCCGACATCACTGCCGCGCGGGTCAGCCGGACAAAGTGCGGCTGCAGCACCAGCGCGATGGCGATCATCGCATTGATCAGGCCGGGTCCGAGGACGGCGACCAGCACCAGCGCCAGCAGCAGCGACGGAAAGGCGAGGATGACGTCCATGACCCGCATGATCAGCGTGTCGGTTCTGCCGCCCACATAGCCTGCGATGACGCCGAAGAAGATGCCGACGGTCAGCGACAGCGTCGTCACGATGACGCCGATGAACAGCGAGAAGCGCGCGCCGTAGAGCAGGCGGGAGAGGAGGTCGCGGCCGACCGCGTCGGTGCCCAGCAGATAGGCCGCGCGGCCACCTTCCTGCCAGTAGGGAGGCACGAGGATCGCGTCGCGATATTGCTGCTGCGGCATGTGCGGCGCGAGCACAGGCGCAAGGATTGCGACGACGACCAGGAAGACGAAGACCCAAAGGCCGATGACGGCGCCGCGGTTTTCGGAAAAGTAATACCAGAACTCGGACAGGCGCTGGCGCATCGTGACCGCGTGGCGGTCGGCTTCCTGGAAGACATGGGGCGTGGTTGTGGCCATCGATGCCTCCTCAGTGCCGGATGCGAGGGTTGATGAGGCCATACATCAGGTCGACGATCAGGTTCACCAGCATGATGATGCTGGCAATGATCAAGAGACCGCCCTGGATGACCGGATAGTCCCGCTTGAACACGGAATCGACCATCCACTTGCCGATGCCTGGCCAGGAAAAGATCGACTCGGTCAGGATCGCGCCGGCAAGCATCACGCCGACCTGCAGGCCGATCGTCGTGATCACCGGGATCATGGCATTGCGCAGCGCATGCACCCCGATGACGCGCAGCGGCGGCAGGCCCTTGGCACGCGCGGTGCGGACATAGTCTTCCCCAAGCACCTCGAGCATCGCCGAGCGCGTCTGGCGCGCGATGACGGCGAGCGGGATGGTGCCGAGCACGATCGTCGGCAGGATCAGGTGCGACACAGCCGACTGGAAGGCGCCCTTCTGGCCGGAGAGGAGCGAGTCGATCAGCATGAAGCCGGTGACCGGCTGGAAGAAATAGGAGAACGAGATGCGCCCGGAGACGGGAGTCCATTGCAGGATGCCCGAGAACAGGATGATCAGCAGCAGCCCCCACCAGAAGATCGGCATCGAGTAGCCGATCAGCGCCGTGCCCATGACGGTCTGGTCGATGGCGGTCCCTCGCTTCACGGCCGCGATGATGCCGGCGGGAATGCCGAGCACGACCGCGAAGATGATGGCGCACAGCGACAGTTCGAGCGTCGCCGGGAAAAGCTTGGCGAAGATGGTGAGAACAGGCTCTTTCGTCGTCAGCGACTGGCCGAAATCGCCGGTCAGGACATTGCCGAGATAGTCGAGGTACTGGATGACGATCGGACGATCGTAGCCGAGTTCGCGCGAGATCTTCTCGTAGCGCTCCGGCGACATGACGCGCTCGCCCGACATCAGCTGCACTGGGTCGCCCGGCAGCAGCCGAATGAAGGCGAAGGCGACGATCGAGACGCCGATGAAGGTCGGGATCAGGACGGCGAGGCGTCCGAAGAAGAAGCGCAGCATGGCCCACCCATCGAAAAGGTCCGGACTTCCGGCCGGGCACAGCCATCAAGCTGCGCGCGGCCGGTGCGTTCCGTCAAGCGAATAGCGGTCTAGGAAAAGCAAAAGGGGGCGCCCGTCGCCGGGCGCCCCCGCAGTGAGGCTATAGCTGCTTATTCGGCAATGTCGACGCCGGAGAAGGCGTGATGGCCGAGCGGGCTCATGACGTAGCCGGACACCTTCTTGGACATCGGCATCACGACCGTCGAGTGGTCGAGCGTGACCCATGGCGCCTCGCGCTTGAAGACGACCTGGGCTTCCTCGTAGAGCTTGGTGCGCTCGGCCTGGTCGGTGGACCGCTTGGCGTCGTTCACCAGCTTGTCGAACTCCTCGTTGCACCACTGCGCGCGGTTGTTGCCGCCGACCGCGTCGCAGCCGAGCAGGGTGTGCAGGAAGTTGTCCGGATCGCCATTGTCGCCGGTCCAGCCGAGGATCACCGCGCCGTCGCGGTCCTTGGCCTTCGAGCGGTCGAGATACTCGGCCCATTCGTAGGTGACGATCTCGGCCGTCACGCCGATCGCGGCGAGGTCGGCCTGGATCACTTCGGCCGCGCGGCGCGCGTCGAGCATGTAGGGACGCGCCACCGGCATCGCCCAGACCTTCATCGACAGGCCGGTGACGCCTGCTGCCTCGAGCGCGGCCTTGGCCGCCGCAGGGTCATACTTGTCGTCCTCTATCGCGTCGTTGTAGCCCCACATCGTCGGCGGCATCGGGTTCTTGGCCACCTGCGCGGCGCCCTGGAACACCGCGTCGACGATCGCCTGCTTGTTGATCGCGCCCGCGATCGCCTTGCGCACCGCAGTCTTGTCGAACGGAGCCTGCATCGTGTTGAAGGCGAGATAGGCGACGTTGAGGCCGGCCTCTTCCATCACCTGCAGGTTGGCGTCGGCCTTCATCGCGGCGACGTCTGCCGCTGCCGGATACGGCATCACGTGGCATTCGCCGGCCTGGAGCTTCTGGTAGCGGACGGATGCTTCCTTGGTGATGGCGAAGACGAGATCGTCGATCTTCTCCTTGCCCTTCCAGTAGCCGTCATGCGCCTTGTACTGGATGCGTGCGTCGAGCTGATAGTCGACGAACTGGAACGGACCGGTGCCGATCGGCTTCTGGTTCAGCTGTTCCTTGGTGTTGGCCGCCGCCAGCTTGTCGGCATATTCCTTCGAAACGATCGAGCCGAAATCCATGCCGAGATTGGTCAGGAACGGCGCTTCCTTTTGCTTCAGTACGAACTTGACCGTCATGTCGTCGACCTTGTCGATCGAGGCGATCAGGTCCGGCATGCCCATGCCGGCGAAGTATTCCCAGGCGCCGCCGGTCACATACTGATTGTACGGATTGTCCGCCTTGAGCTGGCGCTCGAAGGAGAAGATCACGTCGTCGGCGTTGAGGTCACGGGTCGGCGTGAAATAGTCGGTGGTCTGGAACTTGACGCCCGGACGCAGCTTGAACGTGTAGTTCAGGCCGTCGTCGGAGATTTCGTAGCTTTCGGCGAGGCCCGGCTCGATTTCCGTGGTGCCGGCCTTGAACTCCACGAGGCGGTTGTAGATCGGACGCGACGAGGCGTCGAACGTTGTTCCTGCGGTGTAGAGGGCAGGGTCGAAACCCTCGGGCGAGCCTTCCGAGCAGTAGACCAGGGTCTTGGCGCTTGCCACGCCGCTCAGGACGGTCGCAGCCAGCAAAGCGGCCGCAAAACTCATTTTTTTCATACTTGACGCTCCCATTTTATCGTCTGAGCCCTCGGTCGGACCCGCGAACCCGCATATAAGCATCGATTTTCGACTATTGGAACTCCCCCTCTGGTAGCGTTGGGGAATGTTTGAAACCGCGGCAACGCAGGATGGAATGCCGGCCGGCGGCTTTGCTGGCGCGACACTTGCGCGTATTGACCAAGTCACCATAGATAAGCCGACAGGCATCTTGCGCGGCGTGGTCTCAGGCTGGCGCCGGCCAGAAAAACAACAAGCCGACCGGAACCAACGGCGCGGCGAAATGGAGAGGGAAACGAACATGGCCAAGAAAACAGTCACGTCTGGCGCAACGGTCAAGGCTCCCGTCGTCGGCATGGCGGCTAGGACCAAGCCGTCCGACATGAAGAAGGCAGCCGCGAAGCCCCCAGCCGCCAAGGCTGCGCCGGCTGCAGCCGCCGCAAAGTCGAAGCCCTCCCCGGCTGCGAAGGCGCCTGCCAAGGCGGCCGCTGCGAAGCCCGCGGCCGCGAAGGCTCCTGCCGCCAAGCCGGCCGCCGCGAAGGCGCCGGCCAAGGCTCCCGCCGCGAAGGCTGCCCCTGCGCCCGCCGCCGCCAAGGCGACGCCGAAGGCAAAGGCCGCGCCCGCCGCCAAGGCCAAGCCCGTCGCAGCCAAGGCTGCCTCGGTTCCGCCCGAGAAGACCTCCTCGGCCCCGGCCTCCGCGAAGCCGATGTCGAGCTCCAAGCCCTGGCTGGCCAGCTATCCGAAGGGAATGCCTGCCGAGATCGGGCCGCTCGCCTACCAGTCGATCGGCGACCTTCTGGCCGAGTCGGTCAAGAAATTCTCGAGCCGTCCGGCCTTCACCTGCATGGACAAGACGCTGACCTATTCCGACGTCGGCCAGATGTCGCAATCTTTCGGCGCGTTCCTGCAGTCGAAGGGTCTGGCCAAGGGCGCGCGCGTCGCGATCATGATGCCGAACGTGCTGCAATATCCTGTCGTGATGATGGGCGTGCTTCGCGCGGGCTACACGGTCGTCAACGTCAATCCGCTCTACACGCCGCGCGAGCTTGAGCACCAGCTGAAGGACTCGGGCGCGGAGGCGATCGTCATCCTTGAGAACTTCGCCCACACGCTCCAGTCCGTGGTCGCCAAGACCAATGTGAAGCACGTCGTCGTCGCCGCGATGGGCGACCTGCTCGGCCTCAAGGGACACATCGTCAACCTCGTCGTCCGCCGCGTGAAGAAGATGGTGCCGGCCTGGTCGCTGCCGGGGCATACGAAGTTCAATGACGCGCTGAAGGCCGGCAGCCGCGCCACGTTCAAGCCGGCCAAGACCTCGCCGGACGACGTGGCCTTCCTGCAATATACCGGCGGCACGACGGGTGTCTCGAAGGGCGCGACCCTGCTTCACCGCAACGTGTTGGCGAACGTCGCGCAGAACGACGCTTGGGTGGCGTCCGCCTACATCAAGCGGCCGAAGCCGGACCGCCTGGTCTATGTCTGCGCGCTGCCGCTCTATCACATCTACGCGCTTACCGTGAACGCGCTGATGGGCATGCAGCAGGGGGCGCACAACATCCTGATCCCCAACCCGCGCGACATCCCCGCCTTCGTCAAGGAACTGCAGAAATATCCGGTCAACATCTTCCCGGGCCTCAACACGCTGTTCAACGCGCTGCTCAACAACCCCGATTTCCAGAAGCTCGACTTCAAGCCGCTGCTGCTGACCTTCGCCGGCGGCATGGCGGCGCAGCGGGCGGTGTCGGAGCGTTGGCAGAAGCTCACCGGCTGCGTGATTTCAGAAGGCTATGGTCTGTCCGAAACCTCGCCCGTCGCCACCGGCAACCGCTTCGACGCCGACGAGTTCTCCGGCACGATTGGCATGCCGATCCCGTCGACCGAGATCGCCATCCGCGACGATGACGGCAACGACCTGCCGCTCGGCGAAGTCGGCGAGATCTGCATCCGCGGACCGCAGGTGATGGCAGGCTACTGGAACCGTCCGGACGAGACCGCCAAGGTCATGGCGCCCGACGGCTTCTTCAAGACCGGCGACATGGGCTTCATGGACGAGCGCGGCTACACCAAGATCGTCGACCGCAAGAAGGACATGATCCTCGTCTCGGGCTTCAACGTCTATCCGAACGAGATCGAGGACGTCGCGGCGATGCATCCCGGCGTGCTCGAATGCGCTGCGATCGGCGTCCCGGACGAGAAGTCTGGCGAGGCGCCGAAGCTCTTCGTGGTCAAGAAGGACCCTTCGCTGACCGCGGAGGCGCTGCAGAAGCACCTGCGAGAGAACCTGACCGCCTACAAGGCGCCGAAATACATCGAGTTCCGCACCGACCTGCCGAAGACCAATGTCGGCAAGATCCTGCGGCGCGAACTGCGGGGCTGACCGGCCGGGCCGCTCCGTTCGCGGTTGCGCTGAATCAAGGCGCCGCGTGCCTGTCTCCGTCACGATGGCAATCGTGACGGACGCCGGGACACGACATGAACGCGCAATGGCACGAGACCAATCTACTTCCTCGTAGCGCCAATTTCGAGAAACGTCTCGAGTGGCACCGCGATCACGCGGAGAAATGCGGCTGCCGGGAACCGCCGGCCGACATCCGGCGCGAGCTCGAAAGGCGCGGCATGCTGGCGCGAGCCCAGTCGCACGGCGAATCCTGAACTCTGGATGTCGCTTGGCCGGCCCGAGGTTGCCGGCCTTGCAAGACCTCAGTCGGCGGCTCGGCCCGCCAGGAACGCCGGCAGCTCCGCCACAGAGTCCAGCACCACGTCGGCCCTCGCTCGCACAAATGTCTCGCGTGTACCGGTGCCGCTCAGCACGCCGATCGACAGGCCGCACCCGGCATTGTGGGCCATCTCGATGTCGTGGCCATTGTCGCCGATCATTGCAATTTCGGACGGAAGCAGCCCCGTGAGGTCGCAAAAGGCCTCGACCGTGTCGGCAGCCGGCTTCGGCCGCGCCACCGCGTCGTAACCGTAGGCAGCCTCGAACATGCTGGCGATGCCGAGCATCAGGATCGTCTGCTGCGCGCCGGCGGTCGAGTCGTTGGTTGCGACGCCCATGCGGTAGCCGCTCTGATGAAGCGTCGCCAGCGCCTCGCGGACGCCGGCGATGGCCACCGCCTTCGCCGCGCCATTGGTCGCGGTGATGCCGTTGAACCGCAGCACCAGCGCCTGCCGCAGCGTCGGCTCCAGGTCGGGGTACCACGCGGCGACGACGTCGGCGTTCGTGCCGGCCGCGAAGACCGAATCCGGGATGAACCGCTTGATCTTGAAATCGTAGCCGGCCTGGACCATCAGCCGGTCGGCCTTCGTCCGGTCGCCGCCCGCGGCCTCCAGCGCCAGCATGTCGCCGATCGAGAACCACGTGCGGTCGAAATCGACCAGCGTGCCGTCCTTGTCGAACAGAATTCCCTTGATGCGTGGCAAGATCTACTCCCCGGCCGTCAGGCCATGAATATGGGCGACAAGGCCGGCGGTCGACGAATCCCGTCCGGCGGCCGACACCTTGCCCTCCACCACCGGCAGCAGGCCGGTCGCCAGTTCCTTGCCGAGCTCGACGCCCCACTGGTCGAAGGCATTGATGCCGAACAGCGCCGCCTCGACAAAGACGCGGTGCTCGTAGAGCGCAACCAGTCGCCCGAAGGCGAACGGATCGAGTTTCCTGTGCACGATCGTCACCGACGGCCGATTGCCTGAAAACACCCGGTGCGGCGCGATCGCTTCCGCCTTCGCCTTGTCCATTCCCGACTTGGTCAGTTGCGCCAGCGCCTCGGACAGCGTCCGGCCGCGCATCAGCGCCTCGGATTGCGCGAGGCAGTTGGAGAGCAGCAGCGCGTGGTGATGCGCGAGCTCCGGCTCGAAGCCTTCGGCCGCGACGATGAACTCGACAGGGATGACATCCGTGCCCTGGTGCAGCAGCTGGAAGAATGCGTGCTGGCCATTGGTACCCGGTTCGCCGAACACCAGCGGCCCGGTCGGGGTGGTCGCCGGGTGGCCGTCGACGGTCACGCCCTTGCCGTTCGATTCCATGTCGAGCTGCTGCAGATAGGCCGGCAGCCGCGACAGGCGCTGGTCGTAGGGAATGACCGCGCGCGCCGGATAGCCGCAGATCACCCGGTGCCACCAGCCGACCAGGCCGAGGATCGCCGGGATGTTTTCCGAAAGCGGAGCGGTGCGGAAATGCTCGTCCATGGCGTGCGCGCCGGCGAGGAAGCGCCGGAAATTCTCCGGCCCGACGGCGATCATCACCGGCAGCCCGATCGCCGACCACAGTGAATAGCGGCCGCCGACCCAGTCCCAGAAGCCGAAGACGCGGCTCTCGGCAATGCCGAACGCCGCCGCCTTGTCGATCGCGGTCGAGACGGCGGAAAAATGCAGGCCGGCGAGATCGGCGCCGACCGCCGACTGCACCCATGCCTTCGCCGTCATCGCATTGGTCATCGTCTCGACGGTGGTGAACGTCTTCGAGGCGACGATGAAGAATGTCGTTTCCGGGTCGAGCGTCTTCAGCGTGTCGGCCATGTGCGCGCCGTCGACATTGGAGACGAAATGCGCGCGCGGGCCGTCGTGAAACGGCGCCAGCGCCAGCACCGCCATCTGCGGGCCAAGGTCCGAGCCCCCGATTCCGATATTGACGATGTCGGTGATCTTCCTGCCGGTCGAGCCCTTCGTCTTGCCCGAGCGGATGCTTTCCGCAAACACAGCCATCGCATCGAGGACGCGGTTGACATCATCCGCCACTGCCGAGCGGCCGTCCGCGACGCCGGGCGCCGCTCCGCGCAGGGCCGTGTGCAGCACGGCGCGGCCTTCGGTCAGGTTGATCGCTTCTCCGGCGAACATCGCATCGCGCTTCGTCTCCAGTCCGGCGGTAACGGCCACGCGCTCGAGCAGCGTCATGGTCTTCGAATTCACCGCGCATTTCGACCAGTCGAGCAGCAGGTCGTCCATCGTCACGGAGAAGGCGCCGAACCGGCCCGGATCGGTTGAGAAAGCGGCTCGCATGTCCCTCGGCGCATCGCCCGCCCAATGGGCGCGCAAGGCCGCGATCGCTGCGGAAAGGTCCGGCATGGGCAAAGTCGTTTCTCCGTCGGTTTCGCGGCGCGGGGCCTCCTCCGGCAAAGCTAGCCTGTGCCGCGGACTTATTCCACTCAACTGACTGGACCAAGCCACATATTCGCTTCAGAAATTGTGGCTTAAATCGTTATGCCAGTCTTGCTGACATGTTAGCCACGGTCTAGACTGCGCCAAGAAAGGGTGGGTGCCATGCCATCGAGAAACGATGCCGCCATCTGGTCGGGCCTGTTCACCATCTCCGCCGATTCCGGCCAGACATTGCAGGCGCAGATCCGCCAGGCGATCGTCGCGGCCATTCTCGACCGGCAGATCGCGGCTTCGATGCCGCTGCCGTCCTGCCGCATCCTGGCCGAGAAACTCGGCGTTGCCCGCGGCACCGTCGTGCTCGCCTTCCAGCAGCTGGTCGACCAGGGATTTCTGATCGCGCGCGAGCGGCGCGGCCATTTCGTCAATCCCGACGTGCTCGCCATGCCGGTCAAGGGCGCACAGAAACACGCCGACAACCAGGACGGCATCGACTGGAAGGCGCGGCGCAAGATCGCGCCTAGCGACCTGCCCAAGCCCTCCAAGCAGAGCAACTGGATCAAGTCGTCCTACCCCTTCGTCTACGGCCAGTTCGACCCGGCGCTGTTCCCCACAGCCGAGTGGCGCGAGTGCAACCGCATGGCGCTGGCCGTGCTCGAGATTCGCAACTGGGCGGCCGACATGGTCGACCAGGACGACCCGGCGCTGATCGAGCAGATCCAGGCGCGGCTGCTGCCGCGGCGCGGCATCTTCGCCAATCCCGACGAGATCATCATCACGCTCGGCGCGCAGAACGCGCTCTACATGCTGGCGACGCTCCTGATGTCGAAGGGATCGCGCGTGGCGATGGAGAACCCCGGCTATCCGGATGCGCGCAGCGTTTTCCGCCTCGCAGGGGCCGATATCGTGCCGGTTCCGGTCGACAAGGATGGTCTCAAGGTCCAGTCGATCCCGGCCGATTGCGGTTTCGTCTTCACGACTCCGAGCCATCATTGCCCGACCATGGTGCCGTTGAGCGCCGAGCGGCGTACCCAGCTTTTGGCCGACGCGTCGCGCAACAACCAGATCATCATCGAGGACGGCTATGACAGCCAGCTGGTCGACGAGGCGCCGCAGCAGGCGCTGAAGAGCCTCGATCGCTCCGGCCGCGTCATCTATGTCGGCTCGATGTCCAAGACCCTGGCGCCAGGCCTCAGGCTTGGCTACATCGTCGCCTCCGCCGACCTCGTCGCCGAATTGCGGGCACTGCGCCGCTTCATGCTACGCCACCCACCGGCCAACAACCAGCGCGCGGTCGCGCTGTTCCTCTCGCTCGGCCATCACGAGGCGCTGGTGCGCAAACTGTCCGGCGCGTTTTCCGAGCGCCGCAAGCGCCTCATCCAGGCGGTGTCGGCCTTCCTGCCGGAATGGCGCACCTCGCCGGTCACCGGCGGCACGTCGGTCTGGCTGGAAGGCCCTGCCGGCTACAACGCCGCGGCACTTGCCGAGATGGCTGCCTCGCGCAGCGTGCTGATCGAGGCGGGCGACCGCTTCTTCGAAGGACAGGACAGGCCGTCCAACTTCCTGCGGCTCGGCTTCTCCTCGATCTCGCTGCAGCACATCGAGCCCGGCATCCGCGAACTCGCGACGGCGGCGGGCCGCCGGCCGGCGGCAGCTTAGCCACCTGGCATATCGGCAGAACTTCTGTGGCATAAGCCAAGGGGCTTTTCGACGGCCTTGCGGCGGCGCAAGACTGCTCCATATGTGAACGCGCGGCAGCAGGGCGACAACAAGCCCGCGCCGGAGGCAATGGGGATTTAGCCATGAGCGCAGTCTTGCAGGAGCAGGAATCCGTCGATCTCAACCGTTCGCGCCGTTCCGGCGGCCGGGAAGCCCGCCGCGCCATGCGCGCGGCGCCACTGGCCGAGAATGTCAATCCGATTAGGCCAGGGATGGAAGGCGGACGCTACGCGCCATTGGACCAGAGCGATCTGCCGCGCATCCATGAGGCGGTCCTGACCCTGCTGGAGACGGTCGGCTTCGGCAATTCGATCCCGTCCTGCATCGAGATCTGCACCCGCGCCGGCGCCATCTATGGCGACGACGGCCGCCTGCGCTTCCCGCGCGCGCTGGTCGAGCAGACGATCCGCAATGCCGCGCGGGGCTTCACCCTGCACGGCCAGGACCCGAAGCACGACCTGCTCGTGCAGGGCAGGCGCGTGCACTACGGCACCGCGGGCGCCGCCGTGCATCTGGTCGACGTCGAAAAGCGCGAATACCGCGAATCGCAGTTGCAGGACATCTATGACGCGGCGCGGCTGGTCGAGGGTCTCGACAACATCCACTTCTTCCAGCGGCCGATGGTCCCGCGCGATGTGGTCGACCCCTTCGACATGGATCTGAACACGCTCTATGCCTGCGTGATGGGGACGACCAAGCATGTCGGCACGTCCTTCACCGTGGCCGAGAATGTCGGCCCGGCGCTCGAAATGCTGTATGCGATCGCCGGCGGCGAGGACAAGTTCCGCGCCCGGCCGTTCGTCTCAAACTCCAATTGCTTCGTCGTGCCTCCGATGAAGTTCGCCGAGGACGCCTGCGGTGTGCTCGAGGCCTGCGTCAAGGGCGGCATCCCGATCCTGCTGCTCTCCGCAGGGCAGGCCGGCGCCACGGCGCCCGCGGCAATCGTGGGCGCCGTCGTGCAGGCCGTGTCGGAAGTGCTGGCCGGCCTCGTCTACGTCAACGCGCTGAAGCCTGGCCACCCCTGCATCTTCGGCACGTGGCCCTTCGTCTCGGACCTGCGCACCGGTGCGATGTCGGGCGGTTCCGCCGAGCAGGCGCTGCTCACCGCCGCCTGCGCGCAGATGGCGCAGTTCTACGACCTGCCGGGCGGTTCCGCCGCCGGCATGGCGGATTCGAAACTGCCGGACGTCCAGTCCGGCTACGAAAAGGGCATCACCAACGTAATGGCCGGCCTGTCCGGCCTCAACCTGATCTACGAATCCGCCGGCATGCACGCCTCGCTGCTGGGCTTCTGCCTCGAAAGCCTGATCATCGACAACGACATGCTCGGCCAGTGCCTGCGCTGCGTGCGCGGCATCGACGTCAGCGACGAGGCGCTGTCGGTCGACGTCATCACGGACGTCTGCCTCAACGGTCCCGGCCACTACCTTGGCAATGCCCAGACGCTGAAGCTGATGCAGACGGAATATTTCTATCCAGCCGTGGCCGACCGCTTCAGCCCGAAGGAATGGAACGAAAAGGGCCGCCCCGACATACTGCAGCGCGCGATCGCCGAGAAGAAGCGCGTTCTGGCGAGCGTCTTCCCGAACCATGTGCCCCGGTCGGTCGACGACGCGCTGCGCGCGCGGTTCCCCAACATCCTCTTGCCGCGGCAAGGCATGGGCTGAGGACCGGATTAGGTGGGCCGGTAGGATCGGTCGGCTCCAGGGCCGACGGCCTATGGGCGAACGTCGCAGACCAGCCCGAGCGCGTTGACGTGCCGCCCGAACCGTATCGTGAACCCGGTCCCGGCCTCGCTCAATGGGCAATTGTTCACCCGGGAATAGTTGTAGCCGGCGGACCGGCCTGAGCCGCTTACGCTGACGATCCTTTCGCTGCCTCGCACCAGATTGGCGCAAGTCAGCTCCACACTGAGAACCTGCCGACCCGAGGTGATGTACCAATGCGCGCCGACCACCCACGTGCCGTTCGGACACCGTGCGGTGGCTGGTCCGCCTCCGTTTCCGCCACGAGGAGGAGTGGGGGATGATGTCGACAGGAAGGTGCCGCGCCGCTGGCAGATGATCTGGATCTGGTCCATCCACGCTCCGACCCGGACGTGCACCCCAACCAGGAATTGACGAGCCGGGCATTCGTCGACGACGCTGGCGTCGCCGTTCCCGCCATAGGTTCCATGCACGGTCCGGGCACTCGCCGGACCGGAATGAATCGCTGTCAGCAGCAGGGCGAAGACCACCAGCATAGTCGCCGGATGACGAATGGTGCTCGCGCTCTTTCGAAACGCGACGGCCCTAGCCTGCAGCGCCGCGGCGCAGGTCGATTTCAGCACGTCCCAGGCATGATCCGCCATGTCGTTGCCTTCATGTTCCGGCAATCCCAACCTATGCGTGCAGGTTAGCATTCCGTAACGTAAGATCAACTGTGAAGAGGTATAATAACGGAAGCATCCCCTTGCAGTTGCCAGAGGGGCCAGCCGGTCTCTGGCAAGACTGGCTCGGGTCGTCATTCATCCGGTGTACGCAGCGGGCGACACCACGACGCGGCCCCACAGATTCCGTCGGCCCTGCAAAGCTTCAGGCGGCGAGCTTCGCCTTCGCCGCTTCGTATTCGCGGGCAAGCCGGTCGACGAGGTCGGCGACGCCGACGATCTCCTTGACCGCGCCGATGCCCTGGCCGCAGCCCCAGATTTCCTTCCACGCCTTCGCGGAGCCGAAATCCATCTTCGACGGGTCCGATTCCGGCAGGTTGTTCGGGTCCATGCCCTGCGCGACGATCGAGCCCTTCAGATAATTGCCGTGCACGCCGGTGAAAAGGTTCGAATAGACGATGTCGGCCGCGTTGGAGTCGACGATCATCTGCTTGTAGCCGTCGGTCGCGCGCGCCTCATGCGTCGCGATGAACGGCGAGCCGATATAGGCCATGTCGGCGCCCATCGCCTGCGCCGCCAGCACCGCGCCGCCATTGGCGATCGCGCCCGACAGCAACAGCGGCCCGTCGAACCATTGCCGGATCTCCTGCACGAGCGCGAAGGGCGACAGCGTACCGGCATGGCCGCCGGCGCCCGCGGCCACTGCGATCAGCCCGTCCGCGCCCTTTTCGATCGCCTTGCGCGCATGACGGTCATGGATGATGTCGTGCAGCACGATCCCGCCATAGGAGTGAACCGCCTCGTTTACCTCCGGCAGCGCGCCGAGCGAGGTGATGACGATCGGCACCTTGTATTTCACGCACATGCCGAGATCGTGCTGCAGCCGCCCGTTGGACTTGTGGACGATCTGGTTGACCGCAAAGGGCGCCGCCTTGGAGTCCGGATTGGCGGCGTCATGCGCGGCCAGCACCTCGGTGACTTCCGCCAGCCATTCGTCAAGCTGTGCCTCGGGCCGGGCATTCAGCGCCGGGAACGAGCCGACGATGCCGGCCTTGCACTGCGCCAGCACCAGCGGCGGGTGCGAGATGATGAAGAGCGGCGATCCGACCACCGGAATTCTGAGGTTCTCTTTCAGGATGTCCGGAAGCGCCATCTGTGTCCTCGCCCGATTTATTTGACGTTTGCGTAAGCGTCATGTCCTCTAGCAGAACCGTTCGCGGGCGCAACCGGCAACCCGAGCGCGGTCCGGGCGTTGGCGGTGGACAAATGGCGGAAGCGCCGGCGCGCGCGGCCACGCATGTTGCTTGCCGGTCTCCGTGCGGTTAACGATTGGCGACCGGGACTTGCCCGGAGAGGGACACGCGGCTTGGACGCGATCGAACAGGCGATCAGAAACGCATTCACGAAGGGCAATCCGGAGGACCCGGCCTTCCGCGAGCGCGTCTACCGTTCGGCCAATGCCGCGCTGGAAAAGGCGCTGCAGGCCAACACGGCGCTGGCGCCGGAGGTGGCCGAGCGGCGGCGCAAATCGCTGATGTCGGCCGTCAGCAGCATCGAATCCGAATTCATCCCCGCCGTCGAGTCCGTCCGGCCGGCAGCGCCCGCCCCGCAGCCCGAACCGGCGCCCGAACTGCAGCCCGCCCCCGAACCGCTGCCGGAACCCGTTGCTCCCGAAATCAGCGTCGAGCCGCCGCCGGAGGCCCGTCCGTCCCGGCCAGAGCGCCGCGATCCCGATTTCGCGTCGGCCGACGAGCGCCCGGACTGGCCGGCCGCCCCCGAGCCGCTGCGGCCTGTGCTGAGCGGCGACGCGCCGCCGTTGGCCGGTCTGCCGCCGCAGGGCCAGGACGAGGACCGGCGCCGGGTGCTTGTTCCTGAGCCGCGACGCAGGCGATGGGGGCTGATCGCCGGCCTGCTGATCTTCCTGATCATCATCGGCCTCGTAGTCTGGACTGCGGTGGAACTCGGATTCCTCAAGCTGTCATCGCGGCAGGGGTCGGCGCAGGTCGAGGCGCCGGCGGCCAGCGGCGACAATTCCGGCCCGCGCAAGCCGGGCGAGGTCGAGGCACTCGAGGATTGGATCGTCGTGTTCACGCCTGACGACCCGACGACCGTCCAGGCGCTGGACGGGGCGAAGGCCGAGGTGGTGGATGTCAGCGGCGAAAAGCTGATCTTGGTCAATTCAGGCCCGTCGGGCGCCGCGATCCAGTTCGATGTCGGCCAGGGCGTGCTGGAGCGCATCGCGGGCCGGCGCGCGGTGTTCGACATTGTTGCGCTCACGGGCGACGGGCCGGAAACGCAGATGTCGGTCGCCTGCGACTTCGGCGCGCTGGGAGATTGCGGCCGCAACCGCTATCTTGTCGGGCCGCAACGGTCCGAGTTCCTGTTCGAGGTCGACGTGCCGGCGGGGACGCCCACTGGCCCTGGCTCCATCACGATCGTTTCGGATGTGGAGAACGGCGGCAAGGCGCTGCAGATCGCCCAGATCCGCGTCTCGGTTGCCGGACAGTAGTCAGTCGGGCAGCATCGCCTGCAGCGTTTCCAGCCGGTCCGCATCGGCGGACGGCTTGTCCCAGCGCAGCCGCGAGATCCGCGGAAACCGCATCGCGACGCCGGATTTGTGCCGGGTCGACCGGTTCAGCCCCTCGAATGCGATCTCGAGCACCAGCCCCTGTGTGAGGTCGGCACGCACCGATCGCACCGGGCCGAACCGCTCCGTCGTGTTGTCGCGGACATATTTGTCGATCTGCCGCAATTCCTCATCGGTGAAGCCGAAATAGGCCTTGCCGACCGGCACCAGTTCGGGACGATGCTCGTCGCCGGTCCAGACGCCGAACGTGTAGTCCGAGTAGAAGCTCGACCGCTTGCCGTGGCCGCGCTGCGCATACATCAGCACGGCGTCGACAGTGAACGGATCGCGCTTCCACTTGAACCACGGTCCCTTCGGCCGCCCCGGCACATAGGCGGAATCGTGCCGCTTCAACATGACACCCTCGATCACCGGATGCGGCGGGTTCGTGCGCTGGCGGTCGAGGTCGCTCCAGTCGGCATAGGTCACCAGCGGCGACAGGTCGAAGCGGGCCGGATCGAGCGACGGCATCAACGCTTCCAGCCGCGCCCGCCGCTCGGCGAAGGGCAGGGGGCGCAGGTCTTCGCCGCCCACCTGCAGCAGGTCGTAGCAGCGCATGAAGGCCGGGTATTTCGCCGCCAGTTTCGCCGACACCATCTTCCGGTTCAGCCGCTGCTGCAGGTCGGAAAAGCTCCCCGTCGCCGACGGCGAGCCGACCAGCAGTTCGCCGTCGATCGCCGCCTCGAAGTCGATGGCCTCCACGAGGTCGGGAAAGGCCGTCGCCACGTCGTCGCCGGTGCGGGAGTAGAGCCGCCGCACCCCGCCTTCGCCGACTGCCTGCAGGCGGATGCCGTCCCATTTCCACTCCGCGGCGTAGTCGGCCGGATCGGCCTTTTCGAGGTCGCGGTCCTCGACCGGATGCGCCAGCATCACCGGCCGGAACATCGCCAGCGCCGCCGATGCCGGCTTCTCCGACTTGCCCTCCAGCCAGGCGAACAGGCTGCCATAGGGCGGCTTCAGCCCGTGCCAGAGCTCCTCGATCTCGTTGGCGTCCTTGCCGCCGAGATCGGCCAGCGCCTGCTTCGCGAGCCGCGCCGAGACACCGATCCGCAACCCGCCCGTGGCCAGCTTGATCAGCGCATAGCGCGCCGAAATGTCGAGCCGGTCGAGCAGCCCGGCAAAGACGCGCGGACCTTCCGCCCGGCCCGCCCTGAGCAGCATGGCGACCACGTCCGACAGGCGCGGGTCGTCCCGCGCGATCTCGGGATTGTCTGGCCAGACCAGCGAGATCGTTTCCGCCAGGTCGCCGACATAGTCGTAGGAATAGCCGAACAGCACCGGATCCAGCCGTTCGGTCACCAGCGAGCGCAGCATCGCCGGCTTGACCGCCGGAATGTCCAGTTCCCCGGTCAGCGCCGCCAGCGCGAGCCCCCGGTCAGGGTCAGGAGCGGTGCGGAAATAGTCGACAAGCAGCGTCAATTTGCCGTTGCGCGACGGGGTCAGCACCAGCCGGTCCAGGAGTTCGGCGAAACGCTTCACTCAATCGCCCTCGTCTTCGTAGCCGATCAGGTGCAGCGGCTGTGCGGCGATGCCGTTCATGGCGCACCAGCGCACCAGCGCCTCCTCGCGGCCATGCGTCACCCAGACTTCCGACGCGCCGGTTTCGTGGATCGTGGCCGTCAGTTCGTCCCAGTCGGAATGGTCGGACAGGATCAGCGGCAGCTCGACGCCACGCTGCTTGGCTCGCTGGCGGATGCGCATCCAGCCCGACGCGAAACAGGAAACCGGATCGGGAAAGCGCCGGGCCCACCGGTCGGCGAAAGCCGAAGGCGGCCCGACGACGATCGCGCCGGCAAACTGCCCCTTCGCGCCGCTTTCCACGGTCGCCGGCGCCAGCGGCCCGAGGTCGACGCCCTGCGCGGCATAGTATTCGCTCAGCCGCGCCAGCGCGCCGTGGATGTAGATCGTCTCGCCATATCCCGCGTCGCGCAGCAGCCGGATCACCCGTTGCGCCTTGCCCAGCGCATAGGCGCCGACCAGGTGGGCGCGCTCCGGAAACTGCCGCACCGATTCCAGCAGCCGCGCGATCTCGTCTCCCGACTCCGGGTGGCGGAACACCGGCAGGCCGAACGTCGCCTCGGTGATGAACACATCGCAGGCGATCGGCTCGAAGCCAAGGCAGGTCGGGTCGGCCCGGCGCTTGTAGTCGCCCGACGCGACGATGCGCATGCCGTCCTTCTCGACCGCGATCTGCGCTGAGCCCAGCACATGCCCCGCCGGGTGGAAAGTCACGGTCACGCCGTTGATGTCGAGTGGCTCGCCGAGCTCTGCCGCTTGCGTTTCCGTTGCGAAATTCTCGCCGTAGCGGATCGCCATGATGTCGAGCGTCTGCCGCGTCGCCAGTACCTTGGCATTCCCCGGCCGCGCATGGTCGGCATGCCCATGCGTCACCAGCGCCCGATCGACCGGCCGCACCGGGTCGATGAAGAAATCGCCGGGCGGGCAGTAAAGCCCTTCGGGTCGAGTGTGCAGCAGGTCACGGGCGCGCATGCGCTAGAGATAGTCGTTTCGCGGGATGAGGGAAGGCTGCTGCGAGTCGGGGGGCCGCGCGATCTTGATCCACTAAGAGACCTATCCTGGCCGCAGACTTGCTGAACATAACCCAATGGGGTATTTGTTCCCGCAATGCAAACCGTGCTTGAGACGTGGCAGTTTGTGAAGTCGGCGGAGCGTGTCTTCTCAAATGAGGAACGCGAGGCCCTAATCGACTTTCTCGCCTGGAATCCGACGGCTGGCGTCGAGATCGTTGGATCAGGTGGGCTGAGGAAGTTCCGATTCGGGCGGGGTGTGCAGGGAAAGAGTGGAGGTGCCCGAGTCATCCACTTCTTCTATTCGGAAGACGCACCGATCTATCTGATTGCATGTTTCAGTAAGTCGGAACGTGAGAATCTAACGAAAGCGGAAGTCAACGAGTTCGCCAAGCTGACGGCTGCGATAAAGGCTCGCTATAGGAAAGTGACATGAGCAAATTTGCCGACGATCTGATCCAGGGCCTCAAGGAAGCCCTCGCCCATGCCGAGGGCAAGGATGTTCCCGGCATGCGCATCCATCACGTCGATGTCGAGAAGGTCGATGCGAAGGCGGTGCGGCGCAAGCTCAAGCTGACGCAGGACAGGATGGCTATGCTGCTCGGGACCAGCACATCGGGATACCGCAAATGGGAGCAGGGACAGCGGGTGCCGAGCGGCGCAGCGCGAACCCTTCTCAAGGTGATGGATCGCGAGCCCGCCGCCGTGCTCCGCGCGTTGCAGGCGAACTGAGCCAAGCTGGTCGGGTCAACGATCGTTCCAAATCCCCCTTGGCGCGGATTTTGTTCTGCATTAGTTCTACCGGCTTGACCCGGCAGACACCCATTCGATCGGACGATCCGCCCGCCCATCTTCCCGAACCGCTCGTCGATTGGTTCGCCGGGCGGGGCTGGTCGCCGCGCGCGCACCAGATCGACCTTCTGGCGCGGGCGCAGGCAGGCAGGTCGGTGCTGCTCATCGCGCCGACCGGGGCGGGCAAGACACTGGCGGGCTTCTTGCCGTCGCTGGTCGACATCGCCTCACGTCCGAAGCGGAAGCCCGGCGAGGCGTTCCAGGGCATCCACACGCTCTACATCTCGCCGCTCAAGGCGCTGGCCGTCGACATCGAGCGCAACCTGGCCAAACCCGTCGCCGAAATGCGCCTGCCGGTGACGATCGAGACCCGCACCGGCGACACGCCCGTCCACAAGCGGCAACGGCAAAAGCTCAATCCGCCGGACATCCTGCTCACCACGCCTGAGCAGCTCGCGCTTCTCATCTCCACCAAGGACGCCGGGCGCTTCTTTGCGGACCTGCGCTATGTCGTGCTCGACGAACTGCATTCGCTGGTCATCTCCAAGCGCGGCCATCTGCTGGCGCTCGGCCTCGCCCGGCTGCGCCAGCTTGCGCCGCATCTCCAGACCGTCGGCCTCTCGGCGACGGTGGCCGAGCCGGACGAGTTGCGGCGCTGGCTGGTGCCGCAGAATCCGCCGGGCGAGTTGTCGGAGCTGATCACCGTCTCCGGCGGCGCCAAGCCGCACATCACCATTCTCGATTCCGAGGAGCGCGTGCCGTGGTCCGGCCATTCGGCGCGCTATGCGATTCCCGACGTCTACAACGAGATTCGCAGGCACAAGACGACGCTGCTCTTCGTCAATACGCGCAGCCAGGCCGAGATGCTGTTCCAGGAACTGTGGCGGGTCAACGAGGACAGCCTGCCGATCGCCCTGCACCACGGCTCGCTCGACGTCATGCAGCGGCGCAAGGTCGAGAAGGCGATGGAGGCGGGGTCGCTTCGCGCCATCGTCGCCACCTCGACGCTCGATCTCGGCATCGACTGGGGCGATGTCGACCTCGTCGTGCATGTCGGCGCGCCGAAGGGCGCGAGCCGGCTGGCCCAGCGCATCGGCCGCTCCAATCACCGCATGGACGAGCCGTCCCGCGCCATCCTGGTGCCGGCCAACCGGTTCGAGGTGATGGAATGCCGCGCGGCGCTCGAGGCCAATTACCTCGGCGCACAGGACACGCCGCCTTTGATCGAAGGCTCTCTCGACGTGCTGGCGCAGCACGTGCTGGGCGCCGCCTGCGCCGCGCCTTTCCGCTCCGACGACCTGTTCGAGGAAATCCGCACCGCCGCGCCCTACGCGCGTCTCGACCGCGACACCTTCGACCGCATCGTCGATTTCGTCGCCACCGGCGGCTATGCGCTGCGCACCTACGAGCGCTACGCCCGCATCCGCCTGACGCCAGAGGGAACCTGGCGGATCGCACATCCCCGCGTCGCGCAGCAATACCGGCTGAACGTCGGCACCATTGTCGAAGCCGCCTATCTCAACGTCCGCTACGTCCGCTCCGGCAAGGGCGCCGCCGGACGCGGCGGGCCGGTCCTTGGCAAGATCGAAGAGGGGTTTCTGGAGACGATCGCGCCCGGCGACACCTTTCTTTTCGCTGGCAAGGTGCTGAAATTCGAGGGCATCCGCGAGAACGAATGCTTCGTTTCCAACGCGGTCGGCCAGGACGCCCGCGTGCCGGTCTATGCCGGCGGCAAGTTTCCGCTCTCGACCTATCTCGCCGACCAGGTGCGCGGCATGCTGGCCGATCCCGGCCGTTGGCAGAGCTTGCCGGACCAGGTGGCCGACTGGCTGCGCCTGCAGCGCGACAAGTCGGTGCTGCCGAAGCGCGGCGAACTGCTGGTCGAAAACTTTCCGCGCGGCAATCGCTACTACATGGTCGCCTATCCGTTCGAGGGCCGGCTCGCGCACCAGACGCTCGGCATGCTGCTCACGCGCCGGATGGAGCGGATGGGCGCGCAGCCGCTCGGCTTCGTCGCCACCGACTATGCGATCGCCGTCTGGTGCATGCGCGATGTCGGCGCGATGATCGCCAATGGCCGGATGACGCTCGATGCGCTGTTCGACGAGGACATGCTGGGCGACGATCTCGAAGCCTGGCTGGCGGAAAGCTGGCTGCTCAAGCGCACCTTCCGCAATTGCGCGGTGATCTCCGGCCTGATCGAGAAGCGCCATCCGGGCCTGGAGAAGACCGGCCGGCAGGTGACGGTGTCCGCCGACCTGATCTACGACGTGCTGCGCGCGCACGAGCCCGACCACATCCTCATGCGCGCCACACGCGCCGACGCGGCCACCGGCCTCCTCGACATCGGTCGGCTCGGCGAAATGCTGTCGCGCATCCGCGGTCGACTCATGCATAAGAATCTGGAGCGGATATCGCCGCTCGCCGTGCCGATCATGCTCGAGATCGGCAAGGAACGGGTCAATGGCGGCGCGGCCGACGCGCTGCTGCAGGACACCGAGGACGACCTGATCGAAGAGGCGATGGGAAGCTGATGCTGGCGCGGCGCTACGAAGCGGAGAGATTCCCGGGGCTCGCCGAGATCGCTGGTGCGCGCGCCGTGTGCGACCGCAGCGGCGCGCTCTACTTCCCCGATGATGCGCTGCTCGTCGTCTCTGACCTGCATCTGGAAAAGGGCTCCGCCTATGCCCGCCGCGGCGTCATGCTGCCGCCCTACGACACGGCGGCGACACTGGCGAAGCTCGACGCCGTGCTGCGCGAGTATCAGCCAAAGGTGGTCATCAGCCTCGGCGACAGTTTCCACGACCGGGTCGGCTCCGCGCATCTCCCGGCCATCTTCCGCGAGCGGCTGGAGCACCTGATGCGCGGCCGCGACTGGTACTGGGTCATCGGCAACCACGATCCGGACGCGCCCGACAACCTGTCCGGCCGCAGTGTCCGCGAGATCGCGGTCGGCGCGCTCACCTTCCGCCACGAGCCGTCGCCGGGAGCGATGGCGGGCGAGGTCGCGGGCCACCTCCATCCCGGCGCCCGCGTCGTCCGGCAGGGCCGCTCCGTCCGCCGCCCCTGTTTCGCCAGCGACGGCGGCCGCATGGTCATGCCCGCCTTCGGCGCGCTGACCGGCTCGCTCAACGTCCTCGACCGCGCCTACGCGTCGCTGTTCGACTGGCGCTCGTTCAAGGCGCATGTGCTGGGCAGCGACCGCGTCTACGCGCTCAACCGGTCGGTGCTTTTCCCGGGTTAAGAGACTGTTTCGAAATTCGCTCTGGCGAGTCATATGGTGGTGGTTTCGAGAACCGGAGCGGAGCGGACTTTTGGGTCCGTGAGCACCGGAAGCGCAGAAAGCGCCATCAGATGGCCGCCAGAGTAGAGTTTCCAAACGGTCTCTAAGCCGTCGCCAGCAGCGCCAGCACCATCGCGATCACCACCAGCACCGTCAGCTTGATCCGCATCCGGCCGAACCAGTCGGGCGCGTGGCCGCGATGCGCGGCGAAGCTGTCCCAGGCGCCGTGCGCCGCGAAGGCGACGGCGAGCAGCGCAAACGATTGCGGCTCGCCGAACCAGAGGGCTGTCCATGCCGCAAGCGCGGGGATGACCGACAGCGCCAGTTCCCGCCCGCGCTCGGGGCGGTCCGCCGCCACCGCCAGCCCGAACCGGATGCCGCCAAGGAAGGACAGGATCGACGCGCCGTAGGTCTTGAGCAGCACGATAGTATCCGCCCGCCACGGATGGTCCGGCGCGATCGTGAAAAGCCATATGGCAAGCACCGCGAATGGCAGATATCCGGCCAGCGCCAGCCAGGTCGCGCGGCGGGCAAGATTGCCGGTAGGATTTTCCTCGCCGTCCATGCGCCCCCGTCAGTCCTTGCGGAAGATCAGCCGGCCCATCCAGCCGGTCAGCATAGCGAGCGCGACCGCGAAGATGCCGTAGAGCAGGCTGTAGTCGCGCGACATGCGAAACACCGTCTGCTCGAAACCGGCCTTGACGATGGCGAGGTTGGACGACGTTTCCTTGATGAACTCGCCATTGCGGAACAGGAAGGCGCGCGCCTTGTGCGTGCCGACCGGCACGTTGGGCGGCAGGTTCAGGGTCGCGCGAAACAGCGTCTGCGACAGGAACTGCACCCCACCGACATTCTCGCTGTAGAGCCCGTCGGCCACCTTGCGGTCGCGCAGCGCCTTGGTGAATTCGACGATGGTCTGCGGATTGCCGGACCGGTCGGCGGGCTCCAGATAGATGTAGGCCGTTCCGAGCGACAGGCGGCGGTAGCTGTCCGGATTGGTGATGTCCTGCGGCGCGCGGGTCGTGGCGACGGAGTAGGACAGCGGCACATTGACGAAGCTTTCGGACTGCGCGTTGACCCAGACCCCGAGAATGCGGGATCGGCGCCAGATCACCAGAGGTTGCGCCGGGCCCTCCAGCACCACGATCACGTCGTAGCCGCCCTGCCGGCTGATCTGCGGGTCGGCATTGTCGACCGCGCCGAAGATTGTCAGGTCGGCGCCGGAAAAGTCCGACGTGATGGTGACTCGGTTTGTCGACAGCCCGATCTGGATGTTCTCGGGAATCGGCGGCTCCTGCTGCGTGTGCGCTATGGCGGCGCAGCCGAGCCAGCCGAGGAACGCGAGGAGGATCGCCGGCCCGCGCATCTCACATGCCCTGCGGTTCGGCGATGAGATAGACGGCGCCCGGCGCCACGAACAGGTCGAAGGCCAGGCGGATCGCCACCGCCAGCACCAGCGCCGCCAGCAACGCCCGCAACTGGTCGCCGCGCAGCTTCTGGCCCACCTTCGCGCCATACTGCGCGCCTGCAACGCCGCCTACCATCAGCAGGAAAGCCAGCACGATGTCGACGGTCTGGTTCAGCGTCGCCTGCACGATCGTCGTGTAGGCGGTGACGAACATGATCTGGAACAGTGAGGTTCCTATGACGACGTTGGTCGGGACTTTCAGCAGGTAGATCAGCGCCGGCACCATGATGAAACCGCCGCCGACGCCCATGATGGCGGCAAGAAAGCCGATGCCCGCGCCGAGCCCGAGCACCGGAATGACGCTGACAAACAGCTTTGACGCGCGAAACCGCATTTTCAGCGGCAGCCTGTGAATCCAGTTATGCTGGCCGGACTTCTTCAGCGTCGGCGGAGCGCCGCCGCGTGAGCGACGGATGGCGTTGACGCTTTCGATCAGCATCAGCCCGCCCACGGTGCCGAGAAACACGACGTAGAGCAGCGATACCGCAAGGTCGAGCTGGCCGAAGGAGCGCAGGAAGGAGAAGACGAAAGCGCCGATCGACGAGCCGACGACGCCTCCCGCAAGCAGCACGAGCCCCAACTTGATATCGACGGTGCCGCGTTTGAGATGCGCCAGCGCACCAGAAAAGGACGAAGCGATGACTTGGTTGGCCCCGGTCGACACCGCGATCGCGGGCGGGATGTTGTAGAAAATGAGCAGCGGCGTGATCAGGAAGCCGCCACCGACGCCGAACATGCCCGACAGGAAACCCACCGCCGCGCCCATCGCGAGCAGCACGAATACATTGACTGACATTTCGGCGATCGGGAGATAGATGCCCACCCGTCAAACCTGATCGATTGTTGCCCTAAACGCCCGCACCCGCACACGTTTTTCTAGCCGTGGCTACCTCGGTCTTGCGCCCACATTGAGGCGAAGTCAAACCGCTTCCGGCGTCGGGGCAAGTATTCTCGCGCCTTTCCGAAGTGAAGGTTAAGCCGGCGGCCAGCGCCGGCCGTCCCTACTTCTTGGCCAGCAGTGCGCGCACCAGTTCCTCGGAGACTTCGCCGTTCGGCGTCATCCCATTGTCCTTCTGGAACTCGGCGATGGCCGCCGTCGTCTTCGCGCCCATCACGCCGTCGGCGCCGCCGGCGTCGTAGCCGTTCTTGTTGAGGATGAGCTGAATGTTGCGCACCGCCTGCTTCATGTCCACGCTGGCGGTCTTCGATGGGCTCTCGGTCCACGAATCCGGCACCGCGATGTCGTTGGCATCGAGATCGAGTTCCTTCGGCTTCCACAGTTCCGCTGAGGCGCGGGCGCGCTGCAGCTGTTCGGGGCGAAGCGCGTTCGCCACCTCGTCGCGCTTCTGCGCGGCGTCCTTGTCGCCTGCCTTTGCGACCAGAGCGAACCACTTGTAGGACTCCTCAAGGCTCTGGGGCACGCCGATGCCCTTGGCGGACAGGATTCCGAGGTTGAACTGGCTGTCCTTGACGCCAAGTTCCGCCGCCTTGACGAACCAGCGGCCGGCGGATTCGTTGTCGGTCGTGCCGTCGGCGCCCATCGCGAACAGCACGGCGAGATTGTGCATCGCGCTGGCGTTGCCCTGCTCGGCGGCCATCTGGTACCAGGTCTTCGCCTTGACGATGTCGCGCTCGATCCCGGTGCCCTTCTCGTAGAAATTGCCGATCCGATACTGCGCTGGCGCGAAGCCCGCTTCGGCGGAACGCTCGTACCACTTCGCGGCTTCGGCCAGGTCGGCCTTGGTCCCGCGGCCTTCGGCATAGCGGCTGCCGATCTCGAACATCGCCTTGGGGTCGCCTGTTTCGGCCGCCTCGCGCAGCGGCACCGGGCCTGCCTCGACCGGCACGACGATCGGAGCCGACGCGACCGGCGCTGCCGGGGCGCTCGCCGCCGGGGTAGGGGCCGCATCCTGGATTTCTTCCGGCAGGGCGCCGGTCTCGGTCACGTCCTCGCTGTCGGTTGCTTCTGGCAGCATCGCGGCCGGCGCGACCGGCTCCACCGTACGCGGCGCCGGCGCCGGATCGGCGCTCGCGACGACTACGGTTTCTGCGGCCGGTTCCTCAACCTTCTCCACGGCGGCGACCGGTTCGTTCATCACGACCGGCTCCGCCTGGCTCACCTGTTCGCTGTCGGCGAGGAAGGCCTTGCCCAATTGCAGTCCGGCGAGCGCGAGAACGACACCGCCCGCCGCCATCAGCGCGGTCTTGCGATGGTTCTTGAAGATGCGCCCAAGGCCCGAGGACGTGGTCGCGCCGGTGATGTCGAGGCCCTTCTTGCGCGTCTCGGCCTCGGCCGCTGCCGCCTGCGCCGCCCGTCGCGCCGCCGCGATGAAATCGGACTTCGCCGCGTCGGAGTCGCCCGCCTGCAGCGGCTGGCCGCGCTCGTCCCGGACGCGCTTCATGATCGCGTTGAGATCGGGCGCGCCGGAGCCGGGCTCGAGCGGCCGGTTGGCGAGTTTCGGGTCGATGACGTCGTCGATGTCGACCGAAGGCGCGACCTGCTGCGCCGCCGCTTCGTCACCGGCCAGAACAGGCGTCTTCGACGAATCGCGGCGGAACGCCCGGGCGATGCCGCCCAGCATCGAGCGCTTGGCCGGCGCGTCCTCGCGCGTTACGGGGGCAACGTCCTCGTCGGCCAGCGCGGCGCTTGCCGCCGCCGCCGCCGCTTCCGCCGGCGTGCGCTTGTGATTGATCGGGCTCCTGCGTCCGGTATCGACCGGCGCGAGCGGCTCCGCCGCTTCGGCGGGCTGCAGCGGCGGGACGTCGGCGATGCTGGGCTTGGCGCGGCCGAAAGGCGCGCCATTCGACGATTCCAGCGTCCCCAGCCGGTCGACGATCTTCAGGAGCGTGTCATGGATTGCTTCGAACGTGCGCGAATTGCGCTCGTCGGAGCGGCGGGCCAGGCTGTCGAGCGCCCGCAGATCGTTCGCGAGCGCGGCAACGGCGGGCGAGTCCTCGCGCGAGCCGGCAATCTGCCGGATCGTCTGTTCGGCCACCAAGCGGGCGGATTCGAGAATGGTCTCGCGGCTGCCGGCGATCGACTGCTCGATCTGTTCGAGCCGTGGTCCGATATCCTCGAACTCCGGCAGCGAACGTCCGGGCTGCGACAGATGCGCCGAGAGACCCGCGACCTGGGCTTCCAGGCTGCGGATAAGGCCCGGATCGATGCCTGCCACCTGTCGGGTCGACTGCTCGAGCCGCGCCGAAATGTCGTCGAGGCGCGATTCGAGGCCGTGGAAGGCAGCCGCGTCGGCGGAGGGAGAAGAGTTGTCGAAGCGGCGCGACAGTTCCTCGAACCGCGCGTCGATCGCGTCCATGATGGCGACATTGCCGAGCGCGTTGTCCTGGGGCGGCTGCTCCAGCCGTGCGGCAAGCTCGTCGAGCCGGCTTTCGAGGTCGCGGAAGATCGTGTGGCCACGCTTCAAGGCGTCGCCCTGTTGCCGCTGCAGCATGTCGGTCAGCGCCGAGAACCGGCCCTCCAGCCCGCGCACGACATGGTCTGCGTTGGGCGCGGTGAAACCGGCGTCGAGCTTCGCCGCGATCATGTTGATCTGCTCGGCCAGCTGTTCGATCGCCTCGTCCGGCAACTCGGCGCGGCGCGCCATGTCGTCGACGCGCAGCGACAGCGTGTTGATCCGGTCGATCACCTCGCCGGTCGGACGGTCGTCGGACAGTTCCTCGATCTGGCGGGCGAGCGACGCGATCCGCGCCTCGATCCGTTCGAACTGCTCGATCTGCGACGTCTGCGACTGCGCGCCGACCGACGAGGCCACGATGGCGCGGGAGATCTCGTCGAGCCTCTCCTCGATCTGCTCGAACGAATCGGGGCTCGCAGCGCTCTGGTGCCGCGCGAACTGGTCGACCGCCGACGCGAGCGTCCGCACCTTGTCCTCAAGCGTGCGCAGCGACAGCGATTCGGGAAGGTTGTTCACGGCCTCGCCGATCTGCTCCAGCCGCGCGGTCAGCATGTCCATCGCCGGATCGGGCGCATGGCCTCGGTCGTTCGCCGACATCCGCTCCTCGAACGCGCCGAACCGACGGTCGAAATCGTCCCAGCGCCGCTCGACCGACAGCACGGTGTCCTCGCGCGCCAGCCTGTCGATAGCGGTTCTGACTTCGTCGAATTCGGCGCGCAGGAGGCTCATGCTGCGGTCGTCGCTGCGATGCGCCAGCGCGCCGATCGCGTCGGACAGCCGCTCGAGTTCATTGGTGAGGTCGACGCCCTGCAGCCCGGCCGCGGCGGCCGTGTAGGCGCGCTCGATGTCGCCGCGGAGCGCGGCAAACTCGCGCTGCAGGCCGGAAGACATCTGGTGGCGCAGTTCCTCGCGCATCCCCTTCAGTTCCGCCGCGATCTTCGAAATCGACGCGACGCCTTCCTCCTGGCGGCGGCTGGCTTCGACCGAACGGGCGAGATCCTGCATGGAATTGTCCAGCGACTGGCGCTGCGCGGCGGCGCGCGGGCGGAAATCGCGGGAGAGCAGATCGTCCTGGTAGGCTGGCTGGTAGGCCGCGCGCTCTGCGGCGTAGCGGTCGCTGGACCGCATGGGCGCGCGATGCGCTGATTCGTCGGCTGGCCGTTCCAGCCGCGATCCGATGGCGTCGAGCGTGCGCCCGATCTCTTCGATCGAAGAGTTGGGCCGGCGTTGGCGTCCGGCGTTCAGGGAGTCGAGGTAGGACCGCTTGCTGTTCATGGACACGCCTGTTTTCCAACGTTTGTCGGCTACGCGCCGACGCCCAAATTCGCTCCTGGCGGATTTGTAGCAAGGCTGGCCTGTCCGAAACTGGCCTCGCGCCGCTGAAATTCGCCGGTCCGGGAAACGGTGAACACGCAAGACAGGATAGACACTGCGCTCCGGTAGGCGCACATTCCTCCAAACGTGGTAAAGAAGGCGTTAACCATCATTACCAAATTGCATGCGAGCCATGCGAAACCGAAGGAACCATGCGTCAACCCGTCACTTGATTAACGTGGGATGCACAGATATATGCTTTACGTAAACGTAAGAACATTGCAGATCGATGTTCTCCCAATCCTGGTCAATCGGAGAGTGGATCGCCGGCCGCGGCAGACTCCACTCATTGCGTTTCGGCAGTGGCCGCAAACGCGCACAATACGGGTACAAGAACAATGATGAAGCTCATGCTGGCGGGCGATGCCGCCGCGAATGCGTTTGACAATGGTTCCGGCAAGGCTGCCGCCGACGGCGGCGAAGACCTGGCGCGAATCGGCGATATGGCCAAGACCTTTGGCGTCACGCTGCGCACCCTGCGCTTTTACGAGGACAAGGGCCTGCTGAGCCCCAAGCGCGACGGTTCGACCCGGCTCTATACCCGCCGCGACCGCGCCCGCCTCAAGCTGATCCTGCTCGGCCGCAAGGTCGGCTTCACGCTCCGCGACGTGAAGCACATGATCGACCTCTACGATTCGAAGGGCACGAACGCCAAGCAGCTCAAGGTCATGCTCGACAAGTCCGAGAAGCAGATGGGCCGCCTCCTGAAGCAGAAGGAAGCCCTCGACGAGGCCATCGGCGACCTCGACCAGGCAATGGAAATCGCCCGCAAGATGCTCGCATCGCGCCAGCCCGTCGCCGCCAACGGCTGACCGCCCGGCCGCAACGGCTCCACAAGTCTCCCTTCCGATCTGCTCGGCCGCCCTTGAGGCGGCCGCTTTCGTTTGTGCATTGTCGAAAATTGACGTTTACGCAAACGTCAATTATTGCTATCTCTCGATGATCCAAGGTCCCGCGTGCGGCTTTGCCGTTCCAGACGGGGCTTTCATATGCTCTGGAGGAACACATGCCGAGTTACCGCGCGCCGGTTCAGGATACGCTTTTCGTTTTGAATGAGGTGCTCGGCTACGAGCGCTATTCGAACCTCCCCGGCTTTTCCGACGCGACGCCCGACGTGCTGGAAGCGATCCTGGCCGAAGGCGCGAAGCTCGCCGAAAATGTCATGCATCCGCTCAACCGCGTTGGCGACGAGGAAGGCTGCACCCGCCACGAGGACGGTTCCGTCACCACGCCCAAGGGCTTCAAGGAAGGCTTCGACGCATATCGCGAAGGCGGCTGGCTGAGCCTCGCCATCCCGGCGGAATATGGCGGCCAGGGCTTGCCCTACACGGTGCACTCGGCCGTCGGCGAATACATGTCGTCGGCCAACATGGCGCTGATGATGTATCCGGGCCTGACGCAAGGCGCCATCGCGGCGATCCTCGCCCATGGCTCCGAGGAACAGAAGCAGACCTACGTGCCGAAGATGGCCGAGGGCCTGTGGACCGGCACCATGAACCTGACCGAGCCGCATTGCGGCACCGATCTCGGCCTGCTGCGCTCGAAGGCCGTGCCCAACGGCGACGGCTCCTACGCGATTTCCGGCCAGAAGATCTTCATCTCGGCCGGCGAGCATGATATGTCGGAGAACATCATCCACCTGGTGCTCGCCCGCATCGAGGGCGCGCCGGAAGGCGTCAAGGGCATCTCGCTCTTCATCGTCCCGAAGTTCAACCTCGGCGCTGATGGCTCGATCGCGGACCGCAACGCGGTCTCCTGCGGCTCGATCGAGGAGAAGATGGGCATCCACGGCAACTCGACCTGCGTCATGAACTATGACGGGGCGAAGGGCTTCCTGATCGGCGAGGAGAACGGCGGCCTGAAGGCCATGTTCGTGATGATGAACGAGGCCCGTCTCGGCGTCGGCCTGCAGGGCCTGTCGGTTTCCGAGATCGCCTACCAGAACGCCGTCGCCTATGCCAAGGACCGCATCCAGGGCCGCTCGCTGACCGGCGCCAAGGCCAAGGACAAGAAGGCCGACCCCATCATCGTCCACCCCGACATCCGCCGCAAGCTCTTGACCATCAAGTCGTTCAACGAGGCTGGCCGCGCGCTGATCCTGTGGACGGCGATCAAGTCCGACGTCGCGCACCGCTCCGGCGACGACAAGGAGCGCCAGGCCGCCGACGACCACATGGGCCTGATGACCCCGATCATCAAGGGCGTCCTCACAGACAAGGGCTTCGACCACGCGGTCATGGCGCAGCAGGTGTTCGGCGGCCACGGCTACATCGAGGAATGGGGCATGAGCCAGTTCGTGCGCGATGCCCGCATCGCCATGATCTACGAAGGCGCCAACGGCATCCAGGCGCTCGACCTCGTCGGCCGCAAGCTCGGCCTCAACGGCGGACGCGCCATCCAGGCCTTCTTCAAGGAAGTCGGCGAGTTCTGCGAGGAGAACCGCTCCAACGAGCAGATGGCGCCGTACACCAAGGCGCTGAAGAAGGGCCTGAACGACCTGCAGGCCGCCACCATGTGGCTGATGCAGAACGGCATGGCGAATCCGGACAACGCTGGTGCGGCCTCGACCGACTACATGCACCTCTTCGGCCTGGTCGCACTCGGCTACATGTGGGGCCAGATGGCGAAGACGGCGCAGGGCAGGCTCGCCGCAGGCGCCAACGGCGAGGCGTCCTTCTACCAGAACAAGCTGGTCACCGGCCGCTACTTCATGGAGCGCGTCATGCCCGAGACCTCGGCGCATCTCGCCCGCATCTCGACGGGTTCGGACACGATGATGAAACTGCCGGCGGAGGCGTTCTGAGGCGCGCCTTTCCGCTTGCTTTTGTTCAAGCTTGAACTATATACCGCTCAGCCGAAAGGAAGCCCGTGGCCTCGAACCCCGCATCCGTTCTCGACCTGCCGAAGCCGCGCTGGATGAGCGACGACGTGGCCATGCTCTACGACATGGCCACGCGCTTCCTGACCGAGGAAATCGCGCCGCGCTACGACGAGTTCGAGAAGGCCGAGATATTCGACCGCGCAAGCTGGACGAAGGCCGGCGAGGCGGGCCTGCTCTGCGCCTCGATGCCGGAAGAATATGGCGGCGCGGGCGGCTCGTTCGCGCATGAGAGCGCCATCATCGAGGCGATTTCCCACGTCGGTGTCGACGGCTTCGGCATCGGCCTGCACAATTCCATCGTCGCCCCCTACATCCTGCACTACGGCTCCGAGGAGCAGAAGAGACGCTGGCTGCCGAGGATGGCGACCGGCGAACTGATCGGCGCCATCGCCATGACCGAGCCGGGCGCAGGGTCCGACCTTCAGGGCGTCAAGACCCGCGCCGAGAAGGACGGCAACCATTACAAGATCAACGGTTCCAAGACCTTCATCACCAACGGCCAGCTCGCGAACCTGATCATCGTCGTCACCAAGACGGATCCGGCGAAGGGCGCCAAGGGCACCTCGCTGATGGTTGTCGAAACCGATGAGGTCCAGGGTTTCGAACGCGGCCGCAACCTCGACAAGGTCGGGCTGAAGTCGAACGACACGTCGGAACTCTTCTTCAACGATGTGCGCATCCCGACCTCGAACCTGCTTGGCCACGAGGAAGGGCAGGGCTTCATCCAGCTGATGCAGCAATTGCCGCAGGAGCGCCTGCAGATCGGCGCGACCGCCATCGCCGCCATCGAGCGCGCGCTGGCGCTGACCGTGGACTATGTCAAGGAGCGCAAGGCCTTCGGCAAGGCGGTGATGGAATTCCAGAACACGCAGTTCCAGCTGGCGGAGATCAAGACCGAGGCCACCGTCGGCCGCGTCTTCTACAACGACTGCGTCGAGCGCCACGTCAATGGCGGGCTCGATCCGGTCACCGCCTCGATGGCGAAATACTGGCTGACCGACCTGCAGGGCAAGGTCGTCGACCAATGCCTGCAGCTCTTCGGCGGCTATGGCTACATGAACGAATATCCGATCGCCCGCATGTTCCGCGACGCCCGCGTCCAGCGTATCTATGGCGGCACGAACGAGATCATGAAGGTCCTGATCGCGCGGAGCCTCTGAGGACATCATGTCGACCCACACCGCACGACTGCGCTGGAGCCAGGACGAGGACGACCACTTCTCGCTCGGCCGCTACACGCGCGTCCACGAGATCGCCTTCGACGGCGGCACGACCATCCAGGCGTCTGGCGCGCCCGGCAACGTCCCGGCGCAGTTCTCGTCGGAGAGCGCGGTCGATCCGGAGGAGATGTTCGTCGCCTCGATCGCGTCCTGCCACATGCTCTGGTTCCTCGATTTCGCCCGCCGTGCGAAGGTCGAGATAGCATCCTATGAGGACAACGCCGAAGGCGTCATGGAAAAGAACGGTGAGGGCCGGATCGCCATCACCCGCGTGACGCTGCGCCCGAAGGTCGAGTGCGAGGCCAGCGCCGAGCAACTGCAGCAGATTCACCACCAGGCGCATGAGGCTTGCTTCATCGCCAATTCCGTCAAGACCGAGATCCGCATCGAACCCGCCGCCTGAGGCGGTGCGACCGCGAAACTGTATGCCCACGCCGCGCCGATGGCGCCGCAACGACGAACTGGAGCAAGATATGGCTGACGTATTTGTCTACGACGCGGTCCGCACCCCGCGCGGGCGCGGCAAGAAGGACGGATCGCTGCACGAAGTGCCGGCGGTCCGCCTCGGCGCCAGGGTCCTCGAAGCCGTGCGCGACCGCAACGGCCTCGACACCGGCACTGTCGACGACATCGTCTTCGGCTGCGTCGATCCGGTCGGCGAGGCCGGCTCGGTGATTCCGCGCTCGTCCGCCTTCGAGGCCGGCTACGACATGAAGGCGCCCGGCATCCAGCTGTCGCGCTTCTGCGCCTCCGGCCTCGACGCCATCAACCTCGGCGCTGCGAAGATCGCCGCCGGCCAGGACGACATCGTCATCTCCGGCGGCGTCGAGTCGATGTCCCGCGTCGGCATGGGCATGTCCGGCGGCGCCTGGTTCATGGACCCGTCGGTCGGCCTGCCGGCCTATTTCGTCCCGCAGGGCGTGTCCGCCGACCTGATCGCGACCAAATACGGATTCTCGCGTGATGACGTCGACGCCTATGCCGTCGAGAGCCAGAAGCGTGCGGCGAAGTCTTGGGAGAAAGGCTACTTCAAGAACTCGGTCGTGCCGGTGAAGGACCAGAACGGCCTCACCATCCTCGCGACCGATGAGCACATGCGCCCTTCGACTGACATGCAGTCGCTGGCCTCGCTCAACCCGTCCTTCACGATGCCGGGCGAGATGGGCGGATTCGCCGCCGTGGCGCAGCAGCGCTACCCGGAGATCGAGGAGATCAACTACGTCCACCACGCCGGCAACTCGTCCGGCATCGTCGACGGCGCGGCAGCGGTGCTGCTCGGCTCCAAGAAGGGCGGCAAGTCGATGGGCCTCAAGCCCCGCGCCCGCATCCGCGCCTTCTCCAACATCGGCTCCGAGCCGGCGATCATGCTGACCGGCCCTGTCGACGTCACCGAAAAGCTGCTCGCCCGCGCGAAGATGAAGCTGTCGGACATCGACCTGTTCGAGCTCAACGAGGCCTTCGCCTCGGTCGTGCTGCGCTACATGCAGGCGTTCGACATCGACCACGACAAGATGAACGTCAATGGCGGCGCGATCGCCATGGGCCACCCGCTTGGCGCCACCGGCGCGATGATCTTCGGCACGGTGCTCGACGAACTGGAGCGCCGCAACCTGAACACCGCGCTGGTCACGCTCTGCATCGGCGCGGGCATGGGCACCGCGACGATCATCGAACGCGTCTGACCGACCTGAGGAGAAAGACAATGGCCAAATACAACAACTTCACGGTCGAAACCGACGCCGACGGCATTGCGCTGGTCACGTGGGACATGCCCGGCAAGTCGATGAATGTGTTCACCGAGGAGGTGATGCTGGAGCTCGACAAGATCGTCGACCAGGTCGCGTCCGACGCCGCGGTCAAGGGCGCGGTCGTCACGTCCGGCAAGGAAACCTTCTCTGGCGGCGCGGACCTCACCATGCTGCAGCGCATGCTGGCGACCTTCGCCAAGGACAAGCTGAAGAACGCCGAAAAGGCGACGCAGACCTTGTTCGAGAACGCCGGCTTCATGAACAAGCTGTTCCGCAAGCTCGAAACCTCCGGCAAGCCGTGGGTTTCCGCGATCAACGGCACCTGCATGGGCGGCGCGTTCGAACTGTCGCTCGCCTGCCACGGCCGCGTCGCGGCTGATAGCGACAAGGTCAAGATGGCGCTGCCGGAGATCAAGGTCGGCCTGTTCCCGGGCGCCGGCGGCACCCAGCGCGTACCGCGCCTTGCAGACACTCAAGCCGCCCTCCAGATGCTGACCTCGGGCCAGAACCTGACGCCGCAGAAGGCGAAGGCGATGAACCTGATCCACCAGATCGCCGCCCCCGACAAGCTGATCGAGATCGCCAAGGACATGATCAAGGGCGGGCTTAAACCTGTGCAGCCCTGGGACGAGAAGGGCTTCAAGGCGCCCGGCGGCCCGATCTATTCCGCTGCCGGCGCAAACCTCTGGCCGCCGGCGATCGCCATCCTGCGCCGCGAGACCTACGGCAACTATCCGGCGGCCTCCGCGATCCTGAAATGCGTCTACGAAGGCCTGCTGGTGCCGTTCGACACGGCCCTCAGGATCGAGCAGCGCTATTTCACCGAGATCATGCAGACGACCGAGGCGGCGATGATGATCCGCTCGCTGTTCGTGTCGCTGCAGGAACTGAACAAGGGCGCGCGCCGCCCGGCCGGCGTGCCTGAAACCAAGTTCAGGAAGATCGGCGTCCTCGGCGCAGGCTTCATGGGTGCCGGCATCGCCTATGTCACCGCCAAGGCCGGCATCCCGGTCGTTCTGCTCGACCGCGACATGCCGTCGGCGGAGAAGGGCAAGGCACACTCCGCCGGCCTGGTGGACGGGCTGATCAAGAAGGGCCGCGCCACCGCCGACGACAAGGAAAAGCTCCTGTCGCTGATCACGCCGACCGCAGACTATGCCGATCTCGACGGCGTCGACATGATCGTCGAGGCGGTGTTCGAGGACTCGGAAATCAAGAAGGGCGTCACCGAGAAGGCCGAGGCAGTCATCAAGCCGGCGGCGATCTTCGCCTCCAACACCTCGACGATCCCGATCACCTCGCTGGCGCAGAACTCGAAGCGGCCGAAGAATTTCGTCGGCATCCACTTCTTCTCGCCGGTCGACAAGATGATGCTGGTCGAGATCATCCTCGGCAAGAAGACCGGCGACAAGGCCGTCGCCATGGCGATCGACTATGTCCGCGCCATCAAGAAGACGCCGATCGTCGTCAACGACACGCGCGGCTTCTACGTCAACCGCTGTGTGCTCCACTACATGTCGGAATCCTACCAGATGCTGATCGAGGGCGTGCCCGCGGCGATGATCGAGAACGCGGCCAAGATGGCCGGCATGCCGGTCGGCCCGCTGGCGCTGACCGACGAGACGGCCATCGACCTCGCGCAGAAGATCATGAAGCAGACCATCAAGGACCTCGGTGAAAAGGCCGTCGACCAGGAGCAGTTCGCGCTCGTCAACACGCTGGTCGACACCCACCAGCGCTTCGGCCGCAAGAACGGCAAGGGCTTCTACGACTATCCGGCGAAGCCTGCGAAGAAGAAGCTGTGGCCCGGCCTGAAGGACCTCTACAAGCAGCGCGATCCGGACACGGTCGACGTCGAGGAGCTGAAGCAGCGCTTCCTCGTGACGATCGCGCTCGAAGCCGCGCGCGTCATGGAAGAGGGAATCGTCGTCGATCCGCGCGAGGCCGATGTCGGCTCGATCCTCGCCTTCGGCTTTGCCCCCTACACCGGCGGCGCGCTGTCCTACATCGACGGCATGGGCGCCAAGGCGTTCGTCAAGCTGGCGAAGGACCTGCAGAGGAAATACGGCAAGCAGTTCAAGGCGCCGAAGTTGCTTCTGGACATGGCCGAGAAGGGCGAAACCTTCTACCAGCGCTTCGACCCCTATGCGGGCGACGTGAAGAAGGCGGCGTAAGGCTACATCCCCTCCGCTTCCAGGCGGAGGGGAGCCACCGCCATGTATGTCTGGGGCCGTCTCCTCAAGGTCGCGCTGACGCTCAAGTCGCGCGGACCCTACCTGCCCGGCGGCGAGAGCCGGCTCGCCTTCCGCTGCCTGCCGACCGACATCGACCCCAACCTGCACCTGAACAACGCCCGCTACCTCATGCTGGCCGATCTCGGCCGCATGGACATCTTCCTCCGCTCCGGCCTGCTGCAGCTGACCCGCCGCAACAACTGGGCGCCGATGATGGGCGGCGTGCAGTCGGTCTTCGTTCGCGAGATCAGGCTGTGGAAACGCTTCGAGGTCGTCTCGTCGATCGAGACCTGGGACGGCACCCAGGTGATCGGCCGCCACCGATTCGTGCTCGATGGCGAAACCGCGGCCCTGGTGATGACCACCGCCGGCGTCTACGACCGCACGAGCCGGAAATTCCTCGAGATCGACGACGTCATCGCCGCCCTCGGCGTCACCGCGCGCCAACGCCCGCCGAGCGAGGCCGAGCGGATTTTCATGCAGTCGCACGGCCGCCTGCGCGCGCTGGCGAAACAGGCCTGACCCTTCCGCAGCAGCCGAACCACTGCTATCCTGCGCACATGGAGGCGACACCATGACCAAACTCGAACGGGCAGTGGAAGCTGCGGAGCAGTTGCCGGAGGAGCTTCGCGACCAACTGGGCGAAGAACTTCTTCACTATGTCGACAAGTATCTCGCGTTGCGGGACGATCTGGATGCAGGCATTCGCCAACTGGACGCCGGAGAAGGGATCCCGGCCAAGATCGTCTTCGAACGGTTGAAGGCCCGCTTTGCCGCTTGAGATCATCGTCGCGCCGGACGCGGAACGCGACCTCGAAGACATTCTCGAATTTATCGCGGCCGACAATCCCTCCGCCGCAGGAAGCTTAGCCGAAAGCTTCGACAAGGCGATCGCGCTGCTGGCCGAATTTCCGTACATGGGATCAGGCATGCACATCCCCTTGCGCAAGGGATTTCGCAAGGTGACGGTCCTTCCCCACCTGGTAATTTACCGCGTGACCTCGAACGCCGTTCAGATTGTTCGAGTGGTCCACTCATCGCGCGATTTGCCATCTCTCCTCAAATATCTGTAGCGCGGAATAGAACATGCCCAGCATCGACTACTACCTCACCTCCGTTTCTCCCTGGACCTATCTCGGCCACCGCGCCGTTCAGCAAGTTGCGGCCAAGCATGGCGCGACCTTGGTCGTCAAGCCCGTCAATCTGGGCGAGATGTTCAAGGTGTCCGGCCAGGTCGCGCTCGCCGAGCGCCCGGCGGTCCGCCAGCGCTACCGCTTCATCGAGCTGCAGCGCTTCGCCGAGATGCGCGGCCGCAAGCTGAACCCGAAGCCGAGATTCTTCCCGACCAACCCGGCGCTGGCCGACCACACGATCATCGCGATCCTCGAATCCGGCGGCGAACCGATGGCCTACATGGACAGCGTCTTTTCGGCGGTCTGGGCGGACGATAAGGACATTTCCTCCGAAGCGACGCTGGCGGGTCTCATCGCCGCCGCCGGCTTCGACAGCGCCACCATTCTTGCCAAAGCCAATTCGCCAGAGATCGCAGACATCCGCGCGCGAAACACGGCGGATGCCGTCGCGGTCGACGCCACCGGCGTGCCGGCCTTCGTGCTCAACGGCGAGCCGTTCTGGGGCCAGGACCGCATCGACATGCTCGACCGCGCGCTGTCCTCCGGCCGCGCGCCGTTCAAGCCCTTGTGACTTGCGGGCGATCCGGCTGGACAGTCCGGACATGGCGGTCTAGAACGGTGTTCAAGGTATTTTTTCCTGTCACGTGGAGCGTTCCATGCTGTCGCATGACCGTGTCTGGGCCGCCATCGACGCGCTGGCCGAGCGCTACTCGCTCTCGGCATCCGGCCTCGCAAAGCGTGCGGGGCTCGATTCGACGGCGTTCAACAAGTCGAAGCGGCAGTCTGTCGACGGGCGACCGCGCTGGCCGTCGACCGAATCGCTCTCCAAGGTGATGGAGGCGACGGGCGCGTCGCTGGAGGAATTCATCGTCCTCGTGAAGGGGCGTCCCGCCCCGTCCGACCGTCCTCCGGCTCAGGGTTCGACCGTGCCGCTGCTCGGCTTCGCGCAGGCCGGCGCGGGCGGCTTCTTCGACGACGCCGGTTTCCCCGCCGGCCAGGGCTGGGATCTGGTCGAGACGCCGGCTGGCGCGCGCGAGGGCGCCTATGCATTGCAGGTGCAGGGCGACTCGATGCTGCCGCTCTACCGCGACGGCGACCGGCTGGTCGTCGACCCGACCGCCGCCGTCAGGCGCGGCGACCGGGTCGTGGTCAAGACGCAGGGCGGGGAAGTGATGGCTAAGGTGCTTGAGCGCCAGACCTCCCGGTCGATCGAACTCGTCTCGCTCAACCCCGAACATCCGGTGCGCACGATCCCCATGGCCGAGGTCGAGTGGGTCGCGCGCATCGTCTGGGCCAGTCAGTAGCCCGGTGCGGCTTCTCCCGGTCCTGATCGCTGCGGCTGGCCTTGTCGGCACGGTCGTCGTCGTCGGCGTCACCGCCGTCCAGATGCGCGCCCTGGAATCTTCCCCGGCTGATCCCGCCCGCGAGATTCGCGAGTCCGCTCCCGCGGCGCCAGCCGCCGCCCCGACCGCGCCCGCCATCCAGCAAGGTGCGACGCCGGCCCGGGCGCCCGAACCCGAGACGGTGCCTGTCGCTCCTCAAGCAAAGCAACCGCTGGCGCCGCCCCGGCCCGTCGCGCCGTCCATCGTCGCCATTCCGCCGGTCGATCCGCAGGCGCTCGAGCGCATCGAGCCGCGGCCGCCGCTGAGCGAGATCGCGCAGGCCGCGCCGCCGAAGAAGCCGCCGCCCAAGCCGCTGCTGTTCCAGCCGGTCGCGGAGGCGGCGGGCATCGTCGTCGCCGGCGGCCGCACGATCACCATCGCCGGCATAGAGCCGATCCCCGACGCGGAGATGTGCGAGCGTCAGGGCGGCGGCACATGGCCCTGCGGGCGAGCCGCCCGGTCTGCATTTCGCGCCTTCCTGCGCGGCCGCGCGGTCACATGCGACTTTCCCGAAGGCGAAGTGCCCGAGCGATTGTCCACGACCTGCCGGCTCGGCCCGCGCGACATTGGCGCATGGCTGGCGGAAAACGGCTGGGCGCGGGCAGACGGCGCAACCTATGCAACGCAGGCCAAAGCTGCGGAAGACGCGCGCCGAGGCATCTTCGGTCCCGGCCCGTCGTCCTTGCCAGCCCCTTCCGGCCTCGACGCCGCGCCGTCGGCTGATCTCCCTTCGGGCGCGGCCGGTCCGGCGGATATCTCGATCCTGCCCCCGGCAGGCGAACCACCTGCCCAATCCGGGGCCACAGGCGAACCGCCTGCCCAGCCCGCGGCCACGAGTGAACCGCCGCCTTCTCTTTCGTCGTCCGAAACGTTCCCCGGTCCGTCCGCCGGCTCTGGCGCCAGCGATCCGTTGCCACCGCCGGTCAGCCCGCCAGCGCGGCCTGTTCCGCAATGAGCGCGCCCGACAGCGCCTTTTCGATCAGCGCCTGCGTCTCGCGCACGCCGTAGAGCGCCGCGAACGAGCCGAAGCGGGGGCCCCGTTCCTGCCCGATCACCACTTGGTAGATCATCTGGAAGAACGCGCCCGACACACCGGGTCCGCCGCTTGGGCTCTTCTTCTCGTGATCCTGGTAGCGCGGGATGGCGCGGGCGACGTCGAGCGACGCGTTCTGGATCGTCTCGCTGTCCGAACCCACGGGCAGGGATGCCAGCTTCGCCGCCAGCGCCTCGAGCGCCGCAAGTTCGACCTCGTCCGCCGCCCGGTAGACCTTGGCCGGCTTGATGAAATCGTCGAAGTAGCGGATCGCGTATCCCGCCAGCCGGTCGAGTTCGGGATGCGTCGCAGCCGTCACGCCCGGCGCATAGCGCGAGATGAAGCCCCACAGCACCGACTTGTCGTGCGCGTTGGACGCCGACACAAGGTTCAGGAGCAGCGCAAACGGCACCGGCAGGTCGATCGCCGGCGGCTGCCCGTCATGCATGTGCCAGACCGGGTTGCCGAGCTTCTCCTTCCACTCCTGGCGCGGATAGGCCGACAGGAAGGAGTAGTATTCCTCGACTGCCTTCGGGATCACGTCGAAATAGAGCTTCTTGGCCACCCGGGGCTTCTGGAACATGTAGAGCCCGAGGCTCTCGGTCGGCGCATAGGTCAGCCACTCGTCGATGGTCAGCCCGTTGCCCTTTGACTTCGAGATCTTCTGGCCGTTCTCGTCAAGGAAGAGTTCGTAGACGAAATGTTCCGGCGCGCGTCCGCCGAGGATGTTGCAAATCCGGTCATAGACCGCCGCGTTGGTCTGGTGGTCCTTGCCGAACATCTCGAAATCGACGCCCAAAGCCGCCCAGCGCATGCCGAAATCCGGCTTCCACTGCAGCTTCACCGCGCCGCCCGTCACCGGCAGCGTCGTCTCGGTCCCGTCCTCGTCGTTGAAGGTGATCGTGCCGGCCTTGGCGTCGATCGCCTTCAGCGGCACGTAAAGCACGCGCCCGCTTTGAGGCGAGATCGGCAGGAACGGGCTGTAGGTCGCCTGCCGCTCCGGCCCGAGCGTCGGCAGCATCACCGCCATGATCTGGTCGTAGCGTTCCGCCGCCCGCAGCAGCACTTCGTCGAACCGGCCGGCCTTGTAGTAGTCCGTCGCGCTGGCGAACTCGTAGTCGAAGCCGAACGTGTCGAGAAAGCGCCGCAGCATCGCATTGTTGTGATGGCCGAAGCTCGCATAGTCGCCGCCGAACGGATTTGGCACCGATGTCAGCGGCTTGTGCAGGTGCGGCTCGAGGAACGACCGGTCCGGCACGTTGTCCGGAATCTTCCGCATCCCGTCCATGTCGTCGGAAAAGCACAAGAGCCGCGTCGGCACCTTGTCCTCGGTCAGCACGCGGAACGCGTGCCGCACCATCGTCGTGCGCGCCACCTCGCCGAACGTGCCGATATGCGGCAGGCCCGACGGGCCGTAGCCGGTCTCGAACAGGATTGTCTCCGGCCAGTCCTTGCCCTTGTAGCGCGCGACGATCTTCCGCGCCTCCTCGAACGGCCACGCTTTGCTCTCCCAGGCCGCGGTGACGATTTCCGGCGTGATGAGGGGGGAGGGGGCAGAGATGGTCGACATTGTTTTTTCCTGGCCGCCTCCCGAATTTCGAGGCGCGCGCCTGCTAATGACCGACCAAGCGTCGCTGTCAAGTCAAAGCGGGCTTATTCGTCTCGCTCCACATGTCGCAGCCGGCCTTGCGCCTGGACCTGAAGCAACTGGCTCTTGATGTGCATGAAGAAGCGCGGCGGCAGGGCGCCATAGTGAAACACGCCGGGACGTCGTCGGGAAACCGGACGGAGGTCTGGACCTGGCCAGATGAAGCTGTTGACCTCCGCGACGATGACGAAGGAGCGCTCTGTATCGAGCCCAAGATGCGACTTCAGTTGCGGCGGCAACTCGATGCCCTGATGGGTGTCATGCGGGACGCTATGTGTGATCGGCACGACCGTGACGATACGCAAGCCCGCTTCCCGGTTGCGCACGGCGATGATCACGCAAGGCCTGTCCTTTCGTCCGTCAGCCAATCCTGATTGCTGTTCCGACCACCATAGATATGCGTAATTGACGACAAGACCTGAGATTGGGGCCGGAAGTGTCAAGGCTTCCAGGCGCCGAGCAGGTCGTCGAGATGTTCGTAGCCCGGCGGCATTTCGCTGTCGCGAATGGCAGACACGGTGTCGTCGTCGAGGTCTGCAACCGAACGGGCAATCCTACCCTTGACGATAAGCTCGTACAAGTCCGCGGATATCAGGACCGTCTCCGGTTGCCCGTCCCGGCCAATGGTGACCGGTCCCGACTTCGCCTCTTCCTGAAATCGAGTGACGTTGCGCTCGAATTCGGTCACCGAAACGATTCTGGTCATGGTCGTCCTCTTCCACGGCAGCCCGGGCAGCTTGCATGACGGGCATGGAACACATAACTCTCAGACCATAACACGGGAACCGACCTTGCCAAAACCCACCGCCCACGAAGCCCTGATCTACCTCATGGTCGTGACCTCGGCGTCGGACCGCGAGATGAACGACGCCGAACTCGCCCATATCGGCGATTCCGTCCGCACCTGGCCAATCTTTCTCGACTATGATCCGGACGATCTGGTCCAGGCGGCACGGGACTGCCAGAAATTGCTGCAGCAGGACGGCGGTCTCGACAAGGTGTTCGAGTTCGTTCTCGAAAGCGTCCCGCTGCACATGCACGACACCGCCTATGCCGCCGCCGTCGAGGTCGCGGTCATCGATCGTGAGATGCGGATGGAGGAGCGCCGCGTGCTCGAGCGCCTGCGCTCCTGGCTGGCGATCGACGCCGACACCGCGCGGGCCATCGAGATTTCCGCCAAGGCGCGCCACCGCACGCTGACCTGACGCGATGGATTCGCTCGCGTCCGAAAGTGGCGTCCGCCTCGCCGCCTTCGTGGCGATCTTCGGCGGCATGGCCGTCTTCGAACTGCTCTCGCCACGCCTGGAGCGCGCTGAAATGACCGGCGCGCTGAAGACCCGGCGCTGGCTCACCAACCTGTCGATGGTCGTTCTGTCGTCCGTCCTGCTGCGGCTGATCTTTCCGGCTGCCGCCGTCGGAACGGCGATCTGGGCGCGGGAGGAGGGCTTGGGACTGTTCCGCGTGCTTGGGCTCGATCCGATCCTCGCCGGCATCGCCGCCTTCGTGCTGCTCGATTTCGCAGTCTGGCTGGAGCACGTCGCCAGCCACAAGATCCCGCTTCTGTGGCGCATCCACCGCATGCATCATGCCGACACGGGTTTCGACGTCACGACAGGCTTGCGGTTCCACCCGCTCGAGATCGTCCTGTCGATGGTCTGGAAGGCGGCGGTGATCGTGCTGCTTGGCCCGCCCGTCATCGCGGTGCTGGTGTTCGAGATCGTGCTCAACGGCACTGCGATGTTCAACCATTCCAATGCCAGGCTGCCGCTTGGTCTCGACCGCCGGCTGCGCCTTCTGCTGGTCACGCCGGACATGCACCGCGTGCATCATTCGACCATCCGGCGCGAGACGGATTCGAACTACGGCTTCAACTTTCCGTTCTGGGACCGGATCTTTCGCACCTACAATGACCAGCCGGCCAAGGGACACGACGGAGTAGACATCGGCCTGGAGGAGTGGCGCGGTTCCGAACCCGCCTCGTTCAGCTGGTCGCTCCTGCTGCCGTTCCGCTCAAAATAGTCAGTAGAAGCTGAGCGGGAAATAGCGCAGGTACAATTCCGCGAACACGCCCTTGGCCTGGATTTCCCGCAGCGCATAGTTGAACGCATCGGCCAGTTGTGCGTCCTCCGGCTTGACCGCGATCGCCAGGCCGTTGCCCAGGAACTCGGGCGCGATGTAGGGACCGCCCGCGAACCGGCAGCACCCGGCTGAATCGGATCCCGCCAGCCAGAACGCAAGCCGCATGCCGTCGCCGAAACCTCCGTCGATCTTGCCGGCGCGCAGATCCTCGTAAAGCCACTCGGTGCGCTGGTAGGTCACCGGCCTCACCGCAGGGAAATAAGCCCGCAGCATCTTCTCATGCGCCGATCCCGCCATGACGCCGATCCGCTTGCCGGCCAGCCCGAGATACAGCGGCTCGGTCAGCGCGTTCGCCTTCTGCATCGCGAAGCGTGCGGCAAACTGCATGTAGGGACGCGAAAACGCGTAGGTCTCGCGCGCGTCGGCGGTCACCGCGATACCGGCCAGGATCGCCTCTCCCTCGCCCTTCGCTAGGGCCTCCTCGAGCTCGCCCCAGGGCAGCGCCTGGATCTGGCACTTCTCGCTGATCCCCAGTTCGGCGCAGATGCGGCGCGCGAGGTCGATGTGGAACCCTGCCAGCCGTCCGGACGAGTCGATATAGTTGAAGGGTGGGAAATCCACCGTCGTCAGGAAGCGCAGCCGCTGCAGGTTGTCGAGCTGCGGCTTCGGCAGCCGCTCCTTCAGATCCCAGAAATTCGGGATCTCCGGCTCGCTGGCCCGCGCGGGAGAGGCGAGGACCGCGAGCAGCACAGCCAGGACCAGGAACAATCTCACGCGCATCTCCGGCGGCGCTCGGACGAGACCGTCGTCCAGACCTTCGGACGGCCAGATACCACGATCGTGCCGCGAGGCAAACCGCGGCCCGCAGATTGACAGCCGATTGCCGGCTTGCAACATTGCAACCTATTGGGGAACAGGACCGCACTCGGGGATAGGTGCCGGACCTGCGAATGAAACAATCCAGGCAGGCCGGTGCATGAAGCGCTGGCTGCGTTCTTTCGGGGGGACCCATGTCCGTCGCGGAGGCGCTGGGCATTGCGGGGGAGGACAGGCCGGCCGTCCGCCACTTGCTGGCGACGCTCAGGAAACCTGTCGTTCCGAGGTCGGCCCGTGTGGAAGCCGAACTGCGTGAATGGTCCGCCTTGCTGCGGCGCGTCCAGGTCTCTCCCGACGTTGCCGAAGATCTCGCCCGCCGGGCCGAGCGCTGCGGGACGAGCCTCCCCGAGGAACTCATCGCCTCGGGCCGGGTGACGGAAGCCGAACTCTACCGGCAGGCCGCGATCAAGCTTGGCCTGGATTTCCGGCCGGACCTCGCCGCGAGCGACCTGCGCATCGATGCCCGTGACGCCGCCATTCTGCTGCGGGCGAAAGGTCCGCAGATCGCTGAGTCGATCGACCGCAACGGCATGGTCCGGATGATCGTCTCGCCGAGAGCCTGCGGGTTCCTGGCATTGCGGAGCCAGCTTGAACGGTTCCCGGCACTCGTGGACCGCTTGATCGTCGTTCCGCCGCGCGCGTTCCGGCAGGCCCTGATCGAGATTGCGCGCCCTCGCCTCAGGGACGCGGCGCGGGACGGACTGTTCGCGTCGCGTCCGCACCTGTCCGCCCGCCTCGTCACCAACGGATGGCAAGGCGTATTGCTGGGCGGGATCGCGGTCGCCGTGGCGTTCGGGAGCCTTCTGTGGGCGACCGCGACCTGGCTTGCGATGCACATCTGCGCGACGCTGTCGTTCTCGTCATGCGTCGTCCTGCGCCTTGCCGCGCTTCGGTCCCGGACATCGGCGCCGACCCGGCCGGATGCGCCTGTTGACCCGGTCGCGCTGCCGATCTACTCCATCCTGATAGCGCTGCGCGACGAGGTCGACGTCATTCCCGAACTCGTGGTCGCCCTTGGCCACCTGTCCTGGCCGCGGGCGCGGCTCGAGGTGAAATTCGTCTGCGAGGACGACGACCGTCCGACCATCGAGGCGCTACGGGCGCATGCATTGCGTTCTTGGGTCGAAATCGTCGAGGTGCCGCGTGGCATGCCCGGTACCAAGCCGAACGCGCTGACCTATGCGCTGGCGCTGACCAAGGGCGAGTTCATCGCAGTTTATGATGCCGAAGATCGGCCGCATCCGTTGCAGCTGAGAGAGGCTTGGCAGCGTTTCGCGCGCGACGACGCGGACCTGGCCTGCCTCCAGGCTCCGATCAACATCGAGAATGGCGACGCCGGCATCCTGCCGCGCATGTTCGAGCTGGAATACGCCGCGCTGTTTCACCGTCTGTTGCCCTATCTGGCCCGCAAGCGGATGCCGCTTCCGCTGGGTGGCACCTCGAACCACTTCCGCCGGTCCGCGATTGAAGAGGTTGGCGGCTGGGATCCTTACAACGTGACCGAGGACGCGGACCTGGGCGTCCGCCTGGCGCGGTATGGATACCGGACGGATGTCATCCGCGGCCCGACGGGCGAAGACGCGCCGGAAACGCTGGCGATCTGGCTGAAGCAGCGCACCCGCTGGCTGAAGGGCTGGGCGCAGACTTGGCTGGTCCACATGCGCGATCCCCGTCAACTCATGTCGGACATCGGCTTTCGCTCATTCGTCGGCGTCCAGATCCTGCTGGCCGGCCTGTTGGGATCGGCGCTCCTGCATCCCGTCCTCCTCGTCACCGGCGCCGGCCTGGCGGCCTCGGCGGTCGCGGAGGACCTGCCGCCGGTCCAGAGGCTGCTGTTCATGCTCGACGTGTTCAACATTGTCCTCGGCTACGGCGCCTTCCTGCTGCTCGGCTGGCGCGCCACGCCGCGATCCCGCCGGCGCGGATTCTGGAAGCTCGTCGTGTTCACGCCGGTCTACTGGCTGATGATGTCTGCGGCCGCGTGGCGGGCGGTCATCCAGCTCTACACCGATCCGCACCGCTGGGAGAAAACGCCGCATCGGCGTCGCCGGCACGCGGGGCGGCCCGCGCCGGCCATGCGTCGCACCGGGTTGCCTGCTCGGGCTACCCCTTGAGATATCCCGGCCCGTCGCCGATGATCTTCGGGTCTTCCTCGCCGATCACCTTCATGTCGCGCCCCTCGTAGGGCACTGACCGCAGCAGCCGGCGCATCACCGCGATCCGCGCCCGCCGCTTGTCGTTCGCCCGCACGATCGTCCACGGCGCATGCGCGCTGTGCGTCGCCTCCAGCATGGTGTTTCGCGCCTGCGTATACTCGTCCCAGAGCTTCATGCCCGCGAGGTCGATGGGCGAGTATTTCCAGTTCTTCAAGGGCGAGTGACGCCGGTCGTGGAAGCGCTTCAGCTGCATCTCCTGGCCGATGTTGAGCCAGATCTTGAAGAACCGGATCCCCTCGTTGGTGATGCGCTGTTCGAAATGCGGCGTTTCGGCGAGAAACTTCTTGTGCTGGTCCGGCGTGCAGAAGCCCATGACGGGTTCGACCCCGCCGCGATTGTACCACGAGCGGTCGAAGGTGACGAATTCGCCGGCCGTCGGAAAATGCGTCACATAGCGCTGGTAATACCATTGGCCGCGCTCGGTCTCGGTCGGCTTGGTCAGCGCCACGTTGCGGGCGGTGCGGGGATTCATGAATTGACGGACAACGAAGATCGTGCCGCCCTTGCCGGCGGCGTCCCGGCCCTCGAACACGACCATCATCCGTTCGCCGGTGGCCTGCAGCCAGTGCTGCAGCTTGACCAGTTCGATCTGCAGCGCCTCGACCGTGGCGTCATATTCCTTGCCCGGCAGCTTGTCGTCATAGGGAAACTCGCCGGATTTCAGCGCGCCCTTGTCCACCCAGTCGGGCAGCACCGGGTCCTCGATGTCGAAGACCCGCTGCTTGCCGCCGACCTTGATGCGGATTTTGTCGTCTTTCGGGGTCTTCTTCGTGTCCGTCGATGCCATCTCGTCTGGGCCTTTCGCGTGTCCGGACTCATGCTATGGGGAGGGACAATCCGCGTAAAGCGGCTTGTGCCGGGCAGCTGATGGCGAACGGCACCGGTGAATTCGGACAGGCAACCGGCCGCGGGCCCGGGACGGCGATGGACAGCCAGGGATTTGGCGAAACGGTGGCGCGGCGCCTGCTTGCGGCGAGATGGCTTCTCGCCGCGTCGGTGGCGGTGATCGGCGTGGCGCTGCCCTGGTTCGGCGCCGGACCCGCGATCACCATCGCCGCGGTGGCGCTCGTCGTCGCGGTCGCCGCGCTTGCGCCGCATCGGAACTCGGCGCAGCGGCGCGCCGATCGCGAAGCCGATTCAAACCGTCCGCCATTCGCGCGGATCACGGCCGAGAGCCTCGCCGCGGCCGTATCGGACCCGCTGGTCATCTTCGACCGCAATGGCATCGTCGTCCATCTGAACGGCGCCTGCGCCGTCGCCTTCCCGGGCCTGTCGCAGGGCGCATCGCTGGCGCTGCGGTTCCGCGCTCCCGAGTTGCAGCAGCTGATCGCGAGATTGCTGGATCAGGGGCGCCCGCTGTCGATCGACTACGCCGAGCGCGTCCCGGTCGAACGCTGGTATCGCGTCACCGGCTCGCCGGTGGGCGAGGGCGGCCACCTGTTCGTCGTCATCTTCGAGGACCAGAGCGAGACCCGGCGCATCGACCGGATGCGCGCCGACTTCATCGCGAATGCCAGCCACGAGTTGCGGACGCCCCTGGCGTCGATCGCCGGCTTCATCGAGACGATTCGCGGCCCCGCGCGCAACGACCCCGGCGCGCGCGACCAGTTCCTGCAGATCATGCAGACGCAGACCGCGCGCATGGCGCGCTTGATCGACGATCTCCTGTCCCTCTCCCGCCTTGAAATGAAGCCCTACCTCAATCCCGACGAGCGGGTCGACTTGAAGCCGCTGATCGAAGGCGTCATCGGGACGCTCAATCCGCTTGCCGCCGAGTCCGGCGTCCGCATCGAGGCTGATCTCGGTACAGCGCCGCTGGTCGTCGGCGGCAGCCGCGACGAACTGATCCAGGTGTTCGAGAACCTGCTGGAAAACGCCTGCAAATATGGCCAAAGCGGTGGCCGGGTGGAAGTTTCGGCCACCCGCGCGGGCCAGCAGAACGGCATCGACGTCACCGTCAGGGATTTCGGACCAGGCATTCCCGAGGAGCATATCCCGCGCCTGACCGAACGCTTCTACCGCGTCGATGTCGACAGCAGCCGGGGCCAGAAGGGAACGGGCCTCGGTCTCGCGATCGTCAAGCACATCCTCACCCGCCACGGCGCGCGGCTGACCATCCGGTCGCGCCCGGGCGAGGGGGCTGCCTTCACCGTGCACTTCCCTCCGGCCAGGTAGTTCGCGGCGGAAAATCCCGCGCCGGCAAAAGATCGTCGTCGTTCTTTCTTCTTTCCGTCATCCGCTTGCTCTACCGTGCTGATTCACGTTGAGGCGGAGGTCGACGCTCGCATGCAGACGCAGCACATTGTCCGGTCCTACGATGCCGAGCTGAAATATCTGGCGAGCCGCATCGCGTCGATGGGCGGTCACGCCGAACGGATGGTCGAACAGGCGGTCCAGGCGCTGGTCAGTTCGGATCTCGGTCTGGCGCGCAAGGTCATCGCCGACGACCTGTTTCTTGACGAAGGCCAGCGCGAGATCGACGAGAAGGCGATCGTCACCATCGCCAAGCGCCAGCCGATGGCCGATGACCTGCGCGAGATCATCGGCGCGATCCGCATCTCCGGCGATCTCGAGCGCGTCGGCGATCTCGGCAAGAACATCGCCAAGCGGGTCGTTGCCGTCACCGAGGCGCAGCAGCCGATCAGGCTGTTCCGCGGTCTGGAGGCGCTCGCCGAACTCGCGCTGACCCAGCTGAAGGAAGTGCTCGACACCTACGCCTCGCGGTCGATCGATCGCATCCAGTTCGTCCGCGACCGCGACGACCAGATCGACGCCATGTACACCTCGCTGTTCCGCGAGCTTTTGACCTACATGATGGAAGACCCGCGCAACATCACCGCCTGCACCCATCTCCTGTTCTGCGCCAAGAACATCGAGCGCATCGGCGACCACGCCACCAACATCGCCGAGACGGTCTATTACATGGTCACCGGCCAGCAGATGCCCGCCGAACGGCCGAAGGAAGACAAGAGCCATCGCGTGGTGCTGCAGGACGTCACGACCGCATCCTGATGGCGCCCGCAACGCAAACGGCCCGCGGGCATCGCCTCGCGGGCCGGTTGTCTCGGGGAGGACGGATTGACCTACCGGCTGCGGCGGCGCTCCGACGCCGGCTGGAAGGCCAGCTTCGAGTGATACTTGCAATAGGGCCCGGTTTCCGGGGCCTCGTTGCCGCAGAAGTTGAAGTCCTCGTGCAGCGGATCGCCGTTCGGCCATTTGCACGTGCGCTCGGTCAGTTCGACCAGCCGCAGCCGGCGCGAGATCGGCACCACGACATTGTCATGCACCGGACGGACGTATTGATGCGCGACCGGTTCGGCGTCGAACTGCACGGCGAGAGCCGTCGCGCCGATCGAGGCCGGCATCGAGCGGGTCTGCGTCGCGACGCGCCCGGTCGACTTCGACATGCTGCTTGATGTCGCCACGACTTTTGTGGTCGTCGTCTTCTTCTGTCGCGCGGGCGCGGCGGTCGTACGGCCGCGGCTCGACAGCTTCAGCCGGTGCACCTTGCCGATCACCGCGTTGCGGCTGACGCCGCCAAGGCTCGCAGCGATCTGGCTTGCGCTCAGTCCTTCGCTCCACAGTTTCTTGAGAAGTTCGACGCGTTCGTCAGTCCAGTTCATAAGGTCACGCTCCTCGCGCAAGCGTGCGAATACGGAATCCATAGTCCGCCCGGCAAGCCGGGGCGACACCACATCTACTCGGATTATTTGGTCCGCCGCACGAAATCTGGTATTTTGTTGTCTCAAACTACCTTACCGCGTGACTCCGTGACAAGAGTCCCGGATGCAACACGAATCAGTTTTTTCGGTTTTCCCCAACTTGGGTTGGTCAAGCCCGAAAGGCTTCACCGGCGTCCACCCGCGCCACACGCGCAGGTGACGTCCGCATTGACATTGCGGGCGAAAGCACCAATATTTCGCCCGAGCAGGCCGCCCCTCGGGCGGCTTTTTTGATTTGGGGTGCGAATTCGGCAAAAACAAGGTCTGCCCGGACAGCAGGCCCAAATGCCGCGGATGGTGTTGATGAACTCTCGTGCGCTTTTTGAGACCTTTGCCCGTGCGCCGCTCGCCTTCGAGCGCGGCGAGGGGTGCTGGCTGATCACGGCGGACGGCGAGCGATATCTCGACTTTGCCGGCGGCATCGCTGTCAATTCGCTCGGCCATGGCCATCCGCACCTCGTCGCCGCGCTCACCGAGCAGGCCGGCAAGCTCTGGCACGTCTCCAATCTGTATCGCGTGCCGGGTCAGGAGCGGCTGGGGGAGCGGCTGGTCGAGAACAGCTTCGCCGACCGCGTCTTCTTCACCAATTCCGGCGCCGAGGCGCTCGAATGTGCGATCAAGACCGCGCGGCGCTATCATTTCGTCAACGGCCATCCGGAGAAGTTCCGGATCATCACCTTCGAGGGCGCCTTCCACGGCCGCACTCTGGCGACCATCGCCGCCGGCGGCCAGAAGAAATACATGGAAGGCTTCGGCCCCAAGGTCGAAGGCTTCGACCAGGTGCCGTTCGGTGACATCGAAGCGGCCCGCGCCGCGATCACGCCGGAGACCGCCGCCATCCTGATCGAGCCGCTGCAGGGCGAGGGCGGCATCCGCGAGCTGCCGCAGGGCGGCCTCGCCGCGCTGCGCCGCCTCTGCGACGAGCACGGCCTGCTCCTGATCCTCGACGAGGTCCAGTGCGGCATCGGCCGGACCGGCAAGCTGTTCGCCTATCAATGGACCGACGTCGAGCCCGATCTCGTCGCCATCGCCAAGGGCATCGGCGGCGGCTTCCCGATGGGCGCGTGCCTGTCGACCGAGAAGGCGGCGGCCGGCATGACGCCCGGCACGCACGGCACCACCTTCGGCGGCAACCCGCTCGCCATGGCTGTCGGCAACGCCGTGCTCGACGTCGTGCTGGGCGACGGCTTTCTGGAGGATGTCACGCGCAAGGCGCTGCTCCTGAAGCAGGGCCTGGCGGGTGTCGCCGACGACTATCCGCAGGTGATCGAGGGCATCCGCGGCTTCGGCCTGATGGCGGGGCTGAAATGCCGTGTGCCGAATGTCGAGATGAACAAGGCGATGCGCGCCGAGCACATGCTCGCTGTGCCGGCCGGCGACAATGTCGTGCGCCTGCTGCCGCCGCTGACCGTCACGGACGCGGAAATCCGCCTCGCGGTCGATCGCATCCGGTCGGCCGCGGCTGCGCTGACGCCCGCCGCCGAAAGCGCGGCCTGAGCCATCATGACAGCACAGCCGCGTCACTTCACCGACCTCTCCGCCGTCAGCGCCGCGGATCTCCGCCGCATCCTCGACGATGCCGTCGTGCGCAAGGCCGCGCAGAAGGCCGGCACCGCCGAGCAGCCCTTCGCCGGCAAGGTTCTGGCGATGATCTTCGACAAGCCGTCGACCCGCACCCGCGTGTCGTTCGACGTCGCCATGCGCCAGCTCGGCGGCTCGACCATCATGCTCACCGGCGCCGAGATGCAGCTCGGCCGCTCGGAATCGATCGCCGACACGGCGCGCGTCCTGTCGCGCTATGTCGACGCGATCATGATCCGCACCACGGCGCATGAGCGCATGACCGAACTGGCCGAGAACGCCACGATCCCGGTCATCAACGGTCTGACCGACGACACTCATCCGTGCCAGATCATGGCCGACGTGATGACCTTCGAGGAACATCGCGGGGCGGTGAAGGACCGCCTGATCGCCTGGACCGGCGACGGCAACAACGTGCTCCATTCGCTCATCGAAGGCTCGGCCCGCTTCGGCTACCGGCTCAACATGGCCATTCCGGAAGGCAGCGAGCCCGAGCAGCGCTATGTCGACTGGGCAAGCCGCAATGGCGGGCGCGTCATGCAGACCCGCTCACCGGAGGAAGCCGTCGCGGGCGCCGACACGGTGGTAACCGACTGCTGGGTGTCGATGAACCAGGAACACCGCGCACGCGGCCACAACGTCTTCCTGCCCTACCAGGTCAACGCCGGCCTGATGGCGAAGGCCGGCCCCGATGCGCTGTTCATGCACTGCCTGCCGGCGCACCGCGGCGAGGAGGTCACCGACGAGGTGATCGACGGAAGGAACTCCGTCGTGTTCGACGAGGCCGAAAACCGGCTTCATGCACAGAAGGCCGTGCTCGCCTGGTGCCTTTCCGGAGCCGCGTGACGTGAGAGAACCGAAGCTTGGCGAATTCGGCTTTGCCGGGGACGACCATGTCGTGCCGTTCGAAGTCTCCCCGCTCGACGTGCGCGGCCGCATCGTGCAGCTCGGCCCGGCGCTGAACCACATTCTCGCCCGCCACGACTATCCCGAGCCGGTCGCCCGCCTGCTGGCCGAGGCGATGGTGCTGACCGTGCTGCTCGGCACGGCGCTGAAGTTCGAAGGCAAGTTCATCCTGCAGATCCGCTCCGACGGTCCGGTCGATCTGCTGGTCGCCGACTTCAGCACGCCGTCGTCGCTGCGCGCCTATGCCCGCTTCGACGCCGAGCGGCTGGCCGATCACATGGCGGCTGGCGCCACCTCGCCGCCGGAGCTCCTGGGCAAGGGCGTTCTGGCGATGACCATCGACCAGGGCGAATACACCCAGCGATATCAGGGCATCGTCGAGCTCAACGGCCAGTCTCTGGACGAGGTCGCGCGCACCTATTTCCGCCAGTCCGAGCAGATCCCGACCGACGTCCGCATGGCGGTCGCGCGCCATGTCGTGCCCGGCGAATACGGGCCTGACGAGCGCTGGCGCGCCGGCGGCATGCTGATCCAGTTCCTGCCCGAGGCGCCGGAGCGGCTGCGCCTGCCCGATCTGCCCGGCGGCGACGGCGACCCGGGGCATGATTTCTCCGATGTCGTCGACGGCGCCTGGAACGAGGCGCTGGCGCTTCTCGGCACCGTCGAGGCGTCCGAACTCCTCGATCCCACCGTCGAATCCGAGCGTCTCCTGTTCCGCCTGTTCCACGAGCACGGCGTCCGCGTTTTCGAAGGCGCGGAAATCATCGACGACTGCTCGTGCTCCAGCGAGAAGATCCGCGGCATCCTGCAAGGCTTCACCGCCGAGGAGATCACCGACTCCATCGAGGACGGCAAGATCAAGGTCTCGTGCGAATTCTGCTCGAAGAAATACGAGTTCGACCCGGCGGAGTTTGTCGCGCCTAATTGACCGTCCTGATCACGTCCGGCAAATCCAGCGAGAATGCCGGGATCGCGACGTCGAACAGCGCGCCGGCGCCGTCGCGCATCGTGTAGTGGCCGGTCATGAAGCCGGTGGGCGTCGTCAACGGGCAGCCGGACGTGTATTGGTAGCTGTCGCCGGGATTGAGTTCCGGCTGGTCGCCGACCACGCCCGGCCCGCGCACTTCTTCGACCTTGCCGTTGCCGTCGACGATGCGCCAGTAGCGCGTCAGCAGTTGCGCGAAACTGTCGGAATGGTTGGAGATCGTCACCCGATAGGCCCAGACATAGCGGCTCTGCGCCGGATCGGAGCGGTCCGGCAGGTAGATCGGCTCGACCTCGACTTCGATGTTGCGCGTGACGGCGCGATACATGATGCTCCCCTGCGGTCTCAAAACGAATTGTCGCCGGGCGTCCCGCATCGGTCAACCGGCGACCCGATGAAGGCGATACATGCTCGACGGCTGGGCGCGCAAGCGCATCGACCCCGCGCTCGACGCGATCGGGCAAGCCCTGCACCAGGCCGGCATCTCCGCCAATGCGGTCACGCTTGCGGCCTTCGCCGTCGGCCTCGCGGCGGCGGTGTCGATCGCCTTCGGCCACTTGTGGCTCGGCCTCGCACTGATCCTTGCCAGCCGCCTCGGCGACGGGCTGGACGGCGCGGTGGCGAAGCGGGCAGGCAGGACCGACCTCGGCGGCTATCTCGACATCGTCCTCGACTTCGCCTTCTACGGCGCCATCCCGCTCGCGTTCGTCATCCTCGATCCGGTCGCCAACGGCGTCGCGGGCGCGGTCCTCCTTGCCGTGTTCTACGCCAACGGGGCCAGCTTCCTCGCCTACGCGATCATGGCGGAAAGACGCGGCATCGAGACCTCGTCGCGCGGCCCGAAATCGCTGTTCTTCACCACCGGTCTGGCGGAAGCGACCGAGACCATCGCCGTCTTCCTCGCCTTCTGTGTATTTCCCGCGTGGTTTTCGGCCATCGCCTATGCATTCGCCGCCGTCACCGCCTATACGGCCCTGTCGCGCATCGTGCTCGCATGGCGGCAATTCGGAGGATCGAATGCAGCGTAAGTCCGTCAGTTCCGGCTCCTATCTGGAACCCATCCTCGGCTTCACCCGCGCCGTGCGCATCGGCCCGCACATCGCGGTCGCGGGCACCGCGCCGATCCGCCCCGAGGGCGGCACGGCTGCGAAAGGCGACGTCTACGGCCAGACGATCCGCTGCCTCGAAATCATCGAGAAGGCGATCACCGACGCCGGCGGGCAGCTCTCCGACGTCATCCGCACCCGCATCATGCTGACCGACATGGCCGGATGGGAGCAGGCGGCGAAAGCGCATGGCGAATACTTCGGCGCCATCCGCCCCGTCACCACGGTCGTCCAGGTCGTCGGCTTCGTCGACCCGGACTGGCTCGTCGAACTCGAAGCCGACGCGATCGTATTCTAGCTCGCCGCCTTCAGCGCCCGGTCCAGATCCTCGATCAGGTCGTCGGCATCCTCGAGCCCCACCGATAGCCTCAGCGTGCCGGGCCCGATACCCAGTTCCCGCCGCGCCTCCTCGGTCAGGTTCTTGTGCGTCGTCGTCCCCGGATGCGTGATCAGGCTCTTGGCGTCGCCCAGATTGTTGGAGATCTTGACGATCTCCAGCGCGTTGGAGAAGGCGAACGCGGCGTTCTTGCCGGCTGCCACGTCGAAGCAGATCAGCGTCGACCCGCCCGTCATCTGCCGCTTGATGATCTCCGCCTGCGGATGGTCGGCGCGGCCCGGATAGATGACGCGCGCGAAGCCCTTGGTGTCGGCGAGCCAGTCGGCCAGCTTGCCGGCGCTTTCCGTCTGTTGGCGCACCCGCACCGACAGCGTCTCCAGCCCCTTCAGCATGGTCCATGCGTTGAATGGCGACATCGACGGGCCGGTGTGGCGGAAATAGTCGTGCAGGTTCTTGTCGATCCACTCCTTGTCGGACAGGATCACGCCGCCCAGGCACCGGCCCTGGCCGTCGATATGCTTGGTCGCCGAATAGGCGACGACATGCGCGCCAAGTTCCAGCGGCCTCTGCTGCAGCGGCGTCGCGAACACGTTGTCGACCACCAGCCGCGCCCCGATCGCGTTCGCGATCCGCGCCACCGCGGCGATGTCGATCACCTCCAGCGTCGGGTTGGTCGGGCTCTCGAGGAAGAACAGCTTCGTGCTCGGCCGCACCGCAGCCTGCCACTCGTCCATCTTCGTCCCGTCGACCAGCGTCGTCTCGATGCCGTATTTCGGCATCAGCACCTCGACAACCCAGCGGCAGGAGCCGAACAGCGCCCGCGCCGCCACGACATGATCGCCGGCCTTGACCGAGCATAGCAGCGCCGCCGAGATGGCCGCCATGCCCGACGCCGTAGCGCGCGCGTCCTCCGCGCCCTCCAGCGCGCACATCCGCTTCTCGAACATGTCGACGGTCGGGTTGGCGTAGCGCGAATAGATGAAGCCGGGCTCCTCGCCCTTGAAGCGGGCTTCCGCGCTCTCCGCCGTCTCGTAGACGTAGCCCTGCGTCAGGAACAACGCCTCGGACATTTCGCCGAACTGCGAGCGCAGCGCGCCTTCGTGGATCAGTGTGGTCTGCGGCCGCCAGTTCTTCTTCGTCATGTCCAAGCCCCAAAAACAAAAAACCGGCCGCGATACGTCGCAACCGGTCCACGGAGCCTTGCGGCCACTCGGTCCTTTAGCGACTTGTTTAACGTGGCTGCAAGCCGACCGGCCAAATCACCACGGGATAAAGCTCCTTTAGCCCCGCTCGGTTCTTGCGTCAATCGGGCCGGTGTTGAATCGTCGCGGCGGCAGAAAAGGTCTCAGATTTTGCGTCAGACAGGCATTCTTCCCGACCACGAGATCGCGGCGCTCTTCGCCTCGGGTGCGCTGGCGAGCGCGCGCGAACTGGATTCGGACCAGATTCAGCCGGCGAGCCTCGACCTTCGTCTTGGCGCCAGGGCATGGCGGGTCCGCGCCAGCTTCCTGCCGGGACGCAACCACACCGTCGACGCCAAGCTCGACCGGCTGAAACTGCACGAGATCGACCTGACCAATGGCGCGGTGCTGGAGACCGGCTGCGTCTACATCGTGCCGCTGCTCGAAAGCCTCGACCTGCCCGCCGGCATTTCCGCCTCCGCCAATCCGAAAAGCTCGACCGGCCGGCTCGACATCTTCACCCGCGTCATGACCGACCGCGGCCAGGAGTTCGACAAGATCCCGGCCGGCTATTCCGGCCCGCTCTACATGGAAGTCAGCCCGCGCACCTTCCCGATCGTCGCCCGCACCGGCTCGCGCCTGTCGCAGATCCGCTTCCGCAAGGGCCATTCGCTGCTGTCGGAAGCCGAGCTTGCCGTCCTCCACGCCGAGCAGACGCTGGTGGCGGCGGAAGAGCCGAACATTTCCGGCGGCGGCATCGCGCTGTCGATCGACCTCCAGGGCGACGCCAGCGGCCTGATCGGCTACCGCGGCAAACACCATTCGGCGCTGGTCGATGTCGACAGGCGCGCCCAGCACGACGCTCTCGATTTCTGGGAGCCGCTCTACAATCGCGGCAGCCAGGACCTGATCCTCGACCCGGACGAATTCTACATCCTCGTCTCGCGCGAAGCCGTCCACGTCCCGCCCGACTTCGCCTCGGAGATGACGCCCTTCGATCCGCTGGTCGGCGAATTCCGCGTCCACTACGCCGGCTTCTTCGACCCCGGCTTCGGCCACTCCGCCGCCGGCGGCGCCGGCAGCCGCGCCGTGCTGGAAGTCCGCAGCCACGAAGTGCCGTTCATCCTCGAACACGGCCAGGTCGTCGGCCGCCTCGTCTACGAGCACATGCTGTCGCGCCCGAAGGCGCTTTACGGCGCCGACCTGAAGTCGAACTATCAGGCGCAGGGCCTGAAACTGTCGAAGCATTTTCGCTAAGGTTCAGCGGAACAGTGCGTCTTTGGCGGCAGTGAGGCAACCTTGGAATTTGCCGAGGAAGATAGTTTCCCTTACTGAAAGCCTCGTCTTGCCCCAGGCCGAGACCGACGTGGCCGAGTCGGGCGGCTTGGGGGTCTGCTTCAGAAGCCACGGGAGCCGCTGTGCCGTGCAGCGAAGCACATGCGCGCGAACCGGATCGATGCCGCAGGTTTGGCCTCGTGTATTGAGATCTTGCCACCTAAGCCTGGCCAGGTCACCGTCGGCCCCGGCCATCACAAAGCTCATCTCACGTCGTGGAAAGTTCGCGGCCCGCAGCGCGGCCCGAATTTCCGACTTTGCCGTCCTCGTGGAGAGCGCGCTGCACTCTTCCGCAGCTGCCACGCTGGCCAAAGGCAAGGCGATTGCAGTGGCGATGCTTATGGCACACGTGCGCATCTCGATCCTCCCGGCGGTAGCTTAGACAGGTCTGGCGCCGTCCTTCAACGCCCTGACCTCATCCCTTAACGCCCTGATCTCCCGCAACAGTTCCTGCTGGTCGTCGTTTCTCTCGGCGCTTTCCTCGGCCTCGTGCTCCGCTTCCATCGCCGAGACGATCACGCCGATGAACAGGTTGAGAACCGTGAAGGAGGTCGCGACGATGAACGGGATGAAGAACAGCCAGGCGGTCGGATAGACCTCCATCACCGGCCGCACCACGCCGTCCGACCAGCCTTCGAGCGTCATGATCTGGAACAGCGTGTAGAGCGAGATGGCGATGTCGCCGAAGCGGTCCGGAAAGCTTTCGCCATAAAGCTTCGTCGCCATCACCGCGAAAACGTAGAACACCAGCCCCAGCAGCAGCATGATCGAGCCCATGCCGGGCAGGGCCGTGATGAAGCCGGTGACGACGCGCCGCAGCGACGGCACGATCGAGATCAGCCTCAGCACCCGCAGGATGCGCAGCGCCCGCAGCACCGACAGGCTCCCCGTCGCCGGTATCAGCGCGACGCCCACCACCAGCAGGTCGAAGATGCGCCACGGGTCGCGGAAGAACGACAGCCGGTAGACCGCCAGCCGCGCCAGCAGTTCGAACACGAACACCGCCAGGATGATCCGGTCGATTGCGCCGAGCAGCCCGCCGGCCGCCGCCATGACGGCCGGAGACGTCTCCAGCCCGAGCGTCACCGCATTGATCAGGATCAGCGCGATGATGACCGCCTCGAAGCGGCGCGATTCGATGAGCGATTTGAGCGAGTCCACGGCCGTCCCGATGCCTGAGAAATGTCCCGCCTCAGATGGGCGACGCCGGCCGCGCGGTCAAGCAGTTCCGCTGCATTGCGGAGACGGCGCCTTCACTCCGTCGGCGGCGCGGGGCGGTTCTTCGCCGGCGGACGCTTGCGCAGTTCCGACATCGCCGATGCAACGAGGCCGGTGGGGATCGCGATGACTCCGAGCGCCACAAACAGCATCAGCACCGTGAACGCGCGGCCCATCGACGTGATCGGATAGATGTCGCCATAACCGACCGTCGTCAGCGTCACGGCCGCCCACCACATGGCGGAGAAGACCGACGAGAACGCCTCCGGCTGGGCCTCGTTCTCGAACTGATAGATGATCAGGGCGCAGACATAGAGCACCGCGAAGGCGGCGAGCCCGAACACGATCACCTCGTCCTTGACCAGCCGCCAGGCATCCTGCAGCCGGTCGGCGGCATTGGCGTAGCGTGCGATCTTCAACAGCCGCAGGAGCCGGAGCAGCCGCAAGGTCCGCAACGCCCGCGCGTCGAGGACGGAACCCGCGTGAAAGAAGCCGATCAGCGAGGGCAGGAACGACAGGAGATCGATCACGCCGTAGAAGCTCGTCACATAGCGCCAGGGCCGCTCGGCGACCGCCAGCCGCAGCACGTATTCGAGGGCGAATGCGACGATGACGATCGTCTCCAGAACCCCGAGTGCCGCATATGCCCAGTCCGGAAGGCCGGAGAGCGTCTCGATGCCCATGCCGAGCGCGGAGACAACCACGAGCGCCAGCAGCGCCAGTTCGACCATGCGGCCGAGGCGCGGATGCTGACCGTCCAGCGCCAGGCGGAGGTGCTGCCGGCGGCTCATTCCGGCAGGTTCTCCAGCAGGAAGCGGATCTGGTTGCCGCCCATCATCTGGCCGATCTCTTGGTCAGCAATCCCGGCATTCATCAGCGCCTCGGTGATCTTGACCATGCCGGTCGCGTCGAACGGCACCAGCACCGCGCCGTCGAAGTCGGAGCCGAGTCCGACATGCTGCGCGCCGATCAGCTTGGCCGTATAGGCCTGCGCCTGGGCGATCTCGGCCGCCGCTCGCCCGCAGGTCGCGACGCTCCAGAAGCCGATGCCAACCAGCCCGCCATTCGCCGCGATGGCGCGCAACTGGTCGTCGGACAGGTTGCGGCCGTTGTCGCAGGTGCCGCGCACGCCGGTATGCGACACCACCACCGGCCGCTTCGCCATCGCCAGCACGTCGTCGATCTGCGCCATCGATCCATGCGCGAGATCGACGATCATGCCGCGCGCTTCCATCCGCTCGATCATGTCGACGCCGGCCTCGGTCAGCCCGCCCTTCTTCACGCCATGCGCGGAACCCGCCATCTCGTTGTCGAAGAAATGCGTCGGCGCCATCATCCGGTAGCCGGCGTCGACCAGCACGTCGACATTGGCCGGATCGCCCTCCAGCACCTGCGCGCCTTCGAGCGCCAGGATGCCGGCGACGATGCCGGGTTCCTGCTTGCGGCGGTCGAGAAAGCGCTGCAGGTCGCCCTTCGTCTCCACGATGACGAACCGCCCGTCCGAGGCGGCGGCAAACGCCTTCAACCGCTCCGCCTGGTAGAGCGCGCGTTCCTCCAGGCTCGTCCACGTCCGCACCGGCCAGCGCTGCGCGATCGCAAGCAAGGTCACGTTGTCGGTGTCGGGCGTGTTGCTGTCGATGTTGAGGCCGCGCGGCGTCTTCGACACGACGGCGAACACCTGCACCGCGACATTGCCCTCGATCAGCCGCGGAATGTCGACCTGCGCGCGGGTGCCCTTGTCGAGCAGATTGCGGCCCCACAGCAGCGAATCCGCGTGCAGGTCGGCGACCGTCAGGGTCTTGTGCAGTTCGGCCGCCCGCTCGGCGACCGTGTAAGGCGGCTTCTCGCCCACCCCGTTCATCGCCCGCTCCACCTCGGCCGGCGCGACGAAGAAGAAAATGCCGAGCCCGATCGCGACGACCGCGCCTGCGCCCCACAGAACGACTTTCCACAACCGCGACATGACCACCCCGCTCCACCCCGCGCCATCAAGCAGGCGAAGCCGCCTGTCCGTCAAGCGCTGGAACGGTCGCGGCGAAACCTGCTTGACAGCCGCCCGCCCTTTCGCAGAAGACTGTCGGCGTCGCGGGTGTAGCTCAATGGTAGAGCAGCAGCTTCCCAAGCTGAATACGAGGGTTCGATTCCCTTCACCCGCTCCACTTTCAATCGCGCGAACGTGAGCCGGTGGAATCCTCGATTTGCGGGGTGCCGCGTTCGGCCACGCCCCCGCCTTCGGCGCTACATCCAGAATGCCCAGATCGCGGCCGTGCCGGCGAGGATCGCCGCCAGCGTCACCGGCCATCCGACCCGCGGAAAGTCGACGAAGCGGTAATTGCCCAGTCCCATTGCGACCATGTTGTTGTGGTGGCCGAAAGGGGTGAGGAAATCGATCGAGGCGCCGACCGATACCGCCATCACGAACGGCTCCGGCGGCAGCCCGGCCGCCTGCGCGATGCCGATGGCGATCGGGCCGAGCACGATTGCCGTGGTCGCGTTGTTGACGAATGGCGTCAGGACCACGGTCAGCACCAGAACCGTGGCCACGAGCGCGAATGGCGAGCCCGCGGGCATCGCCGACACCACCGTGTTGGCCAGCAGCGCGGCGACGCCGGTGTCCTGGACGGCCGCGCCGAGCGGGATCATCGCGGCAAGCATGATCAGGATCGGCCAGTTCAGGTCGGCGAGGCCCGTGCGCAGGTTCATGAGGCCGGTCGCGGCGAGCGCCAGGACGACCAGGCCGAACGCGATCTCCGGCGGGGCAAGTTCGGTGGCCGCGATCGCGATGCCGGCGCCGAAAACGGCGAGCGGCAGCCTGGCGTCGATCTTCGGCGCACCGGGTTCCGCCCGGGACAGCGACAGCATCTCGGTCTCGTCGAGCGCCTCCGTGATCGCCGCCGGATCGCCCGCGAGATAGAGCACGTCGCCGATCGACAGTTGCAGGTCGCCGAGGTCGCCTTCGATGCGCGGCGTCTGCGGCGAGATGGCCAGGACCGCGACCCCGCGCGCCCGCAGCGCCTCGACCGTGCCGACGCGGGAGCCGACGACCGTGCTCTCGGGCATGACCACCGCCGCCACGTGATCGGCCTCGGCCCGGGCGCCGGCCGGCGCGCTGACCTTTCCAGCCGCAAGCAGCGCTCGCGCGCTGTTCCAGTCCGTTTCCATCAGCAGCACGTCGCCGCTCGCGAGCGCCGTGTCGGCCCGCAGCGGGAACACCCGCTTGCCGTCGCGCCTGACGCCGTGCAGCCGCGCCCCGACGCTTCCCATTGCCGCGCCATCGAAGGCGCCGCCCGGCGTGACCAGCAGTTCCGTGACGATCCTCCGTGGCGGCCGCTGCGCGTCCGGATCTGGGGACGCAAGGCCAAGGCTGCGCGGCGACCACCAGATGATCGCGGCGAGACCCGCCATCATCGCCGGAACCCCGGCCCAAGCGTAGTCGAAGAACGCAAAGCCCCCGCCAGTGGCGTCTTCCAGCTGGTGGCTGATCAGCAGATTGGCCGGCGTGCCGATGATCGAGCAGAGCCCGCCCAGCAGCGCCGCGAAGGACATCGGCATCAGCACCGAGCGGGTGTCCAGTCCCGTCACGCGGCAGACGCTGTAGGCGATCGGGATGGTCAGCGCGAGCGCGCCGATATTGTTCATGAAGATCGAGATCGCGGCCGTCGTCACGCACAGCATCGCAAGCAGCGCGACCGGGCCGCTCCGCCACCTGACGATCCGGTCGGCCACCGCGTCGAGCAGGCTCGTGCGCGACAGCACCTGGACGATGAGCAGGATTTCGATGACGGTGATGACGGCCGGGCTGGCAAAACCGCCAAAGACCTGGCCGGCAGGCACGATGCCCAGCGCGAAACCAAGCGCCAGTCCGGAAAGGGCGACCAGCTCCATCCGAAACCGGTCGAGCGCGAAGATCACCAGCATGCCGACGAGCAGGACGACGATCGCGGCTTGCTCGAAACTCATTCGGCTGGCGTCTCCGTTCGTCCACATCCGCGCCCCGCGGGGTTCGGATGCCGGAGAGACTAGCATGGCCCGGCGGCGAGGCGTAAGCCGCCGGTTCGGGCAATCAGGTGCCGGTCATCGCCAGCGGCAAAGCCTCGTGCCCATCGTCGGGACTTGATTTCGGCGCGGCAACGGGCGCGGCAGGCTGGCCGGCGTCCGGAAACACCTTCCACCGCCGTGGCCGGAAGGCGACGCGGGTCTTGTTGGCGGCCGGATGATCGACCGGGATCTCGATCTCGACACGGGCGCCCTGGCCGCCGATCTCGAGCTCGACACGGCGGGTGCCGGCGACGCGCCGGCTGGCGACGACCGTGCCGGCGATGCAGCCGCCGCATCCGTCAAGCAGGTCGATGTCGTGCGGGCGGAAATACAGCATGCCGCCGCCGTCCGGCACATCCCGCGCCTTGAGCCCGATCGCGCGGTCCTCCAGCCAGAGCTCGCCATGCTCGACGCGCACCGACAGGGCGCTCGAATCGCCGATGAAGCCGTAGACAAAGGGCGAGTTCGGACGGTCGTAGACGTCGTCGGCGGACCCCACCTGCTCGATCTTGCCCTGGCTCATCACCACGACGCGGTCGGCGAGTTCGAGCGCCTCTTCCTGGTCATGCGTCACGAACACCGTCGTGTGGCCGGTCGTGTCGTGGATCTCGCGCAGCCATCGGCGCAGTTCGCGCCTGACCTGGGCGTCCAGCGCCCCGAAAGGCTCGTCGAGCAAAAGCACCTTCGGCTCGATGGCGAGTGCGCGCGCCAGCGCCACGCGCTGCCTCTGGCCGCCCGAAAGCTGGCTCGGATAGCGCTTCTCCAGCCCCGAAAGCTGCACCAGATCCAGCAGTTCCGACGCGCGGCGGCGGATGTCGGCTCTCGACGGGCGGGTGGCGCCCGGCCGCACCTGGAGCCCGAAGCCGATATTGTCGGCGACATTCATGTGGCGGAACAGCGCGTAGTGCTGGAAGACGAACCCCACATTGCGCTCCTGCACCGTCTTGTACGACGCGTCGTCGTCGCCGAACAGGATCTTGCCCTCGGTCGGGAAGTCGAGCCCCGCGATCAGCCTGAGCAGCGTCGTCTTGCCGGAGCCGGACGGTCCGAGCAGCGCGATCAGTTCGCCCGAGCGGATGTCGAGCGACACGTCATGCAGCGCCGGAAAGCGGTCGAACTCCTTGCGGATGTTCCTGATGCTGAGTTCCATGGTCAATGTCCTCTTCCGGTTGCGGCGAGCTGGTCGGCATAGCGCCATTCGAGCCACGTCTTGATGACCAGCGTCACCAGCGCGAGGCCTGCCAGCACAGCCGCCAGGCTGAACGCCGACACCTGCGCCAGCGCCCTGAATTCCTGGTAGTAGAGTTCGATCTGCAACGGCATGGTCACGGTCTCGCCGCGCAGCTTGCCGGAGATCACGGCGACCGCGCCGAATTCGCCCATCGCGCGCGCGTTGCACAGCAGAACGCCGTACAAAAGCGCCCATTTTACGTTTGGCAGCGTCACCCGCCGGAACGTCTGCCAGCCTGACGCGCCAAGCGACAGCGCCGCTTCCTCGTCGCCTGTGCCCTGGTCCTGCATCAGCGGGATCAGTTCGCGCGCGACGAACGGGAAGGTGACGAAGATCGTCGCCAGCACGACGCCCGGCACCGCGAAGATGACGCGGATGCCGAAATCTTCCAGCAGCCATGCGCCGATCGGCGTGAACGGCCCGAGCAGCAGCACGTAGACCAGTCCGGCGACCACCGGCGACACCGAAAACGGCAGGTCGATCAGCGAGATCAGCAGCGCCCGTCCCTTGAAGCGATGCTTGGCGATCGCCCAGGCGGCGGCGATGCCGAACACGACGTTGAACGGCACCGCGATCGCCGCGACCAGCAGCGTCAACGAGATCGCCGCGATGGCGTCCGGATCGCGAAACGTCGCAAGCGCAGCACCCACGCCAAGGCCGAGTGCCTGGACGAAGACGGTGACGAGCGGCAGCAGCAGGAAGAACCCCAGCACCAGGACCGACAGCGCGATCAGCAGATACCGGACCCACGGCGCTTCCGTCACCGGCGAGCGGACATGGCTTGGCCGGCCGGTCGCCGGCAATTGCATGGTCGCGTCAGCCATTGCCGAACCTCCTGTAGCTCCAGGCCTGGATCAGGTTGATGAGAAGCAGGATGGCGAAGGACGCGGTCAGCATGACCGCGGCGATCGCCGCCGCCGCCGCATATTCGCGCTCCTCCAGCCGGAACACGATCAGCAATGGCAGGATTTCGGTCTGGCGCGGGATATTGCCGGCGATGAAGATCACCGACCCGTACTCGCCGACGGCGCGCGCGAAGGCGAGCGCGAACCCGGTCAGGATCGCCGGGATCAGCGGCGGCATCACGACCCGCCGGATGGTCGTCCGCCGCGGCGCGCCGAGCGTGGCGGCTGCTTCCTCCACCTCGGCGCTGAGGTCCTCCAGCACCGGCTGGACGGTGCGCACGACGAAGGGCAGGCCGATGAACACCAGCGCGATCCAGATGCCCACCGGCGTATAGGCGATCGCGATGCCATAGGGAGAGAACAGGCTGCCGATCCACCCGGCCGGCACGTAGAGCGCGGTCAGCGCGATGCCCGCAACCGCCGTCGGCAGCGCGAACGGCAGGTCGATGATCGCGTCGAGCAGGCGCCGGCCGGTGAACTGGTACCGCACCAGCACCCAGGCGATCATCACGCCGACGACGACGTTGAACAGCGCCGCCAGCAGCGAGGCGCCGAAGGAGAGCTTGAGAGCTGCCACGAAGCGCGGGCCGGTAACGATGCGTTGGAATGACGCCCAGTCGAGCTCGAACGTCTTCACGTAAAGACCGATGATCGGAACAATCACGATCAGCATCAGGTAGAAGATCGTGAAGCCGAGCGTCAGCCGGAAGCCCGGGATGATGCTCGGCTCGCGAAATCGGAAATGCGCCATCGGTCCGCCTTCGTCAGTAACAGATTTGGCGGGGTGCGGGGAAAGCCCCCACACCCCGCCATTTTGCCGTTCAATCCGCCGTTCAGTCCTTCGAATAGATCTTGTCGAAGATGCCGCCGTCGCCGAAATGCTCCGGCTGCGCCTTGGCCCAGCCGCCGAACACGTCGCCGACCTTGACCAGCTTCACGTCCGGAAAGGATGCGAGATCGGCCTTGTCGACCTGGTCGGGGTGGATCGGCCGGTAGAAGTTCCGGGCGAAGATCTTCTGGGATTCGGGCGTGTAGAGCTCGTCCAGGAACGCCTTGGCGAGATCGCGCGTTCCCTTGGCGTCGACATTCTTGTCGACGATCGCCACCTTGACCTCGGCGAGGATCGACAGCGACGGCACGACGATCTCGTATTCGCCCTTGCCGAATTCCTTCAGCGACAGGAGCGCCTCGTTCTCCCAGGCCAGCAGCACGTCGCCGACCTTGTTCTGCACGAAGGTGTTGGTCGAGCCGCGCGCGCCGGTGTCGAGCACGGGGACGTTCTTGTAGATCGACGCTACGAAATCCTGCGCCTTCTGCTGGTCGCCGCCGGAGCGGTCGAGTTCGTAGGCCCAGGCCGCGAGATAGTTGTAGCGGGCGCCGCCGGAGGTCTTCGGGTTCGGCGTGATCACCTGCACGCCTTCCTTGGTGAGGTCGTTCCAGTCCTTGATGCCCTTCGGATTGCCGGCGCGCACGAGGAAGACGATTGTCGACGTATAGGGTGTCGATTCCTCCGGGAACTCGCTCTGCCAGCCCGGCTCGATCAGGCCGGCCTTCTCGATGCCGAGCACGTCGCCTTCGAGCGGGAAGGTGACGACGTCGGCCGGCAGGCCTTCGACCACGGCCCGCACCTGCGCGCCGGAACCGCCATGGCTGTTCGAGACCTCGACCGTGCGGCCGGTCTTGTCCTTCCACACCTTGGCGAAATGCTCGGAATATTCGCGGTAGAGTTCGCGCGTCGGATCGTAGGAAACGTTGTTCAGCGTGTCCTGCGCGAAGGCGAAGCCCAGGCCGCCGAATTGCACGGCGCCCGCGAGAAGCGCTGAAAAGAAGACTGATCTGCGAGTGATTGCCATGTCGACCTCCGTTGACTTAACCATCAATACTCTACCGACTTTATAGAGATAAGAGGCGGATGAAATTCCCATTTTTGATCACAAGAAGAAAATTTGTCCTCTTATGCGACGCGAAGCGGGATCGTGTTTTCCCAATCGCCGGAGACGCTGTCCGCGACCGTTGTACGGTCCAGCACATTGCGGGTCGCCTCGGCCACGCGCGCGAAGACGCGGCGGACCTCGCAACCGTCTTCGTCATTGCAGTCCTCGCACCGGCTGTAGGCCATCCGGCTGAGGCAGGACAGCGGCGCCACCGGCCCGTCGATGATGCGCAGCACCTCGCCGAAGGTGATCTGCTCCGGCTTCTTGAGAAGCTGATAGCCGCCGGCCTTGCCGCGCTTGCTCATCACGACGCCATGGTGCTTCAGGTCGACCAGGATCTGTTCCAGGAATTTCTTCGGAATGTTCTCGCTGTCGGCGATATCCCCGATCAGCACGACACTTCCGGGCTCGGCCTTGGCCAGAGCCACCACCGCCTTCAATGCGTAGCGCGCCTTCCGTGAAATCATCGCCCGACTGCTCTCCCTGGCCCGTCGCATCGCGCTGTGCGGCCCGTTCACCATCTGGAAACTCTCGGCCCGCAGCTCCGCCTCGGCGGCGCGGCGGCTGGAATCTCCAGAAGGCAATCGGCGGCCAAGAGACGCCCGTGCGAAGCGTTCCATATCACACAATCACGACCGTATCGGTAGAGTAACGGAAAAAGACCGGACGATTTCCGCCCGGCCCCGCCGCCATCCACCTTACCGGTCGCTGCCAGGGTCTCCCGAGATGCGATCAAGCCGTTGCCGGCCCGCGCTGGTTGGCATCTGCGGCATGACCGAAAAGCTGGTCGAGGATCCGCCCTTCCAGCCGCGCCAGTTCCGGCGAGCCATGCCGGCGCGGCCGCGGCAGCGGCACGTCGAGGTCGAGCGCGATGCGACCGTGGTCGATCACGATCACCCGGTCGGCCAGCGCCACCGCCTCCGCCACGTCGTGCGTGACGAGAACCGCGGTGAATTTCTGCTTCAGCCAGATCCTTTCCAGCAGGCCCTGCATCTCGATGCGGGTCAGAGCGTCGAGAGCGCCGAGCGGCTCGTCCAGCGCCAGGATGTCCGGGCTGCCGACCAGCGCGCGGGCCAGCGCCACGCGCTGCCGCTGGCCGCCGGACAGCACCGACGGCCATTCGTCGGCGCGGTCACGCAGGCCGACTTCCGCCAGCAGCTCGAGTGCGCGGCTCCTGGCGGCTCCTCTGGTGGCAATGCCTGTGAGGCCGACCGAAACGTTGTCTGCGACTCGGGCCCACGGCAACAGCCGCGGCTCCTGGAACATGATGCGCGTGTGCGCATGGCCGGCTGTGCTGGCGCCATGCTCCAGCGTGCCGGCAGAGGCGCGGTCGAGCCCGGCGAGCAGCCGCAGCAAGGTGCTCTTACCGCAACCGCTCTTGCCGATGATCGCGAGGAACTGGCCGGCTTCGACCTCCAGATCGATGCCGTCAAGCACGACCTTGTCGCCGAACGATTTGCGGACATTGCGGAACTTGAACGCCGTCGGGCCGGCAGGGCTGCGGGGGGCACGCGCGCTGGGAGCCGGGGGGACGACATCGAGCGGGCGAAACGCGGTGATCGTGGCAGCGTTCATGGTCATGTCCTCACGGTCTGGAAGGCGGGATGCCATTGCAGCGAAAGCCGTTCGAGCAGCCGGGCGAAACTGTCGGCCAGCTTGCCCAGAAGCGCGTAGATCAGGATCGACAGCACGACGACGTCAATCAGCAGGAACTCGCGCGCCTGCATCGCCATGTAGCCGAGGCCCGACGAGGCCGAGATGGTCTCGGCGACGATCAGCGTCAGCCACATGATGCCGAGCGCATAGCGCAGGCCGACGAAGATCGCGGGAAGCGCCCCCGGCAGGATGACGCGCAGGAACAGCTGCGTGCGGGTCATGCCGTAAATCCGGCCCATCTCCACGAGTTGCGGATCGACGCTCTGGATGCCGAGCAGCGTGTTGACATAGATCGGGAAGAACACGCCGAGCGCGACGAGGAACAGCTTCGCTTCCTCGTCGATGCCAAACCACAGGATCACCAGCGGGATCAGCGCCAGGTGCGGAATGTTGCGGATCATCTGCAGCGTCGTATCGGTCAATCCCCGCGTCAGGGTCGAGACGCCGTTGGCCAGCCCGAGCGCGAACCCGATCGAGCCGCCGATGGCGAAGCCGGTCAGCGCCCGCGCCGAACTGACGCCGATGTTCTGGATCAGCTCGCCGGACAGCAGGAGCCGCCAGAACGCCGCGAACACGGCGGACGGCGCCGGCAGCACGTTGGGCGCCATCACGCCGGCGCGGGAGGCGAGCTCCCAGCCGATGACGATCGCCACGGGCAGCGCCCAGCCGATGCCGTTGCGGCCGATTCGCGATGCGAAGCCCGTCATGACGCGGCCTGCAGGCGTCGCGCGCCGTGATTGCCGACCGAGAACTCGTTGGCGATGTCCGCACCGACGCGCCGCCGCGCGGTGCCGAGGCCGAGCTTCGGGAACAGCAGTTCCGCCACCCGGTAGGCCTCCTCGAGATGCGGATAGCCCGAGCCGATCACCGTGTCGATGCCGACGGCCTGATACTCGCGGATCCGCTCGGCGATCTGGTCCGGCGTGCCCACCAGCGCGGTTCCCGCGCCGCCGCGGACGAGGCCGACCCCGGCCCAGAGGTTCGGCCCGACCAGCAAGCGGTCGCGGCGGCCGCCATGCAGCTCGGCCATGCGGCGCTGGCCGACCGAATCCATCTCCTTGATGAAGCGCTGCTGCGCGTTCTCGATCTGCGCGTCGGTGACATGGCTGATCAGCTTCTCGGCCGCCGCCCAGGCCTCGGCCTCTGTCTCGCGGACGATGAAGTGCAGCCTGATGCCGAACGAGAGCTTTCGGCTGCGGGCCGCGGCGCGGGCGCGAGCGCGTTCAAGCTTTTCCGCGACGAGATGAACCGGCTCGCCCCAGGTCAGGTATTTGTCGACCTGCTCTGCCGCCAGATCCTGCCCCGCGTCCGACGACCCGCCGAAGTAGAGCGGCGGCACCGGTTTCTGCACCGGCAATATGTCCAGCCGCCCGCCCTCGACGCGGTAGTACTTGCCGTTGAAATCGACCTGCTGCCCGGACAAGAGTCCGCGCCAGATCGTCAGGAACTCGGCCGCCTGCGCATAGCGCTCGTCGTGCGGCGTGAACACGCCGTCGCCGGCCAGTTCCACCGGGTTGCCGCCGACCACCACGTTGAGCAGCAGCCGCCCGTTGCTCAGCCGGTCGAGCGCCGCCGTCTGCCGCGCCGCGAAGGCCGGCGAGACGACGCCGGGGCGCAGCGCCACCAGATATTTCAGCTTCTCGGTATGCGCCGCGAGGCCGGTCGCCGTGATCCATGAATCCTCGCAGTTCTGGCCGGTCGGCAACAGCACGCCCGGAAAGCCCAGCCGGTCGACCGCCTGGGCGATCTCCTTGAAATAGCCGAACTCCGGAGGCCGCTGCTGCTTCTCGGAACCGAGATAGCTGCCGTCGCCATGCGTCGGGATGAACCAGAAGAAGTCGAGCGGCTTTTCGGTCGTCACCACATTGATGGTCATCTGCGGCCTCCTTGTTGTGTTCGGATGTCAGTTGGTCGGTGCGGTCCAGACGATCTCGCGGACGTTGATCTTGCCGGGAATGAGGCCCAGTTCGGCGAACGTGTCGGCGATCGACTGCTGCTTCGCCACGACTTCGTCGGTGATCGGCTGGAGGTCGATGACGTAGCGCTTCGAGGCGGTGGTCTGCGAGGCGAGGTCGACGCCGGTGGCGTCCGACGAAATCTGCGCCAGCTGGTCGCGGTTGGCGTCAGCCCATTTCGAGATGCCGGCCAGTTCCTCGAGCGCCGCCTTCAGCACGTCCGGATGGTTCTGCGCGAAATCCTTGTTGGCGAGGTAGAAGGAATTGCTTTCCAGACCCGGCTCGTCCGAGGTCGTCAAAATCCGCGCATTGTGCTTGGTCTCGGCGATGGCGAAATAGGGGTCCCAGATCGTCCACGCGTCGACACGCTTGGTGGCGAAGGCCGCGACGGCGTCGGCGGGCGCGAGATAGACCGGCTCGATGTCCGTGAACGACAACCCGTGCTTGGCCAGGGCCTGGACGGTCAGGTTGTGCGAGCTCGATCCCTTGGCGATCGCGACCTTCTTGCCCTTGAGGTCCTCGACCTTGGCGATGGCCGAATCCTTCGGCACCAGGATCGCCGATGCCGAGGCGGGCGCGCTGGCGACATAGACCAGGTTCGCCTTCGCGGCCTGGGCGAAGATCGGCGGCGTGTCGCCGACGACGCCGATATCCACCGCGCCGGCGCCGAGCGCCTCGAGCAGCGGCGGACCGAACTGGAACTCGACCCACTTGACGTTGTCGATGCCGGCGGCCTTCAGGCGCTTTTCAAGCACCTGCTGCTGTTTGGCGATCACCAGGATCGCGCTGCCCTTCTGATAGCCGACCCGGAATTCGTTCAGGGCGCCGGCGGCCTCAGTCGCCGGAACATGCAGAAGACCGGACAGCAGCGTTGCGCCGAGAAGGCCGGACAGGAAGATGCGTCGTGAAAACATGGCTTTGCCTTTCAAGGGAGTTGGGTTGTGGTCGATCGGGTCAGTTGCCGGGCGGGGTCCAGACCGCATCCGCGATCTTGATCGCGTTCGGAATCAGCCCCAGCTTGAAGAAGCGGTCCGCCGTCGCCTGCTGGTTGGCGATGATCTGGTCGGTGATCGGGAAGATGCCGAACTTGGCGCGGCTGGCGGCAAGCGTCTGGGCTTCGAGCGGCACGCCGGTCACCTCGTGCAGGGCGGCGGCCACCTTGTCGCGGTTCTTGTCCGCCCATTCGGCGGCGACCTTCAGCGCTTCGACGGCGGTCGTCACGACGGCCGGGTTGGCGGCCGCGAAGTCGCGGTTGGACAGGAAATAGGTGTTGACGTTCAGCACTTCTGGGGAGCGCACCAGGGCCTTCGGCTTGTAGTTGGTCTCGGCGATGGCGAGGAAAGGATCCCAGATCGACCAGGCATCGACCTTGTCGCTGGCGAAGGCAGCGGCCGCATCCGCCGGCGGTAGATAGACGACTTCGATGTCGCCTAGCGCCAGTCCATTCTTCTCAAGCGCGGCGATCAGCAGATTGTGCGCGCTTGTGCCCTTGCCGACGGCCACCTTCTTGCCCTTGAGGTCGGCGACCGAGTTGATCCCGGAGCCGTCCTTGGCGATGATGGCTTCGCCATCGACATTGCCGGGGAGGGCGGCGACATAGACGATCGCCGCACCCCCGGACTGGCCGAAGATCGGCGGCGCGTCGCCGACCCAGCCGATATTGATCGCGCCGACATTCAGCGCCTCGACCAGCGGCGGTCCCGCGGTGAACTCGACCCACTTGACCGCGACACCCTGCGGCTCCAACGCCTTTTCGATCAGCTGCTGCTGGCGCGCGATAACCGGAAGGCCGGTCTTCTGGTAGCCGATCTTCAGTTCCTCGAGCGCCGACGCGTGGGTGGCGAGCCCCCACAACGCGGTGGCAGCGAGGAGCGCCGTTGAGAATGTCCTGCGGGTGATCCTGCTCATGTTTCCCTCTCGTGATCGAGCCAGTCAGTCCCTCAACGTTATGTTAGTCTACTAATTCGATAGAGTTATAATTTTTTGAACTTTGCGCCCTCACGAGAATGGTTTCCTCGATTGCAGTCCGATTCCAGCCATTCCGGGTCGAGGATTCCAAACGGACTCGGGAGCGCACATTCCAAGGCTCCGGCCTTGTGGTGTGATCGGCTCGTGAAACTTCGTTCCTTCCATCGCCCTGAAGCGATGCCTTGCCGGGTCATCGTTTCGCGAAATGGCTGGCTTTTGGAACAGGAAACTCTTTCAATATCCCATAAGTCTATTAATCTAATCGACATTTAGAAGGAGAGACCAGTGGCGGACAATCTGGATCGAAGGCCTCATGTCGTTGCGATCGTTGGAAACGTGCAGCGCCCGTCGAAGTCGCGCGCGCTCGCCGCGCGGGTCGCGGCGGCGGTCGCGTCTCGCCTCGATGTGCGCATTTCGGTGTTCGACCTCGTCGACGCCGGGCCGGGCCTCGGCGCCGCATACCAGCGCGGTGAGTTGACGACTGAGGCGCTGGCCGTGATCGAGGCGGTCGAGCAGGCGGACGGCATTATCGCCGTGTCGCCCGTCTACAAGGGATCGTATACGGGCCTGTTCAAGCACTTTTTCGATTTCATATCGCCGACGGCGCTGGTGAACCGCCCGGTCCTGATCGGAGCAACCGGCGGAGGCCAGAAGCACGGCCTCGTCGTCGAGCATCAGTTGCGGCCGCTGTTCGGCTTCTTCTCGGCCATGACGGTGCCAAGCGCAATCTACGCCAGCGACCATGAATTCAAGGATGGCGTGCCCTTTGACGCTGCTCTCAACGACCGGATCGAACTGGCGGCGGCGCAGTTCGCCGCGATCCTGATGTCTCGTCGCCTCACGGTCTTGCCTGCCATCGAGGCGCCCAAGGCGGCCCGTGCGGCGTGAACGGCAACGGAAACTCAACGTTTCCGGGGCTTGTATATAATGTCACTGGAATTTATCTGTGGCTGACCAGCGCTGCCTCCGGGACGAGTCTGCGACACTGGCCAAGGATCAGCGGCCGCGCGCAGCGGCCGGCCACGGAAACGCTTCGCAAATGCTCACCCGCAAAGGCAAATACGGTCTCAAGGCGCTGGTCCACCTCGCCAGGATGCCGTTTGGCGAACTCGCCTTCGTCAACGAGATCGCGACCGCCAACAACATCCCGAAAAAATTCCTCGACGCCATCCTCGGCGAGCTGCGCAACGCCGGCTTCGTCCAGAGCCGCAAGGGAAAGGACGGCGGCTACCGCCTCGCCAGACCCGCGACCGAGATCAAGGTCGGCCACGTCGTCCGCGTCCTCGACGGTCCTCTCGCGCCGATCCCCTGCGCCAGTCGCACGCAATACCAGCCTTGCGAAGATTGCGACGAGGCGACATGCGAAGTCCGGCACATCATGCTGGACGTGCGCCAGGCGATCGCCGAGGTGCTCGACAACCGCAGCCTGGCGCAGATGCGCGACGCGGCCAATGACGACGTGCCGGCGCCGCTGCAGATTCAGGCCTGATCAGGTCCGGTAACCGGCCGGCGCGTTGACCAGCCGGGCCCGCAACTCCGTCGCCATCGTCCGAGCCGGCCGGCCGCCGCGCTTGAACATGCCTTCGTCCATGCGTATCTCACGCGTGATGATGGAGACACCGACATGTCCGGCCCCGTGACCCGCTTCCTCGGCGACAGCCCCGTCCGCGTGCTGCTGAAGCTGATCGTCGCCTCGCTGATCGTCGGCATGGTTATGGCGACCTTCGGCTGGTCGCCTTACGATGTCCTCTACGCCGCGAGGGACTTCTTCGTCCGGCTCTGGAACATGGGCTTCGCGGCGATCGACCAGTTCGTCGGCTACATCCTGCTCGGCGCAGCCATCGTCATTCCCGCCTTCGTCATCCTGCGCCTGTTGAGCCTCCGGCGCACCTGATCACGCGGCCAGCGCCGCCGCCTCTTCGAACAGGATGGCGTGGCGCTCGGCCAGCGCTGGAACGTCGTCGGAATAGCCGCCCCCGATGACGCCGCACACAGGCACGCCACGCGTCCGGAAGAACGACAGCGTCAGCCGGTCGCGCAGCCGCAATCCCTCGTCGGACAGCGCCAGCTTGCCCAGCTTGTCGTCGCGATGCGGGTCGACCCCGGCATTGTAGAACACGAGGTCCGGCCGGGCATAGTCGAGCAGCACCGGCAGCATGGCGGCGAGCCGCGCCAGATAGTCCTCGTCGCCGGTCCCGTCGGCCAGCGCGAGATCGAGGTCCGACGGGATCTTGCGCGCCGGATAGTTCGACCGCGCATGCATCGAGAAGGTGAACGCGCGGGGTTCAGCCGCAAAGATCTCCGCGGTACCGTCGCCCTGGTGCACGTCGAGGTCGACCACCAGCACACGCCGGACAGCGCCCTCCGAGAGCAGCAGCGAAGCGGCCACGCCCACGTCGTTGAAGGTGCAGAAGCCGGCGCCATGCGCCCGCCTGGCGTGATGGCTGCCGCCCGCCGTGTTGCAGGCCAGCCCCTGCTTCAGCGCCAGCCGCGCCGCCAGCACCGTGCCTCCGACGGCCATCTGCGCGCGCCGGGAGACCTTGTCCGACACCGGGAACCCGATCTCCTTCTCGATTTCGGCCGGGACGGTGAAGGCCAGCACCTGGTCGACATAGGCCGGCGCGTGCGCCAGCTTCAGCCACGACGGCGGCGGCGGCGCAGGCGTGCGCAGGTGCGCCTCGGTCGCCAGCCCGCGCCGCGCCAGCGCCTCCATCAGTACGCGATATTTGCCCATCGGAAACCGGTGGTGCGCGGGAAACTGGGCGTCATAGTCGGGATGGTGGACGATCGGCAGCGGCATCGCCGCCGAATATAGGGCAGGGCGGCGCGAGAGGAAGACTGGCTGCTTCTGCACGATCATGCAGCGACCAGCGCCCCCTCCACCACGCTGCGCGTGGTTCCCCTCCCCCGCTTCGCAGGGGAGGATCGGCAGCGGAGACGACGGCACGATCCGGATCCTCCCCCGTTTACGGGGGAGGGGGACCGCCGAAGGCGGTGGAGGGGGCATTTGCGACAGCGCTGCTTCACGGGTGGAGGGGGCGCTCATGGCTGCCCCGAGCCCGTCACTCCACCGCTTCCCCTGCCCAGCGCTCCGTCCCGCTGTCGCGGATGTCCCGTATCGACGCCAGCCCTTCCCGCGCGGCGAATTTGCCCATGCCGGTGACAATTCGGCCCGGCAGCGATGGCCCCGCATAGATCATGCTTGTGTAGAGCTGCACCAGGTCCGCGCCGGCCCTGATCTTCTCGATGGCGGTCTCCGCCGAGTCGACGCCGCCCACCCCGATCAGCGGGAACGCCGGCCCGAGCCGCTGGCGCATCCGGGCGAGCATCACCGTCGACCGTCGGAACAGCGGCGCGCCCGACAATCCCCCGGCTTCCGCCGTATGGTCGGGGCTTTTCAGCCCGTTGCGCGCCAATGTGGTGTTCGAAACGATCAGCCCGTCGAGCTTGCGGTCCAGCAGTTCAGCGGCGATGTCGTCCAGTTCGGCGTCGATCAGGTCAGGCGCGATCTTCAGGAACACCGGCGTCGCCGCGCCCGCCTCGGTCCGCGCCGCGAGCACCCGGCCCAGCAGTTCGCCCAGCGCCTCGCGGCTTTGCAGCGCGCGCAGGCCCGGCGTGTTGGGCGACGAAATGTTGACCGTCAGGTAGGAAGCGTGCCGCGCGAAGGTCCGGACACCCGCCTCGTAGTCGCCGATTCGGTCGGCGCTGTCCTTGTTCGCGCCGATATTGACGCCGACGACGCCCTTGCGGCCCCGCCGCGCCGCAAGCCGCGCCGAGAGCGCCGCATGCCCCTCGTTGTTGAACCCGAGCCGGTTGATCACGGCGTTGTCGCGCATCAGGCGAAAGATGCGCGGCTTCGGATTGCCAGCCTGCGGCAGCGGCGTCACGGTCCCGACCTCGGCGAAGCCGAACCCGAGCCGCAGCAGAGCGTCCGGCGCCTCGCCGTTCTTGTCGTAGCCGGCCGCCATGCCGAGCGGGTTCGGGAAGTCGATGCCCGCCACCGTGACCCGCAGCCGGGGATCTTCCACCGGCCGCGCCGCCATCGGCAGGCCGGACCGCAAGGCCGCGATCGACACGCCATGCGCGGTCTCCGGGTCAAGGGCGAAGAGCAGCGGCTGGCCGAGCTTCAGCAGGCCGAACATCAGGCCATCTCGGGAAACTGGTGCGCTCCGTCCGGCCCCAGAGGCAGGTCCTTGACCCACAGCGCCGCGCTCGCCGGCAGTTCGGCATAGAGATGCGGAAACAGCGCCCCGCCGCGCGAACCTTCCCACCGCAGCGCATCGCCAAAGGCCGCGCCGTCAATGGCGACAAGCACGAGATCGGCCTGTCCGGCGAAATACTTCGCCGCCGTCTCGCGCGCCTGTCCGGCGGTGGAGAAATGGATATAGCCGTCGGCCAGGTCGATCGGCGCGCCGGAGAACACGCCTTTCGCCACCGCCTCGGCCCACAGCGCCCGTGGCGCGATCTTGTAGATGAACTGTGACATGGCCGCGCTATAGACGAACGGGCGCGCAACCGGAAGGTTCGCGCATCGCAGTTCACCGCATTTCCGGCGCAAAATCGTGGGATGCGCATTCGACGGTTCATGGAGGGAAGATCATGCGCATCGCAATTCTTGCAGGCCTTGGCATCCTCGGGGGCGTGATGCTTGCATCCGCGCAGGACAGCGTGACGCGCTACACGCTGGAAAAGACCGCCGACGGCTATGTCCGCATGGACAACCGCACCGGCGAGATGTCGATCTGCACCGAGCGCTCCGGCCAGCTCGTCTGCAAGCTCGCCGCCGACGAGCGCTCCGCCTTCCAGGACGAACTCGACCGCATCATCGGCCGGCTGGACGAGGTCGAGAAACGTCTGGCGGCGGTCGAGAAGGTCCCGCCAATCCCCGATGCGGGCCTGCCGACCGAGCAGCAGTTCGAGCAGACGCTGACCTTCATGGAACGCTTCGTCCGCCGCTTCATCGATGTCGCAAAGGACATTGACAAGGATCTGTCGGCTCCCGGGCCCGCGACGCCCGCGCCTGGCAAGACCTGACGGCCTGTCTGAGCCTCAGCCCGCGACGCGCGCTTCGATCGGCGGCGTGTAGGGTTCGAGCCCGGCGAGTTGCAGGGCGAACGACAGGACGAAGAAGCCGATTGCCACGCCGAGCGTGATCTGCGCGTAGCGGCCATACACCTCGCGCATGATGGTCGCGAAGACGACTCGCGCATGCGCTTCCGCCGGCCGGGACTTCTCGTCGAGGTAGAGCCAGACCTCGGTGTGTTTCGGGTTCCTCGAACTGGCAGCCATCGCCTGCCACATCAGCACCAGCGCCATCAGCAGCGTCAGCACCGCTCCGGACCGGAACGCCGAAACCGGCGCGAAGGAAAAGCCGACCATCACGCATCCGATCGCCAGTGAGCCGAACATCACGGCGCGCCCGACGCATTCGATTGCGACCCGTCTGATCTCTTCCATCTGGCGTCCCGAACGGCTGTCTTGCGCTATCTGCGGGCAAGTCTTGATCCACCGCAAATCACAATAGAGCGAAGACGCCTATGGACGAAGATGGTTCCGCCGAAATCCGCGCACGCCGCGCATTTGCTGCCAATCCCCCGCGATTTGCATCGAAGACCGGCCTGCGCGCTTGATATGCGGGGTGGAACGCTTAGAGTCGCCGAAAGTCCGTCGGCGACAAGACGGTGCGGGAAAGGGAGACAAGGGTGGCATCTGGCGTCAGATTCGTGATTGCCGACGATCATCCGCTGTTTCGCGGCGCCCTCAAGCAGGCGCTGTCCGGCATGGGCGGCGAGCCCGAAATCCTCGAGGCCGGCGATTTCGAAACCGCGCGCGGCATCGTCGCCGCCAATGACGATCTCGACCTCATCCTGCTCGATCTGGCGATGCCGGGAGTCAGCGGCCTGTCCGGCCTGGTCACCCTGCGCGGCCTGCAGGCCGGCGTGCCGGTGGTGATCGTCTCGGCGCATGACGATCCGGAGACGATCCGCCGCGCGCTCAGCCTCGGCGCCTCCGGCTTCATCTCCAAGTCCTCCAGCATGGAGGCCATCCGCGAAGCCATTGCCGCGGTGCTGGCGGGCGGCATCTGGTCGCCGGACGACATCGACCTCGGCGTCGAAGGCGACCCAGAGATTTCCGACCTGATCCAGCGGCTGCAGACCCTGACGCCGCAGCAGTCCCGCGTGCTCTCGATGCTGGCCGAAGGCCTGCTCAACAAGCAGATCGCCTATGAACTCGGCGTCTCGGAGGCGACCATCAAGGCGCATGTCTCGGCCGTGCTGCAGAAGCTCGGCGTCGACAGCCGCACCCAGGCGGTCATCCAGCTGTCGAAGATCGGCTCCGAGCCGCTCCCCGCAACCTGACCGCTATTCCGCCGCCGCGGTCATCCGCTGGTGCCGCGCCAGCATCGAGCGCAGCGCCGCCGGCTTCACCGGTTTGGTCAGGATCGGGATGTCGAGGCTCGCCGCCTGCTGCCGGACGTCGAGCGACCGGTCGGCGGTGACCAGGATCGCCGGCACCGCGTCGCCGAACATGCCGCGCAGCCGGTCGATCAGCTCGAAGCCGGTCTCGCCGTCGAGGTGATAGTCCGCGAAGATGATGTCTGGCGACGGCATCTGGTCCCAGTCCATCGCGTCGAGCGCGGCGGACCCGGAAATCGCCACGGCCGTGCAGCCCCAGCCCTCCAGCAACTGCCGCATCCCCTCGAGAATGCGCAGGTCGTTGTCGACGCAGTAGACGACCATTCCCTTCACCGAGGACGCGCCGCGCCGTTCCGTGCGGCCGCGCTCGGGAATCGACAGTTCCTGCGCCGCGGAGATCGGCAGCAGCACCGAGAAGATCGTGCCCCTGCCGAACGAGCCGAGCCGCAGTTCCAGCCGCAGCACCCGCGCGATCCTGTCGACGATCGAGAGGCCGAGCCCCAGTCCCTGCGCCTCGCGCACCCCTTCGTCGAGCCGCAGGAACTCGCGGAACACCATGTTGAGCTTGTCGTCGGGTATGCCGATGCCGGTGTCGATGACCTGCACCTCGACCAGCGATCCGCGCCGCCGCGCGCCGATCAGCACCGTTCCCGTGCGCGTATACTTGATCGCGTTCGACACCAGGTTCTGCAGCAGCCGGCGGAACAGGTTGCGGTCGGTCATGACCGAGATCGACGACGGCACGATCCGCAGCCGCAGGTTCTTCTCCTTTGCCAGCGGCTGGAAATCGGTGCCGATCTGGCGCAGCAGCCCGTCGAGCCGGAAGACCGTCATCTGCGGCTTCATCGCCCCGGCGTCGAGCCGCGAAATGTCCAGCACCGCGCCGAGGATCGCCTCGACCGAATCCAGCGAGGAATCGATGTTCGCGGCGGTTTCCCGCTCCGGTCCCTTGCGGGTGCGCTCGATCAGCGATGCGCAGTAGAGCCGCGCGGCGTTCAGCGGCTGCAGGATGTCGTGGCCGACGGCGGCGAGGAACCGCGTCTTGCCGAGATTGGCCTCCTCCGCCAGGATCTGCGCTTGCGCCAGTTCCTGGTTGACCCGGGTCAGCTCCACCGTCCGGGAGGCGACGCGCTGTTCCAGCGATTCGTTCGCGGCCTTCAGCGCCTTGTCCGCGAGGACCCGCGCCGTGATGTCGGCATAGGTCGCCACCATGCCGCCGTCCGGCATCGGGTTCGACCGCAGTTCGAGGATGCGGCCGCTGCTCTTCAGTTCCAGCAGCCAGGGCTGCTCGTAGGTCGACAGCCTGTCGAGGATCATGTTCTCCGCGTCCGGCGCGAGATCGCCGCGCTGGATCAGCAGCTCGAGGATCTGCGTCAGCGGCACGCCGACCTGGCCCATTTCGTCGGGCAGGTCGAACAGCGCGCGATACTGGCGGTTCCAGCAGGTCAGCCGGAAATCGCGGTCGAACACCGTGATCCCCTGTGCCATCTGGTCGAGCGCGATCTGCAGCAGGTCGCGGTTCTGCTGCAGCGCTTCCGAGGCGTCGTCGAGCAGCCGGAAGGCGTCGCGCGACGAGCGGTCGTTGCGCTGGAACAGCAGCGACAGGATCAGCCGCGCCGACGACGACCCGACGGCGCTGGTCAGCAATTGCTCGGAATAGCGGATCAGCGCCGTGTTGGCCGGCTCGCCGCCGGCGATCCGTATCCCCTCCAGCTTCTCGAACGTCTCGAACGACCGTTCGGTGCGCTCGACGCCGAGATAGCGCGAGATCGTCTCGCGCAGGTCGTTGGCGGTCACCGCCGTCCGGAAGCGGCGCAGGCTCGGCATCGGGCTCTGGTCGCGCGGCACGAACAGCGCGGCCTGGATCCGCTCCAGCGGCTTCGAGCTGCGCGACAGCGACCCGAGCACGAAGAACAGCGTGTTGATGGCGAGGCTCCACATCACGCCATGGTTCAGCGGTTCGCCGACCGTGCCGAACAGCGCATGCGGCCTGAGCGCCGCGATGCCGAACAGGCCGCTGGTGACGAAGTCGGTCCCCGGCGGCGACAGCGACGGGATCAGCAGCGTATAGGCCCACACCGCCGAGCCCGCGACCATGCCGAGGATCGCGCCGCGGCTGTTGGCCCCCCGCCAGACCAGCCCGCCGATGAAGGCCGGCGCAAACTGCGCAATTGCCGCGAACGACATCAGCCCGATCGAGGCCAGCCGCGTGTTGGTCGTCGCCTCGCGGTAGTAGAGGAAGGCGGCGAACAGCACGATGAAGATCGCCGCGCGCCGGACGTTCAGGATCACCTTCGACAGGTCCTCGCGGTTGCGCTGGCTCGGCCGCAGCATGCCGCGCACGAACATCGGGATGACAAGGTCGTTCGAAATCATGATCGAGAGCGCGACGCTTTCGACGATCACCATCGCGGTCGCCGCCGACAGGCCGCCGATGAACGCCGCCATGGCCAGCAGGTCGTGTCCCGCCAGCAGCGGAACGGAAAGCACGTAGAGGTCGGCCGTCGTCGCGCCCCCAACCATGGTCAGTCCGGCAAACGCGATCGGCAGCACCAGCAGGTTGATCAGCACGAGATAGAGCGGAAACAGCCACGTCGCCGTCCGCAGTTCCTTCTCGCTCCGGTTCTCGACGATGGTCACGTAGAACTGCCGCGGCAGCAGCAGTATCGCGAAGCCGCTGATCACCGTCAGCACGATCCAGGTCGCGAAGGATGTCTGGTAGTTGACCGCATTGACCACCTCGGGATTGGCCGATGTCGCCGCGATGAATTCGTCCATGCCGCCCAGGAAGAAGAAGATCGCCGCGATGCCGATGGCGAGGAACGCCGCCAGCTTGACGACCGACTCCACCGCCACCGCCAGCACCAGTCCGTCCTGGTGCTCGGTCGCGTCGGCGTGCCGCGTGCCGAACAGCACCGCGAAGATCGCCAGCAGGAACGCGACCGCCAGCGAGATGTCGCCGATCACGAAATCGAAGGAGGGGGCGGCGCCGTTATAGTGCTCGACCATCAGGTTGACGGAGCCCGAGATCGCCTTGAGCTGCAGCGCGATGTAGGGAATGGCGCCGACGGTCGCGATGATCGTGGCGATCGACGCCACGGCGAAGCTCTTGCCGTAGCGGGCGGCGAGAAAGTCGGCGACCGAGGTGATCTTCTCGCTCTTGGCGAGCCGGATGATCCGTCTCAGCAGCGGGAATCCGAACAGGAACACCAGCGCCGGGCCGATATAGATCGCGATGAACTCGAGGCCGCGCTCGGAGGCCAGGCCGACCGAGCCGAAGAAGGTCCACGATGTGCAGTAGATCGCCAGGCTCGCCGCGTAGATATATGGCCGCGAATGCCCGGGCCCGCGCCGCTCCGCCCGCCGGTCGCCCCAGCTTGCGATGGCGAATAGCAGCGTCACATAGGCGATCGCGATGATGACGATGACCCAGCCCTGCACGCCGAAAACTCCTCCCCTTCGCGCCGCAGTTTCACCGACCATGGCGCAACCGCGATGCCCGGCGCAAGTGAGACATCCGGCCTATAGCGAGGCAAAGCTCTCCGCCGTCACTCCGGGGCTGCGCAGCAGAACGCGGAGTCCAGAGCGCTTCCCTTTGTCCAGACGTCGTCAGCGACGCCTGATATTGCCGATAAACTTGCCCGGACTGGCATAAACCCCCTTATTGAACATCCCGTTTTGGCTATATTGGCCGCGACCGGGCAGGGCGACGCACTTGTTGTCACCGGCGCAACCCGCATTTTGGAGGGACCAGATGCTCAAGGAATTCCAGGAGTTTATCTCGAAGGGCAACGTCATGGACCTTGCCGTCGGCGTCATCATCGGCGGCGCGTTCGGACTGATCGTCTCGTCGCTCGTCGCCGACATCATCATGCCGGTCGTCGGCGCCATCTTCGGCGGCTTCGACTTCTCCAACTACTTCCTGCCGCTCTCCTCGGCCGTCACGGCCGACTCGCTGGAAGAAGCGCGCAAGCAGGGCGCCGTGTTCGCCTACGGCTCGTTCATCACCGTGGTCATCAACTTCCTGATCCTGGCCTGGATCATCTTCATCCTGGTCAAGGCGCTGAACAACCTGCGCCGTCGCCTCGAAAAGGAAAAGCCCGCCGCCCCGCCCGCGCCGCCCGCCGCCGACGTCGTCCTCCTCACCGAGATCCGCGACCTGCTGGCCAAGCGCGCGGTCTGACCGGGTAAGTTCCCCCTGGCCCTTGGGGCAGGGCAGTCGCATTCGATTCACCGGTGGCGTCGATACGCTACGCTCGCGACCCCCCTCCCCACAAGGGGGAGGGGTCACGAGCGCTGCGCCCGTAAAAAATGCGTTTGCGCTGAGCCATGGACGCTGACAGGCGCGCGTTTGCCTCGCCGCCTGCCACAATCCACGTCCTTTCCGTGGCCCCGGATTTCTGTTTTGCCGGCGCGCGAAACAGGATAGCAGTCGCGGCTTCGATCCACGGGACAGCCGATCTTGCCGCCAATCACCTCGTTCCTGCGCCCCGAGGCGCGCCTTGCACCCGAGAGCGGCATCGTCGCCGTCATGAACCACGGCCGCGGCCGGGAAGGGCTGATCCCGCTCTGGGCCGGCGAGGGCGACCTGCCGACGCCCGATTTCATCACGCAGGCCGCGGGCGCGGCGCTCGCCGCCGGCGAGACCTTCTACACCTGGCAGCGCGGCATTCCGGAACTGCGCCAGGCGCTGGCCGACTATCACAAGCGCCATTTCAACCGCGACTTCGCCCCGGAAGAGTTTCTGGTCACCGGTTCCGGCATGCAGTCGATCCAGCTCGCGCTCGACGCCGTGGCCGGCGCGGGCGACGAGGTCGTCTACCTGTCGCCCGCCTGGCCGAACTTCGCCGCCGCCGCCGGCGTCTCGGGCGCGACGCCGGTCGCCGTCCCGCTCGACTGGTCCGACAATGGCTGGTCCTGCGATCTCGGCAAGCTCGAGGCGGCGATCACGGCGAAAACCCGCGTCATCTTCGTCAACACCCCGTCCAACCCGACCGGCTGGACCGCCGACCGCGAGACGCTGCAGGCGATCCTTGACCTGGCGCGCGCGAAGGGCCTGTGGATCATCGCCGACGAGATCTATGCGCTGTTCTACTACGGCGGCCGCCGCGCCCCGTCCTTCATGGACGTGATGGAGCCGGACGACCGGATCATCTTCGTCAACAGCTTCTCGAAGAACTGGGCGATGACCGGCTGGCGGGTCGGCTGGATCAGGGTCCACCCCGAGCTTCAGGCGGTGTTCGAGAACCTGATCCAGTATTCGACCTCCGGCGTCGCGCAGTTCATGCAGCGCGGCGCGGTCGCGGCGCTCGACCAGGGCGACGCCTTCATCGCCTCGCAGGTCGAGCGCGCCCGCCAGGCCCGCGACATCGTCTGCCGCATCCTCGGCGACACCGGCCGCGCCCGCTTCAGCGTTCCCGCCGGCGCCTTCTACCTCTACTTCTCGATCGACGGCGTCACCGACGTCCGCCAGGCCGCCTTCGACATCGTCGACCAGGCCAATGTCGGCCTTGCGCCCGGCACCGCCTTCGAAGCCGACGGCGCCGGCTTCTTCCGCATCTGCTTCCACCGCCGCCTGGACGAGATCGAGGAGGCGGCAGAGCGGCTGGCGAAGTGGATAAGGACGGCATAGGGGAATGAAGGGGCGTTCCAAGAGATCGACTAGCTAAAGGTAATCTGAAATGAGCCACATCGAGAGCAGTTGGAGCTACGCTGCATGCTTTGTTGAGATGAAATTCAACGAAACGTCGCTCGCTTGTGGTTCTGGTTTCTTCTGGAAATTTGGTGGTAGGATCTTCTTGGTGTCTAATTGGCACAATTTCTCGGGGATAGATCCGACAAACGGCAGGGTGATGTCTCCTACCGCCGGTCTGCCAAATCGCGTGAGTATACAGATCTTTAGACGCCTCTCAGATGCGGACCGAGATGGATTCTTCGAAATGAAAGTCGATAGGATAGAGTGCAACATTTCGGATCCTAGTGACTACACCAAATGTTACTGGCTTGAGCATCCAACATATGGGCGACAGGTTGACGTCGCCGCGCTGCCTCTGGATCGAATCACTGGTGATATCCAACTTGGCTTCGCGAATGAGACCGAGGATGATGCTGTAATCCCCTCATCCGTCTCCCAAGATGTTTTCATAGTAGGATATCCGCTGGGATTGATCACGGGGGCGCCATCGCCTGTCTGGAAGCGAGGGACTATTGCAACTGAACCGACGTTCGATGCCGGCGGTCTTCCGATGCTGTATGTGGACAGCGCAACTAGGAAGGGAATGTCGGGCTCCGTTGTCATCGCGAGGCACATCATAGTCGGTAGTGCCTATACCCGGAAAGACGGGCAGAAGTCCGAGGTGTTACTGTATGGGCGGAAAGATACTGTTCTCGGTGTATATTCAGGTCGAGTAGGGGAGGATGAGAATCAGGCTCAACTCGGTCGCGTCTGGAAACGAAGGACTATTGAGGAGGTGATTGGAGGAGGACGGTTAGCTCGACCCCACTAGTATTTGGATCGACCTCCAACATCCGCGATCCATCGCCCTCCGCGACCGTCATCCCGCAGGCCGGAGGCCATGCGGGATCCATTGCTCTTTGCGATTGGGCTCAAGTGCTGGGGGCAGTTCCGCCCGCGCGTCCCCGCGAGCGGCAGAGCTTCTCCGCGGAACCACGGTCAACTGTCCTCTGCGGATACGGTTGAACTGAAGCGTCGACCGAATTTTGTCTCGCCGCACGCCCGGCCAACTTGATCTATCAAAGAATCAACGACTTGCCCGTGCCCGCCCAAGCCCCGAGCAAGAAATCTATCAACCCCTCGACAGCCCCCCGTACACTCCCGCCAGAACGACCGGAGGCGCGTCATGGACTGGGATTTCATCATCGACAAACAGTCCCGCGCCCTGCGGCTTGTGCTGGCCGCGCTGGTCGCGATGGCCGGTCTCTCCGGCGACAACCCGGTCCTGCCGCGTCGGCTCTACCGCAAGGTCCTCGCCATCCTGCGCCCGGCCGAATCCGCCGCCCGCCGGCTGATCGTCATGTCCGCGCGCGGCATCACTGTGGCGCTGCCGCCGCCGCGCAAGCCCGTTCGCCGGCCGAGATCGATCTACGTTCGGCCGGGTCGCGGCACCGGCATCGTCGTGCCCTGGGGCGTGGAGATGCCGGATGCGCGGCCCCGCCCGGCGGCGACCACCCTGCCGGTGGTGGATCCGCCCTACCGCATCCCCCGGCCGCGCCGCACCGGGTCGGGCGTCCCGCGCATCCGCTTCCTCGACCAGCGCCCCGAGCCGCCGCGTCCCGCGCCGCTGCCCGTTGGTCTCGTCGACGCCACCCGCCTTGGCCAGCGCCTCGACGCGCTCCGCCGCGTGCTGGACGATCTGCCGCGCCATGCGCTGCGCCTCGCACGCTGGAAGGCGCGCTGCGCCGCGGGCCTGGTCAAGCGCCTGTCGCCGCTGCGGCCGGGCCGGGCCTATGGCGCGCGCGGAAAGCATGCCCGCAGGCCGGTTCACGGCGTCGATGAAATTCTCCTCGACACGCATTACTTCGCCCGCGAGGCGCTTGCGCTGGACATGCCGGTCATGCGCCCGATGGGCGGCGCCTAGCCTGGCTGGGGGGACAGTTTACTTTTTTCCGCAGAAAGGCGCCGCCGCTCGCGACCTCGCGCGGGCGGAAACAAAGTAAACTGTCCCCTGCGGTGACTGCGCGCCCTCAGCCGCCCGAATGCGGCACCACCAGCGGGATGATCCGCTCGGTCTTCTCGATCCCCGGCCGGCGATTGTCGGTCAGCGGGATGCCGAGCGCCGTCCAGGTCTCCAGCAGCGCTTCCTTCAGCCCGTCGATCAGCGCGTCCGAGTGGAACGGCGTCGGCGTGATGCGCAGCCGCTCCGTGCCGCGCGGCACGGTCGGGTAGTTGATCGGCTGGATGTAGATGCCGTGGACGCCGAGCAGGCGGTCGCTGGCGAGCTTGCACAGCTCCGGATCGCCGACCAGCACCGGCACGATATGTGTCTCCGACGGCATCACCGGCAGGCCGGCGCCCGACAGCACGGCCTTGGTCTGCGCCGCCTGGCGCTGCTGCGCGTCGCGCTCGGATTGCGATGCCTTCAGATGCCGGATCGAGGCGGTCGCCGCCGCGGCGATCGCCGGGGGCAGGGCGGTGGTGAAGATGAAGCCCGGCGCATAGGAGCGCACCGCGTCGATGACCGAGCGGGTGCCGGCGATATAGCCGCCGAGCGTGCCGAACGCCTTGGCGAGCGTACCCTCGATCACGTCGATGCGGTGCGACACGCCATCCCGCTCGGTGATGCCGCCGCCGCGGCCGCCATACATGCCGACCGCGTGCACCTCGTCGATATAGGTCATCGCGTTGTAGCGCCGCGCCAGGTCCGCGATCTCGGCGATCGGCGCGATGTCGCCGTCCATCGAATAGACGCTCTCGAACACGATCAGCTTCGCCCGCTCGCGGCCCGCGCTCTGCAGCAGGCTCTCGAGATGGCGCAGGTCATTGTGCCGGAACACCTTCTTCTCCGCGCCCGAGCGCCGCACGCCCTCGATCATCGACGAGTGGTTGAGCTCGTCCGACAGGATCAGGCAGTTCGGCAGCAGCCGCGCGATGGTCGAGATCGACGCCTCGTTGGACACGAAGCCGGAAGTGAACACCAGCGCGGCTTCCTTGCCGTGCAGGTCGGCGAGTTCGGCTTCCAGTTCGACCAGCGGATGGTTGGTGCCCGAAATGTTGCGGGTGCCGCCGGCGCCGGAGCCCATCCGCCCGGCCGCCTCCTGCATCGCCGCCACCACGTCCGGATGCTGGCCCATGCCGAGATAGTCGTTGGAGCACCAGACGGTGATCTCCTTGGCGTTGCCCTCCGAGCGCCAGATCGCGCGTGGAAAGGAGCCTGCGATCCGCTCGATGTCGGCGAAGATGCGGTAGCGCCGCTCGGCGTGGAGCTGGTCGATCGCTTCCTCGAAAAAGCGGGAATAGTTCATGCGTCGGTCCTGCGGTTCGGCGGGGAACATAATTCCGGATGCCCGGGGAATCCATTCGCCTCTTGGTGTCATATTGCCACGGCAAACGCTCTGCCGCCGCGACTATTCCTGAATGCGGGTTTCCGGCGGATGTCGCCTTGTTCTGGATCAAGTCGCGGAAACCATCGGCCACCCTTCCTTAAGCCTTTGCCGCTAGTCTGGCCGGGCCGGGAGATCCGGCGGCTGGCGCGTGCAAGGCCGGCCTGTTCGGCCAAAGGGTGTTTGCGTATGGCTGTTCTGGTTACGGGGGGCGCCGGGTTCATCGGCAGCCACATGGTGTGGGAACTGCTGGACCACGGCGAGGACGTCGTCGTGCTCGACCGGCTGTCCACCGGCTTCAACTGGGCGGTTCCGAGCGACGCCAAGCTGGTCATCGGCGACATCGCCGACCAGAACCTCGTCAAGCACATCCTGCGCCGCAACGAGATCGACGCGGTGATCCACTTCGCCGGCTCCGTCGTCGTGCCGGATTCGCTGGCCGATCCGCTCACCTATTACGACAACAACACCTGCAAGTCGCGCGCCCTGATCGAGGCGGTCGTGCGCGGCGGGGTCAAGAACTTCATCTTCTCCTCCACCGCCGCCGTCTACGGCATGACCGGATCTGACCCCGTCGCGGAAACCCACCCGCTCGCGCCCGAGACGCCCTACGGCGTCTCCAAGCTGATGACCGAATGGATGCTGCGCGATACCGCCCGCGCCCACGAGTTCCGCTATGCCGCGCTGCGCTACTTCAACGTCGCCGGCGCCGATCCGCATGGCCGCACCGGCCAGTCGACGGCCGGCGCCACCCACCTCGTCAAGGTCGCGGTCGAGGCGGCGCTCGGCAAGCGCAAGCGCATCGAGGTTTACGGCACCGACTACCCGACCGAGGACGGCACCTGCATCCGCGACTTCATCCATGTCAGCGATCTCGTCGCCGCGCACCGGCTGGCGCTCACCCATCTGCGCACCGGCGGCGGCAACCTCGTCGCCAATTGCGGCTACGGCCACGGCTATTCCGTGCTCGACCTGATCGAGGCGGTGCAGCACGCCAATGGCTCCAGCTTCGAGGTCCATGTCGCGCCGCGCCGCGAGGGCGACATGCCCTGCGTCATCGCCGATCCGACGCTGCTCAAGACCACGCTCGGCTGGCAGCCCAGGCACGACAGCCTCGATACCATCGCCCAGACCTCGCTCGCCTGGGAAAAGGGCCTCAGCCGCCGCAACTCGGTCTGGGGCATCGAATCACCCGATCCGGACGACTGGCAGCCGCTGCCGGGCCGGGTGGGCGCGTCGAAATAGCCCATCGCTTGCGCTGCGTTGCGGCGCATTTCCGCCATTCCTCACGCGCTTGTGCGCGTCCGTCCGCACGCGCCAGTTGACGCGGCGCGGCGTTGGCGCGACACGTTGCGCGCTGGGGCGATGACCCGCTGCTTCGGGCGGCGGTTGAACAGGGTTGGCGGCGGCGGAATGAACATGCGATCGATCCTGCGGCCTGTCGCGGCCGTTCTCCTGGCTGTGGCGCTTGCCGCCTGCTCGACCTCCCGGCCGGTCGAGGTCCTCACCGTCCAGCCGATCCGCTCGGAAAAATACGCTGCCATCGTCGTCGACGCCAACACCGGCCGCACGCTCTATGCGTCCGCCGCCGACCAGATGCGCTACCCGGCCTCGCTCACCAAGATGATGACCGCCTACATGATGTTCGAGGCGCTGGATTCCGGCCGCATCTCGAAGTCGACACAGATCCCGATGTCGGCCTACGCCGCGTCCCGGCCGCCGACCAAGATGGGCATCAAGCCCGGCGGCTCGATCGACGTCGACTCGGCGCTGCGGGCCCTCGTCGTCCGCTCGGCCAATGACGTGGCGGCCGCCGTCGGCGAATATCTCGGCGGCTCCGAAGCACAGTTCGCCGCCAACATGACGGCGCGGGCGCGCCAGCTCGGCATGACCCGCACCACCTTCCGCAATGCGTCCGGCCTCCCCGACGCCGGCCAGCAGACCTGCGCCCGCGACATGGCCATTCTCGGCATGGCGCTGCGCCAGCGTTTCCCGCACCACTATTCCTATTTCGCCACCCGCGAATTCGCCTATGCCGGCAAGATGGTGCGCGGCCACAACAAGCTCCTGGAGACCGGCGGCATCGACGGCATCAAGACCGGCTACATCCGCGCCTCCGGCTTCAACATCGTCACCTCCGTCAACCGCGACGGCAAGCGCCTGATCGTCACCGTCATGGGCGGCGAAAGCGCCAACGGCCGCAACGCCCATGTCCAGCAGCTCATCCAGAAATATCTGCCGGCGGCGGCGAGAAGGGGTGGGATGGGCTGAGGCGCCGCTTGATGGGTGCACCAGCCGGCAGTCGCCTCCAAGGCTCTGTTCGACCGGCTATTCGATCCCGCGACTGGCCTTTCTTGTCAGCGGCGCCTGCTGCGACCCGCGTGCTGGAGCAATGGCCGGAGCGGGACTCGTCGAGACCAAGATGAGATAGAACTGGCTAAGTCCCGAAGGAGTAACCTTCAGGGTTCCACTGCCATCTCCAACAGCCAAATAGGAGAAAATCTCCGCTGACGTTACCGAAGGAACAGCAAATCCGTCGACAAGTCCGCCCGGCCAGGTAATCACGCAAAGATTGCCCTCGGTGACGATCGTGAACCCGTTGTTGTCGAGGTTGCTACAGTCGCCCCCAAATGCCGCCGAAATCATCTTGAGGCCTGGACCTTGTGGACCCTGCGGCCCGGCGGGGCCTTGTGGACCTGCCTCGCCCTGCGCGCCTGCCGGTCCGGCCGGCCCCTGAATGCCTTGAATACCTTGCAGACCCACTTGTCCCTCGGGCCCGGCCGGCCCGGCCGGACCAGCTGCGCCCGCCACGCCTTGGATGCCTTGCGGCCCGACCGGTCCGGCCGCGCCCCTGGATGCCCACAGTTCCCAGTCGAGACCCGCCACCGGCTGCTTGTTCAGGCTGGCGCGCTTGGCCCGCCAGGTCGATCCGCCGAAAGTCACCACGTCGTTCAAAAGGTAGCTGACGGACGCGAGCCAAGCTCCGCGCGGCGAGACGCCGAGCCCGCAATCGGCGACCACGAAGTTCGCCGCCGGACCGAGCGTGTTGTTCGGGTTGACCTTCTGCAGCGTCACGATGCAGTCGCCGGGATGATAGAGGACCGAGAAGGTGAACGCGCGGCTCACGTTGCCGGAGCGCACCTGGAAGCCGGCGGCGACCTTGCCGTCCAGCCGCACCACCGTATTGCCGGAAAGCGTCGTGCCGGTGATCACCAGTCGGCCGTTCTCGATGCGGGGATTGGCCCCCGTGATGTCCTGAGCCTCGGCCGACGTGACGCCCGCCGCAAAAAATCCCACTGCCGCAAGCGCTGCGCGCCGAAGATATGTACCATTCAACATTTGCCCCATCCCCACTGGTTTCCGAAAAGTAAACACGTTCCGCGAAAGGCATGCCATGGGTTGGCGCTGGTTTCTGTTCCCTGGGTGACAGGGTACACGCAGACCCATCCGCCCTCGCGGCCGACCCCCGTCCCGAAGCCGTTGCTGCTACTTCGGCGTTTCCGTTGCGGTGAAGGCGCCGTTGATGGTGTTTCCGCTCACCATGTTGCCACCGATCGAGATGAGCTTGGAGCCGGCGCCGGGCTGCAGGCCGCGGCCGTTGCCGGTGATCTGCGAGTTCTGAATCCTCACCGTCGCGTTCAGCCCGTTCGTCGCCACGCCGACTGTTGTGTTCTGGGCGATCGTCGAGTTGGCGATGGCGACATTGGTCGCGCCTCCGCCGCTGTCGAGCGCGAACAGGCCGCCCCCCGTGCTTCCTGAAATCATGCTGTCGCGGATCATCGCGGAATTCACGCCGCTCGCGCCGCGGCCGTCGATGGTGAAGCCGCTGGCGCCGTCATCGACGCTCACCTGATCGAGCGCCACCTTGGCGCTGCCCGACCCTACCGGTCTGATGAAAATGCCACCGCCGCCCGTCGCACCTTCCTCGCGGGCGATGGTCGTGTTCTTGACGTAGAGCTCGCTGGCGCCGGACGGCTGCAAGATGATGCCGAACCGGTTGGAAACGGAGATCAATGTACAGTCTTCCACATGCACGATGCCGCCGGAGCCGCCGATGGCGATGCCGTGCTCCGCATTCAGTGTGAACCCACGGATACGCACGATGTCGCCAGGGCCGACATCCACCTGGATGCCCGCACTTCCAGTAACGTTGGCTGGTGGTTCGACAGTTGTCCTGACGATGCTCGCCTGGCCGTCCTGGGCGATGAAGTCGACCGATTTGTTCACGAAGAACGCAAAGTACTCCCCCGGAAGCACATGGATGACGCCGCCGCCGGTCGTTTTCTCGAGCGCGCCGCCTGGTCCGCCGATCTGTCGGCAGGGGGTCGCTATGGACAGACAATCGTTGGTGTTGCTGCCCGTGTCGGAAACGAAGGTGAGGAAGTCGGCGCGGGCCGCCTCCGTCGCGCCGAGCATGAAACCGGATGCAACTGCCACAAGCGCGGCACGCCGCAGAACTGCACGGTTCAACATATGTCCCATCCCCCGATAGCTTCCGATAGGTAAGCACTTCCGGAACGGCTTTGCCATGGGCTGGCGAGGATATTTGTTCCCTTCGGGGACAGCGCCCACGAAACGCTCGAATGCCGCGCGCCTCAGGCCGTCGGTTCCGCGCCGCCGCATCGGTCCGCATTGTCCGCGTCCTGCTGGGCATTCCTCCGGCTGGTCCGGAAATCCTGCCGGACGTGATCCCACCAATGCGCCGCGTAGCCCTTGGGGGCCTCGTGCCGGAACAAGTCCGGCGCCCCCTGCTTCACCGCCGGCAGCCGGTTCCACGCCACCGTCGGAAACGTATGGTGCTCGTTGTGATAGCCGGTGTTGAAGAGCAGAAGATTGATCCAGCCATAGTGGGACTGCGTCGGGTTGACCGCATCGTCGCCAGCATGTTCGCTCAGCGACTGGCCAAGGTTCCAGACGCCGAGCTTGCCCACGAAAAGCGACACCGACCAGACCTGGTAAAGCAGCGCCCATGGTCCGAACAGGCCGAGCATGACGGCGTTCGAGGCCAGCGACGTTCCGACGAAGAGCCAGACCTGCCAGCGCGGCGGCCGCGTCGCCCGGACGTCGCGCCGCGGATCCTTGACCGGAAAGCCGCTCAGCCGCGCGTTGATCCTGGGCAGGATCAGGTCGCCGATCACCGGGCCGAGCGGCAGCGCGTGGATGAACAGGGTCAGCAGCGTCGCGAACCTCTGCAGCCGGGGGTTCGCCGCGATCAGCAGCCGCCGCGCCTGGATGGCGCAGATGTCCTCGTGCTCGTAGTCGCGCTCGTAATTGCCGATATAGGGGTGATGGCTGGTGATGTGCTCATGCTGGTAGGTGAGCTGCCGCCCATAGGTGGTCATCCCGGCTTCGAGCAGCAGGTCGAAGCAAAGTTTAGGCAGGTCGCGGCGGAAGATCAGCCGATGCGCCGTCTCGTGCAGCAGCGCGCCCATGCCGTGGATCAGCAACTGGCCGGGCACGAACGCGGCGAGGAAGATCGCCCAGACCGGCGCGCCCGACACCAGCCATGCGATGCCCCAGTGCAGGCCGATCAGGAGCGGCAGGGCCAGAGCCGTGCATGCGAAAGGCCCTGACAGGCCGCGCAGCGCCGGGTTGCGGCGCAGCGCCTGCCGCCGCATGTCGTTGTGCCGCCGCGCCTGCGGCGAAATGCGCTCGGCATCGCCCCTCGGCGCGGCACTCGCATCGGCCGGGGCTCCGGCGGAAGAGGGCATCGGGATCAACCTTCTCGCGTCTCGCGGCCTGCCGCGGCGCACAGCGGCGTTTTTGCCCCGGACGCATCGCTTTGGCAAGCATTGGCGCAAGGCCGCGGTGCTGGCGCGCGCGATCGAATCGGTGGCGGGAAAAAACGTTCTGGTGCTGCCAGAGAGGATTGAACTCTCGACCTCTCCCTTACCAAGGGAGTGCTCTACCACTGAGCTACGGCAGCGTTGCCAGGAACGCGGCGGCTTTTGCCACAGGCACGGCGGATGCGCAAGCGCGCATTGGATGGTAGAGAAACGCCGCAACGGGAGTTTTGGCTGGCTGGACGGATGCAATGGCGAAGCAGGACGAGCAGGATCGCACCAGGGATGCCCGCGCGGCGCGGCTGTCGGCGCAGTTGCGCGCCAACCTGCAGCGCCGCAAGGCGCAGGCGCGCGCCCGGCGTGACGGCGACGCCGACGAGCGGCCTGAGGGCATCGCACTCGCCGAAGGCTCGGCTCCGAAGCCCGGACCGAAAGTCGGCGAGTGAGTCGTTCTGTCCGGAATTTCGCCGCATTGGATCGCTTTCTGGTCGCGTCGGCGCGAGGGGACAGGCCGGCGATCCTGCCGGCTTTGGACGGCTTTCTTGAACCTGCTCTCCGCTTGGTCTAGACGGACGGCCTTTGGGGCCGGTCTCCGGCCATTCATATTCGAAAGACGCAATCCATGGATCGAATCAGGATTACCGGCGGCCGCAAACTCGAGGGCGTGATCCCCATCTCCGGCGCCAAGAACGCCGCGCTGCCGCTGATGATCGCCTCGCTCCTGACCCGCGAGACGCTGACGCTGGAAAACGTGCCGGACCTCGCCGACGTCAACCAGCTGATCAAGATCCTCGGCAACCATGGCGTCGACATTTCGGTCAACGGCCGCCGCGGCAGCCAGAAGGAAGGCTATTCGCGCACGGTCAATTTCACCGCCGGCGAGATCGTCGACACCACGGCCCCCTATGAGCTCGTGTCGAAGATGCGCGCCTCGTTCTGGGTCATCGGCCCGCTGCTCGCCCGCATGGGCGAGGCGAAAGTGTCGCTGCCGGGCGGCTGCGCCATCGGCACGCGGCCGGTCGACCTGTTCCTCGACGGCCTGGCGGCGCTGGGCGCCGAGATCGACGTCGACAACGGCTATGTGGTGACGCGCGCAAGGCATGGCCTGAAGGGCGCGCGCTTCGTGTTCCCGAAGGTCTCGGTCGGCGCGACCCATGTGCTGATGATGGCGGCCTCTCTGGCGCGCGGCGAGACCGTGCTCGAAAACGCCGCCCGCGAGCCGGAAATCGTCAACCTTGCCGAATGCCTCAACCTGATGGGCGCGAAAATTTCGGGCGCCGGGACCTCCACCATCGTCATTCAGGGCGTCGACAGCCTGTCGGGTGCCACCTGCGGCATCATTCCGGATCGCATCGAGACCGGGACCTATGCCATGGCGGTTGCGATGACCGGCGGCGATGTCGTGCTGGAAGGCGCCCGTGCGGAACTGCTGCAGTCGGCGCTCGACGTCATCGGCCGGACGGGAACCGAGATCACGGCTCTGAACCACGGCATCCGTGTCCGCCGCAACGGCCACGGCATCGAGCCGGTCGACATCACCACCGAGCCGTTCCCGGGCTTCCCGACCGACCTCCAGGCGCAGTTCATGGGCCTGATGACGATGTCGAAGGGCAAGTCGCGCATCACCGAGACGATCTTCGAAAACCGCTTCATGCACGTCCAGGAACTCGCCCGCCTCGGCGCGCACATCTCGCTGTCCGGCCAGACCGCCGTGGTCGAGGGCGTGGCGAAGCTCAAGGGCGCGCCCGTGATGGCGACCGACCTGCGCGCGTCGGTCTCGCTGGTCATCGCCGGCCTCGCGGCCGAAGGCGACACGGTGGTCAACCGCATCTACCACCTCGATCGCGGCTTCGAGCGGCTGGAAGAGAAACTGTCCGGCTGCGGCGCCCTCGTCGAGCGCATCTCGGACTGAGCGGACGGCGCCTTCGGGTACTTGTTGCGCCGCATCACGAGACCGCCTAACAACGGCGCGTGATTGAAGGGATGCCCGAAGGGCGGAAATCCGGCATGGAACAGCTCAAGCTCGTGGCGCTCGACGCCGACGATCTGGAAATCATCTCGGCGCATGTGCAGGACGCCGTGATGCAGGTCGCCGGTATCGACTGGCGCGCGGGCGAGAAGCGGCTGCTGATCGAGATGAACCGCTTCGTCTGGGAAAAGGCCGCCGGGCTGCTGCGCCGCCACAACGAGCGCCGCCGCAGCGTCCTGCATTTCGACCGCGTTCTGTCTGTACGCTCGAGCGGCATCCCGCGCGGCAAGGCGCAGGAAGTGCTCTCGCTTCTGACCATCGGCTTCGCCGAGGACACGGCCCCGGCCGGCTCGATCGAGCTTCTGTTCGCCGGCGGCGGCGCGATCGTTCTGGAGGTCGAGTGTGTCGAAGTGCGGCTGACCGATCTCGGCGCCGCCTGGGCCGCGGCGTCGCGGCCCGTGCACGGGGGCTGACGCGCCGATGGCGATCACGCTCGATGCATCTTCGGCCGATTTCGAAGCGCGCTTCGCCGGCTTTCTGTCGACCAAGCGGGAAGTCTCCGCCGACGTCGACGCGCAGGTGCGCGACATCATCGGACGCGTCCGGATCGAAGGCGACGCGGCCCTGCTCGACTACACGCGGCGTTTCGACCGCTTCGACGCGTCCGGCGGCCGGCTGACCGTCGCCGAGGACGAGATCGACGCGGCCTTCGACGTGGCGGACGCGAAGACAGTGGAGGCGCTGACGCTCGCGCGGGACCGCATCGCCGCGCACCATGCCCGCCAGAAGCCGGCCGACGATCTCTACACCGACGCGATCGGCGTCCGCCTCGGCTCGCGCTGGACGGCGGTCGAATCGGTCGGCCTCTACGTGCCGGGCGGCACCGCCAGCTATCCGTCCTCGGTGCTGATGAACGCCGTGCCAGCCAGCGTGGCAGGCGTCGAGCGCGTCGTCATCACGGTGCCGGCGCCCGACGGCGTGCTCAATCCGCTGGTTCTGGTGGCGGCACGGCTGGCCGGCGTGTCGGAGATTCACCGCGTCGGCGGCGCGCAGGCGATCGCCGCGCTCGCCCATGGCACGGAATCGATCCGGCCGGTGGTGAAGATCGTCGGCCCCGGCAACGCCTATGTCGCCGCCGCCAAGCGCCAGGTGTTCGGCACGGTCGGCATCGACATGATCGCCGGCCCGTCCGAGGTGCTGGTGCTGGCCGACGGCTCCAACGACCCCGAATGGATCGCCGCCGACCTTTTGGCCCAGGCCGAACACGACACCGGCGCACAGTCGATCCTGGTGACGGACGACGCGGCATTCGGCAAGGCGGTCGAGGCCGCGGTCGAACGGCAGCTGAAGCGCCTGCCGCGCGGCGAGACGGCGGCGGCGAGCTGGCGCGATTTCGGCGCGGTGATCCTGGTCGAGACGTTCGACGCCGCGCTGCCGCTGGTCGACCGCATCGCCGCCGAGCATCTCGAACTGGCGATCCCCGACGCCGAGGCCTATGCGGGGAGGGTCCGCAACGCCGGCGCGATCTTCATCGGCCGCCACACGCCTGAAGTCATCGGCGACTATGTCGGCGGCTCGAACCACGTCCTGCCGACGGCGCGCTCGGCCAGGTTCTCGTCCGGCCTGTCGGTGCTCGATTTCATGAAGCGCACGTCGCTGCTGCAGCTCGGCCCCGACCAGCTGCGTGCCCTTGCGCCGGCGGCGATCGCGCTCGCCGAAGCCGAGGGCCTCGGCGCCCATGCCCGTTCCGTCGCCATCCGGCTCAATCTCTGAGGCGCGGCGATGGGGAGGGAGCCGGGCAATTCAAGACTGGTGGACATCGAGCTCGATGAATCGATCGGCCGCTCGACGCCCGATGTCGAGCACGAGCGCGCGGTGGCCATCTTCGACCTGGTCGAGGAAAACTCGTTCAAGCCGGTGACCGACGCGGGCGAGGGGCCGTACAAGCTCAAGCTGTCGCTGGTCGAATCGCGCCTCGTGTTCGCGATCTCGCGCGAGAATGGCGAGCCCGTCGTCACGCACATCCTGTCGCTCACGCCGTTCCGGCGGATCGTCAAGGACTATTACATGATCTGCGAGAGCTATTACGACGCCATCCGCTCGTCGTCGCCGGGGCAGATCGAGGCGATCGACATGGGCCGCCGGGGGCTGCACAACGAAGGCTCCCAGACGCTGATGGACCGGCTGGCCGGCAAGATCGAGGTCGATTTCGACACCGCCCGCCGGCTGTTCACGCTGGTCTGCGTGCTGCACTGGCGTGGGTGAGGGCCCGGTTGGCGTCACAGCTTGGCGAAGACCCGGTGATGAAGCTGCCCGGCTCGATCCTGTTCCTGTGCGGCCAGAACGTGATCCGGTCGCCGATGGCCGAACAATTGGCGCGCGCGGTCCTTCCGCCCGGGGTGTTCATCGCATCAGCGGGCGTCCGGCCCGGCGAGCGCGACCCCTTTGTCGATTCCGTGCTGGCTGAGCGGGGCATGACGCTTGGCAAGCGCCAGCCGCAACTGCTCGACGATCTCGAGGACGCCTATTTCGACCTGATTGTCACGCTGGCGCCGGAGGCCCATCACGCCGCGCTGGAGCTGACCCGCTCGGCGGCGGTCGATGTCGAATACTGGCCGACGCCCGATCCGACCACCGCCTCGGGCACGCGCGACCAGATCCTGGCGGCCTACCGGGACGTCTTTGCACGGCTGGAGACGCGGATCCGGGCGCGGTTCGGCGGCGCCGACCTTCCGCGATAAGCGCTGTTCACAAGCGCCAAGAGATTGTATAGGTTCCGCGCAAATCCGGCCATCGGCCGAGCAGAAGCTGCTCGGCCGGCCATTTTCCGTATACAAAGGTATCGAATGCCGAAGGAAGAAGTCCTCGAATTTCCGGGTCTCGTGACCGAATTGCTGCCCAACGCCATGTTCCGCGTCAAGCTTGAGAACGAACACGAAATCATCGCGCACACCGCCGGCCGCATGCGCAAGAACCGCATCCGCGTGCTCACGGGCGACAAGGTGCTGGTCGAGATGACCCCCTACGACCTGTCCAAGGGTCGCATCACCTACCGCTTCAAGTAGCCGGCGCCGGCGGCTGCCGTCGCGCCGCTCTTTCCACGGGACCCTTTCGAGCGATGAGCGTCTTCCAGAAGCTGGTTCTGGCCTCCGGGTCGCCGCGCCGTATCGAACTCCTGCAGCAGGCCGGCATCGAGCCGGACCGCATCTTCCCCGCCGATGTCGACGAAACGCCGCTGCGCGCCGAGCACCCGCGCTCGCTCGCCAAGCGCCTGTCGCGCGCCAAGGCCGACAAGGCGCTGGATTCGCTGTCGAAGGAGCCCGATTGGGACGGTGGCTACATCCTCGCCGCCGACACCGTCGTCGCCGTCGGCCGGCGCATCCTGCCCAAGGCCGAGCTGGTCGACGAGGCGTCGAACTGCCTGCGCCTGCTCTCCGGCCGCTCGCACCGCGTCTATTCCGGCGTCGTGCTGATCACGCCAGCCGGCAAGGTGCGCCAGAAGCTGATCGAGACCCGCGTCCGCTTCAAGCGCCTGTCGCGCGAGGAGCTCGAAAGCTACCTGGCCTCGGGCCAGTGGCGCGGCAAGGCCGGCGGCTACGCCATCCAGGGCCTCGCCGGCAGCTTCGTCGTCAAGCTGGTCGGCTCCTACACCAATGTCGTCGGCCTGCCGCTCTACGAGACGGTCGGCCTGCTGGCGGGCGACGGCTACAAGGTTCATTTCAACTGGCTGTCGGGAACGCGCACGGCCTGACCCGACGCTTCCGCCCGTCGCCGGTTTCCGGCGCGGCTGGTGGCGAAACCGGCAAACCATACATACATCGCCGCCATGCCCGACCCGAAAGCTCCCGACCAGACATCCAATGTGACGCCGCTGCGCCCGCGCCGGCCTTGCCCGGAATGCGGCAAGCCCTCCGTCCGCACGACCTACCCGTTCTGCTCGCCGCGCTGCAAGGACGTCGACCTGCACCGCTGGCTGACCGGCGCCTACGTGATTCCCGCACGCGACGACGAGGACGAGAACGACGTCAGCTCGGACCGCCGGGACTGACGAAGGGCCGGACTTTCGGCCCGCCGTCGCAATCGTCCCGCGCCCTCCCGTCGACAGCGGCGAAGGTGGCCGACGAAGGACCGATTTTGTCGCCGCCCGCGCTGGACAGACCCACTTCCCGTGGCTATAACGCCCGCGCTTCAGGTGGCCGCCAACGCCGCCGCGGGACCCCGGTCCCGATCGTCTCCGCCTCGCGGTGACCAGTGCCCAGTTAGCTCAGTTGGTAGAGCAGCGGATTGAAAATCCGCGTGTCCGTGGTTCGAATCCGCGACTGGGCACCATTTGTCTTTGTCAAGATATTGATTTTAATGATAGACGTTGATTTTGGCTACTATCGAGCCACCTGTTGATCCACCCTTCTTTGGTTATTGCCCGATTGACGGGCGCTTCACGAGAAGCGTTCCGATAGGAGAGGTAAGGAGTTCGATCCTCCTCAGCTCCACCAGCGGATTTTGTCGAACACGCGCGCACATTCTGCGTTCCCAATTCCATCGACTTTTCCGTGGCTTAGCGCTGAGCGGCTCCGCCACTCTGCCGTCGAGACACGCAATTCTCCCGATTTCCTGCCGTTTCGGCTCAAGCGTCTCTCGGCGCGGTCCACGCTGACCACATGTTTGCGATAGTGATGGTCGGTGGATCAGCGCGATGCCGGAATGATGGTGACGGTGATCGACGGATGAAGCGTCAAACAGGATCGTCGTGATTGGGGTAGGGTCAGAGGCGGGGTGCTGCTGTTTAGGCAGACCTCATGAGAGCGAGGCGATCTGCTCCAACCAGAGAACGGGAAGTTCCTGACGCGCGAGATGCCTGGCCGACACCTTGTCTGATTGTCTGCCAGTCATGATCTGATCCAACAGCCGCGGCGCCATAAACGCTAATGGCAGGACCCGTCCGACATCCGCACGGTCGACGCCGAAGAGTTTCGCCACTCCGCTGCTTCCAAGATCGGGGTTCTCGATCATCTTCTCGAGATACACATGAGCCTTGGCGACCATTGCGACGAGGTTTCGGTCGACGCCGCCACCGCTGCTCTCACCATCGATCACCAGGCGCATTTCGTTGCCGCGACGCTTCAGCTTGATGGGCAAGCTAATCTCGATGATGGCGTCGGGATCTTCCTGGTCTGATGGCATCTTTGATGGCAGAGCCTGCCCAACCTGAGGTCCGGGCAGCGCAACCTGTTGGCCATCTGCTGACCCAAGTTCCAATGGCGGGGTGGTCAGCAGACGCACGACAGCCGCCGCATCGACCCTGATCGTGATGCGTTCTGCCCTGAGTGTGATCCGGGAAACTATCTGCCCCAGAATCTCGCGTTGCCCAGCTCGTGTCCCGTTGGTCAGCATCGTGGTGATCGATGCCGAACATCCGATGGCCGCTTCAACTCGTGCGGATGGCGCATGGGCTCTGATCCACCCAGAGAGACGAACATGATCGCTGAACTGTCCAGTCGCGAACCGTAGAATGGCGGTGTCAACAGTCGATGCCGGAATGCGCCACGCCATGCTGTCGGTTTGCCTGGCACCCTTAATTCGACTGGAGACGTAATATCTGAACCGCTTGCCCCGCGCAGTCGCATGTGTGGGGCTCATCCGATCACCGGTGTCGTCATAGAGCAGGCCCGTCAGCAAGTGAGCGTCAGGATGGGTCGATGATCCACGCGGTGTCGCTGCTTGTGATGCGAGCAGCCTCTGAACCTGATTGAACTGGTCAAGGTCGATGATGGCATCGTGCTCTCCATCGTAAACATTCTCCCGATGCCTGAGCTTGCCGATGTAGATCGGGTTGGCCAGCAGCTTGTAGAGCATGCCGCTGCCAATTTGTCGGGTGTATCGGACGGGTCCTGATTCCATCGCTGCATCGCTAGCATCGTCATCGGTCGCTTCAGCCTCCTTGGTCACCTCAGCGGCGAGCGCCGGGACGGAACGCAGTTCGAGATAGCGCGAGAACAGCCCTTGGACAAAGCTGGCCTCCGGTTCCTTGATCAGAAGCTTGCGCTGATCGACCCGGTAGCCGAGCGGCACGGTGCCACCCATCCACATTCCCTTGCGCTTCGATGCTGCGATCTTGTCTCGGATGCGCTCCGCCGTGACCTCACGCTCGAACTGAGCAAAAGAAAGCAGGACGTTGAGTGTCAATCGCCCCATGGAGGTCGTGGTGTTGAACTGCTGCGTCACCGAAACGAAGGAGATGCCGCTCCCATCGAACACATCAACGATCTTGGCAAAGTCGGTCAACGACCGCGTAAGGCGGTCAATCTTGTAGACGACCACCACATCGATCTTGTGGTCCCGAATGTCCTGCAACAGCCGTTGCAGGGCGGGTCGTTCCATAGTGCCACCGGAGATGCCACCATCATCATAGCGGTCGGGATGCAGCTTCCATCCGAGACCAACCTGTGAGGCGATGAAGGCGGCACATGCCTCACGCTGCGCATCGAGCGAGTTGAACTCCTGATCAAGCCCCTCTTCGCTCGACTTGCGGGTATAGACGGCACAGCGAAGGCGATGCGTTGTGCTCATAGCCCGAAGAACCTTGGCCCCGACCAATGCGCGCCGGTGATCTGGCGGGCGATCGCGGTGAGGGAGCTATAGACCTTCGCCTGAAAGACAAAGCCATTCTCGATCACATCGACAACGTGTGTCTTGCCGTTCCAGTCCCGCAGCAGTCGGGCGCCCGGCGTGACGCTGCGCCGGTCCTGCCTCGCAGTTGTCGCACACGTCTTGTCGGCCGCTGCGCTGGTGGAGATTGACGGCAAGGCTTGCGGAGCCATGCCTTTCTCAACCTCTCCCATCGCAGCCTTCAACGCCCGTCGCGTTGCCGGCGACAGTCCACCAAAGTGCTTGACCTGCAGATGCCACGCGGCGGACCGTACCAGCAGGTCGTGACGCATACTCTTTGGCGGCTCGGACCCGTGCGCTTTCCGCCAACTGATCGCCAGTTCCTCACGCGTCACGTTCTGGAGCGCAGCGACCTGATCGGCAATATCGGTTCCCGACCGCTTCATGCTGCGTCGCCTTCGGCTGTAGCAGCAATCACCCTGTAGCGGCGGGTGCCATCCTTGGCGACTTCGCTCACCAGGTTGAGGCCCTGCTTCTTCTTCACCGTTCCAGAGAGGAAGCCGCGAACCGAGTGAAGTTGCCAACCCGTGGCTTCGGCGATCTGCGCCACGGTCACGCCCTTTGCCGTGCGAAGCTTCTTCAGCACCTGGTCGGTCTTGGATGGCGCGACGAGATCTTGCTTGGCGATGGTGTTCTTCGCCCGGGATGTGCGCGAGCCGCCGCTGGTGTTGGCGTCGCCCGTGTCGATGGAAGTGTTGGTCATTGGTGCGGTCCTCATTGCGGGCCCGGACAATCCGTAGCCTTGCACCGAGGAGAGCCCACACGCTGGCGGGCTGCAGACACGCGCTGCCGAACCCGGCAACCAACCGACCAATGCTTCCTTCCGCGGTGAAGTCCAGTCGATCGTCGACCAATAGCCTCCTTGCGCCCTCAAACTGGTCTTTCCCGGTATCTCTACACGTCACCCAAATCTGCCGGTCGGTTGTCCCGTACGTGACGGCGCCTTCCTCTGTCAGACGGTCCGCCCCGCCAAGCGGAGGATGTTTCGCCATCTCGACGGTTGCCGGCGAACCTTGCTTCTTCGGTGCGATGACGATTAGTTTATCGGATTGCCTTGCAAACTTCGACACGTTCTGGATCGAGCGTCGTTCTCCCAGTCAGAAATGGGAGAATTCTCGTGATAAGATCTAACCTCAGTAAACTTCTGCTACTGGCCGTCGCGCTTGCAGCACTCGGCGCAACTCCCGCCCGGGCGCTGGCGCAGCCAGTGAACATTGTCGCTCTAGGCGACAGCAACACAGCCGGATTTTTGGTCGGCAGGCGAAACGCTTTCCCCGCGATTATGGAGGACAAATTGCGCGCTGCAGGTTTCGATGTGGACGTGACCAATCGAGGGATCAGCGGCGACACCACTGGGGGCATGCTCGCCCGCCTCGACAAGGCCGTGCCGCGCGGAACCCGGATTGTGATCGTTCAGGGCGGATACAATGACGGACGCCGCGGTGTGTCGGCGCAGCAGCGAGATGCAAATGTCGATGCCATCTTGGGGCGGCTCGCCACGCGTAAGGTGAGCGTGGTGTTGTGCGGCCTGGCAGGAGCGAAATGGGCTGGAATCGCGCGCAGGCAGGGAGCCGTCCTGGTGCCGGGCAGCACGTGCTACGATGCAAACAGCCGCGGGTTCGATAGGCTGCACATGAACCGGGCTGGCCATAGGACGGTGGCTGGTCGGTTGACGCAGGTGGTGCAGCGAATGCTGCGGTAGGTGACGATAGGCGGCATGCATTGCGAATGGACGACGGGGGCAATCCGCCGGCAACGATTTAGGTTCGGACCCAGTACTGGAACGTAGGCCGAAGGTCTGCAATGCGCCCCCACTTCCGCCGTACAGAGTCGACCTGAAAAGATCTAGAAGCGGAAATTGAAAGCGCCATTCTTCGGTTGGTGGTGCTACAAATCAATGACAAGGCTCTTATGCTGCGTGGGTAAATCACGCGCCAGCGCATGGCCACAAATCGTGCGATTGCATATCGGAAAGCGATTGAGTGTTCAGCAACAATCTACCCGAATGTGCGCACAACGACTTGCTCTGAACGGGCGGGTGTCATCCGCACGTACCCGACGCCCGCCGCCGATGCGCCCAAAGTACCTTTTAAGAAGCTCCGTCGCGCTAGCCTCTCGAGATTTCCGTGATGAACTCTCCGGCTCTCGTGGCAATCAGTTCCTTGTCCGCGTCCAGCGTCGCGACATGATAGGAATTCTCCAACCACAGCATGCGCAGATCCGCCGACTGGACGCGCTCGGCGATGCGGCGGCCATTGGCCGGCGGAACGACATGGTCCTCGCGGGACTGGATGACCAGCGTCGGGCAGGTGATGCGGTGCAGCAGATCGCCGGTCGCGGCGAGCAGGATGTAGACCTGCTTGATGCAGTGGACCGGGACTTCGGCATAGGCAAGCTCAGACGGCCCCTGCATCTTGATGTCGGAGCCGATGCCGGGAACGCGGGCCGGTGCCGCGCGGTTCATGATGAGCTCCGCCATGCCGCCGTCGAGGATGCCCGCGGCCGCATTGATCGGCACGATGCCCCTGACGATTTCGGGGTAGCGCGCGGCCAGATTGAGTGTCAGCGCGCCGCCCATCGACAGGCCGGCGACGAAGACGCGCTTCTTCTTCCTGACAAGGTCATGCAGGGCGTCCTCGGCAGACGCCAGCCAGTCGAGATACCCGGTCTTCTCCATGTCGTCCGGCGACGTGCCATGGCCGGCAAGACGCGGTCCGCTGACCGTGAAGCCGAAATTGCTGTTGAGCTGTTCGCCGACGAAGCGCATGCTCTGCGTCGAGCCGGTAAACCCGTGGACGAGGAGAACGGCACGGTCGTCTCCCTCGAAATAGAAGGGCTCCGCGCCCGGCATGATGTTGGTCATATTTCCCTCCCTGTGGCGACCGATGCGGCGCCCGTTGTCGCGTCAAGTCGTCGTCAGCCGTTGCGTCGAGAGGCATAGGCAATTGCCGCCACGGCAATGATCGCGCCCTGGATCATCAGCTTGCCGGGTTCGCCCAGCCCCAGACTGGTCAGAAGATTGAAACTGAAAGTCAGCATGAAGGCGGCGACTGTCGGCGCTAGCACCCCGCCCTTGCCGGAGCCGAAGGTGACGCCGCCCAGGATCACCGCCGCCAGCGAGTTAAGCGCCAGATCGCGTCCGATATCCATGCTGCCGACCCCGACGAAGCCGATCAGCAGAAACGCGCTGAACACGGCGAACAGGCTCGACATGATGTGGACGATCGTGACCACCTTCACGTAGGGAATGCCGGACGCCCAGGCGGCCTTCGGGTTGGCGCCGATGGCGTCGACATAGCGGCCGAATACCGAGAGCCGCAGGAAGATGGCCGCAGGCACAAGCAAAGCAAGCCAGACCAGAAGCGCGATCGGAAACACCCCGATCCGGGTCTGGCCGATGTAGCGCAGAAACGCCGGCGCGTCGCTCGGCGCCCTGTACTGGCTGAGCGAGATGACGATGCCGCTCAGCACCATTGCCATCGCCAGCGTGACGATGACCGAGGACGCGCGGAGCTTGGTGATGAAGAAGGCGTTGAGAGCGCCGACTGCAAGTCCGAAGAGCAGGCAGAGCCCGATGAGCCAGGGCTCCGACAAGGGGAGGAAGCCGCTGGTCAGGATGTAGCTGACGCAGACGATCACCCCGCCGATCGACAGGTCGAGCGACAGGACCCGCATGCAGATGGATTGCCCGATGACGACCAGCCCGAGCGGCGCGGCCTGGCGGATGATGAGCAGCAGCAGGAGCGGCGACAACAGGGCCGGTCGGGTGAAGTAGGCAAAGCCGAGCAGCATCATCGTCCCGGCATAGGCGAATGGCATGCCGAGAAGGAAGCGGCCGATTGAGCGCAATCGGCTGACGGCGGGGGTGTCCACGGTCAACGTGCTCATGCGCCAATCGCCTTGCGGGGTTGCATGCTGACCGCCGCCAGCAGCAGCAGTCCCGTCGAGGCAGCCCGGATGAAGGGCGAGATGCCGAGAAGGTTCATCCCGTTGGCCATGAGCCCGAGCGTGATCGCGCCGGCGACCGCGCCGGTCACGCTACCGACGCCACCGGCCAGCTGGACACCGCCCAGCGCGATCACGGTGACGGATTCGAGCGCGTAGGAAGCCCCCATCGTCGCGTCGGCGGACGATACCCTGCCTGTCAGGAAGATGCCGGCCATGACCGCGCCCACGGAACAGAGCACGTAGCAGGCGATCCTGTGCGGCAGCACGGCGACGCCGTTGCGGGCCGCGTTGTCGGCGTTGGCGCCGATGGCGAAGATGCGCGTCCCGAAGCGCGTGGCCCGCAGGAGCAAGGTCGTCGCGGAGACGAAGACCACGCACCAGAAGAAGGCCGCCGGCAGGCCAAGCAGGGAGAAAGTCGCCAGCGATTCCAGATAGTCCGGCACGTCTCCGCCGGGAACAGGAAGGATAAGCAGGGCGAGGCCTTGCAGAAACGTCATCGTCGCCAGCGTCATCACCAGAGGGTGCACGCCGAAGGCGGCCACGCCGACGCCGTTGACGAGACCGACGGCGACGCCCGCTGCGAGCGCCACGGGCACCGCGAGCGTGGGGTCGACCGTGACGAGGATCACGCTGGTCAGGCTGAGCACGGAGCCGACGGAAAGATCGATGCCGCCACTGATGGCGACGATGAGCTGTCCCAGGGCAACGATGAGGAGCGCGGTGACCTGGCTGTTGACGTTGGCGATGTTCTGAAACCCGAGGAAGCTGGGCGAGGCGAATGCGAGAGCGGCGAACAGAGCCACCGGCAATCCGAGCGCCATGATGCTGAGCCCGGATCGGCCGGCATTCCGCTGCCTATTGGCGAGGGTCGTCATGCTGCGGCGTCCATCATGTTCATGGCGCGCCCGGTCAGAGCTGCACCCATCACCTGTTCCTCGCGCGCGGACGCGCCAGCGAATTCCGCCACCAGCGCGCCGCCGCGCACGACGAGGATCCGGTCGCAGAGCCCCAAGACTTCCGTAAGCTCGCTGGACGTGATCAGCACTGCGCCACCCTCGTCCGTAAAGCTACGCAACAGGGCATAGATTTCAGCCTTGGCGCCGACATCGACGCCGCGTGTCGGCTCCTCGATGAGCATCACGTCGGCCCGGGAGGCCAGCCAGCGACCGATCATCACCTTCTGCTGATTGCCGCCTGAAAGCGATATGACAGGCTGCGCGGGGCCAGCCGACTGCACCCGCATCCGCTCCAGCAGGACACTGATGTCGGCGGACGGAATCCGCGCACGCGACCAGACCGACTGTGTGCGCAGCGTGCCGAGCGCCATGTTCTCGACGATCGAAAGCGGCAGGTAGAGCCCTTCGGTCTTGCGGTCCTCGGGCGCGAAGCCGATGCCGGCGGCGGTGACGGAGACGATCGTGTGCGCCACGGTGCGCGCCGCGCCTGACACGGGATCGTGCTTCGTGACGGTTCCAGCGATGGGGGCATCGATGCCGGCAATGGCCCGAATGATGGCCCGCTGTCCCTGTCCCTCCAGCCCTGCCAATCCGAGAATTTCACCCCGGGCAAGGGTGAACGAGATTTCGGGCGCTGTCGCTGTCGTCTTGAGGCTGGCGATGGCGAGCGCAGGCCGCGATGCGGCGCCAGGCGTCGGGCGCTCTGGGTAAAGCTGGCCGAGCGTGCGGCCGACCATCAGTGCGACTAGGCTGTCGCGGTCGAGTTCGCCGATCGGCCGGGTCGCGACGTGGCGTCCGTCCTTGAGCACCGAGACCGTGTCGCAGAAGCGGAAGATCTCCTCGAGACGATGGCTGATGTAGAAGACCAGCTTCCCCTCGGCCTTCATCGCTCCGATTAGCTCGGCGAGCTTCTCGACCTCCGGCGAATTCAGGGCGGCTGTCGGTTCGTCGAGGATGAAAACTTCCGCGTCCGCCGAGATGCCCTTGGCGATCTCGACCAGTTGCTGCTCGCCGACGGACAGTTGGCCGCAATAGCTGTCGGTCGCGATGGTGCTGCCGAGCCGGTCGAGCGCGGCCCGCGCGGCCCTGCGCATGGCAGGCCGATCGATCAGGCCGAAACGGCGCGGCTCGCGTCCGAGGAACATGTTCTCCGCGACGGTCAGGTTCGGCAAGAGCGTCAGTTCCTGAAAGATCGTCGAAATCCCCATGCCACGCGCGTCGCTCGGCCTGCGCAGCACCAGAGTCTGGCCGCGCAGCCTGATCTCGCCGGCGTCGGGACGGTGGACGCCTGCGAGCAGGTTCATGAGGGTCGACTTGCCGGCCCCGTTCTCGCCGGTAACGGCGTGAACCGAGCCGGCATGCCCGTCGATCGAGACGGCGGCGAGGGCTTCGGTCTGCCCGAAACGCTTGGTGACCTGATGGAAGGCCACCAGCGGCACGTTGTCTTCCGGACGCGCGGAAGCATGCGCGGCCACGTCGTTGACCGAAATGTTCATCGCCGGATTGCCAGGTTCAGCGCTTGAACATGGTCTGGATTTCGGCCTCCGGCAGGGTCGACGGCACCCAGAAGGAGTCGTTCAGTTCGGGACGGTAGACATCCTTGAGCGTGTCGTTCGAGATCGGCGCCGGGTCCGAATAGTACGACTTGCGCAGCGACTTGCCTTCAAGCAGGGCGACGGTCGCCCGCACGAGCGAAGGTCCGATGCCGGGGATATATACCGGTGCGATGCTGTCCAGCTTGTTCTCCGTCCAGATGCGGAAGAAACCGTTGTTCGCTTCGCCCGTCATTGGCACGAGCGGCTTGCCGGTATCCTTGAAGACGTCGACGCAGGCCCGGGTCATGTCGGCGCCGGAGAACCAGATCGCGTCGACCGGCTGGCCTGAAAGCACCAGGTTCTCGCAGAGCTGCTTGCCCTTGGTGTAGTTCCAGTCGCCGAAGACTTCGGCACCGATCTTGATCTCGGTGCCTTCCAGCGCCTTCTTCATGCCGTCATAGCGCAGCGTATCCTCGAAGACGCCGGCGATGCCGCGGAAGACCCAGATGGTGCCCTTGCCGCCGAGCTTCTGCTTCAGCCAATCTCCGCCGGCCTTGCCGAAAGCCTCGCCGCCGAGATTGATCTCCACCGCCGAAGGGAGCAGTCCATCCGTCGTTCCATAGGTGACGATGAGAATGCCGGCCTCGACGGCCGCGGCGACCTGCTTCTGGACGGTCGGCGCCGCCATCGGCGCCACGATGATGGCGTCCACCTTGCGGGCGATCAGATCTTCGATGTCCGCCACCTGCTTTGCCGTCTGCCAGCCGGCTTCGGTGAAGATGAACTCCTTGATGTCCTTGTTCTGCGCCGCGGTGAACTTGGTCTCGTGGATCATCTGGACGATCCAGGTATTGCCGAGTCCGGGAAACGACATGCCGATGGTCCAGGGCCCTTGCTTCTTGAACTGGTCCGGCTTGGTCATCTCCTCGGAGGTGGGCGCGAGCTGGCCTGCCGGCAGCAGTTCGACCTCGTCAGCGGCAAGTGCAGCTGTGAACGGCAACGCGGCCGCGCCCAACAGCAGTGAAAGCCCGAAAACGGGCAGCATACGTCTCATGGTTTCCTCCCATCCGTGTCGGTTGCGAATGTTTTCACTATTCCGACGACGAGATCGAAACACGCCGCCAAACGAAAATCAACGAAAATGTTTATGGCGTAAGCAAAGATTCTGGACGCCACCGCTATCGCTCTATTTTCGTTTCTGTTTTCGACTTTCCGCTCGCGCGATTCCTCGCATGGAGCTTCGACAAGCGATGGCGGATCGTCTATGTTTAGGGTGTAAACAACGGATTCGAAGGAGCGGACGTGACACCGTCAGCTGCGGTCAGGAGGCAGAAGTCGAGCCAGTTGACGCGGGAGCGCATCGTCGCCGCGGCGATCGAGGTCATCGCCGAGACCGGCATGGACGGTTTCTCGATGCGCGCGCTCGGCCAGCGTCTTGGCGTCACCCAGATGATGCCCTACAGGCACTTCAACTCGAAGGACGCCCTGTTCGTCGAGATCAAGCGTCTCGTCTTCGATCGCTTTGGCGCCTATTTGGACGAATGCGCCAACGCAGGCGCAACACCTGACATGCGCCTGCGAAAGCTCTGCCTCGGCTATGTCAAGTATGGCTGTGAGGCGCCCGCCGACTATGATCTGATCTTCGGCCGCTGGAGCAGCAGCGTCTACCGTGCCGTGCTGGAGGCGGATGGGATACAATCTCTGAATATGACCCAAAGTTGGTCCGCGATGCTCGATGCCGTGGCCGCCCTGCGCGGTTCGACCCGTGACGACCCCGATGTCGACATAGCGTCCCACATTGTGTGGGAGTCGCTGCATGGCCTGGTCAATCTCCACCTTTCCAAGAAGCTGGGGTTCGGTCGGAAGATCGACGAGCTTCTCGGACCGGTGGTTCAGAGCCTGGTTGCCATCGCCGCGTCGCAGGAACTTCGAGGGGAAGCGACGCTGGCCATCGATACCTTGCCGTCGGTGCGACCGGTCCTGGGCGCAGGAGACGACCATGTCTGAGCCGCACCGGTAATATGTAGGCAGTCAAGCAGCTGCGGTTGATCATAGAAACCGGAGCCAGAGTTTGCGCTCGCAAGTCAAATTGCATCACTTTGGCCCCGCACATTCAGCGAGACCGCAATGCGCCCCCATCTCGGTCATTCAGTCGATCCTGGTGGATCGCCCAGAAGCGGACATCTCTGTTCGCAGAGGCTACAAGTTGTTTTGCGCCGCAAGAGCACAACCGCTGTCCACCTGACCGAGACGGAGATCCCGGTTCGAGGTTCCATTGCCTACCCTCAGCCCGTCACGCGCGGCGAGCTGGACTTGGGAGCGCTTGAGGATGCGGGGCTGCTCGGCACAGCCGACCTCGCAGGCCAAAGCTCTCTTGCCATGAGTGACCACCATGGAGGATAGGTACGGTTAGTAGTTGGAGGGGGCATGAAACGCATCAAGCTCGACAGCGTAAAACCAGGGGACATTCTCTTTACAGCGCGCCCTGCGAAGATGAGCAAGAAAATCCGCGTCGCAACCGACGGCGTAGTATCTCACGCAATGATCTGCGTGCAGCACAGTTCCTTCATCGACTCGACCTCGGAAGGGGTACAGGCACGCAATCTTCAGCGTGAGCTCTTCGAAGTCGACGAACAAGCGTTTCATTTCCGTCTGACGGATGCACCTAACCGCCAGGTTCTGGAGCAGGTCGTCGACTACGCCCGAGCTGAAGTCGGCGCACGCTATTCCATGAGCGAAGCAGCACGATCGGTCGCTGCAATCCGCAGACCGAGATCAACAAGACAATTCTGTTCCCGCCTGGTCGCACGCGTATACAAGATGGCGGGCATCGAGCTTGTCCCGGATGCGGACTACTGCTCTCCTGAGGACCTGAGACGCAGCCTACTGTTGACAGAGCTACCTATAGAATTCGAGTCAGTCTCGGATGAAGAAGTCGCGTGGATGTCCGGTCATCCAGACCCGATCCGGGCCACCCATGTTGCCCAGAACGCCGTGCTGGACGCCGCGCGTTCGGTCGATCCGGAGGTGGAGAATTTCAATGATCTGTATGGCTTGCTGGTAAGGCGTCCTGAAGCTGATCGCCTGATCGCGGCTGCACTCAAGAGTAGCGGCTACCTCGATATCTGGAAGATGGAGGTCGAGGGGCATCCGTGGCGCTACGACCATGAGTTGATGGATAGACTTTCCGCGCCGCCCGAGATCATGCGGGACTATTGTATCGCTACTGTCAAAGAGGCCTACAGCGGCGGGGTTCGCTTCGCTATCAATCTCGTCCAGCTTCGAGCTCTACAACGACAGCATCCGCGCAAGTCGTTCCAGCTTAAGATCGTACTCTATGAAACGCTCGTGCGTAACGATCAGAGCCGCCGCGAGGTAGCCTACGAATGGCTAAAAAGGCATTACCCCGATCAGCTGCTGAAGCATATGGAAGAGATCGAGCCGCATACTCCGTACTGGTGGTCGGTGATCGACCGGGTCGAACCACAGCTCGCAGCGTTATCTCGCCAATCGGTCGACTCAGCGGGCAGCGCCGACGTCTGCACATCGTGCGGGGACCAACCCGCTCCGGCATACCGTTTGGTCAACGGCGCGGAGACCATGCTCGGTGTACCGTCCTTGCGTCTATGCGATGACTGCATTGAAATCCGACGTGGCATGGGCAGTGTCTTGGTGCCGTTCCTGTCTGGCCCTCCAAGAACGTGATGCAGAACCGCGGCGGGGTGGTACTCCGTCCCGGCAGGAGGAGGTATAGTTCTTGACTCAAACGGCGCGGCGAAGAGCCAACACACTGGATCTGCCGCAGCTTAGGCGGATCGAAGCCGTGCATCGCGGCTTCCTTTTTCAGCACCTGTATGCGGCGCAGTGCCTGCTCTCGGCGTCGTCGTTGTCGGTCCAGAGTGTCGAGGTTGAAAGCGATGAAGATGTCGAGGTGCAGTTTGAGGGCCGGCGGATCTACGTCCAGGTAAAGCATCGGAAAGAACCGCTCGCCTGGGACGATATCGAAGGTGCCCTCACACGCTTTGGTGAGTTGCGCGATGCTCATGAGCGGGGTGAACGGCACGGAACACCTGCATTCCTCGTCATCAGCAACGCAACTCCGAACGGCCCTCTCTCCGCTAAGCTCGCCGCGGACGATTGGCCGGTCGATGTGCAGATCGATTGGCCATCCTCGGACCCCACCGCCAGAATTCTGCCTGCTCCACAAGGCTCCCTCCTGGAAGCAGCGAAAGCGGCAACCGAGATGGCGGAAAGCCTGCCTTTTGCGACCCTTGCACCGGAAACTCTTGTCTGGAAACTGGCCGGCCTCGTTTCTCTCGCCGCTACCGGAGAGGACGAGAATGTGGATCACACCTTTCAGGTTGGAGAGCTCCCGCGCCTTTTCGAGCAACTAGTCCTGCAGTTGCAGGATCTGCCGCTGCCGCCGTCTCCCTACCGGGTTCAAGAGCGAGAGCCCGCCCTTTTGACGGGAGAGAGGGTCAGGCTGATTGTCGGCTATTCGGGGGCAGGCAAGACATCGTGGCTGGCCCAATCCGCGCAACACGCCTCGGGCATTTTGGTCTATCTCGATGTCGCCGATACACCCGGTGGCGCGCTCGCCAATACCGTCGCTCGAGAAGTCGCTGGTCGCGTGTTTGAGACGGGTCACCGCCTTGGAGAGGTCTTTCTGCCCGGGGCCTCTGGGCGGGAAATTCTCCAGCTCCTTTCCCGGCGCCTGGCCGAGCAGGGCGAGGTCGTCACCGTCGCCCTGGACAATGTTCACCAGTTGTCGGCAGATGATCTGATGGGGGTGATCCAGTCTGGAAGGGACATACGTTTTGTTCTCTTGGGACGTCCTGAAGGCGAAGTCTCCGCCCTCGAGGCGGTTCTAGGCGTCACCCGCGAAGCCCTTCTGGGGTGGGCACCTGACACAGTGGCGGCGGCTGCGCATGACGACGGCTGCCACGGTGATGCTGCCGATTGCCAGCGATTGATCGATCTCACCGGTGGGCTTCCGCTCTTCGTTCTGAATGCGATCTCGGTCGCAAAGTCCGACTACGAAGGTTCGTTGAAGCGGCTATGCGCGGACCTTGCACGGTCGGCACACACCAGGGAGATCGCCCAGGATCTCATTCTTGGACGGGTCTTTGACCGGTTGCCTGATGCGGTGGCCGACGTCGCCGAACTGCTTAGCCTCTGCGACGCCCCCCTGACGCGCGAGGAAGTACAGAGCTATGTCGCGGCAGCGGGAGGCCCCCATCAGGCAATCTTTGCCCGAGCCCTTCGTCACCTGGTGAGTCAGGGTCTGCTGCAGGTCTTTGCCAACGATCGCATCAAGCTCCACGATGCGGCACGGGCAGTAGGCAAGGGACGGCTACTCCTCCACGGCGTCGAGAGCGTGAAAGCGCGACAGGAGGCTTTGAGCGCTGTCGTACAACAGAGCCTCCTCGAAAGCTGGCATCCATCCAAGCTCTCGCTGTTCCTCCGGCTGACCGGGGAAGTCGGCCGCCTTGATGTCCTGGTCGAAATGGCGACAGAGGAACTCTTCCACGAAATGGGCGTGTGGCCCGAGGTGGAGGCTTACCTTGAGCACGGTGCACAGGATGAGACGGTTCCTCCTGACCAGCGGATCAAAGCGCTCGACGGTCTTGCTTTCGCCGATATGAAGGCTGGTTCCGACCGCGCCGTGTCGTGGCTCGATCAGATGGACGCCCTGGTCACGGCCCACGACCTCGGAGCCGAGGAACGGCTTCGCGTAGGCATGAAGCGCATGAACTTCTTGGCGACTAAGGGTGACCGGCGAGGCGCGATGCGTTTGGTCGCAACCATCACCCCCATCGTCGAAGACCTCTCACCCGGTCATCGTCGGGTGTTCCAGTACAATGTAGCTTGTGCCGAGCTGGCTCTGGGCGACGCCCAGGCGGCCGCCAAGCGCGTCCAGCCTCTGATCGGGGACTATTATGATCTCATCGGCCTGACACCCGAGTTGGTGATCGGAAACAACGCGCCCGAGCTGGCGCGAATGCTGAAAAAGGGAGCGGAGGTCGATGACGTCAAACATCTTGCGGACGCCCTCGACGTGCTCGCCAAGGCGCTCGACGCCCAGGGCCAGTTTTCACCTTTCGCTCGCATCCATGCACTTAAGTTCTACGACCTGGCGCGCGCCCCCGCCTCCGTGTTCCGCGTGGGGCAAGACCTTGTCGACCAGTTCATTCGCAAGCGCGACTTCGATGGCGCGCTCAACATGATGGAGACCATCGTCCTTCCCCAACTGCGGCAATGGAAGTTGGCCGACTATCTGATTTCGGTCCGCTCGCAGTATGCGGTCGTCCTCGCCTATTGCGAACGATATTCCGAGGCTGAAGCTGAGATGGCGCGCCTTGAGCCCTATGTGGCCAGCCTTCCACCTCCAGCGCAGCAAGAACTCGAAAATCAGCGGAAGCTGATAGTAAAACTTCGGACCTTCGGACCACCCCCAAAGTGGGTACCTCCTCCGGGCATGCTTGAAAGCCTCGCCAGTCGTTTCGGCAAAGCAGGACGAATTCCAGTAACACCGGAACAATCCGCCCGGCACAAGATCGGGCGCAACGAACGATGTCCCTGTGGATCAGGGAAGAAGTTCAAACATTGTCATGGCCGTGGGGACTGACGCCGGTGCGGCAGCCGCGCCCGATATGAAAATAACGATCCATATCGCGCGGTGTTTGTGGGCGTGATACTGTGCGAAATGATCCCCGATCAAGAGAAGGTAAATAGCTTCGAAACATTCTTCCCCAACGGTTCCGCCTGGGTCAGGGCAGACTTCCATCTGCATACCAAGGCCGACAAGGAATTCATCTACACAGGGCAAGACAACGATTTCGTCAGCGCGTACATCGCTGGCATGAAAGCGGCTGGCATCCGCCTCGGCGTGGTCACCAACCACAACAAGTTCGACTTCCAGGAATTCAAAGCTCTCAGAAGAGCCGCGAGACAAGAAGGCATCGGCCTGCTGCCGGGTGTCGAACTCTCCGTCAACGACGGAGGAAATGGTGTCCACACCCTCATCGTGTTTTCCGATGAGTGGCTCGAAAACGGCCACGATTACATCAACGCATTTCTCGGAAACACCTTCAGCGGTCGCACCCCCGCGCAGTACGAAAACGAGAATGCCCGCTCGAACGAAGACATTGTCTCAACTCTGAAAACCCTCGAGCAATTCAACCGCGACTTCCTCGTTGTCTTCGCCCATGTTGAGGCATCAAGCGGGCTATGGAACGAGGTCAAAGGCGGGCGCATGCAGGAACTGGCCGCCAATCCGCTCATGCAAAAATACTGCCTCGGCCTTCAGAAGGTGCGTACGCACGACGTGCCGGATCGAGTCTGCCGGAAGAAGGTCAAACAATGGTGGCCGCAATACCCGGCGGAAGTCGAAGGTAGCGACCCGAAGAGCATCGAGCAGATTGGCAAAGGCGAGCAAAGCTTTCTTAAGCTTGGTGACCTCACCTTCGATGCCGTGAAGTTCGCTTTGCGCGATTTCGAGTTCCGCGTAGCGGCCGCTGCACCCAAACTGACACACGGCTATATCGAGGCCGTACGGTTCGAAGGCGGGCTGCTGGACGGTGTCCGCATTCCGCTCTCGCCGCACCTCAACTGTTTGATTGGCATTCAAGGCAGCGGTAAGTCATCCGTCCTCGAATGCCTGCGATGGACGCTCGACATACCATTCGGCGACAGACCCCAAGATCGAAAGTACAAAGAAGACCTCGTCCCCTTCGTGCTGAAGAGTGGCGGTCGCGTTATCATCGAGGCGGTTGATCACCTCGGATCCATATACGAGGTCCGTAGGATCTTGGGACATGATCCGGAGGTCTACCTGAACGGTGTTCTACGCAGAGGAGTCGCTGTCAGGCAAAGCGTGATTCGAAACCCGCTCTACTTCGGTCAAAAAGACTTGTCGGCCGCAGGCCAGGATTTCGGCAAAGACCTGGTTGAGAAGCTCGTCGGTGAATCCTTGCGATCAATCCGTGAGGCAATTGCCACTAAGGCTGGTGAGCTTAAGTCTGCGGTCACGCAACTGCAGGCGACCCAAACCGACACCGAAAAACTTGCCAGTCTTCGCCAGGAGCTCGCTGCCCTCGAATACCAGATCGAACAGTTTGACAAGCATGGTGTTAAGGACAAGCTGGAAAAGCAGCTCGCCTATAATCACGACGCCGCGTTCCTGACCTCTGTCGATGAGAAGGCGGAAACTTGGAGTGAATCCGTCGGTGATCTAGCCGGCGTAGGCACCGAGCTGCTCGATGCGCTCGCTGTCCCTGGCTCCAAGTACAACGCCGCATTCTTCGCCGACTACGCGCCAGCTCTCGCCGAACTGAAGGCGTCTGTGGCCTCGATCAAGGCCGTTCAAACAACGATCGACGCCGTCCGCGACAAGCTTGGCGAAAAGCACGCCGCACTGAGTGGCACGATCAGTGGCCTCAAGGAAGAGTTTGCCTCTGTCGAGCGCGAGCTTCTCGAAGCGCTCGCCGACAAAGGTGTTACCGCGCTTCAGCCCGACGACTACCTCAAGAGCACTGACCGGAAAACGGTAATCGAAGGGAAAATCGCTGAGCTCGTGACCGCAACCTCTAAGGCTGCGGACCGCAGAGAACTAGTCGCCAACACGAGTAGTGCGCTGAATGAAAAGTGGCTCGAAGAGTATCGGGTAACAGCCGCCGCCTTGGACAAGATTAATACAGTCCAAACGGAGTTGAAGATCACCCCGACCTTCAAGGGTGACAAGAAAGCCTTCACGACGCGGCTCGAGGCCGCCCTCAAGGGTAGCAGCGTACGAAGCGACAGCATCGAAGCCATCTGCGAAAAGTACGCGGACTTCGCAGCGATCTACGCCAACCTCGACGAGGCGGCAGCCTTGGCGAAAGGACGTGCAGATGCTTTCCGTGAGTACTTCGTGAGAGCGCTGCCCACTCTCCTGACCTTCCAGGTACCCAACACTTACGAAATCAACTATCACGGACGCCCTTTACGTTCGCATTCCCTCGGTCAGCGTGCCTCCGCGATGATGCTCTTCTTGCTGAGCCAGCAGGAACACGACCTCGTTCTAATCGATCAGCCTGAAGACGACCTCGACAGCCAAACCGTTTACGAAGAAGTTGTGAAGCGCATCCGCAAGATCAAATCCGACAGGCAGTTCATCTTCGCGACCCACAATGCAAACTTCCCGGTACTTGGGGACGCGGAGTCTGTTTCCGCGTTCAGCGCATGCGAGGACAGGATTGCCGTTTCCTCTGCCAGTATCGACGCTGCCGACAGCCAGAAGCTGATCATCAAAATCATGGAAGGCGGCCCCGAGGCGTTTGCCCGTCGCAAGACGATCTACGAGCATTGGAAGGCAGGACTATAGTGATAGAGCGGACCCACGCTTCCCAGATTGCAGAGCTGCTCAACAAGCAGAACCGCCTCTCGATAAAGTACGACACCCAGCGTGTTCTTGATCATGCGAACGAGTATCTAGTCGACTTCTCGGAAGACGGTCGCGTCGTGTGCTGTGCTCAACTGAAGCGCGTGCAGTGGTATCAAGCCGAGATTTTACACGTGACCACACATCTGGATTTTGTTCGCCAGGGCCGAGGCGGACGATTGATAGAGGCAGCAGAGCAGCGCGCGCGTGAAGATGGGGCGCGTTTGCTTCAATGCACGTACGGACTGGAAACGGCCCGAGCGAGGGCATGTTCGCAAAGGCCGGATTCCAACGTGGCCCGACGTTTCGCAACCCTCAGTCCGGAAACAATGTGACGGTCTGGAGCAAAGCGCTCTACCATCCTTGAGCGATCTGGTCGCGACGGGCAAGGCATTAGGGATAGTGACGACGCTCGGGGAGCCTGTCGAAGGCCGTTTCGCCAAATTGGTCCCTGGAAGCGGCCGGTCCGCTGGCGGCCCCGCAGCGGGGATAAGAGAGATGATTTCCCGGCCGCAGCGTACTGGGTGAATGCGAACGACTGTTGGGGTGGATTGTGACCGGCAACCAGATGAGGTTTCACTCCATTGTGCCGAGCGGATGTGGACCAACGTCCTCGCCTCGATCCTTCGTTCTTACGAGCACTGGAGGCTAGGTTTGACCCAGGATGTGAAAAGCGTAGCCGATCAAGATCTTTCAGGTATTTCGGAAGCGCTCGCCGACCGCTATCGTGTCGGCGTCGATGGCAGAACCCATTGGCTGACCTATCACCTCCACAAAGGCCGCGTAACGGAGTTCGGCGAAGCCCTCATCCAAGCTTTGGCTTCCTGCGAGTCTCGGTTGCCTGGTTTGGGCGAGCGTCTGGTCGATGACCTAATCGATACGGGATATACCCCTACGGCGCAGGACCCCGCGGCGTGGAGAGCGGGCTTCCAGCAACTGCTGCAGAAGTTCGCCGAAATCCTGGTGCTTAGGGTGCTGCTCGAAGCGCGTTGGCCCGCAGGCGCACAATTTCGGCATGAACCAGCCAACCCCAGCACCGGTCGCCGGCCAGAACTCGCCGTTGAACTTGAGGAGCGTGTATATCTATTCGAGGTGAAATGCCCATCCCTCGTCGACCATCAGGCGGCAAGAGGTGCGAATGCGCGACAGATCCCCGCCCGCTCCGCCCTGGGGGATGCCCTTCGCGCCAACCCGGACCCCAACGATCCCGTCACGTGGCCCCGTGACAACGTCCTGAAGGATTTTCTCGAAAGCGCCCAAGGCAAGTTCTCCGGCTTTACCGCGAAGGAGACGATTGGTGTGCTCGTCGTTTTCTGGGACGCCTATGTGTATGAACCCATTTCGGCGCTAACCTACTCGCGATCAGGTCTGCTGACCGAGCACTCCTTTCATCAGGTAAATGGTGTGCGGGTCCCGTTCGATGCTGTCGACGGGGTGATCATCATGAATCATCTCGCAGTGCTCCATGCCGGCACGCAGGAGCAGGGTCACGCGCATAGGCCGGGCTATTTTCGGCTCGATCATGTTGATGGAGGCCTGCCGAACGTCTGGTGTCAGAATATCGGCGGCACGCAGCTCGATGCATTCCTGATGGAAGCGCTCGACGCCATTCCCGTTGAGGACGCGGAGCCGGTGGAGTACCAGCCTCACGAGTTCATTATGTGGATCAACCTACCCGATTAGTCGACGGATTCCCCGCGCGCCATAAGCTTTCACCAGCAGAGTGCTCAAGAGACTCCCGTACCGTAGTCGCGCTCCAATCCATGTCGCGAACGCCTGCAATGGGGCCGTTGACCGAACGTCGGCTTTCTCAGTTTCCCGGCCAGAACCGGACAGTCAGCAGACGGCCCCGATTCTGCCGGAAGCAAGGCGCTTCCACTACCATCGTTCAGGCCACAGTAGCCGTTAGATGCCCAGGGCATTTTCCGAGCGTGTTCTCAGCGACCAGGAAAAGCCGCTGTCACGGAACGCGACGTCGACGTCGGCATCGAGCGCTGCCGCGACCATGTCCACGATCACCGAATGTCCGAAACCTTTTCGGGCTGGGGCCGATACCCCTATCAGGCCAGATTCACTCCAGCTCATCGACAGAACGCGGGATTCGTGACCATCCGATATTTCCCAGGTGAGCTCGACAAGTCCTTCCGGTTGCGAAAGCGCGCCGTATTTGAGGCTGTTGGTGGAGAGTTCGTGGATAGCCATGCCAAGCGTTTGCGCAGCCTTCGGTTCGATCTTGACGATCGGCCCGCGCAACACCAGCCGTGTCCCTATCGCATCGGTCAGATGTACCAACTGGACATCGAGAAGTTCATTGAGATCGACGCCGGCCCAGTCATTCTTCACGAGCAGGTCATTGCTGGCCGCCAGACCCAGGAGACGGGAGTTGAAGGTCCGGTTGAATTCTTCCGGCGCGGTGTGCCGCGCTGTCTGGCGGGCGACCGCCTGTACAACCGAGAGGATGTTCTTGGTGCGATGGTTCAGTTCCCCCATCAACATGCGATTGTGATCTTCGGCCGCTTTTCTCGCACTGATGTCGCGTATGAAGGCCGTGAAGACGGCGGGGTCGCTGTCAGGAATCCTGACCACGGCGATCTCCGCCGGAAATTCGGAACCGTCGGACCGGACTGCGGACATTTCTATACGACGGTCAAGGATTCTGGCTTCGCCGGTTTCGAGATAGCGCTTCATGCCCTGCCGATGGTGAGCACGGTGAACGTCCGGCACAATGAGCCCGTCCATAGGCTTGCCGATCACATTTGCACGTTTGTGTCCGAAGACGCGTTCCGCACCCGGATTGAAATCCATGAACTGTCCCTCTGCGTCCACCGTCACTATGGCGTCCGGCGACACCTGCATGATAGCGTTACGCAGAAGGATGCTCTCGGCAACACGCCGCTCCGCTTCGAGTCGCTCCGTAATGTCGATGTTCATGCCACTCATTCCGAGGAATGAACCGTCCGTCGGATCGAAACGCGGCCGCGCCTCGGTCCTCATAGTCCGGAAGACGCCGTCCGCTCGTCGGTAGCGGGCTTCGACTTTGAACGGCTCGTTATCAGCCATCGCCTTCACGAAGGGAGTTGCGAGCTTCTCGATGTCATCAGGATGGGTTGTGGAAGACCAGTCGAAGGTCGAAAGATCCTGCGGGTTGATGCCCCAGAACTCGCGAAGCGCCTGATTCAGGAATATGCACTTGCCGGTCGCGTCGCCCATCCAGAGCATGGCTGGGGAATTCTCGGCAAGGGTTCGATAGAGTTCCTCGCCCATCGAAGCATCCGGCGCGCTGGTTGCGCGATGCGTGATATCCGAAACCGTGCCGAGCCATCGGGGTCTGCCAGCGCTCTCGTCTACAATGGCGCGCAATTCGACCCGCCGCGAGTTCTTCAGCCTCAGCTCAAGGCAGAAGTCTCCTTGAGCGGCAATGGCAAGCTCAAAACGGGCGGCACTCGCCTGATCAAGTACCAGCTTCAACGCGGATGGGTCGCGGACCTCACACGCAAGAATCCTTGTCACCTGCTCCGAACAGAATGCCGGACCGCCGCCCGTCACAGGCCAGGCAAAGCATCCCGCGCCGCTTCGCTCCCAAACGGTTTTGAAAATCCACCCAGCGTCCACCGTGCCCCGATCCCGTCGAAGTGTTCTGACCCCTATATCGCTGACTGGGACGGTGGGCGGGCCCTTCGAAGTCCCGACCTGCCGACAGCCTACGCCTACATGGCGGATAACACCACGATTGCGGTGCTTGCCTTGCTAGTCCAACAAGCCCTAATCCGGTGTATCACCGCCGGCTTGCAAACTGGGCATTTTCGGGCGCGGTGATGAGCGTGAACTTTTCGGGAAGGTCATGGGCGTTCCAAACATCAATCTGGACACCGTCGTCACCAAGTGAGCGAATCGTGCAATCGATCGCCGAGAATCGATCGTTGAAATGATGCGTCCCCCTTTCAAGGCTCGTCGGCGTGGTCCGGTTCCAGCTGACGCGCGGGCGACGACGCAACGATCCCGACCGTGATCCCTCGCCTCGTAGAGTGCTTTGTCAGCGCGTGCCAACAACGCGTCCACATCTCCGGCCACGTTCCATGCCAGCGTGCCCGCTGCTGGCCATGACTTACATGAATGACATTTTCCGATTCTACTCGGATACACGGCATCGAACGAAGCGGCTTCATACGGCAGAGCAGAGACGTCGCCTTGCCGAGTTCTAGTCCTCCGCGCGCGCAGCGCCGCGACGAAGTCTCCAAGTGGTGTGCATGTTACCGGAGGATGTCACGGGCGATTGACTTTTCGTCTTGGTAACAGGGCTTTTTTGAATGCACGACAGAGCCAATACGTCGGAACCAATTCTCTGCCGTAGCGTTTTGTAACGTTGAATTAAGTCAAGGTTCGTCGACCGCCGTATTGACCAAGTAATCTCGAATGCAGCACCCGGACCCTCGTATCTCGACCGGAACAGAAGGCCTCGACCTTGTTTTGAGGGGAGGCCTTACCCCCGGACGAACTTATTTACTCGAAGGCGCTCCTGGATCAGGCAAGACGACGCTCGGTCTGCAGTATCTGCGTGAAGGTGTTCGAGTCGAGGACCGCTGCCTTTATGTGACCCTCTCTGAGACGAGCGAAGAACTGGGCGCCGTCGTCGGCTCGCACGGCTGGACGCTGGAGGGCATCGACCTGTTCGAACTATCTTCCGCCGAGGAGGTGCTGGGTGACGGCCGACAGCAGACCGTACTTCATCCCTGGGAGGTCGAGCTCAGCGCGACGGTCGAACTCATCACCAAGAGGGTGGAGGAGCTGCGGCCACAACGTCTGGTATTCGACAGCCTCTCCGAATTGCGTCTCCTTGCACAGGATCCGCTGCGGTATCGGCGGCAGGTGCTCGCGCTGAAGCAGTTCTTCGCAGGCCGCAACATCACCGTCATCCTGGTCGATGACTTGACGGGCGAACACGGGGAACGCGATGCGCATCTTCATTCGATTTCGCATGGCGTAATAACGCTGGAGCGTCGGACGCTGGAGTTCGGCGCCGCGCGGCGACAGATCCAGGTCCAAAAAATGCGGGGCGTGGATTTCGTTGCCGGATATCACGACGTGGTCATCGAGCGGGGCGGACTGAGGGTTTTCCCGCGTTTGATCGCAGCTGATTTCCACATCCCGTTCATTGGTGAGCCGACTCCAAGCGGGATTGCGGAGCTTGACGCGCTCCTTGACGGAGGGCCCGGGCGCGGTACCTGCGTCGTGCTGACGGGGCCGGCAGGCTCGGGCAAATCCAGCATTGCATTACGCTACGCTCTGGCCGCCTGCGAGCGGGGTGAGAATGCGACAATCTACGAGTTCGACGAACGGATCGGCACACTGCTTGCACGCGCCCGTGGAATGGGAGACGACCCCACAGCGATGATAGATGAGGGGCGCCTCAAGGTTGCCCAGATGGATCCAGCCAATGTCGCTCCCGGCCAGTTCGCCTGGATGGTCCGTCAGGAAGTGGAAAAGCGTGCCGTCAGGGTCGTCGTCCTCGACAGCCTGTTTGGCTATCTTGCGTCGATGCCGGAGGAGAAACAGCTGCTGCTTCAGCTTCACGAACTGCTTGCCTATTTGAGCCAGCAGGGAGTGCTCACCCTCTTGGTCAATCCACAGCACGGCCTGGTCGGGACCATGAACACGGGTCAGCTCAACATTTCGTACATTGCCGACGTCGTGATCCTCTTCCGTTTCTTCGAGGCTGAGGGACGTCTTCGCAAGGCGATGTCGGTAATCAAGAATCGTAACGGCGGCCACGAGGACGCAATACGCGAATTGAGGATCGACGGTCGTGGGATACGCGTTGGAGAGCCACTGACGGATTTCCGAGGCGTACTGACCGGCACACCAGAATACGTTGGCGACAGTGATCCGCTGATGGAAGGTCGCCGCGATGCCACATCGAAGTGACGGCACCGTCGTCGTCTACGCGCCGTTCTCACGAGACTCCGAAAGTATCTCGAAGCTGCTTGCTCCGCACCACATAGCGACGCACTCTGTCAGTTCGCTGTCCGCCCTGGTTGACAGGCTTGGAGATGACGTCGGTGCGGTCCTCATGAGCGAGGAGGCGCTTGCCCAGCCGAATTGGCGCATCCTAGCGGACGCCATCAACTCGCAGCCTAGCTGGTCGTCATATCCTTTCGTCCTTCTTGTCGGCCAAAAGCGTTTCGGCAATCCCGAGACGGTCTACAACGTACTTCCCACCGAACTGACCAACCTCATCATCCTGGAGCGGCCGATGGGCTCCGCGACCTTGTTGAGCGCTGTCCGCTGGGCGCTTGCGGGCCGTCGCCGGCAGTTAATCACCCGCGACCATCTGCAGAAGTTGGAAGAGAACGCGCGGCAGCAGGCTGTGCTGACGCGTGAACTCGCGCACAGGGTCAAGAATACGATCGCCGTCTTGCAATCCATCGTCACGCAGACCATGAAGCCGCGCGCCGACGTGAACGATCTGAGAGCAACCATTTTGGCGCGTTTCGCGGCTTTAGCGCGCGCACACGATCTGCTGCTCGGCACGGATTTCGCTGCCGCCGATTTCGGCGAATTGGTCAATCGGTCATTAGAGGCCCATGGGGAGAGGTTCATCGCCTCCGGCCCGCAGATCGACCTGTCGCCTCAGGCGTCTCTTTCGTTCGCGCTAGTGCTGCACGAGTTGGGGACAAACGCCGCGAAATATGGCTCGCTCCGATCGCCTCAGGGTGTGGTCGACGTTTCATGGGACGTGAACGGTGATACCTTTGCTTTCCAATGGCAGGAAAGGGGTGCCTCCGGCGTCCAGCAACCCACACGCAGCGGTTTCGGATCAAGACTGATCCGCTCTACCCTCGAAGGGCTGGGGACGTTGAAGCTGTCCTATGAGCCACCGGGATTTCAGCTTGCCCTCTCCGCCGAACTCGACCGACTGCGTCACGGCGTGCCGGACGGCTAGGTATGCAGACCTCCTTGAGTTTGTCAGGCGGTGTGCGCCCACGCCGTCAACGGGCGGGTTCTCCCCATGCCCACGCTCTGCGCTGCGCGTGGGTCCGCCCTCGTGCAACGCGCACCTTTGACAGCTGTTACGCCGCGTACCGAATGGGAGGTGTCGGCTCCGGGAAATGTCACAGGCGACCCAGCCTTCGGCGGAGCCATAAGCCCGCGCCATGACCGCAATGGGGTCGGCAACCATCACGCAGGTCGCAGCTCACGAATGGCAGCTATCCCACAATCGGTGACTGAAAGCGGCCTGTCCGGAATCGTGAAGAGTTTCGGGCACCGTAAGGCGCACGAAAGTCCCCGAGGAAGGAACCCCGCGGGGTACAGTCGACGGCTATGGGGATTTCGAACTGCGGCCGGCCGCGACGCGATCCATCGACTTCCGTCCGGCGCGATGCCGCCGCCCGGCACGATCATGTGCACGTGCGGATGGTGGGTCATCGCCGATCCCCAGGTGTGGAGCACGGCGGTGATGCCGATGCGCGCGCCGAGATGCTTCGGGTCGGCGGCGATCGTCAGCATCGTCTCCGACGCCGCTCTGAACAGCAGGTCGGAGACCAGCGCCTTGTTCTGGAAGGCGACGTCGGCGATCTCGGCCGGCAGCGTGAACACGACGTGGAAGTAGCCGACCGGCAACAGGTCCGCCTCGCGCTCGGCGAGCCACGTCCGCGCCGCCGCGCCCTGGCAGTTCGGGCAGTGCCGGTTACGGCAGGAGTTATAGGCGATGCGCCACTGGCCGCAGTCCTCGCAGGCCTCGACGTGACCGCCGAGAGCCGCGGTGCGGCAATGCTCGATCGCCGACATGACCTTGAGTTGTTGCAGACTCAGATGGCCGGCATGGGCGGCCCGGTAGGCAGGCCCTGCTGCGCGGAAGATGTCGGCGACCTCGACCGAGGCGCGCACGCTCAGCCGCCGGGCAGACTCTCCCCTGGCCTGAACAGCCCAAGCTTGTCGAGCGGGCTCGTGACCGTGCGAACCGTCCTGGTCGCGACCTTCGCATAGAGCGCGGCGTTGTTGAGCTTGGTATGCCCGAGCAGGACCTGGATGATCCGGATGTCGGTGCCGTCCTCCAACATGGATCGCGAAGCTGTGGCACAGCGTGTGCGGCCCGACCCGCTTGGCGATGTCGGCGGCCCGGGCCGCCTCGACGACGATGCGATAGGGCTGCCGCGTGCTGATCGGCTTCATCGCGTGCTGTCCGAGGAACAGCCAGCCGTCGCGGTGCATCACGCCTTGCTGTCGTCCGACCTTCCACCACTGACGAAGGAGAGTGAGCAGATCCTCGGAGAGCATGGCATTGCGATAGCGACCGCCCTTGCCACGCTCGACACGCAGCAGCATGCGCGCGCTGTCGACGTCGGCAACCTTCAGCATCGACACCTCGGCGACGCGCAGGCCAGCTCCATAGGCGACAGAGAGCGCGGCCTGATGCTTGAGGCATGTCGTGGCGTTGAGCAGCCGGGCCACCTCGTCCCGGCTGAGCACCACGGGCAGGTTGCGCGTATGCGCCAGCCGGACGAGCCTGCGCGCCAGGTCCGGGCGGTCGAGCGTGTGGATGAAGAGGAAGCGCAGCGCCGACACGATGCTGTTCATTGTCGGCACGGGAACGCCGTCCTCCTGCTGCTCGATCTGGAACCGGCGCAGGTCGTCGGCGGTCGCCGTGTCAGGTGGACGCCCGAGGAATTCCGCCAGGCGTCCGATGTCGCGGAGATAGTTGCGCTGCGTCTCGCGGGAGAAACGCCGCAGGTTCATGTCGTCGATCAGCCGCTGGCGCAGCGGGCTGACAGGTGCTTCGAGATCAGGGAAAGTCATCGTCAGGCTCCTTGTTGAAGAAGCCCGTCATGCTCTGCCGCTGCCGCGCGAGGCTCAATGGAAGCCCGACCTTCGGCCTGTGCCCTTTACCTCAACCCCAGGCACCCTCCCGCGCGAGCGGGTTCGTTCACCGGCCCCAATCCTGCCTATCAGCTACTTCCCTGGCAGCCGTCGCGAAGGGCCATCGTTTCCGAGAAAGCCCAACATTCTGTCGTGTTCTCAGGCCATTGTGGAAGCCAAAGTCTTCTTGGCCGGAAGGCCATTCGGATCCCCGCGAGCACACATAGCAACACCGGCTGTCCTTTGCCGACGCAGGTCACTTAGCCTGCTGGTGAGACCGCCTGACTGGAGCATGGCTGTAGGCAGCGGCACTAGACCGCCTCGACCGAGCCCGATACCCGAGACCCCGATGCCATAACGCTGGTAATCAGCAACCCGAGTGTAACGATAGCGTGCATCAACGCCCGGGGATCTGCGATATTGCCAACGGAAGCGCCGAAGGCGAGGGCAAGGCAGATCCATGCCACGCTGACGATGTTGGCAGCCGCCCGAACCGGTCTATCGGCAGGACGCACGATCCGGAGCACATGCAGGAACACAAGCACGAACACGAAGACGCTGGCGGTCAAAGACCAAATGAAGACCTCGGTTCCAGGAACATATCCGGTCAGCGTCCCCAATAGGTGACCAATACCCCCCACCGCCAGCAGGGCACACAAGACGAACTCAAACTTCTTCATTTCCTCTCTCCGTCTGATCAAACAGTGTTTCATAAAGCGCAAAGGACCCGCTCCAGCCGCCCTCGCCCTCGAGAGACGACCGGGTGGCAGCTGCCTCATCGCCGAACCGGTCCAGATTCCGATGTTCGAACTCGACGCGTGTGCGTCCGTCATCCTCTGCAAAAAAGCGCGCTTCCACCTCGGTGACGAGCTTGGGTTCGTATGCAAACCGGGCGTTCAATTGCCAGGCGAGCAACATGCGATGCGGCGGGTCCCAAGCGAGAACCTTGCCCCAATCGGCTTCCGACCCGTCTTCGTTAACCTCGTACCACCGACCGCCTGCACGGGGTTCGACTACAATGTCGCGGCGTGCACCGAGCAGGCTCTGCACCGCGGGGCTCCAATCGTGCATGCGGTGCGCGAACACCTCAAAGGCCCGAACCGGATCGGTCTTGACGACAATGGTCTTGCGAATGGGCGCGGCTGCAATGAGCTGTGGCATGCTAATCCTTTCCATCGTCGAACAGCGCCTCGTAATTCAGGAGTGCCTCTGACCAGTGCCGGTCGAGCCATGTGCGGATGACCGCAAGGCCTGCAGGATCCACACTATAGACGTTACTCGCACCTTGGGCCTCCGCCCGTACGAGCCCGGCCTTCTTCAATTGGTCGAGATGCTGCGAGACCGCAGGCTGTGAGATTGTGAGGCCGTCATTGATTTGGCGCACCGTCATTGGCTTGGCCGCCAGGCGCTCAATAATCGAGCGGCGCGTCGGATCGGCCAGGGCCTTGAAAGCAAGATTCGTATCATAAGACATAGCTTATGATAAGCATATACCGATGAGGCTCGTCAACTGTGTTGGGACAAGGGCGGCAGCAGGGTTTGCATCGACGTTCCGCATCGATGCCGACTGGGATGACCGAGATGGTCGCGGGCTATCAGAAACTTTCCACTGCCGTCAGCGTTGCATGTTATGATTTTTCGCCGACCCACGCATCTGCTGCTTACTCTAGTCCTGGCCTGGGGGCTCGGGACACCCGCTGTGGGACAGCCGAGTGATTGGGGCAGCTATAAACACCCCGAACATGGCTATCAGATCGACATTCCCTACACCATTTTCGCCCCCGTTGACGATGTGGAGGGCAGGCTCACATTCGAAAGTCCGGACGGCCACGGCCGACTGACCATCTATGCCGAAGAGAATATCGAGGGGTTGACGGTGGCAGAAATAGCAACCGAGCTGCAGAATTCTTCGACAATCGCAAATGTGACATATCGCAAGAGCGGCAGAAGCTGGGTCGTCCTGTCTGGTTTGTTTAACTCGGATATTGGCGAACAGGTCTTTTACCTGAAGCTGATGTTAAGCGCCGACCGTAGAAAGTATGCAGTTTTCGCGATAAACTATCCGAAGATCGACAAATCTAAATTTGATCCTGTGGTCGAACGTCTCGAGGGAACTTTTCGCCCGCCGTCCTGACGCGGTTTCAGACGACGTGAGGGCAGTAGAGTCAGGCTAAAATTGAACTCGAACTTTGTGCCTGTTGCACAGGTCTTTCCCTAAGGCATGTCCAACCCTATTTCGCCGCGACGGCGATGCATCGGCAAACGGCCGGGGACAACGATGATCGAATGGTTGCGGTTTCTATACGAACTGGTTCACCGAAAGCGTGAATCCACCTCATCTCGCCGGTGTCCGCCCGAAAAATCCTGTATCGGTAAGGCTGGCGTTTCGTGAGAGAGGGATCAAGGCTGTGCAGCGCCTGATCGCGCGCGACAACATGATCGTCTGGATGCATTGTCGCGATGATGCGCTCTCGTGTGACGTCTTCGTGGGCTTGAAAGCCGAAGATTTCCTTTGCCCGATCTGAGTAGGAGAACTCGTCTGTCACAAGATCCCATTCCCAGACGCCCAGAGCGGCCGCCCTCAAGGCGATTGCAAGTTTGCGAGCCGAGGTTGCTCCCGCTTCCGCTTTGTCGGGAGGGAAACCATTGGTGGTAGCCGTATCGGTCATGACTTTTTCGGACCCGATAGGCCGAGAAACCGGTAGCCAGAAGCCGAATTGCAAAGCTGAGATGCGTCCATACTAGTCAAATGAGTTACAGCCTGTTGATGGGGACCAACACATGAACCGCACATGCTTGCGAGTAGGCCACTAGCCAAGGAGCTAACATGCTAACCTAAAGCGCATCAATGGCGCCGTTCAATTCGGGCAATCTGGCCGAGCGCGACGGGAAAGCGTCCGGCGGGTAGGAAAAGCCCAACTGACATTTACCGACTTTGATTTTCAGGGTTGGGGCGGTGCCTCACGCGTAAGATTCTGGAATGTGGCGCGAGTATGCCGACCTGCCCGCATGGCCGAAACCGAATGGAACAAGCCTACAGTGATGCGGTGAAGAAGACATCAGCCACAAGGGCAAAACCACCGCCGGAAGCGAACAAAAAACTGGATAGAAACTGGGGGCAACGTCAGTGGACGCCGGTCAGGGCCATGGTGCCAGCCGCGCCAAAAGCCCGACGAGATCGTCATGCGGCCAAGATTCAGTTCGTGCTCCGGATGGGGTGGGCGACGCCCAAAGGGCGGCCTACGGCGCGCGGGTCGCCGCCGCGGAGCGCGATTGCGTATTCGCCCGAGGATACGAGACGGAGCACGGCTTCACCGTCCGGCACCGTCGAGGGCGTCGCGGCCGATTGCAAGCCTCCACTCATCTTTCAAACGACGATAATTCACCAACGCGGAAACATGACCAATTCTTACCCTAACACCAAACCTCGGAGCAGTTTGACGAGTTCTCTGTGTTCGAATGGCTTGTAAAGAACAGGCACGTCGTTAGGCCGATCGGCTATCGCATCGGAGTCGGCGTAACCGGTAATGATCACGCACGGCCAATCGGAGCGAATATTTCTCGCCAGCCTGACCAACTCGGTTCCTGAAACCAGTGGCATGGCATAGTCTGTCACAATCACATCATAGGCGTCCGGATTTTGCTCCAGCATGGTCAAGGCCGCCGGGCCTCCACCCGCGCACTCCACCTCGAAACCGCTTTCCCCAAGAAGCAAGCCTGTCATCTCTCGAAGCTCGGAGCTATCGTCTACAAGAAGTATACGAAGGCGGGCCTCAACGGCGTCTTCGATCGCGTTTGGGCCGGGGCGAGAATTCTTTCCCGCCGCCAATTTGTCCGCGGCGCGAGGAAGCCAGAGCTCGACCGACGTCCCGCGTTCAACCTCGCTGTAGATGCGCAACGTTCCTCCCGACTGGCGAGCGAATCCGTAGACGGAGCTCAGACCGAGGCCCGTCCCTTTCCCGACGTCCTTGGTCGTAAAGAAGGGTTCCAGGACGCGATCGATGATAGCAGGGGGGATCCCTATCCCAGTGTCCTCGACCTTGATCACTACGTAGTCTCCCTCCGTCAGGTCGGTCTCGCCTGAGCAAACGGATTTGTTGATGCAGCGGATGGTGATCACACCTCCGTCGCGCATCGCATCGCGTCCGTTGATGACCAAGTTCATGATCGCTACTTCAAGCTGACCAGAGTCTGCGTAGGCTGGCCAAATGGCGTCATCCAGCTGCCATCTCAGCGAAACGAGCCCGCCAAGCAGCGGCGCCAGGAGGGAGTCGAGAGTCGCGACGACATCCGGCAGCAACAAGGCGGAAGGGTTGAGGTTCTGCCGGCGCGAAAAGGTCAGCATTCTCGCGATAAGTTCGGCGCCTTGTCTGGCCGCGTGCTGAGTCATCTCCAGTATGCGTTCGGCATCCGGACCCATGGTGGCCCTCTTCTTCAGAAGGCCCAGTCCGCTAATAATCGAGGCAAGGAGATTGTTGAAGTCGTGCGCTACCCCGCCTGTTAGCTTGCCGATAGCATCCAGTTTTTGGGCGTGAATGAGCCGATCCTCAAGGTGCTTTCGCTCCGTGGTGTCGAGCATCGTCCCAACAATTTCAAGCGGCTCGCCGTCCTCGTCTCGGCGCAGAACGCCCTGGTCGAGGAAATGCCTGTAGACGCCGTCGGCGCAGAGCCACCGGAACTCGCATGCGTAAGCGCCTGAGCCCACCGCGCCAGCGAGAGCCTTCTCCACGACGGCCACGTCGTCAGGATGTACTCTATTGAGGCCAAATGAGGGGTCCTGCGAAAAGACTTCGGGCGCAAAGCCTGTCAAACGCTCCACGGCACCCGACACGAAAAAAGCGCCATGCGGCGGTTCCACGCTCCTCGAATGGACACAAAATGGCAGTGATCGCAGGATTGCCTCTTGCCTGTCTTCCGAACGGCGAAGCGCGCGCTCTGCCTTGAGTTTCTCGGAATTTGCGCGAAGATTCTCCTGTAACAATTCTTGCTCGAGAACCGCCTTTCGCTTGATTTCCTGTGTTTTCTCAAAGAGGTCGACGAAGACGCCAACTTTCGACCTAAGCATCATCGGATCGAATGGTTTGAACAAATAGTCGACGGCGCCGACGTCATAGCCGCGCAGGATGTGGGTGGAATCCATGTGTATCGCCGTCAGGAAGATTATCGGCGTCGACTTGCTCGAATCGCGGCGGCGTATCAGTTCGGCGGTTTCGTAGCCGTCTAGCCCCGGCATGAGAACGTCCAGCAAAATGACAGCGAACTCGTCTCTGAGAAGGAACCGAAGTGCCTCCTCACCGGACGCAGCGCACGTGACCCCGGCAACGTCACCGAGAACCTCGCTGATCGTGAGCAGGTTGCGCGGGTCGTCATCGACTACGAGGACGCGGGTTCTGCTGTCCGGGCCCGCCAACACCTTGCCACTTGATGTGGTGCCGGTCAGAATGCTGGCAACTTTTGCTCGTGCTGTCATCGATCAGCCGTCCTGCCGGCAGTGGCATGGTGCCCCCTGGCGCTACGCGCTCGGTCGGTCCACACACGGATCAACGCGCCAAGTAGATCCAAATCAACTGGCTTCGCGATGTAGTCAGACGCGCCCGCATCAAGACATTTCTGCCTATCTCCCTTCATGGCTTTTGCGGTTACCGATATGAGCGGAATCTCGGCAATGCTCGCCCGGCGCTTGATTTCCTGCATTGTCTGATAGCCATCCATGTCGGGCATCATGATGTCGATTAAGGCTACATCGATATCGGGATTACGCTCGAGAATCGCGATACCGTCGGCTCCTCGCTCGGCATGCAGAACTTCCGCGTTCCAGCTTTCGAGGACGCTGGTCAGCGTAAAGATGTTGCGAATGTCGTCGTCAACGATCAGCACTCTCGTGCCGCGCAGGTCACTGTCTGCCGCGTCGCCGGGTGCCGTCAGTTGCTGCTGCCTGGTCCGGAAGAAATGGGGAAGCTGACTGACACGCTCGACAACTGTCAGTCCTGCCAGTTCCGTGCGGTGCCTGATGGACTCGCGAACTTCTTCTGCGACTGGGCTACACAGAATTAGGCGATCGGCGTCTTCGAGCAAAGGCAGCAGCCCGGCCACACCTTCAAGGGCCGGATCATCGCCCGCCTCGATTGAACACACGATCGCATCATATTGGTCGATCGTTGATCCGTCCGCATTGCCAATCAGTTGGCCCACGGCCGTTACCCGGGTACGGCGATCCCGGATGGCATCGGTTATACTCGCCCGCCGGTTGGTATCTTCTGCGTAGACCAGCACATGGGTGCCGCTGGGTGTCGGGCCTGATCGGATCGCTTCGAACGTTGCTGCGAGCTCATCGGGAGCCACTGGCTTTACGGACGCTGAGGCCGCTCCCTTTTCCAGCAATGCTGCCAGTTCCTCGCGGCCCGATATGACATGTATCGGAATTCCGCGCGTCTTGGGATCGTGTTTCAGCAGATCAAAGAGAACCCAACCGTCGATGTCCGACAAGCCGAGATCCAGCGTGATTGCGTCCGGCATGAGCTTTCGTGCCAAGGCAACCGTGCCAGATCCAGCGGGCGAAAGCACCGCTTTCAAGTCAGCCTGGCGGGCGAAATTGACCAAAACCTTCCCGAAGGCCGAATCGTCCTCCACGATGAGGACAAGACGGTCATCTACCCCAATGAGATTACGGTCGTCCTCGGGTTGTGAGACGGAATCGACGACACGGGCTAATCCTTCAGTGCTCGAAGCAACGGGGCTTGAAGTCTGAATCTCGCGCGGCCCGCGCAGTGGAATGAGCAGGGTGAAAACAGACCCCTTGCCGGGCGCGCTCTCGACTTTCAACTCCCCTTCCAGCAACCTCGCAATCTCGCGGCTGATGGAGAGACCCAGACCGGTCCCACCATATTTTCGGCTTGTGGTGCCATCTGCCTGCTGGAACGCCTCGAAGATTAGCTTCTGCTTTTCCTGGGGAATTCCGATGCCGGTGTCGGTTACTGCAATCGCAACCGATTCCTGAGTGGCCCCCCACCGATCAGGTGCCCCCGGAACGCGACTGAACTGAACTGAGACGCCCCCAGAGGAAGTAAACTTGAACGCGTTGGACAGCAGGTTGAGAACGATCTGCTGCAAGCGCTTCTCGTCTGTACGCACTGTGTCGGGAAGAGACGGATCTACCTCCACCGTAAACGCCAGGCCCTTGTCTGTAGCGAGCTGCCTGAACGTGCGCTCGAGATGCTGCCTGAGCTGCGAGAGTGGCAGGTCGCCGAGTTCGATCGACACCGTGCCCGATTCTATCTTCGATAGATCGAGGATATCGTTGATGAGGCTGAGAAGATCGCTGCCAGCCGAGTGAATGGTGTTTGCGAATTCGACCTGATTGTCGTTAAGGTTGCCCTGCTGGTTGCTTGCGAGAAGCTTAGAGAGAATGAGCAGTGAGTTCAGCGGTGTCCGCAGTTCGTGGCTCATGTTTGCCAGAAATTCTGATTTGTATTTGGATGTTAACGCAAGTTGCTCTGCTTTTTCCTCAAGCGCCCGGCGCGCCATCTCAATTTCGAGATTCTTGTTCTCAACTTGCTTCTTCTCGTTCTGAAGTAACTGCGCCTTTTCCTGTAGTTCCTCGTTGGTGGCGTGCAACTCTTCCTGCTTCTTAGTCAGTTCCGTCTGACGAGCCTGAAGCTCTGCGGTCAGCAACTGCGATTGGCTGAGCAGGCCTTCGGTTCTCATCGTCGCTGCGATCGTGTTCAGCACGATGCCAATCGATTCCATAAGCTGGGTTAGGAAAGACTGGTGCGTGTCGCTGAACTGGCTAAACGATGCCAGTTCGATGACAGCCTTGACGTCATCCTCAAACAGCGCGGGCAGAATGATGACGTTTGTTGGGCCGGCGCTGCCGAGACCTGACGCGATCTGGACAAAGTGCGGTGGCACATCCTCCAACAGGATCGTGCGCTTGTCGGCCGCGCTCTGACCGATCAGGCCCTCGCGCAGCTCAAGCTGGCGCTTAACCATTGCCGAGGATTCGGCGCCGTAGCTGGACGCCAGCTCCAGGTAAGTGTCCTCATCGGCCCGCGCAGTGATGTAGAAGACGCCGTATTGCGCATTCACCAATGGCGCGAGTTCGGACATGATCAGGCGGGACACTGTGGCGAGGTCGCGCTCGCCCTGGAGCATCCGCGAGAAGCGGGCAAGATTGGTCTTCAACCAATCCTGCTCCGCGTTCTTTAACGTCTGATCCTTCAGGTTCCGGATCATCTCATTGATGTTGTCTTTCAGTGCTGCGACCTCACCCGAGGCCTCGACGCTGATCGAGCGGGTCAAGTCGCCCTTGGTCACCGCTGTAGAAACTTCCGCGATGGCGCGGACCTGAGTGGTAAGATTGGCGGCCAGCTGGTTCACGTTGTCGGTGAGATCTCGCCAGAGACCTGCGGCGCCGGGCACTCGAGCCTGCCCGCCGAGCTGCCCTTCGATACCCACCTCACGCGCCACATTGGTGACCTGGTCGGCGAAGATGGCGAGGGTCTCGATCATTCCGTTGATCGTATCGGCGAGCGAGGCGATCTCGCCCTTCGCATCCACGGCCAGCTTCCGTTTGAGGTTGCCTTGGGCGACTGCCGTCACGACCTCGGCAATGCCGCGAACCTGGTTGGTCAGGTTCGTGGCCATGAGGTTGACGTTGTCAGTCAGGTCCTTCCATATACCGCCGACACCTTCGACCTTGGCCTGACCGCCCAGCCGGCCCTGCGTGCCAACCTCGCGAGCGACACGCGTGACCTCGCCAGCGAAGGAGTTCAACTGGTCGACCATCGTGTTGATGGTGGATTTGAGTTCCAGGATCTCGCCTTTGACGTCGACGGTAATCTTCTTCGACAGATCGCCGCGGGCCACGGCCGTCGTCACCTCTGCGATGTTGCGGACTTGCCCGGTCAGGTTCTGCGCCATCGAGTTCACATTGTCGGTGAGGTCTTTCCACGTGCCGGCCACCCCCTTCACCTGTGCCTGGCCACCCAGCTTGCCCTCTGTGCCGACTTCACGAGCGACGCGTGTCACCTCAGAGGCAAACGAGTTCAGCTGATCGACCATCGTGTTGATGGTGTCCTTGAGCTCAAGGATTTCGCCGCGGACGTCGACAGTGATCTTCTTGGAAAGGTCTCCAAGAGCGACCGCCGTCGTCACCTCGGCAATGTTGCGAACCTGTCCGGTCAGGTTGGCTGCCATCGCGTTGACGTTGTCGGTCAGATCCTTCCAGGTGCCGCCGACGCCTCTGACCTGAGCCTGCCCGCCGAGCTTGCCGTCGGTGCCGACCTCACGGGCGACGCGTGTGACTTCCGATGCGAACGAGTTGAGCTGATCCACCATCGTGTTGATCGTGTCCTTCAACTCCGCAATCTCGCCCTTCACGTCCACGGTGATCTTCTTCGACAGGTCACCGCGGGCAACGGCGGTCGTCACCTCGGCGATGTTTCGGACCTGCCCCGTCAGGTTGCCGGCCATCGCGTTGACGTTGTCGGTCAGGTCTTTCCACGTGCCGCCGACGCCTTCGACATGGGCCTGACCGCCGAGCTTGCCGTCCGAACCAACTTCACGCGCGACACGCGTCACCTCGGAGGCGAAAGAGTTGAGCTGGTCAACCATCGTGTTGATGGTCGACTTCAGTTCCAGGATTTCCCCCTTCACGTCGACAGTGATCTTCTTGGACAAGTCGCCTCTCGCGACGGCGGTCGTCACCTCGGCGATGTTGCGCACCTGGCCGGTGAGGTTCTCGGCCATCAGGTTGACGTTGTCGGTCAGATCCTTCCATGTGCCGGCGACGCCCTTGACCTGCGCCTGGCCCCCAAGCTTTCCCTCAGTGCCGACTTCGCGGGCGACACGCGTGACTTCCGAGGCGAATGAGTTGAGCTGATCCACCATCGTGTTGATGGTATCCTTGAGCTCCAGGATCTCTCCCTTGACCACCACGGTGATCTTCTTCGAGAGGTCGCCGGAAGCGACGGCGGTCGTCACGTCGGCGATGTTGCGGACTTGGCCGGTCAGATTCTCGGCCATCAGGTTCACGTTGTCGGTGAGGTCCTTCCAGGTTCCGCCGACCCCTTTCACCTGCGCCTGGCCGCCGAGCTTTCCTTCCGTGCCTACCTCACGGGCGACGCGAGTCACCTCCGAGGCGAAGGAGTTTAGCTGGTCGACCATCGTATTGATGGTGTTCTTGAGCTCAAGGATTTCGCCTTTGACATCGACTGTGATCTTCTTAGACAGATCGCCTGACGCCACGGCCGTGGTGACCTCAGCGATGTTGCGGACCTGGCCGGTCAAGTTCTGCGCCATCGAGTTGACGTTCTCGGTCAGATCTTTCCACGTGCCGCCAACGCCTCTCACCTGGGCTTGGCCGCCCAGCTTCCCTTCGGTTCCCACCTCGCGGGCGACACGCGTCACCTCGGAGGCGAAAGAGTTGAGCTGGTCCACCATGGTGTTGATGGTGTTCTTCAGCTCTAGGATTTCGCCCTTCACATCGACAGTGATCTTCTTCGACAGATCGCCGGAGGCTACGGCAGTCGTCACCTCGGCAATGTTCCGAACCTGGCTGGTCAGGTTCGTGGCCATCGCGTTCACGTTGTCGGTTAGATCCTTCCACGTGCCAGCGACGCCCTTTACCCTCGCCTGGCCACCCAGTTTTCCTTCCGTGCCCACCTCGCGGGCGACGCGGGTCACCTCGGATGTAAAGGAAGCCAGTTGCCCTACCATCGTGTTGACGATCTTGCCGATGCGGAGAAACTCGCCGCGCAGAGGGCGACCATCGATCTCAACCATCATCGCCTGGGACAGGTCGCCTTTTGCCACCGCGCCGATTACGCGGGCCACTTCGGTGGTTGGCTGAACCATGTCCTCGATGAGTTCATTCACCGAGCGTACGCTCGACTCCCAGCTGCCGGTCGCATTGCGAACATGGCCACGCTCACCGATCCGTCCGTCCTTGCCAACCACGCGCGACAGCCGGTCGAACTCCTTGGTCACCTGATCGTTCAGTTCGACGATCTCGTTGAATATCTCTGCGATTTCGCCGTCCACTCCATCGAAATGGTTGGGCAGCCTGACGGAGAAATCACCCCGCCTGAAGGTGCGCAGAGCCCCTAGGATATGACGGCGATCAAGTTGGTCTCGCGGAACTTCGATGTTCATGACGCCATCTCCAGGCAACCAACGCGGCGCGCAATTCGGGACGAAGCATGAACGATGCGGCAAGTCGCAAGAAGCTTCATAGAAACCCCCCTCCCAGGTAGTTTCAGCGGGAAACTCAGCACAACGGCTGCACTTTATCTTGGTTCCCTGGCTGCACAAAAAATGTGCGTCACCCAGCATGCCGGTTGCGCTGCCGCGACGGAGACATATGATGCCGGCTTGCGGTGGGGGCGACGGATGCAGTTCATCTAATGAGACGCGAACTGACGGAGTTGGCGCAATACGCGTTCGGATCGGTATGGGCTCTGGAGCTTCTCATTGTCCTCCATCGCGAACCAGCCCGAGCTTGGTCTCGGTCTGAACTTGTACGTGAACTCCGAAGCAGTGATGTCGTCGTAGATGAAAGCATAGCAAAGCTGGGCGCGAACGGATTGGTCACCATCGGTGCGGGCGGCACCGCTCGTTACGGGCCCGCGACAACCGACATGGACAATCTCGTCAGGGAACTGCTCGACGAGTATCAGGCAAGGCCTGCAGCGGTCCGTCGACTGATCGTTCAAGGATCGGCGGACAAGCTTAGGACATTTGCCGATGCATTCAAGCTGAAGTCGGAGTGAGCCAGATGGTCCACGCATTTCAGGTTTCGATTTACGTTTTGTGTTTGCTGACAGCGACCGCCTGCTTTCTTTTGCTGCTAAAGGGGTTTTTCCGCAGTGGCACAAGACTGCTGCTCTGGAGCGGCGTGTGCTTCTGCTTCCTGGCGCTCCACAGCCTAGTGGTCGTCATCGAACTGATGGTCGTTCCGCACACAGATCTGCAGATCCTGCGCCACGCGGCCTCGCTACTCGCCGCGGCCTCTCTGGTGTTCGGTCTGATCTGGGAAGCGGAGTAGCCCGATGGTCGAATTCGTATCTGGTCTGATCACCATGGGCTTCATGGTTGCCAGCGTCTTCTTCATTCGGTTCTGGCGCCGCACCTCCGACGGCCTTTTCGCTTTTTTTGCGCTCGCATTCATCTTCTTGGCTTTGAACCAGGCGTTCCTCGCTTTCGCGAGGATACCGCTGGAGGAACGGACCTGGCTATATCTGCTTCGCCTCGTTGCCTTCAGCCTGATCCTCGGTGGCATTCTGTGGAAGAACCGCCGAGTTTAGCAGAACCGGCGAACACCTGGTCGTGCCTGCTGAACTGCGGCGCCACACATCGCCACGAGCGAACCCCGTCCATGTGATTGGCTGGTTTTCACTTTCCAGTTCATCATCGGCAGCGCTTCGGCAATCCTCTTGTCCGTAGCGTTTTTCTGTGGCGTCGCCGCCTTCATTTCGGCCAGGCTCAATGGGTGCCGTGTTCCGAATTGCGCTTGCGGGTCGCCGCCGCCTTCTTCGCGCTGGTGGAACGTTCCTTAGCGGGTCGAGAGGCCGAAGCTTTGCCGCCCTTCTCGCCGCCTTTGTGCGCGGCCGGATGTCCCGTATTCTGGCCGCGTCCGGAGCCGCCCGGCTTCTTGCCACCGCCGTCATCCTTGTTCACCGTAGCCCAGGCACGACGCTCGGCTTCCTTCTCGGAAACGCCCTTCTTCTCGTAGCCGTCGGCGATGTGGTCCGCCTTTCGCTCCTGCTTGTCAGTGTATTTCGATTTGTCGCCACGGGGCATGATGGCCTCCTTAGTTGAAGATGAGGGCCAACGACGAGAACCGACTAGATTTTCCCATCGCCCTTCGCCCTGAAGGTCACACCGTTGAGTCAGTGTTCCCAGTCGTTACTGCAGGATGCCCCAGCCTCTCGTCGACTTTGAAAGAACCGCTCCAGCCGGTGCGAGGGTCGACGAAACGCAGGGTGCAACTCGGTGGCCATCTACGCGCCCATGCCAACCGCGTATGCCGCTAGCGGTCCAAGCGTAATCACTGCGCCGACGGCCAGTCCTGCGATGTCAATGCCCTCGACGATGGGTGCAGAGGCATCATGCGGGGGATATTTTGGTCCGCGCGTGCGCAACGGGTGAGAGTCGTCTGGGCCAATCCTCGGGGCGAAGCCGGGCTCGCGGTCCAACCGGACATCAGGTCGTATCAGGGTTTCCTGGTTAGTCATCGAAAAGTCTCCTCTTGGTTCCTTCGAAATTGAGAAATCGAAGAGCCAAGGGAATGTTCCCGATAATGGCCGGCATAACGCAGGTGGCACCATCGAGCGATGACGGTCTTCAGGTCCGTGCGGGGATCTGCAACCACAGCGGCTATTCAGGGCCAGCGCGTTCATGCCAATGGGCGGCTCGCTAGCCATCCCCGAAATTCAGGACCGTTTGTTCCTTCAGATTCATTGCTGATCACCTTCTTCTCATAAGACGGCGGTCTCCGATGTCAGGCGATTACGATTGCCAATTCCGAGGCCGCCGCACTGTCGCAATCTCCTGACCTCAGAATGTGACTCTGCTCAAAGTCGCGGAACGAGATGTCCGAGTCTTCGTTTATGTCGGTCGATCACGCCCCTGTGATCTCATTTCACTCAGAATCTCGCGAAAGGGACATGCAAATGGCCAAGGAAAAGACGCTGGAAGACCTCTTCCACGATACGCTCAAGGACATCTACTACGCCGAGCGGAAGATCCTGAAAGCGCTGCCCAAGATGCAGCGCGCCGCGCAGTCGGACGAGCTCAAGGCGGCCTTCGACAAACACAAGCAGGAGACCGAGGGTCACGTCGAGCGCCTGCAGCAGGTGTTCGAGATGATGGGTAAGCGCGCCCAGGGCAAGACTTGCGACGCCATCGAAGGCATCATTTCCGAGGGCGAGGAAATCATGGACGAGTTCAAGGACACGGCGGCGCTCGATGCCGGCCTGATCTCGGCCGCCCAGGCCGTCGAGCACTACGAGATCACCCGCTATGGCACGCTCAAGCGCTGGGCGACCGAACTCGGCATGGCCGACGCCGCCAAGCTGCTCGACGCGACGCTGCAGGAAGAGTCCAAGACAGATAGCGACCTGACCAAGCTCGCTGATGCTTCGGGCAACGGCCGGGCTAAGGGACGCAAGGCTGCCTGAACCAGGACCGACCCGGGAGATCGCCTCCCGGGTCGTTAACTTTGAGCAGTTGATGGAGGCACCTTATGCACCTGCTGGCACTGCATCAGATTGCCCGCTCCGGCGACGGGCTCGCGCCTGAACTTCTTCGGCTTTTCGCTGCACATGAGGCACAGGCGGCCGATACCCGTCTCGTGTCGCTACGCAATTTCAATCCCGCCATTCCCGACGTCGCGGGCGCTTATCCGGACAGACCGGAGCGGAACGATGTCTTGCGGGGCACCCCTAGCACCGATCGAGCCATCCAGCGCAGGCGCCCGCCTGGCTGACTTTTATGAGACGACGTTCGAGGAACCCCCCATGCCCCGCACCCCAGCCAAACGAAGCTGAGGCCCGAGAGCAGCAGCGTCGCGTACCCCTGGAAGAGCAGCCGGTCCCGGCGGGTAGGGTCGTCATGCGGCGGGTCGCCCCCACCAAAGCCCCATTGCCGCCAGGCGAGCACTGCGGCGGGCGCGATCATGGCGAGCGAGAGCAGGGTGAACAGTCCGATGCCGATGCGCAGCGTGTCGACATCTCCCCAGAAACCCAGGCCTCTCGCAATAGATCGCCGCCCCGACATAGCAGGCGAGGAAATGCAGCGCCCACACGACCGGCGCCGTGAACAGCGTCCACAGCTTGCGCCACGGTTCGCGCACTGCCCATGATGCCTCGTGCAGACGTGCCGGTTCGAGCACCGTTCCAACGCTCAGGGTTCCGGTTGAGCCAGTCTGTCTCTGTCTGCCAAATGGGAGGGACGTCAGATCGCGCGCCGTTCTTGTTCGCCGGCCCGTGGGCGAACAATGACAAGGTGGACGTGACGAGCTGTACAATCATCACCCTGACCGCAGGCGAGTTCGGTTTCCAGTTTCACAATCGTAAGCTGGTGATCCTCGACACGGAGATCTATGGCGCTTGGCCGACCCCGGAAACGCCGGGGGAGCACGCCAAGCAGCCACTGCACCAGATCTTGCACGGCGACCGGAATCCTACGGCGTCGGCCCTAGGTCCACGCCACCCGCATCGAATGCGACCGGAACGCCCATGCCGGGATGATCTGCCCGATGGCGGACACTGGGGTGATCATTCCAGCGGCGCGAACCGTGCGGATAAGTCCGGCTCGCCTTCCGAGCATAGCAGGCCGTTGCGTCGCAATCTGTCGACATGGCTCGGAACTCGGCACCAACTCAATCGCCGCGCTTAGAGCCGGGTCCGGAACCAAATTCCAGCACCAGACTTCGACATACTCGACGAATGAAGGAGCCGTGGTGCAGTCGGGCGTTGGAGCCAAAGGATCGCCAATTGGCGTTGCCAACCTGCGGTGGCGCGATGCGACCGGCGTAGTTCATTTGGTTGACGGCGAGCACATACATCCGGGCAAGACTATCCTCTGGACCAGGTGCGGCCTTCACGACGTTGCGGACGCAGCAGGGTTGCAGAGTGATGGTGTGCTGACATGCGGAGCATGCAGGATCTGGATCGACTGCGACCCGACCTAAGGGCTGAGAGGTAACAGGGCACGGTCCTTTTTCGAGTTCGACGGTGACTATGGATCAGACAATGTTGCTGAGATGGCGACGCTCGAGGCGGCAGTCGTTGCCGCCGCCGCGTCGCTTGCCAGAACTGCGTCTGAAGAAAGTGCGGCCGAGTCGAAAGCGTCGTTGGGGTACCCAGAGCGCGTGTCTCCCTGTCGATCAAGATCTAACCGGTATCAGAAGCTCACATACCCTCAGGCTGTCCGAACCCGGTGGAGCGCTGATTTAGGAAAACCGGCGGCTGTGAACATTCGAGCTCCCCGCCCAATATCAAACCCGCGGCGGCTTATCCCACGCGTTGCACCGCTTGCCGTCAATCTGGCGGCGTGGGGCGCTTGAAGTCGCATCGGGGTCTAGAGGCGCTCTTTGAGAGCGAGACTCTGACCCGTTCATGCGACGGAACTGGTTGGGCGATTCATGAGTTGCTCCCTCATTAACAAATTGCGGGAGTTCAACATGCGTATCAAACGTTTCTCGGAACTGATTCCGGATTGGCTGCGAGCTCGCCGCAGGCCTGATCTCTCGGCGGAAAGAAATAGAACCCGAGACGGCGAGCCGGGCAGGTATGCAGGTCCGCCAAGACCCATCCAGCGGAAGCCGTACAGGCCTGCACCGCCGCCCTTGGACGACATCAATAGAAACTTGTGAGGCAAGGACGATGGACGAACGTTTGCTGCAAAAGATGCGACGCATCAAACTGGGCTGCGAGCCGAAACGTCCCGACTCTGGGAACCGCCCCGACGATGTTCCTTCGCCTGTCCCGACCTGGAAACCGGAGGTCGAGGAACCAGACCCCGATTTACTACCCTATGAACTGCCAACGCCCAACCCGGACGAAAATCGCGAACCGCCCATCCCTGCTGGCCAGCCAAAGCCGTTTCCGGCACCGGAGCCGATCCCATATCCTGATCCAATGCCGCCGCCGCCTCCCGGCCCGAACCCAACGCCAACTCCAATTCCGATGTGAAAGGAACGCCAAATGGCCACGATCGCGAGCCTGGCTGACATTGCCGACGAAACCAGCTCCAAGGATACGCCAGTTGTGCCGAAAACGGGCGGCGCCGCCAGACCGGCCGATGGCACGGCAAAGAGTTCTGCCGCCGACCGCAACCCGGGACCGCGACAAGCTGGCACGACGCCCAGGCCAACGGACAAGTCAATCGGCGGCGGTGACAGGGGCTGATCCGTGGACCAGATGCGCGAAGGCGGATGTCTCTGCGGTTCGGTAAGATTTCTGGTTCGCGGCGAGCCGTTGCGCGTCGGATTGTGCCACTGCCTCGATTGCAGGAAGACGTCGGGTTCGGCTTTCAGCGCCTTCGCGATCTGGCCACGCGATGCATACGACGGTAGTGGCGAACTGGGTACCTTTTCGGGCCGGAGCTTTTGCGTTCGATGCGGTTCCCGAGTCGTGCACCTCAGCGACGAAGAAGCCGAGATCATGATCGGCAGTTTGGACGCGGCTCCGGCCGACCTTGTGCCGCAATACGAGCTTTGGATCGGCCGGCGCGAACACTGGCTCGCACCAGTTCCGGGCATTGCGCAATTCCCGCACGACAGGAAATAAGCTTTGCTCTGCGGTCATCATACCGCGTTGCCGGCTGGGCGCCGGGCGTGTCTGCTGCACGGCATGTCAGACAGCCGCATTGTGCCGATCGCGTTGAGGCTGTCCCCAAGGAGTTATGCCCGCTGCGCGTGAAGACGCAAGCGAGACCGGGGTTGACGGCGATCTGAGCGCGCCAGCCGCCGAATTTTGATCTCGTGAATCCAGTCATCCCACTCGATGTTCGGGGACGAGGGTTGGGGCATTGGCGGGATGAACGCCAAGCGGGGCGTCCAGAACTCCGATCAAGGCGGCTCAATCGCGGCGCATCGAATCGGTTCCGAGACACCTCGACGCCCGGAACAAATTGCTTAAGTGAGGGTTCTTTCCCCGTCGTCGCACCTACCCCACCCGGGTGATTGTTGCCCCCGCGGCGGCTGCGGCCCGCCAGCAAGAGCGGCTGGCGGACCGCCCCACGACGGAGGAGGCGATGGAAGAGGACAACCAGGAGATTAGCGGGCAAGTTTGGACGCGCACCTTGTCGAATCTGGCATACGAGGTGAGCTATTTCGCGGCGAGGCACAACCTCGACCAGAAGACGGCCCGCGACATCATCGAGCGTTTCGGTCCTGATCGGGAGACCTGCGACCGCGAAGCCGGCGAACGAAGCGAATGAATCCCTTATTCGACAGTGGCGAGTGGCGTTGGCGAGACCGTGAGGACCGTTCACACCATCGAGAGCCTGGCCCGGCGAAAGACATCGATGGATGAAATCCCCGCTCCGCCGAGGGACTGGAAGAAACAGACGACTTGACCACTGCGTGTCCGCCAGTCGCATCGTTGGCACGAGGTTACGCCAAGCCATTGAAAGCGGCGGAAGTTGGGATTATCCATGCCGAGGGCTTTGAGTTGCTCGGCGGTGGATGATTGCTGACGTAGCGGTGGAAGCGGACGTGTTGCGTCTGTTGATTAATCGGGTTGCCTTGGAAATTGGCAAGGACGTTGACGAACTCGCTCGTCAAAGTTTCCCAACTCATCCGCAGTGACCGGCTATCGCAGCCTCTGCGTCCTGCGCCACCATGCGCTAGTTTCCGCAGGCGCGCCGGAGAAATGGAACCTTTAAACACAAGGGAAGTTTCGTGCGAAGCTGACATTTGCCGATGATTTTCCCATGGCCATGAAACAGGGCGACAAGGTTTTTGAACGATCAGTGAATCTGGTGCTGAACGGGCAATTTCGAAGAGTGTTTTCAGTCCGAGACGCCATGGAAGTCATGCTCATGAACTGGCCAAAGGGCGAGGAGGCGAGTTGCAGGAAAGCTGCCCGCCTAGCGTGCATGAATGTCATCGACGGACTTGTTCCGACGCATCATGCTCGAGAGGCGTTTGTAACCGCTGCCGCTCAGGCCGGAATTTTGGGGTCGGAGCCAGCCACTGAACTTGAGATGTCGCGAAAAAGTTGTCGCCGCGCGGGTTTGGCTAGGCAACCGGCGCTCGCGGAAATGGCCGGTGAGAAAGCTGATTGCCGCTCATTTGGTAGTGACGAGAGCCAATTCTGATCTGAGCAGGTCGTCAGACATTCTACGGAGGTCGAGACGCATTGCGGATTGCCACTTTCAACATCAACAACGTCCGCCGTCGGTTAGCCAATCTGATTGGCTGGCTGGACCTGTCCCGTCCCGACATCGTTTGTCTGCAAGAGCTCAAGTGCGCGAGAGAACTGTTTCCCGTTAGCGAGTTGCGACGTGCCGGATATGAGGCATCATGGGTGGGAGAAAAGACCTGGAACGGCGTCGCCATCCTCTCGAGGATTGGCTATCCGGTCGTAACAAGGACCACGCTGCCTGGCGATCCTGCGGACCGTCAGGCGCGCTACATCGAAGCGGCTGTTCGCGGGGTACTTGTAGCCTCGATATACGCCCCCAATGGCAATCCGCAGCCGGGCCCAAAGTTTGATTACAAACTGGCCTGGCTATCTCGGCTGAAACGTCATGCTACGGCCCTGCGGCGAACAGGGGCGCCCGTTGTGCTCGCTGGCGACTTCAACGTCGTTCCGACCGATTTCGATATCTATGACATGCGCTCCTGGCGCGACGACGCTTTGGTTCAGCCAGAAAGCCGTGCGGCGTTCAAAAGCCTACTAGGCCGCTCTTGGACCGATGCGCTGCGACACATTCATCCGGACGAGCCGTGCTATACGTTCTGGAGTTACTTCCGCAATCGGTGGGCCAGGGATGCCGGTCTGAGGCTAGACCATCTGCTTGTCAGCCCTAACCTCAAGGAGCGCATCATCGGTGCAGGGGTAGACCGGAATATCCGTGGCGAAGAGGGAGCCAGCGATCATGCACCCGCATGGATTGATCTCGATGTGCCGATACCGTCGCAGTGAAGGAATGCTCTCGGGTAAGTCGATCAATCGCTTTGATGCCGCCCCCTTATGCGTCTTTACCTATGACATTTCGACGGGGTTTCATCTGCTCGCCCTCATCGCTGCTGCGGTCGTTCTCGTGTGGCTGCTTGTCGCCGTCCTGCTGGCCCCGACGCAAGGGGGTGCGTCTTCAGCATCCTTGTTGGCCTTTCGCAATCCGAACTTGAGTCTACCTGGTTCCGCGTGGACAATATTGGATGTCGACGCTCCCTCCGCCAGCATCACACCGACTTCAACAGGTTCGACAGCGCAAGCCGGTGATAAGTCACGACCGTCTTCCGCTCCTCTGGGCGCCAAAAATCACTAAGTTGAATCAGCTGCCGGGTCGATTGTCCGAAAGACCGTTATGGATCGGGTTGGACGAATGCAAAACCCGCCACCACTGCCGGTAGCGGGTTCTGGTTCCACGCGAACATGAAGGGCTGCCTAATCGCGCTGCGACTCAATGACGGCAGCGCCCCTTGGTTCCGTTAGGAAAGGACCGCCACCGTTTCCGGCAGCGGGCATCATCTCAGGTCCGTCGCGCATCAAGATTAACCCACTCCATTCGTGTCGTCATGGGGCTTCTTGGTCCTGTTCAATGAAAAAAACCCGCCACCGGGCGCGGTGGCGGGTCAGGAAGCGCGGCTGAGGGGTGCTTCAGGGTGGGCAGGATTACCGCGCCAGAATCAATGGTGAGGACACGAATCGGTTCCCACCGTCGGTGAGACTGTCGACTAGAGAAGATGACACCAAGCCCCGGGACTAGGCGCATAACCTCGGCTGCCTGCGTCGGGTCGGAGAGCCTCTATCGGACAATTGCCGTTGCCGGTATTGAATATGGGGTGGCAGACAGTTCGAGGTCGGATTTGAAGGGCGATGTCGACAATGAAGACGCGCGGGGTTTCGCCTTAGATTTCTCCACCAGCACGATCCTAGTTTTTGGCGGGCTATCAAACATCCCCATACCTGCGATGCAGAAGGCACCAAAAGACGCCAATAGAGTAAGGACAAAGCCTAAGGCGCCGATCGCGCCAGTGGTTTCTTCCTCATCGTAGAAGGTACGTTTCATCCCAGTGAAATGGCGATCATCGCCCAACGGTTCCGTCGGCGATCAATCTCGAACCTAAAGCTACCCGCCGCAATTCCATACGATAGACATCATCACTAACTTGCGCTGGCGCGACTCTGAAAACGCCCACAATCATGCCGTCGAGCAAGCGACTTCGGCGATGGGAGGCGCCCTGCTTTGGACCCACTGCGGGCTGTTCGATGTTTCATCCTGGATGGCCCGACCGAGTGACGACTGTCCAGCGCTTCCCTTCGCCTTCTGTCCAACGTGCAGAGATGGCGGGGTCTCAATGCTGGCGATGAGGCAGTTCTAGTAAATCGGTCGCTTTCTGTGTTTCGTCGATCGTTATCGCGATCAGAGTGTCGATGTCGCGCATGGAGGAAATCAGCCCGCGCTTTTCGATCATTCGACGCAACAATGTGAGTGCGGTGTGTGTTTCAACCAGTGTCGTGGCGAGAGAGTGGGACACGATGGAGGCTCCAGTGGACCTCAGTGACCCAACCTTCCACCCGTTCCTTGGTTCCGTCGAAGTCGAAACACTAGGGCCTAATGCCAGTCTTCTTCACTTCGAACTGTCCGTCATGAAGGTCGAAAACGCCCTCGGTTTCGCTGGCTTGCCAACGATAGTCGGCTTTTAGTTCTCGCCATGCACCGATTTCCTTGCCACAGGTGCTGCAACTGACAACAGCGTCATCGGCTAGGTCATCTGCGATGTCGAGATAGATCGTCCCGCAGTGCTTGCAGTCCAATTTGTGGTCGAGCTTATGGGCCATTGACAAAAAGATACTGGGTCGCGAACGAATGTCAAACCCGCGCTCGCCCTGGCCGCTGGATGTCATAGCGGGCGCCATAGGTCTCCGGCTCGTGTCGCAGGCGGAGCGCGTCGGGAATGAGGATGGAGGCGGCTGGCGTCGGATCACAGCGCTGGGCCACGCCGTTGAGATGACCGCGGACGAGCAGGCGGTCTCGACCGCGTAGGGCCCATCCGACAGCACCGTCGTGAGGATCGACACCATCTGCCTTCAGCTGCCGCCTGACTCGCTCGTATGCCGGCGGAAGTTGCCAACCATGGAACGGTGCACCGTTGCGGAGCGTGCCCGGGCGACGACCAATACCGCATCTGGTATCACGCTGGACCTGCTTGTCGGCGACCTTTTCAGAGTTCTTGACGCCGTCGACATCGAGAAGTGTGTCCTTGCGGCGAACCGGCCGGTGCGGCCATCGTCCTCGAAGCTGCGCTTCAGCCGGCCGACGCGCTTCGAGGGTCGCCGTTCGATGCCTGGGCCCGGTGCCGATCGTCAGCCCGATCTTCATCCTAACGGGTGACAGTCAGCCGGCTAGAGGTTCGAACAGCGCCGCCTTCTCTCAGGTGGCCGCCGCTCCCGCGATGACGTCATGCTCGTGCATGGGCGCGCGTTGTAGACGGTCTTTTGGCGCCAGGTCGGTCGTCACACGCATTGATTGGAGACATCTACAAGTGTCGATGATTCCTGAGGGACGCCGCGCTACCGACTGGCCCAACCGATGGCGTCATTAAGGCGATCGTCCCCCCAGAACACTTCGCCAGCTACAACGAATGTCGGGGAACCGAAGACGCCCAGTGTCATCGCAGCGTCGGTCGCCTCTGAGAGTGCCGCGACGACAGCTGCAGATTGCGCCAGCTCCAATACACGTTCAGGATTCTGCCCGGCCTCTATCAAGCTCGCGGAGATATTCGGCTCTTCGCCGGCCGGCTCGCCGTCTTCGAACCATCGACGATAGGTAGCGCGAGTGTAGCGTTCCGCCCATCCTTCAGCGGCGCCCAAAACGGCAATCTGGTTGGCAAGCACGAGACCGGGTAGTGGATATGGTGCTGGAATCTTCGGGAAGAGGCCGTACTGGTGCGCCCGACGTTGAATGTCCCGCCACATGTACGCGGCTTTCACGGGCTTGTCCTTGAAGGGGATATTGTTCTGCTCGACCATTATGTGTCGAACGTTAAACGGGCGCCATCGAAAGACGGCACCGGTAGACCGGCTCGCATTATCAAGCCGCATCACCGAGAGATACGTGTAGGTGCTGCCAATCGAATACCAGAAGTCGATAACGGCCACGGCTCGCGCTCCAAGCCCCACGATCAGGAAAGTCTATAATGGAAGTCGGGCTAACGCCATGATGTTGGAGGTCGAGCAGGATCTGCCACGGTGACGGAGCTACTCTTGTGTCACTCCGCGGGGGATCAGGCTGCTGCGCGGCCCGACCATGCTCAGCGGAACTCCAAAGGCTACCATTTGCTATGGGTCGAACGCGACTAGTAGCCGCCAACAATCGGCAGGATCTCACCGGTGATGTAGCTCGACATCTGCGGCGAGGCTAGGAAGACGTAGGCTGGCGCGATTTCCTCGGGTTGCGCGGGGCGCTTCATCGGCGTTTTCGCGCCAAACTGCGAGACGTCCTCCGCTTCCTTCTCGGACGGATTGAGCGGGGTCCAGACGGGTCCTGGAGCAACGCAGTTCACGCGGATCCCCCTGCCGACCAAATTCCCCGACAGCGCCCGCGTGAAGGCATGGATGCCTCCCTTGGTCATTGAATAGTCGACGAGTTCCTTTGAACCATCAATGCCGGTGATTGAACCGGTGTTGATGATCGCCGCACCCGGCTTGAGGTGCGGCAGGGCCGCCTGCGCCATGTGAAAATAGCCGTACAGGTCGGTCTTCAGCGTGGTGTCAAAGTGCCGTTCCGTTAGGTCGGAGAAGTCTGTCGAGTGAATTTGGAAGGCCGCGTTGTTGACGAGGATGTCAAGCCGGCCAAGTTCCTTCACCGTCTTCGCAACCGCTCTCTCGCAGAACTTCCGGTCTGAAACGTCGCCAGAGATCAGGATCGCGCGCTGGTCTTCCCTTTCCACAGCTGCTTTGGTCATCTTCGCATCCTCATCTTCCGACAGATAGGCGATAGCGACATCTGCGCCCTCGCGCGCGAACAGTACGGCCACCGCGCGACCGATGCCTGAATCGCCGCCGGTGATCAGAGCGACCTTCCCCCTCAGCTTCTCAGAACCCTTGTAGAAGGGCGCGTCATACATCGGGGGCGGGTCCACCTCATGCTCCATGCCAGGCTTAGGATGGTGCTGTTTCGGAAAAGGCGGCACTGGATACTTTCTCGCGCCCGCTTGCATCGGCCTCCGCTCGGACTGAGATTGATTTTTGTCGTCGGCGTCGACCTGTTTCTGGATCTCACGCTGCTTCGCGGCTTGCCTTTTGGCGCTGATCTGGGACATCGAAAAGTCTCCTGTTTCCGGGTCAACGCTCAAGCCGCAGAAAGGTTTTGCAAGTTCACGAAACCGCTGGGATGCGGGGTCTTGGGCAGAACGGCCGGCACTGCACCGCCGTCGGCTTGCGGAGGGATCACGCGATGGTAGACTAACCTCAGTCCAGACGCTCCACTCCTTACCCGACCTTGCGGCTCTTGTGCCTGACAGCGGCTGCCAGTGCCTTGGACAGGCTGTCCGCGTCTGCGATGTCGTTGGTGTAGAGCGACATGATGAGATGCCCCACCTCCATTCGCTCCTCCTGGCTGAAAATGTGGTTCTCATTGCAGTGCCGGTTCAAGACATCCGTCAAGACCTTTAGCTGCTCGGCGTCTGCAACACCCCGGAATGGCATGACACACTCCTCTGCTTAGGCGATAGGACATCGTATTCCCCAAGCTTCGGATGTCACCATCAAATGTTAAAATTCGTCCTCGCAGCAATGAAGCCGCCGTCGCCCGTTCCCTCGTGGATGGCCGGCGCGCGCGGATGCCATGGCAGCGCATTGAACAGAAGTTGACGATCTGGGTTGCCGACTCGGTGTGGGCTCCGCGTGGCCAACCAAGTCATCACAATGGCCCTTTTTTTTGAAGCACACCTTCTGCGATCTGCACCTCAGCGCCGGCGCCGGTCAGAGATGTCATCGCCGCAGATGACAAGCACGACCCTCGGGCTGTGCCATGATCTCCTCGACAAGCAATGGGAGGTAATTATGGATCTGGGTGGATTGACGGCGGCAGTGGCGCGGAACGATTATGGCTGGGTTCATGCCGATGCTTGGGCGTCTGCGGAGATCGGGTTGACAGTGTCACGTGAGAGCCAATGGCTGAAACTCACTGCTGTCAGCCAAGCCATGGTGCTGAGCCTGCACCGGTCGCTGGCAGCAATGACGTTCCGCGTCATTCGGGAGGCATAGACCCTGACCAAGTCCGACGAAATCGCCATTCTCGCGCTGATTAAGATCGAGACTGAAGCGTTCCTTCGGCGTGACTTCGACGCTCTCCGACGAAACTGGATCGACACGAAACACAGCCGCTTCCTCATTAGCTGGCCCGGAGTCGGAGCAAGGGTCTACTCTGGCATCGACGAGATCGCGACAATGCTTTCGGCATCAGTTGCCGAGTCTCCACCGGTGGAGGATGTCGAAAGCAGCATTGACCGACGGAACGTGAGCGTCGTCGTCAGCGGGGATTTTGCTTGGGTCACCTACGATCAGGCGAGCCGCAGGGACGATCCCGACTTTATCCTCAACGGCGTTCAGCACGAACTCAAAATCTTCCAGCGGGTAGGACCCGAATGGAAGATCGCATGTGCCGTCGTCATGGCGCAAACTGTCGAGCACCTGCCTGACCCGATGATTGCGGTCGGTCCCGATATGACAGTCGTCTGGGTCAATCGCGGCGGAAGCGATACACTGCTGGATCACCCGGGACTGGTGATAAGCAGCAATCGGCTGCGGGCCCGCAACCGCCGCTTTGACGGCAGGTTGCGAGACGCTGTTACGTGGGCGCACGAAAAACTGTGTTCCAACCCACAAAAAAATCGCGGCGGTTCCGACCGAAGTCGCGCAGTTCTACTCGGTGACAATGATGAAGGAGCGCCGCTGTTCTGTTGGATCTTTATTGACGATGGAAAGGTTCTGGTTGCCTTCGATGAGCCAGGGGTAAAGGCCGCACAGCTCGAACGCGCGCGGACGCTATTTGGGCTGTCGCCGGGCCAGATGCGACTGTCGCGGCTGATCATGCAAGGGCAGGAGTTGGCTACGGCCGCCGAGCATCTTGGTGTGACAGTCAACACCGCTCGCACGCAGCTGAACAGAATCTTCGAGAAGACTGGAGTTCACAGCCAGGCGGCATTGGTTCGCCGATTGGTAAGTCTGCGGGTGCCGACCAAGGGCTGATCGCCGGTTTTGGCCCAGTGCGCTGCGACGACCCTCGTGAAGGTGATGCACTACATCCAGCGTCCACGAGGGCGCATCGCTGGTGGCGTCTTCGTAACGAGCCGCAACTCTGGATGGTCGTGCGAGGTCAAACTGGTCAAGCAGCCCCTGAAAGGCTCAAACCGAACTACGGAACGCTGCCATAAGTTTCCCCTCATTAAAATTTCGCGTAAATCCTTCAGTAAGCGGAGCACACCGACTGTGGATGACGACAGGCGCCACGGTGCGGGCGGCGCCTGTCGGTGTGATCCAAAGCGTCCGGTGAGGACCTTCAGCGCATCAGACCACAATGATGTAGACCACCTCGTGGCTCGACGGTTCGACGATGATGATGCGGCCATCCGCCAGGATGAAGTACTCATACCCGCGATACTGCGGCACGATCTCGACGATGCGCGGCGGCAGCGGGTGGAACTCGACCGTCGTCGGGACGACGACGCCAACATTGAGGTCGATATCGATGCGTGCCGGCTCAACCCTCGTTTCCTGAATGATGTTCCGGATCTCGGTCTTTTGCTCGGTCGAGATGTCTATCGACGCGGTCGTCTCGTTCGACGGTTTCTGCCCGTCATCCGAGGCCTGATCCTGCTTCACCTGGCCGGGGGCTGCGTCCTTGGCATCCGCCGCACCACTCTTCTGCTGCTGACCCGGCGCCGCATCGGTCGCGGCATTGCTGCTTGCCTTCGGCTCGTCCGGCTTGGCGGCGTCGGCCTGACCGTCAGTCTTCGGCGCGGTCGCGTCGTCCTGCTTCATCGGCTTCACCTGGCCGGGAGCGGCCTGGGCAGCGCTGTCGACATCACCCGACTTCTGCTGCTGGCCGGGTGCCATCTCCGTGGCAGACCGGCCCTCAATATTCTGCTGACCGGGAGCCTGTTGCTTGGCGGAGTTTGACGACGGAGCTTTCTGGGTCTCCTGCTGGAGCCGGGGCTGAGTGGTCGCTTCCTGCGCGAAAGCCGGGGCGGCGATAGCCGAACTGGCGAAAAGGGCGGCCGCGAGGCCAAGCTTGGTGTTGAGCTTCATCGTAGTCTCCTTGGGTGTGTTATGGACCTGTAGCGGCCCTGAATGGTCCCTTCAGGTCAGAGGCCTAATTGCCGAGCACGTGGACGATCTTCCGCATGCCCGGGTCGACCAGGACGGTTTGGCCGTCAATCACAACGTAGCGATAGGCCACGTCCGGCACGTCGAGCGTGTGCAGTTCCACCGTCTCCGGCAGTGTCGCGCCGACGGAGATCTCGACGCCGGTCACTTCGACGGGCGCCACGGTGTGCGTGGCTACGTATTGGCGTATGACCGTCTCCTGTTCGGGAGAGATAACGATCGTTTCGGCGAATGCAGTGCCTGCCAGTATTCCGCCAATTGCGAGGGCGGCCAGCGATATGCGTATCATCATGCGTTCCTTTCGTTGGCGGTGGCGCCGTGTCGAATCCAACTCCCGCATGTCGGAAGTTGTCAGCCAACGTGACCAGGGAGGTGACGTTCCGAGGGCAGGCCTTGATGCCTACTGCGGTGGAGCGTTCGCCACATCGGGCTGGGTCGAAAGACCTATGCCGCAGGCGCATCGGACTCAGAGAGGACCGGGAGCGGACGCGCGTCTTGAACGGCAGGAATGGCAATTCGGAGGTCACGAAATGGAAAAGGACAACAGCATCCGGCAGGCGAGGTGGCTGCTCGCCCCACTCTTCACCCTCTCGTTCGGGCTATGTGCAATCGGCATGATACTGGTTTGAAGCGAACAAGGCTTTCAGCGGACAGCCACGTCCCTTCCCGCCGCCGAACGACCCGCTGGGCGGAACACTCCCGGCGGGTTCTTCATTTCAAGGTTGAATGGGACTACCAGACCATGACCACGCGTAGAAATCTGATCATGCTGGCAGTGGCGGTACTGGCGATGGGCATCGCCGGACCGCTCGCGCTGGGCCAGGCGGAGGCCAAGGCCGGGAATGGCGGCGGTGGAGGAGGCAAAGGCGGTGGCGGCAAAGGCGGAGGCGTCGGAGGAAAAGGTGGCGGGGCGGCCAAGGGCAAAGGCAAGCCAGCTAAAGCGTCCACGGTCTCGCCCGGACTGCCCAACGTGACCGTACTGCATCGCAACGGCATGCGCGAGACGGTCCGCAACGACCGCTACGAGATGCGCGACGCGCGGAACCGACCGATCGTAAACAGGCGTGCGACCGTTCGGGACATCCAACGGATTCGCCGCGCCCGCCAGTAGGGCCCCGCTGCGAATCAGTCTCGCAGCTTTTTTGCCCCGGCAATGCCGTGATATCGGATCGCCGCCTCGGTGCGGTTGCTTACGCCGAGCTTCGACAGAATGTGAGAGACGTGGTGTTTGACCGTCTTTTCCTGCAGGTCGAGCCGGATCGCAATCTGTTTGTTGCTTTGCCCAGCGGCCAGCAGCGCCAGCACTTCCTGCTCACGTGTGCTCAGCGACCGCAGGGGGTCGCTCCCGATAGGTGACGCCCGCTCGCTGGTGATATGCGAGAGCAGCCGGGCAGAGAGCGAGGGGGTGACATAGGTCTCGCCCTTCGCGATGCCTTCAAGGATCTCGGCCAACGCGCGCGAGCCCACGCCCTTGAGCAGATAGCCGCTGGCGCCGCCGTTGAGAGCCTCGGCCAGATCCTCGGCCTTCTCCGACACCGTCAGTACCACGATACGTGTGTGCGGGCTGGCCGCCAGAACCGGCGCGATCGCCGCTAGTCCGCTGCCTGGCATCGATAGATCGATCAGCATCAGGTCGGGCAACGTCTCGGCCGCGATGCGCACTGCGTCCATCTGCGTGCTTCCCTCTGCCACGATCGCGAAGGAGCCGGTCTCGTCTAAGCTCCGCATGACGCCCTCGCGAAACAGCGGGTGATCGTCCACAACGGCCACGGAGACGGCGGTGCTCATGCGGGCCTCGCCGCCTCCAGATCGAGAGTCATCACCAAAGTCGTACCCCTGTCGGACGTGGCGAGGAGGAACGTCCCGCCCAAGCTCTGGATGCGCTCTCGCAGGCCTGCGATGCCGATGCTGCCGGCCGGGATCGTCTCCGGGTCGAAGCCCGGGCCTTTGTCGGAGACGACGATGCGCAGCCGCCCCGCTTCCAGCGCGACGCACACCCTTTGTGGTGCGCCGGGGCAGTGGCGGTGGCCATTGCTCAGGCCTTCCTGCACGAACCGGTATGCGCAGATGCGCTGCGACAGCGCCAAGGGCGGGATACGCCTCGCAATATCGCGACTGATCGTTGCGCCAGTGCGCGTTTCGTATTCCTCGATTGAGCGCTCAACGACAGTCGGCAAGTCCGAACTTTCGATTTGCGGCAACACAAGGCCGCGGCAGATGGCTCGGATCTCGTCGAGCGCTTCAGCGAGCCGGGCGCGGATGGCAATGACTTCCTTCTCGCGCCGCAGCGGATCGCCCGTGGCAGAGAGCACCAGATCACTGTCGAGGCGCATCGCCGCCAGCGCAATGAACTGCGCAGGCCCATCGTGCAGGTCAGCACCGAGGCGGCGCAGATAGTTTTCGTTGAGCGTGGTGGCTTGCTGGGTCGCGCGTTGAACCTTGCGGTGCATCGACACGAGTTCAGTCAACTGCGCGGTAAGATCACGGGATTGCCGCTCGATTGTTCGGTTGCCACGCAAGACGATGATGCTCAGCGAGGCGAAGAACAGGCATGTGACCAGCGCCACCAACGCCCAGCTACGCCGTCTTGCGTTGGCGAGTGTCGCCTCTAACTCATGCGCCTTCTCGACGAACTCGATCACTGCAACGACCTCGCCCGACCACGGTTGCAGGAGCGGATTGTAGATTTCGAGCAGCGGCCCCACCGGAACCCCGTTTTCCATGGGAAACTCATGTCGTTTGTAGTTGGCAACAATCCGTCCGGCGCCTGCCTCGCGAAGGTTCTCCGAGAGGGGAAAGCGCTTGCCGATAATTGTGTCGTCATGCGCGTAGATCACCATTCCGTCGAGCGTCCACAAGCGCATCTCGACCAGCCGTTTGCCAAGCGCTCCTTCACCCAGGGTCTCATCGAGTGCCTGCTTGACGGCCTCTTCTAGGGGGCCGGGCATTCGCATGTCGGGAAGCAGTGGCGCGATCACGCTGTCGACGTAGAGCGCAGTCGTTGTGGCGGCGTTACGCGTCACCCCGCGCTCGATGACGGAAGTGACAGCCCAGCCTGCAACCACTGTAGCGACGATCGAGACGGCGCCCCCGACCGCCAGGAATTGGGTCGCGAGCGAAAAGCGGAGGCTGCGTCGGCGCAGCGCCTCTAAAGGGACCCACAGTCCCTTCCCGAGCCTCAACGGCGCGCGAAAGGATGTCGTGAACGCCAATTCAATATCCCAGTTCGCTCCGGCCGCGCCCGTCGCGACCACCTTACAGCAAACGTTGATCGGGTGGCGTTGTTCCCGGTGCCTCGTCACGGGCAGGCGCGATGACGGCTTGGTTTTCTATCCAATGCGATGTTTGGGCGTTCGGAAGATTGCCGCTTTCCAGAATCGCAACAAGTATTTCTTTCAAATCCTTCATCGTTGGTTCAGCTGTCTTACGCTTGCTGTCTCGGATAAGCTTTTCCTGCTGCGCAAGAGTGAGCCGTCCATAGCTGTTGATAGTCGTTCGTGGCGAGGCATGGCCTAGGTTATTGGACCAAGCAATGCCTTGACCCCAGGAGAGCTCACGGTCATTCATCTCGTGAACCAGCATGTCCCGAAACCGATGTGGCGAATATGGCGGCAGGCCGGCCCGAGCAAACGCCTCCCTGCACGTGCGGTAGATAGACTGTCCGTCAGAAAAATGCTCCGACGTCAATTTCTGCAGCCCGATGGTGTCGCTCGACCATCCGCCCACCGCTGCAGTCTTGGGAAACAGCGGATCGTTGGGGCCACGCTTCACCTCGTCGACAAGGTAATCGTACCATTGATCGAACGCCTGCTCAAACTCCTCACCTATATCCAGAAGGAACGTGGTGATCTGCTTGCCGAACTTTGTCGCCACCTCGGTCGGGTCCTGGTCAATGACGCGCCTGCCCGGATGGAAGTGCTTCAGCTTGAGCGACGCAAGCGCCTTGAGCCGGATGCCGGTCATGGCGAGCAAGGCAAACCAACCACGATCCCGCAGCTGGGAGGGTGTCGTCGACGGCATCATGCGGAGAGCGCGCAATGCGTCGTCGATACTTGGATAGTCCTTCAACGGAACCGCTCGACTGGCGCGCATCTCGGTCCGAGAAATGTTCAGGAACTTGACGTGCTGCAGAACGATGTCGCTCTCATAGTCGACACTTTCCTGCAGCCACCTCAGGAACCGCTGCAGGCACTTGGTTTCTGCCACGACCGTCGCGCGGCTCAACCCGCTTTCGCTCAGGAATTCTTTGTAAGCGATGGCTCTGTCGCAAGAGAACGTGCCGAAATTCTCGAACTTCCAAAAATTCTCGAATCGGAGGAGGGCGATTTCGTCTTTGCGGATCGAGTCCCAATGACGCCCGTCTGAGTGCCGAAGGTACTCGTAGTAGCTCCGCTTCATCCGCTCGTTGTAAGGGTTTTGCGGCAGTATGATCTGTGCCCGAGCAGCTTTGCGGCGCCCGTCAGGCGCGGCCTCATTCTGCATGCTGGTTGCTTCGACTTGGGTCGGCTCGGAAGGGGCAATCGATTCAGGCAGGTTTTCGGGACTATCGGTCGGCTTATCAGATCCAGTGAATCGCGATGCTTCGCCCGAAAGGCCTCCGATTGCCCGTTTCGTCTCCACCATCTTATCTACGCTGAAGTTGCGGAACATTATGCCGTCGCACACGGAGCAAACGGCTGTTCCGCGCCAGTTTCCGTTACCCCAATCCGTGAATTGGATTGTCTGAACTTTTGCGGTCGTGTTCGCTTTGCAATGGCAGCAATAGAACTCGAGCGGGCCACACGGCTTCTTTCGGCCGGCCCACCATTCCTGGTGCCACTTTTTGAACGCCCACCCGTAGACGAGTATGGGCTTTTCATCATCGATGGTAGGCAGTCCCCCAGTATCGATCCACGTCATGACCGTCGGCTCGGAATTGTCCAACTCCTCTGACAGTTCGGAGACGGAATAGGTTTTGGATTCGCGGATTTTGCGCTTGTCGGGTGAGCGTCTTTTCGTCGTCGTCATCGGAATGTTCCTGGAATTGGGTCTGCATGGATTTGACAAAGGACTGCCATGCCGCGCTGTGCGCAGCTGCTGGAGACTTTGCGAGTTGGTTCAGTCCAATGATGATGCAGTAGGAGGATCGTGCTGCCGCTGCAGACGACGAGGGGAGGGCGCCGGTGTCATTGTCCGGCCTCCATCGCTCGTTCGAACGCATCGAGGTCAGACGAACGCCAGCGCGTGCAGCCGGCACCGAGCTTGATCGGTTTTGGAAATTCGGGGCGTGTTGACGTCCAGCGCCAGATCGTGTTGATCGAGACGCTGAAACGTCGGGCGACGTCTTTGACGGTGAGGTAGCGAAGTTCGCTCGAGTTATGCATAGACGTGCAGACCAGTTAACTGGTCCCGACACGTCATGCGCTGGGAGGAGCTTCGTTGACCGATACGCAACAATTGCTACCGGCGATGGGGTCCATCTAGGCTTCAGAAGACTCGATGAAACTAGATCATCCTCTTCGGCCTAGGATGATTCGTCAAGAGCCCTCAGAACAGTCGCAACATGCTGCCCCCAGCGCTCGATCAGCAGACGCCGTTGCTCGAGAAAGTCGGACCGCTGGTAGGCGCGACTGACCGATGTTCCGAACGTATGGGACAGCATCATTTCCGCGATCTCATGCGGCGCGTCGGTTTCTTCCGCCAGCCACATCCGGAGACTGGTGCGGAAGCCGTGCGGGCGGGCATCCAGCCCGCGTCGCTCCATCAGGCGCGCCATGGTGGCGTCAGAAATCGGACCGCCTCTTGGCGCCGCAAACAGCAGGCCGTTGCGAGCGAATGGCATTGCCAGGGAAATCACGTTCATCGCCTCGGAACTCAAGGGGATGCGGAAATCGCTCGTTGCCCCCTTGCGACCCTTCATCAGTTCTCCAGGGATTATCCAGACGTCCTCCCTGATGTGTTCGACTCGCAGCATCCGGATCGGCAGCGAGCGCGCTCCAGTCAGAATGATCAGTCTTAGCGCCAGATTGGTGACCGTAACGTCTTGCAGCGAACGATAGAATGCCGGCACGTCCCGCCAGGGGATGGCGGGAATATGCTGGGATTGATGACGGGACTTCCCGAGGAGTTCCTTCGCCTTCGCTGTCGCCTGCAGATCGACGTCGATCCCTTTCGCCGCCGCATAGCGCAAGACGATGCTGAGGCGGTTGAGGGCCTTTCGCGCGACGTCGGCCTTGGTATGCCACAACGGAGCAAGAACGCCCTTGATGCTCTCCTGATGGATCAACTCGACGGGCATGTTGCCGATGCGAGGCAGCACATGAACTTCAAGAGGTGAGAACCATCGGCCGGCTCTTCCGTCGCCCTTAAGCTCGGCCTTGCGAGCTTCAAAGGCTTCGAAGGCGATCGACCGCAAGGATGTATCGCTTCTTCGTTTCTCAAGCGCCAGCCTCTGGCGTTCCTCGATGGGGTCCTTGCCGGTCTGTGCAACCGATCTCCAATGCGCTGCCCGTTCCCGCGCCTGCCTCAGCGATACGTCGACCAGACTGCCCAGACCCATTTCGCGTCGCTTACCGAAAATGGCCAGACGCAACACCCACTGAGCGCCACCGTCCTGTCGCTTGACCAGCCAGAGGCCGTTGCCATCGTTGTATTTTCCAGGACCGCAGGACTTCACTGCGACAGCACTGAGTTTGTGAAAACCGACCATCGTTTTGATCCACCCTTCAATCCACCTTACGCGCAGGGATGGCTTGAGATGCCATGGTGTGAGGTGAAACGCAATATGGAGCGATTTTCAGTGATTTATCCCGTGTCTAGTTATGTCCTGCTACCGGCCAAAAGGAGAGTTCGATGCCGCGACTGGGCACCACTTTTTCCCACCATCCAGTCAGTGGTTTGAGTTTGCCGCAAATGCGGTGACCGCGATCAAGCGAGCGGTCAGTGATCGGTTGCGGATTATTCCACCGATCCGGGGAAGGCGCTGAAACGCTGCATGTGCAGAGCAATCCCGTCAACGGCGTAGGAGCCCGTGTTGACGATCCCGGCGGTGCACAGGATGTTGATCGTCGTCGACAGCAAGGTAGCGGACCCCTGCGATATCGCACCGGTATTGAGGTTGAAGGCTGAAAACATCAGTATCGGGTGAGTGGCGAAGGTGACGGTGTTTCTCGCCGGCACGCTGGCCGTCACATCAGCCAAGCGCGTTCCGGCAAAGCCGGTGGCGATGATGCGGATGTCTTCGGCGACGTTCGAAAACGATGTGCAGGTGACGAATGAGGCGATATCGGGAGTTACAGTGCTCGCCGTGTCCCTCAGCCCGGATACCCGGTAGACGATCCTCTGGGGCCCGCCGACGGCGGACGGCCTGACCGACGGCAAGGCGACATCCTCGTTCGGACCCATCGCCGGAGCGCGGGCGTTCTCGCGGTCAAGCGATTGAGCGGCGCCGGCCTGGGCAAGGCCGAGGATGGCGGCAGCAGCGATGAGCAATCGAAACATACGGTAACTCCTGCTGGCAAAATGGCTCCCCCAAGGGAAGATGGCACGATTCTTGGACATGCGGAGAGAGAATCTTCGCATGCGAACTGTTTCTCGCCGGCCTTCGTTGTCGGAACGGAGCGGCAACCTCGAGCAGCTGGCCTGCCTGCCGAGACTGTGCAGGAACGGCTTGGCTATGCCTCGCAAGAAATCGAAGTCCTGCCGACCTCACGTCGCCATGGCAGGCTTGCGGGCGCCCGATCCGCCGGAATCCTGCGTGGCGATGACGGCGTCGGTGTTGGCGAGCAGCCGGCGGACCGCCTTGCGGGCAGCTTCGGGCCGCTGCAGGCGGATGCATCGCTCGATATCCTCATGCAGGTCCTGGGCATGGCGCAGGTCGTTCACCTCGCGCGTGACGAAGACGAACAGGCCCTCGAGCGCCGAATCGATCAGCGCGCCCAGCGGCATCAGCAGCTCGTTGCTGGCCGCGCGCAGGATGGCGAGGTGGAAGCGCGTGTCGGCGGCCGTGCGCTCGCTCAGCGTCGGCGCGGTGCCCATTTCCTCGCAGGCCTTGGTGATCGCCTCCATCTGCGCATCGCTGCGCCGCAGCGACGCGAGAGCGGCGGCTTCCGGCTCGATGATGTAGCGGAATTCCTGCACCGTCTTCAGGAAGCCGCGCCGCTCGGGCGAGGCGGCGTACCAGGTCAGCACCTCGCGGTCGAGCAGGTTCCAGCGCTCGCGCGGCTCGACCCAGCTGCCGATCTTGGGGCGCGAGGCGAGCAGGTTCTTGGCCATCAGCATCTTGATCGCCTCACGCACGACCGAGCGTCCGACGCCGAACATCTGCGACCATTCCGCCTCGTTGGGCAGGATCGTGCCCGGCGGATAGTCGCCCCGGACGATCCGCTGTCCGATCTCGTTGGCGACCGAGAAGTGCACGAAGGTGCCGCCGATGCGCGGGGTGCCCCGTCCGATGGTCTTCTGCTTGGTCGCCATACAACGTCCCGCTTTCGATTAGACGGCGTCAGCTTCCCGGATTGCGGCTGGCGCGAATACGGTCGAACCCCACGGCCGTGATGATGAAGGTTCCTACGAACACTCCTTGCCAGAAAGGATTGATTCCCAGAAGCGTCAGCGAGTTGCGGATCATCTCGATCAGCACCGCGCCGACCACCGCCCCGAATGCGGTTCCCCCGCCGCCGGCAAGATTGGCGCCGCCGATGACCACCGCCGCGATGACGACGAGCTCCATGCCGGTGCCCATACCCGTGGTGATCGTGCCCAGCCAGCCGACCTGCAGGATGCCGGCGATGCCCGCCATCAGGGCGGAGAGCATGTAGACGCTGACCTTGATGCGTTTCACCGGCACGCCGGTCAGCGTCGCCGCATGCTCGTTGCCGCCGATGGCGAAGATGTGCCGGCCCCAGCGCGTCCAGCGGAAGGTGAAGCCGAAGGCGAGCGCGAAGACGACGAGGAAGATCGCCGGGTTCGGGACGAACACGTTCTGGCCGAGCCAGGCAAGGAAGCTCCCGAGCCCGCTGTCCGGCCCTGCCCACGCCGCCATCGTGTTGAACCAGCCGCGCGTCGAGCCGCCGCCGATCGCCACCATCTTGGCGTGATCGACGCCGAACTGGTAGACCATCTGGTTGCCCGACAGCACCATGGCGACGCTGCGCGCGAAGGACATCATGCCGAGCGTCACAACGAAGGACGGCATGCCGACATAGGCGATGAGGAAGCCGTTGACGAAGCCGCAGGCGAGCGCCGCGCCCAGCGCGCAGGGCAGGGCGATCCAGATTGGGTAGTTCCAGCTCATCATCATGCCGGCGACCATGCCGGCGAGGCAGAGCACGGCGCCGACCGACAGGTCGATGCCGCCGGTGATGATGACCGCCGTCATGCCGAGGCCGATGATCCCGACGAAGGCGCAGTTGCGCGCCACGTTGAAGAGATTCTGCGGCGTGTCGAAGGATGGCGTCGCGAAGGATAGATAGGCGAAGGCCATCACCGCCGCCAGGAACACCCAGAACGTCTGGCTCGCCACAAGGCGTCCGAGGGCCCCGTGCTGTTGCCTGTTGATCGAATCCTGAAGCGTGTCGGCCATGGCCCGGGCGTCTCCTTGCAGTCAAGCCGTCTCGATGGCGCCGGTGATGAGGCCGGTGATCTCCTCGGGCGACGAGCTCGATATCGGCTTGTCGGCCACCTTGCGGCCGCGCCTGAGCACCGCGACCCGGTCGGCGACCGCGAAGACGTCGGGCATCCGGTGACTGATCAGGACCACCGCGATGCCGTGGTCGCGCAGCCGGCGGATCAGGTTCAGCACCTCCGCCACCTGGCGCACGCTGATCGCGGCGGTCGGTTCGTCCATCAGCACGATCTTCGGCTCGGACAGCCGCGTCCGCGCGATCGCGACCGCCTGGCGCTGGCCGCCCGACATCTGGCGCACGAGATCGCGCGGGCGCGTCTCGGACTTGAGTTCGGCGAAGAGCTCGCCGGCGCGGACATACATCTGCTTGTAGTCGAGAATCTTGAAGGGTCCCCAGCCCTTGCGCAGCTCCCGGCCGAGGAACACGTTGGCGCCAGCCGTCAGGTTGTTGCACAGCGCGAGATCCTGGTAGACGATCTCGACTCCGTTGCGGCGCGCGTCGATCGGCTGCGTGAAATGCACCTCGCGATCCTCGACCTCCATCTTCCCGGCGGTCGGCGCGAAGTTGCCCGCGATGATCTTGACCAGCGTCGACTTGCCCGCCCCATTGTCGCCCATCAGCCCCAGCACCTCGGCCGGCTGCAGCGACAAGGACACGTCGTTGAGCGCGTGGATCGCCCCGAAATGCTTGGAAATGTTCGTCAATCTGAGCGCCGTCATGCCCTCACCCGCGGTCTTCCCCGCGACCATTAGGAAACCAAACCCCGGACCGGTCAAGAGGCCGAAAAAAGATTTATCCGATTTATCAGACAATATATTGACGTCACGGCAGCGGCTACGCTTTTATGAGGGCGGGAGGAACGCATGCTGATCCTGCTCACGGGAGCCACAGGGAAGGTCGGACGCGCATTGATCTCGCGGCTGCGGCGCGAGACGAACGCGCCTGCCATTCGCGCGCTGTGCCACAACCGCAGGCTGCCTGAGGAGCAGGGGCTCTCCGTCGTCAGCGGCTCGATCGCCGACCGCGAAGTCTGCCGCGAGGCGATCCAGGGCGTGACGCATGTCGTTCACCTGGCGACCTGCAAGGAGACGCCGGAAGACGTGATGGACGTGACGGTGAAGGGCCTGTTCTGGCTGCTCGAGGAGTTCCGCCAGAGCCCGACCGCGCAGCGCTTCGTTCTTGTCGGCGGCGACGCGGCCGTCGGGCATTTCTTCCACCGCCATCCGGCGCCGATCACCGAGGACGCGCCGCACATGGCCTATCCGGGCTGCTACGCGCTGTCGAAGGTGCTCGAGGAGGTGATGGTCGAGCAGTTCGGGGTCCAGTACGGCATGGACTGGTGCTGCCTTCGCGCGCCCTGGATCATGGAGAAGGATGATTTCCGTTACACGCTGTCCTTCGGCGACGACCTGTTCGGCGGGCCGGACTGGAAGACGATGGTGCCGCCGGACGTGGCGGAGCGTTCGCGCCGGGAAGGCGCGGTGCCGCTGCTGCAGGAGGCGGACGGCACGCCGCTGAAGCGCAACTTCGTCCATGTCGACGATCTTGTGGAGGCGATCGCGCTGGCGCTGGATGCGCCTGCCGCGCGGCAGCGGCTCTACAACATCTCGATGGACGAGCCGGTGGACTATTCCGCCGTCGCGGCTCATCTCGCGGCGACCCGCGGCCTGCCGGCGACGCCGGTCCGCGCATCCTTCGTCAGCAACTGGCTCGACAACAGCCGCGCCAAGGCCGAGCTCGGCTGGCGCCCGAAATACGACCTCGTCCGATTGATCGATTCAGCCTGGAATTATGTCCGCCCCGCGGAGGAGCCGCGGCGGGTCTGGTATCCGGGATGATAGCGTGAGGCGGGGATGTTCCCGCCGGTGTCTCATCAAGCCAAAGGGAGGAATCAGATGAGAAAGACTATGCTTCTGGCCGCTGTCGCGGTCCTTGCCCTGACGACCGGCCATGCCGTGACACAGGAAAAGAAGACGCTGGCTGTCGTGGTGAAGGGCCTCGACAATCCGTTCTTCACCGTGCTCGGCAATGGCTGCGCGAAGTGGAACGAGAACAACCCGACGTCGGAATACACCTGCCTCTACACCGGCCCGGCGCTGTCGTCGGACGAAGCGGGCGAGGTGCAGCTCGTCGCCGACCTGATCGCCCGACCGGACGTGGCCGGCATCGCGATCTCGCCGTCCAACGCCCCGGCCATGGCCGCGATGCTGAAGGAAAAGGCGCCGAAGATCCCGATCATGACGGTCGACGCCGACCTGCTGCCCGAGGACGCCGCGCTGCGCTCGACCTATCTCGGCACCTACAATTACGACATGGGCGTCAAGATGGCTGGCCACCTGAAGACGCTGAAGCCGGAGGGCGGCTCGGTCTGCCTGCAGCTCGGCAACGTCGCTGCCGCCAACATCAACGAGCGCGCCGCCGGCTTCCGCGACACGATCAGCGGCGCCAAGGGCATCGAGCGTCTGAAGGGCGAGGGCGGCTGGACCGAGATCGACGGCTGCCCGCTCTACACCAATGACGACATTCCGACCGCCAACCAGCAGCTGGCGGACGTGACCGGCGCCAACGCCGATCTCGACGCCTTCATCCTGGTCGGCGGCTGGGCCCAGTTCGGTCCGGAAGCCTATGCGGCGACGACGACGGCGCTCGAGCCCCGGCTGAAGAGCAAGGAACTCGTCATAATCGCCGGCGACACGCTGCCGCCGCAGATGGACGCGCTCAAGGCCGGCCACAGCCACGTGCAGGTCGGCCAGCGGCCGTTCGAGATGGGCCTGCGCGCGCCCGACGTGCTGATCCAGCTCATCAAGGGCGAGAAGGTCGAGGACCCGATGTTCACCGGCCTCGACGAGTGCACGCAGGAAACCGCCGCCACCTGCATCGGCGGCTGATCGCGACCAGCCGCCAGGCTCAACGCCTGGCGGCGCTACATCGACCGAACAACCGTGCGGCATGCGCCGCACGGAGCGTATTTTCCATGACCTGTCGAACCCAAGGAGAGTGACATGAAACTCCGGTTTTCCACCGTCGCGCTGACGCTCGTCGCGGCCCTGACGGCCACCACCACCCTTGCCCAGGACAAGAAGGCGATGGCCTTCGTCGTCAACGGCGCGTCCGATTTCTGGAAGCTCGCGGAAGCGGGCGTCAAGAAGGCGCAGGGCGAACTGCCCAACTACGATCTTCAGTTCAAGTATCCCGAGCAGGCGGCCGCGGCCGTGCAGCAGCGGCTGATGGACGACCTGGTCGCCGCCGGCGTCTCGGCCATCATGGTCAGCGCCGTCGATCCGAAATCCTCGACCGAAGCGCTCAACCGCGTCGGCGGCCAGGTGCCGCTGTTCACCACCGACTCTGACGCGCCCGACACCAACCGCATCGCCTATATCGGGTCTTCCAACGTCGAGGCTGGCAAGCAGGCGGGCGAGATCGCGCTGAAGGCGCTGCCGAACGGCGGCAAGTGCATCGGCTTCGTCGGCCTGCCCGGCGCCGACAATGCGCGCGAGCGCATCGAGGGCATGAAGGCGACGATCGCCGGCTCGAAGGTCGAGCTGATCGACGTGCGCGGCGACGACATCGACATGACCCGCGCCAAGCGCAACGTCGAGGACGCGCTTGCGGCCAATCCGGATATCGACTGCATGGTCGGGTTCTACTCCTACAACCCGCCGCGCATCTATGAAGTCCTGAAGGAATCCGGCAAGCTGGGCCAGGTCACGGTCGTCGCGTTCGACGAGGATCCGATCACGCTGGGCGGCGTCAAGGAAGGCACCATCGCCGGCACGGTCGTTCAGGATCCCTACGAATGGGGGTATCAGGGCATGAAGCTGATGGCGAAGTATCTCGAGGGCGACAAGTCGGTCGTTCCTGCGGACAAGCTCATCATCGTGCCCACCAAGATGATCGACAAGGGCAATGTCGACGCATTCGAGGCGGAGCTGAAGGCGCGCATCGCCGGCTGACGCCTTGGAGCGAACAGGCCGGTGCGGCCTCCCGGCCGGCCTGTTTGGCGACTGCATGGAGACTGCGAATTCATATGCAACAGCCTTTCCTGAAGGTGGTCGGCATCTCGAAGGCCTATCCCGGCGTGCAGGCGCTGGACGACGTATCCTTTCGGGTCGCGCGTGGCGAGGTTGTCGGGCTGGTCGGCGAGAACGGGGCCGGCAAGTCGACCCTGATGAAGATCCTCGGCGGCGTCGCGGCGCCCACATCCGGCACCCTGGTGCTGGACGGACGCGAGATGTCGCAGCTCACCGTCGCGGCGTCGATGCGCGGCGGCATCGCATTCGTCCACCAGGAACTGAACCTGTTCGAGAATCTAACCGCCGCGGCCAACATCTTCATCGGCCGCGAGCCGCTTATGGGCGGACCGCTTCGCCTGGTCGATGAGAAAGCGCTGACACGCCTGGCCGAACCGCTGCTGACCCAACTCGGAGCGGACTTCTCCGCCGACACGCCAGTGGGCGCGCTGTCACTGGCGCAGATGCAACTGGTCGAGATCGCCAAGGCGCTGTCGCTGAACGCCCGCCTGATCATCATGGACGAACCGACATCGAGCCTCACGGCGACCGAGACGCAGCGCCTGCTCGACGTGATCGCCAGGCTGAAGTCCGAAAACGTCTCGGTCATTCTGATTTCACATCGGCTGGCCGAGATCGAGCATGCCGCCGATCGGGTCGTCGTGCTGCGTGACGGCAAGTGCGTCGGCGAGCTCGAAGGCTCCGACATCAGGGCCGAGGCCATGATCCGGCTGATGATCGGCCGCGATCTGAAGACCCTCTACAGAACGCCGGCGATGGCTCCCGGGGACGCCGTGCTGCAGCTGAACGGTGTGCGAACGTCATACCGGCCCGAACAGACGGTCAGCCTTGAAGTGCGGCGGGGCGAGATTCTCGGCCTGGCCGGCCTTGTGGGCTCCGGCCGCACCGAACTCGCCCGCGCCATCTTCGGGCTTGACCGGCTCCTGGGCGGCGAGATCCGCATTGCCGGAACGCCGGCGATGATTTCGTCACCGCGCGTGGCGATCGGCCACGGCCTGTATCTGATCCCGGAGGACCGCAAACGATCGGGGTTGGTGCTCGATTTTGCCATCCGCAGCAATGTGACGTTGGCGAACATGGCTCGGCACTCGAAGTTCGGCATGATCGACCGGGAGGCCGAGGAAACGACTTCGGACGCGCAGCGCCGCAGCCTCGACATACGGACCCCATCCGTCTCGGTCATCGCCGGCGCGCTGTCCGGCGGCAACCAGCAGAAGGTCGTGCTGGCGAAATGGCTGTCGATGTCGCCGCGCATCCTGGTGTTCGACGAGCCGACTCGCGGCGTCGATGTCGGCGCCAAGAACGAGATCTATGGCCTCATGCGCGACCTGTCAGACAGAGGCGTCGGCATCCTGATGATCTCGTCAGACATGGAAGAGGTCATCGGCATCAGCGACAGGGTCGCCGTGATGCACGAGGGACGCATCGCGGGATGTCTCGGGCGTGACGAACTGAGCGAAAGCGCCATACTTTCGCTTGCGGTCGGACGGATGGCGGCATGAACCTTTCTGCTGGGGGAAAAGGGCGATGATCAGCCGGAAGAACCTGTCGCTGCTGATCCTTATCCTCGTGGTGGGGACCGTGGTGGCGCTGATCAATCCGCGCTTCCTGTCGCCGATCAATCTGTCGAACACGGCCAACCTGATCGGCCTGTTTGGGATATTCGCCGTCGCCCAGGCCTTCGTCATCATCTCCGGCGGCATCGAACTGTCGGTCGGGTCGATCATCGCGCTGCTCGGCGTACTGTTCGTCGACCTTGTCGCAGCCGGCACGCTCTCGCCCGGCGTCGCCTTCGTCGTGGTGCTAGCCCTTGGTTGCCTGATCGGCCTGCTGCACGGCTTTCTCGTCGCCCGCGTCGGATTGCAGCCGTTCGTCGTCACGCTCTGCGGCCTGCTGATCTATCGCGGTATTGCCCGCTACTACACCGAGGACGCGACCGCCGGCTTTCCGTTCGGCGCGAGCTTCCCGACACTGGAATGGCTGGTCGCGGGGCGCTTCTACGGCATCCCGCACAGCCTCGTCGCCTTCCTGCTCATCACCATCGTCATGGGTGCGGTGCTTCATCGCTCCGTCTACGGCCGGCACCTCTTCGCCGTCGGCAAGAGCGAGGAGGCGGCCCGCTACAGCGGTATCGACACGACGCGCGTGGTGGTGGCGGCTTACGTCATCTGCTGCGGCCTGACGGCCATCGCGGCGGTGTTCATCGCGATGTACACGCGCTCGATCTCGCCATCGTCGCATGGCAACTTCTACGAACTCTACGCCATCGCGGCGGCGGTGCTGGGCGGATGTTCGTTGAGGGGCGGCGAGGGGTCGATCCTCGGCGTGGTGCTTGGAACGGTCCTGCTGCAGGTGTTGCAGAACCTCGTCAACCTGCTCGGCATTCCGAGCTCGCTCAACTTCGCGGTCATGGGTTCGGTCATCCTGATCGGGGTCCTGGCGGACCAGCAGTTCTCTGCGCGCAAGCGGAAATGAAACGCCCCGGGTCCGGGCACAGTCGCCGCGCATTGTAAGCCTGCCACTGCGTGTCCCACCTCGCGTCATCTAATACCAATTGCCTGGGTGCAACCTTTGTGCTGCCCACGTAGTTCTACGCTATTGAATGGGATGGCGGCCGCGATAGGTTGTCAGCCATATCGACAGTGCCGGACAACGGCCGAAGGCGAAAAGCCGCGGGAGGAGACATGTTGCAGATCTTGGGCGCTCGGCGCCCGCGTTTCGCCGTGCGACGACCATCCATCAGGGTATCCGCGTCACGATGAGCGGGGACACGATCCTCGAGGCGTCCGGCCTGACCAAGGAATTCAAGGGCTTCGTCGCCGTCAACAATGTCGACCTGAAGGTGCGGCGCGGCTCGATCCACGCGCTGATCGGCCCCAACGGCGCCGGCAAGACGACCTGCTTCAATCTGCTGACCAAGTTCCTGCAGCCGACGCGCGGCACGATCCTCTACAAGGGCGAGGACATCACGGCGATGCAGCCGGCGGACATCGCCCGGCTCGGGCTGGTACGGTCGTTCCAGATCTCGGCGGTCTTCCCGAAGATGACGGCGCTCGAAAACGTCCGCATCGCCCTGCAGCGCCGGCGCGGCGACAGTTTCGATTTCTGGCGTTCCGAAAGGGTGCTGACGGAGTTCGACGACGAGGCGGCTGCCCTGCTCGCGGATGTCGGCCTGACCGAGTTCTCGCAAACGCTCGCCGGTGAACTGCCCTACGGGCGCAAGCGCGCGCTGGAGATTGCGACGACGCTGGCGCTCAATCCCGAAATGCTGCTGCTCGACGAGCCGATGGCCGGAATGACGCAGGAAGACATCGACCGCATCTCCGCCCTGATCCGCCGCATCTCGGCCAACCGCACCATCTTCATGGTCGAGCACAATCTGTCGGTCGTGGCCTCGCTGTCCGACCGCATCACCGTGCTGGCGCGCGGCGAGGTGCTGGCCGAGGGCGACTACGCCACCGTGTCGAAGGACCCCCGCGTCATCGAGGCCTATATCGGAGCGGGACATGCCTGAGGCGCAAGCGGCCACCCGTCCGGTCCCGGCTTCCGCCGCGAAGCCTCTGCTCAAGGTCGAGGGTCTCGAAGGCTGGTATTCGGAGAGCCATGTCCTGCACGGCGTGAACTTCGAGGTCGGCGAGGGCGAGGTGGTGACCCTTCTCGGCCGCAATGGCGCCGGCAAGACGACGACGCTGAAGGCCGTGATGGGCATTCTCGCCAGGCGCTCGGGCTCGGTGACCTTCGACGGCCACCAGACCATCAAGCTGCCGGCGCGGTCGATCGCGCGGCTGGGCATCGCGCTCTGCCCGGAGGAGCGCGCGATCTTCTCGTCGCTCTCTGTCGAGGAGAACCTGATGCTGCCGCCGCAGGTCAGGCCCGGCGGGCTGACCGTCGAGCAGATCTTCGAGCTGTTTCCCAACATCAAGGAGCGGCTGTCCAGCCAGGGCACGAAACTGTCGGGCGGCGAGCAGCAGATGCTGGCGATCGGCCGCATCCTGCGCACCGGGGCAAAGCTGCTGCTGCTCGACGAGCCGACCGAGGGGCTGGCGCCGGTGATCGTCCAGCAGATCGGCCGGACGATCGCGCGGCTGAAGCAGCAGGGCTTCACCATCGTTCTGGTCGAACAGAATTTTCACTTCGCCGCATCGGTCGCCGACCGGCACTACGTGGTGGAACAGGGGCGCGTGATCGACACGATCCCCAATGACGAACTCGACGCCAACATCGGCAAGCTTCACCGCTATCTCGGCGTCTGAGCGGACACTTAACGGCGGAAAACGCCGAAACAGGAGGAGAAGACACATGAAGAAGACAGGATTGATTCTGGCGTCGCTTGCCGGACTGCTGATGGCCGGCACGGCCTATGCACAGACCAAGGTGAAGATCGGCGTGCTCAACGACCGGTCCGGCATCTATGCCGACATCACCGGCGAAGGTTCCGCAGTTGCGGCCCAGATGGCGGCCGACGATTTCGGCGCCGACAAGGGCATCACCGTCGAAGTCGTCTCCGCCGACCACCAGAACAAGCCGGACGTCGGCTCCAACATCGCCCGCCAGTGGTACGACACCGAGGGCGTCGACGTGATCGCCGACGTGCCGACGTCGTCGGTGGCGCTCGCCATCAACGACATCACCAAGGAAAAGAACAAGGTCTTCCTGAACTCCGGCGCGGCGTCGTCCGACCTGACCGGGTCGAAATGCTCGCCCAACACCGTCCACTGGACCTACGACACCTGGGCGCTCGCGAACGGCACCGGCGGCTCGATGGTGGCCGCGGGTGGCAAGACCTGGTTCTTCGTCACCGCCGACTACGCTTTCGGCCATGCGCTGGAGCGCGACACGTCGGCGGTGGTCAAGGCCAATGGCGGCGAGGTGATCGGCGGCGTCCGCACGCCGTTCCCCGGCACCGACTTCTCGTCCTTCCTGCTCCAGGCGCAGACCTCCGGCGCGCAGGTCATCGGCCTTGCCAATGCCGGCGGTGACACGATCAACTCGATCAAGCAGGCGTCGGAATTCGGCATCACCCAGGGCGGCCAGTCGCTCGCGGCGCTGCTGATGTTCGTCAACGACGTGCATGCGCTCGGCCTCGATGTCGCGCAGGGCCTCGTGCTGACGGAGAGCTTCTACTGGGACCTGAACGACCAGACCCGCGCCTGGTCGGCCAAGTTCGAGGAGAAGACAGGCAAGAAGCCGTCGATGATCCAGGCCGGCGTCTACGCCTCCGTGATGCACTACCTCAAGGCCGTGCAGGCGGTCGGCTCCAAGGACGCCGCCGCCGTCATGGCCAAGATGAAGGAAATGCCGACCGACGATCCGCTGTTCGGCAAGGGCGTGGTGCGGGCCGATGGCCGCAAGGTGCACGACATGTATCTGTTCCGGGTCAAGAAGCCGGCGGATTCGAAGGGCGAATGGGACCTCTACGAGACCGTCGCCACGATCTCCGCCGACAAGGCCTTCCGCCCGCTCGCGGACGGCGGCTGCTCGCTCGTCAAGTAAGCGCCTGATCCTCCGGGCGCGCCGCACATCCGGCGCGCCTGGCCTTTCGTCAACGGGAACGACCGCATGTTCGAGCTGCTCGGGATTCCGCCGCAGGCCCTGTTCGGCCAGCTACTGCTGGGGCTGATCAACGGGTCGTTCTATGCCTTGCTGAGCCTTGGGCTCGCGATCATCTTCGGGCTGCTCAACATCATCAATTTCACCCATGGCGCCCAGTACATGATGGGCGCCTTCGTGGCCTGGATGGCGCTCAATTATCTCGGCGTCCCCTACTGGGCGGCGCTGCTGGTGGTGCCGATCGTCGTCGGCGCGACCGGGGTCGTGCTGGAACGCGTCCTGATCTCGCGACTCTACCACCTCGATCACCTCTACGGCCTGCTGCTGACCTTCGGCCTCGCCCTGATCATCACCGGGGTATTCCGCAACCAGTACGGCATTTCCGGCCTGCCCTATGCGATGCCGACCCAATTGTCCGGTGGCCAGAACCTCGGCTTCATGTTCCTGCCCAACTATCGCGGCTGGGTCATCGTCGTCTCGCTGGTCGTCTGCCTCGCCACCTGGTTCGTCATCGAAAAGACCCGGCTAGGCGCCTATCTCAGGGCCGCTACCGAGAATCCGACGATGGTCGGCGCCTTCGGCATCAACGTGCCCCGCCTGATCACGCTGACCTACGGCTTCGGCGTCGCGCTCGCCGCCTTCGCCGGCGTTCTGGCCGCGCCGATCTACTCGGTCAATCCGAACATGGGGGCGGACGTCATCATCGTCGTCTTCGCCGTGGTCGTCATCGGCGGCATGGGCTCGATCATGGGATCGATCGTCACCGGCTTCGGCCTCGGCCTGATCGAGGGCCTGACGCGCGTTTTCTACCCGGAAGGTTCGGCGGTCGTGATCTTCGTCATCATGGCGATCGTGCTGCTGGTAAAGCCGGCTGGACTGTTCGGAAGGGAAGCCTGATGGCGATGGACACGCAGACGATCGACATCGTCCAGGTCGGCCGGCCGGGCGCCATCGGCATGCCGCCGCTGCACAAGGCGATCTTCGTCGGGCTGCTCCTGCTCGGCCTGGTCGCGCCCTACATCCTCTATCCCGTCTTCGTGATGAAGGTGCTCTGCTTCGCGCTCTTCGCCTGCGCCTTCAACCTGCTGCTCGGCTTCGGCGGACTGCTGTCGTTCGGCCATGCCGCCTATTTCGGCGGCGCGAGCTACATCTCGGCGCATGCCGCAAAGGTCTGGGGCCTGACCCCTGAACTGGCGATCCTGTCCGGCACCTTGGCGGCCGCTGTACTGGGCCTCGCCATCGGCTCGCTGGCGATCCGCCGGCAGGGCATCTATTTCGCCATGGTGACACTCGCCTTTGCGCAGATGGTGTTCTTCTTCTCGGTCCAGGCGCCGTTCACCGGCGGCGAGGACGGCATCCAGTCGGTGCCGCGCGGGCATTTCCTCGGCCTCGTCTCGATGGCGCCCGACCGCAATCTCTATTTCCTTGTCCTGGGCGTCGTGTTCATCGGCCTGCTGGTCATCTACCGCATCATCCACTCCCCCTTCGGCCAGGTGCTGAAGGGCATCCGGGACAACGAGCCGCGCATGGTGTCGCTCGGCTACCGCACCCAGCGCTACAAGCTCGCGGTCTTCGTGCTGTCGGCGACGCTCGCCGGCATGGCGGGCGCCACCAAGGCGATCGTGTTCCAGCTGGCATCGCTGACCGACGTCTACTGGACGATGTCGGGCGAGGTGGTGCTGATGACGTTGCTGGGCGGCATGGGCACGGTGTTCGGACCGATCCTGGGCGCGGCCGTGATCGTCACGATGCAGAATTACCTGGCCACTTTCGGCGACTGGGTGACGATCGGGCAGGGCATCATCTTCGTCGTCGCCGTGATGCTGTTCCGCGAGGGGATCGTCGGCGTCATCGCCAAGTGGATCAAGCGGCCACTCTGAACGCGCAGCCCGGCCAGGGGCGGGAGGGGCGATCACGTATGTCGCAAGCGACATGCGTTCTTGCCTCGATCTCCCTGCAAGCCTCCCGAATTTTCACGGAACTTTCACGCTCGCCTCACCGCCAGCCAATAGTTTCCCAAAGGTAAGCGACGGGGATCGAGGCTGACGGTGTGGGAGCGTCCGGGAAACCGGCGGTGTCACTCGGGTCGGCTGCGGAGTCTCCACGTCGCAAGATCGACTGGTGAGGACGCGATCGTGCTGAAAGAAACGCGACAGCTTTGGCGGGACAGTGACGCAGCGGCATCGCGGGCGTTAACGGTTGAGAAACTTCTTGCCAAGAACGCACTTCATTCGCACCCTGAGTTCAGTCAAGCATGTTACGATGATCGGCGATACAATCAGGCCATCGAGATGCCTTCCGCGGCCGTGGGACAACTCTGCAACATCTATCTCTTCGGGTCGCTGGCCGTAACCGATGCGAACGATCTTGGCCGCACGCCGAGGTCGCAGAAATCCCGCGCGCTGATCGCAATGCTGGCGCTGTCGCCGCGCGGGTCGCGCTCGCGTGTCTGGCTGCGCGACAAGCTGTGGAGCGATCGGGCGGAAGAACAGGCGTCCGCCAGCCTGAGGCAGGCGCTGGTGGAAATCCGCAAGGCGCTTGGACCGGTCGCCGACCAGCTCATCCATGCCGACAAGCACACGATCTCGCTCGACCTCGCTCGGGTGAGGGTCGATGCGCTCGAACTGCTCGAGTCGGTGGAAAGCGCCGATGGCGGCGGCAACAGGTCGCTTCCGATCGTCTCGCAATCCGAGTTTCTCGAGGGGCTGGATGTCTGCGACCCGGAATTCGAGGAATGGCTGACGCTCGAACGGCAGGTCTGGCGCGACCGCCTCGAGAAGGCGAGCGCCCTGCGCGACTTCACCCCGAAGGAAGAGCGCGGGCACGGTCTGGTCCGCGCGTCGTCCGACAGCGGCGGCGGCGCCGGTTCCCACAATGGCAATGGCAACGGCAAGGCCGTCGGACGGAAGCTCGGTCTCCCCGGCTGGTCGGTCGCCGTCCTGCCGCCCAAGATCCTCGGCGAGCCGTCGAGCGCCGGCTATCTTTGCGACTTCTTCAGCGATGTCCTGGCCAAATCGCTGCTCGAAACGGGCGACATCTCGGTGTCGGACTACTCGCGCCACGACTCGGATTTCCTGACCGGCCTGCTGGAGCGCAGCGTATTCGAGACCCCTGCACTGGCGCTTCAGGTGCGGCACAGCTTCTCCGGGCGGCAGATCAACAGCACCGTCAGCCTGCACCGCACCGCGGATCATGCCCTGCTCTGGATCGGCTCGGCGACGCTGGACCGCGCCGCGGTCGAGGCGCAGGACACGTCGGCGGCGCATCTGCTGATCAACGAGACGACGGCCGAGATCAACCAGCATTTTGCGCGGCAGGAAGGCACGCCTTCGAAGGGCGAGCCGCCCGACGAAAGCCTGTTCAGCGCGATAAACGCCATGTTCCGCCTGTCGCGCACCGACCTGGCGATGTCGGAGGAGACGCTGCGCCGGCACATCGAGCTCAGGCCGTCGTCGCAGGCCTACGCCTGGCTCGCCTTCCTGATGACCTTCCGGATCGGCCAGCGCTTCGCCGATTCGGCCTCGACCTACGAGCAGGCGCAGCACTATGCCCGCAAGGCGCTGGAAATCGACAGCAACAACGCGGTGACGCTGGCGCTGGTCGGACACGTGCATTCCTTCCTGTTCGGCGAATACGATTTTGCCTCGGGCCTTTTCGAGAGGTCGATCCGCGCCAACCCGACGCAGCCGCTGAGCTGGGACCTGTATTCGATGCTGCACGCCTATGCGGGGCAGCCGGAAAAGGGCCTCAGCCTCGCCAAATGGGGCCGCCATCTCGGCACGTTCAGCCCCATCCGCTACTATTTCGACACGTCGAAATGCATCAACGCGGCGCTGTCGGGCCAGCATCAGATCGCCATTGAGGCCGGCGAGCAGGCGCTGCGCGATCGTCCCGACTTCAACTCACTGCTCCGCTACCTCACCGCGTCGAAGGCGCATCTGGGCGACATGGCGGCCGCCCGCCGGCTGCTTGACCGGCTCGAGGCCGTGGAGCCCGATTTCTCGATCGGCTCGCTCGTCGCCACCCGCTACCCCATCCTGCAGACGGAGGGGGGCGCCGGGCTCATTTCCGGGCTCATCAAGGCCGGGGCCAAGAAGTAGTCCGCTTTCCGGTTTCCATTCGATCCGATGGAGTTTCGCATGCCAGATCCCGTCGTGCCGCCTCATCAGCCGGGCAGCCTTGCCGCCTTCATGAACACCTACCGGTTCCGCATCGAGGGCGACGATGTCGTGCCGTGTCCGCCGATGTCAGCGCCGCCGCCGGTGATCGAGCCGGACCCGATGCAGCCGCATGCCGCGATGGCCCGTGTGCTTGTCGCGAGGGTCCTGAGCCCAGGCGTGCAAAACAAGACGTCTCTGAACAAGAACAAGAATAAAAACAAAAACAAGAACAAGAACAAAAATAAGAACAAAAACAAGAACAAGGGCGCGTTTGGCGGGCTGGGCTCCTCGGCGAACGGAGGCGGCGGCCTGATTCCGGCCTTCGAGTTCCGCCGGCTGCACCAGCAACCTTCCCAGGATGCGTTCACCGCGGCTGGACGGTTCACATGGGAGAAGCTCGGCATCCTGCCGCCACCCGGACCCGACGTCACGCGGCTGGAGGTGGCCGTGATGATGTCGCTCCAGTCGCGCGAGCGCGAGCGGGAACGGCGGCGCAAGGACATCGAGGAAGAGAACACGCTCGACGTCACCGATTTCACCCGGCCGCTCGGTGTCGATGGCATCTCAGGCTTCGAGCAGACCGAGGCGCTCTTCCTTTCGATCCTGACGGCCTGCGAGTATGTCGGTCTGATCTACAAGGCGAAGTTCGACCGGCTGCGGCCGAACCAGATCGAGCCGCGCCTGCGGCCGATGCTCGCCAACCCGCCGCACCAGGCCTATCCAAGCAATCATTCGTTCCAGTGCCACTCGATCGCGTTTGCGTTCAACTCGATCCTGCCGGAGCACCCGGCAACCGACGAGCTGAACCGCATCGCCCGCAAGGTCGCGGAAAACCGCGAATGGGCCGGGCTGCATTATCCGAGCGACACCAATGCCGGACGCGAACTGGCGCTGCGGTTCGCGCCCTATCTCCGCGACGCGTTCACCGCGACCTATGCCGCAGCACAGCGCGAATGGATCTGAGAATTGTCGAGGGGATAGAGGCCATGCCAGACACCAATGCGATCGATGAGACACCAGCCGTCGCCTACGCAGCGGCGAAACCCCACTACTATCTCTGGCACCTGGCCTCGCTCGGCGTGATCGACGCCGACTATGGTCCGGACGCCGATGCGCCCGATCCTTGCCCGACGATCACCAGCACGGTCTGGGACGTCATTGGCGAAGCGTTTCCCTCAGCCTCCGCCCCGGCGGTCGTCGCGATGATCGACGTCGGCGCGAGCCGGACTCATCCCAACCTGGCCAACCGCGTCGATGCGGACCTGTCGATCGACCTCGTCAGCCACCCGCATGGCGCGAAGAGTCACAACGTGCCAGGCGCCGATCCCTACACGCCCGAGGGAAGCGCGCCCTTCTTCAGCGGGCTCAGCCTGACCGGTCTTGCCCCGATCGGGCTCGACGGACAGCAGACAGCCTATCTCGACGATCTTGTGGCTGAACTTGCCGCGTCGCAGGGTGTGCTGCGCACCCTGCTCGACGCCGACGAGACCTTCGCATCGCACGGCACGGCCTGCGCCGGCCTCGTCGTCGGCGAGCCGGCCGCCACCACTGCCGCCGACGGAACGGTCGACGCCTCGGGCCTAGCTGGCGCCGCGCCGGGCGACGCGACGGTCAATGCCAATCGCAACATCCTGCCCTATTTCGGTGTCGACCCCTTTTCCCGGCTGATCTCGATCAAGACCGGATTCGAACCCAACGCCGAGCATTTCATCACGGCGTTTCTCTACGCATGGAATTGCCGGCCAGACGTGATCCTGATGCCGCGCGGCATTCCGGACCCGGTCAGATCGATCCTGCGCCCCAAGACCGAGCTGGCGCAGAATCTCTCCCAGCGCCAGAACCGGGAGCTTGCGGATCTCCACGCCCGGATGGGAGAAGCGACGGCCGGAGCCGAGATCAACCCCTTCGCGGTGGGCGCCACGGCGCACCCGGATCGCGGCTGGGCAATCCTGGAGAAGCTGATCGTCGCGATCAGCCGCAAGATCCCGGTGATCTGCGCGGCTGGCAACGACGGCGAGAGCCAGCTGATCTATCCGGCGAACCGCGCCGCGGCCGACAACGGCATCGTCGCTGTCGGCGCGGTTACGCCGAAAGGCTACCGTTCGGGCTACAGCAGCTATGGCCATGGCCTTACTCTGGTCGCGCCGTCCGACGATGGCGAGGTCTACAACCGGCACCAGATGCGCATCGACACGTCCAGCCCGCTGATCGCGATGCATCACTACGATCCGGGTCCCGGCCGGATCGTGCCCTTCAGCACCTATCAGCTGCTGGCCACCGATCTGCCGGGCACGTTTGGCTATGAGGGCGGCTCCGAGCCCTATTCCTTGCTGCTGCCGCCCTCCGCGAACCCGGGCACCGGCGGCGGCTACTACACGTCTTTCGGCGGCACATCGGGCGCTGCAGCGCTGGTCGCCGGCGTGGCGGCGCTGGCAGCCCGCGCCAACAAGGCGCGCCATGGCGCGGGCGCGGTTCTCGACGGCCTTGCAATGAAGGCGCTGCTGGTCGCGGCCTGCGACCAGAACGCGGTCGTCGCACCCGGCGCGACACCGCTGCAGCCGGATCCGATGAACGCCGACGACGAGCCGGCGAAGGGCAAGACGTACTACTTCGGCGCGGGCCTGCTGCATGCCGGCCGCGCGGTGAATGCCGTATTGACCTGAAGCGTTTCCAGCGCGGGTCAACCGGAAAGCAGGAGGTCAGCCATGTCGACGACCCGGGGACTGCTTGTGAAGGTGAAGGGCGACGGCCATGCCTTCGCCGCCAACGCCAAATCGCTGCGCGCCGGAAAGCTCGACGTCGAACCGATCCTGCGCGTTCCTACCGCGGAGGGCGGCGGCAATGCTCTGGCGCCGGACCGCGGCGCGACCTGGCTGAAGGTGAAGCCGCGCAGCGAAGACAGCGACAATCCTTGGGACGAGGCGCATCGGCTGATGCCGAACGCCAGTGCCTTCGCGGCGGCCGGCGGTCCCGAAATCCTCGCCGTCGAACCGGACGTCGAGCAGCAATGGCTGCATGACCTGCCGCCGGATGCGACGCGCTTTTCGGCGGCCGGCCCGGTTTGCGCCTTCGACGACCAGACCCCGAAAGGCGGCCAAGCGGTCGGGCCAGGCAACGCCTGGAACTTCGGCGTCGACTTCAGCCAGTTGGCGGCCGCGCGCCAGCAGGTGGGGGCGAAGCAGGACAGGATCGTCATCGCGCATCTCGACACCGGCTACGACCCGGCCCATGCGACGCTGCCCGCCAACATCCAGCTCGCGCTCCAGAAGAATTTCGTCGCCGGCTTTCCGCCGAATGACGCGACCGACAAAGCGCCGGCCGGATCGCCGGTCGCCAATCGCGGCCACGGCGCCGGCACGCTCTCCATCCTCGCGGGCAAGACGCTGAGCGGCGCGCCGGGCTGGGGCGGCGTCGTTTTCACCGGCGCCGCACCCGGCGCGAAAGTAATCCCTGTCCGCATTGCCGATTGGGTGGTGCGGCTGACCACCGGCACCATGGTGCAGGGCTTCAACTACGCGACCGAGCAGGGCGCGCATGTGCTGTCGATGAGCATGGGCGGGCTGTCGTCCAGCGCGCTCGTCGACGCCGTCAACCTGGCCTATGGCAAGGGCATGGTGATGGTCACCGCCGGCGGCAACAACATCGCCTTCGTGCCGTCGCCGAAGTCGATCGTCTTCCCGGCGCGCTACCAGCGCGTGCTCGCCGCCTGCGGCCTGATGGCCGACGGCCGCGCCTATGCCGGGCTGTCGCCGGGCACGATGCAGGGCAATTTCGGCCCCGACAGCAAGATGGCGACGGCGCTTGGCGCCTTCACGCCAAACGTGCCCTGGGCGCAGATCGACTGCGCCAACATCGTCGACATGCATGGCGCCGGCACATCCGCGGCGACGCCGCAGGTCGCGGCGGCAGCCGCCTTGTGGCTCGCCGAGCATTGGGATGTGGTCAAGCTGTATCCGCAGCCATGGATGAGGGTCGAGGCGGTGCGCCACGCGCTGTTTACCGCCGCGGCCAAGACGACGGCGAAGATGAATGCCGCCGAGACCCGCCAGAAGATCGGGCAGGGCGTCCTCAAGGCTGAGGCCGCCCTGGCGATCGCGCCGCTTGCCGCCAACAGGCTGACGAAGCTGCCGCCGGCCGAAGAGTCCTGGTCCTGGCTGAACCTGGTGTTCGGCGGTGGCGTCAGTTTCGCGTCCGGCACGGCGGAACGCCAGCGCCAGGCGATGCTGGCGCTCGAGTTGACGCAGATGGCGCAGCGCTTTCCCGAGATCGAGGCGGCCATCGCCGATCCGGATCTCGGAGACGCCGTTTCTCCCGCCGCCCGCAACCGCTATCTCGAAGCGGCGCTCGACCACGGCAATCCGTCGAAGCCGCTGCGCGCACTGCTGGAGAGCAAGCTCGGCCGCCCGGCAACCACGGCGCCAGTGCGGACACCCTCCGCCGCGCCGGTTGTGAAGCGCAAGGTGCGCACGCCGCTGCCGCCGAACCGTCGCCTGCGGGTCTACGCGCTCGATCCGAGCATCGGAAAGCGGCTCGCCTCCGTTTCGGTGCACGCCACGACATTGTCGGTGCCGTGGGACGACCAGCCGCTCACCGCCGAGCCTTTGCTGCCCGGCCCGGTTGGCGAGTATCTCGAGGTGATCGACGTGGACCCGGCGTCCGACCGAATCTACGATCCGGTCGATCTGAACGACAGGATGCTGCTCGCTCAGGACGGCTGGGCGCCGTCGGAGGGCAATCCGCAGTTCCACCAGCAGATGGTCTACGCGGTGGCGATGACGACCATCGGGCATTTCGAACGCGCGCTCGGCCGTCGGGCGCTGTGGGCGCCGCGTTACGCCGAGGTGAAGGGCAAGAACGGCGAGATGCGGATCGAGGGCTTGGAAGTGCCGCGGCTGCGGATTTATCCGCACGCGCTGCGCACCGACAACGCCTATTACAGCCCGGACAAGAAGGCGCTGCTGTTCGGCTACTTCCCGGCCGACAGCGCGCATGGCGACGTGACGACCCCGGGCTCGACTGTGTTCACCTGCCTGTCGAGCGACATTATCGCCCACGAGATGTCGCATGCGCTGCTCGACGGGCTGCATCGCCGGCTGCAGGAGGCCTCGAACCCGGACGTTCCGGCCTTCCACGAGGCCTTCGCCGACATCGTCGCGTTGTTCCAGCATTTCACCATGCGCGAGCTCGTCGAATTCGAGATCGCCAAGGCCAAGGGCAACCTGTCGGCGGTCGGGCTGCTGTCCGGGCTGGCGCGCCAGTTCGGCGAGGGCAGCGGCCGCGCCGGCCCCTTGCGGGACTATGCCGAACCGGCGATGGCGGAACTCGACTACGACACGACGATGCGGCCGCACGAGCGCGGCTCGATCCTGGTGTTCGCCGTCTACGAAGCCTTCCAAAAGATTGTCGCCCGCCGCACGGAGGAGCTGATCCGCCTTGCCACCGGCGGTTCGGGCGTGCTGCCGCTGGGCGAACTGCATCCGGAACTGGTGAAGAAGCTGGCGGCCGAGACCTCGCGCGCGGCTGCCCAGGTGCTCACCATGTGCATCCGCGCCCTCGACTACTGCCCGGCCGTCGACATCACCTTCAGCGAATATCTGCGCGCCATCGTCACCGCCGATCTCGACGCGTTCCCGGACGACGAGTTGCATTACCGGCTGGCCTTCATGGAATCGTTCCAGAACTGGAAGCTGCTGCCGCGCGACATCCGCACCACGTCGGAGGAGACGATCGCCTGGAACGTTCCGGCCGATCCGTCGCCTGCCTGGCTGCCGGGTCTGTTGAAGGACATGGACCTGAGCTGGAACCTCGATTTTGACCGTTCCAAAGTCTTCAAACTCAATGAGGAGATCCGCTGGACGTTCTGGAGACGGCTGAAGGCGGTCTTCCAAACCGATCCGAGTCTGCTGGCCGAGTTCGGCCTGTTGCCCGATCTGCCGAGATATGGCCGTGACGGCAAGGTGGCCAAGTCGGCGCGCAAGGGCGAAACCACTTTCGACGTCTTCAGCGTCCGCCCGACGCGGCGCGTCGCTCCGGACGGCTCGTTCCGCACCGAGATCGTCGCGGTCGTGCACCAGCGCCAGGCGCTGCCGGTCGATCCGGCCAATCCGGACGGCCGGTGGTTCTGGTTCAGGGGCGGCGCGACGGTGATCATCGATCCGCGCAAGGGCCGCGAAGAGATCCGTTACGCGATCATCAAGAACTCGGGCAGCGCGGCGCGGCAGGAGCGTCAGCGCCAGACCGCGGCGACAGGCGGTTCGTATCGGTCGCTCTATTTCGGCGCCAGTGCGGCAGAGCCGTTTGCGCTGCTTCATCAGGATCACGACCATGACTAGACGTCCGCAACGCAGCCCGTCACGTCGCCGCAACCCCCAGCCTGCGATCGCCGCGGCCGACGCGCAGGTCCGCATCCGCCATTATTGCCAGGGCATCGGCGATTGCCATCTGCTGCGCTTTCCCAGGGCGGATGGCGGCTTCTTCTGGATTCTGATCGATTGCGGCGTCCACACGATGGTGACCGGCGGCTCGGCGCTGATGCGGCAGATCGTCGACAACATCGCCGCGATTACCAAGCACATCGACGTTGTCGTCGTGACTCACGAGCACTGGGACCATGTCTCCGGCTTCCTGTCGGCCGCCAAGCAGTTCGAACAGATCACGGTCGGCGCGGTCTGGATGTCGTGGGCGGAGAACGCCGAGGAGCAGCTGACACGCGACCTGGACGAATTCCGGGGCGCAGCGATGTCCGCGCTGCAGGATGTCGGGCGACAGATCGACAGGCTGCATGGACTGAATGGCCAGGCGGCGGAATTGCGCGACCGCCTGCCGGCGCTGCTCGGCTTCCAGTTCGGCGCGGAGGGCGAGCGGGTGCGCGCAGCGCGCGACGCGGCGGCCGCCATGGCCAAGCCGGCGAAGCCGACCTATCTCGGCCCGGAGACGCCGCCGATAACCATCCCCGGCGTGCCGAACCTGCGTGTCTACGTGCTCGGTCCGCCGCGCGACAAGGCGGCGCTCGGCGTCGAGGTGCGCGCGGGCGAGATGTATGGCGTGCTGGGCAAGCAGGCCTGGCTGATGCGCGGCGCGCTGCGCAATGCCCTCAATGACGATGGCGGCATGTCGGCCGATCCGGGCGCGCCGTTCGACGCCAGCGTCGGAACGCCGCTGGCCGACGCGCTGTCCGGACAGGCCACCGACACCATCTCCGCCTTCGTCCGCCAGCACTACGCCGGGGCAGCCGATGCGCCCGACGACGCGACATCGTGGCGGCGCATCGATGCCGACTGGCTCGCCGCGGGGGCCGACCTTGCGCTGCGCATGGACCGGGGCATCAACAACACCAGCCTTGTGCTTGCCTTCGAATTCATCGACAGCGGTCGAGTCCTGCTGTTCCCCGGCGATGCCCAGGCCGGCAACTGGATCAGCTGGCGCGATGTCGAATGGACGGTCGACGGCAACAAGGTCAAGGCGAACGACCTCCTGGCCCGGACGATCTACCTCAAGGTCGCCCATCACGGCAGCCACAATGCGACGCTGAAGCAGAATGGACTGGAACTGATGGTCAGCCCCGATCTCACCGCCTTCATCCCGACGAGCAAGAAGGACGCGGTGAAGGCCGGCTGGGGCGAGATGCCCTTCCACGAAATCGTCGACGCGCTGAAGCAGCGCACGACCGGCCGGACGATCTGCGCCGACGATCCCTGGATCCGCGACGCCGCGGTCCGCCCCGACTTCGCGGCTCCCTCCGGCGCGATCAAGGACATGCGCTGGGGCGACGGGATCTGGGTCGAGCTCGACATCGCCTGACCACGCGGCGGCGGCGTCGTTCACGCACCTTTTTAGCGGTCGGTTGACGCTAGGTTAGCGTACCCCTGACGCCTCCCGGGTCTGATGACGCCATACCTTCGGGGACACCCAAGACTCCCCGGTCGGTATGACTTTGCCAGATCAAGTCAACCACCCGGCGCGGGCAGTGGCCTCGCCTGGGTCAGATATCAGGGAGACGACAATGCAGACCGTCAACATGGCTACCCCCCAGTACTACCCCTACGCCGCCGGTGGGCAGATGGCCCCCCAGGGCATTCTCGGCAGCGTCCTCGGCTTCGCCGCGCCCGCGATCGGCGGCCTCATCGGCGATGCGTTCGGCAACAAGAAGCTCGGACAGCAGATCGGCGGCGTCGCCGGCACATTCGCGCATCTCATTCCCCTCCAGGCCGGTCCCGGCGAACCCGTGCAATATGTGCAGATGGCGCCGCAGGGCATCTTCGGCGACATCGCCGGCGCACTCGGCGCACCGGTCGGCGGCCTGATCGGCGGCTGGCTGGGCAACCAGCAGGCCGGACAGCAGATCGGCGGCACCTTGGGCGGTCTCGCACAGCAGTTCTCGCCATTCTCGGCGGTTCCGGTCGCCTACGGGCAGATGGCGCCGCAGGGCATTTTCGGCGACATCGCGGGCGCTCTCGGCGGACCCGTGGGCGGCGCGATCGGCGGCCTGTTCGGCAACCGTCAGCTCGGCCAGCAGATCGGTGGAACCGTCGGCGGCCTTGCCCAGCAGTTCTCGCCATTCTCGGCGGTTCCCGCAGGCTATGGCCAGATGGCGCCGATGATGTTCCGTGCCGATCAGTTCATGGACCTCGTCAATCGCGGCCTGATCACTCTCCCGAACCTTCCGCAGACCGTCCAGTTGCCGCCGAACGGCCAGATGGCTCCGCAGGGCATCTTCGGCGACATCGCCGGCGCACTCGGCGGACCTGTCGGCGGCGCCATCGGCGGCCTGTTCGGCAACCGCCAGCTCGGCCAGCGCATCGGCGGAACGGTCGGCGGCCTGGCGCAGCAGTTCTCGCCGTTCTCGGCGGTTCCGGCCGGCTACGGCCAGATGGCGCCGCAGGGCATTTTCGGCGACATCGCCGGCGCTCTCGGCGCACCGGTCGGCGGCCTGATCGGCGGCTGGCTGGGCAACCAGCAGGCCGGCCAGCAGATCGGCGGCACGCTGGGCGGTCTCGCACAGCAGTTCTCGCCATTCTCGGCGGTTCCGGTCGGCTACGGCCAGATGGCGCCGCAGGGCATCTTCGGTGACATCGCAGGCGCTCTCGGCGGACCCGTGGGCGGCGCGATCGGTGGCCTGTTCGGCAACCGTCAGCTCGGCCAGCAGATCGGTGGAACCGTCGGCGGTCTTGCCCAGCAGTTCTCGCCATTCTCGGCGGTTCCGTCCGGCTACGGCCAGATGGCGCCGCAGGGCATCTTCGGCGACATCGCAGGCGCTCTCGGCGGACCCGTGGGCGGCGCCATCGGCGGCCTGTTCGGCAACCGTCAGCTCGGCCAGCGCATCGGCGGAACGGTCGGCGGACTTGCCCAGCAGTTCTCGCCGTTTGCGGCGGTTCCGTCCGGCTACGGCCAGATGGCGCCGCAGGGCATTTTCGGCGACATCGCCGGCGCTCTCGGCGCACCGGTCGGCGGCCTGATCGGCGGCTGGCTGGGCAACCAGCAGGCCGGCCAGCAGATCGGCGGCACGCTGGGCGGTCTCGCACAGCAGTTCTCGCCGTTCTCGGTTCTGCCGGCCCAGCAGGTCTACGGCTACCCCACCGTTCACTAGGCCGACCGAACGCCCGCCCGCGGCAATCGCCGCGGGCGGTCACGCATTGCCAGCAAGAAGGAGCGGAACCATGGCCAAGGACAGCATGTCGGGCGGACCGATGACCGAATTCCTCGTCTCTTCCGCGTCGCCGGATCCCAAGACGGCGACAAATTCTCTCAAGCGCTTCGTCTCGCTCGCTGCGTCCGCGCGGGACATGTCCGTGGTCAAGACCATCGGCAATGAGGCCGGACTCAAGGTCGTCGTCGTGTCGACCACCGAGGCGGCGCTCAGCCAGGCGATCCAGACCATTCCGGATCTTCAGTCGGAAAAGAACCAGCCGCTCGAGCTTTTCGGGCCGGACAACTGACCCAACCCAATCTCCAGCAGGAGGATACGACAATGCCCACAGGAAACGGCAATGAATCGGGCACCCGCAGGCTCCATGAAATTGGCGGCGGCGGCACCAGGGAATATCTGATCGCCGCCAAGCGCGGCCCGCAGGCGCAACTTTCGGGACAGATCTCGCCGCTGTCGGCGCATCAGTTCCAGTCGACGCTGAGCTCCGTCTCGGCGATCAAGGTCAAGAAGACGATCCCGCGCCATGGCGCGGCGGCTCCGATGTCGATGTTCGCCGGCGAGGCGACCGATGTCGTCGTCGCCGACATCGACGAAAGCGCAGCACCGGCGCTGAAGGCATCCGCCAACGCGTCCGGCATGATCATCGAAGAGAACGAGCCGCTCGAGTTCGCCGGCATGAGCCCGCTGCGCGCGCCCGGCTTCCCGTCTCCGGTGTTCACCGGCGCCAACCTCAATTCGCGGAAAATCCAGCTTCGCGTCGTCGGCAAGGGCGACCAGCCGGTGGCCAACGCCAATGTCATGCTGCAGGGCGACGGCTTCATGCAGAGCGGCAGGACCAACGCGAAGGGCGACCTGACCCTCGAACTCTGGACGCTCGGCAATGGCCCGGCGAAATATCTCTGGGTCAAGCCGAAGGCGGACCATTGGGACCGCTACATCGCTGCGCCCAATCTGGAGGACGCGTCGATCAACGTCGTGCGCCTGCAGTCATTCGACGAGACCATTCCGGGTTTCCCGGACAATTTCTCGGCCGGATGGGGACAGAAGGCGATGGGCATGGCGAGCCTGCCGGACTTCGCCAAGGGCAAGGGCGTGAAGATCGCCATCATCGACTCGGGCGCCGACGTCACCCACCCTTTGCTCAACCACATCACGCTCGGACTCGACGCCTCGACCGAGGCGAAGAAGGACGGCTGGAAGACCGACACGATCGGCCATGGCAGCCATGTCGTCGGCGTGGTCGCGGCCAATGGCGGCGGCGGGTCGATGTTCCGCGGTTTCGCCCCGGAAGCCGAGATCCACATCATCAAGGTCTTTCCAGGCGGCTACGACTCGCTGATCCAGGCCCTGAACTACTGCGTTGCCCAGCGCATCGACGTCGCCAACATGAGCCTCGGCGGCGCGGAAGTCTCCGTCAATGTCGAACAGGCGCTGCAGGAGGCGACGATTGCCGGCGTCGCATGCATCGTGGCCGCGGGAAATTCCGGCGACGCGGTGAAATACCCGGCCTCGTCGCCCAACGCGCTCGCGGTCAGCGCGATCGGCAACACGGTCGACACGCGGACACAGTCCTGGGGCTACACCCAGATCCTGCCCGACAGCATCGCGACGGACGGCACATTTGCGGCGAAGTTCAGCTGCCATGGCCCGGAAATCCGGGTCTGCGCACCGGGCGTCGCGATCGTGTCGACGGTTCCGGGCGGCTATGGCACGGACGACGGCACCTCGATGGCGTCGCCGCATGTCGCCGGACTGGCGGCGCTGATGCTGGCGCATCATCCGCTGTTCCGCACCACGTTTGCCGAACGCAATCAGGGCAGGGTGGCGGCGCTGTTCAGCATGCTGCGCGACATGTGCGCGGCCTACGCGTTCCCTGACGGCCGCGCCGGAGCAGGCATGCCGCGTCTCTCCGACGTGCTCGCGCGCGAGTTCGCCCAAGGGATGGACCCTGCCTCTGCGACTCCGACCGGGCCGATCAACACCGTCAACGCCGGCTCGGGCGGCCCAACGCTGCACACGCTGTCGGCGTTCCCGTCGGATGTCGGCGCCCCGATTGGCATGCAGCTCGGCGGCGCGGTTCGGAGCCTGTCATCAGGCCAGCAGAACTGGGGCGCCGCGCAACGCCCGCATACCGGCCTTTTCTGGATGCCGCCTCCCGGCGCCCGAAACTACCCGCTTCTCGGCGGATTTGCCGGCGGCAACCAGGGCTACACCTACTACCGCCATTGAGCAGCGTTCCCCGGCAGGGTTCGGCTCCCAAGCACCCTGCCTCTTGATCCCGCCCGTCGCCCCGCGGGCGGGATCCTTTTTTTGCATTTGACCGGTCCTCAGTGACCCGCCGCGGCAATCTCGGCCAGCTCGCGCTGGTGTCGGTGCATCGCCAGGAAGGCGCGGTAGTCGCGGGCGAAGCCGGCGCCAGCGGCCGGGTTGGGCGCGCGGCGGCGTTCGGCCTGGTGCATGCCGCGGCAGGCGGCGGCGACATCCGGATAGAGGCCTGCGGCGGCCGCGCCGGCCATCGCGGTTCCGAGCAGAACCGCGTCCTCTGCTTCGCTCTCGACCACCACGATGCCGGTGGCGTCGGCATAGAGTTCCATCAGCAGCGGATTGCGCGTGTGGCCGCCGGTGACATGCAGAGACTCGATCGAATAGCCATGCGCGTTCATATGCTCGAGGATGTGACGGACGCCGAGCGCGATCGCCACGGCTGTGCGCCAGTAGAGCCGGCACAGCCCGTCGAACGACGCGTCGATCGTCAACCCGCTGACCGCGCCCGTCGCATGCGGGTCGGCATAAGGCGAACGATTGCCGTGGAAGTCGGGCAGGACGTTGATCGTCGCGGCGAGGTCCGGCTCGTCGGCGCGCAGCTCAAGCACACGCGCGATGATGCGCGCATGCGTCGCCGCGTCAGGTTCGCCGCCCCGCGCATGCAGCCGGATGACATGGTCGAGCAGGGCGCCGGTCGCTGATTGCCCGCCTTCCGATTGCCAGATGCCGGGCATGGCCGAACCGAAATAGGGGCCCCAGATGCCCGGCACCTTTCGCGCGCCCTCGGCGAAGGCCATGACGCAGCTCGATGTGCCGGCGATCAGCGCCAGGTGGCGGTCGAGCGTATCGCCGGCATGCGCGCCGATGACGCCCAATGTGCCGGCGAAGGCGTCGATCAGGCCCGGCCCGACGCTGCATTCGGCATCAAGACCAAGTTCAGCCGCCGCCGTTCCGGTCAGCCGGCCAAGCGACTGTCCGACGGGCGTCGCATGCGCCGGCAGGCCGCCGCGATCCAGCATGTCGCCGATGCCCACGGAACTGAAGAAGTCGCGCCGCCAGCCGTCGTCATGGGCAAGATAGGTCCACTTCGTCGTCAGCGTGCATTGCGACCGCGCGGTCGAGCCGGTCGCCTTCCAGGTCAGGAAATCGGCGAGGTCGAAAAAGTGCCGGGCCTTCGCCCAGGCTTCCGGCATGCGCCGCTTGAGCCACATGAGCTTCGGCGTCTGCATTTCCGGCGACATCACGCCGCCGATGAAATCGAGTACCGCGTGCCCGGTCGCGGTGCACTGGTCGGCCTCGGCCAGCGCCCGGTGGTCGAGCCAGACGATGGTGTCCCAATGGTCGCCGCCGGCGGTGGAGACGCCGACCTGCCGGCCGGCGTCGCCCCGCACCACCAGCGAACAGGTCGCGTCGAAGGAGAGGCCCGCCACTTGCTCCGGCCGGGTTGACGCCTTGGCCATGGCGGCCTGCACGGCGCGGCAGACCGCGCGCCAGATGTCCTCGGAATCATGCTCGGCGTGGTTGGGCGAGGGGCGGTTCATCGCGATCGGATGCTCGCCGCGCCCGAGCAGCCGGCCGCCGCGGTCGAAGATGCCGGCCCGCGCGCTTCCTGTCCCGACGTCGACGGCGCAGATCCGATCGCGCATCACGACGCGGTCGCCGCCCGGTGTGAGAGAAGCAGGTCCGGCAGTTGCCGCATGTCGTCGAACACCGCGTCGGGCGACAGCGCCTCGACCGCGGCGCGCAGGCCGCTTGGAGCCGCATGCGTTCCGCCAGTATAGGCCAGCACCCGCATGCCGGCGCTCTTGGAGGCTTGAATTCCTGCCGGGCTGTCTTCGATCACGACGCAGGCATCTGGCGACGCGCCCATCTCGCGGGCGGCATGCAGGAACAGGTCTGGCGCGGGCTTGCCGTTCTTCACCATGGTAGAACTGTATATGTGCGGTTCGAAGCTTTCCAGTAGCCCCGTCAGCCCAAGCGAAAGCCGGATGCGCTCCGGCTTCGACGACGAGGCAACGCAGCGGGCGTAGGGGATCTGGGCCAGCGCGGTTGCAATGTGCGGGATCGGCCGCAGTTCGGCCCGGAAACGGACGTTGAGGCGCTTACGCAGTTCTTCCAGGTGCCTGTCGGTGACCTGCAGTCCGTAGTCATCATGCATGATGCCGATGATCGTCGCCATCGACCGGCCGAGGAAGCGCGCATAGGCAAGATCATGCGCCACCGGCACGCCGAGTTCGGTGAAATAGTGCGTCAGTACGTCGATCGACAACGGCTCGCTGTCGACCAGCACCCCGTCGCAATCGAAGATCACCAGCGCGGGGTCCGAGCGGCTCATCTCCACGATCCGGTCCGGACGGCGCGAACCCGCGATCGCTTCATTGCCTTCTCCTCAGGTCTCCCCGGCGATGTAGCGCCGCAGGACCGTTTCAGTGCCATCGGTCCACAGGCGGCTCAGCCAGTGGGAGAATGTCTGCCGGAAAATCGGCGCATTGCCAACCGCTCCGTAGATGTCGTCCATCGCCAGCCAGGCTGAAGGATCGTTTCGCGCCATGCGGGACGTCATCTGCAGCCGGTCCCACGACGGATCGTTGGGCGCGATCGTCCGGCCCGAGTCCGTTTCGCCGAAGCAGTAGCGGCACCACAGCGCCGATTCGAGCGCCAGGCCGGAGATGCCGCCGCCCGCTTTCAGCCGGTCGGCGATCGTCGGGACGATGAACTTCGGCTGGCGGTTCGATCCGTCGAGGCAGAGCCGCCGCACTGTGTCGCCGATCTTCGGATTGGCGAAGCGGGTTTCGATCAGCGCATAGTAGTCGGCGAGGTCGGTGTCCGGCACCGGCGGCACCGACGGCACGATCTCGTCGCGCTCGACCTTGCGCAGGAAGCCGCGCACCAGTGGGTTCTCCATCGCCTCATGGACGAATTCGATGTCCATCAGTCCCGCCGGATAGGCGATGACGGCGTGCCCGCCATTGAGGATGCGGATCTTCATCAGCTCGTACGGCGAGACGTCGGGCACGAACTGGACGCCCACCTTTTCCAGCGCCGGCCGGCCGGCGGGGAAATTGTCCTCCAGCACCCATTGCCGGAATGTCTCGCAGAACACCGGCCACTCGTCCGCGACGCCGAATGTGTCGGCGAGGATGGCGCGCTCACGGTCGCCGGTCGCGGGCGTGATGCGATCGACCATGCCGTTCGGAAACGCGATCGAGCGCTCGATCCAGCCCGCCAGCGCCCGGTCTGACAGCTGCGCCAGCCCGACCACGGCGTTGCGGGTGACGACGCCATTGTGGGGGATGTTGTCGCAGGACATGATTGTGAACGGCGGCGTGCCGGCTGATTTGCGCCGCTTCAGCCCGGCGACGATCAGACCGAACACCGTCTTCGGCGCGTCCGGCGCCGCGGCGTCCGCGGCGATCGCGGGATGCGCGGCGTTGAACGCCGCGGTGGCCGGGTCGATGAAATAGCCGCCCTCGGTGATCGTCAGCGAGACGATGCGGATGGCCGGGTCGGCCAGTTTCTCGACGATGGCAGCGGCGTCGCCGGGCGGCAGGTAGTCGACCATCGCCGCGGTGACCCGGGCGGACATCTGCGTTGCGTCCTGTTCGACCACGGTCGCCAGCCAATCCTGCCGCGCGAACTTGTCCCGCGCCGCCGCGTCAGCGGCAAGCACGCCGGCGCCGATGATCGCCCAGTCACGGTCGCCGCCCAGGTTGAACAGATCGTCGAGATAGACAGCCTGGTGCGCGCGGTGGAAATTGCCGACGCCGAAATGCAGGATGCCGCCGGAAAGCGTTTCCGGGTCGTATGTCGGCGTGGCCACGCCGTCGGGCAGATTGTCGAGATTGCGCGCTGCGAGCTTGACCGGCATCGGGGTGTCCTCAGCTCATCCAGGCGCCGCCATCGACATTGTATGTCTGGGCGACGATGTATTCGGCCTCTTTCGAGGCGAGGAAGACGGCCATGCCCGTCAGATCGGCGGCGACGCCCATGCGGCCATAGGGGACCGATTCTCCAACCAGCTTCTTCTTCTCGCCAGGCTTGCGGCCCTCGTATTTGGCGAACAGCGAGTCGACATGGTCCCAGTGCTCGCCGTCGACGACGCCGGGCGCGATGCCGTTGACGTTGATGCCATGCCGGATCAGGTTCAATCCGGCCGACTGGGTCAGCGATATGATCGCGGCCTTCGTGGCGCAGTAGACCCCGACCAGCGCCTCGCCGCGCCGTCCGGCCTGGCTCGCCATGTTGATGATCCTGCCGCCCTTGCCCCGCGCGATCATCGATTTCGCCGCGGCCTGCAGCATGAACAGCGAGCCGGCGACATTGACCGAGAACAGCCGGTCGTAGCTGGCCCGCGTGATGTCGACGATCGGCGCCATATCGAACAGCGCCGCGTTGTTGATCAGGATATCGATGCCGCCCGCCCTGGTTTCCACGGTGCGGATCGCGGCGTCGATCGAGGCCTGACTGCTCACGTCCAGATGCACCGCATAGGCCGGAGGGCCGATCTCGGCGGCGGTCTGCTGCGCCGCCTCGAGGTTGATGTCGCCGATGGCGACGGTCGCGCCCTCCCGGACATAGGCTTCCGCGAAGGCGCGGCCGATGCCGCGCGCGGCGCCGGTGATCAGGGCCGATCTGCCGTCCAGACGCATCAGTGAATTGCCTTTCCGCCGGCATCGAACCGGTGCAGCTTCTGCGCGTCCGGCGTCAGCCAGATCGTGTCGCCATGCGCCACCTTCAGCTCGCCGTCGCCGCGCACCGTCATCGGCCCGACCTCGGATTGCACATGCAGGAACGTGTCGGAGCCAAGGTGCTCGGCCACGCCGACCGTCGCTTTCCAGTCGCCGCCGGTGGTGGAAAGCTTCACATGTTCCGGCCGGATGCCGATGGTCGTCGCATTGTGCTTCGCCGCCGCGGCGCCGGTGACGAGGTTCATCTTCGGCGAGCCGATGAAGCCGGCGACGAACAGGTTTTTCGGCGTCTTGTAGAGCTCCATCGGCGAGCCGACCTGCTCGATATTGCCGGCGTTGAGGACGACGATCTTGTCGGCCATCGTCATCGCCTCGACCTGGTCGTGCGTGACGTAGATCATCGTCGTCTTGAGCTGGTGGTGCAGCTCGGAGATCTCCAGCCGCATCGTGCCGCGCAGCGCTGCGTCGAGGTTGGACAGCGGCTCGTCGAACAGGAAGGCCGATGGCTGGCGCACGATGGCGCGGCCGATGGCGACGCGCTGGCGCTGGCCGCCGGACAACTGGCCCGGCCTCCGCTCGAGATAGTTGGTGAGGTTGAGGGTAGCCGCCGCCGCCTTGACCTTGCGGTCGATCGTGGCCGGGTCCTCGCCCGCCATCTTCAGCGGGAAGGCGATGTTCTTCGCCACCGTCATGTGCGGGTAGAGCGCGTAGGACTGGAACACCATCGCGAGCTTGCGCTTGGCGGGCGACTCGTTCGTCACATCGCGGCCGTCGATGTTGATCGTGCCGCCGCTGGTGTCCTCCAGCCCCGCGATAAGCCGCAGGAGCGTGGACTTGCCGCAGCCCGACGGGCCGACGAAGACGACGAACTCCCCATCCTCGATCACGAGGTCGATGTTCGGAATGATCGTCGTCGACCCAAAGGATTTCGACACGTTCTTGAGCGTGATGTTGCCCATGGCAATTCCCTCCCGGAATTCTCTGTCTGGCGCTACTTGACGGCGCCGAATGTCAGGCCGCGCACCAGCTGTTTCTGGCTGAACCAGCCCATGATCAGGATCGGCGCGATGGCGAGCGTCGAGGCCGCAGACAGCTTCGCCCAGAAAAGGCCCTGCGGGCTGGAGAACGAACTGATGAAGGCGGTCAGGGGCGCTGCTTCGGTCGTCGTCAGGCGGATGGTCCAGAACGCCTCGTTCCAGGCGAGGATGATGTTGAGCAGCATGGTCGATGCGATGCCCGGCACCGCCATCGGCGTCAGCACGTAGACGATCTCGTTCCACAGCGACGCGCCGTCCATCCGCGCGGCTTCCAGGATCTCGCCCGGGATCTCGCGGAAGTAGGTGTAGAGCATCCACACCACGATCGGCAGGTTGATCATCGTCAGCATGACGGCGAGACCGATGCGGCTGTCGAGCAGGCCGAGGTCGCGGAAGATGATGTACATCGGGAACAGAACCGCGACCGCGGGCATCATCTTGGTCGACAGCATCCACATCAGGATGTCCTTGGTCCGCCTGGTTGGCGAGAACGCCATCGACCAGGCGGCTGGGACCGCGATCAGGAGCGCGAGCAGCGTCGAGCCGACCGACAGGATGACCGAGTTCATGAACGGCTTGAAGTAGTTGTACTGCCCCTGCACCTCGGCGTAGCTCTCCGTCGTGAAGGAGGGGATCAGCTTGAAGCCGGCGATCGCCTCGGTCTCCGACTTGAACGAGGTGATGATCGTGTAGAGGATCGGGAAGAAGATGATCAGCGCGACGACCCATGCCGCGGCTGTGGCGAAGACCTTGTGCCGTGTGGTGACCTTGCGAGCCATGGTCTCTCTCCCTCACTTGTCGAGGTTCTTGCCGACCGCGCGCATGGCGAAGAAGGCAACGATGTTGGCGAGGATCACGGCGATGATGCCGCCGGCCGACGCCTGGCCGATTTTGAATTCCAGCGACGCCTTCTGGTAGACCAGGAAGGGCAGGTTGGTTGACGCGTAGCCGGGGCCGCCATTGGTGGTGACGAGGATCTCGGCATAGACCGCCAGAAGGAAGATCGTCTGGATCAGGATCACCACTGTGATCGCCCGCGACATGTGCGGCAGCGTCAGGTACCAGAACCGCGCCAGGAAGCCCGCGCCATCCATTTCCGCCGCCTCCTTCTGCTCGCCGTCGAGCGACTGTAGCGACGTGAGCAGGATCAGCGTCGCGAAGGGCAGCCACTGCCAGGCGACGATCAGGATGATCGAGAACAGCGGATATTGCGCGAACCAGTCGACCGGCTGCACGCCGAAGAACCGGGAAATGTCGGCGAACACGCCGTAGCCCGGATGCATGATCATGTTCTTCCACACCAGCGCCGCCACCGGCGGCATGACGAAGAATGGCGAGATCACCAGGATGCGGACGATGCCCTGGCCGAAGATCGGCTGGTCGAGCAGGAGCGCGAGCAGGACGCCGCCGATGATGGTGATCAGGAGCACCGCGCCGACGATGATCAGCGTGTTGAGGATGGCGAAGAAGAAGGCCGGGTTCGAATAGAACAGCGCGTAGTTGGCGAAGCCGACGAAGCCGTCACGGATCGGATTGAGCGGATTGTACTGCTGGAACGAGAACCACAGCGTGAAGGCCAGCGGCACGATCATCCAGACGAAGAGCAGGATCACCGACGGCGCCATCATGAAGCGCGCAAGCGTCTGGGTCTGTCGCGTGGCCATGGTGTTGTCCCTCCGGAAAAGATGCGCCCAGTCACCACCCCACCCACCGGGCTTCGCCCGGCACCCTCCCCGTCGAGGGGAGGGAGTGGCGCCAAGCCTGGCAATCTCCTCCCCCTCGACGGGGGAGGTGGCCCGAAGGGCCGGAGGGGGGTGATCTCCGGCTTTCCTTCCGCGTGAAAGGGTGGCCGCCCGGGGCAAGCCCGGACGGCCGAGGCACCGGGAGGTTGCCTATTGGATGTAGCCGCCTTCCTTCATCGTGGCGGTCGAGACGTCCTGCGCCTGCTTCAGTGCGTCGTCGACGCTCATCTGGCCGGCGAGCGCCGCTGAGAAGAGCTGGCCGACGGTCGTGCCGAGACCCTGGAATTCGGGGATGGCGACGAACTGCACGCCCGTATACGGCACCGGCTTGACGGTCGGCTTGGTCGGGTCGGCGGCGTTGATCGAGTCGAGCGTCATCTTCGCGAAGGGCGCCGCCTTCTGGTATTCCGGGTTGTTGTAGAGCGATATGCGGGTGCCCGGAGGAACGTTGGCCCAGCCTTCCTTCGACGCGACGAGTTCGCCATAGCCCTTGCTGGTCGCCCAGGACACGAACTTCTGCGCCGCTTCGGCCTTCTGCGTGCCGGCCGGCACCCCGAGCGACCATGCCCACAGCCAGTTGCCGCGCTTGCCGAGGCCGGTGTCGGGCGCCAGCGCATAGCTGACCTTGTCGGCGACGGTGGAGTCCTTCGGGTTCGACACGAAGGATGCCGCGACGGTCGCGTCGATCCACATGCCGCACTTGCCCTGCTGGAACAGCGCCAGGTTTTCGTTGAAGCCGTTGGAGGACGCGCCCGACGGACCGGCGTCCTTCATCAGGTCGACATAGAACTGCAGCGTGTTCTTCCATTCCGGCTGGTCGAACTGCGGCACCCATTTCTCGTCGAACCAGCGCGCGCCGAACGAATTGGCGGTCGCGGTCAGGAACGCCATGTTCTCGCCCCAGCCGGCCTTTCCGCGGAGGCAGATGCCGTTGATGTCGTTGGCGCGGTCGGTCATCTTGCGGGCAGCATCCGCTACGAATTCCCAGGTCGGCGCGTCGGGCATCTTCAGCCCGGCCTTTTCCATCAGGTCCGTGCGATACATGATGAACGAGCTCTCGCCGTAGAACGGCGCGGCGTAGAGCTTTCCGTCGACGGACAGGCCCCCGGCGATGGCCGGGATGATGTCGGCGGCGTCATAGTCCGCGCCGAGGCCGTCCAGCGGCAGCAGCCAGCCCTGCTTGGCCCAGATCGGAACCTCGTAGGTGCCGATCGTCATCACGTCGTACTGGCCGCCCTTGGTGGCGATGTCGGTGGTGACGCGCTCGCGCAGCACGTTCTCCTCAAGCGTCACCCAGTTCAGTTCGATGCCGGGGTTCTTCGCCGTGAAGTCGTCCGTCAGCTTCTGCATGCGGATCATGTCGCCATTGTTGACGGTGGCGATGGTGAGTGTTTCGGCCTGCGCCGCCAGAGTGAGCGCGAGCGTCGAACACGCGCTCAGGATGAGCGTTCTGAATGTCATTGATTTCCTCCCAATCAGCCGTATTGAGCAAATGCCTTGGCTGTGGGCAATTACTCATACTCCATGATTTAGGTCAATCCGGATTCGTTGCTGCGGCGCAACATGGCGGGACATCAGGCGCCAGACAGCGCAAGCTCGGCCAGGAGCCATTCCCTGAACGCACGTATCTTGGGCACGTTGCGCCGCGTCGAAAGGTGGACCAGCCAATAGGACTGGTTGTCGTGGCCGAGAATGTCGAACGGCTGGATCAGGCTTCCAGCGGCCAGTTCCTGCCTGAACATCGCCGGCGACAGGATGCCGACGCCCTGGCCCGCGGCGACGGCGCGTCCCTCGTAGGCCTGAGAGCCGAACTGGCTTCGCGGGCGCGCCGAAAGCGATGACGACGCATCGATGCCCACCAGAGCGAACCATGTCGTCCACCAGCGGTCGCCGGAATCGATGATCGGAAGCCTGAGCAGGTCGGCGGGCTCGTGCACGCCGCCGATGCTCGCGGCGAGCGCCGGGCTGAGCATGGGGGAGAAGGTTTCGTGGAACAGGAAATGAGCGTCGAGCCCCGCCCACTGGCCCACCGAACCCGACCGGATGCCGACATCGATGTTGTCGCGCGCAAGGTCGACAAGCACGTCGGTGGTCTCGATCCTCACCGCGATCTTCGGGTTGTCCATCTGGAACGAGCCGAGATGCAGCGCCAGCCAGTTGGCGGCGAAGGTCGGAATGGTGCTGATGGAGAGCGTGCCCTGGCCGCCGGTCCGCGCCGTCTCGTAGGCCTCGGCGATCTTGCGAAAGCCATCTGTCGAAGCGATGGCGAGAGCCTGGCCCGTCTCTGTCAGCGATACCTGCCTCGGCTTGCGGACGAAAAGCGCTGACCCGACCCGTTCCTCCAGGATTCTGATCTGGTAGCTCACCGCCGCCTGGGTCATCGCGAGCTCTTCGGCTGCCCGGGTGAAACTCAGATGACGGGCCGCCGCCTCGAAGGCGCGCAATGCTGAGAGAGGCGGAAGACGGTTCGACATGCATAAGGCCTGTTAATCCATGATAGCCGACGTTCGATTGGCCTGCAAGGCGCGGCCGGTGCATATGCAGGGTATCGAACCCGGTCCAGAGGAGGTTGCCATGCTGACCGCCGCCATCCATGCCATGCTTGCCCGCGCCTTGCGCGAGACCGCGATCCTGCGGCGATTTCATGCCAGAAAACACAGCAATGCCATGGCGATCCGCCATCTCGAGGCGCTGCCGGCCTATCTGCGCCGGGATATCGGCCTCGCCGATGGCGCCGACATCGCGGCCGCGGTCGAGCACGGCATCCCGCGGCGCGCGCCGGACGCCGACGGGGCGCACTGCCCTGGCATCCTGCCTCACGCGATATAAGTCTGGCTATCGTGTCTGGAGGAGTGCCTGCGCCGTGGTTTCGTCGGTGATCAGTCCGTTGATCAGCCGACCCTTGAGCGCCGCGGCAATGGCAGGAAGCTTGGTGGAACCCATCGCGGCGGCGATGACCTGCGACCGCCCTCGGTCGGGAATCGGCGCCGAGGCGACGCGATCGTTGGTTATGCCGTGGATCAGCGCGCCATCCGCGTCGAACGACCAGCCGACAATCTCGCCCACCGCGCCGGCCTTGCGCAAGGCGGCGAGTTCGTCGCCCGAGATGAAGCCGTCGATGAACAGCGGCGCCGAGGGGCCAAGCTCGCCGATGCCCACGAACGTCACGTCGGCGCGCGCGGCGAGGTCGAGCGTCGGGCGGATCATCGCCTGGGCGTGGAGCATCTCGCGCTCGGCCTTGGACGACGCGATGACCGGGAGCGGCATGGGAAACGAGCGCGACTTGACCGTGTCCGCCATCGTGAAGACGACGTTATAGTAGGCGGCCGATCCGTCCGGCGCGATGTTGCCGGTCAGCGACACGACCTTGTGCTGCGGGCAGTCGATCGACGGCAACTGTTCGACCGCGGCCTTGAGCGTGCGTCCGGTCCCCATCGCCACCACGATCGGCTCCGACCTCGACAGCCGGCGCTCGATCTCCGCAGCGACGGCCTGGGCGATACCGAGCGTCGTCGACTGCGAGCCGGGATCGCTGGGCACGACTTCACTGAACGACAGCTCGAAGCGGTCCCGCAAATCCTTGGCCAGCGTCATGCACATCGCGATCGGATGGTCGATCCGTACCTTCACCAGGCCCTCGGCTACGGCCAGCGACACCAGCCGTTGAGCCGACTGCCGCGAGACGCCGAGCTTCGAGGCGATCTGGTCCTGCGTGTTGCCAGCGACATAATAGAGCCAGCCCGCGCGGGCCGCCTCGTCTAGTTTCGGATTGATCGTCGCCATGGTTCACCGCGTTTCGTTCGGCCGCCTAGATACGTCTTTTCCGGCTTTCGCGGCAACCCGTCGAGACGGTCTGCCTGTGGCATAGTCAACGCGCCGATCTGCCCATTCTTTGTGCTTGCGACGCGGCCGCATCGAAAATAAGCTTTCCTCAACGACGGATCCGGGCGACAAAAGCCTGGAACGAGAACCATGAAGGGGCATCCTATGAACACATTCGGCAAGACGATCCTTGCGGCGGTTTCCGGACTGGCGCTGAGCGCTGCGGCCGCCGAGGCCAAGACGCTCACGATCTCGTGGTGGGGCTTCAATGGCGAGAAGCTCGACCAGTTCATCGTCAAGCCGTTCCAGGAAAAATGCGGCTGCGAACTGGTGTTCGAGACGGGCAACAATGCCGATCGGCTGAACAAGATCAAGATCCGCGGCGGCGCTGGCGTCGATGTCGCCTATTTCACCGATTCCTATTCGCAGATCGGCATCGAGGAAGGCCTGTTCCAGAAGGTCGACCCCGCCAAGATTCCGAATCTCGCCGGCCTCTACGATCTCGCCAAGGACCCGCAGGGCGGCTACGGCCCGGCCTACACGATCGGCCGCGTCGGCATCATGTATGACGAGGCGAAGGTGAAGCCGATCACCGCCTGGGCCGACCTGTGGCGGGAAGACCTGAAGGCCTCGCTGTCGCTTCCGGGGATCACCACGACCGCCGGCCCGATGGTGGTCGTTCTGGCCGGCGACAAGGCCGGCGTCAACGCGTTCGACAATGCCGACCCCGCCTTCGCCGAGATCGAGAAGCTGAAGCCGAACGTGGTCAAGAACTACAACACCGGCTCGGAGCTGGTAAACCTGTTCTCGACCGGCGAGGTGACCGCCTCGCTGTCGCAGGACTTTGTCCTCGGTCAGCTCAAGAAGGCGGTGCCGACCATCAAGTGGGCCGAGCTTCCGGATGCGATCGCGACGCTCAACACGGTCAACATTCCGAAGGGCGCCGCCGAGCCCGAGCTCGCGCACGAATTCATCAACTTCATCCTCGACCCGGCGCTGCAACAGACATTGGCCGAGAACGGCGTCGATGCGCCGGTCGCCACATCGGTGACGCTGACCCCGGAGCAGGCGGTGCAGTGGACCTATGGCGCCGACATGATCAAGAACCTGAAGCGGATCGACTATTCCAAGCTCAACGCCGCCAAGGGCGCGTGGATCGAGCGCTGGAACGAGATGTTCGGTGGGTGACGGAATCACCTTTCCATCCTGAGATGTGACAGCCCTATGGCGCCCCCCTCTGGCCTGCCGGCCATCTCCCCCACACGGGGGGAGATTGGCAGCTTCGACGTTCGCGACTGGCTGATCTCCCCCCGTGTGGGGGAGATGGCCGGCAGGCCAGAGGGGGGCGCCGTAGAGCAAAAGATTTCCCGGTGTCCGAAGTTTTCCCCATGCTGAAGCGCTACATCGGCTGGTGGCTCGCGCTGCCGGCGACGCTGCTGGTCGCCCTTTTCCTGGTGCTGCCGGTCGCGGTCACCATCGGCTCGACCTTCGGCGAGGGCGCCGGTCCCTTCGCGCCGTACATTGCCTTCTTTTCCAGCGGCTTCCGCCGCACGGTGCTGTGGCGGACGCTGGAGATTTCGCTGGCGACGACGGCGATTTCGCTCTTGCTCGGCTTCCTCACCGCCTATGTCGTCTCGCGCGCGCCGCGCGACCTGAAGAGTATCCTGATCATCGCGGCCGTCTTCCCCCTTCTCACCGGCGTCGTGGTCCGCTCCTTCGCCTGGCTGATCATCCTCGGCAAGAACGGCATCCTGAACGGCGCACTGATGGGTCTCGGCATCACGTCGGAGCCCTTCGCCATGCTCTACACGCAAGGGTCGGTCATCGTGGCGATGGTCTACCTGTTCACGCCGCTGATGATCCTGACCCTGGTCGGCGTGCTGGAGAACATTCCCGACGACCTGATCCAGGCATCGGCCTCGCTCGGCGCAAGCCCTGGCGGGACGTTCAGGCAGGTCGTCTTTCCGCTCGCGGTTCCCGGCCTGATCGTCGGCGCGGTGCTGGTCTTCACCGGCTCGTTTACGTCCTACGCCACGCCGCAGCTTCTCGGCGGCGAGAAGCAGATGGTGATGGGCACGCTGATGTACCAGCAGGCCATGGTGAATTTCGACTGGGTCAGCGCCTCGACCATCGCCACGATCATGGTGGTGATCACCATCGCGATCGTGCTGCTGATGACCCGCGTTGCCAAGCGCCTCAACCCTATGGCGACGTGATGGCGACGAAAATCCCTCTGCCGCTCATCCTGCTGACCGTTGCGGTCTACATCTTCCTCGTCGGGCCGCTGATCATCGTGCTCGGGGCCTCGGTCTCCGACACGACCTATCTCACCTTCCCGCCGCAGGGCTTCACGCTGGTCTGGTTCGAGCGCATTTTCGAGATCGGGGCTTTCCGGCGGACCATCGTCACCAGCCTGCAGATCGCCTGCCTGGCGACGGCGCTGGCGCTGGCGATCGGCATACCGGCCGCCTATGCGCTCAACCGCTACCGCATCCAGCTTCCAGCCTGGCTGTCGACCGTGTTCGTCCTGCCGATCCTCGTGCCGGAGATCGTCCTCGGCTTCTCTCTGCTGAAGTCGGTCGCGGTCGGGGCATCGCTGCCGATCTTCCCGACGCTGCTGATCGGTCACACGCTGCTGGTCCTGCCCTATGCCGTGCGGGTCATCTCGGCCAGCCTCGCTTCCTTCGACTTCTCGATCGAGGAGGCGGCGATCAGCCTCGGCAGCCCGCCGGCAAAGACCTTCTTCACCATAGTCCTGCCGAACGTTCGATCTGGAGTGATCGCAGCCTTCATCCTGGCCTTCATCACCTCGATCAACGACGTCTCGACATCGCTGTTCTTGACCGGACCCGGCATCTCGACCCTGCCGATCCAGATCCTCGCCCATGTCGAGCAGTTCTTCGATCCCGTCATCGCCTCCGTCTCGGTCCTGCTGATGCTGCTCACCGTCGCGGTGATGGCGATCGTCGAGCGGACGCTTGGCCTGACCTTCCTGACGAAATGACCCCATGACCGTGCGCCCATGACCCAGCCGCTCTCCGTCCGCAATGTCACCGCCCACTATGGCACGACCAAAGTGCTTGAGGACCTGTCGCTCGAGGTTGCCGAGGGCGAACTCGTCTCGCTGCTCGGCGCGTCTGGCTGCGGCAAGACGACGACGCTGCGGCTGATCGCCGGCTTCCTGGAGCCGACCGCCGGCGCCATCACGCTTGGCGGCCGCGACCTGACTCGCCTGCCGGCCTACAAGCGCGACATCGGCCTGGTTTTCCAGAGCTACGCGCTGTTTCCGCATTTGACAGTTCTCGAGAACGTCACCTTCGGGCTGAAGCAGCGTGGCGTGGCAACGGCGGAGCGCGAGAGGCGCGCCCACGCCATGCTGGAGCGTGTCGGGCTGTCGCCGCTGGCGGACCGGCTGCCCAGCGCGCTGTCCGGCGGGCAGAAGCAGCGCGTCGCGCTGGCGCGCGCGCTGGTCATCGAGCCTCCGCTCCTGATGTTCGACGAGCCGCTGTCCAACCTCGATGCCAAGCTGAGGGTCGACATGCGCGTCGAGATCCGCCAGCTGCAGCGCGCCAACGGCACAACGTCGGTCTACGTCACGCATGACCAAGAGGAAGCGTTCTCGATCTCCGATCGCGTCGCGATCATGCATGCCGGCCGGATCATGCAGTTCAACACGCCGGAAATCCTCTACCAGAAGCCCGCCAACGCATTCGTCGCCCGCTTCGTCGGCTTCGAAAACCTGATCCCGATGAGTGTCGTCGCCCGCGACGGCGCGACGATCACGGCTGAGGCGGCAGGGGGCGCGACACTGTCGCTGTCGCAGGACCGTCTGGGCGCGATTCCAGATTCATTTGTTCTCGCCACCCGGGCCGACGGTCTGCGGGTGTCGGGCGGCACAGAGGGCGAGGGCATCCCGGCCAAGCTCGGCCTGCGCACCTATCTCGGCCGCGCCTACCAGTACCAGTGCGAGACCGCCGCCGGCCATTTGATCGCCAACGGCGCGCTGTCGGCGCCGCTGGAGCCTGGGTCCGTGGCGACGCTGGTGGCGGTGCCGGATCAGTGTTGCGTGCTGGGAGTGGAGTAGGTGACTGGCATCGGCCGCCGCAAAGCGCAGCCTTGGACGATTGCGAGGCGGGCGTTCGCATGACTCTCCTCATCCACAACGCCCTTCTCCTCCCTTGCACCCCTTCAATGCCCGTTATCGACAACGGCTGGGTGCAGGTCGAAGGCGCTACGATCGCCGCCACCGGCTCCGGCGCCCCACCGGACATTCAGGGCGCGGACACCGTCGACCTCGGCGGCGACATCCTGATGCCAGGCATGGTCAACCCGCACTGCCACATCGCGATGACGCTGTTCCGCGGCCTTGGGGAAGACGTCGACGACCGGCTCTACCGCTACGTGCTGCCGATGGAGCGCAAGTTCGTGACGCCGCAGATGGTGCGCGCCGGCACCGCGCTCGGCGTCTACGAGATGATCTCATCCGGGGTCACTTCGGTTGCCGACATGTACTATTTCGAGACCGAAGTCGGGCGGGTGATCGACAAGGCGGGAATGCGCGGCGTCGTCGGGCAAACCATTGCTGACTTCAGCCCGCCCGACCATGCCTCGATCGACGAAGGATTTGCGCTGACCGAGGAACTCGTCGCCGAGTTTCGCGGCCATCCGCGCGTCACCCCGTCGATCGCGCCGCACGCGCCCTATTCGACCGACATTGCCGTGATGAACCGTGTCTCCCGCTGGGCGGACGATCATCCCGATGTGCCGGTGCAGATCCATCTTGCCGAGATGGATTCCGAGAACGAGTGGTGCGCCAGGAATCACGGTCTGCGCCCGGTCGAGGTGGTCGAGAAGGCGGGCCTTCTGCGGAAGGGCCTGATCTGCGCACACTGCCTGCACGTCAATGCCAGCGACATCGAGAAGATGGCGCATGCCCGCGTCTGCGTCGCCCACAATGCCCGTTCCAACGCGAAGGCGGGCCGGGGCATCGCGCCGGTCGAGGCGATGCGCGCCGCGGGCATTCCGGTCGGCATCGGCACCGACGGTCCGATGAGCGGCAACGGGCTCGACCTGTTTTCGCAGTTCGGCCCGGTGACCATGTTCCAGAAGCTGCTCGGCCACTCGCGCAAGCCGATGCCGGTCGTCGAGGTGATCCGCATGGCGACGATCGAAGGTGCGCGGGTGCTGGGTCTGGACGCGACCATCGGTTCGCTGGAGCCCGGCAAGCAGGCCGACCTCGTCCGCATCGATCTCGCGGCCCCCCGGCTTCAGCCGATCTACCACCCCTATGCGACGCTGGTCTATTCGACTCTGCCCGACGATGTCCGCGACGTGATGGTCGCCGGCCAATGGCTGATGCGCGACCGGGAGGTACTGACGCTGGAGCGCCGGAAGGTGATGCGCGACGCGCTGCAGGTCGCTTCGGCGTTCAAGGCCGAGATGGCGCGCATCGACGCGGCACGCTAGACCCATTGCAGAAGGCCACATCCATGACCCAGCCGACCGAGCAGCTTCCAGCCGTTCTTGCCCATGCCGAAGAAGGCCTCGATGCCTCGCTGGCGCGGCTGTTCGAGCTCATTCGCATCCCGTCCATCTCGACCGACCCGGCCTACAAGGCCGAGTGCCGGCGCTGCGCCGAGTGGCTCGCCGCCGACCTCGCGTCCATGGGCTTCGACGCATCGGTCCGGCTGACCACCGGCCACCCGATGGTCGTCGCGCACGACCATTCGGGGGAGGGGCCGCATGTGCTGTTCTACGGCCACTATGACGTCCAGCCCGTCGACCCGCTGAATCTCTGGAATTCCGACCCGTTCGAGCCGGTGCTCGTGCCGCAGCCCGACGGTGATGCGCATATCGTCGCCCGAGGCGCGTCCGACGACAAGGGCGCGCTGTTTACCTTCCTCGAGGCCTGCCGCACCTGGAAGGCGGTGGCGGGCAAATTGCCGATCCGTGTCTCGATCCTGCTGGAAGGGGAGGAAGAGTCGGGCAGCCCGAGCCTGCCGGCCTTCATGGAAGCGGCGGCCGAGGAGCTGAAGGCCGACGTCGTGCTGGTCTGCGACACCGACATGTGGGACGACCAGACGCCGGCGATCACCACGATGCTGCGCGGCATCGTCAAGGAGGAGTTCTGGGTCCGCTGTTCCTCCCGCGACCTCCATTCCGGAATCTATGGCAACGCCGCGCGCAATCCGATCCAGATCGCTGCCGACATCATCGCAAGCCTGCGCGGGGCCGACGGAAGCGTCGCTCTGGACGGCTTCTACGACGGCGTGAAGGAGCTTCCTCCACAGCTCGCGGACCGCTGGCTGAAAGAGCCGTTCGACCAGCGGAAGTTTCTCGGCGACATCGGCTTGTCCATCCCCGCCGGCGAACAGGGCCGCACGGTGCTGGAGCAGGTCTGGTCGCGACCGTCTTTCGAGGTCAGCGGGATTTCCGGCGGCTATGCGGGCGAGGGGTTCAAGGCCGTCATACCCGCCGAGGCGAACGTGAAACTGTCGTTTCGGCTCGTCGCGGGTCAGGACCCCGCGAAGATCCAGGACGCCTTCCGCGCGCATGTCCGGGCGATGATCCCGGCCGATTGCAGCGTCGAGTTCCGCAATCATGGCTCGAGTTCCGCCACAGTCATGCCCGTCGACAGCCCGCTGCTGCGCAAGGCGCTCGACGCGCTGAAGGACGAGTGGGGGCGCTCGGCTATCGCCGGCACCGGCGGTTCCATCCCGATCGCGACGGTGTTCCAGGAACGCCTCGGCATGGATTCACTATTGGTCGGGTTCGCCCGTTTCGACAATCGGATCCACAGCCCGAACGAGAAGTATGACCTGTCGAGCTTTCGCAAGGGAATCCGGTCCTGGGCGCGCATTCTGGCGGCGTTCGCCCAATGACGCGCAAGGTCGTCATCGACACTGACCCTGGCATCGACGACGCCGTAGCGATCCTGTTCGCGCTGGCTTCCGCGGCCTTCGAGATACTCGGCATCACCACGGTGGCCGGCAATATCGGGCTTGCAACCGTGACGCGCAACGCCGGGCGCATCCTTGCGCTGGCGCGCCGCCAGGACATCGCGGTGATTGCAGGCGCCGCCTCTCCATTGGCCCGCAAGGGATTCGACACGGTCGAGATTCATGGCGGCGACGGGCTGGGCGGTGTGCCGTTTCCCGAGCCGGATCCGACCACGCCGACGTGGGAAGGCGCCCCGCGGTGGATGGCCGAGACGCTGCTGCGCCATCCCTTCGGCAGCATCGACATCCTGGCGCTTGGGCCTTTGACGAACCTTGCCCGCCTGGTCAGGGAACACCCGGCAGCCGCAGGGCGCGTTGGCCGGATCGTCGCCATGGGCGGCGCTGTCCACGAGCGCGGCAACATTGGGCCGAAGTCCGAGTTCAACATCGCAGCCGATCCGGAGGCTGCCGAGATCGTCTTTCGATCGGGCCTGCCGCTGGTGCTGATCCCGCTCGACGTGACGCGCAAGGTCAGGGCCAGCAAGGACTACACGGCCGGCTTGATCGGCTCGGAACACCCTTTCGCGGCCACCTCGGGGCAACTCATCCAGGCCTATTTCGAATCGACGAACGGCGGCGAGAGCCGGCCGCTGCACGATCCCTGCGTGATGCTGTTTGCGGAACGGCCGGATCTGTTCGGGCTTGAGGCAACGAACCTTGTCGTGGACACGGGCCATGGTCCCGATGCCGGCGCGCTGTCGATCGATGCGGAAGGATCGCCGGTCGCCGCCGCGATGCGCGTCGACGCGCAAGCCGCGCTGGCGCTGCTGACAAGGCGCTTGACCGGCGGTTGAGATCTACGCGACGCGCAGTTCCTGCTCCACCAGCGTCGTCCAGAACCTGACGCCGTGGGCGATTGCCTCGTCGTTGAAATCGTAGCGCGTGTTGTGGTGCAGGGCGCCATCCTTGGCGGGGCCGTTGCCGAGCCAGACATAGGCGCCGGGTACCAGCGAGGAAAAGATTGCGAAATCGTCGCCGGCGGTCGACGGCGGAAACCGCGTCATGACGTTGGCGCTCCCGAAGCTTGCCTGCGCGGCGCGCGTCGCACGCTGCGTCGTCTCGACCTCGTTGATCACCGGCGGCATCAGCCGGTGGAAAGCGTAGTCGGCTTCGATGCCGTTGGCGGCCGCGACGCCCGAGACGACACGGCCGATATCGGCTTCCAGGCGCGCACGGGTGGCATGGGAATAGGCGCGCGCGGTGCCGCCGATGCGGATCGCGTCCGGAATGACGTTCAGCGCCTCGAAGTCCCCGGCCGCTACAGCGCAGGCACTGACGACGGCCGTGTCGACCGGATCGGTCCCCCGCGAGACGATGGTCTGGATCGATGAGAGGAACTGCCCGCCGGCAACGATCGGGTCGAGCCCGAGGTGCGGCTTGCCGCCATGTGTCCCGACGCCGCGAAAAGCCACGTCCCAGCGGTCGGAGGAGGCGAGCTGGACGCCGGACACGACCGCCATCTGCCCGACCGGGATACCCGGCATGTTGTGCAGCCCGTAGAACCGGTCGATGCGAAACCGTTCGAACAGTCCATCGTCCACCATCGCCTGCGCGCCGCCGCGCCCTTCCTCCGCGGGCTGGAAGACGAAGTGGACAGCGCCGGCGAAATCGCGCCGGCCCGACAGGGCTTTCGCCGCGCCGAGCAGCATCGTCGTGTGCCCGTCATGCCCGCAGGCATGCATCTTCCCCGGAATCTTGGAGCAATGCGCCCGGTCGGCCGTTTCCGGCATCGCCAGCGCATCCATGTCGGCGCGCAGCGCGATCGACGGGCCATCGGATCGGCCGCGCAATGTTGCGACCACGCCGGTCTTTCCAAGCCCCGAATGTATTTCGATGCCGCATTCGGCCAGGAATGCGCGGACGATCGCGCTGGTGCGCTCTTCCTCGAAGCCCAGCTCGGGATGCGCGTGCAGGTCGCGTCTCAGCGCAACCAGCGTTTCAATCTCGTCATGATCAGGAAGGGCATTCGGCACAGCTGGACTCATCGGGTGTCGCGGGTAAGAAATCAACCCGTACTTTGTTCCTGATTTTTTCACGGGATGCCTTGTGAATGCCATTCGCGCCGCATGACTTCTGGCAGGAGGTTCGCGCGCCCGGCGGGTTTTCCGCTGAGGCGAAGGGAGCCCTGTCTCACCTGTTTCCAGCGGCGCTGCCCGACGGGCGCGAGATTGCGCTGCCGATCCGCGTTCTGCCGGGCGGCGATGACCGCGCCGTCGCATCGCTGATCGTCAATCAGGCGAGCTTCGCGGTCGAAGACGCGCTGGCGGAGGCGATGACCGATGCGGCCCGCGCCTTTGCGCCGGCCATCGTCGTCGGCGTGCCGACGCTCGGCCTGCCGCTGGCGGCAAATGTCGCCCGAAGACTTGGCCACCCGCGCATGGCGCCGCTCGGCACGTCTCGAAAGTTCTGGTACGAGGAGAGTTTGTCCGAGCCGCTGCGTTCGATCACAAGTCCGGGCGAGGGCAAGCGGATCTACCTCGATCCGCGCATGCTGCCCTTGCTGAAGGGGCGGCGCTTCATCGTCGTGGACGATGTGATCAGCACGGGATCGTCGCTTGTCTCGGTGCTGCGATTGCTGTCGAGCGCCGGACTGCGACCCGAGGCCGCCATTGTCGCCATGCTGCAGGGGGAGCGTTGGAGATCGACCTTGGAACGGTCGCCGTTTCCGGACCTTCCGGTGATCGGAGCGACCGCGACGCCACTGCTCGTGCGCGGCGGCGACGGCTTCTGGCGCGCCGAGCAATGCGGCGCGGCCCGACATGACGCTACGGGGCACGACCCAATCGGCCGGCCCCGACGCGCCCCTTCATCTTCGCCGTCTTAGAGGACGGGCTGGTAGAAGCAGGGCTTGCCCTTCGCCTGGTAGACGATCTGGCCGCCACTGTTGATCGGCGTCATGGTCTTGTTCTTGGCGCCGACCCAGTGAGCCCACTTGGTGCCGAACTTGGCCGCGACGGTCTGCGTCCACAGCGCCTGGGCGTGCTGCGAGCTGGAGCCCATCACCGTCTCGAAGCCGTTCTTGCAATCGCCGTTGGCATAGCCCGACGGCCCGGACTTCACGACGGCGCCGGCATTGGCCAGCATCGAGCCGAGGATGATCGCGGCGGAGACCGCGGCGACGGTTGTTGCCTTCTGGAACATGTCATTTCTCCTTTGTTTGTGCCGGCGGGTCGCCGGCTGACACGAAGGAGGATGCCTGGAGAATGATGCGCCCCGATTTCGGGGCGACGAGGCGACTATTTCAAACGTTTCGAGACTGTTTCGCAGTCTGCTCCGCCACAAGCGCCGCGACCTGGCGGGTGAGTTCGTCGGCGGTGAAGGGCTTTTCCAGCACCGGGCGCCGGCTTTCCGCCAGGAAGCGTCCGGCGGCGGGACCGAGCGAATCGCCCGTGACGAAGATCGTCCGCTCAACCAGCGACGGATGGTGTGCGCCGAGCCAGCGGAACAGCGCCTGTCCGTCGACATCGGGCATCCTGATATCGCAGACCAAAACATCGAAGCGACCCGCGTGCGCGTCGATGATTGCCTGGGCAGCGCGGCCGCCGGCGGCGACTTCGCAACTATAGCCCCCGCCACGCAGGAATTCCGCCATCAGCATCGCGATTTCGATCTCGTCGTCGATCAGAATGGCGCGCGGGCGGTTTTGCCCGTCGTCGAGGATATCGGCCCCTTCTGCAGCGGCATCCGCCGAGGCCCCGTCGTCGGCCGTCGCGGCCAATGGCAGCGTGAGTTCGAACGCTGCGCCTTCGGATGTGTCGCGCAACGTCAGCGCGCCGCCTTGCGCCTCCGCCAGACCCCGAGAGATGGAAAGCCCGATCCCTGTGCCCATTCCCTCGGGCTTGGTGGTGAAGAACGGATCGAAAATGCGCTGCGCGATCGCCGCCGGAATGCCGGGTCCGTTGTCGGCGACGCCGATGGTCAGCGTCCGTTCGTTCCCCCTGGTGCTGATGCGGATGCGACGCGGCCCCTCACGCTGTTCGAGCGCCTGCATCGCGTTGACCAGCAGGTTGACGAGTATGTTCTGGACCTGATCAGGATCGGCGAACGCGTCGGGCAATGCGGCGGCGTAGTCCCGCTCGACCTGGATGCCGCTGCTTTTCAATCCGTAGAGAACAAGTTCGACCGAAGCGTCGATCAGCGGCACGATGGAGATCGGCTTCTTCTCGGCCTTGCGCTGCCGGGCGATCGCAAGGAACGAACGGATGACCCTGGCGCAGCGCTGTGCGGCCGTCTCGATCTTCGCCGCCCGTTCGGCCGAGAGGTGCCGGCGCACATCGGCCTCGATCTCCTCGCGCAGAATGCTGGCCTGTCCGAGCACGATCGAGAGCGGATTGTTGAGTTCGTGGGCGATTCCCGCCAGCAGCGATCCGATCGCCGAGAGCTTCTCGCCCTGATAGAGCGCATCGCGCTGGCGTTCGATTTCCGCCGCAGCCGCGCGCGCCGCGGAAAGGTCCCTGAGATTGGCGGTGAACAGCCTGCCGCTCGGGAGATTCACTTCGGTGATGGCCAGTTCGACTGGAATGATGCGCCCGTCCTTGCATCGCGCGTCCATTTCCACTCGGCGGCCCAGGACATGCGGATCGCCTGTCGCCTTGTAGCGGGCCATGCCGCTGCTGTGCGCGGACCGCATGTGCTCCGGTACGATCAGCGACCCGATCTCCCGTCCGATCGCTTCCGCGCGCGAATAGCCGAAGGTCTCCTCGGCCGCCGGGTTGATGGTGACGACGAGGCCCTCCTCATCGACGACGACGACGGAATCGAGCGCGGAATCAATGACGGCCGCATAGACGACGGCATGCTCTTCGAACGTGCTGAGCTTGGTGTGGCTGCCGTCGGTGCGCTTGTCGTTTCCCTGCATCAGGACGTCGCGTGCGGCGGAACGTAGATGTAGCCGACGCCGCGAACCGTGCGGATGACGCGGGGGTTGGCCGGATCCCTCTCGACCTTCTTTCGAATCCGGGTCACCCGGATGTCGATCGCTCGGTCGAGGCAGGAGGGATCCCGCGCCTCGATCGGGTCGACCATCTGGTCTCGCGACAGGACCCGGTTCGGGTTCCGCGCGAACGTCGCGAGCAACTCGAACTCGGTCGGCGTCAACGGGTACTGAGTGCCGTCGGCGTCGATCAGGTGCTGCTTGTCGAGATCGAGCCAGACCTTTCCGAACGGCGCCAAGTTCCTGCCCGGCGACGAGGCGGCGGCGGGCTTTGGCGCCGCCACGGCGGGACGGCCCCGCCGCAACACAGCGCGAATGCGGGAACGCAGTTCCCTCAGGTCGAACGGCTTCGTCACGTAGTCGTCGGCGCCGACCTCGAGACCGACGACGCGGTCGAGTATGTCGTCGAGCGCGGACAGCATGATGATCGGCGTGGAGCCTTGCGCCTTCAGCCGCCGCGCGATGGAAAGGCCGTCTTCGCCGGGCATCGACACATCCAGGACGACGAGGTCGCAGTTACTTTCGGCCAGCGCCGCGTCCATTTCCCGACCATTGGCGCACGGGCTGACCTGATAGCCTTCCTGAACGAAATAGTCCGCGACCATGCCGCGGATGTCCGCTTCGTCGTCCACCACCACCAGGCGGGCGGTATTGCTTCGCTGCATCATGCCGGCTGCGCCTCCGCGGAACCAGGTGACTTATTGGCTGCTAAGGCCACAAGCGATCACCCGATGCGCCAAGCCTTGACTGTCTGTAATTGAGGGCTATCCTATTTCATGAAATTCAGTTTCTGTCAAATGTGGAATCGGAATGGCGAGAGATTACCGGATGCGCAAGCGGGCGGAAGCCCGCGACGAGACCCGGGAGCGCATCCTGCGGGCGACCATGGAGGTCCATGACGAAAAGGGCGTCGCGCCGACGACCCTGTCCGACATTGCGCAGCGGGCTGGCGTCGGCCTGGCCACGGTTTCCCGGCACTTTCCCACATACGGCGACCTGGTGCAGGCCTGCGGTATGCATGTCTGGCAGGACATGCGACCGCCGGTGCCGCCGGATGCGGTTCCGATGTTCGAAGGGATCGTCGGGCGGCAGGCGCGGCTCGTCCGCCTCGTCGCTGAAGTTGATGCCTTCTACGCCCGTGGCGCCCACCGCCTCGCCCTCGCCGGACGCGACCGCGACTTGATCCCGCAGCTTGACAGGTTCCTGAGTGCGGTCGAGGCCGGGGTTGCCGCACTCGTCACCGAGGCGCTGCGGGACGAGGGACTGTCGGAGTCGGCGATCAAGATCGCGGTCGCGTTGATGGGCTTTCCGGTATGGGCGTCCCTGAAGACAACCGGATTGGATTCGACAGAGCTGTCCGCCTTCCGCGTTCGCCTGATGGACTGCGCCATAATGGCGGCGGCCGACGAAACGGGCGGTTGAAACAGTTGAAATGCGCATACCTGCGGGTCGCGATCAGGTGGAAACGCCTGCGCAGGTAACTCGGTATCGATGACAACGCAGTCGAACCGAAGGATTCTACCCATGACCCCAGACCAGATTCGCCTCGTGCAGGAGAGTTTCCGTGCGGTTGTGCCGATCCGCGACGAGGCGGCCCGGATCTTCTACGATCGCCTGTTTGCGCTCGACCCGGCCCTTCGCCCACTGTTCTGGCACGCGGACATGTCGAAGCAGGGCAACAAGCTGATGGCGAGCCTCGGCTTTGTGGTCGGCGGGTTGCACCGGGCAGAGACGATCCTGCCCGATGTGCGTGCCCTGGCGCGCCGCCATGTCGGTTACGGCGTTAGGGACAGCAATTACGCGACCGTCGGGCAGGCATTGATCGAGACGCTCGAAACAGGTCTCGGCGCCGCCTTCACGCCGGAGGTCCGTGACGCGTGGAGCGCCGCCTACGGTCTTCTGGCGTCGGTCATGCAGCAGGCCGCCGCCGAGGTGGACCTGCAGCCGGTCTGAACCCGGACGGGCGAAGCTTCCCGCGCCTCTTGCATAGGACGTCAACCTCGCCATCATGACGCCATCCTGTTGGCCAGAGTTGCCGCGGGCGGTTGTGGATGGCGATGGCGCGCTGGTTGCGGCTTTGCGGGGTGGTTTTCCGGTGGTGGGCAATGCTCGCCGTCCTGGTCTGTGCTGCCGCGTCGCCTGGTCTTGCCGAGGAGAAGGCGCTGAAGGGCATCGCGCTTGTCATCGCCCAGTCCGACTACGAACACCTTGACGACCTCGCCAATCCGGCCAACGACGCCCGCGAAATCCAGAAACTGCTGGCTGATCTCGGCTTCGAGGTCCAGTCGGTCAGCGACGGCGACCGACGCCGTCTCGATCGCCAGCTCGAACGCTTTGTCGAGGACGCCGAGGAGGCCGATGTCGCGCTGCTCTACTATTCCGGTCACGGGATCGAGGCCGGCGGGCAGAATTTTCTCGTTCCCGTCGATGCCGACCTTTCCGCGATCGATGAGGCCGACACGCGTCTCGTCTCACTCACGCCGCATGTCGAGGCGCTGAAGCGCACGGTTCCGATCTCGGTCATCCTGCTCGATGCCTGCCGCACCAGCCCGTTTCCGGCCGGCGCCGTGCTGAAGACCGTCGAAGCACCGCAGGGTCTTCCAATCACCGAGACCGGCCTTGGCCAACCCCGCAGCGTCGTCCGCTTCGGCGCGCTGTCGGCCAAGCCTCAGGAAGAGACCTTCGGCACGGTCATCGGCTATTCCGCCGAGCCGGGCCAAGAGGCGCTGGATGGCGAGCCGGGCGGCAACTCGCCCTATGCCGAAGCGCTGGTGCGCCATCTCTCCGCCATGCAGGGCGAGGAATTCGGCATGGTTCTGCGCATGGTTGCCGAGGAGGTCTACCTGAAGACCAAAGGCGCGCAACGGCCCTGGGTGAACGAAAGCCTTCGCCGGCTGCTCTATCTTGGCGCCGGCCCGGACGAGCCGGTCGGCCCGGAAGGCGACATATTGCGCGAGCGCCGCCGGCTGCTGGTGACCATCTCGGCGCTGCCGGACCCGGCGCGGCGCGAGATCGAGGCGATATCCGCCACCGACAGCGTGCCCATGGACGCCATCTTCGCCATGCTCGCATCGCTTGGCGAGAACGCGCCGAAGGACCCGGCAGAACTCGACAAGATCCTGCGGGCGCAGGCCGAGAAGCTGAAGGAGATGCGCGCCGAGCGCGACGCGGTCAGCGCTTCCGACCCGGAGATCAAGCGGCTGACCGATCTCGCCAACCGCGCCGTGGACGAGGGCGCGATCGACGCCGCGGTTGGCCTGCACACGCAGATCAAGGCGCGGATCGGCGAACTGTCGCAGCGGGTCGACGCTGTCGAGGAGAACCTGAAAGCGCGCCGGCTGGAATTCGCCGCAGCGTTCGCCCGCAGCGCCGAGACATCGAGCCTGGCCTTCGACTATCGCGCCGCGGCGCGCGACTACAACGCAGCCTTCCGTGAGGTCGAACGCTGGGACCGCGCGCTGGCCTGGAAATACCGCGCCGACGAAGGCTTTGCGCTGTGGAACCAGGGCGAGCAGCGCGGCGACAACGCGGCGCTGCGCGAGGCGGTCGCCACCTACCGGGACGCGCTGAACTATCAGACGCCGAACCCTGGCAATCACGCCATGACCCGCAACAATATCGGCGTCGCCCTGGTCGAACTCGCATCGCGGGTCGGCGATGTATCCCTTCTCAAGGACGCAATCGTGTCCCACCGCCAGGCGCTCGAATTCTACACCCGGGAGACAGACCCGGTGCAATGGGCCTGGACGCAGTCGATCCTTGCCAATGCGCTGCTGACCTATTCGGACTATGACAACGATCCGGAGCTCTTCAACGCCGCCATCGACGCCTACCGCGTCTCGCTGGAGGTCCGCACCCGCGAGACGTTTCCGATCGAGTGGGCACGCGTCAATCAGAACATGGGTATCGCGCTTCTGGGGCTGGCGCGGCGCACCGACAGCCTGCAGACGATCAACGAGAGCGTTGCCGCCTTCCGGCTGGCGCTCGAAGAGTTCACCCGCGAGCGCATCCCGTCGGAATGGGCGAACACTCAGATGAACCTCGCGGCCGCCCTACGGCTGAAGGCGAGCCTCGCCGACGATACCGAACTCCTGAAAGAGTCGGCCGCGATCTACCGGTCAATTCTCGAATTCCGCAAGCGCGACGAATTCCCGCTGCAATGGGCCAGCACCTACAACAATCTCGGCAACGTCTTCCGCGACTATGGTGTCAAGACCAGGGATCCAAGCTTCCTGCGCTCGGCAATCCAGATGTTCGAGGAGGTGCAGAAGGTCAACAACCCGCAGGATACGCCGTTGGCCTGGGCGCAGGCAAATGCCAATCGGGCCAACACGTTCGAGCAACTGGCGGAGATGGAAAAGAACGATGCGCTTTTGGAGGATGCAATCGCCGCCTACCGGCTTGCCCTGACGGCCTGGACGAAGGACCGCGCGCCGGTGGACTGGGCTGCAACGACGGCGTCCCTCGCCAATGTGCTCGACACTTCAGCCGATCGAACGGGGAACGAGCCCCATCTGCGCGAGGCAGGCGAAGCCTGGCGCGCGGCTGTCGGCGGGCTCGACCCGAAGCGGTCGCAAAGCCAGTGGGCGCACGCCCGCAACGGCCTCGCGCGGCACGAATACAAGATCGGCTGGAAAACCAAGGATCTCGCCATGCTGCGGAGCGCCGTCGCCGGCTATCGGGAGGTCAAGGCCCTGGCCGGCCGAAGCCGCACGACCCTCGAGGAAGGCGACACCAGCTTCAACATCGCTGTCGGCCTGGTCGAGATGGCCAAGCTCAATGGCTCCTTGGACGATCGGCGGGCCGCAGTGGCGTCGTTCCGGGACGCCTCCAAGACCTATGCCGCGGTGGGACGCAAGGACCAGGTCGCGCGCAGCGAAACGCTCGCGGGATCGGAGCTCATGGAACTCTCCCGGCCGGAGGAAGCCGCGCAGGCGTTTCGCGCGGCCCTGGCTGCTTCGAGTGAGAAGACGCAGGACTACGATCCCTCTAACACATGGAATGAGCTTGGCCGCGCTCTCCAGGTCGCCGAGGCAGGCAAGGGCGACGTCGCACTCCTCGGGCAAGCGCTCGATGCATTCCAGGCGGCCGCGACCGGTTTTCGTCGTGACAACAGCATGTCGGACTGGGCGATCGCGATTGGAAACGTCGCAATCGTCGAGATGTCGCTGGGTTATGCGGAAGGCGGCGACAGTGCCCGGTTCGCCAGCGCCGCCGATCATTTTGCCGCGGCATTGCCGGAAGTGGAAAAGGGCAATGATCGCCTGTCGATCACGCAGGCGCGATTCAACCTTGGACGCGCGATACATGCGCGGTCGGCCCGGGACGCTGACGTCCCGGGGCTCGCCGAAGCGGCGTCCCACTACCGCAAGGCGCTACCCGGCTGGGGCGACGACGAAGCCGGGCGGGCCGACTGGGCGCTGAACCAGTATCTCCTGGGCGAAGTTCTCCAGACGCTGGCGACCAAGGATCCATCTCGTGGATCCGCGTTTGCCGAAGCCGCTCAAGCCTTCGAGGCAGCCGCGATCGTCTATCCGCGCGAAAGTGCACCGGTCGAGTTCGCCCAGATGCGCAACGCATCGGCGTTCGTACGCGTCTTGATGGCGGAGCAGACGAAACGCCCGGCCGACTTCCGCCTTGCAGTCAACGATGCCCGCCAGGCCCTGTCGGCGCAAGTCGAGAGTGGAGATCCCGGCAACCTTCCATTCATCCGCGATACGCTCTGCCGCGGATTGATCGGCATCGGCGAACTGGAGCGCGACCGGGCGGCGCTGGCGGAGGCGATATCCGCCTGCGAGACAGCCGCTGCGGAACTGGGCGCCGCCAACAACGCCGAGGCGCTGGCCGAGACCTCCCGCAATCTTGAGCGGGCGCGGATGGTCCTCGCTTCCCTGCAGTAGTGTCCTTCGCCGTTGACATGCCCCACCGGTCAACCCTACGAGCAACATAGTTTGCCGGACGGAAACGCAGCCAGATGACCAATGTCGCATTGACGGGCCTTGCCCGCGAACTCGCCCGGCGCGGCGATGCGGGCAGGCCGGTGCGCATCGGCGTCATCGGCTCCGGCGAGATGGGGACCGACCTCGTCACGCAATGCATGCTGATGAAGGGCGTCACTCTATCGGCGATGGCGACGCGCCGCCCGCACACGGCGAAGCACGCGATCGAACTCGCCTACGGCGACGCGTCGCATTTCGCCGAGGCGGACACGCAGTCGCGCGTGACGGCGGCGATCGAGGCCGGCCATATCGCGGTCACATCCGTCGAGACCATGGTCACCAATCCGCTGATCGACGTCGTTGTCGACGCCACCGGCAAGCCGGGCGTGGCGGCCGACTACAACCTGATGGCGATGGAGCACGGCAAGCATCTGGTGATGATGAATGTCGAGGCTGACGTCACCATCGGCGTCTACCTGAAGAAACAGGCCGAGCGGCTGGGTGTGGTTTACTCCGTCGGCGCCGGCGACGAGCCGTCTTCCTGCATGGAACTGATCGAGTTCGCGACGGCGCTGGGCTACACGATCGTCTCCGCCGGCAAGGGCAAGAACAACCCGCTCAACCACGCTGCCATTCCCGACGACTACCGGGAGGAGGCAGAGCGCCGCAACATGAACCCGCGCATGCTGGTCGAGTTCGTCGACGGCTCCAAGACGATGGTTGAGATGTGCGCGATCGCCAACGCGACCGGCCTGGTGCCCGATGTCCCTGGCATGCATGGACCGAACGCCGATCGCGACAATCTGGCGAAGGTACTCATTCCGCGTGAGGCGGGTGGGCTTTTATCGCGCAAGGGCGTCGTCGACTACACGATCGGCAAGGGCGTCGCGCCCGGCGTGTTCGTCGTCGTCGAGGCGACCCACCCGCGCATCATCGAACGGATGGACGACCTGCATGTCGGGAAGGGGCCATACTATTCCTTCTTCCGCCCCTACCACCTGACCTCGCTCGAGGTGCCGCTGACCTGCGCGCGCGCGGTCCTGACCGGCAAGCCGGACATGGTGCCGCTCGACACGCCGGTGGCCGAGGTCTGCGCGGTCGCCAAGCGTGACCTGAACGCCGGCGAGACGCTCGATTCGATTGGCGAATACATGTACCGGTCCTGGACCATGACGGTGCCAGACGCCCGCGCCGCCAAGGCGATCCCCTGCGGGCTGCTCGAAGGCGGGAGGGTCACGGCACCGATCCGCAAGGGCGAATTGCTGACCTACGGCAACGCTGTCCCCGACAAGACGACCAAGCTCTACGCGATGCGGATGCGGCAGGAGGCGATGGTCGGCTGACCTGCTCCGGCCGGCCTTTTGTGCGTCGGCATCAAAACATGACTACCATTATCCAGTTAGATATTGCAGTATCTGCCCTGACCGAAACCCGCCCAAGGTGCGGGCAGCATGTCGACATCAGGGAAGAAATCCATGAAAATCAAGACATTGTCCCTCGCGCTGGGTGCGTTGGCATGCGCTGCGCTGCCGGTGCTGGCGGCCGAGCCCGCGGCCATTCTGAGGACCTATTCGGACATCGCGCTGGCCGGCTATGAGGACAGCCTGACAACCGCCAGGGCGCTCGACGCGGCCATCGACGCCATGGTGGCCAAACCCTCGACCGACACGCTCGACGCGGCCCGCAAGGCCTGGCTCGCCGCGCGCGCGCCCTATCAGCAGACCGAAGCCTTCCGCTTCGGCAACCCCATCGTCGACGAGTGGGAGGGCCGGGTCAACGCTTGGCCGCTGGATGAGGGTCTGATCGACTATGTCGACGCCTCCTACGGCAGCGAGTCCGACGCCAACGGCTTCTACACGGTCAATGTCGTGGCCAACGCCAAGGTCAGTTCCGGTGGCGATGAGGTCGACGCGGCGACGATCACGCCTGAAGTGATCCAGTCGCTGCAGGAGATCGGGGGCGTCGAGGCGAACGTGGCCACCGGCTATCACGCCATCGAATTCCTGCTCTGGGGCCAGGATCTGAACGGCAGCAAGGCCGGAGCCGGCAACCGGCCCGTGACCGATTTCGACCCGGCCAACTGCACCGGAGGCAATTGCGACCGCCGCATCCAGTATCTCAAGGCTGCGTCCGACCTGCTCGTTGCCGATCTGGAGGAGATGGTCGGCAACTGGAAATCGGATGGCCCGGCGCGCAAGGCGCTGGTCGACGGCGTTCCCAAGGCCGGCCTGACCGCCATCCTCACCGGTCTCGGCTCGCTCTCCTATGGCGAACTGGCCGGCGAGCGCATGAAGCTCGGCCTGTTGCTGCATGATCCGGAGGAAGAGCATGACTGCTTCTCCGACAACACCCACAATTCGCACTACTACGACATCGTCGGCATCAACAACGTCTATGCCGGCAAATACGAGCGCATCGACGGTTCCACCGTCGAGGGCGACAGTCTGGCAGCCCTGGTGCGCGCCAAGGATCCGGCGGTCGCCGATGAAATGGAAGCTAAACTGGCGGCGACCCTGAAGGCGGCCGAAGCCCTCAAGGCGCGCGCCGAGGGTGGCGAGGCCTACGACCAGATGATCGGCGAGGGCAATGCCGAGGGCAACGCCGTCGTCCAGGGGGTCATCGACGGCCTGGTGGCGCAGACCCGCTCGATGGAGCGTGTCATCGCCTCGCTGGCGGTGGGGGACGTGACCATCGAGGGATCCGACAGCCTCGACAATCCGGACGCCGTGTTCCAGTAAGGCGCCCCGGCCGCCCGTACGTCCTGCAAGGCGGATAGGCCGACTGGTCATGCTCATGAGATTGCGACTTACATTCCTGCTTCTGCTCGCGGCGACCGCGGTCGCCGCGGGTTCGCTGCGTGACGATCTGACGCCGAATGACGCCAGACGGGTCGCCGCGATCACGAAACCGACGGCGGATTTCTCCAGGGCCGAGCAATTCGAGAAGATGCAGGGCGGCGCGGCAACGACCCAGAAGGTGTCCGACGCGAACGCATTGTCGCAACCATCGGCCAATCTGTCCTTCGCCGACCAGGAGCGCTTTGCGCTTGGCAATGGCCTGTTCCGCAAGGACTGGGTCACCGCCCCCTCGTCGACACAGGCGTCGGACGGACTCGGCCCGCTGTTCAATGCCCGCGCCTGCCAATCGTGCCATCTGAAAGACGGCAGGGGCCACGCGCCGGCAGCGGCTGGTGGCGACGCGACGTCCTTCCTCGTTCGATTGTCGGTACCGCCGGACGCCGCGCAGGCAACTGACATTGCGGCAATCCGGATCGCGGCTGCGCCCCATCCGGTTTATGGGCTTCAGCTTCAGGACAACGCCGCCGCCGGTCTGCCCCCGGAAGGACGGGTCCATATCGACTATCAAACCGTTCCGGCCGAGCTGGCCGGCGGCGAGACGGTCGAGTTGCGCAAGCCGACGCTGTCGATCGACAATCCCGGATTCGGCCCATTGCCGCCCGATCTGATGTTGTCCGGCCGCGTCGCACCCGCCATGGCCGGCATGGGCATGCTTGAGGCGATCCACGAAGCCGACATCATGGCGCTTGCCGACCCTGGCGATGCAGATGGCGACGGCATTTCCGGCCGCCCCAACCTGGTCGGCGACGGCAAGGGCGGCGTCACCATCGGCCGGTTCGGCTGGAAGGCGATCCAGCCGACCGTCGAATTGCAGACCGCGCATGCGTTCTCGGGCGACATGGGCCTGTCGAGCCCGGTCGCGCCCGACCATTGGGGCGACTGCACTGCGCCGCAGGCCGATTGCCGCGCCATGCCGAATGGCGCTCAGGAGCGGCTGGGAGACACCGAAGTGCCGCGCGACCTGCTCGATCTCGTCACCTTCTACTCGGAAAACCTGGCGCCGCCGGTGCGCCGCGACATCGACGATCCGACCGTGCTCGCCGGCAAGGCTGCGTTCTATGGCTCTGGCTGCCCGGCCTGCCACGTGCCGAAATTTGTCACCAGCCGCGACGCGGCGCACGAGGCGCAGCGTTTCCAGTTAATCTGGCCATACACCGACCTGCTGCTGCACGACATGGGCGAGGGCTTGGCCGACGGCCGGCCTGAAGGCTTGGCCAACGGCCGCGAATGGCGCACGCCGCCGCTCTGGGGCATCGGCACGGCCCGCAAGGTCAGCGTCGACGCCGGCTTCCTGCACGATGGCCGCGCCCGCACGCTGCAGGAGGCGATCCTGTGGCATGGCGGCGAGGCGCAACCCGCGCGGGACAAGTTCGCGGACCTGCCCAAGACGGAGCGCGACGCGCTCGTCCGTTTCCTGGAGTCGCTCTGATGCGCAGCCTGCTCGCCGCGGTTCTCGTGCTTGGCGGCCTGTCCGCGGCCAGCTCCGCCGAAACGGTTGGCGTGCGCGTCTCGGAGGAGTTTGCGAGGCCTGCGGTTGAAGCATTCGCTTCCTCGTCAAACAGACTGGAAACCGAGGTCGCCACGCTATGCACGACACCCGGCGACACGGCGCTCGCGGCCGCCCGTACCGCCTTCGGCGTGGCAGTCTCCGGCTGGGGCCGCGTTTCCGTCCTGCGTTTCGGCCCGTTGGCTTCGGATAGCCGCTTCGAGCGGCTGTTTTTCTGGCCGGACCCGCGCGGCATCGCCCTGAAGCAGGTTCAGGGTCTGCTGGCGGAAAAGGATCCGCAGCTTCTCGTCGGCGGCGTGTCGGGCAAGAGCGCGGCACTTCAGGGTCTGCCGGCGCTGGAATTCACGCTGTTCGGAGCCGGCGCCGAGGCTTTGGCGACCGGCGACGCCTATCGTTGCGAATTCGCCGCCGCCCTCGCGCGCAACATTGCCAAGCTCGCCGCCGGCATCCGCGACGGCTGGCGCGCCGAAACGCCGTTCGCAAGATCCTTCGTGGCGCCCGCGCCGGACGGCGAACTCTACCGGTCCGACGCCGAGGTGAATGGCGAGCTCGTCAAGGCAATCTCGACGGCTTTGCAGTTCGTGCGCGCTGCCCAACTGCTGCCGCCGCTGGGCGAGGACGCCGCGAAAGCCAATGGCCGCCGCGCGCCGCTGTGGCGCAGCGATCTGACAGTTGCGTTGATGACGGCTCAGGCCGACGGGCTGCGCAACCTGCTGGCGGCTGCCGGCTACGAGCAGACGCTTCCCGAGGATTCGCGCTATGCCGCCGCCTCGATCCACTTCGAGATCGACAGCGCAATCGTCGCGCTTGGCAAGGTCGCAAAGCCGGCCGAACAGGCCTTCGCTGCCGATCCCGATCGCGGCCGCTTCGGCTTCGCCGCACTCGCCTTCCATCACGCGGACGAACTGGCCACGCGCGACCTCGCCGCCGCGCTCAAACTCACCATGGGGTTCAACGCGCTCGATGGAGATTGACCGCCGCACTTTCCTCGCGCTGCTGGGCGCGGCGGGTTTTGCCCCGGAAGCGGCGTTCGGGGCCGACGAACAGCTTTTCCTCGCCGCCCGAGCGCTCGGCGGAGCGCACCAGGTCGCGGTCATCGACGCCGCCGGCCGGGACAGGCTGGTCCTGCCGATCGAGGACCGGGGCCATTCCTTCGCCATCGACGGCCCGCGCCGAAAGGCCGTCGCCTTCGCCCGGGCGCCAGGCCGCTACGCGGTTGCCTTCGACGTCGACGGCAGGACCCCGCCCGTGCCGCTGGCCGCCAGCCCCGGCCGGCATTTCTTCGGCCACGGCATCTTCTCGTCCGACGGCCGGCTGATGCTGGCCAACGAGAACGACTACGACGCCGGCAAGGGCGTCACCGGCATCTACGACGCGGGCAAGGCCTATGCACGGATCGGCGAATTCGACAGCGGCGGGGTCGGCCCGCATGACATCGTCATGATGCCCGACGGAAGCACTGCCTGCATCGCCAATGGCGGCATCCTCACTCATCCGGACTACGACACGCTGAAGCTCAATCTCGATTCGATGTCGCCGAATCTGACCTATCTCGACATCGCGACCGGCGACATCGCTGAACAGGTCTCGCTGCCGGCCGATCTGCACCAGCTTTCGATCCGCCATCTGTCGGTGGACGCGCATGGCGCCGTCTGGTTCGGCTGCCAGTACGAAGGCGAACCCGCCGACCGTCCGCCGCTGGTCGGCCGGCACCGGCGCGGCCGTCAGCCCGAACTCTTCGCCGGCCCGGACGCGCTGTTGCGGCGGATGGACAATTATGTCGGCTCGGTCGCTGTCGACACTTCAGGCGAGATCGTCGCAACCTCGTCGCCGCGCGGCGGCCTCGTCGCCTTCTGGGACGTCACCACAGGCCGCTTCCTCGGCGAGCAAAGCATGGACGATGTCTGCGGCGTGGCGCCGCTTGGCCCCGGTCACGTCCTGTCGACCACTGGACGCGGCGCGGTCGGCGACATGACGCCGTCTGCGCTGTCGCCGATCGCCGGGGAGAGCGCGAGCCGGCCAGCGTGGGACAATCACATCAGGGCACTTTAGCCCAGTTCGACACTGCGCTTCCGCGCCGCCTCGACCGCCTCCGTCACCAGCATCTTCAGCCGGTCGCCTCCCATCAGCACGGCCAGCGCCGCAGCGGTGGTGCCGTTCGGGCTGGTCACCTGTTCGCGCAGCCGGCCGGGCGTCTCGTCACTTTCCGCCGCCAGCGCCGCTGCGCCGTGGACGGTCTGCATCGCCAGCAGCCTGGCGGTCTCCGTCGGCAGGCCCGCAGCTTCGGCGGCTGCCGTCAGGCTTTCGATAAAGTGGAAGACATAGGCCGGGCCGGAGCCGGAGACGGCTGTCACGGCGTCCATCAGGCCCTCGTCGTCGATTGTCGCGACTTCGCCGGACGCCGACAGGAGGTCGGCGACAAAGGCCTTGGCATCATCATGCACGTTGGCGTTGGCGTAGGTCACCATCATGCCCTTGCCGATCGCCGCCGGCGTGTTGGGCATGCAGCGCACGATCGAGGCATTGTCGCCCAGCAGGTCCTCGAACACGTGTACGCGCGTGCCGGCGGCAATGCTGAGGAAGGTCGCACCCATGCCGGCAAAGCGCCGATATGTGGGGACCACGTCGCGCATCACCTGCGGCTTCACAGCGAAAATCACCAGCTTCGGCGCGATTTCGGGCGGCAGTTCGGCGGCAGCGGCGGACACATGCGCACCGAGCGCATGGGCGCGCGCCCGCAAGGCTTCGTTGGGCTCAACGACCTGCACCTCGTGCGGGTTGAGCTTGCCGGACTTCAGCCAGCCCGCCAGCATGGCGAAACCCATGTTTCCGCAACCCGCGAGTACGACCAGAACCGCCATGGCAATCTCTCCTGTTCAGGCAGGGAATGGACCGCCGGAACGAATGTTGCAAGTCAGTCGGTAATGCGCTTCGCCACCGGAAAGCGCGCGACGAGCCGCAGGCCCAGCGCCGCCATGACGAAGAACAGCCACACCGGGTCGGCGCGGCGGAAGAAGAACGTCTCCAGGAACGCGTTCAACGCGGTGAACAGCAGCATCATCATGAACAGGTCGGCCAGCAGGACGTTTTCCAGCCGGTTGCTTGTCCGCGCGTAGTCCGTCAGCGGCACGATCAGGAACGCCACGACGGCTGCCACCAGCGCGGGCAGGCCCATGATCACGGCGATGTCGAGATAGCCGTTGTGGCCGTGCACGATGCCGCGGATGTCCCAGGCGCGGTCGAACGGCTGGTCCATCGTCATCAGGAACATCGTTCCCCAGAAGCTCTCGTAGCCGTAACCCGTCCAGGGCCGCTTGGCGATCATCTCGCCGGAAAACTCCCACAGCGAGGTTCGTCCCGTATAGGTCATGTCCGGCAGCAGGTCCGCCGCCAGATGCTTCAACGGATCGATGAAGACGATCCCGATCGTGCCCAGCGCGGTCCCGACGATGGCGATGGCGAACAGCCACGGCGTCAGCATGCGCACGCCGACGATGCCTGGCAGCATCACCAGCAGGATCGACAGCGGCACAAGACCGGCGGTTGTCTTCGAGCCCGTGTTGATCATGAAAGCCATGGCGGCGACGAACAGCAGCGCGCCGAGCACGCTCCAGCCGCGCCGCCAGAGATAGAGGCCGGCGAAAGACAGGCAGGCCATCACCGGCCCGGCGATATTCTTGTGGCTGAAGGCGCCCCGCCAGAATCCGGCATGCTGGGGCTCGAGCGAATTGGAGGAATGAATGGCTTCCGCCGGGAACGCGACCAGCCCGAAGTAGCAGAGGCCGACGATGACGAGCCCTGCGAAAGCCAGCACCGCCGAGAACGAATCCGCGTCGCGGGGCAGGGTCAGCACGGCAGCTATCGTCATGATGCCAATCAGCGTGAACATTGCTGCACGGAACGCCGAGGGCGGATCCGCGGCATTCATCACCGACAGGAGCAGGAAGCCGAGGAGGATCAGCCACCACGGGCTGAGCAGCGCGGTCAGCACCCTGCGGTCAACGAAGGAGAACAGCGACAGGAGCGCAATGGCGCCGAGCGAGCCAAAGCCGAGCTGGTTGACGATGTCGCCGCCTTCGGCCGCGCCAGGTTCGGGCGCCGGCTGGAATGGCTTGAACGAGATGATGACGACCGTCAGCAGCAGCGCCGACAGGATCGTCGCGATCCGCCGCGCCGGAAAGGCCTCGGCAATGCGCCCGAGATCAATTCTTCTCGGGAGTGCGGTATTGTTCATTGGCGTAGCCGAACTCGGCCCCAAGGCGGCCAAGCGCCACATGCACCGGATAGATCGCCGCCGATGCCGATCCCGTCGCGATCAGCCGGCCGATGGCGCGCAGCGGCGAGGCGGCCAGCAGCGCCAGGCTCTTGGCGACGACCCGGAGGCGGCCCAGCGGTTCCTGTGCGCGCTTCTTCTTTTCCACCAGCGTCGAGATCACGCCGTTGCGCAGCGAACGGGCGCGGATCCAGTCCGCCTCGACGCGCCGCGCGGGAACCGCCTCGCGCACCGGCGCCTCGGCGCACCAGCCAAGCCTGAATCCCGCGACGGCCGAGCGGCTGAGGAAATCGCTGTCGCCGCCGCCCATGAAATTGAAGCGCAGGTCGAGAAACGGTGCGCCCATGCGCTCAAGAACGTGGCGGCCGATCAGGAGGTTGCCCGACGAGTAGAGCGCCGATACCCGGCCGGTCGCCTGGTAGGGTGGAGAAAAGACCGGATGCGTCTCCCATGTTTGGTGCGACGGGTTGTCGAAGACCGGAATCTGCGGTCCGCCGACGATGTCGGCCTCCAAGGTCTCGCTGGCCAGGCACATCCGCTCCAGCCATTCCGGATCGGCGATCTCGTCGTCGTCAATGACGAGCAGGTGCCGGAATGCCGGAAAATACATCAGCGCCGTCGACCAGCCGGCATTGTAGGCGCTGCAATTGCCGCGCTCATGCGCGATGATCAGCATGCCGCGGATTCGCCCGCTCTCGAACCAAGGCGCTGCGGCAACAGCGCCTTCCCGCGCCTCGGCCTCGTTTTCCATAACGATGATGGCGAACTGCCGCTGCGTCCGCTGCGCCTGCAGCGACCGCAGTGTGTCCAGCAACTGTCCGGGACGGCGAAAGGTCGGCAACGTCACGATGGCATCCACCGTCTCCGGCCGAAGGCCTGGAGACCGCGCAACGATCGAAATCGAAGGATCGCTTGGACGGGGGTTCATGAACGTGCGCCGGCGCTTGGACTGCTGCCGTCCGGTATGCCAGAACTGCCATTAAGGACGCGTTAAACAGTGCAATCGGGGACTGACGCCATTGAACATGTCGCTTAATCGGCTCGAGGAACGGAGCAGCCTCGTTGCTGGTGACAATCATGCGGCATGAGCATCTTCGGCCGCTGACATCACTTCGATTTTTCGCCGCCGCCGCGATCGTCGCCTTTCACATCGGTGGCGCTTTCGGCTTGTTCCGACTGGGAGTCCTCGCCAACGGCGTCTCGTTCTTCTTCGTGCTGTCGGGCTTCATCCTGACCTACACCTACCGGGATCTCTCGGGGCGAACGGACATCTACTTCGTCTCGCGGATCGCCAGGCTGTTGCCTGTGCATCTCTTCACGCTGGCCATCGCCGCGGTTTTTGTGACGGGTTTCGCTGGACCGCTGGTGACACTGTCCAACGTATTCCTGGTCCATTCCTGGATCCCTCTCCGGGATTTCGTCTTCTCATACAATGCGGTGTCGTGGAGCATCTCGGACGAGATGTTCTTCTATCTGATGTTTCCGCTGATCCTCGCGACCAACCGGATCGGTCTGTGGGTTCTTGTCACGGCGGTGGCCACGATCTCGGCGGCGTTTTGCCTTTCAGTCGTGGCGCTGCCGGAATGGCTCGACGTCCGCAATGTCGTCCTGCAGCACCCGACGATGCGACTGGCCGAGTTCGTCTTTGGCATCTTCACGGCTCGGATGTTCCTGCGCCGCGGACCGGCCTGGTCGGCCAGGACGGGGACGATCGCCGAGATTGCCGTCCTCGTGTTCATGCTTTGCTACTTCGTAGCGCGGACCTTTGTCATAACGAGGCCCGCCGACAGCGGCTACCTCGCTCTCAGCGTGTGGCTGTCCCAATGCAGCAGTTACGTTGTCTTCGGGCTGGTCATCTACGTATTCGCGACTGGCTCGGGCGCCGTCTCTGCGATCCTGTCCAATCGCTGGCTGGTGCTGCTGGGCGAGATCAGCTTCGCGACCTACATGTGGCACCAACTCGTGATCAGCCTTGTGGTGCAGCACCGGATGGTCCCGCTCATCGGAGTCGAGATGACCGTCGTCGTCGTATTGGCCGCCACCTACGTCGGCTCGTATCTGATCTGGCGATATCTCGAGCTGCCGAGCCGGAAGGCCATCGTCGCCGCCTATCGCGACCGGTTCAGACGGGCGGATGCTGCTGAGAGCACTGCCAATCCCTAGCTTCGTCCGTTCGCCTAAAAACCTCTCGGGCGGCTTAATTTCCCGTTAATCACCTTCGCTTTTCCCTGCCGTCGAAAGGTCGATTCAGGTCTCCGAATCGCATTTATCGCCAGCGGCTTAACCCCTGCGACACCGCGATTTGCTATGCCGATCCCGTCAGGAAGCCGCAATGCATCTCGTATTCGTCACATCCATCGTGCCTGCCGGGCAGCCCACGACCGGCTATGAAATCGCCAATGCCGCGATCATCGACGCGTTGCGTCGGGCCGGCGTTCGCGTCACCGTGTTGGGTTTCATCTGGCCGGGCGCCGTGCCTTCCGATCCCGACGCGACGATCGTTCTTGGCGAGGTCGATGTCCGGACCGACAATGCCTCCGGCCTGCAGAAGGCGGACTGGCTGCTCAAGGCGATGTCGGCCGGGCTGACGTTCTCGTCGGTCAAGCTGCGCGCCGTGACGCCCGAGGCGGTGCAGGCAGCGCTTGCGTCGGTCGAGCCCTATGACGGATATGTCGTCAACGCCGTGCAACTCGCAGGCGCCTTCGAGGGCATGTTCGAGGATCGGCCATCGATCTTTGTCGCCCACAATGTCGAATACCGCTCGGCGGAGGAGAACGCCGCCGCCGCGCAAGGACTGATGCAGAAGGTGCTCTACGCCCGCGAGGCGCGGCTGCTGCGCCAGATGGAAGCGCGGCTGTGCGGCGCGGCCCGGTTCGTCTGGACGCTGGCAGAAGAGGATCGCGAACTGCTCGACATTGCCCGTGTGGACAAGTCGTCGGCCCTGCCGCTCGTGACGCAACTGGCGCCGCCGAATACGGGCGCGGCTCGACGCCCGACGTGCGACGCCGCGCTGATCGGCACCTGGACCTGGCAGCCGAACCGGATCGGGCTGGAGTGGTTTCTCGGCGAGGTGGTGCCGCGTCTTCCGTTGGATTTCCGCCTGCGCATCGCGGGCAAGACTCCCTCCGACATATCGAGCCCGCATCCGGGCGTCGAGTTTGCCGGTTTCGTGCCGGACGCGACCGATTTCGTGCGCTCGGCGCGCGTCATCCCGCTGATCAGCCGCGCCGGCACGGGTGTCCAGTTGAAGACCATCGAGACCTTCGAACTGGGTCTGCCGTCGGTCGCGACGTCGCGCTCGCTGCGCGGTATCTCCGGCGTTCCGGTCAATTGCGTCGTTGCCGACGAGCCGCGCGCATTCGCCGAGGCTCTCGTGAAAGCCGCGCGCAGCCCGATGGCGGACGCCGATGGACGCGGCTTCCATGCGGCGCAGCGCGCGGCGCTCGACCGCCAAATCGCGCGGGGTCTCGACCGGATCGGCTTTGCTCACCGCGAGGCCGCCGAATGAACATCCAGCCCGCACTACCGCTCACGGCGCAACTGCCGACGATGGATATCCTGGGTGTGCCAGTCCTGGCTGTCGGCTGGCACGACGCGCTTGAATTGCTGGGCCAGTATCTCGCCGACCGCCAGTTCACGCCGATCGGCTTTCTCAACGCCCACAACGCAAATGTGGCCTGCTCGGACGACGAGTTCGCCTATGCGCTCGACCGGTTCATGGTGCTTCCTGACGGCGTCGGGGTCGACATAGCGGCGCGCTGGCTGCATGGAACGGCCTTTCCGGCAAACCTGAACGGGACCGACTTCGTGCCGGCGCTGGTGACTTCGGTCCGTCGCAAGTTGAAGATCGGACTTCTGGGGGCGACCCAGGAGAATGCCGGCGGCGCAGCCGAGCAGCTTGCGGCGCTCGCGCCCCAGCACGATTATCGCGTGATCCACGACGGCTATTTCAAGCCGGAGGAGGAGGCGGGAATCGTCGCTTCGATCGCCGACTACCGCCCCGACATCCTGCTCGTCGCCATGGGGGTGCCTCGCCAGGAACTGTGGATCTCGCGCAATCTCACCGGTGCGTCCTGCACCATGCCGATTGCAGTCGGCGCGCTTCTCGACTTCCTCTCCGGCAGCGTTCCGCGAGCCCCCCTGTGGATGCGGCGCATGCGGCTGGAGTGGGTCTATCGTCTATGGATCGAACCGGGCAGGCTCTGGCGCCGCTACATTGTCGGCAATCCGCTCTTCCTGGCGCGGGTGATCGCCCGAAAACTCGCCATGTCCCGGTCGCGGGCGGGGTGACAGCGACATGGATGCGGTCCGCAACAGGTTGACGTCGGCGCTGGTCACGGCAAGCTATCGGCCGGACCTCGAACGGTGCCGTCTTCTGTGCGAGACGATCGATCGCCACGTCACCGGCCATTCGCATCACTATCTGCTTGTCGCGTCGAACGACGTCGCGGCGTTCCGCACGCTCGAAGGTTCACGCCGCACTGTCGTCGACGAGCGCGATCTGCTGCCCGGCTGGCTCCGGTCCTATCCCGACCCGCTGTCGCGCTTCCGCAAGCGCATCTGGCTGTCGCCGCGCACGATGCCGCTGCGCGGCTGGCACGTCCAGCAACTGCGCCGGATCGCGATTGCCGGGCATGTCCGGGAGGACGGGCTGATCTTCTGCGATTCCGACGTCGCGTTCCTGCGGCCATTCAACTGCAACATGATCTGGCGCAACGGTGCCCTCCGCCTATTCCGGCGCGAGAACGGCCTGTCGCGGCCCGACCTCGACGATCAGCGCCTGTGGGCGGCGAATGCCGGGCGGGCGCTCGGCCTGACGGCTGCCCCACGCCACGACTACATCGCGACAGTCATCGCCTGGCGGCGCGAATCCGCCCTGGCGATGTGCAGGCATATCGAAGACCTGTCGGGCAAGCACTGGGTCGCTGCCATCGGTTCGAACCGCCAATTCTCCGAATGCATGCTCTATGGCCGCTATGCCGACGAGGTCATGCAGGGGCAGGGGCACTTCCACGAATCGAACGAACTCTGCCGCGTCTATTGGACCGGCCCCGCGCTGTCGGACGACACGTTCAGCGAGTTCGTCTCGTCGATGACGCCGGACCAGGTGGCGATCGGCATGCAATCCTTCATCGGCACCGACATCGGCCGCATCCGGCGCATGATTTCAGCATAGAGCATTTCTGCGGAACGAGAGTTTCCGGAGCCGATCTAGATGCGCCGTGGCGGCATCTTCATCGCCGAATAGGTCAGCAGCATCGAAGCGAGGTAGAGCAGGGCGAAGACCCCGTTCAGCGCCAAGATCAATTGCTCGACCTCAAGCGACCGGACCAGGATCAGAGACAGGAGAACGGCTTTGAGCCCCGCGATGAGTGCGAGGTTGACGGCGCGGATCAGCGTCTGGCCGCGCGCGAATAGCAGTTCGGCCTGATATTCGACCAGGTTGCGGAGCCCCGGAACGAACAGCGCCAGTCCCACCAGCGGGGCGGCTTCCGACACGTTCGCACCGAGCAGGTTCGGGAATAGCATGAGGGTGAGGGCCAGCGCTCCCAGCGCCAGTGTCGACACAAGGAACACGCCGCTCTCGATGCCGATCCGCCGGAGCGTGCGCGCCAGCATGTCGGGAGTGCGCATCAGCCGTTGCACGAGCATCATCGTGAAGGTACGGATCGGGATCGCGGTCAGGTCGACCAGCCGCATGATGATGGCGTAGATGCCTGCGAGATGCGGCCCGCCCAAGGCAAGAACCAGCAGCTTGTCCATCTCCATCTGGAGATAGAACAGCATTTCCGCGCCGGCGACATAGAGCGAGTCCGGCAGCCGGCGCAGGTAGATGCGGGGTTTCAGCCGCAGTCTGCGGCGGGGATAGAAGAACGCGACGGCGACCACCAGCGAAATACCGTTCGCCGCCAGATAGAACAGGCTCCAGGTCGCGAGATCCCTTTCCGGCCAGAATATGAGCGCTCCGGCTGCGACCGCGCGGATAAGGGTGCCGAAGATCACCAGTATCGCGGCGCTCCCGAACCTGCCCATGCCGTTGTTGACGATCACGACGGCCTCGACCGGCCGCCAGAGCAGACATTCGGCCGCGATCACGGTCATGAAGACCGCAAGGGCCATCTGGCCGGAGAAGAACAGCTCGAAGGCGCCAAGGCCCGCCAGGCCAACGACGGGCACGGACAGCAGCGCCATGGCGATGAAGCCCGCGGTGTAGACACCGATCAGCGCCGGGCGGACGGTCGCCACGCGATAGAGCGCGGTGATGTAGCCGAAGGCAACGATCCGCGACAGCATGACGCCGGTGGCGGAGGCGGTGGCAAACAGGCCGAAATCGGCTATCGACAGCGTGTTGGCGAGCGCCACGAAGTAAAGAAGCGAGAACACCAGCCTGCCGGCCGAGCCGCTGATCGCCGTCGCATAGTCGCGTACCAGCCCGATCCGCTTGCGCAGGAAGTCGGGCAGGGCCGGCGCCATTTTCTGGCTGAGTGTGTCGCCGGATGGCGTTACATCGGTCACACCGCAGCTCTAGCGGAGAAAGTTTAACGCGTCGTTCAGGATTGGTGCACGCTTCGGTAGAGGTGGGCATTTCATGCCCGCGAAAAATGCGGCTGCAGCGCATTTGTTAATGGCGAAATTAACCTTTTGTTTCCCATGCAAGTTTAGCGTGCCTTAACGATTGGAGCCGTCCAGTCGGATCGATGCGACTTGAGAAGGCGTCTTCGCCGAAATGTTCAACCCCGACAACCGAGACCAGGGAAAGCCCCCGCATTCGCTGCTTTCCCTCGGGCAGATGCGGGAAAGGCCGGCGCCTGTCGAAAGGGCGGGAAAGCCTGCCGCAATTTCGCTGACATCGATGGCGTCGTCGGGGCCATCCGCTTCCGATCGCCATCGTCTGGCAAGGTCGAAGCGCGAAGCAACGCCAAACGCCTTGCTTTCTGCGCTCGCCGCGCGTCCTGAAAAGCCCACGCCGGCGGCGCAGCCCGCAGCCGAGCCACGGGCCGAGACCCTGGCCAGGCAGGAGCCCCTGGTTACCCCCACCGAGCCGGCCCCGGCTGCGCAGCGGCTTAGGCCGCAGGCGCCAGCCGCGATTGCCTACGCGGACGAAGCGCCCGCCCCACGCGGATCCGATGGCCAGTGGCGTCCGCTGATCGATCCGATCAAGATCGTCGGCGGCATCGTCAAGTCGCGCAACATCATTCTGGCCACGACCGTGGCGGGCGCCTTGCTTGGCGTCGCGCTCGCCCTGTCGACGCCGAAGAAATTCGAATCGGTCGCGGAGCTTCTGGTCGATCCGCGCGACATCAAGATCGTCGACCGCGAGGTGACGCAGGGCGGCCTGCCGTCGGACGCGACACTTGCCATCGTCGAGAACCAGGTGCGCGTGCTGACCTCCGGCAGCGTTCTGGAAAAGGTTGTCGACAAGCTCAATCTGGCCGCCGACCCGGAGTTCAACGGCCAGGCCGAAGGCTTCGGCATTCGCAGTCTGATCTCCGAGGTCCGTTCGATCTTTTCGCGCGATGAAGGCGGCGGCGACGTTCGCCGGGCGCTGGCGATCCGCAATCTTGGCCAGGCTCTCGAAGTCGAGCGCGGCGGCAAGACCTTCGTCGTGTCCATCGGCGCGATCACCCAGGACGCGCAGAAGTCTGCGCTGATCGCCAACACGCTCACCGACACGTTCCTGCAGTCCTATGGCGACATCCAGTCGGTGACGGCCGGCCGCGCTTCCGACGAATTGACCTCGCGCCTCGCCGAACTGCAGTCCGGGGTCGAGGAAGCCGAGCGCAAGGTCGAGGCCTTCAAGGCCGAGAAGGACCTGATCGACGCGCAGGGCCGGCTGATTTCCGACGACGAGATGGTCAAGTTGAACGAGCAACTGTCGATCGCGCGCGCGCGGACGATCGAGCTCAACGCCCGCGCGGCGTCAGCCCGCGGCCTCGACCTCGATGCCGTGGTGGGCGGCGAGCTTCCGGAACAGATCAGCTCTCCGGTCATGGCCGAACTGCGCTCGCAATATGCCGTGTCGAAGCAGGAAGTGGAGCGGCTGTCGGTCCGCCTCGGGCCTCGGCACCCGGAGCGCCTCGCCGCCGAAGCGCAACTGTCCGGGGCGCGCGATTCGCTGACGTCGGAACTTCGCCGCATCGTGTCGTCGATCCAGGTCGACCTGCGCCGGGCGGTGCAACTCGAGCAGGACCTTGCCAGCCGGCTCGCGCAGCTCAAGGTCCGGCAGGGCGCGGTCAGCGAGGACCTGGTCACCGTCCGCGAACTGGAGCGCGAGGCCGCCGCCAAGCGCGCCGTCTACGAGTCGTTTCTGCTCCGCGCCCGCGAGACAAACGAACAGCGCGGCATGAACACGGCCAACATGAGCGTCATCTCCGTGGCGCAGCCGGCGCTTGAACCGCTCGGGCCTTCCAGGTCGATGACCGTGATCTTTTCCACAATACTCGGCTTCATGGCCGGCATTGGCATCGGCGGTGCGCGCGGCGCGGTCGACAGCCTCCGTGGCGGTTCGACGCCAGGCGAGGCGCCCGCACGCCCCGCCGCGGCCCGTGCACCGGCCCCGCCCCGCAAGGAACTGCCGGACGAGATCGACCGGATCATGAAATCCGCCGCCGAGAAATGGACCGCCGAGCCACTCCCCGCCAAGGTCGAGGCGGAAGCCAAGCCAATCGCAAAGGCGGAAGAAACCGCCGTCGTCAAGGCGCAGCCGAACCCGGCCGAGCCAAAACCGCAGTCCAGCAAGCCAGAAAGAGCCTCAACCGCCTCCACCGCCGCTCCGGCGCAAAAGGACCCCGCCATGCAGCCCGCCTATCCGTATCCCTACGCCCCCGTCCACAACGGTCCGCCCCAGGCTCCGGCTCCTCAGTTTGCCGCGCCAGTGGGGCCGTCTCCCGCGCAGACCTGGTATGAGCAGCAGGCGGCGATCGCCGCGCACCAGAACGCGGTCTATCAGGCATGGCTGGCCGCCCGGCCCCAGCAGCCGCAATACGCCCCGCCGCCTCCGCCTCAACCGCAGTGGTCGCACTATCCGCAACAGCCGATCTACGGGCAGCCGGTCTATCCGCAACCCCAGATGCCGGTGAACATGCAGACGCCGCCGGCCTGGCCGGCATGGCCACAGCATTCCGCACCGCCGGCCTGGTCGCCCGCGCCCGAGCCGATGCCGCAGCCGCAGACGCCGATGCAGCAGGTTGCCGCGCCGCGCCGCGACCAGCAGCCGGAGCCGACACCGGTGGACGAGATTCGCGAGAGCCTGCGCGAGTTCCGCAACGCGGTGCGCGACCTCGCCGATATCCGCGCCCGCGGCCGCGACTATTGACCGCCGGGATTGCGGCATCCGACGCCGCAATGACCGGTAGGATCGCGCCGGCTTTCATGCGATGACGCCTCCGGTTGAACCGGAGGGCGTCTCATGGCCGAGATCATCGATGGCAAGAAGGTCGGCGACGATGTCGCTGCGACCGTGGCCGAAGCGACCAGGAAGCTGATCGCGGAAACCGGCGTCACGCCCGGCATCGCCGTGGTCATTGTCGGCGAGGATCCCGCCAGCCAGGTCTACGTCGCATCCAAATCGCGCAAGGCCAAGGAGTGCGGCTTCCACTCGGTCCAGCACACGCTGACGGCGGACACGTCGGAGGTCGACCTGCTCGACCTGATCGCTAATCTCAACGCCGATCCAGCGATCCACGGCATCCTCGTGCAGCTTCCGCTGCCCGGCCATATCGATTCCGGCAAGGTCATCCAGACCATCGCGCCGGACAAGGACGTCGACGGCTTCCATTTCGTCAATGTCGGCAAGCTCGGAACCGGGGAGTTGGGCACCGCTTTCGTGCCGTGCACCCCAGCGGGCTCCATGCTGCTGATCGAGCGCGTGCGCGGCAAGGACCTGTCCGGCCTCACAGCCGTTGTCGTCGGCCGCTCCAACATCGTCGGCAAGCCGATGGCCAACCTGCTGCTCGCCGCCAACTGCACCGTCACCATCGCGCATTCGAAGACCAGGGATCTGCCGGCTCTCGCCCGCACCGCGGACATCCTCGTCGCAGCCGTAGGTCGGCCGGAAATGGTCAAGGGCGACTGGGTCAAGGAAGGCGCGACCGTCATCGACGTCGGCATCAACCGTATTCCCGCGCCCGAGAAGGGCGAGGGAAAGTCGCGGCTGGTCGGCGATGTCGAATACGGCGAGGCCGCGAAACGGGCAGGGGCCATCACGCCCGTCCCCGGCGGCGTCGGCCCGATGACCATCGCTATGCTCATGGCCAACACGCTGACCTCGGCATGCCGGGCGGCAGGCGTGGCGCCGCCGAAACTGTGAGGGCAGGCAGTGGGGCCTAGGCAGTCGGGATAGAACCCCGCTTGCCAATGCGCCGGACTCGATCACCCTTGCCTACTGCCTACTGCCTACTGCCTACTGCCTACTGCCCTGACGTCCTCCTCCTTCCCGCCTTCCTCCCGATCCTGTAGAACGCCGCCATGCCCGAACCCACGCAATCCGGCCGGCAGTTCGCCTTCCTGCTCGTCGACAAGTTCTCGATGTTTTCGCTTGCGGCCGCCATCGACACGGTCCGCTCGGCGAACCGCATGCTTGGCCGCGACTTCTATTCGTGGAAGACGGTGTCACCCGACGGCGAGACTGTCATGGCGTCGAATGGCCTGCCGATCAAGATCGACTACGCGATCGCCGACCTGCCGCCGGTCGACATCCTGTTCGTCTGCGTCGGCCTGTCGATCGACTTCCCCGGCAAGTCGAAGGTGCTTTCGGGCCTGCGCAATCTCGGCCGCCGCGGCGCCGCGCTCGGAGCGCTGTCGGTGGGATCCTACCTGCTCGCCGAAGCCGGGCAGCTCGAAGGCCACCGCTGCACGATCCACTGGGAGAACCGCGCCGGCTTCAAGGAAAAGTTCCCCGACCTCGACTGCACCGGCAATGTCTTCGAGATCGACCGCAAGCGCTACACCTGCGCCGGCGGCACCACCTCGATCGACCTGATGCTGGAAATCGTCCGCACCGATTTCGGCGCCGGCGTCGCCAATGAAGTCGCCAACCAGTTCCAGCACGAGCGCATCCGCTCCGCCGGCGACCGCCAGCGCGTCGGCCCGGAGCGAGATCTCACCGGCAAGTCGGAAAAGCTGCGCAAGATCGTCGAACTGATGGCCGACAAGCTCGACGAGCCTCTGTCGGCCGTGCAGCTCGCCAAGTCCGCCGGCCTGTCGGTCCGCCAGGTCGAGCGTCTCTTCCTGCGTCACCTCAACATGACCCCGGGCCGCTACTACATGCGCCTGCGCCTGGAGCGCGCCCGCGAACTGCTCCGCCAGACCAACCTGCCGATCCTCGACGTCGCCATCGCCACCGGCTTCACCTCACACTCCTATTTCGCTCAAAGCTACCGCCTGCAGTTCGGACGTCCCCCCAGCGAAGAGCGGCGGACGACCTACTAAAGAACAAGCGGGAATCCCGAGATTCCGCTCGATCCGTCAAATTCGATCCAATTGATTTAAGCGCCCGAAATCCGGACCTCCTATGGTCGCGATGTCCTCGGGGGATTGTCGCGAAACAGTGGCGGCAAAGGCATGATGCCGCTTCGCCGGGCCGGCTCGACGCCGGATGTCCCGCCATATCTGTTCTGCCCCGAAGACAGAACGTCTTGCGCCGGCTGAAACAGGTCTTTGAGAGGTAGTTCCGTGAAATCCTTGATTGCCGCAGCGGCTCTGTCGCTGCTTTCGATATGTCATGCCTATTCCGCTCCGTTGGGCAAGCCGACGGGACCGGTCATCTTGTCGGTAAGTGGTGCGATCGAGAATACCAATGCTCCAGGCGTCGCGCAGTTTGACATGGCGATGCTGGAAGCGCTCGCCGGACGCACTGCGTCAATGGAGACTCCCTGGACGGACAAGCCGACCAGGTTCGAAGGTCCAATGCTTAGGGCCGTCCTGGAAGCCGTCGGCGCCAAGGGTGCCAGCTTGAAGGTCGTTGCGCTGAACGACTACGCCGCCGCGGTGCCGATGGGCGACGCAATGAACTATGATACGATGCTCGCGACAAGAATGGACGGCCGTCCAATGTCGGTGCGCGACAAGGGCCCGCTGTTCCTGATCTATCCATTCGACAGCAATCCGGAACTCTACAACGAGAAATACTTCTCGCGCTCCGTCTGGCAGATCAGCAAGATCGAGGTCGAGAAGTGAAGGACAATCTCGCCGTCAGTCGCGAGGCCGTCCGCCAGGCCGGCGGCGCCACGAAGTATCTGATCGGCGTGTCGGTCGTCTTGATGCTGGCGTTGACGGGAGCCTTCTCCTACCTCTCGCATCGGCAGGACAAGCTGCAGGAGAGCATCCGCGAGGATGCCCTCTGGGCGGTCTATCAGCTCGACCGCGAAGCGCGGATGCTCTCGCACACGCTGTCGGAATGGCTTTCGGTGAGAAACCGGGATGACGCATCCCCAGCTACGGTGTCGATGCGCTACGACATTCTCTATTCGCGGCTCTCCATCCTCGACAATTCCAAATACGCAACCACGTTTGAGAACAGCAACGGTTTCCGCGAGCACAGCGTCTCGATTCGTGACGCCGTTCTCGGGATGGAACCAACGTTCAATGCAATTGCATCTGGCGCAATACCGCCCCGTAGCGACCTCGAGGCGACAGCTGCAGCTGTCTCGACACTCGTTGACGGAACCGAGGAATTCCTGACCTACACCAACGCCAGCGTGTCAGCAGCGCGTGCGGATGCTCGGGTGGAGGTCATGGGCCTTCAGCAACTCACCGCCGCTTTCGTGGCCGCGCTGGGACTCTCTATCCTGATCCTCCTCATCAATCTCATGCGGCAGATTCGCATCGTCAAGGCCGCCAGCACCCAGCTGGAATCAACGGCGCAGGAACTTCACCTTGCCTACAAGGCCGCAGAGGCCGGAAACCTGGCGAAGTCCGAGTTCATGGCCACGATCGGCCACGAGATTCGGACGCCGTTGAACGCCATCCTTGGCGTTGGCGAACTGCTTTCCGAGAGCAATCTCGAAGCGGAAGACCGCGAGAACGTGAGCATCATCCTCAATTCGGGTAATGCGCTGCTTGAGATCATCAACGAGATCCTGGACTTCGCCAAGCTTGAACATGGCGACACGCAACGCGACGAGGTAGCGTTTGACGTCAGCGAACTCGCCCGTCAGGTCGTGGCGGTCATGGATGGTCGTGCACGAGATCAGGGTGACACGCTCTCCGTCAACGTCGCTGAAGCGGGTCCGGCCTGGCGCATTGGCGATCCTGCCCGCCTGCGCCGCGTGCTCCTCAACCTCGTCAGCAATGCCGTCAAGTTCACGCGCGACGGTGACGTGACGATCCGCATCAGGGACATACGGCGGGCCGGAGACCCGGCCCTCCGGTTTGAGATCATCGATACCGGCATCGGCATTCCGGATAGCTCCCTGCATCGGCTGTTCCACGCGTTCAGCCAAGTAGACGGTTCGATCAGCCGGCGCTATGGCGGCACGGGGCTCGGTCTGGCGATCTGCAAGAAGATCATCGAGGGCCTCGGCGGCGAGATCGGCGTCGACAGCGTCGCCGGCGCAGGCTCGACGTTCTGGTTCGAAGTTTCGGCACCCTGTGCCGAGCCCGTCACGGCTGTCGCCCCGGCCTCTGACCCCGCGCAGCGGTCATTGCGGCAGCTCACTGTCCTGCTCGTTGAAGACAATGTCGTGAACCGCCAGGTTGCCGCAAGCTTCCTTGGCAAGCTTGGCCAGAAGGTCCTGACTGCGGTCGACGGGGCCCAGGCCGTCGAGATGGCGCGCGACCCTTCGATCGATCTGATCCTGATGGACATGCAGATGCCGGTCATGGACGGCATCGCCGCCACCCGTCAGATCCGTGGCGCGGAGCCTGTCGGGCGCCGCGTTCCGATCATCGCGATGACCGCAAATGCGTCTGAGCGGGACAAGATGCTGTGCAAGGATGCCGGAATGGACGGGTTCGAGGCGAAGCCGGTGCCTATGGCTCGGCTGGCGGCAATCCTCGCCAGCCTTGGCGGCGAAACAGGTGGCGAGACGCGCATCGTTGCGGAGCGCACGCCCATCCAGCAGGACCTGCCTTCCTTGGATGCGGAATCCTCAGACTTTGACACTTCAAGGGTGGCAGAGTTGGTCGAGGCAATCGGTCAAGAGGCTTATGACAGCTTGGCCGACATGTTCTTCCATGACGCCGGTTCACTCCTATCAGATCTGCGCCGCGCCATCACGACCAACGATCTGGATCTCTTTGACCGGACGCTGCACTCCTTCAAGGGCTCTGCGTCCAATCTGGGAATGTGCCGCTTCGCCGGGTTGGCCGACCGCCTAAGGAAGGAGCGGCTGGATCCAGTAGTGCCTGACGCGATTGCCTGGGAACTCGACAGACTGTCCTTGCTGAAAGCACCGCTCCAACTGCCGCATGCCGCATAGGTGGATGACAATGCCCGCAATGTTGAACATCCTGATTGTCGAGGACAATCGCACCAATCTCGCGCTCATGGAGATGCTGGTTCGCCAGGTGCCAAACTGCGTCCCGATCAGTTTCGCTTGCCCGACAGAATTGATGGAGCGCCTCCCCGAGCTGGAATTCGACCTCGCCATCGTCGACTACCAGATGCCCGAGATGAACGGCGTCGAATTGATCTCCGCGATCCGCGATGACCCACGTTTCGCCGAAAGACCATTCGTGATGGTCACCGCCGACCGCGACCAGAAGACGAAGTTCGACGCGATCCACGCCGGCGCGGTGGAGTTCCTGACCAAGCCGATTGAACCCGTTGAGTTCAAGGCGAGGATACGGAACCTGGCGCGACTTGCGGAAGCTCAGCGCAAGCTTGCCGACCATGCCGCTTGGCTGCGTGCGGAGGTGGACGCCGCGACGCTCGAACTGCGCCGACGCGAGGAAGAGATCATCAACCGGCTCACCTTGGCGGCCGGCTACAAGGACCAGGAAACGGCTGTACATACCGTGCGCATGGCGCGCTACAGTGCCATTCTTGCCCGCACGCTCGGTTTGCCAGAGGACCTGTGCCGCGATATTCAGCTTGCTGCCCCTATGCACGATATCGGCAAGGTCGGAATCCGCGACGATGTGCTTCTCAAGTCCGGCAAGCTGGATGACACCGAGCGCGCCCATATGAACCAGCACACCGCCATCGGTGGCGCGATCCTTGATGGGTCGGACTGCGATCTGCTTCGTCTTGCGGCTGAGATTGCACGCACCCACCATGAGCGCTGGGACGGGCGAGGCTATCCGGCGGGGCTTGCGGGCGACGCGATCCCGCTGGTCGGGCGAATTGCGGCCGTGGCGGACGTCTTCGATGCCCTGACAACGGCGCGACCGTATAAGGAGGCTTGGTCGGTCGAACGCGCCTTTGACCTGCTGCGCGAGGAAGCAGGCAGGCAATTCGATCCGAGATGCGTTGCCGCGTTTCTGGCTGCCCGCGACAGGATCGTCGAGGTCAAGGTCCAGATGCCGGACGTACAGAACGCGCAAGCAGCAGCGTAGGCGCGGAGCGCCGGCACAGGGTGTGCCGCTTCATCAAGTGACCGGGCCGCTCCCGTTCACTGGGAAACAGGCTCGCACAAGCGAAAGCGTGGCAAGAGAAATCCAGCCGTCAGGCGGAACCTTGTCGCCTCACGGATCGTTCTTTCGACGATTGTCGAGGGGAGGCTGCAATGTCCGTCAATCGCGTCCAGGCCGAATTGGCGTTCCACGAACCCGTCCTGCTCCGCAGCGGGCACACCGGCATTGCCGCCATCAGCACGCTGGCCGAAGCCCGCGACCTGCTCCAGAACGCATGGCCCGACACGCGCGGCAAATGGTACTACGCGGCGAACCGTGCCTGCGCGGATGCCGTCGACGGCCGCGCTTCGGTGCATATTGCGCGGCGCATCTTCGTTTACGCGGTCGAGGAATCCAGGCTCCAGGCCTGATCCGACGCGCAAGCGTCAGCGCCGGCCGAATGGAATATCCTCCCACCTGTCACGTTCCTGCGTGTTGCGGCATCTGATTGCCGGCGCAGACAGGACGTCATGACCGAGATCGCTACCGGCCCGTTTCCATCGATCCGCTACGCATGGTTCCGCCCAGCCGCAAGCCTTGCTGTGATCGGCGCGCTGGCGCTGCTGTTGGCGTCCAGCGACATATCACTCGACGCTGCCGCGGCGCTTCTGGTTTTTTCGGCGATGATGCTCGGATGGGTGGTGCTCGGAGTGCCGCAGACGCCTGTCGCTCTGGCCGGCGCCCTGGCGCTGGTCCTCCTCGGCGTCGTCGATGACGACGATCTCTTTGAAGCCTTCGGAAACGAGATCGTCTGGATCATGGTCGCGGCGTTCATCGTCGCGGGAGTGCTCGCCTTGACCGGCCTCGCCGAACGATTGTCGCTCTCGGCGCTGTCGCATGTGCGAAACGTCTCGGCGCTGTTCTGGATGACGACGGGTGTAGTCGCTGTCACGGCGTTCGTGATTCCGTCGACATCGGCGCGGGCGGCGATGCTGCTGCCGGTGTTCATGGCGCTGTCGTCCGCCATCGACCGTCCGAATGTGACCAAGGGACTGGGGTTGCTCTTCCCGTCCGTGATCCTGCTCTCGGCCGCCGCTTCGCTGACCGGGGCGGGCGCGCATCTGGTCGCCATCGATTTCATCGACCGCGGCCTCGATCTTGAAGTCGGCTTTCTCGAATGGGCGGCGTTCGGCGCGCCTTTCGCCGTCGTCACCAGCGCTCTCGCCTGTCTGCTTGTCCTCCGGCTGTTTCTCGGCGCCGAAGACCGCGCCGCCGCCATCTCGGCCCAGCCAGCGACCGCGCCATTCAGCGCGGCCGACCGGCGCGTCATCGCGGCTGTTGTGCTGCTCGTCGTCCTGTTCGTGACCGAGAACTGGCATGGCCTCGGACTCGGCGTCGTGGCGATGGTTGGCGCGCTGGTGATGGCAAGCGGCGCGGTATCGGGTGTCGGCTTCAAACCGGCGCTGAAAAAGGTGGATTGGGACCTGCTGCTGTTCCTCGCCGCCACCTTGTGCGTCGGCGAGGCATTGCTGGACACCGGAGCCGCGGCGTTTCTGGTCGATCTCGCGCTCGGCGCGTTCGGCGGCGCAGCGCGCGCCAGCCCCTGGCTCATCTTCGCGGTTGCCGCGACGCTGTCGGCGCTGGCGCATCTGGTGATCATCTCCCGAACGGCCCGCGCCACGGTGCTTATCCCCACCTTGGCGATGCCGCTTGCCGCGCTCGGCGCCGAGCCGCATCTGGTGATCATGACCTCGGTCATCGGCAGCGGTTTCTGCCAGACGTTCCTGGTCTCGGCCAAACCCGTCACCTTGTTCGGCGGCGGCGAGACGCCTCCGTTCGATCAGACCGACCTGATGCGGCTGGCGCTGTGGCTGCTGCCGCCCTTCGTCGTCCTGCTCACGCTGTTCGCGCTGTTCGTGTGGCCGTCGATTCCGCTTTCGGACTGAGACGGAAACAATTCGCCGGCTAGCGGAATAGATCGCCGCAATGCCCGTTGTCCTGTCGAAGCGCCAATGCGCGCTGTGATCTGGAGAGCCCCCGATGTCGATGTCCATCCTGATTGCGCCTTCCGGCTTCAAGGAAAGTCTGTCCGCCGCGGAAGTTGCGGATCGCATCGAGGCCGGGCTGCGGAAGGTCATGCCGGATGCACGGATCGTCAAGGCCCCGATGGTGGATGGCGGCGAGGGCTTCACCGAAGCGCTGATCGGCGCAACCGGAGGCCACATCATTTCGACCGAAGTCACCGGTCCGGTCGGCGACAAGGTTTCGTCTTTCTTTGGCTTCCTCGGCGGTTCCGGCCCGCGCACGGCGGTGATCGAGATGGCTGCTGCCGCGGGCCTGACGCTCGTCCCGCGTGACCGCCGCAACCCGACGGTGACCACCAGCTTCGGTGTCGGCGAACTTGTCCGCGCAGCGCTCGACCAAGGCGCGCAACGCATCCTGCTTGGCTGCGGCGACAGCGGCATCAATGATGGCGGTGCCGGCATGGCCGAAGCGCTCGGCGTGGTGTTTCGCGACGCCGATGGCAGACCGCTGCCACGCGGTGGTGCGGCGCTCGCGGACCTCGCAAACATCGACGTCACGGGTCTCGACCGGCGTCTCGCAACCGTTCGCATCGACGCTGCCGTCAACTGGCACAACATTCTGACCGGCCCGCGTGGCGTCGCCCGTGTCTTCGCGCCGCAAAAAGGAGCGACGCCCGATCAGGTCGAGCAACTGGCGCGCGCGATGGACACCTACGCGGCGGCGATTGCCCGCGCGACCGGCATCTCGGTGGCGCTGGCGCCGGGCGCCGGCGCGTCGGGCGGGCTTGGCGCGGCGGTGATGGGACTTCTGGGCGGCAGGCTGAATCCGCGCTACGACATCACCATGCAATATCTCGATCTGGACGCGCTCATTGCCGACGCCGATCTCGTGGTGACAGCCGAAGGCAGCCTCGACGCCCAGACGCCCTATGGCAAGGTGCCGGCCGAAGTCGCGCGTCGCGCCAAGCGACGCGGTCTCCCCGTCATCGCCATCGCCGGCACTATCGGCAAAGGCGTGGCGGACAATCTCGACCACGGTATCGACGCCTTCGCCAGCATTCTCAAGCGGCCTTGCTCGCTCGACGACGCGATTGCCAATGCCGGCAAACTGCTGGAGCGCGCGGCGGAGGACGCAGCGCGGATGATCCGGGTGGGAATGGTGCTGACGATGGCCTCGGTTACTCTCGGTCCGGCCATGCTGCGAGGCTATTCGATGGCGACCTGATCTCAGCGAAAGTCCGCCGCGGTCAGCACATACATGCTCTTGCGGCTGTTCGTGTACGCCTCTCGCGCCACGTCCTGGATCGCCTTGCGCGCCATGTCGAAGCCGGCGAGTTGCTTGGCCTCGGATGCGCCAGCCCTGGCCGATTTCGAGAATGCCTCCAGCCCGACGAAGAATGGAATCTCGAACATGCCGTCATGGCCGACGAAGCGGACGCGTTTCTCGCGTTCGTCGTAGCTGCGGCTGGAATTGGGGAACGAGATCGACATTGGACACTTCCTAGAGTGTGGCTGTCTGGTCGGCTGCCGGTTCGAGGCTGTCCTCGGTGGTGACGCGCTCGTGCCGTTCCTCGTCACTGCGGATGCGGTATTGCAGCGAGTTCTGGACCGCCGGAAGCCGCGCGGTGACGCGGTATGATTCGGCGGCCGTCGGCGACATGCCCGCCCGGCTCTTGAGGCGGACTTCCTGTCCGACGGAGTAGCGATGTGCGGCCATGGTCTATCCTTTGTCGAGAGCGGCGTCGCGATCGATCGCCGCCTGCAGTTCGTCGGGGTCGATAGGCAGCATCTGCCCGCCCATGCCGCGCGCGCCGATCGCCGGCAGGTGGATGAATGTCGCGACTCGGCGCCAGGCGAGGAAGGACAGGCCGTCGATCGGTTCTTCGTCGACGCTGATCTCGTATTCGCCGGCCGGCTGCAACCCGTCCATCCCCCGGAGCGCGAAGGGCGCCCGGAAATGCGTGGTGGATCGGTTCGTGCGGGAAGGCATGTGCCTGCTTCTCGGCAACAACGCCGCCCGGCGAAAGCCAAGCGCCGCGTCGGGCTGCCGAAGGCGGCAGCTTAGCGCCGCGAATGCGGTTTATGTGCGGCCCCGCCGGCCTAACCGAACACGCTCGCTCCGTGCTCCGCCCGCCCCGCGATGGTGCGGAACGCCGAGAACAGCTCGCGTCCCATGCCGAAACCGTTATCGGACAGATCGGCGACCGCGCGCGGCCGTGCCTTGATCTCGGCATCGCTCAGTTCCACATGCAGCGTTCCCGCCTCGCCGTCGAGCCGGATCACGTCGCCGTCGCGGATTTTGCCGATCGGACCGCCGTCCAGCGCCTCCGGCGTTACATGGATCGCCGACGGGACCTTGCCCGAGGCACCCGACATGCGCCCGTCGGTCACCAGCGCCACCTTGAAGCCGCGGTCCTGCAGCACGCCGAGGATCGTTGTCAGCTTGTGCAGTTCGGGCATGCCGTTCGCCTTCGGGCCCTGGAAACGCAGCACGGCGACGAAATCGCGGTCCAATTCGCCGGCCTTGAACGCCGCGTTCATTTCCTCCTGGCTGTGGAACACGATCGCCGGCGCCTCGACCAGCCGTCGTTCGGGTTTCACGGCAGACGTCTTGGCGATCGCCTGGCCGATATTGCCGGTCAGCACTTTCAGGCCGCCGGTCGGCTGGAACGGTTTCGCAGTCGTCGCGATCACCTTGGCGTCACCGCTTTCCAGCGGCGCCGGATCGCGCACCACCGATCCGTCGGCGCCGAGCTTCGCCTCGATCGCATAGGGACGCAGTCCTTCGCCCCACACGGTCTGCACGTCGTCGTGCAGATAGCCGGCGTCCAGCAGTTCGCGGATCAGGAAGCCCATGCCGCCCGCCGCATGGAAGTGGTTCACGTCGGCGAGCCCGTTCGGATAGACCCGCGCCAGAAGCGGCACGATGTCGGACAGGTCGGAAATGTCCTGCCAGGTCAGGCGGATGCCCGCTGCCTGCGCCATCGCGATCAGATGGATCGTGTGGTTGGTCGAGCCGCCCGTTGCGTGCAGCCCGACGATGCCGTTGACGAAAGAGCGCTCGTCGATCATCCGCCCGACTGGCGTGTAGGCGTTTCCCAGCTGCGTCAGCGACAGCGCCTGTTTGGTCGCCTCCTTCGTCAGAGCGTCGCGCAGCGGCGTGCCCGGATTGACGAAGGATGCGCCGGGCGTGTGCAGGCCCATGATCTCCATCAGCATCTGGTTGGAATTGGCGGTGCCGTAGAAGGTGCAGGTGCCCGGGCCGTGATAGGACTTCGATTCCGCCTCCAGCAGTTCCGCCCGGCCGACCTTGCCTTCGGCGTAGAGCTGGCGCACGCGGGCCTTCTCGTCGTTCGGCAGGCCCGACGTCATCGGCCCGGCCGGAATGAACACCGCCGGCAGGTGGCCGAAGGTCAGCGCGCCGATGACCAGGCCCGGCACGATCTTGTCGCAGACGCCGAGATAGACCGCCGCGTCGAACATGTTGTGCGACAGGCCGACGGCGGTGGCCATGGCGATCACGTCGCGCGAGAACAGCGACAGTTCCATGCCTGGCTGGCCCTGCGTGACGCCGTCGCACATCGCTGGCACGCCGCCCGCGACCTGCGCTATGCCGCCGGCCTCCCGCGCCGCCTGCTTGATCAGTTGCGGATAGAATTCGAACGGCTGATGCGCCGAGAGCATGTCGTTGTAGGAGGTGATGATGCCCAGGTTCGGCACCTGGTCGCCGCCGAGCGCCTCCTTTTCGCCCGGCGAGCACACGGCAAAGCCATGCGCGAGGTTGCCGCAGCCGAGCACCGCGCGATTGGCGCGCTTGCCGGCGGCTGCCCCGATACGGTCGAGATAAGGCTCGCGGGCCGGTCTGGAGCGCTCGCGGATGCGGGCGGTGATGGCTTCGATGGATTTCAGGGCGGACATGGCGGACCTCCTATGGAGCCCAGTAGACGGCGATCGGCGAGGCGGCCGCATCGAAGACGCGGGCTATCGGCAGGCGGTTGGCCTGGTCGGCGAGGGCAGCGTCAAGAACGGCCTTCTTCGCCTGACCCTCGATGTGCAGCGCCAGAAAGCGGGCATTGGCAATGAGTGGCATCGTCAATGTCAGCCGCGGCTCGCCGCCGGACGGAGCGTGGACGGACATCACGCGACGGGTCTGGTTCGGATCGGTCAGCTCAGCCAAGTTCGGCGCATCTGGAAAGAAGGAGGCAGTGTGGCCGTCGCCACCCATGCCGAGAACGACCACGTCGAAGACCGGCCCAAGGAGAGTGACGCCAGCGTCGGCCTGTCGCGCCGCATCCTCGACTGTCGCGACATTCGCATACAGCCCGACGAAGCGCGCGAGCCGCGCTTCGTTTCGGACAAGCTTCTCGCGCACCAGCCGCTCGTTCGATCGATCGGAGGAGGGCGGCACGAACCGCTCGTCCACGAGTGTCACCACCACCTTCGTCCAGTCGAGCTGCTGCTTCGACAGTGTCTCGAAGAACTTTCCCGGCGTGGAACCGCCCGAAACCGCCAGCACCGCGCCGCCCCGCGCGTCGATGCCCGAGCGCAGCTTAGAGGCGACTGTCTGCGCGAGATCCGCGGCGAGTGCTTCGCCGTCGGCGAATTCCTGCAGCCTGGTTGCGTGGGCGGCAGCCATTGGACCTACGTGCTCTCGTGCCATGTCCGCCCGTCGCGCTCGATCAGCGCGATCGCCGAGGAAGGCCCCCATGTGCCCGACGTGTAGCCCTGCGCCTCCTGCCGGTTCTCGGCCCAGGCGCCCTGGATCGGGTCGATCCATTTCCACGCGGCTTCCACTTCGTCGCGGCGCATGAACAGGGTCTGGTTGCCGCGCACCACGTCCATCACCAGCCGCTCATAGGCGTCGGGGTTCCGCTCCTGGAACGATTCGGCGAAGCTCATGTCGAGCGCGATCTGCCGCAGCCGCATGCCGCCCGGGCCCGGATCCTTGATCATGATCCACTGCTTCACTCCCTCGTCGGGCTGAAGCCGGATGACGAGCTGGTTGGCCTGGATGCGCCCCGCCCCGTCCCCGAAGATCGAGTGCGGGATGTGCTTGAACTCGATGACGATTTCAGACACCCGCGTTGCCAGCCGCTTGCCGGTGCGCAGGTAGAACGGCACCCCCGCCCAGCGCCAGTTGGCGATCTCGGCCTTGATGGCGACAAAGGTCTCGGTCGTGCTGTCGGAGCCGAGTTCGTCCTGGTAGCTCTTGACCGCTCCCCCCGCCGACGCGCCGGCGCGGTACTGGCCGCGCACGGTCATCTTCGGCGCTTCCTGGCCGTTGACGCGCTTCAGTGAGCGCAGCACCTTCAGTTTCTCGTCGCGCACCGCGTCCGCGTCCATCGACGACGGCGCTTCCATCGCGACGAGGCAGAGCAGTTGCAGGATATGGTTCTGCACCATGTCGCGCAGCGCGCCGGCCTTGTCGTAGTAGCCGATGCGATCCTCGAGACCGACCGTCTCGGCAACGGTGATCTGCACATGGTCGATATGCGCCGAGTTCCAGAGCGGCTCGTACAGTGCGTTGGCGAAGCGCAGCGCCATCAGGTTCTGCACCGTTTCCTTGCCGAGATAATGGTCGATGCGGAATATCTGCTGCTCGGAAAACACGCTGCCGATCTGGTCGTTCAGCGCCTGCGCTGACGCGAGGTCGCGGCCGATCGGCTTCTCGACGACGATCCGGCTCTTCTTGTTGATCAGCCCGTGCTCCTTGAGATGCTTGGCGATGTCGCCGAACAGGGCCGGCGCCACCGCCATGTAGAACACCCGGATCCGGTCGCTGTCGCCGATCTGCTTCTTCAGCGCCTCGAACCCTTCGCCCGACTTGCCGTCGGCCGCGATGTAGTGCAGCCGCGCCAGGAAGGTCGCCAGCTGCTCCGGCTCGATTTCCGCCGCCTTGACGTGGTCGCTGATCGCCTTTGCTGCGAACTCCCGATACTCCTTGTGGGTCATCTTGGCGCGCGATGTGCCGATGATCCGGGTGGGTTCCGAGAACTGCCCCGCCCGCTGGCGCTGGTAGAGCGCCGGCAGCAGCTTGCGCTCGGCGAGGTCGCCGGTGCCGCCGAAGGCGATGAAATCGAAGGGCTCCACGGGAATGATCTGGCTGGTCATGTTCTGTCCGATACCTGCTCCGGAACGATCCGGACGTCCTATAATCTAATCGATTTAAATTGCCTAGTCCCGAAGCGTCCCCTGCTACAGCTTGACACATGCGGCGCGCGGGGTCTTTTGCTTTCGCACTGTCCGGAGGTGAGCTGCTGCAGTGCAACATATTGCGCGTCCGGTGAAAAGCGAAAACAGGGGTCCGGCCATGGGCACGCATCTTTCCCGCACGGTCGCCGAAGGCGTCGCCTTCATGCAGGTGGTCGACGGCAAGCAGGTCGACGCGCTCTCCGGTGCGCGAATCGATGTCGCCTCGCCATCCGACGGCAAGGTCTTCGCCTCTATCCCGGCATCGGGCGCTGCCGATGTCGATCGTGCGGTGAAGTCTGCCCGCAAGGCGTTCGATGAGGGGCCGTGGGGCCGCATGCCGGCGGTCGAGCGCGGCCGCTGCCTGACGCGGCTGTTCCATCTGGTCGAAAGCCACGGCACGGAACTCGCCGCGCTCGAATCGCGCGACACCGGCAAACCGGTGCGCCAGGGCAGGGCGGACATCACCGCCACCATGCGCTACTACGAGTTCTATGGCGGGGCAGGCGACAAGATCCATGGCGATACGATCCCTTTCCTGCCCGGCTACACCGCGCTGACCTTGCGCGAGCCGCATGGTGTTGTCGGCGGGATCATTCCCTGGAACTACCCGCTGCAGATCCTCGCCCGCGTCGTCGGCGCGGCGCTCGCCATGGGCAACACGCTGGTCGCGAAGCCCGCCGAGGACGCCTCGCTGTCGACCATCCGCATGGCCGAACTGGCTTTGGAAGCGGGCATTCCGGAAGGCGTGTTCAACGTCGTCACCGGCTACGGGCGCGAGGCGGGCGCCGCGCTCTCCGCGCATCCGCTGATCGACTACGTCACCTTCACCGGCTCGCCGCTCACCGGAACTGCGATCCAGCAGGCGGCGGCCGTCAACAATCGCGGCGTGACGATGGAACTGGGCGGCAAGTCGCCGCAGATCGTGTTTGCCGACGCCGATGTCGAGGCAGCGCTCCCCGTCCTCGTCAACGCGATCATCCAGAATGGCGGCCAGACCTGCTCGGCCGGCAGCCGCGTGCTGATCGAGCGCCCGATCTATGAGCGTGTGGCCGCAGGCCTCGCCGACCGCTTTTCGAAACTCGTCGCCGGCCCGCATGACGCCGACCTCGATCTGGGCGCGCTGATCAATCCGCGCCAGCGCGACCGCGTCGCCGGGATGGTCGCCGCCGCCGAAGAGGCCGGCGTTTCCGTCCTCGCGCGCGGTTCGGTTGCTCCCGACGCTCCGTTGGGCGGCTGGTATCACCCGCCGGTCCTGTTCGGCTCGGTCGACCCGTCCGCCACGGTCGCGCAGGAAGAAGTCTTCGGCCCCGTGCTGACGTTGTTCCCCTTCGACGGCGAGGAAGACGCGATACGCCTCGCCAACGGCACCGAATTCGGCCTTGTTGCCGGCGTCTGGACGAAGGACGGCGGCCGCCAGCACCGCGTCGCCAAGCGCGTCCGCGCCGGCCAGGTCTTCGTCAACGGCTATGGCGCAGGCGGCGGCGTCGAACTGCCGTTCGGCGGCTTCAAGAAATCCGGCCACGGCCGCGAAAAAGGCTTCGAAGCCCTCTACGACATGAGCGCGACCAAGACGATCGTGTTCAATCACGGGTGACGAGGAGCAGTCCGCGCCAGCGGACGAAAAGCCAACGGTTTGGCTTTTCGAGCGACGAATGCCCGGGACCATATCGGAGGGCCGGGCGCCAACGGAGATTCTGGACCAAAATGACAAGACGCCTCAAGGACAAAGTCGCCATCATCACCGGTGCAGCATCGGGCTTCGGCGAGGGCATGGCGAAACGCTTCGCGGAGGAGGGCGCGAAGGTCGTCGTGGCCGATCTCAATGCCAAGGGCGCCGAACGCGTCGCCGGCGAGATCGGCAAGGCGGCGATCGCCACCACGACGGACGTGTCGCAGCGCGCCGAGATCGACGAGATGGTTTACGCCGCCATGCAGGCGTTCGGCCGCGTCGACATCATGGTCAACAATGCCGGCTACACCCACCGCAACGGCGACCTTCTGGGCGTAGACGAGCAGACCTTCGACCTGATCGCCGCCGTCAACATGAAGGCGATCTACTATTCGGCGCTGGCCATCGTGCCGATCATGGAGCGCCAGGGCGGCGGTTCGATCATTACTACGGCATCGACCGCGGGCCTCCGTCCCCGTCCGGGCCTCACATGGTACAACGCCTCGAAGGGCTGGGCGATCACCGCCACCAAGTCGATGGCGGTCGAGCTTGCGCCAAAGAACATCCGCGTCAATTGCCTCTGTCCGGTGGCGGGCGAGACAGGGATGCTGGCGCAGTTCATGGGCGAGGACACGCCGGAGTTGCGCGCGAAATTCCGCGCCTCGATCCCGCTCGGCCGGCTCTCCACGCCGCTCGACATCGCCAACGCCGCGCTCTGGCTCGCCTCCGACGAGGCCGGGTTCATCACCGGCGTCGCTCTGGAAGTGGATGGCGGGCGCTGCATCTGAGGCAGCGCTGGCTTCTTGGACGGCCCCGGCTATGATCGCCAGAAAAGCGGGAATCACGGGAAACGCCATGCACAGGGTCGCCATCACCGGCACGGGCATCTTCACGCCCGACGAGATCATCAGCAATGCGGAGCTCGTCGCGTCCTACAATGAATATGCGCGCCGGCAGAACGAACTGAATGCCGGCGAAATCGCCGCCGGCTCCCGCCAGCCGATGCCGATGTCGAGCGAGGAGTTCATCGTCAAGGCGTCCGGCATCGAGCGCCGCCACGTGATGAACAAATCCGGCGTGCTCGATCCGGCAATCATGCACCCGGTGCTGCCGGCCCGGCCCGACGAGCAGATTTCCATCATGGCCGAGATCGCCGTCGATGCCGCGAAACAGGCGCTGGCGCGGGCGGGACGCACGGCCGACGAGGTCGATGCCGTCATCTGCGCCGCTTCGAACCACGAGCGCGCCTATCCGGCCATTGCGGTGGAGATTCAGCAGGCGCTTGGCATCAAGGGCTTTGCCTTCGACATGAACGTCGCCTGCTCGTCGGCCACCTTCGGCATCCAGGCCGCCGCCGACATGATCCGCTCCGGCTCGGCCCGCGCGATCCTGATGGTCAATCCGGAAATCACCTCGGGCCACCAGGAATGGCGCGACCGCGACTGCCATTTCATCTTCGGCGACGTCTGCACCGCCGTTCTGCTCGAGCGCATCGACGACACGATTGCCGACGGAGCATGGGAAATCCTGTCGACCCGCCTGGTGACCGAGTTCTCCAACAATATCCGCAACAACAATGGCTTTCTGCGCCGCACCCGCGAAGGCCAGATGGCCGACCGGCGCGACATGCAGTTCATGCAGGAGGGCCGCAAGGTCTTCAAGCAGGTGGTGCCGATGGTGGCCGAACTGATGCAGACGCATCTCGCCGACGAGGGCATGAAGCCGTCCGACCTGTCGCGCATGTGGCTGCACCAGGCCAACAAGGCGATGAACGACTTCATCGGTTCCAAGGTCCTGGGCCGCGAGCCGACGCGCGAGGAGCAGCCGAACGTGCTGCAGGACTACGCCAACACCTCCTCCGCCGGCTCGATCATCGCCTTCTCGAAACATTCCGACGACCTGGCCGCCGGCAGTCTTGGCGTCATCTGCTCTTTCGGCGCGGGCTATTCCGCCGGCAGCGTGATTGTCAGGCGTATGTGATCGCCATGGTCGCGGATCGGCCGCGCACCGCGCGCGAGAAGATGGCGGCTGGCGAGTGGTACAGCTTCTGGGACGCCGAACTTTCGGCCCTGCGCGACCGAGCGGCGGACGCGGTCTTTGAGCACAACACGCTGCCGCCATCGAAGCGCGGCGACATCGCGCCCGCGCTTGCCGCCATCCTCGGCTCGGTCGGCAAACCCTGCCGCATCGAGCAGCCGTTCCATTGCTGCTACGGCGTCAACATCTTCATGGCCGACGGCGCCTTCATGAACTTCGGCTGCGTCGTCCTCGACCAGGGCCGCGTATCGATCGGCCGCAACGCCATGATCGGCCCGCGCGTCCAGATCTACACCGTCGAGCACCACAAGCAGCCCGGCCCGCGCAACGACGGCATGGAGATCGCGAAGCCGGTCACCATCGGCGACAATGTCTGGATAGGCGGCGGCGCGATCGTTCTGGGCGGCGTCACCATCGGCGAAGGTGCGATCGTGGCGGCGGGGGCGGTGGTTACAAGGAATGTGGCGGCGGGGACGACGGTGGCAGGCAATCCGGCCCGGGTGAAATAGCTACTTCGCCAGCACCAGCGCCCAGTAGCGGCGGTCGCTCTTGCCGTCCTTTGCCGAAGCCAAGCCGAACCGCGTGAAGCGCTCATCCAGCATGTTCTTGCGATGGCCCGCCGAGTTCATCCACGCGGCGAACAGCCCGTCGAGACCGAATTGGCCATGGGCGATGTTTTCCGCCGCCGCGCCCTCGATGCCGTTGCCACGCACCCGGGTCAGGAAATCGCGGCCGCGCGCCGTGGTGTGGACCATCCTGCCGCTGGCCGCCATGAATTCGGCCTGCTGCCGCGCCGCCTTCTCGAGTTGCGGGTCCGGTGCGAGGATGGAGAGGCCGGCGCCGCGGCGGATGGCGGCCATATGCTCCTCGGCACTGGCGTTGGCCCCCGCGCCGTTGACCGTCAGCAGCGAGATCGACTGGCAGCCCGCGCCGAGCAGCACGACGGCGAAGAGGGTGGTGAGAGCGAAAATCCTGGTGTTCATTGGGAGGTCCGGCCGAGAGGTCTTCTGCCTCTTTTGCCGTGAAATCGCGGCCTTTTTCCGGGCGGTCGCTCAAAGCCCCATTTCACAAAAGTTCCATCTTCCGTTGGTTTCCCGGCTCAATTTCTTGTGACGGAGCGTGATCGCGTTTCGCGAAACTTCGCCGCCGATGCCCGCGTGTTTCATGTCAACCGGCCGATGATGACCGGTGAAACTGATCCAGAAGTTCAACAAGATCCGCACGTCAAACCAAGGAGAAACACCATGAAGAAGTTCGCACTCGCCGCCGCCCTGACCGTTGTCGCCGGCAGCGCATTCGCCCAGGAAGTTCCGTTCTGGGTCGTCAACGGCGATGTCATTTATACCGGCCAGACCATGCCTTCGAACGCGATGTTCGACGGATCCGCCTCCGCCACGATGCAGTCCGACAGCGGCTTCCGCTCCGGCAACATCAACTGGGAACAGAACTACAGCGGCAAGTAAGGCTTCGCTGGATATCCGGATCTCCTCCCATCCGGCAGTCGGACGCCCGCCTCACGGCGGGCGTTCCGCGTTCATGGCTCACCCCTTCGTGACTGGCGCATTTCGCGAAGGGCGAAACCTGCGGGGCGTCGGCACGTTGTCAATTTAGACGGCCGGTGCAGGCCGTGCAGAAACGACCGGAACTCGAAAGGAGACAGTCATGAAGAAGATCATTCTCGCGGGAGCATTTGCCGCACTGACTGCTGGCGCCGCGTTTGCGCAGGAGCCGCCCTACACGGTGATGAACGGCCAGGTAAAGTATCCGGGCCAGATGCAGTGGAATGCGCCGTCCAATGGCTACATGGGCGACACATATTCCGGTTCCGGCTCTGCCTTCATCGGTGGCCCGGACTACTACGTCGAACCCGCACGTGGCTACTATGTCGAGCGTCCCGGCTATGTCGACCGCTCGGAATACAACCAGTATGGTCCGGGCATCTTCGTCTTCGATGGCGAGAACCTGAACAACGACCAGAACTACAGCGGCATGTAGCAGTCGTTCGGGCCTATCGCGACGGTATCGGACGCCCGCCCTCAAAGGCGGGCGTTCCGCGTTTCAGAATCGGTCGCGCAGCGCGTACCAGTTCAATGCCAGGAACAGCAGCGGCGTGCGGAAACGGCTGCCGCCTGGGAACGGCGGTATCTTCAGTTCCTCGAACAGTTTGAGCCTGTCGCGGTTGCCCGCAACTGTTTCCGCGTAGAGCTTGCCCATGAAGTTCGACAGCATGACGCCGTGACCGGAATAGCCGCCGGCCGAAATCACGTTTGGCATGACCTCGCGGACAAACGGTTTGCGCGGCAATGTAATGCCGACGAACCCGCCCCAGGCATGCGTGATCTCGACATCCTTCAGCGCCGGGTAGATTTCGGCGATCTGCTTGCGGATATGGATATGGATGTCCTTCGGATCGTTGACCGCGTAGATTTCGCGGCCGCCGAAAAGCAGTTCGCCCGTCGGCGCGCGGCGGAAATAGCGCACGACGAAGCGCGAATCGTCGACCGCCTCGCCGCCGGGCAGCACCGTGCTGTCGCTCCCCAGCGGCACGGTCGCGCCGATGAAGGACCCGATCGGCATGACATGCGCGGCACTCACCGGTTCAAGATCGCCGCCATAGGCGTTGACCGCGATCAGGCATTTGTCCGCGGTGATCGTGCCTGACGGCGTCTCTACGCGCACCTTGCCGCCCGTTGTGGAAATGCCAGTCGAGCGCGTCTTCTCGAACAGATGCGCGCCGGCCGCCGCCGCGACGCGCGCGGTGCCGATGACCAGTTTCAATGGGTGGATATGGCCGGTACCGGTGTCGCGCGTGCCGCCGAAATAGTGCGTGGAGCCCAGCCGCTCGTTCGTCTCGGCCTGGTCCATGAAGCTGATATGCGCATAGCCCGCCTCCTCGCGCATGTAGTCGGCATATTTGCGGTAGTCGTCGACATAGCGCTTCTTGTGCGCGACCGAGAGCTGGCCGGGCTGGTAGTCGATTGCGATGCCGTTCGTTTCCGCGAAATCGAGCAGATGCGCCTTCGCTTCCTCCGCGAGGTCGAACAGCGCCTTGGCCCGTGTCCAGCCCCACGCCGCCTCCATCTCGTCGAGCGAGCCGCGCTGGCCGGTGCCGAGTTGGCCGCCATTGCGCCCCGACGCGCCGTCGCCGAACCGGTGCGCCTCGATCAGTACGACATTGACGCCGCTCTTCGCCAGATGCGCCGCAGCCGACAGACCGGTGAACCCGCCGCCGATCACGACGACATCGGCCGCCCGGTCGCCGTCCAGCGCCGGATATTCCGGCCGCACGCCAGCGGTTGCCTCATACCAGGAATAGCCGGGGGAAATGGGGGAATGGTAGGTCATGCGTACTCGGGCGTTGGGCGGACGATATTCGCCGCGCCGCCGCCGGAAGGCAAGTCCGGCGGCCTCCCTCGACGCGCAGGAGACGTGCGTCGCAAGGTCGCCGACGACGCTGGGGCATGCGTCGTCGGAGAAGGTCAGCCGTCGCTGCCTGACGGACTCACTGTTCGGGATAGTTCTCGTAGTCGGCCAGCCCGCACGACGCGAAGGAGAAGCTTCGCGTGTAGCCGATCCGGTCGAGTTGTTCGCGCAACTGGTCGTAGGAATAGTTGGGCGGGCGGTAGTGCCCTGAACAGTTGGTCATGGCCGACTGGATCCCTTTCGAGGCCTGTAACGTGCCCGCGCTCGCCACGGCCCGTCCGCCAAACAGCGTTGAGTGGTGGTACAAGTAGGTCTTGCTCTGCCGGCTGGCATAGAGTTCCCCGTCCGGCGTCATGACGAAGATCGCGGCGGCGATCGACTGGCCGTTCGGGCCAAAGACGGTGTCGGCCTGGCTGGTGTCGAACAGCAGCCCGTCGGGTAGATCGAGCAGGTTGCCCTTGGCGGTCAGCTTGATGCCCTTCGGCGCGGCGTCGAAGGGATCGTCATAGTAGACGATGAAAGGCGGGCACTTGCCGCTCGGTTGCCAGACACAGGCAATGCTCTCTCCCACATAGTGGGAATACAGCGGATAGGTCGTATAGGGCGTGTAGTCGATCCCGTTGTTGCTGACGGTGTGATCGTTGTTGCCGCCGCGCTTGAAGCGGAACTTCACCGGGTATTTCGCGGTGCTGTAGCCCACGCACAACACCTCGTTCTTCTTGTCGAAGGTGCATTCCTTTCCTCCGAACCACCAGTCGTTGTCCAGGAACGCGCTTCCCTGGCCGAATGCGATGTTGTTGAGCGTGTAGGTGTCCTGGTTCGAACTCAGCACCCCGCCCGTCAGCGTTATCTTCAGCGTGCCGATGAAAGCGAAGTTCAGCTCCTTCGGATCGTCATTGTAGGTGTTCCGGTTCTTCGGCACCTGCGAGGTGAACCAGGTCGCAACGGGCTTCGTCTTGTGTCGCCCAACCGTAAAGGACATCTTCCCCTTGTTGCCGGTATAGGTTTGCGAATAGCCGACATAGATCTTGCCGTCTGGGTCCTGCCCTTCGGAAACTCGGAAGTCGCTGATCGTATAGGTTGCCGTGACGACCGTGTAGCCGCTCACGTCGAGCGGCATGTCGACCGCATTGTCATGGTAGGTCATCGCCGACGCCGCGACGCAGAGAACGCAGGCCCAAAGTGCCGTCGGGATCGCAACAAGCAGCCGAACTGGCTTGATCAGTTCATGGTTCCTCATGATGGAGCCCTCCCTCATGAGTAGAAGTATGGATTAACCTGGGGTTGTGTCAACCACCATAAGTTGCACAATGATAAATATGCAACCAAAATGGCATCGAGCGCCAGCCGCCCACTGGCTGTTCGCGTCATACGTTCAGAAGCAGATACTCCCGCTCCCACGGGCTGATCACTTCCATGAAGGTCTCGAACTCGGCCTTCTTGATGGCGGCATAGGTGCCGACGAAGGTTGCGCCCAGCATCGCCTTCAGCTGCTCGTCGTTCTCGAACAGGTCGACCGCCTCGAGCAGCCCGCGCGGCAGGTCGATCTCGTCCTCGTTCGCGGTGGTGCCGACGGGAGAGTCGGGTCGGATCTTCTGCTGGATGCCGATCAATCCGCAGGCAAGCGAGGCCGCGAGCGCCAGGTAGGGATTGGCGTCGGAGGACGGGATACGATTCTCGACTCGCCGCGCCGCGGGGTCCGAGCGCGGCACGCGGAAGGCGGTGGTGCGGTTGTCGTAGCCCCATTTGGTGTTGACCGGCGCGGAGGCCGCCTGGGTCAGCCGCCGGTAGGAATTCACGTAAGGCGCGAACATCACCAGCGCGGCCGGCACGTGCTTTTGCATGCCACCGATGAAATGGCCGAACGCGTCGGTCTCGGAACCATCCTCGGCCGTGAAAACGTTGCGGCCGGTCTTCTTGTCGATGATCGACTGGTGGATATGCATCGCGGAGCCCGGCTGGCCCTGGATCGGCTTCGCCATGAACGTCGCATACATGTCGTGCTTCAGCGCCGCCTCGCGGATAGTGCGCTTGAACATGAAAACCTGGTCCGCCAGCTCGATCGGGTCGCCATGGCGCAGGTTGATCTCGAGCTGGCCGGCGCCCTCTTCATGGATCAGCGTGTCGATCTCCAGCCCCTGGCTCTCGGAGAAATGGTAGATGTCGTCGATCAGCTCGTCGAACTCGTTGACGCCGGCGATCGAATAGCCGGAGCCGCCGGCGATCGGCCGCCCGGAGCGTCCGACCGGCGGCGTCAGCGGATAGTCCGGATCGGGGTTCTTGCGCACGAGATAGAACTCGATCTCCGGCGCGACCACAGGCTTCAGGCCCATCTTCGTATACTCGGCCAGCACACGCCGCAGCACGTTGCGCGGCGTGAACTCGACGAGCCGCCCGTCCTGATGCACCAGGTCGCAGATCACCTGCGCGGTCGGGTCGGTCTCCCACGGCACCAGCGACAGCGTCGACAGGTCGGGCACGAGCTTCAGGTCGCCATCGTCCTCGGGATACTCGAAGCCATTGCCATCTTCCGGATAGTCGCCCGAAATCGTCATCATGAACGGCGCCGACGGCAGCGCGAGCGACGTGTTTGAGGTGAACTTCTTCGACGGCATCATCTTGCCGCGCGCGACGCCCGCCTGGTCGGGCGTGATGCACTCGATATCCTCGATGCCGCGCCACTCGAGCCAGGCGCTGGCTTCCTTCCAGTTCTTGACGCCGCGGTGGAGCTTCAGAAACGCAGGCGTGCGCTTGCCGCCGCCACGGCCTGACGGTCGGACTTCCTTCTTCGCAGGAGGCATCAGTCACCGAAAAAATGTTGCTGGTGCGCCGACTATAGCCGGAGCCGCCCGAGAAAGGGAAGGGGGCAAGGTTCTCCCGTCCCCTCCGGCAATTCAGGGAGCCGGCCCCCCAGGCAGAAGGGCGATCGCGTCGCCGCCCGTTTCCGGCCAGATCCGGATCGTCCGGTCGATGCCGCCTGTGATCACCGTGCCGTCAGGTCCGAACGCCACCGAATAGACCGGCCCGTCATGGCCCACAAACTGCGCAAGTTCATCGCCGGTTTCGAGATTCCACAGCCTAGCCGTTCCGTCCAGCGAGGCGCTGAGGATCTGCGTGCCATCGGATGACAGCACGATGGCGTAGACCGTTCCCGAATGGCCGTCGAAGCGCCTGATCTCGCGGCCTTTCTCCAGGTCCCACAGCTTGATCGCGCGGTCGCCGCTGCCGGTGACGACGCGCTTGCCGTCGGGGGTGAAGGCGATTCCATAGGAGCCGCGCTCGTGCCCGAGCCAGCTACGGATCAGCCGTCCGCTGTCGACATCCCACAGCTTCAACTCGCCATCGATGTCGCCGCTGATCGCCCGTTTGCCGTCGGGCGACATCGCGACGCCGGCAACCGACCAGCCATGCGCGTCAAGCGAATGCAGCGCCGCCTTTCTGTCGAGATCCCAGAGGATGACGTTTCCGCTCGAATGGCCGCTGATCATCCGCCGTCCGTCGGCCGAAATGGCGATCTTGTTCACGCCGCCATGGTCCTTGGCGGAGAACACGTGCAGCACGGCCCCGTCGTCGATTGAGCGCAGCACGATCTCGCCGTCGTCGCCCGCCGTCAGCGCACGGACGCCGTCGGGCAGGAACAGCGCCGAGCGCGCCATGTCGTTGTGGCTGGCCACCGTCTTGATCAGCTTGCGCCCGGCCAGATCCCACAGCTTGATGGTGTGGTCGGTGCTGGCGCTGAGGAATGTCTTGCCGTCGGGCGACAATGCAATCCAGACCACCGCGTCGCGGTGTCCCTCGGCCTGCGTCGGCAGCACCTCGGCTTGCGGCAATGGCGCTTTCGTCTGCGGAGGCGGTTCGGGAGCCGGCGCCAGCGCAACTTCGGGCGCGGGCTGCGGGTTGGCGGGCGGAACCGCTTCAGTGACAGCCGGTTGTGGCGGCGGCGCTTGAACGGCGGGTGGCGGCGTCGCGGCAGGCGCCTGCGTGAGCTCTTGAGCCTGAGCCACTTCGCCGGCTGCATCCTCCGGCTCGCCAGACCCCTGCAATTCTTCCAGCATCTGCTCGCCGGTCGGCGGCTGGCGCAGCCCGTCCATGGCCAGGGTTGCGAACGCCGCTAGCATGAAGACGGCGACGGCGGGGCCGAGCAACGACCGCCGTCCGGCTGTCGCCTGTCCGCCGCGGCCGAACACCGGCCGATGCGCAGGCATCTGATCCTGACGCGACTGACCCATATGCCGCAGCAACAGCGTCAGGCCGCCAACCGTGCAGGCAATCCCGCAGGCCAGCAGGATCGCCGCGGTCAGCGGCGCGGCGCTGTCAATGCTATCCGGCGTCAGTCCAAGATAGGCTTCGCGCAGGCAGAAAATGCCGGTGCCCAGTGCAAGCACGCCAAAGACGAACAGGGGAAATCGGCTTTGCTGCATCCGCGATCTCCAGAACCGGCGGCCGTTCGATGGCGCGCCAGCCGACAATAGCGAAACGGTTCCCGCAACTGAAGGTGGTTTGCGCGTTCTAGATTTGCGCGTTCCTGTCCCGCACCTGCTCGATCAGTGGCTGCAGGCGCTCGGGCGTGACCGGCTTCGCCACCAGCGCGTCGATGGCCCCGCCCGCCTGGATCGTCTCGGGGTTGACGTTGCGCATGGTCAGCATGATCACGAACGGGCGCCCATTCGGAGAGGCGAGCTTCTGGTCGAGGATCGGGCCGAGGACGCCATCGCATTCGTGCATGTCAGGGCCGCCGTCGAGAATGACGATCGAAGCCTCGCCCTGCTCAAGCTGCTTGGCGGCCCCTTCCGGGGTTGCGGTGACAGCGCGCATTCTGGCCCGCTCGACGATCTTTGACAGCACGACCAGGGTGACGGGAGAGCGGCCAACCACAACAACCGTTCCCTGCTGCGGGGCGCCGCTGGTCGAGCCCCGCCGCATCTCGTCTCGTTGCCGCTCGATCTCCTGGTAGGGCATCGGGCAATCACCGCCGGGTTGAAGTCGCCTGCCGACCTGCGTCGCGCGTCCTGGTCACACCGATTTGGTACGCCGACCGCCGCCTGGAAGTCCAGACCGAATTTGGCAGTTCACCGCTTCTTTGTCGGCGCAACGAAAGAAGGGCGAGCGATCCCTGTCGCCGCCCTTCCGATCTCAGGCCGCTGCTGCGGGATTCGGTTCAGCCCCTGGACGACTGCGTCACGATCACCGGGATCAGCAGATCGCCCCAGTTGCCTTCGCCGCCGTGGTGGCGGGCCGAACGGACCAGTTCGACGGATACACCGGCCTCGACCGCTTTCATCACCGACTGGTTGAGGCGGTGCAGGTCGTTGGCGACCATGCGGATGACCGCCTGCTGGTCGTCGCTCATCGACGAGGACTGTTCCTCGGCGCGTTCCTTGACACGGGTCCTTGGGGTCATGGCAGTCGTTCCTCGAAGTCTTGTTATTGCCGCCTGGGGCGTTTCCTCTGTTACAACGCCCCGGGACCGGAGTCCCGGGGAATTTCTTCCGGCCCGGCCTTACTCGGCGGCCGGGCGGAACTGCTCGTGCTCGGTCGATTCGTGCATCGCGGTCGTCGACGACTTGCCGCCGGTGATCGCCATCGACACGGCGTCGAAATAGCCGGTGCCGACCTCACGCTGGTGCTTGGTCGCGGTGTAGCCGTTCACCTCCGCCGCGAATTCGGCTTCCTGCAGTTCCGAATAGGCCGCCATCTGGCGCGCCTTGTAGCCGCGGGCCAGTTCGAACATGCCGAAGTTCAGCTGGTGGAAGCCCGCCAGCGTGATGAACTGGAACTTGTAGCCCATCGCGCCCAGTTCGCGCTGGAACTTGGCGATCGTCGCGTCGTCGAGGTTTTTCTTCCAGTTGAACGACGGCGAGCAGTTGTAGGCGAGCAGCTTGCCCGGATACGCCTTGTGCACCGCCTCGGCGAACTTCCTCGCCTGGGCGAGGTCCGGCTTGCCGGTCTCCATCCAGATCAGGTCGCAGTTCGGCGCATAGGCAATGGCGCGGGCGATGCAGGGCTCGACGCCGTTCTTCACCTGGTAGAAGCCTTCCACCGTGCGGCCGGCGTCGTAATCGACGAAAGGCTGGTCGCGCTCGTCGATGTCGGAGGTGAGCAGCTTCGCTGCTTCAGCGTCGGTGCGGGCGACGATCAGCGTCGAGGTGCCCATCACGTCGGCGGCGAGGCGCGCGGCGTTCAGGTTGCGGATATGCGCCGCGGTCGGGATCAGCACCTTGCCGCCAAGATGGCCGCACTTCTTTTCCGAAGCGAGCTGGTCTTCGAAATGCACGCCTGCCGCGCCCGCCTCGATGAAGGCCTTCATGATCTCGAACGCGTTCAGCGGTCCGCCGAAGCCGGCTTCGGCGTCAGCGACGATCGGCGCGAACCAGGTTTCGACCGACAGGCCGTTGCCCTCGGACACCTCGATCTGGTCGGCGCGCTGCAGCGTGCGGTTGATGCGCTTGACCAGCTCAGGCGCGGCGTTGGCCGGGTAGAGCGACTGGTCGGGATACATGGCGGATGCGGTGTTGGCGTCGGCCGCCACCTGCCAGCCGGAGAGGTAGATCGCCTTCAGGCCGGCGCGCACCTGCTGCATTGCCTGGTTGCCCGACATCGCGCCCAGCGCGTTGACGAAATCTTCCTCGTGGATGAGCTTCCACAGCCGGTTGGCGCCCATCTCCGCCAGCGTCTGGCGGATCTGCACGGAGCCGCGCAGACGCTTCACATCTTCCGGCGAATAGGGACGTTCAATCCCGTCGAACCGGCCTTCCGGCGCGGACGGGACGAGGTTGTAAAAATCGGTCATGGCGAACTCCTTGGCAGGCCGGTTGTGACTGACGAACCGCGTTGGGAGCCGCGATCGCATGTGACATCGTTTACATTGCACTGCGGCAATTGACGACGAAAATGCCGGCAGACGCCGCACAATAAGAGTGAAGCTGTCTGGAGTTTGACAGGGTTGGCTTGTCAATCTGTCACAAATGTCAAAAGCCAACTTGCGCTCGCCGCTGTAAATCGTGTAAATTCCTGCAAACAGGAGGAGCATCCGTGGAGACGCTGCTGACAGCCGCACTGCTGATCGGAGCGGTCATGAACCTCCTGCCGCTGCGCGGCGCTCCGTCCGTGTCGGGCCTGTGAAGCTCTAAATAGATGGCCGAGCAGAAAATCTTTGCAGGGCCGCGGATCAGACGCATCCGCAATGCCAAGGGGCTCAGCCAGACGGCGATGGCCCAGGGCCTCGGCATCTCGCCGTCCTATCTCAACCTGATCGAGCGCAACCAGCGTCCGCTGACCGTCCAGCTCATTCTCAGACTGGCTTCCGCCTACAAGGTCGAGCCCGACGATCTGCAGGCCGAGGCCGGAGGAACGATCTCATCGCTGAAGGAAGTGTTCGCCGATCCGCTCCTGGCCGGCGAGCTTCCGGGCGACCAGGAACTGCTCGAAATCGCCGAAGCCGCGCCCAATGTGTCGGCGGGCGTGATCAAGCTGTTTCGCGCCTACCGCGAACAGGCAGAACGCCTCTCCGACCTTTCGGAGATGCTCGCGCGCGATGGCCGCGCCACCGCTCTGTCCTCCGCCCGGTTGCCGATCGACGAGGTGCATGAGGTCTTCGAACGCCGTCCGAACCATTTCGCCTCGATCGAGGACGAAGCGGAAGCCTTCACGACGCTCTTGCAGCCGGGCGACGATCTGTCGGGTGCGTTGAAAGCCTGGCTGAAGCGCGAACACGGCGTTGTCGTCCGCATCCTGCCGGTCGCCACCATGCCCAACTGGCGGCGGCGCTTCGACCGACACTCGCAGCGCCTGTTCATCTCCGAGCGACTTTCCCCGTTCGACCAGTTGCGCGAAATCGCGATGGAGGCCTGCCTCATCCGGATGAGCGTCGCCATCGGCGCCGAACTCCAGGCGCTGAAGCTGTCCTCGGACGAGGCGCGGCGGCTGGGCAGGTTCGAACTGGCGCGCTACGCCGCGCATGCGCTGATGATGCCCTACAGCGCCTTCCACGCCGCCGCCGTCCGCTCGCGCTACGACATCGATGTCCTGCGCTCCCGCTTCGGAGTGTCGTTCGAACAGGCGGCGAACCGGTTGACCATGCTGCAGCGGCCCGCTGCCCAGGGCGTGCCGTTCTTCATGCTGGAGGTCGACAATGCCGGCCACCGCTTCCGCAAGGCCGGCAGCCAGGGGTTCCCTCAGGGCCGCTTCGGCGGCGCCTGTCCGAAGCTGCCCGTCCATGCCGCCTTCTCGCAGCCAAGCCAGATTCTGGTCGAGGCGGTCGAGATGCCGGACGGGGCGGAGTTCCTCTGCATCGCCCGCACGCTTGAGGGGCCGCAAGGCGCGTTCAACGAGCGCCCCCGCCGCACCGCGCTGCTCATCGGCTGCGACATCGGCTTCAAGGACGAGATCGTCTATGGCGCCGCCTTGCCGGGCGCTCAGCCAGGCGTCGCGCTGAAACCGGGCAGGGTGCCGGCAACCCCGGTCGGCCCGGCCTGCCGTCTCTGCGAACGCTCCGGCTGCCTCGCCCGCGCGGAGCCGCCCGTGACCCGCCCGCTCGGGCTGGACGAAATGGTGACGGGATTGAGCGCGTTCGATTTCAGGTGAGCCGATGCCTCGACCTCGCCCGCCACGCTCTCGACGCAGGGATTTCGCCGCGGCGGTTGCGTTCGCGGCGCTTCTCGCGGTTTGCGGCTTTTCCGTCTGGTATCTCGCGACCCGACCGATCCTCAATCCCTATGCCGCGTGGCGGGCGAGCCAGTCTGCGGCGGCGTTGCCGGCCCGTCTCGGACCGGTCCAGGCAGTCTATTTCGACGTCGCCCCGGACACGTTCCAGTCGCTGTTGTCCGTTGGCTACGGCCGGCACTTGTGCGGCGGCGTTCTGTTCGAAATGTCGGAAGCCATTTCGCGGCAGATATCCGAGCAGGGCGTCGGGTTCTTCGCCGAAGCCCTTGAGGCGCGAGGCCATGCGCCTGGAACCGAACATGCTGATCGCTTTTCGTACGAGCCCTGGCGCGAAACGCCATGGCCTCGCGACTGGTTCTTCGAGGGCGCTCTAAGCGGCGGTTTTGCCTGCATGGAACTCGATCGGGAGACCCGGGCCACGCTCACCGCCTACGCCAATGCGCCGGGAAGCTTTTTTTCGCGCAGTTCCGAACGTCAAGTCCTCGTCGTTCCTAGCCGCCGGCTTGTCCTGCTCACGGTGCAGGACTGACTGATACGTGTGTCTTTCGCCCGGATCCCATGTGACATCCAGCACCACCTGTCCGCCCTCGACCGCCGCACGCGCCTCGATCGTGTCGCGCAACAGCAAGCGCGGGACAGGAATCAACATGGCTTCGATTTCGGCCAGCCTTGCGCGATTACATAGAATGTTGTGATGTGCAGGCGGGAGGACGAGATCATGCGAGGGTTTTTCAAGCAGACTGACAAGATCGATGTGCGTTCCAGCGCGGGCGCGGACAGAAATATTCTCAACCGCCTCGAAGAGGCTTTGCAGCAGACTGGGGTGGGGAAGATAGCTGTCAAATCGTCATCGCTATTTTATATCAGGCAGACCAATGGCGAGCTGCCCGACGGCAGAAAGATAGTTTTCTACTTCGAGCCGGAGTTTTGCTACGTGCTTGATGTCGGCATGCCAAGGCTCGCCATTCAGTCTGTGCCTTATCAGGTCCCGACCAAGCCGGAAGGATTGGGATACCGCACCATCGGCCGGGGCGACGGAGAGTTTCCGCAGTTCGACGAGGCGACGGTCTGGAGCGCCTCGGGTTCGAGCAATCTGGAACTTCTGTACCCGTCGGCCGCCGGAGAGATCATGATCGGCGCCCGTGACGGGGTGACGGAGCCGGAACTTGCGGCGGCCTTGACGGGCTATGCGACCGACCTGACCAATATCGGGGGTCGTCTACACCGCAAAGGTAACTGCCTTTGACGAGGAACAGATCTGTCGCAAGATCGAAGCAAACGTGCCGCAAGTGAAGTATGCCGTTCTCAATGGCAAGATCCGCAACAATTCGGGCCCATGGTGGGTGGATCGAGTACTCTAGCAGTCGGATATGCGTCGCGTGACGGCCGCCAGGTTCGACTACCCCACATCCAGCACCACGTTGCCCACCGCTTGCCCGCCCTCCACCGCCTCGTGCGCGTGCGCGATGTCGCGCAGCAGGAAGCGAGGGCCGACGGCGTGCCGGATGCCACCCTCCTCGAGGTGCCTTGTCAGCTCGAGAATCGTCTGCCTTCGGTCGTCCGGCTTCAGGTCGTAGACCAGGAAGACCTTCAGGGTGTAGCTGTTCCACAGCATGGCCGGAAAATTGATCGCGAGGTCGGTCGGCTGGTTCGAGCCGTAGCAGACGATCGTCCCGTGCGGGGCCATCACAGCCTCGGCCAGCAGCTTGGCCGTCGACGACAGGTCCATGTCGATGATGCCGTCGACGCCCTTGCCCTGTGTCAGATCCTTGACGACCTTTGCGACGTCCTTGTGCTGGTAGTCGATGACGAAATCCGCGCCGCCGTTGCGTGCGTGGTCGGCCTTCGCGGCGGACGCGGTGCCGATCACGCGTGCGCCCCGCGCCTTGGCGAACTGGCTCACGTAGTGGCCGACCGAGGACCCTGCCCCGGTGACGAGCAGTGTCTTGCCGTCGATCTTGCCATGCAGCCGCACCGCCTGGAGGGCAGTCAGCGCCGGAATGCCGAGGCATGCTCCGGTGGCGAAATCGATCTTCGCGGGCAGCCGAACCGCCTGATCCGAAGGCAGCACGCAGAATTCCGCCGCGGTGCCCATGGCCCGCTTCCATTGCGCGTTCCAGATCCAGACGCGTTCTCCGATCCGGGAATGGTCCACGCCCTTGCCGACCGCTTCGATGACGCCGGCCCCATCCGAATGCGGCACGATGCGCGGCGCGATCATCGGCCTGCCGCGCCGGCTCTTCACGTCGGACGGATTGACTCCGGATGTGTGGATCTTCACCCGCACCTCGTTGAGGCCAGGTTCCGGCATGTCCATCTGGCCGACAGTCAGCACGTCACGCGCGAGACCGTTGTGCTCATACCAGGCAGCTTGCATGGGGTGTTTCCTCTGCTTCCGGTTTTTCTAACGGATTCAAACGACTTGTAGCATGAGTGGCGCGCGCTTCCACGTCGCGATCCGACCAATGCAGGGGAAACGTTCCGTGCCACAAACCAATCCACACGCTGGACCACGCCAACAATCTGGCGGTGGTCTAACGCCATGACAAACATCACCGCCGCATCCGCCGGAAACGTTGCGAAACCGCACCGATGAGCGATCAACCAACCCGCACCACGCACTATGCCGCACCTGCGGCTGAGCTGCCGCGCGTCTCGGCGACAGAAGAGCGCGTCGGCTTCGTGCTGGTGGCGCTGTCCGCGATCTTCTGGAGCTTCGGCGGCGCGATCGCGCGCTTCATCGAGGCTGGCGACAGCTGGACCGTGGTGTTCTGGCGCTCGTCCTGGGCGGCAGCCTTCCTCATCGGTTTCATGATCTGGCGCGACGGCTTCGCCGGGATGATTTCTCTCTTCCGGCGCATGGGACTTCCGGGCGTTGCCGTCGCGTTGTGCTTCGCCACAGCCTCGACCTGTTTCGTCGTTGCGCTGGCCTACACGACGGTTGCCAACATCGTCCTGATGCAGGCCGGAGTGCCACTGCTCGCCGCCCTCATGGGCTGGGTCGTGTTCCGCGAACGCGTCTCGATCGCGACATGGCTTGCCATTGCCGCCGTGATCGCAGGCGTCGCGATCATGGTCTCTGAATCCTTCAATGGCCAGGTCTCGCCGATCGGCGACGGTCTCGCGCTGCTGATCGCCGTCGTCTTCTCGACGGCGACCGTGATCACCCGCCGCTACGCCCATGTCCGGATGGCGCCCGCGACCTGTCTCGGCACACTGATCGCTGCCACCTTCGCGGCGACCCAGGCCTCCGCCTTCATGGTCAGCGCGCCCGACATGGCGTGGCTGTTCGCCTTCGGGGCGCTCAACCTCGGACTTGGCCTCGCGCTCTTTGCCACCGGCGCGCGGCTCATCCCGGCCGCTTTCGCCGCATTGCTTGGAACACTGGAAACCGTGCTGGGTCCGATCTGGGTCTGGCTCATCCACGCCGAGACGCCATCCGCGCGGACGGTGCTTGGCGGGACGGTCATCTTCTCGGCCCTGCTCGTCCACATTGCGCTGGAGTTCCGGCGTCAGTCCCGCCCGGTCAAGCCGGGCGTCACGGGCATGCCTTCGCCGCACTGAGCCGCGCATCCACAACAGGCGTCCGTGTTGAACAACATGCTTGCCGCACTGCAAAAAGGCCAATAGGCTTGGGTCCAACCTGGCCGTGAAGGACCGCTGTGCGAGCCGGGATGGGGTTTAATCAGAGGAGAATACGATGCGCAAAGCTATCCGGCTGACCGCCGCGACCGCATTGGCAAGTGTCTGCGCTTTCGCCGCCTACGCTCAGGAAAAGACCGTCAACGTCTACAACTGGTCGGACTATATCGACGATTCGATCCTGGCCGATTTCACCAAGGAAACCGGCATCAAGGTCGTCTACGACGTGTTCGACTCCAACGAGATCCTCGAGACGAAGCTGCTGGCCGGCGGCACCGGATACGACGTCGTAGTGCCCTCGGGCGCCTTCCTCGCCCGCCAGATCGAGGCGGGCGTCTTCCAGAAGCTCGACAAGTCCAAGCTGCCGAACATCTCGAACATGTGGGACGTCGTCGCGACGCAGACGGCGAAATACGACCCGGACAACGCCTATTCCGTCAACTACATGTGGGGCACCACGGGCATCGGCTACAACGTCAAGAAGATCCAGGACGTCCTCGGCGTCGACAAGATCGACTCGTGGAAGACCATCTTCGACCCGGCGGCAATGGCCAAGCTCAACGAATGCGGCGTCTACATGCTCGACGCCCCGCAGGAAATCATCCCGACGGCGCTGAACTATCTCGGCCTCAACCCTGACAGCCGTGATGCAGGCGAAATCGCCAAGGCCGAGGAAGCGCTGCTGGCGATCCGCCCATTCGTGCGAAAATTCCATTCGTCGGAATACATCAACGCGCTCGCCAATGGCGACATCTGTCTGGCCGTGGGCTGGTCCGGCGACATGTTCCAGGCGCGCGACCGTGCCGCCGAGGCCGACCAGGGCGTCGAGATCACCTACGTCATCCCGAACGAGGGCGCCGAAATGTGGTTCGACCAGCTCGCCATTCCGGCGGACGCGAAGAACCCTGACGAGGCGCATGCCTTCATCAACTACATCATGAAGCCCGAAGTGGCGGCGAAGGCATCGAACTACGTCTTCTATGCCAACGGCAACAAGGCATCGCAGGCTGTCATGGACAAGGAGGTCCTCGACGATCCGGCGATCTACCCGGATGAGGCAACGATGGCGAAGCTGTTCATCACGCTGCCCTACGATTCGAAGACACAGCGCATCATCACCCGGACCTGGACGAAAATCGTCTCCGGGCAGTGATCAGACCAGCAAGCCCCGGCCTCGTGCCGGGGCTTTTTCCTGTCCGGGCGTGGGGGCCGGTGGAAGCATGAAATCACTAGGCAGCATTCGCAGGAGCTTTGCGCCGTGGACCGATCCCACGGCCAAGCCCTACATTTCGTTCGAGAACGTCACCAAGAAGTTCGGTGACTTCACAGCAGTCAACAACCTGTCGCTGGCGATCTACGAGCGCGAATTCTTCGCCTTGCTCGGCGCCTCGGGCTGCGGCAAGTCCACGCTGCTGCGCATGCTTGCCGGCTTCGACGAACCGACCTCGGGCCGTATCCTTCTGGACGGTCAGGACCTGCGCGGCATTCCGCCCTACCGTCGTCCGGTCAACATGATGTTCCAGTCCTATGCGCTGTTCCCGCACATGACCGTCGAACAGAACATCGCTTTCGGCCTCAAGCAGGACGGCATGCCCAAGGCGGACATCGATGCCCGCGTCGGCGAAATGTTGCGCCTGGTGAAGCTGGAACAGTTCGGCAAGCGCAAGCCCCACCAATTGTCCGGCGGCCAGCGCCAGCGCGTCGCGCTCGCCCGCTCCGTCGCCAAGCGCCCGAAGGTGCTGCTGCTCGACGAACCGCTCGGCGCCCTCGACAAGAAGCTGCGCGAGGAAACACAGTTCGAGCTGATGGACCTGCAGCAGAACCTCGGCCTCACCTTCGTCGTGGTCACCCACGATCAGGAAGAGGCGATGACCATGGCCGACCGTATCGCAATCCTGGACAAGGGCCAGGTGATGCAGGTCGCGACGCCGGCGGAAGTCTACGAGGCGCCGGTCTCTCGCTTCGTCGCCGGCTTCGTCGGCAACGTGAACATGCTGGAAGGCACCGTCGCCGAACGGTCGGAAAAGACCGCGACGATCACCGGCGCATCCGGCGCACAGATCCGGGTCGAGAACGCCGGCGATGCGACGCCGGGCAGCAGCGTCGCATTCGCCATCCGGCCGGAAAAGATCAAGGTCTCGTCGAAGCCGCCAACAGGCGCCGCCAATGTCATGGAATGCGAGATCTACGATCTGGCCTATCTCGGCGACATGACTGTCTATCACGTCCGTCTGATAGACGGGCAGGTGGTCAAGGCAAGCGCGCTCAACAGCGCCCGCATCACCGAGGACCCGCTGTCCTGGAACGACAAGGCCTGGATTTCCTTCGCGCCCGACGCCGGCGTCGTCCTGACGCGATAGGAGCCGACGATGGCAAACGTTGCGCTTTCGGAACCCACGGCAACAGCTCCCGCCGTGACATCGGCAGGTGAACGCGCGATTGCCGCGGTCAGCGGCCGGCTCGTGATCCTGGTTCCATATCTGTGGCTGCTCATCCTGTTTCTCGTGCCGTTCCTTATTGTCTTCAAGATTTCGCTGTCGCAGACGGCGATTGCCATGCCGCCCTACACGCCGACGTTCGGCCTGTCGGAAGGGATTGGCGGTCTGTGGGCTAGTTTCAAGGAACTCACGATCGACAACTACATCTGGCTGACCGAGGACGCGCTCTACTTCAACGCCTATGTGTCCAGCGTCGTCATCGCGGCGATCTCCACCTTCATCGCACTCCTGATCGGCTTCCCCATCGCCTACGGCATGGCGCGCGCGCCGACCACCATCCGGCCTCTGCTTCTGATGCTGGTCATCCTGCCGTTCTGGACCAGCTTCCTGATCCGCGTCTACGCCTGGATCGGCATCCTGAAGCCCGAGGGCCTCCTCAATCAGTTCCTCATGGCCATCGGCATCATCGACGAGCCGTTGATCATTCTGAACACCCACACCGCCATCTTCATCGGCATCGTCTACTCCTACCTGCCATTCATGGTGCTGCCGCTCTACTCGGCGCTGGAGAAGATGGACTATTCGCTGATCGAGGCGGCGCAGGATCTCGGATGCCCGCCGATCAGCGCCTTCTGGAAGATCACCTTCCCGCTCGCCATGCCGGGCGTCGTCGCCGGCTGCCTGCTGGTCTTCATCCCGGCCACCGGCGAGTTCGTCATCCCCGATCTCCTTGGCGGATCGCAGACGCTGATGATCGGCAAGACGCTGTGGAACGAGTTCTTCGCCAACCGCGACTGGCCGGTTTCGTCCGCCGTCGCCGTAATCCTGCTGCTGCTGCTCGTCGTGCCGATGATGATCTTCCAGCAGGCGCAGGCGAAAGCCCAGGAGCAGGGACGATGAGCCCGACCTGGAGCCGTTTCAACATCGTCTCGATCGTGCTCGGGTTCGCCTTCCTCTATTTGCCGATCGTGCTGCTGGTCATATTCTCGTTCAACGAGTCCAAGCTGGTCACTGTCTGGACCGGCTTCTCCGTCAAGTGGTATGTCCAGCTCTTCCAGAACGAGAGTCTGATGGATGCAGCCTGGGTCACCGCGCGTGTCGCGGTGCTCTCCGCCACCTTCGCCACCATTCTCGGCACGATGGCCGCGCTCGCGCTCACCCGCTACACCAGGTTCCGGGGCAGGGTGCTGTTCTCCGGCATGGTCTTCGCGCCGCTAGTCATGCCCGAAGTTATCACCGGCCTCTCGCTGCTGCTGCTCTTCGTTGCCATCGGGCTTGACCGCGGCTTCCTCACCGTGACCCTTGCCCACATCACATTCTCGATGTGCTTCGTCGCCGTCGTCGTTCAGTCGCGCCTTGTGACTTTCGACCGGTCGTTGGAAGAAGCCGCCATGGACCTTGGCGCGACCCCGACGAAGACTTTCTTCCAGATCACGTTGCCGGTCATCATGCCGGCGGTCATCTCGGGCTGGATGCTGGCCTTCACGCTGTCTCTCGACGATCTTGTCATCGCCAGCTTCACGTCCGGCCCCGGCGCCACCACGCTGCCGATGAAAATCTACAGCCAGGTGCGCCTCGGCGTGACACCGGAAATCAACGCCGTCTGCACGTTGTTGATTGCGGTTGTCGCCGTCGGCGTCATTGCCGCGTCGATCGTCAACAAGCGGAGGGAAGTGCAGCGCTTGCGCGACGAGCAGGCGGCGCGGCGGAACTGAGGGCAATCGGCATTCAGCTGCGCGGTGGCCTGAGAATGAATACCACCAGCCAGATCGGCAGGATCACCATCGATCCCAGGATGATGTTGGGCAGGGCCCACGTCGCGCCCTGCTGCATCAGCGCGACGACCCGTTCGGGGGTGAGGCCCAACTCGATCAGGATGTCTGCAGCCGACAGGTCGAACGCCGACAGCACCGCCCCAGTCACGAGCGACACAACCACGACCTTGAAGACCCCCGAGAGGAACCTGAGCATTCCGTCAAACCCCGCTTGCGCAGCCTAGACCGATTCGAAGGTGGCGTGAATCCTCGGGCTGGGCCTCGCTACGGCTTAAGGCTCGAACTCCGGGCTGATCGGCGAGATGTAGGGCGAACCCCACGAGCCGCCGATGAAGAAGCGCCTTTCGCGCTCCGGTACGAGCGCGCTGGTCGCGCCTTCCTTGGCGGAGACCGAGCCTGAGAGGGCCAGGCTCTGCCCGACATAGGGAATGATCCCGTCGAGCTCGATCACCTCCTGCGCCGTCCAGGCCTTGGCCGTCGCGATCTTTGCGACACCGCTGCCGAGTGTCGCCTTGAACTCCGCTCCGTCGACTGCCAACGAGCCGCCCCCGATCGACTCAAGCGGAAAAAAGCCGCTGCCCGGGGCGTGCGACAGCAGTTTCGTCAGGTCGAGACCTGTGATCGATCCCGGTCCGAGCTTGGCGCTGACGGTTCCGTTCAGATTGTCCGACAGGAGAGCCCAGCTATCGACCGGGCTCTTGAGTACAAGCGACAGCGATCCCTTGGCCGTCGGCACGTTGCGCTTCCACCCGGCCATCGTGGCGATCATCGCCCAATCGATTTCCTCGCCCGACGCCCGCATCTCGCCGAACTCGCCGCCTTCCTTGCGGTCGACGCGAAAGCCCGCCTGGATCTCGCCGCCAAAGGCAGTCGCATCGGAAATGTCGAAGGCGGCGAAGCCGCTGCGAACCTGCGCCGTGGCTGCGACATCGGAGAGTTCAGCCCCGCCACCGCGCGCCCTCGTCGCCGAAAGCCTCAGATCGAGGCTGAACTGGTCGGTGAAACCAAGGTCGAACATGCGATCCGTACCGTCGCCGGTGTTGGCGAAGGCCGCGAGGAACGTGCCGAGGTCGAGCGTCTCGAAAGCCAGTGTGCCCGACACGCTCGGAACCGGCCCGGCCAGAGACAGCTCGAGCGCCCCGGTGCCCGGATTGTCGCTGAGCGACATGCGCGCTTCAGCCAGTTTCAGCCTCTGCAAGTCGCCCGTGGCGCGCCCCGACAGCGTGAGCTTTCCCATAGAGGCGCCTGGCCTGATCTCGGCCTGCGACCATTCCAGCGCCCGACGCACCGATGGCGATGCGACATTGACCGTGCCGTCGAAGGTCATCGACTCGCCTCGGCCGACTGTTCCGGCGAAGGACGCGGTCAGCGGTGCGGATTCGAACGAAACATTGGCCGGGCTTGACTGACCCGCCGCAAGCTTGAGCGGAGATTCGACCAGCAACGCAAGTTTGAGGTCCTCGCCGCGCCAGACGCCCGCAGCGTTCAGCAGCGCCTGCGAGCCGATGGTCTCCCACTCGACCATTCCGGTCAGGTCGGTCGCGACATCGGCGCCCGTTGCCGCATCGACCAGCTTCCCGTCCGCGAACCGTACGGTGCCGAGCGCTGGATGATTGTGCGCCTCGCCACGCGCGGCGTCTTCCAGCATCTCCACAAAGCGCCCGCCGCCAGGTGTCGCCGGAAGATAGGTCCCGTTGGGCTGTCGCGAGACGTGGAGCACGGGACGCTCCAAGGTTACCGCCGACAGCTCGACGCCGCCGAGCACCGCTGTCCAGGCCGACAAGCGCGCCTCCAGGCGCTCTGCCGCGAGTACCGGAGGACCATCATCGGCGCCGTGCCTTCGGAAGCTGACATCGTTCAAGATTGCCTTGAACGACGGCCAGATGACGAGGTCGGGCGCATCGCCCAGCGTGACCCGATACCCCGTGCGCTCGGACAGTTCCTGCGTGATGCGCGCTCTGACAAGTTGCGTCGACGCTACAAACGGCAGCGACGCGGCAACGACCGCCAGCGCCACGCAGATGGCGGCCACAGTCCAGATTGCTCTCTTGACTAGCGGAGCCGGCATGATTTCCCAATTGTGCGCGGACGCGCTGTCCCGCCCGGCTTGCCCGCCAGCGATAAGAGTACAGACAAAGGGGCATTTCAAGCCATTGTGGCTCCCCGATGGCGGTTGCGCACAGCAGACATCGGTAGGGCGCGCTGCAGGCATGGGCCAAGGGAATGGCCGTCAGGCGAGGCGGCGGAGCCCTCTCGGATTTCGACGAACTCCGCATACTCAGGCCCGTCGGTCTTGGTTAACGATTGCTGACCCTGAAATTTACCTAACATTCAAGACTGGTACACTTCGGTAAACGTCTAATTGGCCAGGTAAGCACTTGTTAACGGACGGCGGCGATAGTCGCACGTAACTTGAGGGAGAAATCCCGGTTTCCGGTTTTCGGACACAGCCAGTTCGCTCAAGCCCCGTGTGACAGCAGATTCCAATTCGAGGCGCCTTTCGGGGCGCCTCTTTTTTTGGCCGTTGCCGGCTATTCAAAGCGAAGCTTCGCGATCGCGCATCAGCGCTCCGGACAAAAGCGCCACCGGCACGAGCGACGTGGCGATGATGACCAGGGCGGCGATCGCGCCATCCTCGACCACGCCGCGCGAGGCGTTCTCATAGACATAGGTCGCCAGCGTGTTGAAGCCGAACGGCCTGAGCAGGATCGTCGCCGACAGTTCCTTGATCGTGTCGACGAACACCAGGACCGCAGCCGCGAATATGGCCGGTCCAAGCAATGGCAGCAGCACCGCATAGGCGCTTGCCGCGGGAGTCCGTCCAAGGCTGCGCGCGGCCTCGTCGAGATTGGGCGGCAGTTTCTCGATGCCCGATCGAATCGAACCCTCGGCCAGAGCCAGGAACCGGATCGAGCAGGCCAGGATCACCGCCGCCGCCGATCCGGAGAGAAGGAGCCCGGTCGAGAAGCCGAAATAGTCTCGGGCGAAGGAATCGACAGCGTTGTCGAACCGCGCCAGCGCAAACAGCAGGCCCAATCCGAGAATGGTTCCGGGCAGTGCGTATCCGAGCGACGCCAGCCGCACCAGCAATCTTGTCTCCCGGCTACGCGACAGTCGGGCGACATAGGTCAGCGCCAGCGCCGCCATCACCGTGATCAGCGCTGTGCCCGATGCCGCCATCACGCTGCTGGCGAATGCTTTACCCAGCGCCGGATCGAGGAGTTGGTCGAGGCGTCGCGAAGCGTAGCGGCCGAAGACGTAGAGCGGGATGCCGAATCCGGCGAGCACCGGAAGCGAGACGGACACCGCCGCCACCAGCCCCCGCCATCCGGTAAGTTTCACGCGCGGCGGCCGCACCTTCAACTGCGTCGCGCGAGCCGAGTGGAATCGCTGCCTGCGCCGTGCGTACTGCTCCACCCAGATCAGTCCGAAAACGATCGCCAGCATCAGAATTGCGATCTGCGCCGCCCCTTCCAGGCTGCCGCGGTTGAGCCAGGTCGAATAGACCGAGAAGGTCAGCGTGCGCACGCCGAGGTATTCGGCGGCGCCGATATCGTTCAGGGCTTCCATCAGCACCAGCGCCACGCCTGCCGCGATCGCCGGCTTGGCGACTGGCAGCAGCACGCGCCACAGCACCCGGCCGGGCGAGGCGCCCAGCGTCCGCGCCACGTCGGCGATGTTGCGGCCCTGCATGATGAAGACGATGCGCGTGGTCATGTACACGTAGGGAAACAGCACCGCCGACATCACCAGCGCCGCCCCGTATGTCGAGCGGATCTCCGGAAACCAGTAGTCGGCGCGCGTCTGAAAGCCGAAGACCGCGCGCAATGCGCTCTGCACCGGGCCGGTGAAGTGGAAGAACTCGGCGAAGGCATAGGCCGCCAGATAGGGCGGCACCGCGAAAGGCAGCACCAGGGCCCAGGACAGGAGCCGGCGCAGCGGAAAGTCGAAGGCGACCACCAACCAGGCGCTGACCACGCCCATGGACGCGGTGCCCAGCGCCACAAGGGCCAGCAGCAGCGCCGTTGTGCGGATCGAGCCGGGCAGGACGTTGCGGAACAGATGCGGCCAGTCCTCACCCGTGCCGGACAGCGCGATCACGGCAATCGCGACGATCGGCGCGAGCACGACCAGGCCGATCAGCAGCGCCGTCAGCATCGCCAGCGGGTGGCGGCTGCCCCGCACCGTCTTTCCGCTTCGCGTTGCGTCCACTATGGCCATGGTCAGGCGCCACAACGCATTCCGGGCGGGTTGCCCCGCCCGGTGGTTCCGATTGCGCTGCGTGCCCGGCTCAGCTCGACGGACCGTCGTCTAGGCCGACGCGGTCGACCATCTCGGAGGCGGACTTGCGGTTCTTGGCGATGTCGGCGAGCGGCAGCGTGTCGGCTTTCAGTTCGCCGAAGCCCGCCACGATGTCCGACGGCGCCGCGCCCGGCTCGACCGGATACTCGAACACCTGCTCGGCATAGACCTGCTGCGCCTTGTGCGACGAGAGGAACTGCATCAGCTTCACGGCATTGTCGCGGTTTGGTGCGTTCTTGGCGAGCGCGGCGCCCGAAACGTTCACATGCGTGCCGCCGGTCTCGAAGGTCGGGAACACCACCTTGATCGCCTTGGCCCACTCCTTCTGCTCCGGGTCCTTCTCGTTGTTCATCATCAGACCGACATAGTAGGTGTTGCCGAGGCCGATGTCGCATTCGCCGGACGCGATCGCCTTGGCCTGGTCGCGGTCGCCGCCGTCCGGCTTGTGCGCCAGGTTGGACTTGACGCCCTTCATCCACTCTTCGGTCTTGGCCTCGCCCCAGTGGGCGATGGCGGCCGAGAACAGCGCCAGATTGTAGTCGTGCTGGCCCGAGCGCATGCAGATCTTGCCCTTGTACTTCGGGTCGGCGAGTTCGGCATAGGTGATCGGACCGTCGGCGACGCGCTCCTTCGAGGCGTAGATCACGCGGGCGCGCTTGGTCAGGCCGAACCAGTGACCCGCCGGATCACGATATTCGGCCGGGATGTTGCCGTTGACGGTGGCGTCGTCGAGCGACTGCGTCACGCCTGCGTCGACCGTCTTCGACAGCCGCGCGATGTCGACCGTCAGGATGACGTCGGCCGGCGAATTCGCGCCTTCCGCGGCGATGCGCTCTTCCAGGCCCTTGTCGAGGAACAGCACCTCGGTCTTGATCCCGGTCTCGGCCGTGAAGGCGTCGAGCACCGGCTTGATCAGGTCGGGCTGGCGATAGGAATAGATGTTGACGGTCTGGGCCATGGCGGCGGTCGCGTCGAGGCCGAAGGCCATGCTGATGGCCGCGAGGCCGAAAGCGGGCGCGGCGAGGTGGCGATTCATGTCTGTCTCCTGCCTGGAACTGAGCGGGGAGGGACCTTCTCGGCCCTCGACTCTCGGTCCGCTGGTCGCGAACCGAGGCCTCAATGGCCTGAAAACCGCCGTTCGTCAAGGAAAGCGCAACGTTATCAGTAGTTTAGAATTATTTTAAACTATTTTTGTCATGTTTTCATGCACTTGCCGCATCTGATCTCTGTCAACCGGCGAGCACTCGCGTCGACGGAAAGACGATTTCCACCATCGTGCCTTCGCCCGGGGCCGAATGGATGGCGAAGCGGGCGCGATTGGCCTCGACCATCGCCTTGGTCAGCGGCAGCCCGAGACCGGTGCCGTCGCCGCGCGTCCGCTTCAGCGCATTGATCTGCTTGAACGGCTTCAGCGCCTGCTCGATCTCGCCCTGGTTCATTCCGACGCCGGTGTCGCGCACCCGCATGACGACGTCGCCGGTCGGCTCGTAGGCGGTCGAAACGATGACCTGTCCGCCGGCCTGGGTGTAACGCACGGCGTTGGACAGAAGATTGATCGCGATCTGCCGCACGGACCGCAGGTCGGCCACCACGTCGGGCAGGCGCGAGGCGAAGGACGAGCGGATGATCACCCGGTCGCGATTGGCCTGCGGCTGCATCATCGCCACCGTCTCGGCCAGCGTCTCGTTCAGCGATACAGCCTCGTAGGCCATCTCCTGCTCGCCGGCCTCGATCTTCGAGATGTCCAGAAGGTCGTTGACGAGGTCGAGCACATGGTTGCCCGATCGGTTGATGTCGCGCAGATAGTCACGGTAGCGGTCGTTGACGATCGGTCCGAACTTCTCGTCGATCATCAGTTCGGAGAAGCCGATGATGGCGTTCAGCGGCGTGCGGATCTCGTGGCTGATCCGGGCGAGGAACTCGGTCTTCTGCGACGAGGCGCGCTCGGCCTCCGCACGGGCCTGCGTCAGTTCCTCCTCCGCGCGCTTCCACTGCGTGATGTCGCGCAGCACCGCGCAATAGCCCTTGGCGCCCGGCAGCTTGCCGATGGTCATGAACAGCGGGATGAACCGACCCTGCGCCTCGCGGCCGATCACCTCGCGGCCGTCATTGAGCACGCTGGCGACGCCATTGTCGGAAAGCCCGTTCAGATAGTCGCGCGCGGCGCGCTGGCTCTCCACGGCGAACAGCGAGACGAACGGCTTGCCGGCGACTGTCTTGTTGTCGAAGCCGAACAGCGCCTCGGCCGGCCGGCTGATCGAGCGGATCGTGCCGTCATTGGCAATGATCACGATGCCGTCGGTCGCGGTATCGAGAATCGTGCTCATTTCACTGACGCGCGATTCCAGTTCGGCAAGTTCCTCTTCGCTGGCAGAGGCCATCGGGGTGAGGGAAGCCGGCTTCAGGGCCAGCAGCAGCGCTTTGCCGCCATTCCAGGGAACGGACTGGAGCAGCGCATCGACCCGGAACTCCTCGCCGTTGCGCGACCTGAGCGTGCGCCGGTGATCGTCCGGATTGCGGTCCTCGGTTTCGCGATCCTCGACAAACAGCGCGTCGAGGCCGCCCGCCTGCTGCAGCTCGTGCACAGAGACGTAGCCGGTGAGTTCAAGGAAGTCTTCGTTGGCATAGTACAGATGGTCGCCAGAGTGGATCAGCACCGGAACCGGCAGCCGCTCCAGAATGGACGTATCGACGCCGCGAGGCGGCGCGGCATCGTCTTCGGCGTCCTCAGGCTCGGGCTCGATCTCGCCGTCGAACGTCAGGGTGTCGCCTTGCCCGGATTCTGGCGGGTCGATCCGGTCGAGTTGATCAGTCTCATCGAACTCGCCGTCGACACTTTCCTCGTCGTGGACCGAGAGTGGGACATCTTCCCCGTCTCCGGGTCCGTCACCGGCGGTCACTATCGCTTCGGCCGCGTCGGACGTCGGCTCCGCACCGGACGAAACGTCGGCATCCGCATCTGCTTCGAACGCCTCGACATCGCCAGAGTCGGGGAAAGCATTGCCCTCGACCTGATCCGCGTATGGCTCGTCACCGTCGAAACGGTGCGGCTCGTCGGACGAAACGCCCTCGACCTCGCCCGGATCATATGCCGGCCAGGTCGCTTCGACGTCGGCGGGAGGTTCCTCGGTGCGCTCGTCCGGTTGATCGAGGCCGGCCTCATCATCTATCGCCACCGCTTGAGCGAGATCATCGTCCGCGCCGGTCGGCGCCTCCTTTTCCGGTTCGTCGGTCGCAGGGCGGGCATCGAGCATGTCCGGTTGAACGAACGGAACCTCGTCCGAGTCATCCGCGTCGGCCCCTGATGGCCCGGACACGGCTTCGAACGGGTCTGCCTCGTCGGATGCCTGCGTGGGGCCGGCCGGCTCCGGCTCCGGATCGTCCGCGCCGTCTTCCTCGGCACTTGCCGAAGGCGCCGCGCCGGCTTCTTTCAGCCGGTCGCCGATCTCGCGGAACGCGTTCTTCTCGACCGGGCTGAGCGTCCGTTCGCCGGCGGCCGGGCGGTGTTCCGCGAGCCGGATCACCTTGTCCGTCTGCCGCCGTTCTGGCGTCGTGTCGACCGCGATGGCCGGCAGCTCGCCGGCAAAGGGGTCGTTGCCGGGTGCCTGTTGGACCGGGTCGTTCACCGCGGGCACAGGCGCCGGTCCCCTGGCCAACGACAGGCCGATCGCCTCGTCGTCGACGACCGCGTCGCCGACGCGCACCACGCCGAAGCCGCGGAAGCCCTCGAAACTCCTGTCGCGCGCGTAGACGGGCAGGGCGGCCAGGTCGACCGGGACCTTGAGGTCGGTCCCTTCGATCGGCCACATCACGGAACGGCCGGACCAGGTGTCGCGCCGCTCGAGCAGGCTGGCGATCTCTCCGTCGGGGTCCAGACCGAATGTCAGCGCCACGTCGCGGAACGGCCTGCCGACGATGTCGGCCGCCGCCTTGCCGACCGCGCTGGCAAATTCGTCCGACATCGCGCTGAACCGCCCCTCGGCGTCCGTGCGCCAGACGAACCGCACCGGACCGGACTTCAAGTCGGGCTTGAAAACCGGCGCGCCGCTCTCCGTGCCGGCGATCCCGGCCGCGGCCTGCTCTTCGGCGAATGCCTCGCCCGTTGCGCTACCCTCATCCGAAGCCGTCGCCAGCCCGTGGCCGGCAGCGTTCTTCGCGGTGCCCGCATCGTTGGCGGGCGTCAGCGAGGCGTATGCCGGAGTGTCCGACCCCGGGAACGGCTCCGGCGCCGGAGGGGAAAGATCCTGCTCGACGGCGCCTTCCGCCGCGATCTCCGGGGCACCGTCTTGTCCCTCCGCGGCCTCGTCCTTGGCTTCCGGCATTTCCGCGATCGGGGCCTCGTCCACCGACTGGAATTCTGTGCCGTCGGGCTCGGCCTCGGCGTCACCTTCGGCCGCGAGTTCCGCCATGACGGTGTCGATCGTGTCTTCGACCAGAGGCGGCTCGGCATCGCCGCCGGCTTCGCCATCCATCGGCTCGGGCGGCAAAACCTGCGCAAGTGGACGGGCAGGGGCGACGTCGTCGAAATACCAGCTGTCAGATTCGTCGGCCGCCGGCGGCGCTTTCGCCTGCGCGACCGGCGGAGGCGCGATTTCGGCATCTAGGGAGGTCGGTTCCGCGCCGGCATCTTCAATCGGCGCCTTGTCTTCCGTCCCTTCGGAATGAAGTGGCTGCGGGTCGTCGACGACGATCACCAGGTGCCGGGCCGGCTCCTCGCCGAGGCGGGCGATGCCGACCGGATAGGCGACGTCACCGGTCGGCACCAGTCGTTTTGCCAGCCGGTCCTGCTCCTGCATGACGTCTGCCGCCAGCCCGGCCAGCGCCTGCGCGTCGATGCCGGTCGCGCCGAACGCGTCCGATGCAGCGATGACCGTTCCCACGCCGTCGATCAGCGCCGCATGGTGCTCCGCCTCGGCGATGCCATGAATGACGCGCGCGGCGATTTCCGCGGCGCTTCGCTTGCCGGCGTCGACGTCGGGCGCCACCAGCATGATCGCCCTCACGCCGTCGGGCAGTGCAATTGCGCTTGCGAGGAAGCCGATCGCGCGGCTGGTCATGCCCTGCGCCACGCGCACCAGCAGCGCGCGGTTCTGGCCGATCGCCGGGAAGCCCGGCGTCCCGGCGATCTGCCGGCGAGCCGGGAAGCCGAGATTGGCGGGAGCCCCGCGCACCGAGCCGATGTCGCCATGGCCGAACAGCGCCGCGCCTGGTCCGTTGGCCCAGATCACCGTTTCGAGGTCGGTCGACAGGATCGCAATCGCATCACCTGCCAGGAAATGCCCGCGAACAGCATCCAGGACGGCGATGTCGATGAACGGATAGACTCGTGGCGTCATGTAGACCGTCACCCTACTCCAGTTCGCGAGATCGTCACCCTACCCCGAACACGCGAAAATGGCTGCAATTAACCGATTTTTAATAATAGGAATCGCCCCCGCCCGTCCATCGCGGCATCGCCCGATGCGCCGGTTTCGGCGGTCGTGGTTAATCTGCGGGCGATTTTCGAGTGCAGTGCAACATAGATATTGCACTGCACAACAAAGCGCGCTATAGATTAACCATCGCTGGGCCGGAAGGGCGCCATACGCGCAGCCCGGTCCGCATGGAAACGCAACCGAGGACAAGATCATGAGCAAGACCGCGAAATCCGACACCATCGAATTCCCGACCTTCGACGCGTCGAAGGCGACCGAACAGTTCCGCGACATGGCCGAGAAGGGCATGGAGCAGACCAAGGAAGTCTATTCCAAGATCAAGACCGGCGCCGAAGAGGCCCAGAAGACCCTCGAATCGACCTTCGAGACGGTCAAGGCCTCGTCGTCCGACCTGTCGCTGAAGGCGATCGCCGCGATGCGCGCCAACTCGGAAGCCACCTTCGCGCACCTCGAGGCGCTGGTTGGCGTCAAGTCCGTGTCGGAATTCGTCGAGCTGCAGACCGCCTGGATGCGCAAGAGCGTCGAGATGACCGTCGCGCAGGCGAAGGACATGCAGGCGACGTCGTCCAAGGCGATGGAAGAGGTCACCAAGCCGATGAAGACCGCTTTCGAGAAGACCCTCAAGGAACTTAAGGTCGCCTGATCCGTTCAGTCGCCAAGCAATCCCGAGAGCGGTATCCTCCTCCCGCCGCTCCGGGGTCAGTGGCCGGCACCTCCTCCCGCTGGCCAGACAAGGAAAAGACCGGGTCCTCCCCCCGGTCTTTTTCCGTTTCAGGGGATGAGTCACGGCGGTTCCGGGCACTGCCCTAACGGTTACACGGGGAGCGGCCTCAATCCGGACAAGCCCGAGATTGCGCCTCCGAAAAGCCTTGAAATGTCGGTCGGGAGGACGTATGCACCCCTCGTCGCCAAGACCTGTGCGGTTGTAGCTCAGTTGGTTAGAGCGCCGGATTGTGGATCCGGAGGTCGGTGGTTCGAGCCCACCCAACCGTACCATTCATGTCTCACGTCAATCTCCCGCTGGATCAGTCGCCACACCGAGGCGCTGCACCCTGCTTGCACTCGCCCTCAGGTTGCGCGATCCTCTGCTCGCCTTGGGAGGGGCGATCCATGTGGGGGAGATGGGCGGGGCTTGCGCTTGCCTTGATGCTTTCGGGCTGCGCCGGGCTCGACAAGGCGCTCCAGTATGAAACGACGACCTACTACGTGCAGATGCCGGACGACCGCTACCGGATATTCGAGCATCCGCAACGCGACCGTATCATGACGACGCCCAGCATCGGCACGGCCGTGGCGGTCGGCGCCGCGTCCGGACTCACTCTCGGCATAGCCGAGATCGACCCGCCGGAACTGCGCCACGAAAAGGCGGCCCGCGCTTATCTCGACCAGACCAACCGCGGCCATTGCCGGATCGTCTCGGGCTATCTCGTCGTCAGGCCGCAATATGAATTCCGCTTCGATTGCACCGGCGCGCCGCCGGCCGCGTCGCCGGCGGACGCGGGACAAGCTATTCCGCCGCGTCCAGCTTGATCACGCCGCGGCGGATCTGGTCTTCCTCGATCGACTCGAACAGCGCGCGGAAATTGCCTTCGCCAAAACCTTCGTCGCCCTTCCGCTGGATGAACTCGAAGAAGATCGGCCCGATCACTGTCTTGGAAAAGATCTGCAGCAGGATCTTCGTCATGCCGCCGTCGACCACGCCTTCGCCGTCGATCAGGATGCCGTGCTTCTTCATCCGCTCGATCGGCTCGTCATGGCCATTCACCCGCTCGTGGCTCATCTCGTAATAGGTCTCCGGCGGACCGGGCATGAACCTGAGCCCGTTGGCGTCGAGCCGATCGGTGGCGTCGTAGATCGCGTCGGTGCCGACGGCGATGTGCTGGATGCCTTCGCCCTTGTATTTGCGCAGATATTCCTCGATCTGGCTCTTGTCGTCGGTCGACTCGTTGAGCGGAATGCGGATCTTGCCGCAGGGCGAGGTGATGGCCCGCGACACCAGCCCGGTCAGCTTGCCGGCAATGTCGAAGAAATGGATCTGCCTGAAGCCGAACAGCTCGCGGTAGAACGCCCACCACTTGTCCATGTTCCCGCGGAAGACATTATGGGTCAGGTGGTCGAGATAGTAGAAGCCGACGCCTTGCGGCTTCGGATCGCGCACGCCCAGCCATACGAACTCGTCGTCATAGGCCGATCCCTTCGCGCCGTACTTGTCAACGAAGTAGAGCAGCGAACCGCCGATGCCGACGATCGCCGGCACGTCGAGCGCCTTGTCGTCGCCCGTATAGGGCGTGGCACCCTTGGCAACGGCATGGTCGAAGGCATGCTTCGCGTCGACCACCCGCCAGGCCATCGATGGCGCGCACGGGCCGTGCTGGTCGACGAAGCGCATCGCATGTGAGTCGGGCTCGGCGTTCAGCACATAATTGATGTCGCCCTGCCGCCAGACGGTGATGTTCTTCGTCCGGTGCCTCGCGACAGGCGCGTAACCCATCCGAGCGAACAGTTCCTCCAGCTTCGCGGGCTCCGGATGCGCGAATTCGACGAACTCGAACCCGTCGGTGCCTGCGGGATTGTCGGTGCTGATCTTCGCAGGCGGCGCGTCGTGCGGAAACGGTCCCATGTCATCCTCCTGAATGGCTGAATTCGATGCCTAAGAGCATAGTCCGAATCCGGCGCACGAGGCTTGCATTGCAGGGTGAGAACTGTCTCACTGGTGCATGAATCGTGCATGAGATGGAGCAATCCGGTGGTTGAGGATCGCATTGACGGATTTGACCGCAAGATACTGGCGTTGCTGCAGCAGGATGCGCGGCTGACCAACAACGACCTGTCGGAGCGGGTGAACCTGTCGCCGTCGCAATGTTCCAGGCGCCGGCAGCGGCTGGAGGAAGAGGGCTTCGTCACCGCCTACCACGCCATGCTCGACCGCCAGAAGCTCGGCTTTCCGCTGGTCAACATGGTCTCGGTGACGTTGGCCACCCACAATCGCGACAACGCCCGCCGCTTCGCCGACCTGATCGCGCGCCTGCCGGAGGTGCAGGAGGCGCACGCGCTGACCGGCGAGATGGACTACATCCTGAAGATCGTCACCCGCGACCTGAAATCCCTGTCGGACTTCGTCAACGACGTCCTGCTGCCGCATGAATCGGTCCAGCACGTGAAGACGGCGATCGTGCTGCAGACGCTGAAGGAGACGACGGCGCTGCCGCTGTGAGCGGATGGCAGAACGCCGGGGCCTAAAATAGGCTGCCCTGTGTGCCGGCCGGCTTTGGCGCGGCTGCCTTCGGTTTCGGTTTCGCCGGTTCCGCTGCCCCGTCTCCACTTCCTGCGACCGCCTCCTGCATACCGTCAGCGAAGCGTATCGACAGTCGCATTCCATCGGACACCTCGGCGGCGCGCCTCAACAGCTTCCCATCGGCATCGCTCACCAGCGCGAAGCCCCGGTCGAGAATTGCCTGGTGCGACAGCGAACCGATCAATCGCGCGGCTTGCGCCAATCTTTGCCGGCGTTCGCCGAGACGCCCGTCGAACAGGGCCGGCAGGCGCGCGCCCAATCGGTCGACGCTGCGCCGGTTCTCGGCGTTGCGGCGCGCGATCGGCTCGACCGTCATGCGCCGCGCCGCATTATCCAGCCTGAGCCGACGCGTTGCGTTCGACCCTTTTGCCGCGTTCGGCAATTGCGCCGCCGCGCGCGCCAGATGCCGCCGCGCTTCCGCGATGCTGCGCTGCAGTGTCGCCGGCGACAGGCGGATCGCCGACAGCCGCGCCCGCTTCCGTTCCGCGCCGGAAACCGCCGCACGGTCGAGTCGGGCTGCCAACTCGTCGAAGCGCCGACGCGGCAGGGCGAACAATTGGTCTGGCGAGGGGAGCGCCCGCGCTGCCGCCCGCAGTGCTTGCCGCTGCCGGTCGATGTTGCGCGAGGTGCAAGCGCGGAGCCGCGCGCCAAGGCCGGCAAGCGTCGCCTCCAGTTCGGCCCGCACCGGCACCGCCATTTCGGCGGCGCCCGTTGGCGTCGGCGCGCGGATGTCGGCAGCGAGGTCGATCAAGGTCCAGTCGGTCTCATGGCCGACCGCCGAGATCACCGGGATGTCTGAGGCGGCCACGGCGCGGACGATCGCCTCGTCGTTGAACCCCCACAGATCCTCCAGGCTGCCGCCGCCGCGCGCGACGATGATGACGTCCGGCCGCGCGATCGGCCCGCCCGCGGCGATCGCGTTGAAACCATTGACCGCCGCCGCCACTTCGGCGCCCGTCGTCTCGCCCTGCACCCGCACTGGCCAGACGATGACATGCAGCGGAAACCGGTCGGAGATCCGGTGGATGATGTCGCGGATCACGGCGCCAGTCGGCGACGTCACTACGCCGATGACGCGCGGCATGAAGGGCAGCAACTGCTTGCGCCCCTCATCGAACAGGCCTTCGGCTGCCAGCCTGCGCTTGCGCTCCTCGAGAAGCGCCATCAGCGCGCCGGCGCCGGCCGGCTCGAGATTCTCGATCACGATCTGGTATTTCGACGAGCCCGGATAGGTGGTCAGCTTGCCGGTGGCGATCACCTCCATCCCCTCTTCGGGGCGGAATTTCAGCTTGCCGAACGTGCCTTTCCACACCACCGCCTCGATCCGCGAGCGGTCATCCTTCAGCGAGAAATAGGCGTGGCCCGACGAATGCGGTCCGCGATAGCCCGAAATCTCGCCGCGCACCCGCACATTGCCGAAAGCGTCCTCGACGGTCCGCTTCAGCGCGATCGAGATCTCGCTGACCGAATATTCATGCGCGTTCGTCAAAGAATCGGTGCTGTCGTCCATGCCGACACTGATCGGCAAAGCGATTGCTCCAGTCAAGAACGGCTCGGGAACATGCTTGACGCTCCGACTGTTCCAAAGGCACATCGGCGGCTCGCAACGGGAGCCCGTCATGACCGAGAAGCCCAGCCTGACCCTGCGCCGCCGTTTCGCGGCCGTGCCGCAACTCGTCTACCGCGCGTGGACCGACCCTTCGATGCTGATGATGTGGTTCGGGCCGGCAGGCGCGAAGACGCTGAGCGCCGAGACGGATGCCCGGCCGGGCGGCCGTTACCACATCGTCTTCACGACCCCCGACGGCGAGACCCATGACGTCAGCGGCACCTACCGCGATGCGGCGGAGTTCACCGCGCTTGCCTTCTCCTGGATGTGGCGCACGCTGCCCGACCGTGCGTCCTTCGTGGCGCTGACCTTCGCGGACGACGGCGAGGGCGGCACCGATTTCACCATGCATCACAGCGGCTTCTTCGACGAGGCTGCGCGCGACGGCCATATCGAGGGCTGGACCGGCGCCCTCGATAATCTGGAGCGGTTCCTGGCAGGCCAAGCCTGACGAATGTCAATTTTTGACATATGACCGGCGGCTCCAAACAGGAGTCGCGCATGAACGTATCCGTGGGACAGAAATGGGAAGCCTTCGTCGCAGCCGCCGTCGAATCCGGGCGCTACGGCTCGGCCAGCGACATCGTCCGCGAAGGCTTGAGGCTGGTGGAAGAGCGCGAAGCGAAGCTGGCGGCGCTGCGCGCGAAGATAGAAGCGGCGATCGAAAAGGGAGGCGAGGTCAGCGACGACGAACTGGAGCAAAGACTGCTCCAGCGGGCCGCGAAGTCCGAGGCACGGGCACGCTGACATGCGCCGGGTCCGCTACATCGAGTCAGCGACCCGGGATTGCGATGACATCTTCGACTATCTTGCCAGCGAGGCAGGCACGAAAGTCGCGCTCAGGGTCCTGGGCCGGGTTCGGGCCAGATGCCGCGAGATAGCGTCGCTCCCGGCATTCTCGGGCGCGCCCGGCCTGAACTTCTGCCGCATATCCGCAGCGTCGTCTGCGGATCATATGTCGTGTTCTTTCAATATCAGGAGAAGGTTCTGGAGGTCGTCCACGTTGCCGAAGGACATCGCGACCTTGCGGCTCTGTTCGACGAGCCGAGCTAGCCTACCACCCCGGCATCACCTGCCCCGGCCTGAGCCGCTTCCCCCGCACCCCATTCAGCGCCGCGAAGTCGAATGCGTGCTCGTCGGCGGCGGGGGCCGTGATGTTGTCCAGGCTTTCCGTGATGTGCCGCGCCACGGCGTCGACGATGTCGCGCGCGCCGGTGTGGCCGCGCAGGATGCCGATCCTGCAGTCCGGCAGCGGCGAGAAGCCGTCGGCCTCGCCCAGCACCCGCATGCCGGGCCTCAGCGCGCATTCCGGCAGCACCGAGACCGCGAGCCCCGCCAGCACGCTGGCAATCACGACGGTTGCCGACCATGAAGTGAAGAGCACGCGGTGCTCGCGGCCTGACCGCTGCAGCGTCTCCGTCGCCGAGCGCCGCCACTGGCAGGTCGGCCGGCCGACCGCGAGCGGCACCACGGTTTCCTCATGCACCGAATGGCTGGCCGAGGTCACCCACAGCAGCGGCTCCTTGCGCACGATCTCGGTGACGTTGACATCGTCGCACTGTGTCACCAGCGCGATGTCGAGTTGACCCCGCCGCACCAACTCCGCGAGGTTGATCGTCGGCTCGCAGATCACCGACATCTCGATGCGCGGGTTGGACCGCGCGAAGCGGCCCATGATCTCGGGCAGGAACCGGTCGGCATAGTCGTCGGGCGTGCCGATCCGCACATGGCCCTCGAGCCTCGAATCGTCGAACGCCGCCAGCGTCTCCCGGTTCAGCCGCAGCATCCGCCGCGCATAGGACAGGAGCCGCTCGCCCTCGTCGGTCAGCCGGTTGGTGCGCCCGTCCTTCTCGAACAGCGGCTTGCCGATGCGTTCTTCCAGCCGCCGCATCTGCATGGAGACGGCGGACTGGGTCCGGAAAATCTCGTCGGCCGCCTTGGTGAAGCTGCCGGTGTCCGAAATGGCGACGAAGGTCTGCAACTGGTCGAGGTCGAGCGGCGCGTTCATATCCCATCAGCCCTTCTGATGTTTATGATGAAAAACATTCGTTAGACTAATCGATCTCCCCCTGTCAAACAGGGCATGTCCACAGCAAAGGCGCACCGAAAAGCCTCGGGGACGGCAGCACAGCCCGTGCGGCCGCTCGATCGTGCGCCGGGACTTTCGAAGGAACACGACCATGACGACGCTCGACCGCACCACGTTCCCGATGACCGGCACGACCCGCCCGGCTCTCGCCGTGCGCGTCGCCCGTAATGTCGTCGCTGCCTTCCGCGCCTGGAAAAATCGTCGCGAGATCTATCACCTCGGCATGATGTCGGAGTGGGAGCTCGCCGATATCGGGTTGACGCGCGCCGATCTTCACGTCGCCTGGCGCCAGCCATTGGGCGTCGATCCGACCGTCAAGCTCGGCCATATCGCCGAGGCCCGTGCCGCCCAGGAATTGCGCATGGCCAGTCGCGAAGCGGCCGAACGCGCGGCGCGTCAGGTCTGCTAGATCGCCCACCGTTCGCAGGCGCTCCCGTTCACATCCCGGCTCCCCGCCGGTCGCCTGCCTACTGCCCGGTCCTGAAAAGGGCCGGGCCTTTTCGTTCGAGGCGCCGATCCTCAGGGCCGGATCGGATACTCGACATAGGCGAAACGCCTGCTGTCGGGTGCCCAGCTGTTGACGTTGATCGAGCCTTGGCCGCCGTCAAACGCCACAAGATCGCGCGCCGATTTCCCCTCGACCGTCATCAGGTGGAGAATGACATTCCTGTCGGCGGGGTGGCCTAGCGTCCCTTTCGGATAGCTCAGATAGGCAATGCGCGAGCCGTCAGGCGAGACGTGCGGAAACCAGTTGACGCGGTCGTCGAAGGTGAGTTGCTCCAGATCCGACCCGTCCCTCCGCATCCGGAAAATCTGCGCGTGGCCCGTGATGGACGAGGCCATTTCCGAGTTGAAGTAGATCCAGCGCCCATCCGGGGAATACTCGGGACCATCGTTCGGCTTGTCGATGTCGGTCAGCCGCCGGTCCGGTCCGCCTTCGGCCGGAATCGTGAAGATGTTCCGGCGCGCCTGCGGCCCCGTCCCCTCGATCGCCACATAGGCGAGTTCGCTCTCGTCGGGCGAGACGCCGTGGAGATAGTATCTGAACGGCGCGGAATGCTCATTCGACACACGCGCAGGCTCGCCGCCGCGGATGTCCAGCCGGTACAAATGGCCGTCGTCCGAACTCACATAGATCCGCCGCCCGTCCGGCGACAGCACATGGTCGTTGTTCAGGTCCGCCAGGCCTCCGGTATCGATCAGCTCCGGCAAGCCGCCGCCAACGGCAATCCGCCAGAGCTGGCCGCCGGCGTTGAAGATCAGGTCACGTCCGTCCGGCGTCCAGTTGGGCGCCTCGATAAGCCGGTGGGTGCTGAAGACCGGGCGCTTCTCTCCGGTCACGACATCGAGGAGTGTCAGGACCGACCTCCGACCCTCCGCCAATTGCCTGCCATAGGGTTTGACGTCGAAGCTGGGCATTCTCACGTCCTCTGAACGAGGCTGGTTCGCGTCGCAAGCGCGACCTGCGCTGCCTTTACGGGCATCGCTGAACGTATGCCCCAGACTTACCGTGTTACGCCAATGCCTGCGGGTGTGTCGGGCGAGGGACGTCGCGGCCAAGTCGTTCTGCCGCGTCGATCCACTCGGCAATCGCATCCTGAACATTTGTGAGCGCCTCTTCGGGCGTCTCTCCGTCGCTCATGCAGCCCGGCAGATCCGGCACGGTCGCGACAAACCCTCCGCCATCCTCCACGGTCAGCGGCGAGACAATCACAGGATAGCGCAGTTCGCTCATCGGTTTCGAACCCAGTCGGCCAATTTCACCAGCTTCCGAACATATACTGGTTTGATCGGCCTTTTGTAGGGGATCGTGAGGATGGTTGGCGACTGCGGATGAGAGACTTTGAAGTGAGACCCGCCCCCGCGTGGCGGTTCACACAGCAGGCCGACTTCACGGCAGAGCTTTTCCACATCGTGTATCGACCAGTCGTTCTGCGGATTTCGCCGCATCCGGTCCAACAGCACGATGGGCCGCAGCGCCATGACGAGTTCGCTACCGCCGCCGCTCCATCCCCTTCAGATACTGGTCGAAGATCGATTCCATGCTCTTCTGGTAGTCGTCCCGCTGCTTCGATCCGCTCTCGAACATCTCGCCGAACAGGTCGTCATATGGGTTGCGCGCGCGGCCGCTCGGGTTGGCGCGCGGCCGCGGCGCCGGTTCCGGCTCGGGTTCCGGTTGGCGCTGGCCGCCGCGCATCATCTCCTCGAAGATGCGGCCGAGCGGATTGTCGGTCATCGGGTTCTGCTGGCGCGGTTCCGCCTGCCGCCGTTGCTGCGGCGCGGGCTGCGCCCCGCCGCCCATCATATCCTTGAGAATCTTGCCGAACGGGTTGTCGAAAGGGTCCATCGGGTTGGGCTGCTGCGGCGGCGCCTGACGCTGCTGCGGCTGGCCCATCATCCCGCCGCCCTGCTTCATCATCTGCTCGATCAGCTCGCCCAAGATGTTGCCGCCGGCGCCAAACCCGCCGGCCTGCGCCTGCTGCGGCTGGGCCTGCCCAGTGGATTGTTTGAACAGCCCGCCCATCATCATCGCCGCCATCGCCGGCAGCATCTGCTTCAGGATTTCCTGCTGGATGCCTGTCGCCTGCGCCGCCTGAGCCGCCACCGCGCGCGACAATTCCTTCGAGCCGAACAGGTGGCCCAGGATGCCGTTGCCCTCCTGCATGCCGGCCGGGGAGAACGCGTTGGCGGCATTCTCATAGTACTTGGCGTGCTGTCCGCTCGCCAGCGCCTGCAGGAAATTCGACACGCCATAGGGGTCTGACGTGTTGCGCTTCAGTCCCTGGCTGAACGCCGGGGCCAGCGCTTCCATCGCCAGCGCCGCCTGCTGCTGCGACAGGTTGAACTGCCGCGCCATCAGTTCGACAGCCTGGCCGTTCTGCGCCATCATTTCGTATAGGGGAAGCATGCCGATCCTCCGGAAGGTATGATGGCAGAGTAGACGAAAGACACGACATCGCAAACCATGGAGATGTCACATCGGAGAACGCTGTTGGAGAAGCGCGACGCGCCCGGATCGATGGTCCTTCATCGCTGGCAGATCGGCGAACAGTGGTGGCTGGTCGATGCATCCGTCACCGAAAATGGCGACCTTGTCATCTCCAGCGGCGATGCCGAGACCGAATGGCAGGCGATCGTCCATGCCGCCGATCTCGACGCCCTGGCGACCGCGCTGGTGACATCCATTCACTGGCAGATATCACCCGACGCCGGAATTCTCGATCTTCTCTATGCCAGGTTCTGGCGCGCCGGTAGCAATCCGTTTGACGAGATCAAGCGCTTTCTCAGCGACAACGCGATTGCCTGGCAATCCCAGGTCTGGTGACGCCTCTCAGTAGGCATATTCCATGAACGCCGGCTCGATCGAACCGCCCCAGCGCGTGTGATAGGCGTTGAGCATTTCTTCGGAGCTCGTCGTGCCCCGCGCCACGACCTCGTCCAGCGTCGACAGGAAACCGGTCTCGTCATAGCCGTCGCGGTTCTTGCGCGCGCGGTTCTTGAGCCCCAGGCGCGAGATCGCCAGTGTCTCGCGCGCGATCTCCACGAGCGACCGGTTGCGGAACATCGTCGCCAGCGCCTTTTCCGGCACCTCGTTGCGCATCGCCAGAACCTCTTCGTAGGTCCAGTCGCGCGTCATCTCCTCGGCCGCGTCCATCGCTTCCGCGTCATACAACAGCCCGACCCAGAACGCCGGCAGGGCGCAGATGCGCCGCCACGGCCCACCGTCGGCGCCGCGCATTTCGAGGAACCGCTTCAGCCGCACATCGGGGAACAGCGTCGACAGATGGTTCGCCCAGTCGCCCATCGTCGGCAAGCCGTCGGGAATGTCGTTGCGCGCGTCGCCCGCCATGAACTGGCGGAAGGTCATGTGCGTCATGTCGATATAGCCGCCGTCGCGGATGACGAAATACATCGGGACATCGAGCGCCCAGTCGACATAGTCGGCAAAGCCGAAGTCCGGGGTGAAGCAGAAGTCGAGCAGGCCGGAGCGCCGATTGTCGGTGTCGCGCCAGATATCGCCGCGCCAGCTTTGCAACCCGTTCGGCCGGCCGTCGGTAAAGGGTGAGTTGGCGAAAAGCGCCGTCGACAGCGGCTGCAGCTTCAGCGACACCTGCATCTTGCGCCGCATGTCCGCCTCGCTCTCGAAATCGAGATTCACCTGGATCGTGCAGGTGCGATACATCATGTCGAGCCCCTTGGTGCCGACCTTCGGCATGTAGCGGGTCATGATGTCGTAGCGAGATTTCGGCATTCGCGGCGTCTCGGCAAGCGTCCATTTCGGGCTGCCGCCGAGGCCGAGGAAGCGGATGCCCAGCGGCTCGGCGATCTCGCGCAATTGAGCCAGGTGCGCATTGCCCTCGCGGCAGGTCTGGTGGATCGTCTCCAGCGGCGCGCCCGACAGCTCGAACTGCCCGCCGGGTTCGAGCGAAATCGCGCCCTGGCCGGTCGGCTCGACCAGCCCGATGATGTTGCCGGCGTCAATGATCGGCTCCCAGCCCAGCATGTCCTTCATGCCGTCGAGCAGCGCCTTGATGCCGCGCGGCCCCTCATATGGAACGGGCGCGTTGCCATCGACATAGAACGGGAATTTCTCGTGCTCGGTGCCGATCCGCCACTTCTCGCGCGGCTTGTTGCCCTCGGCGAGGTGCCCGACGAGTTCGTCCATGCTTTCGATCGGGCGGAAATCGGTCGTGTCGCGCGCCATGAAGGCACTCCCCAAGGGTCGTCTTTTTGCGCGCGAGCATTGGCCGGAAACCGGCCCGGACGGCAAGCGAAAAAAGCTGAGCCAGAAGTCAATGAAACTTGATGGGTCGCGCTTGCTGGACCAGCGGATTCGCCGTCACCCCACGCCCCGGCCTCCGGCCGGACCCTCCCCGTCGAGGGGATGGAGGCGCCAAGCTCTCCGCACTCCTCCCCCTCGATGGGGGAGGTGGTCCGAAGGACCGGAGGGAGTGGGTCCCTACCGCCAGTCCCCGGTCGTCGCCTGGATCACCGCCATAGCCGCCACCGCCGCCGTATCCGCGCGCAGGATGCGCGGCCCGAGCGGGATCGACGTCACATAGGGCAGGGCGCGCAATTGCTGGCGTTCTTCGTCGGAAAAGCCGCCCTCCGGCCCGATCAGCAATCCAAGCTTCTGCTCGGAGATCGCCCGCAGCGCCGGCACGGGATTGTTGGTCTCAGCGCCCTCGTCGCAGAAGATCAGCCGGCGGCCGGGTTCCCATTCCCAGATCAGGCGGTCGAGCTTCACCACCTCGCGCACCTCGGGAATCGCCAGGATGCCGCATTGCTCGGCGGCCTCGATGACATTGGCGCGGATCCGGTCGATCCCGACAGACGACATCTGCGTGTGCTGGGTCAGCACCGGCTGCAGCACACCGGCGCCCATCTCGACCGCCTTCTGCACCAGATAGTCGAGTCGCCCGACCTTCAGCGGCGCGAAGCAGTAGACGAGGTCGGAAGCCGCCGGCTGCGGCCGCACCTGCATGGTCAGCGACAGTCGCACGCGCTTCTTGGTGATCTCGTCGATCCGCGCCAGCCACTCGCCGTCGGTGCCGTTGAACACCAGCACCTGCGCGCCGGGCCGCAGCCGCAGCACGTTGAGCAGATAGTGGCCCTGTTGCGGATCGGGCTCGATCTCTCCGTCCGGACCCATCGGTTGCGGCACGAAAAGCCGCTGCATTCGATAATTTGCGCGCATCGCGGCGAGCCATGCGGCAGGCTTGCGGCGAGTTCAAGGCACTATCGGAGGGCGGACGGATGCCAGGCGGGCGCGTAGCCCTGCGCCAGCGCGTGCAAAGTCACGAGCGGTGTCAGAAGCTGCTGCGCTCCCGCCGGTAAGGCGGCGTGCCGCCAACCGCCGAATGACCACGCAAGCCAACTTTCATTGGCTCGTACGAAAGCCACTTCACCCACCGCGATCATCGCGCCGGAAGGGACGGAGGAACAGTTGGAAGCGTCGATACCCCCACCCCTAACCCCTCCCCACAAGGGGGAGGGGGACTTGGCGCGCGGCAGCTCTCCCTCCTCCTTGTGGGGAGGGGTTAGGGGTGGGGGTGCTTCGCGCCGATTCTGCCGAACGCTACGCGACGCCCACCTCTCCCGATGAAGCAACGCATCCATCTCCGGTGCGCTGATCGTCTTGCGGCCCTGTCCCGCCGAAAAGCACCGCGCGAACTCCACTGCCCGCTCCCGCCGGCAGTAGAAGCAGGGGCGATGCCCCGCCGCCAGCGCCGTCACCTCGTCGAGGAAAAACAGTTCCGTCCAGCCGGCATTGCCCGATGGCGCGTTGCGGCCCATCACCTCGCGCCTGCGCCCGCGGAAATCGCAGTCGCAGATGATCCAGGCCTTCGTCGTCCAGCGCCGTGTCAGCAGCGTCCTGGTCGCCGGGTCGTGTATCGCGCCGCGGTTGCCGGTGAACATGCCGCGCGCCGCCACGGCATGGATGTTCCCGAACGGATCGACCCTGTTCTGCAAAGGCATTCCGGCTCCTTTTCCGGCGCTCGCCGGCATGATACCGCTCGGAGCCGTCCTGCCCACCCGGAAAGCGCGCATGCACGTCCTCGTCGTCGAGAACTACGACAATACCGGCCTCGGCCAGATGGCGACGGCGCTCGACGAGGCCGGCGCGCAGGTGACGATCCTCCGCGCCCATCGCGGCGATCCGTTGCCGGCCGGTCCCGACGGGCATGACGCGATCATCGTGCTCGGCGGCGGCCAGAACGCGGTCGCCGACGGTGAATATCCCTACCTGCCGGACTTGGCCGCCCTGATGCGCGCCTTCGCCGAGTCCGGCCGCTCGACACTCGGCATCTGCCTCGGCAGCCAGATTCTCGCCCGCGCCTATGGCGCCGACAACCTGATCGGCGCCGCGCCCGAGTTCGGCTGGCAGACCGTGGCGCTGACGCCTGAAGGGCAGGCCGATCCGGTGCTCGCCGCGCTGCCCGAGAGCTTCCCGATCTTCCAGTGGCACGACGACACGTTCACGCTGCCGCGCGGCGGAACGCGGCTCGCCGGCAACGATGCCGCGCACAACCAGGCCTTCCGCGTCGGCCGCGCCGGCTACGGCATCCAGTTCCATTTCGAGGCGGACCGCAACCTGGTCGCCGAGTGGCACGAGGCATTCGCCGAAACGATTGCGGCCAGGCGCCCGGGCTGGCTGGGCCGCTATCCGTCCGAAGCCGAGATCCATGGCCCCGTTGCGGACGCGGCAGGCCTCGCCATCGCCCGCGCCTGGGTGAAAACCATCACGGCGTGAGCCGCCCGGCACGCCTGCGTTGCCGATTTGCCACTGGCCCCGGCAATCCACAATTGTCTCGGTAGCTGCGCTTCCCTTTCGCGCCGCCCCGGCCTAGAGGCTCCCCCGCCGCGCATGCCGCCGGGGTGGATCATGTCCGAGATGTGTCGGAACCATGAAACAATCCAGGCGTTTCTGCGAAACCAAACGGTAACGTTGATAAAGCATATTGCAGGACACCAACCGAGATGACCCCCGTGAAATCAGCTCTCCTGTCTGTCCTGATGCTGTCTGGCCTCGCCATGTGGGGCGCTGGCATCTACTCCGCCGATGCAGCCGGCGGACATGCGCCGGTCGACGGTTACGGCGTCGTCCAGGCTTCGCGCTAGTCTTTCCAGCCGACCTGCAGCAACCGCTTCGACCTTCCTTCGATCGCCAGGGCCGTCAGCACGCCGGACATATACGCGCCGGTGTCGACATTGACGCGGTTAGGCATGATCTCGGGTTCCTGTTGCGGCGTATGGCCGTGCACGATGATCTTCTCGTGCGGAAGCGGCCATTTCAGGAATTTCTCGCGTATCCAGATCAGGTCGTCAGGATTCTGCTCGGCCAGCGGCACGCCCGGCCTCACGCCGGCGTGGCAGAAGAAGAAGTCGCCATAGGTGACCGAACGCGGGAGCCCGTTCAGGAAGGCCAGGTGCGCCTCCGGCATCGCCGACAACAGCGCGTCCGCCGCCTGCCGCGCCAGCCATGACGAGCTGAAGTCGGCCTCGACGCCGTAGGACAGCGCCGTCTCCAGCCCGCCGTGGAGCGCGAAGAGCCCGTTCTTGTCGGCGTTGCCGAGGAAATCGATCAGCCCGACGTCATGGTTGCCCGCGAGCGCGACGACGCGCGAATCCGACCGGATGGCGCGGCGGATCAGTTCGATGACGCCCTTCGAATCTGGTCCGCGGTCGACATAATCTCCGACATGTATGACCCGCCAGTCGTCCGGCCGGTCGCGCTCGATCTCGCGGCCGATCTGCGCATGCATTTCCGTGAGCAGGTCGAGCCGGCCGTGCACGTCGCCGATGGCGTAGAGCCTCATGCCAGGCGGCCCGGCGGCGTCGATCAGGTGCATCGCCTTACCACACTCGGCCGGTCGCCGGTCAGCCCGGCTTGCGGTCCAGCCAGTCCTTCGCGGCATTTCGGATGTCGCGCTTGCCGCACAGCGCCATCGTGACGTCGAGTTCGCGCCGGATGATCTCAAGTGTCCTCGTCACACCGGCCTCGCCCATTGCGCCAAGGCCGTAGAGGAACGGGCGGCCGATATAGGTGCCCTTAGCGCCGAGGCACAGCGCCTTCAGCACGTCCTGCCCCGAGCGGATGCCGCCGTCGAGATGCACCTCGACCTTGTCGCCGACCGCGTCGGCGATCTCTTCCAGCTTGCAGATCGACGAATCGGCGCCGTCGAGCTGGCGGCCGCCGTGGTTCGACACGATGATCGCATCCGCGCCCGTCCGCGCCGCCATCTCCGCGTCCTCCCGGTCGAGAATGCCTTTCAGGATCAGCTTGCCGCCCCAGCGCTCCTTGATCCACTCGACATCCTTCCACGACAGCTGCGGGTCGAACTGCTCGTTCGTCCAGGATGACAGCGACCCCAGGTCGCCGACACCCTTGGCATGGCCGACGATGTTGCGGAACGTGTGCCGCTTGGTGCCAAGCATCTTCATGCACCAGCCGGGCCGCGTCGCCATCTGCCAGATGTGCTTGGGCGTGAATTTCGGCGGGGCCGACAGCCCGTTGCGCAGATCCTTGTGCCGCTGGCCCAGAATCTGCAGGTCGAGCGTCAGCACCAGCGCCGAACATTTCGCCGCCTTGGCGCGGTCGATCAGGTTCATCACGAAGTCCTTGTCCCGCATCACGTAGAGCTGGAACCAGAACGGCTTCGTCGTCACCGACGCCACGTCCTCGATCGAGCAGATGCTCATCGTCGACAGCGTGAAAGGCACGCCGAACTTCTCCGCCGCCCGCGCCGCCAGCATCTCGCCGTCGGCATGCTGCATGCCAGTCAGGCCGGTCGGCGACAGCGCCACCGGCATCGAGACCTTTTCGCCGATCATCGTCGATTCCAGCGATCTGTTGGTCATGTCGACCAGCACCCGCTGCCGCAGCTTGATCTTGCCGAAATCCTCCTCGTTGGCGCGGTAAGTGCTCTCCGTCCAGGCGCCCGAGTCGGCATAGTCGAAGAACATCTTCGGCACCCGCCGCCGGGCGAGGGACTTCATTTCGCTGATGGTGAGAACGTCGCCCATGTGTTGCATCCGTTTGAAGTTGGCATTGAAGTCAGGATTTTCGCGCCGTACCCGCCCGGTCGCCGGTTGAACGCTGGAGCAGACGCAATCGCGAGACGCGCCGCCACTCCCCGGTCCGTTCTGCCACCGCCACCGCCGACGAGACGAAGTCGATATGCGCTTCCGCCGCTGCCCGCGCGCCGGCCGGATCGCCGGCCACCACCGCCTGGTGGATCGCCTTGTGCTGGGCGAGAAGCTTCTCGCGCGTGCCGGGCACCGTGTAGATCAGCGATCGGCTGAAGAAGACCCCGTCGGCCAGCAGCCGGTAGCACGAGCGCAGCGTGTGCAGCAGGATGATGTTGTGCGCGCACTCGCCGATGGCGTTGTGGAACTCGACGTCGATCTGCGCCTCGGCGTCGAAATCGTCGCCCGTATTGGCCGCCTCCATGCGCCTCATGATGCTGTCGAGCAGCGCCCGGTCCTCCGCGGTCGCCCGCCGCGCCGCATAGTCCGCCGCCATGCCCTCTATGTCGCGGCGGTATTCGAGATAGTCCGCCGTCGCCTTCGGATGCGCCGCGATCAGTTCGACCATCGGCGGCGTGAACACCTGTCCGACGATGTCGGCGACATAGGTGCCGCCGCCATGGCGTGTTGTCAGCAGTCCGCGCTCTTCCAGTGACTGAAGCGCATTGCGGAGGATCGGCCGCGACACTTCGAGCTGGGTCGCGAGGTCGCGCTCGCCTGGCAACCGGTCGCCGACCCGCAGCACGCCTTCGAGGATCAGCGACTCGACCTGCAGCACCACCTCATCAGCGGTACGAGAATGCGCGATGCGGGTGAAGATGTCGCCCAAGGCCAGACTTCCAGGCTGCCGGTTGCGACCTTCTAGCCAATGCCGACAAACTGGTCAACTTTTTTGTCCACTTGTTGCTTTGCGCATTCTGGTCGAGTATCGCTTGCGAGCCAGGAACATCCGTCGCGCATGAAAGGGAGTATCCGACATGTCCGGTCTCGTGATGCCCGCCCCCGACGCGGACACCATGCGCCGCCGCGACGAGATCGTGGCCGACATGCGCATCATTGTGCCGGGAGAAGGCGTGGTCGACCAGCCGAACGGCATGCGCGTCTTCGAGAGCGACGGTCTGACCGCCTACCGCCAACTGCCGCTGGTCGTCGTGCTGCCGGAGACCGTGGCGCAGGTGTCGCGCATCCTGAAATATTGCAACGACCGCAACATCCGCGTCGTGCCGCGCGGCTCGGGCACCTCGCTCTCCGGCGGCGCGCTGCCGCTGGAAGACGCGGTCCTGCTGGTGATGAGCCGCTTCAACCGGATCCTCGACATCGACTTCGCCAACCGCGCCGTCGTCGCGCAGCCTGGAGTCACCAATCTCGGCATCACCGTCGCCGTCGAGCAGCAGGGCTTCTACTACGCGCCAGACCCGTCCTCGCAGATCGCCTGCTCGATCGGCGGCAACGTCGCCGAGAATTCCGGGGGCGTGCACTGCCTGAAATACGGCCTCACCGCCAACAACGTGCTCGGCATCGAGATGGTGCTGATGGACGGCGAAGTTATCCGGCTCGGCGGCAAGCATCTGGACAGCGAGGGCTATGACCTGCTCGGCGTCATGACCGGCTCCGAAGGCCTGCTCGGCGTCGTCACCGAAGTCACGGTGCGCATCCTGAAGAAGCCCGAAGCCGCCCGCGCACTGCTGATCGGTTTCCCGACTTCCGAACAGGGCGGCCAGTGCGTCGCCGACATCATCGGGGCGGGCATCATACCCGGCGGCATGGAGATGATGGACCGGCCGGCCATCCATGCGGCCGAGGATTTCGTCCACGCCGGCTATCCGCTCGACGTCGAGGCCTTGCTGATCGTCGAACTCGACGGTCCGGGGCCGGAGATCGACCACCTGATCGGCGAGGTCGAGGCGATCGCGGCGCGGAACGGCTCCACCACCTGCCGCATCTCGACCTCGGAAGCCGAGCGCCTGTCGTTCTGGGCCGGCCGCAAGGCGGCGTTCCCCGCCGTCGGACGCATCTCGCCCGACTATTACTGCATGGACGGCACCATACCGCGCAAGGAACTGCCGCGCGTTCTGGCCGGCATGCGCGAGATGTCAGAGCGCTACGGGCTCGGCGTCGCCAACGTCTTCCACGCCGGCGATGGCAACCTGCACCCGCTCATCCTCTACGACGCCAACATTCCGGGCGAACTGGAGAAGGCGGAGAGTTTCGGCTCCGACATCCTGCGGCTGTGCGTCGCCGTCGGCGGCGTGCTGACCGGCGAACACGGCGTCGGCGTCGAGAAGCGCGACCTGATGCCGGAAATGTTCAACCAGATCGACCTCGACCAGCAGATGCGCGTCAAATGCGCCTTCGACCCCAATCACCTTCTCAACCCCGGCAAAGTCTTCCCGCAACTGCGCCGCTGCGCCGAGTTGGGCCGCATGCACGTGCATAGGGGGCAGATGGCGTTTCCGGACATTCCGAGGTTTTGACTTTGGCCGCTACCGTCTTTTCCGCTACAATCGCCACAGGAAGGAGGTTGCCTCCATGAACACGCATGTCGCGCCGCCGCCGGGCAAGTTGACCGCCGAACAGTTCCTCGCCTTCATCGAGGACCGTCCGCGCGAGGAACGCTGGCAACTGATCGACGGAGAGCCGTTCATGATGATGTCGCCTGCACGGCTGCCGCACCAGATGATTGGTCGCAATCTCGCGCGGTTGCTGGATCTCGCCCTGGAACAGGTCAGGCCGGATTTGGCCGCGCTTCAAGAGGTGGCCGTACGCGTAGAGGACTTTCCGGATTTCCTTGCCGTCGCTGACGTGGCGGTAATCGATTCCGAAGTGGAGGACGTTGTCTATGGCACCGGCTTCTATCTCGCCGCAGAAGTCCTCTCGGAGTCGAACACCCGTGAATTCATCAGCCGCAAGCGTTCCATCTACGCCGCCTCGCCAGGTTGCCTGCATGTGCTTGTCATTTCCCAGAAGGAATTCGCAGTCGAAGTCTGGTCGCGCTCCGACGGCTGGAAAGGCCGCATCTACCGCTCGCCCGAAGACCTGATCGAACTACCCGAGTTCGGCTTCTTCTGCCGCGTCGCCGACCTCTATCGCGGCACGCCGGTCAAGTGAGCGTCCACTGACTACCTTCACCCCCACGTCCCCCACCGAAACCCTCGACGCCGTCCAATGGGCGCTGTCGGAGGAAGCCCCGCTCGAAATCCTCGGCCAAGGCTCGAAGCGCGGCATCGGACGGCCGGCGCAGACCGAGCATACGATCGACCTGTCGCGGCTGACGGGCGTGACGCTCTATGAGCCGGAGGAACTCGTCCTCTCCGCCCATGCCGGCACGCCGCTCGCGGAGATCGAGGCGCTGCTGCGGGCGAGGGGACAGGAACTCGCCTTCGAGCCGATGGACTACGGCCCCCTGTTGGGCGACGAGCCGGCCCAAAGGGGCAAGTCAGGCACGATCGGCGGCGTCCTCGCCGCCAATCTCTCCGGGCCCCGTCGCCTGAAGGCTGGCGCCGCGCGCGACCACATTCTCGGCGTCAACTGCGTCTCCGGCCGCGGCGAGGCATTCAAGTCGGGCGGGCGCGTGGTGAAGAACGTCACCGGCTACGACCTGTCGAAAGTCATGGCCGGTTCGTGGGGCACGCTCGCCGTCGTCACCGACCTGACCTTCAAGGTTCTGCCCGCCGCCGAGACGGAGACGACCGTGGCCTTGCGCCGGCTGGACGACGAAAGGGCGACGGCGGCGATGGCGGCGGCCATGGGCTCCAGCGCCGAGGTCTCAGCCGCCGCGCATCTGCCGGAACTGGTCGCATCGCGGGTCTCTAGCAATCTGGGGTCCGACCCCGCCACCCTGCTGCGCGTCGAAGGGTTTGGCCCCTCGGTTGCCTACCGCGTCGCCATGCTGCGCGATCTGTTCGGCGGGCATGTCCAGACGATCGAGGCTGAAACCTCCCGTGCGCTCTGGCGCGACATCCGCGATGTCGCGCCCTTCGCCGACGGCACGCAGCGTCCGGTCTGGCGCGTCTCGATCCAGCCCGCCGCCGGCTGGCGGCTGGTCGAGGCGCTGCGCATGCAGGCAGCGGTCGACGCCTTCTACGATTGGCAGGGCGGGCTCGTCTGGCTGCGCATGGAGGCGGATCCGGAGGCGGAGATCGTCCGCGGCCTGATCCGCCGCTTCGGCGGCGGCCACGCCACGCTGGTACGTGCGACAGCGCCCGTTCGCGCCGGCACGCCGGTGTTCGAGCCGCAGGCCGGCGCGCTCGGCGCGCTCGCGGCGCGCCTCAAGGCCGAGTTCGATCCCAAGGGCATTCTCAATCCCGGGCGGATGGCGGGCGGCTGAATGTCTGCTAGATTTGCCGCAGCAACCAAGAGGGGAACGCCATGACCGACATGAACACCGCACCCGTCCCGCCGCGTCAGACCGACCAATGGCTGGAGCCCGGCAAGATCAACGTGCAGATCGTCTACTTTCTCTACATCGCCGGCATGTTCATCCCGATCCTGCCGATCGTCGGTCTCGTCATTGCCTACATCAACCGCGGCAAGGCGGGCGGCTGGGTCGACACCCATTACACCTGGCTGATCCGCACCTTCTGGATCGGCCTGCTCTACACCTTTGTCGCGGCGGCACTGATGCTGCTGCTGATCGGCTTCCTCGTCATCGTCGCCGTCGCCATCTGGATCATCGTCCGCTGCGTGATCGGGCTGCAGGCGGCAGGCCGGAACGAGCCGATCCGGAACCCGGAGAGCTGGCTGATTTGAGATAAGGAAGCAGCCACCCGTGGCCGACAGGTATGCTAAGCTGCCTCACGATCAGGAGGAAACAATGAAGATCTCCGACGTTCTGAGTTCCGATCCTGAAATCGTCTCGGGTGCCGTGGTGTTCAAGGGAACCCGCGTGCCGGTCGACGCCTTCTTCGAAAATATCGCGGCCGGCATGTCTGTCGAAGAGTTTCTGGACAATTTCCCAACTGTCGAACGGGACCAGGTCGAAGGGTTGCTCCGGGTCCTGTCGGACGACGCAAAACGTTCGTTTCCGAGGGCTGCTTGAGGGCGGTCGTCGATGAAGGCGTGCCTCGTGAACTGGTTCGGTTGCTCCGAGACCGGGGGTGCGACATTCACAGCTTTCCCAAGACTTGGAAAGGAACCAAGAATGGCCGACTGCTGCAATTGATTGAGGAGAACGGCTTCGATTGTCTGGTCACGACGGATAAGAACCTGAACTATCAGCAGAATTTGGCCAATGTCGCGTTGGCTGTCATCGTCCTTCCAGTTCAGAAACTGGAACAGATGGAAAGCCATATCGACACAATTGCCGACGCCTTGAGGACACTGCTTCCCGGGCGCGTCGACCTGCTCAGATTTCCATCTCAGGCATAGCTGAAATCGTTTCATGCAAACCTCCTTCTCCCTCGCCCAGCTCGCCGATCCGCATGTCGCGGAGTCGGAGAAGATATTGCGCAAGTGCGTTCATTGCGGGTTCTGCACGGCGACCTGCCCGACCTATGTGACGCTCGGCAACGAGCTCGATTCTCCGCGCGGGCGCATCTACCTGATCAAGGACATGCTGGAGAACGGCCGGCCGGCGGACGAGGAGATCGTCACCCACATCGACCGCTGCCTGTCCTGCCTCGCCTGCATGACGACCTGCCCGTCGGGCGTGAATTACATGCATCTCGTCGACCACGCCCGGACGCATATCGAACAGACCTACAATCGGCCGCTGATCGACCGCGCCATCCGTGCGGTGCTGGCGATGGTGCTGCCCTATCCGTCCCGCTTCCGCGCCGCGCTGAAACTCGCCACGCTTGGGCGTCCCTTCACGCCGCTGTTCGGCAAGGTCAAGGCGCTGAAGCCGCTGGCCGCGATGCTGGCGATGGCGCCGAAATCGGTGCCGGCTTCATCCGCCGTGTCGCGCCCCGCAACGCACCCCTCCACCGCGCCGAAGCGTGGCCGCGTCGCGCTGCTCACCGGCTGCGCGCAGTCGGTGCTCGATCCGGCGATCAACGAGGCGACAGTGCGGCTGCTCACCCGGCTCGGCGTCGAGGTCGTGGTGCCGGAGGGCGAGGCCTGCTGCGGCGCGCTGGTGCATCACATGGGCCGCGAGGAAGCAGCGCTCGCTGCCGCGCGCACCAATGTCGACGCCTGGACTCGCGAGATCGACCGTGGCGGCCTCGATGCCATCGTCATCACCGCGTCGGGCTGCGGCACGACGATCAAAGACTACGGCTTCATGCTGCGCCTCGATCCAGCCTATGCGGCAAAGGCGGCGCGGGTCTCGGCGCTGGCGAAGGACGTCGCCGAATATCTTTCGACGCTCGACCTGCCCGAGCCTGCGGTACGGTCTGGTCTCACCGTCGCCTATCACTCCGCCTGCTCGATGCAGCACGGCCAGAAGATCGTGCGGCAGCCGAAGGAACTGCTGACCCGCGCGGGCTTCGTGGTGAAGGAGCCGCGCGAGGGGCATCTCTGCTGCGGCTCGGCCGGCACCTACAACATCCTGCAGCCCGAGATCGCCGCGACGCTGCGCAAGCGCAAGGTCGGCAATATCGAGGCGACGGGCGCGCTCCTCGTCGCCACGGGCAATATCGGCTGCATGACCCAGATCGGCGGCGGCACGAAACTACCGGTCGTCCACACGATCGAATTGCTCGACTGGGCCTGGGGCGGGCCGAAGCCGGAGGGGCTTGATGTCGCCTGAAGCAATAGGCGCCATTCTCGGCGGCGTTCTTATTGTCTTCGTGCTGCGCTCGTTCTGGCGCAACCGTCGTCGGAAACACCGCAACGAAATCACGCCAGAGGCTGGTGGTGCCAGTTCTCCAGCCGGCGAAACGCCATCGGTCCCGCACAAGCGAGGATGGTGGGATAGCGACCCCACTGGCGGCAATGACGGCGGCGGTGGCGACGGCGGCGGCGGCGGCGGCGATTAACCCGCCACCCGCCTCCGCCACAGCACGAACGGAATGCTGACCAGATACATGGTGATGCCGTAGACGCCGGACGGCAGCGAGAAGGGCGGCAGGGCGCTTGCCTGCTCGACGATCAGCGAGCCGACCGTGATGCCGAGCGTCGCGTTCTGGATGCCGGTTTCGATCGAGATTGCGGTCGCCTCGCCCGGGGTCAGCGAGAAGATCCGTCCAAGCGCGAGGCCGATCGCCAGCAGCGCCACGTTGAGGAGGATCAGGCTCGGCGCAAGAACCGCGAGGTTCGCGACGAACAGCGACCAGTTCGCCGCCAGCGCGCCGACCACGACGATGACGAACAGCACCAGCGCCAGCTTCTCGACGAAAGGCTCGATGCCGATCGCGAAGCCCGCCGCGAAGTGGCGCACCAGCATGCCGATCACCACCGGCAGTGCGGTGATCATGAACATCGCGAGGCCGAGCGCCGTCACGTCGACGGGCGGCGCTTCCAGGCCCATGAAGTGCCGCGCGAAGAAGCCGACCAGCGGCGGCATGGTGAAGACGGCTACCAGGCTGATGATGCCGGTGAGCGAGATCGACAGGGCGAGGTCGCCCTTGGCGATCTTGGTCAGGATGTTCGACGTCACGCCGCCGGGGCAGAGCGACAGGATCATTAGCCCGACGGCCAATTCCGGCGGAAGGCCGAAGGCCACGGCGATGACATAGGCGACAATGGGAATGGTCACGAGCTGCGAGAAGGCGCCGATACCGAAAGCCTTCGGCTGCCGCGCCACGCGCGCGAAGTCCGCCACGGTCAGCCCGATGCCGAGCGAAAACATGATCACCGCAAGCGCGAGCGGCAGGAATACCGTGATGAGACTGTCCAAAGCGATCCCCTCCCTGACCGGCCGGATGCGTCCGGCGCATCAAGGCTTAGACAGGATCGGCAGATTCGGCAATCGCATGAGGGTCGCGATGCTTCAACGCCAAAGGGCAGCGCGACGGCGATCGCACTGCCCTTCGCTGGCGCGCGCCGCCCCGTGGCGCGCGGCCCACCCCTCTCCGGGGAGCTTCAGATCACGACGACCTTCGTGCCGACCTTGACGCGCTCGTAGAGGTCGGTGACGTCCTCGTTGCGCATGCGGATGCAGCCCGACGACACCGCGCCGCCGATCGTCCACGGCTGGTTGGTGCCGTGGATGCGGTAGAGCGTCGAGCCGAGATAGAGCGCACGCGCGCCGAGCGGGTTTTCCGGCCCGCCCGCCATGTGCACCGGCAGGATGCGGCCCTTGGCGCGCTCGCGCACGATCATCTCCGCCGGGGGACGCCAGTCCGGCCATTCCGCCTTGCGGGTGATCTTGTGCGTGCCGGCCCATTCGAAGCCAGGCTTGCCGGTGCCGACGCCGTAGCGCCGTGCCTGTCCGCCGGCCTGCACGAGGTAGAGGAAGTTCTGGTTCGTATCGATGACGATCGTGCCGGCGCCGTGCGGGCCGTCATAGGCGACGTCCTGCGGCAGATACATCGGATCGATCTGGTACTGCTGCTGCCGTTTCGGCGGCACGGCGAGCGCGGCGGTCTGGATGCCCGGGTCGACCTGGCGGCGAAGCTGGCGCATCTGCGGCGCGTTGCGCATGGCGGCGCTGCGGCGAATGGCGGGGGCTGCCACACGGCGGCCATCGGGCGCGCGCTTCAACTGCATGACCCACGGGGCCGAGAGATCGGGGCTGACGACCAGCGGCGGGCGCTCGCCATAGCGGCTCTGGGCGGCTGCGGGCTGGGCGGACAGGACGGCGGCAAGAGCCGCGCCGGCAAGGAGGAGGCTACGCAACATGACACTCTACTCTCGTTCTGACGTCACACGATCGGCGGGATGAACGCCGGTCTTGTCAGGAGGTTGCCTCGTCGCCCCAAGCAAATGGTGAATCGGAATTGATAAATTGCCCCGGATCGCGGAAACCATTTGGTGTGGTTACCGCGCGGTTCAGGAGCGTGGTGTACGCGCGGTTCACCGGCGTGGTGAACGGCAGGTGAATCGGGGGACGGGCGATGGTGGAGCTGGAAGCCGGGCTGATCGAGGGACCGGACGGCAGACCGCGCTGCTTCTGGCATGGCAACCTGCCGGACTATCTGCACTATCATGACCATGAGTGGGGCCGCCCGGTTGCCGACGACCGGCGGCTGTTCGAGAAGCTCTGCCTCGAGGGTTTCCAGTCCGGCCTGTCCTGGCTGACCATCCTGCGCAAGCGCGAGAATTTTCGCGCCGCCTTCGCCAATTTCGACCACGAGAAGATCGCGCGCTATGGCGAGGCCGATGTCGAGCGGTTGCTGGCGGACAAGGGGATCGTCCGCCACCAGGGCAAGATTCGTTCGGTCATCAATAATGCCAAGCGGGCGAAGGAGCTGATCGAGGAGGCCGGCTCGCTCGCCGCCTGGTTCTGGGCCTTCGAGCCGGGGCCGGACCAGCGTCCGGCCCGCTTCGACTACGCCCATCTGCGCGCCAACCCGACGACCGAAATCTCGACGAGGATTTCGAAGCAGTTGAAGAAGCGCGGCTGGAGCTTTGTCGGCCCGACGACGATCTACGCCTTCATGCAGGCGATGGGGCTGGTCAACGACCATATTGAAGGCTGCATCTGCCGGGAAGTGATCGAGGAAGAGCGGACGCGGTTTGAGCGGCCGAGGCGGGAGGTAGTTCTCCCCCCAGGAGGGGGAGAAAGCAAATTCTTGGGCTTGGCGAAGCCAAGTCCTTAGAATTTGCCAGAGAGGGGGGCTGCCAGTCGCGGCGCGCTCAACGCGCTTCGCCGAGAACTGCCCCCTCTCTTGCAATTTCTAACACTTAGCCTTTGGCTAAGATGTTGAAATTGCTTTCTCTCCCTCATGGGGAGAGAGGGCGCGCCTACTTCTCGTAGCGGCCGCGGCCGCCATAGGGGATTTCCCAGACCAGGTGGCGGCCGTCGACCTTCAGCAGCATGCCGGTGAACCGCCGGTCGGCCGGCGTGTGGGTGCCGGAGATCGTGCGCATTCCGTACGGGATGAGCGCGACGTTCTTGCCGAGTTGGGTCCAGCATCCCTTGCCGTACTGGTCGTTGGCGCCATAGGCGAGATAGAACTCGAACGAACCGTCCTTGCGCAGGATGATCTGGGAGCCGACCTCCATCACGCCATTCAGCGTGTAGCGACCGGGGATGTGGGCGCTGCCCTTGCCGCAGGCCGGACCGAGTCCGCCCGCCGATGCGGCAGGGCCGTGAGCGCCGAGCGTCGCCGTGGCGATCACCGAGGCGAGAAGGAGAAATCGCGAGCGCATGGTCCTGATGTCCTGTTTCAAGCTGGCTTGTTGGGAAACGCCGTCAGGCTGTTCAGCGCGACGGCAAGGTTCGGTGGCGGCTGCACGCCGTGGCCTCCACGCGCGCTACTTCTCGTAGCGGCCCTTGTGGCCGCTGCCGCCGATATCCCAGACGAGGTCCTTGCCGTCGACCTGCAGGAACATCCCGGTGAACCCCATGCTTTCGGGCGTGTGGCGGCCGGTGACGCGGGTTTTGCCGGCTGGCACCAGCGCGATCGTGTTGCCGTCCTGCGCCCAGCAACCCTTGCCGTACTGGTCGTTGGCGCCATAGGCGAGGTAGAACTCGAACGAACCGTCCTTGCGCATCAGCAGTTCCGAACCGACTTCCATCACGCCGTTGAGATAGTAGTGGCCGGCCAGCCTGGAATGGCCGCCACGGCAGCCGACGGCGGCGCTGGTCTGCGAATGGACGCTTGCTATGCCGGTCGCGACGACCGTGGACAGCAGAAGCAGTTTTGCGATGTGGCGCATGGGTCGGCTCCTCACACCGGCATCGTCGGAGCGGCCATCGACAGGCCGGTCAGCACGACGATGACGCAGGCGAACACCGGATAGAGCACCAGCATCGACGTCCCCAGCGCGCCGCCGGTCTGCATTTCGGAGAGACGCGGGTCGTTGGCGGGCGTGAACGAGCCCGGCTTCGGCGCGGGAGCCTGAGGCTTCGCGGTGGCGGGACGGAGTGTGCGGTCGTGGGTGGCGGCGGTCATGGTCGTAATCCGTGTTTGTGCGATGCCGCTTTTCAGCGATTCGTGTTTCGCGCGAATGGCGGGCGAGAGGGGGTTTGTAACGGTTACGAACGAGGGCACCGCTGGGGACAGATTATTTTGCGCGCGGAAAGGCGTTGCCGCTGCAAGGCTTGCGCGGGTGAGAAGAAAGCAAACTGTCCCCTGAATATCGCTATGAACTGTCGCGACGTTCCACGGCGGGGATGTGATCCACGAGCGACGCGAACACCGTTGTCGCAGGCTGTGCCCGACCAAGGCATCCAAGATGTGAAAGGGCCGCGCGCAACGGCGCGAGCACCTGCTCGACAAGGATCGAGAGCGCGGCGGCGAGAGCGCGAAAGGTGTCCGCGAGGCACATCGCGTCGGCCGGCCCATGGCCGGCCGGAGCGGCCCAGTCGGGCGCGTAGTGGATCGCGAGGCCGGCATCGCGCGTCAGCCCGGCGACATAGTCGCGAGCGATGGCCTCGGCGGGGCGCAGCAGCCAGAGCACCGACCAGCGCACCGCGTCGGAGCGGACGCTCGCGCGCTCCGCCAGGCCGGCCAGCGCCAGCAGCAGCGCCACGATGCGCCGCAGCGTCTTGATGTTCAGGTCGGTGGCTTCACTCCAGTGCATCGCCGGCACGTCTCCTCACCGCGATTGTGCGCGAGGCGCGAAGGGGGTGGACAGATTTTCGCCAAAGAGGGCGCACGCTGAGCGGCCCTAGCGACGAAGAGGAAGTGATTCCAATGGGTTAGGATAGTGCTCGATCCGGCGATGGCGAGAAGGGCGCGATTTTCTGTCCACGTCTGCTGCGGGTTCTGGTTCGTGACAAGCCAATCCCAAGGCATCGTCATGCCGGAGGCCGGAGGCCATCCGGCATCCATTGCTGGTGGCCGGCGTGGCGCAAGAGCGGCCAATCGCCGAGAGCAATGGATACCGGCTCGCCTCCGGCGGCCGGTATGACGAAGGATGGGGGCTGCGACCTGCGAGGGTTGCCACTCACTGCCTTGCCGCTCCGCGCCTGATCGGTTAGGACACGGCCCGCGCGCCAAGGCCGTGCGCAAGCTTCGAAAACGCGTGGAATTCCCGATGTCTGACAAATCGCAGAAGATGCTGGCGCGGCTGCCGCGCGGGTTCGTCGACCGGTCGCCGGGGGACATCCGCGCCGTCGAGCAGATGATGGCGAAAATCCGCGCGGTCTACGAGCTTTACGGCTTCGAGCCGGCCGACCAGCCGCTGATCGAATTTACCGACGCGCTGGGCAAGTTTCTGCCCGACCAGGACCGGCCGAACGAGGGCGTGTTCTCGTTCCAGGACGATGACGAGCAGTGGCTGTCGCTGCGCTACGACCTGACCGCGCCGATGGCCCGCTATGTGGCGGAGAATTTCGAGAAGCTGCCGAAGCCGTTCCGGTCGTATCGCTCGGGCTGGGTTTTCCGCAACGAGAAGCCGGGTCCTGGCCGCTTCCGCCAGTTCATGCAGTTCGACGCCGACACGGTCGGCACGCCGGGCGTCGCGGCGGACGCCGAGATGGCGATGATGATGGCGGACGTCATGGAGGCGCTGGGCATCAAGCGGGGCGACTATGTGATCCGGGTGAACAACCGGAAGGTGCTGGATGGGGTGCTGGAGGGCATTCGAGTCACCGACCCAATTCAGAAGCTTGCGGTGCTGAGAGCCATAGACAAGGCAGACAAGTTTCCTCGCAAGGAGATAGAGAAACTGCTTGGTGCTGGGCGTTGGGACGGTGGCACCGAAGGTGAGGGAGATTTCACCAAAGGGGCCGGTTTGAATCCAGATCAGATTGAAGTTGTGCTTGCGATGACTAGCCCAATTGCTGCTGTGAACTCCGATCCCACAGAAGCCGAATTGCAGGAACGCGAGGGACGGCCAGCAGGCGAGCTGAGATTGGCGTGGGGCCTTCCCCTGTCGCCACAGTTCTCGCTCCTTGATAACAAGACGCTGATCGCCGGTGACAACGAACTGGCGGACATACAGAGCTTGTGTGTTCGCTCTGGATACCTTCGCGACCGCATCCGCATCGACCCGTCGGTCGTCCGCGGTCTCGAATACTACACCGGCCCGGTCTTCGAGGCCGAGCTGCTGGCCGAAATCCCCAACGAAGACGGCCAGATCGTGCGCTTCGGATCGGTCGGCGGCGGCGGGCGGTATGACGGGCTGGTGTCGCGGTTCCGCGGCGAGCCGGTGCCGGCGACGGGCTTTTCGATCGGTGTGTCGCGCCTGATGACGGCGCTGAAGAACCTCGGCAAGCTGGACAGTTCGGATATTGCCGGACCCGTGGTCGTGCTGGTGATGGACCGCGACACGGACAGCCTCGGCCGCTACCAGAAGATGGTCTCGGACCTGCGCCAGGCCGGCATCCGCGCCGAAATGTATCTTGGCGGCTCCGGCATGAAGCCGCAGATGAAGTATGCCGACCGGCGTGGGGCGCCGTGTGTAGTCATCCAGGGCGGCAACGAGCGCGCGGAAGGCGTCGTGCAGATCAAGGACATGGTCGCCGGCGCGGAACTGGCGGCCAACATCGAGGGACACGACGCCTACAAGGAAGCGCGGCCGGGGCAGATGACCGTGCCCGAGGCGGAGCTGGTCGAGACGGTGCGGGTGATCCTCGCGGCGCAGCAAGCGGAGCGGGCAGGTGGCTGAGGCGCTGACCTCGCCTTCTCCCCTTGTGGGAGAAGGTGGATTGGCGCGCAGCGCCAAGACGGATGAGGGGTGTTGGAAGGATCGCCAGCGTCTCATTCCGTCCAACACGCCTCATCTGCCCCTTCGGGGCACCTTCTCCCACAAGGGGAGAAGGGGAGGTCGCGCTCCGTGACCCGCTTCCCCGCGCTCGCCCCAGACATCCTTGCTCTCTTCGCCGCCCGGGGCGCGGGCGCCATCGAGGTGCCGATGCTGCAGCCGGCGGATCCGTTTCTGGACATCGCCGGGGAGGACCTGCGGCGGCGGATTTTCCTGACCGAGAGCGAGACCGGAGAGGCGCTGTGCCTCAGGCCCGAGTTCACCATTCCGGTCTGCCTCGACCACATCGCCAACCGCGCCGCAACGCCGCGCAGATATGCGTATCTGGGCGAAGTGTTCCGCCAGCGCCGCGAGGGCGGCGACAGCGAGTTCTTCCAGGCCGGCATCGAGGATCTGGGCGACCCGGCGATCGCCTCCGCCGATGCGCGCAGCGTCGCCGACGCGCATGCGCTGCTGGCCATGGCGCTGCCGGCCGCGACACTGTCGGTGACGCTCGGTGACCAGACCCTGTTCGAGGCGGTGCTGGCGGCGCTTGGCCTGCCGCGCGGCTGGCAGAAGCGGCTGGCGCGGGCATTCGGCTCGGCCGAGATGATCGCCGCGGCGCTCGCCGACCTCGCGAGCCCTCTGGCCGGTCGCGGGCTTGCCGGCGAGGCGAACCTGCTCGCGGCGTCCGGCGACCGGGCGGCGCTCGCCGCCTTCGTCGAGGGCGAAATGCAAGAGGCTGGCATCTCGCCGTCCGCCGGCCGCACGCCGGACGAGATCGCGCGCCGGCTGATCGAGAAGGCGGAACTGTCCCGCCTGCGGCTGACGGGCGAACAGTTCGAGGCGCTGAAGACGTTCCTGGACATCCATGTGCCGCTGTCCGACGCGGCTGACGCGCTGTCGCGCTTCGCCGCCCGTTCGGGCATTGCGCTCGGGGCGGCGCTGGAGCTGTTCTCGGCACGGGCCGACGCCATTGCGGCGCATGGGCTGTCGGGCGACATGGTCTCCTATGACGCCGCCTTCGGCCGCCCGCTCGACTACTATACCGGCATGGTGTTCGAGATCGCGGTTCCGGGCAATGCGCGCCCGCTGGTCGGCGGGGGCCGCTATGACCGGCTGCTGACCCTGCTCGGCGCCGACAAGCCGATCCCCGGCGTCGGTTTCTCGGTCTGGCTCGACCGCATCGAGGCGGCGCGGGAGGGCAGGGGATGAATATTGCCCTGCTCAAGCAAGCACCCCCTCACCGTCACGCTTCGCGTGCCACCTCTCCCCCTGCCCGGGGGAGAGGAAACGCAGCGTCGACGGTTAGCGCTTCCTCGCCCCCTGTAAGGGGGAGAGGTGGCTCGGGCGGAGCCCGAGACGGTGAGGGGGAAGGCGCTGACCTTCGTGGGAGAACGCTGACATGACCATCACCATTGCGCTGCCCTCGAAGGGCCGGATGAAGGACGACGCGGTGGCGCGGTTGGCGGCGGCGGGGTTGCCGGTGCAGCAGACCGCCGACGCCCGTTCCTACAAGACCCGCGTCGAGGGCCGGACCGACATCGAGGTCGCGTTCCTGTCCAATTCCGAGATAGCCCGCGAACTGTCCATCGGCGGCGTCGATCTCGGCGTCACCGGCGAGGACCTGGTGCGCGAGGCGGCGGCTGACTGGTCGGCGCGGATGGCGGTCGAGGCGCGGCTGGGCTTCGGCAAGGCGGATGTGGTCGTCGCTGTGCCAGAGGCCTGGTTCGACGTCGCCAACATGGCCGACCTCGACGACGTGGCGGCGGATTTCCGCCAGCGCCATGGCCGCCGGCTGCGCGTCGCCACCAAATACTGGCGGCTGACGCAGCAGTTCTTCTCGCAGATGCACGGCATCCAGGTCTATCGCATCGTCGAAAGCCTCGGCGCCACCGAGGGCGCGCCGGCGGCCGGCTCCGCCGACGTGATCGTCGACATCACATCGACCGGCGAGACGCTGAAGGCCAACCGGCTGAAAATTCTCGACGACGGGGTGATCCTGCAATCGCAGGCCTGCCTGGTGTCGTCGACGAAGCCGCGCGGCGACGCGGATGCAGCGACGCTGCGGGATGTTATCGCGCGGTTCTAGACCGCCCTCTGCCGTCCTTCCGGGGCCGCGAAGCGGAACGACGTCATCCCGGGACCGCGGAGCGGGACCCGGGATCCAGAGCTCTGACCTTTGTCCAGTATCCGCCAGCGCCTCTCGTTTCGCCCGTCACATCTCTGGATCCCGGGTTCCGCTGCGCGGCCCCGAGATGACGGCGCACTACTTTGGGCCGTCCGCGCTCGGCGCGGCGGGAGCGGCAGCTGTGTTCCGCGGTGCGAGAAGCGCGTCGACCGACACGATCCCCGCGCCGTAAAGCGCGATCAGGATCAGGCCGCCGGCAACGGCGATGTCCTTCAGGAGCATCTGCTGGTGCGTGAAGACGGCGGCCGGATCGCCGCCCTGGCCGTAGTGCCCGACATAGGTGGCGAACAGGCAGAAGGCCGCCAGCGCCGCCGCGACCAGACGCGTCTGGAAACCGACGACGAGCAGCGCACCTGCGGCGATCTCGAACAGGCCCGTGCCGATCGCGACGAGATAGGGGACCGGCAGGCCGAGCCCGCCGAAATAGGCCGAGGCGCCGGCGAGGTCCATCAGCGCGCCATAGCCGCTGGCGAGAAACATCAGCGCGATCATCAGACGCGCCACAAGCAGACCGAAATCGTTCATGTGTTTGCCTCCCCCAGCGGAAGAAGCTTAGCGCGTTTCCGCGGAAACGAAAACGCCCGGGACGAGCCCGGGCGCGGTCGTTCGGAAAGGCAGTGCGGTCAGCCGCGGCGCGCGTCGACCGAATAGGCGCCGGCGCCGGCAACCGACAGAGCGAGGAAGCCGCCCGCGATGGTGATGTTCTTCATGAACAGCAGCATCTGCATCTGGTCGGCGAAGTTGAAGTGGAAGAACAGCGAGGTGACGACGCAGAACGCCGCCAGCAGCCATGCCGCGATGCGGGTCTGGAAGCCGACCAGGATGGCGACGCCAGCGACGACTTCGAAGATGGCGGAGAGCCACGCCAGCGCGACGCCGGCCGGCAGGCCCACGGAGGAGATGTAGCCGGCGGTGCCCTCGATGGAGCCGAACTTCTGCAGGCCGGCCATGATGAACATGACGGAGAGCAGGATGCGGGCGACGAGGAGAAGGGAGTTGTTCATTGCATTAGCTTTCTGTGAGGGAGTGTTGCGGCAGCCATATCGCATCGCACGGCTGCCGACAGTCCATCGGTCGGCAGACTCAGTGTTCGCAATTGCTGAACAGTCACGAAATAGTGTTCAGGGATTCACCCTGGACGGGTCATGTCCTCGGGCCGGACGATCCGGTCGTAATCCGCTGCCGTGACGAGGCCAGTTTTCAGCGCCTCCTCGCGCAGCGTGGTGCCGTTCTTGTGCGCCGTCTTGGCGATGGTCGCGGCAGCGTCGTAGCCGATGGTTGGCGCGAGCGCGGTGACAAGCATCAGCGAGCGGTCGAGCGCCGCCTTGATGTTGTCCTCCCGCGCCTCGATGCCGACGACGCAATTGTCGGTGAAGGAGACGGAGGCATCGGCCAGCAACTGCACCGACTGGAGGAAGTTGTAGGCCATCACCGGATTGTAGACGTTGAGCTCGAAATGGCCCTGGCTGCCGCCGAAGGTGACAGCGGCGTGGTTGCCGAACACCTGGACGCAGACCTGCGTCATCGCCTCGCACTGGGTCGGGTTGACCTTGCCCGGCATGATCGACGAGCCGGGCTCGTTCTCCGGCAGCGCCAGTTCGCCAAGGCCGGAACGCGGGCCGGAGCCAAGGAAGCGGATGTCGTTGGCTATCTTGAACAGCGCCGCCGCCGCCGAATTGATCGCGCCATGCGAAAACACCATCGCGTCATGGGCGGCCAGCGCCTCGAACTTGTTCGGCGCGGTGACGAAGGGCAGCTTCGTGATCTTCGCAATGCGCTTGGCGACCTTCTCGGCGAAGCCCACCGGGGCATTGAGACCGGTGCCGACGGCGGTGCCGCCCTGGGCGAGTTCGTAGAGGCCTGGCAGCGTCAGCTCGATCCGGGCGATGGCCGAAGCCACCTGCGCGGCATAGCCGCCGAATTCCTGGCCGAGCGTCAGCGGCGTGGCGTCCTGCGTGTGCGTGCGGCCGATCTTGATGATTTTCGCGAACTTCTTCGCCTTCTTGTCGAGCGCCTTGTGGAGCTTCTTCAGCGCGGGCAGCAGGTCGTGGACGATCCGCTCGGCGCAGGCGACGTGCATCGCCGTCGGATAGGTGTCGTTCGACGACTGGCTCATGTTGACGTGGTCGTTGGGATGGACCGGCTTCTTCGTGCCCATCGTCCCACCGAGCATCTCGATGGCGCGGTTCGAGATCACCTCGTTGGCGTTCATGTTCGACTGCGTGCCCGAGCCGGTCTGCCAGACGACCAGCGGAAAATGGTCGTTGAGCTTGCCGTCGATGACCTCCTGGGCGGCGTCGACGATTGCCGCGCCGATCTTCGGGTCGAGTCGCTTCAGCTCCATGTTGGCTTCGGCGGCGGCGCGCTTGACGATGCCGAGCGCCCGCACGACGGACAGCGGCTGCTTTTCCCAGCCGATCTTGAAATTGCCGAGCGAGCGTTGCGCCTGCGCGCCCCAGTAGCGGTCGGATGCGACCTCGATAGGCCCGAAACTGTCGGTCTCGGTGCGGGTGTTCTGCGCCACGGCTCACTCCATTGCTGCTGCCGGCAACGGCCTAACGTGTTGGCCAATGAGCATCAAGCACAGAATGCCGGGCAGACCGGCTCAAACCGTTTGAATGTTTCGCCGGGTCCGAAAGCGCGGAACGCTCAGTCTTTCTTGTAGAGAAACCAGTTCTTCCGGGCCTTGCCGTCGACCAGCGCCGAATGGCGGGTGACCTGGTTCCGGCCGCTGACCTTGGAGGCGTAGAGCGCCCGGTCGGCCTTGCTGTAGAGGTCCTCGGGGCTGTTGGCTTCGGACGCCATGCAGATGCCCATCGAGACGGTGACCGGGCCGTAGTTGACGCCGGTGTCGCTGCTGACGAAGGGCGCGTTCTCGATCGCCAGCCGGATCGCTTCGGCGGTGCGGGAGATGCCGTCCTCGCTGAGGCCCTCGGCGATGATGGCGAACTCCTCGCCGCCGGTGCGGGCGACGAACATGCCGTCGCTGCAGGTCGTGCCGATGATTTCGGCGACGAGCTGGATGATGCGGTCGCCGACCGGGTGGCCGTGGCGGTCGTTGACGTCCTTGAACCGGTCGATGTCGGCGATGATGAGCGCGTTGAACATCCGCCCCTTCTCGCTGTCGTAGATGCGGGCGAGCGCGCGGTCGAAGGCGCGGCGGTTCCAGATGTGGGTCAACGGGTCGGTGTCGGCGAGCTTCTTGTATTCCTCGAGCGTCACCTTGACCTTCTCGAGTTCGGCCGACTTGTCGACGATCGACGTGGCGATCTGGCGGCCCTGCTCGATCGTGCTGTCGGTCGCCGCCGACATGATGCCGACGATGCGCAGAAGAATGTCCTGAGTGACCGCATTGTGGCTGAGCCCATCGGACGTTTTGTCGAGGATGGAGCCGTATTTCTCGAGCGACGAGCGCTCCCGGCGCAACAGCGCCATCACTTCCTCGATCTTGGTGGCGATCTGGTCGCGCGCGTCCTCGATCACGCGGTCGCCATTGCTGCCCGCGAAATACTTGCGGGCAATCGTGTCGAGCTGGTCCTGCGTTGGCCGGTTGCCGAGGTCGCGCAGCTCGTTGCAGAGGCCCTCGTTCGAGCCGGTGCAGATCTCGTAGAAGATTTCATAGTTGCGGGGTAGGCCCATCACGCCCATCTGGCGCATGGTCGACGCAATCTTCGTCGCGATGTCGGTCTGTTGTAAGCTCTTCGCCGCAGCCAGCTGCATCGTGGACCCCGATCCCCATTTCTCATCCAGGCGATTGAAACCCATCCGAAGGAATGAGCGTCATTTCGTGCCTGCACGGGCGGATCGTTCCCCATTCACGAGTTCCGCGAGGGAAAGGATTACAGCTGACGCGCTAATATGCGGTTAATCGGCTGGTATACCAACGATCTGGACTTTAGGAGGAGAAATCGGGCACAACCGTAGATAGGGTGTTTGGAGTCAGGTGATTCAACCTGAAAAGGCGGCGCAGCCGCCGCCTTTGTTATCGGGTAACGCTCCGTAGGGCGGGTCAGAGTGCCTTCTTGACCCTTTCCTTCACGTCGCCAAAGCCCTTCTGGATCTTTCCGGCGACGTTCTCGGCCTTGCCTTCAGCTTCCAGGCGCCGGTTGCCGGTGACCTTCCCGGCAGCTTCCTTTGCGGCGCCCGCAGCCTGTTTGCCGACGCCCTTGACCTGATCCCTGTTCACCATGTCGCAATCTCCACTGGCTCCGGAATGGAGCGCGGGGGCAACGCCTTCGATCGCGCTTGGTTGCAAGCAGGCGCGACAAGCGCTGGCCTGCGTCAGATCAGGCCGAGCTGCTGGACCGTCTGGTAGCCGGCGATCAGCATGATGAGGCAGCCGACGAGGCGCAGCAGGAGGGTTTCGGGCAGGTTCTTCACCATCAGGCCGGCGAGCGGAGCGGCGAACAGGCCTCCGACGACGAGGCCCGCCACAGCGGTCAGGTTGTCCACCAGGCCGCCATGCGTGTCCCAGTGTCCGGACAGGGAAGCGATCAGGAAGGACAGCGCCACCGCGACCGTCACGAGGAATTCGCTGGCGTTGACCGTGCCGATGACATAGCGCGGCGCGCCGCCGGAGCCGAGCAGGCCTGTCGTGACCACGGGACCCCAGCCGCCGCCGCCGATCGCGTCGAGGAAGCCGCCAACCGTCCCCAGGGGCGACACGATGCGCGCCGGCACCGGGCGCGACGGCAGCTTGCGGACGGAACGGATCAGCAGCCAGACGCCGATGAGCGCGAGATAGGTGGTGATGAACGGCTTGACCGCACTGCCTTCGACCGAGGTGAGGACCGCGGCGCCAGCGATGCCGCCGATGATGCCGAAAGGCGCCAGGCGGCGGAACAATTGCCAGTCGACATTGCCGAGACGGAAATGCGCGGTGCCCGAGGCTGCCGTGGTGAACAGCTTGGCGGTGTGGACGGCAGCCGACGCGTTGGCCGGCGAGACGCCGAACGCCAGCAGCGTCGTCGACGAGATGACCCCGTACGCCATGCCAAGCGCGCCGTCGACTGTCTGCGCGAGAAAGCCGACGAGCGCGAACAGTAGGAATTCCTGCATTCGGGCCCCTCAATACGGCAGCGACCCTAGACGCTCGGAACTATGCCGCCAAGCGAAAGCTATCCCCTGCGACATCTCGTTTGGGGAATGGATTTTCCCGACGGACGGCAAATCCGCATTCGGGACGTCAAAGCTGCTTGAACATGATCGTCGTGGAATCGAACTCGCGTTTGAACGGATCGAGGCAGTAGCCGGGAATGATCCCGGTGGTCCTGTAGCCGATCGAGGCGTAGAGCGGCTCCGCGGTGTCGCCGGTGCGGGTGTCGAGCGTCAGAAGGCTGCGGCCGAGCGTCCGCGCCTCGGCTTCGATGCGCGCCATCAGCTGGCGCGCGAGGCGCCGGCGGCGGAAATCGGGATGGACCAGCAGCTTGCGCACCTCGGCCCGGTGCGGCTGATTGGGCGGGGTGTCGTGGTCCAGCTGGACTGCGCCCGCGATCCGGTCGCCGCTCAGCGCCGCCAGCAGGATCAGGCCGCCGTCCTTCAGGCGCGGCAGGATTTTTTGGGTCCAAAACGCCTCGCCGTCCGCAGGCGAGAACGGCAGGATGTAACCGATGCTGGCGCCGGCGTGGACGCAGTCATGCATCAGCCTGCCGAGCTCGGCCAGGTGGCTGGCGACGTCGTCGGCGTGAAAACGGGCAATGGAAAATTCGCTCATGGCGGTTCACACGATGAAGAGGAGATAGCGGGCGCCGCTGTCGGCCGGGGTTTCGAAGCGGCTGGCGCCGAAGAGCTGATAGCGCAGGCAGTCGGCGGCGGAGAGCTCGTGTCGGACGCCGTCGACAGTGATCGACAGCGCGCCGTCAAGCATCAGCAGATGATGCTCCAGGCCCTTGCGCGGGGGCATGGGATAGTCGATGCGCGCCGACGGCTGCAGGCTGCATTCCAGCACCTCGCCCGCCAGCGACGTGGCGGGCGGCGAGAGCGAGCGGCGGGTGAAGCCTGCGTCCCGGTCCTCCCAGGCGGGCTGGCGCTCGGTCCGGATAACAGGTTCGAACGTGTCCTCGACCATGCTCATCAGCCGCGACATGGTGAGCCCATAGGCGCCGCACAGCCGGCCGAGCACGCTGGCGGTCGGCGAGACCTCGGCATTTTCCAGCCGCGACAGCGTCGCCCGACTGACACCGCTCCGCTCGGCGAGATGGTCAAGCGACCAGCCGCGCTCGGCGCGGAGGGATTTGAGGCGGTGGGCGATCTGGTGGTCGAGTGAGGGGGTGTCCATATTTGGGATAATTTCCCGAATATGGGATCACGTCAAGATTGGGCACGGACGCCAAACGAGTCTTACAACAAAAAGGGCGGCCCTCGCGGACCGCCCTTTCGCATTTCCGGAGCGAGGTTGGCTGGACTTAGAAGTCCATGCCGCCCATGCCGCCCATGCCGCCGCCCATGCCGCCCGGCATGCCGCCGCCGGCCGATTCCTTCTTCGGGGCTTCGGCGATCATGGCTTCGGTGGTGACCAGCAGGCCGGCGACCGAGGCCGCGTCCTGCAGGGCCGTGCGCACGACCTTCATCGGGTCGACGATGCCCATGGCGATCATGTCGCCATATTCACCGGTCTGCGCGTTGTAGCCGAAGGTCGCCGACTTGTTTTCGAGGATCTTGCCGGCAACGATCGAAGCCTCGGCGCCAGCGTTCGTGGCGATCTGGCGGCACGGAGCCTGCAGCGCGCGACGGACGATGTTGATGCCGGCGTCCTGGTCGGCATTGGCGCCCTTGGCCTTGAGGTTGGACGACGCGCGCAGCAGCGCGGTGCCGCCGCCGGGGACGATGCCTTCTTCGACGGCTGCGCGCGTGGCGTTCAGCGCATCGTCGACGCGGTCCTTCTTTTCCTTGACCTCGACTTCGGTCGCACCGCCGACGCGGATGACGGCAACGCCGCCGGCGAGCTTCGCGAGACGCTCCTGCAGCTTCTCCTTGTCGTAGTCCGAGGTGGTCTCTTCGATCTGCTGCTTGATCTGCGCAACGCGACCGTTGATCTCGCCCTTCTTGCCGGCGCCGTCGACGATGGTGGTGTTCTCCTTGGAGATCGACACCTTCTTGGCGCGGCCGAGCATGGCGAGCGTGACGTTCTCGAGCTTGATGCCGAGGTCTTCCGAGATCACCTGGCCGCCGGTCAGGATCGCGATGTCTTCCAGCATCGCCTTGCGGCGGTCGCCGAAGCCCGGAGCCTTGACGGCGGCGATCTTCAGGCCGCCGCGCAGCTTGTTGACGACGAGCGTGGCCAGAGCCTCGCCTTCGACGTCTTCCGAGATGATCAGGAGCGGCTTGGAGGTCTGCACGACGGCTTCCAGAACCGGCAGCATCGCCTGCAGGTTGGAGAGCTTCTTCTCGTGCAGCAGGATGTAGACGTCTTCCAGGTCAGCAACCATCTTGTCCGGGTTGGTGACGAAATACGGCGACAGGTAGCCGCGGTCGAACTGCATGCCTTCGACGACTTCGAGCTCCGTCTCAGCGGTCTTGGCTTCCTCGACGGTGATGACGCCCTCGTTGCCGACCTTCTGCATCGCTTCCGCGATCATCTGGCCGATTTCGGTCTCGCCGTTGGCGGAGATCGTGCCGACCTGGGCGACTTCCTCGGAGGTCTTGATCTTCTTGGTGGTCTTGTTGAGGTGGGCGACGACTTCGGCGACGGCGAGGTCGATGCCGCGCTTCAGGTCCATCGGGTTCATGCCGGCGGCAACCGCCTTGTGGCCTTCCTGGACGATCGCCTGGGCGAGAACGGTCGCGGTCGTGGTGCCGTCGCCGGCGATGTCGTTGGTCTTCGATGCGACTTCACGCACCATCTGCGCGCCCATGTTCTCGAACTTGTCTTCCAGTTCGATTTCCTTGGCGACGGTGACGCCGTCCTTGGTGATGCGCGGCGCGCCGAACGACTTGTCGATGACGACGTTGCGGCCCTTGGGACCGAGCGTGACCTTCACCGCGTCGGCAAGGATGTTGACGCCGCGCAGCATGCGCTCGCGGGCGTCACGGGAGAACTTTACGTCTTTAGCAGCCATTGTTGAATTCCTTCGGAATTGAGGCAGTAGTGAGTAGGCAATGGGGAGTAGGGATGCAGCGGCACTATTGCCTACTGTCTACTCACCACTGCCCGCGTTGATCAGCCGATGATGCCCATGATGTCGGATTCCTTCATGATCAGAAGGTCCTCGCCATCGAGCTTGACTTCGGTTCCGGACCACTTGCCGAACAGGACGCGGTCGCCCTTCTTGACGTCCAGCGGCACGAGCTTGCCGGCTTCGTCGCGCGCGCCCGAACCGACGGCGACGATCTCGCCTTCCTGCGGCTTCTCCTTGGCGGTGTCCGGGATGATGATCCCGCCCTTGGTCTTTGCTTCGGACTCGACCCGGCGGACGACCACTCGGTCGTGCAGCGGCCGGAAATTCGACTTTGCCATGTGTATTATCCCTTGAGCGAAATTTGGAACTGGGACGTCCGGTCTTCCGGACCGTCTGTTAGCACTCACAGATGGGGAGTGCTAACGCGCCGCTCAGATAGGCCCTTGGCCGTGCCGTGTCAAGGATGAGGAGAGCGCACCGGGGCGGCGCGAGGCGAAAGTTTCGCCCCTTTATCCGACGATGCGCAGATTGGACAATTCGTCGGCGATTTCCTTGAACTTCGCCGCCAGATTGCTGCCGGTGGCGTTCCAGAACAGCTTGGCGGGCGCGCCGTTGGCGTCCTTGCGGAAGCGGGAATCCGACGAGCACTTCTTCAGCGCCTCGATCGCCTTGTTCTCGGCGGTGTTGGTGGTCGACAGATCGAGCGAGACGGTCATCACCAGCACGCGCCCGGCCTTGGCATTGTCGCACAGCTTGCCCATCTGCTCGTTGAGCGCGGCGGTGTAGTTGCTGTTGGAATAGTCGAGCTGTCCGATGGCCGAACTGGTGCCCATGAACAGCCGGCCGGTGCCGGTGCCATTGTAGCCGGGCGCGAGGTAGCCATAGGACGAGTAGATCGATTTCGAGCCGGCCGGATCGGAATAGCCGAGCGATCCAGGCGTATAATACGTGTTCTCGCCGTCGGTCAGGACGATGACGACCTTGTCGTTGCCCTTTTCGGCGTCGGGGCGGCCCTCGGTGAACGGCGCGCCGCCGGAAACCGTGCGCCATCCCCAGGCCATGCCTTCGGGAACATTGGTGCCGCCGTTCGGCGCCATCGCGTCGATCGCGCCCTTGATCGCGGCGAGGCCTTCCTCGGTGCCGACATCGGTCAGCGGCGTGATCGGGTTCGTGGTGCAGCCGTAGTTCGGTCCGGTGCCCTGCGACGAGGTCGCGCCGTAGGGGCGGACGTCGAAATATTTCGGCGTGTTTCTCAGGCGAGTCTGGCCGGACGAGTCTTCGGTACCGTCGTTCCACCAGTTGTTCGCCGCAGAAAACCCGTCCGGATTTTCGTCGCTGGGCGTCGCCCAGCGGTCGCCGGGCTCGTCGGGCGCGAACATCGGCACGAACAGCGTCGCCGGATCGCCGGTGAACAGGTCGAAATCGTCAAGCGTCCCCGGTGTCGCGTCGTTGACGTTGTAGGGGTAGGGCCGCGCCTCGACGCAGCCCTGCCAGCTCGCATAGGCGACGATCGTCTCGTCGTAGTAGCCGGTCTCGACCCATTTGCCCCTGCGGCACGTGCCGTTCGACCGATACTCCGTGCAGACATATTCGCGGCTGGTGACGACCCACTCGCGCGACTCGACCTTCTTCATGTCCTTGTAGAGCGAGAAGCGCGACAGGATCTCGTTCTCTTCCGCGCCCCAGTCGACGCCCTTCTTGCGCCAGACTCCGGCGACCTCCTCCGCGGTCTTGTTCGCGGCCGTCAGAGCCGCCCAGTTGAAGTTCTCGTGATGCACGGGCGAGAGCCCGTTCGTGTCCATCCAGGCCGCGCCGGCATTTCCCGGCCCGACATTCACCGAGGCGGCGAATGGAACGAGGGAGAACTGCACCGGCTTGTCGACCTGCTTGATCAGGCTGGCCTGCGCGGCCAGGGTATCGACGAGCTGCTTCGCGGCGGCCTTGAGCAGATCGATCCGCTTCTCGCCGGAACCCGAGCCGAGATAGGCCATGGAGCCGGAATTATCGAGCACCAGCGCCACTTCCAGCGTATTCTTCAGCCGGATCTCGGTCGCGGCCGAGAATTCCTGGCCCGACGTATTGGCCACGCCCTTGAGCGCCTTGGTGAACACGGGGAAGAAGGCGGGCTGGTAGCGCAGGTCGGCGGTCAGCTTCAGCGTTCCGCCGCCGGCCTCGTTGTTGGGGAGCTGCACATGCAGCGTCGTATCCGCCGGATCGACCGGTCCCAGGTTGGCCTCGAAGAAATTCTTCGCATAGGCCTTGAGCTGGTCGTCCGTGGCGCCGCTGACGACTTGGCGTGCCGTCGCGATGCCGGCTGCGTCGAGCGCGTTCAGCGTCGCCTGCCGTTGCCGCGTCATCTCGGCATAGTCGACGGCGATCGCCATTCCGCCGAGGATCGGTACAAGCGCGACCGCGAAGGCGATCGAGTAGCCGCCCGACCGGTCGGCGGACAAGCGCGATGCGGCGGACATGGCGCGCCGCACCATGTCCCGAAGACCGACCCGCGCCGCACTTGGCCACATCGGGCGGTTATCCGACGATGCGCAGGTTGGACAGTTCGTCTGCGATTTCCTTGAAGGTGGTCGCCAGATTGCCGCCCTTGGTGTTCCAGAACAGCTTCTTGCCGCTGAACCTGGAGGGAGACGAACAGTTTTCGAGGCCGGCTATCTGGGCAGCGGTGGCCGCCTTTTCGGCCGCCGTGCCCTTTGTCGGGTCGAGGTCGAGGGCCACCGTCATGATGGTGACCTTGGCGGCCTTCGAGTTCGTGCAGGCCAGGGCCAGGTGCTCGTCCATCGCCTTGCTGTAGTTGGCGTTGGAGAAGTCGGTCTTGCTGATCGAGGTGCTCGTCCCAAGGAACATGCGCGGGTTGCTGTAGGCATTCGTGTAGGGCGCGAGATAGCCATAGCTCGAATAGATCGCCTTCGAGCCGGCGAGGTCGTTGCCGCCAGAATTCCAGTAGGTACCGGAATAGCTATGGGCCGTGACCGACGTCGGCGTGTAATAGGTGTTCGCGCCGTCGGTCAGGACGATTACGACCTTGTCGTTGCCCTTTTCGCTGTCGGGACGGCCTTCGGTGAACGGCGCGCCGCCCGATATGGATCGCCAGCCCCAGGCAAGGCCTTCCGGAACGTTGGTGGCGCCGCCCGCGACCATCGCGTCGATGGCGCCCTTGATCGAGTCGAGGCCAGCCTGGACGGAGACATCGACCAGCGGCGTGATCGCCTTGGTCGAGCAACTGGAATTGGGACCCTGGTCCATTCCCATGGCAGCCGTGCCGTCCGCCGCGGGCGTGTAGTATTTCGGCATGTAGCGCTGGCGAACGGCCGCGCTGCTGTTGCTGGAGCCGTCCTTCCACCAGTTGTTGTTGGCCGGGCGGCTGCTGGAGTCCGTCTGGTCGGTTTCGTCAGGGGCGAACATCGGCACGAACAGCGTTGCGGGCGTTCCGCTCGCGGGCGTTGCGTCGTTGACATTGTAGGGGTAGGGCCGCGCTTCGACGCAGCCGCCCCAGGACGCAAAGCTCGAATAGACCGCCTGGTTGTAGCCGACGTCGCGGGTGCCCCATGTCCGGCACGACCCGTTGTTCCGATAGGACACGCAGTAGCTTTCCGTGCCTGTCTTGACGAACTCGGTGCCGGTCTGCCGCTTCATGTCCTTGTAGAGCGTGAACCGGGTGATGATCGTGTCCTTGTCGGTTCCCCATCCGGTGCCGCGCTTGTAGTACGATCCGCCGCTCAGTTCGACCTTCCTGTTGGCATCCCAGGTGGCCATCGTCGACCAGTCGAAGTTCTCGTGATGGATCGGCGAGATGCCGTTGAGGTCCATCCAGGTCTTGTCGGCGTTGTCCGAGCCGACATTGACCGAAGCCGCAAAAGGCACGAGCGAGAACTGAACCGGTTTCGACACCTGCTTCATCTGCCCGGCCTGCGCGGACAGCGTGTCGACAAGCTGTTTCGCCGCATTCTTGAGAAGGTCGATGCGCTTGAGGCCGGAGCCGGTGCCGACATATTCCATCGAGCCCGAATTATCGAGGACAAGCGCGACTTCCAGGGTGTTCTTCAGCCGGATTTCGGTCTTGGCGTTGAAATCGATGTGGCTCGCGGCGCCAGACGTATGGTGGACCAGATCGGTGAACGCGGAGAAGAAATATGGCTTGTACTTGAGCTTGGCCGACATCTTCAGCGTGCCGCCGCCCGTGTTGTTCTTGGGCAGAACGACGGTGAGCGCGGTGTTTGCCGGATCGACCGAATTGAGATTGGCCTTGAAGAAATCGTTGGCGTAGGCGACCAACTCCTCGTCGCTGGCTCCGGTGATGACCTGGCGCGCGGTTGCGACGCCAGCCGCATCGAGCGCGTTCAAAGTCTCCTGCCGCTGACGTGTCATTTCCGAGAAGTCGACCGCGAACGCCAGCCCACCCAGCAGCGGAACCGCCACGATGGCTGTCATCATGGCGAATTGCCCGCCATTGTCCTTCCAGAAAGCCCGAAACATTGCGCCTTACCCCCTGAGTATGCGCCGTTTGATGGCTCAGAATGGCAGGAATCTGCTAATTTCCGGTTCCGATTTGCCGGCGAAATTCGTGAAGAATGGTCAGTCGGCGTTAACCACAATGCCCAGGAAGGCGGGTGAAGCTCAGGCTTCCGCGACCTTGCCTGACACCTCTGCCGAGGCGCCGCGCAGCCGCCGGGGAGGCGAGAAGCGGGCGCCCGACATCAGGTCGACGCCGAGATCGAGAAGCGCCACGGCGTCTTCGTCGGTCGCGACGTCGGTTGCGATCAGCGTGACGCCGCTCGCATGCGCAAGCTCGGCGAGATCGCTGCCTGTGGCAGCCTTCCGCTTCGCCTTGTCGCGGTCGAGCAAGCGGTTGCAGGTGAGCTTGAGAAACGACGCCTTGCCGTCTGCCAGCTTCGCGCCGCTCACGATCGGCTCGACATGGCCTTCGACGGCGAGACGGACCCCGGCGGCCATCAGCCTGGCAATCGCCCGCTGCACGCCGCGGGCCTGGCTGACCGCTGTTTCGACGGGGATCGACAGCACCAATGCCGAGGCAAGAGCCGGATGCAGCTCGAACAGCTGCGCGATCTCGGCCGCGGCGTCGGCGTCGGCAAGCAAAGCGTCGGACGCCGCGACATGAAGCGGGAGCCTGGCCGCGTCGCCTGGCAACTGGCGGCGGCTGGCGTGCATCGCGGCCTTGATCAACGCGAGCTCGAAGCGGGCGTGATCCGCTGCGGCGGCGTCGCCGCGCAGCCTGCGGACCGGACGCGCAACGCCATCCGCGAACGGCAGGTTGGCGTAGACCTCGAAGCCGGCGGCCGCGCTTTGCGAGACGGAAACGATCGGCTCGAGGCTAAGCTCCAATTCGCCCTGCGCCGCCCAGCTCGATGGCGCCGGATCCGCGGCCGCCGCCTTGTGCGAGGCGTTGCGGCGGCCCGGCGCACCGAGAGGCACGACATTGCTCGCCCCGGCCGCGGCATCGCGGCCCACAGGCATGCCGGGATGGCCGGTCGCCACGTCGATGCGGTCCAGCATGCCGCCGATCTGCCGGTCGATCGTGTCGGTGAGCGCGCCGAGCGTCGAGGAGTTGCGGCTGTTGCCTTCGGCGAGGTCGCGCAGGGCGTTGTCGATCGAGCGCGCGAGGCGTGCGACGTCGGCCTGGGTGCGCCTGGCGCTCATCGCGGCATAGACGCCGATGGCCGCGCCGGCCAGCGACAGGCAGATGGCGAGGATCGCAAGCAGCGAGACGCCGGCGACGCTGCCGGCGGATTCCGCGTCCTTGCCCGCGCCGAGCGCATAGCCCGCGCCAAGCACCACCGCCGCCGCAATCCCCACGAGGAGAAGTCTGTTCATCCGTCCCGGTCCCGGCCCGTTCGATCCGCCCGGAGTCCCGTCCGTGGGCAGCATTTCGATCATCGAGCGCGCCGGAAACCTCGCATGACGCCGAGGGCTTGTTAAGCGAAAGCTGGTGACAGGGTGAACGGGTTCGGTTAATCCCGCGAGCGGTTTCGGCCATGCGCCGAGACTGCAATGCAACAGCTCCCAGCGGAGGAATGATGGCCCGTGTCGTGGACAGGATCGGCTCGCTCGCCGAAATCGACGGCCGCTACGCCGCGATCTTGTGCGATGTCTGGGGCGTGATCCACAACGGCGTCAGCGCGTTCGCCGAGGCCTCGGCCGCGCTGTCGGCGGCCCGCGCGCGCGGCGTCGCCGTCGTCCTGATCACCAATGCGCCGCGCCCGCATGGCGACGTCGAGGCGCAGCTCGACGGCCTCGGCGTGCCGCGCACGGCCTATGACCGCGTCGTCACCTCGGGCGACGTGACGCGCGACCTGATCCGGGAAGGGGCGCGGAAAGTGTTTCATCTCGGCGCCGAGCGCGACCTCACGATCTATGAGGGCATCGACGTCGATCTGGTCGAGGAATTCGAGGCGCTGTCGGTCGTCTGCACCGGCCTGTTCGACGACGACACCGAGACGCCGGACGACTACGCCGACATGCTGCGCCGGATGCGGGCGCGGAACCTGCCGTTCATCTGCGCCAATCCGGACATCGTGGTCGAGAAGGGCGAGCGGCTGATCTGGTGCGCAGGGGCGCTCGCGCGGGACTACGCGCAACTCGGCGGCCGGACCTTCATCGCCGGCAAGCCGCACCGGCCGATCTATGTCGCGGCGCTCAAGGCGGCATCCGAGGTTCTCGGGCGCGAGATCTCGCACAAGGAGGCGCTGGCGATCGGCGACGGCGTGCTGACCGACGTCAAGGGCGCCGAGCAGAATGGCGTCGACATTCTCTACGTCAGCGGCGGCATCCACGCACGGGACTATGGCGAGACGCTCGATCCCGATCCGGCGCTGCTGGCCGCGTTCCTCGAAAAGCACGGCTACCACCCCGTGGCGGTCATCCCGAGGCTGCGCTAGGCGATGGCTGAACTGGCCCGCGTCAGCGACCTCGACCGACTGCCGGCGCACCTGCGCGGCGGCGTGGTGGCGATCGGCAATTTCGACGGCGTTCACCGCGGCCATCAGGTCGTGCTGGAGCGGGCTCTGCAGGAAGCAAGGCTGATCGGGGCGCCGGCCCTGGTGCTGACGTTCGATCCGCATCCGCGCGAAGTGTTCCGGCCCGACATCCCCCACTTCCGCCTGACGCCGACCGGCATGAAGGCGCGGCTGCTCTCGGCGCTCGGCTTCGACGCGATGGTGGAGCTGCCGTTCTCGCGCGCATTCGCGGCGCAGAGCGCGGAAGAGTTCATCGAGCGGATCCTCGTCTCCGGGCTCGGCATCCGGCACGTCGTCACCGGCTTCGATTTCCATTTCGGCAAGGACCGCCGCGGCGGGCCGGCCTTCCTGATGGCGTCAGGCGAGGCGCACGGCTTCCGCGTCGCGCTGGTCGACGCATTCCGCGACGAGGGCGCCGAGGTGATCTCGTCGAGCCGCATCCGCGAGCTGCTGGGCGCCGGCGACGTCGCTCAGGCGGCCGGCCTGCTCGGCTACCGCTACACGGTCGCGGCCCCGGTGACGCGAGGCAAGCAGCTTGGCCGCACGCTCGGTTATCCGACCGCCAACATGGCGCTGCCGGCGTCCAACGGGCTCCGTCACGGCATCTACGCGGTCAGGCTGCGCCGGGCCGACGGCACGCTGCACGACGGCGTCGCCAGCTTCGGCAAACGGCCGACGGTCGACACCGATGGCGAGCCGCTGCTCGAAACGTTCGTCTTCGACTTCTCGGGAGATATCTACGGCGAGACCTGCGAAGTGTCGCTGTTCGGCTGGCTGCGCTCCGAGGAGAAGTTCGACGGTCTGGACGCGCTGCTGGAGCAGATGAAGCGCGACGAGGCCGAGGCCCGGGCGCTGCTGGCGGGGGTCAGGCCGCTGTCGGAGCTGGATCGGGTGATTGCATTCTAGTCGGGTGAGTGATCGCCGAGGAGGCGCGAGTCGAAACCGTGTCTCTCAACGCTGGAGATGCGTATGCCGGCTGCGTCCACCAATGACGGAGCGAGCAGATAGTTCATTTCGTGCGGGACGATCACGGATGGCCGAGTTCCCGCGCCGCCCCTCTTTATTACTTCGGATTCCTCCGCTATGACGCGCCCCATGACGATGCGCCACGTCCTCTGCGCCATACGAATTACCGGCCCGGCCGTCCGGCTGGCCTGAACGGCTGCCGACGGTCCGGGGTGCCGCCCGCGCATTTGCGCGATTCTCCATCCGTGATATTGGCCTGCCCGCCGCATTGGCGCGGGCGAGATGCGACGTGAAACCATGACCGACACCAAGATCGACTATTCGAAGACGCTCTACCTGCCGCAGACGGAGTTTCCGATGCGCGCCGGACTGCCCGAGAAGGAGCCGGCGATCGTCGCCCGCTGGCAGGAGATGGGGCTCTACAAGCGCCTGCGCGAGGATGCCGCCGGCCGTCCGAAATACGTGCTGCACGACGGCCCGCCCTATGCCAACGGCAACATCCACATCGGGCACGCGCTGAACAAGATCCTGAAGGACATCATCACCCGCTCCTTCCAGATGCGCGGTTATGATTCCAATTACGTGCCGGGCTGGGACTGCCACGGCCTGCCGATCGAGTGGAAGATCGAGGAAGAGAACTATCGCGCCAAGGGCAAGGCGAAGCCGGACCTGAAGGATCCGGCGGCGATGATCGAATTCCGCAAGGAATGCCGCGCCTATGCCGAAAAGTGGATCGCGGTGCAGGGCGGCGAGTTCCAGCGGCTCGGCGTCGTCGGCGATTTCGACAATCCGTACACGACGATGAACTTCCATGCCGAGTCGCGGATCGCGGGGGAACTGCTGAAGTTTGCCATGTCGGACCAGCTCTACCGCGGCTCCAAGCCGGTGATGTGGAGCGTGGTGGAGCGCACCGCGCTGGCCGAGGCCGAGGTCGAGTATCAGGATTACGAGAGCGATACGGTTTGGGTGAAGTTTCCGGTGGGGCATTCAGACGGCGACACTGTCGTGCGCCTGGACGATGGCTCCACCGCGGTCATTGCGCCTCCGGGGAGCCTGACTCACGCGGCAGTGGTCATCTGGACTACGACGCCTTGGACGATGCCTGGCAACCGCGCCGTCAACTACTCGCCACGCGTAGCATATGGGCTCTACGAGGTGACAGGGTCGGAGAATACCTTCGGGCCGCAGCCTGGTGAGAAGCTGATCTTCGCTGACGCATTGGCTGAAGAGAGCGCGGCGAAGGCAAAGGTTGTGCTGACGAAGCTTCGCGGTGTGGCTGCCGAAGAGCTGTCAAGACTCACGCTGAAGCATCCCCTTATGGGACTTGGGGACGGATACCATTTCCCCGTTCCCATGCTAGCCGGCGACCATGTCACCGATGACGCCGGCACCGGCTTCGTCCACACCGCGCCCGGCCATGGCCGCGAGGACTTCGACGCGTGGATGGACGCGGCGAAGGATCTGCGCGCGCGGGGCATCGACACCGCGATCCCCTTCACCGTCGACGACGCCGGCTTCTTCACCAAGGACGCGCCGGGCTTCGGACCGGATCGGGAGGGCGGCGCGGCGCGGGTCATCGACGACAATGGCAAGAAGGGCGACGCCAACAAGGCGGTCATCGACGCGCTGATCGAGCGCGGGATGCTGTTCGCGCGCGGACGGCTGAAGCACTCCTATCCGCATTCCTGGCGCTCGAAGAAGCCAGTGATCTTCAGGAATACGCCGCAGTGGTTTGTCCATATGGACAAGGAACTGGGCGGGTTTGGGTTGGAACAGGCCCCCTCATCCGGCCCTTCGGGCCACCTTCTCCCCGACGGGGAGAAGAGAGAGCGCGACATCGCGGCCGGCTCCCCCTCTCCCCTCGGGGAGAGGGTGGCAGCGCAGCGGCCGGGTGAGGGGGCGTCGCGAAGCGACACCCTCCGCTCCCGCGCGCTCGCCGCCATCGACGCGACCCGCTTTGTCCCCGCGGCCGGGCAGACGCGTCTGCGCGCCATGATCGAGGAGCGGCCGGACTGGGTGCTGTCGCGCCAGCGCGCCTGGGGCGTGCCGATCTGCGTATTCGCCGACGCCGACGGCAACGTGCTGAAGAACGAGGCGGTCAACGCCCGCATCCTCGAAGCCTTCGAGAAGGAGGGCGCAGACGCCTGGTTCGCCGAAGGTGCGCGCGAGCGGTTCCTCGGTTCGCATTCCAACGAGCCGTGGAAGATGGTTAAGGACATCCTCGACGTCTGGTTCGACTCCGGCTCGACGCACACGTTCACGCTGGAGGACCGGCCAGACCTGAAATGGCCGGCCGACGTCTATCTCGAAGGCTCCGACCAGCATCGCGGCTGGTTCCACTCGTCGCTGCTCGAAGCCTGCGGCACCCGCGGCCGCGCGCCCTACGACACGGTCATCACCCATGGCTTCACCATGGACGAGGAAGGCCGGAAGATGTCGAAATCGCTCGGCAACACGGTCGTGCCGCAGGACGTCATGAAGCAGTCGGGCGCCGACATCCTGCGGCTGTGGGTCGCCACGACCGATTATTGGGAGGACCAGCGCCTCGGCAAGACGGTGCTACAGACCAATATCGACGCCTACCGCAAGCTGCGCAACACCATCCGGTGGATGCTGGGCACGCTGGCGCATGATGCGGGCGAGGAGGTTGCGCTGAAGGACATGCCGGAGCTGGAGCAGCTGATGCTGCACCGGCTGTCCGAACTCGACGAGATCGTCCGCAGGAGCTACGACGCGTTCGATTTCAAGCGCATCGCCAGGACGCTGCTCGACTTCATGGTGGTCGACCTGTCGGCCTTCTACTTCGACATCCGCAAGGACGCGCTCTACTGCGACGCGCCGTCGAGCGTGCGGCGCAAGGCCTCGGTCGTCGTGGTGCGGCATCTGTTCGAATGCGTGGTGAAGTGGCTCGCGCCGCTCTTGCCGTTCACGACGGAAGAGGCATGGCTCGAACTGCATCCGGAAGCGCAGTCGGTGCACCTGACGCAGTTCCCGGACGTGCCGGCGGCGTGGCGCAACGAGGCGCTGGCGGAGAAGTGGCGGAAGGTCCGCACCGTGCGCCGCGTCGTCACCGGCGCGCTTGAGCTGGAGCGGGCGCGCAAGGTCATCGGCTCGTCGCTGGAGGCGGCTCCCATCGTCCACATCGCCGACGCCGAACTTGCGGCGGCGGTCGCCGATGTCGACATGGCGGAAATCTCGATCACCAGCGGCATCGCGATCAGCGAATCGGCGGGGCCATCGGATGCGTTCCGGATGGACGAGGTGAAGGGCGTCGCGGTGGTCTTCGCGCCGGCGTCCGGCCAGAAATGCGCTCGCTCGTGGCGCTACACCGACGATGTCGGCCAGGACGCGGAGTTTCCGGACGTCTCGGCGCGCGACGCGGCGGCTTTGCACGAATTGCGGGCGCTTGGCCGTCTTTAGGCCTTGTTCGCAATTGAAAGGCAAAGTGAATGGCGGCTTTCGCGGGGTCGTTGCCCTCGCGGACGCCATGCGGTAAACAACGCCCTGGTCCTGCGCCATGATTTCGCCGGATCGGGGTGCAGTTACGTGACTGACTGGACGCCAACGGCGCGACCCCACTGATCGAGAAGCGGACGAGAGTGAATATGACAGTCGAAAACGCCCGCATGACCCGCCGCGTCTCCGCCGCTGCGATCGTTGCCGCCTCGGCGATGGCGCTGTCCGGCTGCGTCGGCATGGCGCCCACCTACGGCACGGGCAAGCCCGCGGACACGCAGCTGATGGAAGACGTGTCGAGCATGTTCTCGCTGGCGCCGAAGAAGAAAGAGCAGATCGACTACAAGCCGCGTCCGGAACTGGTGAAGCCGGCGAAAGCCGACGCGCTGCCGGCGCCGCAGGACAACATCACCACCGCATCGGCGGGCGCCTGGCCGGAATCGCCGGAAGCACGGCTGAAGCGCATTCGCGACGACGCGACCGAGAACCGCGACGATCCGAACTTCCAGCCCGAAGTGGCGATGGACACGACCAATCGCGGCCGAAGAGGTGTCCGCGCGACAAGAGGCGACGACACCAACATCGACGGCTCCAGCATCTCGGTCGAATCGCAGCGCAAGGATTTCAACGAACGCCTCGCCATGACCCGGCAGGGCAGCCCGACCGAGCGCCGCTATCTCAGCGAGCCGCCGATCGAGTATCGCCAGCCCGCGGCGACCGCGCCTGTCGACGACGTCGGCGAGGACGAGTGGAAGAAAGACCGCCGCCGCAAGGCCGGCCACACCAAGAAGAGCTCGAGCTGGTGGCCGTTCTAGGCTCCCGGCCTTAGGCTCTTTTTGCCGCAAAGAACGATCTGAGCAGGCTGGCGGCCTCGTTTTCCGCCATCCCGTCATAGACTTCCGGAACATGATGGCAGGTCGGCTGCGCAAAGAAGCGCGGTCCGCTTGCGACCGCGCCGCCCTTCGGGTCGGTCGCCGCGTAGTAGAGCCGCCGCAGCCGCGCGAAGGAAATCGCGGCGGCGCACATGGCGCAAGGCTCAAGCGTGACATAGAGGTCGGCGCCGGTCAGCCGCTCGCTTTGGAGCGTGGCGCAGGCGGCGCGGATCGCCAGGATTTCGGCATGCGCGGTCGGGTCGTTCAGCTCGCAGGTGCGATTGCCGGCGCGGGCCAGCACCTGGCCGTCGAGCACGACGAGCGCGCCGACCGGCACTTCGCCCCGACCGGCGGCGGCGCGGGCCTCGGCGAGGGCTTCGCTCATGAAGTCGGGACGTGCCACGCGGTTCTTCCGTCAGACATTTTTCTCGCGCCGGCCCGGCGCACCTGATAACTACCCGCCCCGAGAGGCAAAGGCCACATGAGCGACGATCGAAAGAAAACACCCGGAAAACGGGGACCGGGCGGCGGGAGCGGCAGCGGGCGTCCGCCTTCAGGCGGACCCAAGGGCGGCAAGCCGGGTTTCGGCAGGCCCGCCGGTGCAAAGCCGGCATGGAAGAAGGATGCGCGCCCCGCGTCGAACCGGACCCAGCGCGCGGCACGCCCCGACGGCGCACCCGCAGACAAGCGCGAGTTCAAGCCGCGCCGCGACGAAGCGGCCGCTGCGTCCGATGCGCCGAAGCGTACCTATCGCCCGCGCGCCGAAGGCGACGAGATGCCGCCGCGCAAGGAAGGCCGGACGTTCAGGAAATCGCAGCCGGGCGAAAAGCCTTTCGCGGCCAAGGGCGGTGACAGACCCTACCGCAAGCCGGACGGAGACCGGCCGTACCGCACGCCGGCCGAAGCCGGCGAAAAGCGCGAGTATCGCCCGCGCCGCGACGATGCGGCAGCGTCCGCTGACGCGCCGAAGCGGACCTACAAGCCGAGGACCGAAGGCGGCGACAAGCCGTATCGCGGGCCGGAGGGTGGCGATCGTCCTTATCGCAAGCCCGATGGTGACCGCCCGTTCCGCAAGCCAGCAGAAGCCGGCGAGAAGCGCGAGTATCGCCCGCGCCGTGATGACGCCACGGCTGCATCCGATGCGCCGAAGCGCGCGTATCGTCCTCGGCCGGTAGGCGAGGACAAGCCCTATCGCAGGCCCGAAGGCGGAGATCGGCCGTTCCGCAAGCCCGATGGCGGCGACCGGCCATTCCGAAAGCGTCCGGACGGCGATGCGTCGCGCGGCGCCGGCAGGCCGCGGCCGTCATTCGACCGGCCGGGCCGAGACGCAGCGGCGCCGGAAGAGGGCGAGCGGATCGCCAAGCGGCTGGCCCGCGCCGGCATTTCGTCGCGCCGCGACGCCGAGGAAATGATCGCCGCCGGGCGGGTCAAGGTGAATGGAAAGGTTCTCGCGTCGCCAGCCATCAATGTCGGCCAGAACGACATCATCCATGTCGACAACGAGCTGATCCCCGCCATTGAGCGGACGCGGCTGTTCCTGTTCAACAAGCCGGGCGGCGTCGTCACCACCAACCGCGATCCCGAAGGCCGCAAGACCGTGTTCGACGTGCTGCCGCCGGGATTGCCGCGGCTGATCACCATCGGCCGGCTTGACATCAACACCGAGGGCCTGCTGCTCCTGACCAACGATGGCGGGCTGGCGCGGGTGCTGGAGCTGCCGGCGACCGGCTGGCTCAGGCGCTACCGGGCGCGTGTTCACGGCAAGGTCGACGAGACGGCGCTGAAGAACCTGAAGGACGGCATCGCCGTCGACGGCGTGTTCTACGGCTCGATCGAGGCGACCCTCGACCGGGAGCAGGGCTCGAACGCCTGGCTGACGCTCGGCCTGCGCGAGGGCAAGAACCGCGAGGTCAAGAATGTGCTCGGCGCGCTCGGTCTCGAAGTGTCGCGGCTGATCCGCATCTCTTACGGCCCGTTCCAGCTCGGCGAGCTGGGCGACGGCGCGGTGCAGGAGATGAAGGGCAAGACGCTGCGCGTCCAGCTCGGCGAACGGCTGATCGAGGAATCCGGCGCGAATTTCGAGGCGCCGGTGGTGACCGAGTTCTCCAACAAGCCGGTGGTGCGCGCGCGTGACTACACGCCCGAGCCGGCGCCGGAGCGCCGCGAGCGGCAGGAGCCCGGCGAGGGCGGATTGATCAAGAACCGCAAGCGCCAGCGCGAGCATCACCGCGAGGACGTGCTTGGGCGCCTGGATACGAAGAAGCCATTTTCTCCACGCGGGCCGAAGCGCGAGGGCGGTCCCAAGCGCGAGGGCGGCAAGCGGGACGGCGGCAAGCGCGAGGAAAAGCCCTACGAGCCGCCGCGCTCGCGCTCGTCGAATGTCTGGATGGCGTCGGGCGCCCGGCCCGAGGGCAAGAAGAATGACACCGAGGCGAAGCCGGCAAGGCCCCGTCCGGCCGGCGACCGCCCGCGCGGCGATCGCCCGGCAGGCGGCAAGCCGCCGTTCAAGCCGCGCGGTCCGCGCAGCTGATGCGGATCGTCGGCGGCGAGTTTCGCGGACGGCCGATTGCCACGCCGCGCTCCAACGACATCCGCCCGACCAGCGACCGCACCCGCGAGGCGGTGTTCAACGTGCTGGCGCACCGCTACCCGAAGGCGCTGGAGGGCGGACGCGTCCTCGACCTGTTCGCCGGCACCGGTGCGCTCGGCCTCGAAGCCATCTCGCGCGGCGCCTCGTTCTGCCTGTTCATCGAGGAATCGGCGGAAGGCCGCGGTCTTGTCCGGCAGAATGTCGAAACGCTGGGCCTCAACGGCCGGACGAAGCTGTTCCGCCGCGACGCCACCGCGCTCGGGCCCGCCGGCACAATCGCGCCGTTCAATCTGCTGTTCGCCGATCCGCCCTATGGCAAGGGACTGGCCGACAGGGCGCTGCAATCGGCAAGGCTGGGTGGCTGGCTTGCGCCCGGCGCGCTGTGCGTCGTCGAGGAGGCGTCGGACGCGCCGTTCGATCCGGGCGAGGGGTTCTTGGTCGCCGACGAGCGTAGCTATGGCGACACCGTCGTCCGGTTCGTCATGTTCGCCTGATCGAACAATTTTCCGCGATGGCCATGTTGCGGTCATTCGCGTCCGCTTGATGTGTCAGGATAACGTTCCGATTCACCGAAGGATTGCCGCTTGCGCCAGCACATGACATCAACCTTCCGAAACGGCATGGCGGCGACCGCGCTCGCCCTGCTGATCCTGGTCGCGCCGGCGGCGGCGGCGAAGGACGTCCAGCCGGAACCCGTCACGAGCTTCACGCTGGCCAACGGGCTGGACGTGGTCGTGATCCCCGACCGGCGCGCGCCGGTGGTCACCCACATGCTCTGGTACAAGGTCGGCGGCGCCGACGAGGAGCCGGGCAAGTCGGGCATTGCGCATTTCTTCGAGCACCTGATGTTCAAGGGTACGACGAACACTCCCGCCGGCGAATTCTCGCGCCGCGTCGCCGAGATCGGCGGTCAGGAGAATGCCTTCACTTCCAACGACTACACCGCCTATTACCAGCAGGTGTCGCCGGACGCGCTGCCGGACATGATGCGCCTCGAAGCCGACCGGATGCGCAACCTGATCCTGACCGACGACGTGATCGGCCCCGAGCGCGACGTCATCCTCGAGGAGCGCAACTCGCGGGTCGACTCGGAGCCGGGCGGTCTGCTGGCAGAGGAGATCGACGCGACGCTCTATCAGAACCATCCCTACCGCATCCCGGTGATCGGCTGGCAGCACGAGATCGCCAGGCTGAACCGGATCGACGCGACCGAGTTCTACGACCGCTACTACGCGCCGAACAATGCGGTGCTGGTGGTGGCCGGCGATGTAGATGCCGCGACGGTGCGCGCGCTTGCGGAGGATACCTATGCGAAGGTGCCGCGCGGCCCGGTGCTGCCGCCGCGCGTTCGCCCCTCCGAACCTGAACAGAACACCGCCCGCACCGTGACGCTGAAGGACCCACGCGTCGCGTTGCCGAGCTTCCAGACCAACTGGGTCGTGCCCTCCTACACGAGCGCCGCGCGCGAGGGTGTCGCCGGCGAGCCGGAGGCGCTCGACCTCCTGTCGGAAATCCTCGGCGGCGGGTTGCGCAGCCGGCTGCACCAGGAACTGGTGGTCAAGCGCGGCATCGCCTCGTCTGCCGGCGCCTACTACCAGGGCACGGCGCTCGACGACACCGACATCACGTTCTACGGCTCGCCGCGCGGCAAGGCGACGCTTGCCGACGTGGAGGCCGCCGTCACGGCCGAGATCGACAAGCTGGTGAAGGACGGCGTGACCGTCGAGGAACTGGAGCGCGCCAGAAAGCGCTTCATGCGCAGCCTGATCTTCGCGCGCGACAGCCAGGCCGGCATGGCGCGCATCTACGGCTCGACGCTGACCACCGGCGGGACGATCAAGGACATCGACGAATGGCCGGAGCGGATCGGCAAGGTGACGCAGGCCGACATCCAGAACGTCGCCCGCAAGTACCTGACGCCCAACCGGTCGGTGACCGGCTACCTCCTGCCCGCGACGGGGAACGCCGGATGAGCATGACCATGACCCGTTTTCGCCTTCCCGCCTTCGTGGCCGTGGTGCTTGTCTTCGCCTTCGCCATCCTGCCGGCGCGGGCCGAGGTCGACATCCAGGACGTTACGTCGCCGAAGGGCGTGCGCGCCTGGCTGGTCGAGGACTACACCGTGCCGATCATCTCGATCCGCTTCGCCTTCAAGGGCGGGTCGACGCAGGATCCGGCCGGCAAGGAGGGGCTCGCCAACCTGATGACCGGCCTGTTCGACGAGGGCGCGGACGAACTCGACAGCGATGCGTTCCAGATCAGGCTCGACGACGCCGGCGCGGAGATGAGCTTCTCCGCCGGAGCCGACGCGATCTACGGCTCGATGCGGATGCTGACCGAAAGCCAGGACGAGGCCTTCGCGCTGTTGCGCAAGGCGATCCTGTCGCCGCGCTTCGACCAGGCGCCGCTCGACCGCATCCGCGACCAGATCGTCACCGGCATCGAGGCGAGCGCGCTCGATCCGGCGACCAAGAGCGACATAGCCTGGCGGGAGGCCATTTATGGCGACCATCCCTACGCCCGGCCCGACGAAGGCACGGCGGCGACGCTGGCGACCGTCGCGCCCGCCGATCTGAAGGCGTTTCATGGCCGTGTCTTCGCGCGGGAGAACCTCGTCGTCGGCGTCGTCGGCGCGATCAACGCCGAGGCGCTGAAACAGCGGCTGGACGAATTGTTCGGCGATCTTCCCGCAGCGCCGGAACTGACGGCGGTCAGCCGCGCCGATCCGAAGCTGGCGCAGCAGATCAGGGTCGAGTACGACCAGCCGCAGACGACATTGCAGCTGGCCTGGCCGGGGATCGAACGCAACGACCCGCAATTCTTCGCCGCCTACCTGATGAACCACATCCTGGGCGGCGGCTCGTTCTCGTCGCGCCTGTTCACCGAGGTGCGCGAGAAGCGCGGCCTCGCCTATGGCATCAGTTCGGGCCTCGCCAACCGCGACTATTCCTCGGCGCTGGTCATCGGCACGGCGACCCGCTCCGACCGTGCCGCGGAGACGTTGGCGATCATCCGGGCCGAAGTGGCGCGGATGGCGGCGGAAGGCCCGACGCAGGCCGAACTCGACTTCGCCAAGAAATACGTCACCGGCGCCTACGCGATCAACAATCTCGACACGTCGGCGGCGATCGCCGTGACGCTGGTGCAGTTGCAGATGGACGATCTCGGCATCGACTACATCTCCCGGCGCGGCGACCTGATCGCTGCGGTGACGCTCGAAGAGGTCAAGGCGGCCGCCAGGCGATTGTTGACCGCCGAGCCGGCGGTGATGATCGTCGGACCTGCCGCGGCCGGGGACGCCGCACAGTGACCGCGCCGTCCGCCCAGCGCAGCAAGCGTTCCGCCGAGCCGACATTCGCGGTCGCCTTCGGCGGCGGCGGCGCGCGCGGCCTGGCGCATATCCACGTCATCGAGGCGCTGGACGAATTGGGCATCAGGCCTGTCGCCATCTCCGGTTCGTCGATCGGCGCCATCATGGGGGCGGGCATGGCCGCCGGCATGAGCGGCGAGGATATCCACCACTATGCCAAGTCGATCCTCGGCCGCCGCGGGCAGGTCGCGAGCCGGATCTGGAAGTCGCGGCCGGGGACGCTGCGGGAAGCGGTGGCGGGCGGGTTCCGGCTTGGCCAGTTCGAGATCGTCCGCATTCTCAAGGCCTTCCTGCCGGAAGCTGTGCCGGACACGTTCGAGGAGCTGAAGATCCCGCTCCAGGTGACCGCGACCGATTTCTACGGCCACGGACTTGCGGTCTTCTCGCAAGGCGATCTCCCGACCGCGCTCGCCGCATCGGCGGCGATCCCGGCGCTGTTCCGTCCGGTGACGCGGGACGGAAAGCTGCTGATCGACGGCGGCATCTACAACCCTGTGCCGTTCGACCTGCTGGAAGGCAAGGCGGACATCGTGATCGCCATCGACGTCGTCGGCGCGCCCGAGGGCGACGCCGCCGACAAGGCGCCGACCGCGATCGACCTGATGTTCGGCACCAGCCAGCTGATGATGCAGTCGATCATCGAGATGAAGCTGGAGCGCCGGCGTCCGGAAGTCTTCCTGCGGCCGCCCGTGTCGCGGTTCCGCGTGCTGGATTTCCTCAAGATCGACGCGGTGATGCACGAGACGGTGGCGATCAAGGACGAACTCAAGCGCGCCGTCGAAGCCGCGGCGAAGGCCCACGCCAAGGCCTGAGGCAGGTCCCAGAATGTGGAGACAATTGGCAGCAAGCCGTTCTTCGTCATTCCGGGGCCGCGAAGCGGAACCCGGAATCCAGAGCGCCGGCCTTGATCGTCTGGACTTGCGTCCAATCCTTTTGGTGTCACATCTCTGGATTCCGGGTTCCGCTTCGCGGCCCCGGAATGACGGACCGTGTGTCAACACCTTCGATCTCAAAAAATCGCCCAAATCACCTACGGAAGCATCGCCGCCTTGCCGGTGGAGAACGGCGAGTTGGCCGTCGGCGGCGGGCCGGGCAGCTGGTCGTCGCCCTTCGCCTTGTTCTCGCCGATGCGCCTGACGAGGCGGAAGCAGACGATGGCCGACGCGAGGCCGAAGACGACGGCGCCCAGCCCCCAGCCGGCCACCACGCCCTTGGCGCCGTAGAGGTTGGCGCCGGCCCAGACGAACGGGATGACGCCGAGCGTCGAGCGTCCCCAGTTGAACAGGGTCGCGTAGCCCGGAAAGCCCAGATTGTTGAACGCGGCGTTGGCGACGAACAGCGCGCCGTTGAACAGGAAGCTGCCGGCGGCGAACAGGCAGAAGAAGACGACCAGTTCCCGCGCGTCGCCGCTCGCGCCGAACAGGTCGGCCAACTGGCCGGCGAACAGCGCCAGCAGCGCCCAGACAGCGAGGCAATAGACCAGCGTGACGACGAGGCTGTCGCGCATTGTCTCCGTCAGCCGCCCGTAGAGCCGCGCGCCGTAATTCTGGCCGAGGATCGGACCGACCGCGCCGGACAGCGCGAAGATGACGCCGAAGGCGACAGGGATGATGCGTCCGACGATCGCCCAGCCGGCCACCGCGTCGTCGCCGAACCGCGCCATTTCGACTGTGACGTAGGTGTTGCCGACCGGCGTCGCGATCTGTGTCAGCACCGCGGGGATGCCGATGTTGAAGAACGGCCTGGTGGCCGCGACGAGCCGCGGCATGTCGGGCATCCGGACCAGCCGGTGCACGACATGCGCCCCATGCAGGCCAACGGCGAGGATGACCACCCGCGAAATGACGGTCGTGATCGCCGCTCCCGTGATGCCGAGGTCGAGGCCGAAGATCAGCAGCGGGTCGAGGATCGCCGCCGCGATGCCGCCGGCAAGCGTCACATACATGGCCCGGCGGGCGTCGCCCACGCCGCGCAGGATGCCCGTGGTGCACATGCCGAGCGCCATGATGGGCGAGGACGGGATGACGATACGCATGAAATCCGCCGAGATGCGCGCCGTTTCGCCCTTCGCGCCCATCCAGCCGACGAGCGTGTCGAGGAACGGCCAGATCGCCGCCGCGAGCGCCGTCGTGACCAGGCCCATGAACACCATCGACGCGCCGCCGAGTTTCGCTGCTTCCACCCGGTCGCCGCGCCCGAGCGCCCGCGAGACCAGCGCGGATGTGGCGATCGTCAGGCCGATCGCCACCGAGATGGTGAAGAACATCAGCGTCCCGGCGAACCCGATCGCCGCCGCCAGTTCCTGGACGCCGAGCATCGAGATGTAGAACAGGTTCAGCGCGTCGACGACGAAGATGGCGATCAGACCGATCGAGCCGGTGGCGGTCATCGCGATGACGTGGCGCAGCGTCGATCCGGTCGTGAAACGCGCAGTGTTTCCAGTCGGAGCGCCAGTGGCTGCCATCTGCTCAGCGGTCCTGTTCCGAAGGGGCGGCAGCGGCTTCCTTCTCGACGACCGCGTCGATTGCCTTGTCGAGCCGTCGCGCCTCGCGCGTCGGCTTGACGAGCGGTTCGGGTGACACCGGGGCCGTGTTGAGCTTGCCGTTGCCAGCGTACATGCCTCCCGTCGCCTGCATGGCGAGCCGCTCCTCGTCGCGGCGGCGCACTTCCTCGGCGATCGTCAGCGTCTCGGTTTCCGGGACGCCGAGCGCCTCAAGGGTGCGCTGCCCGAACTTCAGGCCGGACTCGAACGTCTCGCGAATCTCGTAGTCGACGCCTTTGGCCCTGAGTTGCAGCGTATGCGTGCGGTCATAGGCGCGGACATAGAGCTTCACGTCGGGATACTCGTGCTGGATCAGGTCGACGATCTTGTCGGTCGTCGCCCGCTCGCGGGTGCAGACGGCGACGATCTTGGCGTCGCGGATGCCAGCCGATTCGAGCACGTCCTTGCGGGTGCCGTCGCCGAAATAGATCCGGAAGCCGAATTTCTCCACGGCGCGCACCCGGTTGGCCGAATGGTCGATGATCGTGACCGAGGTGCCGCCCGACAGCAGGATCTGCGAGGCGATCTGGCCGAAGCGGGAGAAGCCGATCATCAGAACGTCCGCGCCCGCGCCGTCGAAATTCTCCTCGATATGCTCGGATGTCGCCGGCTGGTGGAAGCGCTGGCCGAGGCGGACCGCTATCGGGGTCAGGGCCATGGATATGGTGACGATCGAAATCAGCACCGACGCGGTCTCCGCCGGCATGATTGCCGCTGCCGTTCCCGCCGAAAACAGCACGAATCCGAATTCGCCGCCCTGCGGCAGGATCAGCGCCACCTGCAGCGCATCGTTGTGCGACGAGCCGAACAGGCGCGTCAGGCCGTAGATGAGCAGCGCCTTCACGACCATCAGGATCGGCACCGCGATGACGATCGTCAGCCAGAACTCGCGGATGACCTGCAGTTCGAGCGACATGCCGACGGCCATGAAGAACAGGCCAAGCAGCACGCCGCGGAACGGTTCAACACAGGCCTGCAGTTCATGGCGGTAGGACGAGTCGGCCAGCATGACGCCGGCGAGGAACGCGCCCATGGCCATCGAGAGGCCGGCATATTGCATCAGCGTCGCCGCCCCGAGCACGACAAGCAGGGCCGCCGCGATCATCGCTTCGCGGGCGCCGGTGTTGGCGATGACGCGGAACAGCGGGTTGAGCAGGTAGCGTCCCGTGAAGAACAGCGCCGCGACCGACGCCGCCGCGATGCCGAACTGCGTCCAGCCGCTTTCCGTGGTTTCGCTGGCAAAGGGCGCAAGGATCGGGATGACGGCCAGGAGCGGCACGATGGCCAAGTCCTGGAACAGCAGGATCGAGAACGAGGTCTGGCCGAACTTCCTGTTGAGCGAGCCCTGCTGTTCGAGGATCTGCGTCGCGAACGCGGTCGACGACAGGGCGAGGCCGAAGCCTGCGAGAATGGCCGCCGGAACCGCATAGCCGGCGAGGAATACCGCCAGCGCAGTCAGCACGGCGCCCGTCAGCAGGACCTGCGCCAGCCCGAGGCCGAAAATGTCGCGCCGCATCGCCCAGAGCCGCGCCGGCTTCAGCTCCAGCCCGATCACGAAGAGCAGGAACACCACGCCGAGTTCGCCGATATGCAGCAGTTCCTCGCTGCCGGTGATCAGGCGCGTCACCGGGCCAATCGCGACGCCCGCGGCGGTATAGCCGAGAACGGTTTCAAGTCCGAACCGCTTGAAAAGCGGCGCGGCGATAACCGCGCCGGCCAGCATCAGCAGGACCTGGGGGTAGATCGACGCGCCTTCGTGCTCCATTCGCCCCTCGCATGCCTGCCAATCGCGGTCCTGTGGCCCGGAAGCCCCATTGCAGAACCCGGTATGGGACAATAGATGGGGGGTCTGCACGCCCCGCATGTCACAACCAAGGCATGCCCCATCCAGACCGCGAGAATTCAGCGATGACAGATTCCCTCGATTCCGAAAAGCTGGCCGGACGGGTGGCGGACCTCGTCGAGGCCGCCAGGCGCGCCGGTGCGGATTCGGCCGACGCAGTCGCCGTGCGGTCGCGGTCGAAGGGCGTTTCGGTGCGCCTCGGCAAGGTGGAATCGACCGAGGCGTCGGAAAGCGACGACATCTCGCTGCGCGTCTTCGTCGGCAAGCGGGTCGCCAGCATTTCCGCCACGGCATCTTCCGAGCCGTCAAGCCTTGCCGAGCGCGCCGTCGCGATGGCGAAAGTGTCGCCGGAGGATCCCTATCAGGGTCTCGTCGACGCATCGCTGCTGTCGCAAGGCACCGTCGACCTCGACGTGTTCGATGCCACGGAACTGTCTGCCGACCAGTTGCGCGAGGCGGCGCTGGAAGCCGAGGAGGCGGCGCTCGCGATCAAGGGCGTCACCAATTCCGGCGGCAGCGGCGCCAGCGTCGGTATTGGCGGCATGGTGCTAGCAACGTCGCACGGTTTTGTCGGACATTATGTCGGGTCGCGGTTTTCGCGCTCGGTCAGCGCAATCGCCGGCGAAGGCACCGGCATGGAGCGCGACTACGATTTCTCCTCGCGCCAGCACTTTGCCGACCTCGACAGTGCGGCCTCGATCGGCAGGAGCGCCGGGGAACGCGCCGTGCGCCGGCTGGGCGGCCGCAAGGTGCCGACCGGCACGGTGACCGTGGTGTTCGACCCGCGCGTGGCGCGCGGCATCGCCGGGCATCTCGCCGGCGCCATCAACGGCGCAAGCGTCGCGCGGAAAACCAGCTTCCTGCGCGACATGATGGGCAAGCAGGTTGCCGCTGCCGCCATCACCGTGACGGACGATCCGCTGCGCCGTCGCGGCCAGGCCTCGCGGCCTTTCGACGGCGAGGGCGTGCGCGGCCAGCCGCTGACCATGGTCGAGAATGGCGTGCTGCGGCACTGGTTCCTGTCGAACTCGGCGGCAAAGGAACTGGGTCTCACCACCAACGGCCGCGGCTCTCGCTCCGGTTCTTCAGTGTCGCCGTCCTCGACCAATCTGGCGATCGAACCCGGCACGACGGATCCGAAGGAGATGATCGGCGCGCTGAAGTCGGGCTTCTATGTCACCGAGGTATTCGGGCAGGGCGTCGACATGATCACCGGCGAATACAGCCGCGGCGCGTCCGGATTCTGGATCGAGAACGGCGAGATCACCTATCCGGTGACCGAGGTCACCATCGCCTCCAACCTCAAGACCATGTTCCTCGGCCTTGTTCCGGCGAACGATCTCGACCGCAATTTCGGCACCGCGGCCCCCACCTTGATGATCGAAGGCATGACCCTTGCGGGCAGTTGATTCACTGCCCGCGGACGCCGGGGCCGACCTCGCGCTGATCGCCGCCGCGGCCAGGGCGGGCGGCGAAATCGCCATGCGCTTCTTTCGGCGGAAGCCCGAGGTCTGGATGAAGCCGGGCGAGTCGCCCGTCAGCGAAGCCGACATCGCCGTTGACACCTATCTGCGCGACACCCTGCGCGCCGCGCGGCCCGGCTATGGCTGGCTGTCGGAGGAGACGGCCGACACGCCCGACCGGCTCGGCCGGTCGCGGCTGTTCGTGGTCGATCCGATCGACGGCACCCGCGCCTATATCGACGGGCGCGAGACCTGGTGCGTCTCGATCGCGGTGGTCGAGGCGGGACGTCCGATCGCGGGCGTGCTCGCATGCCCGGCGATGGGGGAGTTCTATGGCGCGACGCTTGGCGGCGGGGCGGACCTCGACGGCCGGCGGTTGCGGATCGCCGACCCGGGTCTCGATCCGGCGATCGCCGGGCCGAAGCCGCTCGTCGATGCCTCGCGCGGGCTGTTTCCCCAGCTCAGGACGGTGCCCTACATCCCCTCGCTCGCCTATCGCGTGGCCATGGTGGCCGCCGGCCGCATCGACGCCACCTTCGTCAAACCCAAGGCGCACGACTGGGATCTGGCGGCCGCCGACCTGATCCTGTCGGAGGCAGGCGGCAGCGTCACCGACCGGTCCGGCGGGGTCCTGACCTATGGTGGCGTCAATCCCTGGCACGGTTCCCTTGTCGCGGGCGGCCCTTTTCTACTAGAGAAGCTGTCTGGCATCATGGCGGGGCTGGACGCGTAGACCGGCGACGGTCGCTCGCGCATTGGCCGCGGACGGTCCGGCGGTTGGCAAAAGGAGATCCGGAATGAGCGGCGACGGCGACAAGAAGCAGCTTTTGCACCTCGTTTTCGGAGGCGAACTCAAGTCCCTCAAGGGCGTCGAGTTCCGCGACCTCGACGGCATGGACATCGTCGGCATCTTTCCGGACTACAAATCCGCCGAACTCGCGTGGCGCGCCAAGGCTCAGGCCAGTGTCGACAACGCGCACATGCGCTATTTCATCGTCCATCTGCACCGGTTGCTCGAGCCGGACGTCAAGGCGTGAGCCTGAACGGCATGGCCGCCGAAGAGGGCAGGCCACGGCGCCAGCGCAGCAATGGGCCCGTCGCGCGGGCCTGGCGCAAGCTGCGCAAGCCGCTGGCCGAATCGAGCTTCGTCAAGAACGTTCTGGCGGCCGGCATCGCGTCGGCGATCCGCTTCATCAAGGCCACCAACCGCGTCGTTCCCGGCTCGGTGTCGATCGACAGTTTCCTCGATTCGGAATCGAACACGATCTACGTGCTCTGGCACGGCCAGCATCTGCTGGCGCCGGCCTTCGTGCCGAAGGGCCAGAAACTGCCGACCATGTTCTCGAAAAGCGCCGACGCCGAGCTGAATGCGCTCGCGGCGCAGCGGCTGGGGCTTGAGCCCGTTCGCGGGTCAGGCGGACGCGATCGACAAAGATCCGTCGAGAAAGGTGGCGCGCGCGCGCTGATTGCCCTCAAAAAGGCGCTCGACCAGGGGAAATCGGTCTGCATGATCGCAGACATTCCCCATGGCACGCCGCGCGAGGCCGGCCTTGGCGTCATCACGCTGTCGCGCATTTCCGGCCGGCCCATCGTCGGGGTGGCCTTCGCCACCAGCCGCCGCAAGGTGCTTGAGAAGTCGTGGGACAAGACCACCATCAATCTGCCTTTCGGCCGATGCGGCATCGTCGCGACGGCGCCGATGCAGGTTCCGGCCAAGGCGTCGGAGGCCGAGATGGAGGCCTATCGCAAACGGCTGACCGACGAACTCAACGCCGCGACCGATCGCGCCTACAGCCTCGCGGACCGCCGGCAATGAGCGAACGCTGGGCGCGCGCATTGCTGACGTCATACCGGTGGGCGGGGGCAGCGGCCTATCCGCTGGTCGGCGGCTACATCGCCTGGCGCACCACCAAGGGCAAGGAAGAGCGCGGCCGGCGGCGCGAGCGCTACGGCATACCAGGCTCCCCGCGTCCGTCGGGACCGCTGATCTGGGTTCATGCGGCGAGCGTCGGCGAGACGCTGGCGGTCTCGCCGCTCGTCGAGCGCATCATGGGATTGGGCATCCATGTCGTGCTGACTACCGGTACGGTCACTTCCGCGACCGTGGTGCGCGACCGGTTCGGCGACCGTGTCATCCACCAGTATGTGCCGCTCGATCTGAAGCCGGCCCTGAACCGCTTCCTCTCGCACTGGATGCCCGATCTCGCGATCATCGCCGAATCCGAGATCTGGCCGATGACCATCCTTGAACTCGGCGCGCGCCGCGTGCCGCAGGTTCTGGTCAACGGACGCATGTCCGACCGGTCCTTCGCATCCTGGAAAAAGCGAGCCTTCATCGCCGAGGCGCTGTTCGAGAACCTGTCACATGTGATCGCCCAGTCCGAGCTCGACGGCGAGCGCTTTTCCGCGCTTGGCGCGCGGCCGGTCACCGTATCCGGCAATCTGAAGGGCGACACGGAGCCCTTGCCGGTCGACGAGGCGTCGCTGGCCATCCTGCGCAAGCAGATCGGCAAGCGGCCGACCTGGGCGGCGGTGTCGACCCACGATGGCGAGGAGAAGGCGGCGGCCGGCGTGCACAAGCTGCTGCGCCCCCGGCATGCGGGCCTGCTGACGATCATCGTGCCGCGCCATCCCGACCGGGCGGACGCCCTGGAGGCGGAGTTCGCAGCAGGCGGCCTCAAGGTCGCGCGTCGTACCCGCAAGGACCCGATCAAGCCCGACACGGACATCCTGCTCGGCGACACGATCGGCGAGATGGGGCTTTATCTGAGACTGACCGAGATCGCCTTCGTGGGGCGCTCGCTGACCGGCGAGGGCGGCCAGAATCCGCTGGAGCCGGCGCTCCTGGACACGGCTGTTCTGTCGGGGCGCAATGTGCAGAATTTCCGCGACGCCTACCAGAAGCTGGTCGACGGCGGCGGCGCGCGGCTCGTCCGGGACGCCGAGATGCTGGCCGGCGCCGTCAACTTCCTGTTAACTAACCCGGCCAAGCGCCAGGAGATGGTGGTCGCCGGCCGCCAGACCGTGGAGGCGATGCGGGGCGCCCTCAACCACACGCTGAAGGCGCTCGAACCCTACGTGCAGCCGCTGATCGTCAAGGCCAGGCTGGAGCAGTCCGGCGCGCGAAGGCACCCGTAGTGGCGAGCGACGCCCCTCCGTTCTGGTGGGACAGGCCGGACTGGCGTTCGGCGCTGCTGTGGCCTGTCTCGGCGCTGTACGGGCTGGTGGCGGCCCGGCGCATGGAGACCGCGAGGCGCGAGCGCGTCGGCGTTCCGGTGCTCTGCGTCGGCAATCCGACCGTCGGCGGCGCCGGCAAGACTCCTCTGGCCATTGCACTCGCGCGCCATGCGACCGAAATGGGGCTGACGCCCGGCTTCCTGACGCGGGGCCATGGCGGCAGCCTGGGCAAGCCGCACCTCGTCGATCCGCATCATGACAGCGCCAAATCGACCGGCGACGAGCCGCTGCTGCTGGCCAGGCATGCGCCGACGGCAGTCACCCCCAACCGCGCGGCCGGCGCGCGGCTGCTGATCGGCGAGGCCTGCGACTTTCTCATCATGGACGACGGCTTCCAGAGCGCGCGGATCCATTTCGACTACGGCCTGCTGGTCGTCGACGCCCGCCGGGGGCTGGGCAATGGCCACATCATTCCGGGCGGACCCGTCCGGGCGCCGCTGGTCGACCAGTTGCGCCATGCGCACGCGGTGATCCGCATGGGTTACGGCGACGGCGCCGACCGCCTGGTCCGGCTCGCCGCCCGCGCGGGCAGGCCGATCTACGACGCCGTGGCGCGGCCAAGACCGGGAAGCGGGGTCCAGGGCAAGGATTTCCTCGCCTTCGCCGGCATCGGCGATCCGGCCAAGTTTTTCGACACGGTGGCGGAAGCCGGCGGACGGGTCGTGGCCGCAAGATCGTTTCCGGACCATCACTTCTACAGCGACGACAACCTGGCGGACCTTCTGGCGCAGGCCGACGCCGCCGGCGTCGATCTCGTCACGACCGCCAAGGACGCGGTCCGCATCCGGCAGTCGTCGGATGTCGGCGCGGCGCTTCTCGAGCGGCTCAGCATCGTCGAGATCGACGTCGAGTTCGATTTGCCCGGCGTGCCAATGCGAATAATCAGCGACACCTTGGCCGCGTTCCGCCCATAGGCCGCTGAAGTCCGCCTCAGCGCCGCGAGCGCAGCCCCGGATTCATGTCGACCTCGCGCTTCAGCGATATGGCCGCGGTGCTGTAGGCCTCCTGCCGGGCGACGCTCCAGTAGCGCAGTTCGTCGAGCGGGATCGATTCGCCGGTGACCGCGCAACGCACGAACGCACCCGGGCTGGCGACCTGAAAGTCGCCATCGAGATAGCGGATGCGGGCTTCCTTCGCTCCCGGGCCTTCGAAACGGTTCATGATTGCTCGCAAATGACCGCTCCTTCGGCCACAAATCCCCCGGAACGTCAAGTTCCCGCGGGGCAGCGCTCCCTTACCGCCGGCCGAACAGCCTTTCGATATCCGCCAGTTTCAGTTCGACATAGGTCGGACGGCCGTGGTTGCAGGTGCCGGAGCCTGGCGTCGCCTCCATCTGCCGCAGCAGCGCGTTCATCTCCTCCGGCCGCAGCCTGCGGCCGGAACGCACCGACCCGTGGCAGGCCATGGTGGCGGCGATGGCGTGCAGGCGCTCCTTCAACGTCTCGGCCGTGTCGTGCTCGCCGATCTCGTCGGCGAGGTCGCGCACCAATTGGCCGGAATCGATCTCGCCCAGCATCGCCGGGGTCTCGCGAACGGCTATCGCACCGGGTCCGAAGCGCTCGACCGAGAGGCCGAAGCGGCGAAGCGTACCGGCATGGCGCGCGACGCGCTCGGCGTCGTCCTCGCCGAGGTCGACGATCTCCGGGATCAGCAGCATCTGCGCCGGCATTTCCCGCGCGTCGATCGCATTCTTGAGCGCCTCATAGACCAGCCGCTCATGTGCCGCGTGCTGGTCGACGATGATCAGCGAATCGCGGGTCTGGGCCAAGATGTAGTTCTCGTGCACCTGCGCCCGCGCCGCGCCGAGGTCGCGATCGAGCAGCTCAGCCGCCGGTTCAGCTACGCCTGCGCGGGAATCCGCCGTCCGCGCGGTCTCGAACGCCGCCTGCATCGCCTCGCCGAACCCGCCGTGCGGACGGTAGGGCGAGCGCTCCAGTGCGTAGTCCGCAGCGGGCGCCGGGCGCGCGGCTGAGCCATATCCCGACCAGCCGCCGTCGGTCATCGCCGGCTCCGGGCGGAACGCTGCCATCATGCCCTCGGCGGCGGTTGTCGCGGCGCGGATGCCGGAGCGGGCGAGGCGTTCGCGGATCGCGCCGACGATCAGACCGCGCACCAGTCCGGGGTCGCGGAAGCGCACATCCGACTTCGCCGGATGCACGTTGACGTCGACCAGCGCCGGGTCGAGCGTGATGAACAGGGCCGTCACGGCATGGCGGTCGCGCGGCAGCACGTCGGCGAACGCGCCACGGATCGCGCCCGCGATCAGCTTGTCGCGCACCGGGCGGCCGTTGACATAGGCGTATTGCTGCAGCGAGTTGGCGCGGGTGTAGGCGGGGATCGAGACATGGCCCGACAGGCCGACATCCTCGCGCCCGGCGTCGACGAATAGCGCGTTCTCCGGAAAATCCTTGCCCAGCACCTGCGCGATGCGGCGCAACTGTCCATCGGGGCCGGGACCGGCCGGGGGAAGTTCGAGCGTCGTGCGGTCCGGGCCGGACAGGGTGAAGCGCACTTCGGGGAAGGCAATGGCAATGCGCTTCAGCATCTCGGAAATGGCCGTCGCCTCGGCGCGCTCGCCCTTCATGAACTTGAGCCGGGCCGGCGTCGCGAAGAACAGGTCGCGCACCTCGACCAGCGTGCCGCGATTGGCGGCAGCCGGCCGAACTGCCCCGACACGTCCGCCATCGACCGAAATCTCAGCCCCGTTGCCGGCATCGGCGGTGCGCGAACGGATGGTCAGCCTCGCGACCGAGCCGATCGACGGCAGCGCCTCGCCACGGAAACCGAGCGAGCGGATGTCGTTTATGTCCTCGGAGAGCTTCGAGGTGCAGTGGCGCGAGACGGCCAGCGCCAGTTCGCTTTCGGGAATGCCGCCGCCATCGTCGGTCACCCGGATCAGGTTCAGCCCGCCGCCGGCGGTGGCGACGTCGATGCGCGTGGCGCCCGCGTCGAGCGCGTTCTCGACCAGTTCCTTGACCACGCTCGCCGGCCGCTCGATGACCTCGCCGGCGGCGATCTGGTTCACCATCGTTTCGGAAAGCTGGCGGATCGGCATCCCGGCACCTTAGCGGGATTCGGCAAGGCGGCGACAGGATTATGTGTCGCGGGTCTCTTCGGACATGACCGTGAGGCGTGACAAGTGTTGGCTGCAAACCACAAGTAACGCGCCTCTATCCATAAGGTTTCGTCGTTCGAAAAATATATATATCTTTGAATTTGTTGACAATTCGGGTTCGAAGGCGCAGGTTTTCGCTGCCGGCGCAATAGATCGGGAGCGTGACGCAAGAGAACGTCGGCCTTGCGCGCTCCATTTCAACAGGAAGAAGCCCCCATGAAGAAGCTCATTCTCGCAGCCACTTTCGCGGCCATGTCGACCGCAGCATTCGCCCAGATGCCTCCCTATGCCGAGCTGGATGCAAACACCGACGGCATGGTTTCGCCCGAGGAGGCGAAAGCCAAGATGCCAAACATGACCGACGACCAGTGGAAGATGGCCGACGCGAACGGCGACGGCATGCTGACGGCGGAAGAATACACCAAGATGGAAGGCAAGTAAGACTCGCCCGGCCACATCAGCCCCGCCGGCGCGCGCCGGCGGGGCTTTTCGTTGCCATGTCGTCGGCCGGTGGCCCGCTCTCCTTCAACAGTCCTGCGCGGCTTCGTGATCGGCAACATGGGTCTCATCGCGATCGCGCGATTGATTTGGCGAGAACAGTGGCGAAGAAGAGAAAGCGCTTTGATTGGCTTCCGGGAACAGAGCCTCATAATATTGCCCCGCCGCCCGAAAGAACTGATTTGATCGGAAACGGCCGTACTTGCTGGGGCGGCCGGACGTTTTGCTACCCATGGGAGAAGACTATGAGAAAGATCATCTTTGCAGCGATGGCTGTCGCCTTCGCTGCGCCGGCATTCGCACAGATGCCGCCTTATGCCCAGCTCGACAAGAACACCGACGGAATGGTGTCGATGGAAGAAGCGAAGGCCGCAATGCCCGACATGACGGAAGAGCAGTTCATGAAGGCTGACACGGACGGCGACAAGATGCTGTCAGAAGCCGAGATGAACAAGATGGAAGGCAAGTAGTTGCCGGTTGCAGGCTCCGTTTCGGCGGGGCCTGCTTCTCCCGCACTAAGCCACGTCGCTCTTCGCCAGCCGCAGGATCGGCTTCTTGACGGTGCGCTGCGCCAGCCAGTCGCGGGCCTGGTCGATCGGCATCGGGAACGCGATCGAGTAGCCCTGCACCTGCTCGCAGCCGATCTTCAACAGCGACGACAGTTCTTCCTCCGTCTCGGCGCCTTCGGCGATGATCGAGATGCCGAGGCCGCGCGCGAGTTCGGTGATCGCCTTCACGATGGCGCTGTTGTCGTCATTGGTGTTGATCTTCTGCACGAAGCGGCGGTCGATCTTCAGCCGGTCGATCTCGTTCGGATTGACATGGCTGAGCGAGGCGTAGCCGGTGCCGAAATCGTCGAGTTCGAGATGCACGCCGGCCGCCCGGATGAGCCTGAGCTTGCCGGCTATACCGGTCTTTTCGTCGTCCAGAATCACGGATTCGACAATCTCGAGCGACAGTTTCTGCGTCGGAAGGCCTGTGGTCTCCAGCGTGTCGAACAGGAACTTGGCGAAATCCGGCTCGCGCAGCTCGGTGCCCGAGACGTTGACGGCCAGACGGCCGAACTGGATGCCGGCATGGTGCCATTCGGCGGCGGCATGGATCGCCTTGGAAATGACGATCTTGCCGACCTGCGCCATCAGGCCGGTCTTCTCGGCGATCGGGATGAATTCGCCGGGCGAGATCATGCCGCGTTCCGGGTGCATCCAGCGTACCAGCGCCTCGATGCCGGCGACCGCGCCGGTCGTCATCGACACCTGCGGCTGGAAATAGACGTTGAATGCGCGCTCGGCGATCGCCTTACGGAGGTCGCGCTCCAGCATCTTGCGGTGCTCGAGCTCACGCCGCAGTTCGTCGGAGAAGAAGCAGAACGAGCCGCCGCCGTTCTTCTTGGCGTTGTAGAGCGCGAGGTCGGCGTGGACGAGCAGATCGTTCGAGGTCTGCGCGTCGACGGGATAGACCGCGACGCCGGCGCTCGCGGCGCAGTGGATCGTGACGCCCTCGTAGTTCATTGGCTCGTTGACGCGGTCGAGAACGCGCTTGGCGACCATGCCGATGTCTTCGGACTGGCCGGCGCCGTTGAGGATCATGACGAACTCGTCGCCGCCGAGCCGGACACACATGTCGGAGGCGCGGGACGCTTCCTTCATCCGCTTGGCCGTGGTCGCCAGCACGAAATCGCCGGCCGCGTGGCCGATCGTGTCGTTGATCTGCTTGAAGCCGTCGAGATCAAGCTGCAGCACCGCCAGCCGCTCGCCGCGCCGCTTGGCGCCGTTGATCTGGGTGTCGAAATGGTCGATCAGGAAGGCGCGGTTGTGGAGGCCCGTGAGCCCGTCATGCGCCGCCAGGAACGCCATCGAGTTGCGCGCCTCGATCAGTTCGCTGGTCTTCCGGCCGATCGCGTTCGCCATCGGCCGGAAGATGAACATTGCAACGAGAACCAGCAGCGCTATGGTCAGGAAATACAGCGTGCGGTGGACCGACAGCATGTCGCCGAGGCGCGAATTGATCGTCGAGGACAGCCGCTCGCGCAATTCCGCATAGGCGCGCAGCGTGGTGTTGGCGACGGAAGCGTCGACATGCAGGAGTTCGGATCGGGCGGAATAGCCCGACGCCATGACGTCCATGCCCGATTCGCGCTCGGTCGCAGCGATGAAACGCCGCGTGCGCGCGGCAAGTTCGGTCGTAAAGTGATCGAGGTGGTACGGCTGTTCGAACAGGATGGATTCGAACATCGCAGCGTCGCGGCCCGGGGCGGCCGCGTCCTCGACGCCGGAAATGTCGAGCATCCGGTCGTAGTTGCGCTCGAAGTCCGACGTCGCCGCCTTCAGCTCGCCAACCATCGCGGGCCGCGCCTCTGGGCGCGCCAGTTCGATCTGGTTGGCAAGAAAGACGATGCGCTGGGACAGGGTCCCCTGCGCGCCGACGAGATACAGAAGCTCGCGGTCCGCGCGATGTTCGGAAAGCTTGCGGTCGAGCAGCCAGTATGAGGCCGTGGCCATGGCCGTGATGAGGATCAGCGCAATCCAGTAGGTGATCTTCATCTGCCGCGTCAGGCGCGTCGTGCCCTCTGGCAGTTGCGTCTCATTCATGAATGCCGTCCCCAAGCACCTTTGCAGGGTCACACTCTTCGGGATGGAGGGTTAACGCCTGGACAAGATGCGGGTGCGGAATGGCCGCCGCGCCGACAAAAGCGTTTGGATGGTTAGCGCCCGTTTACGCCAAACGCTAAACTGTCCGCAAAGCGAACCGAATGTTCGCGAGGGCTTTTGCGATCGCCTGAAATGGGGTTTAAGCTCGCCGCAAAGCACTTGCAGGGAAGAATGCCCATGAACATCGAGCACAGGCCGGCCAAGGCCGCCGCTTTCGTCTGGAACGACCCGTTCCTGCTGGAGGACCAGCTGTCCGAGGACGAGCGGATGATGCGCGACGCGGCGGCGTCGTTCGCGGCGGACAAGCTCGCGCCAAGGGTCGAGGACGCCTATCTCAACGAAACGACCGATCCGGAGATCTTCCGCGAGATGGGAGCGGCGGGGCTGCTCGGCGTGACCATTCCAGAGGAATATGGCGGCATCGGCGCCGGCTACGTCACCTATGGGCTCGTCGCGCGCGAGGTCGAGCGCATCGATTCGGGCTACCGCTCGATGATGAGCGTGCAGTCGTCGCTGGTGATGTATCCGATCCATGCCTATGGCTCGGAAGCGCAGCGGAAGAAGTATCTTCCCAAGCTCGCGTCGGGCGCGTTCATCGGCTGCTTCGGCCTGACCGAGCCGGAAGCCGGGTCCGATCCGGGCGGCATGAAGACGCGGGCGGAGAAGGTGGCCGGCGGCTACCGGCTGAACGGCGCCAAGATGTGGATTTCCAACGCGCCGATCGCCGACGTGTTCGTCGTCTGGGCGAAGTTGAAGAACGAGGCCGGCAAGGACGAGATCCGCGGCTTTGTCCTGGAGAAGGGCATGAAGGGCCTGTCGGCGCCGAAGATCGACGGCAAGCTCAGCCTGCGCGCTTCGATCACCGGCGAGATCGTGCTCGAGAATGTCGAGGTCGGCGAGGATGCGCTGCTGCCGAACGCGCGCGGGCTCGGCGGGCCGTTCGGCTGCCTCAACCGCGCCCGCTATGGCATCTCGTGGGGGGCGCTCGGCGCCGCCGAGGACTGCTGGTTCCGCGCGCGGCAATATGGTCTCGACCGCAAGCAGTTCGGCAAGCCGCTGGCGGGAACGCAGCTTTACCAGAAGAAGCTCGCCGACATGCAGACCGACATCGCGATGGGCCTGCAGGCAAGCCTGCGCGTCGGGCGGCTGATGGACGAGGGCAAGATGGCGCCGGAGATGATCTCGATCGTCAAGCGCAACAATTGCGGCAAGGCGCTGGACATCGCCCGCCAGGCCCGCGACATGCACGGCGGCAACGGCATCCAGATCGGCTACCACGTGATGCGCCACGCGGCCAACCTTGAGACCGTCAACACCTACGAGGGCGCGCATGACGTGCACGCGCTGATCCTCGGCAGGGCGCAGACGGGACTGCAGGCGTTTTTCTGATCACCTGAAACGTCGACGCACCGATGACCGTTAGCGAGCCTCGAATACCGGCTCGCCGAACAGCTTGGTTTCCACCTCGACGCCAAGCCCCGGCCCTTGCGGCAGTCCCATCGCCCCATTGGCGATCGGGAAATGCGCCTCGCCGCTCGCCACTGTGACCCAGTTCTGGAAGTCGCAGGTGTGCTGCCGCAACTCGCGCGGCGTTGACAGCAGGAGGCCGGCGAAGGCGGCGGTGTCGATCTGCGCGCCGCCGGTGTCCTCGATGGTGATCTTGAGATTGCCGGCAATCGCGATGTCGCGCAGCAGCTTTGCCCGCGTCACGCCGCCGACGCGAGCGAGTTTTATGGTGATGCCGTCGACGAGCCCGTCGGAAATGGCGCGCAGGAGCGTGTCGACGCCGTCGATCGTCTCGTCCAGCACCAGCGGCCGGTCGCAGGCCTGCCGGATCGCCAGGTTCTCGGCATAGCTCTGGCATGGTTGTTCGAGCGTGTAGTCGATGCCGCGTGTCGCGGCGAGGAAGCGCCGCGTCTCGGCAGTGCCCCAACTGGCGTTGGCGTCGCAGAACAGCACGATATCCGATGGAATGGCGCCGCGCACGGCCTCCAGCCGTTCGATGTCCTCGTTGACGTCGAGGCCGACCTTCACCTGCAGCCGGCGATAGCCCTCGGCGACATACTTCGTCGCCCGCTCCGCCATGGCGTCGGGCGCCATCTGCGCCACCGACCGGTAGAGGTCGACCGTGTCGCCCTCCGCCCCGCCGGCGAGCGACGCGAGCGGCAGGCCGGCTCGCTTTCCCGCCAGGTCCCACAGCGCCATGTCGATCGCCGACTTGGCGTAGGGATGACCCTTGAGGTGCAGGTCCATGCGCCGGTTGAGCGCCTCGATGCCGGATGCATCGCAGCCGACGAGGATCGGCGCGAGTTCGCGCATCGCGGCGCGGGCGCCCTCAGCAAAGGCCGGGTCGTAGAACGAGCCGAGCGGCGCCATCTCGCCATGACCGCGCAGCCCGTCCCGCGTCTCGATCTCGACGATGGTCGAGTCGAACCCTTCGGCGCTGCGCCCGCCGGAACAGCGGTATGTTCCGTCCCGGAACGGCTGCCACTGGCGGAAGATGCGGATGGAGGAGATCGTCATTTGATCAGCCTACCGCCACACGAAGGCCGGCGCGGTCGCTGGGGCGGCTCTCCATGTGTCGCATTACCGACAGGAATCGGCCCGAACCAGCGCACGGTGCGGGCCGTGCGCTGCTCAGGCGACGTTGCGCTCGGCCGCGGCGGCTTCGGCGCACACCCGGTTTCGCCCGCCGGACTTGGCGCGATAGAGCGCCGCGTCCGCCTGCTCCATCAGCGCCGCCATGGTCTCCGAGCCGTCAGCAGCGCGCGCGGCGAGGCCGATGCTGACGGTGACCTGCCGCCTGATCCGCGTGCGCCGGGCGGAACTCAGGCTCTCGATTTTCGCGCGGATCTGTTCGGCGAGCTTGGCGGCCTCGTCAGCGCTGGCGTCGCCGAGCACGATGGCGAATTCCTCGCCGCCCAGCCGCGCCACGAGATCGTGCTGTGGCCGGGCGCTGCGCGCCAGCGCCTCGGCTACCGCGACGAGGCAGGTGTCGCCTTCGACATGGCCGAAGCTGTCATTGTAGGACTTGAAGTGGTCGATATCGATGACGAGGATGGCGCAGCGCCCGCGCACCGCGCGCGCGTAGCTCATCAGGCGACGGCGGTTGGCGACGCCGGTGAGCGGGTCGGTATGGCTCTCGATCTCGAGTTCGCGATTGGCCGACTCCAGCGCGGCGCTGCGTTCCTCCAGCCGTTCCGCCAGACGCTTGTTCTCGATCGACAGCCGCAGCGCGTTGGAGAGTTGGTCGCCCAGCCCCCGGCCGATGACGATGGCAAAGCCGCCGAGCAGCACGAAGCCGGTCGCGATCAGCCAGCTGAATTGCAGCGAACTGAACACCATGCCGACGGCGTAGGACCAGAAGATCGGCAGATGGAACAGGTTGTACGCCCGGAGATAGACGACCGACGTGATCGAGACGGTGACTGCCGCGAGGCCGATGGAGAGCGTGAGGAGCGCCTGATGCTGGTCGGCAAGCGTCAGCATCCAGGCGCCGCCCAGGCCCCAGGTCAGGCCGGACACAAGGTGCATCACGCGCACGAACCGTGCCCAGCTGTGAGCGTCCCAGGTCGAAGGGATGCGGCGGGCATAGAACCAGGTGGAGGCAACGTTTGTGGCCGCGACGCCGACGATGAAGGACAGCCAGACGATGAGCCCGATCGCCGTCGACGGCGACCAGTAGACATAGACGGCGAACAGCGCGCCGATGATGCTGAGGAAGGAAGCGGGCGACGAATGGAGCAACGCGTCCATCCGCATGGACAGGATCGCGTCTTCCTCCGCCTTGTCCCCAGGGTTTGCCGCCAATGCCAAGCTCCGCCTCCTTTCCCCCAGGACAACCGTAGCGTTTCAACCCTAAAGATTTGCTTGCCTGTGGCGAGCTGTTCACAACGCCCGGATGCGTCGGGGCGGCGGGTTTTCGCCAGGGCGTCGGCGACGCGGTCGCATTTCTGATGGATTTTTGCCGGCGGGGGGGCGAAGGTCCGTCGGACCAAAGGAAAGGCCCACCCATGGCGAACGACTTCATTTCGCACCTGTCCGCGGAACTGGCCGGCCTGAAAGCCGCCGGGCTCTACAAGTCCGAGCGGGTGATCTCTTCGATGCAGAGCGCCGAGATCGAGGTCGCGGGCGAGAAGGTGCTGAATTTCTGCGCCAACAACTATCTCGGCCTCGCCGACAATGAAGAACTGCGCGACGCCGCAAAGCGGACCCTCGACCGCTACGGCTACGGCATGGCCTCGGTGCGCTTCATCTGCGGCACGCAGGAGGAGCACAAGCAGCTCGAGGCGCGGATTTCTTCCTTCCTGGGCATGGAGGATACCATCCTTTACGGCTCGTGCTTCGACGCCAATGGCGGCCTGTTCGAGACGCTGCTCGGCGAAGAAGATGCGGTGATTTCCGATGCTCTGAACCACGCCTCGATCATCGACGGCGTGCGGCTCTCCAAGGCCAAGCGCTTCCGCTACGCCAACAACGACATGGCAGCACTTGAGGAAGAGCTGAAACGGGCCGAAGGCTGCCGCTTCAAGCTGATCGCCACCGATGGCGTGTTCTCGATGGACGGCATCATCGCCAATCTGGGTGGCGTCTGCGATCTGGCGGACAAGTATGGTGCGATGGTCATGGTCGACGACAGCCACGCCGTAGGCTTCGTGGGAAAACATGGCCGTGGCTCGGCGGAGCATTGCGGCGTCGAGGGCCGGATCGACATCATCACCGGCACATTGGGCAAGGCGCTGGGCGGCGCGTCGGGCGGCTACACGTCGGCCAGACGCGAAGTCGTCGACTGGCTGCGCCAGCGCTCGCGGCCCTACCTCTTCTCCAACACGCTGATGCCGGCGATCGCGGGCGCGTCGCTGAAGGTCTTCGACATCGTCGACAATGGCGACGCGCTGCGCGAAAAACTGGTCGCCAACGCAGCGCGGTTCCGGGCGAAAATGACGGCGGCTGGCTTCACGCTCGCCGGGGCCGACCATCCGATCATCCCGGTCATGCTTGGGGATGCAGCACTTGCGCAGGAAATGGCGGCGCGGATGCTGAAGCGCGGGATCTACGTGATCGGCTTCTCGTTCCCGGTCGTGCCCAAGGGCCAGGCGCGGATCAGGACGCAGATGTCGGCGGCGCACTCGTTCGAGGATATCGATCGGGCGGTGGCGGCGTTTGTGGAAGTTGGCAAGGAGTTGGGGGTTGTCGGTTGATTGGCGACAATATTACAGATAAAGTCGCGCCGTCGGTTAGGATGTTCCAACAATGAACCTCAATGTGCGCATCAGCGGTTCGCTCAGCGAATTTGTGACGGAGACGGTGTCCGAGGGCGATTATGAAAATGTCAGTGAGTATGTCCGGGATCTAATCCGCCGCGACAAGGATCGTGCAGAGCGCGAGGCCTTTGAGGCAATGAGACTTCGCCTGCAGGACGCATTCGCCACGCCTGACGACGAGTATGAGCACCTTTCGGCCAATGACATCCGCCGTCGCGCGCTGGCAGGCGCGGGACGGTGACCAGATATCTTCTCCAATCGGCCGCCGCGGCCCGCCTGGAGGATATCTACCGGTACACCATCGAGCAGTTTGGCCCGGCGCAAGCAGAGAAATACCTCGATGGCGCGTTCGAACTGTTCGGCAACATTGCGGAGAAGCGGGTCACCTGGCGCCGTATCCCCGTAGAATTCGGGGTCGATGGCTTCTTCACCCGGTACAAGAGTCACTTCGTCTTCTGGAAATTGCGCTCCGATGGTCAGATCGCAATCGTTGCAATCCTTCACCAGCGCATGGACCTTGCGCGACGATTGAAAGAGGATGCGTCCGAACCGTGATGGGTCGGCGCAAAATAGCATGTCCAACATGATGCGCGCCCTCGTCAAAGCCCGGCCAGAGCCCGGCATCTGGATGGAGCGGGTGCCGATTCCCGAGATCGGACCCAACGACGTGCTGATCAAGGTGAAGAAGTCGGCGATCTGCGGCACCGACGTGCATATCTACAACTGGGACCAGTGGGCGCAGAAGACGGTGCCGGTGCCGATGGTGACGGGGCATGAGTTCGTCGGCACGGTGGCCGATGTCGGGTCCGCCGTCAGCGAATACAGGCTCGGGCAGCGGGTTTCGGGCGAGGGGCACATCGTCTGCGGCCATTGCCGCAACTGCCGCGCGGGCAGGGGGCATCTGTGCCGCAACACGCTCGGCGTCGGCGTCAACCGGCCCGGTTCCTTCGGCGAATACGTCGCCATTCCTCAGCACAATGTCGTGCCTATTCCCGACGACGTGCCGGACGAGATCGCCGCGATCTTCGATCCGCTGGGCAACGCCGTCCACACAGCGCTGTCGTTCGACCTGGTCGGCGAGGACGTGCTGGTCACCGGCGCCGGGCCGATCGGCATCATGGGCGCGCTGGTGGCGCAGTGCGTCGGGGCGCGCAAGGTCGTCATCACTGACATCAATCCGGTGCGCCTCGACCTGGCCAGGAAGCTCGGCGTCCAGCATGTCGTCGACGCATCGAAGCAGAAGCTGCGCGACGTGATGCGCGAGGTCGGCATGACCGAGGGGTTCGACGTCGGGCTCGAAATGTCGGGAGCCGCGCCCGCCTTCCGCGACATGATCGACACGATGAACAATGGCGGCAAGATCGCCATATTGGGCATCGCCTCCACCGGCTTCGAGATCGACTGGAACAAGGTCATCTTCAAGATGCTGCATCTCAAAGGCATCTACGGCCGCGAGATGTTCGAGACCTGGTACAAGATGATCGCGCTGGTGCAGGGGCCGCTCGACGTCACGGGCCTGATCACCCACCGGATCGGCATCGACGATTACATTTCAGGCTTCGAGGCGATGAAGAGCGGCAATTCCGGCAAGGTGGTGATGGACTGGTGAGGTCAGTGGCCCGAGCGTGGAACCTGCCCAACGAGTTCGGCAGCGGCCGCATTTGCCATCCTGCGATCGAGCGTGGCAATGGGCAGCTCAAGCCTTAGCGCAAGTTCCACGTATGAAGCATCGTAGAATGTCATGTAGTAGTCTCTGGCCAGTCGCAGGACTTCGATCTCGTCGGGTGAGTCATCCGCGAGGATTGGGTATTTCGACAGGTTTGTCAGGATCGCTTTCGTCTCGGTTGCCAACAGCCGCTGGCGGCGCTCGCTCATCAACAGCAAGTTGCGTATTTCAAACCACCATATGCGCGGTACGAAGGCGTGATCGACCGCAAGCATGTCGAGAACCCGTTCCGTAAGTGGATGGGCTTCGTCCGGCAAAAGCCATGCGGCCGTGACGGAGGCATCCAGAACGAAAGGCATCAGTAGCGGTGCCCGGCGTGACGCATATCCAGAATTTCTTCAATCGTGATGCCGACCTTGGGAAGCGAATCCCTCAGTTTTCGCAGATCATCGATTGCACGCCTGACGTCATCGTTGGCTTCCTTCTCGGTGGAGACCTCCGGATGGATCCGCGCGATGGTCTTGCCGTGACGGGTGATCTCGATCACCTCGCCACGCTCGACATCGCCCAGCAGGGCGGAGAGGTTGGCCTTGAGCTCGGTCGCGGCAACTTTGCGCATCGTGTAAATATCCATTTTAACCGGTCAGAATGTACATAATTTCGCATCGTCGGTCAATTTCGGCTCGACGCGGCGCTGATCGGTTTCTAGTCTCGACGAATGGCGAATCCCCGTCTCACCATCCTCGGCTCCAAGGGCGGTCCGGCGATCCGCCCGGGCGGTCCGTCTCCCACTTCGTCGCTGCTTGAAATCGGCGGTCGCACGATCGTCGTCGACTGCGGGCTCGGCGTTGCGCGTGGTCTGGTCGAAGCCGGCGTCAGCCTCAAGACGCTCGACCTGATCTTCATCACCCACCTGCATTCGGATCACGTGCTGGAGCTCGGCCCGCTGATCCACACCGCCTGGACGACCGGTCTCGACCACGAGATTCGCGTGTTCGGGCCGCCCGGAACGGGGCATTACTGGTCGCGCTTTGCCCGGGCGATGGAGTTCGACATCGAGATCCGCATCGTCGACGAAGGCCGGCCGGACATCCGCGATCTGGTGCGGATCGAGGAGTTCGGGGAAGGCAGCGTCGCGGAGATCGGCAATCTGGCCGTGTCGGCGTTGCGCGTCGACCACCCGCCCGTGACGGACTGCTTCGCGCTCAGGTTCGATCATCCGGCCGGCAGCATCGCCTTTTCCGCCGACACCGCGTTCTTCCCGCCGCTCGCCGCCTTCGCCAAGCGCGCTGACATCCTGATGCACGAAGCGATGCTGGCCGAGGGCGTGGACCGCCTGGTGGCGCGGACGGGCAATGGCGCGCGGCTCAAGGAGCATCTGCTGGCCAGCCACAGCTTCGCGGCCGATGCCGGGCGCATCGCGACGGAGGCCGGCGTCGGCCGGCTGGTGCTCAATCATCTCATCCCGGCCGACGATCCGGCGATCGGGCCGGCGGATTGGGAACGCGCCGTGCGGGAAACATGGTCAGGGCCGTTGACAATCGGCAGGGACGGACTGTTGGTTGAGTTCGGCGCGGACCGATAAGAAAAGCCGAACGCCGCCAAGGGAGGAACTGCATGAAACTGGCTTCGCTGAAGAACGGGCGTCGCGACGGGCGGCTGGTGGTCGTCTCGCGCGACCTGACGCGCTCAACCGACGCGTCGTTTCTTGCCCCGACGCTGCAGGCCGCTCTCGACGATTGGCGCCGGGTCGCGCCGCATCTGGCGGCGCTCGCCGAATCGCTGGAGCACGGCGCGGTTCCCTCCGAACGCTTCCACGAGCACGACGCCCTGTCGCCGCTGCCGCGCGCCTACCAGTGGGCCGACGGCTCGGCCTATGTGAACCATGTCGAACTGGTGCGGAAATCGCGCGGTTCGGAGATGCCGCCGACGTTCTGGACCGAACCGCTGATCTACCAGGGCGGGTCGGATTCCTTCATCGCTCCGCGCGACCCGATCGTTCTGGCCGACGAGGCCTGGGGCATCGATTTCGAGGGCGAGGTCGCCGTGATCGTCGACGACGTGCCCGCGGGCGCCACGGCGCTGGAAGCCCTCGACTCGGTCCGGCTGGTCATGTTGGTCAACGACGTTTCGCTGCGCAACCTGGCCGCGCCCGAACTGTCCAAGGGTTTCGGCTTCTTCCAGTCGAAGCCGTCCTCGGCTTTCTCGCCGGTCGCCGTGACGCCGGATGAACTGGGCGAGGCGTGGGACGGCGGCAAGGTGTGCCTGCCGCTGCATGTCGATTTCAACGGCAAGCCGTTCGGCCGCGCCAGGGCCGGCGTCGACATGGTGTTCGACTTCGGCCAGATCATCGCACACGCCGCCAAGACCCGTCCCCTTGCCGCCGGTTCGATCATCGGCTCCGGCACGGTGTCCAACAAGCTGGACGGCGGCCCCGGCAAGCCGGTGGCTGAGGGCGGCGCAGGCTATTCCTGCATCGCCGAGCTCAGGGTCGTCGAGCAACTGACTTCCGGCGCCGCGGGCACGCGGTTCATGACCTACGGCGACACGGTGCGAATCGAGATGAAGGACAGGCGCGGCCATTCGATCTTCGGCGCGATCGAGCAGACCGTCGCCCGTCCGTCGACCGAAGGCTGACGCAGGGATGCGGGATGCGCTTCAGAATACGACCGTGTTCTTCGCCTTCTGCGGCGCGTGGGCGATCGTGATGATCGGCATGTTCATCTCGGTGACCCGGCTCTGCTACGCGATCGAGGCGCGGTCTGGCCGGCCGATGCTGGGGAACGGCCTGCCCGGCTTTGCCAATGTCTTTCCGGTCGCGTTCAACGTCGGCGTGGCGAGAGACCGGGAGACGCAGCTGCTGCGCTGGCGGATGATCCAGCGTCTGCTGGTCATCCTCGCCGGCTTCGCGTTCTTCCTGCTGGTGCTGCGCGAGGCTGGCGTGTAGATGGGGCCAGGCACTGTCAGGCCATTGCCAAGAATTGTTATACTGTATATCAATTAGGCATGTCGCTGTTGCTCTCCGTCAGCGGCGGGGATAGCGTCGGCGGAGCGAAGGAACGTGCGGGAGGCACCGTGAACCTTTCATCGATTGTCCACGCGCTTGCGCGCTGGCTGGCGATCGCCGGCGGGCTCGTCCTCGTTGCGATCACCGTCATGACGGTGGTGAGCATCGTCGGAAGAACGTTCATCTGGGCAGGCCTGGGGCCGGTCCCCGGCGACTTCGAACTCGTCGAGGCCGGCACCGGCTTCGCGGTTTTCGCCTTCCTGCCGTGGTGCCAGCTGAATCGCGGCCACGCGACCGTCGACCTGTTCACCAACTATCTCTCGGCCGGCGCCAACCGCATCATCGACCTTCTGTCGGAGATCATCCTCGGGCTTGTCACCCTCCTGATCGCCTGGCGGCTTTGGGTTGGCATGTTCGAGAAGCGGGACTATGGCGAGACGACCTTCATCCTGCAGTTCCCGATCTGGTGGGGCATGGCGCTGTGCGCGGCGGCCACGATCGTCGGGGTGATCGTGGCGGTCTACATGATCGTCGTCCGGGCGAAGGAAGTCGCGCAGGGCCGCTCGCTGCTTGGAGCCGGAACGGGGGCAATCCATTGACCGCGCTCGAAATCGGACTGTGGTCGTTCCCGGTCCTGCTCGTCCTTATCTTCCTGCGGCTGCCGATCGGCCTGTCCATGCTCATCTGCGGCCTGGCCGGGACATGGCTGGTCAGCGGCAGCACCATTCCGATCCTGTCCAAGCTCAAGGCGGAGACCTATTCGACATTCTCCAGCCATTCGCTGTCGATCATCCCGCTCTTCCTGCTGATGGGTCAGTTTGCCGGACTGGGCGGCATGTCACAGTCCCTGTTCCGTGCCGCGAACGCCTGGCTTGGACACCGGCGCGGCGGCGTCGCGATGGCGGCGATCGGCGCCTGCGCCGGATTTGGCGCGATCTGCGGTTCCTCGCTCGCCACGGCGGCGACGATGGCGCAGGTCGCCCTGCCCGAACTGAAGCGTTACGGCTATTCCGGCGCGCTGGCGACAGGAACGCTTGCGGCCGGCGGCACGCTCGGCATCCTGATCCCGCCCTCGATCGTGCTGGTGATCTACGCCATCCTGGCAGAGCAGAACATCGCCAAGCTGTTCCTGGCGGCCTTCGTGCCGGGCATCCTCGCCGCCATCGGCTACATGATCGCCATCTCGATCTATGTGCGGCTCTATCCCGAATCCGCCGGCCAGAGCCCCCGCATGGCCTATGGCGAGCGTTTCCGGGCGCTGGTCGACGTCTGGCCGGTGCTGCTGGTGTTCTTTGCCGTGGTCGGCGGCATCTACTTCGGCTGGTTCACCCCGACCGAGGGCGCGGCGGTCGGCGCCGCCGGCACTGGGCTGATCGCCTGGGTCAATGGCGGCCTGACGCGCAAAACCCTGATCGAATCCGTGCTGATGACGGCGAGCGCGACGGCGATGATCTTCTTCATCGTCTTCGGCGCGGCGATGTACAACGGCTTCCTCGCGTTGACGCAACTTCCGCAGATCGCCGCATCGACGATTTCCGGCCAGGGCTTCAACCCGTGGACGGTCATGGTCGCGATCCTGATCCTCTATCTGATCCTCGGCTGCGTGATGGATTCGCTGTCGATGATCCTGCTGACGATCCCGATCTTCTTCCCGATCGTCAGCGCGCTCGACTACGGCCTCGGTCCTGAGGAATTCGCGATCTGGTTCGGCATTCTCGTGCTGATCGTCGTGGAAGTCGGTCTGATAACGCCGCCGGTCGGCATGAACCTTTTCGTCATCAACTCGATGGCGAAGGACACGCCGATCGTCCAGACCTATCGCGGCGTGACTCCCTTCGTCATCAGCGACCTCGTCCGGACCACGATCCTGGTGATCTTCCCGGCGATCTCGCTATTCATGCTGAGGTGGCTGTACTGATCAGCCCTTGAGCTGCTGCACGCCGGCATAGAGGTTGGCGCAGCGCGTGCCTGACCGGCAGTAGGCGAAGACCGGGCCCTCGAGTTCGTCCAGCGCCGCGGCCTGGTCGGCGACATTGTCAGCCGTCATCTGGCCGCTGATCACCGGAATCCAGCGGAACGCGAGGCCGGCGCTTTCGGCGGCGGCCCGGATCGATGCGACGCTCGGCTGGCCGGGGTCCTCGTTGTCCGGACGGTTGCAGATCATGCTCTTGAAGCCCGCCTGCTTGATCGTGGCCACGTCAGCGACGCTGATCTGTGGCGAAACGGCATAGTCGGGCGTGATCTGGCGGTAGTTCATCTGTGATCCTCAAATGGCTGGTCGGCGCAAGTCATGCCACCGCAAGCGCTGACGGGCAACCGGGTTCCGGCTGATTGCGTGGCTGCGACCTCCCCTATATGCAATGCGCATGAGCAAGCATTACGACATCGCCATCATCGGCGCGGGTATCGCCGGCGTCGGGCTCGCAGCCGCTCTCGGCAAGGGGCCGAGCGTCGCGATCATCGAGCAGGAGGCGCGTCACGGCCACCATTCGACGGGACGCTCGGCGGCGATCTATATCCGCAACTACGGCAACGCCGTCGTCCGCGCGCTCAACGACGCCAGCGCGCCGTTTTTCGACAGGGGCGATCCCAGCCTGTTTCCGCACCGGCTGCTTACTCCACGCGGGATTCTCAACGTCGCGGATGCGGACGGTCTCGAAAAGCACGAGGCGATGCTGGTCGGCACACATGGCATGGAGATCCTGACTCCCGCGCAGGCGATCGCCATGGTGCCGGCGCTGCGGCCGGAAAAGCTCCTCGCCGCGGCCTACGAGCGCGACGCGCAGGACATCGATGTGTCGGCACTGCACGAAGGCTGGCTGCGGCGCGCGCGCGCCAATGGCGTGACGCTGATGGTTTCGACTCCAATGCTTTCGGCCGAACGGAGCGGAGGCCTCTGGCGGATCGCGACGCCGGCCGGCACGTTGACCGCGAAGATTCTGGTCAACTCCGCCGGCGCCTGGGCTGACGACCTGGCGCGGAAGGCCGGGATGCCGACACTGGGCCTTCAGCCCTTCCGGCGCTCGATGGCGGTCGTGCCGGCGACTGACCGTTATGATATCACCGGATGGCCGATGCTCGCCGATTCCGGCGAGGGCTGGTACGCCAAGGCGGATGCGGGAAAGCTCTACATTTCGCCCGCCGACGAGGACCCCGTCGACCCGCACGACGCCTATGTCGACGACATGGTGATGGCCGAGGGCCTCTGGCGGTTCGAACAGGCGGTCGACATCCCGGTCACCCGCGTCGAGCGCAGCTGGGCGGGCCTGCGCACCTTCGCGCCGGACCGCACGCCGGTGGCTGGCTTTGCGTCGGACGATTTCTTCTGGCTGGCCGGGCAGGGCGGCTACGGCATCCAGACCGCGCCCGCGCTGTCAGCGCTGGCCGCGGCCCTGATCCAGGGCGATGCGCCGCCGGAAGGGCTGGAGGGCGTGGTGGAGGCGCTTTCGCCGGGGCGGTTTGGGTGAAGGCTGTTGATCTCTCCCCTTGAGGGAGAGAAAGCAATTTCAACATCTTAGCCAGAGGCTAAGTGTTAGAAATTGCAAGAGAGGGGGAGTTCTTGGCGCAATGGTGCAACCCCCTCTCTGGCAAATTCTAAGGACTTGGCTTCGCCAGGCCCAAGAATTTGCTTTCTCCCCTCAAGGGGGGAGATCACTAAGCCGCGCTCTCGAACAGCCCGCTCATCGCCGCAAGCCGGCGCAGGTGGAAATCGCCGTCGCCGAACAGCGTGTTCATCATCGTCAGCCGCTTGAAGTAATGCGTCACGGCATATTCGGCCGTCATGCCGACGCCGCCGTGCAGCTGGATGGCGTTCTCGCCCGCCAGCCGCCCGCCGCGTCCCAGCTCGACCTTGGCGGCGTGCATCGCCCTGGCCCGCTCGTCGGCGTCGTCGCTGTCGGCCATCATCGTCGCGAACATGGCGATCGAGCGCATCTGCTCGGTGGCGATGAACATGTCGACCGCCTTGTGCTGCAGCACCTGGAACTGGCCGATCGCGACGCCGAACTGCTTGCGCACCTTGAGATAGTCGACGGTCAGCGCGTGCATCGCGCCCATGACGCCGACCGCCTCGGCCCCCAACGCCGCGATGCCCTGGTCGACGACCTTGCGCACCAGCGGCATGCCGTTGTCGGCTTCGCCCAGCACATGTTCGGCCATGACGTTCTCGAAGGTGATTTCGGCAGCGCGCAACCCGTCCTGCGTCGGGTAGCCGCGAACGGATACGCCCGGCGCCTTCGCGTCGACCACGAAGACGCCGATGCCGTTCTCGTCGCGCGGACCGCCGGCGCTCCGCGCGGTCACGATCAGCTTGTCGGCGCTGTCGCCATGCAGCACGAGGCTCTTGGCGCCGGAGATGCGCCAGCCCGAACCTTGCTTCTCCGCCCTGGTCTCGACATGCGCCAGGTCGTTGCGCGAACGGCGCTCGGCCTGGGCGAAGGCATACTTTGCCGAGCCTTCGGCGATCGCCGGGATGAGCGCCGTCTTCTGGGCGTCGGTGCCGCCCGCGGAGACGAAGCCGCCGCCGAGCACGACTGTGGTGAAATAGGGCTCGAGCGCCAGCACGCGGCCGAAGGATTCCATCACGATCATCGTCTCGACCGGCCCGCCGCCGATGCCGCCATGGTCTTCCGCGAAAGGCAGCGCCATCAGGCCCATCTCGGCGTAGCGGCCCCACATGTCCGTGCTCCAGCCTTCCGCCGTGCGCGCATACTTTTGGCGCTGCTCGAAGCCGTAATTGTCGGCGAGCAGCCGGTCCAGCTGCTCCTTGATCAGCGACTGTTCGTCGGTCAGGTCGAAATCCATTGTCCCCTCACAGTCCCAGCACGGCCTTGGCGATGATGTTCTTCTGGATCTCGTTCGACCCGCCATAGATCGAGACTTTTCGGTTGTTGAAATAGGACGGCGCGGCGGTCGCGGCATAGTCCGGCCCGTCGAACGGTTCGTTGCGGCCGTCATGGTCGCCGTCGAGATAGGGCAGCGCGAACGGTCCCATCACCTCCATCAGCAGATGCGTGGTTGCCTGCTGGATTTCGGAACCCTTGATCTTCAGGATCGACGAGGCCGGGTCCGGCCTGCCGGTATTGCCGCGCTTGGCGTCGGCCGCAACGACGCGCAGCTGCGTCAGCTCCAGCGCCTTCAGGTCGATCTCGATCGAGGCCAGCTTCTCGCGGAAGCGCTCGTCCTCGATGATCGGCCGCTCGCCATCGAATTCCAGCGCCGCCAGCTCGCGGATGCGGGCGATGCGCTGCTTCGACACGCCGATGCGGGCGATGTTGGTGCGCTCATTGCCGAGCAGGAACTTGGCGTAGTCCCAGCCCCTGTTCTCCTCGCCGACGAGGTTTTCGACCGGCACGCGGACATCGGTAAAGAAGACTTCATTGATCTCGCGGCCGCCATCCATGGTGACGATCGGCCGGACCTCTATGCCGGGCGTCTTCATGTCGATCAGCAGGAACGAGATGCCCTCCTGCTTTTTCGCCTCGGTATTGGTGCGCACCAGGCAGAAGATCCAGTCGGCATGCTGCGCCAGCGTCGTCCAGGTCTTCTGGCCGTTGACGACGAAATGATCGCCATCACGGATGGCGCGGGTTTTCAGGGATGCAAGGTCGGAACCGGCGCCGGGCTCGGAAAAGCCCTGGCACCACCAGATGTCGAGATTGGCCGTGGCGGGGAGGAACTTTGCCTTCTGCGCCTCGGACCCGAAAGTGTAGATCACCGGCCCGACCATGTTGACGCCGAAGGCCAGCGGCTGCGGCGCGGGGAATTTCTGCATCTCCTCCAGGAAGATGTATTGCCGCATCGGGTCCCAGCCGGTGCCGCCATGCTCGACCGGCCAGTGCGGCACGGCCCAGCCTTTGGCGTTGAGGATCCGTGTCCAGGCGACGAGGTCGCCCTTGTCCATATGCTCGCCGTCGACCAGCTTCTTGCGGATGGCGGGATCGAGATTGTCGGCGAAGAAGGTGCGCACCTCCTCGCGGAAGGCGTTTTCCTCGGGCGTGAAGCGAAGGTCCATCTGTCAGTCTCCTCCTGAAGTGTCGACCCCCTCACCGTCTCGGGCTTCGCCCGATCCACCTCTCCCCCGACCGACGGGGGAGAGGAAGCGCCAATCGCCGAAGCTGCGATTCCTCTCCCCCGGGCAGGGGGAGAGGTGGCACGCGAAGCGTGACGGTGAGGGGGTGCTTATTGTCTCAGTTGATCTCCAACAACCCAGCCGCGCCCATGCCGCCGCCGACGCACATGGTGACGACGGCGTATCTGACGCCGCGGCGCTTGCCTTCGATCAAGGCGTGGCCCGCCAGCCGCGAGCCGCTCATGCCGTAGGGGTGGCCGACCGAGATCGCGCCGCCATTGACGTTGAGTTTCGCGGGATCGATGCCGAGCCGGTCGCGGCAGTAGAGCACCTGCACGGCGAATGCTTCGTTCAGCTCCCACAGGCCGATGTCGTCGATCTTGAGGCCATGGCGCTCCAGCAGGCGCGGCACGGCGAAGACCGGGCCGATGCCCATTTCGTCCGGCTCGCAGCCGGCGACGTTGAAGCCGCGGAAGATGCCGAGCGGGGTCAGCCCGCGCTTCTCCGCCTCCTTGCCGTTCATCATCACGGCGGCCGACGCGCCGTCCGAGAGCTGGCTGGCATTGCCGGCGGTGATGACATGGCCCTCGCCCTTGACCGGCTTCAGGCTGGCGAGACCTTCGGCCGTGGTGTCGGCGCGCGGGCCCTCGTCATACGCCACCTCGATGTCGCGATAGGAGATCGCCTTGGTCTCCTTGTCGACCACCGCCATCTTCGTCTTCATCGGCGCGATCTCGGTCGCAAAGCGGCCGGCCCCGCGGGCGGCCGCCGTCCGCTTCTGCGATTCCAGCGCATATTCGTCCTGCCGCTCGCGGCTGATGCCGTAGCGCTTGGCGACCACTTCCGCCGTGTCGATCATGTTCATGTAGGCTTCCGGCTTGATCGCCATCAGCTTGTCGTCGGCGAGCCGGAAGCGGTTCATGTGCTCGTTCTGGACAAGGCTGATCGATTCGAGGCCGCCCGCGATGCCCGCCTTGACGCCATCGTTGCGGATGGCGTTGGCGAGAAGGGACATCGATTGCAGGCCCGACGAGCACTGGCGGTCGATCGTCGTGCCGGCAACCGTCACCGGCAACCCGGCGGCAAGCAGCGCGCGGCGGGCGACGTTGAACCCGTCGGTGCCCTCCGGCATCGCCGCGCCCATGATGACGTCCTCGATCTCGCCGCCTTCGAGGCCGGCGCGCTTCAGCGCATGCTCGATCGCGTGGCCGCCGAGCGTCGCGCCGGTGGTGTCGTTGAACGCGCCGCGATAGGCCTTGCCGATCGGCGTGCGGGCGGTGGAGACGATGACGACGTCGACCATGTTCAGGCTCCTTGGGATGCGGGAACGGCTTTGGCCCGTTCCTCCTGCTTGAGTTCGAGTTTGGAAAGCTTGCCGACGACGGTGCGCGGCAAGGCCGGGCGGATTTCGAGCGCGGCCGGCATCTCGTGCTTGCCGAGGCGGTCCTTGAGGAACTCGCGGAGACCATCCAGCGTAAGTTCGGGCGCGCCCGCGCGCAGCTTGACGAAGGCTTTCGCCGCCTCGCCGCGATAAGGGTCGGCAATGCCGATCACCAGCACTTCCTCGACGTCGGGATGCTCGTAGACCGCCTGCTCGATCATCTGCGGATAGACGTTGAAGCCTCCCGAAATGATCATGTCCTTCTTGCGGTCGACCAGGAAGATGAAGCCGTCGGCGTCCATGTGGCCGATGTCGCCGGTGAGGAACCAGCCATCGACGAAGGAAGCCGCGTTCTCGTCCTGCCGGTTGAGATAGCCGGCGGTGACGTTCGGCCCCATGACGGCCAGTTCGCCCGTCTCGCCGGGCGCCAGTTCGCGGCGGGGATCGTCGAGCGCGACGACGCGCATGCGGATGCCGGGCAGCGGCAGACCGACCGTGCCCGACTTGTCCGGGCGGTTGCGCGGAATATTGGTTCCGGCGGGCGAGGTCTCGGTCATGCCCCAGCCGCCCAGGAGTTCGATGCCGGCCATCTCCTTCAGCCGCCGGGCCACCTCGACCGGCAAGGGCGCGCCGCCCGATGCCGCGTAGTGCAGCGAGTTGAGGTTGCGCTCCGCAAAGCCGGGCAGCGCGCACATCGCGATCCACATCGTCGGCACGCCGGGAAAGACCGTGACGCCGCGCTCGATCTCGGCGAGAGCGGTCTCGGGATCGAAGCGGGTGTGCAGCACGAGCGTCTGGCCGTCCACCATCGAGCGCAGCATCACCGCGACCAGCGCATAGATGTGAAACAGCGGCAGGACGAGCAGCACGCGCTCCTGGCCCGGGCGCATCAGCCCGTCGGCCCGCGCCCACAGCGTGTAGGACGAGACCGCGGCCGTCAGGTTGGCATGGGTCAGCATTGCCGCCTTCGGCAGGCCGGTGGTGCCGCCGGTGTATTGGAGCAGGGCGAGATCGGAAGCGTCCGCGGCGGGCAGTTCGATGTCCGTCCGCCCGGGCACGAGGAAATCGTCCCATCCGATGACGCCATCGCCGCTCGGCATCGGGCCGGCGAGGGGAGACGGCCCGAAGCGCCCATCGTCGCCGACAACCACCCTGTCCACCAGTTTCGCGCCGAGCAGCTTGGCTGCCTCGACCGCGACGTTGCCGATATTGGTCGTGACGATCGTCCGGGCGCCAGAATCCGTCAGCTTGTGGGCGATGACCTTCGGGGAATCCAGCGGCGAGAGATGCACGATCACGGCTCCGGCCATCAAGGCGCCGAAGAACGCGAATGGGTGGTAGAGGGTGTTCGGCAGCAGGAGCGCGACGCGCTCGCCCTTGGCGATGCCTTCGCGGGTCAGGGCGGCGGCGGTCTGCACGGCAGTCCGCCAGAGCGTTTCGTAGTCGATCGATGTATCGCGGAACTCGAAGGCGGTCCGGTGCGGCCATTGCCGCGCCGCCTCCGAGAGGATCCGGGGGACGGGATAGGTGTCGAGGACGACGTCCGGGGAGGCGCCCCCCGGATAGGACCCGGCCCAGGGCCAGGCGTCGCCCGCGACCGTTTCGCTCATGCAGCCGCCTTGGCGGCGTTCGAGAACGAGCCCTTCGAAGCGGCGAGTTTTCGCAGGAGCGGCGAGGGGTTGTAGACCTCCTTGCCAGTCTTGCCGTACCAGTATTCGAGCCGCTCGACGATCTTCGGCAGGCCAACGAGCTCTGCCCAGAACATCGGCCCGCCATGGCCGACCGGGAAGCCGTAGCCGTTGGCCCAGACGGTGTCGATGTCGGACGAGCGGATGGCGATACCTTCTTCGAGGATGCGGGCGCCTTCGTTGACCATCGGATACATCGTCCGCTCCATGATCTCGTCGGTCGAGATTTCACGGCGTTTGACGCCTTTCTCCCGCGCCTTCTCCTCGATCAGCGCCTCGACCTCCGGATCGGTCACCGGGGTGCGGCCGTCCGGATAGAGGTAGAAGCCTTTGCCGGTCTTCTGGCCGAACCGGCCCTGCTCGCACAGCGCGTCGCCGATCGCCGCCTTGAGACCGAGCGACTTGCGCGTCCGCCAGCCGATGTCGAGGCCGGCGAGGTCCCACATCTGGTACGTGCCCATCGGCCAGCCGAAATCGGTGAACACCTTGTCGACCTGCGCCGGCGTCGCGCCCTCGAGCAGCAGGTCTTCCGCCTCCGCGCCGCGCGCGCCGAGCATCCGGTTGCCGACGAAGCCGTGACAGACGCCGACCACGACCGGAACCTTGGCGATCTGCTTGCCGACGGCCAGCGCGGTTGCCAGCACGTCCGGCGCGGTCTTCTCGCCGCGCACGATCTCCAGCAGTTTCATGACGTTGGCGGGCGAGAAGAAGTGCATGCCGAGCACGTCGGCGGGACGCGAGGTGAACTTCGCGATCTCGTTCACGTCGAGGTAGGACGTGTTGGATGCGAGGATCGCGCCTTTTTTCGCGACCTTGTCCAGCATGCCGAACACCTTCTCCTTGACGCCCATCTCCTCGAACACGGCTTCGATGATCAGGTCGCAGTCGGCGAGGTCGTTGTAGTCGGTCGTGCCCTTGAACATCGACATGCGCTTCGTCTTCGCCTCTTCCGTCAGCGAGCCGCGCGAGACCGAGATGCCGTAGTTCTTCTCGATCACGCCGAGGCCGCGCTTCAGCGCCTCGTCGGTCATTTCGAGGATCGTGACAGGGATGCCGCCATTGACGAAGGACATCGAGATGCCGCCGCCCATCGTGCCTGCGCCGATGACGCCAACCTTGGCGACCTTGCGCGGGCGGTCGTCGCGGCCGACGCCCGGGACCTTGTTGGCCTCACGCTCAGCGAAGAACAGATGCCGCTGCGCGCGCGACTGGTCGCCCAGCACCAGTTCGAAGAAATAGTTGCGTTCCGTCGCAACGGCCTCGCCGAACGGCATGGTCAGGCTGTTGCGCACCGATTTCGCGCAGGTGGCCGGGGCGTCGAGCCCTTTCGACTTCTTCAGCACCTCGGCAATCTCCGCGTCGAACGCTGCGAGATTGGCGCGCACCGGCGCCAGCTTCTCGTCGCGCAGGCTGACGGGGGTCAGGATCACGCCGCGCGCGGCCGCGTCGCGGGCGAAGGCAATTGCATTGGCGACCAGATCGCCCTCGAAAACGGCGTCGACCAGCCCGCCTGACAACGCCTCGCCGGCGCCGATCGGATTGCCCGACACGATCATCCTCAGCGCCTTCGACGGCCCGAGCAGTCGCGGCAGCCGCTGGGTGCCCCCGGCGCCTGGCAGGATGCCGAGCTTCACCTCGGGCAGGCCGAGCTTGGCGCCGGCGACCGCGACTCGGAAATGGCAGCCCATGGCAAGCTCGAGCCCGCCGCCGAGCGCCGTACCATGGATCGCGGCGACCGTCGGCTTCTCGAAGCTTTCCAGCGTCTCGATGATCAGCGGCAGATGCGGGTTCTGCACCGGCTTGCCGAATTCGGTGATGTCGGCGCCCGCGACGAATGTGCGCCCGGCGCAGGCCAGCACCAGCGCCTCGACGGATGCGTCGTCCCGGAGCTTCACGAGTGCCTCATGCAGCGGCTTGCGCAGGTGGAACGACAGCGCGTTCACCGGCGGATTGTCGAGCGTCACGATGGCGACGTTGCCGTCGCGGGTGATTGTCACGGGCTGGGTCATGCAGGAAACTCCGGTACTTCAGTGGACGGGTATCAGGACCGCGCGGTTTGCAGGAACTGCTGGATCAGCGCCGCGACCGCCGCGGGCTGCTCGACGCAGGGGATATGGCCGGCATCGGCGACGATGCGGAATTCGGAGCCGCGGATGAGGTCGGCCATCGAGCGGACGAGATCGGGCGGAGTGGAGCCGTCCTGATCGCCGCCGATGCAGAGCACGGGTAGCTTCAGCGCCCGGGTGGATTCGGTCAGGTCGCTGTCGCGCAATGCTGCACAGGTGCCGAGATAGCCTTCGACCGGGCTGTGGACGAGCATGTTCCGGCAGCCGACGAATTCGGCATTGGCCGGGTCGCGGAACGCCGGCGTGAACCACAGCTTCATCACATTGTCGGCGATCGAGCCGAGCCCGTCCTTGCCGACCGCGGCGATGCGCGCGTTCCAGCTCTCATTGGTGCCGATCTTGTGCGCCGTGTTGGACAGGACCAGCGCGCGGACGAGGTCCGGCCGGATCGCGGCCAGGCCCTGAGCGATCACGCCGCCCACCGAGAGACCGACCACGACGGCGTGCCTGACGCGCCGCTCGTCCATCAATGCCGCGAGATCATTGACGTGGTCGGTCATGGCGTATGGCGCTGGCGTCACTTCTGACAGGCCATGGCCGCGCTTGTCGTAGCGGATGATCCGGTAGTCGTGCGCCAGCCGCGCCGCCACCTTGTCCCAGATGCGGAAATCCGTGCCGAGCGAGTTCGCGAACACCATCGCGGGCCTGTCGCCTCCGCTGTCCTCGAAATGCAGAACGACGCCGTTGGCGCGCAGGAAATTCATGCCGGAGCTCCCTCCCTGTCCGGAAACATACTACCGAGTATGTTGCAAGCTTGACACCGGGTCAATTGCCGAAAGCGCCGCAGCCGGTCAATAGCGCAATTGCCGTCCACGCCCAATGCAAAACAGGCGCGGATTGCTCCGTGCCTGTGCATGTAGCGAAACTTCAGCGGGCTGGATTCACACCAGATCGAAGCGATCCGCGTTCATCACCTTGGTCCAGGCCGCGACGAAGTCCCTGACGAACTTCTCCTTCGCGTCGGCCGTCGCATAGACCTCGGCGAAGGCCCGCAACTGGGAGTGCGACCCGTAGATCAGGTCGACCTTGGTCGCCGTCCATTTCCTGACGCCATGCTTGCGGTCGACGCCCGCATAGACGCCTTCTCCCGCCGGCTGCCAGCGCGTTCCCATATCCAGCAGGTTGACGAAGAAATCGTTCGTCAGCTGACCGGGTCGGTCGGTCAGGACGCCATTCGGCGAGCCGCCATGGTTGGCGCCCAGCACCCTGAGGCCGCCGATGAGCACGGTCATCTCCGGTCCCGTCAGCGTCAGCAGCTGCGCCCGGTCGACCATCGCCTCCTCGGGCTTCATGAACTGGATCTTCTTCGGGTTGACGTAGTTTCGGAACGCATCCTGGCGCGGCTCGAGCGGCGCGAAGGAGGCGGCGTCCGTCTGCTCCTGAGTGGCATCGGTCCGGCCCGGCGTGAATGGCGCCGAGACGGCGGACCCGGCATCGCGTGCGGCCTTTTCCACGGCCGCCGCGCCCGCCAGCACGATCAGATCCGCAAGCGAGATCTTCTTGCCGCCGGAAGCCGATGCGTCGAACTCCGCCTTGATCGCCTCCAAAGCGGAGAGAACCCTTGCGAGCGTCGCCGGTTCGTTGACATCCCAGTCCTTCTGGGGGCTGAGGCGGACGCGCGCGCCGTTGGCGCCGCCGCGCTTGTCGGAGCCTCGGAAGGTGGAGGCCGAGGCCCAGGCGACTGATACCAGATCCGCGACCGGGAGGCCCGATGCGAGTACCTTCGCCTTGAGCGCGGCAATGTCCTGCTCGTCGACCAGCGGATGATCGACCGGCGGCACCGGATCCTGCCAGATCAACACTTCCTGCGGGACAAGCTTGCCCTTGTAGCGGGCCCGCGGACCCATGTCGCGGTGGGTGAGCTTGAACCAGGCGCGGGCGAAGGCATCGTCGAACTCGGCCGGGTTCTCATGGAAGCGGCGCGAAATCTTCTCGTAGGCCGAGTCGAAGCGCAGCGACAGGTCGGTGGTGAGCATCCGGGGACGATGCTTCCTGGCGGGATCGAACGCGTCCGGCACGTCCGCCGCGCCATCCTTCGCGACCCACTGGAAGGCGCCGGCCGGGCTCTTGGTGAGTTCCCATTCGTGCTCGAACAGGTTCTTGAAGAACAGGTTGCTCCACTGGGTCGGCGTCTGCGTCCAGATCACCTCGGGTCCGCCGGTCAGCGTCTCGCCCGCGATGCCGCCCTTCCAGCCGAGGCCCTGATCTTCGACCGCGGCGCCTTCAGGGTCCGGACCGAGCAGCGACGGGTCGCCGGCGCCGTGGGTCTTGCCCAGCGTATGGCCGCCGGCGATCAGCGCAACCGTCTCCTCATCGTTCATCGCCATGCGCGCGAAGGTCTCGCGGATGTCGCGCGCGGCGGCGACCGGGTCGGGCTTGCCGTTCGGGCCTTCCGGATTGACGTAGATGAGGCCCATCTGCACGGCCGCCAGCGGCTCTTCGAGCTGTCGCTCGCCGCTGTAGCGCGAATCGCCGAGCCAGGTGCCCTCGGGACCCCAGTAGAGTTCTTCCGGCTCCCACACGTCGGCGCGGCCGCCCGCGAAACCGAACGTCTTGAAGCCCATGGACTCAAGGGCGACGTTGCCGGTCAGGATCATGAGGTCGGCCCAGGAGAGCTTGCGGCCATATTTCTGCTTGATCGGCCACAGCAGTCGGCGCGCCTTGTCGAGGTTGGCGTTGTCCGGCCACGAGTTGAGCGGTGCGAAGCGCTGCTGGCCCTGGCCCGCGCCGCCGCGGCCGTCGGTGGTCCGGTAGGTGCCGGCGCTGTGCCAGGCCATGCGGATGAACAGGCCGCCGTAATGGCCGAAGTCGGCCGGCCACCAGTCCTGCGAATCTGTCATCAGCGCCGTCAGGTCGGCGATGACCGCGTCGAGGTCGAGGGTTTCGAATTCCTTCGCGTAGTCGAAGTCCCTGCCCATCGGGTCGGCCTTGCCCGAGTTCTGGTGCAGGACGGAAATGTCGAGAAGCTCCGGCCACCAGTCGCGGTTCCGCCGCGGGTTCGCCGCGCCATGGGCGACCGGGCACTTGCCGCCGCCCGATTCCTTCTCATTGTCTACCTTCGCGTCCATGTTGGCCTCCAATCGGGTTGCGTCGTCGGGCTCCGCTGGATTGTTCCCGTATGCGGGTGAGGCGCGGGCGCGCCAACCGGGACAAGGTTCCAGTCTGGAATGGTTCCAGACTAGGCCTGCACGACGATAAACGCAAATTGCGTTTCGTGTTTATCGTGATAGTTTTTGCTTATGATCAAGCTGACGATCCGCCAGATGGAATATTTCGATGCGCTGGCGCAAACGCTGCATTTCGGCCGCGCGGCGGAGCTTGCCGGCGTCACGCAGCCGGCGCTTTCGGCGCAGATCGCCGAGATGGAGCAGCGACTGGGCACCCGGCTGTTCGAGCGCGGCGGCAAGTCGGTCGAGCTGACCGAGGAGGCGCGCGCGCTGCAGCCGCGCATCGAGGCGATCCTGCATCAGGTCCGCGACGTCGAGACCGTCGCCCGACGGGGCCGCCTTGCGATGGAGGGCCGGCTGCGGCTTGGCATCATCCCGACCGTCGCGCCCTATGTTCTGCCTCGGCTGCTGCCGGAGCTGCGGGCGCTGTTCCCGGCGCTTCAGCTTGAACTGCGCGAGGCGGTGACGCAGACCCTGGTCGAGGAGACCGCCGCCGGCCGGATCGACGCGTCCCTGGTGGCCCTGCCGCTGGAGCATCCGGGGCTGGCGGTCGAGCCGATCCTCGTCGACCGCTTTTTTCTCGCGCTTCCGGCGTCCGAGCCGGGTTTCGTCAAGCCGCCGATCCCGCCGGAAAGCCCGGTGCTGGAACGGCTGATGCTGCTGGAGGAGGGGCATTGCATGCGCGACCAGGCGCTGGCGGTCTGCGGCAGCGTGCGTCCGTCGGCGATGGCCAATTACGGCGCCACCAGTCTGACGACGCTGCTGCAGATGGTGGCGCACGGCCTCGGCGTCACCCTGATCCCCGAAATCGCGCTGCCGGCGGCAGGAGAGATGCGCGACATTCGCGTCGTGCCATTCTCCGAGCCCGCCCCGTCGCGCACGCTCGGCCTCGTCTGGCGGCGCGGCGGCGCCCGGCGCAACAAATGCGCCGCGCTGGCTGCCACGCTGCGGCGGCTGTTCGGTTCAGAGGAACCCGGCGAGGTGCGCGGCGAAGGCGGCCCAGAGCAGCAGCAGCGCGAAGAACCCCACGATGAAGGCCGGACGGCGGTAGCGGATCCGGTTTGACGTGACGTGGATATAGGCGTGGACATAGCGTGACGCGACGAAGATCCACGCCAGCGCGACCGTCAGGTAGCTGGTCCCCGCCGTGGCGTGGATCGCGAGCACCACGGCGAAGAACAGCACCGGCAGTTCGAACTGGTTGACGAGATTGTTGCGCACGAACAGGCTTTCCGCCGGCTCGTTCTGGTTCTCGCGAAACTGCGACGTCTTGGCGTTGCCCGCCTTGATGGCGGCGACGCGCCGGCGCGACATCAGGGCGTATATCCCATAGGTCAACGCGGCCTGCAGGATCATCGGCCAGAAGATTGCAGTCTGGTTCATGCGGTTCCTCCCGAATCTCGAACCTGACGCTATCGGAAATCACGCCCGAAACAACGCCGCGAGACCGTGCCCTGTGTCACGGAATGTGCGGATCGGCCTTCAGCGGCATGTCGTCGCCCAACGGCACGGTCTGGCGCTCGATCATGCGGTGCACGCGCGGCCGCTCGGGGCCGCGGTGCAGTTTGGTCAACGCCTCCGTCACCTCGGCATCCGCCTGCGTCCTACGCTGGTTGTGCCGCAGATACTCGACCCAGGTCGGCACGTGGTAGCTTTCCGTCCAGGTCTCGGGGTTTTCGAGGTCGCGCAGCAGCACCCACTGCTTGGCGCCGTCGCGGATCCTGATCCTGCGGCGGGCCGTCATGGCGGCGAGGAACGCCGGGACGTCCTCCTGCGCGATCGTGTAGTCGATCATGATCATGATCGGCCCGCTGCGGGCCTTCAGATCGAGCCGCAGTTCAGGCTCACGGAAATGATCCAGCGGGTCGAGGTTGAGCGCGCCGAACTCCGGCAGGCGGTAGAGAAGCCCGACGATCGCGCTGGCGATCAGCACCCCGCCCGACCCCATCAGCGCCATCGCGGGGCCGTAGGCGTCCGCCGCGAGGCCCCAGACCCAGCTTCCGACGGCCATGCCGCCGAACGTCGCCGTCTGGTAGAGCGACAGGGCGCGCGCCACCACCCAGCGCGGCGTCGACAGCTGCACCGTGACGTTGAACAGCGACAGCGCCATCACCCAGCAGGCGCCGGCAGGCAGCAGCAGCAGCAGGCTGAGCCAGACAGAGCTCGAAAAGCCGAGCAGGATGTTGCTGAGGCCAAATCCGATGCAGGCCAGCCGGACGATCCATTCATTGCTCAGCCGCTCGCGCACGCGGCCATTGATGGCGCCGCCGATGATCGCGCCGACCCCGAACGCGCCGAGCAGGCCGCCATAGGTGAGCGCGCCGCCGGCGACCAGTTCGCGCGCGACCAGCGGCAGCAGCGCCAGCGACGACACCGCCGCCATGCCGAACAGGCAGGCGCGCAGCATCACCGTCAGCAGGTTGGGCGACATCGACACGTAGCGCAGGCCCGCCGACATCGCGCTGACGAAGCTCTCGCGCGGCAGGTTGCGCGGCGGATAGACCGGCTTCCAGCGCCACAGCGCCGCGATGAGGGTAATGTAGCTTACTGCATTGGCGAGGAATGCGGCGGCGACGCCCGCCGTGGCGACGATCAGGCCTCCGACCGCCGGCCCGATGCTGCGCATCAGGTTGAAGCCCATCGAGTTCAGCGTCACGGCCGCCGGCAGATCGGCGCGCGGAACGATGTCGCCCATCGACGCCTGCCACGGCGGATTGTGCAGCGCCGTGCCGCAGCCGAGCAGGAACGTGAAGGACAGCAGCAGCCAGGGCGTGATCCAGCCCATATAGGCAAAGGCCGCGAGCGCGACCGACACCAGCATCATCATGACCTGCGCCGACAGCATGATGCGGCGGCGGTCGAAATTGTCCGCCAGCGCCCCCGACGCCAGCGAAAACAGCATGATCGGCAGCGTCGTCGCGCCCTGCACCAGCGCGACCATGCTGTGCTGGTCGGAAATCGTCGTCATCATCCAGCCGGCGCCGACACCCTGGATGAGGCCCCCGAGATTGGACACCAGCGTGGCAATCCACAGGGTGCGGAAGTTGGCATGCCGGAACGGCGCGTAGGTCGAGGCTCTCTGCGGCAAGTGACTGGCTCTCCGAAGCCGAAGAACGATTTCTTCTGCCTACAGCACAAGGGCCCTATTGCAAGGTTGAAGTGTCGCCGCGAGACTCAAGACAGATGTGCGGCGTCATGATATCTTCGGAAAGGACTGAAACAGGGCGTCGCAATGAATGTTGTAGCCACACGCGCCGCAGAAGGCTTTCCCCGCCGTTCTTTCACGGTGGCCGAGATTCGCCGCATGGTCGTCGAAGGCATCATCGCGGAGGACGAGAACTTCGAGCTCATCGAGGGGGAGGTCGTACCGATGGCGTCCAAAGGTAATCAGCATGAGGTGATCAAATCGGGGCTTAACCGAATCCTGGCTCGGCTGGCGCCCGATGACTTCCGCTTGGGCGTCGAGACGTCCGTCTACTTGAATGAGCGCACCTTCGTTGAACCTGACCTCTGTCTTTACCCGCTTCGGCTCATGCCGGAGGACGTGAAGGGTACAGACATCATTCTTGCCATCGAGGTTTCGGGCGCCTCGCTCGGCTATGACCGCGGGCTGAAGGCGCGCGTTCTGGCCCGGCATGGCGTAAGTGAGCTCTGGGTTGTCGAGGCGGAAACCCGCGTCACGTGGGTCCATCGCCAACCGCAGCCAGACGGCAACTGGGGCAGCATTGAACGTGTCGCCGCGGAGAGCGTGCTGTCGCCCGCAGCCCTCCCGGAGATTTCCGTCAGAATGAGCGATCTCGTGTGAGACCGCTCACATCCCGCCGGGATAGTTCGGGCTTTCGCGCGTGATCGTCACGTCATGCGTGTGGCTCTCGCGCAGCCCGGCGGTGGAGATGCGCACAAACTGCGCCTTGTCGCGCATTTCCGCGAGATCCTTCGCGCCGACATAGCCCATCGATGCCCTGAGGCCGCCGGTGAGCTGGTGCAGTACGCCGCTGACCGGCCCCTTGTAGGGCACCTGGCCCTCGATGCCTTCCGGCACCAGCTTCAGCGTGTCGCGCACTTCCGCCTGGAAGTAGCGGTCGGCCGAGCCGCGCGCCATCGCGCCGACCGACCCCATGCCGCGATAGGCCTTGAACGAGCGGCCCTGGTGCAGATAGACCTCGCCGGGACTTTCCTCCGTGCCGGCCAGCAGCGAGCCGATCATCGCGGCGGACGCGCCGGCCGCAAGCGCCTTGGCGAGATCGCCCGAATACTTGATGCCGCCGTCGGCGACGATGGAAATCCCCTGCTTCGCCGCTTCATCGGCGGCGGCGATGACCGCCGACAGCTGTGGCACGCCGACGCCGGCCACGATACGCGTGGTGCAGATCGAGCCCGGGCCGATGCCGACCTTGACCGCGTCCGCGCCCGCGTCGATCAGGGCCCTGGTCCCTTCGGCCGTGGCGACGTTGCCGGCGAGGATGCGCACTGAATTGGACAGCTTCTTCGCCCGCGTCACCGCGTCCAGCACCCGCTGCGAATGGCCGTGCGCCGTGTCGATGACCAGCAGGTCGACGCCCGCCGCGATCAGCCGCTCGGCGCGTTCGAACCCGTCTTCGCCGACGCTGGTCGCCGCCGCGACCCGCAGCCGCCCCTGCGCGTCCTTCGACGCGTTGGGATTGAGCTGGGTCTTTTCGATGTCCTTGACGGTGATCAGCCCGACGCAGTGGCCCTTGGCGTCGACAACGACCAGCTTTTCGATCCGGTGCTTGTGCAGCAGGCGCTTGGCCTCTTCCTGGTCGACGCGGTTCTCGCGCACCGTGACCAGGTTCTCCCGGGTCATCAGCTCATAGACCTTCTGCGACGGGTCGGACGCGAAGCGCACATCGCGGTTGGTCAGGATGCCGACCAGCCGGCCAGTCTTCTGCCCGCCGTCACCGCCGTTCTCGACCACTGGAATCCCGGAAATGCCATGCGCGCGCATCAGCGCCAGCGCGTCGGCGAGCGTTGCATCGGGGCCGATCGTCACCGGGTTCACCACCATGCCGGATTCGAACTTCTTGACCTGGCGCACCTGCTCGGCCTGTTCCTCCGGCGTGAGATTGCGGTGGATGACGCCGATGCCGCCGGCCTGCGCCATGGCGATCGCCAGCCGGGCCTCGGTGACCGTGTCCATCGCAGCCGACAGAATCGGGATGTTCAGCTCGATGTCGCCGGCGATCTTCGTGCGGACATCGGTTTCCGCCGGCATCACGTCGGAATGGCCGGGCTGCAACAGCACGTCGTCGAAGGTCAGCGCCTGGGCGCCGGTCGGTGTCTCGATGATTTTCGCCATTGCCGATCCTTGAATGCGAATATGGCGCTGTCGCCCCGTCCTTGGGGCCGCGCCGACTCGTAATGTCCCTTTCAGGATTGGCACGGGCTGGTAACACGGTTGAGACGGAATGCATAGCCGTCAGAAACCTTCCTGATCGACGCATTGCCGCCCTTGTAAAGCCGTTGCGCCACCGGCAAGCTGGCGTCACGGGCGGGCGGAGAACGGTAGGCAGCATGGCGACGGCGCAACCCTGGGGACGAGCCGCGCAGTCCGGACCGGAGGCAGCGCCCCCGGCATCGGCGGTCAGCGTCGAGCCGTTCAGCTTTCACGGCGCCACGCGGGAATATTTCGGCATATGGATCGTCAACATCCTGCTGACGATCGTTACCCTCGGCATCTATTCCGCCTGGGCCAAGGTCCGCCGGCTGCGCTATTTCTACGGCAACACGCGGCTGGCCGGCTCGAGTTTCGAGTTTCACGGCCGCCCGATGCAGATCCTGATCGGCCGCATCATCGTGCTGGCCGTGCTTCTCGGCTACAATCTGATCCTGACCGTCGCGCCGCCGGCCGGCATCGTCATCGTGCCGCTGTTCTTCTTCGCGATTCCCTATTTCGTCATGCGCGGCCTCCGCTTCAACGCGCGGGTCACCAGCTACCGGAATGTCCGGTTCGATTTCCATGGCGGCTACTGGGGCGCATTCCGCGCCTATGTGCTGGGCAGCGCGATCACCTGGCTGACGCTCGGCATCCTGGCGCCGGTCGCCTCGCGCTGGATGTGGCGGTACATGCTGGGCAACCTGAGCTATGGCGGCCGGCCGGTCGAGAGCAATCCGGCCCTGCGCAAGCTCTATGGCCAGTGGCTGCTGCCGGCGGTCATCCTGCTCGGCGGCGTGGTTCTGTTCGGCATGTCGGCGCTCGCGCTGGGGTCGACCGTCTTGACGCTGATCGAGGAAATCGGCAGCGGCCTGGACGACGCCGACCTCATTCTCGGCACCATCATCGAGGTGCTCGCGACCTCGCTCATCCCGGCGATCGTCCTGCTCGCCATCGCGACGCTGGTCTACACCGCCGGGACTCGCAACGTCGCGCTCAGCGCCACAACCATCGACGGCCGCCACCGGCTGCGCTCGGCGATCCATCGCGGCCGGTTCCTGTGGATTTCGGTGACCAATCTGCTGGCGACAATCCTGACCTTCGGCCTGGCACGGCCATGGGCGGCGATCCGGATGGCGAGGTTCCTGGCCGCGGCGACAGCTCTCGAAGTGTCGGGGTCTCTGGACGATTATCTCGGGACGGTGCAGGACACCGGAACCGCCGTCGGCGCGGAATACATGGATGTCGAGGGGTTCGACATTGGCTTCTAGCGCCGTCAGGGGCGCCTGGCACCCGTCCGGTTCCAGCCGCAAGATCGAGGCGACGCTGTCGATCGCCGGCAATGGTGACTGGGTCGTTGTCGCCAACCAGGCGGTCCTGACGCGCGGACCGCGTGCCGAAGTCGACATCTCCGCACGGGTTGGCTCGATCCCCCGAAAGGTGGTCTTTCCCGACGGCAGCCTCTTCGAAACCACCGACAATGACGGCGTCGACGCGCTCGCCGCCCAAGGGGGCGCGGCCGGGGCAATCGACCAGCTCGAACGGTTTCGCCCGCGGCTCTTCGCATTCGCCGCGGCGGTCGCCGTCTTCTGCTACCTGATCTACCGCTTCGCCGTACCGGTGCTGGTCGAGGTCGCCGTCGTGATGACCCCGCCTGTCGTCACGCAGCTGATGAGCCAGGGCGCGCTGGTGTCGCTCGACGAGACGGTTCTGGCGCCAAGCGAGCTGCCGCAACCGCGCAGGGAGCGGCTCCAGGCCGGATTCAGCGAATTGGCCGCCCTGAGCGACCGGGGCGCTGCGAACTACGTGCTGAACCTGCGCAAGGGCGGATCGATCGGCGCCAATGCCTTCGCGCTGCCCGACGGCAACATTGTGCTGACCGACGAACTTGTCGGCATGGCTGCCAACGACGACGCCATACTCGGCGTCCTCGCCCACGAGATCGGCCATGTCGAGCGCGAGCATTCGCTGCGCCGGCTCTACCGCGCCGCCGGCATCGCCGCGCTCATCATGCTGATCGGCGGCGACATCGGCGCGGGCGCCGAGGACATTCTCGTCCAGGGCTCGGCGCTGGTCGCGCTCTCCTATTCGCGGTCGCAGGAGAACGAGGCCGACCGCTACAGCGTCGAGCTGATGGTGAAGGCCGGCAAGGACCCCGCAGCGCTGGTCAGTTTCCTCGAGACGATGCGCGCCCGGGAGAGCAAGGGCGGATCGGACATCCTGTCCACCCATCCAGCGACCGCGGACCGCATCGAGGCGGTCCGCGCCTATGCCGAGGAACTGGCAAAGAAGCCTTGATCCCGCCGGTCAGAGCATCATCTGGTAGCTTGCCGCAACCCACCGGTAACCACCGTCGATCTTCTCCAGGTAGCCGAGCGACGGATAGGGCATGTGGTAGCCGATGAAGGGGAGACGGTCGGCGGCGATCATGCCGAGCACCTTCTGCCTCGTCGCCACAGCCTGTTCCTTGTCCGCGTCGAATGCGACGTGCCAGTCCGGCCGCTGCAGCGACGCTACGTAATGGTTTGCGGTGTCGGCCGTCAGCACCAGCTGCTTGCCGCCGGATTCGACCATGTAGATCATGTGGCCGGGCGTATGGCCGGCCGCGCTCATTCCGGTGATGCCGGAGACGACCGTTCCGCCGTCGCCGATGAAGGTCATCTTTTCGGTGAGCGGCTTCACCTTGGCCTCGACGGCCTTTGCCGCGCCTTCGGTCGGGCCGGACATGCGTTCGGGCGCCGTCCAGAAATCGTATTCGGCCTGTCCGGTCACGTAGCGAGCATTCGGGAATGCCGGCTGGCCGCCCTCTGTCAGCCCCCCGATGTGGTCGCCGTGGAAATGCGTGATCACCAAGATCGTGACGTCCTCCGGCTTGTAGCCCGACGCCTCCAGTTGCGCCCGCGTCTGGCCAAGGCCAGCCTCGCGGCCGCCTTCGCCGATGCCGGTATCAAACAGGATCAGGTCGCTGCCGGTGTTGATCAGCGTCGGAGCGAAGCCGTTGACGAACTTGTCGGCGGGCAGGAAATTCGCCTCGAGCAGCTTGGCAACCTCTTCCGCCGGCTGGTTCGCGCCGAACGTCGGATGCGGGCCGTCGCCCGGCCGCAGGCCGTCGCGCAATGTCGTGATCTCGAAGCTGCCCATCGTGAACCGGCTGAAGCCCGGATTGGGCACGCTCGCCGCCGGAACCTGCGCGGCAGCCGCGCGCACCATGATCTGCGGAGCGGACAGGGCGATGAGCCCCAATCCGGCGGTCTTGAACATGGTGCGGCGATCCGTGGTGAAAGTCATGCGTGTCTCCCTCTGCTGTTGCGGAAGCCACAAGATGGACCGCTGGCCGGCGACGGCAAGAAGGTCATCAACCACTTGTGAAGTCATGACGATTTCGCGACTGGCCGCGTGTTCGATTTCCCGGCGACATTGCCCGCCCGGCATGATAACCGCCGCGCGACATGCCAGAGCAGCCCGAGCCCACCACCGCGAAGCCGCGCGACAGCGACGGGCTCGGCCGTTCCGCGCCGCTCATCCTCGCCATCGCGCTCTTCATGGAGCAGATGGATTCCACAATCATCGCGACCTCGCTGCCGGCGATCGCCTCCGACATCGAGACCAGCCCGGTCGCGCTGAAACTGGCCCTGACGGCCTATCTTGTCTCGCTCGCCATCTTCATTCCGGTCAGTGGCTGGATGGCCGAGCGTTTCGGCGCCAAGCGCGTCTTTCGCATCGCCATCGGCGTCTTCGTCGTCGGCTCCATCTGCTGCGCCATCTCGGGCTCGCTCGGCGCGTTCGTCCTGTCGCGCTTCCTGCAGGGCATGGGCGGCGCGATGATGACGCCGGTCGCGCGACTCGTGCTGGTGCGGGCGACGCCGAAATCGGAACTCGTCTCGGCGATGGCCTGGCTGACCATCCCGGCGCTGGTCGGCCCGCTGATCGGGCCGCCGGTGGGCGGCTTCATCACCACGTATTTCTCGTGGCACTGGATTTTCCTGATCAACGTGCCGATCGGCCTCGCCGGCATATATCTCGCCGGCCGCGTCCTGCCGGAAATCGAGCCGGGCGCCGGTATCTCGCTCGACCGGAAGGGTTTCGTGCTGTCGGCGGTGGCCGCCTCCGGAATCGTCTTCGGCCTTTCTGTCGTCAGCCTGCCGGCATTGCCGCCAATCGTGGGCGTGGCGACGCTCGCGGTCGGTATCCTGTCCGGATGGCTCTATGTCCGCCACGCCAACCGCGTGACGACGCCGATCCTCGACCTGAAGCTCTTCGCCAATCCGGTGTTCCGCGCGGCGATCCTTGGCGGCTCTTTCTTCCGCATCGGCGCCGGCGCCGTACCCTTTCTGCTGCCGCTGTTCTTCCAGCTCGGCTTCGGCATGACGCCGTTTCAGTCCGGCATGCTGACCTTCGCCTCGGCCGGCGGCGCCATCCTCCTGAAATTCATGGCGAGCGCAGCACTCAGGGCAGGGGGCTTCCGCAACGTGCTGATCGCAGGCGCGCTGGCGGGCGCGGCCTTCATCGCCATCAACGCCTTCTTCACGCCGGCGACCCCGTGGCCGGTGATCATCGCCGTGCTGTTCGCCTCGGGCTTCCTGCGGTCGCTGTTCTTCACCTCGGTCAACGCGCTGGTGTTCGCGGACATTTCGGAAGCAGACGCGGCGCAGGCCACCGCGCTGGCGGCGGCGACCCAGCAGATTTCGATCGCGCTCGGCGTCGCGGTCGCGGGCGGCGTGCTGGAGGCGATGGCGGTGCTGACCGGAACGGCGCTGGGCGTCGAGGCCTTTGTCTGGGCCTTCGTCATCGTCGCCGGCCTGACGGCGCTGGCGGCGCTGCCCTTCGTCTGGCTCGATCCGGACGCAGGTAGTTCGGTCTCTGGCAAAACGCCCGTCGCCCGCTCGACGACGCCGATCGCGCCGCCGGCCTGAAAGCTCAGTGGTCTGCCGGGTCCGGCTCTTCTGCCGGCGGCTTGCGGCCCTTGAAGCCCTTGGCGAGCATGAACAGCTCGACCGACTCGCCGCGCGACGAGGGCGGCTTGACGTGGTGCACCGTGGCGAAGTTCTGCTTCAGCATCGTCAGCAGCGTGCCCTCCGCACCGCCCTGGAACGTCTTCGCCAGGAAATGCCCGCCCGGCTTCAGCACTGAAATGGCAAAATCGGCGGCAACTTCGCCCAGATGCATGGTGCGGATATGGTCGGTGCGGCGGTGGCCCGTCGTTGGCGCGGCCATGTCCGACAGCACCACGTCCGGCTCGCCGCCCAATGCCGCGATCAGCGCCGCCGGAGCGTCGTCGTCGAGAAAATCCTTCTGCAGGATCACGGCGCCTGGAATCGGATCGACCTCAAGATAGTCGATCGCCGCGATCAGCGGCTTGGCGTCAGTCGAGCCCAGCCGCCGCGCCGCCACCTGGCACCAGCCGCCGGGCGCGGCGCCCAGGTCGACGATCTTCATGCCGGGCTTCAGGATCTTGTAGCGGTCGTCGATCTCGATCAGCTTGTAGGCGGCCCGCGAGCGATAGCCGTCGATCTTCGACTTCTGCACATAGGGGTCGTTCATGTGCCGCTCGAGCCAGCGGCGCGACGATTCCTTCAGCCCGCTCTTCTTCTTGATGCGGGTCTTCATGACGCGGGTCGTGCCCTTGGCGTCGCCCGGCTTCTTCATGGCGCGCTCCTGCGCTGGCCGCGGCGCCACGCGCCGTCCGAGGCCATCAGTTCGGTCAGGATGCCCTCGCGCAGGCCCCGGTCGGCGACGCGCAGCCGTTCCGACGGCCACACCTGGCGGATCGCCTCCAGAATCGCGCAGCCGGCCAGCACCAGGTCGGCGCGGTCGGCGCCGATGCACGGATTGGCCACCCGCGCCGGAAAATCCCAGCTCAAGAGCTTCGCCGTCATCTGGTCGACGTCGGCGCGGTTCAGCCACAGCCCGTCGACGCGTTTGCGGTCGTAGCGCTCCAGCCCGAGGAACACACCGGCCAGCGTCGTCACCGTGCCTGAGGTGCCGAGCAGGTGAAACCTGCCGCCGCTGACGAGATGGTCCAGCCGGCCGCGGCCGGAGAACGCCTGCAGCATCCCGGCGACATCCGCCACCATCGCGTCGAACACCTGATGCGTCACGTCGCGCCCGCCGAACCGTTCGGCCAGCGACACGACGCCGACGGGCAGCGAGGTCCAGGAGACGATATGGTTGGCGAGCCTCGGCGTCCGCTCGCGCGACAGGTCGATGAGCGCGATCTCCGACGAGCCGCCGCCGATGTCGAACAGCACCACGCCATGCGTTTCCGGCTCGATCAGCGAGCCGCAGCCCGACACCGCCAGCCGCGCCTCGGTCTCGCGGTCGATGATCTCGAGCTCAAGTCCCGTCTCGGCGGTGACCCGGTCGAGGAAATCCTCGCCATTCTCCGCCGACCGGCAGGCTTCGGTGGCGATCAGCCGCGACAGGCGGATCTCGCGCCCGCCGAGCTTCGCCGCGCAGACGCCCAGCGCCTCGACCGCCCGGTCCATCGCCGCGTCGCCGAGCCGCCCGGTGGCCGTCAGCCCTTCGCCCAGCCGCACGATGCGCGAGAATGCGTCGATGACCCGGAACTGGCCGGGCCGCGTCGGCACCGCCACCAGCAGCCGGCAGTTGTTCGTGCCGAGATCGAGCGCCGCATAGACCGGCAGGTCGCCGGGCATCGCCGGGCGTGGGCCGGAGCGCGGCGTCGGGCGGGACATCTGGAAATCGACGGTCGATGACGTCTTGACAGGCGGCGGGTCCGCCAGGGCGGCAACGGCAGGCTGGTTCTGGCCATTGGCCGCCGCCCGCGGGCCGGGCCCCGTCACGCTGGCCGCCTGAGCATCCGGCGTCGCGGCCGGCGTTGAGCCGCGCGTCTCCACAACATCGCCTCGCGCGAACACCTTGCGTCCACGCTTGCGCTTGCGCTTCTTGCGCGACTTATGTGCGGGGGTGGCGTCGCGTCCCGCGACGGACGCATTGCCTGCCGGCCGGAACGCCGTCCGGCCTTCATCCGGGCGCTTGGGGCTGTTGGCCCCGCTGTCCGGCATCCCCCCGCGATGCGGCGTCCCGCCGCCCGAATCGGGGCTGTCCAAGTGTCTGTCCTCTTGCGCCGCGCGAACCCGGAACGGGACGCAGCACCGCGCACGATGTCTCGTTGTCCCGACAATACCAGCGCCGACGCCGAACACCAAGCGGTTTGATCTTCGGGCAGGGCCCTGAACGCGGGCCAACAAGATGCCGCTCGGGCTTCACATGCGGCGTGTGGCCGCCGCCATCGATCTTTCAGTGCACCCGGTTCCCCGTGTTGCGGGTCATGATCGCGTGCAGATTCATTCGCTGCGTGCGATTCGAGGCATGCCAACGCGAATCTTCAATCCGAATCCAGGGCCGTGATCTTCCGGCCGGCGATCGACCGCTCGCGCAGGACATCCGCGTCTGCGGCCAGCCGCGCCGATCGGCCATCTTGCCGCGGCGTGAAGCGCCCGGCGGCTTTGGCCTTGACTATTTCGTCCCCATCGATAAAAGCCCCCGCATCAGCCGCCGCGGCCCGCCCGCGCGCCTGCTGGGGAATAGGTTAACGGTAGACCCACGGACTCTGACTGCTGTAGCTTCTGTTTGTTTTCAAGAGCTTAGCAGCCTCGATAGTGTCTAACCGCCGGTTCCAAATCAATGACTTAGCAGCATTTCTGTCTAACTTTTCGCGCGGCCGATGGCCTGCGCCATGTCGATCAGCTTGCCTGAAATGTCAGCGCTAGAAGCGTAATGCCCGGCCATTTCGACCGTCTCCTGGCCGAGGAAATCCTTGATATCGTCCAGCGAAAAACCGAGGCCGCGCAGTTCGGCAGCGACCGTGTGGCGGAGGCCGTGCATGGTCAGCCCGTCGTCGGCGATGCCGCGTACGACCATCTTGGCGAAGAATTTCCGAACAGACGCGGTGAAGCCCATCTCGGTCCAAGGCTGATTGTAGGAGTTGAGGCAGAGGAGCGTCACGTCGATCGCCTCGACGGGAACCGCCGCCAGATAGGCGTCAAGAATTTCCTTCACCTCGCCGACGACCGGCAGTTTCATGCGCTTGCCGGTCTTACCCGTGCTAAAGGTGATGTGGCCCTTGCGATAGGCCATGCGCGGCAGCTTCAGGATGTCGCCGCGGCGGATGCCGAAGAAGCGCGCTAGCGCCAGCGGCAGCTTCAGGTGAATGGGCGCGGCAGCCAGCACGTTGACGCGCTCGGCCGGCGACCATGGTCGGTTGTCCTTCTTGCGATCGTCGGGGATCTTCGCCTTGTCGAGGCCAATGCAGGGATTGGCCGTCAGCAGCTCATATTCGACACCGTGTCGACAGGCTGAGGATAGCATGGCCATCATGTGGTTGGTGAAGGCGCCCTTGCGCTTCTTGACCGTTCGGTCACGCAGTTTGGCCATGAAACCGGTTGTCAGCAGGATCAGCGGGGTGTCCGCGATCGGCTTCAAATGGTCCATGCATTTCTGATAGTCGGCCTTGGTGCGTGGCGCGAGATCGGTGAAGCGGGGCGATGTCTTGTAGCTTTCAAGCATTCCGCCAAGCGTGCCAGCCTTGGCCGCCTGGGGTTTGTGAAGCTTGTCGAGCCGGTCGACTTCGGCAGCGAGCGCCGTGCCGTCCAGCTTGGGATCGATCGGCGTGCCGCTGGCGCGGTGATAACGCCGCCGGTTGCCCAGACGGTCGGTGTATTCCTTAAGCCCCTTCACCCTAATCCTCATCGAGCTTGTCCAGCCAGTCGTCGCCTGTCATCGGTGCGGCATTGGTGCGGCCGTCGATCCATCTGTCAAGCGCGACGCGGTCGTAGCGCACGGCGCCGCCGATCTTCATCGGCGCGACCTTCACATGCGATCTGAGCGTCGGCAGCGTCACACCGCAATAGGCGGCCGCTTCGTCGCCGGTCAGCAGCCGCTTGTCGGGCGCGCGCGGGAAGGTCTGGTGGACGCTCACGGCGGCGGCCTGCGGCGGATGGCGTTGCCGCTGGTCACCATGGCAAAGCCGTCGGCGAAGCGGACGAGGATCGAGTTGAAGCGTGGTCTCGCCGGCGTTCCGAGGGCGAGCGGCGGGGCGTTGTCTCCGCGGCCGGGACGCGAGCGCGCTTCCACCGCGCAAGGCTCACCCTTTCGACCATGGCGGTCCCAGCGGAGGACATACGGCAGGGTAGTCACAGCAGCGTACCCTGCGGGTCGACTTGAGCCATCACGTGGCGCTCTCGGCCAATCGGCAGCATCCAGCGCGCCGGCGGCGGCACGTCCTAGGCCGGCCCGGGCTGCCATGCGAGGATGCCGAGGGCGCCGGCGCTGGGATGGCGGAACGGGCTTCGCATCGGCGACGACCAGCCCGCGCGGTCCGAAGAACCGAGGACTGTCCGATTCCATCACGATGTCAACCTCGCAACCGACCCCAACGATTCCGCCGCGCAGCAGATCGGCCGGCGGCGGCACCGTGAAGTCGAGGTCGGCGCAGAACTCAGCGCGGTCCTGGGGTCGGCGCCGAGATTGCCGACCAGGATGACCTTATTCACTGAGCCGCCCATCACGCTTCCTTTTCGATCTGGGCGCCCGCCGGCGCGGAGGGGTCGGGCTCGAGTTCGGCGATCTGCCGGAGCAGGGCGGCGGTGATCAGTCCGCGCAGGTGCGCGTCGGTGGCCGGCAGCAGCACGATCTCGCTCGCATCGTAGATTCTTTCGCCGATCAGGATGCGTAGCGGCTCGCCGCGCCGCAGTCGGTCGACCGTGCGACGGAGGATCTCGATCATCATTGCCTTGACTCGCGCGGCTGTTCGCCGCCTGCGGTAGCTGCCGCTCCGGCGGGGGTCCGTTCTTCATCACGGGCGAGACCGTCGGCTCGCCCAGAAGCGACGACGCCCGGCGCCCCTTCAGGCTTGCCGACTTCGTCAGTTCGCACCTGCTTGATCTTGGTGACGCGCTTGGTCTGGTCGGCCGCGCGGCCAAGGACGGCGACCGCGCCAGCGTCCTGGGGCGTCACCGCCTCAACTTCGGCCTTGGTCCCGTCGTCGAAATGGAACCGGAAAAGAACGGCCGTGGCCGAAAGCGAGGGCGCGCTCATCAGCCTACCCTCGCAACGATGCCGAGATATCGTTCGAGACGATCGAGCCAGGCGATTTCGGCCTTGACCGGTCCCCAAGGTTTCAGCGAGCCCATCAGGCGCGGCGGCTTCAGGTCAAGCACCGGAACGCAAGCCGGGTCGACGCGAACGAAGAAGTATTTGGCCTCGGCAACCAGCATCCGGTTGTCCATGTCGGACACCTGACGCAGGTAGGCCGGCATCTTGTCGATGGGCCGGAGGTTTGCCACGCGCCAGACTGCTGCGTCGATGCGTGACTTGGCCGCCTCGACGGCGGCCTTGACGCCGCCACCGGGCAGGAAATGGTCGATCAGTTGCACCATCGGCCGCGTGATGTCGCCGGTCAGCGCCTCATGCGCGTCGTGCAGCAGAAAGTACCCGGCAAGAACCTGGTCGCCGGTCTCATTCATCAGCGCGTCCGCCCCCATGGCGCAGTGCTGCCCGACGGAATAGGCCGCGCCTGGATAGCGGCCGTTGAACCGGGTAATCTTCGACAGGCCGTTGGCAATCTCGGTCCAGACAATGTCCTCGTCGAGGACATTGGCGAGGTCCATGGCCGAGCCGTCCGGCCGGAAGGCGGGAACAAGGATCGTCATGCGTTCACCTTCCGCAGCCCGGCGCCGACGCGGAGGAGGACGTCGGCGGTCATGTGCGAGAACAGTTCGGTGCGGTCCAGCACGCGGGCGAGCATGGTCAGGCAGCGTTCGCGCTGGCCGGGCCACGGGTCGAGCTTCAGCGCGGCGACCGCGCGGCAATAGGCGTGCCAGTCGACCGTGTAGGCCTGCGTCGCCACCGCGCCGCGCGGCATCGGCGGACGCCAGGCGACGGCCTGCAGCGCCTTGGCGACGATGTCGGGCGTCGTGTCGGGCGCGGGGCGCGCCTGGCTGACGGCACGCGCGTCGGCGATGGTCTTCGCCGCCGGGAAATGCTCGGTGATCTCGGCCAGCGCAAAGCCCAGCTGCACCAGTTCGGCGACCGTTGCGCCGCCGCAGCCGCGCGCGGCGATGTCGAGCATGGCGTCGGCCATGGCCTGGGCGCGGGCATGCACCGGTTCGTCGGGGAAGGGGAAAGCCGGCCGCGTCTGCGTCGAGGCGCGAGGCGAGAAGGTCTGGAAGTGGGCGGTCATCAGCTTGGTCCTTCGGAATGAAGCGGGGCGCTCACGCGTGGCCTCGCGGCTGCGGCATGATCTCGACCTCGCTGGTAACGAAGTCGTCGCGGGGAATGCCGCGGTCGCGGTCGGCGGCAGTGGCGAGAAAGTCTCCGATCCCCGAGGAGGCCAGCGCGGTGACGGCGTCGATTGCGGCCGCCGGAAAATGTGCCAAGATGACGCTTTCCAGCGGTTCCGGGAGGATCGGATGAAACGGATTATGCTGGCCGCCGCCGTCGGACTTTGGGCCGCCGAGGTGTGCGCGCAGAGCGCCTACCGGGTTGCCACCGACCTTGGCCAGGTGATTGGCTCGGAGGAGGCCTGTGGTCTCGCTTTCGATCAGGCGGCCATTGAGGCGTATATCGCCGCCAATGTTCCGGCCGACGCGATGGACTTCACCGTGACGCTGAACGCCGAGGCCAACGTGCTGCGGCGACGCATCGTCGACTGGCCCAAGAGCCGAGTGACCGCTCACTGCGCGCAGATTGCCCGGGTGGCGAAGACTTACGGGTTCGTGAAGTGACATCGAATGCTCCAGCGCGATCGCGATGGAGCGGAACGTAAGCGATACCTACATTATTTGTCAAGCGCGGCATGTAGGCAATTCCTACATACTGGCGTGTCCCGGCTTTGTCGGGGTGAGTTGACCCGAATCAATGTGCTTGTTTTGTTCTCAACAGTGAGTCAGAGTGTCGCATGCGCAAGGAGGCGACAGTGGTGACTTATTTCGTGGTTCAGAGTTTTCAGAGAGGCAAGAAAGGGGGCGTCCTTGCCGACACTCCCGTGGAAGCGCGAAGCGCGGAGGCGGCCTTGCGCTTGGCCGACAAGCTCGCCAAGGGTTCGCTGGGTGTGGTCGCGTTCAGCCGAAGCGGGGATCCTTCATCGGGCGAGTTCGCGGACGCCGTCATTCTCGCCCACTATGGCTATGTCCCCGAGTTAGATGGCGAACTCTCTGCGCTGGTAGCTTAGCGCACAAGCCTGAGGTGCAAGACCGTTGCAACGAGCGAACGGTTGGCGATGGCTCTCGCGCCCCTGCCACAGCGGCTCGGAGGAAACGCTGTATACCGGCGACCCATTCTCGCGATTTACAACGTTCCACCTCACCAGACCCATCAGCATCAGCGACCCAGCGGCTGTTTTGCCAGCGTGCGCAGTTCTACCTCGTCGGTGATGCCAGCAATATAGTAGCTTAGGATGCGAGACGCTCTCGCCTCTCGTTCGCGGTCGGTTTCGCCATCGACCGCAGTGGCATGGAAGACGCCGTTGAGAAGAACCAGTTCGGCAGGGCTGACGATGCCTGCTTCAATCGCTTTTGTCTGAATCGGCACTTTGACCGCCCGCTTCATCTTAAGCATCTTGCTCGGTCAGGAAGCGAGGGTCCATTTCGATCCAGATACGACAGGCGGCGCAAGTCAGTGCGTCGTCACTTGGCCGGGCCCTACCGGAAGGGACATCAAACAGCCCGCAGCGGGTCCAAAGCAGGACGCCTCCGATCGCCAAGGTCGCTTCCCCGACTGCATGAATTCGGGCGTTTTCAGGGTCGCGCCAGCGCAAGTTGGTGATGTTTTCCATCACCTGAAATTGCGGCGGTTCCCTTTGGTTCCGCGAGTGATCGCCGGCGGAACCGATTGGCATGATCGCCATTCTACAGGAATGAACCGCACCTACCACGATGAGGAAGAAACCACTGGCGCAATGGGTGCCTTCGGCTTTGTTGCCACCCTGTTAGCGTCTATTGCTGCCTTCTGCATCGCAGGGACGGGGGTATTCGACGGCCCGCCGACAACCAGGATGGTGTTCGTGGAAAAATCGAAGGTGAAATCCAGCTTGGCTTCATTGCCAACATCGTCCCCCGAATCCGACCTCAAACTGTCTGCCGACACGGAACCAATGCGCGCATTGCCAATTGATCGATAGAGGTTCCAATTGAGGTCACGTCCCATGGACAATTCAGTCAGCGAAGCCAAGTGGCTCCTCATTCCGCTTGTCGCCCTCTGTATCGCCGTCGCGGCTGCCGGCATTGGTCTTGCCTGAGGACCAGTCATGATCTCCACCGCGAAGGTTATGTTTGCCTATCTGGTGTGTCTTGCATTGGCGCTTAGCGCATCATGGGCTTTGTTCGTCGGACTGCGGGTGCTGGACAGCATTGTTTAGTTTTGCACCCGCGACGTTCGCGGTTTTAGATCTGTCAACTTAATGTGACGGAACCCGTGACCCAAATGCCCGTTGTCCCTCCAATTTTCGGGGGGAATGGTGTTGGACACTATCCTGATACTTGTCGTTGAAGACGCTCCTCTCATCCGCATGGATATTGAGGACGCGTTGCACGAGGGCGGGTTCACGACGAAGGGCCAAATCAGCGGTGAAGCCGCAATTGCCTGGCTGGAGTCAACGCCGGAAGTCCGCGGCCTGATAACCGACATTAATCTCAGTGCGAAGGCGACCGGATGGGACGTAGCGCGTCGCGCCCGCGAGCTTTTTCCCAGTTTACCTGTCATCTACGTCACCAGTGTTGCGGAAGCAGACTGGACCGCTCAGGGAGTGCCAAACAGTGTGCTGCTTTCCAAGCCCTTCGCCCATGCGCAAATCACCACTGCGGTGTCCCAGCTATTGAATGAAGCCGATACGTAAATGTAGGCTGCAGTGAGGGTGGCCGACACGCTTATGCCCCAAGCATGCCGGCCTCGTCGCAGGGCAGTGATCGGGGACGCCCTGCGACCCCCGTAAACTCCACAATGCCTAATAAGCTCCACCCGCAACCGAAAAGGGTCGAGCATTGTCAGAGCATACTTTCCGCCCCTCACGACGCCGGTTCATCAAGGGAATTGGAGCGGGACGCAATACCAAACCCGCTCAAAAGAAATCTTGCTCGATCTGGTTAACGTTCATTGAATGACGCAGGCCGAATTCGACGCGAGTTCCGCTTGCGACTTCGCAAGCCAAACCCCCTTGCCGGCTCAACAAAAAGAGGCCCGGAATTTCTCCCGGGCCTCCAACGCTCAAGCAGCAAATGCGCCGCTTTACTGAGCCGCTACCTGATCGACAATAGCCTTGTCGAAGGCAGTCGAGCTGTTCTTGGCAGTGCAAGCCGCTGCACCGTCCTTCTTCTGCTTGGCGAGAACGTTGGCCTGCACGTCGCAAACGTTCGCCGCGACACCCACCGGAACCTGCACGGTCACCGGGACGGCAACGTTCACGTTCGGCTTGTTCAGTGCATTCTTGATGATTTCGATGTCATCGATCTGAACTGCCACAAGGCCAGCGTTCGTCTGGGCAAAGGCAGAACCCGACATCAGGCCAGCGGCGACCAGGCCCATAATGAGTGACTTTTTCATCGTATTTTTCTCCGACTTGTTTTGTCCCTAGGGCAGACCAACCTCTCGACCGGTCGATGGTTCCGCAATCTTATTGCGCATTCTTCGTGTTGCGCACTCTTCGTGTCCAAACACGCTGCCGTTCCAGCGGCTTACCCGAGGCACAGAAGCTCGCAGCCTATCCGCCCTGTGAGTTGTCATCGCCGTGATCGCACGTGTTGGCCGCTTCGCAACTAAGGTTCATTCCGAGCGATTGAACGGTTTTGTTGGAACTCATTGGAAGGAGACTGGTTGCTCGGCTAAGGGACAAATGCCGAAGGCCTGAGGAGGCTATGAAATGAACAGATTCACAAGCTCACTTCTTGCTGCGACGATGGCGTTTTCCGTCGGCATCGCAGGAATCGTCCCCGCAAACGCCGCACCGATCGCTGCGCCACGGATCGCCGCGGATAGTGGCGTCACCAACATTCAGCAGCCAGACATCGGTCCGCGCTTCCGACGCGACTACCGGCGGCGCGATGATGGCGTCCGTCCCGGGACCTATTACCGGGACGGGTATTATCGAGGCCACCGCGGCTACCGGCATAGAAGGCCTGGCTACCGCTATCACGATGGCTTCTGGTTCCCGGCGGGAGCGTTTATCGCGGGCGCGGTGATCGGCAGCGCTATCCACAACCCGCCACGCCGCTATTATCGCCAGGGCGGTGGTAGCGCGCACGTGTCGTGGTGCTATGACCGCTATCGGTCGTATCGCTCTTCCGACAACACGTTCCAGCCGTACAATGGCCCTCGTCAGCAGTGCTACTCGCCATATAGCTGATAGCAAGAACCCGCGCTCCGGCGCGGGTTTTTGTTTGCTTCGAGGGTATTATTCGCGTCACGGCGTCGTGCCAGCTTTCCCATTACCCCCAAACCCTGGCCGCGCTGCCCTTGACCGCCACCTTCCCCAAGGTGGCGGTTTTTTATCGGATGGGTCAGGAAGCCTCGTGACGGCACAGAAGGAATTGGCTACGCTCCTCCCGCGATCGACCTGAGAAGAAAAACCCCGCTGCCCGCATCGGTGGCGGGACTTCCCTAGCGGAACCAAATGGGGCTGCCGTCATTGAGTCGCAGCGCGATCAGGTACCCTTCATGCTCGCGTGGAACCAGAACCCGCTACCAGCAACGGTGGCGGGTTTTGCTTCTGTGAAAACCCACCGATATCGGCCAAATTTCAGACATCCAACCGGAAGCTACCGGTGTTATTCCTTTGGCACGCACATGGCCGGAAACGGCCTTGGGCTTCACTGATCCAACCTGTTGGAGTGGGTGATTGGGCGTAGATCACAAGCCGATGTCCACGACCGAAGCCAGAGCGCTCCTGCACCCGCCGTCTCGATAACGCCGGTATCACCCTTCCCGCCGGCCGTGTGATCGGCTTAGATGTGCGCGGAATACGGGGAGCACATGGACGTCGAGCCATTCATCGGGCGGTGGACAGCACGCGAGGGCGGGGCCGAACGCGCCAATTACCAGATGTTCCTGGCCGAGCTCTGCGACTTGCTGGGCGTGCCGCGCCCACAGCCGGCGGGCGCCGACCCAGCGTTGAACGACTATGTGTTCGAGCGCGCGGTGAAGACTCGTAACAGCGACGACACGGCCTCCTCGAAGCGCATCGACCTCTACAAGAAGGGCTGTTTCATCCTGGAAGCCAAGCAGTCGCGGCTGCCGGGCGCGAAAAACGCGGTCCCCGGCCAGCTTTCTATGCTGGGCGAGGAGCCGGAGCGTCTGGGACGCCGCTCGCCGGCGCGCAACTGGGACGTGATGATGCAGAACGCGCGCCGGCAGGCGGAGACCTATGTCTTCCTCCTCGACGCCAGCCACGCCGCGCCGCCTTTCGTGATCACTTGCGACGTCGGCCACGCCTTTGAGATCTTCGCAGACTTCACCGGCACCGGCCGCGCCTACGGCCAGTTCCCCGATCGCAAGGGCTTCCGCATCTACCTGGAGGACCTGCGCAAGCCGGAGACGCGCGATCTTCTGGCGAAGATCTGGACCGATCCCGCCAGCCTCGACCCGGCGCGCGAATCCGCTCGCGTGACGCGGGCCATCGCGCGTCGGCTGGCGGAAGTGTCGAAGGCGCTGGAAGCGAAGGGGAACAATGCCGAGGACGTGGCACAGTTCCTGATGCGATGCCTGTTCACGATGTTCGCCGAAGATGTCGAACTGCTGCCGAAAGAGAGCTTCAAGAAGCTACTGGAGCGCAGCGTGACGGAACCGCACAATTTCGGCCACCGCCTCAAGTCGCTTTGGCAGGACATGGATCGCGGCGCTGACTGGAACGGCGCGATCGACGCCAGGGTGCGCCATTTCAACGGTGGCCTGTTCAAGAACACGGCGGTTTTCCACCTCGGCCGTGAGGAGATCGGCGAGCTGTTGGAGGCAGCGAAGGCCAAGTGGACCGAGGTCGATCCGGCGATCTTCGGCACGCTTCTGGAACAGGCGCTGGAACCGGGCGAGCGAAAGAAGCTTGGCGCGCACTATACGCCGCGCTCCTATGTGCAGCGGCTGGTCGAGGTGACGGTGATGGAGCCGCTGCGCGACGACTGGCAGAAGGCGCTGACCAAGGCGGAGGCTGCCAAGGAGGACGGCAAGGAAGCGGAAGCAGCGGAGATTGTCCGCGCGTTCCACCACCAGCTCTGCGCAACGCGCGTGCTGGACCCGGCCTGCGGCACCGGAAACTTCCTCTATGTCAGCCTGGAGCTGATGAAGCGGCTGGAGGGCGAGGTGCTGGAGACGCTGGCGCGCCTTGGCGTCAACGAAAGCCTCGGGCTGGAGGGCGAGACGGTCGACCCGCATCAGTTCCTCGGCCTGGAGCTGAACCCGCGCGCGGCCGCGATCGCCGAGCTGGTCGTCTGGATCGGATACCTGCAGCAGCACTACCGCACCCGCACCGGCCACCCGGCCGAGCCGATCCTGAAGGCCTTCGCCAACATCAATTTCGGCCACCGCGAAGGCTACGACGCGGTGCTGACCTGGGACGGCTACCCGCTTCCGACCGTGGTGGACAAGGACGGCAAGCGCGTCGAGAGGTTTCCGAATGCTCGACGGCCCGACTGGCCCGAGGCGGAGTTCATCGTGGGGAACCCGCCGTTCATGGGCGGCAAGGACATGCGCTCCCGGCTGGGCTCGGCCTATGTCGAGACACTATGGGCGGTGCACAAGCACATGAACGAGAGCGCGGATTTCGTCATGTACTGGTGGGACCGCGCCGCCGAACTGCTGACGCGCAAGAAAACGCCGCTGAAGCGCTTCGGTCTGGTGTCGACCAATTCGATCAGCCAGGTCTTCCAGCGTCGCGTCATGGAGCGGCATCTCAACGCAAAGCACCCCATCAGTCTGATCTTCGCCATTCCCGATCACCCGTGGACGAAGGCAACCAAGGACAGCGCGGCGGTGCGGATCGCGATGACGGCTGGCGAGGTGGGGAAGAAAGAGGGAGTGCTCCAGGAGGTCGCGTCGGAGGCGGGACTGGACACGGATGAGCCGAAGCTGGAATTTTCGATGAAGGTTGGCCTCATCAATCTTGATCTCACCGTTGGCGTCAACGTCGCGAACGCCAAGCCACTCCAAGCCGCCAAAGGGTTGGCTTCCAGAGGCGTTCAGCTCATGGGCTCCGGGTTCATTGTAACGCGGCCGGAGGCGGAGCGCCTCGGACTTGGGCGGCGCCTAGGCCTCGACAAGCACATCAGGATCTATCGCAATGGCCGCGACCTGACGGCTAGGTCGCGGGACGTGATGGTGATCGACCTATTCGGTGTGTCGGCGGAGACAGTCCGTCGTGATTTTCCGGAAGTTTATCAGCATTTGAAGGAAACGGTCCGGACCAGTAGGGAAGAACAAGTAGAACGGTCGCCGACGAAGGACGCGATGTCTTACTTGGCAAATTGGTGGACTTTCGGAAAGCCGAGAACCGAACTTCGCCCTGCCATTGAGGGCCTCCCTCGCTATATCGCGACGGTCGAAACGACGAAGCACCGCGTGTTCCAGTTTCTGGAAGTATCGATAAGCGCCGACAACATGATCGTCGTCATCGCCAGTGCCGACGCCGCCAATTTGGCGATTCTGTCGAGTCGTATCCATACAAGTTGGGCTCCGGTTCTTGGCGGCTGGCTCGGATACGGTAACGACCCGCGCTATTCCAAATCGCGGTGCTTCGACCCCTTCCCCTTCCCCAATCCGTCCGAGGCGCTGCGCCAGCAACTGCGCGACGCCGGCGAGGAACTCGACGCGCTGCGCAAGCGAGTTCTCGCCGAGCATCCCGACCTGACGCTGACCGGGCTCTACAACGTGCTGGAGAAGCTGAAGGGAGGCGAGGGGCTGAGCGACAAGGACGAGGACGTGAAGGATCGCGGCCTGGTGCTGATCCTGAAGGAACTGCACGAGGCGATCGACCGGCTGACCGCGCAGGCCTATGGTTGGCCGGCGGACCTGTCCGACGAGCAGATCCTCGAAAAGCTCGTCGCGCTGAACGCCCAGCGGGCGAAGGAGGAGGCGGCCGGCCATGTGCGCTGGCTGCGGCCCGACTACCAGATCCCGCGCTTCGCCAAGGGCGCAGCGGCGAAGACCGGCGAGCTCGACCTCGGCGAGACTGTGGTGGCGATCGACAAGGGCCTGCCCGCCTGGCCGAAGGACCGCTACGAGCAGCCGCTGGCGGTCGAGATGGTGCTGGCCGGCAGCTCAACGCCGATGGACGCGGCGGCGATCTCCCGCGCGTTCAAAGGCGGCGGAAAGAAGGTCGAGAGCCGAGTGGCGCAAGTGCTGGCGACACTCGCCCGCTACGGCCGCGTCACCACGCTGCCCGACGGCCGCTTCGCCGCACTCAAGGCGGCATAGATAAGACGTCACAGGGCGGAAGACAGGCGTATGGGTGTCGGGATCGAGGTGAGTGCGCCGTATAAGCAGTGACGCCGCAACTGAACGGCCGCTACACCACCCTCGGCACCCTAGAGCTGTTATTCAGGAACCCACCCCGTGCGAGCCATTCAGGCGCATGCAGCGCGCCATGGCAGGCGACTGGCAGGAGTCGACCCCTTCCTTGCCGTTCCGACGCGCGTCCGCCGGTGACGAAAGCGGACGTTGGACCCGTGAAGCAGAATACTATGATTCTGCTTCAAACAGCGATTGACGCCCAACCGTTGTTAGATCGTCAAGTTTTCCAATTCAAACTTATGTATACCACTCGGCGCGATGTCAGCAGAATATAGAACTTCAACAGGGGCGAACGACCGTCGAAATCAGCAAGCGGTGATGCATGAGAAGCGCATACGACGCGATCACTAGAGCTATCAGAAATTCGCGGATCTCCGATAGCTCATAGCCATCCACCATTGCCGAGCCGAAGGTCAGAAATATCGCTTGCGATACGAATAGCGCAGCAGTGGCTGCAATGGCAAACCACTTTGTTTGTGGAGATTTATCACGCATACTGGACAGCCATAGTCCGGCAAATATCGCGAGGAAGAACCACACCTGATAAATTTGTATATTCCATTCCTCGAACATGAGTCCCGCAATCGGCAGGCCCGCGAGCGCAAAACGTCTATTCGGAACTATGTAAGAAATATCGATTGCGTGCGCGTATTTCTGATCTGACCAAAACGCTGGAATTAATATAAAGGCGATAATTGCCGCTGAGTAGTAAGCTGCTTCAAATTTATATGTCGCAAAGTTATGCAAATTTGTTTCAGATTGCGCATTATTTGCGAACAACGCGCCTGCTTCCCATCCTATCCAATGCTGCCCCCATGACATCTCCTCCATGGCTATCAGCGCACAAATTATCATCATTGATGAGAATACTACAGAGGGACGCATCCACAAGATCGTAAGATTGGGTATTTTTCTGCTGCGCCAAACGCAGATGCCAAATACTACGACAGCACCGAGCAATATTATCTCTGTAAGTATGCTTAAAAATTGTCCCTCGCGAACGGTTTCATTTAAGAGATCAGGGTTGAAGATAACGATTGCTCCAGAAGCCACCAGCGCCCCGTTTGCAATCAAAGCCGCCCAATGAGCGTATGGTGACTCCAAAGGGGTTGTCATCGTGCAATCAGCTCGATCGTCTCGCACCGCGAGAAAGATCAAGAATGCAGCCGTCGCGGAAGTCGCGAACCTTACGAACCCGAGTATCGTCCAGTCGGGAGCATACTTCTCCAGGAATGCCAGCCCGTACGTGATGCGCCCATACTCAAAAGTGAACGCAACCAATCCTGCGGCGATAAGGAAAAGGCACAGCCTTCCGAGGAAATCGGTAGACCTTACCGCGCGAACCAAGGTTTGCATTTTGTCCTCCAATAGTCATATTAGGGATAACAATGCATTAAGGAACATGGTTAATAAATAGACGCTTCAAATTATGGTTAATGTGATATTTTATCTAAAATTATATCTACTTGTGGACAAAACGCGCCGGAATTAGATGGTTGTTATCGGCCTGTTCCGCGTTAGCCTTTGCGGCAGCGCTCCCAGAACGAACGTCAATGCGGTTCCAATGAAATAGAATTGGCGATTCTGTTTCAGCACATGCCTGAGGAGCGGCCGCTATCGCGCGCCTCTCCACTAATCCTTGCGGTCCGTTACCCACCCCGTTGCGGCCGTTTTCGACGGCTACCAAGTGTCAGGTTTCACCACTAGCGCCCCCAGCAAGTAGACGATCGGACTCAGACCAGAAGGATCCAGGCCGAGGTAGCCGTAATCGCGACGGCGGCTATGCGATTGAGCATACTTGAGGAACGCGGCGAAGCGATGATCCTCTGCAATTGTCTCGCGAGCGGGATGGTGCCAAAGAACACGATGCCGAATGCCGCGAATGTGACGAGAACGACAAGTGCCATGTGATTGAGGCTCGTGACTCCTGTCGGAGCGACGAGGGGCAGAAGCAGCATCTGCATAAGCAGCGTCGCCGGATTGCCCAGGCAAAGAGCCACCCCGGCGCCGCCGTCTGCGAGCCAACCGGCCTTGTCCAGATCGGCGGAAGCAACTTTGGAGCGGTCGTTCCACATCCTTGACGCCAGCCAGAGAAGACAGGCAACGCCCCCATACTTCGCGATTTCCAGCAGTTCGGGATTGGTCTGCGCCCAGACGCCGATCCCCAAGACGACCGCGATGACGGCGATCACTTCACCTACGCAGAGACCTGCCGCGAAGAGCGTTGCGCCTTTCCAGTCGTTCCCCATCGACCGGACGACCAGGACCGCCATGAGAGGTCCCGGCGATACGGCGTAGGCCACCAGCGCCACGAAATACGTTCCGAAAGCCAGATAATCCATAGCGCCCTCCCAAGCGGGTGCGGTTCTCGTCCGCCGATGACGAGAACCTAAGGCACTGCTATTCGCGCCGCTGTTACTCTGGGCACAGCGGATTGGGGTTCTCGCGAACACATCGCGCGCGGAGTGATGGGAGCTCCTCGATGCGGGTTCTGCGTGAGAGGGTTGTCGGCTTGGTCAATACCCACCAGCTGAGACAGATCTTGCAATTTTGGTGCAGCGCAAGCCTGAGGAATGGCCGCCGTCGTGCGCAGCTCCACGAAACCGGTCGGCCGGCATCCGCCCCGATCATGCCGGTCTCGTATCGACACCCAAATCAGTCCTTCACGCCAGACTCCGGAAGGCCCGAAACCAGCCGTCTATTCAACATTTGATTTTCGGTTTGCGCGGGCCCAAAGCGGTCACTCGCCCCTGTCTGGGATGTCTTTTGTTCCAGCGGGAATAAGAGTAGGATCAGGCGGAAATGCGCCCCATGCCGACCGCTGGTACTCAGGAGGAAATGCCATGCCTGATACGAAATGGATGATAAAGGCCCGCGAGTTTACCAACTGCAATTGCGCCTACGGCTGCCCTTGCCAGTTCAATGCCCTCCCAACGCACGGATTTTGCCAAGCTGTTGTCGGCATGCAGATCGATGAGGGCTATCACGGCAACACCAAGTTGGACGGTGTTCGATTTGCCGGCATCTTTCGTTGGCCCGGCGCCATCCACGAAGGTAGAGGTGAGGCCGCGGTGATCATTGACGAGAAGGCATCCGAAGCCCAGCGGGAAGCGCTCCTTCGCATCCTTTCGGGTCAGGACACCGAACCCGGAGCAACCATTTTCCAGGTTTTTTCCACCACCTTTGAGAAGCTTCACGACCCCATTTTCGCACCAATTGACTTCGAGGTGGATATCGACGCCCGTACAAGCAGACTGCGTGTACCGGGCGTCACCGAAGGTCACGGAGAACCGATCAAGAACCCGGTAACTGGCGCTGAACATCGCGCTCGAATTGATCTCCCTCACGGGTTTGAATATTCGTTAGCGGAAATGGGAAGAGGCTGGACCAGAGCGGACGGTCCGATCAAGTTCGAACTAGCAGACTCCTACGGTCAATTCGCGCACGTCCACCTTTCACAAAGTGGGATTGTGCACTGAGGCCGTGAGCGACACCTCGCTTGAGGCAGCACTCCGGCGCGACCGCATCGTCGTCGTGCTGGCGTTGCTCGCCACGGCCGCGCTCGCATGGGGATATGTGCTGTATCTCGCAGCACAGATGAGCGTGGGGATGGAAGCCGTCCCTACGATGGCTGACGATATGTCGAGTATAGACATGAGCGGGATGGACATGTCTGGCATGGATATGTCGGCCGCGGTAATGCCGGATTTTCGACCGTGGGCTGTAACCGATTTTGCATTCATCTTCGTAATGTGGGCGATGATGATGGTTGCGATGATGACCCCATCAGTTGCGCCGATGGTTTTGTTGTATGCCATGGTCGGGCGCAAGGCTCGCACCGACGGCAAGCCATTTGCCGCAAGTGGATGGTTTTTCACAGGCTACGCTATCGTCTGGGTGGGCTTCAGCTTTTTGGCGACCGGTGCTCAATGGCTCTTGGCGAGCACTTCGCTGCTGACCCCCATGATGGCCACAGCCGACTCAACAATTGGTGGCATGGTTCTTATCTTCGCCGGTCTTTATCAATGGACGCCGATGAAGGATGCCTGCCTACGACAGTGCCAGTCTCCCATCGCATTTCTGTCGAGCCATGGCGGTTTCCGCGCCGATTCTGAAGGGGCCCTGAGCCTCGGCATCAAACACGGGACTTATTGTCTTGGGTGCTGTTGGGCCCTGATGGCGCTTCTCTTCGTCGGCGGCGTCATGAACATCGCCTGGATCGGTGGTATCGCCGTTCTGATCCTCTTGGAGAAGATCCTGCCCTATGGGCGGTGGGTGTCTCGGGTTGCAGGTGTCGTGATAGGTCTGCTTGGCGTTTGGTTTCTGCTCACCAGTGTGTGACAGTGGACAGGAATCTCAGCTGACCGCTACAGTCGGCTGAAAGGACGTCACCTTGCGGTGATTCGAAAGGGTGCCTAGCGACCGCAAAGGGCGCGCGCCGCCGCAGTGAGGCGCCACCTTAACGGCCGCTGTCACAGCCTCACCACCCAGGAGCCGTCAGTCAGGAATCCACCCCTTTGCGGTCGTTGTGTCGGGGTACCAAGTGTCAGGTTTTCATCACTAGCGGGCGTTGTAACGACCCACGATCCTGTGGCAGATTGGCCATTCGAGGCGTGGCTCCTCGAAGACATGTGCGGGCCGATATTGTTCCAGGGTCCATGTCCGGTCATTGAGGCCGATCAGCCTCTTGACGATGGCCTCCGCCTCGCCTGCGGGCGGCGTATGGTAAAACACACAGTCGGTGTCGCGGCTTGGCGGCAAATGCGGATGCACCAGCGCTGTGTCGCCGGGCCAGTAGGCGGGGATCATCGATTCTCCGACAATCAGGATGCCGTAACCGCCCTTCACTGATTGAAGAACTTCGGGCCGTTTGACGTAGTCGATCGCGTCGAAGGTCACGATCGTGTGGCCGTCGCCCCCCATAGCGGCCGCATAGACGGGCAGGTCCCTTGCGCCGACAAGGTCGCGGCCCGCGATGAGTCCCGGCGCCACGTCGCCCTTCTTGCGGCTCACGCCGGCTGTTTGATCAGGAGAAATGAGAGGCGGATTGCCCTTGTGATCCATCAGCCATTCGACTGTTGTTCCGAAGAGGTCCGCCAAAGGCCCTAGCTTCCGCATGTCCGGCCGTGTGCGATCGGCTTCCCACTGGGTCACCGAAACGCGGCTGATCTTGAAATGGCTGGCTACGTCGTCCTGCGTTAGCCGCCTGGCCTCGCGCGCGTAGCGAAGCCTCTCCCCCAATGTCTTGACCAAATCCGCCATACCACCAGTGTAACCGTTACTTACTTTTTGTCCACCTACATGAAGGCTTGACACGATATGTAGGTATTGCCTACTAATCGCAGTCATGCTGGACCTCGTTCAAATAGGTGCTGAAAAAGCAGGCGGCCTCGGCAAACTCGCGGCCGCGCTCGGTATTCGGCACCAGGCCTTCTATTCCTGGCGCAAGGTGCCGGCCGAGCGCGTGCTGTCCTTCGAACGCGCCACCGGGATCCCGCGGCACGTCATTCGGCCCGACCTGTACGGCAACGATGTCCCCCAAGACGCAGACCGCGTCATGACTGCCGGCGCGGAGGCGGGCCTCGCTTCCGCGCCGACCCTTTCCAGGCAGGAGAATACGGCGTGACCAGTTCATGCGGACCCCCGTGAGCGCGATGAGCCCAGGCGGCTGAACAAAGGTCGGCTTCGTTGCCGACCGGCGCAACTCACCATCCCCCCCGACTCGACCCCACCACGGGAAAAGCTGACCCCTTTCCCTCACCGGGAATGCTTTGCACGGAGCACGACATGTCCGACGAATTGCCGAGTGCATGGTTGCCTGTCACAGCCGAAACTGCGCTGAACCGAATGCGGGCGAAGGTTGTCGTCTTCGAGCAAGCCGCGATCGAGTTGCGCGACCGCGTGGCGCGGCAGCATGGGGTAAGGTCGTCGGACCTCATGTCGCGCGTCCAGTCTGGCCCCGCCAACACGGCGCGGCAGGCCTGCGCCTATCGTCTCTGGACCGAGTGCCGCCAATTGACGCTGAGACAGGTGGCGCAGCTGATTGGGAGGGCGGATCACTCGTCGGCGATCCATGCAATCCTGGCCGGCGCGCGATCGCGCGGCTTGATCGTGTCGCGGGTCTCCGACTTGCGCGAACCGCATGGCGACGATCTGGACTGGACCAAGCTCGCTTGTCACGCCGCCGGGTTCCGCGAGTCTCGCGGGCTCTCCCTTGTCGCTGTCGCGGCGCACGCGGGTGTCAGCCGGGCCGAATGGCGCAAGGTCGAGAAGGGCCGCTCGGTTTCCGTCGGCACCATGCTGCGCATCTGCCGCGTCATCGAGGTCGACCCGATGACGTTCCTGCCCGACGAGGGCGACGCATGAAACCCGACTTTTCGCCCGCGATGCTCAAGAGCTTTCTCTATGCCCGCGCCATGGCGCGCGACGGTTTCGGCAGGGATGAATTCGGCCAGGTCTGCGCCCGGCGCACCGTAATGGACGAGATGGTCGAACAGACCGGCTTGCCGCTGTCGATGGTCCGCGCCGCCTTTGCCGGCCAGCTGAAGGACGCCGGCAGCCGCGCGGCGATCTGGGCCGCACTTGGTCACTTCCCCGCCGATTACGGCATCGTCCTCGATGCCCAGAAACAAAGAGAGGCCATTCCATGACCGGGTATCCCTTCGGAAAGCGTGGCAGCGTCGATCCGCGCAAGCTGGCGCAGATGCCGGAGCACTTGCAGCGCGAAGGCCTGCTGCTGATGCGAGAGATGGGCGTGAACCCGCTGTCCGCCGCGCTCGACGCCGGCCTCGGGCCGGTCGAGGCCGAAAGGATCGTCGCGGGGCGGACATTCAGCCTCGAAGCGGAGTGGGGGATATGAGCGGGCGCGAGCAAGTTCATCAACCGTGTCCGGCGCGCTGTCCCATTTGAAGGAAATTGGCAGCGCATGACCTCCGTGTCCGATCTCTTCGTCGAGGAAGCCCGCGGTGTGTCGATCGCCGCCGCAGCGCTGCGGCTGGGGTTAGCGTTCCGTCGCAAGGGCATCGGCGGGGCGGCGGAAGAACATCCGCGGCCATGCCCGGCCTGCGGCGGCAAGGACACGTTTTCGTTCAACACGCGCAAGAACGCCTGGAACTGCCGCCATGGTGGCGCGGGCGGCAAGGATGCGATCGGCATGGCGGCGCATGCGCATGGGCTTGATCTCGCCCGCCGTGACGGTTTCCTCGAGGCCTGTTCGATCGTCACCGGCCAGCCGATTCCTGAGGGCGAGGATCGCGAGAGCGACGCGGACCGGCAGGCGCGGCTCGAGCGGATCGGGGACCAGCGGCGGCAGAACGAGGCCGAGGCTTTGAGGCGCTCCGACGACGAGGCAGACTTTCGCGAGAAGGAGCGGCGTCGCGCGCGCGGCATCTATGACATGGCAAGCGTACTCGGCCGCGCCGATGACGCCGTGCGCTACATGGGCCGGCGCGGCAGCCCGCGCGTCGACCGGCGCTGGCTGCGCTTCGCGCCCGACCTGACCTACTGGCACGGCACGGATGAGCGCGGCAGCCCGGCAGCGCTGTTCTCCGGCCCGGCCATGGTGGCGGGGTTCTACGGCACGGGCATGGACCTGATCGGCTGTCACATCACCTGGATCGACCTCGCGCGCGGGCCGAAATTCCGCCCTGTCCTGTTCGGCCTGACCAAGGAGGGGGTCAAGGCGAGGCGGCCGGACTGGGCCTATGGCGATCCCGTGCCGTCTCCGCAGGATCTGGATGCCGGGCTTTACGAACGGCTGCCGACCAAGAAGATGCGCGGATCAAAGAAGGGCGGCCTGATCCCGGTCGCGGGCGACCCGGCGTCGGCGCGATGGGTCGGCGGCGAGGGGATCGAGAACGGTTCGGCCTTCGCCAACTGGGAAGGCTTTCGCGACGACACCTTCTATTTCGCCGGAGGCGATCTCGGCAACCTCGCCGGCCCGGCCGAGGCCTCGTCGCGCTTCGCCCATCCGTCCCTGAAAAAGGCGGACAGACGCGGCGTGTTGCGCCCCGTCATGGTGACGGGATCGACGCCCAAGGCCGACCAGGACGCAGGCGACGCCATGTGGATCGGCGATCAGGTCGGCGAGCTGGTGTTGCTCGGCGACGGAGATTCCGAACCGGTCTTCACCGCCGCGGCGATGGCGCGGGCGAAGGCGCGCCTGCGCCGGGACGGCCGCGCCATCTTTATCGCCTGGCCGAAGCCGGGCTCGGACTTCGCAGGCATGGCGGTGGCAGGTGGTGAGCAGCCGGTCCGCGAAGCGGAGGCATCGCGCCAGTGGCGCGATGACAGGCCAGCGAACGCCGGGACGATGCGCAGCAGCGGGGACCCGGCCAAGTGACGAAAAGCATGATGCCGGCGGAGGTTCAGGCCGCGCTCGAGGAGATGCGCCGCCAGCAGGAAGCCTATGGCGGCCCCGCACCCCATTCGGATGCCGATCCGCTGCCTGCAACCGATGATGATGGCGAGCCCGGCACAGCGCCCAAGCGCGGCTCGAAGGTCGACATGGACGTGGTGCTGCACTGCGCCGGCCTCGACCATTCCGACACCGACAATGCCGAGCGGCTGCTTGCCCATTTCGGCGAGGATCTTCTGGTGCTGGCGCAGTCGAAGGCGCGGACGGCCGCCTATGCGGTGTGGACCGGAACGCATTGGGACATCGAGCTTGGCGAGCCGCGCGCGCTGGCGATCGCGCAGCAGCTCGGCGGGCGCATTGCGCTCGAAGCCGGCGTGCTGAAGATGACGGATGTCGAACAGCGCCTCGTCGAGCGCGCGGCCGAGGCGGCAATGAAGGATGCGAGCGAGCTGACGCCGCTGGAGCGCGGCCTGGTCGCCAAGGCCGAAAAGGCGGCGGAAGCCTATCGCAAGCGCGTGACGCGGCGGATGACGCATGCGGTGTCGTCGAAGAACAAGGGCCGGCTGGAAGCCATGCTGGCCTGCGCCGCGCCGCACATCCAGCGCGGGCCGGACCTGTTCAACGCCGACCCGCTGAAGGTCGCTGTGGCGGGCCATACGCTTGCCTTCCGCAAGGTGGTGAAGACCATCCCGAACCCCGACTATGCCGATCCCGAAGTGGGGCGCGAGGACGTGCCCGAATTCCTCGCCGTCACGGAGGCCAGGATCACTGCCCGCAAGGGGCATGATCGCGCCGACCTGATCACCCAGGTCGTGCCCGTCGCCTACGATCCCACGGCCACCTGCCCGAAATGGACAGCGTTTCTCGACCGAATGTTGCCCGTGGCCGACGTCCGCCGCATGGTGCAGGTCGCGTCGGGGCTCGGCCTGATCGGCCTGACGGTGCAAAAACTGTTTTTCCACTACGGCTTCGGCGCCAATGGCAAGTCCGTCTACATGGAGACGCTGTGCCGGCTGCTCGGCGACTGGTCGGTCACGCTGCCGTCCGAATCGTTCACCGGCGAGGCAAAGGCGGGCGGCGCCGCCAATCCCGACATGGCGCGGCTCTATGGCCGGCGCCTGCTGCGCGTCAAGGAACTGCCCGAAGGCGAGGACCTGCGCGAGAACCTGGTCAAGGATCTGACCGGCGGCGAGCACTTCACGGTGCGCGACCTGTTCCGCGGCTATTTCGACTTCAAGCCGATCTTCACCGGCCATATGTCCGGCAACGGCTATCCCAAGATCGCCGGCACCGACAACGGCATCTGGCGGCGCATGGCCGTGGTGCACTGGCCGGTGACGCTGGAGGAATCGGAGTGGCGCGAGTTCGAGGAGGTGGTCTCCGAGTTCGTGCCGGAATATCCCGGCATCCTCAACTGGCTGATCGAGGGCGTGCTGATCTTCCTGCGCGAGGGGATGATCATACCCGACGCTGTTCGCGCGAAGACGCAGGAATATCGCGACCAGATGGACCCGACCTCGTCCTTCTGCGCCCGCTGCATCGTGCCGTCGGAGGGCGCCGACCTGACCGCCAAGGAGTTCTATCAGGCCTATGTCGACTTCACCGTCGACCAGGGCGGCAAGCCGATCTCGCTGACCCGCTTCGGCCTGATCATGCAGAAGAAATACCGCCGCGAGGATGGCCGCATCGTCCGTTACCATGGCATCCGCCTCCAGGACGTACCGCCCCGCCGCACCGATGGTCAGGGCGATTTCGAGGGTCATTACCGATGATCCCCGCACCCCTGTTCTACCTTGGCGTTTCCGACTGCAAACTGGTCAAGCCATTGATTTCATTATCTGTCCGGTCGCGACACTTGCACCACTTCGCGACACTTCGCGATACTTGAAACAGCGAAGATTGATAAGCGATATCAATGGCTTGCGATAGTTTGCACCAGTTTTCCGGGGTCTATATGGGTGAGAGAGGGGTCCGGGGGAAAAATGTTTTCATGTCATAGGCCTCTCCAAAACTGTCGCAACTCCCGCAACTTCCCTCCAACCCATTGAAACAACGAAGGAAGTCTCCTTCTCCAAACTATCGCTGAACTGTCGCAAAGTGGTGCGAAGTGTCGCAAAGGGATCAAGATGAAAACCGTGACGACTGAGGAATTGCTGACCTGGGCTTTCGTCAACGAATTGCCGAAAGGCGGCGGGATGGACGGGCTCGACAATGCCAATTCGGCCTGGCGGATGCTGGAGGCCTCGTCCTGGGGCAAGATCACCTCCTTTGCCGAACTCGGCACGCTGATCGACCGCTCCGGCGGCGCGAACTATTTCATCGAACAGGGCGAGCCGCACGAGGACGCGGTGACCGTAGGCCGCGCGGTGGCGCAGCTCGCCGCCTGCGACATCGTGCTGCCGGCCGGGTGGAACCCGCTTGCCGACTGGCCCGACACGCAAGGTCTGGCCGATGCGGCGGTCTCGCGCATCCGGAAGCGCGTCGAGGAGCGGACGCAGGCGCGCCGCGGTTCGGAAATGGTCAGCCTCGTCGTCGGCACCGCCATCCTGTCGCGCCCGCCCGACTGGTCGTCGGAACCGTCGAAGGTCAGGATGATCGAGCGCGGTGGCAAGCCGGCCTGGTTCGTGACGCGGACTGTCATCGATACGCTCGGCAACCGGCACGCGGTCGAAGTCGATGGCTTCAACGCGCGGACGGGCCGCCCGCAGAAGGGCGCCTATCGCCGCTTCGAACTGTCGGACGCGCCCGACGGCGACATTCTTTCGCGGCTCGATCATCAGATCTGGGTCGCGGTCAACCGGCGGCTGGAAGCGGAACTGGCCGGCAAGCTGATCGACCATCGTCTGGTAGTTGAACACCGGTCCATGACGCCATGGCTCGACCGCGAATACGCGGGTGTGGCGATCGTCGGCCGGGCACAAGCAGAACGGGAAACGCTCCGGCGACGTGCTTGAATCTGATAGGGAAACATGCAGTATTCGGTGCGTGTTCTATTCAACCTTGGGAGGAAGTAGATGCGTTTTATGCGAATTGTGACGGTTGTTGCGCTTGCCATTTCATCCGCTCCGGCTTTCGCGGACACCGTGTGGGTGAAGGCCAACGCGCAACCGGGCAACTTGTCCTGCGCAACGGTTTGTCGAGGGAGCGGCAAGGACCATCCATTTCCGGTGCAGGGTGGCAAATATGGTCCAGACTTTTATTCTCTCTGTGTCGGCGAGATGGATGGCCTTCGGCCGGGCTACCAGGTTTCGGGCGCTTTTGGGAATGCCTGCAATGTCGGTCATGACGGCAAGGAGAAGGCGACGCAACCCGCGGCATGCCTGTGCTCCGACGCCGATATTTCGGCCCAGTGATGCTGTTCACGCGAATTTTGACACTAGCGGCGGCAGCGAGCTGCATCGCAACGGCGGCTTCCGCCTACTGCACGCGCAGCGATATCGATGAGGTCATTGCGGAAGTAGAATTCCCGTTTGGCGCCGGGGAGCCGACCTCACGCAAGGAGCAGATGACGGAAATCGGCAAGCGGCTGCAAATCTATCACACGTATGCCGTTCGCCCCGATGGATCCTACTTCTATGCCGCGAAGGTTACCAATGGTGAAAGGATCAAGGGCTTCACGGTCTGCGCGTGCATCAACTTCGTTGAGTCGACCACTGATTTCCCACTTATGGGCATGGGCGGTCGGTGGGGTGTGTCACCCGGCCAGACCAATACGCCCGATCCTATCATCGTAAAGACTGCGCCCGAAACCATCCAGTTCGTTGACAAGGTCACGATCGCTGCCGGCTATTGCCCGTCCGACCGTATTCTCAAGCAGATGACAAAAACGGCCTTGGACATTTCCTGGGGTATCGTTCGCGCTTATCTCGTGAAGGCAGGAATCCCGTCGGGTGTTCTTCCTGACTGATTTTTTTGGCGCAGCGCTTGACGTGCGGCAGAAACTTGACTTACACCTGAACACGGTAAATCAGATCAACCCGCCCGAGCCTCTCGCGGCGGGTTTTTCGTTGGCGCGGAGGTCGGCGTGAGCGCGGAAATCCGCTACGATACGACGGACTTCTTCCGCCTGTCCGCCGCTTTCGAGCGTCTGCCTGCCGAGATCAAGACGAAAGTCGCCGCCCGCGCCATGGCGCGCATCGGCGACATGGGCCGCACCCGCATCGTGAGGCGCATCGCCGACCGCATCGATCTGCCGCCCGGCATCGTGCGCGACAAGACGCAAGCCTATATCTCGGGCGACGCCGCCGTGGTGCGCGTCGCGTCCGACTGGATATCGCTTTATCGCATCGGCGCGCGCCAGACCCGGTCAGGCGTCACGGTGCGGGCGAGGGGCTCATACCGGTCCGCCTTCATCGCGACGATGAACGGCGGCACGGCCGTGTTCAAGCGCGAAGGGTCGAGCCGCTTCCCGGTTGAGGCGCTCTACGGTCCAAACCCGGCGAACGACGTTCGCACGAGCCCGGATGTCTACCAGGCCGTGCTGATCGACATCGCGGAGAAGATGATCTTGCCGAGGATGCTGCACGAACTGGGCCGCATTCTCCCCAAGTGACCCACCCCCCCCAATAGGGACCGTTTCGGCCTTTTGAGGCCAAGCGGTGCCGGGGCGTCCCGGGAATTCGGCAGTCTCGCAGGCTGCGAGATTGGGTTGACAGGGTTGACGCAACGCCCGCGTGGCGGTTGACAGAGGTTGAAACAATGAATGCCGAACCGCTGGTGTGGCGGACGGTCGGCGAGATTGCCGTGCTGCAGGGCGTTTCGAAGCAGGCCGTCTCCAAAGTGCTGAAACGGCTGGTCGAGGCCGGCGACGTGCCGGTCGAGCGCGACGGGCGCGGGCGGATCGTGCGGGTGTCGCTGGCGCATTACGACCATGCGCGCGAGCGGTTCACCAATCCCGCCAAGACAGGCGCGCGGGCTGGCGACAACGGCGACAGCGACGCGGACAGAAACCCGACACCGCCCACCGGCGGACGGACAGTCGTGCAGACAGATTCGTTCGAGGAGGCGCGGCGCCAGAACGAATGGCTGAAGGTGACGCGCGAGAAGCTGCGTCACCAGGAAGAACTGAAGCAGCTCGTCAGGGCCGACGTGATCGCCGAGGCGCAGACGATCGCGGGACGGGAAATCCAGGCGATCATCATGCGGCTGCCGAACCGCGCCGACGATCTTGCGCTCGCCGTATCAAAGGAAGGCCAGTTCGGGGCGCGCACGCTGCTACGGACGATCGCCTTCGAACTCGCCGAACAGATCGCCAACCGGCTGGGCGAGATCGCTGCCGCCGCGCCTGCCGGCGACGAGATGATCGAGGATCCCGCGTGAGCGGCGACCCGATCGCCCTACTGGCCGGCCAACATGTCGGTGGTCTCGCGCTGGTTGCGGGACGATTGTCGGCATCGATCCGGCCGACGCCGCCGGAGCCGTTCCGGCGGTGGATCGCGCAGAACATCGAACTGGTCGACGGGCCGCGCCGCGGGGAACTGTGGAGCGAGGCCGACGCGCCTTATCTCGGGCCGATCGCCGACTGCCTCAGCCAGGAGCATCCGTGCAACCTGGTGACAGTGCGCAAGAGCCAGCAGACCGGCGTCTCGATCCTGGCGCTGGCCTGGTCGCTCTACATCGCGGAGGTCTGCCCGGACAACGTGCTCTACGGCGTGCCGGGTCTCGACGCGCTGCAGGAAATGAACGGGCTGAAGATGCAGCCCCTGATCGACGCCTGGCAGAGGCGGACGGGCAAGCGGATCATCTTCCCGACGGTGTCGCGGTCGGGCGTCGGATCGACAACCTACAAGAAGGGTTTCGCTGGCGGCGCGATCGACCTTGCCAACGCCAATTCGGTGATGGAACTGTCCGGCAAGACCAGCCGGTTCGGTGTGAAGGACGAGTTTTCGAAGTGGCAGAACACGCCGTCGGGCGACGACCCGGACGAACTGTTCTTCGGCCGCTTCACCGCCTTCCGTCGGGTGCGCAGCTACAAGATCCTCGAACTGTCGACGCCGGAAGTCGACAGCGGCGACCCGCTCGGCGACGGCCCGGGGCACTGCCGCATCGACCGGTCGTTCAGGCGATCCGATCAGCGCTACTGGCACATCGCCTGTCCGCAATGCGCGACTGAGTTTGTGCAGCGGCTCGAACTGCTGGTGGTCGACCGGGAGCATCCGCACAAGACGGTGATGGGCTGCCCTGAATGCCACTACCCCATCTCCGAAATGGAGCGGGTCGCGGCCGTTCGCGCAGGCCGGTTCATCGCCACAGCCGCGGGGCCGGACCGGCATCCCGGTTTTCATGTCGACGCGTTCGTGTCGCTGATGATGAGCTATGGCGACATTGCCGAAAACCTGATCGCGGCCGAAAAGGTCGGCGCGGGCGAAGCGGGACTGAAGGGCTTCTTCAACCGGACACTCGGCCTGCCTTATGCCGAGCGGGGCAATGCGCCCGATCACAAGCGGCTGATGGAGCGCCGGGAGGCCTATCCGCAGGACGTGGTGCCGGCCGCCGGCCTGCTGTTCACGGCAGGCGCCGACGTGCAGCATGACGGGATCTATGTCGAAGCGGTGGCCTTCGCGGAGGACCGGCAGACATGGTCCGTCACGATCGACTTCTTCGAGGGCGCGACGGACGATCCGAATGCCGGCGCGTGGGTGAAGCTCGAGGCCTTCCGGGCGACAATGTTCCGGGACGCCTTCGGCGCCGTTCGCGAGATCGAGGCAATGGGGGTGGATGCCGGCGACGGCAACCGCACGACGCAAGTGCAGGAATGGTGCCGGCGACACGCCGGCTGCTACGCGGTTCGCGGCGTCAAGGGACGCGGTGTTCCGGCGATCAGCGTGCCGACGAAGAAGTCGGTCCGCAAGAGCGGCAAGCGGCAGAAATATGGCAGCGCGCTGTCATGGCCGGTCGGGACCTGGGGGCTGAAGGGCGAGTTCTTCGGCAACCTGCACAAGTTCGGCCTGGCCGGCGGCGAGGCTGCCGACCCGCCGGGATATTGCCATTTCGGCGACTGGATGGGCGAGGAATACTTTCTGCAGATCACCGCCGAGCATTTCCTGCAGGCGATGGTGCGGGGGCGTCTCGTTGAGGAATGGAAGCGGACGCGGCGGGACAACCATTTTCTCGACTGCCGCATCTACGCGATGGCGATGGCCGAACTGCTCGGTCTTTCGAAGATGACGCGCGACGACTGGGCGAGGCTTCGGGCCAGCCGGGTGCCGGGGCGGCAGGTCGACATGTTGTCGACGCCGAGCGAAAAACTGGCCGCGCGGACCGAAGTCGCGTCCCCGCCGACTGCGCCGGCGAAGACTGATCTCGCTGCGAAGCGCAGCGCATGGGCAAGGCGGAAATGACCGAAAAGGCGCGCATCAGGGTAAAGGCCGGCTCGTCCGTGCTGGCCCCGGTGCGCCCGACGGCAGGTTACCTGCGCGACACCCGTTCCGGTGTGATCAACACGCGGCCGGCGATCCTGCGCGAGAGCCGCGACGACATCGCCGCGGCGTGGCGCCGGTCGGCAGGGCTCGCGCTCGACCTGATCCAGAATTCCGGCCGGCTGCGCGGCGCGGCCGACCAGGTGATCGCCGACACGGTCGGAAGCGAGCTGGTGCTCAATCCACAGCCGGACCTGTCGGGGCTCGGCTATGACGACGCGGAGAAAACCGCCTTCGTCAAGCTGCTCAAGGCGTGGTGGAAGCGCTGGTCGTGGAACCCGCGCGAATGCGACCTGCGCGGCAAGCTGACCGTGCCGCAGATGATCGACGTGGCGCTGCGCTGGGACATGGCCTTCGGCGAAGTCACCGGCGTGATGTCCTACATGGGACCGGGGCAGCGCCGACAGTATGGGGTCAAGACCGGCACGAAGGTCTGCATGATCCCGCCCAGCCGGCTGGTGCAGGACACGAGCGAGTTCGAGGGCATGTTCCAGGGCGTCATCCATGATGCTCTTGGTCGGCCTGTTGCATACCGGTTCCGTGAGAAGGCCGACGGGATTGTCGAGACCAAGGACTATCGCGCCTTCGACGGCGCCGGTCGGCCGCAGGTCATCCACATCTTCGACCCGATGGATGCGACGGACGTGCGCGGCATCAGCCGGATGGCGGCGGGGTTCCGCAAGCATATCCAGCACGAGATCCTCGTCGACACGACGATCCAGACCGCGATCCTTCAGACGATCTTCGCCGCGACGCTGACGTCGGCCAGCCCGAGCGCGGAAGCCTTCGAGGCGATCGAAACGCTGCAGGGCGACGCGAAGACAGAGATGATGACCGAGTTCATGGGCTATTTCTCTGCCGCCATGGAGCGGGCGCGGGACGGCCAGATCACCGTGTCCGGCGATCCGCGCATTTCGCATCTGGCGCCCGGCGAGAGCTTCGACCTGCACACGGCTCAGACGCCGGGGCCGCATTTCCTGCCGGTGTCGGCCGAGCTGTCGCGCGACATGGCGCGGGCGATCGGCATCACCTATGGCGGCCTGACGATGGATCACACCGACGCGACCTACTCGTCGGTGCGGATGGAGAATTCGTCGATCTGGCCCGTGGTGCTGCGCCGCCGCGAGCGGATCGCCGGCGCCACGGCGCAGATGATCTACGAGAACGCGCTCGACGAGGCGATCGGCTCGGGGCGCATTCCGTTCAAGGGCGGCTATGCGGCGTTTGCCGCCAACAAGGACAAGGTGTCCTGGGCGCTGTGGCAGGGACCGGCCAAACCGTCCGCCGACGACCTGAAGAGCGCCAAGGCGGCGACCGAGCGACTGGCCAACGGCACCTCCGACCTCGAGGTCGAGTGCGCCGAAATCGGCGTCGATGCCGAGGAAATGTTCGAACGACGGCTGCGCCAGCACAAGCGCTATGTCGAGGCCGACATGCCGTCGCCCTTCGTGCGGGCAACCGGCGGCGGCAAGGACGATGCGGCCGACGAGACACCGGCGAAGGCGAAGGAAAAAGTCTGATGCCGACGCTTGTGACGATCGGCGGCGCATCGATCGACGCGGATGACCCGTGCGCGCTCTACAGGGCGCTCTATGCCCAGAAGCTGAAGATGCTGGCCGGCGAGCGCGTCGAGGAAACAGAGATCCGCTCGTCGGTCTCGCAGCGCCGGATCAAGCTTTCGGCGCTCAACATGGCGGCGCTCGACGCCGAACTGATGGCGCTGTCGGCGGCCTGCACGGCGAAGACCGGCGGCGGCAAGCGGTCACGCTTCGCCAAGTCGATGCGCTTCTGCTGAGGACTTGAACATGGACCTGGCTTTTGAGCGGATCAGCGCGCGGCTGTTCAACCAGCCGCACCTCTACGATCCCCGCAAGGCCGAGGCGTTGGTGCGGCAGATGGGGCCTCGCCTGACCGGCGCCCCGGTGACGATCGTCAACGGGGCCGGCGGCGTCGACCATGTCGCGTTCCAGGGCGGGCGACCGAGCGCCGGCGTCATCGGCGACAGGCTCGGTCGCTCGTTCGACCGCAACGAGGTCAGCCCGTTCATGCTGATCGACGGCGTCGCCGTCATCGCGGTCGAAGGCACGCTGGTCCAGAAGGGCGCCTGGGTCGGATCGAGTTCCGGCGAGACCTCCTACGAAGGCCTGCAGGTTCAGATCGCCCGCGCCGCCAAGAGCCCGAAGGTCAAGGCTGTCGTGTTCGAAATCGACAGTTTCGGTGGCCAGGTCAACGGTGCCTTCGAGACCGCGAACGCCATCCGGACGCTGTCCAAGGCCAAGCCGACGATCGCGATCCTGACCGACTATGCCTATTCCGCCGGCTATCTGCTGGCGAGCCAGGCGCGGCGGATCATCTTGCCGGAATTCGGCGGGGCGGGGTCGATCGGCGTTGTCATGATGCATGCGGATTTCAGCGGCATGCTCGAGCAGGACGGCATCAAGGTGACGTTCATCCATGCCGGCAAGCACAAGGTCGAGGGCAATCCCTACCAGGCCTTGCCCGAAGGTCTGCGCGACAAGTGGCAGGCCGAGGTCGAGACGATGCGTGACCGGTTTGCCGAGACGGTCGGGCTCGGACGCGGCAAGCGGATGACCAAGGCAGCCGCGCTGAAGACCGAGGCCGAGGCGTTCGACGCCAAGGATGCCGTGAAGCTCGGCCTCGCCGACGCGATCGGCGACGGACAGGAGGCGTTCCTCGCCTTCGTCCAGGAAGTCAACCGGAGCACCTGACATGTCGTCCCTGACCGCCGCAATCCGCGGAGCCATGCTCGCGGATGATGAAGAAAATTTGCCCGAACCGGGCGCAACCGGCGCGACTGCGCCACTCACCATGAAAGGAAATCTGGACATGTCCGGAGAGCAGAAGCCCGCTGCGGGCATTTCGCAGGCCGATCACGATTCCGCCATCGCATCCGCAACGTCCGCCGGTCATGCCGCCGGCGTCACCGCAGCGACCGTCCGGCTGTCCGCCGCGCTCGGCGCCGAGGGCGTCAAGGGCGACGCCGGCCGCATGTCGGCGGCGCTCGACCTCGCGGTCAAGTCGCCGGGCATGTCCGGTCCGGATGTCGCCGCCTTCGTCGTCGCCAATGTCCCGGCAGCCAAGCCCGCGGCCGAGGTCGATGCCGCAGGCTATGACGCGGCCCGCGTCGCCGCGGCCGGCCAGGCGCAGCCGCAGGGCGGAAAGAAGCCCCAGGGCGCAGCGATGAACTGGGCCGACTTCCGCGCCAAGCGCGGCAAGAAGGTCTGATCACACTCACACCAAACGGAGGGTCTGATGACCACGTTCACTGAAGGCCGGCATGCCGGCGAGTTCCTGCTCAGCGAAGCGCCGGGCAATCTGTCGCGCGACAATGCCGTCGTGGCGGTGTCGCAGACGATCAAGCCCGGCACGGTGCTGGCGAGGAAGGCGGTCGTGGCAGATGTCGTCGCGACTGCCTCGGCGGATGCCGGAAACACAGCGTCTTCCGGCACCATCGCGATGGACGGGACGGCTGTGACTTCGGCCGTCAAGGATGGCCGCTACATCGGTGTCGCCACCGCTGCAACCAAGGTCGAATGGGAAGACCCGGCCGGAAAGGCCATCGGCGTCTCGACCCATGGCCAGCTGTTCAACAAGGGTGGTATCCGGCTGACGATCACTGCCGGCGGCACGCCTAATGTCGCTGGCGACCGCTTCTATGTCGATGTTGCGGCCAACACGGAAGATTTCCAGTTCGTCGCCTTCAATCAGGATGGCACGGACGGATCGGAGATCGCCGCGGCGATCGCACTCTACGGCATCGTGACCCCCGCCGACGCGACGGGCAAGATCGCCATCATTGCCCGCCAGGCCGAACTGAACGGCAAGTGCCTTGAATGGCCGGCGGATATCGACGCCGCCGAGAAGGCGGACGCGATCCAGTCGCTTGCCACCAGGCATCTGATCGTCCGCTGACGTCCCGTCCGCCGGGTCATCCCGGTTCCGCAACCAGTTTTTGAGGAGACCTTCCATGCTGGACATTTTCAATGAGGATCCGTTCTCGGTCTTCTCCCTGACCGAGGCGATCAACAATACCCCGTATGTTCCCGGCCATATCGGGCGGCTCGGGATTTTCTCGCCCGTATCGATCAACACGCTGGCCGTCGGCCTCGAGAACCGCAACGGCGTCCTCGTGCTTGTCGAGCCGTCGCCGCGTGGCGGACCAGGCCAGACGGTCGAGAAGAAGAAGCGCTCGCTCAAGATGCTGGGCGTCCCGCACTTCCAGATCGACGATGCGATCTATGCCGACGAGGTGCAGGGCGTCCGCGCCTTCGGCACCGAGACCCAGCTCGAAACGGTGATGGGCAAGGTCGACGAGCGGATGAGTGACCATGCCCAGTCCTTCGCGGCGACCGAGGAATACCACCGCATCGGCGCGATCAAGGGCATCGTCACCTATGCCGATGGCACGACGCTCAATCTGTTCACCGAGTTCGGAGTCTCGCAGGAAGCCGAGATCGATTTCGACCTCGACAATGCCAACCCGACGCCCGGCATCCTGCGCAAGAAGTGCGCCGCCCTCTACCGCACTACTGCCAACAATCTCGGCGCCGTGCCGTTCACCGGCATCCGGGCGGAATGCGGTGACGCCTTCTTCGACGATTTCATCGCACATCCCGAGGTTCGCGCGAGCTATCTCGCGCAGGCCGAAGCATCGGAGCTTCGGCGCGGCTATGTCGACAACGGCCAGTCCGGCGTGTTCGGCACGTTCGAGTTCGGCAATATCATCTGGGAAAACTATCGCGGCGCCGTGGGCAGCACGTCCTTCGTCGACAGCGATAAGGCTCACTTCTTCCCCACGGGGGCGCCTGGATTGTTCAAGTCGGTCTATGCACCCGCCGACTACATCGAGACCGTCAACACGATGGGCAAGCGGCTCTACATGAAGACCGTCGAATGGGACAACAGCAAGGGCGTCGGGCTCGAAGTCCAGACCAACGCGCTGCAGTATTGCACCCGGCCGAAGGTGCTGATGAAGGGCAAGCGGACCTGATCCGATGACCTGGACTGAAGCCGCGGCGGCGCTCGAGAGTGGCGTCGCCGCGGTGTTCGACACCGGCTCGTTCCGGGTTTTTCCGCGCAAGGCGGGTGTCAGCGTCAACCAGGGCGCGGTCGCCGACACCGACCGGGCGGAATTCACCTTCGCCGGATCTCTGGACCTCGGTCCGCCCTTCCTGCCATCCGGCCGGGGCAATGCCGGCGATCCGGCGGCGCGGGACAGGGCCGTGGCCTATGAGGGCGTGATCTCGGCGAACTCCGCGTCGTGGCCACACCTGCCGAAGAATGGCGACATTCTACGCAACCTTGCCAATGGCGAGGACTGGACGATCGCGACGCGCGAGATCGACGGATCGTCGCGCGTGGCGTTCAACGTCAACCGGTCGAGGTAAGGCGATGCTGTCCGCCGACGCGATGCGGCTCGCCGCGATCGAGGTTCTGACGCCCTATCCCGCGTTGCAGGCGGGATCGGGCTTTCCGACGCTCGCCGGCCGGATGGTGTTCGACAGCCGGGCGGCCACCGTCGGCGAGCTTGACGGGGACAAGGCCTATACGCCCGCGCTGTCGCTCTATACCGGCACCGCCAAGGCGGTGCTGCGCAGCGATGCGGCCGAGATCGACGATACTGAGAGCGAAGCCGTGCTCGAAATCATCGCCGAACTGGCGGTGGCGGCGAAGCAGGACGGCGAGGAATTCTCGGACGCGCTCGCCGCCGACGATCCGGAGGCGCGGATGGTGCTGTCGGCGCTGACCAGCCAGGTGATCTTCCACCTCTGCCACAGCCAGGCGGGGCATCTGTTCCGCCGTTTCATCCTGAACGTCCGCAAGATCGAGGTCGAACAGCAGGCGCTGCCGCAACTCGGGCTGCGCTGGCAGCGCAACACGATCCGCATCACCTGCGGCCTGCTCGGGGAGAGCTATGACATCGACGCGGGCGGGCTGCCGGAACCGATCCGGTCGCTGGCCGGGCAGCTGCCCGCCGGCTCCTATGCCAGGATCAAGCTCGACCAGCTGGGCGCGCATTTCGTCGCCGACCCGCGACCGGAGCTGGAGATGGTGGCGATCGGTCCCGTGCCGGAAGGCGACGACGAATTCCAGCCGATCTCGTCGGCGAACCTGGAAGATTGACATGAACCTGCAGCGCTACGTTCTCGCCGATCCGTCGGCGACATTGCCGATGCCCGACCGGGGCGGCCGGCTGTTTTCGTCGCGTGGCGAGACGATCGATGTCGAGAACCCATTCTGGTCCGCGCGTATTGCCGACGGTGAGTTGATTGCCGCGGCGCAATCGGCACCCGCCAAGTCTGATATTCCGCCGGTTCCGCCGGCAAAGCGAAAGGGGAAGTGAGCCATGGTTTCCTTCAACCGCATTCCGGGCAATCTCGTCGCGCCGATCGTCACGTTCGAGGTGAATTCGGGCGGGCAGTTCGAGAATGCCAGCCGGCTGCTGCTGGTCGGGTTCAAGAACACCGGCGCGCTGCTGACCGACAATGTGCCGACCGTCTGCCCGTCCGAAACCGAGGCGCGGCGGCTGGCCGGCGCGGGCTCGATGCTGGACGACATGGTCCGGCTGGCGCGCCGCAACGCGCCGGCGCAGGAGATCTGGATCATCTCGCCGGCGCCCGTCGGCACCGCCGAAATCCGCACGCTGACCATCGCGGCGCCCGCCGCCTCCGGCGGCTATGGCGTGATCGAGATCGCGGGCGAGCCTGTCGGCGTTACGATCGGCGCGGGCGACGACGAGGACGCGGTCGCCGCGGCGCTGGCGGCTGCGATCAACGCCTACTACAACCCGTTCTCGGAGGCGTCGCTGCCGTTCACGGCGACCGTCGCCAATGAGGTGGTGACGCTGACCGCCCGCCATGCCGGCGCGCACTCGACCCTGGTCGACATCCATGTGCCGGTGCTCGACGGATCGAACGCGCTCACCGGCAAGGTGACCCAGGCCGTCGGCACCGCCGGTGCCGGCAATCCCGACCTGTCGGGCGCGCTGGCGGCGCTTGGCGACGATCCGTTCGACTGGATCGTCTCCGCCTTCTCCGACTCGACCAATGTCGGGCGCTACAAGACGCTGCTGTCGGACGTTTCCGGCCGGTGGGCATGGAACGTCCAGCTCTATGGCCATGTCTTCTATCCATTCACCGGCACGCTGTCGGAGGTGACGACGCACACGCTGGCGCAGGACGACCGGCACGTTTCCGCGATCCCGCGCCCGTCCTCCGGCTCGATCCCGCAGCCGCCGTGGCAGTGGGCGGCGGCCATGGTGGCGCGGATCGTGCCCTGGCTGTCGGATGGGGCGCTGGGCAATGTGTCGCGCAACCAGACCGGCCTCGATGTGATCGGTCTCGCGCCGCCGCGCGACCGCTCGAAATGGTATCGCTATCCCGACCGCGAGACGATGCTGCGCTCCGGCGCGTCGACATGGAAGGTCGACCAGGCCGGCCGCGTGCTGATCGACAAGATCATCACCATGCAGCGGACTACGCTCGGCGTGACCGACACGACCTTCCGCGACATCCAGAAGATCGGCCAGATCGTCTATGCCCTGCGCAATTTCCGCACGCGGCTGACCATCGAGCACGGCCAGAAGGCCATCGCCGACGACAATCCCGGCAATGTCGGCGCGATCTCGACGCCCCGCGACATCGCGGCGACCTTCATGCACACCTATCAGGACATGGTCCTGTCGGGCGTGCTGGAGAACCCGGTCAAAGCGGCTGAGATGCTGCAGGTCAGGCGCAATATCGACAACCCTAACCGGGTCGACATCTATGCGCCGCTCGACATGGTGAACCCGCTGGACATCATCGCGGCGAATGCCGTGATCTACTCTCAGTTCAGGGCTTGATTGTCCTCACGGCCACACCGCCGCCTGCCGGCGTCTGGCCTCGGGATGGGGCGCGCCATCAGGCGCGACGCCCGGTCGGGCTTGCGGCCCTGCGCGCCGGACGCCAGTCGCGTCTGTCGGCGCGAGAGCGTTTCTCATGAAACACCTGTGAAACATCCAACGGAAAGGGCTGACCATGGCCGGGAAAGACTTCGGCGGGAAGATCACCGTCACCTCGTCGCTCGGATACAAGCTGTCGCTGCGCGGGACGATCAGTGTCATGACGACGGCGCAGTCGAACGAGGCGATCACCAACCAGGACGCTTCGACCGACCGGATCATGACGCCAGTCGCGCCATCGGCGGAACTCAGTTTCCGCGACGACGGCGGCGATTGGCAGGGCCGAATGTCCGGCCAGCGTGAGAACCTGACCGTGGTCGAGGAACAGACCGGCGTGACGCACCTGTTCACGGGCGCGTTCTGGACCGGGCGGCCGTCGATCAACCGGATCAATGGCGAAGTTTCCGGCGTCCAGATCGTGGCCGACTTCTACAGGCGGTTGGGCTGATGTCGGAAACGACCGTTCCTCTCAGCCGCCGCTACGAGGCGCACGGGAAAACCTTCACCAACGTGACGCTGCGGGCGCCGAAGCTCAGGGATCATTTCGCGATCGGCGACCCGATCGAGGTGCATCCCGGACCGGACGGAACGGGGCGGTTCATCCTCGAGCATGGCGAGCGGATCGGAGCCTATCTCGACCGGCTGGCGGTCGCCGACAAGCCCGGCCGTGAATGTCTGGACGATCTGGACCTTGCAGATTCGATCCGGGTCCGCGAGGCGATCACAGGTTTTTTTTCAGCAGCGCGGCTGCGCAACAGGCCGCCGACGAACTCGTCTTCCGGGCCGGACAAGACATCGGACGGATCGGCGACCTGACTTTCGCCGAGGCGCTGGCATGGTTCGCCCGCTACGCCGGATGGATCGACCGGCAGCCGAAAAGGGATAGGTCATGAGCAATCGCGAAATCGAGGCGATCCTCAAGATCTCGTCGAGGTTGGGCTCGATGCAGGCGCTGAAGACGCTGCAGCGCGAGCTGAAGGCGGTCGACAATCAGGCCAAGGCCTATAACCGGACGCAGGCCGTTCTCAACCGCGGCATTAATGCCTCCGGCATGCTGATCGGCCGCTACCTGACAGGTGCCGCGCTCGGCTATGCCGCACTCGACATGACCCGCACGGTCGCGAGGATCGAGGATGCCATGTTTGGCATCCAGAAGAAGTCGGGGGCGAGCGCCGAGCAGATCGCCAAGCTCAAGGGCGAAATCCTGTCGCTCGGGCAGGAAGTGCCAGTCAGCATCGAGGAGATCGCGTCGGCCTTCGAGCGCGGCGCGGCGGCCGGCATTCCGCTTGAGGATCTTCGCGAGTTCGCCAAGCTGACAGCGCAGGTGTCCGATTCCTGGGACATGACGGCGGAAGACACGGCGAACGCGTTCGCCGGGTTCTCGGCAGGAATAGGGATCAAGCGCGAGGACCTCGAGCAATTCGCCGACCTGATCAACTTCCTCGCCGACAGCGGCATCGCGGACGAAAGCGGCATCGTCGATTTCCTCGACCGCGCTGGCGCATCGCTGAAGAATTTCGGGATGAGCCCGGACGAAAGCGCGGCCTTCGGCGCAGCGCTGCTGAACCTCAAGATGGCTCCCGAGATCGCGGCTCGCGCGATGGACACGCTCGCCGGAAAGTTGATTGCACCGGAAAACCTTTCGAAATCCTCGTTCGGCGCGCTCAAGGAAATCGTCGGCGACGTCGAGAAGTTTCAGGCGCTGGTCGCCAACGATGGCGCCAAGGGCATGATCGAGTTCTTCGATCGCCTCGACAAGATGTCGGGTCAGAAGCGAACCAGCCTGCTGGGCGCATTGATGGGCGAAGGGTTTGACGACGAAGTCGCCCGCATGGTTGACGGTATCGGGGAGATCAAGAAAAACCTCGAACTGGCGCAACAGGAGAACCTCTACAAGGGGTCGATCGCCGGCCTGTCCGAGAAGAAGCTCGATCTGTTCAGCTCGAAACTCAAGCTCCTTCAGAACGACCTGACGAACCTGAAGGACAATCTGTTCGAAGCCTCCGCCAAGGATGGCAGCTTTCTCGATGTCGCGAGCGGCGCGATCCGGTCCATCAATGACGCGACCGACAAGAACGATGCCATCAAGACGGCGCTGGACAAGAAGGGCATCAAGGGATTCTGGGCGCAGGAAAAGTGGCGGCTTCAAAACGGCAGCGCCTCGGCTCTCGACAGTCTCGCTGTCGACGGCGGCTACAACATGGACAAGCAGGTCTTGCCCGAACTGAAGATGCCAGGCGCGGCGCCGGCATTTCCGGAAGATGTGCCGCTGCCGATGCCGCGTCCGGGGCGTCCGCAGGCAGATCGGCCGCGCCGCGGCTTCGACCTGCCGCCGATCAGCTATCCAGACCAGGAACCCTATTTCCCGTTGCAGGGTGACGACATGCGCCGTGCCGATGCAGGCGGGGACGCCAGCCGGATGGAATTCCTGACCGCCGCCGCCGGCGCGAAGCTTGAAGAAGGTGGCGACCGGGCCGGCAAGGCCGTCGCCGATGGCGGCGAAGAAGCCGGCAAAGCCCTGATCGACGGGGCGGCAGCCCTTCGCGCGGTCGCCGAGACCCTTCGCGGCGCTGCCGCTTCGATCGGAGGCGCGATGCGCGCGCTCAACACCGGCGCGGTCCGCGGCGACACGGGGCGTTCCGGCGTCGAGACTGAAGCAAGGAATTTCGTGCCGTGAGAGACTGGCTGACAGCGTTCCGGCCGGCCTCGTTCCGGGGCGTGCCGTTCAAGGTCGATGGCGAAGGGATGTCCGGGCAGCGGCGGCTGTCGATTTCGCCGATCGCCTATGCGGACGCCTCGGTGATCGAGGACATGGGCCGCGACCCGATGATCTGGCCGGTGACGGCCTATCTCTCCGGCGATTTCGCCGACCGGGAGGCGCAGGCGCTGACCGCCGCACTGTCACTGAAGGGCCCAGGCCTGCTGGTGCTGCCGATGCATGGCGCGGTCAGGGCACGCGCCCAGGACTGGCGGCGCGACCGGCGCAAGGACTATGCAGGCCATGTCGCAATCTCGATCTCGTTCATCGAGGAAGGGTTCGGCTCGGTTCCGTTCGGCCTGCTGGCCGGGGCCGGACCGATCGCCGACATGCTGCTGTCCGGCAAGCTGGCGCTCGGCGCCGCCTTCGCCGCAGCGTTCGACGGGCTTCTGCCTGTTCGCCTGTCGACCATCACCGCCGACATCGCGCGGGCGGCGACACGGATCACGGCAATTGCGGCGGCGACGGCGACCGGCGATCGGGTCGGCAAGCTTGTCGCCACGGCGCTGGAGGCGGTCTCCGACAAGGCTCTGGCGGCGATCGACGCGCCGCAGGATTATGCCGGCGCGCTGCTGGACGGATGGCGGGCGGTGGCGTTGAACGCCGAGCCGGCCGAACTCAGAGCGGCGCTGACGATTGAATTGATGCCGCCCGCGTCGAGCGCTGCCGGCGAGGGCGAGCGGGCCGCCATGGCCGGCGCGCTGGCGATTGCCGCGGTCCGCGGCGTCTACCCCGCCCGTCCCGACGCGCGCGCGGCGCGCGAGGCGATGGGCGTGAGCGTCTCGCCGGTGATTGCGTCGGCAGGCACGGCGCTCGGCTACGAGGTCGAGGCCTGGGTGGCCGGCACGACCGGCGAGGCGGCGCGCATCCTGTCGCGTATCGCCGCCGACCGGGCACCGCTGGTCCGGGTCGAGACGCCGTTGTCGCTGTCGGCCGTGGTTGCGGCTTATCAAATGTATGGCGACGCCAACCGGGCGCGAGAATTGGTGGATAGGAATCGGGTCGCGACGGCGGCGTTTATGCCCGTGGTCTTCGAGGCTGTCGCCTCGTGATGCCTCACGGGCCGCACCGCTCACTTCGTTCGCTGGCCCTCCGGCGGGGCGCGGCATCAGCCGCGACGGCCGGTCGGCCTTGCGACGCTCCGCGTCGGAGGACGAAGACATGAACCGTGACCCACTTGAGACCATCACCGTGTCCCTGGGCGGGTCGTCGTTTTCGGGCTGGAGCGAGGTGTCGGTCGACTATTCGGTGAAGCAGGCGGCGCGGACGGCGAACCTGGTCGTGTCGGATTTTTCCCGCGCGATGCCGTTCCTGCCCGGTACCGAATGCACCCTATCGGCGGGCGGCGACGTGCTGATTACCGGCTATGTCCGCGACTGCAACCCGTCGCACGACGCCTCCCGGCATCAGGTGTCGCTGTCAATCGTCAGCCGGACCATCGACGCCGTCGAGGCGTCGATCGACCATCCCACCGGCTTCGTCAAGGACAAGGACCTGATCGGCATCGCCAAGGAGTTCGCCGGGGCCGGCGTCAGCATCCTGGCGTCGGAGGGGTTTCCGGTCGAGAAGGCGAGTTTCGTCAACACGGGACAGTCGCTGTTCTACCATCTGGAGCCGCTGGCGCGGTCGCATGGCGCGTTCCTCTACGACACACCGGAGGGCGAGCTGCGCATCGCCAAGATGCCGCGCGGCCGGCATGCGGGCGCGCTGTCGATCGGCGCGGGCGGCAACATCCTGTCCGCCTCGGCGAACCTGACGGAGGCCGGGCGGCATTCGCCGGTCATCGTGCGCGGACAGTCGTCGCGCGGCACGGGCGCGGGCGCGACGCGGATCGAGGCGCGTGCGATCGACGCCGCGGTAAAGCGGTTGCGGCCGAAGGTGATCGTGCACGAGAGCGAGACGACGGCCGGAAAGCTGAAGGCGCGGGCCGAACGCCAGGTACGCGTCGCGGCGGGGTTCGCGCGGTCGGCGCAGGTGACCGTCGCCGGCTGGCGCGACGCGGGCGGAATGATCTTCGAGCCGCATTTCCTGATCATGCTCGACGATCCGCGCATCTACTGCAAGCAGGTCATGGGCATCCAGTCGGTGACGCTGACGCAGTCGATCGAGACCGGCGGGCCGGGGACGCGCGCCAGCCTGTCGCTGGTCGACCCATCCGCTCTGAACGGCGATGCCGGCGACGGCGGCGGTTCCGGCGGCGAAGGTCTCGACTGGAGCGCGGGGGATGTCCTGGGGAAGATAGGAATAGCGCGGTGAACAGAGGCTATGCGTCGCAGTTCACGCGGGTCGAGATCGAGTCGAGCCGCTACGAGAACGGCCAGCTGCTGGTCACCGGCCGGGGCATGGCCGGCGAGCGGTTCGAGGATCTGGTCTGGCACGAGCCGCACGGTTTTCATTCGCGGCCGCATCCCGGGACCGTCGGCTGGCTGGTCGCGCCCGGCGGGCGGCGCGAACAGGGAATGGTGATGGCCGCCAGCGATCCCGGCAAGCTGCCGCAGATCGAGCCCGGCGAGGCGGCGATGTATGACAACACGTCCAACGTGGTGAAGCTGACGGCCGCCGGCTGGGAGTTCAACATGGACGTGACGATCAGGGGCAATGTCGAGATCGATGGCAATCTGCACATCACCGGCAACATCGTATCGGACGGGACCATCGTCGACAGCGACGGAAACAACGGGGCTTGATTTGTCCTCACGCGCGAGCGGCCCTGCGCTCCGGATGGGGCGCGGCACGAGCCGCGACGCCCGGTCGGCCTTGCAGCGCTTTGCGCTGATCTCTGGTTCTTCAACGTCAAGCCAAAGGAGACTGTCATGATCAAGCTGCTGCTTGTGGCCTGCGCCGCACTTGCAATCGTTGCCGCGATGCCGATCGGCGCCGCGCTGGCCGAGGATGTGACCAATGGGCCGCCAGCGGTCGACGTGGGCGATGCGGAGCCGGGGCCGGATGGCGTCGGGGTCACGTCGGATGGAGTCGATGGCGGCGTTGACCCGGGGGATGGCGAACCCGGCGCGGCCAGCGGCTCGGACGAGTAATCTTCATGCGGATCATCCCGCTCGGCGTCGAGCGCGAGCCCTCGCTGTCGCCCGACCTGGTCTGGGACGGGATGCTGGCCGATCTGGCGCTGGCCGAGGCGGGCGAGGTTTCGAACCGCGGCGGGCTGCGGTCGCGGGAGATGCTGAAAACGGCGGTGATCATCGCGCTTCTTTCCGATGCCCGCGCCTGGCCGGAAGAGCTGCGCGACGGCGACATCAATCGGGGCTGGCCGGGCGACACGTTCGACCTGGCCGATGTCGAAGCGGCCATCGGCTCGAAGCTCTGGCTGCTGGCGCGGCGGACGGTCGACGCGGTGGAAACGCCGCGGCTGGCCGAGACCTACGCGGTCGAAGCCCTGCAGCCGCTTATCGCGCAAGGTGCGGCGGCGCTGGCGACCGCGACCGCCGTCGCCGACCCGGCGCGCAACCGGCTGACGCTGGACGTGCGGCTGACCGACCGGGACGGGACGGTCATCGTAGCGGAGAAATTCCGCGTGCTTTGGGATGAGATTGTTTGACCTCACGGGCCGAGCGTTCGCTCCGCTCACTGGCCCTCTGGTGGGGCGCGCCATAAGGCGCGACGGTTCGTTGTTCAGAACGGGTCGAGACCGACGGCTCGACCCGGGGTCGGGCTTGCGGCCCTGCGGGCCGCTGGCGCTTCAAAGGGAAACGTGATGGCCTTTTCATTGAGATCACTGGACCAGATTTCGAAGGCGATCCGGGGGGATTTGCGGCGCGAGCTGCCGGGGACCGACGCGACGATCTGGCCGAACACGCTTGCCGTGTTTTCCAAGGTGGTCGCGATGGCGCACCATCTGATCGAGCTGCGCGCCAAATGGATCTACGAGCAGATCTTCGCTTCGACGGCGACGGTGCGGCACCTCGAGCGGCATGCGTTCGAATATGGGCTGGCGCGCAAGCCGGCGTCGCGCGCGGCAGGCTACATCGTCACGACAGGCGACGCCGACACGATCTATCCGGCAGGCATTTCCTACCTGTCCGGCGGGGTGCGCTACATCGTGTCGTCGGATGCGCGGTCGGACCTTGCCGGAGAAGTGATCTTTCTCGTCCATGCCGAGACGCCCGGCCTCGCCGGGAACCGGGCGGCGGAGATCGTGATGACGCTGATCGACCCGGCGCTGCAAACGTCGATGATCGCCACCGCCGTGGTGGACGATGGCGGCATCGGCGGCGGGGCGGATGTCGAAAGCGACGATGCGCTGCGCGCCCGGGTGCTCGATCGCAAGCGCCGGCCGCCGCAAGGCGGGGCGGAAAGCGACTACGAGCAGTTCGCGCTGGCGGTGCCAGGCGTGGTCAAGGCCTGGGCGCACAGCTTCGCCTACGGGCCGGGCACTGTCGGCGTCTGGTTCCTGTTCGAGGGGCGGGCCAACCTGATCCCAACCGATGGCGACGTGCTGGCCGTGCAGGCGGAGATCGACTATCGCCGGCTGATCCGGGCGCGGGCGCTGGCGGTGGCCCCGGTCGCCTATCCGGTCAACATCACCATCCAGGGACTGACGCGCGATACGACTCAGACGCGGGCGGCGATTGCCGCTTCGCTGGCCGCGATGTTCCTCGATCGGTCCCGGCCGGGGGTCGCGGCGGAACCCTTCACCTTCTCGCGGTCGTGGATTTCGGAGGCGATCGCGCAGGCGATCGGTGAGGACAGCCACTATCTGACGCTGCCGCTCGGCGATTTGATCCTGAACGACGGACGGATGCCCGTTCTCGGAAGTATCACCTATGTTTGAGCGCTCGCGGGCCGTGCGCTCGGTCGGCAAGGATGTGCGTTGATGACCCTCCCTTTCCATGACCCGTTGCGGGCGGGGGAGGCGCTGACAGTGGCGGTGCATTTGCGGCCGCAGGCGCCGTGGCCGCCGCTGGCTGACCAGTCGGACGTGCTTGCCGACCCGTCCGACGAGCTAATCGCGCAGAGCCTCTACGCGCTGCTGCCGTCCGGACCCGCCTGGCGCACGCCGGACAATGCGGCCTTCGACGAACAGTCGAAGCTGGGCGGCTTCCTTCGCGGCCTGGCCGGCGACATGGCGACGCTCTACCGGCGGCTGTTCGCCACCGGTCAGGAATCGACCGCCTCGACGCTCGACGCGTCGCTGGCCGACTGGGAACACGAGTTTGGCCTGCCCGACCCTTGCATGGGGGAACTGCCGTCGCGCACCATGCGGCTCAGGTTCCTGCTGGCCAAGGTGCGCTCGACCGGCACGATCACGCCCGGCGACTTTATCGCACTCGCCGAAGAACTCGGCTACGCGATCACGATCGAGGAGCCGCTGCCATTCCAGTGCGGCGGCTCGGAACTTGGCGCGTTCGACGAGGTGTCGGGGGATGCCCGGACATCGGTCGAATTCCACTGGATCGTCCGGGTCGCCGACGTGCCGGTGATCTATTTCGAATGCGGCGTCTCGGCCTGCGACGTGGATGCGCTGACCGATTTCGGCTTTCCGCAGGATCTGGTTTGCCTGTTCAACGCCTTGAAACCCGCCTGGACGAAGGCGGTTTTCAGCGTTGATTGATTGTCCTCACGCGCGAGCGGGCCTTCGGTCCTGCGCTCCGGACAGGGCGCCGGACAGTTCTCCTTCAGGACGGGTCGAGACCGTCGGCTCGACCCCGGGGCGGGCCGCGGTCGCGACCTGAAACTGACTACTGCCGACAGCGCATCGCGCTTTTGACCGGACGCCGAGAGGCGGGCTGGGACTTTCGCTTGGCCGCGAGGCCGCTTCCCAACGTCGAGGGCCTTCAAATGGACTATGCGCTTGCTCGCAATGCGGTCGTGACTGTCGAGGATCCGGAGCCGGACTATATCGATGGCGACCGGGCGGCGGGGCTCACCGGGTCGTTTCCGCCGGCGAAGTTCTTCAACCAGCTGCAGCGGGAAGTACTGAACGTCATCGAGGGGGCTGAACTCGTCCCGTCGGACGCGAACCTGTCGCAGCTTTACGAGGCGATCCTGGCGCTGATCGCCGAACACAGCGGCGGCGGGGGCGGCGGCGGCGGACCCTATGTGCCGACGACGCGCGCGCTGATGGCGGGCGCCGGCCTGTCGGGCGGCGGCACGCTCGCGGCCGACCGGACGTTCAATCTGGACCTGTCCGACCTGACGGCGATCACCGAGCTGCAGGCCGCCGACATGTTCGGCGTCTACGACAACTCGGCGACGGCGACCCGCAAGATCAGCTGGGAGACGCTGCTCGGGCTGATCGCAGATGCTCTCGATGGCGGTGGCGGCGGCGTTCCGGCCGCTGACGGCGTGGGCTCGATGATCATCACCAATGGGCCTGGGTCGGGGACGTTTGGCACGATCGTCGCGGGGTCGACGCTTAATCCGCCAAGGCCCGGCACTTGGCGCGTCCAGTCAACGCATGCGTTCTGGTCGGTCCCGTCCGGCGACGTCTGGTCGACCACCGTGGGGCTTGCCCTCTACGTCCGCATTTCCTGAGGACTGACCGATGCCATCACCCGATTTCTTCGGCATTTCCGACCGCGTGCGCCAACTCACAGCGCCGGTCGGGATGGAGGCCGTGCACGAGGACGGTTTCACCTGGGCGCGGCAGGGCACAAGCTGGAGCGACACGACGCGGATCGGTCCCGCCGAGTGGAACCGGCTGATCGGCAACCTGCGTGGCATCGGGCTGATGCCAGACACCGTGTCGAACGAGTTCGACCCGGCCGGGCCCTATGTGCTGCGCGACGCGCTGATCAGTTTCGTGACCGAGCGGGTCGACATCCATATCGCCCCCTACATGGAGAGCGTGAACGATGCTCTGGCGCTGAAGGCGCCGATCGCCTCGCCTGCCTTTACCGGGACGCCGACGGCGCCCACGCCGTCGAACGCGACCAACTCGACGCGGATCGCAACGACTGCCTATGTGAAGGCGCTTTTCAGCGATCTTTATGGCGGCTCGGTTTCCGCCGGGTTCGACACGATCTTCGAGATCGAAGGCGTGATGGCCACCAAGGCTCCGCTGGCTTCGCCAGCGCTGACCGGCACGCCGACCGCGCCGACGCCGTCCAATGCCGACAATTCGACCAAGCTGGCGACGACAGCCTATGTGAAGGCGCTGTTTTCAGACCTCTATGGCGGCTCGGTTTCGGCGGGCTTCGACACGATCGTCGAGATCGAGGCCGTCGTCGGCTCGAAGGCGCCGCTGGCTTCGCCGGCTTTGACCGGCGTGCCGACCGCGCCGACAGCTGCGACGCCGACGAACACGACGCAGCTCGCCACCACGGCCTTCGTGCAGGCTGTCGTCGCCGCGCTGGTCGATTCCTCGCCGGCCGCGCTCAACACGCTGAACGAGCTGGCGGCGGCGCTCGGCGACGATCCGAACTTCGCCACGACGATCACCAATGCGCTGGCGCTGAAGGCGCCCCTGGCGTCGCCCGCGCTGACCGGCGTGCCGACCGCGCCGACAGCCTCGGCCGCGACCAACACCACGCAGATCGCGACGACCGCTTTCGTCAAGGGCCTGTTCAGCGATCTCTATGGCGGCTCGGTCTCGGCCGGGTTCGACACGCTTTTCGAGATCGAGGCGGCGATCGGGACGAAGGCGCCGTTGGCCTCTCCCGCCCTGACGGGCACGCCGACCGCGCCGACGCCGTCGAACGCCGACAATTCGACCAAGCTGGCGACGACGGCCTATGTCAAGGCGCTGTTCTCCGATCTCTATGGCGGCTCGGTCGGGGCGGGGTTCGACACTCTGGTCGAGATCGAGGCCGCTGTCGGAGCGAAAGCGCCACTGGCCTCGCCGGCTTTGACCGGCGTGCCGACGGCGCCGACGGCCACGGGCGGGACGAACACGACGCAGCTGGCCACCACAGCTTTCGTGACGGCGGGGCTGGCGCCGAAGGCGCCGCTTGCCTCTCCGGCCCTGACGGGCACGCCGACCGCGCCGACGCCGGCCAATTCCGACAATTCGACCAAGCTCGCGACCACGGCCTATGTGAAGGCGCTGTTCGACGATCTCTATGGCGGCTCGGTCGGGGCAGGGTTCGACACGCTGGTCGAGATCGAGGCCGCTGTCGGAGCGAAAGCGCCGCTGGCCTCGCCGGCCTTGACCGGCGTGCCGACCGCGCCGACGGCGGCGGGCGGGACAAACACGACGCAGCTGGCCACCACGGCCTTCGTGACAGCAGGCCTCGCGCCCAAGGCGCCGTTGGCCTCTCCGGCGCTGACCGGAACGCCGACTGCGCCGACGCCGGCCAATGCGGCAAACTCGACGCAGATCGCGACGACGGCCTATGTGAAGGCGCTGTTCGACGATCTCTATGGCGGCTCGGTCGGGGCAGGGTTCGACACGCTGGTCGAGATCGAGGCCGCCGTCGGAGCGAAAGCGCCGCTGGCCTCGCCGGCTTTGACCGGCGTGCCGACCGCGCCGACGGCGGCGGGTGGCACGAACACGACACAGTTGGCCACCACGGCCTTCGTGACGGCAGGCCTCGCGCCCAAGGCGCCGTTGGCCTCGCCGGCGCTGACCGGCACACCGACTGCACCGACGCCGGCCAATTCCGACAATTCGACCAAGCTCGCGACCACGGCCTATGTGAAGGCGCTGTTCGACGATCTCTATGGCGGCTCGGTCGGGGCAGGGTTCGACACGCTGGTCGAGATCGAGGCCGCTGTCGGAGCGAAAGCGCCACTGGCCTCGCCGGCCTTGACCGGTGTGCCGACCGCGCCGACGGCAGCGGGCGGCACGAACACGACGCAGCTGGCCACCACGGCCTTCGTGACGGCCGGTCTTGCTCCAAAGGCTCCGCTGGCGTCGCCGGCCCTGACCGGAACGCCGACGGCGCCGACGGCATCGTCCGCGACCAGCACGACGCAGCTGGCAACGACGGCTTTCGTCAAGAACCAAGTCGAAGCCGGCGACTGGACGCCGACCTTTCAGGGCACGACGATACCGGGATCGATTTCCTACGACACCCAAACTGGAAAATACGTGGCGAGCGGTCGGCTGGTCCAGGTCAAGTTCGACCTAGAGGCGGGGACAGTTTTCACGACCACGCCGACCGGCAATCTTATTATCGCAGGCCTGCCGTTCGCCTGCGATGAGGGAACACTCATCGGGGGTGGCGAGATTGGCGTTGCTGTGAGTGTTGCCAGCCTGCCGGCGAATTTCGGCGGATGGGGCTTGCGGGTTCATGGCACAAACAGCATCGGCCTTGTCTATACCAATACCTCAACTGGGGCGGTAACGGCTGCAAACGCAAACGTGCTGACCGCCGATACGCGGTTTTCCGGCACGCTGCTCTACAGGAGGGCGTGATGCAGAACCCGATTGTTGACATCGTCGCGGGCGTCGCGGCCGTCTCGATCCGCTGGGAAACCGAGGCGGAGTTCTTCCGCGAGACGCGGACGCCGGGCGCTGGGCTCGGGGACCTGCCGGAAGATTTGCGGCAGGCGATCGTTGCGCATTGGAACGAAGACCTGGTCGCGGCGCACGCGGCCGAAGTCGCCGCGCTCGCGGCCGAGTACCAGCCTCCGCCAGCGCCTGCGCTCACGCCGCGTCAGCTGCGGCTGATGCTGCTGCAGATCGGCATGACGGAAGGCGCGATAACCACGTCGATCGAGGCGATGCCCGATCCGGCCGCACGCGTGGCGGCTCTGATCGAATGGAACTGGGCCACCCGATACGAGCGGGATCACCCGCTGGTGGGGCAGCTTGCCGCCGCGCTGGACTTCGAGCCGGCCGAGCTTGATGCGCTGTGGGGGTATGCGGCGGGGCTCTAATTTGCCTCACTCTTGTTGGCCTCACGGGCGCACCGCCGCTTCGCGGCTGGCCCTGCGGCGGCGCGCCGGACGACCGGCGGCCCGCAGTCGCGGGCTCGGCCCTTGGCCGGAACAGCCTAACCAAATCTGACATTTGAACCCGCCTTGCGGGAAGGAGAAAACCATGACGACAGGTCCTGCCTGGCTCGATGTCGCGCGCCGATATCTGGGCACGCGCGAGATCAAGGGGCCGCGCCACGAGCCCCTGATCGGCAAGTGGTGGGCGGCGCTGAAGGCGCCGTTCCGCGACGACGAGACGCCGTGGTGCGGCGCATTCGTCGGCGGCACGCTGGCCGAGGCGGGGCTCGCCGTGCAGGCCGGCGGCGCCATGGCGCGCAACTGGCTGAAATATGGCGTCAAGCTCGACAAGCCGGCCGTCGGCTGCATCGTCGTGTTCTGGCGCGGGCAGCCGAACGGCACGTCCGGCCATGTCGGCTATGTCGTCGGCCGCGACCGCGCCGGCAATCTGATGGTGCTGGGCGGCAACCAGGGCGACGCGGTGACGATCAAGCCGTTCTCGGCGGCGCGCGTGCTGGGCTATCGCTGGCCGGGGGTCTGGCCCCTGCAGGAGAGGTTCACCCTGCCGGTGATCGCCAGCGACGGCCGCGTGTCGACCGACGAGGCGTGACCATGGCGAAGGCGAAGCAGCAATCCGGCGAACCGTCGTGGCGGTGGCGACGCATCCTGATCTACGCGACGCTTATCTGGGCCTGTTACCAGCTTTTCACGCTGATCGACGCCGAAGACACGCGGCTGAACGAAAGCCTCGCCTGGGGCTGGCAGGTGATCGTGATGGTGCTGGTCACCGGCTACACCGGCTTCGCCACCGCGCAGGACATCGCCGCGATCCTGACGACCCGTACCGCCAAGCCCTATGCCGAGCCGCCGCAGGAGCCGACGCCGGCGCCCGAGCAGACGGTCGTCGTCGTGCAGCCGGAGGTTAAGGAATGACGAGCGCGGCCATTCTGGCGCTCGGGCGCCGCGTTCTGTTCTTCGCCATCCCCGTGCCGGTGGCGCTGGTTCTCGCGCTGTGGGCTTGGGTGACGTGGGACAAGGCCTCCGCTGTCCGCCGCGCCGTCGACCAGGCGATCGACAAGCTGGTCAACGGGGCGGAACTGCAGGCGGCGCTGGCCCGTGCGGCGGCGCTGGAAAAAATTCTCGACGAGCGGGCGCGCGCGGCGGAAGCCGATCGCGTGGCGCTCCGTTCCTTTGCCGACCAGCTCGCCGCCGCCGAAGCCGAAAACGGGACACTCGCCGATGCGCTCGCCCTCATTGAAAACCAGCCTGTCGATCCTCTGTGCCGCGTCGATCAGCCTCTCATTAACCGGCTGCGCCTCCGACAGGGCGGCGCGTCTGGCGGCGGCTGAGCGGACCCGCGCCGAGGCCTCGGTCGTTGACGAGGCGTTGAATCAGCAGCCCTTGCCGGACCTGCCGGCCGACTGCCGCCGCAAGGAGGTGAGCGGCGCGGAGGCGGGCGACCGGCTCGACGTGGCCTGGTTCAAGGCCGAGGACGCGCTGTGGCGCGCCAACGCCCGCGTGGTTCGCTGCGCGGGGCTCTACGACAAGGTGAAGGCGGGACGGGCAGGCTGATGGCGGCAGGGGGGCAGGGCGACATCTATCGTCTGTTGATGGAATTCAACGGCAAGCTGGGGGACATCGGCGCCACCGTCCGGGCGCTGAACGACAAGGTCGACCAGATGGCCGACGAAATGCACCTGTCCGAGGGCAAGTCGGACACGAGCCGCGCCAGCGTGCACCGGCGTCTGGACGAGGTCGTCGCTCGCTCGGGCCAGTTCGAGTCGGAGATGGTTGGCTTCAAGAGCCAGCTTGCGGGTGTCACCAGCAAGATCGAGGGAATGGAGAAGGTGACGGTCGAAGTGACCACCTTGCGCACGAAGGCGGAAGGCGCGGGCACGCTCGGCCGATTGCTGCTGCGCGCCGGGATCGTGATCGTCAGCTTCGCCGGCTGGGCTGTGGGGCTCTATACGTGGCTGACCGGCCGCCCGCCGCCGTAACTGTTTCCGCCCGCATCCGCGGGCGGCCCGGAGCTGTAACTCCGGAACGGCGGGCCAAGTTTGGCCACGAGACCCGCCCGACAGCGAAATGGGATAGCTGCCGCACCCACGGCCTTTGCAGGCGCAGGGAGAGTGCGGCGACAATCCTGAAAGAAGCATTATGCAGGAGAACTTCGTTTTTGAGACCGTGCAGCCGGTTCATCCGCCTGCGGGCTATATCGGCGGCAAGAAACAGCTGGCGCAGCGCCTGGCAGCTCTGATCGAGCAGATTCCGCATGGGCTCTATGCCGAAGCTTTCGTCGGCATGGGTGGCGTGTTCTTTCGCCGCCAGCTGGTGCCGAAGGCTGAGGTCATCAATGACCGGTCGGGCGACGTGGCGAACCTGTTCCGGATCTTGCAGCGACATTACCAGCAGTTCATGGACACGCTGCGGTTTCAGGTCACGTCGCGGCGCGAGTTCGAGCGGCTCGTGGCCTGCGACCCTTCGACCTTGACCGATCTGGAACGCGCGGCCCGGTTCATCTACCTCCAGCGTCTGGCCTTCGGCGGCAAGGTGACTGGCCGGAGCTTCGGCGTCGACACAGTTGGCGGGGCACGGTTCAACCTGAACAATCTCGGGCCGATCCTCGAGGACGTGCACGAGCGGCTCGCGCGGGTCGTCATTGAGAACCTCGACTGGCGCGACCTGCTCGATCGCTACGACCGCCCCCACACGCTGTTCTACCTCGACCCGCCTTATTTCGGCAGCGAGGACGACTATGGGGCAAGGGCGTTCCCGCGTAGTGACTTTGCCGCATTGGCCGAGCGGCTCGGCAACCTGCAGGGTCGGTTTGTCCTATCCCTGAACGATCGGCCGGAGGTTCGCGAAATATTCGCCGCGTTTCGGATGGTCGAGGTCGGGTTGACCTATACGATCAGCAGCAGCGCGCCCAAGGATGTCGGCGAGGTGATCATCATGGACCGGAAGGAGCCGGCGCCGGCGAATTTGCCGTAGCGCCAGATTTGAGACGTATATCCGGTGCCGAAACTGTTATTTAATTCATGCACTGTATTTATCGATACGGGTTTCCCAGACCCTATTCCACACAGGCCCTCGGCAGCCTCCTGCCGGGGGCTTCGTGCATTCAGCAATCGGAGGAGATGCGTCCTTTGCTTCTGAGCTGCCTCATTGGTGGCTACCGCACTGGCGCCGCGATTGCTTCTTCCTGTCGCGCGAATCTCGCGTCGCGTAAGCGGTTCTGCGGCTCTTACAGTCGTGTCTCCCAGCATGCACCGAGTCTTCATGCTAGAATTCTTGAAGTGGCATAGCATTTGTGTATCCTGAGATCAGGAGAAACACCTTTTTTCGAGAACCACTATGATGCGGTGTATCGATTTAGCTGTTATGTCGCGTTCGCGCAAACAATACCTAAATCTCTGTATCGAATGGGTCGTCAAAAACATCTTTAGAATCACGTCGACGCAGCCTAAGAAATTTTTAAAAGTATTTATTGCGCTGTTGTCTATGTCGTTGTTGAGCATTGTTGCGGAAACCACAAGCGCACAGACCAATTCGGACGTGCCGATAACGATTTATACAGGAAAGAGCAGTGAACAGCTGGTCTTGGAGAACATCAATAGGCTGAAACTTAAGGCGGGATCATCGGGAAAGATTCGCGTCATCGTCGGCCTGAAGTTTGAAATGAAGATGCCGCACAGCCTGTCTGCATCCCAAGCGGCAGTCCAATCCGCGGCTCTCAGTTCTGTTCAACAGCGCGTGGCGGCTCGCGTGTTCGGCTCCGCAGCCGCCCAGGCAGAGGATCGCTTGGAATTCATTCCATTCATGCTGGTATTCGCAGATGCGGTCGAACTCGATAAGCTGGTGCGCGATCCTGACGTTACTAGTATACAGGAAGATACCAGCGACGAGCCACTGTTAACGCAAAGCACAAGCCTGATACACGCTACGGACCTTTGGCTCAAGAACGCTCGCGGCGCCGGCCAGGCGATAGCAATCATCGATACTGGCGTCGATACAACGCATCCGATGTTTGCCGGCAAACTAAAGGCGGAAGCTTGCTATTCGACTAATGGCGGAGATTTCCTATCGCTGTGCCCCGGAGGTGTGGACTCTACTACCACTCCCGGATCTGGGCGGAATTGTTCAGCAGCAAATCCAGAGTGTAATCACGGCACACATGTCGCCGGCATTGCGCTCGGCAACGCTCCGCCACGTTACGGTGTTGCGCCTGCTGCTAAGCTCATTTCCATACAGGTATTCAGGCGGCATCGCACCTCCGGCGTAATCCGTAGCTCGCAAGCCGATCAAATCAAAGCACTCCAACGAATTTATCAGCTAGCGCAGGTTTTTCCCGTTGCTGCGGTGAACATGAGCCTCGGTTCAGGGGCTTATCCAACCTATTGCGATCACAGCTTCCCGGCGATGACTCAAGCGATGACACTTCTTGCGTCGGTGGGAACGGCAGTTGTCGTCGCGAGTGGAAATGACAGCTTAACGGACCGCGTTCGGCAGCCATCCTGTATTACTACTGCTGTCGCAGTTGGTAATTCTTCGAAAGTAGACAATCTTTTCCATTCTTCCAACCACTCTGATATAATAGATCTACTTGCGCCTGGCGCAAACATACTTTCGGCCATGCCGGGCGGGACCTACGGGACAAAATACGGAACGTCGATGGCTGCCCCGCACGTTGCCGGTGCGTTTGCATTGTTGAAGGCGGTGAAACCGGCTGCGGATGTCAACCAAATCGTCGACACACTCGTATGCACGGGAAAAGAAGTGAGCTTCCGACTAAACGCACAAGGTGTTCGTGTGAAGCTTGCCGATCCGAAACGTCGGATCGATGTCCTCGGCGCGTATAACCGCATGCGGGCACCGATAGTGGCGAGCCGCTCGTGGCAATTTGCGACCTCTGGAGAGTCAAACGATTGGTCGGCGCTTCGAGGAAATTGGCGAGTTGCCGGCGGCGGCATGAGGCTGACAACCCCCGAAACGAACGGCTGGGTCGGGACTAGTGTCGCAAATTGCGATGAGCGGTTTGAGGTCAGCGCCCGCGTTCAGGTTGTCGACAGAGACCTGGAATTTCGATCCGAATCGGGAATCATCGTTCGAACAGCTGATGGCGCAGACATTCGAAACGGTTACGTGGCAACTTTCATGGATTGTTCCATCTTCCCAGAAGGCTGCAGAATAAATGGCATATCTGCAAATGGAATGGCCAAACTCAGAACGGCGCGACTTTCTCCGGATGGTATCGACTACGGGGGTGAGCTCTGCAATAAGACGATCCCAATCGCGGTTGGAGGATACAACATATTCCGTATATTTGTGGCGCCTACATCGATCACATATTATCTCAACGGACGATTTGTCTGCACTGTTGAATCTGAACCCGTTTTGGACATAATGTTGTATGGTTTTATTCGGAATAGTGGGGTGCTTTTGAATTTCGATAGTATATCTGTAACTTCGAGGAATCCCACTCCGTTGATCACCAACGAATCCTATCTCCCATTGCAGCTCGGAGGCCTGGACTAAATACTGCCAGATAATTCAGTCATCACGAGTTGAGAGAGCGTCAACTTGCTCTTCGGCCCAGAACAGGCAGGCAGGGCACGTCACCGCGTCGGTTCCGTGCCAACCCTCGCCGTTCGGCACATTGTGCAGACCGCAGCTCGTCCAGCGTTGTGTCTGGACTGGATGGCGCTCAATGGCATGAACGAGCCCCTGACGGTCTCGCCAGCGCCATTCGCCCATATTGTACGCCGATATCATCTCGTGCGTCGTGCGGCCTCTCGGTCGCAGGCCTCCCGATCGGGACCGAAGCGATTGATGATGTCGCGGGCTGTTTTCTGGTCAAGGTTATGCCTCGCCGCGAAGTAGCTCACGTCATACGCCAAATTCGACAATGTGCGCGTCCAATCCTGCGCGCACTGCTCATTTTTGTCCCCCGCCATGTCAACCTCCGTCGTGGGGCGGTCCGCCAGCCACGCCTGCTGGCGGACCGAAGTCGTCGCTGGGGCAACACACCGGGGTCGGCTCGGTGCGACGACGGGAAAGAACTGAGATCGTCGTTTTTTGTTCCGGAACCGATTCGATGCGCGGCGATTGAGTCGCCAGTTGAGTCGGGTGCGTGCCATGAGTGACAAGCTTCGCGGCCGGATGGCCGCCAATTCCAACGATATTATCGCCAGACAGATCGCGCAGCGCAAAGCCGTCGCCGAAGCGAATAGCCGTGCGCAACGGGTCTTTGTCACTCGGTCGCGGTTCGGCCCTATGGGCTTGGAGGCGCGCGTTCTTGTAGATGGCCAACGCTACTTCGACGTCAATCAGCGAAAGCTCGACCGGCTCCGTGAGGGGTGGACGCCTGAAGAACTGATGATCGATGAGGTCGACGTGAATGAGTGAGCATGGCTAAGCCGGCTGCGACGCCGCTGGCGTTCGTTCCCCCGATGCTTCCGACCCTCATCAGCGAGCCGCCCGAGGGTGACGCCTGGATTCACGAAATCAAATATGACGGCTGGCGCGCCCAGATCGTCATCGACAATGGCACGGTGAAGGTCTTCACCCGTAACGGCCATGACTGGACGGACAAGTTTGCGCCGCTCGCCGATGCCGCCAGCAAACTGCCGGCGTTCACCGCGATCATGGACGGCGAGATCATCGTGACCGGTCTGGACGGCAAGCCCGATTTCAAGGCGCTCAAAACCGCAATCCGTGCCACGCCTCGCCGACTGGTGTTCGTTGCGTTCGATCTGCTGCTGTGGAACCGGCGTGACCTTCGGCAGCGCACGCTGGTCGAGCGTCGCAAGCAGCTTTGGTCCCTGGTCGAGCCGGCCGCCGGCAAGATCCAGTTCAGCCATGAGATCATCGGAGATGGCGCGCGCTTCTTCGAACAGGTCGACGAGATGGGCCTCGAGGGAATCGTCTCCAAGCAAGCGGACAGCACCTATTCCAGCGGACGGACGCGGGCATGGCTGAAGACCAAGAGTTTCGCCGAAGCGACCTACGACATCATCGGCGTGCAGCGCGGGCCGGGACAGCCGGCAACGGTCCTGATGGCCGACAATGGGCGCTACATGGGCAGCGCCTTCGTCACGTTCCCGCATGGCATCCGCGAGCGGCTCTGGGCGCGCGTTCAAGCGAAATCGGGCGGGCTGGCGCCGAAAGGTCTGAAAGCAGAGAAGGCCGAATGGGTGAAACCCGGCCTTCGCGGGCGGGTCAAGTTCCTGCGCGGCGAGGAAAAGCTGCGGCACGCATCGCTGCAGGAATGGTCAGAAGAGTAGACCCGCCCTAGCAGCAGCCCATGCCACAACAGCTTGCCGCCGCGGTGCAGCATGCTTCGGCGAAAGCGAAAGACGTCGATCCGAACGTGACGGTCGCAAGAAGCGCGAGCAGTTTCATGACCAATTCCCCGTGGGCTTTCCTTGGAACACGGCGTCCGCGCAAAGCCAATTCACTTTGAGGTGAGACCGAAAAACCGAGCCAGCAAGACTGCCGCAAGCGCCCATATCGCAACAATCGCCGCAAGCCCCCCAAAACTGACGGGGTTCTGCCGCTGTGTAGCCGCCGCTCGGAACTCCGCCAGCAGGTCGGCTGGAACCACTCTCACAGCCAGCAGGATGCCCAGTGGGACAATGATGAGATCGTCCAGATAGCCGAGTATTGGGATGAAATCTGGTATCAGGTCAATCGGACTAAGCGCATAAGCTGCGACGGCGCCGGCCACGGTCTTGGCCAGCCATGGAACGCGCGGATCGCGGGCGGCAAGCCACAAAGCCAGCACATCGCGCTTGATCGATCGCGCCCAATCGTGGACCGAATTCAGGCAGGTTCTCGGGTTCGTCAACACGGCTGTCGGCTCAATCGAACAGGGCGAGGAACTTTGGAAACGGCTGCTTTGGCGGCAGGCCTTCCACGACAACCACCCAGATGGCGAATGCGAGGATGTGAGAGAGAACCAGACCCACCAGCATTCGTTTCATATATCTATGGTTTCCAGGGACGGCCGGCGATGCCCCTCGGAGGGCCGGCCTGCCACGGGGGATCGGGAGCGTCCGTGATGGGGCGAACACTATGGATTTCCAGATGCCGTTCAAGGTGCCTCAATACGTGCACTCGCCGCTAATGTCTGCACCGGTGATCCTCAGGGCATGCCTATTCGTTTGCGATCAGGCCCAGCATCATGGCGAGGCCGAAACAGGCCGCGACGATCGCACCGCCGAGGATGACCCAGGGCCGTGACGAAGGCGGGTCCGGTAGCGGCGGCGGATCCTCGCTCGGCACGATCTCGGCGATCTGCTCGTCGGTGATCCGGTTGGCGAGACGGCCAAGGTGCCGATAGGCCGCGAGGTCGATCAGCGCGTCGTCGATCTCGTCGGGCGTCCATCCGACCATCGTGGCAGCGAGACGGACCTGCCAGAACGCGCCTTCATCACCTGTCCAGTGACGGTCGGGATCGCCGGCGCAGACGGTCTCGAATGCCGATCCGAGCGCGACCTGGCACAGCAACGCGCGGTCGACGCCGTCCGCCGGCGGTGGAATGATGTTCATCTGGCGATGTCGCCGGCGCTGCGATGCTCACCGCAATACCAGACGGTTCCGAAGAGGCGGTCGAAGCCGAAGCTGCCCCACTTCCTGCATCCCGCGTGCATGCACCAGTGCTCGTCAATGCCTTGGGCCGGCAGTGGCCTGGCCTCGATGACGGCGAAGGTGACGGGTCGGACTTCGTCGCTCATGCCGCGTCGTCCAGAATGACAAGCTCATCGTTGGACAGCGGGCGCTGTAGCCGTTTCGCCTCGTTCCACGGCGTGCTTAGCCATGTCTCGATCTCGTCCGCGGTGGTCAGGATGACCGGCATTGCCTTCGGGTGGATCGGCGCGACGACGGCGTTCGGCTCGGTGGTCAGGAAGGCGAAGATGTCGGCCGTCACCTCGCCCTCGCGTGCCTTGCGGACGCTGGTCCATGTCGTCCAGATGCCGGCGAAGACGAAGGGCGGGGCATCGGCCGCGGTGGCGAACCAATGCAGCGGCAGCTTGCCGTCCGGGCCGCGCACCTGGCCATATTCCGAGAACGAAGTCGCCGGCACGACGCAGCGGCTGGCGACGCCCTGCCAGGGCTTCCAGTGCGCCGATGCCAGGTTGCGCACGTTGGTCGTGCCAATGTCAGGCTCCATGCGCAGCAGACGCTTGAATTCCTCGTCGTCGACCGGCTTGCCCTTGTCCCGCAGCTTGTTGGCGCGCTTCGCGGTTGCGTCCATCAGCGCCTTCTTCGACGACGGCATGCCCCAGCGGGCGCGCGCGAGCTCGCGGACGCCATCGCGCTCGCGCACGATCGGCGCGGGATAGTCGGGATAAATCTTGCCGGGCTCCAGGTTGCCGGCATTGTTGACCATGGCCCGGGTGAACTCGAGGATCGCCTGGGGAGCGGTCGTGACGTTGTAGAGGTTGCACATGTGATCGATCCTGCCACCGGGTCGCCTTGACCGCAATGGGGATTTGTTCCTAATTCGTTCTCATGGCGATCGAGACATTGGGACAGGCCCTGGCTGCCGGCTGGAAGATCAAGGCGCGCTGCGCGCACGGGCGGCGCGACGGGCTGAAGTCGATTCGCGAATGCGGCTACCGGTTCGATCTCGACGTCGAGACGCTGGTCTGGACTCGCGGATCGAACATCGAACTGTCGATGCTCTCCGAGCGGATGATGTGCCCGAAATGCAAGTCGCGCCGGGTGAGCCTGATCTACGACGTTCCGGCCAACCCGAATGCGATGCGGGCGGCTCGATGACCACGATCGGCCAACTGCTCGACGGCGGCTGGACGCTGCGCATCTGTTGCGAGGCCCAAGGGTGCCATCGGGACCGGCCGAGCGGCCCGACTGGGCCACGACCATGGCGCTCTGTATGTCGACCTGGCGGGTAAGTTCCGCTGCGCCTGCGGTTCGCGGCATGTCAGCTTCAGACTGAGTCCGGATGTGCCGGAAGTGCATCGCAACTGGCATGCCGGGCGGTGACGCTCAGTCGGCGACGCACCACGACCGGCGCTTGCCCTCCCAAGGCCGTGCGAGGCCTTCCTCGACGAGGATCTGTCCGACATCGTGGCCGTCGATCGTGATGGTCGCGAGGATACAGTGATACTTGTCGAACGTCCGCCCAGTGATCGGATCGCCGACAGTGATCTCCATCTTGCCCGCCTTCAGCAGCTCCGTCAGCCACCGCTTGGCGACCATGGCCAGCCGGCGCTCCGCATCGCACTGCGCATGCCGCAATTCCGGCGCGTCAATGTTGGCCAGGCGGTGCGGCCGGCCGTCGATGCTTACCGAGTCGCCGTCGGTCACCGTGGTCGAGGCGAGGGCGGCGAGGGCGAACAGGAGAGTTTTCATGATGCCGGAACGTACTCGATTCGGCTTGCGAAACGCCCGAGATGTGTTAAACACCGCCCGAAACGTGAACGGGTTTTGTCTAACCGGTTCGGGAAAAGTGTCTAACTGATCCGCAGCGTTTTACCTAAGCGATTGAATGTATTCGCTTATTGGGGAATAGGTTAACGGTAGACCCACGGACTCTGACTCCGTTAGTCCTGGTTCGAATCCAGGTTCCCCAGCCAGATTGTCCCGCATTTCTCTGCGAACGGCCCGAAGCCCGGCCACGGGTTCTGGCTGCCGTGCGCAGAACGCTGCTTGTGGCGGGGCGGACCAGACGGATGCAACGAGGGGCTTGGACGGGGCATGTGAACGGCCGCGCGACCGGCGTACCCAGGGTCCGCTACCGCCTGCCGAGGTCGCGCGGCGAGATGCCGTATTTGCGGCGGAACAGGGTGGAGAAGTGCGCCGAGCTGTTGAAGCCGTGGTCGTAGGCGACCGAGGTCACCGATCGTCCGTGACCGCGCGACAGCTGGTCGTAGGCAAGCTGCAGGCGGCGGTTCCAGATCCATTCCGACACCGACATATCGCACCCCTCGAACAGGAGATGCAGGTAGCGAAGCGACATGCCGTTTTCCACGGCGACCCTCTCCAGCGTCAGGTCGGGCTCGCCGATGTGTTTCTCGATCCAGTGCTGGACCGATATCAGGCGCAGCTTCCTCACCGAGCCGTCGGCTTCCGGCATGTCCTTTTCGGACGACTGGAGCGTGAAGGCGAGCATATCCATCAACTGGTTGCCGAGGCCGGCGCGCACCTCGTCCCTCAGCCTCGACCCCTCGCTGGCCAGCGTCGCGCAGAACTCGGTCGCGATCCGGCCGAGGCCCTGGGTCGCGTTGATCGACGCCGAAACCGGAATTTCTTCCTTTGGAAACCGCCGCGCGAACTCATCGCGGGGGATCTCCAGATAGAAGGACCGAACCTCGCCGTGGCACTGGAGCTCGTATTGCTCCGTCGCGCAGAACAGCGCGCCACGGGCCGCGTTCGACCTGTGCGTCGAACCGCGCTGCATCACGCTGAGATTGCCCCGGTGGATGAGCTGCAGATAGTAGCAATCCTTGTCCAGCCGGGAGATGTGCTGCTTGTTGCGCCGGATGCGCTGCTCGGACAGCAGGATGTCGGTCATCACGACCTCGCCGAACTTCGCCTCCCGGATGAAGCCGCGGTAGTCCTCCGGCTTCGTCGCGGCGACGTCGACATGGACATAGACGTCGCAGATCGCGTCGCGCCACGCGGCATACCGCTGCGCCTGCTCATACTGGTCCGTCGGGAACACGAGGTCCATGGGTCCTCCCCCCAATAGCCCTTCGCCGGTCGCGCCATTTTCCTCCGCGCGGCCAGCAAGCCAGCAACCGTATTCCTCGGCCATGCCCGCGTCCAGAGCCGTCGCCGCGGGTTGCGCTCTCAGGAAAAAGGTCTGCGCCGAGGTGAAAGAAAGGGTTCCGCGCGACCGCTAGCTTGCCGGCATCCCACGACCCAGGTCGCCGGGACATCTGCGGGAGGGCGGATATGCCAGTGTTCGGGAGGCTCAGTCAGGAACAGATCGTCTTCGGTCTGGCCGTGCTGCTCTGCGTCGGCTTTGCCCTGTCGCTGCCGGGCTTCCTGACCACCAGCAACGTGCTCAACCTCGTCCGCAGCGTATCGATCCTCGGCATTCTCGGCGTCGCCATGGGACTCGTCGTCATCGGCCGCGGCATCGATCTCTCGCTCGTCGCGCTGATGGCCATCTCGGTGGCATGGACGCTCGATCTGATCGCCAACGGCATGTCGCTGCCGCAGGCGGTCGCGATCGGCCTCGCCTTCAGCCTGTTCATCGGCGCGGTCAACGGCTGGTTCGTCGCCTATGTCGAGATCCCGGCGATCTTCGCCACGCTCGCGATGGGGACCCTGGTCTACGGGTTCGGACGCTATTTCCTGTTCGACCTGGACGTCGTCTACATGCCCCCCGCCGGGCAGCCGCTGCTGTGGCTCGGGCAGGGGACGCTCCTCGGCGTGCCGGTTCCGATCTACATCTTTGCCGCCGTCTGTCTCGCGGGGCATGCCTTCCTGCGCTATGCGCGCGCCGGCCGCTACCTGCGCGCCGTCGGCGACAACATGCTTGCCGCCCGCATCACCGGCGTTCCGGCCCGCCCGACGATCGTCATGCAGTACGTGCTGTCGTCCCTGATCGGCTATTTCGCCGGCATCGTCACCGCCGCGTCGGTCGCCTCGATGAACACGCGCGTCGCCATCTCGACCTATGTCTACGACGTCATCCTGGTCGTGGTGCTCGGCGGCATCGGCCTGTCGGGCGGGCGGGGCGGCATCCGCAACGTCATCGTCGGCACGCTGCTGATCGGCGTCCTGCTCAACGGCATGACGATCATGGACATCCAGTACACCGTCCAGAACGTGATCAAGGGCGCGATCCTGCTCACCGCCATCGTGATCGACACGATCCTGAACCCCCGCGACGAGCAGACCGCTCAGCAGGGCGACATCTAGAGCCAAGTCAACAATGGGAGGAAGACCATGCGACTGATCAAGACTGCCACACTTGCCGCGGCGCTCGCGCTCTGCGGGGCCGCCGCACACGCGCAGGAGGGCATCGACGACCCGACCCGCGCGCCCTATTACGATTCCTTCGCCGGCAAGAAGGTCGCCTATGTGCCGGTGGCGATGGGCTTCGACCTGACCGAGGGCTGGGCCGCCGGCCTGAAGGAGGCGCTCGAGCCGCTCGGTGTCACCTTCGACGTCCGCGACCCGAACTGGTCGACCGATGCCGGCGCGCAGGCGATCACCACGCTGATCTCCGAGAAGCCCGACGTCATCGTCGTGCACAATCCCGACGTCCAGTCCTATGCCCGCCTGCTCAAGAAGGCGGAGGAAGCCGGCATCTACGTGGTGCAGGTGAACATGCGGTCGAGCTATTCCACCGACGTCTTCGTCGGGGCCGACTATGTCGGCATGGGCCAGCAGATCGGCGAGCGCCTGGTCGAGGTCTGCGCGCCGGCCAACGGCGGCTCGGGCAAGGTGGCGATCACGCAGGGCGTGCTCACCGCCGCGGCCTCGATCTACCAGATGCAGGGGATCAACAACGTGCTGTCGAAGCATCCCGAGATCCAGCTCGTCTCCAACCAGGCGGCCGACTGGGACGCGACCAAGGCGAAGAACATCGCCGCCACCGTCATCCAGCAGCATCCGGACCTGTGCGCCATCACCGGCTTCTGGGACGTGATGGATGTCGGCACCGCCGCCGCCATCAAGGAATCCGGCAAGAACGTCTACCTGCTGACCCAGGGCGGCGGCAACCGCATGGTCTGCGACGGCCTCGCCAACGGCACCTATTCGGAATCGGTCGTCTACTTCGTCCCGGGCCAGGCCCGCGACATGGCGACCATGATCAAGCAGCTGCTGCAGCTGAAGCAGCCCGCCGGCACCACCAAGACGACGCTGTTCACGCCGCTCACCTTCCTCCGGAAGGACAACATGACGGCGGCCTCGTGCTGGGACATGCCCGCCAAGGGATGACCTCCAAACGCGGGCGGCTCCGGCCGCCCGCTTCCTCCTGAACCAGGCAGACAACCATGGCCGTTTCCGACCGGATCGTGCGCTGGCGCTATCGCCTTGTGCCCGATCATCTCCTCGGCGAGATCCTGACCAAGCGCTGGGTCGACAACACGATCCCCGTCCTGATCCTCGTCGTCGTTGCGGCCGTGTTCGGCTGGCTCATCCCGGAGTTCTTTTCGGCGGCGAGCGTCTCGAGCCTGATGCGGCAGTGGGGTGAATTCACCCTGATCGCGCTCGCCCTGATGATTGTGATGGTGGCGGGCGGCATCGACCTCAGCGTCGGCTCGACCTTCGCGCTCGGCAACATCGTGGCGCTGACCCTGATCACGGTGGCGGGATGGTCGGTGCCAGCTGTCATCGCCACGACGCTCGCCTGCGGCGCGCTCGTCGGCCTCGTCAACGGCGTGCTGGTCGGCTACCTGCGCCTGCGCGCCTTTCTGACGACGCTGGTGACGCTGATCATCGTGCGCGCCATCGTCGACATGATGCTGCTCAAGTATTCGGTCGCCATCGCGGCGGGCTTCGTCGATTCAGACCTGTGGTACTATTTCGGCGAGGGCGACGTGCTCGGCGTGCCGTTCAGCGTCGCGACCGCGCTGGTCCTCGCGCTCGTCGCGCATCTGGTGCTGAGCCGCAGCCGGGTCGGCTGGCATGTGCTCGCCGTCGGCGGCTCGCGCCGCTCGGCGCACAATGTCGGCATCCCGGTGCGGCGCGTCATCTGCATGACCTATGTCGTGTCCGGCACGCTGGCGGCGCTCTCCGGCGTGCTGTTCGCGTCGCGGCTCGGCGGCGCGGGCGCCGACACGGGCGTCGGCCTGGAGATCGCCGCGCTGACCGCCGCCGTGCTCGGCGGCAACAGCCTCGGCGGCGGCAGGGGATCGGCCGCGAAGGCGATCATCGGCGCGATCATCGTCATGATCATGGTCAACGGGCTGGTCCGCATCGGCGTGACGCGGGGCGGCAGTTCGCTGCTGCTCGGCATGGTCCTGCTCGCCGCGGTCGCCATCGACGTGCGCTGGCTGAAGAACCGGCACAAGTTCCTGTCCAAGGTCTATGTCTCGCCGACCTATTCGGAACTGCCCGAGGCTCCGGCCACCTCCGGCGCGTCACCCTATGCACTGAACGACCGGCTGCGGCCGGTGGAGGCGATCGGGCTCGGGCAAATCGACGGACCCGAGGACGTGATCCTCGACGAGGACGACAACATCTACGTGGGCAACCGCACCGGCGACATCGTGCGTTTCCTGGCGCCCGACTACGCCCGTCAGGAGGTGTTCGCCCATGTCGGCGGACGGCCGCTCGGCATGGCCTTCGCCAGGGACGGTGCGCTGCTCGTCTGCATCGGCGGCATGGGGCTCTACTCGATCGGCCGCGACCGATCGATCAGGAAGCTCACCGACGAGACCAACCGCTCCTGGTTCTCGGTGATCGACGATTCGCGCCTGCGGCTTGCCGACGATCTCGACATCGCGCCGGACGGCCGCGTCTTCTTCAGCGAGGCCACCGTGCGCTACGAGATGCACGAATGGCCGGTCGACTGCCTGGAATCGCGCGGCAACGGCCGCATCGTCTGCTACGATCCGAATACGGGCACGACCCGCACGGTCATCAAGAACCTGATGTTCCCGAACGGCATCTGCATGATGCACGACGGGCAGTCGTTCCTCTTCGCCGAGACCTGGGCCTGCCGCGTCAGCCGCTACTGGTTCGACGGGCCGAAGAAGGGCACGGTCGAGGTGGTCATCGCCGACCTGCCGGGCTACCCGGACAACATCAACCGGGCGTCGGACGGCACCTACTGGCTGGCGCTGGTCGGCATCCGAACCCCGTCCCTCGACCTCGCGCTCAAGATGCCCGGCTTCCGCAAGCGCATGGCGCGACGCGTCGCGCCGGACGAGTGGCTCTACCCCAACATCAACACCGGCTGCGTGGTCCGCTTCGACGAGACGGGGCGCATTATTGAGACGCTGTGGGACTTCGGCGGCGAGAACCATCCGATGATCACCTCGATGCGCGAGCACAAGGGGCATCTCTACATCGGCGGCATCCTCAACAACCGTGTCGGCCGCCTGAAACTCGAGGCCGGCGACCCAGAATGGACCGGCATGACATCGTACTGGGGGCGGACATGATCGGCGCGCTGACGCGGACCCTCGACAACTGGCTGGGCCGGGGCGAGGCGGCGGTCACCGTCCCGCCTTTCGACGGCGCGCTGCGCCCCAACCGCTGGCTCGACGAGGCGGCGGCGCGGTTCGAGCTGGCCGATGTCGACTGCCTTGCGGTGGCCGGCGGGCGGCTCGTCGCTTCTGCCGGCAGGACGCTGCATGCGCTGGGGGAAGACGGCGCCTGGAGCGCAATCGGCAAACACGCGTCGGACATCGCCTGCGTCGCGGCGATCGGCGCGGACGGACTGGCCATCGCGCGCGCGGACGGAGCGATCGCGGTGAACGGCGGGCCATTCGACGGCCGCCAGTACCGGATCGCGGACGGCATCCGGTGCATCACCGCGCTGGCGTCGTCGGGGAACGACCTCTACGTCGCCAACGGCTCGGCCACCAACGGGGCGCATGACTGGCAGCGCGACCTGCTGCAGCGAAACGCCTCCGGCAGCATCTGGCGCATCGACCTCGGCAGCGGGGCAGCCGCCAGAGTCGCCGACGGGCTGGCCTTTCCAGCGGGTCTCGCGGCCGACGGCGACAGCCTGATCTGCTCGGAAGCCTGGAAGCACCGTCTCGTCAGGATCGATCCCGCTCGCGCCGGAAGATCGCAGGTCGTGTTCGCCGACCTGCCGGCCTATCCCGGCCGGATCGCTCCGGCAGCCGATGGCCACTGGCTTGCGCTGTTCGCGCCGCGCAGCCAGCTGATCGAGTTCGTCCTGCGCGAACCTGCCTATCGCAGGCGCATGCTGGCGGAGGTCCCGCAAGCCTTCTGGATCGCTCCCAGCCTGCGCTCCGGCAGGAGCTTCTACGAACCGCTGCAGGGCGGCGGCGTCAAGCATCTCGGGATCCTCAAGCCATGGGCGCCGACCATGTCGGCCGGGTTGTGCGTCAAGCTCGACGACGCCTTCCGCCCGGTGTTCAGCCTGCAGAGCCGGGCCGACGGTTCGACGCATGGCGTGACGTCGATCGCGGAGCACCGGGGCCAGGTGTTTGCCGCCGCGCGCGGCGACGGCGTGGTCGTCGCCCTCCCGCTCGCGGACATGGGGGACGGCGCATGACACCGATCGTCGAACTGAGAAACGGCACCAAGGAATATCGCGGCGTGCCGGCGGTGAAGAATGTCAGCTTCGCGCTGCATCGCGGCGAGGTCCATGCCCTGCTCGGCGAGAACGGCGCCGGCAAGTCGACGCTGACCAAGATGCTGGCAGGCGTGGTCGAGCCGACGGCGGGCGAGATCTGGATCGACGGCCAGAAGGTCGAACTCGGGACGCCGTCGGAGGCCCTGAAACGCGGCATTGCGATGGTCTACCAAGAAACCAGCCTGGTTCCCTCGCTCACCGTGGCGCAGAACATCTACCTGACCGACCATAAGCGCTTCCACCGGCTGCGCGGCATCTACATCGCCGGCCAGCAGTTCCTGCAGTCGCTCAACTTCCATGTCGACCCGACGGCAATGGTCTCGGCGCTGGGTGCCGGCCAGAAGCAGATGGTCGAGATCGCGCGCGCCGTCCATCACAACGCGCAGGTGATCATCTTCGACGAGCCGACCGCGACGCTGACCCCGGAAGAGAAGCACCAGTTCTTCGCGCTCGTCGAGCGGCTGAAGGCGCGCGGCGTTTCGATCATCTTCATCAGCCACGCGCTGGAAGAGGCGCTTGCGATTGCCGACCGCATCACCGTGATGCGCGACGGCGAACATGTGGTCACCGACGCGGCATCCGCCTTCGACCGCGAGAAGATCGTCCGGGCGATGGTCGGGCGGTCGCTGTCCAGCGAGCTCTATGGTTCGCACAAGGACCGCAAGGCGCGGCGCGCCGGCGAGCAGGTGCTGAGCGTCCAGAACCTGTCGATGGGCAGCATGGTGCGCAACACGTCCTTCTCGGTCTTTGCCGGCCAGATCACCGGCGTCTTCGGCCTGATCGGTTCCGGCCGCACCGAGACCGCCAAGGTGGTGGCCGGTGTCCTCAAGCGCGATCTGTTCCACGGAGGGCAGGTGAGGCTCGACGGCCGCTCGGTGCGCTATCGCGTGCCGCGCCCGGCGGTTCGCGACGGGATCATCTACGTCACCGAGGACCGCAAGCTCGAAGGCTTCTTCGAGACCATGTCGATCGCGGAGAACATCTACCTTGGCGCGCTGACCAGCGGCCAGGCCAAGAGCTCCGCCGTCAGCCTCGGCGAGATGAAGGCGCTCGCGAAGAGCTGGATCGAGACGCTGAATGTCAAGGCGATCAACGGCGACGCGCGCGTCATCGAACTGTCGGGCGGCAACCAGCAGAAGGTCGTGGTCGCAAAGGCGCTGGTCCAGAAGCCGCGGCTGATCATCTTCGACGAGCCGACGCGCGGCGTCGACGTGGGAGCGATCGCCGAAATCCACCAGCTGATCAACCGGCTGGCGGAGGAGGGGATCGCTGTCATGGTGATCTCGTCCTACCTGCCGGAAATCCTGCAGCTTTCGGACCGCATCCTGGTCTGCCGGCAGGGCCGGATCGTCGAGGAGTTCGACGGGCCGAAGGCCGACGAGGAGACCATCATGTACGCGGCAGTCCACTGATGGCGTTGGCGCCGAAGACCACGCGCCCGGTGCGCGAGGTGCGCACCATCGAGGACGTCGAGGCGATCGAGGCGTTGCCCTACGACGAACTCGTCCCGGCGCGGAACATCTACGATTTGCTCGCGGCGACAGCGGCGCAGGGCGGCGACCGGATGGCCGTCACCGTCCTGCGCTCGCCCGACCCGGCCGACATCGGAACGGCACTGACCCACACCGAACTGCTGGCCGATGTGACGCGAGCCGCGAACATGTTCCGCTCGCTCGGCATCGAGCCGGCGCAGGGCGTGGCGGCCTTCCTCGCGCCGACGCTGCCCGAACTGCCGGCGCTGCTCCTTGGCGCGCAGGTCGCGGGCACCGCCAGTTCGCTCAACTATCTGCTCAGCCGGGAGGCGATCGCCGATCTCCTCGACGCGGAGCGTGCGACCGTGCTCGTCGTGCCGGCGCGGGAGCTTGACGAGATGTGCTGGACAAAGGCCGAGGGATTGCGCGATCTCGTCCCGTCGCTGACCGAAATCGTCGTCATCGGCGGCTCCGGCAGCCTGCCGGCCGGCTACAGGCGCCTGCGCGACATATTTACGGCCCACCGCGCGGACCGTCTCGATTTCGCGCCCTCTGCGGACCGAAACACCGTCTGCGCGCTGTTCCACACCGGCGGCACGACGGGCCGTCCCAAGCTCGTCCGGCTCACCCACGGCAACCAGATTCACGCCGCCTTCGGCTTCGCCCAGGTGTTCGGCTACGACGAGCGCGACACCGTCATCAACGGCTTCCCGTTCTTCCATGTCGGCGGCACCATGACGGTCGGCCTCTCGGTGATCGCAGCCGGCGGCCACATCGTCGTGCCGTCGCCCTATGGCATGCGCCTGCCGCAGACCGTCGAGCGATACTGGTCGCTGGTCGAGGCTTTCGGAGCGACCGTCGTCGGCGGCGTGCCGACCTCGATCGCGGCGATCACCGACAGCTGGGTCGCGGGGTCGGATGTGTCGCGCGTGCGGATGGCGGTGACGGGCGGCGCGGTGTTGCCCGCCGCGGTCGGCGCGCGCTTCGAGGCGACGACCGGCATCCGTCTGTTCGAGACCTACGGCATGACCGAGACGGCGGCCGCGATCGCCTTCAATCCGGGCAGGGGCGCCCCGGTGGCCGGCAGCGTCGGCTTTCGCGCGCCGTTCTCGCAGACGCGCATCATCCGCTCCGGCCACGGCGAACCCGAGCCCTGCGCAGCGAACGAGACTGGGCTGGTCCAGGTCCGTGGCCCGCAGGTGTTTCCCGGCTATATCGATCCGGCCCACAACGTCGGCACGCTCGACGGCGATGGTTGGCTCACTACGGGCGACGTCGGTTACCTGGCTGAAGACCAGCGCCTCGTCCTGACAGGCCGCGAGAAGGATCTGATCGTCCGCGGCGGCCACAACATCGACCCGGCGGCGATCGAGGATGTCGCCAACCGCTTCGAGGGCGTGGCCGTCAGCGCCGCGGTCGGCATGCCGGACCAGTACGCAGGCGAAGTGCCGGCGCTCTTCGTCGTGTCCGCCCCCGGCGCCAAGGTCGATGTCGGCGCGCTGAGGCGGTATCTCGAGGCAAATGTCCACGAACCCCCGGCCAGGCCACGCAGCATCCTGCTGATCGACGCGCTGCCGGTGACCGCGGTCGGCAAGATCTTCAAACCCGCGCTGCGCGACCTTGCGATCGAGGAAAAGGTCCGTCTTGAAGCCGCCGCGCACTGCGGCCCCGAAGCGTCGGCGTCGGTGCGAGTCAGCCTTGACGAGCGGAAGCGGACGCTGGTCGACGTCACGGTCTCGCGGGCAACGGCCGAGGCGCTCGAAGCCCTGCATGCGGCCCTGAAGCCCCTGCCGCAGTCCTACACGGTTCGGGCGGCGAGCGGGTCGATACCAGACGACGGGGTCACCCTGGCCTTCGAGGGCGGCATCGCAGTGCTCACGCTCAACCGGCCGGACAGCATGAACGCGCTGTCGTCGCCGATGATGCACGTGCTGGAGCGTCGGCTGCGCGCCGTGGCGGAACTGCCTGGCCTGCGCTGCGTCGTCGTCACCGGTTCCGGCCGCGCCTTCTGTGCCGGCGGCGACCTGATCGAGTTCGAGCAGGCGCTCAAGGCCGGCGGCACGGCGCTGGTCGACATGCTCCGCTACAATCAGGACGTCCTCCAAATGGTGGAGGACCTGCCGGTCCCGGTCATCGGCGCGGCCAACGGAGTTGCCGTGGCGGGCGGGCTTGAACTCCTGCTCTGCTGCGACATCATCATCGCGGCCGAGGGCGCGAAGATGGGCGACGGCCACGCGAAATACGCGATCGTGCCGGCCGGCGGCGCAACCTTGCGCCTGCTGGAACGCATCTCGCCTTCGCGCGCGGCGCAGCTCTTCTATACGGCAGCCCTGCTCGACGCCGGGACGCTGCGCGAATGGGGCCTGGTCAACGAAGTGGTCCCCCGCGAGGAACTCATGGCCCGCGCGATGTCAGTTGCCCGCGAGATCTGCCACAGCAGTCCGGACGTCGTGCGGCACATCAAGTCGCTGACCCGTCGGGACGAACCGGGCCGCGCCGGGCGCTTGCGAAACGAGATCGCCAGCTTTGCCCGCCATGTCGACGGCGCCGACCTCGCCGTGGGCCTTGCCGCATTCCGGGACAAGCGGCCGCCGCGCTACTGATCCCGAAGGCTCTCCGTCTCCCTCAAGTTCTGCAAGAAATTTCACCATACGAATTTTCGTGCAAGTTGCTTGACACGAGCCTGCCGCGCTGTCATATCCGCTTCGTCGCGATAAAATTCGCGATATGAAATTTCTTGCAAACCATGCTCGATGCTGCCAGCATCAGGTGCGAGGCAAGAGACCAAGCGGAGGAGACAATGAAGCGTTTTGGACTGGCCGGGCCCTTGGCCGCGGCGACGATGACACTTGCCCTCGTCTCGACGGGGGGCGCATACGCCCAGAGCAAATTCCAGTGCGAACCGGGCGAGACCTACATCATGAACGTCATGGTCTCGGCCCACCCCTATTGGGTGCCCGTCTACCAGGGCTTCAAGCAGGCGGCCGAGGCGATGGGCTGCGAGACGGTGTTCTCGGGCACGCCCGACTATGACATCACCAAGCAGATCGCCTCGTTCGAGCAGGATCTCGTGAAGAACCCGGCCGGCATCCTGCTGCACCCGATGCAGTCGGATCCGTTCATCGAGCCGATCAACCGCGCGATCGACAGCGGCGTCGACGTGGTGACCTTTGCCGCCGACTCGCCGAAATCCAAGCGCACCGCCTACATCACGTCCGACAACCTCGCCGAGGCCAAGTTCGCGGCCGAGGAAATCGTCAAGCAGGTCGGCGACAGCGCCGAATACGCGGTGCTCGAGAATCCGGGCCAGAGCAACCACGACCTGCGCGTCACGGCGCTCATCGCCTACATGGAAAAGAACTATCCGAACATGAAGCTGGTCGGCCGCCAGGCGTCCAACCAGGACGCCAACGCCGCCAACCGGGCGACGGCATCCATGCTGCAGGCCAATCCGAACCTGAAGGCGATGTGGATTCCGGAGGCCGGCTCCGCCGAGGGCGCCGTCGCGGCGGTGCTCGAGGCCAAGGCCAAGGTGCTGATCCTGCACGCCGACGTCACGCCGGCCACGCTGGAGCACATCAAGGCGGGCAACATCCACATGTCGCTCAACCCGAACCAGGGCGTCCAGGGCTTCATGGGCTTCATCGCCACCTTCCTGGCGGCGCATCCGGACATGTTCGACCCGTTCAACGACTACAAGGTCTCGGGCTACAACCCGATGCAGATTCCTTTCATCGACAACGGGTTCGCGGTCATCACCAAGGACAATGCCGACTCATTCGACCTGAACAAATACATGGAAGGTCGCGATCCGAGCTGAGAGCGGCGGACCGCAGCGGCGATGCCCGCGCCACGCCATGCGGCGCGGGCATCGAACACCCACTCCTTGATGGAACGAAGCCAATGACGGCCGGCACGGACGACGACCTCATTCTCGACATCTCCAACCTGTCGAAATCCTTCGGGCCGATCCGCGCGCTGCGCGGCGTCAGGTTCCAGCTCCGCAGGGGAGAAATCCATGCGCTGGCCGGCGAGAACGGCGCGGGAAAGTCGACGCTGATGAACATCATCGACGGCATCCTGCGGCCCGACAGCGGCGAGATCCGCCTCGACGGCAAGCCCGTCGCCATTACCTCGCCGGCCATGGCGCAGGCGCTCGGCATCGGCTTCGTGCACCAGGAGATCGCGCTCTGCCCCGACATCACCGTGGCCGAGAACATCTTCATGGCCGTGACCAATTCCAGCCGCGCGCTGCTGATGGACTTTCGCGACCTGGAGCGGCGCGCCGCCGAAATCCTGCGCCGCCTGGGCGACATCGATCCCGCCGCACAGGTGCGCACGCTGTCGATCTCGCAGCAGCAGCTGGTCGAGATCGCCAAGGCCCTGACCCTCGACTGCCGTGTGCTGATCCTCGACGAGCCGACCGCGGCGCTGACTGAGCGCGAGGCGCAGATCCTGTTCGAGATCATGCACGCGCTGGCCGGCCAGGGCATTTCCATCATCTACATCTCGCACCGCATGGTTGAGATCTTCGACAATTGCGACCGGGTGACGGTGCTGCGCGACGGCCAGTACATCGCCACGATGAACGTCTCCGAGACGACGCCCGGCGAAGTGGTCAGCGCTATGGTCGGCCGCGTGATCGACAGTCTCTATCCGCCCAAGCTCGGCGAGGCGGAGCGCTCCGGCGACATCATCCTCGAGGTGCGAAACCTGACAGAGCGCCAGCGCTTCCGCGACGTCTCGTTCCAGCTCCGCAAGGGCGAGATCCTCGGGCTGGCAGGCCTCATCGGCGCTGGCCGCACCCAGATCGTCAAGGGCATCTGCAGGCTGGAGGGCGAGGTGACCGGAGAGGTCGCGCTGCATGGGCGCCCGCTGCGTCTGGCGCATTATGCCGACAGCATCGCGGCGGGGATCGTCTACCTGTCCGAGGACCGCAAGGGCGACGGCCTGTTCCTCGACATGTCGATCGCCGCCAATGTTTCGGCGTTGAGCGTCGAGCAGGTCGCAAGCCGCGCCGGAATCATCGACGACCGCCGCGAGACCGAACAGGCCGAGTGGCTGGGCGGCCGGCTGAACCTGCGCTACGGCCATGTCGGGCAACCCGTATCCGCCCTGTCCGGCGGCAACCAGCAGAAGGTCGCCATCGCGAAAATGCTTTCGGTCAGCCCCAAGGTGATCTTTCTCGACGAGCCCACGCGCGGCGTCGATGTCGGCGCCAAGGCCGAAATCCACCGCATCCTGCGCGATCTCGCGCGCGGCGGGGTGGGCATCGTGGTGATCTCCTCCGAGCTTCCGGAACTGATCGGCGTCTGCGACCGCGTACTCGTGGTGCGCGAGGGCCGCATCGCCGGCGAGGTGACGGGTGACGAGATGACGGAGGACAGGATCATGTATCTCGCGTCACTCGGTGAACAGCGGCCGGCGGCGGCATGAGCGCGGAGGGAACCATGTCGACCGTAGCGCCTTCGGGCAAGGAACGGGGCGCCCCGGGCGGCGTCGTGGACACGCTGCGCCGGCTGCTGCGGATGCGCGAGACGGGGCTCGTGCTGATCATCCTGGCGCTGTTCATCGCGATGTCGTTTGCCTCGCCCTACTTCCTGACCTGGAACAACATGCGCGCCATGGCGATGGCCTTCGCGGTCGAGGGCGTCGTGGTCGTCGGCATGACGATCCTGCTCATCTCGGGCGGCATCGACCTGTCCGTCGGATCGGTCACCGCGCTGGCGATGGTGATCGCGGGGCTGCTGTTCCTCAACGGCGTCGATCCCTGGGTGGCGTCGGCCATGGCCATTGCAGCTTGCACGGCCATCGGCGCGGCGATGGGCTTCTTCGTCACCCGGGTCGGCCTGCATCATTTCATTGTCTCGCTGGCGGTGATGGTGATCGCGCGCGGCCTGTGCCTGCTCGGCACGGGAGGGCGGCCGCTCGGCCTCTACACATTGCCGCCGGAGTTCAAATTCATCGGCCAGGGCTCGATCGGCGTCATCCCGGTGGTGATCGTCATCTTCGTCGTCGTGGTCGTCGCCTTCGACTTCCTGCTGCGGCGCACGACGATGTTCCGGAAAGTGTTCTACACCGGCAGCAACGAGAAGGCGGCCGCCTATTCGGGCATCCGCACCAAGAAGGTTGTGTTCCTGACGACAACGCTCTGCTCCGCGCTGTGCGGCGTGGCCGGCATCATCTACATGGCCCGCTTCGGCTCGGCCCAGCCGACCTTCGGCGTCGGCATGGAGCTCAACGTCATCGCGGCGGCCGTCATTGGCGGGGCCAGCCTCTCCGGCGGTTCCGGCACGATCTTCGGCGCGATCCTCGGCACGATCCTGTTGTCGGTGGTGTCGAGCTCTCTCGCGCTTCTCGACGTCTCGGTCTACTGGCAGGATATCATTCGCGGATCGATCCTGCTCACCGCGGTGACGATCGATCACTACCTCAACAAGCGGCGTGGCTGAGATGGCTGAGAACAGGGAAGATTTCGAGGCGATCCGCCAGATCTACACGGTTCTGGTGCTGCATTTCGTCGACGACATGAAGCAGTCCGACATCGCGCTCGCGCTGAACCTGTCGCCGTCCAAGGTGAATCGCCTCATCGCCCAGGGCCGGAAGCTCGGCATGGTGAAGATCGCCATCGAGAGCCCGTTCCAGCCGCTGGTGGACCTGGAGACCCGCCTGACCAGGGCCGGCGGCCTCTCGGCCAGCGTCGTGGCGCCGACGGTTCCCGGCAGCGCCGACACCACGCTGCAGCAGGTCGGCCGCGCGGCGGCCAACATGCTGCTGGAGACGCTGCGCGACGGCGACGTCATCGCCATCACTGGCGGCAAGGCGGTCAGTGCGGTGGTCGAGAACCTGTCGCCCGAGCGCGCCTTCGACGTGACCGTGGTGCCGCTCACTGGCGGCGTGCAGGGCAAGTTCTACACCGATGTCAATCATCTGGCCTCACGGCTGGCCGAGCGCCTCGGCGGCCGCACACTGTTGATGCACGCGCCGCTCTTCGCCGAAAGCCGCGAGCAGCGCGACATGCTGATGGACATGGCGTCTGTCAGGGAGGTGTTCGATCTCGCGCGCAAGGCCGCGGTCGCGCTGGTCGGCATCGGCTCCATCGTCACCGCCGGATCGAGCTATTACGATCTCAATCCGCTCACCAACACCAGCCGCGAACTGCTGATCGAAAGCGGCGTGCGCGGCGAGTTCCTGGCGCATCTGATCCGCGAGGACGGCTCGGTCGCCGACCATCCGCTGAACTCGCGCCTCGTCGCGCTTGAGCCCTCGGACCTGTCCCGCTGCCCCCGCACGATCGGCGTCGCGGCCGGACCAGAGAAGGTTCTGCCCATCCGCGCCGCCCTCAACGGCCGCTTCCTCGATGCGCTCGTCGTCGATGAGGAGACGGCCGGCGCCGTGCTCGAAGCCATGGAGCCTTTGCAGAATGTCGCATGAAATGCTTGTCCGCGAGATCGGCTCGTCGGGGGTCAAGGCGTCCACCATCGGGCTCGGCACCTGGGCCATCGGTGGCTGGATGTGGGGCGGCACCGACGAAGGCAAGTCGATCGCCGCGATCCATGCGTCGCTCGACGAGGGGGTCAGCCTCGTCGACACCGCGCCCGCCTACGGCATGGGCCTGGCAGAGGAGATCGTCGGCAAGGCGATCCGCGGCCGGCGCGACAAGGTCGTGCTGGCAACCAAATGCGGCCTCGTCTGGCACACGCGCAAGGGCAACCACTTCTTCGACTACGACGGCAAGCCGGTCTACCGCCATCTCGGCCGCGACTCGATCGTCTACGAACTGGAGCAGAGCCTGAAGCGGCTCGGCACCGACTACATCGACCACTACATCACCCATTGGCAGGATCCCACCACGCCGGTCGCCGAGACGATGGCGACGCTTGAAGACCTGAAGCGGCAGGGCAAGATCCGCTCGATCGGGGCGAGCAACCTGACCATCGCCGAGTTGGAAGCCTATGTCGCGGTCGGGCCGCTCGATGCGATCCAGGAAGAATATTCGATGATCAGGCGCGGCATCGAGGCGACGCTTCTGCCCGCCTGCGCGGCGCACGGCGTGTCGACGTTGAGCTACTCGTCACTGGCGCTGGGACTATTGTCGGGCGGCATCGGCCCGGAGCGCGTGTTCGAGGGCGATGACCAGCGCAAGGACAATCCACGCTTCTCGATCGCCAACCGCGAAAAGGTCGCGCGGCTGATGCGCGAGATCGGACCGATCGCCGAGGCGCACCGGGCGACGCCCGGCCAGATCGTCATCGCCTGGACCCTGCAGCAGCCCGGCATCACGTTTTCGCTCTGCGGCGCGCGCAATCAGGACCAGGCCCGGGAAAACGCCAAGGCGGGGCGCATCCGCCTGTCACCCACCGACATCCACACGATCAGCGAGGCCGCCACGCGCCATCTGACAGACCTCGACGCCTGACCGCCCACCCCGAAAACGACCAAGGACCAGCGCCGTACCTGTGACGGCGAACGACACCCCATGCCTGAACAGAGAGACGCAAACCTCGACCTGATCCGCCAAGATGGCGTCTTCGACGTCATCGTCGTCGGCGGCGGCATCAACGGCATCGGCGTCTACCGCGAACTCGCGCTGCAGGGTCTTCGTGTGCTGCTCGTCGAGCGCAACGACTTCTGCTCCGGCTGCAGCGCCGCGCCGTCGCGCATGATCCATGGCGGCCTGCGTTATCTTGAGAACGGCGAGTTCGATCTCGTCTGGGAATCGTTGCGCGAGCGCGACGCGCTGTTGCTCAACGCGCCCCACATGGTGCGCGCGCTGCCAACGACCATTCCGATCAACTCGCTCTTCTCCGGCTTGCTAAACGGGGCTGCGGGGTTTCTCGGCATGACCAGCCGCCCCGCGAGCCGAGGCGCGCTGCCGATCAAGATCGGGCTGATGCTCTACGACTGGACCACCCGCCACCGTCGCCTGCTGCCGAAGCATCGCTTTCGCGGCGCGCGCGAGACGCTGGAGAACTGGCCGGCGCTGTCGCCGCGGCTGCGCTTCTCCGCGACCTATTTCGATGCGTGGATCAGCTACCCGGAGCGGCTTGGACTCGAACTGGTGCTCGACACGAAACAACTTGCCCCGGCAAGCGTGGCGCTGAACCATGCGGAGATCACGCAACATGGCGAAGGCTTCCGCGTGATCGACCGGCCCACTGGCGCGATCATGCAAGTGACGGCCCGGGCAGTGGTCAACGCCACCGGGGCCTGGCTGGACGAGTCGCTCGGCCACCTGTCGGCTCGCGAGGAGGGGGCCGAGCGCTTCATCTCCGGCACCAAGGGCTCGCACCTGATCCTCGACTGCCCGCCGCTCCACGAGGCTCTGGGCGGTCACATGATCTTCTTCGAGCGGGAGGACGGGCGCGTCTGCATCATCTTCCCCTATCTCGGCAAGGTGCTGGCCGGATCGACTGACATCCGCGTCGACAAGGCGGACCGCGTGCGCTGCGAGCCCGAGGAGCGGGACTACATCCTCGGGGCGGTGCGGGAAGTGTTCCCCGCGGTGCCGCTGTCATCCGAAAACGTCGTCTACAGCTACAGCGGCATCCGGCCGCTCCCGAAGAGCGACCATGAATTCACCGGCCGCATCTCGCGCGGCCATTTCATCCACCGCGTCGACGGCGCGGTGCCGCAGTTCTGCATGGTCGGCGGCAAGTGGACGACTTTCCGCGCCTTCGCCGAACAGGCTGCCGACGTCGTGCTGGAGGAACTCGGCCGCGCGCGCATCCGTGATACAATCGGCCTGGCCATCGGCGGTGGCGCCGGTTTTCCCAAGGATGCATTGGAACTCGAAAGGTCGCTCGTGGCGCGCCATGGCATCAGCGTCGAACGCGCAGCCTGGCTGGTCGATGCCTATGGCACGCGCGCCGACGACCTGCTCGGCTTCTGCATTGGACGGCCCGACGACGTGCCGCTCCAAGGCGATTGCTGCGTGACACCGGCGGAAGTCGCCTTCCTGGCCCGGAACGAACTCGTCGTCGGGCTGGAGGACATGCTGCTGCGCCGCACGCCGCTGGCGATCCGCGGTGAAGTGTCCACCGCACTGATCGACAGCGTCGCCGCGGCAATGGCGAAGGAGCTTGGCTGGAGCGCGGAGCGGCGGGCGCAAGAGGTCGCCACCGTCATCGGCAATCTGGCGAACTACCATGGTGTCTCGCTCGAGATGCTGGAACAACGAACCCGCGACAGGAGCACTGCATGCGTCTGAGCACCAAGGCCCGCATGAACCGGCTGTTCACGAATGGAGGTTGCCTCGACGTGGCGCTCGACCACGGGGTCTGCAACGAGCCCGGCTTCCTCGTCGGGCTGGAGGACATGGCCGGCGTGGTCGACACGCTTATCCGCGCCAGGCCGGACGCTATCCAGATGGCCTACGGCCAGGCAGACCTGCTGCAGTCGAGGCCTGAGAAGGACAAGCCGGCGCTGGTCATGCGCATCGACATGGGCAATCCCTACAATGCCGAGCGCCACAAGGTGATGTGGTCGCTGCTGCAGAACCATGACGAGCCGATCATCGGCGCGCTGGAGATGGACGCCGCCTGCGTGGTGGTCAACCTGTTCATGCTGCCGGACGAGCCGGACCTGTTCCGCCAATGCGTCGAGAACATCAGCAAGGTCCGGGCGGCTTGCCATCGCTACGGCATGCCGCTCATGATCGAACCGCTGGTGATGCTGCCCAACGAGGTGCGCGGCGGCTACCAGGTCGACGGCAATGCGGAGAAGATCGTGACGCTGGTCCGCCTCGCCTCGGAAATGGGCGCCGACATCATCAAGGCCGACCCGACCGACGACCCGGCGGACTTCCACCGCGTCGTCGAGGCGGCACGGGTGCCGGTGCTGGTGCGCGGCGGCGGCAAGGAAGATCTCAAGGCGGTGCTGGCGAAGTCGGCGGCGTTGATGCAGCAGGGCGCCAAGGGCATGGTCTACGGTCGCAACATCTACCAGCATTCGAACCCCAAAGCCGTTGTCAACGCCCTGATGGCCATGATCCATCACGGCGCTGGTGGCGACGAAGCATGGGACATCTACAACCGTGGCTGATGGTGGCCCCTATCTGCTCGGCCTCGACGCCGGCAACACCGTCATCAAGGCCGTCCTGTTCGACGCGCGCGGCCGGCAGGTTGCGGCCCACGGCATCGACGGCGCGACCCACAAGCCGGCCGCCGGAATGGTGGAGCGATCCGTGCCGGAGCTGTGGGAGAACGCCAAGGCGGCGATATCCGGCTGCATCGGCGCGGCAGGCATCGACCCGCGCGACATCGCGGCCATCGGCACGGCCGGACATGGCAACGGCCTCTATCTGCTGGACCGCGACGGCGGGGCGCTGATCGGCATCCAGTCGCTCGACACACGGGCCGCGGCGCTGGCAGCGCAGCTGGATGCGGAAGTCGGCGCCGAGATGCACGCGATCGGTCTGCAGAGGCCTTGGCCCTCGCAGACGCCGACCTTGCTCGCCTGGCTCAAGCGGCACCGGCCGGAAGTCTACCAGCGTGCCGGAACCCTGCTGTTCGCCAAGGATATCCTGACCTGGCGCCTCACCGGCGAGCGCGCCAGCGAGATCTCCGACATGTCGGGCGCGGGTCTGTTGCGGCTGCCGCAGGCGGACTACGACACCGATCTCCTGGCGCTCTACGGTCTCGAGGACGCCGCCGGCCTGCTGCCGCCGCTGCTCCAGCCGTCCAGCGTCGTCGGAACTGTCACGGCGGAGGCGGCAGCCGCGACCGGGCTGGCGCAGGGCACACCCGTGGTCGCCGGCTATTTCGACGTCGTCGCATCGGCGCTCGGCTCCGGCGCGGTCGGAACCGGGGCCGCCTCGGTGGTCGTCGGAAGCTGGTCGATCAATCAGGTCTTCTCGGATGCGCCGGTGCGCGACGACCGCGTCTTCATGGTCACCGCCTACGGTCCCGGCCTCTTCATCAACATGGAGAACAGCGCGACATCCGCCGCCAACCTCGAATGGTACGTCCGCGCCCTGATCGAGCGCGGCGGCCACCACGACGATCCATTCGGCTTCGTCAACGATGTCGTCGCCGGAGTGGCCCCAGCGCATGACGATCCGCTGTTCCATCCGTTTCTGTACGGCGGCCGCCTCGGCGCGCATCAGCGCGGCGGTTTTTTCGGGCTTGCGGGCTGGCACGGGGAGGGGCATCTGTTGCGCTCGATCTTCGAGGGCGTGATGTTCGAGCATCGCCGTCATATTGGGGTGCTGGCCGAAGCCGGCGTGACCTTCTCGACCGCCGCCCTTTCCGGCGGCGGCTCGCGCTCGGCCTATTGGGCGCAGATGTTCGCCGACGGTCTCGGCGTTCCGGTGACCGTTGCGGAGGCGCGGGAAACAGGCGCTCTCGGAGCGGCCATGGCGGCCGCAATCGGCGTGGGGCTCTATGCCAACGAAGCCGAGTCCGTGGCAGCCATGGCGCGGCCGGCGCGATCCTTCACTCCCGATCCGGCGATGCGAGCGCACTATGACCGGCGCTATGCAATCTGGACGCGACTGACCGAAGCGATGGACCCGCTGTGGCGGCAGCTCGCCGCGCCGGAGACGTCGGCGTGACCGAGGGCCGCTACGACTACATCATCGTCGGCGCTGGCACGGCCGGCTGCGTGCTGGCCAACCGGCTCACCCAGAATCCCGCCACGCGCGTCCTCCTGCTCGAAGCCGGCGGCTCGGACAATTACCACTGGGTGCACATTCCCGTCGGCTATCTCTACTGCATCGGCAATCCGCGCACCGACTGGATGATGAAGACAGCGCCGGAGCCGGGCCTCAACGGCCGCTCGCTGGTCTATCCACGCGGCAAGGTGCTGGGCGGCTGCTCGTCGGTCAACGGCATGATCTACATGCGCGGCCAGGCCGCCGACTACGACGGCTGGCGCCAGATGGGCAATGTCGGCTGGGGCTGGGACGACGTTCTGCCCTATTTCCTCAAGTCCGAGGATCACTACGGCGGAAAGTCCGACCTGCACGGCGCCGGCGGCGAGTGGAAAGTGTCGAAGCAGCGCCTCACCTGGGACATCCTGCGGGCTGTCCAGGAGGGTGCGCGGGAGTTCGGCATCGAGCCGCGCGCGGACTTCAACGACGGCAACAACGAAGGGTCCGGCTTCTTCGAGGTCAACCAGAAGCGAGGCCTGCGCTGGAACGCGGCCCGGGGCTTCCTGCGGCCGGCGCTGAAGCGGCCGAACCTGCGGCTCGTCACGCACGCGCTGACGCAAAGCCTGATCATCGAGGGAAAGGGGGTCGCAGGCGTGCGCTACCTGCGCGACGGCGCGCTGCATGAGGCGCGCGCGGACGGCGAGGTGCTGCTCGCGGCCGGCTCGATCAATTCGCCCAAGCTGCTGGAACTGTCGGGCGTCGGGCGGCCCGATGTGCTGCAAGGCATCGGCGTCGATGTCGTTCACGAGAGCCCGGGCGTCGGCGAAAACCTCCAGGATCACCTGCAGATCCGTACCGTCTACAAGGTGTCGGGCGCGAAGACGCTCAACACCATGTTCAACAGCTATTTCGGCAAGGCGTCCATCGCGCTGCAATACGCGCTGATGCAATCGGGCCCGATGTCGATGGCGCCAAGCCAGTTCGGTATGTTCACGAAGTCGGACCCGTCGCGCGCGACGCCAGACCTGGAATACCACGTCCAGCCGCTGTCGACGGACCGGCTGGGCGACCCGCTGCATGCCTTTCCGGCGATCACGATGTCGGTGTGCAACCTGCGGCCGGACAGCACCGGCAGCGTGCATGCGGTGAGCCCCGAGCCGGACAAGCAGCCCGAGATCAGGCTCAACTATCTCTCCGCCCAGAGCGACCGGGACGTGGCCGTGACCTCGCTTCGGCAGGCGCGGCAGATCATGACCGCAAAAGCCTTGGCGCGCTACCGGCCCGAGGAGATCCTGCCAGGCCCGGCGCACCAGACCGACGAGCAACTGATCACCCAGGCCGGCAACATCGGCACGACGATCTTCCACCCCGTCGGAACGTGCAGGATGGGTCAGGACGAGCGAGCTGTCGTGGGGCACGACCTGCGGGTCCATGGTCTCGAAAGACTGCGCGTTATCGACGCTTCGGTCATGCCGAAGATCGTTTCCGGAAACACGGCGTCGCCGGTCGTCATGATCGCCGAAAAGGCGGCCGACATCATCCGTGCGTCATCGCGGTAGCCGGGCGTGATCGCCGGGCAGTTCACCCGATCTCGATCAAAGCCTTGATCAGCCCCGACTTTTCGTGCGCCCAGCGCTGCAGGTCGTCGACGGCGCCGTGCAGGCTCGTGCGGTGGGTGATCAGCCTGTCCACCGGCGCCGACCCGTCCCGGATGGCCGCGACGACGCGCTCGAAATCCTCCGCCGTGGCGTTCCGGCTCGCTAGAAGCGTGAGTTCCTTGCGATGGAAATCGGGGTCCATGAACCGGATCTGGTCCTTGACGACGCTGACGAGCACATATCGGCCGCCATGCGCCGCGTAGTCGAAGCCTTTCTCCATCGCGGCCGCGCTTCCGGTCGCGTCGAAAACCACGTCGAACCCTTCGCCCGAGGTGAATTGGTCCAACGCCTGAGAATGATCCTGATCGGCGACGACGGGCGTGACGCCGAGGATTGCGGCGACGGCGTGGGCGCGGTCCCCGTCGCGGTCCATCACCGCGACGGCCCCGCCTGACAGATGCGCGAACAGCGCGACGCCGATGCCGATCGGGCCGGCCCCGACGACCAGCACGCGGTCCTGCGCCGTCACGCCGCCGCGGCGCACCGCATGCGCGCCGATGGCGAGGAACTCGACCGTCGCGCCCTGATCGAGCGAGAGCCCTTCGATCGGGATAAGATTTGCCGGCGGCAGGGACAACAGGCCCGCCATGCCGCCATCCTGGTGCACGCCGAGCACGGAGACGCGGACGCAGCAATTGGGTTTGCCGCGCCGGCAGGCGATGCACCTGCCGCAGGCGAGGTAAGGGTTGACGGCGTATCGCCGCCCCGGCTCCACGCCGCTCGCCGAGGGAGCATCGACCACCTCGACCGCCAGCTCGTGACCCATGATCCGTGGGTACTGCAGGAACGGATGCTTGCCCTCGTAGATATGGTAGTCGGTGCCGCAGATCCCGACCCGCCGCGGCCGAACGACCACATGCGACGAATCCGGCGCCGGGGCCTGGCGACGCTCGATGATCAGCTTGCCCGGCTCCACGCAGACGAGGGCTTCCATGGACTGCACGTCGGTGTCTTTCGATGTCCGTGCGGGGGGCCGCACTCTGGGAAGGGGGAACGAGGGCCGGGCTCGAAGCCGGCCCTCGTACAGGTCACTTGAATTCGGCCATATTAGCCTTGGTGACAAGCGCCGCGCCAGAGTCGATCAGCGATTCGACCTTCTCGCCGTGGATCGCCTTGACGAGAGCCTCGACGCCCAGCGACGCCATCTTGGTCGGGAACTGCGCGACCGTGGCATTCTCGATTCCGGCTTCCAGCGCCTCGGCCTCGCCGCAGCAGAAGTCGAAGCCGACCAGGATGACCTTGCCCGCCAGGTTGGCGTTCTTGATCGCCTGCGCGGCGCCGGCGGCCGGCGGACCGCAGGCGGCGTAGATCGACTTCAGGTCGGGGTTGGCAGTGAGGAGATCCTGCGCCACGTTGATGCCCTTCTCCTCGGTGCAATCGGTCGCTCCCGAGCCGACGATCTTGACGTCCAGTCCGCCAAGGCCTTCCTTCATGCCGTTGACGCGATCGTCCAGCGACGGAACTCCGGGCACGCCTTCGAGAATGCCCATCGTGTCGCCGGCCTTCAGCACCGACTTCAGATACTCGCCGGCGATCTTGCCGGCATTGTAGTTGTTGGTGGTGGCCAGCGCCGTCCGTCCGGTCCAGCCGGGGATGTCGTTGTCCATCAGCACGACCTTGACGCCGGCTGCGATGGCCTTGTCGAGCGCGGTCGCGACGGTCGGGTCGACCGGGGTGATGGCGATGCCCTTCACGCCCTGGGTCACCATCGATTCGATCTGGGCGATCTGGCCTTCGATGTCGGTCGCCGAAGCGCCCTGCCCGAAGACGATCTCGATGCCTGGATTGGCCGCCGCGTAGTCCTTGGCCGCGTTCTCCATCGTGGCGAAGAACGGCACCGGAAACTTGGTGATGAAGCCAATCTTGACGGCGTCGGCTGCGGTTGCAGGGGCGGCCATGCCAAAGGCGATGACGGCTCCCGCCAGTACTGAACGGATGCTCACGGTGCTCCTCCCTCTCTTATCGACCGCTCCCCTTGAGCGATCTCCAAATCGTCTGCGTTTGCCGGAGACGAATTCCTTCAGGCCTCGGCGCCTACGATCAGCGACACCAGTTCCTGCTGGTTCGCGCGTCCGGGCTTCAGCTCGCCAACCTTGCGCCCCTGCCGCAGCACCACCGCGCGGTCGGCAAGTTCGATGACGTGTTCCATGTTGTGCGTGATCAGGATCACCGCGTTGCCCTCGTCGCGGAGCTGCCTGACCAGATCGAGAACCTTGCGCGACTCGCGCACGCCAAGCGCCGCGGTCGGCTCGTCGAGGATGACGATCTTGCGGGCGAAGACGGTCGCGCGGGCGACCGCGATCGCCTGCCGCTGTCCCCCCGACATCAGCGCCACCGGCGCGTCGAACTTCGGCAGGCGGACCTTCAGGCGGTCGATCACCGACGCAGCCTCCCGGTCCATCTCGCGGGCGCGCAGGAAACGCATTCCGCGCGGCAGCCAGGCCGGAAACGCCAGTTCGCGGCCGCAATAGAAGTTCTGCGCCGGCGTCAGGTTGTCGAACAGCGCAAGGTCCTGGTACACCGTCTCGATGCCGGCGCTTCGCGCCATTGCGGGCGTCGCCAGCGATGCCACGTTGCCGTCCAGCCGGATCTCGCCCTCATCCAGCGCATGCACGCCGCTGATGCAGCGCACGAGCGTCGACTTGCCGGCGCCGTTGTCGCCCAGGAGCGCCAGAACCTCGCCGCGATACGCGTCGAGGCTGACGCCCTTCAGCGCGTGCACCGCGCCGAAACGCTTGTGGCCGTCGCGGACCGAAAGGACAGGGGCCTCGCTCATTGCGCCCTCGTCTGGTTCATCCGCGCGCGTCCCTCGAGATGGTTGCGCAGCACGTCGGCCTCGACGGCGAGCACGATGATCAGCCCGATCGCGATCATCTGGTAGAAGACGTCGACATTGAGCAGGTTCAGCGCGTTGCGGATGACGCCGATCATCAGCGCCCCGACCAGCGCGTGGCCGAGATGTCCGCGTCCGCCGAGGAAGGACGCGCCGCCGATGATGACGGCCGCGATCGTGTCCAGTTCGAGCAGGTTTCCGTAGAGCGGCGATGTCGCGCCCGTCCGGCCCGACAGCACGACCGCGCCAATCCCCGCGCAGAGACCGGCGAAGGCATAGGTCGACACAAGCACCCACTTGACCGGAATGCCCATCTCGACCGCCGCCTTCGGATTGCCGCCGACGGCGTAGGTCCAGCGGCCCCAGACCATCGCCTTCATCATGACGAGAACCAGGAGCGCCACGCCGAACGCGACGAAGAATGAGTTCGGCACTCCGAGCGACGAGGTTTCGCCGAGATAGTTCACCCCCGCGGGCATGCCGCGCATCGTGGTGTGGTTGACCGACAGTTCGAGCGCCAGGCCCCTGCAGATGCTGAGCGTTGCGAGCGTGATGATGAAGGGATGCGGCAGCCGGCCGAACACATAGACCGCGCCGTTGACGAACCCGACCAGCGTCCCCGTCGCCAGCATCGCGAGGATGACGAGGAAGGCCGAGTCCGAGACGCGGAACACCAGCCCGCCGATGACCGTCGCCAGAGCCAGGTTCGCGCCGACGGACAGGTCGATGCCGCGCGTCAGGATCACCAGCTGCTGTCCCATCGCGACGATGGCGATGACGGCCGTCTGCGCGAGGATGTTGCCGATATTGACCGGCTTGAGGAAGTTCGGCGTCAGCAGGCTGATGACCAGCACGAGCAGCACGAGAATGACGATCGGCCCGAAGCTCAGCAGCCTGAGGCCGATGGCCACGCCCGCGGAACCCGCACGATCTTCTCCGCCGCGGGCCCCGGACATCGCGTCCGGCTCCCTCGTTGCCTCGGCCAACACGGCCTCCTCCCGAATGGCTTCTTATAGAGAAAAAGCCATCCGAACCCGCTCGTCAAATTGTTTTTTATCGATTAAAAGTCAGATAAGTGGGTTGCGCAGGAGGCAGATGTGAAGACCGACAGCGTGTTCAAGCGTGCCTATAACGATGCCATCGACATGATGTCGCGGCTCAAGGACGGCGAACCGCTACCGTCGGAGAACACGCTCAGCGTCCAGCTGGGTGTCAGCCGGACGACGGTCCGCAAGGTCATCGCGTCGCTGCGGTCGAGCGGCGTCGTGTCCGGCTCCGGGCGGGACCGCAATGTTCATCCCACGACCCAGGCGATGCGGAGGTTCCCCCAGGATGAAACCGTCCCCATGGCGGCGCAGGTTGAGGAGCGGTTCATGGAATGGCTGTTGCGCGACAATGCGCGGCCCGGCACCGCGATCAACGAACTCGACCTCGCGCGCAAGTTCGGCGTGGCGACGACCGGCATCCGCGAGTTCCTGAACCGCTTCCAGCGCTTCGGCTTGATCGAGAGGCGTCCAAATGCCGGATGGGTGCTGAAAGGGTTCACGGCCAGCTTCGCGCTGGAGCTGTTCGAGATCCGCGAGATGTTCGAGCTGCGCTCGGCCCGCGCGCTGGCGGCCTTGCCGGACAGTTCGCAGCACTGGCGCCAGCTTGAGGGTCTGCAGCAGGAGCACCTTGCGTTGCTTGATGAGATCGAGACGCGGTACCATGACTTTTCCGACCTCGACAGCCGGTTTCACCGGCTGATCAGCACGGCCGCGCCGAACCGCTTCATCGACTCGTTCTACGACATCATCACGGTGATCTTTCATTACCATTACCAGTGGAACAAGCATGACGAGCGCCAGCGCAACGAAGTCGCGATCCGCGAACATCTGACTTACATCGAGGCGCTGTTCAGCCGGAACATCGGCATGGTCGAACTGGCCTGCCGGGCGCATCTGCTGTCAGCGCGCGACACGCTGCTGCGCTCCACCTCGAGCCGGTAGAGTCTAGTCTTGCGAACGTTTGACCGGTGTCGCGACTTCGCATAGTCCTTCTTCCAGTGGGGGGACACACTATGCAGTCGTGGGGCCGTTGTGTTGCGGCGGCGGTGTTCGCAGCCGGCGCTCATTGGGCCGGCGCGGCGGCGGCGCAGGACTGCACCGCCGACAACATCTGCGCCGCCGCCAGTCAATCGACCGGCACGATGACCATCGACGTCTACGAATCCGATGGCCGGCGCAACGACAATTTCCAGACCCGGATCACCGCGCGGATCGGCGACGGTCCCTTGCTCTACGACCAGATCGTCTATCGCGATCTTCCGGATCCGATGGTGCAGGCAGCCTTGGAGGCCGCCCGGGAGGCGATTCGAGACGAAGGCGGCGACAGCGTCGACATCGCGGAGCCCGACTTCATCGAGGAGGATTTTTCCGAGGAACTGGACCAGATCTTCACCGAAACCAGCGAGTTCGACCGTCCCGGCGGTACGCTGACTTCGGTGCAGACCACGTCCGGCGACGCGCCCAACAATGTCGTGCTGGCCGGCGACCGCGGCGGCTGCTTCGACGCCGGGGCGACCGGCCCGACCAACACGCCGCCCTTCACCGGCCGCTTCCCGGATTGCGACACCTACGACGAATCGCCCGTGCCGCCGTTCACGGTCAACACCAACACCCACACGACCGTGGTCACCGAGCATGTGTACTTCTCGTTCACCAACGAGGACTGGATCATCCGCCAGCACTACGCCGTGGTGGGCACTAGTGACGAACTCCTGGTCAACCCGCAGGCGCTGGCAGACGCGACCCTGGGCGTTGCCTATCGGCAGGAGATAACGGCCACCGGCGGCGTCGCGCCCTACACTTTCGACATCGCAGCCGGCGGCCCTCCCGCCGGAATCGAACTGAGCAGCACGGGCGTCCTTGCCGGGACGCCGCTGGCCGGTGGATCGTTTCCGCTGACCGTCCGCGCGACCGACGCGAACGGGAAAACCGGCGAGGCGTCATACACCTTGCGCGTGACACAGGCGGCGACGTCGGTATCGATCGCCAGCGACATCAACCCCTCGTCGTTCGGCCAGCCGGTCACCTTCACCGCGACGATCGCCACGCCGCCCGGCGGGCCTGCCGCTGGCGGAACGGTCTCATTCTTCGATGGGGCAACGCTGCTCGGAGCCGTCGACCAGACATCCGGCGCGGCGTCGTTGACCACTTCGGCGCTGGCCGCAGGGACGCACAGCATCACCGCCGCCTACGCCGGCAATGCCGACTATGGGTCCAGCGTGTCGCCGCCGCTGACGCAGCAGGTGCGGGCGCTCGGCACGATCATGATCCGGCAGACTGTCATCGGCAGCGACGGCACGTTCCAGTTCACGTCCGCCGAGCCCAGCCTCAACTTCACCATCGAGACACAGGACGGCGTCGGCGAAGGTCCGGCGGCTTCTCTGCCCGCCGGCTCATACCGCGTCCAGGCCGCCGACCGCTCCGCCGACGGCTTCGTGCTGTCCTCCATCTCCTGCAACGACGGCGATTCGGTCGGCGATGCGGCCGCTCGCGAGGTCGAGATCGTTCTGGCCGCGCAGGAGCAGGTCGTCTGCACCTTCGCCAGCACAAACACCCGCGAGATCACCAGCGAGGTGATCCAGGAATTCATGGACACCCGCGCCGCGCTCATCCTCGAAAACCAGCCGGACAGCCAGCGCCGCATCGACCGGCTCAACGGTCTCGCCGGGACCAATCCGGTGGAATCGATGCTGGGCGGCTTGCCCGGCCTTTCCGGCGGCCGATCGATGAGCGTCTCGGCGAGCGTCGCCTCCATGCGCCATCCCGGCGACTCGCCGAGCGCCTTCGACATCTGGTTCGACGGCCGCTTCGCCCGCTTCGAGGCCAATGGCGCCAGCGGAAACTTCGGCCTGGCGACGTTGGGCATCGACTATCTGGTCAGCGAAAACCTGCTGGTCGGCGCCTTTGCCCAGATCGACCGCATGGATGGCTTCGTCTCATCGGCGGGCGGTTCGGCGGAGGGCACCGGCTGGCTGGCAGGGCCGTACGTGACCGCCCGCCTCGCCGACAATCTCTTCTTCGACCTGATCGCCGGAGCCGGTCGGTCAAGCAACGAGGTCAGCCCGCTCGGCACCTACACGGACACGTTCGACGCCACACGCTGGCTGGTCAGCGGCACGTTGCAGGGCGACTGGACACAGGGCGCCTGGACCCTGTCGCCGCGCGCGCGGCTGTCCTGGTTCCACGAAAAATCGGACCCCTATGTCGACAGCCTCGGCGTCGCCATCCCCTCCGTCGAAACGGGCCTCGGCCAGTTCGCCTTCGGTCCCGGCGTCTCCTACAGGCATCATCTCGAAAGCGGCGCCGTGCTCGACTACAGCCTTCGCCTCGACGGCATCGTCGATTTCGGCAATGGCGACGAGGATTTCCGCGCCCGGATCGAGGGCGGCATCGCGGGAACGCTGGCCAATGGCTGGCGGGTCGGACTCTCGCTCGCCTATGGCGGCATCGGCTCGGACGCGGTCAGATTGTATGGCGGCAGCCTGAAGATTTCCGCGCCACTGAACTGACAGGCGGCGCGACGCGTCTTTCCGATGGCGCCCGGCCCAAGGCTGCGGCAGGTGCAGCCAGGCGCTTGATCCAGGCGACGCTTGCCGTTGACGGCGGCGACACTGCCGTTCAGGTAAGCGCAACCGACAGTCCCGAGCCGCCTTCCATGCACCCCCATGGTCCTGCCACCCATCGTCCATCGGTTTGCCGATGAACACGGACCGCGCTCCCGCCGCGGTGATCTGGTCGCTCGGCGCGACGCAGATCATGGGCTACGGCACGCTGTTCTACAGTTTCGCCATCCTCGCGCCGGCAATTTCCGCAACGTTCGGCTGGGCCGAGCAATGGACGTATGGAGCATTGTCGGTGGCGCTGGTCATCGGCGGCCTGGTCGCGCCGACTGCCGGAAAACTTGCCGATCGGGTCGGGGCAGGGCGGGTCATGACATGGGGCTCGCTCGCGGCGGCGCTGGCGCTGGTCGCCGCCGGCCTCGCCCCGAACGGACCGGCCTTCATCGCCGCGCTTTTCGCGATGGAGATCGCGGCGTCCTTCGTCCTCTACGCCACCGCCTTCGTGGCGATCGTCCAGGTCGGCGGCAAGCGGGCGACGCTGTCTATCACCCACCTGACCCTGATCGCCGGCTTCGCCTCGACGCTGTTCTGGCCGTTCACCACCTGGCTGCATGGATTTCTCGACTGGCGGCAGGTCTACTTCCTGTTCGCCGCGCTCAACGTCGCACTTTGCCTGCCGCTGCATGCCTGGATCGCCAGCATTGCGCGCAGGCGCAGCGGCGCCGCCGCCCTGCCGCCGGAGGCCGCGGGCGAGGCGCCGGCTCCGGTTCCGCCGCCGCCGGTCCGCCGCCGCGCCATCTTTCTGCTGATGCTGGCCGGCTTCGCCGCCGAAGGTTTTGTCCTGACCTCGATCCTGATCCACATGGTGCCGCTGACCGGAGCGCTCGGCATGGGCGCGGCCGGCCTGTGGGCCGCGACGCTGTTCGGTTCGGCGCAGGTGGCGAGCCGGCTGGTCAACATGGTGTTCGGTGGCAGGTTGAAACAAACCTGGCTGGCGATCATCGCGGCCTGCCTGCTGCCGGCAGGATTGTTCACACTGCTCGGCACGACGCCATGGCTGCCTGGGGCGCTTGCCTTTGTCGTGATGTTCGGCATGGGATCGGGCCTGAACAGCATCATCAACGGCACGCTGCCGCTCGAACTCTTCGGCCGCGACGGCTATGGCGCGATGGTCGGCTGGGGCAGCGCCGCGCGGCAGTTCTCCGCCGCCTTCGCGCCATTCGGCCTCTCGGCCATGCTGGCGGGAATCGGTGTCCGGCCCTCGCTCCTGGTCCTCGCCCTGCTGGCCTTGTTCGGTGTCGCCGCCTTCGCGTCGATCGCCGTGCTTCAGCGCCGCGCCCTCACTCCGCGACCGGAATGACGTCGACCGACTGTTCCGACGAGTGCCGCCCGATCGTGCGCAGCACGCCGATGATCGGGGCGACGTCGGCGTAGTCGCGGCCATAGCCGATGACGATGTGGTCGTTGCCGGCGAGCATGCGGTTGGTCGGGTCGAACTCGCGCCAGCCGGCCTCGCGGCCGCACCAGACGCTGACCCAGGCATGCATGGCGTCCGCGCCTTCGAGGCGCACCTTGCCCGGCGGCGGGATGGTGCGGATGAAGCCCGAAACATAGCCCGCGGGAATGCCAAGGCCACGCAGACCGGAAATCATCACATGCGAAAAGTCCTGGCAGACGCCGGCCTTCAGCTCGAACGCCTCCGGCGACAGGGTGCGCACCGTCGTCGCTTCGCCGTCATAGTCGAAATCGGCGTGGATCCGCCTGCAGAGATCGAGCGCCACTTCGCAGACGCTGCGGCCGCCGGCAACGCTCGCCCGCGCATAGTCGGTGATCGCCGGCAGGATTGGCGCATGCAGGCTCGGCGGCAGGAAATGCTGCGGCGACGAGGCGTCCAGTGTCAGAGCTTGCGCGACCTCGCGTCGCAGCCCGTCGAGATCGGGCGAGACGTCCGGCGCGCCTTCCGGCCGCAGCACGCTCACCCGCGCCTTCATCGTCAGGTCGAACGCGTCATGCGGTTCGCGAAACGCGATCGAGGTCACCGCATTGCCGAAGAAGTCCGTGAAGGCGGTCCGCTCGCTCGGCGCCGGGTCGACGGCGATGTTGGCCGCGATCACCCGCTGCATGCCCGGCAGCGTCAGCGGCATGGTGCGCAGGTGATGCCGTCCGCCCTCGACGGTCGAGGGGTAGTCGTAGTGCAGGTTGAGGCGGATGTCGTACAGCATCAGGCGAAATAGGTCCGCGACAGCAGGTCCGAGACATTGCCCAGCCCCGAGACGATCTCGTTGAACTGCGGCGTGTCGAGGTCCTTCGCCTCGCTGATCGACAGTTTCGTGTGCAGGTTCAGCACTTCCTTGGCGGCCGGAGACAGGTGGGCGGCCTCGTTGCCGGGAAGCTCGCCGATCTCGGCCTTCAGCCGCTCCAGCTGGAAGGCGATCGAGCGCGGGTTGAGCGGATCGAGCCCCAGCACTTCGATCACCGTGTTGCGGCCCGCGTTGAGGCTGAACTGGCGCCGATGCGTCAGCACGCTGTCGCCGATCTCCAGCAGCATGTCGAGCCCGCCATCCGGCCCCTTCCGGGCCGCCAGCGTTCCGAGCACCCGAGCCATGTGGATGCCGCGTTCGATACGGCGGCCGATCTCGAGGAATCGCCAGCCGGTGAACCGATACATGTTTTCGTGCACCAGCCCCGAAAAGCCGGCGAGCTTGCGCAGGATCACGGTCATCGCCCGCGCCGCATCGTCGCCGGGCTCGACCTTGTCTGCAAAACGGTGCAGCGTCTTCGACAGGTCGTTGAGCGCCAGCCAGCCGTCCGGCGAAAACCGGTCGCGAATCTGTCCGGCGCTGCCGGTCGCATTGTCTATGGTACGCAGCACGCCCGGAGAAACCGAGCAGGTCGCGTCGATGCCCAGGAACTTGAGATATTCGCGGACCGCTTTCAGCAGCGGCAGGGCAGGGTCGGCGGCCTCCGCCAGCCGCACGTGATAGGCGCGCAGGATGCGCACCGTCCCCTCCAGCCGCTCCGAATAGCGTCCGAGCCACATCATGTTCTCGGCGGCGCGGCTGGGCAGGTTGCCGCTCTGGTAGCGCGGCGTCTGGCCCGAGGCGTCCGGCAGCAGCGTGTCCAGCGCCACCGGCTTGTCGCTGACGATCCAGACGTCGGCGGCCTGGCCGCCGCGCTGCATGGCGATCGCCGTCGGATCGTTGGTCCGGCCGATGCGCGCGAAGCCGCCGGGCATGATCGTCCAGCCGTCTTTTGTGCGCGCGGCGAACACCCGCAGCGACACCGGCCGCGGGACGACGCGGCCATGCGAATAGACCGGCGTCGTCGACAGCGTCACCGCTTCCTGCGCGGCGAAGCTCGCGCCGTCCGCCGTCAGCCGGGCGATCGTCTCCTTTCGCTCCCTGGCGTCGAGCGTCGAACCGAGCCGCGTCGCGGCCGGGTCCTCGAAGGGCAGGCGGGTCGACAGGGCCGGCCCGATCACCATCCGGTCGAGATTGTTGATGACATGGCGCTGCTCGCGCTCCTGGCCGCACCACCAGGTGGCCACCGAGGGCAGCTTGAGGTCGGAGCCGTTCAGGGCGCGGGCGATGCGCGGCATGAACGCCAGGAATGCGCGCGTCTCGACGATTCCCGAGCCCAGCGCATTGACGATGGCGACGGCGCGGTTGCGCAGCGCCTCGGCAAGGCCCGGCGTGCCGATATAGGAATCGCCGCGCAGCTCGAGCGGGTCCATGAACGCGGCGTCCATGCGCCGCCACAGCACGCTGACCGGCTTCAGGCCCGACACCGTGCGCACCATCACCTTGCCGCCGGAGACGCGCAGGTCCACGCCCTCCAGCAGCGAGATGCCGAGATAGCGCGCGATCCAGGCGTGCTCGAAATAGGTTTCGTTCAGCGGTCCCGGCGTCAGGATCGCGACACGCCCCGCGGGGTTGTCCGCAAGCGCCAGCAGCGAGTCGCGGAACTGCCGGAAGAAGCCGGCGAGCCGGTGCACGTTCATGTCGCCGAAGACATCGGCCAGCGCGCGCGTCGTCGCCACCCGGTTCTCGAGCGCGAAGCCCGCGCCGGAGGGCGCCTGCGTCCGGTCGCCCAGCACCCACCAGCGGCCGTCCGGGCCGCGCCCGAGCTCGAAGGCGCAGAAATGCAGATGATGGCCGCCGACCGGTTCGACGCCGGAGAGCGCCCGCAGGTATTCCGGGTTGCCGGCGATCAGGCCGGGCGGCAGCAGGCCGCGCGCCACCAGCATGTTCGCGCCGTAGACATCGGCGACGATCCGATCGAGCAGATCGGCGCGCTCAGTCAGCCCGGCCGATATCGCATTCCATTCGGCATCGGAGATGATCAGCGGCAGGTGCGCCAGCGGCCATTCCCGCTCCCGCGCCCCGCCGTTCTCGTAGACACGGTAGTAGACGCCGGCGTCGCGCAGATACTGGTCGGCGCGCGCGAAGCGCTCGGTGCGCTCCTTGTAGGGCATCGCATCGAGCGCCCGCACCAAATCGGCCCAGCCGGCTCTCGGCTGCCCGTCGGCGTCGACCATCTCGTCGGCGACGCCAGGAATCGGATGATAGCCCGCGAGAAGACTTTTCACGGTCTTCGCGGGGGCAGCCACCCTCTTCGCTTGAATGCCCATCAGTGCCGGACCGGCCGCCGCATGTCGAGCGTCATCGGGAACTCGTCATTCGCCTGCTCGATGGTCGGCGTGTAGAGCGACGGCGTGTGGCCGCGCGGCTCGAAGCGGGCGAGGCGGCGCGCCTCGGCCTCGTTGGCGTTGACCGGGAACGTATCGTAGTTGCGTCCGCCAGGGTGCGCGACATGGTAGACGCAGCCGCCGATGGCGCGGCCCGACCACTTGTCGAAAATGTCGAAGACCAGCGGCGTGTTGACCGGCAGCACCGGGTGCAGGCCCGACGCCGGCTGCCACGCCTTGTAGCGCACGCCGGCAACCGCGACCTCGCGATTGTCGGTCACCGTCATCGGCACGATCCGTCCATTGCAGAGAATCTGGTGGCGCTCGGGGTTCAGCCCGTCGGTGCGAACCTGCAGCCGCTCGACCGAGGAATCGACGAAACGCACCGTGCCGCCGATCGCGCCCTGCTCGCCCATGACGTGCCACGGCTCCAGCGCCTGCCGCAGCTCCAGCTTGACGCCCTCGTACTGCACCTCGCCGCAGAACGGGAAGCGGAATTCGAGCTGCGCCTCGAACCATTCCGGCGCGAAGTCGAAGCCGTGCTGCCGCAGATCCTGCAGCACCGACAGGAAATCCTGCCAGACATGATATGGCAGCATGAAGCGGTCGTGCAGCGCCGTACCCCAGCGCACGAAGCGGCCGTCGCCGGGCGACGCCCAGAAGCGGGCGATGATGGCGCGGATCAGCAATTGCTGCGCGAGACTCATCCGCGCGTTGGGCGGCATCTCGAAGCCGCGGAATTCGACGAGCCCCAGTCGCCCGGTCGGGCCGTCAGGCGAGAACAGCTTGTCGATGCAGATCTCGGACCTGTGCGTGTTGCCGGTGACGTCGACCAGCAGGTTGCGGAACAGCCGGTCGACCAGCCAGGGCAGGGGAGCCGGACCCTGCGCCGGATGCGGCACCTGCGCCATCGCGATCTCGAGCTCGTAGAGCGCGTCGTGCCGCGCCTCATCGAAGCGCGGCGCCTGGCTCGTCGGGCCGATGAACAGGCCGGAGAACATGTACGACAGCGCCGGATGCCGCTGCCAGTGCAGCACCAGGCTCTTCAGCAGGTCGGGCCGGCGCAGGAACGGGCTGTCGTTCGGCGTAGCGCCCCCGACGACGACATGGTTGCCGCCGCCGGTGCCGGTGTGGCGGCCGTCGATCATGAACTTGTCGGCGCCCAGCCGGCTCTGCCGCGCCTCTTCATATACCGCGCTCGTCGTGGCGACGCATTCGGACCAGGTGGACGCCGGATGGATGTTGACCTCGATCACGCCGGGGTCCGGCGCGACCCTGATGACGTTCAGCCGAGGGTCATGCGGCGGTGCGTAGCCTTCGATATGGATCGGCAGGCCGATCCGCTTGGCGGCCTCCTCCGCCGCCGCGATCAGTTCGAGGTAGTCTTCCACCGCCTCCACCGGCGGCATGAAGACGCAGAGCCGCCCGTCGCGCCGCTCGACCGACAAAGCCGTCCGCACCGCGCCGCCGATTTCGGTGATCTGCTGCTCGATCCGGTCCTGCTGCTCGCCCGAGGCGGTGAAGGATGCGGCTGTCTGGCGCTGCGACATCTCGTCTGCCCCGGTTGCGGCGGATGGCAGGATTTCGGCGCGCGGCGGCAGCGAACCGCGCGGCACGGTCGGATCGACCGGGACGATGTAGGGGAACTGCGCCGGCGGCACGTAGGGCAGGGTGCCCAGCGGCAGTCGGTAGCCAACCGGCGAATCGCCCGGCACCAGGAACAGCCGGCCGCGCCTTGTCTTCCATTTCTCGCTGCGCCAGCGCGGGCCGGCCGTGGTCGCCGCCGCGTTCCAGCGCTGCACCGGCAGCACGTAGCCGCTCGGGTTGGTCAGCCCGCGCTCGAACACCCGCGCCATGCGGCTGCGCTCTTCCGGGTCGGCAAGCTTGGAGTTCGACGGATCGACATTGTCCGGCAGCTTGCTTTCCTTCAACAGCCACTCGCCCGGGTCTTCGTAGGCTTCCGCGACCATGTCCGCCCCGATGCCGAGTTCGACCGCGATCTCGCTCAGCAGCCGCTGCGCGTCCTCCGCCTTGGCCGGCGTCGCCACGCCCTCGCGGGCGATCAGCTTGTCGTCGCTCCACACCGGTTCGCCATCGCGGCGCCAGTAGAGCGAGAAGGTCCAGCGCGGCAGCGTCTCTCCCGGATACCACTTGCCCTGGCCGTAATGCAGGAAGCCGGTCGGCGCGAAACGCTCGCGCAGCCGGCGGATCAGCGCGTCGGCCTTCTCGCGCTTGGTCGGGCCGACGGCGGCGGTGTTCCATTCTTCCGACTCGAAATCGTCGATCGACACGAAGGTCGGCTCGCCGCCCATCGTCAGCCGCACGTCCTGCTGCTTCAGGATTTCGTCGACCTTGTCGCCCAGCGCGTCCAGCCGCGACCACGATTCGTCGGAGAACGGTTTGGTGATCCGCGGATGTTCCGACACGCGGTCGACCCGCATCTCGAAGCCGAAATCGACCTCGGCGAACGTCGCCATGCCCGAAATCGGCGCCGCGTTGCGGTAGTGCGGCGTCGCTGCCAGCGGCACGTGGCTTTCGCCGGTCAACAGGCCCGACGTCGGGTCGAGCCCGATCCAGCCGGCGCCGGGCAGATAGACCTCGCACCAGGCATGCAGGTCGGTGAAGTCGACCGTGGTCCCCGCCGGCCCGTCGAGCGCGACAAGGTCGGGCTTCAACTGGATCAGGTAGCCCGACACGAACCGCGCCGCGAGGCCGAGATTGCGCATCGCCTGGACCAGCAGCCAGCTCGAATCGCGGCACGAGCCGGTGCGGAAGCCGAGCGTCTCCTCCGGCGTCAGCACGCCGGTTTCCATACGGATGATGTAGCCGATCTCGCGCTGCACCTGTGCGTTGAGCGCGACGATGAAGTTCACCGTGTTGGTATGCGAATGGTCGACGCGCGACAGGAATTCGGTCAGCAGGGCCCCCGCCGGCTCCGGCTTCATGTAGATCGACAGGTCTTCGCGGATGTCCTCGGGGTACTGGAACGGGTAGCTCTCGGCCACTTCCTCGACGAAGAAGTCGAACGGGTTGTAGACCGTCATGTCGGCGACCAGATCGACCTCGATCTTCAGTTCCGTCACCGGCTCGGGAAAGACGAAGCGGGCGAGGAAATTGCCGTAGGGATCCTGCTGCAGATTGACGAAATGGTTGGACGGGCTGACCTTCAGCGAATGGCTCAGCACCTTCGTCCGGGAGTGCGGGGCGGGCTGGAGACGGATCACCTGCGGGCCGAGCACGACCGGCCGGTCGTATTTGTAATGCGTCAGGTGATAGATCGCTGCGTGTATCGCCATGGTGCCCCTTTGGACCGCAAGCCTGCACCTTTCCACAATTGTTAAGCGCTCGCCACCTTCATATTGCACTGCGGCACCGGATCATGCGTTCAGCCGGCTGCATATCCTCCCTGCCATTGGCCTTTTCGCGTTCGCCGCTGTAAGAGGCGGCCCAACACGGGAAAGATCATCACATGCGCCTTGGCGGACGGCTGGCGGCAGCCATTGAAGTGCTCGAAGACATGGAGCGGCGGCACCGGCCGGCGGCGGACGCGCTGAAGGACTGGGGCCTGTCGCACCGATTCGCCGGCGCCGGCGACCGGGCGGCCATCGGCAACATCTTCTACGACGCGCTGCGCCGCAAGCGCTCGGCCGGCTGGCTGCTCGACGCAGAGACGCCCCGCGCCTGGGGTTTCGGCGCGCTGATGCTCGAATGGGACCGTGGCGCCGCGGCCATCAATGCCGCCCTCGACGGCGACAAGTTCGCACCGCCGCCGCTGTCGGAGGCCGAACTGGCCGCCATTTCGGCCCGCGACCTGGCGCATGCGCCCGACGCCGTCCGCGCCGATGCCCCAGACTGGTGCGCGCCCCTGCTCGAACAGGCTTTTGGCCCGGACTGGGTGGAGGAAGCGGCAGCACTCGCGGGCCGCCCCCCTCTCGACCTGCGCGCCAACACGCTGCTCTCGACGCGCGACCAGGTGCTCGCCGAGCTCACCAACGCGTTGCCGACCCGGCTCGCGCCGCACGGCATCCGCATCCCGCCGATCGATGGCGACGGCCGCCACCCCAATGTCCAGGTCGAACCCGCCTTCCAGAAGGGCTGGTTCGAGATCCAGGACGAGGGCTCGCAGGTCGCGGCCCTGCTCGCGGGCGCCGAACCCGGCATGCAGGTGCTGGATTTCTGCGCCGGAGCCGGCGGCAAGACGCTGTCGCTGTCCGCCTCGATGGCCAACCGCGGCCAGATCTTCGCCTACGATTCCGAAAAGGCGCGACTCGCGCCGATCTTCGACCGCCTCAGGCGTGCCGAATGCCGCAATGTCCAGGTCATCGCCAACGCGCCGCAGCTCAGCCCGCTGGAAGGCCAGATGGATCTGGTCCTGATCGACGCGCCCTGCACCGGCTCCGGCACCTGGCGCCGCCGTCCGGACGCCAAATGGCGGCTGGCGCAGCGCCAGCTCGACATCCGCATCAACGAGCAGGCGACGATCCTCGACGCCGCCAGCCGCTACGTGAAGCCAGGCGGCCGCATCGCCTATGTCACCTGTTCGGTCTTCCCCGATGAGAACCAGCGCCAGGTCGAGGGCTTTCTCGCCCGCCACGGCGATTTCTCCGCCGCAGACCATGCCGCCCTCTGGGAAACCGCGCTCCCCGGCCATGCGTCGGCGGCGCTCGTGGGCGCGAACGGCGTCGTCATGACTCCGCGGTTGAGCGGCACCGACGGCTTCTTCTTCGCGTCGCTACGCCGCACCGGTTGACCGGCTGCCGGCCCGAACTACTTCCGCATCCTGGCGTTCAGTGCGATACGAAATGGAGCGGAACGAAATGAACAGGTATCTTGCGCTCGCCTTGTTTGTCGGCCTGGTGCTTGGCGGCGGCACGCTGATCGGCCTGTGGAACATTCCCGGCCCCTGGTACGAAGCGCTCGAAAAGCCCTGGTTCAACCCGCCGAACTGGCTCTTCGGGCCGGCATGGACCGTTCTCTACATCCTCATCGGCATCGCCGGCTGGCGGACGTGGGAGTACAATCGCAGCGGGCGCGCAATGAAGCTCTGGTGGGCGCAGCTTCTGCTGAACTTCCTGTGGTCGCCCGCCTTCTTTACCCTCCACAGCATCGGCGGAGCGCTTCTGGTCGTCTCCCTGATGCTGCTGTCGATCCTGGCCTTCATCGCCGTTTCGTGGAACCGCGAACGGGCGGCCGCCCTCCTGTTCGTCCCCTACGCAGCCTGGGTCGCCTTCGCCAGCACTCTGAACGCGGCGATCTGGTGGCTCAACTGATCTCTGCTGCACTGCAACATTAGCCGATTGCCGTTCGCGTCGTCGTTTGCGATAAACGGCGAGGCAGAGGAACTTGACCGATGGCGACAGCGCAGGCCGATCCCAACTACGAAGAGCGCGTGCGCTCGAGTTTCGCCCGCCAGGCCGCGATGGAAACCATCGGCGCCGAGCTGACAAGCGTCACGCCCGGCATCATCGAGATCGAGATGCCCTACTCGACGGCGCTGACCCAGCAGCACGGCTACCTGCATGCCGGCATCATCTCGACCGCGCTCGACTCCGCATGCGGCTACGCGGCCTTTTCGCTGATGCCGCCGGACGCGGCCGTCCTCACCATCGAGTTCAAGCTCAACATGCTGTCGCCCGGCCGGGGCGACCGTTTCCTGTTTCGCGGATCGGTGACGAAACCCGGCCGCACCATCATTGTGGCCGACGGCCAGGCCTACGCCTACGCTCCCGACGGCGAAGCCCGCCTGATCGCCACGATGACCGCGACGATGATGACGATCACCGGCCGCGACGGGCTGCTCGGGTAGCCATCACGACAGTTGCCCGCGCGCAACAGCAACTCACGAATGATCGCGGCCCGGCCATTCGATACCCAACTGACCTTGCGTCATTCCGGCGTGGCCGCTATCGGCCAAACGTGGCAACCCGCCATTGTCTCAACTGGAAATGGAGCACGACCATGATGCCGCTCCCTAGGATCAAGTTCTCCTGAAGCGGACGGTTCTTGCCGGCCGACGATCCTCCTTTCCAGTCGAGATTTCATCATGGACCCCCGTGCATTCCGCGACGTCGTCGCGTGCCTGCCGCGCGGCAGGACTCTGTTTCACTACGAGCGCGACCGCTTCGCGGTGCAATTGCTCGACTATCTGATGTCCGGCGGCTGGAGCGCAGCCGATATAAGGGCAAGCACGTTCAGACGCCTCCTGGACCGGCCGCCGGTTCGCGATGCGCTGGCGTCAGCGGGACGCGCGGATTTCAGGCGCGAGGATGTCGTCTTTGCACCTCTGCCGAATCCGGTTCCCTGGCGGCTGTCGGTGGCGAAGTGGGCAGCCCTGCGCGACCATCGCAACCGGCAGGTTTCGCGCCCGGGCCTGAACATCGTGCTTCAGGTCAATTTCGCGGCACAGCACAACGCCGAATACCGCCGTCACGTGTCGCCAGCCAATGCGCCACTCTTCCGGCTGGCCGGCCATCCGGCGTCGCTGACCGAGCACACGATGGCATGGACGCGGATCGATGCCGATCTCGACACGGGCGAGGCCCTGATCGAGGAGATCCAGTCCGACTGGTTCAAGCGGGCGTCGTATGCGCTGTCTTCGCAAAGGTGGTTCTACAGGCGTGAGATCGATCGCGCCGATCGGGAGACCGGCATTCGCAGCTTCGAGGATTTCAGCGCGGGCATCGAGCACTATTGCACCCATATCCTGCCGCGCTATCAGAGGGACTGGCAGGAGACCACGCTCGCGGCCGCACTCTGGTTCATCGTGTCCGAGCTTGGCATCCGCGACATCTATCTGCACCAGATAGAGACGGGAAACAGACTGAAGCGCATCAACCCGCGCTGGAGTTCGCCCCCGCAATCGGTCTACACCGATCTCCCGCGCCGCTTCTGCTTCTCCGCGGTCAGCTCGGGCCCGTCGTTCATAGAGCGCGAGCTGGCGCGATGCACGAGCGGCAAACGAAAGATCATTCCCGGCTTCTGGCGCCTGAATCTGGCGCGCGCCAGCGTCAACGAACTCAAGCGGAGCGCCTGATGCTGAAATCCATCGCCGGCCGGAATGTCCTCTTCGCCATGGCAGCCCACGCCGAATATGGCCCGAACCTGAAGGCGCGCTTCACGCCGCTCATGACCGGAGTCGGGCCGGTCGAGGCGGCAGTGGAGTTAACCGCCGCATTGGCGTCGCTGGTGAACCAAGGCAGCCGGCCGGACCTGATCGTCTCGCTCGGTTCCGCCGGCAGCCGCATCCTCGAGCAGACCGGAATCTACCAGGCCATCTCGGTCTCCTATCGCGACATGGACGCCTCGCCGCTGGGTTTCCCGAAGGGCGCGACGCCGTTCCTCGACCTGCCCGCCGTCGTTCCGCTGCCGCTGCGCATCCCCGGCATCGCCGAAGCCACACTGTCGACGGGCGCCAACATCGTCACCGGCGCGGCCTATGACGCCATCGACGCCGACATGGTCGATATGGAAACCTTCGCCATCCTGCGCGCGGCCCAAAAGTTCGGCATTCCCTTGATCGCCTTGCGCGGCATTTCCGACGGGGCGGCCGAACTTCACCATGTCAACGACTGGACCGAATATCTGCAGGTCATCGACGAGAAACTGGCGCAGGCGGTGGATCGTCTCGAAGACGCTCTGCGCAGCGGCGAGATTGCACTGACCGAGGCGCGATAGGCAGCCATTGCGACGCCGGGCGCCGCGCAGTACATTCGCTCCATCCAGTGGAGACGCAAAATGGGCGCGATACACGTCGAAGGCATCGAGGAAAAAGTCCTGAAGTCGATCGCGCTCCGCGCCGAGCAGAACGGCCGCAGCCTCGATGACGAAGTGCGCGCCATCCTGGAGGCGGCTGCGACAGCGGCGGAACCTCTGGACCCCGAACGGGCGAAAAGCCGGTCGGAGCGCTTTGCTGCCATTCGGGCGTTGACTCCGAAGGACGTCGAGCAGACGGACAGCACCGACATGATCCGCGAGATGCGTGATCGTGGCTATGCCAATTATTGACGCCAGCATCATCGTCAAGCTTTGCATAGAGGAGACCGGTTCCGGGGCGGCGAAGGCAATCTTCGAGTCTGGTGCAAAGTTTGCGACGCCGGATCACGCTTATGCGGAAGTGGCCGAGGTCCTGACACGGAAAGTCCGGCTGGGACAGGCAGTCTTCGAGCAGATGGTGCTGGCGTCGCGAGATATCGCGGACGAGATTGAATTCCTGAAATTGTCCGACCTGATCTCGCCGGCGATGGCAATCTCGATGGAGACTGGCGCCAGCGTCTACGACTGCCTCTATGTCGCCGCTGCCAACCGCCTGAAGTCGCAGCTGCTGACCGCCGACCGCCGCCTCGTCGATCGCCTCTCCGGCACGCGCTACGCCCAGTTGCTGATTCCACTCGACTCGGCTAAAGGCCCGCGATGACAGCGCACCCCGACACAATCCTCATCGTCGACTTCGGCAGCCAGGTCACGCAGCTGATCGCCAGGCGCGTCCGCGAGGCCGGCGTCTATTCCGAGATCGTGCCGTTCCAGCTCGCCGACGAAGCCTTCCGCCGCATCCGGCCGAAAGCCGTTATCCTCTCCGGCAGCCCGCATTCGACCGTCGACATCGGCAGCCCGCGCGCGCCGGACGCCATCTATTCCGCCGGCATCCCGGTGCTGGGCATCTGCTATGGCGAGCAGACCATGTGCGCCCAGCTCGGTGGCAAGGTCGAGGCCGGCCATCACCGCGAATTCGGCCGCGCCTTCCTCGACATCAACGACGATTGCGCGCTTTTCGAAGGCGTCTGGGCTAAGGGCACCCGCCACCAGGTCTGGATGAGCCATGGCGACCGCGTCACCGCCATTCCGGACGGCTTCAAGGTCGTCGGCACCTCCACCGGCGCGCCGTTCGCGGCAATTGCCGACGAGGCGCGCAAGTTCTACGCGGTGCAGTTCCACCCCGAGGTCGTCCACACGCCCGACGGCGCGAAGCTGCTGTCCAACTTCGTCCACAGGATCGCCGGCCTGAAGGGCGACTGGACGATGGCCGCCTATCGCGAGCAGGCGGTCGAGGCGATCCGCAGGCAGGTCGGCGACGGTCGCGTCATCTGCGGCCTGTCCGGCGGCGTCGATTCATCCGTTGCGGCGGTCCTGATCCACGAGGCGATCGGCGACCGGCTGACTTGCATCCTGGTCGACCATGGCCTGATGCGCAAGAACGAGGCGGCCGACGTCGTCGCCATGTTCCGCGAGCACTACAACATTCCGCTCGTCCACGTCGACGCGTCCGACATGTTCATCTCGGCACTGGAAGGCGAGGCGGACCCGGAGACCAAGCGCAAGACGATCGGCCGGCTGTTCATCGAGGTCTTCGAGGCCGAGGCGAAGAAGCTCGGCGGCGCGGACTTCCTGGCGCAGGGCACGCTCTATCCCGATGTGATCGAGAGCGTCTCCTTCACCGGCGGCCCCTCTGTCACCATCAAGTCGCACCACAATGTCGGCGGCCTGCCCGAGCGCATGAACATGAAGCTGGTCGAGCCATTGCGCGAGTTGTTCAAGGACGAGGTCCGCGTCCTCGGCCGCGAACTCGGCCTGCCCGATCATTTCATCGGCCGTCACCCGTTCCCAGGTCCCGGCCTCGCCATCCGCTGCCCCGGCGGCGTCACCCGCGAAAAGCTTGAAATCCTGAAGGAAGCCGACGCAGTCTATCTCGACGAGATCCGCAAGGCCGGCCTCTACGACGCGATCTGGCAGGCTTTCGCCGTGCTCCTGCCGGTGCAGACCGTCGGCGTGATGGGCGACGGCCGCACCTACGAATTCGTCTGCGCGCTGCGCGCCGTCACCTCCGTCGACGGCATGACCGCCGATTTCTACCACTACGACATGGCCTTCCTCGGCCGCGCCGCGACGCGCATCATCAACGAGGTCAAGGGCATCAACCGCGTGGTCTACGACGTGACATCGAAGCCGCCGGGGACGATCGAGTGGGAGTAGTGCTGACGCGGTTCAGGCTTGCGTCAGCAGATCTGCCGCGCGGAGAATATCCACGTCAGCAGCAGCGCGTTGACCTCCCATGGTCTGAGCCGAAAGGGCTGCAGCTCGGCGGTCGAAGTGTCGATCTCCGGGGAGTCGAGGGCTGGGCAAGGCCCGCTCGGCTTACGCTCCAAGCCGAAAGACGATCCTGTTCTGACCAATCTCGATGATCGAACCATCTTTGAGCACAGTGGCTGGCGCGGACGCGACTGGGCGGCCGTTCAGCTTGGTACCGTAAGCTGACGGTTCTGCCGAAGCTGCTCCGTCGACAAGAACGTACTGGCCGTTCCTCAATGCGATCCGGCATTGAATCCTGGAGACCGACGGGTCGGATATCAGCAGAAGGTGCGATTTGTGTGGATCCCGTCCAATCACAAACACTCCATTGCCCTCGCCCTTGATCGCGGCCGAAAGCGACGATGACGTGCCTTTGCTGGGACCATGAGTGACGAGCAGGCTCGCCGTCTGGCGAGAACCCGTCAAGGCTCCGGACCCCGGAGCTTTGACCGGCGACTGTCTGGACGTGTTGTGGCTTGCGGGATCGGGCCCCAGGACCCCGATCCAGTCCGAAGTCAGCGTGCAGGGCATTCGCCGATCGGAGGATGGGCGAGATGAAAGTGAAAGCGTTCCAGTTCCCAGGCGCACCAGAATGGCGGAGAACCTCTGGAGGCGTGCGCCAAGCGAGGCAGTTGCCCCGGTGTCCGCCTGGATATACTTCAGGCCGGTGCAAAGCCGCCCGATCGAGTGGCCCGAAAACACGATCTCGACCAGGAGATAATGCAAGGCCAGCCCGATCGGCAGGGCAAGCAGCGAAAGCAACCCTGACGAGATCCCCCACTGTCTGAGATGGGGCGCCATCGAGGCTGATTCCGCAAGAAGGGACAGGCACAGGAAGACCACCAGCACATCGACGGCAAGCGCCGTAAGCGACAGGGCTGAAAACGCTCTGTCGGCGGTCACGGCGTATACCCGATCAGATGCTGAACGATGACGGCGGTGGTCAGGCCCAACGAAAACACAAGGAGCAACTCGGCCCGCGACGCAGCCACGCGCACGTCCGCTTCACGGGTGAGGGCGAAGTTGGTTTTTGCCAGATAGACCGCGAAGGCGGATCCGGCGACCGCCAGCGCCAGCACGAGGCCCGGTGTGCTGCGGACCTCCCGCGGAAACAGCCAATCGATGCCGGTTGCGAGAAAAAGTGCGGCAAACAAGGTCCCGAGGCGGGCAATGACCATTGCCCAGGGAGAGGCGTGCTTGGTCAAGGCAATGCTGATCGTGGACACCGTCCAGCCGATCGACGCCGTCATGATCAGGAAGAAGCCAAGTCTGAGGGAAAAGGGAAATGTGATTGGCCAGCTGTTCGCGGGGTTCGAGCCGCCGGAACCTGAAGAGCCGCTCCAAAAGAAACCGAGAATCGAAACCAGGGTGCCAATGACACCGAGCAGCGAACCCAAGGCTCTGAGCGGGGAGTCGTAGCCGTAGCCGGCGAGTCCCAGAGAGTCCTTCTTGATGTTGCGCAGGAATCCTACAGACAGGCTTCCCAGTCTGGACCCTATTCGAAAAGGGGAGCGGCGCTGTGCCCCGAATGTGGCCTGCTGCCTGTGTGCAGAACCGCTCCGCTGGCTTCTTCTCTGATTCATCTTGCAAACATCATGGAATGCAGACTGGAGAAACTACATCAGAAACACATCACCTGTGCCGACCCGGACGGCGTGTTCAGATCAATCGAGCATTGTTCGGAATTGCTGGCCAGCTGGAATGTTCCTTGACGCTTGAAGTCCTTGAAATCGGTCGCAGTTGCGCCTTTCCTGACGTGGACGTAGCTGAACTGATACTCGCCCTGGACGCAGTTTCCAGTGAAGTAGGCCGTCTTGTCGCCGTTGTCCATCTGGATGGTGCCGTCAGGCGGCGTGATATTGTAGTGCGTGATCGGGTCGTCTTCGCCTGGGAATTTGAACGACACGTAGACGGCCTGCCGACATGTCTCGGCGACGCTATCGAAACCGGTCAGCTCTCCGCCAGGTTCGCTGCTCTGTTCGGGAGCAGCCGGCGCCGCACTGATCTGTTGCGGAGCCGCCGGTGCGGCACTGATCTGTTGCGGAGCCGCGTTCGCTGTCGAGTCCTGCGCGTCAGCAATGACGATCGTCCCTTCCGCATCGGACGATACTGCGGAACCGTTCTCGCTCCCACCAGTTTGGCCCGCTGCGGCGCCCTGACCTTCCGGTGCCGCGGCAGCTGGCTCCGGCTTCTCTTCGGTCGGCTGCGCGTCAGCGATGATGATCGTCCCATCCTCGTCGGACGATACTGCGGAACCGCCCGCGCTCCCGCCGGTTTGGCCCGTGGCGGCGCCCTGACCTTCTGGCGCAGCGGCAGCTAGCTCCGGCTTCTCTTCGGTCGGCTGCGCGTCAACCAAGAAATCATCTTCCTCTTCCTCGAACTCGTCCGGTGAGAGGCCGGTCAGTTTCTTCAGGAGGGAGATTTCCTCGTTGAAATCCGCGATCCATTGCAACGACTCGCCCGGCGATGAGAAGTCGTCTCGTGTATTGAGAATGATCGAGCCGCCGCCTGCGTCGGTGAAAGCGATCTGCGCCCAATCTTTCGACAGCGAATGCGTCTTGGCAACCAGGGCTCCGACGTTCCCGCCAAAGGTTTCGCCCTTTGCCCCGTCGGACGTGAGAGTGTGAATACGGATCGAGCCATCCGGCGACATCTCCGTTCCCCCGACATTGCTGATCATGCCGGATTTCAGGAAATTCGACGTGAGCTTTTCAAACCTCAGGTTTGCAAGGCGATACTCCGGAATTGCCTTTACCGTCGGCGCCGAAAGAGGGACTGCCGTAGCTTGATCGATCTCGTCGAGCACGCCGGCTCTGGTGAAACCCTCACCTTCCGCCTGAAGAAAGAGCCGATGACGCTGTTCCGCGGTCAAGGCTCCAATCTCGGCCTCGCCGAGGCTCCGCTGAAATTCTTTCACGCCGGCACGGGTGCCAGGTCCGAAGTCACCGTCAATCTTGCCCTTGTACAGCTTCAGCGCCCGCAGGGCGCTCTGGATTTCCTTGACGTCCTCATTCACCTTCGAGCTTGCGGATTTCTTCTGATTGTCTGTGACGATGCGGCCCGGCGTAACGATGATGCGCCTTCTGTTGGAATTGACGGTGCTCGCCCAATTCATCTCGGCGCCATAGGAAGTGGCAAAATTCTGTTGGAAGATCGTCGGCGCCGCAATGACCACGAGACCCGTCAGGATCCCCGCGGCCGCCGAATCGGTTGCTACCCCGACAAGAAGCCCTGCACCGAGGCCCAGGGCGATCTGACCCGCGCCTCCGTTGTTGTTCAATCCTTTGCCAGCCTTCTTCAGCGTCTTGTTGAGGCTCTTGCCGGCATTGCCGAAGTCGCGTTTGAATTGACGGGCGGCCTTCTTGAACTCGAATGCCTCAGCTGGGTCTGGATAGGTGACCTGCACGCCGCTGATGCCCAGGGCCGTTGCAAAGCAGAGGGTGCGGGAAATTCTCGACAGTTTCTGCTTCTGCACTTCAGACCTCCCGAAACAGAAATTCGATGTTCTTCAATGTTCGCGCATTTTTTATTTTGTCAACAATGACACCGCCAAGGTGACATCGCCAAGCACAAGTGTTTTTGCCCTGCCAATAGGCAACGGCTTCTCGCCGGCAGCATGTCCGTCAACAAGAGTGCCATTTGCAGAGGCGAGATCCAGAATTGCCAGTGTTCCGGTCTCATCCACGCCGATCATTGCATGCCGCCGCGAAACGCTGGCGCTTTCGAGCCGAAGGTCATTGGTTGCATCGCGGCCGATCGACGTGATCGGTCTGAACTGCCCGGGTCCGGCCGCCTTGTTGCCGGGGTCTACAACATGCTGGATCGCGTTCCCCCGGGGATCGAACCCTGACAACAGTATCGCGCCGGTGCGCGTCCCGCCTGGCGCCGCCCTCGGTCCCAGGTCTTCCTCGATCGATACGACGAGTTCATATTTGCCCAGCCGGATCACGGCTCCGTCCGTCAGCGGCGCACCTTGTGTATTGGACAGGCGCTTTCCATCGACTTCGGTGCCATTTGTGGAGCCAAGATCGTCCAGAACCGGTCTGCCTCCGCTGCCGCGGATAGCCGCGTGTCGACGCGAGACCGACTCGTCCGGAATGTCCAAATCCGCGCCCCCTCCCGCACGGCCCAATACAATGCCTTTGTCGCCAACGAGGGATGACAACGAAAATTCGGCAATGCTCTGGCCGCTCACGCGAGATCTGAGAACAAGAGTGCCGCCGCCAACGAACCGCTGCTGTGTCGGGGGAGGCGAGGCGTCTTCATCGGCCGCGGGAAAGTCGTCGGCCGCGGTTGGGGACTGGATGGCGCCGCGGCCGCCAGCGCGCCGCGCCGCAACAATTCCTCCGAGCCCGGCGCCGACACTGAGCAGAAGCGCCGTCGAGATCATAGCAATCTCGACATTGTCGTATCCGCCTCGGCAACGCCCCGAGCGAACGGACAGGCTGAAGGTTTCGGAGGGTGACATGCGGCGCATCGCATCATCCAGCCCGCCCAGGACATCCTGTGAATGAACTGCGAACTCAAGATCGCCGGCCGACAGATGAGGGCTGACTATGAAGGAATTGACGCCAACGACCCTTTCGCAGTCATCGAACAGCGGTCCGCCCGAATTGCCCGGATTGATGTTGGCGCTGTGCTGGATCACCACGCGATGCACCGTTGAAACCACTCGCTGGACGGTGCCCGTCGAGACAGTCGCGTTGAGCTCGGATTGCGACAGTCCGACCTTGTCCCAAGCTCCGCTCGCCAGGGAATTCACGACCTGGTCCGCCGCGCCGGGAAAGCCGACGGCCGTAACCATGGACGCCTTGTCAATCTCGTTTGGCTTCATGTCCGCCAGGACGAGTATCTTGCCGGGGAGGGGCTCCCGGGTTCGAAGCAGGGCAAGGTCCTTGTCCTGATTGAACCACACGACGTCGGCCTCGATGCCGGTCGGTTCGCCGTGATCGTTGAGATAGGCAACGACGATCGTCTCGCCATCGTTGATCACGTGATGATTGGTGACGACATAACCGGGATCGGCGATCTTGAATCCGGACCCGCTGCCAAGGGCGAGACGATTGGCGACAATGATGCGGTATACGCCGTCATCACTCTGCGATTTCGGTCGGGCGTTGAACGATATCAGGATCGCAAGTGCAAGAAGGGCGCCCGAAAGCAAAAGAGCTACCTTGGGCTCAACTTGCAAACGCGACATTCGGCGGTTCCTGAATTCAAGATCAATGGCCATGATTTGCAGACTTGCGCGGTTGACGCAACACGGGGTACTACGTTTGAAGTGATCGGGAGGCGCATGCTAATTTGAGATCAGCATTGATCGCGTCGAAAGGCCGATAGTATCGTTTGGTCGGAAAATGCTGGGCATGGGGATGTCGGGGGCAATGCTGGGCAGACATGCTCTTTCTGCCGGAACTATGCTTCGGCAGTATCGCATTGAGAGCATTTTGGGCCAGGGTGGGTTCGGGATCACCTACCTGGCCTTCGACACTGATCTCCAGCGGCCGGTGGCGATCAAGGAGTGTTTTCCGCGGGACTACGTTTCTCGTGAGGGGACGACAGTAATTCCGACTTCGGCCGGAGACAAAAAAGACTTTGACTGGGCCCTTGGCAAATTTGTTGAAGAAGCGACCACGCTGGCGAAGTTTCGACACCCGGGTATCGTCCAGGTTCTCCAGATCATCAAGGACCAGAACAACAGCGCATACATGGTTCTCGAACTGATCGACGGGCAGCCTTTCGATCAGTGGTTGAAGACTGCTGAGGTCCCGTTGAACGAAACCAGGCTGAAGCGCATTGTGACGCCAATGCTCGATGCCCTGGAGGTTGTGCACGCAAACGGCATCGTTCATCGCGACATCGCGCCGGACAACATATTCATCCGCAAGAATGGAGATGCGGTTCTCTTGGATTTTGGTGCGGCGAGACAAACGCTGACCCAGCGCAGCCGCACAATGAATCTGGTCGTGAAGGACGGCTACTCGGCCCCGGAGCAATACTACACCGAAGGCCGGCAGGGGCAGTGGACGGATGTCTATGCATTCGGGGCCGTGCTCTATCGCGCGATGACCGGCAAGCGACCTGTCGACGCCATGGCGCGGCTTGATGCCATCAACAATGATGAACCAGATCCAATCGAGCCGCTTTCCAGCGTTGCGGGCAAGGGCTATTCCAGAGAGTTCATCAAGGCCGTGGAGGCCGCTCTCGCGCCGCAGGTAAAGGTCAGACCCCAGTCTTTGGCCGCATGGCGCCCGATGCTCCTCGGAAACGAAGCAAATGCTGTGCGGCCCCCGGCTCCCGGGCACGTCGCCTCAGCGGACAATCTTGCAGGGACGCCGGTGCAAAAGCGTGGCGGTTCTGCTCGATTGCTGGCCTTTGCGGCTGCGGCATTTGTTGCAATCGCCGGTGTCGGAGGGTTTCTTGCCTGGCGATCGGCCGTAGGCGTCCAAATGGAAGCGGAAGCCTGGAACGCCACCGAGCTTTCCGACACCCCTGAAGCCTATCGGGACTTCATCGCCCGGTTCGGAGAATCCGACCTTCGCCGTGATGCCGAAACGGCGCTGACCAGGTTCGGCAAACCTTGGGCGACTGTCAGTGACAGCGGGAATGTAGAACGTGCCGTGGCGGTTGCCGCGCGCCCGGGAATGATTGTTGCTGCTGGTACGGCCACCGCTGGAGGGGGATCCGCAAGCCATGCGATCGTGAAAGCCTATTCAGAGGCAGGCCGCGAGCGCTGGAAGACCCAATTTGGCGAGGGATACAACGAGAAATTCAACGATATCATAATGTTGGATGATGGATCGGTCGTGGCGGCAGGAAGCGTCGTCGGAAAGGGCGGCGCGCACGAACGCGGCTTGATTGTCAAGTTCGACGCAAAGGGAGGCATTCTGTGGTCGCGTGAGGTCGCACCGGATCGGGGCGGGGCAATCCATGCGCTGATCAGCGACGGAGCAGGAGGTTTCCTTGCTGCCGGCGTTCGCGCCGCGGGTCCAAGAGGCGGCTCTGACGGATGGCTCGCCGTCCTGGATGGCTCAGGTACCCTTGTGTCCGAGCGGTTTTTTGGCGACGGCAACGACGACCGCTTCAACGCCATTCATCGGAAACAGGACGGTGCGGTGGCATTGGTTGGCCAAAGCAACGAGCGGTTCTGGCTCGTCACCCTTTCCGCTTCAGGGACAATCGTGCTCAATCGAGCGTTTGGCGGCCGACGGCCTGATCGGTTGAATGCGGTTACGGTGGTCCCGTCGGGAGAGATTGTCGCAGTCGGTGATACTGAGAGCTTTGGTACGAACAGCGTCGACGCCATGATCCTGAGGGTCGACAATGACGGGAAAATTCCGCCGAAGGCAGTTGCCGAAGAGCGTGACGACCTTTTCAAGGACGTCCTCGTCGCTGCCGATGGCGGTGTCTTGGTCATCGGGCGAACCTCGTCGCGTGGCAAGGGGCAGTTCGACGGTTGGATCCGAAAGTACGATCCGCGGCTTGATCGTCTTCTTTGGGAACGGGTGATCGGGACCGCGGGTGCCGATACGTTTGAAGGCGGAACTCTGCTTGAGGATGGCTCGATCGTGCTTGTCGGGAGCACAGAGCAGTCGAAGGACGGCGGTTCCAACTTCTGGATTGTCCGGATTGGCGCCGACGGGCAGTATTCGAGCGAATAGGGCGACGGGGAATGGTTCAAATTCGGGGGAAGAAGATGCAAGACTGGAACGTACACGCATTTGCGTTGGAGAAGCGCCCTTGCTTGCGAACGCTGCTCGTCATGGCAGCCGTCCTGTTGGCCGCGATGTGGCTTGCGCCCTCTCGTGCCGATGCGGCGAAAATGCTGATGGAATGCGCGCCCAAGAACGATGCCAAGGTCCCGTCCGTTGACTGCGACATTCGGACCACGACGGCGTATTCGCCCTCGAAGCTCGTGGTTTCCGCAAATGGCTCGGTGTTGACGGATTCCAAATTTGTCCCGTTCCGCACATCTGGCGAGACAACCGCCTGGCTCTATCTGATAGATCGTTCCAATCCCGCCCGTGCCGCGACGGTGAAGCGCAATGTGGCGCTTGCGATACGGATGGTCGACCGCGCTTCGTCGACCATGAAGGTCGGCGTCGCGAGCTTTGCGAGCGACATGCAAACTGTCCTCCCGATCGCCAGTTCCCACACCGACGCCGTCAAGAAGCTTGAAGCAATACGCGCGGACGGTGTCGCGACGGAGTTCTTCGCCAATGCAATCAAGGCGATCAAGATGCTTGACGAGGTGGAGGCGGATCGGAAGGCGCTTGTCATCATCTCCGACGGCAAGGCTGAAGACACGGCGTACTCTGTCGCCGACGTCGTCAAGGCTGCTCGTGACGCGGACGTGACCATCATGGGCTTGGGCTATGCCGAGCGCGGAACCGAGACGCCGGCGCTTCAGTCCATCAGCCGCATAGCTGAAGAAACCGACGGTCTCTTTCGCGCGGTCGTGGGAGCCGAAGAACTCCCGTCGGGGTTCCTCGACGACTTGTCTCGCTACATCGACAATGGCGGTACGGTTTCGGCGAGTTTGCCGGGTCTCATCGGTGATGTGTCGATCAAGATCGACGCCACACTGCAGGACAACTCGACCCTGAGCGCCACGCAAAGCGTCAAGATTGTTGCTCCGTCACCGGCGGACGCCAAGCCGACGTCCATGATTGGCCGCATCTATGCCGTGCTTGATCCGGTTGTTGCCGGCGCTTCCCGATGGGCCAACGACAACCCCGGCATGGCATGGCTGTTGCTGTTGTTGCCGTTGGCGCTGATCGCTGCCCTGGCTGGCCTCTGGATGTCACGTCGTCAGGCGCATGTCGCGGCCGTGGCCGCGCCGGAAGGTCCTGTTGCTTTGAGCCAATCCGGAGGGCTTGACGAAATCCCGCTGGATTCAGGCATCGACATGGCGAACGTTGGAGCGACGAGACGTTTTTCTCCGGACGCAACCAGTCCGTTTGGCTATTTTGAGATCGTCGGGAACGAAGCAAAACGCTACGCGGTCAACACCCAGTCCGTCTCGATCGGCCGTCATTCGGACAATGACATCCAGTTGCTGAACGATTCCGTTCATCGGCACCATGCGCACTTGCGCATTTCGCCTACGGGCGACGCTGTCATCAGGGACCTGGACACGAAAAATGGGGTCATCGTCAACGGAAGCCGCGTGGCCAGCAAACAATTGGCGCCGGGCGACCTCGTCGAGTTGGGCGAAGTCCGTATGCGCTATCAGGTCGGCTGATTGACAAGATCGTGACTGGCAACTTCGTGACGGTTCTCGGAATTATGGAGCTTCGCAGATGAGCAATGACAATCCGACACGCATCATTCGTACGGAACGGGACCAGGACGCATTCGCGACATCAAATGCGACCCGGAAGATATCCGCGGCGGGAGCGCGCGCCGAGCCGGAAGACAGCCCGAAGACGCGCGTGATTTCGAGCCGCGGCGGCGGCGCCCGATCAGAAGATTCAGCCGGCGATGTTCCCGATGATTTCGAACTCGCAGCCGGCTGGCTGGTGATCATTGACGGGCCGGGCAGAGGCGTTACGCGAGAAATCTACTACGGGATGAACAGCGTCGGGCGTGGTCAAGGAGAACGCATCTCACTGGATTTCGGGGATACGTCGATTTCACGCGAGGCGCACGCCTACATCGTCTTCGACGAAAAGAAGAACGATTTCTACATTCAGCACGGCGGAAAATCGAATCTCGTTCGGCTCAACGATGCGCCGGTGCTGGCTCCGATACAGATGAAGAAGGGCGACATCATCGAGATCGGTGCGACCCGGGTGATGTTCGTCCCTCTCTGCGGCGACGACTTCTCCTGGAACGGTCAATCGAAGTGAGCCGAAGTGTGCATCAGTTTGCAGCGGGGCAACAGGGCATAGGCGGCCGATCTCATCAGGAAGACGCTTTCAGATTTTTTGAACTTGGCAGGGGTTTCGAGTCCTTTCTTGTGGCCATCCTGGCGGATGGGATGGGAGGGCATGCGGCCGGCGATGTCGCGTCGAACACCGCCGCCGATGCTTTTGCCAGAAGCATCTCGGATACGGCTGACCCACCATACAGCAGGCTTGTTTCCGGTCTTGATGACGCCAACCGGGCTATTCGGGCCAGGGTCGAGGCCGAGCCTGCCTGCGCAGGCATGGGCACCACGCTTGTCGCTGTCGTTCTTTCAGCCGATGGATTGCGTTGGATAAGCGTCGGAGATTCGCTCCTGCTGCACGTCTCCAGGGGCGGAATCACCAGGCTGAATGCGGACCACTCGATGGCTCCCAGACTTGATGCGGCAGCACGTCGAGGGGAAATCACCGTGGAAGAAGCCGTCAACAGCCCGTCACGAAGCGCGCTCTTGTCTGCAATTTCAGGTGAAGAGATAACCAGAGTAGATCTGTCGATGGAGCCGTTCCAGATTGAGGACGGCGATAGAATAATCGTCGCCAGCGACGGTATCGATACTTTGACTTTAGAGGAATTGGCGTCGATCTCCGAGGTGGTAGCCGGTCAATCCATCGACAAGTTCGCCAACATGCTCGTGCGGGAAGTGGAAGAGCGGCGCAAGCCAAACCAGGACAATGTGACCGTCATCGTGATTGACGGCGGTTTTGTCAGGAAGGCCAGATCGGATCGTTCGCCGGCGACGCAGAATAATGAGGACACCGACCAAGTGGCGACCCGCCCGTTGCGACGGTGACGTCACGTCCAAGCTGCCGGTGTCCGCCCCGATCAGGAACGTCAACCGAGCCTGGAGAAGTCTCCGCGACAATCAGATTGGCAAGCTCTGACTCTAGCTCGAGACAGGCTCCCAGGCTCCGTCAACTTCCTTGCACCATTTCTGCTTGCCGCCGTCTGCCGATTGCCCGTCGATATCGATGATGATTTCGCTGAAACGGCACTCGGTGAAGTTTTGCCGCTCTTCGACGAACGACATTGTCTTCACCTGCGGACGCTCCGTCGCAGGCTCGGCTACCGCAACGTTGTCATCGACCCGGATAGTCCCATCGGGGTCGCTGGCAATCTCAGTTCGTTCGTTTGGTGGTTGCGCGGAGACGCCGGCAGCCGGCGACGCCTGTTGAGCCGGAGCAGCAGGGCTGGTGGCGGCGGCTACAGGCCGGTCGACTTTGACCTTGACGGGCGGCGGAAGGGGGGCCTTGCTCACTCTGGTAAGGACGGTTGCAGTCCTTCCCTTGGTCGTCGTGATCGACCGCGTCGATGTCTGTCCCGCCGAAATCGCCGCAAGCTCGGCCTCTCGGAGTTGAGCTCGGTCCTCGGCGGCTGCCATTTCAACCAGAATTGCGCAACGCCCGGCGCCGATGGCCGCGCCGACCACAGCACCTTGTCCAAGTCCTCGATTCCCACCGAGCGCCGCACCAACAATCGCGCCGCCGATTGCTCCAATGGCCACGCTACCGACGCAGCCGGCGATGGCTTTGTCCATGGCGGTTGATGTTCGCTTCTGCCCGTCCGGTCCGGTGGTCGTGCAAGCCTGAATGCCCAATGAAAGAAACGATACTGCGAGGAAAATACAAGATCTTCTGAAAGCCGCCACCTACACATCCCCGAAATAGACGCCAAAAATTCATTACTTTCACTTCTCGACGCCTTTATCAACTGGCGTGAGCGTTGGAGTTCATCTAAATTCGGATAACGTGCAGCGGCAGCATCTTGCTTTCAGAATACGGATTCCGCCTGTCGGGCGCAGTCTCTGGACCGCTGCGAAGCCGAACTGTGTTTGGCGATACCGGCGGGCGTCGTACGGTTCACGCGTCCCGCAGCCGCTTGCCGTCGGCCTTGCCGAACAGATGTTCGGACCCCGGCCGAACGGCGATCCTCACCGTTTCGCCCGGCTGCAGTCTGACGCGTTCCCTGAGCAGCACGCCGATGTCCTCGTCGCCCGCGCGGGCGATGACATGCGTGTCCGCTCCCGTCGGCTCGACGACGGCGACCGTCGCCGCGACGCCCGATTCCGCGCCGCCCGATTCCGCGCCGAACGTCAGGTCTTCCGGCCTCACGCCGTAGATGAGCTCCGCGCCCGGTTCGATCGGATCGAACCGTCCGGACAGCGGCAGCGCAAGCCCCGAGCGGGTGCGGAAAATCCCCGGCTGCACCGCGTCGGCGCGGCCTTCAAGCAGGTTCATCGCCGGCGTCCCGATGAACCCGGCGACGAAGGTCGACGCGGGCCGGTCGTAGATGTCGAGCGGCGCGCCGATCTGCTCCACCAGCCCGTCATGCATCACCACGATCCGGTCGGCCATCGTCATCGCCTCGGTCTGGTCGTGGGTGACGTAGATCGTGGTGATGCGCAGGCGCTGGTGCAGTTCCTTGATCTCGGCGCGCATCGCCACGCGCAGCTTGGCGTCGAGGTTGGACAGCGGCTCGTCGAACAGGAACACCGCCGCGTTGCGGACGATGGCGCGGCCCATCGCGACACGCTGCCGCTGGCCCCCGGAGAGATGCCGCGGCTTGCGGTCGAGATAGGGCTCAAGCGCGAGGATCTTCGCGGCTTTCGCAACCTCGCGGGCGATCTCGTCCTTCGGCGCGCCGCGCAGCTTGAGCGAGAAGCCCATGTTCTCGGCCACCGTCATGTGCGGATAGAGCGCATAGCTCTGGAACACCATGGCGATGTCGCGGTCCTTCGGCGGCACCGCATTGACCACGCGCCCGCCGATCGAGAGTTCCCCGCCGCTGATCCCCTCGAGCCCGGCGATCATGCGCAGCAGCGTGGACTTGCCGCATCCGGACGGACCGACGAGCACGACGAACTCGCCGTCCGCGATGTCGACGTCGACGCCGTGGATGACGGCGGTCGCGCCATAGGATTTGCGGATGTTGCTGAGTGTGACTGAAGCCATGCGTGTTGTCCCGTCTGGCGCCGCTCAGGCGACGCCTTCGTCCTCATGGCTCACCGCCGTCCGCTGCCCGGACGAGAAGACGATGAGCGCGAACAGCGGCTCGTCGCCGACGCATTTCGCCCAGTGCCGCACGTCGCGCGGAATGCGGATCGCGTCACCGGGCTCGAGCCGGAACACCGCATCGCCGAGCCTGTGCTCGCAGGAGCCGGAGACGACGTAGAGGATTTCCTCGCAGGTCGGATGCGAATGCAGCTGGTTGCGGTGTCCCGGCTGGATCAGGCAGGTGCCGAACGTCATCTCCGCGCCGGGAAAGCTCTCGGCGGTGATCTTCCAGTTCAGCTCGCCGAACGAGGTCGGGACGATTTCCCCCTCCGGCCGCTTCGAGACGTAGTCCTTCTCGCGCATTGCAAATCTCGCTGGCTAGAGGGCGACCGTCACGCCCGGCGCGGCGCTGCGGTAGAATTCGAACAGTTTCATCACCTCGCGCGCCACGTCGAGCGTGCCCTTGGTGAAGGGCTTGCCGTCGAGGATGGCGTCCGTGAGGTGGAGGATTTCGGGCACGTAGCCGAGGTAGAACAGGTTGTTGTTGTAGAGCTGGCCAAGCGAATGCTCCGGTTCGTAAACGAGTGCGGCGTTCTCGTCCGGCTGGATGAAGCTCGCGGCGCGGCCGTAGGCGGGCAGGTTCGCCCGTCTGTACCAGGTCAGCTTGCTGCCGTTCTCGACGATGGCGTTCGACCCTTCGCCGATGATCTCGATGCGCTCGAACAGGCTGCCTCCGGACTGGCCGGCGGCGAAATGCAGGCTGCCGATCGCGCCCGACTTGAAGCGGATGCTGGTGAAGGTCGCTCCCGTGGCCGCCTCCCATTCGTAGCTCGCCCGCTCGATCGGCCCGCCGAGAAAGTTGAGGATCGCCGCCGGGTGGTAGATGTGGTCGAGGAAGCTCTGCATCTTCACCAGGTCGCCGCGGTCTTCTGGCGCCGGCAGGCTTTGCGGATAGCGGACGGCGACCGAGGTGAGCTTACCGAACTCGGGCGAACCGATCAGGTCGCGCAGCTTCTCGATCGTCGGGAAGAAGGTCTTCTTCAGCCCGGTCATCACCATCCGTCCGGTCCTGGCGCTCGCCGCGCGCAGGGCGTCGATCTCCGCCAGGCTCGCCGCCGTCGGCTTCTCCATCCAGACATGCGCGCCTGCCTCCAGCGCCTCGAGCGCGAGGTCGGTCGCCTGGACGCGCCCGTCGGCATTGTAGGCGGTCACGATGAAGACGAGTTCGGGCCGCTCGCGGTCGAGCATTTCCCGATGGTCGGTGTAGGCGGCCTCCGCCCCGAACAGCCTGGCGAACTGCTCCGCGCGCTTCCGGTCGAGGTCGCAGACGCCCAGCAGGTCCACCGGCGCGTAGCGCAAGGCCGGATAGACGTTGCGGTAGGCGTGGCCTCCGGCGCCGATGAAGCAGGCTTTCACCCGGCGCTCGAACTCGAAATTGTAGCGGATTTCCCGCTGGACATGATGCGGCATGGCTAACCCTTGATTGCCCCCTGCGTCAGCCCCTCGGTGAAGCGGCGCTGGGTCAGGAGGTAGAGGACGATGATGGGAAGGAACGAGATGACCGTGCCGGCGAAGACCAGCCGGTATTCCGACGAATAGGTTCCGGCGAAGCGAACCAGGCCGAGCGGCAGGGTCTGCACCTCGGGGCTGATCAGCACGACCAGCGGCAGGAAGAAGTCGTTCCAGGTCGACAGCGCGCTGATGATCACCAGCGCCTGGATCGCGGGCGTCGAGATCGGCAGGAAGACCTTGGTCAGGATCTGGAAATGCGTCGCGCCGTCGATCTTCGCCGCCTCGACCAGTTCGTCCGGTACGCCCATGAAGAACGACCGCATCAGGAAGATGCCGAAGGGTATGCCGTTCGACACCTGCGCCAGCACGATGCCGGTCAGCGTGTTGACGAGGCCGAGCCCGAACAGCACTTGGTAGAGCGGGATGACGATGGCCTGGATCGGGATCGTCAGGCCGAGGATGAAGGCGTAGAACAGCCATTCGCGGCCCGGAAAGCGGATTTTCGCCAGCGCATAGCCGGCCGGCGCGCAGGTCAGCAGCGTCAGCGCCACCACGCCGGCCAGGTTGAGCAGGCTGTTGCCGACCAGTTCGCCGAAGCCGCCGATCTGCCACGCGTCGAGATAGTTGCGCCACATCAGGTTGCCCGGCCAGGAGAACGGATTGGCCATGCCGATCTCGGCCTCCGTCTTTAGGCTGGAGACGATCAGCCAGGCGAAAGGGGCGAGAATCAGCGCCATCACCGGCGCCAGCGCCAGCGCCATTGGCCACTCGCGGTTCCGCGCGTTCATTGCGACAGCCTCGCGCGCCAGCGGTTGAAGATGATCGTGATGGTGATCGCCAGCAGGCTGAGCAGCAGGCACAGCACCGCCGCCAGGCCATGGTCCTGCGACTGGAAAGCGAGGCGGTAGATGTAGGTGGTGATCAGCTCGCTCTGGTAGAACGGCCCGCCATTGGTCATCACGAAGACTGTGGCGAAACCCTTCAACCCGTTGATGAGCGCCAGCGAGACGACGAAGGTCGTCACCTCGCGCAGGCCGGGCAGGGTGACGTGGACGAGTTTCTGGAACGCCGTCGCGCCGTCGACGTCGGCGGCGTCGTAGAGCGAGTGGTCGATGTTCTGCAGGCCGGCAATGAACAGCAGCATGTAGACGCCGAAACCCTGCCACGAACTCGCGACATTGACCGAAAACAGCACCAGCGCCGGGTCTGAAAGCCAGCCTTGCGACAGGGCGCCAAGCCCGAGTTCGGTCAGCGCGGTGTTGAGCAGGCCGAAGAACGGGTCGTAGATGTTCGACCAGATCACGCCGACCACCGCCAGCGACACGAGATGCGGCAGGAAGAAGGCGGTGCGGAAGAAGACGTGGGTCCGCCGCAGCCGGCCGATGCCGAGCGCAAGCGCAAGGCCGAGGCCGCCGGCGAGGATGACGTGATAGGCCAGCCACAGCACCGTGTGGCCGAGCGCCTTCCAAACGATGGGGTCCTGGGCCGCCCGGCCGTAATTGTCGAAACCGACGAAATTGGCCGCAGTGTTGAAACCCGCCGAATCGGTGAAGCTCAGCCAGAAGGTCACCGCGACCGGCGTCAGCGTGAACACCGCGTAGACGGCCAGCGCAGGCGCCATCAGCGTCAGGGCGGAGCCCATCGTGTCGCTGCCGTCCCCGGCCGCGTGGTGGGTCGGACGGGAGCCGGCAGATTTGGTCGGGGCGAGGGTCATCTGTCTGGGTCTGCGTCAAAAATCGGTCTGGCGAAGCCTGCCGGGCCATCGCCCCCTCCATCCTCGCGGACGGAGAGGGCAGCCCTGGGAGGCATCGACGATAGCAGATACGCTACTTGGTTTCGGCCATCTTGGCCTGGATCTGCGCCATGCCGTCCTCGCCGGTGATCTGCGCCGACACCAGTCCCTGCAGGACCTGGAAGTAGGTCTCGACCACCGGACCCGGCAGGTAGACGCTGGGATTGTAGCCGACGCCCTTGGCGGCGACAGCGAAGATTTCCTTCAGGACAGGCGTCGAAGGTTCGACGCCGGCCAGTTCGCGCGGATAGATCATTGTGCTGGCCGGGTTCTGCGCGCGCTTCTTCATCACCGCGTCCGACAGGATGTGGTCGATCCATTTCAGCGCCAGCTCCGGCTGCTTGGAATTGACCGGCACCAGCCAGCTCCAGCCGACGCCGCCGGTCGGCTTGCTTTCGCCGGCAAGGTCGGACGGCATGGCGGCGTAACCCGCGTTGGCGAGGTCGTAGCCGGCCTTGCGCGCGTTGGCGGTGAACCAGGGGCCGGCGACGAAGAACGCCGCGCGCTTCGAGAACCAAAGCCGTGACGCGCCTTCGAGATCGAGGCCCGCCATTTCCTTCTGGATCAGCCCCGCGTCGACCAGTTCGCGCATCCGCACGGCGCCCGGCAGGATCGACGGGTCGTCGAAGGCGATTTCGCGCTTCAAGGCTTTCAGCACGGTGTCCGTGCCGCTCGCGGTCTGCAGCAGGTTGCCGAACAGATGCCCGGCATGCGCCGGCGTGCGCGGTCCGACAGCGATAGGCTGGATGCCGGCTTCCTTGATCTGCTTCATCAGCCCGACGAACTCGGTCCATGTCGCGGGAATCGCCCAGCCCTTCTCGGCGAACAGGTCCTTGTGGTACCAGACGCCGAGCGCGTCGAGCCCGTCCGGCACCTCATAGATCTCGCCGCCAAACTGGCCCTGCAGGTCGGCATAGAGCCAGGGGTAGATCTGCCCCTTCCAGCCGCGCTCATCATATTGCTTGGTCAGCGGCATGACCTGATTGGCGTTCTTGACCACCGTGATGCGGCCGATGCCCGAATTGGTCAGCACCACGTCCGGCCCGGCGTCGGACTGGATCGCGGCCTGCACCGCGCCGTTGCTGATCGTGCCGGTCGGCGGCATGAATTCGACCGTGACGCCGGGATTGGCGGCTTCGAAATCCGCCTTGATTCCGTTCCAGAGCTCGGCGACGAGCGGTTCGGTGATCTGTTCCGGACCCCACATGCGCAAGGTCTGCGCATGGGCGAAAGACGTGGCTGACAGAAGCGCGGCAAGTGCCGCGCCGCGAATGACTGAACTCAACATTGCAACCTCCACTTGGCGTGCCATTCCCCCGGCACGATTGGCTTGCGCGTCCGGGGAAGGGCTCCTCCCCACCCGGTGTGCCGGCTAGCGCGATGCCGGTTTCTCTGCCGGGAAGCGTGCGAGCACGGCTTCCTGGACGTCGTTGATGTGCGTCCGCATCAGGTCGGAGGCTCGCGCGATGTCCCGTGCGCGGAACGCGCCCAGGATGTCGTCGCGTTCGCGCGCGGCGCGTTCGGCGAACTCGCGGCTCTCGTTGGCGATGGCCCGGCAGACCTGGATCTGCAGCGCCAGCCGGGCGAGCGTCTCGATCAGCGCCGCGTTGCCGGACCGGTCGGCGATCATCTCGTGGAACTCACGGTCGCGCGCGCCGTAGGTCTCCATGTCGCCGCGCGAAAGCGCCGCTACCGCGGCGTCGAGGATCGACTCGAAGCGGGCGATGTCGCGGTCGCTCAGGTTCGGCACCGCGAGCTGCACCGCGAAGCACTCGAGCGTCTTGCGCAGTTCGTAGAGGTCCTCGATCTCCTTGCGGGTGAAGGAGCGGACGAAGAAGCCGCGATAGGGCTTGATCTCGATCAGGCCTTCCTTGGCGAGCGTGCCGATCGCCTCGCGGAACGGCGTCCGGCTCACCTGCAGCTTTTCGGTCAGAACCTTCTCGTCGATCGACCCGCCGCTCGGAAGTTCGCCCGAGACGATGAGGCGCACGATCTCCTCATAAATCCGTTCGCGAAGGGTAAGGTGGCGCGGCGCGTTCATCGTCGATTCCGTCTGGCTTCCGGAATTCAAGTATGCAATATGCGGAAGAATATACAATATGGAAAATACAAAAAAACACGGCCGACCGCGGGCGAACGGGTGAAACGGCGCAGAGAAACGGAGGAAAATTATATGAAATCAGTGGTTTATGTCGTAGGCACTCTGGACACCAAGGCGACAGAGCTCCAATTCGCCGCCGAAGCAGTGCGCTCCGCTGGAGCGAAAGCGGTTCTGGTTGATGTCGGAACGCAGGGCGCTGGCGCCGGCGCCGACGTGCCTTCCGCCGATGTCGCGGCGCATCATCCGCAAGGCGCGGCTGCGGTGCTCGGGCTCTCCGACCGCGGTCAGGCCATCTCCGCCATGGCGAAGGCGCTGACCGCGTTCCTCGTGTCGCGAACCGACATCGGCGCGGTGCTCGGCCTCGGCGGATCGGGCAATACGGCGCTGGTCACCGAGGCGATGCGGGCGCTGCCGATCGGCGTGCCCAAGCTGATGGTCTCAACCGTCGCTTCCGGCAACACCGCGCCCTATGTCGGGCCGAACGATCTGGCGATGATGTATTCCGTCGTCGACGTGGCGGGCCTCAACGCGATCTCCCGCAAGGTGATCGGCAACGCCGCCCATGCGGCAGCCGGCATGGCGCTGAACCAGGTCCCAGCCTCGGCCTCGGATCGTCCGGGGCTGGGCATGACCATGTTCGGCGTCACCACCTCCTGCGTCGCGCAGGTGCGGGCCGAACTGGACAGGAGCCACGAGATCTATGTCTTTCACGCCACCGGCGTCGGCGGCCAGTCAATGGAGAAGCTGGCCGATTCCGGCTTTGTCGCCGGCCTCATCGACGTGACCACGACCGAAGTCGCGGATCTTCTCGTCGGCGGCGTCTTTCCTGCGACCCAGGACCGATTCGGGGCGGCGATCCGGACGAAACTGCCTTATGTCGGCTCGGTCGGCGCCGTCGACATGGTGAACTTCGGCGCGAAGGAGACGGTACCCGAGAAATTCCGCCACCGGAAACTGCATGTTCACAACGCACAGGTGACCCTGATGCGGACCACGCCGGAGGAAAACCGCGCCATCGGTGCATTCATCGTCGAGCGCCTCAACCGGATGGAGGGGCCGGTGCGCTTCCTCCTGCCGCTCAGGGGCGTCTCAGCCATCGACGCGCCCGGCCAGCCGTTCCACGATCCGGAGGCCGACGCCGCCCTGTTCGACGCGATCCGCGCCGGCTGGAAGGCGGCGCCCAACCGGCGCCTCATCGAAATCGACGCCAACATCAACGATGCGGAATTCGCCGCGGCCCTGATCGCCGCCTTCCGCGACATCTCGGCCTGAGGAGTGCACATGTCGAAGACGGACCGGACAGAAATCCTCGCGCGGCTGCGCCGAAAGAGGGCCGCCGGCATACCCATCATCGGCGGCGGCGCCGGCACCGGCCTGTCCGCCAAGTGCGAGGAGGCCGGCGGCATCGATCTGATCGTCATCTACAATTCCGGCCGCTACCGCATGGCCGGCCGCGGTTCGCTCGCCGGGCTGCTCGCCTACGGAAACGCCAACGAGATCGTCAAGGAGATGGCGCGCGAGGTCTTGCCGGTGGTGAAATCGACGCCCGTGCTCGCAGGCGTCAACGGCACCGATCCCTTCATGGTCGCCGACCATTTCCTCGACGAACTCAAGGCGCTCGGCTTCGCCGGCATCCAGAACTTTCCGACCGTCGGCCTGATCGACGGGGTCTTCCGCGCCAATCTGGAAGAGACCGGCATGGGCTTCCACCACGAGGTCGAGATCATCGCCCGCGCCCATGCCAAGGACATGCTGACCACGCCCTACGTGTTCTCGTCGGCGGATGCGACCGACATGGCCAAGGCCGGCGCCGATATCATCGTCTGCCATCTCGGCCTCACCACCGGCGGCTCGATCGGGGCAGGCACGGCGCTGACACTCGACGACTGCGTCGACAGGATCGAGCAATGGACCGCCGCCGCGCGCGCGGTGCGGCCAGACATTGTTGTGCTCTGCCACGGCGGCCCGATCGCCGAACCGTCGGACGCAGCCTACGTTCTCGGCCGCGTGAAAGACTGCGACGGCTTCTACGGCGCAAGTTCGATGGAGCGGCTGCCGACCGAGATCGCCATCACCGAGCAGATCAGGCGGTTCGCCGGCATCAGGCGATAGCCGGCCGGTCTCCCGTGGGGCGGTGTTCGGCGCCCAGCGCTTCGATGTCGCGTTCCAGCGCGGCGAACTCCGCGATCAGCCGGCCGGCCAGCGCGCGCACGGCCGGCCAGCCTTGCCGCTCGCGGTGGATCAGCAGCCCGATCTCGCTGTGCGACAGGTCCGACTCGACCAGCGGCACGTGGACGAGTTCGCCGCATTTCAGTTCGTCGACGAAGCCCGCCGGCGTGAAGAAGCCGAGGCCGATTCCGGCCCGCATGATCTCCTTCGTCATCGGCAGGGAATTCGTCAGCACCACGGATTTGAACTGCGCGCCCGAATGGGTGAACTCGGCTTCCGCGGCGGCGTTGAGAATCCACGGATCGCTCAGCATCGCGACCGGATAGGCCGCGCACTCGGTCAGCGTAAGTTCCTTGCGGTTCGCCAGCGGATGGTCGGGGCGCATGATCGCGCCCAGCCGCATCTGGATGCGCGCGACGACGTCGTAGCCGGTGTGCCGCCGGTCGATGAACAGCACCGCGACGTCGGGACGCCTGGCCCGCATCTCCTCGGCATGGTCGGCGGGCGAAGCGTCGATGACCCGGAAGGTGATGTGCGGATGCTTGCGCGACGTCGCCTCGATGGCCCGCGGCAGCAGGCGGACGAGCGGCGCGGGGATCGACACGATCCGCACCTCGCCGTGGATATCGCCCGACAGGGTCGCGATCTCGCTGCGCACCGTCTGCCAGCGCGCCAGCGTCTCGCGGGCGTGGCGGATCACGTAGTCGCCGGCCGCCGTCGGCCGCACGCCGTTGCCGACGCGCTCGAACAGCGGCGTGCCCATGTCCGCTTCCAGCTTCAGGATCTGCCGGTTGACCGCCGACGACGCGACGTTGAGCACGCTGGCGGCGCGGCGGATCGAACCGAGCCGCGCCACCTGGTCGATATATCTCAGAACCGAGGAATGCATGGCGGCCTCCAGTGAAGGTGATGCCGTTTCGGCATCGCCGGTATCGAATCTTTATGCTTCCGGAGAGCGCCCCGCCATACTTTAATCGACCATGACGCTCGCAAACGTCGGCGCTGACCGGTCATCAAGAACCTGAGCAGTCCGCCGTCACTGGAGCCGAACGGCTTGGAACGGCCACATCAAAAAGGGGAATCACATGAACAGCACAGGCTTCTCGCGACGCGCACTCCTGAAGTCCGGCGCGGGTCTGGCGGGCGCGCTCGCCATGCCGGCCATCATCTCGAACACGGTCTTCGCCCAGGCCGGCACGAAAACGATCAACATGCAGCTCGGCTGGCTCGGCGGCGGCAATCAGCTCGGCGAGGTGGCGGCCAAGCATCTCGGCTATTTCGAGGAGCAGAAGCTCGCGCTCGCCATCCAGCCGGGCGGCCCCTCGATCGATGGCGTCGCCATCGTCGCCTCCGGCCGCTACGAGATCGGCCAGGTGTCGTCCAGCCCGTCGCTGATGCTGGCCGCATCGCAGGGCATCCCGATCCGCTCCTTCGCCGTCAGCGCGCAGCAGCATCCCTATGCGTTCTTCTCGCTGCCGGCCAATCCGATCCGCACGCCGCAGGACATGGTCGGCAAGAAGATCGGCATCCAGGCGACCGGCAAGATCCTGCTGGCGGCGCTGCTGAAGAAGCACAACATTCCGGAAGCGGATGTCGAGGTCGTCGTCATCGGCGCCGACATGGTGCCGCTGCTCAGCGGCCAGGTTCATGCGGTCACCGGCTGGATGACCAACACGACCGCGCTCTCCGTGCTCGGCCCGGACGTCATCGCCATGAAGCTCTGGGACCAGGGCGTGCAGCTCTACGCCAACCCCTACTACACCACCGCCGACATGCTGGCGAAGGATCCGGACTCGGTCGCGGGCTTCCTGAAGGCGGCCGGCAAGGGCTGGGAATACGCCAAGGCAAATCCGGAAGCGGCGGTCGACCTGCTGCTCAAGGACTTCCCGAACCTCGTCAAGGCCGACGAGCTCGCCGCCGCCAACGTCATGCTCTCGCACATCTTCACGCCGGCCACAGCCGCCGGCGGCTGGGGCACGATGGATCCGGCCAACTGGGAGGCGCAGATCGCGCTTTACGACCAGCTTGGCCAGTTCTCGGCCGGCGCGCCGAAGCTCGACAGCGTGATCACCATGTCCGCTCTCGAGGCCACCGCCGCCGACCGCCCGAAACTCGGCTGAGGGGAGAGCTGGCGCGATGGCACTTGCAGTCGAACGCGATCCACCCGTCGTCCAGGACACCGGCGGCCTGGCCATCGAGCTTGTCAACGTCTCCGTCCGCTTCACCACCGAGCGCGGCACGATCACCGCGCTCGACGGCATCGACCTGACGGTTCCGGAGGGTGGCTTTCTCACCCTTCTCGGCCCGTCGGGCTGCGGCAAGTCCACGCTGCTGCGCGTGGTGGCCGACATCCTGCCGCCGAGCACCGGCACCGCCCGTGTGCTCGGCGGCCCCGCGTCCGCCGCGCGGTCGCGCCGCGACATCGGCTTCGTGTTCCAGGACGCGGCGCTGCTGCCATGGCGCACGGTGCTGGACAACGTCACCCTGCCGCTCGAAGTCGGTGGCGGCGCGCCACCCGGCAAGGCGCGCGATCCGCGCGAACTCCTGGACATGGTCGGGCTCTCGGGCTGGGAGAACGCCTTCCCGCACGAGCTCTCCGGCGGCATGCGACAGCGCGTCTCGATCGCCCGCGCCCTGGTGTCGAGTCCCAAGCTCCTCTTCATGGACGAGCCGTTCGGCGCCCTCGACGAAATCACCCGCGACCGCCTGAACGAGGAACTGCTGGGCGTCTGGGAGCGCACCGGCACGACCATCCTGTTCGTCACCCATTCGATCTACGAGGCGGCCTTCCTCGGGCAGCAGGTTCTGCTGCTGGCCGCGCGCCCCGGGCGGGTGCGTGAAGTCGTCCCCGTCAACCTGCCGTCGCCCCGCCGGATCGCGATGCGCGAGACGCCCGAATTCGTGGCGCTCGTGTCGCATCTGCGCCGCGTCCTGGAGACCTGCTGACATGGCCAACACCGCAACCATGGGCGCATTCGTCGACGATGGCGACGCCCAGGCAATCTACCTCGCCGCCAAGCGCCGCATGCTGTGGCGCCGCCGGCTGCTGCCGCTGATCACCCTGCTTGCGCTGCTCGTCATCTGGGAAGTTGCGGTCAGGGTCTTCGGCATCCGCCCTTTCATCGCGCCGGCGCCCAGCGCGGTCTTCGCCGTGCTGGTCAACAAGTTCCCGATGCTGATGCAGAACCTGCTGCCGACCGCAATCGAGGCGATTTCGGGCTTCATCATCGGCAATCTCGCAGCGATCGCCATCGCCACGGCCTTTGCCTACAAGGACAGCCTCGAAGAAGCGTTCTTCCCGATCGCGGTGATGGTCAACACCATCCCGGTCGTCGCCAAGGCGCCGATCCTGGTCCTCCTGCTCGGCAACGGCATGGAGCCGAAGATCGCCATCGCGGCGCTGATCTGCTTCTTCCCCACTCTGGTCAACATGACGCGCGGCCTGCGCGACGTGAACCCGCAGCAGCTCGAACTGATGCACGTCCTGTCCGCCTCGCCGCGCGAGGTCTTCGTCAAGGTGCGGCTGAAGAACGCGCTGCCTTACCTCTTCTCCGCCCTGAAGATCGCCGCGTCCACCGCCGTCATCGGCGCGATCGTCGGCGAATGGATCGGCTCCACCGTCGGCATCGGCGCTCTGATCATCCAGGCCACATACAGCTTCGACTCGCCGCTGCTCTACGCCACGATCGTGGTCGGCTCGGTGTTCTCGGCCACCTTCTTCGGCGTCATTTCGTGGGCCGAACGGTATTTCCTCACATGGAACGTCAGCGGCACGCGCTGAGCGCCGGGCCGCATCAAGAAAATATGGGAGATTTCGCGACATGACCAAATTGCAGACGATTGACGAACCCGGCGGCAAGGTGCCGGTGGTGGCCGAGGCCGATCTGGTCGTGGTCGGCGGCGGGCCGGCCGGCATCTCGGCGGCGGTCGCCGGCGCCCGCAACGGGCTCTCCGTGATCCTGCTCGAGCGCTACGCCTATCTCGGCGGCCTTGCCTCCGGCGGCATGGTCCTCGTGCTCGACGACATGTGCGACGGCCCCGAGGTCACCGTGCGCGGCCTCTGTTCCGAGCTGATCGACCGCATGACGAAGATGGGCCTCTGCGTCACTCCGCCGGAATCGGACTGGGTGTCCGACGAGGTGAAGTTCCAGAAATGGGCACGCTGGGGCGTCTACAATTTCCACTCGCACCAGAAGCCGCAGCCGGTCTGCTACGCCTCCGCCTTCGACCCCGACGGCTTCAAGCGCGCATCCAATGACATGATCGCCGAAGCGGGCGTCAATCTGCGGATGCACAGCTGGTTCTCCAAGGCGATCGTCGAGGACGGCGCGATCAAGGGCGTCATCTGTGAGACCAAGAGCGGCCGCCAGGCCGTGCTCGGCAAGGTCACCATCGACGCCACCGGCGATCTCGACGTCGCCGCCGCGGCGGGCGCCCCCCACAGCCACGGCAATTTCATCGTCACCACGGTCTTCCGCCTCGGCGGCATCGACACGGATGCGGCGGAGCGTTTCGAGTATCAGGAACCGGAAGCCTTCGCCGTCGTCGACCGCGAGGCCAAGCGCATCATGGGCGGTTCGTGGGAGCGCTGGTGGCTGAAGACGCCGCTGCCCGGCATCGTCTGGTGCAACTGCCCGCACATGGCCGGCCTCGACGGCACCTCCGTCGAGGATCTGACACGGGCCGACTTCAAGGGCCGCGAGCGCATCGCCAAACTGGTCGCCTATGCCCGCGACAAGGTGCCGGGCTTCGAGAACGCCTTCGTCGTCGACGTCGCGCCGCAGATCGGCGTCCGCACCTCGCGCCTGCTCGAAGGCGCCTATGTGATGAGCAAGGACGACGTCTCCTCGCGCCGCCACTTCCCCGACAGCGTCGCCCGCGGCCGCGACTACTACTACCCGTACCGCACCTTGCTGCCGAAGAACGTCTCGCAGCTGCTCGTCGCCGGCCGCCACTATTCGTCGACCGCCGCCGCGCAGCGCATCTCCCGCGAGATCCCGCCCTGCATGGCGATGGGCGAGGCGACCGGCATCGCCGCCGCCGTCGCGCTTGACCAGGGCGTGACCGTCGACAAGGTTGACGTCGTCCGCGTGCAGCGCCTGCTGCGGGAGCAGGGGGCCGACCCGGGCGACCAGCCGGCGGCCAACGCTTCCTTTTCGATCGCAGCGGAATGACAGGAGACCAGACCATGCCAGCAACCGGAACACAGCCGCTCTCCGGCGTCAGGGTCCTCGACTTCACGCAGGTGATGCTCGGACCCTGCTGCACGCAGGTGCTGGCCGACTATGGCGCCGACGTCATCAAGATCGAGCGGCCGGGCGCCGGCGACCTGTCGCGCTCCTCGATCGCCAACGATCCGGACGGAATGGACAATCCCGTCTTCCGCAGCCTCAACCGCAACAAGCGCTCGATCGCGCTCGACCTGCGCAAGGACGAGGCCAGGGACGTGATTTACGATCTCGTTCGCAATGCCGACGTCGTGGTCAACAATTTCCGCGCCGGGGTGATGGACCGGATGGGTTTTGGCTACGAAAAACTGGCTGAGATCAACCCGCGCATCATCTGCGCCTTCGGCTCCGGCTTTGGCCCCTCCGGGCCGCTGTCGCACAAGGGCGGCCAGGACATCCTGGCCCAGGCTCTGTCTGGCGTCATGGCCCGCCGCGCCGATCCGACGGTGCCGATGACCATCTATCCGACCGCGCTCGCCGACTATTCGGCCGGCATGCACCTCGTGCAGGCCATCCTGCTGGCGCTGCTGCAGCGGGAAAAGACCGGGCGCGGCCAGGCCGTGTCGGTGTCGCTGTTCGAATCCATGCTTGCCATGCAGATGCAGGAAGCCGCCATGTGGCTGCAGCGCGGCAAGGACCTGAACTGGGCCGCGTTCCCGCTCACCGGCGTGTTCGAGACCACTGACGGCGCGCTCGTCCTTGTCGGCGCGTTCAAGGCCAACCCGCTGCGCGACATTTCGGCAGCACTTGGCCTGGCCGACCTGTCGCTCGAGGAGCGCTTCTCAACCTTCGACCGCCAGATGGAGAACAAGCTGGAACTGCAGGCGATCTTCCGCAAGCATTTCGCGTCGGGCAGCACGGAACATTGGCTCGGCAAGCTTGAGGAACAGGACCTGCTCTGCGCGCCGGTTCTGACCCTGCCGCAGGCGCTGGAGCACGGCCAGACCAAAGCCAATGCCAGCGTCATCGAGGTGAAGGGCCGCAAGCCGATGCAATTGCTCGGCTCGCCGCTCACCATGGACGAAAGCGCCTTCAAGGTCCGCCATGCCCCGCCGCAACTCGGCATCGATGGCGCGGCTGTTCTCGCGGAAGCCGGCTACTCCGACGACCGGATCGACGCGCTGATCGCATCCGGCATCCTGTCGGGCGAGCGCCGGGGTGAGGCGGCATGAGCGTCCTTTTCACCGTCAAGGATCATGTCGCGCGCGTCACGGTCGACCGCCCGGACGTGCTCAACGCCGTCGACCGGGCGACCGAGGCGGAGCTGATCCGCATCTGGGAGGCGATCGAGAAGGACCGCGACGTGCGCGTGGTCGTGCTCAGCGGCGCGGGCGGCAAGGCGTTCTGCGTCGGCGCCGACATGAAGGACAGCGACGGCAAGACCGGACTGGAATACTGGGCGGCCCCCCGGCCTGGCGGGTTCGGCGGCATCTCGTTGCGCGACACGCTCGACGTGCCGGTCATCGGGCGGGTCAATGGCCATGCTCTGGGCGGCGGCTTCGAGATGGTTCTCGGCTGCGACATCGTGGTAGCGGCGGACAACGCGACCTTCGGACTGACCGAGCCGAGGGTCGGCCGGCTGGCGCTTGCCGGCGGCATAGCGCAGCTTCCGCGCCGCATCCCTCATGTGCATGCAATGGGCATGCTGCTGACGGGACGTCGCATCGGTTCGGCGCAGGCGCTGGAATTCGGCCTCCTCAACGAGGTGGTCGCGCCGGCGTCTCTGGACGAGGCCGTCGACCGCTGGGTCGCCGACATTCTCGCCTGCGCGCCCCTGTCGGTGCGCGCGGTGAAGCAGATGGTGCGCGCCGGCGCCGCGCTGACGCCGGTGCAGGCGCAGCAATTGCGGCTGCCAGCACTTGTCGAAGCCATCCTGTCGACCGACCAGGATGAGGGCGTCAACGCCTTCCTCGAAAGGCGCGCCCCCCGCTGGACGGGCCGCTAATCCGCCATGGTCTACGTCATCGCCTCAACCTGCATCGATGTGAAGGACGGCGCCTGCCAGGACGTCTGTCCGGTCGAATGCATCTATGAAGGCGGCCGGATGATGTATATCCAGCCGGTGGAATGCATCAGCTGCGGCCTCTGCCTCTCGGTCTGCCCGGTGGATGCAATCTGGTCCGAGGACGATCTGCCGGTTCACGAAAGACGGTTCCAGTCGATCAACGCGGAGTTCTTCGAGGCGGGCGTCACCGGCTGGGGCCAACCCGGAGGCGCGTCCGCGAAATTCAGGACGGAGCTCGACCACGCCGACGTGGCCGGCGCGCCTAGCAGGGAACCAGTCTAGTCATGACAGTGCATCAGAACTTCATCGCCGGCCGCTGGACGGACGGCGCCGACGCCGCGGACAACGTCAACCCGTCCGACACCGGCGACATCCTTGGCCAGTATGCGCGCGCCTCGCGCCAGCAGGCGACGGACGCCATCGCCGCCGCCCGCGCGGCCTTTCCGGCCTGGTCGCGCTCGGGCATCCAGCAGCGCCACGATATCCTGAAGAAGGTGTCGGACGAAATCCTCGCCCGCAAGGACGAGCTCGGCCGCCTGCTTTCCCGCGAAGAGGGCAAGACCTTGCCCGAGGGCATCGGCGAGGTGACCCGCGCCGCGCAGATCTTCGACTTCTTCTCGGGCGAAGTTCTGCGGCTCGCCGGTGAGAAGATCGCCTCGACCCGTCCGGGCATCGATGTGGAGGTGACCCGCGAGCCGGTCGGCGTCGTCGGCATCATCACGCCTTGGAACTTTCCGATCGCGATCCCCGCATGGAAGATCGCGCCTGCGTTGGCTTACGGCAACTGTGTCGTCTTCAAGCCGGCCGACCTCGTCCCGGGTTCGGCCTGGGCGCTCTCCGACATCATCGTCCGCGCCGGCGTTCCCGAGGGCGTGTTCAACCTCGTCATGGGCCGCGGCGCTGTCGTCGGCGACGCCATGCTCAACGACGATCGCATCGACGCGATCACCTTCACCGGCTCGGTCGGCACCGGCAAGAAGGTCGCCGCCGCCAGCGTCGAGCGGATGCGCAAGTTCCAGCTTGAGATGGGCGGCAAGAACCCGCTGGTTGTGCTCGACGACGCCGACCTCGACGTGGCGGTCGACTGCGCCGTCAACGGCGCCTTCTTCTCCACCGGCCAGCGCTGCACGGCGTCGTCGCGGCTCGTGGTCACCGAGGGCATCCACGACAGGTTCGTCGCCGCCATGGTCGCCCGCCTCAAGACGCTGGTCGTCGACGACGCGCTGAAATCAGGCACCCATATCGGCCCGGTGGTCGACCAGAGCCAGCTCGACCAGGACATGTCCTATGTCGACATCGGCAAGGCCGAGGGCGCCAACCTCGTCTGGGGCGGCGAGCGGCTGAACCGCGACAAGCCCGGCTTCTACCTGCAGCCGGCGCTGTTCACCGAGTCGACCGCCTCGATGCGCATCAACCGCGAGGAAATCTTCGGGCCCGTCGCCAACGTGATGCGCGTCAAGAACTATGACGAGGCGCTCGCCGCCGCCAACGATACGCCTTTCGGCCTGTCGTCCGGCATCTGCACCACCAGTCTCAAGCACGCCTCGCATTTCCGGCGCAACGCCGAGGCCGGCATGGTCATGGTCAATCTGCCGACCGCGGGCGTCGACTACCACGTTCCGTTCGGCGGCCGCAAAGGTTCGTCCTACGGTCCGCGCGAGCAGGGCCGCTATGCGGCCGAGTTCTACACCACGGTCAAGACGGCCTACACGCTGCCCTGAAACTGACGGAGCATCTGGAATGAACACGCTGAAGGGCGTCATCGCGGCGGCGGCGACGCCGCTGCGGGAAGACCGCACGATCGACCTCGACCGGCTGGTCAGCCATTGCGGCTGGCTCCTGGGGGAGGGTGGCTGCGACGGCATCAACCTGCTCGGCACCACCGGCGAGGCGACGTCGTTCTCTGTGGAGCAGCGCATCGCGGCGATGCGCGCGGTCGCCGCGTCCGGGCTGCCGCTGACCCGCTTCATGGTCGGCACCGGGGCCGCCGCATTCGGCGATGCCTGCCGGCTGACCGGAGAAGCGAAGGCGCTCGGCTTCGCCGGCGCGCTCCTCCTCCCGCCCTTCTACTACAAGGGCATCGATGCCGAGGCGCTGACCGCCTACGTCACCGCCGTGGTCGAGCGCGTCGGCGCCGACGGCCTGCCGCTCTACCTCTACCATTTCCCGGCCAATTCCGGCGTGCCCTACACGGCCGACGCGGTGGCGCGCCTGCGCGATGCGTTCCCGGCGACGCTTCTCGGCCTGAAGGACAGTTCGGGCGATCTCGACTATTCCGCCGGCCTCGCCCGGAGCCTTCCCGGCTTCGACGTCTTCCCGAGCGCCGAGGCCTCGATCGGCCGCGCAGCCGAACTCGGCTTCGCCGGCTGCATTTCCGCAACCGCCAATGTCACCGGCCCGTTCGCAAAGCTTGGCTGCACCGGCAGGGCGGAGCGCGAGCGCGCCGAGGGCCTCGCCGAAGCGGTCCGCATCCGCGCCGAGATCTCGAAATTCCCGCTCGTCGCCGCCGTCAAGGAGACGCTGGCCGTGCTGACGGGCGAAAGCGGCTGGCGGCGGATGATGCCCCCCCTGACAAGCCTCGCCGCGCCTCAGTCCGCGAGCCTCGAGAGCGCGCTACGCGACACGGCCCTGTTTCGCCAGCCGTCGGCAAAGGCGGCGGTAGCTTAGCCTACCGCCCGGCAAACTTCGCCATGCGCGTCTCCGGATCGCAGTAGATGCCGTAGAGCGTCTGCAGCACCCGTTCGACTTCCTCCGACGCCAGCCGATAGTGGACCTGCTGCGCGTCCCGCCGTGTCTCGACCAGCTTCAGGGCGCGCAGCTTGCCGAGCTGCTGCGAGAGCGCCGACTGGTTCATGCCGACCAGTTCGGCGATCTCGTTGACGGTCTTTTCGCCCTCTAGCAGGTGGCACAGCACCATCAGGCGCTTCTCGTTGGCCATCGCTGAAAGAAGGTCCGACGCCTCCTTGGCCATGACGTCGAGTTCGGTCATTTTCATATTGCGCATATGAACACATTATAATATTAACAGGTTCAAATAATATCGCGCCGCCGGTTGCGGTTGTCAAGGCGAAGACCGTTCCGGTCCGGGTAGCGGGCTTCAATCGCCGCTTGACCGGGATCAACGCAGCCTCGTGCCGGTCACGATAGTCGAGGAATTGCCGGCCTGCCGGCGGAGGAAGCGCGCGGCGTCGGCTGGACGGCTGCGGCTGGGAGGAGAAGAGCATGGCACACGTTGTCGTCCTCGGTGCGGGACTGGGTGGCACCATCATGGCATACGAGCTTCGAGACGCACTGTCGAAGGAGCATCAGGTATCGGTCGTCAACAATGGCGGCACCTATTCCTTCGTCCCGTCCAACCCCTGGGTCGGCGTCGGCTGGCGCGACCGCAAGGCGACAGAGGTCGATCTCGAGCCCGTCCTCAAGCGGCGGCGCATCGCGCTTTACCCGCAGGGCGCCCGTCGGCTCCACCCCGGGACAAAGTCGATCGAACTCAACGACGGCGTCAGCCTCGCCTATGACTACCTCGTCATCGCGACCGGACCTGAACTCGCCTTCGACGAGATCGAGGGCCTCGGTCCGGCCGGACATACCCAATCCGTTTGTCACGTCGATCACGCGCTTTCGGCAAAGGTGGCGTTCGACAGGCTGGTCGCCAACCCCGGCCCGGTGATCATCGGCGCCGTCCAGGGCGCGTCGTGCTTTGGTCCGGCCTACGAGTTCACCTTCATCCTCGACAAGGCCCTGCGCGACGCCAGGGTGCGCGACAAGGTGCCGATGACCTTCGTCACCTCCGAACCCTATATCGGCCATCTTGGCCTCGATGGCGTCGGCGACACCAAGGGCCTGCTCGAAAGCGAGATGCGCCAGCATCACATCAAGTGGATCTGCAACGCCAGGGTCGACCGTGTCGAGGCGGGGAGGATGTTCGTGTCCGAGATCGCCGACGATGGCTCGGTCAGGCAGGCGCATGAACTGCCGCATGTCTATTCGATGATGCTGCCGGCCTTCCGAGGCGTCGAGGCGGTCCGCGGCATCGAGGGGCTCACCAATCCGCGCGGCTTCATCCTTGTCGACAAGCACCAGCGCAACCCGGCGTTCCCCGACATATTCGCCATCGGCGTCTGCGTCGCCATCCCGCCGATGGGCAAGACGCCGGTGCCGGTCGGCGTGCCGAAGACCGGCTTCATGATAGAGTCCATGGTCACGGCCACCGCCCATAACATCGCCCGGCTGGTCAAGGGCGAGACTCCGAACGCCGAGGGCACCTGGAACGCCGTCTGTCTCGCCGACTTCGGCGATTCCGGCGTCGCCTTCGTGGCCCAGCCGCAGATCCCGCCGCGCAACGTCAACTGGTCGTCGTCGGGCCGCTGGGTGCACACGGCCAAGGTCGGCTTCGAGAAATACTTCCTCCATAAGATACGCACCGGCAGGTCCGAACCGTTCTACGAGCGTCTGGCCCTGCAGGCTCTGGGCATCGACAAGCTGAAGGAAGTGAAGATCGACAAGAAAGTCGCGGCGCGTTGACCTGTCCGCCTTGCGCATCTCCGGAGCGGTTGCCGGAGATGCCGTCCCGACTCGCCCGCGCGGGATCGATAACTGCATATTCGGTGCAACAGTCCCCTTGCAACCGCGCCATTAAATTAGTATATGATCATATACAAACTTAATGGAGATCACCACAATGTCCCTCGACCGTTCCGTTCTCGCATTCGCCGGCATCATGGTTCTGCTGTCCGTCCTGCTGACGGCCTTCGTCTCGCCGCTCTTCGTCTGGTTCACCGTCTTCATCGGCCTCAACCTGCTGCAGTCGGCCTTCACCGGCTTCTGCCCCGCCGCCTCCGTCTTCAAGCTGTTCGGCGTCAAGCCGGGCTGCGCGTTCTAGGAAAATCTGCCATGCGCGCGATCCTGTCGATCCTCGCCATCGTCACCGCCGCGCCGGCGCTTGCCGGCTCGGTCACGCTGGCGCCGTCGACCGTCACCGAGTGGAAGGCGGTCTATGGCCGGGTCGAGGCTCGCGACACGGTGCCGGCCCGCGCCCGCATCGGCGGCGTGCTTGTCGCGCTCGACGTCAGCGAGGGTGATGTGGTCACGTCCGGCCAGAAGGTCGCCACGGTCCGCGACGACAAGATCGCGTTCCAGATCGCCGCGATGGACGCGCAGTTGCGGGCGCTGCAAGCGCAGATGACAACCGCCGAGACCGAACTGGCCCGCGGCCAGTCTTTGGTCGACAAGGGCGTCATCACCGCGCAGCGGCTCGACCAGCTCCGCACCCAGGTCGACGTCGTCCGCAACCAGATCGCCGCCACCGAAGCGCAGCGCTCGGTCATCGTCCAGCAGGGCGCTGAGGGCGACGTCTTCGCGCCCGCTGACGGCCGCGTGCTGACGGTGCCGGTCACCCGCGGCGCCGTCGTCATGGCCGGCGAACCCGTCGCGACCATCGGCAGCGGCGGCATTTTCCTGCGCCTGGCAATCCCCGAGCGCCATGCGGCCATGCTGAAGAAGGATGCGTCGATCCGCATCGATACCGGCGGCGTGGCCTCCTCCGGGCGCCTGGCGAAAATCTATCCGCAGATCGAGAACGGCCGCGTCATCGCCGACGTCGAGGTCGACCGGCTCGACACCAGCTTCGTCGACGCGCGCGTGCTCGTGGAGGTCCCGGTTGGCGAACGGCAGGTGCTGCTGGTCCCGGCGGCTGCTGTCGCAACGCGTTCGGGCATCGACTTCGTCAGGGTGCGCGCGGGCGAGGCCGAGGCCGACCGCGCGGTGGTTCTCGGCGAGACGGTCCGGCGCGACGGCGCGGATTTCGTCGAGATTCTGACCGGACTCGGCGCCGGGGACGTGGTCGTGACGCCATGACCGGGAACGCACCGCCGCTCGGCATCGCCGGCTCGCTGACGCGCGCCTTCATCGCGTCACCGCTGACGCCGCTCTTCCTCATCGCGGCCTTCGCCTTCGGCCTCATCGCGCTGCTCACCCTGCCGCGCGAGGAGGAGCCGCAGATCTCAGTGCCGATGGTCGACATCATGGTGCGCGCCGACGGCCTGCGGGCCGACGACGCCGTCAAGCTGGTCACCGAGCCGCTGGAAACCATCGTCAAGTCGATCGACGGCGTCGAGCACGTCTATTCGCAGTCGCGCGACGACGCGGTCATGGTCACGGCCCGCTTCATCGTCGGCACATCGTCCGATGCGGCAGTCCTGCGCGTGCACGACAAGGTCCGCGCCAACATGGATCGCATCCCGGTCGGCGTGCCGGAGCCGCAGATCGTCGGCCGCGGCATCGACGACGTTGCCATCGTCTCGCTCACCCTGTCGCCGACAGCCGACGCCGCTGACCGCATCACCCCCAACGACCTGACCCGGGTGGCGCGCGAATTGCGCACCGAGATCGCCAAGATCGACAATGTCGGCCTGACCTACCTCGTCGGCGAGACCGGCGAGATCATCCGCGTCGCGCCGGCTCCTGACAGGCTGGCCCTCTACGGTATCACCCTTCAGCAGCTTGCCGCCAAGGTCAGCGGCGCCAACCGCGCCTTTCCCGCCGGCCGGGTCCGCGATGCCGGCGAGCAGATCGACATCGCTGCCGGCGAGACGCTGCGCACGCCGGCCGACATCGCCAACCTCCTGTTGACCTCGCGCGACGGCCGTCCGGTCTATGTCCGCGACGTGGCCGATGTCGCCTTCGCAACCGACACGGTCGATCATCTCGTCGCCACGGTCACGCGCACGGAGGAGGGCGGCCTGCGCCGCGTCCCCTCCGTCACGCTCGCCGTCGCCAAGCGGGCAGGCTCCAATGCCGTCACGGTCGGCGAAGCGGTGCTGCACCGGGTCCACATGCTCGAAGGCAGCCTGCTCACCGACGACATCGCGGTCGAGGTGACGCGCGACTATGGCGAGACGGCCAACGAGAAGGCCAACGAACTCCTCTATCACCTCGGTCTCGCCACCGTGTCGATCATCCTGCTGGTCTGGCTCGCCATCGGCTGGCGCGAGGCGCTCGTCGTCGCCATCGTCATCCCGGTCACCATCCTGCTCACCCTCTTCGCCTCGCGCATGATGGGCTACACGCTGAACCGCGTCTCCCTCTTCGCGCTGATCTTCTCGATCGGCATTCTCGTCGACGACGCCATCGTCGTCATCGAGAACACCGCGCGGCACTGGGGCATGGGCGGCGGGCGCACCCGCAAGCAGGCGGCCATCGACGCGGTCGCGGAGGTCGGCAACCCGACCATCGTCGCGACGCTCACCGTCGTCGCGGCGCTTCTGCCCATGCTGTTCGTCTCCGGCATGATGGGCCCCTACATGAGCCCGATCCCGGCCAATGCCTCGGCGGCGATGGTCTTCTCCTTCTTCGTCGCCGTCATGGTAACGCCCTGGCTGATGCTGAAGATCGCCGGAAACGCACCCGTCCATGCCCATCCCGAGCACGGCCATGGCGGCATGCTCGGCCGCGCCTACACTGCGGTGGCCGGCCCGATCCTGTCGTCCAAGGCTGCGAGCTGGGCATTCCTTCTGGTCGTCGGCGTACTGACGCTTGCCTCGCTCAGCCTGTTCTACACCAAGCACGTGACGGTCAAGCTGCTGCCCTTCGACAACAAGTCGGAGCTGTCGGTGGTGATCGACATGCCGGAAGGCACGTCCGTCGAAGCGACAGACGCCGTCGCCCAATCGGTCGCCGCGATCGTTCTCGGCCTGCCGGAGGTGCGCTCGGTGCAGACTCACGCTGGCGCCGCCGCGCCTTTCAACTTCAACGGCCTCGTCCGCCATTCCTATCTCCGCGCCGAGCCGCAGATGGGCGATGTCGCGCTCAACCTCGCGCCGAAGACGGAGCGCGAGCGCTCCAGCCATGAGCTCGCGCTCGACATCCGCGCCCGCATTGCCGCGATCGCCTTGCCGGAAGGCGCCAGCCTCAAGGTCGTCGAGCCGCCGCCGGGTCCGCCTGTGATGGCGACGCTTTTGGCCGAGATCTACGGCCCGGACGCCGAGACGCGCCGCAAGGTGGCGGAAAAGGTCGAGGCGGCCTTCCGCTCCGTGCCCTACATCGTCGACATCGACAATTCCTATGGCCAGCCGGCCCGCCGCCTGCGCACGACCGTGTCCACCGACGACGTCGAGTTCTTCCGAGTCCAGGAAAGTGACGTGCTCGACACGATTGCCATCCTCAACGGCGGCCAGACCGTCGGCTATTCGCATCGCGGCGGTGGCCGGCAGCCGGTGCCGATCCGCGTCGAACGTCCGAAGGGCGAGCGCACGCTCGACGAGCGCTTCCTCACCACACCCATCCCCGCGAACGTGCTGCCGGGAGACCGCGGCGTGGTGGAACTCGGCGACATCGTTCGCGTCACCGAGGAGCGCGCCTCGTTCCCGGTGTTCCGCCACAACGGCCGCGCCGCCGAGATGGTGACAGCCGAACTCGCCGGCGATTTCGAAGCGCCGCTCTACGGCATGCTCGCGGTCAGCGCCGCCCTCGACGCGCAGGACTGGACCGGCCTGCCGAAGCCGGAGATCTCTCTCAACGGCCAGCCGGAGGACGAGAGCAAGCCGACGCTGCTTTGGGACGGCGAATGGGAAGTCACCTGGGTGACGTTCCGCGACATGGGCGCGGCCTTCGGCGTCGCGCTGCTCGGCATCTATATCCTCGTCGTCGCGCAGTTCGGTTCCTTCAAGGTTCCGCTGGTCATCCTGACGCCGATCCCGCTGACCTTCATCGGCATCCTCGGCGGTCACTGGCTGTTCGGCGCGCCATTCTCCGCCACGTCGATGATCGGCTTCATCGCGCTCGCCGGCATCATCGTCCGCAATTCGATCCTGCTGGTCGACTTCATCCGCCATGCCCCGCTTGAGGTTGCCTGCGACGGCGAGGACGATGTCGTCGAGACGCAGATGTCGATTGTCGCCCCCGATGTCGAAACGCACCACGTCGCCCCCGGCACCCGGATGCGCCGGCGCGACCTGACGGAGATCCTGCTCGAGGCCGGCGCCATCCGCTTCAAGCCGATCCTGCTGACCGCGCTCGCGGCGATGATCGGCGCGGCCGTGATTTTGACTGACCCGATCTTCCAGGGCCTGGCGATCTCGCTGCTGTTCGGGCTGGCCTCATCGACGTTGCTGACCGTTCTGGTGATTCCGGCGATCTACCGGGTCTTGCGGACGTGAGGATCGATCACATTTGCAGTGAGGTTCCGGCCACCCGGAACCTTACTCTGCCGGGCTTGTTTTCTGTCACTCATCCAACTGGAAGGACGAAAAATGGCCCGCGAAGAACAGACCGGCAAAAGCCCTGAGGAACTGGCGGAACGCGCCTGGGAACTCGCCGAATCGATCAGGATCGCCATGTTCAACACTTGGAACGGCAAGGAGCTGCACTCGCGGCCAATGGACGCCAAGATCGAGCGTGACGAGGAAGCCATCTACTTCCTGACCGACGTCGACAGCTACAAGATCGACGAGCTACAGAAATTCCCCCAGGCGACGCTCGCCTTCGCCAACGCCAGTTCCTACAAGTTCGTCACCATGACCGGCAAGGCGAACGTCTCGAACGACCGCGCCCTGATCAGGAAATACTGGGACGACAGCAACAAGGTCTGGTGGGACTCGGAAGACGACCCCCGCATCCGCCTCGTCACCTTCACGCCTGACGACGCCGAGCTCTGGGACAGCCCCAATTTCATCGTTTCAGGCGTCAAGATGCTCGCCGCGGCCGTCACCGGCGCAAAGCCGAAGCTCGGCGACCACGCCAAGGTCGCGATCTGACATCTCGACATTCGCGCGCGTCTCGGCCACCCTTTGCCAAAGCGAGGGGTGGCCGGCATGCATATTCGCCCGTTTGGCGTCGAGATCTGGATGAACCGCTACGAGAATGAGTGCGAACTCAATCTCGCCGAAACCTGCGTCGATTCGCTGACGGTCTCGCAACTGCTCGAACTCGCCGGCAAGGGAAACTCCGGCCTCGACGACTTGCTGCCTATGCGGCTGACCTACGGCGCCATCGAAGGCAGCGACCGGCTGCGCGCCGCGATCGCGGCGCTCTATGAGAAGCAGGCGCCGCGCAATGTCGTCGTCGCGCATGGCGCGATCGGCGCCAACGCGCTGGTCTACCAGACGCTGGTCGAACCCGGCGACCGCGTCGTCTCGGTCCTTCCGACCTACCAGCAGCACTATTCGATCCCCGAAAGCCTGGGCGCGGACGTGCGCGTGCTGCGGCTGCGCGAGGAGGACGACTATCTGCCGGATCTTGACGAACTGAGACGTCTGGTCGGCGGGCGGGCAAAGCTGATCGCGCTCACCAATCCCAACAATCCGACCGGGGCGCTGATCGAGCGCCCGATGCTGGAGGAGATCGCATCAATCGCCCGCGATGCCGGCGCATGGGTTCTGTGCGACGAGGTCTATCGCGGCGTCGACCAGCAGGGCGACGGCTTCACAGCCTCGATGGCCGACCTCTACGAGAAAGGCATCTCCACCGGCTCGATGTCGAAGGCCTGGTCGCTCGCCGGTCTGCGCCTCGGCTGGATCGCTGCGCCCGAAGAAATCATCCACGCCGTCTCCATCCACCGCGACTACAACACGATCAGCGTCGGCATGGTCGATGATTATCTGGCCTCGCTCGCGCTCGAAAGCCGCGATCGCGTCCTCGAACGCAGCCGCGCGATCACCCGCGGCAACCTCGCCATCCTCGACGGCTGGATCGCCGGCGAAAAACTGATCAGCTATGTCAAACCGAAATCCGGCACCACCGCGCTGTTGAAATACGACCTGCCGCTCTCGTCCGCCGATTTCTGCACCCGCCTGCTGGAAACCACCGGCGTCATGCTCTTGCCCGGCAGCGCGCTCGACATGGAAGGCCACCTGCGGATCGGCTATGCGAACAATCCGGAGATTCTGCGCGAGGGGTTGGCGCGGATGTCGGAATTTCTCCGACAGCTCGACTTCGAAATGGCAGCGGAGCGGGGCAATGTTGCACGCGGTCTGGAATTGCTCGACAAGCTTGACCACCACTTTGAGACACGGACGACAAACGGATGACCACGACGCTTTACGGCTTCAAATCCTGCGACACCGTCAAGAAGGCGCGCAAGTGGCTGGACGACAAGGGCGTCGCGCACCGCTTCTTCGACTACCGCGTCGAGAAACTCGATCCGAAGGTGGTCGACGAATGGTTCGCTCGCGCAGGCTGGGAGCAGGTGTTCAACCGCAATTCGACCACGTTCAAGGAATTGCCCGAGGCCGAGAAGGCCGGGATCGACGCCAGGAAGGCGCGAAAGATGATCCTGTCCGAGACCAACCTCATCAAGCGCCCGGTGCTAGACACCGGCGACACCCTCGTCTTCGGCTTCAAGGCGGACGCGTTCGCGGCTGCGACGGGCAAATAGCCCCCTAAGCCCACTCGCCCTTGCGGAACACCGGCACGCGCCGCCCGTCCTTGTGCACGCCATCGATGTCCATCTCGGCCGAGCCGATCATCCAGTCGATGTGGATGAAGCTCCTGTTGCCGCCCTGTTCGGCGATCTGCTCCGGCGTCAGGTTCGCGCCGTCGACGAAGCATTTCGAATAGCACTGGCCGAGCGCGATATGGCAGGCGGCGTTCTCGTCGAACAGCGTGTTGTAGAACAGGAGCCCGCTCTTCGAGATCGGCGACGAATGCGGCACCAGCGCCACTTCGCCGAGCCGCGCTGCGCCCTCGTCGGTCTCCAGCACCTTCTTCAGCACATCCTCGCCGCGGCTCGCCTTCGCCTCGACGATGCGCCCAGCCTCGAACCGCACCTCGATGTTCTCGATCAGCGTGCCTTGGTGCGACAGCGGCTTGGTCGAGCGCGCGGTGCCGGAGACGCGCCGCGCATGCGGCGTGGTGAACACTTCCTCGGTCGGGATGTTGGGGTTGCAGGTGATGCCGTTCTTCGCCGAGGACTGGCCGCCCTGCCATTCGTGCCCGTCGGCGAGACCGACCACCAGGTCCGTGCCCGGACCGGTGAAATGCAGCGAGGCAAAATTCTGCGCGTTGAGCCATGCCGTCCGCTCCGCCAGCCGCGCATTGTGCGCCGCCCATTCGCCGACCGGGTCGTCGCGGTCGACGCGGCTTGCCGCGAAGATCGCGTCGGCGAGCTTCGCCACCGCCACGTCCTCGTCGTCGCCGGGAAACACCAGCTTCGCCCAGGATGCGCCTGGAAACGCGACGATGTTCCAGTTGATGTCGAAGCCCGCGATCTTTTCCAGCGCCGGCTGGTAGGCGATCGAGTTCGCCTTGTTGGCGCGGGCGACCTTCGCCGGGTCCTCGCCCGACAGCAGCATCGGATTGTCGCCGACGATCGCCAGCCGCGCCGTGTTGTTCGAAAACGCCTTCGCCATGCCCTCGTAGAGCCAGCCGGCGGCGCGGTCGAAACTTTCGTCCGGGGCATTGCGGTAGCGCGACAGCGCGATCTCCTCGTCGGCCAGCAGCGGCGTCACCAGTCCCGCGCCCGCCCTGTAGGCATGCTCGACGATCCGCCGCACCAGCGGCAGCGCGGCAACCGGCGCCGTCAGCAGCAGATCCTGCCCCGGCTGCAGCCGCAGCCCGACATTGACCGCGACCTGCGCCAGCCGGTCGAGCTTGACGGGGTCGATGGAGGGGATGTTGGCTGGATAGGTCATGCGGCTGGTCCTGTCTGCGTCGGTCGCCCTGAATAGACCGGCATGTGCGACTTGGCCACCGCCCGCGCAAGGGCGCCGCGCATGAAAAAGCCGGCGCCATGGTTGCTATGGCGCCGGCTGGAGGAGTTGGTGCTGTCTAGCGGAAGCTGGTCCAGTCGAGCATCATGCCTTCGTCGCGATGCCGTCCGCCGACGCCGGCTGCGTAGTAGGACGCAGCGGCGCTGACCAGCAGCGAGGCCGCCGTGATGAAGGCGAGGATCAGGGCGGTCTTGCGCGCCGTCTCCGCCGCGTCGCGGGCCGCCTGCTCGGCCTGCTCGGCGGTGGCGATCGTCTCGTCGATCGTCGCCCGCGCTTCTTCCGGCGTCACGCCGGTGCTCCGGGAGACGAGCCCGGCGACATAGGCCCGGTCGGCCTCGGCGAACTCGCCATTGACCGCCGAGGTCGCAAAGATCCGCGCCACTTCGGCCCGGGTCTCGGCCGAAACCGGCTGGCCGTTCTCGCTGCGGAACACGCGGTCGACGTAGCCGGCGACGACCGGGTTGGACGCCGCGTCTCCCGCCGCCGTCACCGCGCCGGCCGCGACCGTCCCCACCGCATCGGCCGCGGTGCGGGTGACCGCGCCGACCGTCGAGAACGCGATTACGCTGCCGACCAGGATGCTGACGGCCCAGACCAGCAGGCCGTGCGCGCCGTCGCGGATGTCGGACTCGTGCTCGGTGGCGTCGAACGCCCGCTTGCGCAGCCGTCCGGTCAGGTAGGCGCCGGCCATGAACGACGATATCTGCACCCACAGCAGCCAGAGGCCCGCCGCCAGCGACAGGCCCCAGACGCCGGCGCCTTCCCCCTCGTAGGGCGAGGTCATCGACAGGCCGAGCGCCGAGCCGAAGGTGAGGAAGACGACGGATATCGCCGCGGCAAGCGCCGCGCCGCCGATGATGGCAGGCCAGTCGACATAGCTCGACTTGTCGTTTGCTGCTGGCGTCTCCGCGACGACGACGGCCGGTGTATCGCTGATCGACATGGTGATGGTCCTTTCGCGCCCCGCATGGCGTCGTGAATGTCAGTCTGGAAGGGTGATGCCGATCGGGCTGTTCGGCTCAGCCGAGGCCGAGGAACGACAGGATGGCCAGGACGATGACGACCAGGCCGACCAGATAGATGATCCCGTTCATTTTGAATTCTCCGTGATGTTGCTGTTACCGGACGTGCAACCCGGGAATCGCGAATTTGTTCCAAATGTGTCGGGTCTAGGCGCCGCCGTCGGGCCGGACGCAACGGAAAGCCGCTCTGGACCAGCGGTTTCATGTTGCGCCGCAACAGCCCGCCGATAGGTTGCCGCCATGCCGGCATCGATCTCCTCGCCCTATCGCTATGCCCTCGGCGGCCTACTCGGCATGGCCGCGGCGATGGGTATCGGCCGATTCGTCTACACGCCGATCCTGCCCGGCATGATGGACGAGCTCGGCCTGTCGGCGGCCGACGCGGGGCTGATCGCCTCGGCCAACTATCTCGGCTATCTCATCGGCGCGGTTCTCGGGGCCGGCGGCTGGGCGCATGGCCGCGAGCGTCCGATCATGCTCACCGCCATCGCCGCCTCGGCTCTCCTCTGCGTGCTGATGGGCCTGACCGACAGCTTCGCCGCCTTCCTTCTCATCCGCTTCGCCGCCGGCCTCGCCAGCGCCTTCATGCTGGTCTTCCTCGTCACCATCGTCTTCAGCCATCTCGCGGTGGCCGGCCGCTCCGACCTGCAGGCGATGCACTTCTCGGGCGTCGGCCTCGGCATCGCCATCTCGGCGCTGATGATCGGCGCGCTGGTCCTCGCCGACGAGCCCTGGCAGGCGGGCTGGCTGTGGTCGGGCGCGATTTCCGCCGTCGCCTTCTTCGCCGTCATGGCGCTCGTGCGCGACGGCCCGGCGCTGACCGGCCAGCCGCGCCGCGAGCCGCCCTTGCCGAAGACTCCGGCGGTCCGCCGCATCATCTGGTCCTATGGCCTGTTCGGTTTCGGCTACATCGTCACCGCCACCTTCCTCGTCGCCATCGTCCGCGCCGGCGACGGCGGACGACTGTTCGAATCGGTGGTCTGGCTGGTGGCGGGCCTCTCGGTTCCGCCTGCCAATTTCCTCTGGGCCTGGCTCGCCCGCCGCCATGGCCTGCCGGCGGCGGTCGCGGCCGGTTGCATCGTGGAGGCGGTCGGGGTCATGGCCTCCGTCTCGATCGGCGGCTATGCCGGCCCCATCATCGCCGCGGTCCTGCTCGGCGGCACCTTCGTCGCCATCACCTCGCTCGGGCTGCAGATGGGCCGGGTGATGGCGGGCGACTCGCCGCGCCGCGCCCTGGCGCTGATGACGGCGGCCTTCGGCACCGGCCAGATCATCGGCCCGCTCGTCGCCGGCTGGCTGGCGAGCGCCACCGGCAGCTATTTCGCCGCCTCAGCCATCGCCGCGCTCTGCCTCGTGGCGTCGGGCTGGCTCGCCTGGGATTCCGGCCGGCTCTCGGGGGTGCGATAGTCGTCTCCGGGTGACCAAAACGTAATCATTCCCGCCATTCCAATCGCCGCATTCTTGTGACTTGATGCGCCGGTCGATTCCGCCCCCACAAGGATCCCCCGCCCGTGTTCGTATCCTTCTTCCCGAAACCGAAGCTGTTCTTCATCTCGGCGGCGGTTTGGAGCCTGGCGCTGGTCCTGTTCTGGTTCAACGGCGGCGCGGCCTTGGGCGCGCTCTTTGGCTTGCCTCCAGCCGCGCCGGACGCGCCGCCGATCATCGGCATCGCCGTGTTCTGGTCGAAGCCTTTCCTGTGGTTCTACGCCTATTATGCGGCCGGGGTCCTGCTGTTCTATGCTTTCTGGCGCACCTACTCGCCGCATCCCTGGCAGGAATGGTCGATCCTCGTCTCCGGGCTGATCCTGTTCATGATCTATTTCTCCGTGCAGGTCTCGGTGGCCGTGAATAATTGGTACGGCCCGTTCTTTGACTACGTCCAGGGGTTGATGTCGAAGTCCGTCAGTTCGACAAATGCCGAGTTCTACGCGGGCCTCGCGACCTTCTCATGGCTTGCTCTCATCGGCATGAACGTCAGCGTGGTGAATGCCTTTGTCGTCAGTCACTGGGTGTTCCGCTGGCGCACGGCGATGAATGACTACTTCATGGACTACTGGCCGCGCCTGCGGCACATCGAGGGCGCGTCGCAGCGCGTTCAGGAAGACACGATGCGCTTCGCCCAGATCATGGAGGATTTGGGCACCGAAATGGTGCGGTCGATCATGACGCTGATCGCCTTCCTCCCGGTCCTGATCGCCCTCGAGGCAAACGTGAAGGAGATACCGCTCTTTGGCGAGATTCCCTATCCGCTCGTGACCGCGGCGATCGCCTGGTGCCTCTTTGGGACGGTGGCCGTGATGCTGGCCGGCATCAAGCTGCCGGGCCTGCAGTTCCGCAACCAGCGCGTTGAGGCCGCCTACCGCAAGGAACTCGTCTATGGCGAGGATCACGCCGACCGCGCCCAGCCGCCGACGACCAGGGAATTGTTCAGCAACGTCCGGCGCAACTACTTCCGCCTCTACGGCCACTACGTCTACTTCAACGTGGTCCGCTACACCTATCTCCAGGCCGACAACATCGTGTCATTCCTGATCATGGGTCCGGCTCTGGTGGCGGGGACCATCACGCTTGGCCTCATGAACCAGGTCAGCAACGCATTCGGCCGGGTGACCAATTCGATCCAGTTCCTGGTCAATTCCTGGTCGACGATCGTCGAGCTTCTGTCGGTCCACAAGCGTCTGCGCGCATTCGAGGCAACGCTGAAGGGCGAGGCGCTTCCGGAGATCGACCAGCGCTATCTGGAACGTCAGGCCGCGGGCGTCGATCCCGAAGACCAGCCGGCGGCCTGAGCGCCGGCCCGGATTGTGGGAGCCTTTCGCTCCCCCGCGCCGTCTTTCCGGGGCCGCGGAGCGGAACCCGGAACCCAGGGCGCCGCCTCTGGCCAGTGTCCGTCGGCGCTTCTCATTGCCTTCGTCGGTGCTCTGGATGCCGGGTTCCGCTGCGCGGCCCCGGCATGACGGAGCTTCATTTGAGGCCGACGGTCTCGTTCCGGGGCGCGTCATCGGCAACCATAACGGTTCAATCGAATATCGCGCCGGCGGCCTACCCGCCGGCCGCCACCGCATCCTCGGCCTCACGCGGATTGGCTCTGAGCCAGTCCGCGTAGCTCACGCATCTGACATCCGGCCTGACGCAGAACTCCCGCGCGAAACGTTCGAGCGCGCTCCAGTAGGCGCCACCGTTCATCAGCTGGAAATGAAAGCCCATCTGCAGCGGGCGGCGGTCGCCCTCGTATTCGGCGCGGAACGCGTCGGCAAAGGCCCGATAGGTCCGCTCTGCGAACTCCTCCGCCCCGCTGGCGCGCTCGATCCCGCCCGAATGGCGCACGAACAGATTGTAATCCATGGCGATGATCCGCCGGCCGCTCGGGCCCTCCGGCACCATCGGCAGCGCGAATTCGGTCAGCCTGCCGTCCCGCACCGGCGTTTCCGGCCCGCGCGACACGGTGCTCGCGTCATAGTCGATCCCCGCCGCCTTCAGGGCCGGGTTCAGCCCCGAGCCGGTCGACAGATAGGGCGCGCGAAACCCTCTCACCCCGCTTGCCGCGAAGTGCGCCCATCCGGCCGGAGCCTCCATGCCGTTGATCGCCCAGCCTTTCGCCAGGATCGACGAGAACGCCTTGAATTCCGCCGCCCAGTCGGCCTGCGACCAGCCCTTGCCGTCGAAATGGCCGCAGCCATGGCTCGCGATCTCGTGCCCGGTCTGGTAGGCCGCCCAGACATTACCGAGCCGCGCCGCCGCGTCCGCCTTCGACGCCGCGAATCCGACATTGGAGCGCCCGGCCTTCATCTCAGGCCCGCGATAGAGCGCCTTGGCCTCGGGCGGCAGCAGATAGACGCAGGAGAGAAAGTAGGTGAACCGCGCGCCCGTCTCGTCGGCGAGCTTCAGGCTGCGCGCCCACAGCGCATTGTCGTTGGCGCCATCGAACGAGATGAGGACATATTGTGGAGGGCGGGGAGTCTCGGCTGAAGCGAGGGCAGGGAAAACCAGCAGCGGCGCCGCCGCGAGAACCCGGATACCAATGCTCATCAAACGCTTCCCGCCTGCCACGCCCTTCGCCTAGCCCGACAATGTGGCGACCTTGGGAAGGTTGCGCGCGGTGTCGCCGACGTGGTTAACGGATGCGGACGCCAGAGCACACTGCCGATCTCGCGGGCAGGGTAGTCGTATATGCCCGGGGGCGCTGCACGGGCGATCCCCTCCCCCTTGTGGGGAGGGTAAGGGTGGGGTTGGTTCACGCACCGAGGTTGCCCAAGTCGTCGCTAGTCGCCCGTCGCCGATGCGAAATTGATCGACCGTTTCGCCGCTTGACCCCCACCCCTACCCCTCCCCACAAGGGGGAGGGAGGGCGCATGTTGTTTCTTGGGCCCAAAACGGCGGCGAGACTGTCAAGCCTGGCGAAGACGGTTGACTCCCTCCCCCTTGTGGGGAGGGGTAGGGGTGGGGGTAGTCCTTTACGCAGTTCTCCGCGAGGTCAGGCGATTGCCTTGCCGACGGTCATGAGCGGCCACCTGCCCAAAATCGATACGTCGATAGATTTCGTACGCCATCCTCATAAGATATTGATTCGATTAACTATTCACAATTAGTGATTCCCAATCTATCAACCTCCCATTTCACCCGGCCCATACTCACCCCGGTCGAAACGGGAAGCGTGCAATGGATCGCAAGGCTGAGAAAGGGAGGGACAGGGAGGCGCGGATCGTCGCGCTGCTGTTTGCCCTCGCCGATCTCGCCGAGCGCGCCGCCTTGCGCTCCGCTCCGGTCCGCTGGGTGGTGCTGTGGTTCCTGTGGCACGCCGATGCCGTCGCGAGGGACCACATCGCCGGCTACCCGTCGAAAACGGCGGGCGAACACTTGCCCCCGGCGTTTCGCTGCGGCTACGGTCCCGACGACGCGATGAACCTTGCCGTTTCGCTTCGCGCCCTGGCCCGCCGCGCGCGGGGCCGTGCCGCGCGTCTGTGGCGCCTGTCCCTGTCCGGTCCGGCCATCGCTTCGTCCGATCCCGTAGGCGGACTCCGCCAGGTCTTGCAGGCCAATCCGGCGTTCCCGCCGCTTTATCCCGTCGACACGTCGTGACCCCCAACTTCGTCATGCCGGAGGCCGAAGGCCATCCGGCATCCATTGGCATCGACAACTTGCTCGCTGACCGGCGATGCGAGCGCGAACCTGCGTCGGCCAATAGGCCCCGGATGGCCTGCCGGCCTCCGGGGCGACGATCGCGGAACCGGGGAGGTGCTCTCCATGAGCGCAACGCCCACGTCCCCTCCCTGCCATAATTTCCCCGTTCCCCTTCCATAGCCGGGAATATAGGCTAAAAGGCACGCTCCAAAGCGGGTTTCCGCGGCGATTGCAGGCAGGCACGATGTCCGACGACAGTTTCATCCGCGAAGTCAACGAAGAGATCCGCCAGGACCAGGCAAGGGCGATCTGGGATCGCTTCGGCCCGTTCCTCGTCGGCGCCGCCATCGTCGTCGTCGTCGGAACGGCTGCCTGGGTCGGCTACGACTACTGGCGCACCAACACGGCCAATGCCTCCGGCGACCGCTTCTCGCAGGCGCTGACGCTCGCCAACCAAGGCAAGAACGACGAGGCGATCGCCGCGCTCGAAGCGCTTGAGGCCGACGGCTACGGCGCCTATCCGCTGCTCGCCCGCATGCGCACGGCGACGGTGCTTGCCGAGAAAGGCGACTTCACGGGCGCCGTGAAGCAGTTCGACGAAGTCGCCGCCGACACGTCCATTCCCGCCGCGCTCCGCGACATGGCGCGCCTGCGCGCCGCGCTCCTGCTGGTCGACCACGGTAGCCAGGCCGACGTCGCCGCCCGCGTCGAATCGCTGACCGCCGAAACAAGCGCGCTGCGCCACTCCGCCCGCGAGGCGCTCGGCCTCGCCGCCTGGAAGGAGGGCAAGTTCGCCGACGCGCTCGTCCTGTTCGACCAGATCGCCGCCGATTCCGGCGCGCCCCGCAACAACCGCGAGCGCGCCACCCTCATGTCCGAACTGATCCGCGGTTCGGGCGCCGCGTCCTGACCCGCGCCATGGGCTACACCGTCGCCATTGTCGGCCGACCCAACGTCGGCAAGTCGACGCTTTTCAACCGCCTCGTCGGCAAGAAGCTTGCCCTGGTCGACGACACGCCGGGCGTCACCCGCGACCGCCGCCTGCACGAGGCGAAGCTCTACGACCTCCACTTCGACGTCATCGACACCGCCGGCCTCGAAGTCGCCGACAAAGGCTCGCTCGCCGGCCGCATGACCGCCGGAACCGAACTGGCGCTCACCGAAGCCGACCTCGTCTTCTTCGTCATCGACGCCAAGGCTGGCGTGACGCCCGACGACCGCACCTTCGCCGAAGTCGCCCGCCGCTCCGGCAAGCCGGTCATCCTCGTCGCCAACAAGTCGGAAGCCCGCGACGCCCAGGGCGGCATGCTGGAAGGCTGGGAACTCGGCCTCGGCGAGCCGATCCCGATCTCGGCCGAGCACGGCCAGGGCCTGCCGGACCTGCGCGAGGCGATCATCGCGGCGCTCGGCGAGGAGCGCGCGTTCGGCGAGGAAGAGACCGAGACCGATCCGCTCGACGAAGCGCCGCTGATTGGCGAGGACATCGCGGACCCGGAGGCGGAAGAAATCCCGCCCTACGACACGACCAAGCCGATGCGCATCGCCGTCGTCGGCCGTCCCAACGCCGGCAAGTCGACGCTGATCAACGCCCTGATCGGCGAGGAGCGGATGCTGACCGGCCCCGAGGCCGGCATCACCCGCGATTCGATCTCGGTCGAATGGGAGTTCGCCGGCCGCAAGGTCAAGCTCTTCGACACCGCCGGCATGCGCCGCAAGTCCAAGGTGCAGGAAAAGCTAGAGGTCATGTCCGTGCAGGACGGCCTGCGCGCCATCCGCTTTGCCGAGGTCGTCATCATTGTCTTCGACGCGACCATTCCCTTCGAGAAACAGGACCTGCAGATCGTCGACCTGATCGTCCGCGAGGGCAGGGCGCCCGTCATCGCCTTCAACAAGTGGGACCTGATCGACAACCCGCAGGAACTTCTCGCGGACCTGCGCGAGAAGACCGAGCGCCTCCTGCCGCAGGTGCGCGGCATCCAGGCGGTCACCGTGTCGGGCGAGACCGGCCGCGGCCTCGACAAGCTGATGCAGGCGGTGATGAAGACGCACGAGATCTGGAACATCCGCATCTCGACTGGTCGCCTCAACCGCTGGCTCGAAGGCATCCTGGCGCATCACCCGCCGCCCGCCGTCGCCGGCCGCCGGCTCAAGATCAAATACATCACCCAGGTGAAGGCGCGCCCGCCGGGCTTCGTGCTGTCCTGCACCCGTCCCGACGCCTTCCCGCAGTCCTACCTGCGCTATCTGACCAACGGCGTCCGCGAGGCCTTCGGCATCAAGGGCGTACCGATCCGCATGGTGCTGCGCGCCTCCGACAACCCGTTCGCGGGCAAGGCGAACAAGCGAAGCTGACGCCATTTTTTGGCTTTGGGAGCGCCATACTCCCGACCAGCCGTGGCTGTTAACCCGACATCAAGGTTAATGCATCACTGTCGCCCTCCAGTGAGTGATGTCGCGTCTGGAGTGTGCCCGTGCTTCGTCGGAATGGTTCTGTGCGTCGTTCGCCGGTCGGCGGCAATCGTAGTCTGGTCTCCCCGTTCATCTTCGGCATGGCGCTGTGGCTTGGTTTCCCGACCATTGCCGCCCAGCAGGACATGTCGAGCCTGATCTCCGGCAGCGCGTCGGGTGGCGCACGCTGGGGCGCGTTCGTCGAGCGTTCCGTCGCCGGCTCGGTTCACCAGGCCGAGATCAAGTTCACCGACGATACGGTCACCGGCTCGATCGCCGGCGGCGGCGTCCGCACGGCCGGCCTCGGCGCTGTCGCCTTCCGCGGCAAGGGCGCCCACAGCGACACGCCCGACGAGACCCGCGTCAACCGCGCCGAGAAGCGCGGCCGCATCCTGGAGGTCGCGCCGGTCGCGCCGCCGAAAGCATTCAACGCCGGCTCGGTCTTCGAGCGCCAGAGCATGCTGCGTCCGTCGATCGACGGCGAGGCGATGGCTTTCGTCAAGCCCGACATCAAGGGCAAGGAAATCCAGGTCGCCAGCGCCTTCTACGTCCGCAAGGAGAAGAAGGTGTCGCCGGACGTGCCGGCGATGCTGGCCTCGCTGGTCACCAACGACAAGCCCGACATACTTGCCACCGCCTACGCCCCGCCGCCGCCGGACTATGCCCGCGCGTCCCCGTTCGCCAGCCTGCTCAAGGGCGAGGACGAAGCGGGCGGCCGGTTCATCCCGCCGCTCCAGCCCGGCGATCATGCCTGGATGAAGAGCGCGCTGCCCGCCCATGTGTTCACCAAGGCCGAGCAGACATGCCTCGCCACCGGCATCTACTTCGAGGCCCGCGGCGAGAGCCTGCGCGGCCAGGCGGCCGTCGCCCAGGTCATCCTCAACCGCGTCCGCAACCCGACCTATCCCAACACCATCTGCGGCGTCGTCTACCAGAACGACCACTGGCGCAACCGCTGCCAGTTCTCCTTCGCCTGCGACGGCATCAAGGACCGCATCCTGAGCCCTTCGCACTACAAGACCGCGCAGGACATCGCCATGGCGGTGACGGCTGGAAAGATCTTCATCGAGGAGGTCGGCTCGTCGACCCACTACTACGCCCAATATGTCAGCCCGCGCTGGGCGCGCTCGATGGAGAAGATGAAGAAGATCGGCCTGCACATCTTCTACCGCACCTATGGCGGCGGATGGAGCTGAGACGGGCCTGACGTCGGAGCGCGGCCCGGATTCGCGAGAGCTTCGTCCCCGAAACCGCCGCGCGGTTTGTCGCACCGGCTCAAATAGCTGAATTCATTCAATAAAATACATACTCTATGACCTGCTTCCCCGGCTTGACTGGGTGAAGGCCCCTAACTATGTTGCGGCCAACTTTGAAGCGGGCTGCGGGGCGTGGCAGACCGGGCGGGGAGGTTGCGATGGCCGTGTCGAAAGGGCCAGGCGAAACCGGTGGCTCCGGACCTGGAAATCCACAAGCAGCGGCCGGCGATGACGATCTCGACAAGCGCAAGCGCATGCTCGAGGCAGCGATCGCGGCGCGGCGACCCGAAAGGCAGCCGGACGACCCGAAAGCGCCGACCAGCGGCATGGCCGGAATGGGCTACGCCCTGCGCCTGTCCAGCGAGTTCATCGCTGGCGTCGCTGTCGGAGCGGCGATCGGGTGGATCGTCGACAATCTGGCGGGAACGTCGCCCTTCGGGCTGATCGTCTTCCTGCTCCTGGGCTTCGGCGCAGGTGTTTTGAACGTGCTTCGCTCCGCTGGACGGGTCGCGGAGCACTCGATCCGGAAGCCCGACGGCGACGGATCGGCTGCGAAATGAAACGCGCGATGGCGCGCAACTGAACGAGGGCCAAGGTGGCAAACGATCCCATCCACCAGTTCGTGATCAGCGAGATCGTGCCGATCGACATCGCCGGCATGAATTTCTCGTTCACCAATTCCTCGCTGTTCATGGTCGCTACCGCCGTCGGCGCAGGCGCTTTCCTCTACCTGACGACGTCGAGCCGCGGCCTGATCCCGAGCCGCATGCAGTCGATCTCGGAAATGTCCTACGAATTCATCGCCAACATGCTGCGCGACGCCGCCGGCACGGCCGGCATGAAGTTCTTCCCGCTGGTGTTTTCGCTGTTCATGTTCGTCCTGGTGGCGAACCTGTTCGGCATGTTCCCCTACTTCTTCACGGTCACCAGCCACATCATCGTCACCTTCGCGCTGGCCCTGCTGGTGATCAGCACCGTCATCATCTACGGCTTCATGAAGCACGGTTTCGGCTTCCTCAAGCTGTTCGTGCCGCACGGCATACCGATCGTGCTCGTGCCGCTGGTTGTGGCGATCGAGGTGATTTCGTTCCTGTCGCGCCCGATCAGCCTCTCCGTCCGTCTCTTCGCCAACATGCTGGCCGGCCACATCACGCTGAAGGTCTTCGCGGGCTTCGTCACCTCGCTGTCGGCGATGGGCGTCGTCGGCGTCGCGGGCGCTGTGCTGCCGCTTGCCATGACTGTGGCGCTGACCGGCCTCGAATTCCTCGTCGCGTTCCTGCAGGCCTACGTCTTCGCGGTGCTGACCTGCATGTATCTCAACGACGCCATCCATCCGGGACACTAGTGCCGTATATCACCGGCGGTCTCCGCCATCGTTCACGTCAGACATATCTCTCAAGGAGTTAGACAAATGGAAGCAGAAGCAGCTCGCTACATCGGCGCTGGTATCGCATGCCTCGGCATGGGCGGCGTTGGCATCGGCCTCGGCCACATGTTCGGAAACTATCTGGCGGGCGCGCTGCGCAATCCGTCGGCAGCCGACGGCCAGTTCGGCCGCCTGATCTTCGGCTTTGCCGTGACCGAAGCGCTGGGCATCTTCTCGCTGCTCGTCGCGCTCCTCGCACTGTTCGGCTGATCCGGGAATAGACTGGACCGCGCCGCCTCGGGCGGCCGGTCCAGGACAGGGGAATTCCATGTTTGTGACACCTGGCTATGCACAGGAAACCGCTCCCGCGGCGGGCGGGACGCACACCGAAGGCGAGGCGCATGGCGCAGCACCTGCGGCGGGCGCCCACACCGAAGCGGACGCGCACGGCAAAGCCGCGTTTCCGCCGTTCGAGCCGACCTACTTCCCCTCGCAGCTTCTCTGGCTCGCGATCACCTTCGGCCTGTTCTACCTCTTCCTCCAGAAGGTCGTGCTGCCGCGCATCGGCAGCATCCTCGAGGTTCGCCGCGACCGGATTGCCCACGATCTGGACACGGCGGCGCGGATGAAGGAAGAGGCTGACGCCGCGATCGCCGCCTACGAGCAGGAACTGGCCGACGCCCGAGCCAAGTCCAACAAGATTGCGCAGGACGCCCGCGACAAGGCCAAGGCGGAAGCCGACGCTGAGCGCAAGGAGGTCGAGGCCGGCCTCAACGCCAAGCTTGTCCAGGCCGAAAGCCGCATCGCGGACGTCCGGGCTTCGGCGATGAAGGATGTCGGCGCGATTGCCGAGGAGACCGCCACGGCGATTGTCCAGGCGCTCGTCGGCAAGGCGGACAAGGCCTCGGTCGCATCCGCGGTCAAGTCGGTTCGGGGATAGGGTCGAACGATGGACGCAACATTCTGGGCCTTTGTCGGCCTCATCCTGTTCCTGGCTCTGGTTGCATACATGAAGGTGCCGGGCATCGTCGCCGGGCAACTCGACAAGCGGGCCGACCAGATTCGCAACGAGCTCGAAGAAGCGCGCAAGCTGCGCGAGGAGGCGCAGCAGCTGCTCGCCGAATACCAGCGCAAGCGCAAGGAAGCGGAAGCCGAAGCCGTCGGCATCGTCGACGCCGCCAAGCGCGAGGCCAAGGCGCTCGCAGCCGACGCCAAGGCGAAGACCGAGGAATACGTCACACGCCGCACCGCGTTTGCCGAGCAGAAGATCGCCCAGGCCGAGCGCGACGCGATCGCCGAAGTTCGCGGCAGTGCCGTCGACATCGCGATCGAAGCCGCGCGAAAAGTGCTGGGCGACAAGGTCGACGCCGCGACCGCGGGCCAGCTTTTCAAGTCGTCGATCGACGCGGTGAAGACCAAGCTGAACTGAGACGGTTCAATTGAATTGAAGACGGCCCCGGAAATGCTTCCGGGGCCGTTTTGCTGTCAAACGGCTAAAGGCCGCAGCGGTTCACCCGAGCCACATCGTTCGTTGGCGAGAAGTCAACAACTATCGTCATACCGGAGGCCAAAGGCCATCCGGTATCCATTGACCGAGGAGATGTAGCGCAAGCGATCACTTCCCCTCGCGGAGGTCGTGTTGCCATGCGGCACGGATAGTTTCTTGAAGCACGAGGCCTGACCGCTCGCTCAAAGGGCGAGTGCCAATGGATACCGGATGGCCTCCGGCCTCCGGTATGACGTTCGTTGTGTATGCCGAATCGCGAAGTCCTACTCCGCCGCCACTCGCGTCCCGTCCGTCCGGAACGGCGAGAACGTCATCCGGTGCAGGCCGGGCAGTGGGCCGTGGGCCTGGATGCCGGCGAGGTGGAGTTCTGTGCCGTAGCCGGCATGGCGTTCGAACCCGTAGGCCGGATGGATCGAGCCGCAATGCGACAGCATCCGGTCGCGCGTCACTTTCGCCACGATCGAGGCAGCCGCGATCGACTGGGAGCGCTGGTCGCCCTTGACCAGGGCCTGCGCTTCGCAACGCAACCCGGGCGGAATGTCCCGCCCATCGGCCAGCACGAGCGCGGGCGCCATCCCGAGCGCTGCCACCGCGCGGCGCATCGCCTCAAGGCTTGCCTTGCGGATGTCGCTGCGGTCGATCGAACCGGCGCAGACCGACGCCACCGACACGGCGAATGCCGAATGGATGATACGGAGGTAGACCGCCTCCCGCGCCTCATGCGTCATCCGCTTGGAATCGTCGAGGCCTTCGGGAATGGATTTGGGGTCGAGGATGACGGCGGCGGCGACGACCGGCCCCGCCAGCGGGCCGCGGCCTGCTTCGTCGGTGCCGGCGACCGGCCATGTGCCGCGCTTGCGCGCACGTGCCTCGACGCTGAAGTCGGGCTTGAGCGGCAGGTCGAAGAGGAGCGGAGAATCGGAACGCGAGCGAGCCATCGGGCGGCGAAAGTCGCATCGGTTCCGATTCTCCGCAAGACCTTCCGGGCCAGGGGCGGCGAGCCGGGAAGGCACCGTCTACTGCGATCGGGCGAAATCGCGGACGGGATCTTGCGCGCAGCCGGCGCACTGCCGGCTGCAGGTCTATATCAGCATCAACTGCTCCGCCCTGGCGCCGGGCGCCTTGAACAGATCGGTGCGCAGCGGCCGTTTCTCGGTGTTGAGCCCGAACCGGCGCGCGGCGATCTCGAAGCGGCGGCCGATCTGCCAAGCGTAGGGGCCGGTGCCCTTCATGCGCTTGCCCCATTCGGCGTCGTAGTCCTTGCCGTCGCGCATCGAGCGCACCAGGGACATCACGTGGCGATAGCGGTCCGGGTAATGCCTCAGCAGCCATTCCTTGAACACCGGACTGACCTCCAGAGGCAGGCGCAGGATGACATAGCCCGCCTCCTTGGCGCCGGCATGCGCCACCGATTCCAGCACGCGCTCGATCTCGGCATCGTTGAGGCCGGGGATCACGGGCGCCATCATCGCCGAGGTCGGGATGCCGGCCTCGGTCAGCGCCCGCAGCGCCTCAAGCCTGCGCGATGGCGTCGCCGCGCGCGGCTCCATCGTCCGCGCCAGCTTGGCGTCGAGCGTCGTCACCGACAGCGCCACCTTGGCGAGACCCTTCTCCGCCATCCGGCCGAGGATGTCGATGTCGCGCATCACAAGCGCAGACTTGGTGACGATGCCGACCGGATGGTTGTGCGCCTCCAGCACCTCGAGAATCTCGCGCATGATGCGCCACTTTTTTTCGATCGGCTGGTAGGGGTCTGTGTTGGTGCCGATCGCGATCGTCCTGGCCTGATAGCCGTCCTTCGCCAGTTCCTTTTCCAAGAGGCGCGGCGCGTCCGGCTTGGCGAACAGCTTGGTCTCGAAGTCGAGCCCTGGCGACAGGCCCATATAGGCATGGGTCGGCCGAGCGAAGCAGTAGACGCAGCCATGCTCGCAGCCGCGATACGGGTTGATCGAGCGGTCGAAGGAAATGTCGGGCGATTCGTTGCGGGTGATGATCGCGCGCGGCTTCTCCACCTGCACTTCGGTCTTGAACGCCGGCAGGTCGTCGAGCGAGTTCCAGCCATCGTCGAAGACGTGGCGCGACAGGGCCTCGTATCGCCCGGACGGATTGATGCCCGAGGCGCGACCGCGCCGCCGGCCTTCGCCGACGCGCATGCCGCTGTCTTCGATGATGGCATTGGCCATCGCTGCGCCTCCAGTCCTGAAGGCTGCAAGATCGGCGCTGCGGATTTGTTCCATGTGCTGCGTTCCCTGCTGTCTCGGCGACATTGCGAATCGCGTTCTCGATGAAACTATTCCTATTTCTCCCATGGGAACAAAGCAAGAACTTTATCTTGACGCGCTGCACAACTGGCCATCGGGCCGGCTTTAGGCTAGAGGCGAAACGATGCTGACTGTCGTGATCGAGACCCATAATGACGAGGAGAACCTCGCCCGCACGCTGGCGTCGCTGGTCGGCGGCTCGGTCGAAGGCGTGGTGCGCGAAGTGCTGGTGCATGACCGCGGCTCGACCGACCACACCGCACTCGTCGCCGACCATGCCGGCTGCGGGCTGATCGGCGAGGGCGAGCTGCAGGCGGGTCTGAAACGGGCGCGCGGCGACTGGCTGCTCTTGATCGAGCCGGGCGCCAGGCTGGCCGACGGCTGGACTGAGGCTGTGCTGCACCACATGTCGGCAATGACCATGCCGGCGCGCTTCTCGCGATCGCGCATTGGCCAGCCGCGATTCCTGGCGCGGCTGTTCTCGACCCGCCGGCCGTTCACCGACGGGTTGCTGGTCTCGAAGCGTCAGGCGCTGGCGCTGCTCAAGGACGGCGCGGAACTGGGGCCGATCGCGCGGCGGCTGTCGACCAAGAGACTGCCGGCAGAGATTATCGCCTCGCCGAAGCGGTGATCAGGACTTTCCGCCCCGCCGCAGATGCTCGTCGAGGCGCGGCATGATCTCCACGAAATTGCAGGGCATGTGGCGGTAGTCGAGCTGCGTCCTGATGATGCCGTCCCAGGCGTCCTTGCAGGCGCCGGGGGAGCCGGGGAGGACGAAGACGAAGGTGGCGTTGACGACGCCGCCGGTGGCGCGGGACTGGATCGTCGAGGTGCCGATCTTGTCGTAGGAGATGCGGTGGAACACTTCCGAGAAGCCGTCCATGCGCTTCTCGAAAATCGGTTCGAGCGCCTCGGGCGTGACGTCGCGGCCGGTGAAGCCGGTGCCGCCGGTGGTGATCACGACGTCGACGCGCTCGTCCTTCGACCATGCCAGCACCTTGCCGGCGATCAGGTCCCTGTCGTCGGTGACGATCGCGCGGTCGACCAGACGGTGGCCCGCTTCCGTGATCCGGTCGGCCAGCGTCTGCCCGGACTTGTCGTCGGCCAGCGTCCGCGTGTCGGAGACGGTCAGCACCGCGATGCCGACCGGGATGAATGGCCGCGTCTCGTCGATCCGGCTCATGTTTCCTCCGAAGGAATGTTGCGGGTCGCGGCGACGAACCAGCCGGGCCGGCGCTCGCGGATCGTGGTCGCGGCCCGCTTGGCGACATTGCCGCTCTCGAACAGGCCGAAACAGGTCGCGCCCGAACCCGACATGCGAGCGAAATGCGCGCCGCCCTTGCGCAGCGCGGCAAGCGCGCCGCTGATCTCGGGCCGAATTCTGCGCGCCGGTGCTTCCAGATCGTTGCGCGTCGTCTCCAGCCAGTTGCAGAGCCCGTGGAAGTCGAGCGTGCGGGGCAGGGGCGGCAGCGGCTCGTTGTCCGCGCTGGCGAGCGCGGCGAACACATCAGCGGTCGACACCGCCACGCCTGGATTGACCAGCACGATGCCGAGCGAGGCCGTGCCCGGGACGGGCGTGATCTCGTCGCCGATGCCGCGCGCCAGCAGCGGCTTGGCCGCAAGGCACATCGGCAGGTCGGCGCCGAGCGTCAGGCCGATTCGGGCGAGGTCGGCATCGCTGGCGTCCAGCTTCCAGACGTCGCGGAGGCCTTTCAGCACGGCCGCCGCGTCGCTCGACCCGCCGCCGACGCCCGAGGCGACCGGGAGGTTCTTTTCCAGCGCGATCGCCGCCGGCGCCTGATGGCCGAAAGCCTGGCGCAGAGCGTCGCGGGCGCGGATAACGAGATTGGTGTCGTCAGCCTGCAACCCGGCCGCGAACGGCCCGGACATGACGAAACTGTCTTCGTCTGCGGGGGTGATCGTAAGGCGGTCGCCGAAGCGCGTGAAGGCGACGAGACTGTCAAGCAGATGATAGCCGTCAGGGCGACGGCCGGTGGCATGAAGCGCAAGGTTCAGCTTGGCAGGCGCAAGAACGACGGTCGATCCGTCCATGAAATGTGCGTTCAGTCCTTTGCCAGCCTGTATTCGCCGGTGGCCGGGTCTTTCACCAGCGTGCCGGAGGTCTGGTTCCTGGCTTCCTGCTCGGCGCGGCGCAACCGGGCCGACACTTTCTCCGCCTCGCGGATGAAGGACCGATAGCCGACATAGGCGACGACGCCGACCACAGCCAGAAGGATCAGTTGCGGCATGTCCGTAGCGCCTCCTCAGCGCGGCCCATATCCACCAGTCTCATCCGGCTGTCCGGCCGGTCGGTGCGAAGCTTGAGTGTATCCCGCTTTTCATGGCAGATCAAAGGCCGAAGCGCGCCCACAGTGCCCTCTCGGTCGCAGCGTCCGCGATGCCTCCGGCGGCGGATGCGGCAAGCTCGGATGCTTCGGCACTTCTGATCCCCATGAAACCGATCCGCCGTCCGAGAATGCCGCGCTGCGGCGAGATCAGCCGCAGCCTGACCTTGTCGCCATAGCGCGCGCGCAGGAAGCCGCGCATGTCGCCGAGCGAATCGACCAGCCCCAGCGCCACCCCCCGCTTGCCTGTCCAGAACAGGCCGGTGAACAGGTCGGGATCGTTCGCCAGTTTCACGCCGCGCCGCTCCCTGACCATGTCGATGAAGGTCTCGTGCACCTCAAGCTGCAGTTCCTTCAGCCGCGCTATGTCTTCCGGCTTTTCCTCCTTGAAGGGATCGAGCGTCGCCTTGTTGGAGCCGGCCGTATAGACACGGCGCTCGACGCCGATCTTCTTCAAGAGTTCCGGAAAGCCGAAGGACGCCGAGACGACGCCGATCGACCCGACGATCGACGACGGATCGGCGATGATCTCGTCGCCGGCGATCGCGATCATGTAGCCGCCGGAGGCCGCGACGTCCTCGACGAACACGAGCACGCGCTTGTCTTTTTCGACCGCCAGATCGCGGATCCGCTTGTAGATCAGCCGCGACTGCACCGGTGAGCCGCCGGGCGAGTTGATCGAGATCGCGACGGCTGGCGAATCGGTGAAAGAGAAAGCCTTCTCGATCAGCGCCGCGGTCGAGGCGAGCGACAGGCTCTGCCGCAACTGCCCGCCGCCGGCCATGATCGTGCCGTGCAGCCGGATCACGGGAATCGTCACCGCGTCGGACCGCAGGGATTTCGGCAGCAGGCGTTTCAGGAAGCTCAGCACTGGTTCGGCACTCCGTTCGTCGTTGCGCATGTAGGAATTCGGCATCGAAGCGCAATGCCGCGCGCGTCGGGATCAGTCGCCGAACAGGCCGGTCTCGCCGTTGACGATGGCGTCGGCGCGAAACGACAGCGCATTCCCCGCCGCTTCGTGCAGCACCAGCGGCGGCGCGAAGGCGAGTTTTGCGCGAGAGCCGCGCCGGGCGCGCAGCACGAAGCGGATCGCCTCGGCGTCCGGCCGCGGATGTAAAAGCACGATCTCCGCCCCGCCAAATCGCCGCTCGATCGAAGCGAGCACGGTGGGCAGAGACACCGGCCGCGCGATGATCGCAAGCGTCCCGTCGGGTCGCAGGATCGCGGCGGCCGTGCGAATCCATGCTTCGAGCAGGCCTTCGGTCATCACATGGGCGGATTTGCGCAAGGCGTCGGGCGTCGCGCGGTCGCCGGGTAAGTTGAACGGCGGGTTCATGATGGCGAAGTCGAACGCATTGTCGGCGAGGCCGGCCGCGACCCGCTCCGTGCCGGAGAGTTCGACATCGGCCGCAAGAACCTGCGCCCTGCCGGCCAGCGTTGCGTTCTCCGGCAGCGCAAGCGTCAGCCGGGCCGCTTCCAGCATCTCGGGCTCACGTTCGACCAGCGTGGCCCGCGCCGCGGCGCAGCGCGACAGGACGGCGAGACCAGCGGCGCCCGAGCCGGCGCCGAGATCGGCGAGCAGGCCGGCAAAGTTTGCGGGCACGCAGGCCGCGAGGATCAGCGCATCCACGCCGGCGCGGTGGCCCTTTTCCGGCTGGACGAGATGGAAGCGTCCGCGGTGGAAGGCGTCGACCGAATGTCCCCGCGGGGCAGTGTGCAGGGCCACCGACGTTCAGCCGTGACGGATTTCGTCGGCGATGCCGGCATCGACGAGGATCTTGCGCGCCTCTTCCAGACGCTCCCCATCGACCATGATCCGCTTCGCCAGGATACCGATCGAGCCTTCGGCTATGCTCATGTTCTGGTCGGCGACGAAATGCACGATGCCGGCGTCGCGCAGCAGAGCCTCGATGAAGGAGATGACGACCGGGTCGTTGGTGCGGACGAGTTCGAGCATTCCGCGAGGGTGGCAGGGCGGCGGGTGAAGGTAAAGGTGTTTCAGCCGAGCTCCGAGCGGCGGAAGGCGGCGATCCGTCCAATCAGGCCTTCCGGCACCTCGGCGTTCAGCGGAAAGCGGATCGTGCCTTTCTCGTTCACCTCATACGGCGCGAGTTCGTCCCGGAACGCTGCCACCAGCTCCTTTCCTGCCGGATAGAGCGACCAGTGCTTCTTCCAGCCCGCGAAGAAGAGCGCCGTGCCTTTCGGCAGCCTGTAGGCCGGGATCTGGTAGGAGATGATCTCCTGCGCGTCCGGCAAGGTGCGGCGTATCGCGGCCCGCACGCGTTCGAGAACGGGTCGCGCCGCTTCCGGCTGGGCGGCGATATAGGCGTCGACGGATGCTGGTTTCATGGCGCGCGCTCGGTTAGGTCGATTGTGCCCATCGCCGCGCATGTTGCAATCCTTGCCGGAAATCTGCTCAAGCGGATCGATGATCGATCTCTCCGCCTATCTCGGCCTGTTCGCCGTCGCCTTCGTCGCCGCGACGATCCTGCCGGCGCAGTCCGAGGCGGCGCTCGTGGCGCTGCTGCTCGGCGGCGCGCAGGCGCCTCTCCTGCTGGTCGCCGTGGCCAGCGTCGGCAACGTGCTGGGCGCGGTGGTCAACTGGGCGCTGGGCCGCGGAGTCGAGCGGTTCCGCGATCGCAAGTGGTTTCCGGTGAAGCCGGCGCAACTCCATCGCGCCACCGGCTGGTACCGCCGCTGGGGCAGGTGGAGCCTGCTTCTGAGCTGGGCTCCGGTCGGCGGCGACGCATTGACGGTTGCGGCAGGCGTGCTGCGCGAGCCGCTGTGGAGCTTTCTCCTGCTGGTGGGCGTCGCCAAGACATTGCGCTACGTCGTGCTGGCGGCGGTGACGTTGAACATTGTGTAAGGCCCGAGCCTGGGAACCGCGCCAATTCGCCACTTGCCGACCCTGCCCTGGCCAACCTATTTTCGCCGTTGAAGCCGGGCCAACCGGCGCTGTCGGGAGTAAGCCTGTGGGTGTCGTTGTTTCGCTCGAGGACGGCAAGCGCGAAAGCGCGTCCGTCAAGCCGCTGATGGATCTGACGGCCGCCGACATGGCCCGCGTCAACGAGCTGATCCTGTCGAAGGCCGGCTCCAGCGTCGAGATGATCCCCGAGATCGCCAATCACCTGATTTCGTCGGGCGGCAAGCGGCTGCGGCCGATGGTGACGCTCGCGGCCGCGCAGATGTTCGGCTATGCGGGCGACGGCCACGTGAAGCTCGCTACTTCTGTCGAGTTCATGCACACGGCGACCCTGCTCCATGACGACGTCGTCGACGAGAGCGGCATGCGGCGCGGCCGCAAGACGGCGCGGATGATCTGGGGCAACCAGGCGAGCGTCCTGGTCGGCGACTTCCTGCTCGGCCAGGCGTTCCGCATGATGGTCGAAGTCGGCTCGTTGGACGCGCTCGACATTCTCTCGACCGCCGCGTCCGTCATCGCCGAGGGCGAGGTCTGGCAGCTTGCGGCGGCGAAGAACCTCGAGACCACCGAGGACGAGTACCTTCAGGTCATCAAGGCCAAGACGGCGGCGCTGTTCTCGGCCGCGGCCGAAGTCGGACCCGTCATCGCCGGCGCGACGCGCGCCGAGCGCAATGCGCTGCGCTCATATGGCGTCAATCTCGGCCTGGCGTTCCAGCTCGTCGACGACGCGCTCGACTATGGCGGCAATTCCAAGGATCTCGGCAAGAACACCGGCGACGATTTCCGCGAGGGCAAGGTGACGCTGCCCGTCATTCTCGCCTACCGGCGCGGCACGGCGGAGGACCGGCAGTTCTGGAAGCGCGCCATCGAGGACGGCGTCTCCGGCGACGCCGAACTCGAAAAGGCAACCGGCCTGATGATTCGCTATGGCGCCATCGCCGATACGATCGGCCGCGCACGGCACTTCGGCGACATTGCCCGCGATGCGCTGGCGCCGCTGAAGCGGACGCCACAGAAGCACGCATTGCTCGATGTCATCGACTTCTGCATCAGCCGGGTCGTCTGAAGACACCGGACATGGCCCACGCAAGCCATTGTGAAGCGGGCGATGTTGAAGCCTGTCCGCAAAAAGGCCATGCTTGTCGGGTGATTTGCGCAGCTCCATTGCGCCGTTGGAAGGCTACCGATGCAGATGAGAAAGTTGAACTGGCTCGCGACCGTCGCCCTTGCTGCGACCGTCAGCATGGCCGGCGCGCCGCACACCGCCGCGGCGTCCGCCGATCCGCTGTTCACAACGTCGTTCTCGGGCGCCTACCTGGCCGGCCGCGCGGCGGAGGCCGACAACGATCTGGCCAGCGCCATCGACTACTACAAGCGCGCGCTGACCGCGCAGCCGGACAACGAGGCGCTGCAGCAGAGCGTCATGCTGGCGCTGATCGCCAATGGATCGTTCGAGGAAGCGCTGCCTTATGCCGACAAGCTGAAGGCCGTCGCCGAAGTCGAGCGGTTCTCCCGCGTGGCGCTGGCTGTCGATGCATTCCGCAAGAAGGACTATGGCGAGGCCGAGCAGATGCTCAAGCTCGCGCTGTCGTCCGATCTCGACAAGCTGATCGCCGGCGTCATGACATCCTGGGCCAAGGCCGGGGCGGGTGATGCCAAGGGCGCGCTGGAACATCTCGGAACGCTCGAAGGCCCGCAATGGTATGGCCTGTTCCTCAACATCCACCGCGCCCTGATCGCCGATTTCGCCGGCATGAAGGACGAGGCCGAGAAGGCCTATGACGAGACCGCGATCACGCGCTCTGCCGCCGATGTCGCGCCGGAAGCCTATGTCCGGCTGATCGAAGCCTATTCCGGCTTTCTGGCGCGCAAGGGCAATAAGGAAAAGGCGTTCGACGTGCTGCGCCGCGTCGACGAGTTCAGCCCGTCGCGGCCGACGACAATCGCCCTGCGCAGGGACATCGAGGCCGGCAAGCCGATCCCGCTGTTCACGCCGACGCCGAAGGATGGTGCAGCCGAAGTGCTGCTCGGCATCGCCAGCGCCCTGAACCGCGGCGGCGGCGAGGCCTTCGTGCGGCTCTACCTCCAGTTTGCCCGCGCGCTTGCGCCCGACAACGATGCCGTACTAATCCAGCTCGGCGGCGTCGCCGAGGGCCAGAACAAGCTGGAGGAGGCGATCCAGATCTACGGCCAGGTCAAGGCCGGCTCGCCGCTGAAGCGCGTCGCCGAACTGCAGCTCGGGCTCAATCTCGCCGAGCTGAAGCGCACCGACGAGGCGGTGTCGCACCTGAAGGTGCTGCTCGACCAGGAGCCGGACGACATGCGCGCCTATCTGGCGCTCGGAGGCGTGCATGCCGGCGCGGACGACTTTGCGTCTGCCGCCGCCGTCTACGATCGCGCGGTCGAGCGCCTGAAGAAGCCAACCAAGGCCGACTGGAGCGTGTTCTACCAGCGCGGCATCGCCTATGAGCGCATGAAGCAGTGGCCCAAGGCCGAACCTAACTTCAAGAAGGCGCTGGAACTGTTTCCGAACCAACCTCAGGTGCTGAACTATCTCGGCTATTCCTGGATCGACATGAACGTCAATCTCGAGGAAGGCCTCGCGATGATCCAGAAAGCGGTCGAGTTGCGGCCGTCCGACGGGTTCATCATCGATTCGCTCGGCTGGGGCTACTACCGGCTCGGCCGGTATGAAGAAGCCGTCACCGAACTCGAGCGCGCGGTGACGCTGCAGCCGGCGGACCCGGTGCTGAACGACCATCTGGGCGACGCCTACTGGCGCGTCGGCCGCAAGCTGGAGGCGACGTTCCAGTGGGCGCATGCGCGCGACCTGAAGCCCGATCCGGACGTGCTGGCGACGGTGATGGAGAAGCTGACCAACGGGCTGAAGGACCTGCCGCCGAAAGCGGTGGCGAGCCTGGAAACGCCCGCATCGGATGCCCCCGCCGCGCCGGCGGGGATCGTCGCTCAGCCTCCGGCGCCCGTCGAGGAACCCGCTCAGGCTGCCGCCCCGGCAGCGACAGCCGCGACAGCGGGCCAGGCGTACACGGTCGGTCCCGGCCAGTCGCTCTGGTCAATCGCCGCCGACAAGTTGGGATCGGGGTCGCGCTTTCAAGAGATTCTCGACCTCAACCCCGCGCTCGGCAACAATCCGAACCTAATCTATCCGGGCCAGGAACTGCGGCTACCCTGACGGGCGGTGGCGTGCCGTTCAATCGGCGTTGCCGTAGCGCGGCTTGACCGGGCAGGCGACCCACGCCCCGTTGTCGCGCTTGCTGCAGCTCAGCCGCAGCTTGGACAGCCGCCGCTCGTTGGGGTTCTGCTTGGTGCAGATGCAGCTTGCTTCCGACATCCGCAGCACGTCGCATCCCGGCGTGACGCAGAGATAGCCGGTCACCTCGTCGCGCTCGTTGAAGCCGCCGTCCCGGCCGGAAGGAAAGGTCTGCGCCGCAGCCAAAGGCGCGCCGAGCGCAATGACCATGGCCGCCGCGCCGAAGATGTGGGCGAAGCGGGTCGCCGGGATCATTTTCCGCATGTCATTCTCCTCGCGGCCACAGGCCGTTCTCTCACTTCGGCGACGCCGAACACTCCTGCCGGGTCGCCATGTCCGTGCAGACATACCGCAGTTCGGCCCGGCGCGTCTCGTTCGGGTTGATCTTCTGGCAGAGGCAGCTGGTGTCCGGCAGCGCCACGGTCTCGCAGAATGGCGTCACGCAGCGGTAGCCGCTGACCGGATCGACCGCCTCGCCGGCGTAGTTCGCCTCCTGGGCGAGCGCAGCTCCCGTCAGAGCCGCAAGTCCGGCGACCGCCGCCCATGCCGTTGCGCGCGAAAATATGCTTGCCATGATCCGATCCTCCATCGGCGCAAAATTGCGCGGGTTCGTCCCGTAGCAACGGTCCAGCGGCCGCATTTCGTTCGGAGCTGCGATCACTTTCGCGCGATTGGCCTCGCCTTGACCGGCCTGTGCTGCCGGAATAGGACGGCGCAGCATTGTTTTCGCGCCCGAGAGGCAAGACCTTGACCGATCTTCCGCAGCCGACATCGCGCCCCGCGCACATGGACCCGAGCCTCTCGTTCCAGGGCCTGATCCTGACGCTGCACGACTACTGGGCGCGCTACGGCTGCGTCATCCTGCAGCCCTATGACATGGAAGTCGGCGCCGGTACGTTCCATCCCGCCACCACCTTGCGGGCGCTCGGGCCCAAGCCGTGGAACGCCGCCTATGTCCAGCCCTCGCGCCGCCCCAAGGACGGCCGCTACGGCGAGAACCCCAACCGGCTGCAGCACTATTACCAGTATCAGGTGATCCTGAAGCCCAACCCTCCGAACCTGCAGGAACTGTACCTGGGCTCGCTTGCCGCCATCGGCGTCGACCCGCTGCTGCACGATCTGCGCTTTGTCGAGGACGACTGGGAGAGCCCGACGCTGGGCGCCTGGGGGCTCGGCTGGGAATGCTGGTGCGACGGCATGGAAGTGTCGCAGTTCACCTATTTCCAGCAGGTCTGCGGCATCGAATGCGCCCCCGTCGCCGGCGAACTGACCTACGGCCTCGAGCGGCTGGCGATGTATGTCCAGAATGTCGACAACGTCTACGACCTGAACTTCAACGGGCTGGAAGGCGACGACAAGGTCACCTACGGCCAGGTCTTCCTGCAGGCCGAGCAGGAATATTCCAGGCACAATTTTGAACACGCCAACACCGCGACGTTGTTCCGCCATTTCGAGGACGCTGAGAACGAGTGCAGGGCGCTGCTGGATGCCGGGGCGCCAGGGCCGAACGCCAATTTCCCCGTCCATCGGATGGTGTTCCCCGCCTACGACCAGTGCATCAAGGCCAGCCATGCCTTCAATCTGCTCGACGCCCGCGGCGTCATCTCGGTCACCGAGCGGCAGAACTACATCCTGCGCGTCCGCAACCTGGCGCGCGCCTGCGGCGAGGCGTTCCTGCTGACGGAAGCGGGCGGGGTGGACAGGGCGGCGGCCTGAGTTGACGAATGGCCTGACGGCATAGGACTATCCTTCGCTGGGCGCCAGGCACGGGGGAAGGGTGATGCAACGGTTCATCGCAGTTCTTGCATTCCTTGCAGTGACAAACGTCACGTCTGCCTCGGCCCAGTCCCAGCAGGGCGTGACGATCAAGAGCGCGTTCTGCAAGAACCTCTATGCGGGCATGCGGCAGAAACCGTCCAGCCGGGCCATCGCTATCTCGCGCGACGGCGAAAAGTGTCATGCGGTCTGGGGCACGTCCAGCCAGTCGGCCGCCAACAATGACGCGCTCAAGGGCTGCGAGCGTGGCATCCGCAAATGCGTTCTCTTCAGGATCTGACTGTCCGCGCCGTCAGTCTGCTTCATGCGCGGCGGGATAGGTGACGATTGCGGCCGATGCAATGCCGCCCAGCGTCTGGATCGCGCGGCGTATGCCGGAAAACTCGTGGGACGCGTGGACGTAGACCAGGAGCACGACGAACAGCGCCGCTGCATGTGAAACCGTCTTCACCGTCTTCATGTGCCTGTTCCTTCGCCTGTCTCTCCCTGTGTCGCGCCGGCGCGCCGTTTGGTTCACGAGGCCTCGAAACGGTTTTGTGCTGCAGCCTTTCGGGGAGCCGATCGCGGCCCTTCCCCCCGGTCGGCGGGTGACACGGCGCGCGGGGCTTGCTATGGCCCGCGCGGACCAATCGCCCGAGACCGCCATGCCCGACCTGTTGCTCGAACTTCGCTCCGAAGAGATTCCCGCCCGCATGCAGCGGAAGGCCGCGGGCGACCTGCGGAAGATGATCACCGACGGTATGGTCGAGGCCGGGCTGACCTACGAGGCGGCCCGCGAATACTGGACGCCGCGCCGGCTCACGCTCGACATCCGCGGCCTGACAGCGCGCTCGAAGGACGTGCGCGAGGAGATCAAGGGTCCGTCGACCTCGGCGCCCGAACAGGCCGTGCAGGGCTTCCTGCGCAAGGCCGGTCTGACCGACATCAGCCAAGCGCATGTCCATTCCGATCCGAAGAAGGGCGACTTCTACGTCGCCCACATTTCCCGGCCGGGCAGGGCGGCGGAAGAGATCATCGCGGCGCTGGTCCCGGCGACCGTGCGCGCCTTCCCGTGGCCGAAGTCGATGCGGTGGGGCAAGGCGTCGGCCAGGCCCGGTAGCCTGCGCTGGGTGCGGCCGCTGCAGTCGATTGTCTGCACCTTCGGGCCCGAGACCGAGGAGCCGGTGGTGGTCGATTTTGAGGTCGACGGCATCCGTTCCGGCAATGTCACCCACGGCCATCGCTTCCACGCGCCGGAGGCAATCACTGTCCGCCGGTTCGACGACTATGTCGCGAAGCTGGAGGCGGCGAAGGTCGTGCTTGACGCCGAGCGGCGCAAGCAGATCATCCTCGCCGACGCCAGGAACCTCGCCTTCGCCGCCGGGCTCGAACTCGTCGAGGACGAGGGCCTGCTGGAAGAAGTGTCGGGCCTCGTCGAATGGCCGGTCGTGCTGATGGGCGAATTCGAGGCGGACTATCTGCAGATTCCGGCCGAAGTCATCCGCCTCACCATCCGGGCGAACCAGAAATGTTTTGTGACGCGGCCTTCGGGCAGCGCGGGCGCACTGTCCAACCACTTCCTTCTGACCGCCAACATCGAGGCCACGGACGGCGGCGCGGACATTTCGCGCGGCAATGGCAAGGTCGTCCGCGCCCGCCTGTCCGACGCCCTCTACTTCTGGAAGACCGACCAGGCGGATTTGCCAGACCTGGATACGCTGAAGGAAAGCGCGGAAAAATTCCGGCTCGACCTCGCCAAGCCGCTCGACCAGCGTATGGCGCGCCTCGACCATCTCGGCGTGACGTTCCACGCGAAGCTCGGCACGCAGGGCGAGCGGGTGCAGCGCATCGCCCGGCTGGCCGAGGATATCGCCCCGCTGGTCGGCGCGGACGCGGCGCTCGCGATGCGCGCTGCGGTGCTGTCCAAGGCAGATCTGCAGACCGAAGTGGTCGGCGAGTTCCCGGAACTGCAGGGCGCGATGGGGCGGAAATACGCTCTGCTGCAGGGCGAGCATCCGTCTGTCGCGGCGGCACTTGAGGAGCACTACAAGCCGCAGGGTCCGAGCGACGGGGTTCCGGCCGATCGTGTCTCGATAGCGGTCGCGCTTGCCGACAAGCTGGATACGCTGACCGGCTTCTGGGCGATCGACGAGAAGCCGACGGGCAGCAAGGACCCATATGCGCTGCGGCGCGCGGCTTTGGGCGTCATCCGGATCATTATCGAGAACGGCCTCAACTTCTCGCTCGATCCGATCAACGACGTCCAGGTTCTGCGTCACCAAGTTGGCCCGTCGCCGGCAGCCTCCGACCGTCTCCAGGAGATCCTCAAGGCAGCTATCGAAGGCGGCCTGTACGGCGATCGCCCGCGTGCCCTGATCGCGGAAGCAAAGGCTGACGCTCCCGACTGGTTGCCGCTTGTCGAGAACCACGATCCATCGATCAGCGACGACCTGCGTTCGTTCCTCTTGGACCGCTTGAAGGTTTATCTGCGTGACAGCGGCAAGCGCCACGACATCGTCGAGGCGGTGATCACGCCTGAATCCTGCAATCTCCTCGCCATCGTCCGCCGCGTCGAGGCTCTCTCCTCCCTCCTCGACACCGAAGCCGGCAAGAACCTGGTCGCCGGAACCAAGCGCGCGGCGAACATTCTGGCGGCTGAGGAGAAGAAGGGAACGGCGGTTGCGGATGCCGTCGATCCCGCGCTCTTCCGCCTTCCGGCGGAGACAACCCTGTTCGACGCGGTGAATCATGCCGAGAGCAAAGCCGGCGAAGCAATTGGGGCGCAAGACTTTTCGGCCGCGATGACCGCGCTTAGCGCGTTGCGTGAACCGGTTGATTCATTCTTCGAAGACGTTCTCGTGAATGATGAAGACGCTGAAGTTCGTGCCAACCGCCTGGCGCTGCTGCGGCGCATCCGCGCGGCGACCGGCCAGGTCGCGGATTTCTCGAAGATCGCCGGATAGCCTACTCGACGCCGCGCAACGGTCCGATATTGGACGGCGGAGGCGGGGCGCGGGCGGGTTCGGGAGCAGGCGGCTCCGGCATGCGCGCCGGCTCAGGCTTCGGCGGCTTCGGTGATTCGGCTGCCGCCTGCTGCGGTTCTTCGTGCGGCGAAGACGCAGCCGGCATGGCCGATGGCGACGATTCCCGAGCGAACATCTCGCCGGAAATGCCGCCGCGGATCACCGTTGGCGCGAAGTCCGGGGGATGAGCGGCTGGCTTCTTCTCGGCGATGGCCGCGACCTGGAAGTCCTCCACCGCCGGCTCGCCCATGGCGACGATCGACGGGCTGATCTGCGTCGGCGTGGGTGCCGTCGCGAGGGCCGGCGGCGCCTGCATTGGGTATTTCAACGGCGGCAACTGAGGGTCGACCGAGGGTGCAACGGCTGCGACGGGCTCAGGAGTGGAAGCCGGCGCGCCGAGATAGACGAACGAGCCTTTCGACGCCGGGGCGCCGATCGTGACGAAAGACGATGCGGATGCGCCCGTGGCGGCGGTGGCGCCCAGCAGCAGGGCTACGCAGAACAAACGCATGGACGCGACGGCCTTCCGTGAAGACGGTTCGAGCGTTCTATACTAGACGGGTTAATTTGACGTGACGTTGCGGGAATTGTCGGCATTTTAGCGAAGGGCCGGCGTCGGAAGGGAGATGCGATTGGCGAGAATGGTGCAGGCGGCGGGCGCGCTGGACGAGGCCGTGGCGGCGATCGGGGCCGGGGGACTGGTCGCGATCCCGACCGAGACGGTCTATGGCCTCGCCGCGGACGCGACCAATGGCGAGGCGGTGGCGCGCATCTTCGAGGCAAAGGGCCGGCCGCGTTTCAACCCGCTGATCGCCCATGTCGACACGATGGCGATGGCTGAGCGGATCGGCACGTTCGATCCGCTGTCGCGGCGGCTGGCAGAGGCGTTCTGGCCGGGCCCGCTGACCATCGTCGTGCCGCTGGCCGACCTCTCGGCCGTGCACCCGCTGGTGACGGCCGGCCTCGACACGGTCGCGCTGCGGATGCCGAAGGGTTTCGCGGCGCAACTCATCGGCCGTCTCGGGCATCCGCTTGCGGCACCCAGCGCCAACTCGTCCGGCAAGGTCAGTTGCACCACGGCCGAGGCGGTCGACGCCGATCTCGGCGACCGCGTTGGGCTCATCGTCGATGGCGGCCAGACGCCGGTCGGCGTCGAATCGACGATCGTCAAGGTCGAGAACGGCGGGCTGCTTCTGCTGCGCCCCGGCGGCGTCACCGCCGAAGACCTGGAGCGGGTGACGGGCACGCCGCTGCTGCGCCGGACGGGCGGCGCGATCCAGGCGCCCGGCATGCTGGCGTCGCACTATGCGCCGGCCGCCGGCGTCAGGCTCGACGTCGATGAGGTCCGTCCCGGCGAGGCGCTGCTGGCATTCGGGGCGGCACGGGCGCGGCACACCGACCGTGCGTTCAAGGTGCTCAACCTCTCGCCATCGGGCGATCTGCGCGAGGCGGCGGCCAACCTGTTTTCGCACCTGCAATCGCTGGACCGCGCGGGCGCGGGCGTCATTGCCGTCGAGCCGGTGCCGCGCCACGGCCTCGGCGAAGCCATCAACGATCGCCTGGCCCGCGCCGCCGCTCCGCGTGACAAGCCTTCGTCGGAACAATAATCTCGGCTCATGAACATCATGCCCGGCGTCCAGCCCGACGATTCCATCCTCGACCGCTTCGCCGCCATTGTTGGCGCCTCATATGCGCTGCGCACGAACGCCGACATTGCCCCGTTCATCACGGAACCACGCGGCCGCTACGGCGGCGCGAGCCGGCTGGTTCTGAGGCCGGGCAGCGTCGACGAAGTCAGCGCCATCCTCAGGCTGGCGTCGGAAACCGGCACGCCCGTCGTGCCGCAGGGCGGAAACACCGGCCTTGTCGGAGGCCAGATGCCGGATGCGAGCGGCCGCGAGGTCGTGCTGTCGCTGTCGCGGCTGAACCGCATCCGCGAGATCGACCTGCAGTCCAATACGGTCGTGGCCGAGGCGGGGGTGATCCTGCAAAGCCTGCGCGACGCGGCCGACGCCGCGGATCGGCTGTTTCCGCTGTCGCTCGCCTCGCAAGGGTCGGCCCAGATCGGCGGCAACCTGTCGTCCAACGCAGGCGGCGTCGGCGCGCTGTCCTACGGCGTCGCCCGCGACCTTTGCCTCGGCATCGAAGTGGTGTTGCCGACCGGCGAAGTGCTGGACGATTTGCGCAAGCTGAAGAAGGACAATACCGGCTACGACCTCAAGGATCTGTTCATCGGGGCTGAGGGCACGCTGGGCGTCATCACGGCGGCGGTGCTGAAGCTGTTTCCGAAGCCGAAGGGCAGGGAGGTCGCCTGGATCGGACTTGAGTCGCCGGAGTCCGCACTTTCGCTCTATGGCTTGGCGGCGGACAAGGCCGGCCCTGCGCTCACAGCCTTCGAACTGATGTCCGACCGCACCCTTGGCTTCGTCCTGCGCCATGTGCCCGGCAGCGTCGCACCCCTTGGCAGGCCGTCGCCCTGGCATGTGCTGGTCGAGATTTCCTCCGGCCGTTCGGCGGAAGACGCGCGCGGCCTGACGGAGGATATCCTGCACGAGGCCTATGAGGCAGGCGAAGTCTCGGATGCGGTCATCGCGTCCAGCATCGCGCAGGGCGACGCCTTCTGGAAGCTGCGCGAATCGATGTCCGATGCCCAGAAGCCCGAAGGCGGATCGATCAAGCACGACATCTCCGTGCCCGTTGCGTCGATTCCGCGCTTCATCAGGGAGGCCGAACTGGCGGTCGCTTCGGTCGAGCCAGCCGCCCGCGTCGTCTGCTTCGGCCACATGGGCGACGGCAACCTGCACTACAATGTCTCGCAGCCGGAAGGCGGCGACACCGCCGCCTTCCTCGCGCTCTATCCCGCAATGAACCAGGCGGTGCATGACGTGGTGCGGAGCCTCCACGGCTCGATCTCAGCCGAACACGGCATCGGCCGCATGAAGCGTGCCGAACTCATCGCCACCGCGCCACCGGTGGCCATCGATTTGATGCGCCGGGTGAAGCACGCCTTCGACCCCGCCGGCATCATGAACCCCGGCAAGGTGATTTAGCGCAAATTCGCTCAAATCTTACCAGGTTACTTCCGCCGGTTGCATTCCGATAACCATCGTTCGGGTCAGAACAAATTTAACCGAACTTCTAAGGCCGGCAGTAAGGAGCCGGGCCTAGTTTGCTCATACAACGAGCGGGGAAAACCCTGCCGTCGGGAACCGGAAACCGGCTCTCGGGAGCAAACAGGGAAATGCGATGAAGAACATCGGTCTGAAGCCGGTCTGGGCCGGCCAGGAATTGCGGCTGGATCCCTTTCGCCTGCCGCAGGTGGTGAGCTACGCCACCCGCGACGACCAGGGCGACGTAACATTCTCCATCGACCATCGCGGGGTGGTGGTGAAGCGCGTTCTGGACAAGAGCGGGCTGCCGGTCACGCTGCTGATGCCTGCCCGCGCCTTCAAGGGCATCGCCGCCCGCGCCATCGAGGATGGCGAAGGCAATGTCACCGTGACGCTCGAACTGATGCACAACGACCCGGCGCTGTCGGTGCCGCTCTTGGTGGCGCATGATCTCGATGACGTCGCCGCCGACTGGCGAGCCTGGGCCGACGCCTATCGCCTGCCGATGCTGCTGGTCGAATCCGACGGCGTGGCCCGCAATCTCGAGGAATCACTCGGCGCCATCCGCAAGGGCGAGCCGAAACTGCGCCGCAAGCGCGCTGCCTCCGCCCCGCGCCGCCCGCGTTTCCTAGCCCGCCGCAAGCAGGGCAATCTGGGCCTGCGCCTCGTCGTCAACGGCGAGGAAATCATCGCCCGCGAGTAGGCCCGCTTAGAAGAACGGGCGGACGGCCGGCCAGACGGCCCCGCCCAACAACCCCAGAAAAATCAGCCAGCCGACCGTGTTGTTCGACCGGAACAGCCGGATGCATTGCGCCGGATCGTCGATGTCCAGCGTCCGGATCTGCTGGGCCATATGCGCGGCGGCGGCGATCAGACCGGCGAGCGCCGGCATCGGCACCTCCGCCATCGCATAGGCCCAGGCAAACAGCACCAGCGCGCCGCTGTAGAGGCCGATCAGCCAGTACATGGTCTTGTCGCCGAACAGGCGCGCGGTGGACCTGACGCCGACGATGGCGTCGTCCTCCCGGTCCTGGTGGGCATAGATCGTGTCATAGCCGATGACCCACAGGATCGAGCCGCCATAGAGCAGCAGCGCAGGCGGATCGATCTCGCCGAACTCTGCCGCCCAGCCCATCAGCGCACCCCAGGAAAAAGCAAGCCCCAGAACGAATTGCGGCCAGTTGGTGATGCGCTTTGCGAACGGATAGATCGCGACAACGGCAAGTGACGCGATGCCGACGAGGATCGTGAAAGAGTTGAACTGCAGCAAGACGACCAGCCCGACCAGCGCCTGCGCGACGAGGAAGGCCCATGCCTGCCTGAGCGTCACCTGGCCGGACGGCAGCGGCCGCGATCTCGTCCGCTTGACCCGTTCGTCGATGTCGCGATCGGCGATGTCGTTGTAGGTGCAGCCCGCGCCCCGCATCGCGACGGCGCCGACAAAGAACAGCAGAATGTGCCAGGGCGACGGCAACAGCGTCAGCAGCGGCTCGGACGCCGTGGCATAGGCGCTGGCAGCAAGCGCCGCCGACCACAGGCATGGCCAAAGCAAGAGTTGCCAGCCGATCGGCCGGTCCCAGCGGGCGAGCTGCGCGTAGGGCCAGACCCCGCGCGGCAATGCCCGATAGACCCAGTGGCCCGACGGCGCATCCGCCACGCGCCCCTGCGCCCCCTTGCTCTGAATATTCTCCATGCCGGTTGGAGTGGCAGCGCGGCACGCGGGCGTCAAGCGGACGGGTTGGCGCAGCGGCCAAAGCGTTTGCGATTCCCGCCATGCGCCGCTAGGAGGGGCGGTGTTTCACAGGGAGGGATGGATGGCCGGCAGGACAGTCTCGATCGGGCTCGCGATATGCATGCTCGGCGTCTCGCCGGCACTCGCGGCCGAGGCGCATGGCTTGCCGGGCGCGGACATGTCGCTGCTGTGGGCTCTTCCCTTCGCCGGCATCCTGCTCTGCATCGCCACTGGCCCGCTGCTCTACGCGCATTTCTGGGAACACCAATACGGCAAGATCAGCGCCTTCTGGGCAGCATTGGTGATCGTGCCGATGGCGGTCGCGTTCGGCTTGCCGGTCGCGGCGGAGGCCGTTGCGCACACGATGCTGCTGGAATACATTTCCTTCATCATCCTGCTCTTTGCGCTCTTCACCATCTCGGGCGGCATCCTGGTCGCCGGCAACATCCATGGCACGCCGGCCGTCAACGCCATCCTGCTCGCCATCGGCATGGTTCTGGCCTCCATCGTCGGCACCACCGGCGCGTCGATGATCATGATCCGCCCGCTGATCCGCGCCAACGACAACCGGCCGTTCAACGTTCATGTCGTGATCTTCTTCATCTTCCTCGTCTCCAACATCGGCGGCTCGCTGACGCCCCTCGGCGATCCGCCGCTCTTCGTCGGCTTCCTGCGCGGCGTCGACTTCTTCTGGACGACGCAGAACCTGATCTGGGAAATGCTCTTCGTCGGCGGCGTGGTGCTGGCCATCTTCGTCGTGCTCGACATCTGGCTGCACCGCCGCGAGGACGGCATGCCCAAGATCAAGGATCCGACGCCCGATTCCAGGGTTCAGATCTTCGGCGTCGTGAATTTCCTGCTGCTGGCGGGCGTCATCGGTGCGATCCTGCTGTCGGCATCGTGGAAGCCGGGCGTGGCGTTCACGCTTTTCAACGTGCCGGTCGAACTGCAGAACCTTGTCCGCGACGCGATCATCCTCGCGCTGGCGATCCTGTCGCTCTATGTGACGAAGCGCGACTACCGCGCCGCCAACGGGTTTTCCTGGGGGCCGATCCTCGAAGTGGCGAAGCTCTTCGCCGGCATATTCATCTGCATCATCCCGGTGATCGCAATCCTCAAGGCCGGCATGGGCGGCGCGCTGTCGCCGCTGGTCGCGCTGGTCACCAATGCCGACGGCACGCCGAACGAACTGGCCTATTTCTGGACCACCGGCATCCTGTCCTCGTTCCTCGACAATGCGCCGACCTATCTCGTCTTCTTCGAACTCGCAGGCGGCGACCCGCAGACCCTGATGACCAGCTTGGGGCTGACCTTGACTGCGATCTCGGCCGGCGCGGTCTTCATGGGGGCCAACACCTATATCGGCAACGCGCCGAACTTCATGGTCTACGCCATCGCGCGCGAACAGGGCGTCAACATGCCGAGCTTCTTCGGCTACATGCTCTGGTCCGGCGTGGTGCTGATTCCGGTCTTCCTGGTCGCCGGCTTCCTGTTCTTCGGCTGAGGATTTGCGATGAATGTCTTGCTGATCGGTTCCGGCGGACGCGAGCATGCGCTCGCCTGGAAGCTGTCCGCCTCGCCGATGCTGACAAAGCTCTACGCGGCGCCGGGCAATCCGGGCATCGCCAGGGTGGCGGAATGCATCGCGCTCGATGCGACGGATCATGCCGCGCTTGTCGCCTTCTGCCGTGGTCATGGGATCGACCTTGTCGTCGTCGGCCCGGAAGCGCCGCTGGTCGCCGGCATCGCGGATGATCTGCGCAAAGCCGGCTTCAAGGTCTTCGGCCCTTCGGCGGCAGCGGCCGAACTCGAAGGCTCCAAGGGCTTCACCAAGGACCTCTGCGCCGAATACGGCATCCCGACTGCCGCCTTCGGCCGCTTCCGCAATGCGGCGGACGCCAGCGCCTATGTCCGCGGCGTCGGCGCGCCGATCGTCGTCAAGGCCGACGGGCTCGCGGCCGGCAAGGGCGTGACGGTCGCGATGACGGTCGAGGAGGCGCTGGCCGCGATCGACGAATGTTTCTCCGGCAGTTTCGGCGTCGCTGGCGAAGAGGTTGTCGTCGAGGAGTTCCTGACTGGCGAGGAGGCGAGCGCCTTCTATCTCTGCGACGGCAAAACCGCGCTGCCGTTCGGCACCGCGCAGGACCACAAGCGCGTCGGCGAGGGCGACACCGGTCCCAACACCGGCGGCATGGGCGCCTATTCGCCAGCTCCGGTGATGACGCCCGAGATCCAGGCCCGCGTGCTGGACGAGATCATCGAGCCGACGTTGCGCGGCATGGCGGCGATGGGCCGGCCGTATTCGGGCGTGCTGTTCGCCGGGCTGATGCTGACGGACGAGGGGCCGAAGCTGATCGAATACAATGTCCGCTTCGGCGACCCGGAGACGCAGGTGCTGATGATGCGGCTGAAGGATGATTTGCTGGTCCTTCTGAACGCCGCCGCCGACGGCCAACTGGCGCATATGTCGGCGCGCTGGCGCAACGATGCCGCGCTGACGGTGGTCATGGCAGCGGAGGGCTATCCGGCTGCGCCGCTCAAAGGCACGCCGATCTCAGGCCTGGATGCCGCCGCAAACGACGGGGTCGAGATTTTCCACGCTGGCACGGCACTGGCGGATGGCCGCCTGGTCGCCAATGGCGGCCGGGTGCTGAACGTCACCGCCATGGCGCCGACGGTGACCGAGGCGGCACGCAAAGCCTATGCTGCGGTCGACCTGATCGATTGGCCGCAGGGCTTCTGCCGCCGCGACATCGGCTGGCGCGCCATCGAGCGGGAGCGAAACTAGCGTTTCACCGAACCGGTGGTGATTTTCGCGTCGCTGAGGGCAAGCAGGTGCAGAGCGAACGCTTTGTCCCGCGCGAAGCGCTCGATGATTTCCTGACGGGCGTTCGGCAGTTCCGACCACGCATCGAGATGACTCTCGCAAGCCGCGGGACCGAGCCGGTCCGAACACTCGACAAACCTGGCCGCGAAATCGTCGGCTGGCGCTGACGTTTCGGCAAACGGGGCGAGGGCCGCCGCGGCGATCACGCCGCCGGCGAGCAGGAGAGGGAAGGTCTTCACGGGGTGGCACTCCGGACGGCTATGCGAAACGCGGAACCTGCCACGGCGTGGTTAAGCAATCGGAAAGAACTTGCGGCTCAGCCGAAATGCCCGTCCATCGGATTGCGCGGCGGGGCGGAGGGAAGCGTCCCGGCTGCACGCCGCTTCTCATGGTGCGTCAACGCGCATCTGGCCGAGCAGAGCACGCCCCGATCCGTGTAGTACGCCGGCCCCTTTTCGATTTCGCCGTGATAATAGGCGAAGGTCTCGGCCCCGAAAGGCAGGTTGCATTCGATGCAGCGGAATTTTTCGGGCCGGGCGAGCATTCCCGTTTCGTATCGCGTTCCTGCCCCGATTTCAAATTTTGGGATCAGCCCATGGCGTTCCGGTCAATTTCAGCCGGGTGACACATCGCCGTATGGCGGCGGTGACGCCAGTCGGCTATGGGCTTGACGCAAACGTCAATTCGGGAGGTCCAGATGTATCGCGCACCGGTCGAGGAGATTGCCTTCACGCTGAAACATGTCGTCGGGCTGGAGAAGGCGCTGGAAGCCGGCCGGCTGGGCGACCTGACGTCGGACCTCGTCGATGCCGTGCTGCACGAGGCTGGCCGGTTCGCCTCCGACGAGATCGCGCCGCTCGCCAAGGTCGGCGACCGCCAAGGCGCGCGCTTCAAGGATGGCAAGGTAACGATGCCTGACGGCTGGCGCGACCTCTACCACCGCTGGATCGACGGCGGCTGGAACGGGCTGTCGGGCCCGGCCGAATATGGCGGCCAGGGCCTGCCGGCGATGCTTTCGGTTGCCGCGATGGAAATGTGGAATTCCGGCTCGGTCGCCTTCGGCCTTGGTCCGACGCTGACGCAGGGCGCCGTCGAGGCGCTGGACAAGCATGGATCGGACGAACTCAAGGCCGTCTACCTCGAGAAGCTGGTTTCCGGCGAGTGGATGGGGACGATGAACCTGACCGAACCGCAGGCCGGCTCCGACCTCAATGCGCTGAAGGCGCGCGCCGAGCCGGTGGGCGACGGCACCTACCGCATTTTCGGCCAGAAGATCTTCATCACCTATGGCGAACACGATTTCACCGACAACATCATTCATCTGGTTCTGGCCCGGCTTCCCGACGCCCCTGCCGGCACGCGCGGAATCTCGCTGTTCCTGGTGCCGAAGTTCATTCCGGACGCCGATGGCAAGCCGGGGCGGCGCAACGATGTCCATTGCCACTCGATCGAGCACAAGCTCGGCATCCACGCCTCGCCCACCTGCACGATGATCTATGGCGACGGCCGCGCCGATGGGCAGCCTGGCGCCATCGGCTGGCTGGTCGGCGAGGAGAATCGCGGACTTGCCTGCATGTTCACGATGATGAACAACGCCCGGCTGACCGTCGGCATCGAAGGCGTCGCGATTGCCGAGGCCGCCTACCAGCAGGCGCTGACCTATGCCAACGAGCGCCGCCAGGGCCGCGCGCCGGGCTATTCCGGCGAGGGCATGAGCCCGATCGTTGCCCACCCCGACGTCAGGCGCAATCTCCTGACCATGAAGGCGCTGACCCAGGCCTCCCGCGCCATCGCCTATTCCTGCGCGCATGCGCTCGACATGGCGCGCTCGGCCGAGGGCGACGAGGCGACGCACTGGCAGGAGCGCGCCAACCTGCTCACCCCGATCGCCAAGGCGTTCTCCACAGACATCGGCGTCGAGATGGCGTCGGTCGGTCTGCAGATCCACGGCGGCATGGGCTTCATCGAGGAGACGGGCGCCGCCGTCTACTACCGCGACGCCCGCATCGCGCCGATCTACGAGGGCACCAACGGCATCCAGGCAATCGACCTCGTGACGCGCAAGCTGCCGCAGTCGGGCGGCGAGCATGTCCATGGCTACATCGCCGAACTGCGCGCCGACGCCGAGGCGCTGCGCAACTCGAACCTCCCCGGCCTCGGCCGCACCGCTGACCGCCTGGACGCCGCGCTGGACGACATGGAGGCCGCGACGCGCTTCCTGCAGAAGGCGCTGGCCGAAGGCCGCATGCCCGAGGCGCTGGCGGGCGCGACGCCATATCTGCGCCTGTTCGGCCTCGCGTCCGGCGGCGCCTACCTGGCGCGCGGCGCCGTGGCCGGCGGCGACCTGGCGCGCGTGTCGCTGGCGCGGTTCTTCGCCGAAAACCTCGTCTCGGAATGCGCCGCGCTCCGCGACAGGGTCGAGAACGGCGCGGAAAGTCTTGAGGCGGCCTCCGCCGCGCTGGCGAACTGAGGGAAAAACCATGACCGAGCATGTCGTCATCGAGCGCCAGGGTCCCGTCCAAACCATCCGGATGAACCGCCCGGACAAGAAGAACGCCATCACGCGGGCGATGTATGCCGCGATGGCCAAGGCGCTGACGGAAGGCGATGCCGATCCGGCGGTGCGCGTCCATGTCTTCCTCGGCGTCCCGGGCGCGTTTTCGTCGGGCAACGACCTGGCGGATTTCATGGCCGTCGCCATGGGCGGCGATGGCGGCACGGAGGTTTTCAATTTCCTGATGGCGCTCGCGCGTTCGGCAAAGCCGATGGTTTCGGCCGCCGACGGCATCGCGGTCGGCATCGGCACGACGCTGCATCTGCATTGCGACCTGACCTTCGCCACGCCGCGCACGGTGTTCCGCACGCCATTCGTCGACCTGGCGCTGGTGCCGGAGGCCGGCTCCAGCCTGATCGCGCCGCTGCTGCTCGGCCGCCAGCAGGCCTTTGCCCTGCTCGGGCTAGGCGAGGGGTTCTCGGCGGAACGCGCGAAAGATGCGGGGCTTATCTACGAGGTCGTCGGGGAGGACCAGTTGGAAGCCCGCGCCCTGCAGGCGGCGGCCGAGATCGCCGCCAAGCCGCCCGAAGCGCTGAAGATCGCGCGCGACCTGATGCGCGGCAACCGCGACGACCTCATCGCCCGCATCGAGGAAGAAGGCCGCCATTTCAGCGCACGCCTCAAATCCGACGAGGCGCGCCACGCCTTCATGGCCTTCATGGCCCGAAAGAAGTAGCTACGGATACAGCCGCGCCTTCTCCCAGCCGTCGCCAGTGCGCGTGAACAGCACCCGGTCGTGCAGGCGGAACGGCCGGTCGTGCCAGAATTCGATCTGCTGCGGGACGATCCGGAAGCCCGACCAGTGCGCCGGGCGCGGGATGTCGCCGATCGGATAGCGTGCCGTGTATTCCGCCACCGCCTTCTCCAGCGCGAAGCGGCTTTCCAGTTCGCGCGACTGTTTCGAGGCCCAGGCGCCGATCCGGCTGCCGCGCGGGCGTGTGGCGTAGTAGGCGTCCGCCTCGGCGTCGCTGACGATCTCAACTGGCCCGCGCACCCGAACTTGCCGGCGCAGGCTCTTCCAGTGGAAGCACATCGCCGCCTTCATCGAGCCGAGGATCTCCCGGCCCTTGGCGCTTTCGAAATTGGTGTAGAAGACGAAGCCCTTCTGGTCGAAGCCCTTCAGCAGCACCATGCGCACGTCGGGCAGCCCATCGGCGTCGACGGTGGCCAACGCCAGCGCATTGGGGTCGTTGGGCTCGCTCTTCGTCGCATCCGCCAGCCACTCGCCGAACAGGTTGAACGGCTCGGCCGCGAGTGTGAAGTCACCCTCTGTTAACCCTGTCGCGCTCATAATTCGCCCCTGCATACCGGTTCGAGGGAGATGGCGCATTGCCGCGCGAAGCGCAAGCGGGCACGAAAGACGGGGGAAGGTGCCACAGGCGCCTCGCATCCGTCGTTCCGGTCGCCACGCTTTGTGTCATCCTTGCCGGCTGCGGCGGCGGCATGGGCCTGCGCCAGGTCGAAGCCGACCGATCCATCCTCACCAGCGCCGTCGCTCCCGAAACGAGCCTTGCGGCCGATCCGCAGGCAATGTCGGACCAGACGACGATACGCAACGCCGTCTCGTCGGCCAATCTTGAGGAATTGCGCGGCCAGGCGCTGTCCTGGGCCAATGCCGACACCCAGTCGCGCGGCGCGATCTTCGAAGTTCGCGAAATCCGCGACAACTCGGTCCTGTGCCGGAAATTCAGGACGTCCCGCGAAAGTTTCGAAGGCGTTGCGCTCTACGCCGGAGAAACCTGCCTCGGCCGCGACGGCGCGTGGTATATGCGATCTTTCAAGGCGTCGTGAACATCGCATCGGTCTGGAATTTCTTCCTAGACTCACACATATACGGTTCAACTCGATCCATTCTGGAATTGGCCCACCATGCGCAATCCCTATGACGTGCTGGGCGTTGCGAAGACCGCGACGTCCAAAGAGATCAAATCCGCGTTCCGCAAGCTCGCCAAGAAGCATCATCCGGACCAGAATCCGGGCGATCCGAAGGCGAAGGACCGGTTTGCGGCCGCCAATCAGGCATATGAGATCCTCGGTGACGAAAAGCGCCGGGGCGAATTCGATCGCGGCGAGATCGACGGCGAGGGCAAGCCGCGCTTCGCCGGCTTCGAAGGCGCGGGCGCCGGCGGCGATCCGTTCGGCGGTTTCCGCCGCACGGCGCAGGGACCGGGCGGAGCGCGCTACGAGTTCCGCTCCACCGGGGCGCCCGGCGGCAACCCGTTCGGCGGCGGGCCGGGCGGCCCAAGCGACATTTTCAGCGAACTGTTCGGGTCCGCATTCGGGCGCGGCGAAGCCCCGTCGGCCGCTCGTCCCTCGGCGGGCAACGACATGAACGTCAACCTCGACGTGTCGATCGAAGAGGCGGCGACGGGCATCCGCAAGTCGGCGCTGTTTCCAGACGGGCGCAAGGTGTCGGTGCAGCTGCCCGCGTATCTCGAAGACGGCCAGGAAATCCGCATCAGCGGCGAGGGCGCCTTGCTGCCGACCGGCGGGCGCGGCGACGCCGTGGTGAAGATCCGTTTCCGCCGTCATCCGCGCTACACCCTCGACGGCCGCGATCTGCATGCCGACCTGGCCATCAGCCTGCGTGACGCGGTTCTGGGCGCCAAGCTGCCGGTGGATACGCTGGGCGGCCGCGTGGCGATCACCGTGCCACCGTGGTCGAGTTCCGACCGGGTGCTGCGCATCAAGGGCCGTGGCCTGCCGAACAAGACCGGCGACAAGGCCGATCTCTACGTGCACGTCCGCGTCATGCTGCCCGAGAGCGGCGATCCCGAGCTCGAAGCGTTGATGAAGAAGCGCGGCGCTTGAAGGGCAGGCATCGCTGTGCGATAGCCACCCGCACCGGACGGCAGGTTAGGGAGAATACGACATGGCGGTTGGACAGGGCCTGATGGCCGGCAAGCGCGGCCTCATCATGGGCGTCGCCAACAACCGCTCGATCGCCTGGGGTATCGCCAAAGCCTGCGCCGACCAGGGCGCCGAACTGGCGCTGACCTATCAGGGCGAGGCCTTCAAGAAGCGCGTCGAGCCGCTGGCGCAGGAACTGGGCGCCTTCGTCGCGGGTCATTGCGATGTCACCGAGATGGAGACGCTCGACGCCGTGTTCGACGGTCTAAAGGCGAAATGGGGCAAGATCGACTTCGTCGTCCATGCCATCGCCTTCTCCGACAAGGACGAGCTGACCGGCCGCTATGTCGAAACGACGCGCGACAATTTCCTGCGCACCATGGACATCTCGGTCTATTCCTTCACCGCCGTCGCCAAGCGCGCCGAGGAACTGATGCCGGAGGGCGGCTCGCTGCTGACGCTGACCTACTACGGCGCCGAGAAGGTCATGCCGCACTACAACGTCATGGGCGTCGCCAAGGCCGGGCTCGAGGCCAGCGTGCAATATCTGGCGGTCGATCTCGGGGCGAAGAACATCCGCGTCAACGCGATTTCCGCAGGCCCGATCAAGACTCTTGCAGCGTCCGGCATCGGCGATTTCCGCTACATCCTGAAGTGGAACGAATACAATTCGCCGCTGAAGCGCACGGTGACGATCGAGGAAGTTGGCGATTCCGGCCTCTATTTTCTGTCCGACCTGTCTCGCGGCGTGACTGGCGAAATCCTGCACGTCGATTCCGGCTATCACGTCGTCGGCATGAAGGCCGTCGACGCGCCTGATATCTCGGTCGTCTGAACCCTCTTCTCACGCAGAGCCAAAGGACCGGCATGTCGTCGCCGATCTACCTCACGCGCCATGGCCAGACGGACTGGAACGCCACCGCTCGCGTCCAGGGCCAGGCCGAGGCCGACCTCAACGCGCTCGGCCGCCGCCAGGCCGCGCTGAACGGCGAGAAACTGGCGCGCCTGATCCCCGACCCGTCCGGTTTCCGCTTCGTCGCCAGCCCGATGCGACGCACCCGCGAGACGATGGAGATCATCCGCGAGACAATGGGCCTACCGCGCGACGGCTATGACCTAGAGCCGCGCATCGTCGAAGTGCATTTCGGGGACTGGCAGGGCTCGACATTTGCCGAGCTGGAGGCGCGGGCCCCGGGCACCACCGCCGCGCGCGAGACCGACAAGTGGAATTTCGTGCCGCCAGGAGCCGAAGCCGAAAGTTACGCCATGCTGGCGGAGCGGGTCCGGCCCTGGCTGTCGGAGTTGGAAGGACCTGTTGTTGTCGTGACCCATGGCGGCGTCATCCGCACGCTGTTCCATATCCTGAACGGCTTGTCCGACGCCGAGGCCGCGGCGATGGACGTCCATCAGGATCGGGTGCTGAAGCTGGAAGGCGGCAGGATCGCCTGGATCTGAAATCAGTCCGGGATGATCTGCAGGACGATGTTGTCGCCGTTGATCTTGTCGTAGGAGATCATCACCGACATGCCTTCGGCATAGTCCTCGACATTGAACTCTTCGGACAGCTTGAACGACTTGCCGTCGTCCAGCGTCAGCGTCATCGTCGCCTTGTCGAGCTTCGAGATCTTGCCTTCCGCATTCGCGGCATAGGCTACGCTGGCGAACATCAAAACTGCGGCCAACGCCCCTGAAATGGCTTTCATGCTGTCCTCGGTGTTGAGAAGCGCCGCCTTCGAGGGGCGCAGACATTCGATTTTGTCAGGAAATAGATATGTGTCGAATGTGTCAAAACTAAAATTCGGTGGCGCGGCGCGGTGGCGCAGCCCGTTTGACCGGTGTGAAAAACGCCAATAGAAGGCAGCCCAGACCGGACATCGGCCGGTGGGGCTTTTCGCGATGTCGCACAACACATTCGGCCATCTTTTCCGCGTCACCACCTGGGGCGAGAGCCATGGGCCGGCGCTGGGCTGCGTCGTCGACGGCTGCCCGCCCGGCATCCGCTTCCGCCTCGCCGACATCCAGCTCGATCTCGACCGCCGCCGGCCCGGCAAGTCGCGTTTCGTGACGCAGCGGCGCGAACCGGACGAGGTCAGGATTCTGTCCGGCGTGGTGGTGGAAGCCGATGGCGAAACGATGATCACCACCGGCGCGCCGGTGTCGATGATGATCGAGAACGTCGACCAGCGGTCGAAGGACTATGGCGATATCGCAACCCAGTACCGTCCCGGCCACGCCGACTATACCTATGACGCCAAATACGGCATCAGGGACTTTCGCGGCGGCGGCCGCTCGTCGGCGCGCGAGACCGCCGCGCGGGTGGCTGCGGGCGCGCTGGCGCGGCTGGTCGTGCCGGGCCTCTCAGTTCGCGGCGCGCTCGTGGCCATGGGCGAGAAGGAAATCGACCGCGCCAACTGGAACTGGAATTTCGTCGACGATGCCGAAAACCCGTTCTTCACGCCGGATCCTGCATCGGTTCCGATCTTCTCGGACTATCTCGACGGCATCCGCAAGGCAGGCTCTTCGGTCGGCGCCGTGATCGAAATCGTCGCCGATGGCGTTCCGGCGGGCCTCGGCGCACCGCTCTACGCCAAGCTCGACCAAGACATTGCCGGCCATCTCATGTCGATCAACGCCGTCAAGGGCGTCGAGATCGGCGAGGGTTTTGCCGCGGCGCGCCTGACCGGCGAGCAGAACGCCGACGAGATGCGTATGGGCAATGACGGCAAGCCGGTGTTTCTCTCAAACCATGCGGGCGGCATCCTGGGCGGCATTTCCACGGGCCAGCCGATCGTCGCCCGCTTCGCGGTGAAGCCGACCTCGTCGATCCTCACCCCGCGCCGCTCGATCGATTCCGCCGGCAATGATGTCGATGTGATGACGAAGGGCCGTCACGACCCCTGCGTCGGCATCCGCGCGGTGCCGATCGGCGAAGCGATGGTCGCCTGCGCCATCGCGGACCACTACCTGAGGCATCGGGGGCAGACGGGGAAAGACGAGGCAGTAGGCAGTAGGCAGTAGGCAGTGTGTGGCCCGAGAGCCGCCACGTCTGGCCGATTGCGCCATTCCAACTTCTTCCCTATTCCCCCACTGCCCACTGCCCACTGCCCACTGCCCACTGCCTACGAGTGAAACGAGCGTCCAATGCCCTACGACCAGAAGAAGATCGTCGAAGCCCTGCGCGCATTCGAGCGCGGCGAGATCGTTGTCGTCATGGACGATGACGGGCGCGAGAACGAGGGCGATCTGATCGTCGCGGCCGTCCATTGCACTCCGGAAAAGATGGCATTCATCGTCCGACACACCTCAGGCATCGTCTGCACGCCGATGCCGCGCGAGGAGGCGAAGCGCCTGAACCTGCAGCCGATGGTCGCCGACAATGACAGCGCCCATACGACTGCGTTCACCGTCTCGGTCGACTTCAAGCACGGCACGACCACAGGCATATCCGCCGACGACCGCACGCTGACGGTGCGCAACCTTGCCAACGGCAATGTCGGCGCCAGCGACTTCGTCCGGCCAGGCCACATCTTCCCGCTGATCGCGCGCGAGGGCGGCGTGCTGATGCGCTCCGGCCACACGGAAGCGGCGGTCGATCTCTGCCGTCTGGCCAACCTGCCGCCGGTCGGCGTCATCAGCGAACTGGTCAACGACGACGGCACTGTCATGCGCGGGCCGGAAGTCGCCGCCTTCGCCGACAGGAACGGGCTGAAGCAGATTTCCGTCGCCGACCTCATCGCCTACCGCCAGCGGAAGGAAACGCTGATCGAGTGCGTGGGCAGCTTTGACGTGGAGACCGCGGTCGGCCGCGCGCGGGCGCACGCCTATACGCTGCCCTGGGACCCGATGCAGCATCTGGCGGTGGTGTTCGGCGACATCCGCGACGGTGTCGATATCCCGGTCCGGCTGCATCCGGAAAACGTCGCCGCCGACGTGTTCGGCGGCTCCAGCCGGCTCGATGCGATCATGAAGATGATGGCCGAGCAGAAGCGGGGCGTCGTCGTCTACCTGCGCGAAGGCTCGGTCGGCGTCGCCCACCAGGCGCGCAACCGCCCTGTGTCCGAAGCCGAGAGCCACGCCGAGGCGCTGAACCGCGAGAACGAATGGCGCGAGATCGGCCTCGGCGCACAGATCCTGAAGCATCTCGGGATTTCGTCGATCAACCTCATCGCCTCGCGCGAGCGGCACTATGTCGGCCTCGAAGGCTTTGGCATCCGCATCGCCAAGACGGAGATCCTGTAGTCGTGCGCGAACCCGGCCGGTCGGCCAGGTTCGCATAGTTGTCATTCGGCGGGTTGCGTCAGCGCATTCACGGGTGCTGCCGTGCGTTCGCCCGCCAGGCTCTTCTGTCCCAGCAGCACGATCAGCAATGACGCCGCCGCCGACACGACCGAGACCCAGAAGCCGTTGTCCGCGCCGAAAGTATCCACCACCCAACCGGCGATGAATGCGCCCAGCGCCATGCCGATCCCGATTCCCGTCATCACCCAAGTTACACCCTCCGTCAGCATCGCCTCCGGAACCCGGCGCTCGATCAGCCCGAAGGCTGTGATGAAGGTCGGCGAAATCGCGATGCCGCTGAAGAAGACCGCCACCGCCAGCATCGGCACCGTGTCGACGAACAGCAACGGTACAGCCGTCAACGCCAACGTGCCGATGGCGATGGCCAGTTGGCGCTGCAGCGGCATCTTCAGCGCCAGAGCGCCGATGATCAGACCGACGACGAAGGACCCAGCCGCGTAGACGCCGATGACAAGGCTGGCGGCATTGGGCTGGCCCAGCGCCTTTGTGATCGCCACGGCGCTGACCTCGGCCGTCGAGAAGATCGCGCCGATGAAGATCAGCGCAGCGGTGACGATCTGCACGGGCCGCAGCCGAATCGCGGAAGCGTGCCGCACCGATCCCCGTGGGCTTGGCCTGGGCTCTGTCGACCTCTGAAGGATGAATGCCGTCGATCCGATGGCCAGCGCCAGCGTACTCGCCAGCATGCCCGCTTCCGGGAACAGCGCGACGCTGAGGCCGACCGCCAGCGATGCACCCGCGATATAGACCAGCTCGTCGGCCGCCGACTCGAAGGCGAAGGCGGTCGTCAGTTCCGGCCGGTCGCGGAAGATCCCGGTCCAGCGCGCCCGCACCATGGCCGGCATGCTGGGCATCGCCGCCGCCAGGAATGCCGACACGAACAGCGTCCACACCGGCCAGTCGAGAAAGGTGGCGACGATCAAGGCCGCGAAGGCGGCAACCGAGATCAGGGTTGTCGGCACGACAACGCGCGTCTGGCCAAGACGGTCGATGTAGCGCGAGATCTGGGGGGCGGCGAGCGCGTTGGTCATCGCGAATGTGGCAGCCACCCCGCCGGCCAGCCAGTATTCGCCATGCTTCTGCGACAGCATGGCGACGATGCCGATCGGCGCCATGGCCATCGGCATTCGGGCCAAGAAGCCCGCCGCCGCGAATCCCTTCGCCCCAGGCGCTCGAAAGATATCCACGTACGGATTGCGCATCGAAATTCTCCTCGATTTTTGGGCCGCATTGATTTACATACGCGGCGTATGAATAAGGAGTAAGATCATACGCAACGTATGTCAATTGGCATACGAGACGTATGTGAATTGGTGCAGGGAATGGCGCACAGACCAAGAAGCGAAATGATCGCCGAAACCCGCGGCAAGCTGCTGGCGGCGGGGCGCCAGGCGTTCGGGACGATCGGCTACGCCGCCGCCTCGATGGACGACTTCACCGCTGCGGCCGGCCTGACGCGCGGCGCGCTCTATCACCACTTTGGTGACAAGAAGGGCTTGTTCGCGGCTGTGCTGATGCAGATCGACGGCGAGATGACACAGCGGCTCAAGCAAGTGTCGGCCAGCGCACCGACACGCTGGCAAGGCCTGGTCGCCGAGTGCACAGCTTATATCGAAATGGCGCTGGAGCCCGAGATACAGCGCATTGTCTTTAGGGATGGTCCAGCGATCCTGGGCGACCCTTCGGCGTGGCCGAATGCCAGCGGCTGCATCGCTGCCATGACATCGAACCTTATCAGTTTGCGAAAAGAGGGCACGGTTGAAGCAGTCGATCCCGAGGCTGCTGCGCGGCTGATCAACGGCGCGATGTGCTACGCATCGCAGTGGATCGCGAATGCCGACGATCCGCGGGCGGTCTCCGAGAAGGCGGTACACGCATTTCGGACGATGCTCGACGGATTGCGATCCTCAGCCTCGGCCTGACTGGCGCATCGCCGTTCGCAAACACCGAAGCAAGTCTCGCCAAAGCCGGCGCGCCAGCCTATACCCTCCCGATGACAACCCGCCTCTACAGCAATCCGATCTATCTCGAACACCTGACGCCGCCCGGTCACCCGGAGCGGCCCGACCGTCTGCGCGCCATTGCGAAAGTTCTGGAACACGAAGGGTTCGACGGTCTCGACCGGGTCGAGTCGCCAATGGGCGATCCCGCATCGATCCTGCTGGCGCATCCGCGCCATTACTCAGAGCGGATCCAGGCCGGCATCCCGGAGACAGGCATGGCGAGAATCGATGCGGACACCTCGGTCAGCCCGAAAAGCTGGCAGGCGGCGCTGGCGGGCATCGGCGCCGCGACGGCGGCTGTCGACGATGTCTTCTCGGGTCGCGCCGACAATGTCTTCGTCGCCTCGCGCCCGCCCGGACACCACGCCGAGAAGGTCAAGGCGATGGGTTTCTGCCTGTTCAACAACGCGGCGATCGCCGCCCGGCACGCTCAGAAAGTCCATGGCGTCGAACGCGTCGCGATCGTCGACTGGGACGTGCACCACGGCAACGGCACGCAGGACATCTTCTGGGACGACCCCACCGTTATGTACTGCTCGACTCATCAGATGCCGCTCTATCCCGGCACCGGTGCGAAAGATGAAACCGGCGCCGGCAACATCGTCAATGCGCCGCTTGCCGCCAACACCGGCAGCGACACGTTCCGCGATGCGTTCGAGTCACGGATCCTGCCGTCGATCGACGCGTTTCGACCCAACCTGATCATCATCTCGGCGGGGTTCGACGCGCATCACCGTGATCCGCTGGCCGAGATCAACCTTGTCGAGGACGATTTCTCCTGGGCGACCGGCAAGCTGATGGACCGCGCCGGCCTGTTCGCGTCCAACCGGCTTGTCAGCCTGCTGGAGGGTGGCTACGACCTGCAGGGACTGGCGCTATCGGTGGCCGCGCATGTCGGCCGCCTGATGAGAGGATGAACCATGGCTGACGACGCCAACGACGACATCAAGGCGATGAGCTTCGAGCAGGCTCTCGAGGCGCTGGAGAAGATCGTTGAGAACCTCGAACGCGGCGATGTGCCCCTCGACCAGTCGATCCGCATCTACGAGCGCGGCGAAGCGCTGAAGGCCCATTGCGACCGGCTGCTCAGGGCGGCTGAGGACAAGGTCGAGAAGATCAGGCTCTCGCGTGACGGCAAGCCGGTCGGCGTGGAACCGCTCGACGGGGCCTGAACGATTGCGCCAGACGGAGATCGGCCCTACATTAGCCAGGTCTGGCTAAGGAGGCTGCGATGCTCAAGGTCAACATGCTCGAAGCAAAGAACTCGCTCTCCCGCCTCGTCGAGGCGGTCGAGAACGGGTCCGAATCGGAAATCATCATCGCCCGCAACGGCAAGCCGGCGGCGAAGCTGGTGGCGGTGAACGCTGAAGCTTCTCACGGCGTCAGGTTCGGCCTGCTCGATGGGCAGTACCCGGCAATGTCGCTCGAGGAGTTCAACGAACTGGACGAGCACATTGCCGATCTGTTTCTTGGATCGGACAAGTGAGATTCCTTCTCGATACGCACGTGGCGATCTGGAGCGTCTGGCAGTCGCATCTGGTTCCGGCCGCGACGCGCCGGATGCTGTCTCAGCCGGACGCTGAAGCCTTTGTGTCAGCGGCAAGCATCTGGGAAATCTCGATAAAGTTCAATCTCCGCAAAGCAAGTGCACCTCCGGCATCGGGTACTGAGTCGCTCAATGCGTTCACGAATGCGAATATGCGAATACTGCAGGTGACAGGAGGCCATGCGGCCGCCGTCGACCTCTTGCCCGACTATCACGGCGATCCGTTCGATCGGCTTATCGTCGCTCAGGCGCTATCCGAACCGATGCGCCTGATAACGCGAGACCGCAAGCTGCTGAGATACAGCGACAAATTCATCGAGTTATCATAGCTCTGGCGGGTCCCGCTCAGCTCGTGATCCGCGGGCTGGCGATGACTTTCAGGAACAGCGCTTCCATCGCCTCTGCGATGCCCTCGGTCGGGCTGACTTCGAAATAGAAACCGGGCGTCGCGCATTGGGACATCTTGGTGCCGATCTCGCTGGAGAACGGCGCGATCCACTGGTTGTACCACCCGTTCGTCGGCAGCGGCAGATAGGTGGTGTAGAGCGCCGCGATGGTGATGCCGCGCGCCTTGAGCGCCTCACAAACGCTGACGTCGATCGGCTCCTGGCAGCGGCCATTGTGGGTCGGCTTGGTGCAGGAGCCCGGCTTGTAGCTGTCGCCGACCCCATCCGAGACAAAGAAGACGATCTTCTGCCGGTCCGACGGGCTGGAGCCCGTCCCGACGCTGGTGATCTTGTCGTTCAGGTCGTCGAACGTGTCGTCGAAATTCGTCTGCTGGTCGTTGTCGTAGTTCTGGTACGGGATGGTCATCAGGTCGACCTTGTTGGCCGCGGTCTTCGCCTTCGTCATGTTCGATGTCGGCCCCGTCAGCTGCTTCAGGCCGAGCGAGGTCGCGGCGTCGCCGAACGTGTAGAGCCCCATCCGGAACTGGTTGGCATGCACCCGCACTTCCTCGGCTTTGGTGAAAAGCTGCTGGGTCGCCTCGCGCACGACGTCGATGCGCATCGTGACGTTCAGTGTCTTGGCCAGATTGTAGTAGTTGTTGGACTTCGACAGATCGTGGCAGGCGAAGGCGCATTGGTCCGGCGTGTTGCCAACCATGGTCGCGATGTCGGATGGCGTCGCCGCCACGCCCATCGACGGCGAATTGTCGAGGAGCATGTAGAAATCCATGTACGGGGCCGTGCGAATCTCCGCGCGGGCCTCGCCGTCGATGGTCATGGTGTTGTGACCGAGGACGCGCATGAAGGTCAGCGGAACTTCGGCGGTGAAACTCACCTTGGACACGATATCCGCGCCCTGAAGAGAGATGTCAGCCTCCAACTCGCCGATTTCGAAGCCGCTCTTGTCGATGATGTAGGCCTTGAACAGATTGAGCGCGTCCTGCTCCGCGTCCTGCTTGGTCCAGTCCTCGTCGAACCCACCGCCATTCTTGTAGGTTGGGGAGCTGCGCGAAACCGCGCCGATGGCCGCCGCGTCGGCGGCCCCGTTCAGGAGCGAGCGGATCCGCGATGCCTGGGCGTAATCGAGCGCAATGCCAGCGGAGGCGATCAGCGGGATCGACAGGATGCCCACCAACAGGCTGAAATGCCCGGAACGGTCTGTTGCGAATTGACGAAGTCGGTTCATGCCACATCCACCCATGCGCGGTGCGTGAGATGGTACAGGCGAGCGGTAAAATCTTTGACCAATGGATTTGGTGAACACACCAATAACCGCACTTCGCCAATTCGCCTGCTTTCCGATCGAAGCTGATGTTCTATGTTCGGAATGCATCCAGCGAACCGACGAGAGGGCCAGCCATGAGTTTCTTCCCCGTCCGTGATCCCGAACCCGGCGACGCATTTTCCTGCGACGCGATCGAGCTGATGGTCATTCCCAACGCCAAGGACATCGGCGGCTTCGAAGTGCGGCGCGCGCTGCCGACGGCGAAGCGCCGGCTGGTCGGCCCGTTCATCTTTTTCGACCGGATGGGGCCGGCGATTCTGCGGGCCGGGCAGGCCATGGACGTCCGCCCGCATCCGCATATCGGCCTGTCGACGGTAACCTACCTGTTCGACGGCCGCATCCGTCACCGTGATTCGCTCGGCACCGAGATGGTCATCTCGCCGGGCGACGTGAACCTGATGACCGCCGGGCGCGGCATCGTTCACTCGGAGCGGACGCCCGAGGAGTTGCGGGGCCAGCCGATGTCGATTTCCGGCCTGCAGACGTGGCTGGCGCTTCCGGACGGCAAGGAAGAGATCTCGCCGGTGTTCGAGAACACGGCCAAGTCACATCTGCCCGATTTCGACGAGGCAGGCGTCAGCGGCACGGTCGTGATCGGCCAGTTCCAGGGCCTCACGGCGCGGGTCACCACGCATTCCGACACGCTCTACGTCTCGATCCGGCTGCAACCGGGTGCGCGCATCCAGATCCCGGCCGACGCCGAGGAGCGCGCCATCTACGTGCTCGAAGGCTCCGTGGTGATCTCCGGCGACCGCTTCCCGTCTGACCGGCTGCTGGTGTTCCGCCCCGGAGACGAAATCGTGGTGTCTTCGGAGCGGGGCGCACATTTCATGCTTTTCGGCGGCGCTTCCCTCGGGTCGCCGCGGCACATCTGGTGGAATTTCGTCTCGTCATCGAAAGAACGCATTGAACAGGCCAAGGAAGAATGGCGAACCGCAAGGTTCGACATCGTCCCGGGCGACGAGGAGGAGTACATTCCGCTGCCGGCAAGCTGACGGCTGCGACCGCGCCGCACGTTTACTTTCCCGGCTTCAATGCCTATGTCCCAGGGGTTAGACAAAGAAAAAGCAGTTGCACCTTGGCCCCTCCGTCCACCCCGCTCCTCGACAAGGTCCGCATCCCGGCGGATCTCAGGAAACTGCCTGAATCCGACCTGCCCAGGCTCGCCGGCGAACTGCGAGAGGAACTCATCGACGCCGTGTCGCAGACCGGCGGTCATCTCGGCGCCGGTCTCGGCGTTGTCGAACTGACGGTCGCCCTGCACTACGTCTTCAACACTCCGGACGACCGCATCATCTGGGACGTCGGCCACCAGGCCTATCCGCACAAGATCCTCACCGGCCGCCGCGACCGCATCCGGACGCTCCGCACCGAGCATGGCCTGTCGGGTTTCACCAAGCGCGCCGAGAGCGAATACGACCCGTTTGGCGCGGCCCATTCCTCGACGTCGATCTCCGCCGGCCTCGGCATGGCGGTTGCCCGCGACCTGAAGGGCGCCAGGAACAATGTTGTCGCCGTCATCGGCGACGGCGCCATGTCGGCCGGCATGGCCTACGAGGCGATGAACAATGCAGGCGCGCTCGACGCGCGGCTGATCGTCATCCTCAACGACAATGACATGTCGATCGCCCCGCCCACCGGCGCGATGAGCGCCTATCTGGCGCGGCTGGCGTCGGGCCGCACCTATCTGGGTCTCCGCGATTTCGGCAAGAAGCTCACCGCCTATCTCGGCAAGCGCGCCGACCGCGCCATCACCCGCGCCGTCGAGCATGCGCGCGGCTATGTCACCGGCGGCACGATGTTCGAGGAACTCGGCTTCTACCACATCGGCCCGATCGACGGACACAACCTGGAGCACCTGATCCCGGTCCTGAAGAACGTCCGTGACAATGGCGACGGGCCGGTTCTGATCCATGTCATCACCAAGAAGGGCAAGGGCTACGGCCCCGCCGAAGCGGCCGACGACAAGTATCACGGCGTCAACAAGTTCGACGTCATCACCGGCGCGCAGGCCAAGGCGCCTGCCAATGCTCCGGCCTATACCCGCGTCTTCGCCGAAAGCCTGATCGAGGAAGCCCGCCATGACGAGCGGATCGTGGCGATCACCGCGGCGATGCCGACCGGCACCGGTCTCGACCTGTTCGGCGAGGCATTTCCCGCCCGGACCTTCGACGTCGGCATCGCCGAGCAGCATGCCGTGACCTTCGCCGCCGGGTTGGCCACCGAGGGCTTCAAGCCGTTCGCCGCCATCTACTCGACATTCCTTCAGCGCGCCTATGACCAGGTCGTGCACGACGTGGCGATCCAGAAGCTGCCGGTGCGCTTCCCGATCGACCGCGCCGGCTTCGTCGGCGCCGACGGCCCGACCCATTGCGGCGCCTTCGACACCGCCTATCTGGCAAGCCTGCCCGGCTTCGTCGTGATGGCGGCCGCCGACGAGGCGGAACTGCGCCACATGGTGCGTACCGCCGCCGACTATGACGAAGGCCCGATCTCCTTCCGCTATCCGCGCGGCAACGGCGTCGGCGTCGAGATGCCCGCGCGAGGCTCCTTTCTCGAAATCGGGAGGGGTCGCGTCGTCCGCGAGGGAACCAAGATCGCGCTCCTGTCCTTCGGCACGCGGCTGGCCGACTGTCTTCTCGCCGCCGAGGAACTGGACGCCGCCGGGCTCTCCACCACGGTCGCCGATGCCCGTTTCGCCAAGCCGCTCGACACCGACCTGATCCGCCGGCTGGCGCGTCACCACGAGGTGTTGGTCATGGTCGAGGAAGGCTCCGTGGGCGGCTTCGGCAGCCATGTCCTGCAATTCCTCGCGACCGAGGGACTGCTCGATCATGGGCTGAAGGTCCGGTCCCTGGTGCTGCCGGACGCGTTTACCGACCAGGCGAAGCCGGAGAAGATGTATGCTGACGCCGGGCTCGATTCGCCGGGCATCGTCCGGACGGTGTTCGCCGCGCTCGGCCGCGAAATCCGCGCCGCCCGCGCCTGATCTGCATGAATCAGAATTTCAAGGTCTTGAATCAGCGCTGCAGCGCTCTGCCTTAAGGCTCTGTTTACGCTGCGATTTGCCGCTTTCCTAACCTTGTCCCTTGGGCGTTTCGAAACGCCGCCCTGCTAGAACGCTCCACGGGACAGGGAGCTTCTGGGGCATGAAAATCACGACTTATGCGGCGCTTCTGCTTGCCGCGGTGCCGGGCCAGGCATCCGCCGACCAACCGTATGACCGCTCGATCGAGGCCGCCGCGATCCGGATCGTCGCGGCCAAGATGGGCGACCTCAGGGGAGGTTTCGCGCAGGACCAGCGGCCGGCCTTCGTCTCACCGATCGACCGCAGCCAGCCGACGCATCTCTCCGCGCCGCGCGGCGAGTGGCGCGACGGCATGGCGCTGGCGACGCAAGGACGCGCGGTCAAGGTCTCGTCCTTCTAGCCTGTCGAGCGCCGCGCCGCTTGCATTGGGCCGCCCGACCGGCCAATGAAGCGCGATGTCCACAACCGCCACCGACACGCGCCCCCGCCTTGACGAATTGCTCGTCGCGCGCGGCCTGTTCGAGACGCGCTCGCGCGCCCGCGACGCGGTGTTGCGCGGCACTGTGAAGGTCGCCGGCAAGGTCGAGACGAAGCCGGGCAGGGCGGTCGACGGCGGCGCCGACATCGGCATCGACGATCCCGCCCGATCCTATGTCTCCCGCTCGGCGCTGAAGCTCATCGCCGCCCTCGACCATTTCGGCTTCGATCCCGCCGGCGCCACCGCGCTCGACATCGGGGCGTCGACGGGCGGCTTCACGCAGGTCCTGCTCGAGCGCGGCGCGGCTAGGGTCATCGCGCTTGACGTCGGGCATGGCCAGCTGCACGAGACGCTGCGCGCCGATCCGCGTGTTCTGCCACTCGAAGGCGTGAACGCCCGCGACCTCACCGCCGACGCGCTGTCCGGCATGTTGCCCGACATGCTCGTTGCCGATGTCAGCTTCATCTCGCTGAAGCTGGCCCTGCCGCCGGCGCTCGCACTGTCGGCGCCGGGCGCCCGCGCTGCCATCCTCGTCAAGCCGCAGTTCGAGGCCGGCCGCGAGGCCATCGGCAAGGGCGGCCTGCTGCGCGATCCCGAAATGGGTCCTGCAATCGCGGAAGACCTCGCTGGGTGGCTCGGTTGCCAGCCCGGCTGGCGCTCGCTCGGCGTCGCGCGGTCTCCAATCGAAGGCGGCGACGGCAACCGTGAATTCCTGCTCGGCGGGGTCAAGGACCGATGACCGTCCGCCTGACCATCGACAGCCTGGGCGCGCAGGGCGACGGCGTTGCGCAAACGGACCGCGGCGCGGTCTTCGTGCCCTTCACGCTGCCCGGCGAAGTGGTCAACGCCGCCGTCGAGCGCGACCGCGCCACGCTGATGGCGGTCCTCGAACCGTCTCCGCTCCGGGTTCAGCCGCCGTGCCGGCATTTTGGCGATTGCGGCGGCTGTTCGCTGCAGCATCTCGAGACCGAAGCCTATCGCGCCTTCAAGGTCGAGCGCGTTGCGGCGCCGCTGCGGCGGGACCGGATCGATCTTGCGCTGGCCGATTTGCGGCCCTGCGCTCCCGACAGCCGGAGACGGATCGTCCTCAGCGGCCAGAGGACCAGCGCCGGCGTGATCCTCGGCTATCACCGCATGCAGTCCGCCGAGATCGTCGACATTGTCGAGTGCCGCATCGCGCTGCCCTCGATCGTCGCCGCGCTGCCGATGCTGCGCGAGCTTTCGGCTTTGGTCGCGCAGACGACGAAGCCGTTCCACGTCGCGGTCACGGCGACGTCGACCGGGCTGGACGTCGCTTTCGCCGACAGCGGCAAGCTGCCGGACGGTGTCCGGCGCATCGCCGCCAATTTCGCCCTGCGCGAGAAGATCGCGCGCTTCTCCATCGACGGCGAAACGATCGTCGAGCCGCAGAAGCCGGTCATCCATTTCGGCGACGCCGCCGTCACCCCGCCGCCGGGCGGCTTTCTGCAGGCGGTGAAGTCGGCCGAGGAAGCGATGGTCGAGATCGTTGTCGGCCACCTCGGAAAGGCGAAGCGGGTCGCCGACCTGTTCGCCGGGTCCGGCGCGTTTTCGCTGCGGCTTGCGAAGAGATCCGAAGTCCACGCCGTCGAAGGCGAAGAATCAGCGCTTGCCGCGCTGGACCGCGGCTTCCGCTTCGGCGCGAGCCTGAAGCGCATCACGCAGGAAAAGCGCGACCTGTTCCGCCGCCCGCTGACCTTCAAGGAACTGAACGCCTTTGACGGCGTGGTCTTCGATCCGCCGCGCGCCGGCGCCGAGGACCAGTCGAGACAGATTGCCCGCTCCGACGTGCCGCTGGTCGCCGCCGTCTCGTGCAACCCGACGACGCTCGCCCGCGACCTCCGCATCCTGATCGACGGCGGCTACGCGCTGAAAAGCGTCACCCCCATCGACCAGTTCCTCTGGTCTCCGCACGTAGAGGCCGTGGCATTGCTGGAAAAGCCGCGCCGGAAGCGGCGGTGACGGCAAGCCGCCGACCGCCATGTCGCCAGAACCGCATCTATTTCAGCACGAATTCCGACTTCGATCGATGTCGGCCGAACGAAGTCCGATAGAGACACATGATCGACAGGATGGATGCGCTGGCCGAAAGGTAGAGTGCGGGGCTGAGATACCATTTGTTCGTTGCCGGAAACGACGACATATCGATCATCGCGATCAAGCCGAGCCGGGCCAACAGTAGGATCCAAAGTGAACCGGCGATCGCAATCAACTGCAACTCTGGCCATTGGCGCCGAGCCATGATTGCCGCGCCGACGAACGACACGAGGCCGAGGGGCAACAGACCCGTCATGGCCCATCCGAAGATCGGGTCCCCACCAGTCCCTGACGGTCGTCGCGGCGTGCACGAACGGAGCTAGTCTCTCCGAAGTTGCGCTGCCTGCGGTTAGGGGGGCGTTGAGAAAGGCGGTTGCATCAGCGATCTCCTGCGGAGTCCCTGTGGACGCCGTCCGGAGTCTCCATTTTTCAGGGGTGACCAGCAGGAGCACGCCTTCCCACATCTTCGCTGGGAACTGGGCGATCTGATCGAGCGTGACGCGTGGCATGAAAGGGACCGGGTTGCGAATGCATGTCAGTCTGCCATCGTCACACGCGGCATTTACCTCGTCTGCAAGTCGCTTGAAGAAGGCGGTGGCTTCCGCAGGGCTTTTGTACGCTCCCTGTCGGGAGGCGCTTCCCTTGAGGTGGAACATGAACCAGCCGCCGGCAATGTCACCGCAGGTCCATGCATAGTATTGGCAGCCCGCACCCGGTGGGTTCCCCTCCGGTGGATCGAAGCTGTCCCGCATGGCCGCAAAGGTTGGGCTTACCTTGTAGATGAATTGCCGCGTCGATTTCGACACGGGAATGTAAGGGATCTGATCTCCGTCCCTCACGCTTTGGAGAGCGGTCAATGCCGCTTGGAAATTGCGCTCCTTCACATCCACGGTCTGAAATCCGCCATAGGCCGCCCAGTTGATGGTCGAAAAGGCAACGTGACCAATCGCAATGAACAGGACAAAGCCGGCAATGCCGAGGATGGTGCCGCGCAATTCCCTGGCAATCAGCCAGTCCCTGAGCGCGGCGAAGCCGACGATTGCGGCGACCGCAGGAAGAATCCAGACCCCCTCCTCGCGGTTGAGCCAAAACCACGAACCTGCGATGCCCGAGAGAGATCCCCAGAGAAAGGCGCGATGCCGGTAGGCAAAGAAAGTCGCGATCAACAGCCCGAGCACAAGGAATAGCTGGGAAGGGTAGATGGCATCGCGGAGGATACGCTCCAGAATGAAGGTCGGATGCAGTATCGTGAAGCTGAATAGTATCAGACCAACGATCGACGATCTCGCAACCTTTGCGACCATGAAGGAAAAGACACCAACCGAAAATATGAGAAGAATTGCCTGAGACACAGTTATCGGAAGGCCAGTATATCTGTTGGCGGCCAGAAAAAGCGGATAACCCGGGCCCTTGGCAAGCGTAAGAACATTAAAGGGTCCTAGCCATTTGCCATTCGCTATGTTGATTCCCTGAAGGATAAAGAGGCCGTCATCTGCGTGCGGGCCAGACAACAAGAGGAGGGGCGTCGCCCAGCATATGAAGAGCACAAGCGCTGCCGCGCAGATCGACAACAGGAACAGCGCTGCCTCCAGCGGCGACGCTGATATCCTCGTCGGCGCATCAATCGGCATTCCGGTTTCCCGTGATCACGAGGTTGCTCGTCAGTCCAAACAACCGAATACCGATAACGCGCAGCGTCCAGCCCGGCACGTCCAGACCGATCCGTTTCAATTCGGCTACCGACATCAGGTTCAGATTGGCTTCATCCGCGAAGAATCGGAGCGAAGTGCCCCCGATGAGGTTTCTGAAGACCGGCTTCGGCAGCCAATGCGCCAGCGGCAGCGACGTGTGGAACTCGACGGGAAACCAGCGGTTCGGCGTGGTGAGAAAGATCGCGCGCTTCGCCACACGCGCGCATTCGCGGACGAGTCGCTCCTGGTTCGCCAACGATCCGACATGTTCGAGGACGGCGGACGAATGCACCACGTCGAACTCGCGGTCCGCGAACGGCAGATCGAGGCCGTTTGCGGACACGAACTTCACTCCCGGATACAGATCCTCAAGAAACTGCGCGTCGTCGATCCCTGCCGCCACGATCCGGTCTTTGTGAGGGTACCAAGCCTCGACATAGTTCGACGAGGCATAACTCCGGTCAGACGTCACCCCGACGTCAAGGATCGTGTCAGAGGGCCCCACCGCGCATTCCACGAGAAAGCGGTCGTACATCACGCGCCGCTGGCTGTTGGCGAGGCGGATGGCGACGCTGTCCGGCGCCGCCACATTGTATTGACTGTTCGGCTTGCCGCTGCCCACTGGCCTCAGGTCTCGATATCGAGGATGGCCCACAGGAACGCGGTGAACGCAAGCTGCAGTCCCAGCGCAATGGCCGTGCACGATACGGTCAGCACCCGCATCATGCCGCCGTACTCAAGCGGGCCGAACGAAGCGGCCGCCCATGTCAACACCGAGTAGCCAAGGCCTATCAGTCCAAGCGCCACGAGTGCCCCGGCGAACAACAAAAGCCGTTCCAGGGTCGCCGCCGCCTTGATGCTCTCCATCTTGCCGCTCACCGGCAGAAAGCCACGCGATGCTGCGTACGACCGCGCCACCAGACCGAACGACAGGCAAGAGGCGCCGACGAGAATGGTCATGCAGCCGACGATCAGGCTGTGTGTGTCCATCGTCACCGATGGCAGTATGTTGACGGGACCGAGAAGCAGCATCATCGTCAGCACGGTACCGACAGCGAGGATTGCCGCGCCCGGATAGATGAACAGCCAGCGCGGGCTGTGCAGAAGCAGATATCGCAGATGCCTCCAGCCGTCGCGCCAGGTGCGCAGATGCGGTGGCCGGCTGCGGCCGTCCGGCGAGAGCGTCGTCGGAACTTCGGTGATGGACAGGCCCATCAGCGACGAACGGACGACCATTTCGCTCGCGAATTCCATGCCGGTCGACTTCAGCTTGAGACCGAGGATCGCGTCGCGCCGGAAGCCTCTCAGCCCGCAATGGAAATCCTTGATGCCCGACGAAAAGAACAGCCTTCCGAGAAAGGACAGCACCGGATTGCCGAGATAGCGATGCAGGGGAGGCATGGCTCCCGGCGCGATGCCGCCGCGGAAGCGGTTACCCATCACGAGGTCATGACCCTCGCGAAGTTTCTCGACGAAGAGTTCGAGGCGGCTGAAATCGTAGCTGTCGTCGGAGTCGCCCACGATGACGAATTCACCACGGGCCGACTTGATGCCGTGCTGGATCGCCGCCCCATAGCCGCGTGTCGGCACATGCACCACGCGGGCCCCAAGGCTCTCCGCGATTTCGATCGATCCATCGGTGCTGCCATTGTCGGCGATCAGTACTTCGCCCACGATGCCGTTGCTCTTCAGGTAGTTCTGCGCCTTGCCGATGCATGTCGCGAGCGTCTCCGCCTCGTTCAGGCACGGCATCAGGATCGTCAGTTCAAGCGCGGTTGAATCCGGGTCCGCCCCACGGCTTGTCGTTTGCAATTCCGTCATCGGTCAGCGCTCTCGAAACACCCAGCGGGAGGATATGAAGAAGCTCGCGATCCCGCAGAGCGTCGTCGACACCAGCGATGTGTAAACAGGGGCCAGCGACGATACGTCCGTTGCAAGGCTGGTCAGAGCCGAAACCACGATCGCGCCCGTGGCATGCAGGACAAAGTAGCGGCGAATGGCGACGGAGTGCTTGACCGATGAGCGGAACGTCAGTCCGCGCTGGCTTGCGTAGCCGATCCAGAAACAGATGACATAGGCCCAGAAACTGGAGAAGAATGCGCTCAGACCCGCGTATTCCCTCAACCCGAGGCAGATCAGAAAGTAGACGACCGCGCACACGCCGCCGACGATGAGGAAGCGAAACCCGGCGTGCTCTTCCCAGTAGCGGGCGACCATCGGCTTAAGTCCCGGGTTTGGAAAAGACGGTGACGACGTCGTCGTAGAGACCCGACTTGTGCTCCTGGCCATCGTCGAACCACGAGCTTATCTGGTCCTTGACCACCAGCCCCTCGGCGCGAAAAAACTCCCTGGCCTGTTCCTTGGTCACGTCGCTGCGCCAGCCGCCGAGCTTGCCACCGACAGAGCCGTGCTGGATCACGCCGCGCCCGCCGGGTTTCAGCACACGGGCAAACTCCGCGACGTAGGCTTTGAACTGCGGCTTGTTGATGTGAACGAAGACGTCGAACGACCAGATCGCGTCGGCCGACCCTGTCGCGACAGGGCGAAGATCGGCGCCGGTGCCGACGATGAATTCGGCGTTGGCCGCGCTGGCGAATCGTTCGCGGCATTCCTTGACGCAGGTTTCGGATATGTCGATCGCGGTCAGTTTCCGCGTCCGCCTGATCAGGTCTTCCGTCCAGCGCCCGGCGCCGGGGCCGATCTCGACCGCTACGGCGCCTTCGGGCACATTGGGGATGAGCAGGGTGCGCACGACCGAGTGCTTCCACTCGGGCGACATCGACCATTCCTCGCCCTTGGCGCTCCAGTCCCAGTGGTCCCAGATGAACTTGTTCATCTGGGGGCTGTTCATTCCCGGCAATCCCAGGCGCTCGCGACGCCGGCTCGCGTATCCATATGCCCGTTCAGCGATGTTGCTGGCGAAGTAGTAGGTGCCCATCTGCGCCGTCCAAAGAACGCCGTTCTCTTTCAGCGAGAGGCCAAGCAGCCGGAACTTGGTTCCAAAATCCATGCGCTGGCGGTTCTCGATAATGTCCTTCAAGGCCACCTCCGGGCGGATACAGCAAGCTGGCTAGAAACCATGCGAACCAGGGTGGTCGGTTTCTATCTGGAGAATGGCTAGCTACTACGCTGAAAATTGTGGGCGAAGCAATCCCGAGCTATCGCAACGCAGCATGCACCAGGGCCGATCTGTGGAGATCAAGATCATCCGCTCAGGATTTGCTCGACGAAGGCTGGCACCAGTTCCGTCGCGCGTCCCTGGCGTGCTTCGGCGAAGAGCGAGCGGCCTTCGGAAGGCTCAAGGTTGAGCTCGATCGTGCGGGCGCCGGCGCGGCGGGCGTCCTCGACGAATCCCGCGGCCGGGTAGACTGTTCCGCTCGTTCCGATCGACACGAAAATCCCGCACGCCGCGATGGACGCGAGGATGCGGTGCATCTGGTAGGGCATTTCGCCGAACCAGACCACGTCCGGCCTGAGATAGCCTGTCGAGTGGCAGGCGGGGCAGGGGCTGCCGACCGACATGTCGCCCGGCCAGCCGCACCGCTGGCCGCAATTGCCGCAGAGTGCGCGCCCAAGCTCGCCATGCATGTGGATGAGGTTGCGGCATCCCGCCCGCTCGTGCAGGTCGTCGATGTTCTGCGTCACCAGCAGGACATCGCCGCGATGCTCCCGCTCGAGCCGCGCCAGCGCCAGATGCGCGGCATTCGGCTCGACGCCGGCCATGCCGCGCCGCCGCGCGTTGTAGAACTCGTGCACCTTGGCGGGATCGCGGGCGAAGCCCTCCGGCGTCGCGACCTCGCGAAAGTCGACCTTCGCCCAGATGCCGCCCTTGTCGCGAAACGTGTCGACGCCTGATTCCGCGGAAACGCCCGCGCCGGTGAGGATGACGATGGAGCGCACCGGCCGCCTAAGCCCGGGTGCCGCCGACAGTCATCTGGTTCATCCGCAGATGTGGCTGGCCAACGCCGACCGGCACGCCCTGGCCGGCCTTGCCGCACATGCCGATGCCGGTGTCGAGCTTCATGTCGTTGCCGACCATCGACACGCGATGCATCGCGTCCGGCCCGTTGCCGATCAGCATGGCGCCCTTGATCGGCTGAGTGACCTTGCCGTCCTCGATCATGTAGGCCTCGGTGCAGCCGAAGACGAACTTGCCCGACGTGATGTCGACCTGACCGCCGCCGAAGGACACCGCGTAGATGCCCTTCTTGACCGAAGCGATGATTTCGGCCGGCTCCATGTCGCCGGCGGTCATGTAGGTGTTGGTCATGCGCGGCATCGGCTGGTGGGCGTAGCCCTCGCGGCGGCCGTTGCCGGTGGGCGCCACGCCCATCAGGCGCGCGTTCTGCCGGTCCTGCATGTAGCCGACCAGCTTGCCGTCCTCGATCAGCACATTGTAGGCCGACGGCGTGCCCTCGTCGTCGATGGTCAGCGAGCCGCGCCGCTCCATGATCGTGCCGTCGTCGACGACGGTGACGCCTTTTGCCGCCACCTGCTGGCCCATCAGCCCGGCGAAGGCGGACGTCTTCTTGCGGTTGAAGTCGCCCTCCAGCCCGTGACCCACGGCCTCATGCAGCATGACGCCCGGCCAGCCGGAGGACAGCACGATGTCGAACGTGCCGGCAGGGGCGGGTATCGCCGAGAGGTTGACCAGCGCCTGGCGCAGCGCCTCGTCGGCGCCGTCCTTCCAGCCGCCGTCGGCGATGAAATCGCCAAAGCTCTTGCGGCCTCCGACGCCGTGCGAGCCGGTCTCCTGCCGGTCGCCGTCGCCGACCATCACCTGGATGCTCATCCGCACCAGTGGGCGGATGTCGCGCGCCACCTGGCCGTCGCCGCGCAGGATCTCGACATGCTGCCAGGACGCGGTGAGCGAGGCGGTGACCTGCCGTACGCGCGGGTCACGCGCCCTGAGATAGGCGTCGATCTCCTGCAAGAGCTTCGCCTTCTCCTCGAAGCCCGGGCTCTCGATCGGATTGGCCTCGCCATAGAGATGGCGGTTGGTGCGCGCGGGCGCTTCAGCCAGCGTGCCGGAATAGCCGGCCTTGACGGCCGACACCGCGTCCGCCGCGCGGCGCAGCGAGGCGCCGGACAATTCGCTCGAATGCGCGTAGCCGGTCGCCTCGCCTGCCACGGCGCGCAGGCCAAAGCCCTGGTCGGTCGAGAAATTGGCGGTCTTCAGCCGGCCATTGTCGAACATCAGCGCTTCCGACTGGCTGTGTTCGAGAAACAGTTCGCCGTCGTCGGCGCCAGCGATCGTGTCGCGGACGATTCGCTTCAGTTCGTCGTCCGAGATGTCGAATTGCCCGATCAGACTGTCCATGTGCCGCAAACCTTCGCCAGTGCCGTCCAGGGACAGCATGTAGTTGCGGCAGGCCGGTTCGGCAATGCGGTCACTTCGGCAGCGCGTCGAACCCTTGCGCGAACCCGTTGAGGTCGACCGGAATGCCGATTCCCTCTTCCGGGGCCTGGAAGACGATAAAGATCGCCGACTTGCCGGTCTTGAACGTGTCGAGCAGCTGCTTCTCCAGAATCACCTCTGCGTAGCAGCCATCCTCGAAGCAGCGCGCGAAGTAGGCGCGGCCGATGTCCTTGCCGTCGACATAGAGGCCAAGTCCGTTGGGCAGCAGCACGCCGAGCGGCGTCAGCACGCGCAGGATCTCCGCCTTGTTGTCGGCGGTGCGGAACACGACGACCGACAGGCCCATTTCAGGCCGGTCCTCGGCGACGACGTTCTGCATCATCGCGCATTGCTCGGTGGTGGCGCCCGCTGGCGTCGAGCAGACGATTTGCCACTCGCCATGCTTTCCCTTGACGGTTTCCTGCTGCGCGAGGAGCGGAGATGCTGCGCCGACGGTCAGCAGCGCGGACAGGAAGAGGCGACGGATCATCAGGATCTCCGGGGCGAATCAGGCGAACTTATCGTGCGCCGCCCTCAATTCAAAGCTGCCGAGGGTTCCGGCGAGGCGGAACGCATCCGGGGCCTGTCTTCCCGTCAAATCCGCCGGAAATGCGGCTGGCATGGACAGGCGGCACCAACTGCCGCCGAATTCGCGTTTCCGGGCTTCCCGCAACGCCGCGACCAGCGCTCGCGGCCTGCCCGCATCCGCGCGCAAAAATGCCGCATGCGCCGATGAACGGGTTTCTTGCGATGGGATTGAGAGTATGGTTTGAACGGCGCGGATGATGCGGGACCCTGTCCCGGGCACGCCGTTGCCGACTTGACGATGCGGGAGACGATCGTTGTGATGAAGAAGATTCTGGCAAGCTTTGCAGGCGCTTCCGCGCTTATGCCCGCCTCCCTGGCGCTCGCCGACCAGCCTGTCGACTGGCAGACCCGATTCCAGCCGGCCGCCACGCCGATCATGGAGCAGATCGAGTGGTTCGAGGTCTACACGCTCTGGTTCATCGTGCCGATCACGCTCTTCGTGCTGGCGCTTCTTGCGATCGTCATCATCAGGTTCCGCGCCAGTGTGAATCCGGTCGCCTCGCGCACCAGCCACAACACGCTGATCGAGGTGATCTGGACCGTCGGCCCGGTCGTCATCCTGCTGTTCCTCGCGGTTCCCTCCTTCCAGCTACTGACGGCGCAATACACGCCGCCGGAAGAGCCGGCGCTCACCATCAAGGCGACCGGCAACCAGTGGAACTGGGACTACGAATACCAGGTCGAGGAACCGCTGACCTTCAACTCGGCCATGCTGCAGGAAGGCGCGCGCGCCGCCGCCGGCAAGGAGGACAAGGCGGTCTACCCGCGTCTTCTAGCCGTCGACAACGAGGTTGTCGTGCCGGTCAACGCCACGGTACGCGTGCTCGTCACCGCGACTGACGTGCTGCATGCCTTCGCGATGCCGGCCTTCGGCATCAAGACCGACGCGGTTCCGGGCCGCATCAACGAAATCTGGTTCAAGGCGACCAAGGAAGGTCTCTACTACGGCCAGTGCTCGGAACTGTGCGGCAAGGACCATGCGTTCATGCCGATCGCCATCCGCGTCGTGAACCAGGGCCAGTACGACAGCTGGATGACGGCGGCCAAGACCGATCTCAACGGAGCGAATCGCGCCTTGATGGCGGCGGTCGACAGCAACAAGAAAGTCGCTGACGCGGGCCAGTAAGCCCAAGTCGCGCTAAAGGGAACGAACGGAGCGGACATTATGGCAGGCGCTGCAGCTCACGACGATCACGCTCGGGTCCCTTACGGGTTCTGGAAGCGGTGGCTGTTTTCGACCAACCACAAGGACATCGGCACGCTCTACCTGATCTTCGCGATCATGTCGGGCCTCATCGGCGGCTTCCTGTCGGTCATGATGCGCTGGGAACTGGCGGAGCCGGGCATCCAGATCTTCACCGGCCTCGCCGAGATGGTCTACGGCTTCGAAGGCGACGCCGCGGTCGACGGCGGCAAGCACATGTACAACGTGTTCACCACCGGCCACGCGCTGATCATGATCTTCTTCATGGTCATGCCGGCGCTGATCGGCGGTTTCGCCAACTGGATGGTGCCGATCATGATCGGCGCCCCCGACATGGCGTTCCCGCGCATGAACAACATCTCGTTCTGGCTGCTTCCGCCCGCCTTCATCCTGCTCCTGGTCTCGATGTTCGTGCCCGGTCCGACCGGCGGCTTCGGCGTCGGCGGCGGCTGGACGATCTATCCGCCTCTCTCGACGTCCGGCCAGCCCGGCCCGGCAATGGATTTCGCCATCCTGTCGCTGCATCTGGCGGGCGCTTCGTCGATCCTCGGCGCGATCAACTTCATCACCACCATCTTCAACATGCGCGCGCCTGGCATGACGCTGCACAAGATGCCGCTGTTCGCCTGGTCAGTGCTGATCACCGCCTTCCTCCTGCTGCTTTCGCTGCCGGTTCTGGCGGGCGGCATCACCATGCTCCTGACCGACCGCAATTTCGGCACCGCGTTCTTCGCGCCGGAAGGCGGCGGCGACCCGATCCTGTTCCAGCACCTGTTCTGGTTCTTCGGCCATCCTGAAGTTTACATCCTGATCCTGCCGGGCTTCGGCATCGTCAGCCACATCGTGTCGACCTTCTCCAAGAAGCCGATCTTCGGCTATCTCGGCATGGCCTACGCCATGGTCGCGATCGGCGCGGTCGGCTTCATCGTGTGGGCGCACCACATGTATACGACCGGCCTGTCGCTCAACACGCAGCGCTACTTCGTCTTCGCCACGATGGTCATCGCTGTGCCGACGGGCGTGAAGATCTTCTCGTGGATCGCCACGATGTGGGGCGGGTCGATATCGATGCGCACGCCTATGCTGTGGGCAATCGGCTTCATCTTCCTGTTCACCGTCGGCGGCGTCACCGGCGTCCAGCTGGCGAACGCCGGCCTCGACCGGGCGATGCACGACACCTACTACGTCGTCGCGCATTTCCACTACGTGCTGTCGCTCGGCGCCGTGTTCGCCATCTTCGCCGGGTGGTACTACTGGTTCCCGAAGATGACCGGCTACATGTATTCGCCGTTCATCGCCCGCTCGCACTTCTGGATCACCTTCATCGGCGTGAACCTGGTGTTCTTCCCGCAGCATTTCCTCGGCCTCGCCGGCATGCCGCGCCGCTACATCGACTATCCGGATGCGTTCGCTGGCTGGAACCTGGTGTCGTCCTACGGCTCCTACATCTCGGCCTTCGGCACGCTGGTATTCCTCTACGGCGTCGCGGAAGCCTTCATGAAGAAGCGCGTCGCGGGCGCCAATCCGTGGGGCGAGGGCGCGACGACGCTCGAGTGGCAGCTGCCTTCGCCGCCGCCTTACCACCAGTGGGAACAGCTCCCGAAGATCAAGTAAGGCGCGACAACCGGAAACCGCCGACCCCTCGGCGGTTTCTTCGATGACGAGCATTGGATCGGAAGCCTGAATGGCTCTTGTTGACAACATCGGCGGCAGCGACGCCGGCCTCTCGGAGGCGATGGCCGGCGACTACCTGTCGCTCTTGAAGCCGCGCGTGATGGTGCTGGTCGTGTTCACCGCCTTTGTCGGGCTGGTCGCGGCGCCGACGGCCACCAATCCGTTCATTGCCCTGATCGCGATCGCCTGCATCGCGGTCGGCGCCGGCGCGTCCGGCGCGCTCAACATGTGGTACGACGCCGACATCGATGCCGTCATGTCGCGCACGGCCAAGCGTCCGATCCCGAGCGGCCGCGTCCGCCCGGGCGAGGCGCTCGTGTTCGGCCTCGTCCTGTCCGTCCTTTCGGTCTTCACGCTCGGTGTGCTGGTCAACTGGCTGTCGGCGGCGCTGCTCGCCTTCACCATCTTCTTCTACGCCGTCGTCTACACGATGTATCTGAAGCGCCGGACGCCTCAGAACATCGTCATCGGCGGCGCGGCCGGCGCGTTTCCGCCGATCGTCGGCTGGGCGGCCGCCACCGGGTCGGTGAGCTTCGAGAGCGTCGTGCTCTTCATGATCATCTTCCTCTGGACGCCGCCGCATTTCTGGGCGCTCGCCCTGTTCAAGATGGAAGATTATGGCCGGGCCGGCGTCCCGATGATGCCAAACGCGGCTGGCGCGGCCTCGACCCGCCGCCAGATCTTCGCCTATTCCATCCTGGTCGCAGCAGTCGCCGTGCTGCCCACGCCGCTCGGCTATGTCGGGCCGGTCTACGGCGTAATCTCGGCTGCGCTCGGCGCGGGCTTCGTCTGGTATGCATGGCAGGTGCTGCGCATGGACGACGCCGACAAGGCGATGAAGCCCGCGAAGAAGCTGTTCGCCTATTCGCTGGTCTATCTCTTCGCGATCTTCGCGATCTATCTCGCCGACGTGTCGATCACGCGTCTGCTGGCGGCGGGGGCCTGATATGGAGCCCGACCTGGTCACCATGAACGCGGCGCAGAAGAAGGCGCAGCGGAGCCGCAACGTCGCGATCGGCATCGCGCTGGCGGTGATGGTGGTGCTGTTTTACGTCGCCACGCTGGTCAAGTTCGGCCCGGCCATCCTCGACAGGGCGATGTGATGGCGGAAGGCGCGCAGGACCAGACGGCACGGCGGGACCGGTCAAACCGGGTCGTCGCCCTGTCGTGCGCCGCCTTCTTCGTCGGCATGATCGGCATGGCCTATGCCGCGGTGCCGCTCTACGCCATGTTCTGCCAGCTCACCGGCTACGGCGGCACGACGCAGCGCGTCGAGCAATATTCCGACACGATCCTAGACCGGACGATCACAGTCCGCTTCGACGCCAACGTTTCCGGCGGCCTTCCCTGGGATTTCCAGCCCGTGAAGCGCGACGTGACGATGAAGATCGGCGAGACGACTCAGATCGCCTATCGCGCCGAGAACATTTTCTCGCAGCCGACATCTGGCCGCGCGAGCTTCAATGTCTCGCCGTCGCTCGCCGGTTCCTACTTCAACAAGGTGGAATGCTTCTGCTTCACCGATACGACGCTGAAGCCGGGCGAAGCGCTCGACATGCCGGTGGTCTTCTACATCGACCCGGACATCGTCAACGTCCCGGAACTCGCCAATCTCAAGACGATCACCCTGTCCTACACATTCTTCCCGATCGACGCGCCGAAGCCTGTGGCTGTTGCGCCCGACGCGAAAGATGCTAGGACCGGGACCAACACCGACACCACGAAAATCGGGGGCTGACACATGGCCGACGGGCACGCGAAACCGCAGCACGACTATCACATCATCGACCCGAGCCCGTGGCCGTTCATCGGCTCCATCGGCGCGCTGGTCATGGCCGTCGGCGGCATCGCATGGATGCAGTCGCTGAAAAACGGATCCCTGCATCTCTTCGGCATCGAGTTCGCGGGCGCGAACTACTGGATCTTCGCCATCGGGCTCGCCATCGTCCTGTACACGATGTACGCGTGGTGGTCGGACACGATCAAGGAAGCGCACGAAGGCCACCACACGCGCGTCGTGTCGATGCACCTGCGCTACGGCATGATCATGTTCATCGCCTCCGAGGTGATGTTCTTCGTCGCCTGGTTCTGGGCCTTCTTCGACGCCAGCCTGTTCCCGAACGAGTCGGCGCAATATGCGCGCGAGGCCTTCACCGGCGGCGTCTGGCCGCCGAAGTCGGTCGAAGTGCTCGATCCCTTCCACCTGCCGCTCTACAACACGATCATCCTGCTGCTGTCCGGCACGACAGTCACCTGGGCGCATCACGCGCTCCTGCACGACGACCGCAAGGGCCTGGTCTGGGGCCTCACCCTCACTGTCGCATTGGGCGTGCTGTTCTCGATGGTCCAGGCCTACGAGTACATCCACGCGCCGTTCGCCTTCAAAGACTCGATCTACGGTGCGACGTTCTTCATGGCGACCGGCTTCCACGGCTTCCACGTGCTGGTCGGCACCATCTTCCTGCTGGTGTGCCTGTTCCGCGCCATGGCCGGCCACTTCACGCCGAAACAGCATTTCGGCTTCGAGGCGGCGGCCTGGTACTGGCACTTCGTCGACGTGGTCTGGCTGTTCCTCTTCGTCGCGGTCTATGTCTGGGCATCGGCCGGCGCGACCATCGCCGTGCACTGATTTGAAGCGAGCTAAGCATCGAGACGGCCGCTTCCGGGCGGCCGTTTCCTTTTCCGTCGCTGCCTGCTTCAAATGGCCGGGTGGACGTGGCGAGACCATCGGCATAACTGTCGCCTCATGCGGCGTCCGATTGCGGCCGCGGCGGAGACTGTCGATGGACACCGACAAGGCCCACTTCCCACCGGTCGAGCCGTTCAATGCCGGATTCCGCGGCCGCTGCCCACGCTGCGGCGAGGGGCGACTGTTTCAGGGTTACCTCACCGTCCGCCCGCGCTGCGGCGTCTGCGGTCTCGACAATTCTTTCGCCGATTCGGCCGATGGTCCGGCGGTGTTCGTCATGCTGATCATCGGCTTCATCATCGTCGGCCTCGCCCTCTACACAGAGGTCAGCTTCGGACCTCCGCTCTGGGTGCATTTCCTGCTCTGGCTGCCGCTGACCCTGATCCTTTGCCTCCCGACGCTTCGCATCCTCAAGGGTGTGATGATCGCCCTGCAATATTCCAACAAGGCGGCCGAGGGCCGGCTGGACCGCCCCGAATGAGCATCGAAGCCGGAAGCGGCGCGGCGCGGGGTTTCCCCTGGCTGCTGACACTGGTCACCGCAGTCGCGCTCGCCATCCTGCTGGCGCTTGGCACGTGGCAGGTGCAGCGCCTGGCGTGGAAGGAAAGCCTGATCGCGACGATCGAGAGCCGCGTCGACGCGGCCCCTGATCCGCTCGCCGAGGTGGAGACCATCGCCATCGCCGGCGGCGATATCGAGTATCAGCCGGTCACAGCCTCCGGCACGTTCCGGCACGATCTCGAGCAATACTTCTTCGCCACCCATGACGGCCGGTCCGGCTGGTTCGTCTATACGCCGTTGGATCTCGGCGACGGCCGCGCGGTCTTCGTCAATCGCGGCTTCGTCCCCTACGACCGCAAGGACCCCGCCACCCGCGCGGAAGGACAGATTGCGGGCGCCGTCACCGTTACCGGCCTTGCTCGGACAGTCCTCACCGAAAAGCCGTCATCGCTGCTGCCGGACAACGAGCCAGCAAAGAACGTCTTCTACTGGAAGGACCTGTCAGGGATGGCCACCAATGCCGGCCTCGACCGGGCCAACCTGGTCGGCTTCTTCATCGACCAGCGTGCAACGGACATCCCCGGCGGCTATCCCATCGGCGGCGTCACGATCGTCGACCTGCCGAACAACCACCTGCAATACGCGGTGACCTGGTACGGCCTGGCGCTGGCTCTGGCCGGCGTCTACTTGGCTCTGATGCTGCGGCGAAGGACCGGGACCAGCGCGCGCACTTGACAGACCGCACCCGCCACGCCCATTTCGGCAACGAACCCGGACCACTTAGTTCATGCTCGACAGATTGCACAAACCGCCGCTCACGATCCGCCTGTGCGGGCCGCGCGGCTTTTGCGCGGGGGTCGACCGGGCGATCCAGATCGTCGTGCTGGCGCTGAAAAAATATGGCTCGCCGGTCTATGTCCGCCACGAGATCGTCCACAACCGCTATGTCGTCGAGGGCCTGCAGAATCTCGGCGCGGTGTTTATCGAGGAACTGCACGAGATCCCTGCCGATCATCGTCATTGCCCGGTCGTCTTCTCCGCCCATGGCGTGCCGAAATCTGTTCCGGCAGACGCCGAGGCGCGCAACCTCTTCTATCTCGACGCGACCTGCCCCCTGGTCTCCAAGGTCCACAAGCAGGCGATGCGCCACCAGCGGCTCGGCCGCCATGTGCTTTTGATCGGCCACGCCGGCCATCCCGAAGTCATCGGCACGATGGGGCAGTTGCCGGACGGCGCGGTGACGCTCGTGGAGACCGAGGCCGACGCCCGCGCCTTCGAGCGGCCGGAAGGCGCGGAACTCGGCTTCGTCACGCAGACGACGCTGTCGGTGGCCGACACCGCCGGCGTCATCCGCGCGCTGGAGACCAAATTTCCCGACATCCGCGCCCCGGCCGCCGAATCGATCTGCTACGCCACCACCAACCGGCAGGAAGCGGTGCAGGCGGCGGCGCCTGGCGCCGACCTCTTCCTCGTCGTCGGTGCGCCCAATTCGTCGAACTCCAAGCGCCTGGTTGAAGTCGCGGAGCGCGCCGGCGCGAAACGGTCGCTTCTGGTTCAGCGCGCGTCGGAAATTCCTTGGGACGAGGTCGGCGAGATCTCTACGCTGGGTCTCTCGGCCGGGGCGTCGGCGCCGGAAATCATCGTCGACGAAATCATCGCCGCGTTCCGGCAGCGCTTCGACGCCACGGTCGAACTGGCCATCACGGCCGAAGAAACGGAGAATTTCCCGGTCATGCGCGCCATCCGCGACGTCGAACTCACCGCCGCCGACATGGCCTTCGTCAACGGCGCGGTCTGACGCATGGCCGTCTACACCGACATCACCGAGGTCGAACTCGGCGCGTTCCTGAACGAATACGACCTGGGCGACCTGCGCTCCTATCGCGGCATCGCCGAGGGATCCGAGAATTCGAACTTCGTCCTCCACACCGGCAAGGGCGAGTACATCCTGACGCTCTACGAGAAGCGTGTTGACGCGGCAGACCTGCCGTTCTTTCTCGGCCTGATGCAGCATCTGGCGCTGAAGGGCATCTCCTGTCCGCTGCCGGTGGCGCGCCGGGATGGCAGCCTCATCGGCAAGCTTGCCGGCCGCCCCGCCGCGATCATCACCTTTCTTGAAGGCGTCTGGCCGCGCCGGCCCAACGCCGTGCAGTGCCGCGAGGTGGGCAAGGCGCTGGCCGGCCTGCATCTCGCCAGCGCCGACTTCGCGATTGCCCGCCCGAACGCCCTTTCGGTCGACGGCTGGAAGAAGCTCTGGAGCGGCGCGCGGGACAGGGCGCATGAAGTCGATCCCGGCCTTCAGGGCGACATCGATGCCGATTTCGAGCTGTTCACGCGGGGCTGGCCTGACGACCTGCCGCGCGGCGTCATCCACGCCGACCTGTTTCCGGACAACGTGTTCTTCCTCGGCAACCAGCTTTCCGGCCTGATCGACTTCTACTTCGCCTGCAACGACTTCTACGCCTACGACGTCGCGACCTGCCTCAACGCCTGGTGCTTCGAGAAGGACGGCGCCTACAACGTGACCAAGAGCGCGGCCCTGCTCTCCGGCTACGAGAGCGTCAGGCCGCTCAGCCGGGCCGAGCGCGACGCGCTGCCGCTTCTGGCGCGGGGCTCGGCGCTGCGCTTCACGCTGACCCGCCTCTACGACTGGCTGACCATCCCCGACGGCGCGCTGGTGCAGAAGCGCGACCCGATGGAATTTGTCCGCCGCTGGCGTTTCCACAGCCAGGTCGCAAGCGCCTCGGAATACGGACTGGCAGACGCATGAAGACGATCGAAATTTTCACCGATGGCGCCTGCTCGGGCAATCCGGGACCCGGCGGCTGGGGTGCGATCCTGCGCTTCAACGGCACGACCAAGGAATTGTCGGGCGGCGAGGCCGAGACCACCAACAACCGTATGGAACTGATGGCTGCGATCGAGGCGCTCAACGCCGTGAAGGAGCCGTGCCAGGTCTCGATGCACACCGACAGCAAATATGTGATGGACGGCATTTCCAGCTGGATTCATGGCTGGAAGCGCAACGGCTGGAGAACCGCGGACAAGAAGCCGGTCAAGAATGCCGAACTGTGGCAGGCGCTGGACGCGGCCAACCGCCGCCACAAGGTGACCTGGAACTGGGTGAAGGGCCATGCAGGCCATGACGAGAACGAGCGCGCCGACGAACTCGCCCGGCAAGGCATGGCGCCCTTCAAGACGTCGGCGAAGGTCGCCGACCCTATCGTCAAGGCCGCGCGGATACCGCCCCTGATGGGGCGGTCTGTCCGCAAGACGTAATCGTCAGAGCTGCTCCAGAATCCGGGCGGCTCCGGAGACCTCGGCCTTGCCCGGGCTGTCCTCGATGTTCAGCGCGGTCACTACGCCGTCCTCGACGATCATCGAGAAGCGCTTGAAGCGGGTGGCCATGCCGCCCTTCGACATGTCCATGTCCAGCCCGACCGCCTTGGCGAAATCGGCATTGCCGTCGGCGAGGAAGGTGATGCGGCCGTCGCCGCCCGATGCCTTCGCCCAGGCGTTCATGACGTGGTGATCGTTGACAGAGACGACGGCGATGGCGTCGACGCCCTTCGCCTTGATCGCATCGTTGTTCTCGATGAAGCCCGGCAGGTGGTTCATGCTGCAGGTCGGGGTGAACGCGCCCGGCACGCCGAACAGAACCACTTTCTTGCCGGTGAAGAAATCGCCGGTGGTCACATTGGCCGCGCCGTCCGGCGTCATCGTCTTGAAGGTTGCGTCAGGCAGCTTCGCGCCGGGTGCGATGGTCATGTGTTGCTCCAGGTGATCGCGCCGCGAGGCGCTGGGGGGACTCCGCAGGCCGGAGATAAGGCCTCGGCGAGATTTGTCCAGTCCCGCTACCGCAGGCCAATCGTGCCGGACACCGACTTTCCGGCGGCCACGAGCGTGTATTCGATTTCGACGGCGTCACCGGCGGTCTTCGGCCGCTCGATTACAGGTATCCGGAACACCGTCCGGTCCCCGTCCCTTTGGGCCACGGGCGGCTTCAGGCCCCAGCCCGGCGGCGTGACAACGAAAAGCTCCAGCGAGTCTTTCCCCGCGGGCACGCTGGCCTCGGCCACAAGTTCGCTCCCCGTGTCCCGCACCACCGTCATCCCGAAATCGGAGCTTGCCTGACCCGGCAGGGCGGCAAACCCGGCGACGACGGCGGCCTCGTCGCCGAACCCGTCGTCAGGCGCAACCGACAGGCGCGCCTGAACGGGCACGCAGACCTCCTTGCAGACGCCTAGGAAGACGTCCGCGTCGATCGCCGTGAACCGGCCGGGATCGGCGACCTGGAAGCGCACCGGCAGCGAGACCGAGGCTCCATATCCGGCCCAGTGCGATATCCCGTCATCGAAGCGTTGCGGCGGCGGAAAGAGGATTTCGGCGCCCGCCACATTGATGGAGGCGGATGTATCGATCTGCGGCGGAATGCCGGCGTCGCCCGGATCCTTCCAGTAGGTCTTCCAGCCGGGCTCAAGCGCGATCTGCAGCACGCCACGCACCACGCCGTCGGCGTCAGGCGCGGCGACGGTCACCAGGCGCAGCCGCGCGCCGTCTGTCTCGAACCAGGGACTGGACGCAGCATGCGCCGCAAGCGGCGCGTTGGCGGCAAGGAGTGCGATGATGGGCAGGACGAGACGGCGCATGCCGGCCTGTCTGCGCCCGGTCGCTTTGCCGCGCAAGTCAACGCACCAGCCGCTGGCATCATTTTTCGGTGACGCAGTGGCCCGACTCACGGCGAAATTGGCCGAATCACCATCTTTCGCACTGCGGCAAAACGCGTTACGTTTTTCGCCATGGACATTCTGCGCCAGAAGCGAAAGCTGTCGAGGCCCGGTTTCCTCGACGACCAGTTCCTCATCGCCATGCCCGGCATGAAGGACGACCGGTTTTCGCGCTCCGTGATCTACATCTGCGCCCATTCGGAAGAGGGCGCCATGGGCATCATCATCAACCAGCAGCAGCAGATGCGCTTCCCCGACCTGCTCGTGCAGCTCGGCATCATGGACGAGAATTCGGCCATCCGCCTGCCGCCGCAGACCCGCGACTTTATGATCCGCAATGGCGGACCGGTCGACCGCAGCCGCGGCTTCGTGCTGCACACCGACGATTACCGGGTCGATTCCTCGCTGCCGGTCTCCGACGACATCTGCCTGACCGCGACGGTCGACATCCTGCGCGCCATTTCCAAGGGCCGCGGGCCGCGCCGGGCGCTGATGTCGCTCGGCTATTCCGGCTGGGGCGCGGGCCAGCTCGAGCGCGAGATCGTCGACAATGGCTGGCTGACCTGTCCGGCCAGCCCGGAGCTGCTGTTCGACAGCGATATCGAGCGGAAATACGACCGCGTGCTGGCTTCGATCGGCATCGACGCCGCGCGGCTCAGCCAGTTCGCCGGTCACGCCTGAGCGAGCGGATACTGTTCCTTGAGGAGCCTGATGGCCTGGTCGGCCGGCATCGGCGATCCGAAGGCGAAGCTTTGCACATACTCGCAGCCCATTTGACGGAGCTGCAGCGCCTCGTTCTCGTCCGGCACACCTTCCGCGACCACCGACAGCCCGAGATCGTGCGCCATGTTGACCATCGAGCGCAGCAGCACGTTCTTCTTCGGGCTGGCGTCGTCGACGAAGCTCTTGTCGATCTTGATCGTGTCGAAGGGGAAGCGGGTCAGGTAGGCGAGCGACGAATAGCCGGTGCCGAAATCGTCGAGCGACAGCCCGATGCCGAGCTGCTTCAGCTTGCCGAGCACATGGGCGGACTGTTCCGGATTGTCCATCACGAGCGATTCGGTCAGCTCCAGCCGCAGGCAGCGCGGCTTCAGGCTTGAGCGGGCCAGCACCGAGCGGACATCGCTGACGAGATCGCGGCGGATCAGCTGCCGGCTCGACAGGTTGACCGACACGGAGAGCGGGAAGTCGCCGATCTGCTTCTGCCAGGCGCAGAGATCGTCGGCCGCCTGCTGCATGGCGAACAGGCCGAGCTGGACGATCAGGCCGCAGTTTTCGGCGACAGGAATGAAGTCGGCCGGCGGGATGACGCCGCGTCGTGGATGCTCCCAGCGCAGCAGCGCCTCGAAGCCGGCGATCGAGCGGTCCTCGAGCCGGATGATCGGCTGGTAGGCGAGGCGGAACTCGTTGCGCTCGATGGCGCGGCGAAGATCGGACTCAAGCTGCAGCCGGTCGCTGCCAAACGAACGGAAGGCGGGGCGGAACGGCTCGATCCGGTCGCCGCCGAACCGCTTGGCCTGATGCATGGCCAGTTCCGCATCCTTGATCATCTCCTCGGCTGAACTCTGCGTCGAGGTCCACGAGATCAGGCCGATCGATGCGGTCAGAACGATCTCGCGCTTGGCAAACGTGATCGGCGCGCTGATCGCCTGCTTGATCGCGTCGGCGACGCTGGCAATCCGCGCCGGGTCCTGCTCGGACAAAAGCATCAGCGCGAACTGGTCTCCGGCGATGCGCGACAGCGAATCCTTCGGCTTCAATAGCCGGTGCAGCCGCCGCGCGATGGTCAGCAGCATCGTGTCGCCGGCCGACATGCCGAGGCCTTCGTTGACCTGCTTGAACCGGTCGATGTCGATGGCGAAAACCGTCGGACGGACATTTTCCTCCGACTTGGCGATGGCCACCACCGCTTCGAGCCGGTTGAGGAACAGTTCCCGGTTGGGCAGGCCGGTCAGGTTGTCGTGGATCGCATCGTGCAGCAGCCGTTCCTCGGCCTTCTTCTGCTCGGTCACGTCGACCAGCGTGCCGACGCAGCGGATGATCTCGCCGTCCGAGCCGATCACGGGCCGCGCCTTCAAGGAATACCAGTGGTAGTGCCCGTCGGCGCCGCGCATGCGGAAGCTCTGCTGGATCTTGCCGCGGCGGTGTTCGAGAACCACGTCGAGCGTGGTGCGGAAGGGATCCCGGTCTTCCGGATGCAGCGCCGGCAGCCAGTTGCGGGCCGGCCCGTTCAGGCTGCCCGGGGCGAGGCCGAGCGGATCACTGACGTCGGGCCGCGTCACGACCCGGTCGCGCAGTACGTCCCAGTCCCAGACGATGTCGCCCGAGCCGGTGATCGCCAGCGCCTGACGCTCCATGTCCGAGAACAGGCCCTGGTGCGCCCCGCCGCCAGCGAATGCGTGCTGCATCACGGTAAACCCGATCAGCAGCACGATCAGGATCAAGCCGCCGCCCAGCGCCGGCTGGATGATGTCGTTGTTCAGCATGCCGGTCACGGTCATCCACGATCCAGCAAGCCAGGCGAGGATCATCAGCCAGCTCGGCACAAGCATGATGGCGCGGTCATAGCCGTTGAAGGCGAGATAGGTGATCAGCCCGATGCCGATCAGCGCCGTCGCGGCGAAGGACAGCCTGGCGATTCCGGCGGCGATGGCTGGATCGAAGATCGCGACGCCGGCGATCATCGCGAGCCCGAGTATCCAGGCCAGCGCGCCATAGCTGAAATGATCGTGCCAGCGGTTCAGGTTGAGATAGGCGAACAGGAACACGACGAAGGTTGCGGCCAGCGAGACTTCCGCGCCCGCGCGCCAGATCTGCTCGTTCCCCGGCCCGATCTCGATCACCTTGTTGAGGAAGCCGAAATCGATGCTGATATAGGCCAGAACCGCCCACGCGAGCGCCGCCGTGGCGGGGAACATCGACGTGCCCTTGACCACGAACAGGATCGTCAGGAACAGCGCCAGCAACCCCGAGATGCCGATGACGATGCCCCGGAACAGCGTGTAGGAATTGACCGAATCCTTGTAGGCGTCCGGCTGCCAGAGGTAGACCTGCGGCAGCGATGGCGCGGCGAGTTCCGCGACGAACGTCACCACCGTCCCCGGGTTGATCGTGACCAGGAACACATCCGCGTCGGGGCTCGGTTCCCGGTCGAGCGCGAAGCCTTCCGAAGGGGTGATCGACACGATGCGGTCGGAGCCGAGATCCGGCCAGATCAGCCCGGATCCGGAGAGCCGGAAATGCGGCGCAACGATGAGCCTGTCGAGCTGCTGTTCGGTGTTGTTGGCAAGCGCGAACACGCCCCAGTCGCCGGATGATCGTTCGCTGGAAGCCTCGACCTCGATGCGGCGGACGATGCCATCAGCTCCGGGCGCTGTCGACACTTGGAAGGTCGCGCCTTCGTTGGGCCGCACTTCGACTGCCCGCGACAGATCGAGCGCGACGTCGTCGCGCGAAATGTCGATCACCTCGAACGCATGCGCCTGGAAAGCCAGCAGAATCGTCAGCAGCATCGCCAGGAGCGGCGCCAGCGCAAACCTCCGTCCGATCCCTTGCACCAGCCGCTAGCCCTGTTCCTGCGCCTGCCCGCCGTCCCCGGCAATGAGCGCGTAGAGAAGATGATCCTGCCAGACGCCATTGATTCGCAGGTAGGAGCGCAAAAGTCCTTCGCGCCGGAATCCGGCTTTTTCAAGCACCCGGATGGAGCGCTGGTTGTCGGGAATACAGGCTGCCTCAATCCTGTGCAACCTCAGCGTCTCGAAGCCAAACCTGACGACCAGCAGCACTGCCTCGTGCATCAGCCCCGTGCCGGCGTGGTTCACGCCCATCCAGTAGCCGATCTGTCCCGACTGGGCGACTCCGTGGCGGATATTGCCGAGCGTGATGCCGCCCGCCAGCCGTCCCGTTGCCTTCTCGAAGATCAGGAACGGCATGCCGCTGCCTTGCGCCATCTCCTCGCGATAACGCCGCAGCCTTTGCCGCCAGGCGCCGCGCTCCAGTTCGTCAACGGTCCATTTCGGTTCCCACGGCTCCAGGAACTGCCGGCTTTCGCGCCGCACCGCGGCCCATTCGGCATAGTCGCCGGCGGCCGCCGGGCGCAGAAGAACCCGCGCCCCAACCAAGGATGGCAGGCTCTGGCGGAAGAAGGGCAGCGCGAACACGGCGCCGCGGCCGGTCAGACGGCCATGCGGCGCGGCATGGGCGAGGGGGCCGCGAGCGTGTCCCTGATGCTGTCGTAGGCGGCCAGTCCGCCGATCGGGCCAATGCCGGCGACGGTTGGCATGGTCGAGAACAACCGGCCGGACAGGTCGGTCAACCGCTCGGTCGTGATGTTGGACAGGCGGTCGAGCAGTTCCTCCATCGTGATCGTCTTGCCATAGAGCATGAGTTGCCTCGCGATCTGCGAGGCGCGGCTGGCGGCGCTTTCGCGCGACATCATCAGGCCGGCGCGATACTGCGCCCGCGCCCGGTTCAGCTCCTCCGGCAGGATGCGGTCGCCGGCCTTCTGCAGTTCCTGCATGATCACAGGCACCAGCTCGGCTATGTCGCCCTGGCCCGTCGCCGCGTGGACGCCGAAAATGCCCGTGTCCGAAAAGCCCCAGTGGAAAGCGTAGACGGAATAGCAGAGCCCGCGCTTCTCGCGCACTTCCTGGAAGAGCCTGGAAGACATGCCGCCGCCGAGGATCATGGAGAGCAGTTGCGAGGCGTAGAAGTCGCGCACATGATAGGCGCGGCCTTCGAAGCCGAGAATGATCTGCGCGTCCTGCAGGTCGCGCTCCTCGCGGAAGTCGCCGCCGACATAGGCTGCCGCGTGCGCCGGCTTGCTGTCGCAGGTGGCGCGGAACGAGCCGAGATGGCGCTCGACCTCGCGGACGAAATCGTCGTGATCGACCGCGCCGGCCGCGACGACCACCATCCGGTCGGCCGCATACTGGCGCTGCATGAAGTCGCGGATATTGGCCGAGGTGAAGGATTCGACCGTGGCCGGCGTGCCCAGGATGGAGCGTCCGATCGTCTGGTCGCGGAATGCGGTCTCGGTGAAGCGGTCGAACACGATGTCGTCGGGCGTGTCGTGCGCGGCGCCGATTTCCTGCAGGATGACATGCTGCTCGCGCTCGAGTTCGTCGGGGTCGAAGCTCGAATCCGACAGAATGTCCGCCAGTATATCGATCGCCAGCGGCACGTCGTCCTTCAGCACGCGGGCATAGAACGACGTCGTTTCGACGCTCGTCGCGGCGTTGATCTCGCCGCCGACATTCTCGATTTCGGAGGCAATCTGCCACGCGCTGCGCCGGCTTGTGCCCTTGAACGCCATATGCTCGAGCAGGTGCGCCATGCCGTGCTCGTCGTTGCGTTCGTCGCGCGCTCCGGATTTCACCCAGACGCCCAGTGCAACGGTCTCGATGTGGGGAAGGGTTTCGGTCGCGACTGTCAGGCCGTTCGACAGACGGCTTACCTCAACGCCCATGCGCACATCACTCCCTAAACGCGCTCCGCTGCGGCACGCGACCGTGCGGAGACGTAGTCTTCCACCATTTTCAGGTCCGATGGAAGCACATTGTATTTTTCCGGCCTGTCCATCAAGTCGCCTAGCCATTCCGGCAGGGCGGGCGTGACGCCGGCTGCGGCGGCAACGGCATCAGGGAACTTGGCCGGATGGGCGGTTGCCAGCGCCACCATCGGCGAGGCGGTGTTGAACCTGGAAGCGACCTCGACGCCGATCGCGCTGTGCGGATCGAGCAGGTAGGAGTTTGCCGCAAGCACGGATCTGATGGTCGCCGCCGTCTCGTCGACCGTCGAGCGTCCGGCGTCGAACTCGGCGCGGATGGCAGCCAGCGGCCCTGCCTCGATGGTGAATGAGCCCGACTGCTTCAAACGCTCCATGTAGCCGCGCACCACGGACGCATCGCGGCCAGCTGCTTCAAACAGCAGCCGTTCGAAGTTCGACGAGATCTGGATGTCCATAGAAGGCGATGTCGTCGGCACCACGCCGCGCATCTCGTAGGCGCCCGTCGCGAGCGTGCGCGCCAGGATGTCGTTGTCGTTGGTCGCGACGACGAGCCGGTCGACCGGCAGTCCCATCCGCTTCGCAGCGTAGCCGGCGAAGATATCGCCGAAATTGCCGGTGGGGACCGTGAAGGAGACCACCCTGTCCGGCGCGCCAAGCGACAGCGCCGACGAAAAGTAGTAGACGATCTGGGCCATGATCCGGCCCCAGTTGATCGAGTTGACCCCCGACAGCATCGTCCGGTCGCGGAAGGCATGGTCGTTGAACATGCCCTTCACCAGCGCCTGGCAATCGTCAAAATTGCCCTCGACGGCAATCGCATGGACGTTCGCCGCCGTCGATGTCGTCATCTGCCGCTGCTGGACCGGCGACACCCGGCCATGCGGGAACAGGATGAAGATGTCGGTGCGGTCGCGGCCGGCAAACGCGTCGATCGCAGCGCCGCCGGTGTCGCCCGACGTCGCGCCGACGATCGTCGCCCGCTGCCCGCGCTCGGCCAGCACATGGTCCAACAGCCGCGCCAGAAGCTGCATCGCCACATCCTTGAACGCCAGCGTCGGTCCATGAAAGAGTTCGAGCAGGAAACTGTTCGCACCGGTCTGCACGATCGGGCAGACCGCCTTGTGGCGGAACGTCGAGTAGGCGTCTCGCACGATGCGGCCGAAGGTTGCCTCTTCGATCTCGCCGCCGACGAATGGCGTCAGCAGCCGGATCGCCAGATCGGGATAGGCCAATCCGCGCATCGCGCGGATTTCTTCAGCGGAAAAGCGCGGCCATGTCTGCGGCAGATAGAGCCCGCCGTCGCGCGCTAGCCCCGCGAGAAGCGCATCCGAAAACCCGAGGGTCGGAGCCTCGCCCCGCGTGCTGACATATCTCATCGATGTATACCCGTAGCCTTCGGTGGGTGGATCGGCAGCGAAAAACCGCCGCAATCCGGGTCGCAATCTGGATGCGGCGTTGGTATAGAGGGCCGCGTCGCGTCAGGAAAGTGCAGTTCATGCAGTCAGGCTTGTTCAGTCTCCGCTATCTCGGCCATTTCGCCGCCGCCGGCTTTATTCTGGTCGCCGCCGGGTGCCAATCGAGCGACACGGCCGGCGTGCTCGGCTTGGGCGGCAACAATGCCGACGCGACGCCGAAGATCACCGATGCGGAGCTGCGCGCCTTCTGCCCGCGCGTCCAGTTGCGCGAGGGGACGGCCTACTACAACACCTACACCAAGGACGGGAAGGACGATCCGCTCAAGATCGTCTACCAGGCCTCGATCGGCGATGTGACACGGTCGTGCAGCTATGGGCCGGGCGTCATGACAGTCAACGTTGCGGTTGCCGGGCGGGTGGTGCCGGGTCCTGAGGCCAAGGCCGGCACGATCACCATGCCCATCCGCGTCGTCGCGATGCGTGGCGACGAAGTGCTCTATTCGCAGTTGCACCAGTACCCGGTGGCCATTGGCGAGGGCGCAGGCGCGACCCAGTTCGTTTTCAATGACCCGGCTGTGTCCTTCCCGACGCCGCCGGATTCCAAGGTCATTGTTTATGCCGGTTATGACGAAGGCCCCGCGGACAAGAGAAAGACCTCCAACTAGGCTGTGTCGATAGCCAAAGCGGTTCAGCCGCCTCAACGTCCGTCATTCCGGGGCCGCGAAGCGGAACCCGGAAGCCAGAGCGGCAAGGCTGCAGAACGCGCTCCATGCGGCCAAGATCGGCGCTCTGGACTCCCGGTTCCGCTGTGCGGCCCCGGAGTGACGACCGAGCGTGTCTACTCGGCCCATTCGGACAGCGCCGCCAGAACCGGCTGAAGATCGGCCATGCGCCGGATCACCGTCTCGGCCCCCGCCTCGGTCAGGCGGTCGGCATGTCCCGGCCAGGAATGCGACGCACCCGTGAAGCCGATGACCCGCATGCCGGCGGCGCGCGCGCCATGAATGCCATGCACCGAATCCTCGATGACGAAGGTGTTCGCCGGGTCGGCCTTCATCGTTTTCGCGGCATGAACAAAGATGTCTGGCGCCGGCTTTGGCTGCACGCCCGGCACGTCCCTGGCCGAGAACACGTTGCCCGAAAAAAGCGGCAGGATGCCGGTCTTGGTCAGCATCATCTCAAGGCGGTCGCCGCTGGAGTTGGAGCATATGCAGCGCGGGTAGGGGGTACGGGCGACAGCCTCGCGCGCGCCTTCGATAGCGCGGACTTCGGCCGCCAGCCGCCGGTCGAGCAGCCGCTTCTCGTCGTCGATGAGCGAGGCCTTCAGCGGCACGTCAGCCTCCTTTTCGACCGCCAGCAGGATGTCGCGGAACGTCAGTCCCGCATAGCGCTCGGCGACATCCTCGGGCTCGATCGGGAACCCGGCATTGGTCAGGAGTTCCGCGTCGACGCGGGCTGCGATGATTTCGGAATCGACGAGCACGCCGTCGCAATCGAAGATGACGAGATCGGGCTGGGTCATGATGCTCCGAGTAATTTGGGGAAACGTCCATGCTGGCGCGTGGCGGCGTGGGCGGCGCGATACAGCAATCCCGCCCAAACCGCAAATCGGCGGCCCCGAGGCGCCTGCTTCATTAAATGTTTACGCGAAACGGTAACCATAACGGCGAGTAAACGTAACGCGTATCGTGAGTGTTTCGATGTCAGCCATTCGTCTTGTCGACGACCTCTCCGCCGTCCCCGCCCGCGCCGAATGGCTTGATACGATCATCAAGGGCGACTGTGTCGCGGCGCTCGAGAAGCTCCCCGAAAAATCCGTCGACGTGATCTTCGCCGATCCGCCGTACAATCTGCAGCTCGACGGCGACCTGCACCGGCCCGACCAGTCCAAGGTCGACGCGGTAGACGACGCCTGGGACCAATTCGACAGTTTCGAAGCCTATGACGCATTCACTCGCGCCTGGCTGCTGGCTGCGCGCCGCGTCCTCAAGCCGAATGGCACGATCTGGGTGATCGGCTCCTACCACAACATCTTCCGCGTCGGCGCCAAGCTCCAGGACCTCGGCTTCTGGATCCTCAACGACGTGATCTGGCGCAAGACCAACCCGATGCCCAACTTCCGCGGCCGCCGCTTCCAGAACGCCCACGAGACGATGATCTGGGCCTCTCGCGACCAGTCGGGCAAGGGCTACACCTTCAACTACGATGCCTTGAAAGCCTCGAACGACGATCTGCAGATGCGCACCGACTGGCTGTTCCCGATCTGCACCGGAAGCGAGCGGCTCAAGGACGCGAGCGGCGACAAGGTGCATCCGACCCAGAAACCGGAGGCGCTGCTGGCCCGCGTCATGATGGCGTCGTCGAAGCCCGGCGACGTGATCCTCGACCCGTTCTTCGGCTCCGGAACCACGGGCGCCGTCGCCAAGCGTCTCGGCCGCCACTTCGTCGGCGTCGAGCGCGAGCAGTCCTACATCGACGCCGCGACCGCCCGCATCGACGCCGTCGTGCCGTTCGACGGCATCGAACTCGCCGGCATGACATCCAGGCGCGCAGAGCCGCGCGTCGCATTCGGCAGCCTGATCGAGGCTGGCCTCATTGCGCCCGGCGCCCAGCTCAGCGATTCCCGCCGCCGCTGGACCGCCAGCGTCCGCGCGGACGGCACACTCGCCATCGGCCGCGACGCCGGCTCCATCCACCGCCTCGGCGCGATGGTCCAGGGACTGGACGCCTGCAATGGCTGGACCTTCTGGCATGTCGAGAACGAGGGCAAGCTGAAGCCGATCGACGACCTGCGCCGCGTGGTCAGGGACAGGATGGCCGGCGTGGGGGCCTGATCAGCTTCCGTAGTGGAATCGGCAGGCGGAGATCTCCAACGCCTGCTCTTCACCCTTGCCGACGACACGATAGATCAGTCGGTGCTCCTCTGTGATCCGCCTGGACCACCAACCCTTCAGATTGTCACGAAGTGGCTCTGGATGCCCGATACCCTTGAACGGATTTCGTCTCGCGTCTTTAAGAAGCTCATTGATGCGTGCGACGACCCTCGGGTCGTTGGCTTGCCACCAATTGTAGTGCTCCCAGCCTAGGTCAGTCCATAGCAGCTTCACGGCTCGATCAGTTCGTGCTCTGTGAGCTTCCCTGCATCGGCCTCGGCGATCGACCGAAGCAGCATTTCCTTATTCACCGGATCTGACAGCAGATAGGTTGTCTCGTCCATCCCCCGCCAGTCGGCGAGGCGCATGACGATCATCGGTTCATGGCCGTCACGAACGAGCACCAGTTCGCCGCCTTCCTGTTCGAGGCGGTTCAGGTCGGCATCCGTCAGCCGCTTGAAAGGGACTTGGTTCATGGTGCTCTCCTCGGCCAAATGTGCGCGTTGTCAGCCGAAAAATCAACCTGAAGGCCCTGAAACACCTCCGCCGGACGCGCTTAGGCGCCCACGCCAAGCCGCTTCAGATCCGCCTCCAGTGTGTCCGCCCCGGTGAACAGCACTGCCTGCCACCCCGCCGCGATCGCGCCGTCGACATTCTTTTGGCTGTCGTCGATGAACAGGCTGGCGGCGGGCTCCAGGCCGAAATCGGCGGCGTGGCGCTCGTAGATGCGCCGGTCCGGTTTGATCAGGCCGACCTCGCCGGAAACCGTCACGCCACGTGGCCGGTTCAGGAACGGGAACTTCACTCGCGCCTCGGCAAACGTGTCGGCGGCGAAGTTGGTCAGCATCGTCACGTCGCGCCCGTCTTCGATCAAGCCGAGCATGATCGCCACCGAATCCTCGTAATGGTGCGAAACCATTTCGTGCCAATGGCGGCGGAAGGCGCGGATATTGTCTGCCTCGCCCGGATGGTCGGCGATCAGCAGCGCTTCGGCCTCCTCCCAGCCGCGGCCCCTGTCCTGCTCGATGTTCCAGTCCGCTGTGCAGACATTGTCAAAGAACCACTTCCGCCGGTCAGCGTCCGGAATGATCCGGCTGAACGGCAGGTCGGGATCGTAGTGGATCAGCACCTTGCCGATGTCGAACACGATGTGGCGGATCTCGCTCATGGCCTTCTGGCACTCCGGGGTGGTTTCTGCGTCGCGCCGTCTATGGCAGCTTCGATCACCTTTTTCATGACGGTCGGCAACGCCTCGCTGTGGATTTCCGAGCGCGGCGACCACCAGTGGCCGGCTGGCGGCGGGCCGTCGACATAGGCGAGGTAGACGGAAAGTTCGAGTTCGAAATGCGTGAAGACATGGGTGATCGAGCCCTTTGGCTTCCAGTTGGCCCGGAACGGCGCGGCGTCCGCGCCGGTCAGTCCGTCGACGCGCGATGTCCAGTCCGTTCCCGGCACTTCCGTCATGCCGCCGAGCAGACCCTTGTCCGCCCGCCTGCGCATCAGCACCGCCCCGTCGCGACGCATGGCGACAAAGGCCGCGCCGACGCGCTTTGGTTTCGCGACCTTCGGCGCCTTGATCGGGAACCGCTCCGGGTCGCCGTCGCGCAAGGCCTGGCAGCCTTCGCGCACCGGGCAGAGCACGCAGGCCGGCCGACGCGGGGTGCAGATCGTCGCGCCGAGATCCATCGTGGCCTGGGCAAAGTCGCCCGACCGGTCCGCCGGCAACTGGCTGGCGACAAAGGCGCGGATTTCGGGTTTCGCCTCGGGCAGGGGAGTCGCTATCGCCCGAAAGCGGGTGACGACGCGCTCGACATTGCCGTCGACGACGGCGGCCGGCAGGTCGAACGCGATCGAGGCGATCGCCGCCGCCGTGTAGGGGCCGACGCCTGGCAATGACAGGAGCCCTGCTTCGGTGCCTGGAAACCGCCCGCCATGCCGTTCAACCACTGCGTCCGCACATTTCTTCAGGTTCCGTGCGCGAGAATAATAGCCGAGCCCGGCCCAGGCCTTCATGATGTCCTCGGTCTCAGCCGCGGCCAGCGCTGTCACGTTCGGCCATTTTGCGGTGAACTCCAGAAAATAGGGCTTCACCGCCTGCACCGTGGTCTGCTGCAGCATAACTTCCGACAGCCACACCCGGTAAGGATCGGCGCGAATGCCTGCCGCCGCCTGCTTCGGCGAAACGCGCCATGGGAGATCGCGGTGGTGCCGGTCGTACCAGTCGAGCAGCGCAGCGGCGAAGCCGCGCGGTTCTGGCGTCATCGCCGGTTGGGAGCGAGGGGATGTCATCTGCGGCCGCATGCTGTAGAATCTGGCATCGAAATAAGCGCCTTGCGCGCCGGGACAAGCACATGACAGGCAAACCGCGCACCGGCAACGCCCGCCCGGTCGGCGACATCGCCACATTCATCCTCGACCCGGTTCTGCGTCGCAAGGCCGGCATCTCGACCGGCCTCGTCCAGTCGTGGGAGGAAATCGTCGGGCCGCGTCTGGCGGACCGCACGCGGCCTGAAAAGATCGTCTGGCCGCGCCGCGGCGGCGAGGACGACCCTTTCGAGCCGGCGACGCTGATCATCGCCTGCGAGGGCGCCGCGGCGCTGCATCTGCAGCACGAGACCGGCGAAATCATCGCCCGCATCAACGGCTTCCTCGGCTTCGCCGCCGTCGGCCGGATCAGGATCGTGCAGAAACCCGTAGCGCCGCAGCGCAAACTGACGCCGAAACCACGCGCCTTGAGCAGCGAGGAAACCGCCCGCATCGCCAGCTCGGTCGGCGGCATTGAGGACGATGCGTTGCGAGCATCGCTGGAACGGCTGGGAAAGTCGATCGCAGGGACGCAGCGGCGCTAACGTTCGATCAGGTCAACGACCGAGTGCGATCCCGGCGCGGCGAGTCGGGCAATAGCCGCTATTCTTGCAGCATTTTCTATGACGATCCGACGCCTGTTGGTCCGGATCGTAATCACTGCAAAGGTACGATTGCCCAGAGATTGCTGCGACCGCATGTGTCCATCGCATGTGATCAACAGCGCAAATCCTTCAGAGCTTATCCGGTCGAGCAATTCGCCGTCAACCAGCCCCTTCCAGCTGTCGGGGAAGGGTCTCGCTTGGATTCCGTGAGGCTCGAGTGCCCGTGCCAGTTGTCGCGGCACACTCTCATCCAGTTGTGCCTGAATCATTGGCCCGAGGATCGAATGGCCTTGGGGATAAGCTGGATGAGGGCAATGGCGTCGTCCCGAGCAATTGTAGGATATTCCAGAAGTATCTCGTCGAGCGACATCCCGTCAGCAAGGTTTTCGAAGAGAATTTCGATCGGCACGCGCGTGCCTCTGAACACGGGACGGCCAGCAAGAATTTGCGGATCGCTCGTGACGATCCGTCCCAGGTCTTTCAGAACAATTGCGTCGATGTGCGTCATGGCCTTTGCGCCTCTTCGACAAGAATAGCATATGGCGGAGAATTGGCCACTTGTGCGACGCGATAGCGCGTTCGTGAACGCGGCGCGGATTTTCCCGATTGGAGCGCAACCAATCTTGCCATAATTGGCGTCATAACCGGCTTCTGCTAAGCGCAACCGCAGCGGCCCGTCAGCAACAGGTGATTCCCATGACTTTCTCCATGCGTCGCAGAGACGTCGTTCTGTCCCTTGCGGCGGTTTCCGCGTCGGCACTGCTGGCGGCCTGCAGCGGGTCGGACGAGGCGCCGAAGGACGCGGCCGCGCCGGCGGCCCCGGCAACTCCCGCCACGCCGGCGACCCCGGCTGCCGCTGCCCCGCCGTCGCAGGGTTCGGTCGACATGGCCAAGCTGATGGAGCCCGGCTCGCTTCCGGACCAGATCCTGGGCAAGGCCGACGCGCCGGTGACGATCATCGAATATGCCTCGATGACCTGCCCGCACTGCGCGCATTTTCATGCGACCACGCTGCCCGAGATCAAGACGAAGTATATCGACACCGGCAAGGCCAGGCTGATCCTGCGCGAGTTTCCGTTCGACCCGCGCGCGGAAGCCGCGTTCATGCTGTCGCGCTGTTCGAACGACAAGTATTACGCCATGGCCGACGTGCTGTTCAAACAGCAGAACAACTGGGCCCGTGCGGAGGACGCGCAGTCGGCGCTGTTGCAGATTTCCAAGCTCGCCGGTTTTTCACAAGAGTCCTTCACCGCCTGCTTGACCAACCAGAAGCTTCTGGAGGACATCAGGGCGGTGCGTACGCGTGGCGCCGACGAATTCAAGGTTGATTCGACCCCGACCTTCTTCATCAACGGCGACAAATATGCGGGGGCCCTTACGGTTGGCGAAATGTCGGCGATCATCGACGGCAAGCTCTGACGCGCCTTCGGGCGCGCGGCTCGGCGCGCCCGATCGCTGCCCCCTACGGGATCGCCGCTGATGCGCTTCTCCCGGCTCCGCCTCCTCGGCTTCAAGTCCTTCGTCGAACCGTCCGAATTCGTCATCGAGAGCGGCCTGACCGGTATTGTCGGCCCCAACGGCTGCGGCAAGTCCAACCTTGTCGAGGCGCTGCGCTGGGTGATGGGCGAAAGCTCCTACAAGAACATGCGCGCGTCCGGCATGGACGATGTCATCTTCTCGGGTTCCGCCACGCGGCCCTCGCGCAACACCGCGGAAGTCACGCTCTTCCTCGACAATTCCGACCGCAAGGCCCCGTCCGCCTACAATGACGGCGACGAGTTGCAGATCTCGCGCCGCATCGAGCGCGAGGCAGGCTCCAACTACCGCATCAACGGCAAGGAAGCCCGCGCCAAGGATGTGCAACTCCTTTTCGCCGACCAGTCGACCGGCGCGCGCTCGCCGTCGATGGTCGGCCAGGGCCGCATCGGCGAGCTGATCCAGGCGAAGCCCCAGGCGCGCCGGGCGCTGCTGGAAGAAGCCGCAGGCATTTCCGGCCTGCATACGCGACGCCACGAGGCCGAACTTCGCCTCCGCGCCGCCGAACAGAACCTCGAACGGCTGGAAGATGTCGTCGGCGAACTCGAAAGCCAGATCGAGAGCCTGAAGCGGCAGGCGCGGCAGGCATCGCGCTTCAAGGCGCTGTCGGCCGACATTCGCCAGGCCGAGGCGACGCTCCTGCATCTGCGCTGGGCGCTGGCGAAGCAACAGGAGGCCGAGGCGCAGAGCGCCCTGTCCGGCGCCACCAACATCGTCGCCGAGCGCGCCAACCAGCAGATGGCCGCCGCCAAGGACCAGGCAGTCGGCGCACACCACTTGCCGGCGCTGCGCGAGACCGAGGCGAAGGCCGCCGCCGCCTTGCAGCGCCTCACCATCGCCAGAACCCAGGTCGAGGAAGAGGCGCAGCGCATCCGGGCGCGGCATTCGGAACTCGAAAAGCGCATCGCCCAGCTCGACGCCGACATCGTCCGCGAGGAGCAGATGCTGCGCGACAATGGCGACATCCTGAAGCGCCTCGGCGAGGAAGAGGCGCAGCTCAAGGCCGATGATGAGGCGTCCGTCGACCGCGAGCGCGCGACGCGCGCCGCCTTCGAGGAGGCCTCGACGCGGCTGACCCTGTCGGAAGGGGCGCTGTCGAAACTGACCTCCGAACGCGCCGAGGCGGCCGCCCAGCGCAGCCAGGCCGAACGGTCGCTGCGCGACACCGCCGACCGCCGCGACCGGCTGGAGCGGCAGCTGGCCGACACGGACCGGGAAGCTGCCGACATTGCGGCGAAGCTGGCCGGCCTGCCGGACCCTGCCGAAAAGCAGCGGCTGGTCGAGCAGGCGGCCGAAGCCGTCGCCTCGTCCGAAACCGCGACGATCGCCGCCGAGAAGGCCGTCGAGACGGCGCGGGCGCGTGAAAACGCCTCGCGGCCGACATTGCAGGCTGCCCGCGCCGAACTCGCCGGCATCGAGACCGAGGCGCGGACGCTGGCGAAGATGCTGAACGCCCAGTCGGGCGGTCTGTTTCCGGCCGTTGTCGAGCAGATCAGGGTCGAAAAGGGTTTCGAGACGGCGCTGGGCGCAGCGCTTGGCGACGACCTCGACGCGGCGCTCGACCGCGCGGCGCCGGTGCATTGGGCCGAGGTCGACGCCGCGTCGGACGACCCGGCGCTTCCCGAAGGCTTGCGGTCGCTCGCCGCCGTCGCCCGCGCGCCGCATCAGCTCGCCCGCCGCCTGGCGCAGGTCGGCATCGTCGAGAATGCCGAAGGGCCGCGGTTGCAGAAATTGCTGAAGACCGGCCAGCGCCTGGTCAGCCGCGAGGGGGCGCTGTGGCGCTGGGACGGGCTGACCGCCAGCGCCGATGCGCCGACCGCCGCCGCGCTGAGGCTTGCGCAGAAGAACCGGCTGGCCGAACTGGAAGCCGAGGCGACAACAGCGACCGTTGCCGCCCGCGCCGCCGAAACCGCCCAGACCGAGGCCGAGACGGCGACGAAGCAGGCCGTCGAGACGGAACGCACCGCGCGCGACAACTGGCGCGCCGCGCAGCGGTCGCTGGGCGAAGCGCGCGAAGTGCTGGCCAAGGCGGAGGCAGCCGCCGGCCAACTGGCCGGCCGCCGCGCCGCGCTCGATGCCTCCCGCGCCCGTATCGTCGAGAGTCGGGATGAAGCCGCTGCCGCCCATGCCGAAGCGCAATTGGCGCTGGCCGGCGCGCCGGATCTCGGCGACTTGCAAAGCCGCCTCGACCGCATGGCGGCCGATGTCGGCGGCGACCGCGCGAAGCTCGCGGATGCCCGCGCCGCCCATGACGGGCTGAAGCGAGAGGCGGAAGCCCGCCGCCGCCGGCTCGAGGCCATTGCGGTGGAAGGAAAGAGCTGGATCGCGCGGGCCGAGAACGCCGACAGGCAGATCGCGTCTCTCGCCGAACGCCGTGCGGAAACCGCCAGCGAGTTCGCCTCGCTTGCCGACGCCCCCGACGAACTCGACCAGCGCCGTCGCGCGCTGCTCACCGAAATTTCCCAGGCCGATGCCTTGCGCAAGCAGGCGGCGGACCGGCTGCAGGACGCCGAGACCAAGCAGGCGGCGCTGGACAAAGCGGCGACGGCGGCCATCCAGTCGCTGTCGGAATCGCGCGAGGCGCGCGCCCGCGCCGAGGAGCGGCTCCACGCCGCCGACGAACGCCGCCGTGAGGCCGAGGCGCGCATTCAGGAGGTGATCGGTGTGGCGCCTCATCTGGTGTTGCGCCATGCCGGCCTGGAGCCGGACGCCGAGCTGCCGGAGATGGGCGAGGTCGAGCGCCGGCTGGAACGGCTGAAGGTCGAGCGTGAAAGACTTGGCGCGGTCAACCTGCGCGCCGAGGAAGAGCAGGCGGAGCTGTCCGAGCGGCTGGAACTGATCGTGTCCGAGCGCGAGGACGTGGTCGAGGCGATCAAGAAACTGCGCCAGGCGATCCAGAGTTTGAACCGCGAGGGCCGCGAACGGCTGCTGGCCGCGTTCGAGGTGGTCAACACGCAGTTCCAGCGCCTGTTCACCCATCTGTTCGGCGGCGGCACGGCCGAGCTGCAGCTTGTCGAATCCGAGGACCCGCTGGAAGCCGGCCTCGAAATCCTGGCGCGTCCGCCCGGCAAGAAGCCGCAGACCATGACGCTCTTGTCCGGCGGCGAGCAGGCGCTGACGGCGATGGCGCTGATCTTCGCCGTGTTCCTGACCAACCCCGCGCCGATCTGCGTGCTGGACGAGGTCGACGCGCCGCTCGACGACCACAATGTCGAGCGCTTCTGCAACCTGATGGACGAGATGGCGGCGACCACCGAGACGCGCTTCGTGATCATCACGCACAACCCGATCACCATGGCCCGCATGAACCGCCTCTTCGGCGTCACCATGGCCGAGCAGGGCGTCAGCCAGCTCGTGTCCGTCGACCTGCAGACGGCGGAGCAGTTGCGCGAGGCGAGCTGAGTTCGATTGCCGCAGCCTGCAACCGGAGGTTTCCGGCAAGGTTGAGATCGTCGGTGGCCACCCTATGTCGGGGTGAGCCCAAAAGGAGACGATCATGAAGCCAATCATCCTCGCCGCCCCATTCGCGCTGTTGACGGCCTTTGCAGCGTCGGCCTTCGCCGACGACCGCCCGCCGACCGCCGAGGAACGCACACGCATCGAGGCGGCCTTGAGGGCCGAAGGCTACACCGCCTGGAACTCGATCGAACTCGACGACAACCGCGTCTGGGAAGTCGACGATGCGCGCGACGCCGAGGGCAAGGAATGGGACCTCGACCTCGACATGCAGACGCTGGCGATCGTCAAGCGCGACGACTGAGGGGCTGCTTTCCCTTCTCCCCCTTCGGGGCACGTTCTCCCACAAGGGGAGAAGGAGGGGACGCTCAATCGCCCCACACCGCCAGTTCGTTGCCTGCCGGGTCGTTGAAATGGAATCTCCGGCCGCCGGGGAAGGAGAAGATCGGCAGGACGATCGTCGCGCCTGCGGTCTCGACGGCTTCCAGCGTCTCCTCGAGATTCTCCGAGTAGATGACCGGCAGCGGCCTGGCGGGCGCGCTTCCGCGCTCGGCGTCGAACCCGCCGTCGATGCCCTCGTCGAAGGCGGCGTAGGTCGGCCCGTAATCGGTGAACGACCAGCCGAAGACACCGGCATAGAACGCCTTGACGCTGTCGAGCGACCCGCCCGAGGCCGAGAGTTCGAGATAGTCGAGTTTTCCAGTCTTGCGCATTGCACACCTCACAAATGTTCCTGATATGTTCTAGTCCTGCAGGGGACTGATGGCAACTCGATTCGTCAGCGCGCAGGGGCGATGCAGGAACCGTTGCGGTGGACCGCCGTTGTGGTGTCGATGAACGCACGCCACTGGTTCTCGCCTCGCACGTCCCGCAATCCTGGTGTCTCGAGCCTTGTCGTCCTGATGATGCTGGCGATGCCGGTCGCCCGATCGACCGCGGGCGAGGACGTGCCGATTCCTGCGCCGCGGCCCGAACAGCTTGGCGACATCGCCGCCCCTGCGGCAAAGGACGCGCCATTGCCCGAAGAGCGGCCGGCGGGCGAGCCGCAGCAGGCGGAGTCGCTCGATCCGAAGGACGTGCCTAAGCCGGAGGCGCGGCCCGCCGGCCGCGAACCATCGCCAAAGCCCTCGGATGTGGACAAGGAGACGGCGGAGCCCGGCGGGACGGACAAGCCGGACGGCATCGAGACCAGCAACATGCCTTTGCCGCGCCCGACAGTCATGCCTGCGGAAGAAGCCGCCTGCCGTGTCAGGCTGAAAGCCCTTGGCGTAGACTTCGAGGAGCGGCCGCAGCTCGCCGATCCGTCGGGTTGTTCCGTGCCGTGGCCGGTTGCCGTGACCACGCTCTCGGCGGATGTGACGCTTAAGCCCGAGGCGGTCATGAATTGCGCCGCGGCCGAGCGCGCGGCCTTGTTCATGAGGGATCACATCGGCCCAAAGGCCAAGTCGATCCTCGGGTCGGACATAGTCTCGATCCAGCAGGCGTCCGCCTATGTCTGCCGGCCGCGCAACGGCACGACGAAACTCTCCGAGCACGCCTTTGGCAATGCGCTCGACATTGGCGGTTTCATTCTCAAGGACGGCAGGACCGTCACGGTCGGCGGCGCTGCGAAACGCTCAGAGGGCGAGTTCATGCTGGCGGTGCGGCTCGCCGCCTGCGGGCCGTTCACCACGGTTCTCGGTCCGGGCTCCGACGCCGACCACGCGACGCATTTCCATTTCGATCTCGCGAAGCGGCGGCCGGGCTCCGCCTTCTGCCAGTGACGCCGCAATTCCGCCGCAGGCGTGAACCGGCTCACTGAGCATTCCTTTACGCTTTCCGCCTATCCTTTTCCGTCGAGGGGCAGGACAGGGATACCCGACATGGGCTTGATCGCACGCGGCATCGCGGCTGCGGCGTCGCTTGGCGCGGCGGCATTCATCCTCGCCGCCTGCTCGTCCTCGGACGTGCTGCGCCCGGACATCGACGTCACGCACACCGCGGCCTTCGCGACGCCGCCTCCGACCCAGCCCACGGTCCTCGAGGAAAGCGCGCCGGAGCAGGATTTTGCGAACGTCCCGACCGCTCCGCCTCCGGAGGAACCTGTCGACGTCGCCTCGCTGCGTGTGCTACCGCCGCCGCCCGAAGACGCGCCCGCGGAAATCCCGCAATCCGCCCCGGTTGTCCAGGCGGCGATCACGCCCGGGCCCGGCCTGCAGCGCCTCGTCCCGTCGAACCCCTATATGCACCAGGAGCCCGAATACCGCGAACGCAACGCGGTGCCGGGCGCCATGCCGCAAAGCGAGTCCGACTGCCGCCGCGAGCTGAAACGGATCGGCGCGACGTTCCAGAACCTGCCGCCGGTCGGCGACGGCAATGCCTGCGGGATCGACTATCCCGTGAAGCTGTCCGAGCTTTCCGGCGACATCGGCATCAAGCCGGCCGCGACCCTGTCTTGCCAGATGGCGCTGCAGGTCGCCAAATGGACCAAATACGAACTCGGCCCCTCGACCCGCCGCCGCTACTTCACCGGCGTCAAGAACATCCACCAGGGCTCGAGCTATTCCTGCCGCAAGATCCGCGGCTCGCGCACCATGTCGGAACATTCCAAGGGCAACGCGCTCGACATCATGCGCATCGAGCTCGACAGCGGACGCAAGATCGGCGTCCGGAAGCCGGGCTTCTTCTCGTTCCGCGAAAAAGGCCTCTTGAACAATGTCCGGGCGGACGCCTGCGGCTACTTCTCAACCGTGCTCGGTCCCGGCTACGACCGCGACCACAAGGACCATTTCCATTTCGACATCGCGCAGCGGCGCAACGGCCGCAAGGCCTGCCGCTGAGCTTTGGCATCGGTCGCAACGCGTTACATGCCGAAACCCGCTACGATGTGTCGGGGCGCCAGTTCCGCGAGGCCGCCGTGCCCAACGCACCGGGAGCCGGGCGCCTGATACGGCGATCGAGATCTTTCGCACCCGATTGCTGGCGCAGGAATGCCTGACGGCGAAGCTGGGCGGCCAGCACTGACACCGCGCATGACAGCCTGCTGAGCGACAGGGCGAGATGGATGGCGTCGGCGGGACGGGAACCGTGCGGCGCGGCTGTCCGGTCGGACGACCATGTCACGCGCGCCATGCCCTCCGTCGAAGCGGCGACGAACTCCATTGCGACGCCTTCGCCCTGTCTCAGGAACCAGAGCACCAGCCAGCGGACCGGAAGCGGAGCGCCGGCGGCGCGCTCGGCGAGACCAGCAAGCGCAAGCAGGATCGCGGCGATGCCATCCAGCGCCTTCAAGTCCCGACCGATTTGCGCATTCCAGTCCATCACGTCTCCTTTCGGCAACGATCATGCCGGAGGAGGAGAGAACGTTGATGGAAAATCCGAATCAAAGCGCGGCTGGCAGATTTTCGTCAAGGGGAACAGCAGCTTGTCCGAATGACGAGCGGCGACGAGCGAAAATCTGTCGACGTCCCGAAAAGTGTGGCGGGGTGCACTTTCACGGTGAAAGGCCTTAATCTCGTTCCGGACAGATGGGACGGATCATGCCGAACAGGCGACGAACGGCGCGCAGGGCAATCGGCGGCATCGCCTTCGTCGTCGCAGTCTGGGCGCTCGTCGCCTATCTCGCGGCGCCCTTCGTCTGGTCCGAGCTCGAACGCGGAACCCTGCCGGCGCCGATGCTCACCACCACGCCGCTCGGCATTCCCGGCGATCCGGTCAATCTCGGACTGGTTGGAACCGAGGCCGAGATCGTCGCGGCCTTCCATGCCATCGGCTGGAGGCCGGCGGACGCGATCACGCTGAAATCGGCGCTGGAAATCGGCCTGAGCGTCGTTCTCGACCGGCCTTACGCGGAAGCTCCGGTGAGCAACCTGATCTATGACGGCCGCCGGCAGGACATCGCCTTCGAGCGGGAAGACGGCGCAAGCGCCAGCCGCAGGCATCATGTACGTCTGTGGAAGACAGCCGGCGAGGGCGACCGTCCACTCTGGCTCGGCACCGCCAGCTTCGACCGTGACGCAGGGTTCTCGCACGACACGCTGCAGTTCACGCACCACATCGCGCCCGACGTCGATGCCGAGCGCGACCTGGTGATCGGCGAATTGACCATGGCGGGCCTCTTGGAGCGCAGCTACGACATCGCCGGTCGCGGAGCGACCGAGGATGGCCGCAACGGCGGCGGCGACCTATATGTCACCGACGGCAAGGCAACGGTCGGCGTGTTGAAACCATCGCCCTGACCGCAAGACGGCGCAGCCGGGGCGACTGGAACCTCCCGGCCGCGCCGCGCCCGATCCGGCTTACGCCGCGATCGATTCCTCGGCGATTTCCGCCTTGCGGGCGGCGACGAGCGCCTTGGTCCACCAGACGAGCTGGCCCAGCATGTCGTTGGCCGACTGTTTCAGGTGTTCGAGTTCCTCAAGCTTCTTCTGGCCCTGCATCACGGCCAGCATGTCGGCCCAGACGATGTGGACGCCGGCGCGCACGGGCGCCATCTGGAGCTCGACGGCATGCAGGCGAAGCTGCTCGACCGCCCGGGCCCCGCCGACGCCGCCGTAGCCGACGAAGCCAATCGCCTTCTTGTTCCACTCGTTGTAGGCGTAGTCGATCGCGTTCTTCAGCACGGCGGTCGGCCCGCGATTGTATTCGGCGGCGGTGAAGATGAAGCCGTCAAGACTCGCGACCTTCTTCTGCCACTGCTGCGCCACTTCCGAGCGGGACGGCGCCCATGCCGGCGAGGCAGGCTCGTCGAAGAACGGCAGCGGGAAGTCGCGCAGGTCGATCAGCTCGACATCGATGTCGCCGCGCGCCTTGGCAATCTCGTAGATCCAGTTCGCTGGCTTGTCGCCGAAGCGTCCCTCGCGGGTGCTGCCGATGACGATTCCAATCCTGGGCTTGGACATGTTATGCTCTCCTTATGAATTCTGGTATCTGATGGATACCGACACTACATAAGAGAGCGGGCCAACCGCGCAAGGAGGCACTTTCGTGAAACCAGGTCACATGCACGCCACCGAAGACTGCCGCGCCGTCAGCGAGATCCTCTCGCGCGTCGGCGACAAGTGGACGGTGCTGGTGGTGCAATATCTCGGCTCCGGGCCGATGCGTTTCTCGGAATTGAAACGCACAATCGGCGGCATTTCGCAGAAGATGCTGACCGCGACCTTGCGCGGCCTCGAGCGCGACGGCTTCGTCACGCGCACCGTATTTCCAACGATTCCGCCGCGCGTCGACTACGAACTGACCGAACTCGGCCGCGAGCTTCTCACGCCGGTGCGTGCGCTCGGCGAGTGGGCCCGCAAGAACACGCTGCGCATCCGCGAGGCCCGCGAGAAGTTCGATCAGATTGCTGGATAGTAGCGTGTCGCGGGCAAAAAGCCGCTTGGCTTTTGTCGCACAAAGATCGTAAGCCTGCATTGTTCAACACTGTGTCCACTCATCCGAATACGGCGGCGATGCGGGAATACGGCTACAACCTTGAGCAGAAGCTGGTGAAGCAACTGTCGGAGCTGTCTCCCTGGCGGACCGCTCTGGCGATCGGCTTCGATTGGGCCGTTATCGTAGCCGCTATCCTGTTTTCGGAATGGATGCAGACCTGGTGGGCGCTGATCGGCGCCTGGGTCGTCATCGGCGGGCGCATGCACGCCTTGGGCGTCCTGATCCACGATTTCGCACATTACCGCTTCATCGCCGACAAGAAGCGGTCGGAATGGGTCGGCGACATCCTGCTCGCCTGGCCGCTGCTGACCTTCGTCGACGGCTATCGCAAGAACCATCTCGCGCACCACCGCTACACGAACACCGAGAAGGATCCCGACTGGAAGATCAAGCTCGGCACGCGGCACTTCACCTTCCCGCAGAGCTGGCAATACGCCATCATGAACCTGCTCGGCTATCTGGTCGGCATATCATCCTACCGCGACATGAAATCGCTGATCGCGAGGCTGTCGGACGACGATGGCCGGCCGAAACACTACCAGTTGAAGCGGTTCGGCTACTACATCGCCATCACCTTCGTGCTGACCCTGACCGGAACGTGGTACGGCTTCATCCTCTACTGGATGGTGCCGTTCTTCACCTTCTTCCTGCTGTTCCTCTATGTCCGTTCCGTCGCCGAGCATTTCGGCTCGATGGACTACGACAGCGAACTTGGCTCGTCGCGCACGGTGCTGCCCTACTTGTGGGAGAGGGCGTTCTTCGCCCCGCACAATGTCAACTATCACCTCGACCATCATCTCTATCCGAGCGTGCCGTTCTACCGCATGCCCGACCTGCATGCCGCCCTGATGGCCGATCCGGAATTCGCCGCCGGCGCGCACATCACGCGCGGCTATTCGACGGGGCTGGTGCGGGAGTGCCTGGCGGTCAGGCAGGACGCGAAGGCCGCAGAATCCCGCCCGGAGGAGACGCGGCCGGTCCCCGCCGAGTAGCTATTCCGGCGGGATCCGCGTCGGCTTGCCATTGGGGTCGAGCGCCACCATGACGAAATCCGCGTCGGTGACCATTTCCATGACGTCCGACAGATAGCGCTGCGCCCAGGCTTCGAGCCTCAGCGTCATCGAGGTGCGCCCGACGCGGGTGATCTCGGCATGGATCGACAGCGTGTCGCCGACCTTCATCGGCTTGGCGAAAACCATCTTCTCGACCGCCACCGTGACGACGCGGCCCTTGGCGCGCTCGGCGGCGCGGATGCCGCACGCCAGATCCATCTGCGCCATCACCCAGCCGCCGAAAATGTCGCCCGCCGCGTTGGTGTCCGCGGGCATCGCAAGCGTGCGCAGCACGAGGTCGCCCTTCGGCTTCTGGTTGGTTCCGGTCATCGCGTCTTCTCCTGCCCTCATTCCCGGTAGCGGCGTGGCGGACGGGGGTCAACGTGCGACAGCGACGACATCCCGATTTGCCCCGCAACCCCTCGTCGCGCCGGTCATTTTCCGCTAAGGCGTCAAGGGCGTGCGATTGCGGAGACGGCTGATGGCGAGATGGGTCTATTCGTTCGGCGACGGCCGTGCGGAAGGGAAGGCGGGCGACAAGAACCTGCTGGGCGGCAAGGGCGCGAACCTCGCCGAAATGTCGTCGCTCGGCCTGCCGGTTCCGCCCGGCTTCACCATCACGACCGAGGTCTGCACCCACTACTACGCCCATGGAAAGTCCTATCCCGCCGAGCTGAAAGGTCAGGTCGAGGGCGCGCTGGCCGAGATCGGGCGCGTCACCGGCAAGGCCTTCGGCGACCCCGAAAACCTCCTCCTCGTCTCCGTCCGTTCCGGCGCCAGGGCGTCGATGCCCGGCATGATGGACACCGTGCTGAACCTCGGCCTCAATGACGTCACCGTCGAGGCGCTGGGCCGCGAGTCGGGCGACGAGCGGTTCGCCTGGGACTCGTACCGCCGCTTCATCCAGATGTTCTGCGACGTGGTGCTGGAGCTTGACCACGAGGTGTTCGAGGAAATCCTGGAGGAGGAGAAGGGCCGGCTCGGCTACGAGCTCGACACCGAGTTCACCGCCGGCCAGCTGCGCCACCTGGTCGGGCTCTACAAGGACAAGGTCGAGGCCGAGCTCGGACGGCCGTTCCCGCAGGATCCGCACGACCAGCTCTGGGCGGCGATCGGCGCGGTGTTCTCGTCCTGGATGAATGCGCGCGCCATCACCTACCGCCGCCTGCACAACATCCCCGAAAGCTGGGGCACGGCGGTCAATGTCCAGGCGATGGTGTTCGGCAACATGGGCGACACCTCGGCCACCGGCGTCGCATTCACCCGCAACCCGTCGACCGGCGAAAAGGCGCTCTACGGCGAGTTCCTGGTCAATGCGCAAGGCGAGGACGTGGTCGCCGGCATCCGTACGCCGCAGAACATCACCGAGCGTGCCCGCATCGCCGCCGGCTCAGACAAGCCGTCGCTGGAAAAGGTCATGCCGGACGCGTTCCAGGACTTTGTCCGCATCTCGGAGCGGCTGGAAACGCACTACCGCGACATGCAGGACCTCGAATTCACCATCGAGCGCGGCCGGTTGTGGATGCTGCAGACCCGCTCCGGCAAGCGCACGGCGAAGGCGGCGCTGAAGATCGCGGTCGAGATGGCGGCCGAAGGCCTGATCACCCGCGAGGAGGCGGTGGCCCGCATCGACCCGGCCTCGCTCGACCAACTGCTGCACCCGACCATCGACCCGACGGCCCGCCGCGACGTCATCGGCTCCGGCCTGCCGGCCTCGCCGGGGGCCGCCACCGGCGAGATCGTCTTCACCTCGGAACAGGCCGAAGAGGCGCGGCAGGCCGGCCGGAAAGTCATCCTCGTCCGAGTCGAGACGAGCCCGGAGGACATCCACGGCATGCACGCCGCCGAAGGCATCCTGACCACGCGCGGCGGCATGACCAGCCACGCCGCGGTGGTGGCGCGCGGCATGGGCAAGCCCTGCGTCTCGGGCGCCGGCGGCCTGCGCGTCGACGTCAAGAAGGGCGTCCTGATGGCGATGGGGGTGACGCTCGCCAAGGGCGACGTGATCACAATCGACGGCGGCACCGGCCAAGTGCTGAAGGGCCATGTGGCGATGCTGCAGCCGGAACTGTCGGGCGACTTCGCCGCGATCATGCAATGGGCCGACGGCATCCGCCGCATGAAGGTGCGCACCAATGCCGAGACGCCGGCCGACGCGCGCACCGCGCGCTCCTTTGGCGCGGAGGGCATCGGGCTCTGCCGCACCGAGCACATGTTCTTCGAGGGCGACCGCATCGTCGCCATGCGCGAGATGATCCTGGCCGACACCGAGGCCGGCCGCCGCGCCGCGCTTGCCAAACTGCTGCCGATGCAGCGCTCCGACTTCGTCGAACTGTTCGAGATCATGGCCGGGCTTCCCGTCACCATCCGCCTGCTCGACCCGCCGCTGCACGAATTCCTGCCGAAGACCGAGGAGGAAATCGCCGAGGTCGCGTTTGCCATGGGCGTGCCGGCGGAAAAACTGCGCCAGCGCACGGACGCGCTGCACGAGTTCAACCCGATGCTCGGCCATCGCGGCTGCCGGCTGGCGGTGAGTTACCCGGAAATCGCCGAGATGCAGGCCCGCGCGATCTTCGAGGCGGCGGTCGAGGCCGCAAGGACGACGGGCGCGGCGGTGGTGCCGGAAATCATGGTGCCGCTGGTCGGGCTGAAGGCCGAACTCGACTTCGTCAAGGCGCGCATCGACCAGATGGGCCGCGAGGTGATGGCCGAATCCGGCATGACGATCGACTATCTCACCGGCACGATGATCGAGCTGCCGCGCGCGGCGCTCCGCGCCCATGTGATTGCCGAATCGGCCGAGTTCTTCTCGTTCGGCACCAACGACCTGACCCAGACGACCTTCGGCATCAGCCGCGACGACGCGTCGAGCTTCCTCGAAACCTACCGCCAGAAGGGCGTGATCGAGCAGGACCCGTTCGTCTCGCTCGACATCGACGGCGTCGGCGAACTGGTGCGGATGGCGTCGGACAAGGGACGCGCCACGCGCCCGGGGATCAAGCTCGGCATCTGCGGCGAACACGGCGGCGACCCGGCCTCGATCCAGTTCTGCGAGGAAGTGGGGCTGGATTATGTGTCCTGTTCGCCGTTCCGCGTGCCGATCGCACGGCTGGCGGCGGCGCAGGCGGCGGTGAAGAAGGGGTAGGGGCGGGACGAGTTATAGGAAAAGTCGAATTTTACTATGGCCGCCATCCGTTATACCCGAAGCGCAATTTGGGTATAACGGCCTTGAAATCCCCGTTTCGTCCGGTTATACCCATTCCGTGAATTGGGTATAACCAATGTCTGGACGCCTCGACCTCGCCTATGCGACGCTTGTCGCCGAACTGCTCGATCGGTGTCTCGACGCCCAGTTCGACGCCGATTTTGACGAGTCCGGGTCTTTCATCAAGGTCACGACAAAGGGCCGCGGCTATTGGTACTACAAGCCCTCGCTCAGCAACGGACAGCCCGACAAGCGAATCTACGTCGGCCCTGCCGATGATGAAGCGATTTCCACACGGGTGGCGGCATTCAAGAACGGCAAATCAGACTATCAGGCCCGCCGCCGGATCGTTTCGACCCTCGTCCGGGACGCGCGACTGTTTCAACCCGAGGCCCGGGTCGGCGCGGTCGTTGAAGCGCTGTGGAAGGCCGGCGTGTTCGGAATGCGCGCGTGCCTCGTCGGCACAATCGCATACCAGACTTATGGCACGGTGCTCGGCTACAGGCTGGCCGGTCGCTCACTGATGACGGCAGATATCGATCTGGCGCAGTTTCACTCGATATCGGCCGCAGTCGCGGATTCGACGCCGCCCATCCTCTCTGTCTTACAGAGTGTCGATCAGGCATTCCGTCCTATCCCCCAACTGAACGACCGCGCCGGTCCTTCCAGATTCCAGGGTTCCGATGGTCTCCGCGTCGATATTCTGACGCCCAATCGAGGCAGCGATGACTTCTCCGGCCAGCCGGTTTCGATGCCGACGCTCGGAGGCGCAGCAGCCGAACCTTTGCGTTTTCTGGACTTCCTGATTCATGAACCAGTCCGGACTGTGCTTCTGTACAAGGCCGGAATACCGGTTCTGGTCCCCGATCCGGCCCGTTATGCGATTCACAAACTGATCGTCGCGCATCGACGCGAGCGCGGCACGGGCAAGGATTTGAAAGATCTGGAGCAGGCCGAAAATCTGGCCGTCGCGTTGACAACGGTCGCGCGCAACGACGACCTGCTCGCTGCCCATCACGAGGCAATGGAACGCGGCCCGGCGTGGCGCGAGGCGATCACGGCTTCGCTTGGTCGCCTGAAAGCTCTGGGGCTGAAGGGCATGGCGACAGCGATTCCCGTCGCCTGACGCCGCTCCGCGCGTTCAGTTCTGCCAGCGCTACTCCGCCGGAGGCGGGCTCGGCGGACGATGTACTCATGCGATGCACGTCCCGCGTCACGCTGCCTTCCGCAGCCCTTCCTTCGACACCCAGGCCTCCAGATCCGCGAGCGCCAGTTCGAAGCGGTCGAACAGTTCGTTGAGCTCCGCCTCGGTGATGATCATCGGCGGGCAGAAGGCGATCGTGTCGCCGATGGCGCGCAGGATCACGCCGTGGTTCTCGAGCAACTTCGCCATTTGCGGGCCGACGCCCTTCTTGCCGTCGAAGGAGCGCTTGGTCGCCTTGTCGGCCACCAGTTCCGCGCCGCCGACGAGGCCCGAAAAGCGCACCTCGCCGATCAGCGGATGCTCCGCCACCGCGTTCAGCCGGCGCTCGAAGGTCGGCATCAGGGCGCGGACCTTTCTGACGATATCGCGCTTCTGGTAGATCTCGATCGTCTTCACGCCGACCGCGCAGCCCAGCGGATGCCCGCCATAGGTGAAGCCGTGGCCGAACGTGCCGATCTGGCGCGAGTGGTCGACATAGGCCTGGTAGACGTCTTCCGGCACCATCACCGCGCCCAGCGGCGCATATGCCGAGGTCAGCTGCTTCGCGGCCGAAATCGTGGTCGGGACCATGCCGGTCGTCTGGCAGCCCCACCAGTTGCCGGTGCGGCCGAAGCCGTTGATGACCTCGTCGTCGATCATGATGATGTCGTGCTCGTCGAGCACCGCCTGCATCGCCGGGAAATAGCCCTGCGGCGGCACGATGACGCCGCCGGCGCCCATCACCGGCTCGGCGATCATCGCCGCGATCGTGTCGCCGCCCTCGCGCTCGATGAGGTCCCGCAGCGACTGGACGATGCGGGCGGTGAACTCCGCCTCGCTCTCGCCGTCCTTGCCGAAGCGCCAGTAGTGGGGGCAATCCGTGTGCAGCACGCGGTCGACCGGCAGGTCCCAGCCCATGTGGTTGTAGGGCAGGCCGGTCAGCGACGCCGACATGATCGTCACGCCGTGATAGGCCTTCTGGCGCGAGATGATCTTCTTCTTGTTCGGCCGGCCCATGGCATTGTTCATGTACCAGGCGAGCTTGACCTGGGTGTCGTTGGCCTCGGAGCCGGACGATGTGAAGAACACTTTCGAGATCGGCACCGGCGCGATCTCCTTCAGCTTCTCGGCCAGCTCGATCGCCGGCTCCATCCCCTTGGCGCCGAAGAGGTGCGAGTAGGACAGTGTCCTGAGCTGCTCGGTCGCCGCCTCGATCAGCTCCTCGTCGCCATAGCCGAGGCCGGTGCACCACAGGCCCGACATGCCCTCGATATAGGGCTTGCCTTGCGTGTCGTAGACATGGATGCCCTTGCCGCGCTCGATCACCAGCGGCCCGATCTCCTTCAGCCGGTGGATCGGCGTGTAGGGATGCAGCAGCGCCTCGGCGTCGCGGGCCTGCACATTGGTCAGGGGGGCGGTCATGCATGTCTCTCCGGATCTGGATGCCGGAGACTAGCCCAGATTGCGCTGGCCGGTAACCCCGTCGCCAGCGCTGGCCCAAGGGCATTCCGCCAGCTTGCGCCAGCGGCCTGCAGGATTGGGTCAGCGGCGCTCGACCAGCGCGGCCAATCTAACGCCCAGGGATCGAGCAACACACCGAAGCGCGCGAGATGTTAGATGTCGCTCCGGAGAAGTTGTAGGCCAGGCACTCGCCTCCCCATGAAGTCAGGGTCACCGGCACGCGGTCAGCGAAGCACTCGACGCTGACTCGAGTATAGTCGCTCTGGCAAGCCGGAGCGAAGAAATTTCCGCTGGAGCCGTGGCCGAGCCCACTGACGACGGGAGCCGTCCGGTAGCAGGACAGGCTGGTCTGTTCCGGCGGCATGAAGAAGCCGACGATATCGATCACGTAGTGAACAGAATTCGGAGAATAGATGCTGAGCTGGTTTATGCAGTTAAGACAACTGGTGACGATAAGGTCCGCGCTGCCGCTCAGTGGGCCGGGTGTCATCGTGACCGAATTGCCAGTCTGAAAGGCTCGACCGGCTTCGAAAACCTTGAAAATGCCGGCGGCTGTCGAGGACAGCAAGGTCACGCTCATGGCATAGGCTTTGGCGTTTGGAGGAATCCCGCAAACTTCCGCACCACCGCCATTCGTGTAGGTGCCTGTCCCGCCCTGCGCGGCATAGCTGGACTGGTTATCGACCTTGAGATGGCGAGTGCCGACGAGGGGCGAGTTGATGTTGCGCGAGTCCGCGATGCGACAGCGGCCCAATGGAAGAGGCGTGTAGACCAGATCGCGGGCAAAGCTTCCAAACAATTCTGGTGCGACCTTGCCGTTGCCTTGAATGGCGGACGATGCCGGACGTGCGGTACCGCTGAGATTCAAGGCGATGTGCAGTTCTTCAATTGACCGCGCGGCGACCGCCCTCAGCAAGTTCTGTTCGTCAGCAGCGATAACTGCCTCGGTGACGATCTGCCGCCATCGTTCGCCGCCGCTTGGCCGCCGGTCGGCGGCCGACTGCCATTTTGCCACGAGATCGCGGGCGATCTCCGCGCGCTGGCTGTGCGACAGGATCGGCTGCGGCGGGCTTGACATCTGCAGCGGGGTGTTTGCGACAGACTGTCCGGTTGTCGTCTGAGCATTTGCGGGAAGATTGAGCGAGGCGGTTGCGAAAACGGCCAAGAAAAGCACAAGAATTCGCGTCATCCGATCGATCCAGGTTGTGGTCCATCCACTATCTTACGTTGCAGGAGGTTTTGGAAGCCGAAATTTTTCGGCGACGCTTGCTTTCACGCGGCGACCGCCGGCATCCGCTCCATTACGCGCGCGAAGGACGCTGCGAGGCCGGCGAGAGGGCTCGCATTGTCCTCGGCCTTCTCGATCCGCGTCGTCTTGCCGTCCTCGCCTAGGATGACAAGCACGAGTTCGCGCTCGCCGGCGCCGGTCAGGCTGACGGCTGCGACGCGGCTGCAGTCGGGCAGGCCGACGGCGGGCATGGTGAAGAGGAGCGCGCCGCCCGTCGCATCGGCCGCGGCGCGGGCCGCCTCGTCGAAGCCGGCGGACATGTCGGCCAGATCGAGGGCAAATTCGAGCTCCACGACCTCCAGCGAAGTCCCGGCAGTGGCGGTGGACTGGGCGAGTTGCGTTTCCATCTGAAACCTCTCATCGGCGCGCCCCCGCACGCCGAGATATCGCGCCGAGAATGGCTGTATTGTGGCGTTCGGACGCGCATATCGTCGCCGTTGACGCCGCGTGAATTCCACGGCACTGGACAAGCCGACTCCGTGACCCAAAAATGCAGGCACGGACTTCCAGGGAGGAATTTGATGCTCGGACTGATGCAGGAATGGCCGCTGGTCTGCCACAAGGTGATCGACCACGCGGCGCGCCAGCACGGCAATCGCGAAATCGTCTCGCGCTCGGTCGAGGGACCTATCGTCCGCACCACCTATCGAGCGGTCCGCGACCGCGCACTGAAGGTGGCGCAGCTTCTGGCGCGCGACGGCTTCAAGCGCTCGGACCGGATTGCGACGCTGGCGTGGAACAGCGCCAGGCATCTGGAGAGCTGGTACGGCATCATGGGCATGGGCGGCGTCTACCATACGCTCAACCCGCGGCTGTTCCCCGAGCAGATCGTCTGGATCATGAACCATGCCGAGGACCAGGCGCTGTTCGTCGACCTGACCTTCATGCCGCTGGTCGAAAAGATCGCCGGAGCGGTGAAGTCGCTGAAGAAGATCATCGTTCTGACCGACCAGGCGCACCTGCCGCCGACGGCGCTGCCGAATGTCGTCGCATACGAGGAATGGCTGGCCGGCGCCGATGGCGATTTCGCATGGGTCGACGTCGCCGAGGCGGACGCCTGCGGGATGTGCTACACGTCGGGCACCACCGGCGATCCGAAGGGCGTACTCTATTCGCACCGGTCAAACGTGCTGCATGCGATGATGGCCGCGATGCCGGACGCCATGGGTATCTCGTCGCGCGACGTGATCCTGCCGGTCGTGCCGATGTTCCACGCCAATGCCTGGGGTCTCGGCCAGAGCGGCCCGATGATCGGCGCCAAGCTCGTCATGCCCGGCGGCAAGATGGACGGCGCGTCGATCTATGAGTTGCTGGATACGGAGAAGGTAACCTTCTCGGCCGCCGTCCCGACCGTCTGGCTGATGCTCTTGCAGCATCTCGAGCAGAACGGCCTCAAGCTGCCATATCTCAGCAAGGTGGTGATCGGCGGCTCGGCCTGCCCGCGCGCCATCACCGAGAAATTCGAGAACATCTACGGCGTCCAGGTCATCCATGCCTGGGGCATGACGGAGATGAGCCCGCTGGGCAGCCTGGCGACGATGAAGCCGGAATATGGCGACCTGACCGGCGACGCCCTCCTCGACATCAAGCAGACCCAGGGCTACGCGCCATTCGGCGTCGAGATGAAGGTAACCAACGACGCCAACGAGGAACTGCCGTGGGACGGCAAGACGTTCGGCCGCCTCAAGGTGCGCGGCCCGGCTGTGGCAAAGGGCTACTATGGCGGCGCGGGCAAGGAGCAGTTCGACGCCGAGAACTGGTTCGACACCGGCGACGTCGCCCATATCAACGCCAATGGCTACATGCAGATCACCGACAGGGCGAAAGACGTGATCAAGTCGGGCGGCGAGTGGATCTCGACGATTGACCTGGAGAACCTTGCCGTTGGCCATCCCGACGTCGCCGAGGCCGCCGTGATCGGCATCGCGCATCCGAAATGGGATGAGCGGCCGCTCCTGGTGATCGTCCGCAAGCCGGGCAAGGAGCCGACCAAGGAAGCGATCCTCGACTATATGCGGCCGCGCTGCGCCAAGTGGTGGATGCCCGACGATGTGGCCTTCGTCGCGGAAATTCCGCACACGGCGACCGGCAAGATCCAGAAGACCACACTGCGCGAGCAGTTCAAGGACTACAAGCTGCCGGCGTAGCCGGCGACTACGCCGGCTCGAAGGGCCCGCATCACACGCGGGCCTTCCGGGGCGCGGCGGTTTCGCGCTATGTGACCGCGGTCAGCCGATCAGCGAGGACTTTGCCCTTCATGAACGCATTGGTGCAACGGCGCTCGTCGCGCGCGGCCCGTTGGTCGCGGCGTCTGGCGTTCTTTGCGGCGGTCCTGTTCGTCATGTCCGGTCTAGGCCATCGCTTCGGCCGCATCGACACGGTCTCGTTCCTGTGGCTGCTCGGCATCGTCGGCGCGCTCGGGATCGGAGCCTTGTGCGCTGCCGCATACGGCTTCGCCAGGCTCTGGGAGCGCGGCGAGAAGGCGGGCCGGGATTCGACTGCGGGCGGGCTGCTGGCTCTGGCCGTGCTGGCGCCCTTCATCCTCTCCGCGTGGCGCGTGATCGCCTATCCCGGCCTGACCGACATCTCGACCGACGTGGTCAGTCCGCCGGCGCTGACGATCGCGGCCAGAGAGCGGACCGGGGCGACGAACCCGGTCGAGCCGATGTCGCCCGAGGCGGCCGAACTGCAGCTGGCCGCCTATCCGGGCGTCATCGGACGCCGCTACGAGGTCGCGCCCGACCTTGTCCTCGGCGCGATCTTCAGCCTGGCGCGGGCATGGGGCTGGACGGTCCGGGGAACGCCGGAACTGGTCGAGGGGCAGAACGAACTGACGATCGAGATCGTCGCCTATACGTTCTTCCTCGGATTTCCGTCGGATGTGGCGATACGGCTCGTGGAGGAGGATGCATCGGTCTATGTCGACATGCGGTCGGCGTCCCGCTACGGCAGCCACGATCTCGGCGACAACGCGCGCCGCATCGAATCCTTCCTGCTGGCCTTGGATGCCGCGGTGAAGGCGGAGCCGGTCGCCGAGTAACGGTCAGGCCGGCCGGAACACGCCGTCGATCGCCACGTCGCTGTCCGCCACCGCGTCGCCGCGCGATGTGAGATCCTCAAGATGCGCCAGCACGGACAGGCCGGCCGCGCCGTGCAGAGCCGGGTTGGTGTCGCGGTAGATGGCGGCCACCATCTCCGGAATCGTCCGGTCGCCGGCCCGCAGGCGCTCGAGAATCGCCCGCTCGCGCATCTTGCGGTGGGCTTTCAGCCCGCGCAGGAAGGGCAGGGGCTTGCGCACCGGCCCGCCATGCCCCGGAAAGTAGATCCGGTCGTCGCGCGCCAGGAGTTTGTGCAGCGACGCCATGTAGTCGGCCATGGCGCCGTCGGGCGGCGCGACGATCGACGTCGCCCACGCCATGACGTGATCGGCCGAGAACAGGATTCCGGTATCCTCGAGGGCGAAGGCGAGGTGGTTGGCGGCATGGCCCGGCGTGAAGACGCCGCGGATCGACCAGCCGTCGCCCGCGACCGTCTGGTCGTCGGAAAGATGCAAATCGGGTGTGAAGTCGGTGTCGTTGCTGGCGTCGAGCGGGTTCAGCCCGCCGATGCCGAGCGGCCGCGCCGGCCGGTATGGGCCTTCGGCGACAATCAGCGCGCCGGTCGCCTGCTTCAGCCGCGCCGCCAGCGGCGAGTGGTCGCGATGCGTATGGCTGACGAAGATATGGCTGACCGGCCGGCCGGCGATGGTCGCCATAAGTGTCTCGAAATGCGCGCTGTCTTCGGGTCCGGGATCGATCACGGCGAGCGTTTCCGTGCCGACGACATAGGAATTCGTGCCGTGAAACGTGAACGGCCCGGGGTTGTTGACGGTGACCCGCAGCACGTTTTCGGCCACGGGAACAGCGGTCCCGTAGGCCGGCTCAAACGCGGTTTCGAACTCGAGGGACATGCGGAATCTTCCTGGGAACGGCGAGGCGGGCGCACTCGAAAGCGGTTGCCGCATATCATGGAAGCCAATATACCGAAACATGATTGAGGCGGTGTACGCCTCCGGTTCATCGAGGGAAACCAGAGAATGTCAAACGCCATCGCCATGCGCCCGCTCGTCTCGCTCGCCCTTCCGGAAAGCGGTGTCGCCCGCTTTGCCACGCAGGCGCTGCTGGTGGTCGGCGGCACGCTGCTCCTGACGATTTCGGCGAAGACCAAGGTCGTGCTCGGCCCGGTCGACCTGTCGATGCAGACGCTCGCCGTCCTGCTGATCGCGGCAACCTTCGGCTTCCGGCTGGGCCTCGCGACCCTGCTTCTCTACATGGCGGAAGGCGCGGCCGGTTTCCCGGTGTTCCAGAGCACGCCCGAGAAGGGCATCGGCCTCGCCTACATGATGGGCGGCACCGGCGGCTACCTGGCCGGCTTCGTCGCCATGGCGGCGATCGTCGGCTGGGCCGCCGACCGCGGCTTCGACCGCAACCCGTTCAAGCTGTTCGGCGCGATGCTGGTCGCGGAAGTGGTGATGATGGCCATGGGCTTCGCCTGGCTGGCCACGCTGATCGGCGCCGACAAGTCCTGGACCTTCGGCGTCGCGCCCTTCATCGTGCCGGACCTGATCAAGGTGGCGCTCGCCTCCGCGCTGGTGCCGGCGATCTGGTCGGCCTGGACGAGCCTCACCGCCGCGCGCAAGTAAAGCTCTCCGCCGGCGCGTTTCGGCGCGCCGGCCCCTTCGCCGCATTGCATGCGAAACGCTGACTCACTATAAGGCCGCCATCCTTCTGGCGGCACGCCGGATTGGGGCGTAGCCAAGCGGTAAGGCAGCGGTTTTTGGTACCGCCATCCCCTGGTTCGAATCCAGGCGCCCCAGCCAGCCACTCATGATTCGATGATATCAAAAACTTATGAGAATGAGGCCTGCTCTGTGTAGGGCAGTTGTTTAGGTATCCTAGAATTATCGGGTGACCTTGAAGCGTCAATTCTCTGGTAGCGCAGGCGCTGGGCCGTTGCTCGCACCGCGTGCTGCTCGCCCAGGCACGGCACTCCTGATTCGAGCGATCTTCTCGGCTGTCTCCTGAGCGCGCCTGGGCTCAACAAAGGCTTTGAAGATGAACCCCTCAAGGATGCGCATAAGGACATCGAGTTCTTCGCCTGGGAGCCTCAGACCCCGGTGCGCCGATGCGCTGCCTGCATCAACCAAGACGGCGAGATGCTCTTTATCACCTGCGCTAACCAGCCCCGCCGCCACGAGATGATCCAGCTTCGCTGCAAAAGACAGGTCCGGATTGACGTTTAGCTTCTCGGCGACAATATCGAACGTTGTGCGCAGACCAATGCCGGCCAGGACGTTCAAGTTGTTGTCGAGTGCGCTGTATAGTTCATTTAGCGCGCCGACGATGGGAGCAGTAGCCAGGTTGGAGCCAATCAAGCCTACCGAGGAGAACCATTCCGGCCTTTCTTGCCTAGATCGTGCGGGCCAAGTTCTGATTGTCTCGGCATGACTTTGCGTCCACTCTCCATTCTCATCCTGCTCATGATCGATATCTTCGGAGTTGGTTGAGACAGATTGCGCGAAGATGTTGTCACATCCTCGGCAGACCAGGAGATACCAATCTTGATGCCAGGAATACTCCCAACGGTTTTCTCCCTCAGCGTGATGACCGGCAATGCTGCAATTGCGCTCGCCGCCGCACTTTGAGCAATAGGCCTTCATCACCTGGTCGATCTTATCGCTGGGCAAATTCTTACCTTCCGTTCGGCCGACGAGGCTTTGAGTATGTTCTCACCCAATTCAGATCGTAGCCCTTAGTTTCAAGATTCGAAATCGGCGATGGCGAAACCGACGATGGGTGATTTCCTCGGGCGAGGGAGCGTCGCACGCGTTCTGTAAACATCGCTACGTCGAGGAAGTAGTTGGGGAACGCTTCCCGTAGATTACCTAGACGATCCACTTCAACTAGGACTGCATTAACGTCACCCCCGCGCTTCTCCGCAGAGGAATAGCTGTCCGTCGCGCGCATGATTGCGCCGAAGGTCTGCACGGTGACCCTACGGCGCTTGTTGTCGAACTCAATCAAGAAGAATTTCGCGTGCCGATCTCGTATCGACTCGACAACGTCAAATGCATCATTGAGGTTGGAAAGGAAATCGCTGGCGGCAAGCTTTTGCTCTAGCGCTGCAAGTTCGTCTCTCCGAGCGTCGATGCTCTCGGGGGTGTTTGGTACATTTGGTGTGCCTTCCTCGTAGGCGAACTCTGCCCCCATAAGTGCGAAGAACCGGAGCCAGTCAGGATCTCCTTCGCCCGACTTAAGTTCTTCATTGCGAACTAGACCGACAGCCTCTACTGCAGTTGCCCAGGCGTGCTGTAGTCTTGTCCGTAGCTGCAGTTCTATCTGCCGGCCCCTGAAACGGTCGCCTTCGATGCCGAAGCGCAAGATGAAATGGTGGCCGCGATAGCCACTTTCGCGAGGCATGTCGATGTAACTTCGATCTCCTCGCATCTCATACTCGGTGCCCCCTTCCCGATAGAGACGGATCAAATCCTCCAGTTCCGCAAAATTGTTCATGATCGCGCGGCAGCCGGCGAGATCCTGCATCTGATAAAGCTTGGTAGTCGATTTTGACAGCTTACGTCGGATCGACTTCATTCTCTTAATTCGGGCGGACGTAATGCCCTTCTTGCGGTCCTTACGCACGTTGCCAATTAGCTCTTGTCGAATGGCACGCATTGGCCATGCATGTGAATCACGCCAACTATAGGCGACTTTAAAGAGGTCAACATATTCGTTGTGCCGCGTCGGCTCCCAAATGATCGGTCCCGAAAGAGCTTCTCCAACTCTCTCGAGATCTTTCGCGGAGTAGTCGTATAGAGGGTATCCAGCCACGGGTGCTCACGACTTCGAATCATCGCAACATGATAGCTCCAAATGAAATCAAACAAGTAGACGCGTCGTGACCGTTCAGGCAGTCTTATTCTGCGGCCATATACTGCTGCGGAGGACAAAATCTCGCCGCATGCTCCTCTAGGTCGGTGATGCCCGTCGGAGGAAGGCGAGCCAATCAGCCCGGACGCCCTGCCGCTCAAGATCGTCGAAATCTTCACACGATCGCGCCCCGGTAAGCTGGCGCGCGCGCAAATCTGCGCCGCGCTGCCATGTTCCCCTGTATGGACGCCGACTGAACCTTTTGCGTCTGTCGATTTGTCGTCCGGACGGAAGGACCGACGGACCGCCGACGCGACAGTTGGCCGGAGCAGTTCATCGAAATCACACGGTTGCCTTTCCCTTGCGTCACTGGGATACTCCGTCCCGGGGGAGGTCATCAGTCAAGGAGAACTGCAATGCGGTTTCGAACATTTGTGCTCACGATATTATTGAGTGTTTGTTTTTCGCCCGGCGTGAATGCGCAGTCGCTGGGCAACGCACAGCCAGGTCTGAACGCCAAGTCGCCCGAAGCAGTCGCACCACAGGGTTCCGGCGGTGTTGCGCTGGGCGGTTCGGCCCAGTTGTTCGCCGTCATCAATTCGGACGGCACGATCGCCCGGGACAAGGGCGCAACTTTGGCGGTCAAACAGTCGACCGGCAGCTACCGTGTCCTGTTCGCCCGCAACATCAGGGCGTGCGTGTTCTCCGCCATCCTGGGCAACGCGGGTGGAAATTTCCCGCCCGCTGGCTTCATTTCCGTCGCCTGGTCAGATGCGGCCGTTGAGGGGGTCTATGTCGAGACGCGAAACACGAGCGGTGCCCTGGCCGACGCGTCATTCCATCTCCTCGTCATTTGCTAGAAGGGATACGGACATGAGATTCTCGCACATTGCAGCAGCGGGCTTCGTTGCTCTGACCCTTTCGTCGGTCCCCGCAGTGACCCAGTCGAATGCGCCTCCGGGCGCAAGCCAACTCACCCCGGTGTCGCCCATGGGCGGCGGCGGCTCCAATCTCGGCTCCTCGCAGATGTTCGCCGTCGTGAACGCGAACGGGTCCATCGCCCGCGGCAAAGGGGAAGGCGCCGTCGCGCGAACAAGCGTCGGCGTCTACCGCATCGGTTTCCTGCGCAACCTGATGCAATGCGGCTACGTCGCCAGCGTCGGCGGCACAAGCACCGAACTGGCGACCGGCATAGCAAACGTCACCAGACTGGTGGGACAGAGCGGCGTGCTGATCGTTCGCACATTCTCGCTCACCGGAGACGCGGCCGACCGGCCTTTCCATCTCTACGTCGATTGCTGATCGAGGACTGACCCATGCCCGCCGGGGAAACCCGGCGGGCGTTCGACTTCCGCCCGACGATGCTCGACGACCGCGTCGAGACGCGCCCGAGCCCTGAATTGCTTTTGCGCCACGAATTGCTATAGGGCGCCAATGCTGACACGTGACGCCCGCGCAATGAACGCATGCCGGAAGCCTTGAAGGGATGACCGTGCAAGGTTCGGTGGCGGTGCTGGCGTGCATCTACAATGGCGAGCCGTTTCTGGCCGAGCAGCTCGAATCGCTGGCGGCGCAGACCTATCCGGACATCGACCTGATCCTGTCCGACGACGGCTCCACCGACGGGTCGCGCGAGCGGCTGGCGACGTTCGGTTCGAGCTGGCGCAAGGGCAGGTTCGAGATCGTCCAGGGCCCGGGCAAGGGTTTCGCCGAGAATTTCCGGTCGCAGATCGTGAACGAGGCGATCGAGGCGGACTATTTCGCATTCTGCGACCAGGACGACATCTGGGCGCCGGAGAAGCTGGCGACGGCGGTTGACTGGCTGGCGCGGCAGGCGCCGGACCGGCCGGCGCTCTATTGCTCCCGCACCCGGATCGTCGACAATTCCGGCAGACCGGTGGCCTATTCCCCCCTGTTCACCGCGCCGCCCAGTTTCCGCAACGCCATCGTGCAAAGCATCGCCGGCGGCAACACGATGGTGATGAACGCCGCCGCCCGCCGGCTGATGGCCGAGGCGTCAAGGCGGGCGGGTTTCGTCAGCCATGACTGGTGGTGCTACATGATGGTGACCGGGGCAGGGGGCGCGATGCGCTATGACCCGGTGCCGCAGATCGGCTATCGCCAGCACGAGGGCAACCTCGTCGGCTCGAACGATTCGATCCTGTCGCGCCTAGGCCGGTCGACCTTCCTGCTGCGCGGCGGATTCTCGGCCTGGACCGACCGCAACATCGCCGGGTTGCGCGCCTGCGAGGACCTGCTGACCGAGGATGCGCGGCGCGTGCTCGACCGGTTCGACAGGCTGCGGCGCATGTTCCTGCCGCGCCGGCTGGTCGAACTTTACCGGTCGGGCCTGCACAGGCAGACGCGGGCCGGCCAGATCAGCCTCTATATCGCCTCGGCGATCAACAGACTCTGACGCGCGCGCACGTCGATAGAAATTCCGCATCCGGGTGTGGATCGTGATCCGCAGACCTGCCGCCGGCTGCGCCAACCCATTGGCCTGCAACGCGAAAGCCGAGCATGGCTGAAGCCTGCCGAAAAAACGGCGGGCAAATTCGATCAACGTCCCCCGCGGGTTCGGCGACACTGCGTCGACCGAACCCGAGCGAGGACGCCATGGCCGACCAGACACCCACCCTGAACCTGCCCTACATCATGCCTTCCCAGGCGCAGAAGCACGTCACCCACAACCAGTCGCTCGAAATCCTCGACGCGGTCGTGCAGCTCTCGGTTCTCGACGCGGACACCGGTGCACCGCCGTCGACGCCATCCGAGGGCGACAGGCACATCGTCGGGCCGGCACCGACGGGCGCCTGGGCCGGGCACGAGTCGGAGATCGCGGTGGCGCGGCCCGGCGGCTGGGCCTTCGTCGCGCCGTTGGCCGGCTGGCTGGCCTGGGTTCAGGACACAGGCCGGCTTCTGGTCTTCGACGGCGGCGACTGGATTTCCCCGGTTGACGGCGCGGTCAACCCGACCCCGCTGGTCGGGGTCAACACCGCCGCCGACCCGACCAACCGGCTGGCGATCGCCAGCGAGGCCAGCCTGTTCAGTCACGACGGCGACGACCACCGGCTGAAGATCAACAAGGCGGCGGCGGGCGACACCGCGTCGATCCTGTTCCAGACCGGCTACTCGGGACGGGCCGAGTTCGGTCTTGCGGGCGACGACAACTGGCGGCTGAAGACGAGCGGCGACGGGGCGTCCTGGGCGGAGGCGGTTCGCGCGGACGCCGCCGGGCATGTCAGTTTCCCGTCGGGCGTCGTCCACGCGCCGACTGGAGCGGCGCTGCGCGGACTGATCTTCACGCCAGGCGGCGACGGGCAGATCTCGATCTACCGCAACGACACCGGGCGGCCGCAGAATCCGCGCACGGCGACGCTTTCGGCTGTGGCTAGCGATGTCGTCACCTTCACGACCAATGCGGCGAACCTGTTCTTCCACGCTTTCATGCGCGGCGTCTCCCTGGTGCGGATCTGGAACCTGACGCGGTCGCCGCAGCAGCCGGCCTGGGTCAAATGGGATCCCGCCGTCAATCAGGTGCAGGTGACCAACGCGTCGGACGTCTCGGGCTGGATCGCCGGCGACACGATCCAGCTCGGCGATCCGACGGGCGTGACGCCCGTCCGCTCGATCGCCATCGACATCTCGCCGATGATGCAGAACGTGCTGGGGACCGTGTTCGCTCAGTCCGGGATCGTGCTGAAGGCGGCCGCAAGCGGGACGACGGCGGTTGGGCTGTTCGTGTCGGCGACGGGGGCGAGCGGGTCATTCTCCGGCATCAACAGCGCGACGACCGGGCTGCTGAGCAACGAGACGGTGATCGTCCCGTGCAGCGTGGCGTCGCCGGTCTCGGCCTCCAACCTGCTGTTCCTGCGCGAGGATGGCGACATGGGAACCGCGCTGGGCGTCTGTCTGCTCAGCGTCGTCGGGCTCTTTGCCTGATGGTCAGGTTTCCAGGACGATGTCCGGCGCGCGCAGCACCACGCCGGTCAGATGCTTCGCGATGTCGTCGGCACTCGGCAGGAGCGAGCGCTCGTGCGCCATCAGGTACCAGACCTGGCGCGGGTGGAACCAGGGGATGCGGACGATGTCCAGGCCCGCGCCGTGGGCGAAGCCAGTGATGGACGCGTCCGTGTAGAGGACGCATTCGGGATAGACCCACTCATCGCCCTTGTGGTCCTCGGATGGCTTGGCCGTGGGAATGAAGGTCGCGAGGATCAGACCGTCCGGCCTCAGCACGGACTTGAACCCGGCCAGGCATTTCTCCACCTGGGCGCGGCCGGTGTGCGAGAAGATCGACTGCGCAACGATGAAATCGAAGGTTTCGCCGAAAACGCTGCTGTCGAACCGGTCGTTGTAGTTGAACCGGCATTCCTTGCGGCGAACGGTCGCCTCACCGATCTCGTTCTTGATCCCCTCTTCGACAAGCCAGGAATTCGGCTCGATGCCGAAGTAGCAGCCCTTGTCGAGATAGGGGATGAGCAGCCGCCCGGCGCGAAGGCTGCCGCAGCCGAAGTCCAGGAACTTGTGATTCTCGCGCAGGCCCAGGCTGCATGCCAGGCGAAACTGGGTCGCGCCCATGAAGTCGAACTGGTGTGGCGGCCCGATATAGGATGAGTAGTGCTCCGGCGAGCCGGGGGGCAGCTTGCTCGCGTCCTTGCGGCTCGTGAACTGACTTCGTGCCACCGCGCCGCCCGTCTCCTGAAGTTGAAGCTGCCTGCCTGGGACTACTGCAACAAGATTCGCCGAGGCAGGTCAGCGACCATCCCGCTCATAGCAGGCGGGCCACCACCCGATCAACGCTGGACTGCCAGTCGGGCGCTGTCCAGCCAAAAGTTGCGGCCAGCTTTTCCGTCGACAGGCGCGAGTTGGCCGGGCGCCGCGCCTTTGTCGGAAAGTCAGCGGTCGTGATGTCCCGCACAGGCTTGGACGGTCCGCCTCGCTGCCGGCTGCTGTCCATGACCTGGCGGGCAAAGCCGCTCCAGTTTGTTGTGCCCGAGCCCGCAAGGTGAAAGATGCCGTAGCCACGGTCTCCGACCGCGGGGAGCGCTGACGCGACATGAAGCACGGCATCCGCGATGTCGAGCGCCGACGTGGGATTGCCGAACTGGTCGGCCACGATCGTCAGTTCGTCCCGTTCGCGCGCCAGGCGCAGCATCGTCTTGACGAAGTTGTTGCCGAAAGGGCTGTAGACCCAGGCCGTGCGCAGGATGACATGGCGTGGATTGGCCGCGGCGACCGCCTGTTCCCCGGCAAGCTTCGACGCGCCGTAGGCGCCCATCGGGTTGGTCGGGTCGGTCTCGACATAGGGACCGGCCTTGCTGCCATCGAACACATAGTCGGTCGACAGGTGAATGACCGGAATGCCGAGGCTCGCAGCGGCAGCGGATGCCGCGCCGGCGCCATCGCAATTGATCGACTGCGCGAGCGCCGGCTCGTCCTCCGCCCTGTCAACCGCCGTATAGGCAGCGGCCGAAACGATCAGGTCGGGCCGGACAGCCGCAAGGGCAGGGCCGACGCTGCCTGGGTCCGCGAGGTCGAGCGCCGGTCGGCCGACCAGAACGACCTCGATGCCGTCATGCCCGCGCGCGCGCTCGGCCAGGCATTGAGCGACCTGACCCTCGCGGCCGGTGACAGCGATCCTCACTCCGCGGCCTTCTTGGATTCGCCGAGGCGCTGGCCCGCGTATTTCTCCGCGCGGATCGGACCCCACCACCATTCATTGGCGAGATACCAGTCGATCGTGCGGGCGAGACCGCTCTGGAAAGTCTCCTGCGGTTCCCAGCCGAGTTCGCGCTTGATCTTCGAAGCATCGATGGCGTAGCGGCGATCGTGGCCCGGCCGGTCGGTGACGAAGGTGATCAGGTCGCGGTAGCTGCGGCCTTTCGAGCGCGGCTTCTTCTTGTCGAGGATGCCGCAGATCGTCTCGACGACCGAGAGGTTGGTGCGCTCCGAGTTGCCGCCGACATTGTAGCTTTCGCCATTGGCGCCCTTCGTGGCGATGGTTGCGAGCGCCCGGGCATGATCCTCGACATAGAGCCAGTCGCGCACGTTCTCGCCCTTGCCGTAGATCGGCAGCGGCTTCTCGTCGAGCGCGTTGAGGATGACGAGCGGGATCAGCTTCTCGGGGAAGTGGAACGGTCCGTAATTGTTCGAGCAGTTGGACAGCACCACCGGCAGCCCGTAGGTCTCGTGCCACGCCCGCACCAGATGGTCTGACGCGGCCTTCGACGCGGAATAGGGCGAGGACGGCGCGTAGGGCGTCTCTTCGGTAAAGATGCCGCTGTCGAAGGGCAGGTCGCCAAACACTTCGTCGGTCGAGATGTGGTGGAAGCGGAAGCGTTCCTTCCGCTCAGCCGGCAGGCCCCGATAGTATTCGAGCGCGGCGTTCAGCATCCGGAACGTGCCGATGATGTTGGTCTCGATGAAGGCCGCCGGCCCGTCGATCGAGCGGTCGACATGGCTTTCGGCGGCGAGATGCATGACGACGTCGATCTCGTCGCGCTTCAGGATCGCTAGGATCGAGGCGTCGTCGCAGACATCCGCCTGCTCGAAGCGGTAATTGTGCTGGTTCTCGATCGCCCGCAGCGACGCCAGGTTGCCGGCATAGGTCAGCTTGTCGACATTGGTGACATTGTTGGACAGGTCGGACGAGATGTGCCGGCAGACCGCCGATCCGATGAAGCCGGCGCCGCCGGTGATCAGGAAATTCATGTCGCTACCTCACCTCAATCGAAGACGTCCGCCGTCTCGAACGGCGGCGCGTCGCGGTCCTTTGCCGACAGGACATTTCCTCCGGGAAAGCTCGGCCATTCGACCCCAATCGCCGGATCGTCGAACCGCATGGAGCGATCGTGCTCCCTGGAGTAGAGCGCGGTGACCTTGTACAGCACCTCGGTGTCCGGAACGAGCGTGACGAAGCCGTGCGCAAAACCCTTTGGCACGAGGATCTGGTTCCACTTCGCCGCCGAGACTTCCAGCGAGACCCACTTGCCGAAGGTTGGCGAGGACCGGCGGATATCGACGGCCACGTCCAGGATGGCGCCCTTCACCACCCGCACCAGCTTGTCCTGCGCGAAAGGCGGCAATTGGTAATGCAGGCCGCGCAACACGCCGGCCGCCGCCGAGTAGGAATGATTGTCCTGGATGAACACGAGGTCGATGCCGGCGGCGTCCTTCAGGGATGCCGCGTTGTAGACCTCCGAAAAGAAGCCGCGGTCGTCGCCATGCTTGACCGGGCTGATCTCGACGACGCCTTCGAGACCGAGAGGAGTGACCTTCAACATCAGGCTTCCGTGATTTCCGCGACGCGCCGCCGAAGGTAGCTGGCATACTCGTTCTTGCCGAGTTTCGCGGCGCGTTCAAGCACGCGGGCCGGCTCCAGCCAGCCTTTCTCAACGCCAATCTCCTCGGGGCAGGCGATCTTGATGCCCTGGCGGTGCTCGATGGTGCGGACAAAGGACGAAGCTTCGTGCAGGCTGTCATGCGTGCCGGTGTCGAGCCAGGCATAGCCGCGGCCGAGCTGGTGCACGTGCAGCGTGCCGCGCTCGAGATAGACATTGTTGACGGTCGTGATTTCGAGTTCGCCGCGCGCCGACGGCTTGATCGACCGGGCGATCTCGACGACGTCGCTGTCGTAGAAATACAGGCCGGTCACCGCCCAGTTCGACTTCGGCTTTTCGGGCTTCTCCTCGATGGTGAGCGCCTGGCCGGTCTCCTTGTCGAACGAAACGACGCCATAGCGCTGCGGATCGTCGACATGGTAGGCGAAGACCGATGCGCCGCCGGTGCGCGCCGCGGCCTGCTGGCAGATTGTGGACAGGCCTTCGCCGAAATAGATGTTGTCGCCAAGGATCATCGCGACATTGCTGTCGCCGACGAAATCCGCGCCGATGATGAAGGCTTCCGCCAGGCCGTTCGGCTGCGGCTGCTCGGCGTAGGAGATCGAGATGCCGAACTCGCCGCCGTCTCCGAGCAGGTCGCGGAACACCGGCAGGTCGCGCGGCGTCGAGATGACCAAGATGTCCCGGATGCCGGCGAGCATCAGGACGCTCAGCGGATAGTAGATCATCGGCTTGTCGTAGATCGGCAATATCTGCTTCGACACCGCGAGCGTCAGCGGATAAAGCCGCGTGCCGCTGCCACCAGCAAGAATAATGCCTTTCATGGATATCACTCTGCGATTGGAGACAATTTCTTTTCGCCGGCAGCGCCGCAAGCCGACGCCGACTATCACGTTGACGCTTGGACAGTCCATAACGATTTGTGACGGCCTGCCGACGAACGGGAGCCGCTCATCGTCGCAGGCGCCCTCCGACAGCCTCGCGCAAGTCTGCATCGGTATGCTCGCACCGATTGTCACTCTCTGCGAGGAGCTGCCGCGATGAGCATTTTCACCACGATGCGCGCGGGCGTTTCGGTCCTGCCGCCACCCGCCAGCCGGCTTCCGACAGTCGATGGTGGCGGGAGCAACGGCTTTTCGTCACTGGTCAACGGCCGCATGCCCGCGCCGACCGACGGTCAGCCAGCGCGCCTGTCGATCTACAGCGCCATCTCCGCTGAGACGCTCGGGCTGCTGACCAACGGCTTGTCCAACGGTACGGGTGACGTCGGGAACGGGCTTCCCACAGGCGGCGGCGACGTCGGAAACGGGCTTGTCGGAGACGGCGATGGCACTGGCGGACCCGCCGGAGACGTCACGAACGCGCTGCCTTTCGCCGGAGCGGCGGACGGCCACACATCCGACGACGATGTCGGTGGCGGCGACCTGTCCAATGGCCTGCCGAAGATCGACCTCCTGAACAGGGAAATCGGCAGCCCGATCAGCGAGATCGGCGAGGGCACCGTGACCAACGAGCTGCCGCGCGTCGACGTCTGATCCGCGTGAGGGGGCCGGCCCCGGCGCCGGTCAGAGGATGCGGGCGAGCGCCGTCGCGGTGACGCTCCTGCCCGATATGCTGCGCCCGATCGTGACCCGCACCAGCTTCGGCAAGGTCTCGTCGCTGTCCCAGGTGCTGCTGAAACTGCTTCCGTCGGCCGAATAGCTGAAGGCCAGCGTGTCGAAATTCTCCAGGATCACGACATTCACCTTCGATTCCTCGTCGGGTTCGCCCGGCCGGCGCAAGGTGAGCGTCTGGACGAGCCGCGCCGGCCCGGTCTCGCGGTCGATGTAGATGCGGATGTCCCTGAGCGCCAGAGAGTAGAAGCCTTGCCGCGTGACGGCGGCGAAGCGGACTTCGGTGGGCTTGCCGTCGAGCATCTTGCGCCCGTCTTCCTCTTGCCCGGGAAGCGGAGCCTTCCTGGCGGCGGCGAAGGTCCGTTCGAGATGCGATGCCGCGCCGGTCAGTTCCGCCCTGGCGGTCACCTGCTCGCGGAGGTTCGCGACGGATCGCAACTGGCCGAACACCCCGGCCATCAGGCCGGCCATGACGGCCACGACCGATAGCGCGACGAGAATCTCGATCAGCACGAAACCCTGGTTTGCGGCCTGGCCGGTGCGTGTCACGGCGTCGTCTCCGGCGCGTGGCTGTGAAACGTCTGATAGGTGAAGCGCGGACCGTCGCGGCCGCGCGGCCAGATCGTCGCGGTGACCGCGAGCAAGGGCCGCGAATGATCGTCGCGGATGGCGCGCGTCGTCGCCTGCCACAACTCGCCGTCGCCGAGCTGGCCGCTGAACGTTCCCTCGTCCTTGAAGTCCGGGAATTCGTTGGCGACGATCGTATCCAGGGCGACGCTGGCGACCTGCATGTCGCCGGCGCGGACGAGTGTCCGCGCGCTCTGCGATACGGTCTGGAGAGTGACCGCCAGCGCGATCGACAGGATCGTGAACGCGATGATCGTCTCGAGCAGCGCGAAGCCTTCGTCCTGGCGCGGGGCCTCGGCCGTCATGGCGCGTCGACCGCCTTGAGCCGCGGCACGCCGGTCAGCCAGTTGACTTCGATCCGCGCCTGGCCCGAACGTGCGTCCGACAGCACGATCTCGGCGCCGGAAGAACTGCCGTCCGGCCGGAACACGAGGAAATAGGTCGAGCCGTCACCCGAAACGAAATCGGCGCCGACGATCATCCGCATCGTCTGGCCCTCGGGCAGGCGCACCGGCGCTGCGGTGCTGGGATAGGTGTAGCGGCTGTTGGCCGCGTCGATCGCCACGAGCGCGTTGCCACCCTTGAGAATCGCGTCGCTGCGGGCCTGGAACAGCAGCGACTGCATCGCCTGCGCCGATTCCAGCGCTGTCGTGCGGTTCTCTCGGCGCACCATCGTGGAGCCGATCGAACCCATCACCATCGCGATCATGACCATGGCGACGAGGAACTCGATCAGGGTAAACCCCGCCTCGTCCTGCCGCCCATCGGCGGTTCCGGCTGCCTGCCGCGTCATCGGATGGCGATCTCGTTGATGCTGAGCAGTGTCGTCATGACGGAGATCACGAGGCTGCCGACGAGGCCGCCCAGGATGATCGTCATTGCGGGGGTCAAGAGAGCCAGCGCCCGCGAGATGTTGCGCTGGATCTGCGCCTGCGTCATCGCGCCGGAACGGCCCATCATCGTGGCGAGGTTGTTGGATTCCTCGCCGAGGCGGATCAGCGACAGGACAGGGTCGGGAAAGGCATCCGACGACTTGAGCGCCTGCCAGAGCGGCTCGCCCGAGGCGACGCGCTGCCGGGCCAGCATCAGCTTCGACTTGTGGTGCGCCGAGGATGCCGTGCTGGCGGCAAGGCTCATCGCGTCCAACATCGGCACGCCGTTGCCGAGCAGCAGCGACATGGTGCTGAGATAGCGCTCGCGGGTGGTGCTGCGGATCAGCCCCGAGACGCCCGGAATGCGTCCCGCGATGTCGACAAGACGCGCCTTTGTCGCGGGCCGTCGCATGAACATGGTCAAAAGCAGGATGCCGCCGGCGAGCGCGGCGACGAGGATCATGCCGTACTGGCTGATGACCGCGCCGAAGCCGCCGAGCGCGCGGACGATGAAGGGCGACTCGGCGCCCGCGTTGGAAAAGATCGGCTCAAGCGCCGGCACCAGATAGAGCGACAGCACCAGAAGCGCGCCGACCATGATGAGCAGCAGGAAGGCCGGATAGATCATCGCCTCGGTGATTTCGGAGCGGCGCTTCGCCCGCATCGTGTGGTTCTTGGCCAGTTCCGAGACGACGATGTCGAGCCGGCCGCTGCTCTCGCCGCTGGCGACCAGCGCGACGACATCCTCCGGCATGTTCGGCTGGCTGGAAAAGGCCTCGGCGACCGACTTGCCCTCGGTGATCTGCGAATGGATCGCCTGGATATGCGCCTTCTGCGCCTTGTTGGTCTCGGCGTCGGCCACGGCCTTGAGGGCGATGTCGATGTTGAAGCCCGAGCCGATGATGACCGCAAGTTCGCTCAGGAAATGCGTGAGATCGAGTTTGGGCCTGAAAATGTCGAAGATCGAGCCGCCGGCCTTGGCAGCGGTTGCCTCGCCGTCGGCGGCCTTGATCTCGTAGGGGATCTTGCCCGATTGCGACAATTGTCGCACGGCGTCCGCGGTGTCGACGGCCATGACGTAGCCGGTGTCGAGCCCGCCCGACTTGCCATAGGCGCGAAACTTGAAGCGCGTGGCCTTCATGCCGCCCCCAAGGCGATCGCAAGCCACTCACAACCGATGCGGCGCCTGGTCACGAAGCTGTTTCCTCTTCAGGCTCGGCCACAAGATCCATGTTCAGCACGCGCTGGACCTCCTCGCGCGTGGTGATGCCCTGCGCCACCAGCCCGGCCGCCTGAACGGGCATGGACACAAGACCGTTGGCGATGGCGTGGGCCTGCAGCTGCTCCTCGCCGACGCCGCGGCTGATCATGGCGCCCAGTTCCTGCGTCACTTCCAGGATCTCGAACGTGACCGTGCGTCCTGCAAAGCCGCTGCCGCGGCAGCGTTCGCAGGGCGTGTTGTGGCCGTCCGCACGATGCGACGCGCCGTGGCACTTCGGGCAGAGCTTGCGCACCAGCCGCTGCGCGATCACGGCGCGGATCGTGGCGCCGATCAGGAAGCCGTCGACGCCCATGTCCAGCAGGCGGGTGAGCGCGCCGGCGGCGCTGTTGGTGTGCAGCGTCGAGAACACGAGGTGCCCGGTCAGCGCCGCCTGGATGGCGATCTGCGCCGTCTCGGAATCGCGGATTTCGCCGATCAGGATGACGTCCGGGTCCTGGCGGAGGACGGAGCGGAGCGCGCGGGCGAAGGTGAGGTCAATCGCCGGATCGACCTGGAGCTGGGTGATGCCGTCAAGCCGGTATTCGACCGGATCCTCGACGGTGAAGATCTTCACCTCGTCCGGATCGCGCTCCTTGAGCAGCGAATAGAGCGTCGTCGTCTTGCCGGAGCCGGTCGGGCCGGTGATCAGCACGATGCCGTTGGAGATGTGCGCGAGGTCGCGGAACTTCGCGATCGCCTTGCGGTCGAAGCCGAGCGCGTCGAGGCTGAGCGCGACGCCCGACTTGTCGAGGATGCGCAGCACGAAGGTCTCGCCGTGCACCGAGGGCAGCACGGAGACGCGCATGTCGATCTCCTGGCCGCGCACCGTGACGCGCATGCGCCCGTCCTGCGGCAGCCGGCGCTCGGCGATGTTCAGCCGCGACAGGATCTTGATGCGGGTCGCGATGCCCGGATGCATCGTCTTCGGCGCGGTGTCGGCGATGACGAGCAGGCCGTCGCAGCGGAAGCGGATCTGCAGATGGTCGATCGTCGGCTCGACATGGATGTCGGTCGCGCCCCGGTCGACCGCCTGCTGGATGATCTGGGCGACGAAGCGGATGACGGGCGCCTCGCGGGCATAGTCGCGCAGCCGCTCGATGTCGTCGGTGTCGGCGCCGATGTCGTCGGGCATCATGGAGACCGAATCGACGGCGTCGACCTTGTTCTCCTTGAGCTGCCGGATGTGATCGGCGATCGCCGAGCGCGGGAAGATGCGCAGTTCCGGCTCGCAGTCGAACTGGTAGCTCAGGACGTCGAGCGGCGCGCGGGCGAAGGGATCGGCGACCCCGACCACGAGCCTGTCCTGCGACAGCTCGATCGGCAGCACGTGGTTGGCTTCGAGGAAGTTGAGGCCAACAGAGCGGACGAGCGAAATGTCGATCTCGTCCGGAACGCCGGGCAGCACAGGCACGTCGAGGAAGGACGACAGGTGCTGCGCAAGGTCGGCTTCGCGCAGCAGGCCAAGCTCGATCAGGACAGTGTCGGCCGGATGATCCGTAGACGCATGGGCGTTGCGCGCGCGCTTCACCGATTCCGCCGTCAGGATCTTGCGGTCGCCAAGAAACGACAGGAAGTCGGAGAACGCCGTGTCTTGCGCAAGGTTCATCGGCCAAATGTCCTGTTCATCTTGCCCTATTCCACGTTCGACAGCAGGGCCGTCGCGACGCCTTCGCCGAGCAGCATATCGCATTCGACCGCGCCAGCGAAGCTGCTCCCACCTTCGGCCTGGAACTCGGGGTTGCCGGTCCGCTCGAGGATTTCGTAGTCGCCGCCCTCGTTCTCGCTCGCCGCGACGATCGCGCCGGCATAGCCCGACATGGCGGCGTTGGCGGCTCTCACCTGGATGTCGATGCGGTAGGTCTTCGGTCCTTCCGGCACCTGCGCGAGGATGAACGGGTAGCGCGGCGTCGGCGCCGGCGGCAGGACCCGGGCGAGCCGGGTGGAAATGCGCGGGCCGACGATGGTCTCGGTCGTGTTCTGCAGCGAGAAGACCTCGTTGATCGCCTGCACGGGTTTCCCCTTGAAGCCCTCGAAATCGTAGAGTTCCTCGACCGCCTCGAACGGCTTGAGCTTCATGCCGCCGGCCACCAGATCATCGCGTCCTGGGGCCTGCATCGGGCCCAGTCCAGGCGCAAGCGCCTGGCCGGGCGGGGTGCGGAAGGCGACCGTCGCCTCCGCCATGTCGCTCGCGGTGCTTGCCGGGAACTCAAGCGCCGCAAACCCGGCGGTCAGGAGCTCGACCGGCGCGTTGTTGATGCCGACCAGCCCCGCCTGGTCCTGGATGCGCGCCTCGATGAGGTAGCGCGCGTTCTGGCAGCGCAGCGGCGTCGAGTTGAACTTGAGCGCCTCGTTGCGCGGTTCGAGCGGCGAAGCAGCGAGCTGGCGCGCCATCACGGCGAGAAGACCGTCGGCAATCGCTTCCAGCCGATCCTGCTGCAGCTTGTTCGACGAGACCAGGAATTCGGTCCGGGCGCCAAGCACCAGCGGTGCGACGATCGCCGTGATCGCGAGCAGGAACAGCAGCACCATCACGAGCGCGAACCCGGCCTGTCCCTCCTCCCGCCTGCCGGCGGGAACATCATTCGTGTTCATTGGCCGGCGCTGGTTTCGGGATACAGCTCGAACGAAACTTCCTGCTCGCCGCGCGCGACGACCACCGACTGCGCGCTGATCCGCGTGACCGTCCAGCCGTCAAGGTCGTCGCCGACGATGTACCATTCCGGTTCCGGCGCGACGGAGAGCTGCATCAGCGCTTTCAGGTCGGTCCCGCCGCTTGCGCTGACGCCGACCAGCTTCGCCTGCGGCGGCTCGATGATCTCGACGGGAGCGACCTGCTCGGTCGGAGCTTCGACCTGTTCAGTGGGATCGGGCGGCGGGGGCTGCCAGGGCCGGCGGTCTTTCGAGAAGAGCGGCCGGGAATAGGCCTGAACCGGGCTGAGATCCGAGAAGTCGAGCACTTCTCCCAGTTGCGGGGTCGCTGGAAGATCGGCCGCCGTGCGCTGCTGCTTGATCGGCATCGTGCTGACGGGGTCTGTCGCCAGATACCAGGCGGCCGGCCACACCGCCAGATTGGCGGCGATGACCGCGAGCAGGGCGACCGAGGTTCTCACTGCGTCGCTCCGGCGGGCTTGGCGGCCGCGGGAGCAGCGGCGGCAAGCGGCGGCAGCGCGCCGTAGAACTGGACGCGCAGGACCAGCTCGACGGGACCGTCGATGGCCGCCTCCTGCGCGGTCAGCGTCGAGTGCAGCTGCGCCTGGCGGATGATCAGATAGGGTTTCGCCGCCTCGATGGCGAAGATCGTGCCCTGTATGCCCTCGTTGGTGCCGGACAGGTCGACGCGCAGGCCGGCGAACCGCATGCCCTTCTGCTGCAGCGGCGGCGCATTGCCGACCGACAGGATCGTGACGCCCTGCGCCCGGGCGACGTCGTTGATCCATGTCTGCAGGTCGGCCTGGATGACCGCGTCGCTGGCGCCGCGCAGGAATTCGGGGCGGTCGTCGGCCGCGAGCGCGGCGGTCGCCGATTTTTCCAGCATCGGCTTCAGGGCGAGAACGGCCTGCAAGCGGCCAAGCTGGGCGCGCTTTTCGCGGACCTCGGCGCGGCTGGCATAGACGGAAGAGGTGATCGCGACGCCGATCAGCGCAACGGAAAGGGCCGTCGCGGCGGCAAGGCCGAGCGCGGTCAGGCGGCGCGTCCGCGCCGAACTGTTGAGGATGCGGGTCAGGCTATCCATCGACGTTCTCGATCTGCATCGCGATTGAGAAGCGTTCGCCCTCCTGATTCACCACCCTGACCACAGGTTCCATGAAGGTCGGGGCGCTGAACAAGGGCGACGATTCAAGGATGGGGATCAGGGCCGCGGCCGATTCCGCGAAGCCGGCGAAGCGGACCATGTCGCCGGTGACGCTGATCTCGGTGAGCCAGGTCGTGTCCGGTATGGCGCGCGACATTTCCTCGATGATGGCGACGAAGGGAACCGTACCCTTCTTCTCGTCGCGCACGGCACCGATCTGGGCGATCTTGGCGTCGCGGTCGGTCAGAAGCTTGCGCAGGTTGCGCACCTGCGCATCGGCCGCCTCGATCCTGGCGTCGATCTCGGCTTCGGCCGTCGCATAGCGCCAGTGCGCCGCGCCCACCACGGCGATGAGCCCCGCGGCGGCCACGGCCGTGCCGATTGCCAGCGCCTTGCGGGCGATCCCGGCGCCGACCGTCCGCCCGACGATGTCGGCAAGGCTCAGTCGATCCGCTGGCAAGGCGCGCCCCGCGTCCGCCACCGAAACCGAAGCGATCGAGCAGCCGGCGGCTTCAAGCGCGGCGATGACAGGTCCGAGAACCGACTTGCGCACCGTGTAGTAGGAACTGTCGGTGATCTGCGAATCGTAGGCGGGCAGGAGCAGGAAGGAGTCGGCCAGGTTGAACGGCGTCGCGGACTGCAGGTCGAGCCGGGCCATCGCGATCTGGCGGCTGCGCGGGAGCCTGATCGCCGAAAGGCGGCGCTTCAGATAGCGTTCCGGCTCGATCACGACTGCGACGGCCGGCTTGCCAAGCTTCCCGGGAACGGCAGATTTGAGCGTCGGACCGATGTCGGACGGTTCGGCGGAAAGGACCGGATCGAAGGCCGCCTTTGCGCCCGGAGCCGGCGAAAGCTCAACTCCGCCGCGAAGGATTCGCGCGAGCACATCCGGTCTGGCCCGCGTCGCGGACGATCGGCCGCCCAGCGCCTTGCGCAGTTCGTCGGGCCACCACAACATTAGATCCGAAACGAAATTCGAGACCGACATCCACGACCCATGGTCAGCGTGACCGGGCACGTATAGCCCGAAAGGCGACCGGGTGGAACTCATTCCAGCCGTCTGCGGCCAAACTGTGTTCCGGGAAACAAGCCTCCGTGAGCGAAAGAACCGTTGCGGAACCGAAGTGTAGCAAGTTTGCCGCTGTCAGCCGGCGAAGTGGAAGGCGTTAGTCACGTGCGTCGAGTTTTCTTGCCTTGCAATACCTTTTATGGCTTTGTGATCGCCGGGGGAGATCGGTAAGGGGCTCCAAGCCTCGCCGGATATGGCAACGGCCCTTTGGAACCCAGCAATGACGTTCTTGCTGTTCTGGCAAACTATCGCCTGGGCATGAACAAGTAGGCCGGTGATGTATCGAGTATTGCTCTATTTGATCTTGGTCGGCGTGCTGACGGGCTGCGCATCCAATTCGAAGGATGGCATCTTCTCGTCGCTGGTCGGCAATCTCGATTCCAATGGCCGTCCGCTGCCGCCTGAAGTCAGTGGCTCGTCGCGGCGGCTGAGCTCGGACGGCTCGGACCAGTTCCGGGGCGTCACCGATCCCGGCAGCGGCCAGTTCGTCTCGGGACGCGGGCCGGCGGTCAGCACGGAGACGAACAAGTCGGGCGGGACCGAGTATCGCCTGAACCTCGTCGACGCCCCGATCGCGTCGGCGGTCAAGAACGTGCTGGGCGACATCCTGCAGCTCAACTACACGATCGACCCGCGCGTGCGCGGCACCATCACGCTGCAGACGAGCGCGCCGGTCAGCAAGAATACGCTGGTCGATATCCTCGAGACGACGCTCGCGGCCAACGGGTTCGCCGTGGTGAAGTCGTCGGGCACCTACCAGATCGTGCCGCTCTCCGAGGCGCTGGCGACGACCCCGTCGGTCAGTGTCCCCTCGATGGCCAGCCGCGGCCCGGGCATGAAGATCCAGGTGGTCGAGCTGCAATACATCTCCGCCGAGGAGATGCGCACGATCCTGGCGCCGATCAGCCGCGACGGATCGGTTCTGCGCGTCGACAACGCCCGCAACTACATCATGATCGCCGGCACCAATCCGGACCTCGCCGCCATGCGCGAGGCGATCCAGGTGTTCGATGTCGACTGGATGCGCGGCATGTCGGTCGCGCTGCATCCGCTTAAGACGTCGCGCCCGGACGCGGTTGCCAAGGAACTCGAGACCATCTTCCGCGCGCAGGAAGGCCCCGGCACGAACCTGATCAAGTTCGTCCCCAACGAGCGGCTCAACTCGGTCCTCGTCATCACCTCGCGGCCGCAACTGCTGGCGCGCGCGCAAGGCTGGATCCGCCAGCTCGACCGGTTGGCGAGCACCAGCGACGAACAGCTGTTCGTCTACGCCATCCAGAACCGGTCGGCCGAAGAGATGGCCAAGGTCCTGCAGTCGGTCCTGTCGGGTAAATCCGGCGACCCGCTGCAGAAGACGCCGGCCGTATCGCCAGACCTGCAGCAGACGCTGGTCGAGGGCGAGCCGCCGGCCGCCGCCGATGCGTCGTTCTCCGGCGAAAAGGGCATGCCATCCGTCGTTGCCGACGTCGAGAACAATTCGCTGCTGATTTCGGCAACGTCGCGCGGCTATGAGCGAATCGAGCGCATTCTGCGGCAGATCGATGTGCTGCCGACGCAGGTCATGCTCGAGGCGGTGATCGCCGAAGTGACCTTGACCGACGAGTTGAAGTTCGGCGTCCGCTGGTTCTTCGAGAACGGCGATTTCAGCATCGGTTTCTCGGATCTCGCCAATGGCGGCACCGGTCCGTCCTTCCCGGGCATGGCCTGGAGCTTTGCGTCCAGCAGCCTCGAATTCACCCTCAACGCGCTGTCGAGCGTCACCAACGTGAAGGTCATCTCGTCTCCGACGCTGATGGCATTGAACAACCAGGAAGCCACGCTGCAGATCGGCGACCAGGTGCCGATCGTCACCCGCACAGCGACCAGCGTGGACGATCCGGACGCGCCGACGGTCAACACGATCACGATGAAGGACACCGGCATCATCCTGAACGTGACCCCGCGCGTGAACACGTCCGGCCGGGTCCTGCTCGACATCGAGCAGGAGGCGAGCAGCGTGGTGCGCACGACCACGTCCGGCATCGATTCGCCGACCATCCAGCAGCGCAAGGTGCAGACCCGCGTGGCGGTGAATGACGGGGAAGCCCTGATCATTGGCGGCCTGATCCAGGAGCGGAAGAGCAACCAGCGCGGCCAGGTGCCGATCCTGGGCGAGATCCCGATCCTCGGCAACGCGTTCAAGAACAAGACCAACACGATCGAGCGCACCGAACTGGTGATCTTCATCCGGCCCAAGGTCGTCCGCAACGTCGAGCAGGCGCGTTCGGCGAACGAGGAGTATCGCCGCCGGCTCGATTTCGGCGCCAGCGAAACGCCCGGCAATCGCATCAAGCGCGATCTCAAGCGCCTCCAATAGGCCGAATCGCGGATGACCTGGCTTGATCTCGCGTTTGCCGGCGCTCTGGTCGCCATTCTGACGGCGATCGCAGTGGTGGACTTTCGCGACCAGATCATTCCGGACATGCTCAACCTCGCGTTGGCTGTTCTGGGTCTCGCCTTCGCCGCCCTGGACAGCCGGTCGCTGCCGATCGGCCAGTTTGCCTTCGCGGCGCTGATGCTGGCCGGTTTCTGGCTGGTCAGGGCAGGATTTCAGCGATATCGCGGGGTTGCCGGCCTTGGCCTCGGCGATGTGAAGATGGCGGGCGCCGCCGCCTTTTGGTTCAGCCCGTGGAACCTGCCGCTGTTTCTTTTCACGGCCGCGGCCTCCGCGCTTGTCTTCGTTCTGTCCAATTCGATGGCTAAACGTCCAGTTGACAAGCATGCGAGAATTCCGTTCGGTCCGTTCCTCGGTTTCGGTCTGTTCGTGACCTGGGCTCTTGAGCGGTCGACGTGGCAGACTTTCATTCCGGATAGGGGTTTCTGATGAATGCACGCTCGTTTTCCTTCGGTCGGCGCGGGTCCGGCAAGGCGAAGGGCGCAGAGGACGGGTTCACGCTCGTCGAACTGCTGGTCGTGCTCGCGATCATCGCGCTGATTGCCGGCCTGGCCGCGCCACAGGTTCTCCGCTACCTCGGCTCCGCCCGCACCGACGCCGCGCAGGCGCAGATCAAGAACATCGAGAGCGCGCTCGAACTCTTCTACATCGACGTGCTGCGCCAGCCGACCAATGAAGAGGGACTTGGCGTGCTCGCCGAGCCGACGCCCGAACTCACCGGACGCTGGAACGGTCCCTATCTCAAGAACGCCGACGGCCTGAAGGATCCCTGGGGCAATCCCTACATCTACCGCAACACTGACAATACGATCCAGATCCTCTCCTACGGGCGCGACGGCAAGGCCGGGGGAACCGGAGAGGACGCTGACATTTCAAACATCTGACCGGGCGCCGGCCGGCCCTCGGCCGACACCCGTCAGGTCAGTCGAGGCGGTCGCCACCGCCCTTCGAGACGCATGCGTGGCGACCGTCCGCCGCGCGGGAAAGCCGACGACCAATGCTGAACATTTTCAAGGATGCGTTCGCCGACCTGTCCTCCGGGCTTCGCAAGAAGCGGGTGTGGTTGGCGCTCGCCGCCGAGGACATCTCGGACCAGCACCGGCGCACCGCCCTCGGCCCAGTCTGGCTGTTGCTGAACTACCTCGCCTTCGCGGCGACCTTCATCATCATCATGCAGCAGGATGCGGGAATTCCGAACTATATGGCCCATGTGGCGATCGGCCTTCTCGTCTGGTTCTACATGATGGAGACCATCAATGCCGCCGTGATCCTGTTTGCGCGCGAAGAGGCCTTCATCAAAGGGACGACGCTGCCGCTGTCGGTCTACGTCCTGCGCCTGACGACCCAGGCGCTCATCCGGGCCAGCTACGCCGCGGTCGGCTGCCTCGGCCTGCTGTTGCTCAGCGGCGTCGGCATTTCCGTCGCCTGGCTGTGGTCGGTGCTCGCGATTTTCATCATCATGGCGGCGACCCCCGCCGTGATCATCATCTTCGCATTTCTCGGCGCATATCTCCCCGACAGCCAGTTCATCGTCGCCAACCTGATGCGCGTCGGCATGTTCCTCACGCCTGTCTTCTGGGCGCATACCGGGTCCGGCGGGGCGCGCGGGGTGCTATACTACTACAACCCGTTCACCTACTTCCTGGAAATCGTCCGGGTTCCGATCGTTTCGGGCGACGTGCCCGTGCGGTCGCTGCTTTTCTGCGCGGGCCTGACACTGGGCGTGTGGGTCGTCGGGCTCTTCCTGGTCGGGCGCTACAGGCGGGACGTGGTGTTCGTCCTGTAGCGCAGGGGAGACGCAGCCGCGGTTTCTGAACGCAGGATGAACGCCCTATTTTGAGCGCGTTCAGGGAAAATGTGTATTGATATGGGAACGGTTCGCGCAGATCCGCGTATCTCCCCGCAGCCGCCGACGAGAAGGATTGCTGGAATGTTCAGGTCGATTGCCCTATCCGCACTAGCAGTATTGACGCTTGCTTCTGCCCCAGCGCCTGCGTTCGCGCAGACCGGTGTGCCCGGAGCATCCAGTGGTACGACGGCTCGAAACGATTGCGGGCCGGCCTGCGACGACGACGATAACGTTCGCCGCGGCGGACCCGGCTACGTTCAGAACCAGCCGCCGCAGCGCATTCCGCCGGGCTACTACCGTCCCGATCCCCGCCCGGACCCGCGCCCGCGTCCGCCACGGCCGCCCCACCACCCGCGCCCGCCGATCTACATCGATCCGGGCTACTATCGTCCGCCCGTCTACCAGGGATATGATCGCGTGAGTTGCCGTGAGGCGCGCCAGATCGTCCGTGAGGAAGGGTTCCGCGACGTGCGTGTCATCGACTGCGAAGGGCGCCGCTACCAGTTCCAGGCGCGCCGCAAGGGCCGGTTCTATGTGGTCGTCGTAAGCGCGCGCAGCGGCGACATCATCGACGTCAGCCGCCTGTAGCCTTCTGGCTGAACTCATCGCCATGCCGGCGCTCCCAAGGGGAGCGCCGGCATTTGCGTGCCCAGCGCCTGGGTCCTCTGCATCCGCGTCGCCAGGGTCAATCGTTGCCTTCGGTTGTTGCGCCTGCTAACGGCAGCGGAGATTTCCGCTTTGGTGACTGATGGTATCGATCCAAGTAGACAATCTGAGCCTGTCCTACCGCATTCGCCGGTCGCGCAGGCTCGGCCGCCGACCCGCCCCGATTCCGCATGGCGGAATGATCGTGGGCGAAGGGCGGACGCAGTACGTCAAGGCGCTCGACGGTGTCAGCTTCGCGCTCGAATCGGGCGACCGGCTGGGCCTGGTCGGAGGCAATGGCGCCGGCAAGTCGACCCTGCTCAAGGTGCTCTACGGTATCTTCAAGCCCACCGCCGGCAGGGTGGACGTGACGGGGCGCGCCGACGCCCTGTTCAACATCAATCTCGGATTTCGCCGTGAGGCAACGGGTCGCCGCAACATCTTCCTGCGCGGGCTGATCAATGGCTGGACCGACGAACAGATCGAGCAGCGGATGGAAGACATCATCGCCTTCAGCGAGTTGGGCGATTTCATCGACATGCCGATGAAGACCTACAGCCAGGGAATGTCGGCGCGACTCGCCTTCTCGGTGGCGACCGCGCTCGAGCCCGAAATACTGCTGATGGACGAATGGATCGGCGCCGGCGATCCCGAGTTTCAGGCCAAGGCGCGCAATCGGATGTCCGAAATCGCCGAGAAGGCCGGCATCATCGTCCTCGCCAGCCACAATCACCAATTGCTGCGGCGCACCTGCAACAAAGTGCTGCAACTGGACCACGGCCGGGTGGTCAGCTTCGGATCGTCGGATGCGTATTTCTCCGAGGAAAGCGCGGCGAAATGATCGGTGTCTATGGCGCTGACGGGTTCATCGGCCGGCATCTGGTGCGGCATCTGGCAGCGCGCGGCGCTCCCGTCCGCGCCGTGTCGCGGAAGTTCGACAAGGCGTTCCAGGACGCAGTGTCCGGGCCGGCGGAGTTCGTCGAGGCCGACCTCGGCCAGCCGCTCGCCATGGCCTCGTCGCTGCAGGACGTCTCGACGGTCGTTCAGCTCATTTCGAGCTCGAGCCCCGGGCTGATGAACGACCACGCAGTCGCCGACATCACCGAAAATGTGGTGCCGCACGTGCAGTTCCTGCAGAACTGCCTGCGCGCCGGGGTCAGGCGCTATATCTTCCTCTCGTCCGGCGGCACCGTCTACGGCCCGGGGGCGCCTGTGCCGACGCCCGAGACCTGCCCGACCAATCCGATCAACTCGCACGGACTGACCAAGCTGTTCGTCGAGAAATACATCCAGATGCACGGCCATGTCGACGGCCTGGAGTATGTCATCCTGCGGGTCGCCAATCCATTCGGCCCCGGCCAGATCTACCGCAAGGGGCAGGGCCTGGTTCCAGCGATCATCGACCGCTGGCAGAAGGGACAGCCGGTCAAGGTGTTCGGCGACGGTGCGGCACGCCGCGACTACATCTACATCGACGACGTCATCGAAGCGATCGACGCGGCGATCCGGCTCGAGGGCAAGCCGCGCCAGGTGCTGAATATCGGCAGCGGCCAGCACCGCTCGGTGATCGAGGTGATCGAGGCGATCGAGCAGGCTGCGGGCCAGACATTCGCCAAGGAATACGTCCAGGCGCGTTCGACCGATGTCGACGTGGCGTGCCTGGACATTTCAAAGGCCGGCGAGACGCTGGGCTGGGCGCCGAAGACCACTTTCCACGAGGGGATCGAGCTGACCGTGCCAAAGCCGGCGGGTCATCGGCCGACCGAGTGACCCAAGGCCCGATTGCGGGACCGGAAGCCCGCGACATCGGTCATGGGCTTCAGGACGGCCGGCCTATTTGCGGGCCACCATGTAGAATTCCAGGCAATGCTCGTCTTCCACCGGGGGCTTCAGTTCGAAGCTTCTGAACGGTGCGAAATGGTCGACGATGTGCTGCATCATGCGGTGGAAGCTGCCCGGCTCCCATACGTGGTAGTGGATATCGATGCCGGCGGCATGCGCCTCCTTGGCTCTCTGCTCGACATCCGGGCCACGCTTCGCCTTCCGGAAGAAGTCCAGGTAGTTTTCGAGATCGCGTTGACGGTCGGGCTTCTCGTAGTCGAGAAGCAGATGTTCGAGCGTCGTCAGGTCACGGTGCTTGTCGAACGTGCGGCGCTTGTCCGGCACCACGAGCACGAGCTGGCCGCCGGCCCGCAGCTTCCGGTATGATTCAACGATGGCGCGGATCGGATTGGGGGTGTGCTCGATCACATGCGCGGCGACCACGAAGTCGAGCGATCCGTCCTCGACCTCGTACTGGTCCTCGATCGGGTTCTTGTATCGGGCCCTGACCGTGTTGTCGGTGTAGCCCATCCGCGCATATTGCTCGGCCGACTGGAAAGGCTCCGCGTAGTGGACCGTGGTGCCGATCGGCAACGGCAGTGGACGCGACCCGGCGCCGAACTCGACGCCCGTCCCCTTGACCCGGCTGACGATGATCTCGCGCATCATCTGCTTGACCTGGGGAGGTTCGATCCACTCGTCTTCCGTCCATGCGCGGGGGACGTGCGCACCCGGTTCGAATGTCGCCAGCTCCTCCGGCGTCACGTCCCGAATGGCAATGCCAGGGAACTGCTCGCGCACCGCCGACGCAACGTCCGCGTGGAGGATGCGGCGACGGGTAACCCCGGAAACCAGATAGAGTTCCTGGTTCAGCTTGTTCCTGAGGAGCATCGGTGAGTCGGTGCGAGAGGCCAATGTCAGCTCCTAGATCTTCGTGAAAACGGCGACGTCCTGGTTGCCCTGGTTCAAGCCCGGGAAATAGCCCGCGACATTGAACGACCTCCGGAACATTTCAAAGAAATACTCGCGCGAGTAGCACGACTGCCCCCAGTCGATATCGGTTTCCGCGTCCTCGCCCATATACTTGACGGGGACGAAGTGATTTCCAGTCCGCGCCATCTCGATGAGCATCTCGTCGATCAGGCTCGGATCGGCCTTCTGCTTGTTGGCCATCCAGTAAATGTGGTGCAGCGTCGAGAAGGTGACCGCGAACCAGCCGCCGGGTCTCAGGATGCGCGCTATCTCATCGATCCATACCTGAGCCGCGTCGGCCCGGTGGTGGCTCCAGACCGAGATCGCCGTCACGCCGTCGAGCGAATTGGCGTCGAAGTCGAGCGGCGGCTTGATGTCCATCGGCTTGAAACTGCCGGTCGTGACATTGGCACTCGCCCAGTTCGCCGCCGATACGATGGGATCGCGTCCGTGCAGAATCCAGCTGCGATCATATGCGGCAAGGACGCGTACCAGCGAGCCGCTGGAACAGCCGATGTCGAGAACGGACTGGTTCGCGCGCAATTGGCCAGTCTTGCCCAGTGCATGCACAATCATGTTCGCGCTGAAGAAGTCGCCGACCCAGTATGGGTCGCTTCGCTGCATGCGATGGATGTTGTCCGGGGGACGGACGGTGACGAGATTGGCGAGTTCGAACGTTTCGCGCGGAAAGAAATGGGCAGCGGCCCTGATGAAATCACGCTGCTCGGGTGACTTCGCGAGCGAGGCGATCGGCGGGCAGGGACCCTTGCCGTCCGCCAGCCGCTGATTGACCCGAGGGAGCAATGGCCTCAGGGCGTCGGTCAGCTTCTGGTAGACGGGGTGGGTAATCTGAAGGGGTTTTCCGCAGATGGCCTCGATGTTCTGCGCAATCCTGCTGTCATCCGCCACGTGCATCCCCCGAATTTAGGTGTCTGGCCAGCCGCCGATCAGAACCCGTCACCGACCGACATTCATTGGAATGGCGGGACGCGTCCGGCAAGATCCGACACTGGCCCTGGTTGTCGAAGATAAGTTGAACTACTCGATTTCTTTCTTGTACATGAACCGATCGAAATCGGCCTCGTATATCCGAACGACCTCGCTGATCGCCTGCTCGGTGTAAAACTCGCCCAATCTCGATGCGGCGTCCGTCTTGTGCGGCGAAATTTCCTTGAGGTTGCTGAAGTCGATCCGTGCAACGCTTTCGATCTTCGCCAGATGGGCTGCGAGGTGCTCGAACCTGCCGATGAACGAGTAGTTGATGTAGCCGGCCATCGTCACGCGGCTTTGCGTCCGCCAATGCTTGTCGCGCAGCGTGTCCGGGATCCCCCCGACGGCTTCAATGAACTCATCGAACGTGTAGGCCTCTTTCGAATCGCCATGCTTTCGAATCCAATAGGCGTCGATCTGCCCCTTCTCGGGTGCGCTTCCGACGATCTTGTCGAGATAGGAGGACAGAAGCCGAACGAACGGATTCCTGACGAAGGTGAACTTGAAGAAGTTGCCGCCGAAAACATAGTCGGCGAGGTCTTCGTTGGGGAGCTGGTACGGCTTCACGAACGGAGAATTCGCGATATCGGGATGCGGCCCGACCCTGATGTTCTTCAGACCGATCAGTTCGTTGGCATGGAGGCGCATCTTGATGGTGCTGGAGGCAACCTTCGGGTTCTCCACGTAGACATATCGGCCCTTCAAGCTGATGTTGATCGCCGAGTTGAACCAATGAACATCTGACGTCTTGAGAACGTCAAAGAGCTTTTCTTCGGGTGTCATGCTGTTGTTGCCTGCCCGTTAGTGTATTTCGTCGAGCGTGGTGATGAACCCCGCCATCTTGTCTGCTTCGGCTTCCCAGGTTGCCGACCCCGCCCGTCTCATCCCGGCCTTCGACAGCTTGGTCCGCATTTCGGAATCTTCAAGCAGCCGCTTCACCGCGTCTGCTATTCCGTCGACGGTCATTTCGCAATAGAGCGCTTCGTCGCGGGCGAGCAGCCAGCTGGCGTTGGGAGAATCGTTGATCACCATCGGGCAGCCGCAGGCGGCCATTTCCAGCGGCAGCAGCGAGAGGTTCGTCGCCGACAGCACGAGTGCCACGTCGCATTGAGTGTAGAGGTCGGGAAGCTGCTCGACCGGCACCGTGCCGGCGTTGAGGTGGTGGAAGGGGATGACATATTCGCTCACATCCCAGCCGGCGAAGATGACCGCCACGTCGGGCATGTCCCGGCAGATCCTGTCCAGCGCCAGCAGGCCCAGTTCGAAGCACCTGCGGGGGGTGACCGGGCGGGCGTAGAAGAACAGGTGACGGTTGGGATTCGGGCGCTTCTCGGTTGGCTTGTAGAGCTCCGTGTCGCAGCCGAATGAAATGGGAAATGTCCGCATGCCGTAGTCGGCGGCGAGCTTGCCGGCCAGCCAGGTGCCGGCGGTGATCCCGATCAGTCCGAGCTTGTAGGTGTCCTCGGCAAAGGCATATTCGCTGCCCTGGGCGTAGAAGGACGGCTCGAAATCCTGCACGAAATAGAGCTTGTGGATCGCGTCGCGGTACTTGGCGACCCAATAGGCGGTCTGCCAGCCGGTCGCGACCAGAAAGCGCGTCGGTTCGATCGAACGGACGCCCAGCGACACGGTGATGCCCGCGTCGCCGAATGCCGCGTTGAACGCCGCCTGCGCCTCGGCGGGATTGGCCCAGCGGTGCGGCTCCATGATGACGACGTGCTGGTCGGCGAAGCCGCGCGTCTTGAGAAGCTGCATCATGCGAACGATGTTGATGTGCCCGCCGGACGAGGCGGTGAAGTCGGGAATGACCCAGGTCATCGAGCCTTGCGGCACATTCTCGTTCGTCAGCTTCAGGCCGAGGCCCTGCTCCTCGCCCAGCAGGAAGCCGTAGTGGCCGATCACGTCGCGCTTGCCCTGAACGGCGGCGGGGATCGTCCTCGCCGAATAGGCCAGCGCCTTGCCGATCGCGACCCTCAGCCCGTCGCGTTGCACCACGCGCCTGAACCGCGTCAGATTTTGCATCAACATCGCTGGTCCTTGCGGCTACTGGGCTTGAAGCTGGCGGTCGCGCGACAGTTTCAGCGCGTGCTTCCGGGTGAAAGCGGATCCTGTCGTACCGAGATAGTATCCGACCTGCCGGGCGAGGTTGTCAAAGGGCTGGCGCAGCGTCGCCAGCGGATGCGCGACGAACCAGCCGTTATTCCAGGCGAGGATCATGTCGCGTCCGGTCGTCCGGTACGCCTGGCGGAGCGCTGCGCGGAGCGTGCCGCCCATCTGGTAGCCGAACAGTTCCTTCAGGGCCCGCGCCTCGTCATAGCTGCGCTGAAGGCGCTCCCAGAGCGTGTAGTCGTGCGAATGGTGAACCACGGAATCCGGAGCGTAGGCCTTGGAGTAGCCGGCCTCGACGATCGTCTTGGCCCAGATCTGGTCCTCGGCGAAATCGACGTCGGGATAGGGAAACTCTCGCCAGACGGATTTGCGCATGCAGGACGAGTTGTCGGAATAGAAGTGGTAGATCTGCCGTATGCCCTGGTTGCGGACATACTCGCGCGCATCGGAAATGCGCACCTTCGGCCAGGCCTTGAGGCCGGCGAAATGGGTGTCGAGTTCCCAGCGGGTGAAGGGGGAGGCGTCCTCGTAGGCGATGTGCCGCCCGAACACGCCGGCGACGTTCGGGTCTTCGCGCAGCGGCCTGACCAGTTCGCTGAGCCAGAATTCGTCGGCGGGAGCGGCGTCGTGCGTCAGGAACGCGCAGAACTCGCCGCGCGACTGTTCGACGCCCAGGTTTCGGGTCCGGCCATGCCCGAACGAGGATGGCTCTATTTCCACCAGCCTGAAGCGCGGGTCGTCGGCGGGAACGATCGACTTCGAGCCGTCACTCGACCCGGAATCGATGACGATGACCTCGAATGGCTTGTCGAGGGACTGAACCTTCAGCATGTCGATGACGCGCTGGAACTGCGGCAGTCCGTTCTTGACCGGAACGATGACCGATACGAGCGGCGTGTCCATGCGATCCGCAATCCATTCCACTTGCATTCCGGCGGCCGTGACTGACGCACGTCCGACGATCACAGACAATCTGAAGGTGAACCACGCCACTTTCGTTTGTCGAACCCTGCGGGATGCGTTAACGCCTCGGCATACATCTGGCAACCATGCTGTCGGTCGCCAAAGCGTCGTCTTTCGTCGCGCCGGGCACGCCGGCGCAAGAGCTGCGGTTCCCGGTTCCGGGGATCGATTGTCACGCGCCTGAAACGGCTGGATCGGAGTTGCCTTGCGAGTGAGCACGCGGTGAAGCGCTTGATCGACGTGATCGTCTCCGGGGCCGGACTGCTGGTTCTCTGGCCGGTGGTTGTCGTGGCCGCGCTTGCCGTGCGGGTCACCTCGCCGGGACCGGGAATCTTCGCCCAGACCCGGGTCGGCCGGGCCGAGGCGCCATTCCGTTGCCTGAAACTGCGGACGATGTGGAAGGACACGCGCGCGGTTCCGACGCACGAGGCGCCGCTCGCGGCGGTGACGCCGGTCGGCCGGTTCCTGCGCAGGACGAAGATCGACGAACTGCCGCAATTGTGGAACGTGCTGGTGGGCGACATGAGCCTGGTCGGGCCACGGCCATGCCTGCCGACCCAGCATGAACTGATCGAAGCCCGCAGGCGGCGCGGGGTTTTTGCCCTGCGCCCCGGCATCACCGGGTTGGCCCAGGTGCGAGGCATCGACATGTCGGTGCCGGAAATCTGCGCGGCCAACGATGCGGAGTATCTCGCGGCGACGGACGCGACACTGGATGCCCGCATCCTGGCGGCGACCCTCATCCCGGGCTTTCGGCGGCCCTGATGTCCCGTGCCAGCGCTTCGAGCGCGGCGAAGCTGTCGGGCGCCGGCGTCCATCCCTCGGCGATCAGCGCGGTCGAATCGCACAGCTGGCTGCCAGCGAGGCTCTCCCAGGCCTGCCCCTTGCCGACTGCCGACGCGGCGAGCCGGAGGACGAAGTCCGGAACCGGATAGAGCCTTGGCTCGAGCTCGAAGCCGCGTCTGAAGGCGCGCACGATGTCCGCAGCCGACGCCGGCCTGTCGTCGGCCGCGACGTAGGTGTCGCCGCCCAGACGCGCGGCGCCGAGCAGCACGGCGATGGCCGATGCGGCAGAGTGCGCCGACACAAGCGAACGCTTGCCCCTGATGCCGGCGATCGGCAGCGGCCATCCGGAGCGGGCGATGCGCAGCAGCAGCGCCAGGTTGCCGCGCATGCCGCGGCCGAACACCGGCGGCAGCCGCAGAATGACCGGGTGGAACCCGTTCGCCGCATCCGCGCTGCCAAGAACCTCGATTTCCGCCGCGCGTTTGGATCTGCCGTAAGCGCAGCGCGGCTTGGCCTCGGTGGCCTCGTCGATCAGCACGCTGTCGGTTGCCCCGGCCACGGCTCGGGTCGAGGATAGGAACACGAAGAAGCGTACGCCTTCGGCGGCGGACGCGAGCGCCAGCTTCGCCGGAAGCACGACATTGCTGGCGTTCAGCAGCGCGGGATCGGGATTGCGGATGTCGTTGTTCATCGCGGCGCAGTGCACGACGAAGGCGGCGCCGCGAACAGCCGCGCGGAATGCCTCGATAGGGGCTTCGGGCGAGGGGAGGCGGACGCCGCTCATGTTCGCCGGCTGCCGCGACAAGGGGACGACCGAATAGCCGGCGCTCACCAGGCGCTCCACGATGTGGCGGCCCAGGAACCCGCTGGCTCCCGTGATGGCGACTGGGCCCAAGGCAGAAGGATCGATCGAGGTCGGCAATGAATCCCTAGCGGTCACGCGCTGCAGCCGTGATCAGGTCGCCACCTTCAGCGGCACAACTTCCGCCGCTTCCGGCGCGGATTCGTCGACAGTGCGGTAGACGGATTGCAGGACGGAAATCGCCTCGTCCTTGTCGTAGCGTTCCGCCGCGCTGCGCAACTCGGCCAGGGCCCGGCGGATCTCCTGCCAGCCGAACAGGCCGGTCTTCAGGCCGAACAGGCTGTTGACGGTCAGCGAGACGAGCTGCTCGCCCTCGGCGCAGAGCGTTTCCTCGAGCTTCTCGCCCGGACGCACGCCGGTGATCTCGATCTGGATGTCCTGGTGCGGCTGCTTGCCGGCCAGCCTGATCATCGTCTCGGCCACGGTCAGAATCGAGACGGGCTGGCCCATGTCGAGCATGTAAATGCCGAAATTGTCGATGTCCCGGCGCGTGGCGGACTCTGCGGCGGCCATGATGACCAGATCGACAGCCTCGCCCATGGTCATGAAGTAGCGCGTCATGGCGCGGTCGGTGATCGTGACCGGCCCGCCGGCCATGATCTGCTTCTCGAACACGGTCGCGACGGACCCGTCGCTGCCGAAGACATTGCCGAACCGGACCGAGATGAACACCGGCTTGAGCGCGTTGTCGGACTGGCGCAGGCGTTCCGAGAAATGCAGCGAATTGACGATCTGCTCGGCCATCCGTTTGGTCAGTCCGAGCACCGACGAGGGGTCGGCCGCCTTGTCGCTCGAGATCAGCACGAAATGCGGCACCTTGCACTCGGACGCGACCTCGGCGCATGCGAGCGTGCCGAAGACGTTCGTCTTGATCGCCGACATCCAGTTGTCCTCGAGGAGCGGGACGTGTTTCAGGGCGGCGGCATGAAAGATGATGTCGGGGCGGAAATCCTCGACGACGCGGGTGAACTGCGCCTTGTCGCAGACATCGACGATGCGGCAGGTCAGACGGTCCTGGAACTGCTCGGAAATGGTCTGCTGAAGCTGAAAGATGCCGAACTCGGACTGGTCGGCGACAAGCACTGCCTTGCTCCCAAGTTCCAGCGATCGCCTGACGAGGTTGCGGCCGATCGAGCCAGCGCCGCCGGTGACGAGCACCCTCTTGCCGCGAACGAACGCTCCGATGCGGGCGATGTCCGTCGGCACCGCCGTCCGGCGCAGGATCGTCTCCATCTCCACGGTCTGCAGCACCAGCGCCGCACCGCCGCGCAGCTTGGAGAAGCCGGAAAACTGCAGCACCTCGATGCCGAGCTTGCGCGCGACGCGGACAAGTTCGGAGAACTTGTTCATCTCGGACTGGCCGCCGCTGCCGAAGATCAGCAGGTTCACCCGCTTGGTATCCTTCGCGTAGTCTTCCAGGATGCCGGAAACGTCCGGCCAGACCGCCACGACCGGCACGCCGCGGATCTGGTCGCCGGCATGGGCCAGCGCCTCGGTCGCGACGATGCCGACGATCTGAGTCTTTTCCTTTTCCGTGTTGGTGAACCGGATGATGTGATCGGCGTCTTCAAGCTGGCCGACGAACAGGGCGCGGCGTTGGCCCGCCGCTTCGTTGCGCCGGCCGCCGATCGACCAGCCGGTTCCCTCCCGAAGGTAGCGGTAGACCAGGCGGGGGGCGGAGATCAGCGCGAAGGTGACGAGGAAGAAGACGATGAACTGGCGCTCGTTCAGGCCGCTCATCGGCGAGAACCATCGCGCGATCTGCGATCCGAGGTACAGGCCGACGGTCAGAATGGCGCAATTGCTGATGATGTTGAAGAAATCGGGCGTGGAAGCGAAGCGCCAGACCGTTCCATAGAGGCCGCCGAAGCGGAAAAGGACGTGCGAGAACAGGCCAACCAGAGCCCAGACTGTCAGCCCCATCGTCGAGAACGGGTCGAAGGACAGTCTCGAGAGCGACAGCGACAGGCTGAGCGGGATCGAGATCAGCACCATGAACACATCCATCGCGATGATGAATGCGCGGCGCGCCCTCGGCTGCATGCGAAGGATCGAAGAAATCAGTTGCTTCACGCAAAAGGTCCCGAGAATACAAAAATGGCCGGCATCAAAGACCCCTCAATAAACACTTATGCCACGTGGCAAGCCGTCGTGTCGAGCCGAACGCGTCGTCGGACGACGTTTCAGGCTGTGGCCGGCTGCGGACCGGCAAGGGGTCCCGCGCCATTGGGATCGTGCTGGCGTCGCGGCGTCGAGGAGGGCCCGAACACGAGATAGCTGGTGGTGATGATTCCGTAGATGAACACCGCATCCAGGATGTCGTGACCGAAGCTGTTGTTGAACAGGCCCGTGGTCACGTAGCAGAGGCAGATCGCGCTCATCATGGCGTAGCCGGTTCGGCCGATCGCGTCCTTGTCCGCCCTTCCTGCCACCCAGAGCGGCACGATCAGCATGGAGAGCATCGCCGCGACGCCGAGGATCCCCGAGCGCATCCAGGTGTTGAGAACGAAATTGTGGGCGTGGCTGTACGTAATCGCCCGGCCGCCATCCTCGGCGGTGCGCTTCGCCATCTCGATCCGGGCCTTGCCGGGGCCGTGCCCGAAAACGGGGCTCTCGCCGATCAGGGACACCGCCGCGCGCCAGATCCGCAGCCGCTGGCCGAGCGAATTGTTGTACTGGCCGGCAGCCACGCGTTCATAGTCGTCGACGAGGCGCATGACGCGGCTCTCGATCGTGCCGTAGCCGAGCGCGCCGACGATGAGCACCGCCGCCGCGAGCCCGCCGCCGATCTTCGCCGCGTTGGCGCGCTTCGGGATATAGCCAAGCATGAAAGCCATCAGGGCAGGCGCTACGATCAGGATCGGCCAAAGGCTGCGCATGCCGGAAAGAAGCACCGCGACCGCGCTCGCCGCCGCCGCGACGGCTGCAATTCGACCGGTCAGATCGCGCCGCCGCATCGCTGTGACGATGAGCAGGCAGTAGATCACCGAACAGACCAGCGCGAAGGGGCCAGGGTTGCCCGCAAAGCCTTCCGCCCTCGGGAAGCCGCGGATGTAGACCTGGACCAGCGCGAACAGGAACGCGCCGATGCCCCCGCCGATCGCACCGATCTCGACCCAACGCAGCACGTCCGACCGCGGGGTCAGCGACAATCGGCCGTAGATGATCAGGAACGCCAGAAAGGGCAGGTTGCTGATGAAGCCCTCGATGAACGTCCATCGGTCGACATAGTTGACGAGCGTCGACACGGCTTCGGCGAGGAAGAAAAGGGCGAGGGCAGCGCCGATCCAGCGCACCGACCGGTCCCGGGGAATCGCGATGTAGCCTTGCGCAAGGCGCCAGACGCCGAGGACGAGCGCGCTCGAGACAAGGAAACTGGCGAAACTGCCGACAACTCCGCCGCCGCCGATGACCACCGCGGTGAACCAGCGGTTGTTTTCGTCCAGCGTCGGTTTGCGCAGATCTTTCAGCCTGACCGGTTGCATCGGCCCCGACTAGCACCTTGAACTTAGCAGTTGCAACATAATGGACAGACACAAAATGTGTTGCTTCCGCAATCGGCCGGCTCAAATGTCTCCATTGTTGGAATATTTTTCCACGTGCACCTGCATCGGCACCGTTTCATATGTTGTTCGGCATGGTCGAAACGGTTAGAAGCCGCATCAACCTGGCGGCGGGATCGGCGCGGTCCAGACTTGGCCACCCGATGCAAGCTGCCCGACACGGCCGCCGTCGTCCGCGCGGCCCGAGCCACCGACAATCTGGCCGAGCCTCAGCCGGCGAAATGAAAAGTACGCATTTCATGACACTCCACATGACGCATCTGCAAAGGCTCGAGGCGGAATCGATCCACATCTTCCGCGAGGTCGCCGCGACCTTCTCCAAGCCGGTCATGCTCTATTCGGTTGGCAAGGACTCGTCGGTGATGCTGCATCTGGCGATGAAGGCCTTCTATCCGGCCAAGCCGCCGTTTCCTTTCCTGCATGTCGACACCCGCTGGAAGTTCCGCGAAATGATCGAGTTCCGCGACCAGATGGCGGCGAAGCTCGGCTTCGACCTGCTGGTGCACATCAATCCGGACGGCGTCGAGCAGAACATCGGCCCGTTCACGCATGGGTCGAACACGCACACGCACATCATGAAGACGGTCGGACTGCGCCAGGCGCTCGACAAGTATGGCTTCGACGCGGCCTTTGGCGGCGCGCGGCGCGACGAGGAGAAGAGCCGGGCCAAGGAGCGCATCTTCTCGTTCCGCACCGCCCAGCACACCTGGGACCCGAAGAACCAGCGGCCGGAAATGTGGAAGATCTACAACACCCGCGTCGCGCCGGGTGAATCGATCCGCGTCTTCCCACTGTCGAACTGGACCGAACTCGATATCTGGCAGTACATCCTGCAGGAGAACATCCCGATCGTGCCGCTCTACTACGCGAAGAACCGGCCGATCGTCGAACGTGACGGCATGCTGATCCTGAAGGACGACGACCGCATGGAATTGCGCGAGGGCGAGACGGTCGAAGACCGGCTGGTGCGCTTCCGCACCCTTGGCTGCTATCCGCTGACCGGCGCGATCGACAGCGATGCCGCGACGCTGGAGGACATCGTGCAGGAAATGCTGATCGCCCGCACCTCCGAGCGGCAGGGCAGGGCCATCGACAAGGACGAGGCCGGCTCGATGGAGAAGAAGAAGCGCGAGGGGTATTTCTGAGATGGAACACGTTGCCCCAAAGCCCGCCGTTGCATCGGCCGTCCACGCTTTCCTGCACGAGCAGGAACACAAGGAACTGCTGCGCTTCCTGACCTGCGGCTCGGTCGACGACGGCAAGTCGACCCTGATCGGCCGCCTTCTCTACGACACCAAGCTGATCTTCGAGGACCAACTGGCGACGCTGGAGAAGGATTCGAAGAAGCACGGCACGACGGGCGACGACATCGACTTCGCGCTGCTGGTCGATGGCCTCGAAGCCGAGCGCGAGCAGGGCATCACCATCGACGTCGCCTACCGCTTCTTCGCCACGCCGAAGCGCAAGTTCATCGTCGCCGACACGCCCGGCCACGAGCAGTACACCCGCAACATGGCGACGGGCGCCTCGACGGCCGATCTGGCGATCGTGTTGATCGACGCGCGCCAGGGCGTGCTGCGCCAGACGCGGCGGCATTCGTTCATCGCCTCGCTGCTGGGCATCCGCCACATCGTACTGGCGGTTAACAAGATCGACCTTGTCGGCTTCGATCGCGCGACCTTCGACCGCATCGTCGGCGACTACCGCGCCTTCGCCAAGGATCTTGGCTTCGAGACCTTGACGCCGATCCCCATGTCGGCCCGCTACGGCGACAATGTCACCAGCCGCTCCCAGCGCATGCCGTGGTATTCCGGCCCGGCGCTGCTGGAGCATCTGGAAACCGTGCCTCTGGCCATCGGCGATGCGACGAAGCCGTTTCGCTTCCCCGTGCAATATGTGAACCGGCCGAACCTCGACTTCCGCGGCTTTGCGGGCACCGTCGCCTCCGGCGCGATCTCCCAGGGGGATCCGATCGTCGTCGCGAAATCCGGCAAGCCGTCGCGGGTCAAGCGCATCGCGGCGCATGGCGGCGACCTGAAGACCGCGCATGAGGGCCAGGCGGTTACGATCGTCCTTGAGGACGAGGTGGAAGTGTCGCGCGGCAACATGCTGGTGGCGCCCGAGGCGCGTCCGCACGTCGCCGACCAGTTCACCGCCAACATCGTCTGGTTCGACGAGCACGCGCTTCTGCCCGGCCGGAGCTACATCCTGCGCACCGAGACCGACCAGATGAACGCGACGGTGACGGAGCTGAAATACCGCGTCGACGTCAACACGTTCGCGCATGAGGCCGCGAAGTCGCTCGAACTCAACGAGGTGGGCGTCTGCAATATCTCCACCCAGACGCCGCTGGCCTTCGACAACTATGCCGAAAACCGCGTCACCGGCGCCTTCGTGCTGATCGACCGCATGACCAACGCCACGGCTGGCGCCGGCATGATCCTGCACCCGCTGCGCCGCGCGTCGAACGTGCACTGGCAGGCGCTCGACGTCGACAAGAAGGCGCGCTCCGAACTGAAGCACCAGAAGGCGGCGGTGCTGTGGTTCACGGGTCTATCCGGTTCCGGCAAGTCCACCATCGCCAACCTGCTCGAGAAGAAGCTGCACGCCAACGGCCGCCACACCTATATCCTCGACGGCGACAATGTCCGTCACGGGCTCAACCGCGACCTCGGCTTCACCGAGGAAGACCGTGTCGAGAACATCCGCCGCGTCGCGGAAGTCGCCCGCCTGATGGCCGACGCCGGCCTGCTGGTGCTGGTGTCGTTCATCTCGCCCTTCCGCGCCGAGCGGCGGATGGCGCGCGAACTGATGGGCGAGGGCGAGTTCGTCGAGGTGTTCGTCGACACGCCGTTCGAGGAATGCGCCCGGCGCGACCCGAAGGGCCTCTATGCCCGCGCTCTGCGCGGCGAGATCAAGAACTTCACGGGCGTCGACTCGCCCTACGAAGCGCCCGAGAACGCCGACGTGCATCTGCAGACATCCGGGCGTTCGGCGGAGGACCTGACAGTCTCGCTCGAGACCTGGCTGCGCGACCGCGGCTACATCTGAGGGCGCGCGATGTCGAAGCTGGCAGGCGACGCTCGGATGCTCGCGGAATTCGAAAGGCTGGCGCTCGCCGCCGGCGCCGAGATCATGGACGTGTTCCATGCCGGGATCACCGTCGAGGAGAAGTCCGACCAGTCGCCGGTGACCGAGGCCGACCGCCACGCCGAGATCGTCATCCTCGAAGGGCTGCGCAAGGCGTATCCGCTTATCCCGTGCGTGGCCGAGGAAGAGGCCTCGGCGGGACTGATTCCGCCCGCGCTGGGAGAGGAGTTCTTCCTGATCGACCCGCTCGACGGGACGAAGGAATTCATCAAGCGCCGGCCGGATTTCACCGTCAACATAGCCCTGATCCGCAAGGGGGAACCGGCCGTCGGCGTCGTCTACGCGCCGGCGCAGGGCATGCTCTACGCCGGCCGGCCCGGCAAGGCCTATTTGGTGACAGTCTCCAAGGACCATGTGCCGCTGCAGCGCTCGGAAATCTCCGTCCGTACCTGCGCCAGCCCGAAGACGATCGTCGCCAGCCGCTCGCACCGCACGCCCGAGACCGACGAATTCATCGTCCAGCACGATGGCGCCGAGATCGTCTCGGTCGGCTCGTCGCTGAAGTTCTGCCTGCTCGCCGACGGCAAGGCCGATCTCTACCCGCGCTTCGGCCGCACGATGGAATGGGACACGGCTGCCGGCGATGCCATCCTGCGTGCCGCGGGCGGCACCACCCGCCTCATCGATGGCGGGCCGTTCACCTACGGCAAGCGAAACCAGGCCGACGACGCCGATTTTGCCAACCCGTGGTTCGTGGCCGAAGGCGCGCCGGCGCGTTAGGCGCCTACAGTTCCCGCCGCCACGGCGGATTTGCCCCCGCGCGCGACACCGTGACCGCCGCGGCGCGGACGCCCAGCGACAGCGCTGCTTCGACCTGGCTCTCCGAAAGGTCGGCGATCGCCGCCTTCGTCAGCAGCCCCGCCTCATGCAAGGCCGCAAGGATGCCCGCATTGAACGTATCGCCCGCGCCGACCGTATCCACGACGTCGACCCGGCGCGTCGGCACATGGACCGTGTGCCTGGAGGTATAGCCCGTCGCGCCGTCGCCGCCGCGGGTCAGCAGGATCAGTTTCGGCCCGAGACCAAGCCATCGACGTGCAATGTCATCGATCGAGCCTGCCTCGCCGAACCAAGCCAGATCCTCGTCGGAGAGCTTGACGATGTCGGCCATGGCGACCATCCGCATCATCCGCGCGCGGTGGGCGGCGGCGTCCGGAATGAAGCCGGGCCGGATGTTGGGGTCGAGCATGGTCACGCGCCTCGCGTGCTCGCGCGCCATCAGCGCCTCGTATGTCGATCCGCAGGGTTCCGGGATCAGGCTGATCGCGCCGAACAGCATGGCCTCGACGCGGGGCCCAAGCGCTGGAAGGTCCGCCTCGGTCAGCATCCGGCCAGCGGTGCCTTCGTCATAGAAGACATACTTTGCCTGGCCGTTGGTCAGCTTGACGAAGGCGAGGGTGGTGGGCCGGGCCGAGACGTTCGCATAGGTGACGCCGACATTGCTTGCGGCCAGTGAGGCCCTGAGGACATCGCCGAACAGGTCCGACGAGAGGCCTGTGAAGAACTCGACGGGCGCCCCCAGCCGCCCGAGCGCAATGGCGGAATTGAACACCGCTCCGCCGGCATAGGGGGCGAAGGCGGCTTCGCCCGCGACCGTCTCGCGCGGAAGCATGTCGATCAGCGCTTCGCCGCAACACAGGATCATTGTCTACGCTCCGCGGGATGAGGCGATCTGGCCAACCAGGAACCGGTCGGAGAGGGGCAGGCTGGCGCCGCCGAGCGCCCGTGCATGGATGCCGACCGTGCCGGCACGGGTAGCGGGCAGCGAGAGCCCTTCAACGTCGAACTGCCCGAGCTTCAGCCGCGTCGCGTCGACCAGACGGTCGCGGATATCCTGCGGCATCCAGCCATCTATGACCGCCGCCTCGAAGTCGATCACCGCCGAAGCTGCGACGATGGCATAGGCGAGCCCTGCGGCGGCGGAGGCGATCCAGTCTTCGAGGAACGGCGAGATGTCACCCCAGTCGTCCGGCGAGGTCCACAGCATCGACCCGTCGCGACGCGCCGAGATCAACGCCTTCTCGAGCACGGCGATGGATGCGATGTCGATCAACTGCACCGGCTTGCCGGTGCGATCCGGCACCGGCATCGAGCCGACCGCGCCGGCATTTCCGGTCGCGCCGGCATAGAGCGCGCCGTCGAGCACGACGCCGCCGCCGATGAAGGCGCCGACATAGAAGTAGATGAAGTTGCGCAGGTCGCCGGCCTGCCCGAACACGAGTTCCGCCCCGCATGCCGCGGTCGCATCGTTCTGCAGGTAGACCGGAAAGGCGAGGTCGGACCCAAGCGCGGTCCGGATGTCGTTGGTGCGCCACTCGTCCATCACGCTGCGCGGCGCGCCGACCGAATCGGCCCAGTTCCACAGTTCGAACGGCATGGCGATGCCGAGCCCCGCGATCCGGTCGCGCTGCTTGCGGGCGAGGCTATCGCACAGGCTGGCGATGCCAGAACGGGCGAATTCGAGCGTCTCGCGCGGCGCGGGATAGGGATAGGTCGCGTGTTTCATGCCGCGGATATTGCCGAGGAAGTCGATCAGCACGAGGTCGGCGCTGCGCCGGCCGATCTTGAGGCCCAGAAAGAACGCGCCTTCCGGATTGAGCGACATCGGGATCGACGGCTGCCCGACCTTGCCGCGCACCGGTTCGCCGCGCACCAGAAGGTTGTCGGCCTCAAGCTCGCGCATGATGACCGAGATCGTCTGCGCCGAGAGGCCGGTCATCCGCGCGATGTCGGTCTTGGCCAGCGCGCCGTGCTGACGCACCAGCGAGAGGACGAGCCTCTCGTTGAAATCGCGCATGCCGCTCTGGTTGGTGCCGCGCCGCATGGACGGGTCGCGGGGCGCGTCGGTTCTGAAGATAGCGGTATCCACCGTCAGCCCCTCCCATTGCGCCTCCGATGCGCGGACAATGACGAGATGGCCCGTCTCTGTCAATAATAAATAAGTGTGAATTATCTATTGACAGGCCATCATCGTTTGTGGTTTTTCAGGATCACATCCAAGGCCACAGGGCGGATGCGCCGACCAGAGGCCGGCGAGACGAGCCTCGACACGATCTTCACCGGGAGGACTACCGTGACCACATCCAGACTTCTGAAATGCACCGTGTTCGGCGCCGCCGCGTCGGCCCTGATCGCCTTTGCCGCTCCGGCGTCCGCGGCCGGCGTCGGCGCGTGCCTGATCACCAAGACCGACACCAACCCCTTCTTCGTGAAGATGAAGGAAGGCGCGACCGCGAAGGCGGCCGAGATCGGCGTCGACCTGAAGAGCTACGCCGGCAAGATCGACGGCGACTCCGAGAGCCAGGTCGCGGCGATCGAGACCTGCATCGCCGACGGCGCCAAGGGAATCCTGATCACCGCGTCCGACACGGCGGGCATCGTGCCGGCGGTCAAGAAGGCGCGTGACGCTGGCATTCTCGTCATCGCGCTCGACACGCCGCTGGAGCCCGCCGACGCGGCCGACGCGACTTTTGCGACCGACAACCTGCTCGCGGGCGAACTGATCGGCAAGTGGGCCGCCGCCACGCTCGGCGACAAGGCGAAGGATGCCAAGGTCGCCTTCCTGAACCTGACGCCGTCGCAGCCGACGGTCGACGTGCTGCGCAACCAGGGCTTCATGAAGGGCTTCGGCATCGACGTGAAGGACATCAACAAGATCGGCGACGAGGACGACGCCCGCATCGTCGGCCATGACGTGACCAACGGCAACGAAGAAGGCGGTCGCAAGGCGATGGAGAACCTTCTGCAGAAGGATCCCGGCGTCAACGTCGTGCACACGATCAACGAGCCGGCAGCTGCCGGCGCCTACGAGGCGCTGAAGGCTGTCGGCATGGAAGCAAACGTACTGATCGTCTCGGTCGACGGCGGCTGCCCGGGCGTCAAGAACGTCGAAGCCGGCGTCATCGGCGCGACTTCGCAGCAGTATCCGCTGCTGATGGCGTCGCTCGGCATCGAGGCGATCAAGAAGTTCGCCGACACCGGCGAGAAGCCGAAGCCGACCGAAGGCAAGGCCTTCTACGACACGGGCGTTGCCCTCGTGACCGGCAAGCCTGCGGCGGGCGTCGACTCGATCGACATCAAGACCGGCATGGACAAGTGCTGGGGGTGAGAAGGCGGTCCGCAGAATCGCTCATGCCGGTGGCATGAGCGAAGCCTTCGAACGCCGGGGGCTGCCGCAGGCAGCGACCCCCGGCCGGAGAAGGGTTGTCAAACGCCCGGGAGCTGCCGAAGGCAGTAGGCTCCGGGCCGGGCGGCGGGCCTCATCGCGCCGCCCCCTTGTTTCTCCTCGATTTGAGGATCACCATCACCGAAAACGCGCCTCCGGACGGCCCGTGCCGCCCGGAAGCAGCCGATCGCCCGGCTGACTGGGCGGCAACGGGGAGGAGGCCGACATGGCCGAGGCAACACCAGTGTCACAGCCATCACAGGAATTCGAGAAGGTCCTGGTCGACAGCGCCAAAACGGTCGCTTCGTTCGACCGCCACGAAAAGTCGCCGCTGCAGAAAGCCCAGCACTATCTGCACGGCAACCCGGCGGCGATCCCGCTGATCGTGCTGATGCTGTCGCTGCTGATCTTTGGCGTCGTGCTCGGGTCGAAGTTCTTCTCGGCCTTCACCATGACGCTGATCCTGCAACAGGTGGCGATCGTCGGCATCGTCGGCGCGGCGCAGACCCTGGTCATCCTGACGGCCGGCATCGATCTCTCTGTCGGCGCGATCATGGTCCTGTCGTCGGTGGCGATGGGCCAGTTCACCTTCCGCTACGGGCTTCCGCCGTCGCTCGCCATCGTCTGCGGCTTCGCCGTCGGCGCGATCTGCGGCTGGATCAATGGTGTGCTGGTGGCCTACTGGAGGCTGCCGCCCTTCATTGTCACCCTCGGCACCTGGCAGATCATCCTCGCCACGAATTTCCTCTACTCGGCCAACGAGACCATCCGCAGCCAGGACATCGAGGCGCAGGCGCCGATCCTGCAATTCTTCGGCAGCAGCTTCAAGCTCGGCAATGCAGTGTTCACGTTCGGCGTCGTGGCCATGGTGCTGCTGGTGCTGCTGCTCTGGTACATTCTCAACCACACCGCCTATGGCCGTCACCTCTACGCAATCGGCGACGACCCTGATGCAGCCGAACTGGCGGGTGTTCGCGTCAAGCCGATGCTGGTCTCGGTCTATGTCATTTCGGGCCTCATCTGCGCGCTTGCCGGCTGGGCGCTGATCGGTCGCCTCGGCTCCGTCTCGCCGACCGCCGGACAGTTCGCCAACATCGAATCCATCACGGCGGTGGTGATCGGCGGCATCTCGCTCTTCGGCGGACGGGGCTCGATCCTCGGCATGCTGTTCGGCGCGCTGATCGTCGGCGTCTTCTCTCTCGGCCTGCGGCTCTGGGGCACGGACCCGCAATGGACCTACCTGCTCATCGGCGTGCTCATCATCGCGGCGGTCGCCATCGACCAGTGGATCAGAAAGGTAGCAGGCTGATGTCCGGAGCACCCATTCTCACCGCGCGCGGCCTGGTGAAGCGCTACGGCCGCGTGACGGCCCTCGACCGGGCCGACTTCGACCTCAATCACGGCGAGATCCTCGCCGTGATCGGCGACAACGGAGCGGGCAAGTCCTCGCTCATCAAGGCGATCTCGGGGGCCGTGACACCCGACGAGGGCGAGATCCTGCTCGACGGCAAGCCGATCGCCTTCAAGTCTCCGATGGAGGCGCGCTCGGCCGGCATCGAGACGGTCTATCAGAACCTGGCGCTGTCGCCGGCGCTCTCGATCGCCGACAACATGTTCCTCGGCCGCGAGATCCGGAAGCCCGGCTTCATGGGCGACTGGCTGCGCATGCTGGACCGGCCGGCGATGGAAAAGCGCGCCCGCGACAAGCTGACGGAACTCGGCCTGATGACCATCCAGAATATCGGCCAGGCTGTCGAGACGCTGTCCGGCGGCCAGCGGCAGGGCGTCGCCGTCGCCCGCGCCGCCGCCTTCGGCTCGAAGGTCATCATCATGGACGAGCCGACGGCAGCGCTCGGCGTCAAGGAATCGCGCCGGGTGCTTGAACTGATCCTCGACGTCCGCCGCCGCGGCGTGCCGATCGTTCTGATCTCGCACAACATGCCGCATGTGTTCGAAGTGGCCGACCGGATCCATATCCATCGGCTCGGCCGCAGGCTGTGCGTCATCGACCCGAAGCAGTACACGATGTCGGACGCGGTCGCATTCATGACCGGGGCCAAGGCGCCGCCGGAAGAAGCGATGGCGGCGTGACGTCGGAATATTCGGCGCGGCCAGCCTGCGCCGATAAATCGATTTGACTCCGCTAGGTTCGCGGCTAGCATTTGCCCCGGGAGGAGTGCAGGAAACTTGAAGCGGCAAGGGGCCGAATGGTCCGCCGTTTCCGACACGAGGCGACCATGAACCCGGCCATGACGACCGATCTCCCAAGACCCTCCACTCAAGCCAACGACCCAGCCGACCTGGCGAAGGAAGTGCTCTATGCGCTGACCTATCGCATCGGCAAGAACGCGTCGGTGGCGACCAGGCATGACTGGCTGAACGCCTCGATCCAGGTTGTGCGCGACCGCGTCATCGAGCGCTGGATCCAGTCGACCAAAGCCGCCTACGAGGCCAAGGCGAAACGGGTCTACTATCTGTCGATGGAGTTCCTGATCGGCCGGCTGATGCGGGACGCGTTTTCGAACATCGGCATGCTGGACGACATGCGCAAGGCGCTGGCCTCGCTCGGCGTCGATATCGAGACGATTGCGGCGCTTGAGCCCGACGCCGCGCTTGGCAATGGCGGCCTGGGGCGGCTCGCTGCGTGTTTCATGGAAAGCATGGCGACGGTCGGCGTGCCGGCGCACGGCTACGGCATCCGCTACGTCCACGGCCTGTTCCGCCAGGAGTTTTCCGACGGCTGGCAGGTCGAACTGCCCGAGACCTGGCTCGACCACGGCAACCCGTGGGAATTCGAGCGTCGCGAGCGCTCGATCGAAGTCGGCTTCGGCGGCACCGTCCAGTCGGTCACCGACGCGAAGGGGCGGCTCGAGCGCCATGTCTGGAAGCCGAACCACTCGGTCATCGCGGTCGCGTATGACACGCCAGTCGTTGGCTGGAAGGGTGCGCGCGTCAACACGCTACGGCTGTGGTCGGCGCTGCCGGTCGACCCGATTCTGCTCGCGGCCTTCAACGCCGGCGACCACATCGGCGCGCTGCGCGAGAGCAACATGGCGGAAGCACTGACCCGAGTGCTCTACCCGGCGGATTCGCACATCGAAGGCCAGGAGCTGCGCCTGCGGCAGGAATACTTCTTCTCCGCCGCCTCGCTGCAGGACATCGTCCATCGCCATCTCGGCCAGTACGGCGAACTGCTGTCGCTGCCCGACAAGGCGGCGATCCATATGAACGACACCCATCCGGCGATCGCCGTGCCGGAACTGATGCGGCTCCTGATGGACGTGCACGGCCACGACTTCGACACATCCTGGGACATTGCCAGGCGCACCTTCGGCTACACCAACCACACGCTGCTGCCGGAAGCGCTGGAAAGCTGGCCGATCACCGTGTTCGAGCGCATCCTGCCGCGCCATATGCAGATCGTCTACGCGATCAACGCGCAGCTTTTGCTGGAAGCCCGCGCCAAGGAAGGCTTCACCGAGGCGCATATCCGCTCGATCTCGCTGATCGGCGAGGACGGCGAGCGACGGGTCCGCATGGGCAATCTCGCCTTTGCCGGATCGCACAGCGTCAACGGCGTCTCGGCCCTGCACACCGACCTGATGAAGCAGACCGTGTTCCACGATCTGCACCAGCTCTATCCGACCCGCATCAACAACAAGACCAACGGCATCACCCCCCGCCGCTGGATGATGCAGGCCAATCCCGGCCTGACCTCGCTGATCCGCGAGGCGATCGGTGACGCGTTCCTCGACGACATCGAGAAGATTTCCGAACTGGACAGGTTCGCCGACGACGCGGCGTTCCGAGAGCAGTTCGCCGCGGTGAAGCGCGCCAACAAGGAGCGGATGGCAACACTTGCGTTCGACCGCACCGGGGTGCGGATCGACCCGTCGGCGCTGTTCGACATCCAGATCAAGCGCATCCACGAATACAAGCGCCAGCTTCTGAACATCGTCGAGGCCGTCGCGCTCTACGACCAAATCCGCAGCAGCCCGGATAAGGACTGGGTGCCGCGCGTCAAGCTGTTCGGCGGCAAGGCGGCGCCGAGCTACCACAACGCCAAGCTCATCATCAAACTGGCGAACGACGTGTCGCGGGTGATCAACAGCGATCCGGCGACGAGGGGCCTGCTGAAGGTTGTCTTCATGCCCAACTACAACGTCTCGATGGCCGAGATCATGGTGCCGTCGGCGGACCTGTCCGAGCAGATCTCGACGGCGGGCCTGGAAGCGTCCGGCACCGGCAACATGAAGTTCGCGCTCAACGGCGCCGTAACGATCGGCACGCTCGACGGCGCCAATGTCGAGATCAAGGAATGCGTCGGCGACGACAACATCGTCATCTTCGGCCTGACCGCCCAGGAGGTCGCGGATCGCCGCCGGGGCGGCTACGTGCCGCGCGAGATCATCGAAGGCTCGCGCGACCTGTCGCAGGCGCTCGCCGCGATCTCGTCGGGCGTGTTCTCGCCGGACGATCCGAACCGCTACCGCGACCTGGTCAACGGCCTGTTCGATCATGACTGGTTCATGGTCGCGGCCGATTTCGACGCGTTTGCCGCGGCGCAGCGCAAGGTCGACGATATCTGGCGCTCAAGCCCGGACTGGCTGGCGAAGGCGATCCGCAACACGGCGCGGGTGGCGTTCTTCTCGTCGGACCGGACGATCCGCCAATACGCGCGCGAAATCTGGAATGTGCCCGTGTAGCCGAGCCGCCCAATGAGGGGAGGCCGGTTTGTGCGGGTGAGGGGGCGTAGAACAAGAGAATGAAAAAGACCGGCCCCAAGGCTTCGCCGCGCGACGGCGGCATGGCGGCGAAAACCGCCGACATCGAAGCCATCGTGGCCGGTGCGCATGGCGACCCGTTTGCCGTGCTGGGCGTGCATCCATTGGGCGACGGCTTCGTCGCGCGCTGCTTCATCCCGCATGCGGGCACGGTGGAGGCCTTCACGCTCGCCGGCGAGAGCTGCGGCGAACTGGCTTCGCGCCACGATGCGGGTTTCTTCGAGGGTCCGGTCTCGCTGCCCGGCCGCCAGCCGGTGAGATACCGCGCCGCCAATGCCGGGGGTGAATGGTGGGTGACCGATCCCTATTCCTTCGGGCCGGTGCTCGGCCCGATGGACGACTACTACATCGCTGAAGGCTCGCATCTCAGGCTGTTCGACAAGCTCGGCGCCCATCTCATCGACCATGAGGGTGCGTCCGGTGTGCACTTCGCGGTCTGGGCGCCGAATGCCTCGCGCGTCTCGGTGGTCGGCGACTTCAACGACTGGGACGGACGCCGTCACACGATGCGTCACCGCGTTGATGTCGGCATCTGGGAGGTTTTCGTGCCGGACATCGGCGCAGGACGCCCGTACAAGTTCGAGATCATCGGCCCGGCCGGAGCGGTGCCGCTGAAGGCCGACCCGTTTGCCTTCCGATCCGAGATGCGCCCCGCAACCGCGTCGGTCACCGAAGGACCGCTGGTCCATCAATGGGGCGATGCCGGCCACCGCGACTTCTGGCGCAAGGCCGACATCCGCCGCCAGCCGATCACGACATACGAGGTTCACGCCGGGTCGTGGCAGCGCCGCGACGATGGCACGTTCCTGTCCTGGGACGAACTGGCCGACCGGCTCATCCCCTATGTGGCCGACATGGGGTTCACCCATATCGAGTTCCTGCCGATCACCGAACACCCCTATGACCCGTCATGGGGCTACCAGACCACCGGTCTCTATGCGCCGACCGCGCGGTTCGGCGAGCCGGAAGGCTTTGCCCGCTTCGTCGACGGGGCTCACAGGGCCGGCATCGGCGTGATCCTCGACTGGGTGCCGGCGCATTTCCCGACCGACGCGCATGGCTTGTCCAACTTCGACGGCACCGCGCTCTACGAGCATGCCGACCCGCGCAAGGGGTTCCATCCGGACTGGAACACCGCGATCTACAATTTCGGCCGCCGCGAGGTGAAGTCCTACCTCATCAACAACGCCCTGTTCTGGGCGGAGAAATATCACCTCGACGGCCTGCGGGTCGATGCGGTCGCGTCGATGCTCTACCTGGACTACTCCCGCAAGGCTGGCGAGTGGATCCCCAACGAGAAGGGCGGCCGGGAGAACCTCGAGGCCGTCAGCTTCCTGCAGGAGATGAACAAGGCCGTCTACGGCACGCATCCGGGCGTGATGACCATCGCCGAGGAATCGACGTCCTGGCCCAAGGTGTCGCAGCCGGTGCACGAGGGCGGGCTCGGTTTCGGCTTCAAATGGAACATGGGCTTCATGCACGACACGCTGGCCTATCTTGCCCGCGAGCCGGTGCACCGCAAGCATCACCACGACGACATCACGTTCGGACTGGTCTACGCCTTCAGCGAGAATTTCGTTTTGCCGCTCAGCCATGACGAGGTCGTGCATGGCAAGGGTACGCTGCTCAACAAGATGGCCGGCGACCCATGGCAGAAGTTCGCCAACCTGCGCGCCTATTACGGCTTCATGTGGGGCTATCCGGGCAAGAAGCTGCTGTTCATGGGGCAGGAATTCGCGCAGGCTGCGGAATGGAGCGAGGCCAAGGCGCTCGACTGGCACCTGCTTCAACCCGGCCCGCACGAGGGCATGCGCCAGTTGGTGCGCGATCTCAACCATGTCTACCGCGCCAGGCCGGCATTGCACGCGCGCGACTGCGAGCCGGAGGGCTTCTCCTGGCTGATCGTCGACGACAGCGCCAACTCGGTCTTCGCGTGGCTGCGCAAGGCGCCGGGCGCCGCCCCTGTCGCCGTCGTCTCCAATTTCACGCCAGTGCGCCGCGACAACTATCGTGTGCCGCTGCCACATGCGGGGACATGGCGCGAGATCATGAACACCGATGCGGGGTTCTATGGCGGCACCGGCGCGGGCAATTTCGGCCGCGTCTTCGCGGCTGAAAGCGGCGGCGGCATCGCGGCGGAGGTGACGCTGCCGCCGCTTGCGACCTTGTATTTCGAATTCGATCCGGAGTGAGGGCCGGATGAGTGGGAGGAGGAGAATATGGTGACGACATACAGTCAGCCGCTGGCCCGCGATGCGATGGCCTATGTCCTCGCGGGCGGCCGCGGCAGCCGGCTGAAGGAACTGACCGATTTCCGCGCCAAGCCGGCGGTCTATTTCGGCGGCAAGACCCGCATCATCGATTTCGCGCTGTCCAACGCGCTGAATTCCGGCATCCGCCGCATCGGCGTGGCGACGCAATACAAGGCGCATTCGCTGATCCGCCACCTGCAGCGCGGCTGGAACTTCTTCCGCCCCGAGCGCAACGAGAGCTTCGACATCCTGCCGGCCAGCCAGCGCGTCTCCGAGACGCAATGGTACGAAGGCACGGCCGACGCGGTGTTCCAGAACATCGACATCATCGAGGCCTATGGTCCTGAATTCATGGTGCTGCTGGCCGGCGACCACATCTACAAGATGGACTACGAACTGATGCTGCGGCAGCACGTCGACATGAAGGCCGACGTGACCGTCGGCTGCCTCGAGGTGCCGCGCATGGAGGCGACCGGCTTCGGCGTCATGCATGTCGACGCCAAGAACAAGATCATCTCCTTCGTCGAGAAACCGGCCGATCCGCCCGCGATACCCGACAAGCCCGACTTCGCGCTTGCCTCGATGGGCATCTACGTGTTCCGCACCAAGTTCCTGATGGACGAGCTGCGCCGCGACGCCGCCGACCCGAATTCGAGCCGCGATTTCGGCAAGGACATCATTCCCCACATCGTCAAGAACGGCAAAGCCGTCGCCCACCGCTTCGCCAAGTCCTGCGTCCGGTCAAATTTCGAGGAGAAGGCCTACTGGCGCGACGTCGGCACCATCGATGCCTATTGGGAGGCGAACATCGACCTGACCGACATCACGCCCGAGCTCGACCTCTACGACCGCAACTGGCCGATCTGGACCTATGCCGAGATCAAGCCGCCGGCGAAGTTCGTGCATGACGAGGACGGCCGCCGCGGCACGGCGGTCTCGTCGCTGGTGTCCGGCGACTGCATCATCTCCGGCTCGGCGCTCCGCAAGAGCCTGTTGTTCACCGGCGTCCGCGCGAACTCGTTCTCGTCGCTGGAGGAGGCGGTCGTGCTGCCGGATTGCATCATCGGCCGCAGCGCGACGTTGCGAAAAGTGGTGATCGACCGCGGCGTGAAGATTCCGGAGGGCCTGTCCGTCGGCTTCGATCCCGCGCTCGACGCCAAGCGCTTCAGGCGCTCCGAAGGGGGCGTCTGCCTGATCACGCAGCCGATGATCGACAAACTGGGAGCCTAGTTCGACGCATGCAGGTTCTGTCGGTCGCCTCCGAAGTCTTCCCGCTGATCAAGACGGGCGGCCTCGCCGATGTGGCGGGCGCATTGCCGCTGGCGCTGAAAGAGCATGGCGTGACGATGCGCACGCTGATGCCCGGCTATCTGGGCGTCGTCGCGCAACTGAAGAAGAAGAAGACTGTCGCCGCGCTGGACGATCTGTTCGGCGGCAAGGCCAACCTGGTCGCCGGCCAGTCGGCAGGGCTCGATCTCCTGGTGCTCGACGCGCCGCATCTCTACGACCGCAAGGGCGGCGCCTATGGCGACGAGCAGGGCAACGACTGGGACGACAACTGGAAGCGCTTCGCCGCGCTCGGCAAGGCCGGCGCCGAGATCGCCGGCGGACTGGTTCCCGGCTATGCGCCCGACATCGTGCACGCGCATGATTGGCAGGCGGCGATGGCGCCGGCCTATCTGCGCTTCACTGGCCGGCGCGCAGTCCCGAGCGTCATGACGGTGCACAACCTGGCTTTCCAAGGGCAGTTCCCGATCACGGTCTTTCCCGGTCTCGGCCTGCCAGGCGCCGCGCTGTCGCTCGACGGCGTCGAGTATTACGGCGGCGTCGGCTTCCTGAAGGGCGGATTGCAACTCGCCGACGCGATCACCACCGTCAGCCCGACCTATGCGCTTGAAATCCGCACGCCCGAATTCGGCATGGGCCTCGACGGCCTGATCCGCGTCCGCGACAACGTGCTGCACGGCATCGTCAATGGCATCGATACGGATATCTGGAACCCGGAGACCGACCCGCATGTCGCTGCGAACTACGCCGCAAGGTCGCTGGGCGCGCGGGCGAAAAACCGCCGCGCGGTCGAGGACCGCTTCAGCCTTGACCACTCGGACGCGCCGATCTTCTGCGTCGTCAGCCGTCTGACCTGGCAGAAGGGGATGGACGTGCTGGTCCAGGTCGTCGACGATCTGGTCGCCATGGGCGCGCGCCTGGCCATTCTCGGTTCCGGCGACCACAGCCTGGAAGGCGGGCTGCTGTCGGCATCGGCCAGGCATCCGGGCCGCGTCGGCGTGGTGATTGGCTACAACGAGCCCCTGTCGCACCTGATGCAGGCAGGCTCTGACGCGATCCTCGTGCCGTCGCGCTTCGAGCCCTGCGGCCTGACCCAGCTCTACGCGCTGCGCTACGGCTGCATCCCTGTCGTCGCCCGCACCGGCGGCCTCGCAGACACGGTGATCGACGCCAATGAGGCGGCGCTGTCGGCCGGCGTCGCGACCGGGGTGCAGTTCTCGCCGGTGGATGCGGATGCGCTGCGCATCGCCGTCAGGCGGACGCTAGCGCTGCACCGCGACCGCAAGGTGTGGACGGCGATGCAGAAGCAGGGGATGAAGTCGGACGTCTCCTGGACCCGCAGCGCCGCGCGCTATGCCGAATTGTACCGTTCCCTTGTTCCCGCAGGATGAATTCATGAACCGAACCGTCGCCACGAAACCCTTCGACGACCAGAAGCCCGGCACGTCCGGCCTGCGCAAGAAGGTGCCGGTGTTCCAGCAGGCAAATTATTCGGAAAACTTCATCCAGTCGGTGTTCGACAGCCTCGAAGGCTTTGCCGGCCAGACGCTGGTGATCGGCGGCGACGGCCGGTTCTGGAACCGCGAGGTGATCCAGACCGCCATCCGCATGGCCGCGGCCAACGGTTTCGGCAAGGTCATGGTCGGGCAGGGCGGCATCCTGTCGACGCCGGCCGCCTCCAACATCATCCGCAAATACAAGGCTTTCGGCGGCCTCGTTCTCTCCGCGAGCCACAATCCCGGCGGCCCGCACGAGGATTTCGGCATCAAATACAACGCTTCCAACGGCGGCCCGGCGCCGGAAAAGCTGACGGACCTGGTCTTCGCGCGCTCGAAGGTGATCGACAGCTACAAGATCGCCGACCTGCCTCAGATCGATCTCGACACGGTCGGCACCTTCGATGCAGGCGGCATGATCGTCGAGGTGATAGACCCGGTGGCAGATTATGCCGAGTTGATGGAGAGCCTGTTCGACTTTACCGCGATCAAGGCGATGTTCGCCGCCGGCTTCACCATCGCCTTCGACGCCATGCACGCCGTGACGGGACCCTACGCGATCGAGATCCTTGAAAAACGCCTCGGCGCGCCGCAGGGGTCGGTGCGCAATTTCGTGCCGCTGCCCGATTTCGGCGGGCATCATCCCGATCCCAATCTCGTCCATGCCAGGGAACTCCATGACCTGATGATGTCGGCGGATGGACCCGACTTCGGCGCGGCGTCCGACGGCGACGGCGACCGCAACCTGATCATCGGCAAGCACATCTTCGTCACCCCGTCCGATTCGCTGGCGATGCTCGCCGCCAACGCCCACCTGGCGCCGGGCTACAAAGCGGGCTTGAAAGGCATCGCGCGCTCGATGCCAACCAGCGCCGCGGCCGACCGCGTGGCCGGCAAGCTCGGCATTGGCATCTATGAGACGCCGACCGGCTGGAAATTCTTCGGCAACCTGCTCGACGCCGGCATGGCGACGATCTGCGGCGAGGAGAGCGCGGGCACCGGCTCCGACCATGTCCGCGAAAAGGACGGGCTGTGGGCGGTGCTGCTGTGGCTGAACATCCTGGCCGCCCGCAAGGAGCCGGCGAAAGCGATCGTCGAGAAGCATTGGGCCGAATATGGCCGCAACTACTACTCACGACACGACTACGAAGGCGTCGACAGCGCGGTGGCCAACCGGATGGTCGACGGCCTTCGCTCGAGTCTCGCCGGCTTGCCCGGCACGTCCTTCGGCGCGCTGAAGGTCGCCTCCGCCGACGACTTCTCCTACCTCGACCCCGTCGACGGGTCGGTCAGCAGCAAGCAGGGCATCCGCGTCCTGTTCGAAGGCGGCTCCCGCGTCGTCTTCCGCCTCTCCGGCACCGGCACATCGGGAGCGACGGTGCGCGTCTACATCGAGCGCTACGAGCCCGACCCGGCCAAACACGGCATGGAAACGCAGGCTGCGCTGGCCGACCTGATCGCGGCGGCTGACGAGATCGCGGGAATCAGGGAACACACGGGGATGAACGAGCCGACGGTGATCACGTGACGCGACAAGCGCGACTGGCCAATCTCCCCCCGTGTGGGGGAGATGCCCGGCAGGGCAGAGGGGGGCGCCGGGGCGCGCGGACTCTCGCGTCGGCTCGCGACGTTCGTTGTTTGGAAAGAGATCTTTCTGAGCGGAACAGCCGGATAGGCCTCGCTCCGTCGCGCCCCCCTCTGTCCTGCCGGACATCTCCCCCACCCGGGGGGAGATCGGCCAACGGCAACGGGCATCACCTGCAGTGAACCTCCCTCTCGGCGCCCACCTCACGCCCTCCGGCACCACCTTCTCCGTCTGGTCGTCGTGCGCAGAGCGCATCTGGGTCTGCCTGTTCGAGGGGTTCGACGAGACCGCGCGGATCGAGCTTGCGCGGGACGAGCACGGCGTCTTCTCCGCGACCGTCCCTGGCGTCCCACTCGGCCAGCGCTACGGCTTCCGGGCCGACGGGCCGCACGATCCCGCAGATGGGCGGTGGTTCGATCCCTGCAAGCTGCTGATAGACCCCTACGCCACCGCCATCGACTATCCCTACCGCTACAACGCGCTGATGGCGGCGCCGCGCTGGCAGCAATGCGACACCGCGCCGATGATGCCGAAAGCGATCGTCTCGGCGCCCGAATACGCCGCGCCGGCGCCGCCTCTGTTCAAGCCCGGCGGCCTGATCTACGAACTCAACGTCCGCGCCTTCACCAAGCTGCATCCCGACATACCGCCGGACATGCGGGGCACGATCGCCGCGCTGGCGCATCCGGCGATCCTCGCGCATCTGACGGGCCTCGGCGTTTCCGGCGTCGAACTGATGCCGATCACGGCCTGGATCGACGAGCGGCATCTCGGCCCGCTCGGACTGCGCAACGCCTGGGGCTACAACCCGGTCTCGTTCATGGCGCTCGACCCGCGCCTTGCGCCCGGGGGCTTGGCCGAATTGCGCGCCACGGTGGCGGCGCTCCGGGCGGCCGGCATCGGGGTCATCCTCGATCTCGTCTTCAACCACACAGGCGAGAGCGACGTTCTTGGGCCGACCCTGTCGCTGCGCGGCCTCGACGCCAACGCCTACTACCGACGCGCCGCAGACGGCAGCCTCGTCAACGACACCGGCTGCGGCCATACGCTGGCCTGCGATCATCCCCGCGTGCGCGACCTCATCCTCGATTCGCTGCGCCATTTCGTTCTCGGCGCCGGCGTCGACGGCTTCCGCTTCGACCTCGCGCCGATCCTTGGCCGTACCGCCGAAAGCTTCGACCCGCGCGCGGAAACGCTGCGGGCCATCGAGACCGATCCCGTTCTGGCCGACCGCGTGCTGATCGCCGAGCCTTGGGACATCGGCCCCGGCGGCTACCAGGTGGGGCATTTTTCGCCGCGTTGGCTGGAATGGAACGACCGCTACCGCGACGACGTTCGCCGCTTCTGGCGCGGCGACCGGGCTACGCTCGGCCAGTTGGCCACCCGGCTGGCCGGTTCCTCGGATATTTTCGAGCGCAATGGCGTCGCGGCGACGCGCTCGGTCAATTTCATCGCGGCCCATGACGGCATGACGCTGGCCGACCTGACCGCCTACGAGCGCAAGCACAACGACGCGAACGGCGAGGACAACCGCGACGGCCACGACGAGAACCTGTCGTGGAACCACGGCGTCGAAGGCGGCAGCGACGACGACAAGATCGTCGCGCGGCGGCGGTCCGATACGCTTGCGATGCTGACCACGCTTTTCGTGTCGCGCGGGACGATCATGCTGACCGCCGGCGACGAGTTCGGCCGCACGCAGAGCGGCAACAACAACGCCTATGCGCAGGACAACGAGACAACCTGGCTCGACTGGACCGGCCGCGACCGCGAACTCGAGCGCCATGCCGGCACAATGGCAGGCCTCCGCGGCGCGCTGAAACTCGACGATACCGGTTTCCTCGCATCCGGACCTCAACCCGGGCGGACCATCGCCGAATGGCTTTGGAGCGACTGGACGGCGATGACCGCGCAGCGCTGGGAAGACCCGTCAAACCACCGCGTCGCCATGCAACTGACCATGCCCGGTCTTGCGGGCCGCACCGCCATCCTGATCAATGGCGACCGGCGTGCCGTCGCCTTCGAGCCGGCGGCGCGGGCCGGCTGGCGCTGGGCGCAAGTGTCGCCGTTGCTGGAGGCAAAGGCTACGTCCACCGGCCACGGTGTGGTGCATGTTCCCGGCCGGTCGGTCGTGGTCTTGAGGGAAATGACGAGCGATGGCTGAGACGATCCGGCATTGGTGGCGCGGCGGGGTGATCTACCAGATCTACCCGCGCTCCTTCCAGGACACCAATGGCGACGGCATAGGCGACCTGCCGGGCGCCACGCAGCGCCTCGACCACATTGCCGCGCTCGGGGTCGACGCGGTCTGGCTTTCGCCCTTCTTCCGCTCGCCGATGGCCGACATGGGCTACGACGTCTCCGACTATTGCGACGTCGACCCGATCTTCGGCACACTGGAGGATTTCGACGCCTTCATCGCGGCGGCGCATGCGCGCGGCATCAAGGTCATCATCGACCAGGTCATCTCGCACACGTCAGACCAGCACGCCTGGTTCCGCCAGAGCCGGTCGAGCAAGGTCAACGACAAGGCCGACTGGTATGTCTGGGCCGACGCCAAGCCCGACGGCACGCCGCCCAACAACTGGCTGGCGATCTTCGGCGGCCCTGCCTGGGAATGGGACACCACCCGCAAGCAGTACTACATGCACAATTTCCTGGCTTCGCAGCCGGACCTGAATTTCCACAACCCCGATGTCCGCGCCGCCGTCCTCGACACCGCGCGCTTCTGGCTCGATCGAGGCGTCGACGGTTTCCGTCTCGACACGGTCAACTACTATTTCCACGACAGGAAGTTGCGCGACAACCCGCCGTTTCCGCGCGGCAAGACCAACGATATCCCCGACACCAACCCCTACGGCTACCAGGACCATCTCTACGACAAGACCCGGCCCGAAAACCTGATCTTCCTGCGCGAGTTCCGCGCGCTGCTGAACGAATATGAAGACAGGGCGGCGGTTGGCGAAGTCGGCGATGGCGAGCGCTCGCTGAAGACGGTGGCCGCCTATACCGAAGGCGGCGACAAGCTGCAGATGTGCTACACCTTCGACCTGCTCAGCGAGAATTTCGACGCCGCGCATATCCGCAATTGCGTCAACGCCTTCGAGGTGGCGGTCAGGGACGGCTGGGTCTGCTGGGCGTTTTCGAACCACGACGTCAAGCGCCACGTGACACGATTCACGAAGGCCGGCGACGATCCGGCGCAGGTCGCGAAGTTAGTGCTCACACTGCTCGCTTGCCTGCGCGGCTCGATCTGCCTCTACCAGGGAGAGGAACTGGGACTGGAGGAAGCCGACATCGCGTTCGAAGACCTGCGCGACCCGTACGGCATCCGTTTCTGGCCCGGTTTCAAGGGCCGCGACGGTTGCCGCACGCCGATGCCGTGGGAAGCCGACCGCCCGCACGCCGGCTTCTCGACGGCAAAACCGTGGTTGCCGGTGCCCGAGGACCACCGCCTCCGCGCCGCCGACACCCAGGGGGCCGACTCGGTGCTGGCCCACTACCGCGCCACGCTCGCCTTCCGCAAAACCCAGCGAGCCCTGATCGACGGTTCGATCCGCTTCATCGGCGAGGATACGGAAGTGCTGGCCTTCGTGCGCGAGGAGGGCAACGAACGGCTGCTGTGCGTGTTCAACTTCGGTCGCAAGCCGGTCTCGTGGCCAATTCCCGACGAATTCGCTTCGCTCGGACTGCTGGACCTGCCCGGATCCGCCGCCATTCATGCGGACGGGCTAATCGAACTCGCGCCGCTGGCTGCGGCGCTGGCCTTGGTCGATTGAGGGGACGCGCCCTTCGGGAAGGCTTCTTCTGGTCGGAGTGGCAGGATTTGAACCTGCGACCCCGTCGTCCCGAACGACGTGCGCTACCAGACTGCGCTACACTCCGTGACCAGACGCGGGCTTATAGCGTCAGCTTCCGCCAGCCGCAAGGACGTAGAGCAGCAAAAGATCGACTGATTTCGATGGCCGCTTTCAGGCGACGGCGCGGCGAAAATCGTCGATGTTCTGAGTGGGGCGGAGGCTCCGCTCCCGAAGCAAACCAGCGCTTCGCGGTTTGGGTATTGGTAAGGCAATCGCTGTATGCTCCGCGCGAATGTAACGGAGCAGGCCTTAGTGAACTTCAAACCAGTCCCCGATCTGCGGCCGAACACGTTCGAATTCGAGACCCAGGCGCTCGTCAAGCCGACCGGCTTTCGGGAATATGATGCGCGCTGGTGGTTCGGTCATCCGGCCTCGGACAAGGCGCCCGAACTGAACCTGATCGGCGTCCAGACGATCGGCATGGGGCTCGGCACCCTGATCCGCAGGCTCGGCGCCGGGCCGGACATCGTCGTCGGCCACGACTTTCGGTCCTATTCGCTGTCGATCAAGCTGGCGCTGACCGCCGGCCTGATGGCGGCGGGGGCGCGGGTGAAGGACATCGGGCTTGCTCTGTCGCCGATGGCCTATTTCGCCCAGTTCGCGCTCGACTGCCCGTCCGTCGCCATGGTCACCGCCTCGCACAACGAGAATGGCTGGACCGGCATCAAGATGGGCGCGCAAAGGCCGCTGACATTCGGGCCCGACGAGATGTCGGCGCTGAAGGAGATCGTGCTGTCCGGCGATTTCGACCTGACCGGCGGCGGGGCATACGAGTTCGTCGCCAATGTCCGCGAAAGATATCTCGCCGACATGACCGACGGCGTGAGGATCGGGCGCAGGCTGAAAGTGGTCGCAGCCTGCGGCAACGGCACGGCGGGGGCCTTCGCGCCTCGAATGCTGGCAGCGATCGGCTGCGAGGTCGTGCCGCTCGACATCGCGCTCGACCACACGTTCCCGAACTACAATCCCAACCCCGAAGACATGAAGATGCTGCATGCGATCCGCGACGCGGTGCTGGCGACCGGAGCGGATGTCGGGCTCGGCTTCGATGGCGACGGCGACCGCTGCGGCGTGGTCGACAACGAAGGCAACGAGATTTTTGCCGACAAGGTTGGCGTCATGCTCGCCCGCGACATCTCCGCTGCGCATCCGGGTTCGAAATTCGTCGTCGACGTGAAGTCGACCGGCTTGTTCATGACCGACCCGCAACTCATCGCCAATGGCGCGGTGACGGATTATTGGAAGACCGGCCATTCCCACATCAAGCGGCGCGTCAAGGAACTGTCCGCCATCGCCGGCTTCGAGAAATCGGGCCATTTCTTCTTCAATCCGCCGATCGGCCGCGGCTATGACGATGGGCTTGTCACCGCGATCGCCGTCTGCCGCATGCTCGAGCGCAATCCCGCAAAGTCGATGGCCGATCTCTACCGCGACCTGCCGCTGACATTCGGCTCGCCGACCATGTCGCCGCATTGCGCCGACGAGATCAAATACGACGTCGCCGACCGGGTGGTGCGGCGGTTCCAGGCGATGCAGGCGGCGGGTGAAAAAATCGCAGGGCAGAAGATCATCGACCTCGTCACCGTCAACGGCGTCCGCGTCGTCGCCGAGGATGGCACCTGGGGCCTGGTCCGCGCCTCGTCCAACAAGCCGGAACTGGTCGTCGTGGTCGAGAGCCCGGTCTCCGAGGCGCGCAAGCGCGAGATGTTTGTCGCCGTCGATGCCGTGCTGCGGGAGAACCCCGAGGTCGGCGCCTACAACCAGACGATCTGACGATGAGCGCCGCACCGCCGATTTCCTGTTTCGTGATGAGCGGCGGCGTCGGCTCGCGGCTATGGCCGCTGTCGCGCGAGGACAATCCGAAGCAGTTTCATGATCTTGCCGGCGACGGCTCGATGCTGGTCAAGACCATCCGCCGCCTGCGCGCGCGTACCGCCGGCGAAGCGCCGGTGCACCTGATCGCGTCGGAGCGCCATGCCGAGCGCGTCCGCGACGACCTCGCCGGGCTTGATCTGGGCGGCGGCGGCGCGATCTTCGAGCCCGTCGGCCGCAACACCGCGGCCGCCGTTGCCGTGGCGGCGATCGAGACGCTGCGGAACCATGGCGACGGGCTGGTGCTGGTCGTGCCGTCCGACCACGAGATTTCGACCGACCGGCAGTTCTGGGCGACGATCGAGAAGGGCGTCGCGCCGGCCGAGGCCGGGCACCTGGTCGTCTTTGGCATCGCGCCGACCCATCCGGAAACCGGCTACGGCTACATCGAGGCCGGCGGCGACGGCGTGGTGAAGGATGTGCTGCGCTTCGTCGAGAAGCCGGACCTCGCGACCGCCGAACGGTACCTCGCCGCCGGCACCTTCTTCTGGAACGCCGGCATGTTCCTGTTCAGGGCGAGCGCGATGCGCGAGGCGTTTGCGGCGCTCGAACCGAATATCTGGGCGCAGGCGGAGGCGGCGTGCGCCTCTGCCACGCGGGACGTGTCCGGCGCCTATCTGCCGCTCGACATTTACGCGGCAATCCCGTCGATTTCGGTCGACTACGCGATCATGGAGAAGACCGCCGGCATCGCCATGGTGCCGGCCGGCTTTCGCTGGAACGACCTCGGCTCCTGGCAATCGCTGCTGGAGGTGAGCGCGACCGACGGCGACGGCAATGTCATCATCGGTGACGTCGTCGCGATCGACACCGATAACTCGTATCTGCGCAGCCAGGGACGGCTGCTGTCGGTCATCGGCATGAAGGACGTGGCCATCGTCGTGACGCCGGACGCCACCTTCGTCGCGCCGGTGTCGCAGAGCCAGAACGTCAAGAAGATCGTCGAGCGGCTGGAAAAGAGCGGCCGGCTGGAGACCAAGTTTACGCCGGCGCAGGACCGCGTCATCGCCAATGGCGCCTGGCTGCCGCGTGTCCGCCACTGGCTGTTCGAGGAGGCGTTGCCGTTCTGGTCGACGGCCGCAATCGACACCCGCTACGGCGGCTATTACGAGGCGATGGGTTTCGACCGACTGCCGATCCAGAAGCCCAAGCGCATGCGAACCATGGCGCGGCAGATCTTCGCCTTCTCGGTCGCCAGGGCCTATGGCTGGGACGGGCCGGCCGAGCACCTGATCGCGCACGGCATCGATTTCATCGTCGCCAAAGGCCGGACGGACAAGGGCGGTTGGGTGCGGACGCTCAACGTCGACGGCAGCGTCGCGGATGCCACCGAGGACGCCTACGACCACGCCTGTGTCCTGCTGGCGCTGGCGCATGCGCACAAGGTCGGCAATCCGAAGGCGCTGGCGCTCGGCGAAGAGACGTTCGTCTTCCTGGACGATGCTCTGGAAGACCGGAACATGCGCGGCTTCCTCGAAACCTCGCGCGGCGAGGGGCTGCGCCGCTCCAACCCGCACATGCATCTGCTGGAGGCGTTCCTCGCCTGGTATGATGTCACCGGCAACCGGCAATACCTGCGCCGGGCCGCCCGCATCATCGATCTGTTCCGCAGCCATTTCTTCGACGCCGATACGTGGACCATCGGCGAATACTACGACGACGACTGGAAACGGGCGGCGGGCGAACAGGGCCAGTGGACCGAACCCGGACATCATTTCGAGTGGGCGGCACTGCTTGCGGACTTTGCCGGCAAGAGCGGCCAGAAGGATCTGATCGGCTTCGGCCGCAAGCTCTACGCCTCCGCCATCGCCAATGGCCTCAACCGGGCGACGGGCCTTGCCTACGGCGCGGTCTCCCGCGATGGCATCCCGCTCGACCGCATGTCGCGCTCCTGGCCGCAGACCGAAGCGATCAAGGCGGCGATGGCGCTGGACGACACCGGCGGCCCGGACCTCAAGCCCGAGATCGAGGCGCGCGTCGCCCGCCTGTTCCGCTGGCACATCGACCCCGCGCCCTCGGGCCTGTGGATCGACCTGATCGACGAGCGCGGCCGCGCCCTCGCCAAGGACGCACCGGCGAGCATCCTGTATCATATCGTGACGGCGCTCAGCGCCTACATGAAGCGGTATGGGTGAGATTGTAGAAACAATCCTACAATCTGTTGTGTGTGCGACAGGAACCGGCTATGATCCATCGCGCTCCCCAAGGACGGGCATCATGCCAACGACCATATCAAGCCGCGACTTTAACCAGGACACGAGCCGCGCCAAGAAGGCTGCATCACACGGACCCGTTTTCATCACCGACCGGGGCCGTCCTGCGCACGTGTTGTTGTCGATCGAGGACTATCGCCGTCTGTCCGGCGGCGAGCAAAGCCTGCTGATGGCGCTCGCGGATCCCACAAGTGTGGACATCGATTGGGAACCGGGGACAGTAGGATTGGGCCTAAAGGCGGCTACGTTCGAGTGAGCTATCTGCTGGACACGAACGTCGTTTCCGAGTTGCGCAGGCCCGACAGGGCGCGCCCCTCAGTCGTTGCGTGGGCGGCGTCGGTACCGGTCTCCGCGATGGCTCTGTCCGCCATTTCCATCCTCGAACTGCGGCTCGGCATGCTGCAACTGGCCCGACGGGACCCGACGGCGGGCGCTGCGATCGGGAACTGGATCGATCGTCAAGTTGTCGACCGGTTCCGCGACCGCATCTTGCCGGTCGATCTGGAAGTCGTGCTCAAGTGCGCCGAACTGCATGTCCCCGATCCACGCAGCGAGCGCGATGCGCTCATTGCGGCGACTGCATTGGTGAACAACCTGACCGTCGTCACACGCAACACCGGCGACTTCGCTCAAACGGGGGTAAAGCTGTTGAATCCGTGGGATGCGTAACCCTCAATACGGGCTCTCGACCTTCCCCGTCTCGACATAGACCGACTTCACTTGGCTGTAGTGCCTGAGCGCCTCCAGCGAATTTTCCCGCCCGATGCCGGACTGCTTCGCGCCGCCGAACGGCATCTCGACCGGCGAGAGGTTGTAGTGGTTGATCCACAGCGTGCCGGCCTGCAGGTCGCCGGCGACGCGGTGGGCGCGGGCCATGTCGCTGGTGAAGACGCCGGCGGACAGGCCGAACTCGGTGTCGTTGGCGCGGGCCACCACTTCGTCCTCGTCGTCGAAGGAGAGCAGGCTCAGCACCGGACCGAAGATCTCCTCCCTTGCGATGCGCATGCCGTCAGTCACGCCGGAAAACACTGTCGGCTTGATGAAGAAACCGCCTTCAAAGCCCTGAAGCCTCGGCGCATTGCCGCCGGTCGCCAACCGCGCGCCCTCCTGTCTGCCGATCTCGACATAGCCGAGCACCTTCTCGTGCTGCGCCTTGCTGACCAGCGGCCCCATCTGCGTCTCCGGATCGAGCGGGTCGCCGATGCGGATCTTCTTTGTCCGCTCGACCAGCCGGTCGAGGAAGCGGTCATGCAGGCCCTTCTGCACGAAGACGCGGGTGCCGTTCGAGCAGACCTGGCCGGTCGAGTAGAAATTGCCCAGCATCGCGCCGCCGATCGCGCTCTCGAGGTCGGCGTCGTCGAAGACGATCAGCGGCGACTTGCCGCCGAGTTCCATCGTCGCGTGCTTCATCAGCGAACCAGCGAGCGCCAGCACCTTCCTGCCGGTCGGCACCGAGCCGGTCAGGGAGACCTTCGCCACCACCGGATGCGAAGCCAGCGCCGCGCCGACATCGCCATAGCCCTGCACGACATTGAACAGTCCATCAGGCAGGCCGGCCTCGGTGTAGATTTCCGCCAGCGCCAGCGCCGACAGTGGCGTGTTTTCCGACGGCTTGAACACCATCGCATTGCCCATGGCGAGCGCGGGCGCCGACTTCCAGCCGGCGCCCTGGATCGGGTAGTTCCACGCCCCGATGCCGATGCAGACGCCCAGCGCCTCGCGCCTGGTATAGGCGAAGGGTCCGCCGAGCTCGATCATGTCGCCGTTGAACGACGCCACCGCGCCGCCGAAGAATTCTAGCGCGTCAGCGGCCGAGGCAGCGTCCGCCACCAGCGTTTCCTGGATCGCCTTGCCGGTGTCGAGCGTCTCCAACCGCGCCAGTTCGGCGTTGCGCGCGCGCAAGATGTCAGACGCTTTGCGCAGGATGCGGCCGCGCTCGACCGGCTTCAGCCGCGCCCACGCGCCCTGCGCCGCCCGCGCCGCTTCGACCGCCAGTTCGACGATGTTCGGCGTCGCCCCGTACAATGTCGCGATCACTTCGCCGGTCGCCGGATAGATCACCGGCAGCTCCCGGCCGCCCTGGTCCTCGACAAACCGCCCGTTGATGTAGTGCGAGGCTTTCGGCTGGGCTTTCATGGAGAACTCCGCGATGTCACCTGTCGATCACGCATTCTCACCGGTCGCTCTCGCGCCAGCGCGGGTTGATCCAGGGTTCCTGGTTGGAGGGGGCGAGCGGCTGCCGGCCCAAGATATGGTCCGATGCCTTCTCGCCCGTCATGATCGACGGGCTGTTGAGGTTGCCGTTGGTCACGCGCGGGAAGATGGATGAGTCGGCCACCCGCAGCCCCTCGACGCCGATCACCCGGCACTCCGGATCGACCACCGCGTGCCGGTCGTCGGCGCGGCCCATGCGGCAGGTTCCGCAGGGATGGTAGGCGCTTTCCGCATTGGCCCTGATGAAATCGTCGAGCTCCGCATCGCTCTGCACATGGCTGCCGGGCGAAATCTCCCGCCCGCGGTAGGGCGCGAACGCCGCCTGGCCGAAGATTTCGCGCGTCAGCCGGATGCAGTGCCGGAACTCGGTCCAGTCGTCCGGATGCGACATGTAGTTGAAGAGGATTCTCGGGCCATCCGCCGGATCGCCCGATCGCAGCGTCACCGAGCCGCGCGATTTCGACCGCATCGGCCCGACATGCGCCTGGAAGCCGTGCGACTTCGCCGCCGCCTTGCCGTCGTAGCGGACGGCGGCCGGGATGAAATGATACTGGATGTCGGGATAGTCGATGCCGGCCCCAGAGCGCACGAAGGCCGCCGCCTCGAAATGGTTGGTAGCCCCCAGTCCGTCGCCCCATACCAGCCAGCGCATCCCGATGAGCGCCTTGGAGAACGGGTTCAGCACGGAATAGAGCGTGATCGGCTGGACCGATTCCTGCTGGATGTAGAGCTCCATGTGGTCCTGGAGATTCTGGCCGACGCCCGGCCTGTCCGCGACCACCTCGATGCCATGTTCGGCCAGATGCGCCGCGGGTCCGATGCCCGACAGCATCAGTAGCTTCGGCGAATTGATCGTCGACGCGGCCAGGATCACTTCACGCTTTGCATGAACGACCTGAATCTCCTTGCCAACTGCAATCTCGACGCCAGTGGCGCGGTGATTCTCGATCACAACGCGGCGCGCCAAGCCCTTCAGAAGATTCACGTTCGGCCGCCGCAGCGCGGGCCGGAGATAGGCGTTGGACGCCGACCAGCGGCGGCCCATGTGGATGGTCTGCTCCATCCACCCAAAACCCTCCTGCTTCGATCCGTTGTAGTCCTCGGTCGTCTCGAAACCGGCCTGGCGGCCCGCCTCTATGAATGCCTTGTAGAGCGGGTTGGCGCGCTTGCCGCGCTTGACGTGCATCGGGCCGTCGGTGCCGCGCCAGCCCTCCTCGCCGCCATGCGAATGTTCCATCCGCTTGAAATAGGGAAGCACGTCGGCATAGGCCCAGCCGGCCGCGCCCTGCTCGGCCCAGTGGTCGAAGTCGCGCGCATGGCCGCGCACATAGACCATGCCGTTGATCGACGACGACCCGCCGATCACCTTTCCACGCGGCGTCGCCAGAACGCGGCCGCCCAGATGCGGCTCGGGCTCGGTCTGGAACCCCCAGTCGTAATGGCTCATGTTCATCGGAATCGACAGCGCCGACGGCATCTGGATCAGCGGCCCGACATCCGACCCGCCATGCTCGATGACGATGACGGAATGCTTGCCGTCCTCGCTCAGCCTGTAGGCGAGCGCGCAGCCGGCGGACCCGGCCCCAACGATGACGAAATCGGCTTCACGCATTCTCGATATGCCTGTTGAAATCGGCGAGCGACACATTGCCGCCGGTGGCGATGACGACGACCGTCTTGCCCTTCGCGTCGACGACACCGTCGAGCAGGGCGGCCAGAGCCGCGGCGCCCGACGGCTCCAGCACCAGCTTCATCCGCTCGAAGGCGACGCGCATTGCGTGCTTGACCGCGCGGTCGGTGACGGTGACGCCGCGCACGCCGGCGGCCTTGACCGCGGCGAAGGGCGCGTCGCCCGGCCGCCGCGCCATCAGCCCGTCGCAGATCGAGCTTGGGCCGAGCGGCATGGTCTCGATCGACCCATGCGCGAGCGACGTCCCCATGCCGTCGAACCCTTCCGGCTCGACGCCGACCAATTCCGTCGAGGGGGAAAGATAGTGGAAGGCGAGCGATACGCCGCCGATCAGCCCGCCGCCGCCGACCGAGCACAGCATCAGGTCGGCGGACGCATGCTTGTCATCGAGCTGGCGGATCGCCTCCAGCCCCGCGCCGCCCTGTCCCGCGACGATTTCCGGATCGTCGAACGGATGCAGCAGCGCGAGATTCTGTTCGGCCGAAATGGCGCGTGCGCGCTCCGCAGCGACCTCTTCCCGCGCGCGGTCGCCATGCTCGGTCGAGATCACCCTGGCGCCATAGCTTTCAGCGCCGCGCTTCTTGGCTTCCGGCGCGTCGACCGGCATGACGATGGTCACCGGGATGCCGAGCGCCTCGCCGGCCGCCGCCAGGCCTTGCGCGAAGTTGCCGGAGGAATAGGCGACCACGCCGCGCCTGGCTTCGTCCGGCGACAATTGCTTCAGCCGCCAGTAGGCGCCGCGCACCTTGAACGAGCCCGCCCATTGCAGCGATTCCGGTTTGACGAACACGCGCGCCGCGCCGGTCTCCAGCGCCAGCGCGCGGGATTCGAGCAGCGGCGTGATCTGCGTCGCCTGCGAGGTGACGGCATAGGCGCGGCGGAGATGGTCGAGGGAGGGAACGAAGGCCATCACTCTCCCCTCGGATAGCGCTTGCTCTCTTCGAGCACGTTCAGATCCATGTGGTTGCGCATGTAGCGCTCCGACGCCTTCTGCAGCGGCTGGAATTCCCACGGATAGTAGGCGCCGTTGCGCAGGGCCGGGTAGACGACCCAGCGCCGCGCCTGGCTCTCGCGCACCTCGGCGTCGAACGCCGCCATGTCCCAGCGCGCGCGGACGCGGGCGGTGAACTCGGCGACCAGCGCAGCGTGCGCCGTATCGGCGGCGAGATTGGTGCGCTCCAGCGGGTCGGCCTCGAGGTCGAACAGCTGCGGCGGATCGAGCTCGCAATGCACGAATTTCCACCGTCCGTCGCGGATTGCCACCATCGGCGCATAGGTGCCCTCGGCGGCATATTCGATCAGCACCGGCGCCTCGCGGCCGGTCCCCCTGGCGAGCGGCACCAGCGACTGTCCGTCGGTCCACGGCATGATCGCCGAGATGTCGATGCCGGCGAGGTCGCAAAGGGTCGGGCAGATGTCGAGATTGGACACCGGCGTCGCGATCAGCCCCGCCGGCACGCCCTTGCCGGCGATCATCAGCGGCACGCGGGCGGAACCTTCGTAAAAGTTCATCTTGAACCACAGGCCCCGCTCGCCCAGCATCTCGCCATGGTCGGAGCAGAAGACGACGATCGTGTCGTCGGCCATTCGCGTCCGGTCGAGCGTGTCGAGCAGTTCGCCGATCTTGTCGTCGACATAGGAGATGTTGGCGAAGTAGCCGCGCCGCGACCGCTGCACCTGTTCCCGGGCGATGTCGAAGGACGGATAGTCGCTGGCGAGGTAGAGCCGCTGCGAATGAGGGTCCTGCTCCTCGTGCGGGATGTAGCCGACCTCCGGATCGAGCGCCTGGCAGTTGTCGTAGAGATCCCAGTATCGCTTACGCGCCACGAACGGGTCGTGCGGATGCGACATCGACACGGTCAGGCACCAGGGCCGGCGCGCCGCGTCGTCCTGCTCGCGCGACAGCTGGTAGAGTTTCTGGGTCGCGAAGAAGACCACCTCGTCGTCATATTCGAGTTGGTTGGTCGTCTCGGCCACGCCGGCACCGGTCACCGAACCCAGATTGTGGTACCACCAGTCGATCCGCTCGCCGGGCTTGCGATAGTCCGGCGTCCAGCCGAAATCGGCCGGGTAGATGTCGGTCGTCAGCCGCTCCTCGTAGCCGTGCATCTGGTCCGGGCCGACGAAGTGCATCTTGCCGGAGAGGCAGGTGTAGTAGCCGGCGGCGCGCAGATGATGCGCGAAGGTCGGGATCGCCGAGGCGAACTCGGCCGCGTTGTCATAGACCTTGGTCCGCGACGGCAACTGCCCGCTCATGAACGAGGCGCGGCCCGGCGCGCAGAGCGGCGAGGCTGTGTAGTTGTTGGCGAAGCGCGCCGAGCGCTCGGCCAGCCTGCGCAGGTTGGGCGCATGCAGTAAATCCGCCGGCCCGTCCGGAAACAGCGTTCCCGTCAACTGGTCGACCATGATGATCAGGATGTTCGGACGGGTCATGGCCGGCTGCCTTCGGACGCGATCTGCAAGCTGATGTAGTCCTCGACAAGGGCGATTGCGGAGGCGGGATCGGGCGCGCCGTGCTTCAGCGCCCGGCGGATGTAGAGCCCGTCGATCAGCGCCGCGATTCCCTCTGCGACATGGACGGCCCGTTTGCGCGGCATGAAGGGGATGAGCGCGCTGGTCAGATTTGAATGCAGCCGCCGCGCATAGATGCTGAGCAGCCGGCGCATCGCCGGCGAGCGCTGGGCCTCGACATAGAAGGCGAGCCAGGCGGCGACGACCTCCGCCCCGAATTGCGGCGCCGAGAAATTGACCGCGACGATCGCAGAGAGCCGCGCCCGAGACGTGCGTGCGCGGGCGAGATCCGCGCGCAGTTCGCGGCCGAGATCGAGGAGCAGCGACCGCATCGTTGCGCGCAGCAGGTCGTCCTTGGCCCCGAAATAGTGATGCGCCAGCGCCGACGACACGCCGGCGCGGCCGGCAATGTCCGACATCGTCACGTCGAGCGAGCCATGTTCGCCGATCGCCGCCACCGTGGCGTCGATCAGCGCGCGGCGGCGCAGCGGTTCCATTCCAAGCTTGGGCATGGCGCGGAACCTATTTTTTATTGACGCGTCAATCAACAATAATTCCGCCATGTCATGCCGCATTCGGTTTGAGGCCGGCGGGAGCTTTACGACCAAGACTTCCGCGTTCATGCTGCGTGCCATGAAACATGCGGCGGTGGTCACCGGTGGCGCGTCAGGGATCGGTCTCGCGGTCACGGCGCGGCTGGTCGAGGACGGCTGGCCGGTCGCCGTGATGGATTTCAACGCCGAGGCCCTGTCGGAAGCCGAAACCGAGTTCGCCGGCGACAATGTCATCTTCATCCAGGCCGACGTCACCGACGAGGACGAGGTGGCGGCGGCGTTCGACGAGGTGGTCGACCGGCTCGGCCTGATCGGCGGCCTGGTCAATTCGGCGGCGGTGGCCCGCGCCGCGAGTGTCGAGGACACCACGGCCGAACTGCTGCGCGAGATGCTGGAGGCCAACCTGATCGGCCCGTTCGTGACGGCCAAGGCAGCGCTCGAGCGGATGGGCGAGACGCTGTCGATCGTCAACATCGGCTCGGTCTCCGGCCTGCGGGCCAATCGCGGCCGGCTGGCCTATGGCGCGGCGAAGGCCGGCGTGAAGCTGATGAGCGAGGTGATGGCGGTCGAGCTTGCCACCCAGCGTGTCCGGGTCAATTGCGTCGCGCCCGGGCCGATCGACACGCCGATGGTAGCGAGACTGCACGGCGCGGGCGAGCGCCATCTCTGGCGCGAGCGCGTGCCGCAGGACCGCTACGGCAAGCCCGACGAAGTTGCCGCCGCAATCGCCTTTCTTCTGTCACCGGATGCGGCCTATATCACCGGCCAGACGCTCGCAGTGGATGGCGGGTTCCTTGCGGGTGGCATCCTACGTGAAGACTAGAATTGCGATCGCTGCACTTTTCTTTGCCGGAGCCGGCACCGCGCTTGCCGCGCTCGCGGAAGACGCTACCGTCGACATCGCCGAGGCCTTCTGCGCAGCGCAGACCGCGAATGACGAGAAGCGGCTGCGGACCCTGATGACCGCCGATCTCGTGTCGGTCATCGCCGAGGCCGAGCGGCGCAACGCGGCCATAGCCGAGACGACCGGCGAAGCCGGCGCGCCGCTCGCCAATGGCGTGCCCTATCGGTCGTCGGTCGAGCCGCCGGCCGCGTGCTGGCTGGCGAGCGTCGCGCCGTCGGATAATATCACCATCCTCGACATCGCCTATGCTTCGTCCGCCAATGGCGGCCAGTGGACCGACCGCATCGTGCTGAAGCCGGAAGGTGGGGATTTGCGGATCGACGATATTCTCTTCGCCACCTTCCTGACCGATACCTACAACGCGGGGCTGCGGCGGGTGCTGGCCGACTCGTTCGATCAGTAGGGGGATTTCATGAAGTGGTTTCTGCCGGCCGTCATCCTGGCCGCGACCATGGGGAGCGCCCACGCCGAGGACCAGCCGAAATCGGCGGAGCAGGCCTTCGGCGAGGTGTTCTGTCTTGTCAAGGACATGCCGCACGCCGCCGGGCCGGTCATGATCGTCACACCTTCCCTTGCCGACGCGATCGACAGGGCCTGGGAGAAGAACGAAATCATCGCAAAGGCGCACCCGGACGAAAAGCCGCCGCTTGGCGACGGCATCCCGCTCCAGAGCTATCCGGACCTCACGCCCAAATGCGAAGTCGGGAAAATCACCGGTACGGGAGCAGGTGCGCTGATCGAGATACGCCACATCTTTCCCGATGCGCCGAGCGCCGACTATTCCGACCGGCTGGTCCTGGGGCAGGGCTGGAGACCAGGCGTCTACGGCATCGACGACGTGCGCTACGGCGCCGAGGGCGACAATGGCAGCCTGCGCAAGACGCTGGTCGAGGCGTTCGAGTAGTCAGCCGAACAGTTCCACCCGTCCGTAGGCCGGAATCTTCAGCGCCGGACGGGCAAAGTCGAGGCCCGCGACCAGACCGAGAAAGTGCAGTTCGATGCCGCTCGTGGCCCCGACGCTGATGCCGGCGAGGCCGTAGAGGGTGGCATGAAAGTCCCAGGTCGCCGACGACCAGCCGATCGAACCGAAGCCGCCGGCGAAATCGCGTCCGGTTGCATTGGGCGGCATGACGCCCAGTTCCGGCACCCTGCGCAGCACATGCGCGACGAAGCTGTTCGAGTTAGGCCCTGGCCAGACATGGTAGTCGCCGCTCTTCGAGTAGGGGTAGCTGGCGATCGCCTTTTCGACGCGGTCGATCAGCGCCGCGGCGGCCTTGCCCCGCACGGCGTGGACGATCATCGGCTCGTTCGAATACCAGCGCCCGTCGGCCGGGCGGCTGTTCCTGCGGATCGGCGCGCCCCAGCCGACCTTGTCATAACGGTCGTAGGTGGCCGAACCTTCCCGCTTCAGCACGATCCACGAATGCAGCGAGAACGCGCCCTTCAACCCGCCGGTCCGCGCGGCCATGACATAGACCGCGGCGTCCCGGTTCGCCGTCGCGGCGGGAAGCACGCCGGAGGACGTCCAGTCGGCCGAACTCCAGTTGTTCGGACGTTCCTGCAGCGTCCACCAGGCGACCGTCGCCATGGCCGGCGCGACGAAGACCAGCAGCACGAACAGGACGAGGTGCTTCAGCAGTCTCAAATCGAAAGCCTTTGCGTTGGGCGACGCCGCGCGATAGGTGCTGCCACGCAAATAGTGCGTCCAGTTTGGTGAAACCATGACGAACCCGATTCTGGCGGAAGTGGTGCGCGGCGGCGCGGTCGAGAGCCGGCACGAGGGCGCCATCGCGGTGTTCGATGGCGATGGTGCTCAGGTTCTCGCCGTGGGCGACATCGCGCGGCCCGTCTTCCCGCGTTCGGCGGTCAAGGTGATCCAGGCGCTGCCGGTGGTGGAGAGCGGCGCGGCCGACGCGTTCGGCTTCGGCGACAGGGAACTGGCGCTCGCCTGCGCCTCGCACAATGGCGAGCCGGCGCATGCGGATCTGGCAGAGGCGATGCTGGCAAAGTCCGGCCTTGACGGGACCGCGCTCGAATGCGGCGCGCACTGGCCCTCCTACCAAGAGGCTACGCTGGCGCTGGCGCGCTCGGGCCGAACCGCCTCGGCGCTGCACAACAATTGCTCCGGAAAACATGCCGGCTTCGTCTGCGCGTGCCGGCACATGGGGCTGGACCACAAGGGCTATGTGAAGATCGGCCACGACTACCAGCGGCTGATCGCCGGGACGATGGCCGAGGTCACAGGCGCGCAGCACAGCGCCGAGAATTCCGGCATCGACGGCTGCTCGATCCCGACCTATGCCGTGCCGCTGTCGAACCTCGCCCAGGGCTTCGCCAGGCTGGCGACGGTGCAGGGACTCGAGCCGGCGCGGGCGCAGGCCGCGAAGCGTCTGTTCTCCGCCTGCATGGCCGAACCTTTCTACGTGGCGGGCACGGCGCGCGCGGACACGGAGATGATGAAGGCCGCGAACGGCCGCGTCTTCGTCAAGGTCGGGGCCGAGGGCGTCTATTGCGGCGCGGTGCCGGAACTCGGGCTCGGCTTCGCGCTGAAGATCGACGACGGGGCGGGGCGGGCGGCGGAGGCGGCAGTGGCTGGGCTGCTGGCCCGGCTCCTGAAACATGATGCGGAGCTGGCGGGCGCATTCGCCGGCATGGCTTCGGTGACGATGAAGAACTGGAACGGCATCGAGGTCGGCCAGGTCCGGGCGGCTTCTCTCTCCTAGCTCACCCGGTTGCGCTCGACCGTCAGGCCCGGCAGCGTCGAGCCTTCGATCGCGAGGTCGCCGGTGACCGCCTCGCTCCAGCGGTGGCCGACCACGGCGCCGCGCTTCGCGCGGTCGATGATGTTGTCCGAGATCAGCGCCGAGCCTGTGCCTTCGACGACCGAGACGGCGATGCCTTCGCCGACGTCGCGGATGACGTTGCCGGTGGCGACGACGTTGCGCAGGAACGGTCCCCAGCCGAAATGCATGCCATAGAGCGGCGCGTTCTCGACCACGTTGCCGGTGACCGACGTGTCGGCCTCGACGGCGATGCCGGTGCCGAACCCGGGTGGATCGGACGGGTAGGGGCCTTTCTCGGACATGTTGCGCACCAGGTTGCCCGACACGACCGCCATGCGGCCGCCCTCGTTGAAATTGACCACCGAGATGCCGTTCGCCGCGCCGTCGACGATGTTGTTCGCAATCACCGCGCCTTCGAAGGCGAATTCGGAATAGATGCCGGTCTCGCCCGAGCGCAGGCAGGTGTTGCCGCCGATGCGGATGTTGCTGCCGGAATTGGAGCGGATGGCGGAGAAGGCGCAGTCGGCGACCTGGTTGTCGGAGACGATGACATTGCCGGCGCGGAAGACATTGATGCCGTTGCCGAACTGGCCGGTGCCGCCATTGCGGGCGAGAATCCGGTCGATCCGGTTGCCGGTGACGATGGTGCCGTCCTCTCCCGGCTGCCAGCGGTGGACAAGGATGCCGCCATTGCCGCAATCGGAAACCGTGTTGCCGGAGATCGTCATGCGGCCCGCCTCGACACTGTAGATGGCGACGTCCGCGGCGCCCGAGATTGCGCTGCGTTCGATGCGGCCCGAGACGCGCTCGAAGGCGATGGCGTTCTTCGACGCGCCGATGACCTGGCAATTGTCGATCACCGCATGCGCCACGCCGCGCAGGTCGACCGCGCCCTGCACGCTGTCGCCGAGCCAGCGGTTGGCCCCGTCGATGACGAGGCCGGTCAGCTCGACATGGTCGGCGTTCTCCGCCGCCAGCATGTGGCCGTCGCCGCCATAGACGATCCGCGTCGCGCCCGGAACACCGGTTAGCCGCACGCGGCGGGGCAGCGTGATGTTGGAGACGATGTATTGGCCCGGCGGCAGGAACACGGCGGAATCGCCGTCGGACGCCTTGGCCAGCATCGCGGAAAAGGCCTTGCTCTGGTCGTCATAGGCCGCCGGATAGACGCCGAGATCGGTTGCATTGATCGAACCGCGCATCGACGACAGCGTCGCGTCGGCGAACAGGTTGGCGGCGTTGGCCGGCAGGGCGAGCCCGCCGACGGCGAAGCCGGCCGTGGCGGTCAGGAACTTGCGTCTGTCCAGCATTGGCACGGTCTCCCGGTTGACGCGGAGGCGGTGCAGGAAACGTGCCAACGACATCGAGGGGAAATGATCGCCACGCCCGCGCCCGAAAATGGTAGAGGCCTGCGCCTTGCGAAAACCCCCACCCCTACCCCTCACCACAGGAGGGAGGGAGGCGGAGAGGTCGACACTACGACGGAATGAAGGAAACCACCGCAGAGGAAAGTGGTCGCAGACGTTGGCCACTCCCTCCCCCTTGTGGGGAGGGGCAGGGGTGGGAGTTTCGAGGAGTTGCCACCCGGTCGGCTGCGGCATAACTATCGGCACATGAGCCGGGCCTTCACCAAGGAAGACGACGACACCGAGGCCATCGCCATGATCGGCGACCGGCCGGTGAGCGGTGAGCGCAACCTCGTCACCGCCGAGGGGCTGAAGCAGATCGAGGCCGAGATGGCGCGGCTGCGGGATGAACTGTCGAAGGCCGAGAAAACGCAGGAGCGCGTCGCGGTCGCGACAATTTTGCGCGACCTGCGCTACTGGACCGCGCGGCGGGAGAACGCCGAACTGTCACAACCCGAGCCGGACAGCGACGTCGTGCGCTTCGGCATGACGGTGACGCTGGAAGGCGAAGACGGCGGGCGAAGGACATGGCGCATCGTCGGCGAGGACGAGGCGGATGCGGCGCAAGGCTCGGTCAGCCACGTCTCGCCGATGGCGCGGGCGCTGTTCGGCAAGGGCGTCGGCGATGTCGCGACGGTGGCGGGGCGGGAGTGGGAGATCGTCGCCCTGGCATGAGCCGCGCGGGCGCGCCGGGAAGCGGCGTCGCCGCCCGGCCAGTCTGTTGGTCGATTTTGGCGTTCGAGGACATTGCCGGCTCAGGACGTGTCGGCAAAGGCCGGCGCCGTCGCGACCATCCTCGCAAGCCGAGGGCCAAGCGTCGCCGCCCGCGCAGGCGCACCGGCGATGCGGCGGCAATCCGCCAGGCATTCGCATTGCAGCACTGCGCCAAGCAACGCCGCGAGCATCCGGAATCGCCAGGCGAGCCACACGGCATCCATGGGACCGCTCCCGGTCTCCAGGGGGTGTTCGACGCAGGGCCAGTCGGCGGGTATCGTCTCGGCGACGAACCCCGCCGCCACGGCCTCGCCCTGCCGCAGGATGGCGAGAACGACCCAACGGACGGGAAAGGCCCTGCCGCCGGCGCGCTCGGCCAGAGCGGCCAGCGCGACGAGCATGACGACGATGCGCCTCAGTGTCTGAAGGTCCCGTCGTGCAAACTCCATGTCCGGGCCTCGCTGTTGCCGGCGGATATTCTGCGGCGGGTCGTCGAGGTGTCGATGGAATTCGGGCGAAATTCGTGGAAGTGGTTGATTTTGTTGGAGGTCGACGTGGAATCTATCCACGTCAATCATTGATCGGTCGCGTGGAGCCAGGATTTATCGCCGAAGCCGGCAGTGCTTCGATATCTGCATGACGCAAGCGACGAACAAGGACGATCATTCCCGTCGACTTTTCAACGGGGGAATGCAAAGAGGGCAGGCATCGCAGTCATTTCAATCAAGGATAAAACATGAGCCTTTACAGCGTTCGCACGGGGTTTGTTGCCGTCGCTTTCGGGATCGCCGCAAGCGGAATGTTCGCCAGCGGCGCCCTGGCCGAAGAATTCTCGTTCACGGCGACGAACACGACCAATTCGACCGTGACCGAGATCTTGGTTTCCGAAGACAAGGCCGAGTGGGGCTATTTCGACATTGGCAGCGGCATAAAGCCGGGATCGACCTCCAACCTCGTCTGGAGCCAGAGCACAAACAACGAGAACTGCGCGCAATGGGTCAAGGCGACCTTTGCCGACGGCAGCGAGTCGGAACCCGCCAAGTTCGATTTCTGCGAGAACGGGCTCGAGATCGAATTCTAGGCTGCGTCACCTGCGCGTGACGAAGTCCACGGCAGGTCGCCTTTCGGCGGCCTGCCAGTCTTTGTTGCCGCGCGCCGGTCGGCTTCGAGGTTGCGGACGCGCAAGGCGTGGCTTGCAGCACCGGCTATTCGGTCGCCGGACGCGAGCGCTCGTTCGGGCGGATCACATGCGCGGCACGGGTGAGGCCTTCGGCCTTCATGCAGGCGTGAATGATCTGGAACAGGTTGGCGGCGGTCGGGCTGCGTTCCGTGCTTGCGCAGCGGGGCAACGGCCATCTCGTGTTCGAAATAGCGACAATTTATGGAGAAGCACCCGCTCACGGTCACGCTTCGTGTGCCAACGTTCCGAGGCAAGCCGATTGTCGCGCGCTGGCGCGCTCTATAGCGCCCCCTCTGTCACGGCTGACTACCGGGGCCGAACCGCTTGTCTCGGCCCATCCATCGGACCCCCACACGGGGGAGATTGGCTGTCATCGCAGCTTTCGCCAATCGCCCTACGCCCGTTTGCTTTCCAAATACCCCACCACCTCACCGCACAAACAGCAGCGTCATGCCCGCCACCACAAGCGCCGCGCCGAGCCAGGCGCCTGCGGCGGGGCGTTCGCCGGTGCGGAGCCAGATCATCGGCAGGATGAGGACCGGCGAGGTGGCTGAGAGGGTCGAGACGATGCCCACCTTGCCGCCGGACAGCGCGAACAGGAGGAGCGTCATGCCCATCGCCAGCGCGATGATGCCGGTGAGCGCGGTGAGGAGAAAGATCGGCCATGTGACGGGTCCCTTCGGCTTGACCGAGGGGATGGGGAGGGCGATCAGGACGCTCAAGCAGAAGGCGGCGATCGCGACGCGCACGAGCGAGGCGGCGAACGGGTCGACGCCCGCGGCCATGATCGGCCTTGCGATGATGGAGCCGACCGCCTGCCCGGTTGCAGCACCCAGCCCAAGCGCGACGCCGAGCCAGAGCGGGCCCTTGACCGTCTCCCATGCGTGGGCCTGGCCCTGGCGGCGGCCGAACAGGATGGCGAGCACGACGCCGGCCAGCACCAGACCCATGCCGGCGATGGCCTGGAGGTGCAGGGTCTCCCGCAGGAAGACGAAGCCGAGAACAGCGGCGATCGGCGCGTTGAGCGCGAAGAGGATGCCGGAGCGGCGGGGCCCGAGCCGGTTGAGCGCGGCGAAGAGCAACGTGTCGCCAAGGAAGATGCCGATCAGGCCGGACAGGAGCAGCGCGCCGAGATTGTCGGCGCCGAGCTGCTGCCAGGTGCCGCTGGCGACGACGTAGACCGCCAGCAGGCAGGTGACGAAGGCCTGGCGCAGGCGATTGAAGGCGGGCGCCCCGAGATGGCCGGCGGGCCAGACCGAGATCACGCCGGTCAGCGCCCAGCAGGTTGCCGCGCCAAGCGCGGCAAGTTCATAGATCGGCATGACGCCCATCCTCCGCGGCGAACGGGCGCCGGATGCCGACGCGATTCTGCGTCGGCAATGGTCTAGCTTGCCAGCAGCGTATCCATCAACTGCTCCGCCGCATCCGGAATAACCGTCCCCGGCGGGAAGATCGCCGACGCGCCGGCTTTCAGCACCGCGTCGAAATCGTCCGGCGGGATGACGCCGCCGGCGACGATCAGCATGTCGGCACGGCCGGAGCGGGTGAGCGCCTGTTTCAGTTCGGGGATGAGAGTGAGGTGTCCGGCGGCGAGCGAGGACGCGCCGACGATGTGGACGTCGTGGTCGATGGCCAGTTTCGCCACCTCTTCCGGCGTCTGGAACATCGCGCCGACGGTGACGTCGAAGCCGAGGTCGATGAAGGCGGTGGCGATGACCTTCTGGCCGCGGTCGTGGCCGTCCTGGCCCATCTTGGCGACGAGGATGCGGGGGGCGGAGCCATGCTTCGCCTTGAAGGCCTCGACCTTGTCGTGGACGCGGTCGACGGCGGGCAGGTCGCCGACGGCCTTGCGGTAGACGCCGGAAATCGTCTTCACCTCCGCCGCGTGGCGGCCGAAGACCTTTTCCATCGCGAGCGACATCTCGCCGACGGTGGCGCCGGCGCGGGCGGCGCGGACGCAGAATTCGAGCAGATTGCCGTCGCTGCGGGCGGCCGCGGTCAGCGCGTCGAGCGCGGTTTCGACCTGCGCGACGTCGCGTGTGCCCTTCAACTGCTGCAGCTTCGCCATCTGGCGGGCGCGCACCTCGGCATTGTCGACCTTGAGCACGTCGACGGAAATGTCCTGCTCGGGCTGGTGGACGTTGACGCCGACCAGCATCTGCTCCCTGGCGTCGATGCGCGCCTGGGTGCGGGCGGAGGCCTCCTCGATGCGCATCTTGGGAATGCCGGCTTCGATCGCCGCCGCCATGCCGCCGAAGGATTCGACCTCCTCGATATGGGCGAGCGCTCTGGTGGCGAGGTCATGGGTGAGGCGCTCGATGAAGGCCGAGCCGCCCCATGGGTCGATCATGCGGGTCGTGCCGGATTCGGTCTGCAGCAGGATCTGGGTATTGCGGGCGATGCGCGCGGAATGGTCGGTCGGCAAGGCGAGGGCCTCGTCGAACGAGTTGGTGTGCAGCGACTGGGTGCCGCCCTGCGTCGCCGCCATCGCCTCGATCATGGTGCGAACGATGTTGTTGTACGGGTCCTGCGCCGTGAGCGACCAGCCGGAGGTCTGGGTGTGCGCGCGCAGCGCCAGCGACTTCGCGCTTTTCGGAGAAAAGTTCTTCTGCATCAGGGCGGACCAGATCAGCCGACCGGCGCGCTGCTTGGCGATCTCCATGTAGAAGTTCATGCCGGCGTTCCAGAAGAACGACAGGCGCGGCGCGAAATTGTCGATGTCGAGGCCGGCGGCGACGCCGGCGCGGGCGTATTCGATGCCGTCGGCGATGGTATAGGCGAGTTCGAGGTCGACGGTCGCGCCAGCCTCCTGGATGTGATAGCCGGAGATCGAGATCGAGTTGAACTTCGGCATCTCGCGCGAAGTGTATGAAAAGATGTCGGAAATGATCCGCATCGAAGGCTTCGGCGGGTAGATGTAGGTGTTGCGGACCATGAACTCCTTGAGGATGTCGTTCTGGATGGTCCCGGCGAGTCTGGCGGGCGGCACGCCCTGCTCCTCGCCCGCGATGATGTAGAGCGCCATGATCGGCAGCACGGCGCCGTTCATGGTCATCGACACGGTCATCTCGCCGAGCGGGATGCCGTCGAAGAGCTGGCGCATGTCGAGGATGGAATCGATCGCGACGCCCGCCATGCCGACATCGCCGGCGACGCGCGGATGGTCGCTGTCGTAGCCGCGGTGGGTGGCGAGGTCGAAGGCGACGGAGAGGCCCTTCTGGCCGGACGCCAGGTTGCGGCGGTAGAAGGCGTTCGATTCCTCGGCCGTCGAGAAACCGGCATATTGCCGGATGGTCCAGGGCTGCTGGACATACATGGTCGGGTAGGGGCCGCGCAGATAGGGCGCCGCACCCGGAACGGTGTCGAGGAAGCGCAGGCCGGCGAGGTCGGCCTCGCCATAGGCGCGCTTGACAGTCAGGCCCTCGGGCGTCTCCCAGACGCTCGATCCGGCCGAGGCATCCGCGGCCTTCGCCGGCGTCCAGGCGACGGTGGCGAAATCCGGGATCATGCGGCGGTCTCCGCGAACTGGTCGAGCCGCATTGTGCGCAGCGGCTCGCAATGCACGGCGCCGTCTGTCGGGGCAGGGCGCTTCTCCGCCTCCAGCACGGTGACGGGACGCTCCCTGGCCATCGGATAGAGCGTGGTGCCGACGATGGTCTTTTCGCCGGCCGCAAAGGCGCGGGCGCGCTGTGCGGCAGAGGCGGCGATGCGCGCCTGCAGCCTGCCGGCGGCGAGGCTCTCCAGCATGCCGCCCTCGGCCTCGATCGCCTGGAACTCGCGCCAGCCGGCTTCGCAGAGCGCGTCGGTGAGCGCCTCGACGCTGCCGGAACCGGCCATCGGGTCGGCGACGAAGCCGACATGGCTCTCGCCGCCCAGCACCAGATGCGTGTTGCGCGCGACGCGGCGGGCGAACGCGTCGGGCAGGCCGTGCGCGACGGTGTAGGGCAGGATCGAGATCGAATCCGCCCCGCCGGCGGCTGCGGCGAAACAGGCAATGGTTGTGCGCAGGATGTTGGTCTCGGGGTCCTTCAGCGTCATCATCCGACAGGACGTCTCGGCGTGGATGGCGGCGGCGGCGGGCTCGGCGATGCCGCAGGCCTCCTGGACGCGGGTCCAAAGCCGGCGCAGCGCGCGCAGTTTCGCGGCGGAGACGAACTGGTCCTGGTCGACGCTGGTGGCGAAGCCGACATGCGGCGCGGCGTAGACCAGCGGCTGGCGGGCCTCCTCGAACATGCGCAGGTGCGAGACAGCGGTGGCGAGCATGGCGCCGAGTTCCTGCGCCTCAGTGGCGCCGGCATTGTGGTAGACGCGGCCGTCGGCCTCGAGGAGCACGCCCGGCACGCCGAGCGCGAAGAAATGCGCCAGCGACTGCGGCAGCGAGGCGCGCAAGGCCTCGAGCGACATGCGCAGCCGGCCGGTGCCGGCGAAGAGGGCCGCGGCGTCGATGCCGAAGGCGAGGCGCAGCTTCGCGGGATTGGCGCGTTTTGCCGAGAGCAGCGCCATCAGCCAGTCGACCGAGGCGCGGCTGGCGGGGTGGACGTCGATGCGGACATGGGCGTTGGCGAGCGACACGCCGTCGAGCGCCTGTTCCAGCGCCTCCTGGGTGGCGGGGAGGCCGTAGCCGAAGGCGTTGGGAGCGCCCTCGAAGACGATCGACAGGCCGGTCGCGCCATTGGCGAGGTCGTCGAGCGCCTGGGCGTTGGCGCGGGCGGGGTCGGGATCGTCGATGCGCTGCACGATTTCCCACGGGCGCTCGGGGTCGGCTCGGAACACATGCGCGGCGTTAGTCCGCCTGTCGCTCAGCGGATCGATGCGGATGCCGTCGTCCGTCGCGGACACAAGGGCCGTGTCGAAATCGGCGTCGCCGATCGCCTTGCGCGCCAGCTTCAGCCAGTCCTCGCGTCCGGCGGGCGGAAATGTCGCTGTCGTCAGAAGCGATGCGTCCATGGATACTCCGGCGAAGTCTCGGCCCTCGGGTCGAAGGGTAGGGTGCGGGGCAGGGCATCGCAATCAGAAATCGCCGCGAAAAGCTCCCCCGCCTTTCGTTGCAGCAGATAGGCGGAAGCCGAACCGCAGCGCAACCGGGCAGGGAGCAAAAACCGCGCGCTGCCTCGTGCACAGCCATTGTGAGGCTGTCACGGTCTGATTATACCGGAATGCCCGTCGCCCGGTTGTGGGCGGCAACACGCGTGCATGCCGGAGGCCGACCGATGTGGGAAAAGCAGGAACAGTCGATTTTCCTGGGCGCCAGCCGCACGCCGGCCAATGAATATCAGCGTCCGGAAGAACTGCTGCTGAAATACGGCAACCGCCACGGCATCGTGACCGGCGCCACCGGCACCGGCAAGACGGTGACGCTGCAGATCCTGGCGGAAGGGTTTTCCAACGCCGGCGTGCCGGTGTTCGCCGCCGACATCAAGGGTGACCTGTCGGGCGTGGCGGCGATCGGCGACGCCAAGGATTTTCTCGCCAAGCGCGCCGCCGAGGTGAAGCTCGATCCGTACGAATTCCAGGAATTCCCGGTGATCTTCTGGGACCTGTTCGGCGAACAGGGCCACCCGATCCGCGCCACGGTGTCGGAGATGGGGCCGCTGCTCCTGTCGCGGCTGATGAATCTGTCCGAGGCGCAGGAAGGCGTCATCAACATCGCCTTCCGCATCGCCGACGAGGAGGGCATGCTGCTGCTCGACCTGAAGGACCTGCAGGCGCTCCTGGCGAACATGGCCGAGCGCGCCCAGGAAATCGGCGCGCGCTACGGCAATGTCACCCGCCAGTCGGTGGGCACGATCCAGCGCAACCTGCTCATTCTCGAACAGCAGGGCGCGACGCATTTCTTCGGCGAGCCGGCGCTGAAGATCGCCGACATCATGAAGAAGACGCCGGACGGGCGCGGCGCGATCAACATCCTCGCCGCCGACAAGCTGATGATGAACCCCAGGCTCTACGCGACATTCCTGCTCTGGCTGATGTCGGAACTGTTCGAGGAACTGCCGGAGGTGGGCGACCCAGACAAGCCGAAGCTGGTGTTCTTCTTCGACGAGGCGCATCTCCTGTTCACCGACGCGCCGAAGGTGCTGGTCGAGCGGGTCGAACAGGTGGTGCGGCTGATCCGGTCGAAGGGCGTCGGCGTCTATTTCGTCACGCAGAACCCGCTCGACGTGCCCGAAACCGTGCTGGCGCAGCTCGGCAACCGCATCCAGCATGCGCTGCGCGCCTATACGCCGCGCGAGCAGAAGGCGGTGCGGACGGCGGCCGACACGTTCCGCCCGAACCCGGATTTCGACTGCGCGACCGCGATCACCCAGCTTGGCACCGGCGAGGCGCTGGTGTCGACGCTGGAGGCGAAGGGCATTCCGTCGATGGTGCAGCGGACGCTGATCCGCCCGCCGGCCTCCAGGCTCGGCCCGATCTCGCCCGAGGAGCGCAAGAAGATCGTCGCCGACAGCCCGGTGGCGGGCGCATATGACGAGACCGTCGACCGCGAATCCGCCTTCGAGATCCTGCAGAAACGGGCGAAGGAAGCCCAGGAAGCCGAACAGAGGGCGCAGGAGCAAGAGGAACTCGGCCAGGAGCATGGCCGCTCGCGCTGGACGCTGCCGGATTTCGGCGGCGGCAACCGCGAAGACGACGGCTATTCCGCCCCACGCGGCCGCACCCCGCGCCCCGCCCCGCGCCCGCGCGCGTCGAACCGCCAGAGCGTGACCGAGGCGGCGATCAAGTCGGTGGTGCGGTCGGTCGGGTCGTCGGTGGGCCGGGCGATTGTCCGCGGCGTGCTGGGGAGTTTGAAGAAGGGGTTTTGAGGGGGGGCTTGGGCGACTGGATTGGGGTGGATTCCAGCCAGACCGCTTTTGGGCGGCGGAGCTGGAAAAGCGGCCGTCTAGATAGCCACTCAACTCCGTCAGCAACGGGCTGCCATTTATGCGGTTTATAGCTCAACGGACGCTTCCGAAAACCGCTGCGCTCAAACAGGCGGGCGGCGCATGATAGAGGATGCGGGCGATTAACCGCATCCCGGTTTGCGCGATGCCGGATACCTACGATACGTTGCAATCGAACGTGTTTTCCGGTCGGATCAACAACGCTATGATTTGGCATGCCGAATCTTAAATCCATGCAGATGCTGCTTCTTGACGACGTTTTCCGCATGGGTGGCGGGTACGTCCTGAATTTTTCGGATAAGACTTTCGGAAACTTCTTCCGCGAAGAAGTCGGCATTGACATTGACCATCCCCGTTACTCGGTCGAAGGCGGATCAAAAGCCAAACGCTTCCGATACTTTGTCCAGAATGAGAGCCTGCCGGCCGTCGTTAAGGCCATCAAGGTTCTGTGGGAGTACCGCCAAGCACTAATGGAACGGGACGGCGAACAGGAAACACTAGCCAATATCGATAACCGCATGGAGGCCCTAGTCTCAAGCATCGGTGGCCAATGGGACAAACCCGCGGCCGCAGCGCCGCCGACGTCTGCCATCGTGCTGGATCCTGCCAAAGTCACCGGTTTCACCAAGCGATTGCTTGATCTTGGTTCGCTCGCGCCCCATCCGCGCGGCTACGCGTTCGAGGACTTCCTGCGCGACCTCTTCGACGCCTTCCGCTTGGAAGCCCAAAAAGCGTTTCGGAACCGGGGCGAGCAGATCGACGGAAGCTTCCAACTCGACGGCCATACCTATCTCTTAGAAGCGAAATGGCAGAATGCGCCATCGGACGCGGCCGATCTGCATACTTTTCAGGGGAAAATCGGGGAGAAATCCGATTGGTCACGTGGTCTCTTTGTCAGCTACGCGGGCTTCTCGGTAGATGGTTTGGCCGCCTTTGGCCGTGCTAAGCGGATCATCTGCATGGACGGTTTGGACATGCATGAAGCCCTGTCGCGCGGCATCTCCCTCGACAAACTGCTTCGAGCTAAGGCCCGGAAAGCCGCCGAGACGGGCCTACCATTTGTGCGGGTGAGCGATCTGTGAAGAAGCTGACTGATCTAACCGCAGCCGAGGCCAAGGCGCATTTTCTGAAGGACGCAAGTTATTTCAATGGGGACTTTCCCGATTACTTGAACTTCGGCCCAATCCTTACGAACGTCGCCGAGGCACTCAAAGATGGTCATTTCTGGAGTATCAAACGCTCGAATCCCGCCCATCTGTCGGACGTGAATTACCTGTTTCTTTCCAACAAGGATGGACGGTTTGCGTGGCGTCCCTTGGAGTTGATTCACCCCGTCATCTACGTGTCGCTGGTCAACTTGATATGCGACGAAGGCAATTGGAAGCACATCGTCGCGCAATTGGCCAGTTTCGAAGGCGGAGCCGTCGATTGCTGCAGCTCACTGGTGATGTCGGTCGACGATCAGTCCGACCAGGCTGCGCAGATCCAGAGTTGGTGGCAGCAGGTCGAACAGCGTTCATTGCTTCATTCGCTCGACTTTACGCATATCCTACATACCGATGTCACGGACTGCTACGGCTCGCTTTACACGCACAGCATCGCTTGGGCGCTGCATGGCCTCGAGGTGGCAAAGAAAGGGACGACCGACAAGAAGCTGTTGGGCAACCAGATCGACAGCCATATCCAGGCAAGTCGCTACGGCCAGACCAACGGCATTCCCCAAGGGTCAGTTCTCATGGATTTCATCGCTGAAATCGTCCTTGGGTATGTCGATCACCTAATAACTAAAGAACTGGGTGCGCCGTCCAACTTCCGGATCCTGCGCTACCGCGACGACTATCGCATTTTCACCAATAGCGACGAGCATGCGGAGAGAATCCTTAAAGTCGTCAGCGACACTTTGAGAACCGTTGGCATGAAGCTGGGCGTATCGAAGACCGTGTCAGCCACCAATGTCGTCGAAGGATCGATTAAACCAGATAAACTTGCCGGAATCGACCTTCAGGATCTCGGCGAGGCGAACGCTAAGACCATACAGAAGCAATTGATGCGCTTACATGCCTTCGGTCGTCGTTTCCCCAACAGTGGCGCGTTGAAGCGCTTAGTTGGGGAAATGCACACCAAAATCGCCAAGCAGAAGATGACGCCAGACGATCTCGGGGTGCAGGTTGCGATCGCCACGGACATCGCCATGGTGTCGCCGGGAACGTTCCCGGCCGTGGCTGGCATCCTAAGCCACCTTATCTCCGTCGCGCCAAAGGCTGAAAAGGAAGACTTGTGGAGCCATGTCCACAAGAAGATGTCCCGGCTCCCCTATAATGGCTACCTTGAAATTTGGCTGCAGCGGGTGACAAAGCCAAAGGCAGTGGGATTGGAGTTCGTCAGGAAGGAGCCAATCTGCCAGATAGTGAATGGCAAGTCAGAACCGTTGTGGAACAACGATTGGATCCAATCGAAGAATGTCCTAAAGGCACTCGACGTTGCTAAGATCGTTGTTGCCGACGCCGCGGATACCAAGGAAACAATCGAGCCTAAAGAGATAGAACTGTTTATCAAGAATGCGTGGTCGTATTGACCTTAGGTAAGGCGGACTGGTACGTATTGTCGGACTAGCAACCCTAGTCTGGGATATCTCGTCTCGCAACGAGATCTCATACAAAAACTCGCTCCGGCAAGCGCAATGACCACGTCCGACAGCTACTCACTCTTGAGTACCTCAAAGCAGCTCGTTCGTTTACTGCCCCAGGCTTTACCGTCCTTGGGGAACCGAGCGAATGTCAGATTTCGAGCGACAGTGAAGGCTTCTCGAACGACGGCAAGGGCGTCGGAAACCGCCCTTCCTCGCGAGCTTGCGCAGCATGCCGGCGAGCGCGAGCAGGGCATCAGAGCGGTTGTATTCGATACACCACCACCCGCCCCGTCGGCACCAGCTGCGACAGCAGGTCGAAGTCGCGGACATTGCCCGTCAGTACGCTCGCGCCGAGCTGGCGGGACTGAAGGAAGACGAGCGCGTCGTTGACGAAGCGGCGTTCGTGGCCTTCGCCCTTGGGCAGGCCGCGCAGGCGGATGAGCAGGCCGGCGAGGATGCCGGCCTGCCCCCAGGTGGCGGTGTCGGGGGCATGGAGGCGGTGGGCGGGGATGTCGGCGATGGTCTTGCGGATCACGTCCAGCACATGCTTCGTCGAGCCGTGCTTCGGGTCCAGGCGGCCGAAGGCGTGGGTCAGCTCGGCAAGACAGGTCGCCGAGTGATGACAGAGCCTGTAGGCGAGCAGGCGGTCGAGCTCCGCCGGCGACCGGCCCTGCAGGACATCGAGATAGACAGTGGTGTCGAGGAGCAGGGGGCCGCCGATCAGAGGTTGGTCATGAACCCAGTTCAGGCTGGCGCCGCCGCGCTTCTGGGGCTTGAGGGAGCGAAGGGCCTCGGCGAGGTCAAAGCCCAAGGTCGAGGTCCGGGGCAATGCTGCCCTTGCGCGCGACGAGGCGCGCGCCGAAATCGTCTTCCAGCGCCAGCCGCGACAGAGCGAGCTCCAGAAGTTCGGTGTCCGAGGTGACGTGGGCGCGTTTGCGTGCCGCCTCGATAAGCTCAGACGAGACGCGTCCCGACAGGCGGGCGTTCTTGGCGGGACCGAGAAGACCGACCGCGCGGGCCTGTTCGAGCACGAGGCGGTTGCGGGCGAGTGCGATCTCGGCGTCGGTGGGGGGCTGCGCGGGCGCGGTCATGCCGATCTCCTATGTTGAACATAATCTAAAGAATGTTCAACGCAGGGGGAAGGGCTCCCCTTACCCCACGCGCGGCATTTCGTTCGTCACCAGCACTGGCGCCTTGTCCGGGACGCGGTCGTAGAGGTCGATGACGTCCTGGTTGATCAGGCGCACGCAGCCGGACGAGACGGACTTGCCGATCGAGTCCCATTCGGGCGAGCCGTGCAGGCGGAAGAGCGTGTCCTTGCCGTCCTGGAACAGATACATGGCGCGGGCGCCGAGCGGGTTGTCGAGGCCGCCGGGCTGGCCGCCTTCCCATTCGTTCTTGCCCGGAACCTGGATGGCCTTGTATTTCGCGAGCTCCGGCCGGCGCGCGATCATCTCCTCGGGCGGGAACCAGCGCGGCCAGTGCTGTTTCCACTCGACGATGGCCCGGCCGGACCATGCGAAGCCTTCCTTGCCGAGGCCGACGCCGTAGCGGACGGCCTTGCGGTCGGGCCTGACGAAATAGAGGAAATGGTTGGCGATATCGACCACGACGGTGTCGGCCGGCTCGCCGGTCGGGTCGGCGACGATCTGGCGGCGGAAGCGCGGCTCCACCCGTTCGTAGGGGATTGCGGGCAGGACGAAGCCATCGTCGACGCGGGATGCGTACATCTCGGCATCGGTGCCGAGCGGCGGCTCGGGCGGGAATTCCCTGAGCCGCGGGTCGTCGCGCCGCGCGGTGTCCTCGCTCGTCGCGCAGCCGGAAAGCGCCAGCGCCGCGATGGCGCCGGCGGAGAGCAGGCTGCGGCGGGAGAGGGGATGCTGAAGCTCGATCATGACGTCACTGTGCGGGCTGTGGGGTTCGACGGCTGCATGCTGCCTGCGCGGCGCGTGCGCTCGATCGATCATACGACCGCGAGCCCGCTCGTCACCAGGATCGGCGACTTGTTGGGCACGCGGTCGTAGAGGTCGATGATGTCCTGGTTCATCAGGCGCACGCAGCCCGACGAGACCGACTTGCCGATCGTCCACCATTCCGGCGAGCCGTGCAGGCGGTAGAGCGTGTCCTCGCCGCCCTGGAAGATGTAGAGCGCGCGCGCGCCGAGCGGGTTGTCGAGGCCGGGCGCCATGCCGCCGTTGCGGGCGCTGTATTTGGCGAGTTCCGGCTGGCGGCCGATCATCTCGTCGGGCGGGGTCCATTTCGGCCATTTGCGCTTCCACTGGATGACCGCGCGGCCCGACCAGGCGAAGCCTTCGCGGCCAAGGCCGACCCCGTAGCGGATCGCTTCGCCGCCGCCGCGGACCAAGTAGAGGAAGTGGGCTGACGTATCGACGACGATCGTGCCAGCGGGCTCGCCGGTCGGGTCGGCAACGACCTGGCGCAGGTAGCGGCGGTTGACCTTCTCGATCGGGATCGCCGGAAGCTCGTAGCCCTCATCGACGCGCGCCGCATACATGCTGGCATAGCTGCCGAAGGCCGGATCGACGCTGACGCCGGGGCGCATGGCAAGCTCGCCGGCCGTGCCGTTGCCGCGGATGCTGGAGCAGCCGGAGAGGGCGAGTGCTGCCCCGCCTGCGAGGAAAAGGCGGCGGTTCAGAGGTTTCTGGATCGAATGCACTGTGAGGACGTCCCGACTTTGATGTTGCACCTGCTCCGCAACGCCAATTCCTCCAAAGGGTTGCGGGTCGTCGGCGGTTAGGCCGGTCAATCAAGGCGCAAGGGTGGGGCAAGAGAGGCGAACATGTGGCAAAGGCGCAGGTGTTGCGCCTGTGTCACAGGTTCGAGCGTTCACGCGATCACGATTGCGCGACGAGCCCGTCAAGCGAGGACAGGATCAGGTCGGGCGGGAAATCGAGATACTCGTCGGGCAGGCCCGAGCGGTTGATCCAGACGGTGCGGAAGCCGAATTTCTTCGCTCCCGCCACGTCCCAGCGGTTGGACGACTGGAACGAGACCTTGCCCGGATAGAGCCGCCAGGCGGTCGCCACCATCTCGTAGACGGCGGGGTCGGTCTTGAACCGGCGCACCTGGTCGACGGAAAAAATCTCGTCGACGACGAGATCGAGTCCGGCGGACTTCACCGCTGCATCGAGCATGGCGGGTGAGCCGTTGGAGAGGATGGCGATGCGGCCGCCATTGGCCTTCAGCGCCCTCAGCACCGAAGGCACCTCCGGATAGCAGTCGAGCTTCCAGTAGGCGTCGAGGAGTGCTGCGCGGATCGACGGGTCGACCGACGGCACCTTGCGCAGCGCGAAGTCGAGCGCCTGCTCGGTCAATTGCCAGAAATCCGCGTAAGCGCCCATCAGGGTGCGGGTCCAGGAATATTCGAGCTGCTTGGCGCGCCAGATGTCGGAGAGAAGCTGGCCGTCCGGCCCGATGCCGGCGGCGTGGCGGCGCACGGCGGCGTGGACGTCGAACAGGGTGCCATAGGCGTCGAAGACGAAGGCGGAGTAGGACGAGCGCGGCTGCATGGCGCGATGGTGGGGCAAGCAACGGGGCGGGGTCAAGGGTGAGGGGGCTGAACTCGGATTTACGGCGCACGCATGTGCGCCCCCTCTGCCGCCTTCGGCGGTCCCCCTCCCCCGCTTCGCAGGGGAGGATAGGCGTTGCGCCTGTCCGCGACCTCAATCCTCCCCCATTTACGGGGGAGGGGGTCCACGCGTAGCGTGGTGGAGGGGGCGCGCTGTGGACGCCTGTTCAGTCTTCAGGCGGCGACGGCGTCCTTGGCGCGCTCGAAGGCGAAGTCGCGGTAGCCGTTCTGCGCGGCGGCGGCGCAGAAATCGCGGTACTTGTTGAAGCCGCCGATGAACATGGTCAGGCCCTGCGGCTTGCCCTTGACGTTCGACCCGACCCACCAGGTGTTGGCCTTGCGGATCAGCGACTTCTCGGCCAGCGCCGCGACGAGCTTCATCCAGTCGTCCTCGGCCCTCGCGGTCGGCTCGACCGTCGCCAGGCCGTTCTTCTCCAGGTGAGTGATCATGCCGGCGATCCAGTCGACGTCGTGCTCGCTGATCGTGATCAGGTTGGCGAGCGCCGCCGGCCCGTTGGGACCGCCGGTGGCGAACAGGTTGGGGAAGCCCTCGACCATCAGGCCGAGATGCGAGCGGGCGCCGGCCTTCCACTTGTCCTTCAGCGTCCGGCCGCCGCGTCCGACGACTTCAAAGGCGAGCAGTGCGCCGGTAAGCGCATCGTAGCCGGTGGCGAAGATCAGGATGTCGAGTTCGGTCTCGCCGGACCGGGTGCGGACGCCCTTTTCGGTGATCTCGACGATCGGATCGTTCAGGCAGTCGACAAGATGGACGTTGGGCAGGTTGTAGGTCTCGTAATACTCGGTGTCGAGGCAGGGACGCCTGGCGAAGATCGGGTAGCCGCGCGGCATCAGTGCCTCGGCGGTCTTCCGGTCCTCGACGATCCCGCCGATCTTCTCGCGGACGAAATCGGCGACCTGGTCATTGGCCTCCTGATTGCTCAGGAGATCGGCGAAGGAGCCGAGGAAGGTGTGACCGCCATTGATCCATGCCTGTTCCATGGCCTGGCGGCGCTGCGCGGGCGGCAGGCTGAAATAGGGGCGCGACGTGGCAGGCCGCGTGCCGCCGGTCGGATTGTTGCGCATGGATTCGCGCATCGCCGGATAGTGCCGCTTCATCTCGGCGATGTAGTCGGGCTCGAGCGTGTGGTTGCGCATCGGCAGCGTGAAGCTCGGGGTGCGCTGGAACACGAACAGTTCACCCGCCTGGCGTCCGACCGTCTGGATGATCTGGATGCCGGTCGAGCCTGTGCCGATGACGCCGACGCGCTTGCCCTCGAACGAGACCGGCTGGTGCGGCCATTTCTGGGCGCGCAGGAGCTGGCCCTTAAAGCGCTCGATGCCGGCGATGTCGGGATCCTTCGGGATCGACAGCGGGCCGGTGGCCATGATGCAGTAGGTCGCCTCGAGGACGTCGCCCGCGTCCGTGGTCGCGCGCCAGAGTTTTGCCGCGTCGTCCCAGACCGCGCTGACGACGCGCGTGTTGAACCGGAAGCTTTTGCGCAGGTCGAGCCTGTCGGCGACGAAATTGGCGTAGGCCAGGATTTCCGGCTGAGCGGCGAACTGTTCCGACCAGGTCCATTCCTGCTGGATTTCGTCGGAGAAGCCGTAGCTGTAGTCGACGCTCATCAGGTCGCAGCGCGCGCCGGGATAGCGGTTCCAGTACCAGACGCCGCCAACATCGCCGCCGGCCTCGATGCCGACCACCGACTTGCCCATTTCGCGGAAGCGATACACCGCGTACATGCCGCCGAAGCCTGCTCCGACGACGATCACGTCGACCCGTCTGGCGGGCGCGGCGGCGCCCTTTGTGGTATTTCCCTCGGTCATGCCATCACCTTCATCAAGTGCGAACGCTGAGCGTTCGCGGTTCCGTTCGGAGCGCGGCGGCATGCAGGTCCATGTCTTTGAGGGCGGTCGGCGCCTCGCTCCCGTTCTCGCCGGTTTCCAGATTCCGACGCCGGGCCGGTCAAGTCAACGACTTCACAGGGTGGAAGCCACAATTCACGAATGTGAAGCAATGGAGCGCTTCGGGGACCGTCCGTTTGGCGGCGGGCGCGGAATCGGTTGAGCCAGCATGGCGGCGGAAATTCAATCGAGTTGGTTTTTCGCGGGAAAACGCTAGAAGGAGCCGGAACCGACAGAAGAGGCTCTTCCATGACGCTTTCGACCCCCGCCCAATCCCTGACCTGGACCTATGTCGACGGCGACTGGCACGAAGGCAACGTGGCGCTGGTCGCGCCGCGCAGCCATGCGATGTGGCTGGGCTCGAGCGTGTTTGACGGCGCGCGCTGGTTCGAAAATGTCTCGCCCGACCTCGACCGCCATTGCGAGCGGGTGAACCGTTCGGCTGTGGCGCTCGGCCTCAAGGCGACGATGGCGGCGGACGAGATCGGCGGCTTGACCATGGACGGGCTGAAGAAGTTCGACGGCAAGACTGCGGTCTACATCCGCCCGATGTACTGGGCCGAGCATGGCGGCTACATGGGCGTGCCGGCGGACGCGGAGTCGACGCGGTTCTGCCTCTGCCTCTACGAATCGCCGATGATCGCGCCGGCCGGTTTCTCGCTGACGCTGTCGCCCTTTCGCCGGCCGACGATCGAGACCATGCCGACCAACGCCAAGGCCGGGTGCCTGTATCCGAACAATGGCCGCGCCATCATGGAGGCCAAGTCGCGCGGCTTCGACAATGCGCTGGTGATGGACATGCTGGGCAATGTCGCGGAGACCGGGTCGTCGAACATTTTCCTCGTCAAGGACGGCCAGGTGTTCACTCCGGCCGCCAACGGCACGTTCCTGTCGGGCATCACGCGCGCGCGGACCATCGGCCTGCTGGCCGACTACGGCTTCCGCACCACCGAGAAGGCGCTGACCATGCGCGACTTCATGGACGCCGACGAGATCTTCTCGACGGGCAACCATTCCAAGGTGGTTCCGGTGACCCGCATCGAGAACCGCGACCTGCAGCCGGGGCCGATCGCCAAGAAGGCGCGCGAACTCTACTGGGATTTCGCACATTCGGCCTGACGGGCCCGAAAGACGACGTTCCCGTGGTTCCCTTTGGTCCGGCGAAGTCCTAGATAGGGAACGAAGCCGCCGGAGCGGGGTTGCCCAAGACGCCGCGCCGCGCGCCGTTTCATTTCAAACAGGAGATTGAGCCATGGCTTTCGAATTGCCCCCCCTTCCTTACGACTACGAGGCGCTACAGCCGTTCATGTCGAAGGAGACGCTCGAATATCACCACGACAAGCACCACAAGGCCTATGTCGACAACGGCAACAAGCTGGCCGCTGAAAACGGCATGGAAGGCAAGTCGGTCGAGGAGGTCGTGACGGCCTCCTACAACAAGATTCCGGGCCTCTTCAACAATGCGGCGCAGCACTACAACCACATCCATTTCTGGAAGTGGATGAAGAAGGGCGGCGGCGGCACCAAGCTGCCGGGCAAGCTGCAGAAGGCGATAGACAGCGATCTCGGCGGCTATGACAAGTTCAAGGCCGACTTCATCGCCGCCGGCACGACGCAGTTCGGCTCCGGCTGGGCCTGGGTCTCGGTCAAGGACGGCAAGCTGGCGATCTCGAAGACCCCGAACGGCGAGAACCCGCTCGTTCATGGCGCGTCGCCGATCCTCGGCGTCGATGTGTGGGAGCATTCCTACTACATCGACTACCGCAACGCCCGGCCGAAATATCTCGAAGCCTTCGTCGACAGCCTGATCAACTGGGACTACGTGCTGGAAATGTACGAGAAGGCCTGATCTGGCGTTTTCCGCCACTACTGGAACGTTGAAGACCCCCGGTTCGCGCCGGGGGTTTTCGCAGGTGCAGCATCACGCAAGCGTGACCGAAAACGGGCGCGACTTCGCGGAATATTCAGGCATGCTCGGCGTTGACTCATCGGGGATGTTCCGTCCCCGAACAGCCAGCCGGGGAGCCAGCCATCATGAAGTCATTGATCCTTTCGCTTGCCATCGCCGCAGCCAGCCTGTCGGCGGCGAGCGCCGATCCCATCGCCGACCGCAAGGCGCTGATGAAGGAGCGCGGCGGACTGGTCGGGCAGCTTGCGCCGATCGCCAAGGGCGAGCAGCCGTTCGACGCCGCCAAGGTGGCCGAGGCCTTCGCCGCGCTGCAGGCCAATGCCGACAAATACGATGTCGATGCGCTTTTTCCGGCCGACAGCAAGACCGGCGACACCAAGGCCTCGCCGAAGATCTGGGACGACATGGCCGGCTACAAGGCAGCCGCCGACAAATACAAGGCCGACGTGACGGCGGCCGCCGCCGCCAAGCCGCAGGACGTGGACGCCTTCCGGGCAGAGTTTGGCAAGGTCACGGCAAATTGCGGCGGCTGCCACCAGGCCTGGCGGCTGTAAGCAGCGCGGACGGCGGGCATCGACGTCCTGACATTCCGGGGCCGCGAAGAGGGATCCGGAATGCAGGGCGTTGACGCACGATGGACAGGCGCAGGCTCATAGTCGCCCGAGGGCGGCGCTCTGGATGCCGGGTTCCGCTTCGCATGACGGCGAAGGGTTTGGGGCGCTTCGCGGCCCGATCACCAAAGCGTGACACGACGTGACGCGACAGCGCCGGATTTCCGGGCGATTTGAGGATGTTAGGGACGTTCGTCCTGATCCTCACAATCCAGCCCGGAGCCTGACCTGATGAAGTTGATTGCCCTGTCCGCATGCATCGCCGCGCTTGCCGTCACCGCCGCGTTCGCCAATCCGGTCGCCGACCGCAAGGCGCAGATGAAGGAGCGCGGCGCGCTGCTGGGCGAACTCGCGCCGGTCGCGCGCGGGCAGCAGCCTTTCGATGCGGCAAAGGTGCTGGCGGCGCTCGAGGCGCTGTCGAAGAACGCGCAGACCGACATCGAGGCGTTGTGGCCCGCGGGCAGCGATGCGGGCGACCACACCTCGTCGCCGAAAATCTGGGAAGACCCGTCCGGCTTCGCAGCGGCTGTCGACAAGTATCAGGCCGACGTCGATGCCGCCGTCGCGGCGCAGCCGCAGAACATTGACGCTTTCCAGCCACTGTTCGGCGCGATAACCTCGAACTGTGGCGCCTGCCACCAGGATTTGAGGGTCAAGAGGGGATAGCGGAGCCTATGGCCGGACTGGTTCGCAAGCTTGCCGTTCCCGCCGCGCTGCTTGCTCTGGCCGGCGGCGCGGCGTTCTGGTTCCTGACCGCGCCGAGCCGGCTGCCCGCGGCCGAGATCGCGGCTTTGGCGCCGGGCGATGTCGCGCGGGGCGAGCGGATGTTCTACGCGGGCGGGTGCAGTTCGTGCCATGCGGCACCAAAGGCCGAGGCGGCATCGCCTCTCGAACTGCCCGGCGGGCTTGAGCTGAAGACGCCGTTCGGCACCTTCGTCGCGCCCAACATCTCGCAGCACCCGAACGACGGCATCGGATCCTGGTCGCTGACGGACTTCGCCAACGCGATGCAGCGCGGCGTGTCGCCCGACGGACGCCACTACTATCCGGCCTTTCCCTACACATCCTATGCCCGCATGAAGTTGGCCGACGTCGCCGACCTCTACGCCTTCATGAAGACGCAGCCCGCGGTCGAGGGCAAGGCTCCGGACCATCAGCTCGGCTTCCCGTTCAACGTCCGGCGCGGGCTTGGCTTGTGGAAGCTGTTGCATCTTTCGCCCGAACCCGTGCTGGCGCTCGCCGGCGCTTCGGATCAGGCCAGGGCAGGGCAATACCTGGTCGAGGGTCCGGGCCATTGCGGCGAATGCCACTCGCCGCGCGACCTCTCGGGCGGAACCAAGACATCCGAATGGCTTGCGGGCGCCGTGGCGGCGGAAGGCGATGGGGTCGTTCCGAACATCACGCCGGAAGGCGCGGACGCGGGGAAATGGTCGGAAGGCGACATCGCCGAGTATCTGAAGACCGGCTTCACGCCGGACTTCGATTCGGCCGGCGGCGCGATGGCGGCGGTGGTGAAGAACACCGGCAAGCTGACCGACGACGACCGGGCCGCGATCGCCGCCTATCTGAAGGCCGTGCCGCCCCGTCCGAACGGGTTTCCGGCGCGCAACTGAAATCCATGTCCGGCCGCCAGGGCGGCCGGACATGTCGTTCCGTCAGAGCCGGGCGCACTGGCCTTCCTTGTTGCCCTCGACGATGTTGCGGCCGCCAGTCGGCGCAGGGATGTTCTCCTTGCACTTGAGATTGCCCTGGACGACATTGCTGCGGACGAGGAAGCCGCCCCGGTTCTTCTCGGCGAAGATGTCGCCGTCGACCGTGTTGTCGGTCGCGGAGAGGGCGCCGCGGTTCTGTTCGAACTTGATGTCGCCGTCGATGTCGGACGCGACGACCGATGCCGCGCCGCTCTGCTGCCATTCAATGTTGCCGGCGATCCGCGTGCGGGCGGAGACCGCGAGGCTGCGGCCGCCCGAGCTCTTGATATTGCCGAGCACGATCGCCCGCATCGTGCGCAGGGTGGCGTTGCTGTTGACGATGACGTCGCCCCGCACGCGGGTTCCCGAGAGCGTGCAGACCGCGCCGGACGGGACCGTCACGGTGTCCGCCCACACCGCCCCGAGCACGCCACGGCAGGTGCGGTCCTGCGCGGAGGCGGGGAGGGAATAGGCGCAGGCGGCCGTCACCGCTGCGAGAAGGATGGAAGAACGTGAAAAGTAGCGCATTGCATGTCTCCTCTTGTTCGCATTGATGTGAAGTGTTGCGGAGGAGAAACGGGAGCTTCGCGAGCTTATTCCATACTCAATGCAGAAAGTTATGCTGTAAGAAGTTGAAGAGACGAGGTCGACAGGCTGTACCGGAGTGGCCGACAATTGGACGGAAACTGAACCGTTTCTCTCAGTCGCGGTTCAAGTTCATCAGGAAGGCGTTTTCCTGAGCGTCGTCCATCATCGGTCCGGCGGCGATCGACGCGAGATAGGTTTCAAGCGTCTCGGCGCCGGAGGCCGGCACGAAGTCGCGCCCGGCGCTGCCGTGCGCCATCGCAAAGGTGGTCGTCCACGCGCCGTTCGACAGACAGGCGATGGCGACCGTCGTGTCGCCAATTTTTGGAACAAGCTCGAATTCGCGGCAGGTGGCATTGCCGGCCGGAAACGTTCCGACGATCTCGAGCGTGCTTTCGGATCGGATCAATTCGACGCGGCCGCCCGATGGCAAGGTGGCCAGGTGGGACGCAATTTCGCCGGACGGGCTCCGCGCGACCTCGATGGCCGATGGTTCGGCGCCGCCAAAGCGCGCGCCCCCGTAGCCGATGGCGCCCGCGACGATCGCCACGGCAGCCGCGGCGGCGACCTGGCGCCAGCGCCACGGCACGTTGCTATTGGCGGCGGCAGGGCGGGTTGCCGGCCGTTCTCCGGCTTGCGTGGCGCGGTGGACCATCTGCTCGACGGACGCCCGCAGCGCATCCGGCACCGGCGTCTCCGGAAGCGACCCGGACAGGTGACGGGTCTCCGCGAAGATCGCGACGCGTTCGGCAGCCGCGGGATCGGATGAGACCAGCGCATCGATCTCGGCCATCAGCTCGGCCGGCAATTCGCCGTCGGCATAAGCCATCAGCGTCTCGTCCGAATAGTGCCGCCCGGTCATCGCTGATCCTTTCCCATGTCGCGAGAACGGGCCGGATCGCCGCTTATTCCGACCGCCTTCGCAAGATTTATCCGCGCGCGCGCCAGCCGGCTCATCACGGTGCCGATCGGCACCTCGAGCGCTTCGGCGGCGTCGCGGTAGCTCAGCTCCTCGATGCAGACCAGCACCAGCACCTCCCGCTGGTCGGCGGGCAGCGTCTCGATCGCCCGCCAGGTGTCGGCGAGTTCCAGCTTGACCTCGGCCGAATCGGCGCCCGGAGCGGCCAGGCTCTCGTGATGGTCAGCGATGTCGTCCTGGGGCCCGGCCGTCTTGTCGCGCCGGACCTGATCGATCCACAGGTTGCGGATGATCCGGAAGATCCATGCGTCGAAGCGCGTGCCGGGCTGGAACGAGGCCGCCGCAGCCAGCGCCCGCTCGCAGGCAAGCTGGACGAGATCGTCCGCCGTCGGGCCGTTGCGGCAAAGCGACAGCGCAAAGCGCCGCATGTTCGGCAGGAACGCGATGAGTTGCTGTCCGACCAGATCAGTCGCGTTGGTCATGATGCGGTTGTCTGTCTCGCGGCGCGATCGCTGGAATAAATGCGCATGTGGCCCGTTACGATCTATACTGTTCAATGCGTCAGCTTCGAAAGCCAATGACATGAAGACAAAGCCCGCGCCATCCCGTCCTTCGCACACACGGACCCTGTGCGTCGCGCTCGCGGCGATACTGGCGCTGGACCTTGGCCTGTCGGCCTTCGCGCCCCAGTCTTTCGCCTATGTCTCGACAGCGCGCGCGGATGACGACGACGGCGGCGGTGACGGCGTGGGCGGCGGGGCAAGCGGCGGCGGAGGCGACTTCCGCGTCCGTGGCCCTTCCGGCGGTGGCGACATCCGGCGCTTGTTCCGAGGGTTCAGGCGCGCATTCCAGCCCCAGCGCAGGACGACGCGCCGGGCTGCCGTGCGCGCGCCGGCGCCGGCCCCGGCGGTGAGGGAGATTGTCGGACTGGACATCACCGAAGCGCAGCTATCCGCCCTGCAGGCCGCCGGTTTCACGGTGCTTGGCCGCGACGCCCTGACCGCGGTGGGCACGACCATCACGCGGCTGGGGCCTCCGGACAATGTGCGGGCCGACGAAGCGCGGGCGCTGGTGCTGGCGCAGGCGCCACAGGCAATCGTCGACGACAACCATCTCTATGCCGCCCAGTCCGCCGCCGCGGCGCCTTGCCTGTCGCGCGACTGTCTCGCCCGCAACATGATCGCCTGGCACATTCCGGCCGACATCGCGCCGGCCTGCACGGAGGGACTGCGGCTCGGCATGATCGACACCGGCATCAATACCGGGCACGCGGCGCTTAGCGGCGCGCGCATCGAGGTCATCCGCCTGGGCGACGTCGAGAAGGGGTCAGGCCTCCAGCACGGCACAGCCATTGCCGCCCTTCTGGTCGGCGCGCCCGAGAGCCGGTCGCCGGGCCTGATTCCCGGCGCGTCGCTGGTCGCCGTCGACACGTTCACCCAGCGCGGTGGGAGCGATGTCTCGGACGCTTACGCGCTGGTTCGCGGGCTGGACCTGCTGGTCGGGCGCGACCTCGACGTGGTGAACATGAGCCTCGCGGGACCGGCGAACGCGCTTCTGCAACGGGCGGTCGAGAGCGCCGCCGCGGCGGACGTGCTGATGGTGGCAGCGGCTGGCAACGAGGGTCCGCGCGCCGAGGCGGTCTACCCGGCCGCCTATCCGAGCGTGCTGGCCGTCACAGGCGTCGACCGGAGCAGACGGGCCTACCGCCGGGCGGGGCAGGGCGAGCACATCGACATTTCGGCGCCCGGAGTGGACGTGTGGACCGCGGCGTCCGTGTCGGGTGCGAGGCCGCGCACCGGAACGTCCTACGCCGCCCCCTTCGTGGCGGCGGCGGCCGCGCTCTGGCTCGCGCGCAATGCCGGCGCGAGACCGGATGCAGTGATCGCGAGCCTGACCTCCACGGCGGAGGATCTCGGCGAGCCCGGCAAGGACAAGGTCTTCGGCTGGGGGCTGCTGCGGCCCGGCCCGCTTTGTGGGAGCGGCGGAGACACGCGCGCCGCGCCGTGAGGCGCGTCAGGCCGCCTGGCGCGGCTCTGCAGGCAGCAAGCCTGCCGCCCGCTCGCAGTGCTCGACATGCTTTTCGAGCGCCGCCTGGGTCAGCATGGCGCTGACGGTGCAGATGTCGCGGTTGGCGAACTTCGGCATCTGCTGAAGTTCGCGAAGCCGCATGAGAAGCGCGCCGCGTGTCATGTCAAATCTCCTTTGCAGAGGCCCCCGCCGGTGAAGGTTTTCAGGCTGCGCGCTTTTCGGCGTGCAGCGGGATCTCGATGTCGACTTCAAGCGTCGAGACATTGTCGCCGCGCTCCATCGTCACGGTGACCTTCTCGGGATCGATGTTGACGTGCTTTGCGACCACGGCGAGAATTTCCTCGCGCAGGATAGTCACCAGGTCGGCCTGGCCGCCGATGTTCGCCCGCTCGTGCGCGAGCAGAATCTGCAGGCGCTCGCGCGCGGCCGGCGCCGACGTCTTGCGGTTGAAGAGCGTGAAGAGCTTCATGCCGCCCTCCTTCCGAAAACCTTGCTGAACAGGCTGCGGCGCTCTCCGGGGATAGCGACAGGGATGGCTTCGCCGGCGAGGCGGCGCGCCGCCTGCTGGTAGGCGAGGGCAGCGCCACCGCCCTTGTCGGAGAGGGTCACGGGCGTGCCGAGGTTGGAGGCGCGCAGCACCTCCATGCTTTCCGGGATGATGCCGAGCAGCGGGATCGACAGGATTTCCAGCACGTCGTCGACCTTCAACATGTCGCCGCGCTCAGCGCGGGCGGCGTCGTAGCGGGTGAGCAGCAGGTGCTTTTCCATCCGCTCGCCGTTTTCCGCCTTGAGCGTCTTGGAATCGAGCAGGCCGATGATCCGGTCGGAATCGCGCACCGAGGAGACTTCGGGGTTGGTGACGATGACGGCCGTGTCGGCATGGCGCATGGCCAGCGTCGCGCCGCGCTCGATGCCGGCCGGGCTGTCGCAGATGATCCAGTCGAAATGGCGCTTCAGCGTGTCGATGACGCTTTCCACGCCCTCGGCGGTGAGCGCATCCTTGTCGCGGGTCTGCGAGGCGGGGAGCAGGAACAGCGTCTCCAGCCGCTTGTCGCGGATCAGCGCCTGCGGCAGCTTGGCGTCGCCCTGGATGACGTTGACGAGATCGTAGACCACGCGGCGTTCGGCGCCCATGACGAGATCGAGATTCCGCAGGCCGACGTCGAAATCGATGACGACGGTCTTCTCGCCGCGCTGCGCAAGGGCTGCGCCGAGGGCCGCCGTCGACGTCGTCTTGCCGACGCCCCCCTTGCCCGATGTGACCACGATTACCTTTGCCATGAAACTCTCCTGTCCCCCTGTTCTCTTGATTTCAATTCAGCGTTTCGGCCTTGATGGCGTCGCCATCGAGCCAGAACTGCACGGACTGGCCGCGCAGCTTGCGGTCCATGTCCTCGGCGGTCTTGTAGAGCCCGTCGATCGCCAGCAGCTCGGCCTCGAGCTTGCGGCAGAAGATGCGGGCGGACGCATTGCCGACGGAGCCGGCCATCGCGCGGCCGCGCAGCGTGCCATAGATGTGGATCGAGCCGCCGGCGACGACTTCCGCGCCTGACGCGACCGAGCCGATGATGGTGACGTCGCCTTCCGGAAAGATCACCGACTGACCGGAGCGGACCGGCTCGCGGATGATGATCGACGGCACCGGCTGGGCGGGCTGGCGGCGGGGTTCCGGCGCGGCGGGTTCGGCGGCGGCCGCCACCTCGGCCTCGTTCTCCGGCGCCTCGAAATCGGGGCCGGGACGGCCGCCCTTCATAGCCGGCGGCATTCCCGGACCGATCAGCGAGGGGCGCGCGCCCTCGATGCCCATGATCCAGACATTGCGCTTGCCGAGCTCGGCGATCAGTTCGTTGAGCTGCGCCTTGGTGATCTCGACATTCTCGAGATCGAGCACCACGGGCCTGCCGAGGAAGAAGCCTGCGGAGCGTCCGGCGAGGTCGTCGAGCCGGGCCAGCCAGGCTTCGACGGGGAGTTCCGGCGACAGCGTCAGCGCCAGGAAAGAGCGCCCCTTGAGGCGGATCGGGCGGGTCTCGGTTATCGATTCGGTCATCTTGGTTAACGCTCTGTTGCATCGACCAAGTAGGGGATTCAAAGTTAATGAAAGGTTAATGGATTTAGCTGGCCGGGCTCCCCGACGACTTCAGATGTCCCGCATAAGCCCTTGCCAGACAAGGCATAATGAAGACGGCGTCGAGCTGCGCCGGTCCCCTCGTTGCCGCAAATTTTCTGACGAAAGCTACTCGAACGAAACCGCATCAAGCAGCAGCCCGACACTCGTCCTGAATTCGCTGTCCAGGTCGGGAGAGGTCTTTTTCATGATGAGCCTCAGCCTATCAGTCAAGGTCCTCGTCAGCTCCTCAGAGAGGTCGCCCCGCGAATACCAGCCCGCTATTTCAGCCTCCAGGTGAAGGAACTCGAAATAGGTCTCTTCATCGATGGCCTCTGTATCCAATCGCGGAACAGGCAGAGCTGCGTACTGCAAGTACAAGTTCTGGTTCATTGGCTCTCGTTAGATCGAGGGAGCCAAACCGACAACTCCACTGGCCAAATGAGTCCGTCGGGTCAAGGGCGTATTGATGGCAATCGAGCCTGGTCGGTCAGTCCTAGACCTCGACCGCAACCGGCTGCGCGGCGCCATGGCCGCTTTGTACGGCTGGCGGGGCCTTCATGAACAGGACCAGCACGGCCACCGTCACGAAGGCCGCGAGACTGTAGAGCAGCGATGCCGAGAGCGCGTCGACGAAGGCGGGATGTGGCGTTGCGCCGGAGGCGAAACGGTTGGCGAGAGTCGAGAAGAAGATCTGTCCGGCAATCGCGATGCCGAAGGCGCTGCCCAACTGCTGCACGGACTGCAACGCGCCCGCGCCGGAGCCGGCGTCGCGCGGCTGGACGCTCGGCAGCGCCGTCTGCATCAGCGGCGAGATTGCGGTGCCCATGCCGAGGCCGGCCATCAGCATCGGCAGCGCGAATTGCCAGTGGTCGACGGTATCGCCGATCTGCTCCACCACGAGCCGCAGCCAGAGCATGCCGGCAAACAGGAGCGCCGAGCCGGCCGCGATGCGCAGTCGCTGGCGGCGCGCGCCGATCCGGCCGTTGGCGATCGACGCCACCAGGACGCCGAGCGGGAAGGGGACCGTGGTCAGGCCGGCCGCCAGCGGCGTGAAGCCGAAGCCCTGCTGCAGGAAGATGGCGAGGAACAGGAACAGGCCCATCGCGCCGGAAAAGAAGATCAGGAGCATCGCGCCGCCGAGCAGGAACGGACCGTTGGCGAGCAGCGAGGCCGGCAGCAGCTGGCTCTGGTCGTTGGCGGCGCGGCGGCGCTCGTAGAGCGCGAACAGACCTGCGGTCGCGACGCCAGCCGCGATCATGCCGAAGGCCCAGGCCGGCCAGCCGAGCGTGTGACCCTCGATCAGCGGGAAGATCACCAGCAGGATCGCGGTCGCCGCAATCGCGATGCCGCCCCAGTCGTTGGTCAGGTTCGGGTGGAGTTCGGTCGCCGGCACGAGCCTGCGCGCCAGGAGCAAAATGGCGATGCCGATCGGGACGTTGACAAGGAAGATCGGCCGCCAGTCGAGGCCGAACAAATCGCCGCCGATCAGCAGCCCCCCGAGCAGCGGCCCCGCGACCGAACCGAGGCCGGCCGTCAGTCCGAAGAACGAAAAGGCGTAGGCGCGCTCCTTCGGCGAGAACATCACCTGCGCGATGGCCAGCACCTGCGGCATCATCATGGCGCCGGTAATGCCCTGCAGCACCCGGGCGCCGATGAGGACCTCGGTCGTCGGCGCAAGGCCGCACAGGGCCGAGAACAGGGTGAAGCCGGCGACGCCCAGGATGAATATGCGCTTGCGGCCGACCTGGTCGCCCAGCCGCCCGAAGGGCAGGAGCGCCAGCGCGAAGGCCAGCACATAGCCGGCGACCACCCATTCGATCTCGCTCGACGAGGCGCCGAGCCCGGATTGCAGCCGCGGCAGGGCGACGTTGACGATCGAGACGTCGATCATGTTCATGAAGGCTGCGGCGAGCAGCGTGGCGAGGGCCGCCCAGCGGCGCGGATAGGGATGGTCGGGAGAGGGCGTCATGGTCAGGCCTTTGGAGCGACGAGAAATGCGCGTTCGAGTTCGGCAATGATCCGGTCGAGCGCGTCGAGGGAGGGTTGCGGCAGCTTGGTGGCGGCGATCATGCCGCCGATCAGGATCGAGGCGGCGGCCTGGGGGTCGATGTCGGGGCGGAACGAGCCGTCGGCCTTGCCGGCTTCGAGGATTTCCCGCCACTGCGCGTGCCAGTAGCCACGCATCGGCGTCATCGCGGCGGCGATGGCCGGGTCGCGCCGCGCGCGCTCCTGCATCTCGCCCATCACCAGGAAGCGCTCCGGATTGTTGACGAACGTGTCGCGGAAATCGGCAAACTCGAGCCGCGCCTGCTCAAGCGGTGACAGGCCTTCGCGCGAATGCGCGCGGTGCTGGGCGATGAAATCGTCGCGCAGCGACTGCGCGACCAGCGTGATCAGGGCTTCCTTGGCAGGGATGTGGTAGTGGAGCGTCGCGATGTTGATGCCGACCCGCTCGGCGATGTCGCGCATCCGCAAGCCTTCGAAACCGCGCTCGGCGATCAGCGCGCGCACCGCCGCCGCGATTTCGGCGCGGCGTGAATCGCTGTCGCGGCGGGGTGTATCGGGAGGGGCGGACATCGCAATCAATCAGTTGATGGAGAGCGCTATCAATCATCTGATAGAGAGCCTGTCAAGATGTCTCGGGGCATGAGTGTCGCAACCGTGCATCGGGCCTTTTCCTTTTGCGACATGGGTGCTAGCTGAATCTGGAGGGGAAGATTTCTTGCGCGACGCCAACCGACATCGCTTCTGGATCGCATGCGTGGCGGGGCTTGCCCTGCTGCTGCAGGGATTTGCGTCGCTGGTCGCGGCGTCCGCCAGCCAGCCGTCGGCGCATCTCGACGCGTTCGGCAACATCCTCTGCATCACAAGCACCGATGCTTCGCAGTCCGATGGCGGCGATTCGGGTCCTATCAAGGCGCCCAACTGTTGCACGCTCGGGTGCGGCTTCGGCATCCAGCTTGTCGCGTCGCCCGCAGATCACGTGCTGTTCGTGGACCGCCTGTCCGATCGCAGCGACGGACCCGTGCGCTCGGTTGGCTTCGTTTCGCATGTCAGCCGCGATTACGATCCCGGCTATCCGCGAGCGCCTCCGCGCGCGGCCTAGAGCCGCCTTGCCGACATCCGCAGCGTCCTGAACGCCCCTCGCCGTCTCCAGCCCATGCCGGAGAGGCCATGTCGTGAACCGCCCTCCCTCCGGAGCGCGGCCGGTGTGATGAAAACCGTGATGTCCGTGCGGCCATTCTTCCCGCATTCCGCCGGTCGCGCATGGCGCGGGACCGGCGCCACGAATCCGCCGGCGGGGATGCCGGCAATCAATGGAGAAACGATCATGATCAAGACAATGATGCTTGCTGGCGCGATGCTGGCGGCGGCAACGGGGGCGTCCTTCGCCCATGCGACCCTGGAGAAGGGCGAGGCGGCGCTGGGCTCGACCTACAAGGCGGTGTTCCGCGTGCCGCATGGCTGCGACGGCAAGCCGACGACCGTCGTTCGGGTGCAGATCCCGGAGGGCTACATCGCGGTGAAGCCGATGCCGAAGGCAGGCTGGAAGCTGGAGAAGGTGCGCGGCGCCTATGCGAAGTCGTATGACTATCACGGCACGCCGATGACCGAAGGCGTCAAGGAGGTGATCTGGAGCGGCGGCAGCCTGCCGGACGACGAGTATGACGAGTTCATCCTGCGCGGCACTCTGGCCGGCGACTTCAAGGTGGGCGAGATGCTCTACTTCCCGATCATCCAGGAGTGCCCCGATGGCGCCGCAGAGCGCTGGATCGAGACGCCCGCCGCCGGCCAGTCCGGCGACGACCTCGAAATGCCGGCGCCGGGGATCAAGATCCTCGAGAAGGCCGGCGGCCACTGACCGCGCGGTCCGGCGGCGTGCCATGCGCGCCGCCGAACGGATCCTGGAGGGACGTTTGATGGCAATGTGGATCCGCGCGCTGGTGCTGGCCGTCATGCTCGCCATGCCGGCGGGCGCGGCATGGGCGCATGCGTCGCTGCATTCGACCGTGCCGGCCGACGGGTCGACCGTCGGCGAAGCGCCCAAGTCGCTTGCGCTGGCCTTCAGCGAGCCGGTCGCACCGCTAAGCCTCAGGCTGATCCGCCCGGATGGGACGGCGACCGCGCTGGATCGGTTCAGCCTGCGCGGCGAGACGGTCGAGATCGAGACGCCGAAAGACCTCGGGGCCGGGACGCATGTGCTGAGCTGGCGGGTTGTCTCGGCGGACGGGCATCCGATCGGCGGATCGGTGGTTTTTTCGGTCGGCGCACCGAGCGCAGGGCCTCCGCCTGTCGACGAGGGCGTCGACTGGGATGTGCGCCGCGGATTGTGGCTGTCGAAGATAGCGCTCTATCTCGGCCTGTTCCTGGGCGTCGGCGGCGCCTTCGCGCGCCGGGTGCTGATGCCGGAAATCGCCGCCGGACGCCGGGCGATCACATCGACGCTGGCGCTCGGGGTCGCAGGCGCGGCGTTGTCGGCCGGCTTCCAGGGGCTCGATGCCTTGGGTGTGCCGACGGGCAGGCTGGCGGAGCCGAGCGTGTGGTCGACTGGGCTCGGGACCAGCTATGGCCGCACCGTATGGGTCGCGCTCGTTGCCTTCGCGCTGGCCTGGCTGGCGCTGGCGACGCGGGGCGGGTTGGGAAGGATCGCGGCTGTCGCGGCGCTCCTTGCGGCCGGTGTCGCGCTGGAGCTGAGCGGACATGCCAGCGCCGCCGCGCCGCAATGGCTGATGCGGCCGGCGGTTTTCGTTCACGCGGCGGCGGTTGCGGTCTGGATCGGGGCGCTGGCGCCGCTGGGGCTCGCGCTGAAGCGCGGCGAGCCGGGCGCGGCGGCAGCCTTGCGGCGGTTCTCCATGGTCATCCCGGCAGTGGTCGGCGCGCTGGCCTTGGGGGGAGGCATTCTGGCGGTCGTTCAGGTGGAACAACCCGGCGCCTTGATCGATACTGCCTACGGCCAGGTCTTTTCGGTGAAGCTGGCGCTGCTGGCCGGGCTGTTCGCGCTCGCCGCCTACAACCGGTGGTGGCTGACCGGGCCGGCGGCCGCCGGCGATCCGTCTGCGACCCGGCGGCTCGCGCGCACCATTGCGGCTGAGACGGCGATAGCGATCGCGATCTTCGCAGCGGTCGCGATGTGGCGCTTCACGCCGCCGCCGCGCGTTCTGGCCGAGATGGCTGCCCGGCCGGAATTCGTCCACATCCACACCCAAAAGGCGATGGCCGACATCACCGTGACGCCCGGACGCGCCGGCCCGGTCGCCGTCTCTATCATGGTCATGACAGGCGATTTCGGGCCGCTCGACCCGAAGGAGGTGGCGCTCGTGCTGGCCAATCCGGCGGCGGGGATCGAGCCGATCAAGCGCCGCGCGGCACGGACGGATGACGGCCGGTGGCAGGTCGACGGGCTGGTGCTGCCGCTGGCCGGCGCGTGGGACCTGCGGGTCGACGTGCTGATCAGCGACTTCGAGATGGTCCGGCTCGACAGTCCGATCCAGATCAGGCCGTAGGTCACGGGACCGACCGGGCAAGGCCGTTTCAAACATTTCCAGGCATGAATTCTTGAACGAAAAAGAATGACAGGGAACGCCTGGTCACGATAGACTGCCAGCCGAAGATGCGGTTGACGATTCCAAGGCGCGCAGCTTCAGGCAAATAACAAACGAACAGAATAGTCCAGGGGGAATCAATGCTAGCTAAGGCGTTTCTCGTGGTGGCGGCGCTTGTCCTGGCCGCCGTGCAGGTTCCGCAGGCCGCGGCCCAAGGCAAGACGCAGTACAACAGCGTGCAGGAACTGCCCCAGGGCGAACTGCGCAAGAGCATCGAAAAGATGAGCCCGTCCACGCGGGCGGAGGCGATCCGCCGCCTGAACGAACTGGCTCCCGCGCAGGCCGACCTCAAATATCTGCGCGCCAGCCCGAGCGGGCATCTCTTCTACGTCGATCCCCCGGCGCCGCCGGTGAAGAAGATCAACGAGGCGCCGCCGAAGGGCAGCACCGCCATCGTCAACATCAATCCGGCCATCGCATTCGCGCTGCACAGCAAGCCGGGCGCGCCGCGCGTCGTCTATCTCAACTTCCGCGGCGAGAATGTCACCGGCACGCAGTGGAACGCCATGTCCGGCCGGACCACGCATCCGATGAAGGCCTATTCCGAAGACGCCAACCTGGCGACATTCACGCAGGCCGAGCTGAACACGATCGCCGAGGTCTGGAAGCGGATTTCCGAGGACTTCGCACCGTTCAACATCGACGTCACGACCCAGCGGCCCGCCGCTTTCGGTCCGAATGTCGGGCACATCCTGTTTTCCAACCGAGTCGACAGCAACGGCTTTGCGATCTACCCGAACGCGGTCGGCGGCGTTGCTTTCGTGAATGTATGGGGACGGCCGGATTTCGCAAGCCTGCAGCCGGCGCTCGTCTTTCCCGAGGGCGTGTCGGGCGCCAAGAATCTCACCGAGGCGGCGAGCCACGAGCTGGGCCACAATCTCGGTCTCAGCCACGACGGAAAAGGTTCGGACGCCTATTACGGCGGCCACGGCGCCGGCAACGTGTCTTGGGCACCGATCATGGGCGTCGGCTACAGCAAGAATGTCTCGCAATGGAGCAAGGGCGAGTATCCCGGCGCGACGCAGTTGGAGGACGACATCGCGATCATCACCAACAAGCTGACGCTTCGTCCGGACGATCACGGCCAGACCAGCGCCGCGGCGACGCCGCTGGCGCTGAGCAATACCGGCGTCGTGACCTCCGCCACGCCGGTGACGCAACCGGGAAATCCCGCCTCGAAGGTCAACCGCGGCATCCTGAGCACGCGCGCCGATGTCGACATGTTCGCATTCACCGTCTCGAACGCGGGCGCAGTCGACCTGACCGTCAACCCCGGATGGCGGGATGCCTTCATGGCGACCGGCCTGCGCAGCGCCAATTCCGACATTCGCGCGACACTGCTGCGGGACAACGGGACGCCGGGAGGATTGCTGGTCGTCCAGAACAATCCGCTGACCGACACGTTCGCCCGGGTGCAGGCCAATGTGACGCCGGGCCGCTACCTGCTGCGCATTGAGGGCATCGGCGTCGGCACGCTCGCGACCGGCTATTCCGACTACGGCAGCCTTGGCCAGTATTTCATCTCCGGCAGGGTTCCGCTGCCGCTGCTGCGCACGCTGACGGTCAGCACGCCGCTGGCGGCGCGGGGAACGGTTGCCGGCGGCGGAAGCTTCCCGACCGGGACGACGCAAACGGTGACGGCGACGGCGAAACCCGGCTTCCGTTTCCTCAGATGGACCAAGGGCGGCGTTCAGGTGGCGACGACACGCGTCTACAGCTTTGTCCTCAGCGCAAACACCAGCCTCGTCGCACACTTCGAAGTGGGCGCGGCGCCGCCTGCCACGTTGAGCCTGACCGCGGCCGAGGACTGAGCGACACGGCCGCCTCGGCGGCCGCGTCCTCAACTGTGCTCGATAAGCACCGTGAACACGCCGCCGTGGATGTTGGTGACGCTGTTCCACGATGCCACCGACGCTGTGATCTTCAGCGCGGCGCTGCTGTCGCTGACCGAGGTTCCCGCCTTGAACGTGTCGTTGTCGGCGGTCTTCCCGAACCACTTCTCGGCGTCGCTGATATTCGCGGCGCTGGCCGAGACGGCGAGGCCGACGCCCTTGACGATGCTCGCGCCATAGGCGAGCGCAGCCGCCGGGATAGCGCCGTCGTCAGGCGTGATGAACAGCACCGCGCCGGAGCCGTAGAACATTGACGCGGCGTCGTTGAGATAGCCGCCGACGCCGAAATAGTCGGCGCCGTCGACGGTGCTCTTGCCGTCGATGTGGTTGTTGGTCCCGGTGCTTCCCTTCGGCAGCTTGAGCATGTAGCCGCCGTCGCGGTAGGGGCGTGTGATCGTGACGGCGCAGGGAAGCGTGTTGACGATGACCACCGCGCTCTGCCCGGTATAGACCGTCGCGGCGTCCTGATGGACCGTCGGCTGGTAGAATTCGGGCGGCAGGTTGAGCGGGTCCGGCGCGTTCTTGCCGCCGTAGAACGGATAGAGCAGCGAACTGCTCATCAGTTTGGAGCCGTCGTCGAGGGCGAACTCGCTGGCGGTCGCGCACTGGCGGAACAGGTCGAGCATGGTGGCGGGCATCTGCCCGACATTGACGGTCTCGGCGCCGTCGTCGTTGATCTGGTCGCTCACTGCGCTTTCCCCCTCGGTTGCTCGTCCGGGCCGTCCGGACGGCGATCGCCAGCTCAACTGTGCTCGAGCAGCACAGTGAACACGCCGCCATAGGTGTTGGTGGTGTTGTCCCACGACGCCACGGAGGCGGTGATCTTCAGCTTCAGGCTGCTGCTGCTGACCGAGTTGCCGGCGGTGAACGTGTCGTGGTCGGCGGTCTTCGAGAACCATTTCTCGGGATCCGAGATGTCGGACGCGCTGGCGGCAACCGCAAGGCCGACGCCACCGTTGACGCTCGCGCCATAGGCCAGCGCCGCCGCCGGAATTGCGCCGTCGTCCGGCGTGATGAACAGGACCGCGCCGGACCCGTAGAAGATCGACGCGGTGTCGTTGATATAGCCGCCGACGCCGAAATATACCGTGCCGTCGATCGTCGTCCTGCCGTCGATGTGATTGTCGACGCCGTCTGTTCCTTTTGGCAAGATGATCATGTAGCCGCCGTCACGGTAGGGCCGCGTCACCTTGACGGCGCAGGACAGCGTGTTGACGATGACCACGGCGCTCTGCCCTCCGTAGACCTCTGCGGCGTCGTTGTGCTCGGTGACGGCCCAGCCGGGCTCCAGGAGAAGCTTGTCCGGCACGCTCTTGCCGCCATAGAAGGGATAGAGCAGCGCGCTGCTCATCAGTTTCGAGCCGCCCTTCGGCGTGAACTGGCTCGTCGTCGCGCACTGGCGGAACAGGTCGAGCATGCCCATGGACATCAGCCCGACATCGACTTTCGCGGTGCTGTCGTCGTCTATCTCGTCGCTCACGGCAACGCCTCCTGTGTATGGCTAACTGTGCTCAAGCAGCATGGTGAACACGCCGCCCCGGTCGCTCTTCAGCTTGTCCCATGGGGCGACCGACGCGGAGACCTTCAACACGCCATTGGTGCTGACGATGCCGTTTCCGGCGACGAAGTCGGTGTGGTCGGCGGTCTTCGAGAACCAGGCCTTGGCGTCGCCGATGCCGGCTGCGTTTGCGGTCGCGCCGAGCCCGCAGCCGCCGTTGATGCTCGACCCGTAGGCCAGCGCCGCGGTCGGAAAGGAGCCGTCGGCTGGCTTGATCAACAGCACGGCGCCACCGCCGTAGAAGATCGAGGCGATGCCGTTGACATAGGCGCCAACGCCGAAATAGTCCGCGCTGTCGACCGTCGTCTTTCCGGCGATCAGGTTGGCCGTGCCGTCGGCGGCCCTGGGCAGCCGCAGCATGTAGCCGCCGTCCCGGTAGGGCCGCGTCACGGTGACGGCGCAGGGCAGGGCGTTGACGATGACGACAGCGTTTTCCCCGGTGCCGACCTGCGCTGCGTCGCGATGCAGCGTCACCGTGGTCAGTCCCCAGTAGTCGGGCGTGGAGACGACCGTGTCGGGAACGGACTTTCCGCCATAGAACGGGTAGAGAAGGGAACTGCTCATCAGTTCCGAGCCAGCCTTCGGCGTGAACCGGCTGGTGGTGGCGCACTGGCGGAACATGTCGAGCATGGCGACCGGCATCAGCGCGACATCGAGCATCTCGGCGCCGTCATCGTTGATCTGGTCGCTCACCGTGCCGCTCCCTTTGCCCCGGCGTTCCGTTTGGCACGGGCGGCCATCACCATGTTCTGGTTCCCGCCGGCCGCCGCGGTTATCTTCGCCAGCGTGGCGACCGTGTCCTGCCATTGGGCAAGCGTCGCCTGGAGCGTCGTGATGTCGTCGTCGGTCAGATCGTCGGGGTCGATATTGCTGTCGTTCCACTGCTTCTCGTACGTGCCGCGCAGCTTGCCCTGCTCGGCCGCCGCCTGGGTCTGGGCAAGGATCTGGAGCGACACGGGGTCGCCCTTGTCGCCGGTGACGCCGTTCACCCAGTAGTAGGTGGTCGTGCCGGTCGACGTGTCGGTCGCAACGGTGACCTGGTCGAGATAGCCCTTGACGAACAGCGCGCGGGCCGCCTTTCCGGCCACCCTGTCGGCGATGACCTGATCGAGATATTTCGTCCGCTGCGCCGCCTGGTCCATCGCCAGAGTGGTGAAGCAGGAGATGTTCTCTCCGGGCTTCTTGCCGAGATAGGAGCGGTAGCCGCGGACGACGTGGGTGGCCTGGTCGATGTCCTCCGACCCGACCGCATGGTCGCCGTCCGTCGGGTAGACCGGTTCCGGCCCCGGCTTGTCCGGCTCCGGCCCGCTCTGCGTCGCTTCCCAGAACTTGTGCGCGTCGCGCACCGTCTTCCAGGTGGCGTGCCGGGCGATATAGTCCTTCAAGTTCTCGTTGATCTCCCACGTCATCGCGGTCTTGCAGTAGTTCAGGAACGTGCTGACGGTAAGCGTGTAGAGGCCGATGCTGCGGTATTTCTGGCTCGCCTTGCCCTCGATCAGGTCCGCGACGACGAGCAGCGGCGACGGGTTGGCCATGACGGGATCGAAGAGGGCGACCGTGACGCCGTTGTTCCAGACGGTGGTGTCGCCAGGCAGGGGCGTCGCGGCCGTCTTGGTGGCGCCGGCGTTGCGGATCGCGTCGGCGATCGCGTCGGTCATGGCGATGACATTGGCCTGGCTGACGCCTTGCTGGTTTGCCCAGACGGTCGCGGCGACGTCGGCCTTCAGGTCGTTCATGGCGTTCTTCAGGTCCGCCATGGTGGGCAGCATGGTCAGCGGATCCTGGCCCGACTTGTCCGCAGGGTAGAACAGATCGAACAGCAGCTTCCCTGTGTCCAGCGCCGCCGCGATGCCGGGTCCGACCTCGGGTATGGCGAAAGAGCAGGTCACGGCCGTGCCGAAGCCCATGTCGACGAGGTCCTTGGTGTTGGGCACCGGCATGGCCGCGGGCACTCCTTCGTCCGTGCCGACGGCCGCCCGCCGCGGCCGCGCTGCAGGGTGGGTCAGTTGTTCAGGTTGTCCATGTAGCGCACGAAGTAGCCCAGCATCATGTCGATATAGCTGAGCCGGACATAGCGCGTCGCCAGCCTAACGCCGGGAAGCGCCACCTTGGCGTCGTCATAGGCCTTGGACAGCCGCAGCAGCCTCTCGGGCGAGAGCGGCTTGTCGGGGTCGCCGGGCGAGTTCTTGCGCCAGACGTCGAAATCCGGAGTGAGGACGCCGCGCAGCAGCGCGTCACGCCGGGTGAGCACGCTGTCGCGCGTGCCGGCGTCAAGGCCGTCGCGGGTGTTCAGCCACAGTTCGGTCGTCACCGCGCGCAGCAACACCAGCGCGCCGACCGGGTCGCTGCCGAGATCAGCCTTGACCACCGTGGTCTCGAACATCGTCCAGAATGTCTGGTCGTCGAGCGCGTTGATCGCGCCGAGCGCCGCGATGACCTTGGTGGCCGCGGCGCTCAGCGTCAGCTTCGCGACATTCGAGAACACGCCCCTGCTGTCGGCGACCTGGTAGGTGACCGAGTGCGGGTCGACCGTCAGCGTGGCGCCGGGCGTGAAGGTGACCACGCCGGTGGCGCTCGTCGCGTCCCAGGTGCCTTCGCCATCGACGACGAGGCGCTTCATGTTGCCGCTGCCGGTGGCGTCCGGTCCGCGGGCTTCGCCCTCATTGGTGACGACGCCGGTGATGATGACGCTGGCGGCGTCGATGGTGAGGCCCTTGTCGGCGATCGGCTTGCCGTAGTCGGCGCTGCCGTCGACGAGGTTGACCGAGATCGCCGCGCCCCCGGTGAAAGCCGCAACCGGGACGACGACGTCAAAGACCTTGGCCCGCATGTAGAAGCCGAGCGAAATCGATGCGCGTTGCGACGCCGTGCCGTTGACGTCGGAGATCGTGTAGACCTGCAAGGCCGGGCCGCCGGTGAAGCCCTCGATCGGCTTGAAGGAAATCTTGCCGTCGTCGCCAGCCGTCCAGGTGCCGACGCCGCGCTGGAAGACTTCCTTCGGCTTGGCCGCCGTCGCGCCGTCGAGCGCGATGCTGTCGAGCTTGATCGCCGCGCCGCTCGGGCCGGGCTTCGCCGCGCCGCCGACGTCGATGACCACGACATCGGCCACGGTATGGGTTTGCTCAAAATCCTGCGCCACGGGACCGCCGGTGGCGGCCTGCGCCCTGCGCGCGAAATTGAAGAAGACCTGCGCCCGGGCGGACCGGGCGCCGGTCGTGTCGGCGATCGTGTAGATGATCGACACCGGCCCGCCTTCGAACTTGGCGTCCGGCGCGAACTTGATGATGCCGCTTCCGTCGACGGTCCAGACGCCGATGTCGGCGACCGTCAGCATGCGATTGTTGCCGTCGTCGTATGTCGTGAGTTCGACGCTCGCCTTGTTGATCGACGCGCCGCCCTTTCCGGCCATCGCCCGAGACGCCACGTCGACGGACCCGCCCTTGGCGAGGTCGAGATTGTCGCCGCCGTCGACATTCATCGCGACGGGGCCGGTGCTTTCCTGCGGCCGGGTGAAATAGGCGAAGAGGATGGCGCCGACGGCGCTGAGGAGCGAGACGCCGCCGAGCACGGAGTTGAGGATCGTGTAGCGCCGCATGCGCACGGCGTGCGCGGCCTGCGCGTTCTGGGCCTTCTGGGCCGCGTCCGCTTCGGCCTTCAGGCTCGTGACGGCGTCCTCGAGCGTGATGATGTGCGAGATGAGCTCGCCGTTCGGAACGACTTCGTACTGACCGCCGCCGTTCTGGTCGTCGACTCGCTCCGAGCCGCCCTGGGCGAGTTCCGCGCTGGTGGCCGCCCGGGAGGCGTCCATGAGCTGCATCTCGACATAGTTGGGTTCGGCGGCCTGGACCGGATTGATGCCGGCGAGCTCGCCGGGCACGTTGTAGATCGCGCCGCCGACGCGTTTCTGATTTGGCCTCAACTGTGTCCGGACGCGCTCCCGCAACTGGTCGCGTCCCGCCGCGTCGTCCTCGACCCGGCGCTGGTCGGCGATGTTCGCCGTGAGGGGCGCGTTCGTTGCCTCGTACTGGTTTCTCGGCTTTCCGCCGCCGGCGAGGTCCGGATCGTTGTCGTCGTCCACACTAGACTTTTTAGGCGGCATCGTGCGTCCCCCATGCGGCTTGGCGCCGCCAAAGCTCAGGCCCGGCTTGCAATCGCAAGAATTGGTGGAGAAGTAGTCCCCTGACGCAGCGTAACTATTTTCGGTTGAAAGGGAACCGACCTGCGAAAAGAATCATGGGCAGCGCCGTTGACGCGGATCAGGTCTGTGGCGCGACGTGATCCTTCCCGGTGACCTTGAGGGCGAAAGCGTAGGTGTAGGCGATCTCGTCGAGGCGCGAGAAGCGGCCGGAGGCTCCGGCATGGCCTGCATCCATGTTGATCTTGAACAGGACAGGGTTCCGGCTCGTGGATCGGTCACGCAGGCGGGCGACCCATTTCGCCGGTTCCCAGTAGGTGACGCGCGGGTCGGTCAGGCCGGCGACGGCCAGCACCGGCGGGTAGGGGAGCGCCGCGACATTGTCGTAGGGACTGTAGGCGGCGATCGTCCTGTAGTCGGCCTCGGAGATGATCGGGTTGCCCCACTCCGGCCATTCCGGCGGGGTGAGCGGCAGCGTGTCGTCGAGCATGGTGGTCAGCACGTCGACGAACGGAACTTCGGCGACGATGGCGCCGAAGGCTTCGGGCGCCATGTTGGCGACGGCGCCCATCAGCATGCCGCCGGCCGAGCCGCCCTGCGCGACGATGCGGTCGTGGCTGGAAAAGCCCTCGGCGACGAGGTGGCGGGCGGCGGCGATGAAATCGGTGAAGGTGTTGGTCTTCTTCTGGCGCTTGCCGTCGTCATACCAGCCATAGCCCTTGTCCTTGCCGCCGCGGATATGGGCGATGGCGTAGACGAAGCCGCGGTCGACCAGCGACAGGCAGTTGGTGTTGAACGCGGCCGGGATGGAGATGCCGTAGGAGCCGTAGCCGTAGAGGAGCATCGGCGCCGAGCCGTCCAGCTTGGTGTCGCGGTGGTGCAGCAGCGAAACCGGCACCAGTTCGCCGTCGGGGGCAGGCGCCATGACGCGGCGGGTGACGTAGTGCTCCGGGTCGTGGCCGGACGGGACTTCCTGGGTCTTCAGGAGCGTCCGTTCGCGGGTGCGCATGTCGTAGTCGAACACCTGCGACGGCGTCGTCATCGAGGAATAGGAAAAGCGTATGATGTCCGTGTCGTACTCGGCAGCACCCCCGAGGCCGAGCGAATAGGCCTCCTCGTCGAAGGCGATCATGTGCTCGTCGCCGGATGCGCGGTCGCGGACGACTATTCGCGGGAGCCCGTCCTTGCGCTCCAGCCGGACCATGAAGCGGGCAAATCCCATCACCGACAGGATCAGCCGGCCGGGCTCGTGCGGCACGATCTCGCGCCAGTTGGCCCGCGTCGGGTCGGAGACGGGCGCGGACATGATCTTGAAGTCCTTCGCGCCATCGGCATTGGTCAGGATGAAGAATTCGGCGCCGCCTTCCTCGACCTCGTATTGCAGCCCGATTTCGCGCGGCGCGACGATCTTGGGCTCGGCCGATGGGTCATTCGCGGGAAGCAGGCGGTATTCGGTGGTCTCGTGATCGTTGATGACGATCATGATCCAGTCATTGCCGCGCGTGCCGCCGACATTCATGAACATGCCGGAATCGGTTTCCTCGTAGATCAGCCGGTCGTCAGCAGAGTCCGTGCCGAGACGATGGTAGAAAACCTTGGACGGACGATGGTTCGGATTAAGGCGGGCGTAGAAGAAGCCGTCGCCAGAGGCGTCCCAGACGCCGCCGCCGCCGGTATCGGGAACCCGGTCGGCGAGATCGACCCGGCTGTCGAGGTCGCGCACGCGCAGGGTGTAGAATTCCGAGCCCTTGTCGTCGACGGCCCAGAGCAGCTTGCGGTGGTCGAACGAATGGTCGACGCCGCCGATGTTGAAATAGGCCTTGTCGCCGGCCTCGAGGTCGCCGTCGAAATAGATGTCCTGCGCGCCGCCGTCGCGCGGTGTGCGGAAAAAGCGCGGGTGCTGGCCGCCCTTCTTGTAGGAGGAGCCGTAGGCGTAGGGGCCGTCCTTCACCGGCACGGACGAATCGTCTTCCTTGATGCGGCCTTTCATCTCCTCGAACAGCGCCTTGCGGAGCTGCGCCGTGTCGGCCATCAACTCGGCCTGGTAGGCGTTCTCGCTGTCCAGATGGCTGCGGATCGCCGGGTCGAGCACCGCCGGATCCTTGAACACCTCCTGCCAGTTGCCGGCGCGCATCCAGGCGTATTCGTCGGTGCGGGTGACGCCGTGATGGGTGTCGGTGACGGGGCGGCGCGCGGGCTTTGGCGGCGTGGCGTGCGGGAAAGATGTCTTGGTCATGAGGGTGTCCGAGAGGGATAAATGGCGGATGAACGGCGGGATCAGGAAGGGTTCAAGTAACAGAATATAGGTGTCGCGGCATGGGCATGAAACGCCCGATCGATATTTCGCCCCCATCCGGAGGACAAGACATGAAACGCATCATCATCGCCGCCACCCTGTTCGCAACCGTCGCAGCACTTGCCGGCGAAGTCCGCGCCGCCGCCTTTTCGGCATGGGAGGTCGCCAACGTTCCGTGGGGCGATACGCTGAATGTCCGCAAGTATCCGGCCGGCCACTCGCAGAAGCAGTCGGCCTATCCGAACGGGGCCGTGCTGCAGATGACGGGCAAATGCACGGAGGGCGTCAACCTGTTCGACATCTCGGGCAAGTCCGACTGGGCGCAGAGGCAGGCGGTTCGCTACGCCTGGTGCGAAGTCTGGCACGACCCGAAGCACAATGGCGATTTCGTCACCGGCTGGGTCTACGGGAAGTACATCCGGCCGCACTGAGCGCGGATAGCTGGGCACCGATCCATCAGCGAAACTAATGCCGCGTTCGGCGCGCGGCCTCCGCATGCCGGCCGCCTGACATTATTCGGCGATGACGCATAAGTTGAATCGCCAGGCGATACTTCGACAACTGGCGGTGGGGTACGGCCCCCAGTCATCCGGATTCGCGGCGGTTCACGCTTTGTCAAGGATGTTTCGACTTCACGTTAGGGAATGTCTCGACTCGTCCAAATAAACCCGCGATGGTTGCAAATAATTCGCCGAATGCACCCGCGATCTGCCAATATCGTGAAGATCGGACAGATTGTCGAATTTCCGAATTGACTTATACTTGCGATAGAGCCATTTGTTGTCGTGTGACTGCGAATCGAAGGGCAATCTGTTTCCGTGTCTTTCGCAGTCGAAACGGATGCAGGCCAAGCCCAAAGTCAATCTCACCTTAAGAGCAAGGGGCAATTCAATGGATAGTCAAGAAAGCAGTGCCACGAGCAGCGAAATGCTCATCGAACTGACAGCCGATGTCGTCGCCGCCTACGTGAGCAACAATCCGGTTCCTGTGTCCGAACTTCCGAACCTGATCGCGGACATCCACGCGGCGCTTGGCCGCGTCGGCGGAAGCGTCGAGGCGCCGCCTGCTGAAAAGCAGAAGCCGGCTGTCAACCCGAAGAAGTCGATCCACGACGAATACCTGATCTGCCTCGAAGACGGCAAGAAGTTCAAGTCGCTGAAGCGCCACCTGATGACCCATTACGGCCTGTCGCCGGATGCCTATCGCGAGAAGTGGGGCCTCGACCCGAGCTACCCGATGGTTGCGCCGAACTATGCGGCGGCGCGTTCGCAGCTGGCCAAGAAGATGGGCCTCGGCCGCAAGCGCAAGTAAGCGCAACGGTCCTGTATCGTGGTTTCGAGAATGGCGCCTTCGGGCGCCATTGTCATTTTTGGGCATTCCCGTCGCAGCGCAACCGGTCGAGCGCCTGTTTGAGCGCGATGTGACGGTTGAGGTCGTAGGTCCAGTGGCGGCACGCGCCGCGCAGCCGCTCGCGTTCGACAAGCCGCTCGATCCTCCTGACCGTGTGCGCCCTTGCCTCGCCTGTGGTGGCGAGCGCCGCCGCCAGGTCGATTCCGGAGACGAGAAACAGCGCCGCCATCTGCCGCGCGCCGGTCTCGAACGCGATCTTCCCGGATTTGAAGTCCCTCATTTCATCGGCAAGTCCCGGCATCCGCCCCTCCATTTGTGAGGCGCCGAGTGTCGCCGCGCTGGAAAGAGAGGGGATAGATTCCAGTGAATTTCCTTTGGACTGGAACTAAAAAGCCAATGAAAACAACGTTGGCGACCTTTCGATAGAAGAAATAATTCCTATTTCTGTTCACACCTTATCCGTCTCCCGATATAAGAACATATTCCTAGTATCGAGCGAGGAGGCGAGTGGTGGCGTTGATGCAGGCTTTGCGAAGCGATGAACCCGAAGCCGCCGGGAGGCTCCACCCTCCGCGTGCTCCGATGCGGCGGAACCGACTGCGCGGCGAGCGGAAGCTGGAATTGTGCGAATGCATGATCGATATCGCGGCGGCGATGTTCAACGTCAGCGGCCGCGAGATCCGCGATCCGGGCCGGTCGAGCCACGCGACGGCGCGGGTGCGGCAGATCGCGATGTATGTCGCGCATGTCGCTCTTGGACTGACCATGCATGAGGTCGGACAGGGGTTCGGACGCAATCGCACGACCGTGTCGCATGCCTGCCACCTGATCGAGGACATGCGCGAGGACGAGGATTTCGACCGGATCGTCGCGACCATCGAGCGCGTGGCGGGCGCGGCGCTTCGTCATCGGAGCGGCATCTGAGATGGCGGCGGCAGACAGTGCGGACCTCCTCGCGGAGGACGAGCGCCGCGTGCTCAGGGCGATCGCGGCGGGCCGGTGCATTCCGGCGAAGATCGATTCGGCGGATCTGGTCGGGTTGCGCGACGGCGACGGGCGGACCTCGAAGGTCGCAATCGCGGTGCTGGACCGACTTGCCCGCAAGGCCCTGATCCGGCGCGGGGGCGGACGTCTGGCGCTGTCGTCGAGCGGCGAGGCGCTGCTGCGGCGGGGAGCGGGGGCCGATGATCCGTTCCAGGCACAGCACCGCGACAGCGAGATCGCGCGTGTCGAGACCCCGCTCGGCCGGACCGAGGTCACAATCAATCACGCGGAGTCGCCGCTGACGCTGCTCATGCGCCGCCGCGACAGGAACGGGACGCCGTTCCTCGCCCAGCGCGAGTTCGACGCGGGCGAACGGCTGCGCGCCGACTACACCCGCGGCCAGATCGTGCCGCGCCTTGGCGCCAACTGGGAGCAGCCGATCTCGACTGGCCGCCGCGGCGCGGCGCAGATGGACCTGTCCGACGGGGCGCTGGCGGCGCGGATGCGGGTCGAGCGGGCGCTGGACGCCGTCGGACCCGAACTGTCCGGCGTGCTGGTCGACATCTGCTGCTTCCTCAAGGGACTGGAGACGGTCGAGAGCGAGCGCGGCTGGCCGGTGCGGTCGGCCAAGGTGGTGCTGAAGACGGCGTTGGGCAGCCTGGCGCGGCACTACCAGCCGGAGCGGCCAGCCGGCGGCCGCAGGCGAGCCATCCTGTCTTGGGGCGCGGAAGACTTCCGGCCGACGCTCGGCCGGTAGCGGATCAGGCTGCCTCCGCCGCCAGTGCGTCGCGGCGGATGCGGGCGACCATGGCGCGCAGTCCGTTGGCGCGCTGCGGCGTCAGGTGCTCGTCGAGCCCGAGGCGCTTGAGGACGGCCTCGGCGTCGAGGCGGGCGATCTCGCTGGCGCGGCGGCCGGAGAACAGCGCCAGCATGATGGCGACCAGCCCGCGCACGATATGCGCGTCCGAATCGCCGAGGAAGGTCATGACGGGATCGCCGCCTTCGCCGCGGCTGGTCTCGAGCCAGACCTGGCTGACGCAGCCCTGCACCTTGTTGGCGGCGTTGCGCGCCGATTCGGGAAAGGGCGGCAGGTCGCGGCCGAGGTCGATGACATAGCGATATCGCTCTTCCCAATCGTCGATGAACTCGAAGTCCTCGAAGATCCGGTCGATGGCTGCGGTGGCTGCGGCGTCGCTCATGGGGACGCATATAGGGCAAGTCGTGGACGGTTTGAACTGCCCGGTGCGATTCCCTGCGCCGGAGCGGTTCAGACGATCAGGACATGATCGGGATCATCGGCCGCGGATGCCGCATTCGGCCAATGACGGGCGAGACGCTACTCGGCAGCCGGCGCTTCCGCTTCAGCAGGCCGCTTGGCGGGACCAACGGCCCCGGTGATCGTCTGGTCGGTCTCGCCGAACTGGTCGTCGAGCAGCTCGAAGGCGATGCGCGAGGCTTCGCGGGCGCGGACGCCAATGGTCTGGATCGCCGCCTTGCCGGTGACGCAGACATCCGGCTTGCGCTCGCAGATGCCGCTGACGTCGCTGACCGCCTCGCGGGCGGCCGACAGCGCCTGGATCGGACCCACCGGCTCGGTTCCGCCGGTGGCCTGGCCGCCGAAAGGCAGAGCCAGCAATACGAGCGAAAGCCAGAAGGTGCAGCGCAGCAGAAAACCCATCTTGTCCGTCCCCGTGTCCGGCCCGACCGAGAGGTGTCGCGCCGTCGATGCGGGGACAATGCACGCGCCGCGCAAATGACGGCTTGCCGCAACCCGGACGATTTGCCGCGAATTTTGCGCGATTTTTAGAGGCCTGCATTTGAGTTGAAATCGATGCAAATGCGGCCCGTTTCGTCAACGGTTCGGAAACCATCCAATATATTGAAATATATGCAAAATTGAGGGTCCCGGCAGCGGGTTAAGAGTGGCGCGCTGGCAAGGCGCCGCGCCGCGACTGGCTAACCCCGCGTTTACCATGACGGACAATGCGCCGCCGATATCCGCTTTGAGGCCGCGTTTCGAGGCCCACATGAGTGGGAAAGCACCCTGCCTTATTCATTCTTTAAAGGCTGGGTGCGAGGTTCGAACCAAGGAAACGTTCCGCCTCGCGGACGAGTTCGGGTAGTCGGGTTTTGAGTTCAGTTGCGTCCAGCGTCATCGGGTTTTCGGCAGGTATCGCCGACGGCTGCGACCGCCTCGTCGAACCGTCCGTGCAGGGCGGAGAGCGCGCACGCCAGCGGCGCTTCATTGCGGTGCTGCTGACCGGCCCGTTCTTGATCGGCGCGGCATGGCCGGCCGTCTTCGCGGGCCAGATCGGCGGCTCCACGGGGTTCGTCGCGCTGGGCGCCATGTTCTGCCTTGCCTGGTCGCTTGTCGTCGCCATCGCCTCCAACGCCAACATGCGCGTCGTGAGCGGAGCGGCGCTCGCGGGGTCGACCGCGATCCTCGCGCTGGCGATTGCCGGCGCTGGCGGGCTGGCGTCACCCGCGCTGCTTCTGGCGGCGGCACTTGCGGTCGAGAGCTGGTGGATCGGGCGGAGCGCGAAGGCGCTGGCCTGGGGCGCGGCCGCGGCGGCGGCCGCGGTGATCGCGCAGCCGTTGCTGGCGATCGCGATCGGGCAGCCGGCTGGCTTCACAGCCTGGCACTGGCTGGTGCCTGTCCTCTACGGCGCAATCGCCGCGCCGCGCCTTGTGGCGGCGATCGGCGAGGAACTGGAAGCGATGCGGCAGCCGCGCGAGGCCTCGGTCGAGGACGTGATGGACGCAGTGATCCTGCGCATCGGCCCGACCGGGGAAATCGCCGACGCGGGCGGCCGGACCGGCGAACTTATCGGCGTCAAGGCCGAGATGCTGCTGGGCGACGGCTTCTTCGAGCGTGTTCATGTCGCGGACAGGGTGGCCTACCTGCAGGCGCTGGCCGGAATTCGCGCCGGCGTCGCGTCGCAGCGGCTCGAGGTTCGCGTCCGGGCGGCGGGTGACGGGGTATCCGCGCCGGTTTTCCGCGTGCTGGAGGCGGAACTGCATGCAGGGGCCCCGGCAATCCTGATCCTGCGCGACAATTCGGCGATCGAAGCGCTGCGGGCTGAACTTGCCGAGGTGCGTGAGCAGGCGTCCGGCAGCGAGATCGCCAAGGCGCGCTTCCTCGCGGCGGTGAGCCACGAACTGCGCACTCCGCTCAACGCCATCATCGGCTTCTCGGACATGCTGGCCTATGAAATGGTCGGCACATTCTCTGACCCGCGCCAGAAGGAATATGCCTGCCTGATCCGCGATTCAGGCGCGCACCTGCTTGGCGTCGTCAATTCGATCCTCGACGTCTCGAAGATCGAATCGGGCGCCTATCCGATCCAGCCAGAGCCTTTCCGGTTCGCCGACGCGGCTTCCGCGTGCCACGCGATGCTGGCGATGCAGGCGGCGGCGAAGTCGATCGAGTTCCAGAACTGCGTGACGCCCGCCGTCGGCGAAATCTGCGCCGACCGCCGCGCGGTGCAGCAGGTGCTGATCAACCTGCTCTCGAACGCGGTGAAGTTCACCTCGGAGGGCGGATCCGTGCGCCTCGACGCGCGCCGGCAGGGCCGCATGCTGGTGTTCGAGGTGAGCGATACGGGGATCGGCATCGCCGAGGACGATCTGGCACGGCTGTGCCGGCCGTTCGTGCAGGTCCAGAACGACTACACGCGCCAGTTCGACGGCGCGGGACTGGGCCTGTCGATCGCAAAGGGACTGGTGGAACTGCACGAGGGCGCGCTGTCGATCCAGAGCGCGCCGGGCGCGGGCACGGTGGTGCGGGTCAGCCTGCCGCTCGAACATGGCGCGGTTGCGCCGGTGCGGCCTGACGCGGCGGCGCAGGCGGGGGTCAGGGAGGACAGCCATGCGGCGTTCCGAAAGTCGGCTTGACGAGGACAGCCCGGTGCAGGCGTTCCTGCGCGACGGCGCGATGGCCGCCGGCGCGGCGATCTCGCGCAATCCAGTCATCGTCGGCGGCACGACAGCCTTCCTGGTGACGCTGTTCTACGTCTCGGCCAATGCGCTGTGGAACCAGCCGCAACCGCACGCCAGCGCGTTCTTCATCACCCGCGACATGACCCACTATGCGGCCCCGATGCCCGAGGGCGACGATATCGAGGGCGACGAGGAGGCGATCGGTCCGGGCGCGACCGCCAAGCCGCCGGCGCCCGCCGATCCGGTGGTGCAGCAGGTGCAGGACATCCTGAACGACCTCAATCTCTACACCGGCTCGGTCGACGGCATCGCCGGGCCGCAGACCAGGAAGGCGATCGAGGATTACCAGCGCCTGGCCGGACTGGACGTTTCCGGCGAGATCGACCAGCGCCTGCTGGATGAACTGATGGCCAGGCGCGCGCCGCCGGAGGCCGTGCCGCCGCCGCTGCCCGCGCCCCGGCCTGCCGCCGCTACCCCCGGCGTTCCCGTGGCGACCACGGGGGCCGGCCCGGCGATGCCGCCCGACGACGTGGTCAAGATTCAGGCCGGCCTCAAGGCCTTCGGGCATGACGGGATTGAGGTCGACGGCAAGCTCGGCCTGAAGACCAAGAGCGCGATCCGCGAGTTCCAGTCGCTGTTCGGCCTGCCGGTCACCGGCGAGCCCGACGCCAGGCTGGTGGCCAAGATGCGCGAAATCGGCTTGACGAACTAGGGCGCAGCCGCGCATGGACGGCCATGCGTGTCACGTCGGATTTGTGGGTCTCGGCGCTGCTGAGACAGGTATTCTCGGCCGGCGGCTTCGGCGCGGTCCTGCAGCGCGGCGGCGACAGCGCGGGCGCCATCTTCATCGTGACGCGGAATCGGCTGGGCGAGGCGACGCTGTTCGGCCCGGCTCCGCAGACCGGCTATTCGGATGCGAAGCCTGACGACAGGCTGTTCGTCGAACTGCTGGCAACGACCGACGAGGCGAGGATCGAGGAGAAGCTCGCCCGCGAAAGGCGTTTCGACCCCGACCTGTGGCTGATCGAGATCGAGCCGGGCGGTGGATCGGCCGACCTGTTCCGGATCATGAAGCCTTGAGAATGCGGCCCCGCTGCACGGGCTCCGGCTGGGCGGCGGCCCTCGGCTGGGGGTTGAGCACCAGCATGGCGACGCTTTCGCCCCTCAGGCGCCTGATCTCGTCCCGGCCAGCCTCGACATGGGTCAGCGTGAATTCTTCGAGGAAGCGCCGGATCGCCTCGGGATGTGCGAAGGCCGACGGCCTCGCGGCGGTGGTGACCAGGAACGCCTGCTCGCCGGACAGGCCAAGCCCGCGCAGCACGAGCATCAGGGATTTCGCCGCGCCGATGCGCAGCAGTTCGCCGGCTTGCGGGAAGCCGATCTCCGCGGCGTCCGCCAGGGCGGTCTGGAACAAGGCCGGGACACCGGTCAGGACCGTGTCGCGCAATCTGCCATAATGGTCGGCCGGGGAGGGCCGCTCGGCCGTCTCGGGCTGCCGCTCGCCGCCGACCGCCATCATGGCCCTGAGCTTGACGCGGGCGGCTTCGGCTGCCGCGCCTGCGCGCGGGCGGGATGCATTTGCGGCTGCGAACATTGGCTTTTCCTCGGAAGCGGGAGGGGCTGAAACGGCAGGCAGTTCTTCGACATCCGGCTGCCGGGCCGCCGGCGCCGCGTCGGGCGAAGCGGCCTCCAGCGCCTGGACCAGGCGTGCGATCGAGGGATTGAGATCCGGCCGCCTGGCGATGGCGCGGGCATGCGGCAGGCCCATCCGGGCGATCAGACCGACGAGATCGACGTCGGCGAGGACGCCGGAGCGCATCAGGATGGGGGCGGCGATCTCGACCGGTTCGGCCGCCAGCCGGCGAACCAGGCCGGGCGGCGCACGCCGGCATTCCGACAGGGCCGCGGCGACGAAGCGAAGCGCCTCCGGCGAGACCTGATCGTACAGCGGCAGCGTGAGATCGTCGAGTTGAGCCGCGTTGCGGCGGGTCGGGCGGGTCAGTGAACAGAACGCCGAGACGGAGGCGCGAAAGAGCTTCTCGCCCTTGCCACTGTCGCCCTTGAGCGCGATCTGTCGGAAATCTGATGACACGGAAAACGCTGCACCCGCTACGCATGAACTGGTCCAAAACCGCTGCAATCGTTGGAAACGCGCAGGATTTCAGCCCGTTTTGCAGCGTAGTCACGATCCGTTAGCGTTCCGTTAACTGTATGGTCGTTTCATCGCGGAAGTTGAATTGGAGTCGCTTTGATTTGTAGGAACGGGAAAGGCGGGACGCATGGCGACGATTTTGGCTTTCAGACGCAAGGACCAGCACGCTCGAAAACCGAGGACGGACGGCGCGCCCTGCGAAATCGTCTTCTATACCGGCGTCCGCTACGAACGTCCCGGCGCGGCGAGCCCGCAAAACGCTGGCCGGACCCTTGCTCCAGGCGACACCAAGCCGACGACCCGACAGGCCTGACGCGTCAACCGGCGCCGGTTTCGCACCGCGCGCCGTCGAGATGGCGCCCGACCAGCCGCAACCAGCTCGTATCCGGCACGAAGCTGCGCAGCACGATCACCCCCTCGGCAATATCCGCCTCGACGAAGACCGCGTTCTCGTAGTTCGGCGGCATCGCTTTGCGCAGTTCGATCAGTTGAACCGGTGTGGCGACGACAACGTCGAGGACGTTGCCGGTCGCCGTGCGGTCGTTGAGGCTGAACATGTTCTGGCCCCTCCGGTCGAACACGGACAGCGACCAGAACGGGACATGCCCCGGCGAGAAGATGTGGACCGATCCGTCCGATAGATCGAAGCGGCAGGCGGCGATCTCGAACATGGGATCGGCGTTGGCGAGCGCCCTGGCCGCGGGTCCATCGCGCCGCAGCCGATGGATTGCGTAGGGCGGCCCCGCTTCCGACACGAGCGCCCAGGCGTCGCGCTCGGAATAGTAGGGAATGAGCAAGAGGATCGAGATGTGCACGATGCCCGCGCCGACGATCCCAAGGATCAACGCATAGATCAGCCTAGCCATCGCAGCCGATCCTCAGCACCTGCGGCAATTCGGTCGCGGCGATGTTCTCGTTCGAGGCGACCGGCGTGTCGTAGAGCGTCACCACGAGGGACATCGATCCGGCGCCGGTGAGCGCCAGCCAGTTGCCGGGCGAGGGGTGACGGCTGGCCGTGATGAGAACCGAACTGTCCGCCTCGCGCACGACGGACAGCGATGCGAGCGCGGCCGGCCGTATGGACGGCATTCCGGCGCGGGGCGATGCCGCGCCTGGCACATGCAGCGTCCAGAACCGCGCCGGGGGCATCTGCCCCTCGATGCGGTAGGCGCATTCGCGGCGAAGCTTCTCTCCGCCCGAATCCACGCTGGCGGTGAACATCAGCCCTTCGGCGGCGCCGAGCGGGAGGTCGGCCTCGCGGGCGACGCGGGCTTTGGAATAGGGATCGGCCCGTGGCGTGCCGGCGTCGGGGAACGAGGTCCAGCCGCCGACGGTCAGCGCGCCGAGCCCCTCGATCGTGCCCAGCGCATACCACACGCTGCCGGCCCCGCCGCCGATGGCGATGGTCAGGGTGAGGAGGATGAGGAGGGCGTTGCGGAGCATGAATGCCGGACGGTCGGGGCTGCGGATGGCGCTACCGTCTATCCCGGCGCGAGCGGGCGGCGCAAGCGGACCGTATCAAAGCGCCGAAAGCGTCTCGGTGCTGGCAGGGGGCACGAGTTCGGGCGCGTCGCGGAAGCGGTCGGACAGGCCAAGCAGGAAACTGGCGGTCGCCGCGCCGAGCTGGCGCGGTTTTTCCACAACGGGAGCCGCTTCGTCGCCCGGCTTCGCAACGACCGCCACGGCGGGCTGGTCCGGCTTGTCGAGGAACGGCCTGTCGATGAACGGGATCGGCTTCAGGTCGACGTTCTGGTGCGCATAGGCCATCAGTCGCTGCCAGGTCATGGCCGGCAGCGAGCCGCCTGTCATGTTGCGCGTCGGCGTCGATTCGTCGTTGCCAAGCCAGACGGCCGCCAGGTAGTTGCCGGTGTAGCCGACATACCAGGCGTCCTTGTAGGACTGCGTCGTGCCGGTCTTGCCGGCGCTGCGGATTCCCGGCAGCGCTGCCCGGCGGGCGGTGCCGCTCTCGGGGATCTGGACCATGATCGAGTTCATCGACTTGACCGCCTCCTCGGACAGGACCCTGCGCGGGGCGGGCGCATCGAGGCCGTGGTCGTAGATCACGGTTCCGGAATGGGTGGTGATCTGCGTGATGCCGTGGCGGGTGCCGGCAAGACCGCCATTGGCGAAGACCTCGTAGCCGGTCGCCTGGTCCATGACGGTCAGGCTGGAGGTGCCGAGAACCATGGTCTTGTCGGAGAACACGGGCGATTCGACACCCATGGCCTCGGTCAGCGCCTTGATCGGCGCGATGGTGAGGTGCTCCTTGGCGAGGCGCACCGGGACCGTGTTGATGGACTTGATCAGGGCGGTCGACAGGGTCATGCGACCCGAATAGCCGCGGCTGTAGTTCTTCGGCGACCAGTTGCCCCAGGTGATCGGCCCGTCGGAGATCACGGACTCGGGCGTGAAACCCTTCTCCATGGCGAGCGCGTAGACATAGGGCTTGAAGGACGAGCCGGTCTGGCGTTCGGCCTTGGTGGCGCGGTTGAACTGGCTCTCACCATAGTCGCGGCCGCCGACGATCGCGCGCACCGCGCCGTTGTTCTCCAGCATGACGATGGCGCCCTGCTTGACGCCGTAGTCCTTGCCGTGCTGCCGCAGGTGGAACTCTAGCGATTCCTCCGCGGCCTTCTGCAGGTTGAGATCGATGGTCGTGCGGGCGACCAGCGTGTGGACCGGTGACTTGGCGGCAATGCGCTTGACCTCGTCGAAGGCCCAGTCGAGGAAATAGTCGGGGCGCTGCGCGTCGTCGCGGTCGACGGGCGTCGCCGGGTTGCGGCGGGCCGCGATGACCTGGCCCTCGGTCATGAAACCGCCGTCGACCAGCGTCGTCAGCACGACATTGGCGCGGGCGCGCGCCGCCGGCAGGTTGATGTGCGGCGCATACTTGGCCGGCGCCTTGAACAGGCCGGCGAGCATCGCGGCTTCGGCCAGCGTCACGTCCTTGATGCCCTTGCCGAAGTAGAAGTCGGCCGCCGCCGTGATGCCGAACGTGCCGCCGCCCATATAGGCGCGGTCGAGATAGAGCTGCAGGATTTCCTTCTTGGTGAGGTTCACCTCGAGCCAGACCGCCAGGAACGCCTCCTTGATCTTGCGCTCGAAGGTACGCTCGTTTGAGAGGAACAGGTTTTTCGCGAGCTGCTGGGTCAGCGTCGATCCGCCCTGGACGACGGAATTGGCCCTGACGTTCTCGGACATGGCGCGGAAAAGGCCGAGGACATCGATGCCGTAGTGCTCGAAGAAGCGCCGGTCTTCGGTGGCCAGCACCGCCTTGATCACATGATCGGGGATTTCGTCGACCGGCACGGAATCGCGCTGGATGATGCCGCGCTGACCGATCTCGTTGCCATAGCGGTCGAGAAAGGTGACCGCGAACTCGGCCTGGCTGCGCCAGTCCTTGGCGGTTTCCTCGAAGGCCGGCATCGCCAGCGCCAGCATCAGTACGCAGCCGGCGGCGCCGAAGGTGAAGGCTTCCGAGAACAGCTCGACAAAACCGCGCCGCCAGCCAGAGACGCGGAATCGGCGGAAGAAGATGGTGAGGCTCTCCCACCACTGGGACAGCTTGAACCCGGCGTCGTAGAGTGAGGAATCGATCCAGGCGTCGAGCTCCAGGAGCTTCGTCGCCTTGGGACTTCTCGATTTCCTCGGTTCGAACGGGTTGTCCATCGATCGCTTCTGAATGCCCTGCGCCCGCGGATATGCGCGCCGAAGCAAGGCGAATTGTTGGCGGACGGAGTCCGTCCCGCGCCGCGACCCTTGTCCGCGATTTCGCCAGGCCGAACAAGCGAATTTGGCGCTTGACCGCAAAGTTGATCGAACATGGTTTCTTCCGCGACCGAAGGCAAAAGCGGCAATCGGGCGGCGCTTCGCAGTTGAAACAGCGGTTGCCGATGTAATAGCATGCCGTTGCGGCATCGGGGTGTCGGGGGGAAATCATGAGGACGCTTGTTCTAGCGCTTGCCGCCGTCGGATGGCTTGCGGGAGGGTCGGCGCGCGCGGACGTCACCGATTGCCAGGAGATCGTTTCGATCCCGGTCGTAATCACCCAGCAGGGGGTTCACTGCCTGAAGCAGAACCTGTCCGCGGCATTGGCCGATGGCGCTGCGATCGAGGTCGCGGCCAACAACGTGACGATTGACCTCAACGGCTTCAAGCTGGGCAACCTCGCGGCCGGTCCGGAAACGGCGGCGGTTGGGGTCGCCGCCATCCAGCGCAAGAACGTTGTGGTCCGAAACGGGCTGGTGCGCGGCTTCGCCATGGGCGTCATGATCCTGGGCGATCCGTCGGGGACCTCGTTCGGTCATCGTGTCGAAGGCCTGTCTTTGGACAGCAACCTGCTGGCCGCGATCTTTGTCGCGGGCAGCGGTATCGTCATCCGCGACAACCAGATCACCAACACGTCGAACGTCTCGTTGAACCAGGCTTTGGCCAGGCGGTCGCTGCGCGCGCCGGCGCTGCGCCAGTTCCGGTCGCGCGTCGCGTCCATGAGCGTTGGCTACGGCGCCATAGGCATCATCGGTGTGCTGTCGAACAGCGTCATCGAGGACAACAAGGTCACCTCGACTTCGGCACTCGGGGAGGCGAGCGGCATCGTCGTCAGCCAGAGTTCGGGCGTCGCCATCACCGGAAATTTCATCGCCGGCGTGCGGGCGACGACCTATGCCAGCGGAGTCCTGTCGGGGATCGACAACACGGACATCGTGATCTCCAACAACACGATCATGGATGGATCGACAGACGGCCCGTTCTCGGCTTTCGGGATCGAGAATCTCTCGGAAGCGGTCTGCCTGAACAACACGATCATGTCGTTTTCGAGCGGGCAGACCTGCGAGTGCACGTATCAGGCGGGAACCGTACCTGTCGAACTGTGGGACGGCCGCTCGAGCCCCGCAAAGTCGATGAAGCGGTAAGCCCTCACGGGCGCTGGGAGAGCGTCCGCCCGATCACCTGCGCGAGGTCGGCGGCGGTCGGATGGTCGAGGAGCACCCAGACCGGAAGGTCGAGGGACAGGACCGCGGAAAGCGCCGTCATCACATGTTCGGCGCTGAGCGAATCGCCGCCGACGGCAAAGAAATCCTCATGGTCCAGAATTTGCCGCCCTAGTGCGTCGGCGAAGGCGGCGCGGACAGACTGGAGGATCGCATCAGGCGTCATCCGGCAGCTCCGCAACTGTGGCCGCGATCTCGTCGCGCAATGCCGCCAGATCGGCCTTGCCGGACGCGAGCAGGGGAATGACGGCCCGGACATGGACCCGGTCCGGGCGCTCCGCCGCCGGCAAGATAAGGCGCATCGCCGCCTCGACGGAGGCGACGATGCCTGATGGTCCCTGGACTGCGAGATGGATGGCGTCGCCGCCATCGGAATCGGGCAGCGCCACGACGGCCGCTTCGGATACATCGGGGACGGACAGGGCTGCCTCGATCAGCCGCTCGGCGCTGAAATTGACGCCGTTGCGGGAGAGAAGCCCCTGCACCCGGCCGGCAATGTAGAGATAGCCGTCCGCGTCGAGCCAGCCGAGATCGCCGGGACGGTGGGCTGTGACCCGGTCGGTGGTGATGACGATCTCGCCGGTTTCGCCGACCGCGCAGGATCGTTCGCCGTCGCGGATCTCGACGGTGACCCCGGGCCTCGGGCGGCCGCAGGACGCCGGCCGGCCAAGGATTTCGGCGCCGCCGATCCGGCTGACCATGCCGACGCCGACGCAGCTGTAGCTCATGCGGTAGCTGGTGGTGAGGCGGGTGACCGCGGCGAGCTTGTCGGCGGGCAGGGCCGGGCCGCCGACCGAAACCAGCTTGGCGAGGTTGGGATAGCGCGGCGTGTCGCCGGGCAGCGCGGCGAGGCGGCGGATCTGCGACGGCGCCAGCGCGGCGACGCTGACGTCCGCTCGTTTCAGAGCGTCATCCAGTTCGTCGATATCGTAGAGAAGATCGAGCGCGAGGATCGGCCGGCCGGCCGCGAGCGTCGACAGCCACAGGAACCAGCTGGCGGAATAGGCGACGGAGGATGTCGAGAGCGTGAAACCCTGGCCCGTGGCGTCCGCCTCGGCGGCCGCTTGACTGAGCGTGTCGCCCAACCGGCCCTGAAGGTAGCAATGCAGCCGTGGCACGCCCGTGCTGCCGGAACTGCTGACGTGCGACGCAGCGAGAGCGGGATTGTTCGCGACGGCAAAGGCCAGCGCCGGCGCGGTCGGGGGATCGCGCAGCTGCAGATGAAGCGCGATGTCGCCATGCGGGCGCACGCCGGTGACGAAGCCGCTCGACAGGCGCTGGGACCATTCGCGGAGGCGCTCGGGCGTCGTGCGAAAATCGAGCAGGAAACCGGACGCGCCGCCCATCCAGCAGGCTAAGAGCTGCTCGATGGCGCTGAGGTTGTCGGTGACGACGATGATCGCGGTGTCGCCGGTCGCGAGACCCGAAGCGTGAAGATCGTTGGCGCGGGCGCGGATGCGCGACAACAGCGCGGGACCGTCCAGGCGGACGCCGCGATACTCGACCAGCGCAGTGCCGGGGGCGGCCTCCAGCACCCCACAGATCAGCGCGAGCGCGGTCACGGGACCTGCCGCCTTACGTTCGCCACGGCGGCGACGGCCTCGGCGAGGATGGCGGACCCCTTGGGAGTCAGTTCGGCATGCGCTTCGATGACGCCGTGGGCCTCGTCGAACAGGCCGATCGAGCGGCGGAGATCGTCGCGCAGCCGCGCTGTCTCGCCATTGCCAAGGATCGCGTCGGTCTGGCCGGATTGAAGGAGATCGGTCGAGAACAGGATCATCCGCGCGAGGACGAAGGCCGCGTGGAAGATGCCGTTCATCGGCCGCGCCTCGCGCCTCAGCGGCGAGGCGTAGGCCGCTGCGGGATCGTTCAGCACGATCTCGTCGTCGAGATAGGCATGGAAGAGCTTGAGATGCGAGCTTTCGTGGATGAGCGTCAGCGCCAGCTTGCGTGGCGTGTCGTTGGCTTGAGGGTTGACGAGGATGGCGCCCCACGCGGCGAACGCGGACGCGCCGCCGAAGGCCCGGGAAGGTTCCTCCGTGGTTGCCAGCAAGATCGTCGAAACCAGTGTCTCGAGCTCCACGCACCATGCTGGAGTGGCTGCCGCGAGACCGGAGCGCAAGTCCGCAACCATTCGGCTTGTGCGTTCCACCACTTGAGCACCCGGCGCGACGAGCTGGGCGGTCAGGCCGATATCGTCGCTGAAAGCCGCCTGCAGCAGAACGGTCTCGGACGCTTGAAGGCCTTCGGCGCCCCAGGCGACCACGCGACAGGGCTCCAGGGGCTCGGGGAGCGACAGGACCGACCGATGCGCCGCATGGAGCGCGCGGATCGCGCCGACGTCGTTCCGGGTCGCGGCGTCGCGCATGACGGCCTGCAGCGCATGCGCGGCGGGACCGCACGAGCGTTCGGCTCCGTCTCTGGCTTCGCCGATCACATCGAAGATCAGATGATCGAGCGCGACGTTCAGCCGGTGACGAATGTCGATGTTAATCGCGGAGGCGAACTGGGGGTCGGGGCGCAGCAATTCCGCACCAGGTTTGCCGTCAGGCGGCCGGAACCCTGACGTCCGCCTTCGGCGCAGGCGGCGGCGGCTCGAAGATGCCGACCTTCGCCGACCCCGCGGCGGGGGTCTTCAGAGCAAGCAGCAGAGAGAGGTCGATCTTCATTCCGGGCATTCCCAAGCGGACAGGCCCATATAGGCCAACGCGCGGCCCTTTCGCAATGGTTGGAAAGGCCGGCTGCCTGCGATTCACACGATGTCGATGGCGATTTCTGCCTCGACCGGCCATGCTTGCGGTCCGTGGCCGAGCCGGCACAGCACCGGAACCATTTTCCAGGGTCCCGGGTTGGCGGGCAGCGGAAGGACGCATGTCCACCGACGGCCCGCTGCGATGGGCATGACCCAGCCGTCGCCATCGATACGGGCGAGCGATCCGTCAAGGCGCCGCCACACCGGAAGGAGCCCCAGATCGGCGTCCGTCTCCATCCCGTCGGGCGCATGTGCGTGCAACGCGAGCGTCTCGCCGTCGCGCGCGGCGGCCCGCCATTCGACGACGACCGGATGCCGGGGCGGGACGACGCCTTGCGATGGGGCGCGGATCGCCCGTGCGAGCGACGGGATGTTTTCCTGGGCGAAATAGTCGCCGTGCCGGCCCTCGATGATCCGCCATTCCGGCTGCCCATAGGCCATGCGCCAGAGGCGCTGCGGCAGGATTCCGGCCCGCATGCCGAGGAAGGGATTGTGCGGGCTGTCGCGCCCGAACAGCAGCCGGACATGGCCGGGATAGGGATAGCGCGGCTCCGCGTCGACGACGACCAGCCGCAGCACCGGGACGCCCCGGGCGAGCAGTCGCACGGCGACCCGGTAGCTGACGGCGGCAGCCTGGCAATTGCCGCCGACGATGCAGGGCGCCTGGCCGAAACGGCGGACGATCAGGCCGGCATAATGTTCGGCGATGTCGTCATAGGCGCGTAGCGTCTCGGGCCGGACGTCGACGACGCGGTTGAGCGAGCGCATGCCAACGAGCGGCTGGCCGTCGCCGAGCGCCTGTGACAGCGCCGCAAATTCGTGCGCGTCGTTGAAGCACCAGAAGATCGGAACCGCCCGCCCGTGCGCGCCCGTCAGGCGCAGCGCGCCAGCCTCGTCGAGCGGCTCTCCGGGCAGGCCAGCGACCAGGCGACCGATGCGGCGCAGGTTTGCCCCAAGGCTGACATCCTGGACAAGAGGTTCCAATGGCAGTGCTCCGTCTGCTTTCGCCCGCTGGACGCTCGCCGTTCCGTCCATCTACGTGCGACTGAAAGGCAGGCATCGAACAGGGCGATCGGGTCAAGCTTGAAACGCCGTCCGAACGCTTCGATCCGATGAAAAATCGCAATCCGGTGTTTCAAAGGAATAAATTCCTTGACACCGTGACGGTGCTCTGATACGTTTTGGTCATCGTCGAAAGTGTGTCCTTCGGGACCTGCGGCGGGCATCAGGAACAATCCGGGGTTAGTGGCATGGGCGTCGGCGCCACGGTGCGATGGCAGCGCGCGCGGGCCTTGCTGGGCGGGGCGGCGGCGACGTTCGAGATCGTGGCCGACCTGATGGACAAGCCGGTGCGATCGGTGATCGCGAGAGCGGAGCGCGAAGGGTGGGCGGATGACGCGCCGCAGATCACGGTTGATCGGATGATGCGGCTGCGCGGCCGGCTCGTGCGCGACATGGAGGCCCTGGAAGCCGACGAGAGGCCGTTCGACAAGGCGCGGTGGGACCGCGTCGCGGCGATGGCGCGGTGGCTCGAAAAACTGATCGCAGACCAGAAGTCCGAGAATGAACGACAAGAAAAAGACCCCGGCGACACGGGACGCACGGACGAGGACATCGCCGACATGCTCAGGATCATCGACGCAAGGATCGAGGAACTCGCCCGACATTACGCGGACGAACTGGTCGCTGGAGGCGCTGGCGGGCAAGCCGCTTGAGCTCTTGCAGCACGAGTGGTTCCAACATGCCCGGCCCGACCAGTTTCCGCAGCACGTCACGGCCGACACCTGGCTGGTGACCGGCGGCGCGGCTCCGGCAAGACCCGTTTGGGCGCGGAATTCGTCAACGGACTGGTGCGGAATTTCGCGCCGTTCACGCGGACCGGGCGCTACGCGCGGATCGCATTGGTCGGCGAGACGCTCGGCGACGTGCGCGAAGTGATGGTGGAAGGGGAATCAGGGATCATCACGATCTCGCGGCATGACAGGCCGCGCTATGAATCGACCCGGCGCCGTTTGGTCTGGGACAACGGCGCGGTGGCGCATGCGTTCTCGTCGGAGGATCCGGACAGTCTGCGCGGGCCGCAGTTCGAGGCTGCCTGGTGCGACGAACTGGCGAAGTGGAAGAACGCTGAAGCGTGTTTCGACATGCTGCAGTTCGGCTTGCGGCTGGGGCCGCGCCCGGTGCAGCTGATCACGACCACGCCGAAGCCGACCGCGCTGCTCAAGCGGCTGCGGGCGGACCCGACCGTCCATCTGACGCGGATGCGGACGCATGACAATGCCGAAAACCTGGCCGGCGGGTTTCTGCGCTCGATCATCGATCGCTACGGCGGGACGCATCTGGGCCGGCAGGAACTGGACGGCGAGCTGATCGAGGACCGCGAGGACGCGCTGTGGTCGCGCGCGATGATCGAGGCGGCGGCGGGCGGGGCCGTGGGTCATCTCCGGCGCATCGTCGTGGCGGTCGATCCGCCCGCGACGGCGCGCAAAACGTCGGATGCGTGCGGGATCATGGCTGTCGGTCTTGATGCCGACGGGCTCGCGGTGGTGCTGGCCGACGCGACGGTGCGTGGGCTCGGACCGGCGGAGTGGGCCGCGCGGGCGATCGGGCTCTACCACCGGCTGGAGGCGGACTGCATCGTCGCCGAGACCAACCAGGGCGGCGACATGGTGGCGTCGGTGCTGCGTTCGGTCGATGCCACGGTGCCGGTGCGGCCTGTCCGGGCAACCCGCGGCAAGTGGCTGCGCGCGGAGCCGGTGGCGGCGCTCTACCAGCAGGGCAAGGTGCGGCACGCTGGGCGGTTTGCCGAGCTGGAGGACGAAATGTGCGATTTTGGCCCCAACGGCCTGTCGAACGGCCGTTCGCCGGACCGGGTCGACGCGCTGGTCTGGGCGGTGAGCGAATTGCTGCTGGTGCGGCAGGGAACGCCGCGGGTGAGGGGTGTTTAGGGCAGTAGGCAGTAGGCAGTAGGCCGTAGGCCGTAGGCAGAAGGCAATAGGCAGTAGGCAGTAGGATTGCGGTTCGCTCGCCGTACTGCCTGCTGGTCATGAGTGACCTTTGGCAAGAATTTTCTACTGCCTACTGCCTACTGCCTACTGCCTACTGGCTTACCCCAAGAAATCTAAGGACATTCACATGAATTGGACCTGGCCTTTCGCCGGGCGCGGACCTGCGCGCCCGGAGCCGAGCGGGCGCAAGGCGGCGACGGGTTTCGTGGCGCTGCACATGCAGGGCGACGCGGTGTGGACGCGGCGGGATTTTCCCGGGCTGGCGCGGCAGGGGTTCATGACGAACCCGGTCGTGCATCGCTCGGTGCGGATGATCGCGGAAGCCGCGGCCGCGGCGCCCTGGCTGCTCTATGCCGGTGGGGTCGAGCTGGAGCGGCATCCGGCGCTGGACCTGCTCAAGCGGCCGAACGGGCGGCAGTCGGGCGCGGCATTCATGGAGACGCTTTATGGGCACCTGCTGATCTCCGGCAATGCCTATGCCGAGATGACGGAAGCCGGCGCGCAGGCGCGGGAGCTGCATCTCCTGCGGCCGGACCGGGTGTCCGTGGTGGAGGATGCCGACGGCTGGCCGGTGGCGCTGGACTATCGCGCCGGCAAGGCCAAACGGCGGATCGTGACCGGCGACGAGGCCGGGCCCGGCGGTCTGCACCTGACGCTGTTTCATCCGCTCGACGACCACTACGGCTTTCCGCCGCTGGAGGCCGCGCTGATGGCGCTCGACATCCACAATGCGGCCGGGCGCTGGAACAAGGCGCTCCTGGACAATTCGGCGCGGCCCTCCGGCGCGCTGGTCTATGCGCCGAAGGACGGCGGCAACATGAGCGACGAGCAGTTCGACCGGCTGAAGGCGGAACTGGAAGAGGGCTATTCGGGCGTGACGCGTGCCGGGCGGCCGCTGATCCTGGAGGGTGGGCTCGACTGGAAGACGATGGGCCTGACGCCGAAGGACATGGATTTCATCGAGGCGAAGAACGCCGCCAGCCGCGACATTGCGCTTGCCTTCGGCGTGCCGCCGATGCTGCTCGGCATTCCGGGCGACAACACCTACGCCAACTACCAGGAAGCCAACCGCGCCTTCTACCGACTGACCGTGCTGCCGCTGGTCGGCCGTATCGCCGGAGACCTGTCGCGGTTTCTCTCGGCCAAGTTCGGAGAGGAATTGCGGCTGTGGTTCGACGCCGATGCGATCGAAGGCCTGGCGGCAGAGCGCGACGCGCTGTGGACCAGGGTCGGAAGCGCGAGTTTCCTGAGCGATGACGAGAAGCGGGAGGCGGTGGGGTACGGGAAGGGGCAGTAGGCAGTAGGCAGTAGGCAGTAGGCAGTAGGGTAGACCCTCGTTGCCGCCCGCCTCACCGATATCTCCGAGACCGATGTGACGATTGTCTCTGGTCAGTTCGGCCGCAACCCGACTGCCTACTCGCTACTCCCCTGATCTCGCAGGGATTTTTTACATGACCGACCTGTCCGACACGGCCCTGATCTGGGCCGCGAAGGGGCTTGGCGCTGTGGCCGGGTCCGCAATCTCCATCGCCTACATCCTGCCCAGGGGCCGGCGCGAGGCGGCGATACGGTTCGCGGTCGGCGTCGTGTCCGGCCTCGTCTTCGGCGGGGCGGCGGGGCTGAAGATCGCCGGCGAACTGGGCATCGAGGACAGGCTGGGCGCCGTGGAGACGATCCTGATGGGGTCGGCTGCAGCGAGCCTGTGCGCGTGGTGGGCGGTAGGGTTTGTCAGCCGCTTCTTCGCCAGGCGGGCGACCGAAAACAAGCAGGGAGATTGAGATGGGTGTTGAACCGGTGCGGCGCGCCGTCGAGCGGAAGTTCGCCGGCGTGACGCTGGAGGATGTGGACAGCGACGGCGCGTTCTCGGGCTATGCGAGCGTGTTCGGCAAGGTCGACATGGCGAAGGATGCCGTGGTGGCTGGCGCGTTCCGGCGTTCGCTCCGGCTGAAGGGGCCGGAGAGCGTGCGGATGCTGTTTCAGCACGACCCGAACCAGCCGATCGGGCGCTGGACGGAAATCCGAGAGGACGCGCGCGGGCTGTTCGTGCGCGGAAAGCTGACGCCGGGCGTGGCGAAGTCGCAGGAGGTGCTGCGGCTGATGCGGGCCGGCGCGCTGGACGGGCTGTCCATCGGTTTCCGGACGGTGCGGGCGAAGAAGGACCTCGGCACAGGCGTGCGGCGCATCCTGGAGGCGGATCTGTGGGAGATCTCGATCGTGACCTTCCCGATGCTGCCGGAGGCGCGGATCGCGAGAATCAAAGGGTTGGGTCCGGCGGGCGCAAGGCGTCCGCGGCCGGACCATCAACGCTGGCAGCGGCAGAACTCCGCCGGCCAAGGAGAGGCGGACCTGACGGAACTGTTCCGCCGGGCGGCGCGCCACATCAAGGAAGAGGAATGGATGGCATGATGACGGACGGGACTGCGCCCGAGACCAAGGGCGGCGACATTTCCGAGGCTTTCGGGGAATTCATGAGCGCCTTCGAGGCGTTTCGGGAGTCGAATGACGAGCGGATCGCGCAGATCGAGACTCGGTTCGGCGAGGACGCGGTGACCGCCGAGAAGGTGGACCGGATCGGCCGGGCGCTCGACGAGCAGAAGCGGGCGATGGACCAGCTGGTGCTGAAGAAGGCGCGGCCGGCGCTCGGCCGCGACAAGAACGGCGGGTTTGCCGGCGGCGAGCACAAGGAGGCTTTCGAGGCCTATGTGCGGCGCGGCGACGAGCGCGCGCTGCAGACGATCGACCAGAAGGCGATGTCCTACGGATCGGGGCCGGACGGCGGCTATCTGGTGCCGGAGGAGACCGAGACCGAGATCGGCAAGCGGCTGGCCAGCCTGTCGCCGATCCGCTCGATCGCCTCGGTGCGCCAGGTGTCGACGGCGGTGCTGAAGAAGCCGTTCTCGCTGACCGGGCCGGCGACCGGCTGGGTGGCCGAAACTGCGGCGCGGCCGCAGACAAATACGGCGACGCTGTCGGAACTGTCGTTCCCCGCGATGGAACTCTACGCCATGCCGGCGGCGACAGCCTCGCTGCTGGAGGATTCTGCGGTCGATCTCGACCAGTGGATCGCATCCGAGGTAGAGGCGGCGTTCGCCGAGCAGGAGGGCCTCGCCTTCGTGACCGGCAATGGCACGAACAAGCCGCGCGGCTTCCTCGACTACGACACAGTCGCCGACGGGTCGTGGACCTGGGGCAATCTCGGCTATGTGGCGACGGGCGTCGACGGCGCGCTGCCGGCGAGCAACCCGTCCGACAAGCTGATCGACCTGATCTATGCGCTCAGGGCCGGCTACCGGCAGAACGCCTCCTTCGTGATGAACCGCAAGGTGCAGGCCTCGATCCGCAAGCTGAAGGACGCCGACGGAAACTATCTCTGGCAACCGCCGGCCTCGCCCGGCAGCCGGGCGATGCTGATGGGCTTCCCGCTCGTCGAGGCCGAGGACATGCCGGATGCGGGCGTGGACGAGACGCCGATCGCGTTCGGCGATTTCGGCCGCGGCTATCTCGTGGTCGACAGGACGGGAGTGCGCGTGCTGCGCGATCCCTATTCGGCGAAGCCTTACGTGCTGTTCTACACCACCAAGCGGGTCGGCGGCGGCGTGCAGGATTTCAACGCGATAAAGCTGCTGAAGTTCGGCGAGGCATAAACCGACGCCGCTGGCCAACTGGACTCGGGCGGGTGCACTTCCGGTGCTCACGGACGACTAGTCCGCTGCGCTCCGGTTCTCCCCGCCCGGCCCATTTGACTCAGCGGCGTCGGTTTCTGTCCTCGCCGACGCCCTTCGCGCAGCCGCTGTCTTGCGCATATCTCCAACCAGGAATTTCCCATGACGCTTTATCGAAGCGTGGATCCCGCGGCCGAGCCGGTGACGCTTGCAGAAGTGAAGGCGCAGTTGCGGGTTGGGCATGACAGCGAGGACGCGCTGCTGGCCGGACTGATCCGGGCCGCAACGGCCGAGGTGGAGGCGCAGGCCGGCGTGGCGCTGATCGACCAGGCGTGGCGGCTGGCGTTCGATCGCTGGCCGCATGACGGGCTGGTGAAACTGCGCCGGCACCCGGTGAAGGAGATCCTGTCGGTGACGGTGTATGGCGCGGAGGGCGAGGCTTCGGTGCTGAACGCCGCCAGCTACGAGGCGGACCTCAAGAGCCGGCCGGCGCGGCTGCATTTCGTCAGCCCGCCGCCGCCGGAGCAGCGGCTGAACGGTATCGAGATCGACTTCGTTGCAGGCTTCGGCGAGGCAGGGACGGATGTGCCGGACCTCTTGAAGCGGGCGATCCTGGTGCTGGTGGCGCATTGGTACGAGTTCCGCGCCGTCTATCGCGCCGAGGATCAGCCGGTGTCCGTGCCGCCTGGTTTCGACCGGCTGATCGCCGGCTACCGCACGGGACGGCTGTGATGGCGGTGATGATCAATCCGGGCGATCTGCGGACTCAACTGTCGCTGGAGCAGATGACGCCGGTTCCGGATGGAGCGGGCGGTTTTGGCGAAAGCTGGACCGGGATCGCGACTTTTTTTGCCAAGCTGGAGCCTGTGGACGCGCGTGACAGATTCGGCGCGGACCAGACGCTGGAAGAGGTGACGCATCGCGTGACGATCAGGCATCGGCCGGATGTCGCGAGCGGCATGCGGCTGGCGTGGGCGACGCGCAGGTTTCTGATCCTCACCGTTCACGATCCTGACGAGACGGGACGCTACCTGGTGCTGCGGACGCGGGAGGACGGGCGATGAAGGTCTCGTTTGCTCTGACAGCGGACGGGCTGATCCGGGCGCTGCGCGGCCGGGCGCATGCGCTGGCGGACAAGGCCGAGGCGCGCTACCGTCGCCCAGCCGCCGGTTCTGCCTCGCGCAAGCCGGATCGTCCTATGGTCCGCCACGAGGGGAGGCGTCACGATGGCATCGCCGGCCGTTGATCTGCAAAAGGCCATCCATGGCCTGCTGACCGCCGATGCGGCGCTGGTCGCGAAGCTTGGCGGGCAGAAGGTGTTCGATGCCACACCGCCGAATGCCGCCTTTCCCTATGTCTCATTCGGCCGCACCAGCATCTACGACTGGAGTACGGGCACCGAGAGCGGCACGGAGCAGCTGTTCACGATCCACGTCTGGTCGAAGGCCAAGGGCAAGACCGAGACGCTGGAGATCATGGAGACGATCCGGCAGCTGATCGACGCCGCGCCGCCGGAGCTGGAGGACCATGTGCTGGTGAACCTGCAGCTCGAGTTTGCCGAGGTGCGGTTCGATGACGACATTTCGGTGCATCACGGGATGCTGCGGTTTCGGGCGGTGATGGAGCCGGCGGGCTGACTATCTCGCTGAGGTCGCCGCCCCCTCACCCACCCTCCGCTTCGCTCGGCTGACCTCTCCCCAAGGGGAGAGGGAGCTTGCGGCGTTGGCGCTCTTCCTCTTCTTGCCAACGGGGAGGAGGTGGCTCGAAGGGCTGCATGTGGGGGCCTTGCGCGTGAACCCCCACCCTTACCTGCCGGGGCCTTCGGCCCGTCCTTCGGACCCCCACAAGGGGGAGGGGCGGCGGACGCCGCGCTTCATTCACAGATCAACAGGAGACCGCAATGGTCGCACAGAAGGGCAAGGACCTGCTGCTGAAGCTCGATTCGAGCGGGGCGGGGATTTTCGTCACGGTAGCGGGTCTCAGGACCAAGCGGCTGGCGTTCAACAGCGAGACGGTCGACGTGACCGACTCGGACTCGGCGGGGCGGTGGCGTGAGCTGCTGGCCGGGAGCGGGGTGCAGCGGGCTTCGGCCAGCGGGTCCGGCATCTTCAAGGACCAGGCGTCAGATGCGTCGGTGCGCAGCCTGTTCTTCGCCGGCACGATCCGCAACTGGCAACTGGTGATCCCGGATTTCGGCACCGCGCAGGGGCCGTTCCAGATCACGTCGCTCGAATACACCGGCGCGCATGATGGCGAGGTGACCTTCGAGCTGGCGCTGGAATCGGCCGGTGCGATTTCCTTCGAGGCGCTGGCATGAACGCGAACCGGCATCGCGGCGAGACGGTCGCTACGCTGGATGGCAAGAGCTTTCGGCTGTGCCTGACGCTCGGCGCGCTGGCGGAGCTGGAGGACGCATTTGCGGCCAGCGACCTCGGCGCGCTGGTCGAGCGGTTTGCGAGCGGCAGGCTGTCGGCCGGCGACCTGGTGAAGATCATCGGGGCGGGGCTGCGCGGGGCGGGCAATCCGGTCAGCGACGACGAGGTGCGGGCGATGCAGGCGGAAGGCGGCGCGGCAGGGTTTGCCCGGATCGCCGCCGAACTGCTGACCTCGACGTTCGGGGCGGCCAAGTCCCAGACGGACCCCTGACAGCCGCGGCGGGCGGACCGGCCGCCTTTCCCTGGGCCCAGGCGATGACCCTGGGTCTTGGCCTGCTGCGGCTGGCGCCAGAGGCATTCTGGAAGATGACGCCGCGCGAGTTTGACCGCGCGGCGCGGGCGTTTCTTGGCGAAGGGGCCGATGCGCCGGACCGCGGCGCGTTCGACCGCATGATGCAGACATTTCCCGACAGATAGGAACGTTCGATGGACGAGCATGTGACCGTGAGGATCGAGGCGGACACCGCGCCGTTTGCCTCTGCACTGGCCGATCTGGACGGGCTGGCGCAGGGGTTCGGCGCGCAACTGACCGGGGCGCTGAAGGCGGCGGTGATTGGCGGCAAGGAACTGGACGACATTCTGCGGCGCGTCGCGCTGAACTTTGCCGGAATGGCGCTGAACCAGGGGCTGGCGCCGCTGCAATCGCTGCTCGGATCGCTGTTTTCCGGCCTGCTGGGCGGCATTTTGCCCTTCGCGCAGGGCGGCGTGCCGGGGCGGGCGACGCCGTTCGCGGCGGGCGGGGTCGTCGCGCAGCCGACCTATTTCCAGGCCGGCAGGTCGCTCGGGCTGATGGGCGAGGCCGGCGCGGAGGCGATCATGCCGCTGCAGCGGACGTCGGACGGACGGCTGGGCGTGGCCGCGCAGGGCGGCGGAGGCGCGCCGACGATCGTGTTCAACGTGACGACGCCGGACACGGCGTCGTTTCGCAAGTCCGAGGCGCAGATCGCGGGGATGCTGGCGCGGGCCGCGTCGCGCGGTGCGCGGACCTTGTGATCCGGAGGGCGGGACATGGCAGAGCTTTCACCTTTTCACGAGGTGGTGTTTCCGATCGCCGTGTCGTTCGGCGCGACGGGCGGCCCGGAGCGGCGCAACGAGATCGTGACGCTGATGTCGGGACGCGAGGCGCGCAATGCGCGCTTCGCGCATTCGCGGCGGCGCTACGATGCGGGCACGGGTCTGCGGTCGGCCGAGGATCTGCATGACGTGCTGGCCTTCTTCGAGGCGCGGCGCGGATCGCTGCATGGCTTCCGGTTTCGTGATCCGTTCGACATGAAGTCGTGCCGGCCGGAGGAAACGCCAGCGGCGCTCGACCAGCCGATCGGCACGGGAGACGGCGAGCAGGCGGCGTTCCAGCTGTCGAAAACCTATGGCGGGGGCGAAGACGCCTATGTGCGGCCGGTGACCAAGCCGGTGGCGGGGACGGTCGAGATTGCCGTTGCCGGCGTGGCGCAGGTTGAAGGGACGCATTTCACGGTCGATGCGTCGACCGGGCTGGTGACGTTCCAGCCGGGCCACATCCCGGCGGAGGGCGCAGCGGTGACGGCGGGCTTCGTCTTCGACGTGCCGGTGCGGTTCGATGCCGAGCGGATCGAGGCCAGCCTCGCGACATTTCGCGCGGGAGCTATTCCGACAATCCCGCTGGTCGAGGTGGCGCTGTGACAGCGTTTTCCGAGGATTTTCTGACGCACCTGTCGGGGCAGGCGACGACGGTCTGCCATTGCTGGCGGCTGACGCGGCGCGACGAGACGGTGCTGGGCTTCACCGACCACGACCGGCCAATTGTCATCGGCGGCGTCGATTTCGAGCCGCGGAGCGGCCTGACGGCCAGCGAAACCCGCGACACGATGGGCCTGGCGGCGGACGCCACCGATGTGGAAGGCGCCTTGTCGTCCGACCGGATCAGCGAGGCCGACATCGCCGCCGGGCGCTATGACGGGGCGCGGGTCGAGACGCTGCTGGTGAACTGGCGGGCGCCGGAGCAGCACGCCGTGCTGCGCAGCGCCACGGTCGGCAAGATCGTGCTGCAGGACGGACGTTTCGTCGTCGAGATGGAAGGGATCGGCGCAGCGCTGGACCGGCGCACCGGGCGGACGTTTCGCAAATCGTGCGACGCGGAGCTGGGCGATGCGCGGTGCGGATTTGACCTGGAGACCGAGGAGTTTTCGGGCGAGGGAGTCGTGGTCTCGGTCGACGGCTCGAACGCGGTTCGGGCCTCGGGACTGGATGGATTCGCGGAATCCTGGTTCGACCATGGCTTGCTGACCTGGACATCAGGCGTGTCGGCCGGGCGGCGGCAGCGTGTGACGTCGCACCGCAAGGACGGCACTCAAGCGGTGTTGACCCTATGGGACGCCGTGGCGGCGTCGGCGGGAGATGCACTGGCGATCGTGGCGGGTTGCGACAAGCGGTTTTCGACCTGCAGGACGAAGTTTTCCAACGGCGTCAATTTCCGCGGCTTCCCACATATGCCGGGCAACGACGCCGCCTATGCTTATGTCGCTGAAGGCGTCGAGTTCGATGGCGAGCCGCTGGTGCCATGAGCGAGGTCGGACGGACGGCGACTGCCGACGCGATCGTGGCGGAGGCGTTGGATTGGCTCGGCACGCCCTATCGGCACCAGGGGACGCGCAAGGGCGTCGGTTGCGACTGCCTTGGGCTCGTGCGCGGGGTCTGGCGGGCCGTGTACGGCGAGAGCCCGGAGGAGCCGGGACCATATGGAGCCGACTGGGCCGAGGCGTCGGCTGGCGATCCTCTGCTGGAAGCGGCGCGGCGGCACTGCGTCGAACGGCCGGTTGCGGATCACGCGGCCGGCCATCTGCTGCTGTTCCGGCTGCGGCCGCGGCTCGCGGCGCGGCATTGCGGCATCGCGATTGGCAATGACCGGTTCATTCACGCCTACCAGGGCCACGCGGTGCTGGTCTCGCCGCTCTTGCCGCACTGGCGGCGGAGGCTGTGCGGCGTGTTTTCCTTTCCCGAACGCTGAGGTACCCAACCGATGGCGACACTCATCCTGCAGGCGGCGGGCGCGTTTCTGGGCGGATTCCTGGGGCCGGTCGGGACGGCGCTCGGCGGCGCCGCAGGGTCGCTCGCCGGCTATCTCGTCGACCGCTCGCTGATCAACAGCACGCTGCATCACAAGGGGCCGCGGCTTTCGGGCATGCGGCCGTTCACGGCCGAGGAGGGCGCGCCGATCCCACGCGTCTATGGCGCGGCGCGGATCGGCGCGACTCTGATCTGGGCGACCAGGTTCCAGGAGACGCGGCGCACCGAGCGCGACGGTTTCAAGGGCGGACCGCGCGTCACGACCTACAGCTATTCCGCCAATGCGGCCTTCGGCCTGTGCGAGGGCGAGATCGCGGGGATCAGGCGGGTCTGGGCCGACGGGCGCGAGGTCGACCTGATGCAGGTCGATATCCGCATCCATCGCGGCTCAGGCGACCAGATGCCGGACGCGCTGGTAGAAGCAAAGCAGGGCGAGGGCAATGCGCCCGGGTATCGCGGCACGGCCTATGCGGTGCTGGAGCGGTTTCCGCTCGGCGACTATGGCAACCGGCTGCCGCAGATGCAGTTCGAGGTGCTGCGGCCGGTGGGCGGGTTCGGTGAGCGGATCCGGGCGATCACGCTCATTCCGGGCTCGACCGAGCATGGGCTGGCGACAGATGTCGTGACGCGCTCCTTCGTGCGCGGCGAGACCGAGACGGTCAACCGGCATGTGCTGTTCGGCGAGACCGATCTCGACGCATCGCTTGACGAACTGGCGATGTTGTGCCCGAACCTGAAGCATGTCGCTCTGGTGGTGACGTGGTTCGGCGACGACTTGCGCGCCGGCGAATGCAAAGTCTATCCGGCAAAGATCGATCTGGGCGGGGCCGTCGACACGACCGGATGGAAGGTGTCGAGCCAGACCGCACTGACCGCCCGCACGATCTCGCTGCATGGGGGATCTGCGGCCTATGGCGGCACGCCGTCGGACAGGTCGGTGATCCAGGCGATCGCCGCGATCAAGGATCGCGGCTGGAAGGTCACGCTCTATCCGTTCGTGATGATGGACGTGCCGGCCGGAAACGAATTGCCCGACCCGCATGGCGGCGACGAGCAGGCGGCCTATCCGTGGCGCGGGCGGATCACTTGCCATCCCGGGCCGGCGCAGGCCGGAACCGCTGATATGACGAGCGCCGCGCGGGCGCAGGTCGAGGCGTTCTGCGGCGAAGCGGCGGCGGACGATTTCGTCCACGGCAACCATACGGTCGGCTTCGATGGCGATCCCGACGACTGGGGCTATCGTCGGCTGGTGCTGCACTATGCGCATCTGTCGGTGCTGGCGGGCGGTGTCGACGCCTTCCTGATCGGCTCGGAACTGCGCGGGCTGACGACGCTGCGGGATGAGGCGGACGCGTTTCCGTTTGTCGAGGAACTGGTCGAACTGGCAAGCGATGTACGTGAGGTGGTCGGGCCTGCGGTCAAGCTGACCTATGGCGCCGACTGGAGCGAGTATTTCGGCCATCACCCGACCAGCGGCGATGTCTTCTTCCACCTCGACCCGCTCTGGGCGAGCAGCGACATCGACGCGGTCGGCATCGACAATTACATGCCGCTGTCCGATTGGCGCGACGTGGACTATGCCGGCGGCAATCCGGACGGATTTGCCGCGCCCTACGACTGCGCGGGCCTGCGGGAAGGCGTTGCGTCGGGCGAAGGGTTTGACTGGTTCTATGCCAGCGACGAGGACCGGCGCGACCGCGTGCGCAGCCCGATCACCGATGGATTGGCCGGAAAACCGTGGGTGTTCCGCTACAAGGACATCCGGTCCTGGTGGGAGAACGAGCATTTCGACCGGGTGGGCGGCGCGGAGCTCAGCGCGCCGACCGCGTGGACACCGCGCTCGAAGCCGATCTGGCTGACGGAGCTGGGCTGCGCGGCGGTGGACAAGGGACCGAACCAGCCGAACGTCTTTCCCGACCCGAAATCGTCCGAGAACGCGCTGCCGTACTTCTCGGACGGGGGACGGTCCGACCTGGCGCAGCGGCGGTTTCTGGAGACGCATCTCGAGCATTGGGTTCCGGGCTCGGAGACCTTCGATCCAGCCGACAATCCGGTCTCTCCTGTCTATGGCGGTCGGATGCTCGATCCGGAGCGAATCTATGCCTGGGCATGGGACGCGCGGCCATTTCCGGCGTTTCCGCTCGACCGCGAGGCGTGGAAGGATGGCGAGAACTGGCTGTTCGGTCACTGGCTGAACGGCCGCATGGCGTCGGTCGAGGTTGGTGATCTCGTCGAGGCTATCCTTGAAGAACAGGGCATTGCGGGGGCGGACGCGCGGGCGTCCTACGGCGTCGTAGACGGATATCTGATCGCGGAGCCGTCGAGCGGCCGCGATGCGCTGTCGGCGCTCGTCGAACTGTTCGACCTCTCCGTGACAGACAACGGCGGCGCGGTGCGGGTTCGGACGATCGGCGCGGAAAACGGCACGGCGGTCGAAATCTCCGATCCGGTCGCGGCGGTCGATGGCCGCCCGGCGATCGGGCGGACGCGGCGGCCAGACCACGAGCTTCCGTCCGAGGCGCGGCTGGGCTTCGGCGATGGGCTGATCGACTATCAGTCGGGGTCTGCGCGGGCGGTCGAGACCAACACGCCGGGGCAGAACGCAGCGACGCTCGATTTCCCGGGCGGGTTGCAGGCAGGCCAGGCCGAGGCGCTTGCAGCCGACTGGCTGCGCCGGGCCTGGGTCGGGCGCGACACGATCCGCTTCGCGACGCCGGCAGCCGACAGGGCGGCGGCGGCCGGCGGGTTAATCAGCCTGCCGGGGCGCGTGGACGGTGAATTTGTCGTCTCGGCGGTCGAAGAGGGGCTGATTCGGTCGATCGAGGCGCGGCGCGTCCTGCGGGCGGCGCCGTTTCCCGACCGGGCGCGGCTGCCGCCGCAGGTGGCGCGGGGCTGGCCGGGCGGCCATTGGCGCTGTTTCTCGATCTGCCGATGGTTGGCGACGGACCGGTGGTCGACCGGTTTCGCATCGCGATCCATGCGCGGCCGTGGCGGAGCCAGCAGATCCACGCATCGCCCGGCGACAGCGGCTTCGAGCTGCGCGCGACTGTGTCGGAGCGGGCAACGATCGGGGAATTGCACGAAGCGCTGGGGCCTGGGCGGGAAGGCCGGCTGGACGAGATCGGAGCGGTCGTTGTGAGGCTTTACGCAGGCGCGCTGTCCAGCGTGCCGATGCTCCAGATGCTGAACGGGGCGAATGCGGCGGCGATCCGCTCGGACGCGGGACCGTGGGAGATCGTGCAGTTCCGCGATGCGGACGAGATCGCGCCGTCGCAATGGCGGCTGAGGGGCCTGCTGCGCGGCCAACTGGGCAGCGGCGATGCCTCGGCGGCGGGCGCGGCCGAAGGCGCGGATGTCGTGCTGCTGGACGGCGGTGTGCGGCCGGCCGGCCTGCGCGCGGGCGAAGCGGGCTTGTCGTTGAACTGGAGGGTTGGACCCGCCGGGCATGACCTGACCGACCAGCATTTCGTAACCGAGACGCACGTCGGCGGCGTCCGCGCGGCGCTGCCGCTTTCGCCGGTGCACCTGCGGGCCGACAGGAGCGGGGACGGATCGTTTGCGATCGAGTGGATCCGGCGCGGGCGGATCGACGCCGATTCCTGGCTCGGGACGGAAATACCGCTTGGCGAATGGGCCGAGGAATATGTCGTGCGGATCGCCGCTCCGGGCGGGGCCGTGGTGCGCACGGCCAACGCGTTCACCCCCGCCTGGACCTACACGGCTGCAATGTTCGCCGCTGACTTCGCGGTCCCGCCGGACACGATCGACATCTCCGTCAGGCAGGTCAGCCAATCGGTCGGCGAAGGCTTCCCGGCTTCACTGACCGTCTCAACATCCTGAGCCAAACGTCTCAACCGAAAGGATATATCCATGACCACGGCGAAACCCTGGTATCTCTCCCGCACGATCTGGGCGTCGGTCGTCACCGTGTTGACCGGCGGCGCCGGCCTCGTCGGCGTGCCGACCGGCGTCATCGACGACGGCGCACTGACCGACACAATCCTTCAGCTGGTCACGGCCATCTCGGGCCTGGTCGCGATCTTCGGCAGGCTGGCGGCGCGGGACACGATCGGGCGATGACGGTGCGGAACAGCCGTTTACCGCCGCGGACGATGTTCATTTCGCGTTCAGCCGGAATGGGATAGAAGGGCGGCATGAAACAGTATCCTCTCATCACGGGCCTCGTGGCGGCGCTGCTGCTGGCGCCGGTTGCCGGCCACGCCGCTCCCTCGCCGGCGCCATCTCTGGCGCCCGCGATCGCCATGCCGGTTCAGGCGGGCTGCAACGCGGTCGCGCAGCAGCTCGCCGCCGAGTACGGCGGCAAGGCGCGCGCCTCGCTGCAGAACCGCGGCGGCCAGCAGGTCTGCGTCGTCGTGATCGTCGTCGAGGGCAAGGACGGCGCGCGCGCCCAGCGGATCGAACGGGTCGTGCCGGCGAACTGATCGCCGCCAGCGCCTGAGGGGGACGGATGAGAATACTGGTCGTCGAGGATGACAAGGAACTGAACCGCCAGGTCAGCGAAGCGCTGGTCGACGCCGGCTACGTCGTCGACAAGGCGTTTGATGGCGAGGAAGGCCATTTCCTTGGCGACACCGAGCCCTATGACGCGGTCGTGCTCGACATCGGCCTGCCGCAGATGGACGGCATCAGCGTCATGGAGAAATGGCGCCGCGCCGGGCGCAAGATGCCGGTGCTGATGCTGACCGCGCGCGACCGCTGGAGCGACAAGGTGGCCGGCATCGACGCGGGCGCCGACGACTATGTGACCAAGCCGTTCCACATCGAGGAAGTGCTGGCGCGGGTACGCGCGCTGATCCGCCGCGCGGCCGGCCATGCGTCCTCCGAACTGGTCTGCGGACCGGTGCGGCTGGACACCAAGGCCTCCAAGGCGGACGTCAACGGCAAGCCGCTCAAGCTGACTTCGCACGAATTCCGGCTGCTCGCCTATCTGATGCACCATGTCGACAAGGTCGTGTCCCGCACCGAGCTGGTCGAGCACCTCTACGACCAGGATTTCGACCGCGATTCCAACACGATCGAGGTTTTCGTCGGCCGCCTTCGCAAGAAAATGGGCATCGACATGATCGAGACGGTGCGCGGCATGGGCTACCGCCTGCGCGCCCCCGAGTGAAGACCGACGGGCCAGGCGGGGAGAGCGCGGTATGACGCTCATGCCGAAATCGCTGGCCGCCCGCGTCATCACATTCTCGACGATCTGGGCGATCCTGGCGCTGCTGGTGATTGCGACAGTGGTATCCACGCTGTTTCGCGAGGCGAGCGAGCGCGGCTTCGACAGCCTGCTGTCCGCCAACATGTTCAACCTGGTCGCGTCCGTCGGCGTCTCCGAGGACGGGCAATTGACCGGCACGCCGGAGCTCGGCGACGAGCGCTACCTGACGCCCGATTCGGGCTGGTACTGGTCGGTCGAGCCGGTTTCGGCCGGCTTGCGCGGCGAGATGCGGTCGACGTCGATGCTGACCGCAATCTCCGCACCGTCGGTCGCGGAAGTGCCGTTCGGCGCCGGCTTCCAGCGCCGCTACACAGCGACCGGCCCGGGCGGACAGAGCCTTGCCGTCCTTGAGACCGAAGTCATCCTCGGGGCGGCCGACCGGATCGCGCGCTACCGCGTGTTCGGCAATCTCGACGACCTGGAGGCCGAGATCGCGTTCTTCAACCGGCAGCTCTATTCCTATCTCGTCCTGTTCGGCATCGGCATGATCGCCATCAACGCCATCGCCATCCTGTTTGGGCTGCGCCCCCTCGGCCAGGTGCGCGAGGCGCTGTCGAGCGTGCGGCAAGGCACGGCCAAGCGCCTTGATGGGCGCTTTCCGGCGGAAATCGAGCCTCTGGCCAACGAGACCAACGCGCTGATCGAGAACAACCGCCGGATCCTCGAGCGGTCGCGGACCCAGGTCGGCAATCTCGCGCATTCGCTGAAGACGCCGCTGGCGGTGCTGACCAACGAAGGCCGCGCGATCGGCGGTGCCAAGGGTGCGCTGATCGCCGAGCAGACCGGCGCGATGAAACAGCAGATCGACCACTACCTGCAGCGGGCGCGGATCGCCGCCCAGCGCGAGAGCGTGGTGTTCCGCGCACCGGTGGGGCCGGTGCTTGAGCGGATGACACGGGTGATGGCGAAGCTCAGTCCCACCATCGACGTGGCGTTCGACGCACCGGCGACGGAGATCGTCTTTGCCGGCGAGCGCGAGGATCTCGAGGAAATCGCCGGCAATCTGCTGGAAAACGCGATGAAGTGGGGCAAGCGTCAGGTGCTCGTGACGCTTTCTCCCGATGCGCCGGATGCCGCCGACTCGTTTCTGATGACAATCGAGGACGACGGGCCTGGCATTCCGGAGGATCAGGCGCGCGACGCGCTGAAGCGTGGCCGCCGCCTCGACGAGTCAAAGCCGGGGACAGGGCTTGGGCTCGCGATCGTTTCCGACCTGGTCGCCGAGTATGGCGGCGCGTTGCGGCTGGAGCGGTCGGAACTCGGCGGGCTGCGCGCCGTTGTGCAACTGCGAAAAGCCGCATGACATGAGAACAAAATTAGGCCAAACATGAAACCTATGGACCGTGCTGGTCATGTTCGCGGCGCGTGCCGCGCAGCTCTGGACAACGCTTGATGAGACTGACTGTCGGATTTCTGGCTGCGACACTGGCGCTCGGCGGATGCGCCACGACGAATCCCGGCAGCGGGACCGTAGTGGGCGGCTTTGCCGGTCAGCCGGCGCGCCCGGCTTCGGCTCCGGCCGGCCAGGCGATCATCAATGCCATGGCAGGGGGCCTGATCGGCGGCAATGTCGGCAGCGGGTTGAGCGCTGCTGAACGCGTGCAGGCGCTCGAAGCCGAGTATCGGGCGCTGGAATATGCGCCGGTCGGCGAGGCGGTTGTCTGGGGGAAGAAAGGCTCGGGGCGCTACGGTGAAGTGGTTGCCGCCACGCCTTACCGCGTCGGATCGCAGGACTGCCGCCAGTACACCCATACTGTGCATGTGTCCGCCACGCCGAACGTGGCGCGCGGCACGGCCTGCCGCAATGCCGACGGAAGCTGGACGCCTCTGACGTAATCACGTTTGACGGAGGTCAAGGCGGCGCAGCCGCTTTGCCCGCATTGCGGACACCATTGCCGGCGACAACCGGCAATACGCCGCATCCCGCCGCAGTTGGCACGGAAGACGGCGCTGTCTAAATGGTGCCCATGGTTTTCTGGATCGTCGCAGCCGCATTGACGCTGGCCGCCTGCATGGCGGTGCTGCTGCCGTTGACACGCGCCCGTCCCGCGGACGCGGCGCATGCGAGCCACGACATCGAGGTCTATCGCGACCAGTTGCAGGAACTCGACCGCGACGCCGCGCGCGGCCTGATCGACGCGCAGGCGGCCGAGCAGGCTCGGGCCGAGATCGCTCGACGAATCCTCAAGGCAAAGCCAGATGAGACGACGCCTGCGAGACGCTCGGGCGGTCTGGCGCGTGTTGCCGGGCTGGCGGCTGTCGTGGCCCTGCCGCTGGTCAGTTGGGGGCTCTACGGACTGGTCGGCGCGCCTGGCATGCCAGGCGAACCGCTCGCGACCCGACTGGCGCGCAATCCGGCCGAGAACACGGTCGATGAGCTGATCGCGCGAGCCGAACGGCATCTGGCTGAGAACCCGGGCGATGCCCGCGGCTGGGAAGTGCTTGGACCTGTCTACATGCGCCAGGGGCGTTATGCCGACGCGGTGACGGCATGGACGAATTCGATCCGAATCGCAGGATCCAACGCAGCGCGCGAGACGGGTCTGGGCGAAGCGACGACGGCGGCCGCCGGCGGCGTCGTGACCGCCGAGGCGCGCGCGGCGTTCGAGAGGGCGCTGGCAGACAATCCCAACGAGCCGAAGGCGCGGTTCATTCTTGCCAATGCATTGGCCCAGGAAGGCAAGTTCGCGGAAGCTGCAAGTGCCTGGCGTGACCTGAAGCTGACTCTGGCTGCGGACTCGCCATGGAACGGGCCGGTCGACGCGGCGATCGGCGAGGCGGAAGCACGGCTGGGCAATACGGCGCCGGGGCCCGATGCCGAGGCGGTCGCGGCGGCGGGCGCCATGTCACCCGAGGAACAGCGGCAGATGATCGAGGGGATGGTGGCCAACCTCGACGAGAAACTGAAGAACAATCCGGACGACCTGGACGGCTGGCAGCGGCTGATCCGTTCCTATGTCGTGTTGGGCCGCGAGGCCGACGCGAAGGCGGCGCTGGGCCGGGCGCTCGCCGGACTGGCCGATGAGCACAAGGCGACCGTCACGGCATTCGCGGCCGGACTCGGCATCAAGGTGGATGGCTAGGATGACGCGCAAGCAGAAGAGACTGTCCGTCATCGCCGGCGCGCTGGCTTTCCTGGGGGCCGCGACCGCGCTGACGTTCTACGCGCTCGGGCAGCGGACCTCCTATTTCTACATGCCCTCCGATCTGGCGGAGCGGCCGGTGCCGCAGGGCCAGCGGATCAGGCTTGGCGGTCTGGTCGAAAAGGGCTCAATCGAGCGCGGGCAGGGGACGGAAGTGCATTTTGGCGTGACCGACCAGACGCGGCAGATCAAGGTCGTCTACAATGGCCTGCTGCCGGACCTCTTTCGCGAGGAACAGGGCGTCATCACCGAAGGCGCCTTCGACGCCAGCGGGACATTCGTTGCAGACAGCGTGCTGGCCAAGCATGACGAGAACTACATGCCGAAGGAAGTCGCCGACAGCCTGAAGGAAAAGGGCGTCTGGCAGCCGGACGGCGGGGGCTGATATCCATGGTCGAGATCGGTCATTTCGCGCTTGTCCTGGCCTTCGCGCTGTCGCTCGTGCAGATGACCCTGCCGGCGCTCGGCGCGAGGTCGGGGCAGGACCGGCTTATGGCGGTGGGCGGACCGGTTGCGCTGGCTGGGTTCGGGATGACCGCGATCGCGTTCATGGCGCTGGTCATGGCCTATGTTCAGTCCGACTTCTCGGTGCTGAACGTCTGGGAGAATTCGCATTCGCTGAAGCCGCTGCTCTACAAGATCACCGGAACCTGGGGCAACCATGAGGGCTCGATGCTGCTTTGGGTGCTGATCCTGACGTTCTTCGGCGCGCTGGTGGCGCTGTTCGGCGGAAATCTGCCATCAACGTTGCGCGCCAACGTGCTGGCCGTGCAGGGTTTCGTCGGCGCGGCTTTCTTCCTGTTTGTGCTGGCGACGTCCAATCCGTTCGTCCGACTGACGCCGGCCCCGCTGGAGGGCCGCGATTTGAACCCGGTGCTGCAGGACATCGGCCTCGCGATCCATCCGCCGCTGCTCTATCTAGGCTATGTCGGATTCTCGGTCTGCTTCTCATTCGCGGTCGCCGCGCTGATCGAGGGCCGCATCGACGCGGCCTGGGCGCGCTGGGTGCGGCCTTGGACTCTGGCCGCCTGGATGTTCCTGACGGGCGGCATCGCGATGGGATCCTATTGGGCCTACTACGAGCTTGGCTGGGGCGGCTTCTGGTTCTGGGACCCGGTCGAGAACGCGTCCTTCATGCCGTGGCTCGCGGGAACCGCGCTGCTGCATTCGGCGATCGTGATGGAGCGGCGCGAGGCGCTGAAGATCTGGACCGTGCTGCTGGCGCTGTTGACCTTCTCGCTCTCGCTGCTCGGCGCGTTCCTGGTGCGCTCTGGCGTGCTGACCTCGGTCCACGCCTTCGCCACGGACCCGACGCGCGGCGTGTTCATTCTTGCCATCCTCGTCGTGTTCGTCGGCGGATCGCTAGCGCTCTTTGCCTTCCGGGCGCAAGCCCTGACGGCGGGCGGGCTGTTCCAGCCGGTGTCGCGCGAGGGCGCGCTGGTTCTCAACAATCTGTTCCTGACGACTGCCACGGCCACCGTCTTCGTGGGTACGCTCTATCCTCTGGCTGTCGAGGCTCTGTCGGGCGAGAAAATCTCGGTCGGCGCGCCGTTCTTCGACCTGACCTTCGGAGCGCTGATGGCGCCGCTGCTGATCGCGGTTCCGTTCGGCCCGCTGCTGCCGTGGAAGCGCGGCGATCTCGCCGCGGTCGGTCAGCGACTGTTTGCTGCCGCCGCGATTGCGCTGCTGGTTGTTCTGGTTACCTTGCTGTTCATCGACGGAGCAACCGCCTTCGCGGCGATCGGCTTCGGACTGTCTGCCTGGCTGCTGATCGGCGCGCTGACCGATCTGGTGCTGAAGGCCGGCATCGGCAGCGTGTCGCCGAAAGTGGCGCTGCGCCGCGCGGCGGGCTTGCCGAAATCGGTGTTCGGGACATCGCTGGCGCATTTCGGACTCGGGCTGACGACGCTCGGGGTCGTGTCCGTCACCTCCTTGCAGACCGAGCAGATCGCATCGATGCGCCCGGGCGATACGGTGGCGATTTCGGGCTACGTGCTGAAATTCGACCGCATGGAGCCGATTCACGGCCCGAACTTCACCGAGGACCGCGGCCATTTTCAGCTCTCGCTCGACGGCGGGCGCGAACTCGGCGAGATCATCTCGTCGAAGCGCATTTACACGGCGCGGCAGATGCCGACGACCGAGGCGGGGATCGCGACGCGCGGCTTCAGCCAGGTCTATGTCTCGATGGGCGATCCGACGGCCAATGGCGGGACCGTTGTTCGAGTCTGGTGGAAGCCGCTGGTGACGCTCATCTGGCTGGGCGCAGTGGTGATGATGGCCGGCGGCGCGATGTCGCTGTTCGATCGCAGGCTGCGCGTCGGCGCGCCGGCGCGGCGCAAGGCAAGAGCGCCGGTTGTGGCGCCGGCGGAATGAGCATTCTCCGCATCCTCACGTTACTCGCAACCCTGTTGCTGGCGGGCCATCCCGCATTTGGTGTCACGCCTGACGAGGTGCTCCCCGACGCAGCGCTTGAAGCCCGCGCTCGGTCGATCTCGGCTGAACTCCGCTGCATGATCTGCCAGAACCAGTCGATCGACGATTCCGACGCCGAACTGGCGCGCGACCTGCGCGTCCTCGTGCGCCAACGCCTGATGGCCGGCGATAGCGATGCGCAAGTGCTCGACTATGTCGTGTCGCGCTACGGCGAGTTCGCGCTGCTGCGGCCGCGCGTCAGCTGGCGCAATGCGCTGCTGTGGGGCACGCCGGTCCTCATACTGTTGGCCGGCGGCGGTTATGTTCTGCTGGCCTCGCGACGCCGCAGGACGCTGGAAACCGCCGCCCTGACGGATGCGGAACGGAAGGCGCTGGACGAGATGCTGGGCAAGGATGCCTGAGCCTGCGTCACATTACCAATGTTTCATCTTCCGGAAAGAACGCCGTAATGTGAGCGGTCCTATCTGTCCTCGGGAAGGATGCACGCATGCGCATCCGATTCTGAAAGGACCAGACAGAGATGACTACTCCTTCGAATTCTTCTTCCCCCACACGGAAGCGCCTCCTGGCCGCCGCCGCATCGATTGCGATCGCAGGCGCCATCGGCCTCGGCGCCGTCACGTCGGGCACTGCCCCGGTTCTCGCCGATGCCGTCAAGGTCGTCACGCCGCAAGCCACGGGCTTTGGCGATGTCGTCGAGAAGGTCTCCCCCGCCGTCGTCAGCGTCCGCGTCAAGTCGCGCATCGAGCCGGCTTCGGACGGACCTGGCGCGCTCCAGAACGGCCCGGGCTCGTTCTTCAATTTCGACGGTCAGGGTTTCGACGACCTGCCCGACAATCACCCGCTGAAGCGCTTCTTCCGCGAGTTCCGTGGCGATGGCCCGCGCGCCGAAGGCCCGCGTTCCGAGCGCCGGCAGGAACGCCGCGAGCAGCGCCGCGCCGAGCGCATGCGCCCGTCTTCGCAGGGATCCGGCTTCTTCATCTCCGACGACGGCTACCTCGTCACCAATGACCACGTCATTCGCGACGGCGCGGAATACACCGTCGTGATGGACAACGGCGACGAGCTTGAAGCCAAGCTGATCGGCTCCGACGAGCGGACCGACCTCGCCGTCCTGAAGGTCGACGACAAGCGCAAGTTCACCTATGTCGCCTTCGCCGACGATTCCAAGATCCGCGTCGGTGACTGGGTTGTCGCGGTCGGCAATCCTTTCGGTCTCGGCGGCACGGTCACTGCCGGCATTGTCTCGGCGCGCGGCCGTGACATTGGCGCAGGTCCCTATGACGACTTCATCCAGATCGACGCGGCGGTGAACCGCGGCAATTCGGGCGGTCCGGCCTTCAATCTCGAAGGCGAAGTGGTCGGCATCAACACCGCGATCTTCTCGCCGTCGGGTGGCAATGTCGGCATCGCCTTCGCGATTCCCGCCTCTACCGCCAAGGACGTTGTCGCCAAGCTGATGGATGGCGGCTCGATCAAGCGCGGCTGGCTGGGCGTCCAGATCCAGCCGGTGACGGCGGAGATCGCCGAATCGATCGGCCTCGACACGCCGCGCGGCGCGCTGGTCAGCGAAGCGCAAGCCGACGGTCCCGCCAAGGAAGTCGGCATCACCGCGGGCGACGTCATCATTTCGGTCGACGCCAAGCCTGTCGCTTCTCCACGCGAACTCGCCAGGCTGATCGGCGGCATCGATCCGGCCAAGACCGTGAAGGTCGAGGTCTGGCGTGACGGCAAATCGCAGACTTTCGACGTCAAGCTCGGCACCCTGCCCGGCTCGCAGGACCGCGCCGATGCTTCGCCTGCTCCGGCGCCGGAAACCGGATCCCTTGCCAGCTTCGGCATGACCGTCACCCGCGCCGAGGACGGCAAGGGCCTGGTCGTGACCGACGTGGCGGCCGACAGCGACGCGGCGGACCGCGGCGTTCAGGCGGGCGACGTGATCCTCTCGGTCAACTCGAAGGAAGTCACGAGCGCGGCCGATATCGACGCGGCGGTCGCCGAAGCATCGAAGGCCGGCCGCAAGGCGGTGCTGTTCCAGGTGATGCGCGACCAGACCAACCGCTTCGTCGCGCTGCCTGTCGCTCAGGGCTGACATGCGCTTCGGGCCGTCCGCTTCGGCGGGCGGCCTGGGCGGCTTGGAGCTGGCCGCGTTGTCTGGCTTGCTCCGGCGGCGGGCTTCCCCCAAAGATCGCCCGCCGCCTCTTCGCGGCTCACCCATCCCGCGAAATCGCCTATAGTGGTGCCATGAAGATTCTGGTGATCGAAGACGACCGCGAGGCGGCCGAATATCTCGAACGCGCGCTGAACGAGGCCGGGCATACGGCGCATATCGCGCGCGACGGCGAGACCGGCTTCAGTCTGGCCGATTCCGGCAGCTATGACATTCTCGTCGTCGACCGCATGCTGCCGCGCCGCGACGGGCTGTCGCTGATCGCCGGGCTCAGGGCGCGCGGCAACGAGACGCCGGTGCTGATCCTGTCGGCGCTCGGCGAAGTCGATGACCGCGTCACGGGCCTGCGCGCCGGCGGCGACGACTATCTCACAAAGCCCTACGCCTTTTCCGAACTGCTCGCCCGCATCGAGGTGCTGAAACGCCGCGCCTCGGTGCGCGACACCGAGACCACATACCGCGTTGGCGATCTTGAGCTCGACCGACTGTCGCATGCGGTGCGGCGCGCCAGCAAGGAGATCACCCTGCAGCCGCGCGAATTCCGGCTGCTGGAATACCTGATGCGCCATGCCGGGCAGGTGGTGACCAGAACCATGCTGCTGGAAAATGTCTGGGACTACCATTTCGACCCGCAGACCAATGTCATCGACGTGCACGTCTCGCGCCTGCGCTCGAAGATCGAGAAGGGTTTCGACAAGCCGCTGCTGCATACCGTTCGTGGCGCCGGCTACATGCTCAAAGCCGCATGATGTCGAGGCTTGCGGCCCTTTTCCGCACAACGGCGGCCAGGCTGACCGCGCTCTATCTGCTGCTGTTCGCCGTCTCGGCCGTCGTGCTCGTGGTCTACATGACATCGCTGTCGGCGCGGATGCTGACGGGGCAGACGCGCGAGACGATCCAGGAGGAGGTGAGCAGCCTCGCCGGGTTCTACGAGCGCGGCGGCCTGTCGCGCCTCGTGCGCGTCGTCGCGCAGCGCGCCCGCCAGCCCGGCGCTTACCTATACCTGCTCGCCGATCCCAACGGACGTCCGCTGGCTGGCAATGTCGAGAGCCTGGAGCCCGGAATCCTGACCGTCGACGGCTGGACGGAACGCCCCTTCGCCTACAAGCGCTTCGGAGACCCTTCGACAGCGCCGGAGGCGAGCGAAATCGGGCATCGCGCCATTGCCCAGGTGGTGCGCCTCCCCAATTCGATGATCATCCTCGTCGGGCGCGACCTTGGCGAGCCGGAACAATTCCGGCTGGTGGTTCGCCGCGCGCTGATCGTGGCGCTCGGGCTGATGGGCTTCGGCGCATTCCTGATCTGGTTCTTCGTCGGCCGGCAGGCGCTGGCGCGCATCGACAGCGTGTCGGAAGCGAGCCGCCGCATCATGGGCGGCGACCTTGCCGGCCGGCTGCCGGTGACCGGCGCGGGCGACGAGTTCGACCGGCTGTCGGAAAATCTGAACACGATGCTCGCGCGCATCGCCGCGCTGAATGACGGCCTGAGGCAAGTCTCCGACAACATCGCGCATGACCTGAAGACGCCGCTGACCCGCCTGCGCAACCGGGTGGAATCGGCGCTGGCGGGGTCGCAGACCGAGGCGCAGTACCGCGAGGCCCTGGAAGCGACGATCGCCGAATCCGACCAGCTGATCCGCACCTTCAACGCCATTCTGATGATCTCGCGACTCGAGGCGGGATACTCGGCGGAAGCGATGGCCCAGGTCGACCTGGCGGCGATCATGCACGACGTGGTCGAGCTTTACGAGCCGGCCGCCGAGGAGGCCGGGGTGACGCTTGTAGCGGGGGATGCGCCGTCAGCTCTGATCAATGGCAACCGCGAGCTGATCGGCCAGGCGCTGTCCAACATAGTCGACAATGCCATCAAGTACTCCGCAGGAACCGATGCCGCCGAGGTGACGGTGTCGATTCGTCTGTCGGGCAGGCAGGTGAGGCTCGGCGTCGCCGACAACGGCCCAGGCATTCCGCCCGAGGACCGCGTCCAGGCGACGGAGCGCTTCGTCCGCCTCGAAAAAAGCCGGTCGCAGCCAGGCTCCGGACTGGGCCTCAGCCTTGCCAAGGCGGTGATGAAGTTTCATGGCGGGCAGCTGGAGCTGTCGGGACGGGAGCCGGGGCTGCTGGTGGAGATGGTGTTCGAGGACAGGCAGGGGGGATCATGAACCAGGCGGCGCCCGAAACGGGCGGAGGAGGCGCCTGGTTCGGCGGGCAGCCGGCGAAGCTGAGGCCGCTCGATCCTAGAGCTGCCGCGCAGCACCTCGCCGATGTCATGACCGAAGCGGAGGAAGCGGGGTTGAACGACCTGGCCGCGGCCCTGGAGCGGGGTGGGGCGGTCCCGGATTTCATTGGCGCTGTGTTCGACCTGTCGCCCTACCTGCGCGACACCGTGCGGCGTCGCCCTGCCATCCTCGATCCGCTCCGCGAGATGACGGCATCGCAACGCATCGCCGATCTGCTTGCGGAGATCGCCGCTCTGGGCGGCGAGCCCGAGATGACCGAAGCCAGGCTGATGGCCGGGCTGCGCCGTCTCAAGACCGAGTCCCACGTTCTGATCGCGCTCTGTGACCTTGCCCGCGTCTCGGATACGCAGACGACGGTTCGCCGCCTGAGCGCGCTGGCCGATGCGGCGATCGGGGCAGCGGTGTCGTTCCTGCTGCGCGAGGCGCATGGGCAGGGAAAGATCGCGCTGCCCGATCCTGCCGAACCCCAGCGCGATTCCGGCTGGATCCTGCTCGCCATGGGCAAGCTTGGCGCGGCGGAGCTGAACTTCTCGTCCGACATCGACCTGATCTCCTTCTTCGACCCGGAAGCCCGCGCGATCACCGATCCGTTCGAGGCCAACGATCTCTTCGCGCGGCTGACGCGGTGGCTGGTGCGCATCCTGCAGGACCGCACGGAAGACGGCTATGTCTTTCGCACCGACCTGCGGCTTCGGCCCGATCCCGGCTCGACGCCGCTCGCCATTCCGGTCAACGCCGCGCTCCACTACTACGAGAGCCGCGGCCAGAACTGGGAGCGCGCGGCGATGATCAAGGCGCGCGCCGTGGCGGGCGACATGGCGGCCGGACAGGCCTTCCTCAAGGAATTGCTGCCCTATGTCTGGCGCAAATACATGGACTACGCGGCGATTGCCGACGTGCATTCGATCAAGCGCCAGATCCATGCGCACAAGGGCCACGGCGAGATCGCCGTGAAGGGCCAAAACGTCAAGCTCGGCCGCGGCGGCATCCGCGAGATCGAATTCTTCGTGCAGACCCAGCAACTGATCGCCGGCGGCCGCTTCCAGGAACTGCGCGGCCGCGAGACCGTCGCGATGCTGGGTGAACTGGCCGGGCGCGGCTGGATTTCGCCCGAGGCGCGCGATGCTCTGGCGAAGCAGTACTGGTTCCTGCGCGACGTGGAGCACGCGATCCAGATGGTTGCCGACGAGCAGACCCACCTGCTGCCCGAGGACGACGAAGGGCTGGACCGCATCGCGCGGCTGCGCGGCTATGGCGACGCGGCGTCCTTCTCCAGGGATTTCAGGGCGTCGCTTCAGCTTGTCGAGGGTCACTACGCCGCCCTTTTCGAGACTGCGCCGCAGCTTTCGGCCGGTGTGGGTAACCTGGTCTTCACCGGCGATGTCGACGATCCAGACACGCTGAACACGCTGTCACAAATGGGCTTCGAGCGTCCAAGCGACATCTGCCGGGTCATGCGAACCTGGCATTTCGGCCGCTACCGCGCCACGCAGTCGGCCGAGGCGCGCGAGCGGCTGACGGAACTGACACCGGCGCTGCTGCAGGCGTTCGGCGGCACCCGCCGCGCCGACGAGGCGCTGGTGCGGTTCGACGCTTTCCTCGCCGGCCTGCCGGCCGGCATCCAGCTTTTCTCGCTGCTGCAGTCCAACCCGGCGCTGCTCAATCTGCTGGCGATGATCATGAGCGCGGCGCCACGGCTCGCCGCCATCATCACCCGCCGGCCGCATGTCTTCGACGGGCTGCTCGATCCGATGCTGATGTCCGAACTGCCGGACCGGCGCTATCTCGCCGCGCGGCTCGACGCCTTTCTCCAGGGCGTCGAACTGCACGAGGAAATCCTCGACCGGCTGCGCATCTTCTCGGCCGAGCAGAAATTCCTGATCGGGATCAGGCTGCTGACCGGGGCGATCGACTCGTCGAGGGCGGGCAAGGCCTTCTCCGACCTCGCAGACCTGACCATTGGCGCGGCGCTCGACGCGGTTCGCGCGGAATTCGCGGTCCGCCACGGCCAGGTGTCCGGCGGCAAGGTCGCGCTGGTCGGCATGGGCAAGCTCGGCAGCCGCGAACTGACGGCGGGGTCCGATGTGGACATGATCCTGCTCTACGACCATGACGACGACGCCGACGAATCCGATGGCGAGAAGGGGCTCGCGCCGCAGCTCTATTTCGCCCGCCTGACGCAGCGCCTGATCGCGGCGGTTTCCGCGCCGACCGCCGAAGGCATCCTGTACGAAATCGACCTTCGCCTGCGCCCTTCAGGCAACAAGGGGCCGGTCGCCACCCACGTCGCAGCGTTCCGCAAATACCAGCGCGAGGAGGCGGAGATCTGGGAGCACATGGCGCTGACCCGCGCCCGGCTGGTCGCCGGCGACCAGGATTTCCGCCAGACGCTCGAGGCCGAGATTTCGGCCATCGTCGGTGCTCCACGCGACAGGCCCGGGGTGATGCGCGAGGCGCGCCAGATGCGCGCGCTGATCGAGACCGAGAAGCCGCCGAAGGACGTCTGGGACATCAAGCTGATGCCTGGCGGACTCATCGACCTGGAGTTCATCGCGCAGGTGGCCGTGCTGACCGGCGCGGTCAACGCCACGGCCCGGACGACATCGACAGCGGATGTTCTCGCGCACCTGGCGGACGGCTTTGCCGCGCCTCAGCTACGTCAGGATCTGGTCCACGCGCATGGCCTCTATACCGCCCTGACGCAGATCATCCGGTTGTGCCTGGATGGAAATTTCGATTCCGCCGACATTCCGCCAGGATTGGCCGATCTGGTGACCCGCAACGCGGACGCGCCGGATCTTGGAGTGGTTCGCGCCGAACTGGCGGAGACCGCCCGGAACGTTCGGGCGATCTTCAATAGCCTGATGGCAGCCGCGCCGTCAACCAAATGACGTGGACAGCCGTGGTCGACGGGCTGTTCGAGACCTTGAAAATGGAGCTTGAAATGAAGAATTCGATCTACGCCCTGGCCCTCGCAGCAATGGCTGCGTCCCTCCCGTCCGGAGCCCCGGCGCAGGACGCGGCGGCCAAGGGTGAGGCCCTCTTCGCGCAATTGGACGCGGACAAGAGCGGTGACATTTCTCTCGTGGAGTTTGTCGGAGCGGGCAACCCTAGGGTGAAGGCCGCCGACAAGGATGGAGACGGCAAGGCGACTCTCGAGGAGCTTTCGGCAACCTTCAGGGCCGGAGATCCCGCCGCACGCGCGAAACAGTTCATGAAACGATTCGACGCCGACGGCGATGCCGCGGTTACCGTCGCCGAAGTGGAGGCCTGGCGGACCAGTCGCTACGCAAAGCTCGACGCCGACACCGACGGCAAGCTCACGAAGGAAGAAATGCTGAAGCCCGCCAAGCAGTAGGCTTCGCACCCCGCTCAGGCGGCGCGCCGCGCCGCCTTGCGGACCGGGATGCGCACCGACACGATGGTGCCGACACCATGCGTCGAGCGGATCTTCAACGCGCCGCTGTGCAGTTGCGCCAGCGATCGTGAGATCGCCAGGCCGAGGCCGGAACCCGTGTGGCTCTTGGAGAACTGGTTCTCCACCTGCTCGAACGGCTTGCCGAGTTTCTTCAGGGCATCGGGGGCGATGCCGCAGCCATTGTCCTCGATCGTGAGGATGACCGCGCCAGATGTCTTCTTCGCCCGGACCGAGATCTTGCCGCCGGTCCCGGTGAATTTGACCGCGTTCGACAGAAGGTTCAGCGCGATCTGCTTGATGGCGCGCCGGTCGCCGTTGAGCGTCATCGAATCGGCGATGCTGGTCTCTACCGTGATCGACTTCTCCGCCGCTTGGAGCGAGATCACCCGCACCGTCTCGTGCATCAGGGGGCCGAGATCGATTTCCTCGCGGTCGATCGAGAACCGTCCCGCCTCGATCTTCGACATGTCGAGGATGTCGTTGATGACGCCGAGCAGGTAATTGCCGCTGCCGTGGATGTCGCGCACATATTCGGCGTAGCGCTCCGAGCCGAGCGGCCCGAACAGGCCGGACTGCATCAGTTCCGAGAAGCCGATGATGGCGTTGAGCGGCGTCCGCAGCTCGTGCGACATGTTGGCGAGGAATTCGGACTTCGCCCGGTTGGCGGCCTCGGCGCGCTCGGTTTCGCGCATGCATTTGCGGTTCAGGTCGGCGAGTTCGCGGGCGCGATCCTCCTCGGCCTTCCGCGCCAGGCTGAGATCGTGGATCGTCGCCATCAGGCGGCGCTCGCTGTCCACGAGCTTCTCCTGATGCAGCTTGAGCTGGGTGATGTCGGCGCCGACCGAAACCGTGCCGCCGTCGCCGGTGACGAGTTCGTTCACCTGTACCCAGCGCCCGTCCTTCAACTGCCGCTCGTAGGTCGCAACGCCGTTGCGGCCATTGCCGTTGGCAAGGCGCCTTTCTGACGCGAAGGCGGTCATCTTGTCCTCGATCTCGGCGCGGGCGGTGCCGGGCTCGATGTCGCTGTCGGCGAGGCCCGACTGTTCCTGGAAGCGCGTGTTGCACATGATCAGCCGCTGGTGCGCGTCCCACAGCACGAACGTCTCGGAGATGTTCTCGATCGCCGTGCGCAGCCGCTGGTCTGCTTCCTCGGACTGCATCGCCAGGTGATATTGCTCGGTCACGTCGATTGCGATGCCGAGCAGGTGGACGTCCTGCTCCTCGGGGTCGATGACCTGCGCACGCGCCCTGACCCAGACCCAGTGGCCATTGGAATGCCGCATGCGGAACACCTGGTCGATCTGGTCGATCTCGTGCGCCGCGATCGCCTTGGCCAGTGCGAACAGGTCGCCGTCGTCGGGATGGATGATCTCGTCGACCTCTCCAAAGGACAGCATCGCCTCGCAGGGCTCGTAGCCGAGCATCTCGTACATCGACCGCGACCAGAGCATCCGGCCGCGCCCCATGTCCCAGTCCCACAGTCCGCAGCGTCCGCGCCGCAGTGCGGAGTCGATCCGGTGATGCGCCTCCGAATAGATGCGGTCGGCGGACTGTGCGCGCGCGGCCTGCGCGAAGTAGGCGTAGAGGATGACGATCAGCACGCCGGAGGTCAGCACGAACAGCGTCACGTTGAGCGACACCATCTTGCGCCAGTCCGCGAACACGACGTCGGTCGAAATCAGAGCAACCGCCGCGCCCTTTCGGTCAGGCGCGAGTTCGAGCGCCGCGAACCATGTGCGCTCGTCGATCGTCACCTCGATCACGCCGGCGCGCTCGCCGAACATGAACAGTGGCTGGCCACCCTCTATCGTCGTGTCGAGCTGGCGTCCCTCCCAGCCGATGTCCCGCGGCGCAGCGGCCGTGACTTTGAAGTTCGTGTCGGCAGCGAGGAGGACGTGATTTCGCGCGAGGTTGCCGGTCTGCGCGGCGAGGTCCACCGCCTTGCGCGCGGCGTCCTTGGCGTCGCCCGAGGTGATCTGCTCGGCGCGCATCGCCAGCTGCACCTGCGCCGCCGCCAAGGCCACCATCGATCGCGCCTCGTGCTCGATGTCGTCGCGCAACGCCAGCAGCGACAGGAGGCGCGTTGCCGCCACCACGACCAGGAAAATGACAATGAGCACCGGGATCGAACGCCGCAGAAAGGGTTCCGCGGCGAGCAACCGCCGGTAGGCTGGCGCGGCAATGCTTTCCGCATTTCCAGCCAGTGTCGCATCGCCCCGCCTGCCGGCAAACAGCCGACCGCCAGTCGCCCCCCAGGCGCCTGTCTTTCCCATTACTGGGCCCCGCAAATCTGATATTGAGACAATTCTTCGGAAACGCCGCACATCCGAATCGTCGTATAAGAATCAAACCGGATTCGCGTTGTCCAGTGCCGCTTCGTTAAAATCTTAAATAATCTCTTTACCCGGTCGTGACCGGCCGGCCCGATGGCTGCCGTCAGGCCAGCGTCCGCTCGACGATGTCGCGGAGGTCCGCCGACAGGCCAGGCGCCTCCTTCATGCGCGCCAGCGTCGCGCGCGCGCGCTCCTTCCGTCCGTCCTCCAGCGACCGCCACGACCGCAGCGCCGTGGCCAGCCGGGCGGCGAGCTGAGGGTTCTTGAGATCCACTGACAGCGCAATCTCCGCCAGCAGTTCGTAGCCCTCGCCGTCGGCTCGGTGGAACCCCGTCTGGTTGGCTGTCGAGAACGTGCCGATCAGCGCGCGCACACGGTTCGGATTGCTGGTGGAGAAGGCCGGGTGTCCCATCAGCGCGCGGACCCGCGTCACGGCTCCTGCGCCGGGCGCCATGGCCTGGGTGACGAACCACTTGTCCAGCACCAGCGGATCGCTGCCGAAGCGCGCCTCGAACGCGGCCAGCGCGGCGGCCGTTTCTGGAGCATCCGGGTGGCGCATGACCAGCACGGTCAGCGCGGCCGCCCGGTCGGTCATGTTGCCGGCATCGGCAAACTGCCGCGCGGCGTGAACCGGGGATGCGGCGGCCAGCGTCACATAGTCGAGCATGGCGTTGCGCAGGGCGCGCCGGCCGGTGCTGGCGGCGTCCGGCGAATAGGGCGCCGTGTCCGCCAGTTCGTCGTAGGTCGACAGGAACAGGTCGGCGTTCTGGTCGGCGATGCGCCTCGCCAGCGCCGTGCGCCCGGCAAGAATGGCGTCAGGATCGATGTTGGCCCCGATCTCGCGCGCGATGTCGGATTCCGCCGGCAGGGTCAGCGCCAGCGCCTTGAATGCCGGTTCGAGTGTCTTGCTGCTTGCCGTTTCGCCGCAGATCGCGGTCAGCCCGGCGGCAATCTTCGGCTGTTTGCCGCCCTTGCAGGCCGCGGCGCACTCGATCAGCGTCGTCGTCAGGAGGCCCGTCAGCGCCTGCCAGCGCGAGAACAGGTCGCTGTCGTGCCGCGCCAGCAGCATCTTCTCCGCCAGCGGCTGATCGAAGCCGATGGTCACCGGCGCCGAGAAGCCGCGGTTGAGCGAGATCGCCGGGCGCTTCTTCAAGCCCTCGAACCGGATCGAGTGCCGCCGCTTGCGCAGGTGGATGACGCCAATATCCACGACGGAAGTGTCCGCCGTCACCCCTGCGATATCCTTGCCGTCGGACCCGACCAGGCCAAACGCCAGAGGAATGTGCATCACCCGTTTGCGGCTCTCGCCGGGCGTCGGCGGCACCGACTGCTCGATGTCCAGCGTCAGCGACCCCGTCGACGCGTCGTGCGTCGCCGATACGGTCAGGTTCGGCGTCCCGGCCTGATGATACCAGAGTGCGAACTGCGACAGGTCGCGGCCCGAGACGTCCTCGAACACCTTGAGGAAGTCCTCGATCGTCGCGGCATCGCCGTCATGGCGCTGGAAATACAGGTCCATACCGCGCCGGAAATTGTCGGGACCGACAATGGTGCGGATCATGCCGACCACTTCCGACCCCTTCTCGTAGACGGTCGCCGTGTAGAAATTGTTGATCTCGCGATAGCGCCTGGGCCGCACGGGATGGGCAAGCGGACCCTGGTCCTCGGGAAACTGATGGGCGCGCAAGGTGCGCACGTCGGCGATCCTCTCGACCGCGCGGGAGCGCTCGTCGGCCGAGAATTCGTGGTCGCGGAAAACCGTCAGCCCTTCCTTCAGGCAGAGCTGGAACCAGTCGCGGCAAGTGATTCTGTTGCCTGTCCAATTGTGGAAATACTCATGCGCGATGATCGACTCGATATTGGCGAAATCGGCGTCCGTCGCGGTTTCGGCATCGGCCAGGACGTATTTGTCGTTGAAGATGTTGAGGCCCTTGTTCTCCATCGCGCCCATGTTGAAATCGGACACGGCGACGATGTTGAACACGTCGAGATCGTATTCGCAGCCGAACTTCTCCTCGTCCCAGCGCATCGAGCGCTTGAGCGCGTCCATGGCGTAGGTCGCCCGCTGCTCCTTGCCGTGCTCGACAAAGATGCCCAGCCGCACATGCCGGCCGGAGCGGGTGACGAACTCGTCACGCACCTCGGCGAGATCGCCGGCGACCAGCGCGAACAGGTAGGACGGCTTCGGAAACGGATCGTGCCATTCGGCGAAGTGCCAGCCATCCGGCAGTTCGCCGGTAGCGCCGGGATTGCCGTTGGCGAGCAGCAGCGGCGCTTCGGACAGCCGCGCCTCGATGCGCACGTCGTAGACCGACAGGATGTCTGGCCGGTCGAGGAAGTAGGTGATGCGGCGAAAGCCCTCGGCTTCGCATTGCGTGCAATAGTTCCCGCTGGAACGATAGAGGCCCATCAGCGCGGTGTTCGTCGAGGGCGAGGTCTCTGTCTCGATGCGCAGGACGAACTGCTTCGCGGCCGGTGGCGCATGGATCGTCAGGCTGTCCGGCGTGGCCGAAAACGCGCCGGGGTCCAGCGCCGCACCGTCGATCGCCACGCCGAGCAGGCTGATCCCGTCGCCGTCGAGGACGAGAGGCGCCGCTGCTGCCGCGCCGTCGCGCCGGGTCACCGTCAGTTCCGCCACGACCCGTGTTTTGTCCGGATCGAGCCGGAAGCGGAGCGATGTCTTCGGAATAAGCCAGTCGCTCGGACGATAGTCTTCGAGCCGAAAGATCTGGCCGGTATCGGTTCGCATGCAAAGCCTTTCGCGCCGCTGCAAGGAGACAAGTCCCTTGCCGTCGTGGCATTGGCACAACAAATAGGGGCTGGTGCTCTTTACACGAAACGGCCACTCGTCAAAACTGCGGGGAGAGGCCCGCTGGCCTTCGCTCCCGATCACGTTAAGGAATGCAAATGACGGTTCTCACGCCGAAATTCGGAATGGGCGCTTCCGTCCTCCGCAAGGAAGACAACGCGTTCATTTCCGGCAAGGGACGCTACACCGACGACTTCTCGCCGGACGGGGTGCTGCATCTCTACGTGCTGCGGTCGCAGACGGCGCGCGCGACGTTCAGGATCAAGTCGACCAAGGCGGCGCAGGGCGCGCCCGGCGTCCATCTCGTGCTGACGGGCGCCGACCTCACCCATCTCCGCGACCTGAAATCGGGCGCGATGCAGAAGCAGCCCGACGGGACCCGTGCGCCGACGCGCGACATTCCCCTCCTGTGCAAGGACAAGGTCAACTACGTTGGCGACGCTGTCGCGCTTGTCGTGGCGGAGACGCGCGCACAGGCGCAGGACGCCGCCGAGATGATCGAGGTCGACTATCAGGACCTCGATCCGGTCGCCCGCACCGAAACCGCGCTCGATCCCGAGACGCCTCTGGTCTGGCCCGAACTCGGCACCAACCGGGCTTTCCGCTACGAGATGGGCAACGCCGCCAGGACCGATGCCGCCTTCGCCAGGGCCGCCCGCGTCGTCAGGACCAACTTCCGCAACAACCGCCTCGTCTGCAACTACATGGAGACGAGGGCCGCACTGGCGGAATGGAGGGCAGACGAAGACCGTTTCGTGCTGACCACCGGTTCGCAGGGCGTGCATTCGATGCAGCGCATCCTCGCCGGCGTGTTCGGCATCAAGCCTGCGAACCTGCGCGTCGTCACGCCGGATGTCGGCGGCGGCTTCGGGCCGAAGACGTTCGTCTACCGCGAATACGCGCTGGTGATGGAGGCGGCCAAGCGCCTCGGCCGCCCGGTCAAGTGGACCGGCGACCGCACCGAGCATTTCCTCACCGACGCGCAAGGCCGCGACAACCAGGTCGAGGCCGAGATGGCGCTCGACAAGGACGGGCGGTTCCTCGCCCTGCGCGTCAACCTGGTCGCAAATATCGGCGCCTACATCTCTCAGTTCGGCCCCTACATTCCGTATATCGGCGCGTCGATGTCGACCGGCGTCTATGACATCGGGGCGCTGCAGGTCGGGATCGACGGCGTCTACACCAACACCTGCCCTGTCGACGCCTATCGCGGCGCCGGCCGGCCGGAGGCGGCGTTCCTGCTGGAGAAGCTGGTCGATGCGTGTGCGCGCGACCTCGGCATGTCGCCGGCCGAGATCCGGCGGAAGAACTTCATCAAGCCCGAGCAGTTTCCCTATACGACGCCGACCGGCCGCAAATACGATGTCGGCGAGTTTGATGGCCACATGACGCTGGCGATGGAGCGCGCCGACTGGACGGGCTTCGACACGCGCCTCGCCGCCTCGAAGGCCGCCGGCAAGCTGCGCGGCATCGGCATGGCGACCTATATCGAGGCCTGCGCCTTCGCCGGCTCCGAGCCCGCGCACCTGACGCTGAACGGCGACGGCACCGTGACGCTGTTCATCGGCACCCAGACCAACGGGCAGGGCCACGACACCGCCTATTCGCAGTTCGTCGCCGAGAAGCTCAACCTGCCGATCGACCGGATCCACGTCCGCCAGGGCGATACCGACGAGCTGAACGACGGCGGCGGCACCGGCGGTTCGCGGTCGATTCCGCTCGGCGGCGTCTCGGCCGCGCGCGCGGGCGAGGACCTTGCCGTCAAGATCAAGCGGATCGCCGCCGACGAGCTGGAAGCCGGTCCGGCCGACATCGAACTGTTCGACGGCACGGCGCGCATCGTCGGCACCGACCGCTCGCTCGATTTCGCGTCAATCGCCAAGGCCGCCAAGAAGCCGGACGACCTCAAGGGTTTCGGCGAGTTCGTCCAGGACGAGGCAACCTATCCGAACGGCACCCATATCAGCGAGGTCGAGATCGATCCCGCGACCGGTCATGTCGAGGTCCAGAAATACACGATCGTCGACGATTTCGGCGCAGTGGTGAACCCGATCCTGCTTGCGGGCCAGGTGCATGGCGGCGTGGTGCAGGGGCTGGGCCAGGCCCTGACCGAGGACACGGTGTATGGCGACGACGGCCAGCTCATGACCGCGAGCTTCATGGACTACGGCATGCCGCGCGCCGACGACGTTCCGTTCCTGCATTTCGAGACGCGCAACGTGCCCTCGACGACCAATGCGCTTGGCATGAAGGGTGCGGGCGAGGCCGGCACGATCGGCGCAACGCCCTGCGTGATGAACGCGGTCACCGACGCGCTGTGGCGCGCGCATGGCATCGGCCACATCGAAATGCCCGCGACGCCGCTGCGCGTCTGGCAGGCGATCCAGGATGTCTCGGCACAGTGACCGCGCCGGGACATGCCGCATCCCGGCCGCTGACCGCGATTTCGCTCAAGGTGGCGTCGATTGCCGTGTTCGTCGGCATGCAGGCCTTCATCAAGCTGGCCGGCCTGGTGCCGGCTGGCCAGATCGTGTTCTTCCGCTCGTTCTTCGCCATGCTGCCCATTCTGGTGCTTCTGGCGTGGCGCAGCGAGTTGCGCACGGCGTTCCACACCGCCCGCCCGGGCCGGCATGTCCTGCGCGGAATCGTCGGCGTCTCATCGATGGTGCTCGGCTTCTACGCCCTGACGCGCCTTCCACTGCCCGAAGCGATCATGCTGAACTACGCGCAGCCCCTCCTGGTGGTGGTCATCAGCGCGCTCGTGCTGGGCGAGGCTGTCAGGGTGTTCCGCTGGACTGCGGTCGCCATCGGTTTCGTCGGCGTGCTGATCATCTCGTGGCCCAAGCTGACGCTGTTCGATTCCGCGGACAGCATGGGCAGCGCTGAGGCGCTCGGCGTCGTTGCCGCACTGGTCGCCGCGGCGATTTCCGCCGTCGCCTTGCTGCAGGTGCGCAGCCTCGTCGCCACCGACAAGTCGTCGACCATCGTGCTCTGGTTCTCGCTGACCGCCACCGTCGCGTCTTTCCTGACGCTGCCTTTCGGCTGGGCGCCGCTGACGGGCTGGCAGGTGTTCTCTCTCGTGATGGCGGGATTCTGTGGCGGCGTCGCCCAGATCCTGATGACCGAGGCCTACCGGCATGCCAGCGTCGCAACGGTGGCGCCGTTCGAATACACCTCGATCCTGTTCGGCTTCGTCATCGGTTACCTGCTGTTCGCGGATGTGCCGACGATCCACTCGGTCGTCGGCGGCGCAATCGTCATCGCGTCAGGACTGATGATCATCTGGCGCGAGCAGAGGCTCGGGCTGGCGCGGGCGAAGGCGCCGAAAGTCACGCCGCCGCAATAGCGTTCAGCCATCCCGAAACTCCAGTGACGCGCCCGCCGTATCGGCATTCTGGCTGACGATCACAGGGAGCTTGTCGATGCACGCGCTGATCACACTGTCATTGCTCGTCAACGTCGCCGTGCTCGTTCCGGTTTGCGGCGGGCTGATCGGCAAGGCGCGCTGGGCCGAGGCAAGTTTCGGCGCCGCTACGCCGGCGCGCGGCATATTGCTGTCGATCTATCTTGCTATATGCGTCGTCTCGGCTGGCCTTATCCTGTTCGGGAGCGTCGCCTCCGTCGCGGCCCTTCTCATCGTTCAGATCGTCTACAAGATCACGACGCCGCTAACTGTCGGTACGGTCCGGCATCCGGTGGTGCTGAGCAATCTGGCGATCGCGGCGCTGCACGCCGTCACAATCGGCGCGATCCTGCTCGCGCGGTAGCGTCCACGCCCTTCAGCCCGCCAGGAACAATCTCGTCGTCGCGTCGGCGGGAAAGAAGGATTCGATCGCGATCTCGGACACGGTCACATCGAGCGGCGTGCCGAACACCGTGACGGTCGAGATGAACGACAGCGTCACGTCGCCAACTCTGATGCGCAGCGGCACGGCGATGTTCGAATAGTCGTGCCGGACCGGCCCCGATCGGGCGCGATGCGGATAGGCGCAAAGTTCGGCTTCGAGTTCCGCCACCTGCGGGTTGCCGCTGACGGCGGACAGCCGCCGCAGCCGCTCCAGCACATGCGCGCGCCATTCGGCCAGGTTCTCGATCCGCGACGCCAATCCCTCCGGATGGAGGCTCAGCCGCAGCACGTTGACCGGGGGCTCAAGCAGTTTCGGATTGCCGATGCCCTGCAGAAACGGAGCGATCGCGGCATTGTGGCCGATCATGTTCCAGCAGCCGTCGACGGCGAGCGCAGGGTTCGGCTCGTGCGCCTTGAGCACCAGACCGATGGCGTCCATCGCCGGCCTGAACGCGATGTCGTCAACCGGCCGTTCCGGATAGGTCGGCGCGAAGCCTGCCGCGAGCAGCATCCGGTTCTGCTGGCGCAGCGGCACGTCAAGCTGCACCGCCAGCCGCAGCACCATGTCACGCGAAGGCGCCGCCCGGCCGCTTTCGATGAAGCTCAGATGCCGCTGCGAGATCTCGGCTTCCAGCGCGAGATCGAGCTGACTCATCCGGCGGCGGCCGCGCCATTCGCGAATGAGGTGTCCGACGGGAGGGTGCTGCGTGTCCATGCCGCAAAAGATAGCCGATCCGGTCCGCGCCATCCATTACCCGGCAGGTAATCGCCAGATGAACCTGCCGGATACATGTTCCGCGGCAATCCGGTCGACGCCGGTGCAACCGAAAGGATCACATCATGTCCATCACCGTCACCCCATATCTCCGCAACGTCCTGCTCCTCGATGGTCTCGTCAGCGGCGCTGCCGGCCTCGTCATGGCAGCAGGCGCAACCTTGCTTGGCCCGTTCCTGGGGCTGCCGGAACAACTGCTGTTCTGGGCAGGCGTGGTGCTCCTGCCATGGTGCGCGGCGCTCGTCCTCTTTGCTCGTCGTCCGTCGATTTCTCGCCTTGCCATGCTGGAAATCGTCGCCATCAACGGGCTGTGGGTGGTCGCCAGCTTCGGCATCATGGTAACCGGTCTGGTGCAGCCGAACCTGCTCGGCGTGCTGTTTGTCGCCGCGCAGGCGCTGACTGTCGCGCTGTTCCTGGTGCTGCAGGTCGGTGCATTGCGCGCTGAAGGGGTCGCGGCCTGATTGGAAACGTTCATTGATCCAGAAGGGGAGGGCGCACAGCGCTCTCCCCGTTGGCTTGAACCGATCAGTCTTGTGCGGTGAGGCTCCGCAGCTTCGCCTTGATGTCCAGAAAATCCCGCCAGACCAGCTTCTTGTGGGCCGGGTTGCGCAGCAGGTAGGCTGGATGCAGGGTCGGCATCAGCGGGATCTCGCGGCCATCCGACGTCTGGTAGGGCTGCCACGATCCGCGCAGCCGCATGATGCCGGTCTGGGTCTTCAGCAGTGCCTTGCTTGATGCGTTGCCGAGCGTCACCAGCACCTTCGGGCCGACCAGTTCGATCTGCCGCTCGATGAACGGACGGCAGATTTCCGTCTCCATCGGCGAGGGATCGCGGTTTCCGGGTGGACGCCAGGGAATCACGTTGGCGATGTAGGCTGAAGTGCGGTCGAGGCCGATTGCCGCCAGGATCCGGTCGAGCAGCTGCCCGGAGCGGCCGACGAAGGGCAGGCCCTCCAGATCCTCCTCGCGGCCGGGCGCCTCGCCGACGAACATGATCGGCGCGTTCGGATTGCCGTCGGCGAAGACCAGCGATTTCGCGGTGAATTTCAGGTTGCAGCCGTCGAAGCGGCTCAGAATCTCGCGCAGTTCCTCCAGCGAGCCGGCCGTCCGCGCCATCTCGCGCGCCCGGGCGGCCTGCGCCTCGTCTGGCACCGTTGCGGCGGGCGCGGGTGCGCGCGGCTCGGCGGCGGGGAGGGCAGGACGGTAGGGTTCCGGTCGCGTCTCCGCGACAGGCGGAGCCGCCGCCGGCTTGACCGACAGCGCGAACCGGTCGACGGGCGCGTCGTCCAGCGGCTCGTCGACGCCGGCCTCCGCGTAGAAATGCAGAAGCTCCTCCAGTCCAGCCCGGGTTGCGATGGCGTTGCTCATGATCCGGACCGACTCATAGGGCGCTGGGCCCCCGCCGTAAACCGCGCGTCATGACACGGGGATGCGCGGGTCCTGCCGGATGTAGAATTCGAGCTTCGGCGTGAAGTCGGTGACGAAGAACTTGAAGTCAGCGGTTTCGAGGGGATCGACATGGCCATCCGAAAAGACCAGCCGGTCGTTTGGATCGAAGTCGGTGTCGTGGATCCTGAACGAATCGGACGACCTGTTCTCCGGGTTGACGCGCCGCTGGTCGAACGACAGCCCGTCGCCATGCACGCTCGGGATGCCCAACTGCTCCTGCAGTTCGAACTCGTATTCGGTCCAGGCAATGCCGCTGTTGTTCAATGTGCGGAACTTCATGTGCATCATGCCGGTGGCGAACCTGCCGACCTGGCCCGTCGTGCTGATCTTGCTCCTGACCCTGATCACCAGCGTCACCGGGCTGGCAGAGAACATCTCCTGCTCAATGAGGAAGGGATCCTGTTTGGATCCGATGCCGGAAACGGCCCGGATCTGGAAGCCGCCGAGTTCATCGGAGAAGGAGTAGGCGCCGGTGGTCCAGAGGTGCCGCTCGCCGGCAACAGCCGATCCCTGCCCAGCGAGGGCGGCAAGGCATCCCGCGATGGCTTTCCAGAGACAGGTCACATCGGGCCTCGTCCAGCAGAAAGTGTCGCGAGGATGATAGACCCTGAAGCCGGCGAATGGATACGGCAAAACATCGACACGGCAGAACCCGCCGATCACATTCACGATTGCATTGACGTTTACGTCAAGGTAAAAATAACGAGGCCAAATTCGAACGAGCATTAGAATGCTGCGACGCATGCGCACGTCGGCTCTGCGGGTCTGGTGCGGGGCAAGGTTTTGACGTTATAGGGTCTACGACCCTGGCGGAGGACGAAATGAGCGAAGTCGAAGTCGAACGCGAGAGCATGGAATTCGATGTGGTGATCGTGGGCGCAGGGCCCGCTGGCCTGGCCGCCGCGATCCGGCTCAAGCAGGTCAATCCGGACCTTTCCGTCGTCGTGCTCGAGAAGGGCGGCGAGGTCGGCGCGCACATCCTGTCCGGCGCGGTCGTCGATCCGGTCGGCATCGACAAGCTCCTGCCCGGCTGGCGCGACGAGGGCGACCACCCGTTCAGGACCGAGGTTACCGACGACCAGTTCCTGCTGCTAGGCCCGGCCGGTTCGGTGCGGCTGCCGAACATGATGATGCCCGGCCTGATGAACAATCACGGCAACTACATCGTCTCGCTCGGCAATGTCTGCCGCTGGCTGGCCACGAAGGCCGAGGCGCTCGGCGTCGAGATCTATCCCGGCTTCGCCGCCGTCAGCCTGACCCATGACGACAAGGGCGCAGTCACCGGTGTCATCACCGGCGACATGGGGCTGGAAAAGGATGGCTCGCCCGGGCCAGGCTACGCGCCCGGCATGGCGCTCTACGGCAAATACGTGATGATCGGCGAAGGCGTGCGCGGCTCGCTCGCCAAGCAGCTGATCGCGAAGTTCGGCCTGTCCGAAGGCCGCGAACCGCAGAAGTTCGGCATCGGGCTGAAGGAGCTCTGGCAGGTGAAGCCGGAGAACCACAAGCCCGGCCTCGTGCAGCATTCTTTCGGCTGGCCGCTCGGCATGAAGACCGGCGGCGGCTCGTTCCTCTACCATCTCGAAGACAACATGGTCGCCGTCGGCTTCGTTGTCCACCTCAACTACAAGAACCCCTATCTCGCGCCGTTCGAGGAGTTCCAGCGCTTCAAGACGCATCCCGCGATCCGAGACACGTTCGAGGGCGGCAAGCGCCTGTCCTACGGCGCCCGCGCCATCACCGAGGGCGGCTGGCAGTCGGTTCCGAAGCTCTCCTTCCCCGGCGGCGTGCTGATCGGCTGCTCGGCCGGCTTCGTCAACCTGCCGCGCATCAAGGGTTCCCACAACGCGGTCCTGTCCGGCATGCTTGCGGCGGAACATGTCGCCGAAGCCATCGGCGCCGGACGGCAGCACGACGAACTGGCGAGCTACGAGGACGCCTGGCGTTCGACGGAGATCGGCAAGGACCTGAAGAAGGTCCGCAACGTCAAGCCGTTCTGGTCGCGCTTCGGCCTCGCTGGCGTCGCCGTCGGCGGTCTCGACATGTGGACCAACCATCTGTTCGGCTTCTCGCTCTTCGGCACGCTCAAGCACGGCAAGACCGACGCCGCCTCCCTCGAACTCGCCGCGCGGCACAAGAAGATCGACTACCCGAAGCCGGACGGCGTGCTCACCTTCGACCGTCTCTCGTCGGTGTTCCTCTCGAACACCAACCATGACGAGAACGAGCCGGTCCATCTCAAGGTCGGCGACATGGACCTGCAGAAGCGCTCGGAACACGATGTCTTCGCCGGCCCGTCCAGCAGGTATTGTCCCGCTGGCGTCTACGAATGGGTGGACAAGGACGGCAACGCGGCGGCGGACAAGATGGGCGTCGACGTGAGGTTCGTCATCAACGCGCAGAACTGCGTCCACTGCAAGACCTGCGACATCAAGGATCCGAACCAGAACATCAACTGGGTGCCGCCGCAGGGCGGCGAGGGACCGGTCTACGTCAACATGTAAACCGTACCGTCAACTTGGCGTTGCGGCGCCGTTGGCTTCATGCTTGTCTCCCGCGGTGGATGGGAGACGGGGTGGCATGATCGGTTTTTCGAAGCTGGCCGGACTGGCCGTCGCGGCGTCACTCGCGCTGGCCCTGCCGGCTGTCGCCAAGGTCACCGAAACGACCCGCTACTACAAGATCACCGGCAAGACCGGGATGGAACTGCTCCGGGACATGAACCGCAAGGGCCCGCGCCACGGCTTCCTGACCAAGGCGATTGCCCAGACCCAGTTTAAGACCGACCTGCGCGGCGACATCGTCCGCCAGAACGGCGTCTGCCGGACCAAGAACGCCGGCTATTCGATGCGGATCACCTATGTCTATCCGCAACCGACGAACAAGCTCGACGCCGCTCTCGCGAAGCGCTGGCGCGCGTTCCAGGCCACCAATGTCGAGCACGAGCAGATGCATGGCCGGCTGGGGCGCAAGCTGGTCGGCGACATGAACCGGGTGCTGCGCGGCTTCAAGATGGCGGACAAGCAGTCCTGCCGCAAGGCCGAGGCGGCGCTGACCAAGCAACTGGACGCCATCATTGTCGCCTACAACAAGGCGCAGACCGAGTTCGACAAGCGCGAGCATCGCGCGGGCGGCCCGGTGGAAAAGAGCATCCTGGCGCTCGTCGGCAAGCGGTAGCGCTCCGGCGCTGACGATTCAAGAGTCGGCACGGACCTGCGCGTATGGCGATGACTTCGGCCTGCGGTGCGCCGCTATGTGGTCAAGGGAGTGGATAGGGGCTTGCGGGATGCCAGCTCGCAAATGTCCCGCGCCATCGTGCCAGCCTGGTCCAGCCAGGCTCGCCGCTCGTCCGGAGAACTTGTGGCGATGACGCCAAACAGCGCGCGGCTCACGTCCTTCACCCCGCAAAAGTCGAGAATGCACCGCCGCCAGATCTGATCGAGCGGGTCGCCGAAATGATTGCTCTCACGTTCGGCCACGGTGTTGCCGGTGTTCAGGATCAACGCCGCGCGCATCCGCAACAGGCCGATCGCCTCCCCGCTCTCGCCTTTGGGAAATGTGTAGGCGGCCTCTGGAGCGAAGACGCGATCGATCCACCCCTTCATCATTGCCGGCGGCGCGCCCCAGCAATTGGGATGAACGGCAGCAAGCAGATCGCAGGCACGAAGCTCGGCAATGTGGGCTGCAACCGTCTTGTCCGCCGTCGACCCGCCCCGAGCTTCGGACACGGAAAGAAGCGGATCAAAACCTTCCGCGTAAAGATCATGGAAGACGACATCACACCCGGCGGACGTCCAGGCTGCCCGCACCGCTTCCGCCAGAGCGTGATTGAAACTGTCGGCAGCTGGGTGACAAACCACGACAAGCGCTTTCACATGGCTCTCCGAAATGCGGTCTTCGCTTCAGAAAGGGAACCGAGCTGACTGCCTGGCCCCAGGATTTCAGGCCAGGAGAGATCGCACCGACAAGCGCCGCAAGGCGCCTCGCCCCTCACCACATTGGCGAGCAAGGGAGCGATCCCGAGCCCGGCAGAGGCCGAGCCGTAGCTCACCTAAGGCGGTGCCGCAAGGAAAACAAGCGCTGGACTGACGACGCTTCGGCCTGATCGGCCGACGCCGTTTCGGTACCACAGGCGACGCAGCGTCAGCGCGGCTGCGGTCACGTTTCGGCGATCGCGGTGTGTACACTGTCTTGAAACGGTACAATTCTTGTGGTGCACTCGCGGCCTCGATGGGAGATGCCGATGCGGCCGCTTGCGTATTCGTGTTGTGTTCTGGCCGCGCTTGCCTTCGTCTCGCCGTGCCGGGCGGGCGCCAAGGTCTCCGTCAAGACGACGACCTTCGCGATCTCGGGCGCCAGCGGCGAAACGATCCTCAACGAACTCGAGCGCAAGGGTCCAAAGCACGGCTTCATGTCGCGCGCCATCGCGCAGACGCGCTACACGATGAACTCCGAGGCGCTCGCGTGGCGGCATGACAACGGCGTCTGCACCGTGACCAAACCAAGTGTCCGGCTCGACATCACCTACATCTATCCGAAGGTGAAGGGCGGCATGTCCGGCGCCATGCGCGGACGCTGGCAGCGCTTCATGGCCGGCGTGACGCGGCACGAGGAAACGCATGGGCGTCTCGCCCGCGAGATGGCCCAGGCCGCCGACAAGGCCATTGCCAGCCTGCGCGTCAAGGACGGCAAGGGCTGCGGCAAGCTGCACGCCGAGATGCGGCGCGCCGTCAATTTGGTCGTCGCCGACTACGAGGCGCGCCAGCGCAAGTTCGATGCGGTCGAGCACAAGAGCGGCGGCAACATCGAGGGCCTGATCCGCGGACTGGTCAAATAGGGCTGACGGCAAGGCCAGGCGACGCCCGATCCGGCCCGCTCTCCCGCACGACCCGCGTCGAATCGCTATCTTCGCCGCCGCCATCGGAACTGCGTACCGAGAATTCCGTCAACACCGGCAGATGGTCGGATCCCGCATCGCCCAGGCGATCGAGACTGACCGGGTCGATGCCGGAGCCGGCGAGCACATGGTCGATGCCGAGGCCGCCAAGCCGGCGCAGCGGGTCCGGCAGATGGCGTGGCAGCCATGACGGCCCGACCGGCCCCGCATCGCGCATGCGCGCCGCGGACGCGATCTGGCGGAACGTCTCGCTCCATCGCACCGCGTTGAAGTCTCCGGCCAGAAGCGCCGTCTCCGGCAGTTCGGAGAGGCGTTCCGCAAGGCGCGCGACCTGGTCCGGTTGCTCGAACGGCCACGGCCAGTAGAGATGCAGCGCCGCCACGTCGACCGGCTGCCCGCCGAGATCGATCCGCGCCACCGCAAGCGTGCCGCCGTCGAGGCATTCGGGCTCGCTGCCGGCGACCAGTGGCCGCCGCGACAGGATCGCGACGCCGCCCACCACGCCGCGCGACTGGCAGACGATCCGGTGGGGATAGGCAGCGGTCAATGCGCCAAGCCGCTCCCGCCACAGCGCCGAGACCTCATTGACGAGGACGATGTCGGGCCGAGTGCGCGCGATCAGCGACAGGAATTTTTCCGGCTGGCTGTTGTCGAACCGGGCGTTGAAATGGAGCAGCCGGTAGGTGGCCGCGTCGCCGGGCGTGGCCGATGCGCCGGCAGGGCTCTCCAGCAGGCGGCTCGCATAGGTGCCCGGCGTCACGACAAACGCTCCAGCCGCCAGCGCGAGAGCCACCAGTCCTTCCAGCCGCAGCCGCGTGACCAGCAGCACCAGCGCCGCCAGCCCGAGCAGTGCCGCCAGATGCAGCCGGAAATGCGACAGCGAATCGAATGCCGGATGCCAGCGGTTCAGGAACCCGAGGATGAGCGGGATCGAGACGGCGACGGCGATCGTCAGCAGGAACGGTGGCAGCCAGAGGGAAAGCGTGCGTCTCATCCCCGCGTTTGACCGCGCGATTGCGGCGGAGTGAGGGTAGCTGGGAAAAGTAGACTGTCTCCGGCGCGAGCTTACTGAAACGCCGTCTCCGAAAAGCTCCTCAGCTTGCGCGAGTGCAGCCGCTCGGAGGGCATTGCGGCGAGTTTTTCGACCGCGCGGATGCCGATCGACAGGTGCTGCGCAACCTGGCGCTTGTAGAAGTCGGTCGCCATGCCAGGCAGCTTCAGTTCGCCATGCAGCGGCTTGTCGGAGACGCAGAGCAGCGTGCCGTAAGGCACGCGGAAGCGGAAGCCGTTCGCGGCGATGGTCGCCGATTCCATGTCGAGGCCGATCGCGCGCGACTGCGACAGGCGCTGCACCGGGCCGCGCTGGTCGCGCAGTTCCCAGTTGCGGTTGTCGATCGTCGCAACGGTCCCTGTCCGCATGATCCGCTTCAGCTCGAAGCCGGTGAGGCCGGTCACCTCGGCAACCGCCTCCTGCAGCGCCACCTGCACCTCGGCCAGCGCCGGAATCGGCACCCAGACGGGCAGGTCGTCGTCGAGCACGTGGTCCTCGCGGACATAGGCGTGCGCCAGGACGTAGTCGCCCAGCGCCTGCGTGTTGCGCAGGCCGGCGCAGTGGCCGAGCATCAGCCAGGCATGGGGCCTCAGCACCGCGATATGGTCGGTGATCGTCTTGGCGTTGGACGGGCCGACGCCGATGTTGACCATCGTGATGCCGGAATGGCCGGGCTTCGCCAGGTGGTAGGCCGGCATCTGCGGCAGCCGCTGCGGATAGGCGCCCTCGTGCGAAGTGGTTTCGCCGGCGCGGGTGATCAGGTTTCCGGGCTCGATGAAGGCCTCGTAGCCGCCGCCGCCATTCGCCATCAGCTCACGGGCGTGATTGCAGAACTCGTCGATATAGAACTGGTAATTGGTGAACAGCACGAAGTTCTGAAAATGATTCGGGCTGGTCGCCGTGTAGTGCGACAGGCGGTGCAGCGAATAGTCGATGCGCTGCGCCGTGAATGGCGCCAGCGGCATCGGCTCGCCCGGCGCCGGCTCGTAGGTGCCGTTGGCGATCAGGTCGTCGGTGGCGTTGAGATCCGGCACGTCGAACACGTCGCGCAACGGTCGCTTCAGAAGATCGGCGATCGAGCCGTCGACATGCGTGCCTTCGAGGAAGGCGAAATGCAGCGGGATCGGTGTTTCCGACTCCGACACCGTCACCGGCACGCCGTGATTGCGCATGATCAGCCGCAGCTGCTCGACGAGGTACGTCTCGAAAAGATCCGGCCGGGTGATCGTCGTCGAGTAATGCCCCGGCTCATACATGTGGCCGTAGGCGTAACGCGAGTCGATCTGGGTGAAGGAGGAGGTCGAGACGCCGATCTCGGGGTAGAATGCCCGGAAGCGCTGCATTGGCGGGTTGGCGCCCAGGCTTGCGAAGGAGTCGCGCAGGAAGGACGTATTGCGCTCGTAGAGCAGCCTGAGATGCTTCACGGCCTCCTTGGCGTCCGTGAAGCTCTGCCGGGGAAATGGCTCCGGCGTGACGATGGTCTGAATGGCTTTCGGGTAGATTCTCTTTTCCATGCACCATTATAGTCACTCGATGTGACGCTTGGGAGTGGGCGGCGCTAAAATCACTTTCAACGCAGCCGCTGCAATCCCACCGCCAGCACGAAGCCGACGCCGCTCGGCTTGACCAGGTCGCCGCCGACCAGAACCACGCTCGACTGGACCGCGGTCTGCGCTGCGTTGACCTTGCTGACCGCGAACGCCGTCGTCGCGACGATCAGTGCGACCAGCAGCAGCTTCGGCAGCATGCCGACGATCTCGAAAATGGGGTGTGTCGTGCTCATCATCTGCTTCCTTCTTCGCCCGCTCTCAGCGAACCGCGTTGCCGCACTTGATGCCGGCTTCGAAGACGCAGGGGATCACCCTGCCATTCGGCCAGCGGCGGTCACGGCTTGCCTCCGCCACGAGCAGTGCGAACACCATCCCGAACAGGACGGTAATGAGACTGACGATGGTGAGGCGGCGGGCGAGCATCGATCTTCCTCTGTTTGTGAGCGGAAGATGCACGATGCGGGCTGAACTGGCCCTGATGGGGCCGTTCATGCGGCGTTCAAGTTGGTGAATCGTGTTTCAGCGCGTCAGGCCAACGCGGGAAAGGCCGATCAGGCAACGAAAAGGGGTTGAAAGGCGAATCCGCCCTTCAACCCCTCGCTGTTCGCAATTGGCTTTTTGAGACGCGCGACGCCTACATCCGCTTCCAGTTCTGGGTGCGGCAGAGGACGCCCATGACGCAGCCCTGCATCTTGAGATTGTTGCCGGAAAGCGTGGCTTTGCCGGTGTAGGTCTTGTCATTGGCCGGATCGGTGATCTTGCCGGAATACTTTCCACCGCCGCTGGCGCTGAACGTTCCGATGCGCTTGCCGGCATGCTTGCCGGTCTTGAGCGTGATCGAGAACGGTCCGCCGCCGGTGATGGCCGCGGTCTCGCCGGAATCGGTTCTCCAGTTGCCGTTGATGTCGTCGGCCAAGGCGCCGCCAACCATCATCGCGGTCGCCACAAGTGCTGCACTTACAATACGAAACATGTTGTCCTCCTGCGCGTGGATGGGACGCCAGACCGGGTCCTCCCGTCCGCAGCGCCTTACGCAAACGTCAACGTAAACCACACGCGTATGAAACGGAAGCGGGTGCCGCAGCGACACGGACGGGAATTTTGCGGCGTCCGGAGCGCCTGATTCCAATGCTCGCCCCGCGGTGGAACCGCGCCCGTGGTTAGCGGAGTCTTGCGACGCAATGGCTGCATTTTATGTGCCTGCGAACGAAATCGCGAGCTGCGCAGCGGGTTCGATGCTTAACGGAATCTGCCATTTACCTATTGTTTTAGCTTTGTTTTCCGCAAATTAAGCACGCCTGTTCACGGCGGATTCAAGCCTCCGCTGCATCCTCCAATACATCAGACAACGCCTCCGGCAACGGGACTGACCGGCGGGCAAACGGACAGACAGGGGACGAAATAATGGCACGTTTTGAGATGCTTGAAGCCGGTTTTGGATCGATGGGCGCAAACGCCCAGGCGGACATCCTGTTCGAACTCGGCATGATGTATGCAACCGGCCGCGACTGCGACGCCGACATCGTCGCCGCGCACAAATGGTTCAACATCGCCGCCATCAAGGGTTCGTCCCGCGCCGCCGAGCTGCGCGCCGAACTGTCGGCCACGATGTCCAAGCAGGACATCGTCAAGGCGCTTCGCGAAGCCCGCGAATGGATGACCATGCACTGAAATCAGGGGAGGCGTCGCGGGTCTCTCCGCCGCGCCGGGTTCGCGTCGTCTGGGCGGGGGACGCCAATGACGACGTGGAAAGGCCGCGACCGATGGGGACACATCGGCGCGGCTTTTCGTTTTCCGGGACAACTGTTCTCGCGCCACATTTCTAGTGCTAGATTGTCCGGAGGAGCGACACATGCTGACACTTGACCTGCCGAAAGACATCGAGGACCGCCTGGACAGCCTCGCCCGCGCCAGCGGTCGCAGCAAGGGCGATCATGTACTGGACGCGCTGGAGGACTATCTGGCCGACAGCGATGACGTTGCTATCGCGGAGCAGCGGCTGTCGAACATCCGCAGCGGCCAATCCGACACCGTCCCGCTCGAGGACATTGCGCGCCGCTATGGCTTGGCGGGTTAGGTTTGACCGCGCCGCCGAAAGGGAGCTTGACGCCCTCGACCCGCAGATCGCGAGGCGCATACTGCTTTTCCTGAACGAGCGGCTTGCGACATCCGAAAATCCTCGCCGGCTGGGTGAAGCATTGAAGGGCGCGAAGCTGGGCGAACTCTGGAAGTATCGCGTCGGCGACTTCCGCATCATGGCGTCCATCGAAGACCGGACCGTTACCATTCTCGTCGTTCGAATCGGCAACCGAAAGGATGTCTACCGCAGGTAGCGCGCTCCTGTGGGAAGCTTACTCCTCGAACCGCGCCAGCACGGTCCCGTCGGTCACCTGCGCGCCTTCGGCTACGATCTCGGCGATCTGGCCGTCATGCGGCGCGGAAATCGTGTGTTCCATCTTCATCGCTTCGAGCACGAGCAGCGGCTGACCCTTTGCGACATTGTCTCCGGCCGCCACGCGGACGACCTTGACCAACCCCGGCATCGGCGCGCGCAGGCTGCCTGTTCCGCTGGCAGCCTCCGCAGCTTCGGCGAATGGGTCGGGTGTCCTGAACGTGTGGCCGACAGCGCCCTCGAAGACCGTCACGTGTCCCGGCCAGACCGCGACCCGGGCCGCCGACGGTTCGACCGCGACCGTCGCTCCGCCTGCGGCCACGGCATAGCTGCCGCCATTCGCCGACACCTTTGTCTCGAGAATGTCTTCGCCGCGCATCAGCCGGACCCCGCGCTGGATCGGGTGGAAATGCGCATAGCCGGCCAGCGTCGACCACGGATCGGCCGAATCCGGCGCTGTCTGCGCGCCGCTGGCGGCCAGCGCCGCCGCGGCAATGACCGCTTTGCCCGGCGCCGGCACCGCGGTCAGCGCAGCCTGCTTGCGGCCGATCAGCCCGGTATCGACATCGCCGGCGGCAAAGTCGGCATCGGCCGCCAGCGCCGCCAGGAACGCCGTATTGGTGATCGAGCCGGCGATCTCGGTCGCCGCGAGCGCCTCGCCAAGACCGTCGAGCGCCGCTGTCCGGTCGCCGGCATGCACGACCAGTTTCGCGATCATCGGGTCATAGAATGGCGGGATGGCGTCGCCTTGCCGGACGCCCGTCTCGATCCGCATTGCACAACCGGCCGGTGCACGATCGGGGAATTTCAGGTGATGCAGCGTGCCGATCGCCGGCAGGAAGTCGCGCGTCGGATCTTCCGCGTAGACCCGCGCCTCGAACGCATGCCCGGTCAGGCGGATGTGCTCCTGGGCCTTCGGCAGCTTTTCACCCGCCGCCACCCGCATCTGCCACTCGACGAGGTCGACGCCGGCGATCATCTCCGTGACCGGATGCTCGACCTGCAGCCGCGTGTTCATTTCCATGAACCAGAACCGGTCGGGGCGAAGGCCGTCCGACGCATCGACGATAAACTCGATCGTGCCGGCGCCCGAGTAGCGGATCGCCTTCGCCGCCTTGACGGCGGCGTCGGTCATCGCATGGCGCATGGCGTCGGTCATGCCGGGGGCGGGGGCCTCCTCTATCACCTTCTGATGCCGCCGCTGCGCCGAGCAGTCGCGCTCGTAGAGGTGGACAGCGTTGCCGAAATTGTCGCCGAACACCTGCACCTCGATATGTCGCGGCTTGTCGACATACTTCTCCACCAGCACCGCGTCGTCGCCGAAGGCTGCCTTCGCCTCGCGCTTGGCGCCGGCCAGCGCGTCAGCGAAATCGTCCGGACTCTCAACCTTGCGCATGCCCTTGCCGCCGCCGCCCGCGCGCGCCTTGATCAGCACGGGATAGCCGATCTCCTTCGCCTTGCCGGCCAGCAGTACCAGCGCCTGGCCATCGCCATGGTAGCCCGGCACCACCGGCACGCCGGCCTTCTCCATCAGCGCCTTCGCCGCGTCCTTTAACCCCATCGCGCGGATCGACGCCGCCGACGGACCGATGAAGACGAGACCGGCAGCGACGACCTCGTCGACGAAGCCCGGGTTCTCGGACAGGAAACCGTATCCCGGATGGATCGCCTCCGCCCCCGACTGCTTCGCGGCCGCGATGATCCGATCGCCGCGCAGATAGGATTCGCCGACCGGCGATCCGCCGATATGCACCGCTTCGTCCGCCATCTGGACATGCAGCGCGCGAGCATCCGCATCGGAGTGGACCGCCACCGTCGCAACGCCCATCCGCCGCGCGGTGCGGATGACGCGGCACGCGATCTCGCCGCGGTTGGCGATCAGTATCTTGGCGAACATGAGACCTCCCGGAATGCGCGCGCCCCGCACCGGTCATGCCCGCGCCTGATGCGAATGTAAACCATCCGCCGGTTCGCGCCATCGGACAGTCCGGGGCCTTGTCGACCGTGGCGAAGTGTAAGAGACATGGCGAGCAGTCTGACAGTCAGACCGGAGTGACTGAAACCACGATGACACTGGCCCAACAACTCCCAGCTGGCGTTCAGGTCCAGCCTCTCAGGCCGCATGCCGATGCGCGCGGGGTCTTCACTGAACTGTTCCGCGCAGAGTGGCCGACCGGAATTTCCCCGGTCCAGTGGAACGCGGTCTGCAGCGAGGCAGGCGTGCTGCGCGGCGTGCACGTGCACACACGGCATTCCGACTATCTGACCGTCGTCACGGGGACCATGCTGCTTGGCCTCTACGATCTCCGCCGCGACAGCCCGACATCCGGCTTGAGCGCGATGCTGACGCTGGGCGAGGGATCTCACCATGGCGTGACCTTGCCCCCGGGCGTTTGCCACGGCTTCTACTTTCCGGTGCCGGCGATGACGATCTACGCCGTTTCGCACTACTGGGACGAAGCCGACGAACTCGGCTGCCGGTTCGACGATCCGGAACTCGGCCTGTCATGGCCGACCGCGACGCCGCTCTTGTCGGATCGCGACCGCCGTGCCGGAAGCGTCGCCGAAATGCGCGCGGCATTCGAGGCAGCGTGAACGCCATGGCAGACGGATCCGTCAGGTCGCTGTCGGTTGGACTGGCGGGATACGGCCGCTGGGGCAAGTTGATCTGCCGCGACCTGCTGGCGCTGGGCGCCGACGTGCATGTCGCTGTGCCGAACGATGCGAGCCGCGCCGCCGCGCTCGCGGCCGGTGCGGTTGCTGCATATGAGCGTGCCGGCGATTTTCCTTCGCTTGACGGATATGTGGTTGCGGTGCCGACCGTGCTGCATGCGGAGGTGACCCGGAGTCTGCTTGATCGGCGCCGCCCGATCTTCGTCGAGAAGCCGCTCACCAACGACCCGGCCGCCGCGCAGAGGCTGGTTGAGGCGGCCGGCGACCGCATCTTCGTGATGGACAAGTGGCGCTACCACCCGGGCGTGCTGGAGCTCGCGCGGCTTGCGAAATCGGGTGAGCTGGGCCAGATAATCGCCATCAAGAGCTACCGTCTGGGATGGGGAAATCCGCACAGCGATGTCGACGCGATCTGGATCCTTGCGCCGCACGATCTCAGCATCGTCCTCGAAATACTCGGCCATGTGCCGCCGGCCCGCGCCGCCTTCTCGGCGACGCCTGACGATCCGGGCGGCGACATGACGGCCCTGCTGGGAGAGGACGGCGGACCGACGGTGACGGTCCAGGTGTCGTCCCGCCACCCGACGCCGCGCCGGTCGGTTGTCGTCGTGGGGACGGGGGCGACCGCCGAACTGGGCGATTCCTATGATGATTGCGTGCTGGTCGTGGGCACGGACGGAACGAGACGCGACATCGCGATCGGTGCCGAGATGCCGCTGATGGCCGAGCTTCGGGCCTTCCTGTCCCATCTGGAAGGCGGGCCGCCGCCGCGTTCGGCGGCGCGGGAAGGCCTTCTGGTCGTGGAAAGGGTGGCCGAGTTGCGCGGAATGCTGGGGATCGCCGAATGAAGTCGCCGCTTTTCACCGTCCTGCTTCCTGTCAATAGGCCGCCGGCGCTGTTGCCGTTCGCAGTCAACAGCGTGCTTGCGCAAGTCGAGAACAGCTTTGAGCTCTTCATCATCTGCGACGGCGCGCCCCCCGAGACGGCGCTTGCCGCGAACCGGCTGGCCGAACGCGACGGCCGGATACGGGTGTTCGACTTCGAGAAGGGCAAGCGCCACGGCGAGGCGCACCGCGAGGCGGTGCTGATTCATGCGGCATCGCGCTTCGTCGCACAGATCGGCGATGACGATCTCTGGTTCCCCGGCTATCTCAGCGAACTGGCAAAGCTGCTGCGGGATGTGGACTTCGGCAACCTCATCCAATCCGAGATCGATCGGGACGGCGCGGTGCGCGCCTTTCCGGGCAGCCTGTCCAACCCGGCGATCCGCAAGCGGATGATCGAGTCGAGATGGAATTTCTTCGGACCATCGTTCGGCGGCTACAGGCTTGAGTCGTACCGGCGGCTTGAGCGGGGCTGGAGCGCCGCGCCCGGGGACCTGTGGACGGACCTGTTCATGTGGCGCAAGTTCCTGTCGCGGGACGACTTCACCTTTGGAACCCATCATGTGGTCGAAGGCGTCAAGATTTCGGCCGCCGGACGCCAGCAGATGACGATCGCCGAGCGGGAAGCCGAAATCCGGGAACTGGCGACCCGGTTCAGCGATCCGGCTGAGGTGATCCTGTTCAGGCAGAAGGCCTATCGGTCGCTCTCCACTCAGTTGCGGACGAACCTGTCGGCAAACATCCGCAAGATCGAGCAGAAGCTGGCCGACATCGCCGCGCACTCCGCGCCCTAGCGTCCAGCCATCCACACCACGTGCCGTGCGCCTTTCCGTCCGGCATGCGCGCGGACCGTCACCTCGTCGACCCTGAACCCGCCATCGCGCAGGCGCCGGGTGAAGCCGCGGTCGGGGCCCTGCGACCACACCGCAAGCACGCCGCCCGCCGCGAGCGCCGCGCGGGCGGCCGCCAGTCCGGCGTGATCGTAAAGGCGGTCGTTCAGCTTGCGTGTCAGACCCTCGGGGCCGTTGTCGACGTCGAGCAGGATCGCGTCCCATGCGGCGGGCGCACGATTGATCAGCGTCGCCACATCGGCGATCTCTACGCGGACCCGGCGGTCGTCGAGCGAGCCGGCAAACAGCCCGGCCATCTCACCGCGCGCCCAGTCCGCGACCTCCGGAACGAGTTCGGCGACGGTGATCCGCGCGTCCGGCCCGAATGCCGCCAGCGCCGCGCGCAGTGTGAATCCCATGCCGAGGCCGCCGATCAGGATCCGCGGCGCCTTGCGGCCGGCGATCCGTTCCGCGGCCAGCCGGGCCAGCGCCTCTTCCGACCCCGACAGGCGCGAATTCATCAGCTCGATCGTTCCCGACATGATCGAGAATTCCGCGCCGCGCCGCTTGAGGCGCAATTCGCCGCCACCGTCGGGCATCACCGCCGTCGCAAGGTGTTCCCAGGGGATCATGCCGCCGCGCTCATTGGGCGGTCTTCAGCAGCACCGCCGCGCAATTGCCATGGCGCGTGAATTCCTGGGCCGCACGGAAACTGTCGAGGCGCAGATGCAGCATCTCGTAGCCGCGGCAGCTGTGCGCCACCGCTGCGCTCGCCTCCGGCGTCGGCGGCAATGGAACAGCTAGGCGCACCCCGGCGTAGCCGGCCGCGAGCGACAACAGGAGGGCGAGGGCGAGCGGAATGTTGTGCATGGGAAACCGGCGCTGTGATGGACCGACCAGAACGCCCGTGCAAGCAACAGGTTCGCGTTTTTCTCAAGGCCTCTTCGCCATGGTTAACGCCGCCACGGAACGGGCCTCGGGTGTTCCGCCACCCAGCGGCTACTTGCTCGTGCCGTTGATCTCCGCCTTGCAGACCGGGTCCGTCTTGAACGACTGTTCCATCCACGCGTCGCCCTTCGGATATTCGTGGATGAAGGTGGTGAGGTCGTCGGACAAGGTGCGGGCGAAGAAGTCGAGAGCGTCGACATCGAGGCCCGCGGCCGCATACTCGTCGGCCAGGCAAGCGCAGAACGCGGTGGCGTCGGCCGCCTTTACGTCGGGATCGAGGCTCTGGTTGTAGTAGTTCGGGCAATCTCGGTCGAAATTGGCGCTCGGCGAGGCAAGAACGGGCGCCGCCTGCGCAAGCGATACGGCTGCCAATGCGGCGATCAATATTGTTCTCATGACGGTTTCCCCCTGTGTCAGTCCAGCAAAGCAGAGCGCACTCGGCTTGTCGAGATGGCGTTCGACCATCACTGGCGTCCGTTGACCAGGCCAAGGATCAGGCTGTGCACATTTGCGCCCTTGCTCATCTCGATACGGTCGAATTCGCGGCTCTTCTGCTGGTAGGCAAGGCCGGCGGCAAGGATCAGCGGCTTGATGTCTTCCTTGATCTTCCGGCAGCCGGGATCGCCGGCAACCGTCAGCCCGACCGTTGTCGCGATCAGTTGATCGACCATCTCGCGCACATACTGGCCGTGCACCTTTTCATGCGCGCTGATGCCATCGATGAAGGTCTTCCACTGGCGCGCGGTCTCCGGCGGCAGCTTCGCCGACGGTTTCGGCAGGGTGTAGATGATCGTGAGGAACGGCTTCGCCGAAGCGAGCCGGCAGGAATCGCCCTCGGGAACATATTTGCGCGACCATTTCAGGTCGTAGGTCGTATGCGCGATCGTCCGCGTCGAGCCGCCGATCAGCGGACCCTTCGCGCCGATCGACTCGTAGAGTTCCGGGCCGGTCGTGCCCGAAATGGCGTATGACTTGATCGTCTCCTTCGCCTGCCATTGCTGGGCCTGGGCGGGGGCGCACCACAGCAGACAGGAGGCAGATGCCAGGCGGAGGAAGGTTTCGGTCTTCATGCCTAACCTCTCCGCGGGGCAGGTGGTCATTTTATGGTGCTCGCCGCGGCGCCTGGCCGAGCATCATCAGATAGGGGTAGCTGAGTTCCAGAACGTGTCGTATGCGGCGATTTTTAACCTTGCGGCATCACCGTCCATCCGAATTATCGAAGCAGGTGAACGTGCTGCGAACGCGTTCAAAGACTGGGTTAGAGCGTAGACTGCAGAATTGTCAGTTATGATCAGCCTGTCATGAAGCGCCTTAGGAGGACATGTTCTGGCCTCGAGGCGGCGATCTAGTGGGTATTGGGCGTGCCATCGAGCGACCGCAGGCTTCAAGCTGGGCTTAACGCTTGCATCGTCGGCCAACAACTCGATTCTAACCGAGCTCGAAGCAAGTGTAGCGAAATCGGTCAGAGCCTTCTCATCCATGTATGGATCGACGATCCTGACTGACACTGACGCCTCGCTGAGAACGCGTCCAACAGCCGCCATTGCGTCGAACGCATTACCAGCGCTGATAAATGCACCTCGAACTGAAGTGGGTGCCCTTAACTCCGCAATTGCGAGCGCTCGATGAACAGCGCCCATGAGTTTGTCGGCGTGGCCACCGCGAAGATGTGAATATGCCGTTGTTATGAGCTCCATTTGGGTATGAACGGCCACCGCCTCCTGCATCATGCCAGCCTCGCTGAGCATTGCGTAAGCCCTTGCCATCCACACCGTCTCTTCTGCTCGAAGTAGATCGCTCTCGCGAAAATTCGGTGCCGTTGCGAGCAAAGCACCGAGATTGATGTATAGTTCCTCCGGTGTCATCAACCACCAACCTTCTTGAGTGACGTAAGCGGGAAGGTTGTCGTCTCTCTTTTCCAAGGCGCCTTGTCGTTAACAAACCAATCGCACCATGCATGAAGCTCATCGCCACTGGCATACAGTTTGTCGATCTGAGAGATGGTCATATGCGGGCCGCCTGACCTAAGCTGCACCACGTCCCCAACACGAAATTGATAGTCGCTCACGAAAACACTCCCAATCCTGCGATACGAGATTTGCGCAGGCACGTGCAAAGTTCAAGGCGTGATGAGGCGATATTCGTGGCATCGGAATGATCTAAGGAAAAAATCGTCGACAAACATTCACGATGACTTGTTGTTTAATCGGATTTCGATCTATAAATATTCAATGTCGAAGTTAAGTATATTTAGATATAGGTTCCAGTTTTGTCACTTCGCATGTTTAATCTCAATTTTGATAAATTTGGGAGGAGAATAGTTTTTGAGGTATTTCCTATATATATTGCCTATAGTCGCCATGAAACTATTGTCGCGTACGCGCTGCTCTTGTTGCAATATGCTGAGGCTTCACCGCCAGCCCAGCGCTGGCGCGACATGCGTCAGGATCGACTCGATGACATGCGCATTGTAGTCGACCCCGAGCTGGTTCGGCACCGTCAGCAGCAGCGTATCGGCCTCGGCGATCGCCTCGTCCTCCTTCAACTGCCTCACCAGCACATCAGGCTCGGCAGCATAGCTCCGGCCGAACACGGCGCGCTTCTGCGGCTCGATGTAGCCGAACTGGTCCTCGCCGCCGCCGGAATTGCCGAAATAGGCGCGGTCCTGGTCGGTCATCAGCGCGAAGATCGAGCGGCTGACCGACACGCGCGGCGTGCGCGTATGGCCGGCCGCCGTCCACGCCTCGCGATAGGCGCGGATCTGTTCCGCCTGCTGGATGTGAAGCGGCTTGCCGCTCTCGTCGAATTTCAGCGTCGAGCTCTGCAGGTTCATGCCGAGCGTTCCCGCCCAGCGCGCGGTGGCGTCGCTGGCCGCGCCCCACCAGATGCGGTCGCGCAGGCCCTCGGAATGCGGCTCGAGGCGCAGCAGGCCGGGCGGGTTCGGGAACATCGGCCGCGGGTTGGGCTCGGCGAAGCCTTCGCCCCGCAACAGGTCGAGGAAAACTTCGGTATGGCGGCGCGCCATGTCGGCGTCGGTCTCGCCCTCGGCCGGCTGGTAGCCGAAATGGCGCCAGCCGTCGATCACCTGCTCTGGCGAGCCGCGGCTGATGCCGAGCTGCAGCCGCCCGCCGGCGATCAGGTCCGCGGAACTGGCGTCCTCGACCATGTAGAGCGGGTTTTCGTAGCGCATGTCGATCACCGCCGTGCCGATCTCGATCCGCTTCGTCTTCGCCCCGATGGCGGCGAGCAGCGGGAAGGGCGAGGCAAGCTGCCGCGCGAAATGATGCACGCGCACATAAGCGCCGTCCGCCCCAAGCTCCTCGGCGGCGACGGCGAGGTCGATCGACTGCAGCAGTGCGTCAGCCGCCGACCGCGTGCCCGAATGCGGCGACGGCGACCAATGGCCGAAGGAAAGGAAACCGATCTTCTTCATGGGAGAGCCCTATGCGTGTGCGTTGCAGCGCATGTAAGCTCTCTCGCCTGCAGCCGCCACCGCCGGCCGGATACGGACAGTCGTCGTTGGATGAACGATGCCTACCGTCCCGGCCGGCCCGTCTTGCCCGGCCGGCGCTTCTGCTTGCGCAGGTCCTCCGGCGATTCGTAGGAGCCGTGGCCGACCTTTGCCCGGACGATGGGCCGTGGGTCGTCCTCGGGCTTCGCCGGCAATTTGCCTTCGACCGGCTTCTCCGTCCGCCTGACCGTCATCTCGTCGAGCGAGTTCTTGCGGAAGAGGGCAGGACCAGCCGGCACCGCATGGTCGCCCGACGTGCCCATTTCGTCGAGATCCGGCTTGGCGAACAATCCACCACCGCTTTTCTTCGGAGCCGCCACAGCGCCGCCGCGCTTGGTGCGTCCGCCCAGCCCTTCGCTCTCGATTTCGCGCGCCATCGGGTCGTCGGCGATCGCCAGTTCGGTCTCACGCAATCGCTTAACCTCGTCGCGCAGCCGGGCGGCAGTCTCGAAGTCGAGATCGGCCGCGGCGTCGCGCATCTTCTTCTCGAGGTGTTCGAGATGCGTCTTCAGATTGTTGCCGACCAGCGCGCCTTCCCTGGCGAATCCGGAGATATCGGCGCGGACATGATCCTTCTCGTAGACCGAGTTCAGGATGTCGTTGATGCGCGACTTGACCGATTCCGGGGTGATGCCGTGCTCGGCATTGTAGGCCATCTGCTTCTCGCGCCGGCGCGCCGTCTCGGCCATTGCGCGCTCCATCGAGCCGGTGACCTGGTCGGCGTAGAGGATGACCTTGCCGTCGACGTTGCGCGCCGCGCGGCCGATGGTCTGGATCAGCGAGGTCTCGGAGCGGAGGAAACCTTCCTTGTCGGCGTCGAGGATGGCGACGAAGCCGCATTCGGGAATGTCCAGTCCCTCGCGCAGCAGGTTGATGCCGACCAGCACGTCGAAGGCGCCGAGCCTCAGGTCGCGGATGATCTCGATCCGCTCCAGCGTCTCGATGTCGGAATGCATGTAGCGGACGCGGACGCCCTGTTCGTGCAGATATTCGGTAAGGTCCTCCGCCATGCGCTTGGTCAGCACGGTGCAGAGCGTGCGATAGCCTTTCCGCGCCGTCTCGCGGATTTCGCCCAGCACGTCGTCGACCTGGGTCTTCGCCAGCCGCACCTCGACCGGCGGGTCGATCAGGCCGGTCGGGCGGATGACCTGCTCGGCGAACACGCCGCCGGCCTGGTCCATCTCCCACTTGCCGGGCGTCGCCGACACCGCAACCGACAGCGGCCGCATCGCATCCCATTCCTCAAAGCGCAGCGGGCGGTTGTCCATGCAGGACGGCAGCCGGAAGCCGTATTCGGCGAGCGTCGCCTTGCGCCGGAAGTCGCCGCGATACATGCCGCCGATCTGCGGCACGGTGACATGGCTCTCGTCGATGAACACCAGCGCGTTGTCGGGGATGTATTCGAACAGCGTCGGCGGCGGATCGCCCGGCCGCCGGCCGGTGAGGTAGCGCGAATAGTTCTCGATGCCGGCGCAGGAGCCGGTCGCCTCGAGCATCTCGAGATCGTAGCGCGTGCGCTGCTCCAGCCGCTGCGCCTCCAGCAGCCGGCCAGCCTTCTCCAGTTCGACCAGGCGGCCCTTCAGCTCTTCCTTGATCGACTTGATCGCCTGGTTCAGCGTCGGCCGCGGCGTCACATAGTGCGAGTTGGCGTAGATCTTCACCGACTTCAGGTCGCCGGTCTTCTGGCCTGTCAGCGGGTCGAACTCGGTGATCGTCTCGATCTCGTCGCCGAACATGGTGATGCGCCAGGCGCGGTCCTCGAGGTGGGCCGGGAACAGCTCGATCGTATCGCCGCGCACCCGGAACGAGCCGCGGACGAAATTGATCTCCTGCCGCTTGTATTGCTGCGCCACGAGGTCGGCCAGCAGCGCGCGCTGGTCGAGCCTGTCGCCGACCTGCATCTGGAACGTCATCGCCGTATAGGTCTCGACCGACCCGATACCGTAGATGCAGGACACCGAGGCGACGATGATCACGTCGTCGCGCTCCAGCAGCGACCGCGTCGCCGAGTGGCGCATCCGGTCGATCTGCTCGTTGATCGACGATTCCTTCTCGATGAACGTGTCGGTGCGCGGCACGTAGGCTTCCGGCTGGTAATAGTCGTAATACGAGACGAAATACTCGACCGCGTTGTCGGGGAAGAAATTCTTGAACTCGGCGTAAAGCTGCGCCGCCAGCGTCTTGTTCGGCGCCAGGATCAGCGCCGGCCGCTGCGTCTGCTCGATCACCTTGGCCATTGTAAACGTCTTGCCGGAGCCGGTGACTCCGAGCAGCACTTGCGTGCGCTCGGCCGATTCGACGCCCTCGACCAGGTCCTTGATCGCGGTCGGCTGGTCGCCGGCCGGCTGATATTCGGACTCCATCCGGATCGCGATGCCGCCCTCTGATTTGTCCGGCCGGGCAGGCCGGTGCGGCACCCACAGCTCGCCATTCTTGTGCAGCGGATTGCCGCTCTCGATCAGCGCCGACAGCGCCGCCACCGTCGCGGTGACGCTCGACTCCGCCAGCGACCCGACATCTTCCAGGTTGATGTCCAGACCCGCGACCGGGTTCAGGCCCGCCGCCGCACGCTCCTTGGCGCTGGCCGCGCCGCCCATCGACGTGCCGCGGCCCGAGCGGGTCGGTGCCGACGACCGCTCGGGAATCTTCTTGCCGGGCTTCGGCCCGTCGCCGCGCTCCGCATTGACCCGGTGGGTGCCGGCGGCCGAGCGGATGGCGCGCGTTTCCGATTTGCGGGAATCGACCTCCGCCGCCCGCTCCAGGTCGCGCACCCAGTCCGCGACGCTGCCCGACAGCGGCGCGCCTTCGAACTCGGCCTGCGGCGCCTCGCCGAAGCCGCCCAGCGGCTCGGACGCGTCATGATAGTCGGTCAGCGGACTGCTGCGCTTGCGCGCGGCATTGCGGTCGGGAGTTTTGGCCATTTCCGGAATATGGGCAGAGTCCGGCCGGAAGGGAAGGGCGGATGCCAAAGCGTCGAGCGACCGACCGTTCCTCCTGACAAGAGGCTGTCAGGAAATGCGCGCACGGCGGGGCTCGTCCGCGGCCGGCCTTGCGGACGAGCGCGCTTTCGCTGCAAACTTACGCCACGTCATGGCTGATTGCCGGAGGCATCGATGCCGCGAGAGGACTGGAAGCCGGACGACGGGACGGTGGCGGCGATCAAGGCCGAGCTCGAGGCCTATGAAACGCGCCGGGCGACCGAGCATCGGAACCTCCGCTGGTATACGCCGCTCGCCCTCATCCCGGCCGTCATCGTGGCGATCCTGGGGCTTATGCTTCTGCTGGCCGAGGGGCCGCCGCCGGTCGCGAAGGACGATCTGCAGTTCGGCTTCTGGGTGCTGCTCGCCGTGACCCTGCTGGGCGCGGGCGGCATTCTTCTCGCGCACGGGCCGTCGCGCAGGCTGCAGCAGTCGCTGCGCGACCGGCTGCTGCCGTCGCTGTTCGGTTTCGTCGGCGAGGTGGAGTATTCCCACGCGAGCAAGCCCTTCACCTTCGACTACCTGCCGGCGGCGGCGCTGCCCTCCTATGCGCAGGTCACCTTCGGCGACGTCGTGCGTGGCCGCTACAAGTGGATGCGGTTCGAACTCTTCGAAATGCATCTGCGCACGGGCGGCAAGAACGACAAGCGCGTCTTCGACGGCGTCGTGGTCGGCTTCGACATACCGGGTCATTTCCCGGGGCTGCTGCTCGCCACGCCGCGCGGCGTCTCGATCATGAAGCTCATCCGCGACATATTCGGCTCGAAGCTTTCGACGCTGGACTCGGGAAATCCGGCACTCGACGCCGCCTTCGAGTTCAGGTCCGACAACCCCGCTGCGGCCGGCCAGCTGGTCGCCGGGACGCTCGGAGCCGCGCTGGAGCACATCGGCGACACATGGCGCGAGGGACCGCCCCGCCTTGCACTGTCGGAGCAGATCGGTTTCCTGCTGATGCCAACAAGCAAGAACTTCTTCGAACTGCCCGGCGTCGGCGTGACGCCCAGCTACGAGCGGCACATCGAGCCGCTGGTCGCCGAACTGACGCACCTGCTCGACACCGCGCTCGTGGTGCGGCGCGCCATGGCCGGACGCGAGGGTGCGGAAGAGGAGCAGGGTCTGCTCGATTGAGCCGGCAAGCGGCGCAGCCTCCTGACGTCAGGCTGTCAGCAGCGATGCGGCATGGATGCGCTGGCCCGCAACGAGGACGACCGCATGCCCATCATCGAGCTACGCCAGTACACCATGGTTCCGGGCCGACGGAATGATTTCGTGGAAATCTTCGACCGCGAATTCGTGGAGACGCAGGAGGCGCTGGGGATCGAGGTCGTCGGCCAGTTCGTCGACCTTGACAGGCCGGACCGTTACGTCTGGATGCGGCGCTTCCCCGACATGGAAAGCCGAAGGCTGTCGCTCGAAGCCTTCTACTCCGGGCCGGCGTGGGAAAGGCACAAGGATGCCGCCAACGCCACGATGACCGAGTGGCATGACGTTCTGCTCCTGAAGCCTGCGCCGGGTTCGAAGGACCTGCGGCTCGACCCGGACGCTCGCTCCGGCACCGACCGGAATGCCGCGGCCCGACCATTGTCGATTGTCATCTGGGATGTCGAACCCGAGGACCTGGCCGGGTTCGCCGCGTCGTTCCGCGCGGCGCATCCGGGCGCCAAGCTCGCGCTTGTCACCGAAGCGTCGGAAAACACCTATCCGCGCCTGCCGATCCGCGACGATGCGAGCGCCTTCGTCGCCGTCTTCCCGAGACTGGCCAACGGCTCGCCGGATGTCGCGGGCCGCGCGCCGGCGCAGGTCTTGAACCTCGCGCCGACGCGCCGCTCGCTGTTGCGCGGAGCCTGAGTTTCCCGGCTCAGTTCGCCGCGAAGCAGTAGAACAGGCCGGCGCCGCCGGTGCCCTTCAGCGCGTCCTGGCTGCAGCCGCCGCGCGAGGGGTGCGCAGCGTTCCAGGACTTCGCAGTCGGCAGCGTGTCCGGACCCATCCGGTCGTGATGCCCGACCATCGCCGCGCCATCGGCGCCGCTCGTGGTCCAGTTGGAGCACGTATTGGTCCCGTCCACCGTGCCGTCCGCCTTGGTGCCGGTCAGGATGTCGTGCTCGTTCGGCTGGTCGCCTCGTCCCTTGACGATGTCGCCCTTCTCCGTGAGGCCCGTTTCCTTGTTGATGCCGTTGGCGTCGCCGTGCAGCGATGCGACATCGTCGGCGATCTTGACGCCCTTGGCGTTGAACCACGGGCCCGACCCGATGCGGTCCCTGGCATTGGCCGCGTCGGTCGAGAGGTAGGCGCGCCAGGTCTTGCCGGTCACGCCCGCCGCCTCGGCCAGCTTGCCGCAATGCGCGTCCGCGCCTTCCAGTCCGCCCAGGTTCGCGCCGTCGCCCGATCCGGCGCTGGTGATGAAGAAGCTCATGGATGTGTCCTGCGCCATCGCCGGAGCGAGCGACAGGCCGGCCAGCGCGAACGACAGGTAGAGTATCCGTTTCATCATGTTCCTCCGGTGTTTTTTGTCAGGTTGACTTGGGCGGCCGTGAACACGGACACCAGACACTTCTCTAACGTCAACGAGCGCCCGCTTTTCCCGCGCGCGGCGGATTCTCTGCCCGCAGCAGGACAACTTGTCGTGATCGTCGATCCCGCCGGCCTATGGCTTCGCCAGTTCGGCGTCGATCGCGGCGATTTCCTTTTCCCAGAACCCCTGGCCGGTCTCGCCCATGCCATTGTCGCGGAAGGTCGCGCGGGCCTGGTCATAGGCTGCGCGGGCGTCACGCAACGCCTGCTTGTCCTTGCCGCGTAGGCCGATCTCCTTGAGCGCCTCGCCGGTCACCGAGCGTATCCGCGCCCACTCGATTGGCGCCTGCGTCCTGACCATGCCGGCGGCCGCGGTGTCCAACGCGGCAACCGCCTCCCGCAGCACCGCGACGGAATTCTCGGCGCGCCCGACGCGCAGGAGCGCGCGGCCCTCGTTATACATGGTCGACGCGAAGCCCTGGGGATCATTCGCGGCGGTGTAGACCTGCCGCACCGCGCGGTAGGCATCCACCGCCCTGCGAAACTGCGATGGGTCGTTTGTCAGTTCGCCGAGCTCGAGATAGGCCGAAGCGACGTTGCCCTGAGCTTGCGCCCATGTGGCGGGCGAGCGGTCGAATGGCGCCGCCGAGATGGCCGCTTCATGCGCCGCAATCGCCCGCCTGATGAAGCCGGGATCGCCCGTTGCGGAGCCGTACGCCGTCAGCGAGCCACCGAGATTCGATTGGGCGCGCGCCCACAGGTCCGGATCGGCATCCCTGGTCCATACGTCGAGCGTGCGTTCGATCGCCTTGTACGATTTTTCGAACTCGGTCGCATCGCTGGTCAGGTTTCCCAGCGCGTAGTGCACATTGCCGACATTCATCTGCAGTCCGGCCCAGTCCTGCGGGGCGGTTTGCCGGGTGAAGACTTCCGCCGCGCTTTCAAAAGCGCGGATCGCCCTGTCGAGCGAGCCGCGATCGCCGGTCCTCTCCCCGAATATCTGGTAGACCGAGCCGAGATTGAGCTGTGTGCCGGCCCAGGCGTCGGGAGACTTCTCGCGTGGCTGAGCCTTCAGGTTCGATTCGTAGATTTCGGCGGCGCGTCGCAGCCAGGACGGATCCATGGTGCGATCGCCAAGTTGCGTTAGAGCGATGGCCATGTTGTTGCCGCTCACGACCAGGTCGAGTTGGGCATCGGGAGCCGCACGCGCGATCCGCTGCGCTTCCTCGTAGGTGTCAACCGCCCGCTCCAGCGCTGCGATGTCCGCGCCACGGTCGCCGAAATCGGCCCAGGCATCGCCCTCCTTGACCTTCAGATCGTAAGACCGCCCAACGTCGTACCGCTCGATCTGCTCGAACGCGTCCGCGTAGCGCCGCGCGGCGGTTTCGAAGTCGAAGTTCAGGATCGCCGTCTCGGCATGGTTCTCGAAGGTCGTCGCCAGTTCCCGCCGGCGCGTCTCGATGCTGGCTTCCGCTTCGTCGAGCGAGGCGTCGATCTGGTCGGCGCGCAGGCTGGCGCGCTCGCGGAAACCCAGCGCCAGCGCGATCGCGCCCTCGGTCTCCGCCTTGTCGGCGAGCGCGGCGAGCCGGATGATTTCAGGGTCCTGCCGCGTCTGGACGTCGCGCTGCTCGATGATCTGCCTCAATCGGCCCGCGCCCTCATTCAACTGCTCCGCGATGTTGCCCGACCGCGCGGTGACATCGACGCCCAGCACGGCAAGCATGCCGTAGAGCGCGTCCATCGGCACGCCGTTGTTCACCGCGACCTGTTCGACCAGGGTGCGCGTCTCGCGCGGCGTGGCGGCGATGGTCAGCAGCAGCTTGCGCCGCTCGCCCCGGATCGACGCCTCGTCGCCGGACGTCTCCTCGGGCGCCAGACCGAAGAACAATTGCCGCCGCAGGCTGGCATTGGTCCACGGCAATTGCTGCGCGCGGGTGGCGAGATAGACCTCCTCGGTCACCATCGTCATCACGTCCCCAAAGGCGAAGCCCGAAGCGGGAAGGTGCTTGGCCAGCGCCGCCGCGTAGGGGCTGGCCCCGCCCGCGTCGCCGTCGAGCGCCGCCTTGCCGGGCTCAGCGGCGAAGCCGATCACCGCGCCCAGCGTCTCGGCGCTCGCTGTCCCGATGGCGCGGAACGGCACGACGCCGCGCAGCGCGCCAAGTCCCGCCGCCGACACCGGGGCAGGCGTCCCGCCCTCCGCCGCGATCATCGCGCCCGGTGGAAACGGGTTTGTCCGGCAGGCGTCGAGCAGCAGGATCGTCACCGGCACCGAGGCCTGCAGGCTGGCAAGCACCGGCGAGATCGCCGCCAGGCCCTTGGGCGCATCGGGCGCGGCGTCGACCGGCACCAGGAAATTCTCGCCCCCCGCCTCGACGCCATGGCCGGCGTAGTAGAGCAGCGCGACGTCCGACCCTTCCGCATCCTCGGCGAAGCGGCGCAGCGTCCGAGCGAGCCGGGCGGAGTCGGCATCGAGCACCGTCGAGACTTCGAACCCGAGTTCGCCGAGCAGTCCCGATATCAGCCGCGCATCATTGGCCGGGTTCGGAAGCGCGGGGAGGGCGGCATAGTCGCTCTGGCCGATGACAAGCGCGACGCCTTTGAGGGTGCGCTCCTGGGCGAGCAATCCATCGGGAAACGACAGAGCGATACAGGCCAGAAGCGCCATCAACGCCTGTCGCAAGCACATGCGCAGCCAGAATGCCTTGCCTGTTCCCATCGAGCCGCCCGCGCGCCAGCGCCTTACCCAGGGTCATCAACCCCGCCGATCATGGCGAAGCGATGGCGCTGGCGCAACGGCGGCTACGGACGCTCAGTTTTGCGAAGCGCCCGCGTCCTTGATCCGCTTCGCCACATCAAGCTGCAGGATCGCCAGTTCGGCCTCCGCCGCGCGCAGCTTGGCGGTCGCGGCGCGCTTCTGGTCGCCGAGCGCGGTCCAGATCTCTTCGGTCTGCGTCAGCGCCGTCCTGGCCTGTTCCAGCACCGCCGCGTCGCCGGTCCGCTTTCCTGCGTCGAGCAGGGTCTCGCCAAGCGCGCCTGTGGCCTCCGCCCAGTCGACCGGCGATTCGCTCGGGTTGAAGACTTCGAGCGCCGCCCGATACTCTGCCGCGGCCTCCAGCATCAGGCCGGTGTCGTCGCGCATGCTGCCAAGGTCTGCCAGCATGCCGCCGACATTGTTGCGCAGCATCGCCCAGGCGCGGGGCGCCGTGTCGCGCGGCGTCTCGGCCAGCGCTTCGCGGGTCGCGGCGATCGCGCGGTCGAGCGGCGCCGGGTCCTTCTGCATCAGCGCCAGCGTCCACAGCGTGTTGGCGAGGTGGCCGGTCGTCGCCGCCCAGTCGGCCGGCACGACGTCGCGCCGCCGTTCTTCCAAGGCCAGGTCGAACGCCTGGGCGGCCTCGGCCACCATTGCGGCGTTTCGTGTCTTTTCCCCCTGCCGGCGCAGCACGATGCCGATATTGTCCTGCAGCGCCGCCCAGCGCAGCGGCGCGCGCTCGCGGGTGAGTTCCTCGCCGGCCAGACGGAACGAAGCCAGCGCCGCGTCGGCATGCGCCTTCTCGCCGGTCCACTCGGCCAGATGGGCCTGCGCGCTGCCAAGGTTCGACACGGTCTCGGCCCACAGCAGCGGTCCCCGCTCGCGCGTACCGACTTCCAGCACCGCCTGGTAGGCGGCGATCGCCTGCTGCGTCCGCTCGGTCCCGCCCTGGCGGTCGGCGAGTTCGGCGAGGATCACGGCGCGGTTGTTCTCGGTCGACATCCAGTCCAGCGGCGCGCGCTCGCGGGTGCGCACCTGCAACGCGGCTTCCGCCGTCGCAAGTGCTGCCTCGAGCGCGTTCGGGTCGGCGGTGCGGCGGCCGGCTTCATACTGCGCCGCCGCCAGCCGGTGGACAAACCGCGCCCAGGCGACCGGCTGCTTCTCGAAGTCGACAATGTTCATTGCTTCGAGAAGAACGCCGGCCGACTCGTCCAGGCTTCCGATGCCGGTCTCGCGCATCCCGAGCGACAGCAGCGCGTAGGCGAGCTGCGACAGCAGTTCTGCGCGCTGTTCGGTTGGCGTATCGGCCGGCAGATCCTTCACCGCCTCGCGCAGCAGGTCGACGGCTTCCTCCAGGCGTTTCGGGTCGCTCTCCCGGTCGCCGCGCGTCACCAGCGCGCCGCCAAGACCGGCATGGCCCTCGATCCAGGTGGCGGGGCGGCGGCGCAGCGGCGACATGTCGATCGCGACGCGGAACGCTTCGGCCGCATTGTCGAGCGCCAGGTCGTCGGCGGCGTAGTAGCCCTGGTCGGCGAGCGCCTTGCCCTCCTGCAGCTTGTAGCGGATCGCGAGGTCGTCATCGATGCGGTCGACCTCGGCGAAGGCGCGGCCGAAAGCTTCCGCCGCCTTGGCATGCTCGAATGCGAGCAGCCAGGTCGCGCCGCTCTGCGCATAGACGGCGGCGCGCTCGCGCCGCAGCGCATCCGTGCCGGCCTCGACGGCTGACAGACCGTCGGCGAGTTCGTCCATCCGCTCGCGCGCCTTCGCGTGGAAGGCGATGGCCGCTTCGAGCGCGCCTTCCCGCACGGCCTTGTCGGCCAGTCCGGCGAGGCGCGAGAGTTCCGGGTCGGTCAGGGCCTTCGTCGTCGCGCCCACGATGCTCTTCACCTGCGCGCCCTGGTCGCGCAGCAGCCGGTCGAACGCATCGGGTTCGCGCGGCGCCTTGTCGCCAGCGGCCCGCAGCGCCGCGAACAGCGCGTCCATCGGCACGCCTTCCTCGCGCGCCACCGACGCCACCTGCGCGCGGTCGGGCGGGGTGAGGGCGGCGATGGTCAGCAGCAGGCCGCGCCGCTCGGACAGGATCGCGCCGTCGTCGCCGGTCGCGGCAGGCTGCGTCCCGCCGAAGAACAGTTGCCGCCGCAGGCTGGCATTGGTCCACGGAATCTGCCGCCCCTCGGAGCGCAGGTAGACCTCCTCGGTCACCAGCGTCATGATGTCGGCGAAATCGAAGCCGCCCGCCGCGAGGTGCTTCAGGAGCGCCGCCGCGTAGGGGCTGACGCCGCCCGGCTCGCCGTCGAGCGCCACCTTGCCTGGCTCCGCGGCAAAGCCGATCACCGCGCCGACGGAATCCTTCGCCGGCGCGTCCGACACGAACCGCGTCACGCCGCGCGTCGCGCCGAGACCGGCCGCCGCGATCGGCTGCGGCCGGCCGTCGGCGCCAACCAGCGTCGCGCCGGCCGGGAAGGGGTTGTCGCGGCAGGCGTCGAGCAGCAGGATTGCGACGGGCACGGTCCGCTTCAGCTTGTCGACCAGATCGGTCGCTGAGGCGAGGCCCTGTGGATCGGCCGGGCGTGCGTCTGTCGGCACCAGGAAATTCTCGCCGCCGGCCTCGACGCCATGTCCGGAATAGTAGAGCAGCGCGACATCCGCGCCCTCGGCGTCCTCGGCGAAGCGGTCGAGGCCTCGGCGCAGCTTGCCGGCGTCGGCGTCGTTCAGCGTCGAGACCTCGAAGCCGAGGCCCTTCAGCAATCCTGCCACGGCGCGCGCGTCGTTGCCCGGGTTCGGCAAGGGCGCCAGCGACGCATAGGCCGATTGCCCGATCACCAGCGCCACGCCCTTCAGCGGCTTGTCCTGGGCGACGGCGCCCGACACCAGAAGCACGACAAGAGCGAGCGCGAAACGGATACGCCCGACCAGCATTTTCACCAAGATCGATGTCTCCTCGCCACCCGTGGTTGCGCCGAAGCGCGCGCGGAACCTACATCATTGGGGATTGATGGCAATCAGATGGCGTCGGATCATGTGAGCTTCGCATTGGCGGGAAAAGCGGGAAGGGCGCGTTGCACGATGAAAAGCGCGGACGAAACGGTCGACGGCTACATCGCATCCCTTCCGGACAACCGGCGGGAAACGGTCAAGGCACTGCGCCGCCTCGTTCTGGACAATCTGCCGGAGGGCTATGTCGAGGCCTTCAACTGGGGCATGGTGTCCTACGAGGTTCCGCTGGCCGCTTCAGGCAAGACCTACAATGGCCAGCCGCTGATGTATGCCGCGATCGGCAACCAGAAGAACCACATCGGCCTGTATCTCTGCGGCGTCTACTGCATTCCCGACGGCCACGAACGGCTCGCGCGGTCGTTCGCGGCAGCCGGCAAGAAGCTCGACATGGGCAAGGCCTGCCTGCGTCTGCGCACGCTGGACGACATTGACGTCAAGGCGGTGGCGGAATGCATCGCGGCGGTGCCGCCGCAGGCGCTGGTCGTCGCCTCGAACGCCGCCCCGCGCAAGAAATAGGGGCGGCGCGCGGCCGCCCCTGGATCATCTGGCCGTGACGTTCAGCCCAGCGTGTTGGTGAAACGCTGGATGCGGATGCAGGCTTCCTCGAGCGTCTTTTCCGACGCGGCGTAGGAGATGCGGAAGTTCGGGCCGAGGCCGAAGGCCGAGCCGTGCACCACCGCGACACCTTCCGCCTCCAGCAACTCGCTGACGAAGTCCTCGTCATTGGCGATCACCTTGCCCGACGGACCGGTCTTGCCGATCACGCCCTGGCAGGACGGATAGACGTAGAACGCGCCTTCCGGCACCGGGCAGTTGATGCCGCGCGCCTGGTTGAGCATCGACACGACCAGATCGCGGCGCGCCTGGAAGACAGTCTTGTTCTTGTGGACGAAGTCCTGCGGCCCGTTCAGCGCCTCGACCGAGGCCCACTGCGCGATCGTGCAGGCGCCCGACGTCTGCTGGCCCTGGATCATGTCCATCGCCTTGATGAGCTGGACGGGACCCGCCGCATAGCCGATCCGCCAGCCGGTCATGGCGTAAGCTTTCGACACGCCGTTCATCGTCAGCGTGCGGTCGTAGAGCTTCGGCTCCACCTCCGCCAGCGTCGTGAAGACGAAGTCGCCATAGGTCAGGTGCTCGTACATGTCGTCGGTAAGCGTCCAGACATGCGGATGCTTCAGGAGCACATCGGCGATCTCGCGCAGTTCGGCGCGGGTGTAGGCTGCCCCCGACGGGTTCGACGGCGAGTTCATCACCAGCCATTTCGTCCTGGGCGTGATCGCCTTCTCGAGCGCGCCCGCCGTCAGCTTGAAGCTGGTCTCGATCGTCGTCGGCGCGAACACCGGCGTGCCGCCGCAGATCGCCACCATCTCCGGATAGCTGACCCAGTACGGCGTCGGGATCACGACCTCGTCTCCCGGGTTCAGCGTCGCCATGAAGGCGTTGAACAGGATCTGCTTGCCGCCGGTGCCGACGATCGTCTGCTCCGGCTTGTAGTCGAGATTGTTCTCGCGCTTGAACTTGGCGGCGATCGCCTCGCGCAGCGGCACGATGCCCGACACCGGCGGATACTTCGTCTCGCCGCGGCGGATGGCGTCGATCGCCGCGTTCTTGACGTTGTCCGGCGTGTCGAAATCCGGCTCGCCGGCGCCCAGAGAAATCACGTCCCGGCCTTTGGCTTTCAGTTCCCGCGCCTTCTGGGTGACCGCGATCGTCGCGGAAGGCTTCACACGGGAAAGGACGTCGGCCAGAAAAGCCATGACGGAAAGTCTCCATTGCAGGTCAGCGCGTCTTTGCGCGCGCTCCTCATGTCGCAAGACCGAAGCAGGTGCAAGCTGGAACCCGCGCCCGGACGTTAACGAACGGTAAAAACTTGCACGCTAGGGTGAGCCGGATATTCTACACTCGCGGAGTTTGCATGACGCGCAGCGTCGGCCTAGCCCATGTGGTCCACGAGCCGGACGGCACCGTCGTCGGCATCTGGGGCTCGCATGTCCTCAAGACCGCGTTCCAGCCCATCTTCGCCTTCGTCGATGGCAAGCTGCGCATCGCGGCGTTCGAGGGTCTGCTGCGGCCGTTCAGGGATGGGGTCGCGGTGTCGCCAGGCACATTCTTCGGGCTGATCCCGCCGATCGACCGGATGCATGTCGAGACGCTGTCGCGCACGCTGCACCTGTTCAACGCGGGCAAGTTCCTCGATCCGGCCGCGTCGGTCTTCGTCAATTTCGATCCGTCGGTGTTTGCCGACCGGGAGCTGACCGACATCGCCCTGCGCGACATGCGCCTGGTCCTGCACGAGACCGGGATCGAGCCGGACCGCGTCGTCTGCGAGGTGACCGAGCAGCAGTCCGCGTCCGAGGCGACGCTGTTCGCATTCGTTGCGGCGTTGCGCGACCACGGCTTCCGCATCGCCGTCGACGATTATGGCGCGGAAGATTCCGACATCCACCGGATCGAGCGCCTGCGGCCCGACATCGTCAAGTTCGACGCCCAGTGGACCACGCAGCTGATGAATTCGGGTGCCGGCTTCGCGCTTCTCGCCCAGATGGTGACCACCTTCGCCGCCCGCGGCATCACCACCGTGTTCGAGGGCATCGAGCATGGCTGGCAGCTTGAACTTGCCGAGAAGTCCGGCGCCTCGATGGTACAGGGCTTCGCGATCGCGCGACCGCAAGTCGTCCCGACCAACTTCTCCGCCTTCAGGATGGTGGAAGACCCGTCGGCCGCCGCGGCGCCTGAAACGGCGGAGTTGCGGCATCATCACCAGATCGCGCCGGCGCGTGCGTTCGGACGCCGCGCGGCGCCGCCGGCTTGACCTTTCGTCATCGGCGCCAATGAGCTGGGTTCATCGGTTGCAAAGGTTTCGCGTCGATAATCCCGCTGAATGAGCAACGGAGGCGGCTTTGGCCCGCCATTTGAATGTCAACGACGCCATTTCGATTGATGAGGTCGGCATCCGCACGGGCCGGCATGGCGACTATCATCTGAAATCGGCCTACCAACCGGTCTGGCGGCATCGGGACGGCCTGCTTCTTCCGGAAGCCGTCGAGGCGCTGGCCCGCGTGTATCGGGATGGCGCGCCCGTGCCCCCGCTCGATTTCTTTGCGTCGGTGGCGCCGGACCAGCGTTTCCGCGTCGAATGCATCTGCCGGGCGCTGCACATGCGCAACTACGACAACATCGGCGTGCCCGGACTGGTGATGTTCTTCAACTACGATCCGCGCGTCAACGGCGACCTCGACCAGTCGATTACCCAGCTCAACTACATGGCTGAGCGGCTGCAGCAGATGGGCGTCGATATCCGCCTGCTGGTCTGCGAGATCACCGAAGCGGACTTCCTCGACCGCGACACCTTCGTCCGGCTCGCGGCCGAGATCAGGCGGCTTGGCCTGCGGCTTGCCATCGACGATTTCGGCGCGGGCCATTCGACGCTCGCCCGTGTCCAGACAGTCGAGCCCGATGTCATCAAGTTCGACGGCGCGTTCTTCCGGCGCGTCGCAGAGGAGCCCGGCGCGCTCCGCCTGCTGTCCAAGCTCGTGGCCGGCTTCAAGGATGGCGGCGCGCTTGTGGTGTTCGAAGGCATCGAGACCGCCAGCCAGCTCGTGGCGGCGATCGAGACCGGCGCCGACTACCTGCAGGGCTATCTGCTTGGGAGGCCGGCATTGGCCGGAACCGTCTTCGACACCGCGCCGGTCCCGGTCGAGCGGTTCACCGGAGCGAGCGACCGCGTCCACCCGCTCTTTGCCGGCTCACGCACGTAGCAATCCATCAGCGGCGCTGATCTTCGGCTCAGCAATTGTCACTGGTCCGCCGCGCTCCGCTTGTGCAGACTGCAGCCATCGCGCGTTTATCGATGGGGGCTGAGGTGATCCGGATCTATGGAATGCTCGACAGCGGCAATTGCTACAAGCCGCGGCTGCTGCTGGCGATGCTCCGCCGGCCCTTCGTGCATGTCGAAACCAGCTCGCGCGACGGCACGACCCGCAAGCCCGCCTATCTGGCGAAGAACGCCAACGGCAAGGTGCCGCTGCTGGAGCTGGATGACGGCCGGTTCATCGCCGAATCGAATGCGATCCTGCTCTACCTCGCGGAAGGAACGCCGCTCATGCCGGAAGACGCCTACGAGCGCGCGCTGGTCTGGCAATGGCTGTTCTTCGAGCAATACAGCCACGAGCCGCTGATCGCGGTGCGCCGCTCGCTCGTGCTCTATCCGGAACGGGCCGCGCAGGCGACGCCCGAGCGGATGGCGAGCCTTCTGGAGGGCGGCAGCAAGGCCCTCGACGTGATGGAAACGCAACTGGCGAAGACGCCGTTCCTGGCCGGCGACCGCATCTCGGTCGCCGACATCGCGCTCTTCGCCTACACCCGGGACGCCGCCATCGCCGGCTACGACATGGCGAAGTTTCCACAGGTCGTTGCCTGGCTCGATCGCGTCCGCGCGGCGGACGGCTTTGTCGACATGGCCTGGAAGCCGGCAAATCACACGAGTTTTGGCGGCTGATTGGAAACCAGCCGAAGGGGGAGCGAAACCGGTCCGAACATTTGAGGTAGACATGCGCGGCGACGCATGTTGTCATCTGCCCGTAACACAGCATGACCAAATACGACCGGTCTTCAACCGGCTATCTTACGGGAGAGAAACGATGAGAACCCCAAGCCTGCTTTCGCTCGCCACTGCCCTGACGGCGCTTCCGCTCATGTCAGGTTCCGCTTTCGCGGTCACCGAGATTTCCTGGTGGCACGCCATGACCGGCGCCAACAACGAGGTCGTCGAGACGCTCTCGAAGGAATTCAACGAGAGCCAGACCGAATACAAGATCACGCCCGTGTTCAAGGGCACCTATCCCGAGACGCTCAACGCCGGCATCGCCGCGTTCCGCGCCAAGCAGCCGCCGCACATCATGCAGGTCTTCGACGTCGGCACCGGCGTGATGATGGCCGCTGAAGGCGCCGTGAAGCCGGTGGCCGAGATCCTTTCGATGGGTGGCACGCCTTTCGACAAGAGCCAGTATCTGCCCGGCATCGTCTCGTACTACTCGAAGCCGGACGGCACCATGCTGTCCTTCCCGTACAATTCCTCCTCGCCGATCCTCTACTACAACAAGGACGCCTTCGCGAAGGCCGGCCTCGACGCCGAAAACCCGCCCAAGACCTGGCCGGAAGTGTTCGATGCGGCGCGCAAGATCAAGACCTCGGGCGCGGCCCCGTGCGGCCTGACCTCGACCTGGCTGACCTGGATCGGCCTCGAGAATTTCGCGGCCTGGAACAACCTCCAGTATGCGACGCATGAGAACGGCCTTGGCGCGACCGACGTCGAGCTCAAGTTCAACAGCGAACCCTTTGCCAAGCACTTCCAGAACCTCGCCGATCTCGCGAAGGAAGGCGTGTTCCGCTACGGCGGCCGCACCTCGGAGGCGAAGCAGCTCTTCCTCAGCCAGGAATGCGCAATCTTCACCGAATCCTCCGGCGGTCTCGGCGACGTGATCAAGTCGGGCATCAATTACGGCCTCGGCCAGTTGCCCTACTATCCGGATCTGGCCGGCGCTCCGCAGAACACAATCCCGGGCGGCGCGAGCCTCTGGGTGTTCGGCGGCAAGTCGGACGAGGAATACAAGGGCGTCGCGGCGTTCTTCAGCTTCCTGTCGCAGACCGAGATCCAGTCGCGCCTGCACCAGGTGTCGGGCTACCTCCCGGTCACCATGGCGGCATTCAAAGCGACCGAGGAGTCCGGCTTCTATGAGAAGAACCCGGGCCGCAAGATCCCGATTACCCAGATGATGGGCAAGGAGCCGACCGAGAATTCGCGCGGCGTCCGCCTCGTCAACCTGCCGCAGGTCCGCGACATCCAGAACGAGGAGTTCGAGAAGATGCTGGCCGGCGAACAGACCGCCCAGCAGGCGCTCGACAACGCCGTCAAGCGCGGCAACGAGGCGATCCAGCAGGCGATCGGCAACTGATCGACAGATCCGAGGGCACGGGCCGCGCGCGTCGCGGCCCGTTGCCTGTCCGATTCCGCCAGCCCGCTGGACCCTGCATTGTCCCCACGCGTGACATTCCCGAACAAGTTCCTGCCCTACCTGCTGCTCGCGCCGCAGTTGGCGATCACGCTTGTCTTCTTCTACTGGCCGGCGAGCCAGGCGCTCTACCAGTCGATGCTGCGGGAAGACCCGTTCGGCCTGTCGACGAAATTCGTCTGGTTCCAGAATTTCGTCCGGGTGCTGAACGACCCGAACTACCTGAACTCGATGCAGGTCACGGCCGTGTTCGCGATCTCGACGGCGGTGATCTCGATGAGCGTGGCGCTGGTGCTGGCGGTGATGGCCGACCGGGTCGTGCGCGGCAAGGGCGTCTATCGCACGCTGCTCATCTGGCCCTACGCGGTGGCGCCCGCCATTGCCGGCATGCTGTGGCTGTTCATGTTCAACCCGACCATGGGCTCCTTCGCCTACATGCTGCGCGCCACCGGCTACAACTGGGATCCGCTCCTGAACGGCCCGCAGGCGATGACGCTGCTGGTGTCCGCAGCCGCGTGGAAGCAGATCAGCTACAATTTCCTGTTCTTCGTCGCCGGCCTGCAGGCGATCCCGAAATCGCTGATCGAGGCAGCCGCCATCGATGGGGCAGGGCCGACCAAGCGCTTCTGGACCGTCGTCTTCCCGCTGCTGGCGCCCACCACCTTCTTCCTGCTGGTCATCAACACCGTCTACGCCTTCTTCGACACGTTCGGCATCGTTCACGCCGTCACCGGCGGCGGGCCGGGCAAGGCGACCGAGACGCTGGTCTATAAGGTCTATTCCGACGGCTTCGTGAACCTGATCCTCGGCGACAGCGCCGCGCAGTCGGTGATCCTGATGGTCATCGTCATCGCGCTTACCGCCGTCCAGTTCCGCTATGTCGAGCGCCGGGTGCATTACGGATGATCGAGAACGCGCCCATCCGCCGCCTCGTTGCGCATGTCGTGCTCATCCTCGGCATCCTGATCGTCGCTTTCCCGATCTACTACACCTTTGTCGCGTCGACCCATTCGCTGCAGACCATCCTGCGGCCGCCGCTGCCGCTCTTGCCCGGCGCCGAATTCATCAACAACTACTGGCAGGCGCTGTTCGGCGGCATCGGCCGCATCGGCGGCGTCGGCGTCGACCGGCTGCTGCTCAACACCACCATCGTCGCGCTGGCGGTCGCCATCGGCAAGATCTGCATCTCGATCCTGTCGGCCTACGCGATCGTGTTCTTCAAGTTCCCGTTCCGCATGACCGCCTTCTGGCTGATCTTCATCACCCTGATGCTGCCGGTCGAGGTTCGCATCCTGCCGACCTACAAGGTGATGGTCGACCTGAACCTGATCGACACCTACACCGGTCTCACGCTGCCGCTGATGGCGTCCGCCACCGCGACGCTGCTGTTCCGGCAATTCTTTCTGACCATTCCGGGCGAACTGGTCGAGGCGGCGCGGGTGGATGGCGCGGGTCCCTGGCGCTTCTTCAAGGACATCCTGCTGCCGCTCAGCCGAACCAACATCGCGGCGCTGTTCGTCATCCTCTTCATCTACGGCTGGACGCAGTATCTCTGGCCGCTGCTCGTCACCAACGACAACCGGATGAACACGATCGTCATCGCGCTCAGGAAGATGATCTCCTTCGCCGACGCCGACACCGAGTGGCACCTCGTCATGGTGACCTGCGTCCTCGCCATCCTGCCGCCGATCCTCGTCGTCGTGCTCATGCAGCGCTGGTTCGTGCGCGGCCTCGTGGATTCGGAGAAATAGATGGCAGTCGTCAATCTCAGGGATGTCCGCAAGGTCTATGCCGGCAATGTCGAAGCCGTGAAGGGCATCTCGATCGACATTCCGGACGGCAAGCTCTGCGTCCTCGTCGGCCCGTCGGGCTGCGGCAAGTCCACGCTGATCCGCATGATCGCCGGGCTGGAATCGATCACCTCCGGAACCGTCTCGATCGGCCCGCGCGTCGTCAACGAGGTCGAGCCGGCCGACCGCGACATCGCCATGGTGTTCCAGTCCTACGCGCTCTACCCGCACATGTCGGTCTACGACAACATGGCCTACGGGTTGAAGAACCGCGGAACGCCGAAAGACGAGATCGCCGCCCGCGTCAAGGAAGCGGCGCGCATCCTCGCCATCGAACCCTTCCTCGACCGCAAGCCGCGCCAGCTCTCCGGCGGCCAGCGCCAGCGCGTCGCCATGGGCCGCGCCATCGTGCGCAAGCCGCAGGTGTTCCTGTTCGACGAGCCACTCTCGAACCTCGACGCCAAGCTGCGCGGCCAGATGCGCATCGAGATCAAGAAGCTGCAGCAGTCGCTCGGCGTCACGTCCGTCTATGTTACCCACGACCAGGTGGAGGCGATGACGCTGGCGGACGTGCTGGTGGTGATGAACGAGGGCAGGGCGGAGCAGATCGACACGCCGATCGCCGTCTACGAGCGGCCGGCCTCGGTCTTCGTCGCCGGCTTCATCGGCTCGCCGGCCATGAACCTGATGAAGGCGAAGAGCACCGGTCCCGCCGGGCTCGACCTCGCCGGCGGCGGCTCGGTCAAGCTGCGCGAGATGGCGGCGCCGGAAGCCGGCCGCGACGTCCTGCTCGGCGTCCGGCCGGAGCACATGACCGTCGTCACGGAATCAGACGCCGACCTGCTGCTCGACGTCTCGGTGATCGAGACGCTCGGCGCCGACACGCTGGCGCACGGTCATGTCGCGGGCGGCGCGCCCGGCGGCGGCGAACTGATCGTCCGCCTGCCGGGCTCGACCCGCGTCGACGTCGGCCAGCGTCTCCCCTTGTCGATCCAGCCCGGCATGGCGCACCTGTTCGACGCGGCGACGGGCCGGCGGATCTGAGCGGCCGGACGGCGATTCATGTCATATTGAATTGCCGCGAGCCGCCGCCGGGGCTAACGAAGCCGCATGACCGTGACCGATCGCCCATCCTCCGCGCCCACAGCCGATTCGCTTCTCGCGGCGATCATCGATTCGTCGTTCGACGCGATCCTGAGCAAGGACCTGAACAGCGTCATCACCAGCTGGAACCATGCCGCCGAGCGGCTGTTCGGCTACACGGCCGAAGAGGCGGTGGGCCGGTCCGTCGTGATGCTGATTCCGGACGACCGGCGGGCGGAGGAGACGGAGATCATCGCGCGAATCCGGCGCGGCGAGCGCATGGCGAGTTTCGAGACGCTGCGCGTCCGCAAGGACCGCTCCGTCGTGCCGGTGTCGCTCACCATCTCGCCGATCCGCAACGCGGCGGGCGAGATCGTCGGCGCCTCCAACATCGCGCGGGACATCACCGCGACACGCGAAAGCGAGCGACGCATCCGCCTGCTGATGCGCGAGGTCAACCATCGCGTGAAGAACCAGTTCGCCGTGATCCTGTCGATGGTGCGCGAGACGGGCAGACGGTCGACCGATCCCGCGGAGTTCGAACAGCGCGTCCGCGACCGGATCATGGCGCTGTCACGCTCGCACGATCTCCTGGTGAATTCGGACTGGGTCGGCGCGTCGCTGTCCGAACTGGTCGAAGAGCATCTGAAGCCGTTCGGGCGCGAGGGCCTGACTCACATCGAGGGCCCGAACCTGCGGCTGAGCACCAACGCGGTCCAGCACCTCGGCATGGCGTTCCACGAACTCGGCACCAACTCGGCGAAATACGGCGCGCTGTCGAGCGATGCCGGCCGGCTGTCGGTGACCTGGAGATTTGTCGCGCGGGAGGGCACCCTGAGGGACATCGAGATCTTGTGGAGCGAACACTTCCCGGCGCTGGCCGGCGAGCGGCGTTTCGATACGGCCCGCAAGGGTTTCGGGACGGTCGTCCTGCAGCGCGTCACACCGCAGTCGCTGGGCGGCTCGGCGACGCTCGAGCGCGGCCCGGACGCCGTCGCCTGGACGCTTGTCGCTCCGGCCGAGACCGTCGTCGCCTCCGACGAGGACTGACCGGCCGCCCGTTCAGCGCGGCTCGCGGCGCATGCTGAGATAGGTCGGATCGAACTCCGCAACCTCCTGCAGGCGGTCCCAGTCCAGAATCGTGACCGTGGGATTGTTCCAGGCAATCAGCCTTTCGCGACGCAGGCCCTGGATCACCCGGTTCATGTGAACGACCGAGAGGCCGATCACGTCCGCCATTTCGGATTGCGACAGCGGCAAGTGGAAACTCGTTCCGCTCGTGAGGTTGACCCCCTGCAGCCGGACGAACAGTTCGCAGATGAGGTGGGCGAGATGCGATTTCTTCGAGCGCCGCCCCATGGCGACGATCCACTCGCGGTGGATGGCGCCGTCGACCAGCGTGTCCAGCCAGAGCAGCCGCGACAGATGCGGCGCGCTCTCGGTCACTGATTTGAGGTCGCCATGCTCGGCGAAGGCAATCGTGCAGGGCGACAGCGCAACGATGCCGTGATCCATCGTCTTCAGCAGGAAGGCATGCAGGTCGACGAAGTCGCCGGCGACATGCAGCGCGGTGATCTGCCGGCTGCCGTCAGCCAGAAGCTTGTATCGCGCCGCGAAGCCGTCGACGATCAGCGAACTGTAGGTGGGGCGCGATCCCGCCTTGACGATGTCCTGCCGCGCCGGAAACTGCTTCGTATGCGTGATGATGCGCAGGAGCGTGTTGCGTTCGGCTTCGGAAAGCACGTCATGCTGGCTGAGATTCAGAAAAAGCGGTTCGAGCAAGATGGTCTCCGTGGGCAGCCCTTCGACCCGGGCGCGGCCCTTCGAAATGCGGGCTGGATGTCGGTTAGGGTGTCGGCGGCCCGCCTGCGTTAACATTTGATAGGCAGGAGCGTTCCAGCATCAAATTTGCCGTGTAGCCGGAACCCGCAGCGACAGAGCGGCTTACCGCCTTGAGATGTCGGGAAGTTTGGAATGGCGCGCTACTACATCGACCTGATCAACGGCCACGGGCTCGTGCTGGACGACGTCGGCCAAGAATTCGCCTCACGCGAAAATGCCACCCGGGAGGCGATCCACGTCCTGCCCGAAATAGCGCTGGACGAGGCGAGGGACGTGGCGGGACTGACGATCGCCGTTCGGGTGCGCGATGAGACCGGCCGGTACTTCTTCGAGGCAAGCCTGTCGCTCGAGGCCCGCTGGCTGGAGTAGCTTTCAGCTGCCGGCCAGCTTGACTCCGTTCGCTTCGGCGATGACGTCCGAGAGCATCGGGATGTAGTCGTCGCCACGGCCCATGCCGACGGCAAGCGCGTAGGAGTTCCGCGTCGCCGCCCCCAGAGGATTGGCGATGCCGGCCGCGTTGGCGAATGCCGACAGGTAGGACATGTCCTTCAGCCCGTTCGACAGCGCGAACTTGTGCGCGTCGCGGTCGCGCTCCAGCACATACTTGAAGTAGGTCTGGTAGAAGCCGCAGTCCATCCGCCCGCCGCGGATGACGCTGTCGATCACCTGCGGCGTCAGCCCAGCCTTAGCGCCCATGGCGAGCGCCTCGGCATAGATCGCCCCATAGCCGAGCGAAATGAAGTTGTTGAGGAGCTTCATCGTGTGGCCCGAACCCACCGGTCCGGTGTGCACGACCTTGCGGGCGAAGGCGTCGAGCACCGGGCGGACGCGCTCGATCAGCGCCGCGTCGCCGCCGGCCATCACGTCGAGGGTGCCCTCGGCCGCATCCTTGGGTGTCCGCGACAAGGGCGCGTCGACCAGGGATATCTGCCGGGGCGCGAGCGCCGCCGCAAGCTTGACGGTCGAGGACGGGTCCGAGGTCGAGCAGTCGATCAGCACCAGCGGCTTGCCCGCGGAGGCGAAGCCGTCCTCGCCGAGCACCAGTTCCTCCACCTGTGCGCTGCCGGTGACGCAGAGGACGACGATGTCCGTTTGCGCGGCCAGCGCCTTCGGCGTCGCCGCCTCGCCGGCACCCCTGGACATAAGATCGTCGATGTTGGCGCGCTTGCGGTGGGCGAGGACGGTGAGCGGCCAGCCCTTGGCGAGAATGTTGCTGGCCATGCCATGGCCCATCAGGCCGACGCCTGCGAATCCGATCTTTTCCTTCGACATGACTGGCTCCTCCCATTGGTCGCGGGGGAGAGCCTAGTCACGTTCCATGCGAGGATACAGCCCCGCCGGGAGAATTCGGACAAACAAAAAGGCGGAGCCGAGACCCCGCCTTCCTACAGTTCGGTAACCTGACCGGGCTCCGTCCCCCGGGCCTGCAGCAATCCGCTGTTCAGGCTTCGGGTTTCGGCCCTAACGCGCTTCACGCGCGGCCGTCAGTACATCCGTGACTTGACCGTTGCGCTGCCAGCCTTCGCTGGCCGCGCGCGGAAAATCAGGCCGCCTTGCTGAGCTGTTCAGCCGAGGACTTGCCGGTGCGGCGATCCTGGGCGATTTCGTAGTTGATCTTCTGGCCTTCGACCAGAGTGGTCATGCCCGAGCGCTCGACAGCGGAGATGTGGACGAAAACGTCCTGACCGCCCGTGTCCGGCTGAATGAAGCCAAAGCCCTTGGTGCCGTTGAACCACTTCACAGTTCCAGTTGCCATCGTGATATCCTATTCAATTTGCAACGTCGTCTTGACCCGGCGCGAAAGCGCAGAGCCGGTTAGCATCGAGATTTTGGAGATAGACGTCAGCAAACGCGTTTTTCGCGAGGCCTGGAGATCGATCGGCCGAAATTTCAATATGGCTCATATACGTGCAGTCACCTCCACTTGCAAGGCCAAAGCGCAAATGAGTTTGGCCCGGGCTCCCGCGACGCGACGTCGAGACCGGACTGGACCGCGCGAAAGATCGCCCTATCCTCGACAATATCAGGCTGTTCAGTGCCGTGGCGGCCATGCCGCCGAAGAGGAGGCTCACCATGCGTATCGCACTCATCGCCCTTTGCCTGGCCGCGACCGCGCTGCCGGCGCATGCGATTTCCCGCTACAACTCCATGCAACTCTCCTGCGAGGCGGCGCAGAACCGCATCCAGGACGAAGGCGCGGTGATTCTGCGCTACCAGTCGAAGCGGGTGCAGGGCCTGCCGCTCTACGACCGCTACGTCGCGCATGGCGGCTTCTGCCAGACCAACGAATACGCCAAGCTGGAAGTGGTGCCCACCGCCGACACCAACCGCTGCCGCGTGCTGAAATGCATGCCGAAGGTGTTTCCGTTTGACGACTAGGCAGTAGGCAGTAGGCAGTAGGCAGTAGGCAGTAGGTAAGGGCAGTTTCCAGGCCATGGTCTGAGGTGGCAGACTTTCTACTGCCTACTGCCTACTGCCTACTGCCTACTGCCTACTGCCTAAAACAGACTTCCCTGCGCCGGTTCAGCGATCGCCCGCTCGAGCTTCAGCATACGCTCCTTGGTGGTCACACCGCCCGGCGCCGAGAAGCCGCCCAGTTTGCCGCCGGCGGCGAGCACGCGGTGGCAGGGGATGATCAGCGGCACGGGATTGCGGCCCATCGCCTGGCCGACGGCCTGCGCCAGCCCGGGAAAGCCCGCCCGGTCGGCAAGCTCGCCATAGGTCAATGTCTCGCCATGGCCGAGCTTGCGCAGTGCGGCGTAGATCGCGCGGCGGATCGGCTCGACCGGGCCGACATCGACCTCGACGCCCGAAAAATCGACGCTGTCGCCCACCGCGTAGGCGCGGATCATGCCGGCGATGCGCTCGATCTCTTCGGGCAGGGCGGTCGCCCGCGTACTGTCCAGCCGCCTGGTCAGCGCCTGCTCGGTTGCGGCCTCGTCCCCGGCTGGAAGCTGCAGGCGGACGATCGCGACGCCCCGCGGCGTGACGCGCCAGGCCAGCCCGATGGCGCCAAGCGCGGTGTCGACGAGCGTATGGGAAACATCGGAAGGAACGGCACTCTGCATCGCACGGCTCCAGAAGCGGCCAAGAACCCTACACGATTCCCTCTACGGCACAAAGCATGAACATTGGCTTGGCAATAATTCGCGGATTGACGCAGGACAGCAGGTAGCTCCCGAGTCGCGGGGTCCGTCTCATTCCCGCCAGAAATCTGCTGCAATCGGGACAAACGTCATCGTCCCGGAGTTGCCCGCTGCCTTCTCCCCGTCTCCTCGCGCTCATGCTCGCCGCGCTGGCGCTGCATGGCTGCGTCTCGTCCAACCTCGCCACGATTGCACCGCAGCCCTCGCTGCTGCCGGAGGCCGACGTCGAGGCGGCGGCCAGCGATTTCGCGGCAGCCCCCGGCAAGCCCGGCAATTTCGCGCCCGACTCCGATACCCCGACGCCGGAAATCCGCGTCGCCGCCTTCGCGCCCTTGCCGCCGCTCTCCACCGGCGCGCCGGTCGATGTGCTGATCGCCAAATACGCCCGGCACTACGACCTCCCGGAAGAGTTCGTGCGCCGGGTGGCCAGGCGGGAGAGCAACTTCAATCCGCGCGCCTACAATCGCGGCCACTGGGGCCTGATGCAGATCAAGCACGCCACGGCGCGCGGCATGGGCTATCGCGGCCCGGCTGAGGGCCTGTTCGACGCCGAGACCAACCTGATCTACGCGGTCAAATATCTGCGCGGCGCCTATCTGGTCGCGGGCGGCGACCAGGGCAAGGCCGACCGGCTCTACCAGTCCGGCTACTATTACCACGCCAAGCGGGCGGGGCTGCTGGACGAGACCGGGCTCGGCCGCGACCGGGTGCGCAAGCGCCGACACATCCCTTGACATGGGCTCCGTTCGGGCGTGTCATCACGCCGCGCCGACGGACGCTGTAGTTAGTGGCTTTGCGATTGGTACTCCGCCTGCCGGCGCGACCCTTCTTCCTATTCGTTACAGGCTGACCGCTCGGACCCGGAACCTCGGGTCGCGCGACAGCGCCCGCGCGCTGATCTCGCCGACCGACAGCCGCGCCTTGAGATGCGCCGACAGCCGGCCCTTGGCGGCGTCCGCCGACACGATGCCGCGGCCATTGGCGAGGGACGTCAGGAACGCCGCGACCTGCAGCAGGTCGTCATTGCCGATCAGCCCGTAGCTGACCGGCCGGGCGGTCGGCCCGGCGCGCGACAGCAGCTCGCCGAAATTCGCCGCGTCATTGTTGTCGACAAGCTTGATCGGCATGCCGGTCGGCGCATCGGCGAACAATTCGCGCGCGGCGGCAAGCACCAGCCGGTTGCGTTCGGCCCCGGCGGCCGGCCAGCCGCGCAGGGCGATCTCGACCGCCGTGAAACGCAGGTCGACGCGGGCCGTCAGCTCGTCCAGCAGGGCGGTGGCGAAGGCCACCTTGAAGCGGTCGGTCGAGCGCGACCGGAGGATGCGTCGGTAGGACGTCCGCTGCCGGACGGCCGCGACCGCCGCGCGCAGCGCAGCCTCGTCGTCGGCGACCAGGAGTCCGAGATGGAAGCGGCCGGCATGCGGCTCGCCGCTCTGGCCGACGAAGGCCGCGGCGACCGGCGCGGCGGTGGCGGGAAGGGCGAGCCCGGCGGCGGCGGCGAGCCCAAGCCCGACGACCGACCGGCGCGTGATCCGGACGCGCTGTTCCGCTCTGTCTTCCCCGACGCGCATCGCGCCGCTCTCCCCCGGCGGCTCTCGGCCGCACGGCCCACATTACACTGGAACGCGGGCGCGGGAAATGGCCCGCCTCGCGACCGGCCTCAGTTCCGGCGCGAGCCGCCCTGCGGGCGGAGCAGCGCGGCGCGGTCGGTCGATTTGACGCGCAGCCAGTTCTCGCGGCCGTCGCGCACGACCCGCAGCGGCATTTCGGCGCCGGGAGGGCCGCTCGACCAGAGCGTGCGGTAGAAGTCGGCGAGGCCGGTGACTTCCTGGTCGCGGAGTTCTGCGATGACATCGCCGCGGCGCAGGCCGGCGCTCTCCGCCGGGCCGCCCTCGGCGACGCTCATCACCACGACAGCGCCGTTCTGCTCGGCCGCATAGGCGCCGAGCCACGGACGCGGCGGCGACGGCGAACGGCCGCGCCGGACGAGATCGTCGAGGATCGGCTTGAGGAGGTCGATGGGCACCGACATGTTGATGCCGGCGATCTGGTCGTCGCGCAGCATCTCGAGACGCAGCGACCCGATGCCGAGCAGCCGGCCGTCCGCGCCGACCAGCGCCGCCCCGCCCCAGGACGGGTGCGCGGGCGCGGTGAAAATGGCGTTGTCGATCAGATATTCCCAGTAGCCGGCGAATTCCTGCCGGGCGACGATCTCGCCCGCGACCGAGCGGCCGACGCCGTCGGCAAACGTGATCGGCGTGCCGACACCGGCCTTGTCGGAACTGCCGAGCGCGAGCGCCGGCAGGTCGAGCGGGCCCAGCGCCTTGACGAGCCCGAAGCCGGTTTCCTGGTCGTAGGCAAGCGCATGGCCGGGCACGACGCGCCCGTCATGCCGCGTGAGCCAGACTTCCTCGGCCTCGGTGATCAGGTAGCCGATGGTGAGCACGAGGCCGTCCTCGTTGATGACGACGCCCGAGCCTTCCCGCTCGGTGCCGAGTATGCCGGCGGTGAAGGCATCCTCCGGGATGCGGGCGCGTAGCGCGACGACGGAGTGGCGGATGTTGGGCATGGCGAACGGTCCGGATGCGAGTGCGATCACGGCATAAGGTATGTTGGCGGCGAAAAGGTGCAAGGGCAGTAGGCAGTAGGCAGTAGGCAGTAGGCAGTAGGCAGTAGGCAGTAGGCAGTGGAGAGGGACTTCGCTGCCGGCGGCGGCCGGCGGCTCGGCTCGCCGGGGTGGGGAGGGCGGCGACGGACGTGCGGGCGCGATCCGGCGGGGCGCCGGTTCGCGGGGTCGGACGGGGCTGCCCCAGGTTATGACGTGTCGTCGAGCGCGAACACGGCGAGCGAATGCGCGTGGGCCAGGATGCCGTCCACCTCGCTGCCATCATGCCGCCAGCGCGCCGGGCGGCTGCCGGGCGGACGTCCCGGCCGCAGGGGCGAGAGGCGGCGGCGGGCGGCCAGCGGGCCTTTCGCAGCATCCTTGCCATTGCCGCGCGCGGCGTCGCGGCGGGCGCGCCAGCGGGCGAAGCGCCGCGCCTGAGCCGGCATGTCGTCGAGCGCAGCGGCCAGCGCCGCGAGGCGGCGGATGAGCCGGGTGGCGTCGACCGGATCATGCGGCGATGGCGGCGGGCGGATTGGAAACGGCGTGGTGAACCCGGGCACGCTGATGCGCGGCACGGATTGCGCGCGCCGGCGCGCCGGCTTTCGCAGCGGATTGTTCAGCGGATCGAGTAGCGGAAAGCCGGGGGAACGCGGAGCCGCGCGAGGCTTCGCGCCGGGTGCCGCCATTCCGCGCGGCAGCAGGATGCCGGTGCCGCCGGGTTTGCGCAGGAAGGCCGAGCCACGCCGCTTGGGCTTTCGCGGGCGCGGCGGCGGCGCGGTCACCACCAGCGTTCGCGCGGCGGCGATGATCAGACGCCGCGCGGCGGATTCGGCAGGGCGAAGGATGCGCAGAACGGCGAGATAGAGATAGCGCGGCAGGGTGGCCGATTGCGACGGTCCGCGCCCCGCCTCCTCCCCCGCGCCATCGGGCGGCGCGGAGCCCCGATGACGGAAGGCACGGTCTCCGACCAGCCCGGCTTTGGCGACGAGGCCGGTGACGACGCGGCGCAGCGCATCGCAGTTGCGCCTGATCGCCGATGTTCCGTCCCAATCGATTGCCGTGACCACCCTTTCCTCCTTTCAAGGCGCCGGAATTGTCCCATCGGTCCGGAAGGGGTTGATGAAAAATCGGCTTCAAGAAAATTTTATTCAACAATGACAATGGGTTGGAAGGTTTGCGCCGATTGATCTGTGCGCGTCTCGCCTCGGTGGATTCTCACTTGTAGGGTTGTAGGATGACTGTATAGTGATGCTGGCGCTCCGACCTGCATCGGGTCGCCGCGATGGGATGAAATCCGCATGAAGCCACGTTCGCCGGCCATTGGAACCGTCGAGGCGCTGCCGCACCGGGTGGCGGCCGTTCTCTCCAAGGATGTCGAATCCGGCCATCTTTTTCCCGGCAGCCGCCTGCCGACCGAACAGCAGCTCGCCGACCGGTTCGGCGTCAGCCGCAACGTGGTGCGGGAGGCGATCGCGCAGCTGCGCGCCGACGGCATCATCGAGGCGCGGCAGGGCGTCGGAGCTTTCGTGCTCGCGCCCGAGCAGCGCGCGGCGATCAGGATCGACCGCGAGGCGCTGAAATCGGGCGACAACATGGAGCGGCTGTTCGAGCTGCGCCGCATTCTCGAGACCGAGTCGGCCGCGCTCGCGGCCTTGCGCCGAACCGATGAGCATCTTGCGTCGATCAAGGCGGCGCTCGACCGGATGAGCGGCGAGGAGCGTTGGGAAGAGGGCAGCATAGACGCCGACCTGCTGTTCCACCGCGAGATCGCTCGGGCGACCGGCAACGGCTACATCCACACCTTCATTTCGTTCGTCTGCGAGCAGATCCGCAATTCGATCCACTACGCGCGGATGACAAACCCGCTGCATGACCTGGTCGAGATCAATGTCGGCGAACATGTCCGCATCTACGACGCGGTCGCCGCCGGCGATGCCGCGGGCGCGGGCCAGGCGATGAGCGCCCATATCACCGGCGCGGCGCAACGGGTCGGCGTCTCACTTCCCGAAATCAGGAGCGAAGCATGACGCTTGGACGCGCCAAGAAGATCACCGACATCTGCCTGCTGGTCGAGGATATCGACAGGACCGTCGATTTCTACGTCAACAAGCTGGACTTCCGCCTGCGCCGCAAGGCCGAGGGTTTCGCCGACTTCCATGCCAACGGCATCACCCTGGCGGCCTGGGAGCTCGACCACATCAACCGCCATTGCGGCGTGTCCAATCTCCGCTCGCCCAAGGGCGCGCACAAGGCCTGCGTCGCGATGGAACTGGAGAGCGCGTCGGAGATCGACAGGCTCTATGCCGAACTGTCGCTGCGCGGCGTCGTCTTCTACCGCGAGCCTGCCGACTACGTTTGGAACGCGCGCTGCGTCTATTTCACCGACCCGGACGACACATTGTGGGAGCTCTATGCCTGGATAGGCGCCGGACCGGGCGACTATCACGAGGAACACGGCGCCACCTGAGAAACTGCAGCCGCGGCGCGCAATGACCGCGGGACAGGCGAGAATGCTCGAAGCCAACAGGAGCTGACAATGAGTGGGAACATCTTCAGACCGAACATCAACAGGCGCGCCTTCCTCAAGGCGGGCGCGGCGGCGGCGGCCTTCGGCCCCGGAATGCAACTCTTCGCCGGCGGCGCCAACGCCGCCGACAAGGTGGTGATCCAGTACGACTGGCTGATGTCGAACGGCCAGATCGGCGACGTCGTCGCGCTGGCCAAGGGCTATTTCGAGGAGGCGGGCCTCGCGGTCGAGTTCAGCCCGGGCGGACCGAACTCGTCGACCGTGCCGCCGGTGATCTCGGGCGCGGCGCAGCTCGGCCAGTTTTCCGAGACGCCGCAGCTCTTTGCCGCCCGCGCCAGCGGCGTGCCGGTGAAGATCATCGCCTGCGGCTTCCGCACCGGCCCCTACGCGCTGACGTCGAAGCCCGGCAAGCCGATCCGCGCGGTCGCGGACCTGAAGGGCAAGAAGATCGGCATCCAGCCGACCGCGCGCTTCGTCATGGATGCGCTCGCGGCGAAGAACGGCATCAACATCAATGACATGACGATCATCAATGTCGGCTTCGACAAGGGACCGCTGGTCCGCGACGAGGTCGATGCGATTGGCGGCTGGATCACCAACACCCAGGCGCTGAGCGTCGTGGGCGAGGACCGGATCGACGTGCTTCTGAGCGAACTCGGGCTGAAATCCTACGCCAATGTCTATTTCGCCACCGACACGGCGGTGGCGGAGAATGCCGAACTGCTGGCCAAGTTCATCGGCGCGGTCGGCAAGGGCTGGGAATTCGTCCACGGCAATCCCGAGGCCGCCGTCGACGTTCTGGTGACGGCGCATCCGGAGATCGACAAAGGCTGGGAGCTGAAGACGATCGGCCTCGTCAACAGGCTGAGCTTCGACGACGACACGGCGCGCGACGGCTGGGCGACCTTCGACCCCGCGTCGCTTGAGGAGCAGATCGCCATCTACGACGCGGTCGGGCAGTATCCGAACGGCAGGCCGAAGCTCGAGGACGTGCACACGACCGCGATCCTGGAGATGACTGCCGCCGCCCGGCCGAAGCTCGGCCGACCCGGCGCCTGAGCCGCGGATGGCTGTCGCAATTGAAGCGACGTCGCTCGACGCCGGCTACCGCAGCGGCGCGCGCACCGTCACCATCCTGTCCGGCCTCGACCTGACCGTCGAGGCCGGCAGCTTCCTGTCGATCCTCGGACCTTCAGGCTGCGGCAAGTCGACGTTCCTGAGGGTGGTCGCCGATCTTCTCGACCCGCTGGCCGGGTCCGTCAGCGTGCTGGGCGACCCGCCAAGCCATGCAAGGTCGCGGCGCGAGGTCGGCTTCGTCTTCCAGGACTCGACGCTTCTGCCTTGGCGCAGCGTCCTCGACAACGTGCGCCTGCCGCTCGCGGTCGGCCTCTCCCGGTTGACGCGCAAGATCGACGACCGCAGCCGCGACCTGCTGGAGATGATGGGCATAGCCGATCTCGCCGGCCGCTTCCCGCACCAACTGTCGGGCGGCCAGCGCCAGCGCGTCGCGATCGCGCGCGCGCTGATGGGCGAGCCGAAGGTGCTGCTGATGGACGAGCCGTTCGGCGCGCTCGACGAGATCACCCGCGACCGGCTGAACGACGAACTGCTCAACCTGTGGCGGCGCACCGGCGCGACGATCCTCTTCGTCACCCATTCGATCGCCGAGGCGGTCTATCTCGGCGAACGGGTGCTGGTGCTGGCGGCCAATCCCGGCCGGGTGCTGGCCGACCGCGACCTGCGCCCGGCGAAGCAGCCGGGCAACCGCTGCGCCCGCGAGGATGCGGGCGTCGTCGCGGCAATGGCCGAGATGCGCGCCGCGCTGGAGCGCGCGTCATGAAGCGCGCCGACCTCCTGACGGGCCTGCTGCCGCCGCTGTTCGGCGTCGCGTCGATCCTCGCCGCCTGGCAGTTCCTGCTGCCGCTGGCGGGCGTGCCGGCCTATATCGTGCCGACGCCGACGGCGATTGCCGTCACCTTCCAGCGGCAATGGCCGCTGCTCATGGCCAACCTGTCGCCGACGGTGATCGAAAGCGTCGCCGGCTTCGTCATCGGCAACCTGGCGGCGATCCTGATGGCCATCGCCTTCGTCCACAGCCGCTTCCTGCAGGCGGCGTATTTCCCGGTCGTGCTGTTCTTCAACACGATCCCGATACTGGCGCTGTCGCCGGTGATCATCCTGATCTTCGGGCTCGGCATGACGCCAAAAATCGTCATCGCCGCGGTGATCTGCTTCTTTCCGACGCTGGTGAACATGATCCGCGGCCTCGACGCAGCCGGCGCCAACGAGCACGAACTGTTCCGCATCCTGTCGGCTTCGCGCTGGGAGGTGTTCTGGCGGCTGCGCTTTCCGCGCTCGCTGCCGATGCTGTTCTCGTCGCTCAGGATCGCGTCCGCCACGGCTGTCATCGGCGCGATCGTCGGCGAGTGGATCGGCTCCGACAAGGGGCTGGGCGCGCTGATCATCCAGGCGACGTTCAACTACCAGTCCGACCGGCTCTATGCCGCGATCGTGCTGTCGTCGTCGCTGTCGATCGCGCTGTTCGTGCTGGTGGTCGCGGTGGAGCGGCGGGTGATCCGGTATTGAGGCTGATCGCATCGCAGCGGGGCCGAGGGCACGACCACCCCACTGACGAGCGATGCCGTCGTCGACGCCGGTCAAGCCGATGTGGGATGTGTTAGACGATCCGACGATCCGGCCGCGTCGAGAAAGAAAGCCCGATGAAATTCACTACGGATCTGTGCCCTTTCAGCCCTTGACGTGAGAGGGGCGGCGTCCCATCTGGCGCAGCGCGGACCGGGCCCCTCTGACGAGATGTCCTCGTGATGTCGGACCGCATCGGGTGAACTCGATGCTGGGCCTGGCGCGTCGCGTGAGCGTGGCCGACCGGCTCGCGTTCCCCTTCAACACAAGGGGAGAAACATGGAATTCCTTCTTTCAGATTTCCTTGGCCAGCCCGCCTGGATGTGGCTTGGCTTCCTGGGGCTGGTCGTCGCGCTGCTCGCACTCGACCTTGGCGTGTTCCACCGCGGCGCGCGGGAGATAGGGGTGCGCGAAAGCCTCATGCTGTCGTCCTTCTACATCGCGGTGGGCCTGGCTTTCGGAGCCTATGTCTGGTGGCAGATCGGGCAACAGGCGGGCATCGAGTATCTGACCGGCTTTGTCGTCGAGAAAAGCCTTGCGATGGACAATATCTTTGTCATCGCGATGATCTTCGGCTTTTTCGCCATACCCAGGCAATACCAGCATCGCGTGCTCTTCTGGGGCATTCTCGGGGTCATCGTGCTGCGCGCCGTCATGATCGGGCTCGGCGCGACGCTGGTGGCTCAGTATGGCTGGGTGCTGTACATCTTTGCAGCTTTCCTGATTTTGACAGGCATCAAGATGCTGTGGTGGGGCGACCATGAGATCGACCTGTCGCACAATCCCCTGCTGCGCTTCATCCGCAAGCGCTTCAACGTCACGGACCGGCTCCACGACGACGCCTTCTTCGTCCGGCAGGAGACCGCAGCAGGGAGGATGGCGACCTTCGCCACCCCGCTCTTTCTCGCGCTGGTGATGATCGAGGTCGCAGACGTGATCTTCGCGGTCGATTCGGTGCCCGCGATCTTTGCCATCACGACCGATCCGTTCATCGTCTACACGTCGAACATCTTCGCCATCCTGGGGCTGCGGGCGCTCTACTTCGCGCTGGCGGCGATCATCCACCGCTTCGCCTATCTGAAGCAGGCGCTGGCGGTGCTGCTGGTCTTCATCGGTTCGAAGATCTTCGTCGCAGACCTGTTCGGCTGGACCAAGTTCCCGCCGGAATGGTCGCTCGGCGTGACCTTCGCGATCCTCGTCGCCGGCATCGGCTATTCCGTGTGGCGAACGCGCGGGCAGGTGGCCGAAGCGTAGCCAGAATCCGGCCGGCGCTGCGTTCGGCCAGCGCGCCGGGGCCTCTGGAGCCCCGGCGCATCACCCCACCCGCAATATCTTCTCCATCGCCTTTCCCTTCGCCAGTTCGTCCACCAGCTTGTCGAGGTAGCGGATGTCCTGCATCAGCGGCTCCTCGATCTCCTCGACGCGGACGCCGCAGATCAGGCCCTTGATCTGGGCGCGGGCGGGATTGAGGGCAGGGGCCTGGGTGAAGAAGGTCTCGAAGTCGGTCTTCTCCGCGAGCGCGGTGGCGAGGCTGGCGGGCGTGTGGCCGGTCAGCCAGCAGATGATCTGGTCGACCTCCTCCTTCGTGCGGCCCTTCCTCTCGGCCTTGGCGACATAGGCCGGATAGACGCTGGCGAACGGCGTCCTGTAGATGCGGTCCCAGTTCTTGTTGCGGACTGCCGATGCCATGTGTCTTACTGACTCCGACTTTCGTTTGGTCGATACCCAATCCTATAAGGGAATCAGTTCATCGATGCTTCGGCACTCGCCTCCTGCATGAATCATCGCGTGACAGTTTGGGCACACGACCGCGAGGTCCTCAATTCGTGTAATGTATCCCTGAAGTGGGGCGGTTGATAGTGGTATCTTGTGATGGACATGAGCGTAATTGTCGCCGATCGCACCATATTTTTGTCCAAAATCAAAATTGCACCGAGGAACTTCACAGAATATCCGACCGTTAATGCGCTTATATTCCCTGAGTTTATCTCTCCTGAGTTTTTGCTCACGCCGACGATGAACTACGAATCTAGTGCGCATATCACCTTCTTTGAATTGCTGAGCCTCTGGATCGTCACCAAATTGCGCCCAACTGAAAATGTCGCCCCTCTCGATCACGCACTCCCCGTTCGAAGCGTCGTAAGAAACTACCGTCCATGGCTCTGAGTCCAATAGTCGGCGATCAGTTCCTTTTCCATTCGCTCCGCGTCCAAGGACTATCACGCGTACGGTCAACTGGTGGTCATTGGCATATTGAACCATCTGGTCCATTCGAGTGGATCGAGTTCGACGCACGCCCTTGTTGGACGCTGCGATGTCTCGGTAGTTGCGACGGTACAGAAGCTTGTCGTCAATCATCTCAATCTCGTCATGCCAGAGATTGAGTACAATCAGATCCTGATCCCGAAGACACCACTCGTAGCAATAGGCAGGGTTTGACGCGGCCTTAGTTTCTCCTCCCTTGAAGTATGCCCATGAACTAACGTCAAGACCGGCAGCAGAAGCCAGATCCATGAAGCGCTGATGCTTGGTTGGTCGGAGAGAATCAAGAACCTGGTTTGTCATTCTACATCCTGAACACGCCGACCTTGGTCTCCTCGACCTCCGCATTGAGGGCGGCGGAGAGGGAGAGGGCCAGCACCTCGCGCGTCTTCGCCGGGTCGATGATACCGTCGTCCCAGAGCCGGGCGGAGGAGTAGAGGGGGTGGCCTTCGCGTTCGTATTTTTCGAGGATCGGGGCGCGGAAATCGCGTTCCTCTTCCGCCGACCACGCGCCGCCCTTGCGCTCGATGCCTTCGCGCTTGACCAGCGCCAGCACGGTGGCGGCCTGTTCCCCGCCCATCACCGAGATGCGAGCGTTGGGCCACATCCACAGGAAGCGGGGCGAATAGGCGCGGCCGCACATGCCGTAATTGCCCGCGCCGAACGAGCCGCCGATGATGACGGTCAGCTTCGGCACGCGTGCGGTGGCGACCGCGGTGACGAGCTTGGCGCCGTCCTTGGCGATGCCGCCGGCCTCGTATTTCTGGCCGACCATGAAGCCGGTGATGTTCTGCAGAAAGATCAGCGGGATCTTCCGCTGCGTGCAGAGCTCGATGAAATGCGCGCCCTTGAGCGCCGACTCGGAAAACAGCACGCCATTGTTGGCGATGATGCCGACCGGCATGCCGTGCAGATGGGCGAAACCGGTGACCAGCGTCGTGCCGTAATTGGCCTTGAACTCGTCGAGCTCGGAGCCGTCGACGATGCGGGCGATGATCTCGCGGACATCGTAGGGCTGGCGGGTGTCGCGCGGGACGATGCCGTAGATCTCGTCCGCCGCGTGAAGCGGCGGAATCGGGGTGCGAAGCTCGAGGCCTATCGCCTTCTTCCGATTGAGGTTTCGGACGATCCGCCGGGTGATGGCGAGCGCGTGCCCGTCGTTCATCGCGTAATGGTCGGCGACGCCCGACTGGCGGGTGTGGACCTCTGCGCCGCCGAGATCCTCGGCCGAGACCTCCTCGCCGGTGGCGGCCTTCACCAGCGGCGGGCCGCCGAGGAAGATGGTCGCCTGGCCTTTGACCATGATGGTCTCGTCGGACATCGCCGGCACATACGCGCCGCCGGCCGTGCAGGAGCCCATGACGCAGGCGATCTGCGGGATGCCGGCGGCCGACAAATTGGCCTGGTTGAAGAAGATGCGGCCGAAATGTTCGCGGTCGGGGAAGACTTCGTCCTGGTTGGGCAGGTTGGCCCCGCCGGAATCGACAAGGTAGATGCATGGGAGATTGTTCTGCGCCGCGATCTCCTGCGCGCGCAGGTGCTTCTTGACCGTCATCGGGTAGTAGGTGCCGCCCTTCACCGTGGCGTCGTTGACGACCACCATGCATTCGCGGCCCTCGATGCGGCCGATGCCGGCGATCATGCCGGCCGACGCGATGTCGCCGCCATACATGTCCCACGCCGCGAACTGACCGATTTCGAGGAAGGGCGCGCCCGCGTCCAGAAGCTGGGCGAGGCGGTCGCGGGGCAGAAGCTTGCCACGAGACACGTGCCGCTCGCGCTGCTCCTCCGGACCGCCGCGCTCGACGATCGCCGCCTTGGCGGCGATGTCGGCGAGCTGATGCCGCATGCGCTCGGCATTGGCGCGGAACGTGTCGGATGCGGGGGAGATCTGGGACTGGATGACGGGCATACGTTCGGTTCACTCCCTGATGCGCTCTTGAGGCGCTGGTAAGCATTTAGCAGCAGCGCGGCACAAAGGGCCAGCCTGCGCCGACGTGGAAGGGGCGCTCGAGCCTGCATTGTCGGGCGCGGGATATCGCTCAGGCCAAATTTCGAGCGGCCTGCCATTCGGCAACACGGTCGGCGGCCTGGGAGTTCAGTGTGTTGATCGAGAACTGCGAGAGGGCGGGAAATGACGTTGGGGCGAAGAAGGCGTCCGGAACTGAATAAAGGAATTCAGCATCATCGTCGAAGAGATCCAGATGGCAAGTCTCGAGCGCCGGGAAATCTGCGAGGAGCAGGTGCGATACGGTTTCCTGATCCAGCGGGGCATGGACGATACCAATGTCCTCCACCTCGACCGTCAGCTCAATGAGCGCGGCGTGGCGTGGCAGGCGCTGGAGGACGAAATGGCCGTGCAGGTTTAGTTCACGCAAACCCGGCGCGATGTCGAAGACGTGGTCGATCGCGCCGACTGTGCCGAAAAGGCGGTGACCGTTGAACAGCATCTCCATGTCGCCCAGCGCGAGGCGTTCTAGCGCCGGCAATCGCGCGCCGCGCAGCGCGGTGACCGCCTCCGACATGTCGTAGCGTATCTCGGTGGGCTTGAAGTCATGCGAGGTGGCCACCGCCAGATGCTTGAGCGTGGTGACCTCGGGACTGGAGGCAAGCGCGCGGACTAGACCAGCCTGCAGCGGGCCCTCGAAGAACGCGATCGATGTCGGCGCTTCGGGGATGCGCTCGACGGCGAGGCGCTTGTATTGGGGATGCGGCGGAAGGCCGACGCAAAGCGTGGCGCCAGCCATCGAACAGCGCGGCAGACCATAGGCTTCCAGCGCGCGGGCGAAGGGGGAGATGCGGAGGCGGCGGAAAAGGTTCACGTTGGTGGGATGCCAGGAATGAGGGGCGCCGGGCAGGCTCATCACACCGCCTCTCCCATGATCTCCCGCCCGATCAGCCACCGCCTGATCTCGCTCGTCCCCGCGCCGATCTCGTAGAGCTTGGCATCGCGCAGGAAGCGCCCGGTCGGGTAGTCGTTGGTGTAGCCGTTGCCGCCGAGGAGCTGGATGGCGTCCAGCGCGCATTGGGTGGCGCGTTCGGCGGCGAAGAGGACGCAGCCGGCGGAATCTTTCCGGGTCGTCTCGCCCCGGTCGCAGGCGCTGGCCACGGCGTAGACATACGCCCGGGTCGCGTTCATCGTCGCATACATGTCGGCGAGCTTGCCCTGGACAAGCTGGAACTCGCCGATGGCCTGGCCAAACTGCTTGCGTTCGTGGACATAGGGGACGACGACATCCATGCAGGCGGCCATGATGCCGACGGGGCCGGCGGCAAGCACGACGCGCTCGTAGTCGAGGCCGGACATCAGCACCTCGACGCCGCGGCCTTCCTCGTGCAGCACGTTTTCGAACGGGATTTCGACATCCTCGAACACCAGTTCGCCGGTGTTGGAGCCGCGCATGCCGAGCTTGTCGAGCTTCTGCGCGACGGAAAAGCCTTTGGCCGTGGTGTCGAGCAGGAAGGCGGTGATGCCGCGCGAGGCTCTGTCCGGGTCGGTCTTGGCGTAGACGACCAGCGTATTGGCGTCCGGGCCGTTGGTGATCCACATCTTCGAGCCGTTGAGGACATAGCGGTCGTTCTTCTTCTCGGCCCTGAGCCGCATCGAGACGACATCGGAGCCGGAGCCGGATTCCGACATGGCGAGCGCGCCGACTTTGTCACCGGAACACAGGGCGGGGAGGAACGCGGCCTTCTGTTCGGGCGTGCCCCAGCGGTTGATCTGGTTGACGCAGAGATTGGAATGGGCGCCGTAGGAGAGACCGACGGAGGCGGAAGCGCGGGAAATCTCCTCGATCGCGACGACCTGGGCGAGATAGCCCATGCCCGAGCCGCCGAATTCCGGATCGGCGGTGATGCCGAGCAGGCCGAGCTCGCCGAGCGCCTTCCAGAGATGGGCCGGGAACTCGTTCGAGCGGTCGATCTCGGCCGCCAGCGGCGCGATCCGTTCGCTCGCGAAGCGCCGCACCATGTCGCGCAGCGCGTCGATGTCCTCACCGAGGCCGAAGTTCAGGCTGTTGTTGTACATCACGGTCTCCTCGCCATGGTTCGCGTGTCTACCCCCACCCCTAACCTTGCCGGGGCTTTCAGCCCGTCCTTCGGACCCCCACAAAGGGGGAGGGGGATGTCGCGCGCGGCCGCTTTCCCTCCCCCCTGTGGGGAGGGATAAGAGGTGGGGGTATTGCCGCGCAGGGCGATTGCGTCAGGCGCGCCGACGAGGCGCATTGTCATGCTGTGATAGGTCTCGGCGACTTCCTCGACCGACAGCCGTTCGTCCGGCCGGAACCAGACGATGACGCCAGTGATCATCTGGATGATCGCCATCGCGGTCAGGCCGACATCGTCGATCGCGAACACGCCCGACTCGGCACCCTCGCGCAGGATGCGGCGCAGGTCCTTCTCATAGGCATTGCGCAGCCGCAGGATGTCCGTCAGCCGCGTGGGCGAGAGCGAGCGCAGCTCGAGGTTGGAGACATGGGTGGAATGGCGCCGCGCGACGTGGAAGCCGATATGGTTGCGCACGAAGGCGGCGAGTGCGCCATGCGGATCGCCAGCGGCCGGCCGCGCCCGGTCCCATGAGGCGATCAGCCCCTCCATGTGCTCGCGCATCAGGCTGAAGAGCAGGTCTTCCTTGGTCGGGAAATAACGGTAGAGCGCGGCCGCCTGGACGCCGACCTCCTCGCCGAGCCGGCGCATCGACATCGCCTCGTAGCCCTGCCGCGCGATCAGCTTCAGCGCCGCCTCGCGGATCGCCGCCTCGGTGCGCTCGCCGTCGGACCCCATCGTGCGTGCCATGCGTCCTCCCGTGCCGAGGAGATAATAAAACGACCGTTCATTTAATTCAAGAGGTGGAGGCAAAGGCGACAGGGTCCGTGGGTCAGGAAGCACGTCCCTTCATTAACGACCCGAAGATTGGCGCGATCGTTCAATCAGGACCGGACCGACTGTGCGAGCCTCATTCCATCGTGTCGGAGGCCGCCATGCAATTTGTCCTCAATCGCCGTCCTGTTGAACTGCCCGACGAGCTTGCAACCGAACCGCTGCTGTTCGTGCTTCGAGACCATTTCGAGTTGAATGGACCACGTTTCGGCTGTGGCGTCGGCTCCTGCGGCGCCTGCACGGTCGTCATCGACGGCGAAGCGCAGCGCTCGTGCATCTACCCTACGGCGGCGACCGAGGGCCGGCAGGTGCTGACGCTGGAAGGACTGGCCGAGGGCGACAGTCTGCATCCGGTCCAGCAGGCCTGGATCGACGAGAGCGTGCCGCAGTGCGGCTACTGCCAGAACGGCCAGATCATGACCGCGCTTGCCCTGCTGGCTGCGCGACCGGAGTCCACGGCGGCCGAGATCGAGGCGGCCATGGACGGCGTCCTCTGTCGCTGCGGCACGCAGGCGCGCATCCGCAGGGCGATCGCGCGGGCGCAGGCCGCAATGTCGGGAGACGCGTGATGCCGACAATTTCGCGACGACGATTTCTCGTGGCGCTCGGCTGGGGCACGGCCGGGATCACCGCCGTCGCCGGCGGGGCGGCATGGGCGCTGATGCCGTCACTGCCGCCGCGCAATGCGCCGACCCATGCGGATGCCGCGGCCTGGCTCAGCCTTCGGCCGGACGGAGCATTCGAACTGTATTCCAGCCGCGCCGAGATGGGGCAGGGGATTTCGATGGGTCTCCGCCAGGTGGCCGCCGATGAACTCGGCGTCGGCGTGGACCGTGTCCGGCTGGTGCAGCCGGATACGAGCCTCGTTCCGGTCGCACGCTCGACCGTCGGCTCGGATGCGATGCGTGAAACCGGGCTGCTGGTGGCGCGTTCGGCGGCGGCTCTTGCCAGCGCGATCCTGCGCGAAGCGGCGCAGCGGCTCGGCCGTCCGGCCGCGGAGCTGCACCTGGCGTCGGACGGTGTCGCATCCGGTCGGGAGACCTTGCTGACATGGGAAGAACTCGGCAACGGCGCGCCGCTGCTGGTGACCGCCGGGGATGTCGAGGCCGCGACGCCGAGGCTGCTGGGCGGCCCGGCGGATCGGCGAGAGGTCGGTCGCGCCCGTCCGGCGCACGATATCGATGCCATCGTCACCAGCAGCCGCCCGCTCTATGCCGACGACGTCCGCCTGCCCGGCATGGTGTTCGGGGCCGTCGTCCGGCCGCAGACGCTGGGAGGGCGGATCCTCGGCATCGACGCGTCGGCTTGCCGGTCGGTTCCAGGATTCATTGGTCTCTACCGGGAGGACGACTTCGCAGGCCTCGTCGCCTCCCGCCGCGGCGCGCTGGCCCAGGCGATGGGCGTCCTCGTCGTCGACGAGGCGGACGGTCCGGACATCGATTCAGACGCCATTTCCGGAATGGTTGAGATCGGCAGAGCGGCCGGCGCGCTGGAGCACGGCGTCATCGATACGGGCATCGCATGCGACGGGCCGTTCGACGTCGATCTGACGCTCGGGGTGCCTCTCGCCGCGCATGCGTCGATCGAACCCCGCACCGCCGTGGCCCGGTTCGACGAGACGGGCGGCCTGGAGATATGGACAGGGATGCAGGATCCATTCTTCGTCCGCAACAGCCTCGCCGACACATTCGGCCTCGGCCGGGACAAGGTTGTGGTCCATGGTACGCGCATCGGCGGGGGTTTTGGCGCTCGCACGATTGTCGCCGCGGAGATGGACGCGGCGCGGCTCGCGAAGCTCTGCGGACGCCCGGTCAAGGTGCAGTGGAGCCGAAGCGACGAGTTTCGGGCGGGCTTCCATCGCCCGCCATCGTCGCACCGCCTTCGGCTCTCCGCTGACGCAAGCGGGCGGATCACCCACTGGCATCACGCCTTCCGGTCCGGGCACGTGATCTTCACGTCGGCGGCGATGGGGCCGGGCCTGCAGTTCGCGACCGGCTTCGTCGCCGATCCGGGCGTCGCGCGCGGCTCGATCCCGCCCTACGCGGCGGATGCCACCCGCGTCGAATTCGAGGACGTCCGCCTGCCGGTCAGGACCGGCCCGTGGCGCGGGCTGGGCGCGGCGGCCAACTGCTGGGCGGTGGAGACCGCCATCGACGCGCTGGCGCGGGCCAGGGGAATCAACCCGCTGGAGATGCGACTGCGGTCGATCGCGCCCCAGCACGGGCGCTTGCGCGCGGTGCTGTCGGCGGCCGCCGAGATGGCGGGCTGGACCTCGCGGCCGCAGCGTCCCTCCGATGAAGGGTGGGGGCTTGCCTGCGGCATCTACAAGGACATGTCCTATGCTGCCGCCGTGGCGCGCGTGACAAGGAGCGGGACCGGATACAGAGTGACGCGCCTGTGGTGCGCGCATGATTGCGGGCTGGTGGTCAATCCCGATCAGGTCCGGGCGCAGGTCGAAGGCAATCTGGTCTGGGGGATCGGCATGGCATTGAAGGAGGAAATGCTGGTGGACGGCGGTCGCATCCTGCCCGAGAGCTTCTTCGACTATCCGCTTCCGGTCCTGTCGGATGTGCCGGAGATCGAGATCCGCCTGATCGAGGGCAGCCCGCAGCCGACGGGCGCCGGGGAGACCGCGATCGTCTGCGGAACGGCCGCCGTCACCAACGCCATCGCGGCGTTGACGGGTCGGACGGTGACGACACTCCCGGTGAGGGCGGGCTGACGTGGAGGACTTCGCCAGCGCGCTGGTTCTGGCGATGGTGCGCCGTTCGCTTGCACGGCAGTCGATCGTGCTGCCTGCGTCGACGGCAACGGCAGAGCGTACAGTGAACCTCGCCGAAAAGCGGACCCTGCTCGCCGGGGTTCTCGACGCGCACGGGCCGGATGCAATCCTGCGGGTGGCCGACGTCGTTCCGGAGTTCGCCGACCACCCCGTCGCAGGCGTGTTCGCGGGATGCAAGGCGCCCGACGATGTCGTCGCACGCTGGCTCGCCATCGAACGCTACTTCCATTCGCGGCATCGCACCCGTGTCGTCGACCGCGACGCGGACCGTATCGTCATGGAGCATGTCGACACGCGGGGCTCGGCGATCTCGGCCGGCGAGAACCTTGCCGTGGCCGGACTGATCCTGGGCATTCTCAGGTGGCGCGGGGCGCGCGGTGCGGCGCTGCGCTTCGACGGCACGTCCAGCTTGCCCGATCCGCTCGCGACAGAGGAACAGACACATCGCTGGGCGATCGGCTGGACGACATTCGAGCCTTTGGCACTTGCCCCTGTGGAGCAGCAGGGAGATCCGGTGCCGGCCGTCGACGTCTCGGGACGGGCCGTCTTCGATCCCCTTGTCGCGCGCCTGTTCGCCGAGCGGCTTGCAGCTCCGCATGGTCGACGAGAAGCGGCAGAGGTCGCAAGGGCGGCAGGGCTGAGCCTGCGAACGCTGCAGCGGCGGCTGGCCGGAGCCGGCTGGTCACTGGGAGACATCGCAGCATCGGCACGCGTGCACAGCGCCACGCGCCTGCTGGCATCGACGGACACGCCACTGGCGCTGGTCGGTCTTCTGGTCGGCTACAGCGACCAGCCGCATTTCCAGCGGGCATTTCGCGCGGCGGTCGGCCCGACGCCTGCGGAATACCGCCGACTCGCGAGGCCGGCACGAGGGGCATGACGGCGGTGCGCTGAGGAGGGTCGCCAAGACCGCGAGGAGGGACGCGCGCAGGTCTGACCAGCGCGGAAAGCCTGCTTCCATGCCATCCGGATGCCTTGGCCCGTCTACCGGGCCAAACGCGAAGTGGATGAATCAGAATTTCTGCAACATCGGCCCAGCCGGATCGCTCCTCCTGAAACCGGCATCAATCGCATGTGTGCCTAACTTGTTGTTTTTGTTCAACTCACCTGAGGCGGAATGTCTGCATAGAAACACGACGGTCAGTAGGCGACTGGAGACTCGACGAATGTGCCGACGAAGGCGATCAGGCAATAGGCGATGGCCATCGCCTGCTGCACCGGCCGCCGCCGGACGAGCGCCGCGCACAGGCTGACCAGCGCGAGCAGGATGACGACGAGAGTGACCGGCGAGAACAGCGGCTCGTTCCAGAACCAGGCGTTGGCAAAGATGGCGACGCCGTGAAACGCCGCAAGGATCAGCATCGCCCAGCGGCCGTCCTTCTCGAAGTAGTTGGCGCGGCGGTCGAGATCGGATTCGGCAGGCGAAATCAGCGCCGCCGACAGGAACAGCAGCATGGCCAGAGCGACGAGAATGGTGAAGTCCGCCAGCGACCATGCGGGACGCGGGGCGAGTTCGACGATCGCCCACCAGAACTGCAGGATTTCGCCCAATACGGCGGCGGAGAGAATGACAGGCAGCCAGTCGACGGCGACGCGGTCGCGCATCTTGAACGCCGCGACATAGCCGGTCAGGATGCGGGCGATGCCGAGCCCGAGAACGGTCGAGAGAACGACGGCGATCCAGCGGAAGATATCCATGCTGGAATGGATAGGTGCTCGGCGCGGATTTGAACAGCGGGCGCAACCCGCGAGACCCTGCACGGATGTGAAGCGCCTTCGCCAGTCTGGCGTTTCGGGGCGTGGTCGGGCATGTGACCGCGTGCCGTTCGGCTTCCAGCCCGGACCGGCCCGAAACCAAGGAGGACCACCATGCCCAGCAACACCCGCATCGTTCTTGCCGCGCGGCCTGTCGGGCGGCCGAAGCCGAGTGATTTCCGCATCGAGACCGTGGAAGCGCCCGAGCCGGCCGAGGGGGAGGTGTTGCTGAAGACGCTGTTCCTGTCGCTCGATCCCTACATGCGCGGCCGCATGAGCGACGCAAAATCCTATGCCAGGCCGGTGGAGATCGGCGCGGTGATGGAAGGCGGCACGGTTTCCGAGGTCGTCGCGTCGCGCAACCCGAAATTCGCCAATGGCGATATCGTGCTGTCCCACTGTGGTTGGCAGAGCTACGCGGTCTCCGACGGCGCCGGCCTGCGCAGGCTCGATCCGGGGGCCGCTCCCGTGTCGACGGCGCTCGGCGTGCTCGGCATGCCCGGCTTCACCGCCTATTCCGGCCTGCTGACGATCGGCAAGCCGATCCCCGGCGAGACGGTGGTGGTGGCCGCGGCCAGCGGCGCGGTCGGCTCGGCCGTCGGCCAGATCGCAAGAATCAAGGGCGCGCGCGCGGTGGGCATCGCCGGCGGGCCGGAGAAATGCGCCTTCGTGCGCGACGAACTGGGTTTCGACGCGGTCGTCGACCACCGGTCGCCCGATTTCGCCGCGCACCTGAGGACGGCCTGCCCGGACGGGATCGACGTCTATTTCGAGAATGTCGGCGGCCATGTCTGGGACGCGGTGTTTCCGCTCCTGAACGAGTTCGCCCGCGTGCCGGTCTGCGGGCTGATTGCGCAGTACAACGCGACCGGCACCGCGGGACCGGACCGGCTGCCGGCGCTGATGCGCGAGGTGCTGACCCGCAGCCTCAACATCCGCGGTTTCATCCAGCGCGAATTCGTCGACCAGCGCCGGGATTTCTATCGGGAGATGGCCGGCTGGATCGCCGGCGGGGAGGTGCGCTACCGCGAGGACATCGTCAACGGCATCGAGAATGCGCCGGAGGCCTTCATGGGCCTGCTGGAAGGCAGGAATTTCGGCAAGCTCCTGGTCAGGGTCGCGCCGTAGGCGCGCGGCAGGGCCGATCGCTTCAATTGCCGCGGGCGGCGGCAAGCGCGCCGGGCAGTTCCTCGGCGAAGATCGCCAGTTCCGGCTCCGGCCCGGTGCTGACGCGAATGCAGCGGTCGAGGCCGGGCGCCATCGGCTTGCGCACGAAGACGTCGCGCGAGATGAGCGACTGCAGCACCTTCAGCGCGAAGGCGCCGTCGCCGCCGCAATCGATGGCGACGAAATTCGCGCCCGAGGCGAGCGTGGCGAGCCCGTTGGCCTCGGCGATCGAACCGATGCGACGGCGGCCTTCGGCGATGCGGGTGAGCACGCTCGCCAGCCAGGCCTGGTCGGCGATGGCGGCGGCGGCGGCCACCTGCGTCATCCGGCTCATGCCGAAATGGTTGCGCACCTTGTCGAACGCACGGATCGTTTCCGTCTCGCCGATCGCATAGCCGCAGCGCATGCCGGCAAGCCCGTAAGCCTTTGAAAAGGTTCGCATGCGCAGCATGTTCGGGCGCGTCACGTCGAGCGCGGGGAGGGCGGATGGCGGCGCCATGTCGCCATAGGCCTCGTCGAGGACGAGAAGCGTCGTCTCGGGCAGCCCGTCGATGAAGCGCTGCACGTCGGGCGCGTCCCACCACGTGCCCATCGGATTGTCGGGATTGGCGAGATAGACCAGCGGCGCATTCTCGCGGCGGACGGCGGCAAGCAGCGCGTCGAGGTCCTCGCGGTCGTCGCGGTAGGGGACGGTGACCAGCCGCGCGCCGAAGCCGGCGACGTGGTAGTTGAAAGTCGGATAGGCGCCGAGCGAGGTGACGACCGGCTGACCGGGCTCGACGAACAGCCGGACGATCAGGCCGAGCAGCCCGTCTATGCCCTCGCCGATGGCGATGTTCTGCGGCGTGACGCCGTGATGAGCGGCGACCAGCTGCCGCAGGTCGTGGTTTTCCGGGTCGCAGTACTTCCACATTTCGGGAGCCGCAGCGGTCATGGCGGCGGCGACCTTCGGCGACGCGCCGAAACCGTTCTCGTTGGCGCCGATGCGGGCGCGGAACAGGCTGCCGCGCTGGCGCTCCTGGGTCTCGGGACCGACGAAGGGCACGGTCGTGGGCAGCGAATCGGCGAGCGGGGTGAGGCGCGGGCGCAGGATCATCGAACGGGTCCGGATTCTTGTCGGCCCGATGTCTAGAAAACTTCTGGCAAGTCAACAACAGACGAATCGCCTGAGACGTGAACCCCCACCCCTACCCACAAGGGGGAGGGAGAGCCGCTTCCCGCAATGTCACCCTGCGCCTTGTCGATAGGTAAGCTTGGGGGCTCGACCGCAAAGCGCTTGGATCACAGCCTTTCCGCGATCTGCGACAGCATGGCGAAGTCGAGCACGGTCGCCACGTCGTCGCTGGGCAGCGGCACGGTGGAGAATTTTGCGATCACCAAGCGCGACACCGGGTCGATCAGCAGGCGCTGGCCATGGATGCCTTCGCCCGCGAAATGGTCGCGCTCGGTGCCGATCTGGTACCAGCAGGAGCGATAGCGCCCGTTGGGGAAGGTGGCGGAGAAATTGCCGCGTACCCAGGCGTCGCGATTGCCGTTCGTGCGCATGTCGGCGACCCACTCGGCGGGGATGATCTGGTCCGCGCCGCGACGGCCGCCATCGAGCACGAGCTGGCCGAAGCGCGCGAGATCCCGCGCGGTGACGCACATGCCGCCGGCAGCGCGCGCCGCGCCGACGCGGTCGACGGAGACATAGGCGGAGCCGCGCGCGCCCATCGGCTTCCACAGTCGCGAGGCGATGTAGTCGTGCAGCCGGATCCCGGTCGCGCGCTCGATGACCAGGCCCAGCATGTCGGAATTGGGCGAGGCATAGGCGAAAACGTCGCCATGCGGGCCGGTGGCCCTGGGCAGCGAGGCGATGACGGCCTCCATGGTTTCGGGCGTCTTGCCCGGCCGTTCCGGATTCCACAGCGTGGAGCGGCGGTAGCGGTCGAAATCGCCGTCGGTGTTGAGGTAGTCCTCGACGAAATCGAGGCTGACCGTCATGTCGAGCAGATCGCGCACGGTTGCGGTCTCGTAGGCCGAGCCTTTCCCGACCGGAACGTAGTGCGACACGGGAAGGGCCGGATCGAGCCTGCCGTCAGCAACGGCGATGCCCGCCATCATGCCGGTGACGGATTTCGAGATCGAGAAGATCAGGTGCGGCGTCAGCGTCGAGCCGTGCGGCGCGCTCCACTCAGCGAGGATCCGCCCGTCGCGCATGGCGACGAAGCAGTCGCCATGCGACTGAGCGAGGTGGTCGAGGGCGCCGGTTGAGGTGCCGTCCGGCCGGATCAGGGTCATTTCGGCGAGCGGCGCCGACCCGGGCGTGTCGCCGGCCGGTTCGGCGCCTGTCGCGATCCACGCCGTCGGCACGAATTCGCTGACATTGGCGAAGGACCAGCGATGGAACGGCGCCTCGCGCCAGTTGGCGAGCGTGATGTCCTTGCGGGAAAAGGGAAGGGGGCTCAAGGCGGCGTCTCCGGTGGCGGACGATCCATAGCCGCCCGCGAACCCTTGCCGCAACGCCGGTCGCTTGGTCCAGAAACGAAAAGACCCGGCGGTTGCCCGCCGGGTCTCATCAAATCAGCTTGTGAGCCGATTCTTAGAAGTAGCGCGTGAAGCGCAGGAAGCCGGAGACCGAGCCGTCGAGCGTGTCGACTTCGGTGTAGCCGAGTTCGGCGCGGACTTCGAACTGCGAGACCGGGAACCAGACAACCGACAGTTCAGCTGCCCAAGCATCAACACCGGTGCTGACGTCGGAGAGCGGAGCGTAGAAATCGTTGAAATACTGGAAGCCAACCGATGCGCCCAGGGTTTCAGAAAACTGCTGGTTGTACGATGCCAAGATCGACCATTCCGACTGACCGTTCGATACAGCGCTCGCCAGCATGCTGCCGGCACCGTACTGGTTGTCGCTGTCGGAGTAGAAGCCGATCAAGCGGATCGACGAACCGGGCATGTTCGGGATGTTGATCTGCGCGCCGAGCTGAGCTGCGAAGCCGCTGTCGCCAGCCGCGTTGTAGCTCTCGTCGAAGGCAGCCTTGACCCACACGGTGCCCCAGCCGCCGGTGTAGCCGATCTTACCGACGACGTCCGGCATGTAGCCTTCGCCGCCTGCCGACAGAGCGTCGTCTTCCAGCGAGATCGCGCCGAAGAAGCCGTTCGAGTCGAAGCGGTAACCGATGAGGGCATGCTGCTGGTAGCCGTAGTACATGCCGGTCCAGGAGTGCGAACCGTAGTTCGATGCGCCGCCGTTCTTCGAGTCAACCCAGAAGGATTCCGAGTAACCCATCATCAGGCCGCCGAGCTGGATGTAGGCCTGGTCGGCCGCAACCGCGCCGTCGCCAACGCCGTTCCAGGAAGCCTGGAAGCGGATGTAGGAGCGCAGCGTGCCCCATTCGGTTTCCGAACGGGCGTCGAAGTTGACGCGAGCGCGGACGCTCTTGCGCCAGCCGTCCTGAAGGGTATTGCCGTAGTGGTAGGACGGGGTGTCGGTCGCAGCTTCAAAGCTGCCGGCGCCCAGCTGGTACCAGACGTAGCCTGAGATCTGCAGGCAGGTCTCGGTGCCGGGGATGTAGAAGAAGCCCGCGCCGTAGGCGTCGCAAACGCGGACGTATTCAACGGGCTCGGGTTCCGGCGCGAACACAGCGTCGGCAGCACGAGCACCGGAAACTGCGACGAGAGCCGCAGCGGAGCCGATGAGAAGGCTCTTGATGTTCATTTTCTGACCTCCAGTCAAAAGTTAAAAAACGGGTCTGGGTATTTTTTGCTGAAGGACAGCGTTCCCTGCCCCATCCCCAATCGGTGAAAAGTCGCTCCCGAGGTCGCTTCTCTTCCCGACCGACATTTACCGAAGGGACCGGCCAGTTCAACCGCCAACTTGATGCCGCCGCGTTGCCCACACCGCTATGCCCAAATCCTGTTGCACAAATGACACGATTTGGCGGGGGGCGGAAAGAGTTGGTTAACCACGCGCGTCAAGGAAGCCGAAAGGAATGCCTGCGGATGTCGAATCGAGGCCGCAAGGTGGCCGAATCGCGGTCTCGGCCCGTTTTGGCGCGGGCCTGTGGTGGGGAAGGACGTCGGGGGTGTTCCTGGAGTCCTGCGAAGCGCGCAGCGCGAAGCAGGATGGCGGAGAGGAAGGGATTCGAACCCTCGAGAAGCTTTTGACCTCTACTCCCTTAGCAGGGGAGCGCCTTCGACCACTCGGCCACCTCTCCGGTGGCTCCCCCGTAAAGAAAAGCCGGCGGACAATCAACAAGGCATTCGGCCTGGGCGCGCGAAGCGGCGCCAATTTCTGCCGGCGCTTATCGTCGGGGCGGACTGGTGTCGCCAGGTACGCGAGGGCGTCTGCCAGACATCATTTCCAGACTATATATATAGCGCCATTCATCGCGTTCGGCTCCTCGAGGCTCCCCTTGATCGGCGAGCGCGGCGAATCACTGGTCTATCAGGGTGGCCAGCTGACCTGAGGCTGGTGCATCGCGCCAAACTCCTCGGCCCGACGGTGCCGACAAAACGGGCGACGGAGGCCCGCCACGGAGGCATTTCGTCCTCCACTGCGCCAAATGCCCGTTTCGCGGTCAGGCGATCGTCACATTTCCGCAACAGCCCCCAGGCTTCGGCGCCGCGGCCGGGCAAAAAAGGCACGATTGTGTTGAACCGGCGAAGAAAAGCGGTCAAAAACATTCACGAGGGACGCGGCGCTCCGGCATCGTGTCGAAGAATTCAGAAACGGAGATGACGACATGACAATCAGGAGCCTCCTCATCGGCTCGGCAGCGGCTCTCGCCGCTGCGACCAGCGCCAACGCTGCCGACGCTGTGTTCGCGCCGGAACCCGAGCCGGTCGAGTATGTGCGCGTTTGCGACGCTTACGGCGCAGGCTTCTTCTACATCCCCGGCACCGAGACCTGCCTGCAGATCTCGGGCTATGTCTGGTACCAGATCGGCGCCACGAACGACGAAGGCACCGCTGGCGAGACGCAGAACTACTGGTTCCTCGCCGCGGACGGCTGGAACAAGAACATCCGCGCCCGCGTCAATTTCGACGCCCGTTCCGAGACCGAGTGGGGCACGCTGCGCGCCTACATCCGCTTCCAGGCCGACTGGAACGGCGTCGGCGACGGCGCGGTCGCGGCTGACCAGGCCTACATTGAACTGGGCGGCCTGCGCATGGGCTACACCGAATCGGCCTGGGCCGAGACCGTCAACGGCATTTCGAGCTACGGTTCGCACTCCTGGGGCGGCCTCTGGTACGGCTACCAGCAGCGCGCTCTGATCCAGTACAACTTCTCGTCGAACGGCTTCTTCGGCACGATCTCGCTGGAAGACGACACGCTCACCGGTGAAGGCTACATGCCCGACGTCGTCGGCCTGGTCGGCTACCAGGGCGGCTGGGGCGCGGTCTGGGTTCGCGCCGGTTACGACGAATCCTTCGACGGCTTCGGCGTTTCGGCTGGCACGCAGATCAACATTCCGAACATGGCCGGCTCGTCGGTCCGCCTCATCGGCTACTACGCCGACGGCGACCACTCCTACGGCACCGGTAGCGGCTTCTCCCGCCTCGGCGGCTTGGGTAATGCCGAGTTCTCGGTCCTGGGTTCGGTCTACTTCCAGTTCACCGAAACCTTCGGCGCCTCGATCGGTGGCCAGTATTTCAACGACTTCTACGCCGCTGGCACGAGCACTTCGACCGGACTCGACGGCTTCTCGGCCGACCTGTCGCTGGTCTGGGTGCCGATCACCAACTTCGAAGTCCGCGCAGAGCTGAACTACGACGACGTCGAAACCCTCGACGACTCCGTCTCCGGCATCCTGCGCTTCACGCGCTACTTCTAAGCTTCGGCTGACAAGCTGATCTGATCAGACCCGGCGGGCAACCGCCGGGTCTTTTCGTTGTCACGGCAGCCGGTTTCGCGCCGTTCGGGCGCGCGAATCGGTGGCGGTCCGGTCAGGGCATCAATCCATCCGACGGACGAAGGATCGCCGGCGGTCGCGGTGCGGCGGAATCAGTGGGCTTCGGCTTTCTCGATGAATGCCGCGATTTGCGCCGGCAGCGCGCCGGTTTCGAGAAGCGGCGCGTGGCCCTGGCCGGCGACCGTGATCGTCTCGCAGCGCGGATGGCGCGCCGCCATCTCACGCAGCGTCTCGTCCGACAGGAGCTTGGAATTCTCGCCGCGAATCGCCAGCATCGGGATCGCGGTCAGACCGATGAACTGCGGCCAGAGCACCGGCAGCGGCTTGCTGAGATCGACGGCGTGCACCGTGTTGAGCAGGGCCGGATCGGAATCGGCGACCAGCCGGCCGTTCTCCTCGCGATAGAAGGCGCGCGCCATGCGTTCCCAGTCGGCATCGGTGAGCGCGGAAAAGGTCTCGCCCTGGGTCGCGCGGCTGATCGCGACGGCTTCCTCGAATGTCTTCGGCTTCGGCGCCCGGTCGAGATAGGCCTTGATCTGCGCCAGCCCGGCGCCCTCGACCACCGGGCCGATGTCGTTCAGAACCACGGCTTTCAGAGCCGCCGGGCGCATCGCCGCTAGCACATGGATGATGATGCCGCCGCGCGAGGTGCCGATGAAGGCGCCGTGCTCGACGCCGATCGCGGTCAGACCGGCGACGATGTCGCCGGCCTCGACGATGACGTCGTAGTTCTTCCAGTTCGGATCGTAGGCCGAACGCCCGCGCCCGCGATAGTCGAAGGCGATCACCTGCCGCGGCCGGCGCGGATGATTCGCGAGATGCAGCGCCAGTCCGTGGAAGTCGGCGGCGTTGCGGGTCAGGCCGGCGAGGCAGATGGCAGGCAGCGCGCCCGGACGCGGCTCGCCATAGATGCGGGCGTGAAGCTTCAAGCCGTCGGTCGATGTGTAGTAGAAGTCGTGGAAAGTCGTCTGCGACATGCGCCCCTCCGTCTGCCGGACAGAGGGGGGCGCGAAAGAGCGCGGTCTGTCAAGACGGCGGCTACGGCCGTCCGTTCACGAGATCGCCGGCGATGTCGAACTGGCCAGTCAGGCGCATCTTGTAGACCTGGTAGTTCTCCATGACGCGCTGCACATAGTGGCGGGTCTCGGTGAAAGGGATGCGCTCGATCCAGTCGACGACGTCCTCGACCGGCTTGCCGCGCGGGTCGCCGTAGCGCCTGATCCAGTCCTGCGCGCGGCGCGGGCCGGCATTGTAGCCGGCGAAGGTGAGCACATAGGAACCGGAAAAGCGGCCGAGCTGTTCGGACAGGAATTCCGATCCGAGCGTGGCATTGTAGCCGGCGTCGGTGGTGAGCAGGACTTTCGAGAACGGCAGGCCTGCCTTCTTCGCCATGTCCTTCGCGGTGTCCGGCAGAAGCTGCAGCAGGCCTTCGGCGCCAGCGCCGGAAACCGCTCCGACGTTGAACTCGCTCTCCTGCCGCGCGATGGCATAGGCCAGCGCCTTGCCGGCGCCGGACAGGTTGGCGGTTTCGGGAATGGCGCCGGTGGGGTGCGCCAGCGAGCCGATGGCGATGCCGCGCGCGGCGGCGATCTTGCCGATCCGCAGCGCCAGATGGTGATTGGCGCGGCCCTCGGCCATGCCGGCGAGTAGCGCCAGCTCGCCCGGACTGGTCAATTGCTGGGCGAGGTCGCGATAGATCGCGTCGGAACGGTCGGCGAAGCCGGCCTCTTCGAGCCGCGCGATGGCGCGGACGAGGTCGCGGCGGTGGAAAATGGCGCGGTCCATCTCGCTCGGCTCCGGCGTGCCGATCGGGATGCCGCCGCGCCCGAGCTTCTGCGCGGCAAGCTGGCCGTAGAACGCCGTGCCGAACGAGGCGGCCTGCTGGTAGAGCGGCTTCGAATCGCCGCCCGTGCCTTCGTCGGCCGCCCGGCCCATCCAGTAATAGGCGCGCGACAGCGAGATCGGCCCCTCGGAAATCTCGGCGATCCGCGCGAAATGGCCGGCGCCGGCCTTCGGATTCTTGAGGAATCGCAGCGCGATCCAGCCGGCGTGGAACTCCGCGTCGGCGGCCATCGCGGGCGATTCGGCGGCGTGCGCGGCGGCGAGCGCGTAGGCGGTCCGGGCGTCGTCGAGGTCGAGCAGTTCGCGCACCAGTGCGCGGCGCTCGATCCACCAGGCGTCCGGATCGGCGAGCGCTGCCGCCTCGGTCGGCGCGGCCAGCATCGCGGCGGCGGCTTCCCTGTATTTGCCGGCGCGGCGCAGATAGCGCGCCTTGGCGAAGGCGAATCCAGCGCCGCGCTGCGCCTCGGGAACGCTGTCGAGCAGCTTGCCGGCGTTCTTCTCGCCCCGGATCACCGCCGACCAGGCGAGCGCCAGCGCTGGGGCATCGGCGAGCGCCGCGACGCGCATTGCAGACTTGGCGCGGTCGTTGTGCAGCATGCGCTCCATGCGGCCGCGGTGGTCTTCCTTGCGGAGCAGCTCGCCGAATTCCCGGATCACAGCAACCTCTGTCGAGGCCTCAAGCTTCTCGGTGCGCCAGAGCGGTGCGAGGGCCTGGCGGGCGGCAGCCTTGTCGCCGAGCGCGAGCTGCGCGCGGGCGAGGATACGCGCGCCGTCGATCGACCGCGGCGGCGCATCGGCGAAAGCCTCGACGACCGTTCGCGGATCGGCGCTCTGCAGGAGCAGGCTCCGCTCGGCGGCCAGCCGCAGCTTCGACATGCCGGGCCAGTCGGCCAGGCTGTCGACCGCGGTGGCGATCTCGCCGGCCGGCGCATTTGCGCCCGTGGCGATTGCCCAGGACAGGATCCGATGGTCGAGCGCGCCCGAGGCAAGCGTGTTGCGGGCGGCGATGGCCGCCGTGACGTCGCCGGACGACAGCGATTGCAGGCCGAGCTTCAGGGTTTCGAGGTTGCCGGCGACGGACGGCGTATCGGCCGGCATCAGCGCCGAGGTCTGCACGGGGTCGATGCGGCCGAGACGGTCGCCGTCGGGCTTGATGCGCTGCATGGCAACGCGCGGCGCCGGGGTCTCGCGCGGATAGAAACCCCATGCCGCGGCGGCGAGGGCGGTCATGGTCACGCCAACGGCGACACCTGCGGCAATGATCCTTGAGGACATGCGGGCCATCCCTCTTCAGCTACTCTGCACACATTCTGGAGCGGGCTGAGCTGAAGGATATCGGCTGTCCGTGAAAACTCGGTAAACGAATGGTTATCGGGGTCGCTCCGGTGGCGGGGACAAGACGGAATTGCCGTGACTGTTCGTTCTTGCCGCATCGGCGTGGCAAGACTATGGTGCCGCGCTTCGCGGCATGGGCCGCGTCATGGAGAGTTCTTGATCATGTTCCAGGGGTCGTACACCGCGCTTGTCACGCCGTTCCGCGCCGATGGCTCGGTCGACGAGAAAGCGTTTGCCGACTTCGTGGACTGGCAGATCGCGGAAGGCACGAACGGCCTCGTTCCGGTCGGCACGACGGGCGAATCGCCGACGCTGACGCACGAGGAACATCATGCCGTCGTCCGCGCCTGCATCAAGGCGGCGAAGGGAAGGGTGCCGGTGATCGCGGGCGCCGGTTCGAACAACACGGCGGAAGCGATCAGCCTGGCGAAGGAGGCCGAGAAGGCCGGCGCCGACGCGGTGCTGGTGGTGACGCCGTACTACAACAAGCCGACGCAGCGCGGCCTCTACGAGCACTTCGCCGCGGTGGCGCGGGCGACAACACTGCCGATCTTCATCTACAACATCCCGCCGCGTTCGGTCATCGACATGACGCCGGAGACGATGGGCCGGCTTGCCAACGATTTCAAGAACATAGCCGGAGTGAAGGACGCGACCGGCAAGGTCGAGCGCGTGTCGGAGCAGCGGCTGACCTGCGGCAAGGACTTCATCCAGCTGTCGGGCGAGGACGCGTCCGCGCTCGGCTTCAACGCGCATGGCGGCGTCGGCTGCATCTCGGTGACGTCGAATGTCGCGCCCAGGCTCTGCGCCGAGTTCCAGGCGGCGACGCTGGCCAATGACAAGGAGAAGGCTCTGGAGCTGCAGGACCGGCTGATGCCGCTGCACAAGACGATCTTCATCGAAGCCGGCGTCACCGGATCGAAATATGCGCTGTCGCGGCTTGGCCGCGTCGGCAATGTGGTGCGCTCGCCGCTGGTCACGGTCGAGCCCTCGACAGCGGAGAAGATCGACGCCGCCCTGCGCAGCGTCGGCCTTTTGAACTGATGGCGACCGGACGCGACGATCCCAACAACAAGACGGTGGCGGAGAACCGCAAGGCGCGGTTCTCCTACGAGGTGCTCGACACGCTCGAGACCGGCCTGGTGCTGACCGGGACCGAGGTCAAGTCGCTGCGCGGGGGACACGCGAACATCGCCGAATCCTACGCGTCCGTGGAAGGCGGCGAGATCTGGCTGATCAATTCCTACCTGCCGGAATATCTCCAGGCCAACCGCTTCAATCACGAACCGAGGCGGAGGCGCAAGCTCCTGACCAGCAAGCGCGAGCGCGCGAGGCTGGCGCAGTCCGTCGACCGCGAGGGCATGACGCTGGTGCCGCTGAAGATCTACTTCAACGACCAGGGCAGGGCAAAACTGCTGCTGGCGGTGGCGCGCGGCAAGAAGCTGCACGACAAGCGCGCCAGCGAGAAGGAGCGCGACTGGAACCGCGAGAAGGGCCGCCTGTTGCGCGACAAGGGGTGAGAAGCCGGTCCGCCGCAGGCGCATTCGTCATGCCGGCGGCATGAGGAAAGGCTTCGAACGGGTGGGCTGCTGCCGAAGGCAGAGGGCCCCACCTTGGAAAATCTCACGCCACGATGGTCAGCCGCCTGCGGCGGCTGTCGAGCATGACGATGACGAGCCCGCTGCCGACGACCAGCGCGATGCCGATCGCCGCCGTCAGGTTTGGCCAATGGCCGAACACGAGGACACCCGAAATCACCGCCCAGACCGTGAAGGCATAGTAGAACGGCGCGACGACGTCGGTCGGCCCGACGCGATAGGCCGTGAAGATGAAGAAATGGCCGCAGATCAGAAAAAGGCCCGACGCGGCGAGCAGCAGCAGATGCCGCGCCGACGGAACGACCCAGGTCTCGCTGACGAGGTGCGCCGCGACCGCTCCGACCATGACGACGATCGCCGCCGATACCGCAACGACGAGGCCCGGCACATGAACCGCGACGCGGCGGCTGACGATGTCGCGCGCGGCGACGAAGAGGGCGTTCGCAAGCGCCAGCATGGCGTAGAAGGAAATGCCCTGCATCGTCGGCTGCGCAACCAGCAGAGCGCCGACGAAGCCGGCCAGAATGAGAACGATGCGCAGGCCGCCGATGCGCTCGCCGAACAGGTAGGCGGCGGCCAGCAGCACAACCAGGGGCGTGACCTGTCCTAGCGCCGTCACGTCCGCGATCGGCATGTTGGTCAACGCGACGATGAAGCAGAGCACGCCGCACAGCTCCAGCACGTTGCGCAACAGCACCCTTGGATTGACCAGCAGCGGCAAGTGCCGCGCGTAACCCAGCGCAAAGATCACCGGAAGGCCCCACAGCGCCGCCGACACGCCGCGCAGGAACAGCACCTCGTAGGGTGGCAAGCCGTCGGTCGCGAGCTTCATGAACGTGTCGTTGATCACGTAGAAGCAGGTCGCGGCGACCATGTAGAGCGGGCCGCGGATGGCAGGCGACAGGGCGGGCATGTGATGAGGGGAGCTCAGGGCCGAAGTTGCAAGCGGGCTTACGGCTGAAAGCTGGTCTCGTCAATTGGAACCTTGGCGCGTTGGTCGCGCGCTGCCAAACCAGGCGACGTGGTCATGCGGCGTCCCGCTTACCGTCCGAAGCCACAAAGCTTAAGCGCAGTCCAAGCGCATTGGCGACCTTGACGATGGTCGCAAATTCCGGATTTCCCTCGCCGCTCAGCGCCTTGTAGAGAGCCTGGCGCGACAGGCCCGTCTGTTCCGCGAGCTTCGTCATGTTGCGCCCGCGCGCGATCGTGCCCAGCGCCCGCGCAATCTCGTTCGGCGTCCCGTCCTCGCAGGTTGCGTTGAGATACTCCTGAACAACCTCGTCGGAATCGAGGTAGTCGGCTGGGTCGAAAGGTTGAAATTCTGTTTTCATCTTTGTTGGTTGCCTTTCCAAGCGAGCGCGATCTGCCTTGCTCGCGCGATGTCCTTGGCTTGTGTACTCTTGTCTCCGCCACAGAGGAGAACGACCGTAACGCTGCCGGCGCGCATCAGATAGATTCGGTAGCCCGGCCCGGTGTCGACACGCAATTCGCTTATCCCGCCACCGACGGGCTTTACGTCTCCCGCATTACCGTCGGCCAACCGGACCAATCGTTGAACGATCCTCGCCGTGCCGAGAGGGTCGCGAAGGTTCCTGAGCCACTCATCGAACTCGCGCGAGCGGATAACGTCCATGGCAAAAACTGTAAACTATGGTTGACTGTTGTCAACTGGCTGGCAACACTACTCGTTGCAGAAACGCCGCCACGCTATCAAACACGCTGACGAACATCTCTTCCGTCAGCCGGCCGGTGTTCGTGTTGTAGCGGGAGCAGTGGTAACTCGAAAACACCTGCACGCCGCCGATATCGGTGACCGCGCCGTGAGCGAAGGGATGCGCGGCGACACGCTCCCCGAAAGCACGGACGGTCGACTGATGCGCTATCGTTCCGAGCGTCACGACGGCGCGCAGGTTAGGGAACTTTGCGATCGTCGGCGCCAGGAACTGGCGGCAGGTGTTGATCTCGCCGCCGTCGGGCTTGTTGTCGGGCGGGACGCAGCGGACGGCGTTGGTGATCGCCGTGCCGACGAGTTGCAGCCCGTCGTCGGGGCGTGCCTGAAACGTGCCGCGGGCGAAGCCGAATGCGCCGAGCGTGCGGTAGAGCAGGTCTCCGGCATAGTCGCCGGTGAACGGCCGTCCCGTCCGGTTTGCGCCGCGCAGGCCAGGCGCCAGCCCGACGATGAGTAGGCGCACAGCCGCGTCACCCTCGGGCGGTCCGAATGTCGGGACCGGGCCGTTGAACCAGCCAGGTTCCTTGACCCGCCAGCCAGCGATGAAGTCGTGCAGACGCGGGCAGAGCGGACAATCGTGCGACGGCTCAGGGCTGACGGTCAGGGGGAGAATCGCAAAACTCATCCGACGATCCTGCACCAGGGCATGTCCGGTGAACACCCGGCCTACTGGCCCGGTGTCCGCCGGAAATGCCTTCAATCAGAGGTCGTCGTCTTCCGGTTCCTGCGGCTCGATGCGGCGCGGCGGACGATCGGCGATCTCGCGGCCGACCTCGCCGCGCAACGTCATCAGGTCGACGAAATGGTCGGCCTGCCGGCGCAGGTCGTCGGCGATCATCGGCGGCTGCGAGGCCATGGTGGAGACCACCGTGACCTTGCGCCCGCGCCGCTGCAGCGCCTCGACGAGCGAGCGGAAATCGCCGTCGCCGGAGAAGATGACATAGTGGTCGCAATGTTCGGCCAGTTCGAGCGCGTCGATGGCGAGCTCGATGTCCATGTTGCCCTTGATCTTGCGCCGACCGGTCGCGTCGGTGAATTCCTTCGCCGGTTTCGTGACGACCTTGTAACCGTTGTAGTCGAGCCAGTCGATCAGCGGTCTGATGGACGAATATTCCTGGTCTTCGATGATCGCGGTGTAGTAGTTGGCGCGCAGAAGATAGCCCTTCTTCTGGAAGAAGGTCAGCAGCTTTCTGTAGTCTATATCGAAACCGAGCGACCTGGATGTCGCATACAAGTTGGCGCCGTCGATGAACAGCGCGATCTTTTCCCGTGAATCGAACATGCTGAAATATCCTCGTAGTCAAAGTCTCGGAAAACAATCATTCTTCGTACCGGAATGATGGTTCGAAGTCCCTATCCTTCGCAGTTAACGCCGAGGTTTGGGCAATCCAAGGGCGAAATCCCGCAATGCAACAAAAAGTGAGCAACTGTGATCATCTGACGCGGCGAGAGGCGCGCGGCGCCGCCGGACCCGGCTTTGCGGGAATGCTTGTAATTTCACCGGGAAGACGATATGGAGCGGCCAATATTCCCGACACATCCATGTACGAAAGGGGCAATTCATGGCCCGCGTAACCGTTGAAGATTGCATCGACAAGGTCGAGAACCGGTTCGAACTGGTTCTGCTGGCCGGCCACCGCGCCCGCCAGATCAGCCAGGGCGCGCCGATCACCGTCGACCGCGACAACGACAAGAACCCGGTCGTGGCGCTTCGCGAGATCGCCGACGAGACGCTCTCCCCCGACGACCTGAAGGAAGACCTGATCCACTCGCTGCAGAAGCATGTTGAGGTCGACGAGCCCGAGACCGACGGCGCCGATCTGATCGACCGCCAGACGACCCCGGGCGCGGTGGTGGCCGAAGCCGAGGAAGAGGACAACGTCGCGTTCGACCGGATGACCGAGGAAGACCTGCTCGCCGGGATCGAGGGCCTGGTTGCGCCCGAGAAAAACGACGACTTCTAGGGCTGACCCGGCGCACGGCGCTTCCGTGCCGCCGCATTCGCAGCTAATGATTCGATGCGCCGCGCTTCCGTGCGGCGCATTGTTCATTTCGAGGGTCGGAACCGGTCAATGATGCGGCAATACGAGCTTGTCGAGCGCGTCCAGCGCTACAAGCCCGACGTGAACGAAGCGCTGCTGAACAAGGCATACGTTTACGCCATGCAGAAGCATGGCCATCAGCGGCGCGCCTCCGGCGACCCGTATTTCTCGCATCCGCTCGAAGTCGCCGCGATCCTGACCGACATGCACCTGGACGAGGCGACGATCGCGGTTGCCCTGCTACACGACACGATCGAGGACACGACGGCGACGCGCGCCGAGATCGACGAACTGTTCGGGCCCGACATCGGCAAGCTGGTCGAGGGGCTGACCAAGCTGAAGCGGCTGGATCTGGTGTCCAAGCGCGCCGAGCAGGCCGAGAACCTGCGCAAGCTGCTGCTGGCGATCTCGGAGGACGTCCGCGTCCTTCTCGTCAAGCTCGCCGACCGGCTGCACAACATGCGCACCCTGAACCACGTGCCGGAGGCGAAGCGGCTGCGCATCGCCGAGGAGACGATGGAAATCTATGCGCCGCTGGCTGGCCGCATGGGCATGCAGGACATGCGCGAGGAACTGGAGGAACTGGCATTTCGCCACGTCAATCCGGACGCATACAAGACCGTCACGGCCCGTCTCGACGCTTTCATGGACAAGAGTCGCGGCGTGATCGACAGCATCGAGAAGGCCCTGTCGGAAATGTTCGCGGCCAGTTCGATCAAGGCGAGCGTCAAGAGCCGCAAGAAGAAGCCGTGGTCGGTGTTCCGCAAGATGGAGACCAAGGCGCTCTCCTTCGAGCAGCTGTCGGACATCATCGGTTTCCGCGTCATGGTGGAGACGATCGACGATTGCTACCGGGCGCTCGGCGCCATCCACACGACCTGGCAGATGGTGCCGGGCCGGTTCAAGGACTACATCTCGATCCCGAAGCAGAACGACTATCGCTCGCTGCACACCACGATCGTCGGCCCGTCGCGGCAGCGCATCGAATTGCAGATCCGCACACTGGACATGAACCGTGTGGCCGAATACGGCGTCGCCGCGCATGCCATCTACAAGGATGGGCCGAAGCGCCCGAACGGGCCGACACACAAGCTGTCGAGCGAAACCAATGCCTATGCCTGGCTGCGCCGCACGATCGAATCGCTGGCGGAGGGCGACAATCCCGAGGATTTTCTCGAGAACACCAAGCTGGAACTGTTCCAGGACCAGGTGTTCTGCTTCACGCCGAAGGGCATGCTGATCGCGCTGCCGCGCGGCGCGACGCCGATCGACTTCGCCTATGCCGTGCACACCGATGTCGGCGACACCTGCGTCGGCGCCAAGGTGAACGGCCGGGTCATGCCGCTGATGACCGAGTTGCAGAACGGCGACGAGGTCGAGATCATCCGCTCCAAGGCCCAGGTGCCCCCGGCGGCCTGGGAGGCGGTCGTGGTGACCGGCAAGGCGCGCTCGGCGATCCGCCGGGCGACGCGCTCGGCGATCCGCAAGCAATATTCAGGTCTCGGCACCCGCATCCTCGAGCGCGCCTTCGAGCGCTCGGGCAAGACCTTCTCCAAGGCGGAACTGAAGGCCGTGCTGCCGCGTCTGGCGCGCAAGGACGTCGAGGACGTACTGGCGGCGGTCGGACGCGGCGAACTGTCGTCACTGGACGTCATGCGCGCGGTGATGCCCGACATGAAGGAAACCCGCGTGGCCGCGGCGCCGAAGCCAAAGGAAGAGGGCTGGTCCAAGCTGCGCAACGCGGCCAGCATGATCTTCCAGGTGCCGGGCCTGTCGTCGAAGAAGGAGAAGAAGGGCGGCGGAGCATCGCCCGCGCTGCCGATCCGCGGCGTGCGCGGCGACCTGCCTGTGCGCTTCGCGCAAGAAGGCGCGGTGCCGGGCGACCGGATCGTTGGCATCCTGCAGCCGGGGGCGGGGATTACGATCTACCCGATCCAGTCGCCGTCGCTGACCGCCTATGACGACCAGCCTGAGCGCTGGATCGACGTGCGCTGGGACATATCCGAAGAGAAGAAGGAGCGCTTTCCGGCCCGCATCAGCGTCACCGCGCTGAACGCGCCGGGGTCGCTCGCCGAGATCGCGCAGGTGATCGCGGCCAACGACGCCAACATCCACACGCTGTCGATGGTGCGCCCGGCGCCCGATTTCACCGAAATGGTGATTGACCTCGAAGTGTGGGACCTGAAACATCTGAACCGGCTGATTTCGCAGCTCAAGACCAACGAGGCCGTCAGCGTCGTCAAGCGCGTGAATGGCTAGGGGCATCGCATGACCACCGACGACGTCATCCAGATTTTCCGCGACACCGGCGCCGTGCTGGAAGGGCATTTCATCCTGACGTCCGGCCTGCGCAGTCCCGTCTTCCTGCAGAAGGCGCGCGTCTTCATGCATGCCGACAAGACGGCGATCCTGTGCAAGGCGCTGGCCGAGAAGATCCGGGAGCAGGTCGGCGGGCCAATCGACTATGTGGTGGGGCCGGCAGTCGGCGGCATCATACCGGCCTACGAGACCTCGCGGCATCTTGGCGTTCCGGCGATCTGGGTCGAGCGCGAGGGCGGCGAGTTCCGTCTGCGCCGCTTCGAGATCGCGAAGGGCGCGCGGGTCGTCATAATCGAGGACATCGTCACGACCGGCCTGTCGATCCGCGAGACCGTGACCTGCCTCCAAGACATCGGCGCGGAGGTGCTGGCGGCGGCCTGCATCGTCGACCGCTCGGCGGGCAAGACCAAGGTCGGCGTGCCGCTGATCGCGCTGGCCGAATATGCCGTGCCGTCCTATCCGGCGGACCGCCTGCCGCCGGAACTCGCCGCCATTCCGCCGGTGAAGCCCGGCAGCCGGAACCTTTAGGATGATCATCGGCCTCGGAAGCGACCTGATCGACATCAGACGGGTGCAGAAATCGCTGGACCGTTTCGGCGAGCGGTTCACGGCCCGCATCTTTACCGAGATAGAGCAGATGAAGTCGGACCGCCGCAAGGAACGCGCCGCGTCCTATGCCAAGCGCTTCGCCGCCAAGGAGGCCTGTTCCAAGGCGCTGGGAACGGGACTTTCGCGCGGCGTGTTCTGGCGCGACATGGGCGTGGTCAACCTGCCCGGCGGCAAGCCGACGATGAACCTGACCAACGGGGCCGCGAAGCGGCTGGCCGAGATGACGCCGAAGGGGCATCGCGCCGTCATTCATCTGACAATCACTGACGATTTCCCGCTCGCTCAGGCGTTCGTGATCATCGAGGCGCTGCCGGAAGGCTAGCGAACCGGAGTTTTGCCGCAATTGCGTTGCCCCACGCTGCGCAAGTGGCTAAACACGGCGACTGCAAATCGAGGAAGTTATGAGCGTGGCTGAAAACACTGGCAAGAAATCCGGCGGGCTTGGCGAGACCGTCAGCGTCATCGTCCAGGCTCTGCTGCTCGCGCTGGTCATCCGCACGCTCCTGTTCCAGCCCTTCTCGATCCCGTCCGGCTCGATGCGTCCGACGCTGCTTGAGGGCGATTACCTCTTCGTCACCAAGTGGGCCTACGGCTATTCGCGCCATTCGCTGCCATTCTCTCCGAACCTGTTTTCGGGCCGCATCTGGGGCAGCGATCCGGAGCGCGGCGACGTCGTCGTGTTCAAGTATCCGCCGAACCCGTCGCTCGACTACATCAAGCGCGTCATCGGCCTTCCGGGCGACCGCATCCAGATGATCGACGGCGTGCTGAACATCAACGGCACGCCGGTGCAGCGCGAGAAGACCGGGCAGATCGACAATCCCGACATCACGGAAGAGAACCGACCGGTCGACGTGTTCCGCGAGACGCTGCCGAACGGCGTCTCCTTCGATACGCTGGACCTGACCCCGAACGGCATCAGCGACAACACGCGCGAGTTCACCGTGCCCGCCGGCCATTTCTTCATGATGGGCGACAACCGCGACAACTCGGCCGACAGCCGCGCCTTCGGCTTCGTGCCGGCTGAGAACCTGGTTGGCCGCGCCAACATCATCTTCTTCTCGATTTCGGACGGGTCGAGCCCGCTCGAAATCTGGAAATGGCCGACCGACATGCGGCCCGGCCGCCTGTTCAACTTCGTGCGGTGATGGCGCTCAAGCGGCCGACGGGCGAAGCGCTTGCAAGCGTCGTCTTCGAACTGACCGACCACGCCTTTCGCGACCTGGTCCTGCTGCAGACCGCGCTCACCCATTCAAGCGCGGCGGGCGCGGCGGCGAACAACGAACGCCTGGAGTTCCTCGGCGACCGCATCCTGTCGCTGGTCATCGCCGACATGCTGCTCGAGGCCTTTCCGGACGCGCGGGAAGGGGAGCTTGCAGTGCGGCTGAACGCGCTCGTGCGCGGCGACACCTGCGCCGACGTGGCGCTGGAGCTTGGGCTTGAAACGATCATCCGCGCCGATTCCGCCGTGCGGGCGGTGACAGGCGCGAAGGCGAAGAACGTGCTGGCGGATGCGACCGAGGCGCTGATCGCGGCGATCTATCTCGACGGCGGGATCGAGGCGGCCAGGCATTTCATCCTGAAATACTGGGAGAAGCGGTCGCGGGCGATCGCCGATATTCCGCGCGACGCCAAGACAGAACTGCAGGAATGGGCCGTGCAATTCGCTGGCACGCGTCCCGCCTACGCGGTAGAGAAGCGCGAAGGACCGGACCACGCGCCGACCTTCACCGTCGTCGTCGAACTGCCTGGCTACGACCCGGCGCGCGCGACCGGCCGGTCGAAGCAGGCGGCGGAGCGCGCGGCGGCGGAACAGTTCCTCGTCCGCGAAGGTATCGGCTCCAGGGAAAGAACCAATTGACCGAGATTACGAACGACGACGCACCGGCCGAGCGCCAGACCCGCTCCGGCTTCGTCGCGCTGATCGGCGCGCCCAACGCCGGCAAGTCGACGCTGGTGAACCAGCTTGTCGGCACGAAGGTGTCGATCGTGACGCACAAGGTGCAGACGACGCGCGCGATCGTGCGCGGCATCGCCATTCATGGCGACGCGCAGATCGTCTTCGTGGACACGCCCGGCATCTTCAAGCCGAAGCGGCGGCTCGACACGGCGATGGTGACGACGGCCTGGGGCGGGGCCAAGGACGCCGATATCGTCATGGTGCTGATCGACGCCGAACGCGGCATCAAGGGCGATGCGGATGCGATCCTCAGCCACATCACGGGCGAGGGGCAGCCGAAGATCCTGATCCTGAACAAGGTCGACCGGGTGAAGCCGGAATCGCTGCTGGCGCTGGCGGGTGAGATCAACGCGCGGGTCAAGTTCGTGCGCACCTTCATGGTCTCGGCGCTGACCGGTTCGGGCTGCAAGCAGGTGCTGGACTATCTGGCGGAGGCGCTGCCGCGCGGGCCGTGGTACTATCCTGAAGACCAGATCTCCGACCTGCCGATGCGCCAGCTCGCCGCCGAGATCACCCGCGAAAAGCTCTACCTGCGCCTGCACCAGGAACTGCCCTATTCCTCGACCGTCGAGACCGAGAAGTGGGAAGAGAAGAAGGACGGCTCGGTGCGCATCGAGCAGGTCATCTATGTCGAGCGCGACAGCCAGAAGAAGATCGTGCTCGGCGAAGGCGGCCAGACGATCCGCTCCATCGGCCAGGCGGCGCGCAAGGAGATCGGCGAGATCCTCGAGCAGAAGGTGCACCTGTTCCTGTTCGTCAAGGTGCGCGAGAACTGGGGCGACGACCCGGAACGCTACCGGGAGATGGGGCTGGAATTTCCGCGGTAGGCCGAACTGCACGATCGCTTCGCGCAGTTCTGGATGGGAGAATCAATTGATTCTCTTTCAACCCGAATAGTTGCTCAGCTACTGGTAATTCGACGCACTCTAACCTACATTGTCACCAGAAATCACTGTTCCGGGGGGTATGGTGACAAGCGAACCGCAGCCTCTATCAGATTTCATTCAACGATCGGCGTCAAATCCCAAACGCTTGATTGGACTTGCTGTTGGATTGATAGTTGGCTCATTCTTGCTCATTTTCGTGCTTTGGCATATTCATAGTCTCATCATATCAAGCATCGCCGAAAATTATGCTCGACAAATCGCCAGATATGTGCCGATCGGACCGGAGTTTCTCGAAGCTATATCCAGCCTAATTTTTGTTGTCATATTTTTCCTATCTTTTTACTTCATTTCAGTTCGAATAGACAATTGGCGGAAAGGAGCAGTAATCACTGCGTTGCTGTCAACTGTATATCTGACCGGTCTCGGAATTCTGTCGTATGGGTTCAAATTTGACCCAATCACCGGCGCAGCCAGAAAATGCTACTTTATCGTGAACGGTGAGCCGCAGTATCAGTCGCTTACTCCTGGTGAAGAATGGCAAATCGATCCCCATACCGGGAAGAAATGTCAGATGCTGACACCGGAGATTGAAAGTAAATTGGCCAATCTCGCATCAGGGAGAAGGCCAAACCGAGTACCAGATGACTCCGAACCGAAATTGTTCGATAGTATTCTCGGAACTCCGATCGTCTGGTATTTCCGTTCTCGCGACAACTTGATCGAGCTTTGGGATGCCGAAGGGATACATCCATTCGAGGGGGATGTTCTTCGGCCAATCGATAGAGATGTCGCAGAGGAATGGAAGCGCCAGTTGGCGGACAGACGAAGGCGAGAAGAAGCTGAACGAAAGATTGCCGATGAGGAAGCAGAGGCGGCACAACGAAATCTGCTGGAAAAAAAGCGGATTACCGATGCGGCTGGGGTGATGTGCGACAAGCTAGCTGGGAACCGGTACGATATTTATCGCAACACAAGCGTTCCAGGAGCGAGTTATCAGTTGTTGCGGGCAAATGCACTGCAAGCCAGTGAGGCGTGCGAAGCTGCCACCGTAGCCGAGCCAACCACGCAAAGATACCGCTATCAGCTTGCACGAGCCCATCAAGCCCAGCAGTCGCCCGCTGCCAAGCAGTTATTTATGGACCTTGCGCGAAACAATTATCCAAGTGCATTCGACAACTTAGGCTGGATTTCCTGGAACGAGCGAGACCCACGTCAGGCCATCACATACTTTGAACACGGCGCTTCACTTGGCAACGCGGAGGCTATGGTAAGTCTCGCCCAGTTTCTGCTCGAAGGCAAATACGTGCGCAAGGACGAACGCAGGGCTTACGCGCTTCTATCAGGGGCTGCCGCCCAAGGGCACGAGCAAGCAGTTGAGGCCGTTCAGAAGTATGAATCGCAACGAAGGGTAGGTGCGATCGCGGGAGCGGTTCTGGGAACGATTCTGGGAGAGGTTCTTAAGCGGACGCGATAGGGAGAACGGCACACACCAAGGCGCGACGCGATCGCAGGATGGAAGCGGGACCCTGGCCCGTCGCTACGCCCGCTTCCGCATCCTCGCCGCCCGTGCAACGAGGTCGGCGAGCGGCTCGGGGCGGTGCAGCAGGAAGCCCTGGCCGTAGTCGACGCCCATGTCGATCAGCATGGCCAGCGTCTCCGGGCGTTCGATCTTCTCCGCCACGACGGCATAGCCGAGGCTGCTTGCGATGCCGGTGATCGCCGAGACGATCTCCCGGTCGTAGCGGCTCTCCGTCATGTGCTCGACGAAGGAGCCGTTGATCTTGATCGAATCGATCGGGAAGCGGCGCAGGTATTCGAACGAACTCATGCCGGCGCCGAAATCGTCGAGGCTGACCCGGCAATGCCGGTCGCGCGCATTGACGATGAACTGCTCGGCGGCCTCGAAATTGGTGACGGCGGCCGTCTCGGTGATTTCGAAGGTGATGCTGCAGGGAGGAACTCCGCTGCGGCCGATGGCGGAATCGACGAATTCCCACAGCAGCGGGTCGCTGAGCGTCTGGGCCGACAGGTTGAAGCCGAGCTTGAGGGTGCCGTCGGCCATGGCCGCGCCATACCTCGCAAGCGCGGTCTTGAAGACCCAGCGGTCGAGTTTCGAGGCGACGCCGAAGCGCTCGGCGGCGGGAATGAACTCGCCAGGCGGGATGAGCCTGCCGTCCTTGGCCACCAGCCTCGCCAGCACCTCGACATGATCGCCCCGTTGCCACGGCTCGCCGATCCAGTGGATCTGCTGGCCGAACAGGGCGATGCGGTCACTTTCGAGCGCGTCCATCGTGTCGGACGCCATCCGCGCCGCGTTGAGGCCGGTCGTCGTCGCGCTGGCCTGCGCCGAGAACAGCGAATGGCGGTTGCGGCCGGCGGCCTTGGCGGCGTAGCAGGCGTCGTCCGCGCAGGCGAGCGCGTCGGCGACCGTGGCGTTGCGGTCTTCGACGAAAGCAATGCCGATGCTCGCCGCGAGCTTTCGCGAGCCGGCGCTGGGGCCGAGATCCGCGTCGCGTATCGCGGCCAGGATGCCACTGGCAAGTTCCTCGGCCGCCGCGACGTCGCAGTTCGGCACGATCAGCGCGAATTCGTCGCCGCCGAGCCTTGCCGCCTGCGCGCTCGCCGGGATCGAGGCGCGGATGCCGGCGGATATGCGCTTCAGCGCGATGTCGCCAGCCGCATGGCCGGCGAAGTCGTTCAGCGCCTTGAAGTAGTCGAGGTCGATGTAGAACACCGCCAGCGGAAAGCCTGCGCCGTCGTCCGTCGCCTGCGTCAGCACCTGGTCGAAGGCGACGCGGTTGAGCAGGCCGGTCAGCGGGTCGTGTCGCGCCGCATGCGCGAGTTCCTGCTGGCGCTTGTGCTCATCCGTGACGTCGCGGACGGTGCCGAGGATATGCCCCGAAGAGTGCGGCGCGGGAACGTAACGCACCAGCGATTCGACGTGGCGGACCTGGCCGTCGCGGCGGATGATGCGGTAGCGCGTCGACGAGACGTCGGTCGCACCGATCTCGACCCGGTGCGCCTTCTCGGTGACTTCCTTGTCGTCCGGGTGCAGGAATGTGTGCCACAACTCGCCGGACACTTCGTCGGTGTCGATGTCGAGCCCGTAGATCTCGCGGGTCCGCTCGTCCCAGAAGCTGCGCTTCTGGTCGATGTCGTGGTGCCAGATGCCGGTGCCGCTGGCGGCGAGCGCCAGGCGGAACCGGACGTTGACCTGTTCGAGTGCGTATTCGGCGGCCTTCTGGCGGGTGATGTCGGTCTGGACCCCGACCATCCGCGTCGGTTTGCCATCGGCGTCGCGCTCGACCACGCCGCCGCGGTCGAGCACCCAGACCCAGTGTCCCGCCTTGTGCTTCAGCCGCAGTTCGGTCTCGATGATATCGGTCAGCCCCGCCAGATGGCTGTCGCCGCTGGCCACTGCGCGTTCCTGGTCGTCGGGATGCGTGAGTTTCAGCCACAGGTCGCTGCCGCCCGGCAACTCGCCCGGCTCGTAGCCGAGCATGCGCGCCCAGGTTGCCGAATAGAAGCACTCCTCGGTCTGCAGATCCCAGTCCCAGACGCCAAGCTTCGCCCGGTCGAGCGCAAGCTCCCAGAAATCCCTGCCGCGCCTGTTGCCGCCGTCTTCAGCCATGCCGGACCCACTTGAGGATGGTTGCTGAAAATGCGCACAATCTCGAAAACAATTTCTTAACCGGTCGCCTGAACCCCTTGCATTCTCCGGGTTTGCGGCCCCTCCCTTGCCTTTTGCGGCGTCAATGTGAAACTCGCCGGATGGAATGGCGTGACGAGGGAATCATCATCGGCGTGCGCAGGCATGGCGAGACCAGTGCGATCATCGAGACGATGACGCGCGCCCATGGCCGCCACCTTGGACTGGTGCGCGGAGGCCGGTCGCGCAAGATGCAGCCGATGCTGCAACCGGGCAACCGCGTCGACCTGACCTGGCGGGCGCGGCTGGACGAGCATCTTGGCACGTTCCAGGCCGAGGCGATCGAGTTGAATGCCGCCCGGCTGTTCGACACGGCGACGGCCGTCTACGGCCTGCAGATCCTGGCGGCCCATCTCAGGCTGCTGCCGGAGCGCGACCCGCACCCAGAACTGTTCGAGACGCTGGGCTTCATCCTGACGCATCTCGACGACGCCGCGGCGGCCGGCGAACTGATCGTTCGGTTCGAACTGCTGGTGCTCGACGAACTCGGCTTCGGTCTCGACCTGACGCAATGCGCGGCGACCGGCAGCCGCGAAAACCTGGTCTACGTGTCGCCGAAGTCCGGCCGCGCGGTGTCGCGGGACGCGGGCGAACCCTGGCGCGACGCGATGCTGCCGCTGCCGGCATTTCTGGCGCGGGGCGCGGGCATTCGCGCCGATCTTCCGGCCTTCGAGCAGGCCTTCCGTCTGACGGGCTTCTTCTTCGACCGCCATGTCTACGAGCCGCGCGGCATCAGCCAGCCCGACGCGCGGGCGAGCTTCATCTCGGCGATCCGCCGCAGCCTGGCCTGACTTCCGGAGCAGCAACAGAATGAGCGAACCAGTCGAATTGTTTCCGGGCTACGTCTCGAAGCTCGGCATCGGCACGATCCCGCGCGCCGACGTAGGCCTCTATTCGGGGCTGGAACTGCTGCAGCGGCTGATCGACGGTCACTATCCGGCGCCAGCCATCGGCAAGCGGCTGAATTTCGGGCTGTCCGAAGTGTCGGAGGGCAGGGCGCTGTTCCGCGGCCTGCCGGGCAAGCGCCACCTCAATCCGCTGGGCGCCGTGCATGGCGGCTGGGCCGGGACGATCATGGATTCGGCGCTCGCCTGCGCGGTGCAGACGCTGCTGGTGAAGGGCGAGGCCTATACCACGGTCGAATTCAAGGTGAACCTGACCCGGCCGATCACCGTGAGCACGGGCGAGGTGGTCTGCGAGGGCAGGGTGGTGCACAAGGGGCGGACGATCGCCGTGTCGGAGGCGACGCTGAAGGACAAGGACGGCAAGCTGCTCGCCTTCGGCACCGAGACCTGCACGATCTTTCCTGTCGCCAATCTTGCAGGCTGACGTTCCGGCCAACACGATTCGGATACAGCGTCCGGTTAGAGCGAGTTTCGAATAGGCTCGGGGGCACCACATGCTGGACGGCATCATCGGAACGGTAGCGATCGTCGCGCTGATCTATTTCGTGGTCCGGCTGCATTCCCGCGTCGGCGCGCTCGAGGGCGAAGTCGCCAGGCTGCGGGGCGCGCAGGCGGCGCCGCTTGCGGCCGGCGAGCCGGTCGCGGCGGAGACGGTGGAAGAGACGCCGCCGGCCGAGGCTCCTGCCGCGGCAGCCGAAGCCGTCGAGGCCGTGCAGCCGGCAGAGGAGCCGAACGGGCCGTGGGCGCGCGCGCGCGCCGCCGAGGCGGCGCAGAAGCAGGCGGTGAAGCAGGGCGAAGCCCAGGCGGCAGCGGACGCGCCAGCCGAAGCGGCGGCGCCGGCGCGACCCGACATCGAGACCGCGCTCGGCACCCGCTGGGCGGTCTGGGTCGGCGGGCTGGCGCTGGCCTTCGGCGCCGTGTTCCTGATCCGCTACTCGATCGAATCCGGCATTTTCGGCCCCGGCGTGCGGCTGACGATGGCGGCGATCTTCGGCCTGGTGCTGATTGGCGCCGGAGAACTCATCCGCCGCACCGGCTTCAAGGTGCCGGTGCAGGGCATGGCCGGCGCCTATGTGCCGGGCATCCTGACCGCCGCGGGCGCGTTTGCGCTCTTCGGCACGGTCTATGCGGCGCATGGCATCTACGGTTTCATCGGCCCGGCCACCGCCTTCGCGCTGATGGGCGTGATCGGCATCGGCGCGATTGCCGCCGCCCTCGTCCACGGCCAGGCGCTGGCGGGCCTCGGCCTGCTCGGCTCGCTGGCGACGCCCCTCCTGGTGGCGTCGGAAGCGCCCAATCCGTGGTCGCTGTTCGGCTACCTGGCGATCGTGCTGGCCGCCAACACGTTCATCGCGCGGACACGCGACTGGACGCTGCTCGCCGCCGCCGGACTGGCCGGCTGCGGCATATGGTCGGTGATCTATCTGGCGGAGGCCCTTCCGGCCGATCCCGTCCCGGTCACCTTCATGGCGCTTGTCATGCTCGCATCGCTGGGGTTTCTCTGGCTGCGCGGCGGGGGCAACCAGGCCAACTGGCGCGACACGCCGTCACTGGTCGCTGCCGTTGCAGTCGGCGCACCGGCCGGCGCCATGCTGATCGCCGACGATCTGGTGCTGTTCGACTCCGCCGCGTGGGGCGCGGCGGTCGTGGTCGCCATGGCCGCCGCCGCCTGGCTGCGCGGCCGGGCCTTGTCGCTGCTGCACGCGGCCGGGGCGATTGCGCTGCTGGCCTTTGTCCGCATCGCACTGACCGGCGATTTCGTCTTCAGCATCCTCGACGAGGCCATGGTCATCGAAGGCTTCGCACCCGCCATCGATCCGTGGACTGCGATCCTCGCCGGAGCAGTGCTCGGTCTCGTCTTCCTGGCGCTCGGCCTCGCCACCGCGCTGCGGAGCGCGGCCACGGACGCCACGCGGTCCGCGTCGTTTGCGCTCTGGAGCGCGGCTGCGCCGGTCGCGATCCTCGCGGCGCTGTGGTTTTCCTTTGGCTACACCGACTACGATTTCCGCTACGGGGCGCTTGCGCTGGCGCTGTGCGGGCTGCTCTGTGTCGCCGCCGAGGCGATCGCACGCCGGGAAGAGCCGGCGCAACGCGGCGGCCGGGCCGTCGCCTTCGTGCTTGCCGGAGCATTCGCGGCGGCCGTGCTGTTCGTCCACGCGGTCTTCGGAACGCTGTTGACCACCATCCTGTGCGGCCTGCTGGCCCTGCCGCCGGCACTCGCCACGCGCTACCGGTCGTGGCCGGCGCTCGGCTGGCTGTCGGTCGCGGCAGTGGCTGTGACGGTCGCGCGGATCGCGCCGGACCCGACCATCGTCGGCGCGGCGTTCCTCGGCACCACGCCGGTCTTCAACGCTCTGCTTGCCGGCTACGGCATTCCGGCGCTGGCGTTCATCGCGGCCGCCTGGCAGCTCGGCCGCACCACCGGCGGCGTGCCGCGCCTGGTCATGGAGACGGCGGCCGCGCTGTTCGCGCTGCTCACCGTCGCAATGCTGGTCAGGCACGCGATGAATGGCGGCGTCATCGACGGCGCGGAACCGCTGCTCGCCGAGCAGTCGATCTACACCCTGCTGGCGCTGGGGGCGGGTGCGATCCTGATCGCGCTCGACCTCCGCTCGCCGAGCCCGGTGTTCCGCATAGGCTCGATGGCGGCGGGCGTCGTCTCGGTCGCGCTGATCGTCGTGCAGCACTTCATCGCGCAGAACCCGGTCTTCACCAACGAGTCGACCGGCGCGATCCCGTTCTTCAACCTGTTGATGCTGGGCTATCTGCTGCCGGGCGTCGCCGCGGCGGGCGTCGCCCTCTTCGCCCGCGGCAAGCGGCCGGGCTGGTACACCGCGATGCTGGCGCTGCTGTCGGCGACGCTGCTGTTCGCCTGGGCGACCTTGTCGCTGCGCCGGCTGTTCCAGGGCGAGTATATCGGTCTGGTCAATGGCATGGGCCAGGTCGAGACCTATGCCTATTCGGCGCTGTGGCTGGCGATGGGCGTGCTGGTTCTTGTGGCGGGCGTCTGGCAGCGCTCGCAGGTGCTGCGCATAGCCTCCGCCGTGCTGATCGCGGTGGCGGTCGGCAAGGTGTTCCTGTTCGACATGTCTGAACTCGAGGGCGTGCTGCGCGCGCTGTCGTTCATCGGCCTTGGCGCGGTGCTGATCGGCATCGGCCTGTTCTACCAGAAGCTGCTGACACGGGCGGCAAGGGCAATGGAGTGATTCACGGCGGACGGTGCTGACCCAAGGTCATCCACCTGCGCGTGCCGTTCTCTTGACCGCCGCCTGCAACATGTGCATTTCGTCTGCAAGCACTTGAGAAGCCACAAGAAGCTTCGAGCCGTGTCTGGGATGGAATATAGGTCGAAGCGATTTCGAGCAGGCTCGTGCGGGAACAACTGCGGATGAGCAGGGCACAACCCGTGCATGCTCGCGCCCGCATGATGGCGCGTGAAATCAAATTCTTCCCCCGGTTGCGGCTGAACGATCGTTTCGGCAACTCCAGTTCCTCAGAAACGGTGGCGAACGGTTTTGTTCCACAACCAGAAGTGACACGCCACGGATGACAGAAACCAAGGACCCCGATCCGCGCCTGGCCGTGCTGATACTTGGCATGCATCGCTCGGGAACGTCGGCGCTGGCCGGCGTTGTTGGCCAGCTTGGATGCGATCTTCCCGCCGACCTCATGGAACCCAAGCCCATGAACGCGAAGGGGTTCTACGAGTCCAACCAGATCAGCTACCTGAACGACGACATCCTGCGGGCGGCGGGCGCGAACTGGTTTACCTGGCGCAAGATCGATCTCGACTGGTTGGCCAAGCCGGAAGGGACGGAGTTTCGCAACCTCGCGCTCACGAAATTGGAGGCCGAATTCGGCAACTCCGCGCTCTTCGTCCTGAAGGACCCAAGGCTCTGCCTGATGTTTCCCTTCTGGGACGACATCCTGAGGCAGGCCGGCTGCACGCCGCTCGTGATCCACACGCACAGGAATCCGATGGATGTCGCTGCGTCGCTCGGCCATTGGGCAGGATACAACCGGGCCTATGGACTCATGCTCTGGCTCCGCTACGTGCTGGACGGGGAAGCCGCGACTCGCGGCAGGCCGCGCTTCTTCGCGTCATATGGCTTCCTGATGCGCGACTGGGCATCACTGGTTGCAAGGGCATCGGATACCCTGAAGATTTCATGGCCTGTCCCGCCGGCCCGCATCGCGGCGGATGTAGACGCCTTTCTCAGTGCCGACCTCATGCATTTCAGTCGGGACAATGCTGGCGTCGCCGAGGATCCGCAGCTCATAGCCTGGGTCGGGCCGGTGTTTCAGATCATGGAACGTTGGGCCGAAAGCGGCGAAGACCAGGGTGACCATGCCACGCTCGACGCAATCCGCAGCCAGTTCAACACGGCGGCGACCGTGTTCCTGGATCTCACCGAGAAGTGGATCGACACCGAAATCAAGCTGTCCGGCTACGGCATCGATCCTGACATCATGGCCGCGCGCAACGCAGAGCTTGCCCGCGCATTCGAACGTATCGGCAGCCTGGACGCCAGCCTGAAGGATACGCTCCAGTCGAGACAGGAAATCGAGGCGCGGGTCGCCGACATCGAGCAGGCGCTGACGGCCGCGGAGGAACGCAATGCCGCGCTCCTGCGGAGTAATTCATGGAAGCTGACGGCGCCATTCCGCCGCCTGTCTCGAATGCTCAGATTCAGCCAGACGTAGAAAACGCCTGGCGTCACTCGGCCGGCGCCCAGGCCGATCGGTCGACCGGCCGCTCCCTGATCGGGTAATGCACCACCGCCGCGAACAGGCCAAGCGCCACGCCCAGCCACCAGACGCCGTCATAGCTGCCGTAGATGTCGTACAGGTAGCCGCCGAGCCAGACGCCCAGGAACGAGCCGAGCTGGTGCGACAGGAAGACGACGCCGCCGAGCAAGCCGAGATGCCGGGTCCCGAACATGATGGCGACCAGCGCATTCGTGGGCGGCACCGTCGACAGCCAGAGCAGGCCCATCAGCACGGCGAAGGTGATGACGGTGGCAGGCGACTGCGGCAGAAGCAGGAAGGCCGTCACCACGACCGATCGGCCGAGATAGATCCAGACCAGGAACATCGGCTTGGAATAGCGCTGGCCGATGAAGCCCGCCGACAGCGAGCCGATGATGTTGAAGAAGCCGATCAGCGCCAGCGCGATCACCGCGTAGCGGGCCTCGATGCCGATGTCGGCAATGTAGGCCGGAAAATGCGCCGTGATGAATGCGACCTGGAAGCCGCAGACGAAGAAGCCGGACACCAGGAGCAGATAGGAGCGGTGGCCGAGCGCCTCGCGCAGCGCGTGGCCCAGCGATTGCTGCACTTCGGCCTTGCTCGCGCGGCCGCTCGACGAATTGCCCCGCAGCGGGATCGCGAGCAGCGGGATGACCAGCATCATCGCGCTCATGATCACGAGGCTGTCGTACCAGCCATACGCCTCGATCAGGCCCTGGCTCAATGGCGCGAATATGAACATGCCGGCGGAACCGGCGGCCGTGCCGATGCCGAAGGCAAGGCTGCGCTGTTCGGGCGCGACGTTGCGCGCGAACGAGGCCAGCACGATGCCGAAGGATCCGGAGGCAATGCCGAGGCCGACAAGCACGCCGCCTGACAGGTAGAGCATCGACGCGCTGTCCGACATCGCCATCAGCGCGAGTCCGCTCGAATAGAAGACGCCTGACAGCGCCAGGACGCGCCACGTGCCGAACCTGTCGGCCAAGGCGCCGAAGACCGGCGTCCCGAGCCCCCAGGCGAGGTTCTGGATCGCCATGGCAAGGCCGAACGTGGTCCGGTCCCAGCCCTTCTCCGCGAGCATCGGCAACTGGAAGAAGCCCATCGCCGACCGCGGGCCAAACGTCATCGCCGCGATGAGGCAACCGCAGATGATGATCAGCCAGGGCAGCGAGGCTGACTTTCGGGTAGGGACGCTGATGTCGGTCACGGGAGTTCCTGCGAATGGCTAATGTGTATATGCACAATAGCCCAGGTTGTATCCGCGTCCAATGACAAGAAATGCACGTCCGTTCAATTTCGTTGATCGGTTGGCGGCGACCGGAATAATCCCGGCTGCGCGGCGTTGACGCTCGGAACGGAGCAACACGCTGCTTGTGCGGCGGGCGCCAAGGCGTATCAATGGCGCTCGACCGCCGGAATCATTCGGAAAGCGCGGCGCCGGGACATAGATGGACGAGAAAAGGGGTGCCATTCTTGCCGAGCTGCCGCGGCTGCGCCGCTACGCCCGCGCGCTCATGCGCGACCGCGATTCGGCCGACGATCTCGTGCAGGACTGCATCGAGAAGGCGCTGGCGCGGCTCGATTCGTGGCAGACCGGCGACAACCCGCGCCGCTGGCTTTTCACCATCATGCACCACATCTTCGTCGACCAGTTGCGCCGCGTGAAACGCCGTGGCGAGCCGGTGAACATCGATACGGCGCACGGCGCCGCCTTCGTCACCGAACCCTCCCAGCTCGACAACCTGGCGGCGCAGGAAGTGATGCACGCCTTGCAGGCGATCGCGCCGGACCGGCGCTCGGCGCTGGTGCTGGTGGCGGTCGAAGGGCTGACCTATGCGGAGGCGGCGACCGTGCTGGGCATCCCCGCCGGCACCGTGATGTCGCGCATCGCGCGCGGCCGCGAGGAGTTGCGCAAGGAACTGGAGGATGCCTCGCGCCGCCGCACGATCAGGGTGGTCGAGCGATGAGCGGCGAATTTTCCGAACGCGACCTGCACCTTGCGCTGGACGGGGAGTTGCCGGCGGAGCGGCTGCGCGAGTTCAACGCCTGGCTCGACGCCAATCCGGAGATGAAGCTGCGCGCCGCGCGGTTCGACGCCGACCGCCAGCGGCTGCGCACGGCGCTGGGGCCGGTGGCCTATGAGGCGGTGCCGGGGAAGCTGACGGCGACGATCCTCGGCAATGGCTCCGATCTGCTTCGCGTCAACAGCTGGTGGCGTGGCGCGATCGCCGCCGGCCTGGTCGTCGCGGCATTGGGCGTCGGCTATGCGCTGGGCGTGTCCGGCATGCCGGGCAGCATCGCGGGCGCCGGCGAACCGGCGGCCGAGCGCGCGGTGACGGCCCATCGCATCTATGCCGCCGAAAAGCTGCATGTCGTCGAGGTCGGCGCCGACCAGAAGGACCATCTCGTCGGCTGGCTGTCGAAGCGGGTGGGGACCGACCTGACCGCGCCCGATCTCGCATCGGAAGGCTTCACCCTGGTCGGCGGCCGGCTGCTGCCATCGGGCGACAAGGTCGCGGCGCAGTTCATGTATCAGGACTATTCCGGCAACCGCATCTCGCTCTACGTGACGCCCTGCGAGGGCGCAGAGGAGACCGGCTTCAGGCTGTTCGAGAACGGAGAGGCGCGGGCGTTCTACTGGCTCGACGGAGGCTTCTGCTTCGCCATGGCGGGCGCGGTCGCCGAGCCGAAGATCGAGGCGGTTGCCCGGCTGGCCTATCGGCAGCTGCTGTCCGCTCCGGCCAAGGGCTGACCGGCCGGTGGCGCGACATCTGTCACAATTTGGCCTGAATCCGGGAGCGAAAGCGCAAGCGAGCGCGACGCATAGCGTCCTTCCGGCGTTCTGGTCTACCGCATTGTTCCGCTGAGGTTTTCCACCCCGCATGCCCGCCGCGATCCGCCCGGCCCGCGCTTCCGACATCGACGCGCTCGTGGCGATCGAGAACGCCGTTTTTGCAACCGACAGGATCTCCCGCCGGTCCTTCCGCAAGCTGATCGAGCGGCAGACGGCCGAGACGCTGGTCGCGGAGGTGGACGGCGTCATCGCCGGCTATTGCATGGTGCTGTTCAGGCGCGGCAGCGGCGTTGCGCGGCTCTATTCGATCGCAGTCGCCACCGGCCATGCCGGGTCCGGCGTCGGCCGGCTGCTGCTGGAGACGGCGGAAGACACGGCGTTCGAGCATGACCGGCTGATCCTGAGGCTCGAGGTGCGCGAGGACAATGCGCGCGCGATCCGCATCTACGAAGGCAACGGCTACCGCCGCATCGGCATGGAGCCGGATTACTACGAGGACCACGCGCCGGCGCTGCGCTACGAGAAGATGCTGCGCGGCAACGTGGCGTTCGCCACGTCGGTGCCATTCTACGAGCAGACCGCCGACTTCACCTGCGGTCCGTCCTGCCTGATGATGGCGATGGCGCATTTCCTGCCGGGTTTCACGCCGACGCCGGTGAAGGAAGTGCGGCTGTGGCGCGAGGCGACGACGGTGTTCATGATGTCGGGACCGGGCGGCTGCGAGCCCTTCGGGCTGGCCGTGGCGGCGCATGAGAACGGCCTCTCGGCGCAGATACTGGTCTCGTTCCACGGCGCGCTGTTTCTCCAGTCCGTTCGCAGCGCCGAGAAGAAGCGGGTGATGGAACTGGCGCAGGTCGATTTCCGCACCCGGGCGGAGGACTACGGCATCCAAGTCGAGACCCGCGCGTTCACGCTCGACGACATTCGCGATGCCATGGCGGAGGGCAAACTGGCGGTGGTGCTGATCAGCGGTTTCCTGATGTTCGGCAAGAAGGTGCCGCACTGGGTGCTGGCGATCGGCGACGATGGCGAGCACATCATCATCCACGATCCGTGGGTGGAGCCTTCGCACGACGAGACCAAGGCGGACGCCGCCAACATCCCGATACCCTACGATGTCTTCATGCGGATGGCGCAGTTCGGCAAGAGGCTGCGGACGGCCGTGATTCTTGGAAAGCGACAGACCGAGCAATGACCTGGGTTATCCTGACCGGCCGCCAGAGCGACATCGACCAGTTCGCCACGCCGCACAAGATCATCACCACGCGCGATTACCTGGCGCATCCGTCGTTGTTTCGCGGCGCGCGGCCGAAGGTGATCAACCTGTCCAACAATGTCGGCTACCAGAGCCGCGGCTACTACGCCTCGCTGCTGGCGGGCTCGCGCGGCCACAAGGTGATCCCGACCGTCGAGACGATGATCGACCTGTCGGAGAAGAAGCTCTACGAACACGCGCTGCCCGAGCTCGAGGTGGTGCTGAACCGCTGCCGCAAGGATCTCGGCGGGACGCTTCCGGCGCGCATCCCCGTGTTCTTCGGCATCGGCCCGTCGAAGGCCTGGGACCGCTTCGCCAAGCTCCTGTTCGACTGGTTCCGCGCGCCGGCGCTGGAAGTGTCGATCAAGGACAATGGCGAATGGGCGACAATCCGCAAGATCGGCTTCCTGCCGCTGGCCCGGATGACCGACGAGGAAGAGAAGACCTTCCTCGCCTCGCTCGAGCGCTACACGCAGCGCGAATGGCGCGACACCAAGGAGCGGACGCCGGCGCGCTACACGTTCGCGACGCTGATCAACCCGCAGGAGGAACTGTCGCCCTCGTCGATCGCCTCGCTGAAGCACTGGGCGCGGATCGCCGAGAAGATGGGCGTCGAGGTCGAGCCGATCACCAGGAAGGACCTGGCGAAGCTCGCCAACTACGACGCGCTGTTCATCCGCGAGACGACGTCGATCTCCAACCACACCTACCGCTTCGCACGGCGCGCGCAGCAGGAAGGCATGCCGGTGATCGACGACCCGCTGTCGATGATCCGCTGCACCAACAAGGTCTATCTGAACGAGCTGATGACCTTCAACAAGGTGCCGGTGCCGCCGACGATGATGATCGCAGGCGTCGCGGACATGGAGGCGGCGGCGCAGGCGCTGGGCTTTCCGCTGGTGCTGAAGATTCCCGACAGCGCGTTTTCGCGCGGCGTCAAGAAGGCGTCGGACTTCGCCGAGCTGAAGGCGCTGGCGACCGCATGGCTGGAGGATTCCGACCTCCTGATCGCGCAGAAATACCTGCCGACGGAGTTCGACTGGCGCATCGGCGTGCTCGGCGGCGAGCCGCTCTTCGCCTGCCAGTATCTGATGGCCAAGAAGCACTGGCAGATCGTCAACCACGACCGCGGCGGCAAGCCGGACCAGGGCGGCGTCAAGACATTCACCATCAAGGAAACGCCCAAGGTCGTCATCGACACGGCGGTGAAAGCCGCCCGCTGCATCGGCGACGGCCTCTACGGCGTCGACCTGAAGGAGACCGCCGACGGCGTCTATGTCATCGAGGTCAACGACAATCCCGACCTCGACCACGGCTACGAGGACTCGGGCGAGAAGGACGAGGTCTGGGTGAAGCTGACGCAGTGGTTCCTGGACCGGCTGGAGCGGAACGGCCGGTAGCGGGCTTCCGCCAGCCGACGCAAAAGCTTGCCGCAGTCACATTCACGTCGCTCCGACCTTGGGCTATGGTGGCCGCAGCAGGCTTGGGGGAGCACATGTCGGATATCTCGAATGCAGTCGGCGCGGTCGGTCTGTTGCGCGCGTCGCTGGCGCGCACGGGACGTTGGGCGGCCAGCATCGGCCTCTTTGCAGGGCTCGTCGCTGACGTCCTCAACCCGCTTGCACCGTTCGCCGCCTATATCGGACTGGTCGCTGCCATCGCGGCCGCAATCATCGCAGTGGCAATCGCATTCCGTTTGATCCTTGCGGCCAAAGCGATGCCGGCGCTGGTCTTTGCCTCCACGACCGCTGCAATCGCCGGCGGCCTCTACGCCATGCAGCAAAGCGCTGACGCCGACAACGGCATCATCGCTGAACTGGTGCCGGCGATTTCCGAGTTGCAGCAGTCAATGGGGATCGTGGCTGCGCGGGTCGAGAAGATCGAGCAGACCGTGACGCAGACCCAGCAGACCGTGACCGAAACGCAGAAGACGGTGACGGAAACCCAGAAGTCGGTCACCGAGACGCAGGAGCGCGTCGGTGAGGTGAAGCAATCGACCGACCAGATCGCGGCCAAGCAGGATGCGCAGGCGAAGCAGGTCGGCGAAGTGAAGCAATCGACCGACGAGATTGCCGCCAAGCAGGACGCCCAGGCGAAGCAGGTCGGCGAATTGCAGAAGTCGACGGAGCAGATCGCGGTCTCCATCGACGCGATCGCCAAGGGCTTCGCGGCGCTGGCCGCGCAGGGCAGCACCATCGCGGACCCGAACCGGCCCGACGAGTTCTATCACAATGCCCGGGTGCAGGAGCTTGGCGGCGACATGGTCAATGCCCGCCGCAGCTATCTCGCGTTCGCCAATTTCGACGTCGACGCGATCGATCCGTACCAGCGCTTTGCGACATTGCTGCGGGTCCAGGACGGGCGCGCGGGCGCGCGCGAGGTGTTCGGGGAACTCGCCGGCCGCGGCAAGTCGCCCGCGATCAAGCTCGTTCACGCGCTGCAGTTCGACGACGCGCAGCGCATCGAGCGGCTGAACGCGTTCATCGCCGCACATCCGGCCTATGCGCCGGGCTACTACTTCCTGTCGAAGGAGCATTCGCTGGACCGCCTCGGCACGCAATCGCTGGCCGACAAGCGCGCCGAGGGCGAGGCGCTGCAGGCATTCCTTGGCCATGAGAAGGATGGCGGGCTGCTGAAGTATTTCGTCGACCATGCCGAACTGGCTGCCTGGCTCGACGATTCGCGCCGCAGGCTCAGCGCGCTCGGCAATGCGCTCGATCCGGCGAGCTTCGCGCCGACGCTGATCCCCACCCGTTCCAACCAGGGCTGGACCATCACGGTCTCGCTTCCCGAAGCGGCGACGGCGATCTCGTGGCGCCTGGGCAAGGACGGGCCCTATGTCGACACAGGCCTGATGGCGAGCATCGACCAGCGCACCGGCAAGCCGATGCCGAACCCGTCCTTCCAGCTTCCGACGGCCAATGAGCCGACGGTCATTTCGATCCGCTATGTCGACCTGCGCGGCAAGGAGGCGGGTCCGTTCGACCTGCCGTTCGACCCGAAGGCCGCGCTGCAGCAGGGCAACAAGCAGATTCTCGACCAGTTCTGGACGTCGTGGGTGGCCTTCGATGCGAGCGGCAACACCGGGCTGGTCTACTACACGCAGATCCTGTCCTACCGCTGCGCGGTCAAGGAAGTGCGCTACAGCCTGAACGGCTCTTCGCTCGACAAGACGCTGGAAATGCCGCCGTGCAACGAGAAGGACCCTTATGCGCTGCCGGACGGCGTGATGCCCTATTTCAAGGTCGGAAAGGACGTGACGTCGATGGCGGTGCAAGTGACCTATGCCGACGGCACGCAGTCGCCGGTGCGCGAGTTCCAGCGCCAGTAGGGACCGCCGATGGCCCTTGCGTCCGGGTCAGGCTGCGGCGCTGGCTATGCCATTGAATCTCTTGAGAAAAGCCGTCTCCACCGCCTTCGCCGGCTTCGGCGTCAGATCCAGCCTTGACGGCGAGATCCAGCGCGGGCGGCTGAAATATTGCGAGGCCTCGGCGGCGGTGAAGCCGGCGAGCTCCGTCGCCTCGAAATAGGCGGCGACCTGGTCGGCGCGCTTGATGTCCTTCTTCAGCGCTTCCGTGAGCTTTGGCGGGAGGCCGAAGCGGAGGTGGATGGCCGCCTGCAGGCGCGCCTCGACGTCCTTGTAGCCGCCGCCGACGACCGACTTGAACGGCGAGATCATGTCGCCGATGACATATTCCGGCGCGTCGTGCAGCAGCGCGGCCAGCCGGTGAGCCGCAGACGCGTCGGGATGCATGGCGCAGAAGATGTCCTCGACCAGCAGGGAATGCTGCCCGACCGAGAAGGCGTGGTCGCCGCGCGTCTGGCCGTTCCAGCGCGCGACGCGGGCAAGGCCGTGCGCGATGTCGCCGATTTCGACATCGAGCGGCGAGGGGTCGAGCAGGTCGAGCCGGCGGCCGGACAGCATGCGCTGCCAGGCGCGGACCGGTGCGCCGGGGCGGTCAGCCATCAGGCGTCCTCGCGAGCCGCGTCGGCGGGGAAGGTGAAGGATGCACCGGGAGGGATCGAAAGGTCGAGCACGGCGTCGCCGGCCAGAATCGGCACACCGGCGTCCATGGCGTCCTTGACGCGGTCGATGCGGACGACGGCGAGGCCCTGGCTGCCCGACACGGTTCCCAGAGCGCCGATCGGGCGGCCGTTCGCCGTCACGTCGGCGCCGGAGGCGGGCAGGGCGCGGTCGGCCTGCACGATCAGCACCCGCCGCCGCGCGGTGCCGCGGTGCTGCATGCGCGAGACGACTTCCTGGCCGACGTAACAGCCCTTCCTGAACCCGACGCCGCCGTTCTGGTCGAGCAGCACGTCATGCGGGAATGCGTCGGAAAGCGCGTAGTCCGTGCCGCTTTCGGCAACGCCCGCGGAAATGCGCAACCGGGCCCAATCCTCGAGGTCGCCGGATGCCTCCGCGGTCCCGCCGTAGCGGCGGAACACGGCGCGTGACGCGAAGCGCAGGTCGCGGAAGAGACCCGCCGCAGTTGAATCAATCCGTGAAGCGCTTGAATCGATTGGTGAAGACTCTGAATCCATGTCCCATTCCGCCGAGACAAGCACCTGTTCCGGCTTGGTTATCTCGGCCTTGGCGCGCAGCCGGTAAAGCATCAGCCGGCGGACGAGATCGTCGGCGATATCGGCGCGGCAGTCGATCAGGAAGGCGTCGGGCCCTTCGCGGGCGATCAGGAAATCGAACAGGACCTTGCCCTGCGGCGTCAGCAGCGCCGACGGTTTCGCGGCGTGCGCCTGCAGATCCGCCAGGTCCGCCGTGACGATGTTCTGCAGAAAGTGCTCGGCGTCCGGGCCGGCGACCCGCAGCACGGCGCGGTCGGGAAGTGAAACGCTCGGCATGAGAATCCCGGTCTTGCATTGGCCAAGGCCATTACGTAAGCCGCGTCGGCGGCAGCGACAAGGTGCGAACTGGGGCGATGACATGGCGCGGACTTTCGACCTGATCCTGAAGGGCGGCACGGTCGTCAACCATGACGGCGTCGGCTTGCGCGATGTCGGCGTCACCGCCGGGCGCATTCATGCGATAGGAGATCTGAGCCAGGCGGGCGCCGGCGAGACGCTGGATTGCACCGGATTGCACATCCTGCCGGGCGTCGTCGACAGCCAGGTGCATTTCCGCGAACCGGGTCTGGAGCACAAGGAAGACCTGGAGACGGGCTCGCGCGCGGCGGTGCTGGGCGGCGTCACGGCCGTCTTCGAAATGCCCAACACCAAGCCCCTGACCACCAGCGCCGAGGCGCTGGCCGACAAGGTCGCGCGGGCGACGAACCGGATGCATTGCGATTTTGCCTTCTGGGTCGGCGGCACGCGCGACAACGCAAAAGATGTCGGCGAACTGGAGCGGCTGCCGGGCGCGGCCGGCATCAAGGTGTTCATGGGATCGTCCACGGGCGACCTGCTGGTCGAGGACGACGACGGCGTCTTTTCGATCCTGAAGAACACCCGCCGTCGCGCGGCTTTCCATTCCGAGGACGAATTCCGGCTGCGCGCGCGGCTGGGCGAGCGCGTGCCGGGCGACCCGGCTTCGCATCCCGTCTGGCGCGACGAGATCGCGGCGCTGCAATGCACGCAGCGGCTGGTGGCCGTGGCGCGGCGCGCCCGCGCCCGCATCCACGTCCTGCACATTTCCACGGCGGAAGAGATCGAGTTTCTCGAACACCACAAGGATGTCGCGACCTGCGAGGCGACGCCGCATCACCTGACTCTGGCGGCGGACGACTATGCGCGGCTGGGCACGCTGTTGCAAATGAACCCGCCGGTGCGCGCCGCCCGCCACCGTGACGGAGTCTGGCGCGGGATTTCGCAAGGGGTGGTCGACGTGCTCGGCTCCGACCATGCGCCGCACACGCTGGCGGAGAAGGCAAAGTCCTATCCGGATTCGCCCTCCGGGATGACCGGCGTGCAGACGCTGGTGCCGGTGATGCTCGACCACGTCAATGCCGGCCGGCTGACCCTCGAACGCCTGGTTGATCTCACCAGCCACGGCCCGAACCGCATCTTCGGCATGGCGCGCAAGGGCCGCATCGCCGCCGGCTACGATGCCGATTTCACCATCGTCGACATGAAGCGCCGCGAGACGATCACCAACGCGCAGCAGGGGTCCAAAGCTGGATGGACGCCGCATGACGGGCGGGAGGTCATGGGGTGGCCCGTGGGCACAGTCGTGCGGGGAATGCGGGTGATGTGGGAAGGTGAAGTGGTTACGCCATCGCAGGGCAGGGCAGTGGAGTTTAGTGAGGCCTGATCGCGAGCGTCGCGCTGGCGGGGGGCCCGTTGCCTGCGGCAACTCCCCCGCTTTCGAGGCCTGACATCGACCCACCGGGTCGATGTCCCGGCGCCGCGCTGCGCGCGGCCGCCGACCGGCCTCTCAATCACCCGCCACGAAAAACATCCACCGCCCCTCCGGCGTGATGCCGACGCGGTAGAAGATGTAGGCGCCGTAGTTTTTCATGTCTTCGTAGTCGCCGGCGGTGACGATGCGGAACAGTTCGACGCGCTGCGGTGAGGTCAGGTTCTCCATGTTGACGGCGAAGAAATACGGCCAGACATAGAGTTCTTCCGGCTTGCCGGCGTCGAGATGGACGAAGCCGGCCTCCAGCACCTCTTCCAGGATCGCGAGGATCTCGTGGCCTTCGCCGTCGCCCGACAATTGCTTGAGATGCTCGATCAGGTCGCCCTCGACGCCGCCGAAGGACAGCATCGTGGCGTCGTCGCCCATGCCGAGCAGCGGCCGCAGCTTTTCGATGTCGCCGCTCTTGGTCGCCTCCAGGATCAGCTCGCGCATGCGGCGCGTCGATTGCGGCAGGCGCGCGAGATCGTAGATGATCTCGGGGTCGGCGGCATCGGGATCGATATGCGGCCGCGCCGGATCGGCGGCGTCGGTCTCGCCTTCGGGGTCGGCCGCTTCGCCGGGCGTGGCGGCAGCCGGCGGCTGAACCGGGGTGGGCGCGGGCACCTCCGTCGCCGACGGTGCCGGCGTGATGTCGGGAAGGGGAGTCGGCTCCGACACGGAGGGCGGCTGAACTTCGTCGGGCTTGATCTCGCTCAGGGCCAGCGCCGGGCCGGCGGACAGCAAGGCGGCCAGAAGCGCTGTCCGGAATTGAGTCCGAGCGCGTCGATTCCGCGTGACCTGCCTCATCTTGTCTTGCCCGTCCGTTTCCGGCCAATGAAAGCGCCGGATATCCGTGCCGTCAATGGCGCTGGCGTTCCGGCGCGAATTCGCCGCCGATGATCCGCTCGCGCATCCGGTCGATCAGGGCGACGGCGGCGTCCTCGCCGCAGGTGCGCAGGAGTTCGGTGAAGGCGGTCGCGAGCGCCACTTCGGCGATCAGTTCGGGCTCTATCCCGGCGGACAGGCCCTCGGCCCAGGCCTCAGTCTGGCTTTCAAGCGCGGTCAGGCGCTTTTCTTCACGCATCATGGCGTCGAGTTCAGCCAGTCCGTGTCCCATTTCGATCCACCCGTTGCCGCAGGCCGATTCACGAGCCCGCAACCATACTTAATGTCCCATTAAGAGAATTAACACAGTTAAACCTATCTGCACGCGCGGCCTCCCCGAAAACTTGGCGCAGGGTTAATTTCCGAACCGGACCGCGATGTCGCGCGACAGCGTCTCGCCTTCCTTCATGTAGCGGCCGATGGCGGCGTAGGCGGACTCGGTGCAGGACGCGTATCCGGCCGAGAAGGCGCGGTAGCCGGAATTGAAGCTCGAGACATAGCGGGCGCGCATGGCGGGCTCCGGATTCTCGGCCCGCAGCATCGCCTCCATCTCGTCGCGCCACTTCGTGCCGGCCTCGCCGCACAGGTTGCGCAGATAGTGGAGCGAACCGAGGATTTCGGACAGGCGCAACAGCCTGGTCTCGAACGGCGCCTCGGCCGCCTGCAGAGGACGCAAGGCAGGGGCGGACAGGCTCGACGCCAGAATGGTCAGGGACAGGATAGCGGAACGCAGCATAAGCCCTTGTCGCCAATGATCTTGTCGGCTGCAAGGCCGGCGCCGGGATATCGCGCGGATTGGCTAACGGGCCGGCTCGCCGCCGAGCAGGGCGCGGGCGACCGCGACGACCGACGGGATGACAGGGAGAGCCGCCATCTCGGTCAGGCCGAACCAGCCTGTTTCGTCCGCGTCGTCGCCGGCGACGGGCAAGCCGCCGAGATGGGGCGCGGTGAAGACGTGCAGGCGGAAGGCGGGGCCGGCCCCTTCTTTCTCGATGTCGTGGACCTCGACCAGCGCGACCGGACCGGCGGCAAGGCCGGTCTCCTCGAAGAGTTCGCGCCGCACCGCCTGTTCGAGGGTCTCGCCGTCCTCGACCCGTCCGCCCGGAAAGGCGTAGAGCCCCTTCGCCGGCGCGCGGCCGCGCCGTACGAGCAGCACGCGGTCGCCGTCGACAAGCGCGATCGAGACCGCGGGAAGGGGGGCTTCGGACATGCGGCGACCCTAGGCAGGCGCGGTGCGTCTGACAACGCCCGGCTTGACGCTGGCCGCCGCAGCCGCCACATCTGGCCGATGTGCGGACGCTTTGCATTCACGGCGACACCGGAAGAGGTCGAGGCGCATTTCCTCGCCTTCGACATCGACGACTTCCCGCCGCGCTACAACATCGCGCCGACGCAGCCGATCCTCACGGTGATTGCCGGAGAGCCACGCGAGCCGGGCTCCAACCTGCCGGGCCGCCGGTCGCTGCTGGTGCGCTGGGGGCTGATCCCCGGCTGGGCGAAGGATCCGAAGGACCTGCCGCTGCTGATCAACGCGCGGTCCGAGACGGCGGCCGAGAAGGCGTCCTTCCGCGCCGCGATGCGCCACCGCCGGGCGCTGATCCCCGCGACCGGTTTTTACGAGTGGAAGCGCGACGGCTCGAAGAAGAGCCAGCCCTACCTGATCCGGCCGAAAGGCGGCGGCATCGTCGCGTTTGGCGCGCTGATGGAGACCTGGCACGAGGCCGGCGGGTCGGAACTCGACACCGGCGCGATCCTGACGACTGCGGCGAATGACGACATCGCCGCGATCCATGACCGCATGCCGGTGGTGATCCATCCTCGGGACTTCGACCGCTGGCTCGACTGCCGCGGCAATGAACCGCGCGACGTCGCCGACCTGATGCGGCCGATCCAGCCGGATTTCTTCGAGGCGATCCCGATCTCGGACCGCGTCAACAAGGTCGCCAACATGGGCCCGGACGTTCAGGAACCGGTTACGATACGAAGCGAAAAGCCGGCGCCCAAGGCCAAAACGCCCCCCGACGACGATGCCCAGATAAAGCTCCTGTAACCCTCGCGCGCTAGGGTCCGGCGAGAAGACGGCAGGGGGCAGCCATGATCAAGGAATTCTCGGTCGAGATTTCGGCCGACGACGCGCGACGCATCGAGGGCGCGGTGGCGTCCGCCAGCGTGGCCGTCTATCCGGACACGCGGCCGGGCAGGAAGACATTCGCCTTCGACGAGAACGCGCTGATCGCCATCTCGGGCGGCGATTTCGAACGGTTCCTGTGGACCGCCTTCGACCGCGTCGAGGAGCGGAACGGCATCATCACGCTGGCCAAGGGCTCGGGCGTGACGTTCTACCTGCCGGTCGACAAGCTGCAGGACCCGGAGATCCGGCGCGCCATCTGGGATTTTGTCACGGGCAGGGTCGGCCTGAACGGCTGATCAGGCGGCGCGGTTCAGCACGACCTGGTTCTTGATGCTCTTCTTCTTGGCGCAGATGAGCGCGGCCACGATGGCCGCCGGGCCGATGGCGCGGTAGTGGCTGGCGAGCGCCGCATATTGCTGTCGGGCGCGTTCGGCTTCGCTGATGGTGCGGGTCATGTCTCTTCCCTTTGGTCCCTGTGTCGTGCGGCCGCCGGATTGACCTTCGATTGGGACCGAATTCTGTCTCCGGATGGGCATTTCCCGGACGGCGGCCTTTTACGGATTCATGGTTGACGATTTGTCACCACGGTGATGTCGAAACGACACACCTCATACATGTGCGGGGAGTCGCCGACGCTGCATCTCTCTCGCGCCAGTGTATCCGGATCGTGTCGCGCCGACGCGCCCGCGTTGCCACTTGACGCATGAGCCCGCCGCGCCGCATAAAGCCCGGATGAAAACGATCTTCGCCATTTGCGGGATTTGCATAATCGGCTAGCGCTGTCGCTGGTCCGGTCGTTTTCGCCTTCTCTCCCAAAGACAAGCAAACGCCCCGGCCAGCAGGCTGGTCTGGTCACGCTTGTCGATTGGGTTGAGGGATGTCTGAAGGCTTCAAGGGACTGCGGCTCTACAACACGCTGACGCGGACGAAGGAGGACTTTGTCCCGATCGATCCGGCGAACGTCCGCATGTATGTCTGCGGCCCGACCGTCTACGACTACGCTCATATCGGCAACGCGCGCCCGGCGATCGTCTTCGACGTGCTGTACCGGCTGCTGCGGCATCTCGCGAAGGAGGGCGTCTGGGATGGCGGCAAGGGTGAGACGCAAGTCACCTATGTCCGCAACATCACGGACGTCGACGACAAGATCAACGCGCGTGCGCTGCGCGACTACGGCGCGGACATTGCGTCGGGAAAGCTCACGCTGAACGAGGCGATCCGCAAGGTCACCGAGCCGACCTATGAGCAATATCAGAAGGACGTGACCGCGCTCGGCTGCTTGCCGCCGACGGTGCAGCCGCGCGCGACGGAGCATATCGACGGCATGATCCGCATGGCGCAGGACCTGATCGACCGAGGCCACGCCTACTTGGCGCAGGGCGGCGAGGGCAGAGAGGTGCTTTTCGACGTGGCGTCGATGCCCGACTACGGTCGCCTGTCGAACCGCCGGCTGGAGGACCAGCAGGCCGGCGCCCGAGTCGAGGTCAAGGACCACAAGAAGAACCCCGGCGACTTCGTGCTGTGGAAGGAGAGTTCGAAGAGCGAGCCCGGCTGGCCTGCGCATTTCCACGCTGGCGGCGGACACACCGACATCTTCGGCCGGCCAGGCTGGCATCTCGAATGCTCGGTGATGAGCGAGGCCTTCCTCGGCCGTGAATTTGACATTCACGGCGGTGGCCTCGACCTGATCTTCCCGCACCACGAGAACGAAATCGCCCAATCCCGCTGCGCCCACGGCACCGATGTGATGGCCAAAGTCTGGATGCACAACGGCTTCCTGCAGGTCGAGGGCAGGAAGATGTCCAAGAGCGACGGGAATTTCGTGACGATTCACGAACTTGAGCAGGATTGGACAGGCCCAGTTCTGCGACTTGTCATGCTCCTAACCAACTATGCGCAGCCAATCGACTGGACCGTAGCGAAAATGATGGCCGCGAGGGACGAATTGGCAAACTGGACAGCCTGTGTCTTTGACGGTGCTTTGCTTGGAAAGTTTGAATCCGATGTGCTCACGCACGCGCGCGGTAGGATTGATCCAAGGGTAATCGATCCGTTGCTGGACGATCTGAATACGGTCGAAGCCATATCGGGACTTCGAGCCTTGTACAGTGAAGCGCTCAAAAAAGACGAGGCGCGATACGAACTCCTGAATGCCGCCCACTTCCTAGGACTCATGCCGCTTCGTAAGATCGGGGCGCTAATGGCTCATTCGAGTTCAGGCTCGGCGCCTATCGCAAAGTTCTCCGAGCATCGACATCTGTACCTCAAGGTTCAGGCAGCATCCGCGAACGCCGTTCCCGAAATCGTCAGTGCCGCCAATGCCCAGGTGGCGGAGCAGGGGATCAAGTTCAACATAGGCCAGAGTGACGGCTTTGTTACCTTGGATCGCAACACCATCGACTCAACGGCCGAGGATGCCACCCAAGCAACAATAGACCGCCGCCTTGCCTTCATCGCGGCCAAGAACTGGGCCGAGGCCGACCGCATCCGCGACGAGCTGCTGGCCCAGGGGATCCAGTTGAAGGACGGCAAGGACCCCGCCACCGGCGAACGCATCACGACCTGGGAGGTCAAACGGTGAGCAGCAAGGCGACAAAGTTTCCGGAGTTGAAGGACTTCGTCAGAGCGGTCGAGCAGCAATACGGAGAGCGCCTTCACGGCGTTCACCTTTTCGGCAGTCGCGCACGCGGCAACGCGCGACCTGACAGCGACTATGACGTTGCGGTCGTGCTCACCGATCTCGGCGACTTCTGGACCGAACGACTTCGGCTGGCGGACCTCGCCTACGAGCAGATGCTCGCTCTCGACATCCACATCCAGGCGCATCCGTTCGGGCTCGACGAGTGGACAACAGGCAATCGAGAAGACCTCGTCCGGTCCGCTCAACGCGTTGCGATGGAGTTGACCGCGTGACGCATGATGATCTGATGCGAAAGGCACATACGGCTGCCCGCGCGGCCAAGCTGCTCCATGACGCACAGGATTTCGACGGCTGCGCCAACCGGGCCTATTATGCCATGTTCGACGTCGCCCGCGCCTATCTGGTCACCCGCCACGGGATCACCACTGAAGCAATCAAGACCCATTCGGGCCTGATTTCCGCCTTCAGCCGTCTGGGCGTGAAGCAGGATGGCCTCGACGCGGAGTTGGGCCGCTGGTTGAACCAGGCAAGAGAGGCAAGAGCGAGCGCAGACTACGATTCACGCAGTGTGGACGCGGCAACGGCAGCGATCCTGCTCTCCAATATGGATCGGTTCGTGGCGACGCTGGAGAAAAAACTGGGCGCAGAGGGAGAGGAAGAATGATCGACCACACCGGCATTTTCGTCGCGTACCCCGCCAAGGCCATGGCCTTCTACGACGCCGCGCTGGGCGCGCTGGGTGCCAGGGTGATGATGACGGTGCCGCCGGCGTTCACCGGCGGCAAGGTGGTGGTGGGCTATGGCCAGCGGAAGCCGGATTTCTGGCTGACGGAGGCGACCGAGGTCGGTCCCGGGCGTCACTATGCGTTCAAGGCCGCTTCCCACGCCGAGGTCGACGCGTTCTACGCGGCCGCGTTGGCGGCAGGCGGGCGCGACAATGGCGGGCCGGGCATCCGAGCGCACTATCATCCGGACTACTACGGCGCGTTCGTCATCGATCCGGACGGCAACAATATCGAAGCCGTCTGCCACCGGCCGGAGTGAGCGATGAGCCTCGACAACCGTCCGCGCTATTCCGGCGGCTGCCAGTGCGGCGCCGTGCGCTTCCGCGTCGAGGGCGCGCTGGGCGATGCGTCGGTGTGCCATTGCCGGATGTGCCAGAAGGCCTCGGGCAATTTCTACCTGCCGCTGGTTTCGGTTCGCGAGGCGAAGCTCGGCTGGACGCGGGGGGAGCCGAAGTCCTTCCGCTCGTCGAACCATGTGCTGCGCTGGTTCTGCGGCGACTGCGGCACGCCGCTGGGCTTCGAGGCGCCGGACGGCATGGCGCTGACGATCGCCTCGTTCGACGATCCGTCGACGATCCGCCCGACCGTCCAGTGGGGCGTCGAGGCGAAGCTGCCCTATGTCGACGAGGTGCCGGCCCTGCCGCGCGAGGAGACCATGGCCGACATCGAATCGGCCGGCTATCTCGCCGACATGGTCTCGTTCCAGCATCCCGACTACGACACCGACCAGTGGCCAGAGGAGCCCAAGTCATGAGCGACACGATCAGAACCGGCGGATGCCAGTGCGGCGCGGTGCGGTTTCGCATCCAGGGCAAACTGGGGCGGGCCTCGATCTGCCATTGCCGGATGTGCCAGAAGGCGTTCGGCGGCTTCTTCGGCCCGCTGGTCAGCGCGCCGAAGGACGGCGTCGAATGGACGCGCGAGAGCCCGAGCTATTTCCAGTCCTCGGTCAATATCGACCGCGGCTTCTGCGCCCGCTGCGGCACGCCGCTGACCTACCGCCACCCGGAAGGGCTGGAGATCGCGATCGGCGCCTTTGACGACCGCAGCGATCTGGCGCCGCAGATCCAGGTCAACACCGGCTCGGCGATCGCCTGGGTCGAGCACATCTTCGACGCGCCGAAGCGGACGCCGGAAGAGGACGCCAAGCGGCGGGAAGAGACGATGATCTCGTTCCAGCATCCGGACCACGACACCCCCAACTGGCCGGCGCAGGGGCTGCGGCTGTGAGCCAATCTTGATGAAACGCGAACGCCTCTACCTCTTCGACACGACGCTGCGGGACGGGCAGCAGACGCCCGGCGTCGACTTTTCCGTCGAGGACAAGATCGCCATCGCCGACATGCTGGACCGGTTCGGCATGGACTATGTCGAGGGCGGCTATCCCGGCGCGAACCCGACCGACACCGCGTTCTTCGACCGGAAGCGGACGCGCAATGCGTCCTTCGTCGCCTTCGGCATGACCAAGCGCGCCGGCGTGTCGGCGTCGAACGATCCGGGCCTCGCGGCGCTCCTGCAGGCGCAGTCGGACGCGATCTGCTTCGTCGCCAAGAGCTGGGACTACCATGTCCGCGTCGCCCTCGGCTGCTCTAACGAGGAGAACCTCGAATCGATCGCCGAGTCGGTGAAGGCGGCGATCGGGGCCGGCCGAGAGGCGATGGTCGATTGCGAGCATTTCTTCGACGGGTTCAAGGCCAACCCGGACTATGCGCTGGCCTGCGTGCGCACGGCCTACGAGGCCGGCTGCCGCTGGGTGGTGCTGTGCGACACCAATGGCGGCACGCAGCCGTCGGAAGTGCGCGAGATCGTGGGTCGGGTGATCGCCTCCGGCATACCGGGCGACCACCTCGGCATCCACGCGCATGACGACACCGGCCAGGCGGTGGCCAATTCGCTCGCCGCCGTCGAGGCCGGCGCGCGCCAGATTCAGGGCACGCTGAACGGCATCGGCGAGCGCTGCGGCAATGCCAACCTGGTCACGCTGATCCCGACGCTGATGCTGAAGCCGGCTTTCGCCGATCGGTTCGAGACCGGGATATCGCCCGAAAACCTCGCCGGCATCTCGCGGCTGTCGCGCAATTTCGACGAATTGCTCAACCGCGCCCCGGAAGCGCAGGCGCCCTATGTCGGCGCGTCGGCCTTCGCCACCAAGGCCGGCATCCATGCCTCGGCGCTGATCAAGGAGCCGGCGACCTACGAGCACGTGCCGCCGGACAGCGTCGGCAACCGCCGTCGCGTCATGGTCTCGGACCAGGGCGGCAAGGCGAACTTCATCGCCGAACTGAAGCGGCGCGGCATCGAGGTCGGCAAGTCGGACCACCGCCTCGACGCCCTGATCTCGATCGTCAAGGAGCGCGAGGCGACCGGCTATGCCTATGAGGGCGCGGACGCCTCGTTCGAACTGCTGGCGCGCCGGACGCTAGGCTCGGTGCCGGAGTTCTTCCGCGTCGAAAGCTTTCGCTGCATGGTCGAGCGCCGGTTCGACGCCAAGGGCCAGATCAAGACCGTCTCGGAAGCGATCGTGAAGATCACGGTCGATGGCGAGGAACGCATGTCGGTCGCCGAAGGCCACGGCCCGGTCAACGCGCTCGACATCGCGCTGCGCAAGGATCTCGGCAAATACCAGGACGAGATCGCCGACCTCGCCCTGGTCGATTTCAAGGTGCGTATCCTCAATGGCGGCACGGAGGCGATCACCCGCGTGCTGATCGAGAGCCAGGACGGCACGGGCGCACGCTGGTGGACAGTCGGCGTCTCCGACAACATCATCGACGCCTCGTTCCAGGCGCTGATGGATTCGATCGTCTTCAAGCTGATGAAGAACCGGGAAATGGCGGGGCTGGTGGCGGCGGAGTGAAGATTCGCCCGGCAGGCGAAGGAACAGGCTAAAGTTGGACGGAGAGACAGCGAGAGTTGCGCGCGGGGCAGCCCTTACCCGCGGGGTGATGGGTTTCCTTGCAATCCTGACGCTGGGCATGCCGCTTGTCGTTGTCGCAGCCTACTACGCGGTTGGGTGGAAGGCAGCGGTGCTGGCGTTCCCGCTCCTGCTCATGGGACTGGGCCGTCTGACGCCGTCCAAGAACCAGGACGAGGATGCCAATCGGCGCCGAATCCGCAAGCGCTTCGTCACGCTCACTATCCTCTATGCTGTTCCCGTGGCCGCTGTCTGGTGGGACAACCCGGAAATCATGCGGGTCTGGGCTTATGCGACGGTTCTCCCGTTCAGCCTGTTCCTCGCATCCGACGGAAAAGGCAATATCAGCCGCACCGCTACCATCCTGGCGGGTGTCATCTTTGTGGCGTTGAGCGACCTGATCTGGCTCTTCGGATCCATCGGGCCGTGGATCTGGTTTCATGCTTTCGCCGTTCCGATCTTCTTCATCGCCTTTTCATTTCTCACCGTTGCATTCGCGCCTCGCGAACGCGGGGAAGGACGAAAAAGCCGGATCGAGAAAATGCCTCCGCCGCCGGAGGAGGACGACCAGTCTTCGCTCGCGTTGCGCTGTGTGATCAATAGGGGGAACGGCGAGACATGGGAGTTCAAGGCGGTTTCACGCTCTCAGGTCCAAGCGATCTACGCCGCAGCAGAGTGGCGACAAGATCACGACGACCGGCCGCAAAGCGGCGCTGCGCCGGAGGACACCGAGAAGCCTTCTTTCATGGTGGCTTTCAACGGCAACGGGGTGTTGAAGTTTGAAGCAGACGGTCCTTCGACGGTCACGGTCCAATGGATTTACATGGAAGCACGACAGAGGGGCCGGCTATTCGGCTCGCCTGGGTTGATTGGGGAGACGAAGGTCCCGGCCACGCTCGGCCGTGCGATCATCGCCGACGTTTGGAACGACGACGTCGCATCCTTGAAGGCGCGACTTCAGCAGCGGGCTTTGCCGGTGATGGGAGAGAACTAGAATATGGGTTTCACGATCTCCTGGGTGGCGTTCAAGGACCTCCCTCTGGCGGAGGCGGCGCTGGCTTTTGGCCTGTTGCAGAGCGGACAATCCGAGACCGTTCTCGACTACGAGGCGAATGGCGCCCGCGTCGGCAACTGGTCAATCGTCGTCTTCAATGACCTCAAACCGGATCTGGCCGAGCCGCGCGAACTGGCGCGACTATCTTCGGGCCGGGAAATTGTCGTCGTCCACATCAGCGAAACGACCATGATGCAATGGGCGGAGCGCTGGAAAAACGGCCGACAGGTCTGGAATGTGCAGCACACGTCCGAAGAGGGGCCGCGACATCTCGAGACCACAGGATCGTTGCCGGCCGAGTTTGCCGAGATCAGGCGCAGGCGCTTCGCCGAGCAGGATGAAGAGGATGCCGGCGACGCGGCGGTTGACTTCATCGCCGACATCCCGCTCGACCTCGCGGAAGCCGCGACCGGATTCCGACACGACAGATCAGACACGGATTTCTTCGAACTGGTGCCCGACGTGTCAGCGAAGCCGAAGAAGGCCGGCTTCCTCGATCGCGTCAGGAAACTGTTGCGCGGCGAGAGCTGACCCGAGCCTGTCCAGGGCGGCGCCTTGCCGCCGCCCCCTACCTCCCGATCTCCTCGTCCGACACCTTCTTGTGCGCCGCCAGCGCCATCAGGCGGCGGTCGCGCCAGAGCTGGCGCTCAGAGAGCCTGTCCGCCGGCAAGCGTTTGCGGCGGTCGGTTTCGACCGTCTCCAGCACCGGTCCGGCCCAGTCGACGCGGCGCTGCATCTGGCTGAACAGGTTTTCGTAGATGCCCTGGTAGCGCTCGACATAGTCGCGCACGCCGGCCGGCGCGTTGAGGTCGATGGTCTCGAACGGGCCCATGAACGACCAGCGCAGCGCCAGCCCGTCGCGGATGCCGATGTCGACATCCTCGATGCTGGCATAGCCGTCGGCGACGAGCCGGAACGCCTCTTCGAGCAGGGCTCCCTGCAGGCGGTTCATGATAAAGCCGTCGAGTTCCTTCCGCATCACGAGCGGCGCGTGACCTGCGGCAACGAGCAGTGCGCGGGCGCGCTCGACCGTTTCTGGCGATGTCCATGGCGCCGGGACGACTTCGGCGGCGGGAATGAGATAGGGCGGGTTGATCGGATGGACGACGAGGCAGCGGTGGCGGCCGGCGAGATGATCGGTGAAGGTGGACGGCAACAGTGCCGAGGAGGAACTGGCGATGACGGCGTCGGGCTCGGCCAGTCCGTCGATCAGCGAGAACACCGAGCGCTTGACGTCGCGCTTTTCCGGCGTGTTCTCCTGGACGTGGGACGCGCCCTTCAGCGCCTCTGACAGGTCCGGCGTGACCGAGATGCGGCCCAACACGGCGTCCGGCGCCTGCCCGCTCAGAAGGTCATGGGCCTCGAGATCGCCGAGCACCCCGGCGATATAGTCAAGCGCACCGTCGGTGGCGGCGGGCGACTGGTCCCACATGGCGACGCCATTGCCGGCCCGCGCGAAGCTGATCGCCCATGCGCGTCCGATGAAGCCGCTGCCGACGATCGCGATCCTGGCCATGCTGTTCCTCCCGAGAACACTGCGGCTAGCGCGGCCGAAGACGTTTGTCGACCGCTACCCAGTGCGGCGACCGGGAAGCGGCGTCGGTTCATGTATGTGATGCGCGGTCCGGGACGGCGGCGGCTACTTCTTCACCCACATCTCGGTCGACATCTTGCTCGCGCCGAGATTGGTCCAGATGCCTTCCCAGGTGCCGGGCGTGCCTTCCTTGGCGACCATCATGCCGACGCCGGTTTCCTCGTCGTCGGCATAGCCGTAGGCGAGGAAGCTGTCGTCGCCGACGGCCGAGCCTTCCTGCACGGTGCCGTCCTCGAACGTGTAGACAAGCTCGTAGACGTCGCCCGATTTCAGCACCTGCAACGTGCCCTTGTAGGCTTCGCCCTCAAGCGTCGTGCCGCTGAAGTCGTAGTTGCCCGACGGATCGGCCCAGGCGGCGAATGTAGCGAACACAAGCGCCGCGAAGGCGGTGAAGATACGTTTCATGTTGTCCTCCCAAGGATTTGATGCCGCGACGTTAGCACTCCGCGCGGGCCGGTCAATGCGGCGCGAAGCCGTGCGACTGATCCATCAGCGGCTTTCACCTGATCCATCAGCGTTTTGAAATGGCGTCCCGGGCGGCGGCGGTTCATAAGGCCGCGCATGACAGCATCCCAATCCGCGCCATCCGCCGCGCCGGTCCCCTCCGGCGACACGCTGCAGGGCTTTCTCTATGCGCTCGCCGCCTACCTGTTCTGGGGCGTGCTGCCGGTCTACATGAAGCTGGTGGCGCATCTGCCGACGCTGGAGGTGCTGGCGCACCGGATCTTCTGGTCGATGCCGATCGCGCTGCTTCTGCTGCTGTGGCTCGGCCGGACGCAGGATGTCAGGAAAGCTCTGCGCTCGCCGCGCACCATCGTCCAGGCCGCCGTCGCGGCGGCCTTCGTCACGGTCAACTGGGGCCTCTATGTCTGGGCGATCTCGGTCGACCGGACGCTCGAAACCGCGCTCGGCTACTACATCAACCCGCTGCTGACGGTGCTGATCGGCGCGGTGGTCCTCGGCGACCGGATGAGCCGGGCGCAGATGGTGGCGGTCGGGTTCGCGGTCGCGGCCGTCGCCGTCCTGACCTGGGAGGCGGGCGGGCTGCCCTGGGTGTCGCTTGGCCTCGCCACAAGCTGGGCGGCCTATGCCTTCTTCAAGCGTACCCTGCCGATCGGCCCGGCGCAGGGATTCTTCCTGGAAGTCCTGTTGCTGTTCCCGCTGGTGGCAGGCTTCATTGCCTGGCTGGAGGCAACCGGGCAGGGGCACCTGTTCGACAATGCGGGCTATGAGGCGCTGCTCTTCATCGGCTGCGGCCTCGTCACCGCCGTGCCGCTGATCGTCTACGCCAATGGCGCCAAGCTGCTGACGCTGTCGACGATCGGCATCATGCAATACATCGCGCCGACGATCGTCTTCCTCATCGCCGTCTTCGTGTTCGACGAGCCGTTCAGCGCGACAAAACTCTTCGCCTTCGTTCTGATCTGGATCGGCCTGGCGATCTACACGTGGTCGTTCGTCAGGCAGTCCAGGGCGAAGGCGGCTACAGCCGGTCGATGACAACCCTGTCGCCTTCGGCGGCGGCGGGCCGCGCCGCGTCGAGGATCGCCCCGACGATGTCCGCTGCCCGTTCGACGACCAGGGGCTGCACGAGATGCGCGGTGTGGACGAAGCCTTCGGCCTTCATGTGGTCGATCAAGCTCAGCATCGGGTTCCAGAAGCCGGCGACATTCCCGTAGACGATCGGCTTGCGGTGGCGGCCGAGCTGCGCCCAGGTCATGATCTCGACGATCTCCTCGACCGTGCCGATGCCGCCCGGCAAGGCCACGAAAGCGTCGGATTCCTCGAACATCCTGTGCTTTCTTTCGTGCATGTCCTCGGTGACGACCAGTTCATCGAGGCGGGCGAGGGCTGATTCGGTGGCTTCCTTGTTCATCAGGAAGCGCGGGATGATGCCCATGACCTTGCCGCCCGCCTCGCGCGCGCCGGTCGCCACCGCGCCCATGATGCCTTTGGTGCCGCCGCCATAGACGAGGCGCAGGCCGGATTCGGCGATGGTGCGGCCAAGCGTGCGCCCGGCGTCGAGATAGATGTCGCCGCGGCCCGGCGACGAGCCGCAATAGACGCAGATGGATCGAATCGTGCTCATGAAACCGATTGGCGCTGCGCCGCGTATCTGGTCAAGGCGGAATTCGGCCTTTTTCTTGTCGCACGTGCGAAAACAGTCTAGACCCGGCACAACTGGCTAAGGAACGCGGGATGATTTTGTCGGCACCATTGAAGACGTTTTTGGGTGTGGCGGGCGCGGCCGTGGTTGTGACCACTGTCGCCTATGTGAACGGCGCGTTCGACCGGTTCATCGCCGCACCGCCGGCGCAGGTCGCCGCGCTGCCCAATCCGGCCGCGCCGGACGCCAAGGCCGACCGTCCCGCCCAGCCCGAGCCGAAGCCGGCCGCGCCCGCCGCGACGGAAGCGAAACCCGCCGATCCGGCCGCTGCGCCGACGACTCCGGTCCCCGTCCCGGCGCCCGTGACCGACCCGGCCAAGGCCGAGATCGTGCCGCCGGCCTTCGACATCCTCCGCGTCGAGCCGGACGGTTCGATCGTCATCGCCGGCAAGGCCCCGTCGGGGTCGAAGGTCGAGATTCTCACCGGCTCGAAGGTGGTTGGCGAGACGACCGCCGGGCCGGAGGGCGACTTCGCCGTGGTGATCGACGATCCGCTGAAGCCCGGCACGCACCAGATCGTGCTGCGCGCCACCGACGAGGCGGCCGTGGTCGCCATGTCGCCCGAGACGGCGGTCGTCTCCATCCCGGAGCAGAAAGACGGCCAGGTGCTGGCGCTGGTCGAACAGCCGGGCCAGCCGAGCAAGCTGATCACCGTCCCGGAGCCGATGGTGGCCACGCCGCCTGCGCCGGAAGCGAAGCCGGCCGCGGAGACCGCCGCTGCGCCGGAACCGGCGAAGCCGGCAGCGCCCGGCGCGACAGCCGCGGCGCCGGTTGAAGCCAAGCCAGCCGACCCCGCGCCCGCCGAGGCCAAGCCTGCGGAAGTGGCAGCGGTCGATCCGAAGCCCGCCGCGTCCGACCAGCCGCCATCCGATCTGCGCGTCGAGGTCAAGGCAATCGAGATCGAGGGCAACAAGGTGTTCGTCGCCGGTGTCGCGACGCCCGGCGGCAACATCCGCGCCTATGCCAACGAGATCCTGCTTGGCGACGCGAAGGCGTCCGAGGGCGGCGAGTTCCTGGTCGAGACGCTGCGCGACCTGCCGGTCGGCGACTACATCGTCCGCGCCGACCTTCTGGCGAAGGACGGCAACAAGGTGCTGATGCGCGCGCAGGTGCCGTTCCGCCGCGAGGCGGGCGCCGCCGTCGCGGCCGTCGCCGCGCCGACCCCCGCGCCCGCGCCGGCTGTCGCGCCGGCCCCGGCCGCCGCACCGGCGCAGGCGGCGCCCGCGTCCGTCGCGACGGCCCCCGCCGCGCCCGCGCAACCTGCCGCCTCCGCGCCCGAAACGGCTGTCGCGGCCGCGCCGGCGCAGCAGCCGGCGGACAAGCCCGCCGACACGGCGCCCGCGACGGTGATCCCGACCCCTGAAGTCACCTTGCCAGCCGCACCGCCCTCGGTGACGTCCGCAGCCCTCCAGCCGGTCGACGGCGCCGTGATCATTCGCCGTGGCGATACGCTGTGGCAGATCTCGCGGCGGGTCTATGGCCGCGGCGTGCGCTACTCGACGATCTACCTCGCCAACCAGAAGCAGATCAGCGATCCCGACCGGATCTGGCCGGGCCAGGTGTTCTCGGTTCCGGTGAAGACCGGCGAGGGCGAGTCCGCCGACATGGAAGCCGTCGCCGACCAGAAGGCCGATCCGGCGGACGTGGGCACCGCAATCCGCTGATTTTCGGGCAGCTGGCCAAGCAACCGGTTGCGCCGCCACGCTTCATCGTATATCGGCGATATACGATGAATGCGATCGATCTCACCCTTTCCGAATCCTGCCCGACCGACATGATGGCGGCGAAGCTCGCCGCCCTGTCGCATCCGGCGCGGCTGCGCATCCTGCGTCACCTCTCGGGACAGGGCGCGTGCTGCTGCAAGGAAGTCGTCGAGCATCTCGATCTCGCGCAGTCGACGGTGTCGCAGCACCTCAAGGTGCTGGTCGACGCCGGACTGGTGCGGTTCTCGCCGGAGCGCCAGCGCTCCCGCTACACGGTCGACCGCGATGAGGTCGCCCGGCTGTCGCGGGGACTGAACGCCTATTTCGATACATTCTCGGCCGATTGCTGCGGCTGACGACAAGAACAAGACCTGAGGAAACACCCCTTGGCCGCAAAGACCGTCTCCGCCGATTCCGGCTCGCTCTGGAACACGCTGTTCAACCTGTGGCCCTACATGTGGCCGGCGGGCCGGACGGACCTGAAGCTGCGGGTGGTCTGGGCGACCATGTTCCTCGTCGTTGCCAAGATCGTGCTGATCCTGGTGCCGTATTTCTTCAAATGGTCGACCGACGCGCTGGCCAGGGATGGCGGCCCGATGCCCGACCTGCCGGATTTCCTGCTCGTCCCGGTCATGCTGGTGGTCGCCTACAATGTCGTGCGCATCGTGCAGTGGGGCTTCAACCAGTTGCGCGACGCGCTGTTCGCCAGCGTCGGCCAGCACGCGGTGCGCCAGCTCGCCTACAAGACCTTCGTCCACCTGCACCGCCTGTCGCTGCGGTTTCATCTGGAGCGCCGCACCGGCGGCCTGTCGCGGGTCATCGAGCGCGGCACCAAGGGCATCGAGACGATCGTACGCTTCACCATCCTGAACACGCTGCCGACGATCCTCGAGTTCGCGCTGACGGCGGTGATCTTCGCGGTCGCCTATGGCGTGGTCTACGTCCTGATCGTCGCCGTCACGGTGGCAGCCTACACCTGGTTCACCGTCTGGGCGTCGGACTGGCGCATCGCCATCCGCCGCGACATGAACAATTCGGACACCGACGCCAACACCAAGGCGGTCGACTCGCTGCTCAACTACGAGACGGTGAAATATTTCAACAACGAGACGATGGAGGCGCAGCGTTTCGACAAGTCGATGGCCCGCTACGAGGTCGCGGCGACGCGGACCTGGACCTCGCTCGGCTGGCTGAACTTCGGCCAGGGCGTCATCTTCGGCATCGGCATGACGGCGTGCATGGTGCTGTCGGCGCTGGCAGTGCAGAACGGAACCCAGACCATCGGCGACTTCGTCTTCATTAACGCCATGCTGATGCAGCTGTCGGTGCCGCTGAACTTCATCGGCTTCATCTACCGCGAAATCCGGCAAGGGTTGACCGACATCGAGCAGATGTTCGACCTGCTCGACGTCAGGGAGGAGGTGACGGACCGGCCGGGCGCCAAGGCGTTGGCCGTCGGCTCCGGCGCGATCCGTTTCGACGACGTGCATTTCGCCTATGACCCGAACCGGCCGATCCTGAAAGGGGTTTCCTTCGAGGTGCCGGCCGGCAAGACGGTGGCCATCGTTGGACCGTCGGGGGCCGGCAAGTCGACCCTGTCGCGGCTGCTGTTCCGCTTCTACGACATCCAGAAGGGCGCGATCACCATCGACGGCCACGACATCCGCGACGTGACGCAGGAGAGCCTGCGAGCCCAGATCGGCATGGTGCCGCAGGACACCGTCCTGTTCAACGACACGATCCTCTACAACATCCGCTACGGCCGCATCGGCGCAAGCGAGGACGAGGTGAAGCGCGCCGCCGAACTGGCGCAGATCTCCGGCTTCATCGAAACCCTGCCCGATGGTTTCAAGGCCATGGTGGGCGAGCGCGGCCTGAAGCTGTCGGGCGGCGAGAAGCAGCGCGTCGCGATCGCCCGCACCATTCTCAAGGCCCCGCCGATCCTCATCCTCGACGAGGCGACGTCGGCGCTGGACACCCAGACCGAACAGGAAATCCAGACCGCGCTCGATCTCGTCAGCCGCGGCCGCACAACGCTGGTGATCGCGCACCGGCTGTCGACGGTGATTTCGGCCGACGAGATCATCGTGCTGCGCGACGGCCGCATCGCCGAGCGCGGGACGCACCGGGCGCTGCTCGATCAGGGCGGGTTGTATGCCTCGATGTGGGACCGCCAGCGCGAGGCGACGGAAGCCGAAGAGCGGCTGCGCCGGGCGCGCGAGACCGACGACGACGGCGTGATCGTGCGACGCAGGACCGCGGAGGTCTGACTCGAAGGGGGAACTGCCGGAACGCATCGCGCGTTGCGACACGAGGGCGATTGGTCTAATCACTCGCCCTTGTGCAATGTGGAGCCGGCCCGTCCGATGAGCCTCGTCGACAGCATCAAGAGCGCGTTCGTCCCGATCCATCGCGAGGGCTATCCCTTCATTGCCGCCTTCGGCATCGCCACGCTGGTCTTTGCGCTGATCTGGCAGCCGCTGTTCTGGATCGGCCTGATTCTGACCGCCTGGTGCACGTATTTCTTCCGCGATCCGCAGCGTGTGACGCCTGTCGACGATTCGCTGGTGGTGAGTTCGGCCGATGGTGTCGTGTCGGCGGTTGGACCGGCTGTGCCGCCGCGCGAACTCGGCCTTGGCGCGGACGAGATGCTGCGCATTTCGGTGTTCATGAACGTGTTCTCCTGCCACGTGAACCGCTCGCCTGTGCGCGGCCGCATCACCCGCGTCGAGCATCGGCCCGGAAAATTCCTCAACGCCGAACTCGACAAGGCGAGCGAGGAGAACGAGCGCAACGGGCTGGTGATCGACAGCCCGCATGGGGCCGTCGCCGTGGTGCAGGTCGCGGGCCTCGTCGCCCGCCGCATCGTTTGCTGGGTCGACGAGGGCGCGCCGATCACCATCGGCGAGCGCATCGGCCTGATCCGATTCGGCTCGCGCGTCGACATCTACCTGCCGGAGGGCGCGCGGGCGCGTGTCGCGGTTGGCCAGACCTCGGTCGCCGGCGAAAGCATCCTCGCGGACTTCACCGGCGCCACCGGCTTCCCGCTCGTCCGGGTGTCGTAGCCCGATGGAAACGCCTTTCCCGCCCTTCGAGCCGCATGGCCCCAGCCGGCACGGCGCGAAGATCCGTGACATTCCGCTGCGGCTGATGCTGCCGAACCTGATCACCGTTCTGGCGATCTGCGCCGGGTTGTCGGGAATCAGACTGGCCTTCGAAGGCCGGTTCGAGATCGCCGTCATCATGGTGCTGCTGGCGGCCTTCCTCGACGGTATCGACGGCCGCCTCGCGCGGATGCTGAAGGCGACGTCGAAGTTCGGCGAGCAGATGGATTCGCTGGCCGATATCGTCAACTTCGGCGCCGCGCCCGCCCTCGTCCTCTACGCCTATCTGCTCGACAGGGCAGGGCCGATCGGCTGGATCGCGGCGCTGCTGTTCGCGATCGCATGCGGACTGAGGCTCGCCCGCTTCAACGTCCAGCTCGAGGACCACTCGAAGCCGGCATGGATGGGCGACTACTTTACCGGCGTCCCGGCGCCGGCCGGCGCCGTGCTGGTGATGCTGCCCGTCTATCTCGGCTTCCTCGGCCTCGAACTGAACGTTGTGACGGCCCTTGCAGCGTCGGCCTATACGGTCGTGGTCGGGTTGCTGCTGGTATCGTCGCTGCCGGTGTTTTCGGGCAAGAGCTCCGGCTCCAAGGTGCGCGGCGACATCGTCATGCCGCTGATCCTCGTCGCCGTGTTCTATGTCCTGATGCTGTTCACCTTCACCTGGCAGACGATGACGGCGACCGCGATCGCCTATCTCGCCTTCCTGCCGTTCAGCGTGAAGCTCTATGCGCGGCGGCTGCAGCGCGACCGCCGCGAACGGGATGTAGCGCGAGGCGCGCCTGACGAAACGGCAGCGCCTGGATCGCCAGACGCTTAGGCGGCCTGTCCCAGTCCAAGGCTGTCGATCGCCATCCGGCGCGCCGTCACATAGTCGGTCTTGCCGGTGCCGAGCAGCGGTATCGCCTCGACCTTCAGGATCGCGTCCGGCACGATCAGCTCGGCCACGCCGGATTTCTTGCCGAAGGCGCGCAGTTCCGACCTGTCGGCTTTCGCGGTGGTCGTGAGCAGCACGATCCGCTCGCCGCGCTTGCGGTCCGGCACCGCCACCGCCGCGTGGCGCTCTTCCGGCCAGAGAGCCTGCACGAGCATTTCGACGGCGCCGAGCGACACCATCTCGCCGGCGATCTTGGCGAAACGCCGCGCCCGGCCGCGGATCGACAGGTAGCCCTCGCGGTCGAAGGCAACGATGTCGCCGGTGTCGTGCCAGCCGTCGGGCGGCGCCGCGACATTGCCCGGCGTTGCGCCCGAGATGTAGCCGCGCATGATGTTGGGGCCGGAAATCCACAACCGCCCGCCGTCCTCGATGCCTTCGACCGGCTCGATGCGGCTGCGGATGGCAGGCAGCAGCCGGCCGACGCTGCCGGCGCGGGAATGGCTGAGCGTGTTGACGGCGACGACCGGCGATGCCTCGGTCAGCCCGTAGCCTTCGACAATCTCCGCGCCGAAGCGCTCGCGCCAGACGCGCCGGGTCTCGGCTTGCACCGGCTCGGCGCCGGCGACGACAAGCCTCAGGCAGGCGAAGTCGGTGTCCTCGGCGGTGCGGGCATAGGCCGAGAGGAACGTGTCGGTGCCGAACATGATGGTCGGCCGGATCTTCGCGGCAACTTCGGGGATCTGCTTGTAGTGCAGCGGGGAGGGGTAGAGGTAGAGCCTGACGCCGTAGAGCAGCGGCAGGATCGTGCCGCCGGTCAGCCCGAACGAGTGGAACACCGGCAGCACGTTGAACAGCGTGTCGGCCGGCGAGAAGCCGATCCGCGCCTCGATCTGCGCCGCATTGGCAATGATGTTCTCGTGCGAGAGGAGCACGCCCTTGGGCAGGCTGTCCGAGCCGGAGGTGAAGAGGATCACGGCGGTGGATGCGGGCTTCGCCGGCGTCAGCGGCCAGCGCCACAGCAGCGCCGCCGAAATCCTCTCGAAAGTCGTGACGCTGTCGCGGATGTCTTCCAGCCAGACGAGCCGCGCCCCAGCCGACTCGATCGCGCCGACAATGTCCGCGAGCTGGGCTTTGTCAACGAATGCCCTGGACGAGACGACGCTGCGGATGCCGGCCATCCGGATCGCGGCGGCGACATTGGTCGTGCCCGAGGTGTAGTTGATCATCGTCGCGGCGCAGCCGGCCGATTGCAGGCCGATGAACGACGTCGCCATGCCGACCGAATTGGGCAGCATCAGTCCGACGGCCTCGCCGCCGCTGCTGATCGCCGCGAAGCGGGCGGCAAGCACGCGGGCCGCGATCATCATCCGGCTGTAGGTCAGCGCGCCCGAAACGCCATCCTCGACGGCGATGCGCTCCGTTCCATACCGCCTTGCCGCGACCGAGAAGGCGGAGAACAGGCTTCGCGTGCGCTTCGAGGCGACACGCGCCTCGGCGACGCGGTCGAACAGCGCGTTGGAAGCGGTGGTCGGCGCACGGCCGGAGCGGTTGGCCAGCGCGTCGAGCGAGATCGGGTCGAGCGCGGCGATGTTGAGCCGGGGAAACCACGAGCGCGGCGCTTCCGCCTCGGGCGCGAGCGACATCGGCAGATGCCGCGCGCCGCCGATGTGAATCGGCACGATGTCTGCGCCGGCCGTCACCGCGATGCGGGCGACGGCGCGGAACAGCCTAAACGTCTTCACGTCCGGCTCGACGGTTTGGGGAAAGTAGACGGCCAGCCGGCCCTTGCCGCGCAGATGCCGGACCAGCCGGCGGCTGACGAAGACATGCGAGGCGTTGAAGGCGATGGAGCGCGCCAGCGTGCGGTAGGGCTCGAGCCAGGGAGACTTCGCGGACGCCTCGTCGAGAATGTGCAGGGTGTCCTCGGGCAGCAGCGCCAGCATCAGCGCCGGGTCGAGCTGCGACTGGTGCGCGATGGCGTACACCACCGGCGCGTCGGCCTGGCGGGCGGTGCGGATCCGTCCGTCGGAAATCCGATAGACGAGCTTCAGCGGCAGATAGAGCGCGGCTTGCGAAAAGCTGATCCCGAGCCGGTAGGTCTGCGTCATCGCCGCCGCGACATAGGCGGCGATCAGGGCTGCGACGATCATTCCGGTCAGGATCATGCGGTTCTCCGAGCCTGGCCGCGGCGAACCAGCACCGCGCCGGGAAGGGTAGCGTGATCGCGCGCGGCGTCAATCCACTCTGTCGGCCGCTCCGTGCGCCACCGCCGGGACAACCGGCTTGCGCAAACGCTCCGACACGATCACCGCGACGCCCGCCGCAATGATCAGCGTTGCGCCGACGAAGACCTCGTCGCGTGGGACGTCGGCCCAGATGAGGTAACCGAGGAGGAAGGCCCAGATGAGAGAGGTGTATTCGAACGGCGCGATGACCGAAGCCGGAGCGCGCTTCATGCCTTCGAACAGGGTGAACTGCGCGAAACCGCCGATGATCCCGACAGCGCAGAGCATCAATGCGCCGGTGAGGTCAGGCATCTGCCAGACGAAGGCCATCGGCAAGCCCGCCGTCACGAGGAAGAAGGCGTTGTTGAGCACCATCTGCACCACCGTCTTCTCCTTCAGCGCGATCCCGCGCAGAAGCACGATCGAAAGCGCCCAGAGAAAGGCCGCCAGCAGCACGAGCACGACCGGCACGGAGAATCCGAGGTTGGCCGGATCGCAGGCGATGAACACACCGGCGAATCCTGTCAGGACAGCGATCCACCGGATCGCAGTCACCTTTTCGCCCAGCAGCAGGATTGCGAGCACCGTGACGATCACCGGCGCGGCAAAGTAGATGGTCGTCAGTTCGGCGAGTTGCAGGTCCTTGGCCGCGCTGTAGTAGCACAGCCAGGCCGACATGATCAGGAACGAGCGGAGGAACATCGGCCGCAGGATTGGCGATCGGGCCGTTTCCCCAAGCAGGCGGGGACCGCGCGCGAGGAGGCAGCCGACGAGGATCGTGATGCTGCGGAAGAACAGGATCTGCCAGACCGAGAACCCGACCACCGTCAGCTTGATCGCCGCATCCTGCAGCGTGAACAGAAAATAGGCGAGGCTCGTCAGCGCGATGCCGCCGAGGATCCGGGCGCGGGGGTCTTCTGCCAGTTCTGTCAGCATGAACTGATCCGCTAGCCTAGTGGCGCCGTGGACGCTATGCCCAAGCCTCTCCAGGTGTGAGGCCAGCCGCCGATTTGTTTGCCGCCGCCGGAAACGATATGGCTCGGGCGGCGTTTGACTCGGCCCAAGGAAATGACCCGACATGACCACCGAGCAGATTCTGGCGTTGACGGTCGTCGTGCTGATGATGGCGGCGTTCGTCTGGGGCCGCTTCCGTTACGATCTGGTCGCTGCCGGGGCTCTGCTGGCCGCGGTCGCGGTGGGGGTCGTTCCCTACGATGCAGCCTTCTCCGGCTTCAGCGATGACATCGTCATCATCGTCGGCTCGGCCCTGCTGGTAAGTGCTGCCGTGGCAAGGTCGGGGATCATGGAAGTGGCGATCCAGCGCGTCGCTCCATCATTGCGCGGCGTTCGCGCACAGCTGATCGTGCTCGTGCTGGTCGTGACCGTGCTCTCGGCCTTCGTGAAGAACATCGGCGCGCTGGCGATCATGATGCCGATCGCCTTCCAGTTCGCCAAGCGCTCCAGCGTCTCGCCGTCGGTGTTCCTGATGCCGATGGCGTTCGGATCGCTGCTGGGCGGGCTGATGACGCTGGTCGGCACCTCGCCCAACATCATCGTGTCGCGGATGCGGGAGGAGCTTGGCGGCGAAGCCTTCGGCATGTTCGACTTCACGCCCGTCGGCGCGGCGCTGGCCGCGGTGGGCATCGTGTTCCTGGCGCTGTTCTATTGGCTGCTGCCGGCGCGGACACGCGAGACGGCGTCGCTGCACGATGCGATCGACATCAAGAACTACATTTCGGAAGCACGGGTGGCTGCCGATTCGGCCGTGCTCGGCAAGACCGTCGCCGACCTGCTCAAGCTCGCCGATGGCAACGCGATGGTGACGTCGATCGTGCGCCAGCGCGGCCAGCGCGTCACGCCGCTGCCGGATGCGACGTTGCGGGAGGGCGACATCATCCTGCTCGAGGGCGATCCCGAGGCGCTGGACAAGATCACCTCGCGCGGCAAGCTCAAATTCTCCGGCGAGCGCCGCGCCATGAAGGAGGTTGGCGCCTCGGAGATCGGCGCGATCGAGGCGGTGATCAGCGAAAGCTCGTTCCTCGTCGGTCTGTCGGCGCAGCGGCTGGCGCTGCACGACCGGTTCAACGTCAACCTGCTTGCCGTCAGCCGCAAGGGCGAGCGGATCACCGAGCGGCTGGGCGAGGCGGTGCTGCGCGTCGGCGACGTCATCGTGCTGCAGGGCGACCGCGACCGTTTGCCGGAAATCCTCAGGGAGCTTGGTTGCCTGCCGCTGGCCGAGCGTCAGATCAAGCTCGGGAGCGTCCGGCGCGGGCTCGTGCCTGTCGTGATCCTGTTGCTGGCGATGGGAGCGACCGCGCTCAGCATCGTGCCGGTGCCGATCGCCTTCTTCGGCGCGGCGGTCTTGATGGTCCTGTTCAAGGCGATCCCGGTGCGCGAAGTCTATGCGGCGATCGACGGGCCGATCCTGGTGATGCTGGCGGCGCTGATCCCGGTGTCCGATTCGCTGCGGGCGACAGGGCTGACCGACATTGCGGCGGCCAACCTCGCCGGGATCGCGCAGACCTTGCCGGCCTGGGGCGCGCTGACGCTGATCATGGTGGCGGCGATGGCGGTGACGCCGTTCCTGAACAATGCCGCGACCGTGCTCGTGATGGCGCCGATCGCCGCCGGCTTCGCCACGGGCCTGGGCTACCGGCCGGAGGCGTTCCTGATGGCGGTGGCGATCGGCGCCGGCTGCGATTTCCTCACGCCGATCGGACACCAGTGCAACACGCTGGTCATGGGACCGGGCGGCTACCGCTTCTCCGACTATCCGCGCCTCGGCGCGCCGCTGTCGGTGATCGTGGTGCTGGTCGCCGTGCCGATGCTGCTGCTGGTCTGGCCGGTTCGATGACCTCTTGCTCCGGCGCACGGCGTGGTGAATAGAAGCGGCGTCAATTTAAGGAGACAGACATGAGCATCCGCCGCATCGAAACCGGACCTCGCATGAGCCAGGCCGTCATCCATGGCGACAAGGTGTATCTGGCCGGGCAGGTCGGCGAGCCCGGAAAGAGCGTCGCCGACCAGACGGCCGGCGTGCTGGCCGAGATCGACCGTCTGCTGGCGCTGGCCGGCACCAGCAAGGCCAACATTCTGACGGCGCAGATCTGGCTCGACGACATGCGCGACTTCGCCGAAATGAACGCAGTCTGGGACGCGTGGGTCGACAAGGCCAACCCGCCGGCGCGCGCCACCGGCTCGGCCTCGCTCGCCACCCCGCAATATCGCGTCGAGATCATCGTCGTCGCGGCGGTTTGAAACCTGCAGGCGGCATGAACGCGCTCTTCATCTGTTCGGCAAACCGGCTCCGAAGCCCGACTGCCGAACAGGTGTTTGCGCAATGGCCGGGCGTCGAGACCGATTCAGCCGGGCTGTCCAACGACGCCACGACGGTTCTGTCGCCCGAGCAGCTTGAATGGGCGGATATCGTCTTCGTCATGGAGAAGGCGCACCGCAACAAGCTGTCCAAACGCTTCAAGTGGCATCTCGGCGGCAAGCGCGTGATCTGCCTCGATATTCCAGACGACTACGCTTTCATGGACCCGGTTCTCGTCCGCCTTCTCCAGGCGAAGGCAGGGCCGTTCCTGCGCTAGCAACCATTCACGCCGCCCCATACTGCGGCGCCGATTTCAGGTAGCGCGCATAGGCGTCGGCGTTGGGCGGCGACAGGTTTTCCGCCAGCGGATTGAGCTTCCGCTCCCTGGCGCCGATATCGTCGAGAATCTCGTCAAAATGCTTGAAATGGTAGGGCGCGACGCAGAGCCCGCCATAGACGCCCGCCGCCGGCCGCTCCTTGCGCTTCCAGTTCAGCATCATCTCGATGTTGGCGTGCATCTGCTCCGGCGTCGGCTGCTTCGCCAATTGCCTGTCGGCATAGCGCACCAGCCAGTTGGCCCCGAGTTCGGCGCAGAGCACAGTGCAGAACGACGAGTTGAAGCCGACGAAGCCCATGTCGGGCAGGTCGGGATTGGCGATGATCCGGTAGAGCCGGTATTGCCCGTCGGGCTCGACCAGCTTCCTGCGGTATTCCTCGGCCAAGAACGGCACGCCGAGCTTCCATCCGACCGCCTGGACCGCGAGGTCGGCGCCGACGCGTTCGCCGCCGGAGAGGACGATATCGCCGCCCTCGTAGTGGTCGAACGTGCCCTGGATCGCCTTGATCCGCCCGTCGGCCACCATGTCGAAGAAGCCGGGCGTGACGATCGGGACGGAGCAGTTGATGCCGGTCTCGATCGGGCCTTTCGGCTTCAGGCCCGTCTTCTTCAGCTTGAGCTGCATCGTCAGCAGGCTTTCCAGAGCCCGCCAGTTGGCCCAGACGAAGGGCTTGGCGATGGCGTGGTTGATCCGCGCCATCCGCGTCTGGCCCCAGCCGGGGAACATCTTTTCCTGCGCGCGGATGTAGAGGATGCGCTTGAAGTTGATCAGGCCGCCGATGAAGTAGGGAATGCGCCAGACGGATTCGAGATAGACGATCGTGACCTGTGACGCGCCGGACTTGACGGCATTGACGGCGATGTCGGTCGCGGATTTCGAGAAGCCGAGCACGACCACCCGCTTGCCCTTGACCATCGACGGGTCGGTGTAGTCGGACGAGTGGATCACATTGCCGCCGGCCGCCACGAAATCATCCTGCCCCGGGTGGGTGAGCATGTTCTTGTCAGAGAACTGGCCGGTGCAGACGGCGACAAAGTCGAAGCTTTCTTGTGTCGCAGGCTGGCCCTTTGGCATCAGGTCGAGCGTCCAGCCCGGCTTGCCGTCGGCGCGCCGCGCCATTCCGGTGACCGACGTGTCGAACCGGATCAGCCCGGTGACGCCGTTCTCGTTCGCATAGTCCTTCAGATAGGCATGCACCTGCGGACCTTTCGGCCATTCCGGATAGGCGTTCGGCATTGGCTTCGACGTATAGCGATAGAGATCCTTGGGACTCTGTGTCTGCACGTCGGGATAGGAGCGCGACGGCTCCCAGACGCCGCCAAGATCGTGGCTGCGCTCGACGACGGTGACATCGTGCCCGCGCTCGAGAAAGGCCTTCGCGGCGGCAAGCCCGCTCACGCCCGCGCCGATGACGCAGACCGATTTCTTCGCAATCATGTTCGTGCTCCTTCGGGCCGCCGGGGCAAGGCTCCGCCTGGCGCAGCGGGACGCCGCGCCGCGTGGCCTCCACGGGCCGCAGTCGGTTCGGGTTCAGATCAGGCGCTGGCTTCGGGCGGCAGGAAGTCGACCTCGTGCATCGACGAGAGCTTCACCACTTCCGCGGGGTCCGACAGGTTGTCGAGCTTCTTGAACAACTCCTCGAGCATGCCGGCGGGCGACACCCAGAACAGCGCGCGCGTCGGCTTGTCGGACTTGTTGAAATAGCCGTGCGGAATGCCGCGCGGCATGCGCACCAGGTCGCCGGCCTTCGCCTTCACCCACTGCCCGTCGAGCTTCAGGTCGAGCTCGCCTTCCTGCACCAGGATGAACTCGTCCTGTGTCGGATGGATGTGCACCGGCACGAACTGACCGGGATCGCTGTTCGTCTCGAAGGCGAAGGTGCTGTCGCACACCGCCTTCGGGAAATAGACCTGCCCGAGAATATTCCAGGTCGTGCCGGCATAGCCGGCGCCGTTGGCGGTGATGCCTTTTTCGAGGTGCTTGCTCATGTCTTCTTCCCATTGTGTTGACATGGGGCGTTCTGGCGTCGCCCTTCATGTTCGGCGATGAGACTGCCATCGTCCCTCGGCCTTCACTATCCGCGACGCGTCACGACTGTCCGAAAAACGAATCCGAATTGCCGCTGCGTCCGAACACCGCGAAAACGGCTTGGAATGTGAGGCCACGATGCTACCCTAGCGGAATGCACCTTGAATCCGGTCCCTCACCGTCGATTCCGCTGGCGAGCCATGTCCTGTTTCAGTCGGATGATCTCGACTGCGCCAGGGAACGGGTCGCTCAGAAGTTCTGCCGTCACCGCCTCGACATCATCGGCGACAAGCGATTCTTCCGCGCCGCGCATCATCACCTGCCCGGCGACATGATTTCGCTGAACTATATCAGCTATGGCGCCGACGTCCTGATCGATCCGGGTGAACTTGGCGATTTCTACCTGATCCAGATGCCGCTGGCTGGCTCGGCGACGATCCGCAATGGCCACAAGGAGTTCCTGACCGACCGCTCGACCGCGTCGATCCTCAATGCCGACCTCGCAACGCGGATGCGCTGGTGGCAGGGCTGCGCGCAGATCCTGATCCAGATCCGCAAGGCGCCGTTCCTCGATTTCGCGGAGCGCGTGCTCGACCGCGAGCTGCCTGGCCCGGTGATCTTCGATCCGCTGGTCGATTTCTCGCGGCCGGAAATGCAGTCATGGCGCGGCTTTGCCAACGGGCTGTTCTATTCGGCCGAAGCGCTGGCCAACGCGCCGCGCGGCGCGGAAATCCAGATGGCGTTCAACGAGCAGCGGCTGATGGAAATCTTCCTGCGGGAACAGCCGAACAACATGTCGCTGTTCATGGACGGTCGGACCAAGGGGCCGGCGCCGAAACACCTGCGGCGCGCGGACGATTACATCCGCGAGAATGCGGGCCTCCCGGTCTCGCTGCTCGACATATCCACCGCAGCCGGCGTCAACGCGCGGACGCTGCAGCTCGCCTACAAGGCGGCCTACGGCCTATCGCCGATGCAGGCGCTGCAGCGGGAGCGGCTGAAGCGCGTGCGCTTCGAACTGCTGGCGAGCGGCGGCCGGGCCAATGTCACCGAGACGGCGCTGAAATGGGGCTTTGCCCATCTCGGCCGCTTCTCCGGCGACTACCGCCGCGTCTTCGGCGAACTGCCGCGCGAGACGGCGCGCCGCGCGGCGGATTGAAACGCTATTGTGCGGGTGCCGGCGCCGGAACGGCGCCCGGCGCGGGCGCAGGATACTCGTCATAGCCCTCGCCATCCATGAAGGACGAGGCGCTGGGGATGCATTGCAGGGACCAGCCTGCTTCGGTCGGCGTGTTCCTGTATTCGGCAATCGCCGCGACGCACTCGTCGCGCGTGTCGAAGGCGCTCGGCATGACGACCATGCCGCCGCCCGGACCGGCGACGACCAGATACCAGATGTAGACGACGGCTGCGGTCATGATTGCGGCTCCCCAACGGTTTGGTCCACTCGAATGTAGCGCGAAATGCGGCTGGAGTGCAGGCGGAATGGACCGTGTCGCGGACTATTCCGGCAGCCTGTAGCTGGTCCAGGCCCGTTTGCGGACGTTCCAGATCTGTCCGGTCCGCTCCAGTGACGGGCTGGCCAGCGGCAGGATCGTCGCGGCGACATCGGCGGGAAGGGGGAGCGTCGCCGGATCCTCGCCCGGCATCGCCAGCGCGCGCATCGCGGTGCGGGTGGCGCCGGGGTCGACGATGTTGACGCGCAGCGGCGTGTTCTTCGTCTCGTCGGCCCAGGAGCGCGCCAGCGCCTCCACGGCGGCCTTGGACGCGGCGTAGGGGCCCCAGAAGGCGCGGGCGGAGTGGGCAGCGCCTGAGGACATCACGATCGCCCGGCCGGCATCCGACAGGCGAAGCAGCGGGTCGACCGAGCGGATCAGCCGCCATGTGCCGGTGACATTGACCGCCATCACCTTGTCGAACACTTTTGCCTCGACATGGCCGACCGGCGCGATGACGCCAAGCACGCCGGCATTTGCGACGAGAATGTCGAGCTTGCCCCAGCGCTGGTGGATCGATCCGCCAAGCCGGTCGATGCCGGCCATGTCGGTCAGGTCAAGCGGCACCAGCGTCGCCGAGCCGCCGGCCGCCTTGATCTCGTCGTCAAGCTCTTCCAGCCCGCCGACCGTCCGCGCCACAGCGATCACATGCGCGCCGGCCGCCGCCATCTGCCTCGCGATATGATAGCCGATGCCGCGCGATGCGCCCGTGACGAGGGCGATGCGGCCGGTGAGGTCGGGTTGGGTCAAAGCGCATCCTTTCAGTCTGACAGGACCGCATAACGTAACCGTCCTGGGGGAGCCAGTGCTTAGAAACTGCGATCAGACAAGTTCGAGCCGCAGTGAGTGTCCGACCGCCTTTGCGGCGCGTTGCAGCGTCTCCAGCGTCACGTTGTCGTCGTCCGGGTTCAGCACGCGGCTCAACTGTCGGCGACTGGTCGACATGCGCGCGGCCATGTCGGTCTTCGAAATCTTCTGAACCGTCATCGCCTGTTGAATCTGCCACGCGATCACGCGCTTCACAGCGATCGTCGTCGCCTGCTCGTTGATGCCCTCTTCGTCGAGGAAATCATCAAGCGTCGCACCGCGATGGGGGTTCTCATGGTCGGTCATCACATCTCTCCAATTCTCGTCAACGCCGTTTCGAGCCGGCCATGAATTCCCGCTGCCGTGCCCTTGCCTTGCTGATTTCCTCGTCGGGCGTCTTCTGCGTTTTCTTGATGAAGCCAGATACGACGATGAGTTCGTCCGCCTCCTGGAAAAAGATCAGTCGCGCTTCCTTTCGGGAGGGAAGGCTGCTTCGCACCTCATAGAGTGCGTTTCCCATTGGCCGACAAAGTGGCATTCCGATCGGGAAGCCGTACTGCACCGTTCGCAAATCGGCTCCGATGGCCAGCCGGTCATCTTTCGGCAAGCCTCGAAGCCATTCCAGAACCGGCTGGTTGCCAGCCAAGGTGGCGAAGAAGACGACTTGGAACAAAACCCAATACTTTTGTCACCAGCAGTATGTGCCATATATGGCACAATCGTCGCTCTGTCAAACTGGCGAGTCTGTGACTCGTGCCAGTCCTAGGCCCGCGTCGCCAGCACTGAGAGCGTCCGCACATTGTCGGCGCCTTCGTGGTCGGTCAGGCGGGTCGGGTATTGCGTGGTGAAGCAGGCGTCGCAGAATTGGGGCGTGTCGTTGTCGCGGGCGGCTTCGCCGACGGCGCGGTAGAGGCCGTCGATCGACAGGAAGCCGAGCGAATCGACGCGGATGAAGTCGGCCATGTCCTTGACCGACATACGCGACGCCAGGAGCTTGGCGGTCTCGGGCGTATCGACGCCGTAGAAGCACGAGGCGCGGGTCGGCGGCGAGGCGATGCGCATGTGCACCTCCTTCGCGCCCGCGTCGCGGACCATCTGCACGATCTTCTGCGAGGTCGTGCCACGCACGATCGAATCGTCGACCAGCACGACGCGCTTGCCCTCGATCATCGAGCGGTTGGCGTTGTGCTTCAGCTTGACGCCCATGTGGCGGATGGAATCGCCGGGCGAAATGAAGGTGCGGCCGACATAGTGGTTGCGGATGATGCCGAGCTCGAACGGCAGTTTGGCCTCCTGCGCGAAGCCGATTGCCGCCGGCGTGCCGGAATCCGGCACCGGCACGATGATGTCGGCGTCGACCGGGCTTTCCTTGGCCAGTTCCATGCCGATGCGCTTGCGCACGTCATAGACGTTGCGGCCTTCGACCGAGGAGTCGGGCCGCGAGAAATAGACGTACTCGAAGATGCAGAAGCGCGATTTCTGCGGCTCGAACGGGAACATGCTCTCGATGCCCTTCGGCGTCACGACGACCATCTCGCCCGGCTTCAGATCGCGGACGAAGCGCGCCCCGATGATGTCCAGCGCGCAGGTCTCGGAGGCCAGGATCCACGCCCCGTCGAGATCGCCCAGCACCAGCGGCCGGATGCCCAGCGGATCACGGCAGCCGATCATCTTCTTCGACGACAGTGCTACCAGCGAGAACGCGCCCTCGATCTGACGCACCGCGTCGATGAAGCGCGAATTCAGGTCGCGCTCCTTGCTCATGGCGACGAGGTGCAGGATCGTCTCGGTGTCGGAAGTGGATGAGAAGATCGCGCCCTGCTTCTGAAGGGTGCGCTGGACAGTCATCGCGTTGGTGAGATTGCCATTGTGCGCGACCGCGAAGCCGCCATCGGCGAGTTCGGCGAAGAAGGGCTGGATGTTGCGGACGCCCGCGCCGCCGGTCGTGGCGTAGCGCGTATGCCCGATGGCCCGGCTGCCTTTCAGGCTGTCGATCACCGCCTGCTTGGTGAACGTGTCGCCGATCAAGCCGACATGGCGTTCGACGTGGAACTGACTGCCGTCGAAGGAGACGATGCCCGCCGCTTCCTGGCCGCGGTGCTGCAGCGCGTGCAGCCCGAGCGTGACGATCGCCGCCGCGTCCTGGCGGCCGAAAATGCCGAAGACGCCGCATTCGTCGTGAAAGCGGTCGTCGTCGGACGAAAACGGGGTGTCATGCGCGTCTGCCATAGGGGTCACGCCTTTTCGCCAGTCATCCGGTGCGGCGATTGCCGCCGGAAGGTCTGTCAGTTGTTGGTCTCGCCTTCAGTCTCGGGCGCCGGTTCGGCCGGAGCCTCCGCGCCTCCGGCCGGAGGCGCATCGTCGCCGGAACCGAGCGGCAGCCGGTTCAGGATCGAGTTCTCCGGATCGTCCGGCAGCAGCGCCTGCAGCCGCTGGCCGATGGTCTCCAAAAGCGGCCGCGACTTGGCGTTCGCCACCCACGGCGGCTGGTTGGTGCCGACAAGCCAGTTGAAGAACAGGAGTCCGACGGCAACCACCAGGATGCCGCGCGCCGCGCCATAGAGGAAGCCAAGCGTCCGGTCGAGCGCGCCTACGCGGCTGTCGATGATGAAATCGGCGATCTTCATCGTGATCACCGTGACGACGATCAGCGCGATGAAAAACACGACGGCGGCCGCGGCGGCCATCGCGAGCTGAGCCTGGTCGATATAGGGCGTCACATAGGGCAGAACCACGGGATAGAAGAAGAAGGCCGCGACCGCCGCCGCCGCCCACGAAGCGATCGACAGGACTTCGCGCGACAGGCCGCGCACCATGGCCAGCATTGCCGAGACGAGCGTGAAGCCGACGAGAATTCCGTCAAGCAGAGTGATCGGCATTGTGTCTCCCGTTCATTTGGCCGCCACGTCAGTCTTCGTCCTTGCGGAGCTTCGAACCGGCGATCCGCGCGACGAGGTCGGCGAGATGTTCGGGCTGGAAGGATCGGGCTGCAAGGGCGCCGGAGAGTTCTCCAGAAGATGATGGCATCACTGCCTGCCGGAACCCCAGTTTTTCCGCTTCCTTGAGACGCTGCGCCGCGTGCGCCACCGGCCTGATGGCGCCCGACAGGCTGATTTCGCCGAAATAGACGCAATCGGACGGAAGGGCAAGGCCGGTCAGGGACGAAACCAGGGCCGCCGCCACCGCCAGATCGGCGGCCGGCTCGGAGATCCGGTAGCCGCCCGCGACGTTGAGATAGACGTCGTTTGCCGCGAAACGGACGCCGCATCGCGATTCGAGCACGGCCAAGACCATAGACAGGCGCGGGCCGTCCCAGCCGACGATGGCGCGGCGCGGCGTGCCGAGAGGCGAGGGCGCCACCAGCGCCTGGATCTCGACCAGCACCGGACGCGTGCCTTCCATGCCGGCGAATACAGCGGCGCCCGGCGCCTTGCCGCTGCGCTCGCCGAGGAACAGCTCCGACGGATTGGCGACGTCGCGCAGGCCCTTGTCGGACATCTCGAACACGCCGATCTCGTCGGTCGGGCCGAAGCGGTTCTTGATGGTGCGCAGGATGCGGTAGTGATGGCCGCCTTCACCCTCGAAGTAGAGCACGGCGTCGACCATGTGCTCGACGACGCGCGGGCCGGCGATCTGGCCGTCCTTGGTGACATGGCCCACCAGCACGATCGCTGCCCCGGTCGACTTGGCGTAGCGGATCATCGCCTGCGCCGCGGCGCGCACCTGCGTCACCGTGCCGGGAGCCGAATCGGCGAGATCGGTCCAGAGCGTCTGGATCGAATCGAGGATGACGAGGTCCGGCCGCTTGCCGTCGGCGAGCGTCGCGAGGATGTCCTCGACATTGGTCTCGGCGGCGAGTTCAACAGCGGAATCCGCCGCGCCCAGCCGCTGCGCGCGGAGCCTGATCTGTGCCACGGCTTCCTCGCCCGAGACATAGACGACGCGGTGGCCCTTGCGGGCCAGCGCCGCCGCTGCCTGCGTCAGCAGCGTCGACTTGCCGATGCCGGGATCGCCGCCGACCAGCAGGGCAGAGCCGCGCACGAATCCGCCGCCGGTGGCGCGGTCCAACTCGCCGATCCCAGACGCGATGCGCGGCGCGTCCTCGATCTCGCCCGACAGCGTCGTCAGCGCCACCGCGCGGCCCTTGCGTGCGCTCTTCAGCGACTGCGGCCCCGAGCCGATACCGCCCGCCGTGCCTTCCTCGACCAGCGTGTTCCACTCGCCGCAGGCATCGCACTTGCCGGCCCAGCGCTGATGCACAGAGCCGCAATTCTGGCAGATGAACTGGACGCGGGATTTGGCCATCACGCACCGTTCTCGATGTACCGCCGATGATATCGCCGCCCCAGTCCCGTTAGCAGTTCGTACGAGATCGTCCCGGCCGCCTCGGCGGCTTCGTCGACGCTGATGTTCGGCCCGAACAGTTCGATCAGGTCGCCGCGGTTGACGATGCCGTCGCCGAGGTCGGTGACGTCGAACATCGTCAGGTCCATCGTCACGCGGCCAAGGATCGGCACGCGTCGGCCTTGAATGAAGCCGTGGCCGGCCGGGCCCGCCATCTCGCGCAGGCGCACGCCGGACCCGGATGCGGCGCGGTGATAGCCGTCGGCATAGCCGGCGGCCGCCACCGCGATGATCGAGTCTCGCTTCAGGACCGCCGTGGCGCCGTAGCTGACCGTCTCGCCGGCCTTGGCGTGGCGGACCTGGGCGACGCGCGCCTCGGCGGTGACCACGGTGCGCATCGGATTGCGGATGCCCGATGCGAACGCTCCGCCATAAACGGCAATGCCCGGCCGCGTCAGTCCGAAGCGATAGTCGGCGCCCAGGAGTATGCCGGCCGAGTTGACCAGACTTGATTCAACGCCTGGGAAAGCCGCCGCAACCGGCTGGAATGATTCGAGTTGGCGCCGGTTCATCGGATGCGCGAGTTCGTCGGCGCAGGCGAGGTGGCTCATCACCAGCACCGGCGTGACGGCCTGGGTCAGTTCGTTCTCGTCCGCGAAAGCGAGCGCCTCCTCGACGCTCATGCCGAGCCGGTTCATGCCCGTGTCGACATTGATCGCGCAGGGCAGGGCCTGGCCTGTGACGCCGCAGAACGTTTCCCAGACATGGATGTCGGCAGGAGAATTGAGCACCGGAATGAGCCGGTCGGTGCGGTAGAGTTCAGCCGATTCGGCGCTGAACAGTCCGTTGAGCACATAGATTGCCGCGTCGGGCGCGACGCGCCGGACGGCGGCGCCTTCCTCGGGAAGCGCGACGAAGAAGCGCGTGCAGCCGGCAGCCGCAAGCGCCGGCACAACCCGGTCGATGCCGAGGCCATAGGCGTCGGCCTTGACCACGCCAGCGGTCGCGGCCGGCAGGCAGACCCGCGCCAGCGCCGAATAATTCTCCTTGAGCGCGTCGAGATCGATCGTCAGGGAGGCTCCCGCGAAGCGCATCTCGGGGCCGATGGCCGGTGTGCCGTCGCCGGTCAACAGGTCTACTCGAACCGCTCGGGCAGGTGATACTCCTCGGCGAGATCGGAGAAGCGGGTGAACTCGCCATGGAACGCCAGGGACACGGTGCCCGTCGGTCCGTGGCGCTGCTTGGCGATGATCACCTCCGCCTTGCCGCGCGCCTCGTTCATGTCGTTCTCCCACTGGACATATTCGGGCGTTCCGGGCTTCGGTTCCTTGTTCTTGAGATAGTATTCCTCGCGATAGACGAACATGACCACGTCCGCGTCCTGCTCGATCGAGCCGGACTCGCGGAGATCCGACAGCTGCGGGCGCTTGTCGTCGCGGCTTTCGACCTGACGCGAGAGCTGAGACAGCGCGATGATCGGGACGCTGAGTTCCTTGGCCAGCGCCTTGAGGCCGGTGGTGATCTCGGTGATTTCCTGCACGCGGTTCTGGGCCGACTTGGCGCTCGATCCCTGCATCAGCTGGATATAGTCGATGACGATGACATCGAGGCCGCGCTGGCGCTTCAGCCGCCGCGCGCGGGCGGCGAGCTGCGCGATCGCGATGCCGCCGGTCTGGTCGATGTAGAGCGGGATCTTTTGGAGCGTCTGGGTGCAGGCGACCAGCTTCTCGAAATCGGCTTCGGTCAGGTCGCCGCGGCGGATCTTGGACGAGGGGACCTCCGCCTGCTCGGAAATGATACGGGTGGCGAGCTGCTCGCCGGACATTTCGAGCGAGAAGAAGCCGATGACGCCGCCATTCGCCGCCTTGAACGAACCGTCGGCCTGCTGCGCGGGGACGTAGGCTTCTGCGATGTTGAAGGCGATGTTGGTGGCAAGCGACGTCTTGCCCATGCCCGGGCGGCCGGCGATGATGATCAGGTCGGACGGCTGCAGCCCGCCCATCCGCGCATCGAGGTCGCGCAGGCCGGTGGCGACGCCCGACAGGTGTCCGTCGCGCTGGTAGGCCGCCGCCGCCATGTCGATTGCGGTGCGCACCGCGTCGCCGAAACTCTCGAAGCCGCCGTCGTAGCGCCCGGTCTCGGCCAGTTCGAACAGCCGCCGCTCGGCGTCCTCGATCTGCGCCGAGGGCGCCATGTCGACTGGCGCGTCGTAGGCGATGTTGACCATGTCCTCGCCGACGGTGATCAGGGCGCGGCGGGTGGCGAGGTCGTAGATGGCGCGGCCGTAGTCCGCCGCGTTGATGACGGTGACGGCTTCGGCGGCGATCCGCGCCAGATAATGCGCAACCGTCATGTCGCCGACCTTGCCGTCGGCCGGAAGGAATGTCTTGATCGTCACCGGATTGGCCATCTTGCCCATCCGGATCAGCTCGCCGGCGACCTCGTAGATCTTGCGGTGCAGCGGCTCGTAGAAATGCGACTGTTTGAGGAAATCCGAGACGCGGTAATAGGCGTCGTTGTTGACGAGGATCGCGCCCAGCAGCGCCTGCTCGGCCTCGATATTGTTCGGCGCCTCGCGATAGAGCGGCGTCTCGGCGATGTTCGTCTTGCGCAGTGCTTCAGCCATGATGTCCCGTCACTTCCCCGACAGACCAGCTACCAGAACCCGCCCTGCGGCGGGACGATTTCCTCGGGAACTGCCCGCGATTCACAGGCCAGATCGTCGGTGGAAAGAATCGCCATTGACGCGAATCGAAACTGGAGAATAGCCGCCCAAGGACGTGGAACAAAACAGGAAACACGAAGGCGCCGCGTTTTCTCGTCAGCCGGTCACGAAACCGACCCACGGAGCGGCCAGCCTTAACCGGATGGCAAAGCCCTTCGGCCATCCTCCGCCGACCTCAGAAAGGACCGCCCGTGTCGCCAGAGTTCCAGGATGCCCGAGAATCCCTCTATGGGGCGCTGACGCGCGCGATCGCGCAGATCGACGGCCCGACGGTCACGCTCCGCCGCCTGCTCGTACTGGTAGGCGAGCACGGCATGCTGTTCCTCTGCGCGCTCCTGACGATCCCGTTCCTGATTCCGGTCTCGATCCCCGGCGTCTCGACAGTCTTCGGCGCGGCGATCATCCTGATCTCGCTCGGCATCACGATGAACCGGCTGCCATGGCTGCCCGACCGGCTGATGGACCGCGAGCTCGACGCGGTGAAACTGTCCGGCATCCTGCGCCGCGGCGCCGATGTCGTCGCGAAGGTCGAGGCCTACATCCGGCCGCGCATGGGAGGCATCACCGACGGCGCCGTCGCCGGCCGCGTCAACGGCCTGGCGCTGATCTTCAGCGGCGTGCTGCTGATGGCGCCGCTCGGGCTGATTCCCTTCTCCAACACGCTGCCGGCGTTCGCCATCCTGCTGCTGGCGGTCGGCATGTCGCAGCGCGACGGTCTCGTGGTCATCGCGGGCTATGCGATGATCGTCGCCTCGGTCGTCTATTTCGGCGTTCTCGCCTATCTCGCCTTCATCGCTGGCCAGGGGCTTGCCGGCCTGTTCGGCTAGCCGTTCTGGCTCTGCCGCTTGCGCTTCCTCGGGCGCTGGGTCGGGGCGGCGTCCGCGCTCATTCTCTGCTCCGCTTCGGTGATGTAGTCGCGCGTGATCGGCAGGACGTCGTTCCGGCGGGTCAGCTGGATCTGGAAGATCACAAGATCCTGCCAGCGGAACGAGGCTTCGGACGCCGCAAGATAGAATTCCCACATCCGGCAGAACCGCTCGTCGTAGAGCGCCTTGGCCTTGTCGCGATTGGCGAGGAAGCGCTCGCGCCAGTGCTTGAGCGTCTCGGCGTAGTGGAGCCGCAGCACCTCAACGTCGGTCATCACCAGCCCGGACTTCTCGATCGCCGGCATCACCTCGGACAGGGCAGGGATGTAGCCGCCGGGGAATATGTGCTTGCGGATGAAAGCGTTGGTTGCCACTGGCCGACCGCTGCGGCCGATGAAGTGCAGGAGCATCACCCCGTCAGGCTTGAGAAGCGAGGCGGCCTTGTCGAAGAAGGTCCCGAAATGGTTGACGCCGACATGCTCGAACATGCCGACCGAGACGATGCGGTCGAAGCGCTCCTGCAGGTCGCGATAGTCGCGCAGTTCGAAATGCACCTGGTTGTCGAGGTGCTCGGCCTGTGCGCGCTGGGTCGCGACCGCATGCTGCTCGGTCGAGAGCGTGACGCCGAGCACGCTGGCGTCGAAATTGCGCGAGAGGTACAGACCGAGCCCGCCCCAGCCCGAGCCGATGTCGAGGACGCCGAGACGCGGCGACATGCGCAGTTTTGCCGCGATGTGGCGCTTCTTGGCTTCCTGGGCCTCCTCAAGCGTCATGTCGGGCCGTTCGAAATAGGCGCAGGAATACTGCATGTCGGCGTCGAGGAAGAGGCGGTAGAGCTCGCCCGACAGATCATAGTGGCTCTGCACGTTTGTCCGCGAACGGCTGGCGGTGTTGAGCTGGTGCAGGCGACGCAGCCCGAAGCGGATGCCCTCGATGGCCCGCGCCCAGACCGCCTCGACCCCGGCGGGACCCATGTTCTGATAGGCAATTCTCAGAAGGCCGAAGATGTCGCCTTCAACCACATCGAGTTCGCCGTCCATGTAGGCTTCGGGGACGGCGAGGGATGGATCGAGCGCGATCGCGACTTCGGCGTGCCGTGTCCGGATCGCGACGTGGACGGGGTCGCCGGTTCCGTCGCCGAAGCTCTGAGCCGAACCTTGAGGTCCGGTGACCGTGAGGTTTCCGGTTCGCACCAGACCGCTGATGACATTGCGCAGGAGCCTGTTCATCGCACGTCTCCCCGTCACGTAAGGGAAAACCCACTATATCCGAACCCGCCGCGACGGCAATTGCTCCAGGTCAGCCAAGAAAAAGGCCCAGGCGTCGCCGCCCGGGCCTCGTTTCGTCGGTGATCAGGCGATCAGGCGTCGTCGCCTTCATCCTCGTTCGGATCGAAGAAGGCGTCCGGACGGGCATTCTCGTTGATGTCGTCGCCGTAGATCGCCTCGGCAGTCGTCAGCGTCTCGCCCTTGGCCTGACGCTCGGCCTCGTCAGCCGACCGCGCGACGTTGAGGGTGATCGTCACCTCGACTTCCGGGTGCAGCGCGATGGCGACGTTGCGCAGGCCGATTTCCTTGATCGGCTGGTTCAGCTCGACCTGGTTGCGGTTGACCGTGAAGCCTTCCGCCGTCAGCAGGTCGGCGATGTCGCGGGTGGACACCGAACCGTAGAGCTGGCCGGTCTCGCCGGCGGAGCGGACAGCGATGAAGCTCTTGCCGTCGAGCACGTCGGCGATCTTCTGGGCTTCGGACTTGCGCTCGAGGTTGCGGGCTTCGAGCTGCGCGCGCTGGCCTTCGAACTTCTTCTTGTTGGCGGCGTTGGCGCGCAGCGCCTTGCCCTGCGGCAGCAGGAAGTTGCGGGCGAACCCGTCCTTCACCTTGACCGTCTCGCCCATCTGGCCGAGGCGGGAAATGCGTTCGAGAAGAATGACTTCCATGATTTCGTTCCTTTGCGGTTCGCCGGTGTGACGGCGGAAATGACGTCGCGAGCGGAACGAGAGCGTGCCCCTGACTGGAGCGATGTCGCTGTCCTGCCGTCGCGGCAGTTAGGGTCTTTCGACCCAACCCGGGATTTCGAGACAACCCGCATCGCGCCCGTCGCGAAGCGGTGGTCGCGGGCGGCGAACCGCCCGCGACGGGTATCAGTAGCTTACTTCACCACGTAGGGCAGCAGCGCGAGGAAGCGGGCGCGCTTGATCGCCTGGGCGAGTTCGCGCTGCTTCTTCTGGCTGACCGCGGTGATGCGGGACGGCACGATCTTGCCGCGCTCGGAAATGTAGCGCTGCAGGAGACGCACGTCCTTGTAGTCGATCCGCGGCGCGTTGGCGCCGGAGAACGGGCAGGTCTTGCGGCGGCGGTGGAACGGACGGCGCTGCGGCGCGGAAACGGTCTCGGCCATTATTCTGCTCCTCCATCGAAGTTCTCGCGCGGACGGCGGGGGCCACGGTCACCGCCTTCACGGTCGCCGCCGAAGCTGCGGGCCGGACGGTCGCCGCGCTCGCGGTCGCCGAAGCGGCCGCCGGGACGGTCACCGCGCTCGCCGCGATCGTCGCGATCGCGCTTCTGCAGCATGGCCGACTGGCCTTCCTCGTGCTTCTCGACCTTGATTGTCATGAAGCGGAGAACGTCTTCCGACAGGCCCATCTGACGCTCCATCTCCTTGACGGCCGGAGCCGGCGCGGTGATGTCCATCAGCGTGTAATAGGCCTTGCGGTTCTTGTTGACGCGGTAGGTGAGGGACTTGAGGCCCCAGTTCTCGACCCGGCCAACCGACCCGCCATTCGCCGTGATCACACCCTTGTACTGCTCGACAAGGGCATCGATCTGCTGCTGCGAGAGATCCTGCCGGGCAAGGAACACATGCTCGTACAATGTCATGTTGTCTTTGCCTTTCTTCGTTTCCCTGTCGGTCCCGGCGGCAAAAGCCTCTGCAACTTCTCAAATCCGCGCATGCGGAGAAGAAAGGAGCGTGACGAGACGGTCGAGAGCGGAGACACGGGAGGCGGAAGGGACTTTTTCCTTCGCGACGGAGACGATTATGCCTCCGGCCCTCCGTTCAGCCCCCAGCAAGGACCGGCAGATTGCGGGCGCTTATACAGGGTTTCGGCCGTATGGCAAGGTGGAAGGGACCTGCGGGCCTGCGATAAGCGGTCCCATGCCCGAGCGCTTCGGGAACAGGCTGCGTTCGCCGTGCTTGTCGCCGAACAGCGTATCGTACTGGAGCATCCGCACGTCCGAGATCATCGGGTCGATCCCGGTCGCGCGGGACCAGTCACGGACGCCCCGGCCGTCGGCGTCGATGAGCAGGTGGCGGTCGACCACGGGGTAGCGATCGTGCAACTGGCCAAGCAGCCCCGTGTAGTAGGGATGAGTGATTCCCGCCTGGCGCAGCACCAGAAGCGGCATGAAGGCGGGGCTCACCGTGCCGATGTCCTCGGCCACGCCCTTGCGGTTCGACCACACCACCAGCGGCGTTTCGCGCACGCGCTTCATTTCCGCCGCCGTGCCGGAGCGCGGCGCGACATTGTCCGGAAGGAAGCCGGTGCCGACGAAGGCCGGTCCGAGCGGCGGCAAGTGATCGCCGAAGAAGGCAATCACCGTCGGGCGCTCGCGCTTCTCCGCCCACTCGATCAGGCGCTGGAACGACTTGTCGGCGTCGGCCATGCCTTCGGAGAAGGTTGCGATCGAACCGCGCGTCCAGGCGTCCATCTGTCCGCCAACCTTGATCGATTCCTCGGCGTAGCGGCCGGGTTCGTAGGGCCCGTGGCTCTGCAGCGTCACCGCGAACAGGAACAGCGGATCTTCTGCGCGCTCGGCGCGCGCGATGATCTGGTCCGTCAGCGCTGCGTCCGAAACAAGCGTGCCGCGCGTTTCCATCGCAGGCAGGTTCTCGACCGAACGGAAATCCTCGAAACCGAAGGCCTTGTAGACCTCGGCCCGGTTCCAGAACCAGCCTTCGAACGGGTGCATTGCCTGGGTCTCGTAGCCTTCGCTGCGCAGGAACGAGGCCAGCGTCGGCGCGCTGTTCCTTATGTATTGCTGATACGGAATGCTGCCGTAGGGCAGGAACGCATTCGAAAAGCCCGTCAGCGCCTCGAATTCGACATTCGCAGTCATGCCGCCGAATTCCGGCGAGAACACGTGGCCAGACATCAGCGGCCGCAGCGATTGCAGCGGATCGGGCGTCAGCGTCACGCCGGGCAGGCGGGTCGGATCCCAGAACGACTCGCTCATCACCATGATGATGTCCGGCCGGTTGGCCGGCAGGCTGACCTGGCCGAGCGGCTTGGCTCCGATCGTCCGGATCGCCTCGGGCGAGTAGCCTTCGGGCGCGGCGACCTTGGCCATCGGCACGTTCAGCGCGAAGGCCAGCGTGAAGCCGTTGTGCGAATAGTTGGCCTTCTGGTCCCACATGATCGGGCTGATCTTCAGCCGGTCGCGCGTCCACGAGAAGGTCGAGTAGTCGAGGATCGAGGCGTACAGGCCGATCAGCGGCAGGGCGATGGCGACGCGGATGAGGCGGTCGGACATGCGGATATGCCGTCCGCGGCGCCGCCAGCCCATCCATGCCATCGGCACGAGCACGGCCAGCACCGCAAAGATCAGCACGATCAGGATGGCCGTGCCAACGCGTTCGCGCGCCAGCAGCGGCAGCAGTTCGAGGATCTGACGGCCATAGAGAAAGTCGGTCGGGTAGAGCGGATCGCCGAGATAGTAGGATTTCTGCCATCCGGTGGCGGCGAGCGCCAGCACGAAGGGGGCGAGAATCAGAACGCCGATATGGGCGCGGCCGAACAGGCCATCGAGCGCGACAAGCAGCAGCGTGAACAGGGCCACGGTCGCCAGCATCGGACGGTAGGGTTCGACGAAGAACAGCACCGTATCGGCGAACGACCCGCGCGCCACGAACTCGACCGCGAAGGTCAGGACGACCGCAATGGCGATTGTCGCGGCAAGCGAACGCGCGGCCCCGAGCCAGTAGGCTGCGCGGCGGCTCTTGCGCCCCGAAACCCGCACGGATGCGGCAGCGGGCGATGATGTTGCTGTGTTTTCTGCCAATTCGAAACCTCGGACCGGCCCCTTCCGTCATGCAAGTGTCATGTAACCGTCACAAAGGAAAGTGGTTCCCCATAAACAATTGTTGCACTGCGTCATTTTGCAGGTCGAGGCAGCCCGGACCCGTGCCCTTGACTCGCCGCACCCGCCTGTTCCACACGGTCGCAGCAGGAAAAGCGGGAGATACCGATGTCGGTCGCATTCACATTTCCGGGCCAGGGCAGCCAGGCGGTCGGCATGGGCAAGGAACTGGCGGATGCCTTTCCGGAGGCCCGCGCGGTGTTTGCCGAAGTCGACGACGCGCTCGGCCAGAAGCTGTCGAAGGTGATGTGGGAAGGGCCGGAAGAGACGCTGACCCTGACCTCGAACGCCCAGCCGGCGCTGATGGCGGTGTCGATGGCCGCCGTCCGCGTCCTCGAGGCGCGCGGCGTCGCGATCATGGACAAGGTTGCCTATGTCGCCGGCCATTCGCTCGGCGAGTATTCGGCGCTCTGCGCGGCGGGCATGTTCTCGCTGGCCGATACGGCGCGGCTGCTGCGCATCCGTGGCGACGCGATGCAGGCGGCGGTGCCGGTGGGCGAGGGCGCGATGGCGGCGATCATCGGGCTGGAGACGCCCGACGTCGAGGCCGCCTGCGCGGAAGCGGGGCGGGGCTCTGTCTGTCAGATCGCCAATGACAATGGCGGCGCGCAACTGGTCATTTCGGGCGCGAAGCCTGCCGTCGAGCACGCCGCGCGGCTGTGCACGGAGAAAGGCGCCAAGCGCGCGCTGATGCTGCAGGTCTCCGCGCCGTTTCACTCCGCTCTGATGGCGCCCGCCGCGGAAGCCATGCGCGAGGCCCTGGCCAAGGTGGCGAAGAACGCTCCCGTCGTGCCGGTCGTCGCCAATGTCGTCGTCCAGCCGCTGACCGATGCCGACGAGATCGCCCGCCGCCTGGTCGAGCAGGTGACGGGGCGCGTCCGCTGGCGCGAAACTGTCGACTGGTTCGCCGCCAACAGTGTCGCGACACTCTACGAGATCGGTTCGGGGAAGGTCCTGTCCGGCCTGACGCGGCGGATCAACCGCGACATCGCGACCGCCAATGTGAGCGGGCCCGCGGATATCGACGCGGCTGTCGCCGCGCTGGTATAAAGCCAACCGCTCCCTTGCCAAGGGAGTGTCCTGTCTTGGAGATGACACCATGTTCGATCTGACCGGCCGCAAGGCGCTTGTCACCGGGGCCACCGGCGGATTGGGCGAGGCCATCGCCCGCATGCTGCACGCGCAGGGCGCGACCGTCGGCATCCACGGCACGCGTGTCGAGAAGCTCGAAGCGCTTGGCGCCGAACTCGGCGAGCGGGTCATGCTTTTCCCCGCCGATCTCGGCGACCGCGAGGCGGTCAAGGAACTCGGCCAGAAGGCGGAGGCCGATCTCGGCGGTGTCGACATCCTCGTCAACAATGCCGGCATCACGCGGGACGGGCTCTTTGTCCGGATGTCCGATGCCGACTGGGATGTCGTTCTGGAGGTCAACCTGACCTCGGTGTTCCGGCTGACCCGCGAACTGACGCATCCGATGATGCGCCGCCGCTATGGACGCATCATCAACATCACGTCCGTCGTCGGCATCACCGGCAATCCGGGCCAGACCAACTACTGCGCGTCGAAGGCCGGCATGGTCGGCTTCACCAAGTCGCTGGCGCAGGAAATCGCCAGCCGCAACATCACCGTCAACTGCGTCGCGCCCGGCTTCATCGAATCGGCCATGACCGGCAAGCTGAACGACAAGCAGAAGGAGGCGATCCTGGGCGCCGTCCCGATGAAGCGCATGGGCGTCGGCGCGGACATTGCCTCTGCGGTGCTCTATCTTGCCTCGTCCGAGGCCGCCTACGTCACGGGCCAGACGTTGCATGTCAACGGCGGCATGGCGATGATCTGAGCCGGCTGGGCTTCGCCTTTTTTCACCTTGGACGGAGCCGTCTTTTCGTGTAATGCCGCGCTCAACCCCGTCGGCGCGGCGCATTCGGACGCCGCAGGAACCGTCCCGGCGGGAATGTCTTTTCAGCTTGATTAGCCGCAATCGTGCGGCTAACGAAGATCAAACAAACGTGAATACGAGGATGCCCACATGAGCGATACCGCAGAACGCGTGAAGAAGATCGTCGTCGAGCATCTCGGCGTGGAAGCCGAGAAGGTGACGGAAGCGGCGAGCTTCATCGACGATCTGGGCGCAGACAGCCTGGATACGGTCGAGCTCGTGATGGCGTTCGAGGAAGAGTTCGGCGTGGAAATCCCCGACGACGCCGCCGAGACGATCCTGACCGTCGGCGACGCCGTCAAGTATATCGACAAGGCCTCGGCCTGACACCGGCTCGGGCGCGCCGCATGCGGCGCGCCCCACCTGCCGCTTCAGATTCCTTGAATAAAGAGAGACCTGGATGAGGCGCGTCGTCGTTACCGGCATGGGTCTTGTGTCGCCCTTTGGGGTCGGCGTCGAGCATGGCTGGAAAGAGCTTCTGGCCGGCAAGACCACAGCCCGCACCATCGACAAGTTCGACGTCTCCGATCTCCCCGCCAAGATCGCCTGTTCGGTTCCGCGCGGCGATGGCAGCAACAACACGTTCAGCCCCGACCAGTTTCTTGAGCCCAAGGAACAGCGCAAGATCGGTGATTTCATCATCTATGGCATCGCCGCCGCCGACGAGGCGCTGAACGACGCCGGCTGGCACCCGCAGACCGCCGACGACCAGAATGCCACCGGCGTGATGATCGGCTGCGGCATCGGCGGCATCGAGGGCATCTCCGAGAACACGCTGATCCTGCACGAGCGCGGACCGCGCCGCATCAGCCCGTTCTTCATTCCCGGCAACATCATCAACCTGGTCTCCGGCCAGGTCTCGATCCGCCACAAGCTGAAGGGTCCGAACCACTCGGTCGTCACCGCCTGTTCGACCGGCGCGCACGCCATCGGCGACGCGGCACGCCTGGTCATGCTGGGCGACGCGGACGTCATGGTCGCCGGCGGCACCGAAGCGCCGATCACCCGCCTCTCGATCGCCGGCTTCGCCGCCTGCCGCGCGCTGTCGACCGCGTGGAACGACACGCCGGGCAAGGCTTCGCGCCCCTATGACAAGGACCGCGACGGCTTCGTCATGGGCGAGGGCGCCGGAGTGGTGGTTCTGGAAGAGCTCGAGCACGCCAAGGCGCGCGGCGCGAAGATCTATGCGGAATGGACCGGCTACGGCATGTCCGGCGACGCCTACCACATCACCGCGCCGGCCGAGGACGGCGACGGGGCGTTCCGTTCGATGAATGCCGCGCTCAAGCGCGCGCGGATTTCTCCGGCGGATCTCGACTACATCAACGCGCACGGCACCTCGACCATGGCCGACACGATCGAACTGGGCGCCGTCGAACGGATGCTGGGCAACGCCGCGTCGAAAGTCTCGATGTCCTCGACGAAATCCTCGACCGGCCACCTGCTCGGCGCGGCGGGCGCCGCGGAGGCAATCTTCGCGATCCTCGCCATCCGCGACAACGTCGCTCCCGCGACGATCAACCTCGACAGCCCGTCGGCCGAAACGCCGATCGACCTCGTTCCGCACACCCCGCGCAAGCGCGAGATCAACACGGTTCTGTCGAACTCGTTTGGCTTTGGCGGCACGAATGCGTCGCTGATCTTCCAGCGCTATGCCGGCTGAATGCGGCCTGACCGCCGGTCAGCCGCGCGCGGCCATTCCGGCGTCAATTTTGCCATATTCGGCACTAGTGTCGGCAGCCTACATGGACAGTCTTAAAGGCGGCGCACGATGAGCACGACACCGGCCGAACCGAGCGGATTCGGAACGCGAACCGACACGCCGAAACCGATCGTGCCGAAGTCGGCCAGCGAGGCGCTGCGGCCAGCGCCGGGTCCGATGCCGCCGAAGCGGTCGCGCCGCGCGCGCAGCCAGGTCGTCATCTTCATGAATTTCCTGATGTCGGCGATCGTGCTCGTCACGATCGGGGCTGGTCTGTCGCTGTGGTACGGCAAGTCGGTCTTCGAGGGTCCGGGGCCGTCGACCGAAAACGACACGGTGCTGATCAAGCCGAACACCGGCGTCAACGACATCGCGCTGCTCCTGGAGCGCAACCGGCTGATTTCCGACGCAAATATCTTCCGGCTCGGCGTGCGCGCCTACGGCAACGATTCGGCGCTGAAGGCCGGCGAATACGAGGTCAAGGCCGGCGCCTCGATGCGCGACATCATGGAGTTGCTGAAGAGCGGCAAGTCGGTGCTCTATTCGCTGACGCTGCCGGAGGGCCTGACGGTCGAGCAGGCGTTCCAGCGCATCGCCACCAACGAGGCGCTGACGGGCGAGATGCCGGCGGAAATGCCGCCGGAGGGCGCGCTTGTCGCCGACACCCAGCGCGTGACCCGCGGCACCAGCCGCAAGGAAGTCGTCTCCAAGATGCTGGCGGAGCAGAAGGCCCTTGTGGAGAGCATCTGGGCGCGGCGGTCCCCCGATCTTCCGCTCAAGGACATCAACGAATTCGTGACGCTCGCGTCGATCGTGGAAAAGGAGACCGGCCAGGCCGACGAGCGCTCGCGCGTCGCCGCCGTTTTCATCAACCGGCTGAAGAAGGGCATGCGCCTGCAATCCGACCCGACGATCGTCTACGGAATCTACGGCGGCAAGGGGAAGCCGGCCGACAGGCCGATCACGCGCACCGACATCGACACCCCTACGGCCTACAACACCTACACGATCAACGGTCTGCCGCCGACACCGATCGCCAATCCCGGCCGGGCGGCGCTGGAGGCGGTGGCCAATCCATCGAAGACCGATGATCTCTACTTCGTCGCCGACGGCACGGGCGGACACGCCTTCGCCGCGACGCTGGACGAGCACAACGAGAATGTCGCGCGCTGGCGCGCGATCGAGAAGAAGCAGGCCGAGGAGGCCGCGAAGGCTGCGCAGCCGGCGGCGGAGAACGGCAGCAGCCAGTAGGTCCGCCTTGCGGGGAAAGACGGCGCGGGATGGCATTGCAGAGCATGACAGGGTTCGCCCGGGCAACCGGCGAACTGGACGGTGCGGCGATCGCCTGGGAGATGCGCTCCGTCAACGGCAAGGGCCTCGACGTCCGCCTGAAGCTGCCGCCCGGGTTCGAGCGGCTCGAGATGCCGGCCCGCCAGGCCGCACAGAAGCGCTTCTCCCGCGGCAACATCCAGGCCACCCTGAGCTTCGCCCGGGTCGGCCTGACAACCCAGCCGGTGGTCAACGAGGAGTTCCTGAAGGACATCGCGGCGCTTGCCAAGCGGCTGCAAAGCCAGTTCGGCTGCGCGCCGGCGACGGCCGACGGACTGCTGGCGCTGCGCGGCGTGCTGGATGTGCCGGAAACGATCGACGCGCCCGAAACGCTCGAAGCGATCGACGCGGCCATCCTCGGGGTGCTGGAACAGGCGCTTGATGGACTGGCGGTGTCGCGCGAGGGCGAGGGCGCGGCTCTGAAGACCCTGCTCGCCGGCCATCTCGATGCGATCGAGGCGCTGACGCTCAAGGCCGAAGCCGACACGTCGCGCGAGCCCGCCAGCATCCGCGAACGGATCGCCGCGCAGGTCAGGCTGCTGATGGACGCCGCCCCCCAGCTCGACGAGCAGCGGCTGCACATGGAGGCAGCGTTTCTGGCGACCAAGGCCGACATCCGCGAGGAGATCGACCGGCTCAAGACGCATGTCGCATCGGGCCGCGCGCTCCTGGCCACGGGAACGGCCGCCGGCCGCAAGCTCGATTTCCTGTCGCAGGAATTCAATCGCGAATCGAATACTCTTTGTTCTAAATCGAACGCGGCGTCGGTCACCGCGATCGGCCTCGAATTGAAGGCCGTCGTGGACCAGTTCCGCGAGCAGGTTCAGAATCTGGAGTAGGACATGGGCGACAAGGCCTCGAGCAGGATACGCCGGCGCGGGCTGATGCTCGTGCTGTCGTCGCCGTCCGGCGCGGGCAAGTCGACCATCGCGCGCAACCTGCTGGAGAACGATGCGGGCCTGGAACTGTCGGTCAGCGTCACCACGCGGGCGCGCCGCGGCAGCGAGATCGACGGCGTCCACTACCACTTCCTCAGCCAGCGCGACTTCGAACGGCTGCGCGACACCGACGCGCTGCTGGAATGGGCGGAAGTCCACGGCAATTGCTACGGCACGCCACGCGAACCTGCCGAGGCCGCCATGGCGGACGGCCGCGACATGCTGTTCGACATCGACTGGCAGGGCGCGGTGCAGCTGAACGAGAAGATGCGCGCCGACATCGTCTCCGTCTTCATCCTGCCGCCGTCGATGGGTGAACTGAAGACAAGGCTGAAGCGCCGCGCCGAGGACACCGACGCCGCGATCGAGAAGCGGCTGTCGAACGCCCGGGTCGAGATCGAACACTGGCGCGAATACGACTATGTCGTGGTCAACGACGATCTCGACCGCGCCTACACGGAAGTGAAGTCGATCGTCACCGCCGAGCGGCTGCGCCGCGACCGCCGGCCCGGCCTGTTCGATTTCGTGACGCGCCTGCTCGACGAAAAGCTCGACTGAGCGCGCCTACAGGGCGTTCGCCAGCCGTACGAATTCCGCGATGCTCAACGTCTCGGCGCGCCGCGTGCCGTCGATGTCGGCCGCGGCCAGCAGCGTTTCGCCGCCGATGCCCTTCAGGCTCTGCCGCAGCATCTTCCGGCGCTGGCCGAACGCCGCCAGGGTCACGCGCTCCAGCTTGCGGATATCGGCGGGCAGGGGCGCCGCGCGCGGGACCAGATGCACGACTGAGGAGGTGACCTTCGGCGGCGGCCAGAAGGCCTGGGGCGGGATATCGAATGCGATCTGCGCATGCGTGCGCCACCCGGCCAGCACGCCCAGCCGCCCATAGGCATCGTCATCGGGCGTCGCGACGATGCGCTCTGCAACCTCGCGCTGGAACATCAACGTCATCGAGTCGTAGAAGGGCGGCCACTGCGTCCCGGTCAGCCAGCGGACGAGCAGTTCGGTGCCGATATTGTAGGGCAGGTTGGCGACGACACGGACATTGGCATGACCTCTTGCGAGTGCCTGGTAGTCGATGGTCATCGCGTCGCCGGCAACCACGTCGAGCCGTCCGGGATAAGCATCCGAAATTTCCGCCAGCGCCGGCAGGCAGCGTTCGTCGCGCTCGATGGCGATCACCCTGGCCGCGCCTTGCATCAAGAGGGCCCGCGTCAGCCCGCCGGGTCCGGGGCCGACCTCGATCACCGTCGCACCGGGAAGCGGTCCCGACGCCCGCGCGACCTTGCCGGTCAGGTTGAGGTCGAGCAGGAAATTCTGGCCAAGCGATTTCTTGGCGGCAAGACCGTGACGCTGGATCACGTCGCGCAGCGGCGGCAATCCGTCCGGGCTCATGCGGCGCGCGCTTCGCGCTCGGCCATGTCCCGCGCCATTTTCAGGGCCGCGATCAGGCTGTCGGGACGCGCCTTGCCGGTCCCCGCGATGTCGAACGCGGTGCCGTGGTCGGGCGACGTGCGGATGAATGGCAGGCCGAGCGTCACATTGACCGCGTCGTCGAAGGCCAGCATCTTCGCCGGGATCAGCGCCTGGTCATGATACATGCAGATCGCGACGTCGTAGGTGGCGCGCGCGCGCTGATGGAACATCGTGTCGGCCGGAACCGGGCCGAACGCGGCGATTCCCTCGTGGCGCAAACGTTCGACCGCGGGCAGCACGATGTCGATATCCTCGGTTCCGATCGTCCCGCCTTCGCCAGCATGCGGATTGAGCCCGAGGACGGCGAGCCGCGGCTTTTCCAGCGCGAACCGGCGGCGCAGATCCCGCGCGACGATGCTGCAGGCGAGCACGATCGCATCGGTCGTCAGGGCGGCGGAAACCTCCGCGACAGGAATGTGGATCGTCACCGGCACCGTCCGCAGTTCGGGACCGGCCAGCATCATGATCGCGGTGTGATCGCCGCCATCCGAATTGGCCAGGTGCGCCAGGTATTCTGTATGTCCGGGGAAGCGGAAGCCCGCTTCATAGAGCGTCTTCTTGGCGATCGGCAGGGTGACCACGGCCGATGCCGCGCCATCCTGCGCGAGACCGACCGCGTGGTCGATCGCTTCGACGATGCCGGCGGCATTGGCGACATTCGGCGCGCCGGGCGTGTCGACAAACGCATTTTCGAGAGGCAGCACCGGAAGCGCGGTCGCGAAGGCCGCCGCGGCGCCTTCCGCCGAAGTCTCCGCGAGCGGCAGGTCGATGCGGAGACGCTTCGCGCGCGCCGCCATGTGCCGTGGATCGCCGATCAGGAAGAAGGGAGGCACGGAGCGCGCGCGACGGTCAAGCCAGGCCGAAATGGCGATGTCCGCGCCGATCCCGGACGGGTCGCCGGCCGTCAGGGCAAGCATCGCCTATCGTTTGACGATGCGCGCGGTCTTGCGCAGTTCTTCGATGTATTTCTTGCTCATCTCTTCCGCCTTGGCGTCGAGATTGGCGCCATCGGCCTGCAGCATCATCTGCGCCGCACGGTCGTCGTTGACCTCCCGCGCGCTGCAGATGCCGATGAATTCGATGCCCATCGGCGTCTCGCGCACCGGCGTGGCGGTGCCGGGCTTGGCGGCCTTGATCTGCTTTTCCCACTCGGGCGGGAGTTCGGGTGCAAGCACGCGCGGGATGTCCATCACGCTGACATCGATCAGCCCCTTGGCGAACTGCCGGGTCTTGTCGCAGCCGTTGAACCGCTGGCGCATTGCGTCGGCTTCGCGCTTGCGCTTGCCGAGAATTGCGCCGCGCTCCTTCTGCGGCACGACGAAGGTGACCTTCTGCAGCATGTATTCGGTCGCCGAGGGCTTCTTTCCGCCCAGTTCGAAGACCTTCTGCACCATGTCCTGCTCGGTCATCGTACCGGTCGCACGGTAGCGCGCGCCAAGCGTCTGGCTCCATCCCATCTGCGTGCGGATGAATTCCTTCATGTGCGCCTTGGTGACGCCGGCCTGATTGAGGATCTGGTCGAGTTGCGAAGGCTTGAGCTTGTTCGATGTGGCGAAGCGATCGTAGGACGCGTCCACGGCGGCGTCGGCGATGCGGACGTTGCGGCGCTGCAGTTCGCTCGTCTTGAGCGCCTGCTCGATCATGTCCTCGGTGGCCTTCTCGGCGCCGCCCTTCTGGCGGAACAGCTTGTTCAGCGCCACGCGGCGCTGGATGTCGTAGCTGGTGACCGGAATGTTGTTGACGACATACTTGATTTCGCTGGCGGCCGACTGGGACACCGGTAGCGCGAAGCTTGAGCCGATGACGGCGAAAACAACGGCGAAGGCAGCGGCCCTGACGCGCTTCGTGGTCGAGATCATGCTTTCCATCCCGTTTGCACAATGTCTGCTTTTGTGGCGCCCGGCATGCCGCTTCAGTGCGGCGAAAGCGTGACGCCGCGGGCCGACCGCTACTGGCTGACCTGGTTCGTGTCCGAACCGAAATCGCCGAGCGTCCGGAACGAGACGTTGAAGCCCACTGCCAGCGACGTCTTCTCGTCCGTCGGCCGCGTCTGCGAGAAGGTCATCGCGTAGGTGAAGCACTCGTCGTCGTAAGAGAACCCGATCGAATTGCGCACCAGCCGGTCCTGGATGAAGTCATGCGTCCCCGATGCGAAGGCCGACCAGTTCTCGTTGAACTCGAACTTGCCAGCCAGCGTCAGTTCCTTGCGGTCTTCGACGAAACCGTAGAGCGGCTGCTTCTGGATGTAGGCGAACTGGGCCGAGCCCGTCAGGCGCCCGACCGTGTATCCGGCCTTGATCTCCGAGCGCCGCACTTCGAACGTCTGTTCGTCGAACCGGCCGCTGGCCGACACCGAGACGCCGCCCGGCGTCGTGAAGCCCAGGAGGCCGACAAAGTCGGACCTCTCGGTTTCGAGACCCGAATAGGCGCCGACATTGACCAGATCGGGCGACGCGAACGAATTCTGCCCGGCGAGGTGGTAGGACTGGCCGAAAATGCCGTTGGTCGTCCAGCCGTTGAGGAACGAGCCGGTGTAGCGGATGCCGATATTCGCCCGCGTGCCGCCCTCGATGCGGTCGAAACCGGAGAACTTGTCGCGCTCGAACAGCGTCGATGCATCGAACACGAAGCTCTGCGCGTCCTCGTTGGGGATACCGACGCGATTGCCGAAGCCCTCGTTCGGCCGCACGAACAGCTGCGCCGTCGGCTCGAACACGTGGCTTGACTGCAGCCCGGAGAACAGCAGCGGCCAGCGGAACTCCAGTCCGGCGGTGGCCATCGACCGGAAATAGGATTGGCGGACATCGGCGGTGACGCCAGCATAGGCGAGGCCGCCGTGCGAATAGTCGAGGCCGTTCAGGTCGCCGGCCATGGCGTTCAGCGCGGCGATCGAGGCGTTGCTCGGGTTCGAATAGATGCCGTCGGCCCGCGCGTGCAGCAGGGGCGTGAACACGAAGCCATTTTCGGTGACGATCTGGCGCTTCCATTCCGCCTCGGCGGTCAGACGGCCGTTCTGCCCCTCGATGCCGCGAACGCGGTAGACATCTCCCGGCGTCGTGCCAAGTATCGCGCTGTCGGCGGCAGTCGCCACGGAGACATCCTGCCGGTTGCGGTGCAGCGCCTGGAGGTTCATGTCGAACCGCAACTGTCCGCCGGCGATGGGCTCGTCGAGCGTCTTGGTATAGTCGCCCGAAGCGACCCACGGCTGCTTGGCGTTGCGGGCGTTTGCGTTGCTGTCCAGCCACTGCTCCTGCACGTCGAACTTCATCCCGCGCAAGTCGAAATAGTTCCGGTCGTTGAGGCCGGTCAGGTAGACTTCCGAGCGCTCGACGAGTTGGCTGTAGCCGCCGATTTCGTAGGTGCGGCTGAAATTCTTGTCGGACTGCAGCAGGACGTTCCAGCCGAAAGTCCAGCGCGGGTTGATCTTGAACTCGCCCTTGGTGGCGATCATGCCGCGGTTCCTGACGGAACTGTCGACTGTCTCGACCGTCCCCAGCCTGAACGCGTCCCGATCCTGCTGGCTGATGCCGGCGATGCGGATGTCGTACTGGCCGTTGTCGAATTTTTGCCGCCACTCGGCCTGGCCGAGGAAACCCTGCCGCGAATGGTAGGTGCCGGTGACAAGCGCGTCATAGGTCGGCGACAGGGCGAAGTAGTAGGGCACCGAGACGCCGACGCCGAGCTTGCTCGAATAGGATATGCCCGGGATCAGGAAGCCGCTCTTCCGCTTCACCGTCGGGTCGGGAATCGTGAAGTAGGGCACGTTGATGATCGGCAGGCCGAAAAGCTCGAACCGCGCGCGCTCAAAGCGCACGGTCTTGGCCTCGCCATTCCAGATGATCCGCTGCGCCTTGACGCGCCAGATCGGCGGCTTGCCGGGCTTGTCCTCGCAGGGCTCGCAGGCCGTGTAGACGCCGTTGTTGAACGTCGTCAGCACGCCGCCGCGCCGCTCCGCGCTTTCGGCGGCGAAATAGGTCTTGTCGGTCGTCTCGACCCGCAGCGCGTTGACGAAGCCGTCCTTGAAATCGTCGGTGATGTCGATCTCGTCGGAGAAGATGCGGGTGCCTTGGCGGTCCACCAGTTCGACATTGCCGGATGCCAGCACGCGGCCCGACTTGCGGTCATAGGTGACGCGCTGCGCGACGATCCGGTTGCCGTTGTAGTCGATCTGCACCGCGCCCGACGCCGTCACGGTCTCCCGGTCGTTGTCGTAGGTCAGGGTGTTGGCCTCGAGCAGCATCTGCTCGTCGCCGGTCGGCTGCGGCAGGAGACCGCCAACGTCCTGCGCATGGACGGACGCAGCCGGCATCACCGCGAAAAGGGCGGCGAGCGAAAGCGCCGTCGCACCATACAGATGCGCCGTGCGGGCAAAGATGCTCCCGCTTCTGCTTTTGACCCCCACCTAACCGTCCTCCTTGTGCAGCAGGAACGTCACTCCAAAAAAAGCCGCCACGACGACTGGAAACCAGGCCGCGACCATTGGGGGAACGAATCCCGAACTGCCGAAGGCTTTCACCAGAACAGACACAACATAAAGCAGAAAGCCCGCCATGACGCCACCCAGAATCATCGGGGCCGACTGGCCCAGACGCGCAAATCGCATCGAGACCGTGGCCGCGATCAGCGTCATTGCCACGAGGAGCAAGGGAAGCGCCAAAAGCGAATGATATTGCATCGAAAACGCGTTTGCGCTGAGCCCGAAAGACCGGGCCGATTCGATCTTCTCGCGAAGCTCGAAAAGCGGGATCGTCTCGGGCCGGGCGAACTGCTCCTCGACGAACTCGGGCTGCAGATCGGACTTCACCGTCATGCGCGGGACTTCGCTGCGGTTTCCATCCTTGTCGAGCCGCTTCACCTCGGTGAGGATCCAGACGCCCTTGCCAAGCAGCGCCGCCCTTGCGTCGAGCCGCTCGGCGATCGCGCCGCTCTGGTCGAAGCGGATGAAGGTCGCCTCGGCAAGCAGGCGTCCCCGCCGCGCGGTCTTCTTCGCGCCGATGATCGTCACGCCCTCGTCGGTGCGCTGCCGCAGCCATGGCACGCGCTGCGCCTCGGCGGACGCTGCCGGCGGCCCGCTGAACGACGTCTCGATTTCCTCCGCATAGGCGAGCGCGCGCGCCGCCAGCCCGTTGATCGCGGTGATCGTAACCGCGCCGACAAGCAGGCTGGCGAGGCACAGCGGCGCCAGGAACTGCCACGCCGAAACCCCGGCCGCGCGCGCGATCACCAGCTCGTATTTCCGGTTCAGCGTCATCAAGGTCGACATCGCCGAGAACAGGATGATGAAGGGCACCGCCGTCTGGACGATCAGCGGCAGCCTGAGCGCCGAGACAAGCATGCCGGCGCCGATCGTGTATTCGGGGAGCGAACCGACCCGCCGCGAGAACTCGGTGAAGTCGACGAGGAACGAAATCACCAGCACGCCGATGAAGAACTGCCCGGTGATCAGCAGGTAGCGCCTGAAGAAATAGGCGAAGAGGGTGCGCCCGATCATGCGCCGCCCCCCGCCTTCTCCTGCCGGTAGCCGCTCAGCCAGATCTGGAAGGCGGTGCGCCGCTGTTCCAGACCGGCCGCCAGCGCGCTGCCGCCATTGACCAGCCATTGCGGAATATAAAGCTGGCGTCCGGTCACGAGCAGCCCGGCAAACAGCACGATCGCCGAGAGCGGCGTCGCGTAGGTCATCACCAGCAGGAAGGTGCTGCCGCCGGAACCGTTGGCCGAAAAGAAGCCCATGCCCCGGAAGATCAGCGCGACGATGACCGCGACCGCCAGCGACCACAGCCGCTCCTGCCGGTTGGACCGGGCCATTCCGGCGAAATAGGTGGCGATCAGCGCAAAGGCCAGCGGAAACAGCCATTCGGAGAAGCGCCGGTTGAGCTCGCTTCGGATCAGGTTCGGCTTCTGCTTGGCGAAGAAATCGTTCGGGTCCGGGTTGATCAGGAAGGCGGTGCTGCGTTCCTTCGGGAAGAAGTTCGTCGTCTTTCCGGCCGGACCGAACTGGGAGAAATCGATGGCGTAGGAGGCGAACTGGATGATCGAGACGTCCTTGTTGGCCGTCGACCTGCGCTGGATCTCGCCGTCGGTCATGACGAGCAGTTCCGAGCCTTCCATCTCGACGATCGCGCCGCGCTTGGCGTAGTAGATCAGCTCGGTCACCGGATCGCGCATGTCGGCGATGAAGATGCCGCCGAACGCGCCGCCCGGCTGCTGCTCGGCGATCTGGATGAACAGCTTGTCCTCCAGGCGCTTGAACGAACCCGACTGGACCGCGACCCGCACCATGTCGGCCCCCGCTTCGGTGACGAGGGTGCGGATCTGCCGGTTGGACCAGGGCTCGACGAAGAGCGCGACGCCGAGGCTGGCAAAGGTCAGCGCCGTGCCGAGGATCACGATTGGCTTCGCGGTGATCTTCTGCGATCCGCCGGCGGCCTCGATGACGGCCAGCTCGGAATCGGCGTTCATCGCCGACAGCGTCTGCGACGCGCCGATCAGCAGCGCGAACGGCGTCACGACGATGGCCATGGCCGGAACGAGCATCAGGGCGAGCTTGAGGAAGGTCGTGATCGCCTGGCCGGAATCGGTCAGCACGTTCACATAGATCAGCACCTGAGTGATCAGCACCACCACCGTCGTCGCCGCCAGCGTGGTCAGCGTCAACTGCGCCGCACGCCGGAATATGTAACGCTCCAGGAGGTTCATGGCGTTCGGCTGCGGTTCCTCGGTGCGTTGTTTGCTGCATGACAGCCTGGTTCGGCCGCCGCGACCATATCCGGCTGCCCAGGGGGATGGAACGCCAGATTGGCTAAAAATGGGCGAAGGAAGACAGTTAATTTTGAATCAACTTTTCTTCCGCAACGGAAGAAGCAAATGGATTCAGTATCTTAGATAATCCGCCTGTTTCCGGTCCGACGTCGAAGCCAGCCCGCGCACCGCCAATGCGACGACCGAGAAGACGAGCAGCGAGACAAGTGCCGCGACAATCACGTCCGACAGATAGTGGCCGCCGAACGCGATGCGCAGAAAGGAGGTCAGTGTCGCGGTGCAGAAGGCGACAGCCATCGCCGGCATGCGGTAGCGCAGGGGCGCCAGCGCGGCCAGTCCGACCAGCCAGAACGCGCCCGCCGCCTCGCCGGAGACAAAGGAGCAGTTGCCGGCGCAATGGTCGGAAAACTGGCCGGCGGGCACGAAGGGAAACGGTCCGCCGAACAGGTCCGTCATGATCGGCCGCGGCCGTCCCGAAAACTCCTTGAGGAGCATGTTGACGACGACGCCGGCGCCGAGGACCAGCGAGAGGACGGCTGCCAGCGCGGCGGCATTGAAACTGTCGATGCCGACGCGCCGCAGGAACACCCGCGCCAGCACCACGACGAGCAACCCGATCGCCAGGACCACCGGCATTGCCTGGAGCGCCTGCCGGATCGGAGCGATCCAGCCGGTCGCGGACAGCGGAAACGTGCCGCAGACCTTGCCGGCGGCGCAGGCGGTCGCCTCGAAGAACATCCGGCTGACGCCGATGTCGATGCCAGGGAAAAAACGGAAGAAAACCAGCGCGGCGACGATCAGGACCGTGAGCACGGCAGCCGTCGAGACCCGCGCGAAGGGCCACAGGAACGTCTGATCCGCATCCGGCCGGTCTGGTGTTCTGGTCTCGGTCATTCTGTTTCCGTCGCGGCCGGCTCGTGCGTTGGCCCGCGCCCATCTAGCGGCATCGGCCGGATCGGGAAAGCCGAAAAAAGGCCCGACCGGTGCGGCAAGCAGCGCCCGGCGCGCCAAAGGCGAGCTGTCAGATCAAGTCAAACACCGGGAAAGACGCGCGATTCTTTTCCGGCTATTCTCGCGCGCGACTCGATCCTACCGGAGAATTCATGACCGCCGCGCTTGAAATCGCATTCACCACCTCGTCGAAGAACCCCGCCAGCCTGCAGGTCATGCTCGCAGCCCCCGGCGAGAAGGGTGCGGTGCAGTTGGCCGGCGACGCCGGGCCTCTGCTCGAGAAGGCGGTGAAGGTCGGCGCGTTCACCGGCAAAGCATCGTCGACGCTCGACATCATCGTGCCGTCCGGCATGGAGGCCGAGCGCGTCCTGCTGGTCGGCGTCGGCGACCCCAAGACGGTGACGACGGACGGCTGGCTGAAGATCGGCGGCGCGGTCGCGTCGAACCTGAAGAAGGCGACGAAGGTCACCGTCTTCGCCGACGTGCCAGGCCTCGCCGACCCGGCGGCGATTGCGGACATCGCTCTCGGCATGCTGCTGCGCACCTACCGCTTCGATCGCTACAAGACCAGGAAGGACGACGGCGAGGACGAGCCGCAGAAGGTGAAGATCTCGGTCGTGACCCGCCGGGCCGCTGCCGCCAAGGCGGCGTTCGGCGCCGCGGAAGCCGTCGCCGGAGGCGTCTCGCTGGCGCGCGATCTGGTGAACGAGCCCGCCAACATCCTCGGCCCCGTCGAGATGGCCGCCAAGTGCAAGGAACTCGAGGCGCTGGGGGTCAAGGTCGAGATCCTGGCCGAGAAGGAGATGAAGAAGCTCGGCATGGGCGCGCTGCTCGGCGTGGCCCAGGGATCGCCCCGCGGCGCCCGGCTGGTGGTGATGCAGTGGAACGGCGGCAAGGCGCGTGAAAAGCCGCTCGCCTTCATCGGCAAGGGCGTCACCTTCGACACCGGCGGCAACTCGATGAAGCCGGCGAGCGGCATGGAGGACATGAAGGGCGACATGGGCGGCGCGGCCGCCGTCATCGGCGCGATGCACGTCCTGGCGCGCCGCAAGGCGCGGGCCAATGTCGTCGGTATCGTCGGGCTGGTCGAGAACTCCGTCGACGGCCATGCGCAGCGTCCCGGCGACATCGTCACGTCGATGTCCGGCCAGACGATCGAAGTGCTGAACACCGACGCAGAGGGGCGGCTCGTGCTCTGCGACGCGCTCTGGTACTGCAACCAGCGCTTCGAGCCGAAATTCATGGTCAACCTGGCGACACTGACCGGCGCCATCATGGTCGCGCTCGGCCAGCAGCACGCCGGCCTGTTCTCCAATGACGACGACCTGGCCGGCAAGCTGACGGCCTCCGGCCTCGCGACAGCGGAAAAACTGTGGCGGATGCCGCTCGGGCCCGAATACGACAAGCTGATCGACTCGAAGAACGCCGACATGAAGAACATCGGCGGCCGCTTCGGCGGTGCGATCACGGCGGCGCAGTTCCTGAAGCGCTTCGTCAAGGATACGCCCTGGGCCCATCTCGACATCGCCGGCACGGCCATGGGCTCGCCGCCCAGCGAATACTCGATCTCGTGGGGTTCGGGCTTCGGCGTGCGCCTGCTCGACCGGCTGGTCAGGGATCACTACGAGGGCTGATGGCCGACGTTCTGTTCTACCACCTGACCGAATCGACGCTCGAAGACGCGCTGCCGCCGCTGCTCGAGAAGAGCGTCGAGCGCGGCTGGCGCGTCGTAGTGCAGCTCGGCAGCGAGGAAAGGCGCGATGCGCTCGATGCGCATCTGTGGACATTCCGCGACGACAGCTTCGTCGGCCACGGGGTCGACAGCGACGCGGCGGCGGCCGAACAGCCGGTCCTGCTCACGACGGGCGACGGCAATGGCAACGCGGCCACCGTGCGTTTCATCGTCGACGGCGCGGCGCCGCCACCGCTCGAAACTTACGAGCGCGGCGTCTTCATGTTCGACGGCCATGACCAGTCGCAACTGGACTCTGCGCGCGCTTACTGGAAACAGATGAAGGCCGCCGGCCATGCTGTCACTTATTGGCAGCAGACCGACGGCCGGCGCTGGGAGCGCAAGGCCTGAGAGTTCAGCGTTCGCCGCCGAAACCCTGCAATTGCGCCGAGCGGCGGCGCGTGCGCTCGCCCTTGACCTGGGCGCGGGCTCTTTCCTCGGCCTTGGCTTCGTTGCGGCTGTTCCACCACGCCGCGATGGCATATCCGGCAACGGCGAGAAGAATGCGTCTCATGGTTGTGTCCTCGAATTGTTGTTGCCGGACAATTCACGAGCCGCGTATGGGTTCCCACCGGCCACGCATTCAGCCGGCGAGGATTGTCGCATGCGCATTGTCTTCCTTCTGCTTCTGATCGCAGGGATCGGCCTGGGCATCGGCTATCCCTTCGCGGTCCAGAACATTTCCGGCTACGAGATCGGCCGCTATCCAGCCTACGACCGGCAGGGAGGTTTCAGGGTTGTGGAGGAGAACCTGTCGCCCGCCGACGCGCCGGTGCGGGTGCTGGTCGACATGACCTCGATCGGCAGCGTGACGCTCAGCGGCGCCCAGACTGCGCTCACTCTGACCGCCTCGCTCGACGGCAGGACGGTCCTCGCAAGCACCCTGACCTTCGCGCACCAGGAGCCAAGGCCGGACAGTCCGCAGGCCAGCGGCACGATCTATCGCGACGAGGCCGGCATGATCGACCCCGTCGAGGGCGGGCGATACCGCTTCGTGATCGGTCCCGGCGATGCGGAAGGCATCGACATGCGATCCGTCGAACTGGTGCTGCGGGCCGGCGCCTTCGACCTCGATCCGCGCGCGGTCCCGGTCGGCTACATGCTGATGGCGATCGGCTTCATCGGCTTCGTGCTGGCGCTGAGGCGCGGGCGCAAGCCGACTCCCGCGCCGCCGGCGCCGAAATGGGGCAGGGGCGGCGCCTGATCGGGATCAGCCGGCCAGGCGGCCCGCCCGCGCCATGCCATGCGAGACGAGCCTGTCGATGACTTCGGCATAGGGCACGCCGCTCGCGGCCATCGCCTTGGCGTACATGCTGATGTCGGTGAAGCCGGGGATGGTGTTGAGCTCGTTGACGACGAAGCGCATGTCCGCCGTCACGAAGAAATCGACCCGCGCCATGCCGTCGCAGCCGACGGCGCGAAAAGCCTTCGCCGCCGTGTCGCGGATTTCGCGTTCAACCGCCTCCGGCAGGTCCGCCGGCACCATCAGCGCCGCGCCGTCGGCGTCGATGTATTTGGCGTCGTAGCTGTAGAAGCCGTGGCTTTCGGCCGGCGCGATTTCGCCCGGCCGGGAAACGAAGAGGCCGCCTTCGACGTCCTCCAGCACGCTGCACTCGATCTCGCGCCCCTTGATGAACTCTTCGGCCAGGAGCTTTCGGTCGTGCCGGAAGCCTTCGGTCAGCGCAGCGGAATATTCGTCCGCGGTTCTGACCTTGCTGACGCCGACGGACGAGCCCTGCCGTGCCGGCTTGACGAAGACCGGCAGTCCAAGCGCGCCTTCGATGTCGGCGAAGGCGGGCGGGCTGGCGGGGTGAATGGTGACCGAACGCGCGGTCGGCAGGCCTGCCTCGTTCAACAGCCGCTTGGCGATGTCCTTGTCAAGGGCGGCGGCGGAGCCGAGGATGCCGCAGCCGACGAACGGCACCCGCGCGACCTCGGCCAGCCCCTGCACCGAGCCATCCTCGCCATGCAGCCCGTGCAGCACGGGAAACAGGATGTCGACCGGCGACATGTCATGCCCGTTACCGCCAGCCGAAACCGCGATCATCCGGCCGCGCCCGCCGGGCACCAGCGCGACCTCCGTGCCCTCTTCGGGCCTTGTCAGGTCGCCGTCCTCGAATGTGCTGATGAGCCATCGGCCAGCGCGCGTGATGAACACCGGCAGCGCGTCGTAGCGAGCGGGATCGAGCGCCCGCATGACATTGGTCGCCGACATGACCGAGACGTCGTGTTCGGCGGAGCGCCCGCCAAACAGCACGGCGATGCGCACTCGGTTCGAAATTGTCATGGACAAGGCGCTCCGTCAGATGTCGCCGAAATCGCCGGACCGCCCCTTGCCGGAAGCGAAGCGCGCCGCGCCGGCGCCGCCTTCGCCCTGGAACGTACGGGCGCTTTGCCATTCGCGCACCAGCGCGTCAGCCGGGTCCAGCGACCATTGCGCGATCGCCGACGACCGGTCGGCCCGCATGCATTCCTGCGGAAACTTCGTCAGGCCGCGGGCAAGCTCCAGAGCCGTTTGCAGCGCGGCTCCGTCGGCGCAGACACGGGTTGCGAGACCGATCGCTAGCGCCTCGTCCGCCTCGACCTTGCGGCCGGTCAGGATCAGGTCCATCGCCCGCCCATGGCCGACGATGCGCGGCAGGCGCACGGTCCCGCCGTCGATCAGCGGCACGCCCCAGCGCCGGCAATAGACGCCCATGTAGGCGGTCTGTTCCATCACCCGCAGGTCGCACCACAGCGCCAGTTCCATGCCGCCCGCGACCGCCGGTCCCGAGATGGCGGCAATCACCGGCTTGCTCAGCGACAGCCGCGTCGGACCCATCGGTCCCTTGCGCGGACGGTCGTTGCGCCCGTCGAAATCACCGTCGAGATCGTGGTCGGCATACCACGTCTCGTCCATGCCGCCGGCGGCGTGCTTGAGATCGAAGCCCGCGCAGAACGCGCCCGGAATGCCGGTCAGGATCGCGACCTTCTTCGTCTCATCGCGGTCGAAGGCGACGAAGGCCTGGAACAGCGCCTCAGCCATCTCCGGGTTGACCGCATTGCGCGCCTCGGGCCGGTTGATCGAAACGATGGTGATGTCGCCGTCGTGTCTGATCTCGATCATTCCGCGATCCCTTCCTCATATTCCGCCGACAGGGTCAGCCAGCGTTCCTCGTGTCCGGAGAGCGAGCTGCTCAATTCGGCGCGCTCCTTGCCGAGTTGGGTCGCGGCCTTGGGGTCGCGCTCGTAGAGCGCGGGGTCCGAAAGCTGATCCTCGATCCCGTCGAGCCGCTTGCGGATGCGGTCCATCAGCGCCTCGGTCGCCTTGATCTCTTTGGCCAGCGGCTCGAGTGCGGCGCGGCGTTGCGCGGCCTCGCGGCGGCGGTCGGCCTTGGACGCCTTGTCCGCTTCCTTCTGGTCCTTCGTCTTGCCGGTCACGCCGGTGACGATCTGGCGGTATTCGTCCATGTCGCCGTCGAACGGTTTCACCGAACCGTCCTTGACCAGCCAGAGCCGGTCGGCCGTCGCCTCGATCAGGTGACGGTCGTGCGAGATCAGGATGACGGCGCCGGGAAACTCGTTCAGCGCATGGATCAGCGATTCGCGGCTGTCGATGTCGAGATGGTTGGTCGGCTCGTCGAGGATGAACAGGTTCGGCCCGTCGAAGGCGGCGAGACCCATCAGCAGCCGCGCCTTCTCGCCGCCCGAGAGATCCTTGGCGGCGGTGTTCATCTTTTCGGTCGCCAGGCCCATCTGCGCGACCCGGGCGCGCACCTTGGATTCCGGCGCGTCGGGCATCAGCCGCCTGACATGTTCGAACGCATTTTCCTCCGGCCGCAGGTCGTCCATCTGGTGCTGAGCGAACATCGCGACCTTCAATTGCGGCGCAATCGTCATGCCGCCGGTCTCCTGCTTCAGCCGGCCGGCGATCAGCTTGGCGAAGGTCGACTTGCCGTTGCCATTGGCGCCGAGCAGCGCGATGCGGTCGTCGGCGTCGATGCGCAGCGTCAACCCTTTCAGGATCGGATGGCCGGGCTGGTAGCCGACCGCCGCGCCCTGGATGGCGATGATCGGCGAGGCGGCTTCCTTCACCGGCTCGGGAAACGAGAACGGCCGCACCGTGTCGTTCACGACAGCCGAGATCGGCTTCATCTTCTCCAGCGCCTTGATGCGCGACTGCGCCTGGCGCGCCTTCGACGCCTTGGCGCGGAAACGCTCGACGAAGCTCTCCATGTGCTTGCGCGCCGCGTCCTGCTTCACCCGCGCCTTTTCCTGGTGCTCCGCCTGTTCGGCGCGCAGCCGTTCGAACTGGTCGTAGCCGCCGCGCCAGAAGGTCAGCTTCTTCTGGTCGAGGTGGACGATGGAGTTGACCGCTCGGTTCAGCAGGTCGCGGTCGTGGCTAATCAGAAGGACGGTGTGCGGGTACTTTCCGACGTAGTTCTCCAGCCACAGCGTGCCTTCGAGATCGAGATAGTTGGTCGGCTCGTCCAGCAGCAGCAGGTCGGGCTCGGAAAACAGGACCGCCGCCAGCGCCACGCGCATCCGCCAGCCGCCGGAGAAGGAGGAAGCGGGGCGGCGCTGCGCCTCGTCGTCGAAGCCGAGGCCAGCGAGGATCGTCGCCGCGCGGGCTTCGGCGGTGTGCGCATCGATATCGGCCAGCCGCATGTGGATCTCGCCGATCCGCTCCGGATCGGTCGCAGTCTCGGCCTCCGCCAGCAGCGCCAGCCGCTCGGTGTCGGCCTTCATCACGATGTCGATCAGCGGTTCCTCGGTGCCCGGCGCCTCCTGTGCCACCTGGCCGATGAGCAGGTTCTTCGGCAGGGTGATCGAGCCGGTCTCGGACGACAGTTCGCCGGTGATCGCCTTGAACAGCGTCGTCTTGCCGGTTCCGTTGCGGCCGACAAGACCCGCCTTTGCCCCCGCCGGAAGGGCGAGCGACGCGTGGTCGAGAAGCAGGCGTCCGGCGATGCGGAGCGAAAGGTCGTTTATGGTCAGCATGGCGTGCGTTTTGCATGGCGCGCCGGGCTTCGCAAGGGAAGATCAGGTCGGGCGCTGGCGCCCTCCGTTCAGGCCGCCGCCTTCTTCCGCGCCGGCTTCTTCGGCGGCGGCGGATTGGCCGCCAGTTCCGCCGCGACCGCCGCGTCGCGGGCCAGCCTCAGTTCGCGCAGCTTCTCGGTCTTGATCTTGCGCTGACGTTCCTCCGACGCGTGATCGGCAAGCGCCGCTGACCGCGCCGCATCGGCCTTCTGCGTCTTCTTGAACCGGACATCCGCGCGTTCGCGCGCGTCCTTCGAGCTTTCCGCCATAGGTGGCTCCCTTCTTGTTGTTATGGGATTGAATTCCCTTCTAGCAGACAAGGCCGCCAAGTTCAGGAATAAGTTTTCGGGTGCTTGAGGCCCGAGCCCGCTATTTTTTGTCGGGCAGGGGTGCTTTTCGCGGCGAACCTGTTAATATGCGCGCCACTCGATTTGCCGGCAGGCGCATCGCGGCTGCGGGGCAATTCCCGACATTACCACAAGCTCACCCAAGGTAAGGATCTCACTTGCAGGTACTCGTTCGCGACAACAATATCGACCAGGCGCTCCGCGTCCTCAAGAAGAAGATGCAGCGGGAAGGCGTTTTCCGCGAGATGAAGGCCCGCCAGGCATACGAGAAGCCGTCCGAGAAGCGTGCCCGCGAGAAGGCCGAAGCTGTCCGTCGCACCCGCAAGGCCGCCCGCAAGCAGTTGCAGCGCGAAGGCCTGCTGCCCGCTCCGAAGAAGAAGGTCATGCCCGAGCGCCCGCCGCGCCAGGGTTGATCTGCGCGCCCGCGGGCCTGCATCATCCGATATCGGAATTCGAGAGCCCGGAAGCTCAGGCGTCCGGGCTCTTTCTATGCGAACTGGCGCCCATCCTCGGTGCGCTGGAAATAGATCAGGTCCAGTTGCAACGACGGTCCGCCGAGCGTGGTCAGGATGCCGTGGGCCTGGCCGCGGTGGTGGGTCTGGTGGTTGAACAGATGCGCCAGCGCCGGCGCCAGCCGCTGCGACACGGTCCTCATGTCGGTCACCGTCATGTAGGTGAAGCGGCCGGCCAGCGCCTTGTCGGTCAGTGAAGCCACAAACGCGTCGATCCGCTTGTCCTCCGCCTCGCGCGCCACCTTCAGCTTGTCGAACTGTGGAAACAGTATCGTGTCGAGCGTGGCCGGCGCCTGACCCTCGCCGGTGAACCGCTTCATCCAGATCCGGTCAGCGACGAGGATGTGGTTGAGCGTGCCGATCATCGACTTGAAGAACGCGCCGGTGTCGCGGCCGAGGTCGGCCTCGGTCAGATCGGCGGCGGCGGCGTAAAGCTGCGCGTTCGCCCAGGCATTGTAGGCGGCGAACATGCGAAAATGCTGCTTCACTGGCTTCCCCTCCGGCACGTCTTGCGTCAAGAACGGCTCATACCCCGCCTTGTGGAGCCACGCCAATGACCATTCTGCTGTATGACCTCGTCGGGACCGATCCGGCCCGGCCGTTCAGCCCGCATTGCTGGAAGATCGCGCTGTCCCTGGCGCACAAGGGCCTGCCTTTCAAGAGCGTGCCGACGCCGTTCACGGCGGTGACGGGAGTCGAAGGCCTCGGCAAGACCGTCCCGGTGATCCGCGATGGCGACACGGTGCTCTGCGAGTCCTTCGACATCGCGGTCTACCTGGAGGAGACCTATCCCGACCGGCCGAGCCTGTTCGGCGGCGAGGGGGGACGGGCGATGGCGCGATTCATCGAGCGCTGGTCGCAACTGACGGTCCACCCCTATCTCGGCGCCGCCGCGCTGATGGACATCCACGATCGCGTCGCGCCGGCCGACCAGGCGCATTTCCGCCGCACACGCGAGGCGCGGTTCGGCAAGAAGCTGGAAGACGTCCCCGCCAGCCGCGACGCCGGCCTTGCCGCCTGGCGGGCCAGCCTGGAGCCGCTTCGCAACATGCTCTCCTATCAGCCGTTCATCGGTGGCCCGTCGCCGCTCTATGCCGACTACATCGTGGCCGGCGCCCTGCAATGGGTGCGGGTCATCTCGCCGATGCAGTTCCTGGAACCGACCGATCCGGTCGCGCAATGGTTCGAGCGCTGCCTCGGCCTGCACGGCGGGCTGATGCGGCGCGTGCCGGCCGCGGCGTGACGACAGACCGCCCCTTGGCAATCGCGGAGGCGGCGTGTATGGAGCGCCACCTCCTCGCAACCCTCATCTGACAAGGACCTCACATGGCCGTCGAACGCACGTTTTCCATGATCAAGCCGGACGCGACCCGCCGCAACCTGACGGGCGCCATCACCAAGATGCTCGAGGACGCCGGCCTGCGCGTCGTCGCATCGAAGCGCGTCTGGATGAGCCGCCGCGAGGCCGAAGGCTTCTACGCCGTCCACAAGGACCGCCCGTTCTTCGGCGAGCTGGTCGAGTTCATGTCGTCCGCCCCGACGATCGTCCAGGTTCTTGAGGGCGAGAACGCTATCGCGAAGAACCGCGAAGTGATGGGCGCCACCAACCCGGCCAACGCGGCCGAGGGCACCATCCGCAAGGTTCACGCCCTGTCGATCGGCGAGAACTCGGTGCACGGCTCCGACGCGCCGGAAACCGCGAAGGAAGAGATCGCCTACTGGTTCTCGGGAACCGAAATCGTCGGCTGAACGTCGCGGACGCCTTCTAAAGATTGAGGAAGCCGGGCACGTCCCGGCTTTTTTCATGCGCTGCGGCGCATGATCTCCGCCGTGCGGGCCAGCGGCGCCGGCATCCGCGCACGCGCCACGAAATCCGAAGGCTGCAGCGGCGGGGCGTAGAGATAGCCTTGGAATATCTCGCAGCCGAACGACAGCAGGAAAGCCTCCTGCCGCGCGGTCTCGACATGTTCCGCCACCGCCGACAGCCCAAGCGTCTCGGCCATGGCCAGGATCGTACGCACCAGCGCCCGGTCGCTTTCCTTGGTTTCGATGTCCGCGACGAAGGAACCGTCGATCTTGACCTCGTCGAACGGCAATTGCCTGAGATAGGCGAGCGACGAGTAGCCGGTGCCGAAATCGTCGAGCGAGAAGGCGATGCCGATCTGCTTGAGATGGCGCATCCGCTCGGCCGTCGACTGCTGGTTCTCCGACATGACATGCTCGGTGAATTCCAGCATCAGGCGTGACGCGTCGACATGGTGCTCGGCGATCAGCGCCTCGATATGCGGCACGAAATCGGCGCTTGCGAACGACTTGACCGAGACGTTGACCGCAAGCCGCAGATGCGCCGTCTCGCGGTTGGACTGCCATTCGGCAAGCGTGCGGATGCTCTTGGCCAGCACCAGCCGGCCCAGGTCGCTGATCAGGCCCGACCGCTCGGCCAGCGGAATGAACCGGTCGGGTTTGATGATGCCATGGTCGGGGTGATACCAGCGCAGCAGCGCCTCCGCCGCGATCACCTGGCCGCGCCGGTCGACCTGCGGCTGGAAATGCAGCTGGAAATGATCCTCGGCAATCGCGGTCCGCATCTCGGCGATGAGGCGGAACTGCTCGTTCTCGCGCTGCATCGAGCCCGGGTCGAAGATCGCCATCGCGTTGCGGCCCGCCGCCTTGGCCTTGTACATCGCGATGTCGGCGCGCTTCAGCACTTCGTCGACGCGTGGTTCGTTGCCGTCATAGACCACGACGCCGACGCTGGCGGACGCCTGGTGCTCCACGGTCCCGACCTTGTAGACCCGGCTCATTTCCGACAGAACCCGGTTGGCGACCCCGACCGCGCGCTGGGTCGCGGCGGCTTCGCCGGTTCCGGCGTCCTCGATCGACACGACGAATTCGTCGCCGCCGATGCGGGCGACCAGGTCGCCGTCCTCGACGCATGCGGTCAGCCGCCGGGCGACCTGGATCAGGTAGGCGTCGCCGACATCATGGCCCTGGGTGTCGTTGAGCGACTTGAAATTGTCGAGGTCGATGAACAGGAGCGCGCCGCGGTTGCGGCGGCGCTTGGCGGTGTCGAGAGATCCGCCGAGACGGTCAACCAGGGCGCGACGGTTCGGCAGCTGCGTCAGCGGGTCGAAATACGCGAGTTCGCGGATCTTGATTTCCTGGCGCTTCCGGATCGAGATGTCCGAGACGTAGCCATGCCAGATCACGGCGTTGCCGACCTTCTCCGGCGCCGCCGAGACCCGCAGCCACTTCTCGACGCCGTCAGGTGTGCGAATGCGGCATTCGTGGTCCCAGTATGTCATGGTGCGGAAGCACTGACGCAGCGAGTCGTAGTAGCCGCCGATGTCCTCGGGCAAGATCAGGCGGGTGAACGTATCCGGGTCGGTGGTGTTCGGGTCGTCCGCGATCCCGGTCATCCGTAGGAAGCCTTCGCTGTAGTAGATGACCCGGACCTTGCCGTCCGCCTCGCGGGCATACTGGAACAGTCCGCCCGGAACCTGGCTGATCAGCTTCTGGTAATGCTCCTCCAGCTTCAGCCGCTTCATGGTCTCGGTGATTTCCCGCACCGAACCCTCGTAGTAGAGCGGGCGTCCGCTGCGCTTGTGCTTGACGATGCGCGCTGACTCGGTGATCCAGATTCGCTCGCGGGTCTTGTGGCGATAAATCTCCGAGACGAAGTCCTCGACATGCCCCTCCGCATGCAGCGCCCTGCGGAACTCGTCGCGGCGGCCGGGTTCGACATACCACTCGACCGCGATGTCCGTCACCGCGGCGAGCATCTCCTTCTCGCTCGTGTAGCCGTTCAGCTTGACGAGGGCGGGGTTTGCGCTGAGCTGGCGGCCGTCGAGCGACGAGCGGTAGATGCCTTCCGAAAGGTTTTCGATCAGGTCGCGGCTGTTTGTATGCTCGTCCCTCGCAGCAATCCAGAGACGCCGGTAGCGTAGGACGGTTGCAACGAGGATGACGGAAACGAGGGCAAATGCCAGGGCCAGCCAGCGGGCGCCGGCCTCCATTTCGGCAAATGTGTCGAAAGCTGCTTGCATCCGTCCCGCGTCGTCGAGCAATCCCGACACGGACCCTACGGCACTGCGATTTTCAAAGCGCTAATCGATGTTACAAAGGGATGATACGGTTAACCGCAGGTTACTTAGGTAAAGCGCTGTTTTCCCTGTCCTTATCTGTCCAGCGCGAGAGCGATTCCAGATCCGATTCCTTGGCGTCGACCCAGCCGCCCTGCGAGCCGTCCGCGCGGTGTTCCTTCTTCCAGAACGGGGCGCGGGATTTCAGGAAATCCATCAGGTAGGAAGCGGCGTCGAAGGCCGCGTGGCGATGCGCCGAACAGGCGATGACGAGCACGATGTTGGCGCCCGGCGCGATCCGCCCGACGCGGTGGATGGCGCAAAGCGCGGTCACCGGCCATCGCGCCGCCGCATCTTCCGCGATGCGCCGGATTTCCGCTTCCGCCATGCCCGGATAATGTTCCAGTTCGAGGGCGGCAAGCGTGCCCGCCTCGCCGCGGCAAAGGCCGCTGAAGGTCACGACGGCGCCCGTGTCCGGAAGCCCGTCCACCAGCCGCGCGATTTCGGCCGACACGTCGAAATCCGCCTCCTGCACGCGGATGTCGATCCGGGCCATGGCGTCAGCCGCCGGTCATCGGCGGAAACAGCGCGATCTCGCGCGCGCCGGCAATGCGCTCGCCGTGATCGGTATGCTCCTGGTTGATCGCGACGCGGATCGCTTCCGGATGCTGGAGCGCTGCCTCGTAGCCCGGCCCTTGCGACTTCAGCCAGGCCAGCAGTTCGCGCACCGTCGACACCGAAGCCGGAAGGTCGAGATTTTCCTCTGCCTTGCCGATACGCTCGCGCACCCAGGCGAAGTAGATCAGCTTCATGCCGCTCTCACTCGTCGACGATGTGCTTCAGGCCGGCGCGGAAATAATCGTAGCCGGTGTAGAGCGTCACGATTGCCGAGATCCACAGCAGGAAGATGCCGATCTGCGTCGTATAGGGCAGCACCTTGTCGCCCGCCGGCCCGGCCAGCAGGAAGGCGATCGCGACCATCTGTATCGTGGTCTTCCATTTGGCGAGCCTCGTCACCGGCAGGCTCACCTTCAGCTCAGCCAGATACTCGCGCAGGCCGGAGACCAGGATTTCGCGGCACAGGATGACGATGGCCGCCCAGAGCGACCAGCCGTGGATGGTCTCGACCGGGTCGGCGGCCAGCAGCATCAGGCAGATTGCGACCAGCAGCTTGTCGGCGATCGGATCGAGCATGCGGCCGATATTGGACGTCTGCTTCCAGATCCGCGCGAGATAGCCGTCGAGATAGTCCGTGACGCTCGCGGCGATGAAAAGCCCGAGCGCCGACCAGCGGGCGAAGTCGCTCGATTCGAGCCGGCCTTCGAGGAAGAAGCACAGCACGATGAGCGGCACCGCGAGGATGCGGCCATAGGTCAGCAGGTTTGGAATGTTGTACGCTTTTGTCGCCATCGACCGTTCTTCGCCCTCAACCGCAATACTCTGATCAGATGCGCGGTGTTTGGGTCAACAACAAGGTGCGAAGGACGCCCAAAACAAGACTTTCGATTGCTCCAAGCCGGTTTCCCACCAGTTTGGGGCCTTCCGTGCGGCCCGTCAGCCGTTGTCGTGGAAATGGTCGTAGATCTGCTTGGCCAGCGATTCGGATACGCCCGCCACCGATCGCAGATCGGCGAGCGCCGCGCGGCTGACCGCCTTCGCGGTGCCGAAATGGTGCAGCAGGGCGCGCTTGCGCGTCGGGCCGATGCCGGCGATCTCGTCGAGCGGATTGCGCACCATTTCCTTCTTGCGGCGGGCGCGGTGCGAGCCGATGGCGAATCGGTGCGCCTCGTCGCGCAGCCGCTGTATGAAATAGAGCACCGGATCGCGCGGCGGCAGGGTGAACGGGTCACGGCCGAGGGCGAAAAAGCGCTCGCGGCCCGCGTCGCGGTCGACGCCCTTGGCGACGCCGACGGCGGTCACCTTGTCGGCGATGCCCAGGTCTTCGAGGATTTTCCGCACCGCCGACATCTGGCCCTGGCCGCCATCGATCAGGATCAGGTCCGGCCAGGCCGGCATGCCCTCGTCGCTGTCGATCTGGATATCCTGCGTGTCGGCCATCGCTGCGGATGGGGGTTCTGCAACTGGCGCTTCCGGCTCGCCCTGTTCCTTCAGCAGCCGCGAGAACCGACGCTCCATCACCTCGCGCATCATGCCGAAATCGTCGCCCGGCGTGATGCTTTGGGAGCGGATGTTGAACTTGCGGTACTGGTTCTTGGCGAAGCCCTCCGGCCCCGCGACGATCATCGCACCGACGGCGTTGGTGCCCATGATGTGCGAGTTGTCGTAGACTTCGATGCGGCGCGGCGGCGCGGGCAGTCCGAATGTCCGGGCGATGCCGTCGAGCAGGATCCCTTGGGTCGATGTTTCGGCCAGCCGCCGCCCGAGCGCCTCGCGGGCATTCTGCAGCACGTGGGCGACGAGGTCCTTCTTCTCCCCGCGCGTCGGCACGGAAATCGTCACCTTGCGCCCGGCGCGGGTGGCCAGCGCCTGCGCCAGCAGGTCCTGGTCTTCGACCGCGTGCGACAGAAGCAGCAGGCGCGGGCAGGGCTTGTCATCGTAGAACTGCGCCAGGAACGAGCCCAGAACCTCGGTCGCCTCGATCGACGAATCGGCTTTCGGGAAATAGGCGCGGTTGCCCCAGTTCTGGCCGGTGCGGAAGAAGAACACCTCGATGCAGCTCTGCCCGCCTTCCTGGTGGATGGCGAAGACATCGGCCTCCTCGACCGATTGCGGGTTGATGCCCTGGTGGCTCTGCACATGCGACAGCGCCGAGAGGCGGTCGCGATAGACCGCCGCGTGTTCGAAATCGAGCGCTTCCGAGGCCTGTTGCATGGCGGCGGAGATTTCCGCCTTCACCTTCTGGCTGCGTCCGGACAGGAAGTCCTTGGCCTCCGACACCAGCTCGGCGTAGTCGGCCTCCGAGATTTCGCCGGTGCAGGGGCCGGAGCAGCGCTTGATCTGGTAGAGCAGGCAGGGCCGCGTCCGGCTCTCGAACATCGAATCGGTGCAGCTCCGGAGCAGGAACGCCCGCTGCAGCGCGTTGATGGTGCGGCCGACCGCGCCGGCGGAGGCGAACGGTCCGAAATAGTCGCCTTTGCGCGACCGCGCGCCGCGGTGCTTGAAGATGCCGGGCGCCAGCCCGTCATTGGTGATCAGAATGTAGGGAAACGACTTGTCGTCCCGCATCAGCACGTTGAAGCGCGGCCGCAAGCGCTTGATCAGGTTGGCTTCGAGCAGAAGCGCCTCGATCTCGGTGCGGGTGACGACGAACTCCATCGCCGCCGTCTCGCGCACCATCCGGCCGATGCGGTTGGTGTGGAACCGGCCCTGCGCATAATTGGTCACGCGCTTCTTCAGGCTGCGCGCCTTGCCGACATAGAGGACGTCGCCCGCCGCGTTCATCATGCGGTAGACGCCCGGCGAATTGGGCAGCCGCTTGACCAGTTCCTGGATCAGCGCTTCGCCGGTCAGCCCTTCGGTGTCGCCGCCGCCGCGATCCCAGAAGGCGGCAAGCTCGGGCCGCGACTCGGCCTCGGCGACGATGTCGAGATCGTCGTCGTCACTGTCGTCTTCCGGCAGCAGGCCCGCGATGTCCTCGCCGTCGCCGCCGCTCTTGTCGTTCGATCTCTTTCCGGGACTCATTCCCGCATGCCTGTCACATCCGGCGTTTGCCACGCAAGATGCTGCCCGCCGTCGATGGCGATCATTTGGCCAGTTACTGACAATGCGTCGAACAGGTAGCGGATCGTCGCGCCGAACTCGCCCATGTCAGGTCCGCGCTTCAGCAGCAGTCCTTCGACCTGACGGTCGAAATCCGATTGCTCCTGTCTGACGTTCGGCAGCGTCGGACCGGGACCGATCGCGTTGACCCTGACCTTCGGGGCCAGCGCCTGCGCCATCGTGCGCGTCGCGTCCCAAAGCGCGGATTTCGACAGCGCATAGGAAAAGAAGCGCGGATTGGGCCGCAGCACCCGCTGGTCGATGATATTGACCGCGAGGCCGGTCATGTCCGGCGGAAGATGGGCGGCAAAGGTCCGGGCCAGCATCACTGGGGCCGCGAGATGGACGGCGAAATGCGCGTCCCACGCGTCCCATTCGAAAGTATCGATCTCGTCCGACAGGAACACAGATGCGCTGTTGACCAGCAGCCCGATCGGCCCGAGCGACCTTTGTGCATCGACGACCAGTCCGGCAACCGCCTGCCGGTCGAGCAGGTCGGCCGTGACCACCGCGGCCTGTCCGCCGGCCGCCTCGATCTCCGCCGCCAGCGTCTCGGCCTCGGCGCGCGACCTGTTGCAGTGGATCGCCACCGCGAAACCGTGCGCCGCGAGATCGCGGACGATGCCCGCCCCGATTCTGCGCGCGCCGCCCGTGACGAGCGCGGTCTTTGGCTGAATTGGCATGACTTCCCCCGAAGGACTTAACCTTCACGCAATATATGGGGCCGAAAGGCGGCTGACAGAGGCCTTCGGCCAGAAAAGCTGACATCTCCTGCCGTCACGGCACCACTCCGCCGCACGTTGCGTCAGGCTCGCGGACGCCAAAAGAATAGTCACAAGAAAACAATGAGATAGAAAGCCGTCCGGAATCATCGCACGCGCCGAACGTGCAGGCGGACGAACCCGGTGCACGCGAGTGTTGCGATCGGGCAACGCCTTTTTCCCGCCGCATCGCGGCCAGCCAATGACCCGATTGACGGTGCGATCGCGCCGCATTTGCCGACCATTTTCCTCTCCAAGCCGAGCGGCGATCCATCTCCTCCCGAATGGAACGATAGCGGTCGGTCAGTGTTTCAGAGTTCCTGAGGCTAAGGAGAACAAGATGAAAGCCAATCCCAAATTCGGTCGCCCGCTCGCGGCGGCAACCGCCTTCCTCGCCATCGCCAGCGTGATGCCGGCCTATGCAGCCGACGCGATCTTCGAGCAGCCGCCCGAGCCGCAGCCGGTCGAGGTCGTGCCGTCGGAATCGACCGGCTGGGCCGGACCCTATGTCGGCGTGCAGGGCGGCTACACCTTCGGCCGCGCCGAGGGGCTGCCGGGTGTCGGCGCGCATGACCACGAAGGCTTCTCCGGTGGCGCGTTCGCCGGTATCCAGGGCCAGAGCGGCAGCATCGTCTACGGTGTCGAGGGCGACGTCGGCTACAACGGCTCTGACGGCCGTAGCACGACCGGTCTGCGCACCAAGTCGGGCGCCGAAGGCTCGCTCCGCGCACGTCTCGGCTATGCCGTCAACGACCGCGTCCTGCTCTACGGCACCGGCGGTGGCGCAGCCGAGAACCTGAAGGCCAGCGACGGCATCGGCGGCGACAGCAAGACCATGCTCGGCTACACGGTCGGCGCGGGCGTCGACGCCAAGGTGACCGAGAAGGTCTTCGTCCGCGGCGAATACCGCTACACCGACTACGGCCGCGAGACCTTCGCGCTCGGCGGCGGCAACCAGCGCATCGACTCGTCGTCGAACAAGGTCCAGCTCGGTCTCGGCATCAAGTTCTGATCCGGGCATCCAGACCTGAATGGGGCCGGAGGGGAAACCTCCGGCCCTTTTCATTGAGGCGCCTATCGCGGCGTCAACTGCGCGAGCTCGGGAAACTTCTCGTCGAATTTCTTCGCCCAACGGACAAGCTTCGACCGGCCCTTTTCCCATTTGCCGCCAAAGCGCAGCGACATGTAGCCAAGCGTCGCGCGCAAGGCGATGTGGCCGGCATGGATCTTCGACGGCAGTTTTGGCGTGTTCGCCACGAGATTGTCGAGCGAGCGCTCGACCTTCGACCATTGCCGGTCGATCCAGGGCTGGTGGATCCTTTCCTCCGGCCGGAACCGCCGCTCGTAGACGATCGCGAGCAGGCAATCGGCGATCCCGTCGGCCAGCGCCTCGAGCCGCTCCGCCTCGGTCCGCTTCGCCGGATTGCGCGGGAAGAGCGCATTGCCCGACACGCGGTTCAGATATTGCGTGATCGCTCGGCTGTCGTAGACGGCGGCTTCGCCATCCGGCACCAGAACCGGGATCTTGCCCAGCGGATTGTTGCCGGTCAGCAGCGCCGGATCGGCGTTTGTGTCGACCACCACCGCCTCGCAGGCAATGCCCGCGTGCGCCGCTGCCATCCTGACCTTCGCGCTGTAGGGCGAGGCCGGCGAATAGAGGATGGTCGGCATGTGCGGTTTGCTCCCGAATTGCTGATCTGAAATGCGTGGCGACGCTAGTGCGGCCAGGGGGAATCGGAAAGGTCCAATTCGCCGTGGCGCTCGAACCAGTCAGCCGCCACGCACCGGCGGCATCACAGCCTTGGACAGCCTGCAATCCCGCCGGTCGACCTCCGGGCAGGCGCGGAACTCGAGCCCCTTCGTCATGCATATCCTGACCTCGCGCAGGAAGCGGCGGTCACAGGACACCGCGATGCCGTCAGGCTTCATGCCCGCATTGGCCGCGACGAAGGCCTTTTCGACGGCGTCGGGCGCGACGGTGAGGTAGGTCCCCAGCCGCTCGAACTCCCTCGGAACGGCGACACGCGTCCGCGCGGCGCGAACCACGTCGAAATAGTCGACCTGTGACAGTCCGGCGCAGGAGCCGTGCTTGCGCCACTGGTGCCGAATGAGGCCAGTGGACGGCATGATCGGCAGTGTCCGCGAGATCACGTCTCGCGGAACATCCGTGTCGCCGGTTGCGCAGCTTTCGGGGAAACCGCGCTCGAACTGCGGCCAGAGCCCGTGCACGACGAAGGCATAGGGCCGGCCCGACGCGCATTGCTGCCGGTTGGCGTCTTCGCCCTCCGCCTCGCAATAGCTCGGCGACCAGGACAGCGACAGGACATAGAAATCGAAGCCCTTGCCGCGCTCACGGCCGACCGGCGATGCCGCCGATGGCGCGCCAGCCGGGGCAGGTGCTGCTATGGGGGTGTGCGGCTGGCTGCTTTCGGAATTGTCGCAGGCCGCGCCGGCGAGCAGGGCCGAGGCCGCCGCAAGCCGGATCAGCCATGTCGGCAGAACGGGAATCCGACTACCTCAGGACGCGGCAGCGGCCGTTGTAGACATGCCAGCGGTCGAAGCCCGAGACGCAGAACTCGACATTGTCGCCGTGAAGCGTCGCGAAGCCCATGCCGCCTTCGATCAGGTACCAGACCTCTCGCGCCCGCCCATCGGACAATTGCGCGGTCGCGCCGCAGTAGCGCCGCGGAATCGGCCATTCCTCCGTCGCCACATAGTTGCGGTGCTCGTGCACGCGCCGGAATTCGACAATGTCGACATCCGGCAGGTTCGGGACGTGCTTCACCTGATGGCGGAATTTCGAGACGATGCGGTTGAGGATGCCCTGGTTGTCGCAGGCCAGCGCCTCGGAACGATGCATGCCGAACACGGGAATGGCCGTCTGCGGCGCCGATGGCTTGAGCAGCGCAGGCTGCGCGGCGGCCGAGGCCGCCAGCATCCCGGAAGCAACCGCCGCGAGCACCGACTTGCCGAGAATGGAAGAGATCATCGCCGCGCATTCCTGATGTGATTTCAGGGCTGACTTTGTTGCAATGCGGAACACTCGTCAACCCGGTCGAGGGCATTCCCTCGACCCGGTCGAGGCATTGGCCTCAACCCGGATCGGCCTCGCCGGCCAGCCAGCTCACCGACCAGGTCGCACCCTGATCCTCCGCCAGCACGTCGCGCAGCGCCGGCAGCAGCACCGACAGTTCTTCCTCGATCACGAAGGGCGGGTTGACGAGTACCAGCCCCGTTCCGTCAAGGCGCGGATAGTGGATCGGCGCGCGGATGGTCAGCGCCACGTCGAGGATGCGCGGGATGCCGGCGGAACGCAGCGCCTCCCGGAAGAGGCCGACCTTGTCGAAATCCTTGATCGGGTACCAGAAGGCGTAGATGCCGCCCGGCCAGCGCTGATGCGCGCGGCGGAGTCCGTCGAAGATGCGCTCGAACTCGTTGTCGATCTCGAACGGCGGATCGACCAGCACGAGACCGCGCTTCTCCTTCGGCGGCACGTGCGCGCCAAGCGCCAGCCAGCCGTCGAGCTCGATGATTCGGGTCGCGAAGTCGCCGGCAAACCTTGTCTTCAGGCCGAATGCAGCCTCCGGATGCAGTTCGATCGCGGTCAGCCGGTCGCGCCCGCGCAGCAGTTCGCGCACGATGACCGGCGAGCCGGGATAGAATTTCACGCCGGGCCCCGGATTGAAGGCCTCGACGCAGGCGAGGTAGGGCGCGAGCAGCTCTCGCGCGGTATCCGGCAGGTGCGCCTCGACCAGCCGCCCGATGCCCGAGCGCCACTCGCCGGTCTTCTGCGCCCGCTCGGACGACAGGTCGTAGAGCCCGCTGCCGGCATGCGTGTCGATGACCCGGAACGGCTTGTCCTTCCGTTTCAGATACTCGACGATGCGCACGATCAGCGCATGCTTGACGACATCCGCGAAGTTTCCGGCGTGATAGGCATGGTCGTAGTTCATGGGCCGATCACGCTGTGAGTCGACGAGGATGTTGAGGGACACACCCACCCCACCCGTCCGCTTCGCGTCCACCCTCCCCGTCGAGGGGAGGGAGAGCGCCAAACGAGGCGCCGGGCTTTGGCTTCAGATGATCTCGAACCAAGCGGCGGGTCGAAGTCGAAACACGGCCGTGGATCACTCCTCCCCCTCGACAGGGCAGGTGGCCCGGAGGGCCGGAGGGGGTGGCAGTGCGCTGGTCCAACGGCACAATCGATCGCATGAAGCGCTCTACCGCCAAAACGCGAAATCCGCTAGGTAGGCGGAATGAACACGCATGCCACGTTCGCCCCAACCTCAGCCGCGAAGACGGGCATCGCCCATTCGGTCTGTCCGCACGACTGCCCGTCGACCTGCGCGCTGGACGTCGAGATCGTCGGGCCGAACCGCATTGGCCGGGTTCATGGCGCCAAGGCGAACAGCTACACGGTCGGCGTCATCTGCGCCAAGGTCGCCCGCTACGCCGACCGCATCCATCACCCGGACCGCCTGCTGAAGCCGCTGATCCGCTCAGGCAAGAAAGGCGAGGGGCTGTGGAAAGAGGCGTCGTGGGAATCGGCGCTGGACCTGGTGGCCGAGAAATTCATCGAGGCCGAGGCGCGCCATGGCAGCGAGTCGGTCTGGCCGTATTACTACGCCGGCACCATGGGCCATGTGCAGCGCGACGGGATCGACCGGCTGCGCCATGCCAAGAAATATTCCGGCTTCTTCGACACGATCTGCACCAATTTCGCCTGGACCGGCTACACGATGGGCACCGGCCGTCTGGCCGGCGCCGACCCGCGTGAGATCGCAAAGTCCGACTGCGTCGTGATCTGGGGCACCAATGCGGTGGTGACGCAGGTCAATGTGATGACCCACGCGGTGAAGGCCCGCAAGGAACGCGCCGCCAAGATCGTCGCCATCGACATCTACGAGAACGCCACCATCAAGCAGGCCGACCTCGGCCTCGTGCTGCGCCCCGGCACCGATGGCGCGCTGGCTTGCGCCGTGATGCACATCCTGTTCCGCGACAACCTCGCCGACCGCGCCTATCTCGAGAAATACGCCGACGATCCGGCAGGGCTGGAGGCGCATCTCGAGACGCGCACGCCGGAATGGGCGGCTGCGATCACCGGTCTGACCGTCGCCGAGATCGAGGAATTCGCGCGGCTGGTCGGCACGACGAAGCGCACCTTCTTCCGTCTCGGCTACGGCTTCGCCCGCCAGCGCAACGGCGCGGCAAACATGCACGCGGCGCTGTCGGTCTCGGTGGTCACCGGCTGCTGGCAATATGAGGGCGGCGGCGCGTTGAACTCCAACTCCGGCATCTTCAAATTCGACAAGACGCTGCTCTGCGGGCTGAAGTTCGCCGATCCGAAGATCCGCCATCTCGACCAGTCGCGCATCGGCCCGATCCTCATGGGCGAGCCGGACGCGCTGTTCGGCGGGCCGCCGGTGACGGCGATGCTGATCCAGAACACCAACCCGGCCAATGTCGCGCCCGAGCAGCGCAAGGTGGTTCAGGGGTTGATGCGCGAGGACCTCTTCACCTGCGTCCACGAGCAGTTCATGACCGATACGGCCAAACTCGCCGATGTGGTGCTGCCGGCGACCATGTTTCTCGAGCATGACGACATCTACACCGGCGGGGGCAATCAGCACATCACGCTCGGCCCGAAGGCGATCGATCCGCCGGATACGGTGCGCACCAATCATTTCGTTATCGAGGAACTGGCCAGGCGCCTCGGCGTCTCGCACATGCCGGGCTTCGGCCTGACCGAGCGCGACCATATCGACATCATCGCCGGCAAGCGCGGGCTTGGCGATTTCGCGTCGCTGAAGGAGGCGCGCTGGGCCGACGTCCAGCCGCCGTTCGAGAAGGCGCACTATCTTGACGGCTTCGGCCACCGCGACGGCAAGTTCCGCTTCTCGCCCGACTGGACGACCTTCGGCTCGCCCAACAAGCCGCCGAAGAGCATGGGCGTCTTCGGCGAGACCGGTCGCCTGCCGCGCTTTCCGGACCATGTCGAACTGATCGAGACGGCGGACGCCGAACATCCGTTCCGCCTGGCGACGTCGCCCGCGCGCAATTTCCTCAACTCGACCTTCGCCGAGACGCCGGTGTCGCGCCAGAAGGAAGGCCGTCCGGAACTGCTGCTGCACCCGGACGATGCCGTCGCGCTCGGGGTCGCCGACGGTGCCCGCGTCGAGGTCGGCAACGCGCGCGGTGAGTTGGTGCTGCACGTGAAACTGTTCGACGGCGTCAAGCGCGGCGTGGTCGTGGCCGAAGGCATCTGGCCGAACTCAGCGCACGAGCGCGGCGAGGGCATCAACGTCCTGACCGGCGCCGACGCCGGCGCGCCCTACGGCGGCGCGGCGTTCCACGACAACAAGGTTTGGGTGCGGGGGCTCTGACCCAACCTCGACTACGCCACCTGCTTTTCCGCCGCAGCGCGAAGCACTTCTTCACCCCATTGATTGAGGCTCTTGCCTGCAAGCTCAGCGGCAAGGGCCGCTTTCGAGTGTACCACCGGGTCGACCCGCAGCATCAGGTTGCCGGAATAGGGCTTCTGCGGATCCTTGCCGATCTTGGCGCAGGTTTCGATGTAGTCGTCGACCGCTTCATGAAATGCTGCCTTCAGATCGGCGACCGTATCGGCGTGAAAGCCGACACCGTCGCGAATTCCTGCCAGATTCCCGAAGAAGATCTCATCGTCGTCGTCATACTCGATCCGGGCCGTGTAGCCCTTATATGTCATCACGCTCATGGCTCGATTCCCAATCTGGTGAGAAAGTTGCGCGCGGCTCGCACCTGATAACGCTTCGCTTCCTTCTGCGGGTTTGGCCGGTGAAAGGTTTCCACTTCGCCACGCAGTTCAAATCTGACGCGAGACCCGTTTCCTTCAAACATCCGGCAGCCGACGCCGATCAAAAGTCGCTCAATCGCGTTCCATTCGATGGAAGCGGACACAGGTTCGCGAAAGATGGCGGCTAGCGTTTTCCTGAGACCGCTGTTCATGGCTAAACATAGCAAGTCGGTCCGGTTATGCAATCAAATACCGATTGCAGTCTCTACGGCGTGAACCTGGCCAGGCTTTCCATGTCCGGATGCTGCGGCTTCGGCATCGGCGCCGAGATGACCCGGCCCGATGCCGGCTCGTCGGCGAAGTCGGCGAACACCGCGCGGCCGTTCTCCATCCTGACCTTGCCCTGCGCCAGCATGGCCAGCGCCATCGGATAAAGCCGGTGTTCCGACGCCAGCACGCGGGCGCCCAGCATCTCGGCGTCGTCGCTGACCAGCACCGGCACCGCGGCCTGCGCAATGATCGGGCCGTCGTCCATCTCGGGCGTGACGAAATGCACGGTGCAGCCGTGGATGCGCACGCCGGCGTCGATCGCGCGTTCGTGGGTGTTGAGGCCCTTGAACAGCGGCAGGAGGGCAGGGTGGATATTGATCATCCGGCCCTGCCATTTGGCCACGAAAGCGTCGGTCAGCAACTTGAGATAGCCCGCGAGGCAGACAATGTCGGCCTTGGCGGCCGTCAGCGCGCGGTCGATCGCCGCGTCGTGGTCGTCGCGCGAGACGCCCTTGGACGGGATCACCGATGTGTCGACGCCCTTGGCCGCCGCGATCGCCAGGCCCTTGGCGTCGGCGCGGTTGGAGATGACGCCGACGATCTCGGCCGGGAAGTCCGGCGCTTTGGCGGCGTCGATGAGCGCTGCCATGTTCGAGCCGCGGCCGGAAATCAGAATGACGACGCGCTTGCGCGGGGTCACAGCGCGATCCTCCCCCGATAGATCACGCCCTCGTCGCGGCGTGGCACGATGCGGCCGATCGGGGTGACGGTTTCGCCCTCTTTCTGCAATACCGCCGCGACCTGCGCCGCCTGGCCAGCCGCGACGACGATCACCATGCCGATTCCGCAATTGAAGGTGCGCATCATCTCGGCGGCCTCGACGCCGCCCGTTTTCGACAGCCAGTCGAACACCGGCGGCACGTCGATCGCGCCGAGGTCGAGTTCGGCGGCCCAGTCCTTCGGCAGCACGCGCGGAATGTTGTCCGGATAGCCGCCGCCGGTGATGTGGGCGAGCGCCTTGATGCCATGCGTGCCGCGAATGGCGGCCAGCAGCGGCTTGACATAGATCCGCGTCGGCTCGAGCAGCGCCTCGCCGAGGCTGCGGCCGGGTTCGAACGGCGCCGGCTGGTCCCAGCCCAGGCCCGACATCGCAACGATGCGCCTGACCAGCGAGAACCCGTTCGAATGCACGCCCGACGAGGCGAGCCCGAGCAGCACGTCGCCTTCCGAAAAATCGTCGGTCGGCAGCAACTGCCCGCGTTCCGCCGCGCCGACCGCGAAGCCGGCGAGGTCGTAGTCGTCGCCGTGATACATGCCGGGCATCTCGGCGGTCTCGCCGCCGATGAGCGCGCAGCCCGCCATGCGGCAGCCGGCCGCGATGCCGGAGACAATGGCAGCCCCCTGGTCCGGATCGAGCTTTCCGGTCGCGAAATAGTCGAGGAAGAGCAGCGGCTCCGCGCCCTGCACCACGAGGTCGTTGACGCACATGGCGACCAGATCGATGCCGATCGTGTCGTGCTTTCCGGCCTCGATCGCGATCTTCAGCTTGGTGCCGACGCCGTCGTTCGCCGCGACCAGGATCGGATCGATGAAGCCCGCCGCGCGCAGGTCGAACAGGCCGCCGAAGCCGCCGATTTCACCGTCGGCGCCTGGCCGGCGCGTCGAGCGAACCAGCGGCTTGATCTTTTCGACCATCGCGTTGCCGGCGTCGATGTCCACGCCCGCCTGGGCATAGGTGAGGCTGTTCCTGCCTTCGCTCATGTTGGCTCCCGCATGCCGGTCCGAACCGGCTCTTCGCATGAAGACCGCGGGGCCGCAAGAAGTGCCGGCCGCCCCGGCCTCGCTGCCGCCCGAAAGATGTGCGCAACGTTGCTGCGGAGGCAGGCGTCTTGCGGAAGGCCGAGGCGCCGGCCATCTATCAGGTGGAGACCCGAGGAAGCACAGAGATTGACCGTCCCCAACGTCATCACCATCATGCGTTTCCTGCTGGTACCGGCCATTGTCTGGGCGCTGCTGTCGGGCGAGATGGCCTGGGCCTTCGCCTTCTTCCTGGTGGCCGGCGTTTCAGACGGCGTCGACGGGTTCATCGCCCGGCATTTCGACCAGCAGTCCCGGCTCGGCGCCTATCTCGATCCGCTGGCCGACAAGCTGCTGCTGGTCAGCGTCTTCGTCGTGCTCGGCCTGATGGGCGAACTGCCGCTGTGGCTGGTCATTCTGGCCGTGTCGCGCGACGCGCTGATTCTTGGCGCGGTGATGCTGTCGAGCGTGATGGGCCATCCGGTGACGGTGAAACCGCTCTTCGTTTCGAAGGCCAACACCGCGGTGCAGATCGTGCTGGCGGCGGTGGTGCTGGCCGACCTGGCTTTCGGGCTCGGCTGGGGCGCCGCGCGCGCAATAATCGTCCTCCTGTCCGGGGCCTTGACCGTGGCTTCGGCGGCGGCCTATCTCGTGGCCTGGCTCTCGCACATGGCAGGCTATGCCGAAACGAACAGATAGGACCGACGATTCGGTGGCATATGCGGCGTCGCCGTCGCAGATGCCGTCGGTCAGCGCGCATTTCTCGACCGAGGCCGAAGTGGCCGAAGCAGCGCTCGCCAGAACCTTCCGCCGCCAGATCACCTTCTGGGTCGGGTCTTTCGTGCTGCTGGTGCTGTTCCTCTACATGTTCAGCTCGATCCTGCTGCCCTTCGCGGCCGGGATGGTGCTGGCCTATTTTCTCGACCCGGTGGCCGACCGGCTGGAGGCATGGTTCGGTTCCCGCCTGCTGGCGGCGATCGTCATCCTGCTCGCCTTCGTCGTCACGCTCGTCGTTGCCCTGATCATCATCGTTCCCATTCTCGCGACGCAGGCGGCCGATCTCATCGCCAACATGCCCGAATACCTGTCGCGGCTGCAGGGGGTCATCACCAGCGTCGATCCGGAATGGCTGAAGCAGCGATTCGGCGTCGACCCGACCAGCCTGCGCGATGCGCTGAGCGGCCTTGTCGGGCAGGGCGCCGGTTTCGTCACGACCGTCTTCCAGTCGATCTGGAGTTCCGGCCTCGCCATCGTCAACGTCGCGGGGCTCGTCGTCGTCACGCCGGTCGTGGCGTTCTACATGCTGCTCGACTGGGATCGGATGATCGCCAAGGTCGACAGCTGGGTGCCGCGCGAGAATGTCGCGACGATCCGGCAGATTGCCTCCGACATCAACGCCTCGACCGCCGGCTTCGTGCGCGGGCAGGGCACGCTGTGCCTGATCCTCGGCGTGATGTATGCGGTCGGCCTGACCATCGCCGGCCTGAATTTCGGTCTGCTGATCGGCCTGTTCGCCGGCCTGATCAGCTTCATTCCCTATGTCGGGTCGCTGGTCGGCCTGGTTCTCGCGGTCGGCGTCGCGCTGGTGCAGTTCTGGCCGGACTGGGTGATGGTCGTGGCCGTGGCGGTGATCTTCTTCCTCGGCCAGTTCATCGAGGGCAACATCCTGCAGCCGAAGCTGGTCGGCGAGAGCGTCGGCCTGCATCCGGTCTGGCTGATGTTCGCGCTGCTCGCCTTCGGTTCGCTGTTCGGTTTCGTCGGCCTGCTGATCGCGGTGCCGGCGGCGGCCGCCGTCGCCGTCCTCGTCCGCTTCGCGCTCAACCGCTATCTGTCGTCGCCGCTCTACAACGGTCATCCGCCGGCCGACGCGGCCTGAGTTCCGCAGCAATGCCCGAGCCCGTCAAGCCCACGCAACTGCCGTTCGACCTCGCCCTGAAGCCGGGCTACACGCGCGACGAACTGGTGGTGACGCCCGCCAATGCGGCGGCGGTGGCGATGATCGACCGCTGGCCGGACTGGCCGTCGGCAGCGGTGCTGCTGGCCGGCCCGGCAGGCGCTGGAAAGTCGCATCTCGCCGCCATCTGGGCCGACGCCGCGCAGGCGCTGCGCGTCGAACCGCAGGCCATCAGCGAACTGGCCGTGATGGCCGCGGCGGCCGGCCGGCCGCTGCTGATCGACGGCATCGACGGCGCACTCGACGAGACCGGTCTGTTCCATGCCTGGAACGCGGCGCGCGAAGCGGGCGGCCAGATCCTGATGACCTCGCGCCGCTTCCCCGCCGCCTGGCGGGTCACGCTGCCCGATCTCGCCTCGCGGCTGAAGACCGCGACCGTCGTCGAGATTTTCGAACCCGACGACCTCCTGCTGACCGCCGTGCTGACAAAACTGTTCGCCGACCGCCAGGTCCAGGTCGAACCGCATGTGGTGGCCTTCATCGCCAACCGCATCGAGCGGTCGCTCGCGACGGCCATGCACATCGTCGAACGTCTGGACGCCGCCGCGCTTGCCCGCAAGACCCGGATTTCGCGGGCGCTGGCGGCCGAAATCATCGGCGCCGCCGACCAGGGCCAGGGCGCGCTGGATTTCTGATCGGGACGCCGTGAATCATGGGCCCCGGACGGCGACCCGTGCGGTGACCCACCCGGTCACCCTCACAGCAGCAGCATCGTTTGCCCTGAAATCGCGGCCATGCAGGTCGCAATCTCCAGGAAAGTCAGGCCCGGAGAAAATTATCTAATGTCTATAGAAAAGATATTGATTGGCCCTGTCCCAAGTGCCACACAGGGGTCGCTACAGAAGCCGGCAAAGCTGTTTGACCGGCGCCTAGGGAAGCGAAACCGGCGTGACCGAACTCCAGTTCCTACGCGATCCTACCGGGGCGCGACCTCCGGCGACATCGCGCAAGGTGTTGCTGATCGGCCTGTCCGGATCGGGAAAGTCCAGATCGATCGTGTCGCTGGACGGGCGCTTTGCAGCCGCGGACATGGACAGCATGATCAACACGACCACCCGCTACAGAGAGAGGGAGGACCTCGAGGACCTGTACCGGATGCTGATCAGCAAGCCGTACGAACTGATTTCGGTCAGCGTGTTGCGCCATTTCGTCGCCTACCTGTCGGAAATGAAGCGGTCACCCTCGTGGCGCGACCACTTCGACGCGGTCATCTATTTGCGCATCACCGATGCCGAGGAGCACCGCCGGCGGTTGTCGCTGCCGCCTGCCAACGGCCAGGAGCGGCCACAGGCGCAGATCGAGGCGGTACTGAAGTCCGCCCCGATCTATGACCGGCTGTGTATCGAGCTCGCCGACCACATCATCAATGTCGAGCACCTCAGCGAAGCGGAAGTGTTGCAGGAGGTGACGCGCTGGATCGAGAAAACCCGAAACGTAGGACATGACTCAATGCCGCTTTTTCTGACAAAGGCCGATTTCGACGACCAGACGTCCCGGATCGGTGGCAAGCACTGGGAGAGCGCGGGTTCGCGCTGGGCGTACCACGAACTCGCTGTCCAATGGGCGAAGGAACTCGACCTGTCGTCGCCCGCCGATGTGCTCGAAATGGGCCCGATGGGCGTAACTGTCATCAATGGCAGCAAGACGCTGGACTATGACGCCTCGAAGAACAATTCCGACTGGCTGATCGAGGGCTATCGCCCGACCTACTTTCTCGACGCCCGCAAGACACCGTGGCCATTCCGCGACAAGGAGTTCGAGCTGATCGTCGCGTTGCGCATCTTCCATCACCTGACCCCGAACCAGCGGGCCGGTTTCCTGGAAGCCAGGCGCACGTCGAAGGCGCTGATCCTGCAGGTGCCGACGCGAGGAATCCATCCCCGCGGCATCGACCGCGAACAGCTCGTCGAATGGAATGACGGCGTCGGGCCGGTCAAGGAGCGCCATTTCCCCGGACAACTCGGAAGCGCCTATCTGTTCAAATGGTAGCAGCCGGTCGCCGCCCGGACAAAACGCCCCGATTGCCGGGGGAGCGGCTCAACGCCCTGACTGCGCTTCGTGGCGGCGCTGTTCATCTTCGTCTACCACGTCCTGGGCAAGTTCGGGCTGCCGAAAGCCAGCGACATCGGCGTCTTTCTTGGCGTCGGCGTCCCGTTCTTCTTCGCCCTTTCGGGGTTCATCCTCGCCTACAAATATCGGCCGCAGCGCGATCTGGTCGGGGTGGGCCGCATGCTCGGCTACCGCATTGCCCGGATCTGGCCACTGCACCTCGCCTGCCTGGCCTTGTTCTGGTTGGTGGCCGGGAATCCGTCCAGCCCCTTGCAAGCCCCCGACCTGCTCTGGCGGAATGTCCTGATGATCCACAGCTGGTTCGGCGCCTACCGGTCGGCCTTCTCGTTCAACGCCGTGTCCTGGAGCCTGTCGGTCGAACTGGCATTCTATGTGCTCTTTCCCTTCCTGCTGCTCTGCGGCAACAGGGCGCTTGTCGGCATTGCAGCCATCGCCGCGACGGCCGGCCTCGCCTGGGCGACACTGCGCTGGAATGCGGGCACAAGCTTGAGCAATCCCGAGGTGTCGGGGCGGGCAATCGTTCTGACCCATCCCCTGACGGCGTTGCCGATATTCATCTCTGGAATGCTGACCGCCCGGTTGCATCGTTGGATTGACCGTATCGACATGTCGAGGACAGCGGCGGCTGTGCTGGAACTCGGCGCGATCGGCCTGTTCGTGGGCTACATGTTCTTCAATCGGGAGGCAGCATCGGTTGCCGCCCAGCTGCTTGATGCCAATCCCGCAGTGGCGCGCTGGCTGCACATCGGCCTCGGCATCGTCGCCTTCGTTCCGCGCATCCTCGTATTTGCCTTCGATGCCGGTCCGATATCGGCGCTGCTGTCGACCCGGCCTCTGGTCTACCTTGGCGAAATCTCCTTTGCCTTCTACCTTTGCCATCCGATCGTGCTGAATGGCCTTCAGCGCGTCTTCCTGCTTGGGCCGGTCGAAGGCTTGATTTCCGCGCTCGCGCTCACGCTGCTTCTGTCGGCAGCGCTCTATCGCCTGATCGAGCGACCGGGCCAGACTGTGCTGCGGGCCGTGGTCGATCGCATCTGCGGCGCTTCGGCCGGGAGGAACGCAACGCAGGAGACATAGGGGCAGACCTGCCGTCGGAGGGCGCCACATTGCCCTGCTGTTGCAGCCGGGCCCGGCCTCGACCGGCATTTCGGTCGGTTTGGGAATGCTTTCGCCTTCGGGATTCCGCACCCATCCCGGCACTCGCCTCGTTCACGACGCCCGGGCGTCGCCTCCGGTCGCCGTCGCGCCGTGCGGGTCCCTGGAGGAAAGCAGCGGGCTGCGACGGCCTATTGCGACATGCCTTGCTGGGTGTGGATCTCCGGCGCGGGATCGACAGGAACCTCGACCGGTATCTCCGTCGGATCCGGGACGTATTCACCGCCGCCGGGGTTCGCGATCATGCCGGGGTCCCCGTTCGGGAAGTTCGGGTCCCCCTGGACGTAGCCGCCGGGCAGCAGCGACCGGCTGCCGTCAAGCGTCGAGGCCGCGGCGCCGTTCGGGTCCTTGGCGGAGAGCAGCAGCTGCGACGGCTTGCCGCTTTCATAGACGATGACGAAGCCGTTCTGGGTGAGGACCGAGCCCAGCACTTTCGCGAGGTCGCCGCGGAAGCGGCCGCGCATGGTGCCGTCGTCGACCACATTGCCGACGACCCGGAAGCCGAGGCGCGCGGCAAGCTCGGCCACCACCTGCGGCCGCGCCTCGTCCTCGAGCACGACCGTCAGCGCGTCGGCGTCGCCATCGATCTCGATCGCCGACGCCACCTGCGTGGCGCAGGCGAGGACGGCCGTCGCGGCGGCAAGCCGCAACGCCGCACGCCGTGCAAGAATTCCAGGATTGCCGGCCAGACTGGCCATCACGCGCCTCGCGACGGGTTGCACATCGATCGACGATACAATTGCACGACGACCTTGTCAGCATCGGGGCCGCCCGGAAATCCACGGCGCGCGGCCCCGAGGGGAGCGGCCTTGTCTGGGGGCTGGACCAGCGGGAAACTGGTCGGAGTGGCAGGATTCGAACCTGCGACCCCCTGATCCCAAATCAGGTGCGCTACCAGGCTGCGCTACACTCCGGTCATGGCGGGTGGCCTAGAAGATCGACGGTTTGAGCGCAAGGGGAAAGTTCGGGCCGCGAACCCGGCGCGGCGCGCGACCGTCGGCCGACACGCCCCTTGACGGAGCGCGCGGCGTGGGCGATGCAGCAACGACCGCAAGCTTGAGAGGTTCGTCCATGTCCGCGCGCATCTACAGCCCAGCCAAGACCGCCATGCAGTCGGGCAAGGCCAAGACCGGCCACTGGATCCTGGATTTCGACCCGGAGCAGCCGCGCAAGATCGACCCGCTGATGGGCTACACGATGTCGGGCGACATGAAGAGCCAGATCAGGCTGACCTTCGAGACGAAGGACGAGGCGGTCGCCTATGCCGAGAAGCACGGCATCGAATACCGCGTTCTCGAACCGAAGGACGCCAAGCGCCGGCAGATTTCCTACGCGGAGAATTTCCGCTATGACCGCAAGGTGCCGTGGACGCACTGACCGCGCCGCATCCGGTCCCGTAGCTCAGCTGGATAGAGCACCGGCCTTCTAAGCCGATGGTCGCAGGTTCGAATCCTGCCGGGATCGCCAACACTGTTCTGTGGGTAGCCTACGGGGTGGTACCGGGTGAATGACTCAGTTGCGCAGGGTCGTAGCCCATGCTTTAAAGCCCGCCGCTCTAAGAGGGTCGGATATGCTCAATCCAATCGAGGACTACTTCTGGAACAAACCGCACAAGCGGCCAACAAACCGATGGATGCACTATTTTCCGATCTACCACCGGCATTTCGCGCAGTTCCGCGACCGCGCACCGAATGTGCTTGAAATAGGGGTATCCGGCGGTGGCGGCCTCTATATGTGGCGCGACTATTTTGGCGCGGATTCGACCATCGTCGGCATCGATATAGACGAGAAGTCACGCATCTCCGTCGGTGACGATTTTCCCGTCTACATCGGCGACCAGACTGACGCCAACCTTCTGCGGGAAATCCAAGATAAGCACGGATCGTTTGACATCGTCATTGATGACGGAGGGCACAAGGTTAGCCAGCAGATCGCGTCGTTCGATCTGCTCTACGCCAACATGCCGGAGCGGGGCGTCTACTTGGTCGAGGACACGCACACCAACTTTTGGGATGCCTTTAAAGACATGGGGGATACGACCTTTTTCGACTTCGCGCTCAGCAGGGCGAAGGAATTGAACGACTGGTCGAGGCAGCTTCCTTTCCAGGTCCCGAGGTTCAAGACGCCTTTGCAGGACCGTCAGGGCGAACTAGAGGCGTCCGAGTTCTGTCGTACAACCGATTCCGTGGCCTTCTACGACAGCATTGTCGTCTTCGAGAGAACGCCGCGCACGGAGCCTTATCTGGTTGCCCGGTAGTCGGGCCTCTCTCATCCCTGATTGACCGCCTCGATGCTGTCGCCTATTTGCTTCGGCCTGATATCGTCCATAGGATTTGGAGGCGCAGATGACACCACTGGAAACAGACGACGCTGACAACTCCGCCCACGTCACAGGCCAGTCCTATACGCTGTTCATCGGCAACCTTCTCACGACACTGAAGCCAACGACCTACTTCGAGATCGGAACGCTTACGGGTGGAACGCTCAGGCTGGCACAATGTGCTTCCATCGCAGTCGACCCGCAGTTTCGAATCACAACCGACGTTCTCGGATCCAAACCGTCGTGCATGTTCTTTCAGGAACCAAGCGACGCCTTCTTCCGAAACCGCAGCCCGATCCAGCTTTTCAGTAGGGAGATCGATCTCGCCTTCCTAGACGGAATGCATCTTTTTGAGTTCCTGTTGCGTGACTTCATCAATACGGAGAAGCACTGCCGGCCGAACTCGGTGATCGTCCTGCACGACTGCCTTCCGCCAGGTTTCTACATGACCGTACGTTCACCGAATGATCCGCTTCGCGCGAAGTCGCGGTTCAAGGATTGGTGGACCGGCGACGTATGGAAGATTCTCCCGGTTCTGAAGAAGTACCGGCCCGACCTTTCCATAACCGTCACCGACTGCATTCCGACAGGATTGGTCCTCATCACCGGCCTCGACCCGCACAGTACGACGCTGGAACGCGCCTATGGCGAAATCATCCGAGAGCGATCAAGCGCCGTGATCGACCGATCGGAATACGACGCATACTGGCAAGACCAGACCATCGTGCCGGCCGCGAATCTGACAACCTTTGACCAACTCACAGCCAGGTTTTGGCTCTAAGCGCCTCTCGCAATCCCGTCTCGTCAATTGTGATCGCGCCCGCCCCATTGACCGATTTAAGCCCGTCAATCCAGTCCGTTTTGACGCCGGCCATGGAATTGAGCACTTCAATCGCCGGGGTGTGGCCGCGCGTATTGACTACCATGCAGTGCCCGCCTCGCATGAAGCAGCCAAGGTGAAGTGCGCTACCGTCGATCCCAGCAATGATCTTCGCGTTTGCCGCCGTCCTGATCTGTTCATCAAAGGGCAGGGTTTCTGGATAGACGATTGAGAAGCCGTGACCCATGAAGAGACGCTCGATCGCGTCTTCATTGAGGATCGGTCGTGATATCCCGCTGAACTTTCTCCGCGAGAAATACACCCTTTCTCCCGTCGTTGCGTCGCCCTTTTCGGCCGCAAGGTCGCGAATCCTGCCGTAGACCGACGCCGCCGGCAGACTGACATGCCCGCCGACGATGAGGTTCTGTGGCGCGATTCTCAACTCGTCCACCAGCACCGGCCTGTGCACCAGCCTAACCTGCTTCCGATCGATCCCCAATGCCTCCAGGCTGAGCGCTACCCAAGGGACCGTCATCACTTGCCAGTCGATTGTCTCCGGCCACGGGTGCGCCAGGATAACTTCGCCGTCGTCAGCCCAACCCAAGCTTGGAAGGGTTTCGATCAGGAAGTGGCCGAAGTGATAGAAAAACCGTCCGATGTAGATGGCAGACTGCAGCCCATCGATTGCGGTTTGAACCGACTCTTCATCATCGAATCGCCACACGCCGAAATTGGGCCGGAGTGACTGAGTTATGAGTTGGCCATTCTGATAAACGGCCCCGCGATAAAGGCTTCGCTCCGGATCGTAACCGGGTGACGAGACAACGGCGTTGGAAACGGACTGCATTCCCGCCGTCTACTTGATTTGCTGCAACGAGGCAACGACATCGGCCTCGCACCGCATTGCGATCGGATTCACTGTTGCCTCGTTGTTGAACGTTGGGGACTTTGGTGTCAGTGCGCCGATATTGTCGGTGAGAGTTTGCATTCCCCAGTCTGCGAACCTCAAGGTGTGGCATGCCCCATTATTATTCAACGAGTGGAGCACGTGCCAATTGCTGCTCATCGCGTCTTGACGTGGCTCGTTGATCTCTGAACTTCTGGTGGCGACCATTTACGCAACAAGCAGATGACCGACAGCAGGGACGCGGTCAATGACAGATAGAGAGCCGGACCGAGGTACCACTTGTTGGTCGCTGGGAAAGATGAAATTTCGATCATGGCAATAAGCCCGAGACGGGCGAACAAGAGTAGCCAAAGGGTGCCGGCGATGGCTACCAACCTGATATCTGTTTTCCGGCGGAAGGTGATTGCAGTTGCAAGGATGATCGATACGAGCCCGATCGGAAGAAGGGCTGTCATTATCCAACCGACGATCGGTCCCCACCAATCCCGGATAGTGACCGCTATTTTTACCAAGGCGGCATTCTCGGGCTCCGCGGCTTTTTTCGCAGACATCGGATCGTTGAGAAACGCAACGGCGTCTGCGATCTGTTGAGGCGTTCCAGTCGAAACGCCCATCAGGCGCCACTTAGGCGGGGTGAAAAGCAAGCGGACACCTTCCCAGAGCTTTGCGGGAAACTGCTTGACCTGATCCAAGGTCACGCGTGGCATGAATGGAACAGGGTTGGGCTCGCAGGTCAGGCGCTTGTCGCGGCAGGCTCCGATGATCTCGGTGGCCAGGCGCTTGAAAAATGCGGCCGCCGCGTCGGGGCTCTTGTAGGCGCCGGCATGCGCGGCACTCCCCTTGAGATAGAACATGAACCATCCTCCGGCTATTTCGCCGCAGGTCCACGGGTAGTGCTGGCATCCCGCGCCTGGCTGGTCGCCACTGGCTGGGTCAAAGGTCGGCTTCATGGCAGCAAATGTCGGGCTCACCTTGTAGATGAACTGGCGTGTCGACTTGGAGACCGGGACGTAGGGTATCTGCTGGCCATCTCTCACGCTCTGCAACGCAGTGAGTGCAGCCTGAAAATTCGGTTCCTTGACGTCCACGGTCTGATATCGACCATATGCCCACCAGTTGACAGTCGAAACGACGGACTGTCCCAGAGCGAAAAGCACGACAAAACCAGCTAGGCCGAGGAGAGTGCTGTGCAGATCTCGATCGACAATCCAATTGCGAATTGCAGAGAAACCTATCAGGGCCGCTAGGGCAGGCAGGAGCCAAACTCCCTCCTCGCGGGTCAGCCAGAACCAAGAAGTGGCGAGGCCGGCGAATGATCCCCATGCCAAGGCATAGCGACGGTAGACCATAAACGCTCCGATCAGGAGGCCGAAAATCAGGTATGTTTGCGCGGTGTAGATCGCGTCACGTAGTATTCTTTCCATAATGAAAGCAGGGTGTAGAATAGTCGCGACGAATAGACCTAGTCCGACTGCCGCAGAGCGGGCAACTTTCGCGACCATAAATGAGAATAGGCCGGCACCGAATATCATCAAGAGCGCTTGGGAGACGGTGACCGGTAGTCCAGTGTTCCAACTTGCTGCCAGAAAGAGCGGATAGCCTGGCCCCTTTGCAAGAGAGAAGACATTGAACGGACCAAGCCACTTCCCGTTGGCGATATTCATGCCAAGCTTAAGGAACAAGCCATCATCGCCTCCCGCATCTGTCAGCAGCATCATGGGTGTGTAGGCGCAAACAAAAATGAACACGGCTGAGGCAACCAGCGCCGTAGCAGAAATCGATGCTTTCTTCATCCCGAATTCCGCCCCGTTTATTGTAGCGGCAAGCTATATGAGCTTCATTGGCGCGGCAACCGCGACACAGGCTGCCGGGGCGGCCGTGGTCACGATGGTTTTGATGCGGCTCTGTGAGCACACTCGGCCAAGTATTGGTTACCGGGGCGATCGGGAGGGCACGATGGCCGAGAGTGAAAACCAGCAAGTAAAGCGACCAGGCTGAGGCCCTAGGGTGCCACACCTGCGGATTGCGATCGACAGCGCATATCGGGAAAGATTCATCGATCTTGCCCAAGCCCTGGTCGCCAGATTGCGGGCGTCGTTAGCGAAGACATCCGGTGCCACTAGACTTGCGCACCGTGCCAATCGATGGTGCGCGCCATAGAGCGTTCGGGTGCCGGGAGCGCTTCGGCGATGCCTATGATCTTGGACGCTTGGGGCCGCCGACACGCGGTGGCTTTCGACGCCGATCGGTCCGGATACGCGGAATGCCCGGTCCCGCATCGATCCGGCAGCAGCCGCGACGTTGAAGTCGCAGGGTCCGTGCGCGCGAAACTCCTCCCGCGAGAGTAAAGGAACAGATTGCCATCCCTGGTTGTATATCCGTCAGCGAACCGCGCCGTTACACGGTGCGCCGAGTGACTAGGCTTGTGCTGCACTGCTTTTTGCTTGACCGCCAAATTGACAAGCAAATCAATCCAGTCGACATAGGCATTGCTCGGGGGAGTAGTCCTTTTGGGGAGACGTATATGAAATATCTGGCAAGAATCGCCGCGGTCGCGGCTGCCGTCACACTTGCAGGCTCTACGCTGGCATCGGCGCAGGCCAATCACTTCCGCGGAAACGCATGTATTCAGACGGCATCCGCAGCATGCGCTCCTGTCGGCGTCAGTGTCGGCATGTGCTATGACGCGCGCCTGCGCCCGAACAACTTCAACGGACAGGCCAACAGCACGAGACTGTCGCTGTTCCTCGGGCTGTGGGCGATGAACTTCACCTTGCCGGTCGGCAGTCTGGTGGGCGGCACCTTCAAGCCGGTCAACGCGTCCGCGATCGGCCAGAGCCTGTCGCAATGGAGCGCCAGCGCCCGCATTCCGTCGATGGTGCCGGCCGCGCCGGCGGCGGCGACGGTCTTCGTCAACGCCACGATCGACATCAACGCCTTCGATGTCGACGCGACGACCTGCAACGTCCGCCTGCGCTTCCAGGGCCAGCGGTTCCCGCTGCCCTGATCCTGCCGATGGGTTCCGCCCGGGCGGCCACGTCCGGGCGCGCGCCCTTCAGGCGGATGCCGCCGCCGCCAGTCCGCGCGCGATGTCGGCCTTCAGGTCCTCGACATTCTCAAGGCCGATCTGCAGCCGGATGATCGGGCCTTCGTACGGTCCCTTGGCGATCACCCGGTCACCGAGGAAGACGTTGACGGCGAGACTCTCGTAGCCGCCCCAGGAATAGCCCAGCCCGAAGATTTCGAGCGCGTCGAGGAAGGCGTGGGCCTGGGCTTCGCCGCCGCCCGCCAGCACCACGGAGAAGATGCCGCTGGAGCCGCAGAAGTCGCGCTTCCAGAGCGCGTGGCCGGGGAAGCTCTCCAGCGCCGGATGCAGCACCCGGGCGACCCCGTCCTGAGTCTCCAGCCAGCGCGCGATGTCGAGCGTGCTCTTCTGATGGTGGTCGAGCCTCACACCCATGGTGCGCAGGCCGCGCAGCACCTGGTAGACGTCGTCGGGCCCGGCGCAGCAGCCGAGCGTCAGGAACGCTTCGTGCAGCTTCGGCCAGCAGGCCGCATTCGCCGAGACGGTTCCGAGCAGCACGTCGGAATGGCCGCCGGGATATTTCGTCGCCGCATGGATCGACACGTCGACGCCATGGTCGAGCGGCCGGAAGTAGAGCGGGGTCGCCCAGGTATTGTCCATCATCACGATCGCGCCTGCGGCATGCGCGGCGGCGGAGATGGCCGGGATGTCCTGAATCTCGAACGTGTTCGAGGCGGGGGATTCGGTGAACACGACTTTCGTGTTCGGCTTGATCAGCTTGGAAATGCCGGCGCCGGCGAGCGGGTCGTAATACTGCACCTCGACGCCCAGCCGCGTCAGCATCGTGTCGGCGAAATGCCGCGTCGGGCGGTAGACCGAATCGACGATCAGCACATGGTCGCCCGCGGCGAGAAAGGCGAGCAGCGGGACGGTCACGGCGGCAAGGCCCGACGGGACGATGATCGTGCCGGCCGATCCCTCGAGTTCGTCGATCGCGCCGGCCAGCGCGTCCGTCGTCGGGGTGCCGCGCGTGCCGTAGGTGTATTTCTGCGCCCGCGCCGACATGGTCCTGGCGTCGGGGAACAACACGGTGGAGGCGTGCACGACCGGCGGATTGACGAAGCCATGATAGTCGCGCGGATTGTAGCCGGCATGGGCGAGGCGGGTGTTGACGCCCCTTCGTGAACCATCGCTCTTCGCCATCGGAACCTGCTCCCTCGGTTTGCGCGGCCTGCTTATCCCGCGGTCCGAAGCCGCGCAACCATCGGCGGCCCGTGCCACAATCGATCGGGAAAGGCTGCGCCGGGTCGGACGGACCGGTTTCTGTGCGTTGCAGCGAAAAATCGCCCGTCGGCTGGGCGAAGCGGTCATTGAGGCTTGACCTTGCATAAATAATCGCCTTCGATACCCGCTGTGAACGGGAAGATCCGGGCGACCATCCGAAAACGGAGGTTCTCCAAGACGTTGGGAACACGTCTCGATCTTGCCAGGGAAAAGCGTCCGGGGCGGGGAAGCCCTGCACCGATAAAAACAAGGGGTTCAAGTCATGAACAAGAAAATCGTATTCGGGATGGTCGGCGCTGCCGCGCTTGCGATGTCGGCAACGGCCGGGTCGGCGGCGACGCTCGCCGACGTCAAGGCGCGCGGCGTGCTGAAATGCGGCGTCAACACCGGTCTCGCGGGCTTCGCCGCGCCGAACGACAAGGGCGAATATTCCGGCTTCGACGTCGACTATTGCAAGGCGCTGGCCGCGGCGATCTTCGACGACCCGTCGAAGGTCGAATACACCGGCACCAGCGCCAAGGACCGCTTCGAGGTTCTGGCCAACGGCACCGTCGACGTGCTGATCCGCAACACGACCTGGACGCTGAGCCGCGAGACTTCGCTCGGCTTCAACTTCGCCGCCGTGAACTATTATGACGGCCAGGGCTTCATGATCAACACGAAGAAGGTTCCGGGCGTGAACTCGGCGCTGCAGCTCTCGGGCGCGGCGGTCTGCGTGCAGACCGGCACCACGACCGAACTGAACCTCGCCGACTACTTCCGCGCCAACAAGATGGAATACAACCCCGTCGTGTTCGAGAAGCTGGAAGAGCTGAACGCGGCCTATGATTCCGGCCGTTGCGACGTCTACACCACCGACCAGTCGGGCCTCTATTCGATCCGCCTGCAACTCTCGGCCCCCGGCGACCACATGGTCCTGCCCGAGATCATCTCCAAGGAGCCGCTCGGCCCGCTCGTCCGCCATGGCGACGACCAGTGGTATGATGTTGTGAGCTGGGTCTCGAAGGCGCTGATCATCGCCGAGGAAATGGGCGTGACGCAGGCCAATGTCGAAGAGATGAAGGCCACCGAGAACCCCGAAATGAAGCGCGTGCTCGGCATGGAAGCCAATTCCAAGCTCGGCACCGATCTCGGGCTGACCGAGGACTGGGTCGTCCGCATCGTCAAGGCGGTCGGCAACTACGGCGAGATCTTCGAGCGCAACATCGGCACCGACAGCCCGCTGAAGATCCAGCGCGGCCTGAACGCGCTGTGGTCGAAGGGCGGCCTGCAATACGCACCGCCGATCCGCTGATCTTCTGAAGCACCGCTCAGGGACGGCACAAGCCGTCCCTGATGTCTTCGGCGACAGGGGGCCAGAATGGCGAACGAACAGATTCTGCGTGGCGAAGCCCCACCGCGGGTGTCGTTGATCTATAACCCGGTCGTCCGGGGCATCGTCTTCCAGATCGTCGTGTTCGTCTCGCTGTTCGCGTTCATCGTCTGGATCGTCAACAATACCCAGGAAAACCTGGCCCGGATCGGCCGCACGATCTCGTTCGGCTTCCTCAACGAGCGCGCCGGGTTCGACATCGGCCAGTCGCTGATCGCCTACTCGGCGGATTCGTCCTATTCGACGGCGCTGATCGTCGGTCTGGTGAACACATTGCTGATCGCGGCGGTCGGCATCGTCACGGCGACCATCGTCGGCTTCATCATCGGCATCGGGCGCCTGTCGCGCAACTGGCTCGTGCGCACGATCTGCACGGTCTATGTCGAGCTGTTCCGCAACATCCCGCCGCTTCTCGTCATCTTCTTCTGGTATCTCGGCGTGCTGTCGATCCTGCCGCAGCCGCGCGACGCGATCGGGCTGCCATTCGGCGCGCTGCTCTCGAACCGCGGCCTGACCATTCCGGTTCCGGTCTGGGGCCCGGGGTCGTGGCTGGTCGGCGTCGCCTTCCTCGTCGCGGTCGCGATGTGCTTCTTCGTCGCCCGCACCGCGAAGGCCCGCCAGATGGCGACCGGCCAGCGCTTTCCGGTGTTCTGGACAAGCGTCGGCCTGCTGATCGGCCTGCCGCTGATCGCGCTGGCGGCGGCCGGTTTCCCGCTGTCCTTCGACGTGCCGACCGCGGGCGCTTTCCAGGCGCGGGGCGGCATGATGATCGCGCCGGAATTCCTGGCGCTCTACCTGTCGCTGTCGCTCTACACCGCGTCCTTCATCGCCGAGATCGTCCGCGCCGGCATCAGGGGCGTCGGCCGCGGCCAGTCGGAGGCGTCGTTCGCGCTCGGGCTGCGTCCCGGCGTGACCAACCGGCTGGTCGTCATCCCGCAGGCGATGCGGATCATCGTGCCGCCGCTGACCAGCCAGTATCTCAACCTGACCAAGAACTCGTCGCTGGCGATCGCGGTCGGCTATCCGGATCTGGTCTCCATCGGTGGCACGATCCTGAACAAGAGCGGCAACTCGATCCAGATCGTCGCGATCTGGATGGTGGTCTACCTCACGATCAGCCTCGCGATGTCGCTGTTCATGAACTGGTTCAACGCGCGCGTCGCGCTGGTCGAGCGCTGAGGAGCCCGCCATGCAGGAGAACCAGTTCGCTTACGTCCGCAACGAAATGGAGCGGCCCCAGGCCGCGCCGGCGGGGCAGAAGGGTTTTGTCCACTGGGCGCGGACCAATCTGTTCGCCACGCCGACGGACACCGTCCTGACGCTGTTCTTCCTCGCCCTGCTGGCCTGGTTCCTGCCGGCGATGGTGAACTGGCTGTTCGTCAACGCGCAATGGACCGGCGACAACCGCACCTTCTGCGCCACCGTCGCACAGGGCGGCATCCAGCCGGACGGATGGTCCGGGGCCTGCTGGGCCTTCGTGACCAACAAGTTCGGCCAGTTCATGTTCAACACCTATCCGATCGACGAGCGCTGGCGGCCGATGCTGCTGGCGGTGCTGCTGGTCGGGCTGCTGGTGCCGTTCCTGATGCCGAAGGCGCCCTACAAGACCGCCAACGCCATCGGCCTGTTCGTCGTGCTGCCGATCCTCGGCTTCATCCTTCTGCCCGGCGGCTGGTTCGGCCTGCGCTATGTCCCGACCCGCGAATGGGGCGGCTTCATGGTGACGATCATCCTGTCCTATGTCGGCATTGTCGTGTCGCTGCCGATGGGGGTGGTCCTGGCGCTTGGCCGCCGCTCGACCCTGCCGGTGATCAAGATCCTCTGCGTCATCTTCATCGAGATCGTGCGCGGCGTGCCGCTGATCACGGTGCTGTTCATGGCGACAAAGATGCTGCCGCTGTTCATGCCGGACAACGCCAAGATCGACGACTTCGTCTGCGTGCTGATCGGCGTCGCGGTGTTCGCCTCGGCCTACATGGCGGAGGTCATCCGCGGCGGGCTCCAGGCGATGCCGAAGGGCCAGTTCGAGGGCGCCGATTCGCTCGGCCTGTCCTATCCGCAGAAGATGCGGCTGATCATCCTGCCGCAGGCGCTGAAGCTGGTGATCCCGGGCATCGTCAACACGTTCATCGGTCTCTTCAAGGACACGAGCCTCGTCTACATCGTCAACATGTTCGACCTGCTGGGCGCGATCCGCCGCAACTTCACCGACGCCAACTGGATCACGCCGCAGACGCCGATGACCGGCCTGATCTTCGCCGGCTTCGTGTTCTGGATCTTCTGCTTCGGCATGTCGCGCTATTCGATCTACATGGAACGCCGGCTCGACACCGGTCACAGGAAATAGGGGACCCGCATGGCCACCGAAAACGCCGTTTCCGCGGAAGAAATCGAAGTCGACCGCTCCAAGATGCAGGTATCGGCGACCGAAGTCGCCGTCGAGATCGTCGGCATGCACAAATGGTATGGCGATTTCCACGTCCTGAAGGACATCAACCTCAAGGTCATGCGCGGCGAGCGCATCGTCATCTGCGGTCCGTCGGGCTCGGGCAAGTCGACGCTGATCCGCTGCATCAACCGGCTGGAAGAGCACCAGAAGGGCAAGATCGTCGTCGACAAGGTCGAGCTCACCAACGACCTGAAGAAGATCGACGAGGTGCGCCGCGAGGTCGGCATGGTGTTCCAGCACTTCAACCTGTTCCCGCACCTGACGATCCTCGAGAACTGCACGCTGGCGCCGATCTGGGTGCGGAAAATCCCGAAGAAGCAGGCCGAGGAGACGGCGATGCACTTCCTGCGCCGGGTCAAGATCCCCGAGCAGGCGAACAAATACCCGGGCCAGCTGTCCGGCGGACAGCAGCAGCGCGTGGCGATCGCGCGGTCGCTGTGCATGAACCCGCGCATCATGCTGTTCGACGAGCCGACCTCGGCGCTCGATCCGGAAATGATCAAGGAAGTGCTGGAGACGATGGTCGGTCTCGCCGAGGAAGGCATGACCATGCTCTGCGTCACGCACGAAATGGGCTTCGCGCGCAAGGTCGCCAACCGGGTGATCTTCATGGACCAGGGCCAGATCGTCGAGCAGAACACGCCGTCCGAGTTCTTCGACCATCCGCGCCATGAGCGGACGAAACTGTTCCTCAGCCAGATCCTGCACTGACGGGCCGATCGGCGACAGGTCATGCGTCGCCGCTACCGCTATCCTCTGATCCTGCTGGCGCTGGCGATTGCCGCGCCGGTTCTCGGCGCGCTCGTTCCGCGGCCGCTCGTTCCGACCGGGGCGGGAGAGACGGACGGCGAGGCGACGCGGCGCGTTCTCGTGCTGTCCAACCCGATCCATACCGACATCGCCTTTCCGGCCGACCGGGAGGTGCTCGACCGGTTCGGGTTTCTCGCCGACGCCGGGCTGCCGATCTACGATCCGAATGTCCGCTGGATCGTCGCCGGCTGGGGCGGGCGGGAGTTCTATCTCGAGACGCCGGAATGGTCCGACCTGAAAGCAGGACCGCTGTTCAAGGGCCTGACCCGCGACCGCTCGGTGATGCATATGGCCGTTGCCGGTGAGATTGATCCGGCAGGCGAGAGCGTCCTGCCGCTCGACCTGTCGCAGGACGAGTTCGACCGGATGCTTGAGGCGACGATGGCCGGGTTCGCCACCGATGCCGGCGGCCGGCTCGAGCTGATCGAGGGCAGATCCTACGGCGAGTATGACCGGTTCTACGAGGCGAACGGGGCATTCACCGCGCTTCTCGGCTGCAACACCTGGACGGGCGCGGTGCTGCGGGCCGGCGGCATCCGGACCGGGATGTGGAACCCGCTGCCGCAAAGCCTGGTCTGGTCGGTCAGGCTGTTCAACGACCTGCCCTGACGATCAGCGAACGAGCCGCGCGCCGGAGACGAGATTTTCGAACGCGGCGTCGGGGATGCCGAAACTCGACCTGCAGCCGACGCCGCCGGGCGCGACGATGCGGTAGGCGACGCCGCCGTGCCATGCGCAGGCGACCCGCCGGGGCGGAACGTAGTTGCGGCACGGCGAATGGGTGATGCCGATCGAGAAGGCGGGCGCATCCGCGTCGTCTGCGGCGAGCGGCGTCACCGTCGTGTCGAAATGGTCCCGGCCTTCCGCATCGAGACCGTCGAACAGGCACCCGGCCTCGGTCCGTTCGGCCACGACGGTGACGAACTCGCCCTCGCCGCGGCACGCCGGCGCAAGGCAGGACAGCCGGTAGGACTGGCCGGACGTCATCTCGGACGCCCGCCAGATTTCGGTCGGGTAGGGCAGTTCGAGCGCGCCAAGCCTGAGCTCGCTGATCGGCGGAGGCGGGGTGATGGCGCGGCTGACGAGGTAGGCGAGCGCGCCTCCGGCCCATGTCGTGCCGCCCACCGTCTCGGGCCGCATCGTGAAGCGGTATTCGCGGTCCTGCCAGTGGAGGCAGGCGACGACATAGCGCGGCGAACTGAAATCCGGCCCGAACCAGCTTTCCGCCATCACGAGTCCGAAGCGGCCGGCGGGAAAGAGATTGACGGGATGGCGGTCGGCCGCGGGAAACAGCCGCTCCGCTGTCTCGCGGACGCCGTCCTTGTGACACTGGCCAGCGTAGTCGCGGACGGAGATATCGAAGACGACGTCCTTGCAGTCGATCTGGAGGCAGGTCGCGGTCAGGCCGCTTGGGCCCGGCTCGATGCGCCAGGTGAAGCGGTTGTAGCGGAAGGTCAGGTCGCCGATGGTTGCCTCAAGCGGCGGCGGCGGATCGGCCAGCGACGGCGCGCCCGGCGCTGTGAAGCCCGCGACCAGCAGAAGACCGGCGGCTAAGCCGCGCCAATTGCCCATGCCATTCACCTCCCACGCCCAAAGCGAGGCTGATCCCGGATTGTGACGGGGCGCGGACGGGAACATGGCCGATCCGCGCCGGGCAGGGGGAGAATTTGCGGAGAGCGGGGCCGGTTCTCCTTCTGCGTCAATCGAGTTCGATTGCCGACTGTCGTATCCGATGCCAAAACAACACCATGAAGAACATCCAGATCATCGACGGGGCAGTGAATGCCACCTTCAGCGTGTTCCAGGCAACAGACGAAGAGTTCGCCGCCGTCTTTCCGGATGGGCGCGACATCGAGTTGGTCGAAGACCTGTTCGACCGGCTTGGGGAAGAAGCTGCAGGCTCCGTGCTGACGCCTATCTGGGGCCGCCCGATCCTGAAGCGCGACGCGCTCGGAATTCACGGCACTCTATTCTACGACAACGAGGATCGACGAGACCACATCCCGTCGTCAAAGCGTGAAGCCGATTGGTATGACGGATCGATCAACCAAGCCCAGCGAGACCTGTTTGCAAGGCATCGCTAATATGTTCTACGCCGCCTAGAGCTTGAACAGACCCCCACCCGTTGTGGGCGAGCCACTTGTCTCGCCCGTCCTTCGGACCCCCACAAGGGGGAGGGGGTCGCCATCGTGGTGCTTCGGCAGGGGGCGGGCGGCAATTGCTGGTAGCGCGTGCGGCGGCGGCATGGGGCGCCACCGTTGGCCGGTCGAAAGCCGCGCCGGCCGTCAGGACGTGTCCGGGTTGAGCGCCAGCCGCGCGAAGTAATGGGTGTCGGCGAGCGCTTCGTCGACCTCGCGGCGCGGGCCGGTCCGGCGCAGCGCATAGGCGCGGCCAAGCCGGAGCGGCGAGGCGCGGCGGACCAGCCCGGCGGCGCGGCGCGCCCTCCAGCGGGCGAAACGGAGCGCCTGTTTCGGCAGGTCGCCCAGCGCCCGGGCGAGCGCCTCGATGCGCTGGCGGACACGGGTTGCGTCGACCTCGCCGGTCTCTCCGATGCGCGATCGCGGCGGGATCGCCGGCCGCGCCGGCTCGGGGAAAGGCCCGCCGCCGAAAGATAGGACGCGGGGCGTGCTGGACGCGTAGTGACGGCGCAGGACGAACAGGCGCAGCGGAGGATCGAACAGCGGCAGGCTGACGAGGCGGGACGGCGGACGTGCGTCGGGCATCGGCATGCCCCACGGCACGACGATGCCGGTGCCGCGGCCCGGGCGGACATAGATCGACCGATGGCAGCGCGTGGGCTTGCGCGGGCGCGGCGGCGGGAGCGCGACGGTAAGGTCCCGCGCGGCGATGATGATCAGCCGGCGGGCGGCGGCTTCGGCGGGACGCAGCAGGCGCAGGATGGCGCGGTAAAGGCGGCGGGGGAGGGTGTGTGCCGGTGCGTCCCCCTCTCCAGGTTCGGCTATCGGCTCGGCTTCGCCTTGCCGAGCCAAACCATCCTCCCCCTCCAGGGGGGAGGTCGTGCGCAGTCCGGCCATCGCGACGAGCGTGGCCAGCACCTGTCTCAGCGCTTTGCCCTGCCTGTCGATCACCATCTGCCAATCCATCGCCCGCGACCTCCCTTGCGCAAGTGTAGGGAGGTGTTCGGACAGGTTGATGGATTATGGGGTGGAAGGCGGATAAGCGGCTGTTTTGGCGAGGTTATTTCATAACCGGGCCCTGTTTCGATGCCGCATGTTGGAGTGCGGAGACGGAAGCCCGCCGGGGTGAAGGTCGCGGAAGCAGCTCGCGTAACTGTCCCCTGAGCCTGCCCACAGAGGCCGCTAATCGCAGAGAGCAATGGATCCCGGCTCACTTCGGTGGCCGGGATGACGATTGTGGGATGAGACCGCTTTAGCGTCCCCTGAACTACCCTTCCGGCGTCCAGCCGTAGAGCCAGTCCATGTCGGCGGCGAGGCGGTTGGGGCCGCGGGCTTTCAGGAACAGGTCGCGGGCGCGGGCGATGGGGCCGGAGGCGTGCCAGGCGAATTCGTTGAGGCGGCCGCGCCTTGCGACGGCGACGACGCGCGGACGCCGCGCGGCCTCGTAGCGGCGGAGCGCGATCGGGATCGATCCGGGCTGGGCGGCGACCTGGGCGGCGAGGACATAGGCGTCCTCGATCGCGGCGGCGGCCCCTTGCGCCGCGAAGGGCGTCATCGCATGCGCCGCGTCGCCGATCAGAACCGCGCCGCGGGCGTTGACCCACGGCGACCGGGGATCGACAGTGTGGATCGGCCAGACGGTCCAGGGCGTCGCGTCGCGGACGAGCGACAGGAGCCTGCCATGCGATCCGGCGAGCCCGTCGAGCAGCGGCTGCGGCTCGCGGCCGTCCGACCACGTGTCGCCCGGCGACGCGCCCCTGGTGAATGCCGCCAGGTTGATCGCGCCGCCGCCGCGGATCGGGTAGGCGATCAGGTGCGCGTCGCGGTGCAGGAAGGCGGTGACCCGGTCGCGGCGGATCAGGTCTTCGGCGATGCCGTCGCCGCGCACGGTGGCGCGCCAAGCGATCCGGCCAGAGAAGGCGCCGGCCGCGGCCGGCCCGGCGAGACGCCTGAGCGTCGACCAGACCCCGTCGGCGCCGACCAGCAGCATGCCGCCGAACTCGCGGACGCGGCCGCCGGCATCGACCGAGACGGTGACCCCCATCGGATGGAAGGCGACGTCGCGGACAGTCGCGCCATTCTGAACCTGGATCTCCGGCTGGCGGGCGACAGCGGCCAGCAGCGCGGCGTGCAGGTCGGCGCGGTGGAGCACGAGATAGGGGCTCTTCCAGCGCTCAAGCGCGGCGTCGCCGAGCGGCACGCGGGCGATCTCGCTGAGGTCGGCCGCGCGGCACAGCACGACCGCCTCGGGACGGATCGAGACGGGCCGCAGCCGGTCGAGGACGCCGAGCCGGTCGAGGATGCGCGTGGCGTTGGGTGACAGTTGCAGACCGGCCCCGGTCTCCTGCGGCGCGGGCGAGCGTTCGAACAGCCGGACCGGGAAACCCCTGGCGGCGAAGGCCAAGGCCGCCGTCAGGCCCGCGATGCCGCCGCCGGCGACGATGACCTGGCGGGAACGCTGCTGGGCGGCGTCCGACATCGGAAATGGGTCAGGTCAGGCGGCGCGGGGGACGTAGAGGCAGCCGGCCGGCACGGTCTCGCTCGCCTTCAGAGAGGCGTCGTAGCGGTAGAGCGTCGAGCAGTAGGGGCAGACCTTCTCGGTGTCGCCGCCCATGTCGAGGAAGACATGCGGGTGGTCGAAGGGCGGGTTGGCGCCGACGCACATGAATTCCTTGACGCCGATCGAAATGGCCGCGTGGCCGGCGTCGTTCTGGAAATGGGGGATGGAATGGCCGGCCATGAAGATCTCCGCAGCGGTCGCGTCGTTTGCGTGATGCCTGAAGCGTGTGGCCCAACTCTTGGCGCTTTGCAAGGCGCGTGAAATCATACTGTCGCAAATGCCTGTCAGGAAGAAACAAAGCCGTCTATGGATGGCGTCGGACAGCGAGCTTGACGATGAACGAACACACATCCGTTTCGACAGAATTCGCCGTGGAGCCGGTGGCGGCCGCCGAGACGGGGGCGGGCGACCCCGACCGCTACGTCAACCGCGAGTTCTCCTGGCTGCAGTTCAACCGGCGCGTCCTGGAGGAATCGCAGAACCCCAGCCATCCGCTGCTGGAGCGGGTGCGCTTCCTGTCGATCTCGGCCGCCAATCTCGACGAGTTCTTCATGGTCCGCGTCGCGGGCCTTGCCGGCCAGGTGCGCGAGGGCATCACCACCAAGAGCGCCGACGGGCGCACGCCCGAGCAGCAGCTCGAGCAATTGCTGCGCGAGGTGAGCCGCCTGCAGGCCGACCAGCAGGTGAGCCTGTCGCTGCTGTTCGGCCTGCTTGAGAATGCCCGCATCGAGGTGGTGCGCGGCGAGAACCTGTCGAAGGAAGAGCGCGCCTGGCTGGAGACGCATTTCCTGGAGACGATCTTCCCGGTGCTGACGCCGCTGTCGATCGATCCGGCGCACCCGTTTCCGTTCATCCCGAACCTCGGCTTCTCGATCGCGCTGCAACTGCGCCACAAGCGCAACGGCGAGCAGATGATCGCGCTGTTGCGCCTGCCGGTGGCGCTGCGCCGCTTCATCCGCCTGCCCGACCAGCGCGACTGCGTGCGCTTTGTGCGGCTGGAGGACACGGTGTCGATGTTCATCGGGCAATTGTTCCCCGGCTACGACATGTTCGGCTCCGGCACGTTCCGGCTGATCCGGGATTCGGACATCGAGATCGAGGAAGAGGCCGAGGATCTGGTGCGCTTCTTCGAGAGCGCGCTGAAGCGGCGGCGGCGCGGATCGGTGATCCGCATCGAGTTCGATGACGAGATGCCGGAAGCGCTGCGCGATTTCGTGGCGTCCGAACTCGGCGTTCCCGCCAATCGCATCTCGATCATCGACGGGCTGCTGGCGGTGAACCAGATTTCCGAGATCGTGTCGGTGGCCCGCGACGACCTGAAGTTCAAGCCGTACAACCCGCGCTTTCCGGAACGCATCCGCGAACACGCGGGCGACTGTTTCGCCGCGATCCGCGAGAAGGACATCGTCGTCCACCACCCGTACGAGTCGTTCGACGTCGTCGTGCAGTTCCTGCGCCAGGCGGCGGCCGACCCGGACGTGGTGGCGATCAAGCAGACGCTCTACCGCACCTCGAACGACAGCCCGATCGTGCGCGCGCTGATCGACGCGGCGGAGGCCGGCAAGTCGGTGACGGCGCTGGTGGAGCTCAAGGCCCGCTTCGACGAAGAGGCCAACATCCGCTGGGCGCGCGACCTGGAGCGGGCCGGCGTGCAGGTGGTGTTCGGCTTCGTCGAGCTGAAGACGCATGCGAAAATGTCGCTGGTGGTGCGCCGCGAGGACCAGAAGCTGCGCAGCTACGTGCATCTGGGCACCGGCAACTACCACCCGATCACGGCGCGCATCTACACGGACCTGTCCTATTTCACCGTCGACCCGGCGGTGGCGCGGGACGTGGCGCAACTGTTCAACTTCATCACCGGCTATGCCGAGCCGGCGGAGGAGATGCGCATCGCCGTGTCGCCCTTCACGATGCGAAGCCGCATCCTGAAGCACATCGCCGACGAGATCGACCATGCCAGGGCCGGGCGGCCGGCGCAGATCTGGATGAAGATGAACTCGCTGGTCGACCCGCAGGTGATCGACGCGCTCTACGAGGCGAGCCAGGCCGGCGTCGAGATCGACCTGATCGTGCGCGGCATCTGCTGCCTGAGGCCCCAGGTGCCGGGGCTTTCGGACAATATCCGCGCCAAGTCGATCATCGGCCGCTTCCTGGAGCACAGCCGCATCTACTGCTTCGGCAATGGCCACGGGCTGCCGTCGGACGAGGCGCTGGTTTATATCGGCTCGGCCGACATGATGCCGCGCAATCTCGACCGGCGCGTCGAGATCATGGTGCCGCTGACCAACGGGACGGTGCACGAACAGGTGCTGGGCCAGATCATGCTCGGAAACATCATGGACAACCAGCAGAGTTTCGACGTATTGCCAGACGGCACCTCCCGGCGCGTGACGCGCGAGGAGGGCGAGGAACCCTTCAACGCGCAGGAATATTTCATGACGAATCCGAGCCTGTCCGGGCGTGGTGACGCGCTGAAATCCCATGCTCCGAAGCGAATCGCGCAGCCGAAGCGCCGCGCCAAGGCGAAAGCGTCTTCAGCCGCATGATGGCAACGTCCCAGGGGCGGTTGCAGGACCGCCGGCCGCTGTCGATCATCGACATCGGCTCGAACTCCATTCGTCTCGTCATCTACGAGGGCATCGCGCGGTCGCCGACCGTGCTGTTCAACGAGAAGATGCTGGCCGGCCTCGGCCGCGGCATCGTCTCGACCGGCAGGCTCGACCCGGAAGCCGTGCTGCGCTCGATGGAGGAATTCCGCCGCTTCCGCGCGCTGTCCGAACAGGCGGGCGCGGAGCAGCTCTACGTGATCGCGACGGCGGCGGCGCGCGAGGCGGTGAACGGGCCGGAATTCATCGCCCGCGCCGAGGAAATCCTCGGCGTCGACATCCGTGTGCTGACCGGCAAGGAAGAGGCCTACTACTCGGCGCTGGGCGTCATCTCGGGCTTCCATCCGGCCGACGGCATCGCCGGCGACCTGGGCGGCGGCAGCCTGGAAGTGGTCGACGTCAAGGGCGAGGCGATCGGCGGCGGCATCACGCTGCCGCTCGGCGGCCTGAGGCTTGACGACATGTCGAAGGGCTCGATCGCGGAAGCCGGCAAGATCATCGGCCGCGAGCTGAAGCGGGCGACGGTTCTGGAGGGCGGGGAGGGCCGCACCTTCTACTGCGTTGGCGGCACCTGGCGAAACCTGGCGCGGCTGCACATGGCGGCGACCAACTATCCGCTGGCGGTGATGCACCATTACGAGATGGACGTCGAAGGCTCGGCCAACTTCCTCAAGCAGGTCGCGCGCGGCGAGATCGAGAAGATGAAGGGCATCGAGCGGGTGTCGAAAAGCCGCCGCGCGCTCTTGGCCTATGGCGCGGCCGTGCTGCAGGAAATCATCCGCGTGATGAAGCCGGGCAAGATCGTCGTCTCGGCGCTGGGCGTGCGCGAGGGCTTCCTCTACTCGCTGCTGTCGCCGGACGAGCAGCGCACCGACCCGCTGATCTCGGCGTCAGAGGAACTGGCGCTCTTGCGGGCTCGGTCGGTCACCCATGCGCATGAACTGACCGACTGGACGAGCCAGTCCTTCGCCGCGTTCGGCATCGACGAGACCGAGGACGAGATGCGCTACCGGCGCGCGGCCTGCCTGCTGGCCGATATCGGCTGGCGCGCGCATCCGGAGTACCGCGGTGTGCAGTCGCTGAACATCATCGCGCACGCCTCGTTCATCGGCGTCGACCACCCCGGCCGCGCCTTCATCGCACTGGCCAATCTCTACCGGCACGAGGGCCTGATCGACGACGCCGCGGCGCCCGAGATCATCCGCCTGGCGCCGCCACGCTATGTCGAGCGGGCGCGGCTGCTGGGCGCCATGCTGCGCGTGGTCTACCTGCTGTCGGCCTCGATGCCTGGCATCATCCCGCGGCTGCGCTGGGAGAAGCACGACGACGGCTCGCTGACGCTGGTGGTGCCGGCGTCACATGCAAACCTTGTCGGCGAGCGGCCGTCGGGCCGGCTGGCGGCGCTGGGGCGGGTCACGGGCAAGACGCTCAGGATGACGGTGGGGGACTGAACCTCAGTTCACTTCGAACACGCCGATCCTGCGGTTTTCGAAGCGGATCGCCAGTTCGCCGCGGATCAGTCTTAGCGCCTTGTCGCCGAACACCTCGCGCCGCCACCCGTGCAGGGCGTCGACCTGCGCCGCTTCGCCGTCGGCGGCGATCTTGTCGATGTCTTCCGAGTTGGCGATGATCTTCGGCGCGACGCCTTCCTTCTCCGCGATGATGCGCAGCAGCACCTTGAGGATTTCCGAGGCCGCATTGGCGCCTTCGCTGGCCGACGTCTGGCGCGGGATTTTGGGCAGCTCGTCCTTGGGAATGGCGAGCGCGGCGTTGACCGCGGCCAGCATGCCGGCCGCCGTCGACGAGCGCTCCCAGCCCTTCGGGATCGAACGCAGCCGCGACAGGGCGGCGGCGTCCTTCGGCTGCTGCTGGGCGACCTCGTAAATGGCGTCGTCCTTGATCACCCGGCCGCGCGGCACGTTGCGCTCGCGCGCCTCGCGTTCGCGCCAGGCGGCGACCTGCTGCAGCACCGCGAGCTCGATCGGCTTGCGCAACCGCATCTTGAGGCGCGTCCAGGCGTTTTCGGGGTGGAGATCGTAGGTCTCGCGCGAGGTCAGCACCTCCATCTCCTCGTTGACCCAGTCCTGGCGCTGGCGCGATTCGAGCTTGGCCTTGAGGTGGCGGTAGACCTCGATCAGGTAGGTGACGTCGGCCAGCGCGTATTCGAGCTGCTTGTCGGACAGCGGACGGTGGCGCCAGTCGGTGAAGCGCGACGACTTGTCGAGCTGGGTGCCGGTGATGCGCTGCACAAGCTGGTCGTAGGAGACGCTGTCACCGAAGCCGCAGACCATCGCCGCGATCTGGGTGTCGAACACCGGATGCGGGATCAGCCCGCCGAGATGGAAGACGATCTCGATGTCCTGCCGGGCGGCGTGGAAGACCTTGAGCACCTTCTCGTTGGCCATCAGCGCGAAGAAGGGCTTCAGGTCGAGGCCGGGCGCGAGCGGGTCGACCAGCGCGGTGACGTCGGGGGACGCCATCTGGATCAGGCAAAGCTCCGGCCAGAACGTCGTTTCGCGGATGAACTCGGTGTCGATGGTGATGAATTCCGACCGGGCGAGTTCGGCCAGGACGGTTTCGAGTTCTTTCTGGGTGGTGATCAATTTCATGGACGGACTTCTGGCGGCGGGGTGTCCTGTCCTTTCAGCCTGAAGCACGTTCGTCAAGCGAAGCGGCCTTCCGCCTCACTCATTCGGCTTGCGAACCTTCTTCGGCCGCCCCGCCAGCCGCGCGAACACCGTCGACGTGCGCAGCAGCGCGACAAAGCGCCCGCGACGGTCGGCCGGCACGCCCGACCGCGCCTGCATGCGGTAGAGGATGATGAAGATGAAGATCACGTAGACGACGGCATTGAAGATGAAGAGCGCGCTGGGGCCGAAGCGCTCCATCGTGAAGGACGACGCCACCGGGCCGCCGATGGCGCCGACCGAGTAGAACAGCATCAGCGCGGCGTTGAGCATGACGAATTCGCCAGGCGCCGCGCGGTCATTGGCATGCGCGGCGCAGAGCGAGAACATCGGCATCGCGAAACAGCCGAAAACGAAGACATAGGCGAAATTGGCGAGCGGCGCTTCTCCGGCGAGGAAGGCGATGGCCAGCGCGGCGGCGGTCGACAGCGCCGCGGTGATGAGGATCACCGACCGCCGGTCCCAGCGGTCGGAGAGGTAGCCGAGCGGATATTGCATCGCCGCGCCGCCGATGATGCCGGCGCTGACGAAGGTGACGACATCGGTGACCGACATGCCGATCTCCTCGGCATAGACGGGCGACAGCGTGCGGAACGAGGAGTTGGTGACGCCGACCGCGATGCAGCCGATGGCCGCGAGCGGCGAGATGGCCCAGGCGCGGCGGAGATCAAGCTTGATGTCGTCGGGCGCCTTCGGATTGGTGCGGTCGCCGAGCGACACCGGGACGAGCGACAGCGTGATCATGATCGACATCAGCGCGAACAGCGCGAAGCCGTCGATCCCGACCACGGGGATGACGAATTGCGCGCCGGTGACGGCGCCGATGTCGACAACCCGGTAGATCGCCAGCACGCGCGCGCGGTTCTCGTTGGAGACGCCTGAATGCAGCCAGCTTTCCATCACGGTGAACAGGCCCGCGAAGGCGAAGCCGGACACGAAGCGGACGCCCGACCAGACGATCGGGTCGATGAACAGCACCAGGATCAGCGTTCCCGCCGACGCGATGGCCGCGAGCGACGCGAAGGAGCGGACGTGACCGACTTCCCGCATCATCGGCGTGATGGCGAAGCAGCCGAGCAGGAAGCCGGCGAAGTAGAACGTGCCCATCAGGCCGATCGTCGAGGGCGAAAAGCCTTCCTGCGCGCCGCGCAGCGCGATCAGCGTGCCCTGCAGCCCGTTGCCGCCAAGCAGGATGCCGGCGGCGAGCAACAGGGGAATCAGGGGGCGGATGGAGGACAAGGCGACTCAGCGGCGAGGGAGCATGGTGTTCTATAGGGGCGGGGATGACCACGCGCTACCGGCAAGACACCCGGTCAACTGGGCCAGATTTGCCGAGATCCGGTCATTCCGGTGGACTGCGCGGGAAGGGGTGATCGTCATGGCGACCCAGACCGTTTCTTTGCCGGACACGGTGAAAGACTGGCTCGAGCAGCAGGTCAAGGATGGCGAATATGCGACCGGCAGCGACTTTTTGAGCGACCTTTTTCGACGCGACCGCGAAGAACGCGATGCTGATCGGGACGAACGGCTGGACGAACTGCGGCGGATCGTCGACGAATCGATTGCCAGCGGGATCAGCGAAGACACGGTGGAAGACCGGATCGCGACGGGGAGCGCGATCCTGCAGGAGCGTCGCAGCGCTCGCACCCCCTCCACCGCCTTCGGCGGTCCCCCTTCCCCGTGAACGGGGGAGGATCAAGGTCGTTCCGGCAGCGCCGCCGCGGATCCTCCCCTGCGTAGCGGGGGAGGGGGACCACGCGCAGCGTGGTGGAGGGGGCGTGTGAGTTGCTTGTATTCACCATGCTGCATAGCCCCAGCATTCGCGGTCTCAAGCTGTGAGTTCGTCCTGCCGCTAACTGCTCTTTCGCTGACCGACCAGCACGGTGGAGCCGGCGAGCTTCCACATCGTCTCCTCGTTGCAGGCCGCGAGCGGCGACTTGATCAGGTCCTTGTAGGGCTGCTTGAGGATTTCCCCGACCGTCATGTTTTCGAACTCCGACCGGAGACCCTTCGGCAGACCGGCGCGCATCAGACCGAGCGACCGCGTGATGATCTGCCAGGGATGTCCCGCACCGCCGACCGAGATGTCCGTGATGTCGAAGTTCTCCTCGTAGAGCCGCTGGTGGCCCATCCGGGTCGCGTTGAAATAGTGATACGGGTAGCCATGCTCCTCGTGGAGGAATGGCACGGCGCTCAGCAGCTTGCCGCCGGGTTTCGTGACGCGACCGATCTCGGCCGCGACCGCGAAGGGGTTGTCGACATGTTCGAGTACGGCATTCGTGTAGACGAAATCGAACGTGCCGTCGGCGAAGGGCATGTCCGCTCCGAACGACAGGACATCCGTCGAAGGGTAGTCGAAGATTTCCAGGGTCACGATGCGCGGATCGCTGCGAAACCGGAAGCCGGCGCCCACGTCGAGAACGAGTGCGTCGGGCGGAAGACCGCGCATCACCTTGTGAAAATCGGCGCCGTAGGCGTGAGCCGAGACCTTGTCGAACTTCTTGTTCAACGCGGGATCGTGGATGGCTCTGTCGACATAGTCGACCTTGGACCCGACGACGGCGCCGCCGGTAACCATCGCCGCGATCTTCTTCCGCTTGCTCAGGAGACTTTCGCGCGCCGCCGCAAGCCGTCCAATCTCCTCGGGAAGCGCCGAGATGGCGGCTTCGGCGACCGTGTCGTCCCCGTGCCGGAGCGCGAAGCGATTCACCCCCTCGACGCGGAGCGCGGTCAGATCGAGATAGACGGAAAACCAGGATACCGACGGCGGCAGATCCGGCCGGGCGATCGGATGCCACTCCAGCGGCTGACCGTTGAGGTCGAATCGAAAGCCCGGATCCATCCGGACCTTCGATCTGCAGCTTATGACGGCGAAGTCTGCCCCGGAAAAATTGCTTCGTTCAACATCGTTTACCAAAATTTTGTCGAATGTCATGCGCGGACCATATACTGCAGGTTTCCGCAAAGGCAACGGGCGTTTGCGCGCTCGCGTCGGGCGGGACACACGCTTGTCCTTGACAAAACGCGCCTTTGATGCGCCTTTCCCGCGACTTTTCGGGCCGCTTCGGCGCGTCCCTTGACAATCCCTGGACTGGAATTTCGCCATGCACCGCTATCGCAGCCACACCTGCGCCGCCCTTCGCACTTCGGATGTCGGCGCGACCGTCCGCCTGTCCGGCTGGGTCCACCGGGTGCGCGACCATGGCGGGCTGCTGTTCATCGACCTGCGCGACCACTACGGCATGACCCAGATCGTCGTCGATCCGGATTCGCCGGCCTTCAAGACGGCCGAGACGGTCCGCGGCGAGTGGGTGATCCGCGTCGATGGCGAGGTGAAGGCGCGCACCGCCGAGACGATCAACAAGAACCTGCCCACCGGCGAGGTTGAACTGTTCGCGCGCGACATCGAGGTGCTGTCGGCGGCGAAGGAACTGCCGCTGCCGGTGTTCGGCGAACCCGAATATCCGGAGGACATCCGCCTCAAATACCGCTTCCTCGACCTGCGCCGCGAGACGCTGCACAGGAACATCGTCAGCCGGACGAAGATCATCGCCGAGATGCGCAAGCGCATGGAGACGGCGGGCTTCACCGAATTCTCGACGCCGATCCTGACCGCTTCGTCGCCGGAAGGCGCGCGCGACTTCCTCGTGCCGTCGCGCATTCACCCGGGAAAATTCTACGCGCTGCCGCAGGCGCCGCAGCAGTACAAGCAGCTGATCATGATGTCTGGCTTCGACCGCTATTTCCAGATCGCGCCCTGCTTCCGCGACGAGGACCCGCGGCTCGACCGGCTGCCCGGCGAATTCTACCAGCTCGATCTGGAGATGAGCTTCGTCGAGCAGGACGACGTGCTGTCGACGATGGAACCGGTGATGCGCGGCGTGTTCGAGACCTTTGCCAACGGCAAGCCGGTGACGCAGAAGTTCCGCCGCATCCCCTACGATCAGGCGATCCGCACCTATGGCTCCGACAAGCCGGACCTGCGCAACCCGATCGAGATGCAGAACGTCTCGGAGCATTTTGCAGGCTCCGGCTTCAAGGTGTTCGCCGGCATCCTGGCGAACGATCCGAACGCGGAAGTGTGGGCGATCCCGGCGAAGACCGGCGGCAGCCGCGCGTTCTGCGACCGGATGAATTCCTGGGCGCAGGGTGAGGGGCAGCCGGGTCTCGGCTACATCTTCTGGCGCAAGGAAGGCGACAAGCTGGAGGGCGCCGGCCCGATCGCCAAGAACATCGGCGAGGAGCGCACCGAGGCCCTGCGGCAGCAGCTCGGACTGGACGACGGCGACGCGGCGTTCTTTGCGGCGGGCGATCCGTCAAAGTTCTACAAGTTCGCCGGCGCGGCGCGCACGCGGGCTGGCGAGGAGCTGAACCTGGTCGACCGCGACCGCTTCGAACTTTGCTGGATCGTCGACTTCCCGTTCTTCGAATGGGACGAGGACCTGAAGAAGATCGACTTCGCCCACAACCCGTTCTCGATGCCGCAGGGCGGGATCGATGCGCTGAACGGGGCGGAGCCGCTCGGGATCAAGGCGTTCCAGTACGACATGGTCTGCAACGGCTTCGAGATCGCGTCCGGCGGCATCCGCAACCACCTGCCGGAGACGATGGTCAAGGCGTTCGAGATGGTCGGCCTGTCGCGCGAGACGGTGGAGGAGCGCTTCGGCGCGCTCTACCGCGCGTTCCAGTATGGCGCGCCGCCGCATGGCGGCATGGCGGCCGGCGTCGACCGCGTGGTGATGCTGCTCGTCGGCGCGAAGAACCTGCGCGAGATCACCATGTTCCCGATGAACCAGCAGGCCTACGACCTGCTGATGAACGCGCCGTCGGAAGTGGCGCCCGCGCAGCTCAACGAACTCGGCCTTCGCCTGATGCCGAGGAAGAAGGACTGATCAGGTCCGTCGCCGGTCGCGCCGGATCGGGTCGGACAGAAGCCGCAGCCCGTTGAGCACCACGAGGACGGTTCCGCCCTCGTGGCCGATGACGGCAAGCGGCAGCGGCAGATCGAAGAACAGCGCGCCCGTGGCCAGAACGGCCATCGCGCCGAGCGCGAAGGTTAGGTTCTGGCGGATGACGCGCGCGGTGCGCCGCGCCAGGCGGTGAGCGTCGGCCAGACGCTCCATGTCTTCGGACAACAGCGCCACGTCCGCCGCCTGAAGCGCCACGTCCGAGCCAGCAGCCCCCATAGCGATGCCGACGTCGGCGCGCGCCAGCGCCGCGGCGTCGTTCACGCCGTCGCCGACGAAGGCGACCCGACCCGAGGCGGCCAGCGTGGCGACTTCGGCGACCTTGTTCTCCGGCAGCATGTCGGCATGGACCTCTTCCGGCTTCAGACCGAGTTCCGCGCCGATCCGCAGCGCGACCGGCCGCCTGTCGCCGGTCATCATCACGATCGTGCGGACGCCGCCACGCCGGAGCGCGTCGATCGCGGCCCGGGAACTGGCGCGCAGGTCGTCTGCGACCGTGACCGCCCCCAGCAAGACACCCTCGAAACCCGCATAGATGACCGTGTGCGTGCCGTCGGCGAGCGAAGCGAAGGCCGATCCCTCGATGGCGGCGCCCATGCGGCTGGCCATGCGGGCATTGCCGGCCCAGACGGTCCTGCCCTCCATCTGGCCGGAGATCCCGGCGCTCGGATGAGAGGTCACGTTGTCGACCCGCGCGACACCGAGGCCGCGCTCGGCAAGATGCCGGCGCAGCGCGTCGGCGATGTGATGCTCGGACTGCGCCTCCAGTCCTCCGAGGAGCCGAAGGAAGCCGTCCTCGTCGCCGTCGGGCACCAGGACGCCTGTCACCGATGCTCGGCCCGAGGTGAGGGTGCCGGTCTTGTCGAACGCGAAGGCGTCGACGGCGGCCAGAGTTTCCAGCGCGCCGCCGCCCTTGAACAGAACCCCTCCGCGCGCCGCCGCCGACAGCGCCGACAGGATCGCGGCGGGGACCGAGATGACGATCGCGCAGGGGCTGGCCGCAACCAGCAGCGTGGCGGCCCGGTAGAGCGAGTCGTGCCAGTCATGCCCCAGCCAGTAGAACGCGGAAAACGCCGCGACCGCGCCGACCAGCACCGCCACCGTATAGCGCTGGGCGAACCAGGCGCTGAACTGCTCGGACGGCGCCTTCGCCGCTTGCGCTTCGGTGACGAGCTGGATCATCCGGGCGACGGTGCTTTCGCCCACCGTCTTCGCGACGGAGACTTCGAGGACGCCATCAAGATTGACAGTTGCCTCGAACACCTGAGCGCCGGCCTGCTTCGACACCGGCATCGACTCGCCCGTGATGGTCGACTCGTCGAGTGCGCCACGGCCGCCGGCGATGACGCCGTCGGCAGGCACGCGGGCGCCCGGCCGCAGGATGATCGTGTCGCCGACGGCAAGGCTCCGGGCAGGGACTTCGTCGACCGTTCCGTCGGTCCGCCGCAGCAGCGCCGTTTCCGGGCGCAGCGCCATCAACGCCTCGATGGCGCGACGCGCCCTGCCGAGCGCGCGTTCCTCAAGCGTGGACGAGATGCTGAACAGCGCCAGCAGGACGGCGCCTTCGAGCGGCGCCCCGACGGCGGCCGCGGCGATGGCGGCCACGACCATCAGCAGGTCGATGTCGAGCGTGCGATCCCTGACAAGTTCGTGGAGGGCCCTCGCCGCCGCCGGTGCTCCCCCGGCAGCGTATGCGAGCACGCATCCGCCGACAAACAGGGCATCGGCCGTCCCGCCCGTGACCAGCCACGCGCCGGCCATGGCGGCGAGCAGGCCGGCAACGGTCAGCGCGCTGAGCCAGACCGAACTGTCGCGCAGGAAGCTTTTAGACATTGCCCGCCTTTCCCGAAGTTCGGCAATTCGAGCAAGGTTAGCCGCCTGTCGGGCCAATGTTGCAAGAGTGGATCAGAGGGCGCGACAGAAGGTCACGAACGAGAAGCCGGCTGGCATGCAGGCCGGCTTGCGGGGTATTCATTCATGCGGAGGGGACGGTGCTGGACGCCATGATGGCAGACACGACGATCATGCGCCTGGCGCTGGCGCTTGCCATCGGCCTGCTCGTCGGGCTCGAGCGGGGATGGCGCGAACGGGGGGAACCCGCCGGCAGCCGCACCGCCGGAATCCGCACCTATGGAGGGGTCGGCTTGCTGGGCGGCGTCGCGGGCGCTCTGTCGGCGGCATTTGACTCGGCGGCAACCCTGATCGCGGTCCTGGTGGTCTTTGCCGCGGTGTTTGGCTGGTTCAAGTTCAACGAGGCCAGGCATGACGGCAACTTCTCGGTCACCGGAGTGGTGGCTGCCCTGCTGGTGTTCGCGCTCGGCGCACTCGCGGTCGTCGGCGACTACAGGGTAGCCGCCGCGGGCGGGGCGATCCTCGCCGGCCTTCTTGCAAGCCGCGAGGCATTGCATTCGGGGCTGGCGAAACTGTCCTGGGTCGAGCTGCGCTCGGCGATCGTCCTCGCCGTGATGACGGCGGTGGTCCTGCCGATCCTCCCCAACCGGACAATAGACCCTTGGGGCGGGCTGAACCCGTGGGAGATCTGGTTCTTCACGGTCCTGACCGCCGCGATCTCGTTCATGGGCTATGTCGCCGTGCGCCTGCTGGGCCCGGCCCGGGGACTGCTGCTGGGGAGTCTCGCGGGCGCCGTCGTCTCGTCGACCGCCGTGACCGTCGCGCTCGCCCGAACGGCGGCGGGCGGCTCCAATGCGATCCCGCTCGCGGGCGCGTCCTGCCTCGCGGCGATGGTCTCGATCCTGCGCGTGACGGGCATCGTCATCGTCGTTGAGCCGCGCGTCCTGCCCCACATGATGCTGCCGGCTATCGCGGCGGCCGGGACCTTCGCGGCGTGCGGGCTGCTGATGCTGTTCCGGCGGGGAGGCGAGGCGGGACCGGCGGCGACCGGCCGCAACCCGTTCGATCTGGGCGCCCTGCTGCTGTTCGCGGTCCTGTTCGCGGTCGTGGCGATGGCGAGCGCGGCGGTGGTGGGACACTATGGCGGCAGCAGCGTCGTGGCCACTTCAGGACTGTCAGGGACGTTCGACGTCGACGTGGCCGTCTTGAGCGCGCTGCGTCTGCTCGGCGAGGGAATTTCGGGTGCGACCGTTGGCACGGCGGTGCTCGCGGCGCTGGCGGCCAACGGGCTCGGCCGCTTCACCATGGCAGCCGCCGCCGGACCCGTGGCCTTCTGGCTGCCCTATCTGTTCGCGACACTGGCCGCGGCGGCGCTGGCTTCGGTCGTATACGCCCTGCCTGCGCCGCCTTGGCTGGCCTGGTAGCGGCGGCTGACGCCGCCGCGAGCCGACCCTACTCCGCCGCGTCCTGGTTCGCCGTCACCGTGACGCCAAGCTGCGCGGGGATGCCCTGCGGCGCCGACATGGCGCTCATGCCGACCATCATGAAGGGCACCGGCGCCGGCGGCGCGGCCTTGATCTCGAAGCTCTTCGGATTGTCGATGAACTTGGCGACCTCGGCCGACACGGCGGCGGCGAATTCCGGCGTGACATACTGGCCCATCGCCATCGGCAGCATCATTTGCGCCATCTTGGACATGTCGGCCCGCTTCATGTTCTGCATGCCGGCGGCCATGTCGAGCGCGCGGCCCGCCAGCGCCTCGTCGTCGTAGCGGATGGTGGCGCCGGCGAAGGTGAGTTGCTGCATCAGCCCCATCGCCGCCATGCCCTGCGCCTGCTTCTGCTCCTCGGTGGCGTTGACCATGCCCTTCTGCATGTCGCGCAGCGCCTTGAGGAAATCCTCCGTGTAGCCGGAAATGTCGAAGCTGATGCCGAGGGTGCCGGCGTTCTCGATGGTGAAATCCATCTGCTCCAGCTTGAAATCGCCATTGGCCAGCGACCAGTCGCCTGCCATCTCGAACGTGCCCCTGGGCTGCGCCAGGCCGAGCGCCGTGGCGATGCCGATGGTCTGCGGATCGCCCGAGGCCGTGAGATCCGCCGTGAAGGCGTCGGCGCTGCCGGAGAAGGTGTAGGACTTTCCTTCGTCGCCCTTCTCCATCTCGTAGTTCAGCCCGGTCATGTTGAAGACCTGCTTGCCGTCCTTGGCGACATTGATCGAATCGATGTCGAGCGAATCGAAGAAGCCGGACTGGCTGACGATGTCGGTGGAGGTGGGCGACGGGAGCACGGCGCCGGACATCGACACGCCTTCCACCGTGATGGTCGCGCCCTCGCTGACCGTCTCGTATTTGGGCATCGACAGCGTCTCGACGATGTAGTCGCCGTTGGCGGCTTCCTCGATGCCGTCGAGCGAGATGTCGCCGAGCGCGATGGCCTCGGGATTGGTGCTGTCCTTGACGGTGACGCCGCGCAGCACGACGTCGGCGTCGGTGCTGTCGATCGACGCCCAGGACAGCGTCGAGCCCTGGCCGGCCATCAGCTCCTTGAGGCGGTTGGCCACTTCCTCCGGCTCGGCGGCGAGGGCGGCGGACAGCGCAGCCGCGGATACGGCGGAGGCGAGGACGAGCTTGGCGAGCGGGCGGGCGAACATGGAAACCTCCGTAAGGAATTGCGGCTGCGTGGACCGAGCCGGACCGAGAACGACTTAGGCGGCGGAGCGGGTCGAAATTGTGGCGCAAAGTTACGCAACGGAATGCCGGCCATCCGGCGCGAGACTAAGCCTTTCCGCCAAGCCTTGTCGAGAGCGGCCCTTGCAGCGAATCACGCGTCCGCTTACTCGAAACCATGGGAAAAAGCCTCACTCCGCCCGGCTCCGGCGGCGACGACCATATCGAGAGCGTCGACCTGAAGAAGGCGCTCGAGGAGCGCTATCTCGCCTATGCGCTGTCGACCATCATGCACCGCGCGCTGCCGGACGTGCGCGACGGGCTGAAGCCGGTGCACCGGCGCATCATGCACGCGATGCGGCTCTTGCGGCTCGACCCCGGCCAGGGTTTTGCCAAATGCGCCCGCATCGTCGGCGACGTGATGGGCAAGTTCCATCCGCATGGCGACCAGTCGATCTACGACGCGCTGGTGCGCCTGGCGCAGGATTTCGCCGTGCGCTATCCGCTTGTCGACGGGCAGGGCAATTTCGGCAATATCGACGGCGATGCGGCCGCCGCCATGCGCTACACCGAGGCGCGGATGACCGAGGCGGCGACGGCGCTGCTCGAAGGCATCACCGAGGACGCGGTCGACTTCCGCCCGACCTACAACGAGGAGGACGAGGAGCCGGTGGTGCTGCCCGGCGCCTTCCCGAACCTGCTCGCCAATGGCTCAAGCGGAATCGCGGTCGGCATGGCCACCTCGATCCCGCCGCACAACGCGTTCGAGCTGTGCAACGCGGCGCTGAAGCTGATCGAGCAGCCGGATTCGTCGGTGGCCGACCTGATGTCGGCGACGGCCGACGACGGGCTGGTGCAAGGGCCGGATTTCCCGACAGGCGGCATCATCGTCGACGACCGCGCCTCGATCATCGACGCCTACGAGACCGGCCGCGGCGGCTTCCGCCTGCGCGCGCGCTGGGCGCAGGAGGACCAGGGCAGGGGCACCTGGACGATCGTCGTCACCGAAATCCCCTACCAGGTGCAGAAGTCGAAGCTGATCGAGAAGATCGCCGACCTGCTGGTGAACCGCAAGCTGCCGCTGCTGGAGGACGTGCGCGACGAGAGCGCGGAGGACATCCGCGTCGTGCTGGTGCCGAAGAGCCGCACCGTCGATCCGGCGATCCTGATGGAATCGCTGTTCAAGCTGACCGAGCTCGAGACGCGCTTCCCGCTCAACATGAATGTCCTGTCGCGGGGCAAGGTGCCGAATGTTCTGTCGCTGCGCGGCGTGCTGAAGGAATGGCTGGAGCACCGCAAGGACGTGCTGGTGCGCCGTTCGCGCCACCGGCTGGAGGAGATCGAGCGGCGGCTGGAAGTGCTGGCCGGCTACCTGATCGCCTATCTGAACATCGACGAGGTGATCCGCATCATCCGCGAGGAGGACGAGCCGAAGCAGGTGATGATGGCCCGCTGGGACCTCACAGACGCGCAGGCCGAGGCGATCCTGAACATGCGGCTGCGGGCGCTGCGCAAGCTGGAAGAGATCGAGATCCGCAAGGAGTTCGACGGGCTGTCGGCGGAAAAGGCGCAGATCGAGGCGCTGCTGGCATCGGAGGCGAAGCAGTGGAAGGCGATCCGCTGGCAGGTCGAGCAGACGCGCGACAAATATTCGCCGGAGAATAACAAGGGGCTCGGACCGCGCCGCACCACCTTTGCCGACGCGCCGGAGCATGACGTGGCCGACATCCACCACGCCATGATCGAGAAGGAACCGGTGACGGTGGTCGTCTCGGAGAAGGGCTGGCTGCGGGCGATGAAGGGGCATCTGGCCGATTTCGCGGCGCTGACCTTCAAGGAAGGCGACAAGCTGAAGCTCGCCTTCCACGCGCAGACGACCGACAAGGTGATCGTCTTCACCACCGGCGGCAAATTCTACACGATCGGCGCCGACCGGCTGCCGGGCGGACGCGGCCACGGCGAGCCGATCCGCATCATCGTCGACATGGAGAACGACCAGGACATCGTCACCGCCTTCGTCCACGACCCGAAGCGCAAGCTGCTGCTGGCGAGCCACGAGGGCTATGGCTTCCTGGTGCAGGAGGAGGAGGTCGCCGCCAACACCCGCAAGGGCAAGCAGGTGATGAACGTGAAGTCTCCCGACGAGGCGGCGCGGCTGACCTTCGTCGACGGCGACCACGTCGCGATCGTCGGCGAGAACCGCAAGCTGCTGGTGTTCCCGCTGGAGCAGGTGCCGGAAATGGCGCGCGGCAAGGGCGTCAGGCTGCAGCGCTTCAGGGATGGCGGCGTGGCGGACGTGAAGACGTTTGCGATGGCCGCGGGGCTGACGTGGCAGGATTCAGCCGACCGGACGTATACGAAGACGAAGGACGAACTGGCGGAGTGGATGGGGGAACGGGCAGGCGCGGGACGGATCGCGCCGAAAGGGTTTCCGCGGACGGGGCGGTTTGGGTAGAAGGCATTCTACGGGAGAACCGTGACGCCGGACTTCATAGCCGCGGCAATGATGGCCTTGTCGAGCGTCGCCAGCGGCAGCCGCTCGCGCTCGGCGAGTTCGAGATAGGTGGCATCGTAGACAGTCAGGCCGTGCGCGTCGACCAGCCGCAGCGTTCGGCTCCATGCATTCGCAGCCGTGTGTTCGTCGAGAACGATGGTGAGCGTTGCCAAGTCCGCCAAGTGCCGGTCTCTTGTGGCAGAGTCGATCCGATTTCTGCGCACGGCCATATTCAGGCTGTTCGCGACTTCGATGGGCCAGATCGAGGGAGCCACCGCGCCATTTCCGGCGACCATGCGCAAGACCGATGCAGTCGCGTCGGTCCGCTCGTCTGCAAGCGTCCAGCCGAGAGTCACGGAACTGTCGATGACGATGGTCACCGACGCCCTTCATCCCTGAACGACAGGATTTCCTCGATCGTGATCGGCGGGCCGGTATGCTCGTTCTTGCGCTTTATGATGCGTTCGGCGGCAGCCAAGGCGGCGGCGACGTCGCGGACTGGCTCGGCCGGCACCAGCTTCGCCACGCGCTTGCCTTTGCGCGTGATGATGATTTCCTCGCCTTGCTCGACGCGGTCGAGAAGGCTTGCGAGCGACTCCTGTGCTTCGAATGCGGCAGTTTCCATCGCGGTCGTCCCACGTTTCCGACCGCAAATTTAGCTGAGACTGGCTTTTCCAGCAAGCTTACCCCCGACGCTCCTCCGCCACCGCCCTCAACTCCACCAATCCTCCCGGCACGATCAGCTCCGCCACGCCGACCGCCGTCCAAGCGGGGTATGGCTCTATCAGGTAGCGCGCCCAGACGCGCATGAAGGCGTCCATGTGGGTGGAAATGCCGACGTGGTAGGAGGTGATCTCGACGACGTCGGAAAGGCCGGCGCCGCCTTCGCGCAGGATGGCGCGCAGCGTCTCGAAGGCGACGGCGAACTGGGCTTCCGGATCGCGCACGGCTGCGAGCGCGGCGAGCGGCGCGCCGCTTGAATCGGTGGTCGAGGCAGCGCCCGCAAAGGGTTGAAACGATTCCGTTCCGAGGTCCGCAGGGGTGACGCCGCCGGGGCTGACGCCGACGATGCCGCAGACATGGATGAAGCCGTTGGCGGCCACGGCGGGTGCGTAGCGCCATTGCTCGTAGACACCCCGAAGCCCCTCCGGGACGATCGTCCTGCGCATCGCTACTGCTCCATGTCCGGTTGCGGTGCCGGCATCCGGCCGCCCCAACGTAAATTTGATCAGGCCAACCCGGCAACGGATTCGGTCATTTTTTTCAGGGGGATGGGCCGCGCACCGAGCTTCCTTAACGGAAATTTCGCACTGCACAACGTTGACTGCGAATGATCGTTCGACTAAATCGCGAATGATCATTCGCAGAATTCGATGCGCGACCCGCATCGTGGGTACAGCATGACCAGTCTCGACCAGCTTTTCGAACTCGACATGGCGCTCGACGCCGACGCCCCGCTGTCGCGGGCGGAGAAGCGCGACCACCAGGTGCAGCGCGTGATGGAAGCCGCAAAGAAGTGCTTCGTCCGCTCCGGCTTCCAGGGCGCGTCGATGCAGCAGATCTGCGCCGAGGCCGGCATGAGCCCGGGCGCGCTCTACCGCTACTTTCCCTCCAAAGAAGCGATCATCGGCGCGATCACCGAAGCCGACCGCAAGGACGACGCCGAGATCTTCAACGCGATGTTCGAGAACCCCGACGTGGTCGACGGGTTCGTGACGGCGGCGGTGGCGCATGTCAGGCACATGCACGAGAGCGGCAACGCGCCGCTGTTTGCCGAAATCCGCGCGGAATCGATGCGCAACGACGCCATCGACCGGACCTGCCAGATGGCGATGCAGGACGTGCAGCACTCGTTCCGCGCCTATCTCCAGAGCGCCGTCGAGCGCGGCGAAATTGCGCCCGCGGTCGAACTGGACGCGATGCTGGCGATGATCATCGCGATCGGCGAGGGGCTGGCGATCAACGACCTGCCCGCGCAGGGCGTGACCTTCGAGCAGATCGAGACCCTGATGCGCGTGACGGCGGAAGCCATGCTTCGGCCGACCGGCAAAAAGTAGCAGTGCCTGCCTGAACCACCGTTTTCTGCGCCGAGGCGCAACCCCGAGGACCAAGATGTTCCGTTTCACCACACTGCTTCTCGCCTCCGCCGCCTTCGCCGGCGCGATGAGCCTCGCCGAGCCGCTGGCGAGGGCCGAGGCCCCGGCGGCGGCCGTCCAGCAAACCGCGCCCGCCATCCGGGTGGTGGCCGTCGAAAAGCGCGAACTGGTCGAGACGCTCGACGTCAGCGGCAGCGTGACGCCGCGCCAGGAAGCCGCCGTCGGCGTCGACGTCGCCGGGCTGATCGTGCGCGAACTGAATGCCGACAAGGGCGACCGCGTGAAAAAGGGCGACGTGCTGGCGCGGCTCGACCGCATGGCGCTGGAGACGCAGCTCGCACAGGTCGAAGCCTCGAAGGCGCAGGCGGAAGCGAGCATCGCGCAGGCGAAGGCGCAGGTTTCCGACGCGGAGATTGGCGTGCGCCAGGCCGCCGAGGCGCTGGAACGCGCCAGGACGCTGCAGCTGAAAGGCGTGTCGACGCAGGCGCAGCTCGACAACGCGGTCAACGCGTTCGACAGCGCCGGCGCCAAGCTGGAAACGGCCGGCAAGGGTGTCGCGTCGGCGGAAGCCCAGTTGCAGGTGATCGCGGCGCAGCGCCGCGACATCGAGGAGCGGCTGGCGAAGACCGAGGTGCGGGCGCCGGCCGACGGGCTCGTTCTGGCACGCAACGCGACGCTGGGCGGCATCGTCTCTGCCTCCGGCGGCGCGCTGTTCCGCATCGCCATCGACGGCCAGCTGGAGCTGGCGGCGACGGTTTCCGAAACCGTGCTGGCCGCGCTGTCGCCCGGCATGAAGGTGACGGTCCGCATCGCAGGGATCGAGCCGCTCGACGCGACAATCCGCTTCATCGACCCGGAGATCGACCAGAAGACAAGGCTCGGCACGGTGCGCATCCTGCTGCCGGCGCATGACAGCGTGCGTTCGGGCAATTTCGCCCGGGGCGAGATCGAGACGCTGCGCCGCGAGGGGCTGGCGGCACCGATTTCGGCCGTGCTCTACAAGGGCTCCGACGCCTCTGTGCAGCGCGTGGTTGACGGCACGATCAGGACTACGCCTGTGATGCTGGGCGCCCGCGCGGGCGCTGCCGTCGAGATCGTCGAGGGGCTCGCGGAAGGCGACGAGATCGTCAGCCGGGCGGGAACCTTCGTCGCGGACGGCGACAAGGTCACGCCGGTCCGTGATCTCGCGACGGGAGGCATCGTCCAATGAACTGGAACTTTTCCGCCTGGTCGATCAGGAATCCGATCCCGTCGATCCTGCTGTTCATCGTGCTGATGGCGCTGGGGCTGATGAGCTTCGCCAGCCTGCCCATCACCCGCTTCCCCAACATCGACCTGCCGATCGTCGCGGTGACCGTGGTCGACCCCGGCGTCGCGCCGACCGAGCTGGAGAACCAGGTCACCAAGAAGGTCGAGGACGCGGTCGCCAACATTGCCGGCGTCAAGAACGTGATGTCGACGATCACCGAAGGCCGCTCGCAGACGGTGGTCGAGTTCCGGCTGGAGGTCGACACGCAGACCGCGGTTACGGACACCAAGGACGCGGTCGAGCGGATCAAGGAAGATCTGCCGGCGACCGCCAACGCGCCGACGGTGACCCGGATCGACGTCGAGGGACAGGCGATCATCACCTATGCCGTGTCGTCGCCCGGCATGACGATCGAGGAACTGTCCTGGCATGTCGACAACACGATCATCCGCAAGCTGCAGGGACTGAAGGGCGTCGCCCGCGTCGACCGTTATGGCGGCGTGACGCGCGAGATCAAGGTCGAGATCGATCCCGACCGGCTGAGCGCGCTCGGGCTGACGGCGGCCGACGTCAACCGCGCGCTGCGGGCGTCGAATGTCGACCTGACCGGCGGCAGCGGCGATTTCGGCGGACTCGACCAGTCGATCCGCGCGCTGGGCGCGGCCAAGTCGATCGAGGATTTGCGCCAATTGAACATTCCCGTCGCGGGCGGCCGTCACCTGACTCTGTCGGACGTCGCGACCGTGACCGATTCCTGGGCGGAGCCGGCGAGCTTTGCGCGCGTCAACGGCCAGACGGTCGTGTCCTTCGGCATCTTCCGCGGCAAGGGCGAGAGCGACGTCGAGATCAACGAGCGCGCCAAGGTGGCGATCGCCGACCTCCAGGCCGCGTATCCCGACGTGACGATCACCAAGGTGGACGACTCGGTGACCTTCACCGAAGGCAATTTCGACTCGGCGATGGAGACGCTGCTGGAGGGCGCGATCCTGTCGGTGATCGTGGTGTTCCTGTTCCTGCGCGACTTCCGCGCGACGATCGTGTCGGCGGTGGCGCTGCCGCTGTCGATCATTCCGGCCTTCTGGGCAATCGACATGATGGGCTTCTCGCTCAACCTGGTCAGCCTGCTCGGCATCACGCTGGTGGTGGGCATCCTGGTCGACGACGCGATCGTCGAGATCGAGAACATCGTCAGACACGTCAAGATGGGCAAGTCGCCGTGGCGCGCCTCGCTGGAGGCGGCCGACGAGATCGGCCTTGCCGTCATCGCGATCTCGGCGACGATCATCGCGGTCTTCGCGCCGGTGTCGTTCATGGGCGGCATCGCGGGGCAGTATTTCAAGCAGTTCGGGCTGACCGTCGCGGTCGCGGTGTTCTTCTCGCTGCTGGTGGCGCGGCTGATCACGCCGATGATGGCGGCCTACTTCCTGCGCAGCCACGGCCACGAGGAACCGAAGCCCGGCGCCATGATGCGCGGCTACATGTCCCTGCTGCGCGTCACGCTGCGCTGGCGCTGGCTGACGCTGCTCGCCGGCGTCCTGTTCTTCGCGGGTTCGATCTATGCCACCGGCTTCCTGCCGTCCGGCTTCATGCCGAAGGAGGACGCGAGCCGCATCACCGTCTCGCTCGAACTGCCGCCGGGAAGCCTGCTGGCCGATACGCGCGCCACGACCGACGAGGTGACGGCGAAGCTGCGGGAGATGCCGGAAGTCGAGAACGTCTACGTCATCGGCGGGTCGAGCCCGACCGGGACGCTGGAGCCGCGCCGCGCGAGCGTCATCGTCGACCTGGTGCACAAGTCGGAACGCGACATGCCTCAATGGCAGGTCGGCGAGCGGATCCTCGACATCCTCGACACCGTGCCCGACCTGCGCGCCTATTTCGTCAACGACCGCGGCGAGCGGCAGCTGGCGTTCGGCGTGATGGGGACCGACGGCGCGGTGCTGGACGACGCGGCGCGGAAAATCCAGAGCGCCATGAACGCGAGCGGCAAGTTCCGCGCGGTCAGCTCAAACGCGGCGCTCGACCGGCCCGAGGTCGTGGTCGCCCCCGACCTCGAGCGGATGGCCGAACTCGGCCTGACGACGGCGGCGATCTCGGAGACGCTTCGCGTCGCCACCATCGGCGACGTCGACGCCAACCTGGCCAAATACACCGTCGGCGACCGGCAGATCCCGATCCGGGTGCAGCTGAACGAGGCGGCGCGCAACGACCTGTCGGCGATCGGCAGCCTGCCCGTGCAGACTGCGACGGGCGCCACCGTGCCGCTGTCCTCGGTGGCGGAGATCCGCTTCGGCCAAGGCCCGTCCTCGATCCAGCGCTTCAACCGCGAGCGTCGTGTGCTGATCGGCGCCGACATGGCCGGCACCGCCGAGATTGGCGAAGGGCTGGAATTCGTCAAGAACCTTCCCGAGGTGAAGAACCTGCCGGCCGGCGTGCGCGTCCAGGAGACGGGCGAGGCCGAGATCATGGGCGAGGTGTTCTCCGGCTTCGCCACCGCGATGACGACCGGCCTGATGCTGGTGCTGGTCGTGCTGATCCTGCTGTTCGGCTCGGTGTTCCACTCGATCACGATTCTGGGTTCGCTGCCGCTGTCGATCGGCGGCGTGGTGGCGGGCCTGTGGCTGACCAATTCGGCGATCTCGATGCCGGTGGTGATCGGCATCCTGATGCTGATGGGCATCGTGACCAAGAACGCGATCATGCTGGTCGACTTCGCCATCGAGGAGGTCAAGCAGGGCGTGTCGCGCGAGGAGGCGATCGTCGACGCCGGCCGCAAGCGGGCGCGGCCAATCGTGATGACGACCATCGCGATGTCGGCGGGCATGATCCCGGCCGCACTTGCGCTGGGCGACGGCGGCGAGTTCCGCGCGCCGATGGCGGTCGCCGTGATCGGCGGCCTGATGGTCTCGACCTTCCTGTCGCTGGTCTTCGTGCCGTCGTTCTACACGATCATGGACGACGCGGCGCTGGGCACCGCGCGGCTGTTCCGCTGGCTGGTGCGCCCGAACGAGCGCGACGACCCGGAAGACGACATCGAACTCGCGACGAATGTGCACCAGATGCCGCAGGGACCGGCGAAGCATTTGCCGATCGCGGCGGAGTGAGGGGGGCTTGTGGATGGTCCGGATTTGGACTATATGTCCAGATGCGGATTGGAGATGGATATGAGCCGGAGCGTGCCGAAGGGGTTTGAAGAGCGCCAGACGCCGTTCATCCATGGTGCCCCGTCGTTCAAGCAGGAGATGCCCGCGCCCTTCGTGGTCGATGCGCGGCGGTTCGAGCCGGCGGCGCGGCGGCGGGTCAGCGCGCCCGGCATGCGCGCCTTCCTGGCGATCGCCGATCTGTGGCGGCTGACGGAGGAGGAGCGGCGGCTGGTGCTGGGCTATCCGTCGCGCTCGACCTATCACAACTGGGCGAAGCTCGCGCGCGAGGGCGGGTCGATCACGCTCGACGTCGACACGCTGGCGCGGATTTCGGCGGTGCTGGGCATCCATCAGGCGCTGGGGGTGCTGTTTGCATCCGAGGCGGAGGGTGTGGCGTGGCTGCGCGGGCCGCATGACGGCACCGTGTTCGGCGGCAGGCCGCCGCTGGCGCTACTGGCCAGCGGTTCGCAGGATGCGCTCCTGACGGTGCGCCGCTTTCTCGACGCCGCGCGCGGCGGCATCCACATGGAGCCGAACGCCGCCGATGCGGATTTCGTGCCGTATCGCGACGAGGACATCGTCATCCGGTGACGGCGACACATGCACCCGCGCCGCAGCCGAGCCTGCGGCTGATCCCGTCACGCTTTCCACCGGTGTCGCTGTTCGAGACCGTGGCATCCGCCGAGGACCTTCCCGCCGTCATGGAGCTTGCAGGCTGGACCAACGACCGCCTCGTGCCGGAACGGCTTGCCCGGCTGCCGAAAGAGGACTGGGTGCACGGGCGGCCGAATGCCAGCGTCGTGATGGCGGCGTTCATGCACGTGTCGCCGACCGGAGCGCGGTTCAACGGCCCCGAACTCGGCGCCTGGTATGCGGCGGCCGACCTGCGCACTGCGGCGGCCGAGGTCGGCCATCATTTGCGCCGCGAGGCGGTGGCGTCGCGAAAGCGCGAGCTCAGGCGGACCTACCGCTCCTATTCGGCGCGGCTTGAGGGCGACTATCTCGACATCCGGGATATGCGCGAGGCGCGGCAGGACCTCTATGCGCCCGACAGCTACGCCGCGTCGCAGCGGTTTGGCGAGGCGGTCCGGGCGGGCGGCGGCGACGGCATCCTGTTTTCCAGCGTGCGGCTGGCAGGCGGCGAGAACGTCGCGGCCTACCGCCCGCGCAACATCCTGGACGTCGCGCAGGCCGACCATTTCGAGATCGTGGTGCAGGCGCACGCCCGGCGGATGCGCGTCGAGCGGCTGTCCGCCTGAGCGCGGCGGCAGCGGTTGTCTGCTCCGAATGGAGCATTCGGACTCTTGTCATCTTTGCTGTACAATAATCCCAAACAGCGTCGGACAGCCGACCGCGCCATTGAAACCGGGATGACGACCTCTTGAGCGAACTCGACCGCCGCATCACCGCCGCCGGCCCGCGCATGGTCGGGCCGGCGACATCGCGCTCGGCCGTCATCCCGACGCTGTCGGCGGCGCGGTGGCTGCTGCTGCTGGTGATCGCGGCTGGCGTCTACTTCTTCCACGGCTTCCTGGTGCCCGTGCTGGCGGCGCTGGTGATCGGTTTCGCGAGCTGGCCGCTGTATCGCCGGCTGCTCGACGCGGTCGGCGGCAGCCGGACCATAGGAGCGACGCTGGCGCTGATCCTGATTGTCACGTTCCTGGTCGTGCCGATCGCGATTGCCGGCACGTACGCGATCAACGAGGTGCGGGACTGGGTGGGCTGGGCGATCGAGACCAACCGGGTCGGCGCGCCGACGCCGGAGTGGATCCCCGTCCTGCCGGTGGTCGGCGAATGGCTGGACCAGCAGTGGCGCCTCCATGTCGGCCATCCGGGCGGCATCGGCGAGATCATCCAGCTCGTCAGCGGGGCGAACATCGGCAACATCTACCGCGCCGTGCTGGCGGCGGGCGGAAGCGCGGCCGGCATCTTCCTCGCGCTGCTGTTCATGCTGATCGCGCTGTTCTTCGTCTATCGCGACGGCGAGACCTTCGTGGCGCAGATCGACCGCATCGGCGAACGCATCCTGCCTGACCGGTGGGACAGGATCTCGCGCGTCGTTCCGGCGACGATCAGTTCCACCGTCACTGGCATGACCATCATCGCCATCGGCGAGGGGATCGTGCTGGGAGTCGCGTACTGGATCGCGGGCGTGCCGTCGCCGGTTACGCTGGGCGTGCTGACGGCGATCATGGCGATGATCCCGGGCGGCGCGCCGCTGTCGATGACGCTGGTGTCCCTCTATCTCGTCGCCAGCGGGTCCTGGATCGCCGGTCTCGCACTGTTTACCTGGGGCACGGTGGAACTGTTCATCGTCGACAAGACGATCCGCCCGAAGCTCGTCGGCGGACCGATCAAGCTCCCGTTCCTGCCGACGTTCTTCGGGCTGGTTGGCGGGGTCAAGACGATGGGCTTCGTCGGCCTGTTCATCGGCCCGGTGCTGATGGCGCTGCTGGTCGCGATCTGGCGCGAATGGCTGCGCGAGGCCGATGCGGCCGAGATTCGGTCAGCGGTCGTCGCAATGCCGCCGGCTTCGCAGCCGCCGGCAATCGTCGATCGTTCCGACAAGCTTCAGACCGGGTAGTTGACCGGATCGGCGATCCGCCGCTGGCGGCGGCCCTGCAGCAATTGCCAGACCGAATGTGCCACCAGTGCGACGATGAGGATCGTGCCGCCGATCAGGCTGTTGGTGCTCGGAACCTCGGTGAAGATGATCCAGACCCAGACCGGCGCGAGCACCGTTTCCAGGAGGTAGAACATCGCGACTTCCGGGCCGGAAATGTAGCGCGGGCCGGTGGCGAGGCAGAAGAACGAGATCGGCATGACCACGGCGCCGTTGAACAGGATCCACCACGGCTGGTCGACGCGGTAGCCGACTTCGGCGACCATGAAGGCGGCGACAAGGAAGGGGAAGATCACGCCGACCAGCGAGGTGAAACCCATGTCCTTGCCGCTGGCGCGCGAGATGGTGATTGCCGACGCGATGACGAAGGCCGAGGCCAGGGCCATGGCGTCGCCGAACAGATTGCCGGTGCCGACCGAGTCGCTGACGATGATGCCGACGCCGACGATCATCACCGCCATCGCCAGCATAGTGGCGTTGGCCGGCCGCTCCTTGAGGAACACCCAGGACAAAAGCGCCGCGAACATTGTGGTGAAGGCCAGGATGAAGACGAGGTTGGCGGTCGAGGTCGAATAGACCGCGGTGATGAAGGTGACGGAGCCGAGCCCGTAGAGCGCGGCGACCGCCAGCCCCGACCAGCCCGGGATGAGCTGCGGCGCTCGTGCCGAGAACGCGCGCCAGACCGCCCAGACGAGGATCGCCACCGCGAAGGTGGCGCCCGTGCGCAAGAGCAGCACCGACCACGGCTCGCCTTCCGACAGGCGGATGAGCGGGATGTCGACGGTCAGCGCGACGCCGCCGATCGCGGTCAGCAGCAGGCCCTTGGCGTGCGAGTTGTCGGTGGCGGGCAATCTTTCGGCTCCCTGGTGCGGAAGCCTCGGCCGTCAGTGCGCCGGGGCGGCGTATCGCTCCCAGCCTTTCGGGCCGAGATGCTCCTGCGGCGAGAAGCGGACCTTATAGTCCATCTTGCGCGAGCCGTTGACCCAGTAGCCGAGATAGACATGGGGCAGGCCGAGCGCCCGCGTGCGGGCGATGTGGTCGAGGATCATGAACGTGCCGAGCGACCGGTCGGCGTGCTGGGGATTGTAGTAGGAATAGACCATCGACACGCCGTCGCCCATCTTGTCGGTCAGCGCGACGGCGATCAGCTCGCCCTCGCCCTTGCCGGTGATGAAGGAATCGGGTCCGCGCCGGCGGTATTCGATGATCTTGGTGTCGACATGGGTGTCCTCGACCATCATCGCATAGTCGAGCACGGTCATGTCCGACATGCCGCCCTTGCGGTGGCGCGAGTCGAGATAGGTGCGGAACAGCGAATACTGCTCGGTCGACGGCTCGGCGTCGTGCATCGCGCCGATCAGGTCGGCGTTGCGCTGCACGACCTTGCGCATGTTGCGCGTCAGCTTGAACTCGTTCGCCAGGATGCGCACGGAAACGCAGGCGCGGCAGCTTTCGCAGGCCGGCCGGTAGGCGATGTTCTGCGACCGGCGGAAACCACCCTGCGTGAGCAGGTCGTTCATCTCGGGCGCCTTGTCGCCGACCAGATGCGTGAACACCTTCCGCTCGAACTGCCCCACGATGTAGGGGCAAGGGGAGGGCGCGGTCAGGAAGAACTGCGGCGACTGGGTCTGGTGGTGCGTCATGCTGCGGGCAGGCGAGTCCTTGGATACGCCTGGCGAAGCGCCCGGCGAAGCGCATTGATTTGGCTGAGTTTTGGCGCAGGCGCGCCAAAGGTCAACAGGAATCGGCGGCGAGCAGCCGAGGTCCGCAGAGAGGGCCCGCCTCGCGCCCTACGCTTCGGCGCGGACGACGACGGTGCCGAGCAGCAGGTCGTGCACGGTACGCTTGCGGTCGAGGAAGAGCGTCGCCAGCAGGATGAGCGGCGTCAGCACCGCGTTGCCGGCCCAGAACAGCACCGTGTGGACGATGGCCAGCATGCCGCCGATCGGGCCGCCGTCGAGACGCTCGAGTCGGATGCCCATGGTCCGCATGCCGACGGTCGCCTGATTGCGGCCGCCGAGCGTCAGGGCGACATAGGACAGGGCCACGAGCGGGCCGAGGATGCCGAAGAGCATCCAGCCGAGGCCGAGCGTCAGGACGCCGAGCAGCGCGACGACGATGGCGACCGGGATCATCAGGAGGCCGATCAGGATGTAGTCGATGACGAAGGCGAGGACGCGCTTGGTGCGCACGCCGTCATAGGCGCGGACATCGTCCAGCCGGTCGGTGATGATCTCGCCATCGAGGATGCGGGTCGTCATGGTCTTGCGGTCTCCAGTGGCGCAAACGCGCCGCCCTCTACACTTGGGAAATGTCACGGATGATTCAAGGTTTCCGTGCGATCCTCCCTTGAGTCGGGTCAGGGTTGCTGTCAGTTTGTGCGATGCAGCATTCGATCAACGCGCGTGGGGACGGCGATGGATCATTTCGACATGCTTGTCATCGGCAGCGGTCCGTCGGGCCGCCGCGCGGCCGTGCAGGCAGCGAAGCTGGGCAAGTCGGTGCTGGTGGTCGACAAGGGGCGGCGGCTCGGCGGCGTCTCCGTCCACACCGGCACGATCCCGTCGAAGACGATCCGCGAGACAGTGCTCAACCTGTCCGGCTTTCGCGAACGTGGCTTCTACGGCCGCGGCTACCGGGTCAAGCAGGACATTTCCGTCCATGACATCGTCGACCGGCTGCACAAGACGCTCGACCACGAGGTCGAGGTGCTGCAGCACCAGTTCATGCGCAACATGGTGCGCAGCGTCGCCGCGACCGCCAGGTTCCTCGACCCCAACCGGGTCGAACTGACGACCGAACGGGACGAACACAGCGAGACGCGCTTCGACCACGCGCTGATCGCGGTCGGCACGCGGCCGCATCGGCCGGACAATGTGCCGTTCGACCGCAAGCGGGTCTTCGACAGTGACGACATTCTCGAGTTGCAGCGCCTGCCGCGCAGCCTGACTGTGATCGGCGGCGGCGTGATCGGGGTCGAATACGCAACGATCTTTTCCGCGCTGGACGTGCCGGTGACTCTGGTCGAGCCGCGCAACACGATCCTTGATTTCGTCGACCGCGAGATCGTCGACGACTTCATCCACCAGATGCGCGACCGCGGCATGACCGTGAGGCTGGGCAGCGCGGTCAAGGAGATCCAGTCGAAGCCGGACTGGGCCGAGGTGACGCTGGCTGACGGGCGCGTGATCAAGTCCGAAATCCTGCTCTATGCAGCGGGGCGCACCGGCAATGTCGGCAGTCTCGGGCTTGATGCGATCGGCATCGAGACCGACGCGCGCGGCCGACTGAAGGTCGACCCGCAGACCTTCCAGACCTCGGTGCCGCATATCTATGCGGCGGGCGACGTGATCGGCTTCCCGAGCCTGGCGTCGACCTCGATGGAGCAGGGGCGGGTCGCCGCCTGCCACGCCTTTGGACTGCCGCTGCCGCCGGCGCCGGAAGCCTTTCCCTACGGCATCTACGCCGTGCCGGAAATCTCGACCGTCGGCCAGTCGGAGGAGCAGGTGCGGGAAAGCGGCGTCGCCTACGAGTGCGGCGTGGCGCGGTTCCGCGAGACATCGCGCGGCCACATCATGGGCGTCAATTCCGGCTTCCTGAAGCTGATCTTCGCCATCGGCACGCGCAGGCTGCTGGGCGCCCACATCGTCGGCGAAGGCGCGACCGAACTGATCCACATCGGCCAGGCGGTGATCAACCTGAAGGGAACCGTCGACTTCTTCGTCGAGAACACATTCAATTACCCGACGCTGGCCGAGGCCTACAAGATCGCCGGCCTCGACGCCTGGAACCGGATGGGACGGGCACAGTAGACCGCCGCCAGGTGGCTGGCGGCGGCGGGTGCCAGGGCTGCGACCTTCAGAACACGTTCGCGACCGGCAGGCCCAGCGCCATAGACCCGGCATAGCGCGCCTGCGGTCCCTGCTGCAGCGGATGGAAGCGCGCGCCCTGGATGTCGCGGAACAGCCGCTCCAGGCCGTTCTTGCGGTAGAAGCCCGCGCCGCCGGCCAGTTCCAGCGCCAATTCCACTGCCTTGATGGCATTTTCGGCGACAAGGGTACGGCCGATCATCACCTCGTTGACCGAAGCTGAGGTCGGCGCATTTTGCTCGACAGTCGCGACCATGTGCCGGTGGGCCATCTGGGCGGCGCGCAGGCTGGTGTCCATCCGGCCGGCGAGGTCGACCGCGTGCTGGTTCGGCGGCTTCTTGCCAGCCAGGTCGATCGCGATGTCGCGGGCGCTTTCGGCGACGCCGAGATAGGCGGCGTAGACGAGCGGAAAGGCGACGGTCGCGATGACCTGGAACAGCGGGTGCCATTCACCGGCGGTGCGCGAGAACGCGATGGCGGCATCCGGCACGAACAGGTTGTCGATGACGACGTCGTTCGAGCCGGTGCCGCGCATGCCGAGTGTCCGCCAGGTGCGGTCGATGCTGACTTCGGGCGCCTTCATCGGCACCGCGAAATGCACCACCCTCGGCGGCTTCTCGCCCTGCACCAGGGCGCCCGTCACGAGCAGGTCGCCCGCCTCGGCGCCCGATGTGAAGACCTTGCGCGCGGTGATCCTGTAGCCGCCCTCTACCTTGACGGCCTGGCCGGAGCCGCCGATCCAGTCGGAGCCGCCGCTGGACAGCAGGACGAGCTTCTCGGCGGCAACACGCTTCAGGAGAGGTTCGACCGCGGCGACCTTCTGGTGCCGCCAGCGCCAGGCTGGAATGGCGACCTGATGCGTGTGCATCGAAAAGGCGAGGCCGGTCGAGCTGCAGCCGCGGGCGATCTCGCGCAGCATGTCGCACAGTTCGGCGATCTCCGCGCCGCGTCCGCCGAATTCCACCGGGACGGCGGCTTCGACGAGGCCGGCCGCCTTGAGGGCGCTGTAGTTCTCGGCGACGAAACCGTCTTCCTCGTCGATGGTTGCGGCACGGGCCGCAAAGTCCGGCGTCAGCCGACGCGCAATGTCGGCGATTGCTTCCGGTGTCGACACCGCTTCTGTCGGGGAAACTGCTGTGGCTATGTTCATCGTGGTTCGCCTCGCTGATTTTCGGGAACTCGACAATCCGCCGATCGAGGCAAGGGGTCCAGTTCTGGAACTGTATCAGTCGGAGCCGACTTCGGTCACGGGCACGGCCCGCGCGGTCCAGCACAGCCAATTCCAAATGATTGCTTTCATTGATAAATGACCGGTCAGCGGATGTCCTGCGGACCAGAATCCCACCCGCTGAATTTTTGCCGATCCCGACCAGAGATGCTAAGCAGTTCAACCGGAAATTCTTGAGAGGTGAACGTCTATGCTCGAACGTGGCGGATATGGACAGTTCTGTCCGGTGTCGATGGCGGCCGAGGTGATGTGTACCCGCTGGACGCCGCTGATTGTCCGGGAACTTCTTTGCGGCACGACGCGGTTCAACGACCTGAGGCGCGGGGTGCCGCGCATGTCGCCGGCGCTTCTGTCCAAACGACTGAAAGATATGGAGAAAGCCGGGATCGTCACGGTCAATCGCGTCGGCGGCGGCGTCGAATACCACCTGACGCCGGCCGGCGAGGATCTGCGCGAGATCGTCATGGGCCTCGGCTTCTGGGGCGCGCGCTGGGTGGAATCGCAGCTCTCGCTTCGCAATCTCGACCCGTCGCTGCTGATGTGGGACATGCGCCGCAACCTCGTGCTCGAGCCCTTGCCGCCGCGAAAATGCACGATTCAGTTTCAGTATCCCGAATTGCCCGCGAACAAGCAGAATTTCTGGCTGGTGGTCGATGCCGGATCGGTCGATCTGTGCGGCTTCGATCCAGGTTTCGAGGTCGACCTGATGATCCGCTCGGCGTTGCGGACGATGACGGCCGTCTGGATGGGCATTGCCAAGGTGCGGCACGAGATCGACGCGGGGAACATCGAACTCGACGGCGACCGTGCGATCGCGGGCGCCATTCAGGAATGGCTGGGGCTCAGCCCGTTCGCCAAAGAACCTTCCCGCGTCAATTGAGTAGACGCGGGAGACACATCAGGATCGACTTTTCGGTGAAGCGCCTTAGGAATGTGCCGCGCCCAGGGGCGCAATATGTGTTGTGCGGCGCGCGCCGCTTCCGGAGAAAAGCATGAAACGCATCGTCTTCACCGGCGGCTCGGGCAAGGCCGGCCGACATGTCGTGCCCTGGCTGAAGTCCAAGGGTCATGACATTCTCAACCTGGACCTCAAGCCGCTCGATTGTCCGGGCGTGACGACGATCGACGCCGACCTGACCGACAGCGGCCAGGTGTTCAACGCGCTGTCGATGCATTTCGACTTCAAGGGGCTGGAGACGGGCAGGGGACCCGCGCCGGTCGACGCCGTCGTGCATTTCGCCGCGGTCCCGCGCATCCTGATCAAGCCGGACAACGAGACGTTCAAGGCCAACGTGACCAGCACCTACAACGTCATCGAGGCGGCGATGAAGCTCGGCATCCGCAAGGTTGTGATCGCGTCGAGCGAGACGACCTATGGCGTCTGCTTCGCCGAAGGCGACAAGGACTACCACTCGTTCCCGCTGGAAGAAGACTACGACGTCGACCCGATGGACTCGTACGGCCTGTCCAAGGTGGTCAACGAAAAGACCGCGCGGGCCTTCGCCATGCGCTTCGGCGCCGATGTCTATGCGCTCAGGATCGGCAACGTCATCGAGCCGCACGAATACGGCATGTTCCGCGGCTTCCTAAAGGACCCGATGTCGCGCAAGCGCAATGCGTGGAGCTATATCGACGCGCGCGACCTTGGCCAGATCGTGCATCTGTGCCTCGAGAAGGACGGGCTCGGCTATCAGGTCTTCAACGCGGTCAACGACACGATCACCGCCGAGGAGCCGGCGGAGGCCTTCCTGAAGCGCTGGTGTCCAGCGACGCCGATCACCCGGGCCATGGGTGAACGCGAGGCGCCGATCTCGAACCGCAAGGCGCGCGAGGTGCTGGGTTTCCGCGAGGAACACGACTGGCGCAGATACGTCTGAGGAGGCGGCGCAACGAATCGCTGCCACCGGACGTTGTCCATCCTCGTGCAATGAGGAGGTGCAGCCATGCTCAGGGACAAGTCATCGAGCGCGATCCTGGCGGTCAGCGACATTGGCCGGGCCATAGCGTTCTATCGCGACACGCTCGGCCTGGAAATCGAGACGGAGGAGATGGAGGACGTGGTGGTCTTTCGGACCGGCGACACGTCGCTGGTCGTCTACGTGTCGGACGCCGCCGGCAGCAACCGTGCGAATGCGGTGGTCTGGGGCGTCGGCGACGAGGTCGACGCCATTGCGGCCGATCTAAAGCGCAAGGGCGTCACGTTCGAGCACTACCCGGACATGCCCGATGTCCGCCTGGAGGGAGACGTTCATGTCTCGGGCGCGATGCGGATGGTCTGGTTCAAGGACCCTGACGGCAACATCCTGCATCTCAACAACATGTAGGCGAGGTCAGGCGCGAAAGAGCGCGCTGGCGGCGACAGCAAGCCAGCCGGCGATCATCAGCATGCCGCCGGCGGGCGCCGCGATCGGAAAGAGCCGGTCGCCGAGATAGTGGCGGGCAAGCAGGTCGCCGCAGAACATGAGGACGCCGACCAGCAGCACGATGCCGCCTGCGCGCATCAGCCTGCCGCCCTGCGCACCCAGGAGACCAAGCGCCAGGAAGGCCGGCGCGTGGACGAGCAGGAAGTTCGCGGCCGTCGCGATGTTGCCGCCGCCCGCATGCGCGGCAGCCGCCGACAGTCCGACCCCGGCCGCGCCGAAGAGACCGGCGGCAAAGACAAAGGGATTCACGGTCACTCCATCGCCAGGATCATGTTGCGGACGACGGGGTAGATTTCGCGCTCCCAGCGCTTGCCGGAGAACACGCCGTAATGGCCGACATTCGCTTGCAGATGGTGGCGCTTGAGGTGGGGGCGCAGCGACCGGCATAGGTCGTGCGCGGCGGACGTCTGGCCAAGCGCGCAGATGTCGTCGCGGCCGCCCTCGACGGTCAAGAGCGCGGTGTTGCGGATCGCGCCTGGATCGACCGGCCGGCCGCGGAAGGTGAAGGAGCCCGTCGCGAGCTCCGCCTTGTGGAAGACGCGGTCGATCGTCTCGATGTAGAATTCCTCGGTGAGATCGAGAACGGCGAAATACTCGTCGTAGAAGGTCTTGATCTTCTCGGCCTCCGCCGTCTCGCCGGCCGCCAGATGCTCGTAGAGCTTCCTGTGAGCGTTCCTGTGGCGGTCCATGTTCATCGCCATGAAGGCGGTCAGCTGCAGGAAGCCGGGATAGACCCGCCGGCCGCCGCCCTTGAACCGCCAGGGCACACGCGAGATCACCGAGTTCTCGAACCAGGAGAGCGATTTCGCGACCGCGAACTCGTTCACCTCGGTCGGGCTCTCTCGCGGATCGATCGGGCCGGCCATCAGCGTCATCGAGCGCGGGGTCGCGTGGTGCTTTTCCTCGGACATGACGGCCACGGCGGCCAGCGTCTGGACGCAGGGCTGGCAGACCGACAGGACATGCGCGCCGGGGCCGATCTCCTCGAGAAAGCGGATGAGGTAGTCGACATAGTCGTCGACGCCGAAAGCGCCGGCCGAGACCGGCACGTCGCGGGCGTTGGTCCAGTCGGTGATGTAGACGTCGTGGTCGCGCAGAAGCGTCTCGACCGTGCCGCGCAGCAGCGTCGAGAAATGGCCGGAGAGCGGTGCGACGACGAGAACCTTCGGCTGCGCGGTGTCGATGTCCTTGGTGAAATGCAGGAGCTTGCCGAACGGGAGTTCGAGCGCGACCTGTTCGACGACGGGCACGTCGCGATTGCCGACGCGCACGGCCGGAATGGCGAAATCGGGCCGGGTATGGGTCAGTTCGTAGCGCGCCAGCATTTCGAGGCCGGCGAGGAACCGCGCCTTGAACCCTTCGCCGACCCCCCAGAAGCTGGACAGCGCCGCCGCCCGCATCGACCGCGCGGCGAAACGCATCGGCGCGATGAGATCGTCCTGGAACTGGTAGGCCTGGTAAAGCACGGGCGGTCCTTCCCGGAACTGTTGTCGCAGCGCAAAAAAGCTAGTGCAATTCGTGTTGCGTTGCGAGAGGATTGTTTCGCCATGAACAGGTGCGGATCGGGACCGGGATGACACGCGCGACGCTGACGCTTTCGTCGAAGAACTATTCGTCCTGGTCGCTGCGCGGCTGGCTGATCTGCAGGATGGCCGGGCTCGATTTCGAGGAGATCATGATTGACCTCGACGATGGCCAGCGCCAGGAACTGCTGCTGCTCAGTCCCTCGGTGCTGGTGCCGCGGCTGACCGACGGCGAGGTGGTGGTCTGGGACACGCTGGCGATCGCCGAATACCTGCACGAGACCTCGCCGGAGGCGGGGCTGCTGCCGAGGGACAAGGTCGCCCGGGCGCTGTGCCGGGCGGTGTCCGGCGAGATGCATTCGGGCTTCCACAATCTGCGCTCGGCGCTGCCGATGAACCTGAAGGCGCGGCACCAGAAGTTCAAGATCTTCTCGGGCGCGCGGCCCGACGTGGAGCGGATCAAGGCGATCTGGACGCAGTGCCTGGAGCGATCCGGCGGGCCATGGCTGTTCGGCGACAAGCCGACGGTTGCGGACGCGATGTACGCGCCGGTCTGCACCCGCTTCCGCACATATGCGGTGGACCTCGAACCCTCACTCCAAGCCTACTGCGAGACTGTGTTCGGCTGGCCGCTGATGCAGGAATGGACGGAGGGGGCGAAGGCGGAGCCGGACGAGATCGTGGAGCTGGAGGTCGAGTTCTAGGCGGGCCTTCATTCCGCTGGCCGCCGGCGGGCGGAATTCTTGCGTGACGGCCCGCGCCCCGGTTATCGTCGGGCGAGCAGGGGCCAGAATGTCGAGAATCATCGTTCACGTCGGAGCGGGCAAGACCGGAAGCTCCGCGCTGCAGAGGCACCTCAGCTTTCGTTCCGATCCTCTGGCGGCCGGGGATACGACCTATGAATACTGTGTCCTCGAAGCCGATGGCACGGTGTCGCGGCTGGACCGCGTTCAGGCCAATGCCCGCCAGTCCATCGTCGGATATCAGTCGTCCGCGCACGATGTGTCGCTGGTGAACCCGTCGCGGTTTGCCGCCGGCTTGCGGGACATGGAAACCGCGCGAAGGATACCGGTGTTCTCGCAGGAGAACTGGCTGGCCCAGCCCTTCCGCTCGATGAATGTCGAGTGTTTCGCGGTCGCCGACGAAATCGAGGTCGTCGCCTATCTGCGGCCACAGGTGGAGTGGTTCAACTCGGGCTGGTGGCAATGGTGGGCGTGGGACAGCAGGATCACGCGCCCGGAGGACGTCCTTGACGTGTGGCCCGGAGTGACGATGCACTGGGGTCATTTCCTGGAGGCGTGGGCAAGAATGCCCAATGTCACGAAGGTTCACGCGCGGCTGGCGCGGAACGATGTCGTCGGGGATTTTCTCAACCTTTTCGGCGTGACGTCCGGTCACAGTGCCGAACGCGTTAATCCGTCCATCGGCGAGCGCATGGTCAGGCTTTACCGCGCCTTGCCCGGCCTTCGCACGCCGCAGGGAGCCGAGCTGGACATCGTTCTGGCCAGATACATGCAGGACGCAGGGCCGACGCCCTGGATCGTCGAGCCGCACCTCGTGGAGCGGATCATCGGCGAGGCGCGTGAGACCAACCGGCGGCTGTTGGCATTTCTGGAACCGTCACAGCAGGTGGAGATGCAATCGGACCCCAGATGGTGGAACGCGTCTGCCTATGCCGGGCGCACCGCTACGCCCCTCGGATCCTTGACCATGGATTCGCAGGAGGCCGCAGGTTTTTTGGCCAAGGTCATCATGCACGCCGGGCGTCCGAGGGCAGTGTAGGCGCTGCGTTCACCCGACTGAGTTTCTCACCCTTTCAGCATCTCCGCCACCTGCGGCGCGAAATAGGTGAGGATGCCGTCGCAGCCGGCGCGCTTGAAGGCGAGCAGGGATTCGAGCATCGCCTTGTCGCCGTCGATCCAGCCGTTGGCGGCGGCTGCCTTGATCATCGCGTATTCGCCCGACACCTGGTAGGCGAAGGTCGGCATCTGGAATTCGTCCTTCAGGCGCCGGATGATGTCGAGATAGGGCAGGCCGGGCTTGACCATCAGCATGTCGGCGCCCTCGGCGAGGTCCTGCTCGGCTTCGCGGACGGCCTCGTCGGAATTGGCGTGGTCGATGTAGTAGGTCTTCTTGTCGCCCTTGAGCAGGCCGGCGGTGCCGACCGCCTCGCGGTAGGGGCCGTAGAAGGCCGAGGCGAACTTGGTCGCGTAGGACATGATCGCCACGTCCTGGAAGCCGTTGGCGTCGAGCGCGTCGCGGATGGCGCCGATGCGGCCGTCCATCATGTCGGACGGCGCGATGATGTCGGCGCCGGCCTGCGCCTGGACGACGGCGGCGGCGCAGAGCTGGTCCACCGTCTCGTCGTTGACGATGATGCCTTCGCGCAGGATGCCGTCATGGCCGTGGCTGGTGAACGGGTCGAGCGCGGCGTCGGTGATGATGCCGATCTCCGGCACCGCGGCCTTGATGGCGCGGGTGGCGCGGTTGATGATGTTGTCGGGGTCGAGGATGTGCGAGCCGGTCTGGTCGCGGAGCGTCATCTCGACATTGGGGAAGGTGGCGATGGCCGGGATGCCGAGCTTCGCGGCGCGCTCTGCTTCCTTCACGGCCAAGTCGAGGCTCATGCGGAAGACGCCGGGCATGGCGGCGATCTCCTCGCGGCGGTTGTCGCCGTCGATGACGAAGATCGGCCAGATCAGGTCGTCCACCGTCAGACGGTTCTCCTGCACCAGCCGGCGCGACCACGGCGCCTTGCGCATGCGGCGGAGCCGCCGCGAGCCGGTGATCTCGTCGACGCTGCGGGCGGCTGCGAAAGGTCTGGCGTGCCGGTTCATCTGGCGCTCCCTCGTTTGCGGCTGTCTAGCATGGCCGGAGGCCCCGCATCAAACGCCGGTCACGGCGCGCCATTGCCGGACAGGATCTGCGCAGCGCCCCTGAGGCCGATGCGGAACGCCTCGTCGAAGCTGACGCCGCTGGCCGACCAGTCGTGCAGGCCCTTTTCGTCGACCATGCGGAAATTGGCGACCCAGCCGAGGTCGGCGTCGCTCCACTCGAGCGTGATCGCCAGCGGCGCGGCGTCGCCGAGACCCCTGGCCAGCGTGGCAAGGCGGTCGACGTCGGGCAGGGCGTTGCCGAGCGCCGGCAGGATACCGGAGGGCGGCAGCGTCACGTCGAGCGCCAGCGGCTCGGCGGCGAGCGCCAGCGATTCCCGCATGTAGGGGCTCTGGTCCCCGTCGGCGGCGAGCGCGAACCCGCCGGTGTCGCGCTGGACATGCAGGAAGACCACGACGCCGCGCCGGGGCAGGGGCCAGGGCTTCGAGCCGAGCTCCGCCAGGAGATCGTCGGCGTGGGCCGGGTCGAAGATGCAGGTCAGGTCGTGCGGACGGTCATAGGTGCCCTGCTCGTCGTGGATCGGCTTGCCTTCCAGCCGGTCGCGATAGGTGAACGCGGCGACGTGGGCGCCGGCATTCTCCACGATCGCCTCCATGCCGGCATGGTCGACCAGCCGCTGGTCGCCCGAAACGCGCACCAGCATCTGCGGCACGCATTGGCGGAACCCGAGCAGGCGATTCTCCTCGCCCTGGCCGGTGACGATGACTTTCGAGCTGTAGAGCCCGGCCTCGTCGGCGGCGGCGGCCGGACCGGCCAGCACGGCCGCGATGGCGGCTGCGGGAAGGATGCGGCGGATCAAATTGCGGTCCCTCGCAAAGCGGATGCGTGTGCTGCGGCATTGACGCCAACGCCTCCGGCACCCTAGCAGTGCCCTCCACACGGGAGAAGACGCCATGGACGCGGACAACGACATCCGTTTCGAACGGCAGGGCAAAGCCGGCATCATTACTCTCAACCGGCCGAAGGCGCTGAACGCGGTGACCCACGCGATGGTGCTGGCGCTGGCTGCGAAGCTGCCGGAGTGGGAGGCCGACGATGCGGTCAAGGTCGTCATCATCAAGGGCGAGGGCAGGGCATTCTCCGCCGGCGGCGACATTCTCGACATCTACCGCGCGGGCCAGGCGGGCAAGCCGCAGGTCCAGTTCTTCGCCGACGAATACCGCCTGAACGCGGCGCTGCGCCGGTTCCGAAAGCCTTACGTCGCGCTGATCGACGGCATCGTCATGGGCGGCGGGGTCGGCGTGTCCTTCCACGGCTCGCACCGGGTGATGGGCGAGAAGGCGCTGTTTGCGATGCCCGAGGTTGGCATCGGCTTCTTTCCGGATGTCGGCGGCAGCTTCATCCTGTCGCGCATCAAGGGCGGCTACGGCATGTATCTCGGCCTGACCGGCGCGCGCATCGGCCCCGGCGACGCGCTGCACGCGGGCCTCGCGACGCATGCGGTGAAGTCGGCGGACCTCGCGGCGGTGGAGGCGGCGATCGTCGAGACGGGCGATCCGGCGAAGGTGCTGAAACAGGTCTGCATCGTGCCCGAGCGCAGCCTGAACGAGGCGCAGATGGTGGCGGTCAACCATCATTTCACGCGGGGCACGCTGGCCGACCTGATCGAGAGCCTGCGGCAGGCGGCTGAGAGCGGCGACGGCTTCGCCGCCGCGACGCTGGAAACGCTGCAAAAACGCTCGCCGACCAGCCTGCATGTCGCGTTCCGGCAGATCGCCTATGGCGAGATGCTGGAGATGGACGACTGCATGAAGATGGAGTTCCGCATCCTCAACCGGATGCTGGCCGGCCACGATTTCTACGAAGGCATCCGCGCCGCGGTGATCGACAAGGGCGACACGCCGAAATGGCGGCCGGCGACGATTGCCGAGATAGACGAATCCGCCATCGAGGCCTATTTTGCGCCGCTGCCCGGCGGAGAACTCGACGACTGATGGCCTACCGCGAAAGTCCAGCCGTGATGCGCCCGAGCTCGGCGCAGCAGGCGTTCTGGTGGTTCCACCGGATCATCGCGGTCTATTGCCTGATGTTCGGCACGCTCTACTGGGTGCGGCTGATCGGGCTCTACGAGGGTCCGCTGTGGCGCTTCGACCTGATGCCCGTCCACTGGCAGATCGCCGCCGCGATCCTGGCGGCGCTCTATCCCTTCGCGGGCATCGGCCTGTGGATGCTGACATCCTGGGGGCCGGTGATCTGGGTTTTGTGCGCGCTGACGGAAGTCGTCATGTATGCCGGTTTCCCGGAGCTGTTCGGCGCGAAGATAACGGTCGTCGCCTCGCACGCGCTGGTGGCCGTGCTCTACGCCACGTTCAGGATCGTGCTGTATTATCAGGCCCGCAAGCCCGCAAAATAATTTCCGAAATGCGGCATGTTAACCAATTCGTTTACCACAAATTAGTCTTCGTTTCGGATGGCCGCCGGTAAGGGCTGGTTAAGCCTGCGGTTTAAGTCGAATTTTATCGGTCAGCGCTATGGTGAGGCCAAGGTGAGAAAAACAGTCACCAGGCGTCAAACGAGAGGCAAGACCGATGATCAACCCGCGACCCGCGCAGAAGGCCGCTCCGGTTCAGGACGACCGGAAGGATGCCATCCGCACCCTTTACATGGAATCCCTCCAGCTCGTCGAACGGCTGCACCGCCGCCTGCTCGACGTCATCAAGGACGAGTTCGACCGCAACGGCCGGTCCGACATCAACGCCATCCAGGCGCTGCTGCTGTTCAACATCGGCAATGCCGAGCTGACGGCGGGCGAGCTGCGCTCGCGCGGCTACTATCTCGGCTCGAACGTGTCGTACAACCTGAAGAAGCTCGTCGACTTGGGCTTCATCAACCACCAGCGCTCGCGCATCGACCGCCGCTCGGTCAGGGTGAGCCTGACGCCAAAGGGCACGGCGATCGCCGAAGTCGTCGGCAAGCTCTACGAACGCCATGTCGGCTCGATCGAACAGGTCGGCGGGATCAACGCGGACGAGTTCAAGCAGATGAACCGCGCGCTGCAGCGGCTGGACCGGTTCTGGAACGATACGATTGCGTATCGGATGTGAGAATCAAGTTAGCAGCTTTGATACTGATTGAGACGCACGCAGTTGCAGCCGGGGTCACAAAGGGGCACCCCGGCGTACCGCATTGAGTGCCGAATGGGGTGTTGATCCTCAACTACGCGATGGAGGCGGACTGCTCGTCTCAAAGATAGGCCAGCAGTCGCTCCACGCCGATCTCGATCGCTTTGCTAGCGGCGACCCCTAAGCCGAACATGAGCCCGGCGCGCCATGTCACCCATCGCTGCGTGAGCGATGGAGAGGGATCAATTGGGTCGCCGGGAAGGCGCGGTCTTTTTCTGGGCTTCACCAAGGCACAGGTCTCCATTAACTCTTAAGGAGACCAATTCGGGTGCCGATTTGCGTAGGGGAGCCTCAAGACTGATTCTCCGCAAGCGTTTTTTTGAAGAATCATCGCGTTTCACCGGGAATTCACAGGCCGTTCGCCGTAAGTATATGAAAAACAAAGATAAAACTGGAAGCTGTTCCGTCGGAAATGAGGCCTAGTTGACCCCGGTAGGTCGTGGTCGCGACCTAAAGCAGCCACGGAATCGGCCATCTTTCCTAAAACACTGAAAATGCTACCCAGAATCTGACAATGAGCATGCTGCGGGGTAGGACGCGCCCGGTTGGACAGCTCGCCGCAGTTGAATTGTAGGGCGGCGCGTCTTCAACATGGAGTTGTCTTTGTGATCCGAGCCGGTAGTGGTAGTTTATCTTCACATTCACGCTGGCCATTCGGAACCGCGTTTCGGCCGGATATTGAGAGGCCGGTGTCTGTCGCACCGGCCTCTATCGTCTGCGGTCGCCCCACATAACGCCATCGTGAGTTCCCCAAGCCACCGTCACGCCATATTTCCGTGAAATCGCAGGCAACGAAGAGGGTTTCCGTGCATTGCGTCTCGGGCCGCCGGAATTGGGTCGCGGATGCGGCCGGCGGGCAGGGATTGGCCGACATGGTTGGCGATATGTTAACCGCACCCGCCTAGCTTGCGCACCAAGCGACGACGCACGGACAAACGGGATATTGGGCATGACGATGAAGACGAGCCGCCGGACATTTCTGATGAGCGCGGCGGCCTTGGCCGCAAGCACCGCGGGCGCCAGCGCGCAGGACGTGATCCAGGAGATCCTGAACGCCAACCGCCGCGGCTCGTGGGACGACCAGTTCGACGCGAAGGCCAGCGCGTCCGGCGCCAAGGTCAAGTCGCACCTGCCGATCTTCAGCCCCGAGACCGTGAGCTATATCGAGCAGGCGATCGGGCAATACTCCAACATCGTCGCGCAGGGCGGCTGGCCGCAGGTGCCGGCGACCAAGAAGCTGACGCTCGGCGTCATCGATCCGGACGTCGAGGCGCTGCGCCGCCGGCTGATGATCTCGGGGGATCTCTCGACCAATGCCGGCATGTCGCAATCGTTCGACACCTATGTCGACGCCGCAGTGAAGCGCTTCCAGACCCGCCACGGCCTGCCGGCCGACGGCGTCACCGGGAAGTATACGTTCGCGGCGATGAACGTGTCGGCGCCGGTCAGGCTCGGCCAGCTCGAGACCAACCTGGTGCGGCTGCGCTCGATGTCGGGCTTCCTCGGCGACCGCTACGTGATGGTCAACATCCCGGCTGCACAGATCGAGGCCGTCGAGGGCAACCGCGTCGTGTCGCGCCACACCGCGATCGTCGGCAAGATCGACCGCCAGACGCCGATCCTCAATTCGAAGATCAACGAGATCATCGTCAACCCGTACTGGAACGCGCCGGAATCGATCGTCATCAAGGACATCATTCCGAAGATGCGGCAGGACCCGACCTACCTGACGGCCAACTCGATCCGCCTGATCGCGCCGGACGGCACCGAGGTCGACCCGGCAAGCGTCGACTGGTCGACCGAGGACGCGGTGAAATACCGCTTCCGCCAGGATCCGGGCAAGATCAACGCGATGGCCTCGGTGAAGATCAACTTCCCCAACCCGCACGCCGTCTACATGCACGACACGCCGCAGCAGAGCCTGTTCTCCAAGCTGATGCGCTTCGATTCGTCGGGCTGCGTCCGCGTGCAGAACGTGCGCGACCTGGTCACCTGGCTGCTGCGCGACACCGAGGGCTGGAACCGCCAGCGCTTCGAGGACACGATCAAGTCGGGCGAGAACACGCCGGTGGCGCTGGCCAACCCGGTCCCGGTCTACTTCACCTATGTCTCGGCCTGGTCGACGGGCGACGCGGTCGTGCATTTCCGCGACGACATCTACGCGCGGGATGGCGTGGACGAGCTGCAGATCTCGACCGCGCTCTGATCACAGCGACATTTGCAAACGCGCCGGCTGGTCCGACGCGTTTTTGCGTTTGGGGCGGTCGATTGCCGCGCGGCGCAAATCCGCTATGGGATTTCGCGCCTTGGGCGTGGCAGACGCGGGGCAAAGATGCTAACTGCGCCTCGCATTGCGCAATGCACCAAGCTCAAGGGGTATCGACATGGCGACAGCCGGCACGACCGCGTTCTTTTCCCAGCCGCTCGAGGAGCGCGATCCGGAGATTTTCGGCGCGATCCGGTCGGAACTCGGTCGCCAGCGCCATGAGATCGAGCTGATCGCGTCGGAAAACATCGTCAGCCGCGCCGTGATGGAGGCGCAGGGCTCGGTGATGACCAACAAATATGCCGAGGGCTATCCGGGCAAGCGCTACTATGGCGGCTGCCAGTTCGTAGACATCGCCGAGGAGCTTGCCATCGAGCGGGCGAAAAAGCTGTTCGGCTGCAAGTTCGCCAATGTCCAGCCGAACTCCGGCAGCCAGATGAACCAGGCGGTGTTCCTGGCGCTGCTGCAGCCGGGCGACACGTTCATGGGCCTCGACCTCAACTCGGGCGGCCACCTGACGCATGGCTCGCCGGTCAACATGTCGGGCAAGTGGTTCAACGTCGTCTCCTACGGCGTGCGCCGCGACGACAATCTGATCGACATGGACGAGGTCGCGGAGATCGCGCGGAAGAACAAGCCGAAGCTGATCATCGCCGGCGGAACGGCCTATTCGCGCATCTGGGACTGGCAGCGCTTCCGCGCCATCGCCGACGAGGTGGGCGCCTGGCTGATGGTCGACATGGCGCATATCGCCGGCCTGGTCGCCGGCGGCCAGCACCCGTCGCCGCTGCCGCATGCGCATGTGGTGACCACCACGACGCACAAGTCGCTGCGCGGCCCGCGCGGCGGCATGATTCTCTCCAATGACGAGGACATCGCCAAGAAGATGAACTCGGCCGTGTTCCCCGGCCTGCAGGGCGGCCCGCTGATGCATGTCATCGCCGCCAAGGCCGTCGCCTTCGGCGAGGCGCTGCAGCCGGAGTTCCAGACTTACGCGGCAAACGTCGTGAAGAACGCCAAGGCGCTGGCGGCGAGCCTGAAGGACAGCGGCCTCGACATCGTCTCGGGCGGCACCGACAACCATCTGATGCTGGTCGACCTGCGCCCGAAGAACGCGACCGGCAAGCGCGCCGAGGCAGCACTTGGCCGCGCCAACATCACCTGCAACAAGAACGGCATTCCCTTCGACCCGGAAAAGCCCTTCGTCACCTCGGGCGTGCGCCTCGGCACGCCGGCGGGCACGACGCGCGGCTTCGGCGAGGCCGAGTTCCGCGAGATCGGCACGCTGATCACCGAAGTGCTGGACGGGCTGAAGGTGGCGAACTCCGACGAGGGCAACGCGGCGGTGGAAGCCGCGGCGAAGGCAAAGGTCGTGGCGCTGACCGACCGCTTCCCGATGTATCCGTATCTGGGGTAGCCGGGGCTTCCCGGCCCGGAGGGCGAGATGGAAACGGATTACGTGCTCGACGGCATTCCGCGAGCCAAGTCGATATCGATGCTGATGGAGTGGTCCGGGGCCAAGGTTTATATGACCCGAGCGGCGCTGCGTGAACTGGCGGACAAACTCCTCCAGATCAGCGAGGCAGATCCGGAAGAGTGCCACGAGGTCCACCTCGGATCATTTTTCTCGCATTGGGACGCCGACGAGAACTTGATCCACCCGAGGATGCGTTACGCCAACGGTCTCGCTCCGCACTTCGACCGTGCGCAGGGGGAATTCTGGTCCACGGAGATCGAGAGCGGGGAACTCGACATCGTTGGTCCACCCGGTTTTGATGTGACGATCATGCATGTCACCGCCGCAGCCATTCTTGAAGAGTCGCATCGTCCGGATGAGTAGCGGCGCGATATCTTGAATTCAGACGCCGCCGGTATTACCCTCATGCGACACGGTATTACCGAGGCGAACATGAGTACGAAAGTTACAACCAAAGGTCAGGTTACCATCCCGAAGGGGGTGAGGGACCTGCTCGGGCTAGAGCCGGGTATGGAAGTCACTTTTCGTTCGAACGAGAAGCGTCAGATCGTTCTGGAGCGTGCTGACGGCAAGCGACCGCCGAGCAAGTTCGAGCGATTCCGCGGCCACGCGGGTCCAGGGCCGACCACCGACGAGATCATGGCGATGCTGCGCGGTGACGATTGACGCTGGTCGATACGAACATTCTTCTGGACCTGCTCACCGATGACCCAGTCTGGTACGACTGGTCACTCGCGGAGCTCGACACGGCTCAGCTGTCCGGGCCAATTGCCTTCAACGACATCGTCTACGCGGAATTGGTCGGGCGATTCGACAACACCGTCCCACTTGACGAATTCATCGATGCAGTGGGACTCGAGCACCTCGGGATGCCCCGGTCAGCTCTTTTCCTTGCTGCCAAGGCGCATCAGCGCTATCGCGCTGCTGGCGGCACCCGCACCGGCGTGCTGTCCGACTTTTTCATCGGCGCGCATGCGCTGGCACTGGACATCCCGATCCTGACGCGCGACGTGGTGCGCTACCAAACCTATTTTCCAGATGTGCGGCTCATCGCGCCGCATGTGAACTGAGGCCTTCATGCGCTGTCCCTACTGCCAGTCCCTCGACACGCAGGTGAAGGATTCCCGTCCTGCGGAAGAGGGCGCGGCGATCAGGCGGCGGCGCGTCTGTCCGGATTGCGGCGGGCGGTTCACGACATTCGAGCGGGTGCAGCTGCGCGACCTCGTGGTCGTCAAGAAGACCGGCCGCAAGGTGCCGTTCGACCGCGACAAGCTGCAGCGCTCGATCGACATCGCGCTGCGCAAGCGCAATGTCGATCCGGATCGGGTCGACCGCGCGGTGAGCGGCATCGTGCGGCAGCTCGAAAGCTCGGGCGAGACCGAGGTGCAGTCGGACGAGATCGGTCGGCTGGTGATGGAGGCGCTGAAGTCGCTCGACGACGTCGCCTATGTCCGCTTCGCCTCGGTCTATCGCAACTTCCGCGAGGCGAAGGATTTCCACGAACTCTTGGGCGAGCTGAAGGGTGACGAAAACGCGGGCTAGGAAGAAGGCCGCGCCGGCCGAGGCCGGGACGGCGGGCGACGACGACCGGCGCTTCATGGCGGCGGCGATCCGCCTGTCGCGCAGCCATCTCGGGCTGACCTCGACCAATCCGTCGGTCGGCACGCTGATCGTCAGCGACGGGGTCATCATCGGCCGCGGCGTCACGGCGCTCGGCGGCCGTCCGCATGCCGAGACCCAGGCGCTGGCCGAGGCCGGCAAGGCCGCGCGGGGCGCGACCGCCTATGTGACGCTCGAACCCTGCGCCCACCATGGCCGCACGCCGCCTTGCGCCAGCGCGCTGGTGACGGCGGGCATCGCACGCGTGGTCGGCGCGGCGGCGGACCCGGACGACCGCGTGTCCGGGCGCGGCTACGCGATCCTGCGCGAGGCGGGGATCGAGGTGGTCGAGGGCGTGTTGGCCGCCGAAGCGGCCGACCTGATGGCGGGATATCTCATACGGTCGTCGAAGAAGCGGCCGGAAGTGACTCTGAAGCTTGCGGTTTCGTCCGACGGCATGATCGGCCGCAAGGGGGCGGGCCAGATCGGCGTCACTGGCGGCATCTCGCGGGCGCAGGTGCACCTGATGCGGGCGCAGGCGGATGCGATCCTGGTCGGCGTCGGCACGGTCGAGGCCGACGACCCGGAACTGACCTGCCGGCTGCCGGGTCTGGAGGACCGCTCGCCGCTGCGCATCGTCATCGACCCGCAGGCGAGGCTGCCGATGATGTCGAAGCTGGCGCTGTCGGCGCGGTCGATGCCGCTCTTCGTCGCCGCCGGGCCGGACGCCAGGCCGGTGCGGCGCTCCTCGCTCGAAATGCTGGGCGTGACCTTCCTGGCGACCGAGATGCACCAGGGCCGCATCGCTCTGCCGGAACTCCTGGAGGATCTGGCGGGCAGGGGCGTCACGACAGTGCTGGTCGAGGGCGGCGCGGCGACCGCGCGGGCCTTCCTCGACGACGGCGTGGTCGACCGGATCGCGCTGTTCCAGGGACCGAACCCGATCGGCGAGGGCGGCGTGGCGTCGCCGCTGACCTTCGAGACCGTTCCGGAGGCGTTCCGGCTGGTGCGCGAGGCGCGCTACGGGCTGGATCACTATCGCGAGTGGGTGAGGGACTGATGTTCACCGGAATCGTCACCGATGTCGGCCGCGTCGTCCGCGTAGAGACGCTGCCCAAGGGCAAGCGCTTTCGCATCGAGACCGCCTACGATCCCGCCACCATCGCCATCGGCGCGTCGATCGCCTGTTCCGGGCCGTGCCTGACCGTCGTGACGCTGCCCGAGACGGGTTCAAACGCGCGGTGGTTCGAGGTCGAGGCCTGGGAGGAGGCGCTGCGACTGACGACGGCGGACTCCTGGATCGAGGGCATGCCGCTCAACCTCGAACGGGCGCTGAAAATTGGCGACGAACTGGGCGGCCACATCGTGTCGGGCCATGTCGACGGCATGGCCGAGATCGTTGCCCGCGACGACGAGGGCGACGCGGTCCGTTTCCGGCTGCGCGCGCCGGCGCATCTGGCCAAATTCATCGCGCCGAAGGGCTCGGTCTGCCTCGACGGCACCTCGCTGACGGTCAACCAGGTGGCACGCGACGAATTCGACGTGCTGCTGATCCACCACTCGCTGACGGTGACGACCTGGGGGCAGCGGCAGGTGGGTGACAGGGTGAACCTGGAGATCGACACGATGGCGCGCTACGCGGCAAGATTGAGCGAAGCGGCGGCGGAGGGGCTGTAGTCTGACGGCATCAAGCGCTGAACAGCGCGTTCTGCCGCAGCGCGCGATCTGGCGCTTGCGGACCTCTCCGGTTCGGCCTAAGTCAGCCGCCAATCCGGAGAATGACATGGCTGGCACTTCCGACCACGGCAAGGCGTTTTCGACGCCCGAAAGCGCGCATATCCTGATCGTCGAGGCGCGGTTTCACGATGCGCTGGCCGACGCGCTGCTCGAGGGTGCGACCGCAGCACTTAAGGACGCGGGCGCGACCTGGGACGTGATCACGGTGCCTGGCGCGCTGGAGATCCCGGCGGTCATCTCGATGGCGCTCGACGCCGCCGAGGACGAGGGGACCGAATATGACGGCTTCGTCGCGCTCGGCACCGTGATCCGCGGCGACACCTATCACTTCGAGATCGTGGCGAACGAATCGAGCCGTGCGCTGATGGACCTCGCCGTCGAGGAATCGCTGGCGATCGGCAACGGCATCCTGACGACCGAGAACGAGGAGCAGGCCTGGGTCCGCGCCCGCCGCACCGAAGGCGACAAGGGCGGCTTCGCGGCCCGTGCGGCGCTGACCATGGTCGCCATCCGCGAACGGCTCGGAGCCTGACACATGAGTTCCGACGCCCCGTCCACCGGCGCCCCGCGCGCGGCCAACAAGCGCGGCGCCGCCCGCCTCGCGGCCGTCCAGGCGCTCTACCAGATGGATGTCGCTGGCACGGGCCTGCTCGAGATCGCATCGGAATACGAAGCCTACCGGCTCGGCAAGGAGGTCGACGGCCAGGTCTACCGCGAGGCCGACGCGCAATGGTTCCGGGCCATCCTGTCGGGCGTGGTCGAGAACCAGAAGGTGGTCGACCCGGTCATCCGCCAGTCGCTGACCGAGGACTGGCCGCTATCGCGGCTGGACTCGACTCTGCGCGCGATCCTGCGCGCCGGGGTCTATGAACTGATGAAGCGTGAGGACGTGCCCGTGGCGGTGATCGTCTCGGAATATGTCGACATCGCCAAGGCCTTCTATGTCGAGGACGAGCCGAAGCTGGTCAACGCGGTGCTCGACCGGGTGGCCCGGCGCGTGCGCGGCGAGGGCCGTGGCAAGGACGCATAGCGGGGGCGGCAAGTGGCGGTGACGGAGCAGGAAGCCCGGCGCTCGGCGCTGATCTACGCATCGTCGATGGCCATCGTCGGCTCGGCCGCGCCGATCTGCATCTCGATGGGCGCGCTTGCCGGCCACTACCTGCTCGACGCCGACAAGTCGCTGGCCAGCGCGCCGGTGACCGGCTTCAACGTCGGCGTGGCGCTGGGCGCGCTGCCGGCGGCGGCGATCATCCGGATGGCCGGCCAGCGCAGCGGCTTCATGCTGGGAACGATCGTCACCGCGATGGGCGGCGCGACGGCGACCTACGCGCTGTTTCAGGGCAATTTCTGGCTGTTCGCCATCGGCCTGCTGATCGTCGGCCTGGGCGGCGCCTTCGTGCAGCAGCTTCGCTTCGCCGCGGCCGATGACGCGCCGCCCGCCTACAAGGCCAAGGCGATCTCCTTCGTGATGGCCGCGGGCGTGGTCACGGCCATCCTCGGGCCGCAGATCGTCATTTTCACGCGGGAACTGTTTGCGCCGGTGATGTTTGCCGGCGCCTTCGCCGCGATCGTCGTGCTGGCGGCGGTCGGCGCGGTGATCCTGTCGTTTCTCCGCTCGCATGCTCACGCCAAGGCCAACGCGCCATCGGTGGCCGACGACGCACGGCCGCTGGCGCAGATCGTCGCCCAGCCGCGCTTCGCGGTCGCGCTGCTGTGCGCCGTATCGACCTATGCGCTGATGAGCTTCGTCATGACCGGCGCGCCGCTCGCCATGGTCGGCTGCGGCTTCACGCCCGACGAGGCGACGCTCGGCATCTCCTGGCATGTCATGGCGATGTTCGCGCCGAGCTTCTTCACCGGCAAGCTGATCTCGCGCTATGGCGCCGAGAAGATCGTCGCCGCCGGGCTCGTCCTGCTGATCGCCTGCGCCGCCGTCGCCCTGTCGGGCATCGCGCTCTGGCAGTTCTGGACGTCGCTGATCCTGCTCGGCCTTGGCTGGAATTTCGGCTTCATCGGCGCGACCGCGATGGTCGCCAACGCCTACCGCCCGTCGGAGAGGGGCAGAGCGCAAGGGTTCCACGACTTCGTGCTGTTTTCGACCGTCGCCTTCGGCTCGCTGATGTCGGGCGTGACCTACAACGCCTATGGCTGGGACATGCTGAACTGGGTGGTGTTTCCGGTGTCGGTGGTGTGCCTAGCGGCGCTGGGGTGGTTGGCGATGAACCGGCGCGCTCAGGTCACATGAGGCCATCGCTCTACACCTCGGACGGATCGATCCCTGCAGTTTTCATCAGATGGTTCGCAAGCCCTGCCATCAGCGGCTTGTTGCCGTGAATTGGGATCGAGAGCCGAACGTTCGATCCTTGCCTGCCGTAGATATGATGGCTCCCAGAGATCCGCAGCAGAAGCCAGCCGCGCTTCTCGAGGGCGCGACCCAGCGCTTTGCCAGTGACGGTTTTCACACGGCGATTTCCAGAATACGCCCCTCGTCGCCACCAGGAACCACGTCAAGGTCGACCGACAGACAACCCTCGATGGCTTCCCGAACATTCGAGAGCAGCTCCTCCATGGTTTCGCCCTGGGAGGCGCAACCCGGAATCGAAGGGACCTGCGCCCAGAAACCGCCTTCCTCCGCCTCATGGACGATAATCTTGAACTTCATGCCGCTCTCCAAGCTTCGGAATAAGATAGCCTCTCGACAGGCGGTCTACAATCGGTGGAGAGGCCCTGCCGCTTTGCGTCGAAACCGGGGCAAAACAATAACAAAACCTTGACGTTGGCCAGCCGCTTTCGCATAAGCCGCTGCGAAAGTCCGGATTCCCATGTCGGGGATGCGGTCTCGCTCACATCGGTCCGGGGAGGGGTTTTTCCGGACAAACAAGGGAAATCGGCATGACCATGCTTTACGTCGTCATTGCCTGCGGCCTGCTTTCCATTGCCTACGCCATCTGGGCGACACAGTCGGTCCTCGCGTCCGACCAGGGAAACGCACGCATGCAGGAAATCGCCGGCGCCATCCGTGAGGGTGCGCAGGCCTATCTCGCCCGCCAGTACACGACGATCGCCATCGTCGGCGCGGTTGTCTTTGTCCTCGCCTGGTGGCTTCTCACCGGCACGGCGGCCATCGGCTTCCTGATCGGCGCGGTCCTGTCCGGCGTTGCCGGCTTCATCGGCATGCATGTCTCGGTCCGCGCCAACGTGCGCACCGCCCAGGCCGCCTCGAAGAGCCTCGCGGCCGGCCTCGACATCGCGTTCAAGTCGGGCGCCATCACCGGCATGCTGGTCGCCGGCCTCGCGCTTCTCGGCGTCGCGGTCTACTACTGGATCCTCGTCGGCCCGATGGGCCTGGCGCCCGACAGCCGCACGGTCATCGACGCGCTGGTGGCGCTCGGCTTCGGCGCATCGCTGATCTCGATCTTCGCCCGTCTCGGCGGCGGCATCTTCACCAAGGGCGCCGACGTCGGCGGCGACCTGGTCGGCAAGGTGGAAGCCGGCATTCCGGAAGACGATCCGCGCAACCCGGCGACGATCGCCGACAACGTCGGCGACAATGTCGGCGACTGCGCCGGCATGGCCGCCGACCTGTTCGAGACCTACGCGGTGACCGTCGTCGCCACCATGGTTCTCGCCGCCATCTTCTTCGCCGCCGCCGGCGCGGAAATCCTGTCGAACGTGATGCTCTACCCGCTGGCGATCTGCGGCGCGTGCATCATCACCTCGATCATCGGCACGTTCTTCGTCAAGCTCGGCTCGAACGGCTCGATCATGGGCGCTCTCTACAAGGGCCTCATCGTCACCGGCCTGCTGTCGATCATCGGCCTCGGCGGCGCGACGTCGCTGACCGTCGGCTGGGGCGACATCGCCACGGCGAACGGCATGATGATCACCGGCACCAACCTGTTCACCTGCGGCATTCTCGGCCTCATCGTGACCGGACTAATCGTCGTGATCACCGAATACTACACCGGCACCAACAAGCGCCCGGTGAACTCGATCGCCCAGGCGTCGGTCACCGGCCACGGCACCAACGTCATCCAGGGCCTCGCGGTCTCGCTGGAATCGACGGCGCTGCCGGCGATCGTCATCGTCGGCGGCATCATCGCGACGTTCCAGCTCGCCGGCCTGTTCGGCACCGCGATCGCGGTGACGACCATGCTCGGCCTCGCCGGCATGATCGTGGCGCTCGACGCCTTCGGCCCGGTCACCGACAATGCTGGCGGCATCGCCGAAATGTCGGGCCTGCCCAAGGAAGTGCGCCAGTCGACCGACGCGCTCGACGCGGTGGGCAACACGACCAAGGCGGTGACCAAGGGCTATGCGATCGGCTCGGCCGGTCTCGGCGCCCTGGTGCTGTTCGCGGCCTACAGCTACGACCTGCAGTATTTCGCGGCGAACGCGGCGCAGTATCCGTATTTCGCGGATATCGGCACCGTCTCCTTCGACCTGTCGAACCCCTATGTCGTGGCCGGCCTGATCTTCGGCGGCCTGATCCCCTACCTCTTCGGTGGCATCGCCATGACGGCCGTCGGCCGCGCGGCGGGGTCGATCGTCGAGGAGGTGCGCAGACAGTTCCGCGAGGATCCGGGCATCATGGCCGGCACGTCCAAGCCGAACTACGCGCGCGCGGTCGACATCCTGACCAAGGCGGCGATCAAGGAAATGATCATCCCGTCGCTGCTGCCCGTGCTGGCCCCGCTCGTCGTCTATTTCGGCGTGCTCCTGATCTCCGGATCGAAGGCCTCGGCCTTCGCGGCGCTCGGCGCTTCACTCCTCGGCGTGATCGTCAACGGCCTGTTCGTCGCCATCTCGATGACCTCGGGCGGCGGCGCCTGGGACAATGCGAAGAAGTCCTTCGAAGACGGTTTCGTCGACAAGGACGGCGTCAAGCACCTGAAGGGCTCGGAAGCGCATAAGGCCTCCGTCACCGGCGACACCGTCGGCGATCCCTACAAGGACACCGCCGGCCCGGCCGTCAACCCGGCGATCAAGATCACCAACATCGTCGCGCTCCTGCTGCTGGCCGTGCTCGCGCACTGACCAACTGCAGAGACTGAAACCAAAAAGACCCGCGGAGCGATCCGCGGGTTTTTTTGTTGGATGCCAGGCCGAAGGGGCGGCCGTGTCGGGGGGCTGTCCGCGATCAGGTGCGGGGTCCGCCGCCGCCGCCGAACGGGTTGGGCTTGGAGCCGCCGAAGCCGGAGAGGAGCTGGCCGAGGAAGTTCTTGTCCTGACCGCCGGTCGGCGTCGTGCGCGAGATGAAGTCGAACACCTTGCCGTCCTGCATGCCGTAATTGGCGATGTTGACGACGCGGGAGTCAGCGCCGAAATAGACCGCCAGCACGCGCTGGTCGACGAGCTTCGGATTCTGGAAGGCCATCGAGCGCTGGCGCTTCTGGGAAATGTAGTAGAAGACCTCGTTGTCGAAGGTCGCCTTGGTGGACGGGCTGCCGAGGGCGAGGAGCACCTGCTCGCGGCTGGAGCCGGGCGGCACGAGTTCGATCGCCTGGGGATCGATGACATAGCCCTGGGTCAGCGTTTCGCTGCTGGAAAGCGCCGAGCCGGCATTGCAGCCAGACAGGCCGATCACTGCGGCCATCGCCACGGACAGCGGCGCGAAGCTGCGCATTCCGGCCTTGATTTTCAACGCGTACAACGACATCTCCATGTCAAATCGGCCCTTGCCCATGCTTGCGCGGAGCCGGTGACTCGGTAAACCAGCTTTCAGGCCGATGCAACCTGACCAGCCCCACAATCGGCCACGCGGGAGTTCGCCCGGCATGTTCAAGCAATTCTTCAGTCAGGCGCGGAAGAAGAACCGGGCCATCGCCGACAGCGTCTACGAGCAAATCGTGGCGGCCGCGCGGCAGGCGACGCCATATTCGGACTGGAACGTGCCCGATACGCCCTTGGGGCGCTTCGAGATGCTGAGCCTCCACCTGTTCCTGTTCCTGCACCGCATCAAGGGCGAAGGCGACGCCGCCGACGCGCTCGGCCAGGAGCTGGCGGATGCATTCTTTCTCGATGTCGACCATTCGCTGCGGGAACTCGGCATCGGCGACATGGGCATTCCGAAAAGGATGAAGACGCTGTCACGCATGTTCTACGGGCGCGCCGCCAGCTATGGCCGCGCCATCGACGCTGGCGATGCCGGCGAACTCGCCGCCGCGCTGGCGCGGAATGTCCGGCCCGACCAGACCGGGTGGCCGGAAGCGCGGGATCTCGCCGCCTATGCGCTGGACGCACATCGCAGCCTTGCGGCGCAGGACCTTGGGGCGTTGCTGTCGGGCAGGGTTGCGTTTCCGAATCCCGCGGGAGGAGAGGCATGAGCGATATCGAACGCAGTCCGATTTCCTTTCCTGTCGACGTGCGGCGGCTGCCGCAGAAGGGGTTTCCCCTGGTCCTGGAGCCCGACGCCAGGGCGCGGGCGGCGCTGGCCGAGGCGCATGACGTCGTCTCGGTCGAAAGCCTGCGCGCGGAGCTTCTGCTGAGGAACTGGAAGCGCGGCGGAGTGATCGTGACCGGCCGCGTGCGGGCGCAGATCGTGCAGGAATGCATCGTGACGCTGGAGCCGATGGAGGCGGTGATCGACGAGGAGGTGGAGACGATCTTCGTGCCCGAAGGATCGCCGCTGGCGCGCGAGGAAATCGCCGACGGCGAGCTGTTCCTGTCCGCCGACGGTCCCGACGGGCCGGAAACCTTCGACGGCCAGACCATCGACGCCGGCGCGCTGGCCGAGGAAATCTTCGGCCTCGGCATCGATCCCTATCCGCGGAAACCGGGGGCCGCCCTGCCGGGCGCGGATGCGGGCGATGCTGACGCGTCGCCTTTCGCGAACTTGCGCAATCTGGTCCGAAAAAGCTGAGATCAGGCGGGGAAAGCGGATTTGCGGGTTGTGCGGCGGGGGAAAACAGCTATTTTCGCCGCTGATTTGCCCTATCCCGCATCCCGCGGACACAAAGAGACAAAGCGCGCGTGATCAGGATTTCGATTGATGCGATGGGGGGCGACCATGGCCCCGATATCGTCATGCCGGGCCTCCTCCGGGTGGCGGAACGCCGTCCCGACGTGCGGTTCCTGATCTTCGGGCGCGAGGAAGCGGTGTCGCCCAACTTCCTCAAATATCCGCGCCTGCGCGCCATCAGCGAGTTCACCCATTGCGAGGTGTCGGTGCGCATGGACGACAAGCCAAGCCAGGCGCTGCGCCATGGCCGCTGGAAATCGTCGATGTGGAAGGCGATCGAGGCGGTGAAGACCGGCGATGCGGATGTCTGCATCTCCGCCGGCAACACCGGCGCGCTGATGGCGATGTCGAAATTCTGCCTGCGGACGATGGCGCAGATCGACCGGCCGGCGATCGCCGCGATCTGGCCGACGACGCGCGGCGAGAGCGTCGTGCTCGACGTCGGCGCGACCATCGGCGCGGATGCGCACCAGCTGATCGACTTCGCCATCCTGGGCTCGGCGATGGCCCGCGCGGTGTTTGGCGTGGAACGGCCAACCGTCGGCCTGCTGAATGTCGGCGTGGAGGAGATCAAGGGCCAGGAGGACGTCAAGGAGGCGGGCGCGCTGCTGCGCGATGCCAACCTGACCTCGATGGACTATCGCGGCTTCGTCGAGGGCGACGGCATCGGCAAGGGTTCGGTCGACGTGGTCGTCACCGAGGGCTTTGCCGGCAACATCGCCCTGAAGACCGCCGAGGGGACCGCCAGGCAGATCGCGGAATATCTGCGCGCGGCGATGAGCCGGACGCTGATGGCCAAGATCGGCTACCTGTTCGCCAAGGGCGCCTTTGACCGGCTGCGCGAGAAGATGGACGTGCGCAAGATCAATGGCGGCGTGTTTCTCGGCCTCAACGGCATCGTGGTGAAAAGCCACGGTGGCACCGACGACGAAGGCTTCGCGGCCGCCGTCGAACTCGGCTACGACATGGCCCGCAACAAGCTGATCGAGAAGATCCGCGCCGATCTGGACGGTTTCCACGCCCGCGCGCCGGAACTGTCGCGCCGCAAGGCCAGCGAACCGACCGACGAAGTACAGGAATAGCGCATGATCCGTTCCCAAGTCAGGGGCGTGGGCTCCGCCCTGCCGCGTCGCATTCTGACGAATGCCGAACTGGCCGGCCAGGTCGATACGTCGGATGAATGGATCGTCCAGCGCACCGGCATCCGCCAGCGCCACATCGCCTCCGACGACGAGACGACGGCGTCGCTGGGCGAGGCGGCGGCGCGCGCGGCGCTCGGCCATGCCGGGCTGACCCCGGATGACATCGACCTGATCGTGGTCGCGACATCGACGCCAGACAACACGTTTCCCGCGACGGCGGTCAACATCCAGAGCCGGCTCGGCATGCGGCATGGCTTCGCCTTCGACCTGCAGGCGGTGTGCAGCGGCTTCGTCTATGCGGTGTCGGTCGCCGACCTGCACATCCGCGGCGGCATGGCGAAGCGCGTCCTGGTGATCGGCGCCGAGACCTTCTCGCGCATTCTCGACTGGACCGACCGGACGACCTGCGTGCTGTTCGGCGACGGGGCCGGCGCGATCGTGCTGGAAGCCGCCGAATGCGCCGGAACGCCGGAGGATCGCGGGGTGCTGGCGTCGGCGCTGCGCTCGGACGGCGCGCACAAGGACAAGCTCTATGTCGATGGCGGCCCGTCGACCACCGGGACCGTCGGCCATCTGCGGATGGAGGGCAGGGAAGTGTTCAAGCATGCCGTCGGCATGATCACCGACGTGGTGACCGCGGCGCTTGCCGCCGGCCACGCCACGACCGACGACCTCGACTGGTTCGTCCCGCACCAGGCCAACCTGCGCATCATCGACGCCTCGGCCAAGAAGATGGGCATCGACCCGTCGAAGGTGGTGGCGACGGTCGGCCTGCACGGCAATACGTCGGCGGCTTCGGTACCGCTCGCCCTGTCCGTCGCCGTTGCGGACGGCCGGATCAAGAAGGGCGACCTCGTCATGCTGGAAGCCATGGGCGGCGGCTTTACATGGGGCGCAGTGCTGCTACGCTGGTAAGGGGGGAAGCGAGAAGAGCCGGCAAGCGAAAGAGCGCGCCGAACGCGTTCGCGCCTTGACCTGCCCCCGTCAATTTTTTACGTTGCCTTATTGCCGTTTTGTCTGGTTTTTCATGTTGGTAGGAAGGTCGCATGGGGGGAAACACACTTACGCGCGCCGACCTCGCTGAGGCCGTCTACCGCAAGGTTGGGTTGTCCCGCACGGAATCCGCACAACTCGTGGAGATGGTGCTCGACGAAATCTGCGAGGCGATCGTGCGCGGCGAGACGGTGAAATTGTCCTCCTTCGCGACGTTCCAGGTCCGTTCGAAGAACGAGCGCATCGGCCGCAACCCGAAGACGGGCGAGGAAGTGCCGATCCTGCCGCGCAAGGTGATGACCTTCAAGGCGTCGAACGTGCTGAAGAGCCGGATCCTGCGCAGCCACCAGCAGGCGAAGACGAAGGCCGCCAAGTAGGCCGGCAACGGCAGCAAGCTGTGTCCATCCTTGCGGCGGCCTTGAATGTTCCCGTGCAAACCGCTGGAATGCGTGACGAATCACGTCATCGCCAAGGCATCGCATCATGGACAAGAGCCCAGACGCTTTCCGCACGATCAGCGAAGTCGCCGAGGACCTCGACCTGCCGCAGCACGTGCTGCGGTTCTGGGAGACGCGGTTCACGCAGATCAAGCCGATGAAGCGCGGCGGCGGCCGGCGCTACTACCGGCCGCAGGACGTCGACCTGATCAAGGGCATCCGCCACCTGCTCTACGACCAGGGCTACACGATCAAGGGCGTGCAGAAGCTGCTGCGCGACAATGGCAACCAGTTCATCGCCGCCGTCGGCACCGGTGACATGGCGGCGGTGGCGTCGATCGCCGCGCGCAAGCAGGAAGCGGCGCAGGCCGCGCAGGCCGCGCACCAGCCCGCGCGGTCGCATGACGACGAGATGCTGGTGGGCGAGCCGAAGGTCAAGCCCAGCCGGCGGTTCTTCGGGCTTGGCAAGGCCGACGACGAGGGGCCGGTCGCGCCTGGCCAGACGCGGCTGTCCAAGGACAATCGCGCGCTGCTGCAGGAGGCCCTGTTCGATCTTCTGGAGTGCAAGCGGCTGCTCGACCAGGTGCGCTGATCGAGCAGTCGGCCGGCGGTTACATGCCGCCGGTCAGCGCCGTGAAGCTGTATTCCGGCCAGATGCCGACCGCGCCGTCGTACATCATCTTCAGCGAGACGTAGAAGATGATCAGCAGGCCGACATAGGCGATCCAGCGGTGCCTGTGCAGCAGGCGGGCGATGAAGGTCGCCGCGAAGCCCATCAGCGCGATCGACATGGCGAGGCCGATGATCAGCACGGTCGGGTGCTCGCGCGCCGCGCCGGCGACCGCCAGCACGTTGTCCAGCGACATCGACACGTCGGCGATGACGATCTGCCAGGCGGCCTGGGCGAAGGTCTTGCGCGGCGCGCCCTTGGCGATTTCGCCGTCAGCGTTGGAATCCTCGTTGGCGAGCGCCTCGGTCGCGGCCTGTTCGTCGGCATGCGACACGGTCAGTTCGCGATACATCTTCCAGCAGACCCACAGAAGAAGCAGGCCGCCAGCGACCAGCAGGGCCGGGCCGAGCGCCAGCAGTTGCGTCGTGATCAGGGCGAAGCCGATGCGCAGCACGGTCGCGGCGATGATGCCGATCAGGATCGCCTTGCTGCGCTGGTCCTTGGGCAGGCCGGCGGCGGCGAGGCCGATGACGATGGCGTTGTCGCCGGCCAGAACGAGGTCGATCGCCAGCACCTGCAGCAGCGCGGTGAAGCCTTCGGGAGTAAAGATTTCCATGGTCAGCCTTGCCGCTTGTCTGTCCGGTCAATCGGGTGGGTGCAGTCTGGAGATGCGGACATGGCCCGCAAATGGAGGAATTTCAATGGTCGGAGCGGCGGGATTCGAACCCACGACCCCTTGACCCCCAGTCAAGTGCGCTACCGGGCTGCGCTACGCTCCGAGCCGGAGAGACCCCTATAATCTCGACGGATCATGCGCAAGTGGCAATCGGCAAGAAATGACCTCGCGGGCGGCTCCGGGAGACGAGCCGCCTTCGATCGACCGCGGGCCGCGAACCTTGCTGGCGGCGCCGGGTGCGGCTAATCTGCCGGAACGGCGGAGGACCTGGGTTCCGGTGGCTGGGCGATACGTGAGCGGACTTGTGCGGCTGGCGCTGGCGCTGGCGGTGTTCGCCGCGCCGCAGTCAGGTCCGGCCTACGCCGCGGTCGTTCGCCTCGACGACATCCCGCGCGTCGACCGCCCGGCGCGGGCGGCGGACATTGCGACCGTCGTCGAGGAACTGCGCGCCATGCCGCCGTTGCGCACCGCTGCGGCCAAGGGCCAGGCGCGGCGCGCGCTCGTCATCGGCGTCAACGACTACGCGGAGCTGACCGATCTCAACAAGGCCGAGGGCGACGCGAGGTCGATCGAGGCGACGCTGAAGGATCTCGGCTTCCAGGTGACGGTCAAGCACGACGTCACCGCGCGCGATTTCGACGACGCGGTGGACGAGTTCGTCGCCAGCCTGAAGCGCGGCGACGTCGCGTTCTTCTTCTTCGCCGGCCATGGCGTCAGCTACGAGCAGCGCAACTTCCTGCTGCCGGCCGACATGCCGGCGCTGGACGCCGTGCGGGAATCGCGCCTCGAGCGCTACGCGGTCGACGCGCAGGACCTGGTCGACCGCATCTACGGACGCGGCGTCGAGATCGCCTTCATCGTGCTCGACGCCTGCCGGGACAATCCGTTCCCGCCCGACGCCGACACGCGCGCGGTGCGCGCCTATGGCGGGCTGGCGCGGATGACGCCGCAGAAGGGCGCCTTCGTGCTCTATTCGGCCGGCATCGGCCAGAAGGCGCTGGACCGCCTCGGGCCGGACGACACCGACCCGAACTCGGTGTTCACCCGCACCTTCCGGCCGATCCTGGCGACGCCGGGCATGCCGGCGGTCGAGATCGCCAAGCGGACGCAGGTCGAGGTCCACGCGCTGGCCGCGACCGTGCCGCACCAGCAGGACCCGGCCTACTACGACCAGGTTGTCGGCCAGTTCTACCTCAAGGCGCCGACGCCGAAGCTCTACGGCCTGGTGATCGGCATCGACGACTATGGCGGCAGATTCGACCTGAAGGGCGCGGTCAACGATGCGCGGCAGATCTCGGCCAAGCTCGGCGCGGCGGGGGCGGAGAAGGTGGTCACCATCCTCGACGAGGACGCGCGGCTGAGCTTCATCGACTATGTCTGGAACGATCTCGTGGAAGACGCCGATCCGGGCGACACGATCATGTTCACCTTCTCGGGCCAGGGCACGCAGGACGCGGCCGGCGCCAAGACCGGCGAGAAGGACGGGCTGCGCGACTTCCTGATCCTTCCCGGCTCCACGCCGCTCGACGGCTATGCCGACTTCAGGCTGTTCGAAGAGGAGCGGAAGCTGACCGACGACATCTTCACCGAGTGGATGGCGGCGGCTGCGCGCAAGAATGTCAATGTCATCGTGCTGATCGACGGCTGCCATGCGGGCGGGCTGCTCGACCGGGAGTTCGCCAACGTCTCCTTCTTCGCCGCCTCGCAGGAACACGAGACCGCGCAGGAGCGGCGGTTCGACGGGGTACAGCAGGGGCTGGCGAGCTATGTGTTCTCGCAGGCGCTGTCGGGCGCGGCGGATCTCAACCGCGACGGCTACATCTCCCAGCGCGAACTGTTCGCCTTCGGCGACGAGAACGTGTTCCACATGTCGGCGGGCCGGCAGAACCCGACCTTCTATCCCTCCGTCGCCAATAGCAGCGCCGGTCTCGTGCTCCTGTCGGTCGGCGGCCCGGCGGTCGAGTCCACGCTGTCGCGCTACTGGAAGGACATGCCGGGCGTGCCGAAGGCGGAGGGGACCCGCTGAGGCTCAGTCCGCCAGCCGGGCCTCGATGCTCGCCAGGCGCTCGCCCTGCAGCTTCAGCTCCGCCCGCAGCTCCGCCTTCTCGCGGTGGAGCTGCTCGATGTAGATGTGCGCGGTTTCGAGTTCGTTGAGCATCAGGCCGTAGCGTTCCGACAGGTCGACGGGTTCGTTGGGCAGGGTCGGGCCGACGATGGGCAGGTGTTTTTTCGCCCACATCGCCTCGGCATGTTCCTCGATCGATGGCAGGTCGTAGCCGGCGTCGAACACGGCGTCGCAGCCGGCGGCGCAGGTTGGGCCGGCGGTCTTGATCGTGCCGGTGATCGTCAGGTTGCCGGCGCCGTTGAGCTCCATCTCGGTCGCGCCGTTGCCGGAGCGGTTGATTCTGAACGTGTCGTTGTCGGCGGCGGCGAAGTTCCAGAAGAAGCCGGTGCCGAAAGGATGGAGCTGGAAGGCGGTCGGGCCGTCGGCATTGACAAGCTTCAGGACGGAGTTGCCGGTGCCGACGGTGGAGGTGGAGGCTCTGATTTCGAGCGGGGCCTGGGGGTTGAGGGTTCCCATCCCGATCCTCCCGCTTCCCGTAATACGCAAGGATTCGTTCGGCGCGCCTGACTCGATTATCAGCGGAAATGCTTGACTGGTCACATCACGGACGGTGAAGAAAAGGTCGTTGGCCCTGATGTCCCAGGTCCACGCGGCGACGTTCACCGCCGTCTGCTCCAGGCGGACGGTAGGAGTGCTATCTGCAAGAATGTGCAGCTCTTCTGCTGGAGTTGCGGTCCTGAGGCCGAGACGGCCACTCACATCAACAAACAGCGAATTCGCCGGCGCGCCGGCCATGACCTTGACGACCGCCGTGCCGCCCTCGGCGCCGGTGGAGGTGTCGCCCATGTCCTTGATGGCGAAATGGTCGCCTTCGCCGCTGCCGAAGCCGTTCGCCTCCAGCCTCCAGTCGCGGGTCGGAAACCCGCCTGAGGACGTATCGACGAAATCCAGCCGAACGGTCGATGTCTTGAGCCGCGCGGTCCCAGTGCCGAACGCCTCGCCGTCGTTGCAGTTGATGCCAGCGCAGACGCTGCCCTCGATGATCAGGTCGTCGGCGACCACCTGATCGGCCAGCGACGGCTGCGCCGCAATCGCCGCCGCGCCGAGCGCCGCGCCAAACTTCCAAACCGCAAACCTGCCCATTATTGCTTCCCCGCTCGCCTGACCCAGGGGCAGGTTAGCAGTCGCTTGCGCGGTTACAAGTTCCATATGGAACAGGCGCGGGAAATTGATGCGATGTGGAGGCGCTACCGCGTGACGGTGGCGACGGGCATCGACGCGTCCGCGAGCGCGGACGTCGCCGTGTCCGGCTCCGCGCCGACGCCGATCCAGGCGAGGACGCGGTTGAACAAGGTGTTGGGCATGTCGAGATGCGATGTCGCGATGGTTCTGAATTCGCGGGCGGACTCGGCGTCGGGCAGGAAGCGGGAGCCGATGACGCGCACGTTGCGCCGGTCGTCCGGAATGGGCGCCGGCTCCGAGGCGACATGGACGATCGGTGTCGGACGGACGGCTGGAATGCTCGCGGTGCGGAGGTCCATATCCGGCTCCGGCTCGACCGTGGCGTCGAGCGAGGCGAAGCGCGCGGCGTCCGGCTCGACGGCGGCCTCCGCCGGCGGCGCGATGGTGACGACGCTGCCGCGCGCGAGGTCAGGCTCGTCGCCGAGGCGGACGACATGCCGGTGCGCCCGGCCGGCGCAGTTGGCGGATTGATACATCTCGCTCAGCGCCACCGCGTCGTCGGCGCCGTGAAGCTCGGCGCGCTCGATCTCTGCCACCTGCTCGCGGATCTGCATCACATGTGCGGCGCAATGCGCGTTGCCCATCATGCCGCCAAACGGGTCGCAGCCATCGTCGGCGGCGCGGTTGATCGCCCGGCGCAGGTCGCGCTCCAGGAGCTCGATCGTGTCCATGGACGGCGCCGACAGCTTGGCCTCGATGCGCTCGCAGAAGCCGCCGTGATTGGCGAAGGCGGGCGCGGCGGCGCCCGCCACCGCCAGGGATGAGAGAAACAGAACCGCCGCGGATTTGGAGCCGAACATCGATGCCTCGCCTTGTGCATTCCGCCTCGAAGCGATCGGGGCGGGATTGCAGCATCAATGCGGCGGACGGGCAAACGTTCCGGGATTTCGGGCGAGGGTTGCCCCATGGCGGCGCTCGAGGGCGATGGCGCCCCAGACGAGGCCGAGCAGCAGGTAGAAATGCCGCCAGTGGTCGGTGTCGATGACGGTGCCGAGCGCGACATGGCCGACCAGCGTCACCCAGGCGCAGAGCAGGTATGGCTGCCATGGCCGCTCGCGGAACAGGATGCGGAAGCCGGCGGCGAGCGTCCAGACGATCATCGTCAGCCATGCGGCGAAGCCGAGCCAGCCATAGTCCATCAGCGCCTTCAGCCAGATGTTGTGCGTGTCCTCGCCATAGATCTGGCCGAAGGTGAGCGGGCCAATGCCGAACGGGTGCTCCATGGCGAGCTGGAAGCCGATGACATAGCGGGCGAAGCGGCCGAGCCGCGCGCCGTCATATTCCTGCACGAGCTGCGCGCGGGTGGTGAAGAGTTCGGCGATGGACGGGATCTGCAGCGCGATCAGGATGGCGACGAGCAGCAGCGCGAAGGCGGCGACGCTCATCATGGCGAGCCTGAGCCGGAAGATGCCGCTCTGGCTGCGCAGGAACAGCGTGCCGGTGATCAGGATGGCGCTGACGCCGAACAGGCCCCAGGCGCCGCGCGAGAAGGACAGGAAGATCGCCAGCACGATGACGAGGAAGGGCGGCACGCAGCGCAGCCAGTCGCCCGGGGTCCCGGTCAGGATGCGGTAGAGCAGCCAGATGCCGGGCAGCGCCAGGAACGGGCCGAAGACGTTGGGATCCTGGAAGACGCCAGCGGCGCGCTCGTATTTGGTGAACATCTCGAAGCCGGGGAGGGCGTGGAAATAGCCCAGGATGCCGGCCATGCCGGTGACGACGGCCGACGCGATCCAGGCGCGGAAGATCAGCGGGTAGAGTTCGGGACGCTGCTCGGTGACGGACGCGAAGAACACGGCGGTGAAGGCGAGGAACAGCGACACGGCGATGTAGAGCGGCGTGTCCATCAGGTCGGACATCTGCCACATCGAGATCATCCCGCCGATGTTGAAGGCGACGAGCAGCACGAGCAGCGGCACGATGCCCTGCGAGATGCGCAGTCCGAAGAAGGCCCAGACGCCGATCAGCGCCGCCATGTAGAGCTCGTAGGGCGCAGGCTCGCGGATGACGAAGCCCGAGAGGAAGACGCCGAGCGACACCGCCGACGCGACGATGATGGCGATGGCCTTGTCGTTGACCGCCGCGCGCGGAAGCTGGCCGGCGACGGCGCTCATCAGTAGGCGTTCTCGGTGTTGAGGAGGCGGATCGGGGTCAGGAGCAGGATTTTCAGATCGAACCAGAGCGACCAGTTCTCGATGTAGTGCAGGTCGAACTCGGTGCGCATCTTGATCTTCTCGTCGGTGTCCATCTCGCCGCGCCAGCCGTTGATCTGCGCCCAGCCGGTGACGCCGGGCTTGACGCGGTGGCGGGCGAAATAGCCGTCGACGACCTCGTTGTAGAGCAGGTTGTGCGACTGCGCGGCGACCGCGTGGGGGCGGGGGCCGACCAGCGACAGCGAGCCGAACAGCGCGTTGAAGAACTGCGGCAGCTCGTCGATCGAGGCCTTGCGGATGAAACGGCCGACGCGGGTGACGCGCGGGTCGCCTCGGGTTACGGTGCGCCTGGCCGTCGGGTCCGACTGCTCGACATACATCGAGCGGAACTTGTAGACCTCGATGACCTCGTTGTTGAAGCCGTGCCGCTTCTGCTTGAACAGGACCGGCCCCTTGGAGTCGAGCTTGATGGCGATGGCCGTCAAAAGCATGACCGGCGACAGGAGCACGATGCCGATGATGCTGAAAACGATGTCGAAGGCGCGCTTGGCGACCGAATCCCAGTCGTTGATCGGCTTGTCAAAGATGTCGAGCATCGGCACGGCGCCGATGTAGGAATAGGAGCGCGGGCGGAAGCGGAGCTGGTTGGAATGTGCCGACAGGCGGATATCGACCGGCAGCACCCAGAGCTTCTTCAGCAGAGACAGCACGCGCGATTCGGCGGTGATCGGCAGCGAGACGATCAGCATGTCGATGCGGGCGATGCGCGCGAACTCGATCAGCTCGGCGACATTGCCGAGCTTCGGATAGCCGGCGACGATCGGCGGCGACCGGGTGTCGTCGCGGTCGTCGAAGATACCGCAGACGCGGATGTCGTTGTAGGCCTGCGCCTCGATCGAGCGGATCAGCACCTCGGCCGCCTTGCCGCCGCCGACGATGACGGCGCGGCGCTCCATGCGCCCGTTGCGCGCCCAGCGCCGGATCTGCGTCGCCATGACGATGCGCAGGCCCATGATCAGGACGAGACCGACGCCGAACCAGGCGCCGAACCACAGGCGCGAGAACTCGGCCGACACCTTGTAGAAGAAGCCGGCGAGCGCCAGCAGCGCGAACGTGCCCGACCAGACGAGCAGGATGCGCCCGGCATTGACCAGCGGGCTGCGCAGTGTCGTCATCTGGTAGCCGTCGGTGAACTCGAGCAGGATGACGGCCATCAGCGAGCCGGCGACGATGATGGCCGGGTAGTGCCAGACGAGATGCGTCTGGAAGCCGATCATCCAGGCATAGAGCAGCGCGCCGCTGACGACGAGCATGCCGAATTCGACGAGGCGCAGGGTGCCCGAGACCATGACCGGCGACATCGTGTCCCGGCGATACTGGGTGGCGACCTGCTCGGCCATCGAATTGAGCGGCCCGGCCACGGACGCGCCGCCGCCTTCGAAATTGCGGACAGCGTTCATCGAGAAGCGGAGTTTCGGGTCGATTTCGTTCATCTGGCGCGCCGTTCGTTGCCCCAACGGCATAGCAGGCCAGTGCTAAGAAAGGCTTATGTCGGCCTGTTCAAGTTGAGCGGCCAGGCCGTCAGGCGAGCACGCGATGCGGAATTTTCAGCGCGCGGAAGTATTCGCGCTCGATGTCGCGCGCCATCACGTCGGCGCCGAAACGCGCCCGAAGATCGGCGCCAGACGGCATCAAGGCGCGCCAGGCCGCCGGATCAGCGAGCACCTGAACCATCCGTTCGGATATCTCGGAGTCGCCCGGAACGACGAGGGCGGGGGAGCCCTTTGGAAAGATTTCCGGAATGCCGCCGACGGCGGTGGCGATCATCGGCATGCCGGCGGCGAGCGCTTCGAGCACGATGTAGGGCATGGCCTCGGCGCGGGATGGCACGACGATGGCGCGGGCCAGCGCAAAGGCCTGCCGCGCCGGCATCGGCGGATGGAACGTCACCCGGTCGGAGAGGCCGAGCCGCTCGACCTGCGCGCGATAGGCAGGCAGGTCGTCGCCGTCGCCGACCATGACGGCCGACAGCCGGCGTCCGGTGGCGGTTTCCGTCCGGGCCAGCGCGTCGATGAAGATGTCGGGACCCTTCAGGTCGCGCATCATGCCGATGTAGAGGAAGTCGGCGGCGTTCGCATCGGGCGGGACCGGCGCGAACTCCGGCTCGCGCAGGCCGTTGTAGACGAGGCTGGACGGCGCGCGCGGCGGACCGATCTTGTGGCGGAACACGCGTTCCTCGTAGCCGGAGACGAAGAAGACGTGATCCGTGAAGCGGTCCATGGCCCGCTCGGCGGCGAAGATCAGCCGTCCGGTCGTCGTCCGTTCGTCATAGTGCAGGCTGCCGCCATGCGGCGAATAGAGGCGGGCTACGCGAGACCTGGATACCCGCAGAAGCGAGCCGAACAGACGGGAATAGACGCCACCCTTGGCGCCATGACCGTGCAGGATGTCCGGCTGCAATTGCTTGATGAGACTGTATGTCCTGTAGGCCGCGGCGATGTCGCCGGGCCCGATGTGGCGCTGCATCGGCGTGCGGTGGATGCCGAGCGCCAGCTTGTCCGAGATCTGGTCGAACAGTCTGGCTTCGTAGTCGCCGCCGGTGGAGGAATCGCAGACGATGCCGACCGAATGCCCGGCCGCCACCTGCGCGTCGGTCAGGTCGCGGACGTGCCGGAAGATGCCGCCGACGGGAGAGCGGAAGCAGTGCACGATCCGAAGCGATGTGGTCACGTCGCGCACGCGGGCGGTCAGAACAGGCGTTCGCGCACGTAGACGGTGTCGCCCGGCAGCAGCGGATCGGACGTGCGCACGCGCCCGGTCATCACCTTGCCGTTGATCGTCCGGGTGATGTCGACGGAAGACTGGTTGCCGCGCGGATTGAAGCCGCCGGCAACCGCGATCGCTTTCTGGACGGTGAGGCCGGGGACGTAGGAATACTGGCCGGCGGCGCCAACCTCGCCCATCACGAAGATCGGCCGGTAGCGGTCGATTTCCACCGAAACGTCTGGATCGCGCAGGTAGCCGTTGCGAAGCTTCGTGGCGATGGTTGCCTCGAGGGCGGCAGCGGACTGGCCCCGCGCCGGGATCGCGCCGACGAGCGGGAAGGCGATGTAGCCGCCCTGGTCGACGCTGTAGGTGTTGGTCAGGCCTTCCTGCTCGAACACGGTGATGCGGACGCGGTCGCCGGCATCCAGCACGTAGGGCGCGGCCAGCGCCTTGTGGAACGCGGCGGGCGCCGGCTTGTAGCTGCTGCACCCGGCGACGAGCGCGGCGGCAAGCAGGGCAGGGAAGAGGGCGACAGGGCTTTTCATGTGCCGGACTCGAACCTTCGACTGAGCGCGCAGCGGATCGCCCACCGCGCATGACCTGGCGCCGTTATCCTCCTGTTAGGGTTAATGGCCGGTAAAGGCTGCGGAATTGATGCGATCGGACGCCGAAATTCGCGTCCCGGCACAATCGCCGAAATCTTAACCCGGCGGAAACCATACGCGTTTACGTGTTGGTAGAGTATGGTTCGGAGTGAAGCTATGGCGGGCAATGCAATCAGGGGCAACGATGTCGATGTCGACCTCGGGACGCTCTTTGCCAGCATCTTGCGGGACTGGAAGCTGATCCTCGGCGTGGCGCTGGCGGTCACGGCACTCGCCTTTGTCGGCGCCTGGCTCTCGACGCCGCACTATCGCGCCGAAACCCGCATCCTGATCGAAACCACCGAATCGCCGTTCACGCGGCCGACGCCCGCCGGCGAGAGCGACCGTCCGATCCTCGACGAGGAGGGCGTGACCAGCCAGGTGGAAGTCATCACCTCGACGGACCTTCTGAAGCAGGTTGCTGCGAAGCTCGGGCTCGGCAAGCTCGGCGAATTCGACGAACAGGCCAACATGGGCATGGTTGGCCGCGTGCTGGTTCTGGCCGGACTGAAGAGCGATCCGGGCGTGCTCGCGGCCGAAGACCGCGTGCTGAAGACCATGCGCGAGAAGCTGCGCGTCTACCGCGTCGAGCGCTCGCGCGTCATCGTCATCAGCTTCTCGTCGGAAAACCCGAAGCTGGCGGCCGATGTGCCGAACGCCATCGCCGACGCCTACCTGGCGGTGCAGCAGGGCGCCAAGCTGCAGTCCAACGCCGACGCGACCGAATGGCTGGAGCCCGAGATCGCCGACCTGCGCGAGCGGGTGAAGGCGGCGGAAACCCGCGTGGCGGATTTTCGCGCCCAGTCCGACCTGATGGTCGGCCAGAACAATTCGGCGCTGGCGACGCAGCAATTGTCAGAAATGTCGACCGAGCTGTCGCGCGTCCGCGCCGCGCGCGCCACCGCGGAGGCCAATGCCCAGGGGCTGCGCGACGCGATCAACAACGGCGGTTCGCTCGACGCCATGCCCGACGTCCTGTCGTCGCCGCTGATCCAGCGCCTGCGCGAGCGCCAGGTGCAGCTGAACACCGATATTGCCGATCTCTCGACGACGCTGCTCGACAACCACCCGCGCATCAAGTCGCTGCGGTCGCAACTCTCGGACCTGGATGGTCAGATCCGCAACGAGGCGAACAACATCCTGCGCGGGCTGGTGACTCAGGCCGAGACGGCGCGGCTGCGCGAGACCAAGCTCGTTGCCAACCTGAACAACGTGAAGGCCGAGTCGGCCCGCGTCGGCGACAAGGAAGTGGAACTGCGCGCGCTGGAACGCGAGGCTGCCTCGCAGCGCGAACTGCTCGAATCCTACCTGACGCGCTTCCGCGAGGCGTCGTCGCGCCGCGACCGCTCCTACCTGCCGGCCGATGCCCGCATCTTCTCGCGCGCCAGCGTGCCGTTCGAGCCGTATTTCCCGAAGATTGTGCCGATCGTCGGCGCGGCATTCATCGGTTCGCTGCTGGTGATGGGGATCGTCACCCTGCTGCGCGAGCTGTTCTCCGGCCGCGCCATGCGTCCCGCCACGGGCCGCGAGTTCGAGCCGGTCGAAAGCGTCGCGATGCCGGCGCCGGTTGCCGCCGTGCCCGTGGCGCCCGCCGCCGTCGTCGAGCCGGAGCCGGCGCCCGTCGCCGCGCCGGTGCGCAAGGCGCCGAACGACAATCGCCTCAGCGTCACCGTCGCCGCCGAGCGGCTGATCGCCAGCGGCGCGACCCGCGCGATCTTCGTCTCGCCCGAAGGCGACGAGGGCGCCGCCAGCGCCGTGCTCGTCGCCCGCGAAGTGGCCGATTCCGGCCTGCGCGTGCTGCTCCTCGACCTGACCTCCAGCGGCGCGGCGTCGTCGCCGATGCTTGACAGCACCGAACTGGCGGGCATCACCAACCTGCTCGCGTCGGAAGCGCAGTTCGCCGACATCATCCACGCCGACCTCTATTCGGAGTGCCACGTGATTCCGGTCGGCACGGCCAATCCGGCGCGCGCGATGCGCGCCGCGGACCGGCTGCCGATCGTCATGGATTCGCTGACGACGGCATACGACGTCGTGGTCGTGGAGTGCGGACCGGCCAATGCCGACGGCATCCGCCGCCTGGTCGCCGACGGCACGTTCGTGTTCGTGAGCGCGCTTGAGCTCGAGGACCAGTCGATCGACGCGGCGTCGGCAAACCTGAAGGCGGCCGGCTACGCCGACGTGATGCTGGTCAAGCCTGAGCAACTGGACACGCCGTTCCCGACCGTGCCGAGCCGCAGCGCGGCCTGAGGCTACTCTTCCTCGGCCGCCGCGGGCGCCGCGGCGTTCTTCTTGCGCAGCCGCTTGGCCAGGGCCCAGATCATTCTGTTGCCCTTGATCGCCCGCTTCAGTCGCACCTGTGCGCCGAGCGCGGCGGCCAGCACGCGGCCCTTCGCGGACACCGGGATCGTCAGGTCGAAATGCCGGGTTTCGATGTTGCACCAGAGCCGCTTGTAGGGCTCGTCGCCGACGCTGAAATCATAGATGTCGAAACCGTCGGCGCAGGCTTGGCGGATGTTCAGGAATGACAGGAATTCGCCGGGGCTGGCAAAGGCCAGCTCATCCTCGACGATCGCGCCGAACTCGCAGATCAGCCGGTCGCCCGACAGGCTGGAGCCGGTGATCGCGCGGACCTTGCCGCCGACTTCCAGGCTGTGCAGCACGAAGGGCTTCGGGCTGGCCGACAGCGCTTCGGTGAACAGCCGGGCGAAGAAATCCTTGACGGCCGGGGGGGCGAAGACGTCCGGCACGCCGAGCTTGCGGAACCGCTCGACCTTCATCTCGTAGAACAGCGCCAGCGTGCGCTCGACGTCTTCCGCGGTTTCGGCTTCGAGCCGGCGGAAGCCGCCCGCAGCCTCGAACTTGCGCGACTGCGAGCGGTGCTTCTTGCGCTTGCGCTTGCCGCTGGCGCGGTCGAGCAGCGCCTCGAATCCGCCCTCCAGGCAGACGGCGAGCGCGATGTTGGGACTGTCCGAACGGGGGAAGCCGGACAGCGGCGTCGTGGCGCCGCCCAGATTGTCGCAGATGCGTTCCAGATGGACGACGTCGACATCCGGCCTCGCGGCACGGATGGCGGCGACGACGTCGGCCGGCCGCAGCGTGCCGGGGCCGGGCTCCGCGGCCGGAAAGTTGCCGTTGGCGTGGCTGCCGCTCATGAAGCGCGCGACGCGGAAGGGCCCCTTGCGGACGATTTCAAGCGGCAGCGCGACCCGCGGCCCGCCCTCCGGGCCGGCCAGCAGGATGACCGTGTCCGTGCCGCCAAATACCGTCCAGGCCGAGACCCACGCGGGGGACTGGGCCGGCGCGACGGTGACGCGGTCCGCCAGCGCGCAATAGTCGGCAAGCGAGAGGACGGGAGATTTCGCAGCCTCCCGGGCCGCCGTCCCCGCATCGTGGGAGGCCGCCTCGCGGGCGATGGAAAATTGCGCGGTCGCGTCAACCATACTTCAATCCTTCGCCCGTACGGTGCAGTTTCGCGTCTTCGGGCGCAGCTGAACGCTATGCGCAAAAGGTGAATCAATGATCGACAGGGGGGAGTTGTTGCGCAAACTTGCCCTCAACATGGCGCGTTTCTCGGGCGTAGGCGCGATAGCCGGCCGGTTCACCGCCGGTGCGGGCGCGATCCTGATGCTGCATCGGGTGACGGGTGAGGCGCCGAAACCGTGCGGCTTCAACCGCCATCTGGCGATCACGCCGGAGTTTCTCGACGCCGTCCTGACGGAAATGTCGACGCTGGGCTTCCGGTTCGTGGCGATGGACGAGGTTGCCGACAGGCTTGCCGCGCGCTCGACCGAGCGGTTCCTCGCGATCACCGCCGACGATGGCTACCGCGACAACCTGACCTGCGCGCTGCCGGTCTTGGAGCGGCACGGCGCGCCGATGACGATCTATGTCGCGCCGGCGCTGATCGAAGGCGCCGTCGATCTCTGGTGGGACGTGCTGGAAGACATCGTCTGCCGCAGCGAACGCATCCATCTCGACACCGGCCAGGGCCGCCTGTCGCTGGACTGCGTGACGCCGTCGGAAAAGTTCCGCGCCAACACGACGATCCACAACTACCTGACCACGGAACTGCCGGAAGACGAGCAGCGGCGCGTCATCCGCGAACTCGCGGCCTCGGCCGGCGTCGACCATGCGCGCCCGTCGCGCGAGACTCTGATGAGCTGGGAAGAGGTCCGGCGCGCCGCCGCGCACCCGCTGCTGACGATCGGCGCGCATACGCTCAGCCACTACAACCTCAAGCGCCTGTCGGCGGACCGCGCCCGCCGCGAGATGAGCGACGGCGCCAAATTTCTCGAGATCGAGACCGGCATCGCACCACGGCATTTCTCCTATCCCTACGGCTATGCGTCGGCCGTGGGCGCGCGGGAGGCGGAGATCGCCAGGGACGTCGGCTTCGCGACGGCGGTCACCACGCGGCATGGCGTGCTCTATGCCGACCATGCCAGCCACCTGCACGCCCTGCCACGCATCTCCGTCAACGGGCGCTACCAGCAGGTGAGCCATGTCCGGACGATGGTGAACGGCGTCACCACCGCGATCGCCAACCGGGGCAGGGCGCTGGTGACCGTCTGAGCCTTGCTCAGGCCTTCGGCTGCTTCACCATCCATTTGATCACGCCCATCGCGGGCAGGATCCAGAGCAGGCCGGTCAACAGGAAATAGGCTAGGTGCACGAGCGGGCCGGATTCGCTCAGCTGCGCCACCGCGACCGTGGTCGCCAGCCAGGCATAGATCAGGACGAGCGCGATCAGCAGGACAGTGCCGATAAGCTTGCGGACGCGGACGGGCATGACAATTCCTCTTCGCGGCGGATATAGCGGCCCATGCACGATCCGGCAAAGCCAAACGCGCGCGACCGCGTGTCGCGCGACAGGCAGGGTCAAACGGAGTATCCGGTTCTCAGACTTTTCGAGATCGCTTCGACATGACCGCAGCCGCCAGCACGATTGAATTCGCCCAAAGCCGCGAGGCGTCGAACCGCGCGCTGGTGCGCGGCTGGCTCTATGTCGTTCTGGCCGTGCTGATGGCGCTGTTTCTCGTCGGTGGCGCGACGCGGCTGACCGATTCCGGCCTGTCGATCACCGAGTGGAAGCCGATCCACGGCGTCATTCCGCCGCTGTCGGAAGCGGAGTGGCAGGAGGAGCTCGAGCTCTACCGGCAGATTCCGCAATACCAGCAGATCAACAAGGGCATGAGCCTCGACGAGTTCAAGACCATCTTCTGGTGGGAATGGGCGCACCGGTTGCTGGCGCGGGGCGTCGGCCTCGTCATGGCGCTGCCGCTCGCCTTCTTCTGGCTGAGCGGCCGGCTGGAGGGCCATCTGAAGCCAAAACTGCTCGGGCTGCTGGCGCTGGGCGGTTTTCAGGGATTCATCGGCTGGTGGATGGTGGCGTCGGGGCTGAGCGAGCGTGTCAGCGTCTCGCAATACCGGCTGGCGATCCACCTGACGCTGGCCTGCATCATCTTCTCGGCCGTGATGTGGGTCGCGCGCGGTCTTGCTCCACATTCGGCGTCGCCGGCGGATAGCCGCACCCGCTGGCTCGCGGGCGCGATGGCGCTGCTGGTGCTGTTCCAGATCTATCTCGGCGCGCTCGTCGCCGGGCTCGATGCAGGCATGGCCTACAATACCTGGCCGCTGATGGACGGAACCCTGGTGCCCGGCGGCCTGTTCATCCAGCAGCCGTGGTGGATCAACCTGTTCGAGAACCCGAAGACGGTGCAGTTCATCCACCGGCTCGGCGCCTACACGGTTCTGGCCGTAGCGATCTGGCACGCGATCGCCGCATGGCGCGATGCGCCAGGCTCGATGCATGCGCGCCGCGCAATGCTGCTGCTGGCGATGATCGTCGTTCAGGCGCTGATCGGCATCACCGCGCTGGTTCTCATGGTCCCGTTCGGCTGGGCGCTGCTGCACCACGGCTTCGCGATCGTGGTGCTGGGGTTCGCGGTCGCGCACTGGCGGGGGACGGTGGGGCCGTATCCGCTGCCAACGCGGGTGCTGGCGGCCTAGGCTCCCAGCATCAGATCCAAGTTCTGAACTGCCGCGCCAGACGCGCCCTTGCCGAGATTGTCGAGCGAGGCCACGAGGTTGGCCTGACCCTTGCCCTCGGTGCCGAAGACGAACAGCTTCATCCGGCCGGTACCGGCGAGCTCGGTCGGGTCGAGGCGGGCGAGCTTCGCGCTCTCCTCAAGTGAGATGACCTCGACGATGGACTGGCCGGCATAGTGATCGGCCAGGGCCTCGTGGATGCCTTCGATCGAAGCGAGGCCATTGAGATCGTCGAGGTGCAACGGCACCTGCACCAGCATGCCCTGGGCGAAACGTCCGACGCTCGGCGAGAATATCGGGCGCCGGTCGAGCAGCCCGTGCAGCTGCATTTCCGCGACATGCTTGTGCTGCAACGTCAGGCCGTAGAGGAAGTGCGGCGACGCGATGTGGTCCGGGTTCGATGGATCCTCCATCTGGGCGATCATCTGCTTGCCGCCGCCGGTGTAACCCGAAACGGCGTTGACGGTGACGGGATAGTCCGGCGGCAGGATGCCGGTCGCGATCAGGGGGCGGATCAGGCCGATGGCGCCGGTGGGGTAGCAGCCCGGGTTGGCAACCAGCCGGGCCGAGGCGATCCGCTGCGCCTGCGCGGCGTCCAGTTCGGCAAAGCCATAGGCCCAGTCGGGATGCACCCTGTGCGCCGTCGACGTGTCGATGATGCGGGTCGAGTTCTGCCCTTCGAGGATCGCGACCGATTCCTTCGCCGCGTCGTCCGGCAGGCAGAGGATCGCGATGTCGGCGCTCTTCAGAAAATCCTCGCGGGCGGCGCGGTTGCGCCGCTCGGCTTCCGGAATCGACAGCACGTCGAGGTCGCGGCGCGCCGCCAGCCGCTGCCGGATCTGCAGGCCGGTGGTGCCGTGCTCGCCATCGATGAAGATTTTCGGTTTCATGCCAGTGGTCCGGATTTCAAACAGTTTCAAATGGATGCGGAGCCGGGCGGAATCAATCCCGCAGGGCCTTGAATCGATCTCTCAGGCCCGCGCCTTTCGAGCGGCGAGCAGGCCGAGATAGTACATCGCGATGTTCGACGCCGCGATCGAGGTGATGTCGGCGTGGTCATAGGCCGGCGCGACCTCGACGACGTCGGCGCCGACCATGTCGAGCCGGTCGAGCTGGCGCAGCACCGACAGCATTTTCGCCGAAGATGGCCCGCCGGACACCGGGGTGCCGGTACCCGGCGCGAAGGCCGGGTCGAGGCAGTCGATGTCGAAGGTGACATAGGTCTTGCGCCCAGCGGTGCGCTCCAGGATCGCGTAGGCGATGTCCGACGCCTTCATGTCCTCGAGATCGTAGCCGTAGAGGATCTTGATGCCGCAATCCTCCGGCGCATGCGTGCGGATGCCGACCTGAATCGACGTCGAAGGATCGACGACACCCTCGCGGACCGCGCGCAGCACGAAGGAGCCGTGGTCGATGCGCTTGCCGTCATCGTCCCAGGTGTCCTGGTGCGCGTCGAACTGCACCAGCGACAGCGGCCCGTATTTCGCGGCATGCGCCTTTAGCAGCGGCCAGGTGACGAAATGGTCGCCGCCGAGCGAAAGGAGGAACGCGCCGTCGCGGATCAGCCTGGCCGCGTCGCGCTCGATCTTGCCCGGCGTCTTCTGGTGATTGCCGCTGTCGAGCAGGCAATCTCCATAGTCGACGACCTTCAGCCGGTCGACGAAATCGTCGTTGAACGGGTATTGCAGGTCATTGTCCATGATCGCCGAGGCGCGGCGGATCCCCTGCGGCCCGAAACGCGCGCCCGGCCGGTTGGTCACGGCCGCGTCGAAAGGGATGCCCCAGACGATCGCGTCGGCGCCCTTGACGTTCTTCGAGTATTTCCGCCGCATGAACGACAGCGCACCCGCATAGGTCGGCTCGTAGGACGCGCCGGAGAGCCCGCGCGCGACGAATGCGTTGTCGATTGAACTGGCTGCCATGATTGTCCCTTCCGGTGCCCGCGGGCGAACCTATCCGCCCTCCGTGACGCCGCCGCAACAAAAAAATCGCGATGCCAGGGTGCGCGGCGCATCGGCGCGAAACTTGCGAGGCGGGGACAATGGCAATGAACCGTCGCCGAACTGTCCCCATTCGCGACGGATTGAATGAAAAGGCGTGCGCGCGGATGACAATCGACGCCAAAGCGGCACAGAATTCCATGACGGGCGCTGAGCCGGTCCGCTTCGAGGCGCTGGACAGCTGGCGTGGCGTGGCGGCGATCCTGGTCGTGCTGTTCCATGCGCAGGTGGCGAGCCATGTCCGCGATGCCGCCCTGGTGCGGGCCGGCGAGATGCTGGTCGATTTCTTCTTCGTCCTGTCGGGTTTCGTGATCGCCTATGCCTATGCCGGGCGGGTCAAGAGCGGCGCGGATCTCGGCCGCTTCATGATGCTGCGCTTCGGACGCGTGCTGCCGCTGCATGTCGTCGTGCTGGCGGCCTTCATCGCCATGGAAGGCGTCAAGGCGATGGCGCCAGGCCTCGGCGCGCCGGACGATGCCGCATTCACCGGCACGAACCAGATCGGCGCGATCCTGACCAACCTGTTTCTCGTGCAGGTGGGCACGCACGACCAGCTGACATGGAACACGCCGGCCTGGAGCATCGCGGCGGAGATCGTCGCCTACGCGGCCTTCGGCGTCGCGGCCCTGCTGCTCGGGCGCAGGCTTGGTCTGGCGGCGCTGGCGGGAGCGGTCGTGTCGCTCGCCGTGCTGTGGGCGGTTGCGCCGCACGGCATGGTCTCGACGCATGATTTCGGCGACTTCCGGGCGATCTACGGGCTTTCGGTCGGCGTGCTGGTGCATCGGCTGGCGATGGGCGGCATTGCCAGGCAGCGCGCGTCGGCCGCACGGGACAGGAGTGGCCGCTGGCGGTGGACGGCGGTCGAGGTCCTGACCGTTGCCGCGGCGCTGGCCTTCATCGTCAACGGCTACGGCAGGGACGCCGCCTTTGCCGCGCCGGCGGTCTTCGGGGTCGTTGTGCTGGTGTTCGCGGTCGAGGGCGGGCAGTTCAGCGCGCTGATGCGGACGAGGCCGCTCGTGCTGCTCGGGACGCTGTCGTTCTCGATCTACATGGTTCACATGTTCATCATCATGCGGATGGTCAATCTCGCACGCCTGAGCGACAAGCTGACGGGCACGGCAACGGTCGTGCCGATGGGCCATACGGAGGGCGTCGACTTCGGCAACCTGCTTGCTGGAGACGCGGCGATCCTGGCGATCCTCGGCGTCACCATCGCCGTCAGCGGCGTCACCTACCGGGTGGTCGAGCAGCCGGGCCGGGCCTGGTTCCGCGGGATGGCCGACCGGATGTTCGCGGGCAGGGCGGCGCGACAGCCGGCGCGTGGACGAACGGCGGACGCGGTCTCACGCTGACCGGCAGCCAAAGAAAAAGGCCGCGCGAGGCGGCCTTTTCCGAAGACGAAATTCCGAAACGCCTAGCGCTTCGAGAACTGGAACGAACGACGGGCCTTGGCCTTGCCGTATTTCTTGCGCTCGACGGTGCGCGAGTCGCGGGTCAGGAAGCCGCCCTTCTTCAGAACCGAGCGCAGGCCCGGCTCGTAATAGGTCAGCGCCTTGGAAATGCCGTGGCGCACCGCGCCCGCCTGGCCGGAGAGGCCGCCGCCCTGGACAGTGGCGACGACGTCGTACTGGCCGTTGCGGTTCGACGCGACGATGGGCTGCTGCAGGATCATCTGCAGGACCGGCCGCGCGAAATAGGCGCGGAATTCCTTGTCGTTGACGATGATCTTGCCGGAGCCCGGCTTGACCCAGACGCGGGCGATGGCGTCCTTGCGCTTGCCGGTGGCGTAGGCGCGGCCCTGCTTGTCCAGCTTCTGGACATGGACCGGGGCTGCGGGCTGCGGCGCGACCGAGGACGAGCCGAGTTGTGCGAGTGAGCTGAGATCAGCCATCTTCAGGCCTTCTTGTTCTTGCGGTTCATCGCGCCGACGTCGAGCGTCACCGGCTGCTGCGCTTCATGCGGGTGCTCGGCGCCCGCATAGACCTTGAGGTTCTTCATCTGGCGACGGCCAAGCGGGCCGCGGGGGATCATGCGCTCGACGGCCTTCTCGACGACGCGCTCGGGGAAGCGGCCCTCGAGCAGGTCACGCGCGGTGCGCTCCTTGACGCCGCCCGGATGACCGGTGTGCCAGTAGTAGACCTTGTCGGTGAATTTCTTGCCGGTGAAGGCGACCTTCGACGCATTGACGATGATGACGTTGTCGCCGTCGTCGACATGCGGGGTGAAGGTTGGTTTGGTCTTGCCGCGGAGGATGTTGGCGACGATGGAGGCCAGACGACCGACGACGAGACCCTCGGCGTCGATCAGCACCCACTTCTTCACCACTTCCGCAGGCTTCTGCGAAAACGTAGCCATGGAGTTCACTTTCTGTCGGACCTTGCCCGGAAAGCCGGAGAAGGCGTTTCTTGTTGCTTGGGTTGGAGCGAGTGCCCCAACAATGAAACGGCGGCCCGGAGGCCGCTGCGTCACGGGTGGCTTATAGGGGAGGGTGGAGGCAGCGTCAATTGGATAGAAAGGCACATTGTCAATGATAAGGGTAGCAAAATCAACGTTTTGAAATAGAGGTATGATTTTACCGCTATCCTTTTCCGCCTATCGACCGGCGGGCAGCGTCCGCCAGGAATGCTGACCGGGTTAGCCCGCGGCTCTTCGCGGTCTCGTCGATAGCGCGCAGCATGCCTCGTTCGAATGTCAGATTGGCGCGGACGACGGCGGTGTCTTTTTCGATCAAGGGGACCGATATCAGATAGGCTCCGCTCCGCAGCCCTTCGGCCACGTCGGGTCGGGCGACGATCCTGTCGTAGGGCGATGGCGCGGGAACTTCCATGTCCTCGGCCCAAAGGTCGAGCGCCTCGACTGCGTTGGCCAGTATGTCCGCTTCGTCGTCCGAGGCGGAGAAGCAACCGGGAATGTCAGGAAACGATACGCCGAAGGCGCTGTCGGTTTCCTTCTCCACCACTGCCAGGAAATGCTTCATTTAGTCACTCCTCCAGCCAGCCGGCGTCGCGGGCGATCGATCGCGCAGTACCCGTGGGCAAATCCTTTTTCGGGTGCGGGACAATGACGGTCCGATCTGCAAGACGAAACTTGTGGGGTGAGCCTCTGACCGACACGAGTTCGAAACCTTCACGGCGCAGGCGCTGGACAATTTTCCGGCTGTCTCGCTCGATTACCATAGTGTGTATCTAAATGCGCATCAAGGGTCATCGCCTCGGCGGAATCGAATACGTCCCCGTGGCATGCGCCACGATCTCGCCTGCGGCCTCGATCGTGCATTCGAAGACCATCAGCGAACGGCCGAGCTTCAGGATGCGGCAGTGGCCGTCGATGGGGCCCGCCTCGGCCTTGCGCATGAAGTTGATGTTGATGTTGGTCGTCACCGACAGCGCGTCAGGCCCGGCATGCGACAGCACGCAGACATAGCCGCCGATGTCGGCCAGCGTGAACAGGGCAGGGCCGGACACCGTGTTGCCAGGGCGCAGGTGCCGCTCGTCGGCGTCGAGGCGGACGGTGCAGCCGCCCGGAAACACGTCGATCGCATGATAGGAGCGATGATCGCGGTTCAGCTGCGGAAAGGCGGCGCCGATCAGGCTGTTGACCTCCTCCGCGGTCATAACGGGCGTCGGGGTGCTTCTGGGGGGCATTTAGGTCGTCGCCTTCCGTTTGCGTAAACGTAAGTGGATTCCCGGCTGGCCATCAAGCCGGGCCGTGCTATTTCTCCTCGCGCAATTCGAAGGGAGACGATCATGGCCGAAGTGGTGGCGATCCGGCGAGAGGAGCCGCAGGGGCTGGTGCGCAGCGCCCGCGACGGCAAGGTGCTGCGGCTGACGCTGGCCAATCCGCCCGCCAACGCGCTGTCGCTGGAGATGATGGAGACGCTGCAGGCGTCGCTGGACGATGCGCGCGACGACAAGCGCGTTCGCGTCATCGTCATCGCCGCGCAGCCCGGAAAGGTGTTCTGCGCCGGACATGACCTGAAGGAGATGACCGGCGGGCGGACCGCGCAGGACAAGGGCCGGGCGTTCTTCGAAAAGACTTTCGCTGCCTGTTCGACGCTGATGCAGTCGATCGTCCGGCATCCCAAGCCGGTGATCGCCGAAATCGACGGCATCGCGACGGCCGCCGGCTGCCAGCTGGTCGCCTCCTGCGACCTGGCAATCGCGTCGAGCCGCGCGACATTCGGCGTCAACGGCATCGATGTCGGCCTGTTCTGCACCACGCCCGGCGTGGCGCTGGCTCGCGGCATGAAGCGCAAGCATGCGCTGGAAATGCTGCTGACGGGCGAAATGGTCGACGCGTCCACGGCGCGGGAGTTCGGCATCGTCAACCGCGTCGTGCCGGAGGAATATCTGACTCAGGTGGTGAACAAATACGCGCAAGCCATTGGCGCGAAATCGCCCGAGGCGGTCACCTTCGGCAAAAAGGCGTTCTACCAGCAGTCCGAAATGGGACTGGCCGAGGCCTACGACTATGCAGGCAAGGTGATGGTCGACAACCTGCTCGCGCGCGACGCCGAGGAGGGCATCGACGCGTTCATCCGCAAGCGCAAGCCTGAATGGACGGAAAAGTGAAATGGCTCGTATTGAAATACTCGAAAAAGCGGAAATGCAGCGCATGCAACTGCATGAGCCTGTCGATACGAAATACTACGTGAATGATATCGATGGCAAAAAGCTACTCCAGATATCGACCTTTGGGCGACCTACGCGTGACATGCCTGGAAAGGTGAGTCAGACAATTCAGATTGACGAAGCCGCTGCTCAACAGCTTTTCGCGATCTTGAAGTCGACTTTCGGGTTCCGATGATGGAGCCTCGCGTCTCGATCATCACCATCGCGGTCGGCGATCTCGCCCGCATGGCGGCGTTCTACGAGGCGATGGGACTGAAGCGGCATAAGGGCATCACCGACGGCGTCGCGTTCTTCCAGATGGGCGGCGTGATCCTGGGGCTGTTCGGCCGGGTGGACGCCGAGAAAGATTCTGGCCTGAAGTTCGGCGACGGCCTGTCCAAGGTCTATCTGGCCTACAACACGCGGTCGACCGATGAAGTGGGCGCCGTGCTGGCCCTGGCGCAAAAGGCCGGCGGGCGAATCGTCAAGGCGGCGCAGAAGGCGTTCTGGGGCGGCTGGTACGGTTATTTCGCCGATCCGGAAGGCAATCTGTGGGAGGTGGCGCACAATCCGGATTTCCCGATCGCCGCCGACGGCACGATTTCGCTGCCGGGCTGACCGTGGCGCGGCGCAGGCAGATCACGCGGCTGCACGCGCCCTATCTCAGGCGCCTGCTGCTCGACGCGGCACGCGTGGAGGACTGGGATGCCTATCCCTGGAATCTGCCGCTGTTCCGCGACCGCGCGTTCGAATGGCCGTTCGACGAAGCGATCACCATCGTCGTCGGCGAGAACGGCACCGGCAAATCGACCCTGCTGGAAGCGATCGGCGCGCTGGCCGGCTATGACGAGGCGGGCGGCGGCAAGGGCTACTTGCCGGTCGACCATTCGCGTGCCATCGACAAGAGCGGCGCGTCGCTGGCCGACACGTTGCGGGCGCATTGGCTGCCAAAGGTGACGAGCGGCTGGTTCTTCCGCGCCGAGTCTTTCTACACCGTGGCGCGCTATTTCGATGCGGCAGCCTTGGATGACCCGTTCGGCCCTCCACCGCCCGATTTCCTGTCATGGTCGCATGGAGAGGGGTTCCTGCGCTTCTTCGAGGAGCGCTGCAGCCGGCAAGGTCTTTACATCCTCGACGAGCCGGAAAGCGCGCTGTCGCCGTCGCGCCAGATCGAATTGCTACGGATCCTCCAGCGCATGCGCCGCTCCGGGCTCTGCCAGGTGATCATGGCCACGCACTCGCCGCTCTTGATGGCATGCCCCGGCGCAAGGCTGATGCGCATCAGCCGCTTCGGACTCGATCCGGCGGATTATCGTGATACGGATCACTTCAGGATGATGCGGGAATTCTGCAGCGACCCGGACCGCTTCATCGCCGACGCACTGCTTGAGGACGACGAATGAACCACGACACCTACGACAATGCCTACATTTCCGGCGTCCTCAATTCGGTGAAATCCGTCGCCATCGTCGGCGCGTCGGCCAATGACGTGCGTCCGAGTTTCTTCGTCGCCAAATACCTCATCGACAAGGGCTATGAGGTCTATCCGGTCAATCCGGGCCATGCCGGAAAGGAAATCCTCGGCCGCATGACCTATGCCAGGCTTGCCGACATTCCCGTCGCGATCGACATGGTCGACATATTCCGCGCCTCTAACGCCGTGCCGCCGATCGTCGACGAAGTTCTGGCGCTGTCGCCGCTGCCGAAGGTGATCTGGATGCAGCTGACGGTCCGCCACGACGAGGCGGCGGCGAAGGCGGAAGCGGCCGGCATCAAGGTGGTGATGAACCGGTGCCCGAAGATCGAGTACGCGCGGCTGTCGGGCGAGATCGGCTGGAACGGCGTCAATTCGAACACGATCAGCTCGAAGAAGCCGCTGATGCGGCAGGGCTTCCAGAGCTTCGGAATCCGCCAGAAATAGCATCGGCCATCCGGATTTCCGGCCGCCCGCGCGGTTTTCGACCGTTCCGCCGCGCCGAATCGAAAAAAACGCCTTTGCCTTCGCGCCGGCACTTTGCGAAGACTGGCGCGGATTTCAGAACCAGCTCCGAGGGAGGATTTTCAGATGCCAGGTTTCGACACGCTCGCCATCCATGCCGGCGCCAAGCCGGATCCGGCCACCGGCGCGCGCGCCACGCCGATCTACCAGACGACGTCATTCGTCTTCGACGACGTCGATCACGCCGCATCGCTGTTCGGGCTGAAGGCCTTCGGCAACATCTACACCCGCATTATGAACCCGACCCAGGCGGTGCTCGAGGAGCGGATCGCGGCGCTGGAGGGCGGCACGGCGGCGCTGGCGACGTCATCCGGCCACGGCGCGCAGCTGCTGGTGTTCCACACCATCATGCGCCCGGGCGAGAACTTCATCGCGGGCAAGCGGCTCTATGGCGGCTCGATCAACCAGTTCGGCCACGCCTTCAAGAATTTCGGCTGGGAAGTCCGCTTCGCCGACACCGACGACGTCGCGGCGATGGAAAAGCTGATCGACGACAAGACGCGGGCGATCTTCATCGAAAGCCTCGCCAATCCGGGCGGCACCTTCGTCGACATCCAGGCGATCGCGGCCATCGCGCAGAAGCATGGCCTGCCGCTGATCGTCGACAACACGATGGCCTCGCCCTACCTGCTGCGGCCGCTGGAGCACGGCGCCGACATCGTGGTGCATTCGCTGACCAAGTTCATCGGCGGCCACGGCAATTCGATGGGCGGCATCATCGTCGACGGCGGCACGTTCGACTGGTCGAAATCGGGCAACTACCCGATGCTGTCGCAGCCGCGGCCGGAATATGGCGGCATCGTGCTGCACGAGACGTTCGGCAACTTCGCCTTCGCGATCGCCTGCCGGGTGCTTGGCCTGCGCGACTTTGGCCCGACCATCGCGCCGTTCAACGCCTTCCTGATCCTGCAGGGCGTTGAAACCCTGTCGCTGCGCATGGAGCGGCATTGCGCTAATGCGCTGAAGGTGGCGACCTGGCTGTCGTCGCAGCCGCAGGTCGCCTGGGTGTCCTATCCTGGTCTGCCCTCCGACCCGAACCACGCGCTGATGCAGAAATACTCGCCGAAGGGCGCGGGCGCAGTGTTCACTTTCGGCCTCAAGGGCGGTTTCGAGGCGGGCGTGAAAGTGGTCGAGGGCGTCGAACTGTTCTCGCACCTCGCCAATATCGGCGACGTGCGCTCGCTGATCATCCATCCTGCGTCGACCACGCACCGCCAGCTGACCGACGAGCAGAAGACGGCCGCCGGCGCGGGCAATGACGTGATCCGCCTGTCGGTCGGCCTGGAAGACGCCGACGACATCATCGCCGACCTGAAGCAGGCTTTGGCCAAGGCCCGCTGATGGCTGCGCTGTTCCTGAAGATCGACACGTCCGGTGCGCCCGAAGAGGGCGCGCCGGCGCCGGACCGGGTCCTCTCGGGCGAGCCGCGAACAAGAACCTGGAATGTCGAGGAAGCCGATGGCGGGATCTATGCCGGCATCTGGGAAGCGACGCACGGCAAATGGCGCATCGCCTACGATGAATGGGAGTTCTGCCACATCCTGTCGGGCGTCTCGGTAATCGCCGAGGACGGCGGCGAAGCGGTGACGGTGGCGGCGGGCGACAGCTTTGTCCTGAGGCCCGGATTCAAGGGAACCTGGGAAGTGCTGGAGACCACACGCAAGGAATACGTGATCCGGGTGTGAGCCCGGGTTCTGCACGCTATCCACTGTGTCCACAGGCCGTCAGCGGTTGTGCGCCGGGAAGTGCGGGCGTAGTTTCAGGACATCTCAGGTGCCTGAGGGTTCCGCCAGGACAGCGGACCAAAACCCGATGGAGACCTTGAGCCCCGCGATGCCACGCGGACGGAGGCGAAAGCCGAAGATCGATGGTGTCAAAGTCCGGCGGGATCCATCGCAGGCGGTCTGGAACGCACACGGTGGAAAATGCTTGCGGCGCCCTTGCGGCGCGGAGCATCGGTTCGACGGGAAGGCATCCCTTGCGGCGGCTTTCATGGCGGACCAGTCAGAACCGAACCTACACCAGCGCGCGCTTTCGGGTGCTGCGAGGATGCGGGAAAGGGCTGAACAGGGGGGCACTGGGAGCGATCCCGGTGCTTTCTTGTTTTGTCCCGGCGTCAGTCGACACGCAGATCGATCGCGCAACTGAAACGGAAGTCAGCGACGGTCGCCGCGTACTCTTCCGGGATGGACGACATGGGCGCGGCCTCTTTCGCGGTCTTGCTCCCACGAAGCACCTCGCTGAACAGGTCGAGATCGCGCTGAGGCAGGCCTGCGTTCTCGAACTGCTCGAACAGGCACAGGCAGAACGTGTCGACCGGTTCCTCGAACTCGGCCGATGCTCCGGCCTCTCGCACCTCGCGGACGATGTCTAGGCTGGCGGCGCAGGCGCCGAAGAATGCAGCCTCATCCAGTTGCGATGGGGCGGGACCGGTGTCCTCGCGATAGGCTGTTCCATCGTGAATCAAGTAGAGCGAGCCGACCAGCAGGTCGGAGAACCGGTTGTGGCGCTCATCCATCACCGAGAAATTGCCGGGAATCGCCCGTGTGCGAACGGCGCCGTCGGCGAGGATGTTGCGCCAGGTGTCACCCTCCTTGCGCAGGATTCTCGGTTTGCAGCCCTCTGTATCGCAGAATGCCGGCGTCTCGGCGTAAGCAAGGATCTCGTCGACGCCGTCGGCGTCGAGATCGACCTCGGAGACCACAATCATCGCCGGATCGATCGGGCCCTTTGCCTCGGCTTCGAGCGCTGCGCGGGCGGCCGAATGCGCGGGGGACAGTGCGTTCGAGAAAGGGAGATAGCTGACGTCGGCGCGGGCGGGGCTGGTCGCTGCTAGGAAAACGGCCAGGATGCTGGCGGCTGAACGTGGCGGTTTCATCTGGAACATCCGTATTGACGCCGCTGTGTCCACCTGAAACGTAACGCTACGATGCCGACGACGGGGTCCACCGTACCCGACCTATGACGCCTTCTTCGACCCGGCGGTCTCGACCTCGACCATGTGGCCGCGCAGGACGCGGTTGATCTCGGTCTGGTAGCCGCCGTCCGGCGCCTTCGTCTTGAACCAGTCGATCACATCGGCGTCGAGGCGGATGGTCACGGGCTGTTTGATCGGGCGGAAGTGGCTGGCGCGACGGGCATGCAGCCTGTTTTCAAAAGGCGCTTCGGGAATGTCGACGGTATCAATGTCTTCTTCCCGCATTGCCAGCAGCTTGCGGATCATCTCGTCTTCGTCCTGGCTAGATTGCTTCGCTCTCATAGAGTCTTCTCTCTTCCCGCGTGGCGCGCAGGGCGCCGATGATGCGAATCAGATCGCTGTCGTCACCTTCCGGATAGGAGTGGACCACCAGGACCAGAACCGCTCCTTTGACGTTCCCGAGCGCATGCAAGCGTTCTTCTCCCTGTTCGAAACGGTCAGGGTAGATGAGACAAAGTGGATCGTCCCATGCCTTGCGCGCGAGTTCGAAAGCGATGTGGTGCTTCGCGATATTCGTCCTGGCCTTGTCCTCGTTCCATTCGAAGCGCACGTCACTCTCTGTATTTACATAAGTGTATTTACGCCTCGCTGCAAGCCATCACCACTCGACCTTCAGCCGTTCCAGCCCGTGAAAATGGTAGCTGTCGCGGTAGGCGGGTTCGTAGGCGAGGCGGAGGCCGGGGAGGCGGTCGAAGAGCACTTTCAGGGCAACCTGCAATTCCAGCCTGGCCAGCGGCGCGCCGATGCAGAAATGGATGCCGGCGCCGAAGGAGACGTTCTTCTGGTCGGGCCGGCCGGGCAGGAAGCGGCGCGGCTGCTCGAACGCCGCCGGATCGTTGTTCGCCGCGCCGAGCAGGAGGCCGATCCGCTCGCCGGCCGCGATCCGAACTCCAGGCGAGATTTCAACGGGCTCGGCCGCGAAGCGGGTGAACATGTGCAGCGGCGCGTCAATGCGCAGGCATTCCTCGACCGTCGCCTCGGTGTCCGCCGGCGCGGCGAAGAAGCGGCGCGGGTCGCCGTTCTCGCGCAGGATGGCGCGCACTGCGTTGCCGATCTGGTGCACGGTCGCCTCGTGGCCGGCATTGAGCAGCAGAACCGCCGAAGACACCAGCTCCGCCTCGGTCAGCCGGTCGCCGCTCTCATGCGCCTGGGTCAGCAGGCTCAGCAGATCGTCGCCGGGCGCGCGCCGCTTCGCATCGGCCTCGGCGCGGATGAAGGCGGCAAAGTCGCGCGCGGCGGCGTTGGCCGAAACCTCCGTCGCGCGCGACGGCGCATGAAGATACATCGCCACCATCCGGTTCGACCATTCGATCAGTTGCGCGGCCATAGCCGGATCGACGCCGAGCATCTCGGCAATGACGACGCTCGGGATCGGCGCGGCATAGGCGGGGAGGAGGTCGATCGTGCCTTCCTTCTCGAAACAGTCGATCAGGTCATGCGCCAGGCGCTCGACGCGCGGCCTCAGGCGCTCGACATGGCGCGAGACGAAGGCGCGGTTGACCAGCGTGCGGAGCCTGGTGTGGACGGGCGGCTCCAGTTCCAGCATCGAGCCGGCTTCCAGCACGTCGAAATCGGCGAGGTGAGCGCGGTTTCCTGGTGCCGTGACGGATGCAAGATAGCCGCCGGGCCGCTCGCGCCCGAAACGCCGGTCGCGCAGGGCCCGGTTGACCTCGTCATAGCCGGCGAGACACCAGAAGCCGTAGTCCTCCCAGAAGAACACCGGCGCGATGCCCTGCAGATAGGCATAGGCCGCATAAGGATCCTGGATGAACTGGTTGTCATGCGGGTCGAGCCGCAGCCGCCTGGCCGATGCATCGAACTGGAACTGAGTCTGGACAATGTGCATCTGGCATAGATAGCCGAGGTTCCTTACCACATTCCAATCGCGCGGGCCGGCGCTAGGCTGCCGCGCACAGGGGCCATCCAGCGATGGCGGACAGAGTAGCGGATCGAAACGTGATACAGCGGGGCATATGGCGGGCATGAACATCATCGTCGTCGGCGCGGGCATCGCCGGTCTCTCGACGGCCTGGTCGCTGACGAAGCGCGGCCATGCGGTGACCCTGCTCGAGCAAGGGTCCATTCCCAATCCGCTCGCCGCGTCCGGCGACCACCACCGGATCATCCGCCGGGCCTATCCCTCGGGCAGCGGCTATGGCCGCGTGATCACGGAAGCCTACGCGGCGTGGGACGAACTGTGGAGCGATCTTGGCGCGCGCCACTACGACCATCGCGGCTTTCTGTGCATTTCGCGTGAGGCTGGCGACGAGGCCGAGGACTATCTGGCCGGCTTGCGCGAGGGCGGGTTTCCGTTCGAGATGCTGACGGCCGAAGAGGCGGCGCAGCGCTGGCCGTTCCTTGATCCGGAGACGATCCGCTACGCCTATGTCTCGCACGAAGGCGGAGCGCTGCATTCCCGGCGGATCGCGCTTGGCCTCGCCGAATGGCTGCGCGCGAACGGCGCCGACGTGCGCGAGCATGCGAAAGTTGCCGCCGTCAACGCAGCAGGTGCACCGGTGACCATGGCCGACGGTGACGTGCTCGCGGCCGACCGGGTCGTCGTCACCGCCGGCGCATGGGTCACGAAGCTCTTTCCCGCGCTGACGGACACCTTGACGCCCAAGCGCACGGCGGTCGCCTATCTCGAGCCGCCGGCGGACCTGAAATCCGCCTGGGACGGCGCGCCGGTGATCCTCGACGTCGGCGGCAAGACCGACGGCTACATCATCCCGCCATCGGGCGGCGGCGGGCTGAAGTTCGGCACCGGGCTGCACAAGCGTGCAAACCCGGATGCTGACTCAGACCGCGTGGCGCGCGAGGGTGAGGGCGCGGAGATCCTCGCGCATTTCTCGCCGCCAATCGCGCGCATCGGCGAGTATCGCGTGACCGACGTGGTCACTTGCGCCTACACCTTCACGTCCGACGAGCGCTTCTTCGCGACCGCGGAGGGCAAGGCCCTGATCGTCTCTGCCTGTTCCGGCCATGCCTACAAGTTCGGCGCCGCCATCGGCAGGCGGGTCGCCGATGCGCTGGAGACCGGGGATGCCGACGGACTGAAGCGCTGGCTGCGGGCGGAAGACGTGTAAACCATCCCTGCGCTTTCGGGCAGGAGGCGCGTTGCCGCCCTTGCGCAAGGCCAAGCTGCGGACATATCTAGGCTGACAGTCCGCAATAATGATTCCGTCATCTGGCGCGCGAATCGCTTCCGCAAAGGCACGATCCATGAGAGACCCGGTCGAAACCTACATGAACCTCGTTCCGATGGTCGTGGAGCAGACCAACCGCGGCGAGCGCGCCTACGACATCTTCTCGCGCCTGCTGAAGGAGCGCATCATCTTCATCACCGGCCCGGTCGAGGACGGCATGGCGACGCTGGTCTGCGCGCAGCTGCTATTCCTGGAAGCCGAGAATCCCAAAAAGGAAATCAACCTCTACATCAACTCGCCGGGCGGCGTCGTGACGAGCGGCATGGCGATCTACGACACGATGCAGTTCATCAAGCCGGCGGTGTCGACGCTGTGCATCGGCCAGGCGGCGTCGATGGGGTCGCTGCTGCTCTGCGCCGGCCACAAGGACATGCGCTTCGCCACGCCGAATGCGCGCATCATGGTTCACCAGCCGTCGGGCGGCTTCTCGGGCCAGGCTTCGGACATCGAGCGCCACGCGCAGGACATCATCAAGCTGAAGCGCCGCCTCAACGAGGTCTACGTCAAGCACACCGGCAAGGAATACGAGATGATCGAGAAGACGCTCGATCGCGACCATTTCATGACGGCCGACGAGGCGAAGGAATTCGGCCTGATCGACAAGGTGATCTCGTCGCGCGAAGCAGCGGAAATGCCGAACGCCGGATGAGCCGGAAGGCATGCGATCACGCGGAAATGAGGCGCTTTTTGACGGGGCTGCGTCAATTCTGTCACATTTTGCTGTTCCCACCGCAGGTGCGAAGCCCTACGTTAAGCCTCTGTAGAGTTTCGACGCCTTAGCCTGTGATGTGGGGTCGCGAATCGTTGCCGCATTTTCTGATTTGTGTTTCGTTCGGAAATGTCTTGAATCGCGCCGCGCAAATGCCGGCAGCGGCGCCATGTGAGACCGTCCGGAAGATCGACGGCGGACGGATCGACGCACTGAAAGGACTTGGACGATGAGCAAGATCAGCAACAGCGGCGATTCGAAGAATACGCTCTATTGTTCGTTCTGCGGCAAAAGCCAGCACGAGGTGCGCAAGCTGATCGCGGGTCCGACCGTGTTCATCTGCGACGAGTGCGTCGAGCTCTGCATGGACATCATCCGCGAGGAGAACAAGACCTCAACGCTGAAGTCGCGCGAGGGCGTGCCGACCCCGCAGGAAATCCTGAAAGTTCTGGACGACTACGTCATCGGCCAGCCCTATGCCAAGCGCGTGCTGTCAGTGGCCGTGCACAACCACTATAAGCGCCTGGCGCATGCCTCGAAGTCGAACGACGTCGAGCTGGCGAAATCGAACATCCTGCTGATCGGCCCGACCGGCTGCGGCAAGACGCTGCTCGCCCAGACGCTCGCCCGCATCATCGACGTGCCGTTCACCATGGCCGACGCCACCACGCTGACCGAGGCCGGCTATGTCGGCGAGGACGTCGAGAACATCATCCTGAAGCTCTTGCAGTCGGCCGACTACAATGTCGAGCGCGCCCAGCGCGGCATCGTCTACATCGACGAGATCGACAAGATCTCGCGCAAGTCGGACAATCCGTCGATCACCCGCGACGTGTCGGGCGAGGGCGTGCAGCAGGCGCTGCTGAAGATCATGGAAGGCACAGTCGCCTCCGTGCCGCCGCAGGGCGGCAGAAAACATCCGCAGCAGGAATTCCTGCAGGTCGACACCGCCAACATCCTGTTCATCTGCGGCGGCGCCTTTGCCGGCCTCGACCGGATCATTTCCGACCGCGGCCGCAAGACGTCGATCGGCTTCGGCGCGACGGTCGCGTCGCCGGAAGATCGCCGCAGCGGCGAGGTGTTCCGCCTCGTCGAGCCGGAAGACCTTTTGAAGTTCGGCCTGATCCCGGAATTCGTCGGCCGCCTGCCGGTGCTCGCGACGCTTGAGGATCTCGACGAGCCGGCGCTGATCCAGATCCTGACCGAGCCGAAGAACGCGCTGGTCAAGCAGTATCAGCGGCTGTTCGAGATGGAGAATGTCGACCTGACGTTCCACGAGACCGCACTGACGGCCATCGCCAAGCGCGCCATCGAGCGCAAGACCGGCGCGCGCGGCCTGCGCTCGATCATGGAAGCGATCCTGCTCGACACGATGTTCGAACTGCCGGCGCTCGACGGCGTCCAGGAGGTCGTGATCTCCGACGAGGTCGTGAACGGCAAGGCGCGGCCGCTCTACATCTATTCCGAGAAGGAACCGAAGAGCGTCAGCGCCTGATCGGCGCCGCTACCGGACTACGCAGCGGCGCTCACGGGCGCCGTTTTCGTTTCCTGTAGGCCGGCTGATGCGGCCGCGCGGAGCGGCTTGCGCCCCCACAGGATCAGGATGTCGTCCATCGGGCGCGCCCGGCGCGGGCGACGGACATATTCGAGCCCCGCCTTGTCGAGGCAGGCCTGCAGCGTCGCCTCGTTGAACAGGACGGTGTGCCAGCCATGGCGATAGCCGTTCCAGCCGGACCCGCGATACCGGTTGGCGGGACCATCGAGCTTCACCGTCACCATGCCAAGATAGCCGCCGGGCTTCAGCGCGTCGTAGCACTGGCGCATGATGGCGATCGGATCGAGCACATGCTCGATGACGGCGTCCATGGCGATCATGTCGTAGTGGTTCGGCTCCAGCGAGACCTCTTCGAGCAGGCCTTCCAGGACCTTGTAGCCCTTCGCCCGCGCGATCGCGGCGCCGCGGGCGGAGGGTTCGACGCCGACCACCTCGTCGAAATCCTTCGCCGCGAGGTCCATCAGCTCGCCGGTGCCGCAGCCGACATCCAGAAAACTGCCGGACGACACCGCCTGCTTGCACTGGCGGTAGAAGCGCTGCTTCTTGGTGCCGAACAGGCGGTCGAACAGGGCGCGTTTCCAGGTCTTGAAGCGGTATTTCCGCGCCAGGTTCTTGAGCTTGGGAGAATGCCAGTCGCCGTTGTCGGGATAGTGTTCCGGTTTCGGCACCGGGTCCAGCACGCACAGGCCGCATTCCTTGCAGTCCCACAGCGCCAGCGGAATGGTCGTCTGGTTCCAGTAATCGCCGACCGGCCACTCATGCCGCAGCCTGAAGCTGGACGCCCCGCAGAGCTTGCAGGTGGCGCCCTTGGATGCCGGATTTGGCTGTAAAGTGCTTTGGTTCCCGCCCACCCCGACCCCCTCGTCGTGCGCGAATTTCATCGTCGGACCCTACAGTGCGCGAAATTCGCCCGCAAGGCCCGGCGCGCCTCCCTTGATCCTTAGCCGGGGCGCATCCATGTAAGGTCGGTCAGGGCGCTCGTCCGGTTTCCGTGCTGTTTTCCCGTTGTTTTCAGACAAAGGTAGGCGGATCGGCCCGCGGCCGTTAATATAAGATTCGCGGTTGGCTCTCAGGCGGCCGCGACAGAAAGGTGACACCATGGCCAAGCAAACAAGGTCTTCCGGAAACGGCGTGTTCGCGGTTCTCCCGCTGCGCGACATCGTCGTGTTCCCGCACATGATCGTGCCGCTGTTCGTTGGCCGCGAGAAGTCGATCCGCGCGCTGGAAGAGGTGATGGGTTCCGACAAGCAGATTCTGCTTGCGACCCAGATGAACGCCGCGGATGACGATCCCGAGCCCGACGCGATCTATGACGTCGGCACGCTCGCCAATGTCCTGCAACTCCTCAAGCTTCCCGATGGCACCGTGAAGGTGCTGGTCGAAGGCGCGTCGCGCGCCCGGGTGATCGCGTTCACCGATCGCGAGGACTATCACGAGGCCCGCGCCGAGCTGCTGCCGGAGCCCGCCGAGGAAGAGGTCGAGATCGAGGCGCTTGCGCGCTCGGTGGTCGGCGATTTCGAGAACTACGTCAAGCTGAACAAGAAGATCTCGCCGGAGGTGATCGCCGCCGCCGGGCAGATCGAGGACTATTCTAAGCTCGCCGACACGATCGCCTCGCATCTGGCGATCAAGATCCCCGAAAAGCAGGAAATGCTGGCGACGCTCTCCGTCAAGGAGCGGCTTGAGAAGGCCATGGGCCACATGGAGTCCGAGATTTCGGTGCTCCAGGTGGAGAAGCGCATCCGTTCGCGGGTGAAGCGCCAGATGGAGAAGACGCAGCGCGAGTACTATCTCAACGAGCAGATGAAGGCGATCCAGAAGGAACTCGGCGAGGGCGAGGACGGCCGCGACGAGGCGACCGAGCTCGAAGAGCGCATCAAGAAGACCAAGCTGACCAAGGAGGCCCGCGAGAAGGCGGACGCCGAATTGAAGAAGCTGCGCTCGATGTCGCCGATGTCGGCGGAAGCGACCGTCGTGCGCAACTATCTCGACTGGATCCTGTCGATCCCGTGGGGCAAGAAGTCGAAGGTCAAGTACGACCTCGACCTCGCCCAGCAGGTGCTCGACACCGACCATTTCGGCCTCGACAAGGTCAAGGACCGCATTGTCGAATACCTGGCGGTGCAGAGCCGCCAGACCAAGATGAAGGGCCCGATCCTGTGCCTCGTCGGACCTCCCGGCGTCGGCAAGACCTCGCTCGGCAAGTCGATCGCCAAGGCGACCGGCCGCGAGTTCGTGCGCATGGCGCTCGGCGGCGTGCGTGACGAGGCCGAGATCCGCGGCCACCGCCGCACCTATATCGGCTCGATGCCCGGCAAGGTCATCCAGTCGATGAAGAAGGCGAAGAAGTCCAACCCGCTCTTCCTGCTCGACGAGATCGACAAGATGGGCATGGATTTCCGCGGCGATCCGTCGTCGGCCCTTCTCGAGGTGCTCGATCCGGAGCAGAACTCGACCTTCATGGACCACTACCTCGAGGTCGAATACGACCTGTCGAGCGTGATGTTCGTGACGACGGCGAACACGCTGAACATCCCGCCGGCCCTGATGGACCGGATGGAGATCATCCGCATCGCCGGCTACACCGAGGACGAGAAGGTGGAGATCGCCAAGCGGCATCTCCTTCCGAAGGCAATCCGCGACCACGCCCTGCAGCCGAAGGAGTTTTCGGTCTCCGAGGACGCGATCCGGGCCATCATCCAGACCTACACGCGGGAAGCTGGCGTCCGCTCGCTGGAGCGCGAACTGATGAAGCTCGGCCGCAAGGCGGTGACGGAGATTCTGCGCAAGAAGAAGGAGACGGTGGAAATCACCGCCGCCAACATCTCCGATTATCTGGGCGTGCCGCGCTACCGGTTCGGCCAGGTGGAGGCCGACGATCAGGTGGGCGTCGTGACGGGGCTCGCATGGACCGAGGTCGGCGGCGAACTGCTGACGATCGAAGGCGTGATGATGCCCGGCAAGGGCCGCATGACCGTCACCGGCAACCTGAAGGACGTGATGAAGGAATCGATCTCGGCTGCGGCATCCTATGTCCGCTCCCGGGCCATCGATTTCGGCGTCGAGCCGCCGCTGTTCGACAAACGCGACATCCATGTGCACGTGCCGGAGGGCGCTACGCCCAAGGATGGCCCGTCAGCCGGCGTCGCGATGGCAACCTCCATCGTCTCGATCCTGACCGGCATTCCGGTCCGGGCTGATGTCGCGATGACGGGCGAGATCACGCTCAGGGGCAGGGTGCTGCCCATCGGCGGCCTGAAGGAGAAGCTGCTCGCGGCTCTGCGCGGCGGCATCAAGAAGGTGCTGATCCCCGAGGACAACGCCAAGGACCTGGCCGACATTCCGGACAACGTGAAGAGCGGGATGGAGATCATCCCGGTCTCCAGGGTTGGCGAGGTGCTGCGTCACGCGCTGGTGCGGATGCCGGAGCCGATCGAATGGACCGAGCCGCCGGAACCCGCTGTCAAGACGCCGGTGGTGGACGATTCCATCGCTGTCGGCGTCGCTCACTAGGCTGGCCACAAGCCACATCAGCTGAATCTGAACAGGCCCGGAACCAAGTTCCGGGCCTTTCGTTATCCGCCGTTGCCAAAAATGCTGGAAAACCGGCATTTTTCTTACTCTCGCCCAACATTCGGTGTTGGTCGAGCCGTTGCAAATCCATAAGGTTCCGCTTCACCGGATGAGTCGCTTGTTCCGGTCTTCAAAGAGAAGGGATAGTTCATGAACAAGAATGAGATGGTTTCCGCTGTCGCAGAGATGGCGAAGATTTCGAAGGCCGATGCCGCGACCGCGGTGGACGCGGTGTTCGACGTCATCACGCGCGAGCTCAAGTCAGGCGGCGACGTCCGTCTCGTCGGGTTCGGCAACTTCACCGTGACGAAGCGCGAAGCCTCGACGGGCCGCAACATCCGCACCGGAGAGCCGGTCCAGATCGCCGCCCGCAACGTCCCGAAGTTCTCGGCCGGCAAGGGCCTCAAGGACTCCGTCAACTGACGGAAGCCTGCCCGCGCGCGGAATGATGAAAGCCGGGTCCGCCCGGCTTTTTTCTTTGGAGCGCGGTGGCGATACCATGATGCGTGGCCTGGCGCACATGGCGGTTGACGACAGGACCGTGCTCGCACTATACCCGCGCCAGTCCGGGACCATGTCCCGCGGCGGGCGATTAGCTCAGCGGGAGAGCACACCCTTCACACGGGTGGGGTCGTAGGTTCAATCCCTACATCGCCCACCATTCCCTCCGAATGCAAGTTCCGGCAATCAGCACGGCCAGTTCGAGCTGACAGCTTTGCCGCTCGGTCAACTGCCTGTCGCCACCCATCGAAGAAGCGCCAACAACAGGTCCGAATCTCTTTAGACACGGAGACTGCGGTCAAGTAGCGCGCATGACAGTTTCAAATACTCGAAAAGCAATCTGAAGATATCGATGCTTCGGCGTCTCACGCCATGGCGTCATGCTTGAGCAATTGCTTCGGAACATTGGTGCTCGCTTGAATCGATATGGCAACCGGGCCGCGCAATCAAGCATCATGCCCGTGCGAATTGCAGAAATCCGATCGAGCCAAATCGTTCTGGAAATGTTTTTTTTGAACATGGCGACCACGAACGAACCGCGCGGAGATTCACAAGCATAGCAGAAGTCCGATACTTTCCACGTGGTTTCCGCCGCCATTTCCAGATTATTTTCATGGAACGATAACACAATAGGCAATGAAGAAATTCGCGTGCATCGTGGATAGTTACTATATTTGAAAGAATGATAGGTTCTTTCTCCAATACTGGCTACGAAATCGCCCATTACAGCTTGCGTTACATAATGATGCCGGTATTCTAATCGCCGTTTCGGGAAGATTCTGGAGGATATCATGATTGGATTCGGCCATCGGGCCGCGACTGCCGGGCTGGCGGTCGGCATCGCCCTTGCGTCGGTTCAGGCCGGCTACGCACAGATCGGCAACGGAAGCGGGGTTGCGGAAGCGGGCCCGTCAGGCGCCGCTTCGGCCGCCGCTCCAACGGGGCCGGGCCTCAGCCGTTTGCCGACAACAACGCCGCAGGTAATGCCTTACGCCAGCACGTCGGGCGTGCCGTCGGCGCTTGAAAAGCCGGGCAGCTCGCTTGATCCGACGACGGGCGGCCAGGCCTATGGCACCAGTGCATCGTTCAAGTGGCCCTACACGATCGCACGCGTGGCGATCACCGGTGTCGGTTTCAATTCGACAAATCCGCTGGCCGTCCCGGTCGCGAGCCGACCCTATAGATACACCGGCAAGCTGTGGATGCGGTTCGGATCGAGCTGGTTCGTCTGCAGCGCTTCGCTCGTCAAGAAGGGCGTTGTCGTGACGGCGGCGCACTGCGTACACAACTACGGCCAGGGTCAGGCCGGTTTCGCCAACGAAGTGCGGTTCCATCCGGCGAATTATGTGAGCAACGTCAACGGCGGCGGTCCGTTCGGCTACTACACGGGTGCGACGTGGCGCGTGCCGACGCCCTATTTCAACGGAACCGACACCTGCCAGTCCGGCGCGATCGGGGTGGTCTGCAACAACGACATCGCCACGGTTACCCTTAACCCGAGGAATGGCGTCTACGCCGGAACGGCGATGGGCGGTTGGAACGGGTATGCATGGAACGGCTACAGCTATCTCGCGACGCCGGTGTTCGGTAACCACACGGTCGCCCAGATCACGCAGCTTGGCTACCCGGTCGCCCTCGACGGCGGCGCGCAGATGCTGCGCGGCGACTCCTACGGCAAATACATTGCCTTGGCCGGCGCCAACGGCAAGCAGTTGAGAAACACGCAGCTCGGCTCGGCCATGACGGGCGGCTCCTCCGGCGGTCCGTGGATCGTCAACTTCGGCACGGTGCCGGCCGTCACCGGCGGCGCCTCGCTTGGCAATCCGGCGAGCACGCAACGCAATGTCATCGTCGGCGTCACCAGCTGGGGCTACACCTCGGTCGGCATCAACGTTCAGGGTGCGTCGTGGTTCGGCCAGAATGCGGAGTATCAGGCAGCCGCCTACGGCACCTACGGCGCCGGCAATATCGGCTTCCTGATGCGGGCAACCTGCACCGGCAGCCCGGCCTTCTGTTGAGCCTGTCGCAGAATTGAGTGAACGACCCCGGCCTCGCGCCGGGGTTTTTCGTTTCGACGCGGCAGTTCGTTCAGCCGCGCGCGCTGGCGATCAGGCGTTCTGCCAGCGCGACGGTCAGGTCGTCGAAATGCGAGATGACGTGGCTTGGCTCGAACTCGCGGACATGCCGGTCGGTGTAGCCGAAATCGACCGCCACCACCGGAATTCCCGCCGCCTTGGCCGTGTCGATGTCGGTGCGCGAATCGCCGACCATCAGGGCGCGCTCGGGATCGCCGCCGGCGAGGCGGATCGTCTCGGTCAGGTGGCGCGGGTCGGGCTTGCGGAAGGCGAAGGTATCCTGCCCGCAGATCGCCTCGAAATTGCCGGCCATGCCGATCCCGACCAAGAGGCGCTTGGAGAGTTCTTCTGTCTTGTTGGTACAGACGGCAAGCCGAAAGCCTGCCTCCCTGAAGCGGTCGAGCGCCTCGACGACCCCTGGATAGGGCCTGGAACGCCCCGGCATGGACGCGCCGTAATGTTCGAGGAAGAGGGCAAACAGCCTCTCGTGGACGTCGGACTCCAGCGCGCGCCGGTGCGCATGATAGGCGCGCTCGATCATCACGCGCGCGCCTAGGCCCGCATGATGGCGATGAACGGCCTCCTCGACGGCCGGGACCCCGGCCGATCCCAGCGCGTGGTTGAGGCTGTCGACGAGGTCCGGCGCGGTGTCGATCAGGGTGCCGTCGAGGTCGAAGACGATGATGGGCTTTGTCATGGAGGCGCAGATAGCCGCAGCCGCCGGTTGGCGCAATACGGGCGTCGCAGTTGCGCCGCGCTGTCAAAATGCTAGGAGCAGCGCCGAGACCAGGGGTCGGAGAGCCGATGGACGCGAAGGCGATGAAGATCGAGGCGGCGCGCGCTGCCTTGCAGCATGTCGAACACGGGATGCGGCTTGGCATCGGCACCGGATCGACGGCCGAGGAATTCGTGCGCCTGCTCGCCGAAAAGGTCGCAGCCGGCCTGGAGATCGTCGGAGTTCCAACCTCGGAACGCACGGCCGCGCTCTGCGCACAACTGAGGGTGCCGCTGTCGACGCTGGACCATACGCCCGAGCTCGACCTGACGGTTGACGGAGCCGACGAACTCGACGCCGATCTGGCGCTGATCAAGGGCGGCGGCGGCGCGCTGCTCCGCGAGAAGATCGTGGCCGCGGCCTCGGCGCGGATGATCGTGATCGCCGACGAATCGAAGGTGGTGGCGACGCTCGGCCGCTTTCCACTGCCAATCGAGGTCAACGCGTTCGGCCTGCGAGCGACCCGGATCGCCCTGGAAGAGGCGGCCCGGTCGCTCGACCTGTCAGGTCCCCTGACATTGAGGATGACGGACGGTCGTCCTTTTGTTACCGATGGCGGGCATCTGATCCTCGATGCATCTTTTGGCCGCATTCCGGACGCAAGAGCGCTGTCGAACGTGTTGCACGCCATTCCGGGCGTCGTCGAGCATGGTCTATTTCTGGGTCTGGCGGACCTGGCAGTCATCGCGGGTCCCGAAGGGATCCGGACGCTGGTCCCCGCCCGCTGAACAGGGAGTCTGACACTACCATGGTTTCTATCAACCGTCCGCGCCACATCCTCGCCGCCCTCGTTTCGGCGGCGCTCCTCGCCGGTCTCGGCAGCGCTTCGGCGCAGGAGGTCACCGAGGCGCATCTCAAGGCGGCGCGCGCCGCGGTGACCGCGATCAAGGCCACGGACTCGATGGACGCGATCCTGCCCCAGGCGAACCAGTTGCTGAAGGTCGAGCTGATCCAGAAGAATCCCGATATGGAGGCCGACATCGTCCGCATCGTCGACGAGGAAACCATCGCGATCGTGCCGCGCCGCGGCGACCTGGAGAAGGAAGTCGCGACCGCTTTCGCACGCGCCTTCACCGAGCAGGAGCTGAACGAGATCGCAGCGTTCCACAACTCGCCGACCGGCAAGAAATTCCTGGCGGACAGCCCGATCGTCGGCCGCGAGGTCGGCAAGGCGGTTGAGATCTGGCAGCTCGGCATCGCGCGAGACCTGTCCCGCGCGGTTGGCGAGAAACTCGGCAAACTGGCGTCGAACGCGCCGCAGCCGGCGCCGGTCGAAGCGCCTGCCGGCGAGGCGCCCGCGTCGCCGACGCTGACGCCGCCCGCCCAGTAAGGGCCCGCGCACGAGTTTGGTGAGCCCGGCCCAGCGCCGGGCTTTTCTTTTGGGCGTCGAGGGACTACCTCGGGATGACCCGGCGTCGCCGCGCAACAGCTTCGAGATCACCACATGCCCCACTACGACTACGACCTGTTCGTCATCGGCGGCGGTTCGGGCGGCGTCCGCGCCGCGCGCGTCTCGGCCGGCCTCGGCAAGCGCGTCGGCATCGCCGAGGAATACCGCTTCGGCGGAACCTGCGTCATCCGCGGCTGCGTGCCGAAGAAGCTGTTCGTCTATGCCTCGCAATATCCCGAGCATTTCGAGGATGCCGCCGGATATGGCTGGACGGTTGGCGAATCGAGCTTCGACTGGCCGACGCTGATCGCCAACAAGGACCGCGAAATCGCCCGTCTCGAGGGCATTTACAGATCCGGCGTCGAGAAGACGGGCGGCGACACGTTCCAGAGCCGCGCGACCCTGATCGACGCGCATACGGTCCGCATAGAGGCTGAGGACCGCACCGTCAGGGCGGAGCACATTCTGGTCGCGACGGGCGGCCGGCCCAACCCGCATGCCTCGCTGCCGGGCCACGAGCACTGCATCCTGTCGGATGACGCGTTCCACCTCGCCGAACTGCCGAAGTCGATCGTCATCGCCGGCGGCGGCTACATCGCGGTGGAGTTTGCGAACATCTTCCACGGCTTGGGCGTTGAGACGACGCTGATCTATCGCGGCAGGGAAATCCTCGGCCGGTTCGACATGGACCTGCGCCAGATGCTGCACGAGACGATGGAGGCCAAGGGAATCCGGATTCTCTGCCAGACGATGTTCGAGAAGATCGAGAAGCGCGCCGACGGCCGGCTGGTCGCGCATCTGAACGAGGGCGAGCCGATCGTCGCGGATCAGGTGATGCTGGCGCTTGGACGCACGCCCAACACCGAGAATCTCGGCCTGGAGGCCGCAGGCGTCGAGCTCGGGAAGACCGGCGAGATCGTCGTCGACGCCTACTCGCGCACCAATGTTCCGAACATCTATGCCGTTGGCGATGTCACCAACCGCGTCCAGTTGACGCCCGTGGCGATCCACGAGGCGATGTGCTTCGTCGACACTGTGTTCCGCGGCAAGCCGACGCGGCCGGACCATGAAGCGGTGGCGACCGCGGTGTTCTCCCAGCCCGAGATCGGCACGGTTGGCCTGTCGGAGGAAGATGCCGGCAAGCAGTTCGACGAGGTCGAGATTTATCGCGCGGTGTTCCGGCCAATGCGCAACATCCTGCCGGGGCGGCGGGAGCGGATGCTGACCAAGCTTGTGGTCGACGCGAAGACCCGGATCGTCGTCGGCGCGCATATCCTCGGGCCCGACGCCGGCGAGATGGCGCAGCTCCTCGGCATCGTCATCAAGGGCAGGCTGACAAAGGATGTCGTCGACGCGACGATGGCGGTTCATCCGACCGCGGCCGAGGAACTGGTGACGATGTACCAGCCGAGCTACCGGCTGAAGGGCGGCGAACGGGTCGGCTGAGCCTCAGGCCGCACCGCGCGCGTAGCGTCCGGGCGCCATGCCGACATGACGGCTGAAGGCGGTGCTGAACGCGCTGGTCGAGCCGTAGCCGACCCGCTCGGCGACCTCGACCAGCGCAAGGCCGCGCCGCCGCAACATGTCCTTCGCCAGCGCCATCCGCCACGAGATCAGATACTGAATCGGCGCCATGCCGAGCGCCCGCGAAAACTGGTCGAAGAAGGCCGAGCGCGACATCGCCACCCGCCGCGCAAGCAGTGCGACAGTCCAGGGCTTCGCCGGCTCGGCATGGATCGCCCGGATCGCGGCGGAGAGGCGCGGGTCGGACAGGCCCCTGAGCAGTCCCGGCGGCGAATTGTCCGCCGGTGCGGCACGCAGCGCCTCGATCATCAGGATCTCGACCAGCCGCGACAGGACGAGGTCGCGGCCCGGGCGCGCCTCGCGCGCCTCCTCGCCGACGAAGCGGACCAGGGTCGCCAGCCGCTCGATGGCGCGGATGTGGACGACGCGCGGCAGCAGCGACACAAGCAGGCCTGCATCGGGCGAATCCAGGACAAAATAGCCGCCGACGAGCCGCACGTCCGGCTCGCCGTCCTGCCGACCGTGGCGGACGTCCGCGGTGCGCGCCGTGTCGGCACGCGGGTCGATATGGGTTGGCGTCGCGTCATCCTCGCCCGACATGGTGAAGCCCGGCGTCGCCGGCAGCAGGATGAAGTCGCCCGCCTCCATCGTGAACGGCTCGTGTCCGTCGACCGCGAGCCGGCACCGGCCCTCGGTCACGGTGCAGAAGCTCGGTTCCCCGAACTCGGAATACCTCACCGCCCAGCGGCCCGCGCCGCTGATGCCCTTGGAGAGCACAGTGCGGGGTTTCAGCAGGGCGATCGTGTCTTCGAGCGGATCGGACATTCGTGGACGATATCGAACAAATCGCGGATGATCAATTATCGATCGTCCTGAGATCGTTCTCTATCTGATGGGGGCCAATCAGATACAAGGAGAGATCGACATGAAGACCGTCCTCATCACGGGCACCTCGTCGGGCTACGGCCGCGAGACCGCAATCCATTTCCTCGACAGGGGCTGGAACGTCATCGCCACCATGCGCGCGCCGCGCGCCGACACACTGCCGCGCTCCGAGCGACTGCGCATCGTCGCGCTTGACGTGACCAAGCCCGCCAGCATCGGCGCTGCGATCGAGGCTGCGGGCCCGGTCGACGCGCTGGTCAACAATGCCGGCATCGGCGTCGTCGGGGCCTTCGAGGCGACGCCGATGAGTCATGTGCGGAAAGTGTTCGAGACCAACACGTTTGGCGTGATGGCGATGACGCAGGCCGTCATCCCGCAGATGCGCGAGCGCCGCACGGGGGTGATCGTCAACGTAACTTCCAGCGTGACGCTGACGCCGATGCCGCTGGCGGCCGCCTATACGGCCAGCAAGATGGCGATCGAGGGCTTTACCGGCTCGCTGGCGCACGAACTCGGCGCCTTCGGCATCCGCGCCAAGCTGGTCGAGCCGGGCTATGCGCCGACGACGCGCTTCTCCCAGAACACCGAGGTAGGCCCGGAGGAACTGATTCCGGAGACCTATGCCGCCTTCGCGGGGCCGATCTTCGCTGCGTTTGCGGCGCCCTTGCTGGTCACCAGGGAGACCGACGTCGCCGACGCTGTGTGGCGGGCGGTGATCGACACCTCCGGCCAGCTGCGCTTCCCCGCGGGACCGGACGCGGTGGCGCTCGCCGCGGCCGCGTGAGGCGGTGCCGTCAGGCAGGCCTGCCCAGTGAGGCCGGCCTGCCATCGACCAGCCAGCCGATCAGGTCGGGCCACAGCGTCGCCGCGAAACGCGAGCGGAAGTAGCCGAGGTGGCCGATCGGTCCGCCGGCCTCGGCGGGTGATATCCACCGCTCCTCGATCGCCGCATTGGCGTAATGCCGCATCAGGGCGGCCACGGCGCGCGGCGTACCCCAGACGTCGTCCGTCATGCCAAGCGCCAGGATCGGCAGCCGGACATCGGCGTAGCGGGACGTTTCCGGAAACGTGCGGTCGTCGAAGTAGTAGTCTGGCATCGCACACCACCGTGCCCAGTCACGGAACACCGTCGAGGGGATCGGCTCGCCGATGCCGAGCCATCGTGGCGTCTGGCGGAACGCCAGCGAGACGGGCACGCCAACGCCGAGCATCAGCCGCTTTGCTTTCGGATCATCGAGTCCGCCGAAATAGCCCGACATGGTTGCGACCATCGCGTAGCGGTCGAACCGGTCGGCGACGCCCGAGAGGCCGAGCGCCTGGCCGCCGAAGGACTGGCCGACGCCAACCATTGGATGGCCGGGCGCGCTGGCGTCGAGGGCGGTGGCGGCGGCTGGAAAGTCGAGAAGCGCCCAATCGCGCATGGCGATGCGCCGACGCCAGCTCGATGGCGTTCGTGAACCGCCAGTGCCGCGATAGTCGTAGATCAGCGCAGCCCGGGCGCCGGCCGAGACCGCGGCCGCGGCGAAGCCCGCATAGAGGCCGCGCGGGACGGCTGTTGCCGACGAAATCAGGAGAAGAGGGCCGTCGCCACGCCCTTCGAACAGCGTCCCTTGCAGCGGGAAGCCATCGTCCGAACGGAAGGCGATGTCGCGCGGCGCAATCGCGGCCATGGCGGCGGCACTGGGCATGGCGTGAGCGGTCATGATGCTCCCTCCGGTCAACTGCAGGGAGCCTACCATTGACGTAAACGTCAAAGTCAAGAGGTTTGTTCGGGTTTGAACAAACTCGCCATTACTCCGCCGGCAGCCTGATCCGAGGCATGCGGCGCGGCGCCTTTTGCGGGAAGGGGATCGGCATTCCAGCCGGCAGGATCGGCTGCAGCGGCCGCTTCGTCGCCAAGCCTCCGGCGACGCTCAGGATCGAATCGTAGAATTCCTCGCCGTCCGCGGCCTTCGGCGGAACGGTCTCGTGCATCACGCTGATCACGGTCACGCCCGGGCAGTGGTCCTTGATCGATTGGTGGAAGGCGATCTTCGCCGACGCATCGAGCGCCGCCGTCGCCTCATCGAGAAACAATAGGCCGGGCTTGTGCAGGAGAATGCGCGCCACGAACAGCTTCTGGCGCTGGCCGCCGGACAGCACCATGTCCCAGGGCTGCCCATCGCGGGATTCGTCGTCGAGATAGGAGATGAATTCGCCAAGACCGGCATTGTGCAGGGCCGCGGCGACGTCCTTGTCCTTGAACGCGTCGGGCGCGTCCGGCAGGCAGACGAGCCGCTTCAGCGTGATCGGGGCGAGCCGAATGTCCTGCGACGCATAGAATGTGCGCACGCCGGCGGGCAGGGCGATCGAGCCGCCGCCGTATGGCCAGAGGCCGTTGATCGCCTTGATCAGCGAAGTCTTGCCACAGCCGGATTCGCCGGAGACAAAGGTCCATTCGCCCGGCTTGAACTGCAGGTTGCCCGCCGACAAGAACGGTTGCGTGTCGTCGCCTTGATGCGTCAGTTCGATGTCGCGGAGCGTCAGGCCGAAGGCCGGATCCTGCACTGTGTAGCGGAAGTCGCTGCGGCCGGAGCGGCGGTAGAATTCGGTCGGCTGCTGCACGTTTTCGATCGCCTCGGCAAGGTCGATGACCCGGCGCGAATTCGCCTTCAGGGTGGCGATCGCCGGCATGACGTGGATGAACCACGAGCACTGCTGGATCAGGGAGTTGATCAGTTCCGCGCCAGTGACGTAGCCCTTGAGGCTGACCTGGCTGTTGGCATAGGGGATCAGGCCCGGTCCGTAGGCGACGATGCGGGCGGCGACGAAATTGTAGATCAGCTCGAACGACATATAGCCCGCATGCACCTTGTTGAGGCTGGTCCATGTGCTGTCGATATCGGCGTAGATGCGCCCGTGAATGCCCTTCTGCACACCTTCTCCGCGCGAGGCGGCGACATGGAAGCTTCGCCGCAGCAGCGTGTTGAGCGCGCCGCGATAGCTGCCTTCGGCCTGCTGCATGCGGATTGTCAGCCGTTCCAGCAGACCGCCGACCTTCAGCGCGATCCAGGTGTTGATCGGCACGTAGACGATGACGGCGGCGAAGGCGAGCGTGGCGCTGCCGTAGACGCCGAGGAACTCCAGTCCGGTGACCGGGGTCGATGTCTCGATCAGCTTCTGGCCGACGAAGAACAGCGACATGATCACGCCGACAATGCCCATGGCGAGGCCAATGGCGCCGCCCGTCATGCCCTTGATCGCCTCCTGGACGCGCTGGTCAATGTTGTCGAGCGTGCCGCTGCCTTCGGCGGAGCCGCCGTTCTGCAGGTGGTAGTGGGTGTGGTTGCCATCGAGCAGTGCGTCGTTGAAGCGTCGGTCGAGCCAGGCGCGCCACTTGCGGTGCAGCGTGGTCGAGAACAGGTGCCGGACACCTGTGAAGCCCGCGTCCTTCAGGATGACGAGGCCAAGCAGGATGCCGGCCGCGGCGACCAGCGATTTCAGGGGCGTGATGTTGTCGTCGCTGTGGAAGAAGGCGATGGAGTTGACCAGTTCGCCGGAGGCTTCGGCCATCCAGACGCTGGCCTTGCTGGAAAGCCCGGTCAGGATCGCGATGATGATGGTGAGGCTCCAGGCCTCCTTCCAGGATTCGGAAAACCAGTAGGCGCGCAAGAGGCCCCAGAAGCTGCGCATTCCGGATACAGGGGTAAGGTGCGGTGGTCCGTCCTTGTTCAGGCGACGCCACCAGGCATTCCCCACCAACCATCGTGGCCCGAAGACCCGACTCACAACATTCCCACCCCAGTTGCCCGTTTTCTTTTCAGGCTAACATCGATTGGTCATTCTCCTAGTGAAATGTTCCGTAAGGGTTTACGCCTTTAGGCCATTGCGTCGCCTGTGTGTCCTCGCGGCCACGGGTTGGTCAAGCGAATCGGCTCTGGAAACAGGACGGTGCTTCCTGTATAGGACCGCGTTTCCGGCGAGCCGGTCTCTGTGGCGCGGGAGGAACTCCCGCCGTGTTCTTGGGTGCTGAAATGGCGAAATGGTCTCCGAATTCCTGGCGCGGCAAGCCGATCCAGCAGGTTCCGGCTTATCCGGACATGGCTGCACTGGCTGAAACCGAAAAGCGCCTGTCGACCTTTCCGCCGCTGGTTTTTGCAGGTGAGGCGCGCAAGCTGAAGAAGCAGCTCGCCCAGGTCGCGGCCGGCAACGCCTTCCTGCTGCAGGGCGGCGATTGCGCCGAGAGCTTCGCCGAGCATGGCGCCGACAACATCCGCGACTTCTTCCGCGTCTTCCTGCAGATGTCGGTCGTGCTGACCTTCGCCGGTTCGCAGCCGGTGGTGAAGGTCGGCCGCATCGCCGGCCAGTTCGCCAAGCCGCGCTCGTCGGACAACGAGACCAAGGGCGACGTGACCTTGCCGAGCTATCGCGGCGACATCATCAATGGCATCGAGTTCGACGAGAAGTCGCGCATCCCCGACCCGGCGCGCCAGGAAATGGCCTACCGCCAGTCGGCGGCGACGCTGAACCTGCTGCGCGCATTCGCTCAGGGCGGCTATGCGAGCCTGGAAAACGTCCACCGCTGGATGCTCGGCTTCGTCTCCGACAGCCCGCAGGGCGAGCGCTACGAGGCGCTGGCCAACCGCATCACCGAAACGATGGATTTCATGAGCGCGGTCGGCATCACCTCGGAAACCAACTACGCGCTGCGCGAAACCGATTTCTACACCAGCCACGAGGCTCTGCTGCTCGGCTACGAGGAGGCGCTGACCCGCGTCGACTCCACCTCCGGCGACTGGTACGCGACGTCGGGCCACATGATCTGGATCGGCGACCGCACCCGCCAGCCGGACCATGCCCATATCGAATATTGCCGCGGCATCAAGAACCCTCTCGGCCTGAAATGCGGCCCGTCGCTGACCGCCGACGGACTGCTGCAGCTGATCGACCTGCTCAATCCGGAGAACGAGCCCGGCCGCCTGACGCTGATCTCGCGCTTCGGCTACGACAAGGTCGGCGACCACCTGCCGCGCCTCGTCCGCGCGGTGCAGAAGGAGGGCCGCAACGTCGTCTGGTCCTGCGATCCGATGCACGGCAACACGATCACGGCCGCCGGCTACAAGACCCGTCCGTTCGACCGGATCCTGAAGGAAGTGCAGTCCTTCTTCGAGGTGCATCGCGCCGAAGGCACGCATCCGGGCGGCATCCACATCGAGATGACCGGCAACAACGTCACCGAATGCACGGGCGGGGCGCGCGCCATCCGCGACGACGAGTTGCAGGACCGCTACCACACGCATTGCGACCCGCGCCTCAATGCCGACCAGGCAATCGAGCTGGCTTTCCTGGTCAGCGAGCTCCTGAAGAAGGGCAAGCAGGCGCCCGCGAAGCAGGCCGTCAACGGCTAACGGCGGCGAGGCAGACATGTCCGGGCCGGCGATCCGCACCACGTGCTGCATCGCCGGCGGCGGACCCGCCGGAATGATGCTCGGCCTGCTGCTGGCGCGAGCCGCCGTCCCGGTGGTCGTCCTCGAGAAGCACGCTGACTTTCTCCGCGACTTTCGCGGCGATACGCTTCATCCCTCCACGCTGGAAGTGATGCACGAGCTCGGGCTGGCCGATCGGCTGCTGGCTCTGCCGCACCAGAAGGTGCACGACCTGTCGGGAGCCTTCGGGAGCTTCCAGACGGTCGTCGCCGATTTCCGGCACTTGCCGGTGCACCATCCCTACGTCGTGATGATGCCGCAATGGGATTTCCTCGATTTCCTGGCCGACGAAGCCAGCACGTATCCCACGTTCTCGCACCGGATGGATGCCGAGGCGACGGGCCTGGTGGAACGCGACGGCATGATCGTCGGCCTCGTCGCCGAGACGCCGGAAGGTCCGTTGGAAATCCACGCCGATCTGGTCGTCGACGCCAGCGGTCGCAAGTCGACGTTGCGCGCCGAAGCCGGGCTCAAGGTCGAGACCCTCGGCGCGCCGATCGACGTGTTCTGGTTTCGGCTGTCGCGCAAGCCGGGCGACACCGACCAGACCGGCGGGCGCTTCGATCCTGGAAAACTGCTGGTCCGCATCTTCCGCGGCGACTACTGGCAATGCGCTTACGTGATCCCGAAAGGCAAAGCGGAGACGATCCGCTCGGAAGGTGTCGAGAATTTCCGCAGGACGATCGCGCCATTGCTGCCGTTCGAACCCGATCGGGTCATGGAACTGACCAGTTTCGACGACGTCAAGCTGCTGAGCGTATCGGTTGATCGGCTGAACACATGGTTCCGGCCGGGATTCCTGTGCATCGGCGACGCCGCGCACGCTATGTCGCCGGTCGGCGGCGTCGGCATAAACCTGGCGATTCAGGACGCAGTCGCGGCGGCCAACATCCTGGCGCGGCCCTTGCGCGCGGGGATGCTCTCCGCACGTGACCTGGAAATGGTGCAGAAGCGGCGGATGTTCCCGACACGGATGACCCAGGCCGCGCAGGTGTTCGTCCAGAACACGGTGCTCGCGCCCAACCTGGCGTCCACGGGCGGTACGGCGAAGCCGCCCCTGGTTGCCCGCCTCCTGGCGCGCGTGCCGTTTCTGCGCCGCATACCGGCCCGGCTGGTTGGCATGGGCGTGCGGCCCGAACATGTCGACGCCAGGATTGCGCCTGTCATCCGCGCCTGAATCTCACAAATACCACTCGTATTCCTGGCGCGAGATCATCTGCATGAAGGCCGCGAACTCGGCTTCCTTCACGCTGGCATAGATCGCGGGATAGTCGGCGCCCAGCCACCGCGGCAGGATGGTGGCGGCGCGCAGGGCTTTCAGCGAATCCCACGGCGTCAGCGGCAGGTCGGGATCGATCTCGGTTCCGGCATTGCCGGTGTGGACCACGCCCGGATCGAGCCGGTTCTCGATGCCGTGGTGCATGCCGGCCAGGACAGCTGCGATGACGAGATACGGATTGGCCTCCGCGCCGGAGATGCGGTGCTCGACGCGCCGCGCCGCGCCCGACGACACTGGCACGCGGAAGGCGACGGAGCGGTTGTTCTCGCCCCAGTCCTTTGTCACCGGCGTGAAATTGTTGGCGGTGAAGCGGCGGAACACGTTGAGATTCGGGGCGAACACCGCCATGCCCTCGGCCATCGTCGCCTGCAGCCCGGCGACCGCGTGGCCGAGCATCGCCTGTCCGTCGGGCCGGCGGTCGTCGAACAGGTTCTGCCCGTCGGCGCCGAGCACGCTGGCGTGGATGTGCATGCCGCTGCCGGCCTGATCCGGGAACGGCTTCGACATGAAGGTCGCCTCCATGCCGAACTGCCGCACCACCGACTGGATGACGCGGCGCAGCAGGCAGGCGTCGTCGGCGGCGCGGACCGGATCGTCGCTGTGCTCCAGATTCACCTCGAACTGGCCTGCGCCATATTCGCTGATGATGGTGGAGGAGGGAATGTTCTGCGCGGCGCAGGCGTGTTCGATCGCGGTCAGGATCGGCTGGTATTCGTCGAGCTTGGCGAGCGACAGCACCTTTCCCGCCGCCTCCGGCATCCCGGTCTTCGGCGACCGGACGGGTAGGGGGCTTCCGTCATCGCCGCGCTGCGGGTCGATCAGGTAGAATTCGAGTTCCGCGGCGACGACCGGCCGGAGACCGGCTTCATGCAATGCGGAAACGGTCCGCCTGAGGACGGTGCGCGGGTCGTACCAGAACGCCTCGCCATTCGTGGCGCGGCACGGTTCGCACAGCACCTGGGCGATGCCGGGGTTCCACGGAACGGGCGACAGGGTGCCCGCGACGGGCTTCACAGTGGCGTCGGGGTCGCCGTCGGAAAAGCCGTAGCCCATCGGGTCGGCGGTGTTGCCCTGAACGTCGACCAGCGACATCGCCGCGCAGATCGGCGAGCCGGCGTCGAAGAACTTCTGCATGTGTGCGCGTGGCATGCGCTTGCCATAGGCGTTGCCGCAGAGGTCGAACAGAACCGCGTCGAGATGCGTCGTGACCGGATGTTCGGTCAGAAAGCGTGAAAGTTCGTCGGTCATGCGTCCCCCAGAGCCCATCGACACCCGTTCGCACCGTAAAGGCTTTGCCCGGCCGGTCAAATCGCCGCCGATGTCGTTTTTCCATGATCGCGCGCCATGGAAAACGGCGAATCTGACGGCATGGCTAACGGGGGGGCGCAGATGAACGACACGCGACAAGGCTCGTGCCTGTGCGGCGCGGTGAGGTTCAGGACGACCGGACCCTTGCGCGGGGTGATCTACTGTCATTGCACGCAATGCCGCAAGCAGACCGGCCACTATCTAGCGGCGACAAGTGTCGCCGACGACAGGATCGCAGTCTCCGGCGGTGAGAACGTGACCTGGTATCTGGCCTCGGACAGCGCCCGTCGCGGCTTCTGCGCGACCTGCGGCTCGGCGCTGTTCTGGAAGCATGACGGGCTCGACACGGTCTCGGTCATGGCCGGAGCGTTCGATGGCGACAGCGGTCTGGCCGGCCAGGGCCACATCTTCGTCGGCGCCAAGGGCGATTACTATACAATCGACGACGGTCTTCCGCAGTTCGATCGATCCTCGCCAGGCGTCGTCGTTGCGAGCTGATGACCGGGGATCGAGCAAACGTTCAATATTCTCGAACGCTCAGTCGCGAAGCCGCCATCTGCCGCAACGCGGGCCGCGAGCGTATCTGATGGTCAAGGAGATTTTCCATGACCACAATGCCTTCCCTCTTCATCTCACACGGCGGCCCGAATATCGTTCTGAGCGACATGGAGGCGCGGCACTTCCTGGAGACGCTGCCGGACCACGTGCCGCGCCCCAAGGCGATCGTGCTTGTGTCGGCGCATTTCGAGACCGACGGCGTCGTCGTCGTCACCGATCCGGCTCCGGAAATGATCTATGATTTCCGTGGATTCGAGCCGGAACTTTACCAAATGGTCTATCCGGCTCCGGGCGAGCCCGAACTGGCGGCCAGGGTCGTCGCGCTGCTCGAGGACGCCGGGATGGCGCCATGCACCATTGGCAAGCGCGGCTATGACCATGGCGCCTGGACGCCGATGATGCTGGCATTCCCGGACGCCGACATCCCGATCGTGCAGGTGTCGATCGATCCGAATCGCGACGCCGAATGGCACTACAGGGTAGGCCAGGCGCTCGCGCCGCTGCGCGCGGACGGCATCCTGCTCGTCGGCTCCGGCCACATCACGCACAATCTGCGCGCCTTCTTCCCGGCGATGCGGCAGGGCAAGTCGGTCGACGCCGAACTTGTCGGCCAGGTCGATGCGTTCACCGGGTGGTTTGCCGAGAAGCTGGCGGCGGGCGATGTCGCCGCGCTGCTCGACTGGAAGCGCCAGGCGCCGTTCCCGGCCGAAAACCATCCGACGGACGAGCACCTGATGCCGATCTTCTTTGCGCTCGGCGCGGCGGGCCAGGGCGCGCATGGCGAGCGGATCCACGCCTCGAAACAGCTCGGCTTCTTCGCCTACGATTCCTATCTGTTCCACTAGCGCCAAAATCCGCTAAACGAACCCTGCCCGGTTCATCGGGCGGGATTCGGACAGATGCAACGCCTGATCAACGCCTTCCGCAACTCGCTGCGCGCCTTCGGGCGGCTGATCCGCACCGAAAAGGCGTTCCAGCAGGAGATCTTCGTCCTGTGCGCGGCGCTGCCGCTGGCCTGGTTCCTCGCCGGGAGTTGGCGCGGCTTCGCGCTGCTGATCGGCGCTATCCTGCTGCTGATCATGGTCGAGGTGCTGAACACCGGCATCGAGGCCGCCTGCGACGCGTTCAGCCGCGAGTTCAACTACGACATCCAGCTGGCCAAGGACTGCGGCTCGCTGGCGGTTCTCATCTCGCTCGTGCTGGCGGGTGGCGTGTGGCTGCTGGCGATCGCGGAGCGCATTTCAGGGGTGGCATTGTAGGTGTTGCCGCCTTACATGTCGGTTACCAAAGGATACCGACATGACCCACGATCCGCTGCACCTCGAAACCCGCGCCAGGCTGCCGGACGATCTGCGCTACCTCGTCGAAAAATATCCGCGCGGCGAGTGGCAGGCGCATGACAACATCCGCGGCATGGCGGGGTTCTGGCTGCAACGGCACGACATGTTCCGCGACATGGGTGGGCTGCTAACCGCTGCGATCGGCGATTATCGCGAGGGCAGGAAGGACGCGAAAGAGTTCGCGGCATTCTTCGCGCCGCGACTGAACCACTTTCTCGGCAATCTCGACGGACACCACAATGTCGAGGACCACCACTATTTCCCGATCTTCGCCGCCGCCGAAAGCCGCCTGAAGCGCGGTTTCGATGTGCTGGACGCCGACCATCACCTGATCCACGACGCGCTGGAGCGCAACGCCGAGACGGCGAACGGCTTTCTGCGCGCTCTGCAGGAGAACGAGGACAAGCAGCGCTTCGCCGCCGACGCCTATGCCGACGAGAATTCTCGCCTGATCGCGATGCTGAAACGGCATCTCGACGACGAGGAAGACCTGATCATCCCGCTGATCCTCGACAGGGGCGACAGGGCGCTGGGCGGCTAGCGCCCGTCCGGATGCCGTCCCAGGTAGCGTCGCCCGAGCCAGAGCCCGCACACCGCAACCGCGACAGACACGGCGATGCCGATCAGCAGACGCTCGTGCTTGACCAGCGCGTCGCCGATGAGGTGCTCGGCGCCGAGGCCGAAGAAGTAGCCGATGCTGACGAAGATCGTCGTCCACACGGCGGCGGAGATGGCGTTGAGCGCCAGGAAGCGGGGGATGGGGATCGACGACAGGCCGGCCGCGATGCCGCCGACCATGCGCAGTCCGTAGATGAAACGGTTGCCGAGCACGAACAGGTTCGGGTGCCTTTCGACCAGCGCGTGCGCGTGGCTGAAGCCGGGCCGCTTGCGCATCGCCGAGACACGCGGATGATCGGCGAAGCGCCGGCCGGCGAGGAACAGGGCGGTGTCGCCGAGGAAGGCGCCCGTGAAGGCGACGGCGCAGGTCTGCCAGAGGACGAAGACGTTCTGGTGGGCGAAGAAGCCGCCGAAGATCGCGGCGCTCTCGCCCTCGGCGAGGCAGCCGACGAAGACCGCGACGAGGCCGAAGCGCTCGACCAGCATGTGGATCAGGTCGCTCAAGACGCCAGATCTCCGCCGAGCCGCGCATCGATGCGTTTCAGGTGCGCGGACAGTTCCGCGATCTCCGTCTGCAGGCTGACGATCTCGCGACGGCGCAACTCGTCGAGTTTTTCGTGCAGCGCCATGATCTCGATCTCGGCCTTGAGGTTGACCTCGTAGTCGTGCGCGGCATCGAGCCGGTCCCGCGCCGCCTGGCGGTTCTGCGACATCATGATGACGGGCGCCTGAAGTGCGGCGATCATCGACAGGATGAGATTGAGGAAGATGAACGGGTAGGGGTCGAAGGCATCGCGGGTCAGCAGCCAGGCATTGGCTCCGATCCAGAAGGCCAGGAAACCGATGAAGCCGAGGATGAATGTCCATGACCCGCCGACACGGGCGATGGCGTCGGCGATCCGGTCGGCGCGCGTGTATTCGATGCCGTAGCTTTCGCTGACATCGCGCGAGATCGGCTTGCGGTCGATCGCGCTCTGCAACACCCGGCTTTCCTGCTCGCTGAGACTGTCGGCGTTGCGGGTCAGCCAGCGACCCGCCAGTTCGGCAATTGTCTTGGCCATGGGAGTGTCCTTTCGCCCGCTTGGCAAACTGGCCGGTCTCGGGAACAATGCCGGCCGGCGCCGCCACAAAGCGCCGATCGGGAGAGAATGCAATGGAGAGTTTTGCCGCGATCCGCCACCGCGCGGCCGAGCGCAAGGGCGGCGAAGAGGTTCTGGAGCGGCTGCTGGGCGCGGCGCCGGACAATGCAAAGCTCGCTGCCGTGACCGACGACCGCATCCTGTCGATGATGGCGAGCCGGGTGTTCTCGGCCGGGTTCGTCTGGAGCGTGATCGAGCAGAAATGGCCGGGCTTCGAGGCGGCGTTTCTCGGCTTCGAGCCGAAGGCGCTGCTGTTCCAGCCGGAGGATTTCTGGCACGACCTGGCGTCCGACAAGCGCATCGTGCGCAACCCGCAGAAGATCGGGTCGGTGCGTGAGAACGCGGAATTCGTCGAGCGCGTCTCCCGCGAGCATGGCGGCTTCGGGCGCTTCCTGGCGGCGTGGCCCGCAGGCGACCAGATCGGCCTCACCGGCTATCTCGCCAAGCACGGTTCCCGCCTCGGCGGCAATACCGGCCAGTATTTCCTGCGCTTCATCGGCTGGGATGCGTTCATTGTCTCAGGCGACATGGCTTCGGCGCTGCGGCAGGCCGGTGTCGCGATCGCCGAGAATCCGACGTCGAAAGGCGATATGGCCCGCATCCAGGCGCAGGTGAACGCCTGGGCCGGGGAGACAGGCCTCTGCCGCACCCACATTTCGCGCATTCTGGCGATGTCGACCGGCATCAACCACACGCCGGAGCAGATACTGGAATACACCGGGGAGTGATTGTCATATCGTCCGCGATATGGTAGTCAATGCCCGTGAAGGCGGTCCTTGACACGAATGTGCTCGTCTCGGCGCGTCGTAGCGCCCAAGGGGCTTCAAACAGGCTGTTGCAAGCCGCGGTGGCCGGGCGGTTCAAGATGCTGGTGAGTGTCCCGCTGGTGCTTGAGTATGAAGCGGTCCTCGTAAGGCCGGAAAACCTCGCCGCGTTCCGGCTGGATCGAGCAACCGTCGTCGAGGCTCTGGATTTTCTTGTCGGCAAGGCCGAACCCGTGTGGCTGGATTTCATGTGGCGACCTCAGTCGAACGACCCGGCGGACGAGATGCTCATGGACGTCGCGATCAACGGCCGTGCCGACCATATCGTCACCTTCAACGAGAAGGATTTTCCGACGGCAGTGCGCTTTGGGATAAGCGTCACAACGCCTGCCGCGTTTCTGGAGATGCTAAAGTGAGCACATCGAACTACGCACTTCGTCTTCTTCCCTCACTCAAGGCGGCTGGAGAGAGATTGGCAAAGCGGGAGGGCACGAGCCTCAATCAACTCATCAACATCGCGCTTGCGGAGAAGATATCGGTGCTCGAGACAGAGGACTTTTTCCGTCAGCGTGCCGCGCGCGGAAGTGAGGCCTCCTTCCGTCGCTTCATCGACGAAGCTCTCGACGAGCCGCCACGAGAGGGCGATGAGATCCGCTGACCTGGCACCATTGCCGGGGCGAAGCCTCCGCGCTAAGCGTGGCGCATGAGCAAGGCCCCCGACATCATCCGCATCGCGGTCGCGCAACTTAATCCGGTGGTCGGCGACATCGCCGGCAATCTCGTCAAGGCGCGCGAGGCGCGGGCGGACGCGGCGCGGCATGGCGCGGATCTGGTTCTCTTTACCGAACTGTTCCTCGCCGGATATCCGCCGGAGGACCTGGTTCTGAAGCCGGCATTTCTCTCCGCATGCGAGAAGGCGGCCGGCGAGATTGCCAAGGATACCGCGGACGGCGGGCCCGGCATCATCATCGGCGTGCCGCTGAAGCGGAAGTCGGGCATCCACAACGCCGTGATCGTCGCCGACGGCGGCAAGATCATCGCCGAGCGCTTCAAGGTCGACCTGCCGAACTATGGCGAGTTCGACGAGAAGCGCGTCTTCCAGGCAGGCCCGGACATGCCCGGACCGGTGAATTTCCGCGGCGTCCGCATCGGTATTCCCGTCTGCGAGGACATCTGGGGCGAACTGGGGGTCTGCGAGACGCTGGCCGAGAGCGGCGCCGAGATCCTGCTGGTGCCGAACGGCTCGCCCTACTATCGCGGCAAGGTCGACGTGCGCCAGCAAATCGTCATCAAGCAGGTGATAGAATCCGGCCTGCCGATCCTCTACGCCAACCAGATGGGCGGCCAGGACGAACTGATCTTCGACGGCGCGTCGTTCGCGATCAACGCCGACAGGTCGCTCGCCTTCCAGATGAGCCAGTTCGAGGAAACGGTCGTCGTGACGATGTGGAAGCGCGACGGCGAGGAATGGCGCTGCGTCGACGGGCCGATGTCGAAAGTGCCGGAGAAGGAGGAGGCAGACTATCGCGCCTGCATGCTCGGCCTGCGCGACTATGTGAACAAGAACGGCTTCAAGAACGTCGTGCTCGGTCTGTCCGGCGGCATCGACTCGGCGATCTGCGCGGCGCTCGCGGTGGACGCGCTGGGCGAGGAGCGGCTGCGCGCCGTCATGATGCCCTATCGCTACACCTCGAAGGATTCGCTGAAGGACGCCGAGGATTGCGCCAGGGCGCTCGGCTGCCGCTATGACATCGTGCCGATCTTCGAGCCGGTCGACGGCTTCTCTCATGCGCTCGCCGGCCTGTTCGAGGGCACCAAGGAAGGGATCACCGAGGAAAACCTGCAGAGCCGCGCGCGTGGCACGATCCTGATGGCGATCTCGAACAAGTTCGGCTCGATGGTCGTCACCACCGGCAACAAGAGCGAGATGTCGGTCGGCTACGCCACGCTCTACGGCGACATGAATGGCGGCTTCAATCCGATCAAGGACTTGTACAAGATGCAGGTCTACGCCATATCGGCCTGGCGCAACACGACCGTGCCGCCGGGCGCGCTCGGACCGTCCGGCGATGTGATTCCGAAGAATATCATGGACAAGGCGCCGTCGGCCGAACTGCGGCCCAACCAGACCGACCAGGATTCGCTGCCGCCCTATCCGGTGCTCGACGACATTCTCGAATGCCTGGTCGAGAACGAGATGGGCGTCGACGCCATCGTCGCGCGCGGCCATGACCGGGACACGGTCCACCGCATCGAGCACCTGCTCTACGTCGCCGAATACAAGCGCCGGCAGGCCGCGCCGGGGGTGAAGATCACGAAGAAGAATTTTGGGCGGGATCGCCGGTATCCGATTACGAACAGGTTCAGGGACCGGGGGTGATCACTGGAAGTCGTCGGAGTCGAAGGAGCGGCCGCCGTAGAGGAGGCGGAGGATGACGATCTCGGTTTCCGCGACAGTGAACGCCACGGCCACTCGTCGTTCAAACCCGACGATCCGTAGCCCTCGCGCGAGATCGTTGCGGACCGTTCCGCGTTCAGGAAAAGTTCGCATACCTTCAATAAACGCGCGGATTCGGCGCAGGTAGATCTGAGCCCTAAGCGGCGATGCGTTGGCGGACACGTAATCTTGAATGCCTTCCAGATCCGCCAAGGCCTCGGTCTTGAAGCGGATCGTGTAGCGGCGCATGTCAACCGGGCGCGTTCGATTTCACCGAGATGCGTGCATCCAGGCGCTCGAAGACTTCTTCAAGACTGAGTGTATTGGTCGGATCCGCCTTGTAGGCCTCATACGTCGGCACGACCTCCTCGCGCAGCCACCGTTCGACCACCGCATCCCTCTCGTCGAGCGCGCGAAGACCCTCGCGGATGACCTCGCTTTCGCTCGCATAGTCGCCGGACGCCACGCGGGCCTTCACCTTCTGCGCCATCTCGATCGGCAGGGTGATGCTCAATTGCTGGGTGGTTCGCATCGGAGACTCCTCATCGCGTAGGATTCAATCCTATCGAAATCGCAACCTGGACTCAATCCTGGTGGCTCTGGCGTATTGCTGCGTCGGCGGCGTTGCGGTAGCGCAGCAGAAACCGGAACATCATGCCCCTCATTGCCTTTCTCCGCGACAACGGCCGCTGGATCGCCGCTGCTTTTGTGCTGACCTTCTTCTCCACGGTCGGACAGACTTCGTTCATCGGCGGATCGGCCGGGGATATCAGGACCGAATACGGCCTGAGCAATGGCGAATGGGGCCTCGTCTACATGGCCGGAACGCTGGCCAGCGCGCTGACGCTGCCATACCTCGGTTCCATCGTCGACAGGTTCACCGTGCGGCGCGTCGCGTTCATCGTCGCGCCGATGCTGGCGCTGGCCGCGACTGCGATGGCTGTGTCCACGCATGTGGCGGCGCTTGTCCTGACGATCTATCTGCTGCGGCTGTTCGGGCAGGGCATGTTTCCGCACACGGCCTATACGGCCACGGCCCGCTGGTTTACGGCGCAGCGCGGCAAGGCACTGTCCTTCGTCATTCTCGGTCACAATGCCGGCGAGGCCGTGCTGATCTCGGGTTTCGTCCTGCTGTCGACGGCGGTCGGCTGGCGCTATGGCTGGGCGGTCATGGCGGCAGCAGTCCTCGTTGTGGCGCTGCCACTCGTCGCGACGCTGGCCGCCGTCGAGCGCACGCCGTCGGCGACCGAGGTAAACCCACGCGTGGTCGACGCGCGCGACTGGACCCGGGCCGAGGTGGTGCGGGACCCGATGTTCTATCTCGGCATGCTCGGCTTCATGGCGCCGGGGTTCATCGTGACGGTCGCCTTCTTCCACCAGGTCTACTTGGTCGAGTTGCGCGGCTGGTCGCTGGAAGTCTTCGCCTCGGCCTTCGTCGTCTGGGCCGTGGTCAACAGCGTCTTCACCCTGCTGTCGGGCCAATTGATCGACCGTTTTTCTGGCCTCGCGCTGCTGCCCTTCGTGCTGGTGCCGCTCGGCTGCGCCTGCATCCTGCTCGGCCTGGTTGCGGCGCCTTGGGCGCCGTTCGCCTTCATGGCGCTGGTCGGCATCTCGAACGGGTTCTCGACGACCCTTTTCGGGGCGATCTGGCCCGAGGTCTACGGCCTGAAGCACCTGGGATCGATCCGGGCGCTGGCGGTCTCGGCCGGCGTCCTCGCCTCGGCGGCCGGACCCGGCATCACCGGCTACCTCATTGACGCCGGTGTCTACTATCCGCATCAACTGGTTGCGATGGGGCTCTATTGTGGCTTCGCCTGCCTGGTGCTGGGCTACGTGTCGCGCCAGGTCCGCCGCCGCAATGCGCTCGACCGGCTTTCGCGCGGGGCATAGCCGCGCTTGCGAAATCGGCCGCGCGGCGGCATAGGTCGCGGCCATGACCGTCACCGTCCGCTTCGCGCCGTCACCCACAGGCAACATCCACATCGGCAACGCGCGCACCGCGCTGTTCAACTGGCTGTTCGCGCTGAAGAACGGCGGCCGCTTCATCCAGCGCTTCGACGACACCGACGTCGAGCGCTCGCGGCAGGACTATGCCGACAACATCCTGACCGACATCGCCTGGCTCGGCATCGAGCCGGTGGCGGTCGAGTACCAGTCGAGGCGTTTTGCGGTCTATGAGGCTGCGGTGGCGAAGCTGAAGGCCGCGGGCGTCCTCTACCCCTGCTACGAGACGCCCGAGGAACTGGACCTCAAGCGAAAGATCCGCCTGACGCGGAAGCTGCCTCCGGTCTATGGCCGCGAGGCGCTGAAGCTGACGGATGCGGAGCGCGGGAAGCTGGAGGCGGAAGGCCGCCGGCCGCACTGGCGTTTCCTCCTGCCCAATTTCGAGACCGATCCCTTCGCGCCGAGGCGCACTGAAGCCACGTGGACCGATCTGGTGCGCGGCGAGGAGACGGTGGACCTGGCGTCGCTATCCGACCCGGTTCTGGTGCGCGGCGACGGGACCTACCTCTACACATTGCCCTCCGTCGCCGACGACATCGATCTCGGCATCACCCACCTGATCCGCGGCGACGACCATGTGACCAATACCGGCGTGCAGATCGCGCTGTTCAGGGCGCTCGGGGCGGAGCCGCCGTCCTTCGGCCATCACAATCTGCTGACCACCTCGTCGGGCGAGGGGCTGTCGAAGCGTTCCGGCGCGCTGTCGATCGGCAGCCTGCGCGACGAGGGCATCGAGCCCATGGCCGTGGCATCGCTGGCGGTGCTGACCGGCACGTCTGAGAATGTCGTCGCGGCGCGCGACATGGCGGAACTGGCGCGCCATTTCGATCTCGCGGCGACCTCGCGCTCGGCGTCGAAATTCGATCCGGCCGATCTGGTGGCGCTCAACCGCACTCTCCTGCACGGGGCTGCCTTCGAGGACGTTGCAGAACGGCTTGCCGCAATGGGTATCGATGGCCCGAAGGCCGAGCCGTTCTGGCTGGCGGTCCGCGGCAATCTCGACCGGCTGCCGGACGCCGCCGGATGGTGGCGCATGATCGTCGATGGCCCAGCCGATGCGCCGGCGTTTTCCGACGAGGACCGCGACTTCCTGCGCGCCGCCATCGATGCGCTGCCGCCAGAGCCCTGGGACGGTTCGACGTTCAGGACCTGGATGGATCAGGTCAAGTCCGTTAGCGGCCGAAAGGGCAAGGCGCTGTTCATGCCGGTCCGGCTGGCGCTTACTGGATTGCCGTCGGGGCCGGAGCTCGCAGATCTATTGCCCCTTCTGGGTCCGGCAGGTACGCGGGCCCGACGACCCTGACTTTCTTCTCGCCGGTCTCGCCGGCGGCAGCCGGCCTGGTGGCGGACAATCGTTTCAAGGCCTCGGCGTCGAGCTTGCCGTCGCGGTTCGCCAGCGTTTCGGGATCGGCGGCGGGGTCGGGGCGGGTCACCGGCATCGGGATCAGATCAGGTTCGGGCGGCAGGGGCTGCGACATCGGCTGCCCGCCGCCGGCGATGATCGAGAAGTTTTTCGCCGGGTTGCAGCCGCAGCCTTCCGGTCGGGTGAAATTGACATCGCGGTATTTGAAGGCGGTCGTCAGGTCGGTATAGGCCGAGCCATAGCCGTCGACCATGTTCTCCGACTCCTCGTCCGGCACGCGATGCGAGAAGAGTTTCACTTCGGTGCCGGGACACATCGTCTGGCAATTCTGCTCGTCGCGGTCGAAGTCGCCGCGCGACGAGGAATAGGAGATCGGCCAGTAATAGCCGTCGCAGGTGCGGACACAAAGCGTGCGGTAGCTGCCGCCGTCGCCATGATGCGACATGCTGCCGCCATCGCCGCCGATGACGGTGCGCACCCGCGCAGTGCCGTCGAAATCCTCGAAGGTCTCGCTGCGCTTGATTCCGCCGCCGAAGAGCTGCTGGAAGATGTTGCCGCGGCCCTCCCGCGATGCCGAGACTTCCTCCGCCTCGCGGTTGCCACGAGCGACCTTTCTGCAGCCATTCGCGTCGAGCGAAGCCATCAGGCGGGCGCGTTCCCGCCGCGGATTGCCGTCGCCGCCGCCCATCTGGCCGCGCTTGCGCTGCAGCGAGAGCAGGTTGCGCTCCATTCGGTCGATGCCGCTCTCGATTGCGTCGCAGGCCGAGCCGCCGGTATCGCGGGAGAAGAAGCCGCCGCCGCAGCCGGCGCGGCGCAACTGGCGCTGCGCTTTCTGGATTTGCGCGCGCTGCTTCTCGATCGCCTGGTCGTAACGCCGGCTTTGCCCGGAGCCGGCGCCGCCGCTGGACAGGCTGGCAAGCTGGGATTCGATCTGGCGGCAGACGCGGGACTGCGCCTCGGCTTCGGTTGCGGGCACGGCGAACAGCGCCAGCAGCGCGGCAGCCGTCAGAAGCCGCCGAACGGCTCCCGGCATCCGCGCCCCTTGCACCCCGTCACCCATGTCGCCTTGCCCGTCCCTTTGCTGATCAGTCGATCGCGCATTCATGTGCAACCGAGATGAACGCGGCCTGAACATCCGTGAAATCAGCGCATGATGGTGCGCAGATCGAGGTTAAGCCCGCGTTTACCCGGCGATCAGCAGCGGCGCGTCCTGCGATGCTTCCACAACCGCCAGCGCGGTCATGTTGACGATGCCGCGCGACGTGACCGATGGCGTCAGGATGTGCGCCGGCCGCTCGGTGCCGAGCAGGATCGGTCCGACATGCAGGGCATCCGTCATCGCCTTGATCGTCGTCAGCGCGATATTGGCGGAATCGAGGTTCGGAAACACCAGCAGGTTGGCTTCGCCCTTCAGCGCCGAATGCGGATACACCCGCTTGCGCAATTCCTCGGAAATCGCCGAGTCTCCGTGCATCTCGCCGTCGCATTCGAGATTGGGCGCGATGCGCTTCAGGATGCCGGCGGCCTCGCGCATCTTCAGCGCGCTCGGGCTGTCGCGCGAGCCGAAATTCGAATGCGACAGGAGCGCCGCTTTCGGCACGATGCCGAAGCGGCTGATTGCTTCCGCAGCCAGCATCGTCATCTCGGCGATCTCGTCGGCGCTCGGGTCGACGGTCACGTAGGTGTCGGTCAGGAAGGTGACGCCGCGCTGCGAGATCAGCATCGAGAGCGCCGACAGGTCGCGATACTTGACGCCCTGGCGCGCGCCGATGATCAGCACGACATTGCGCAGGTGCCGCTCGAACCGGCCTTCGAGGCCGCAGATCATCGCGTCGGCGTCGCCGCGCCTGAGCGCCAGCGCGGCGATCACCGTGGCGTCGGTGCGCACCATGGTCCGCGCCGCCTCCTGCGTCACGCCGCGCCGGCCGGCGAGGTGGATCAGCAGGTCGACATAGTCGCGATAGCGCGGATCGTCCTCGGGATTGACGATGGTGAAATCGGTTCCCGGCCGGATGCGCAGGCCATAGCGCCGCAGTCGTACGTCGATGACATGCGGCCGGCCGATCAGGATGGGCTCGGCCACGCCTTCCTCCAGCACCACCTGTGCCGCGCGCAGCACGCGTTCGTCCTCGCCGTCCGCATAGATCACGCGCTTCTTGGCCGCGGTGCGGGCGGCGGCGAAGACCGGCTTCATCACCAGGCCGGAGCGGAAGACGAAGCGCGTCAGCTTGTCGACATAGGCCGCCATGTCCTCGATCGGCCGGGTCGCCACGCCGCTGTCCTTCGCCGCCTGCGCGACGGCCGGCGCGATGCGCAGGATAAGCCGCGGATCGAACGGGGAGGGGATCAGGTAGTCCGGACCGAAGGTCGGGGTCTCGCCCGAATAGGCGCGGGCGGCGACGTCCGAGGGCTCCTCGCGCGCAAGTGCCGCGATCGCGCGCACTGCCGCCATTTTCATCTCTTCGTTGATGGCGGTCGCGCCGGCGTCGAGCGCGCCGCGGAAGATGTAGGGAAAGCAGAGCACATTGTTGACCTGGTTCGGGAAGTCCGAGCGGCCGGTGCAGATCATCGCGTCGGGCCGCGCAGCGCGCGCGAGTTCCGGCATGATTTCGGGGGTCGGGTTGGCGAGCGCCATGATCAGCGGCTTTTCCGCCATGCTGGCCAGCAGGTCCGGCTTCAGGACCCCGGCGGCCGACAGGCCGAGGAACACGTCGGCGCCGCCGATGACGTCGGGGAGCACCCGCGCGTTGGTGTCCTTGACGTAAGGATCCTTCCAGCGGTCCATCTCGTCGACACGGCCCTTGTAGGCGACGCCGAACCGGTCGGTGACCCAGATGTTGTCGCGCTGTGCGCCGAGCGCGACCAGCAGGTTCAGGCAGGCCAGCGCCGCCGCTCCGGCGCCCGACGTGACGATCTTGACCTCGGCCAGCGACTTGCCCGCGACTTCCAGCCCGTTGAGAACCGCCGCGGCGACGATGATGGCGGTGCCGTGCTGGTCGTCGTGGAAGACGGGTATCGCCATCCGGGCCTTCAGCTGCTCCTCGACCTCGAAGCATTCCGGCGCCTTGATGTCCTCAAGATTGATGCCGCCGAAGGTAGGCTCCAGCGCCGATATCGCCTGCACCATGCGGTCGATCTCCGGCGCGTCGATCTCGATGTCGAACACGTCGATGCCGGCGAACTTCTTGAACAGGACGGCCTTGCCCTCCATTACCGGCTTGGAGGCCAGCGGTCCGATGTTGCCGAGCCCGAGGACCGCCGTTCCATTGGACACGACGCCGACCAGGTTTGCGCGGCCGGTGTAGAGCGCGGCGGTCGACGGATCGTCCCGGATCGCGAGGCAGGGTGCGGCGACGCCCGGCGAATAGGCGAGCGCCAGGTCGCGCTGGTTGCCGAGCGGCTTCGTCGCCTGGATTTCGAGCTTGCCCGGAACCGGATGGCGGTGAAAGAACAGCGCCGCTTCGTCGAGATCCGACAGCCGCGGTTTCTCCGTTTCGCTGGTCATGCCGAATCCCCTCCGCTTGGCCAAAGAATATCACACCGCGAGGAGCGGGCGACGCGCGAAAAATGCCAAGGCATTCTTCGCGCAACCGGACGAAATCAGCGCGCCACGACGGTCTGGCGCTGCTCGCCGAGGCCGGCAATGCCCAGATGCATCGTGTCGCCGCCCTTGAGGAAGAGCGGCGGCTTCATGCCGAGACCGACGCCTGGAGGCGTGCCGGTGGTGATCACATCGCCGGGTTCGAGCAGCATGAACTGCGACAGATAGGAGACGATCTGCCGGACCGAGAAGATCATCGTCGCCGTGTTTCCCGTCTGCACGCGCTTGCCGTTCAGGTCGAGGAACATGTCGAGCTTCTGCGGATCGGCAATCTCGTCGGCGGTGGCGATCCATGGCCCCAGCGGACCGAAGGTCGGCGCGCTCTTGCCCTTGATCCACTGTCCGCCGCGCTCGGCCTGGTATTCGCGTTCCGACATATCGTTGCAGAGCGCGTAGCCCAGAACATGGTCGAGCGCGTCGGCTTCCGAGACATAGTCGCAGCGCTTGCCGATGACGACGGCGAGTTCGACCTCCCAGTCCGACTTGACCGAGCCCTTCGGCAGCAGCACGTCGTCATTGGGGCCGGAGAGGCAGCTTGGCGCCTTGGAGAAGACGATCGGCTCCTTCGGGATCGGCGCGCCGGTTTCGGCGGCGTGGTCGGCGTAGTTAAGTCCGATCGCGATGAAATGGCCGACGCGCGACACAGGCGACCCGATGCGCACGCCCTTTGGCGCGGCGGGCAACGACGCGATGTCCGCCTGCTTCAGCCTGGCGAGGAGATCGAAGGAGATCGTTTCGGGCGCGTAGTCGGCGACGATCGACGAGGCGTCGCGAATGACGCCGTCCTTGTCCATCAGGCCCGGCTTTTCCCGCCCCTTGTCACCGAAACGCAATAATTTCATGGCCCTAGTCCCTTTTCCTCAAATCGCGAGCATCCCAAATCGCGGTCAAAATGCGCTCGGATAGCTGCCGCCGTCAACGCGCAGGTTTTGTCCCGTCATGTAGCCCGCATGGGCCGAGCAAAGGAAGGCGCAGATCTTGCCGAATTCCTCCGCGGTGCCGAGCCGGCCCGCCGGGATGTCCTTGTTCTGGCGCGCCGCGTATTCGTCCACCGACAGTCCGGCCTTCTCCGCCCCGAACTTGGTAGTGGTCCGGATACGATCGGTATCGAGCTTGCCCGGCAGCATGTTGTTGATGGTGACGTTCTTCGCCGCGACCGTGCGCGCGATGCCCGACAGGAAAGAGGTCAGGCCGGCGCGCGCGCCCGACGACAGGTCAAGGCCGGGGATCGACATGTAGACCGACAGCGAGGTGATGTTGACGATGCGCCCGAAGCCACGCTCGGCCATGCCGTCGATCACCGCCTGGATCAGTTCGATCGGCGTCACCATGTTCTGCGTCACCCCGTCCAGCAGCGCCTTCCGGTCGAGCTGGCGGAAATCGCGCGGCGGCGGGCCGCCATTATTGTTGACCAGGATATCCGGCGCCGGGCAGGCGGCGAGCAGGGCCTTCTGAACTTCGGGCTGCGACACGTCGCCGACGATCTCGACGACGGTGACTCCGTAGGCCGTGCGGATCTCCTCCGCGGTCCGGGCGAGGATCGCCGCATCGCGGCCGTTGAGGGTGAGATCGACGCCGGCTTCCGCCAGCGCCACGGCGCAGCCGCGTCCAAGACCCCTGCTCGACGCGCAGACGATGGCCTTGCGGCCGCTGATCCCGAGATCCATCTGAAACTCCCTGCCGATTTTGCCGCCACAGGTATCCCGCGCGCGGCCAAAGCTCAACCGTCATACGGCTGTGACGTGAATCGTGCGACTGGCTTGGCGCATGAAGAGCCTGGACACCGTCATGCCGGACGCCGCACGCAGCTTTCGCACCATCTTCATCTCCGACATCCATCTCGGCTCGAAGACCGCGAAGGCGGAGTTCCTGATCGACTTCCTGCGCCTGCACGACGCCGAGACCATCTACCTCGTCGGCGACATCGTCGACGGCTGGCGGCTGCGCCGCTCGTGGCACTGGCCGCAATCGCACAACGACGTGGTGCAGAAGCTGCTGCGCAAGGCGCGCAAGGGCGCCCGCGTCGTCTACATCGCCGGCAACCACGACGAATTCCTGCGCTCGTTCCAGGGCGAGCATTTCGGCGGCGTCGTCGTCGCCGACCGCGACATCCACGAAGCGGCCGACGGCAGGCGCTATCTGGTCATCCACGGCGACCAGTTCGACGGCATCGTCCACAATGTCCGCTGGCTCGCCTATCTCGGCGACCGCGCCTACGATTTCGCCATCATCGTCAATCGCGTCGTGGCGTTCTTCAGGCACAGGCTCGGCCTGTCCTACTGGTCATTCTCGTCCTGGGCGAAGGTGAAGGTAAAGCACGCGGTGAACTTCATCAGCGCCTTCCAGGACATCGTCGCCGAGGAGGCGCGCCGCAACGAGGTCGACGGCATCATCTGCGGCCACATCCACCACGCCGCGATTGAGACGATCGGCGGCGTCCGCTACATCAACACCGGCGACTGGGTGGAAAGCTGCACCGCGGTGGTCGAGCATTTCGACGGCCGCTTCGAGATCATCACCTGGGCGCGGGCATCGGGCGCGGACCGGCAGGAGGACAAACTGGTACCCGTTCTGCTCCCGGCCAAGGCGGCCTGACGAAAGCTGGCGTAACCATTCAGCCGAAGTGGACGGCGTTCCTTGTATGCGTCGCGTGGCTGGCATGTTAGGGCGGGTCCAGATCAACGCCGACCAGTCATTGAATGCTCCCTCCGCTTCCTCCCGAGCAGCAGATCAAGCCGCGCCATTTCGAGCTGCGGCTGGCCTTGCTCTATGTCTGCATCTTCATTCCGAACGGCATTCACCTGCCGTATTTTCCGCTCTGGCTCGAACTGGAGCAGTTCACGCCCTCGGAGATCGCGGTCATCCTTTCGGCGCCGTTCTTCGTGCGCATCTTCGCCGGACCCGTCGTCTCCGCCTTCGCCGACCGCGCGCCTGACCGGGTGCCGGTTCTGATCGCCTGCGCGGCGCTGTCGGCGATTGCCTGCGCCGGCTATTTCCTGCCGCCGACCTATGCGATCGTTCTCGCTGTGTCCGTCGTTCTGGCCATCGTCTGGGCGCCGCACACGCCGCTGTCCGATTCGATCGCGCTGTCGGGCGTGCGCCGCTATGGCGTCGACTATGCCGGCATGCGCATCTGGGGCTCGATCTCGTTTCTGCTGACCAATGTCGCGGGCGGCTATGTGCTGGCGGTGACCGGCGCGGGCATCGTGCCGTGGCTGATGCTGGCGGGCCTCTCGAGCATCGTGGTCGCCGCCGCGTTCCTGCCCCGGCTTGGCAGGCCGCGCGTCGTTGCGCCCAACCCGGCCGACACGCTGCCTCAGGCCGCCTTCGTGCTGCGCCAGCCCTATTTCCTGCTGATCATCGCCGCATCCGGGCTCGCGCAGGCAAGCCACGCCTTTGCCTATGCCTTCACCTCGATCTACTGGAAATCGCTCGGCATCGGCGACGGCTGGATCGGGATGCTGTGGGCATCGTCCGTGCTGGCGGAAGTGGTCATGTTCATGGTCTTTCGCCGGTTTTTCGGCACGATGCGGCCCGGAGTGCTGCTTGCCATCGGAACCGGCGTCGGTGTGATGCGCTGGATCCTCTACCCCCTGGTCTGGCCTTCGGGTCTCGGCATCGGCGGCTTCTTCGCCGTCCAGGCCCTGCACGCCTTCTCGTTCTCAATGGCGTTTCTCGGCACCCAGAAGATGTTCACCGAAACGGTGCCGGAAGAGCGGATGGGCGCGGCGCAGGGCGCGGCCTTCTTCCTCAACATGGGCATGCTGGCGGTCTGCACGCTGGTTAGCGGCCCGCTCTATGAAGCCTTCGGACCCGGCGGCTTCTTCGCCATGGCTCTGGTGGCCGCGGCCGGGACGGCGGCGTCGCTGTGGGCCCTGGCCTATCCCCAGAGATCGGCTGTCGGCGGATAGACCAGCGACCCGTCGTAGCGCAGGCCGGGAACCCGGTCGCGCGCGAGCAGCAGGGGCCCGTCGAGGTCGACGAACTGCGCGTCCTGGGCCAGCAGCACCGCGGGGGCCATCGCCAGCGACGTGCCGACCATACAGCCGACCATGATCTGAAATCCAAGCTTCTGGGCCTCTTGCTTGAGCAGGATGGCCTCGGACAGCCCGCCGGTCTTGTCGAGCTTGATGTTGACGGCGTCGTAGCGGCTGCGGAGGCTCGCCAGGTCGGCGCGGGTGTGCAGGCTCTCGTCGGCGCAGACAGGCACGGGGCGCGACACATCGGCGAGCATGCCGTCGCGGCCCGCGGGCAGGGGCTGCTCGATCAGCGAAACGCCGCATTCGGCGGCGATGGCCATGTGCCGGACGACGTTTGCCTCCGTCCATCCCTCGTTGGCGTCCAGGATGATGCTGCTTTCCGGAGCGCCGGCGCGGATCGCGCGGATGCGCGCCTCGTCGTCCTCGCCGCCGACTTTCACCTTGAGCACCGGGCGGAACGAGTTTGCCCTGGCCTGCGCGCCCATCTCCTCCGCGTCGCCCAGCGAAAGCGTGTAGGCGGTGACCAGCGGCGACGGCATCGCTGCGCAGATGATGGCGGAGACAGCCACTCCAGTGGTCCTCGCATCGAGATCCCACAGCGCGCAGTCGACGGCGTTGCGGGCGGCTCCCGCGGGCAGACGTTTCGCAATGTCGAGCTGATTCGCACCCGCTTCGATCGCGGCCCTGACCGCCTCAATCGCGTCACGAACCCCGTCCATGCTTTCCCCGTATCGGGCATATGGAACGCATTCGCCGCGGCCGACTTTCCCATCAGCTTCAATTCTGCATGACAGAACGTGCGCCGACGTTTTCGACCCGCGCGAGATGGTGAACCGGCCGGCGATGGGAAATTCTTCGGCTTCGATCGAAAGGCTGCGCGTCAAATGTCCTGCTCCGGAGTTCGCCCGTTACGGTCAAGTGACATGCAGTCTGTGACGGGCTAAGACGGCGGTCATGTTGACGAAAGCTCCTCCGGACGCAAGCGGGACCGACGCGCCGCGCATCGACGCGCGCGTGTCCGGCCAGCGGATGGACTGCCGGCTGGATGGCGCCTGGACGACGCAGACCGTTGCGCATCTCGATGAGGAAATGCGCAAGCTGGAAGGCGAGAGCGGGGTTCGGGACGTCTCGATCGACCTCTCCGGCGTTTCCCGAATGGACACCGCCGGCGCCTGGCTGGTGAAGCGGCTCGTGGCGGCGCAGGAGACGCATGGCGCGACGGTTCAGGTCGGCGGCGCCTCTCCGTCGGCCACGATCTTGCTCGCCGCCGTCGACGACGCGGCCCGTCAGGAGATTCCCAAGAGCGGCTCAGGGCGGCCGAAAGGGATCATTGGCCTGCTCGACAGCCTTGGCCGCACCATGTTCTCGCTGCGAACCGATTTCCTGATGAGCATGCACATCCTCGGCGCCACCATACGCGGTGCGCAGATGAAGCTGGGGCGCGGCCACGCGGTCAATCCGGCGGCGATCGTTAGCCAGATGGACAAGATGGGCATCGGCGCCATCCCCGTCGTGCTCTTGATGTCGTCGATCATCGGCGCAATCATTGCGCAGCAGGGCGCGTTCCAGCTGCGCTATTTCGGCGCCGAGATCTTCGTCGTCGACCTGGTCGGCATCCTCGTCCTGCGCGAGATCGGCGTGCTCTTGACCGCAATCATGATCGCCGGCCGCTCCGGCAGCGCCATCACCGCCGAGATCGGCTCGATGAAGATGCGCGAGGAGATCGACGCGCTGACGGTGATCGGCCTCAATCCGGTCGGCGTACTGGTGTTTCCGCGCCTCGTCGCGCTGGTGGTCGTGCTGCCCTGCCTGACCATCGCCGCCAACATCGCCGCGATGGGCGGCGCGATCTTCGTCAGCTGGATCTATTCCGGCATCGCGCCGACCACCTTCATCGACCGCATGCGCGATGCGATCGACATGTCGACCGTCTTCGCGGGCCTGATCAAGGCGCCGTTCATGGCGCTGATCATCGGCATCATTGCCTCGGTCGAGGGCCTGAAGGTGGGCGGCAGCGCCGAATCGCTCGGCGCGCACGTGACCGCTTCCGTTGTGAAGGCGATCTTCGTCGTCATCGTCGTCGACGGCCTGTTCGCCATGTTCTACGCGGCGATCGACTTCTGATGCAGGCGGCCGACACCCACAAGATGAATGGCAGCGCTGCGGCTCTTGGCTCGGCCGAGCCTGAAGTCGTCATCTCGGCCGAGGAGGTCACCGTCGCGTTCGGCGACAATGTCGTGCTCGACAAGCTGTCGCTCGACGTGCGGCGCGGCGAAATTCTGGGCTTCGTCGGCGCGTCTGGCGCCGGCAAGTCGGTGCTGCTGCGCACCATCCTGGGGCTGACACGCAAGCGCTCCGGCAAGATCCGGCTGTTCGGCATCGACCTCGACAACCTGTCGGACCGCGATCGGGTCGCGATCGACATGCGGCTTGGCGTGCTGTTCCAGCATGGCGCGCTGTTTTCCTCGCTGACGGTGCTGGAGAACATCCAGGTGCCGATGCGGGAATATCTCGACCTGCCGAAAAAGCTGATGGACGAACTCGCAAGGCTCAAGATCGAGCTGGTCGGCCTGCCGCCGGATGCGGCGGGCAAGTTCCCCTCGGAACTGTCCGGCGGCATGATCAAGCGCGCAGCACTTGCCCGCGCTCTCGCGCTCGATCCCGACATCGTCTTCCTCGACGAGCCGACCTCCGGCCTCGACCCGATCGGCGCCGCCGCGTTCGACGAACTCGTCCAGAAGTTGCGCGACACGATGGGATTGACCGTCTACATGGTGACGCACGACCTCGACAGCCTGTTCTCCGTCTGCGACCGCATCGCGGTGCTCGGCGAGAAGCGCGTCATGGTGCAGGGAACCGTCCAGGACATGCTCGCCAGCGAGAACGCCTGGGTAAAGTCATATTTCCGCGGCAAACGGGCACGCCAGCTCGATCTGTCGGCGCGGCAGGAACACGGAGCCTGACGGCATGGAAACCAAAGCCAACTACGTCGCTGTCGGCATCTTCACGCTGGCGCTGCTGCTGGCCGCCTTCGGCTTCGTCTGGTGGAGTTCCGGCGTCGGCGGCGGCGGCGATTTCGCCACGCTGCGCGTCAAGATCCCGGGCTCCGCTTCAGGTCTTGGCCGCGGCAGCGCCGTGCTGTTCAACGGCGTCAAGGTCGGCGACGTGACGCGCATCTTCATCGACGTCAACGATCCGACCGTGGCGCTCGCCGACACGACGATCGACCGCTTGACGCCGATCACCAAATCCACCACCGCCGATGTCGGTCTCGCCGGGCTGACGGGACAGGCGAGCATCGAACTGAAGGGTGGCGTTGTCGGCGAGGAAAACCTGCTCGCGGTCGCCGAGGCCAATGGCACGGTCGCCGAGATCACCGCCAATCCGTCGGCGCTTGGTAACATCCTGCAACTGGCGCAGAATTTCCTGACGCGCGCCGACAGCGTCCTGACCAGTGTCGAAAGCTTTGTCGACGAAGCGCGGGTGCCGCTGGTCGCCACGGCGACCAATGCGCAGAAATTCTCCGAGGCGCTCGGCCGCAACGCTGATAACATTGACGAATTCCTGGCAAGCGTCGGCGATCTGTCGAAGACGTTCACCAACGTGTCCGGCCGTCTCGACTCGACACTCGCGGCCGTCGAGGGGCTGCTGAAGGCCGTCGACCAGCAGAAGATCACGACGATCGTCGGCAATGTCGAGACATTCACCAACGACCTGAAGGGCGCGTCCGACAATATCGAGGGCCTTGTGGCGGGCGTCGACAAGGCAGTGACCTCGATTGCGACCCTGTCGCAGAACGCCACCGGTACGCTGGCCAAGGTCGACGAGATCGTCGCCAATGTCGATCCGGCGACGATCAGGTCGGCGATCGACGGCATCAGGGCGACCACCGAGACCGCGCGGAAGGCCGCCGACGACATCTCAAAGGTAACGACCAAGTTCGGCAATCGCGCCGAGGACATCGACAAGATGATCACCGACGCGGGACAACTCGCGGAACGGCTGAATGCCGCGTCCGTCCGCGTCGACGGGGTGCTGGCGAAGGTCGATGCGCTGCTCGGCTCCGACGACGCCGGCGGCCTGATGGCCGACGCGCGCGAGACCGTGAAGGCGTTCCGCCAGGTCGCCGACACGCTGAACGCGCGCATCGGCACGATCACCGACGGCCTTGCGCGGTTCAGCGGGCAGGGGCTGCGCGACGTCGAGGCGCTGGTCCAGGACAGCCGGCGCTCGATCAACCGGATCGAGCAGGTGATCACCGATCTCGGCCGCAATCCGCAGCGGATCATTTCCGGCGGCGACGGCGAGGTGCGCCAGTATGACGGTCGGGCGCGGCGTTGACATTGCAGCCCGCCCGTACCACAGATCGCGCAATACTTGCATCGGACGGCGCCAAGCCGCCCATCGGAGTCGTGTGCGTGAAGTCTGGCCGGAACATGCTCGTCGGCGCCCTCGTGGCGTTTGCCCTGCCGGGTTGCGCCGTGCTGGGCGGGGGTTCGTCGCCGCTCGACACCTATGAGCTGTCGGCGGCGTCCACGTCCGAGTCGGGACCGCGCCGGTCGCGCGCGCAGATTCTGATCGCGGAACCCTCGGCGCTGAAGTCGCTCGACAGCGAGAATATCGTGATCAAGCCGGTCGCCGGCGAGATCCAGTATCTCAAGGGCGCGCAGTGGGCCGACCGCCTGCCGAAAGTGGTGCAGGCGCGGCTGGCGGAATCCTTCCAGTCCTCGGGCCGCCTCGGCGGCGTCGGCAAGCCCGGCGAGGGGCTGGCGATCGACTATCAGGTGATCACCGAGATCCGCGCCTTCGAGATCCGGCTGGACGGTGGCGACCGCGCCAATGTCGAACTGTTCGTCCGCATCCTCAACGACCGCAACGGCACGGTGCGCGCGGCGAGGACCTTCACGGCGCAGGCCGCGGTCTCGGGCACCGGCAACGCGGCCTATGCCGGGGCGCTGGACGCCGCGTTCCGGGCGGCGTCGGACGAGATCGTCGACTGGTCGATCGGCCGGCTGTAGCCATGCTGCGCGTCCACCGGATCAAGCTCGACTCGATCTACGTTCCCACCGAACGCCGCAAGACGCTCCATCCCGAGACGGCGCGGATCCTTGCGGAGGACATTCTCGAGAACGGCATGAAGATGCCGATCCAGGTGCGTTTCGACGGCAAGCGTCACGTCCTGATCGAAGGACTTCACCGGCTGGAAGCGTCCAAGTTTCTCGGCGAGACCGAGATCGACGCCTATATCGTCCAGGCGCGAAAGCACTGAGTTTGCAAGGCAGGCGCTTGGCCGGTGCGGGGCCAGTTGCCCGCGGCGGCTTTCGCCCGTTCGACGCATTCGATCATGCCACCGGGATGATCGATGCGCCTTCGGCGCACCGGCGTCTCACCCCTTGCGGCGGCGGCAGCGCCAGTTCCAGTCCCGCTCGGGACCGACGTCGATATGCACCGAATTGGTGTGGCAATAGGTGCCGACGCCGCCGCGCCCGGGCATCGAGCGGACATAGTTCGCCAGATCCCACTTGCTGACGCCGTCGAGCTGAACGTCGGCGGCCGCGCAGTACATGTGCATCGACTTGCGCGCGCCGCGCACGCGCTTGTTGTATTCCGGGCTGCGATAGCCTGACGTGACGACGACGCGCTTGCCGAAGCGCCGCTCGACCTGTTTCAGCATCCGCACCAGCGACGGCTTGAGGCAGGCGACATCGACGCTGTCCCGCTGCTTGATCAACCCGTTCGGCGCCAGGCGCGCCATTCCGGCGGCGGATGCATACTGGACGGGGCTTTCCTCGTCCTCGTGCACGTCGACGTCGCTGTCGTCGTCAAGGCTGTCGCGGCGCTTGATCTCGAACAGCGACGACTGCCTTACACCCGGAAGCACGTCGAGCGGCTCGCTGCCGAGCGACGCGCGGGCCGCGGTCTTCTCGGCCGGATCGATCGAGGCGAGCTGGATGACCGGCTTGGGCTTGGCCGGGGCCGGGTTCGACATCACCGGCGCGTCCTGCGGCGTCTGCGAGAAGAAGCCGGCCAGGAAGCCCTTCTTCTTGGGCGCCTGGGGCGGCGGCGCGAAACTGTTGGCGACGACCGGCGCCTCCGCGGCGGCCGGCTCCGTCTGCGCGGCCGCATCGCGCGGCGCGGGGATCGGCGTCGCGGCGACTGGCTCGGCAACGGGCGCGGATTGCGAGGGCGCAGCGTCGGCCGGCTTGGCTGCCAGGTCGATCAGCGGCTTGGTCTGGGTTTCAGCAGTCTCCGGGATCTCGCCGGTCGTGGCGCCATTGCCGGGCTTTGCCGCGGGAACGAAGGTCGCGGTGTCGATCTCGGCCTGCTGCTCGACGGTCAGCGGCGTGCCCGCGGCTTCCGTGTCGGCATCGGCGGCGACATCGGTCGGCGAGGCGAAGGACGGGTTGGAGACTTCGAGACTTTCCAGTCCGCCCGCGGTGCAGCCCGCGAGAAACAGGGCAACGAGCGCGGCACATGCAGCGCGCATTTTCCGGTTCGCGAGGTGCGATGGTCCAGAGCTCAATACAGTCCCCTTGTCCGGCCGCGCCCCCTGACGCGTGACATTGAGCCCATCGGGCAAATCATCCAACGACCGTGGCCGAAAAGACGCGATGGCAGAGAAAAAAGCAAGTCTGCCGTGTGTCCCGGCTAGGCATCAAATGAGGCGAGATCATGGTTGCCCTGTGTCGCAATCCGGGTTTCGCCGGACCGCATGTATACCTGACCAGCCTAGACCCTGACCTTGACATAGTCGCCCGGCGCGTCCCCGAGCACGGCAAGCTGGCTGCCCGGAGGCCGCGCGCCGACCCGTTCATTGTCCATCCGCTCGATCCAGCGCTGCCAGTGCGGCCACCATGAGCCGGGATTCTCCGTCGCCTTGGCGACCCAGGCGTCGAAATCCCCGACCGGGCGGCCATTCGTCCAGTGCTGGTACTTCTTCGAAGCGGGCGGATTGACCACGCCGGCGATGTGCCCGGACCCGGCCATGACATACTCGACGTCGCCGCCGAAATAGGCGCAGCCGGTGAAGACCGAGCGCGCGGGCGCGATGTGATCCTCCTTGGCGGCGAGGTTGTAGATCGGGATCTTGATGTCGGCGAGAGACAATTTGTGACCGCCGAGCGTCATCTGACCTTTGGCCAGCGTGTTCTCCAGATAGCAATTGCGCAGGTAGTAGGAATGGTTTGCCGCGCTCATCCGGGTCGAATCGGCGTTCCAGTAGAGCAGGTCGAACGGCAGCGGCTCCTTGCCGCGCATGTAGTTGTTGATGACGTAGGGCCAGATCAGGTCGCCGGACCGCAGCATGTTGAAGGCAGTCGCCATCTTGGTGCCGTCGAGGTAGCCCTTGTCGCCCATCGCCCGTTCGAGCGAAGTGATCTGCTCGTCGTCGACGAAGACCTTCAGGTCGCCCGCGTAGGTGAAGTCGACCTGGGTGGTGAACAGCGTCGCCGACCGGATGCGGTTGTCGCCATTCTTCGCCATCAAGGCGAGCGCCGCGGCAAGCAGCGTCCCGCCGACGCAATAGCCGATGGCGTTCACCGAGGTTTCGCCGGTCTCGGCGGCGACCGTGTCCAGGCCGAGCTCTATGCCGTCGCGGATATAGTCCTCCCACGCCATCCGGGCGTGCCGCTCGTCCGGGTTGACCCACGAAATGACGAAGACCGTATGTCCCTGCGACACCGCCCAGCGGATGAAGGATTTTTCGGGGTTGAGGTCGAGGATGTAGAACTTGTTGATCCAGGGCGGGCAGATCAGCAGCGGCCGCTTCAGCACCGTGTCGGTGGACGGCTCATACTGGATGATCTCGGCGAGCGCGCTCCGCGCCACCACCTTGCCGGGCGAGGTGGCGATGTTGCGGCCGACCTCGAACACCGAGTAGTCCGCCTGCCGCAACCTCAGATCGCCATGACCCGCCGCGATGTCCTCGGCCAGCATCTTCATGCCGCGCACCAGGTTCTCGCCGTTCGAGGCGACGGTCTCGCGGAACAGTTCCGGATTGGTCAGGATGAAGTTGGACGGCGAGATCGCGTTGGTGATCTGCTTCATGTAGAAGCCGGCCTTGTGGCGGGTGTGCTGGTCGAGCCCCTCGGCCTCGGTGACCAGGTCGCCTGCCCAGCGCGACGTGACGATATAGGCCTGCTTGAGGAAGTCGAAGAAGGCGTTCTTGCCCCATTCCGGGTCGTTGAAGCGCTTGTCGCCGCGATCCGGCTGGATCACTTCGGCGGTCGGTTCCGCATTCTGCATGCGGGCGATCGAGTTGGCCCAGATGTTCATGTAACCGGAAAACAGCTTGGTCTGCGCTTCGAGCGCGCGCGCCGGGTCGGACAGCCAGTATTCGGTGACTTTGGAGAAGGTCTTGACCATGTCGGCTATCGGTTCGGCGACGGTGTCCTTGACTTCGCCCCGTTCGCGCGGGCCCGACCATTCGGCGGCCGCCTTGCCCGCGGCTTCCACCATCCGCGCCATGTTGAGCGCGAACTGGTCAGGGTCCTTGACCAGGTATTGCGCGACTCCCGGCGCGTCGGGCCCGGACGGACCCGTGTCAGTCTTGTCAGCCATCGAACGCTGCCTCCCAAGGCCTTTTCTTGACATATTATCATGCGACGCGCATCCCGGTTCAACGGGCTTGCGGCCTCCGCGACATCTAGGCCATCGACAGGGACAGAGTATGACGAGACGAGGGATGCCGAGATTTTCCGCTGCGTTTTTCGCGCTCGCCGCGGCCGCGTTCGTGTCCGCGTGCCAGACGTCGAGTCTCGAGGACCTGGCGCCGCTGCCCGGCGTGCGCAACACCGGCACCACGCCCAATCTGAACGTCGCGCCGACGGCCGAAACGGCGCAACTGACCGAAGACCAGAAGAACGCCAAGATCGCCGAACTGAAGGCCGCGCAGTCCAACCAGAGCATCAAGGCCGGACGCCCCGGCGGCCAGGCGTCGGCGGCGCAACTGCGCAAGATCGGCCAGAAGCAGGCCGAGACGCTGAAGGAAATCGAAGCCGGCGAATGAGCGCCGCCGGCCGCCGCAACCGATAGCCGCGGGCGTCTCGCGCTATCGACCCGCCGGATGATTGCGTGTATATCGCGGCCCAATTCCAACCCCCGACTCCGCCGGATTTGCCATGGACGACTTCCACAAGACCCGCAGGCTTCCCCCTTACGTCTTCGAGCAGGTCAATCGTCTGAAGGCCTCGGCCCGTTCGCGCGGCGCCGACATCATCGATCTCGGCATGGGCAATCCCGATCTGCCGACGCCGAAGGCAATCGTCGACAAGCTGGTCGAGACCGTGCGCGACCCGCGCACCCACCGCTATTCGTCGTCCCGCGGCATTCCGGGCCTGCGCCGCGCCCAGGCCGCCTACTATGCGCGGCGTTTCGGCGTGAAGCTCAATCCCGAAACGCAGATCGTCGCGACGCTCGGCTCCAAGGAAGGCTTCGCCAACATGGCGCAGGCGATCACCGCGCCCGGCGACGTGATCCTCTGCCCAAACCCGACCTATCCGATCCATGCCTTCGGCTTCATCATGTCGGGCGGCGTGATCCGCTCGATCCAGGCAGAGCCGGACGCAGGTTTCCTGCCGGCGCTGGAGCGCGCCATCAGGCACTCGATCCCGAAGCCGCTGGCGGTGATCCTCAACTATCCGTCGAATCCGACAGCGCTGGTGGCGACGCTCGATTTCTACAAGGACGTCGTCGCCTTCGCGCGCAAGCACGAGATCATCATCCTGTCGGACCTTGCCTACTCGGAGATCTATTTCGACGGCAATCCGCCGCCGTCGGTGCTCCAGGTGCCCGGCGCGATGGACGTCGCCGTCGAGTTCACCTCGATGTCGAAGACCTTCTCGATGCCCGGCTGGCGCATGGGCTTCGCCGTCGGCAACGAGCGGCTGATCTCGGCGCTGACGCGGGTCAAGTCCTACCTCGACTACGGCGCGTTCACGCCGATCCAGGTGGCGGCGTCCGCTGCCCTGAACGGCGACGGCGCGGACATCGCGGAAGTGCGCGACATCTACCACCGCCGCCGCGACGTGATGGTCGATGCCTTCGGCAAGGCAGGCTGGCACGTTCCCGCACCTGCCGCGACCATGTTCGCCTGGGCGCCGATCCCGGACCAGTTCAAGCATCTCGGCTCGCTCGAATTCTCGAAACTGCTGGTCGAGAAGGCCGACGTGGCGGTGGCTCCGGGTATTGGCTTCGGCGAACACGGCGACGACTATGTCCGCCTGGCGCTGGTCGAGAACGAGCACCGCATCCGCCAGGCCGCGCGCTCGATAAAGAAGTTCCTGGCGGCGAGCGGCGTGCCGGCCGACAATGTGATACCGCTCAGCGCCCGGCGCTGAGACTTCCTTCATCCAAGAGACCGTCGAGGGGCGCGGAGACCATGGCCGAAGCTTTGCGTGTTGGAATTGCCGGTCTGGGCACCGTCGGCGCATCTGTCGCGCGCGTGCTGCAGGCGAAGACCGCCGAGTTGACCCGCCAGTGCGGCCGCGATCTTGTAGTGACCGCGGTTTCGGCCCGAGACCGCACGCGTGACCGTGGCGTCGACGTCTCCGGCGCGAAATGGTTCGACGATCCGGTCGAACTCGCCAGATCGGCCGATATCGACGTCTTCGTCGAACTGGTCGGCGGCGACGAGGGCTCCGCGCGGGCATCCGTGAAGGCGGCGCTCGAGGCCGGACATCACGTCGTCACCGCCAACAAGGCGCTGCTCGCCAAGCATGGCGTGGCGCTCGCCGAGATCGCCGAGAAGAAGGGCGTGCTGCTCAACTACGAAGCGGCGGTGGCGGGCGGCATCCCGATCATCAAGACGCTGCGCGAGGCGCTGGCCGGCAACTCGGTCAGCCGCGTCTTCGGCATCCTGAACGGCACCTGCAACTACATCCTGACGCGGATGGAGGCGGAAGGCATCTCGTTCGAGGCCTGCCTGGCCGACGCCCAGCGCCTCGGCTACGCCGAGGCCGACCCGACCTTCGACATCGAGGGCAACGACACGGCGCACAAGCTGTCGATCCTGACCAGCCTCGCCTTCGGGACGAAGATCGCGGCGTCCGACATCTACATGGAGGGCATCTCCAACATCACCCAGGCCGACATCCGCGCGGCCGGCGAACTCGGCTACCGGATCAAGCTGCTGGGCGTCGCGCAGAAGACCGACAGCGGCATCGAGCAGCGCGTCCACCCGACCATGGTGCCGACCGCCTCGGTGATCGCGCAGGTGCATGGCGTGACCAATGCGGTGGCGATAGAGACCGATATCCTCGGCGAGCTGCTGCTCTCCGGCCCCGGGGCAGGGGGCAATGCGACGGCCTCGGCCGTGATCGGCGACATCGCGGACATCGCCAAGAGCCGTCCGGGTTTCCAGCACGGACCGGTGTTCGGCCGCCCGGTCAAGGAACTGAAGCCCTACAAGAAGGCGCAGATGCGCAGCCATGCCGGCGGCTATTTCATCCGCCTGACCGTGCACGACCGTGCCGGCGTCTTCGCCGGCATTGCACGGCGCATGGCCGACAATGACATCTCGCTCGAATCGATCGTCCAGCACGCGGCCGGCAACGAAAAATCGTCGGAAAAGACGGTGATCCTGGTCACGCACGAGACGACCGAGGCAGCCGTGCGCAAGGCGGTCGACGGCGTCACGCGGGACGGCCTGCTGACCGACAAGCCGCAGGTCATCCGGATCGAGCGCGCCGGCTGAGGCCGGGCGGATTTCAATCGATTCTTCCGGTTTCGTGCCGTGAATAAGGCGGGCGCGGGTCTTGCCGTCGTCATGTCACTTTGACAAAAGGAAACGCGCGCGTGGCTCAGCCGCCGCCATTTCGTGAATTCATTGTATTTCCGGGGATATTCCGCTCATGTCGACCAGCACCACATCCGGCCTCGACCGTGTCCTGACGCTGGAGCTGGTGCGCGTGTCCGAGCGCGCCGCGGTTGCGGCGGCGAGGTTGCGCGGGCGCGGCGACGAGAAGGCGGCGGACCAGGTCGCGGTCGACGCGATGCGCTCCGAACTCAACCGTCTGGCCATCAATGGCGTCGTTGTCATCGGCGAAGGCGAGCGCGATGAAGCTCCCATGCTTTACATCGGCGAGGAGGTCGGCGCGGGCGACGGCCCCGAGGTCGACATTGCGCTCGACCCGCTCGAAGGCACGACGCTCTGCGCCAAGAACCAGCCGAATTCGCTGGCCGTGATCGCGCTTGCGGAGAAGGGCAGCCTGCTCAACGCGCCGGACGTCTACATGGACAAGATCGCGATCGGACCCGGCTATCCGGACGGCACCATCAGCATCGACCTGACGCCGACCGAAAACATCACCCGGCTCGCCAAGGCCAAGGGCGTTTCCGTGCAGGAAATCACCACCTGCATTCTCGACCGTCCGCGCCACCAGAAGCTGATCGACGAAGTCCGCGCCACCGGCGCCGCGATCCGGCTGATCGGCGATGGCGACGTCGCCGGCATCATCGACACGACCGACCCGGAATCGACCGGCATCGACATCTATCTCGGCACCGGCGGCGCGCCGGAAGGCGTGCTGGCGGCGGCGGCGCTTCGCTGCACCGGCGGCCAGATGCAGGGCCGGCTGATCCTCGACACGCCCGAGAAGGTGGCGCGCGCGGCCCGGATGGGCGTGACCGATCCGAAGGCGATCTACCGCGCCGAGGATCTCGCGCGCGGCGACGTGCTGTTCGCGGCGACGGGCGTGACCGACGGCAACATGCTGGCTGGCGTCAAGTTCACCAAGAACTACATCGAGACGCATACGATCGTCATGCGCTCCTCGTCACGCACGGTGCGCGAGATCATCGCCCGCCATCAGGACCTCGACAAGTTCTAAGTCTGTTGCCGTTCCACATCCGCGCGCTCTATGTTCGCGCGATGAATGCGGCGATCCTCCATGTCCTCTGACGGCCGGCCGTTCCTCGGGGTGCGCCGCTCCGCGACCGGGCTCGCCTGGCAGCATCGGCTGAACGAGCGGCAGGAGAACATCGCGCTGGCGATCGCACAGGGTCACGGCGTCTCCGACATCGTCGCCCGCGTGCTGGCCGGCCGCGATGTGCGGCCCGACGATGCCGAGCGCTTTCTCGATCCGACCATCCGCGACCTCATGCCGGACCCGCTGACGCTGACCGACATGGACAAGGCCGGCGACCGCATCGCGCGCGCCATCCTCCGTCGCGAGCGGGTCGCGATCTTCGGCGATTACGATGTCGACGGCGCCTGCGCCTCGGCGCTGATGAAGCGCTTTCTCGACCATTTCGGCGTGGCGTCCGAAATCTATATCCCGGACCGGATTTTCGAGGGCTACGGGCCGAACCCGGAAGCGATGCGCGACCTGGTGGGACGCGGGGCGACGCTGATCGTCACCGTCGACTGCGGCACCAACAGCGCAGCCTCCATCGACGCGGCGAATGCGCTGCGGACGGATGTGGTGGTGCTCGACCACCACCAGGTGGGCGGGCCGCTGCCGCTGGCGCATGCGATCGTCAATCCGAACCGCGAGGACGATCTTTCGGGACAGGGGCATCTGTGCGCCGCCGGCGTGGTGTTCATGACGCTGGTGCAGGTGTCGCGGGTGCTGCGCAACACCCCCAGCCTTGCCGACCCGCTTCCCGACCTGCTGACCATGCTCGACCTGGTGGCGCTGGCGACCGTCTGCGATGTCGTGCCGCTGACCGGCCTCAATCGGGCCTATGTGGTCAAGGGACTGCTGGCGGCGCGCAAGATGACCAATCCCGGCATCGCGACGCTGGCGCGGGTATCGCGGATCGGCGAGCCGCTCAATCCCTACCATTTCGGCTTCATGATCGGCCCGCGCATCAATGCCGGCGGCCGCATCGGCGACGCGGCGCTGGGCAGCCGGCTGCTGTCGATGGACGACCCGGTCGAGGCCGCCAAGATCGCCGAGACGCTTGACCGCCTGAATGCCGAACGGCAGGCGATGGAGCAGACCATGCTGGCCGAGGCCAAGGCCGAGGCCGACGCCGAACTGTCGGGCGGGCAAGGGCCGGCCGTGCTGGTGACGGCGAACGACAAATGGCATCCGGGCATCGTCGGCCTGCTCGCCTCGCGCCTTAAGGATCACGCCCGCCGGCCGGCCTTCGCCATCGCGTTCAACTCGACCGGCATCGGTTCAGGCTCCGGCCGGTCGATCCCGGGCTTCGACCTCGGCCGGATGGTGCGCGAGGCGGTCGACGCCGGCTTGCTGGTGAAGGGCGGCGGCCACGCCATGGCGGCGGGCATCACCGTCGAGCGGGCGAAGCTCGGCGACCTGCGCGCCTTCTTCGAGCAGCGGGCGAGCGAACAGGTGTTCGAACTCCGCGACGCCGAGCACCTGAAGATCGACGCGGCGGTGTCGGCGGACGGCGCGACGCTGAAGCTGATCGAGGAACTGGAGAAGGCGGGCCCGTTCGGCTCAGGCCACCCGCAGCCGGTCCTCGTCCTGCCGCGCCACCGGGTGGCCGACGCCCGCGCAGTCGGCAGCGGCGGACATCTCAGGGTCGAGCTGCGCTCGGAAGCCGGTGGCCGGATCAGCGCAATGGCGTTCCGCGCGGCGGAATCCGATCTCGGGATGTTCCTGTCGGCCAATCGCGGGCAACTTGTCCATGTCGCAGGAACGCTGTCGGCCAATCACTGGAACGGAAATTCCACGCCGCAATTGCGGATCATCGACGCGGCACGGATCGAGCCGGTCTGATCAGACGAGAACGCGCTGCAGCCGCTCGAGTTCGCCCAGCTGGGCCTTGGTGGCTTCATAGCCGTGGCGGATCAGTTCGTCGGCGCGGTGAAACTCCGTGAGGCCGATATGCCCGAGTTTCGGCTGCAGCGACAGGTCCGGCGGATCGCCGGCCAGCCGCGCGCGAGAAATGCGGTCCTGGATGATGTTGAACGCCTCGACCATCACGCCGGTGATGCCGAGGCGGGATTCGCGTTCGCGGGCCGCGGCGTCGCCATGCGCCGCGCGCATGTCGACAGGCTCGTCGGTGGCGCTGTGCTTGACCACGGCAGCGCGGCCGAACAGGTCGTAGTGCAGGTTGACCGCGACGACCAGCGGCTGCTCGTGCGCACGGCAGACGGAGACCGGCACCGGATTGACCAGAGCGCCGTCGACCAGCACGCGCTTGTTGCAGGTGATCGGCTCGAACACGCCAGGCAGCGCATAGGATGCGCGCATTGCGGTGATGAGCGAACCGCTCGACAGCCAGATTTCGTGGCCGGTGCGGATTTCGGTCGCGACGCAGACGAAGGGTTTGGCGAGGTCCTCGAAGCGGATGCCGCGCATGTGCTCCTGCATCCGGGCCGTCAGCTTCATGCCGCCGAACAGGCCGCTGCCGCCGAGGTGAAGGTCGAGCAGGCCGAACACCTTGCGCTTGGTCAGGCTGCGGGCGAAATCCTCGAGTTCGTCCAGCTTGCCGGCGAGGTAGCATCCGCCGACCAGTGCGCCGATCGATGTGCCGGCGATCATGTTGATCTCTATGCCGGCTTCGTCGATCGCGCGAAGCACCCCGATATGGGCCCAGCCGCGCGCCGCGCCGCCGCCCAATGCCAGTGAAATGCCTGATTTCCGTTCGGGGCGAGGCATGGGATCGAGGATCAATGGCATCCGTCCGCCACCGCCATCCGATCGTCCGCGCAGGGATGCCCAGTCGAGCATCGACATGTCTTCTCTCCCTATCCCGTCCCGCACGATAGGGCCGCTCCCGTTTCGGAAGCGTGAATCGGGCGTCGGCCCGGCGTGAATTCGCAGGTTTGCCTAAGGAAGCGTTTCAGCCGGGCGGCGCGTAGACGGTCTGCGCGTCGAACAATGCTTCGCTCCCGTCATGTCTCAAACGCGCGGAAACGCCGTCGGTTTCAACGATCCGGTAGAAGCAGGAGCGGCGTCCGGTGTGGCAGGTGGCGTCGTGCCCGGCGACCGAAACCTTCAGCCAGAGCGCGTCCTGGTCGCAATCGGTGCGGATCTCACGGACCTGCTGCAGATTGCCGGACGTCTCGCCTTTCTTCCACAGCGCGTTGCGGGACCGCGACCAGTAGTGCGCGACACCGGTCTCGAGCGTCAGGGACAGGGCCTGCGCGTTCATGTGCGCGACCATCAGCAGAACGCCATCCGCGGCGTCGGTGACGACGACGGTCACCAGACCATTGGCATCGAACCGCGGCGTGAAGCCCGCGCCTTCCTCAAGCGCGGCCTTGTCCTTGGAGGCAGGGGGGAAGCTGATCGCGGTCATGGCCGGTCCTATCGCACGGGACCGGCCGGATTGTCAGCCGGTTTATCGCTGTCCGGTCACGCCGCGAACCATCGTGATGAAGCGGACCTGTTCTTCCGGGCTGTCCTTGAACGTGCCGGTGAATGTCGAGGTGAGGGTGGTCGAGCCCTGCTTGCGGATGCCGCGCATCGCCATGCACATGTGCTCCGCCTCGATCATCACGGCGACGCCGCGCGGGTTCAGCACGTCCTGGATCACGCTGGCGATCTGCGCCGTCATCGCCTCCTGCGTCTGCAGGCGGTGGGCGAAGATGTCGACGACGCGGGCGATCTTCGACAGGCCGACCACCTTGCCGTCCGGCAGGTAGCCGACATGGGCGCGGCCGATGATCGGCACCATGTGATGCTCGCAATGCGAATGGAACTGGATGTCCCGGACGATGACAAGGTCGTCATAGCCTGCGACCTCCTCAAAGGTGCGCCCCAGTTCTTCCGCCGGCGACAGGTCGTAGCCGTTGAACATCTCCCGATAGGCCTTCATCACCCGGCGAGGGGTGTCGATCAGGCCTTCGCGGTCGGGATTGTCGCCGGTCCAGCGCAACAGCACGCGGACGGCGGCCTCGACCTCCGCTTCGCTCGGGCGGTCGGTTTCGGGCCGGTCGCCGAAATCGGCCTCAGGCATCAGCTTCTTGATCACGGCATCCATCGAAGGCGCTCCCGTTGTTTCCCCTAGGGGAAACGAGTTGAACGGACCACAGCCTTCATCCGGAGAAAGGGCACATGTCCCAAGCCGAAAGCGGCGCGTTTCCAGCGGTCCGGCAGAGGCAAGCATGTGTCGCACGAAGGGCGAACTTGCCGATACCAGACCGCCCACACTATATATGTCATCGCGCCGCGAAGGAAAGGCGGACCCGATGCAGGGTCCGTTGCGAAAAACGGCCCAAGGTTGGAATTTCATGATCGACGAGGTCTACAACGCGAAAATCCTTGGCTTCGCCGGCAATATCAGCCGTCTGGGGCGGCTGGACGCGCCTGATGCGACGGCCAAGGCGCATTCCAAGCTCTGCGGCTCGACCGTTGTCGTCGACCTGAAGATGCAGGACGGCGTCGTCACCGACTTTGCCCACGACGTGAAGGCCTGCGCGCTCGGCCAGGCGTCGTCGGCGATCATGGCGAAAAATGTCGTCGGCGCATCGGCGGACGAACTCCGCGACGTGCGGGAAAAAATGCTGAAGATGCTGAAGGACAACGGCCCGCCGCCAGAAGGCCGCTTCGGCGAGCTGAAATATCTTGAGCCCGTCCGAGACTACAAGGCCCGCCACGCCTCGACCATGCTGACATTCGACGCCGTGGTCGACGCGATCGGCCAGATCGAGAAGCGCCAGGCCGAAGCGGCCTGAATCACCCGGCCCGCGCGCGGGTCGTTCGCGGCGTTGACAGCAGCAGGCTCGTCTCGGAACCCGAAACGCCCGGCAGCAGCCTGATGCGGTGGATCACGTCGTCGAACTCGGTCAGCGACTGCGCGCTGACTTCCACCACGATATCCCAGCGTCCATTGGTCGTGTGGACCGCCGTCACCTGCGGATAACCTCCGAGCGCTCGGACAATCTTGTCCTTGGCCGGGCCTTCGATCGACACCATGCTGATGCCGCGGATCGACTGGTCGATCGCGTCCGCCCGCAGGATCACCGTGTAGCCGACAATGTCGCCGGCCTTTTCCAGGCGGTCGATGTGCGACCGTACCGTGGCGCGCGAAACCTTCAGGTCGAGGGCGAGGTCGGAGATCGATCGTCGCGCGTCCTGGCGCAGCAGGACGATCAGCTTCCGGTCCAGGTCATCCATAATGTCAGCCCCATTTGCCGTTTTGATAAGGCATATCGGTGCTTTTGCCAATTTGTCTTGTTCAATCCGCCACCATCCGATGGTCAAATGCCCTCACTCAAGGGGGACATGCGGATGTTGTGTCGAATTGTCGGTGCGCCGGTGCAGGATGGCGCGGGGCGCATGGGGTGCGAAATGGGGCCGAGCGCATTGCGCACCGCCGGCCTGGCCGCGACATTGTTGGATCTGGGTCACGAGGTGGAAGACTTGGGCGCGGTGCAAGCGCGCCGGGCCGATGTCGCCGTCCACGGCAATCTGGCGCTGAAGGCGCTGCCGCAGATCGTTGGCTGGACCGAAGCCATAGCGGACGCCGCCTATCGGGCGGCCGAAGACGCGATGCCGATCTTTCTCGGCGGCGATCATTCGATTTCCGCCGGCACGCTGTCGGGCGTCGCCCGCCGCGCCGCCGAGACGGGCCGCCCTCTGTTCGTGCTCTGGCTTGACGCCCATCCCGACTTTCATACGCTCGATACGACCGCCAGCGGCAACCTGCACGGTGTTCCGCTCGCCTACGCCAGCGGCAGGCCCGGCTTTGCCGGCTACTATCCCGAGCTGACGGCGCCCGTCGATCCGTCCCGCATCTGCGTCATGGGACTGCGCAGCGTCGACCCGGCCGAGCGCAGGGCGCTTGCCGAAGCCGGCGTCACCGTGCACGACATGCGCGCCATCGACGAGCATGGCATCGGCCGGCTGCTGGGCGCCTTCCTGAAGCGCGTGTCGGACGAGAACGGCCTGCTGCATCTGTCCTTCGACGTCGATTTCCTTGACCCGTCGATCGCGCCAGCCGTGGGTACCACGGTTCCGGGCGGCGCAACCTTCCGCGAAGCGCATCTGGTGATGGAGATGCTGTCCGATTCCGGCCTCGTCACCAGCCTCGACCTGGTCGAGCTCAATCCGTTCCTCGACGACCGGGGCCGCACCGCGATCCTGATGGTCGACCTGACCGCCAGCCTGATGGGCCGCCGCATCATGGACCGCCCGACCCGCAGCCATTCCGGGAGCCTTTGATCATGACCGCGCCTTCCAAACTCGCCATCGTTCCCTTCGTCAGCGTCGACTCGATGATGCGGCTGGTGCTCGCTGTCGGCGTCGATACGTTTCTGGCCGAGCTTGCCGGCTACATCGAGGACGATTTCAGGCGCTGGGAGAACTTCGACAAGACGCCGCGCATCGCCTCGCACAGCCATGACGGCGTGATCGAACTGATGCCGACGTCCGACGGCCAGATGTATGGCTTCAAATATGTCAACGGCCACCCCAAGAACATGCGGGAGGGCCGTCAGACGGTCACCGCCTTCGGCGTTCTGGCCGATGTCGGCTCCGGCTACCCGATGCTGCTGACCGAAATGACCATCCTGACGGCGCTGCGGACGGCAGCGACCTCGGCGGTCGCCGCCAGGTATCTGGCGCCGAAGGGGTCCCGCACCATGGCGATCATCGGCAATGGCGCGCAGTCCGAATTCCAGGCGATCGCCTTCAAGGCGCTGCTCGGCATCGATCGGATCCGGCTCTACGACATCGATCGCTCGGCCTCGGAGAAGTGCGCGCGCAATCTGGCGGGCAGGGACTTCACGGTCACCATCTGCGACAACGGTCAGGATGCGGTCGAGGGGGCCGACATCATCACCACCGTGACCGCCGACAAGCAGTATGCGACGATTCTCACCGACAACATGGTCGGCTCGGGGGTTCACATCAACGCGGTCGGCGGCGATTGCCCGGGCAAGACGGAACTGCACCGGGACATCCTGTTGCGCTCCGGCATCTTCGTCGAGTATCCGCCCCAGACGCGCATCGAGGGCGAGATCCAGCAGCTGCCGCACGACTATCCCGTCACCGAGCTCTGGCAGGTGATGACCGGCCGGGCACAGGGGCGCACCAGCCCCGGGCAGATCACGCTGTTCGATTCCGTCGGCTTCGCC